>Ga0207705_10000002_pt1 | contig 2046852 bp, 1988 predicted proteins | sample KBSC13metaG_FD_184314 | JGI IMG/M metagenome (GOLD analysis project Ga0207705, IMG submission 184314) | Corn rhizosphere microbial communities from Kellogg Biological Station, Michigan, USA - KBS C1-3 metaG (SPAdes) (version 2) | ecosystem: Host-associated > Plants > Roots > Rhizosphere >...
CGGCTCATCACATCCTGGGGCTGGAGCAGGTCCCAAGGGTTTGGCTGTTCGCCAATTAAAGTGGTACGTGAGCTGGGTTCAGAACGTCGCGAGACAGTTTGGTCCCTATCTGCCGTGGGCGTCGATAATTGAGAGGAGTTGACCCTAGTACGAGAGGACCGGGTTGAACATGCCTCTGGTGGACCTGTCATCACGCCAGTGGTGCAGCAGGGTAGCTATGCATGGACGGGATAACCGCTGAAAGCATCTAAGCGGGAAGCCTCCCTCGAGATAAGTTATCATAGAGCCGTCGAAGACCACGACGTTGATAGGCCGGATGTGGAAGTGGGGTAACCCATGGAGCTAACCGGTCCTAATTGCTCTATTCGCGCTTGAGAGTCCCACCATCAACGACAGTTTTGGCTGTCCGAGAGGGATACTCAGCAGCTGGTCATATCAGTGCACGATTTCTAGAACGCTTTATGCGCAGGCCCCATAGCTTGGTGGCCATAGCGTCTGTGACCCACCCGATCCCATCCCGAACTCGGCCGTGAAACCAGACAGCGCCGATGGTACTATCGCCTAAGCGATGGAAGAGTAGGTCGTCGCCAGGCTTTGAGGCCTGCGGATAAAGCGAGAAGCTGCCCCGGAGCGAAAGCCCCGGCGGGAGCGGAACCCATTCACATTGTCATGAGCCGCATGGCAGCCCGCGGGAAGCGTGCCGCCGAGCGGCTCAGTTCGAGTCGGTGACGCGGGATGGAGCAGCCCGGTAGCTCGTCAGGCTCATAACCTGAAGGTCGTAGGTTCAAATCCTACTCCCGCAACCACCAGAAGACCCGCCCTCGTGGCGGGTTTTTTGTTGCTGGGGCTGCGTCGGCTTTGCGCGCGTTGGCTCAGCCGGCACCGCGTGCCAGCAGCTCCTCCGCCACGCCGAACGTCCGCTCGTTATCGACGTCGATCGCGAGGCGGCCGTCCGACGTTACCAGGGGACGAATCCGCACGCCGAACCTTCGCGACAGGTGCGCGAACATGCCCTCGAGCGTCAGCAGGCGCGAAACGTAGAGGAAGAGGGTGGCGAGTCCGAGCGCCTTCACAGCGCGCCGCTTGTGCTTGGCGAACTGGCCGCCGAGGCGAAAGCTGTCGGTCGCCTTGAGCGCCCGGTCGCTCCCAAGCCAGAACAGGTTGCAGTTGGAATAGGCGCCGCCCCGGAAGGCGTAGAAGCGCCGCTGCCCATCGGGATGGGCCGCGAGGATATCGGCCCGTTCGGCCATCATCGCGATGGCGTCGGCCTTTCTCTCGGCGCCGGCGGCGACGATCGCGCGCATCCCCTCCGGCGTCATCAGCACATTGTCGGCGGTGGTGATGAGCAGTGGGAAGCCCGTCGCGCCGCTCGCCTCGACCACGCTGTCGACGATGTTGGCGCGGGCGGGCAGGATCCGGAGGCGACCGGCGCCGAGCAGCCGCGCCACCGTCGGTTCGCTCGCCACCGCGTCCGGATCGTCGACCGAAACGTACAGTCCGGCAGCCGGATAGGCCTCTTCCGCGATCCGCAACACGCGGCCCAGCATCGGCTCGCCCCCGACCGGCACCATCGCCTTGTGGGTGACGCCGGCGCGGGCGGCGAGCGGATCGGTCGCGGCGGAGCGGCGGCCGGCGAGGACGAGGATGGCGGGATCCATCCATCCCCTAGACCGGGCCCGCCCCGCGCTGGCAAGCCCTACCGCCCGCTCGAGGCCCCGCCCTTGCGTTCCGCGAGCCCGACCAGGCGGACGAACTCGCTGCGCCAATAGTCGCCGGCGCCGGCGGATTCCGCCAGCCGCTGCGCGTCGGCGAAGGCGAAATCCTTGAGCCACGGGTCGTGCCGCAGCTTCTGGCCGAACCCGGCCACCGCCGCGGCGAACGCCGTGTCGCCGCGGGGCGGGCCGGCCTGCGCGACGAGGCTCGCCTCGATCGGCTGCTCGATCAGCTTCGACTGGCTCGCCTCGGGCAGCTTGTAGCGCAGCCGCAGCCAGGCGAGCTGGCCGTTCGCCGCGCCGTCGGCCTCGCGCCGGTTGGCGGTAAAGTGGCGCTGCGGCAGCCAACCCTTCGCGCCGGCGGGGACGATCTCATAGAGCGCGGTCACCTGGTGGCTGGCGCCGATGTCGCCGGCATCGACCTTGTCGTTCGAGAAATCCTGCTCGGCGAGCGTCCGGTTCTCGTACCCGATCAGCCGGTATTCGCGAACGTAGGCGGGGTTGAACTCCACCTGCACCTTCACGTCCTTGGCGATGGTGAAAAGCGTCGAGGAGAGCTCCTCGCCGAGCACCTTCTGCGCCTCGCGCGGGCTGTCGACATAGGCGTAATTGCCGTTCCCATGGTCGGCGATCTGCTCCATCATCGCGTCGTTGAAATTTCCGGTGCCGAAGCCGAGCGTGGTGAGGGTGATGCCCTTGTCCCGCTCCCGCTCGACGAGGCCGATCAGCGCGCGGGTGTCGGTGACGCCGACGTTGAAATCGCCGTCGGTGGCGAGGAAGATCCGGTTGATGCCGCCTTCGATGCGGTTCTCCTCGGCGATGCGGTAGGCGAGCTGGATGCCCGCCCCGCCGGCGGTCGAGCCACCGGCCTCGAGCTTCGCCAGGGCGGCGACGACCTTCTCCTTGTCGTAGGTCGGCGGCAGGACGAGCCCGGCATTGCCCGCATAGACGACGACCGATACGCGGTCGCGCGGCGTCAGCTGCTCGGCCAGCAACGCGAGCGAGCATTGGACGAGCGGCAGCTTGTCGGGCTCCTCCATCGATCCGGAGACGTCGACGAGGAAGACGAGGTTGGCCGCCGGCCGTTCGGTGCGTGCGACGTCATAGCCCCGAAGGCCGATGCGCAGCAGCCGCGTCTCCGCATTCCAGGGGGCGCGCGCGACGTCCGTCGTGACGGAGAAGGGACGCGTGCGGTCCGGCGGAAGGGGATAGTCGTAGCGGAAATAGTTGAGCAGCTCTTCGGTGCGGACCGCGTCCGGGGGCGGCATCTCGCCGGCCATCAGCATGCGTCGCACGTTGGCATAGCTGCCGGTGTCGACGTCGACCGAGAAGGTCGAGACCGGCGCGTCCGCGACCGCCTGGATCGTAGCCACCGGGTTCTTCTCGTAACGCTCGCGATTGTCGGGCGAGCGCACGTAGCCGCCGCCGGCGACCACCGGAGAATTGAGACGAAGGCTCGGTTGCGCGGTGCGGGTGCCGGCGACCGCGATATCCGCTGCGGCTGAGGGCGGCGGAGGCGGCGCCGGCGGCGGGGGCGGTGCCATGACCTGCATGGGCGCTGTCGTCGAATAGAAAGTCCTCCCGCGACCTTCCTGGAAGCTCTCCATGAAGCGCCGGCAGAAACGGTCGGGGTCGACCGAATATGACGCTGCCGCGGCGGCGGGAGTGGGCGGGGGTGCCGCCATCGGCGTCGAGGCCGGCGCGATCATCAAGGCCGCGGCCCGAAGCAGGCGCATCATCCTCTCCTTCGACTCTGTGTCTCATGTTATATTATAACACGAACGGCGCCGCCGCAATGGCGCTTCGGCCAGCGGGGTGCTCCCCGCTCTGCCGCGCCTCAGGCTGCGCGGGCGCCGATCGCCTTCTGGCGCCGGCGCTGGACGGACGAGCCGATTCCGAGCGCCTCGCGATATTTGGCCACCGTCCGCCGGGCGATGTCGAAGCCCTTCGCACGAAGCAGGTCGACGAGCTGGTCGTCGGACAGGATCCGGTCCGCCGGCTCCGCGGCGATCAGCGCGCGGATATGGGACTTCACCGCTTCGGCCGAGACGGCATCCCCGCCGTCGGCCGACTGGATGCCGCTCTTGAAGAAATATTTAAGCTCGTAGAGGCCGCGCTCGCAGGCGAGATACTTGTTCGACGTGACCCGGCTGACCGTCGATTCGTGCATTCCGATCACCTCGGCCACCTGGCGCAGGGTGAGCGGCCTCAAGTGCTCGACGCCGTGGCGGAAGAAGCCGTCCTGCTGCTTGACGATCTCGGCGGTGACCTTGACGATGGTGCGCGCGCGCTGATCGAGGGCCTTGGTCAGCCAATTGGCGCTGGCGAGGCACTCAGAGAGCCAGGCCTTGGAGCGCCGGTCGGCGCCGGTCGCGAGCTCGGTATAATAAGAGCGGTTGACCAGCAGCTTCGGCAGCGTCGCCGAGTTGAGCTCGATCGCCCAGCCGCCGGCGCGGCGGGCGACGAACACGTCGGGCACCACCGCCTCGATCCGCGATCCTTGGGCGAACCGGCAGCCGGGCTTGGGATCGTAGGCGCGGAGCTCGCGGATCATGTCGGCGAGATCCTCGTCGTCGACGCCGCAGATGCGCCTCAGCGCACCGAGATTGCCCTTGGCCAGATAGTCGAGATTGTCGATCAGCCGCGCCATCGCCGGATCGTAGCGGTCCGCCTCCTTCGCCTGGAGCGCCAGGCATTCGGCGAGCGAGCGGGCGCCGACGCCGGCCGGATCGAAGGTCTGGATCACGGCGAGCACGCGCTCCACCTCCGCCAGCGGCACGCCGAGCCGCTGCGCGATGTCGAGCAGCGATCCGCCGAGCCAGCCCGTCTCCTCGATCTGCTCGATGATCTGGCGCGCGATCAGCCACTCCTGCGCGCCGAGCCGCTCGCCGGCCTGGGCGAGGAGGTGCTCGTGGAGCGAGAGCTCCGCCGATTCGAAGCTGTCGAAGTCGGGCCCCTCCCCTTCCGAGCCGCCCCCGCCGAGCCCCTCCATCGAGAGGCCGCCGTCGAGCCCGCGATCGGACGCGCTGTCCTGGTGAAGATTTTCGTCGTTGAGGTCGAGGTCGAGCGCGCCCTCGCCGCCGCCTTCCGGCATCAGCGCGTCGGCACTCGGCGGATCCTCGCCATCCGCGGCACTCTCCGGCGCCGGTCCCGCCTCCTCGCCCTCTCCGCCCGCGCTTTCGAGCAGCGGGTTGCGCTCCAGCTCCTCGGCGATGAAGCTCTCGACTTCCAGGTTGGACAGCGCCAGCAGCCGGATCGCCTGCTGGAGCTGCGGCGTCATGACCAGCGATTGGCTCTGGCGAAGGTCGAGGCGCGGACCGAGGCCCATCGCGGCTACAGCTCGAAGCTCTCGCCGAGGTAGAGCCGCCGGACGTTGGGGTCGGCGACCAGCGCCTCCGGGCTGCCCGCGAACAGCACCTCGCCGCCGTAGATGATGCAGGCGCGGTCGACGATGTCGAGCGTCTCGCGGACATTGTGGTCGGTGATGAGCACGCCGATGTCGCGCTTCTTCAGCTCGCACACCAGGTCGCGAATGTCGGAGATCGAGATCGGATCGATGCCGGCGAACGGTTCGTCGAGCAGCATGATCGACGGGTCCGCGGCCAGCGCGCGGGCGATCTCGCAGCGGCGCCGCTCGCCGCCGGAAAGCGCCATCGCCGGGGAGTCGCGCAGGTGCGTGATGTGGAATTCGCCGAGCAGCGTCTCGAGCCGCTCGCGCCGGCGCGCCTTGTCCGGCTGCGACAGCTCGAGCACCGCCATGATGTTCTGCGCCACCGTCATGCCGCGAAAGATCGAAGTCTCCTGCGGCAGGTAGCCGAGGCCGAGGATGGCGCGCCGATACATGGGGAGGCCGGTAATGTCCTCCCCGTCCAGCAGGATGCGGCCGTGATCGGGCTTCACCAGCCCCATCACCGAATAGAAGCACGTGGTCTTTCCCGCCCCGTTCGGGCCGAGCAGGCCGACGACCTCGCCGCGGTCGACGTGGAGCGAGACGTCCTTCAGCACCACCTTGCGATCGTAGGATTTGGCGATCGAGACGACCGACAGCCCCTCGGCATGTTCCGCCGCTTGCGCCGCCGCCTCGGGCGTCTTGAGAAGGGTGGCCTCGTTCATACGGTCTCGGTCGCTCGCCCGGGTGTAGGCCATGCCGGCCGCCGCCTCAACTGGCAGGCTTCGTGCATGCACAAATTTTAAGACGGCGTTGCTGGGCTCAGGGAGTCTTCGTCGCGCCGCCCGATTTGCTCTGGCTGACGGTGAACGATCCCGTGACGCGGCCGCCGGGGTTGGCCGAGCCGGGGACGCCGCCGCCGTCCATCACCGCCCGTCCGCTGTTGAGGTCGTAGACGAGCCGGGCGCCGCTCACGGTCGCGTCGCAGCGGGTCAGCGTGACGGCGCCGACCATGGTGATGATCTTCTGGTTGAGATCGTAGATGCCGAACGCCCCCCGCGCCGTTTCGCCCGGCCCGCGGATGACGACCCCGCCGCTCGCATCGAGCCGGTCGACATGGGTCGACGGCTTTTTCGAATAGGCGGCCACCACCCGCGACGCCGTCAGCGTCATCTCGCCCTGGGTCGCGACGACGTTGCCGGTCAGGATCGCCTTGCCCTGCTGGTCCTGGACCTCGATCCGCTGCGCGTTCCAGTCGACGGGCGCGTCGCTGTTGTGGCCCTTGAGCGCGCTTTGCGGGCAGGTGCCGCGCTTCGCCGCCGGCGCCGCCGCGGCCGAAGGAATGGACGCCGACACGGATCCGGCCAGCATCGCGCCGGCGAGCAGGAGAAGCTTCGCGCTCATTTCTTTCCCCTGAGGGCGCCCTGCGCAATATGCAAGTGGGCGTTGCCGGTCAGGACGACGCTCTTGTTGCGAATGTCGGAGTCGAGATTCTGCGCGCTGAACGTGCCGACGTTGGTGCTGCCCTGGACGCCGCGATTGCCCGTCACCTTGTGGGTGTTGAGGTCAACCATCACGTCGCGGGTCTCCAGCTTGTAGCCGTTCGCCGCCTGCACGTGGACCGGTCCCTCGACCTGCATCTGCTGCTTGTCGATATTGTATTGGCCCTGGTCGGCGTGGACCGTCGCCGGCCCCTCCTTGAGCTGCATTTGCGCGGCCATGCCGCTGATGTTGACCAAAGGCGAAGCGGAGGTCGGCTGCACCGCCCGCTCCGCCTGGACGGTGAACGGGCGGCCCTGGTCGTCGACCCCGCGATATTCCGCCGTCTGCGTCTTCAGCCGCTCGTGCGCCACGTCGACCTTCTTCTTGTCGAGCAGGAAGCTGTTTTCCTTGGTCTTGCTGAGCGGCGAGAGGAGGAGATAGGCGAGCACCGCCCCGACGCCGAGCGGCAGGACGATCTTGAAGAAGCCGACCAGCCAGTCGTGCGCGCTGCCCGGCCGCGCCCACCTGCGCTTCACGGCGCGCTCGCGCCGGCCGACGTCAGACATGAAGCTGTTCAGACATGCGCGAAGATGTCGACCTCCGCCCAGCCGGCGAGATCGAGCATGGCGCGATGGGGGAGGAAGTCGAAGCAGGCCTGGGCAAGCGGCCAGCGGCCCTCGCGGGCCAGCCGCTCGTCCAGCTTCTCCTTCAGCTGGTGGAGGTAGCGGACGTCCGAGGCCGCATAGTCCTTCTGCGCGTCGGACAATTCCGGCGCGCCCCAGTCGGACGATTGCTGCTGCTTGGAGACGTCGACGCCGAGCAGCTCCTTGACGAGCTCCTTGAGGCCATGGCGATCGGTGTAGGTCCGCACCAGGCGCGAGGCCGTCTTGGTGCAATAGACCGGCCCGGCCATGACGCCGAGATAGGCGCGCATCACGGCAAGGTCGAACCGCGCGAAATGGTAGAGCTTGAGCCGGTTCGGATCGGTGAGCACCGCCTTGAGGTTCGGCGCGTCGAATCGGCTGTCGGGCCCGAAGCGGACGAGATGCTCGTCCTCCCCGCCGTCGGAGATCTGGACCAGGCAGAGCCGGTCGCGGCCGGGATGGAGGCCCATCGCCTCGGTGTCGACGGCGACTGGCCCGTCGGCGAGGACGCCGGCGGGAAGGTCTTCTTCGTGAAAGTGGACGGCCATGAAAGGGCAGATAGAGGGTTGGGGCTCCCGCCTCAATGCCCCCGCCGCCGGCGCGCCAGCATGTTCAGCGCCTCGACACCGGCCGAGAAGGCCATGGCGGCGTAGATATAGGCCTTGGGGACGTGCACGCCGAAGCCCTCGGCGATCAGCACCGCCCCGATCATCAGCAGGAAACCCAGCGCCAGCATGACCACGGTCGGATTGCGGCCGATGAAGGTCGCCACCGGATCGGCGGCAAACAGCATGATGGCGACCGCGACGATGACGGCGGCGACCATGATCGGCAGGTCGTCGGTCATCCCGACCGCCGTGAGGATCGAATCGATTGAGAAGACGATGTCGAGCATCACGATCTGGGCGATCGCCGAGCCGACGCCGAGCACCGCCCGCGAGGTGTCGAGGACCCCGTCCTCGCCGCCCGGCTGGACGTTGTGGTGAATCTCCTTCGTCGCCTTCCAGAGCAGGAAGAGCCCGCCGGCGATGAGGATGAGGTCGCGCCAGGAGAAGGCCGTCTCGAAGCTCGGCGCGCCGTGCGCCCCCTGCTCGCCTGCGAAACCGAGATCGAACACGGGGGCGGTGAGCCCCACCAGCCACGCGATCGTGGAAAGGAGCACGAGCCGCATCCCGAGCGCGAGGCCGATACCGATCCGCCGCACCCGAGTCCGGTTCGCCTCCGGCAGCTTGTTCGACAGGATCGAGACGAAGATCAGATTGTCGATGCCGAGGACCACTTCCATCACGATGAGGGTCCCCAGCGCGATCCAGCCGGCCGGCGTGCCAAAGGAGGAAAGGACCGATTCCATCTGCGTCGAGAACCTTGGTTGCGGCCGTTCGGCCATGGCACTGCGCCTGCTCACCCACCAGCCTGAACGGCAGATGAAGCGACGGTCCTGAATTTCCTCGCCCAAAAACCATTCTTGCGCTATGTGATTCGGGAGTGCGCCAAGAGGTGAGGCGCATGAGGCCGTTTGCGCGACAGCCCGGGCGCGGTGGTTCTTGAGAAGTCAGGGGCACGGAAAGTAACTGAGGACCATGGGTTTCGACAGAGGACGCCGCGGGGAGCGCGGTGGGCGCGGCAGGGATAAGCGCGACGGTTTCGGCGGCGACGATTTCTACGGCGGCGGCGGCGGCGGTTTCGAAGACAGGAGCAGCTATGGCGGCGGCGGTGGCGGCGGCTATCGCGGCGGCGGCGCCGGCTATGGTGATCGCGGCGGCTTCGGCGGCGGCGGCGGCGGCGGTTATGGCGACCGCGGCGGTGGCGGCGGCTATCGCGGCGGCGGCGGCGGTGGCGGCGGCTTTGGCGGCGGCGGCGGCGGTGGCTTCCGCGGCGGCGGCGGCGGCGGTGGCGGCATGCCCCCGCAGGTCGTCGGCCAGGGCAAGGGCACCGTCAAATTCTTCAACTCGCAGAAGGGCTTCGGCTTCATCGTGCGCGACGACGGCGGCGAGGACGTGTTCGTCCACATTTCCGCGGTCGAGCAGGCGGGCCTCACCGGCCTCGCCGAGGGCCAGCCGCTCGAGTTCACGCTCGTCGATCGCGGCGGCCGCGTCTCCGCGACGGACCTCAAGATCGAGGGCGAGCCGCTTCCGGTCACCGACCGTCCGCGCGAGCCTCGGCCCGGTGGCCCCGGCGGCGGCTTCGGCGGCGGACCTCAGCGTCAGCTGACCGGCGAAAAGGCGCAGGGCACCGTCAAGTTCTTCAACGCAATGAAGGGCTTCGGCTTCATCAGCCGCGACGACGGGCAGCCCGATGCGTTCGTCCACATCTCGGCCGTCGAACGCGCCGGCCTGGCCGGTCTCAACGAGGGCGACCGGGTGGAGTTCGAGCTGGAAGTCGACCGCCGCGGCAAGACGGCGGCGGTGAACCTGCAGCCGATCCAGTAAGCCTGTTACCTTCGGGGGCGAAAGAGACCCGGCCGCTTCCTGGTGGAGCGGCCGGGTTTTTCTTTCGTGTCTCTACGCCAGCCTACTGAGCGGGAGGTGCGGCGAATCGCCAGGGGAGAGTCTCGCCGGCCATGAAGGGAATCAGGGCGCTTCCTGCGGCCGGCAGGGTGGCCGGCACCTCCACCGGCCGCTTCTCGAGGGTGATTTTCCCCTCGTTGAGCGGAAGGCCGTAGAAATTGGGGCCGTTCTCGGAGGCGAACGTCTCCAGCCGCTCCAGCGCGCCTTCCTCCTCGAACACGGTCGCATAGACCTCAAGCGCGAAGGGCGCGTTGAAGATGCCGGCGCAACCGCAGGCGCTTTCCTTGCGCTCGACGGCATGCGGCGCGCTGTCGGTGCCGAGGAAGAATTTGGGCGAGCCGGAGGTCGCGGCACGGCGCACGGCGAGGCGGTGCTCCTCCCGCTTGGCGACCGGCAGGCAATAAGCGTGGGGCCTGAGGCCGCCGGCGAACAGGGCGTTGCGGTTGATCACCAGGTGCTGGGGCGTGATCGTGGCGGCGACGTTCGTGCCGGCCGCCTCGACGAAGGCGACGGCGTCGCGCGTCGTGATGTGCTCGAGCACGATCTTGAGCCCCGTAAAGTCCCGGGTCAGCCGCGAGAGCGTCCGGTCGATGAACACCTTCTCCCGGTCGAACACGTCCACATCCGGGTCGGTCACTTCGCCGTGGACCAGCAGAGGCATGCCGAGCCGTTCCATCGCCTGGAGCGCCGGATAGATATTCTCGACGCGCGTCACTCCGTGCGCGGAATTGGTGGTTGCGTTCGCCGGGTAGAGCTTCGCGGCCGCGAACGCGCCCTCCTGGAAGCCGCGGCGCAACTCGGCCGGATCTGCCTCGTCGGTAAGGTAGCAGGTCATCAGCGGCGTGAAGTCTGCGCCGCGCGTCACGTCGAGAATCCGGTCGCGGTAAGCCGCCGCCGCCGCGACACCCGTCACCGGCGGATCGAGGTTCGGCATGACGATCGCGCGGGCGAACTGCCGGGCGGTGTAGGGCGCCACCGCCGCGAGCATCGGCCCGTCGCGCAGGTGGACGTGCCAGTCGTCGGGGCGGCGGATGGTGAGGCGGTCGGTCATCGGCTCCCTTGGGATCGGCGCGTTGGATCCCTATCAAGGGGGAATGGCCGCGACCACCCTTGAAGACCGCGCCCTGCTGCGCCTCTCCGGCGAGGAGGTGCGAGGGTTCCTGCAGGGCCTCGTTACGCAGGACGTGAACGTGCTGGCGCCGGAGCGGCCGCTCTGGGCCGGCCTGCTGACGCCGCAGGGCAAGGCGCTGTTCGACTTCATCCTCTGGGCCGACGGCGACGACGTGCTTGTGGATTGCGATGCCGAGGCCGCAGACGACCTGCTTCGTCGCCTGACGCTCTACCGGCTCCGCCGGAAGGTCGCGATCGGCCGGGAGGAGGGTCTCGCCGTCCACTGGTCGGTCGCTGGCGAGGCGGCTGTCGCGGACCCCCGCCTCCCGGAGCTCGGCCGCCGCTGGCTGGCGCCGCCGTCGGAGCCGGCGCAGGCGTGGCTTGAGCATCGGCTGCGCCTCGGCGTCACCGAGGGGCGCGCCGAGCTCGGATCAGACAAGACGCTGTGGCTCGAATGCAATGCCGCCGAGTTGAACGGCGTCAGCTTCACCAAAGGCTGTTACGTGGGGCAGGAGAATACGGCGCGGATGAACTATCGCTCGAAGGTCAACCGAAGGCTGGTGGTGGTGCCGGCGGGCGAAGCGGGCGAGCGGACGCGCGCCTTCTATCCGAACCTCGGTCTCGCGGTGGAGCATCGCCGGATCGAGGATCTCGGCGGCGCCTTGATGCCGGAATGGCTGTCGAGCGTCCTCAGCTAAACTCGGCGAAGGCTCGAACCGGGAACGTGCCCATGCCCGCGACCTTCGGCGGCACCGCCGTGAAGCGGAAGCCTTCGTTCGGCAGAGCCTCGAGGTTGGTCAGGTGCTCGCAGATAGGGATGCCGGCGCCGAGCAGCATCGTGTGCACCGGCCGCGCGCGGCGGGATGTGTCGTCGATATTGTGGCTGTCGATGCCGACGAGCCTCGCGCCCCGCTCCGCGAGCAGCCGCGCGGCGGCTTCGGTCAGGAACGGGTGGCCGGACTGGTAGGCCTCGGTGCGCCAGTGGCGGTCCCAGCCGGTATGCACCAGCACCGCCTTGCCCGCGACGCTCCTGCCCTCGAACTGCTCCGGGCCGATCGCCGGCCCTTCCGAGCGCACCACCAGCGCTTCCAGCCCCGCAAGCTGCGCCAGGTCGACCGCCGCCAGGTCGGCGCCGTCCTCGAAGCGATGGAAGGGGGCATCGAGATAGGTGCCGGTGTTGGCGACCATGTCGATGCGCCCGATCTGGAAGGTCGAGCCGTCGTCGTAGAATTCGGCCGAGCGCTCGCGGCTCCAGAAGTCGCAGATGTGCGGACCGGGGAGACCCTTGTAGGTCGTCATTCCGTGCTCGATCACATGGCTGAGGTCGACGAACCGCGTTTCCATATCCGCCACAAGGCCACCGTTCCGATCAGCGCCCACACCACGTTCAGCGAGGCCGAGGGCACGGCGCGGTGCCACCAGCCGTTGACCACGAATCCCGCCGCCCCGGCAACGTTCATCGCCTGGTAGAGCGCCGACTGGCCGGTCAGCCGCCCCATCGACAGGAGCAGGTAGGCCGCCAGGATCAGCAGCGCTCCCGCCCAGCCGACGACCTCTACAAGAAGCTCGATCCCGCTCAGGCCGCCAGGTTCCTCAGCACATAATGGAGGATGCCGCCGCTCCGGAAATATTCCAGCTCGTTCAGCGTATCGATCCGCACCCGCGCGGAGAAGGATGAGGCCGAGCCGTCGGCGCGGGTCACCTTCACTTCGATCTCCTGACGGGGGCTGAGGCTGGCGATGCCCTCGATCGTGAAGGTCTCGGTGCCGTCGAACTGCGGCGGATCGCCCAGGAACTGGAGCGGCAGCACGCCCATGCCGACGAGGTTCGAACGGTGGATCCGCTCGTAGGTCTCGGCGATGACGGCGCGGACGCCCAGAAGGTTCGTCCCTTTCGCAGCCCAGTCGCGCGAGGAGCCGGTGCCATATTCCTTGCCGGCGATGACGATAAGCGGCGTGCCCTCCTCCTTGTAGCGCATCGCCGCATCGTAGATCGGCAGCGTCTCGCCGGAGGGGATGTGCTTCGTGATGCCGCCCTCGATGCCGGGGACCATGCGGTTCTTGATCCGGATGTTGGCGAAGGTGCCGCGCATCATCACTTCGTGATTGCCGCGGCGGGCGCCGTAGGAATTGAAGTCGGCGCGGCTAACCTGGTGTTCCGAAAGGAATTTCCCGGCCGGGCTGTCCGGCTTGATGGCGCCGGCGGGCGAGATGTGGTCCGTGGTGATCGAATCGCCGAAAATCGCCAAAGGACGCGCCGCGACGACGTCGGAAGGCGGCGTCGCGTGCATCGTCATGCCGGCGAAATAAGGCGGGTTCTGGATGTAGGTCGAGCCCGCCGACCAGGCATAGGTCTCCCCGCCCGCGACGGGGATCTTCCGCCAGCGCTCGTCCCCCTGATAGACGTCGGCATAGCGGGCGCGGAACATGTCGCCGTGGACGTACTGGTCGATGAGGCGGCGCACCTCCTCGTTGGTCGGCCAGATGTCGCGCAGATAGACGTCGGCGCCGTCCGAGCCCTGGCCGATCGGATCGTCGACCATGTCGTGGGTGACGGTGCCCTTCAGCGCATAGGCGACGACGAGCGGCGGCGACGCGAGATAATTGGCCCGCACGTCCGGCGACACCCGCCCCTCGAAATTGCGATTCCCGGACAGCACCGAGGCGGCGACGATGTCGTTCTTGTTGATCGCCTCCGAGATCTGCGAGGGGAGCGGCCCCGAATTGCCGATGCAGGTCGTGCAGCCGTAGCCGGCGAGGTTGAAGCCGATCGCGTCGAGATCCGCCTGCAGCCCCGACTTGACGAGATAGTCGGTGACCACCTTCGAGCCCGGCGCCAGCGAGGTCTTGACCCAGGGCTTCCTGGTCAGCCCCTTCTCCCGCGCCTTGCGGGCGACGAGGCCGGCGGCGACGAGCACGGCCGGGTTCGATGTGTTGGTGCAGGACGTGATCGCGGCGATGACGACGTCGCCATGGCCGAGATCGCTCGTCCCCGCCGCCTCGGCGTCGAGCGCGTCGGCCGAGGCGCCGAGATTGGCGACCGGCACGCGCTTGCCCAGCTCGGCGAGCTCGTGGCCGTACTCCCTGGTGAAGTTGGCGATGAACTCCTCGTCGACGCGGCTCAATGGCACCTTGTCCTGCGGCCGCTTGGGGCCGGCGAGCGAGGGCTCGACCGTCGCCATGTCGAGGCGCAGCGTGTCGGTGAACACCGGCTCGTGCGTCGAGCCTTCCTCGAGCCACAGGCCCTGCGCCTTGGCATAGGCCTCGGTCAGCGCCACCGTCTCGGCGGGACGGCCGGTGAGGCGGAGATAGTCGATCGTCTTGGCGTCGATCGGGAAGAAGCCGCAGGTCGCGCCATATTCGGGCGCCATGTTGGCGATGGTCGCGCGGTCGGCGACCGAGAGGGCCGAGACTCCGGGGCCGTAGAATTCGACGAAGCGGCCGACGACGCCCTTCTGGCGGAGCATCTGGGTGACGGTGAGGACGAGGTCGGTGGCGGTGATGCCCTCGCCCAATGCGCCGGAGAGGTGGAAGCCGACCACTTCGGGGATGAGCATCGAGACCGGCTGGCCGAGCATCGCGGCTTCCGCCTCGATCCCGCCGACGCCCCAGCCGAGGACGCCGAGGCCGTTCACCATGGTGGTGTGGGAGTCGGTGCCGACGAGGGTGTCGGGATAGGCGACTTCGCCGGCGGCGCCGGCTGCTTCGCCCGAGGGCGAAACTTGCTTCGAGGACCAGACGCCCCGAGCGATATATTCCAGATTGACCTGGTGGCAGATGCCGGTGCCGGGGGGGACGACCTCGAAGTTGCGGAACGCCTTGGAGCCCCATTTGAGGAACTCGTAGCGCTCGTAATTGCGGTCATATTCGAGCGCGACGTTGCGCTCGAACGCCTTGGGCGTGCCGAACTCGTCGACCATCACCGAGTGGTCGATGACGAGGTGGACGGGGACGAGCGGGTTGATCTTCTCCGGGTCGCCCTTGAGGGCGGCCATCGCGTCGCGCATCGCGGCGAGGTCGACGACCGCGGGGACGCCGGTGAAATCCTGCATGAGCACGCGGGCGGGGCGATACTGGATCTCGCGGGCCGGGCCGGCCGGGGCGTCCTGCCAGGCGACGAGGGCCTGGATGTCCTCGCGGGTGACCGTCTTGCCGTCCTCGAAGCGGAGGAGGTTTTCGAGGAGGACCTTCATCGAGAAGGGGAGGCGGTCGACGGGGCCGAGCTGGGCGGCGGCTTTGGCGAGGGAGTAGTAGTGGTAGGTGCGGTCGCCTACCTTGAGGTCAGTGCGGGTATTCAGGGAGTCTTTGCCAACGGCGGTCATGCGGGGCCCTCAGTGGCTGGGCGCGCCGCCATGGCAGGTGTCCAGGCGGCGTGTCGGGGATGTGGAAATCTGCGTGCGCTCTAGCAACGAGTGGCCCGAGTGTGAAGGCTCAGGCCGGCTTAGGACTGAAGGTGCAGGGGAAGGCGCGGAGTCGCGCAAACGAGAGGCCGAAGTGAGTGACCAGCTCCTGTCTGAGCCCCTCAATAGGCCCAGCACTCACTGTCTTCGAAATTCCATCCGCTCACTAAAGAAAGGTATCAGCACCGAATCCACCTCCTCATGACTCACCAGAAGCGTTAACACGTGACGTCCATCAGGAGTTGCGGAGACTAAATCGTTCTTATTGATATTGATGAGGCCTCTACTTTTGAGGAAGTCGACAAACGCGCGTGCGAACGGAGGGTCCTTCTCCGACTCTCCACGTTGTGTGAGGCCCAATAACTGACTGTTCCGTTGGGAAGTAAGGCGCTCCCCGATTTTCCTCACAATCGTGAACAAAGGATGGTGCTGGTAATAATAGTAATCCGGCACCCGGTCCGTTTGTGCGCCGCGGGAGCTGAGAAGCCCGATCAGGGACTTCCCCGAGTAGACGTTTTTGAACCCGTCATGCCCAACAACAAAAATCCGCGAGTCCGCGCTAAGACCACGGAAGTCAGCATCAACAAAATTTACGAAGTCGAAATCGCAATCGACCATCCAAGCCCCTCGAAATTCTGTTCCCGCCAGCTCCAAGTGACGGAATATCACTGTGTCTAGGATCGCATTCGAAAACACTGATCCTGCCAAGTTAACTGACTCAAACTCGCATTCAGCGATCTCGGTGGAGGTGCAATTCAGCTCTAAGTCAGGGCCGATAGCTGGGCCAAACTTAATTTGCTGCAATCGGACGCCCTCCATGTCTAGACGCTTGGAGCCCGCGCTTGCGAAGGCGTCCTGAATGGCCTCTCTGGCGTCTTGTTGCGCAGTAAGCATCGGCCAAAACAGGCCCACGTAACCACCCACGTCTCGGAAGGCATACCGGCCCCTCCAGATCTCTTTGAGACCTTGGCGCGCCTCAGCCTTCAGGTCGACCGGCATCGACGCAACGAAAGCACGCATTGCGTCCGTGGTCGGGATCTTGAATCTGCTCGGGTCCCGCGCCAGTATTGATCGAACAAACCTTTCCACCACCAAAAATTCTCGAAGCGAGTTGTGAGAGAAAAGCCATCCTCCGCCAGCCCCGCCTTCCGCTCTGGTGAGTGTCGCGGAGCTCCTTATATCTTCAAAAAGCTCATCTCTCCTGTGGCGCCGCTCCTCTGGCGACATCAACTTTAGGTCCCTCTCAAACTCCTTATTTATGACCTCGCGGAATGTCTCTTCGGTTGCTACGCCAGCGCCCTTGCCGGACAGGGCAACGGCTAACCTTTGGAGCGCTTGCCTGCGTCGCTCTGGGTCCAAAGGAGATCGCTGCTGGTCCCGCATCATGAGTCGGTCGACGATCATCCTGTAGATTTGCCACTCCGTAAGATTTCCCGCGTGCGCTGCGGGATCATCCGTACTCCTCAGGTCGTCAATCAGCTCGAGCAGGTAGGCGATGATGACGGGTTTCCCGGAAAGGGAAATACGTCCCCCACTTGCGTCGACGCGAAAAACGCGACGCAGGAGATGAAGAATGATCTCTTGGCCGGACGGATCGTCGCGTAGCTTCCGCCTTACGAGGGCTTCAGTCTGGTCCTCGGTAAGGTCCCGCAAGTGTCTCTCATACCGCTCAAGGACGTACCGCTCTACCAAATTATCGATCGCCTTCTCCGTATCTAGGTAGGCCCTGTCTGCACGGCTAATGTAGTACCGATTCTGCTCAAGAGTTGAGTATAATGAGTCAAACACCCGAAGCTCTTCCGCCTCACTAAAATAGTTGGGACGACTGGTTAGGAGCCCTCGCGCTCCCTCGCGAGCTAACTCTGCTAAGGCGCCTAGACAGGCGCGGCGTTCTCGGGGATTCAGAAACTGTGCCATCTCGTCATAACCATCGAGGATGAGCACAACGCGACCGCTGCGAATAAGCTGAAACATGAACTCGACGGGAACGTGACCTAGTCGGTTCGTATCTAGGAAATGGTGCAATAGCGTTCTTGCGTCAAACTGACGTGTAAAATTACGCAACTCGATTCGAACAGGGATTGGTGCGTCGGGCGAACTCACATAGTCCTGTATCCAGCGATATTGTAGGACGCGCGTCAGAGAGGTCTTGCCCGTGCCATACTCTCCCAAGATGATGAGCCATTTTCTTGCCGGGTCTTCTGTAAAGCGCCAGTCGCCGAGCCAGGCAGTCGCTACCACCTCTCCGTGGTCATCCTGCAGAAGCGGCTCCTCGTAGGTCTGCTCGAACTCCAAGTTATCAACAGAGTCTCTAACCATCCCCACGTACGGCCCGAACTTTTCAAAACCTCTGAACAATCCTTCGTAAGTAAGCGTTGTAATCCTCGTCTTAGACGCCCTCTCTGCTACATCCGGAGTGAAGCCGACTGCAGAGACGCAGATACAAGTTGCAGAAGGTTCGATTTCCTTAATCAGCGAAAATTTTGTAAGGTCCTTGCCGTACTTGGTATTTGAGACGTACTCTACGGTCACCTCAATATAAATGGTAGGAGAAAACTGGTCAGTCAGAGATCTCGCAACGATATCGATCTCGGCACCGTGCCTTTTGACACTGTACTCCACACTAAAGTTGTTAAGCTCGAATAGCCGCCCCACAGCCTGAGGCAAGCTCTCAGGCGTGAAGCCGTGTGTTGGTGCGGGCATCGGCAGTTCTCCAGTCGCCTCACGCGTAGCACATTTGCCGGTGGCGACCAGAGGGGCGGGTAAAGGTGACCAAGACCGCCGCGCGAACCACCACAGCCATCGTCAGTGCGCGTTACCACGAGGGACTACGCCTCCGGCCAGCGTGCCGCTTTCAATAAACAGCAGGCCGGCGCGCTCGAATGCTACTTGCATCGCGCGGACACGCGGAGGCAGGACTGACGCCCCTGCCTCAAACCTTGCTACGGTGCGTCGGCTGACGCCCGATGCGGAAGCTAGGTCGTCCAGCGTCCACCCCAGCGCCGCCCGCGCCATGCGGCACTGAACGACGTTCAATATGGCACTCGCAATGCAAAAAGCACTTGCGTCCGCTCCCGGCCTATGGCACTGATAGTGCCGTCAATCAGAACCCCCACCTCCTAAAGCAGGAGAGCCTTGGTCATGGCTGCCAGGGAGCATAGCTGCACGCGCCGCGATCTTCTAGCGGGCGCGGCAGGCGCCGCATTGCCCTCACCCTCCCACCTGCCTGCGGCAGGCGGGCCCCTCCATCGCAGTGGCGAATGCCGAGACCGTCCGGGGGACGGTCCTGCCGCTGCGATCCCGCAAGGGGAGAGGGGTGAATGGGAGGCGGCGCTGGCGGCGCTGCGGCGGGCCGAGGAGGAGATTGCGGCGTTCAAGCGCGCGGAGCCGCGGGGCGCCTCGTTCGCGGCGCAGTGGGAGATGGACGAGGCGTTCTCCGATCTCGCCTGCGCGCAGAACCGGGCGCTCGAGCGGTTGCTGCTGGTGCCAGCGCCGGACGTGGCGGCGCTGGCGGTGAAGTTGGCGCGGGCGGTCGAGGAGCTGGCTTGGGAATTGCCGCAGGGGGAGGCGGCGATGGCGCAGCTCGCCGAGGATGCGGCGCGGCTGGCGGCAGGGGACGGGCGTCGGCGCCCGGCGGCACCAGGCTAGGGGCGCGCTCGCCGCTGCCGCCAGCGCAGGACTTGAGCGGCGGTCAGGACGGTGGCGAGGAGGGCGACTTGCGCCCAGCGGGGCAAGGCAAGCGCGCCGCCGAGCAGCAGCATCACGCCCCACGCCAGGGCGACCATGAGCGCCGTCGCGAGAAGGGCGGCGAGGGCGAAGAGGAGCTTGCGCATCCGGCGCACGATAGAGGGGAGGGTGGGGGCAGTCACTGCGACTGTCGCGCCGAGGCAGGATGGAAAGCGGCGAGGGCGGCCTCGCCGCGCCGTCGGACGGGTTCGGCCGGTTGTTACCGCCCGCCCCGCCGGCCGGGCCGGGCCGACTCCGTTCGCTGCTCCGGCGGCGCCTAGGGGCCGGCGGCACTGCTGGGAACCCATCAAAGTACTACTTTGATGGGAGCCAGTCCTCGGGCGGCTCGGCGAGGGCGGCCTCGCCGACTCGTCGGACGGGTTCGGGCTACCGCCCGCCCCGCCGGCCGGGCTGGGCCGACTCCACTCACTGCTCCGGCGGCGCATCCGCGCCGGCGTCGCTGTTCGGGGGCGGTCCCAGCCATTGCTCGATCCTGATCGGGGCTCCGTAGCGCGGCACCCATTTGGGCCAGGTCTGGACGGCGACCCAGAGGTCCATCACCTGCTCGAAGGTGACGGCGCGGCCGTACATCGTCACGTCGTACAGGCCGTCGGCGCGGCGGGTGACGTGGTGGCCGTGGCGGGCGAGGAGCGCGATCGCATCCATGGCGCCAAGCTGCGCCTTTGCGCGAGCGAATGCGTCAGCGTTTAGCGCAACTTGATGGGGGCCGCTTTGCGGCGTCCGGGGCGCCGAGTTCGCAATTCGTTCTTGATTTCGGGGCCGGTTTGCGCTAACCAAATCGGCTGGGCGAGGCGATTCGGGCGGGAGGTTGCGGTGAACGGGGAGGGGCGGGAGGCGGGCGCGGAGGACACGCCGGCGGAGGGGTTTCGGCGGCGGCGGGACGGGTTCACGGCGGCGAAGCGCAAGGCGTTCGTCGAGGCGCTGGCGCGGTTCGGCAACGTGCGGGACGCGTGCCGGGTGGCGGGGGTGTCGAACACGACCTTCTATCGGCACGAGAAGAGGGATCAGGACTTCGCGTCGCTGTGCCGGGCGGCGCGGGCGCAGGCGGCGGGGAATCTGGAGACGCTCGCCTGGGAGCGGGCGGTGACCGGGATCGAGGAGCCGGTCATCGCCTACGGCAAGGTGGTGGCGGTGCGGCGGCGGCGCTCCGACGCGGTGTTCCGGATGCTGCTCCAGGCGTCGAACCCGGAGAAGTTCGGGCGGATGGGCGGGCTGCGGCGCGCCGAGATCGAGCGCGAGCTGCGCGCGAAGATCGTCGCCGAGGAGGACCGCAAGCGGCGGCCGCGCATCGCCACCAACGAGGAAGTCACCGAGGCGCTGCTGAAGCGGCTCGCCGTCTTCGCCGCGCGGGTGCGGGCGGAGCGCGGGGAGGCCGAAGGCGGGAGCGGCGGGAGCGGCGGGGGCGACGGCTCCGGGGAGCCGGACCCGCCGCCGTCCGCCTAGCGCAAAGCCGCCGGGAGGAGGGCGCCGGTCAGCCAGTCGACGGGCGGGAGGACGATCGTGCGGACGATGTCGGCGGCGGGGAACAGGCGCGGGAGGAGGAAGAGGAGGAGGATGAGGAGCGGGAAGCCGAAGCGGTTGAGCCGGGCATAGTGGCGGGCGGCGCGGCGCGGCAGCAGGCCCTCGACGACATGGCCGCCGTCGAAGGGAGGCAGGGGCAGCAGGTTGAAGATTGCGAGGAAGATGTTGATCGCGACGAAGTGGAAGAGGTTCATCGCGACGAACAGCCAGGCGAGGGCGGGCGGCGGCGCGGCGGCGACGAGGGCGGCCAGCGCCAGGGCGCCGACGAGGGCGAGGGCGAGGTTGGTGCCCGGGCCGGCGAGGGCGACGAGGACCATGTGGAAGCGCGGGTTGCGCATGCGGGCGGCGACGACCGGCACCGGCTTCGCCCAGCCGAAGACCGGCGCGCCGCTCACCGCGAGGAGCAGGGGCAGCGCCACCGTGCCGAGCGGGTCGACGTGGCGGAGCGGGTTGAGGCTGAGCCGGCCGAGCCGCCGCGCCGTGGGGTCGCCGAACGCGTTCGCCACCCAGCCGTGGGCGACTTCGTGGCAGACGATGGCGATCACCAGCGGGATCAGCCAGGTCGCGGCGCGGAACAGGATATTGTCGGGAGTCACGGGGCTTCGGCCTCCCATTCGGCGGCGAGGATCGAGAAGAGCATTGTGTCGCGGACATGGCCGGTCCAGGTGATGCGGTCGGCGCGGAGGACGCCTTCGCGCACCGCGCCGAGCTTGGCCATCGCCGCCTGGCTGCGGGCGTTGCGTGCATCGACGCGGAACTCGACGCGGCGGACGCCGCAGGCGAAGGCGCGGGCGAGCATCAGATCCTTGACCCGACGGTTGAAGCCTGTGCCGCGGAGGCGCGGGACGTAATAGGTGTTGCCGATCTCGAGCACGCCGCGCTCGCGGTCGATGCCGAGATAGGCGCTCATGCCCACCACCTCGCCGGCGAGGAGAATGGCGAAGGCCTGGCTGTTGGGGCGGGCGAGGAGCGCGTCGAAGCTCGCGTCGAAATGCGCCGGATCGTAGGAGACGGAGTAGATCGGCCAGACGTCCGGGTCGAGCGCGCAGGCCGCCTCGAGCGCCGCGCGGTGGCGCTCCTCGAGGGGAGCGATGCGGAGGTCGCCGGCCTCCATCGGCGAAGCGAGGCTCACTCCTCCGGCGAACCCAGGTCCCGCGCCACCTTCGGGTCGCGGAGCAGGGCGTCGATATGGCTGCCTTCGTCGAAGCTCTCGTCGGCGAGAAATTTCAGCTTCGCGGCGTATTTGGTGTTCACGCGGCTGGCGACGGCGCGCTGGAGGTAGGCGGTGTGGGTCCTCAGCGCCTTGAGCACCGTCTCCTCGTCCTGCCCGAGCAACGGCTTCACGAAGGCGGTGGCGTGGCGCAGGTCCGGCGACATGCGGACTTCGGTGACCGAGACGAGATGGCTGGCGAGCACGTCGTCGTGCACCTCGCCGCGCATCAATATGTCGGAGAGGGCATGGCGGACCTGCTCGCCGACGCGCAGCAGGCGGACGGACTTGCCTTCGGGGGTTTCGGTGCGGGGCATCAGGCGTCGGCCTCGGTAAAGAAGGTCAGGCGGTTGCCGGCGGGATCCGGGATGGTGATCTCCCACGAGCCCCAGGGCTGGAGCTGCGGCTCGCCGGGGCGGCTGTTCTCGAAATTCTTCTCGCGCAACGCGTTGGCGAAGGCGCGGACGTCGTCGTGCGGGATGCGCAGCGCCGAGCCGGGGGTGCCGTCGCCATAATGTTCGGAGACGTGGAGGCGGCACGCCCCGCTCCTCAGCCCCATGTAGAGTGGCGCGCCGGGCTCGAAGCGATGCTCGAACTCGACTTCGAAGCCGAGGAAATCGACGTAGAAACGCCGCGCGCGCCGCTCGTCGAAGCTGCGCAGGATGGGGGTGGGGGTTCCGAGCATGGCTATCGCTCCCGACTGCTCACGCCCCTCTCCCATTTCGGGAGAGGGAGGGACCCATTGCGACAGCAATGGGAGGGTGAGGGAATGACCGGCGAGGATAGTCCCTCACCCTCCCACCCGCGATGCGGGCGGGCCCCTCCCTCTCCCGAAATGGGAGAGGGGAAAGGAAGGTCACAACGTCCTTTGCCGCTCCTCCACCTCGAAGACCTCGAGGTGGTCGCCCGCCTTGATGTCGTTGGTGTCGGCGAGGAGCACGCCGCATTCGAGGCCGGCGCGGACTTCCGCCACGTCGTCCTTGAAGCGCCGGAGGGAGGAAATGGTCGTCTTGGAGACGATGACGTCCTCGCGGGTGAGGCGGGCGTGGAGGCCCTTCCTGATGACGCCCTCGAGCACGAGCAGGCCGGCGGCCTTGTCGCGCTTGCCGGCGGGGAAGACCTCCTTGACCTCGGCGCGGCCGAGCACGGTCTCGATGATCTCCGGCCCGAGCTGGCCGCCCATCGCCTCGCGCACCCAGTCGGTGAGGTGATAGATGACGTCGTAATAGCGGAACTCGACCTTGTTGCGCTCCGCCGCCTCGCGCGCCTTGGCGTTGGGGCGGACGTTGAAGCCGATGATCGGCGCGCCCGAAGCCGCGGCGAGGATCACGTCGCTCTCGGTGATCGCGCCGACGCCGGCGTGGAGGATCCGCGCCTTGATGTCCTCGGTCGAGATGCGGTTCACCGCATTGACGATCGCCTCGACCGATCCCTGGACGTCGCCCTTGACGACGATCGGGAATTCCTTGGCCTGGTTCTCGCGCGAGGCGAACATGTTCTCGAGGCTGACCGGGGCGGTGGTGGTCCGCTTGCGGTCGAGGACGCTCTGGCGGTAGGCGGCGACCTCGCGGGCACGCGCATCGTTCTCGACGACGGTCAGCGTGTCGCCGGCCGACGGCACGCCGGAGAGGCCGAGCACCTCGACGGGTACGGAAGGCCCCGCCTCCTTCACCTGGCGGCCCTTGTCGTCGATCATCGCGCGGACCTTGCCGGGCACGGCGCCGACCACGAAAATGTCGCCGACCTTCAGCGTCCCGCGCTGGACGAGCACCGTGGCGAGCGGCCCGCGGCCCTTGTCGAGCTTCGCTTCGACCACCGCGCCCTCGGCCGGGCGGTCCGGATTGGCGCGCAGCTCGAGCAGCTCGGCCTGGAGGGCGATCGCTTCGAGAAGCTTGTCGAGATTGGTCTTCTTGAGCGCGGAGACCTCGACGTCCTGCACGTCGCCGCCGAGATCCTCGACGACGATCTCGTGCTGCAAGAGCTCCTCGCGGACGCGCTGCGGACGCGCGCCGTCCTTGTCGATCTTGTTGATCGCGACGATCATCGGCACGCCGGCCGCCTTGGTGTGGTTGATCGCCTCGACGGTCTGCGGCTTCAAGCCGTCGTCCGCCGCCACGACGAGCACGACGATGTCGGTGACGTTGGCGCCGCGGGCGCGCATCTCGGTGAAGGCCTCGTGGCCCGGCGTGTCGAGGAAGGTGATCTTCGACTTGTCGGGCAGCTGCACCTGGTAGGCGCCGATATGCTGGGTGATGCCGCCGGCCTCGCCGGAGACGACGTTGGCGCCGCGGATCGCGTCGAGCAGCGACGTCTTGCCGTGGTCGACATGGCCCATGATGGTAACGACCGGCGGCCGCGGCTGCAGCGTCTCGGGAGCGTCGACGTCCTCGTCCGTCTGGATGTCGACGTCGCTCTCGCTGACGCGCTTGATGTTGTGGCCGAACTCGGTGACGAGCAGCTCCGCCGTGTCCTGGTCGATCGTCTGGTTGACGGTGACGACCATGCCCATCTTGAAGAGCGCCTTGACGAGGTCGGCGGCGCGCTCGGCCATGCGGTTGGCGAGCTCCTGCACGCTGATCGCGTCGGGCACGACGACGTCGCGGACCTGCTTGGCGGCGGGCCCGGACTGCATGTGATGCCGCCGGTCCTTCTCGCGGGCGCGGCGGAGCGCGGCGAGGGAGCGGGCCCGGTTGTCGTCGTCGCCGGAAAGGGCGCGCGAGACGGTGAGCTTGCCGGCGTGGCGGCGATCGTCGCGGCCGCGCGCGGGGCGGGCCGGCTCGGGGCGCTTGGCAGCCGGAGCGTGGTGCTTGGGCCGGGCGTGGCCGGGACGCTCGTCCTCGTCGTCGGCGGCGGCCGGAGCGGCGGGCGCGGAGGACGGGGCGGCGGCCTCCTGCTCGGCACGCCGGGCTGCCTCCTGGGCCTCCTGCTCCGCCTTGACGCGGGCCTCTTCCTCGGCGCGGCGATTGTCCTCGGCGCGGCGCTTCTCTTCCTCGGTCGCGGCCTGGGCCTGCTTGTCCTCGCGGCGACGGGCTTCCTCGAGCTGGGCGAGGCGCGCTTCCTCGGCCTCGCGCAGCAGCTTCTCCTGCAGCTCGCGGCGGGCGGCGGGATCGTTCGGGCGCTGCGGCGCGGGGGCCGGACGCGCCGGCGGCTGCGGCGCGCGCGCGGCCGGCGCCGGGGCGGCCGGCTTGGGCGCCTCCTGGACCGGGGCGGGCGCGGCTTCCTGGCCGCCGCCGGGGCCGAGGATGCGCCGCTTCTTCACCTCGACCACCACCGTGTTGGAGCGGCCGTGGCTGAAGCTCTGCTTCACCTTGCCGGTCTCGACGGTGCGCTTGAGACCCAGCGGCGCGCGCGCTCCCAGCTTCGGCTTGTCAGTCGTATCGCTCATTACTGTCCTTCGTTCACATCAACAGCCGACGCATCCGGCGTGCCCGCCGTCGCGGCGCTTAGCCCAGAGTCAGGTCCGATAAAAGCGCGCCACCGGGCGAGCGCTTTGCCCACGCGGGCGGCAGCCCCACGATCGATCAGCGCGATATGTACCACATTCTGCCGTCCCAGCGCCAACGACAATGTAGGTCTTTCGGCCGGAATTACGAGGCCTTGCGGGTCGCCGCCGCCCACCCGCCAGGCCTGGTCGAGCTTGCGGTTGCCGTCCTCGCCCGCGTCCGCGGCGTGGAGGAGCAGGCGGACCTCGCCCTTCCGGGCAGCGGCCTCGATCTTCTCGGTGCCGGTGAGGAGGGTGCCGGAGCGCGCCTCGAGGCCGAGCCGGTCGAGCAGCGCCTGGCGGAGCGCGGCTTCGATGCGCTCGGCGAGGTCGGCGGGAATCCGCAGGTCGCTCGTCTTGAAGGCGCGGGCGACGGCGGCCTTGAGCCTGCCCTTGGCCTGGGCCTCCTCGAGGGTCGGGCGGTCGACGCCGATCCAGGCGCCCCGGCCGGGCGCCTTCGCGCGCACGTCGGGGAGGATGTCACCGTCCGGCGAGAGGGCGAGGCGGATGAGGTCGTCGCGCGCGCCACCGGTGCGCGAGAGGATGCATGTCCTCTCAGGACTCCGTTCGTCCCGAGCGAAGTCGAGGGGCGCTGGCACAGAGTCATCACGGGCGCCCCTCGACTTCGCTCGGGACGAACGAAGAGGGGAGCCCCGCTCAGGTCTACCTTCGGCCTTTACCGACCGCGTCTCATTGGGAGGTTTCCGCAACAGCGTCCTCCCCCTTCACGTCCTCGTCCTCGAACCAGTGGGCGCGGGCGGCCATGATGATCTCGTTGCCCTGCTCCTCGGAGAGGCCGTACTCGGCGAGGATCCCGCCCTTGTCCTCGGGGCGGTTGTTCGGCTCGCGCTGGCGGCGCTGCTCCGGCCGCTTCTTGGCGACGAGCTCGTCGGTCGCGAGATCGGCGAGGTCGTCGAGCGTCTTGATGTTGGCCTTGCCGAGCGTGACCAGCATCGCCTCGGTGAGGTACGGCATCTCGGCGAGCGCGTCCTCGACTCCCATCGCGCGCCGCTCCTGGCGGGCCGCCTCCTCGCGGCGCTCGAGCGCCTCGGCGGCGCGGCTCTGCAGCTCGGTGGCGAGGTCGTCGTCGAAGCCCTCGATCGAGGCGATCTCGTCCGGCTGGACGTAGGCGACCTCCTCGAGCGCGCCGAAACCTTCGGCGACGAGCAGCTGGGCGAGCGTCTCGTCGACGTCCAGCTCCTCCTGGAACATGGTCGAGCGCTCGATGAACTCGCGCTGGCGCTTCTCGGAGGCGTCGGCCTCGGTCATGATGTCGATCGCCGATCCGGTGAGCTGGCTCGCCAGCCGGACGTTCTGGCCGCGGCGGCCGATGGCGAGGCTGAGCTGGTCGTCGGGCACCACCACCTCGATCCGGCTCTCCTCCTCGTCGATGACCACGCGGCTGACCGTGGCCGGCTGCAGCGCGTTGACGACGAAGGTGGCGAGGTCCTCGGACCAGGGGATGATGTCGATCTTCTCGCCCTGCAGCTCCTGGACGACCGCCTGGACGCGGCTGCCCTTCATGCCGACGCAGGCGCCGACCGGATCGATCGAGCTGTCGTAGCTGATCACGCCGATCTTGGCGCGGCTGCCCGGATCGCGGGCGGCGGCCTTGATCTCGATGATGCCGTCGTAAATCTCCGGCACTTCCTGCGCGAACAGCTTCTTCATGAAGTCGGGATGGGCGCGAGAGAGGAAGATCTGCGGGCCCCGGCTCTCGCGCGCGACCTTGAGGATCAGCGAGCGGACGCGGTCGCCGACGCGGACCACTTCGCGCGGGATCTGGGCGTCGCGGCGGATGACGCCTTCGGCGCGGCCGAGATCGACGACGACATGGCCGAACTCGACGCGCTTGACGACGCCGGTGATGACCTCGCCGACGCGGTCCTTGAACTCCTCGTACTGGCGCTCGCGCTCGGCGTCGCGGACCTTCTGGAAGATGACCTGCTTGGCGGCTTGCGCGGCGATGCGGCCGAACTCGATCGGGGGGAGCGGATCGACGATGAAATCGCCGAGCTCGGCACCCTTCTGGAGCTTCTGCGCGTCCTCGAGGCTGACCTGCTTGAAATAATCGTCGACCTGCTCGACCACCTCGACGACGCGCCACAGGCGCAGGTCGCCGGAGACCGGATCGAGCTTGGCGCGAATGTCGTTCTCGGCGCCGTAGCGGGCGCGGGCGGCGCGCTGGATCGCGTCCTCCATCGCCTCGATGACGATGCCCTTGTCGATCAGCTTCTCGCGCGCGACCGCATCGGCGATGGCGATGAGCTCGGCCTTGTTGGCGGAGGCGACCGGCGCGGTGCCGGCGGCGGGATTGGTAGCCATGTCAGTCTTCCTCGGTCTCAGTCGTGTTTTCGGTTGCTTCGATCTCGTCGGCGCCCTCGGGCGAGAGCGGCGCGGTGGCGGCGATCAGCCGGTCGGTCATCACCAGCTTGGCGGCGTCGATCGCCGCGAACGGCACCGCCATCGCGCCTTGCACCGGCACCTCTATCAGCACGCTCTCGCCCTCGGTGCCCGCCAGCGTGCCGGCGAAGACCTTGCGGCCGTCGAGCTTCTCGGCGAGCACGATGCGCGCCTCGTGGCCCTTCCAGTCGTCGAAGTCGGCGAGGCGGGTGAGCGGCCGGTCGATCCCGGGCGAGCTGACCTCGAGCCGGTAGGCATGCTCGATCGGGTCCGCCTCGTCGAGCAGGTCGGAGAGGCGCCGCGACAGGCGCGCGCAATCCTCCAGCGTGAGCTGGCGCGTCTTCGGGTCCTCGGCCATCACCTGCAGCGTCGGGTCCGACGCGCCGCCGATCATCTTGACGCGCACGAGCTTCAGCCCCTCGGCCTCGGCCGCGGGCGCGATCAGTCTCTTGAGCTCGGCGATGTCCGCCACGTACGCCTTTCCATCAAGCAAAGCCCCTCGGTGCCGGCCCCGACCCCGGGACCAGCCTCAACGTCTCACGATGTCGAGGAGGTGATGCGCATATAGGCGCGGCGCTGGCGAGGGGCAAGCGCCAATGGCCGGGGAAAGGCGTGGGCCGCTCAGGCCGTTCGCAGCCGTCCGTCCTCGTCCACCGGATCTTCGCCGACGGCGGCGTGCCAGGCCTTGCGGACGCCGTACTGGACCGCCCAGCCGAGCGCCCAGGTGGCGACGATCGGGGCGAGGGCCTTGATCGTGCCCTCGACGACGGTGCCGACGATTGCGCCCTTGACGCCGCTGTCGCCGTCGCGGCGGTCGATGGCGGCGCCGATCAGGGCGCCCAGCAGGTTGCTCATCGCGCGAAGCTCCTTTCGCCCGCAACAGCGCGCGCGGCGACGCGCGGTTCCGCGTCAGGCGGCGGCGCGGAGCAGGCCGAGGCCGCGGAAGCTGGTCCAGCCGCCACCGGCGACGACGATGTGGTCGTGGATGCAGATGTCGAGCGCGCGCGCGGCTTCCGCGATCCGCCGCGTCGCTTCGACATCGTCGCGGCTCGGCGTCGGGTCCCCGGAAGGATGGTTATGCACGAGAATCATCGCGGTCGCGCCGAGGTCCAGGGCCCGTCGCATGATCGCGCGGGGCACGACCCGCGCCGCATTGACCGAGCCCTCGGCGGCGATCTCGTCGCCGAGCAGGCGATTGGCGGCATTGAGGTAGAGGATGCGCAGCTTCTCGGTCGAAAGGTGGGCCATGTCGAAGGCGAGATAGGAGAGCAGGGCCTCGGAATCGCCCAGGACCGGGCCGGCGAAGGCGTCGCAGTACAAGGCATGGCGCATGGCGTGACGGATCGTCGCGAGATGACGGATCGCCGGGGCGTTGCGGCCGAGGATCTGCGCCTGCCCCTCGGCGCCCGCGGCCAGCACCCGGGCGAGAGAGCCGTGGACGGCGATCAGGCGGTCCGCCCAGTCGCGCGCCTTGGGGCCGAAGGGACGGAGAAGCTCGACCAGGATCTGTCGGCACCGATGCGAGCCAGCCGCTGGCGGTGCTTCCACGTTCCGAACGCGATCAGCAGGCACATCGGGTAGCTCGTCGCGGCGATCGCGAAGCGGTAGCCCCACGGGATCAAGGTGGGATCGGCCAGCTTCACCAGATGTCCCATCGTGCCAATCAAATGGAGCGCCGTCATCCATAAGATCCAGAACCTTTCAGCGACCAGCGCCAATGCAAGGAAGGAGATCAGGACGAGCAGGTCGACCGCGAACACGCCGTTCTCGACCGTGCTCCATCGGCTCGACCAGCCCGAATAGGCGAAGTGCGTAAGCACGACGCCGACGAAGAGTATCCCGGCAGCGATCCTTTCCGGCGGCCCTCCCCGCCCCCAGGCATAGCCGCAGGAAGCGAGGAGGAGAGCGTCGAAATAAAGGTTGGTGTAGTGCATGGGCCTCCGGACCACGCCCGCCGCGTCTCGTCAACGCGGGGGCGCGACTGCTGGTCAGGCGACCGCCTTGAGGTGCCGGTCGGACTCGCCGGTGACCTGCTTGGGCGGCTCGTCGCCGACCGAAACGGTCCTGAGGCCGACCTGGATGCGCGTTTCGCTCAGCCGCCGGTGCGCCTCGACGATATCGGCGCGCGCCCGCGCCAGCGCCGCGAAAGCGGAGGCCGAGACCTCGAACGCATCCTGTCCCACCACGGCGGAAAGATCGGCCTCCGCACGGGCCGTCACCAGGGTTCCGTTGAACTCCGCGGCGCGTGCCAGCGCGGCGTCGATGGCGTCTTCGGCCGCCCACAGGCTCTGTGCAACCTTCATGGCTGCTGCTTGACGTTGCTTGAGCATAAGGTCTCCCTTTCCGCGCGGCCTCGCAGCCCGCGGATTAGCGTTTCGGTGATTCAGTCGTCGGCCTAGTGCCTGGTCAGTCTAACGAGGGCTTCCACGCCCGAGACCAGTCCTCCAAAGGCTACCGCCACCCCGATGGCGATGGCCACGATCCAGACCAGCCTCATGAGCCAGCCCAGGTCACTCGGCCTGTTGTTGCCGATCGGGAGCGGAAGCGTGGGAGCCCCTCCCGGCCTGACGAAGGCGAAGCCTGCCTGCTCCTCCCGCATCGTGTGGCCGGACAACCCAGTAAACCGCTGTGGCCCGCTCTCGATCGGCAGCCCCATCATCGCCGGATCGGCCGCCGGGGCAATGTCCGGCGATTGGTATACCAACGGCTGGACCGGCATGTGAGGGGGCGGCGGAGGGGACGCGGTGAGCCCTTCATGCTCGGCGAGGAGGCGCGCGGCGGTGCGCCGGTCCGGGACGTCGAGCGTCCGCATCGCCGCCTTAATATGCTGGTCGACGGAGCCCGGCTCGATCCCGAGCAGCGGCGCGATCTCCTTGGACGTCTTGTGGGCATAGACGTGGCGCAGGCAGATGCGCTGCTGCTCGGTCAGCCTGGCGAGACGCTGAGGGGTCATGGCGGTTCCGTTTATCGCCGAGGTGCGCTCTCCACACAATGGTTTCGCGCGATTGGGACCCGAATCGGCCGCGGCCGGCGCATGCGCGCGAATCGCGGGAGGCCGCTACGGCAACCATGCCGGGACCGAATCGTTACGGGCCTGGGACGGCTTGCCTCCGCGGGCCGCGCATCGACACAGGGGCTCCATGAAGACCGGATATCTGATCGCCGTCACCCTTGCCGCGACGGCCGCGGCGCCCGCCGCCGCCCAGGACCAGAGGGACGGGGACCGCATCGTCACCATCGGCGCGGGCATCCAGACGCTCCCCCGCTATCCCGGCGCGCGCGACCGGCAGATCAGCCCTCTCCCGCGCTTCCTCCTGGACCGCCCCGACCGCCCGATGCGCTTCCGCGCGCCCGACCAGGGAATCGGCATCGGCCTGCTCGGCTCGAACAGCAGCATCGACATCGGGCCGGCCGTGCAGCTGAGGCTCAGCCGCCGCAGCGGGCGCGACGTCCCCGCGGGCGTTCCCGGCGTCGGCTTCACCGTCGAGGCGGGCGGATTCGTGCAGGCGATGCTCGGCGATTCCTTCCGCGTCCGGGCCGAGGGGCGGCAGGGCATCGGCGGGCATAAGGGCGCCGTGCTGGACCTCAGCGCCGATGCGATCCTGCGCAACCGCGCCGACACGACGCTCTTCTCGATCGGGCCGCGGCTGCGCCTTTCGGACGGACGCTACCAGCGCGCCTATTTCGGCGTGACCCTCCCCGCCGCGATCGCGACCGGCCTGCCCGTCTACACGCCCCACGCCGGGGTCCACGCGGTCGGGCTGTCCTCGGGCATCACCCAGAAGCTCGGCGGCCCATGGGGCGTCTACGCTTATGCCGGCTACGACCGGCTGATCGACCAGGCGGGCCGCTCGCCGCTGATCCGGCGCTACGGCCGGCGGGACGAGCTGTCGGGGGGCGTGGCCCTCACCTACAGCTTCCGCATGCATCTCGGGCTCTGAACGGCTAGCGCCGCGTTACGGCACGACCCACATTTCAGGACCCGACGATGCGTGCTCTTCGTACAGCCTTTCTCCCCGCCCTCGCCTTGCTCGGCTGCAGCGCCGGTGATTCGGCGCCCTCCGCCGCGGCCCAGGCCGGCGACGGCGGCCAGCCGCGGACGCCGCTCGCCTCCGCGCCGTTCCAGGCCGAACCGGTCGGCCGCTTCGACAATCCCTGGGCGATCGCCTTCCTCCCCGACGGCTCGGCGCTGGTGACAGAAAAAGGCGGGAGGCTGAAGCTTTGGTCGACGGGCCAGAAGGTGCTCGAGGTTCTGGGCGTGCCGGCCGTCGCGACCGGCGGCCAGGGCGGGCTCCTCGACGTCGCTCCGTCGCCCACGTTCGCCAAGGACAGGTTTGTCTATCTCACCTATTCGGAGCCGCAGGCAGCGGGAGGCAGCGGTCTTGCTCTGGCGCGCGCGCAGCTTGACGGCAATCTGATTGGTCCGGTGCTCGTCGGCCTCGAGGTTCTCTGGCGCGACCCGGCGGGCGGGCGCGGCGGCCAGTTCGGGGCAGTCATCGCCTTCTCGCCCGACGGCAAGCATCTCTTCCTGAGCTCGGGCGAGCGGCAGCGCTTCACGCCGGCGCAGGACCCGAACCAGCCGCTCGGCAAGATCCTTCGCCTCACCCTCGACGGCAAGCCCGCCGCCGGCAATCCGTGGGCCGGCAAGACCGGCGCCGCGACGGTGACCGTCACCGATCCCCCCGAAAATACCGAAGTCGCGAAGAGCGCCCCGGGCCGCTCGGTCGCGGTGCCCGCGCCCAACCTCACCCCGTCCGCAACCTGGTCGACGGGCCACCGCAACCCCTACGGCCTCGCCTTCGCCCCCGACGGGCGGCTGTGGTCGGAGGAGATGGGCCCGCGCGGCGGCGACGAGTTGAACCTGATCGAGCCGGGCAGGAATTACGGCTGGCCGCTGGTCAGCCAGGGCGACAATTACGACGGCACGCCGATCCCCCGCCACGCGACGCGGCCCGAACTCCAGGCCCCGGTTCTCTGGTGGAACCCGGCCATCTCGCCGGGCGGCATGACCTTCTATTCGGGCAAGCTGTTCCCCGACTGGAAGGGCGACGCCTTCATCGCCGCTCTTTCCGGCAAGGGCCTGATCCGCATCGTCGTCACCGGCGCGACCGCCCGCAAGGCGGAGATGTGGGATTTCGGGGCGCGCCTGCGGGACGTGGCGGAAGGCCCGGACGGCGCTCTCTACGTGCTGGAGGACGGCGAGCGCGGCTCCGGCGGGCGGCTGCTCAGGCTGACGCCGAAGCGCTAGCATTTATCCACAGCCGCGTCCTTCGCGCCTCTTCGCATCGGTGCGGGGGCGGCTTAGGCTTGCGCCATGGAGCCCGCCGATTCCCTGTTCGAGGACGCGCCGCAGGTCCGCGAGGCGGACCGGCTGACGCTCGACATCGACGGCTGGGAGGGTCCGCTCGACCTGCTCCTGACGCTCGCGCGGTCGCAGAAGGTCGACCTCGCCAGGATCTCCATCCTCGCTTTGGTCGAGCAATATCTCGCCTTCATCGCCGACGCCAAGAAGCTCAAGCTCGAGATCGCCGCCGATTATCTCGTCATGGCCGCCTGGCTGGCGTACCTGAAGTCGTGCCTGCTCCTCCCCAAGGACCCGGGCATCGACCCGAGCCCGGAGGAGCTCGCGCTCCGGCTCCAGCTCCGCCTCCAGCGCCTCTCGGCGATGCGCGAGGCGGGGGCGCGGCTGATCGCGCGCGACCGGATCGGCCGCGACGTCTTCCTGCGCGGCGCGCCGGAGGGGCTGCGCACCATCCGCCGCGCCGCCTGGCAGGCCGAGCTCTACGACCTCATCGCCGCCTACGGCGCGGTCCGCGCGCGCACCGAGCCCGCCGTCCACATCGTCGCGCGCCGCCCGGTAATGACGCTGGAGGAGGCTCTCCTCCGCGTCGAGCGGCTGCTCGGCGCCCGCCTCGACTGGGCGCGCCTCGAGAGCTTCCTTCCCGAGACGCAGGACCGCGAATACCGCAAGTCCGCGCTCGCCTCCTCGTTCGTCGCGACGCTGGAGCTCGCCCGCAAGGGCCGGCTCGAGCTCGACCAGAAGGCGCCGTTCGCGCCGCTCTACATCCGCGCCGCATGATCGAGCCCGACGACGCCCTCCGCGCGGTCGAGGCGGCCCTGTTCGCCGCCGCCGAGCCCCTGAGCGCCGGCGACATCGCCGAGCATGTCGGCCTCGGCGTCGATGTCCCCGCTTGCCTCGCGCGGCTCGCCGACGATTATGCCGGGCGCGGCGTCAACCTCGTCGAGCGCGGCGGGCGCTGGCATTTCCAGACGGCGCCCGACATGGCGCATATCCTCAGGCGCGAGCGCGAGGAGCCGCGGCGGCTGTCGCGCGCGGCCGTCGAGACGCTCGCCATCATCGCCTATCACGAGCCGGTCAGCCGCGCCGAGATCGAGGCGATCCGCGGCGTGCAGATCTCCAAGGGCACGCTCGACGTGCTGATGGAGGCGGGCTGGGTCCGCCCCGCCGGCCGCCGCGAGGTGCCGGGACGCCCCCTCACCTACGCCACCACCCCCGCCTTCCTCGCCCATTTCGGCCTCGAAAGCCGCCGCGACCTTCCCGGCATCGACGACTTGAAGGCCGCCGGCCTGCTCGACCCGATCGACGCGGCGCTCGCGGAGATGGGCCAGCTCGAGTTGGAAGGCGGGGAGGAGGAGGGAGACTAGAGGAAGCGTGTGGTGCCGTCGCTCTGCGCCTGGCGATGGCCGCCGACGAGGAGACCTGCCACAGCCGCCCCAGAGGATCGTAGGCGAGGGTGGCGCTCGCCGCGCCCGAGGCGGAGACGAGATGGTTCTCGTCGTCATAGGCGAAGGTCGAGGAGCCGACCATGTCGCGCGCTCCGAACCGCTTGCCGGCTGCGCTAAGGTTCGCGGGCAGGGCGGAGCTGACGTTTCACTTGTCGCCAGAGGAGCGCTGCGCTCACGCTCACCGCGATGATGAAAAGTACGATCGTTACGGTAAGACCGACATACCAATCTGCAAAACCTTGGGATTTCAGGAGCGAGAAGGCAGCTGAAAAAGCAGCGATGCTCCCCGCCCTTGGAAAAAAGTTGCCTGGCCTCAAGGCTGGAGAGACGATGTGTCGCTTCATCCTGCCGGCCCGGTTTCCCACCAGCAGCTGGACGTGCACCCACATCGCGGTATCGGTACAGAGGAACAGCACCAGAGCCGCCAGAAAGTCCTCAATGGCCATTGGCATGGCATACTCCGTAGGTGTTGACGCTCGTGCCCACGCTGCTCCCGACAGCGACGATGCTCTCGAGCCGTTCTTATCCAGTCGCCAATCAGCCCTCACGCCGCTTGCGGCGCCTCCGGCGCAGCTTCAACAACAATGGCGGTCCGAATGATGCGGCAGCGCAGTATACAATTGCGAGCTGGAGCCCATCGTTAACTCTCTCCCACCGCGTGGCTTCCGAAATGGCAAGGCATTTTCGCTCACCTTTGACGGTGACGATAGAGAATGTGTTTGGATAGTCAGTACAGGCGCGGATATCCATGGGACGCATGTGCACAATCGACGTATTATATAGCTCCCCGCATATCGACACCGCGACAAAACCGCCAACGGCGCCAACTAGCCACACTGCCTTAAGAGAATTCAGTGTCATCATATCAGCATCCGAATAGAGACTTCAGGTTTATGGACTTAGATAGCCATGTGTTGCTTCCACCTGCGCTAAGGGACGCGCCGCTGCCTTCTCCGTCGAATATCTCGTATCCGGTGACGGGCTGTCCATCTGAGCCAATGCCGGTCGCACGGGTTACCGCGGTATCTCCGAGCTGCACCGTGTCGCTTCGGAAATAACCGCCGATATCCTGAACCGTTCTGCCATCGTACCCACCCGCCACAAGTCCTGCTGTAGAACCGAAACCTTTGGCGGTGGTGGGCCCTACTCCGACAGTTCCAAACGCTGCCAAGTTCCAGTGTCCGTCAATCGCTACACCTGCGCTCGCAGACCCGCCCAAGGAGATATTCCCAGGGAGCCGGGCCGCTCCTGCGGCTCCCAATCCGACCGTTGCGACGCCGGTACTTTCTTTGAAGATCGAACACCAGAAGTGCTTTTGTTCGGGGGGAGGCGATGCCGGGGTAGTGCACGTCACCCTGTGTCCAACAGCCGTGCACGGCACGCCCGCCCCAATTTCGGGGACACCGGGGACATTAAAACTGAAGGTGTTGCCAGAATACACGATCTGAGAGGTGGCGGTCCCAAACACGCACACGTTTGGGCTGACCTGTATGTATCCGGCCTGACATAACCCGCGATGTCCCGTGACTGTGATCGGATCGCCCTCGCCCTCGAGGCCTGACCGATCGATCTTGTTGATCGGATCGCTCCCGACATAATTGTACCAGTTCAGCCCATCCCGTACCCGATGGGGTCCGTCTGCATGAACCGTCCCATGGTCGGCGAGTAGAAGCGGGCCTTGTAGTACCATAGCCCGAGCTCGGGGATCCAGGCCTGGCCGGTATAGCCGAACCGGCCCTGGAAGCCTGAGCCGGGGATGCCGTGCTCGTCGTAGCTGTTGGTCGCGACCGCATTGCCGCTCGAGTCGGCCAGGGCGAGGATCGAGCCGCGCTCGTCGGCCTTGAGGAAGCGCGGTCCCACCCCGGGGGAGTGGACGGCGAGCGGCGCGTCGGCGCCTGGGCCGAAGGTGTTGGTCCGAAGCAACGTCCCCGAGCCGTCATACTCCGCCGTCAGCCGGTCGCCGTCATAGACGAAGCGCGTCGTGCCGGCCGACGAGGAGACCTGCCACAGCCGCTCCAGAGGATTCGTGCCGAGATAGCCCGTCTCGCTGAGCTTGCGGCCGAGCGCTTCGTAGGTGAACGACACCGACTCCGTGCCCTGGGTCGCCCCGGTCAGCGCGCAGAGCAGGTCCCAGGTGAAGCTGCTGTCGGGTTCGCTGCCGGGCAGGTCCATGGTCGTCACCCGATCGAGCGCATCGTAGGTCAGCCGACCGGGGTAGAGCGTGGTACCGCTTCGTCACAAACGGAGACCTTCTTTTGCCAAATTCCACTGATGGCGAGGATGAGTGCGCTGCCGGATAAAAACCCTTTGCCGAAGACCGTCCATTCCGCGCGACCATAGTGGTTCCCGATCAGCAGCAGAGCGATTCCTCCAAGGACCAAAGCTGTCGCCAAAGCTCGTTGCATCGCATTCTCCTTTAATTATCCGCGCACTGCTGGATTGCAGCACCCCCCATAAAGACGGCTGCAAGGGAACCGCCGAAGGTTTCCGGCACGAAGGCGACCCCGCCGGCGAATGCCCCTCCGGCTGCCAAGCATGTCCGGACGTGCTTCCAATCGACTGGCGGTTCCGGGCGCTTCGGAGGTGGCGGAGGCAAGGGTTTGCAGAAATTGTTTGCAAAATTACATTTGCTTTGTGGCAGCCGAACAGGATTATAAATCTTGCAAATAGTCGGAGAACCGCAGGGGGGAGTCTGCGGGCCGCTTCCGGCTGCCGCCCCAAGGTCTGAACCCGGCGCCACCGCAGCCGCCGACCGCTGCACTATCTGGTGAGTATCGACGTCCTGAACACAACCCACGCCCTTCACGTGGTGCGTATCCACCGGACAATTATAGGAGCCCGTCACGGTGATCGTTTCTAATCCCCAGGGATCAATGAAATTTATCGGATCGCTCCCGACATAATTGTACCCGTTCATCCCATCCCCGTACCCGATGGGGTCCGTCTGCATGAACCGTCCCATGGTCGGCGAGTAGAAGCGGGCCTTGTAGTACCACAGGCCGAGCTCGGGGATCCACGCCTGGCCGGTATAGCCGAACCGGCCCTGGAAGCCCGAGCCGGGGATGCCGTGCTCGTCGTAGCTGTTGGTCGCGACCGCATTGCCGCTCGAGTCGGCCAGGGCGACGATCGAGCCGCGCTCGTCGGCCTTGAGGAAGCGCGGCCCCACGCCGGGGGAGTGGACGGCGAGCGGCGCGTCGGCGCCTGGGCCGAAGGTGTTGGTCCGAAGCAACGTCCCCGAGCCGTCATACTCCGCCGTCAGCCGGTCGCCGTCATAGACGAAGCGCGTCGTGCCGGCCGACGAGGAGACCTGCCACAGCCGTCCCAGCGGGTCGTAGGCGAGGGTGGCGCTCGCCGCGCCCGAGGCGGAGACGAGATGGTTCTCGTCGTCATAGGCGAAGGTCGAGGAGCCGTCCGAGCTGAGGTTGCCGTTCGCGTCGTAGGTCGGCGTCACCGATCCGGAGGCGGTATATTGGTTCAGTCCGTTTGCCGTGTAGCCGCGGTTGAAATTGTAGTGGCGCTGCCAGGCATAGGCGTCGTTCGAGCGGGTGTTGCTCGTGAGCTGGCCGGCGGGATTGTAGCTGAAGCCGAGGCTGAGGTCGTACGACGTCCCCGCGAGGTCGTGGCTGAGGCTGGTGAGGCGGGAGGCCGCGTCATAGCCGTAGGACGTCGCGGCGACCACGCTGCCGGGCCCCTGGCCGAGGCTGGTCCGCCGTCCCAGGTCGTCATAGCCGAACCAGGCAGTCGGGTTGGTCGAACCGCTTACCGAGATGGCCTCCCCCAGCAGGTCGTAGGAGAAGGACTGGTAGTAGGTCCCTATGTTCGTGCCCGTCAGCAGGGTGCGGTTGCCGGCGAGGTCGTAGGTGGAGTTCCAGCTGCGCGCCGTGCCGTCCATGTTCGTGGTCTCGGTGATCCGCCTTCCCAGCGCGTCGTACGCGAACGAGACCCCGCTGCCCGTCGTGCTGCCGAACCGGGCGAAGGTCATCTCGCCCGTCAGGTCGTAGCCGTAGAAGACGCTGTAGGCGCTGACCGACGAGGAGGCCGCCGGCACGTCCTTCTCGATCAGGCGGCCCAGCGCGTCGTAGACGAGCGTGACGCTGTGCCCGTCGCGCAGGCGGCGCGACGTGACGTTGCCGCCCGCGTCGTAGCCGAGCTGCTCGTAATCCGAGCTGTTGCTGGTGCCGGCGCCCTTGGTCGTGCTCGGGAAGAGCGTCTGGTACAGACGGTCGAACCCGTCATAGACGTAGCTCGTCTTGTTGCCCTCGGCGTCCGTGACGGTGGCGACCTTGCCGTTGTCGGTATAGGTGGTCGTGACGTCGTCCGCCTGGTCGCTCGTGCCGTAAGCGACCGTCTTCTTCGTCGTCTGGCCGACATTGTCGTAAGTCGCTTTGGCGATGCGGTCGTTGCCGTAGCTGCCCGCCGTGCCGAGCGTGCAGGCGTCGGAGGGAAGCGAGCCGAACGCCGCCGGGTTCATCCTTTGCGCCACGCACTGGACGCGCCCGAGTGGGTCGTAGCTGGCCTGCGTCAGGGCGTAGGTCGTGCCGCCCGATACCAGGCTCTGCGTCACCGGCCGCGCATTGGCGTCGTAGGCGGTGTCGACTTCCTGGAGGCTCGTGAACGCCGCCCAGTCGGTGTCGCTCTGGCTGTTCACCGTCCCCTGCTCGGTCTTGGTCAGAAGGCCGTTCGTATAGGTGTTGCGCACCGCGCGGTTCTTGAGGCTTCCAGAGCCGTCCGGATCCGGCGACACCACCCCGACCAGCTCGCGGGCCGCGTCGTAGCGGTAGCGGGTCGTGTCGGCACTGCCGGACAGCGGCCCGTCGACGGTGAGCAGGTTGCCGATCGCATCGTAGGTCATCGCAGTCGTCGCGCTAAGGCTGTTGTCGCCGGCCGCGACAGTCTTGCTGGTGAGGTTGCCGTTCGCGTCCCAGGCGAGCGTCGCCTTCACCTCGTCCGACGTTCCGGTGCACGAGGAGCCCGTGCGGCAGGCGGAGATTCCGGTCAGCCGGTATTCGCCGTTGGTCAGCGTGTAGCTGTAGCGGGTCTGCGGCCGCGTCGCGCCGGTGGTCGGCGCCGGGGCGGTGACCGTGAGGACGCCGCCATGGGTGGAATCGTAGGTGTAGTCGGTGGTGCTGCCGCGCGCGTCGGTGACGCTGTTGGGCTGGTTGCACGTCACCGGGTTGGTGCAGGTCGAGTCGTAGCTCGCGGTGGTGGTGATCGTCGACAGGCCGGAGCCGGACTTGGGCACCGCGTCGGTCTGGGTGACGTTGCCGCGCGCATCGTAGGTGGTGGCGACGTAATTGCCTTCGGGCGCCGTGACCCGGGTGAGGCGCGCATAGCTGTCATATTGATAGGAGGTGGTGTGGCCGTTGGCATCGGTGACGCTGGTCGGGCGGGCCTTGGCGAGGTCCGAGACCACGGTCGTCGTGTGGCTGGCCGGGTCCGTGATCGTCATCGTCGCGGTCGTGCCGGAGACCGAGCGGGAATAATTGGTCGTCACGCCTTCGTTGGTCACCGAGCTGACCAGGCCGGCGGTGTCGTGCGAGGCGCTGGTCGTGTCGGCCGAGGCGCCCGGGCGGCGGATGGCGTAGACGCTGCCGTTCGACGTCACCCGCCACACCCGCCCGCCCGTGTCGGTGACGTCGGTCACCCCGCTCGAGGGATAGGAATAGGAGACGCTCGCCAGCGTACCGCCGCCGGCGACGCTGTTGGTGAAGGCGGCGCCCGTGCGCTGGTAGAAGCCCGAGGGCGGGTTGACGTGGGCGAAGCCGCCGGCCGCCGCATAGCTGAACGAGACAGAATAGCCGAAGCTGTTCGAGACGCTCGCGACGCGCCAGTAATGGGTGCAGTCGAGCGGGTCGTCGGGCGCCTGCTGGGTGCTGCAATTGTCCCAGAAATCGTAGGTCAGGCTGACCGTCTTGCCGTCGGGCGAGGTGATCGTCGTCGGCACCAGGTCGCATTCGCTCTGCGTGCCCGACCCGTCGCACATGTTGGTGGTGGCGCTTCCGCTCGCGCCGCCGTCGGTGAACTCGATCGTCGTGCCGTCGGCGCTGCGATAGAGATAGGTGAGGCCGCCGTCGGAGGTCGTCAGCGTCGCGCCCCGGGCCGTCGCCGCCGGGAATATGTCCTGCCGGTTGCCGAGGACGACGCGGTTGCCGCTGCTCGCCACCACCAGGAACATATTGTCCCACTGACTGCTCCCGCGCAGCCCGACGTCGCCGACGACGCGCAGCAGCGCGAGCTCCGCCTCGCCCGAGCCGATCGATCCTTCCGCGAAGCTCTTGAGGAAGTCGCCTTGGGCGAGGTCGACGCCGTTTCCGTCGAGGTTGCGGAACACGGGCGTCACATTCTGCGCGGCCGCCGGCGCGGCGGCGAGCGCGGTGGTGCCGAGAAGGGCGCAGGCCAGCGCCCGGGTCCGAAGGGTCGACTTGATCATGTCCACGGTTTCTTTCGCAGGAGAATGCCCGCGAGCCCCCGCGGACGTCGTTCGCCGGCGCGTCGCGCCGCCGCGATCAGGGCGGCGGCGTGCTGTTGGGCGAGCCGGTCACCGTCACGTTCGAGCGGTTGTCGGCCTTGTCGTGGATGTACTGGGTCACCACGCCGTTGTTGACGGTGCCCGAGCGCTCGACCTTCACCAGCCGGCCCTTGGCGTCATAGGTGTAGGTGATCGTCTCGGTCGCCGCCGCCGCGCTGCCCAGCGCAAACAGGATCGTCGCCGGGATCAGCCCGGCGGCCAGTCTTTTCCTTCGCATCGAAAGCCCCTGTTCGAGTCGGAATGGGGCAGACGACCATGCGCATCGGGGCCGCGTCAATATCGTATCGATACCGTAATTCGATGAATTCTTTGTCATAATTTGGCCGCGCCCGACCTGCGACGGTGCCAGATGGGCGGGTCCGCCGATCGATACTGCCGGCACCCCGAGCACGTCCTGCGCCCTCTTCCTCCCCGCCATCGCCCGATCCTCGCCCCGATTCGCGATTGAACGCAATTAGAACAAACGAATTCCTATTATGCAAATCCTATTTTGTTCTTATCGCAAAAAATAGGAAACCCGCTCCTGCCCGCGCACCCGCCCGTCCGCCCGAAAGCTCGAACTGGAAAGTGGCGGCGAGGAGGCCTAGGTAGGCCCTCACGTCATTGGAGATTGGTAATGGGCGGCCTCAGCATCTGGCATTGGCTTATCATGGGGATCGTGCTGCTCCTCCTGTTCGGGAAGGGCCGTTTCTCCGACATGATGGGCGACGTGGCGAAGGGGCTGAAGAGCTTCAAGAAGGGCATTTCGGAGGAAGACGAGGCGCACAACGCGGCGCGTCCGGCCGAGCCCGCCCGGCGCCTTCCGGACGGGTCCACCATCGAGGTCCCGCCGGTCGAGCGGGCGCGTCCCGCGGAGCCGGCCGTGCCTCCCGCCCAGCCCGCGGACCGGGGCGAGCCCTGATCCTTCCGCCGCCGCGCGAGGCGTAGGCCATGTTCGACATCGCCCCGTCCGAGCTGCTCCTGCTGGCGGTGGTGGCGCTCATCTTCATCGGGCCCAAGGACCTGCCCAAGGTGATGCGGGTCGTCGGCCGCTGGATCGGCAAGGCGCGGGCGATGGCCGGCCATTTCCGCTCCGGCATCGACGAGATGATCCGCCAGTCCGAGCTCGAGGAGCTGGAGAAGAAGTGGAAGGAGGAGAATGAGCGGATCATGCGCGAGCATCCGCTCGCCGCGCCGTTCGATCCCTTCGACGCCAGCCCCGCCGCCGCCCACGCGCCGGTTTCGGGCGCGGTCGCCGCGGGCGTGCCGCTCGCCGCCCCGGCCGAGCCGCAGCCAGTCGACAGCCCGCTTGCCGATCCGCACCAGCCGCTCGCCGCCCCGGCCGAGCCGCAGCCGGTCGACAGCCCGCTTGCCGATCCGCACCAGCCGCTCGCCGATCCGGCCGCGCCGGAGCTGCCCCTCCCGCCGGGAGAGCGCACCTCCCGCGCGCTTCCCTGACGGTGCGCCTCGCGGCCGCCGCGCTGGCGGCGCTCCTCCTCGCCTCGCCCGCCGCCGCCGCCGCGGCGACCACGCCGGGCGGCCTCCCTGCCGGGGTCAGGCCGCTCTCCTACAGCCTGTCGCTCCGCCCCGACGCGCCGCACATGCGCTTCTCGGGCACCGTCCGCGCCACGATCGACGCGGAGGCGCCGGCGCGCACCCTTGTCCTCAACGCCGCCGGCATGACGATCGAGCGCGCGAGGATCGACGGCCGTCCCGCGCGGGCGCGCCTGCTCGCCGGGGCGGAGCGGCTGGTGCTGACGCCGCCCGCCACGCTCCACGAGGGGCGTCACGTCGTCGAGATCGCCTATCGCGCGAAGCTCAACACCGCGACGTCGGGCTTCTTCGCGATGGACTCGGTCGGCGCCGACGGCCCGCACCGCACGCTCATGACGAATTTCGAGCCGACCGGCGCGCGCTGGCTGATGCCCGCCTGGGACGAGCCGGACCTCAAGGCGACCTACAGCCTCGACATCGTCGTCCCCGCCGCCCAGCTGGCGGTGTCGAACATGCCCGAGCAGCGGACGCAGGCGCTGCCCGGCGGGCTGAAGCGGGTCTGGTTCCGCCGCACGCCCCGGATGGCGAGCTATCTCTTCTTCGTCGCGGCGGGCGATTTCGAGCGCGTCTCGAGGACGGTGGCGGGGGTCGATCTCGGCGTCGTGACGCTGAAGGGCAATGCCGGGCGCTGCCGCTATGCCCTCGACGCGGCGGCGGCTTTGCTGCCTTTCTACAACGATTATTTCGGCCTGCCCTATCCGCTGCCCAAGCTCGACCTCGTTGTCGCGCCCGGCACGATCTCCGGCATCGCGATGGAGAATTGGGGCGCGGTCGCCTATTCGCAGAACACCGTCTTCGTCGATGCGCGGCTCTCCACCAACGAGGACAGGCAGGGCGCCTTCAACACCGTTGCCCACGAAATGGCCCACCAATGGTTCGGCAACCTCGTCACCATGCGCTGGTGGGACGATCTGTGGCTGAATGAGGGGTTCGCCTCCTGGATGGAGGTGAAGGCGATGGAAGCCTTCCACCCCGACTGGCGCCCCTGGGTCATGGTCGGCGCGGTGGACCGCGAGGCGGCGATGCAGGAGGACGCCAAATCGTCCAGCCACCCGGTGGTGCAGCCGATCGCGACGGTCGGTCAGTCGGAGGAGACGTTCGACTCGATCACCTACAAGAAGGGCCAGGCGACGGTGCAGCTCATCGAGCGCTTCACCGGCCCCGAGGCGTTCCGCGAGGGCCTCAGGGCCTACATGAAGGCCCACGCCTACGGCAATGCGGTGAGCGGCGACTTCTGGGCGGCGATCGGGCGCGCCTCGGGCAAACCTGTGCGCGCGATCGCCGAGGGCTATACCCGGACCACCGGCGTGCCGCTGGTTGAGGCGGGACCCCAGGCGGCGGGACGCATCGTGCTTCGGCAGGGGCGCTTCTCTGAGGACGGCAAGGCGCGGCCGCTTGAGCTCTCGGTTCCGGTCGCGGTGCGCAGCGCCTCCGGCGGCGAAGAGCGCATCGGGACGGTGCGCGGTTCCGCGGCGCAGGCGTTCGCCGCGGAAGGCGCGCCGCCTTACGTGGTCAACGCCCGCCAGCGCACCTATGCGCGCACCCGTTACGCGCCGGCGGCGCTCGCCGCCTTGCTGGAGGCGGTGCCGCGGCTCGACGCGGACGACCAGCTCGGCCTTCTCTACGACGGGTGGGCGCTGGCCGAGGCCGGCTATCAGCCCGTGGATCCCTTCCTGGAAACGATCCGAAGGCTTCCCGCCGACGCGGAGCCGGGGGTCTGGCGCCAGGCGATCGAGACGCTGGAGGAGATCGACCTGCTCCACGACGACGGCCCCGCGCGCGCCGGCTACAGGAAGCGCGTCCTCGCCCTGCTGCGGCCGCTCTACGCGCGCGCCGGTTGGGACGAGCGGCCCGGCGAATCGTTCAACATGCCCCTCACGCGCGCCCTGCTGCTGCGGCTGATGGCGCGGTTCGGCGACGCGGACGTCCGGGCGGAGGCGATGCGGCGATACGCGCGCTTCGAAGCCGATCCCGATTCGGTGTCGCCGAACCTGCGCGAGGCGCTGCTGCGGATCGTCGCCATGCAGGGGGACGCGAAGACCTTCGACCGGTTCCTCGCCCTGCTGCGCGGCTCGCGGGACAATCTGGAGCGCGAGCAGCTCAGCCACGTCATGACGAGCTTCGAGGCGCCGGCCCTGGTCGAGCGCGCCCTCGCCTTCGCGCTCGGTCCCGACGCGCTCTCCGGCCAGGGCGCCTGGCTGGTCGACGACATCGCCAACTGGCACCCCGACGCCGCCTGGCGCTACGCGCTCGCCCACCAAGACAGGATGCCGGCGGACAGCGAGACTCAGCTCATGTTCATGCCGATGATCGCCGAGCATGCCCACGACCCGGCGCGCGCGGCCGAGCTGATGGCCTATGCCCGCCGCCGCATCCCGCGCAGCGACTGGCATACGAGCGAGGAGGCGGCGCTCGAGATCGCGTCCCGCGCCAAAGTCGCGCGGGATATCGTCCCGAAGATCGATGCCTGGCTGGAAAGGCACCCCGCCTAATCGCGGTTGCGGGGGAGAGCGAGCTGCTCTATCCGCTTGTTTCCCGACAGAAATAGAATGGACCCTATGGGGATCAGGTGTCTACTCTATGTCAGCGAGAGCTGTCTTTCGTGGCCCGAGGATGCGCACGAGGTCGATGCCCTCGTCGAATCCGCGCGTGCCCGTAACGAACAGCTCGGCCTGACAGGCGCGCTCGTCTACACCCGCACGCATTTCGCGCAGGTGCTTGAAGGAGAGGCGAACGCGATCGAGGCCGTGATGACCTCGATCCGCGCGGATCCGCGCCACCGCAACCTGCACGTCGTCGCCGAGGACGATATCGAGGCGCGCTATTTTCCTGATTGGACCATGGCCTATTCAGGTCCGTCATTCTATGTGGACAGGCAGATTCGGCCGCTGCTCACGGAAGCGACCGATCCGACGCGCCGCCGCCGTGCCGCCGCCGGCCTGCTCGCCTTCTTGCGCGAGTTCGCCGCCGACTCCACCCGCCGGGGCGCCTGAATTGTCACTGGTCATTACCGCCAAAAGGCTGTTAGCTCCTCTCAAATGTCGCGTTCCGAAGCTGCTTTGTCCCCTGCGCCGCCCCCGCCCGCGGCCCAGCGCCTCGCCTACATAGTCGACGACGACCGCGACATGCGCATGTCGCTGCGCATGCTCCTCCAGGAGGATGCGATCGACGCGCGGCCCTTCCTGTCGGCCCCGGATTTCCTCGACGCGCTCCCGGAGCTCAAGCCGGGGCCCGTCCTCCTCGACGTCCGTATGCCGGTGATGGACGGCATCGCGCTGCTGGAGGCGCTGACCGAGCGCGGCGTGCGATGGCCGGTGATCATGATGACCGGGCATGCCGAGGTCCCGCTGGCGGTGCGGGCGATGAAGCTCGGCGCGCTCGACTTCCTCGAGAAGCCCTTCCCCTACGAGGAGGTGTCGGCGCTGATGGCGCGGGCCTTCGAGCTGGTCGACGCCCAGGCCCGGCAGAGCGGCGATGCGCGCGAGAAGCTGGAGCTGCTCACCGCGCGCGAGCGGCAGATCCTCGACGCCGTCGCCCGCGGCATGTCGAACAAGGAGATCGCCGGCGAGCTCGACCTCAGCCACCGCACCGTCGAGATGCACCGCGGCCGGATGATGCGGCGGCTGGGCGCGCGGCGGATCTCGGAGATCATCGCCCTGGTGTCCGGCGCGGAGCATTGAGGGCCGCCATACCGTGTTTGCACGGTATGGCGCGGCAACTTCGGATTGACCCAGATTAGCGACAATCAGGGCCGTCACTGGTCGTGACCATTGCTAGGGCGGGTCCGGCTTTCCCCCCACGAACTGCCGGGCCCGCCCTTTCCGCGTCTTGTGCGAGCCGCCTCAGCCGCGGCCGACGCTGGGAAGGGTGAGGCGGAAGACGGCCCCGCCGCCCTCTGCCGGCGCCGCCCAGATCCGCCCGCCATGCGCCTCGACGATGGTGCGGCAGATGGAGAGACCCACGCCCATGCCGTCCTGCTTGGTCGAATTGAACGGCTCGAACAGGGTCTCGCGCACCCCGGGGTCGATGCCGCGCCCGTTGTCGCGGACGGCGATCTCGACCATGTCGCCGCGCGGGGCGGCGCTGAGGCAGAGGCAGCGTCCCTCCCCGCCGGCCATCGACTCGATCGCGTTGCGCATCAGATTGAGCAGCACCTGCTGGATCTGGATGGGGTCGCCGAGAACGGCGAGGGCAGGGCTGACGTCCTGCCGGAAATCGACGTCGACGTCGCCGCCGCCGATGGCCACGAGCGCGCGCGCCTCGGCGATGAGCTCGGCGACCAGCGCCGGTTCCTTGCGGCTGTCGCCGTGGACGAGCATCGCGCGCAGCCGGCGGATGATATCGCCGGCGCGGATGGCGCAGCCCGACGCCGCCTCGATCGCGAACAGGGTCTCCGCGTCGGGGGAGTCGCCCCGCTCGATCGCCCGCGCCGCGACCTCGAGGTAATTTCCGATGGCCGCGAGCGGCTGGTTCAGCTCGTGCGCCATCGCGGATGCCATTGCCCCCATCGCGCTGACCCGGGAGCCGTGGATGAGCTGGTTCTGGAGGCGGTGGAGCTTGCGGTCGACCTCCTCGCGCGCCTTGCGCTCGGCGTCGATGTCGAGCAGCGCGACGACGCCGCCGACCACCTTCCCGCCCGCGTCCCGAACCGGGCGGCCCGAGATCCTGCCCCAGAAGAAGGTGCCGTCGCCGCGCCGGTAGTGGACGTCGAGCGACGGCTCCTCCTCGCCGTGGAGCGCGATGCGGGCGAGCGGATATTCGTCGCACTGGACTCGGCTGCCGTCGGCGTGGAAGCCGATCCACTTTGCATAGGATCGAATGTCGGGGGTGTCGTACACCGGGTGGCGCAGCATCCGCTCGACATGCTTGTTGCCCTCGACGATGCGGCCCGACGGCAATTCGGCAAGGAGCAGCCCCACCGGCACCGCGTCGAAGATGCTGCGCAGCTGCGCCTCCCGGGCGGCGAGGGCCTCTTCCGCGCGCTTGCGGTCCTCGATCGATTCCGCCGCCGCCACGAAGAATTCCGGCCGTCCGTCGGCTCCGGGCACGGTCGAGACCTCGATCGCGACCCAGACGAAGCTGCCGTCCTTGCGGCGATAGCGTTTCTCGGCGCGGAAGGCGTCGATGTCTCCCGCCAGCATCTCCCGGTACCGCTGGACGCTCCCGCCATCGTCCTCGGGGTGCGTAATCTTCGCGAAATGGGTTCCCACCAGCTCGTCGTGGGAGAAGCCGGTGAGGCGGCTGAAGGCGGCATTGGCCATCATGAACCGACCGTCGAGCGCCGTCTGCGCCATCGCGACGCCGGCGGCCTCGAACATGCGCCGGTAGAGGCACGCATCGCCGCAGCGCCCTTCCGTCCGCCCGGTCGCCACGCTGCTGCCGCCCATCGCCCGTCCTCCCCTCCGCCTACCCTATGGCCGGGGCCGGAAAGCGCAAGCGTGCGAACGACTTGGGTCCGATCAGCCCTGGATGACGTGGGGTACGAAACGGGCGGTGTTGCCGGTGATCGGCCCGTCCTCGCGTATGCCCATGCCCGCCGGCTCGCCGTCGACGATCCAGGCGCCGATCACCGGGCGGTTCTCGCCCTCGCCGGGGAGATCGTAGAGCGCCTGGTAGACGAAGCCCTCCTCGCCATAGTCGCCTCCGGTGGAGGCTTCGGTCGCGCCGCCTCGCCGCACCTCGATGTTCGCGCCCTCGCGGGCGAGCAGGGGCTTGCGCACATAGTCGCCCGCCATCGGATCGTGCGAGGCGGGAAGCAGGTTCGGGTGGCCCGGGAACATCTCCCAGAGCAGGGGGAGCACCGCCTTGTTGCTCCACATCATCTTCCAGATCGGCTCGATCCAGGCGGTCTGCTCCATCGTCTGGACGGCGTTGCGGCCGAACTCCTCGTTGACCAGCCATTCCCACGGATAGAGGTGGTAGACGCCCGACATCGGCCGCAGGTCGAGGTCGACGAACTCGGTGCCGTCCCAGCCGATGTCGGCCATCAGGATCGGCACCGTCTCGAGGCCGGCGCGCTCGGCGAGGTCGCGCATATAGGCGACGGTGACGGTGTCCTCCCCGGCCTCGTCGGCGATATGGGCGAAGTGGACGCAGTCGTTGAAGGAGGGCGCTATGTCCTTCCACTTGGCCGCGAGCTTGTCGTGCAGGCTGTTATACTGGTCGAGGCCGGGAAAGACCTCCTCCTTCCAATCCCACTGGACGACCGCGGCCTCGAGCAAGGAGGTGGGCGTGTCGCAGTTGAACTCGAACAGCTTCGGCGGTCCCTTGCCGTCATAGCCGAGGTCGAAGCGGCCGTAGTTGAGCGCGGGCGGCTCCTCGTTCCACATGTCGCGGATCGACTTGTGGCAATAATCCGGGATGCCGAACCGGCCGAGCAGGCCGCGGTCCAGGATCGCTTGCCCCGCCTCCAGGAACAGGCGGTAGAGCTCGGCGGTCGAACTCTCGATCTCGGCGATCTCCGCGCGCGAAAAGGCGTAGCAGGCGGCCTCGTCCCAATAAGGGCGGCCCTCGGCCGTCGTGTGCCAGACGAGGCCGAGCGCCTCCACCTTGGCCTGCCAGTCGTCGCGCGGCCGGAGCGTGCGCCGCTCCATCAGCCGCCCCGGCCGGCGGCGAAATGGGCCGAGGAGCCGAATCCGCCGCGGGCGATATGGGCGGCGCTCACGCCCGCAGGCGTGTAGTGCGTTCCGGCCGGCGCGACATAGCCGCCACCGCGCGCGGCGCCGCCGAGCGGCGGCACGAAGGCACCCCGCGGGATATAGTACCAGCCATAATGGTGGTAGCCGCCGACCGCGCGGTAGTTGCGGTCGCAATTGCGGTCGTCGACGCGATTGCCCTTCTCGTCGGTGCAGACGGCCGTATTCTCGGCCGCGTTCCAGCCGTTTTTCGCGTCGAACTTGGGACCGCATCCGGCGGCGAGCAAGGCGGCCGAGACGGCCGTCGTGATCCGCAATTCCCCCTTTTTGAACATCGCCTTGACCCCCTCTTCGCCCGGGAACCTAGCAAAGCGCAGGGCGCGATCAATCCTCCGCGCGCCGGTCGCGTCAGAATGGGAAGAGGAAGTCGAGGGTGAAGCGCTTCGACACCCGCCCCTGCGGCATCCCCTCTTCGTGCATGTGCGGCTCCAGCCGCCCGCCGCCGAGGTCCACGCCCACATTCTGCCGCGGCTTGACGCCGGGGGGAAGCCGCAGCTCGGGGACCCGCTGGCCCTGGCCGCGGCGTCCGCAAACGAGGATCTCGCCGGGCTGCGGCTCGGCGCAATGGGGGAGGACGCTCATCCCGGGCGGCTGCGGCTTGAGCCGGAAATCGCTGGCGATTACCCCGTCGGAGGGCGGGGCGGGCGCCGGTGCAGCCGCCTGGATTGCGTAAGCGACCGGCACCACAGGTTTCTCCCCACACGCAAGCGGCGAGGTTGGCCCGCCGCGCAGCCCGGCGCAACCCTTTCAGCGCAGGCGATAATGGTCGGCGAGGCGGTCGAGCGCCATGCACAGGACGAGCTTGCCCGCCCGCGCCGGCCAGCCAAGCGCCGTCTCGGCATCGCGCATTCCCTCGCCCGCGCAGACGATCCGCCACAAGATATCGCGCAGGCCCGGGCCCACCGCCCGCGTCGCCGCCTCGAAGCGCCGCCGGGCGGCGAGCTGGCGCATCGTCGGAGCCGCTTCCTCGGGCGCAAGCCGCGCGGTGCGTCCGAGCGGCGGCGAATCCCACTGCATCGTTACCACCGGCGGAAGCGCCGCTCTTTCCCAATCCAGGCGCAGCTGCTCGCCCGCCCCGAACTGGCGCAAGGAGAGGTGGCCGCGGTTGAGCAGCCAGCCGAGCGGCGACTCGGCGAGGTTCACCGTCACCGAACGTGCCGCTCCGCCTTTCCCCCGCTGGAGACGCTTCGGCTCCTCCCGCAACGGCCGCTCCACCAGCAGCCGGTTCTCCCTCGCCTTGGCGCCCGCCATATCGACCTCCAGAACAGAACGCGAATCACTTCGCACCCTCTTGCCATTGGGGCGAGGGTGTAGGAAAGTGAAATAACCGCTCTGGTTGGAGACCGAGATGATCACCCGGATTCGCGAGGTACGCCGCGCCAAGAAGATGACGCTCCAGGACGTCGCCGACCGGTGCGATCCGCCGACGACGCCGCAGACGATCGGGCGCCTCGAGACCGGGACTCGCACCGTCTCCGTCGGTTGGCTCAACCGGATTGCCGCCGCGCTCGGCGTCGAGGCGGGCGACCTTGTCAAGCTGCCCGAGCGGGAGGACGTTCCCGTCGCCGCAACCCTGGAACATGACGGCGCCCATGCGCCGCGCCGCGCCAGCGTCGCGGTGCCGCCGCGCCCCGAGCCGGGAATGGTCGCGGTCGCGGTCGCGGCGGGGGTCGGCGATTATCGCAGCGGCGACGAATTGTGGTGCCGCCGGCTTCCTCCGGAAGAGTTCGCGCGGGCGTTGAACCGAGACGTGCTCGTGCCGCGGCCGGCGGGGCGCTTCCTCTTCGCGCGCCTGATCGGCCGCGAGGACGGGAAGCTCCACCTCCTGCCGCTCGGCGGCGGCGGGCGCCAGATGGTGCTCGCCGATCCACCCTGGATCGCGGTCGCGGCGCGGCTGATCCGCAGCCTGTGAGCGCGCCCGACGCACGGGGCGGCGGCACGGTGGCGCTCGGCGACCGTCGGGTGCTCGCGCCGGGACGATGGCGTTGGCTGCGGGCGCTGCTCTGGGCGGCCTGCCTGTTCATCGCCGTCGCCGTCGCCTTCACGCTGCAGGCGGGGATCGCGACGGCTGCGCTGATGATCGCCACGGGGCACGAGGCGGCGGCGCTGACCCTCCCCATGCACGCCCCGCCGCCGGTGCTGTTCGTTGGGCTCACCCTCGGCTCGGCGGCGGCGGTCCTGGCTTATGTGGGCCTGATCCGCCTGGCGGAGCGGCGCCCCGCGGCCGAGTTCGCGCTCGGCCCCGCGCCGCGCGAACTCGCCGCAGGCCTTGCCGTCGGCGCCGGGATGATGGCCGCGACCGTGCTGCTGCTCTGGGTAGGGGGCTGGGTCGTCGTGGCGCCCCAGCCGGTGACGGCGATCTGGACGGCGCTCGCTGACAGCGTTCAATCGGGCGTCGTGGAGGAGATACTTTTCCGCCTCGTCGTCTTCCGGCTGGTGTGGCGGGCTTTCGGCCTTTGGGCGGCGCTCGGCGTCTCCGCCCTGCTGTTCGGCGCCGTCCACCTCGCAAACCCCAACGCGACGCCGTTCGCCGCCGCGGCCATCGCCATCGAGGCGGGGGTGATGCTCGCCAGCTTCTACATCCTCACGGGGCGCATCTGGGTCTCGATCGGCGTCCATGCCGGCTGGAACTTCACCCAGGGCTGGCTGTTCGGCGCCGCCGTCTCCGGCACCGGCGCCTTTGCGGGCGGGCCGCTGTCGCTCCATCCCGCCGCCGGCGCCCCGGCGATCCTCTCCGGCGGCGCTTTCGGCCCCGAAGCTTCCCTCGCAGGCCTGCTGGTAGGAACCGCCGTCGGCGCCGCCTGCCTCCGTCGCGCCTGGGGCGCGGGCCGCCTCAACGCCGTCGATTGAGTCGAGGCCGGCTCGCCGGCCATAGCCCGCACAGGCGGCGGCTGGTGGGCGCTGACGGGCTCGAACCGCCGACCCTCTCGGTGTAAACGAGATGCTCTACCAACTGAGCTAAGCGCCCGCCTTGCCGCCCTGCCACCGGGCGGCCGCGGCTTCAAGGTTCAGACGATGAGCGCGGAGACGCGCTGCGCCGCCTTGAGATATTTCTCCATCGCCTGCGCGCTTTTCTCCGCCAGCTCGATGAAGACGCGGCGGCCGTCTTCCGGGTCGGCGATGCGGACGAAGATGCCCTGGTCGCACAGCGCCTTGATCCAGCGCAGCGCCGTCGTCGGCGGCACCGCGGCGGCGATGCAGAGGCTGGAGACCGCGACGCGCTGCTTCTCCAGGCGCGCCGCGGTGAGGTCGAGGAGCATGTCCCATGCCGGGTCGGCGAACAGTTCGCTGCAAAAGAAATGGTCGCGCAGCCGGCGGGCCCGGATGATCGCACGGATCTGCCCGGACTCGATCCGGTCGCCGGCACCCATTTCGCCGCTTTCCACCCCGACCACCGCGGCGGCCGCGGCCTCGTCCTCGGACAGCGCGGCGAGAATGGATGCGATGCGGCCGACCTCCTCGCTCAGCTGCTGGAGCTTCGCCGTGGCCTGACCCTTGGCAATGTCGTTGAGCGCCGGCGACACAGGATCCGTCGCGACCGCGAGCTCGAACGCCCGCTCGCCGCCTGTCGAGTCGATGAGGAACTCGATGCGGGAAGAGTTCATCGCGCGGGAGACGGCGTCGATCAGGTTCGCGGGTACCGCTACGAACGCCGCCGCTCCGCGATGATCGGCCGTTCGGCACACGGCATCGAGCGTCTGGCCGAGCGTCTCCGCTTCATGCTCGGCATCGAGGACAAGGGCATCGGCGGAAACGATTGTGGGCAAGCGCTCCGCCGCCTCTTCCCACGGCACCGCCGCCGCGATCCGGCAGCCGGCGGCGCGGGCCGCCTCGCGCCACCGCCGCTCCCCGGCTTCCGTCTGAGCGATGAGGAGCACGGTTCCGCGCGCTCCATATTCTACATCCGCTGCGACCACGGCAGACCTCCCCCGCAAAAGCCCCGTCCCCGCAGCGAAGATTGGCACCGATCCGGAGGAAAGTAGAGGGCCGAGATGGTCCGTTTCGGCTGATTCTCGGGCGCTTGCGCCTCGGCGCGGCGCGCATCGAAGTCGGTCGGATCGCTGGGAATGCGGGGCTCCGCCGCTCGCGGACCGGAGGCAGGTCGGCAGCGCTTAGTCGCGTGAGGCTGCGAAACCTGTCGCTAAATGGTGTCCATTTTGGATGGAATTCGTCAGGCCGTGATCCACTCCACCGCCGCCTTCGCGTGAAGAGCGGTCGTGTCGTAGACCGGAAGCACGTTGGCGACGGGGTCGACGAGGAGGACGAGCTCGGTGCAGGCGAGGACCACCGCTTGCTGGCGCGCCTGAGCCATCTCCGTCAGGCAGGTCTTGAGGCGGCGCTGCGAGTTGCGGGTGACCTGGCCCTTGGCGAGCTCCTCGAAGATGACCCTGTCGATCTCCTGCGCCGTGGCGGGTGCCGGCGAAGCGAGGGCGACGCCGCGGCCTTCGATCCGCTCGCGTATGAAGGGCTCCGACACCGTGAAGCGCGTGCCGAGGAAGCCGGCGCGCTTCACGCCGTCGGCGGCAAGACGCTCGCCGACCACGTCGCCCATGTGGAGGAGGGGAATGCCGACCGCGGCGGTCACTTCTGCGGCGACCTTGTGGCCGGTGTTCGAGCAGATGATCAGGCCTTCCGCGCCGGAGGCTTGAAGCCGCTTCGCCGCGGCCGTGAAGATCTCCGCCACTTCGTCCCAGCGCCCGGCCAGCTGGAGCGGCGCGACGTCCGCGAGGTTGAGGCTCTCGACGACGAGCGGCGCCGAGGCGAAGCCGCCGAGCTTCTTCGCCACGCCCTTGTTGATCTGCTCGTAATACATGGCGGTCGAGTGCCAGCTCGTCCCGCCGATCAGCCCCAGCTTGCGCACGCGCCGCCCTTCGAATCTCGTACCTAAGTCCTTGACCGTCGAAAGGCTTTCCAGCCGCCTTTGCAAGCCGCGCGGGCCGTGCCGGTTCAGTATGGCGGCGGGCTGTGGCCGCGGGGAAACAGGGCGGCTAGCCGAGCGCCTTTACAATCTCTTCGACCATCTTCTTGGCGTCGGCGAGGAGCATCATCGTGTTGTCGCGATAGAACAGCTCGTTGTCGACCCCGGCATAGCCGACGCCGCCCATCGAGCGCTTCACGAACAGCACCGTCTTCGCCTTCTCCACGTCGAGAACCGGCATGCCGTAGATAGGCGAGGATTTGTCGGTCTTGGCGGCCGGATTGGTGACGTCATTGGCGCCGATCACGAAGGCGACGTCGGTGCGGGCGAACTCGGAATTGATGTCCTCGAGCTCGAACACCTCGTCATAGGGCACGTTCGCTTCCGCGAGCAGCACGTTCATGTGGCCGGGCATACGTCCCGCGACGGGGTGGATCGCATATTTGACCGTCACCCCCTCCTTCTTGAGGATGTCGCCCATCTCGCGCAGCGCATGCTGAGCCTGTGCCACCGCCATGCCGTAGCCGGGCACGATGATCACCTGCTCGGCCTGGCTCATCAGGAAGGCGGCGTCCTCGGCCGATCCGCGCTTCCACGGCCGGTCGATCGCCGCGCCTCCGCCGGCCGCCGCCGCGTCGCCGCCGAAGCCGCCGGCGATCACCGAGACGAAGCTGCGGTTCATCGCCCGGCACATGATGTAGGAGAGGATCGCGCCCGACGACCCGACCAGCGCCCCGGTGACGATCATCGCCGTGTTGTGCAGCGTGAACCCCATCGCCGCCGCCGCCCACCCCGAATAGGAGTTCAGCATCGACACCACGACCGGCATGTCGGCCCCGCCGATGGGGACGATGAGCAGGAAGCCGATGAGGAAGGAAAGGCCGGCGGCGGTGAAGAACACCCACGGCGCCTGATCCTGCGTGAAAAAGGCGATGAGGCCGAGGATCACCGCCAGCGTCGCCAAGTTGATGACGTGCCGCCCCGGCAGCAGGATCGGCTTGCCCGACATGTTGCCGTTCAATTTGAGGAAGGCGATCACCGAACCGGAGAAGGTGATCGCGCCGATGGCAGCACCGAGCCCCATCTCGACGCGCGATACGCGGTGGATTACCCCACCGGTCGCAATGCCGAACGCGTCGGGATTGAGATAGGCGGCGACAGCCACGAGCACGGCCGCCATGCCGACGAGGCTGTGGAAGGCGGCGACGAGCTGGGGCATCGCGGTCATCGCGATCCGACGGGCCGTGACGAGGCCAATGGCGCCCCCGATGCCGATCGCAATGAGGATCTCGAGAATGGCCGGCCCATCGATGCCGTGGCCCCCATCCGGAAGCGAATGACATGCCTGGCCGTTCACCGGCACATAAGTGCAAACTATATCATGAGCGACTGGCAAGTGGACGACGAGGGTCGTCACCACCGCAAGCAGCATCCCGGCGATACCGAACCGGTTGCCGCGTTGCGCGCTCTCCGGGCTCGACAAGCCGCGGAGCGCCAGGATGAAGCAGACCCCGGAGACGAGGTAGGCGATCAGCGCCCAGGCGGGCACGGCGGCGCTCTCGTGCATCAGCGCCGCTCCTTCTTCTTGTACATGGCGAGCATTCGCGCCGTCACCGCGAAGCCGCCGAAGATGTTGACACTGGCGAGCACCACGGCGAGCAGCCCCAGCCACTTCGCGCCCGGCACGCCGGCGGCCGCCGCGGCGATCAGCGCGCCGACGATGATCACCGAGGAGATCGCGTTGGTCACCGCCATCAGCGGCGTGTGCAGCGCCGGCGTCACGCCCCAGACGACGAAATAGCCGACGAAGCAGGCCAGCACGAAGATCGACAGGATCGAGATGAAGTCCACCTAATGCTCCTCCCCGCAACGGGGAGGGGGACCGCACGAAGTGCGGCGGAGGGGCCCCCGCGCCCGTGCCCTCCTCTGAACATCATGGTCGGAAAGCGGAGCGAGGCCCCGCCACCACGCTGGACGTGGTCCCCCTCCCCGTTCGCGGGAGGAGCAGGGAGCGGCGCCGACCCTCACGCCTTCAGCCTCTCGCTGACCACCTGGCCGCCGCGGGTCAGGCGGACGCCCCTCACGATCTCGTCCTCGTCCGGCAGCACCACCTTTCCTGCCTCCTTGTCCCAGAAGGCGGAGAGGAAGTTGTAGAGGTTGCGGGCGAACAGCGCCGAGGCGTCGGCGGCGAGGCGGCTCGGCACGTTGCGATGGCCGACGAGCTTGACCCCGTGGCGCTCGACCACTTGGCCAGGTTCCGAGCCCTCGACGTTGCCGCCCTGCTCGACGGCAAGATCGATGATCACCGAGCCGGGGCGCATGCTCGCCACTTGCGCGTCCGAGATCAGCCGCGGCGCCGGACGGCCCGGGATGAGGGCGGTGGTGATGACGATGTCCTGCTTGGCGATGTGGCCGGAGACCAGCTCGGCCTGCTTGGCTTTCTGCTCATCCGTCAGCTCGGCCGCATAGCCGCCGGTGCCGCTCGCTTCGAGACCCTCGGCGAACACGGCCTTGGCGCCGAGGCTCTCGATCTGCTCGCGCGTCTCCGGGCGCACGTCGGTCGCCGAGACCATTGCGCCGAGCCTCCGGGCGGTGGCGATCGCCTGCAGCCCAGCCACGCCGACGCCCATCACGAATACCCGCGCCGCCGGAATTGTGCCTGCCGCCGTCATCATCATCGGAAACGCGCGGCCATATTCGGCCGCCGCATCGAGCACGGCCTTGTAGCCGGCGAGGTTCGCCTGGCTGGAGAGGATGTCCATCGATTGGGCGCGGGTGATGCGCGGCACGAATTCCAGCGCCAGCGCCTCCAGACCGGCGGCGGCATAGGCGTCCACCCGGGCCCGTTGTCGAAACGGGTCGAGCGCGGCGATGACCAGCGCTCCGGGCGCCGCGCCCGCGAGCGCCGCCGGCTCCGGCCCCTGCACCCCGAGGACCGCATCCGCGCCCGCGACGATGGCGCCGCGCGGCCCGACGGTCGCGCCGGCAGCCGCATAGTCCGCGTCGGCGATCGATGCCCCTTCGCCGGCCCCGGCCTCGACCGCGACCGTGGCGCCCAGCGCAATGTACTTCTTGACCGTCTCCGGCGTCGCCGCGACCCGCCGCTCGCCCTCCGTCTCTTCCCTGAGGACCGCGAGCTTCACGATGCGGCTGTTATTTGGCGATGATGAGGATGACGATGAACGCGAGGATGAAGCAGATCACCGCCCCCGCCCGGAAGGCCGAGATGAACTTCTCATAGCCCCGCCGGTGGACCGCCAGATCCTTGTCGAGCTCGCCTTGCGCCGCCATTTCCATCCTCTGTAAGCCAGGTCGGCGGCCCTTCTATCAACGCGTGCGGCGATAGGGAAGCGGCCGCGCGCGCCGCCTGCTCGGGCCGATTAAGCCCGCCTTTACCCCGATCGCCTAGAAGCGTCCCACCTGGACCAAGAGGGGACATATGCGGCCCGATCCGACCCGCTGCCTGCTGCTGATCGACGACGAGCCCGCCCAGCGCCGCCTCGTCACCGCCATCGGCGCCCGCGCCGGCTGGTGGGTGCGCGGCGCCTCCGACATCGAAGCCGCGGCCGAGATGCTCAAGGACCCGGAGCAGCCCAAGGTGGACGCCATCCTGCTCGACCATTGGCTCCCCGGCGAGGAGGGGACGCAGCTGATCGAGCAGATCCGGACCATGGCGCCCGAGCTGCCGCTGCTGGTGATGACCGCCCAGACGTCGGTCGCGGTCGCGGTGGACGCGATGCGCGCCGGCGCCAACGATTTCCTCGTCAAGCCGATCGCGCCCGACCGGCTGCTCGCTGCGCTCAACGCGGCCACCGACCGCCGGCAGCGCAACGGCGAGCTGCGCCCGCTGTCGGAAAAGATTTCCAAAACCCTCGCCTTCGACGAGATCGTCGGCTCGGCGCCCAAGTTCCGGGCCGCCATGGCCGTCGCCGCCAAGGCGGCCCGCGCCCGCGTCTCCGTTCTCATCGAGGGCGAGAGCGGCTCCGGCAAGGAAGTGATCGCGCAGGCGATCCACAGCTCCTCGCCGCGCGGCAAGAAGGCGATGATCACGGTCAATTGCGGCGCGATCCCCGCCAATCTCGTCGAATCGGTGCTGTTCGGCCACGAGAAGGGCGCCTTCACCGGCGCCTTCGACCGCCATATCGGCCGCTTCGAGGATGCCGACGGCTCCACCCTGTTCCTGGACGAAGTCGGCGAGCTGCCGCTCGACACCCAGGTCAAATTGCTCCGCGCGATCGAGACCGGCGAGATCCAGCGCATCGGCGGCCGCGCCATCCAGATGGTCGATGTGCGGATCATCGCCGCGACCAACCGCCGGCTGATCGAGGAGGTCGCCGCCGGCCGCTTCCGCGAGGACCTCTATTACCGCCTGAACGTCGTGCACGTCGACATTCCGCCGCTGCGCGACCGGTCGAGCGACATTCCGGCGCTGGCCCGCCACCTCCTCGCCCGCATCGCCGAGCAGCCGGGCATGCGCTACCTCTCGATCACCGACGACGCCCTCGCCGTGCTGATGCGCTACGGCTGGCCCGGCAATGTCCGCCAGCTCCAGAACGCGCTCTTCCGCGCCGCCGTCCTGTGCGAGGGCAATGCGCTGACGGCCGACGATTTCCCGCAGATCCAGCAGGAATCGCACTTCACCCGCCGCGCCAGCGACGTCCACAAGCCGCTCCTCAACGGCGCTTCGCAGAATGCGGCGCTCGACCATGCACCGGGCATCACTCTCTATGCGGGCGATGGTAACATGCGCAGCCTCGAGGAGATCGAGGCCGACGTCATTCGCCTTGCCATCGGCCATTATCGCGGCCGCATGACCGAAGTCGCGCGCCGCCTCGGCATCGGCCGTTCCACGCTCTACAGGAAGCTCGGCGAGCTCGGCATCGGCGAGGTCGCCTGAAAAACGGGGACAGTATACATTTTCGTGCGCGGCGGCCGAGGCCGCCTGTCCTTCGGAAAAATGTATACTGTCCCCGTTTTCGGAGCCCTCAGCCTTCGAGCGCGCCCTCTTCGGGGGCGTGGAGGCGGAGGCGGGTGACGCGGCGCGCGTCGCTGTCGGTGACTTCGAGGCGCCAGCCCGACGGGTGCCGCAGGATCTCGCCCTGCTGCGGGACCCGGCCGGCGAGGACGGTGGCGAGGCCGCCGAGCGTGTCGACATCCTCCTCCACGGCGCCGAGACGCGCATCGATCGTCTCCGCCACCTCCTCGAGCTCCGCGCGCGCGTCGGCGTCCCAGATGCCGTCCTCGACCGGGATCAGGGTGCCCGGCGTCTCCTCGTCATGCTCGTCCTCGATCTCCCCGACGATCTCCTCGACGACGTCCTCGATCGTGACGAGACCCTCGGTGCCGCCGAACTCGTCGACGACGATGGCGAGGTGGACCCGCTCGGCGCGCATGCGGGCGAGGAGGTCCAGCACGCCCATCGATTCGGGGACGTAGAGCGGCTTCCTGAGCAGGGTGGAAATCTCCGACGGGGGCGCGTCGGCGGCGACCTGGACGGCGAAGACGTCCTTGACGTGGACCATGCCGATGACGCTGTCGAGGCTGCCCTCATAGACGGGAAGGCGGCTGTGCCCGGCTTCCGCGAAGGCGCGGACCAGCTCCGCGAAGCCGATGCTGCTCGGTACGGCGATGATGTCGGCGCGGGGCACGGCGATGTCGGCGACGTTGCTCTCGCCGAAGTGAAGGAGGTTCCTGAGCATCTGCCGCTCGATCGGGGAAAGGTCGCCGACCGCGGGCGGCTCGCCCTCGTGACTCTCGATCGCCTCCTCGATCTGGTCGCGCAGCGTCGCTTCGCTGTCGTCGCCGAACAGGAAGGTCCTGAGGCCGCGCCAGAAGCTCGGCTGCGGCTCCGGCTCATGCCCGGCATGGTCCTCAGCCATCAGCCGTGCACCCGATATGGGTCGGCGATGCCGAGACCGGAGAGCGCCTTGCGCTCGATCGCCTCCATCGCCTCCGCGGCCTCCTCCCCCTGCTCATGATCGTAGCCTAGCAGATGGAGCATGCCGTGGACCACCAGATGCGTCGCATGGTCGGGGACGGAAACGCCTTTGTCCGCCGCCTCGCGGGCGCAGACGCCGTGGGCGAGGATGATGTCGCCGAGCAGGACCTCGCCGGCGGCCGTCGAGCCGAGCGCGGGCAGGAGCTCCGCCTCGAACATCGGGAAGGAAAGGACGTTGGTCGGCTTGTCCTTGCCGCGCCAGGCGGCGTTGAGGCCGCGCACCTCCTCATCGCCAGCGAACTTCACCGAGACTTCGAGCGCGACGCCGGCATCGCCGAGTTCGGCATGGTCGCTTGCGGCCACGGCGGCGCGCGCGGCACCTTCGGCCAGGGCCGGCCAGCCGGTGCTACTGTCCCATTCTTCGGAAACGTCGGACTCGACCAGGATCACCCCTGCTTCCCCTCATAGGCCTCGACGATGCGGCCGACGAGAGGGTGGCGGACGACGTCGCCGGCGCCGAAGCGGATCATCGCGATCTTGGGGATGTTCTCGAGCTTGCCGACCGCGTCGGCGAGGCCGGAGGCGCCGGGATTGGGCAGGTCGACCTGGAGGGGGTCGCCGCAGACCACCATGCGGCTCCTCATGCCGAAGCGCGTGAGGAACATCTTCATCTGGGCGGGCGTGGTGTTCTGCGCCTCGTCGAGGATGATGAAGGCGTCGTTCAAGGTGCGACCCCGCATGAAGGCGATCGGCGCGATCTCGATCTCGCCGGACGCGATGCGGCGCTCGACCTGCTCGGCCGGCAGCATGTCGTAAAGTGCGTCGTAGAGCGGGCGCAGATAGGGATCGACCTTCTCCTTCATGTCGCCGGGGAGGAAGCCGAGCCGCTCGCCTGCTTCGACCGCCGGACGCGACAGGATCAGCCGGTCGACCGAGCCGCCGATCAGCTGCTGCACCGCCTGCGCGACGGCGAGATAGGTCTTGCCGGTGCCGGCGGGTCCCAGCGCGAAGATCATGTCGTCGCGGGCCAGCGCCTCCATGTAGGAGGCCTGCATCTTGGAGCGCGGGACGATCGTCTTCTTGCGCGTGCGGATCATCACCTTGGGGGGCTCGGCCACTTCCGGGGAGATGATCCCCTCGAGCGTCGGCTGGCCGGACATGGAGATGATGGCGTTCACCGTCTCGGAATCGATGTCGTGGCCTTCGTCGAGACGGTTGTAGAGGCCGACGAGCACCTCGCGCGCCCGCGCGGCTTCCTCGGGCTCCCCCTCGATCTGCACCTTGGCGCCTCGCGCGGCGATGTAGACGCCGAGGCGATCCTCGATCGCGACGAGATTGCGGTCGAACTCCCCGAACAGGGGCCCGAGCAGGTGCGGCTGCTCGAACTCGATTTCGAGGCGCGCCCTGGGCGCGGCGCTCTCGGCGGACGTCGGCTTGCGCGCCATCAGGCTGCGTCCCGCAGGGCGAGCGCGCCGGCGAGGCTGTTGGGGCCGCCCTCGACAATGTCGACCTCGGCCAGGCTGCCGATCGGCGCATCGCTCTCGACATGGACCGACTGGAGCCAGGGCGATTTGCCGATCCGCTGGCCCGGCCGCCTGCCGTCGCGCTCGACCAGGATCGTCGTCCGCTTGCCCACAGTGGCGCGGTTGAACGCCAGCTGCTGGGCGTTGAGAAGGGCCTGGAGCCGCTGCAACCGTTCGTCCTGCACCTCTGGGGAAACCTGCCCTTCCATCGTCGCGGCCGGCGTGCCCGGCCGCGGGGAATATTTGAACGAGTAAGCCTGGGCGTAGTTCACCGCACGCACGATTTCGAGGGTCGCCTCGAACTCCGCCTCGGTCTCACCGGGAAAGCCGACGATGAAGTCCCCGGACAGCGCGATGTCCGGCCGCGCCGCGCGCACCCGTTCCAGTACGCGCAGATAGCTTTCGGCGCTGTGGCTGCGGTTCATCGCCTTGAGGACCCGGTCGCTTCCCGACTGCACCGGGAGGTGGAGAAACGGCATCAGCGTCTCGACCTCGGCATGGGCGCGGATCAGGCCCTCCCGCATGTCGTTGGGATGGCTGGTCGTGTAGCGGATGCGGGCGAGCCCGGGGATATGGTCGAGCGCCCGGATGAGGCCGTCGAGCCCCTGGGGCCGCCCCGCCTCGTCCTCGCCTTCCCAGGCGTTGACGTTCTGGCCGAGCAGGGTGATCTCCCTGGCGCCGGCGTCGACAAGCGCCCGCGCCTCGTCCATCACCGCCGCCCAGGGCCGCGAGACCTCCGCCCCGCGCGTATAGGGCACGACGCAATAGGTGCAGAATTTGTCGCAGCCCTCCTGGACGGTGAGGAAGGCGCTCGGCCCCTGCTTGCGGCGCTTCGGCAGCGCGCCGAACTTGGAAGCGAGCGGCATGTCGGTGTCGAGGGCGCGACGGCCGGCCGCGGCTTCCCCCACCAGGGCGGGCAGGCGGTGATAGGCCTGCGGGCCGACGACGATGTCGACGCTCGGCGCGCGGCGCGGGATCTCGGCGCCCTCGGCCTGGGCGACGCATCCTGCGATCGCGATCATCGGCCGCGATCCGTCCTCGCGCTTCAGACGGCCGATCTCGGAATAGACCTTCTCGGCGGCCTTCTCGCGTATGTGGCAGGTGTTGAGGACGACGAGGTCGGCCTCCCCGGCGGCGGCCGGAGCCATGCCTTCCGCCTCGAGCAATTCGGCCATCCGTTCGCCGTCATAGACGTTCATCTGGCAGCCGTAGGATTTGATCTGGAATGTCCGGGGGTTGGGCATCAGCCGCCTATAGGCGATCCGCCGCCGCCCCGGAAGGTGCGCCGCCGAGCGCTTCGACGATCTCCGCGCGCGCCCGTTCGGCCAGCGCCTTGCGGTCCCCGGCCGCAGCCGGATCGACGGGAGCGAGAAACCGGACGGTGACGGGAACATGCCCCTTGCGCGAGAGGATGCGCCGCGCGTTCGCAGGGGCGGTCTCCTCGCCGATCCATGCGAGATCGTGGCCCGCCGCGCCGTAATCCAGCGCGACCGGCTGGACCAGGACGCCGGGCAAAGGCGGGAAGAGCGAGGCGAGCAGGCTCGCCCGGAACGGCAGGATATCCATCCCGCCCTCGGTCGTCCCTTCCGGAAAGAGAGCGACCGGTTTGCCCGCTGCGAGCGCGCGGCGCAGCGCGTCCGCCTGGTCCTTGACGGCCGCGCGGGCGGCGCGGGCGATGAAGACGGTGTCGTTGAGCCGCGCCAGCCACCCGACGACGGGCCAGCGCGCGACATCGTCCTTTGCGACGAACGCCGTTCCGCTCGCGCCGGCGAGGACCAGGATGTCGAGCCAGCTCAGATGGTTGGCGAGGAACAGCACGTGGCGGGGGAGCGGCTGGCCCTCGCTGCGCACCCGCACCCCGGATGCGTAGGCCGCCCAGCCCAGGAACCGGCGCGGCCACGGGGAGCGTCGGAGCAGCAGCAGGCTCGCATAATGTAGCGGCACGCACACCAGCAGCCCCAGGAAGATCAGCAGGGCGCGCCAGCCGAAGCGGATCAAGCTTTCCGCCGATCGAGCGAGACGCCGTACAGCTCCATGCGATGGTCGACGAGGCGGAAGCCGAGCTTCTCCGCGATGCGGCGCTGCAGCGCCTCCAGCTCCTCGTCGACGAACTCGATGACCCGGCCTGTCTCGACGTCGATCAGATGGTCGTGGTGGGTTGCATCGGCGGCCTCGTAGCGGGCGCGCCCGTCGCCGAAATCGTGGCGTTCGAGAATGCCGGCTTCCTCGAAGAGGCGTACGGTGCGGTACACGGTGGCGATGGAGATGCCGGGATCGATCGCCGAAGCGCGCGCGTGGAGCGCCTCGACGTCGGGATGGTCTTCCGCCTCGGAGAGGACGCGCGCGATCACCCGCCTCTGCTCGGTGATGCGGAGACCCTTTTCGGCGCACAGCGCCTCGATATCGATCGGTCGCGTCATCGGACCATCGATTTAGACGAATCCACGGGGGGGTAAAGGCGGCCGGACGCCCCCCGGTCCGACCGCCTTGGGAATTTACTTCGCGCGCGCGGTGCGGCGGCGCTTGGTGCCGAGGCCGATCTTCTTGGCCAGGGTCCGGCGCTGCTCGGCGTAATTCGGCGCGACCATCGGGTAGTCCGCGTTCAGGCCCCACTTCTGGCGATATTCGTCCGGGGTCATCTGATAGTGGGTCATCAGATGCCGCTTCAGCATCTTCAGCTTCTTGCCGTCCTCGAGGCAGACGATGAAGTCCGGCTTGACGGAGGAGCGGATCGAAACCTTCGGCTCCGGCCTGACCGGCTCCGGCTCCTGCCGCGCGCCAAGTCCGCTGAGTGCGCCGTGAACGTTCGCGATCAGGTTGGGAAGATCGTTCACCGCCACGCTGTTGTGGCTGACATGCGCCGCGACAATGTCCGCGGTGAGGGTGACGAGGGTCTCGTTCAATTCGTTGGTTTCAGCCATACCTTTAGCCTGTACACTTCCTACCACGGAGGTTGAGTAAATCGCCCCCCGGCGCTCGAAATGGTCCATTTCGGTGTTTCTTACAAGTGAAAATTGCGCTTTTCGAAAGTTTTCAGTCTAGGCGCGCCGGGCCAGGGTCAGCGCGTCGTAAAGCTGCCCCCCCACACCGTGATAGTAATTGCGGCGGCGGCCAACTTCCTCGAATCCCGCGCTTCTGTACAAGGATAGAGCTGGGTTTCCGTCCCGCACCTCAAGATGAAGACGCGCCGCCCCGCGTCGTTTCGCCACGCTGATGAACCGCTTTAGCAGCGACGTGCCGACGCCGCGGCCCTGAGCGCCGTGCCCGACGGCGAGGAGCAGCAGCTCCGCTTCGCCGGCGACGAGTCTCGCCAGGGCAAATCCGGCCACCTCGGGTCCGAGCCGGGCGAGCGTCAGCCATACGCCGGGCATCGGCAGCAGCCCGGCGCATTGCGGCGCGGTCCACGCCTCCCCGTAGGCGGGATCGAAACTGTCGCGCATGACCGTCATCACCGCGTCGAGGTCCGGCGCGCCGCCTTCGGCGAGGGTCAGGAGCCCGGCCGGGTTCATGCCGGCGGGCTCGCATCGGGGGCCCGCCCGTAGATCGGCCGGGGCGGCAGGCCGCGCAGGGAGGGCGGCAGCAGCCTTGCCTCGGCGGCGCGGGGCAGCGCGTCCACCGCCTCGCCCCAGCCGCGGGCGGCGACCAAGGCGGCGGCGCCCGAGCCGATCACGCGCGGCGCGTCCACGGCGACGGCCGCTTCCTCGGGCGGGAGCGCGCGCAGCCGGTCGAGCGGGCGGAGCGGGTCATCGCCGAAGCTTTGCACGAAAATCTGTCCATGTCCTGCGACGAGCGCGACTCCGATCGCGGCGCCCAATTCCCTCTCGGCGGCCGCCGCGAGCAAGGCCATCGAGGAGTAACCGGCGAGGGGAACGTCCCAGCCGATCCTGAGGCCCTGCGCCGCGGCGAGGCCGACGCGCGTGCCGGTGAAGCTCCCCGGTCCGCAATCGACCAGCACCGCGTCGGGCCGGCGTCCGGCGAGCAGCTCGGCGATCATCGGCACGAGCCGCTCGGCATGGCCCCGCCCGACCACCTCGTGCGCCTCGGCGACGAGCGCGTCGCCCACGATCAGCGCGGCCGAGCAGGCGGGCGTCGCGCTGTCTATGACGAGTGTAAGGGGCGGCGGCATGCGCTCAGCGCTTTCGCCGCGCCGGCGCGGATGTCAAACCGCTTCGACGGCTTCGACTTCGGGGACGTAGTGCTTGAGCAGGCTCTCGATGCCGTGCTTCAGAGTCATCGTCGAGGACGGGCAGCCCGAGCAGGCGCCCTGCAGCGCCAGATAGACGGTGCCGCCGCGGAAGCCGCGATAGACGATGTCGCCGCCGTCGCTCGCCACGGCCGGCCGCACCCTTGTGTCGATCAGCGCGCGGATCTCGGCGACGATCTCGGCGTCGGCCGGGTCCTCGCCATAATCCTCGTCGTCGGGCGCGACCGAGATGCCGCCGGCGCTGGCGGCGTCGAACAAGGGCGCGCCGCTGGCGAAATGGTCGAGCAGCACGGCGAGCACCTGCGGCTTGAGCTGCCGCCAGTCCGCGCCCTCCGCCGCCGTCACCGAGACGAAGTCGCGCCCGAAGAACACGCCTTCCACCACGCCGGTGGAGAAGATCGCCGCCGCGAGCGGCGACGCCTCCGCCTGCTCCGCCGAGGCGAAGTCGCGGGTCCCAGCCTCCATGACCCGCGCGCCGGGAAGGAATTTGAGGGTCGAGGGATTGGGCGTCGTCTCGGTCTGGATCAGCATCCTGCCCATGTGGCCCTGCGCCGGGGCGGGATCAACCCGCCCCGGCGCCGGCCGTCCGTTCAGAAGCCGATCTTGAGCGCCGCCGAGCCGCCGAGATCGTTGCCGCCGCGCCGCTCGAACGAGCCGCTGCCCTGGAGCTGCAGCGACACCGCGCCGCCGAGCGCCAGGTCCGCGCCGGCGGTGACTCGCCCGTAGGCGCGCTTGGTCCGGTTGGCGAGGGCGAAGCTGTTGACGATGGTCGGCGCCGCCGTCTCCGCGTAGCGGACGATCCGGCCGTCCCCCTCGAAATCCTTTTCGACCAGCACGTCGGCGTACGGCCGCACGGCAAGGCCGCCGACCTCGGCATTGCCGCGCAGCTCGAGACCCGCGCTGCCGGTCAGCGCCTTCACCCGCTGGCGCTGGACGTTGAGGGTCAGCACCGGATCGCCGGTCTCCGTATAGCCGCCGATCGTCGCCCGCGCGTAATTGACCGCGGCGACCGGGCCGACGCGCAGGCCCCCCGTGTCCATCAGATAGCCCGCTTTCGCACCGGCGAGCATGTTGTGCCCGGTTGGCGAGGCCTGGATCTGGTCGATCACGGCGGTGCGGCGGAACTTGTAGTCGACCCAGCCATAGCCGGCATAACCCTGCAGGAAGGCGCCGCCCGAGGCGAAGCCGGCATAGGCGCCGACATGCCAGGCGTCGGCGCGCAGCGACCCGGTGCCGGTGTTCATCTCGGCGCGCGGGCGGCTGTAGCTCACGGCGCCGCCGAGCACCGCCGAGCCCATCTCATATTCGGCGCCGCCGCTGACCGCGAACGTGTCGAGCGTGAAGTCGAGGCTGGTCTGGGTGGCGCGCTGGCGCTGGTGCTCGGTGCTGCCGCTGACGAAGAAGCGAAGCCCCTCGGTATCGGCGCCGCCGCGCGCGCCGGAAAGGTCGAGCCGGCCGGTCATCAGCTTGCCGAAGCTCGCCGCCGCCTGCAGCCCCGCGTCGGTCTGTGCCTGGAACTGGAGCGGCGCCTCGAGCTGGCGCACGGCATACTTCCCGACGATCGCGAAGCCCGCCGAGGTCAGATGAAGATTGTCCACGTAGAACAGATATTTGTCGAGCAGCTCGGGATTGGTGGTGACGCAGGCGACGGGGCAGGCGCCGGCGCTCTGCAGGCCGAAGGCGTTGAGGTTGGCCGCCACCTGATCGCCGATCTTGTTGAGATCGAGATAGTTCACGATCACGCCCTTGGCCGCATAGCCGGCAAGGACCGGCTGCATCCCCGAGTTGAAGGCGCTGGAGTAGGCCGTGCCGACCTGGGCGATCGGCTGGCCGACGACTTCGGGCAGCCGCCCCGTGTCGCCTGCGAGGAAGGTGATGTTGCGGGCGCCTGCGGCCACGAGCGCGTCGAGCCCGACCTTCGTCTCCGCAACCTTCTGGGTCGCCTGCGCCGGCACGCCGGCAAGGAGGGTGGTGATCTGCGCCGCCGTCGGCGTGTTGCCGAGGCTCTTCTCATAGGCGCGCGCGTCGTTGCCGCCGATCGACAGGACGAGCAGGTCGGTCGGCGCGAAGGTGCCGGTCACGCGCGGGAAGGAGGCCGGGCCGCCGCCGGTGAGGAAGGACTGATATTCGGTGACGAAGCCGGGAATACCCGGGCCGTTGATGTTGCCGTTGTTCGTGAAGGCGCCGCCGATCGCGAAATTGTCGTCCCGGACTCCCAGGATCTGCGCCATCGTGTCGACGAAGTTGGTGCCGTTCGAGAAGCGGCCGTTGGCGTAGACCGCGGGCGGCGCGACGCCGAGCAGCCGGAAGAGGTTGCCGGTATCGGCATAGGAATCGCCGAATGCCACGATCCGCCCGACCCGCTGGGCCGAAGCCGGCGCCGCCGTCGTCAAGGCTGCAAGAGCCGCTCCCGCAAACAGGAGCTTCGCCGAAAAACGCATGAAAAATCCCTCCCAACAGCCGCCCCCCGGCGGCGCCTGTGGTGAGACCGTGCAGCGCTTTGCCTAGACTTACAAGGCGGTAAATCAGCCGGCGCCGGCGCCCCGCTCGCGCTGCTTCACCTTGCGCACCTCGGCAAGCTGGCCGCGCAGGATCGCGATGGCGTCCTTCTCGCTGGGGCTGAGCTCGGCCATCGGCAGCCGGTCGATCAGCACTTCCAGCGCGTCGCCGATGCGGCCCAGCTGGCGGCCGTAGCTGCCGACCTCGTCGAGCACCTTCTGCTCGATCTCGGGATGCGGCGTCTGGCCGAGGTTGATGTTGACGAGGCCGAGCTGCGCGCCCTGGTTGTAGAAGGTCCAGGGATTGATCGCCTGCCACAGCTTTTCGGGTGCGAGCCCAACCTTGAAGACGCCGTCGGCCATCGCTCTGCTCCCCCCGTTCCCTTCAACGGCCCTAGCTGCTTTCGCGGCTCAGCCACTCCTCGAGCCACTTGATCGTATATTCACCGCGCTGGAACTCGGGGTCGTTGACGAGCTTCTGGTGGAGCGGGATCGTCGTCTTCAATCCGTCGACGACGAATTCCTCGAGCGCGCGGCGCAGGCGCATGATGCAGCGTTCGCGATTGGAGCCGTAGACGATCAGCTTGGCGATCATGCTGTCGTAATAAGGCGGCACCCGGTAGCCGGCGTAGAGGCCGCTATCGACCCGCACGTGCATGCCGCCCGGCGCGACGTAATTCTTCACCAGGCCCGGCGAAGGCGCGAAGGTCTGCGGATCCTCGGCGTTGATCCGGCACTCGATGGCATGGCCACGGAAGGTGATCTGGTCCTGGCTGCACGACAGGCCTTCGCCGGCCGCGACGCGGATCTGCTCGCGCACCAGGTCGATGCCGGTGATATATTCGGTCACCGGATGCTCGACCTGCAGCCGGGTGTTCATCTCGATGAAGTAGAATTCGCCATTCTCGTAGAGGAACTCGATCGTGCCGGCGCCGCGATAGCCCATGTCGGCCATGGCGCGGGCGACGATGCCGCCCATCCGGTCCCGCTCCTCGGGCGTGATGACGGGCGAGCCGGCTTCCTCGAGCACCTTCTGGTGGCGGCGCTGAAGCGAGCAGTCGCGCTCGCCGAGGTGCACGGCCTTGCCCTCGCCGTCGCCGAACACCTGGAACTCGATGTGGCGCGGATCCCCGAGATATTTCTCCATGTAGACGGTGTCGTCGCCAAAGGCGTTCTTGGCCTCCGAACGCGCCTGGCTGATCTGGGTCTCAAGCTCGTCCTCGGAGCGCACGACCTTCATGCCGCGCCCGCCGCCGCCCGACGCGGCCTTGATCAGCACCGGATAGCCGGTCTCGCGCGCCACCGCCCGCGCCTCGTCCAGCCCCTCGACCGGACCGTCCGAGCCCGGCACCAGCGGCAGGCCGAGCTTGGCGGCGGTGCGCTTCGCCTCGACCTTGTCGCCCATCACCCGGATATGTTCGGGCTTGGGCCCGATCCAGACGATGCCGTGCGATTCGACGATCTCGGCGAAGCGGGCGTTTTCGGAGAGGAAGCCGTAGCCCGGGTGGATCGCGTCGGCGTGCGCGATCTCGGCCGCCGAGATGATGTTGGGGATGTTGAGATAGGAGTCCGCCGCCGGCGGCGGGCCGATGCAGATCGCCTCGTCGGCAAGGCGCACGTGCATCGCATCGGCGTCGGCGGTCGAATGGACCGCCACCGTCTTGATGCCCATTTCGTGGCAGGCGCGGTGGATGCGCAGCGCGATCTCGCCGCGATTGGCGATGAGGACCTTCTGGATGGCCACGGCCACTTACTCGACGATGACGAGAGGCTGGTCGAACTCGACCGGCTGGGCGTCGACGACGAGGACCTGGCGGACGGTTCCCGCCTTGGGCGCGACGATCGGGTTCATCACCTTCATCGCCTCGACGATGAGCAGGGTGTCGCCCTTGGCGACGCTGTCGCCGATCGCGACGAAGGGCTTGGAGCCGGGCTCGGCGGAAAGATAGACGGTGCCGACCATCGGCGACTTGACCGCGCCGGGATGCTGCGCGGGCGGCACGTCGACGATGGGAGCCGGAGCCGCGGGCGCGGCCGGCGCGGCGGCGGCCGGAGCCGCGGCGGGCGGCGCGACGCTCACCGGCGCGGCGTGGGTGACGGTCACCTCGCGGCGAACCGCGATGCGGCGGTCGCCGTCGACCACCTCAATCTCGGTCAGCTCGTTCTGGTTCAGAAGCTCGGCCAGCTGGCGCACGAGATCGGCTTCGATGCGCATGCCGTCCGGTTGGGACGAGTCGCGTTCGTCGGTCATTCCATTCCCCTTTGAAGGGCGCGCTTTAGTCAAAACGAGGCGGCCGCGTCCAGCGCGAGCAGATAGCCAAGGGCGCCAAGGCCGGCGATCGTCCCTTTCGCGACCGGCGCGACGAAGCTCCTGCGCCGGAAGCTCTCGCGGGCCTGCGGGTTGGAGAGGTGGACCTCGATGACCGGGGTGGCGATGGCCTTCACCGCGTCGTGAAGCGCCACCGACGTGTGGGTGAAGCCGCCCGGATTGAGGATCACCGCCCTGGCCTCTTCCGCCTGCGCCTCGTGCAGCCAGTCGATCAGGTGGCCCTCGTGGTTCGACTGACGGATCTCGACCGCGAGGCCGAGTTCGCGGGCCCTGTCCTCCAGCCGCCCGGCGATGTCGTCCAGCGTGTCGGCGCCGTAGACCTCCGGCTCGCGGGTGCCGAGCAGGTTGAGATTCGGGCCGTTGAGGACGTAGACGGTGGGTAGCGTCGCCATGGCGGGACGCTATAGGCGGCCTCGTGGTTTACGACGACACCTTTTCGATCACCGTCAACGGCGAGCACCGCCGCGTGCCTGCCGGCATCACCGTCGCCGAGCTGGCGCTCGAGCTCGGCCTCGAGCCGACCCGTGTCGCGGTCGAGCGCAACCTCGAGATCGTCCCGCGTTCCACCCTCGCCGAGGTGAAGATCGAGGACGGCGACGATTTCGAGATCGTCACCTTCGTTGGCGGAGGCTGACTTCGCGCTTCGTCGCCCCGGACCTGATCCGGGGTCCACCTTTCCTGTTGTGGCCGGAGAAAGGAAGGTGGATGCCGGATCGAGTCCGGCATGACAGGTCAGTTCTTCATGAATGCAGTTTCCGCCCCCTCGGACGCCTGGAGCGTCGCCGGCCGCAGCTTCGCCTCGCGGCTGATCGTCGGCACCGGCAAGTACCGGGACTTCGCGCAGAACGCCGCCGCGGTCGAAGCCTCGGGCGCCGAGATCGTCACGGTTGCGGTGCGGCGGGTCAACATCTCGGACCCCAAGCAGCCGCTGCTGATGGACTATATCGACCCGAAGAAGATCACCTACCTTCCCAACACCGCCGGCTGCTTCACCGCCGAGGAGGCGATCCGCACCCTGCGCCTCGCCCGGGAGGCGGGGGGGTGGACGCTGGTCAAGCTCGAGGTGCTGGGTGAGGCGAAGACGCTCTACCCGGACATGGCCGAGACCCTGCGCGCGACTGAGATCCTTGCGAAGGAGGGATTCGAGCCGATGGTCTATTGCGCCGACGATCCGATCGCGGCGAAGAAGCTCGAAGATGCCGGCGCGGTGGCGATCATGCCGCTCGGCGCCCCGATCGGCTCCGGCCTCGGGCTCCAGAACGAAGTGATGATCCGCATCATCGTCGAGCAGGCGAAGGTGCCGGTGCTGGTCGATGCCGGCGTCGGCACCGCCTCCGACGCGGCGGTCGCGATGGAATTGGGCTGCACCGGCGTCCTCATGAACACCGCCATCGCCGAGGCGAAGGACCCGGTGCTGATGGCGCGCGCGATGAAGCTCGCGGTCGAGAGCGGCCGCCTCGCCTACCGTGCCGGGCGGATGGGAAAGCGGCGCTACGCCGACCCATCGAGCCCGCTCGCCGGCCTCATCTGAGCCAGCCACACCGTCGCGTCGCCGCATTCCGGGTCGCGCACCCGATGGTCAACGACAGCAAAGCCGCTGGCGGCGAGCCGCGCCGCATAGTCCGCGCTGTCGAGGCTGCCATGGTAGAGCGGCTCCCCCTCCCAGCGGCCGATCGCCTCGCCGCGCGCCCAGCCGCTGGTGAACATCAGCGCCGCGCCCGGCGCGGCATGGGCCGCGAAGCGCGCGAACATCCCCTCCTGGTGCTCCGGCGCGAGATGGAAGAAGCTGTGCCAGGCCAGGAGGCCGTCGAAGCGGCGGCCGAGCGCGAGCGCGCGCATGTCGCCGACGATCCACTCGGCTTGCGGGAAGCGCTCGGCCGCCATGGCGACCAGCGACGGCGATGAGTCCACCCCTGTCACGCGCGCGCCGCGGCCGATGAGGTAGGCGGCGATCGGCTCCGCCATGCCGCAGCCGATGTCGAGCACCCGCGGCCGCGGCGGCAGCAGGGCGAGAAAGCGGTCGAGCCATGGCTTCTCGAACAGATCCCGCCCCCGCTGCCGGTCCCAGGCGGCGGCATTCTCCTCGTAGAGGCCGACGATTCGCTCGTGCATCGACGTTTCATGACAGAGGAACGACGCCGGCGGGAGGGGCGAGGCCGCTGTCCCCGAACTGCCGGGTGGACGAGCAGGATCATGTCGCATCCAGAACGATTGCCGCTTTCCTCCGATTTGGGCTAGCCTGGTCCGGGTCCGCAATCTTGAGGGGGAATGCGATGGCTTCGATTGCGACGGCTGAACCGGTGCCGCCGTCCGCTCCCGCGCGAGCGCGCCCGACCGCGTTTGGCGACAGATGGATCTGGGTGTTCACGGCGGTGCTGCTGATCGCCACCGTTCTTGCCGGCTTCATCCCCGATTCGATGCATAAGGTTGCGCTGGTCCGCGCCGGCGAGCGCCCGCCCTTCCCGGCCGCGATGCACGTGCACTCGGCGCTGATGGGCGCCTGGATGGCGCTGCTGCTCGCCCAGGCCCTCCTGATGGCGACCGGTCGGCGCCGCGGACACATGCAATTGGGGCTCGCCGCCATGGGTCTGGCACCGGCGATCGTCGTCGCCGGGCTGGTCCTCGCCGTCACCACCTACCGCGGGGCCTGGGCCGGCGCGCATGCCGCACATCCCGGCCTTCCGGCGGACGCGGTGCCGGAGCAATTGCGGTTCCTCGGCAACATCGTCCTTCAGCAGATCAGGGCGCTGGTGCTGTTTCCGATTCTCGTCGTCCTCGCCCTGCGCGCGCGGCGGCGGGATCCGGAGCTGCACAAGCGGCTGATGATCCTCGCGACCGTCGCGCCGATGGGGGCGGCGATCATCCGCATCGGCTGGCTGCCGAGCGCCATGCCCGCCAACCCGATCGGCATGGACGTCTTCCCGGCGCTCCTGCTGGCCCCGTTGTTCCTCTGGGACCTGTACAGGCTCCGGCGCGTCCACCGCGCCTACCTGATCTGGCTCGCGCTGATGCTGCCGCTGGCGGTCGCCAGCCAGTTGTTGTGGGACACGCCATGGTGGCAGGCCGCCGCCCCGCGCCTGATGGGCGTCGCCTGAGCCGTCGCCGACGGGAGAGGGTCGCGGGGTACGGTGGCGCGCCCGGCAGGATTCGAACCTGCGACCCCAAGCTTAGAAGGCTCGTGCTCTATCCAACTGAGCTACGGGCGCGCGCCGGGCCTCGCTGTAGCGGGATTTCGCGGCGCGCGGAACAATCAGCCGCTCTTGCAGTCCTGGCAGGTGCCGCGGACCTCGATCACCGGGCGGAGGGCGGAGAAGCCCTGCTGCTTCGCCGCGTCGCGCACGCCGCCCGCGAGCGCGTCGTCGTCGATATGGCGGGTCTGGCCGCAGCGGTCGCAGATCAGGAAGATGCAATCGTGCAGGCAGTCCGGGTGGTCGTTGGCGACATAGGCGTTGGCGCTCTCGACGCGGCGGGCGAGGTTGGCGCCGACGAACAGGTCGAGGATCCGGTAGACGCTGTTGGCGGCGACCCGGCGGCCCTGCGTCTGGGAGACTTTCTCGGCGATATCGTAAGCGGAAGCGGGCCTGTCGAAGCTCGCGAGCGCCTCGAAGACGGCGCCGCGCATCTGCGTCCACTGCTCGCCCGAGCGCTCCATCGTGTCGCGGGCCGCCGCGACCAGCGACTGGCCCTCGTGGGACTCGTGCTTGTGAGCGTGCGCCATGCGCGGAAGGTAGGCTTTCGCGCCGCCGGCGGCAAGCGGCGGCGTGTTATATCGCTACGTCACCGCGCTCAGGCGCGGGCGCGGCGATTCAAGTCGTGGCCGAGCGCGAGGATCGAGACCCCGAGGATGGTGTAGACGGTGCCCATCCCGCCTTCGGGAAGGTTGAGCGAGCCGGCCATGACGCCGAGGCCGAGGCCGCCGATCGCCGAGGGCATCATGAAGCCGTGCTCGAAAATTCCGCGTCCCAGCGCGACGATGCCGAGCGCGATGGCGAACATCAGGCCGACTTCATGAATCGCCGGGTTGAGCAGCACGCCGCCCGCCGAGGCGAGCACGGCGACGAAGATCGCGCTGGCAAGGCAGTGGACGAGGCAGAGGCCGGACAGGCCGATGGCCATCCGGTCGACGACTCCACCCTGCACCCGATCGAACAGCATTGCGCGCGAACGCCTCCTCCTGCGCCTTTTATAGGGGCGCAGCCGCGGCGATACAACATTACATGCGACGAAAGGTTGCGGCGCGATTGGCAAGGCGGGCGCAAATCGCCATATGCGCGCCATGGCTTCCACACCCGCCGCCGCCGCGCCCGAGAGGGTTGCCGCTCCCCGGCCGCGCGCGCTTTCCGCCTGGCTTTTCATCGTCGCCGCGCTGGTGCTGGCGATGGTCGTCGTCGGCGGGATCACGCGGCTCACCGAATCCGGCCTCTCGATCGTCAAGTGGGAGCCGCTGTCCGGCACGCTCCCGCCGCTCTCCGAGCCGCAGTGGCAGGCCGAGTTCGCGGCCTATCAGGCGACGCCGCAATATTTGCGCGTGAATGCCGGGATGAGCCTCGCCGAGTTCAAGAACATCTTTTTCTGGGAATATGTCCACCGGCTGCTCGGGCGGCTGATCGGCCTCGCCTTCGCGCTCCCCTTGCTGTGGTTCGCCTGGAAGCGCGCGATCCCCAAGGGCTATGGCTGGAAGCTCGTCGCCATCCTCGCGCTCGGCGCCCTGCAGGGCGCGATCGGCTGGTGGATGGTCGCCTCCGGCCTCGTCGACCGGCCGGAGGTCAGCCACATCCGCCTCGCCATCCATCTCTTGACCGCGCTCACCATCTTCTCCGCCTGCCTGTGGGTCGGGCTCGACCTGCGCGCGTTGGCGAGGGCGCCGGGCGCCGCGCCGGCGCGCATGCCGACCGCCGGCATCTGGGCGCTTTCGCTGCTGGTGCTGCAGCTGATGTACGGCGCTTACGTCGCCGGCCTCGACGCGGGCTTCGCCTACAATAGCTGGCCGAAGATGGGCGACGAATGGTTTCCCTCCGGCGTGCCGATGCTCGACCCGTGGCTGAGGAACCTCGTCGACAACCCGATCGTCGTCCAGTTCATCCACCGCTGGCTCGCCTGGGGCGTCGCGGCCGGCGTGGCGGGGCTCGCTTATGCCGCCTTCCGGCGTGAGTGGAATGGCTGGGGCGCCGCCCTCATCGGCGCCGTGGCGGTGCAGATCTCGCTCGGCATCGCGACGCTGCTGAGCGGCGTCCGCATCCCGATCGCGGCCGCGCACCAGGGCATGGCCGTCGTGCTGCTCGGCACCATCCTCGCCGCCTCCCACAGCCTCGGGCGCCGAGAGGCCGCGTGAGCGATCTCGACCTCGCCTCGATCGTCACCGTCTACGCCACGTTCGCCGACGCGGAGGAGGCGGGGCGGATCGCTCGCGCGCTGGTGGAGGAGCGGCTCGCCGCCTGCGCCAACATCCTGGGGCCGGTGCGGTCGATCTACCGCTGGGACGGCAAGATCGAGGACGCGACCGAGGTCGCCGCGCTGTTCAAGACCCGGGCCGACGGGGCCGAGGCGCTGATCGCCCGGCTCGGCGCGATGCACAGCTACGAGGCGCCCGCGGCGGTGGTCTGGCCGATCGCCCATGCGCTCCCCACTTATGCCGACTGGGTGGCGGCCGAAACGTGAAGGTAACATAGTACCGCTCGGCAAAGTGCCGCTTTTGCTTGACTTCTGCCGCCTTCGCTGCCAATTCGCCGCCAGCGCCGCCCCGTTTTGCCGGGCGGCGCAATCGTTTTCGAAAGGTCCGCAGCCATGAAGGCGCTGATGAAGACCACCAAGTCGGTCAAGCCGGCCGAGGTGGAGAAGAAATGGCATCTGATCGATGCCGATGGGCTGGTGGTCGGGCGGCTCGCCACGATCATCGCCAACATCCTGCGCGGCAAGCACAAGCCGAGCTTCACCCCGCACGTGGATTGCGGCGACCATGTCGTCGTCGTCAACGCCGACAAGGTCCGCTTCACCGGCAAGAAGCTGCAGGACAAGGTCTATTACCGCCACACCGGCTATGCCGGCGGCATCAAGGGCGTCACCGCCGGCAAGGTGCTCGAGGGCCGCTTCCCCGAGCGCGTGCTCGAAAAGGCGGTCGAGCGGATGATCCCGCGCGGGCCGCTGGGCCGCGACCAGATGCGCGCGCTTCACCTCTACAACGGCACCGAGCATCCGCACGGCGGCCAGAATCCCGAGCCTCTCGACGTCGCGGGCATGAACCGCAAGAACAAGGTGGGTGCCTAATGTCCGACAACCGCCAGTCCCTTTCCGACCTCGCCGCGCTGACCGGCCAGGCGACCGCTAACCCGGCGCCCGCCGAGACCCCGGCCGACGCCGCGGCTCCGGCCGCCGCCGAGGAAGCCGCCGCGCCGGCCGAGCCGGACGTTCACGGCGTCTCGACCCAGGGTCCGCAGATCCAGGCCGTGCTTCGTGAGCAGCAGCTCGACAAGCAGGGCCGCGCCTATGCGACCGGCCGCCGCAAGGATGCCGTCGCCCGCGTCTGGCTCAAGCCCGGCACCGGCAAGATCGTCGTCAACGGCCGCGACCAGGAAGTCTATTTCGCGCGGCCGACGCTGCGCCTGATCATCAACCAGGTGTTCGACGTCACCGAGCGGCGCGGCCAGTATGACGTCGTCGCGACGGTGAAGGGCGGCGGCCTTTCCGGCCAGGCCGGCGCGGTCCGTCACGGCATCTCGACGGCGCTGACCCGCTACGAGCCGGCGCTGCGCACGGCAGTGAAGCGCGAGGGCTTCCTCACCCGCGATCCGCGCGTCGTCGAGCGCAAGAAGTACGGCAAGGCCAAGGCCCGCCGCAGCTTCCAGTTCTCGAAGCGCTAAGCGACGGCCGCCGAGCGCAGCCCGCTGCGCGAAGAGACGGCCGAGCCGGCCGGCCTGCCCCCGGACCTGGATCCGAGGGACAGGACCGACGTCAAGCGGATCCAGTCCGCGTGGCGCCACAGCGGAAGAGAAGGGGCGGTTCGGGCTATCCGGGCCGCCCTTTTCTTTGTCCCGAGGCCGCGGAAGTTCGAACTGCCGCGCTCGGAAAAATCCAATCGATCAACCGGGCGACTAATCGATCCGGGGCGAGCGGGCGGATGGGGGACTGACGGTAACTCCCTGCGGAGACAATCATTATGGCTGTCCCCCCCGACCTCGAGCCTTGGACGAGGCGGCCGATCGTGCGAGGGTGCGGGCGATGATCCTCGCCGCCGCTTTTCTCCTCGCGCTCCAGGCGAAGCCCGCCGCGCCGACACCGCCGCCGCCCGTCCTCATGGCTCCGGGTGGGGCGCAGGCGTTTCTCGGGACGCTGCCGCGCATCGTCGTCGACGGCCGCGGCTATCGGATCTTCGCGCTGCAGGCGACCGGGCCGCGCGCGCTGCTCGACGCGGCGGCAGCGAAGCTCAAGGGCGAAGGTTGGGCGTGCGACGTGCTGACCGATCGGTTCGGCACGCTCCAGCTCGGCGTCTATGGCGAGAAGCACAGTCTCGCCGAGATGCAGACGCTTGCCGCGCGCTTCGTCGCCGGGGAGTTCGGGGCGATCGAGGCCAAGCCGATGCTGTTTGCGGAGCCCGAGCCGGCGAGCGAGGGGCACAAGTGACGGCGGCTCAGGTCGCAGGCTCCAGCCAGCCGGCATAGCGGATCACTTCGCCCGCCAGCGGCAGGGCGGCGCGGACGTCGAAGTGGAAGCGGCCATCGATCTCGCGTTCGGTGGCAAAGATGCGCGGTGCGAGGCGGCGGGGGAGGGGCATGCCGAGGATGCTCCAACCGGCGAGGTGCATGGCGAGACCGTCGGGCAGCAGCGCGAGGTCGAAGGCGAAGCGGACGGGGCCGAATCGTTCGACCACGCCGCCGGGGCGCAGGCTGAGGACGCTGCGCATGATGTGGGGGCCGTAGCGGCGGGTCCAGGTCTCGGCGCCGCCGCGCGCCGCGAAGGCGACGTGGAGTGGCCAGCGCCCCTCGGGCGGGAAGCGCATAAGTGCCGCCGCGAGGCGGGCGAGGAGGCCGCGGCCGCGGGTGACTTCCGCCTCGCCCGTCGCCCCCGCGTCGGCGACGAGCGCGTGGAGGCGGCCGACGGCGGGCGGCAGACGCTCGAAATCGGCGCCCATGGCACGGGCGTAGAGGGGCGGCGGCAGGGGGCGCTCGACGACGCCGTGGCGCACGGCGAGACCGGCGAAGAGCGGCGCGAAGCGCTCGAGCGCGAGGAGCCCGGCAGCGCTGCGGGCGCCGGGGGCGAGGCGGCCGGCGAGCATGTCCGCGGCGAGGAGCTGGGCGGCGAGGGTCGGGATATGGAGGCCTTCGCCGCGCTCGGCGACGATCGTCCAGCGCCGCTCGAGGGGCCGCGGGCCCGCCCATCCGGTCAGCGTCACCGACATGGCCGAGCGGGCGCCGCCGAGGCCGAGCGTCGCGTGGTAGAGGCGCAGGAGGAGCGGCGCGAATGGCCGGAGCGAGCGTAGCCACCCCCAGCGCACCGGCCAGCTCGCCAGCCACAGGCCGAGCATCTGGAAGCTGAGCTCGGTGCCGGCGCGGAAGGCGACGGCGGGCCGGCCGGGAAGGAGATCCGGAATCAGCTCGAGGTCCGGCACGTCGACGAGGGCGACGAGGCGGCCGCAGAGCGGCTCGGCGCCGGCGGCCTCATAGTCGATGCGGCGCAGCTCCTGCCAGCCATGAGCGCGGGCCCAGCGGCCGCCGCGCCACAGCCGCACGGGCCGGCCGACATAAGAGAGGATCGCCTCGACCACCGACGCGCCGCCGCTGGCGCGGTTGGAGGCGCTGAGCGCCGCCTCCACCGACTCGACGCGGTCGAGGCCCTGGGCGAGGGCGCGGACGATCGCGCCGGTGAGGGCGGGAAGGCTCGATGCGCCGGAGACGATTGCTACGCCGGCCGCCTTCGCCGTCTCGTCCAGTGCGGCGATGCCGGCGACGAAGGCGCGGCCGTCGGCGAGGTCGAGATAGGGAATGCGGGCGGCGATGCAGGCCTCGGGCACGGCGCAGGCGCTGTCTTGGAAGGGGCCGGCGGCGTCGATGACGAGGTCCGGGCGGGCGGCGGCGAGGACCGCGGCGATGTCGCCGTTGCGGTCGACGACGATGGGTTCACACGTGCCTCCCCGCCGCGCAGCGGTGGGGAGGGGGACCAGCGAAGCTGGTGGAAGGGTAACCGATCCCGCAGGCCGCTGATTCTCGCGGGGATCCAGGACCTCTGCGCTTGTCACCCCTCCATCACACTTCGTGTGGTCCCCCTCCCCATCCTGCTGGATGGGGAGGCAGAAGGCCTCCGCCTTGTTGCGATTGCGGCCACCGACGAGGACGTGGTGCCCCTCTCCCGCCAGGCGGGCGCTGAGGCGGGCGCCGAAGCCGCCATAGCCGCCGATGACGAGGATACGGCTCACAGCATTCGGTCGCGATGTTCGGGCGCGGGTAGCCAGCAGATCTCGCGGCGGCCGAACAGGCGGTAGCGGTTGCGCGCGATCCAGCGATAGGCGCCGTCGCGCATGCCTCTGGGCACGAAGCGGAAGACGGCGGCGGCCGACCAGGGCGCGCCGAGGCCGCGCGCGATGGCGAGGGCGGCGTCGCTGTCGCGGTGGAGGCGCTCGCCCTCGACGACCAGCATCGTGTCGGGATCGTCGGCGTCGAGGCCGAAGCGGGCGTAGAAGGCGCGCCCGGCGTCCGACTGGACCGAGGCGAGGCGGAAGGTGCGGCGGCGGTCGCGGCGCAGGATGAAGCGCGCGTTCGCCGAGCAAAGCGGGCAGAGCAAATCGAAGACGACGACGATCACGGCGCTTCCCCGGGCGCGGCGCGCTCGTGGAAGAGGGCGGTCTGGCGGAGCAGCGGGCCGAGACGGGGATGGTCGAGGCGCAGCACGAAAGCGAACCAGCCGCCGCCGCAATCGACATGGCTGACCCGCATCGCGCCGGGGGCGAGCCAGCGCGGCAGGCGCAGGCGCAGGCGGCCGAGGCGCAGGAAGTAATGGTCGGAGAGGAAGTGCAGCGCCTGCCCCTCGACCGCGACGGTGAGGGCGATGCCGATGCCGCGGCCGATATATTCCTCGAGGCCGGTCGGCCCGGCGAAGCGCTTGGCGCTGTGGATCGCCTGCGGGAAGCCGCCGTGCCGGCCGTAGACGCGAGTCCAGATCTGGCCGCCGCAGGCTTCGTCCTCGGTGACGCTGACGGTGGCGGGCACGAAGGCGTCCCGGCGCAGCGGGAGCGGCCCGCCGGCGAGTCGGCAGGCCTGGGCGAGCAGCCAGCCGGCGCGGCTCATCCGGCATTCGACCACTTCCCCGGCATAGACGATGGTGCGGCCGGCGGCGACGCGGCGGGAGAAGCGGGCCCGGACGGCCTCGGGGAGCTGCGCCCATCCGGCCTCGCCGACGAGGCGGCGGAAGCGGAGATCGCCGAGATCGGAGCGGCGGCTTCGGCACGCGGGGAAGGGGACCAGGTTCGGCGGGGTGCGCTGCGCTTCCATTCCCGGTCCTCCTCGGCCGGCCTTATTCGCCGGCCGCCTTGCCCTTGCCGCCGCGCCCGAAGCTCAGGACGTTGACGATGCGGCTGCCCATGCGGATCAGCGCCATGATCTTGGGCGCGGGCACGCCGAGCATCTGGTCGTACCAGCGCGAGAGGGTGGCGACGAACGCCTCCATCTCGGCGAGGCGACGCCTGGCGACCGGGCTGACCTTCGGATCGGCCTCGGCGGCGGCGCGGCAGGCGCGCAGCGCCGCGGCGGCGGGGTCGATCTCGCGCTCCTTGCGGCCCTGGGCGATGCGGGTGACCATTTCCCACAGGTCGGTCTCCGCCTCGAAATGGTCGCGCCGGTCGCCGAGCATCGGCACACGGCGGACGAGCTTCCAGCCGGTCAGCTCCTTCAGGCTGTTGGAGACGTTGGAGCGCGCCATGCCGAGCGTCTCGGCGATCGCCTCGGCGGTGAGCGGCCGCTCCGAGAGGTAGAGCAGAGCGTGGATCTGCGCGACCGAGCGGTTCACCCCCCATTGCCCGCCCATGTCGCCCCATTGCAGGACGAAGCGCTCGATGGCGGGAGGGAGATCGGTTGCGACTGTGATTTCTGTCATGACAGAAATATCTGCCGAAGCGGAGAGACTGTCAAGCGGCTTCATGCGCGGGGAGCAAGTCAGTCCGGATGGCGCGCGGCGGCGGCTTCGTGGGCGCGGGCGACGAGGGATTCGAGGACGGCCGCGTCGACTTCGGCGAGCGCCCTCACATAGAGGCATCCCTTGCCGGTCTTGTGCCTGCCGAGGCGGGCGAGGAAGTCGTCGAAGCCGCCGGCGCCGAGACCGAGATAGAGGACGAGCTCCTTCGCTCGGACCGCGAAACCGGACAGCATCCAGTCGCCCTCGCGGCCGCTCTCGTAGCGGTAATGGCAGCGGCCGAAGCCGACGACCTTGCCCCACATCACGGGCGCCTCGCCGGTCGCGCGCGTCATCAGCGCGGCGAGCGCGGCGGCGTCGGCGCGGCGGGCCGGATCGGCGATGGTGGCGAGGAAGGAGTCGAAGCTCTCCCCGGTTTCATTGGTTTTATTCGCGGCCATCGCGCCCTCTCCCCTATGCCTATCCTAGCGGGCCGCGCGGGCGGGAAAAGACGGTAAGGCGGCGGTTAAGCGCGCCCGGTGAGACGGCCTTGACGGCGCAGCGGCTGAAGCGGCGGCGGCGGCCGTCGTCCAGATCCCCACGAGCCGGGCGGCGGTCGCCACCGTGGGGACAGTTACGTAACTGTCCCCACCCTCAGTTGGCGAAGGGATCGCGGACAAGGATCGTGTCCTCGCGCTCGGGGCTGGTCGAGACGAGGGCGACGGGGCAGCGGATCAGCTCCTCCACGCGGCGGATATACTTGATCGCCTGGGCCGGGAGCTGCGCCCAGCTGCGCGCGCCGGCCGTCGATTCCGCCCAGCCCGCCATCGTCTCGTAGACCGGCTCGACCCCGGCCTGGTCGGCGGCGTGGGCGGGGAAATGGTCGAGCAGGCGGCCGCGCAGGCGATAGCCGGTGCAGATGCGGATCTCGTCGAGGCCGTCGAGCACGTCGACCTTGGTGAGGGCGATGCCGGTGACGCCGGCGACCGCGCAGGACTGGCGGACGAGGACGGCGTCGAACCAGCCGCAGCGGCGCTTGCGGCCGGTGACGGTGCCGAACTCGCGGCCACGCGTCCCGAGCCGCTGGCCGGTCTCGTCCTCGAGCTCGGTCGGGAAGGGGCCGGAGCCGACGCGGGTGGTGTAGGCCTTGACGATGCCGAGGACGAAGCCCGCCGCGGAGGGCCCCATGCCGGTGCCCGCCGCCGCAGTGCCCGCCACCGTGTTGGACGAGGTGACGAACGGGTAGGTGCCGTGGTCGACGTCGAGCAGCACGCCCTGCGCCCCTTCGAAGAGGATGCGGTCGCCGCGCAGCCGCGCTTCCTCCAGCGTGCGCCAGACCGGCCGGGCGAAGCGGAGGACGAAATCGGCGATGCCGCCGAGCTCGCGCTCGAGCGCCTCGCGGTCCACCGGCGGCTGCCCGAAGCCGGCGCGCAGCGCGTCGTGATGGGCGCAGAGGCGGTCGAGCTGGGGGCCGAGCCCGCCGAGATGGGCAAGGTCGCAGACGCGGATGGCGCGGCGGCCGACCTTGTCCTCATAAGCCGGACCGATGCCGCGGCGGGTGGTGCCGATCTTGCCCTTGCCGGACGCATCCTCGCGGAGCGCGTCGAGATCGCGGTGGATGGGGAGGATGAGCGGGCAGGTGTCGGCGATCTGCAGCGTCTCGGGCGTCACGTCGACTCCCTGCTCGGCAAGCCGGGCGACCTCGTCGCGAAACGCCCAGGGATCGAGCACGACGCCGTTGCCGATCACCGACAGGGTGCCGCGGACGATGCCGGAGGGGAGCAGCGAGAGCTTGTAGGTCTGGTCCCCGACGACGAGCGTGTGGCCGGCATTGTGGCCGCCCTGGAAGCGGACGACGAGACCGGCCCGGCTCGCCAGCCAGTCGACGATCTTGCCCTTGCCCTCGTCGCCCCATTGGGCGCCGATCACGGTAACGTTGGCCACGCGAGGCGCTTTCCATGCTGGAGACGCCGCGGCTCTACGGCGTGGAGGCGGCGAGGTCCAGACGGCGAGTAGCTCCCCGCCCTGGAAGGGAGGGGGGTCGCTCACCTGCCACTGCTCTTCCTGGAAGCCGCCGAAATGCGGGCAATCTGGTGTTGCAGGAAAACGTCTCTGTCGCCGGCGCCTTCCTGAACGCCTGCGCGCTGCGACGGCAGGGCGGAGGTTACAGGGTTATCGCCTCTCTCGACATGCTTTTGAGAGTCGTACACAATGATAGCCTCGGGAGCGCTGTCGGAGGCTCAAGTGACGTTCAGCTTGAAACGCGCGTTCGCGCTCATGCCGCTCCTCGCGAGCTTGTGCCTGGCGGCCTGCGGCGGCGACGGTTCGTCCTCCGGCGGCGGCGTGATCGTCCCGCCGCCGGTGGCGACGAACAGCCCCCCCGTCTTCACCTCGGCCGCCGCCGTGAGCGTCGCGGAAAACTCGGCCGGACCCTTCTACACGGCGACAGCGACCGATGCGGACGGGAATGCGATCACCTACTCGATCAGCGGAGGCGACGACGCGGCGCAGTTCCAGATCGACGCCGGCGGCCGTCTCTCCTTTCGAACGCCTCCCGATTTCGAAGCGCCGGCCGACGCCGATCGGAACAATGTCTACCAGGTCCAGCTTGCCGCATCCGACGGCGTCGCGAACACGGTCCTCAATCTTCAGGTCACCGTCACGAACGTCGCCGGCGGTACCTATCACGTCCGGCTGGTGACTTTCGGGCTCAGCGGACCCAACAATCTGGTCCCCACCGCCGATCCGAACGCCGCCTGGCTGACCGAGAAGCGTGGCACGATCGGTACGATCGATGTCGCGCGGCACCCCGTCGTCGTTCCCAGCCAGAACGGCAACTTTCTCGGCCCGAATCAACTCCGCGACCTCTCGACCGCCGGCGAGGGTGGCTTGCTTGGATTTGCGCCGGACCCCGACTTTATCGGGAACGGCTTCGTCTACGTCGCCCTGACGACGACCGCCGGCAATCTGGAGGTGCGGCGTTATCGGTCATATCCCGGCACGCGCGGAGCCGGCGATCCGTCGAGCGAATATCTCATTCTTTCGGTGCCGGTGCCCGACACTGCGTTCGTCGGCGGCTGGATCGGGTTCGGGCCGGACGGCTATCTCTACGTGACGACTGGGAATGGCCCGGACCCAGGGTCCAACCCCAACGATCTCAAGGGCAAGGTGCTGCGGATCGACGTCCGGTCCGACGGCTTTCCCGCCGACCCGACGAGGAATTATGCGATCCCCCCGGACAATCCCTTCGCCACGTCCGGCGGTCGGCCCGAAATATGGGCGGTGGGCTTTCGGCAGCCGCGCCGGGCCGCGTTCGACTCCTTCACCAGGAATCTCTACCTCAACGACTGGGGCGCGTTCGCCGGCAGCGGGCGGTACGAGAGTGAAATCGACATGATCCGCCCCCAGGACAAGGGCGGGGACTGGACGCCCTGGCGCGAGAGGCTCGGCAGCTCCGGCCCCCTTCCCGCCGGACAATTCTATCCGCTCTTCAAGGAGGGCTATGGGCTGCAGGACCCGTCGGTCGTCGCCCCGAACTATTTCGACTACACGGTCGGGCCCGTCTACCGAGGCCCGGTCGAGGCTCTCCAGGGATTGCTGATCTACGGTGAGCGGCTTCGCAACCATTTCGCCGCGCGCGTGGCGTCCGAGCTGAAGCAGAATGTGACGGACAATTCGATTACGCCCGAGATCGATCTCACCGCGGCGTTCCAGAATTGCGTGTGCGCCGGTCTGCCGCCTCCCGACAAGGTGACCGCCTTTGGCGAGGATGCCGCACACAATCTCTACATCCTCACGCCCGACGGCCGGATTTTCGTCGTGGAGGCCGATTGAATCGCGGTTGCCGCGGAGGTCGGATGATGAAGGCCGGCGCCGGCTGATTTCGCAACGGGAGTACGAGGGGCCGGCGCCTGGTGGGCTGACGCCGACCCGGCGCCTCAGTGCGCGGCGGTGGCGACCTGGGGCTTCTTGGCGCCGGCGCCGGCCGATTTCGCGGCACCGGGCTTGGCGGCGGCCTTGACCACAGCGGGCTTGGCCCCGGCTTTGGCGGCGGCGGCCTTCACCGGCTTCGGCGGGAGCGGCTTGTCGTTCAGCGCCAGCAGCGCCGTCGGGTCGCGGCCGTAGAGGTCGGAATAGGAGAGGTAGCCCTCCTTGTCGCTCGTCGTCGCGACGGTGAAGTAGACGATGTAGACCGGGATCGGCGCGGCGAGGTTGGCCTGGACGCTCTTCTTGGAGGCGAGGACGGCGTCGATCTTCGGGCGGTCCCACTCGGTGCCCTGGAGCAGGGTCTCGGCGAAGCCGACCGCTTCCTCGGTGCGGATGCAGCCGTGGCTGTAGGCGCGCGCCTTGGCGTCGAACAGATGCTTGGCGTTCGTGTCGTGGAGGTAGATCGCGTAGGGGTTGCCCATCACCAGCTTGACCCGGCCGAGCGCGTTCGACGGCCCCGGGGGCTGGCGCCAGCGCACGCCGCTGCCGCTCGGCACGGAGACGTAGCCCTTCTTGCCCGCCACTTCGTGGCTGAGGCTGGAGGGGACTTCCCACCAGGGGTTGAAGATCGCGCCGGTGATGACGGCGGAGAGCTGCGGCGTCGGCGTCTTCAACGCGCCGGCGACGGCCTTGCGGCGATTGAGGGTGGTGCCGTTCTCGACGATCGAGACGGTGTAGGCCGGCACGTTGACGATGACGTATTTGGAGCCGAGGTCGCGCGGCAGCCAGCGCCAGCGATCCATGTTGAGGCGGATCTTCTCCTTGAGCTTCGGGTCCGTCGTCGTCGCCAGCAGCTTCCTGAGCGCCGCATATTGCGGATGGGTCGGGAGCACGGAGCGCAGGGTGTCGGCGACGGCGTGGCCGGCAAGGGCGCGGGTCAGCAGCGCCTGCTGGTCGGCGGCGGTGAAGGGGTCGTCCTTGACGTGCCAGTCGAGCCGGCCGTCGGGAACGACGTGGCCGAGGCTGAGGTCGCTCGCCACCTTGAGGAAGGACCTGGTCGCGACCTGGCTGATCTGCGCCTCGTCCTTGCCGTCGATGGCGGCGGCGAGGGCGGCGCGGTGATAATCGGCGGGATCGAGGCCCTCCTCGCCGATCGCGTCGATGAAGGCGAGCAGGTCCTGCGCGTCGCGCTTCTTCCAGTCGCCGGCGACGACGACCGGCGCGGCTGCGACGGGAGTCGGCGGGCCGGCGGTGACGCCGGGCGGCGGCGCCGCGGGCTTCAGCTCCGCCGCGGACTGGGCGGCGGCGGCGACGGGCGCGGCGGCGAGGAGAAGGGCGAGAAGGGTGCGGCGGGGCATGGGCGTTCCTACACGGGGGTGCGGGGCCGAGCCTGCCATGGGCGGACCCCCACCGCCATCAGTAACAACGCCTATTAAGACCCGCTGAACCGGGCGGCAAGCGCTTCCCTAAGTGTGCCCAATGCAAAGAGAAACGGCCCGGCGCGAGGCCGGGCCGTTCCATCTCGCGCACGCCGCGCGCCGGCCGCGTCAGGGTTCCCGTCAAAGTAGTAGTTTGACGGGGTCCTTCAGGCGCGGTCGGCGGCGGTGTCGCGGTTCATCCAGCCGAAATAGGCGGCGACGATGGCGAGCACGGCGTGCAGCCAGACGTCGTTGCCGTAGAGCGGGATCAGCCCGAAGGTGGTCTGCAGGCCCGCGACCAGCCCCATCACCGTCAGCACCGCGTAGATGATCGCGACGGCGCGGAAATAGCCGCGGGCGCCGCCGAGGCTGCGCGCGGCGAGCACGCCCCAGAGGCCGAACAGCAGGTGGACCACCGAGTGAAGCACGTTCACCGGGAACAGCTTCAGCTCGTAGCCGAACATGGTCGTCATCGTGACCTTGTCGTCGATCGGGCTCATGTGATGCATGTCGGTGAGGCCGGGAATGAAGCCGCCGGCGCCGACGATCAGGAACACGATGCCGAAGATCATGGCGAAGGTGCGTGTGCTCATCGAATCCTCTCCCTGTTGTTCTTTCGGGTAAGCGAACACGTACGCGCACGAATGTACGCGAAGATTGGATGCACAACCAGCCGCCGCGTGCCCCGTACGGGTCGGGCGGGAGGGGGCGGAGGGGACGAACGGCGTGCCTTACTGTCACCCTGAACTTGGTTCAGGGTCCAGCTGGTCACCCGTCGTGCGGGTGGAGGACTGGATGCTGAAACAAGTTCAGCATGACGGGGTGCGCCTGGACCCTGCGCGTCACGGCATGGCGAAGTCGATGCCCTGCGCGAGCGGCAGGTCGCGGCTGTAGTTGATCGTGTTGGTGGCGCGGCGCATGTAGGCGCGCCAGGCGTCGGAGCCGCTCTCGCGCCCGCCGCCGGTCTCCTTTTCCCCGCCGAACGCGCCGCCGATCTCGGCGCCGGACGGCCCGATATTGACGTTGACGATGCCGCAGTCGGAGCCGGCGGCGGAGAGGAACAGCTCCGCCTCGCGAAGGTCGTTGGTGAAGATCGAGGAGGAGAGGCCCTGCGGCGCCGCGTTATGCGCGGCGATCGCCTCGTCCAGCTTGGCGTAGCGCATGACGTAGAGGATCGGTGCGAAGGTCTCGGTGAGGGTGATCGGCGTCTGCGCCGGCATCTCGACGAGGGCGGGGCGGACATGAAGGCCGCCCAGCCGGTCGCCGCCCTGCACGGCGCCGCCCTCCGCGCGCGCCGCGGCGAGGGCTTTTTCCATCGCCTCGAGCGCGGCCTCGTCGATCAGCGGGCCGACGAGCGTCGCGCCGTCGAGCGGGTTGCCGACCGGGACGGCGGCCCACACCTGCTTCAGGCGCGGCACCAGGCGGTCGTAAATGTCTTCCTGCACGAACAGGCGGCGGAGAGTCGTGCAGCGCTGGCCGGCGGTGCCGACGGCGGAGAAGGTGATGGCGCGCTCGGCGAGGGCGAGGTCGGCGCTCGGCGCGACGACCATGCCGTTATTGCCGCCGAGCTCGAGCAGCACGCGGCCGAAGCGGGCGGCGACGCGCGGGGCGACGGCGCGGCCCATGGCCGTCGATCCGGTCGCGGAGACCAAGGCCACCTTCGGGTGGTCGACCAGCGCCTCGCCCGTCTCCCGGGCGCCGTGGACGAGCTGGCTGAGGTGCGGCGGCGCGTCGCCGAAGCGGGCGGCGGCGCGCTCGAACAGGGCCTGGACGGCGACGGCGGTGAGTGGCGTCTTCTCGGAGGGCTTCCAGACGACGGGATCGCCGCAGACGAAGGCGAGGCAGGCGTTCCACGCCCAGACGGCGACGGGGAAGTTGAAGGCGGAGATCACGCCGACGACGCCGAGCGGGTGCCAGGTCTCCATCATCCGGTGGCCGGGCCGCTCGGTCGCGATGGTGAGGCCGTAGAGCTGGCGCGACAGGCCTACGGCGAAGTCGCATATATCGATCATCTCCTGGACCTCGCCCAGCCCCTCCTGGAGGATCTTACCCGCTTCGAGGCTGACGAGGCGGCCGAGCGCCTCCCTCTCGCGCCGCAGCTCCTCGCCGAACAGCCGGACGAGCTCGCCGCGGCGCGGCGGCGGAACGCCGCGCCAGGCGAGGAAGGCTGCGTGGGCGCGCTCGACCGGAGCGGCGACCCCCGCGGCCGAAGTGGGCGCGACTCCCCCGATCGCGCCGCCGTCGATCGGCGAGCGCGAGACCAATGGTCCCTTGGGAAGCGGGACGGCGAGGGCGGCGAAGACGTCGCGGGCGGCGGCGGCGGAGTCGAAGGTCATGGCGTGCCTCTACCGTTTCCCGGACGATTTGTGCAAAGCAGCCCGCGATCCTTGCGACGGAGCCCTTGCCATGCGCGCTACCCTTCTCCTCCCCCTCCTTCTCGCCGGCGGGGCCGCGCTCGCCGCGCCGGCCGCGCCGCCGTCGATCGGCGTCTCGCTCCAATATCGCGACACGTCGGTGAAGCCGGGCGACGACTTCTTCGATTATGCCAATGGCAGTTGGTACAAGGGCGCCGACATCCCTCCGGACCGCTCGTCCATCGGCGTCGGCTACGACGTCTCGGTGCGGGCCGAGCAGCGCAACGCCGAGCTGGTCCGCGCGGCGGCCGCCGCCAATGCTGCGCCGGGCACCGCGCAGCGCCTCATTGCCGATTACTACAACGCCTATATGGACACGGCCGGGATCGAGGCGCGGGGCATCGCGCCGCTGCGGCCGCAGCTCGCCGAGATCGACGCCATCGCCAGCCAGGCGGACCTGGCCCGGGCGCTCGGCAAGCGGCTGCGCGCCGACGTCGACCCGCTGAACAACACCAACTTCTTCACCGAGAACCTGTTCGGCCTGTGGGTCTCGCAATCGCTCGACGATCCGAGCCGCTCGGTGCCCTACCTGCTCCAGGGCGGCCTCGGCATGCCCGACCGCGAATATTATCTCGCCAAGGACGCCCATATGGCGGCGACGCGGACCGCCTACCGCGCCTATGTCGCCGACCTCCTGCGGCTCGCCGGCATGCCGGACGCGGACGCGCGCGCGGCACGCATCGTCGCGCTCGAGGAGAAGATCGCCGCCGCCCATCTCGACCGCACGGCGAGCGAGGACGTTCACAAGGCCGACAATCCGTGGCGCACCGCCGACCTGCCGCGGCTGGCCCCCGGCTTGGATTGGGGCGCCTATCTCGGCGCGGCCGGCCTCGCCTCGCAGCCGGTGATCGTCGCGTGGCAGCCGGACGCGATCAAAGGCCTCTCCGCGCTGGTCGGCTCCGAGCCGCTCCAGACGTGGAAGGACTGGCTCGCCTTCCACACGCTGAATCGTGCCGCCCCCTATCTTCCTAAGGCCTATGACGAGCTGCGCTTCGGCTTCTACGGCAAGACGCTGCAGGGCACGTCGCGCCAGCAGGACCGGTGGAAACGCGCGCTCGCCTATGCCAATGCCGATCTCGGCGACGCGGTCGGCCGGATCTACGCCCAGCGCTATTTCCCCGCCTCGTCCAAGGCCGAGGTGCAGGGGATGGTGAAGAACATCCTCGCCGCCTTCAACCGGCGCATCGACGGGCTCAGCTGGATGGCGCCCGCAACCAAGCGGGAGGCGAAGGAAAAGGTGCGGACCCTGAGGGTCGGCGTGGGCTATCCGGAGACCTGGCGCGATTATTCTGGCCTCGTCGTGCGCGCCGACGACCCGGCCGGCAATGCGGATCGGGCGAAGGCGTGGGAATATCGCCACCAGCTCGCCAAGCTCGGCCGCCCGGTCGATCGCGGCGAATGGTGGATGACTCCGCAGACGGTGAACGCGGTCAACCTGCCGCTTCAGAACGCGCTGAACTTCCCGGCCGCGATCCTCGAGGCCCCCTATTTCGATCCCAGGGCGGACGCAGCGGCCAATTACGGCGCGATCGGGGCGATCATCGGCCACGAGATCAGCCACAGCTTCGACAATACCGGCGCCGAGTTCGACGCGATGGGCAAGCTCGCCAATTGGTGGACGCCCGCCGACCAGGCGCATTTCAGGGAGGCGACCAAGCGGCTCTCGGACCAGTATGGCGCCTACGAGCCGCTGCCGGGCCTCCACGTCAACGGCGAGCAGACGCTGGGCGAGAACATCGCCGACGTCGCCGGGCTCGCGGCGGCGCTCGATGCCTATCACATGTCGTTGAAGGGCAAGCCCGCCCCGGTCATCGACGGGTTGACCGGCGACCAGCGCTTCTTCCTCGCCTTCGCCCAGGCGTGGCGGCAGAAACGGCGCGAGGCGTCGCTCCGGCAGCAGATCGTCACCGACGGCCATGCGCCGGCACACGAGCGGGCGCTGACGGTGAGAAACATCGATGCGTGGTACGCGGCATACGGCGTCAAGCCGGGTGAGAAGCTGTACCTCGCGCCGAAGGACCGGGTGCGGATCTGGTAAGTTCCGGGGACAGTCTATCCGACTGTTCCCGCTGCTGCGGGGACAGCCAATAGGCTGTCCCCGAAGTGCTGCTCTACAAGGGTATCGGCGTGCCCAGGGTCCGCGTCTTGGGCGCTTTCTTGTCGGGCTTGAACTTGCCCTGGTGACGCTGCGGGAGCGGCGGGAGGTCGTCGCGGGTGAGGCGGCCGTCGTGGTTGGCATCAAGCAGCACGAAGCGCTGGCCGGCGGCGGCGAGGAATTCCTTGAGCGAGACGCCGCGATTGAGATCGGCGTCGGCGCTGATCACCGGCTCCGGGATGTTGAGGAAAGAGTAGCGGCCGGCGCCCTCGAGACCCGGATCGAAGCCGCCATTGTTGAATCGCGGCCCGCCGCCGCCGGCGCCTTCCGGGATGCGGCTGCCGCGATCCTGCCCGGTGCGCGGACCGCCGCCGCGCCCGCCCCAGCCGCCACGCCCCCCACCGCGCCCGCCACCGCCTTCGCCGCCGCGCCGGAAGCCGCCCATGCCGACTCCCATCTGCCGGCCGAGCTGGACCTCGGGGGCGAGCACCGTCTCGTAGCGGGTGAGCTCGTCCGGATCGATCTCGCCGTCGCGATTGGCGTCGAGGGTGGCGAAGAAGCGCGCCGCGTCCGCCTGGAATTCGGCGAGCGAGAGGGCGCCGTCATGGTCGGCGTCTGCTGCGGCGAACCAGTCGCCGACGACGTCGTGGGCGGGGTCGTCGCTGCGGAACGGCTCGCCCATCGGGCTCAGGAAGATGCTGCCGTGGGGACGGCCGCGGGGGGCGTCGCCGGGAGGCTGGGCGGCCGCGCCGGCCGCGAAACCGAGGGCCATCAGGCCGACCAGAAACCGCATGTTCATCCCCGCTTGCTGTGACGGCCGACGAAAGGCGCCGCCGCCCTGAACGTCAAATGAAGATTTGGCCACGGCCTTGAGCATTGCCGCCGAGGCCGTAAAAAACGGCGCCATGTACCTGCTCGACAAGGCGCTCCGCCGCCTGATCCGCCGCGGCCGGCTGACCGTCACCGATCATGACGGCAAGGTCTATCGCTACGGCAGCCCCGCCGACGACATCGCGCCCATCGCGATCCGCTTCACCGACCGCGGCGTCTCGGGCGCGATCGTGCGGAGCCCGGAGCTGGGCGTCGCCGAAGCCTATATGGACGGCCGGCTGACCTTCGACGAAGGCGACATAATCGGCCTGGTCACCCTCGCCGGCATGAACGGCCGCTTCGAGGACGCCTCGCCCCACCCGCCGCGGCTCGACTGGCGGCGCTTCAAGGCCTGGTTCCGGGCGAAGAACCGCGAGGCGCGGGCGAAGAGCAACGTCGCCCACCATTACGACATCGGCAACGCGCTCTATCGCCTCTTCCTGGACCGTGACCTCCAGTACAGCTGCTCCTACTTCACCGATCCCGCCGTCGATCTCGACCGGTCGCAGGAGGACAAGAAGGCGCATATCGCCGCCAAGCTCTTCCTGAAGCCCGGGCAGCGCGTGCTCGACATCGGCTGCGGCTGGGGCGGCATGGCGCTCTACCTCCACCGCCATTACGGCGTGGATGTTCTCGGGGTGACCCTGTCCGAGGAGCAGCTCGCGCTCGCCCGCGAACGGGCGGAGGCGGAGGGCGTCGCGGACAAGGTGAAGTTCGAGCTCATCGACTATCGCCGCGTCGAAGGGCAGTTCGACCGGATCGTGTCCGTGGGCATGTTCGAACATGTCGGGGCGAAGCATTATGACGAGTTCTTCGGGCAGGTTCGTAGGCTGCTGAAACCGGATGGGGTGATGCTGCTCCACACGATCGGCCGCTTCGACGTGCCCTCGACCGGCGACCCGTTCGCCGACAAGTACATCTTCCCCGGCTACCACCTGCCGAACCTCAGCGAGATGCTGCGCGGGAGCGAGAGGTGGCGGCTGATCGCCTCGGACGTCGAGACGCTGCGCCTCCACTACGCCTACACGCTGAGGCACTGGATGGAGCGGACCCGCGCCCACCGCGACGAGATCGTCGCCATGTACGACGCGCGCTTCTTCCGCATGTGGGAGATGTATCTCGCCGGCGCGATCGGCATGTTCGAGCAGGGCGGCGGCTGCGTCTACCAGGTGCAGTATATTCGAGACCGGCGCGCCGTGCCGATCACCCGCGACTATATGTTCGACGAGGAACGGCGCCTCAGGGGCGGGTGAGCGCCCGCGCCCTGGCGAGGCCGGCGACGCCCGCCGCCAAAGTCTCCTCGCGCTTGGCGAAGCAGAGGCGCACGATGCTCGTCACCGGCCGCTCTGCGTAGAAAGCGGAGACCGGAATCGCCGCCACACCGGCCTCCCGCACGGCGCGCTCGCAGAAATCCGCATCGGGTTCGGAAATGCCCGAGGCCGCCAAGTCGACATTGACGAAATAGGTGCCTTCGGCCGGCAGCGCGGCATAGCCGATCGCCGCGAGCTGCGCGGCGAGGCCGTCGCGGGCGGACTGGAAGGCGCTGCGCATGCCGTCGAAATAGGAATCCTCCTTGCCGAGGCCGTAGGCGACGGCGGCCTGGAGGTTGGGCGGCGTCGCATAAGCGACATATTGGTGGGCCTTGGCGATGGCGGCGGCGATGGCCGCGGGCGCGATCACCCAGCCGACCTTCCAGCCGGTCAGCGAGAAGATCTTGCCCGCCGAGCCGACCTTCACCGTCCGCTCCGCCATGCCGGGAAGGCCGGCGAGCGGGACGTGGCGCCGCCCGTCGAAGACGAGATGCTCCCAGACTTCGTCGGTGAGCGCGATGGCGTCGTGGCCGACGCAGGCTTCGGCGAGCAGCGCCAGCTCTTCGTGGGTGAAGACGCGGGCGGTGGGATTGTGCGGGTTGTTGAAGACGACGAGCCGCGTCCTCGGCGTGAGCGCCTCGGCTAGGGTTTCGGCGGTGATCCGCCAGTCCGGCGGCGTCAGCCGCACGAAGCGCGGCACCCCGCCGGCGCGCAGCACCAGCGGCAGGTAGGCGTCGTAGAGCGGCTGGAAGAGCAGCACCTCGTCGCCCGGCGAGACGAGTGCGAGGATCGCCGACGCGAGCGCCTCGGTGGCGCCGGAGGTGACGAACACCTGGTCCGGGTCCAGCGCGAGCCCCTGGTGCCGGGCGTAATGGGCGACGATCGCCTCGCGCAGCGCCGGCAGGCCGAGCATCGGCGCGTACTGGTTGGAGCCGTGCGTCAGCGCCTCGGCCGCTCTCGCGACGACGTCGTCCGGCCAGCCGAAATCCGGAAAACCCTGGCCGAGATTGACCGCCTCGTGCGCGACGGCGAGCGCCGACATGTGCGCGAAGATCGACGTCGGCATGGCGGCATAGAGCGGGTTCATCGGAGCTTCTATGCCTCCCCATGCGCAGCATGGGGAGGGGGACCGCCAACTTTGGCGGTGGAGGGGTAACCTTCCTCGGACTGGGCCGGTCCCCCGGGAATAGTCTGATGCTGCGCCAGTTCACCCCTCCACCACCCTTCGGGTGGTCCCCCTCCCCATCCTCGCGGATGGGGAGGCACAATCATATCCGTTCGATCAGCGCCATCGCGGCGGCGGGGTTCCGCTCCTTGGCGGCGGAGATGAAGAAGACGTAGGTGTCGCGCGGCTGCACCGGGCCCGGTTCGGCGACGTAGGGGAGGCCCGGCGGGCTCTCGCCGCGCTCCCAGGCCTTCGCCTGCGCGGCGAGGCGGTCGAGCTCCTCCGGCTCGTAGCCCTGCTCCAGCGCCGCCTCGGCGCGCATGATCCGCGCGTAGACCATGGCGCCGCTGATGTCCGGCACGAGCGGGAAGCCGCCGCCGTCGCCGAACACGATGGCGACGCCGGCCTCGCGGCACAGCCGGACGAATTCGGGGTCGCGGAAGCTTTCGTGGCGCGGCTCGATGGCGTGCTGGAGCGCAATGCCGTCGAGCGACCGCGGCAGGAGGGCGAGGAAGGCCTTCACGTCGTCCGGATCGAAGCGCTTGGTCGCCATCAGCTGCCAGAGGATCGGCCCCAATTTGTCGCCAAGCTCGGTGAGGCCCTGGCCGCAGAAGCGCGCGATGCCCTCGCCGCCCTCGCCGAGCAGCTTGCGGTTCGAGCAATAGCGCGATCCCTTGATCGCGAACCGGAAGCCGTCGGGCACGGCGTCGCGCCACCTGGCGAACAGCTCCGGCTTCTGCAGCTTGTAATAGGTGGCGTTGATCTCGATCGCGCTGAGCCGGCGCGAGGCGTGGTCGAGCATCTTCGCCTTCGGTAGGCCCGGCGGATAGAAGGTCTGCCGCCACGGATCGTAGTCCCAGCCGCCGACGCCGACGCGGATCATGCTCCTGCCCTTCCGATCATGCCTTCCCGCTTCCTAGCCGGGCCTTCACGGCTTTTACACCATGCGCGGGTAGAGCGGGCAGGATGTCCGAGCCGACCGCCGCGCCTTTCGCACCCGGATCCGCGCCCGCGCCGCCCGTGCGCGGCGCGCCGCTCGAGCTCGCCGTGGTCGTCGACACGGAAGAGGAGTTCGACTGGTCGGCGCCCTTCGCGCGGGAGAATCGCGAGACGCTGACCATCCCCGCGCAGGCCAGGGCGCACGCCATCTTCGACCGCTTCGGCATCGTCCCCACCTACGTCGTCGACCACCCGGTCGCGAGCGATCCCGGCGCCGCGCATTTCCTGCGGGCGCTGGCGGAGGCGGGGCGGGCCGAGATCGGCGCCCACCTCCACCCGTGGGTTACGCCGCCGTTCGAGGAAGCGGTCACGTCGCGCAATTCCTATCACGGCAACCTGCCGCCGGACCTCGAGCGCGCGAAGATCGCGACCCTCACCGAGACGGTCGCCGCCGCCTTCGGCATCCGTCCGGCCATCTTCAAGGCCGGCCGCTACGGCTTCGGCCCGCACACCGCGGCGGCGCTCGTCGAGCAGGGCTACGAGATTGACTGCAGCTTCGTGCCGCACATGAGCTTCGCCGCGGACGGAGGGCCGAGCTTCTACGGCCGTTCGACCCGTCCGTTCTGGCTCGATCCCGCGTGCCGGCTGCTGGAGATTCCGCTCACCACCGGCTTCACCGGCCCGCTCGCGGGGCCCGCCGAGCGCCGGGCCCGGCTGTTCGACAGCGACGCCGCGCGGCGGCTCCACATACCCGGCATCCTCGCCCGCCTCGGCCTCGCCGAGCGCATCCGCCTCAGCCCGGAAGGGCACAGCGTCGAGGAGCAGTGCCGGCTGATGGCGACGCTCGCCGGCCGCGGCCAGACGCTCTTCACCCTCGCCTACCACAGCCCGAGCCTCGCGCCCGGCCACTCGCCCTACGTCAGGACGGACGCGGACCTTGCCGCCTTCCTCGCCAATCTCGAGGCGGTGCTCCGCTTCTTCCGCGACGGCCTCGGCGGCACCTTCACCACCCTCACCCGCTACCGGGCCCGCCTCCGCGCCGAGGACCGGGCGGCGGCCTGAGGCTCCTCCGGCCGGGAGAGGAGCGGGAACCTCGGGAGCCTCCCGGCGATTCCCTCCCGTGCACGTCCTCGAGGTCCTCTTCGGCACGCAAGGCGGCCTCAGCGCCGCCCAGGAATGCGCCCGGGCCGCGCTCATCCTCTTCTACGGCCTTGTCCTCGTCCGCTTCGCCGGGCGCAGGGTGTTCGGGCGCTGGGCGGCGATCGATATCGTCGTGTCGATCATCGTCGGCTCGAACCTCAGCCGCGCCCTGACCGGCAACGCGCCGCTATGGGGGACGCTGGCGGCCTCCACCCTGCTCATGTTCCTCCACTGGGTGCTCGCCCAGGCGGCGGCGCGCTCGCCGCTCGTCTCGCGGCTCGTCGAGGGCCGCGCGCGCGAGCTGGGGCGCGACGGCCGTATCGACCATCGCAAGGACCTGCGTGTGGCGATCAGCGACGCCGATCTCGAGGAGGCACTCCGCCAGGCCGGCGTCGAGCGGGCCGAGGACACGCGCCTCGTCATGCTCGAGCCGAGCGGCAAGATCAGCGTGCTCAGATGAGCGAGGGCTTCACTGCCTGATGGAGCCCGTGGCGCGTGTGCTGGAGGCGTTCGGGGTGCTCGTCATTCTGCTGTCGGTGCTGCTCGCCACCATCGTCTTCCTCCGCTCGCTGGGCAGCGAAGCCCGCAAGACCGCCTACGACAGGTATCGCGCCAATCTCGGGCGGGGCATCCTGCTCGGCCTCGAGTTGCTCGTCGGCGCCGACATCATCGCGACGGTGACGGCACCGCTCACCTGGCAGAGCGTCGGCCTGCTCGGGCTGATCGTGCTGATCCGCACCTTCCTCAGCTTCTCGCTCGAGACGGAGATCGAGGGCGAATGGCCCTGGCGGCGGCGGCGCGACCCCGCAGCCGACCACCGGCCGCGCTGAGCGGCGCGACTTTTCGACAAAGCGCGCCGGCTCTTCTACCAACGGCACGGGCCCGCGCAGCTTCGGCCGCGCGAGCCGGTAAGAGGGCCGGATGGACATGAGCCAGCTGATCGAGCCGAGCGCCCGCCGCCGCGACCTGACCCTGGGCGCGGTGTCGATCGCCGGATTCTGGCTCTTCTACTTCGCCACCGTGCTGCTGCGCACCGCGACGGTGGAGAGCAGCTTCGACAGCCTCGGCGCCCATGCCCTGAGCTGCGTGTTCGGCGCCTTCCTCACCGGCCTTATCTGGCTGGTGCTGCGCCGGGCCGCGAAGGAGACGATGCGCGTCCAGGTGATCGCCGCGGCGGTCGCCGCGCTGCCGGCGGCGGCGATGCTCGCCACCTTCAACATCGGCTTCTTCGTCTACCAGCCGGTGGGCGTGAAGACGATCACCGAGAAAGGCGACAACGGCATCGTCCTGAAGCGCTCGCCCGACGGCACGTTCCGGATCGAGCGGCCGGGCCAGCCGCCCGTCGTCGTCGCCATGCCGAGCACACGCACCATCGTCCGCCAGCGCGCCGCCCAGCTGATCACCGCCGAGATGGTGAGCTGGTATTTCTTCTTCGCCGCCTGGGCGAGCTTCTACATCGCGATGAGCGCGGCGGCGCGGATGCGCAGCGCCGAGCGGCGGGCGGCGCTGGCGGAGCGCAACGCGCAGACGGCGCAGCTGCGCGCCCTGCGCTACCAGGTGAACCCGCATTTCCTGTTCAACACGCTGAACTCGCTCTCCTCGCTCGTCATGTCCCGCCGCGCCGACGAGGCGGAGACGATGATCGTCAACCTCTCCTCCTTCTTCCGCTCCAGCTTGACGCTCGACCCCGGCGCGGACGTGACGCTGGCGCAGGAGATCGAGCTGCAGGAGCTCTATCTCGACATCGAGAAGGTGCGCTTCCCGCGGCGGCTGAAGGTGCGGATCGCGGTGCCCGGCGACCTTGCGGGCGCGAAGGTGCCTCCGCTCATCCTCCAGCCGCTGGTCGAGAATGCGATCAAGCACGGCGTCGCGCGCACCACCGAGCCGGTGACGCTGACCGTCGCCGCGCGCGAGGAGGACGCCCGCCTGATCCTCACCGTCGAGAACGATCGCGGCCCGAGCGGGGCGACGACGGGGGCCGGCAACGGCACCGGCGTGGGCCTCGCCAACGTGTGCGAACGGCTCGCCGCCCGCTTCGGCGCGGCCGGCGATTGCGAGGCGGAGCCGCTCCCCGGCGGCGGCTGGCGGGTGACCCTCGCCATGCCGCTCGAGATTGATGACTGAGCCGCTCCGCCTCCTCGTCGTCGACGACGAGCCGCTCGCCGTCGAGCGGCTGCAATTGCTGCTGGCGCGGATCGAGGACGTGCAGGTCGCGGGCACCGCTTCCGACGGCGCGTCGGCGCTGCGGCTGGTTGAGGCGCTCGCGCCCGACGCGGTGCTGCTCGACATCGCCATGCCGGGGATGGACGGGATCGACGTCGCCCGCGCCTTCTCCCGCCTCCCGCGCCCGCCGGTGGTGGTGTTCGTGACCGCGTTCGACGCCTTCGCCGTCGCCGCCTTCGACGTCGAGGCTGTCGACTATGTGATGAAGCCGGTCGCCGCCGAGCGGCTCGCCCGCGCCATCGAGCGGGCGCGCGAGCGGGTGGCGCGCCGCAACGCGCTCGGCGCCGCTCCGGCGCCCGAGCCGCCGGCGCATATCGAGGAATTCTGGGTGTCGGAAAGCCGCGGCCTGGTGCGGCTGGCGGCGGCGGATATCGACAGGATCACCGCCGAGCGCGACTATATGCGCCTCCACGTCGGGCGGCGCAGCTGGCTGATCAACCATACGATTGCGCGGCTGGAGGAGGAGCTCGACCCCGGCCGCTTCGTCCGCCTGCATCGCTCCGCGATCGTGCGGCGGGATTTCGTCACCGGCCTGCGGCGCGACGAGGGGGGACGCTGGTGGGCGCGGCTCGCCGACGGCGAGGAGCAGAAGGTGGGGCGGCTCTACGTCCCGAACGCCAAGGGGCTCGCCGGGCGCTGACCCTGCGAGCCCCTCCCGGCGGCGCTCAATTCGTCTTCAGCGCGAGGGTGCGGCTGCCGCCGGCGCGCATCGCGATGCGCATCTCGGCGCGGGCGCGGGCGATCGCCTCGTCCTGGCAGGCCTGGACCTTGGCGGCGACGGTGAGGTCGAGCATCGGCGCGTCGCTGCAGACGGCCCGGGCGGCCGCCTTGATGCGCCGCTCGAGGCGCGCGGCATCGGCCGGGTTGGCGAGGTCGAGGCCGGCATAGCTGACGACGATGCTGTCTTCGTCGGCGGTCGCCGCGGCGGCGGGGGCGGACAGCGCCGAGGCCGCGAGCGCGGCGGCGGCGATGCCGGTCAGGATCTTCAACATGATACGCTTCCTCCGGTGCTGGTTCGTCTCGGTTGCGGCGCAGGAGCCGGCTCGGGGATGAGGCAAGCGGCCCCTGCGTCGCGATTTGGAGCTACGCCGGCCCGGCCGGCGAGGCGCGCCCGGTTCGACGCCCGAACACGTTGCTTCGGCGAAACGTCCGGCGTGCCGATCAACGGACCGCGGAGGCCGACGAACGGCGGGAGAGAAGCGGCGCCGATCCGCGTTGATCGGGGGAAAGGAGACTCGCGATGCGTGGCAATTCCGGCGGCGGAAAGAGCAGCAACAACCGGGGCGACCCGACGCTCGAGGAGCATGAGCGGGCGTCCGGCCGGTCGGGCGCCGCGATCACCGGCGACCAGAAGAAGGGCCGACCGGCGGAGCGCAAGCCGCAGATCGGCTGAGCCTCAGCCTCAGTAGAGGCCGACGGTGCCCTTCATCGCATCGAAGATCGCCTGTGTGCGGTAGCCGATGCCCGCCTTGAAGACGATCGGCATGCGGTCCAGCGCCGCGGCGTCGCGTACCGGGTCGCCGTCGATCAGGATGAGGTCGGCGCGCTTGCCGACGGCGATCGACCCGATCTCGGCGTCGCGGCCGAGGTAGCGGGCGCCGTTGAGGGTCGCGATCCTGAGCGCCTCCGGAAAGGGGAAGCCCGCCTCGACGAGGAGCTGTACCTGGCGCCGGCCCGACCAGCCGGGGACGACGCCGCCATAGCCGGTCGGGTCGGTGCCGGCGAGGAGGGTGCCGCCCATCGCGACGAAGCGCCGCTCCATCCGCATCAGCTTCGGCAGGAACGCCCGCCAGATCGCCGCCTGCGGCGCCGCCTGCACGGCCGTCCAGGTGCGCTCGTAGGATTGCCGCAACGGCGGGGTCAGCAGCGCCAGCGCCGCCTCGGGCGCCTTGGGATGGCCGGGCGTGAAGGTCTCGAAGACGGTAAGGGTCGAGGTGAGGGCGACGTGCCGGTCGATCAGCGTCTTCATCAGCGCGCCGACTTCCGGCCCGTCCGGGTCGAGCGCGGCCAGCGCCGCGAAGGTCGCCGACTGGGGCGGGCATTCGTCCGGCTTCTTGTCCTTCACGAAATCGGTGGCGACGGCGAAGCTGTGCTCGAGATTGTCGATGCCCATCGCCGAGGCCTCGCCGTAGGTGACCGAGCAGAGGTGGCCGGTGAGCTTGAGGCCGCGGCGGTGCGCGGCGTCGATCGCCGCCTTGAGCTCGGCCCGGGTGATGTAATTATAGGCCTTGAACGAGGTCGCCCCCGCGCCGGCCCAATAGTCCACGGCCCGCGCCGCGTCGGCGGCGTCGCGCAGCCGGACCATCTTCGAGGTCAAGAGCCGCGGTCCCTCCAGATAGGGTCCGCTCGCGTCCATGTCGGGCCCCGGCTGCTTGCCCTCGGCGATCGCCCGCGCCGTGTTGATGTCGGCATAAGGCGCGAGACTCCCGCCGGTGCGCAGCGTTGTCGTGCCGCCGGCGAGGTAGAGGCGCGAGAAGCTGTAGGGATATTCCTCATATTCGCCGGGCCTCGGCGCCGGGTAGAAGAAATGCTCGTGGACCATGACGAAGCCGGGGAGCAAAGTCTTGCCGCGCCCGTCGATCACCGTCGCGCCCGCCGGCGCCGCCACGGCGCCGATCGCCGCGATCCGGCCTCCACGCACCAGCACCGACACATCCTGGCGCGGCGCTGCGCCGGTGCCGTCGACGACTTGCACATGCTCGATCAGGATGTCGCCGCCCGGATAGGCGACGAACGCCTGGTCGCCCGCCGCGAATTGCGGCGGCGCTGGCGGCGCGACGACCGGAGCAAGAAGCAAAGCGAGCGTGGCAAGCGACTTCATCGGCAGCCTCCCCGTAAGGAACCGCCGGGGACGCTATAGCTTCCCGGCCGAAAGTACCACTTTCGGACGATCCTTTTACGGCCCCATCTCGTGGACGTGCTGGACGACGCGGTGCCTGAGCGGACCGCCGAGGCCGAGCGCCTGGGCGAGCTTGTCGTCCCAGCCATAGGGGTCGCCGCGGAAGACGACCTGGCCGTTCTCGACATAGGCTGTGAGGTACATCAGGCGGACCGGGATCTTGTTGGGGATCGCGATCTCCTTCTCCTTGCCGCCGGCGAGCGCCTGCTCGAACTGGTCGGAGACGCCCTCGTCCGCGGCGATCATGCGCGCGAATCCGATCGCGTCGTTGACCCGCACGCAGCCATGGCTCTGGTGCCGCTCCGGCTGGCCGAACGCCGCCTTGCCAGGCGTGTCGTGGAGATAGATGGCATAGGGGTCGGCCATGTTGAACTTGACCCGGCCGAGCGCCGACTTGTCGCCCGAGGCCTGGACGAGGCGGCCGTTCTTCTCGCTGATCTGCTCCTTCGCCATGTAGGCGGCCCCCTTGGGGAGGATCTCCTCCTTCGCGATCTTGTCGGGGATCGTCCAGTCGGGGTTGGCGACGAGGCTGACGATCGGCGCGCCGATCTCCGGCGTTTCCCAGTCCGGCTGGCCGGCGACGACGACGCGCTTGTCCTTGACCGCGCCGTCCTTCCAGTAAGTCAGCACCGTCGAGGCCGTGTTGACGTCGATACGGGTGCCGGGCGGCTGGCGGTTCAGCCAGCGGCGGCGCTCGAGGTTGACGGCGAGGATGCGCGCGCGCTCGGCGGCGCCGGCGTTCAATGCCTCCAGCGTCGAGTTGCCGACGATGCCGTCCGGCTTGATCCCGTAGGCCTGCTGCACCTTCGCGACCGCGGCGGCGATCGCCTTTGTGTAGAGCGTCGAGTCCGCCGCCGCGCCTTGCTTCGGCGCCGCGCCCTGCTGCGCCGGCTGCTCGGCCGGGAGGTAGCCGCCGGCGCGCAGCGAAGCGACGATCTGCGGCACGCGCTTGTCCTTGTCCCCCGGCGCGATCTTGTCGCCCGGCGGGATCGGCTGCCGTTGCGGCCCGCCGGCCTGGGCGGCGTAGCGGAGATACGCCTCCGACAGCGCCTTATATTCGTCGTCCTGCGGCGCGAGGCTCGCCAGCCACTCGCGGACATTGCCCTTCTGCACCGCCTGGGCGAGCCCGCCGACCAGGTCGACCTGGCTGCGCGGGACGGTGAAGGGGTCGAACACCTTGGCCGGGTCGACGACGCCCGTCGCCAGCGCCTGCGCGTAGTCGAGCGCGTTGCGGGTCATCGCGACTTCCCGCTCCGCCGGGGTGGTGCCCTGTTTCACCTCCTGCAGGAAGGCCTGGCCATGAAGGCCGTGGCGGTTCGCGTCGGCGAAGGCGGCGGTGAGGTCCTTGGCGTGGGCGTCGTCCCAGACCGCGGCCCAGCCCCTCGCTTCGTAGAACTTATTGACCCGCGGGTCGCTGGCCGCCGCCTGGAGGTCCGCCGCGCTGACCTGCGTCGGGGCGACCTTGACGCTGTCGCCGCCGCCGCCGCTCCCGCCACCCGATTTGTCGCAGCCGCCGAGCGCGAGGGCCGCGAGTGAAACGCATACCAAAGCTTTACGCATGTGAGGGAATTCCCATCCTGGATCAGGCGGCTGAACGTTCCCGCGCCGTGATCCGATCCAAGCCGGTCCAGATTAACCCGGCTCCGCCGTCCGTCCCGGCCCGGGACAGTGGCGAATGGGGGGCAGATAGGAAGCAACGCCTTAAGCTATCGGACGCTACGGGCGCTCCTCCCATCAGGCGGCGAGACTCAGTGGCGATACGCGATACAGTGGCGGCGAAGGCGTTGAGCGAGGCGGCGACCGCCTGCGGGCGCCAGGGCGCGTGCCTCGCGCTGCTGCTCCTCAGCGCCTCTTGCGTGCCCGCCGCCGCCGCCTACGCGCCGGATGCGCCCAGGCTCCGGCACCCCTTGAAGGCAAGCGCGACCGCCGCTCCGGCTGCGACGGCGGTGCCCGCGGAAGTCCTTGCCGCGGCCGAGCCGCTCGACCTGAAGCCCGTCTCCGCGACCGACGCCGCCGCGATCAATGCAACCATTCCGCTCGCCGGCGGCCCGAATCCCGGCGCGCCTTCGATCGTCTTTCGCGCCGCCAGCGGGCTCGACCAGCTCCGCGCGCTCCAGTGCCTCGCTGAAGCCGTCTATTACGAGGCGCGCTCCGAGAGCGAGGACGGCCAGCGCGCGGTCGCCCAGGTGGTGCTGAACCGGGTGCGGCACCCCGCTTATCCGGGCAGCGTCTGCGGCGTCGTCTACCAGGGGCCGATGCGCGCCGGCGGCGGCTGCCAGTTCACCTTCACCTGCGACGGCTCCCTCGCCCTCCGGCCCTATGGCGAGGCGTGGCTGCGCGCCCGCCGCATCGCCGCCGAGGCGCTGGCCGGCGCCGTCTACGCGCCGGTCGGCCTCTCGACCCACTACCATACGCAGCAGGTGCTCCCGGTCTGGGCGTTCCGCCTCGCCAAGTCCGCCGTCGTCGGCGCCCACAGCTTCTACCGCCTCCCCGGCGGCTGGGGCGAGGCCGGCACCTATGGCCGCCGCTATGCCGGCCGCGAGCCGTCGCCGGCCGCGGTGATCGCCCACCGGCTGCCGAGCTACGTGCCGCCGAAATTCACGCCCGCGCTGCCCACGACCCAGCTCGCCGCGCTCTCCGTCGGCGCGGCCGCGCCGGGTCGAGCCCGGGTCGACGCATCGGCGCCGCCTCCGCCGCCGAACGATAATCTGCCGGTCTCGACGATCCGCCCCGAATTCCAGAACAGCGGCCGCTGGATCGGCGACGCGGCGGCGAGGCGCTGATCGCTATTCGGAAGGCGCCGGCTCCTCCGGTGCGTCGGCGGTGGCCGAGAGGAAGGCTTCTCGCGCCTCATCGGGAGATTCCCCATCGGCGTGGCACCACGCGATGAGCAAGGCCGCTTCGTCCGGATCACGCATCCAATCGGGCTCGCCGCACAGGTCGAACACCTGAAGCCGCCACAGCGAGGCGAGGTGTGCGGCGTCGCGTCCCTCGTCGAAACGATATTGCTGAATTGAGATGTTGGTGGCGATGAAACGTATGTCGTTTGCGCTGACCTCCACTCCCGCCCGTTCGCACGCCGCGGTCACCGCAGCGATTGCCTCGGTGAAGGTGCCCACCTCGTCCGACCGAAAGTGCGCGGCGAGCCGTTCGAACACGATTCGAAATTCTCCGGGGCGCAGAATCGGCAGCGGCTTGGCAGACGACCAGGCGACGTCGGAAACGAATTCCTGGAGGAGGTCGCGCTCCTCCTCGCTCCACTCGGGAAGCTCGACCTTGAAATCGGGATTGCTGAGCGCGTGGCCCTCATGGTCTATCTCCAGCACCTTGAAGCTGAGCGCGTCGATGAAGGCGGTGAAGGTGCGATGCCCGGCCCAGTTCGTCCCGATCTCCTGCTCGAACCTTCGGCGCAGCACGCCGGCTGCGGCGGAAAAGGGAAGATGGCCGGAACGCGCCTGAGCGGCCTCGATGAGACAGGCCTCGATCGCCTCGGACAAGGCGGGATCCGCGGCGGCCGCCGCGGCCGCCGCGGCGGGTGCGGCAGACGGAGCGGGAGCAGTGCCGCGCCGTTTCATTTCCAGATCGGCCATGGCCCGGGGCGCCACTGCCTCGATCGCAAGGTGACGCGCGAAGAAGTCCGCCTCCAGCGTGCGGTCGGCGCAGTTCCGATAGGCCGCGGTCGTGTTGTAGGAGGTGAAGATCACCGACATCTTCAACTCCTTGCGGAGCCGGTTGAGCACCGGGACGAAGTCGGCGTCGGCCGAGAGGATGATATATTCCTCGATGTGCGGATAGCGCTGCAGGTAATCGATGACATCCATGACGATGTAGATGTCCGCGCTGTTCTTGAGGTGCGTGGTCAGCGGCGGACAATCGACCACTTCGAAGCCGGTCTGGGTGAAGCTGCGGCGATAGGCGTTGATCCGCTGGGGCGACGCGTAGCATCGCCGCGCGACGATCTTGCGTCCTTCCCATTGGCCCCCGTCGGGAAGGGCGAGGTCCTTCTCAAGCGCCGCCAGCCAGAGCAAGGTCTTGTTCGAAAACCGGCTTGCGACTGCCGGATCGTATCTCTCCAGCTCGGAACGCACATTGTCGTAATCGATGAAAAGAGCGGAACGGAGGGGCGTCACACGATGAAGATAGCAGCGTCGTCCGGAGACGCTACAAGATCAACCTCCGAAATGATCGGTTCTATTCCGCCGCGAGCAGCCGCTCGGCGCCGCCGAGGTCGACGCTGACCAGGCGGCTCACGCCCTTCTCGATCATGGTGACGCCGAACAGGCGGTGCATGCGGCTCATCGTCACCGCGTTGTGGGTGACGATGAGGTAGCGGGTGTCCGTCTCGTTCGTCATCCGGTCGAGCAGGTCGCAGAACCGCTCGATGTTGGCGTCGTCCAATGGCGCATCGACTTCGTCGAGGACGCAGATCGGCGCCGGGTTGGTGAGGAACAGGCCGAAAATGAGGGCGACCGCGGTCAGCGCCTGCTCGCCGCCCGAAAGCAGGGTGAGGGTGGAGAGGCGCTTGCCGGGCGGCTGCGCCATGATCTCGAGTCCGGCCTCGAGCGGATCGTCGGATTCGACCAGCTCGAGATGCGCCTGGCCGCCCTCGAACAGGGTGGTGAAGAGGCTGCGGAAGTGGCGGTCGACGGTCTCGAACGCGGCGAGCAGGCGGGCGCGGCCCTCGCGGTTCAGGCTGCCGATCGAGCCGCGCAGGCGATGGATCGCCTGGCCCAGCTCCTCGCGCTCGGCGGCGCTGGCGGTGCGGCTCTCGTCGAGCTCGGCGAGCTCCCGCTCGGCGACGAGGTTGACCGGTCCGATCCGCTCGCGCTCCTGCATCAGCCGCTCGTGGCGGGCGGATTCCTCGGCGGCGGGGGCGATGACGGAGTCGTCGAACCCAAGCTTCTCCGGCAGGAGCGGCGGCGGGCATTCGAACCGCTCGCCCGAGACCCGGCCCATCTCGATCCGGCGGCTCTCCTGATTCTCGTGGCGGGCGGCGGCGCCGGCGCGCGCCTCGCGAGCGGTGGCGAGCGCCTCGCCGACCTCGGCCAATCGCCCCTCGGTCGCCCGCAGCGCCGCTTCGCCTTCGCGCTCGGCCTGGACCGCCGCCTCGGCCGCGCGCGCAGCCTCGGCCGCTGCGCCTTCGAGTGCGGCGATGCGCCGGGCGATCTCGTCGGGCGCGTCGGCGAGCCGCTCGGCCTCGGCCTCGGCCTCCTCGATGCGGCGGCCCATGTCGGCGTGGCGCTTCACCGCCTCGGCGGCGCGGACCGACCAGTCGGCATGCTCCTTCTTCGCCGCCTCGCCACGCTGGCGATCGGCGCTGACCGTCCGAGCGTGCGTCGCCGCCTCGGCCCGCACCTCCGCGAGCGCGCGCTGAGCGGTCTCGGCCGCGGCGCGGAGCGTGGCGACCCGCGCCTCGGTCGCGGCGGCGTCGGGGAGGCCGGAAACGACCGCTTCGGCGTCGGCAAGGCCTTGGCGGGCGTCGACGAGGTCCTGCCCGGCCTGCTCGATCCGTTCGGCGAGGCCGGAACGGCGGATGTCGAGCCGCTCGATCTCGCCGCGCGCGACGTCCTCCGCCCGCGCGGCGTCGCGGATCGCGGCGCCGGCCTCGGCTTCGGCACGGCGCGCCTCGGTGGCGGCCGCCTGCGCGGACTGCATCGCGGCCAACGCGGCCTCGGTACGGCCCTTCGCCTGCTCGACCGCTTTTGCGGCAGGCGGCAGCGCCGCCTCGATGTCGGCAAGCCGGTTGATGCGGATCAACCGCTCGGCGGCGGCGGCGCCGAGGCCGGTGGCGACGAAGCCGTCCCACCGCCGCAGCCGCCCGTCGAGCGTGACGAAGCGCTGGCCGACGGCGAGGGGCGTGTTGGGGTCCTCGGCGCCGACCGCGATCTGGGCGAGGCGCCGGGCGAGGGCGGGAGGAGCCGCGACGCGGGCGGCGAGGCTCTCGCTGCCGGCGGGGAGCGCAGGATCGTCCGCCGCGGCGTCGGCACCGGTCCAGCGGCGCGGGCCGTCGCCGCCGAGCGCCGCCTCGAGATCGTCGCCGAGCGCCGCGGCGAGCGCGCGTTCGTAGCCGCGGTCGGCCTTCACGTGATTGATCGCGCGATCGCCGCTCGTCCCTTCGACCGCCTTTGCCAGCGCCCGCGCCTCGCTTTCGAGCGCCGCCAGCGCCGCGCGGGCCGAGGCGCCTTCACTTTCCGCGGCGTCGCGGGCCGCCGCCGCCTGCGCGCGTGCCGCTTCGGCCGCGGCGATATGCTCTCCGGCCTGCGCGAGCCGCGCTTCGGCCTGCTCGCGCCGGACCCGCGCATCCTGCAGCGCGGCGACCAGCGGCGCCTCGTCGCCGAGGCCGCCCATCTGCTCCTGGAGCCGCCGCGCTTCGGCTTCGGCGCGGACGAGCTTGGTCCGCGCCGCCTCCAGCGCCGACCGTGCGACCCGCGCCTCGGCCTGCTCGGCGGCCTGGACGGCGCGGGCCTTGCCGAGCTCGGCTTCGGCCTCCCGCGCGGCGTCCTCGCGCTCGACGGTGCGGATGTCGATCGTGCCTTTCGCCGCTTCGGCGGCCGCGATGCGCGCGGCTATATCGCTTTGCTCGGCCTCGAGCCGCGCGAGAGCGGCACGGGCGTCGTCGCCGAGCGCCGCTTCGCGGGCGCGGTCGGCGGCGAGGGTCGTGCGGCGCTCGCCGAGCTCGCGGATGCGCCGGGCGATGCTGTCGCGCTCGGCGCGCAAGGTGGCGAGCTGGTGGCCGAGCGCGGTCGCGGTCTCCCGCGCGGCCTGCGCGGCGGCGCGCTTCTCGGCCAGCGCCTGGGTCGCCTCGTGCTGGTAGGCGGCGGCGGCGCGCTGGGCCTCCGAGGCTTGCTCGACCGCCGCGCTCGCGGTCTCCGCCTCCCGCTTCGCGGCGTCCGCGGCCTGGGCGGCCTCGCGCCAGCGGGCGAAGATCATGCGGCCTTCTGCGATGCGGATCTGGTCGGAGAGCTTGCGGTAGCGCTCGGCGGCCTTGGCCTGGCGCCGCAGTGCCGCGGCGCGCGTCTCCATGTCGGCGAGCACTTCGTCGAGGCGGGTGAGGTTGGCTTCGGTGGCGCGAAGCTTCTGCTCGGCGTCCTTGCGGCGGACGTGGAGGCCCGAGATGCCCGCCGCCTCCTCGAGCATCATCCGCCGCTCGGTGGGCTTGGCGGAGATGACCTGGCTGATCTTGCCCTGGCTGACGAGGGCCGGGGAGTGGGCGCCGGTCGCCGCGTCGGCGAACAGCAGGGCGACGTCCTTGGCGCGCACGTCGCGGCCGTTGACCCGGTAGGCGGAGCCGGCCCCGCGCTCGATGCGGCGGGTCACCTCGACGTCGCCGACCGGCGCCAGCGTCACGTCGCCCGGCATGTCCTCGGCGTGGCGCTCGAGCAGCAGCGAGACTTCGGCGAACTCGCGCGCCGGCCGGGCGGCGGTGCCGGCGAAGATGACGTCGTCCATGCCGGCGCCGCGCATCGATTTCGGGCTCGATTCGCCCATCACCCAGCGGATCGCCTCAAGGACGTTCGACTTGCCGCAGCCGTTCGGGCCGACGACGCCGGTGAGGCCCGGCTCGATCCGGAGCTCGGCCGGCTCGACGAAGCTCTTGAAGCCGGAAAGCTTCAGCCGCTTTATCTGCATGGCCGGCCCCCCGCGCGCATGCTCAGCCGCCGGCCTGCTTGATGAGCGGCTCGAGCTCTTCCCAGGTGGCGGCGTCGGTGAGCTTGCCGTTCACGAAGAAGGTGGGCGTGTGGTTGACGCCCAGGGCGTTCGCCGCCTCGGCCATGCCGAGCAGCCGCTTGAGGCCGGCCGGATCGGCGAGGCATTGCCGCGCCCGCGCCGGCGTCACGCCGTAGCGCGCGGCGATCTGCGGGAAACCGCCGGCGATCGCGAGCCGGGTGAGGCGCTGGGCGTCGGTGAGCTTGGAAAGCGCCTCGCCCTGCGCCTTGGCGTAGTTCGAGACCCTGTCCATCCATTGCGGCTGGGTGGCGTAGACGGAGGCCGCCATCGGGAAGAAGGCGGCGGCGCCGGCGCAGCGGGCGAGGAGGCTCACCGAGATGTCCGGGGCGTTGATGATGAGGTTGCGGAATTCGTAGCTGACGCGGCCGCGGCGGACGTAATTCTGGACGAGCGGCTGGTAGCCGGTCAGCTCGAAATGGCGGCAGTGCGGGCAGGCGAGCGAGCCATATTCGACCACCTTCACCCGCGCCGCCGGATTGCCCATGCGAAAGCCGCCTTCCGGCGTCGCGACGACCGCGCGGCTCCAGTCCCGCGCGGCGGGGGCCGCGGCCCGGTGCGTCGGCACGGCATGGCGGACCGGGGCGGCGGCGGCGGTCGAGGCGGCCAGCGCCGCCGCGGCGAGGAGGATCGCCGGCCGCATCAGCCGATCGCGCCGCGCAGTAGCGGCTCCAGCGTCTTCCAGTCCTGCGCCTCGGTCCTCAGCTTCCCGTTGATCATGAAGTTGGGCGTGCCGTTGATGCCGTCCTTGTTGCCGCGCTCGGTGATGGCGAGCGCCTTGTCGAGATTGGCCTGGCTAGCGAGGCAGGAATCGATCTTCGCCTGCGGCATGCCGCGCTGCCGGAAGAATTCGTCGAGCTGGGCGAGCTTCACCAGGGCCGCGTTGCGCTGCATCGGCGGCAGGTTCTGCATGGCGCTGAACTGGGCCGGCGGCGCGTCGGCGACGCGGCCGTACCAGGTGGCCTGGCTCTGATAGAGCTGGTCGGCGAGGCCGAAGAAAGTGTCGGGGCCCTGGCAGCGGACGAGGACGACCAGCGCCGGGTCGGTCGGGTGGTTCATGTAGGGACGATATTCCCAGCTGACCTGGCCGCTCTTCACATATTTGTCGCGCAAGGTCGGCACGCCGTCATGGTCGAACGCGGCGCAATAGGGGCAGCTCAGCGAAGCATATTCGACGAGCTTCACCGGCGCCTCGGGGTTGCCCATCCGGTAGCCGCCCTCAGGCGTCTCGCTGACCACCTGGGTCCAGTCGCCCTGGGGCGCGGCGATCTGCTTGAGCGGCGCGTTCGAGACTTGGGCGTTGGAATCGGCGCCCTTGCCGCAACCGGCGAGCGCGAGGGCGAGCGCGGCGGCGCCGGCCGTGGCGAGGGTGGAAAGCTTCATCTCTTGCGGTCTCCGATTCTGCCGATGACGGGAATGGCGAGGGTGGTCCCCCGGGCGGCGGGCGCGTCGGCGACGCCGCGAGCGAGCGATTCGAGGCAGGCCCGCAGCTCGGGGTCGGCGATGGTCCGTAGCGAGTCGCCGAGGTCGGCCGGTATCGGACGGAGCGACGGCGGCGCCTGGCGCGACGCCGCCTTGGCCACCTTGACGATCCCCTGCCGGAACTGCACGCGCTCGATCGCCGGATAGCCGAAGAAGCGGTTCACCCGCTCGACGATCACCGGCGCGACATGCTGCATCATCGGCGCGTGGGCGCCTTCGACGACGAGGCTGAGCACGCCGTTCGAGCGCTTGCCGACCGGGAAGCGGATCGATTCGGGGGCCGACACGCCGGCATAGCGCTCGCCGACGATCTCCCGCCAGCGGCTGACGATCGAGGACTGGACGAAGCCGAAGCGGCGGAAGGCGGCGCCGCCGATCGCGGGCAGCATGTCGGCGACGGGCCGCGCGCGGTTCGCCCGCGGCGCCTCCTCGCCCTTGCGCTTCGTCGTCCCACCCGGCTTCGCCATTTGGAAAGACCATGGCATAGGCGAGCCATGGCCGTCGATGCTTCCGAACCGCTTATGCGTTGGTTTGCTGTGGATAAGCGGCGATTGCCGTGGAGAACCCTGCCGGGGGAGCCGGTCGACCCCTATCGGATATGGCTGTCGGAGGTGATGCTCCAGCAGACCACCGTCGTGGCGGTCCGCCCCTATTTCGAGAAGTTCACCGCCCGCTGGCCGACGGTCGAGGCGCTCGCCGCTGCCCCCGAGGCGGAGGTCATGGCTGCCTGGGCCGGCCTCGGTTACTACGCCCGGGCCCGCAACCTCATTGCCTGCGCCCGCGCGGTGGCGGCGGAGCATGGCGGTCGCTTCCCCGATAACGAGGAAGGGCTGCGCGCGCTGCCCGGCATCGGCCGCTACACCGCCGCGGCCATCGCCGCGATCGCCTTCGAACGGCGGGCGGTGGTGGTGGACGCCAATGTCGAGCGCGTCGTGTCCCGGCTGTTCGCGGTCGAGGAGGCGCTGCCAGGGGCTCGCGAGACGATTTACCGCCTTACCGACGCGATTACCCCGGACGAGGGCGCCGGCGACTTCGCCCAGGCGATGATGGATCTGGGCAGCGCCATCTGCACGCCGCGCAGCCCGGATTGTCCTCGCTGCCCCCTCTCGACCCTTTGCGCCGCCTTCGCGCGCGGGGATCCGGAGCGCTTCCCGGTCAAGGCGAAGAAGGCGCCGAAGCCCCGCCGCACCGGCACCGCCTATTGGCTCGAACATGGCGGCCGCGTCCTCCTCGTGCGCCGGCCCGCGAACGGCCTGCTCGGCGGCATGCTCGCTTTGCCGGAGCAGCCGCCGGCCGCGGCTGACTGGGCGGAGGCGGGCTCGGTCGACCATGTCTTCACCCATTTCGCCCTCACCATGCGCCTGCTCTGCGCTGAGGCGCCGGCGCCGGCCGACGGCCTCTGGCACCCGATCGACCGCCTCGCCGAAGCCGGCCTGCCCACGCTTTTCGCCCGCCTCGCGGCGCGAGGCGCCGAGTGGCGCAGTCAAGCCCTCCTCCCGTTGCGGGAGAGGGCGGGGCCCGCCGCGTTCGCGGTGGGAGGGTGAGGGCATGACCTCGCACCTCGCCTCCCTCTCCCTCCCACCTGCCTGCGGCAGGCGGGCCCCTCCCTCTCCCGAAATGGGAGAGGGGTTGTGAGGGTCGGCTTCACCGGCGCCGGGCTCGACCGGGCGGACCATCTCCGGCTCGACGAGGCGGCGGTCGCGGCGCTGGCGGCCCACGAGGACGCCCTGCTGCTGCGGCTCGACGGCCACGATCCGGTCGTCGATGAGGAGGGAGCGCTGCTCTGGGAGGCGCTGGCGGCGGGCGAAGCCGGAGCCGAGCGGATCTTCCTCGGCCTGCTCGGCGAACGGCCGCGCTTCGCGCCGGTGCCGCGGGTCGAGCTCGGGCGGCCGGCGTGGAACGTCTTTCCCACCCTCGCGCGAATGAGCGGGGAAGATGCGGCGGTCTGGGGCGCCGCGCGCAGCCTCATCGAATGGCACAACCGGCACATGTTCTGCGGCCGCTGCGGCGCCCAGACGCGGCTGTTCCGGGCCGGCTGGGGGCGCCGCTGCACCGGCTGCGGCCTCGATCATTTCCCGCGCGTCGACCCGGTGGTGATCATGCTGGCCGAGCATGAGGGGCGGGTGCTCGTCGGGCGCCAGCCGCAATATCCGCCGCGCCGCTATTCGGCGCTGGCGGGCTTCGTGGAGCCGGGAGAATCGATCGAGGAAGCGGTGGCGCGCGAGCTGAAGGAAGAAGCGGGGGTCGAGGTGACCGACGTGCGCTACGTCGCCAGCCAGCCCTGGCCGTTCCCGGGGCAGTTGATGGTCGCCTGCATCGGCACCGCAGCGTCTCCCGACATCATCCTCGACACGAACGAGCTGCAGGACGCGATTTGGGTCGACCGCGCTGGAGTCGCGGCGGCGCTCGCGGGGGAGGAGGGGGCGCCGTTCGCCGCGCCGCCGCCCTTCGCCATCGCGCGCACCTTGCTCCAGGCTTGGATCGAGGGCGCGGCGGACGGTCTTGCTCCGCCGCGTGGCGCTGCTTAAAGGACCGGCCCAACGCACATTGCGCGGGGGCCCCATCCTCGATCCCCGCATCCTCGGAGGCTTTGAGACGGCATGGACGATCGCAGCAACACGATTGCGGGCTGGATACTCGGCGCCGGCATCGTCGCCCTGGGCGCCACGATCATCACCGGCGAGATGTTCCATGCCGAGCGGCCCGAGAAGATGGGCTATCCGATCGAGGGCGTGACCGGCGCCGAGACGGGCGGCGGGGCCGAGGCCGAGAAGCCGGCGGCCTTCTATCTCGCCTCGGCCGACCCGAACAAAGGCTCAGAAGTCTTCAAGAAGTGCACCGCCTGCCACAATGCCGACAAGGGCGGCGCCAACGGCACCGGCCCGAACCTCTACGGCGTCGTCGACCAGCCGATCGGCAAGCATGCCGCGGGCTTCTCTTATTCCCCGGCCCTCACCGGCAAGGGCGGCAACTGGACCTGGGACAATCTCTTCGCCTGGCTGAAGTCGCCGCGCGACTTCGCGCCCGGCACCAAGATGACCTTCGCCGGCCTCTCCAGCCCGCAGGACCGCGCCAACGTCATCGCGTTCCTCAACTCGAAGAGCGACGCGCCCAAGCCCATGCCGGCCGCCCCGCCCGCCGGCGCCGACAAGGCGAGCCCCGCCGCCAACGCGGCCGAGGCCAAGGCGCCGCCGCAGGGCGACAAGGCCAAGGACCAGCCGGTCCTCAACGAAGGCCAGGCCACGCCCGGCAAGAACGTCAAGGATCAGGCCGCCGCCAGCGTCGACGGCCGCGCCGGCCAGACCAAGAAGTAAATCTGGGGACAGTCTATCTGACTGTCCCCTCTCCAGGCGCTGCAGGGGACAGTCAGATAAACTGTCCCCGTTCACTCCCCGCTTCAGACGCTCCTGGGACAGTCGGATAGACTGTTCCCGGTCCACTCCTGCCGCGCCTCACCGGCAATAGGGTCCGCGGCCCATGTCGAAGTGGAGGTGGTCGCGGTGGAAGGCGTTGGCCTCGGGGCCGAGCGCGACGCCGAACCGGCGGCAGCCTTCGTCGTGGACGGCGCGCAGGAAGCGGCGCGCGCTCTGGTCCGCCCCGTTCCAGTTGTCCGCTACGGTGATCCGGCGGCCGTCGGCCAGCACGAAGGCGGCGACGTCGACGGCGTTCGCCCGGCCGTGCTCGCTGAGCCGCGCGCCCGCGTGGTTGTTGAGCGGACGGCAGCTGTAGGTCCCGAAGCTCTCGATCCGCGCCACGCCCACCCCGAAGGCACCCCGCGCCGCCGGCTGCACCGCGCCGCGTATCCATGAGGTGAAGCGCTCGGCGAGGCTGCAGGTCATCGCGCCGAGGTTCGTCACCGGCGTGCCGATGTCGAGCAGCTGCACGGCGCCCGTCATCCCGCAGCCATTGTCGAACGCCTTGTCCGGCAGCGGCCGAAACGAGGCGCCCGCTGCGCGCAGGTCGGCGTAGCATTGCAGCGGCGGCAGGGCGGCAGCGACCGCCCGTGGCGGCGGCCTCGGCACGCCGTGCGGCTTCGGGATGCAGCTCGCGAGGAGGAGCAGGGCGAGGAGAGCGGCGCGGCGCACCGGGACATGCTGCGTCCCGGCTCCCCGCACGTCAACGCGCGCGACAAATTCACGTCGCGTCCGGTTGACACCCCCCTCGCGGCCTCTACCCTCGCGCGTGGGCCACGCCGTCCCAACGCGGCGCGCGCTCTCTGGAAGGAGAGACTGACATGACTGCGACGAAGCCGGACATCCGTCCGGCGCGCCCCTTTTTCTCTTCCGGCCCGTGCGCCAAGCCGCCGGGCTGGGGCCCCGAACATCTCGCCCTCGGCTCGCTCGGCCGCTCGCACCGCTCGAAGCTCGGCAAGGCGCGGCTCGGCCACGCCATCGAGCTGACCCGCAAGGTGCTGCGCGTGCCGGACACCCACCGGATCGGCATCGTGCCGGCTTCCGACACCGGCGCGGTTGAAATGGCGCTGTGGTCGATGCTCGGCGCGAAGCCGGTGACCGTCCTCGCCTGGGAGAGCTTCGGCGAAGGCTGGGTCACCGACATCGTCAAGCAGCTCAAGCTCGACGCCGCGGTGGTGCGGGCGCCCTACGGCCGGCTTCCCGATCTCGGGCAGGTCGATCCCGGCTCCGACGTCGTCTTCACCTGGAACGGCACCACGTCTGGCGTGCGCGTGCCGGACGGCGCGTGGATCGCCGCCGATCGCCAGGGCCTCACCTTCGCCGACGCCACGTCCGCCGCCTTCGCCCAGGACCTTCCCTGGGAGAAGCTCGATGTCACCACCTTCTCCTGGCAGAAGGTTCTCGGCGGCGAAGGGGCGCACGGCATGCTGATCCTCGGCCCGCGCGCGGTCGAACGGCTGGAGAGCCATACGCCCGCATGGCCGCTGCCGAAGATCTTCCGCATGACCAAAAGCGGCAAGCTCAACGAAGGCATCTTCAAGGGCGACACGATCAACACGCCGTCGATGCTCGCCGTCGAGGACTATATCTGGGCGCTGGAATGGGCGCAGGAGCTCGGCGGCCTGCCGGCGCTCGTCGCCCGCGCCGACGCCAATGCGGCCGCCGTCGATGCGTGGGTGGAGCGGACGCCGTGGATCGCCCACCTCGCCGAGGACCCGGCGAGCCGCTCCAACACCAGCGTCTGCCTGAGGTTCGCCGCCGAGGGCGATGCGGAGGCGCAGGCGGCGCTGGTCAAGCGGATGGCGGCGCTGCTCGAGGCGGAAGGCGCGGCGTACGACGTGGCCTCGTACCGCGACGCTCCGCCCGGCCTCCGCCTCTGGTGCGGCGCCACCGTGGAGACCGACGACCTCGAGGCGCTCTTCCCCTGGCTCGACTGGGCCTTCGAGGAGGCGCGGACGGCCTGACCTCCCGTCCCTCTCCCCGCCGCGGGAGAGGGACAGACGCAAGCAGCAGGGAGAGGGGCTGTCCAGCGCGCTTCTCTCTCCATCCCTCTCCGGCGCCTGCGGCGCCACCCTCTCCCGCAAGGGGAGAGGGAACAAGCGAAAGAACCCCGAATGCCCAAAGTGCTGATTTCCGACCCGATGGATCCCAAGGCGGCCGAGATCTTCCGCGCCGGCGGCGTCGACGTGGACGAGAAGCCCGGCCTCTCGAAGGAGGAGCTGAAGGCGATCATCGGCCAGTATGACGGCCTCGCCGTCCGCTCCGCGACCAAGGTCACGCCGGACGTGCTCGACGCGGCGACGAACCTCAAGGTGATCGGCCGCGCCGGCATCGGCGTCGACAATGTCGACATTCCCGCCGCCACCGCGCGCGGCATCGTCGTCATGAACACGCCGTTCGGCAATTCGATCACCACCGCCGAGCATGCGGTCGCGATGATGTTCGCCCTCGCCCGCGACCTGCCGGAGGCCAACGCCTCCACCCAGGCCGGCAAGTGGGAGAAGAACCGGTTCATGGGCGTCGAGCTTACCTCGAAGACGCTCGGCCTCATCGGCTGCGGGAATATCGGATCGATCGTCGCCGACCGGGCGCTGGGCCTCCGGATGAAGGTGATCGCCTACGATCCGTTCCTGACCCCCGAGCGGGCGCTCGACCTCGGCGTCGAGAAAGTGGAGCTGCCCGAGCTTCTCGCCCGCGCCGACTTCATCACCCTCCACACCCCGCTCACCGACCAGACGCGCAACATCCTCAGCCGCGAGAATCTGGCGAAGACGAAGAAGGGGGTGCGGATCGTCAACTGCGCCCGCGGCGGCCTCATCGACGAGGCGGCACTAAAGGAGGCTCTGGAGAGCGGCCACGTCGCCGGGGCGGCGCTCGACGTGTTCGTCGAGGAGCCGGCCAAGGCCAACCCGCTGTTCGGCACGCCCGGTCTCGTCGCCACCCCGCATCTCGGCGCCTCGACCACGGAAGCGCAGGTCAACGTCGCCATCCAGGTCGCCGAGCAGATGAGCGAGTTCCTGACGCGGGGCGGCGTCACCAACGCACTGAACATGCCGTCGCTCTCCGCCGAGGAGGCGCCGCGGCTGAAGCCCTATATGGCGCTGGCCGAGAAGCTCGGCTCGCTGGTCGGCCAGCTCGAGGGCGGGCGGGCGACCGGCGTCTCGATCGAGGTCGAAGGCGCGGCGGCGCAATTGAACCAGAAGCCGGTCACCGGCGCCGTGCTCGCCGGGCTGATGAAGGTCTATTCCGACACGGTGAACATGGTGAACGCGCCGTTCCTGGCGAAGGAGCGCGGCCTCGACGTGCGGGAGGTGCGCCACGACCGCGAGGGCGATTATCACACGCTCGTGCGGGTCTCCGTCCAGACGCCGGACGGGGAGAAGGCGGTCGCCGGCACCCTCTTCGCCAATGCCGCGCCGCGGCTGGTCGACATGTTCGGCATCCGCGTCGAGGCGGAGCTGGAGGGGCAGATGATCTACATCGTCAACGACGATACGCCCGGCTTCATCGGCCGCCTCGGCACCACGTTGGGCGAAGCCTCGGTCAATATCGGCACCTTCAGCCTCGGCCGCCGCGCGGCGGGCGGGGAGGCGGTGGCGCTGGTCGCGGTCGACAGCCCGGTCGGAGGGGAGCTGATCGCGCGGCTGGAGGCGATTCCGGGCGTGCGGCGCGTGGCCGCTTTGAGGTTCTGACCGGCCCCGCCCGTCAACCGCTCCTTAACCATCGCCCGCTAGCGAGGGGCGGTAGACGCAACGGCCATTCGGGGGAGCGGCCCGCCTTGTTCGAAGTCGAAGTCCAGAACGAGACCTGCCAGACGCAGTCGACCATGAAGTTCATGGTCCTGCCGCGGATCGGCGAAGGCGTGCAATTGCTCGGCCCGGACGGCTTCTGGGCCTCCTACGACGTCGTCGACGTCTGGTACCAGCGCGCGCAATATGGCGACGTCTGGGTGCCCTACCTCCACGTCCGCAAGACGCCCGACAACGACACGAGCCGGGTGCAGGAGCCGGCGCCCGTGGCCCGGCCCAACTCGCCCGCCCACTAGAGGCTCGGCAGCGTCTCGAACGTCCCCGGCGGATCGCCCTCGGCCGCTGCCACATCGATCCGTTCCACCCGCGCCGCCGCCGGCCCCTCGAGGCAGGCGCGGTAGAGGGCGTCGATCGCCGCCTCGTCGCCCCAGGCCGCCAGCTCCACGGTGCCGTCGCGCCGGTTGCGAACCCAGCCGGCGAGGCCGAGGCCGCCGGCCGTCTCACCCGCCCAGGCCCGGTAGAAGACGCCCTGGACGCGGCCGTGGATGCGCAAGATCCGGCCGGTCACCCGCACTGCGCGCGGTGGAGAAGCTTGTGGTCGGCGAGGACGAGCGCGACCATCGCCTCCAGCACCGGCACGCCGCGTATGGCGACGCAGGGATCGTGCCGGCCCTTGGTCACGGCCTCCGCGGCGGCGCCCGAGGCGTCGACCGTCGCCACCGGCGCCAGGATCGACGACGTGGGCTTGAAGGCCGCGCGGACGACGAGCGGCTGGCCGGTCGAGATGCCGCCGGCGACGCCGCCGCTGTGGTTGGAGAGGAATTGCGGCGGCCCGCCGTCGGGCGAGGGGCGCATGGCGTCGGCATTCTCCTCGCCGCTCAGCCGGGCGGCGGCGAAGCCTGCGCCGATTTCCACGCCCTTCACCGCGTTGATCGACATCACGGCGCCGGCAAGGTCCGCGTCGAGCTTGGCGTAGACCGGGGCGCCCCAGCCGGCGGGAACGCCTTGCGCGACGCATTCGGCGACCGCGCCCAAGGAACTTCCCGCCTTTCGGGCCGCATCGACCAGCCCTTCCCACCGGGCCGCGGCCGCCGGGTCGGCGCAGAAGAAGGGGTTGCCCTCGATTTCCTCCGCCGCGCCCTCGCCGGCGCCGTCGCCGCCCAGCTCGACGAGGCGGCCGCGGATGCTGACCTCGGGGATGAGCAGCCGGGCGACAGCGCCCGCCGCGACCCGCATCGCCGTCTCGCGCGCCGAGGCGCGGCCGCCGCCGCGCCAGTCGCGGTGGCCGTATTTCGCGTCATAGGCATAATCGGCGTGGCCGGGGCGGTAGGGCGGGGCCGCATCGCCATAGTCCTTCGAACGCGCGTCGACATTGTCGATGACGAGGGCGATCGGCGTTCCGGTGGTGCGGCCCTCGAAGACGCCGGACAGGATCCGGACCGCGTCGGGCTCGCGCCGCTGGGTCGTGAAGCGCGACCGGCCCGGCCGCCGTCGGTCGAGCCACGGCTGGATGTCGGCTTCGGAGAGGCTGAGGCCGGGCGGGCAGCCGTCGATGACGCAGCCGATCGCCGGCCCATGGCTCTCGCCCCAGGTGGTGACGCGGAACAGGCGCCCGAAGGTGTTGAAGCTCACGCCACCGACATGTCCGGCGCGTCCTCGGCCTTCATGCCGATGACGTTGTAGCCGGCGTCGACATGGTGGATCTCGCCCGTCACGCCCGCCGCGAGGTCCGAGAGGAGGTAGAGGCCGGCGCCGCCGACATCCTCGATCGTGACGTTGCGGCGGAGCGGGGAATTATATTCGTTCCATTTCAATATGTAGCGGAAGTCGCCGATGCCGCTGGCCGCGAGCGTCTTGATCGGCCCGGCGGAGATGGCGTTGACGCGGATGTTCTCGGGCCCGAGGTCCATCGCCAGATATTTGACGCTCGTCTCGAGCGCGGACTTGGCGAGTCCCATCACGTTGTAGTGGGGGATCACCTTCTCCGCGCCATAATAGGTGAGCGTCAGCAGGCTGCCGCCGTCGGGCATCATGTCCCGCGCACGGCGGGCGGCGGCGGTGAAGCTGTAGACCGAGATGTTCATCGACATCAGGAAATTGTCGAGGCTGGTGTCGACATATTTCCCGCGCAGCTCGTTCTTGTCGGAGAAGCCGATGGCGTGGACGAGGAAGTCGATCGTCTGCCAGCGCTCCTTCAGCGCGTCGAAGGTCCTGTCGAGCGCCGCCATGTCCGAGACGTCGCAGTCGATGAGGAAATCGGAGCCCAGCTGCTCGGCGAGCGGGCCGACCCGCTTCCTCAACGCGTCGCCCTGGTAGGAGAAGGCCATTTGCGCGCCCTGCTCGCCCAGTTTCTGCGCGATGCCCCAGGCGAGCGACTTGTCGTTGGCGAGGCCCATGATCAGCCCCCTCTTGCCCGCCATCAACCCCGTCATTGCGCCTCCTGTCCAACCGCCTCGGCCTTGCCTTCCGCTACGTCACGGCGGGCTTCGGCGACCTCCTGTAGCGTCGGCTCGGGCGGTTCCGCCAGCGCCGCGTTGAGCTGCGCGCCGATTACCACGCCAAGCCCGACGATGAAGAAGAAAATGAGGGCGACGATCACCCCGGCGAGGCTGCCGTAGGTGAGGCTGTAGCCGCCGAGCTGGGAGAGGACGACCGGCAGTAGCGCGGCGGTGCCCATCCACCACAAGGTGATGAACAGCGCGCCGGGCCATTTGCGGCACTGGATGCGGCGGTAGCGGCGCGGGGTGAGCGAGACGAGGATGAAGTAGACCGAGCCGAACAGCAGCAGCCCGGGCACGACGTGGAGCAAGGCGAGCAGGCCGGCGATCGCCTTCGCCTGCGGGATGACGTCGAGGATGAAGCGCTCGACGCCCGAAAGCAGGATCGAGGCGGCGAAGGCTATCAGCATCAGGATCACCGAGGCGACGATGAGGCCGATCGAGATCAGCCGATATTCCCAGAAGGCGGCGGTGCCTTTGACGCCGTAGGCGCGGCGCAGGATGTCGCGGATCGTCTCGATGAAGCTGCCCGTCGTCCACAGCCCGACGATGGCGCCCAGCCACAGCAGGTTGCCCGAGCGCGCGTTGAGGACGTCGTGGATCGGCTTCCTCAGCACCTCGGCGACGTTGGCGGGCATGGTCTGGAGCAACGCGGCGACCGCCCGCGTGCCGCCTTCGGTCTGGCCGAACAGATGGGCCGCCGCCGCCGCGACGATGATGAACGGGAAGACCGTCATCAAGGCGAGGTAGGCGAGGTTGCCGGCGTGGATGAAGCCGTCCGAATAGACGCCCACCGCCACCCTCTTCAGCACCTCGAACGGGTAGGCGCCGGGCCGCATATGGTCCCGGATCCGGCCGAAGCGGGCGCGGGCGCGGACCAGCCTTTTCCGTCTTGCCTCCGGCGATTCGGGGGACGGATTGGGCAGCATGCAGCGCTAGACGCCCAGCCCTGCCCGCGGGTTTCCTCGCTTGCCGCTCCAGCCCTCGACGAAGCGCCGCAGCTCGCCGTCGCCGGCGGGCACGTCGACCATCAGCGTGACGAGCTGGTCGCCGCGCGTCCCGTCCCTGGCGGTGAAACCGCGGCCCTTGAGCCGCAGCGTCTTGCCCGAGCTCGAGCCGGCGGGAATGCTCAGCATCACCGGCCCCTCGACGGTCGGCACCTTGACCTTGGCGCCGAGCAGCGCCTCGTCGATCCGCACCGGCAGCTCGAGACGGATATTGTCGCCGTCGCGCGTGTAGAAGCGGTGCGGCTGGATGGAGATGGTGACGATCGCGTCGCCGTTGCCGCCGGGGCCGGCGCGGCCCTGGCCGGCGAGGCGGATCTTGGTCCCCTCCTCGACCCCCTTCGGCAATTTGATCGAGACCGTCTTGCCGCCTTCGAGCGTCACCCGTTGCTCCTTGAGCGCCGCCGCGTCCTCGAACGGGACGGGGAGGCGGTAGAGGACGTCGGCGCCCTTTTCGGGCGGAGGCGCGGTGCGCCCGAAGCCGCCGAACCCGCCGAACGGGCCGCCGCTGCGGCGACCGGCGCCGGCATTGCCGAACAGGTCGCCGAAAATCTCCGAGAGGTCCACCTCCTCTGCGCCGCCGAAGCCGCCGCCGGCGAAACCGCCGGCGGGGCCGTTGCCGGCGCGGCCGCGGAAGCCGCCCGCGCCGCCGCCGCCGGGCCCACCGCCGCCGAAGCCGAACGGCGCCTTGGGATTGCCGTCCTCGTCGAGTTCGCCGCGGTCGTAGCGGGCGCGCTTGTCCTTGTCGGTGAGGAGGTCGTAGGCCTGCGTCACCCTGGCGAACCGCTCGGTCGCCTTGGGGTTATCCTTGTTCTTGTCTGGGTGGAGCTCCTTGGCGAGCTTCCGATAGGCCTTCTTGATCTCGGCCTCGCTCGCGTCGCGCTTCACGCCCAGCTGTGAGTAAAGGTCCGCCATCTCGCGCTTCGTTGTTCCGCCTGCCCTCAAATGTCCAGCTTTGCCGCCGGACCCGGTGTGTCAGATGGGTAAAGCACCAGCCCTTGGCAAGCCTCGGCGGCGGCCGGAGGGAGGGGCGGAAGTTTCGAACTTCGTGAACTTAGCTCATGTTCTATCAGATATTCCAGCTGCTCGACGAGAGACGGGAGTGCCTCGGATGTGGGATATCTTTTCATGAGGCGGTGAACACCCGCTAAGGCCCTGCGGAAAATGTCTTCCCTCATTGGTCAATGCACCCTTCATGAGCAAGCGCCACGGCCGCGTCCGCTGCGGAGGCCGGCCCGGCAATGCCATAAGCCATCATGTTGCCGAACGTGTGCCCGAGCACGTCGGGCAGCCCGGCGATGATGTTGTCGCCGAAGTCGCTGCCGTTGACGAGGCTGCGGGTGGCGGCGTTCGCCATCGCGCTGGCCATGCTCGAGACGCCGTACGCCACGTAGTTGGCGACCGTGTTGTTCTCGGAATAGGGCTGCATGTGGAGGGCCGAGCCCACCGCGCTGCCGATGCCCGCGCTGACGCCGGCCGCGGCCACCCCGGTCCAGTCGAACTTCTTCTGGAGGCCGAGCGCGATCGCGATGCCCTGCACCTTCGCATTGGCGATCGCGGCGCCGGCGGCGTCGAGGAAGACGTTACCGGTGCCCGGCGGCGACATTGCCGCCGTGATGGCGGTCATGCCGAGCTCCTTGAAGTCGAACTTGTCCTGGATGCCGGTGGCGAGGCCGACCCCCTGGCGCGCGAGGTCGCCGGCGATCGGCGCGAACGGGCCGAGGAACGGCGTCGTGATGATCGTGACGGCGACGGCGACCGCCGCAAGCAGGACCTGGCCGAAGACCCGCAGTGATAGTTGCTCTTCGCCGGCTTGGGCGCGGTGGGGCTGAGGTCGCCGAGCGCCTTGTTCGGGTCGTAGACGCGAAACGTGCCGGCATTGTTGTGGATGTTGGTGACCTTGCCGGGGATGCTCAGCGCCTGGCCCGCCTGCAGCGCCTCGCCGCCCGACAGGCCGTTGGCGTCGGCGATCAGGTACCAGAGCGACGAGTCGCCCCAGACCGCGCTGGCGATGCCCTGCAGCGTGTCGCCCGCCTGGACGGTGTAGCGGCTGTTGCCGCCCGCGCCGGTCGCCGGGTTCAGCGGATCGTAGCCGGAGCCGGGACCGAGAAGGGAATCGGTGACGCCGCCGGTGGTCGCCCAGCGGAAGGATTCGTTCTGGAACTGGGGATCGCTCGGGTTGGGCTGGCTCTGCCACTCCTCGGCGGTGCGGATGCCCTGGTAATAATCGGTGCGGGTCGGGTCGGTATTGCCGTTGTTGGTGACGAACGCGACCTGCCGGCCGTCGAGGAAGGCGTAATGGTCCTCCGGATTGCCGGTCGCCGCGCTGCGCTCGCGGCGCTGCAGCTCGCAACTAGTCCTTGCTACTGATCCCGGGGCGCGCCACTTCGATGACATGGGGTCGACGCCAGAAGAAACGCGAAAGAGCAGGTTTCTCAGCTACGTACTTCGACACTCGCCGCAGGCGGCAGGGCTACGTCTGGACAAGGAGGGCTGGGCGCCCGTCGATGCGGTCGTAGCTGGCGCGCGTGCAGCTGGCTTTCAGATGGATGAAGATAATTTGCGCATGCTAGTCGAGAACAGCGCGAAAAAGCGGTTCACGCTTTCCGAAGACAGAAGACGCATTCGTGCAGCCCAAGGCCATTCGATTGCAGAGGTCGAGATCGAGTTCAGGGAAACTCAACCACCCGAATTGCTGTTTCACGGAACGCCTACTAGAGCTCTGCAGAAAATCTTGCGTGAAGGGTTAAAGCCTATGAAGCGTCAGTATGTTCATCTGTCCGCTGACGCTGAAACCGCACTCGTGACCGGAAAAAGACGAGGGAATGCCGTCTTACTTAGAGTTAGCGCGCTCGAAATGTACCATAATGGGGAAGTATTCTATCTAGCAGACAATAATGTCTGGCTCGCACGGGCAGTCCCGGCAAAATACATCAATCCTACACAACGCCATACGCCTGACTAGCGCTAGCCTGCGTCGCTGTGCCACTCTTTCGTGTCGCTTTGCGCCCTTTGCAGCCACGCTTCGAAATTCTGGAGACGCCCGCGATCTTCCCAACCCGGCGTGGCCCCATAATGAACCAATTGGATCATTGGGTCACCCGTGGTGTCCCGGCCGTCAAAACACGCAATGTCGTCGTATGTATCGTATTTAGCAAACGGTACCAAGCTTCTCTGCGAATACATCTGCTTCAGTTGTCTCAGCCACCATTTTGCCTGTTCTGGAAACTCACTCAAGTACCACCAAGGCTCGGGGTATGGGATGGGGATTTTGCTTACTCCGCTCAGATAGCTGGCAGGAAAGCGGAATCCGCTTGGCAGCTCTTCATCTTGGAAGACATACGCACCCACTGTTAATGCCCCTTGGAAAGCTGATCAATGGGGCGATACAAGAGTTCGGAGGCGCTCGAATCTGCCTGAGGTCTAAACCTTTTACGCACGATGGGGTGACTTCAAGCCTTGAGAAGCGCCATCGCCTCGTCCAGCGACGCCGGACGGGTGCGCCGGCAGAGGCCCAAGATCAGCGCACGAGCGAGGGATGTGAAGATGACGGGGGCCGAGCCGATATCGCCGTGTGCCATACAGGTCAGTTCGAGCACACCGCGAGGACGAGCGCCGATCCGAAGCTGCTCGATACCGTCGTAAATTGCGCTGGCGTACTCAGCCATTCCCCCAACCAAAACTCTATCCAAAGAACGTGCAATTGATTTCGTAAACAGCCGAGCGGAAGAAGGGGTATCTTTGGGAATTGCTACCTCAAATTTACTAGCATCGGATGCTTTGTATTCTCCGCCGAGCAAGCCGTAATGAAACGACGCGCCTAACGGCTGGAAAACTTCTATAGCCATTTTGCTGCGAACAGGATGGGCAACGCCGGATGAGAAAATGTGATGTGTTAGTTGAGTCTCGCTTGATACCCTCGCCTCACTGGGGATTTCGTCTATCCATATCCTCGCTCTTGGACCAGTATCGGACCCAAACTCAAGACAGGTCATCGTGTTATTCCCCAAAATCGATACCAATTCGAATTGAACTGTTCCGGCATCGATTGGATTACATCGGGGTGATAGACGCTAAAAGGCGATACGTTGTACTTCTCCAATGCTGTGGCATGAGCTGCATCATAGGACATGCCGCGGGCCATCATCGTCGCCTCGGCCGCTTCGTGCGTGTAAAAGATCGCATCCGCCCCAGACACCCTCTGTCCCGATGCCATTGCACCTTCCAACCTTTGTACCATCGCGGCGTTGGCTGGAACATCGCCGAATTGGATAAGGTGGCTTCGCACCAGGTCAAGGCCCTTGGGTGTCACCGTCACCTCCCGCGTGGCGAATATCCCCAACCCTCCATCCACGCGGGCGCCGGAACTGAACGCCCCTGTAGCACGCGCGTCAGCCACCCCGCCAAGCGCCTCCACACCACGGGCCCCATTCACGACCCGAGCGAGGGTGAGCTCGGCGACAGGGGCCGTGGCGACATTGAATGCGACTTGTCCGCCGAGTTCGCCGAGCCCGCGGGCATCCATATGAGCGACGGCCGTGCGGATCTGGCTGATCTTCGATGAGGCGGCGGCTACCACGTCCGATGCGTTTGCCTGGACGGCGCTGTCCACGACGCGTGCAGGCGCGAAGACGAGGCTTTGAACGGGGTGGGCCCCGATATGGCCGGCCAGATTTAGCAGCTGGATGGCGCCATGGCCGAAGCCGTGAATCCCGCCAGCGGTGAAATCCGCTTCTCTGTTGATGAAGGTGGAGACGCCGTGGGCTCCCGCCCTGTCGGCAAGTGCCGCGCTCAGTCGCATGCCAGTGACGAACGTGTTGTTCTCCGCGAGATCGCGCAGGCGCGCCTCCATATTGTCGACCACGGCATGACCGAAGTGTTTCGCTTCATCCCAAATGCGTTCGAGGAAGCCGGTGTGGTGAATGCGTGTGCCGGTCACGACGATCGGTGCGCCGTCATAATTGGCCGGTAACGCCGGTGTCTCCGGCGGAAGGAAGTAGCGTAAGCCGCCATCTGCGGCGCCGTCGTCGTCGGGGGACGCTGCCGAACCGGCGTGCGCTAGCCCGTGCACGACCGCGGTTCCCAGCGTCGCCGCGATGACGTCAGGCAACACCGCCAGGACGTTGTCGCCGAAATCCGTGCCGGTGACGAGGGATCGTGCTGCCGCACCTGCAATCAGCCCGCTTGCCGATCCGAAAACCTGCCTCTCGAACGAGCCGGGCGCGAAGTTGCGGCCGATGGCTCCGGTTACGCCGCCGACCACGGCTGCCGTTGCGACGCCTGCCCAATCGAATTTGCTTTGCAGTCCTGTGCCAAGCGCGATGCCTTGGCCCGCGACATTCGCTATCACGGACCGACCGATATCGGCGCTCAGGCTGCCACCATTGAGGAAGCCGAGACCGAGGCCTTTTACGGTAGCGAGCTTATCGAGACCGCCGCTGACGCCGCCGGAGATGGCCGCAAGCGCGACGCCCTTCCAGCTGAAGCCGTTCTGAAGGCCCGTCGCGACGCCGAATGCCTGGCTCACCGCGCTCGCAGCCGCGCCCGTAACCGCCCCGCCGAGCACCGGCCCGAGCGCCTCCGCGAGAAGGCCATGGCTGGCGATCGTCACGGCGAGGGCGACGGCCGCAATCAGGATATTCCCCACGACGCCGCAGCCACTGTTGCTCTTCGCCGGCTTGGGCGCGGTCGGGCTGAGGTCGCCGAGCGCCTTGTTCGGGTCGTAGACGCGAAACGTGCCGGCATTGTTGTGGATGTTGGTGACCTTGCCCGGCACGGTCAGCGCCTGGCCCGCCTGCAGCGCCTCGCCGCCCGACAGGCCGTTGGCGTCGGCGATCAGGTACCAGAGCGAGCTGTCGCCCCAGACCGCGCCGGCGATGCCCTGCAGCGTGTCGCCGGCCTGGACGGTGTAGCGGCTGTTCCCGCCCGCGCCGGTCGCCGGGTTCAGCGGATCGTAGCCGGAGCCGGGACCGAGGAGGGAATCGGTGACGCCGCCGGTGGTCGCCCAGCGGAAGGATTCGTTCTGGAACTGGGGATCGCTCGGGTTGGGCTGGCTCTGCCACTCCTCGGCGGTGCGGATGCCCTGGTAATAATCGGTGCGGGTCGGGTCGGTATTGCCGTTGTTGGTGACGAACGCGACCTGACGGCCGTCGAGGAAGGCGTAATGGTCCTCGGGGTTGCCGGTCGCCGCGCTGCGCTCGCGGCGCTGCAGCACCTGCCCGCCCGCCGACGAGGCGAAGCTCACCGTGCGGCGGCGGCCGTCGGCGATGTCGACATAGGCGATCCGGCCCTCGAGGTCGTAGGCGTAGGTCGACGCCTGCGTCGTCGAGTAGGAGGTATTGGGGTTGAACGAGGACGAGCTCAGCCGCGCATCGTCCCACCAGGTGTAGGAATTGGTGGTGTAGGTGTCGGGCGCCGCCCCGTCCTGGTTCGGATAGTCGGCCTGGATGCCGTAGCCGGCCTTGGTCGAATGGACGCTGGTCGTGTTGAGCACGCCGCCGGCGCCGTAGCCGTTGGTCGTGGTCGAGACGTAGGTGTAGGTGTGCGTCCCGTTCGAGCCGGTCTCGACCTTGAGCTCGCTCACCGTCTCCGACTGGACGAGGTTCGCCGCGTCGTAGGAGATGGCATAGCGGTTGAAGCTCAGCTGGCCGGCCTTATCCCAATGCTGTTCCTGGGTGACCCGGCCCAGGGCATCGCGCTGGTAGTCCGCGCGCAGGATTCCCGTGCCCATGTCGGTCGCCGAGGCGGTGCCGTCGCCATTGTCCTGGTAGTTGGACTCGGCGATCGCCACCTGCATCAGGTAGCCGTCGTCGCGGTAGCTATATTCCTCGCGCCGCTGGCCGCTATAGCCGACCGCCTGGTTCTGATATTCGCCGTTGACCCCCTCCTGCGGGAAGGTGAGCTGGGCCCCGTTGGCGGGATCGTAGTCCGGATACCAGACCCAGACGGAGGCATAGCCGGTCAGCGCCGCGTCGTGCGTCATCGTCTTCCGCTCGCCGGCGAGATCGTAGGTCATCGCCGCGCCCAGCACGCCGGAGACGATGGTGCCGCCGGAGAGAGAGCCGTCGGCCACCACCATGCGGTTCATGCTGTCGTAGCGGTACCACAGGTCCTTGGTCGCCGCGCCATTTTGCGGGTAGGCGAGGTTGACGTTGCTGGAGGCGACGTGGCGGATGTTGCCGGCGAGGTCGTAATAGGTCGTGCTGGTGCTGCGCACGTTGTTGCCGCCGTCGAGGTCGGTGATCGTGACCAGGCGGCCGAGGGCGTCGTAGGTCGCGCTGGTCGATTGCAGGCTGACGGTGGCGGCGGTGGTGCCTGAGGGGAGATAGTAGCTGTAGACGGTGCCGGTCACGCCCTCATAGGTGCGGTTGCCGGCGGCGTCGTAGGCGTAGGTCGAGGTGAGGACGTCGTAGCCGGAGCCGGCATTGTCGACGACCTGCGCGAGCTTGCCGCTGTTGTAATAGGAATAGCTGACGCTCGCGCCCGCCACGGTCGACATCGTGACGAGCTCGCCGGCGGCGTTGTAGCCGTAGTTGAAAGTGTGGCCGCCGAAGTCGGTGCGGGAGACGGTACGCCCGAAATAGTCGAGATAGTCGGTCGCCGTGAGGGAGGCCGCGTTGACCGTGGTCTTGACCCAGCCGCCGAACGTGCGGAGGCCCGCCGTGGCGATGCCGCCGCTCCAGGCGTAGGAATAGCTGGTCGCGGCGCCGGTGAGGTCGGTCTGGAGGATCACCCGTCCCGCCTGGTCGTAGTCGGTCCGCTCGACCGCGCCGACGTAGACGCTGTTGGTGTGCCTTGTCCGCTCGCCGAGCCCGTCATAGGCATAGCTGTCGGTCAGCAGGCCGCCTTGATGGGCGACGGTGAGCAACCGGTCCATCGCATCGTAGGTGCGCGTTTCCACCCGGTTCAGTTCGTCGATCAGCGTACGGGCGTCGCCGAACACGTCATATTTGGTCTCGACGATGCCGCCGTCGGCGTGGAATTCCTTGAGCACCGACGCTTCCGCCCCGTCATAGCCGGTGCCGGCAAGGAGGGTGCGGGTGGTGAAGTTGAGATTGGCGTCGCGCGTGCCGACGAGGCGGCCCGACTTGTCGTAATAATAATTCTCGATCGGCGTGGCGGAGGCGACGGCGCCCGTCTCGCTCGTCCAGCTCACCGAGGGGCTGACCTTCTGAAGCAGCCGCCCCATTGTGTTGTACGAATAGTTGGTGACGTTGCCGCGCGCATCGGTCTCGCTCCTGACCTCGCCGAACGCGTTGTAGGCGCGCGAGACGTCGATCTCGGCGCTGACGCTCTGGCTCAGGTTGCGGAACGGATCGCGCTCCTGCACCTGCTGGCCGCGCCGGTCGAGCACGGCGATGGTCGCCACCGCGGCCGAGGAGGCGGTGGCGAGGTTACTGCCGAACAGCGCCAGCGCCTGCGCCTGCGAATAAGTGGAGAGGTCCGCGCCCGAGGCGCCGCCCGAGGAGCTGATCGTCAGGGTGGTGGCGCCGTTGCGATCGGAGACGAAGATCTTGGCGGTGCCGTCGCCCGCGGTCGATCGCCACAGCCGGCCGCCGCCGTCATAGTCGAACGTCTCCTGCGACAGGCCGTTCATGCCCTTGGCGGTCACCTCGCCGAACGCGTCGTAGGTGAGCTGGCTATGGTCGCCGAAGCTCCAGGACGCGCCGTTGTAGGTGGCGACGCCCTGGTAGACGGCGCGGCCGGCCGCGTCGTAGCGGGTGACGTTCGCCTCGGTGACGCTCGTCACGTTGTCCGAACGGGTGCGCGTCCAGCTCTCCTTCACGGTCCGGCCGGCGGCGTCGTAGCCGTAGGAGCGCGTGAAGTTCGCGGCATCGGTCATCGCGCTCATGCGGCCGCTGGCATCGTAGGCGTAACGGGTGATGCGGGCGCCGTTCTGGACGGTGCGGGTGAGGTTGCCGAGGCCGTCATAGGCGTTGACGATGCTGCGCTGGACGGTCGCGTTCTGCGAATCGACGAAGCTCGGCCCGGTGACGCCGATCAGGCGGCCGCCGGCATCGTAGCTGTAGCTGGTCGTATCGCCCGTCGCCTCCTGCTTCGAGGCGACCTGGCCGAGATGGTTGTAGGTGTAGACGATGGTCGCGTCCGCGGTCGCTTCGGTGAGGGAGGCGTTCGTCCCGGAGACGGTCGCATAGCGGACGCCGGTGCGCGTCTCGGTGAGGCGGCGGCCGTTACGATCGTAGGTGAAGCTGGTCGTGCGGTCGTCGCTGCTCGTCCCTGCCGAGCTCTTGAGGCTGTCGACGCTGGTGCTCTGGTCGAAGGCGCTCGCGACGGCATTGGCGTAGCGGGTTTCGGACTTTGCGTTGCCCTCCGCATCGCGGGTCCAGACGGTGAGGTAGTTTTCCTGGTCGACCTGGGCGGTCTTGCGTCCGGCCTTGTCGTACCACGACCAGATGCTGTTGCCGCGCCCGTCCTGCTGCCGCACGACGTTTCCCATCGCGTCGTAGGTGGTGTGCGTGACGACGTCGCCCGTCGCGGTCGAATAGACGCCGCCCGCATATTCCCCGGTCGTGAGATTGTGGACGGTTACGTCGGTGAGGCGGTTGGCGCGGTCGTAGCCGTAATCGGTCTCGCGATACGAGCCGCTCCCCGCCGGCGGCGCTCCCCCCGGCTGCGTCGGCAGCGCGACCAACGCCGCATAGGCGAGAGCCGACTTGACGTTGCCGTTGCCGTCATAGGTCCAGGCCGTGAGGGCGCCGGTGGGATCGACCGACGCGATCTTCCGGTCGGCCGCGTCGTAATAGAAGAAGGTCCGGGCGCCGCCGGCGTCCGTCGTCTGGATCACGTTGCCGCGTCGGTCGTAGGCGATCTTCTCGGAGGTGGTGACGGATTGCGTCGCCGCCAGCGTGCCCGTGTCGGTGACGGTGACGCCGTCATGCTGCGTCTCGATGAGGCGGCCGAGGGCATCGTAACAATAATGCGTCGTCCGCGCCTCGGCGACGTTAGAAGCTTCCACCATCTTCGTCCGGTTGCCGGCGGCATCATATTCGAAGCTGTTGGTGACGCTGGTGGCCTGCACCGTGCCGCTGCTGTCGGTGGAGGAAATCGGGAGCAGCTCCGCCGTCACCAGGCCGCGCCGGTCGATCGTGTTGACCGTCTGGCCGTTGAGCTTGTTCGTGACCTTCCACCGCTCGCCGAACGTGTTGAGGACGTAATCCTCGTGATAGCCTTCGCCGTCGGTCGCCTTGGTGAGGCGGCCGTTGCGGTCGTATTCAAACTGCGTCGTCGCGTCTTTCGCGTCCGCGGCGAAGGCAGGCGGCGCGCCCACGCCCGGCGCGGCGCCGAGCGGCGTCGCGTAGCGCGTCACCGCCTGCACGTCGCCGAATGCCGTGTATGCGGTCTGGGTACCGAAATTCTCCGGGTCCACCTCGAGCGTCAGCCGGCCGAGGCGGTCGTAATAATAAAAGGTGCTGTTGAGCCTCGCGTCGACCATCTTCGCGACGTGGCCGAAGCTGTCGTAGGTGTAAGTAGTGACGGCGCTGGTGCTGGCATCGAGCGGGACGGAGACGCTCAGCAGGTGCCCTGCGGCGTCGTAGTTGCGCACGGTCGCGTGGCTGAGCGCGTCGGTGACCGTCGTCGCGTCGCCGAGAGCGTCGTAGCCGTACTGGACCGTCGCCTCCACGCCGGTGACCCCGAAGGCGCGGGTCTCGGCGGTGAGGCGGCCGGCGGCGTCGTAATCGCGATGGGTGCGGCTCTGCTCGCCGGCGACGCCCCAGGCTTCGTAGACGTCGACCGCCTGGCCGTGCGCGTCGAGCACGTAATGGGTCGTGGCCGTGGCGCCGGTGTTGGTGTCGATGAGCCGCGTGACGTCGGTGACGCGGCCGGCCGCGTCGTAGCCGTACGTGGTCCGCGCTGCGACGGCGACGGAGGCCATTTGCGCGGTGAGGCCGGCGGCGGTCGGCCAGTCCGTGAGGTTCTGGGCGTCGGCGTAGAGCGTCTCGACGAGAACGCGGCCGGCGCCGTCGTAAGTCCGGCCGGTGACGAACCCGCCGGCGTCGACGGTGAAGGCGAGGCGCCCCGCCGAATCGTAGACGGAGCGCGTGATGCGGTCGCTGGCGTCGCTCTTGTACGTCGCCGCCCACGTCTGCATCGCGTCGTAGGTCGGGTCGCCGCTGGCGGTGAACGGCGCCGCAAAGCGGCGGATCTTGTTGACGTTGCCGAGGGAGTCGTAGGTGTAGGCGGTCGTCGCGCCTTCCCCATCGATCGAGAAGGCGAGCTGGCCCGCGCTGTCATAGACGGAGCGCGAGATGCGGTTGAGGCTGCTGGCGCTGAGCCCCGCCGCGCTCAGGGCCGCGACGACGTCGGCGACCGACGCGCTGCCGAGCGCGATCGAGCCGGCATAGTCCACCGTCCGGATGAGCTTGCCGGTCCCGTCATAGACATATTCGCGCGGATGGCCCGTCGCCGCCCCGTCCGCGGCGATCTCGTAGCGCAGCCGGCCCTGCCGGTCATAGACGAAATCGGTTCGCGCATCCGAACTGCTGCTGCCGACGGCCGCCTGCATGTCGGCGAGCGTGCCCGAAGCCCGCGTCTGCGCCGGCACAGGAGCCGCCGAGACCGTCTCGCGCACCTTGTTCCCGGCCGTGTCGTAGACGAACTGGGTCAGCACGCCGACCGCGTCGAGCGAGGCGACGAGGAGCCCGTCCTTGTCGTAGAAGCTCCGCGTCGTGCGGTCGTGCGCAGCGTCCGCGGTCGGTAGCTGGACGCTGGTGGGGGGCGTCGCCTTCAGCGATGCGATCTGGGTGGAAGTGAGGGCGGTCGCGTAAGCGGTGGTTCCGACCAGCCGGGAGGCGCCGTCGTAGGCGTAGGTGACGGCGCCGCCCATCGCGTCGATCGTCTCGATCACCCGGTCGGAATGGTCGTAGACGCGCCAGGTCCAGCCATCCTTGGTGTCGGCGGCGGGACGGATCCCATCGATGGTCACGGCGGCGGGATTGCCGTTGCCGTCGACCAGCGCGGCCACATTGACCGTGTTCGCCCAGGCGATGGTGGCGACGAGCCGGTTGCCGGCGTCGTAGCGATATTCGCTGACCGCTCCGTCGCCGTCTATGTCCGCCGCCTTGCGGCCGTGATCGTCGTACAGGATGTAGCTCTTGCGCCCGCTCGGGTCGGTGGTCATCCGAAGCCGGCCCGCGGCGTCGTACGCATAGCTGGTCGCCAGGGACGGAATGTCGCTCGCGCTTTCCGTGACGCTGAGGAGGTCGCCGGCCTTGTCGAAGACGGACGTGCGCGTCAGCCCGTTCGAGAGGCTGACCGTCGTGGTCGTCGAGGCGCCCTGATAGCTGATCGTCGTCACATGGCCTGCGGCGTCCGTCGCGCTGGTGATGCGGCCGACGCCGTCATAGGCGAAGACCTCGCTGCCCGACTGCCCGATGACCTGCCGGCTCACCAGTTCTCCGCGGCGGTCGTAGACGGTCTTGACCTGCGTCTTGATCGAGGCCGGATCGCCCGCGCCGCTCGACAGCGTGTTCGCATAGGTGGTGACGGTGTCGACATTGCCGCGTGCGTCGTAGGTCGTGTCGACCCGCTCGATCTTGGTCTGGTCGCGCCCGGCCGCCCAGCTCGCCATCGTCGCCTCGTCGACCGTCTGCGTGTCGCTCCACCCGGCCAGCGGATAGGCGTCGCCCGTGTAGGTCAGCCGCGCCGTCTCCTGCCCCAGCGAATTGTAGACGTGTTGCGACACCCTCCCTTCCGCGCTGACTTGGAAGCGAAGCCGTCCGTTCGCGTCGTAGGCGTAGCGGGTCGTGACGGGGGTCGAAGGCTGTAGCGAACCGGCCCCGTCCGGGTCCGGCGCCAGCCAGCGCGTTTGGGTCAGCATCCGGTTGTTGGCGAGATTGAAGGTGCGGGTGACGACGTTCCCCTGCGCGTCGCGCTCGTACGTGCGGTTGCCGTTGGCGTCGTACTGGAAGACCGTCGCGTTGCCGTTCGCGTCGGTGACCGATGTCACGTCGCCATTGGCATTGTACGTGAAGCTCGTCGTCTGGGTCGCGCCGCCGCTGGTCGCCGGCGGCGAGACGATCGCGGTGAGCCGCTCGGCACTGTCGTACCAGATCTGCGTCTGCTGGCCGCTGGGATCGGTAACCGTGGTGAAGCCCTGCGTCAGGTCGTAGGACAAGGTGGTGGTGCGGCCGGCTGTGGCCGTCGTATATTCGGTGAAGGACGTGATGCGATACCGGCCGCCGACCAGCGCCCACTGGAAGTCGATACGCGAGCCGTCGGATTGGGTGATGGAGTTCAGGGATCCGGAGGCCGAGTCGTACGCGTAGCCGATGGTGTAGACGTTGCCGTCGGCGATCGAGCCGTCGTCCGGGGTCAGGTCGTACTGGCGCGAGACATAGCGACCCGACGAGTCGAAATTCATGTACCCTTCGGTGCGGGTGACCGTGTTGTTCGAGGCATCCTGGTAAGTGGCGGTGAAAGTGTAGAGGCTGGAGCTGGCCGCGACGAGGCTGACGCTCTCCCCGTTGGAATCTGCATCGCTGACGCCGACGGCGTTCCATGTGATGGTCGTCGTGTTCCCGGACGGGTCGATCCGTTTCCAGAGCCGGTTGTTGCTGGCGTAGACTTCCGTCGTGCGCGTCGCGCCGTCGGTCCAGACCCAGTTGCTGCCGTTGTAGCGGAGCTCGTCGTAGGCGCCTCCCCCCTCGGTGTTGACGTAGCAACCCTTCGAAGCATCGTAGGTGTAGACGGTGTCGCCGCCTTCGCTGTCTCGTCTCATCACGGTGCTGCCGGCCGTGTTCACCGTTCCGGTGAGAGACCCGACGACGGCGTTGTACGACCCGATCCAGAAGGAGCGCGTCTCGCCCCACTGGACGAGCTGGAATCCGTCGAGCCCGTAATTCGACGAGATGGCGGGATCGGGACTGGCGCCGAAGATGAGCTCGTCCTTCTGATCGACGAACACGCTGCCGAGGGCGGCGTTGACGAAGACGCCGTCGAGACCGGAGCCGGCGGCCGCGCTGCCGATCTGCCCCGCCGCGCCGAGCAGGTCGCGCGAACTGCGCAGGACGCCCATGCCGTTGCCCGTGATGATGCCAACCATTCCCCGCTCCGCTTACTCGCCGTCCGGGCCCGAGCGGCGTCCGCCTCACGCGTCCGCGACGCGGTGCTCCGTCGCCGGGCCTCACCATCAGGTCGGGAATTCGCCGGGCATGTTTAGGATTTTTTTCGGTGCCCGGCCCGCGGATGCGCCTGTGCCCACCGTCCGCGCACAAGCCGCTGCAGAACATGAAAAAAATTTAACCGAAGCGGTCGAAATCCTGTTGCAAAGCCGAAATGGCCCCTGCATCATGCTGACCCTCGTCCATGCCGGTCGGCATGGAGCGTAGATCTGAGGCTTGCTCGTCTTGTGGATGCAGCTGCGTCCGTTGATGAGCGGCAGAAAAGCTGTAGTCGTGCATCAAAAGCGCGGCGCGCTTGTCTCGTGCCGGACGGTTGCGGAAGGTTAAATCTCTTATAACCATTCCCGTGAGCCAAGATGAGCGATGATCCTCGTCGACTCATCATGTCTTTGCCCAAGTGCGCCATCTTGCATCGTGAGAACCGATTCTGCTCGTGCGCGCCGCCAGCCGTAGAGTTTCCCTTCATTTCTGCTGATAACGCCGAGAATTTGTTTGAAAACCGTAACAGGCCCGAATCTGTGGCGATAACTAGTCGGCGTTTGCGGGGCACGGCTCGTCGCCATTTCGGCGGAAAATTCGATTAATTTTGCGGAAGCACTAAGTCGCTGCTTGCATTTGGATTTTTCGCTGTCAGCATCCCGTGTCGCGGCCGTCCTGGTCGCGATTGGGAGAGTGAAAACATGAATCTCAAGAAATGGGGGCTTACCGCCCTCGCGCTGACGTTTGGCGCGACGGCGGGCACCGTGGCCTATGCAAATCAGCCGGTCGAGCGGAGCGGCAACGTCTACCACAAGGTAGCGTGCGCCCGCGGCAATCCGAACGGCACCGCGCGCTGTCATGCCCACGTCGTCACCGACGCGGCCGGCAACGAGATCAACGGCCAGGTCCAGCCGAACGTGACCCCGTCGGGTTACGGTCCGAACGACCTCAAGTCGGCCTACAACATCACCACCGACGGCACGACGACGATCGCGATCGTCGACGCCTACGGCTATCCGAACGCGGAAGCCGACCTTGCCGTCTACCGCTCGCAATACGGCCTTCCGGCCTGCACGACCGCCAATGGTTGCTTCAAGAAGGTCAACCAGAACGGCGTCGCAGGCTCCTACCCGTCGACGGATGTGGGTTGGGACCAGGAGCAGGCGCTCGACCTCGACATGGCCAGCGCCATGTGCCCGGGCTGCAAGATCGTGCTCGTCCAGGCGACCACGGCGAGCTACGCCAACCTCGCCCAGGCGGTCCGCACCGCCGCGGCGATCCCCGGCGTCACGGTGATCTCGAACAGCTACGGCGGTTCGGAAGCCGGCACGACGAGCTATGAGGCCTCGTACAACCAGCCGGGCAAGGCGATCACCGTCTCGACCGGCGACTCGGGCTACGGCGTCCAGTTCCCGGCCTCCTCGCCGCACGTCATCGCGGTCGGCGGCACGCACCTGGTGCGCGCCTCCAACACCCGCGGCTGGAGCGAGACGGCGTGGAGCTCGGGCGGCTCGGGCTGCTCGACGGTCTATGCGAAGCCGAGCTTCCAGACCGACGCGCTTTGCACGATGCGCATGGAAGCCGACGTCTCCGCGGTCGGCGACCCGAACACCGGCGTCGCCGTCTACGGTCCGACCACCCGCCGGGCGTCCGGCTGGATGGTCTTCGGCGGCACCAGCGTCTCGGCGCCGCTGATCGGCGGCATCTACGGCGTCACCGGCCACACCCCGACCGGGGCGGCGAGCATCTACGCCAACAAGGCGTCGCTCAACGACGTGACCAGCGGCACCAACGGCACCTGCGGCGGCACCTACTTCTGCACCGCGGGTGCGGGGTATGACGGCCCGACCGGCAACGGCACGCCGAACGGCGTCGCGCCCTTCTAAGGGACGACGAGGCGAGGAGCGGGCCCGGCTTGCCGCGGCCCGCTCCTTTGCTTAAGCTGACCAACATCTTGGAAAACCAGACGATTCCCGCCGCGATCCGTTCGCCCGCGCGCGCGCTCCTCAAGCGCCTGATCGCGCTGCTGTTTCTCGTCATGGGGGCGGCGCCCGCGCTGGCCCAGGACGGCGCCTCCACCCTGACCAAGGTCACCGTGCTGGCCGACACGCCGACGGAGACCCGGCTCCAGCTCGATCTCGCACCCCGCGCCCACGGCTTCGCGCCGGTGGGCAACGACGTCAATCGCCCGGCGCTGGGCCTCGCGCTCACCAACCGCGGCTCCGGCGCGGTGACGCCGCCGGGCCTCAAGGGCCTGGTGCGGCAAATCAGCTTCGAGCAGGTCGAGACCATCCTCATCCTGCGCTTCTCGGTCACCGCGGCGGCGAGCGTCACCGCCAGCGCCAGCGGCGACCGCACCATCGACGTCACCGTCTCGACCAGCGGGCCGGCCGTGCAGGTCAAGGCGGAAGGGCCCGGCATCGTCGCCAGCGACGTGCCCCAGCCGCGCGGCTTCAGCCCCGGCGAGACGTTCGAGCTGGTCCAGCTCAAATATGCCGACGTCAGCGAGATCGTCGGCCTGCTCAGCAGCGGAACCAGCGTCCGCTCGAACGACTTCTTCGTGCCCCGCGAGCCGGCCTTCGGCTCGAACAGCCTGACCGGCAACGCCTACAATCCCGGCCCGCAGGTGAAGGCGCCGGGGAGCGACGATACACCGCTCGGCCAGTCGATCGACGCCGGCATGGCGATCGACCGCCGCCTCAACGCGGTCTGGCTGCGCGGGACGCCCGAATATATCGCGCGGATGAAGCAGATGATCGCCGCGATCGACGTGCCGCTCGACAGCGTCGTCCTCGAGACCCAGTTCGTCGAGCTGACGGAGAGCGGCGCGCGCGCGATCGGCATCGACTTCGCCAATTCCAACGGCCAGATCGCCGTCATCACCGGCCAGACCGGCCAGTTCATCCCGCCCGGCATCCGCGAGGGCGGCCGCCTGTTCAGCGCCAGCGTCCAGGCGGCGATCTACGCGCAGATCCAGAAGGGCAACGGCCGCATCGTCTCGAAGCCGCGGATCGCCGCCCAATCCGGGTCGACGGCCAAGATCATCACCGGCGATGCGCTGCCGATCCTCACCGCGATCACCCTCTCGGGCGTCAACGGCGTCAGCCAGCAGGTCCAGTACGTCAACGTCGGCGTGACGCTGCAGATCGCGCCGCGGGTCAGCATCGACGGCTACGTCTCCAGCCACATCTTCTGCGTGGTCTCCAGCGTCACCGGGTTCAGCCAGGGCTATCCGACGATCAGCCAGCGCCAGGCGGAGACCTCGGCGACGGTCGGCGACGGCGAATCCTTCATCATCGGCGGGCTCAGCCAGGAGAACGTCATCCAGACCAAGACGAAGGTGCCGCTGCTCGGCGACATCCCGCTGCTCGGCCAGGCGTTCCGCACCGACCGCAAGTCGCAGTCCAAGACCGAGCTCTACATCGTCGTGACGCCGCACATCGTCCACCGCGTCGACGTCCGCCAGGCCGGCGCTCCGGGGGTCACGACGGTGCCGACCACCACCACGACGGTCACCTACGGCCCCGGCGGCGCCCAGCCCGCCGCGGTCCAGGCCCAGCCGCAGCCGCAGCCGCAGCGTTAGGCGCGGCACCTCGCGCAAATCGCCGCGGCGCACTACATCCTGGGCCGCCATGCCCGCATCGCTTCCCCTCGTCCCGATCCTGCTCGCCTGCGCCGCCTTCCTGCTGCTCGCGCTGCTCTCGCGCGTGCCTTATCTGGGAGCCGCGATCCGGGTCGGCGTCTCGCTCGCGCTCGTCGCGCTCGTCGTGCTGGTGGTGACGGAGCGGGCGCCGCTCAACCCCTTCCTCGGCCGGGTCGCGGACCGGCTGCACCTCGACGAGCAGCAGGTGGCCGGCAAGGAGGTGCGCATCCGCATGGCGCCCGAAGGCCATTTCTTCGCCACCGTGTCGCTGAACGGCGTCCGGCGGCGGATGCTGATCGACAGCGGCGCGACGGTCACCGCAATCTCCACGCAGACGGCCGCAGAGGCCGGGCTGAAGCCGGATCTCGATCCGGTGCCGGTGGTGCTGCAGACCGCTAACGGCGCGGTCGCGGCGAAGACCGCGACGGTGCCGGAGCTGCGCCTCGGCGACATCGTCGCGCGCAAGCTCAAGGTCGTCGTCTCGCCGGCCTTCGGCGACATGGACGTGATCGGGATGAACTTCCTGTCCAAGCTCGCCTCGTGGCGGGTCGAGGGGAAGACCTTGATCCTGGTGCCCCACCACCGGCAGCCGGCGAGGCCGACCGCGGCGTGAGCGCTGTCCCCAGCCTCGCCGCCGCCTGCCGCGCCGTCCTCCTCTCCGCGGACCCGCTGGAGAAGGTGAAGGCCGCCCGCGCCGCGGCGCGGGCCTGGCGGAGGGGCGCGCTCGGGCACGCATTCGACGTGTCGATGCCGGACCGTCCGGCGCGGCCGGCGAGGCCGGAGCTGTGCGCCCCGAGCGCCATGCCGAAGCGCGGCCGGGGCGGATCGGAGCGGGGCCGGATCGCGATGCTGCACGCGCTGGCGCATATCGAGTTCGTCGCGATCGACCTCGCATTCGACCTGGTCGGCCGGTTCGGCGCCGCTTTTCCCCGTGAATTCGCCGACGACTGGCTGTCGGTGGGCGCCGACGAGGCGATGCACTTCGCCTTGCTCGACCGGCGTCTCCGGGCGCTCGGCAGCTTCTACGGCGCGCTTCCCGCCCATGCGGGGTTGTGGGAGGCGGCCGAGGCGACCGCGCACGATCCGCTGGCACGGCTCGCCGTCGTGCCGATGGTGCTGGAGGCGCGCGGGCTCGACGTCACGCCGGCGACGGTGGAGCGTTTCGCCGCCGGGGGCGACGTGACGTCCGCGGCCATCCTGGAGCGGATCTACCGCGACGAAATCCGCCACGTCCGCGCCGGCACGAAATGGTTCGAAAGAGCCTGCGAATGGCGGAGAATCGGGCCTGTTTCGGAATGGCAACGACTGGTCGCTCTCCATTTCCGCGGTGCGGTTAAGCCGCCATTCAACGACTCAGCGCGCGACGAAGCCGGTCTGTCCCGCGATTACTACGGCGGGCTTGCCGCGGAAGGATATGTTTAACAGTCTCCCGGCCATCCAGTCGCGGAGGGGGCAATCTCCTGACGGATAAGGGCTTTCGCGGCCCTTGAAACGAAGATTTCCGGCACGTCGCGTGCGGCTTTTCGCCTGCGCCCGGCGCGCCAGCTGAGGATGGCTTGTGCTGATCAAGACGACGAACGCCGGCTTTACGGGAACGTTCCGCAAGATGTTCAAGGCGCGCGATATTTTCCTGCATGACGGTCGTTCGCTGCGCCGCTTCCGGATCACCCCGGGCCTGCAGCTCTTCGCCGTCATCGCCGCCGTCACGCTTCTGCTCTGGTCCATCCTCGCCACCGCCCAGCTCGCCGTCGCCGCCACCGCGCCCGCCGCCAATCCCGCCGAGGTCGCCCGCATGCAGCGCGAGGTCCAGGCGATGCAGGCCGATGTCGCCGCCATCAAGGCCGTCGCCCAGCGTCGCCTCGCCATGACCGAAGCCGAGATCCGCCGCCTCGGCCTGCAGCCGGAGCGGATCAAGGCGCAGGGCGTCGGCGGCCCCTACGAGCCGGTCGAGACCGCCCACGCCGCCGATCCCAATTTCAAGGCGCTGTTCGCGAGCTGGAAGAAGCTCGAGCAGCTCGAGCAGGGCACCGTCGCCATCCCGTCGACCGAGCCGGTCCACGGCACCAACTTCACCTCCGGCTTCGGCGTGCGCTCCGATCCCTTCAAGGGCCGCGCCGCCATGCACCCGGGCATCGACCTCGCCGGGCCCTACGGCACGCCGATCTACGCGACCGCCGACGGCACCGTCGGCCGAGCCGAGTGGAACAATGGCGGCTACGGCAACCTGGTCGAGATCGACCATGGCCACGGCATCCAGACCCGCTACGGCCACCTCTCGCGCTCGATCGTCCATGCCGGCGAGCGCGTGAAGCGCGGCCAGCTTATCGCTTATATGGGCTCGACCGGCCGTTCGACCGGCAGCCACCTCCACTATGAGGTCCGGCTCGACGGCAAGGCCGTGAACCCGATCCCCTTCCTCCAGTCCGGCGAGTACCTCCAGTCGGTGCAGCGCCGCGCCGCCGCCGCCACCCGCGTCGCGGTCGGCGGACCCGAGAGCGCCGACTGATCCGTTTCAGGAGAGGCTAAAAGGCCGGGGCCGCTTCCGAAAGGAGGCGGCCCTTACTCTTTGCGGGCTGGGTCTTGGGCGAGCGGGCGCAACCGGAGCCGCGCTCCTTGGTTGTGCCCTCGAAACGAAGGAGGATGCGCATGCCGGTCTCGAACACCCCCATCGTAGAGCGGATCGCGCGGGTCATCGCCGGGCGCGTCGCCAGCATCAATGCGGAGGGCGACGAGAAATCCGCCGGCGACCGCGTCGACGCGACCTGGCGCGACTACGCCGAGGATGCGCGCTCGATCCTGCGCACGCTGAGGGAGCCGGACGCCGCCATGGCCGGGGCGGGCGACGCGGCAATGTGGGAGCGGATGGTGCTCGCCGCGCTGGAAGCGGAGAACGCCTGAAAAGAAGAAGGGCCGCCCGGTCTTCCCGGACGGCCCTTCCGCATTGTCCAGCCGAGGCGGCTGATGTCGCTTAGCGCGAGGCTCCTTCGGAGGCTGCGCTCATCCGACCCGCCGCGTGCGGCATATGACAATGAGACATCAGACCACCTCCTTTCCGTTGTTGAACAGTGAAAGCGATATGGGTGCTCCTCGCGAAAAGGGAAGGGGTGCAATGGCTTAGCCGGCGTTTGCCTCAGCCTCGCTTGACCCTTAGTGTCCGCGCCGAGGGGAAGAGGCGCTGACCAGGAACGTCGCCAGTCCATGTGACGCCGCCATGGCCGAATGCGCGCGCGCGTCGCCCGGGGTTCCGGCCCATCCCAATCTCGTCCTCGCCACCTGCATCCTCGCCTCGAGCCTCGCCTTCATCGAGGGCGGAGTCCTCAACGTCGCGCTGCCGGCGATCGGCGCGAGCTTCCACGCCGCCCCGGCCGAGGTGCAGTGGGTGATCAACGCCTTCACCCTGCCGCTCAGCGCGCTGCTGCTGCTCGGCGGTGCGGCGGGGGACCGCTATGGGCGGCGGCTCTGCCTGCTGCTCGGCATGGCCCTGTTCGCCGGCGCGTCGGTGCTGTGCGCGCTGGCGCCGACGCTGGCGGTCTTCCTCGGCGGTCGGGTGCTGCAGGGGCTCGGCGCGGCGCTCGTCCTTCCCAACAGCCTCGCCATCCTCGGCGCCGCCTTTTCGGGCGAGCGGCGCGGGCGCGCGGTGGGACTCTGGGCGGCTCTCGGCGCCGTGACGGGCGCGGTGGCGCCGCCGCTCGGCGGCTGGCTGGTCGACCAGGCGGGATGGCCGTCGGTCTTCTACGTCAACCTCCCGGTCGTCGCCGCGGCGGTCCTGCTCGCCCTCCGGGTGGTGCCGGAGAGCGTCGAGCCGGCACGCGCTCCGCCGGACTGGGCCGGCGCCGCCGCCGCGACCGCCGGGCTCGGCGCCCTCGCCTACGGCCTCACGTCTTGGTCGGGAGGGCGGGGCAGCCAAAGCGGCGCCGCGGCGTGGATCGGGGCTGGCGCCGTTCTGCTTCTTCTGTTCCTCTGGCAAGAGAGGCGGCGCGGGAACGGGGCGATGATGCCGCTCTCCCTCTTCGCCTCGCGCCGCTTCGCAGGGCTGACGCTGCTCACCTTCCTCCTCTACGGCGCGTTCGGAGGGATGCTCGTCCTCCTCCCCTACGTGCTGATCGAGGCCGGAGGCTATTCGGCGCTGCGGGCCGGGAGCGCGCTGCTGCCGCTGCCCCTCGTCATCGCCGCGCTGTCGCCGCTCACCGGACGCCTCGCCGCCCGCGCCGGGCCGCGCCTGCCGCTGACGGTGGCGCCGCTGATCGTCGCCGGCGCCTTTCTCCTCGCGCTGCGGATCGACGCGGCGGCGGGCTATGTGGCGGACGTGCTGCCGGCGGTGCTGCTGATGGCGCTCGGCATGGCCTTCGCCGCCGCGCCGCTTACCACCGCCGTGCTCGGCTCGGTCGATGCGCGCCACACCGGCACCGCCTCCGGCCTCAACAGCGCCGTCTCTCGCAGCGGCGGGCTTATCGCGGTCGCCCTGCTGGGGGCGGTCCTGGGCGAAAGAGGGACGGCACTGATCGGAGGGTTCCACCAGGTCGCGCTGGTCGCCGCGGCCGTGTCGGCGGCCGCGGCGGTCTGCGCGGCGATGCTCCTGGGGAAGGACTGAGGCTCAGCCCTCGTGCGCGGCGATCCAGTCCTCGACGACCGGGGCGATGCGCTCGCGCCACTTCGAGCCGTTGAAGATGCCGTAATGGCCGACGCCCCTGGCGAGATGGTATTTCTTCTGCCGGGCGGGCAGGCCGGTCGCGATGTCGAGGGCCGCCTTGGTCTGGCCGATGCCGGAAATGTCGTCGCGCTCGCCTTCGACGGCGAGAAGGCCGACGTCGACGATGGCCGCCGGGTCGACCCGGCGCCCGCGATGCATCATCTCGCCCTTCGGGAGCAGGTGGCGCTGGAAGACGGTGTCCACCGTCTGCAGGTAGAATTCGGCGGTCATGTCGCAGACCGAGCGATATTCCTCGTAGAAGCGCTTGGTCGCCTCGGCGCTCTCGCCGTCGCCGTCGACGAGATGCTTGAACATTTCCCAGTGGCTGGTGAGGTGGTCGCCAAGGTTCATCGCCATGAAGCCGGCGAGCTGCAGGAAGCCGGGATAGACCGCCCGCCCCGCGCCCGGATAGGTGTAGGGCACGGTTGCGATCACGTTGCGCTCGAACCAGGCGAAGGGCCGCTGCGTCGCCAGCGTGTTGACCGCGGTCGGCGCCTTGCGCGTGTCGATGGGCCCGCCCATCATGGTGAGCGTGCGTGGCCGGCACGGATGCTTGTCGGCGCTCATCACCGCGGCGGCGGCGTAGCAGGGCACCGACGGCTGGCAGACGGCGAGCATGTGGGCGCCGGGGCCGATATGCTCGAGGAAGGCGATCAGATAGTCGATATAATCGTCGAGGTCGAAGCGGCCGGCCTCTGCTGGGACCAGTTTCGCGTCGCGCCAGTCGGTGATGTAGACGTTGTGGCGCGGCAGCATCCGCTCGACGGTGCCCCGCAGCAAGGTGGCATAGTGGCCGGACATCGGCGCGACGATCAGGAGGCGCGGCCCGCCCTCGACGCCCTCGCGGCGGAAGCGCTTCAGCTGGCCGAACGGCTTCCTCAGCACGATCTCCTCGCGCACCCGCACCTCGCGGCCGTCGACGAGCGTTCGGTCGAGCCCGAATTCGGGCTTCCCGCGCGGCGCCGAGGCGTGGGCGAAGACGTCGAGCGCCGAAGCGACGATCGGCCCCATCGAGCTGTAGGCGAAGGGGTTGGCGGGGTTCTGCATCCAGCCGGCGCCGATATTGGCGAGCGTGCTGGCTCCGGCGAGCAGCGAGCGCTGCATCTCATAGGCGTCGTAGAGCATCGGATCTCCAGATGGTGCGCCCTGCTACCGGTATCAACGCCGGGACGGCAAGGGAGGATAACCGCCGGGGCGGGCTAAGGCTCCGGCGGGAGCCGGCATTGAGCGTGTCTCGAAGCGCTGCTAGGCCCCGGTCATGGCAGAAAAAGGCGCCGATACTCCGCCCCCGGGCAAGATCGCCAACCTCGTCATCATCTGGCGTTTCGTGGCGCGATACAAGGGCCATGTCGCGGCGGCTCTGGTCGCGCTCGTCATCGCCGCCGGCGCGACCCTCTACATACCCAATTCTTTCCGGTTGATCATTGACAAGGGCTTCGCCAGCGCCCGCGGCAACATCAATCCGTGGTTCGAGCACCTGCTCGCCGCCGTCGCGGTCATGGCCCTTGCTACCGCCTTCCGCTTCTATTTCGTCTCCTGGCTCGGCGAGCGGGTCGTCGCCGACGTGCGCGAAGCCGTGCAGAGGAACCTCGTCCGTCTCGCCCCTTCCTATTTCGAGGAGAACCGCCCGTCCGAGATCGCCTCGCGCCTCACCGCCGACACGACGATCATCGAGCAGGTGGTCGGCACCAGCATCTCGGTGGCGCTACGCAACGTCGTCATCGGCATCGGCGGCATCGGCAACCTCATCATCCTTTCGCCCAAGCTCGCCGGCATGCTCCTCCTCGGCATTCCCGCCATCATCGTGCCGGTGACCTTGCTCGGGCGCCAGGTGCGCAACATCTCCCGCCAGAGCCAGGACCGGATCGCCGACGTCGGTGCTATGGTCGACGAGGTGCTCGGCGCGATGAAGATCGTCCAGGCCTTCAACCAGCAGGGGCGCGAGGCGTCCCGCTTCAAGGAGGCGGTGGAGCGCGTCTTCGCCACGGCGAAGAAGCGGATCGCGGTGCGGGCCGTGATGACGGCGGTCATCCTCTTCCTCGTCTTCGGGGCGATCACCGTCGCCCTGTGGCAGGGGGCGATCGACGTAGAGCGAGGCCGGATCAGCGGCGGCACGATCGCCAATTTCGTGCTCACCGGCGCCCTCGTCGCCGGCGCCTTCGGTGCGCTGACCGAAGTCTATGGCGACCTGTTGCGCGGCGCCGGGGCCGCGGGCCGGCTCAACGAACTGCTGTCCGAGCAGCCGGAGATCCAGGCGCCCGCCAGCCCGCGCGCGCTGCCCGAGCCGGCGCGCGGTGCGCTCGAATTCCGCGGCGTCACCTTCCGCTACCCGACGCGCAGGGAGGTTTCGGCCCTCCACGATTTCTCGCTCTCCGTGGCGCCTGGGGAGACGCTGGCCGTGGTCGGGCCGTCGGGCGCCGGCAAGTCGACCCTCTTCCAGCTCGCCTTGCGCTTCTACGATCCGGAAGCCGGGGCGGTGCTGCTCGACGGCGTGCCGCTGCCCGAGGCGGATCCCGCCGACATTCGCGCCCGAATGGCGGTGGTGCCGCAGGAGACGGTGATCTTCGCCGCCTCGGCGCGGGACAATCTGCGCTACGGCCGGTGGGACGCCTCGGACGAGGAGCTCTGGGCCGCGGCCGAGGCCGCCAACGCCGCCGACTTCCTCCGCCGCCTCCCGGAAGGGTTGGACACCTATATGGGGGAGGGCGGGGCCCGCCTCTCCGGTGGGCAGCGCCAGCGCCTGGCGATCGCCCGCGCAATCCTGCGCGACGCGCCTCTGCTCCTTCTCGACGAAGCGACCTCGGCCCTCGACGCGGAATCGGAGCGGCTGGTCCAGGCGTCGCTCGAGCGGCTGATGGCCGATCGCACCACGATCGTCATCGCCCATCGCCTTGCCACCGTCCGCGCCGCCGACCGGATCGTCGTGATGAGCGACGGCCGCATCGCCGAGGAAGGCACGCACGACAGCCTCTCGGCCCAGGGCGGCCTCTACGCCCGCCTGGCCCGCCTCCAGTTCGAAGGGCTGGCGGCCTGAGCCGGGCTGGCGCCGCCGCCGGGCTCTGGTAGGTTCGGCGGATGGACCGCGGCCGGATCACCCCCGTCATCCTCTCCGGCGGCGCTGGCACCCGCCTCTGGCCGCTGTCGCGGCTCGACCGGCTGAAGCCGCACGTGGCGCTGACCGGCGGCCATACGATGCTGCAGGAGACGGCGCTGCGCGTGGCGGACGCGGAGCGCTTCGCGCCGCCGCTTCTCGTCACGGGCGAGGACCAGGCGGGGGAGTCGGCCGGGCAGTTGCACGATTTGGGCATCACCCCCACGCTCGTCGTCGAGCCCTGTCCGCGCGGGACCGCAGCTGCGATCGCGCTCGCCGCGGCCCGCGCGCCCGACGCGCTGCTGCTCGTCATGCCGAGCGATCATGTGATCGCCGACGCCGCCGCGTTCCGCGCCGCCGTGGAGGCCGCCGTCCCGCTTGCAGAGGATGGCTGGCTGGTGACGTTCGGCATCCCCCCCGAGCGGGCCGAGACCGGCTACGGCTATGTCCGCGCCGGCGAGGCGCTCGGCGCCGGCCACCGCGCCGCCGCCTTCATCGAGAAGCCGCCGCGCGCGCTCGCCGAGCGCTTCGTCGCGGAAGGCGGCCATTTGTGGAATGCGGGCATCTTCCTGTTCCGCGCTGATGCCTTTCTCGCCGCCTTGGAGACGCACGCGCCGGAGGTCGGCGAGGCCGTCCGCTCCGGCTCGGACGAGGCCTTTGCCGCCTTGGCCTCGTCCTCGATCGACCGCGCCCTGCTCGAGAAGAGCGACCGCGTCGCCGTGGTGCCGGGCGAGATGGGCTGGTCGGATGTCGGCAGCTGGGAAGCCTTGTGGTCGCTCGGGCCGCGGGACGCAGCGGGGAACGTCCTCTCCGGGGACGTCGTCGCCCCGTCGAGCACGGGCTCGCTGATCCGATCGGACGGGCCCGTGGTGGTGGCGCTCGACGTCCACGATCTGGTTGTCGTGGCGACCGAGCGGGCGGTGCTGGTGGTGCCGCGCGGACAGAGCCAGCGGGTGAAGGAAGCTATCGACGCGCTGCACGCGCGGGGGCAAAGGCGGCAGGACCCAGACCTTCCGGAGTAAGCGAATCGTGCCCCACCTCCGCCCGCTCGGCCGCAGCGGCCTCTCGACCCCGCCTCTCGTGCTCGGCGGCAACGTCTTCGGCTGGACGGCGTCCGGCGAAGAGGCATTCCGCATCCTCGACCGCTTCGTCGCCGCCGGGGGGCGGATGATCGACACCGCCGACGTCTATTCCGCCTGGGTGCCCGGCCACAAAGGCGGCGAATCGGAAAGCCTGATCGGCGAGTGGCTCCGCCGCCGCGGCGCGAAGGGCGAAGTGCTGATCGCCACCAAGGTCGGCATGCTTCCCGGCGAAGGCGGCGAGAAGCTGGAGCCGGCGCGAATCGCGGCGGCGGCCGAAGCCTCGCTCCGCCGCCTGGGCGTGGAGGAGATCGACCTCTATTATGCGCACCAGGAGGATCCGAAGACCCCGGTCGAGGAGAGCCTGATGGCCTTCGACCGGCTGGTGCGGGAGGGCAAGGTGCGCGCGCTCGGCGCATCCAACTACAAGCCGGAGAGCCTGCGTCGGGCGCTCGATTTTTCAGACGCGCAGGGCATCGCCCGGTACGAAGTGCTGCAGCCGGAATATCATCTAATGGGCCGCGACACGTTCGAAGGCGGGCTCCAGCAGCTCTGCCTCGAGCGGGAGGTCGGCGTGCTGCCTTATTACGGCCTCGCCTCCGGCTTCCTGACCGGCAAATATCGCTCGCCCGCCGACCAAAAGCAGAGCGTGCGCGGCGACCGGATGGGCAAGTATCTGAACGCCCGCGGATATGCGGTGCTCGCGGCGCTGGATGATGTCGCGGGGGAGACCGGGACCAATCCTTCTACCGTGGCCCTCGCCTGGCTCGCCGCGCAACCGGGGGTGACGGCGCCGATCGCGAGCGCGCGGACGCCGGCGCAGCTCGAGGATTTCATCGGAGCGCTGGAGCTGGAGTTGAGCCGCGAGCAGATCGCGCGGCTGGACGAAGCGTCGAGGACGGCCGTCTAGCGGCCGACGATCTCTTCGCCGGCGTGGACGAGGATGTCGCGGAGCGCGCCGCCGGCGCGGGCGAGGGCGGCGGCGAGCGTCCAGACGACCAGCACGGCGGTCCAGGGCAGCATCGCCGCCGAGGCGAGGACGATGAAGGCGAGACCGACGGCGATCTTCAGCGCCGCCGGTTTCTGCGGCGCGGCGACGGTGACGGCTTCGGCTTCGATCCGCTGCATGAACATGGGCTTCTCCTCCTGTTCCGGCCAGCTTCGCCGCTCATGGTTAATTAGTCGCTAACGCGCCCGGTCAGGCGACGCGGAACACCCAATAGCGGTTGATGAGGAAGCTCAGCACCGGCGTCACGCCGACCATCGCCGGCACCGGCGCCAAAGGCGGGAGGTGGAGCGCGATCGTGAACAGCCACACCCAGAAGCTGTTGAGCCCGAAACCGAACAGGGTGGCGCCGACGAAGCGGGCGACGGTCGCCGCTTCGTCTTCCCGCTCGGCTGCGAACGACCAGCGGCTGTGAACCAGATAGCCGGCGACCAGCCCGGCGCCGTAGCCGCAGACGTTGGCGAGCATCGGCGGGACGTGGGCGAGCAGGGCGCAGGCCGTGTAGATGAGGGTCGAGAGCGCCGTGACGCCGAGGCCGGCGATCCCGTATCGCACCAGTTGCCCGAACGCCTGGGTCCGCGCGAAGGGCGGGAGCGCCGCGACGAGCGCGCGCATCAGGCGGCGGCGCCCAGCCGCTTGGCGATCGCCGCGCCCATCTCCTGCACCGGCACCGCCGGCGCCAGCCGCGAATCCGTCGCCGGCTCGTAGAGATCGGGCCGCTTCAGCCGCCATTTGGCGAGGCGATAGTCGATCGACGTCCTGAGCACGCCGAGACCGTAGATGCAGGACCGGCGGAAATTGATGCTGGAGGCCTCGGCGAAATATTTGGTCGGGCAGGAAATCTCGCCCATCCGGAAGCCGTGCCAGGCGGCCTGCGCGATCATCTGGTTGTCGAACACGAAATCGTCCGAGCAGGCGAGCAGCGGCAGCTTCTCGAGCACCTCGCGGCTCCAGGCGCGGTAGCCGGTATGATATTCGCTCAATTTCTGGCCCATGACGATATTCTGGAACAGGGTGAGCAACCGGTTAGCGACATATTTGTAGCGCGGCATGCCGCCGTCGAGCGCACCCTTGCCGAGGATGCGCGAGGCGAACACCGCGTCGTAATGGCCCGAGGCGATCATCCCGGCCATGGCCGCCACCAGGCGCGGCGAATATTGATAATCGGGGTGGAGCATGACGACGATGTCCGCGCCGCGGGCCAGCGCCGCCGTGTAGCAGCTCTTCTGGTTGCCGCCGTAACCGCGGTTGCGGTCGTGGACGATGGTGTGCAGGCCGAGCGACTTCGCGACGCCGATCGTGTCGTCGGTCGAGGCGTCGTCGGTGAGAATGATGTCGTCGACGATGTCCGACGGAATCTCCATCACCGTCTGCCGCAGCGTCTTTGCGGCATTGTACGCGGGCAGGACCACCGCCACCTTGCGTCCGTCGATCATCTTCTCCCCCTTTCTCTGGTTCCCGGCCGACCCTATGGGGCGATGGTTAACGCATCCCTAAAGTCCGGCGCCATCTTCAAAATTCTCGACAGCCCGCCTCGGCTTGGCCAAGATCGGGGTGGGAGCGCATCGCAGGGGGACAGGTGATTTCGACGACCGGCCGCGGGGCCGCGCCCGCCGGGGCTGACCGCCTCATCCGCCTGCTCCTCTTCGCGCTCTGGGTCGCGCTGTCCGGTTTCTTCGTCTTCCGTCATGTCCTGTGGCGCGACGAGGTGCGCGCGCTGAGCCTCGCCCTTTCCGGCGACACTGTCCTCGCCATGCTCCGCAACGTCCATGGCGAGGGGCATCCCGTGCTCTGGTACCTGCTCCTGCGCGGGGCTCACGCCTTGGTACCGGCGCGCGAGGTGCTGCCGGCGATGGGCTGGGCGACGACGGCGGCGGCGGCGGCGCTGTTCGCATGGCGGGCGCCGTTTCGGCCGGTGACGCTGGCGCTGGTCCTGTTCGGGGCCTTCTTCGCCTTCGAATATCCGGCGATCGCGCGCAATTACGGCGTCGGCGCGCTTGCGCTCTTCGCCGTGGCCGCTGCGTATCCTCGCTACCGGGACAAGGGGGTCGTCGTCGGGCTGCTCCTCGCGATCCTGTGCAACACCAACGTGCCCTGCTGCGTCCTCGCCGCCGCCATGCTCGGCTTTTGGCTGGTCGAGCTCGTGTCGGAGGAGGGGCTCGCCTGGACGCCGGGGAAGCGGACCTTCCTCCTCAACGCCGCCATCGCCGCCGCGGGCGCGGCGCTCTGCTTCGCCACCGTCTTCCCGACCGTCCACGACGCGGCGCCGAACCCTCATCCCAACGGGCTCGGCCCGTTGCTGGTCCTGCAGGCGCTTCTCGTGCCCGCGCCCTCCTTCTGGGACCTTGCGACACCGTTCGCGCCGACCAACCCCGCCGCGGCCACCCTGTTCGGCCTCGTCATCTTCGGCAGCCTGCTCGGCCTCGTCCGCGCCCCCGGGGCGCTGCTCAGCGCGCTGGCGGCGCTGTTCGCCTTCGAGCTGTTCTTCCAGCTCGTCTATCCCGGCTATTACCGCCACCAGTCGCTCTATCTCTGCTACCTCGTCGCGATGTACTGGCTGGTGGCGCAGGGTCGCGGCGGGCACTGGCCGCAACGCTGGCGGATCGAGGAGAGCCTCGGCCGCGTCAAGGGGATCGGCGAGGCGCTCTTCCTCCTGCTCCTCGCCCTCCAGGTCGTCAGCACGTTCGCGATGCTGTCGACGGAAAGCGCCGGCTTCCCCTACAGCCGCGCGCGGGACTTCGCCGCCCTGCTCCGGCGGGAGCGGCTGGAAAATGCCGTCGTCATCGCGGATCCGGACATGTTCCTCGAGCCGCTTCCTTATTATCTCCCCCACACCCCGCTCTATTTGATGCGGGCGCAGCGTTTCGGAAACGTGGTCCGCTTCACCAAGGACGTGCGGCGAGAGCTCGATCCCGACATCTACCTTGCCGACGCCCGGCGGCTGCGCCAGGCGACGGGCAGGCCCGTGGCGATCATCATGCAGCACCGGCTGCGCACCGACCGGCCGACGCGCACGAAGGAAATCAACTATTGGTACTTTTCGACCACGCCCGATCAGGTGCGGCGCTTCCAGGCGGCGGTGCCCAAGATCGCCGACTTCGGGCCGGTGGTGAGCGATGAGACATATGAGGTCTACGCGCTGCGCTGAGCCTTGCGGCGCCCGCCGCCGCCGCTATGCCTGTTGCCCCAGGAAGGAGCCGCCGAGGTGAAGAAGGTCGAGGCGATCATCAAGCCGTTCAAGCTCGACGAGGTGAAGGAGGCGCTGCACGACGTCGGCGTCTCCGGCATCACCGTCACCGAGGCCAAGGGCTTCGGCCGGCAGAAGGGCCACACGGAGCTTTATCGCGGCGCCGAATATGTCGTCGACTTCCTGCCGAAGGTGAAGCTCGAGGTGGTGATCGAGGACGGGCTGGCGGAACGCGTGGTCGAGGCGATCGCCAACGCGGCACGCACCGGCCGCATCGGCGACGGCAAGATCTTCGTCTCGACGATCGAGGAAGCGGTGCGCATCCGCACCGGCGAGACCGGGTCCGACGCGATCTGAGACGCGCCCCGGCGGCGGGGTGACGGGGCCGGGCGAGGCGGCTAAATCGCACGCGTGCACGACCCGCTCCTCGCCTCCATGTCGCCCGAAGAGCTGCGCAGCGCGATGCGCGCCCTCGGCTACCGGACCCAGGCGGACCTCGCCAATGCCATCGGCGTCAGCCGGTCGGCGGTATCGCTGTGGCTCGAAGGGAAGGTGGGCGTGCCGCGGCCGGTGGCGATGCTGCTGAGGATGCTGGTCAAGGCGCAGCGGCGCGACTTCTGAAGGCCTCGGCTTTCCCCACGTGAAATCTTCACGGATGGCGGGCGCGGGCTGGACGGCGCCGCCGCGGCGCGGAAGGGTCGCGCCACACCGCCGCGCCGAGTCCGTCCTGCCAGCCGAGCCGCTGGCGACCAGCCGGAGCTCGTGCGGCATCGGAACATGGAGACGACGAGATGAGCGCAGCGAGCAAGATCCTTTCGCGGATCAAGGACGAGGAGATCGAATGGGTGGATCTTCGCTTCACCGATCCGCGCGGCAAGTGGCAGCACCTCTCGATGGTCTCGGGCCTGGTCGACGAGGATCAGCTCACCGATGGCTTCATGTTCGACGGCTCGTCGATCGCGGGCTGGAAGGCGATCAACGAGAGCGACATGATCCTGAAGCCGGACCTCGAGGCGGCCTATGTCGACCCGTTCTCGGCGACGCCGATGCTGGTCCTGTTCTGCGACATCGTCGACCCCGGCTCGGGCGAGCTCTACGCCCGCGACCCGCGCTCGACCGCGAAGCGCGCCGAGGCCTATCTCAAGGGCACCGGGATCGGCGACACCGTCTATGTCGGCCCCGAAGCCGAATTCTTCATGTTCGACGACGTCCGCTTCGAGGACGGCTACAATGCCTCCTACTTCCGCATCGACGACATCGAGCTGCCGACCAATTCCGGCCGGGAATATGAGAACGGCAATCTCGGCCACCGCCCCCGCGCCAAGGGCGGCTACTTCCCCGTGGCGCCGGTCGACAGCGCCATGGACATCCGCGCCGAGATGGTCTCGACGATGATCGAGATGGGCCTGCCCATGGACAAGCACCATCACGAGGTCGCCGCCGCGCAGCACGAGCTCGGCCTCACCTATGGCACGCTCGTGCAGACCGCGGACCGGATGCAGATCTACAAGTACGTGGTCCACATGGTCGCCCACGCCTACGGCAAGACGGCGACCTTCATGCCCAAGCCGATCGCCAAGGATAACGGCTCGGGCATGCACACCCACATCTCGATCTGGAACGGGTCGAAGCCGCTCTTCGCCGGTAACGGCTATGCCGGCCTCAGCGACACCGCGCTCTATTTCATCGGCGGAGTCATCAAGCATGCGCGGGCGCTGAACGCCTTCACCAACCCGACGACGAACAGCTACAAGCGCCTCGTCCCCGGCTTCGAGGCGCCGGTGCTGCTCGCTTATTCCAGCCGCAACCGCTCCGCCTCCTGCCGGATTCCGTACGGGGCCGGCGAGAAGGCCAAGCGGGTCGAGTTCCGCTTCCCCGACGCGCTCGCCAACCCTTACCTCGCCTATTCGGCGATCCTGATGGCGGGCCTGGACGGCATCCAGAACCGCATCCATCCGGGCGAGCCGATGGACAAGAACCTCTACGACCTGCCGCCGCAGGAGCTGGTCAACGTCCCAACCGTCTGCGGCTCCCTGCGCGAGGCGCTGAACGCGCTCGATGCCGACCGCGCCTTCCTGACCAAGGGCGACGTCTTCAGCGACGACCAGATCGACGCCTATGTCGAGCTTAAGTGGGAAGAGCAGATGCGCTGGGAGACAACGCCGAGCCCGGTCGAATACGACATGTATTATTCTTCCTGAGCTCCACGACCTGCCGGCGAGGCCGGCGCTCAGCCGACGGGAAGGGGCTCCGCCGGGAAACCGGCGGGGCCTTTTTCCTGCCATGTCCGCCTGAACGTTTCGGCCCGGGCGGCGAGCGGCGCGTAGCTGCGCTCGGCGATCCACATCGCGACGAGGGCGACGGCCGCACCGCCGGCGAGGTCGGCGACATAGTGGCCGCCGACGATCGGCGTCGCCGCGAGCATCATCGCATTGGTCACCAGCAGGATCGGGCGCAGCCACCTGACCCGCCAGCCCGCCCACAGGTAGACGAGGCCGCTGGCGCAGTGGAGGCTCGGGAAGGCGATGATCGGCGAGCCGAAGCCGCCCGGCAGGCTGCGATGGCCGGCGCGGATGTGGAGGAGGTCCCGTACCCAGCTTTCCCCCGTCGCCGGGAGGTAGCGATAGGCGGCGATTTCGAGGTCGGAGACGCCGAGATGCGTCCAGGCCGTGGTCGCCGGGAACAGGGCGAACAGGCCGATCGTCAGCAGCAGCGAAGCGAGGGTGGCGAGGATGAACTTTTCGAGCTCGGCGACCCGGTCCGTCGCGGCGAGAACGAGGATCAGCAGCAGCGGCTGCACCATCATGGTCGAATAAGCGGAGAGGACGATGTCGGCGATGCCCCGATGCTCGGCGAAGAAGCGCGCATAGACGGCCCATTCGTAGTGCAGCGCCCGGTCGAAGGCGAGCAGGCTCTCGTCATAGAGCGGCCGCCCCGTCGCGGCCGCGGCATAAGCGAGCATCATGCCGACGCCACCCGCGGCGCTCAGCTGGTAGAAGGCATTGATGGCGGCGCCGATGCGGCGGCCGCCCTTGCCCCGGCTCGCGAGCAGAGATGCCGCCAAGCCGAGGCCGAGCGACAACAGGAGCCCGAAGATCATCGACGGCGACAGCCTGTAGCCCACCGCCCAGAACAGGGGGCATGCAACTGCCCCGATGCCGACGATCGGCACCCACAGGAATATGCCCACGCACGCTCCCCCCAGCTCGTGCCGGCGTCAGGCCGGCATCATTTGCGGGGCCGAGGCTATGGCGCGACGCTTAACGAGGCGTTGAGCATTCAAAGTGGTGATATTATTTTGTTTCCTCACCTTGTGACGAAGTCGTCGGGGGTTCTTCCGCGCTTGCTTTCCGGGCATGAGCCGGCCGCCGCCCACGCCGCGACAGCAACCCTTTTTCTGAACCGAGTTACCCGCAACCATGGCAGCCCCCGTCCTAGCCTATGAAAATCTCGGTCTCGTGCAGGGCGCCGGGTGGCTGTTCCGCGGGATCGACCTGTTCGTCGGCGGGCGTGACCGGCTGGCGCTCATTGGCCGCAACGGCGCGGGCAAGACGACTTTGCTGAAATGCCTCGCGGGCCTCATCGAGACGGACGAGGGCCGGCGGACGATGCAGCCCGGCACGAAGGTCGTTCTGCTCGAGCAGGATCCGCCGGTCGCCGACTTCGCGACGCTGCGGGACTTCGCCCTACACGGCCCGGATGCGCCGGCGCCGCACGAGGTGGACGCCATCGCCGACCAGCTCGGCATCGACCTCGACCGTCCCGCCGAAACCGCGTCGGGCGGCGAGCGGCGCCGGGCGGCGATCTGCCGCGCGCTCGCGCTCAATCCGGATGTGCTGCTGCTCGACGAGCCCACCAACCATCTCGATCTCGCAGCAATCGAATGGCTGGAGGACTGGCTCGGCCGCTTCACCGGCGCCTTCATCGTCATCAGCCACGACCGCACCTTCCTGCGCCGCCTCACCCGCTCGACCCTGTGGCTCGACCGGGGCAACCTGCGCCGCAACGAGATCGGCTTCGGCGGCTACGATGCCTGGGTCGAGCAGGTCTATGCGGAGGAGGCGCGCGCCGCGGAGAAGCTCGATGCGAAGCTCAAGCTCGAGCTCCACTGGCTGCAGCGCGGCGTCACCGCCCGGCGCAAGCGCAACCAGGGACGCCTCACCAAGCTGCACGAGATGCGCGCCGCGCGCGCGGCGATGCTCGGGCCTGCGGGGGCGGCCAAGCTCGGGCTCGAGAATGACGAAGTGAAGACCAAGATGGTGATCGACGCCGACAAGGTGTCCAAGCGCTTCGGCGAACGCGCCATCGTCCGGGATTTCACTCTCCGCATCCAGCGCGGCGACCGGATCGGCGTCGTCGGCGCGAACGGCACGGGCAAGACGACGTTGCTCAAGCTGCTCACCGGCGAGCTGGAGCCGGACGAGGGGACGATCCGCCGTGCGAAGACCCTCGAAGGGATCATGATCGACCAGCAGAGGAAGCTGCTCGACCCGGACAAGAGGGTGCGCGACGTGCTCGCCGATGGCGGCGACTGGATTGAAGTGCGCGGCCACAAGAAGCACATCCAGGGGTATCTCAAGGAATTCCTGTTCGACCCCAATCTGGTGGACGCGAGGATCGGCACGCTGTCGGGCGGCGAGCGCTCCCGCCTGCTCCTTGCCCGGGAGTTCGCGCGGCGCTCGAACCTGCTGGTGCTCGACGAGCCGACCAACGATCTGGACCTCGAGACGCTCGACCTCCTCCAGGAAGTGATCGCCGACTATGACGGCACCGTGCTCATCGTCAGCCACGACCGCGACTTCCTCGATCGCACCGTCACCATCACCCTGGGCCTCGACGGTTCGGGCAAGGTGGACGTCGTCGCCGGCGGCTATGAGGATTGGGAGAAGAAGAGGGCGCGGCGGGAAGACGGGACCCCGCGCGCCCGGTCGAAGGGCTCAGCCGCGGCTTCCGCCCCGGCTTCGCCTGCGCCGCGGCGTGCGAAGCTCAGCTACAAGGACCAGCGCGACTACGACCTCCTCCCGGGACGGATCGAGGAGCTGGAGGCGCAGATCGCCCGCGACGAGGCGGCGCTCCACGATGCGGACCTTTACGCCCGGGACCCGAACCGCTTCGCCGCCCTCACCGCTGCGATCGAGAAGGCGCGGGCCGAGCGCGATGCGGCCGAGGAACGGTGGCTCGAGCTCGCGGAGTTGGTCGAAGCGCTCGCTTAGGGGCAAGTGCTCGCCGGCCCGGCGTCGAGATCGAGGCAGCGGCCGTCGATCTCGGTCGCAGGCACTTTTATCCCGATCAGTGCGGCGAGCGTCGGCATGATGTCGACGGTCTCGACCGACAGAGGCTGCTCGAACGGGGTCATGCCCTTGCGCCAGAAAAGGATCGGCACCCGGCGGTCATAGTCCCAGGGGCTGCCGTGGGTCGCGACATAGCCGTGGCTGGTGTCGAAGACCGGCGTCACGCGCGGCTTCAGCTGCACGACGAAATCGCCCGAGCGCTCCGGGTCGAAGCTGGCCTTGGCGCGCTGGATCAGGCTCCAGGTCTCGGGAGGACCCGCGGGCGCGGGCGCCGCGGCGATCTCGGCGCGCGTGTAGACGGCGGCGACCTGCGGATGGGCGCGGTAGGCGGCGAGCGCCTCGCGCAGCACGCGCTGACGCATCGGCCCCGCGATCGCCTTGTCGATGTAGATGTCGCCGAACGCGGCCGAGCCGAGCAGTACTGGCCCCTGGAGGTGGAGCTTGGCGGCGAGGGCCTTGCCCATCGGGCCGGGGCTCAGCACGTCGGCGGCCCGGCTCGCGCCCGGGACGGCATGCTGGTTCTGGCGCTCGGGTATGTCGTTGCCGCCATGATCGGCGGTGAGCATGACGACATAGTCGACACCGGTCGCGTCGAGCCCGCGGAAGAATTCGCCGAGCAGCTGGTCGAGGGTCAGCACCTGGAGGCACATCTCGGCCCCCTCGGTCCCGTACGTGTGGCCGACATAGTCGGTCGCCGAGAGGCCGATGGCGAGGATGTCGGTCGCTGGACCCTCGCCGAGGCGCATCTCGCGGCGGAGGGCGGTGGCGAGGGCCAGCGTCGCGCCGTCGATCTCGGGCGACGTGCGGAAGCCCCGCTCGTCCCCGGCGGCGCGGGCGAAGCGGCCGGCGCCGACCGGCTTGCCGCCGCCGGCCACCGCAATGGCGCGGCTCTGCGCCTCGCAGACCGCCGGCAGCGGCATGGCCGGCGCCGCGCGCGCGAGGGCGGCTGCCACGTCGGCGTTGATTGCCGTGCCGGACGCAGCGGGCTTCGCCTTACCGCCGAAAGAGTAGGACTTGCCCGTCCAGTACCAACGCTGATCCGGGCCGTAGCCGCCCATCATGATTGCCGCGCGGTCCTTGCCCGCCACCGCCACGGAGCGTGACCGCGGGTCCGCCGCCTTCATCCGGTCGCCGAGCGCCGGCACCTTCAGGAAATGAGTGGAGACGGTGTAGCTCTTGAAGGTGGAGCCGGGGACGCTCGGGTCCTCCGAGCAATAGACCTGCTTGTCCGCCCGGCCGACGCTCTGATCGAACCAGTCGTTCGAGATGATCCCCGTCCGCGCCGGCCGCGCGCCGGTGAGGATCGTGGAATGGCCGGGGCAGGTCTCGGTCATGTTGTGGCTCTGGTAGCCGGACGGGAAGACCGCCCCCTCCTCGAGCCGCCTCAGCCCGCCGGTGAAGTGCTGGCGATACTGGGAGAAGAGATCGGCTGAGAACTGGTCCACCGAGATGGCTACGATGAGCTTGGGCGGCGGCCGGTCGGCGGCGGCAGCGGGAGCGATGGCCAGCGCCGAGAGAGCGAGCGCGACGAGGGGGCGGACGAGCGGCATCGGCTTTCCTTCGAAGGGAACGCCCGCTCTACCGTCGCTCCGCGCCCGCGCAAGACCGTCTCAGGGCTGCAGCTCATAGTGCTTGAGGAGGTCGTAAAGGGTCGGCCGGCTGATGCCGAGCAGCTTGGCGGCGCCGGAGATGTTGTTGTCGCTGCGCGCGAGCGCCTGGCGGATGGCGCGGCGGTCCGCCTGCTCGCGCGCCGCCTTGAGGTTGACCGGCAGCGCGTCCACATCGACCGGCTCGAGGTCGAGGTCCTCGGCGGTGATCAGCTTGCCGTCGGCCATGATCACCGCGCGCTTCATCCGGTTCTCGAGCTCGCGCACGTTGCCCGGCCAGGGCCAGGCGGAGATGGCGGCGAGAGCGCCGGGGGCCAAGCCCCTGACCTGGGGGTTCATCTCGCGGGCGAAGATGTGGAGGAAATGCTTGGCGAGCAGGGTCGCGTCACCGTGGCGCTCGGCGAGGCTCGGGATGCGCACCACCACCTCGGCGAGCCGGTAGTAGAGATCCTCCCGGAAGCCGCCCGTCTTGATCATCTCCGGCAGGTCCTGGTGAGTCGCGCAGACGATTCGCGTATCGACGGCGATCGCCTTGCGGCTGCCGATCCGCTCGATCACCCGCTCCTGGAGGAAGCGCAGCAGCTTCACCTGGAGCGGCAGCGGAATGTCGCCGACCTCGTCGAGGAAGAGCGTGCCGCCATGGGCGAGCTCGATCTTCCCTTCCGTCGTCTTGATCGCACCGGTGAAAGCGCCCTTCTCATAGCCGAACAGTTCGGCCTCGAGCAGGTTCTCGGGGATTGCCGCGCAGTTGATCGCGACGAAGCCGCCGTTGGCGCGGCGGCTGGCGGCATGGACGCCGCGGGCGAGCAGCTCCTTGCCCGTACCGGAGGCGCCGAGGAGCATGACCGAGACGTTGGTGTTGGCGACCCGCTCAATGGTGCGGGCGACCTTGAGCATCTCCGGCGCCGCGGTGATCATCGTGCCGAGAACGGTGCGGTCGTCGCCGGCTTTCTCCTCGAGCTTGCGGTTCTCGGTCTCGATGCCGTGAAGCTGGAAGGCGCGGCGGACGATGAGGCCCAATTGGTCGATGTCAACCGGCTTCTGATAGAAATCGTAGGCGCCCGACGCGATCGCCTTCAATGCGCTCTCGCGCGCGCCGTGGCCGGAGGCGACGATCACCTTGGTCTCGGGCTTGAGCGACAGGATCGTCTCCAGCACGGCGAATCCCTCACTGGTCCCGTCGGGATCCGGCGGCAGGCCGAGGTCGAGGGTGACGACCGGCGGCTCCTCGGCGCGCAGGATGTTGATCGCCGCGTTGCGATCGGAGGCGACCAGCACCTCGTAATCCTCATAGGCCCAGCGCAGCTGGCGCTGCAGGCCCTCGTCGTCCTCGACGATTAGCAGGCGGGGCTTGAAGGGCATGTTCATGCAGATTTCCGTTCCATGGCAGGCGTGCCGGCGCTCTCGGCCAGCGGCAGCAGGATGGTGAAGCGGGTGCCGGCGCCTTCGCGGCTCTCGACCTCGAGACGCCCGCCCATGGCGGCGACCAGCCCCTTCGCCTCGAAGGCGCCGACGCCGAAGCCGCTCTCCTTCGTGGAAGCGAAAGGCTGGAACAGCCGGGTGCGGATGAACTCGGCGGACATGCCGCGGCCGCGATCCTCGACCTCGATCGCGACATCCGGCCCCAGCCGGGCGTAGCGCAGGGTCACGGCTTCGCCAGCCGGGCTCGCGTCGATCGCATTCTGGGCGAGGTGCATCAGCGCCTGGGAGAGCCGGCCCGGATCGGCGAGGGCGGCGAGCGCGGCGTCGCCCTCCACTTCGACCGGATGGACGCGCCGCTTGATCTCGGCGACCGAGGTGACGCTCGCGGCGACGGAAACGGCGCGCACCGGCTCAGGCTCGACGTTGCTGCCGCCGCGGCTCAACCGGGCGAGCAGGTCGTTCATCTTCCGGACGGAGCTTTCCAGCGTGGCGATCATGTCCTGGCGGAATTCGGGATTGTCCGCGTGCCGCTCGGCGTTGCGGATGACGAGGCTTAGCTGGCTCACCAGGTTTTTGACGTCGTGCATGATGAAGGCGAAGCGCCGATTGAACTCGTCGAAGCGCTGCGCGTCGGCGAGCGCCTCCTGGCCCCGCGCCTCGGCGAGGTAGCTTGCCGCCTGCATTCCCGCGGTGCGGAACAGGTCGAAATCCTCCCAGTCGAGCGGGCGGCGCACCAGCGGGTGCTCGAGCACGACCAGCCCGACCAGGCGGTCGTTGTGGAGCAGCGGGATGCCGGCCCAGGCTTCGTCCATGGCAGTGAGCCAGGCTGGCGCCGCGACCTCCGAGTCGCCGACGCGGATGCGGCCGCCCCGCGCGCTTTCCACGTCGAGCACGAAGGCGTGGCCTTCGAGCGCCCGGATGAGCTCGGCGCTGCCGCTGCAGCGGGGAAGCGGATGGTGCCAGCGCCATTCGGCGTCGACGCTGAAGCGGCCGTCCGCCTCCGCAACGAGGAGCAGCCCGCCCGGCGCCTCGGCGATGTCGGCCAGCGCCTTGACGATGCGCTGGGCAAGCGGCGCCTCGTCCTCGCCGGCGACGCCGATGGTGCGGGTGAAGCGCAGCCATTCGTCGCGATAGTCGTAGCGATGCTCGAACAGGTGCTTGGCCAGCATCACCCGCGTCCACGCCCGCATCCGGCCCGAGGGCACCAGCACCATCGCAGCGAGCGTCATGACCGAGATCACCGCCACCTGTCCGATGCGCACCCATTCGCCGCCGACGATCTCGAGGATGCGCGTCGCCGACATCATCATCAGCAGATAGGCGAAGATGCCGATCACCGAGAGCGACTGGAAGGTCGCGGCGCGCGAGATCTGGACGCGCCACTCGCGGTTGCGGCGGGTGGATAGCGCGAAAAGCGGCACCAGCATCGCCAGCACCGCGCCGCGCATCGCGATCAGGTCGGCGACGGGGCCGCGGCTGAGCCAGGCGACGGTGTAGAGGTTGAGGTCGTAGGCCCATGTCGCCGCCAGCGCGATCATCGGCAGGCGGATGCCCCAACGGCTGTCGGGCGCCGCCTGGCCGTAGAGATTGTGGACGAGAACCAGCGAGCCGGCGGCGACGGTGAGGCCGATGATCTGGGCGGCGGCGGAGAGCGCGTCGTGGATCAGCGGCTTGTCCGCGAAGCCGGGGATCACCCCGGCGAGGATAAGCTGCAGCCCGATGACGGCCGCCAGCACGGTGTAGACCAGCTTGACGGCCGGCTGCCGGTCGCCGTCCGCTTCGTCGAAGATCGCGAACATGAAGGCGAGGAAGGCGAAGTTGCGGCCCGTCTCGGCGACTCCGGCGGCGACGGAGCCGGAGCCCAGCAGGGCGACGAAGATCGCCCACAAGGCCGTGACGGCGAAGGCGCCGAACAGCGGCCGGTTGCGGGCCCCCGCATTCCAGTAGCGCAGCTGCCACAGCGCCAGCGCGCCGTACAGCACCGCCGCCAGCGCGTGGCTCCAGAGGCCCACCAGGGCGATCACCGCGCGCCTTCCGGCCACAGCACGACCCGCACCGTCTGGAGCAGGATCAGCAGGTCGAGGAAGGGCGTATAGTTCTTCGCGTAATAGAGGTCGTATTCGAGCTTCTGCCGCGCATCCTCGACGCTGGCGCCGTAGGGGAAGTTGATCTGGGCCCAGCCGGTGATGCCCGGCTTCACCACGTGCCGCTCGGCATAGAAGGGAAGGCGGGCCTCGAGATCGTCTACGAACTGCGGCCGCTCCGGGCGCGGGCCGACGAAGCTCATCTTGCCGGTGAGCACCGTCCAGGCCTGCGGCAGCTCGTCGATCCTGAGCTTGCGGATGACCGCGCCGACCCGGGTGACGCGCGGGTCGTCCTTCTGGGCCCAGACGGCGCGGCCGCCGACCTCGGCATCCTCGCGCATCGAGCGCAGCTTGATGAGCTCGAACGGCTGGCCGTAGAGGCCGACGCGGCGCTGCCGGAAGAAGGCGGGGCCGCGGCTTTCGAGCTTCACGATCAGCGCCGTCAGCAGGATGAGCGGGCCGAAGATGATCAGGATCGCGGCGCTGACGATCACGTCGAACAGCCGCTTGCCCGCGGCCGAGATGCGCCGCCCGGACGAGAAGCCGTCGGAGAAGATCAGCCAGGAGGGGTTGAGGCTGTCGAGATCGACGCGGCCCGTCTCGCGCTCGAGGAAGGAGGAGATGTCGTTGACGTGCACGCCGGTCGTCTTGATGCGCAGCAGGTCGGCGAGCGGCAGCGCGTTGCGGCGCTCCTCGAGCGCCAGCACCACTTCGCTGACGCCGAGCGAGACGACGTAGTCGGCGAGGCTCTCGATCTCCAGCCGGTTGGGAGCGCCCGCCACCGCCACCGGTCCGTCGTTCATCGCGATATAGCCGGCGACGGTGAACGCGGCGCCGTCGGCGTCGGCGATCGCCCCCACTCGCGCCGCGCGCGGGCCCGCGCCGAGGATCAGAATTCGGCGTTTGAAGCCGTCCGCGCCGAGCATCCGCTCGAGCGCCAGCCGCGCGGCGAACAGGCCTCCGAGGGCGAGCAGCATCGCGTAGAGGAGGTTCGACCGCCAGAAGGTCACGGCGGGGAACAGGAAGAAGACGAGGCTGAGGAGCAGCACCCCGAGCGAGATGGCGACGACGAGCCGTGCCGCGGCGAGGCGCATCGAGCGGAGCGCCTCGGCGCCATAGGCGCCGACCCCGATCATCGCGAGCTGCATCGTCACGGCGAACGTGAGCAGGTGCGGCAGCCGCGCCGGATCGAGCACGACGTCTCCGCCGATCTGCCACGACCTCAGCGCCCAGCCGCCTTCCCCCGCGAGCAGCAGCAGCGCGAAGTCGATCGCGCCGAGCCACAGCACGACCGGGGAGACGTAATGCTTGAACAGCCTGACCAAGCCGGGCTCCTTCGAGAGTGTAAGCCCTCCCGACAGCCCCTGTCGCTCAAATTGACAAAGAAAGCGTAACCGCGCTGCTCGGCCGAGGGCGCAGGATCGCCTTCAGGCGAGCTTCATGCCGCCTCCGGCAGGGCTCGCGCGTTGAAAGGGCCGGTATGCGTATCGAAGCAGCGAGCAGGCGCGACCGGCTGACGGCCGGGGCCGGGGCCGTTCTCCTGGAGGCGGCGCTCGGCTATGCCCTGATCACGGGGTTGCATGTCGTGCGCGGCCTTCCGGCGCCGGACGCGCTGCAGGTGATCGGCATCGTTCCGACTCCGCCCCCGCCGCCCCCGAAGCCCAAGCCGCCGCCGAAGCCGCGCACGCGCAGCCCAGAGGGCGCCGCATCGCCTCCCAACCTCAAGGCGACGCCGACGGAGATCGTCCGCCCGCCGCCCCCGCCAATCGTCTTCCCGCCGCCGCCGCCCATCGCCGCGGCGCCGATCGCCGGAATCGGCGCGGCGCCTTCCGCCGGCGCGGCGCCCGTGCCGGGGCCCGGAACCGGCGCCGGCGGTGAGGGCAACGGCACGGGAAGCGGCACGGGCGGCAACGGCACCGGCGCGGGCGGCGGAGCAGGCCGGGGCACGCCGCCGCGCCAAATCCACGGCCGCATCAAGGACAAGGATTATCCCGAGAGCGCCAAGGCCGCCGGCGCACAGGGCGTGGTGTGGGTGCGGTTCACCGTCATGGTGGACGGGCGCGCGGCCAATTGCCGGGTGCTGCGCTCGAGCGGTAACGCGGCGATCGACGAGACGACCTGCCGCCTGATCCAGGAGCGGTTCCGCTACAAGCCGGCCAAAGACGAACGAGGCCGACCCGTTCAGGCCGACCTCGTCGAAAAGCACGAATTCATCATGCGCGAGAGCGACGCGCCGCCGGACGAGGAAGATCCCGGTCCCGATTGACCGGCGCCCCGTCGCGGCGCAGCGCCCTCGCCGCGATCAGCAGCGGCTGTGGCGCTCGATGTGGCGGCCGAGCAGCGCGCCGCCGGCGCCCCCGATGAGCGGGCCGGCAAGGCCGTGATGGGTGACGGCGCTGCCGACCAGGGCGCCGACGCCGCCGCCCACGATCGCGCCAGTCGTACCGCCGTGCGGGCGGCAGCGTGCATAGGCATAATGTGTGTAGTGATGGCGGTGGCGCCGGGCGTCGGCGGCGGTGGGAATGGTCGCAGCCGGCAGCGCGACCGAGAGAGCCGAAACGGCGAGAATGAGCTTACGCATGGTACCTCCTGATGCTGCACATCGGAAGGATTCAACCCGCGAGGTTGCGGTCGCGTTCCGGCTTCCGGCGCGGCCCGCCTCCGCACGGCGCCGCTTCGGCCGCAAGAATCGGGGTGCGGCGCCGGCCCGTGGACCGCTAGGAAAGGGGGATGCAGGATCGCGACTACGTCCTCGGCACCGGCGACGCGGAGATCGCCCGGCTCGGCCTCCAGCACGACGTGTGGAGGGAGAAGGCGATGGAAGGCTGGCGCCGGGCGGGCATCGCGCCGGGCATGACGGTGCTCGACGTCGGCGCCGGGCCCGGCTTCGCGGCGGTCGACCTCGCCGGGCTCGTCGGTCCGGAGGGGCGGGTGATCGCCCTCGAGCGATCGGGCCGCTTCGTCGCCGCGTTGCGCGCCGAGGTCGAGCGGTTGGGCCTCGCGAACGTCGAAGCCCGTGAGCAGGACGTGTGCGAGGCCGCGCTGCCGCGCTCGGCGGACGCGGCCTGGTGCCGCTGGGTCCTCTCCTTCGTCGCCGAGCCGGCGCGGGCCGTGTCGGGCATCGCCGCCGCGCTGCGGCCCGGAGGCGTCGCGATCTTCCACGAATATGCCGATTACGGCTGCTGGCGGACGATGCCGCCGCACCCGCTGGTCGAGCGCTTCCGGGCTCTCGCCATGGCGAGCTGGCGCGACGCGGGCGGGGAGCCGGACATCGCGCTCCGCCTGCCGGGCTTCCTTGCCGATGCCGGGCTGGAGATCGTGGCGGCGCGGCCGCTGATCGACATCGTGACGCCCGACGATTTCGCGTGGCGCTGGCCGGCCGCGTTCATGGCGGCGAATGCACCGCGGCTGGCGGAGCTCGGCTATGTGCGGGCGGACGAGGCCGAGGCGATGGCGCAGGCGCTGGACCATGTCGCGCCGGGCACGATGATGGTGACCCCTTTGGTCGCCGAGATCATCGCCCGCAAGCCATAGTCGCGGGCGCGGCCCCTCCGCCAAAAAGAAGGGGCGGCTCCTTCCGGAACCGCCCCTTCGAGAGGAAAGCCTGTTCGCGCTTAGAAGGTGGCGTAGGCCTCGTTGCCGACGAAGCCCATCTTCTCGACATGGGCGCGCTTGGTGACGGCGAGCACCTGGTCGACCAGCTCGTAGCGGGCATTCGGGTCCGGCTGCAGGTGAAGCTCCGGGATCGGGTTCATCTGCTGGGTGAGGTCGAGATATTGGCGCAGCGTGACGAGGTCCACCGGCGCCCCGTTCCACAGGATCTGGCCCTGCGGGGTGATGACGACCTTGTTCTTCACCGGGTCGACCGGCGGCGGCGTGTTGTTCGGCTGGTCCTGCGGCAGGTCCAGCTTCACCGCGTGGGTCTGGATCGGGATGGTGATGATGAACATGATCAGGAGCACCAGCATGACGTCGATGAGCGGCGTCGTGTTGATGTCCATCATCGGCTCGCCTTCGGCGCTTGCCATTGACATTGCCATATTCGGCTACTCCGTAAAACGCGTCTGGCTTTAGAGGCGGGTGGTGACTTCGCCCGGCGGCGGCTCGGAAATGAAGCCGACGCGCGCGAAGCCGGCGCGCTGCATGGTGAAGACGGCGCCGCCGATGCACTTGTACGGCGTGTTGATGTCGCCGCGGATGTGCGCCTCGGGCATATTCTCTTCGTTGACCGCCTGCGGGCCGCCGAGCTTGTCGACCTCGGCCTTCAGCTTCTTCGCGGCCATGTCGAGCAGCTTCTCCGAATCGACGCGGGTCAAATTCCAGTAGACGCCGCACGATCCGTCCTTTTCGGCGCGGACGGAGAGCGAGACGTTCTCCGGTTTCGTCGTCGTCGGCTCGAAACGCACGTTCGGCAGCTTCATCGGGATCGCCTGGATCACGACCGGAACCGTGATCAGGAAGATGATGAGGAGCACCAGCATGACGTCGACGAGCGGCGTCGTGTTGATGTCCGACATCGGTGCTTCTTCGCCGCCGTCGCCAGGGCCGACACTCATCGCCATGATCTAGATTCCTATCCTAATCTTCTGTCGTCCGAGGAGGAGACGGCGGGGCGGTCCGAGAGGGGAGCCGCCCCGCCGGCCTTGCCGTCAGACCTTCTTCGGACCGGACGTGGTCGTGCCCGTCGCGCTGCCCGTGGCGGTGGTGCCTCCCGGGCCCGCGGCGCCCGGCTGGGCCGCGCGGGGGGTGCCCGTGCCGCCGGTGCCGGTGCGCGCCGCAGCGGCCGGGACGACCGGCTTCACCGCGCCGCCCGACATCATGTAGCCGTGCAGGTCGTTCGCGAAGCTGGCCAGCTCCTCGATGATCGCCTTGTTGCGGCGCTGCAGCCAGTTGTAGGCGAGCACCGCCGGCACCGCCACGGCAAGGCCGAGCGCGGTCATGATCAGCGATTCGCCGACCGGGCCGGCGACCGCGTCGATCGACGCCTGACCGGCGGCGCCGATCTTGATCAGCGCGCGGTAGATGCCGACGACGGTGCCGAACAGGCCGACGAACGGCGCGGTCGAACCGACGGTGGCGAGCAGGGCGAGGCCAGAGGACAGCCGCGACGCGATCGCGCCCTGGCTGCGCGCCAGCGAGTTCAGCATCCAGTCGTGCTGGTCGATCGGATCGGTCAGCTTGTCATGCTGCTCGAGGGCGGTGATGCCGTCGTCGACGATCTGGCGATAGGCGCCGTTCTTCTCGAGCTTCTGGGCGCCGTCGCGCAGCGTGCCGGCCTGCCAGAAGGCGGTGCGGGCGCGCCGGCCCTGGCTGATGATCTTCTGCTGTTCGAACAGCTTGACGAAGAGCACGTACCAGGACGCCGCCGACATGATCACGAGGATGCCGAAGGTGGTCTGGGCGATCAGGCCGCCCTGCTGGAGCGCGGCAACGAGACCATAAGGATTCTCGCCGCCGTGCGCCGCTGCTGTGTTGTTCTGCATGTCGTAACTTTCCTCTCGTCTGATTTGGTGTCGTGAGCCCGGCGATCAGCCCTGAATCCGCCAGGCGATGGCCTGCGAAAAGGTATCCGTCGTCGCATTGCCGCTGCTGTCCTTGGCCGGCGTGAACCGGGCCCGGCTGCTGAGCAGGCGGCAGGTGGCCGAGTCGAGCGCCGGATGACCGCTCGACCCCGTGACGGAACAGCCGGTCACGCGACCGTTCGTCCCGATCTCCAGCCGCACCCGCACCGTGCCCTGCTCCTCGTTGCGCAGCGACGACGGCGGATAGTCGTCGTTGCTGATGAGGCCGGCGAGGTTCGCCTTGGCGTGGGCGGGTTCGACCTTGACGGGCGCCGGAGGCGGCGGCGGCGGTGGCGGTGCCGGCGGCGCCGGCGGTGCCGGCGGCGCGGTCGGCGTGATCACCGGCGGCGGCGCGATGTTGACCGTCGAGATCGGCGGCGGCGGCGTGTTGGTGCGGACCAGCGGCGGCGGCGCCACGATGGGCGGCGGCTGCACCGGTCGGTCCGGCGGCGGCGGCGGCGGCGGCTTCTGGTCGGGGGGCGGGGGCTCCTCGACGTTGAAGGTCTTGAGGTCAGCCGCCGCCTTTTTGATGACGTTGTAGGCGAGGCCGGTGATGAATGCGTAGCCGAGGAGAGCGTGGAGGATGGCCACGATCACGATAGCCGTGATCCGGCCGGAGCTCATCCTGTTGTCAGCATAGGCCATTAATCAGACACGCTCCCTATATTGGCGCGCCGGGATCGGCCCTGCCAGAACGCAGGGCGGGCCCAACGGCTCCATCCCCATGTATCAACATATCATGGCGATGGACGGTTAGCGCTCTAACGTGCCGCGCGAGGCGGCGCAATCCTCCTGTCGAGAAGGGTGCGGCGCGCGGCGAACGGCTGTAATCCGCCGTAAATCCGGCTATCGCTATGGGAAACAAATGATTAGCACCGCACCCGAAACGAGCGCCTCGTGACTCCGGCCGCCGCCCTGTTCGCCTTCCTCGCGCTCGCCGCACCCCCTGCCGCCGCGTCTCCGGCCCCGTCGGCGGCGGCCGATTCGCCGGGCCGCGCGAACGCCCTGACCTATGCCGATCATGTCGACCTGATGCTCGCCGCACCGATCGTTGCGAAAGTGAGCACGATCGATGCGATTCCCGTCCGCGACGCCGACGCCGCGGGTGTTCGCCTGGGATTCGCCCGCCTCTACGTCGAGGCCGAGGTGACCGCGCTGATCCGCGCCCCCGGTCCGCTGGCCGCGCGAGTCGCCTATCTCGTCGATATGCCGCGCGACGGCCGCGGGCGTCCGCCGCGGATCGCCAAGGGCACCGCCTTCCTTGTGCTCGCGGCCCCGGTACCGGGCCGGCCCGGGGAGCTGAGGCTGGTGGCGCGCGATGCGCAGATCGCCTTCGATCCGGCGGCCGCGGAGCGGCTGCGCGCGATCGCCCGCGAGACCGCGGCGCCGTCGCCGCCGCCCGGGGTGACCGGCATCGGCCGCGCTTTCCATTCGCCAGGCAACCTCCCGGGCGAAAGCGAGACCCAGATTTTCGTCCAGACCGCCGACCGCCGGCCGGTGTCGCTGAGCATCCTGCGCCGCCCCGGCCAGGCGCCGCGCTGGGCGGTGGCGCTCAGCGAAGTGGTCGACGAGTCGGCGACGGTGCCGAAGCCGGAAACCCTGCTTTGGTATCGCCTCGCCTGCGGCCTGCCGCGCAGCCTGCCCGCCCGGAGCCTGGAGGATCCCGCCTCGGCCGAAGCGATCCGGCGCGATTACCAGCTGGTCCTCGACAGCCTCGGGCCCTGCGCCCGCAGCCGGGCCCCCGCCTAAAAGGAGGCGAGCTCCACGCCGACGCCTGCGCAATCGGGGTAGATATCGGGCTTGCGGGTCGAGACGCGCAGCGCGGCGACGCCGCGGCGGGCGGCGACCAGCTCGTAGATCGCCCGGGCCAGCGTCTCCTGGAGATTGTAGCGGCGCGCCGAAACCAAAGCGGCGACGTCGCGGCGGAGGAAATCGTAATCCCAGGCGTCCTCGGCGGCGTCGGAATGGGGAAAGGCGTCCGCCTCCAGCCACACTTCGATCGTCACCGACAGGCGCTGCGGCGCGCCGACCTCGAAATCGTGGAAGCCGATGTCGGCGTCGACGACCATCTCCTCCAGCACGATCTTGTGCGTCCTGGGCTGCAGGCGGTCGGGGACGAGGCCGTCGAGCCTCACTTGGTCGGTCATTTCGGCTCCAGGAATTGCACGTCGCGGGCGAGGCCGAGGAAGCGCTGGCCCGCATCGAGGGTGATCGTCTGGCCGGTGAAGGTCGGCGTGGCAATGATGAAGCGCAGCGCGGCCACGATCTCCTCCACCCGCACGCCGCGGCCGAGCGCGTTGAGCGCATGAACCTGCTCGAAATTCTCGCGGCTCTGCGGGCCGGAGACGAGGGTGACGGAGGGGGCGATGCCGCAGACGCGGATGCCCCGCCCGGCCCAGGCGCGGGCGAGCAGCTCGGTCGCGGCGGCGAGGCCCGCCTTGGAGACGGTGTAGCTGAAGAAGTCCGGGTTCGGCGCGGCGAGCTTCGCGTCGAGCAGGTTGACCACCAGCCGGACGCGGTCCGAGAGCGCCTGGGCGAGGAGAAGAGGCGCGCGCAGGTTTACGGCGAGGTGCGCGTCCCAGCCTTGGGCGGTGAAGTCGTGCGCCGCGTCATAGGCGAAGATCGAGGCGTTGTTGACGAGCAGGCGCGCCGGCGGGAGGCCCTCCAGGGCTCCCACGATGCGCGCCGGGGCTTCGGGGTCGGCGAGATCGGAGGCGACGACCGACGCGTGACCGAGCTCGGCGGCAAGCGCTTCGGCCTCGGCCCGGGAACGGTGGCAATGGATGAGGACGTGCCAACCGTCGGCGGCGAGGGCGCGGGCGATTTCCGCCCCGATCCGCTTCGCCGCGCCGGTGACGACCGCGGTGCGCGGGCCTTCGAACTCGCTCGCCATGCGAGGCGGGATAAGCGGACGGCGGCGGGGCGGCAAGGCTTGCGGCCCGCCCGCCCCCTCGCCTAGGCCCATCGCCATGCCGATGGCGCCGACCCCCGACGATCTTGCCGGCCTCAGCCTCGCCGACATCGCGCGGCTGGCCGAGGAGAAGAAGCTGCCGCCGGTCGAGAAGTGGAACCCGTCGCATTGCGGCGACAGCGCGATGCGGATCGCCCTCGACGGCACCTGGTATCACGAGGGGTCGCCGATCGGCCGGCCGGCGATGGTGCGGCTGTTCTCGACCATCCTGCGCCGCGAGCCGGACGGCCGCCACGTTCTCGTCACCCCGGTGGAGAAGCTGGACATCGCCGTCGAAGACGCCGCCTTCGTTGCGGTGGAGGTGAAGAGCGAGGGCGCGGGCGACGGCCGCCGCCTCGCCTTCCGCCTCAACACCGGCGACGTGGTCGTGGCGGGGCCGGAGCATCGGCTGGTCGTGCGACAAGGGAGCGAAGGACCGCTTCCCTATCTCGGCGTGCGCGGCGGCCTCGAGGCGCGGGTCGCGCGGCCGGTCTATTACGAGCTCGCCAGTCTCGCGCTCGAGGAGGGCGCCGAACCGCCGGGCCTGTGGAGCGACGGCGCCTTCTTCGCCCTGGAGGCGGCGGCGTGACGCTCGCAGATCGCCTCCGCGACGCGCTGGAGCGCGGCCACCGCAGCACGCCGGAGATCCTGCCGGGCGACGCCTTCGACGAACATGTCTCGGACCCCACCCCGGCCGCGGTGCTGGTCCCGGTCGTAGACCGGCCGGAGCCGACGATCATCTTCACCGAACGGCCGAAGACGATGCGCAAGCATCCCGGCCAGGTGAGCTTTCCCGGCGGCCGCATCGACCCCGGCGACGACGGCCCGGTCGCCGCGGCGTTACGTGAGGCGGAGGAAGAGATCGGCCTCGACCGCCTCTTCGTCGAGGTGATCGGCACCACCGATCGCTATTGCACGGTCACCGGCTTCGAGGTGACGCCGGTCGTCGCGGCGGTGCGCCCCGGCTTCACCCTCCGCCCGCAGGCCAGCGAGGTCGCCGACGTGTTCGAAGCGCCGCTGCGCTTCGTGCTCGATCCGGCGCGGCAGGCGGTGCGGACGGCGCAGTGGAAGGGGCGGGAGCGCAGCTATTACGAGATCCTGTGGGAAGGCCGGCGGATTTGGGGCGCGACCGCGGCGATGCTGGTCAACCTCGGGCGGCGGCTGGAGCTCGCGGCGTGAGAATGCCGCCCGCGCCCTGGCAGGCACGTCCGGGAATGGAGGCGCTCCTGCGCGCGCTGGGCGGCGACGCGGGCGAGACGCGCTTCGTCGGCGGCTGCGTCCGCGACACTTTGCTCGGCCTGCCGGTCAGTGACGTCGACCTCGCGACCCGCCTCGGCCCGGAGACGGTGATGGAGCGGCTGAAGCGCGCGCGGATCAAGGCGGTGCCGACCGGTCTCGCCCACGGCACCGTCACGGCCGTCGTCGCCGGCGCGCCGGTCGAGGTGACGACGCTGCGCCGCGACGTCTCGACCGACGGCCGCCGCGCCACCGTCGCCTTCACTGACGACTGGCGCGAGGACGCGGCGCGCCGCGACTTCACGATCAACGCCTTGTCGGCCGACGCGAAGAGCCGGGAGGTGTTCGACTACTTCGCCGGCGAGGCGGACCTGGCCGCGCGGCGGGTGCGGTTCATCGGAGACGCGCTGACCCGGATCGCGGAGGACCATCTGCGCATCCTGCGCTTCTTCCGCTTCCATGCCCGCTTCGGCACCGGCGCGCCGGACGCCGACGGACTCGCCGCCTGCGTCGCGCGGGCGAACGACCTGATGGCGCTGTCGCGCGAGCGGATCGCCGACGAGCTGACCAAGCTCCTCGCCCTCCCGGCGCCGGCGGAGACGGGGGCGCTGATGGTCGAGCGCGGCGTGCTGCGGCCCGTGCTGCCGGAGATCGTCGATGCATCGCCCCTCGCCCGGCTGGTGCAAAGGGAAGCCGCGGCCGGCGTCGCGGCCGAAGCGATGCGGCGCCTCGCCGCGCTGCTGCCGCCGGACCCGGAGGTCGCCGCCGCCGTCGCCGCCCGGCTGCGGCTCTCCAAGCGGGCGGCGAAGCGGCTGGTGTCCGCGGCCCAGCCGGACGACGGCAGCCCGCCGGCGATCCTCGCCTATCGGATCGGCCGCGACGAAGCGGTCGACCGGATCCTACTCGGCCGACGCGACCCCGCCGAGGCCAAGGCGCTTGAGGGATGGGAGCGGCCCCGGCTGATGCTCGGCGGCGGCGACCTCATCGCGATGGGTCTGAGCGCCGGCCCGGAAGTGGCGTGGACGCTGCAAGCGCTGGAGCGAGCGTGGGGCGAGGCCGGATTCCCGGAGTCCGTCGAGACGCAGCGGGCGCTGGCCCGCGCCGCGGTCGATCAGGCGCTGCGGGCGCGCCAGTAAGCGAGGGCGGCGGCGGGTTCGAGCGCGCGGGCGAAGTGGAAGCCCTGGCCGTGGGTGCAGCCGAGCTGGGCGAGCGCCTCGGCGAGCTCGGGCGTATCGATCCCTTCGGCCGTCGTCTCCATGCCCAGCGCGCGGGCGAGGGAAAGGATGGCGCGGACGATGGCGACCGAATCGGCGTCGGCGAGCATGTGGCTGACGAAGCTGCGGTCGATCTTGAGCACGTCGATCGGCAGGCGCTGGAGATAGGCGAGCGAGGTGTAGCCGGTGCCGAAATCGTCCATCGCCACCCGCACCTTCAGCGCCTGCAGCGCCTCGAGCACGCGGGTGGCGCGCGCCGGGTCCTGGATGATCGCGCTTTCGGTGAGCTCCAGCGTCAGCCGCTCGCCGCCCAGTCCGTGGCGGGCCAGCGCGTCCTCGACCAGAGCCGGCACGTCGTCGCGGGCGAGCTGGATGGCGGAGAGGTTGACGCTGACCGGGACCGGCAGCGGCGCGCCGGCGGCGGCGTCCCAGCCCGCCAGCGCGGCGAGCGCGGTTTCCAAGGCCCAGCGGCCGAGCGGGACGATGAGGCCCGATTCCTCGGCGACGGGGATGAATTCGCTCGGCGAGATCGGCCCGCGCTGCGGATGGTCCCAGCGCGACAGCGCCTCGAAGCCGGCGACGGCGCCGGTCGCAAGGTCGACGAGCGGCTGGTAGGCGAGGCGCAGCCCGCCCCCCTCGATCGCGCGGCGCAGCTCCGTCTCGATGCTGAAGCGGCGCCGCGCGGCGCGGGCCTGGTTCGGCTCGTATATCTGGATCTCGCCGCTCGCCTTGGCGCGTTTCAGCGCGAACTGGGCGTTGCGCAGCACTTCGTCCGCGAGTTCCTCGTGGCCGGAGAGGAGGGCGCAGCCGAAGGCGCAGTCGACGCGGATCTCGAGCTCGGAGAGGCGGAACGGAGTCGCCAACGCAGCGCGGATGCGCTCCGCGGCCTGGACCGCGTCGTCGAGCCCCTTGTCCAGCCGCATCAGGATGCCAAACTCGTCGCCGCCGGTGCGGGCGAGGACGTCGCCGGCGCGCAGCACCGAGCAGAGGCGGCGTGCGAAGGTGATGAGCAATTCGTCGCCGGCGATCGCGCCGACACATTCGTTGACCCGGCTGAAGCGCCGCATGTCGACGACGAGGACGCCGTGGCCGCCGGGCTGGAAGGCGGGGTCTTCGAGCACGGCCTCGACGCTCTCGTTGAAGGCGGTGCGGTTGGGAAGGCCGGTCAGCGTGTCGCGCAGCATCTCGGCGCGCAGGCTGCGCTCCGTCTCCACCTGGGCGGTGCGGTCGACGATGGTGGCGAGGCAGCGGCGGCCGAGGGCGGGGAGGACGTTGAGGCGGGCGAGGCGGACGGAGAAGTGGCGCAGCGCCACGGCTTCGCCCTCGCGCGCGTCGAACTCCGCGACGCCTTGGTCGGCAGCGAGGAAGAGCTCGGCCTCGGCGGCGATGCCGCTACGCTCCAGGAAGGGAAGGTCGGCGAGCGGGCGGAGCGGGTCCGCGGCGGCGCCGGTGAGGGCGGTGAACAGGGTGTTGGCCAGGTCGACGAACGACCAGCCGGCAGGGCCGCGCTGGAGCACGGCGGCGGCGATGGGCAGGGCGTCGAGATAATCCTGCCGTCCCTGCTGGACGATCCGGTCGGCGGCGATGCGGGCGGCGTCGGCGCGCGCGGGGCGTGCGCAAGGGGCGTCTTCCGCCGGGATGTCGAACCCTCGCTGCGCCGGCGCCACGTCCATGGGCCGGCGATGTAGCCAATGTGGGTTAATTTCCTGTTTTCACGCGCATTCGTAGCCTTGCGGTCAGAAGCGGTTGTTGCGGGGGAAGCCGGTCGGCGGCATGCGGCCCGCCGCGCCGCGGGCGGTGCGCCACGGATTGAGGTCGCTCTCGGTGCGCCGCCGGCCGCTGTCGCCGCCCATGTCCCAGCTGATCCCGTCGGTGAACAGGAAGGTGGTGGCGTCGGAGAGGCCGCCGTCGCGGTAGCGCTGGAGCTGCACGCCCGAGCCACGGCCCATCTCCGGCAGCTCGCCCAGCGGAAAGACGACCATCTTGCGGTTGTCGCCGATCGCGGCGACGTAATCGTGCTCCGCCGCGATCGGGCGCACAACCGCGAGCCTGGCCCCGGGGCGCAGGTTCATCACCTGCTTGCCCTTGCGCGTCTCGGCGAGCGCCGCGTCGGCCGAGGTGACGAAGCCGCGCCCGTCCGACGAGGCGAGGAGCAATTTCTGCCCCGGCACCGCCACGAACAGCGCCGCGATGGTCCCTTCGCCTTCGATGTCGACCATCAGCCGCACCGGCTCCCCGAAGCCGCGGCCGCCGGGCAGCTTGTCGGCCGCAAGCGTGAAGAAGCGCCCGTTGTCGGCGGCGAGGAGAATGCGGTCGGTGGTCTGAGCGTGGAAAAACCAGGCGGGGCCGTCGCCCTCCTTGAACTTCATCGCCTCGGGATTGGAGAGGTCGACATGCCCCTTCATCGCGCGGATCCAGCCGCGCTGGGACATGATCACGGTGATCGGCTCCTTCTCGATCATCGCGTGGAGCGGGATCTCGCGGGCCGGCGCGGCTTCCTCGATCAGCGTGCGGCGCCGGCCGAGGTCGGTCGCGGGGCCGTAGCGCTCCTTGAGCGCCGTCAGGTCCTTCTTCAGCCGGGTGCGCTGGCGCTGGTTCGAATCGACCAGCTTGGCCAGCTCCTCGCGCTCCTTGACGAGCGCGTCGCGCTCGCCCTTGATCTGCATCTCCTCGAGCTTGCGCAGCGAGCGCAGGCGCATGTTGAGGATCGCCTCGGCCTGACGGTCGGTGAGGCGGAACTCGGCGATCATCACCGGCTTGGGCTCGTCCTCGGTGCGGATGATCTCGATCACTCGATCGAGGTTCAGATAGGCGATGAGATAGCCTTCGAGCAGCTCCACCCTGTCGTCGATCTTGCCGATGCGGTGGGTGGCGCGGCGGACCAGCACCTCGAACTGGTGGGCGAGCCAGGAGGAGAGCACTTCCTTGAGCCCCATCACCCGCGGCGTGTGGCGCGCGTCGAGGACGTTCATGTTCAGGGGCACCCGCACCTCGAGGTCGGTCAAGCGGAACAGGCTCTCCATCAGCATGTCGGGATCGACGGTGCGGCTGCGCGGCTCGATAACGATGCGGATTTCGGCGTCCGATTCGTCGCGGACGTCGGCGAGGATCGGTAGCTTCTTGTTGGCGATCAGCTCGGCGATCTGCTCGATGAGCTTCGACTTGGGGACTTGGTAGGGAATCTCCGAGACGATCGCGACCCAGGTGCCGCGGCCCTGGTCCTCCTGGCTCCAGCGGGCGCGGACCCGGAAGGCGCCGCGGCCGGTCTCGTAGGCGGTGGCGATGGCGGCGGCGCTGTCGACGATCACCCCGCCAGTCGGGAAATCGGGCCCCGAGACGAAATCCATCAGCGCCGAAGGTTCGGCATGCGGGTTGTCGATGAGGTGGATCGCCGCGTCGAGGATCTCGGCGAGATTGTGCGGCGGGATCGACGTCGCCATGCCGACCGCGATGCCGCTGGCGCCGTTAGCGAGAAGGTTGGGGAACAGGCCCGGGAAGACCTCCGGCTCCTCGTCCTCGTTATTGTAGGTCGGGCGGTAATCGACCGTGCCCTCGTCAAGGCCGGCCATGAGGTCGAAGGCGGCCTGGGTCAGCCGCGCCTCGGTGTAGCGCATCGCCGCGGCATTATCGCCGTCGACATTGCCGAAATTGCCCTGCCCGTCGACGAGCGGGTACCTGAGCGAGAAGGTCTGGGCGAGGCGGACCATGGCGTCGTAGACCGACTGATCGCCGTGCGGATGATATTTGCCGATGACGTCGCCGACGACGCGCGCGCACTTTTTGTAACCCGCCGCCGGATCGAGCCTGAGCAGCCGCATCGCCCAGAGCAGGCGGCGGTGCACCGGCTTCAGCCCATCGCGCACGTCCGGGAGCGAGCGGGCGGTGATCGTCGACAGCGCGTAGACGAGGTAGCGCTGCGAGAGCGCCGCGTCGAAGGGCTGGTCCTGGATCGGATCGATGTCGTTCAAACTGCTGGCCATGGCGACGGACTAGCAGGGCGTTGCGGGCGAGGCGAGCGGGTGCCGAAGCGGGCGCGCACACGCCGCCGTAGCCGCATCGAAAAGCGACACGGGGGCGCGGAAGGTTCGGAAGGTTCGGCTTCCATGCGAAAAGAAAACCCCTCCGCCGAACCTTCCGGCTGTCGCTTTCCAGATCGGGGGCGCGGCGCGGGATTCGGCATGGTGCGAACATAGCATGAACTTGCTCCGGCGTCCACAGGCCGGCCGGCCCCGGACAACGTTTGCGCGACGCAAGCGATTGTAACGCGTAACTTTCGTTGCGCGTTTGGCCGCGTCGGCTGAACGTCTCGCCGCTCTTTTCGAGCCAACACGCAGCGGTCCGCGCGTTCTCAGAGGGGACGAGGAGGCCGAGCCCCCGCGGGCGTCCGTTTTACATGAACGGCAGATTAAGATACCCGCACCCTTCACATCGCCGGGGGGTGATAAGTCGATGCGCGGCCTGCCGTTTCTGTTCCTGCTCCTGGTCGCCGCGCATCCGCCGGGGCATCACGGATTCAACCATCACCAGCGCATGGCCACATGGCGGATGGCGACCCACGACGGTTCCTCGCCGCGCGATTTCGGCCGGCCGCTGGCGCTGAGGAACGGCTCCGGCATCACGGCCCGCGACCGCGACCGCATCGAGGTGCAGGAGCCGCGGCGCCTGAACAGCTTCAGCGTCGGTGACAGCGGCGCGCGGCTCGGCCTCGGCTTCGTCGGCGGCCGCCACCTCGGCTTCCGCCTGCGCAGCCCCTTCTAACCCCTTCCCGCCGCCCCCGCCCTGCCTCTAGAAGGCTCGCCGCGACAATGCCGGCGGAGGGTGAGACATGTTGAAAGCGATAGCGGCAGCGGCGGCGCTGGCGGGCACGGCGGCGATCGCCGCCCCGGCCGCGCATCCCGAAGCGGAGGCGCAGGCCCTCGATCTCGCCAAGCGGTCGATCGCGCTGCGCTCGGTGGCCGGCCCCGGCAACAAGACGCCGGAGGTCGACGCGCTGGTCAAGCAGGCGCTCGTCGCCGGCGGCTTCGCCGAGGGCGACGTGACGATCACGCCGGTCGGCGACACCGCCTACCTGATCGGCCGCTGGCGGGGCTCCGATCCCAGCCTCAAGCCGCTGGTCATTTCCGGCCATCTCGACGTCGTCGAGGCGAACCCCAAGGATTGGCAGCGCGATCCGTTCACGCCGGTCGTCGAGAACGGCTATCTCTACGGACGCGGCGCCACCGACATGAAGCTCGACGCCGCCATCGCCGTCGCCGCGCTCGTCGAGCTTCGCCGCGAAGGCTACCGGCCGCGCCGCGACATCGTCGTCGAATTTTCCGGCGACGAGGAAACGACGATGAAGACCAGCGCGATCATCGCCGAGAAGCTCAGCAACGCGGAGCTGGTGCTCAACATCGACGGTGGCGGCGGCACGCTCGACGAGAAGACGGACAAGCCGCTCTATTTCACCTGGCAGGGCGCCGAGAAGACCTATGCGGACTTCGAGCTGATGGTCACCAACCCGGGCGGCCATTCCTCCGCGCCGCGCAAGGCGAACGCGATCAACCAGCTCGCCGCGGCGCTCGTGCGGATCGGCAATTACCGGTTCAAGCCGGAAGTGAGCGACCTCACCCGCTCCTATTTCCTCGCCGCCTCGAAGTACGAGGCGCCGGCGACGGCGGCGGCGATGCGGGCCTTTGCCCGCAACCCGGTCGACCCCAAGGCGATCGCGACGCTCGCTGCGGACCCGTCGATGGTCGGCAAGATCGGCACGACCTGCGTCTCCACGATGATCAGCGGCGGCCATGCGCTGAACGCGCTGCCGCAGCGGGCGACCGCGAACATCAACTGCCGCATCTTCCCCGGACACAAGCCCGCCGACATCATGGCCGAGCTGAAGCGCGTCGGGGCGGAGCCGGCGGTGCAGTTCCGCGACGTCACCGAAGGCTCGGTGCCGAACGACGCCTCGCCGATGCGCGCCGACTTCGTCGCGGCGGTGAACAAGGCGATCGGCGAGGTCTATCCGGGCGTCCCGGTCTTCCCGAGCCAGGCGTCGGGGGCGAGCGATTCGATGTGGTTCCGCTACCACCACGTGTCGAGCTACGGCGCGAGCCCGGTGTTCACCAAGAACAGCGAGGATTTCAGCCACGGCCTCAACGAGCGCACGCCGGTGGCGAACATCCGCCCGGCGATCGATTACTACCTGACGCTGGTCAGGGAGCTGACGAAGTAAACCGTCCCGGCGGAAGCCGGGATCTCCCAGCGAAAGCTTTCGCCGGGATGGCGGCGAATTAGTGTATTGCTCGTATAATACACTCTGCTACGGTGCGCGCTTCCGGTGAGGAGCGTGGGATGGCGAAGCGGGTGCGGATGTGGGCGGCGGCAAGCGTGGCGGCGGCGCTGCTGGCGGCGTGCGGGTCAAGCCCGGAGCCGGCGCGGGACGGGCCGCGCCTTGCCGAAGCGCGCGCCGCGACCTTCTCCGATGGGGCTTCGCCGGCAAGGGAGGCGGCGTTCAGCCCGGACGGGCGCTGGCTCGCGACCACCAATGCGGCGGGGGCGGTGGTGCTGCGCGGCTTCCCCTCGCTCAAGCAGGCGCGGCGGCTCGCGCATCCGGGCGGCGCGACCAGCGTCGTCTTCGGCCCCGGTGGGGCGTGGCTCGCGACCGCGGGCTATGACGGCGTCGTCAGGCTCTGGGATCCCGCCAGCGGGCGGCTGCTGCGGGCGCTCGCCGGTGCGGCGGGAACCGTCTGGAGTCTCTCGGTCAGTCCCGACGGGACGCGGCTTGCCGCGGCCGGGGAGGATCGGATCGTGCGCGTGTGGCGCGTGCCGGACGGGCGGCTGGCGCTGCGCATCGCCGGGCACGCGCGCAACATCTGGGAAGTGCGCTTCAGCCCGGACGGCAAGCGCCTCGCCACCGGCAGCTTCGACGAAACCGCCCGACTTTGGGACGCGGCGACCGGGCGGCCGCTCGGCGTGCTGCGCGAGCACCGGCAGGCGGTGGTGGGGCTCGCCTGGAGCGGCGACGGGACCCGGCTCGCGACCGGCGGGGACGATTCGACGATCGTGCTGCGCCGCGGCTCCGACGGGGCGCCGGAGCAGACGATCGCGGTCGGCAACCATGTCTACAAGCTCGCCTTCAGCCCCGACGGCCGCTGGATCGCCAATGCCGGCCGTGCCCGCGGCGGCTTCGGCACCCTCGTCCACCAGGTGACGAACGGCGGCGGCGAGACCCAGACGGTGCGGATCTGGCGTGTCGCCGACGGCCGGCTGGTCGCGGCGCTGACGCTTGCCGACGACTCGATGTACGCGGCCTTCTCTCCCGACGGGCGCTGGCTCGTCGCATCGGGCGAGGACGGCAAGGTGACGCTCTGGAGATTGCGGCCGATTTAGGTTCTTCCGCTAACTCTACCATCGTGGTAGAGAATCGGCAGAACACAAAAGGAGGTCGGCATGCGCAAGGCGTTGGTTCCGGTTCTGGTGTTGCTCGCGGCGGGGTGCGGAAAGGTGCCCGACCATTCCTCCGGCGGCGATCGAGCGAGCGGGAGCGCCAGCAATGCCGCCTCCGCCGACGCCGCGGCCGACGCGCCGGCGGGGATCGCGCCCACCGCCGCGCCCGGTGTCGCCTTCAACTACAAATATGCCTTCCGCCTGCCGGCGGAGCGGATCTCCGCGGTGCAGGAGGAGCATGCCCAGGCCTGCGAGAAGCTCGGCCTCGCCCGCTGCCGCATCACCGGCATGTATTATCACCTCACCGGCGAGCGCGACGTCGAGGCCCGGCTGGAGTTCAAGCTCGACCCGGCGATCGCCCGCGCCTTCGGCAAGGAGGGGATTGCGGCGGTCAGCCATGCCGACGGGCGGCTGGTCACCAGCGAAATCACCGGCACCGACGCGGGCAGCGTCATCGAGAAGGTGAACCGCAGCCAGGGGGAGCGCGAGGACACGCTGAAGAAGATCGAGGCGCAGCTCGCGAAGCCCGGCCTCGGGGGGCGCGAGCGGGCCGAGCTCCAGACCCAGGCGCAGCAGATCCGCGAGGCGATGTCGGCGGGCAAGGCCGAAAAGGCGGAGCAGCAGGAGTCGCTGGCGAAGACGCCGATGACCTTCTCCTACGAATCGGGCGACATGGCGCCGGGCGTACGGCGGTCGCTGAGCGACGGTGTCGCCAACCTCGTCGCCGCGCTCGAGTGGATGCTGCTCGCGTTCATCACCCTGCTGCCGTGGCTGGTCGTGGCGGGCCTCGCATGGCTGGGCTGGCGGCGGTTCGGGCCGCGCCGCGCCGGAACCGCGGAGGCGCCCGCCGGCTGATACCCGCTTTGGGCCGTAGCCAGGAACTTCGCCTGCCGGGCCTCGGTTGAATGCCGGAAACCCGACAGGCGGAGACGTGAGAATGGCGGATGAAGCGAGCCCGGAGAAGGTCTGGGCGCTGATGGAGAAGATCGGCTTCTGCATGCTGGCGAGCCGCGACGGCGAGGAGATACGGGCGCGGCCGATGGCCGCCTATGTCGAGGAGGAAGACGGCAAGGTCTATTTCCTCACCGACAAGGCCAGCGCCAAGGAGGAGGAAGTGGCGGCGCACCCCGAGGTGTGCCTCGCGTTCGGCGATGCCGGCGCGCAGACCTACGTCTCGGTCTCGGGCCGCGCGGCGCTGTCGAACGACCGGGAGCGGATCCGCAAGATCTGGTCGCCGGCCGCCAAGGCCTGGTGGGACGGGCCCGACGATCCGGCGATCCGGCTCCTGACGGTCACGCCGCGCGACGCGCAATATTGGGACAGCCCGGGCACCGTCCTGTCCTACGTCAAGATGGCGGCGGCGATCGTCACCGATTCGAGGCCCGCGGTCGGCGAGCATGCCAAGGTGGAGATGTGAGCGCCGAGCCGAAGTCGGGGGACCGTGTCGCCTGGAACAGCCACGGCGGCGAGGCCCACGGCAAGGTGGTGCGCAAGCAGGTTTCGGCGACGCGCATCAAGGGCCACAAGGTCGCGGCGTCGAAGGACCATCCGCAGTTCATCGTCGAGACCGACGAGGGCAAGCGGGCCGCGCACAAGGCGGAGGCGCTGCGGAAGGAATAGCGCGCCGCGTCCCGCACGGGGTCACCCGAACCTGATCCGGAGCCCACCTTCTTAAGCCGCTTGGACAGGAAGGAAGGTGGATGCCGGATCAAGTCCGGCATGACGACCTTCCTCCTCTCCATCAGCTCCTATTGCTTCGCAAACAGATTGCCCGGGTTCGCCATCGCCTTGATTTCCAGCGCGTTGCCGGAGGGGTCGAGGAAGAACATCGTCGCCTGCTCGCCCGGCTGGCCTTCGAAGCGGATCGTGGGCGCGATGACGAACTCGGTGCCTGCCGCCTCTAGCCGCGCGGCGAGGGTGCGCCAATGGTCCATCTTCAGCACCGCGCCGAAATGGGGGACCGGGACGTCGTGCCCGTCGACCAGATTGTGGTGCGCGCGCGGCCCCGCGTCGGGGGAGAGGTGGGCGACGATCTGGTGGCCGTAGAAATCGAAATCGACCCAGTCGGCGGCGCTGCGACCCTCCGGGCAGCCGAGCAGGCCGGCGTAGAAGGCGCGGGCGGCCGCGATGTCGTGGACGGGAAATGCGAGGTGGAAGGGGGGGAGCTCGGCCATGGCGGGTCCTTTGTCAGCCTCCTCCCCTCCCTGCAAGGGAAGGGCTGGGGGTGGGTCCGCCGAAGGCGGGCTGGGCGGAGAGCCTGAAAAGTCTCGCTCCGCGCGCCTGACCCACCCCTAACCCCTCCCTTGCAGGGAGGGGGATCATGCGGGCAAGGACGCAGGATGCGGCATCACCTCATCGCCTTCGTCGCCGGCCTGGTCGCCGCCACGGCGTTCCAGCCGCTCGGGCTGTGGGCGGCGATGCCGCTCGCCTTCGCGATCTTCCTGTGGAGCCTGCGGGAGGCGCCGCGTCTCAGGACCGCGCTGGCGCGGGGTTGGTGGTTCGGGCTGGGGCAGTTCGTGCTCGGCCTCAACTGGATCGCCACCGCCTTCACCTACCAGGCGGCGATGCCGGCCTGGCTCGGCTGGATCGCCGTCGTGCTGCTGTCGCTTTATCTCGCCGTCTATCCGGCGCTCGCGGCGGGCGTGGCGTGGCGGTGGGGAAGGGGCAGCCGTCTCGTGCTGATCCTCGCCCTCGCAGGCGCCTGGATCGTCACGGAATGGCTGCGCGCGACGATGTTCACCGGCTTCGCGTGGAATCCGGCCGGAGTGGCCTTGCTGCCGACCTTCTGGGCGAGGTCCGCGACGCTGGTGGGGACGTACGGCGCGTCCGGCGTGGCGGTCCTGCTGGGCGGCGCGCTGTGGGAGCTGGGCGACCGGCGCTGGCTGGGCGGCGGCGCGCTGGCCGGGGGAGCTAGCGCGCTCGCCCTGGTCGGCCTGGGGGTCTCGCCGCCGGCCGCCGGTGCGGCGGGGCCGGCGCTCCGCATCGCCCAGCCCAATATCAGCCAGGCGCTGAAGAGCCGCGGCGACGCCGACGACGAGGCGCTCGACCGCCTCCGCCGCCTCTCGTTCCACGATCCGCGGGTGCCGCACCTCATCCTGTGGCCGGAGGCCGCGGTCGACGCCCCGCTGCAGACGGCGCTGCGCTACCGGGCCGCACAGGCCGATGCGGGGCAGCTGCGCGCCGAGATGGCGTCGGCGCTCGGGCCCGGGGACGTGCTGCTGACCGGCGGCCTATCGGCCGGCTCGCGGACCGGTTTCGAGGTGACCAGCGCGACCAACAGCGTCTTCGCGCTGGCCGCGGACGGCCGCATCCTCGCCCGCTACGACAAGGCGCATCTCGTGCCCTATGGCGAATATCTGCCGATGCGCAGGCTGCTGACGCCGCTCGGCCTGTCGCGGCTGGTGCCCGGCGACATCGACTTCGACTTCGGCCCAGGCCCGCAGACGAAGCCGCTGCCGCTTGTCGGCAAGGCCGGCTTCCAGCTCTGCTACGAGATCGTCTTCTCGGGCGAGGTGGTGGACCGCCGCAACCGGCCGGCCTTCCTGTTCAATCCGTCGAACGATGCGTGGTTCGGCCGTTGGGGGCCGCCGCAGCACCTCGCCCAGGCGCGGATGCGCGCGCTCGAGGAGGGCGTGCCGATCCTCCGCTCGACGCCGACCGGGATCAGCGCCGTGATCGACGCCGACGGCCGCATCGTCGCCAGCCTGCCGCTCGGGGCGATGGCGGCGATCGAGTCGCGATTGCCCCCCTCCAAGGCCGCGACGCCGTTCGCGCGGCTTGGCAACTTGCTCCCCTTCCTGTTCGCGCTGCTGCTCGCCGCGGCGGCGATTGCAGTCCGCCGCCGGAGCCGCTAGGGGCGCACATAAGGATAGCTTTATATCCGCTTTCCCTCAGCCTAAGCTCTTCAAGGAAGGCCGTTTCTCGCGATGCGCAGCTCCTACCTCTTCACGTCCGAATCCGTTTCCGAAGGCCACCCGGACAAGGTCGCGGACCAGATTTCCGACGCCATCGTCGACCTGTTCCTGTCGAAGGATCCGGAAGCGCGCATCGCCTGCGAGACGCTGACCACGACGCAGCTCGTCGTCCTCGCCGGCGAGATACGCTGCCGCGGCGTCTACGAGAATGGCGAGTGGGCGCCGGGCGCCAAGGAGGAGATCGAGCGCACCGTGCGCGAGACCGTGCGCCGCATCGGCTACGAGCAGGAAGGCTTCCACTGGCAGAGCTTCCGGTTCGAGAACAACCTCCACGGCCAGTCCGAGCATATCGCGCAGGGCGTCGACGCCACCGGCAACAAGGACGAGGGCGCGGGCGACCAGGGCATCATGTTCGGCTACGCGACCGACGAAACCCCCGACCTGATGCCCGCCACGCTCTATTACAGCCACAAGATCCTCGAGCGCATGGCCGCCGACCGCCATTCCGGCGCCGCGCCTTTCCTCGAGCCCGACGCGAAGAGCCAGGTGACGCTGAAGTTCGAGGAGGGCCGCCCCGTCGCCGCCACCGCGATCGTCGTCTCCACCCAGCACGGCAAGGGCTATAACGAAGGCGACAAGGAGGCCGAGCTCAAGTCGTACGTGAAGCAGGTCGTCGCCGACGTCCTCCCGGCCGAGCTGATCGCCAACGGCACCGTCTACCATATCAACCCGACCGGCAGCTTCGAGATCGGCGGCCCGGACGGCGACGCCGGTCTCACCGGCCGAAAGATCATCGTCGACACCTATGGCGGCGCGGCACCCCATGGCGGCGGCGCCTTTTCGGGCAAGGACCCGACCAAGGTCGACCGCTCGGCCGCCTATATCGCCCGCTACCTCGCCAAGAACATCGTCGCGGCGGGCCTCGCGAAGCGCTGCACGATCCAGCTCGCCTATGCGATCGGCGTCTCGGAGCCGCTCTCGCTCTACGTCGACACGCACGGCACCGGCACCGTCGGCGACGCGCAGCTCGAGGAGGCGATCAAGGCGATCCCGGATTTGGGCGGCCTCACCCCGCGCGGCATCCGCACCCATCTCGGCCTCAACAAGCCGATCTACCAGGCCACCGCCGCCTACGGCCATTTCGGCCGCAAGGCGGAAGGCGACCTGTTCCCGTGGGAGCGGACCGACCTGGTGGAGAAGCTGAAGGCGGCGGTCCCCGCCTGACGCTTGCCCGCGGCGACGCCGCGTGACATCCTCCCCGGAAGCAATTGGGGGGCAGGTTCGTGCCGATTTGGATGACGATCGCCGGCGCGTTGGCCGCGTCGGCGCCGGCGACGCCGGCTCCGCCCGCTCCGCCGGCGATGACCCAGCAGGAGCAGGCGTTGCTCCAGACGGCGATCGATCGCGGCGTCCTGCTCTACATGTACGATCAGGCGGCCTGGCACGGCACCGACGACATGCGGGAGAAGATGAAGGACCGGCTGGGCGAGGTGGGCGGCTGGATCGTCGAAGGTCCGGCGGCGGCGCCGCACCTCCTCTTCCTCGACCATGACGAAGCAGACCCCCATGCGGTCTACACGGCCGACTTCAAGGGCAAAGAGCTCGCCGCCTCGCACGTCCTCGGGCCGTCGGACGATCGCAGCCTGACCGGCCCGGAACGAGCGATGGCGGCGGCGCTGCGGACGGGGCGCAAGGCTGCGGAGGATGCGCATACCGGCTATTGCGTGGCGAAGCCCTTCAACACGGTGGTGCTGCCTGCCACCACCGGCAGCCCGATCCGCGTCTATCTGCTGACGCCGCAGACCAAGACCGATGCGCTCCCCTTCGCGGGCCATTATCTGGTCGAGGTGGGAGAGGACGGCCGCGCCGGCCCCGTCCAGCGTTTCACCAAGTCCGACTGCGCGGAGATCCCGCTTAACGAGCCCAACGGCAAGAAGTCTTCGGCGCTGATGGTCACCGATCTGCTCCATCCCGTCCCCACCGAGATCCACGTCTTCTCGTCGCTGAGCGGCCAGATACCGGTCTATGTGCTGACCACGGTCAACAAGCATCTCTGGGCCGTCGAAGGATCGCGCGTGCGCCTGGTGCAGGCGGACGTGTCCAAGGAGAAAGCCGCGCCCGCCAAATGACGGGGCGCCCAGGCGGCGGCGCGCTTGCCGCTCCAGTGCTGCCGTGGCATCCTCCGCGCGGTCCTTTGGGGGAGGAAATCCTTGGCAACGAAGCGCTTTTTCAGGATGGCCGCCGCGGGCGCGATGCTGGTCGCGACGGCGGGAGCGGCGGCGGCGCAGCCGCAGCCCAGGACGCTGGAGGTCAAGGCCGACGCCGCCTTCCGCCACGCCCACACCAGGATCGAGCTGCCGCCGCGCGTCGACGGGATCGCCCGCAGCCGGGTCGCCGAGCTCGAGCCCGACCAGCTGGATACGATCGCCGACTACAGCGCCCCCGATCTCAGCAGCGCCTACACCTTCTACATCTACCGGAACGTCGCCGGCGCACTGCCGGTTTGGTTCGACCGCGCCGCCTGGATGATCGAGCATCGCGACGCGCTCGGCACCGCGACGCGGCACGGCACGACCGCCGCCTTCGTTCCGCCGGGGCGCAGCGAGGCGGCGGGGCTGCTCGCCACCTACGACCTCAGCGGCAAGGATTTCCGCAGCACCGGAGTCGCGCTCGTCCCGTTCGGCGAATGGTACGTGAAGCTCAGGGCCTCCTCGAAGACCTTGCCGGCGCCCGAGCTCGAAGCGCGAATGAAGGCGGCGCTCGCCGAGTTGCGCTGGCCCAAGTCGATGCCGCCGGCAGTCCCCGCCGCGCCCGTCGAGCGCTGCGCGACGGCGCTGGCTGTGCGCGACGAGGCGAAGCTGCTCGACGGTGGGGACAAAGTCGGAGCGAGCACGATCATGAATGCGATTTTGGGGGTCGCCGTCGCCGAGAATGCGAAGAAGAAGGGCGCCCCCGCGCCCGTCCACATCCCCGTCTGGTGCCAGGACGCCGCGCAGGCGCTGCAGGCGGGCGTCTACCGGGCCGACGGCGCCACCGATTCCTATCTCCTCGCCCTCTCGGACGCGGGGCGGGCGATCTGGGCGGGCCCCGATCCGGGCCTCTCGATCCTCGCGCAGATCGACGACAAGGCGAAGGCGGACAAGCCGTCCTTCCTGATCGAGCTGCTGCTCCTGTCGCGGACGCTGACGACGCGCGCCTACGACCGGCTGCCGCCGCCGAACCAGGCGCTCGCCATCGTCAAGGCCGGCCATTTCGCCTCCGCGGCGCCCACCTGGGGCGCCGCGAAGGGCCATATCGAGCTGAGCGCCGACGCGTTGAAGTAACCGGTCGGACGCTGTTGCCGGCGGGCAACAGAGTCCGCGCACAGTCGCGCGCCCGGGAACGAGCCGAATCCGCCGGCCGTTGAGCCGGCGGAGGACGTGCGATGGTGCAAAACGGCTACGCGATCTTCTTCCTGCTGATGCTGGCGGCGGGGCTTGCGAGCATCGCCCGCAGCTTCCGGGAGAGCTGGTCGCGCGTCACCGCTGCGCTGGCGCCGGGGGAGCCGCTCCGCGCAGCACCGGTCTACACCACGCGGCGCCTGCCGGCCGCCGAGGTGCCCTGGGTGGCGCAGCGGCTCGTGCTTCGCGATCTCGACGAGCCGCTGCCCGAATCCCGCGCCTTCGCCGCCTGGACGGTGCGTCCCGTCTCCTTCGCCGCCATTCCCGCCGACTGAGTCCCTGCCCACGCGGGCCCTCGGTTGCTAAGGGCGGCGCATGGGAGACCCGACGACCATTCGCCGCCTCTACGGCCGCCGCTCCGGGCACAAGCTGCGCCAGGGCCAGGCGGCGCTGCTGGAGCAGCTGCTGCCCGCAATCTCGGTGCCCGAGGAGGGGCCGGTCACCGCCGAAGCGCTGTTCGGGGAGGCGCGCCCGCTCCACTTCGAGATCGGCTTCGGGTCGGGCGAGCATCTCGCCTACCGCGCCGACCTGCTGCCGGACCACGGCTTCATCGGCGCGGAGCCGTTCCTCAACGGCGTGGTGGGGGCGCTGACCCATGTGCGCGACCAGAGGCTCGCCAACGTCCGGCTGCACATGGGCGACGCGCTTGAGGTGCTGGAGCGGGTGCCGGACGGGGCGCTGACCATGGTCTACCTGCTCCACCCGGACCCCTGGCCCAAGGCGCGGCACGCCAAGCGGCGGATGGTCAATCCGGGGCCGCTCGACCTGATTACGAGGAAGCTCAAGCCGGGCGGCGAGTTCCGGCTGGGCACCGATGACCCGACCTATTGCCGCTGGGCGATGATGGTGATGAACGGCCGCCGCGATTTCGAGTGGCTGGCGGAGAGCGCCAGGGACTTCCTCACCCGCCCCTCCGGCTGGCCCGAGACGCGCTACGAGGCCAAGGCCCGGCGCAAGGGGCATGAAGTCTGGTATTTCCGCTACCGGCGGGTGGCGGGGGATCAGGCGTAGGCGAGCAGCGCGTCGCGTTTTTCGAGGAGGGCTTCGACGCTTTGCGCCGAAGCCGTGCCGGCGATCGTCGCCATCGCCCGATCCAGCCGTTGCCGGCCTTGCTCGGCAAGCGGGGGCACCGCGCTCGCGATCTCCTCCATCTCCGCCATGTCTCCCGAGCAATGGAGGCCGACGTCGCAGCCGGCGGCGACGACGCCGCGGGCGCGATCGGCCTGGCTGCCGGAGAGGGCGTGCATGCCGAGATCGTCGGACATCATGAAGCCGTCGAAGCCGATGCGGCCGCGGATGATGTCGCCGATCACCACGGGGGAGAGGCTGCCGGGCCGCTTGGCGTCCCAGGCCGTGTAGACGACGTGGGCGGTCATCCCCATCGGCGCGGAGGCGAGGGTGCGGAAGGGTTCGATGTCGGTTTCGAGCTCCTCCGCCGAGGCCGTGACGACCGGGAGTGCCTTGTGGCTGTCGACCAGGGCGCGGCCGTGGCCCGGCATGTGCTTGACGACTCCGACCGCGCCGCCGGCCCTGAGCCCGTCCAGCACGGCGCGGCCGAGGGCGGCGACCTGCAACGGCTCGGCGCCCAATGCGCGATCGCCGATGATGTCGGTCGCTCCCGGCTGGCGGACGTCGAGCAGCGGCAGGCAATCGACGTCCACGCCGACCTCGCGCAGCAGCAGGGCGATGGCCTGGGCGTTCGCCCGCGTCGCCTCGATCGCGCTCATCGGCGCCTTTTCGTAGAGCCGCGCGAAGGCCTCGGCGGCGGGGAAGGCGGGCCATTCCGGCGGCTTCATCCGGGCGACGCGGCCGCCTTCCTGGTCGATCAGGATGGGCAGGGTCTCGCGGCCGTGGAGCGCGCGCAGCTCGTCGGTCAGCCGCCGCATCTGCGCCCGGTCCACGCAGTTGCGCGCGAACAGGATGTAGCCGGCGGGATCGGCGTCGCGAAAGAACGCGCGTTCGGCGTCGGTGAGGACGGGGCCGGAGAGCCCGTAGATGATGGCCTGCATCGCACCATCTAACGCGGCAGTTCAGGAAATTACATCCGTCATGCCGGACTTGATCCGGCATCCACCTTCTTTCGATGCTCAGCGAAAAGGAAGGTGGACCCCGGATCAAGTCCGGGGTGACGATGTCCCCCGCGAACCTCAGCCCACCTCACACCTTCAGGCACTGCTCCCCGGCGACCTTGAGGCGGCCGCAGATGCCGGCCGCGTCGGGGCCGCTGGCGCGCAGGCGGTAATAGGTCTTGCCGTTCACTTCGGCGGAGACGACGCTGTGACTGAGGGGCGCAAGATAGGCGAAGCGGCTCGCCATCGCCTTCCACGCCTTTTCGGCCGAGGCCGAGCTCGGGAAGGCGCCGAGCTGGATGGTCGCCCCCCCCGACGCAGCGGCGGGCGCGGGAGTGGGCGCGGGTGCCTTGATGGTGGCGGCCGGCTTCTTCTCCGGCACGGCGGGCTGCGGCTGGGGCTGCGCCTGGGCGGTCTGCTGGCCCTTCTGGACCGGCGCCTCGGGCACCGCGGCGGTGTTGATCTTGCCCTTGGGATCGGCGCCCGCGCTGGCCTGGAAGGCGGTGTCGCCCTCGCCTTCGACGGTCATGCCGCCGGGCTGGCTCGGCTTCACCTTGTAGGCGCCGGGCGGGGCCTTGATCAGCTCGGGCTCGGCGCCGGCATGGCGCGCGGCGCCGCGGTTGCCGAGCCAGAAGATGCCGCCGACGACGCCGCCGATGGCGACGAGGCCGATCAGCACCGCGACGATCAGCTTCAAGGCGGACGGACCTTCGCTCCGCCCGTCCTCCTCCACCGCCTCGAGCCAGGGCAGGCGGTCGTCGAGCGCGGGATCGTCGGCGCGAACGTCGGTCATCACTGCATCTCCTCCGCGGCGGCCACCCCCATGATGTTGAGGCCGCTGCGAATAATCTGCCCTATCGCAGCCGCCAATTCTAGCCGCGCGCGGGTTAATGGCTGATTATCCTCGATGAGGAAGCGCCGGGAGGGATCGTCGTTGCCGCGGTTCCACAGCGCGTGGAAGGCGGCGGCGAGATCGTGGAGGTAAAAGGCGACGCGGTGCGGCTCGTGCGCCTGCGCCGCGCCCTCGACCATCCGCGGGAATTGCGCCGCGACCTTGATCAGCGCCAGCTCCTCCGCGTCGAGCAGAGCGAAATCGGCCGGCGCAGAAACGTCGACGCCCGCCGCGGCGGCCTTGCGCTGCAGCGAACGGATGCGGGCGTGCGCGTACTGGACGTAGAAGACCGGATTGTCCTTCGAGGCTTCGACCACCTTGGCGAAGTCGAAGTCCATCTGCGCGTCGTTCTTGCGGGTCAGCATGGTGAAGCGGACGACGTCCTTGCCGACCTCCTCGACCACTTCGGCAAGGGTGACGAAGCTGCCGGAGCGCTTCGACATCTTGACCAGCTCGCCGCTGCGCAGGAGCCGCACCATCTGGACGAGTTTCACGTCGAGCGCGGGTCGCCCGGCGAGCGCCTCGACCGCGGCCTGGGTCCGCTTGACGGTGCCGGTATGGTCGGCGCCCCAGACGTTGATCAGCTCGTCGGAGGCCTCGAGCTTCTGCATGTGATAGGCGGTGTCGGCGGCGAAATAGGTCCAGCTGCCGTCGGACTTCTTGATCGGCCGGTCCTGGTCGTCGCCGAAGGCGGTCGAGCGGAAGAGCAGCAGCTCGGTCGGCTCCCAATCCTCGACGGTCTTGCCCTTGGGCGGCGGGAGCGTGCCCTTGTAGACGAGACCCTTCTCGTCGAGCAGCGCCAGCGCGCGGTCCACGGCGCCGGATTCCTGCACCTCGCGCTCGGAGGCGAAGAGGTCGTGGTGGACGCCGAGGCCGGCAAGGTCGGCCCGGATGAGGTCTAGCATCGCCGCGACGGTGCGGCGGCGGAAGGTCTCGAGCCATTCGCTCTCGGGGGCGTCGGCATAGCGCTCCCCGAACTCCGCGGCGAGGGCGGCGCCGACCGGCTTCAGATAGTCGCCGGGATAGAGGCCTTCGGGGATCTCGCCGATCTGCCGGCCAAGCGCCTCCAGGTAGCGAAGGTGGGCGGAGCGGGCGAGGACGTCGACCTGGGCGCCGGCGTCGTTGACATAATATTCGCGGATCACCCGGTAGCCGGCATATTCCAGCAGGCTCGCCAGCGCGTCTCCGACCACCGCGCCCCGGCAATGGCCCATGTGCATCGGACCCGTCGGGTTGGCCGAGACATATTCGACGTTGACCCGCTCGCCGCCACCGAGGTTCGAGCGGCCGTAGTCGCCGGCCGCCGCGAGGATCGCGCGTATCTCCTCCTGCCAGACTTCGCTCGTCAGGCGGATGTTGATGAAGCCGGGGCCGGCGATCTCGACGCCGCTCACCTCGCTCAGCGCCTCGAGCTTAGGCGCGATGAGGCCGGCGAGGGCGCGCGGATTGGTGTCGGCGCGCTTGGCGAGCACCATCGCGACGTTGGTGGCGAGATCGCCGTGCGATGCGTCGCGCGGCGGCTCGACGGCAACCGCGCCGCGGTCGAGCGCGGGCGGAAGCTGCCCCTCGGCCTCGAGCGCGTCGAGGGCGTCGGCGACGTAGGCGGCGAAGCGGGCGTAGAGCGTGCTCACGAATTCCATCCGGTGCGGGAAAGGCGGCGCTCTAGCGGATGCGGCGCCGCGAGGTCCAGTGGTCCGCCCTCAGAAGCCTTCCGGCAGCTCCACCGGGCCCACCAGCTCCCGGTACTGCCGGACGGCGAAGCGGTCGGTCATGCCGGCGATATAGTCGCCGATCGCACGTAGCGTTGCCACCCGGTCGGCGCCGGCGGGGCGCCAGTCGACCGGCAGGAGCGCCGGGTCCGCGGCGAAGGCGGACCAGAGGCCGGCGACGACCTGCTGCGCCTGGGCGCGCACCGCCGCGACCTTCGGCGCATTGTACATGCGGGCGTGGAGGAAGGTCTTGAGCGCGCCCTCTTCCGCCGCGAGGTCCGCGGAGAAGCCGGCGAGGCCGCGGCCGGCGGCGCGGACGTCGTCGAGGGTGGCGACGCCGGCGTCCGCGACGCGGCGCAGCGTCTCCGCCAGCACGTCGTTCACCATCAGCCCGATCTGGTCGCGCACCAGCTCGGGCGCGAGGCGGGCGGCGGGGAGGCCGGGATGCCGCGCCTCGACCTGCCGCCACAGCCGGGCGACAAGCGGGACGTCGAGCAATTCGTCGAGGCTGAACAGCCCGGCGCGCAGGCCGTCGTCGACGTCGTGATTGTCGTAGGCGATGTCGTCGGCGATGGCCGCAATCTGCGCCTCGAGGCTGGGCCAGGTGGCGAGTTCCAGGTCCCACTCCGCATTCGCTTCGGCAAGCGCCCACGGAAGGGGCCCCGTCACCGGCCCGTTATGCTTGGCGAGGCCTTCGAGCGTTTCCCACCCGAGATTCAGGCCGGGGTGGGTAGGATAGGGGCTTTCAAGCCGGGTCAGCAGGCGCAGCGTGTGGGCGTTGTGGTCGAAGCCGCCCGCGTCGGCCATCGCTTCGGTCAGCGCGTCCTCGCCGGAATGGCCGAAGGGCGGATGGCCGATGTCGTGGGCGAGGCAGAGCGCCTCCGTCAGGTCCTCGTTGAGCCCGAGCGCGCGGGCGAGGGTGCGGCCGATCTGGGCGACTTCGAGGCTGTGGGTGAGGCGGACGCGGAAATGGTCGCCGTCCGGCGCGACGAAGACTTGGGTCTTGTGGCGCAGGCGCCGGAAGGGGATCGAGTGGACGATCCGGTCGCGGTCGCGCTGGAAGGCGTCGCGCGGGCCGCGCATCGTGCCGGCAGGTTCGCCGTGGCGCCGGCCGCGGGAGCGGGCCGGGTCGGCGGCGAGGTGAGCCAGAGGCCTCACTTCGCGGGGAGCTTGGCGACCTTCTCGCCCGCCGGGCTGATCCAGGCGAAGGCCTTGAGCTTCTTCTCGGCCAGCTCGTTGACGAAGTCCTGCGCCTCGTCCTTCGACGGGAAGGGGCCGACGAGGATGCGGTTGGTCTCGCCCATCGGCGCGGTCCAGGCGGCGCGCGTCGCGAGCAGCTTGCCCGCCTTTGCCTTCAGGCGCTGATACTCGGCGGGAAGCGCGTCCTCATCATCGCCGATGCCGAGCTGAACCCAGATCCGGGCGGCGGCCTTGGGCTCCGGCTTCTTCGCCGGCGCCGCGGCGGGCTTCTTCGCGGCGCCCGCTGTCGCCGCCGGAACCTTCGGGCCGTAGGCGGCGTGCCGAACCGGCGGCGCGACCGGACCGGGGAGGGTTGCGACGGTGGCGGCGAGATCGGCAAGTCGCGACTTGGGCGGAGTGGACGCCGCCGGCGCCGTTTGGGGGCGAGGAGCGGCCTGCGCCGGGTGCGCCGCGGCCAGGACGGGCGGGGCCGGGCGGGGCTGCGACGAGGCGCCTGCGGGGAGGCTCCAGCCGCCGCCGGCCGCGGGTGCCGCGCGGGCAGGCGCCGGGGCCGGCGGGGAAGCGGACGGGACCCGGCGGACCGGAGGCGCGTCCTCCTCGTCGGCCTGGGCCGGCGCGGTGCGGACGAGGCTGGCGGTGGTGCGGCCGAGGCCGGGCTGGCGCGGATCGGGTCGGCCGGCGTTCACGGCGGCGTTGGCCGGCATCGACACGACGTTGGAGCGGAAGTCGTTCGCGGCGTAAGCGGCGGGCGGCGCGGTGCGGCCATCCTGCGGGAAGTGGCCGAGATGGACGGCGAGCGCACGGTCGGTCGGGCTGAGCGACGGCAGCCGCGCCAGGAACGGCATCAGCGCCGCGCCCTGCGGCCCCGGCATGCTCGCCTGGACGACGCGGCCCGCTTCGGCAGCGTCGCCGGTGAGCGCGAGGACGAGCGCGCGGGTGCGCTCCGCCGCGGGCCCAGGCGCCTGCTCGGCGAGCGTCTGCAGCGCCTGGTCCCGCTCGCCGCTGATCGCGAGCGACAAAGCCAGCCGGCAGAGGACCTCCGGGCTGCGCCCATGCTGGAGCGAGAGGCGATAGTCGCGCTGGGCGTGGCGTTGGTCGCCGATGATGTCGTAGGCGAGGCCGCGATCGCCGGCGAGCTCGCCCTCTGGTACGCCCAGGTCGGCGGCGTCCTTGAAGAATTTGATCGCGGCGTGGGGCTGTTCGAGCTGCACAAGCGCCGAGCCGATCCACATCTTGATGCGGCCGTCGCGGGGGGATTCGTCCTCGGCGCGGGCGAGGAAGCCGAGCGCCGCCTGCGCGTCGCCGACCGCGAGCGCGGCGCGGCCGGCGCCGGTCAGCGCATCGACGCTGTGCGGGTTGGCGACGAGCGCCTTCAAGTTGCGCGACAGCGCGTCCCCCGAAGTCTCCTGCGGAAAGCCGGTCGCCGGTTGTGCCGCGGACGCCGGCCCCCCGGCCAGCACCATCCCCGCACCCAGCACGGCAAGGCCGTGGAGGGCGCCCCTCGTCCAATGTTTCATCGTGGCGGCAGAGAAGCCCGAGGAGCCGAAGCGCCGCAATGGCTTAGCGGCGGGATGGGCTGACGGGGCGGTGAGCAGTTGCCTCCACGGGGACATGTACGTGTACGTGTCCCCGCCCGGCGCATGAGGGGGACACGTACAAGTACATGTCCCCACCTTGGCGCGTTACTGATTGTTCTGTCGACCGAGGAACCGCGGGATGTCGAGCGGGTCCCGGCGGTTGCGGGCGGGAGCCGCCGGTTCCTCGTCGACCTGGGCCTTGGCGGCGCCGCGGGCGATGTTGGACATGCGCTCGAACAGGGTGCCGCCCTCGCGCGACGGCTTGGGCTCGGGCTCGGCTTCGGCCGGCTCGTCGCCGATCAGCCAGCTGCGGGTGCCGGGCGCGCGCGCCTCGGGGCCGCCGGCGAAATCCTCGTCGACGAAGCCCTCATCCTCGTCGCTCGCCATCTCGCCGCCGAGCAGCAACTCGTCCGACGCTTCCTCGGCGGGGGTCTCCAGGGTCAGCTCCTCGGCCTCCGGCGCGGCGGCGAGGTCGAGAACCTCAGGCTCCGCGGCCTCGGCCACTTCCGGCTCCGGCGCCGGCTCGGCGGCGGGCTCGGGCGGGGTCAGGCTGGTCTTGGGAGCGGCCGGCGCGGCGGTGCGGGTCGCGCCCGGGAAGGCGAACACCTTGGCCGGCGCCGGCGGTGCCATCGTCACCGCCTCGGCGTCGATGCCGGTGGCGACGACGGAGACGCGGATCTTGCCCTGGAGGTCGTTGTTGAAGGCCGAGCCCCAGATGATGTTGGCGTCCGGGTCGACCAGCTCCTTGATGTGGCTGGCCGCCTCGTCGACTTCCATCAGGCGCATGTCCTCGCCGCCCGTGATCGAGATGATGACGCCCTTGGCGCCGCGCATCGAGACGCCGTCGAGCAGCGGGTTGGCGATCGCCTTTTCCGCCGCCTCGATGGCGCGGTTGTCGCCGGACGCCTCGCCGGTGCCCATCATCGCCTTGCCCATCTCGCCCATCACCGAGCGGACGTCGGCGAAGTCGAGGTTGATGAGGCCCGGCATGACCATCAGGTCGGTGATGCCGCGCACGCCCTGCTGCAGCACCTCGTCGGCCATCTGGAAGGCCTCCTTGAAGGTGGTGTTCGGGTTGGCGATGCGGAACAGATTCTGGTTGGGGATGACGATCAGCGTGTCGACATGCTGCTGGAGCTCGTTGATGCCGGCGTCGGCCGAGCGGCCGCGGCGATTGCCCTCGAAGCTGAACGGCTTGGTGACGACGCCGACGGTCAGCACGCCCTTGTCGCGGGCCGTCTTGGCGATGACCGGCGCGGCGCCGGTGCCGGTGCCGCCGCCCATGCCGGCGGCGATGAAGCACATGTGCGCGCCCTCGAGCGCGGCCTCGATCTCGTCGATCGCCTCTTCCGCGGCGGCCTTGCCGATCTCCGGACGGGAACCCGCACCGAGACCCTGGGTGATGCGAAGGCCGAGCTGGATGCGCTGGCCGGCGGGCGAAGCATTCAATGCCTGCGCGTCGGTATTGGCAACGATGAAGTCGACGCCCTGCACCTCGTTGGCAATCATGTTGGCGACGGCGTTGCCGCCGGCGCCGCCGACGCCGATGACGCTGATCCTGGGCCTCAGCTCATCCACTTCCGGACGGATGAAATCGATGCTCATCGGATCTTCTCCCCCTTATGCTCTCGCCCAACGGGACACGCGGTTAAGCCGTTCTTTGCACGGCGCGAATCGGCCGCGCGAGAAAAAAGTTAACGGGCGCGCAATTTTTCCGTGGATGAAAGGCCGCCTGAGTCCGAAATGTCACGGCGACTGAGTCTCCAGGGCAACGGGTGAGTCTCAAAAGCCACTCCTGAAGGCGGAGATCAGCCGCTGGACGAGGTTGCCGCCGCCGCCCTTCGGCGCCGACGCCTGGTCGCGCGGCATGACCGAGCGCAGGTCGAGCTCGTTCGAGGCGGCGAACTGGGCGAGGCCGACGAGGGTCGTGAAGGCGGGGCCTGAATGCGCGTCGGGAAGGCCGGGAAGGCTGGGGCGGCCGATGCGGACCGCACGGCCGAGGACGCCCTGGGCGTAATCGGCGATGCCCTTCAGCTCCGAGCCGCCGCCGGTCAGCACCACCTGCCGCCCGAACGGGCCGGCGAAGCCGAGGTCCTTGAGGGCCCCCGCAATCTCGCCCGTCATATGCTCGAGCCGCTGGCGGATGACGGCGATGAGCTGGGCGCGGGTGATGCGCGCAGCCTCCGTCCCTTCCTCCGAGCCGGCGATCGGCGACAATTCGATCATGTCGTGATTGTCGCGGGGCGAGGCCATGGCCGAGCCGTAGAAGCATTTCATCCGCTCCGCCTCGACCCGGCGGGTGCCGAAGGCCGAAGCGATGTCGTCGGTGATGTCGATGCCGCCGACGGGGAGCGACTTCAGCCCCAGCAGCATGCCGCCGGCGAAGACCGAGACGTTGGTGACCCCGGCACCGAGCTCCACCAAAGCGACGCCGAGCTCGCGCTCTTCCTCCGAGAGGCACGCCTTTCCCGCCGCGACGGGCGAGGCGACGATCGCCTCGACGCCGAGATGGGCGGAGCGGACGCAGAGGTCGAGGTTCCTCACCGGCGAGGGCTCGGCGGCGATGACGTGGATGTCGACGGCGAGGCGGTCGGCGTGAAGGCCGAGCGGCTTCTTCACGCCCTGCAGGCCGTCCAAGGTGTAGAGCGCCGGCAGCGCGTGGAGGATCATCTTGCCGTCGGAATCGATCGACTCCCGCCCCACGGTGAGGAGCTGGTCGACATCCTCCTTGGCGACGCGGCGGCCGCCGATCTGCACCTCGACGCTGGCCAGCGAGGAGACGAGGCCGCCGGCGGAGAAGCCGACGAAGACGTCCTCGATGTTCGTCGCGGCGATCCGCTCCGCCTGCTCGACCGCCTCGCGGATCGCGCCTTCGGTCTTCTCCATGTCGGCGATGTAGCCGCGGCGGACGCCCTGGCTCTGGCGCTGGCCGGTGCCGAGGATCTTCAGGGATCCGTCGTCGCCCGGCTCGGCGATGAGCGCGGAGACCTTCGACGAGCCGACGTCGAGGGCGGTGACAAGCCTCCGGGCGGGAGTGACGGCGGGACGCTTCATCAGATCGTCTTCGTCGCGTCGGGAACCGAGCCCGCCCGGTGCTTCGGACCGGACGCCACCGGAGGATTGACCGGTGCGGCCGGGGCGGGACCCGCCGTGTCGCCGGGGGGAACCTCCGGAGCGATCGCCGGGACGCTGCTTCCCGGCTCGTTCGACACCCGGATCACGAACTTGCCGGGGATGCGCATGTCGAAGCGGACGAAGCCCTTCCCGAGCAGCTGCTTGGCCTGGTCCATCTGCGCGAAGCGGGCGAGCGCGCGGCGCGCCTCCGCGTCGCCCTCGGGCAAAGCGAGCAGCTCGCCCGAATGGAAGCGCAGGTCCCAGCGCCGCCCGCCGATCCAGCTCGCGCCGGCGAGGACCGGCTTGAGCCGCGGCGCCGAGGCGATGAGGTCGGAAAGGGCGACGGCATGGCGGTTGGCGTCGGGGCCGATCAGGAGCGGCAGATCGGGCATCGCGTCGAGCCGCACCGGCGCCAGCACCGCGCCCTCGGCGTCGACGAGGGCGAGGCGGCCCTCATTCTGCCAGACCGCCGCCGGCGTGCGCTCGACGATGTCCACCACCAGAGTGTCGGGAAGGCGCCGCGAGACGCGCGCGTCCTTTACCCAGCCGAACTTGAGGAGCCGCTGGCGCGTCGCCTCGAGATCGACCAGCGGCATGGCCGAGGAGCCCTGGTCGAAGGCGATGTTGTAGATTTCGAGCTGCGGCACATGGGTCGCGCCCTTGATCTCGACATGCTTGAGCGCGAACCCCGCCTCGCCCGCCGCTTCGCCGAGCGTGCCGCCGACCATCTGCGGCAGGCGCAGCACCAGCAGCGCGGCGACGGCGAGGGCGACAAGCATGGCGGCGAAGATCCAGCCGCTGATCCGGCGGACCAGCTCGCCGAGCGGGCTCGCGGCCGGGGCCTTGCCGCGGCCGCGGCTCTGCGCCTTGCCCTTCGGCTTCGCGCGGGGACGGGAGACGGCCTTGGCGCTCATAGGGCCTCCTCGACGATGCGCTGGACCAGCTCCGGATAGGAGAGACCGCGATATTTCGCCTGCTCGGGGACCAGGCTCAAGGGGGTCATGCCGGGCTGCGTGTTGACCTCGAGCAGATAGAGCCCCGCTTCGCCCTGCTCGTCGTCCCAGCGGAAGTCGGCCCGCGAGCAGCCGCGGCAGCCGAGCAATTTGTGGGCCTCCAGCGCCATCGCCATCGCGGCGTCGGCGATCTCGGGCGGGATGTCCGCCGGGCAGACGTGGCGGGTGAGGCCGTCCGTATATTTGGCGTCGTAATCGTAGAAGCCCTTGACCGGCATCAGCTCGGTGACCGCCAGCGCCTCATCGCCCAGGACGGCGACGGTGAGCTCGTGGCCGCGCACGAACGGCTCGGCGAGCAGCCGGTCGAAATGGCGCCACGGCCCTTCGACGTCGCGGCCGATCGGGTCGCCGTAATTGCCCTCGCGGGTGACGATGGCGACGCCGACCGAAGAACCCTCGTTGACGGGCTTCAGCACATAAGGCCGCGGCATCGGGTCGCCCTCGAAGAGGCTCTCGCTGGCGACGATCTCCCCACCGGGCATGCGGATGCCGTGGGGGACGAGCACCATCTTGGTGAGCTCCTTGTCGATCGCGATCACCGAGGTCTCGAGGCCGCTATGGGTGTATTTGAGGCCCATCAGGTCCATCAGCCCCTGGACGGTGCCGTCCTCGCCCGGCGTGCCGTGGAGGGCGTTGAACACGACGTCCGGCTTTGTCTCGGCGAGGCGCTGGGCGACGTCGCGGGCCATGTCGATGCGGGTGACGCGGTGGCCGAGGCTCTCCAGCGCGTCGGCGACGCCCGCGCCGCTCATCAGCGACACCTCGCGCTCGGCCGACCAACCGCCCATCAGGACGGCGACGTGGAGGGGGGAGCGGTCAGTCATGGCAGCCTCCGATCCTCCCCGGGACGGGGAGGGGGACCATGCGCAGCATGGTGGAGGGGGACCTCACGCGGCACTGAGCCCCCTCCGCCACGCCGCTCCGCGTCGCGGTCCCCCTCCCCGTCCCGGGGAGGATCCTTTCCGCCTCACTCTTCACCTTGCACCCCCACACGCTGGATTTCCCATTCCAGCTCGACGCCTGAACTTGCCTTCACCCGGCGGCGGACTTCCTCGCCCAGCGCCTCGATGTCGGCGGCACGAGCATTGCCCAAATTGAGCAGGAAGTTGCAATGCTTTTCAGAGACTTGTGCGTCACCGATGGTGAGGCCCCGACAGCCGGCGGCGTCGATCAGTTGCCAGGCCTTGGCGCCGGGCGGATTCTTGAAGGTGGACCCGCCGGTGCGGCTGCGCAAAGGCTGCGAGGCCTCGCGCTCTGCGGCGATGCGGTCCATTTCGGCGGCGATGGCGGCGCGCTCGCCCGGCACGCCCTCGAACAGCGCCTCGACCACCACGGCCCCCGCCGGCACCGCGGAATGACGGTAGGTGTAGCCGAGCCGCTCCTTCGCCCAGGTCTCGACGCTGCCGTCGCGCAGGACGAGGGTGGCCTCGACCAGCACGTCCGCAACCTCGCGGCCGTAGGCGCCGGCATTCATCCGCACGGCGCCGCCGGCGGTGCCCGGGATGCCGCGGAGGAATTCGAGGCCGGCGATGGAGGCGTCGCGCGCCTTGGAGGCGACGGTGATGCCCATCGCTCCGCCGCCGGCGCGGACGCGGTTCCCGGGCTCGACATGGACGTGCGCCATCGCCTTCGGGAGGCGCACCACCACGCCCGGCACGCCGCCGTCGCGGACGATGAGATTCGAGCCGACGCCGACCGGGAGGACGGGGACGGAGGGATCGAGGTCGCGCAGGAATTGGGCGAGGTCGGCGATATCCTTCGGCTTCACCAGCCACTCGGCCGGGCCGCCGGTTCGGAACCAGATGAAGTCGGCGAGGGAACCCTGCGCCACCACCTCGCCGGCAAGAGTGGGGACACGTACTTTTTCGCGAAAAAGTACGTGTCCCCTTTTCTTCACCGCCGCGCTCATTTCGCCGCCCTCGCGCAGCGTATGCCGTCGGCCAGGGCGGCGGCCCACTTCGTGATGTCGCCGGCGCCGAGGCAGATGACCATGTCGCCGCGGGCGGCGAGGTCGCGCAGGTTGGCGCAGAGGTCGTCGATGTCGGCAACGGACTTCACCGCGCGGTGGCCGCGCTGCTTGAGGCCCTCGACCAGCGCCTCGGCGTCGACGCCGTCGATCGGCTCCTCGCCGGCGGCATAGACCGGCGCGACATAGACCACGTCGGCGTCGTTGAAGGCGGCCTGGAACTCCTCCATCAGGTCGCGCAGGCGCGTATAGCGGTGCGGCTGGACGACGGCGATGACGCGCCCCTCGGCGCCTTCGCGGGCGGCGGCGAGGACGGCGCGGATCTCGGTCGGGTGGTGGCCGTAATCGTCGATGATGGTGGCGCCGCCGATCTCGCCGACCTTGGTGAAGCGGCGCTTGACGCCGCCGAACTTCTCGAAGCCGCGGGCGATGACCTCGTCGGAGATGCCGAGCTCCGCGGCGACGCCAATCGCGGCGAGGGCGTTCTGGACGTTGTGGCGCCCGGGCATCGGAAGGGCGACATCCGCGATGGTGCGAACGTCGCCCCCGCGGTTGCGAATGGTGACGTCGAAGCGGTTGCCCCCGGCCTCGGGCCGGACGTTGTCGCCGCGCACGTCGGCATGGGCGGCGAAGCCGTAGGTGACGATGCGCCGGTCGCGCAGCCGCGGGACGATTGCCTGCACCTCTGGGTGATCGACGCAAAGCAGAGCGGCGCCGTAGAAGGGCACGTTCTCGACGAACTCGACGAAGGCGTCCTTCACCCGCTCGAAGGAGCCGTAATGGTCGAGATGCTCGGGATCGATGTTGGTGACGACAGCGATCTGGCCGTCGAGGCGGAGGAAGGACCCGTCGCTCTCGTCGGCCTCCACCACCATCCAGTCGGACGAGCCGAGCCGCGCGTTGGAGCCGTAGGCGTTGATGATGCCGCCGTTGATCACCGTCGGGTCGATCCCGCCCGCGTCGAGCAGGGCCGCGACCATCGAGGTGGTGGTGGTCTTGCCGTGGGTGCCGGCGACCGCGACGGTCGACTTCAGCCGCATCAGCTCGGCGAGCATCTCGGCGCGGCGGACGACCGGGATGCGCCGCTCATAGGCGCAGACCAGCTCGGGATTGTCCTTCCTGATCGCGGTCGAGACGACGACCACGGCGGCGTCGCCGAGATTCTCCGCGCGCTGGCCGATGGTCACGGGGATGCCGGCCTTGCGCAGGCCCTCGACGACATAGCCCTCGGCGACGTCGGAACCCTGCACCTTGTAGCCGAGGATGTGCATCACCTCGGCGATGCCGGACATGCCGATGCCGCCGATGCCGATGAAGTGGATCGTGCCGATGTCGGTGCCGACTCCGCGCATCAGGCGAAGGCTCCGTTCGGGATCGGCCTCAGAACGATCTCCTCGGCCGGCAGCGGGTCGGCGCCGAGGTCGCGGCCGCTGCGTTCGACGAGGTCGGCGAGGTCGGCGGCGGCGTTGGGACGGCCGACGGCGCGGGCGCGGGCGGCGGCGTTGGCGAGCGCTTCCGGATCGAGGCCGAGCTTCTGCATCTGCTTGGCGAGCTCGACGGGGGTGAAGGCGGCCTGCGAGATCATCCGCGCGCCGCCGGCCTTCGCCATTTCGCGGGCGTTGGCCGTCTGGTGGTCGTCCGTCGCGGAGGGGAGCGGCACGAGGATGGCGGGGCGGCCGGCGGCAGTGAGCTCGGCGATCGTCGAGGCGCCGGCGCGGGCGATGACGAGGTGCGACCAGCCGAGCTTCTCGGGCATGTCCTCGATATAGGTGGCGAGGTCGGCCGGGATGCCGAGCGCGGCGTACCGGGCGCGCACCGGCTCGATGTCCTCGGCGCGGCATTGCTGCGTCACCTGGAGCCGGCGGCGGAAATGCTCGGGGAGCATGCCGAGCCCGTCCGGCACGACGCTGGAGAGGATGGTGGCGCCCTGGCTGCCGCCGGTCACCAGCACCCGGAACACGCCGTCGGCCGAAAGCGGCGGATAGGGCTGGTCGCGCAGCGCCAGCACCTCGTCGCGGACCGGGTTGCCGACGAGATGGGCCTTGGCCGAGTCGCGCTTCGAGAGGCGCTGGACGCTCTCGTAGGCGGTGGCGATGGCCGCGACGCGCCCCGCCATCAGCCGGTTGACGCGGCCGAGCACCGCGTTCTGCTCGTGGATCAGGGTCGGGATGCGATCGCGGTTGGCCGCGAGCAGGGCCGGCAGCGCCGGGTAGCCGCCGAAACCGATCACCGCGGAGGGGCGGAAGGTCTCGTAGAGGCGCGAGGCCATGGCGCGGCCGGTGAAGATGTTGCGCAGCGCCTTCAGCCAGCCCGTCGGACCGCCGCCGAGACGGCCGGCGGGGAGGATATGGACCTGGACGCCGTCGAACAGCCCGGGGATGCGCGCGCCCCGGTCGTCCGTGACCAGCGCCACCCGGTGCCCGCGGCGCATCAGCTCCTCGGCCAGCGCGTGGGCGGGGATCATATGCCCCCCGGTCCCACCGGCGGCGAGAACGTAGTGGCGGGCGAACATCATCGCCCGCTCCACTTCACGACGTAGGGCGAGCGGTGGAGGTAGGGGTTGCGCCGGGTGAAGGCGAGCAGCAGGCCCATGCCGATCGACAGCGCGATCATCGACGAGCCGCCGTAGGAGATGAAGGGCAGGGTCATGCCCTTGGAGGGCGCGATCTGGACGTTGACCGCCATGTTGATCAGCGCCTGCATGCCGAACTGGGTGACGAGGCCGGCGGCGGCGAGGACGACGAACTGGTCGTCCTCGTGGAGCAGGCGGATCATCACCCGCGCGACGATGGCGAGATAGATGATCGCGATGGCGAGGCAGGCGATCATGCCGAACTCCTCGCCGATCACCGAGAAGATGTAGTCGGTGTGCGGCTCGGGGAGCAGGAACTTCTTCGAGCCGGCGCCGGGGCCGGCGCCGAACAGGCCGCCGGCGGTGAGCGTCTTCAGCGCCGACGCGGTCTGGTAATTGTCGCCATGGTCGAACAGGAAGCCGTCGATACGGGTGTGGGCGACGGGGTAGAAGAAATAGGCGAGCACCACGACCGCCACCGCGCCCAGGCCGAGGAAGGCGAGGAAGCGCAAGGGCGCGCCCGACAGGGTCAGCAGCATCACCCAGGTCGAGGCGAAGATCACCGTCTCGCCGAAATTGGGCTGCTTCATGAGGAGCAAGGCGATGAGGCCGGTGATGATGCCGGTCAGCGGCACCATCGGCAGATTGGGGTCGTCCTTCTTGAGGGAGAGCAGCCAGGCGATCGAGACGATGTAGAGCGGCTTCAGGAACTCCGACGGCTGGAATTGCGTGAAGCCGACGCCGAGCCAGCGGCGCGCGCCGTTGATCTGTGGGCCGATCACCGGAACCAGGAACAGGCATCCCGTGAACAGCACCGCGCCGATGAGGCACAGCCGCCGCGCCTTCAGCCGCGGGAGCATCGAGATGCCGATCATCACCGGCAGCGACACGGTGAGAAACACCAGTTGGCGGTAGAAATAATAAAGCGGCGGGAAGGTGACGCCGTTGCCCGAATAACGCTGGCCGGCGGCGGGCGAGGCGGCGGCGACGGCGATGAGGCCGATCGCGATCAGCACCGCGACGAAGAGGAGGAGGACGCGGTCGATCTCCCAGAACCAGCGGCCGAGCGCGCTCCTGTCCGAGCGGCCGAGCCGAGTCCCGCCCTTCGCCTTCAACTGCCCCATGACGCTCATGCCAACGCCTCCACGCACGCGCGGAAACTCTCCCCCCGCGCCTCATAATCCCTGAACTGATCGAACGAGGCGCAGGCCGGCGACAGCAGCACCACCTCCCCCGCCTTCGCCGCCCCCGCCGCCGCGACCACGGCCGCGTCGAGCACGCCGCATTCGCTGACCGGCACCGACGCGCGCAGCAGCTTCGCGAACATCGGCCCCGCCTCGCCGATCGTGTAGGCGGCGCGGACGTGATCCAGATGGTCGGCGCAGGGGCCGAGATCCTCGCCCTTGGCGCGGCCGCCCAGGATCCAGTGGACCGCCGGGAAGGCGGCGAGCGCCGGCGCCGCGGCTTCCGGATTGGTCGCCTTGGAATCGTTGACGAACAGCACCCCGTCCTTCTCGCGCACCCGCTCCATGCGGTGGGGCAGGCCGGGATAGGTTTCGAGGCCGCGGGCGATCGCGTCGTCGCTCACGCCCAGCTCCCAGCAGATGGCGGTCGCGACGGCGATGTTCTGGGCATTGTGCGGGCCCTGCAAGGCCGGCCAGCGGGACATGTCCGTCATCAGCGCCGAGTTGACGCCGATCCTGCGGCCGCCGACCAGCTCCGAGACCGATATGGCGCGGGTATAATCGTCGTCGGTCGCGATGACTGCCGCGTGGGCCGGCGACTGCATCGTGAAGAGCCGCGCCTTGGACGCGGCGTAATCGTCCATGCCGTCATAGCGGTCGAGATGGTCCGGCGTGACGTTGAGCAGAGCCGCCACGTCGCAGTCGAGGCTCCGGGTGAGGTCGATCTGGTAGGAGCTGAGCTCGAGCACGTAGACGCCGACCCCATTGTCGTTTGGCGTGAGCGGGTCCTGGGCGAGGATGGGGAGGCCGATATTGCCGCCCATCGTGGCGGGGAGGCCGGCAGTCCTCAGGATATGGTGGACGAGGGCGGTGGTGGTCGACTTGCCGTTGGTGCCGGTGATGCCGACCACCTTGTGCGGGGGCAGGCCGGCGCGCGCCTGCGCGAACAGCTCGATGTCGCCGATCAACGGCACCTTCGCCTCCCGCGCGCGCCGCGCGATCGGGTGGCGGTTGATCGGAACGCCGGGCGAGACGACGAGGCCGGAGTAGCCGTAGAGCGCAGTGGTGACGGGGTCGGCTGTCCGCAGCTCACCAACCTCGTTCGTCCCGAGCGAAGTCGAGGGGCGCTGCTCAGAGTCGGTGCCAGCGCCCCTCGACTTCGCTCGGGACGAACGGAGATCTTCGCGCGCCTCCGCCTTTTCGTCCCAGGCCATCACCGTGGCGCCGCTGGCGAGCAAAGCCTCCACCGTCGCCACACCCGAGCGGGCGAGACCGTAGACGGCGTAGCTCTTGCCGGAGAAGGCGCTGGAGGTGATCACCGCAGCTTCAGCGTCGACAGGCCGGCGAGCGCCAGGACGAAGGCGATGATCCAGAAGCGGATGACGACGGTCGGCTCGGACCAGCCCATCTGCTCGAAATGGTGGTGGATGGGCGCCATCTTGAACACGCGCTTGCCGGTGCGCTTGTAGAAGAAGACCTGGATGATGACGCTCATCGCCTCGACGACAAACAGGCCGCCGATGATGCCGAGGACGATCTCGTGCTGGGTGGCGACCGCGATCGCGCCGAGCGCACCGCCGAGCGCAAGGCTGCCCGTGTCGCCCATGAAGACCGCGGCGGGCGGGGCGTTGAACCAGAGGAAGGCGAGGCCCGCGCCGACGATCGCCGAGCAGAGCACGGTGAGGTCGCCGACGCCGGGCACGTGGGGGATGCCAAGATAGGTCGCGAACTTGGCGTTGCCGACGAGGTAGGAGATGACGAGGAAGGCGAGGGCGGCGATGATCACCGGCATGGAGGCGAGGCCGTCGAGACCGTCGGTCAGGTTCACCGCATTGCCGAACGCCACCACCACGAAGGCGGCGAAGAAGGGGTAGAAGATCCACAGGTCGACCACCGGCCCTTTGTAGAAGGGGATGTAGAGCTGGGTGCCCGCGCCGTAGGTGATGATCGCGCAGCCGATGCCGGCGACGAGGAACTCGGCGAGCAGGCGGACCCGCGCCGACACCCCCTTGTGGCTGCGTTTCGTCACCTTGTCGTAATCGTCGAGGAAGCCGATCAGGCCGAAGCCGATGGTGATCTCCATGCACGCCCAGAGGTAGCGGTTGGAGAAGTCCATCCACAGCAGCATGGCGACGGTGAGCGAGGTCAGGATCATCAGCCCGCCCATGGTCGGCGTGCCCCGCTTGGCAAGATGGGATTGCGGGCCGTCGTCGCGGATCGGCTGGCCCTTGCCCTGCCGCACCCTCAGCCAGCCGATGAACTTCGGGCCGATGAGGAGGCCGAGAAAGAGCGCCGTCGCGGTCGCCGCGCCGGCGCGGAAGGTGATGTAGCGAAACAGGTTCAGCACGCCGGGAAAATGCAGCTGCTGGGCAATCCACAGAAACATCAGCTTTTCCCAGTCCCGAGCGGCGTCGAGGGGCCGCCCGCCAGCGCCTCGACGAGGGCGGCAAGTCCGATCGAGTTGGATCCCTTGACGAGTATCGCGTCGCCGGGCCGGACCTCGTGCCGTACGAGCTCGATCGCCGCCGCCGTGTTGGCGACATGCGCGATTTTAACCTTTTGGCCAAGCGCTTTCGCGAGCGGCGCCATCTCTTCTCCGACCAGAATGGCATAATCGACACAGGCCGCCTCGACCGGGGCGGCGAGGCCGGCGTGGAAGGCTTCGGATTCGGCGCCGAGCTCCTTCATCCCGCCGAGCACGGCGATGCGGCGGCCGGCGGGCCTGACGTCGCCGAAGGTCCGTAGGGTGGCGGCCATCGAGGCGGGGTTGGCGTTGTAGCTCTCGTCGATCAGCAGCGCCTCGCCGCCAGAGACGGCGATGCGGTGCCGCTCGCCGCGGCCCTTCAGTCCAGGCATGTCCGCGAGCGCGAGCCCCGCCGCGGCCAGGTCGCCGCCGAGCGCCTCGACCGCGCCGAGCACCGCGAGCGCGTTGGAGACCCAGTGGGCGCCGGGCTGGGAGATGGTGAAGGTGAGCTCGGCCTTCGGCAGCACCGCCGTGACCAGCGACCCGCCGTTCGGCGCGGCCACGACCTCGCGTGCCATTATGTCGGCGCCCTTTTCGAGACCGAAGGTGAGGACCGTGCCGGCATGGCGGCGGGCGCGGGCGGCGAGCAGGTCGCGATAGGGGCTGTCGAACGGGACCAGCGCAGTCCCGCCTTCCTCCAGCCCCTGGAAGATCTCGGCCTTGGCCTCGGCGATCTCCTCCTCGCTGGCGAAGAATTCGCGGTGGGCCGACGCGATGGCGGTGACGATGGCGACGTGGGCGCGCACGAGGCGGGTGAGCTGTGCGAGCTCGCCGGCATGGTTCATCCCCATCTCGAACACGCCGAACCGCGTCTCGCGCGGCATCCGCGCGAGCGAGAGCGGCACACCGGTATGGTTGTTGTAGCTCTTGACCGAGCGGTGCGCCTCGCCCGGCGCGGCGCGGTCGAGAGCGGCGTAGAGCGCCTCCTTGGTGCCGGTCTTGCCGACCGATCCTGTGACGCCGCAGATACGGGCGGAGGTGCGGGCCCGGGCCGCGCGGCCGAGGGCGTTGAGGGCTTCCGTCGTGTCGGGGACGCGCACGTGCGGGTGGGCGATGTCTTCGGAGACCAGCGCGCCGGCGGCGCCGGCGGCGAAAGCCTTGTCGAGAAAGCGATGGCCGTCCGTCGCCTCGCCCTTCATCGCGATGAAGAGATGGCCGGGTTCGACCTCGCGTGAGTCGAAGGTGACGCCGGAGACTGAGAAGGCGGCGGAGGCCGTTCCGCCGGTCGCTTGGGCGATCTCTTCGGAGGTCCAGAGGGGGGAAGTCATGCCGCGGACCGCGCATCGAGGCGGTGCCAGCGCCCCTCGACTTCGCTCGGGACGAACGGATCATTGAGACCCGCGCCGGCTTCCACTCCCCTGTGACCAGCCTCCACCTCGTTCGTCCCGAGCGAAGTCGAGGGGCGCACCCGCGGTGCCGATGCAGCCCCCCTCACGCCGCGCACTCCCGCGCGACGGTGACGTCGTCGAAGGGCAGCACCTGGTCGCCGACGATCTGGCCCTGCTCGTGGCCCTTGCCGGCGAGGAGGACGATGTCGTCGGGCCCCGCCTCGTCGATAGCGGCGGCGATGGCGTCGCGGCGGCCGCCGATTTCGCGCGCGCCGGGAGCGCCTTCGAGGATCGCGCGGCGGATCGCCGCGGGATCCTCGCTCCTGGGATTGTCGTCGGTGACGATGGCGACGTCGGCGAGCCGCGCGGCGACCGCGCCCATCTCGGCCCGCTTGCCGACGTCGCGGTCTCCGCCGGCGCCGAAGACGATGATGAGGCGTCCCTTGGCATGCGGGCGGAGCGCGGCGATGGCGGCCTCGATGGCGTCGGGCGTGTGGGCGTAATCGACGTAGACCGGGGCGCCGGCGCGGGTGATCACGGCGCGCTCCAGCCGACCGCGGACGGGCTGGACCCGGCCGAGATGGGCAAGGGTCCGGGCGAGCTCGCCGCCCGTCGCGAGAACGAGCCCGGCGGCGGTGAGCGCGTTTGCGGCCTGGTAGGCGCCGATCAGCGGCAGGGCGACCTTGTGCGTCTTGCCCTCCGCCTCGATCGTCAGCGTCTGGCCGAGCTGGCTCGGCTCCCGTTGGGCGAGGCGCAGCGTCTCGCCCTTCGTGCCGACGGTCATCGCCTTCAGCCCCCGCGCTTCGACGCGGCGGAGCACTTCGGCGGATTTCGGATCGTCCATCCACACCACCGCCGTGCCGTCGTCCGCCAGCACCTCGGTGAAGAGCCGCATCTTCGCCTCGAAATAGGCGTCCATCGTGCCGTGATAGTCGAGATGGTCGCGGCTGAAGTTGGTGAAGGCCGCCGCCTGCACCGGCAGCCCTTCGGTCCGGTACTGGGCGAGGCCGTGGCTGGAGGCTTCGAAGGCGGCGTGGGTGACGCCCTCGCGGGCGAGGCCGGCCATGTTTGAGAGGAAGGTGACGATGTCCGGCGTGGTGAGGCCGGTGGTCACCTGCTCGCCGGCGGTGGTGACGCCGAGGGTGCCGATCGAGGCGGCGTGGCCGCCTGCCATCCGCCACAGCTGGCGGGCCAGCTCGACGTTGGAGGTCTTACCGTTGGTACCGGTGACGGCGACGACATGGGCCGGGAAGGGGGCGAAGAACCTGGCGGCGAGGGCGGCGAAGGCGCGGCGCGGCTCCTCGGCGGCGATCTTGGGGGCCCCCTCGACCGGCACGTCGGGCCGGGTGACGATCGCGGCGGCGCCGGAGCGCACCGCCTGGGGGATGAAGTCCTCCCCGTTGAAGAGGCTGCCGCGGAAGGCGCCGAAGACATTGCCCGGCGCAACCTTCCTATGGTCGATGGCGAAGCCCGTCACCCGAGAATCGGAATCGATCCCGGCGAGGTCGCGGAGAAGCATCGGTCAATGCGCCGCTTCGGGCTTGAGATAGGCGGCGACCTCCGAAAGGTCCGGCTCGCGGGTCGGGTCCGGGGCCACGCCGAGCAGGGCGCCGACGCGGCTCACCACGTGGGAAACGACCGGGCCGACGTTCCAGGCGGCGGTGTGGAAGCCGAAGGTTTCGGCGGTGGCCTTGGGATCGTCGAGCATGGCGACGACCACATAGCGAGGCTCGTCCATCGGGAAAACGCCCGCGAAGGTCGTCACCACGGCCGATCCCGTATAATGCCCGCCCTGCAGCTTCTCGGCGGTGCCAGTCTTGCCGCCGACCCGGTAGCCGGGCGCATCGGCCTTCTTGCCGGTGCCGGCGAGGACGACGAGGCGGAGCAGGCCGCGCATCCGCCGCGACGTTTCCTCAGTGAAGACGCGGGTGCCTTCTGGGACCGGGTGACCCGGGCCGACCTTGAACAGGGTCGCCGGCCGGCGGATGCCGCCGTTGAACAGGGTCGCATAGCCGAGAGCGAGATGGAGCGGCGTGACGGCGATGCCGTGGCCGAAGCCGACCGTCATGGTCGCAACCTCGCCCCAATTGGCGCCGGGGGTAAGAGTGCGGCCGCGCTCGTGCAGCTCGATCTGCACCGGCTCAAGGAAACCCATGCGGCGGAGGAAATCCTGCTGGTGCTGCGAGCCGACCTGGGCGGCGATCTGCGCGGTGCCGATGTTCGAGCTCTCGCGCATGATGTCGGCGACCGAGCAGGGCCCGCCAAACGGATGCGTGTCGGTGATGACGTGGCCGCCGGCGACGGGAAGGCCGCGCGGGCAATTGTACATCTGGCTGAACGTCTTCACGATGCCGAGGTCCATCGCCATCGCGACGGTGAACGGCTTGAAGGTCGACCCCAATTCGTAGACGCCGAGCGTCGCCCGGTTGAAGCCCGCGTCGACCGCCCCCTGGCCGGGCTTGTTGGGGTTCAATTGGGGCAGCGACGTCATCGCCAGCACTTCGCCGGTCTTGAGGTCGAGGACGACGCCGGCCGCGCCGATCGCGCTGAACTTCGCCATCGCCGCGGCGAGCTCGCTCTCCATCGCCGCCTGGACGCGGGTGTCGATCGAGAGCTCGACCGGCGCGCCGCGGGTGGCGGGGTTGGTGAGCTGGCGGTCGAGCACCTTCTCCATGCCCGAGACGCCGTGGCCTTCGCTGTCCGTCCAGCCGAGGACGTGGGCGGCGAGGCCGGTCTGCGGGTAGAGCCGCTCGGGCTCGCGGCTGAACTCGATCGCCGGCTCGCCCAGCGCGTTCACCGCCGAGACCAGCTCGGGCAGCGCGCGGCGGCTGAGATAGGCGAAGCTCTTCCCCGATTTCAGCAGCTTCAGATATTCGTCGGCCCTGTGCTCGGGCATCAGCTCGGCGAGCTTGACCGCAAGCTCCTCGGGCTTGCCGAGCAATTTGTCCGGGTGGATGGCGATGGTCCACGCATCGATCGAGCGGGCGAGGGGGACGCCGTTCCGGTCGACGATGTCGCCGCGCGCCGGGATCAGCGGGTTGAGGCCGGTATCGCCGCCGCTGCGGTCGGTCGCGATCTGGAGGTAGAGGAGCCGGCTCGCGATCAGCATCGTCACGCCGGCGAAGACCAGCATGATCAGCATCAGGCGATGATAGGTCAGCGCAAGGCCTTCGGGCCGCGGCGCGGGGGCGGCGATGCGCGGCTCGATGGCGACGTAGGCGGTCATCAGTCGGCGTCGCTTTCCTGGGCGGCGGCGGGGTGATGCGCGGGCTTACCGCGCGCGGCGAGGGTCCTGGGCGCGGGCTTGCCGGCGGACGCGAGCTTCTTCTTCTGCGGCTCCGCCTTGGCGGCCGAAGCCAGCTTCTTCTCGGCCGGCTTCTTGCCGGTCTCCGCCTTGGCGTGATGCTCCGGCTTCTTCCCCTTGTCGGCCGCCTGGGCCTTTTCCGGCGCGGACGCTTCGGCCAGAGCGGGCTTGGCGGGGGGCGTGTAGCTCGCCTGGTGCAGCACCGGGTGCGCCGGCGCGGGATGCGCGACGGCGGCGACCACCTGCGGCGGCTTCGCCGCCTCGGCGGCGGGCGCGGCAGACGGCGCCGCGGCGCCGGTCTCGGCGGACGCCATCCGCACTTCGGCCGAGGTGCGGTCGGCGACGGTGGCGTCGCGGCGCTCGAGGCGGGCGAGGGTCACGTCGTCGTGGACGAATTGGGCGGCGCTCGGCGCGGAGAGGGCGAGGACGTTGGCGTTCCAGTCCTCGAGCTGGGTCATGCGGCCGCGCGTGCCGAGCTCGGTCTGGAGCATGCGGATCTCGCGCTTGGCGGCGATGATCTGGCGGTCGACCTTGGCGAGCTCGGCCCGCTCGGTCGCGACGCGCAGCGACACCATGTAGCAGGCGAGGGCGGCGCCGCCGACGGTCGCCACCCAGATGACCGACTTGAAGCTTCTCGCGATCATGCCGGGGCCCCTTCCTTCCAGGGAGATGCGGATGTGCGCTGCGCGACCCTGAGGGTCGCCGAACGGGCGCGCGGGTTGCGGGCGATCTCGTCGTCGCCGGCGCGGACCGGCTTCGCCACCGCCTCGAAGCTCGGCGCGGGACCCGATGCAGGCTGGGCGGGGAGGTGGCGGGAACCGGCCGGGACGTCGCCGCTGCGCTCCTTGAGGAAGCGCTTCACCATCCGGTCCTCGAGGCTGTGGAAGGTGACGACGGCAAGGCGGCCGCCGGGCCTCAGCACCTGCTCGGCCGCTTCGAGCCCGCCTTCCAGCTCCTCCAGCTCCTCGTTCAGGTGGATGCGGATCGCCTGGAAGGTGCGGGTCGCCGGATCCTTCTTCATGTGCGGCTTCCAGCCGACCGCCTTGCGCACCACCTCGGCAAGCGCGCCGGTGCGCTCGAGCGGCCGGGCGGCGACGATGGCGCGGGCGATGCGCCGCGACTTGGGCTCCTCGCCGTAGCGGTAGATGACGTCGGCGATTTCCTCTTCCGGGGCATGGTTGAGGAAATCGCCGGCGCTCCGGCCTTCGCGGCCCATCCGCATGTCGAGGGGCCCGTCGGCCTGGAAGGAGAAGCCGCGCTCGGCGCGGTCGAGCTGCATCGAGGAGACGCCGATGTCGAGCGCGACGCCGTCGACGGCGTCCACGCCGCGGTCGGCAAGCGCCTGACGCATCCGGGAGAAACGCTCCGGAACAAGCGTCAGGCGCCCCCCGCTCGAGGCGGCCAGCGCCTCGCCTTCCTCTATCGCATCAGGATCGCGATCGAAGGCGTAGACGCGGGTCGCCCCACACTCGAGAATGGCCTTGGTGTAGCCGCCGGCGCCGAAGGTGCCATCGACATGGGTTTCGCCCGGCTGAGGCGCGAGACCGGCGACCACCTCGGCGAGGAGCACCGGAACGTGCGGGGCGGCAGCGTTCTGGGCGCTCACAGCGAAATGCCCTTTTCCTCGAGCCGCCAGGCGGCGATTTCCTTGAGGTCGCGGTCGCCCTCGGCGATCGCGGTGCGCGGGTTCCAGATCTCGACCGTGCCGCCGACGCCGACGAACAGTGCGAAATCCTCGATGCCCCCCTTGCGGCGCATCATCGGCGGCAGGACGATGCGGCCGCTCGTGTCGTAGGGGACGTCCTCGGTCATGCCGAAGGCGCGGCGGGCGCGGGCGTAATGCTCCTCGGCGGCGGCGCCCTTCTCCTCGTCGGCGAGGCGGCGGCGCTCCATGTCCTCGTAGAGCTTGCGGGCGTAACCCCGGCCGTAGGCGGTGAGGCAGGGCGAGATCTCATGTGCGCCCACGACGATGGCGCGGGCGTCGGAGCGGCGTTCGATCACCGAGCGGACGAACGCCGGCACGGACAGACGCCCCTTGGCGTCCACCGCGTTCAGCGCGCTGCCCTGGAAGAAGTCGTCGATCTCCACGACCCGTCCGCTCCACCAACACGGACCTCCCCCCTTCGCAAGGGTGCGTCATCCGCGCCCCGCGTGACCGTAACGTCAGCTGGAGAAGTGCCCCGAAACTCTAGGAGGGCGTGGATAACATCGCGGGAGACGCGATGGAAGGGGATTTCATGCCTTTTTTGGGGATTTCATGCCCACAAGTGCCAGACGCATAGTATTTCGTGGTCTGTTCTTAGGTATGTTCGATGCGCGTTCATGGCGGGCAGGCCTGTGGATAAATATGTTGGCAGCGCTCCGCGGCGGCTGCGAGGCGAATGCGGCGAGCGGAGTCGCTGCGACGGCGGAACGACCGGCGCGTCCCGCCCGCTACCGGCGCGGCGCGGGCGGCGGGGCCGGCGGAGCCGCGGCCGCAACGTTCTCGTCCGCATTGCCCGGCGCGACGCCGAGCTTGGCGAGCGGCTCGGTCGGCAGGGCCTCGTTGCCCGGCGCGGACGGGGCCGGCGAGCCGGTGATCTGGCGCTTCACCGCATTGGCGGCGGATTCCTCGGCGCTCGGGCTGGCGAACACCGCGCCGAGCAGCACGAGGATGAACACGAAGGCGAGGCCGGTCAGGCCGATGCGGACACGCTGCACGCGAAAGTCGCTCTCTCACCCCATCCGAAACGGAACTGAAAAGTTAAACCATCAAAAGGGCTTTGTCGAACGGCTTGCGTGACACCGGTTACGACGGCCGGCCGGCTTCGCATCAAAGCCCTTGACGCCCGGTGCCGTACTTACGAAGTGAGATCCATGCACAAAGCCCTCTCCCCCGCCCCCTTCGCCCTGGCCGCCCTTCTCGCGCTGGGCGCCTGCAACAGCAAGCCCACGACGATCACCTCGAACGGGCCCGACGATCCCCAGGCTGCCCAGCTGAAGGACGCCAAGCCCGTGGCGCCGCCGCCGATGATCCAGGCGAGCCACACCTATCGCTGCGCCGACAACAGCCTCGTCTATGTCGACTTCTACACCAACAACACCGCCGCGGTGCGCACCCAGAAGGGCGGCACGGCGACGACGCTGACCGCCGAGGGCGGCAAGCCGCCGTACAAGGGCGCCGGCTATTCGCTCTCCGGCAGCGGCACCAAGGTGAGCTTCGACGCGCCGGGCAAGAAATCGCAGACCTGCGACGCCTGAGGCCTTTTACCAAGGCTTTAAATTTCAAAACGAAACTCTATCTCCGGTTCGGCCGCTTCCTCCCTTTGGCGGCCGGGCCGGGCGGGGCTCCCCCCGCCGGTCCTTACGGCCCCGCCGCGTGCCCCCCTTGCGCGGCGGGGTTTCGTTTGTCCGGGGTCTCAGCCCTCGTCGCGCTCCAGCCGCTGCATCGCCTTTTCCCAGTCGCCGAGGCTGGCGCGCGCGTCCTGGACGAAACGCGAGCGGCGTACGCCGCCGAGGAAGAGCGAGCCGACGAGGCGTCCGAGCCACCCTGTCGGGCGCCGGAACTGGAGGAGCAGGATGACCCGCATGTCGTCCGTGTCGTTCCAGACCTCGTGATAATCGGTGTCGTCGAAGACGAGCACCTTGCCTTCCTCCCAGATCAGCATCTCGTCGGCGACCTGCATCCGGCAGGCCTCGCGGCGGGCCGGCACGATGAGGCCGAGATGGGCGGTGAGGATCGCCTTGGTGACGCCGCGGTGGCGCGGGATGTGCGCGCCGGGCGCCAGGATCGAGAAGAAGGCGCTGTTGAGGCCGGGAATGCCCCCCACCGCGGCGGCGGTCTCGGGGCAGCGGCGGCAATTCTCCTCGAGCCGGTAGCCGTAGCCGATCAGGAAGAAGCTCTTCCACTTGCCGGGCGGCGCGATACGGCGATGGTCGGGGGAGATTTCCGCGAGCGGCGGAATGCCGGCCTCGTGGGCGAGGAGCCGGGCCGCCTCGTCGCGTATCGCCTCCCACCGCGCCTCCAGCGGCCCGATCCACGGGAACAGCGCCGGGTCGTAGACCGGCGTGTCGCCGACCTTGGACGAGCGGGCGATGACGCGGCTGATCCGGTGCCGCAGCCTCTTGCCGACCCGGTAGAGCGGGGGCAGCGGCGGGACCTGGCGTTCGGCGGCTGTGGTCGGCGCATCCATGCGGGCCGAGCTAGGGCGCTCCGGAGGGTGCGGCAAGTCAGCCGGTGATCTTCGCCCCCAGCGGCCGGGTCGCGGGGCCGTGGATCACCTCGCCGTCGAGGGCGAAGCGGGAGCCGTGGCAGGGACAGTCCCAGGTCTTGTCGGTGCGGTTCCAGCCGACGATGCACCCCATGTGGGTGCAGACCGCCGACACCGCGTGCACCTGCCCCGCCTCGTCGCGATAGGCGGCCACATTGTCGCCGTCGATCTTGAGGATCGCCGCGTCGCCCGGCGCCAGCTCGTCGAAGCTCCTGGGCTTGCGCGACAGGTAGCCCGAGACGAGGTGGGCGGCGACCTCCGCATTCTCCTTCACGAACTCGCCGGCGCCCGCGATCGGCTTGATCCGCGCCGCGTCGAACATCTCCGTCCAGCGATTCTCCTTGCCGGTGGCGAGGTCGGCGATGATCATTGCCGCGGCGGTGCCGTTCGAGATGCCCCAGGCGGCGAAACCCGTCGCCACCAGATAAGCGTCGCCGCCGTGCGAGGACCAGCCGATGAAGGGCGCCGAATCCATCGCGCTGTAATCCTCGTTGACCCAGCGATACCGGACGGGCCCCGCGTCGAAATGCTCGGCCAGCCAGCGCTCGATGTCGGCGATGTAGCGCTGCTCGTCGTCGACATGGCCGGGCTTGTAATGATTGCCCGCGACGATTCCCCAGACCTGACCGTCGGCGCCCTTGTGGGTACGGATCGAATGGCCGGGCTGCTCGGCATTCTTGTACATGCCGGGCGGCACGCGGCCGATCGGCGCCGCGATCACCGGCTCGGCCATCGGGTAGGCGAGCGCGTAATACATGCCGATCTGGCCGAGCGGCAGGTGGGTGGCCATGACGACGTGGTTGGCGGTGACGGTGCCGCCGTCGGTCACCACGCGGGTCGGCTCGTAGTCGACGGCGCGGCTGTTCTCGAAGACGTGGGAGCCGTCCCCCGGAACCGTGGCGGCGAGACCCGCCACGTATTTGGTCGGGTGGAACTGCGCCTGGTCGTCCCAGCGCATCGCCTGCAGGACGTCGAAGGGCAGGCCGGTGTCGCGGGTGAGGCTGGCGGGAAGGCCGAGCCGGCGGGCGACCTCCACTTCCTTCTCGATCTCCTCCGCATAGCTTTCGTCGTTGGTGTAGACGTAGGCGGGCCGCGGCTCGATGTCGGCATCGATGCCGTATTGGGTTGCGAGCCGCTGGATCTCGCGGATGCCGGCCTCCTGCGCCTCGGCATAGAGCCGCGCCTTGTCCTCGCCGAATTTTCGCACGAGCGTCTGGTAGAGGATGCCGTGCTGCGAGCTCATCTTGGCGGTGGACTTGCCGGTGACCTGCCGCCCGACCCGCCGCGCCTCGACGAGGGCGACCTTGAGGCCGCGGTCCTTGAGCAGCCGCGCCGCCGTCACGCCGACGATGCCGCCGCCGACGATCGCCACGTCCACCGCCACGTCTCCTTCCAGCCGCGGGAAGCTCGGCCCGATGCCGGCGGTGGCGTTCCAATAGCTGTGGTCCTGGGTGTCGCTGGCCATGCCGATCTCCGTCGCTCGTGCGCCCGCAGGCTGAACCGCGAGGGCTGGCGCCTGTTCCCGCACCGGGCGAAGCGGCGGCGAGGTTCAGCCGCGAGTCAGGATCGGTGCCGTAACGAGACGCCACTCTGGAGGGAGGACAGACATGAAGAAGATCGTCGCCGCCGCGGCCGCCGCGGCCCTGCTCACCGCCGCATCGACGCCCGCCGAGGCGCGCTGGCACCACCGCCACCATGACGGCTTTGGCGGCTTCCTCACCGGCGCGCTCGTCGTCGGCGGCATCGCCGCGCTCGCCTCGTCGAGCGGCCGTGCCGCCCGCGACAAGCAGGATTATGCCGTGCGCGCCTGCACCAACGAGGCGGAAGCCCGCACCGGCGGGCGACTGCTCGACGTCGGCCACGTCTCGAAGCGGGACGGCTATTTCACGGTAGAAGGCCTGCTCGAGAACGGCCGCGAGGCGCCGCGGGAGACCTTCTTCTGCACGGTCCGCGACGGCACGATCTACAGCTTCCGGGCGGCGCCCGCCGCCGGCTGAGCGCCGCGAACGGAGCGGCTTGGCGCTCCGCCAAAGCTCCTATACGCTTTCCGAATCGGCCTGTTGGGGGGGAGCAGACCGGTTCGGCAGAGCTCCCACCCGGGCCCGGCGGCTGACGGCAGCGGCGAATTCGCCGTGCCGCCCGCACCAGGAGGGAGCAGATCATGGCGACTTTCACCGGCACCCCCGGCCCCGACACCTTCATCGGCACGCCCAGCCCGGACCAGATTAGCGGCCTCGGCGGCGACGACCAGCTCCAGGGCCGCGGCGGCGACGACACGATCGACGGCGGCGACGACAACGACATCCTCTACGGCGACGGCTCGGCGCCTGCGGGCGACGACGGTAACGATGTCGTCCACGGCGGCAACGGCCACGATTATATCCGCGGCGGCGGGGGCAACGACCAGATCTTCGGCGACGGCGGCGACGATTATCTCGACGGCGGCACCGGCGACGACCTGATCGACGGCGGCGCCGGCATCGACCGCGCCGCCTTCCATTCCTCGACCGTGGGCGTCCATGTCGACCTGAACCTGCAAGGGGTCGCGCAGAACACCAACCAGGGCATGGACACGCTGATCGGCATCGAAAACGTCTCGGGCACCGTCTACGACGACACGCTGATCGGCGATGCGGGCAACAACTGGATCTGGGGTGAGGGCGGCAACGACACACTCTCCGGCGGCGATGGCGACGATATCGTCGAGGCCGGCCCCGGCAACGCCACCCTCTCCGGCGGCAATGGCAACGACACCGCGTCCTTCCTCGACCAGGTGAGCGCAGTCGGCGCCGCCGTCACCGTCTCGCTCGCCCTCCAGGGCGGCGCGCAGAATACCGGCGAGGGCACAATGACCGTCACCGGATTCGAGAACCTCTCCGGCGGCACGGCCAACGACGCCCTGACCGGCGACGGCGGCGCCAACGTCCTCGCCGGCGATGCCGGCAGCGACACCCTGGTCGGCGGCGCCGGCGACGACGTGCTCTACGGCGACGGCCGCATCCTCGTCGACACCCACGACACCGGCACGTCCGGCCCGTTCGTCACCTATGCGGACATCGCCGCCCTCGGCGACCCGACCCTCACCGACGGCGACGACGTGCTGGAAGGCGGGCTCGGCGACGACCAGCTCTACGGCGGCGGCGGCAACGACACCGCCTCCTACGCCCACGCCTCGGGCGACGTGCAGGTCGTGCTCGGCAACGGCCCCGCCTTCGGCTCCTCCTCCGGCGCGGACGGCGAGGACACGCTCCACGACATCGAGAACGTCATCGGTTCGGCCTTCAACGACCAGTTGCTCGGCAACAACGCGAACAACGTCCTGTCCGGCGGCGACGGGCACGATTTCCTGCGCGGCGCCGGCGGGGACGACAGCTTGCTCGGCGGCAATGGCGACGATTTCCTCAACGGCGGCCCCGGCAACGACGTGATCGACGGCGGCGCCGGCTGGGACCGCGCGACGTTCGCGACCGGGGCGACGGCGGGCGTGACGGTCGACCTCAACATCCAGGGGACGGCCCAGAATACCGGCCAGGGCAGCGACACGCTGATCGGCATCGAGCATGTCTCCGGCACGGGCTTCGCCGACACGCTGATCGGCAATGGCGGCGACAATTGGATCTGGGGCGAGGGCGGCAGCGACACGCTGATCGGCAATGGCGGCAACGACCTCATCCAGACCGGCTTCGCGGGCGACGTCACCGCGGACGGCGGGTCGGGCACCGACACCTTCTCGGTCAACGACAACGGCGCCGGGAGCCCCGGCCTTTCCGTCTCGCTCGCCCTGCAGGGGGCCGCGCAGGCGACGGCCTGGGGCAATTATACCCTGACCGGCTTCGAGAACCTCAGCGGCTCCAGCGGCAACGACACGCTGACCGGCGACGGCGGCGCGAACATCCTCGCGGGCGACCAGGGCGACGACACGCTCGTCGGCGGCGCCGGCAACGATACGCTCTACGGCGACGGCGAGATCGCCGCCGATACGCACGGGACCGGCTTCTCAGGCCCGATCACCACCTTTGCCGACGTGACGGCGCTGGGCGGCGTCGACGGAAACGACACGCTCGAGGGCGGCCTTGGCGACGACGTGCTGTGGGGCGGCGGCGGCACGGACACGGCCTCCTACGCGCATGCTTCTGGCGCCGTCACCGTGGTGCTGGGCAACGGCGCGGCCGCCGGCTCCTCCTCGGGCGCCGACGGCAACGACACCCTGCACGATATCGAGAACGTCACCGGCTCGGCCTTCAACGACCAGTTGCTCGGCAATGCCGGCGCCAACGTCCTCTCCGGCGGCGACGGCCACGATTTCCTGCGCGGCGGGGCGGGCAGCGACACGCTGCTCGGCGGGAATGGCGACGATTTCCTCAACGGCGGGCTGGACGACGATTATATCGACGGCGGCGCCGGCTTCGACCGCGCGACCTTCGCGACCGGCGCCACGGCGGGAGTCACGGTGGACCTCAACCTCCAGGGCAGCGCCCAGAATACCGGCCAGGGCATGGATACGCTCGTCAACATCGAGAACGTCTCCGGCACGAGCTTCGGCGACACGCTGACGGGCGACGGCGGCGACAATTGGATCTGGGGCCAGGGCGGCAGCGACGTGCTTTCCGGCAACGGCGGCAACGACCTCGTCCAGACCGGCGCGCCGGGCGACGCGACGGCGAGCGGCGGCGCCGGCACTGACACTTTCTCGGTCGACGACAACGGTGCAGGCAGCCCCGGCCTTTCCGTTTCGCTCGCCCTGCAGGGCGCCGCGCAGGCGACGGCCTGGGGCAATTACACTCTGACAGGCTTCGAGAACCTCACCGGCTCCAGCGGCAACGACACCCTGACCGGCGACGGCGGCGCGAACGTGCTGGCTGGCGCCCAGGGCGACGACAGCCTCGTCGGCGGTGCGGGTAACGATGTCCTTTACGGCGACGGCCAGATCGCCGCGGACACGCACGGTACCGGCTTCTCCGGTCCGATCGCGACCTTCGGCGACGTCGCCACCCTCGGCGGCATCGACGGCAACGACACGCTCGAAGGGGGCCTCGGCGACGACGTCCTGTGGGGCGGCGGCGGCACCGACACCGCCTCGTACGCGCACGCTTCGGGCGCCGTGCAGGTCGCCCTCGGCAACGGCGCCGCGGCCGGCTCCTCCTCGGGCGCAGACGGCAACGACACGCTTCACGATGTCGAGAACATCACCGGCTCCGCGTTCGACGACGATCTGTTCGGCAATAACGGCGCGAACGTCATCGCGGGCGGCGACGGGCACGACCAGCTGCGTGGGCTCGGCGGCGACGACACGCTGCAGGGCGGCAACGGCGACGACTTCCTGAACGGCGGTGCCGGCAACGACCTGATCGACGGCGGCGCCGGCTGGGACCGCGCGGCCTTCGCCACCGGCGCCACCGCCGGCGTGACCGTCAGCCTCGCTGTGGCCGGCGCGCAGGATACCGGCCAGGGCATGGATACGCTCGTCAACATCGAGCACGTGTCCGGCACCACCTTTTCCGACAGCCTGACCGGCAATGGCGGCGACAATTGGCTGTGGGGCGAGGGCGGCAACGACACGCTCTCGGCCGGGGCCGGCAACGACCTCGTCCAGGTCGGCCCGGGCAATGCCACCGCCGACGGCGGCGCCGGCGTCGACGCCATCTCCTTCCTCGACCAGATCAGCGGCACGCCGGCCGGGGTGACCGTCTCGCTGGCGCTCCAGGGCGCGGCGCAGGCGACCGGCGAGGGATCGATGCTGCTCACCGGCTTCGAGAACCTCTCCGGCGGCACCGCCAACGACACGCTGACCGGCGATGCCGGCAACAATGTGATCGCCGGCGACAGCGGCAACGACACGCTCAGCGGCGGCGACGGCGACGACACCCTCTACGGCGACGGGCGCATTCACATCGACAGCCACGGCACCGCCGGCTCCGGCCCGATCGCGACCTTCGGCGACGTCTTCGGGCTCGACGGCGAGGCGGACGGCAACGACGTGCTGAACGGCGGCAAGGGCAACGACCGCCTCTACGGCGGCGGCGGCGACGACGTCCTGACCGGCGGCACCAGCAACGACGCCTTCGTCTTCGGCGCCGGCTCGGGCCACGACACGATCACCGACTTCGCCAAGAAGGATTTGATCGAGTTCGACGCGACATCCGGGGTGCACAGCTTCGCCGATCTCACCCTTACCGCCAGCGGCAAGGACACCTTGATCAGCTGGGGCACCGGCGATTCGATCCTCGTCGAAGGCTTCAAGCCGAAGCAGCTCTCGGCGTCCGACTTCCAGTTCGACGCGCCGGCGGCGGCACCGCACTTCGCCGCCGCGGACATGATCGACCACAATGCCGCCGGCGCCGCGGCGGGGATCCACATCGCCTGAGCCGGGGCGCTCGCTGGACAGGGATGCGTCGCGGCCGTAGGGCCGTGGCGCATCCCCTCCCGCCGAGCCGAGGCCGATGAGCGTCCAGCCTTCCGAAACCATCCTCATCGTCGATTTCGGGAGCCAGGTGACGCAGCTCATCGCGCGGCGTGTGCGCGAAGCGGGGGTCTATAGCGAGATCGCGCCATTCAGCCGGGCGCTGGAGGCATTCGAGCGGCTGCGGCCGAAGGGGATAATCCTCTCCGGCGGGCCTGCGTCATTGACCCTCGAGGAGAGCCCGCGCGCGCCGCATGCCCTGTTCGAGGCTGGGGTGCCGATCCTCGGCATCTGCTACGGCCAGCAGCTCATCGCCGACCAGTTGGGCGGCAAGGTCGTCACCGGCGACCATAGCGAATTCGGCCGCGCCTTCCTGACCGTCGAAGAGGATTGCGCTCTCTTCGAGGGGCTGTGGAAGAAGGGCGAGACCCACCAGGTGTGGATGAGCCACGGCGACAAGGTCGAGGCCCTGCCGCCCGGCTTCCGCATCGTCGGCCAGTCGCCCGGCGCGCCCTTCGCCGCCAGCGCCGACGACACGCGGCGCATCTACGGCGTCCAGTTCCACCCGGAGGTGGCGCACACGCCGGACGGGGCGCGGCTGATCGCCAATTTCGTCCGCCACGTCTGCGGCCTCGGTGGCGACTGGACGATGGCCGAGTTCCGGGCGACGAAGATCGCCGAGGTCCGCGAGCAGGTGGGCGCCGGACGAGTGATCTGCGGCCTCTCCGGCGGCGTCGACAGCGCCGTCGCCGCCGTCCTCATCCACGAGGCGATCGGCCACCAGCTGACCTGCGTCTTCGTGGACCATGGGCTGATGCGCCAGGGGGAGGCGGAGCAGGTCGTCTCCCTGTTCCGCAACCATTACAACATCCCGCTCGTCCACGTCGACGCCGAGCAGCTGTTCCTCTCGGGCCTCGCCGGGCTCGACGAGCCGGAGGCGAAGCGCAAGTTCATCGGGCGGACCTTCATCGACGTGTTCGAGACGGAGGCGAAGAAGATCGGCGGCGCCGACTTCCTCGCCCAGGGCACGCTCTATCCCGACGTGATCGAGAGCGTGTCGTTCACGGGCGGCCCGTCGGTGACGATCAAGAGCCACCACAATGTCGGCGGCCTCCCCGAGCGGATGAACATGCAGCTGGTCGAGCCGCTGCGCGAATTGTTCAAGGACGAGGTGCGGGTCCTGGGCCGCGAGCTCGGCCTTCCCGAGGCCTTCGTCGCGCGCCACCCCTTCCCGGGCCCGGGCCTTGCCATTCGCATCCCGGGCGAGGTGACGAAGGAGCGCTGCGATATCCTGCGCAAGGCCGACGCCATCTATCTCGAGGAGATCCGCGCCGCCGGCCTCTACGACGCCATCTGGCAGGCCTTCGCCGTGCTGCTGCCGGTGCGGACGGTCGGCGTGATGGGCGATGCGCGCACCTACGACCATGTCTGCGCGCTGAGGGCGGTGACGTCGACGGACGGGATGACCGCGGACGTCTACCCGTTCGACTCCGCCTTCCTCAGCCGGGTGGCGACGCGCATCGTCAACGAAGTGCGCGGCATCAACCGCGTCGTCTACGATTACACGTCCAAGCCGCCCGGCACGATCGAGTGGGAGTGAGCTGGCCAAGCATCGAACTTGCGCCAGTATCCGGTCGACTCGCTCTGGTAGCCGCCGTCGCCTCCGCCCGTTTTGCCAGCGGGAACGGGAGCGACTAGAACGCCTCCATGTCCGTCACCCACTCGCTCGACACGGCGACAAGCCGCGCCAATCCGCTGCCCGCGCCGATGAAGCGGCTGACGGTGCCCAAGCTCAAGGCGATGAAAGGCGGCGAGCCGATCGTCATGCTCACCGCCTACACGGCGCGCATGGCGCAATTGCTCGATCCCCATTGCGACCTGCTACTGGTCGGAGACAGCCTGGGCCAGGTCATCTACGGCCTGCCCTCGACCGTGCCGGTGACGCTGGAGATGATGTGCGCGCACGGCGCGGCCGTGGTGCGCGGCTCGTGGCATGCGGTGGTGGCGATCGACATGCCGTTCGGCAGCTACGAGGCCTCGCCCGAGCAGGCCTTCGCCAGCGCCTCCCGCATCCTCAAGGAGACCGGCGCGGCGGCGGTGAAGCTGGAAGGGGGCGAGGCGATGGCCGAGACGGTCCGCTTCCTCTCCGCGCGCGGCATCCCCGTCATCGGCCATGTCGGGCTGACGCCCCAGGCGGTGAACGCGCTCGGCGGCTACGGCGCGCGCGGCCGGAGCGAGGCCGAGGCGGCGAAGATCCTGGCCGACGCGCGGGCCGTCGCCGAGGCGGGCTGCTTCCTCCTCGTGCTGGAGGGGGTGATGGAGGAAATCGCGGCGAAGGCGACCGCGGCCGTCGCCTGCCCGACCATCGGCATCGGCGCCTCGCCTTCGTGCGACGGCCAGGTGCTGGTCACCGAAGACATGCTCGGCCTGTTCGAGCGCGCGCCGCGCTTCGTCAAACGGTATGAAGATTTCGCCGGCCGGATCGAGGCGGCGGTCTCCTCCTATGCCGCGGAGGTGCGCAGCCGCGCCTTCCCGGGCGAAGAGCAAATCTATCGCAGCAAAAAGTGAGGCTTGGTTTGCTCGGCGCGCGCCGGTAGAGGTGCGCGCTGGGGGCGGCGCCGGCGGGTCCCCGTTCATCTGCGGTTCGGGTCCTCGCGGCCACAACCGGCGGGGGCCGGGCGCCGGCTTTTTCGTGAGTGGAGAGACTTCTTGGCGCTGAGGCCGGTCGACAACGAGACCTTCTATCGCGAGGTGGACGAAGAGCTCCGCCGCGATCGCATGCTCACTCTGTGGCGGCGCTACGGCAAGCTCGTCATCGGCGGCGTGGTGCTTCTCCTCGCACTCCTCGCCGCGGGAATCTGGTGGCACGGCCACCGGATTCAGACCGCGGGCGCGCGGGGCGAGCAGTTGCTCGCCGCCTTCGACGACATCAGCTCCCACAACCAGGCCGCCGCGAAGACCAAGCTCGATGCGCTCGCGAAGGACGGCACCGCCGGCTACAAGGCGGCGGCCCTGTTCACGAAGGCGGATCTCGCCATCGAGGCGAACGACCTCAAGGGTGCGGCGGCCCTGTTCCACCAGGCCGCGGGCGATACGGACCTGCCGCAGCCCTATCGTGACCTCGCGACCGTGCGCATGACGGCGATCGAATATGACGGGCTGCAGCCCCAGGCAGTGGTCGACCGGCTGAAGCCGCTCGCCGTCGCCGGCGGGCCGTTCTTCGGCAGCGCCGGCGAGATGGTCGCCCTCTCCTACGTCAAGCTCAACAAGCCGCAGGAGGCCGGTCGCCTTTTCGCGGCACTCGCCCGCGACAGGAAGGTCCCGGATTCGATCCGCTCGCGCTCGGCCCAGATGGCGGCCTCGCTCGGCGTCGATGCGGTCCAGGGCAGCGGCGGCACACAGGAAGGCAAATGATGAAGCGCATTCTCCTCGTCGCGGTCGGCGCCGCCCTGCTCGGCGGCTGCGGCGCGCTGGGCAAGCACAAGAAGCCCACGACGCCCACCGTCGGCCAGCGTATCGCCGTCCTGTCGACGGAAGCGAGCGTCGAGGTCGACCCCACGCTGGCGGGCACCGCCGTCGTCCTGCCCCCTGCCGACACGAACACGGCCTGGGCGCAGCCGGGCGGGAATGCCGCCAAGGCGCTCGGCCATCTCAGCCTCGGCGCCACCCCCTCGATGGCGTGGCGGGTGAGCATCGGCGAGGGCAGCAGCAAGAAACAGCAGCTCGCCGCCTCGCCTATATATGCCGACGGCCGCCTCTACACGATCGACGCGCAGGGCGTCGTCCACGCGATCGACCCGCAGACCGGCGCCACCGTCTGGCGGACCGCGGTGCGCGGCCCCGACATCACGCCCGGCACCCTGTTCGGCGGCGGCGTCAGCTACGACAACGGCCGCGTCTATGCGACCAACGGCGCCGGCGATGCCGCCGCGCTCGACGCCAAGACCGGCGCCTTGGCGTGGATCGTTCGCCCGGCCGGGCCGCTGCGCGGCGCGCCGACTATCTCGAACGACAACGTCTATGTGATCAGCCAGGACAACCAGCTGTTCGCGCTCAATCCTGCCGACGGCAAGGTGCGTTGGAACGGCTCCGGCTCGACCGAATCCGCCGGCGTGCTCGGCGCCGCCGCGCCCGCCGCGGCGCAGGGTACGGTCGTCGCCGGCTATTCGTCGGGCGAGCTCACCGCCTATCGCTACGAAAACGGCCAGGTCCTGTGGCAGGACGCGCTGACCCGCACCAGCATCTCCACCGTCGTCACCACCCTGTCGGACATCGATGCCGATCCGGTGATCAGCCAGGGCCGCGTCTTCGCGATCGGCCAGGGCGGCCGAATGGTGGCGATCGAGCTCATCACCGGGCAGCGTTTGTGGGAGCTGAACGCCGCCGGCATCTCCACCCCCTGGGTGGCGGGCGACTGGATTTACGTCGTCACCGACGATGCGCGGCTGCTGTGCGTCTCGCGCGCCAACGGGCATGCCAAGTGGATCACCCAGCTCCCCCATTATCGCAACCTCAAGAAGAAGAGCGGCCAGATCGACTATCGCGGCCCTGTGCTGGCCGGGAACCGGCTCGTGCTGGTGAGCAGCGACGGCGGCATCGTCTACGTCTCGCCGTACGACGGCACCGTCCAGTCGACCGTCGAGACCGGCATGCCGATCTCCCTCGCGCCGATCGTCGCGAACAACACGCTCTACGTCCTCCACGACAACGGGCAGCTCTCCGCCTGGCGGTAGGCTAGCCGAGCCGCTCGGGGAGCTCCTGGGAGGCGCTGATCAGCTCCTCGCGGGGCGCCACCGCTTCCCACGGGAAGACGAACCAGCGCTTGTCCTCGCCGCGGTCGATCGCCTCGGACCAGTAATCGGCCCTGGCGCGCGAGCGGACGTTGTTGATCAGCACCGCGATGCGCAGCCGGTCGGCGATCCCGCCATAAGTGGCGATCGCGTCGCGCAGGAAGGCGATGGTCGTGCCGCTGTCGTTGATGTCGTCGACGATGAGGATGTTGAGGCCGGCGCGCATCTTCGCGGCGAGCTTGGCGAGGAGCTCGTCGGCGAAGCCCGGCTCGCCGGAGGAATGGTCGACCGAGAGCATCGCGATGCCGGTGCGGTGGGAGAGGTAGGCCGCCGGGACGAGGCCGCCGCGGCCGATGCCGACGAGGAAGTCCGGCCGCCACGGATCCGCTTCCACCCGCCGCGCGACCTCCTCGAGATCGGCGAGGAAGCGCTCGTGGCCGATGTAGAAGAGATCGGGCTGCATGCCTGCCTCGATTAGCGGCGGAGCAACCTCCCGGCAATGAGCCGCCGGCGCGGGCCGAAGGCGGCCGACGCCGTTCCTCCGGATTTGAGAACGTTGCGCCGGAAGAGGGCGGCGCCGAGGCGGATGACGATCCACACCCACAGCGCCTGCCAGACGAGCGCCGCGAAGTGCGGCCACAGCTCGCTCACCTGGGCGGCGCGGGCGATCATCATCATCGGCGAGCTGAACGGGAAGATCGCGGCGCCGATCCCCAGCGGGCCGTTGAACTGGCCCGCGGCGGCGGAGGCGAGGAAGAAGATGACGACCTGGCCGATCGTCACCGGCATGGAGATCGATTGCACCTCCCGCACCGAAGCCGCCTGGGAACCGAGGCCGAGGAACAGGCCGCCGAGCAAGAGGTAGTTCATCGCGAAGTAGAGGAAGCACAACAGCAGGAAGAGCGGCCATCCCAGCGCCGGCGAGGGAAGGCCGGCGCCGCCGCCGCTCGCCCAGATCTGCGCGGCGGCTATGCCCGCGCCGACCCAGACGGCGAGCCCGCACAGGGAGACGGTGAGCATCGCGGCGAGCTTGCCGAGGAAGACGGCGTCGATCGGGATCGCCGAGGCAAGCACCTCGATCACCTTGTTGGACTTCTCCTCGATGAAGTTGGACAGCAGCATGCCGGCCAGCATGACGGTGACCATGAACAGCAGCCACTGCCCGGCGCGGGCGGTGGCGCTTCTCTCCAGGGCCAGCGCGCCGGCCGATTCCTCCACCTGCACGAGGTCGACCTTCACCGCAGGCGGGGCCAGATGGGCCCCGGTGAGCGCCGCCTGGCGCTGCGCCTCGTCGAGAATGGCTCTCACTTGCCGGACGATGCGGTCGCCGGGGTCGAGCGCGCCCGTCAGGCGCGGGTGGGCGAGGCCGCCGGCAAGGACGGCGACGAGGCGCTTGTCCGGTGCGGCCAGCAGCCGCTTCGCCTGGTCCGCCTGGTCGTAATCCGGAACCGCGCGGGTCAGCTCCGCCAGATCCCATGCGCCGAATGCCGGGAGGAGGCGCGCGCGCGCGGCGGCGATCGGGGCGAATTCGGCCTCGGTGGCAATCACGGCGACGCGGGGCCGGTTCTCCTGCTTCTCCGCCTTCGCGTTCATGACGCCGAACCCGCCGGCGAGGCCGATCATCAGCACCGGAAACAGGAGGAACAGGACGAAGGCGCGCGACATGACGGTCGCGGTGAAGTCGCGGCGGGCGATCACCCAGGCCGCCTGGAGGGTGCTCATCATGCGGCTTCTCCGGCGGTCGGCATGTTCATCTGGCTGGCCGCTTCGGCGCCGGCGATGGCGACGAACGCCTCGTGCAGCCCGGGCCGTTCGATCGACAGATCCTCGATTCCCGCACCGCCGTCGATCAGCGCGCGCAGCAGCGGCTCGATGCCGCCCTTGGGCAGCTCGAAGCGCCATTCGCCGTCCTCGCGCCGCGCGCCGCGGGGAAGCGCCGCGCGCCACTCCCCGTCCTCGGCGCGGGTGCGCAGCCGGACGAGCGGGCGCAGCTGCCCGCGCGCCTCGTCGACGCGGCCCTCGAAGCGTACCCGGCCGCCGGCGATGATCGCCACCCGCTCGCACAGCCGCTCGGCATGGGCGATGACGTGGGTGGAGAAGATGATCGTCGCGCCGCCCGCCGCTTCCTCGCGGATCATCGTCTCGAGCCGCCCCTGGTTGATCGCGTCGAGGCCGGAGAAGGGCTCGTCGAGCACGATCAGTTTCGGCCGGTGGACGATGGTGCCGAACAGCTGCACCGTCTGCGCCATGCCCTTGGACAGGCTCTTGACCGGCTTGTCGGCATAGTCGCCGAGGCCGTTGTCCTTGAGCAGCCCGTCGGCGCGGATGCGGCCGGTGGCGAGCGGAAGCCCGCGCAGCGCCCCCATGAAGGCGATCGCCTCGCGCGTCTTCATCGACGGATAGAGGCCGCGCTCCTCGGGGAGGTAGCCGACCTCGCTCGCCGCATCGAGCGGCTCGTCGCGGCCGAGCAGGCGCCGCGTACCCCGGTCGGGGTCGATGATGCCGAGCAGCATCCGCAGAGTCGTCGTCTTGCCGGCGCCGTTGGGGCCCAGGATGCCGTAGATGCTGCGCGCCGGCACCGACAGGTCGATCCCGTCGACCGCGGGCTTGCCGTCGAAGGCCTTGAACAGGCCGCGCGCTTCGATCGCTAAGTCGTTGGACACGTGTCCCCCTTTTCCCCCGCCTGTGGTAGCGGGCCGCCATGGCGGACGGCAAGGCAAAGCTGCGCGAGCGGATCGAGGCGGAGGCGAGGGTGCTCGGCTTCTGCGCGTTCGGCGTCGCCCGCGCCGATGCCGCGCCGCAAGCCGGCGAGCGCCTGCGCGCCTGGCTGGCCGAGGGCGCGCACGGCGACATGCTGTGGATGGCCGAGACCGCCGACCGCCGCGCCTCGCCGCGCGGGCTGTGGCCGGAGGTGCGCACCGTCATCGCCCTCGGCATGAGCTACGCGCCCGCGACGGACCCGCTGGCGCTGGCGGACTCGCCTGACGTCGGCCGCATCTCGGTCTACGCCCAGGGCGCCGACTATCACGACATCGTCAAGAAGGCGCTGAAGGCGCTCGCCCGCTGGCTGGTCGCCGAGGCCGGCTGCGAGCTCAAGGTGTTCGTCGACACCGCGCCGGTGATGGAGAAGCCGCTCGCCGCCGCCGCCGGGCTCGGCTGGCAGGGCAAGCACACCAACCTCGTCAGCCGCGCCGACGGCTCCTGGCTGTTCCTCGGCGCCATCTACACCACGCTCGACCTCGAGCTGGAGCCGGCCGACGCGGAGCACCCGGCCCATTGCGGCAGCTGCACCGCCTGCCTCGACGCCTGCCCGACTAAGGCTTTTCCGGCGCCTTTCCGTCTCGATGCCCGCCGCTGCATCTCCTACCTCACGATCGAGCACAAAGGCCCGATCCCGGAAGAATTCCGCGCCCCGATGGGCAACCGCATCTACGGCTGCGACGATTGCCTCGCCGTCTGCCCGTGGAACCGCTTCGCCGCCACCGCCCGGCGCCACCGCGCCTTCCTCCCGCGCGCCGAGCTCGCCGCGCCGGCGCTGGCGGACCTCCTCGCCCTCGACGACGCCGCCTTCCGCCGGGTCTTCGCCGGGTCCCCGATCAAGCGCATCGGCCGCAATCGCCTCGTCCGCAATGCCGCCATCGCCGCCGGCAACAGCGGCCGGGCGGAGCTGGCGGCGGTGCTGGAGCCGCTCACCCACGATCCAGACCCCGTCGTCGCGGAAGCTGCGCAGTGGGGGCTGGCGCGGCTCCGCGCACGGCCGATTGAGCCGCCGACGCGATAGGCGTACATTCCGCCGTCGCAACGACGCGGGAGGGGAACATGCACGACGCAGCGAGGCCGGCGGTGCCGGCATGGTATTGGATCGTGGCCGTGCTCGCCCTCCTCTGGGAAGGGATGGGCTGCTTCTCCTATCTGGGCGAGGCCGGCATGGTCGCCGCCGCGATGATGAAGCATACGGGCGAGCAGAACGCGGTGTGGGGCGCGATGCCGGTCTGGGCCTGGTGCGCTTTCGCCATCGCCGTCTGGGTCGGCCTCGCCGGCGCGCTGCTCCTCCTGCTGCGCATGCGTCTCGCGCGCCTCGCATTCGTCGTCTCGCTGATCGCCGCGATCGTCCAGTTCGGCTGGGCCTATCTGCTCGGCGGCGCGATGCGGCTCGGCCCGCCGATCATGCCCGTCTTGATCATCGTCATCGCCATCGCCCTCGTCTGGTTCTCCGACATGGCGACGAAGCGCGGCTGGCTGGGTTGAAGGCCGTTCATCCTCCGCTCAGCCGGGCGGAGCAGAATGCGCGGCGGCAAGGAAGGAGTATGCGTATGCTGAACAAGATCGTCCTCGGCGTCACGACGGCCGCCACCGTCGCGACCGTTCCGACCGCCGCCGACGCGCGGCACCATTATCGTCCCTATTACGGCAGCTACGGTTATTACGGCCGCAGCTATTACGCGCCGGCTTACTATCCGCCGGCTTATTACGGCCCCGCTTATTACGGCCGGAGCTATTATGCCCCGGTCTATTACGGCCGCTCCTACTACCGCCCACGCTATGGCTATCGCTGCCACAGCGGCACGACCGGCGCGGTGATCGGTGGCGTCGCCGGTGCACTGCTCGGCAGCGACATCGGCCGCGGCGGCTATCGCTACCGCCGCCACGGCAGCACCACCGGCGCGATCGTCGGCGGCGCCGCCGGCGCGCTCCTGGGCCGGGAGATCGGGCGGTCCTGCTAACTTTTGCCTCCCTATCCGCAAGGATGGGGAGGGGGACCAGGTGAAACCTGGTGGAGGGGTAGCTGGCGTCGAACGCACAGGGCCCGGCGCGAAACTCTAAGTCGGTCGGCCGGTCACCCCTCCACGACCCTTCGGGTGGTCCCCCTCCCCATCTGGCGATGGGGAGGCAGAGAGGGGCGCCGCCTCGGCTTTTACCCGCGGATTTTTACCCGCGGATGAAGGCTTCGAGCTGCTCGTAGGCTTCGTCGTCGGTGATCTGCCTGGGCGGATGCTTGCAGAAATAGGCGGCGGCCGGATAGATCGGGCCGGCCATGCCGCGCTCCTTGGCGATCTTGGCGCAGCGGATCATGTCGATGGCGACGCCCGCCGAGTTCGGGCTGTCCTCGACGGAAAGCCTGAGCTCGATGTTCATCGGCACGCCGCCGAACAGCTGGCCTTCCATCCTCAAGAAGCAGACCTTGTTGTCGTTCTGCCAGGCGACATAGTCGGACGGGCCGACATGGATGTTCTCGTCGTCGAGCCGGTGTTCGGCGACCGACTGCACCGCCTCGGTCTTCGAGATCTTCTTGGACGCCAGCCGGCCTTTGTTCGACATGTTCAGGAAGTCGGTATTGCCGCCGGTGTTGAGCTGGTAGGTCCGGTCGAGCTTGACGCCCCGCTTGTGGAACAGGTCGGTCAGCACGCGGTGGACGATGGTCGCGCCCAATTGCGCCTTGATGTCGTCGCCGATGATCGGGACGCCGGCGTCGCGGAAGCGCTGCGCCCACCCCTCGTTGGAGGCGATGAACACCGGAATGTTGTTGACGAAGGCGACGCCCGCCTCGAGCGCGCACTCGGCGTAGAATTCGGTCGCCTGCTGGCTGCCGACCGGCAGGTAGTTCAGGAGGACGTCGGTCTCCGTCTCGCGCAGCCGCCGGACGACCTCGTCCTTGCTCGGCTCCTTCGCGTCGGCGAGCAGGAAGGTGCGGTCGTCGGGATATTCCGACATGTGCTCGGCGTAGCCATCGAGGACGCGGCCCATCTCGACGATCGTGCCGGTCGGTTTCACATGGTCGCAGAACACGGCCGTGCAATTGGGCTTCTCGAAGATCGCCTCGGCGACATCCTTGCCGACCTTGCGGCGATCGACGTCCCAAGCGGCGACGAACTTGATGTCGCGCGGACGGTAGCCGCCCAGGTCCCAGTGCATGAGGCCGATCTGCTCGTTCGCCCCCCCGTTCTGGTAGTGGGCGATGCCCTGGACGAGCGAACTGGCGCAATTGCCCACGCCGACGATGGCGACATTGATCGCCTTGGGATCGTGGAGGCTCATCAGGCGACGGCCTTGTGCTGCTGGCGGGGCGCGTAGCGCTCGATCATGCGAGCGCAGAAATCGGCGAAGTACATGGGATCCTTCGGTGGGCTGGTGTGGTGGGGCGCGAGCCCTTCTGATTCAGGCGTGAAGCAGAAAGTGACGGTGGTTTCAAATTCTTCGAGCTTTTCCATCTGCCGGTCGAACCAGGCTTCCCAGCCCGGCCGGTAGGAATCCGCCCAGGAAAGGCCGGTGCGCAGGTGCGTGACGCCGAGTCGCCGGAGCCACTGCACCGCCTCGTCCAGACGCGGATCCTCGAAATGGAACCATTGCATGATTCCCATCTTCGGCGTGTGCCTCTGAAAATGCTCCAACGCAAGCTTGGGGCTGCCATCCTCGCGGATCAAGCCCATGTAAAAATGGCGATAATAAGAGGAGCCCTCGGCCTCGCGGTGGCGGGTGGTCGCCCCCCAGGCCTGCGGCAGGTCGAAGAGCGAATACCAGAAGACGCGCGGCACGCGGCCGAGCAGCAGCTCGGCGGTGCGGTCGACGCCGAACACCTGCACTTCCTCCGCCCCGAAGCTGCCGACCCCAACCTCCGTCACCCAGATGTCATGGTTCGGCGCTACCGCCTCTATCTCGGCGATCTTCTCGGGCCAAGCGTGGATCGGCCACAAATTCCAGTCGAGCGGGAAGCCGTGGACCGCGACCACGTCGACCTCGTCGAGCACGCCGTAGCCCTCGAGGCGGCGGACGAAATGGGGGTCGATCGGCGAGATGCCGCCGAGCACGCGCTTGACCGCCGGGTTGACGCTACGGATGGCGCGGGCGGCCTCCTTGGCCATCGCGCCGAACGTCGTCCATTCGGGGTCGATGTCCGGATCCCAGTGCGATTTGTTGTTGGGCTCGTTCCAGATCATCGCCGCTTCGATGGACAAATCTCACCCCTTCGCCGGATAGGCCGCGCCCGCACCCCATTCGCCATAGGGCATTTCGGTGCGGCGGCAAATGTAGACCTCGTCCTCGGCCCGGGTCTCGATCGCGAAGCCGGCGGCGCGCAGCATCGCCTCGGCGCAGGCGCGGTTGGGCACCCACCAGTTGGTCCAGTCGTGGGCATATTCGCGCTCGACGAAGTACATCTTCGGCCAGGCGCTCTCGCGGAATATCTCCGTCTCCTCGAACGGATAATCGTCCGCGGTCTCCATCACCTGCTTCGAGCCGCGCTGCATCGACTGGAAGAGCAGCATGTCGCCGGCGACGTGCTCGTGGATGAGGTCGAGGGCGAGGAGCGGATGCCGCAGGTGGTAGAGGACGCCCATGAAGATGACGAGGTCGAACCGCTCGCCGAGGGCGCCGACGTCGTAGACGGAAAGGTTCCTGAACTCGATATTGTCGTAGCCCAGCGTCTCGGCGGCGAAGCGGGCCTGGGCGAGGTAGCGCTCGTCGCTGTCGATGCCGACGACCCGGCTCGCGCCACGGCGCTTCATCTCCATCGAATAGAAGCCGGCGTTGCAGCCGATGTCGAGGACGCTCTTGCCGCTGAGGTCCGCAGGCAGGTGCGCCTCGAAGCGGCGGAACTTCATGTTCGGATAGTCGCCGAGGAAATGCTCCGGCGCCGTCCGGACGCCCCCGAGGTCGATATTGTGGAACCAGGGTCCCAGCGCCTCGATCCTGGCCCGGAGAACGGTCTGGTCCGGCTCGAAGGAGCGCGCGGCAAGGTTCATTGATAGAGCCTCTCGTTGACGGTGAGGATGCGGGCGCCCCAACTGCCCAGCGCGAGGCGCGTGACGGATGCCGGGTCGATGTCGAAGCGCAGCATGTTGCCGAGCGGCAGCCCCAGATAATGCGCCACCGCGCCGCGGATGATGTCGCAATGGGTGATGCAGGCGACGCTCTGGCCCGGATGTTCCGCCGCGATCGCGCCCAGCGCGGCGGCGGTGCGCGTCACCGCCTCGGCCATGCTCTCGCCGCCGGGCGGCCGCGCCGTCTCGCGCGCCTCGTTCCAGTCGTTCCAGGCCGGGTCTCCCTCGAGCGTGTTGAAGTCCACCCCGGTCCACTCGCCGAAGTCGATCTCGTCGAGATCGTCGACGATGCCGACGCCGAGCTCGTGCGCCTCGGCGATCGAGCGGGCGGTGTAGAAGGCGCGCTCGCGCGGGGAGGAATAGACGGCGGCGAGCGGCTCGACGGCGAGCAGGTCGGCGACGATCTCCGCCTGCTCGAGCCCGTCGCGGCTCAGCGCGACGTCGCGCCGCCGCCCGGACAAGGTGCGACCAAGCTCGACATGGGCCGCATGGCGGATGAGGAGGATGGTCGCCGTCACGGCTGGAATTCGATACCGATCTGAAACGAAGGACGGCCCCTCAACCGCCGGCGCAGGGCAGGGTTCCCCCGCGCGCCAAGCGACGACGTTCACCATCTTATACTAGGTTAAGTTGGTTGCCCTTGCCTAATACTCGGCTCCTTTACCTGCGTTCTCTGCGCGTCGCTCGCCGAGGCAAGAAGACAGCAAGACTCCTCGACTCTTTCACCTTCGGAACAAAGGCGGCGGATGCGCCGTTTGCAGAGGGATGAAGAAGAAGCTGCCGCTTCATTCTGCCAGCGTAACAGTTTACTTGATCGAGATCAATAAAAGGGGTTAGAGTTGGGCGAACGAATCCTGATCACGGGGGGCGCCGGGTTTATCGGACGCGCCGTCACCCGCGAGTTGCTCCGGCGGGGCCACCAGGTCCGCATCCTCGATTCGCTGATCGAGCAGGTCCATGGCGACAACGAGCGGCCGGACGACCTCCCCGCCGAGGCGGAGCTGATCCGCGCCGACGTACGCAACGGCGATGCGGTGATGAAGGCGCTGAAGGGCGTCGACAGCGTCATCCATCTCGCCGCCGAAGTCGGCGTCGGCCAGTCGATGTACGCGGTCGAGCGCTACACCTCGGTCAACGACGTCGGCACGGCCGTGCTGTTCGAGAAGCTGATCGACGACCCGGTTCGCCGCGTCGTCACGGCGAGCTCGATGAGCATCTACGGCGAGGGCCTGTATCGCGATGCCGACGGCAACCCCGTCCAGGAGGCGAAGCGTCTGCCCCGCACCGGCGAGGGGCAGAGCTGGGATCCGGTCGATTCCCGCGGGCGGCCGCTGGTGCCCGTCGCGACTCCCGAATGGAAGCGGCCCGACCTCGCCTCGATCTACGCGCTGGGCAAATATGTCCAGGAGCGCACCACCTTCATCATGTCCGAGGCCTACGGCATGGAAGGCGTCTGCCTGCGCCTCTTCAACGTCTACGGCCCCGGCCAGGCCCTCTCCAACCCCTATACAGGCGTCCTCGCCATCTTCGCCTCGCGGCTGCTGAACGGCCAGCAGCCGATGATCTTCGAGGACGGCGAGCAGCGCCGCGACTTCGTCTATGTCGGCGACGTCGCACGCGCCTTTGCCGATGCCCTCGATCTGCCCCAGGCGAAGGGGGAGGTGTTCAACATCGGCTCCGGCCGCGACCGCTCCGTCACCGAGGTGGCTGAGGAGCTCGCCCGCGCGATGGGCAAGAACGACATCGCGCCCCAGATCGTCGGCAAGTCCCGCATCGGCGATATCCGCCACTGCTTCTGCGACGGATCGAAGGCGGCGGAGGTTCTCGGCTTCCGCGCCGAAAAGGATTTCCAGGAGGGCCTCGCCGAGCTCGCCGAATGGGTTGCCGTCCAGACCGCCGACGATCGCGTCGAGCAGGCCCGCGCCGAGCTCGAAGCGCGGGGGCTGGTGGCATGAGGGCCGACTTTCGAGCGAGCGACACCCGCCCCGTCCTCGTCACCGGCGGCGCGGGCTTCATCGGCTGCAACATCGCCAACGCCCTCGCCGAGCGCGGGCACGAGGTGCTGGTCTACGACGCCCTCTCCCGCCCCGGCGTCGAGAATAACCTCGCCTGGCTCAAGGAGCGGCACGGCGATCAGATCGCCTCGATCGTCGCCGACGTGCGCGACGAGGACGAACTCGCCCGCGCGGCGCGCGAGGCGCAGGCGGTGTTCCACATGGCCGCCCAGGTCGCCGTCACCACGTCGATGGTCGATCCGCGCGAGGATTTCGAGATCAACATTCGGGGCACGCTGAACCTGCTCGACGCGATCCGGCTGAAGGGCGACGGCACGCCCGTCGTCTTCGCCTCGACCAACAAGGTCTACGGGGATCTCGCCGACATCGATTTCCGGCTCGAAGGCGACCGCTACGTAGCCGCCGATCCCGACGTCGCCCGCGCCGGCATCCCCGAAAGCCGTCCGCTCGACTTCCACACCCCTTATGGCTGCTCGAAGGGCGCCGCCGACCAGTACGTCCTCGATTATGCCCGCAGCTTCGGGATGCGGACGGCCGTGCTGCGGATGAGCTGCATCTACGGCGTCCGGCAGATGGGCACCGAGGACCAGGGCTGGGTCGCGCACTTCCTCATCCAGGCGCTCGAGGGCAAGCCGATCACCCTCTACGGCGACGGCTGCCAGGTCCGCGACATCCTCGACGTCTCCAACGCGGTCGAAGCCTATCTCAAGGCGTGGGAGCGGATCGACGCTGTGAAGGGCCGCGCCTTCAACCTCGGCGGCGGCCCGGACAACGCCGTGTCGCTGCGCGAGCTGCTCGCCCACATCTCCGGCTTGCTCGGCCGCGAGCTCGACGTCCGCTTCTCGGACTGGCGCGCCGGCGACCAGCGCTACTTCGTCGCCGACACCCGCCGCATCCGCGAGGAGCTCGGCGTCTCGCCGGCGGTGCCGTGGAAGGAGGGTGTTGCCCTGCTCGCCGAATGGCTGCGTGAGAGCCGCGGCCTGCCCGCCTTCGCGGGACGGGAGGCGGCGCATGCCTAAGCGCGTCCTCGTCACCGCCGACGCGGTCGGCGGCGTCTGGCAGTACAGCCTCGATCTCGCCCGCGGCCTCTCGCGCCTCGGCATCGCGACGGTGATCGCCGTGATGGGCCCATCGCCCTCCGAGGAGCAACGCGCGGCCGCCGCCGCCATTCCCGGGCTCAGGCTGATCGACACCGGCCTCGCACTCGACTGGCTGGCGGAGGACGGCGCGACCTTGCGGGCGGCCGCCAAGGGCATCGCCGCTCTCGCCCGCGACGCGGAGGTCGACATCGTCCAGCTCAACAGCGCCGCGCTCGCGGCAGAGGCGGACTACCCGGCCCCGGTCGTCGTCGTGCACCACAGCTGCGTCGCGACCTGGTGGGCCGCCGTCCACGCGAGCCCGCTGCCGCGCGACTTCGTCTGGCGGACGGAGATGGTCCGCGCCGGCCTCCACGCCGCCGCGGCGGTCGTGACTCCCACGAGCGCCTTCGGGGCGGCGGTGCAGCACACCTACGGGCTCGAACAGGCGCCGCGCACCGTCCACAACGGCCGCACCCCGCTGGTGGTCCGACACGGCGCGCTCCACGATTTCGTCTTCACGGCAGGCCGCCTGTGGGACGAGGGCAAGAACCTCGCCACCGTCGACGCCGCGGCCGGCGCCGTCGGCGTGCCGGTGCGGGCCGCGGGTCCGCTCAAGGGCCCGAATGGCGCCGAAGTCATGTTCGACAACCTTCACTGCCTCGGCAATCTCGGCGAGGAGGAGCTCGCCCGCTGGCTTTCCGCCCGGCCGGTCTTCGTCTCCGCCGCCCTGTACGAGCCGTTCGGCCTCTCGGTGCTCGAGGCGGCGGCGGCGGGCTGCCCGCTCATCCTCTCCGACATTCCAACCTTCCGCGAATTGTGGGACGGCGTGGCGACGTTCATCCCTCCCAGGGACGAGCAGGGCTACATCCGCGCCATTTCGGAGCTGGTCGGCGACGATTTCGAGCGGTCCGTGCAGGGCCATGCCACCGCAGAGCGCGCCGCCCGCTTCACCCCCGACGCCATGGCCGCGCAGATGGCGACGATCTACCGCGCCCTCCTCCCCGCCGTGCGCCGGCCCGTCCTCGCCGCGAGGGCGGCCGCGTGAGTTCGCCCCGACCTGGCCGTTCATTCCGCCGCGCGCCGATCCTCACGGACACCGTTCCTAAGGGCGGACGTCGCTCTGGATTTGGGCCTTGCCCATTTCTCAAAGATGATAATTAACACGGTCGCCAGTGCGAGGCTGATCAGAACCGCCCAGACCCATTCAAGGCCCAATATCGACAACGACACGCCGAAAAAGGAGGCGGACTCTATTGTTACCAAACTCTGCGTGAGCGTCGAGGCGGAGCGCCACGGCGGCGTAGGAGAATAGTTTTTCAGCAATCTCTGGTGAGTACGAAAGCGCATCATAACCAGTGAAAAACAAAGCAAGCATAAAGAAGTAAATAGCGAAAGGGCAAAAGAAGCTACCAAGACAATCTCGCCGGTCTTGCCTAGTATGCTGAAAAGTGCCTGGAGAGATATTGTGAATATCGCGGTGGACCAAGCCGGGACTTGCCAGATCAACAGGTCAAAGTGCCTATATTCGTCGCTGTAGGCCCCTCGTGAGATCAATGTCATAGACGCCGCCCTGATTTCCGCTTCGCCGGTCATCGCATGAGTGACGCGGTCGAACGCTGAAGTTCGAGCATCGGTCAAGCGGTCTTCGTGGTGCGCAATGCCATGCTTCACGGTGTGAATGACGGCGCCGGGTGAGAGGTAGACGTTGTGGATTATCCCCGGCTGGGTCGTTACCGTACTGGGAGCTTCCAAGATTCTCACTCGAATGTAGCTGTCCACGAGTTCCGCGAATGCGATCCAACCGGCTTGGACAATGTACGTTTCGAGGACGAGTTTATGAAAATGGCTGTTTTGCCAGTTGCCCTTTTCAGCACCTTCCGTGCGAATATAGGCCGTGCCGTCTGACTTCTTGAGCCGGAAGCGGCGCTCTCCGTTCGGCATTTCTTCGTGAAGCGCGACAACGCCGAATTTTGTCGCGGCGTCCCCGTTGGATATCTCGCCCACAAACTACCCTCCCTGCAAGCGGCTCTAGCACGGCGCAGCCTTGCTCAAAACTGACCCCGATATCACGCGGCAAAGCAGCGCTGGCCAATCTATCGCCGCCGTGCCAACCGTGCCGCCCCGCAACCGGCACGGAGGCCGACTTGGCGCTGACGCTCTACGCCCACCCTTTCTCTTCTTACTCGCAGAAGGTGCTGATCGCGCTCTGGGAGAATTGCATCCCGTTCGCCTACCGCGCGGTCGGCGAGGAGCCGGGCGTCGCCGAGGAGCACCGGGCGCTGTGGCCGTTCGGCAAGTTCCCGACCTTGGTCGACGACGGCCGCACCGTCGCCGAGACCACGATCATCATCGAATATCTCGGCCTGCGCCACCCGGGGCCGGTCCGGCTGATCCCCGCCGATGCGGAAGCCGCGCTCGAGGTCCGCTTCCTCGACCGCCTGTTCGACAATTATGTGATGACGCCGGTGCAGGACGCGGTCGGCGCGGTGATGCGCGGCGGCGGCCGGGACGAGGCCGTGGCCGCCGCCGCGCCGCGTCTCGAGACGGCTTATGCCTGGCTCGAGAGGCACTTTCAGGGCCGGAGGTGGGCGGCGGGCGAGGCCTTCACGCTCGCCGACTGCGCCGCCGCCCCGTCGCTCTTCTACGCCGATTGGGTGCACCCGATCGACGACGCGCGCTTCCCGACGCTGCGCGCCTACCGCTCACGCCTGCTGGCGCACCCGTCGGTCGCCCGCGCGGTCGACGGCGGCCGACCCTATCGCCACTATTTCCCGCTGGGAGCGCCGGAGCGGGACTAGCCGCCGACCGCCGCCAGCGCCTGGTCGAAGTCGGCGATGAGGTCGTCCGGATCCTCGACTCCGATGGAGATGCGCACCAGATTGTCGGTGATGCCGAGCGCCTGCTTGCGCGCGTCGGGCACCGACAGATGCGTCATCGCCGCCGGCGCGCTCGCCAGCGTCTCGGTGCCACCCAGGCTGACTGCCAGGTGGGCGATCTTGAGCGCGTCGAGGAAGGCGAAGGCCTCGGCCTCGCCGCCCTTCAGGTAGAGCGAGAAGGTCGAGCCGGCGCCGGTGCAGTGGCGGCGGTAGATGTCCGCCTGGCGGCCGTCCTTGAGGAAGCCGAGATAGCCGACGCTCTCCACCTTCGGGTGATGGCGCAGGAACTCGCAGACCTTGGCCGCATTCTCGCCGGCCCGCGTCATCCTGAGCTCCAGCGTCTCCAGCGAGCGCAGCAGCATCCAGGCGGTATTCGGATCGGTGATCGTGCCGATCGTGTTGCGCATCATGCGGATCGGATCGATCAGCGCCTTGCGGCCCACCACGCCGCCCGCGACCAGGTCGGAATGGCCGCCGGCATATTTGGTAAGCGAGTAGATGGAGAGGTCGGCGCCATGGTCGAGCGGCTTCGACCAGAGCGGGCCCAGGAAGGTGTTGTCGATCGCGATCGGCGGCCGCTCGCCTTCGCCGAACAGAGCGTCGCGGGCGGCGGCAACCGCCTCGACGTCGACGAGCGCGTTGGTCGGATTGGCGGGGCTTTCGAGATAGATGAGCGGCACCCGGCCCTTCGCCTTCGCCTGCTCGAGCACGGCTTCGATCTCGGAGCGCTCGGCGCCGGCCGGGAAATCGAGCCAGCTCACCCCGAACTTGCCGAGGATGCGGGCGATGAGCGTCTCGGTCGCGGCGTAGAGTGGCCCCGAATGGACGATCACGTCGCCGGGCTGGACGAAGGCCATGAGCAAGGTGGCGATCGCCGACATGCCGGACGAGAAGGTCAGCGCGTCCTCCGCTTCCTCCCACAGGCCGAGCCGGTCCTCGAGGATTTCCTGGTTCGGGCCGTTGAAGCGCGAATAGACGAGCCCCTCCGCACCGCCCGGCCGCTTGCCGGTCACGCCCTCGAAGTGCCGCTTGCCGGCGGCCGCATTCTCGAAGACGAAGGTGGAGGTCAGGAAGATCGGCGGCTTGAGAGAGCCTTCCGAGAGCGCCGGATCGAAGCCGTGCCCCATCATCAAGGTGGCGGGCTTCAGCTTGCGCCCGCCCACTTCGAGCACCGGCGTCTTCGGCCTGCGCCGCGGGGTCGCGCCGGTCATGTCGGATTCGTCTTCGCCTGCCATGGGAATGTCTCCTTGCGAGTCACATTGCGTGGAGACCGGGCCCGCCGCGAGGGGAGGCCCACCGGCGGCCCGAAAGCCGCCCGGAGGGGTGAGGTCCGTCGCCCGCGCGCCCTCTAGCGCAAGGAGAGGGGAGGGGGCTAGCCCTGCGCGGGAGGGGACAGTTACTTTCCCGCACGAGCGCCTGAGCCTGGACACGGCGGCGCGTGAAAGTAACTGTCCCCAGGCTCAACCCAGGGCGATCAGGCTGATCTGCCGGCCGTAATCCGGCTCGCCCGCGTGAGTCGCGCGGCGGAAGCTGAAGAAGCGGTCCGCCTGGGAATAGGTGTCCTCGCCCAGCGCCTCGATCCGGCCGAGGCCCGCGGCGGCGAGGCGGGAGACGACATAGCCTTCGAGGTCGAACTGGTGATGGGCCTCGCGCCTCCCGGACGAGAAGAACCGCTCGTTGTCCGCCTCGGCGTCGACGAAGCGGCGGAAGAAGGCCTCGTCCACTTCGTAGGAGCGGCGGGCGATGCACGGGCCGACGGCCGCGGCGATGCGGCCGCGGTCGGCGCCGAGACGCTCCATCCGGCGCACGGTCGCCTCGACGATGCCGCCGATGGCGCCTTTCCAGCCGGCATGGGCGGCGCCGACGACGCCGGCCTCGCGATCGGCGAACAGCACCGGCGCGCAGTCCGCGGTGAGGATCCCGAGCGCGAGCCCCGGCCTGTCCGTCGCCATGCCGTCGGCGCGGGGGCGGCCGTCGTCGGGCCACGGGGCGGTCACCGCCAGCGCCTCGGCGGAATGGACCTGGTGGAGCGTCGTCAGCGCCGCGCCCGGCGCCACGGCCGCCACCGCGCGGCGGCGGTTCTCGTGCACCGCCGCCCGATCGTCCGTCGAGCCGAGGCCGACGTTCAGCCCCGCGCAAATCCCCTCCGACACGCCGCCGCGCCGGCCGAGGAAGCCGTGCGCGACGCCGTCCAGCGCTTTTGCCCGCAGCAGTTCGACGTTCATGCCAGGCGCAGCCCCCATATCTCGTCCTCGTCCGCCTGCTCGCCGACCATGAAGGCGTACGGCCTGACGAAGCCGAAACCGTAGCGCCGATAGAAGGCCTTGGCCCTGTCGTTCTGCGTGAAGACGGAGAGGTAGATCTCGCGCGCGCCGCGCCCGCGCGCCTCGCCGAGCGCCCAGTCCATCAGCGCCTGGGCGAGGCCGCGGCCGTGCCATTCCGGCAGCAGGTAGAGCTGGCTGAGCTCGACGGCATGGCCGCGCGGCTCGACCGGAAGAGTGAGCGGCCCCAGCTTGCAGAAGCCGGCGCCCTCGTCGCCGGCAAGGGCGAGGCGCACCTGGCGCGCCGGGTCGGCAATCTCGGCGCGCCAGGCCTCGTCGCTGAGCTTCTCGAGGAAGGCCCGCAGGTCCTCCTCGCGGTAGAGATGGCCGAAGGTGAGGGCGAAGCTGCGGCCGCTGAGGTCGGCAAGCAGCGGCGCATCGGCGGGAGTGGCGTCGCGATAGGTGATCATGCCGCCCCCGCGGGGATCGGCCAGGCGGGCGCGGCGACGGCGAGCACCTTGAACAAGGTGCCCATCTGCTCGGGACCGACGAGCCGGCGGCGCGCCGCCTCCACCTCCTCCGCGTGGGCGGGCGCGGCGGCGGCGAGGGCCGCGGCGCGGGCGTCGATGCCCAGCGCGGTCAGCCAGGCGCCCTGACCGACCGGCCCCGCGACCCGAGCGCCTTCCGCCTCCGCTGCGGCGGCGGCGGCCTCGAAATCGACGTGGACGGTGAGGTCGCTTTCGCCCGGTTCGTCCCAGGGATCGGCATAGGCATGGTCCCGCACCGCCTGCAGCGTGTCGCCGGCGGCGGTCCGTGCGTGGCCGTAGTCGATGATGAGGGCCACCCCGCCCTGCCGGACGAGGCGCTGCGCCAGCGCCCGGACCACCGCCGCGGCGGCCGGGGAAACTTCGAGCACCGACCCCTCCGGCGCTTCCCGTACGTGCGCGGGGATTGCGAAAGCGGGGATCGGGGCGCCTGCCTTGGACACGAACCTCTCGCCTTCCGCGTCCACCACCCGCTCGTGCCAGCCGAAGCCGGCCCGGACGAACTGGCGCGCCGGGAGAGCGTCGAGGAATTCGTTGGCGATGACGAGCAGGGGACCAGTCTCCGGCAGGGTGTCGATGTCGTGGTGCCAGCGGGCCGCGGGGACGCGCTCCGCCTGGAGCCGGCGGAGGAGGGGGCTGGTCTCGACGAGCTCCACCGGCGGCGTGAGGCCGGCGGCCCGCATCGCCCGCAGCGCATCCGCCGCCAGCGTGCCGCGGCCGGGGCCGAGCTCGACGTAGGAAACGCCCCCCGGCCGCCCCGCCCGGTCCCAGGCGTCGGCGAGGCACAGGCCCGCCAGCTCGCCGAACATCTGGCTGATCTCCGGCGCGGTGGTGAAATCGCCCTCTGCCCCGAGCGGGTCGCGGGTCGCGTAATAATGGGCGTTCGCCCGCGCCATATATTCGGCGACCGAGATGGGCCCGGAACTGGCGATGAGGCGGCGGAGGGTGTCGGCGAGGGAGGAGGGCACGCTGTTCATCCGTTCGGGCTGAGGCCGTCGAAGCCCGCTTTCTTCTGCCGCCGTAGGAACAGCGGCCGGCCTCGGCAACCGGCTGCTGTGGAGCCCCCTCGCGCGCTCCAGCGCCGTGGCGGCGGGCAAGCTAGGCGACGCTTTCGAGGCCCGCCGTCGGCTCGACCCGCACCCGGCGCTTGCCCGCGGTCGCGATCAGGTACGCGCCGCCCAGGATCATCGGCAGCGACAGCCACTGGCCCATGTGCAGGTGGGTGACGCGGGCGAATTCCATCAGCTGCTCGTCGGCCTCGCGGTAGAATTCGACGGCGAAGCGGCTGAGCCCGTAGCCGAGCAGGAAGAGCCCGACGAGCTTGCCGGGCTGATAGCGCGCCTGCGTCTTCCAGAAGGCCCAGGCGAGCAGGCAGAACAGGACGATGCCCTCGAGGAAAGCCTCGTAGAGCTGGCTCGGGTGGCGCGCGATCGGCCCGCCCGTCGGGAACACGATCGCCCATGGCACGTCGGCGGCGCGGCCCCACAATTCGCCATTCACGAAGTTTGCGAGGCGACCGAAGAACAGCCCGAAGGGGACGCAGCAGGCGACGTAATCGTGGATGCGCAGCCAGCTCAGCCCGTTCTTGCGCGCGAGGTAGAGGATGGCGAGGCTGGTGCCGATCACACCGCCGTGGAACGACATGCCGCCGTCCCACATCCTGACGATCTGGACGGGATCGTGGAAGTAGAAGCCCGGCCGGTAGAAGAGCACGTAGCCGAGCCGCCCGCCCAGGATGATGCCGAGCGTCGCGTAGAAGACGAGGTCGTCGGCGTGGCGCCGCCCCATCGGCGCGCCGGGGCGGTCGAGCAGCTTCAGGAGGTACCACCAGCCGATCAGGATGCCGGCGAGGTAGGCGAGCGAATACCAGCGGATCGGCAGCTTCCAGATGTAGAAGGCCGGCTGGAGGTGCAGGTCGGTGAACTGGATGTGTCCGGCCGCTGCTGCAACCTGTGTCAATAGCATGTGGATCAAGGCTTCCCCCGCTCGCTTGCGATCCTCATAAGGAGGCGCAAACCAAACGGGAAGGGTGCGGGAATGCCGAGCGAGCTCGACCGCAAATATGATGCGGTCCTGGCGCATGTCATCGGGCCGGGAGGGCGCGTGCAGATCGGCCGGGACCCGCAGGGGCGGGCGATCGTCACCAATTTCCCCGCCACCCTGCCGCTCTTCTTCGACGCCTTCTGCATGCTCCACGCCGACACGGTGGCGGTCGTCGCCGGCGAGGAGCGGCTGACCTTCTCCGACCTCAACCGCGAGGCGACGCGGCTGGCCGAGGCGCTCGTGGGCGGCTGGCGGATCGGCAAGGGCGACCGGGTGGCGATCGCGATGCGCAACTGCCCGAGCTGGATCGTCGCCTACATGGCGGCGCTCAAGGCCGGGGCGATCGCCACGCTCGTCAACGGCTGGTGGCAGGCCGAGGAGATGCGCCATGCGCTCGAGCTGACCGAACCGGCGTTGATCCTGTGCGACGCCCCGCGGGGCGAGCGGATCGCCGCCGCCTGCGACCCGGCAAAGGTCGCCACGCTCGCCATCGAGAAACCGATCGGCGAGGCGCTCGCGCCGCTCCTCGCCCGCGGCGGCGAAGGGACGCCCCTCCCGGAGGTGGCGCCGGAGGACGATGCGACGATCCTCTTCACCTCGGGCTCGACCGGCCTCTCCAAGGGCGCCGTTTCGACCCACCGCGCCGTCACCACCGGCGTCTACGCCTATGCGATCGGCCTCCTGACGATGCTCGGCATCCTCGAGAGCGAGGGCCGGCCGCCGCCCAATCCGCCCAAGACGCTCGTCAACGTCCCGCTTTTCCACGTCACCGGCGAGGTGCCGGTGCTCCTCAACAGCTTCGTCGTCGGCCGCGGCATGGTGCTGATGCCCAAATGGGATCCGAGCGAGGCGCTGCGCCTGATCGAGAAGGAGAAGATCACCTATTTCGTCGGCGTGCCGACGATGAGCCTCGAGCTGATGCAGGCCCCGGACCGCGACAGATACGACCTTACCAGCCTCACCGACATCGCGGCGGGCGGCGCGGCGCGGCCGGTCAGTCACGTCAAGCGCCTGCAGCAGAGCTTCCGCGGCGCCCAGCCGGCGCTCGGTTACGGCCTCACCGAGACCAATGCGGTGGGCTGCGGCAATTTCTGGCAGAATTACGCCGACAAGCCCGCCTCGACCGGGCGCCCCCACCGCCCGCTCGTCGAGGTCGCGATCCTCGGCGAGGGCGACCGTCACCTCGGCCCGAACGCGCGCGGCGAGATCGCCATCCGCTCGGCGGCCAACATACGCGGCTATTGGAAGGACCCGGCGGCCACCGCCGCCGCCTTCACCGCCGACGGCTTCCTCAAGACCGGCGACGTCGGCTATCTCGACGAGGATTCCTATCTGTTCATCGTCGACCGCAAGAAGGACATCATCATCCGCGGCGGCGAGAATATCAGCGCCCAGGAAGTGGAAGCCGCGCTCTACGCCGACCCGCGCGTCTCCGAGGCTTCGGTCTTCGCCATCCCAGACGAGCGGCTCGGCGAGGTTCCCGCGGCGGTGGTCTACAGCGAGGACTGCCCGACCCTCGCCGCCGACGACGTCCGCGCCGCCGTCGCCGAGCGGATCGCCGCCTTCAAGGTGCCGGCCAAGATCTGGGTCGAGACCGCGCCGCTCCCCAAGCTCGGCACCGGCAAGATCGACAAGATGGCGCTGCGCCAGAAATATCACGGCGCCTGAGCCTGGATGCAGCCGCCCGCCGATCACCCGCCGATCCCGACGCCCAAAGTCGGCGTGCTGCTCGTCAACCTCGGCACGCCCAAAGCGCCGGAGCCCGGCAGCGTGCGGCTCTACCTGAAGGAGTTTCTTTCCGATCCGCGCGTCGTCGAGATCCCGCAGCTGGTCTGGCAGCCGATCCTGCGCGGCATCATTCTCAATACGCGGCCGAAGAAATCCGCCCACGCCTACAGGCAGGTGTGGACCGACGAGGGATCGCCGCTCGCGGCGATCACGGCGCGGCAGGCGCGGGCGCTCGCCGGCGCGTTCGGGGAGGGGGTGATCGTCGAGCATGCGATGCGCTACGGCCGCCCCGCCATCTCGGAGAAGATCGACGCGCTGAAGGGCGCGGGGTGCGAGCGCATCCTGATCGCGCCGCTCTACCCGCAATATTGCGCGGCGACGACGGCGACCGCGAACGACGAGGCGTTCGCGCACCTGAGGCGCATGCGCTGGCAGCCGGCGGTACGGACGCTGCCGCCTTATCATGACGATCCCGCCTATATCGCCGCGCTCGCCGCGCATCTCGAGGTGGAGCTCGCGGCGCTGGACTTCGTGCCGCAGGCGATCCTCGCGAGCTTCCACGGCATGCCGCAGCGCACGCTCGAGCTTGGCGATCCCTATCACTGCCACTGCCGCAAGACGGCGCGCCTGCTCGCGGAGAAGACCGGGCGGGACCTGCGCGTCGCCTTCCAGTCCCGCTTCGGCCGGGCCAAGTGGCTCGAACCCGCCACCGACGCGACGCTGGCGGCGCTCCCGGGGGAGGGGATCACGCGCGTCGCGCTCGTGGCGCCGGGCTTCTCGGCGGATTGCCTGGAGACGCTGGAGGAGCTGGCGATCCGCGGCCGGGAGACCTTCCTCGCCGCCGGCGGGACCCATTTCGCCTACCTGCCGTGCCTCAACGACAGCGCCGAAGGGATCGCGATGCTGCGCCGCATCGTCGGCCGCGAGCTTGAAGGATGGCTTTCCGCCTCGTAACGCGGCGCGACAACGAAAACAGGAGAGGATGGCATGGCACGAGTTGCAGTCGTCACCGGCGGAACCCGCGGCATCGGCGAGGCGATCAGCGTCGCGCTGCGCGATGCGGGGATGACCGTCGCCGCCAATTATGCCGGCAACGAGCAGAAGGCCGCCGAATTCACCGAGCGCACCGGCATCAAGGCCTACAAGTGGGACGTCTCGGACTTCGACGCCTGCGCCGAGGGCTGCCGGCGGATCGAGGAGGAACTGGGGCCGATCGACGTGCTGGTGAACAATGCCGGCATCACCCGCGACGGCACGATGAAGCGCATGACCCGCCAGATGTGGGACGAGGTGCTCGACGTGAACCTCGGCGGATGCTTCAACATGGCCAAGGCCGTGTGGGACGGGATGAACGCCCGCAAATGGGGGCGGGTCGTCAACATCGGCTCGATCAACGGGCAGGCCGGGCAATACGGCCAGGTCAATTATGCTGCGGCGAAATCCGGCATCCACGGCTTCACCAAGGCGCTCGCCCAGGAAGGCGCCCGCGCCGGCATCACCGTCAACGCGATCGCGCCCGGCTATATCGACACCGAGATGGTCGCCGCCGTGCCGGAGGACGTGCTCGCCAAGATCGTGGCGCGCATCCCCGTCGGGCGGCTCGGCAAGGCCGAGGAGATCGCCCGCGGCGTCGCCTTCCTGTGCGGCGAGGAGGCGGGCTTCGTCACCGGCTCGACGCTGAGCATCAACGGCGGCCAGCACATGTATTGAACGCGGAAGTGGGGACAGTCACTTTCGCGCGGGACGTAGGGGGTGGGGACACGTACTTTCACCCTCCGCCTACCCGTTATCGCGCCATGTGCCGGAAAGTACGTGTCCCCGCTGCTTCGCCATGAGCGGCCCCGTCAAACGCTCGATGATGATCGCGGGGCACGCGACGTCGATCAGCCTCGAGCCCATTTTCTGGGACGCGCTGCGCGAGGCGGCGGAGGCGGAGGGCGTGCCGCTCAACGCGCTGGTCGCGCGACTCGACGCCGAGCGAGTCGCGGAGGCCGATCCGGCCAATCTCGCCAGCTACCTGAGGATGTGGCTGTTTTTACGCGAGAAATCCGCGCGAAAATAGGATTTGCATAATAGGATTTCATCTGTTCTATATTCGTACCTGGAACAGGTGAGAAACTTCTGGGGCAGGGCGTTGAGCCTGTTGCGGCGGCTGTTGGCACTCCGCGGCAAGCCGCCTCCAGCACGTCATCCCGGACTTGATCCGGGATCCACCTCCTTACCACCGCGAAGCCAGGAGGCAGAAGGTGGATGCCGGATCAAGTCCGGCATGACGAATCGTGGAGGGACGCGTCAGCGGGCCATGGCAGGTCGGCGCGGCGTTGCGGCTCCCGCCTTCCTACAGGAGGAAGAAGGTGGATGCCGGATCAAGTCCGGCATGACGAATCGTGGAGGGACGCGTCAGCGGGCCATGGCAGGTCGGCGCGGCGTTGCGGCTCCCGCCTTCCTAGCGGGCGAGGAGCACGCGCGCCTGGGCGGCGACCTGGGCGAGCATCGGCGCGGTGGTCACCGGCGCGTGGCGGGCGCGGTCGACGACGCGGCGGAACTGCTCGATCCGCGGCCCCTGCGCGGCCGTCCATTTCTCGACCGCTTCCTGCGGGTCGCTCGCCCGCTTGCGCGCCAGGAAATCGAGGCGGAGCTGCTCGAAATCGCGGGCGAGGCCGGCGGTGAGCAGCCGCTCCCACTGGTCCTGCGGCCGCACCCGAGTCGCCGCCGCCTGCGCCCAGTCGAGCGCCAGCGTCTCGCCGAGCTTCGTGTAGGCGTGGGTGAGCGACAGCTCGTCGAGGCCGAGACGCCGGCCGAGGGCGGCGATGCCGATGGCGCCGTTCAGCTCGTAGAGGCGGACGATATGGTCGGCGACATCCTCCGGCGCGCCGAGCGCGGCGAGCCGCTGGCGGCGCGCGGCGCTCTCGGTCGCGACCTCGCGCCGCAGCAGCGTCGAGAGGGACGAGGAGAGCTTGTCGATCCCCGGCTGCACGTTCTCGACGATCTCGGCGAGCTTCATCGACGAGGGCGTATTGCGCAGGATGTCCGCGATGTGGAGGAGGAGCGCGTCGGCGGCATGCTCGAACAGATCGAGGCGCAGCTGCTCGGGAATGTCGGCGCCGTCGAGCCGCTCCCACAGCGCCGGCATGTCGAACAGACGCTCCGCCGCCACGAAGGCCGCGGCGGTCTGGCCGAAGGAGGCGCCTTCCTCCTCGGTCAGCGAGAAGATGGCGGTGATGCCGAGCCGGTTGACGAAGCGGTTGGCGATCTTCGTGGCGATGATCTCGCGGCGCAGCCGGTGCTGGAGGATCGCCTCGCGGTGGCGCTCCTGCATCGTCTCGGGGAAGGCGGCGAGCAGCTCCGGCGTCAGCGTCTCGTCCTCGGTGATCTTGCCGGCCTCGAGCGCGGCCTGCAGCGCCATCTTGGTGGTCGACAGCACGACCGCGAGCTCCGGACGCGTGAGGCCGCGATTCTCCTGGCCCCGCCGCAGCAGCTCCTCGTTCGATTCGATCCCCTCGACGGCGCGGTTCAGCCGGCCGCTCTCCTCGAGCACCTCGATCGCGCGCAGCAGCGGCGGCAGGCCGCCCGCGCCGCTGCGCTCGGCGATGGACAAAGCGAGGGTCTGGAGGCGGTTGTCCTCGAGGACGATCGCCGCGACCTCGTCGGTCATCTCGGCCAGCAGGCCGTTGCGCGTCTCGAACGGGAGCCGGCCTTCGATCATCTCGCGGTTGAGCGGGATCTTGATGTTGACCTCGTTGTCCGAGCAGTCGACGCCGGCCGAATTGTCGATGAAATCGGTGTTGATACGCCCGCCGGCGAGCGAGAATTCGATGCGGCCGGCCTGGGTGATGGCGAGGTTCGCGCCTTCGCCGATCGCGCGGGCGCGCACTTCCGCGCCGTTGACGCGGATCGCGTCGTTGGCGGGATCGCCCACCTCGGGATTGGTCTCGCTGCGGCCCTTGATGTAGGTGCCGATGCCGCCGAACCAGAGGAGGTCCACCGGCGCCTTGAGGATCGCCGTCATCAGCGCGGCCGGGTCGATCTCGTCGACGTGGAGGTCCAGCGCCGCCTTCATCTCCGGGGAGACCGGGATCGTCTTCTGGCTGCGCGGGAAGACGCCGCCGCCCTTCGAGATGAGCGCCTTGTCGTAATCGTCCCACGAGGAGCGCGGCAGGGCGAACATGCGCTCCCGCTCGGCCCAGCTCTTCGCCGGATCCGGGTCCGGATCGATGAAGATGTGGCGGTGGTCGAAGGCGGCGACGAGCTTCAGCGCCTTCGACAGCAGCATGCCGTTGCCGAAAACGTCGCCGGACATGTCGCCGACGCCGGCGACGCGGACGGGCTGGGTCTGCACGTCGACGCCCATTTCACGGAAGTGGCGCTGGACGGACACCCAGGCGCCCTTGGCGGTGATTCCCATCGCCTTGTGGTCGTAGCCGTGCGAGCCGCCGCTGGCGAAGGCGTCGCCGAGCCAGAAGCCGGGCTCCAGCGCGATCGCGTTGGCGATGTCGGAGAAGGTCGCCGTGCCCTTGTCGGCGGCGACGACGAAATAGGGATCGTCGCCGTCGCGGATGGTCACCCCCTCCGGATGGACCACCTTGTCCTCGACGATATTGTCGGTGACCGAGAGCAGCGCGCGGATGAAGATGCGGTAGCTCTCGGTGCCCTCGGCGAGCCACGCGTCGCGGTCCGAGACCGGCGGCAGATGCTTGGGATAGAAGCCGCCCTTGGCGCCGGTGGGAACGATGACGGCGTTCTTGACGAGCTGCGCCTTCATCAGGCCGAGGATCTCGGTGCGGAAATCGTCGCGCCGGTCCGACCAGCGCAGGCCGCCGCGGGCGATCGGGCCGCCGCGCAGGTGGATGCCCTCGACGCGCGGGCTGTAGACCCAGATCTCCCGCCAGGGCAGCGGCTGCGGCAGGTTGGGCACCTTGGCGCTGTCCAGCTTGAACGCCAGCGCCTCGCGGCCGCCCGGGGCGAAGGCGTTGGTGCGCAAAGTCGCGCGGATCACGGCGAGGAACAGGCGCAGGATGCGGTCCTCGTCGATCGCCGCGACCTGGGTCAGCGCCTCGGCGACGATGCGCTCTGCCTCCGCCGCAGCGGCTTCGCGGCCGCTCTTCGCCCCGGGGCCGTGGAGGGCGTCGAACAGGGCGATGAGGCCGCGCGTCACGTCCGGCGCCCGCCGCAGCGCGTCGACGACCGTCTGCATCGAATAGGAAAGGCCGCCCTGGCGCAGGTAGCGGAACCAGGCGCGGAACAGCACAACGTCGCGCTGCTCGATGCCGGTGGCGACGAGCAATTGGTTGAACCCGTCATTCTCCGCCTTGCCCTCGAGCACGTCGGCGATCGCGCGCTCGACCAGCGGCGCGCGGGCGAGGATGTCGGCCGCATCGGCCGAGCGCGCGGCGAGGACGAATTCGTGGATGTAGCCCAACCGCCCCTCGTCGAGCGCCCAGGGCCGCTCCTCGAGGACGCGGAAGCCGAAATTCTCGAACACCGGCACGGCGTCCGAAAGCGGGATGAGCTCGGCGAGGCGATAGGTCTTGAGGCGGAGCTGGCCGGCGGCGCCGTCGGGCGCGGCGGCGAGGCGGGCGTCGCGGGCGGCGGCGCCGTCGAGCTCGCAGATGCGCAGAATGTCGCGGGCCGCCTCGTGCGTGTCGGTCTGCAGCCGGTAGGCCTCGGGGAAATCGTCGAGATAGGAGAGGGCGAGGCGGGTGGCGCGCTGCGGCCCCACCATCTCGCCGAGCGCCTCCTCGACTCCCGGCGCCCAGCCGCGGACCATCGCGTCGAGCCGGCGGTTGAGGGCAGCGACGTCGGGCGTGGGAGTCTCGGCGCCGACGTAGAGCGTGTAGCGGATGAGGGCGAGATCGCCGTCGCCGAGCTCCACCGACCAGTTGGAGATGCGGCCGCTCGAAGCCTCGGAGATCATCTGGCCGATGGCGAGCCGGCGGCGCGTCGTCAGCTCGTCGCGCGGCAGCCAGACGAAGGCGAACATGTTCCCCTTGAGGATCGAGCGGACGAGGATGAGCGTCGGGCGCGGCCGGTCGGCGAGCGACATGGCGGTGGTGACCAGCTCGCGCACGCAATCCATGCCGAGGCCGGTCAGGAGGTCGTGGGGAAGGGCGGTGACGGCGTGGCGCAGCGCCTTGCCGCTATGGCCGTGGCGGTCGAAGCCGAACTCCGTCTCGAGCTGGCGGAGCCGCTCGCGCAGCACCGGCACGTCCTCGACCGGCGCGTTGAGGGACTGGCTCGTCCACAGGCCGGCGTGGACGCCGATGCCGACCACCTTGCCGTTCTCGCGCACCGGCACGACGACGAGGTCCAGGGGCACCCGGCGATGGACCGACGAGCGCCGGTCGGCCTTGGTGAGGAGGGGCACCGCGCCGCCCTGCTCGAAGTATCGCATCGCGCCGCGGCTGCCGCCCTGGTCGGTCGGATCGCCCGGCAGCCGGAACAGGCCGAGCGCGCTGGACGGCGGCGCGTCCGGCCGCTCCACCTCGTAGCCGAGCAGGGTCATCGCCCCGTCGGCGAACCAATTGAGCAGCGCCGCGCCCTCACCCTCCGCCTCGGCCGCGTCGCGGCGCATCTGCGCCTGCATCGCCTGCCAGTCGGCGACGACCGCGCGGACGTCCGCCAGCACCCGCTCGATGTCGGCGGCGAGGTCGCGCCGGCCGCGGGCGTCGTCGCGGTCGACTTCGAGATACATCATCGACTCGCGCCGCTCCTTGTCGTCGCAAAGCGGCTCGACCGACCGGAGCAGGCCGTCGCCGTCGCGGGTCACGCAGACGACCGGATGGAGCAGGCGGTGGACGGTAAGGCCGCGCGCGGCGAGCGCGTTGGCGACGCTGTCGACCAGGAACGGCATGTCGTCGTTGACGATGGCGATGCGCATCCGCCGCTGCCCGAGCGCCCCGCCGGAGGAGGCCACGCGCACCTGCGCCACGCCCGCGGGGCGCCGGGCAGCGGTGGTCGCGAGGAAATCGGCGGCGGCGATCCGCTGCTCGTCGGTGAAATCGACGATCTCGCCCGGCACCGCCCCGGCGACCAGCGCATGGGCAAGGGCGTCGACGATCTCCACGTCGGCGGCCTTGTCCGCGACGCTGCTCTGCGAATCCATAGATCACTCCCGAGGGGGGCGGCGGCGCGCGCGCCGTCTCGCCGTCGCGCCGCCCTATGCTCCCGCGAAAGCGGAGGGGCAAGACCGGGGAGAGGAAGCAGGGGACATGTACGCGTACGCGTCCCCATCGAGGCTATGAGGGCACACGTACGAGCGCATGTCCCCGGGCGTTACGCGACCTTCTTGAGCGCCTTCTCGATGAGCGCCTGGTCCGTCACCGGCGCGACGAGCGCGGCGCCGCCGATCTCGTCGCGGCGGGCGATGAACAGCACGAACTCGGCGTCGGCCATGTCGTAGGCGACGTGGCCGAGCGGGCGGCGCGCGCGCAGCTCGGCGCGGATCTGCTCCCCGAGATCGGGCTTCGGCGCCGGGCGCCGCGCCTTGCGCTCGGCCGCGACCAGGCCCTTGAGCCCGCCTTCGGCCGCCTCGACATAATCGGCAAAGGCGCCCGCGGGCAGGGCCTCGCGGCGTCCCCAGGCGAGGGCGGCGGCGAATTCGGTGAGACGCGCCTTGTCGTACCCGGCGCCGAAGACGAGCTTGGCGATCGCCGTCATCGGTGCGCGCGCCTGCGCCTTGATGCCGGCATCCTCCAGCATCTCGGCATAATCGTCGGGCGCCGCTTCCGCGGCGAGAGCGAAATCGTAGGCGAGGCCGAGGGCGCGGTAGAGGGCGGCGCGGCTGCGGCCGTCCGCCTTCTTCGCCGCCTCGGCGCAATCGCGCGCCGCGCACAGGCGGTCGGCGAGGCCGGCGTCGAACGGCAGGGTCGGCTCGTTCCAAGCCTCCTCGTCCAGGGTGGACGCGGCCGGTTCGAAGGCCGGCGCCTCGGCGCTCGGCCCGTCGGCCCAGACGGGGCTTTCGGCGGCCGGCGCGGACGCGGCGAGCGCACCCTGGGCCTGGCGCGTCAGGTCGGCGGCGACGTCGACGTCGGCCAGCTCCTTCCAGTTGATCACGCCGTAGATGAAGTCGATCCGTTCGCCGCCCGAGGAGAAGGGCATGAGGATGCCGCGGTAGAGGGTGTTGAGGCCACGCTGGCCGACGAACTCCGCCTCGAAGCCGATCGGCGCGCGATTGGCGATGATCTGGAGATAATGGTCGGTAAGGCGCGACAGCAGCGAGCGCTTGGGGACGTCGCTGATCCGGCGGATGTCGCCGAGCAGGTTGCACTCCTCGCGAAGAGCGCGGCCGAGCCAGGCGACCTTCGGGTCCTCGCCGCCTTCCGAGAAATCGAGCAGCACGCTGTGCGGGCCGAAATCGTCGATCCGCGACGGATCGAGGTCCTTGATGGTGGGATAAGGGCGGCCGTCGAGCAGCGACACCCAATGGTTGTAGGCGCGGACATGCATCCGCCGCTCGTCGACGCCGATCTCGGGCGGCGCCTCGATCGCGTCCTCCACGCCCGCCGGGGCATCGTAGGCCGGCTCGTCGTCGAATGCCCGCAGGCTGTCCATCAGGCGGTCCTCGTCTGCCCCGTTCTTCCGGCACGGCATGCAGCAGGCATGGTTGAGAAACCGTTAAGGGTTGGAGGCCGGCGCGGCCGGCGGTCCGCGCGGCAGGGCGCTTGTCAGCCGCGGGAGCCGCTGGTACAGGCCCGTCTCCCGCCGGGTATGCCGCTTTAGCTCAGCCGGTAGAGCATCGCATTCGTAATGCGAGGGTCAGGTGTTCGAGTCACCTAAGCGGCACCACGGCGCGCCTTCCCGCGGCGGAGTGGGCCTCTTCTAGTCCCCCGGTCCGACCGTTCTGGTCGGAAATTTCCATATACAGCAGACGGTTACCCCTTTAGCGTCGCCGGCGCGATTTTGGGGGGTCTCGGGGAATGCTGAAGCGTATCGGAACGGGCGGCGACGACACGCTCGTCGCCACCGCGGGCATGCGCACCCTGCTGTCCGGCGGCGACGGCAACGATACGCTGACCGGCAGCACCGACACCGACGTCCTCGACGGCGGCGCCGGCAACGATCGTCTCGACGGCGGCGACGGCGACGACATCGCGCTCGGCGGCGACGGCGACGATTCCCTCTACAGCAGCGTCGGCAACGATTATCTCGACGGCGGCGCCGGCAACGACTTCATCCAGATCTCGCACGGTTATATCGGCTCGAACCCGGTCGGCGGCACCGTGTTCGCCTATGGCGGCGCGGGCGACGACCGCTTCTACATCTCCAACAGCGGCGGCGCGGCGGCGACGATCGACGCCGGCGACGGCAACGATCTCGTCGAAGTGGCCTTCCTCCAGGGCAGCAGCCTGACGGTGACGCTCGGCGCGGGCAGCGACGTGCTGCTGCTCGACAGCGTCGATTTCCAGAACCCGATCACCGTCACCGACTTCCAGGCCGGGAACGGCGGCGACCAGATCCAGTGGGATTTCCTGTTCGCTGGCCTGAACGCGACAAAGCTCACGGGCAATCCGTTCGGCCAGGGCTGGGCCTCGCTGAGCCAGAGCGGCGCCAATGTGATCCTCTCCGTCGATAGCGATGGGCCGACCGCCTCGGCGACGATGAAGCCCGCCCTCATCCTCCAGAACGTGACTCTGGTGGCGCTGACGGCCTGGAATTTCGGCGGTGACGCCCCCGACGGCTCGGCCCCGGTCGGCAGCAGCTTCACCGTGCCGGCGGGCGGCGCCCTCGCTCTGGGCACCGCCGGGGCGGACACGATCACCGGCACCGCCGGCCGCGACCAGATCCTCGGCGGCATGGGGAACGACACCATCGCGGGCGGAGACGGCAACGACCTGCTCTACGGCGGGATGGGCACGAACAGCCTCGACGGCGGCCTGGGCGACGACACCCTCATCGACGGCCCCGGCTCCGACACCCTCATCGGCGGCGACGGCGACGACACGCTCCAGACATCCTATGGCGGGTCGGATACGCTGGACGGCGGCAACGGCAACGACCGGCTCTACGTCTGGGCGAACAGCGGCGACAGCACCATCGCGAACGGCGGCGCCGGCTCCGACCAGGTGCGCATCGTCGCTGCCTCCGTCGGCAGCAATGTCACCGTGGATCTCGGCGCGGACGACGACCGCCTCCTGCTCTCGAGCCTCTCCGGCACGGTCACGGCGACGCTCGGCACGGGTGCCGACACCGTCACGTATCTCGGCTCGGTCTCAGGCCTTCTGACCATCACCGACTTCCAGACCGGCGCCGGCGGCGACGTGCTCGACCTGATGGGGCTGCTGGTCCCCAAGCTGGGGTGGAACGGCTCGGGCAACATCTTCGGCTCGCAGGTCCGGCTCCTGCAGAGCGGGGCCGACACCCTGCTCCAGACCGCCAGCACCTCGAACGGAGTCACCGTCTGGAAGACGCTGATCGACCTTCAGAACACGACGGCCGCGAGCTTCACGACCTACAATCTGGACGGCTTGCCGCCCGACGGTTCGCCGGGGCCGGGCATCGTCGTCACCGGCTCGCCCTCGGTCGGCATCATCAAGGGCTCGATCGGGCCGGACTCGATCACCGGCGACGCCAAGGCGGAGAATATCGCCGGCTATGGCGGCGACGACGTCATCCATGGCGGCGACGGCAACGACACGATCGACGGTGGCCTCGGCACCGACGCCGTGTTCGGCGACGGCGGCGACGATATTCTCAGCGTGGCCGCCACCGGCGGCGCCGATACCGTCCACGGCGGCGACGGCAACGACAAGATCACCAGCTCCGGAATGGGCGCGCACCTGTTCGGCGACGCCGGCAACGACACGATCGCCGACCTCGGCGGCGCGGCCGAGCTCGACGGCGGCGACGGCGACGACACGCTGTCCCTGCAGCTCGCGGGCGGCACCCCGAGCGTCGCGGTGCGCGGCGGGGCGGGCGACGATTACATCAACCTCAGCGCGCCGACCGCGCCGACTTTGAACGTCGATGCCGGCGACGGCAACGACATCGTCTTCGTCAGCAGCCACGGCGCGACCAACCTCACCCTGGGCGCCGGCCACGACATCGTTCGGATCGGAACCTTGTGGTTGGCGGCACCCGCGCCGTCGATCGTCGTGACCGACTTCACGGCCGGCGCGGGCGGCGACCTTCTCGACGTTCCGACCCTGCTCGCCTTCAATTACAGCTATGCGGGCTGGAGCGGCACGAGCGATCCCTTCGCGGCCGGCTACGTGCGCCTCGTCCAGAGCGGCGCCGATACGCTCCTCCAGATGGATGCGGACGGCCCGGGCACGAGCATGGGCTTCGTCACCGTCGCGACCCTGCAGAACGTTCTCGCCTCCTCGCTCACGCCGGAGAATCTCGGCGTCGGCACCAACGCGGCGGACACGTTCCGAATCGCGCCGATGCACGGCGGGGCCTGGTACGGGCTCGGCGGCGACGACGTCTTCTATTTCGGCGGCGGGTTCACCGCGGACAGCTCGGCCCAGGGCGGCAGCGGCGCCGATACGGTGATCCTGCAAGGCGATTATTCGAACGGCCTCCTCCTGGGGGCGGCAAGCCTCGCCGGCGTCGAAAGCCTGGTGCTGCTCGGCCACGCCGACACCAGCTGGGGCGGCGGCGGTGCCTCGCCGTTCAACTACGTCCTCCAGCTCGCCGACTATGCCACCGCCGAGACTCCGCTCCTGGTCGATGCGCATGCGCTCGGCGCGGGTGAGACGCTGACCTTCGACGCGGCCAACGAGAGCGCGGCCGCCTTCCATGTGCTCGGCAGCGGCGGCGCGGACGAGATCGTCACCGGCGCGGCCGACGACATCATCGATGGCGGTGCCGGCGCGGACGTCATGGCCGGTGGCGACGGCGACGACGTCTATTATGTCGACGATGCCGGCGACCAGGTCGTGGAGGCCGCGGGCGATGGGACCGACGAGGTTCGCACTGCCCTCGCCGCTTACGTGTTGCCCGACAATGTCGAAAACCTCACCGGCCTCTCGGCCACCGGCCAGACGCTGACCGGCAACGGCCTCGACAACCGGATCCAGGGCGGTGGCGGTAACGATACGCTCGCCGGCGGCGGCGGCAACGATGTCCTGTCGGTAACATTTCCCGTGTTCGGGAGCGTCGCCGCGACGGTCGACGGCGGCAGCGGTTTCGACAGGCTTGTCGTCACCCTCGGCGCCGGCGCCGCGGGGCTGCAAATGTCGACGACCGCCAACCCCGACGGCTCCTATTCCGGCTGGATCGTCGATGTGAACGGCAGCCGTGTCGATTTCAGCGGCATCGAGGCCTTCGGCTGGGTCGGATCGGACGGGCCTGACCGGTTGGTCGGAAGCGGCGGCGACGACCAGCTTTACGGGCGCGGCGGCGACGACACGCTGACCGGCTATGCCGGCAACGATCTGCTCGACGGCGGCACCGGCGTGGACACCATGATCGGAGGCCTGGGCAACGATCACTATGTTGTGGACTCGGCGGCGGACGCGGTGGTCGAGGCGGCCGGCGAGGGCATCGACAGTGTCGACTCCACGGCGGCGAGCTACACGCTGCCGGACAATGTCGAGGTCCTGACCGGCCTGCTCGCCACCGGCCAGATCCTGACCGGCAACGGCCTTGCCAACACGATCACCGGCGGGGACGGCAATGACGTCATCGACGGCGGTACCGGCGCCGATGTGATGAACGGCGGCAACGGCAACGACGTCTATTATGTCGATAATGCTGGCGACGTGGTCCAGGAAGGGCCGTTCGGCGGGGTCGACGAGATCCGCACCAGCCTCGCCTCCTACACGCTCGACAGCACCCTCGAGAACCTCACCGGCACGAGCAATTCGGGCCAGACGCTGAAGGGCAATAACGGCGACAACGTGATCAAGGGCGGCGCCGGCGACGACGTGATCGACGGCGGGCCCGGCGTGGACACGATGTCCGGAGGCGCGGGCAACGACACTTATTATGTCTCGATGGTGACCGACCAGGTGATCGAAAAGCCCGGCGAGGGCACCGACACGGTCATCGTCTCGTTCATCGACTACACGGCACCCGCCAACGTCGAGAATCTGACGGCCGGCGCCTTTGGGCAAGTCACGTTGCGCGGCAATGCCCTCGACAACGTGCTGACCGGAGCGTCGAACACGGTCTTCTACATCGGCACCGGCGGCAACGATTCCGTTATCGGCAATTCAACGACCGACTTCCTGACGGTCGACTGGAGCGACAGCAGCCAGCCGATCCAGCTTCAGCTCACTCCGAACGCCACGCTCGGCGGATGGGACGGATTCGCCAGCCACGGCACCGACGGCAGCCTCGCCATCACCGCGATCAATCAGATCACGTTTACGGGCGGCTCCGGAATCGACGGGATCGCCGCCGATTTCACGTCTTACACTTCCGCCTTCTCCGGCCTGACGGAGACGCTCGGGCCCAGCGGCACGTGGCGCAACTTCGACTATTTCGTCGATCTGAAGACCGGTTCGACCGACGACGTCGTCTCCACGACGGCGCTCGCCCTCGACGACAAGATCTCCACGGGCGCCGGCAATGACCGCATCTCCGTCTACAACGGCAACGACATCGTCGACGGCGGCACCGGCTACGACACGCTCACCGTCGATTGGACCGGGCTGTCGGGCGACGTCGTGTGGGCGGTCCCGCTCACCGCCAACGCGGCCGGCGGCTGGGACGGCAAGCTCGCCGGCCCCGGCTACAGCGTCTCCTTCACCGGTATCGAAGTCTTCAACATCACCACCGGCAGCGGCAACGACGTGCTTGCCGGCGGCGCGGCCGGGGATATGCTCGTCGGCGGAGCGGGCGCCGATACGATCGACGGCGGCGCCGGCGACGACTTCCTCTTCTCCGGGACGGCGCCCGCCGGCTCGCTTCGGACTAATCCCCTCGCCCAGTCGCTCGACACGCTGGCCGATCACGATGTGCTGAGGGGCGGCGACGGCAACGACTTCATCTTCGCCGGCTATGGCGACGACGTCGACGGCGGCAGCCAGACCTACGGGGGCGGCGATGCGCTCGCGATCAGCTTCATGGGCGCGACCAGCGGAGTCACGGCCGACTTCCGGCTGCTCGCGACGCAATCCTCCATCACCATCGGCGGCGGCACCATCACGGGTGTCGAAGAGGTCGATGCGATCGAGGGAACCAACTTCGACGACTTCCTGGCGGCCTATTCCGGCGGCTCCGGCGCCGCGCACGGAGGCAATATCTACGGCCGCGGCGGCAACGACCATATCATTGCCAGCTATTACAGCGGCGCAAGCTTCGACGCGATCTACGGCGGCGACGGGGACGACGTGCTCGACGGCTCCCCTTCGCAATATGGTGCGGCGCTCTACGGCGAAGCCGGCAACGACACGCTGATCGGCTCGTACAACGGTCAAACCATGGCCGGCGGCACCGGTGACGACCTTTATTTCGTCAACGGCGATTTCAACTCCGTTATCGAGAATGCCGGCGAAGGCACCGACGAGGTCCGCTCCAGCATCGCCAGCTACACGCTAACCGCCAACGTCGAGAATCTCAGGGGCGTCGGCAACTTCAGCCAGACGCTGAACGGCAATGCTCTCGACAACAAGATCACCGGCGGCAGCTTCAACGACACCGTCACCGGCGGCGACGGCAACGACCTGCTCGACGGCGGCGTGGGTGCCGACACGATGGCCGGCGGCGCGGGCAACGACGTCTATTATGTCGACAATGCGGGCGACGTGGTCACCGAGAATGCCGGCGAGGGCTATGACGAGGTGCGCACGACGCTGGCAACCTACGTCCTTCCCGCCAACGTCGAGAAGCTGACCTATGTCGGGACGGGGAACTTCACCTACACCGGCGGCGGCGGCAACGACGATGTCGCCGGCGCCGGCGGCAACGACTTCTTCGACCTCTCGCAGGGCGGCGCCGACAAGGCGTCGGGCGGCGCGGGAACCGACGCTTTCGCGTTCGGCGCGGCGTTCGGCGCGGGCGACGTCGTCGACGGCGGCGCCGGGTTCGACACGGTGGGCCTGCAGGGCGATTATACCGGCGCGAACCGGGTGACGATCGGCGCGGGGCAGCTCGTCAACGTCGAGACGCTGAACCTGATGCGCGGCACAGGAACGCCGTCCGCCTACGACGTCGTCTGGCAGGACGGCAACCTCGCCTCCGGGCAGAGGATGACCATCTATGCCGGCAACCTTGCTCCCGGCGAGAATGTCAGCTTCGACGGCTCGGCCGAGACGCACGGCTATTTCATCATCTTCGGCGGCCAGGGCGCCGACGATCTGAAGGGCGGCAGCGGCAGCGACGGCTTCTACTTCGGACCGGGCAAGTTCAGCCAGGCCGACCGGATCGACGGCGGCGGCGGCACGGTCAACCAGATCGGCCTCGACGGCAGCTACGATTTCGAGGCGGGATCGGCGCTCGGCACGCTCGGCGGCAACTTCACCAACGTCCAGACCATCGTCCTCTACAAGGGCGATCCGGCGGATCCCAGCAACCCCTATCCCAACCACTATCACATCGTCACCAACGAGGCGGCGGCGGCGGCGGGGCAGACGCTCACCATCTACGGCGTGCTGGTGGCGAGCGACCTCGTGTTCGACGGCAGCGCCGAGCATGACGGCGCCTTCCGCATCCTCTCGGGGAGCGGCAACGACACGCTGACCGGCGGCGCGGGCAACGACCTCCTCTACGGCAATGCCGGCGCCGACACGCTCGCCGGCGGCGCGGGCAACGACACGTTCGTCTACGTCGACGCGGCCGACTCGGCCGGCGCCGCGGTCGACCATATCCTCGACTTCGACGCCGGCGACCGCATCGACCTCAGCCAGATCGATGCCGACACGACCCAGGCCGGCGACCAGGCCTTCGCCTTCATCGGCGCCGCCGCCTTCGGCCACCATGCCGGCGAGCTGCGCGCCAGCTTCGACCAGGCCAACAACCTCTGGACCATCGAAGCCGACACCAACGGCGACGGCCAAGCCGACCTCACCCTTCTCGTCACGACGCAGAACAGCCACGCCATCGTGCAGGGGGACTTCATCGCCTGAGGCCGCGGCGTCGGCGACGCGGCCCGCCTTAACAAATCGACACAGAGCGGGCGAATCGCTCGACAGCGGCGGACGGCGCCTCTACGGGCCGCGCAAAGGTTCGGTTTGGTGTCCATTCGCGGAAGCATGCATCTGGCAAGCTACAGGATCGTCCGGGCGGCCTTCGTGCCGCTTCTTCTTTCCCTCGCCCTCGCCGCTTGCGGAGGCGGCGCGGACGAGAGCGCGGGCGCCGGAAAGGGCGGCGGCCGCGGCGGCCGCGGCGGCGGCGGAACCCCCGAAGCCGGCTATGTCGTCGTCCAGCCGTCCAGCGTGCCGATCACCGCCGAGCTGGCTGGCCGCACCGCACCCTATCAGGTCTCCGACGTCAGGCCGCAGGTCTCCGGCGTCATCCGCGCCCGGCTGTTCACCGAGGGCACGATCGTCCAGCAGGGGCAGACCCTCTACCAGATCGACCCCAGCGTCTATCAGGCCCAGGCCGCCCAGGCGCGCGCCAACCTCGCCAGCGCCGTCGCCAACCGCAACGCCGCGCGCATCCGCGCCGGCCGCTACGGGCCGCTGGCCAAGATGCAGGCGGTGAGCCAGCAGGAATACACCGACGTGCGCGCCCAGGCCGCGCAGGCTGAGGCCGCCGTCCAGCAGAACCAGGCTTTGCTGCAGAGCGCCAACATCAACTTGAGATACACCCGCGTGCCGGCGCCGATCACCGGCCGCATCGGCCGCTCGACCGTCACGACAGGCGCGCTCGTCACGGCGAACCAGACGGAGGCGCTGGCGACGATCCAGCGCCTCGATCCCATCTATGTCGACATGCAGCAGTCGAGCGCACAGCTGCTCGCGCTCCGCCGCTCGATCGCCGCGGGCGGCGCGATGCCGGCCAAGGCGCAGGTCCGCCTCATGCTCGAGGACGGCAGCGACTATGGGCAGACGGGGACCCTCGACTTCGCCGAGACGGTGGTCGACCAGGCAACCGGCTCGGTGACCTTGCGCGCGACCTTTCCGAACTCCCAGGGCCTGCTGCTGCCCGGCATGTACGTGCGCGGCATGATCGTCCAGCAGACCATTCCCAACGCCTTCCTGGTGCCGCAGCAGGGCGTCAGCCGCGACCCGCAGGGCAATGCGACGGTGCTGATCGTCGGCCCCGGCGACCGCGCCGTCCAGCGCAAGGTGACGGCCGAGCGAACCGTCGGCGACAAATGGGTGGTGACCGCCGGCCTCCAGCCGGGCGACAAGGTGATCGTCGAGGGGCTCGTCAAGGTGAAGCCCGGCCAGCCGATCAAGCCGGTACCGGCCGGCTCGCCGCCGACGCGGGGCGGGGGCAAGGGCGGCGCGAACGGCGGGGGCAAGGGCGGCCCCGGCGGCGGCGGAGGACGCGGCGGGGGCGCCGGTGCAGGCAGGGGCGGCGCGGGCGGACCGCAGGGTTAGCGCTCGATGATCTCCCGCATCTTCATCGATCGGCCCATCTTCGCGTGGGTGATCGCGATCGTGATCATGCTCGGCGGCATCGGCGGCATATTGTCGCTTCCGGTCGAGCAATATCCCGACATCGCTCCGCCCTCGGTCAACATCCGGGCGAGCTATCCGGGCGCATCGGCGGAGACGGTCGAGAACAGCGTCACCCAGGTGATCGAGCAGCAGCTGACCGGAATCAGCGGCATGCTCTATTTCTCGGCGACCTCGAACGCCTCGGGCGGCGTCAACATCACCGCCACCTTCCAGAAGGGAGTCGACCCGGACATCGCCCAGGTCCAGGTCCAGAACAAGGTGCAGCAGGCGTTGCCGCGCCTGCCGCAGCAGGTCCAGCAGCAGGGCATCGTCGTCACCAAGTCCAACCAGGACTTCCTGATGGTCGTCGCGGTCTACGACGAGAGCGATCGCGTCTCGACCGCCGACGTCTCCGACTATCTCGTCTCGAACCTCCAGGATCCGCTCGGCCGCGTCCAGGGAGTCGGCGACGTCAACGTCTTCGGCTCGCAATATGCGATGCGCATCTGGCTCGACCCCTACAAGCTCGCCAGCTACTCGCTCATCCCGCGCGACGTGATCAGCGCGATCCAGGCGCAGAACACGCAGGTGGCGGCGGGCTCGATCGGCGGCCAGCCTTCGCCGGACACGCAGATGCTGAACGCCACGGTGACGGCGCGCTCACGGCTGCAGAACCCGGACCAGTTCCGCGAGATCATCCTCAAGACCCAGCCCGACGGGTCGAGCGTCCACCTCGGCGACGTCGCGCGGGTCGAACTCGGCAGCGAGAATTACGGCTCGATGTCGCGCCTCAACGGCCATCCCGGCGCCGGCATCGCCGTGATGCTCGCGCCCGGCGCCGACGCTCTGAAGACGGCGGCCCTCGTTCGCCAGGAGGTCGAGCGCCGCGCCGACGCGTTCCCGCCGGGGTTCAAGCTCGCCTACCCGAACGACGCCACCGCCTTCATCAAGCTCTCCATCGAGGAGGTGGTGAAGACCCTCCTCATCGCCATCGCCCTCGTCATCATCGTCATGTTCGTGTTCCTGCAGAGCTGGCGCGCGACCCTGGTGCCGGCGATCGCGGTGCCGGTGGTGCTCCTGGGGACGTTCGGAATCCTCGCGATCTTCGGCTTCTCGATCAACACGCTGACCCTGTTCGGCCTCGTCCTTTCGATCGGCCTGCTCGTCGACGATGCGATCGTGGTCGTCGAGAATGTCGAGCGCGTGATGGAGGAGGAGGGGCTCAGCCCACGCGAGGCGACGATCAAGTCGATGGGCGAGATCCAGACGGCGCTGATCGCCATCGCCCTCGTCCTCTCCGCCGTCTTCCTGCCGATGGCGTTTTTCGGGGGGTCCGTCGGCGTCATCTACCGGCAATTCTCGATCACCATCGTCAGCTCGATGATCCTCTCGGTGGTGGTCGCGATCGTGCTCAGCCCGGCGATCACCGCGACCCTGCTCAAGCCGCCGAAGCACCGCATGGAAGGCGAAGCGGAGGAGAAGGACGGCAGCGTCTCCGGCTACGCCCATCGCCTCGGCGCGCGTTTCAACGGGTGGTTCGAGCGTTCGCGCGAGCGCTACCGCCGCGGCGTCGTCCGGACGATCGAGCGCGGGCGGCTGATGATGCTCGCTTACGTCGTGCTCGCCGTCCTGCTCGGCGTCATCTTCTTCCGGCTGCCGACCAGCTTCCTCCCGACGGAGGACCAGGGCTTCGCGCAGCTCCAGTTCAACCTGGCTCCCGGCGCCACCCAGCCGCGCACGCTCGCCGCCGCCAAGGCGATCGAGCGCTACTTCCTCGGCCGCGAGCAGAAGAATATCGGCGCCATGTTCACGGTGGTCGGCGGCAACCAGGCGGGCTCGGGCCAGAATGCCGGCCGCGGCTTCCTGTCGTTCGTCCCGTGGGACAAGCGCAAGGGCACCGAGAACAGCGCGCAGGGCATCACCGCGCGCGCCACCCGGGCGCTCGGCGCAAGCTACCGCGACATGCAGTTCTTCGCGCTCAATCCGCCGCCGGTCAGGGGCCTCGGCCAGTCGAGCGGCTTCACCATGGAGCTCCTCAACACCTCCGGCATGCCGCGGCAGGACTTCAAGGCGGCGCGCGACCGCATCCTCGCCGCGGCCATGGCGGACAAGAACCTCGCCGGCGTCCGCCTCTCGACGCTGGAGGACAATCCGACGCTCGAGGTGCACGAGGACCAGGCGAAGATCGGCGCGCTCGGCGTCAGCCAGGCCGACGTCGATTCGACCCTCTCGGCCGCCTGGGGCGGCAATTACGTCAACGACTTCATCGACCGCGGCCGGGTGAAGCGCGTCTACGTCCAGGGCGATGCGCCCTATCGCAGCCGGCCGGAGGATCTCGGCGACTGGTTCGTCCGCTCGGCCAATGGCGGCATGGCGCCCTTCTCCGCCTTCGCCTCGACGACATGGGGCCAGGCGCCGTCCACGCTGTCGCGCTTCAGCGGCGTCCCCGCCTATGAGTTCCAGGGCCAGGCGGCGGAAGGGCGCAGCTCGGGCGAGGCGATGGACCGGATGGCCGCGCTTGCGGCGAAGGAGCCCGGCGTCTCGGTCGACTGGTCCGGGCTGTCCTACCAGGAAAGGCTGTCGGGCGGGCAGGCGCCCTATCTCTACGCCATCTCGCTGCTCGTGGTTTTCCTGTGCCTGGCCGCGCTCTACGAAAGCTGGTCGATCCCGATCTCCGTGCTGATGGTCATTCCGCTCGGCCTGCTCGGCGCCGCCGTGGCCGTGGCGCTCCGGGGGCTGGAGAACGACGTCTATTTCCAGGTCGGCCTGCTCACCACGATGGGCCTTTCCGCCAAGAACGCGATCCTCATCGTCGAATTCGCCGAGCAGGCGGAGCGGCAGGGGGCGAGCGCGCTCGACGCGGCGGTGGAAGGCGCGCGGCTGCGCCTCCGGCCGATCCTGATGACCAGCCTCGCCTTCATCGCCGGCGTCTTCCCGCTGGCGGTCGCGACGGGGGCAGGCGCAAGGAGCCGGGTCGCGATCGGCACGGCGGTGATGGGCGGCATGATCGCCGCGACGATCCTCGCCATCTTCTACGTGCCGCTCTTCTTCGTCCTCGTCCGGCGCCTGTTCGCCGGCCGCCGCAAGGACAAGGTCGAGCTCAGCGGCCGCGAGGTGCCCGCTACATGACCCGCCGCCTCCTCCCCGCCCTCCTCGCCGTCACCGCGCTGGCCGGCTGCAAGACGATGGAGCCGAAAAACAGCCAGCCGGCGCCGCCGGTGCCGGCGAGCTGGCCGCAGGGCGACTCCTATCTGCGATCGAGCGAGGCGGCGCTGCCCAGCGTCACCTGGCTCGACATCTTCCGCGACCAGCGCCTCCAGCACCTCGTCCAGCAGGCGATCGTGACCAATCGCGATTTGCGGATCGCGGCGGCGAACATCGAGGCGGCGCGCGCCCAGTATCGCGTCGCGCGCGCGGACATCTTCCCGACCGTCACGGCCGGGGGCGGCACGACCGTCAGCGGCAATGGCGGCGGCTCCTCATCCGGCAACGGCGGCGGCGGCGGCGGCGGGGGCGGAAGCGGACCCAATACGCGCTTCAGCGGCGACATCGGGGTCAGCAATTTCGAGCTCGACCTGTTCGGGCGGCTGCGGAGCCTATCGAACGCGCAGCTCGACCAATATTTCGCGAGCGAGGCGGCGGCGCGGGCGACGCGGCTGACCTTGGTCGGCGAGATCGCGAGCGCCTATTTCACCTGCGCCGCCGACCGGAGCCTGCTGCGCGTCGCGCGCGAGACGGAAGCGGCCGCCGCGCGGGCGGTCACGCTGACCAATGCCCGGCTGCAGGGCGGGATCGCAAGCCGCATCGACCTGCGGCAGGCGCAGACCGTGCTCGAGCAGGCGCGCAGCGACGTGGCGGCGCAGGTCACGCGGGTGGCGCAGGACAGGAACGCGCTGCAGCTCCTCGTCGGCGCGCCGATCGACGAGGCCGACCTGCCGCCGTCGATCGAGGCCGTGGACGGCCTCGTCCGGGAGCTCCCCGCCGGTCTCGATTCGTCGATATTGCTGCGCCGGCCCGACGTGGTGGAGGCCGAATATCAGCTGATCTCGGCGAACGCCCGCATCGGCGCGGCGCGGGCGGCCTTCTTCCCGCGCATCAGCCTCACCGGCCTGCTCGGCCTCGCCTCGAACGCGCTCGGCGCGTTGTTCAGCGGCGGGGCCTTCAGCTATTCGGCCGGCGCCAACGCCTCGCTGCCGATCTTCGACGCCGGCGCGACCCGCGGCAACCTTCAATATGCCGAGGCGCAGCGCCGCCTGTTCCTCGCCCGCTACGAGCAGACCATCCAGACGGCGTTCCGCGAGGTTTCCGACGCCCTGGCCCGGCGCGGCACGATCAGCGACCAGTTCGCCGCCCAGACCCGGCTCGTCGCCGCGGCGCAGGACAGCCTCGCGCTGAACGAAGCCCGCTACCGTAACGGCATCGAGAGCTTCCTCAACGTCCTCGACGCGCAGCGCACGCTCTATACGGCGCAGCGCTCGTTGGTGGCGACCCGGCTGACTCGCGCCACGAACCTCGCCGACCTCTACCGCACGCTGGGCGGCGACCAGAGCCTCGACACCGCGGCCCTCGCGGCCACCAAGCCGGGCTTCCCGCTGATCGGCAAATAGCCTCGTTGCTGCCGCCTCAGGGCTCGTCGCCGCCGATCTGCCCGAAGGCGCCGCAGAAATCGGCGACCGTCGAGACCCAGCCGAAGAATTTCTCGACATTGTAGACGCTCGCCTGCTGCAGGAAGGCGGGGCCGGCCTGGTGCGTCGCATCCTCCAGCATGATGCCGAAATATTCGAGGAAGAAGCCGTCCCTGAGGGTCGATTCGACGCAGACGTTGGTGGCGATGCCGACGAGGACGATGTTGCGGATGCCGCGGGCGCGCAGCTGGCTGTCGAGCTGCGAGTTGAAGAAGCCGGAGTAACGCGGCTTGGGAAGGACGAGGTCGCCGGGCTGCGGCGCGAGCGCCTCGACCAGCTCATAGTCCCAGCCGCCGCGGGCGAGGAGCTTGCCGTCCAGCTCCGGCCGGGCGCGCATCGTCTTGAGCGCGTTCGACTTGTGCCAGTTGGGCGAGCCGGGGCCGCCGGCCTCCCGGTAATCGGCGTCCCAGCCGTTCTGGAAATAGACGATCGTCACGCCCGCGGCCCGTCCAACCTCAAGGACTTTGGCCGTCTGCGCGATGACCGGCGCCGCGCCGCCGATGTCGAAGCCGGCGAGATCGAGATAGCCGCCGGGCGAGGCATAGGCGTTCTGCATGTCGACGACGATCAACGCGGTCTCGTCGACCGCGACGCGGATCGGCTCGGGCCGCGCCGGCAGGGTCACGAACCGCCGCTCTCCGCCTTCCGCCGCCGCTCCTGCCGCTACCGTCATCGCCTCGTCCTTCCGCTGCCGAATGTCGACGAGAAGCGCCCGCTCGGCAAGCGCCCGCGCGTCATGATGGAAAGCGACCGTGGAAGACGCGCTCCTCCAGCGGCAACCGCTCGCTCGGCGCCTCCCGCGCCCGCAGCTTCTCGGGCAGGGTGGCGGGATCGCCGAGCCGCCCGACCGCCACCGCCGCCTCGATGCGGAAGCGCTCGGGCACCCGCAGCTCCTCGCGGGCGCGGTCCAGCTCGATGCCGGACATGCCGTGGGCGAGGTAGCCGAGTTTCGTCGCCTGGAGCGCCAGGCACGCCCAGGCGGCGCCGGCGTCGAAGCTGTGGGTGTGCGAGGGCGCGGGCGCGCCGTCCTTGCCGGTGAACGGAAGGGTGTCGGACAGGATGTAGATCAGCACCGACGCGCTGTGCGCCCAGCCCTGGTTCCAGGGGATGAGGAGCGAGAGGAAGAGCGGCCAGTCCGCGTCGTCCCGCCGGGCGTAGAGGAAGCGCCAGGGCTGCGCGTTGAACGCCGAGGGCGCCCAGCGCGCCGCCTCGAACAGGGTGAGGAGATCGGCCTCGGGCATCGGCGCGGCGTCGAACGCGCGCGGCGACCAGCGGTCGAGGAAGAGCGGGTCGATGGGGTGAGGGGTCTGGCGTGGGGACATAGCGGGGCTCCGAGGGCGCTGCGCTGCCTGCACCAGCCGGGCGCGGGTTTCCAGCGCCGTCAGACGCGCTTCAGCACCGCGCCCGTCACCGCCTCGGCCGCAACGCCGATGGCGAGGCCCGCGCCGACGTCGGTCGGGTAGTGGGCGCAGCGGGGAATCTGGAGGACCGCGATCAGGCCGGCGGCGGCGTAAGCGGGCGCCGCGTGCTCGGGATAGGCGCGGGCGAAGGCGCGGGCGACGGCGGCGGCGCCGGCGGAATGGCCGGAGGGGAAGCTCGTCTCCTCCTTCGACGTGTCGCCGCCGGGCCGGGGCTTGGCGTCCTTGCCGGGCTTGGCCGCGGAGCGGGGGCGGGTGCGGTCGACTCGCTTCTTGACGGCGTCCTTGACGAGCGTGGCGGCGGTGTGCGCGGCGAGCATGGCGACGCCGGCGCGGGCGAGGCGGCGGTCCCGGGCGAACAGGCCGACGGCGATGAACGAGGCGCACAGGATGCGCAGCGGCGGCTGGTCGCCCAGGTCCGCGACATGTTCGAGCAGCCGCACTGGCGCCGTCCCCTCATAGCGCCGCGCGAGCCGGGCGACCGCATTGTCGGCGGCGAAGGCGCTGTCGGCGGCGTCAGTCATGGCGGGCGAAGGGGGAGCGGTCATATTCGGCGAGCAGGTGGGCGGGCCCTTCGTAACAGGCGATCGCCCCCTCTCGGCGCAGCTCCGCTTCGGGGAAGCCGCCGGAAAGGAAGCCGACGGCGCCCAGCCCCGCCCGCCCGGCCGCCTTCATGTCCCAGGGCGAATCGCCGACCACCAGCACCTGCGCCGGCGGGATCGGCACGACCTTGGCGAGGGCGGCTTCGAAGATGTCCGGGCAGGGCTTGGAGCTTTCGACGTCGTCCTTCGAGGTGAAGGCGGCGACCAGATCCTCGGCGGCGATGAGGTCGAGGTGGAACTGAACCTCGGCCTTGGACGAGGAGGAGGCGAGGACGATGCGGATCTCGTCCTCCATCAGCCGCTCGAACAGGTCCCGCACGCCCGGGAAGGGGACGGCGCTGGGGAGATAGTCGCGCTTGAACAGGTCGCCGCGGAAGGAGTCGATCTCCTCGCGCTGCGCCTCGTCGAGGTCCGGCAAAAGGGTGGGGATGAGGTTGTCACCGCCCTTGCCGATCTGGGTCCGGACCGCCTCGAGCGCGAAGTCGTGGCCGAACTGCCGGAACGCCTCGCGCCAGGCGACGGCGTGAAGTTCGTTCGTGTCGACGAGGGTGCCGTCGACGTCGAACAGCACGGCGCGGGGGCGGATCGGGGAGGAAGTCACTTCAGCGTAAAGGCCGGCGGGCTGCCAAGTTCCGGCGCCGCCCGGTTAATGCCGCGGCGATGGCGGCGCGGGAGGCGGAAAGGCCCGGAGCAAAGGGGCCGGAATCGGAAAAGGCCCTGCCGTGGGAGCGGCAGAGCCTTTTCAAATTGAAACCACGGTAGCCCCGGGTCTCGAGGCGCTCAGGCGCTTAGCCCTTGCTGCCAGCGGTGCCCCAGCCACCACCCATGAGGTAGTCGTACCAGCTGCGAGCGGGCTTCTGCTGCTTCTGCATCTGCTTTCCCCGTTGCTTTTGGCCAAGGCGCGAATCGCCCTGGCGACGGGGACCTAAGTAAACAAACCGTTAAGCGTTAGCAAGCGATTCACCATTTTCAGGCAACGGCGCTGTCTCTCCATCCGGGAATGAAAGGCGTTAAGTTGTTGAAAGTCATTGGTTTGGCGAAATAAAAGCCCTGCACGATATCGCAGCCCATGCCGGCAAGCGTCTCAAAAGTGGCCATATCCTCGACCCCTTCCGCCACCACCTTATGCCCGAGCGAGTGGGCAAGCTGGATGGTGGAATGGACCATGAGTCGGTCGCTCTGGCTCTTGCCGACCGCCTGCACGAAGCTCTTGTCGATCTTGATCTCGCTGGCCGGCAGCCGCTTGATATAGTCGAGCGTCGACAGGCCGGTGCCGTAATCGTCGATCGAGATCTGCACGCCCCGGGCCCGCAGCCGGTGAAGCGGGGCGAGGTCCGCCTCGGCGCGGGCCAGGGTCGCGGTCTCGGTCACCTCGAGCGTCAGGCATTCGGGCGGCAGGTTGAACTTGGCGAGCAGCTCAAGGATCTTCGTCTCGAGCGGGAAGGCGCCGAGCAGCTTCGGTGACAGGTTCACTGACATGTTGAAGTGCGGGCAGCGCTGGATGGCGAGCGAGCCCGCGCGAATTGCCCTGTCGAGGACGAATTCGGTCAGCTTCTCGATCCGGCCGCTCTGCTCGGCCGCGGGGATGAACTCCATCGGGCTGATCTCGCCCTTGGTGGGGTGCGTCCAGCGGACCAGCGCCTCGGCGCCGATCGCCTGCTTGGTCTTGACGTCGATCTTGGGCTGGTAGGCGACCCACAGATCGCCCGCGCCGATCGCGGCGTCGAGCTGGCTGAGGATCGACAGGCGCCAGGCGGCGTCCTCGCCCTGGTCGTGGTCGTAACGCTTCCAGCGCCGCGATTCGGCGGCGGCTTCCTCGGCGGCGGCGAGCGCGCCGCCGAGGCGGCTGGCGATCAGGCGGTCGCCGTTGGTGTCGACGCCGAAGGTCACGGCGAGGTCGAACCGGTTCTCGGCAACGACGACAGGGCTGCGGAACAGCGCGTGCAAGGCGTTGAGATGCTCGTCGAGGTCCGCCTGCGCCGGCGCGAACCAGGCGAAGATGCCTTCATCCCCCTGATAGACGATCGTCGCCGTTCCGCCGACGGAGAGCCGGCTGGCGATCTGCTCGGCGAGCGTACGCTCCTCGTCCGTCTGCAGCGCGGCACAGATCTGCGCGTAATTCTGGACGCGCGCGGCGACCAGCGGCGCGCCGCTCATCGGCGCGTCCTTGCGCAGGGCGTTGAGGTTCGGGAGGCCGGTGACGAGGTTGGTGGTCCCCCGTTCGCGCAGCTTGCTGCGGAAGGTCGCCCAGGCCCGCACCCCGCTCACGCCGAGCAGCATGGTGAGGGCCGGCACGATCTCGACGCGGATCGAATGTGCCTCGAGGAGCAGCGGCAGCAGCAGCGTCGCGGCGGACGCCACGACGATCGCGGCGACGGCATGATCGATGCGGCGCGAAAAGGCGCAGAGCGCCGCCGCGACGAAGGCGAGCAGGAGCGGCAGCGGCCAGCCGAGCACCAGCGGAGTCCCGGCCATGAGAGTCTCGGCGCCGAGGACGTGCGCGTATACGGCCGGCGCCGGTCCGCGCCGCGGCATGAGAAACTGGTCGCCGAGACGGGTGCTCGTCGCTCCGACGATGACCGTCTTGCCCCGGATCGCTTCCGGGCGGACCCGCCCGTCGAGGACGTCGGCCGCGCTGATCAGCGGGATGGAGGTGGGGTCGATCGAATAGTCGATCGGGAACATCTCCTTCGCGCGGCCGGACTTGTTGGCGAGTGCGGCGGCGAAGGAGGGATAGTCGCGGCCGGCGTAGGTCAGCGCGTAGGGAATGTCCAAGACGGCGCCGCGCGCCTTGTACTGGACGTTGATGTTGGCGAGCTTCGTGCCCTTCTGGAGGTCCTCCAGCGGAAAGCTGTCGATCCGCTTCCCGGTGATCGGATCGATGAAGAAGTGCAGCGCCAGGGTCGCCCGGCCGTTGAACCGTTCGAGGGCCTGGGCGAACAGGCGATCGTCGGCGGCCTGGCTGCGCAGCGAGAAGTCGAAGTCGAAGAAGATGCGGGCGGCGCCGAGGTCGTTGAGGCGGTTGGTGAGATCGGCCTGGGTGCGGCGCGGCCAGGGCACCTGCGGGACGCGCTCGAGGCTTTTCTCGTCGATCCCGACGATGACGATGTTGCCGCTCGCCTTCCGCTGCGCCTGCGCGCGCGCCATGTACAGCACGTGCTCGATGGGCTCGCCGATGTCGAGCAGGCCGAACAGCAAGGCCGCCAAACTCGTCCAGAACAGGAGCTGCGCGCGTCCGTCGCGCCAGAGACGGCGCAGCCACTCGCTCCTGATCCGCTTCCCGCCCATGCCGGCCGGTGTCGCAGGCAATGGTTAACAAACGCGTAATGGACCCGTTTCGGTCAGGATCCGCCGCCGCCGTGCCAGCGCACCACCTCCCAACCCTCCGCAACAGCCAGGCGGGCGAGGCGGGCATTGGGGTTGGCGGCGACGGCCTCGTCGGCGAGCCGGTGCATCGGCGCGTCGCTGTGATGGTCGGAATAGAAGCGGATGTGGACGCTCTCGCGGTCCAGCCCCTCGCGGGCCAGCCAGGCTTCGACCATGTCGCGCTTGGCCTCGCCGTAGCAGTTCGCACCGTCGATGCGGGCGACGATGCGCCCGCGCGCGTCCGTGAGGGTGCGCGTGGCGATGACGTCGTCGAAGCCGAGTGCATGGCCGATGGCGGCGGCGTAGAGCTCGTAGGAGGCGGTGGCGAGGACGAGGCGGCGGCCGGCCTCGCGGTCGGCGGCGATCGCGGCGCGGGCGCCGGGAAGGATGTTGGCGGCGAGCTGGGCGGCGGCGAAGCTCTCGACCACCGGCTTCAGCCGCTCCGGCGCGACGCCGCGGCCGACCAGAAGGGTATAGTTCAGCTCCTTGAGACGGGCGCGATCCACGAGCCGGAGCGCGTAGGCGAGGGTGAGGAGGCCGGCGATCGGGAGGAGGAGTAGGCGCCAGGGGGCGAGACGCCGGGCGGCGTGGAGCAGGAACGCTGTGTAGGTGGCCCGGCGGGTGACCGTCCTGTCCATGTCGTAGATGGCGAGGGCGGCGGTCATGGAACCGCTCCATCCACCGCGCGTAGCCTTCTGTCCAGCTTGCAGGGCCGGGGGAATTGAAGCATGTCGCGCAGATGAGCACTGTCGCCAGGTTCAGCGAGGCGCAGGAAGACGGACGGCGCGTGCTCCGCTTCGCGGGCGACCTGACGCTGCCGCGCCTCGGCCCGCTGCCACAGCGGCTCGACCGGCTGAAGGGCCGCGACTTCGTCCTCGACATCTCCGGCGTCGGGCGGATGGACACGATCGGCGCCTGGCTGCTCCACCGCACCGCCCGGGAGCGCGGCGGCGAGATCGTCGGCGCCGACGCGGGCGCGGCCAGCCTGCTGCGCCAGGTCGGGGAGGCGGACAAGCCGATCAAGGTCCGGCCCGACCCGCCGCCGCCGCTGCTGCGGGTGATGGACCAGATCGGCACCGCGACCGTGCTGGCCGGCCGGACGATGCTCGGGCTGCTTGGCTTCTTCGGGGCGATGCTGATCTCGCTCTGGCAAGTGGCTCTGCACCCGCGCCGGTTCCGGTTGAACGCGGTCGTCCAGCGGTTCGAAGTGGTCGGCGTCCACGCCTTCGGCATCATCGGCCTGATGAGCCTCCTCGTCGGCATCGTCATCGCCCAGCAGGGCGCGGTGGAGCTCAGGCAGTTCGGTGCGGAGGTGTTCACGATCAACCTGATCGGCCGGGCGGCGGTGAAGGAACTGGGCGTGCTGATGACGGCGATCATGGTCGCAGGACGCTCCGGCTCCTCCTTCGCGGCGGAGATCGGCTCGATGAAGCTGGCGGAAGAAGTCGACGCGATGCGCACCATCGGCGTAGCGCCGCTCGAGGCCCTGGTGCTGCCGCGGGTGATCGCGACCGTGTCGATGATGCCCCTCCTCGCCTTCTACGCGGCGATCCTCGCCATCGTCGGCGGCGGGCTGTTCTGCTGGATCAGCCTGGAGATCCCGCCGATCACCTTCATCCAGAGGACGCGCGAGGTGGTGCCGCTGACCGACCTGTGGGAGCTGCTCATCAAGGCGCCGGTCTTCGGACTCATCATCTCGATGGCGGGCTGCTTCCAGGGCATGCAGGTGGAATCCAATGCGGAGGAGGTGGGACTCAGGACCACCACGGCGGTCGTGCAGGCGATCTTCCTCGTCATCGTCCTCGACGCCTTCTTCGCCGTCTTCTTCACCTCGCTGGGCTGGACATGACCGAGACGCCGGCCGACCGCGACGAGGATCGCGACATCGTCATCAAGGTGCGGGGCCTGACCAACCGGTTCGGCGAGCAGCGCGTCCACGAGGGGCTCGAGCTCGACGTCCGCCGCGGCGAGATCTACGGCGTCGTCGGCGGCTCCGGCACCGGCAAGTCGGTGCTGATGCGCTCGATCATCGGCCTGCAGCGGCCCGAGGAGGGCGAGATCGAGGTGTTCGGCGTGCCGATGCTCGCCGCCTCCGAGCGCGACCTCCAGGCGGTGCGCAAGCGCTGGGGCATCCTCTTCCAGGGCGCGGCTTTGTTCTCGACGCTGACTGTCGCGGAGAATGTCGAAGTACCCTTGCGCGAATTCTACCCGCGGCTTTCGGAGAAGCTGCTGGACGAGATCGCAGCCTACAAGATCGTCATGGTCGGCCTCGATCCCGACGCCGGCCCGAAATATCCCGCAGAGCTGTCCGGCGGCATGCGCAAGCGCGCCGGTATCGCCCGCGCGCTGGCGCTCGATCCGGAGCTTCTGTTCCTCGACGAGCCGACCGCCGGCCTCGACCCGATCGGCGCCGCGGCCTTCGACAATCTGGTCGTGGAGCTGCGCGACCGGCTCGGCCTCACCGTCTTTCTCATCACGCACGACCTCGACACGCTGTATACGATCTGCGACCGCGTGGCGGTGCTGGCCGACCGCAAGGTGGTGGCGGTTGGAACGATTCCGGAATTATTGGCTTTGGACCACCCGTGGATACAGGAGTATTTCCGGGGCCCGCGCGGACGGGCGGCCGAAGAGGCGGTCGAGGAGGCCGAGGCTCGGGCGGAAGCGGCCGAGGCCGCACAGGGGGGCGCTGAGGGCTGATGGAAAACCGATCCAACCATATCCTCGTCGGCAGCGTCGTCATGGTGATGCTGGTCGCCGTGCTCGGCTTCGTGCTGTGGCTGAGCCAGGGCACGGGCGACAAGAACAAGCGTTACGACGTGCTGTTCAGCCAAGCGGTCGACGGGCTTGCCCCGGGATCGGCGGTGACCTTCTCAGGCGTACCGGTCGGGCAGGTCAAGTCGATCAGCCTCTTGCCCAAAACACCCGAATTCGTGCGGGTGCGGATCAGCGTGAACGAGGACACGCCGATTCTCGTCGGGACGACGGCGACGATCAAGGGCGTCGGCTTCACGGGCGTCTCCGCGATCCAGCTCGATCCGCCGGACCGAGACCCGAAGCGCCCCAACGCGCCGCGGCCGGAAATGGCCTGTCCCTCGGGCAGCGAGGCGCAGGTGCGCTGCCCGTTCGGCGTGCCGGTCATCCCCACCAAGCCCGGCGGGCTCGGCGCCCTGCTCAACAGCGCCCCGGAGCTGCTCGACCGCGTGTCGACGCTGACGCTGCGCCTCACCGAGCTGCTCGGCGACAAGAACCAGGCGTCGATCGCCGCCATTCTCCAGAACGTGAGCACGATGAGCCACAACCTGGCGGCGCGCTCCGACGAGATTGCCGCCACCCTTGCCGACGCCCGAGTCGCCATCCGCCAGGCCGGCGACGCGGCCGAGCGCTTCGGGCGGCTCGCCGACACGACCAACAATTTGCTCGACAAGGACGGCAGGCCGCTGATCGGCGATCTTCGAAAGACGTTGGCCAATGCGAACCAGAGTCTCGACCGCGTTAACAAGCTGGTCGGTGCGGCCGAGCCGGGGGTGCAGACCTTCTCCACCCGCACGCTGCCCGAAGTGGGTCAGCTGGTCCGCGACCTTCGCTCGACGACCCAGTCGCTCAAGGCCATCACCGAGAGGGTCGACAGCCAGGGGATAGGCGGCGTGATCGGCGGCGAGAAGCTGCCCGACTACAAGCCGGGAAAGAGGCGCTGACGTGATGAAGACGATGAAGGTCCTGCTCGCCACCGCCCTCCTGGTGCCGCTCGCCGGCTGCTTCGGAGGCGCCAAGGCGCCGCCCCAGCTGCTCACCCTCCACGCCGCGGCCGCGCGGCCGATCGGCCAGCCGCGGACCGCTGCGCAGGGCAATGTCATCACCGTCACCTCGCCTGCGGTGCCGCACGAGCTCAACGCGACCCGCGTCCCCGTCTACGTCTCGCCGACCGCGGTCCAGTATCTGAAGGAGGGCGTCTGGGCCGACAAGCCTAACGAGCTGTTCCGCCAGCTCCTCTCCGAGACGGTCGCCGCACGCTCCCGCTGGGTGGTCGTCGATCCCTCCGTCTACACACAGGTGCAGGGCGTGGTGCTCGGCGGCCAACTGCTCCAGTTCGGCTACGACCCCAATGCGGGCCAGGCGGTGGTCCAGTTCGAAGCGAGCGTCGCGCGGCCGCAGCAGGCGGTCTCGACCAACCGCTTCGAGGCCCGCGTGGCGAGCGCGGCCGACGCGGTCTCGGTCGCCGGCGCCCTCAACCAGGCGGCCAACCAGGTCGCCGGCCAGGTGGCGGACTGGGTCGAGCGCTGAGGCGGGCCTAAGTCGCGAGGCTCTTGCTGGCCTGCTCGAACACTTCCTTCGACAGGCCCGGCGTCGCGACGATGCGCTGGAGCTCGGCCTGCATCAGCGCCTGTCGCTCCGGACCGAAGCGGCGCCAGCGGCCGAGCGGGGGGACGAGGCCGGCGGCCGTCTGCGGGTTGAGCCTGTCCACTTCGAGGATGATGTCGGCGAGGAAGCGGTAGCCGCGGCCGGAGCGATGGTGGAAGGCGCGCTGGTTGGCCGCGAAGGCGCCGACCAGGGCGCGCAGGCGATTGGGGTTGGTGAGCGAGAAGTCCGGGTGCTTCGCCAGGGCCTCGACCGTGTCGATCGTATCGGCGCGGGTGGAGCGCGCCTGGGCGGCGAACCATTTGTCGAGCACCAGCGGGTCGGCGCGATAGCGGTCGTAGAAGGCGGCGAGCGCGCCATGCCGCTCCGGCGTCTCGGAATTGGCGAGGACGGTGAGGGCGCCGAGGCGATCGGTCATGTTGTCGGCCTCGTCGAACTGCCGCATCGCCGTCTGCGGCGCATCGGCCGCGCCGGAGGCCATAAGGTAGCTGAGCGCGACCGAGCGCAGGCGGCGCGCGCCGCAGGCGGCCGCGCTATATTCGTAGCGGTTGGCGGCGGTGGAGGCGTAGGCGGCGCGCCAAGCTTCCTCCAGCTCGCCCGCCAGCGCGGCGCGCAGCGCCTCGCGCGCGGCGGCGACCGCCTCCGGATCCACCGTCGGCAAATGGTCGCCGACGAACGCCTCGCTCGGCAGGATCACCGCCTCGCCGACGAAGGCATGGTCGAGCTGAGGGTCGGCCAGGGTCTCGCGGACCGCGGCGAGCACGGCGCCATGCTCCTCGCGTCCGGCAATCGCGGCCAGCAGCGTGTCAAGCATCAGCTGCTGCATCGCCTCGTAGCGGGCGAACGGATCGTCGTCGCGGGCGGAGAGGAAGGCGAGGTCGGCGGGGCTGCGGTCGGTCTCGACGACGACGGGCGCCGAGAAGTCCCGGTTGATCGACAGGATCGGCGGCTCCGAGACCGGGCCGACATCCAGATCGAGCGCGTCCTGGTCGAGCAGGATCAGCCGCTCGCCGAGCTTGGCGCCGGTCTCGAGGCCGAACAAGGCGGTACGGAGCGGGATCGGCATCGGCTGCTTGACCGGCTGGCCCGGCGTCGGCGGCACCTCCTGGCGCAGGTTGAGGCGGGCGCGGCCGTCCACGACCTTCAGCTCGGCGCGGACCCGCGGCGTGCCGGCCTGGGCGTACCAGAGACGGAAACGGGAGAGGTCGACGCCGCTCGCATCCTCGAGCGCGCGCACGAAATTCTCGCATGTGGCCGCCTCGCCGTCGTGGCGTTCGAAATAGAGATCGGTGCCGGCGCGGAATTTCTCCGGTCCCAGCAATGTATGGAACATGCGGATGAGCTCGGCGCCCTTGTTGTAGACCGTCGCCGTGTAGAAGTTGCTGATCTCTATGTAGGATTCCGGACGCACCGGGTGGGCGAGCGGGCCGGCATCCTCGGGAAACTGGCTCGCCCGCAACGTCCTGACGTCGGCGATGCGGCTGACCGCTTCGGAGCCTTCCGCGGAGAATTGCTGGTCGCGAAAGACGGTGAAGCCTTCCTTGAGGCTGAGCTGGAACCAGTCGCGGCAAGTCACCCGATTGCCCGACCAATTGTGGAAATATTCGTGCGCGACGACCCCGGCGATGGCGTCGAAATCGTCGTCGGTCGCGGTCTCCTGGTCGGCGAGGATGTAGCGCGAGTTGAAGATGTTGAGGCCCTTGTTCTCCATCGCCCCGAAATTGAAATCGCCGACCGCGACGATGTTGAAGACGTCGAGGTCGTATTCGCGGCCGTAGGTCTCCTCGTCCCAGGCCATCGCATCCTTGAGCGCTTCCATGGCGTGCCCGGTGCGCGGCAAATCGGCGGCGCGCACCCAGATGGCGAGGTCCACCTTGCGCCCGGAGCGGGTCTCGAACGTGTCGCGATTGGCGACGAGATCGCCGGCGACGAGGGCGAAGAGGTAGCAGGGCTTGGGGAAGGGGTCGTGCCACTCCGCCCAGTGGCGGCCGTCGGTAAGGTCGCCCGTGCCCACAGGGTCGCCGTTGGAGAGCAGCACCGGGTACGACGCCTTGTCCGCGATCAGCTTCACCCGGTAGCGGGTGAGCACATCGGGCCGGTCGGGGAAGGGCGTGATGCGGCGAAAGCCCTCGGCCTCGCACTGGGTGCACAGGATGCCGCCGGATTCGTAGAGGCCCATCAGCTCGGTGTTGGTCGAGGGCTCGATCTCCACTTCCGTCTCGACCACGGCCGAGGCGCCGGGAAGGCGGATGGTGAGAAGGTTCTCCTCCTCGTCATAGTCGTACGCCGCCGGCTCCCCGTCGACCGTCACCGACAGCAGCTCCAGCTCCTCGGCATTGAGCGTGAGCGGCCGGTCGTGGGCGCCGTTCCGCGCGACGGCGAGGCGGCTGCGGACCCGGGTCCGCTCCGCCCCCAGCTCGAACTCCAGCGCGATCTCCGGCACGAGCCACTCCGGCGGCCGGTAATCCTCGCGGCGGACGGGGGCGGGAGGGGCGGCGGCGGCGATTTGGGCATCGGGCATGGGCGGCACTTAGGAGCGGCGGCAGGCGGGCGCAACGCGGCCGCTTCCCTTCGGTGCGCTTTCGCGCCAGACAGCGTCCCGGGGAGGACATCACATGCTCATCGCGCTCATTGAGGCCGCGGCCGCCGGCGCCGCGCCCGCCTTCGATCCCGAGGCGGCGACGCGCGCCTATCTGGCGACCCTGCAAGGGGCGGCGCGCGCCAAGTCCGACGCCTATTTCGAGGGCGGCTATTGGCTGCTGCTCTGGGGCGCCCTCGTCGGCGTCGCCTCGCACTGGCTGATGCTGCGCATGGGCTGGTCGGCCGCGTGGCGGGACTGGGCCGGGCGGGTGACCCGGCGGCGCTGGCTCCAGCCCGGCCTTTATGCCCTTCCCTATGTCGTGTTCGGCTCACTCATCGTTCTGCCCTGGACGATCTGCACCGGCTATGTGCGCGAGCACCAATATGGCCTGTCGAACCAGGGCTTCGGCGCGTGGTTCGGCGAGCTCGGCATCGCCACCCTGGTGACCCTGGTGATGACGGCGCTGATGCTGATCGTGATCTTCGCGGTGATCCGCCGCGCCCCGCGGACCTGGTGGTTGTGGGGCACGGCCGCGATGGTCGCGATGGCCGCCTTCGCTCTCGTCGTCCAGCCGCTCTTCGTCGAGCCGCTGTTCAACAAATACACGCCGATGCCCCCCGGTCCGCTCCGCGACCAGATTCTCACGATGGCGCAGGTCAACCATATCCCCGCCACCAACGTCTGGGTGGTCGACGCCTCGAAGCAGTCGAAGCGCATCTCGGCCAACGTCGCGGGGCTGGGGCCGACGATCCGCATCGCGCTCAACGACAACCTGCTCAACCGCAGCACGCCGACCGAGGTGAAGGCGGTGATGGGCCACGAAATGGGCCATTACGTGCTCGGCCACGTCTGGAAGGGCCTTGCCGCCTTTTCGCTGATGTTCCTCGTTGCGGCGCTGATCCTGTGGCGGCTGACGCCGTGGATGCTGGCCCGCTGGGGCGCAGGCTGGCGGATCGAGAGCGTCGCCGAGCCGGCGGTGGTGCCGGCCTTCGCGCTGATCCTCACCATCTTCATCTTCGTGATGACGCCGGTTCTCAACACGCTGATCCGCAGCCAGGAGAGCCAGGCGGACGCCTTCGGCCTCGATGCCGCGCGCGAGCCGGACGGCTTCGCCTCGATCGCGATGAAGCTATCCGAATATCGCAAGATCGAGCCGTCGCCGCTCGAGGAAGCGGTCTTCTTCGACCATCCCTCGGGGCGCACCCGCGTCAGGATGTCGATGGACTGGAAGGCGCGTCACCTCGCCGAGCTGCCGCCCGGTCAGCGGGCGATGGTCACGCCTGCGCCTCCGGGCGCGGCCGGGCCGACTGCAGCGCGATGAGCAGGCCGGCCAGCGCCAGGACGCCGCCGGCGATCGCCCAGACGGACCAGCGATAGCCTTCGAACGCGGTCGAGATGCTCATCGCGATGATGGGCACGAGCAGGCTGGAATAGGCAGCGCGCGCCGGGCCTACGGCGCGGATCACCTGGTAATAGAGGACGAAGGCGAGCGCCGAGGCCAGCAAAGCGAGGTAGAGGAGGCCGGCCCAGTAAAGCGGCGCGGTGTCGAGCACCGGCGGGCCGGCGAGGACGAGGGCGACGAGAGCGTTCGCCGCCGTACCCCAGACCATGCCCCAGGCGAGGATCGCGGGGATGGCGTGGCGGCGCAGCGCCTCGGCGGCCTGCATCGTGTTCGCAGCCGACGCGCCGAGGATGGCGAGCAGGGTGAAGCCGATGCCGACCACCACGTCGCGCGGCCCCGCGCTGCTCGCGCGCACCTCCTGGACGAAGAGCAGGACGACGCCGGCCATGGCGACCCCGGAGCCGACGAGGAAGCGCGGCGTCAGGCGATGGCCGAGGAAGACCCGCGCCATCGCGGAATTCGGCACCAGCAGCAGCGCGAAGACGACCGCGACCACGCCGGAGGTGACGAAATGCTCGGCGGCGTAGACGGCGTTGTAGTTGAGGCAGAATTGGGGAATGCCGAAGGCCGCGGCCCAGAGCTGGCCGCGCCTGCCGAGGCGGAGCGGCGCCCCACGCCAGGCCGACCAGGCGAACAGCGCCGCCGCGGCGATGGCGAAGCGATAGGTGACCGACCAGACCGCCGGCACCGGGCCGAACTGGCCGAGGATGACGAACCAGGTCGAGCCCCAGATCAGCGTCGCGACGGCGAAGGCGGCGAGGGTGCGGGGCGCGCGCAAGCCGCCCGGCGCCCCGCTCACAGCGCGCGGATCGCGGCGGCGAGCGTGTCGATCGCGGTGGGGTCGGTGTCCCAGCTGGTCACCAGCCGCGCTTCGCCGGGGCCCCAGTCGTAGAAGTCGAATCCCTGGTCGCGCAGCCGCTGCGCCTCGGCGGGCGTGACGCGGAGGAACAGCTCGTTGGCTTCGACCGGGAGGATCAGCCGCTCCGGGCCCGCCGCCTCGGCCAGCCGCGCCGCGGCGGCATTGGCGGCGCGCGCGTTCCGCAGCCATACGTCGTCCTCGACCATGGCGAGGATCTGCGCGGCCAGGAACCGGCCCTTGGACAGAAGGTGGCCGGCGCGCTTGCGCTGGTAGAGGGCGGCCGCCTTGAGCTCGGGACGGAAGAAGACGAGGAGGTCGGCGGACATGCCGCCATTCTTGGTGAAGCCGAAGCTCAGCGCGTCCGCGCCGGCCTTCCAGCTGAGCTCGGCCGGCGTCGCGCCGGTGCGCACCACCGCGTTCGCGAAGCGCGCGCCGTCGACGTGGAAGGCGAGGCCCCGCTCGCTGGCCAGCGCGCCGAGGGCGCCGGTTTCGTCGGCGTCGTAGACGAGGCCGTATTCGGTGGCGTTGGTGATCGAGAGGACGTGGGGCTGGGTCTGGTGGACGTCGTCGCGGATGGTGGCGAGGGCGGCGGCGGCGGTGTGGGGCGTCAGCTTGGCGCCGATCCCTTCGGCGAGGACCAGCTTGGCGCCGTGGGTGTAAAATTCCGGCGCGCCGCACTCGTCGTTCTGGATGTGGGCGTCGCGATGGCAGACGATCGCGCCGTGCGGCGGGCACAGCGCGGCGAGCGCGAGCGCGTTGGCGGCGGTGCCGGTGGCGACCCACAGGGCGGCGACCTCGGTGCCGAACAAGTCGGAGAAGACGGCGTCGAGGCGCCGGCTCCACTCGTCGCCGTCATAGGCGGTGTCGAGCCGGTTGGCGGCCGCGAGCGCGGCCATCACTTCGGGGCAGGCTGGGGCCGCATTGTCGGAGAAGAAACGCATGGCCCGCGCCATAAAGGCGCTTGGGCCGAGGTCAACGCGAGCGCCAAAAATCTGCCGCGCCGTTTACCACAAGTTAGGCGGCGCGGGCGTAGGTCCTGCCCGAGCGCGAACGGACGGGACAAGAGATGGGCGTCGAAAGCTTTCTGGACGTATCGGCGGCGGGCAAGCGGCAGGCCAAGCGCAACCGCGTCCTGCTGGCCGCGAAGATCGAGGCGGGCGGCATGGAGATCGACGTGCGCCTGCGCGATCTGTCGCAGAAGGGGGCGCTGATCGAGTGCCAGCGCGTCCCGCCGGCGGGGACCGAAGTGGTCTTCCACCGCGGCTCGATCACGGTCCCGGCGCGCATCGCCTGGGCCGCCGCCAACCGGGCCGGCCTGGAGTTCGCCTACATGATCGACGAGAGCGAGGTGCTGGTCCAGCTGCGGCGCACGCCGGTCGACCAGAACCAGCCGCGCTTCCGCCGCCCCGGCCTCGGGGAAGGCCTCAGCGACCAGGAGAAGAAGCTGGCGCAGCTGTGGGGCGTTTCCGTCGGGATCTCGGTCCCGGAGCGTTGACGGACTGAGCGGGGATGACCCTCACCGGCGAGATCAGCACCCATGCCGGCTATGACGGCCGCCGCGCCGCGCGCACCGACGTGGTGCTCGGCGCCGGCCTGCGCCAGCGCGGGGCGCATGCGATCACCGTGCAGATCATGGACCTCTCGACCCACGGCTTTCGCGCCGCCACCCATCTCGAGCTGGAGCCGGGCGCCGACGTCTGGCTGAAGATGCCGGGCCTGGAGAGCATGCACGCGCGCGTCGCCTGGATGCGCGGCCACCTGATGGGGTGCGAATTTGTCCGCCCGCTCCATCCGGCGGTGCTCGACATGGTGGTGCGCGCCGCGCGGTGACGACGCGCCGCGGCGGCGGGGATCAGCCGCCGTCGGGCCCGGTGCGGATGCGGATACGGTCGAGATTCTGGCGCTCGATATCCTTTTGCTGCCGCCATTGCTCGCGGGTGAGGCAGACGCGCTTCTCGGCGAGGCGCGAGCCGACTTCGGGCACGGTGCGGCAGATGACCTTGTCCCCGTCCGCCTTCTTGGCGGGGGCAGCCTGGGCGGCGGCAGGGGCGACGGCGGCGACGGCGAGGCCGATCAGGACGCGGTATGCTCTCGACATGGCGAATCCTCCGACGGCGGCGATTAAGCCGGCGCGAGGCGCGCAAGTCAATTCAGCAGGGCGGCGCTGGCCGCCGGAAGATCAGTGGCCGTCCTGGCCCGTGCGGATGCGGATCTTGTCGAGACCCTCGCGCTTCATGTCTTCCTGCTGGCGCCACTGCGTGCGCGTCAGGCAGACGCGCTTGGAGGCGAGGCGCGAGCCGAGCTCGTCCATGGTGCGGCAGATCAGCTTCTCGCTGTCGTTCTTCTTCGCCGCGTCGGCGGCGAGGGCGCCGGTGGAGCAGAAACCGGCCGCGATCAGGGCCGTACCGGCAAGCATCACAAATCGCATCGAAATTCTCCGTCAGCTCGGCTGATCATCCCCGCCATGTGATCGCCCGGACGCCGCGCGCTGTCAATGCCGGCGTCCGGGGGCCCGCGGCGATGGTGCTGCCGGTGAGGATTGAACTCACGACCTCAGCCTTACCAAGGATGCGCTCTACCACTGAGCTACGGCAGCATCGCCTGTCGGGGGACGCGGGCCTATGGCCGGGGCGCGGCGTCTGTGTCAAGGCAAGAGCGATGGCGAAGCGGGACGAGGAGCGTGAGAAGCGGCTGGCCGAGGCGCTGCGGGAAAATCTGCGGCGGCGAAAGGCGCAGGCTCGAGGCGAGGACTCGGCCCCTCCCGACCGGCAGGACTAAAGCGGTCGGCACTGCGCCTCGAGCCACGCCTTCACTTCGCCTTCCACCTGCGGTCCCACCACTTCCAGCACCTTCGCGTGATAGGCGTTCAGCCAGTCGCGCTCCTCCGGCGACAGCAGCGACACCTCGATCAGCGCCGGGTCGATCGGCGCAAAGGTGAGGGTCTCGAACCCGAGAAGCGGCTTCTCGCCGGCAAACGCCCCTTCTGCTTCGACCGGAGCGACCAGCACCAGATTCTCGATGCGGATGCCGTATTCGCCGGTCTTGTAATAGCCGGGCTCGTTCGAGAGCAGCATCCCGGCCTTCAGCGGCTCGTCGCCGCCGGACTGGCTGGAGCCCGCCGGCGCGATGCGCTGCGGCCCCTCGTGCACGGCGAGGAAGGAGCCGACGCCGTGGCCGGTGCCGTGCGCGTAGTCGAGCCCGGCGCGCCAGAGATATTGCCGCGCCAGCGTGTCGAGCTGGCTCCCGCGGGTCCCCTCCGGGAAGCGGGCGCGGGCGACGGCGATGTGGCCCTTGAGAACGCGGGTGAAGCGGTCGCGCATCTCCGCCGTGGGCGTGCCGATCGCGACCGTGCGGGTGACGTCCGTGGTCCCGTCCGGATACTGGCCGCCCGAATCGACGAGATAGAGCGAATCCATCTCGAGCGTGCGGTTCGTCTCCTCGCTCGCGCGGTAATGGACGATGGCGCCGTTCGGCCCTGCGCCGGAGATGGTATCGAAGCTGGTATCCCTGAGGTCCCCGGCTTCCTGGCGGAATTGCTGCAGCCGGTCGACCGCGATCAACTCGTCGACATGGCCCTTGGGCGCCTCGATGCTGATCCAGTGGAGGAAGCGGGTCAGCGCCGCCCCGTCGCGGGCCTGGGCGGCGCGATGGCCGTTCACCTCGGCATCGTTCTTGATCGCCTTGGGGAGCACCGCCGGGTCCCGCTTCTTCACCACCTTCGCGCCGGCCGTCTCCAGCGCTTCGAAGATGGCGGCGACGGCGCGTTCCGGATCGGCGACGACGGTCTTGCCCTTGAGGCTGGCGAGATAGGCCGCGAATTCGGAACGGTCGTGGACGCGCACGCCGTTGCCGAGATGCTGGCGCACGTCGTCGCCGATCTTTTCCGGCGCGACGAACAGGTCCGCGGTCCCATCCTCATTGACGAGGGCGAAGGAGAGCGCGACCGGCGTATGCTCGACGTCGGCGCCGCGGACGTTGAAGGTCCAGGCGATCGAATCGAGCGCCGAGAGGACGGCCGCATCGGCTTTCTGCTCGTGCAGCCAGTCCGCCATCTCCTGCCGCTTCGCTGCCGAGGACTTCCCCGTATAGGCTTCCGGATGGACGATGAGCCGGGCCTTGGACGGCTCGGGCTTGTCGGCCCACACCGCGTCGATGGGGTTGCGGCGGACGGGGACCAGCTCCGCGCCCTTCTCCGCCAGCGCGTCCTTCGCCTTGGCGACCCACTCGCTGGTGTGGAGCCACGGGTCGTAGCCGATCCGCCCGCGGTCCGGCGCGTGGACCTTGAGCCAGTCGGCGGCGCTCGTCTCCGGCACCGACTGGTAGGACCAATGCTTGCCGTCCACCTGGTCGCGCACCTGCAGCGTGTAGCGCCCGTCGACGAAGATCGCCGCTTCCTCCGGCAGCACGACCGCAGAGCCGGCGGAGCCCTGGAAGCCGGTCAGCCAGGCGAGCCGCTGCGCATAGGAGCCCACATACTCGCTCATATGCTCGTCGGTCAGGGGCACGACGAAGCCGTCGAGGCGATCCGCCTTGAGCTGCTCGCGCAGGGCGGCGAGGCGGTCTTCATAGGTGGACATGGCAAAAACCTCGCTCGGCGTTATGGGCGGGGCACGAATAGACCAGCCGCCCCCTTCCGTGAAAGAGCCGCATGACCTTGCCCGATCCGCCCCGCGCCGAGCAGCGCGCATATAGCTACGAACGCCACGGCGTCACCGTCGAGGATCCGTGGCACTGGCTGCGCGACCCTGGCTATCCGGAGGTCGCCGACGAGGACGTGCTCGCCTATCTCAAGGCGGAGAATGCCTATTTCGAGGCGGCGATGGCGCCGCACAAGGCGCTGGTCGAGACCCTGTTCGAGGAAATGAAGGGCCGGGTGAAGGAGGACGATTCCTCCGTGCCCATCCGCAACGGCGACTGGCTCTATTGGTGGGCGTTCACGCCGGGCGCCCAATATCGGGTGTGGTATCGCAAGCCCGTATCGGGGGACGGACCCGAGCAGGTGGTGTTCGACGAGCCCGCCGCCGCCGCGGCCAGCGACTATTTCCGCCTCGGCGCGCTGGCGGTGAGCCCCGACGGCAGGCTCGCAGCGACTCTCGTCGACGACACCGGCTCGGAGCGGTTCAAGCTGCGCATCCGCGACATCGCCTCCGGCGAAGATCTCGAGACGGTCACCGAGGTCGGCATCGGCGAGCCGGTGTGGACGGCCGATAGCCGCGGAATCGTCTTCACCGAAGTGAACGAGCATTGGCGCAGCTACCGCGCCCGGCTGCACCGGCTCGGCCGGCCGGTCGCGGAGGCCCGCACGCTCTACGAGGAGACGGACGACCTCGGCTTCAGCGTCGGGGTCGGCAAGTCGCAGGACAAGAGCCTGATCTTCATCGCCACCGGCGACAACACCACCGACGAGGTGCGCTTCGTGCCGGCCGCGGACCCGGAGGCGGCGCCGACCCTCGTCTCGCCGCGCCGCACCGGGCGGCATTATTCGTGCGACGCCGCCCACGGCAAGCTCTGGATCCTCACCAACGACGAGCACGTGAATTTCCGGCTGGCGGAGGCCGACGTGACGGCGCCGGGGGAATGGCGGACGGTGATCCCCGGCTCCGACCGCGTCTACCTCACCGAGCACAGCGCCTATCGCGACCACCTCGCCATCGCCCAGCGGGTGGACGGGCTCGACCGGCTGGTGCTGCGCTCCTACGACGGCGCCGAGACGCCGCTGCCGTTCGACGAGGCGGCCTACAGCGCCTCCTTCTCGGGCAACCCCGAATATGCGCCGGAAAGCTACCGCCTGAGCTATTCCTCGATGGTCACGCCGGGGACCGTCTACGACTATCACCCCGCGACGGGGGAGCTGGAGGTCCGCAAGGTCCAGGAAGTCCCGTCCGGCTACGATGCCTCCCTCTACGCGAGCGAGCGGCTGATGGTCCCCGCGCGCGACGGCAAGCGGGTTCCCGTCTCCGTCGTCTATCGGAAGGGCTTCCCCAAGGACTCTTCGGGCCGCCTCTTTCTTTACGGCTACGGCGCCTACGGGCTCGCCATCCCGCCCTCCTTTTCGACGAGCCGAATCAGCTTGCTCGACCGCGGCTATGCCTATGCGATCGCCCATATCCGCGGCGGCGACGACCTCGGCTACGGCTGGTTCCTCGACGGCAAGCTCGACAAGCGGACGAACACGTTCAACGACTTCGTCGATGCCGCCAAAGGCCTGGTCGCCGCCGGCTTCGCCCGCCCCGGCCGCATCGCCGCGCAAGGCGGCTCGGCGGGGGGCGAGCTGATGGGCGCCGTCGTGAACTCGGACCCGGACCTGTGGGGCGCCGTCGTCGCCGACGTGCCGTTCGTCGACGTGCTCGCGACCATGCTCGACGACAGCCTGCCGCTGACGCCGGGGGAGTGGCCCGAATGGGGCAACCCGATCGAGGACGCAGCGGCCTTCGCCCTGATCCGGAGCTACAGCCCCTACGACAATGTCCGCGCCCAGGCCTATCCGCCGATGCTGATCACGGGCGGCCTCCACGATCCCCGCGTCACCTATTGGGAGCCCGCCAAATGGGCGGCGCGGCTCCGCGCCACGAAGACCGACGACAACCTGCTCCTCCTCAAGATCAACATGGGCGCGGGGCACGGCGGCAAGTCCGGCCGCTGGGAGCAATTGCGCGAAGTCGCGGAGGCCTATGCCTTCGTGCTGACGCAGATGGGCGGCGCGTGACTGCGTTCGAGCGCGCCATCACCGCGACCGAGGCCGACATCGACGAGCTCGGCCACGTCAACAATGCCGTCTGGGTGCGCTGGATCCAGGACATGGCGACGGCGCATTGGGAGGCGGTGGCCCCGGCGGCGCACCAGGCGGCCTATGTCTGGGTCGTGACCCGCCACGAGATCGACTATCTGCGCGCCGTCCTCCCCGGCGAGACCGTGACCGGCCGCACCTGGGTCGCGGAAGCGCCGAAGGGCGCGCGCTTCGACCGGCACGTCGAATTCGTCGGCGCGGACGGCAAGCCTCGCGTCCGGGCGCGCACCACCTGGGCGATCCTCGACAAGGCCACCGGCCGCCCGCTTCGCGTCCCGCCCGAGGTGGCCGCGCCGTTCCTCGCGGCGGCCTAGCCGCAGCGGGTGACGGTGTAGTCGATGACCGGCCGCCCGGCGCGGTCCCTGTAGACGAAGGCGAAGCGGGCGCCGTCGCCGATCGCGTCGGCGGCGGCGCGGTCGCTGCACACCATGCGGCGGAGGCCCGCCTCGATTCGCGTGCGCGCGCCGGCGAATTCGGCGCGGCCGACGCTCATCCGATATTCCTGGCTGAGGGTGAAGCCCGAGACGGAGACGCGCTCGAGCGTCGTCAGCCGGTCGACCTGGCGCGGCGTCCCCGCGTTCAACCGCGCCGCGGTGGCGGCGAGGTCGGCGCGCAGGCTCTTGTCGGCGAAGCTCTCTCCGCCCGCGGCCGGCCCCCCGCCGCGGGACGCGCGGACGGTGCCTTCGCGGGTGGTCAGCACGTTCGCCTCGACGAGCTGGTCGGTGGTTGGGAACCACATGCTCTGCGGCGGCGGCTGCATGGCCTGCCAGACGAACCCCTCCTTGACGCCGGCCGCGACGTAGCGGTCGTGCATCGCGCGGATCATCTGCAGCCGCTCGCCCTCGCTCACTCCGGGAAAATCGGGCTGGTGGAAGCCGATGCGGGCGCGCGACGGCGCGCTTCGGTCGCGTCCGGCGAGCAGGATGTCGGTGCAGGCGGACATGCAGGCGTCGTCGACGCGCGTGTCGAGCCCGCGCTTGCGCACCAGCTCGCCGATCCGCTCCGCCTCGAAGATGCGGCCGCCGGGGGACGAGAGCACGAGCGTCTTCACCTTCGACGCGCCGGCGAGCGCCGTCTCGAAGCGGTCGGCGGCGCCGACGGCGAGCGTGCCGCGCAGCAGCAGCTCGCTTCCGTCCGGCGAGACCTTCATCTCGGCCACCGCGCCGAGGCTGTCGCGGCCGGTGGCGAGGCCGCCGAGCTCGGCCGCCTGCAGCGCGATATTCTCCGAGCGAAGGATGGTGAGGACGGCGCCGAGCAGCACCAGCGCCCGCGCCGCGAACCCCCAGCCGGCCGAGCCGCCGCGGCGGCGGTGCCAATAGGCCGAGCGCCAGATGCCGACCGAGCTCCACAGCCAGACCAGGGTCGAGACGAGGAGATAACCCAGCGCGACCGCCGCGATGCCACGCAGCGAGTGGAGGTCGTCGCGGATCCGGTAGGTGAGATACTCCGCCGCGGCGAGGACGAGCGCGGACAGCAGCGCCCCGTTCACCCAATAGGCCACCGGCAGCGGCAAATGGCCGACCCAGTGGCGGCGAAGGTAGGAGCGGCCGCGATTCTTCTCGTCCCAGTCGTTCACTTCCTCGTCGTAGCGCGAAAGATCGTCATAATCGGGATCGAAGACGAGCTGGTCCTCGCCGCGTTCATATTCGCGCGAATAGACGACCATGCGCAGCGCGCCGGCGGCGAAGGTCCCGCCGAGGAAGGTGAGGACGTACTGGATCGGCGGCACGATGAGGTGGATGCCCTCGCCGGAGACGTGGATCCTGGCGGTGAGCAGGGCGGTGCCCGCGCCCATCAGGCAGACGAAGGCGGCGACGCCGCCAAGGGCGATCGCGGCGATCCGGTCGGCGATCAGCCGGCGCAGGACCAGCCGGTCGAGCGCCCAGGACAGGCCGTAGGCGAAAAGAAACGCGACGACGGTCGCAACCGCCATTTCCCGGAAACCCGGTTCTCCGATCGTGAACATGCGCCCCCACCCCTTTTCGGAGGCGAGCTTAACGCGCTGAAACGGTGCGGCAAACCCGAAAAAATCCGGGTCGTCAGGCGTGCTCGAAGGCGCGAATCGCTGCGACGATCCTGGGAAAGGCGCGGCCGCTGACGCCGAAATCCATGTGGCCGCAGTCGAGCTCGACCCGCGCGTCGCTCTCGCCGGCAAGCCCGCGCGCCGAGGCGGGAGCGACGATGCCGTCGCGCCGCGACCAGATGGCGAGGGTCGGCACCGGCGGCTTCTCGTGGGTGCGGGCGTCCACCGGCGGGCTGTCGACCGGATGCCCTGCCACCCGCTCGTACAGGCGCCAGGCATTGTTGGCGCGCGGATCGCCCGAAAAGGGCGAGCCGAGCGTCACCACCCGGGCGACGAGGTCGGGGCGCGCCTTCGCGACCTCCCGGGCGTAGACGCCGCCGAGGCTCCACCCCACCAGGATCACCTTTCGGCCCCGTCCGTGTGCCGAAATCCGCTCGGCCAGGCGCTCCAGCGTGTCGGCGCGCACGCCGCGGTTCATTCCCATGTCCCAGCCCGCGACGCGGTAGCCGGCGGCGGCGAGGGCGCGCTGGAGGCCGAGCGTGGTCCGGTCGGTGGCGAGGAAGCCCGGCACCACCATCAGCGGCGGCCCGTCGCCTGGTCCCCGCTCGCCGAGCCGGCCGAAGCCGCGCCAGAAGCGGGCGGCGAGCGCGCCGCCCTCCCTGAGCAGCATCCAGGCCGGCGGCCGCCGCGCGTCGGCGTTAGAGATATTCGCCCCCCATCAGCTCCTGCAGCGCCTTGGGCAGCCGCACCCGGCCGTCCGCCTCCTGGTGGTTTTCGAGCAGGGGAACGAGGATCCGCGGCGACGCGAGCGCGGTGTTGTTGAGCGTGTGGACGAACCGCACCTTGCGCTCGCCGTCGCGCCAGCGAAGGTTCGCGCGCCGCGCCTGCCAGTCGTGCAGCGTCGAGCAGCTGTGGGTCTCGCGATATTTGCCGAGGCTCGGCACCCAGCTTTCGATGTCGTTCATCCGGAACTTGCCGAGGCCCATGTCGCCGGTCGAGGTCTCGATCACCTGGTAGGGGATCTCCAGCTCTTTCAGCAGCATCTCGGCATTGGCGAGCAGCCGCGCGTGCCATTCGGCGGAGACGGCGTCGTCGTCCTCGCAAATCACATATTGCTCGAGCTTGTAGAATTGGTGGACGCGCAGCAGCCCGCGCACGTCGCGCCCCGCGCTCCCGGCCTCGCGGCGGAAGCAGGGGGAATAGCCGGCGTAGAGGATGGGAAGCCGGTCCGCCTCCAGGATCTCGCCCGAATGGAGCGAGGTCAAGGCGATCTCGCCGGTGCCGGCGAGATAGAGGCCGTCCTTCTCAATCTCGTAGGCTTCCTCCTCGTGCCCCGGAAAGTGGCCGGTGGCGACGAAGGCCTGCGGCTTGGCGAGCGCCGGCACCGTCATCAGCGTGAAGCCTTCGGCGGCGAGCTTGCGCTCGGCCCAGAACATTACGGCCTGCTCCAGGAGGGCGAGCCGGCCCTTGAGGCAATATTGGCGGGAGCCCGCCACCTGGGTGATCCGGGCGAGGTCGGCCCAGTCGTTCATCTCGACGAGCTCGACATGGTCGCGTGGGCTGAAATCGAATTGCGGCGGCTCGCCCTCGGCGCGGACGACGACGTTGGCGCTTTCGTCCGCGCCGACGGGCGCGCCGGCCCAGGGAATGTTCGGCACGCGCAGCAGCAAGGCGTCGAGCGCGGCCTGCTTCTCGGCAAGCTCCGCTTCCGCCGCCGAGGCTTCCGCGCCCATCGCCTTCGCCCGCGCCCCGAGCGCCGGCCGGTCCGCCGGATCGGCGGTCTTGAAGCCGGCGCTCAGTTCGTTGCGCTGGCGACGGAGCTCGTCGATCCGGGTCTTGAGGCCGCGCACCTCGCCGTCGAGGGCGAGCAGCCGGTCCAGGTCGAGGGCGACGTTCTTCTCGGCCGCCGCCTTGCGCACGGAGTCGGCATTCTCGCGGATGAACTGCAGGCTCAGCATCGCCGCCGCGTAGGGCATCGGGGCCGCTCAAGACAAGCCGCCGCGCGCGCCGGGCAGCCTGGCCGCGCGGTAACCATTCGTTAACCATTGTCCTTAAGCTGCGGGACATGGCTCCCGCGCGCTTCCTTCCACTTCTTCTCCTGTTCGCCGCTTCGCTCGGCGGCTGCGCCGCGCTCGACAGGCGGGCCGGCGCCGCGCCGCGGGCGAGCGTGAGCGCCGAGCCGAGCGAGCCGTGGCGGCAGGCGGCGACGCCGGCGGACGAGCGGCTGCTCGACGGCTTGGCCTCGCGCTGGCTCGCGCTGACGGGAATGGCGCCGCGCGGCCGCGGCGCCTCGCTGCTCGATCCCGCGTCCGCGCAGCCGCGTGCGGCGCCGCCGCCGGGCGCCTATCTCTGCCGCTTCGTGCCGCTCGCCTTGCCGCCGGCGCCCGGCCGCCGCGGCGGCTTCTGCTTCGTCGGCGTGGAAGGGGAGCGGCTCAGCCTCACCGTCGAGGCCGGCCCCGAAAGGCTCGGCGGCTATCTGTTCGAAGGCCGCGGCGACACCCGTCTGGTCTTCCTCGGCACCGCCGCGTCGCGCGGCGGGCGCCTGCGCGGCTATGGCGCGGATCCGGCGGCCGACGTCGCGGGCGTCGTGGAGCGCATCGGCCCCTTCCGCTGGCGCCTCGCCGTCCCCAGCCGCGACGGCCGCGGCATCGGCCTCTACGAGCTGGTGCCGGCGCCGGTGCAATAGGCCGGCGCATCGGGCGACGATCAGGCAGGAAAAGGGCTGGCGGAGACGGAGGGATTCGAACCCTCGGTAGGAGTAATCCCCCTACGGCGGTTTAGCAAACCGCTGGTTTCAGCCACTCACCCACGTCTCCGGGAAGGCCGGTGCGGCGGCTATAGCGGCGGCGTGCGGGGGGTTCAACCGCTGCGGCGGCAGCAATTTCAGGCGCCGGTACGGAGGGATTGGGGCCGCTTACGCGACCCCGTCTCCGCCGCGCGGGCGCGGCTCCGGCTCGAACCCTCGGTAGGAGTAATCCCCCTACGGCGGTTTAGCAAACCGCTGGTTTCAGCCACTCACCCACGTCTCCGGGAAGGCCGGTGCGGCGGCTATAGCGGCGGCGTGCGGGGGGTTGAACCGCCCGAAGGAGGCGGTTTCGGCGCGAGAACGACTCGGCTCGTCGCCCGTTCATTGCGGCGCAAGGCGGGGCGGGCTTAACTTCGTGCCGGAGCGTCAGGGGGAGTTTTGCCATGCGCCGGTCCGTGTCCATGAAATCGCTTGCCTGCGCGGGCGCCGTCCTTTTCGCCGCGTCCGCGGGGGCGCAGGTTCCCACCGTCGATCCGAGCGGACCGCCGCCCCCGCCGGCCCAGCCTGCCCTAGCCGCGCCGCCGCCCGCCTCCACCCAGCCGATGCCGGCCTGGGAAAGCGCCGACCGTCCCGCCGCGCCTGCGCCTGCGCCTGCGCCTGCGCCCGCCGCGCCTGCGGCCGATCCCGCCGCACCGCCGCCTGCCGCCACGCCCGCGGACGGCCGCGAGGTCGCGTTCCAGCGCGCCCATGCGGAGGTCACCAACCAGACCGTCGCCAACAAGGACGTGCTGAGCGCCGCCGAGGGCGTGTTCGGCAAGGGCGCCAACGGCCTCGCCGACATGATCGAGAAGCTCCTCAAGGACCAGGGCCAGCCGACCGGGTACATCACCGGGCGCGAGGCGGGCGGCGCCTTCGTCGTCGGCCTGCGCTACGGATCGGGCACGCTCCACCACCAGATCGAGGGCGACCGCAAGGTCTACTGGACGGGGCCCTCCGTCGGCTTCGACGTCGGCGCCGACGCCAACAAGGTGTTCGTGCTCGTCTACAATCTCCACGACACCCAGCGCCTCTTCCGCCGCTTTCCGGCCGCGGAGGGCAACGCCTATGTGATCGGCGGGCTCACCGCCTCCTACCTGCGCTCGGGCGACATGGTGCTGATCCCGATCCGCATGGGAGTCGGCGCGCGCCTCGGCGTCAACGCCGGCTACATGAAGTTCACCCAGAAGAGTAAGTGGCTGCCGTTCTGAGTCATGGTGGGGGGACATGTACTTGTACGTGTCCCCGGCCGGAGCCGATGGGGACACGTACAAGTACATGTCCCCAGCCGACCGTTACGCCGCCTCGTAGACCGGGCGCCAGTTGCGGCTGTGGGAGCCGGGGCCGCGGGCCGTCGCGCTGGCGAGCGGCAAGGCGGTCGCGCAGAAGCCGCATTCGGCCGAGACCCGCCCGACATACCATTGGGTCCGCCCGCAGCCCGGGCAGTGGTTCACCTCGTCCTCGTGGTAGACGACGCAATAGCCGCGCGCCTGCGGGTCGTGGGGGTGGCCCTCGGCACCCTGCGGCATGAACGAAAGCGCCATGGCGGCCTCCTGTGTGCGGCGGCGACGAAAGGGGGGAGTCGCCGGGGCGATGCTCCATCCGCCCGCGCCATCTGTCTGTCATCCCCCGATTTTCCGCCGTCCCGCGGTGGGAAAGGCCGGTACGAAGGGTTAACGCCGCCGCTTCGCCCTTACGTCGCCATCCTCAGCAAGGTCTCGATCCGGTCGGCCTCGGCCGCCGGCTTGTCGGTGCGGATGCGCGAGATGCGCGGGAAGCGCATGGCGAGGCCCGATTTGTGGCGCTTGCTGGCGTGGATCGAATCGAACGCGACTTCGAGCACCAGGCTCTTCTCCACCTCGCGGACCGGCCCGAAGCGCTGCACCGTATGGCCGCGCACCCAGCGGTCCAGCCACATCAGCTCGGCGTCGGTGAACCCGAAATAGGCCTTGCCGACCGGCAGCAGCTCGCCGGCCTCGCTCCAGCAGCCGAAGGTGAAATCGGAATAATAGGATGACCGTTTGCCGCTGCCGCGCTGCGCGTACATCAGGATGCAGTCGGCGGTGAGCGGGTCGCGCTTCCATTTGTACCACAGGCCCGCGCGCCGGCCGGCCACATAGGGGCTGTCGCGCCGCTTCAGCATCACCCCCTCGATCGCCGCGTCGCGCGCGCCGGCGCGTATCTCCTCGAGCGCCTCGAAGCTCGCTGCGTCGATGAGCGCGGAGAGGTCGAACCGCTCCGCATCGAGCGTCGGCACGAACGCCTCCAGCCGCGCCCGCCGCGCGGACCAGGCGAGGGGCCTCAAATCCTCCCCCTCCTCGAAGAGCATGTCGTACAGCCGCACGAAGGCCGGAAAATCGCGCAGCATCTTCGCCGACACGGCCTTGCGCCCGAGCCTCTGCTGCAGGGCGTTGAAGCTGGCGGCGCCGCCGCTTTCCGTCTCTGCCCCCTGCGCCGCGCCCTTTACCAGCAGCTCGCCGTCGAGCACCGCGTCGCGACCGAACGCGGCGCCGACTTCGGGGAAGCTGCCGGTAATGTCGTCGCCGGCGCGGCTGTAGAGCCGGGTCTCGCCGCCGGCGCGCACGACCTGGACGCGGATCCCGTCCCATTTCCACTCGGCCGCATACTCCTCCATCGACACCCTGAGGTCCTCGAGCGGGTGGGCGAGCATGAACGGCCGGAACACGGGCACGTTCTCCGCCGTCGGCTGCGCCCCGCGCCCCTCCGCCCAGGCGAAGAGCGGCTCGTAGGGCGGACCGATGCCGTGCCACACCTCCTCGACGGCATCGACGTCGAGCCCGAACGCCTGCGCCAGCGCCGTCTTCGCCAGCCGCGCGCTGACGCCGATGCGCAGCTCCCCCGTCGCGAGCTTGAGCAAGGCATAGCGGCCGCTCGCGTCGAGATGGTCGAGCATCGCGGCGAGCGCGGCCGGCGCCTCGATCCGCCCGAGCGCGCGCAGCCGCTCGACCACCGCGCCGATCCGCAGCGTCCCGTCGTCCACCTCCTCGGGCTGGTCCTCGCGCTTGGGCCAGAGCAGCGACACCGTCTCGGCCATGTCGCCGACATAGTCCCAGCTCATGCGCAGCAGCACCGGGTCGATCCGGTCCTCGACGACCGCGCGGATCGCCGCCGGCTTCACCCCGGGCAGGTCCAGCTCGCCGGTCAGCGCGGCGAGCGCATAGCCGCGGTCGGGGTCGGGGGTGCGGCGCAGATAGTCGCCGATCAGCTTCAGCTTGCCGTTGCGCGAGCGCGTGTAGACGAGCGCGTCGAGGAGCTGGGAAAAATCTCGCATCGCCGGCGCAACGAATGCGCCTAGCTTGGGCTCCCGTCCAGCGCTGCCCGCTCGCCCATCGGCGTCTCCAGTTCGGACAGCACCGAGGCGAGGAGGAGGCCCATCGACTTCTCGCCCTCGGGGCTGAGGCTGACGATCACGCGCCGGGCATCGGCGTCGTCGGACCGCCGCACGAGCAGCCCCTCGCGCGCCATCGTGTTGATCCAGCGCAAGGCGGTGGTCGGCGGCGCGCCCGTCGAGAGGCTGAGTTGCGAGACGGTCACGGTGCGGTCCTCGTGGGTCTGCACGTAGAGCTCCAGCAGGATGTCCCATGCCGGCTCGGAGAAGAACGCGCCGAGCAGCCGGTCGCGCAGCCGGCGCATCGCCAGGATGCGGCGCGCCAGATCGATCGCCTGATGTTCGGGAGCCGGGACGCAATCGTCCTCGGCTTTGCCCTTGCCCCCCTTCGTCGCCACACCCCCTCCGCCGTTAACACGCATCATTGTTTGCTTGTTTTCCAAGCGTTAGCCCTTCATCCCCTTGTTAAACCTAGAGCTGTGGGGGGCTCCGGTCGCGATGAAGAATTCCGAACAGGGTGTTCAGCCGCCGAACACCCCGGTGAATACCGGGGCGTCGGCGCTCGATCGCCTGGCCTGGGACGATCTGCGGCTGTTCCTCGACGTGACCTCGCGCGGCAGCCTGCGCGCCGCCGCCGAGGCGCGGCGGCTGTCGGTCAACACGGTCCGCGCGCGGATCGAGCGGCTCGAAGCCGCCTATGGCGCGCCGCTCCTCACCCGCACCCGCGAGGGAAGCTCGGTGACCGTCGACGGCGCCCGGCTGCTGCAGATCGCGCGCGGCATGCGCCAGGGGGCGGAAGGCGCGGCGGCGCGGCCGTTGCCGGCCGAGAAGCCGAACGAGGTGCGGCTCGCCGCTACCGAAGGCCTCGGCGTGCTCTGGCTGATGCCGCGGCTGGAGGCGGTCGCCGACGAGCTCGGCGCCGCCGCCCTCCACATCCTCTTCACCTACGATTTCCGCGGCCTGCCGGTCGACGGGATCGACGTTGCCATCGCCTTCCAGCCGCCCGAGGAGCCCGGCTACGAGGCGCTGCGCGTCGCGACGCTCCACTACATGATGTTCGCCGCCCCCGCCTACGTCGCGCGGCACGGCCGTCCCGATGGCCTTCACGAAGTGGCGCGCCACCGCCGCGTCGACCAGAGCGCGCCGGGCCTCAACACCCACATCCTCGAATATATACTCGGCCCGGAGCGCCCTGACGCGCCCCGGCCGGTGCGGACCAATTCGAGCGCCGCCCAGCTCGCCGCCGTCCGGGCGGGGGCGGGGATCGCCGCCATGCCGACCTATGTCGCGGCCGTCGCGCCCGAGCTCATCCCCCTCGAGCCGCCGCTCAACCTGCGCTTCGACGTCTACGCGACCTACCAGCCCGGCGGGCCGGAACGCGAGGACGTCCGGGCGCTGCTCGCCTGGCTGCAGCGATGCCTCCGCCCCGAGGACAATCCCTGGTTCCGCCACGAATTCGTCCATCCGCGCGATTTCGGCGCGGCCCAGCCGGTGCGATAGCGCGCCGGGCTAAGGAACCGGCGAGGGCCAGCCTCGTCGATGGGCTGCGGCACGTGGCGGAAACACCAAGGGCCGTTGCAGCCGGCCGCCAGGCTCACGCCTCCAGCTCGACGTCCCAGTAAAGGTAATCGCGCCAGCTGTCGTGGAGGTAGCCGGGCGGGAAGGAGCGGCCATGCTCCTGCAGCTGCCAGCTCGTCGGCCGGAACGGGCGCCGGAAGAGGGCCATGTGCGCCTCGCGCGGGGTGCGGCCGCCCTTCCTCAGATTGCACGGCGCGCAGGCGGTGGCGACATTCTCCCAGGTCGTCCGGCCGCCCTGCGCGCGCGGCACGACATGGTCGAAGGTCAATTCGCGCGTGTCGCCGCAATATTGGCACTGGAAGCGATCGCGCAGGAACAGGTTGAACCGGGTGAAGGCCGGGTTCTCGCTCGGCTTCACGTACTGGCGGAGCGCGATCACCGACGGGAGCTGCATCGTGCGCGTCGGGCTGTGCACCTCCCGCACATATTGGGCGACGATGTCGACGCGCTCCAGGAACACCGCCTTGACCGCGGTCTGCCAGGGCCACAGGCTCAAGGGATAGTAGCTGAGCGGCGTATAGTCCGCGTTGAGCACCAGAGCAGGGCAGGCGTCGGGATGCCGTATGAGGTCTGGATGGTACATACGCTCGCGACGGCCCTCCATGTCCCGCTGGGACATTCCGGCCCGGCCTGTCGCACCCAGGACGGGGGCGGCGCGTCCCCAGTCCAGTCCCTTCTCGCCCGAGAAGATGACGCCGCCATGACTGCATGGGCCGGGACTCGCGGTCAAGGGGCAAGTCGTTGACGCAGGTGGTTTCCCGATTCGCGCCGAGCCCGACGGGGCGGCTCCACCTCGGCCACGCCTGGTCCGCGCTCGTCGCCCACGATTTCGCGAGGACGCGCGGCGGGCGTTTCCTGCTGCGCATCGAGGATATCGATCCGGGCCGGACCCGCGAGGAGTTCGTCGCCGGCATCGAGGAGGATCTCGCCTGGCTCGGCCTCTCGTGGGACGGCGAGGTCGTGCGCCAGTCGCGGCGGCTCGCGCTCTATTCCGAAGCGCTCGAGCGGCTGAAGGCGCGCGGCCTCGTCTATCCCTGCTTCTGCACCCGCTCGGCCATCGCGGCCGAGATCGCGGCGAGCGCCGCCGCGCCCCACGGCCCGGACGGCCCTTTCTACCCCGGCACCTGCCGCCGGCTGTCGGAGGAGGAGCGGGCGGCACGGAGGGCCGAGCCGCATGCCTGGCGCCTCGACGTCGCCGGGGCGGCGGCGGAGGCGGGGCCTCTCGCCTGGCGCGACGGCGGCGCCGAGATCCGCGCCGCGCCCGAGACGTTCGGCGACGTCGTCCTCGCCCGCAAGGACGCGCCGGTAAGCTACCACCTCGCCGTCACCGTCGACGACGCCGCCCAGGGAGTCACGGACGTGGTGCGCGGCCGCGACCTGTTCGCCGCCACCCACGTCCACCGCCTGCTCCAGGCGCTGCTCGACCTGCCGACGCTCATTTACCACCATCACGCCTTGCTGACCGACGCCGCGGGAAACCGCCTCGCCAAGCGCCACGGCGCCCCGACGCTCCTCAGCCTGCGCGAGGCCGGGGCGGACGCGCGCGCACTCGTGGCGGCGCTGCGCAGCGGCAAGGTGCCCGCCGGCTACGCACTCCCGACTTCCGACCAACGGGTGGAGAGCAGGCCCGCCTAAAGCTTCGGGAAATTGGTCTACTGTCCCAACAGTGGGCGGCAGCATCGGTGCGGCGGCAGTAACGCGTCATGCGCCAGGCTATTGGTGAAGCCCCGCTCCAGTCCAGATCGCGGCGACGGCGAAACTATAGTCGGCGTTAAAGGCGTCTTCATCTTGGCCGGGCATATCGGTGACGGTCGCAGGGGGAGAAGCCATGGCTATCGCGGGAAATAACGCAGGGCGGGTGGGCCAGAGCCGCTATTGGGCGCTGTTCGGCGTCACCATCGTCGCGATGGCCGTGCTGCTGGTGGGCGCCGGCTACGCGGTGCTGCAACGCAGCTACGGCCTCGGGTTGCTGATGTTCTCCGCGATCGCGCCGGTCGGCATCTATTGGCGGGTGATCATGATGCGCCGCTGCCGGGACATCGGCTGGCCCGCGGCCGCTCCCTGGATCATCTCCGGCCTCCAGATCGCGCTGACGTTGAGCTTGCGCTCGAGCCAGGGCGCCGTCGGCGCGGCCGCCGGTTCGGCGTTCCTCCTCGTTTCGCTGGTGGGGCTGGCGGACTTCGTCTTCACGATCGTCATCGGCTGCATCGCCACCAAGCAACCCGTGGACTATGACGCGATTTTCGGAGACGGCCCGGGAACCCCACATCGCCCCCAGCCCCGCGACGGCGAGCCCCAGCGAAGCGGCGGCTCCGACCGGTTCGACGACGCCATCGCCCGGGCCCTCGAAGCGCACCGGCAGCGCGAGGCGGCCGCGGGCGCAACCCAGCCCGCCCATCCGGCGGCACCGGCGCATCTGGCCCGCCGCACCGCCAGCTTCGGCCGCCGCGCCGTGTGACGGCTGCGGCTTGGCTGGGGCGCGCCTCGCGCGCGTCTGGTGATCGCCCCGCCTTGAGTGGTCACGAAGCGTTGGGCCGGAAGATTACGGCGCGTCCGCTGCGTAGCTTTCGAGAAACCCGCAGCGGGTGCAGCGCCACGTTTGCACGTCGAGCTGCGCCTTCTTGTCCTGCCGCAATCCCCACCATTTGCTGACGCTGGGCTCGCCTTCCTGCCATCGCTCGGGCCAGGCCCCGCCGTGGCTCCGATCGACGATCACGCCCACGGTCATCGCACCGCCGCACTTCCCGCACGCCTTGCTCATCGCGTTCCCCTCATGGGGAGGGGTGTATCCACGCCGGTCGATCGCTGCAATTCGAAGCGCGCGACCAACCCCTGCGCGCGGTCAGCCGGTCCCGAGCGGCGCCAGATAGTGTTCGTCGCTCACCTTCTCCATCCAGGTCACCGGTGAGCCGTCGACGGATTCCTGGATCGCGATGTGGGTCATCGCCGCGTCCGGCGTCGCGCCGTGCCAATGCTTGTGCTCGGCCGGGCACCAGAGGATGTCGCCGGCGTTAAATTCCAGCTTCGGCCCGCCCTCGATCTGGGTCCAGCCGACCCCCTCGGTGACGATGAGCGTCTGGCCGGCCGGATGGGTGTGCCAGGCGGTGCGGGCGCCGGGCTCGAAACGGACGATCGCACCGCTTACCCGCGAAGGCTCCGGCCGCTGGAACTGGCCCGCCCTCGCGGATTTCCTGCTCCGCTATCCGGACGTCCAGGTCGATCTCGTCGTTGACAATGCGTTGCAGGATATCGTCAGCGAGCGCTTCGATGCCGGGATCCGCATGGGCGAACGCGTCGCGCGCGACATGATCGCCGTGCGCATCGGCCCGGAGATCAGCATGGCGGCGGTCGCCACGCCCGCCTATTTCGCGCAGCGCGGCAGGCCGAAGACGCCGCAGGATCTGGCGCAGCACAGCTGTATCAACATGCGCTTTGCGACGCTCGGCAACGTCTATGCGTGGGAGTTCGAGAAAGGGTCCCGCGAGGTCAACGTCCGCGTCGAAGGGCAGCTCACCGTCAACGACATCGCGGTGATCAGGCAGGCGGCGCTGAACGGGCTCGGCATCGGCTTCCTGCCGGAAGACGTCGTGCGGCAGGACCTTGAGAGCGGGGCGCTCGTCCGGGTGCTGACCGGCTGGACCCCGCCATTCCCCGGCTATTACCTCTATTATCCCAGCCGCCGCCAGCAATCGCCGGCCTTCGCGCTGCTCGTGGAGGCGCTGCGCTACCGCGGGACGTGAGTCACGTCGGGTGCGGCCGGGAAAGAGCGGGAGCCTGGCTCCCGCTCTTCCTTCGGCCGCTTGCGCGGCTTCGCGATCAGCGGCGCGACGCCGGGACTGACATAACGGACATCGGAGCCGCCGCGCCGCCGACATTGAGCGGCTGGGGCGCCGCCGCGGCGATGTTCAGCGGCACGTCCTCGTCGATAAAGGCCTTGATCGGCGTGCCGATCGGCAGGCGCGCGCTGGTCCCGGTCATGAAGAAGCCCGCCGGGGCGAAGACCACGGCCGAGACGCCGACCGCCGCCGCGCCCCCGGCGCTGCCTTTCTGGGCGAGCGCGCCGCTCAGGCGGATCTGGCGGCCGTTCACGGTGAGGTAGAGGACCCGCGCCGCGATCCGGCCGGATTTGCCCCACATGCCCTTGTTGCGCACGTCGGTGAGCTCGCCGACGGCCGGGGTGCCCACCGGGATGACGGTGACCCCCTGGACGAGGATCGGCTCGGCCGTTTCCATGCGGAAGCGCTGGCCGGTCTGGAGCTGCTTGCCCTTGGTCGTGAGCTCCTCGGCGAGCCGCAACGGGACTTCGGTGCCGACGCGAAGCACGGCGTTCGCCGAGCTGGGCCCGGAAATCGGCTGCGGCGCGCGGTTGTACTGCGCGGAAAGGGCGGTCGGCGCGAGCACGAGCGCCAGCGCGGCAAGACGAAAGTTCATGGATTCCTCCCTGGAGAATTGGGGGCGCTCTCCCGCCGAGGAAGACGCACCCGAGATGATTGACGGTGGTTCTTGTGTTGCAGTTCGGCGTCCAGCGCGGCGCCGCCACCCGCGAGAGCCCGTGTGGGCCCACCCGTGCCGGTGAACACGCCCCCGCGCGCTGTTGGACCGGCTCGTACAAGTCTCTCACGGACTGTGCTACCGTAGTAAAACACCAATTTTTACCGCGGGACGTACATTTTTGCCGAACTTTGCCGAAGGTCGCGCCCGCCTAGCTGCTGGGCTCGCCCCGCACCGGGCACCGGCGAAGTGCCGGGTGGATATTCGCAGGCGAGCGCCTAGATAGGCGCCATGAGCCTCCTCCTCATGATCCTCATCTTCGCGGCCGCCGGCGCGACCCTCTACGTGCTGGTCCGGGGCGTCATCAACATGGCGCAGCAGAAGGACATCACGGGCCAGCGCTCGCAGCAGCTGATGCGCCAGCGCGTCCTCTACCAGGCGGTGGCGGTCGTGCTGGTCGTCCTGTTCCTGCTCGTCGCCAGCGGGAAGCACTGAGCTGGTCCGGCTCACCAAAATCTACACGCGCACGGGCGATGGCGGCGAGACCGGGCTCGCCGACGGCTCGCGTATCGCCAAGGACCACCCGCGCGCGCAGGCGATCGGCGACGTCGACGAGGCGAACAGCGCCCTCGGCATCGCCCTCCTCCACGTCGCGGACGAGGGCCACCGCGCGACGCTGCGGCGCATCCAGAACGAATTGTTCGACCTCGGCGCCGATCTCGCCACGCCGGGCGAGGATTTTGCGCCGTCCGACATGGTCCTGCGCATCGTCCAGCCGCAGATCGACCGGCTCGAGCGGGAGATCGACGCGATGAATTCGGGCCTCGCGCCGCTAAGGAGCTTCATCCTGCCAGGCGCCGGCGGCGGCGCGGCGCACGTCCACCTCGCTCGCGCGATCGTGCGCCGCGCGGAGCGGTCCGCCGTCGCCGCGGCGCGCGCGGTGCCGATGAACCCGCTCGCGCTTCGATACCTGAATCGGCTTTCGGATCATCTCTTCGTCCTCGCGCGGCTGCTCGCGGCCCGGGCGGGGGGCGACATTCTCTGGGAACCGGGCGCGACGCGAAGCGCTGACTGATCTCGATTACGGGTATAGAACGAACGGCCGCGAAGGAGGGGATAGTGGCGACGCAGGCATGGCTTCCCCGCAGCGACGAGGCGGCCGAGCGCTACGCTGCGGTCCGCGCGCTGAGCCTCGGCCTCGCCGCGCCCCTGTCGGATGCCGACGCGACTCTTCAGCCCTGCCCGGACGCTTCGCCGGCCAAGTGGCACCTTGCCCACACCACCTGGTTCTTCGAGACCTTCGTGCTGCGCGATCATGTCGCCGGCCACCAGCCGTTCCGGGCCGACTGGGCCTATCTGTTCAATTCCTATTACGAGGGCGAGGGCGCGCGGCACCCGCGGGCGAAACGGGGCATGCTGAGCCGCCCGACGCTCGACGAGATCCGGGCCTGGCGCGCGCAGGTCGACGAAGCGGTGGTGCGGGCGCTGCCCGGCCTCGCTCCCGCCGGCTTCGCTGTCCTCGAGCTCGGCCTCCAGCACGAACAGCAGCACCAGGAGCTGATGCTCACCGACATGCTCGCGGCCATGGCCGAGAATCCGCTGAAGCCCGCGCTCTGGCCGCGCGCCGCCGCCGCGCCGGTGCGCGAGGCGCCGGCGATGGGCGGGGTGATGCGGCCTGGCGGGGTCTACGAGATCGGCGATGCGGGCGGCGGCTTCGCTTTCGACTGCGAGCGGCCGCGGCATGCCGTGGCGCTGCCGCCGCACGAGCTCGCCGAGCGGCTCGTCACCAACGGCGAGTGGCTGCGCTTCATCGAGGAGGGCGGCTACGAGACGGCCGGCCTGTGGCTTGCGGACGGCTGGGACTGGGTGCGCCGCGAGGGCGTGGTCGCGCCGCTCTACTGGGAGCGGGACGGGGACGGCGCCTGGCTGCGCTTCGGCCTCGACGGGCTGCAGGCGGTCGATCCGGCGGCGCCGGTCTGCCACGTCAGCTATTACGAGGCGGAGGCTTTCGCGCGCTGGGCCGGGGCGCGGCTGCCGACCGAAGCGGAATGGGAAGCGGCGGCGGCTCCTGCGGATCCCGCCGGCGGGAACCAGCTCGACCGGCCGGGTCCCGCCGGCCCACGCGCGGCTCCCGACGGGCGCGGGCTCCGGCAATTGTTCGGCGACGTCTGGGAATGGACCGGCAGCGCCTACCTTCCCTATCCGGGATTTCGGCCGGAGCCCGGCACGGTAGGCGAGTATAACGGCAAGTTCATGGTCAACCAGATGGTGCTGCGCGGCGGGTCCTGCGCGACTCCCCGCGGGCACCTGCGGGCGAGCTACCGCAACTTCTTCTACCCCCACCAGCGCTGGCAGTTTTGCGGCCTCCGCCTCGCCCGCGACGCCTGATGGACATGCCGGCCGCCGTCCGGGTGGACCCCGCCTTCCGCGACGACGTCCTCGCCGGCCTCGCCGCGCCGATCAAGGCCATCCCCGCCCGCTGGTTCTACGACCGCCGCGGCTCCGAGCTGTTCGAGGAAATCACCCGCCTTCCCGAATATTATCCGACCCGCACCGAGACCGCCCTTCTCGAACGGCATGCGCCTGAGGTCGGCGCGATGGTGGGGGAGGGGCGGGCGGTGGTCGAGTTCGGCTCCGGCTCCTCCGCCAAGACCCCGCTGCTGCTGCGCCGGGTCGCCCCCTCGGCCTATGTGCCGATCGACATCAGCGGCGACTTCCTGCGCGATTCGGCGCGCCAGCTCGCGGAGGAGTTTGCGGGCCTGCCGGTGCTTCCGGTCGAGGCCGATTTCATGCGCCCGATCCGCCTCCCCGAGGCGGTGGCCGAGGCCCCGAAGCTCGGCTTCTTCCCCGGCTCGACGATCGGCAACCTGGTCCCGCGCACCGGCGTCGACCTGCTGAGGGCGATGAAGGACACGCTGGGGGAAGGCTCGTACCTCCTCATCGGCATGGACCGGATCAAGGACCCGGCCATCCTGATCCGCGCCTATGACGACGCCGCCGGCGTGACGGCCGAATTCAACCTCAACCTCCTCCACCGCATCAACCGGGAGCTGGATGGCGACATCCCGGTCGACGCCTTCCGCCACCGCGCAATCTGGAACGACGACAAGGGGCGGATCGAGATGCACCTCGAGGCGCAGCGCGACGTCCGGTTCGGCGTCGACGGCTGCGCCTTCGCAATGAAGCGGGGCGAGACCATCCACACCGAGAACAGCCACAAATATGGCGACCGCGATTCCCGCCTCCTGCTCCGCGCCGCCGGCTGGGGCGTGGTGAAGCAGTGGACCGATCCGGACGACCAGTTCGCCATCGTCCTCGCCGAGGCCGAGCCGCCGAGGTTCGCGCCGTAGCGGTGCAATGCTGTCATGCCGGACTTGATCCGGCATCCACCTTCCATTCGGGAAATGCGTGACAAGGAGGTGGACCCCGGATCAAGTCCGGGGTGACGAGGGAGCGGTCCCGCGGTCGGTACGCCCCTACCGCCGCACCACCTTGGCCCGCCAGGTGGGGATCCAGTCGATCGAGCCGCGGCATTCGTCCATCTGGGCCTGGAAGGTGAGGCGGAAGCGGGCGCCGTCCCAGGCGTAACTCTGCCGGGTGCCGCAGTCGCCGAGGCCGCGCCCCTTCATGTACATTTCGAGGAGGCGGTCCTTCGCGTTCCAGTCGACATTGTACTGGACGGGCCCGTCCCGCTCGGCCCCGGGCTTGTCGGTGTCGAAGGCGGCGGGCAGCCAGCCGCCGCCGTCGCCGGCGACGTAGAGCAGGCTGGCGGCATTGTAGGCGCCGCTGTCGCAATGGTCGGGGACGATGGCGAGGCTGTGGGCCGCATCGAGCCGGTAGGTCTCCGCGGCCGAGCCGTCGTCCTTGTCCCCGCTGTCGCACGCCTTCTTGCGGAACGCCGCCGCCACCGGCAGCGGCATCTTCCGCGCCGGCCTTGCGCTCGCAGGCGGCACGGCGAGCTCCGGCGCCGGCGGAGGCGGCGGCACCGCGCTCGCCGGCTTCAACCCCGGCCGCGCCAGGGCGGTGACGGTACCGACCCGCTGCTGCCTGTCGTCCATGTAGAGCAAGGCGGCGCTGGCGCCGGCAAGCGAGATAGCGCCGAGGCTCTTGCCGTCCGCGTCGAGCGCCTCGAGCTTCGTGCCCGTACGCAGGGCGGCGAGGAGCGCGGCGGTGCCGCCCGCGTCCACCAGCGCCCCGCCGTCCACCTCGGTGAGCCGGGAAGGCAGGCGCTTGCCGTCGACGGCCAGCGCCACGACGCCCGTCTTCGCGTCCGAGGCGCCGAGCTCCGGGCCGACGACGATCCGCACCGGCGCGTCCGGCTGCGCGCCGCGCGCCACGCTCATCGTCAGCCCATTGTCGTCCGCGGCATCGTGGAGCAGGGCCACCGCCTGGCAGGCGCGGACATTGTCGCAGCCTACCGCCCAGTCCTTGAACAGCTTCAGCGCGGAAGGCTGGGGAGCGGCCCCGGCGGCCGCGGCGGCGAGGAGGAGCGGCAGGATCATGCCCTCAGCCTAACCCCGCGGCGACGGCTGCGCCAGCCTCGCCATTGCCGCCTTCCGCGCCGCCCCCTACATGGCGGGCTCGCGGGTGGTGGAGAGATTATGCGGGCCGTATTTCTGACGATCGAGCTGCTCCTCGACATCGCCTGGTGGATCATCATCATCCAGGCGATCCTCAGCTGGCTGATCGCCTTCAACGTCATCAACACCTACAATTCGGGCGTCCGAAGCTTCATCAACGCGCTCGACCGGATGACCGAGCCGCTCTACCGGCCGATCCGCAAGATCCTGCCGGATTTCGGCGGGCTGGATTTCTCGCCGATGGTCGTGCTGCTGCTCATCTACATCCTGAGCAACATCGTCGTGCCGCAAATCTACCTCTCGCTGACGGCGCCCGCGTGACGGCCGAGGTCATCGACGGCCGCGCCTTCGCCGAGCGCCTGCGGGCACGGGTCGCCGAGGCCGTGCCGGCATTCACCGCAGCGACGGGACGCGTTCCTGGGCTGGCCGTCGTGCTGGTCGGGCAGGATCCCGCGAGCGAAATCTACGTGCGCTCCAAGCAGAAGGCGACGCTCGCCGCCGGCATGGCGAGCTTCGAGCACCGCTTGCCCGACACGACAAGCGAAGCCGAGTTGCTCGCGCTCGTCGAGGAGCTGAACGGCGACGATCGGGTCGACGGCATCCTCGTCCAGCTGCCGCTCCCGGCCGGAATCGACGACAAGGCGGTGATCGGCGCGATCGACCCGGCCAAGGACGTCGACGGCTTCCACGTGGTCAACGCGGGCAAACTCGCCGTCGGCGAGGAGGGGCTCGTCTCCTGCACGCCGCTCGGCTGCCTGATGCTGCTCAGGGACCGGCTCGGCGACCTCTCCGGGCTCGAGGCGGTGGTGGTCGGCCGCTCGAACATCGTCGGCAAGCCGATGGCGCAGCTCCTCCTCAGGGAGAATTGCACCGTCACCCTCGCCCACAGCCGCACCCGCGACCTGCCCGCCGTCGTCCGCCGCGCCGACATCCTCGTCGCCGCCGTGGGGCGGGCGGAGCTGATCCGCGGCGACTGGATCAAGCCGGGCGCGACGGTGATCGACGTCGGCATGAACCGCCTGGCGGGCGAGGACGGCAAGACGAGGCTGCTCGGCGACGTCGCCTTCGCCGAGGCGCGGGAAGTGGCGGCGGCGATCACGCCGGTGCCGGGAGGCGTGGGCCCGATGACCATCGCCGTGCTGCTCAGGAACACCCTCGCCGCCGCCTGCGCCCGCGAAGGGCTTCCGGAGCCGGCGGGCCTGTGAGGGCGGCCGTGTCTGGTGGAGGCCGTCATGCCGGACTTGATCCGGCATCCACCTTTCCCTTCTTCGGCCGCGTAAGAAGGTGGACCCCGGATCAAGTGCGGGGTGACGGTCTGTGCTCGCACGACTGCCGCGTCCCACCGACGGCGGCCCTATGATCGAAGCCTTCGTCTCGGCCTTCATCACCTTCTTCGTAGTGATCGATCCGCCCGGCTGCGCGCCGATCTTCGCGGGTCTGACGCGCGACTCGACGCCGGTGCAGCGGCGGGCGATGGCGATCCGCTCGACCCTCGTCGCCGGCGGCATCCTCGTCTTCTTCGGGATGCTCGGCTACAAATTGCTGCACGCGCTCGGCATCAGCCTCGCCGCCTTCCGCATCTCCGGCGGGATCATGATGTTCATGATCGCCCTCGACATGGTGTTCGAGCGCCGCACCCAGCGCCGCGAGCACCGCGCCGAGGAGGTCAACGCCGACCCCGAGCATAACGACATCTCGGTCTTCCCCATGGGCATCCCGATGATCGCGGGCCCCGGCTCGATCGCCTCGGCGATGCTGCTCATGGCGCGCAGCGAAGGCTGGGAGGGATCGCTGGTCGTCCTCGGCGCGATCGCCGCGGTGCTCGTCCTGACCCTGATCTCGCTGCTTTCCGCCGCCTTCCTGATGCGGCTGCTCGGCAAGCGGCTGGAGGCGATGCTGACGCGGCTGCTCGGCGTCATCCTCGCCGCGCTCGCCGCTCAGTTCGTCATCGACGGCGTCACGATTGCGCTGAAGCTCTGACCACCCGCCACATGCGGAACGGCGAATCCTTGGGCAGGTCGACCGGCGCCAGCCATTTCGGCACCTGCCCGCGCATCAGCTGCATGTAGAAGCCGCCGGGCGCCTCGCTCGCATAGATGGTCGATTCGGAGATACCCGGACAGACCAGCACATAATCGATGTGCCGCCGGTCGATCACCGACTTTGCATAGTCCGCGCTCTCCCGGAACGCCTTCATCACCTCGGCGATGTCGCGGCCGTTGCGGTGATAAGGGCCGGCGACGGCGTCGTGGTGGGTGACGGCGATCAGGCGCGGGCCGAGGTCGACATGGGTGAGCACATAGCCCTTGGGCACCAGAGCCACCGGGTGCAGCGCCCAGAGCGAGGGGCAGAGGCCGTTGGCGCGGTCGACCGCCTTATTCGCGGCGCCTTTCTGCTTTTGCGGCAGCCAGCGCATCGCCTCCTCGATGCCGCTGCCCGATATGATCACGAAGACGGCGACGACGCCGAGCACCCGCACGAGCATGAAGCGGCTGGTCCAGAAGAGTGGGATCACCACCCAGCCGAGCGCTACCGCACCGGGCACGGCGAGGAGCTGGGCGGCGGGGCCGGCACGGCTCTGCCACAGGAGGAGGGCGGCGGCGAGGAAGGCGGGCGCGGCGATGGCGAGCCAGCGGCGCAAGGCCGGTCCGTCGTGCCGGACCTTGGCGAGCACGGCGAGATAGCCGAGCAGGCCGATGGCGGGGATCGCGCAGACCGCGACGATCACGTCGCGGCCGTGGCGGTAGATGGGCCGCGCCTCGAGCACGTTGCGCAGCCACAGATATTCGGCCTCGGGATCGAGATTCTCGAGGCGTCCGAGGCAGTGGGGCCAGAAGTGGACGAAGGCCCCGGCGATGAGCGCGCCGCCGAGCGCCGCCGCGCCGAGCCGCATCCAGCCGTTGGCCAGCTTCAGCATGCCGAGCACGACCGCCACCGGGCCCGCCGCCATCAGTGCCGAGAGCCAGACCGGCGACAGCGCGTCGCAGACCGGCGCGCGGTTGGCGTAGGACGCGAAAAGGGCGAAGCCGAGCGCCACCCCGCCGGCGAGGCTGGCACCGTAGGCAACGAGCTGCCGTGCGTTGTCACGCCCGTCCTCGTACACCCAGAGCAGCACCGCGGCGGCGCCGAGGAGGGCGAGGTAAGGCAGCATCTCCATGCCGATCACGATCGACAAGGCGGTGGAGACGCCGAGGGTGAGGCCGCCGCGGGCGCGGTCCGGGTCGGTCAGCGCGGAGACCGAGACGGCAAGGAAGGCGAGCTGCCACCCGTGATGGTCGATGCGGAGCGGCGACCACATGCCGACGTCGGACGGTGCGCAGAGCATGATCGCCAGCGCCAGCGCGAAGGCCGCCGGCCCGAGCATCCGCCGCACCGTCAGCGAGACCGCGGCCATCGCGACTCCCATCGGCAGCAGGGGCGCGATCGTCACCGCCGCTTTCTCGGCATCCGCGCCGGTCATGAAGGGCGTCAAGGCGAGCTTGATGCCGGCGATCGGCAGGTCGACCAGCCGGGACCAATGGATGTTCGCGCCGTAGGGCGGGTTGAGGCGATACTGGCGCAGGTCGAACCAGCCCTGGCCTGCGAGCCAGGCGCGCACCTGCATGATGCGGATATTGTCGTCGGTGTCGGGCAAGGCGAAGCCGCGGATGCGCGCCCAATGCTGGTAGACGAGCCACAGCGAGGCGACCAGCCACACCAGCGCCACCCACCAGCGCCAGTGCCGGTCCAGCCGCTCGAGCCCCTCCATGCCTTTCGCCCTTTCCATCCCCGTGCCGTGGCTTTAGTCGCTCGCGTGCGAAGGGCAAGCCGAGTGGCCGAGGAACGCGCTGGAATGAACGACATGGCGCAGCTTCGCGAGGTGCTGGGACAGATGGTCCGCTTCGGCGCCGTCGGCCTGTTCTCGACCTTCGTCTACGCCGCCGTCTACTGGCCGCTGGGCGAGTTCCTGATCCCGCCCATGGCCGCGGTGCCGATCGCCTTTGGCGTCGCGGTGTGCATCGGCTATGTCCTCCACAGCCGATGGAGCTTCAGGGGACATGGCCAGCAACGCACGCCGCGCACGCAGGCCAAGTTCGTGTTCGTCCAGGGACTGGGCCTCGCGCTCAACTGGGCCTTCACATGGGAGCTGACGGTGCGGATGGGCGGGCCGACCTGGTGGCCCCTGGTGCCGGCGGTGCTCGTCACCCCTGCCGTGACCTTCGGCCTCAACCGCTGGTGGGTGTTCCGATGAGCGGCCGCCGGTAATGGAGAGGATCGTCTACGACCGCATGGCGGAGCTCGACAGCCGCCATTGGTGGTATGTCGCGCGCCGCGAGATCCTCGCCGAGCTGATCCGCCGCAAGGTGGCGCTTCCCTCGGAGCCGCGCATCCTCGAGATCGGTTGCGGCACCGGCCACAATCTGCCGATGCTCGGCCAGTTCGGGCGCCTGGACGCGGTCGAGATCGATCCGATCGCCCGCGCCATCGCCTCGAGCCGCCTCGGACACGCCGTCCACGACGCGCCGCTGCCGGACCTCGCCGGCGTGCCCCAGCGGGCCTATGATCTCGTCGCGCTGCTCGACGTGCTGGAGCATGTCGAGGCGGACCGGGAGGCCCTGGTCAGCATCGCGGCGCGCCTGAAACCCAACGGCCGCATCCTCCTCACCGTCCCCGCCCACCCCTGGATGTGGAGCAGCCACGACGTCGCGAACCATCACAAGCGCCGCTACACCAAGAAGACCTTGAAAGCGGTGATCGCCGCCGCCGGCCTGAAGCTGGAGGAGCTCACCTACTTCAACTCCGTGCTGTTCCCGATCGCGGCCATGGCGCGGGTCGCGGCGCGGCTGGCGAAAAAGGAAGGAAGCGGCGACGCGATGCCGCCGGGGCCCGTCAACACGCTGTTCGAAACCCTGTTCGGGCTCGAGCGTCACGCGATCGGCAGGCTGCCGTTTCCGCCGGGCGTGTCGCTCGCCGCCATCGCTTCCGCTGCGTGAGCGACATGGCCGAGGCGCCCATGCGCCCCGGTGTGGCCGGCAATGTCGGAGACGATGTAGAGCGGCCGCCGCTTCGCCTCGATGTAGAGGCGGCCAAGATATTCGCCGATCAGGCCGAGCACGAACATCTGCACCGCGCCGAGGATCACGACGACCAGCATCAATGACGTCCAGCCGGGAATGGCGCTCCCGGAGAGGAAGCCGATCGCGATATAGATGAGGATCAGCACCGTCGCAGCGACGAGCCAGAGGCCGAAATGGCTGGCGAAGCGCAAGGGCGCGGTCGAGAAGCCGGTCACCGCGTCGAGCGCGAAGCGGACCATCTTCGAGAGGGGATATTTGGTCTCGCCCGCGTGGCGCTCGGCGCGGTCGTAGACGATCGGCACCTGGCGGAAGCCGACCCAGGCGACCATGCCGCGGATGAAGCGCGCCTGCTCCGGCAGGCTCAGAAGGGCGTCGAGCGCGCGCCGGCTCATCAGCCGGAAGTCGCCGGTATCGCGCGGGATCTCGATCTCGGCGAGCTTGGAGAGGCCGCGGTAGAAGATCTTCGCCGTCGCGAGCTTGAACGCCGTCTCGCCGGCGCGGGCGCGGCGGACGGCGTAGACGACGTCCGCTTTCTGCCCCTCCATCTCGGCGACCATCGCGCCGAGCAGCTCGGGCGGGTCCTGGAGGTCGGCGTCGATGATCAGGATGCGCTCGCCCCGGCAGAGGTCGAGCCCGGCGGTCAGCGCCAGTTGGTGGCCGTGGTTGCGGGAGAGGTTGATCGCCACGACGCGCGGGTCGGCGTCGGCGAGGCTCTTCATCATCGCCCAGCTGCCGTCGCGCGAGCCGTCGTTGACGAGGACGATCTCGTAATCGGTGCCGGCGACGCCCTGCGCCGCCGCGCTCACCCGCCGGTGGAGCTCGGCGAGACACGCTTCCTCGTTGTAGCAGGGGATCACGATGGAGAGAGCGGGGGGCGACAGCGCGGGCGCGGCGGCGGCGGACATCATTCTTCCTCTTCGGGCACCGCCAGGGGCTGATCGGGGGGCGTGCGGTCGACGACCCTATAGAGCACGCTCGCGCCGCTCCGCCAGACGGGCTGGAGCCCGCGGGTGAGCGCGGGGTCGTAGTCGGGCGGCTCGATCAGCCAGACATAGTCGAACGCCTGGCGCGGGAAGGTGCGCAGGCTCTCGTCGATGGTGCGCCAATATTCGCCGCTGCACGGCTCCTTCGTCACCTGCTGCGCGGGGTCGTAGCGCCAGCCGCCGGCGCCGGCGAAGCGGCTGCTGAGCAGTTGCCCGCCCGGCATCAGCCACTGGTCGTTCGAATAAGCGTCCTTGCGCACCAGCGCGATCGCGGGGAGGTGCTCGAGCCGCGACATCGCCCAGGGCTGGCGGCAGTGGACCTGGACGAACGCGACCACCCTGGCGCCGTGCGGGATGTGGTCGACCGCGGCAAGCTCGCGCTGGTAGGTGCGGTCGTACATCCAGAAGCTCACCGTGTTGGCGCCGATGCGCACCACCACGAACAGGGTGGCGGCGACGGCGAGCAGGCGCGCATAGCGCGGCGTCGCGGTGTCCCGGAGGCGGATGGCGATGACGCCGATGGCGAGGAGGTAGGGGACCAGGCGCATGTCGGCATAGGCCGAGCCGAAGATGATCCTCGGCAGCAATATGTAGACGAGGCAGAGGAAGATCGCCGAAGCGGCGAGGTTGCGCGAGAAGCCGAGCCGGGGGCTCCTGATCCCGCCGACAATGACGAGCAGGACGCAGAGCAGCGACACGAGGTCGAACATGAACCAGCGGTCGCGCAGCGCCTGGACCAGCCAGAGATATTTGGCCCGCCAGTTGAACCAGTCGCCGGTCTCGCCGCCGACATGGTGGCCGCTGCGCCAGAGCAGCATGAGCAGGATTGGCGGCGCGATCGACAGGCAGTGCCAGGCCGAGCGAAGTGCGGAGTGGACGAGGCTGCGGCCCTTGTCGAACTGGCGGACCAGCTCGGCCGAGAAGGCCATGACGCCCAGCGTCCCCCAGCCGAACGTGTGGGTGAACCAGATCACCACCGACAGCGGCACGAAGATCGCGGCCCGCATCAGCGGGTGGCCGAGCCGCCCCAGCCGCAGCCAGAAGGCGAAGGCGAGCAGCGCGAAGGCCATCGACAGCGAAAAGTTCAAAAAGCCGAAGATGAACGGGTGGCCATAGGCGAAGGGAATGGCGAAGAGCGCGGTCGGCGGCACCCGCCCGTGCACCTCGCGCGCCACCCACAGGAAGCCGGCCACCGTCATCGGCGGGATCGACAGGACGATGAGCTTGGTGGCGAGCTCGAGCCCGAAGATCTTCGCCATCGGAATGATCAGCAGGTCGACGCCGAGATTGCCGATCACCGACCATTTGAACGCGTAGAATTGCTGCAGCGCGGGATCATGCGCGAGGTCGAGCTCGACCCGGAAGCGGCCCATATGGCCGGGCAGGTCGACGAGCGGCGGGATGGCGGGCCACAGCAGCGGCAGGGCCGCGAGCAGCGCGAGGAGCGCGACGCCCCAGCGATGCTCCCACCAAGGCGCGCCTTTTCTGTCCAATGCCCTGTCCGTTCCGTCCTCGGCCGCGCCTTGCCACAGGCTGACGCGGCCGTTCAAGCGCAGTACAGTGGCGCCGCCCTAACGGCCATGCGCGAATTGCCCACGCCCTTCTGACCAGGAGCACGTTCTTCACCATGACCAGGATCGTCCTCGCCGCGCTCGTCGCGGCCGCCGCCGTCCCCGCTTTCGCCCAGCCGCCGGCCCCCGCCGCGCCGCCCGCGCCCGCCGCCACGCCCCCTGCCGCCGCCGAGGCGCCGCGCTTCCTGCGCCCGGTCAGCCGCGCCGAGGTCCAGTCCCAGGTCCAGGCGGCCTTTGCCCGGCTCGACGCGAACCACGATGGCTTCGTCACCCGCGAGGAAGCGCAGGCTGGCCGCCCGCCGCGGCCCGAAGGCGCGCCCGCGGCGGGCGCCGGCGGCGGTTTCCGCGGCGGCGGTGGCGGCACGATGTTCGCCCGCTTCGGCGGACGCGGCTTCGACGAGATGGACGCGAACCATGACGGCAAGGTCTCGCTCGCCGAAGTGAACGCCTTCGCGATGCGCATCTTCGACCGGTTCGACACCAACAAGGACGGCACGATCAGCCCCGAGGAGCGCCAGGCTGCGCGCGAAGCCTTCCGCGCCGCCCGTCAGGGACGCGAGGGAGAGCGCTGACGCCCTGCTTTCGGGACGCTGTTGGTCCCGTTCAACCGTTCGACAGCGGCTTCCCGCTAGACGACCCGCATCGTTCGCTCTCGATGGAGGAATAGACCGATGAAGAAGATCGCCTTCCTGGCGGGCCTGGCGGGCCTGGCGGGCCTGGCGGCCGCTGCTGCTGCGGCGCCGGCGTTCGCCCAGTCCCCGGCGCCGGCCGCGCCGCCTGCCCCGGCCGCGGGCTTCCACCGCGGCCAGCTTGCTCGGCCCGTCACCCGCGGCGACGTGCAGGCCCGGGTGCAGCGCATGTTCGCGCGCCTCGATGCGAACCGTGACGGCTATGTCAGCCGCGAGGAGATGGACGCCGCGCGGACGCTGCGTGCCGGCCGCCGCGGCCCTCGCGGGGGGCTCGTCGGGCAATGGGCCGGCATCGATCCGGCACGCCGCGGCGATCGCCTGTTCGCCCGTCTCGACGCCAACCATGACGGCGTCGTCACCCGCGCCGAGTTCGATGCCGCGATGGCGGCGCGCGGCCGGCGGATCGCGGTGCGCCGCCCGATGGGCGAGGGGATGGGCCCGCACGCGCGCTTCGGCCGGACCGGCATGGGCGGCTTCCGTGGACAAGCCTTCGAGCGCATGGACCTGAACCGCGACGGTCGCGTCTCGGTCGAGGAGGCAACCCGCTTCGCCCTCCAGGCCTTCGACCGCGCCGATGCGAATCACGACGGCGTGGTGACTCCGGAAGAGCGCCGCGCCGCCCGCGCCGCCCGCGGCTTCCGCGGCCGCATCTAGGGACGGAGGAGCGGCCGCAGCAACGCTGCTGCGGCCGCTGCTTCGGGAAACGTCATGCCGGGACTTGATCCGGCATCCACCTTCTGTCGGATGAGGCAAGGGAAGGTGGACCCCGGATCAAGTCCGGGGTGACGGAGTCTCAACTCGACGCGCTCAAGCTCGACGCGCTCAAGCCAAAGCCGCCTGCTTTTCCTCGGCGATGCGGTCGAGCTCGGCGCGGCTCTTCTTCTCCGCCGCGGACTTGAGCTGCCCGCAGGCCGCCATGATGTCGCGGCCGCGGGGGCGGCGGATGGGCGCGGAGATGCCGGCCTCGAAGACGATGTCCGAGAAGCGCCGCACCCGTTCCTCGTCGGAGCATTCGTAAGGTGCGCCCGGCCAGGGGTTGAACGGGATGAGGTTCACCTTGGCCGGCAGCCGGTACGCCTTGATCAGCCGAACGAGCTCGCGCGCATCCTCGTCGCTGTCGTTCTTGTCCTTGAGCATCACATATTCGAAGGTGATGCGCCGGGCATTGTTGGCGCCGGGATAGGCGGCGCAGGCGGCGAGCAGCTCCTCGATCCCGTATTTGCGATTGAGCGGCACGATCTCGTCCCGCACGTCCTTGGTCACCGCGTGGAGCGACACGGCCAGGTTGACGCCGATCTCTTCGCCGGCGCGCGCCATCATCGGCACCACGCCCGAGGTCGACAGCGTGATGCGGCGGCGCGACAGGCCGAGGCCGTCGCCGTCCATGACGATCTTGAGGGCATCGCGGACATTGTCGAAATTGTAGAGCGGCTCGCCCATGCCCATCATCACGATGTTGGAGAGCATCCGCCCTTCCGGCTGCGACGGCCACTCACCGAGCGCGTCGCGCGCGAGCATCACCTGGCCGACGATCTCGCCGGCCTCGAGGTTGCGCACGAGGCGCATCGTGCCGGTGTGGCAGAAGCGGCAGTTCAATGTGCAGCCGACCTGGCTCGAGACGCAGAGCGTGCCGCGGTCGGCGTCCGGGATGAACACCATCTCGTAATCATGGCCGTCGGGCGTCTTGAGGAGCCACTTGCGGGTGCCGTCGGTGGAGACCTGCTGTACCACGATCTCCGGCCGGCCGATCACGAAACGCTCGGCGAGCCAGGCGCGCTGCGGCTTGGCGATGTCGCTCATCGCGTCGAAGTCGGTGGCGCCGCGATTGTAGACCTGGTGCCAGATCTGCTTGGCGCGCAGCTTCGCCTGCTTCGCCTCCATCCCCGCCTCGGCGAGCGCCGCGGCGATCTGGGCCTTGGAAAGACCGACGAGGTCCACGCGCCCGTCCTCGCGCCGCGAGGCGGCGCGCGGCACGGGGACCGGGTCGACCAGACCGGGGATGGACATCGGCGCTGTCATGAGGCCGCCCATGTAGGGGATAAGCGCAGGATTTGCCACCCCGACGCCTCCCTCGCCGGCACCGGGGAGGCAGAAATCACCCCGCGCAGGCGATGGCGGCGGCATCGATCGCGGTCGCGGCGCCGCGCAGGGGGTAGGTGTCGCGCAGAGCGGCGCCACTCTCGGCGCGCGTCTCCAGCGTCATCTGGACGCCGGTGCGCATCGCGGCGACGATCTCGGCGTCGGCGCGGGCATTCTCGGCCCAGGCCTTGTCGCCGCCGCCGATCAGCTGGAACAGCCGCTCGTCGATCCTGAGCAGGACTGCGGAGCCTTGCCGCTTGCCGCGCGCGAGCTGGAACCCCACCTGGCCGCGCTCGCCGCCTGTGCCCCAGCTGACCGACGCAAAGGCCCGCCCGCCGCTGCGCCGCGCCGCCCCCTCCGGCTCGGCGACCGCCCAGCAGCGGTTCCCATCCCGGAACGCGCCCCACAGAGAAAAAATTCCGAGCGACTGTTTCGCCGCCGATACGGGCGCGGCAACCGCAAGAAAGGCAAGGATAAAGTAGCGACCGTTTATCACAGGTTCAGCTTTCGACAGTTGTTGCTCGATTGCAACGGGTTACGGCGTTTATCTGAGGTTCATGAAACATTTCGGAGAGGCCGGCGCTGGGGGCCACGTAACGCAATGCAAGAGAATGATGGGAGTTGAATACATGCGTAAGTACATCCTCGCCGCCCTGATCGCCGGCAGCTTCGCCGCGCCGGCCATGGCCCAGGATAGCGGCCGCGCGCCGTTCACGGGAGTCCGCGTCGAGGGCCTGCTCGGCTGGGACCGCCCGCAGTCCGGCGGCGACCATCGCGACGGCCTGCTGTACGGCGGCGGCGTCGGCTACGACTTCCAGGCCGGCCGCGCCGTGCTCGGCCTCGAGGGCGAGGCCAGCGGCTCGACCGCGAAGGACTGCGTGTCGAACTTCGCGGCGGCAGGCGACCGCCTTTGCACCCGGACGGGCCGCGACCTCTATGTCGGCGGTCGCGTCGGCGCGCTGGTCGCTCCGTCGACCCTGCTCTACGCGAAGGCGGGCTACACCAACGCCCGGGTCCGCGCGACCTACGACCTGGCCGGCACGACCACCCGCACCGGCCAGAATCTCGACGGCTTCCGCGTCGGCGGCGGCGTCGAGCAGGCGGTCGGCTCGCGCAGCTTCGTCAAGGTCGAGTATCGCTACTCGAACTACGAGAAGGACGTCGACCGGCACCAGGTCGTCGCCGGCGTCGGCTTCCGCTTCTGAGGAGCGCGGCCTGGCATAAGGGAAGGGCCGGGGCGGGGACGCTCCGGCCCTTTTTTCGTGGCCCGCGACAATCCCCTAGCGAGGGGCCGCAACCGGCTTTAAGAGTCGGGGCAAGTGCCACTTCCGGGGGTGATGATGAGAGCGACGATTGAACGGGCCACGCTGCTGAGGAGCCTCGGCCACGTCCAGTCCGTGGTGGAGCGGCGGAACACCATCCCGATCCTGTCGAACGTGCTCATCGAGGCGCAGGAGGAAGGCGGCATCCGCCTGATGGCGACCGATCTCGACCTCCAGATCAACGACACGGTCGAGGCGAACGTCACTCAGCCCGGCGCGACCACCGTTTCCGCCCACACCCTCTTCGACATCGTCCGCAAGCTCCCGGAAGGCAGCCAGGTCGAGCTGAACGCCGCCGAGGGCAAGATGCAGGTCAATGCCGGCCGCGCCCGCTTCAACCTCGCCACCTTGCCGCGCGACGACTTCCCGGTGATCGCGGAAGGCGACCTGCCGACCCGCTTCGAGCTTCCGGCCGCGACGCTCCGCCAGATCATCGACAAGACGCGCTTCGCCATCTCGACGGAGGAGACGCGCTACTACCTCAACGGCATCTTCCTGCACGTCTCCGACGAGGCGCAGCCGGTGCTGAAGGCGGCTGCGACCGACGGCCACCGTCTCGCCCGCGTCACCGTGCCGCGCCCCGCCGGCGCCGAGGGCATGCCGGACGTCATCATCCCTAGGAAATGCGTCGCCGAGCTCAGGAAGCTGCTCGACGAGGTCGACGGCACCGTCCAGGTTTCGCTTTCCGAGACGAAGGTCCGCTTCGGCCTCGGCAATGCGATCCTCACCTCGAAGCTGATCGACGGCACCTTCCCGGACTACAGCCGCGTCATCCCGACCGCCAACGACAAGCTGCTCAGGATCGACCCTCGCAGCTTCGAGGAAGGCGTCGACCGCGTTTCGACGATCGCCAGCGAGAAGACCCGCGCCGTCAAGATGGCGCTCGATCGCGACCGCGTCACCCTCTCGGTGACGAGCCCCGAGAACGGCACCGCCGCCGAGGAGGTCTCCGGCGACTACAATGCCGACGGCCTCGAAATCGGCTTCAACGCTCGTTACCTGATGGACATCCTCGGTCAGATCGAAGGCGACGTCGTCGAGATGCACCTCGCCGACGCGGCCGCGCCGACCTTGCTGCGCGAGAACGACAAGGCGGCGGCGCTCTACGTGCTGATGCCGATGCGGGTGTGATGCGGCCCGCGATCGTTGCCGTCCTTATCGCCGTCGCCACCGTGCCTGCGCTGCCGGCGACGGCCGCGCCGCCAGCCGCGGCCGCATCCCCGGCGGCGCTGAAGCTTGCCGAAAGGCTGGAGGCGGTCGCCGAGCCGCATGCGGCGCTCGTTGCGACCAATTATGCCGCTTGGGAAGCGACCCTCCGGCGCACACTTTCGCTCGAGCCGAACGTGGCGAAGCTCGAGGCGACCTACCCCGGGGTGACCGAAGCGGCGGTCGAGGCCGCCCGCCCAGCCGGTCGGGCCTATTGCGACACCTTCGTCACGCGCGCTGCCGCGCTACGAGCGCAGGTCTATGCCGGCGCGCTGACCGAGGCGGAGCTGCGGCAAGTGATCGCCTTTCTTGAAACCCCTGCGGCACAGCGCGTCATCCACCGCATGCTCGCGAATACGAGTGGAACGGCTCTAGTCGACCAGGTCGCCAGGCAGGCGGTGAGCGAAGGCAAGGTGACGATCACCGCCGACCAGGCGCGCCAGCTGAACCAAGAAGCGGCAACGCGCACGGTGAGGGAGATTTCGGCAGACGACCAGGTGGCATTCCTGCGCTTCAACCAGTCCGAAGCAGGAAAGAAGTACATAACAGCCCGCGCTACGTCCGAGCAGCTCATCCTCGACATGATCAACCACCAGGATCCTGCCGAGGCGCAGGCGCAGCAACGCGCGATGCAGGCTGCAATCCTCGCTTATATCGATCGCAAGAAGGCCCGCTGAACCCATTTTTTGCACAGGGCCGCGTGGCTGGCCCGGTCGTTTGTCGATAGGAGGTGGCGATGGCCGTCAGCCGCCTCAGCCTCTCCGACTTCCGCTCCTATGCGGACATTGTCCTGACCCCGGGGCCGGGGCTCGTCGTCCTCACCGGCGACAACGGAGCGGGGAAGACCAACGTGCTGGAGGCGGTGTCGCTGCTTTCGCCCGGGCGCGGCCTGCGCGGCGCCAGCCTCGCCGAGATGGCGCGCACCGGCGGCGGCGGCGGGTTCGCCGTCGCCGCAAGGCTCGGCGAGGCGGAGATCGGCACGGGAACGCTGGCGGCGGCGCCGGAGCGGCGGCAGGTGCGGATCAACGGTGCGCCTGCCTCCGCGACGTCGCTGTCCGAATGGCTTTCGGTGCTGTGGCTGACCCCCGCGATGGACCGCTTGTTCCAAGAGGGGCCCGGTGGGCGGCGGCGGTTCCTCGATCGGCTGGTGCTGGCGCTCCGTCCCGGTCATGCCGTCCATGCCGCGCGCTACGAAGCGGCGATGCGGGCGCGCAACAAGCTGCTCGCCGAGGACGGACCGCGCGACGAGGCCTGGCTGTCGGCGCTCGAGGCGCGGATGGCGGAGCATGGCGCCGCGATGGTCGAGGCGCGCGCGGCGACGGTGTCGGCCCTGGCCGAGCGGCTGGCGGGGGTCCCGGAAGGACCCTTCGCGCGCGCCGGCCTCACTCTGGAGGGCGGCGACGAGGCGCTGGCGACGGCGCTCCGCTCCGGGCGCGCCCGCGACGCCGCCGCGGGGCGCACCCTCGCCGGCCCGCACCGCAGCGACCTCGCCGTCACCCACCTCGGCAAGGGGCAGCCCGCCGCGCTCTGCTCGACGGGCGAGCAGAAGGCGCTGCTGCTCGGCATCGTGCTCGCCCATGCCGATCTCGTCGCGGAGCGATCCGCGCGGCGGCCGGTGCTACTCCTCGACGAGGTCGCCGCCCATCTCGATCCGCTCCGCCGCGCCGCCTTGTTCGAGCGGCTCGACGCGGGCGGCGGCCAGGTCTGGATGACCGGGACCGAACCGGCCCTTTTCGCCGGCCTTCCAGCGTCCGCGACGCACCTGCACGTCGAGGCCGGGCGTGTCTCGCCGGCATAGCGGCTTCGGTTGACCGGGGCCGGTGGAGGGGGCAGGGCAGCTTGCCTTATGGCCCAATTGCCCACCGTCGCCATCGTCGGCCGTCCCAATGTCGGCAAATCGACCCTGTTCAACCGGCTCGTCGGCCGCAAGCTGGCGCTGGTCGACGATCGCCCCGGCGTGACCCGCGACCGGCGCGAGGGCGAGGCGAGCCTGCTCGGCCTGGATTTCCGTGTCATCGACACGGCGGGCTATGAGGACGAGGACCCGAACACGCTTCCCGGGCGGATGCGGCAGCAGACCGTCGCCGCCGTGCGCGAGGCGGACGTCGCCTTGTTCCTGGTCGACGCCCGTGCCGGCATCATGCCGCTCGACGAAGAGATCGCCCGCTGGCTGAGGAGCGAGACGACCCCGGTCGTGCTCGCAGCCAACAAGGCGGAAGGGCGGGCCGGCGAGGGTGGCCTGATGGAGGCCTATGCCCTCGGCTTCGGCGACCCGATCGCGCTCAGCGCGGAGCATGGCGAGGGCGTGGTCGACCTGTTCGAGCAGCTCCGCCCCCATATCGAGCGGGAGGAGAGCGACGACGAGGAGGAGGGCGAAGGCGACCCGACGCTCAAGCTCGCCATCGTCGGCCGGCCGAACGCCGGCAAGTCGACCCTCATCAACCGCATCCTCCGCCAGGACCGGCTGATCACGGGCCCGGAGGCGGGAATTACCCGGGACTCGATCGCCATCGACTGGGAATGGCAGGCGCCGGATGGGACGGCGCGGCCGGTGCGGCTGATCGACACCGCGGGGATGCGCAAGAAGGCGAAGGTCGAGGACAAGCTCGAGAAGCTGGCCGTCGCCGATGCCCGCCGCGCAGTCGATTTCGCCGAGGTCGTCGTGCTCCTCCTCGACGGCACCCGCGGGCTCGAAGCGCAGGACCTCCGGATCGCCGACAACGTGCTGCAGGAGGGCCGCGCGCTCATCGTCGCGATCAACAAATGGGACGTCGCCGAGGACGGCAGCGCCCTGTTCAATGGCATCAAGGCGGCGCTCGACGAAGGGCTGAGCCAGGCGCGTGGCGTGCCGCTCCTCACCGTCTCGGGCATGACCGGCAAGGGCATCGACCAGCTGCTTGCCGCCGCCTTCGAAATCCGCGAGACCTGGTCCAAGCGGGTCTCCACCGGCCAGCTCAACCGCTGGTTCGAGGCGGCGGTCGAGAGGAACCCGCCGCCGGCGCCGGGGGGCAAGCGGATCAAGCTGCGCTACATCACCCAGGTCAACACCCGCCCGCCGGCCTTCGTGCTGTTCGGCAACCGCCTCGACGACCTGCCCGACACCTATCTGCGCTACCTGACGAACGGCATCCGCAAGGAACTCGGATTCGGCGCCGTCCCCGTTCGCCTCACCGCCCGCGCGTCGAGAAACCCGTTCGACAAGAAAGACTGAGTCCCTCGCCACGCGCCGCGCTCGGCGGCCCTTCGTCAACGCCTCCTTTACCCGGCGCGCCTAGACGTGGGCCGTGGACGAGAACGAGCTGGTCGACTGGGATTCCTTCTGCCGGGCCCGCGCGGAGCTGGGCGCGGGCTTCGCGCGTATTCTTTCCTATTTCCGCGAGGACGGCGAGAAGGCGGTCGACAAGATCGAGGCGGCGATGCACCGCGGCGACGCCGCCGGCCTCGTCCTTCCCGCCCACACGATGAAATCGGAAGCGCGGCAGTTCGGCGCGGAGCCGCTCGGCCGGCTCGCCGAGGAAATCGAGATGCGGGCCCGCCAGGCGGTGGAGATGCGCACGACGCCCGAGGACATGGTGCCCGAGGTCGCGCGGCTGCGCCCGCTCTACCGCGAAACGATGGCGCTGCTGGAGGCCGAAGCGAACCCGCTCCGCCAGCGCCGGGCGCCGGCCTAGGCGGCGAGCACCGGCACCGGCCGCCGCATCGGCTGGGGTGACCAGCGCGCTAGCGAGCGCCATGCCCATTCGAACGGCCCATAGCGGAACCGCTCCAGCCACGCCTTCGACCAGAGCAGCATGGCCGCCCAGAAGCAGGGGGCGACCAGCCAGGCCTGCCAGCGGGTCAGATGGCCGAACAGCCCCAATCCGTAGCCGTCGAACAGCAGGGACGCTGCGAGGCTGGTGCCGAGATAGTTGGTGAAGGCGGCGCGCCCGGCGGCGGCGACGCGGTCGCGCAGCGCGCTCGCGCGGCGCGCGAAAAGGACGATCATCCCCGCGTACGCGCCCATCATCAGCAGCCGGAACGGAGTCGCCAGCGCGAAGAAATCGAGGAAGATGATGCCGGTCGAGAAGCCGCTCCGCCACCCGTTCCAGGCAAGCAAGGCATAGCCCGGGACGCCGAGGGCGAGGCCGGCGAGGGCGAGGCGGCGGTACCGTGCGGGCTCCCACGCGCCGGTGAGGAAGCCGCTCTTCAGCCCGGCCATGCCGAGCAGCATGTAGCCGAGCGTCTCCGGCGAGGCGAAGACCGCCTGCATCAGCGGGTCGGCGGCGGCATGGGCGAGCCGGTCGCGGACGATGCCGAGCCAGGAGCCGCGATAGAGGGCGAGGTCGCGCGCGAGCGCGTCGGCGGCGGGCGGCGCGAAATCGTGGCTGAAGTCGTGCCAGGAGGCGAGCGTCGCCGCGCTCGCGTGCGGCGCCTGCGCCGCCGCTTCGAGGCCGAGGAAGGTCCAGGCCATCGCGCCCATCACCAAGAGGTCGAGAAGAAGGAAACCCGCCGCCCAGTAGAGCAGCCGCCGCACCGGCTGGTTGCGGAACGCATAGAGGAGCAGCCCGTCGGCGGCATAGAGCGTCAGGATGTCGCCGTACCAGATGAGGTAGAAGTGGCAGAGGCCGAAGAGCATCAGCCACAGCATCCGCCGGTAGTGGACCGACCCCGGCCGCAGCCCCGCCGCCTCGGCGCGCTGGATGACGAGCAAGGTGCTCGCGCCGAACAGCAGGGAGAACAGCCCGCGCATCTTGCCGTCGATGAGTATGAAGTTCGCGGCCCAGACGAGCAGGCTCGCACCGTGCGTCCCGCCATAGGCGGCGGGATTGAAATAGGCCTGCTCCGGCATCGCGAAGGCGACGACGTTGACCGAGAAGATGCCCATCACCGCGACGCCGCGCAGCACATCCAGCGTCAGGATCCGATCCGTCGCGGTCACCGCCCCCATGATCGCGGAAGCTGGCACGAATCGCAGCCGAAATGAAGCCTATCTTCGGTCCCTGCGGATCATCAGCTTGAGCCCCGACCAGGTCGCGTCCACGGCGCAGACCTTGACGTCGACCAGGCCCGTCGGGAGCGCCACCTCCCGGATCCTATCCTCGGTGATGTCCGTCGGCACCTTCGACGCCTTCTTCGGCCACGACACCCACAGGAACCCGGCCGGTGCGAGCAGGGGGAGCAGCCGGGCGATCGCGTCTTCCAGCTTCGCCCGCTCCGTCACGAAGACATGCGCGGCGTCGAGCGGCGGCTCCGGGTCCGCGAGCACCTCCAGCCCCACCGCCTCCGGCCCGATCTCCGCCCGCACGCTCTCCGGCATCCCCTCGAACCACGCCCGCTGCCCCGCCTTGAGCGACAGCTTCTTCGCCAGCGGCGTCCCGGAGTAACCCGCGGCCATCAGGCCACCGTCAGCTCGCCGGCCATCAGCGCGGGAAAGAAGCCTTCATGGGCGCGACGCAGATCGGCGAGGCTGACCTCCCACTCCCACGCTTCGCCGGCTGGGTCGTGCCGCGCGCGCAACGCATCGCCCCCGGTCCAGCCGATATGCTGGCATTCCACACCCCGGGCCCGCGCCGCGTCCACAAACGATTCGGAGTTGCGCGTGGCGACGAGGTAGCGCCCTTGATCCTCGCCGAAGAGGCGGGCGGCATCGGCGCCGTTCCACCACGCGGTCTCCACGCGCGCCCCCATGCCTCCCGCCAGTGCCATTTCGGCGAGAGCGACGAGCAGGCCGCCGTCGGAGATGTCGTGCACGGCCTGCACTGCGTCCGTCGCGATCGCGTCGCGGATGAGGCCGCCGGTGGCGCATTCCAGTGCCAGGTCGACGCGGGGCGGTGGACCGCCCTGGCGGCCGGCGATTTCGCGGAGCCACAGCGATTGGCCCAAGTGCGTACCCTCTCCGCCGCCGACGACGAAAATCTCGTCCCCCTCCGCCTTGAAGCCAATCGTCGCCGACTTGCGCCAGTCCTCGATCAGCCCGACCCCGCCGATCGCCGGCGTCGGCAGGATGGCGCTGCCGGTGCCGTCCTCATTCTTGGTCTCGTTGTAGAGGGAGACGTTACCGGACACGATCGGGAAGTCGAGCGCGCGGCACGCTTCCGCCATCCCTTCGATGCAGCCGACCAGCTGACCCATGATCTCGGGCCGCTGCGGGTTGCCGAAATTGAGGCAGTCGGTGGCGGCGAGCGGGCGGGCGCCGACCGCGCAGAGGTTGCGATACGCCTCGGCGATGGCCTGCTTCCCGCCTTCGTGGGGATCGGCATAGCAGTAGCGCGGCGTCACGTCGGTGGTGATCGCCAGCGCCTTGTCGGTGCCGTGTACGCGCACCACCGCCGCGTCGCCCCCGGGCCTCTGGACTGTGTCGGCGCCGACCATGTGGTCATATTGCTCCCAGATCCAGCGGCGCGAGGCGAGGTCGGGCGAGGCCATGAGCTTGAGGAGATCGGCGGCGATGTCGCTGCTCTCCGGCACGTCGGCGAGCGGCGCCGGCTTCGCGGTCTCGACCCAGGGCCGGTCGTAGCAGGGCGCATCGTCGGCGAGCGGGGCGAGCGGGATGTCCGCGACCGTGTCGCCGTTCCACTTCAGCACCAGGTGGCCGGTGTCGGTGACGCGGCCGATCACCGCGAAATCCAGCTCCCACTTGCGGAAGATCGCCTCCGCCTCAGCCTCGCGGCCGGGCTTCAGCACCATCAGCATCCGCTCCTGGCTCTCCGAGAGCATCATCTCATAGGGCGTCATTCCGTCTTCGCGGCACGGGACCGCGTTCATGTCGAGCTCCAGGCCGACGCCGCCCTTCGAAGCCATCTCGACCGACGAGGAGGTGAGCCCCGCCGCGCCCATGTCCTGGATGGCGACGATGGCGTCCGAAGCCATCAGCTCGAGACAGGCCTCGATCAGCAATTTCTCGGTGAACGGGTCGCCGACCTGGACGGTGGGGCGCTTCTCCTCGCTGTCCTCGGAGAAATCGGCGGACGCCATGGTCGCGCCGTGGATGCCGTCGCGGCCGGTTTTCGAGCCGACATAGACCACCGGGTTCCCGACGCCCGCGGCGGCCGAGTAGAAGATCTTGTCCTGCTCGGCGACGCCCACCGTCATCGCGTTGACCAGGATGTTGCCGTCATAGGCGGGGTGGAAGTTCACCTCGCCCCCGACGGTCGGCACCCCCACGCAATTGCCGTAGCCGCCGATCCCCGCGACCACGCCGGCGATGAGGTGCCGCATCTTCGGGTGATCCGGCCGCCCGAAGCGCAGCGCATTCAGGTTCGCAATGGGACGCGCGCCCATGGTGAAGACGTCGCGCAAAATCCCTCCGACGCCGGTCGCGGCGCCCTGATAGGGTTCGATATAGGAGGGGTGGTTGTGGCTCTCCATCTTGAAGATCGCGGCGAGCCTGGTGCCGTTCGGGCCGTCGCCGATGTCGATGACGCCGGCATTCTCGCCGGGGCCGCAGATCACCCACGGCGCCGTCGTCGGCAGCTTCTTGAGGTGAACGCGCGAGGATTTGTAGGAGCAATGCTCCGACCACATCACCGAGAAGATGCCGAGCTCGGTCAGGTTCGGCTCGCGCCCCAGCGCGTGCAGCACCCGCTGATATTCCTCCGGCGAGAGGCCGTGCTCGGCGACGATGGCGGGCGTGATGGAGTCGGGCATGCGCGGCCTCTAGCGGCGAGCGCATGCCCGTCCAAGGGCCGGTGAACCGGCGCCGCTTACTTCACGCGCGGCGCCGGTCCCGTGTGCAGCTTACCAGCCGCGACGGTCGTAACGATGCTCGTGGCGCCAGCGGTTGCGCATCTCGCGCACGCAATGGCGATAGATGCGGTCCGCCTCGCGGCGGTTCCAGGCGCGGCTCGCCTCGCGGCGGCAGATCGCGTCGCCGCGGTCGTAGCCGTAGCCGTAGCCGGGGCGGCCGTACTGCGCGTCGGCGGCGGTGGCGCCCGTGGCGGCGGCGGCGACGGCAAGGGTGGCAAGGATGATTCGACGCATGGATTCTCTCCTTCACTCGGGCGGGAGGACAGGTACGCAGCCCTTCCGCTACGACTCGCTCTCTACCTCATTGCCGCTGAACGTGCGGCTACCGGAACGAAGTCTCCCGTTCATCAAAGCCGCACGCAAAACGGGCGGCCGAAGCCGCCCGTCCGCTCAGTCCGTGACCCGTTAGCGGCAGCGGCTCGACGAGCTCCTCTGCACCTCGCGGCCGAGGAGTGCGCCCGCGACGCCGCCGATCAGCGTGCCGGCGGTGCGGTCGCGCCCGCCGTCGATCGAGCGGCCGATCAGCGCGCCGGCGGCGCCGCCGACGAGGAGGCCGGTCGTGCCGTTCGAGCGGCGGCAATAATAGCGGCCGTTGCGCCCGCGCCAGACGGGGCCGTCATAGCCCTGCGCATAATAGCCGTTATTGTAACCCTGGTTGTAATAGCCGTTGTTGTAGGCGTCGTGGGCGCGGCGGCCGTAGGCCGGAGCCCAGGACGGGGGATCGGCGGCAGCCGGGGCGGCGGGAATCATCGCGGCAAGCGCGGCGGCGGAAAGGACGAGAGTCTTCATCGCAGGATTTCCTCATGCAAAATGCGGTTGCATGGAGAACGAGCGCGGCGCCGCGGAGTTTCTTCGCCTCCTGACAGCAATTGAGGCATGTCAGGCGCTGCGTGGGACGAGGAGAGGCTTATGAGCGACGAGCGGGAGGACACCACCCTCTACGAGGCAGTGGTGAACGAGGAGGAGCAATATTCGATCTGGCCGGCCGGGCGCGAGCTTCCGCTCGGCTGGAAGCTTGCGGGCAAGCAGGGGACGAAGGCCGAAGTGCTCGCCTGGATCGAGGAAGTGTGGACCGACATGCGTCCCCTCAGCCTGCGCAGGAAGATTCAGCGCGAAGGGGGAAACCTAGCCTAGCCGCGCCGCGAGCATCCGCTGGACGGGGCCGAGATCGACCCCAGGGTGGGCGCGCAGGTGGAGAGGCTGGGCTTCGTCACCGAGCCAGATGCGCAGCGACGCGCGGCCGTCGGCGATCTCCTGCACGGCGAAGTGGCGCACCTCGCGATACGGCCAGGACGTGGTCTCGGTCCGCGCCTCGAGCAGATGCTCGCGCGTCACGAGCAGGATACGAAGCGCGGTGAACAGCACGGTGCCGGTGGCCGAGACGAAGGCGGCATCGACGCGCTCGCCTTCCGCGAGGTGCGGCGTCAGGCCGGCGGCTTCGGATGGGGCGGCGGGTTCGACGTCGAGAATGCGCATGGGGACTCCGGGGCGGCGCGGCGGCTCCGCGCCGCCCCGTCAGCCTTTAGCGCCAGCCGTAGCCGCGGTGGAAGCCGCCGCCGTCGCCGAAGCGCCGGCCCTCCCAGCGCCTCCCTTCCCAGCGATGATGCCAGGGCCGCGGCGCGAATCGGGCGTGGTAGAAAACCGGCCGCGGCCGCCACGTCGGCTCAACGAACACGCGGCGCATCGGACGGTAGATCGGACGGTAGACGACCGGCCTATAGACCGGCCGCACCACCTCGACGATGCGCGGCCGGTAGACGACGCGGCGCACCACCGGCCGCACATAGGCGACGCGGCGGACGGCATGGTGGCGGAGCGGCGCGTAGGACGCCCGGTGGACGACGCGGCAGCTGCACTGCGCGGCGGACGCGGGCATGACCGGAAGCACGGCCGCGGTGGCGGCGGCCAGCGCGGCGGGAACGAGGATACGCATACACATTCTCCTGCGGAGGAAACGAACCCCGTGAAAACGTGTGGGAAACCAAGGCGTTGCATGAATGGTAAACAACGCCCCGTTCACACGCGGCTCAGTCCGGGGAGGCCGTTCCCGTTACGCGCACGGCGGCGAGAGTGTCGACGAGCTGGCGGAATTCGACCGCGCGGCCGTCCTCCAGCCGCCAGACGTGCGCCATCCAGGCGTCGAGCGGGCGCCCCGTCGCCTTGTACGTGCCGGCATAGCGGCCCAGCGCCACCACCGTGTCGCCGGCATCGAGATATTCCTCCGGCTTCGCCACGAAGCCGTCCCATTCGCTGCCCAAGCGGGCGAAGACGCCGGTCAGGACCGCTTCCGGGCCGCGATACGGGTTCCCGTCGGCGTAGATGAAATTCTCCGCCTCGTTCCAGACGAGGTCGGGGCTCATCGCCCCGAGCACCGCGGGAATGTCGCCGCGCGCGAACGCTTCGTAGAGGCCGCGCACCACGGCCACATTCGCTTCCGACATCCGTCCCCTCCCGCCAGCTCCAGGAGCTAGCGGGGTAGCACGATGCTCGGGCCGAGGCGATTGAGCACGTCGCGGGCGTCGAAGGCGCGGGGATTGTCGGCCGGCTTGGGGCCGCGGCCCATCACGATCTCGGCCGAGGCCTCGTAGCGCTCGACGGTGCGGACATCCATCGTGTCGCCCCAGAAGGGATCACCGAACCAGGGATCCCAGCTGCGCCAGCCGAAGCCGCGGCCGTAATAGCGCCAGCGCGGTCCCCAATAGCCGCCCCAGCCGCCGAACGGGCCGCCGAACGGCCGGTCGACATAGGTGTTGGTGTGCCGGTCGGTCTGGCGGTCGTCGGTGACGAACCAGTCATAGCCCTGCTGCACGGTCAGCTGGGCGGCGCGATAGAGGAGGTAGGTCTCCACCGTCGGCCGGCTGGTCATCTCGTTGCCGGCGAACATGACGCGGAAGCGGTTCGCCTCGATCTGCTGGTCGGCGAAGCCGCCGGAGACGCGGTTCCCCGGCGCGCCGAGCGGCTGGTAGGGGGTCGGCGTCGCGCAGGCGGCAAGCGCGCCGGCGAGGGCGAAAGCGAGCAGGCGGGCGCCGCGGCCGAAGCGGCGGCGGGGAAGGGGGGACGCGGTTACTGGCATGGCATGCACTCCGGGAAGACGCTCGTGCCGCTACAACGCGCGAAGCGCCTTCCGGTTCGCGGCGCCGCTCAGCGGCGGTCGAGCCGTTTCTCCATCGCGTAATTGTGGATCGGAACGCCGCCGATCGCGAAGTCCCGCCGGTGCAGCTCGGCAAAGCCCTGCTTGAGGAAGAACCGCCGCGCCGGCTCGCTTGCCTCGACGTACAGGCGCCCTATCCCCCGCTCCCGCGCCGCCGCCTCGAGCGCGCCATAGAGAGCGGCCGTCACGCCGGTTCCCGCGTGGTCCGGCGCGCAGAACAGGTGGTCGATATGCCCGTCGGCTTCGACGTCCCCATAGGCGATCGGTCGATCCCGAGCGTCCACGGCGACGAGCAGCGCCCGCCCGTCCGCCGCCCGCGCCGCGAACCGCGCCGGGTCCGGAGGCGAGGGCGACCAGGCCCGGACCTGCTCCGGCGCATAATGCCGCGATGCGATGCCATGGACGGCGGCGTGGAAGAGGGCGGCGAGGCCGGGAGCGTCGTCGGCGCGGAACGGGCGGATGGCCATGGCCGCAACGTCTCCCAGATTTTGCGGCAAGCCAAGCGCAGGCGTTACTTCCGGCCCAGGCGTCACCGCGGGCCCAGACGTCACCCCAAACTCGTTTGGCAATCCCCTCGAACCAAGGAGCACTTGCCCGGACAAGTTCGGCAGCTACCGCCACCTCGACAACTGCGGCTTCGACGACAAGATCGTGAATCAAAGGCTGGCCAGGACGTCACCGAGCAGGGCCACGGCGTCGACGCGCTGAAGGGCTTCTGAGCTCGGCCAACTGCGCGGGATCGGCGGCACCCCCATCATGTCAGCGGGAAGCACCTTCCGAAGTATTTGGGGAAGTTCGAGTATCGCTGGAACATGCATCACGTTCCGCATCTGCTGTTGGACCGTCTGACGGCCTCCTTCGCTCGCTCGGAGGGGCCGTCGCCTTTAGGACGCGGTCGAAACGGTCGTCTGCACTGTTCGTCATGGTTCCATCCTTGGTGGTGGATCCAGGCGGCCCTTCTTTGAAGGTGATACGAATGCAGTCTGCTCAATGCTCCTATCGACCCTACCCTTAATTTCCTTCGCGTTGTGCCACCATATGGCTAGCTCCTTGTATCTGTGCACTTGGCTCGCGTTATCGAGTGCCTTTTCATCTATGGTCCAACCCCCGTAATATAGCTCTTCTGGGATTGTCAGAACCTTCTCGGATGCCCCAACGGTGTAGTAGTTTGCTATTACTAGCCACTGATCTAGCTTGGCTCGCCAACTTTTTGCGCTTCTATCCCATGCCGGCCAATCAGAAATGCCCATTCCGTCGTGGACAGGCTTAGCAAGAACATCAAACTCTGTGCTGAGCTCGGAAAACAATCTCTCGTGCCATTCCCGGTTAGATAGTGCATGGAACGCCTGATCCACGTTCGTGAACCTATGTTCAATCGATTCGCGCAGCCTTCCTAATAGCAAGTCAATTCCGGTCTTAATCTCGCTATGCAACCTTTCGACATCCTGCTTGTGTTCCGAAATAAGTCTAGCGTTCTTTTCTGACTCACTGATAATCGCGCCTAGGCGTTCGCTAAGTGACCGATTTAATTCTCCTTGGCTTTTCATTATGCCTTGGACAATCTCGCTAACTTTGGCGAATTGCGCTTTGAGCCCGTCGAGCTCATCGCGCAGCTCCGCGAAGCCGCTCCAAGATACCGAGGGACTATGGTCGAGTTCGGGCGCCGTTTCCGTCGCGCGCGACGAAGCGGGGAGGAGGAGACGCCATAACCGCACGCAAAGATGGATGAGCCCCACAATCAGAATCGCCGTGCTAAGCGCCGCGACTAAATAGGAGAACGGCGCGAACATCCTGAACGCTGGGGTCATCGCGGCGAGCCCGATGGCGAAGGCGCCAACGGCGGCAGCGCCGACAACCCAGAGGGCATTCGCAACAAGGTTTTGCGCGACAGCGTGCGCCCAGTTTTCCCTCGTCGACATTCCCCTATACTACCCCCAGGCCTCCTTGGCGGAAGAGGATAAGTGCCAACTCGTTCAGGGTCCAACTGGTCGCCGCATTGCCGGGCGGAGGACTGGATGCTGAATCAAGTTCAGCATGACGGATGACCGGCTCCCCGGCCGCTCCCGCTCTTCCCCCTTCCGCGCCTCTCATCCTGCCGAAAAACGGTGGATAAATCATTTACCGTCTTGGCGTCGGACTCGGGTTGAGGCACTATGGCTTGTGGCGCTGCCAAGGGGGCGACGCTAGAGGTTGTGAGCGCCCGCTGCGCACCCCATATCGGTGCGAAGGCGGAGAAGCCATGTCCTGTGGATATCGGGGACAAGGCGAAATGAGCGCCCCGCCCCCCTTTGAAAGCGCTTAAGGTCGGGTTAATTCCGGCTGGAACGGATTAAGAACAAGGGGTAGGATGATGGATCTGTCTGGCAGCCATGAAGTGGGATCGAGCGACGTGAGCCCCGCCCCCGCCGAAGCGGCGAACAAGCCTGTCCCGAGCAAGGTCGAGGTGCCGGCTCCGGCCGCCGCCGAAGGCGCCGCGAAGCCCGCGCGCGCCAAGGCGGCGCCCGTCGATTCGAAGTCGGTCGCGCCGCAGGCCTTCGCGGTCGAGGTCGATCGCAGCCGCGATTCGCTGCTTACCGATTTCGGCAAGGACACGCTCGACGATCGCTACCTGCTGCCGGGCGAGCGCTACCAGGACCTGTTTGCGCGCGTCGCCTCGGCTTATGCCGACGACCAGCCGCACGCCCAGCGGCTCTACGATTATATCTCGAAGCTGTGGTTCATGCCGGCGACGCCGGTGCTCTCGAACGGCGGTACCGGCCGCGGCCTGCCGATCAGCTGTTATCTGAACTCGGTCGCCGACAGCCTCGACGGCATCGTCAACACCTGGAACGAGAATGTCTGGCTCGCCTCGCGCGGCGGCGGCATCGGCACCTATTGGGGCAATGTCCGCGGCATCGGCGAGGCGGTGGGCCTGAACGGCAAGACCTCGGGCATCATTCCGTTTGTGCGGGTGATGGACAGCCTCACCCTCGCCATCTCGCAGGGCTCGCTGCGCCGCGGCTCGGCCGCCGTCTATCTCGATATCTCGCACCCGGAGATCGAGGAGTTCCTCGAGATCCGCAAACCCTCGGGCGACTTCAACCGCAAGGCGCTCAACCTCCACCACGGCGTGCTCGTCTCCGACGCCTTCATGGAGGCGGTGCGCGACGGTACCGAGTGGATCCTGCGCTCGCCCAAGGATGGCACCGAGCGCGCCACCGTCGACGCCCGCTCGCTGTTCCAGAAGCTGGTGGAAACCCGGCTCGCGACCGGCGAGCCCTACATCATCTTCATCGACCAGGTGAACCGGTCGATGCCCAAGCACCACCGCGACCTCGGCCTCAAGGTCTCGACCTCGAACCTGTGCTCCGAGATCACCCTTCCCACCGGCACCGACCATCTCGGCAAGGACCGCACGGCGGTCTGCTGCCTCTCGTCGCTCAACCTCGAGACGTGGGACGAGTGGAGCAAGGACAAGATGTTCATCGAGGACGTGATGCGCTTCCTCGACAACGTGCTGCAGGATTATATCGATCGCGCCGAGCCCGGCATGGAGCGCGCCGCTTATTCGGCGATGCGCGAGCGCTCGGTCGGCCTCGGCGTGATGGGATTCCACTCCTTCCTCCAGGCGCGCGGCCTGCCGTTCGAAGGGGCGATGGCGAAGAGCTGGAACCTCAAGATCTTCAAGCATATCCGCGCCCAGGTCGACGAGGCCTCGATGATGCTCGCCCATGAGCGCGGGCCGTGCCCGGACGCCGCCGACATGGGGGTGATGGAGCGCTTTTCCTGCAAGATGGCGATCGCGCCGACCGCCTCCATCTCGATCATCGCCGGCGGGACGTCGGCCTGCATCGAGCCGATCCCGGCCAACATCTACACCCACAAGACGCTGTCGGGCTCCTGGTCGATCAAGAACCCGCACCTCGAGAAGCTCCTCAAGGAGAAGTCGAAGAACTCGGAAGGGGTGTGGTCGACCATCCTCGAGCAGGGCGGCTCGGTCCAGCACCTGGATTTCCTGACCCAGGAGGAGAAGGACGTCTTCAAGACCAGCTTCGAGATCGACCAGCGCTGGCTGATCGAGCTCGCCGCCGACCGGACCCCCTATATCGACCAGGCGACGTCGCTGAACCTGTTCATCCCCGCCGACGTCGACAAATGGGACCTGCTGATGCTCCACTACCGCGCCTGGGAGCTCGGCATCAAAAGCCTCTATTACCTGCGCTCCAAGTCGGTGCAGCGCGCGGGCTTCGCCGGCGGCGTCGAGGCCGACAACACGCCGGAGCTCAAGCAGATCGAGCTCGCCGCCACCACCGACTATGACGAATGTCTGGCGTGTCAGTGATGCGCGCCTTTCTCTCGATGGAAGTCCCACTTTCATCGAAATCCATTTCTCCCCGAGCGGGGGGAGAGACCCGTGCCTGGCTCCCTTCGGCACGGTTACTGGCAGGGGAGGGGAGGCAAGCGCCGGCGTCCGCCGCGCCTTGTGACGCGCCTTCCCTCCCCGCCTTTTCAGCCGCCCCGAACCCCGGTTTCGCCGCGGCTTCCGCCGCCCTCGCACCGGGGGCGGCGGCATGAACGGCTCGACCATCGCCCTGATCCTCGCCGTCCTCGTCGTCGTCGTCGGGCTGCTCTCCTACAACCGCAACCAGGCCGGCCCCGCCGGCGGCCGCGCCACCATCGCGACCCTCCTGGGCGTGGTGATCGTGGCGGCGGTCCTCCTCTTCATCCTCAGCCGCAGGCACGGCGGGTGAGCGGCGACACGATCGGCACGGCGATGGACGCCTTGTTCCTGGTCGGCGGCGGGCTCGGCTTCGCGCGACTGGGCTGGGGCGGCCTCAACCGCCGCGGGGCGCAGGCCGCGTCCGCCGACCCGCAGGCCGGCTCGGACGCCGCCGCCGTCCAGCCGCCGCGCGCCTCGACCGGCTGGCAGATCTTTTCCGCTTTGCTCCTCCTGTTCGGCGGCTTCATCGCCTTGTGCGGCCTGTTCCTCGGCCTGTCGCTGGTCCTGCCGGGGAGCGGATCGTGACGCTGACCGTCGGCCACCTCCTGATGGCGATCGCCCTGTTCGACGTCGTGGTCATCGGTGCGAAGGCCGGCCGCATCCTCAACGCCCCGGATTCGACCGAGGACCGCCGCCGCAGCGCCCGCTGGATGCTCGGCGCCGTCCTCGTCGTCGCCGCCGGCCTCGTCCTCATCGCGCTCTTCCTGCCGATCGGCCGGATGCGCCTCACCTGATCTCACACGGGAGTTACCCCCATGCCCCTCCTCGAAGCCCGCAAGCAGTACAAGCCGTTCGAATATCCCTGGGCGTTCGAATATTGGAAGCGCCAGCAGCAGATCCACTGGATGCCCGAGGAGGTGCCCTTGGGCGAGGATTGCCGCGACTGGGCGCAGAAATTGACCGAGCACGAGCGGAGCCTGCTCACCCAGATCTTCCGCTTCTTCACCCAGGCCGACGTCGAGGTGCAGGATTGCTACCACGACAAGTACGGCCGCGTGTTCAAGCCGACCGAGGTCAAGATGATGCTGACCGCCTTCTCCAACATGGAGACGGTCCACATCGCCGCCTACTCGCACCTGCTCGACACGATCGGCATGCCCGAGAGCGAATATTCGGCCTTCCTCCAGTACAAGGAGATGAAGGACAAGCACGATTACCTGAGCACGTTCGGCGTCGAGACCGACGCCGACATCGCCCGCACGCTCGCCATGTTCGGCGGCTTCACCGAGGGGCTGCAGCTCTTCGCCAGCTTCGCGATGCTGATGAACTTCCCGCGCTTCAACAAGATGAAGGGCATGGGCCAGATCGTCTCGTGGTCGGTGCGGGACGAGAGCCTCCACTGCGAGGGCATCACCCGCCTGTTCCACGCCTTCGTGAAGGAGCGCAATTGCCTCACCAAGGCGGTGCGCGAGGACATTCTCGACGTCTGCCAGAAGACGGTCCGCCTCGAGGACGCCTTCATCGACCTCGCCTTCGAGATGGGCCCGGTCCCCGGCATGACGCCCAAGGAGATCAAGAAGTACATCCGCTACATCGCCGACTGGCGCTTGGGCCAGCTCGGCTTCCAGCCCATCTACATGATCGACGAGCACCCCCTGCCGTGGCTGGCGCCGCTGCTGAACGGGGTGGAGCACGCCAACTTCTTCGAGACGCGGGCAACGGAATACTCGAAGGCCGCGACCCGGGGGAACTGGGGCGAGGTGTGGGACAATTTCGACCGCAGGAAGGCCGCCAAGGCGGCGAACGACGGGAGCACGGCGGGTGAGGCTGCGCCGAAGACGGATGGGGAGGACATGTTCACGCGGGCGGGTGTTGCTGCGGAGTGACACTTACCGCTCATTCGGAAAATTATGGTTGAAATTTCCAGATAGGAAATTTACTGCAGGCGGTGTCATGGGAGAGGCCGAATGAGACGGCGCAGGTTTATCGATCCGTTCGACTTGCTCTTGCGTCGCGGCGACGTGGCGAAGCTCCTGACATTTTTCATGCGCCTCGAGGAGCGCTTGGCACTGGCATTTCCGCGGGCTGCCCGGAGCTTGGCGGAGTCCCAGAGTCCCAGTGCGAAACAGGTCAGGGGTACAACCCGTCGTCACTACCTGCAGGAGGCGGTCGCGTCTGCAGCCGCTGATGCGGGGCTCCCGTCAGAGATCCGCTGGACTGAACCTCCTACATGGAACTATCCAGTTGTAAGAGTTGGCGGCTTCTCGCTTACGTTGGGAATCGTCGAAACGCGCTTCCGCGGCGCTGCACGATCGCTCCGCACGCGCTCGAAGTATATTGCTAAGCTATGCGAGCGAAACGCCCTGGTCGATCCGCAAACTAGCCTCTTTGATGCGTTCAAGCCGTCCGATGCCGTCATCCCTGACGGAGCCTTGGGCGGGCTTATCGTAGCGCAATACGCGCCGCACACGCCTGAGAAGCCGGCATTCTTGGGGTTTCTGGTTCCATCGGTGGGGCTCGGAAGCACGTACTACATAAGATCCTTCGAAGAGATCATTTCCATGCTGCGGGACCGACTGTCGCTCTCGCGTCGGCCCGTTAAGCGGGTCGTGGAGAGGAAGCCGCTTCGGCGGCGGTCGCGTAAGCCAGGCGACAAGAAGGCATAAACCGTATGCAAGAACGTTCCCCTTCAGCCGTGCTCGGCGGCTTCGTGCCTGCGCGCCTAACGATTGCGCGCACCGCTCGGGGCCTGAAACAGGTGGAAGTAGCAGACGCCATTGAATCCACCGCTCCGACGATATCGAAATGGGAGAGCGACGCTTACGGCCAAGCGCCCGATAGCAGCACAGTATCGGCCCTCGCCAATCTCCTGCAGGTACGCCCGAGCTGGTTCTACAAGCCGCTCCCGACCGACGAACGGGCGGCGTTTTTTAGGTCCTTAAGGTCAGAACTCTCCACGGCTCGTGACAAGGCGGCCGCAAAGCTACGTTTTGTCGACGATATTTACACGACCCTTTCGGAGCGCGTTGAGTTCCCGGCCATCGACGTGCCCGACCTCCTCGACGGTTTGGACTACAAGGCGCTGACGCTAGAGGATGTTGACCGTGTAGCTGATCAGGCACGCGAGTATTGGGGGTTAGGCGACGATCCCATCGAGGACATGATGGTCGTCGTGGAGAACGCCGGCATCGTTGTAGCGGAAGACTTTGTGGAGTCGACGAAGCTCGATGGCGTGTCCCGCTGGTTCGAAGATCGTCCTGTTATGCTTCTCGCGCGCGATAAGAGCGGTGCGGTCCGTCGGCGTTTTGATGCCGCGCATGAGCTCGGACACCTCATCATGCATCAGCGGGTGAGGCCAAGTGACCTCGCGCGGGACCTCGCCCTCATCGAGGAGCAGGCTATGGCATTCGCAGGGGCATTCCTGCTGCCAACGTCATCCTTCGCCGGAGAAATCCAGGACGTTTCGCTAGATAGCTTGGCTGACGTGAAGCCGAAGTGGAAGGTCTCCATAGGCGCAATGATCAAGCGCCTTAGCGGGCTGAATCTGATCACGGAAGATCATGCTCGTAATCTCTGGAAATACTACAGCTACCGTAAGTGGCGTGGGAATGAGCCTTACGATCAGGCAATGGAAGTTGAACGGCCTGTCAATCTGAAGGTGGCCGTTGAGATGATCGCGGAGGATGGCGCGGCGGAAGTGGTCACCATGCTCGATGAGATCGGATTGCACGCGCCGGATCTCGTCCAGCTGACCGGCGTTGAATCGTCAGTTCTTGACGTGCAGCCGCCTCAGAAGCCGCGGCTACGAATCGTAAGACGGGACGAGGATGCTGGTGATCTGAAGGCAGCGAACGACTAACTGTTTAGCCTGTAACGGATCCAGAGAGTCGATCTGCCCGCCCACGACCGTCGCCTGATCGCCGGCCTCGGTGTTCTGAAGTCCTCGTATGGGCTTGGATGGTCGATTTTGGAGCTTTCGAAAAGTGTCGACTTCCTTGACCCTCCTAGGGATCGGGGGCACGGGTGCCGAGACTCACCTTGAGGCGAATTGATGAGTTCCTTGCCTACGCTGGATGGACAGACAATTGTCTCGATACTCGTTGGCGCCACAGTGTCGTTGGGCACCTACTGGCTAGGCGCTCGCAAGACTCGGGGCGCAGCCCAAGAGAGGGTTCGGGGCGCCAACACGGCGTTAGTTGCCTCGCTCATCAGGAGGATCGCTCTGGAGCGTCAGGTCATGCCGGGAACACACTACGCCTACCTCCGATCTGCCAAGGCGCGGGAGAGTGGGATCGCTGTCACCTCTCTTTTGAACTTTGAGCAGGCCAAAGCAGATGTATTCAGCGCTGTCGTGAGCAATGAGTTCTTAGATGTGGCAGGGAAGAACTCGATAATCGAGCTTCTAAGTCAGAGCGTCGACGACGGGTCTGATAACTCAGTGTTGAAGTCGCCCGATGACGGAACGCGGGATTCTAGCTTCGCGAGTGTCCTCTCTCTGGGCGTTTCGCTGGCCTTTGGAGTAGGCGCTCTATTCTTGTCACTATCCATCGACAAGTTCATGCCGCTATTCAGGGATGTTAGCAAAGGCTCTGGCTGGACAGAAATAGGTTTGCTGGCGCTGGTAGCGATTTTTGTGGGGGCTCGTTTGATTGCTGTCCTCGCCTCGCCCGATAAGCCGTCGAAGCCGAAGTCCTCTGATATAGAAGGCGAACCTCAATGAGGGTCCTGTGTGAGTTCCGGGATTTACTGAGAAGGCGCTGGGCGCGGTGGAGGCGCGACCACGCCGCCCTCGTCGGGTCCTGAGTCTAGAAAGCGGACGCCGGCGCCTTCGAATGCGCTCCGCAGGCGGACGATTAAGTCTGGCTTCACATCCCGGTGATTCCGCTCGAACCGCAGCACCGTCCGCCGGCTGACGCCAGCCGCCTTGGCTGCATCCTCAAGCGACCATTCGAGCGCCGCCCGCGCCATGCGCGACTGTTCGGGGCGAAGAGCAGGACCGTCCAGAACAAACCCCCTTGACGCCTGCCTTCGCGGTCCCTATTCGGGACCGACAGAGAAGGAACCTCAGGCATGGCTGCCACGAGGCATAACCTGTCGCGCCGGGCGGTGCTAGGCGCGGGTGTCGGGGCGTGCGCCGCGCCACTCGCCGGCCTGGGGGACAGTCACTTGCTGACTGTCCCATTCGTGCAGTGTGCGGCGCTGGAGCCGGGGCGCTCTCCCTCCAACGCAGCTGGGGACAGTCAGCAAGAGACTGTCCCTGATCTCCACCGCCCTTGGACCCGCACCCTCGCCGCCTACCGGCGCGCCGAGGCGCGGGTGGCGGCGTTCAAGGCACAGGAGGCGCTTCTGCCGCCCGAGCGCCGCGAATATCCCGCCTGCGAGGACTTGGAGGAGCGGCTCGGCGACCTCGATTCGCGCCGCCTCGCCGTCCTGAAGCGCCTCCTCCGCCTCCCCGCGCCCGACCTCGGTGCGTTGGCCCTCAAGCTCGACCTCGCCGTCGCCGACCTCGCCTGGGAGCTCGCCGGCGCCGAAACCTGCCTCGCAACCCTCGCCGCCGACGCGCGGCGGCTCGCAAGCCTCGCCTCCGCCTGAGCAGCGACCCCGAAAACCCCGCTTGGCCGAAACGAATTCCCTGCTACGCTCCGGCACAGGGGGAGGGGGATGAGTCAGCTACGCCGCGAAGTGCTGGACTGGCTGGGCGACGGTTTGGCCGCGCCCGGGCGCGAGCGCGACGTGCTGCGCGCCGCCGCCCTCGTCCCCTCCCGCGCGCAATGGCGGGCCTTCCTCTCGGCGCTCACCCTCTGGCTCGGCGTGGCCGCGCTCGCGGCCGCGATCATCTTCTTCTTCGCCTTCAACTGGGACGCGCTCCACCGCTTCGCCAAGTTCGCCATGGTGGAGGCCGCGATCCTTGCCGCGCTCCTCGCCCTCTGGCGCTTCGGCCTCGACACGCCGGCCGGCAAGGCGACCCTCGTCCTTCTCAGCCTCTTCACCGGCGCCCTCCTCGCGCTCACCGGCCAGGTCTACCAGACCGGTGCCGACGCCTGGGAGCTGTTCGCCTGGTGGGCGCTGCTCATCCTGCCATGGGTCCTGGTCGGCCGCTTCAGTCCGCTCTGGCTGCTCTGGCTCGCGATCGCCGACCTCGCCGTCTGCTTCCACGCCAGCACCGGTTTCCTCCCCGACACCGACACCCTGTTCTGGAGCGCCCTCGCCCTCAACACCGCCGCGCTCGCCGCCTGGGAAGGCGCGCACCGCGCCGGCATCCGCTGGCTGCGCGACGACTGGCCGCCGCGGGTCGCGGCCATCCCCGCCGGCATCGCGGCGACCGGCCTCGGCCTCACCGCCGTCCTCGACGACGGCCGCTGGGCCGAACTGGCCGGCTACCTGCTCTGGGTCGGGGTCATGGTGCTTTGGTACCGGCGCGTGCGTCTCGACCTCTTCATGCTCGCCGGCGCCATCCTGTCCGGGATCGTCGTGATCACCGGCTTCCTGACGCGGCATCTCCTCGGCGACGCCGCCGGCGGCTTCCTCGTCGTCGGCCTCGTCATCATCGGCATGGCCGGCGGCGGCGCGACCTGGCTCCGGACGCTGGCGCGCGAGGGCGGGACATGAGCGCCGCCGCGCTCTGGGAGCGCCTCGCCGCTGACGGCCTCGTCGAAGGCGATCCGTCCCCGCCGGCGGAAGCGCCCGCCCCCTGGTACGTCCGCGCCATGCTCGGCTTCGCGGGCTGGATCGCCGCCTGCTTCCTGATGGGATTCCTCGGCATCGCCCTGGCGCTGGGCACGAACGGCGCCGGCGCGGTGCCGATCGGCGCCGCCTGCTGCGCCGGCGCCTTCTTCCTCTTCCGCGCCTTCGACGGCCAGGACTTCGTCGAGCAGCTCGCCCTCGCGATCAGCCTCGCCGGCCAAGGCCTGATCGCCTACGGCCTCCACGAGACGTTCGCGGGCGACGGCGCCTCCCTCTACCTCGCCTTCGCCGTCGTCGAAGCCGTCCTGGTCCTCGCCGTGCCGAACTTCCTCCACCGCGCGCTGGCCGCCGCCGGCGCGGGCGGCGCCGTCGCGCTCGCCTTCGGCGACCTGGAGCTGCCGGGCATCGCCTCCCCCTTTCTCTGCGCGGCGCTTGCCGTCATCTGGCTGCAGCCGGAGCTCTGGGCGCGCGGCGGCCGGCTCTGGCGGCCGATCGGCTACGGGGTCGTGCTCGCTTTGCTCCTCACCGAGACCTTCCGCCTGTTCGATCTCGGCGCCGAGCTGTTCGGCTGGCGGAGCGCCCCGCCGAGCTGGATCGCCCTCCACGGGCCGCTGATCGGGCGCGTCGTCGCCGCGGGGATTCTGATCTTCGTCGCCCTCTCGCTCGCCGCCCGCGAAGGCGTCGCACGCGGCAGCCGCCTTTTCCTCGCCGTCGCGGGCGGCGCCGTACTCGTGGCCCTCATCTCCATCTGGGCGCCGGGCCTCGCCGCGGCGCTGCTGATCCTGCTCCTCGGCTTCGACGCGGGCAGCCGCCTGCTGCAGGGTGTCGGCATCTTGAGCCTGCTCGGCTTCGTCTCCCATTTCTACTACAGCCTCAACGCCACGCTGCTCGCCAAGTCGGGGCTGATGGCGCTCGCCGCCCTGCTCCTCCTCGGCCTCCACCTCGCGCTGCGCCGTCTCCCTGCGCCGCGGCCGGAGCCGGCCGATGCGTAAGGCGGTCGCGCTCGCAGCGGGGCTCCTCGTCCTCGCCTTCGCCAATTACGGCATCTACGCGCGCGAGCGCCTGGTGCGGGAGGGGAGGCTGGTGCTGCTGCGCCTCGGCCCGGTCGACCCGCGCTCGCTGATGCAGGGCGATTACATGCGCCTTCATTTCCAGGTGGCCGACCAGGCGGAGAGTGCGCCCGGCGCCCAGGGCCGCACCGACGGCCGCATCGTCGTCGCCGTCGACGCGGACCAGGTCGGCAGTTTCCGCCGCCTCGACGACGGCCGCCCGCTGGCGCCGGACGAGGCGCGGATCCGCTACCGCATCCGCGGCGGCGGCGTGCCGCGTCTCACGACCGACTCCTTCTTCTTCGAGGAAGGCCGCGCCGCCACCTATGCCGGCGCGCAATACGGCGAATTCCGCGTCGCGCCCGACGGCGAGGCGATCCTCACCGGCCTGCGCGGCCCCCGCCTAGAGCCGCTCGGCCGCCCCGCGGTGCGCTGACGGAGCACGGTCGGGACCAGCGGGCGCATCATCGCGGTTGCGGAGGCCGCGCCGCCGACGCAATCTGCATCAAATCGCGCGCCGTGCCCGGGCAGCGCGACGAGGAGGAAACGCGAATGCCCTTCGAATCGATCAACCCGAGCCAGTTTCCCGCGCCCATCGCTCCCTATTCGGCTGGCACGCGGGCCGGGAACACCGTCTACGTCTCCGGCACCCTGGCGCTGGGGGAGGGCGGCAGCGTCCTGCATCCGGGCGACGCCGCCGCGCAGACCCGCCACGTCCTCGAGACGATCCGCACCACCCTGGAGGCCGCCGGCGCCACCCTCGCCGACGTCGCCTTCAACCACATCTTCCTCGCCGACTGGGCCGACTATCCGGCGATGAACGCGGTCTACGCCGAATTCTTCCCGGGCGCGAAGCCGGCGCGCTACTGCATCCAGTGCGGGCTCGTGAAGCCGGGCCTGCTCGTCGAGATCGCCAGCGTCGCGCACCTCGCCTGATGCCGCACGCGGCGGGGCTCTGGTACGAATGGCACGGGCCGGAGGACGGGGAGGTGCTGATCCTCTCCGCCGGCCTCGGCGGCTCGGCCCATTACTGGGCGCCGAACCTTGCGGCGCTGGCCGAACGCTTTCGCGTTCTCCTCTACGACCATCGCGGCACCGGCCGCAGCGAGGCGCTGCCGCCCGGGCCGACGTCCGTCGAGGCGATGGCGCGGAACGTGGTCGACCTGATGGACGCGCTCGGCGTGGCGCGCGCCTTCGTGCTCGGGCACGCGGTCGGCGGGTTGATCGGCCTCGCGCTTGCCGCCGCGGCACCGGCCCGGATCGAGAAGCTGGTCGTGGTGAACGGCTGGGCGAGCCTGGATGCCTACACCGGCCGGTGCTTCGACCTGCGGCTGGAGCTGCTGCGCCGCAGCGGCGCCGAAGCCTATCTCCAGGCGCAGCCGATCTTCCTCTATCCGGCCGGCTGGATCTCCGAGCGGCTGCAGGCGCTCGACGCGCATTCCGCGCGGCAGCTCGCCGACTTCCCGCCGGTGGAGTCGATCGAGGCGCGCGTCGCGGCAGCCCGCGCCTTCGTCCTGCCGGACGGAATTGCCGCTCCGGTGCTCGTCCTCGCCTGCGCCGACGACATGCTGGTCCCCGCCCATTGCTCGCAGATCCTGGCGGACGAGCTTCGGCATGCGCGGCTGGAGACGATGGGCTGGGGCGGCCACGGCTGCAACGTCACCGATCCGGGTACCTTCAACCGTCTCGTCCTCGCATTCCTAGGGAGCTAAGCCAATGGAAGTCGGCATCTTCATCCCCATCGGCAACAACGGCTGGCTCATCTCCGAGGCCGCGCCGCAATACATGCCGAGCTTCGACCTAAACAAGGAGATCGCGCTCAGGGCGGAATCCTACGGCGTCGATTTCCTCCTCTCGATGATCAAGCTGCGCGGCTTCGGCGGCAAGACCGAATTCTGGGAGTACAATCTCGAAAGCTTCACGCTGATGGCGGGCCTCGCCGCCGTCACCGAGAAGATCCGCCTCTACGCGACCTGCCCGACGCTCGTCATCCCGCCCGCCTTCTGCGCGCGCATGTGCAACACGATCGATTCGATCAGCCACGGCCGCTTCGGCCTCAACCTCATCACCGGCTGGCAGCGGCCCGAATACAGCCAGATGGGGCTGTGGCCGGGCGACGAGCATTTCCGCAACCGCTACCAGATGCTCGGCGAATATGCCCACATCCTGCGCGAGCTGTGGGAGAGCGGAGTCTCCGACTTCAAGGGCGATTATTACCAGATGGAGGATTGCCGCGTCCGGCCGCTTCCCGAGGGCGACATGAAGATCATCTGCGCGGGGAGTTCGGACGAGGGCCTCGCCTTCTCCGCCAAGTACGCCGACTACGCCTTCTGCCTCGGCAAGGGGGTGAACACCCCCAAGGCCTTCGCCTCCAACAACGAGCGGCTGATGGCGGCGACGGCGAAGACCGGCCGCGACGTGCGCATCTACGCATTGTTCATGGTCATCGCCGACGAGACGGACGAGGCGGCGATGGAGAAGTGGATCGCGTATCGCGAAGGCGTGGACGAGGCGGCGGTCGCCTGGCTCGGCGCCCAGGGCGCGGCCGACAAGACCTCCACCACCACCAACGTCCGCCAGCTCGCCGACCGGGAGAGCGCGGTCAATCTCAACATGGGCACCCTCGTCGGCTCCTACGAAAATGTCGCGCGAATGCTCGACGAGGCGGCGACCGTCCCCAATACCGGCGGCGTCCTCCTCGTCTTCGACGATTTCCTCAAGGGCACCGCGGATTTCGGCACGCGCATCCAGCCGCTGATGAAGAGCCGCTCCGCGGGCTGAGACCTGGCCCAAAAAAGTAGGGGCCGGCACCCCTGTTGGGATGCCGGCCCCGGCCCTCGTTACGCGACTCGAGGGTTAGCGTGCTCAGCGGCGGCAGCTGTCCTTGTCGATGGCGCGGCCCGCGAGCGCGCCGATCGCGCCGCCGAGGATCGTGCCGGTCGTGCCGCTGTGATAGCCGTCGCGGGTGATGCCGCGGCCGAGCAGGGCGCCGGCGACGCCGCCGACGATCGTGCCGGTCGTGCCGCTGCAGCGGCGGCCGTAGCCGTAATAGCGGTTCGAGCGGGCACGGTAGCCGTAGCCGTTGTTGGTATAGCCGCGGTTGTAGCCCTGGTTGTAATAGCCGTCGTAGCCGCGATTGTAGTTGCTGTAGCCGCGGTTGTAGCCGTTGTAGTAACCGTAGCCCTGGGCGTCGGCGGCGGCCGGAAGCGCGGTCAGCGCGGTGGCGGCGGCGACGGAAGCGAGAGCGATCTTCTTGAACATGACTGAACTCCTGTGCGCGAAGACCGTCGGGGTACGGCGGCCTTTCTCGAATGATGCGCTTATCGCACGGGTCGTTTGAGCGGCCCCTGAATGGGTCCGTCAGCCGATGTTCAGGAGCCTTGACGCGAAAACGCCGCCCCGGACGGGACGGCGTTCGCTGTTGTCAGGAGAGCGGGAGGGCTCAGGCGGCGGCTTCGCCGGTCGCCTTCTTGGCGATCTCGCGCTTCAGGCGGCGCGCCTTCAGGCTCAACTGCTCGTCCGAGGTCTTGGCCAGCCAATTGTCGAGGCCGCCGACATGCTCGACGGAGCGAAGGCCGTTCATCGACACGCGCAGCTTGACGCCGCGGCCGAGCGAATCGCTGATCAAGGTCACGTTCTGCAGGTTCGGCAGGAAGGTGCGCTTGGTCTTGTTGTTGGCGTGGGAAACGTTGTGGCCCACCTGACGGCCCTTGCCGGTCAGCTCGCAAATCCGCGACATGTTCGATCATCCTGCAAAAAAGGAAGCGGGGGCGCACGGCCCCCGAATTCGTGGGCGCGGATAGCGCGGGAGGGCCGGCGCGTCAACTCTCCAGAGGCACGCGCTTGCCTGCGCGCGCCATGCGGTGGATAGTCGCGGCAACGGCAGGAGGGGGCGATGTTGGACGGCTTGCACCGGCGCGCCATGCGGGGCGCGTCGAAGATCCTGTTCCTGGTCGCGCTCCTGCTGCTCCTGTTCGGCGCGCTCAACGCCTTGCGCTCGGTCGGACGGCTGGAGGGCGAGAATACGCTCCGTCCCCAATGGCTGGAGCTGCTCACCTCGATCGCAATCGCATTCTCCTATTTCACGACGCCGTTCATCGCGGCCGTGGCGATCGACCGGCTCGACCGTTGGCTCGCGCGGACCGAAGCTCCGGCACCGACGGAGGAGGGCTGACGCACTCGTTGCGGCGGTGCAACCGCTTGTGCGGTCCGCCGTTTCCTGACACAGATAAGGCCCCTCGCGAAGGATGGTTCATGCGCGCATTGCTTCTCCTCGTCGCCCTCGTGATCCTGGTCGGTATCGCGCTCGTCTACACGGGCGTCATCTCGCTCAATCAGACGCGGCAGGCTCAGGCGCCGGCGTTCGACGTCAAGGTCAAGCAGGTCGAAGTCGGGACCACCACCGCGAACGTGCAGGTGCCGACCGTCGGGACCAAGACGAAGCAGGTCGACGTGCCGACCATCCGCGTCGGCGACGGCAATAGCGCCGCCCACTGAGGCTTTCGCGGGCCGCCCCGACCGGCTAGCCCTGCCGGCGATGCCGGCTCCGTTCACACAGCCCATGCTGATCGCCCTTGAGGAGGCGCGCGCCGCCGGCGTCGCCGGCGAGGTGCCGGTCGGCGCGGTCGTCACCCGCGGAGGCGAGATCGTCGCGCGGGCCCGCAACGCGATGCGCACGGGCAACGACCCCACCGCCCATGCCGAGATGATGGCGCTGAGGGCGGCGGGCGAGGCGCTCGGCACCTCCCGGCTGGACCAATGCGACCTGTGGGTGACGCTCGAGCCTTGCGCCATGTGCGCCGGCGCGATCGCCCTCGCCCGCATCCGCCGCCTTTATTTCGCCGCGCCCGATCCCAAGGGCGGGGCGATCCTCCACGGCCCGCGCCTCTTCGCCCAGCCCACCTGCCATCACGCGCCGGACGTCTACCCGGGCATCGCCGAGGAGGAAGCGGGCGCGCTGCTCCGCGCCTTCTTCCGCGACCGCAGGCCGTGACCGGCTTCGCCGAAGCGGTCGCCCTGTTCCGCAGCGGGGACCTCAAGGGTGCCCGAAGGGCCGGCGAGCGGCTTCTCAAGCAGGCGCCCAGGGACCCGCAGCTGCTCGAGTTCGTCGGCGTGATGCGCTGCCAGACCGGCGAGGGTGCCAAGGGGATCGCGGCCCTGCGCGCTTCGGCCGCGGCCCGCCCGGGGGATCCGGGCGTGCGGCAGAATCTCGCCCAGGCCCTCGCCGACCTCGGCCGGCTGGAGGAAGCCGAAGCGGCCTGCGCCGACGCCGCCTCCCTGCCAGATCCCGGTGGGCGCCGCATGCGGCTCCAAGCCTGGCTCCTCCAGGCCCTCGGCCGGCACGGCGAGGCCGCCGCGCTCTACGAGGCGTTCGTCGCCGCCGCGCCGCAGGATGCGGAAAGCTGGAACAATCTTGGCAACGCCCGCCGCGCGCTCGGCGACGAAGCGGGCGCCGCGGCGGCGCTCGGCCAGGCGGCGCGGCTTCGGCCCGACGTCGCCGACATCCTGCTCAACCTCGCGACCCTCCTTGCCGCGGCGGGCGACGAGGAGGGCGCAGTCGCGGCGCTGGCACGCTATCGCGGAGCGCCGGACGCGCGGATCGAGGCAGCGCGGGGCAATTTGCTCGCGGGGCTCGTGCGGCTCGACGAGGCGGAGCGCGCCTTCCGCGCCGCCGTCGCGCTGCGGCCGGGCTTCGCCGACGCCTGGTTCGGCCTCGGCCTGATGTACGAGCATTCCGGCCGGGGGGAGGCGCTCGCGCCGTTGCTCGGGGAAGCTGCTGCCGCGGGAGTCGACGATCCTGCCCTCCGCCTCCTCGACGCCTATCGGCTGCGTCGCGAAGGCGATCTCGAGGGGGCTCTGGAGGCCGCCGAGTCGGCGCCGCCGGAGGTCGAGGCGGCGCGGCGCCTCCACCTGCTCGTCGAGCTGAACGACCGCCTTGGCCGCTCGGACGCCGCCTGGGCCGCCGCCGAAGCGATGAACGCCGCCGCTAGCGACGAGACCGCCCGCTCCGGCGCCGCAATCTATCGCGACGAGGTCGAACGGATCGCCGCGACCGTGACCCCGGCCTGGGCGACCTCGTGGTCTCCCCCGGCCCCGCCGCCCGACCGCCCGGCGCCGATCTTCCTCGTCGGCTTCCCCCGCTCGGGCACCACCTTGCTCGACACGATGCTGATGGGCGAGGAGAGGCTCCTCGTGCTCGAGGAACGGCCGCTGTGGAACGCCGTGCTCGAGGCCGCGCCGCTCGATCACCTCCCCACGCTGGGCGAAGAGGAGATCGCCCGCCTGCGACAACTCTATTTCGACGCCGTCGACAGCCACGCGCCCGGCGGGTCGGCGGGAAAGCGCATCCCGGTCGATAAGATGCCGCTCAACCTCGCCCGCGCCCCATGGCTCCATCGCCTGTTCCCCGACGCGAGGTTCGTCCTCTCGCTCCGCCACCCCGCCGACGTGGTGCTGAGCTGCCTCTTCACCAACTTCCGCCTCAATTACGCAATGGCGAACTTCCTCGATCCAGGCGACGCCGCCCGCACCTACGATCTTGTCGTGACCGCCTGGGAGCGCAGCCGTGCCGCCTTCGGCCTCTCCGTCCACGCGCTACGCTACGAGGATCTGATCGCCGGTCCCGACGCCGTCCTCCGCCCGCTCTACGCCTTCCTCGAACTGCCGTGGCGCGAGGGCGCGGCCGACCACCGCGTCGCGGCTCGCGCGCGCGGCTACGTCGCGTCCGCAAGCTACGCGCAGGTCACCGAGCCGCTCTACCGCCGCGCCGAGGGTCGGTGGACGCGCTATCGCGACCGGCTGGAGCAGGTCCTGCCCCTTCTGGCGCCCTGGGCCGAGCGTTACGGCTACGGCGTCTGACGGCGCGGCCTTGTCGATGCGAACCGCCGCGCGCTAAAGCAGGGCGGCGCCCATGACGCACACCCTCCCGCCATTCCCCTGGTACGACGTCGTCGTGCTCTTCCTGCTGATCGGGCTAAACGGCCTGTTCGCGATGGCGGAGCTCGCGATCGTCTCGTCGCGCAAGCCCCGGCTCAAGGCGATGGCGAAGAAAGGCCGGCGGGGGGCCCAGACGGCGCTGGACCTCGCCGCCGATCCCGGCCGCTTCCTCTCCACCGTCCAGATCGGCATCACCGGCATCGCCGTCCTCGCCGGCGCATTCTCGGGCGCCGCTCTGGGCGGCCCGGTCGCGGAGCGCCTCTCGGGCCTCGGCCTCACCGGCAAGACCGCGGAGAATGTCGGCTTCGCCCTCGTCATCGTGCTCACCACCTACGCCTCGCTGGTGATCGGCGAGCTGGTGCCCAAGCAATTCGCCCTGCGCGCGCCGGAGCCGATCGCAATCGTCGTCTCGCGGCCCATGCTGTGGATCGCGCGCATCACCGCCCCTCTGGTCTGGCTGCTCGACCGCAGCTCCAGCCTGATCTTCCGCCTGTTGCGCCTGACCCGTGAGCGCTCCACCCACGTCACTGCCGAGGAGCTCCACCTCGTCGTCGCCGAGGCGCACAGCGCAGGCGTGCTCGAGGACGAGGAGAGGGCGATCATCTCCGGCGTCGTCCGCCTCGCCGACCGGCCGACCCGCGAGGTGATGACGCCGCGCACCGACGTCGACTGGCTGGACGTGGCGGCGCCGGTCGAGGCGGTCCGCGAGACGCTGCGCGAAAGCCCCCACAGCCGCTACCCGGTCGGCGAGGGCTCGGTCGACACCCTCGTCGGCGTCGTCCAGGCCCGCGACATCGTCCTCGCTTTGCTGGAGGGACGGCCGCTGGACCTGCGCGGGCTCGTCCACGCGGCGGCCGTGGTTCCGGACCAGGCCGATGCGATGGACGCGCTGGCGGTGCTGCGCGCGGCCGAGGTGCCGATGGTCTTCGTCCACGACGAATATGGCCATTTCGAGGGGATCGTGACTCCCGCGGACCTCCTCTCCGCCCTCGCCGGCGTGTTCGCCTCGGACGTCGAGGCGGGCGACGAGCCGCCGCTGGTCGAGCGCGACGACGGCAGCTGGTGGGTGTCCGGCTCGCTCTCGACCGACGGCCTCATCGAGCAGCTCGGCCTGACCCTGCCGGAGGACCGCGACTACGCCACCGCCGCCGGCTTCGCCTTGTCGGTGCTCAAGCACATCCCCGAGGTCGGCGAGCGCTTCCGCTACGGCGGCTGGCAGTTCGAGATCGTCGACATGGACGGACTCAAGATCGACAAGCTCCTCGCCAGCGAGGTGCAGAGGGGGAGGCGGGGGTAGAAACCGGGACAGTATACATTTTTCCGCCTCGCGGCGGCGTGCGCAGCGCGGACGAATGGAAATTGTATACTGTCCCGGTTTTCGGCGGCGGCGAGGGGCTTAGGCGCCTCCACCCAGCCTCCCGAAGGTGGCTTCAAAGCCGTCGCGGTCGCCGCGGGCGAGATAGGCGGCCTGCTCGACGAGACGGTCGCGCTCGATGCGGCCCTTGAACGGCCCCATCCGGTCGTCGAGGAAGGCGATCTCGTTCTCGCCGAGCCCGGCGAGCTGCTCGAAGCGGGTGATGCCGCAGGCGTTGAGCTGGGCGGCGAGCTTCGGGCCGACTCCCTTCATGGTCTGGAGGTCGTCCGGCGGGCCCCCGGCGGACGGAATGTTCGGGTGCGCGTCGACGCCGAGGAACTCTCCGGCGACGTCGCGGGCGGCGGCCGAATATTCGTCCGGCACGCTGTTCCCTTCCGGCCCATCGCGCGGGGCAGCTCGGGGCGCCGCCGACGGCTGGGCCTCGACGCTCCGGTCCGGCGCGGGCGTCCCGCCGCGGCCGCGGAAGGCCCAGAAGGCGACAACGATCGCCACCAGCAGCGCGACGACGATCGGGATAAGGTTGTTCTGGAGGAGAGCGATCATTCTTGTCCCTTCAATAGTCGAGGAAGGACGTCCGCTTGCGGCGGCCGAAGAGGAGGGCGCCGAGACCGAAGCCGAGCGCATAGGCGAAAGCGAGCTGGATCTCGGTTTCGACGAGGAGGGGCAGGGGCCAGAGGCCGGATCCCGGCTCGTCCGACCAGCGCGCGTTCCCCATGCCGTCGATGAGCGCGACGCGGCCGACGAGGCCCGGCTCGTCGCGCATGCCGTGGCGCTGGAAGTCGTCGGCCGGCCCCGAGAGAACGGCCTTTCGTGACAGCGGGTCGCGGGCCATCCGGACGCCGATATTGGGAAGCTCGGCATAGGCGACCACGTCCTTCGCCTCCGCCTCGAGCGCATTCACGAACGCGGCCCCGCGCCCCATCGGAGCGTGCCAGATCCAGCCCATGAGCAGCACGGCCAGGAGGCCGATGAGGATTTTCGCGGTCCGCGACATCGGCACCTTCTCTATGAGGAAACGCCGCGCTGTCCAGCGCGAGCGCGCGCAATCTCGCGCCAGCCTATGTCGCGGCGGCAGAAGCCGGAGGGAAAGTCGATCCGGTCGAGGGCCGCATATGCGCGCTCCCGCGCCTCCGCGACCGAGGCGCCGCGGGCGGTGACGGCGAGCACGCGGCCGCCGTTTGCGACCAGGCGGCCGTCCTCGAGGATGGTGCCGGCGTGGAAGACACTGGCGCCCTCTGCCTCAGCCTCGGCGATGCCGGCGATGGCACCGCCGCGCTCCGGGGTCCCCGGGTAGCCGTTCGCCGCCATCACGACGGTAAGGGCCGCGTCCTTAGCGAAGCGCGGCGCCTCCGCCTCGGCCAGCCGGCCGCGCGCCGTCGCCAGCATCAGCGGGAGGAGGTCGCCCTCCAGCCGCATCATCAGCACTTGGCATTCCGGATCGCCGAAGCGGACGTTGTACTCGATCAGCTTCGGCCCCTCGGCCGTCAGCATCAGGCCGGCATAGAGGATGCCGGAATAAGGCGCTCCCCGCTCCGCCTGAGCGCGGACGGTTGGAACGACGATCTCCCGCATCACCCGCTGGGCGACTTCGGGCGTGACGATCGCAGCGGGACTGTAGGCGCCCATCCCGCCCGTGTTTGGACCGGTGTCGCCGTCGCCGACGCGCTTGTGATCCTGGGCGTTGCCGAAGGGGAGGACGGTCATCCCGTCGGTGAGGGCGAAGAAGCTCGCTTCCTCGCCTTCGAGGAACTCCTCGATCACCACCGCCTCGCCGGCGCCGCCGAAGCCGCCGTCGAACATCTCGCCGAGCGCGGCCTGCGCCTCCTCGGGCGTCGCCGCGATGATCACGCCCTTGCCCGCGGCGAGGCCGTCCGCCTTGATCACGACGGGCAGTGGGAAATCCTCCAGCGCGGCCTCCGCCGCGAGCCGGTCCGAAGCGCGGCAATAGCGGGCGGTTGGGATGCCGTAGCGGGCGCACAGATCCTTGGTGTAGCCCTTCGACCCTTCGAGCTGAGCCGCCGCCTTGTTCGGGCCGAACACGGCGAAGCCGGTGGCGCGCAGGTTGTCCGCGAGGCCGTCGACCAGCGGCGCCTCCGGGCCGATGACGACCAGCTCGATGGCGTGGCGGCGGCAGAAATCGACCACCGCCCGGTGGTCGGCGGCGTCGAGAGCAACTATTTGGGCATGCTCGGCGATGCCGGGATTTCCGGGCGCGGCGAACAGCTTGGCGAGCAGCGGCGATTGCGCCAGCTTCCAGGCGAGCGCATGCTCGCGGCCGCCCGAGCCAAGCAGCAGGACATTCATGGACGACGCCCCTACGACCGACACCCCGCTCCTGGCAACCGAAGCGCCCGGCGACAATGCCGCCGCCTTCTCGGTATCGGAGCTGGCAATGCGGCTGAAGCGGACGGTGGAGGATGCGTTCGGCTTCGTGCGGGTGCGGGGCGAGATTTCCGGCTGGAAGCGCGCCGCCTCCGGGCATTGCTACCTGTGCCTCAAGGACGAGAAGGCGGTCCTCGACGGGGTGCTGTGGAAGGCGACCGCCGCCGCGCTGCCGTTCCGGCCCGAGGACGGGATCGAGGTCGTGGCGACCGGCAAGCTCACCACCTATCCGGGCCGCTCGCGCTACCAGATCGTCATCGAACGGCTGGAGCTGGCCGGCCAGGGGGCGCTGATGGCTTTGCTCGACAAGCGCCGCCGCGCGCTTGCCGCCGAGGGCCTGTTCGACGAGAGCCGCAAGAAGAAGCTGCCCTTCCACCCGCGCGTGATCGGCGTCGTCACCTCTTCGACGGGCGCGGTGATCCGCGACATCCTCCACCGCCTCGCCGACCGCTGTCCGAGCCACGTCCTCGTCTGGCCGGTGAAGGTGCAGGGCGAAGGCGCCGCCGCCGAGGTCGCCGCCGCGGTGCGCGGCTTCGACGCGCTGCCCGCCGGCGGGCCGGTGGCGCGGCCCGATCTGGTCATCGTCGCGCGCGGCGGCGGGTCGATCGAGGACCTGTGGGCCTTCAACGAGGAGGAGGTGGTACGCGCCGTCGCCGCCTGCTCGATCCCGATCATCTCCGCCATCGGCCACGAGACCGACACGTCCTTGTGCGACTTCGCCGCCGACGTCCGCGCCCCCACCCCCACCGCCGCCGCGGAGATCGCGGTACCGGTGCGCGGGGATTTGCTGGGATCGCTGCGCGAGCTCGGCTTCCGCATCGAGCGCTGCGCCCGCCGCGCCGCCGAGCGGGCCGCCGAGCAGCTCGAGGCGAGCCTGCGCCACTGGCCGGCGCGCGAGGCGCTGCTCGCGCCGCAGCAGCAGAAGCTCGACGAGCTCGGCGACCGCCTCCCCCGCGCGCTGCGCGCCGAGCTGGGCCACGCCCGCGCCGCCCTCGCCGAGACCGCGGGGGCGCTGCGGCCGGGCCTGCTCGAAGGCTCGTGGCGGCGCGCCCGCGAGCGGCTCGACGGGCTGTGGCGCGTCGCCCAGCTCGCCCACCCCAACAAGCCGCTGGAGCGCGGCTATGCGCGGGTCGAGGACAAGAACGGCAAGACATTGATGTCCGCCGCCGCGGCCAGGGCGGCGGGGCGGCTCAAGCTCGTCTTCGCCGACGGCGGGGTCGATGCGACCGCCGGCGGCGCTTCGGGCGTTGAGCGGCCGCGCCGCGCATCCTATCTGAAGCCGGCGGCCGAGCAGCCCAAGCTGTTCTAGAAGGGACGAGATGGCGATGCTGATGTCGAACAAGGGCCGGGAGGCGCGGGTCCATTACATGGCGGGCACCTTCCGCGTGCTGAGCCCCGGCGACTATGTGACCTGCGCCGCGACCGGCCGCCCCATCCCGCTCGACGAGCTCAAATATTGGAGCGTCGCCCGCCAGGAAGCGTATGCGACCCCCGAAGCCTCGGTGGAGGCGATCAAGGGCCGCTGAGCCGCCCGGCGCTGCCTAGAGCTGCCGCCGCGCGCGCACGCCGGGCTCGTTGCCGATCCGCATCATGTAGCTGCCGAGCGAGGCTTTCACGACCTTCACCTTCGTGCCCTTCTTCGGCACGATCGCGATCGTGTTGTGGTCCGTCTGCACCCAGGTGCTGCCGTCCTCGAGGCGCACCACCCACTGGCCGTTCTCGTTCGTGTAGGCGTTGACGACCGTGCTTTCGATCGACTTCACCTCCTCGGCATCGTCGTCGCCGCCGCCGCCGAACAGGTGGAGGCGGGGGATTTCCAGGCCGAACAGGGTGCGGCGGGTCTCGCGAATCTGCTTCTTGTCGACGACGACGAGGTCGTGCCGGTCGCTCGCCTGCTCGAGCGCCGCGGCGGTGGTGTCGAAGCATTGGAGCCGCGCTTTCTCGTCGGCGATGCCGCGACACTTCAGCAAGGCCTCGAAGGTTTCGGGCCGCTCCACCGCCGCCGGCTTCTTCGCGATCGCAACCGACGCCGCCGCGACCAGCGCGACGCCCGCAGCCAAACCACCCACCGTCCTCAGCATCCGCAGGGCCCTCCCAGATCTCGCGCCACATTGCGGCAGCGCCGCCCGCCGCGCAATCGCCTTCCTCAGTCGCACGGCCCGTAGCCGTGCCGCTCCGCCCACGGGCAGAGCAAAGGCAGCACCTTCGCCATCTGCGCCCGGTACCGCTGCCACCGCCCCGCCGCGCCCCGGTAGAGCGGCTGGGTGACCTGCGCATAGCTTGGTGTGACGATCGTCCCGCGCGCCGCGGCGGTGCGGCGGTGGTCGAGCAGGTCCGGCACCCAAAGAAGGCCGACGAAGTCGATCAGCGCCCGCATCTCCGCCTCGGGCTCCGCGATCAGCGTCTCGTAGCGCAAGGCGTGGACGTCGAGCGGCAGCCCTCCGCGGCAGCGCTCCCAGAAGGCGAAGACGGCATCGTACAGCGCGGCGGCATCGCCCAAATCGAGGAAATTGGCCATCGCATCGTTCGGCTCGAACGCTTGCATGAACCCGCTGAGCACGGCGTCGCAGGGATGGCGGAGCGACAGGACGATCTTCGCGTCGGGGAACAGCCGGTGGATGAGCGGCGCGCCCAGCATGTTGAGCGGCAGCTTGTCCACCACCGTCTTGCCGGCTGCCTCCGGCGCGATGGCGTCGAGCGCCTCGAAATAGGCGCCGCGCAGCCGTTCGGTCTCGGCTTCGTCGAGGTCCGGCAGCCGCGTGAAGTCGCCCAGCGCGTCCCGCGCCCGCTCGAGGACCGGCTCCTCCTCGAGCACGTGGACGTCCGGATGACCCATGAGGAAAGTGTCGAGCAGGGTCGTGCCGGAGCGGGGAAAGCCGACGAGGAAGACCGGCGCCGGGCGCGGGCCCGGCGGCACCGACCCCCAGCGCCCGAACCAGTCCGGCGCCATGACCGCCGTCATGCCCTCGATCCGCGCCCGGTATCCGGCGGGGTCGCAGCCGCGCGAGGACTCGGCCGCGGCGGCGTTCATCTCGGCGAAGGCGGCGAAGGCTTCGTCGGGCCGGTCGAGGGCGTCGGCGAGGCGGCCGATCAGCGCCGCCCGCCGCTCCGGCTCGAGCTCGGCCGGCGCTCCCCGCGCCGCGGCCAGCGCCGCCTCCAGCCGCCCCTCCCGCCGCAGCACGATCGCGTGGAGATAGCCGAGCGCCGGCCCGTCCGCGCCGGCCGCCCCGGCCTCGGCGAGCAACGCGGGCACCGCGTCCAGCCGGTTGGCGCGCTCGTGCAATATGCCGAGCTCCAGCCAGGCGAGCGGCTCGGCCGGGGCCAGCCGCAGCGCTTTCCGATAGGCCGCCTCCGCTCCCGCTTCGTCCCGCAGCGCCCAGCGCAGCCGCCCAAGCTCGATCCACGCCTCGGTCTCGCCGGGGGCGAGGCGCACCGCCTGCTCCAACGGTGGCAGCGCCTCGTCGATACGGCCCGCGCGGCGCAGCAACGCGCCGAGCGCGAGCAGGATCGCCGCGTCGCCGGGCGCCAGCCGTGCCGCTTCCCGCGCTGCGTCGAGCGCTTCGGCGTCGCGGCCGGCGGCGAGCAGCGCCTGGGCGAAATTGCGCCAGGCTGCTGCGACGCGCGGCTGCAGCGCGACGGCGCGCGCGAGCGCCTCGGCAGCGCCGGCGGCATCGCCCAGGGCGCGCCGCGCATTGCCGAGATTGTTCCAGATCTCCCAGTCCGCCGGCTGCGCCGCCACCACCGCCTCATAGGCCGCCGCCGCGCCGGCCGCGTCGCCGGCCTCCTGCAGCAGATAGCCGCGCAGGCGCTGCAGCTCCGGCTCGGCATCGGCAGCGCAGAGCGCGAGCGCTCCCGCCCGGTCGCCGAGCATCGCCAGCGCATTGGCGAGGTCCGGGCGAAGCCGCGGCAGGTCGGGCGCCTTTTCGAAGGCGCGCTTCAGGAAGGCGGCGCCCGCGGCGAGGTCGCCGGCCCGGCAGCAGGCGACGCCGACCAATTGGAGGAGCGGCGCGTTGCCCGGCTCGGCGAGCAGTGCCTCTTCCCCGGCCGCGCGGGCGCCGGCGAGGTCGCCGCGCCGCAAGCGCTCCGCCACCGCCGCCACCGCCTGCCCGCCCGCCGCGGCGGGCGACTCGCTCACGGCTTCTCGCCCCAGTGGCGGTAGAGCTTCTGCTGGATGAGCTGGAGCCGGCTGAAATTGTCGTGGCTCATGTTCAGCCCCTCCAGCGCCGCGACCTCGTTCAATTCGTAGAGGAGCTGGCGCTGGAACGTGTCCTTGATGCGGCTCTGGATGAAGGTGATCGCCACCAGCCGCTCGCCGGATATGACCGGCTCGACCTCGTGGAGGGTGTCGGACGGGTAGACGATGGCGGTGCCCGGCGGCAGCCGGAAGTGCATCTCCCGCGTCCCCAAGGTGATGCGCAGCGCACCCCCTTCATATTGGTCGGGATCGTTGAGGAAGACGGTGCAGCTGATGTCCGAGCGGATCACCCCGTTGGGGAGCTGGATGTAGGCGGCGTCCGCATGCGCGCCGTAGCGCATGCCGGGCTGGTAGCGGGTGAGGAGCGGCGGCGCGATGCTGGCGGGGAAGGTGAAGTTGCGGAACTCCTCGCTCGCCATCAGCGCGCGCAGCACGATCTCCGCGGAGCGCTGATAGGCCGCGGGGTCGTGCAACTGGAGGTTTTGCTTCGCTGTGTTGTGGGGATTGGAGATGCGGCCGTCGACGAAGGGCGCCGACGCCGCGATGCGCCGAAGCTCCTCCACGTCGTGCCGACCCAGTATCTCGATTTCCTTGAACATTTCCCCCCTCAAATCCGGTCGAGCGCGGCGCCGATGGCCGGCCAGCGCTGCCCCAGCCGATCGAGCCCCGCAAGTGCCGCCGCGATGTCGGCGCCGAACCGCCGCCGCGCGTCCGCCAGCACCTCGCGCCGCAGCGCGGGAGTGTAATCATATTCGAGCGCCTTCGAATAGCGCCGCATGAGGGGACCCTGCACCAACGCTTGCGCTTCTGCGGCCCCTGCCGGCGCGCCGAGGAACGCGGCGGCGGCGCCCAGCGCGTCGGCGGGTGCGGCGAGGAAATCGTCGAAATCGATCCAGCGCACCCGATCGGAGCCGAGCAGGGCCGCGCTGCGGGCGAGCGAGGTCATTTCGCAGGCCCAGCCGACCGCCGCCTTCTGCGCCTCGCTCAGCCGGTCCGCAGCGAGCACGAGATCCGGGCAGCGCGATGCGAGACGCTCGATCCGGGAGGGCGTCAGCATCGCCAGCTCCTGCCGCGACGCGTCGCCGCCGAGGATCGTCTCGATATAGGCCTGCGGGCGGACGTAGAGGAGCAACGCCCGGGAGCCGGCGGAGACCAGGCGGTCGGCGATCTCGCTGGTGAAGCTCGTCGCCTTGACGAGCGCGCGCTGCCCGGGGCGGAAGGTGCGGGAGAGGAGGGCGGCGAGCCTGTCCAGCCGCTCCGCTTCGCCGCCCCCCCAGCGGCCGGCGGCGAGCGCCTCGGCGAAGGTGCGGAGCAACAGGGGTTCGCGCAGGGAGAGAAAGCCCGGCAGCTCGCCAAGCAGCCGCGACAGCAAAGTCGAGCCGACATGGCCGATATGGAAGATATATTGCGCGTCCCGGCGCTCCTGCTGTCCAAGCGCCGTCGCGATCTCGGTCCATGCGACGTCGTGCCGGGGCGCAGCGGGATCGAGCGCGCGCTGGTCGAGGAAGCTCGCCGCCCGCAGCCCCGCCTCCCCCATCCGCACGAACGTCAGCCTGTCGGCGGCGCAGTCCAGGAAGAACGGGAACCAGGCCGGGTCGGATGCAAGTGCCGCTGGCGACGGCGATGCGGGCTCGGCGGCGTTCATCGCACTTATGTTAGCGGCTCCGGCCCGGCGCGACCACTCGTCCGGGGCGATCTTGGCAGGCCCGGTCCCCGTTCTCCTTCGTTTCCGGACAGTAACCGTGGTAATTGAGCCACACCGGCCCCTTTTCTCTCTGCGCAAGCCGCGCGGTGATTGCTTCGGAATCGTTACAACCTGTAGATGGATGGTGGCTTGCCGGCTTTTCCGCCGGTGCTCAGGGACGACTAAAAGGATCCGCGGCCCAGCCGCAAAAAGGGGACGGACATGAACAAGACCCGTATTCTGAACACGCTGCTCGCGACCACCTTTATCGGCGGCGTGATCGGCCTTGCGACGCCGGCGGCGGCGCAGACCACGCCTCCGGCCGACCAGCCGCGCACGGGCGACCAGACGCAGCCCCAGGCCGGCCCCGTCGAGGGCTCGCCGAGCACCACCCCGGCCAACGGCCAGGGGGACGAGAATGGCGCGATCGTCGTCACCGGCACCCGCATTCCGCAGCCGAACCTTTCCTCGGCCAGCCCGATCACGGTCCTCAACAACGCCGAAGTGAAGCTGCAGGGCACGGCCCGCACCGAGGACATCATCAACTCGCTGCCGCAGTCCTTCGCGTCGCAGGGCTCCAACATCTCGAACGGCGCCACCGGCACCGCGACGGTCAACCTGCGCGGCCTCGGTTCGCGCCGGACCCTCGTCCTGGTCAACGGCCGCCGCCTGATGCCGGGCGATCCGCGCTCGCCGGTCGCCGACATCAACTTCATCCCGGCGCTCGCCGTCGACCGCATCGACGTGCTGACGGGCGGCGCCTCGTCGGTCTACGGCGCGGACGCCGTGTCGGGCGTCGTCAACTTCGTCATGGACACGAAGTTCGAGGGCATCCGCATGGATGCGCAATATTCGTTCTTCGATCACATGAATAACGACAATATCGGCGGCTACCAGGCGGCGAACGCGGCCCGCGGCTTCACCGTGCCGACCGGCCACACCGCCGACGGCGGCACGGTCGACGCCAGCCTCGTCATCGGCGCCGGCTTCGACGACGGCCATGGCCACATCACCGCCTACGCCACCTACCGCCGCCAGCATTCGGTGCTGCAGCGCGACCGCGACTATTCCTTCTGCTCGCTCGCGGATCGCACCCCGGCCCAGGCCGCGACGCTCGGCCGCAACTTCAACTGCGGCGGCTCGGGCACCTCGGCCAACGGTACCTTCCTGACCAACGTCGGCACCTTCCAGGTCGGCAGCGGCCGCAACTTCATCCCGGGTTCGACGCCGTTCAACTTCGGCCCGTACAACTACTTCCAGCGCCCGGACGAGCGTTACACGTTCGGCGCCTTCGCCGATTATGAGATCAGCAGCGCGCTGCATCCCTACATGGAAGCGATGTTCATGGACGACCGCTCGGTCGCCCAGATCGCTCCGTCGGGCGACTTCGGCAACACGACGACGATCAACTGCGACAACCCGCTGCTCTCCGCGCAGCAGCGCTCGATCGTCTGCTCGCCGGCCAACCTCGTCGGCGCGAACGGCAAGGCCACCGGCACGCCGACCGTGTTCATCGACCAGAACGGCAACCCCTACTTCCAGGGCGTCGTCTACCCGCTCCGCCGCAACGTCGAGGGCGGCGGCCGCCGCGACGACCTGCAGCACACCGACTATCGCGTCGTCGCCGGCATGCGCGGCGATCTGGGCGGCGGCTTCTCCTACGACGCCTCCTACCAGTATGGCCGGGTCGTCTTCGCCCAGACCTACTTCAACGACTTCTCGGTGACGCGCCTCAATCGCGCCCTCGACGTCGTGACGGGTCCGGGCGGCACGCCGGTCTGCCGCTCGACGCTGAACGGCACCGATCCGAACTGCGTCCCCTACGACATCTTCGCGCCGGGCGGCGTCACCCCCGCCGCGCTCGCCTATCTGCAGACGCCGGGCTTCTCGCGCGGCAACACGCAGGAGACGGTGGCGACCGCGTCGGTTACCGCGCAGCTCGGCGAATATGGTCTCCAGACCCCGTGGGCGAACCACGGCCTGGCGATCAACGTCGGCGGCGAGTATCGCAAGGAGAAGCTGGAGTTCAACACCGACCAGGCCTTCTCGACCGGCGACCTCGCCGGCCAGGGCGGCGCCACGATCGGCGTCAGCGGCCAGTATCACGTCAAGGAGGCCTTCACCGAGGTCCAGCTGCCGCTGGTCGAGGATCGGCCCTTCTTCCAGCTGCTCGAAGTCCGCGGCGGCTACCGCTATTCCAAGTATCAGATCGCGGCGAACAGCTTCTCGACCGACACCTGGAAGATCGAGGGCGAGTGGGCGCCGGTTCGGGACATCAAGTTCCGCGCCTCCGTCAACCGCGCCGTCCGCGCCCCGAACATCGTCGAGCTCTTCTCGACGCAGTCGGTCGCGCTCGACGGCTCGACGGATCCGTGCGCCGGCGCGACCCCGTCCGCCACGCAGGCCCAGTGCGCCCTTACCGGCGTCACCGCGGCCCAGTACGGCAACGTCCGCGCCAATCCGGCCAACCAGTATAACGGCCTGCAGGGCGGCAACCCCAACCTGACGCCGGAGAAGTCGGACTCGCTGACCGCGGGCATCGTGCTCCAGCCGCGCTTCCTGCCGCGCTTCGCCTTGTCGATCGACTACTTCAACATCCGGCTGAAGAACTCGATCGGTCCGCTCGGCGCCGACGTGATCATCTCCCAGTGCATCGCGACCGGGCAGCCCTTCTATTGCTCGAAGGTTCACCGCGGCAACGGCGGCACCCTCTATCTGTCGCCGAACGGCTACATCGAGGACGTCAACGTGAACGCCGGTGGCCTCTCGACCCGCGGCATCGACATCAACGGCTCCTACACGCAGCCGCTGCCGTCGGGCTGGGGCAGCCTCGCCGTCAGCATGGTGGGCACCTACCTCAACTCGCTGCGCGTCAATCCGGACGGCAACGTGATCTACAATTGCGCCGGCTATTTCGGCGCGCAGTGCGGCACGCCGAACCCGAAGTGGCGGCACAAGCTGCGGGTGACCTACACGGCGCCCGGCGGTATCGGCCTCTCCGGCCAGTGGCGCTACTTCTCGAAGGTGGATCGCGACGTCCTGAGCCCCGATCCGGATCTGGCCGCCGCCGCCCGTACGGCCGGCAGCGACCACATCAAGGCGCAGAGCTACTTCGACCTGGTGCTGACCGCGCGTATCGGCGATCACTACCAGTTCCGCCTCGGCGCCAACAACGTCTTCGACAAGCTGCCGCCGGTCCTGGTGACGCCTGCCCCGTTCGGCAACGGCAACACCTACCCGCAGGTGTACGACTCCCTGGGTCGCTACATCTTCGCCGGCGTCACGCTCGACTTCTAAGTCGGCCGGACATCGCAACTCTCGGCGGGCCTCTTCGGAGGCCCGCTTTTTTTTGGATCATTCGCCGCGGAGGGCGGCGAAGAAGGGGTCGAGGTGCCGCGCGTAGTGGCGCCAGCGGCCTGAGGCGCGGGCGTAGAGCGGCTCGTGGACTTGGCCGGCGCTGGCGGTCCGCACCGCCGCCTTGCTCCCGGCATAAGCGAGCGCCGCCTCGCCGTGCGGGATGCCGGTGAAACGGAACAAGGCCTCGATCGTCGCGCGCGGCTCGGCGACCAGCGCCTCATAGTCGAAGCGGTGGATGTCCTCCGGCCAGAGCGTTTCCCAATGCGCCATCAGCCGCCGGTACTGGCGCTGCCAGTGGCCGATGTCGGCGAGGTCCGTCGCGTAGGCCATCGCCGGATCGAGGTGCAGGAAGAAGGTCGAGACCGCGACGTCGGCCGGTGCCCTGACCGTGTGGACGATCTTCGCGCGCGGGAAGAGCCGCTTGATGAGCCCGACGTGGAGGAAATTGTCCGGCCTTTTGTCGGTGTGGAAAGCAGCCTCCCCCCGGGCCGCGCGCAGCCTTTCCCGGTAGGTCCCGCGCAGCCGCGCCACCTCCCGCTCCGGGAGTCCCGCTATCGCTTCCGGATAGTCCCGCACCGAAGCGGCGATCTCCGGGACGATCGGCAGCTCTCCTCCCGTCACCACGCCCTCGCCCCCGGCAAGGATCTGCTCCGCCAGGGTCGATCCGGACCGGAACAGCCCGAGGATGAACACCGGCGCGGCTCCCGCATCGTTCCCGGCGGGAGGCGGCGCGGCGGGGAAGGCGGCGATCATCCGGTCGATGCCCGCCTCCACCGCGGCGCGGTCGTAGCGGATCGGGCACGCCTCCCGCGCGGCGCGATTGGCGGCCTCTGCCTCTGCGAACGCCGCGTCATACGCACCGGCGCGGTCGAGCGCCCCCGCCAGCGCATAGCCGATCTCCGCTCGCTCGGCCGGCCCGAACCCGGGCGACGCCAGCCGCTCCCGCGCTGCCTGCGCCAGCGGATCGTCCGCCCCGGCGAGATCGGAGACTCCCATCAGCCGGGCAAGCGGCGTCGCTTCTTCCGGCGCGAGCGCGAGCGCGCGGGCATAGTCGGCGCGGGCCTTCGCCCGCTCGCCCCGGTCTTCGTGGAGGTTTCCGCGATTGAGGAGTGCGGGAACATAGTTCGGGGCGAGCCGGAGCGCCGCCTCCAGCTCGTGCTCGGCGAGATCGCTGCGGCCGAGATCGTCGGAGAAGATGATGCCGCGGTTGAGATGCACTTCCTCCGGACCCTCCGCCCCGCGGGCGAGCGCCTCTGCGTAGGAGGCGAGCGCGGCCTCGAAGCGCCCCGCTTGCCGCTCCAGCCGAGCGAGATTGTACCAGCTGTTCGGCATTGCCGGGCGCAGCCGCAGCGCCGCGCGGTAGGCGGCGATCGCTTCGGCAAGCCGCCCCGCCTCGCGATGCCGTGCGGCGTCGCGGATCAGGTCCTCGGGCGTGACGGCGGGTCCCTCCACCGCGCCAGCGCTAATCGACCCTTCCGATGCTGTCGAGGCGCGCGCGGCTTTGCAATCGCGCGGGAACGCGGCACAACGGCGGCGTGAGCGAAGTCCCCTCCACCGCGGAAGACCAGGCCGACGCGGCCGCCGCCGCCGGGCGCGCCGCGGAGGCGCGCCGGTTGCTCGAGGCCGCCGTCCAGGAGACGCCGGAGCGGGCGCCGGCCTGGCTGAAGCTCGCCGCCATGTGCCGCGCCGGCGGCGACCTTCCGGCGGGGCTCGCCGCCGTCGGCCGCGCGCTGGCGATCAACCCGCTCGATTTCTCCGCCCTCCTCTCCAAGGCGGCGATGCTGGAGCGGATGGGCCGCACGGGCGAGGCGGGGCAGGCTTATGGCCACGCCCTTGCCCAACGCCCCCCGGCGGACAAGCTCCCGGTGGCGCTCGCCGGGGCGATCGCCCATGCCGAAGCCGCCTATCGCCGCCACCAGGCGCAGAGCGTGGCGCTGCTGACCGCCGCGATTCCCGAGGACGCCGGTCTCGATCCGGACGAGCGCCGGCGGGCCGAGCGCTTCTGCACGAATTTTGCCCGTGTGACGAAGCCCTATGCGCAGGAGCCCAGCCACTTCCATTATCCGGGCCTGCCGCCCGTCGAGTTCCACGACCGCGCCCATTTCCCCTGGCTGGCGGCGCTCGAGGCGGGGTGGAGGGACGTCAAGGCGGAGTTCGAGGCCCTGCTCGCCTCCGAGGCGGCGGAGCTGGTGCCCTATGTCCAATATCCCGAGGACGTTCCGCTGGCCCAGTGGCGGGCGCTCAACTGGTCGCGCGAATGGACGGCGATCCACCTCCTCCAGAACGGGCGCCAGGTGGAGCGCAACGCCCGCCATTGCCCAAGGACGCTCGCCCTGCTCGCCGGGACGTCCCAGCCCGACGTGCCCGGCCGCTGCCCCAATGCGATGTTCTCGCTCCTCGCCCCGCACACGCGCATCCCGCCCCACACCGGTGTCGCCAACACCCGCCTCGTTTGCCACCTGCCGCTGGTCGTCCCGCCGGACTGCGGCTTCCGGGTCGGCGCCGAGACGCGGGCCTGGGTGCCCGGCGAGGCCTTCGTGTTCGACGACACGATCGAGCATGAAGCCTGGAACGAGAGCGGCGAGCTGAGAGTGGTGCTGATCTTCGACGTCTGGGCCTGGGCGCTGAGCGCGGCGGAGCGGCGCGCCGTCGCGGCGGTGATGGCCCAGAGCGACGCTCCCACCTCCGAAGGCCTCTGAGGCGCAGATGGACGCGGGGTCGCGGCAACGGGCAAGGGCGGCACTCGCCGCCGCGCGGCCCCAGGACGCCACCGCGACCTTCAACGCCGCGATCGACGCGCTTCAGGCGGGGCTGGAGGACGAGGCCCTCCCGCGCGTCGAGGCTGCGCTGCGCCTGCACCCGCGCGATCCCAGGCTGTGGCAGATTGCCGGCCTCCTGCACCGCCAGATCGACGCGCTCGCGCCGGCGATCGACGCCTTCACCCGCGCGGGCGCGCTCGCGCCTGCCGACGCGCGCATCGCCCACAGCCTCGCGCGCGTTCACCTCGAGGCGGGGCTCCCCGCCGTCGCGCTGTTCCAGGCGGCGTGGCGCCTCGCGCCGAACGACGGCGACCTCATCCTCGGCCTCCTCGCCGCGATCAGGAGCGAAGCCGGCATCGCCGCGTCGCTCGAGGCGCTGGAGCGCGTGCTCGCCCAGCACCCGCTGTGGATGCCGGGCCACGATCTCGCGGCGCGCCTGCGCTGGGAAATGGGCGAGCGCGACGGCTTCGCCATCACCCTGGAGCGGGCGCTGGAGGCGCAGCCGCGCAATATCGACCTCTGGGCCGCCTACATCCTCGTCCTCCTCAACGGCGACCTGTACGAGCGCGTGCTGGACGCCGTGACCCGCGGCCGAGCGGCGGCGGGCCCGGCGCCGGTGTTCGACGTCAACGAAGCGGTGGCCCGCTCCGAGCTGGGCGAAGGGACGGCGATCGACCCGCTGTTCGCGCGTCTGGAGCGGCACGACGACCCCGCCGTTCGCGTCCGCCACGTCCGCCACTTGCTGCGTACCGGCCGCCCCGAGGAGGCGGCCCTGCTCGCCTGGCGGATGCGCGAGACGCCCTCGGCCTTCATGTTCTGGCCCTATCTGGCGACAGCCTGGCGCATGACCAGCGACCCGCGCTGGGCTTGGCTGGAAGGCGATCCAAGCTTCGTCGGCGTTTACGATCTTGCCGACCGCCTGCCGCCGCTGGAGGCGCTCGCGCAGCGGCTGCGGTCGCTCCACCGGACGACCCATCAGCCGCTCGAACAATCGGTCCGGGGCGGCACGCAGACCGACGGCGCGCTCTTCTCCCGCCTCGAGCCGGAGATCCGCCGGCTCCGGCAGGTCGTCGCCGAAACGGTTGCGGAGCATGTGGCGCAGCTGCCGCCGCCGGATCCGTCCCACCCGCTGCTCTCGCCCGGGCGGGGAGGGAGGGTGCGCTTTGCGGGCTCCTGGTCGGTGCGGCTGACCGACGGCGGCCATCACGCGAACCACGTCCATCCGTTCGGCTGGTTCAGCTCGGCGCTCTACGTGGCGCTGCCCCCGGCGGAGGCGCGCGGGCCGGAGCCGGCCGGATGGCTGGCCCTGGGTGAGCCGCAGGCGCAGCTCGGGCTCGCCGTCGAGCCGTTCCGCCTCGTCGAGCCGAAGCCGGGGCGGCTCGTCCTCTTCCCGTCGACCATGTGGCACGGGACCCGGCGGTTCGCCCAGGGCGAGCGGCTTACCGTCGCATTCGACGTGGCGCCGCCGCCGGCGGACTGATCACTCGGCCGCTTCGGCGAAGCGGGAGAGATCGAGGCTGTCCCGCACCTGGGCGAGATAATCTTCCAAGGCGGCATCGAACGGACGAAGCATCGCGCCGCGAGTGCTGGCGAGGGCGGTGAGCGCCGGCGCCGCGGTCTCGAGCGGCTCGACCAGGCCGGGGTCGAACCCCGCGCCCTCGGCGAGCCGCCGCGCGAAGGCGAACCAGCTCAGCCGGCCCGGATTGGCCAGGTGCCAGATGCCCTTCTCCCCGTCGATCAGCAGGTCGAGCGTCGCGTGGCAGAGGTCCGGCACGTAGGTCGGCGAGACCTCCGTCCGCGCGCAGGCCTGTACCGATTCTCCTGCGGCGAGGCGGGAGAGGACGTGCCAGGCGAAATTGTAGCGGTCCCAGGGGCCGAAGAAGGCGCTGGCGCGCACGACGAGGGCCTCCGGCAGGGCGGCGAGCACCCGCCGCTCGGCCTCCGCCTTGCTCGCGCCGTAGACGCAGGCGGGGCTGACGGGGTCCTCCTCAGTGTAGGACCGCCCGAGCGTGCCGTCGAAGACCAGGTCGGAGGAGAAGGTGACCAAGGGAATCCCCGCGTCGGCGCAGGCGCGGGCGAGATTTCCCGCGCCCTCGGCGTTCGCGGCCATGCAGGCCTCGCGCTCCCTCTCCGCATCGGCGACGCGAACGAAGCCGGCGGTGTTGATCACCGCCCAGGGCCGCTGCGCCGAGATCGCCGCCTCGATCGAACCCGCGTCGCCGAGATCGAGTTCGTCGCGCGCGGTCAGGCAGAAGGGGAGGGCGCGCTCCTCGCAGATGCGGGCGAAGGCGTTGCCGAGGGTTCCGGTGGCGCCGGTGATCAGCAGCTTGCGCCCGCCCCAGTCCGAGGGCTTGCGACGCTCGTTCCACGCGTAGAGGCGCGGCGGCCGGCGCCACCAGCCGGGGCTGTCGAGGACGGCATGGTCGAACAGGTCGCCCGCCGCATAGGCCCTGGCGGCGGCCGCGATGACGGTCGGTCGCGGCGTGCCGCTGCGCACGTCGAAGACGCCGACGTCGTAGAAGCCGTTGCGCCGGGTCAGGAGGAAGCGCCAGTCGACATTGCCGAACATCGACCAGAGCGTGACGGCGCGCAGGTCCACGCCTTCCGCGCGCAGGGCGCCGGCCGTTTCCCAGACCTCGGCGAACCAGCGCAATTGCTCGTCGCGGTGGCAGCCGTGATGGACCTCGGTGACCGCCATCGGGATGCCGTAGCGCTCCCACGCCTCGCGCAGCCGCGGGCCGATGCCGGTGTCCGGCTCCAGGCGCTTCACCCGCACCGCCTCGGCGTCGACATAGCGGTCTCGCCGGTTCCCGCTCGCGTCGTGGCCCGGATAGAGCTCGATCCGATGGTCGAGGAAGCGCTCGCTGGTGAGATAATGGTTGATGCCGATCAGGTCCGGCGTCGCCTCGCCGCCCTCGAATGCCTCGATCTCGGCCGGACCGATGCCGGCGCCGAGCAGGATGTCGTGAAAAGGGTGACCCTTGGCGACCCGCCCGCACAGCAGGTCCAGGCTGAGCCAACGCCGCTCGTTCTCGTGCGCCGCCTGGTAGCGGAGCGGCTGGGTTGAGAAGGTCTTGCCGAGATCCTCGGTCTGGACGAGCTGCGCGCCGGGAATGACGCGGCGGATCGCACGCATCGCTTCCAGCGTGCCGGTGCATTCGTTGACCAGCGCCCGCAGGAAGGCCGGATAGTCCCGGCGGTGGGGGTACCAATGGCCGTAGAGGCCGGAAAAGCGCGCCGTCGTCAGCGGCTCGTTGACCGGAGTCCAGCGCTCGATCCAGGGGTAGCGCTCCGCCGCGCGCGCCGCGAAGGCTGCGAGCTTCTTGGGAAAGTCCGGATCGAGCAGGTCGGTATAGCGCGGGCCGGAGCCGTGGTGGAGGAGGCCGCCGATCACGTCGATGCCGCGCTCGCGCAGCATGGCGAGGCGCGCGTCGGTCCAGGACCAGTCGCATGCGTCCGGCCGCTCCGGCGCGATCGCTTCCCACAGGATCGGGTAGCGGACCGTGCGGATGCCGAGATCCGCCATCAGGTCGATGTCCTCGGGCCGTTCGGCGTGCCCGGTTTCGACGGTCTGGTCGCGATATTCGTCCCCGAGGCGGACGATGGTGCATTCGACGCCGCCCCAGAGTTCCAGGCCAAGCGTCTTCCGCGTCTCGTTCGTCATTCCACCTCAGTCTCGTTGTGGCGGGTCTGTAACGAACACGCGGCTCGCGGCGCCGGTTCCTGACAATCGGCGGGGTTTTGCCGCAGGTTAGGAGGTTTTTCCCGCGCTAGGGAAATCGCAACTTATCGGTGCGAACCTCTCGCCAGCGAGATTGGGAGAGGCCGATGAGCGTTCAGCAGGCGGTGGAGCCGGTACGCTGGGAGGACCGGCGCTGCGAGCCGCGCCACGAGGGGCTGGTCGAGAGCGCGATCATCTACTTCCGCGGAACGCCCAAGCTGGTGCCGGTGCTGAACATCTCCTCGCGCGGCACGATGATCGAAAGCGACATCGTCCCGCGCCTCGGCGAGACGATCCTCGTCGAGTTTCCCGAGTGCAGCCGCATCCACGCCTTCGTCCGCTGGGCGCGGGAGGGGCGCATCGGCCTCAATTTCGGCCACGAGATCGTGCTCGGCGGCTGAGCCCGCTTTAGCGAACCGCCCGCATCACCAGCGGCGCCACCCCCCGAACCATCCGCGCGATGCCGTCCGCATTGGGGTGCACCCGATCCGGCAGGTTGAGCTTCGCCTTGCCCGCCACGCCGGCGAGCAGGAAAGGGTAGAAGGGCAGGCCATATTTGGCCGCCAGCGCCGGGAAGATCGCGTTGAAGGCGCGGGTGTAGCGGGGGCCGAGGAAGGGCGGCGCGAGCATGCCGGCGAGGATCACCGGAATCGAGCGGCGGGCGAATTCGTCGAGCACCGCCTCCATGTCCTCGCGCGTCTCCTCGGGCGGCACGGCGCGCAGGATGTCGTTGCCGCCGAACGAGACGATGGCGAGGTCCGGCTGCGTCCGCAGCGCGTCGAGCGTCCAGCGCACCCGGCTGCGGGCATGGCCGGCCGTGTTGCCGGAGACGCCGGCGCCGATCACCTCCGCGTCCAGCCCCTGCGCGCGCAGCAGCGCCTCGAGCTGGGGCGCGAAGCCCTCGCCCTTGCGGACGCCGTAGCCCGCCATCAGGCTGTCGCCGAAGGCAAGGATGCGGATCGGGTCCGGGGCGGGAGCGGGGTTGGCGGCAGGCATCTGCGCACAAAAGCGACGGGCGGCCAAAGGGTTGCGCGCGATCGGCGAAAGACGCCGGCCCGCTGCCATTGCCGGCGGGCGCGGCGCCGCCTATCTCGCCGCCATGATCGACCTCTACACCGCCGCCACGCCGAACGGCTGGAAGGTCTCCATCGCGCTCGAAGAGCTGGCGCTCCCCTACGAACTCCATGTCGTCGACCTGCGCGCGGGCGACCAGAAGCAGCCTTGGTTCACCGCCATCAATCCGAACGGCCGCATCCCCGCCATCGTCGATCGCGACGAGGGCGATTTCGCCGTGTTCGAGAGCGGCGCCATCCTCCTCTACCTCGCGGAGAAGACGGGACGGCTGATGCCGGCCGACGCCAAGGGGCGCAGCCGCGTCGTCCAGTGGCTGATGTTCCAAATGGGCGGGGTCGGGCCGATGATGGGCCAGGCCAACGTCTTCACCCGCTACTTCCCCGAGCAATTGCCGAGCGTGATCGAGCGCTATCGGCGCGAGAGCCGGCGGCTGTTCGAGGTGATGGACGGCCACCTCGCCGACCATGAATGGCTCGCCGGCGACTATTCGATTGCCGACATCGCCAATTGGTCGTGGGTCCACACGCACGAATGGCCGGGCGTCCCGGTCGACGGCCTGCCGCACCTGCAGCGCTGGCTTGAGGCGATCGCGGACCGGCCGGCGGTGCGCAAGGGGGTGGCGACGCCGCCGCGCGCGGACCCCGTCCAGTCCGTCGAAGCCGCGCGCTCGATGCTCGCCTGATCCCAAGAGGAACTGCCATGAACGAGATGACCAGCATCGCGGCCCAGCCCGCTTATTCCGACGCGGTGAAGAAGGCGCTTGCGCGGGAGCCGGCCTTGTTCATCGACGGCGCCTGGGTCCCTTCGACCCACGGCAAGCGCATCGCGGTGTTCGATCCGTCGACCGGCAAGGAGATCGCGCAGGTCGTCGACGCTTCCGACGCGGACGTCGACAAGGCGGTGGCGGCGGCGCGGCGGGCGTTCGACGACGGCCGCTGGACGGGCCTGCCGCCCTACCAGCGCCAGCGCCTGATCGAGAAGCTCGCCGACCTGCTCGAGGCGGCGACGGCGGAGATCGCCGAGATCGAGTCGATCGACAACGGCAAGCCTAGGGCCGCGAGCCAGGGCTACGACATTCCGCGCTCGGTCCAGACCCTGCGCTACGCCGCCGGCTGGGCGACGCGGATGTCGGGCGAGCAGGTGGATCCCGCCGGGATGCCGACGGGAAGCGTCCATGCCTATATCCGGCGCGAGCCGGTCGGCGTCGCGGCGCAGATCGTGCCGTGGAACTTCCCGCTGATGATGGCGGTGCAGAAGATCGCGCCTGCCCTGGCGGCGGGATGTACCCTGGTGCTGAAGCCGGCCGAGCAGACGCCGCTCTCGGTGCTCCGGTTCGCCGACCTCGTCGCCGAAGCTGGGATCCCGGCGGGAGTCGTCAACATCGTCACGGGAATGGGCGAGACGGCCGGAGACCGGTTGGTCCGGCACCCGGACGTGGACAAGGTGGCGTTCACCGGATCGACCGAGGTCGGCAAGATCATCAACCGCGCCGCCACCGACACGCTGAAGCGGGTGACGCTCGAGCTCGGCGGCAAGTCGCCGGTCATCGTCCTCCCCGACGTCGACGTGAAGCGCACCGCCGCCGGCGCGGCCCGTTCGATCTTCGCCAATTCCGGGCAGGTCTGCATCGCCGGCTCGCGCCTCTTCGCGCATCGCGACATCTTCGACCAGCTGCTCGAGGCGGTCGCCGCCAACGCCTCGGGTCTCAAGGTGGGGCCGAGCCTCGCGCCCGACACGACGATGGGCCCGCTCGTCTCCGACGAGCAGCATGCGCGGGTCCTGGGCTATATCGAGGCGGGGCGGAAGGAGGGCGCGTCCGTCCTGTGCGGCGGCGACACGCCGGGAGGCGACGGCTGGTTCGTCAACCCCACCATCCTCGTCGACGTGAAGCCGGAAATGAAGGTGGTGCGCGAGGAGATTTTCGGCCCGGTGCTGGCCGCCCAGCGCTACGACGACCTCGACGAGGTCGCCAGGGCGGCGAACGACACCACCTACGGCCTCGCCGCGACCATCTGGACCCGGGACGTCTCGGCGATGCACAAGCTCGCCGCCAAGCTCAAGGCCGGCATGGTGTGGGGCAACGCTCCGTCGCTCGCCGACGTGGCGCTGCCCTTCGGCGGCTACAAGCAATCGGGCTTCGGCCGCGAGAGCGGCCGCTACGGCGTCGAAGCCTATACCGAGCTGAAGACGGTCGCGATCGCGCTCTAGGGCAGCGGGGCGGCGCAGCCGCCGCGCGCGACCGCCTCCCCGTCGCGGCGCAGCCGCTCGGCCTCCGCGGCGGCGCCGTGTGCGAGAAGCGCCTGATAGACTCGCGGTCCCCAGAAGAGGAAGGCGCGGCAGGCTCCCTCCGCGTCGTCGGGCGCGTTGGGGCCGTGCTGTGCGAGCAGCATGCGCGCCGCATCGAACTGCGCCATGGCCTCCTCCGCCTTGCCGACCCGGGCCCAGAGGCGGGCGAAGGCCAGCCGCCCCGCGACAAGTTCCTCCATCGGGTTTTGCATGTTCGCCGCGGGGGCAACGGCGATGGCGCGGGCGAACAGCGCGGCGGCCTCCGCCGCGCGCTTGGGATCGGGAGTCGCCGCGGGAGGCCCGGCCGCCAGCGTCTCGGCGAGGGTGCGCATCGTCATCACCGTCTCGCCATTGTCGGCGCCGAGCGTCTGGGTGCGGATCGCCACCACCTGCCGGAGCGCGCGCTCGACTTCGGGCGGCGGCGCGTCGGGATCGAGCTTGCGGAGGCCGTCCGCGTAGGTCTGCAGCGCGAGCGCCGTCTCCGCGTGCAGCGGCCCCCAGGCCGCCGCCGCCGCCGCGGCGGCCTGCGCCAGCCACGATACCGACCCCCGCCGCGTCGGCGGTTCGTTGTAGAGGCCGACGGCATAGCCCATCAGGATGTCGGCGGCGCGGGCCCTGTCGGCCTTGCCTTCGGCGTCGGCGACGAGCGCGCGCACCGCCGCGTCCGCCTCGGCGGCCCGGCCGGCGGCGGCGAGCGCGAGGGGTCCGGCCACCAGCGCCTTCAGTTCGTCGTTGCTGATCCTGTCCTTGGTTTCCTTCGCCGCCAACTGCGCGGGCGCGGCCTGCGGCAGGGCGACGGCCGCCACGAGCGCCGCCACGAGCGCGGCGGCGAAGCCGGAGCCGGCGCGGCCGCGCTTCACGGCGCTTCGCCGCATCGCGCCTGGTCCACCGGCCGACGGTCCTTTGCCGCCTTGCGCTCCTCCTTGCCGAGGCATTCCTCATATTTGCGCAGCGCCCGCCCGCGCTTCTGGTCGCGCTTCTTCTGGCTGGGAAGCGCAGCGCTGACGCCCTTGCCGACCACCTTCACCGGCAAGGTGACGACATCGACCGCGGTCTTGGCGAGGCAGCCGGGGAGGAGCAGCAGCGCGAGCGGCGCGGCGAGGCGGAGGGGAAGCGTACGGACCATGGCGCCATCGTAACCCAAAGCCTTGCAAGGCCGCAGGAAAAATCGCCGCGCGCACGATTCGCTTCGTCGCCTGTTGCGGAACCGCACCGAATCCGGCGGCGTTCGTCCCCGCGACGCAAACATTGGAGACACGCAATGTCCGATGACCTTAACAACCGCGGCGCCCAGGACCGCGCCCGCGTCTCGGGAAGCGAAGGCTATGAGGTGGAGTATTTCGCCCGCAAGCACGGCATCAGCACCGAGCAGGCGCGCAAGCTGATCGACGAGGTCGGCAACAGCCGCGAGAAGCTCGACGCGGCGGCGGAGCGGCTGAAGCAGAACGCCTGAGGCGCCCGCTCAGCTCGGGTTCGGCGGCTCCGGCGCCGGACCCGCGGCCCGCGGCGGATCCAGCTCGTCCGCGCCGCGCTCATATTCCTCGGCGAGCGCCTGCAGCGACCGCTCGACGTCGCGCGAATCGATGCCGCGGGCGAGCCGCCGGCATTTGGCCGCACGGGCGCGCAGCGCCTGAGCTTCCTCGGCGCTCACAGCCCGCGCGTCCGCGCGTCGACTGCGCGGCTGACAGGGCAAAGGAGGGTCATCGCTTCGCTTTCCCCTGCCGGATTGTGGGACGGCGGCCACGACGCCCCGAGCGAACGCATGTGGCGGCACAGGCGGAGCTCCGGGAGCACCGCGCCGCCGGGCATTAGAGCGCCTTAATCTGGATCAAAGTTCCACCACAACCGACAAAAACACCGGGGGGTGGGTCCTTCGGCATCCGCCATCGGATTCCCGCCGGGCCGACGCGTAGATGGCGACCGGTGCTCCCCGTTGGACTAACATAGGTTTGGCATGATCACCCAATCCTGAATGAATACGCCCCTCCTTGGCTTCCGTTACACGGGGGTTTCGCCGGCAGCTCCTGCCGGTGCGGCCGTCGCGGATCCGCCTCCGTTCCCGCCCGTCCTCACGCGGAGAGCGACCATGGTTCATGATGGCATCGAGCGGGCCTTGCGCCGCCTCGAACGACGCGCGCCGTTAAGCGAGGCGGGCCGCGCCGCCGTGCGCGACCTTCCCTACACGCTGCGCAGCCTCGATCCCGCCTCCTACCTGCTGCGAGAGGGCGAGCCGCCGGCTCATTGCGCCCTGCTGCTGAGCGGCCTCGCCTTCCGCCACAAGCTGACCGGCGACGGCGCGCGGCAGATCCTGTCGGTGCACATGGCCGGCGAGTTCCTCGACCTCCAGAACAGCTTCCTCGGCGTCGCCGACTACAACGTCCAGGCGCTGACGCGGGTCGAGGTGGCGAGCGTGCCCGTGGAGGCGCTGCGGGTGCTCGTCACCGAGCATCCGGACGTCGGCCGGGCGATGTGGATCGACACGTTGATCGACGCAGCGATCTTCCGCGAATGGATGGTCAATGTCGGCCGGCGGCACTCGCTGAGCCGGGTCGCCCACCTCTTGTGCGAGTTCGCGACGCGGCTCCAGGAAAGCGGCCTCGCCCAGGAAGGGGGCTACGAGCTGCCGATGACGCAGGAGCAGCTCGCCGACGCGACCGCGCTCACCCCCGTCCACATCAACCGCGTGCTGAAGGAGCTCGGCCGGCGCGGCCTCATCGTCCGCAACAAGCGCTCGATCGCCATCGCCGACTGGGATGCGCTGCGCCATGTCGGCGACTTCAGCACCCGCTATCTGCACCTCAACGACGCCTCGCGCCCCCCCCCCGGATCGCTCGGCACTGACGGCTGAACCGGCCTGACAGGAGGCAAACGCCGGAAAACAGGCGCGAAAGAAGCGCATCTAACCTTGATTAACGCAGCCCGTTTTTACGATGATTATGCAGATGCCACAAAATGGGGGGCACCGGCGCGTCGTCGCGGCGAAGAGGTGCTTCGCCCCTGATGCGTGGAGAAGCCGTGCCGGACCTGCATACGACCTGGGATCTGATGCTGCGCCGCCTCGAACGGCGCACGCCCCTGGGCGAGAGCGGCCGGCGGGCGCTGCTGTCGCTGCCCCGCACCACCCGCCGCGTCGGCGCCGGCGGCCATGTCGTGCGCGACGGCGACCTGCCGGATTCCTGCGCGCTGCTCCTTTCGGGCTTCGCCTACCGCTATAAGCTGACCGGCGAGGGCGGCCGCCAGATCATCTCGCTCCACATGCCGGGCGAGTGGCTCGACCTCCAGCACATGTTCCTCGGCGTCGCCGACACGAGCGTCCAGACGCTGACCGAGGCGGAAGTCGATTTCGTTCCGCGCGCGGCGATCGAGGAGCTGGCTTTGGCCAATGCGGACGTGGCGCGGGCGTTCTGGATCGACACGCTGATCGACTCCTCGATCTTCCGCGAATGGGTGGTGAATGTCGGCCGGCGCGACAGCCGCGCGCGCGTCGCCCACATCTTGTGCGAATTCTCGCTGCGGCTGGAGGCGGCGGGGCTCGCCCGCAACCACGTCTACGAATTGCCGATGACCCAGGAGCAGCTCGCCGACGCGGTCGGGCTCACCGCCGTCCACGTCAACCGGGTGCTGAAGCAGCTCGGCGAGGAGGGACTGATCGACCGCGACCGCCGCACCATCCGGATCGTCGACTGGAAGCGGATGCGCGAAGTGGGCGACTTCAACGAGCGCTATCTGCACCACGACGCGAACGCGATCCGCGCCGGCTGATCCATTTAGTGGCATTTCGGCGCGAACTGGGCCAGCATCGCGCCTTCGCCGCGTAGAGTCCCACCCGCCGAGTCGGGGGTCCGGCATGAGCAGGAAAGACCGTATCCGTCACCACGCGCACCGCGCGATGGAGGAGCTCGACCGCGCCAGGGCGGCGGACTCGCCGGAGGCGGCGATCGCCCATCTCGGCCTGTCGGAGCTGCATTTGGGCGAGATGAAGGCGCTCAGCGACGCGCCGCAGCCGGCGCTGCAGCTCGTTCGCTAGGCTCAGCGGAAACTCAGGCAGATCAATTATTTAATTGCGTCCGGTTGATCGAGGTGAGTGCGCCGGCAGCGCATTTTCCCCATCTTGCCCGCGAACGGAGGGCGAATCGCGATGGCGGACGAGGTCAAGTTCCACGCCGACAGGGCGATGGCCGAGCTGCGGCTCGCCTCGCAATGCGCCGATCGCCAGGCGGCCGAAGCGCATCTTCGGCTCTCCGCCCTCCACCTCGACCGGGTGCGGGCGCTAAGCGGCGCCAGCGCCGGTTCGTCCACCTCGTCGGCGGTGCCGGTCGAAGCCTAAGGGCGCAGCTTTTCAGCCCACCCCTCCCGCTGCGCCCGGGGCGTGCCGCAAGGCACGCCCTTTTCTTTGGCCTTCCCCTGGCCGCCGCCGCCCATGCTAAGCAGGCCGTCGCAAACCGGGGAGCCTGTCCATGCGCCAAAAAGCCGCTTTTCTCGCCGCCGCCGCCCTGCTCGGCACCGCCGCCTCGCCGCCGCCCGGCTGGCGGCCGGTGCCGGTCCCCGGCGTCGTCGAGCCGTCGGAGACGGTCAAGGGGGCCCCCGCCGCTGCCTGGCGGGACATCGCGCCGGATAATCTGCTCGTGGTCGAGCTGAAGGAGGGCGGCCGCGTCGTCATCGAGCTCGCGCCGGACTTCGCGCCGGTCCACGTCGCCAACGTCCGCGCCTTCGCGCGTGGCGGCTGGTGGGACGGCTCGAGCGTCTACCGCGTGCAGGACAATTATGTGGCCCAATGGGGGAATAACGAGGCCAAGGTGCCGTTCCCGGCCGGCGTCGTGGCGAAGCCGCCGGCGGAATATTCGCGGCCGCTCGCCGGCCTCGCGGTGCGGCCGCTCGGCTATCCGGACAGCTATGCGCCGCTCGCCGGCCATTCCGGAGGATGGCCGGTCGGTTACGATCCCAAGGCGGGGCAGGCCTGGCTCACCCATTGCTACGGCTTCGTCGGCGTCGGCCGCGATCTCGCGCCGGATACCGGGAGCGGCGGCGAGCTCTACGCGGTGATCGGCCACGCGCCGCGCCACCTCGATCTCAACATCGCGCTGATCGGCAGGGTGATCGAGGGCATGCCGCTGCTCTCGGCGCGCCCGCGCGGCACCGGCAATCTCGGCTTCTACGAGGATCCCAAACAGAATATCGGCATCGCCCGCGCCCGCCTCGCCGCCGACATGCCGCCCGCCGAGCGGCCGCACTACCAGGCGATGCGCACCGACAGCCCGTCCTTCGACCTGTACGTCAAGGGCCGCGCCAATCGCGGCGGCAGCTTCTTCAACCGGCCCGCCGGCGGAGTCGACCTGTGCAACGCGCCGGTGCCGGTGCGGAAGGCGCCGTAGCAGAGGCCGGCAGGCACTTGGAGAGCAGTCATGCCGGACGTGATCCGGCCTCCACCTTCTTTACTGCCGAGAAGGAGAAGGTGGACCCCGGATCACGTCCGGGGTGACGGTATCGCGCGGGTAAGGCGCACCCGCATACGAAAACGCCGGCCCAGCCCGGACCGGCGTCTTCGCGTTGCACCGCCTTGGCGTCAGGCGGCGTAGGCCTGCTCGCCGAACATCGGGCGGCGAATGGTGCGCACGATCGCGCCGCCGGCGATCATCGGGGCGTTCTCGAGCGGGAGGGCGGTAGCGCAGAAGGCGCATTCGGCCATCGAGCGGCCGATATACCAATGGGTGCGGCCGCAGCCGGGGCAGTAGTTCGTCTCGTGCTCGCGGTAGACGATATGATAGCCGCGCTGGTCCGCCTGGGGGATGATGCAGCCGCCGCGCGCTTCAAGAACACTGGTCGCCATAACTCGTGGCTCCTTTCACTCAACTTGGCGGCACAACGAGCGACGAGTCTGAAGAGTTTCATGGCTTTAGGATGAACGCCGGTGCGAAACCGGCCGCAAGGCGCCGCGGAGTCTCGCAAAAACGGCGGAAGTCCGCGGCGCCGAAGCGTTCCAGGCGCGCGGTGAGATGTTTTTGCAACAGTGAAGAAATTGTTTCGAAGCGGCTCTTCAGGGACGCGCGTGGGGCCGCCGTTAGAGCTTGATCTTGTCCGTCTTGCGCGCGCCGGCCTTGCGGTTGCGGCGCCGTTCGCGACGTGCGTGGAGGGTTACGACGGCGATGGGAAACAACAGCGCCGCCGCGACGCCCACGCCCAGTCCAACATATTCCAGTTCGTCCACGACATCCTCCGCCCCCCGAATCGCGCGTTAGCGCGGATCGGGTTGCGGGTCACGCCCGCGAAGGCGGTCGGCGCTCAGATCGGCGTGCTGGAGGGATCGGCTTTCTTCGTCCCCTCGTCGTCGCTGCTCGCCGGGGCGCCGGATTGCCACCGCTCGGCGAGGCATTTGGCCAGCGCGGCCATCGCGCCGTGGCTGCCTTCGAGCGGCAGCGTGTCGAAGCTGCGGCCGTTCTGGCTGATCCGCATCCCCTTCGAGGAGGCGAAGGCGTTGATGAAGCCGCTATTGTCGGCGCCGCCCGGCTGGACGGTGAAGAGGAGGCCGGGACCGTCGCTGTCGATATGCTGGCGGGCGATCGCCTGGACCGGCCAGGACTGGGCGTCCGTATCGAGCTTCAGCGCGTAATTGGCGCCGTCCCGCAAGCTGTTCCAGCCGCGATTCTGCAGCAGGAAGGCAAGTTTGGCCTCGCCCGCGAAACCCCAGATGGACAGCATCGTCCCTTGCGGGGACGTCGCCTGGACCATGCAGCCATTGGGCATCTGCGCGAGAGCCCAGCCGCCCATTTCGTCACCCTGGCCGAACGCGGCAGCCGGAGACGCCGCGATCAGCAACCCAATCATCATACGCCGGAACATGCTGGGCTCCTTTCGGCCCCACCCGCTACTGTCCCTGTTCCTGCGCAGAACCGCCGGCCCTGCTTTTGGTTGCTGGGGCGACGAACGGTTGGGCGCAGGGACGCGGGCGCGGGCGCTTCCCGGGTCGCTTGAGTTCGCGCCGCATCCGTGCTTCACTCGACGCTTCTCCAGGGGGAGACTCACCGCATGGCTACGAATCCGACCGGTACCGCGCCCTCGCTCGTCGATCGCGCGAAGAACATCATCCTGCGCCCGAAGGAGGAATGGGCAGTGATCGACGCCGAGCCGGCGACGATCGGCGGCATCTACCGCAATTACGTCTGCATCCTCGCCGCCATCCCGGCCGTTGCCATGGCGATCGGGCTGCTCGTCTTCGGCATGTCCTTCTTCCTGATCACCTGGCGGCCGCCGATCACCTACGTCGTCTCGCAGGCGATCCTCACCTACGTGATGGCACTGGTCCAGGTCTTCGTTCTCGCCCTGATCATCGAGGCGCTGGCGCCGAGCTTCGGCGGCCGGAAGGACCGGGTGCAGGCGTTCAAGGTCGCCGCTTATTCCTACACGCCGGCCTGGATCGCGGGCATCCTCTACCTGGTGCCGGCGCTGGGGCTGCTGGTGCTCATCGCCGCCATCTACGGCTTCTACCTTCTCTATCTCGGCCTGCCGCTGCTGATGAAGTCGGCGCCGGACAAGACGGTGGTCTATCTGATCGCCATCATCGTCGCGGCGATCGTCGTCGGCATCGTGATCGGGGCGATCACCGGGGCGGCCATGCACGCCTTCATGCCGATCGGCCCGACCGCCGCGGCCTCGGGCTTCAGCCTGCGCTGACGCTCTCGAACAGGGCGCTCTCCACGCCGCGGGAGAGCGCCCCTTCGAGCACCGCCTCCTTCGCCCAAGCCAGCTCGTCCGCGAGATAGCGGTCGCGCTCCAGGTGCGGGACGCGCGCGCGGATCGCCCGGCGCGCGGCTTCGATCGGCGGCGACGAGGCGAGGGGGGCGTGGAAGTCCAGCCCCTGCGCTGCCGCAAGCAGCTCGATGCCGACGACGCCAGCGGCGTTGCCGGCGATCCGGCGCGCCTTGGTCCCGGCATGGGTCGCCATCGAGACATGATCCTCCTGGCCGGCCGAGGTCGGGATCGAATCGACGCTGGCGGGGAAGGCGAGGCTCTTGTTCTCGGACACCAGCGCGGCCGCGGTGACCTGCGCGATCATGAAGCCCGAATTGACGCCGCTGTCGCGCACCAGGAAGGGAGGGAGGCCGCTCATCTTCGGATCGACCAGCACCGCCGTCCGCCGCTCGGAGATGGAGCCGATCTCGCACAGGGCCATGGCGAGCGTGTCGGCGGCGAAGGCGACGGGCTCGGCGTGGAAATTGCCGCCCGAGATCGCCTCGTCGCCGGCGAGCACGGGATTGTCGGTGACGGCGTTCGCCTCGATCTCCAGCGTCCGGGCCGCGTTGCGCATCAGGTCGAGGCACGCGCCCATCACCTGGGGCTGGCAGCGGAAGCTGTAGGGATCCTGCACCTTCGGGCAATCGTCGTGGCTGTTGCGGATCGGGCTGTTGTCGAGCAGGCCGCGCAGGACGGCGGCGACGGCGATCTGCCCCGGCTGGCCGCGCGCGGCGTGGATGCGGGGATCGAAGGCGGCGTCGGTGCCCTTTAACGCATCGGTCGACATCGCCCCGGCGAGCAGCCCCGAGGCGAAGACCCGCTCGGCGACGAACAGCGTGTCGAGCGCGATCGCGGTCGAGACCTGTGTCCCGTTGATGAGAGCGAGCCCTTCCTTGGGCCCGAGCACCAGCGGCTCCAGCCCGAGCCGCGCCAGCGCCTGCGCGGCCGGCAGGGCCATGCCTTCGACCACCAGCAGCCCCTCGCCGATCAGCGGCGCGGCGAGATGGGCGAGCGGCGCGAGATCGCCCGAGGCGCCGACCGAGCCCTGCGCGGGGACCAGCGGCAGCACGTCCGCTTCGAGCAGCCGCAGCAGCCGTTCGACGGCCAGCGGCCTGACTCCCGAATGGCCGCGGCCGAGGCCGATCGCCTTCAGCGCCATGGCGAGCCGCACGACATGGGAGGGCAGGGCGTCTCCGAGACCGCAGCTGTGGGAGAGGATGAGGTTGCGTTGCAGCTCCTCGAGCCGCTCCGACGGGATCCGCGTCTGGGCGAGCAGGCCGAAGCCGGTGTTGACGCCGTAGACGGTACGGCCCGAGGCGAGGATGCGGCCGACGGCTTCGGAGGAGGCGAGCAACGCCGTCCAGGCCGGGTCGGCGAGCCGCACCGGCGCGCCGGACCAGACCGCGCGGAGGTCCGCGAGCGTCACGCTGCCGGGTGCTAGGAGGATCACCGGCCCACCATCGGCAGGTCCAGCCCCTGCTCCCGCGCGCAGGCGATCGCCTCGTCGTAGCCGGCGTCGGCGTGGCGCATGACGCCGGTCGCCGGGTCGTTCCACAGCACCCGCGAGAGGCGCCGCCCCGCCGCCTCGCTGCCGTCGGCGACGATCACCATGCCGGCGTGCTGCGAATAGCCCATGCCGACGCCGCCGCCATGGTGGAGCGAGACCCAGGTCGCGCCCGACGCGGTGTTGAGGAGGGCGTTGAGGAGCGGCCAGTCCGAGACGGCGTCGGAGCCGTCCTGCATCGCCTCGGTCTCGCGGTTCGGGCTGGCGACGGAGCCGGAATCGAGATGGTCGCGGCCGATCACGACCGGCGCCTTCAATTCGCCGGAGGCGACCATCTCGTTGAAGGCGAGCCCGAGCCGGTGGCGCTGGCCGAGGCCGACCCAGCAGATCCGCGCCGGCAGCCCTTGGAAGGCAATCCGCTCGCGCGCCATGTCGAGCCAGCGGTGGAGGTGGGGATCGTCGGGGATCAGCTCCTTCACCTTGGCGTCGGTCTTGTAGATGTCCTCCGGATCGCCCGACAGCGCCGCCCAGCGGAACGGGCCGATGCCGCGGCAGAAGAGCGGGCGGACGTAGGCCGGTACGAAGCCGGGGAAGCCGAAGGCGCCGGCGACGCCGGCGTCCGCGGCGACCTGGCGGATGTTGTTGCCATAGTCGAAGGTCGGGACGCCCATCGCCTTGAAGGCGAGCATCGCCTCGACATGGACCGCCATCGATGCCCGCGCCGCGGCCTCGACCTTGGCCGGGTCGCGTTCCCGCTCGCGGAGCCACTCCTCGACCGTCCATCCGATCGGGAGGTACCCGTTGACCGGATCGTGGGCCGAGGTCTGGTCGGTGAGCGCGTCCGGCCGGATGCCGCGGCGGAGCAGTTCCGGCAGGACCTCCGCGGCGTTCCCGACGAGCCCGACCGATGTTGGCGAACTTGCCTCGGAGAGGATATTCAGGGCGTCGTCGATATTGACGGCGACTTTGTCTAAGTATTTGGTTTCCAGGCGTTTCTGGATGCGGCTTGGTTGACACTCGATGGCGAGGCAATGGGCGCCGGCCATCACCGCCGCAAGCGGTTGCGCGCCGCCCATGCCGCCGAGACCCGCCGTGAGGATCCAGCGTCCCGCGAGGTTCCCGCCATAATGCTGGCGGCCCATCTCGGCGAAGGTCTCGTAGGTCCCCTGCACGATGCCCTGGGTGCCGATATAGATCCAGGAGCCCGCGGTCATCTGGCCGTACATCATCAGCCCGGCGCGATCGAGCGCGTGGAAATGCTCCCAGGTCGCCCATTTCGGCACGAGGTTGGAATTGGCGATCAGCACCCGCGGCGCGTCCGCGTGGGTGCGGAAGACCCCGACGGGCTTGCCCGACTGGACGAGCAAAGTCTCGTCGTCCGCGAGCCGCTCGAGCGTCTCGACGATGCGGTCGAAGCTCTCCCAGTCGCGCGCCGCCCGGCCGATGCCGCCATAGACGACCAGCTCCTCCGGCGCCTCGGCGACGCGCGGGTCGAGATTGTTCTGGAGCATCCGCACCGCGGCTTCGGTGAGCCAGGATTTGGCGCGGATGTCGGGGCCGGTGCGCGCCTCGATATGGCGGCTGTTGTCGCGGCGGGTGTGCATCGGCTCCCCCTATCCGAACCGACCCTAGGCATCCACTCCCGCAACGATCCGCTTCTCCGGGCCGGGCAGGCCGACCCAGTAAGCGAGCTCCGCCGGCCGGGCGATCCGCCAGACGCACAAGTCCGCGGCCTTGCCCGGGGCGACGGTGCCGATCTCCCGCTCCAGCCCGAGCGCCCTGGCGGCGTGGACGGTCATGCCGGCGAGCGCCTCCTCCGGGGCGAGGCCGAACAAGGTGCAGGCCATGCTCAGCATCAAGGTGGGGGAGAGGACCGGCGACGTGCCGGGGTTGCAGTCGGTCGCCACCGCCATGGGCACGCCGTGGCGGCGCAGCAGGTCGACGGGCGGCTTGCGCGTCTCCCGAAGCGCGTAGAAGGCGCCGGGGAGCAGCACGGCGACCATGCCGGCCGCCGCCATCGCGGCGATCCCGGCTTCGTCGGCATGTTCGAGATGGTCGGCGGAAAGCGCGCCGAATTCCGCCGCCAGCGCCGCGCCGTTCGAATTGGAAAGCTGCTCGGCGTGGAGCTTGACCCGAAGGCCGTGCTCGTCGGCGGCCTCGAACAGCGCCCGCACTTCGCCGGGCGTGAAGCCGATGCCCTCGCAGAAGGCGTCCACGGCGGTGGCGAGGCCGCGGTCGGCGGCTTCCGGAATCATCTCCTCGATCGCCAGGCGGACGAAGGCGTCGCGGCTTTCGCGGTGCTCGGGCGGCAAGGCGTGGAGCGCGAGCAAGGTCGGCGCGACCCGCACCGGCTCGCTCTCGCCGAGCCGTTTCGCCGCCTCGAGCATCTTCATCTCGGTGGCAAGGTCGAGGCCGTAGCCGGACTTGACCTCGATCGTCGTCGCGCCGCCGGCCATCAGCGCCCGCAGCCGCGGCCGCGCCTGCTCGACCAGCTCCTCGAGAGACGCAAGGCGGGTCGCCTTGACCGTTGAGGCGATGCCGCCGCCGGCGCGGGCGATCTCCTCGTAACTCGCGCCTTCGAGCCGCTTTTCGAACTCGGCGGCGCGGGTGCCGCCGAAGACGAGGTGGGTGTGACAGTCGATGAGGCCGGGAGTCACCCAGGCGCCGCCGAGATTCTCGATCCGCACGGCGCGATAGCCGGCAAGATCGATCCGCCGCCCGACCCGGACGACGCGCCCGTCCTGGATGCCGATCGCCCCGTCCTCGATTGCGCCGAAGGGCGCGGCGACGGCCGGGTCCATCGTCGCGACGTGGCAGTTGGTGAGCAGCCGGTCCCACATTAGAGGATGGTCATAGAACGGGGCGAGGGGAGAGCAAATGGCCTGGGCGTCGGTGGCGGATCTGCTGGGAAGCGAGGGGGCGGTCGCCTTGCTCGGCGCGCCGCTCGGGGCGGGCTCGGTGACGCCGGGCCGCTGCGACCTCGCGCCCGCGCGGGTGCGCGAGACGCTGCGCCGGATCAGCACCTATGATGTCGAGACCGGGCGTGAGCTGGCCGTCCGCCTGCGCGACCTCGGCGACGTGCCGGTGGAGGGCGTCAGCCCGGCGGAAGCCTTCGCGCCGATCCGCGATGCCGCGGGGCAGGCGGTGCGGGACCATGGCCTCACCCTGCTGCTCGGCGGCAACAATGCGGTGACGCGGCCCGCGGCGCACGCGCTCGGCCTGCCGCTCGCCAATATCGGCCTGATCACCCTCGACGCCCATTTCGACATGCGCGAGACCGACGCCGGGCCGATGAACGGCAACCCCGTCCGCTGCCTGCTGGAGGACGGCCTGCCGGGCTGGAACATCTGCCAGATCGGCCTCGCCCCATTCGCCAACACGGCGAAGATGCACGCCGACGCGCGCGGCGCCGGCATCAGCGTCTTCACGATCGCGGATTGCCGCCGCCGCGGCATCGAGGCGGTGCTCGACGAAGCGCTCGCCCGCTTGGCCCACAAGGAGGCGCTGATCGTCGATTTCGACATCGACGCGATCGACCGCGCGCAATGCCCCGGCGCCCCGGGCGCCCGCCCGGGCGGCATGCCGGCGGAGATGTTCTTCGCCGCCGCCCGCCGCCTCGTCGCCGAGCCGCGGGTGCGCGTTGTCGACCTCACCGAGTTCGACCCGAGCCTCGACGTGGCCGACATCACCGCGCTCACGGCCGCGCGCTGGGTGGCGGAGGTGCTGGCGGGATTCTCAGCCCGCTAGCGTCTTGAGCGGCACCGCCGGGTCGGCAAGCAGCGCCGGGTCGGCGACGATGCCGCTCTCGATCAGCCTGCGGCCCTGCACATAGTCGCGGGTCGCGTTGATGCAGTCGAGCGCCAAAACGCGGCCTTCGCGCAAATAAAGGACCGAGAAGGCGAGCGCGGCGGGGTCGCCGCGCATGATCGTGGCGTCGTTGCCGATGGAGAGGCCGACGCTCTGCAGCTTGAGGTCGTACTGGTTCGACCAGAACCACGGCATCGCCGCGTACGGTTCCGGCGCCCCCACGATCGCCTTCGCGGCGGCAGCGGCCTGGTCGGTGGCGTTCTGGACCGACTCGATCCGCACCCGCCGGCCCCCGGCCCATCGGCTTTCGTGCGCGGCGCAGTCGCCGACGGCGTAGACGCCGGGCAGGGTGGTCCGGCAGCAGGAGTCGACGTCGACCCCGTTCGCGCCCGCCGCGCCGGCGGCGCGCAGCGGGCCGACGGCCGGTTCGATGCCGATGCCGACGATGATGAGGTCTGCGGCGATGCGCGTTCCGTCCTCCAGCACGAGCGCGGAAGCGCGGCCGCCTGCGCCTTCGATGCACGCGAGGCTCGCGCCAAGGCGCAGGTCGACGCCGTGGCGACGATGCTCGGCCTCATAGAAGCGCGACACCTCTGGGCCGGCGACGCGGGCGAGCACCCGGTCGAGCGCCTCGACCAGCACCACCTCCTTTCCGAGCTTGCGCATCGCCGCCGCGGTTTCGAGGCCTATGTAGCCGCCGCCGACCACCGCGACCCGGCGCGCTGCGCGCAGCTCGGCGAGGATGGCATCGACCTCGGCCTTGCAGCGGACGACGTGGACGCCGGCAAGGTCCCCGCCGGCGCAGCGCAGCCGCCGCGGAACGCCGCCGGCGGCCCATACCAGGCTGCCGAAGCCGATCCGCTCGCCCGCCTGGGTGGTGAGGGTCTTCGCCTCCGGATCGACCGCCGACACCTTCGTGGCCGGCAGCAGCGCCACGTCGCGCTCGCGCCAGAAGGCTTCCGGCCGGATCAGCATCCGTTGGAACGGCTTCTCTCCCGTGAGATACTCCTTCGAGAGCGGCGGCCGCTCGTAGGGGAGCTCCGGCTCGGCACCGATCAGCCCGATCGAGCCCGCAAAGCCGAGCTGGCGCAGCTGGATCGCCGCCTGCGCGCCGCCATGCCCCGCCCCTACGATCGCCACGTCGAACTCCCGCATGCCGCACCTCTACCGGATCGGATGCCGCGGCCGCCAGCAGGTGCCTTGTTTCTTCGCGCCGGAGGAGGCAGGTGGCGGGAGTGACCAGCGACACCGATCCCGCGCTGCAGGAGGCGTTCCGCCAGGCAATGCGCCGCGTCGCCTCGACGGTGAACGTGATCACCGTCTGCGTCGGCGGAACGCCGATGGGGATCACCGCGACGGCGATGTCGTCCATCTCGGTCGACCCGCCCAGCCTCCTCGTCTGCATCAACCGCACCGCCTCGATGCACGGCTCGATGGGCGACGTGTCGCACTTCCGGGTCAACGTGCTCCACGAGGAGCAGGAGGAGATGGCGCGGATCTTCGCCGACCGGCGCCACCAGGCGCTGCGCTTCTCGAGCGGCTGGACGGTCGATTGCGAGCGTCCGCCGCGACTCATTGACGCGCAGGCGAGCTTCCTGTGCCGCCGCATCGACCATCACGGCTTCGGCACCCATTCGATCTTCATCGGCCAGGTGGAGGAAGTGACCTTCCGCGGCGACGTCCACCCGCTGGTGTACGTGGATGGGAAGTACGGGATCGGGGGGTAGGCTGATCCTCGGAAAACGATGGCGGAGTAGCCAGGCACAGCCGTCACCCTGAACTTGTTTCAGGGTCCAGTTCTCCATCCGCCCTGCCGCCTCCACGCTGGATGCTGAAACAAGTTCAGCATGACGGAGTGGGTGAGCGAGACGGAGCCTACGTCCGCCGGAGCATGCGGTCGACGCTCTCGTCGGCGGTCGCGGCCTTGCCCTCCTCGCGGCCGACCTCGCGCTCCAGCTTGGCGCGGATCTCCTCGATCTGCTTGTCGGTGAGGTGCTCGATGCCGATGAACTGCTCGCGCGCCGCCTCGATCGCGCGGAGCATCTCGTCGAGCTTGGCCTGCATCGCGGCGGCGTCGCGGTTCTGGCTGTTCTGGATCAGGAACACCATCAGGAAGGTGACGATGGTGGTGCCCGTGTTGATGATCAGCTGCCAGGTGTCGGAGAAATGGAAGAGCGGCCCGGTGATCGCCCAGACGAGGATGACGAGGAGGGCGAGGGTGAAGGTCAGCGGCTGGCCGGCGGCGGTCGCGATGCGCGAGGCGCAAAGGGTGAAGAACTTGTCCACCGGCGGTCTCCATGCGGCGTTTCGGATGTGTAACGCTTAACCTCCATCAAGGATGCGCGGCGTTGACAGGGGCCGGGGCGCATGATGTGCTCCGGGCGCGGCGACGGGAGGACGGCAATGGCGGCGGACTGCCCGCAATGCGGGGCTGGGGTGGCACCGGACGCTGGCTTCTGCGGCGCGTGCGGCGCGGCGGTCGGCGCGGACCGGAAGCGCTTCGACGTCTCGGAGCCGCGCAATTTGGCCCGCATCGCGCAGGTGGTGGCGCTGGTCGGGTTCGTGCTGCCGTGGATCACCGTCTCATGCCAGGGACGGGTGCTGGCGCAGGTCACCGGCCTCGACATGGCGCTGGGGCGGGCGACCATACGCAACCCCTTCACCGGCGTCTCGCAGGTGCACGCCGCCTCGCCGAACGCCATTATCGTCTTCGCGCTGGTGATGATCCTCGCCGGGCTGATCGTCAGCTTCAATTTCTCGGCGGCCCGCGCCGCGCTCGCCAACGTCGTCGCCTGCGGCACCGCCTTGCTGCTCGTCTGCTACGAGGTGCTCGTCTCCGCACGTTCGATGGTCCGTTCGCAGGCCGAGGCGTCGCCGGACGCAGGCGGGAGCCTGGAGCAGGGGCTGCGCGAGGCGATCAAGGTCGGCACCGGCTTCGGCTTCTGGCTGACCTGCCTGGCGCTGGTGGCGGCGGCCTATTTTTCGTGGCGCTCGCGCGGGCGTCCGCCGCCGCCCGGCTGATCCTTCGCCCGGCTCGGACGTTGTGCCTCCGGAAGGAGCCCGGCCGATGCCGTCGACGGTCATCAAGCAGATCGCCTACCGGCCCGACGCGCGCGTCCTCGACGTCGAATTCACCACCGGCCGGCGCTACCTGTTCCGCGACGTCCCGCTGGAGGCGGCGGAATCGTTCCGCCGCGCGCGGATCAAGGGCCGCCACTTCAACGCCCGCATCCGCGGCCGCTACCCGTTCGAGGAAGTGACGGAGGGGGGCGAGGGCGCCTAGCCGGCCTTGTTGGACGTCGCCTTGTCCGCCGGCGCCGCCGCGGGACGCTGGCAGGCGGGGAGGCCCAAGGCGACGGTGTCGGCGCACTTGCGGACCTGGACCTCGCCGCCCGGCGAGATGAAGATCGCCCAATCGCCGCTGTCGACGCAGTGCGTCGTCCACACCGCCATGTTCTTGTAGTCCTGCTGGTAGGCGCCGCCTTCGGACTTCTTGCAACGCTGGCCGGAATCCATGATCGCGCGCCGGAGGCCGAGATTGCGGTAGATCTCGCTCAAGCCCTTGAGCTGCTCGGACTGCGGGTTGGCGAGGCGGACGCTCGCGACGTTGCCGCCGCCGGGCTGACCCTGCCCGCACCCGGCGAGCGCCAGGCTGAGGCAGAGGCCGATGCTGGAAACCGAACCGCGCATGGATGACTCCTCTACCGCCTAATCGCCTCGGCGTAGCGCTCGTTCCCGACGAAGCCGAGCTTTTCGATGCCCGAGCGCTTGACCACCGCCAGCACCGAATCGAACCGGCCATAACGCAGTTCGCCTTCGGGCTGCAGCTCCAACACGCCGTCCGGCGCGGCGGCGCGGAAGGCGGCGAGCCGGCCGGGGAGGTCCGCGTCGGCAAGCGCCGCGCCGTCCCAGGCGAGCGCCCCGCTGGGGAGGATGGCGAGGCGGTGGACGAGGGGCTTGTCGTCGACCGGGGTTCCGGGGCCGGGCAGGCGGATCTTCACGCTGTGCGTCGCGAGCGGAATGGTGAGGATGAACATGATGAGGAGGACGAGCATCACGTCGATGAGCGGCGTCGTGTTGATCCCGGAGATCGGCGCGTCGGCGGGGACGGCGAAGGCGAGGCGGCGGGCACGGCGCATGATCTCTCTCCTTGTTTGTTATGGTATCACATAACGCACAATGCGCCCGCGTGGCAACGGGTTCCGCGCGCCTACAGCGCCAGGACGCGCCAGCTCCGGTCCGCTCCCGTGCGAGCCCTTCGAAGCATGACCCGGCCGGAGGTGCCGAACGGCTTGCCGCCGACGAAGCGGCCGGTGGTCATCACCGGCACCTCGACATAATCGAAAGCGCCCTGCGTGGCGGGACCGCCGGCCGCGCCGAGTTGGGCGTGGTAGCTTTCGTAGGCGCGGAAATTGGCGACGAACCGCGCCTTGTCCGCGCCGCCGGCGGTGCGCATCGCATAGGCGGCGTCATAGTCGCCGGCCTCGATCCTGTCGTAGTAACGCCGCAGCACCTCCGCCGCCTCCCGCGCGGCCGGCGCGACCTCCGGGTAGGCGTAGCCGGTCGCGGGCTTGGCCGGCGCGCGCGGCGCGGCCGGGGGCGAGGCCTTGCCGCAGGCGCCGACGAGCAGGAGGAGGGCGAGGGCGGGCGCGGCGCGCATGGCCTTGCGATTAGCACCGGGCGCGGAGCCTTTCATTGCTTTTCCCGCGCATCGCCCCTATCTGGATATTGCTGACGTCGCCTGCGACGGAATCTGACGGCGGCGCCCCACCGGGGCGCGCCACCACCTTCCCTTCCAAGCTTCACTGGCTCCCGCCGCGCATCTTCGCGCGCGGGCCATCCGCATTCGAGGGCAATTTGGCCAAGGAAGAACTGCTCACCATCGAGGGCCAGATCGACGAGATCCTGCCCGACGGACGCTTCGCCGTCCGGCTCGACAACGATCACCGCGTCATCGTCTACACTGCCGGCAAGATGCGGCGTTTCCGCATCCGCACGGTGGTCGGCGACCGGGTCCATGTTGAGATGAGCCCCTACGACCTCACCAAGGGCCGGCTCGTCTACCGCGAGCGAACCCCCGGCGCACCCGCCGGCGGGCCGCGCCGCGGCGGCTTCAAGCGGCGTTAGCGTTGTACCAACGCAAGACTTGCGGCGCCCTGCGCCGCCCAAGGACAATCATGAATAAGACCAACCAGAGCCGGCCCGAACGGCCCAAGCTCCACCTGCCGCTCTTCCTGTGCGGCTCTTCCGAACGGACCGCGCCGGCGCACCGCGCATCGGCCTTTCCGCTCAGCCCCGACCAGCTCCGGCGCACCGTCGCCGAGATGATCGGGTGACCTTTCCCAGCCCCTCCCCGAAGCGGGAGGGGCGACCTGCCTGGAGGCCGCCAATGTCGAGAATCCCCGTCAAACCCTTCCTCCTCACCAAGGACGAGGAGGGCCGCTACACGCTCACCGTGCGCGAGACGCGCTACAACGGCCAGGGCTATCCGCTGGTGACGTCCACCCTGGTGGCCGAGACCTTCCACTCGGCCAATGCCGCGCGCGCGCACGCCAAGGAGCATTTCGGCGCGGTGGCGGGCGAATTCGCCACCAAATAACGCGGTCGCTCAGGCCGTCAGCCGCGTCTGGGTGCCGTGGATGAGGTCGGTGGCGCGCTCGAAGCTCATCGGCCGGCCGAACAGATAGCCCTGGATCTGGTGGACGCCGAGGTCGCGCATGCGGGTGAAGTCGTCGGCGGTCTCGACCCCTTCCGCCGTCACCGTCATGCGGAAGCTCTTGGCGAGCTGCACGATCGACTGGATGATCGCCACCGTCTCGCGGTTGTGCGCCGCCTCGCGGACGAACGAGCCGTCGATCTTGAGCTTATGGAACACCGCCTTGTTCAGATAGCCGAGCGAGGAATAGCCGGTGCCGAAATCGTCGAGCGCGATGCCGACGCCGAGCGAACGCAGCCGCTTCAGGACGTCGAGCGAGCCTTCGCTGTCGCCCAGGAACACGCTCTCGGTCACTTCCAGCTCGATGCGGTTCGCCTTCAGCCGGTACTTGGACAGCGCCTCCGAGACCGTGTTGGGCAGCGCCGGCAGGATGAGCTGGCGGGCCGACAGGTTCAGCGCCACGCTGATATAGTCCGGCCAGATCGAGGCGGCGCGGCAGGCTTCGTCGATCACCCAGTCGCCGAGCTGCATGATGAGCCCGGTCTCTTCGGCGAGCGTGATGAACTCGTTGGGCGGCACCATGCCGCGGGTCGGGTGGTGCCAGCGGATCAGCGCCTCGAAGCCCATCAGGCTCTGGTCGGCGGCGTTGATCAGCGGTTGGTAGTCCAATCGGAACTGTTTGAGCGTGATCGCCTGGCGGAGGTCCTGCTCGAGCCGCAGCCGGTCCTCGGCCTCGTTCTGCATGTCGGCCGAGAAGTAGCAGCAGGTGCCGCGGCCCTGGGCCTTCGCCTGGTAGAGGGCAAGGTCGGCCTTCTGGATCAAATCGTCGACGCTCTGGCCGTCGATCGGGCCGAAGGCGCAGCCGATCGAGACGCCGATGCGGATCTCGGCCTTGTCGATATGATAGGGCTCGGCGACCGCGGCGATGATGCGACGGGCGAGGTCGTCGACCTTCTTGCGGCTCTGCGCGTCGCGGATGACGATCGCGAACTCGTCGCCGCCCATGCGGCCGACATGGCCGACCTCGCCGGCTTCCTTGACGAGCCGCTGCGAGACCGACTTCAGCACCGCGTCGCCCTTCGGGTGGCCGAACGTGTCGTTGACCGGCTTGAAGCCGTCGAGATCGAGGAACATGATCGCGCAGGGCACATTGCCAGCCTGCGCACCCGACAGCGACTCGCCGAGCAGCTGGCGCACCCGGCCGCGGTTGGGCAGGCCCGACAGCACGTCCATGTTGGCGAGGTTGGTGAGCCGCTCCTGGGTGCGGCGGACCTCGGTGATGTCGGATCCGACGCCGCGGAAGCCCTGGAACTGGCCGGCCATGTCGATGATCGGATCGCCGGCGAGGCTGATCCAGCGCGTGCCGCGGCGGGTCTTCAATTCCATCTCGAGGTTCGCGAAGGGCTGGCGGTCGAGCAGGGTGCGGCCGAGAGCGCTGTTCCCGCCCAATGTCGCCGGCAGCGAATGGCCGATCAGCTGGCTCGCCGAGCGGCCCAGCAGGCTCGTCATCCGCGAGGAGATGTAGACGACGCGGTTCTCCGCATCGACCTGCCACAGCCAGCCCACGCCGCGATGCTCGTATTCCTTGAGCAGCAGCCGCACCGACTCCGCCTGGGTGCGGACCTTGGCGATGATCTGGAGCTGCTCGTAGGTGAAGCGGGTGAGGCGGGTCATGCCGAAGATGGCGACCGAGGCGATGCCGACGATGGTCGCGCCGATCAGCGGATCGAGCAGGCCGTTGCCGAGCCAATAAGCGGCGCACAGGGCGGCCGTCAGCGTCGCGATCCAGGCGTAGGCCGCGGCGGGCACGGAGGCGAGAGCGACGGCGGCGATGATCATCGAGGCCATGGCGAGGACGATCACGACCTGCGCCTCATAGGCCTGGCGCGCGAAGGTCCAGGTCGGCAGCGACGCCCAGATGCCGGCCAGCCCGATCGCCTCGGCGACCGGGATCAGCGCCGGGCCGCGCTCGGCCGAGCGGCTGCCCGAATTGGAGCGCTCCTGCATCACGCGGCGGAAATAGACGGCGTTCACCACCCCGACGGCGGCGAGCCAGACGCCGATCAGGATCGGGCCGGTCTGCGCGAACAGCGCCCAGGCGACGAGCAAAGCGGCGCCCACCGCGGTCCCGGCGAAATAGGGGGCGAACAGCGCGCGGGTCTGCGCCTGCCCGTTGTGGAGGTGCGCCTCGCGCAGCCGCTTCGACCCGGCGTCGGCACCCACCGCCTCCTCGGCGACCTCGACCGGCTCCGAATCCTGCTGCTCGAGGTCCAACGGGACGGGTGCGTGATACATGGGATTCCCTAGTCCTGACGCTTGGCCAGCTTCGTACCGGGAGGAGTTTGATGGAATGTTAAAGGCGCGATTAAATGTTCGGTTGGGCGGGGCGTGAGGTCCTCCCCGGGACGGGGAGGGGGACCGCGCCCGTCAGGGCGTGGTGGAGGGGGTTTCGAGCCCGCGCTGCGGAAGCGACGAGCCCCCTCCACCAGCCTAACGGCTGGTCCCCCTCCCCGTCCCGGGGAGGATCAGCAGCTCTCATACTTCCAGTTGCGGCGCTTGCCTTCGGCCATCCATTCGACCGCCTGGGCGATGCGCTTGGCGCGGGTCTCGGGCCGCTTCGCCTCGACGATCCACTCGACATATTCGCGCCGGCAGCTCGGCGGGAAGGCGTCGAAGCTCGCCGCCGCCTTGGGCTCCGCGTCCAAGGCGGCGCGCAGGTCGTCGGGCGTCGGCAGCCCGGGCTTGGGCGGCTTCTTCGGGCGCGGCGCGGGCCCCTCCGCGGTCTTGGCCGCGGCGGCGCGGATCAGCGCGGCAAGCGTCTCGGGCGGCGGCAGGTCCGCGGGCGACGTGAGCCTCCCGAACTGGCCCATCGCGCCTTCCTGTACCGCGTCCCCGACCAGCTCGCGGCCGCGCCAGAAGCCGAAGCTCGCATGCGCCTTGAACGCGGCCATGTTGGCGAGCGGCCGGCCGTTCAGCAGGAAGGCGGGCATGCTCCATTTGATCGATTCCTCGACCTCGGGGCAGGCGGCGTGCATCGCCGCGCGCAGTTGCTCGAGGATGGGCCGGGCGAATTCCGCCTGGCGGGCGATATAGGCGTCGACGCGCGGATCCTTGCTCATGGAGCGATGATAGACTCGTTCCAGCGCTGAATCGATTCGCTTCGGCGCCAGGCGCGGAACGCCCGGGTCCGCGGCGCTTTGGGCTGCGATTCTCCAAGGAGAATCAACATGATGCTCGCCGCCCGCCTGGCCTCCTCGATGATCGAGCGCATCGCCTATGACGAAGCGGAGGCGGCGCTCAGCATCTGGTTCCGCGACACCGGCCGCTACGTCTATTCCGAGGTCCCGCGCGCGATCTACGAGGGCCTCAAGAAGGCGCCGTCGGCGGGCCGCTATTTCAACGCCTGCATCAAGCGGCGCTTCCCCTGCCGTCCCGACCCGGAGCGCCGGAAATTCCGCCCCGTTCCGGCACGTTGACCGCGCCGCGCGCGCCGCTACACCTTGCAGCAGGAGGGGGCGCCGGGTGGCGGAACGATCGATCATGCCGGCGCTGGGCCTCCTCGACGATTTCGCGACGGCGGCGTGCGCGGCGTCGAACCTGTCCGAGCTCTCCCGCCTCACCAGCGAGGCCGCGCGCGAGCTCGGCTTCGAGCGCTTCGCCATGGTCCACCACGTCCGGTTCGGCGTCGCGGCGCCGGGCGTCGTCTGCCTGACCAACTACCCTGTCGATTTCCTCGCCGTCTGCCGCGACGCCGGCCGGCCGCCCGATCCGATCCTGCGCGCCGCCGAGCGCACCGCCTGCGGCTTCGCGTGGGAGCGGGTGGAGGGGATCGTCCGCCTCTCGCCGCGCGAGGAGCGGCATCGCGGCGTCGCCGCCCGCCACGGCTTGGTGTGCGGCTATACCGTGCCGAGCCACGTCCCCGGGGAACCGCCGGCCTCGGTGAGCCTTGGCGCGGCGCCGGGCCGCCGCCTCGACGCGCGCATCCTGCCCGCCGCCGACGCCTTCGGCCGCTTCGCCTTCGAGGCGGCGCGGCAGCTGACGCGCGCGGGGGACGCAATGTCCCTCCCGGCCTATCGCCTGTCGGAGCGGCAGCGCGATTGCGTATCGCTCATCGCCCGCGGCAAGAGCGATGCCGCGATCGCCGAGCGGCTCGGCCTGCGTCCCCGGACCGTCAACGAGCATGTCGAGGCCGCCAAGCGGCGCTACGGCGTCGGCACGCGCGCGCAGCTCGTCGCGCAGGTGCTGCTGCGCGGCGACCTCGCCTTCGCGGATCTCGACGACCCCGCCGCCTTGCTGGCGGGGGTTGCGTGACCGTTACGCCTGCGTCACAGTAAAGGCATGACCACCGAGCTCCACGTCCTCGCCTGGGGATGCCTCCTGGCCCTCGTCCACATCTTCGCCGCCATCCGCGCGAAGACGGCGCAATATGGCACCAAGTGGAACATGGGCGCGCGCGACGAGGCGCTCGACCCGCCGGCGCGGCCGATCATCGGCCGGCTCGACCGCGCCCAGCGCAACTTCTTCGAGACCTTCCCGCTCTATGCGGCCGCGGCGCTGATCGTCGTCGTCGCCCACCTCGACAACCGCTGGACCGCGATCGGCGCCTTGCTCTGGATCGGCGGGCGGGTGCTCTATCTCCCGCTCTATGCCCTCGGCATTCCGGTGGCGCGGTCGGTCGCCTGGCTGGCGAGCCTCGTCGGCATCTTGATGGTGCTGCGGCCGGCGCTCGCCGCCCTCTTTCACTGATCCCGGCGGGGAACGTCCCGGATCGTACCGACGATGCCGTCGCCGCAGCGTATCGCCACCGTGTCGTAGCGCCGCGGTACGCCGATCCGCCCTTCGACATGCTGCGTCACCGGCCGTCCCGCTTCCGGTCCGTCCGTGCGCACCATGATCTGCTGTACGGTGCCGGCGAGATGCTGGACCGGGCCACGCTCGAGCGAGACGGCGGTCCCTTCGGGCGCCGTCACGTCGCCTTCGACGAACAGGAAGGTGCGGTGGAGCGGCGCCTTCTGGTGCGAAATGTTGATCCGCGCCACATGCGCCCGCCAGTTGGCGGTCGAAACGGCGTGGCAGGGGGAATAGACGACGAGGTCGCCCGGCTCCCCGAGCACGCAGGCCGATGGCAGCAGGAGCAGCGGGAGCATGACGAGGGCGCGGTGCATCGCGCCGCTCTAACGCGCCGGAGCCGCCGCGCCTAGCGGCTCGCGCCCGCCGCCGCTGCGGAAGCCGCCGACGACGAACAGGGCCAGCGCCGTCCAGATCAGGGCGAAGCAGAACAGGTGGGAGGGCGTCAGCGGCTCGCCGAACACTGCCACCGCCATCAGGAACTGCAGCGACGGCGCGACATATTGGAGGAAGCCGAGGGTCGAGAGCGGGAGGCGCTTGGCCGCCGCGGTGAACAGGAGCAGCGGCATCGCCGTCACTGCGCCGCCGAGGACGAGGAGAAGGTCGGTGCGCATCGTGACGTGGAAGCTCCCCTGGCCGTGCGCGGCGAGCCAGCCGATCCAGGCGAGCGCCGCGGGGGCGAGGAACACCGTCTCGACGTAGAGGCCCTCGAACGCGTCGACCGGCGCGACCTTGCGCACGAAGCCGTAGGACGCGAAGCTCGCGGCCAGCGCGAGGCTGATCCACAAGGCGCTGCCGGCGCCGAAGGCGAGGATGGCGACGCCGGTGCCGGCCAGCGCCACCGCGGCGACCTGCACCCGGTTCAGCCGCTCGCCCAGAAACGCGACGCCGAGGAGCACGTTGACCAGTGGGTTGAGGTAGTAGCCGAGGCTGCCCTCGAGCACGTGGCCGGTCACCACCGCGTAGATGTAGACGGTCCAGTTCACCCCGATCAGCGTCGCCGTGAGCAGCAGCGTCAAAGCGAGGCGGGGCGCCGCGATCGCCGCGCGGATCGCGCTCCAGCGCCGGAACATAGCGGCGAGGATGGTGAGGAAGACCAGCGACCACAGGATGCGATGCGCGACGATCTCCACCGGGCCGACATTGGCGAGCGCCTTGAAGTAGAGCGGCAGCACGCCCCAGACCGCATAAGCGGTGAGGCCGAGAATCATCCCGGTACGGACCTGGCGCTGGGGGTGGGTCACGGCGGCGGCGCTAGCCGAGGGCGCGCCACGCGACAAGCATTTGGCGGGCCGGCACGGATCGGCTAGCTTCGCGAACGAGTTTGTGGAGTCCCGCTTATGCCGCCCGTTTCGCGTTCCCTCCTCCCGCTCGCCGGCCTGGGCCTCCTCGCCGCGTGCGGCGGCCACGACGAGGCCGCCAATGTCGCAGCGGCGAACCAGCAGGTCTCCGCGGAAGGGCAGGCGCAGACCGGCAAGATCCGGGTCAAGGGGCCGGGCATCGACATGACCTTCGTGCTGCCCAAGGCGATGCGGGGCGAAGCCAAGGCGGGCGAGAACAGCCGCGTCCTTTATCCCAATTCGACCATCGAAGGCCTCGCCATGGTCGGCAGCGAAGCCAACGCTAAGAAGGGCGGCGGCGACAGCGAGGTCGAGTTCAGCTTCGCCACCGCCGATCCGCGCGACAAGGTCGTCGCCTGGTACCGCAACCCGGCGCGCGGCAACGACTTCCGTGTGACCGCGGTCGAGAAGGAAGGCGGCGACGTCGTCGTCCACGCGGCGCAGCCGGACGGGCATGTCGTCAAGGTCCGGCTCGGCGACCGCGAAGGCGGCGGCACCGCCGGCCGCGTCACCGTCCACCACAACGACTGAGCCCCGGGTGCCCGCCGCGCTCGCCGACCCCGAGGAGGTGCGCGCCCATCTCGTCGCGGCGGCGAAGGCGGGGGTGGCGCTCAGCTACGGCGCGATCCTCGAGCAGCTCGGCTATCGCTTCAGCCGGCCCAAAATGCGCGCCTTGTGCGCGGTGCTCGGCACGGTCGACGAAGAGGCGGCGCGGCGAGGCGAGCCGGAGCTTGCCGTCCTGGTGGTGCGCCAGAGCGACGGCATCCCCGGCCAGGGCTGGTGGGTCGCCGGCGGCGGCCGCAGCCGCGGCTACGAAGGCCCATGGGAGGGGCCCGAGGCGCGGCGCTTCATCGCCTCCGTGCAGGCGGAAACCTTCGCCTGGTGGCGGTCCCACGGCGGGACAGGCGGAGAAGAAGGCGCCGGTTAACCACCTCTGCTCACCCATGGCGCCGCGCGATCGGGCACAATCGCGGCGACAGGGAGAGATTCTCATGACGATGCGCACCATCCTCTTGATCACCGTCCTCGCCGGCAGTGCGGCCCTCGCCGGCTGCAGCCGCGGCGCCGACGCCGGCAACAACGTCGCCGCGCTCGACAACCAGCTGGTCGGGAACAGCACGGACCCGGCGCTGACCGGCGCGCTCGGCAACCAGATCGCCGTCGATCCGGCCGTGGCGAACGGCGCGAAGGCGGCCGAGGCGGCGAAGGCGACGCCCGGCGCCATCGACAAGGCCCGGCTGGCGCTGAACGGCCCGGACCACAAGGGCTGCGCGGGCGACCCCTCGAAGTTCGACAACGGCGCGCAATGGGCCGACCGGCTGCCGGCGGCGTTCGGCAATTATCCGGGCGCCAAGGTCACCGAGGCAGCGGCGAACAATGCCGCGGGCTGCAGCGTCCGCGTCGTCAGCCTGACGACGGGCGACGACTGGCAGCGCGTGCTCGACTGGTACAATACCCGGGCGGTAAAGGGCGGCTATACGACCGAGCACCGGGTGGAAGGCGCCGACCATGTCCTCGGCGGCACCAACGACAAGGACGGCGGCGCCTATTTCGTCGCGGTGACCCCCGGCAACGGCACCACCGACATCTCCTTCGTCGCCGACAAGGGCCGCTGACGGCCGCGACGCTGGCAAGGGCGCCGTCGCCTCGCTAGAGCGGGGCCATGCCGAACCTCCTTCTTGTCCTCCTCGGCGGCGCAGCCGGCGCGGGCCTGCGCTACGAGACGGGCCGGCTGGCGCTCGCCCGGCTCGGCCCGGGGTTCCCGTGGGGAACCCTCGCGGTGAACCTCGCCGGCGGGCTCGCCATGGGGCTCCTTGCCGGCGCGCTCTCCGGCGCGGCCATGACGACGCGTCCCGCCTGGTTCCTGCTGGGAGTCGGCCTGCTCGGCGGCTTTACGACTTTCTCCGCCTACAGCCTCGACCTGTTCGTCATGCTCGAGAAGGGGCAGGCCGCCCTCGCTCTGGCTTACGGCGCCGGCTCGGCGCTCGGCGCGCTCGGGCTGCTTGCGTTCGGCTACTGGGCGGCGAAGGCGCTGGCATGAGCGATGTGCGCAGCTTCACCGTCGCCCCCGACGACGATGGCATCCGCCTCGACCGGTGGTTCCGGCGCCACCTGCCGGAGGCGAGCTTCAACATCGTCTCGCGCTGGGCGCGGACCGGGCAGCTGCGCGTCGACGGCAAGCGCGCCTCGCCCGGCGACCGCATCGAGGCCGGCCAGACCATCCGGGTGCCGCCCGCCGAGCCGCCCGCCGCGCCGCGCCCGAAGGCCGAGCGGCCGGCGCTCAGCGAGGACGAGATCGCCTTCGTCAACGAGATCGTCATCCACCGCGATGCGCAGGCGATCGTCGTCAACAAGCCGTCCGGCCTCGCTACCCAGGGCGGCACCAAGACGAAGCAGCATCTCGACGGCCTGCTCGACGGCCTCGCCAACGAGCGCGGCGAGCGGCCCAAGCTCGTCCACCGGCTCGACAAGGACACGTCCGGCGTCCTCCTCCTCGCCCGGACCGCCCGCGCCGCCGCCTTCTTCTCCAAGGCCTTTTCGGGCCGCACCGCGCGCAAGGTCTACTGGGCGCTCGTCGTCGGCGTCCCGGAGATCCGCGACGGCTATGTCGACCTGCCGCTCGCCAAGCAGCCGGGCACCGGCGGCGAGAAGATGCATGTCGACGAGAGCGAGGACGGCCTGCCGGCGCGCACCCGCTACCGCGTCGTCGACCGCGCCGGCAACCGCGCCGCCTGGGTCGAGCTCCAGCCCCTGACCGGCCGCACCCACCAATTGCGCGTCCACATGGCGGCGATCGGGCATCCGATCGTCGGCGACGGCAAATATGGCGGGCAGGAGGCGTTCCTCACCGGTGCGATCAGCCGCAAGCTCCACCTCCACGCCCGGCGCCTCCGGATCGACCATCCCGACGGCGGCCGCATCGACGTGTCGGCAGAGCTGCCCGAGCATTTCCAGGGCACCCTCGCCGGCCTCGGCTTCGACCCGGCGGACGGGGACCTGCCGCTCGACGAGGTCAAGTTCGGCGAGACCCCGGAAGGCAAGCGCCGCGCCGCCACCGCCGCCGCCAAGGCGCGGCGCAAGGAGCGCAAGGGCGAGCGCCGCAACCGCGGCAGCCGGGGGAATGGGGGCTGATGCACCCCAACCGCAAGTTTCATATCGCCGACCGCGAGGAGATGGCGGCATTCGTCCGCCATGAGGGGTTCGGAACCCTCGTCGTCGGGACGCAGGCGGGCCTGCGTGCCGTCCACGTGCCGCTGCTCCTCGACGGCGAGCGGCTCCTCTTCCACGTCTCGCGCGGCAACGCGGTCTACGGCGCGCTCGCCGCCGGCGCCGAGGCGCTGGTCGTCGTCAACGGCCCCCACGCTTATGTCAGCCCCGATTGGTACGGCCTTCCCGACCGGGTGCCGACCTGGAACTATGTCGCCGTCGAGCTGAACGGCCCGGTCCGCGCCCTCGCGGAGGACGAGCTCGCCCGCCTGCTCGACGCGCTCTCCGCCGAGTTCGAGGCCCGCCTCGGCCCCAAGCGCCCGTGGACCGTCGCCGACGCCTCGCCCGGCCATGTCGAGCGGCTGATGAAGGCGATCGCCGGCTTCGCCCTCGACATCCGCGAATGGCGGGGCACCGCGAAGGTCGACCAGGACAAGCCGCCCGAGGTCCGCGCCCGCATCGCCGCGGCCCTGCGCGGGCAGGGCGAGGAAGCGATGGCGGCGGTGATGGACCCGCAAGCATGATCCGCCTCGCGCTCTTCGATTGCGACGGGACGCTCGTCGACAGCCAGGCGAACATCTGCCTCGCCATGGAGACCTGCTTCGCGGATGCCGGCCTGCCGCCGCCACCGCGCGAGCGGACGCGCCGGGTCGTCGGCCTCAGCCTGGTGGAGGCGATGCGGGCGATGGCCCCGGAGGCGGAGGAGGCGGTGCACGTCGCCCTCGCCGAATCCTACAAGAGCGCCTTCCAGCGGCTGCGCGGGCGGGGCCTCGTCGAGGAGCCGCTCTACGACGGCATCGCCGAGCTGCTCGACAGGCTCGAGGCGGAGGGCTGGCTGCTCGGCGTCGCCACCGGCAAATCGGACCGCGGCCTCGCCCTCTGCCTGGAGCGGCACGGCCTTTCCGGCCGCTTCGTCACCCTGCAGACCGCTGACCGGCATCCCTCCAAGCCCCACCCCTCGATGATCGAGGCCGCCCTTGCGGAAACCGGTGCGGATGCCGAATTCAGCATGATGATCGGCGACACGAGCTACGACATGGCGATGGCGAAGGCGGCCGGGGTGCGCGCGGTCGGCGTGGCCTGGGGCTATCACGAGGCGGAGGAGCTGCGCGCCGCGGGCGCCGATGTCGTCGTCGGGCACCCGCGCGAGGTCGCCGCTTTGATGGAGACGACGGCATGATGCCGCAGGACGACGATCTCTGGCGCAGCCGCTTCATCGCGGTGAACCTGACGAGGATCGGCGGCACGGCCGTCGTGCTGTTCGGGCTCGCCATCTGGTATACCAACGTGCTGCGCCCCGGCGGGGTCCCGGCGATCGGCTTCCCGCTCGCCCTGATCGGCCTGGTGGCGAGCTTCTGGGGCCCCGTCGCCCTCACCCGCCACTGGAAGCGCAAGGACGGGCGGTGAAGCGTTTCTACGAGAAGGCCGCCGCCGCGCCCGCGGCGGGGGGCGTTGCCGTGCTCCTGGACGCACGGCCGGTGAAGACCCCCGCGCGCGCCGCCCTCGAAGTCCCCACCGACGAGCTTGCCGAGGCGATCGCCGCCGAATGGAACGCGCAGGGCGAGACGGTCGACCCTCGGTCGATGCCGCTGACCGGCCTCGCCAACGCCGCGATCGACCGGGTGGTGCCGGAGCAGGCCGCCTTCGCCGCCGGCCTCGCCCGCTACAGCGAGGGCGACCTCCTCTGCTACCGCGCGGAGGGGCCGCGGCCGCTGGTCGAGCGGCAGGCGGCGGCGTGGGACCCTCTGCTCGCCTGGGCGCGGCGCCGCTACGACGTCGACTTCACCGTCACGGCCGGCATCGTCCACCGCCCGCAGCCCGCGGCGACGGTCGAGCGCCTCGCCGCCGCGGTCGCCGCGCGGGATTCGTTCCGGCTGGCGGCCCTATCGCCTTTGGTGACGATTTCCGGGTCCCTGGTGATCGCGCTGGCGCTGACGGAAGGGGAGATCGGGCTCGATCAGGCCTGGACGGCGGCCATCGTCGACGAGGCCTGGCAGGCCGAGCAATGGGGCGAGGACCCGCTGGCGGTCGAGGCGCTGGAAAATCGCCGGCGCGAGTTCGAGGCGGCCTACCTCTTCCTGACCCTGCTGTAATCAGAGAGAGCCACAGGACTCGTTCGTCCCGAGCGAAGTCGAGGGGCGTGGCACGAACTCATCACGCGCGCCCCTCGACTTCGCTCGGGACGAACGAGTCAGGTTTCCTGCACGGGCTCCGGTTCGCGCGGTGCTTCCGGCGCGGCCGCCACGTGCGTCACACGCGCCACCGGCACGAACCATCGCGCCACCACCAGCCCGGCGACGATGAAGGAGACCGCCTCGGCGATGAAGGCGTAGATCCAGAAGCCCCAGCCGAAATGGTTGGCGATCGGCGTCGCAAGGAAGATCCACGCGCATGTGCCGAGCGATCCGAGCACGACCAGCCGCGCGAGCTCGCCGAACATCCGTCCGGCCGCTACCGCGCCCAGCCCAAAGGCGATCAACATGCCCGCGCCGATGGCGACGATCAGCCCCGGAAGCAGGCCGGCCGTGCCCGTCGGCGAAAAGCCGTCGATATTGTAGTCGACAGTGGCGATCGGCCCTTTGGCAAAGAGCAGGGCGCCCTGCTGGTTCTTGGGATCCGGGATCCGGTACGTGCCGGTCCCCGTCTGGCTGAGGTTCTGCGCCAGCGCGGTCTGCACCGCGGCGCCCTGGGGGTCGGGCAGGTTCTTGTAGGCGAGGCCGGAGAGCGGCGTCTGCCAGAACAGGAAGCCGAGCGCGAAGAGGATGAAGCCGGCGACGATCCCGCCGAGGAAGCTGCGCGCCATGGGTCCGTCTCCCGCAATGAGCGGCCCTTGTAGCGGAAGTCAGGCCATCAGGTCGCGCACGAAATCGTGGAGGAAGACGCGGCGCGAGGCCTTCAGCCGTTCGGACTTCAAGATGGTGTGGACGAGGTCGCGACATTTCTCCGCATCGTTGTTGATCAGCACATAATCATATTCGGCCCAGTGGCTGATCTCGGCGGCGGCGCGGTCCATGCGGCGGCGGATCACCTCGGCGCTGTCCGTGCCGCGGCGGGTGAGGCGGCGCTCCAGCTCCTTCATCGACGGCGGGAGGATGAAGACGCGGACGATGTCGGGGTCGACCTGCTTCAATTGCTGGGTGCCCTGCCAATCGATGTCGAGCAGCACGTCGCGGCCGCCTTCGATCGCCTTCACCACCTCGCTCTTCAGCGTCCCGTAGCGGTGGCCGAAGACGTGCGCCCATTCGAGGAACTCGCCGGCGGCGACCATCTCCTCGAATTTCTCGGTGCTGACGAAATGATAGTCTCGGCCGTCGACCTCGCCGGGGCGGCGCGGGCGGGTGGTGGCGGAGACCGACATCGAGATGCCGTCGTCGCTCTCCAGCAGCATCCGCGCGATCGTCGACTTGCCGGCGCCGCTGGGGCTCGAAAGGACGAACAGGAGGCCGCGGCGCTGGAACGCGCTTTTGATTTCCATGCGCGCTACTGGCTTGCGGTCCCCCCGCCCGTCAAGCAGGGTCTCGCCATGGCGAAGTGGATCGCGCTTTTGCGCGGCATCAATGTGGGCGGCCGCAACACGGTGCCGATGGCGGCGCTTCGGGCGCTTTGCGAGGGGCTCGGCTGGAAAGAGGTGGAGACCTTCATCCAGAGCGGCAATGTCGTGTTCGAGGGCGCGGGGACCGCGGGGACGCTCGAGTCGGCGCTGGAGGAGGCGCTGGAGACACGCTTCGGCTTCCGTCCCGCGGCGATCGTCCGCAGCGTCGCCGGCTGGGCGAAGCTGCTGGACGCGAACCCCTTCGTGTCCGAAGCCGAGGCGGAGCCGGCGAAGGTGATGGTCGCGCTATCGAAGGAGAAGCTCGCGAGCGGTGCCGCCGCGGCGATCGGGGCGAAGGCGGCGGCGGGCGAGAAGGTGCGTGAAGCGGGAGGGGCATTGTGGATCCATTATCCGGACGGGGCGGGGCGCTCGAAGCTGACTCCCTCGGCAATCGACAAGGCGGCGGGCTCGCCGGTGACGGCGCGCAACTGGCGGACGGCGCTGGCACTCAAGGCGATGACCGGCTGACGCTGCGCACCTGGCTGGTCGTCGCCGCCGTCGTCGCGGCGGCGGCGGGCATCCTCCTCGCCATGGGCCGGCCCCCCATCTGCACCTGCGGCACGGTGAAGCTCTGGGTCGGCACCGCCAACGGCCCCGACAACAGCCAGCATCTCTCCGACTGGTACACGCCCAGCCACATCATCCACGGCTTCCTCTCTTCGGCCTCGGCTGGCTGGTGCTGCGCCGCATGCCGGTCGCCACGCGGCTTCTTGCCGCCGTCTGTATCGAGGCGCTGTGGGAGATCGTCGAGAACAGCCCGTTCGTGATCGACCGCTACCGCCACGCCACGATGGCGCTGGGCTATACCGGCGACACCGTGCTGAACTCGGTCTCCGACATTTCGGCGATGATTCTCGGCTTCCTCGTCGCCCGCCGCCTGCCGGTCTGGGGAACGGTCGCGCTGGCGCTCGGCTTCGAGCTTCTCACCCTCGCCGTCATTCGCGACAATCTGGCGCTCAACGTGGTGATGCTGCTTGCGCCCAGCGACGCGATTCGCGCCTGGCAGGCGGGCGGCTGAGTCTCAGCCGCCGCCGGCGAGCTGCCGAACGCGGTCGAGATGGGCCTGCACCACCGGCACCGCCGCGGACGCGACGGCGCGCAACTGCGGCGTGTCGCCGTCCTGCGCATAGCGGCTGTGCGCGGCCAGAGCCATTTGGTGCGCCTGGACCTGCTGGTCGAGATAGAGGCGCTCGAAGGCGGCGCCGGAGCCGGCGGCGCGTAGCCGGTCCATCATACGCGCCTGCATCGGCAGCAGCGCCGGGGCGAGCGGCCAGATGCCCACGGCCTGAGCTGCCGCGGTGAGCTGCCGCGTGCTGTTGCCATGGTCGGCGATGATCCTCTGGGCGAAGCCCCGCACCGCCGGCGCCTGGGCCCGCTGCAGCGCAAGCTCGGCGGACTGGACCTCGAACAGATAGGCTGCCGCCGCCATTCCCACATAGGCGTCGCGCGCCAGCGGCGCCGCGTCGCTCGACGAGGCGGTGGTGATCGGCGCGGTGACCGGGACGCAGCCGGCGAGCGCGACGGCGAGGAGGGCAGGGGCGAGTCCGCGGCCCATTCGTCAGCCGCCCGCGAGGCCTTCGATCACCTTGCCGGTGCCGGCGCAATCGGGGCATTCGCCGCCGTCGGCCTTTCCGGACCCGTTGCAACGGGGGCAGATATTCTCGCCCGTCCCGGGCGTTCCCGGCGCCGCCTGGTCGCCGGGATTGGTCGGCTCGCTGCTCATGGACGCGCAAGCGCGCGGGGCGGCGGGAGGTTCCGGAACCGCGGGCGCGCGCTCATGGTTCAGGGCCGATGATCAAAGCCGTCCTCGCCGCCGCGCTCGCCTGCATCGCCGCGCCCGCTTCCGCCCAGGAGATATTCGGCGGCGTCTATGCCCACGACGTCAATTGGGTGACGCGCAGCGGCATCGAGAAAGGCGCGGATTTCGAGCTCGGCGTGCGCGGCCGCCGCCTCCACGCGTTGGATTTCATCGGCGCGCCGCGGCCCCAGGCGTTCGTCTCGGTGAACAGCGCGGGCCAGACCCATTTCGCCGCCGCCGGCCTCTCCTGGCAGATCGGCGGCCGCGTCTATGCCCGGCCCGGGATCGGCATCGCCATCCACACCGGCCCGAGCGACTTCGACCCGACGAACCGCCGCATCTATTTCGGCTCGCGCATCCTGTTCGAGCCGGAGCTCGGCATCGGCCTCAAGCTGACGCGGCGTGCGTCGGTCGAGGCGAGCTGGGTCCACCTCAGCCACGCCCAGCTCTTCAGCGGCCAGAATCCCGGACTCGACACGGTCGGCATCCGCTTCAACCTCGGCTTCCGGTAAGCGCCCGCTGATCGGAGGCGCTTATCGGTTGCGGCCTGACCGTGCGGGACCAGTGCCGATCATCTGTCGGAGCGCGTTGCGCGCGTCGCGCCGTACCAGGTCCGACCGCCCATCGGGATCGGAAGCGCCCATTTCGCGATAGCCGAGCGCGCTTGCGCGGCGGAAATCCGCCTCGAGCGCGGCGCAATCGTTCATCGCCGCATCGGCGATCGCATCGGGAGCCGGGACACTGGCGGCCCGGCGCTTCACCGATCCGGTCGCGCACAGCATCCAGAGGCGGGCGGCGCCGTCAAAGGCGTGATCGACCGTTCGCTTGCCCTGCTTGCTTGAGGGTCCGCGCCAATCCTCGGCCTTGGCGCGCGCTTCGAGCGCGTCGAGCTCCGCTTCGAGCTTCGCGCGTTCGGCTTCGATCCCGGCGCGCGTGTCCGGGGCGGGCGCCGGTGCGGCCGCGGCGAGCGCAAGTGCCGCCGTCACGATGTGCATGCCATTCCCCTGCCGTGGACGCGAAGTCTGCCGCCGATCGCCGGCAGTGGCAATCCCGCGGCTTCAGCGCCCGAGCATCGCCTCCGGCTTCACCACGCGGTCGAAGGTCGCCTCGTCGACGAGGCCGAGTTCGAGGCCGGCTTCCTTGAGGGTGAGCCCGTGCTGGTGGGCGTGCTTGGCGATCTTGGCGGCGTTGTCGTAGCCGATCTCCGGCGCCAGCGCCGTCACCAGCATCAGCGAGCGGTTCATCAGCTCCGAGATGCGGCGCTCGTCGGGCTCGAGGCCGTCGAGCGCGCGCTCCGAGAAGCTTTCCATGCCGGTCGAGAGGAGGTCGATCGAGCGCAGCACGTTGGCGCCGATCAGCGGCTTGAAGACGTTCAGCTCCATATGGCCCTGGAGGCCGCCGACGGTGACGGCGACATGGTTGCCCATCACCTGGGCGGCGACCATCGTGAGCATCTCGGCCTGGGTCGGGTTGACCTTGCCGGGCATGATCGAGCTGCCCGGCTCGTTCTCCGGCAGCTTGAGCTCGCCGAGGCCGCAGCGCGGGCCGGAGCCGAGCAGGCGAATGTCGTTGGCGATCTTGGTCAGGGAGACGGCGATGACGTTGAGCACGCCCGACAGCTCGACGAGCGTGTCGTGGCTGGCGAGCGCCTCGAACTTGTTGGGCGCGGTCTTGAACGGAAGGCCGGTCAGCCGCGCGATCTCGGCGGCGAAATCCTCGGCGAAGCCCTTGGGCGCATTGAGGCCGGTGCCGACGGCGGTGCCGCCCTGGGCGAGCAGGAGCAGGCGCGGCATCACCGAGCGCACGCGCTCCAGCGCAAGCTCGATCTGCGCGGCATAGCCGGAAAATTCCTGGCCGAGCGTCAGCGGCGTCGCGTCTTGGAGATGGGTGCGGCCGATCTTGACGATGCGGTCCCACGCTGCCGCCTGCGCCGCCAGCCGCCGGTGGATGCCGTTCAGCGCCGGGATCAGCCGCATCTCGACCGCGCGCGCCGCGGCGACGTGCATCGCGGTCGGGAAGCTGTCGTTGGACGACTGCCCCTTGTTGACATGGTCGTTGGGGTGGACGGGGGACTTGCCGCCGCGGGTGCCGGCGAGGATCTCGTTGGCGCGGCCGGCGATCACCTCGTTGGCGTTCATGTTCGACTGGGTGCCCGAGCCGGTCTGCCAGATGACGAGCGGGAACTGGTCGTCGTGCATGCCGTGCGCGACCTCGCCGGCGGCCTGCTGGATCGCCTCGGCGATGTCGGGGGCGAGCCCGCCGCTCTTGCCGTTCACCCGCGCCGCCGCCTGCTTCACATAGCCGAGCGCGTGGACGATCTCGGCCGGCATCACCTCGCGCGGGCCGAAGGGGAAGTTCTGGATCGAGCGCTGCGTCTGCGCGCCCCAATAGGAATCGCCCGGGACGGCGATGGGGCCGAAGCTGTCGGTTTCGGTGCGGGAAGTGGGAAGGTCGCTCATGGCGCGCCCCTTAGCGCGCGGGCGGCGCGGCGTCACCCCGCAGGTAGGACATGGCGGGCGCTCTCGCCCAGAGCCGTCATGCTGAACTTGGTTCAGCATCCAGGCCTCCACCGGCAGGCCCGCAACCAGCTGGACCCTGAAACAAGTTCAGGGTGACGGTGACAGGGGTGCGGAAGGAGGCGCCTCGCTTGGCCGCGGCGCTACTTCTTGCGCTTGAAGTCCACCGCGACGACGTTCGAACCGTCCTCGATCGGCTCGGCGCCGGGGGAATCGTTCTCCGCTTCCTCGTGCGCCTGCGGGCCGCTCTCCTCGGCCTGGGCCTGGAACTGGAGGGCGAAGTTGACCGCCGGATCGACGAAGCCGGTGATCGCCGAGAAGGGGATGACGAGCCGCGCCGGCGCCTGGTTGAAGCTGAGGCCGACCTCGAAGCCGTTGTCGCCCACCTTCAGGTCCCAGAAGCGGTTCTGGATGACGATCGTCATCTCGTCGGGGAAGCGCTCGATCAGGTGGCGCGGGATGTCGACGCCGCCCGCCTGCGTCTTGAAGGTGATGTAGAAATGGTGGTCGCCGGGCAGGTGGCCGGTGCTCTCGACCTCGCCGAGCACGCGCCCGACGACGGCGCGGAGCGCCTCCTGGACGATCTCGTCGTACGGAATCAGGCTGTCGGGCGCGTCGGAGGCCATGCCCTGTGGTAGCGCGGCGGGAGGCCCGGTCAAGCGACTTGCGCCCATGCCGTCATCCATGGTGAGCAGGAAGCGACCGCCGCCAGGGAGACGCCCGCCATGCCCGTCGACGCCACGCAAGCTTATGACGACACGAATATTTTCGCGCGCATCCTGCGCGGGGAGATCCCCGCGCGGAAGGTTCATGAGGACGAGCACGCACTCGCCTTCCACGACATCGCCGCCCGGGCGCCGGTCCACATCCTCGTCATTCCCAAGGGCCCTTACGTCTCGTGGGACGATTTTTCCGCCCGCGCCTCGGACGCGGAGATTGCCGGCTTCGTCCGCGCCGTCGGCCATGTCGCCCGCGAGCAGGGGCTGGCCGCGCCCGGCTACCGCCTCCTGGCGAATACCGGCCCGAACAGCGGCCAGGAAGTGCCGCACCTCCACGTCCACCTGTTCGGCGGCCGCGGCCTCGGGCCGATGCTGGCGCGCTGAGGCCGCCCAGCGAAAGGTGTTGCGCGCCCCGGAGCAGCCGCTAGGTTGCCGCGCCACAACGAGAAAGATGCGAGGGGCCCGAAAGGCCGGCATTCGTAAAAGGGGAAGCACATGATCTTCGGGCGCGTTAAGCCTCTCGACGCCATCCTCGCCACCGCCGAGAAGAAGAGCCTGAAGCGCTCGCTCGGCGCGTTCCAGCTCACCATGCTCGGCATCGGCGCCGTCATCGGCACCGGCATCTTCGTGTTGACCGCCACGGCGGCCCAGAAGGCCGGCCCCGGCATGATGGTCTCCTTCATCGTCGCCGGCGTCGTCTGCGCCCTCGCGGCGCTGTGCTATTCCGAGCTCGCCTCGATGGTGCCGGTCGCCGGCTCCGCCTACACCTATTCCTACGCGGTGATGGGCGAGCTACTCGCCTGGATGGTCGGCTGGGCGCTGATCCTCGAATATGCGCTCGGCGCCAGCGCGGTCGCGGTCGGCTGGTCCGGCCATATCGTCGGGTTCCTGGATTCGGTGGGCGTGCACTTGCCGCACGCATTGACCGTCGGCCCCAAGATCGAATGGGGCATCCTCAAGGGCGGCGAGGTCGGCGGCATCGTCAACCTGCCGGCCGTGATCATCACCGGCCTCGTCACGCTGCTGCTCGTCATCGGCACCAAGGAGAGCGCCACCGTCAACGCCGTGCTCGTCGCGATCAAGGTCGCGGCCCTGACCCTCTTCGTCATCATCACCGTGCCGATGATCTCGGGCCACATGCCCAACTTCCACCCCTTCACCCCGCGCGGCTACGGCAATCCGCTGTCGTCGGAAGGCGTCGGGGTGCTCGGCGCGGCCGCGTCGATCTTCTTCGCCTATGTCGGCTTCGACGCCGTCTCGACCGCGGCCGAGGAGACCAAGAACCCCCAGCGCAACGTGCCGATCGGCCTCATCGCCTCGCTCGCCATCTGCACCATCTTCTACCTCCTGGTGGCCGGCGGCGTCATCGGCTCGTTCGGCGGGCAGCCGCTGATCGATCCGGCGACCGGCAAATATTTCGTCGAAGGCTCGCCCGAGCTTTACGGCAGCGCCGCCTGCCAGGCCGCGCACGCGCCGCTCGTCTGCTCGAAGGAGGCCCTCGCCTACGTGCTGCGCGAGGTGTCGTCGCCCTGGACCGGGTGGCTGGTCGGCATCGCGGCGACCATCGCGCTCCCCTCGGTCGTGCTGCTCATGATGTACGGCCAGACCCGCATCTTCTTCGTCATGGCCCGCGACGGCCTGCTTCCGCAGAAGCTCGCGGCGGTGCATCCGAAGTTCCGCACCCCTTGGGTGGTGACGATCGTCACCGGCATCGCGGTGGCGATCTGCGCGGCCTTCCTGCCGGTCGGCACGCTCGCCGATTATTCCAACTCGGGAACCCTGTTCGCCTTCGCCGCGGTGTCGCTCGGCGTGATGATCCTTCGCCTGAAGGATCCGAGCCGCGCGCGCCCGTTCCGGACGCCGGCGATCTGGGTGATCGCGCCTGCCTCGATCCTCGGCTGCGTCGTGCTGTTCGCCAGCTTGAACCTCGCCTCGAAGATGGTCTTCGTGGTGTGGGCGGGCGTCGGCCTCGTCTTCTATTTCCTCTACGGCTACCGGAAGAGCCATGTCGGCCGCGGCATCGTCGATGTTCCGGAGCACGACGCCTATGAGGGCACCGACCCGCCCATCCCGGGCACCCATTGATCGAGAGAAAGAGGCCGGGAGCGATCCCGGCCTCTTCCGCATTCAGCCCAGCTTTTCCGCGACCAGCGCCTTCAAGTCCGCCTCGGGCCGCGCGCCGTAGTGCGAAATCACCTCCGCCGCCGCGATCGCGCCGATGCGCAGGCAATCGCGCAGCGGCCGCTCCTGGCTCAGGCCGGCGAGGAAGCCCGCGGCGAACAGGTCGCCGGCGCCGGTCGTGTCGATCACCTGCTCCACCGGCTCGGCCGGAACCTGTGCCCGCTCCTCGCCGCGCACCGCGACGGCGCCATGTTCGTGCCGCGTGACGACCAGCAGAGGCACCCGCTTCGCCGCGCTCGCCACCGCCGCTTCGAAATCCGCCGCCCCGGTCAGCGAGACGATCTCCGCCTCGTTGGCGAAGAGGATGTCGAGCCGGCCGCTGTCGATCAGCGCGTTGAAGCCGTCGCGGTGGCGCTCGACGCAGAAGCTGTCGGACAGGGTGAATGCGACCTTGTTGCCGGCCTCGCGCGCGACGTCGATCGCCCGCTCCATCGCCGCGCGCGGCGTCGCCGGGTCCCACAGATAGCCTTCGAGATAGAGGATGCCGGCGCGGCGCACCTGCTCCTCGTCGAGCGCCTCGACGGTCAAATTCTGCGCGGCGCCGAGGAAGGTGTTCATCGTCCGCTGCGCGTCGGGCGTCACGAGGACGAGCGAGCGCGCCGTCGGCACCCCACTCAGCACCGGCGTGGTGAACTCGATGCCGAGCGAGCTTATGTCGTGGCGGTAGACCTCGCCCAGCTGGTCGTCGGCAACCTGGCCGACGAACCCGGCCTTCGCGCCGAGCATCGCCAGCCCCGCCGCGGTGTTTCCCGCCGATCCGCCGCTGATCTCGCGCCCCGGCCCCATCCGTCCGTAGAGCCGCGTCGCCTCGTCGGCGTCGATGAGGCGCATCGAACCCTTGTCCAGCCCCTCGGCGCTAAGGAAGGCGTCGTCGGTGGCGGCGATCACGTCGACGATGGCGTTGCCGATGCAGAGGACGTCGAGGCGGCTGTCGGGCACGTTCGGAAATCTTTCGCTGGTGGGAAGAGCGCCGCCCCTACCCGCCGCGCGGCGGGCGGGTCAATCGCGCGGCTTGCGCGGCGCGCGCGCATCGGCTTGGAAGGGGCAATGCGCCGGATCGCACCCTTCGTCTTGCCGCTCGCGCTCGCCGCCTGCGTCAGCAACCCGCCGCCCGCCGCCCCGGTCCGCCGCGTCGAGGCGCCGCCGCCGCCGGTCCAGCCCGCCTACAGCCCGCAGGGCCTCGAGACGGTCATCGGCCGCACCGCCGCCTTCCTCGTCGCCGAGCTCGGCACGCCCGATCTCGACATCCGCGAAGGCCCCGCGCGCAAGCTCCAGTTCGCCGGCGCGTCTTGCGTCCTCGACGCCTATCTCTACCCGCCCCAGGGCAAAGGCGAGCCGATCGTCACCTGGATCGACGCCCGCCTCCCCGACGGCCGAGACGCCAACCGCGTCAGCTGCGTCAACGCGCTGGCCGAGGCGAAGCGGCGGTAGGGAGGCACTAGGGTAGGACGGTGACGTCACCCCGGACTTGATCCGGGGTCCACCTTCTTTTCTACCCGCTTCCGAGAAGAAAAGGTGGATGCCGGATCAAGTCCGGCATGACGGCTAAAAAAAGAGGCCCCCGAAGGAGCCTCTTTCCCTATCGCATTGCCGAAGCGCCTCAGGCCGCCTCGTCATATTCCTCGCCGGTCATCACCGGGCCCGAATCCTGGCCCTTGGCGTCGACGTCGCGGTCGACGAACTCGATGATCGCGATCGGCGCGGCGTCCGAGGCGCGGATGCCGGCCTTGATGATCCGGGTGTAGCCGCCGTCGCGGCCGGCATAGCGCGGCGCGAGCGTGTCGAAGAGCTTCTTGAGCTGGGTGTCGTCGAGCAGCCGCGCATGGGCGAGGCGGCGGTTGGAGAGGCCGCCCTTCTTCGCCAGCGTCACCAGCTTCTCGACATAGGGCCGGAGCTCCTTCGCCTTGGCGGTGGTGGTGGTGATCTGCTCGTGCTTGATGAGCGCGGCCGCCATGTTGCGGAACAGGGCCGCGCGGTGGCTGGAAGTACGCTGGAGCTTACGCCCGCCGACGCGATGACGCATGGGTCTTGCCTTTCGTTCGTCCGGGCTCCGTATCAGGTAAACCCGGCCGGGCGGCGAAAACGGGGCACCGCCCAAACCCCAAAGAAAAAGCGCGGGCGCCAAGGGCCCCGCGGCTGTGGGCGTCCTCAAGCGGAAATGGGCGCGGGAGTCAAGGTTTTCACGTCATCCCGGCGAAGGCCGGGATCTCCATGAGACCCCTCGTGCCCTCAAGAACCGAGATCCCGGCTTCCGCCGGGATGACGTTACTGTCGTTGGACTCCGATCGTTTCCTCCGCTGGCGCCGTCGTCCAGCCCAAGACCGGAATCGAGATCGACTTTCGCCCCGCCAAGTCCGTGCGCGCGACGATTGCATCCCGCGCCTCCATCGCGGCCAGCACCCGCCGCAGACGGCCCAGCGAGGCAGTGCCGTAGAGGGCGGCAAGCTCCGACTCGCTCGGACACGGAGCACCCTCACGGGCGGCGCGGGCGATGGCGAGGAAGATGGTGAGGCTGTCGTCCGGGAGCGTCGCGGCCAAAGCCAGCGCGCGAGTCCAGTCTTCGTCCTCGGCGGGAATGCCCGCGCGGGCCATGGCGAGGCGGCGGCGGAAGGCGGCGAGGTCGAGGCCGGCATCCTTGAGGCCGAGCATGCGGCAGCGGAGTTGGAAGTCCTGGTAGAGCTCGGGGAGCGGGGGCGGGGCGGGGCCGAGGTCGGCGACGAGGGCGGCGAGGGCGCGGCCGACGACGTCCTCGCGCTGCGCCGCGTCGAGGGTGGGGAGCGTCGGCGCGGGAGCGGCGGACGGGGCGGGGATCACCTCCTCGGCGGGCGGGGAGGCGGGCGGAGGCGGGGGCGGCGGAGGCGGCGGGGCGTCGGCGAGGTTGGCGAAGAGATCGCCCACCGCGCCGGCGGCGGGGAGGGGCATCAGCTTCGGGCTGCCGCTCCGCGCCTCGGTCCGCACCGGGCCGATGCGGACGTTGAGCGGGCGACGTGAAAGGGCCGGCCCCAACGCGAGAAACTCGCCGCGCTGGAGGTCGCGGATCTGCTCGGCTTGTCTGCGCTCCATGCCGAGCAAATCGGCGGCGCGGGCCATGTCGATGTCGAGGAAGGTGCGGCCCATCAGGAAGTTGGACGCTTCCGCGGCGACGTTCTTGGCGAGCTTGGCGAGGCGCTGGGTGGCGATGATGCCGGCAAGGCCGCGCTTGCGCCCCCGGCACATGAGGTTGGTCATTGCGCCCAATGACGTGCGCCGGGCCTCGTCGCTGACCTCGCCGGCCGCCGCGGGGGCGAAGACCTGCGCCTCGTCCACCACGACCAAAGCCGGGTACCAATGCTCGCGCGGCGCGTCGAACAGGCCGGCGAGGAACGTCGCCGCGCAGCGCATCTGCGCGTCCATCTCCAGCCCCTCGAGGTTGAGGACCACCGAGGCGCGGTGCTCGCGCACCCGCGCCGCCATCTTGGCGATCTCGCCGTTCGAATAACCGGCCGCCTCGATCGCGGCATGGCCGAAGCTGTCGCCCAGCGAAACGAAATCGCCCTCCGGGTCGATCACCACCTGCTGGACGAAGCCGGCGCTCTCCTCGAGCAGGCGCCGCAGCAGGTGCGACTTGCCCGAGCCGCTATTGCCCTGGACGAGCAGGCGCGTGGCGAGCAGCTCCTCGAGGTCGAGGCCGACGCTCTCGCCGCCGGGCCCGCGGCCCATCTCGATGGTGACGGACATGGTCGGCCCGTCCGGCTAGAACATCGTTTCAGAAGAACACGGGCCGGCCGCGCCGCTGCCGTCACCCTGAACTTGGTTCAGGGTCCAGCTTGTCACGCGTCGGGGCGGAGGAGGACTGGATGCTGAATCAAGTTCAGCATGACGACAGGTGTGAATGCGCGACAGAAAGAGGGTCATGCTCCGGTCAGCCGATGTCGCCGGCTCCGGCGAAGGCGGCGCCGTCGGTCCGGTCCTGGAGCGCGCGCACCGCTTCCTTCGAGGCGGCGTCGAGATCGTTGGCGGCGACCTCCTCGGCCTTGCCGGCGGCCGCGTCGGCGGCGCGGGCGATGGCCTCGCTGACGATGCGGCGGGCGTCGTCGGCGCCGCCCCAATGGCCGACGCGGACCCACTTCTTCGCTTCCAGGTCTTTGTAGTGGGTGAAGAAATGCTCGATCTGCTGACGGACGATGTCGGGCAGGTCGCTATGCTCGGCGACGTCGGCATAATAAGGAAAGGTCTCGTCGACGGGGACGGTCAGCACCTTCTCGTCGCCGCCCGCCTCGTCCTCGAGGAACAGGACGGCGATCGGCCGCGCCCGCACGACGCAGCCGGGGATGAAGGGCGAGCGCGCGACGACGAGCGCGTCCAAGGGATCGCCGTCGGGCGAGAGGGTGTGCGGGATGAAGCCGTAATTCGCCGGGTAGCGCATCGGCGTATGGAGGATGCGGTCGACGAACAAGGCGCCCGATTTCTTGTCGAACTCGTACTTGACCGGCTCGCCGCCGACCGGGACTTCGATGATGACGTTGAGGCTCTCGGGCGGGTTGTCGCCCGCGGGAATGAGGTCGATGTTCATGATGGGGCGCGCCTATCGGCCAGATGGGCGGCCAAGGGAAGAGGATTCGGGACGCGCCGCGCGCGCCGTGCGGCGGGGGCCGCGCCGGTGCGCTGGACAGGGCGGCGCGGGCGAGGGTAAACGGCGCACCGGCAAGAGGATGTCGCTCCACAAGATGTTGAATATACGCCGCCTCCCGGGCGCCGCTCGCGCATTGCCGCTGCTCCTCGCCGCCTGGGCCGGGGGCGCCGCGGCGCAGGATACGAACACGGTCGGGCCGCCGCAGCTCAGGGACTTCACCCTGCCCGGCCGCCGCACCACGCCGCCCGCGCAGGTCCAGCCCCAGCCGGCGCCGCCGCCCGCCGCGACGACGCCCGCGCCCGCTCCGGCGCCGCGCGCGACTGCGCCCACTCCGGCGCGGGAGCGCGCCCCGTCACCCCAGGTCCAGCGTCGGGTCCCCCCGAAACCGGCCCCCGCTCCCGCCGGCCCGGCCCGGGCTCCCGCACCGGCGGCGACCGGAGCCGCTCCGGCTCCTGCGCCCGTCGTTCCGGTCGCGACTCCGGCGCCCCCTCCGGTGGCCGCGCCTCCGGCGGCTCCGGCTCCGGAAGGCCCGGCTCCCGCCCCGGTCCCGTCGGGACTTCCCGGCTGGCTGTGGCCCCTCGCCGCGCTGCTGCTCCTCGCCGCCGCCGCGGCCGCCGCCCTGGTCCTGCTCCGCCGCCGCCGCGAGCCGCCGCAGTCCCTCACCCACTCCTTCGCCACCTGGCGCGAGGAGCCCGAGCCCGCCGCCTCGCCGCCTCCTCCTCCGCCGCCACCTCCGGCGCCGGCGAAGCGGCCGCGTCTCGAGGTCGACATCCGCCCCGACCGCGCCCAGTCCACGGACGAGGGCGCCTTCGTCCATTACGGCCTGACGCTGACCAACAGGGGCGACGCGCCGGCCGGCAACATTCGCATCGACGGCCGCATGTTCAACGCCAGCGCCGACGGCGTCGTCGACTCCTTCTTCGACGCGCCGATCCACGAGGTCAGCGGCTCGCCCCACGTCTTCATCGCGCCCGGCGAATCGATCGCGCTGGACGGCCAGATCGGCATGCCGCGCGACGAGCTGCAGCCGATCGAGGTTCAGGGCCGGGTGATCTTCGTGCCGCTCGTCGCGATCAACGTCGCCTATGACTGGGAGGGCGGCTCGGGCCGCACGTCGACCTCGTGGGTGGTCGGCCGCCAGCCCTCGACTCCGGCGGCGAAGATGGGCGCCTTTCGCCTCGACCTCGGCCCGCGCATCTATCGCCAGCTCGACCGGCGCGAGGCGAAGAAGCGCCTCGCCTAGGCCGCGAAGGCGTCGGCGGAGAGGCTGTAGAGCAGCTCCGCGCCGCCCGTCGCCGCCGCCTCGAGGCCGAGCGCCTCCGGCACGATCCGCTCCAGGTAGAAGCGGCAGGCTGCCCGCTTCATCTCGCCGAAGAGCGGCGATGCGGCGCCTTCGCCCAGCGCCGCGAGGCTCTTCGCCATCAGCCACCCGCAGGTCGCGACCGAGAGCATGGTGAGGAAGGGGTAGGAGCCGGCGAGGCGGTCGTCCGGCGCCGACCCTTGGAGGTGATGGGCGACGCGGCGGCAGGCGGCGGCAAGCGCGCCGAGCGCGGGGTGGTCGGAGGCGCCCGCCTCGACGTCGTCGAGCAGCCGCCCGAGCACGGCGCCGCCCTCGAGACCGAGCTTGCGCCCCACGAGATCGGCGGCCTGGATGCCATTCGTGCCTTCGTAGATCGGCGCGATGCGGGCGTCGCGATAATGCTGGGCCGCGCCCGTCTCCTCGATGAAGCCCATGCCGCCATGGATCTGGACGCCGAGGCTCGCCACTTCGCAGCCGACGTCGGTGCCGTAGGCCTTGGCGAGCGGGGTCAGCAGGTCGGCGCGCAGCTTTGCTTCGGCATCGCCGAGGCTCGCCCGGTCCGTGCAGCCGGCGGTGTAGTAGACGAGCGCCCGCGCCGCCTGGGTCAGCGCCTTCATGCGCAGCAGCATGCGGCGGACGTCGGGGTAGGCGAGGATCGGCGCCGGCCGCCCCTCGCGCACCCCCTGCACGCGCTGCCCGGCATAGGCGACCGCGCCCTGCATCGCCCGCTCGGCGATCGACACGCCCTGCAGGCCGACGTTGAGCCGCGCGTTGTTCATCATCGTGAACATCGCCCGCATCCCGCCCATTTCCTCGCCGATCAGCCAGCCGGTCGCGCCGCCCTCGTCGCCATAGGACATGACGCAGGTCGGCGAGGCGTGGATGCCGAGCTTGTGCTCGATCGACACGCAGCGAAGGTCGTTCCTCGTCCCGTCCGGCAGCAGCTTCGGGACGATGAACAGCGAAATGCCCTTCGTGCCCGCGGGCGCGCCGGGCGTGCGGGCGAGGACGAGATGGACGATGTTGCCGGCAAGGTCGTGCTCGCCGTAGGTGATGAAGATCTTGGTGCCGGTGATCCGCCAGCTCCCGTCGCCGGCCGGCTCGGCCCGGGTCTTGAGCGCGCCGACGTCGGAGCCGGCCTGCGGCTCGGTGAGGTTCATCGTGCCGGTCCATTCGCCGGTCACCAGCTTCGGCAGCCAGGTCGCCTGCTGCTCCGCCGTGCCGTGATGCTTGAGCGCCTCGACGGCCGCCGGCGTCAGCATCATGACGAGCGAGAAGCCCATGTTGGCGGAGCCGAGATCCTCCATGACCACGCTGGCGAGGCTGAGCGGCAGGCCCTGGCCGCCGAACTCGGCCGGTCCGGCGAGGGTGCCCCAGCCGCCCTCGACATAGGCGCGGTAGGCGGCGCGGAAGCCTTCCGGCAGCGTCACGCCTTCCGGCGACCAGCGCGCGCCGACCTCGTCGCCGACGCGGTTGAGCGGCGCGAATTCGCCCGCGGCGAAGGCGCCGGCGCCCTCGACGATCGCTTCCACCGTGTCGTCGCTCGCGTCGGGGAAGCCGCTCTGGCCAAGCGCGCCGATGCCGACGATGTGCCGGAGGACGAACAGCTGGTCCTCGGTCGGGGGAGCATAGGTCATGGGGCGCCTGATGTTGCGGTTGCGTCACGGCCGCTATAGCGCCGCGCGGTGAGCACGCAAAAGGAGACGCGGGTCCTCGCCTACGGGCCGGAGGCGATCGCCGAGGCGGCGCGTCTGATCCGCGCGGGCGAGGTCGTCGCGATGCCGACGGAGACGGTCTACGGCCTCGCCGCCGACGCGACCGATGAGTCCGCGGTCGCGCGGATCTACGCGGCGAAGGGGCGGCCGGATTTCAATCCGCTGATCGTCCACGTGCCGGATGTGGCGGCGGCGGAACGGATCGGCGTGCTCGACGCGACGGCGCGCCGCCTCGGCGAGGCTTTCTGGCCGGGGCCGCTGACGCTCGTCGTGCCGCTGCGCCCCGGAAGCGGCATCGCGCCGCGGGTGACGGCGGGGCTGGCGACGATCGCCCTGCGCGTGCCGGCCCATCCGGCGATGCGCGATCTTCTCGCCGCGGCCGGGCGCCCGCTGGCGGCGCCGTCGGCCAATGCGAGCGGCGCCATCAGCCCCACTTCGGCCGAGCATGTCCTGAGGAGCCTGGGCGGACGCATCCCGCTTGTCGTCGATGCGGGGGCGACGGAGAGGGGGTTGGAGTCGACCATTCTACGGGTAGGGGAGGAGGGCGTGACCGTCCTTCGGCCCGGTCCGATCAGCGCCGAGCAGATCGCAAGCGCTTGTGGAGAGGCCCCCGTTCCGGCCTCGGCTCCGGGAACGGAGACCATCCAGGCCCCAGGCATGCTCGCGAGCCATTATGCGCCGTCTAAGCCGGTGCGGCTGGATGCCACCGAGGCTGAAGCCGACGAGTGGCTGATCGGCTTCGGCGGCGTGGCGGGGCACGAGAGCCTGAGCGCGAGCGGCGACCTCGGCGAGGCGGCCGCGAACCTGTTCGCCGCCCTTCACCGGGCCGATGCGTCGCCGCGACCGCGGATCGCGGTCGCGCCGGTCCCGGAAGAGGGGATCGGCGCCGCGATCAACGACCGCCTCCGCCGCGCCGCCGCCCCGCGCACCCCCTAGGCCGAGGGGGCGGCTTCGACGACGATCTCGGTCTTGAGCGAATTGGCGATGAAGCAGCGCTCGTGCGCGTCATGGTGGAGGCGTTCGAGCGTCGGGGCGTCGGGAGGCGCTCCGGCGAAGTCGATCTGCGGCCGCAGCACGATGCGGGTGATGGCGATCCGGCCGTCGGCGCCGCGGCCGAGCGTTCCCGTCGCCTCGTCGCGATAGGCGGCGATGTCGAGGCCCGCCTGGCGGGCGAGGTCGAGGAACCAGAGCATGTGGCAGGAGGCGGCCGACGCGATCAGCATCTCCTCCGGGTCGACGCCGCCTGGGTCCGACATCGGCTCCGGCACCACCTGCGGCGAGGCGGAGGCGGGCATTTCGGCGCCGCCGTCGAAGCTGAGGCGGTGGGCGCGGCTGTAGCGGTTCGTCGTGAAGGCGCCGCCCGATGCGGTCCATTCGACCGTCGCGCGGTGCTCGCTCACCTCAGGCCGCCTTGGCGAAGAAGGCCCGCTCCCGCTCGATCCATTGGGCGAAGCTCGGCCGGGCGAGGATCGCGTCGATATAAGCCCGCGCCCGCGGCCAGCGCGCCGCGTCCACCGCCACGTCCATATGGCCAAGGTTCACGAAGGGGCTGGCCACCGCGATGTCGGCGAGGGTCAGCCGGTCCTCGACCAGGAAGCCGCTCTCCGGCACCGTCCGGTCGAGATAGTCGAGGATCGGCGGCAGCTCCTCCTTCTCCGCCTGGTCGGCGAGCGCGAGGTCGCCCTCGCGGCCGAGGAAGCGCGGTGCGACGACGCGGTTGAAGAACATCTTGCCGCCGCAGCCCATGACGATCGTGTCGCCGAACTCGTCGAACCAGATCGTCCGCGCCCGCGCCTTCGGCTCGGTCGGGATCAGATTCGGCTCCGGATATTTCGCCTCGAGATAATGGACGATGGCCGAGGAATCGCAGATCGAGAAGTCGCCGTCCTTGAATCCCGGCATCTTGCGGAACGGGCTGGCGGCGCAGAAATCGGGATCCTCGGAGCCGAGCCCCATTCCCTTGAGCTCGAGATCGAGCCCCTTCTCCGCGCCGAACGCCAGCACCTTGCGCACGAACGGCGATATGGATGAGCCGAAGACGATCATCGCGCAGCCTCCCTGTTTTTCGGTTTCGGGGCGAAACCTACCCTGCCGCCGCCCCCTACGGCAAGCCTTGGAAGCTCAGCCCGATCCACAGCGTGCGCGGCGTCGCCCGCTCGACGATGCCGTCGCCGCTGATGCCGGCATAGACGCGGCGGTTGGCGAGATTCTCGCCGCGCGCCTCGATCGCCACCCCGCGGGCGAGAGGCAGCCGCGCCGCCGCGTCGAGGGTGAAGGCGCCGGGCAGGCGCTGGCGGTTCAAGTCGTCCTCATATTGCGCCGAGACGTAGCGGCCGGTCAGCGAGACGAGCGCGCGGCGGGGGCCCCGCCAGGCGAGCGTCGCCGTGCCGGTGCTGCGGGGCGTCTGCGCCGGCCGCAGCCCGTCGAGCGGCGCGGCGGCGCCCGAGGCGCGCACTTCGGCCTCGGCCAGCGACCAGCCGGCGGAAAGGCGCCATGGACCGCGCCCGATGCTGCCGTCCAGCTCGACCCCGCGCGATACGATGGCGCCGATATTCTGGCGCACCCGGTACGCGCCGCCCGCGGCGACGAAGCCGACGCCGGGGAAAGTCCCGGGCCCTTGCCCCATCGTCACGTTGGCGATGCCGTCCTCGAGGCGGTTGAGGAAGGCGGTGAGGCCGATCCGCCCATGCGCAAGGGGCCGCCAGTCCAGCCCCGCCTCGGCGCCCTTCAGCCGCTCCGGCGCGAGGAAGGGATTGGCGGCGGTCGCGTCGGTGCCGGCGCGGAACGGGCGATAGAGCTCGTTCAGCGTCGGCAGCCGCCAGCCGGCATAAGCGGCGGTCCGCAGGGTCAGCCCGCCGACCGGTCGCCAGGCGAGGCCGGCGCGTCCCGTCGGCTGCCAGCCGCCGCGATCGGGATAATGCGCATCGGTGAGCAGCGCCTGGGTCGCGATGGTCCGCTCGACGAGCGCCCCGTTCGACAGGTCCCACCGGTCGAGCCTCCCGCTGGCGGTGAGAGTGAGCGCGTCCGTCGTCCACGTCCCCTCGGCGAATGCGCCGAGCGTGCGCGCCTCCCCGCCCGCGGCGCGTATCCGGGTCGGCGCGCCCGCCACATAGGAGAACAGCTCGCGCGACACGCCCTCGGTCGTGCGCCAGTCGCCGCCGAGGCGCAGCTCGAGGTTCCGGCCGACGTGCGGCCGCCATTCGCCGCGTGCTCCTGCCCCCGTCGAGGGGACGCTGTATTGCTCGGACGCGCGGGTGACGGCGGTGCGGCCCGCATTCACGCTGGCGAAGCTGTTGAAGAAGTCGCGGCTCTGCACATAGGCAAGCGCGCTCCAGCGCCGGCCGACGAGGCGCAGCGAGGCGTCTGCGCCGGTCGTGGCGATGCCGCTCAGCGCCGTGCCCCGCTCCCGCCGGTCATAGAAGCCGAGCCCGCTCGCCTGCAGCTCCACCCCAGCGGCGACCGGGAAGACGGCGCGGGCGGCGAGGCTCGCCTGTTCGTAGGGGGAGGGGAGGTCGACGGGCCCTCTTTGCTCCGCGGCCACGGGAATGAACCCGTCGCCCCGCGCATAGGCGCCCGACAGGCTGGCGAAGCCGCCGGCGAGCGTCGCGCCGTACGCGGCGCGGCTTTCGAGGCTGTTGCGGCTGCCGTAAAGCGCCTCGCCGCGCAGGCCGCGGGCGATGCCGGGCCCCGCGCTCTCCAGCTCGATCGTGCCTGCCAGCGCCCCCGGGCCCTCCACGCCCGAGCCGCCGCCCCGCGTCACCCGCACCGCGCCGAGGCGGTAGGGGTCGAAGGCCGGCCAACTCACCCAGCCGCCGAACGGGTCGGTCTGCGGCACGCCGTCGAGGAGGAGCAGCGCCCGGCTCGACGCATTGCCGCCGAGCGCACGCAAGGTCGCGCCCTGGCTGGTGGGGTTGGCGCTCGACGCGTCGGAGCGGCGGAACAGCTGGAAACCCGGCACGTCGCGCAGCACATCCTCGAGCCGCCCGGCCGTCTCCAGCCGTTGGCGCGGCACCTCGACCACGTCGAGCACGCCCTCGCCGGTCCCCGGCGCCAGCCCGCGGCCGGTGACGGTGATGGTGGGGCCGCTTTGCTCTTGGGCGAGCGCGGGTGCGGCGACCGTGGCGAAGAAGAGCGGGAGCAGGCGGCGCATCACCGCCCGGCCCTACTCCCGCCGTCCGCTCTCCGGAAAGAGCGTGTCGCAAAAATGATCCCACGCCTCCATGTCACGTCACCCCGGACTTGATCCGGGTCCACCTTCGCTTGGCTTCCGTCGCAAGGAAGGTGGATGCCGGATCAAGTCCGGCATGACAAAACTTCCCGCTCGCGCCTACCGCGCCGATGCGCGGCGCCTGGCGCGGTTGGTCTTGGGTGCGCCGGCGGAGCCGAAATTCGGGCGGCGGCTGCGCGGGCGGCGGACGCGGTTGCGGTCCTCCCGCGCCTCTTCCTGCCGGGCCGCGCGCGGCGGCTCGGACGGACGCGCCGCCTTGATCCGCGCCGCCTCGACGTTGAAGTTGGCCGGCAGCGGCACCGTCTGCAGCGTCTGCCGGGTCAGCTTCTCGATGCCCTTGAGGTACGCCCGCTCGTCGTCCGAGCAGAAGGCGATGGCGACGCCCGCCGCGCCCGCGCGCGCGGTGCGCCCGATGCGGTGGACGTACTGCTCGCTCACGTTCGGCAGGTCGAAATTCACCACATGGCTGACCCCCGACACGTCGATGCCGCGCGCGGCGATGTCGGTCGCGATCAGGATCTTGACCTTCCCCGACTTGAACTCGGCCAGTGCCCGCTCGCGCTGCGGCTGGCTCTTGTTGCCGTGGATCGCGTTGGACGCGATGCCCGACGCATTGAGCTGCTTCACGATCCGGTCCGCGCCATGCTTGGTGCGCGAGAAGATCAGCACCCGGTCCATATTGCCCTTCTCGCCGAAGCCGACGCGCAGCATGATGGTGAGGAGCGCCGGCTTCTCGGCCTGCTGGACGAAGGTGACGTACTGGTCGATCTTCTCGACCGTCGTCGCCTGCGGCGTCACCGCCACCTGCACCGGATCGGTGAGGAAGCGATCGGCCAGCTCCTTGATCGCCTTGGGCATGGTCGCCGAGAAGAACAGGCTCTGGCGCTGGGCCGGGAGCAGCTTCACGATCGCCTTCAGCGCATGGATGAACCCCAAGTCGAGCATCTGGTCGGCCTCGTCGAGGACGAGGATCTCGACGCCGCGCAGCATCAGATAGCCCTGTTCGATGAGGTCGATGAGGCGCCCGGGCGTGGCGACGAGGATGTCGACGCCGCGGCTCAGGTCCTGGCGGTTCTTGTTGATCGAGGTGCCGCCGAACACGGTGGCGACGCTCATATGGCTGAACCGGGCATAGGCCCGCGCGCTCTCGGCGATCTGCGAGGCGAGCTCGCGGGTCGGGGCGAGGACGAGCATCCGGCACGTGCGCGGCTGCGGCCGCTTGTTCGACGCGGTCAGCCGGTCGATCGAGGGGAGCATGAAGGCGGCGGTCTTGCCGGTGCCGGTCTGGGCGATGCCGAGCAGGTCGCGGCCCTTGAGGAGGGTCGGGATCGCCTGGGTCTGGATCGGGGTCGCGTCGGTATATTCCTTGAGCGCGAGCGCCTGGAGGACGGGCTGCGACAGCCCGAGATTCTCGAATGACATGAAGTGTCTCACTAACGTGCGGCGTCCCCTGCGCAGCCGAAATGGCGCGCGGAAACGCGGCGGGTTCTGCCAACCCGCGTGAAAAGGGAAGACCTGGTAACGACGAAGCGGAGCCGGGGCCGCTGGGGCCTGTTCACGCTGCATGGCGCTTCGCTGAGGGGCATGTGGGGCCAAAGCCTTAAGAAGTCAACAAAGCGCGAGCGCCCGAGCGCAGCGACGCCGACGGCGAAGCCGACGTCGGGGCAGCGCGCAGAGAGCGCGAGTGCCGGCCAGCGTGCGCCCGCAGGGCGAAAGGAGCGACGTCACGGAATTCACTTCCGTGAGGCTGCAGCGCCTCCGCAGCCCTCAGCCAGCAGAGGGCGCAATGTCCGCAACGCAAAACCTAGGCTATCCCTCCGGGGGCGCCGGAATAGGTGGCAGCGCCGCGGCGATCTTGCCGTCCTGGTCGAGTACGATCGGCATCAGTCGACTACCTTTGGCGAACGTGAGTATGAACTCGCCGCCTCCCATCATTGGGCGGCGGAATTTGACTGACTGCAACTCGCCAAGGGGCATAAGCTCCGCGTGCAGCCGAGCTAGGTCCCGGCGGGTCTGATCGGCGAATTGCGGCGCCATGATGGAATAGTCAGGCTGTCCGCTGAGGTAGCCGAGAATGAGTCCACGCATCGCGGTCTCATATCCCGGCAGGGGGGTCGTCCCTGGCGCGAATACGCGTTCCACCGACGCCGTTTCGATGTCCTTAAGAGGCTTTGCTCCCACCTTCTGGAGCGCCACCTCCAGAGCGTCGATTGCCGCCGCTGCTATGTCGGGCTGGACTCCGCGCCCTTCCCAGTTCGTCTTCGTGATTGGGTTTTCAGAGCGCGCGAACGGGATGGTGGCGATGACGCCGTGGCCCAAATCGATGGGCGCCGTGGGATGGGCCCCGCCGCCGGTCACCTCCCCGACGATGGTTCCTCGTTTGAACGCCTGTGCGGTGTAGGCGAAGTCCTCTCCGCCCGAGAAGGTATTCCTGCTCGTAAGCACGTAGACGGGAACCTCTGCAAAGCTCACCGGGGTCGCAACGCTGCTGAAGCTGCGCCGCGTAAATTCCTTTGTCTTGGGAGTGCGGGAAACGATGGTGGTCAAAGGGCGCCCCGGTTTCACCAGATAGCTGATGAAATAAGCCGCGGACTCCGGCGATCCGCCGCCGTTCCGGCGCACGTCCACGATGAGCGCGCTGCTGCCCTTCAAGGCCGACATAGCCCGGTCGATGACGGGCTTGAACGACTGCGTCGGCGGGAACCCGATCACCTCGATATATCCGATGCCTCCTGCAAGTCGGTCGGCTCGGGTAACGCCCTCTTCATGGACGGGCATGGCCGGTCCCCGCGGGGGCGCCGCGCCGGCAGGGGAAAAAATGTGCAGATGTTTGTCTTTGGTGATCGCCTGAACATCGGCATCCAGCCTTTGGATGAACCCCGCGCGGTCGGTCAATCCGTCATATTCTCGTGCAGCGAGCGCCTTGCCGATCCGGTCGGCAGCCTTTTCCCCTACCTCGGGCACTACATACCGCTCTCGCAGTGCCTCGCTCAGCTTGTCGACGACGTTCTGTCGCGCCTGTTCGTCCCACGGGCCCGGAGCCGCGGCTTGTGGAGGCTGCGCAATCCCCGGCGGTGCGAAGACGGCCGGTGCTGCCACCGCAATTGCCACTGACGCGATCATTCTTTTGACCATTTTCCGCCCCCGATGGCCCTGAAACGATCCCAACATCATGATCGGCATAGGCAATGTCCGCAATGGGGTGCGAAACTGGACCTCAGGCGACTCAGCCCGGCGACGCCGGTCTCGTGCTCGCCAGAGAATGAGCAACGTTGAGCGCATCTTCCGCAGGGCTCGGCACATCGGGTCGTACCCCGGCGCCCTCCCAGCCCGGACCATCGGTCACACGTCGTTGCGGCAGGAAGAAAGAAAAGTGACTACCCACATCGATCATATTCCCCCCGTTTCCCGCACCCCTGCTTGTCTCACCGACCACCGTTCCGAGGTTGCGACGCTGTACGATGTAAGCGAGCATTTCGGCAGCTGACGCGGTGGCACGATCTTGAAGAATGTACAGCGGAACGCCGGCCAACCGGCCGGCCGGCCCTTGCAGCGTCCAGATCTCTTCGGTCGTGCCGCTCGGACGATCGAAAGTTGTCAGAAGCCGTGTGGGCTCCCGCACGAAGTTGCTCAAGAGGAGGCGGATCAGTTCCGGGGAGCCGCCCGGTACGCCCCGTACGTCGATGATGACTGCGTCGGAATTGGCTAAAAACCCGATTGCCGCCTCGGCAGTCGCACGGGACAGATCGGGCGGCACCAACTTGCTCAGCTTCAGGTAGCCGACGTTGCCTTCGAGCCGTTCGACGCGATCAAAGCCGAAGTTCGTGCGCGCAATCTCCCTTGCGCTTCGGGGGTCTATGCGCGCCATCATGCGCCCGCCTGCTACCTGGGCGCGCCCTTGTGTCGGCCCCGTCGAGACATCCCTGTTCGGTTCGTACGCTACTCGCAGATGCAGGTCCGACACCACTGAGCGCAAATCGCTTGTCAGTGCCGCCGCAAACGACCTGGAATCGGCGTATCTATCGTAGGCGCCGGAGCGAAGCTGCTGCCGGATATGCCTCGCCAACTCGGCACCGGACGTTGGATCCACATAAAGCCGCTCGGCTGCCGCCGCGATATTCTCAGCCGTTTCTAGTTTGGCAGCGGCGCTCAGAACCGGCAACGGAGACGCTGTGGCCGGTGCGAGATTTGCCGACGAGGGCTGCTCTGCAAAGGCAGCTTGCGTAATCGGTAGCAGCGCAACAGCGATGAAAAGCGACGCATTTTTCACTTGGTATCGTCTCCAGCGGGCTGGCACCCTGCCGGGCTCCGTGGACGAGCTCGCTCTGGTCGCCACGGGTTCTTCTACAAAAGGACGAGTTTCGTCGACGAACCCGGCCTGAATCTTACCCCCGCTGAATGTGGGCTATTTTGGCTGGAGTGCGGGCTTTGAGACGTTCCGGGCTGTCCGCGAGCGGACGCAACGTCCGGATCCGCACGGCCGCGCGGGCGGCTGCAGAGCTGCCAGGCGCGGATTTCCGGGGCTTGTGGCGGCGCTGCGTCTGGCGCGCTCCTTGCATTGCGACAGGAAATCAGCGGGAGCCCTGACGATGCCCAACCCCATTCTCCTTGTCCTCGCCGCCCTCGGCCTCGCCCCTGCCGCCGCCGCGGCGCCCCCGGCGAGCAGCGCGGAGGTGCCGTCGACCCTCGAGTGGCAGATCAAGTCGGCCGGCCGCAGCGACGGCAAGGTCGAGTTCAACCTGAGCTACCGCACCGCCCATTCGACCAGCATGTGGGGCCGCAGCATGGACCTCGCCGAGCTGCAGGGGCTCGACCGCGCGGCGCTCGATGGGGCCGGCAACGCGCCGGTGCGGTTCCGCATCGTGCGCGACGCCGGCACGTTCGACTGCGAGGGGGCGGCGTGGCGCGGCAGCGGGACCGGCGAATGCCGGTTCGCGCCCGGGGCCGCCTTCGCCGCCGAGCTCGGCCGCCGCGGCTACGGCAGCGCCGACGACGTCCAGCTCTTCCACCTCGCCATGGCCGATATCGGCCGGGCCTATGTCGAGGAGGTGGCGCGGCAGGGGTACGAGCGTCCCACCGTCGACGCGCTCGTCCAGGCTGGAAACCACGGCATCCACCTCGCCTATCTCCGGGAGATGGGGTCGCTCGGCTACCGGGTCGGCACGCTCCCGGCGCTGGTCCGGATGCGCGACCATGGCGTCAATCCCAGCTATGTGCGCAGCGTCGTCGCGGCAGGCCTTGCCGACCTGCCGCCCGAGACGCTCGTCCACATGCGCGATCATGGCGTCTCGGCCGTCTATATCGGCGAGCTGCGGCGGCTCGGCTATGCCGGCCTCGGCGTCGACCGGCTGGTCGCGCTCCGCGATCACGGCATCACCGCCGATTATGTTGCGGGCCTCGGGAGCAACGGCCTGAACGGCCTCGCGCCGGAGGAACTGGTACGGCTGCGCGATCATGGCGTGACGCCCGATTATGTCGCGGAGCTGCGCGCCGCGGGCTACGGCTTCGGGGCCGAGGAACTGGTGCGGCTGCGGGAGCACGGCGTCACCGGCGAGTTCGCCCGCCGCGCCGGCGGCCGCCTTTCCGCCGACGAGCTGATCCGCCTGCGCGTCGGCGGGTGAAGCGGCGCCTGCACGGTTTCTGCACAATAAGCCCGGGGGTCCTCCACCGCGCCGCGCGGCGCGCCTCCACCGCGGCCGGCTACCCCGCTCGCCTTTGACAGGGGCGCGGGAGTGACGGACATGTATGCGATGGGCCACAAGATCCTGATTGTCGACGACGACCCGCACATACGCGAGGTGCTGAGCTTCGCGCTCGGCAAGGCGGGGATGGAGACGCGCGAGGCGGGCGACGGGGAGGCGGCGCTGGCGGCGGTCGGGCGGGCGAGGCCGGACCTCGTCGTCCTCGACATCAACATGCCGCGCATGGACGGGCTGGAAGTATGCCGTCGGTTGCGCGCGGAAGGCGATCTTCCCGTGCTTTTCCTCTCCTCCCGCGACGACGAGATCGATCGTGTCGTCGGGCTGGAACTCGGCGCCGACGATTATGTGGTGAAGCCGTTTAGCCCACGCGAAGTCGTCGCCCGCGTCACCGCCATCCTGAAGCGCGGCGCGCGGGGGCTGCCGGAGGCGGGGGCGAAGGCGCCGGTGGTCAACAACCGGCTGCGGCTCGATCCGGAGGCGTGGGAGGCGCGGTGGGACGGCACCGACGTGCCGGTGACGGTCACCGAGTTCCAGCTGCTGCTGCTCCTCGCCAGCCTGCCGTCCAAGGTCTTCACGCGCGACGCCATCATCGACCGGCTGCACGGCCCCGGCTTCGCGATCACCGACCGGACGATCGACAGCCATATCCGCAACCTCAGGCACAAGTTCGCGGCCGTCGGCGCGGCGGATCTGATCGAGACGCGACCCGGCGTCGGCTACCGGATCGGACGCTGCCAGGGCGGGCCGGAGGGTTGATCCGCGCGCTCAAGGAGGTCGCGAAACGGCATTGGCCGGCGCTCCGCCTTCGCACCATCCTGTTTCTCAGCCTGCTCTTCGTCGCCGCGCTGCCCGGCGTCGGGGCAGTGTTCCTGCGGGTTTACGAAAATACCCTCGTCCAGCAGACCGAGGCGGAGCTGATCGCGCAGGGGGCGGTGCTCGCCGGGGCTTGGCGCGCGGACTGGCCGGCGCCGCTGCCGCCGATGGGCGACGGCATCGACCCGCAACCGCCGACCATCGACCTCAAGTCGATGCCGACGCTGCCGGCGCAGCCGGCGGCGGTGCCGGCCGCCGCCCAGGCGGCGCCGGAAGCGCGGGCGGCGGCGCAGAAGCTCGCGCCGGTGGTCGTCGAAGCCTCGCGCACGACCCTGGCGGCGACGCGCGTGCTCGACGGTCAGGGCATCGTCGTCCTCGGCGGGGGCGACGATCGCGGCCGCTCCTATGCGCAGGTGCCCGAGGTCCGCGACGCGCTCGCCGGGCGCACCACCACGGTGCTGCGCCGCCGCGCCGACTATGCGCCGCGCTACGCGCTCGAATGGCTGAGCCGCGCGTCGAGCATCCGCGTGCACTATACGCGTCCGGTTCTCGCCGGCGGACGCGTGATCGGCGTGCTGATGCTGTCGCGCAGCCCGCGCGGCCTGTTCGTCGGGCTCTACCAGGACCGCGGCAAGATCGCGCTCGGGGTCGCGCTCATCTTCCTGACCCTGGTGGTGCTCGCCGGCCTGCTCTCGCGCGGAATCGCCCGTCCGATTGCCGCGCTGGCGGGCGCCACCGACAATGTCGCGCGCGGGCGGCCGGCGGCGCTCGATGCGCCGCCGACCGCGGCTGTCGAGATCCGCAGCCTCTACGTCAATTTCGCCGCGATGGCCGAGCGGATCGAGCGCCGCTCGCGCTACCTGCGCGACTTCGCCGCCGCCGTCAGCCACGAGCTCAAGACGCCTATCGCGGGCATCAAGGGCGTGCTCGAGCTGATCGACGACCATCCCGAGATGCGCGAGGAGGAGCGCGCCCGCTTCCTCGCCAATGCCCGCGGCGACGCGGACCGGTTGTCGCACCTCCTCCGGCGCCTCCTCGACCTCGCCCGCGCCGACATGGCCGCCGCGCCGGAAGATGCCCGGGCCGACCTCGCGGACGCGGTGCGAAAGGTTGCCGACGCGCATCGCGGCGCGGATTTCAAGGTGGAGGTGGCGCTGATCGATCTGCCTCCCGTGGCGGCGCCGGAGGAGCTGATCGAGGCCGTGATCGAAACGCTCGTGGAGAACAGCCGTCAGGCCGGTGCGAGCGCGGTCCGGATCGAGGCCGAGGCGCAGTCGGGCCGGGTGCGGATGCTGCTCACAGACGACGGCCCAGGCGTTCCGGCGGCCGACCACGAGCGCATCTTCGAGCCCTTCCACACCACGCGTCGCGCCGAGGGCGGCTCGGGATTGGGCCTCGCCATCGCCCGATCGCTGCTCGACGCCTGCGGTGCGAGCATCCGCAGCCTTCTCGTCGAGAGGGGCGCGGCGTTCGAAGTCACATTCCGCGCCGAGGCGGCTACTCGAACTCGAGAATAACGGCGTCGACGGCGAGGCTGTCGCCCGGCTTCGCGTCCACCTTGCGCACCCTGCCGGCCTTCTCAGCGCGCAGGATATTTTCCATCTTCATCGCCTCGACCACGGCGAGCGGCTGGCCGGCCTCCACCTTGTCGCCCTCGCCGACATGGAGCGCGGTGAGCAAGCCGGGCATCGGGCAGATGAGGAACTTCGAAAGGTCCGGCGGCACCTTCTCGATCATGTGCCGGCTGAGCTCGGCGACGTGCGGCGGGAAGACGTCGATGCGGTGCGAGGCGCCGTGGGCGGTGAGCCGCCACTGCCGCCCGGCGCGCGCGACCCGGACGATGCGCCGCCGACCGTCGATGGTCGCGTTGAGCAGCCTCTGGCCCGGCCGCCACTGCCCGATCAGCTCGCGTCCCTCCCCTTCGTCGACATAAGCGATGAGGCCGCCGTCGAATCCGTCGAACTGCACGTGTAAGCTTTCGCCTCCGATCCGCACCACCCGGATCGGCGGCGGCAGCTGGTGGTCGCCGAGCTGGTGGCTGATCTCGCCCGCGCGGGCATCCGTCTCCACACCCACGAACGCCGCAAGGACGGCGAGATCCTCGAGGAGCTGCCGGTCCGCCGGGGCGCCGTGGAAGCCTTCCGGATATTCCTCGGCGATGAAGCCGGTGGTGAGCCGGCCCTCGCGGAACCGCGGGTGCTGCATCAGCGCCGAGAGGAAATCGACATTGTGGCTGATGCCCTCGATCTGGAAGGCGTCGAGCGCCTCGATCTGGGCGTCGACGGCCGCCTCGCGGGTCGGCGCCCAGCTGACCAGCTTGGCGATCATCGGGTCGTAGAACATGCTGACCTCGCCGCCTTCGAAGACGCCGTCGTCGACGCGCACGACATCATCGGCGCTCCGGCGCTCGCGCGGCGGGCTGTAGCGGACGAGGCGGCCGGTCGAGGGGAGGAAGCCGCGATAGGGATCCTCGGCATAGACCCGGTTCTCGATGGCCCAGCCGTTCAGCTTCACGTCCTGCTGGCCGAAGGGCAGCTTCTCGCCGGCGGCGACGCGGATCATCAGCTCGACGAGATCGAGGCCGGTCACCTCCTCGGTCACCGGATGCTCGACCTGCAGCCGGGTGTTCATCTCCAGGAAGTAGAAGCTCTTGCCGCTCGTGTCGGCGCCGGAGACGATGAGCTCGACGGTGCCGGCGCTGTAATAGCCGACGGCGCGGGCGAGGGCAACGGCCTGCTCGCCCATCGCCTTGCGCATCTCCGGCGTGACGAACGGCGAGGGGGCCTCCTCGACCACTTTCTGGTGGCGGCGCTGCACCGAGCATTCGCGCTCGGCGAGATAGACGATGTTGCCGTGCTGATCCCCCATCACCTGGATTTCGATGTGGCGCGGGCTCTCGATGAACTTCTCGATGAACACGCGATCGTCGCCGAAGCTCGCCAGCCCCTCGCGCTTGGTCGCCTCGAAGCCTTCGCGCACGTCCGTCTCGGACCAGGCGAGCCGCATGCCCTTGCCGCCGCCGCCGGCCGAGGCCTTCATCATCACCGGGTAGCCGATCTCGCCGGCGATCCGCACCGCGTCGTCGGTGGTGGCGATGTCGCCGAGGAAGCCGGGGACGACGTTGACGCCCGCGGCCTTGGCGAGCTTCTTCGATTCGATCTTGTCGCCCATCGCGGCGATTGCGTTCGGCGGCGGCCCGATGAACGCGATCCCCGCCTCCGCCAGCGCCCGCGCGAAGCTCTCCCGCTCCGAGAGGAAACCGTAGCCCGGATGCACGGCCTCCGCGCCCGTCTCCCTGCAGGCGGTGATGATCAGCTCCGCATTGAGATAGGATTCGCTCGCCGGCGGCGGGCCGAGGCGCACGCTCTCGTCCGCCATGCGAACGTGCGGCGCCCGCGCGTCGGCGTCCGAATAAACGGCGACGGTCTTGATGCCCATCTTCTTCGCCGTACGGATGACGCGGCAGGCGATCTCGCCCCGGTTCGCGATCAGGATCTTAGAGAACATGCAGCCTCGTCATCTGGCAGCGCCGTCACCCTGAACTCGTTTCAGGGTCCAGCTGGTCGCCCGCCCGGGAGGCGGAGGGCTGGATGCTGAAACAAGTTCAGCATGACAGTGCAAGGGAATCATTCCGCTGCCACCCGCGCCGGCTCCGGCGCTTCCATGGCCCTCAGTCCGAGCTTCGCGAACAAGGCCGCGTCGGCGCCCGCGCCGGCGTTGCCGGTGGTCAGCAGCTTGTCCCCGGTGAAGATCGAATTCGCCCCCGCGAGGAAGCAGAGGGCCTGCGTCGCCTCGCTCATGCTCTCGCGCCCGGCGGAGAGGCGCACCATCGCGCGCGGCATGAGGATGCGGGCGACGGCGACGGTACGGACGAACTCGATATCGTCGATCCTGGCAAGCGGCGTATCCGCGAGCATGTCGCCCAGCACCGTTCCCTTCACGGGCACCAGCGCATTGATCGGCACGCTCTCCGGATGCTCAGGCAGCGTCGCCAGCGCGTGGAGGAAGCCGACCCGGTCCTCCCGGCTCTCGCCCATGCCGACGATGCCGCCGCAGCACACCGCCATGCCCGACGCGCGGACATTGGCCAGCGTGTCGAGCCGCTCCTCGTAGGTGCGGGTGGTGATGACGGCTCCATAATGCTCGGGCGAGGTGTCGAGATTGTGGTTGTAGTAATCGAGCCCGGCCGCTGCGAGCCGATCCGCCTGCTCCCCGGTCAGCATGCCCAGCGTCATGCACGTCTCGAGGCCCATCGCCTTGACGCCCGCCACCATCGTGCAGAGCGCGTCCATGTCGCGCTCCTTCGGCTCGCGCCAGGCGGCGCCCATGCAGAAGCGGCCCGAGCCGTTCGCCTTCGCCTCGGCGGCGGCCGCGAGTACGGCATCGAGGTCCATCAGCTTCTCGGCCTTAAGCCCCGTTTTCGCGTGCGCCGACTGGCTGCAATAGCCGCAATCCTCCGGGCAGCCGCCGGTCTTGATCGACAGCAAGGTGGAGAGCTGCACCTCGTTCACGGCGTGGTGGCGGCGATGGACACGTTGGGCTTCGAACAGCAGGTCGAGGAAGGGCTCGTCGAACAGCTGTCGGACGTCATCGCGCGTCCAATCGGTGCGAACCTGCGGCAGGGGGGCGTCGAGCAAGAGGTCAGTCTTTCGTCTTGTTGCTGATCGTGTAGGCGCTGCCGCGCCGCTTCGCTTCCTCGATCATTGCGGCAGCGCGGGCGACCCACTCGGGCGTCCAGAACTGCAGCGACATGTGGATCACGTGTCCGTCGGGGCCGGGATCGATCAGGTGGAGCTGGGCGAGGCCGTCAGGCATCTTCCAGCTCCACATCATGTTTTCGGTGCGCGTGTAGCGGGCATCCGCAACTCCCCCGCTTCGGAGCATCGCCCCAACCGCCGCCACGACCTCGTCGGAGCCTACTTTCTTCGACGCCGCGGCGAGAAAGTTGCACTGGGGCACTGCCATGCCGCGCACGGCGGCCTGCTCCGTGTTGAAGGTGACGTCGGCATGGGCGGATCGCCACTCGTCCGCAAAGACGAAGGTCGGCGGCTGGCGCTCGTACTTCCAGTCCGAGGCAGCGGCAGCCGCATCGAAGGCGGAGCGATCGAACGGATGCGCAAGGCAGAGCGCCTGGAACTCGCTCATCGCGCGTTCGAGGGTCGTCCCGCGCAGCTGCACCGAATCGGACGGCGCGGGCGCCGCGGGAGGCGAGGCGAGTGCTTGCGCCGCCGACAACAGGAACGCGATCATTCGGCAGCTTCCTCCAGAGGCGGCATGTTGTGGCCGAGGAGCTTCAGCACCTCGCCGGCGGCGTCCACCAGGTTCGTGCCGGGGCCGAAGATGGCCTGCACGCCCGCCTCGCGGAGCATATCGTAATCCTGGGCGGGAATGACCCCGCCGACGACGACCTTGATGTCCGGGCGGCCGAGGTCGCGCAGGCGGCCGATCAGCTCCGGCACCAGCGTCTTGTGGCCGGCGGCCAGGCTCGACGCGCCGACCACGTCGACATCCGCGTCGACGGCGAGACGGGCGCTCTCCTCGGGAGTCTGGAAAAGGGGGCCGGAGACGACCTCGAAGCCGAGGTCGGCAAAGGCGGAGGCGACCAGGTTGGCGCCGCGGTCGTGGCCATCCTGTCCCATCTTGGCGACGAGCAGCCGCGGGCGGCGGCCCAGGCGGCGCTCCACCGCTTCGACGCCTTCCTCGGCCTGTTGCCAGCGGGGATCGCCGGCATAAGCGGCGCCATAGATGCCGCGCACCGGCGTCGGCACGGTGTCATAGCGGCCCCAGCAATCCTCCAGCGCGGAGCTGATCTCGCCGAGGGTCGCACGGGCCCGGGCCGCCTCGATCGCGAGCGCGAGCAGGTTCGCATCGCCTTTGGCGCCATGACGAAGCGCGTCGAGCGCCGCCCGGCACTTCGCCTCGTCACGCCTCGCGCGGACCCGCTCGATGCGGGCGATCTGGCCGGTGCGGACCTTGTCGTTGTCGATTTCGAGGATCTCGATTGGCTGCTCGTCCTGGAGGCAGTAGCGGTTGACGCCGACGATGACGGTTTCTCCCCGGTCGACCTTGGCGGCGCGCTCGGCCGAGGCCTCCTCGATGCGGCGCTTCGGCATCCCCTCGCGCACCGCCGCGGTCATGCCGCCGAGGCTCTCCACCTCCTCGATCAGCGCCCAGGCCTTGTCGGCGAGCTCCTTGGTCAGGCTCTCGACGAAGTAGGAGCCGCCGAGCGGATCGGCGACGTTGGGAATGCCGCTCTCCTCGGCGAGGATGAGCTGGGTGTTGCGCGCGATACGGGCGGAGAAATCGGTTGGGAGCGCGATCGCCTCGTCGAAGCTGTTGGTGTGGAGCGACTGGGTGCCGCCGAGCACCGCCGCCATCGCCTCGATGGTGGTGCGCACGATGTTGTTCCACGGATCCTGCTCGGTGAGCGACACGCCGGAGGTCTGGCAGTGGGTGCGCAGCATCAGCGACTTGGGGTTCTTGGCGCCGAAATCGCTCATGATCCGGTGCCAGAGCGTTCGCGCGGCGCGCAGCTTGGCGATCTCCATGAAGAAGTTCATGCCGATGCCGAAGAAGAAGCTGAGGCGCGGCGCGAAGGTGTCGACGTCGAGCCCCTTCGCCTGCGCGGCGCGGACATATTCCATGCCGTCCGCCAGCGTGAAGGCGAGCTCCTGCACCGCCGTCGCCCCGGCCTCCAGCATGTGATAGCCCGAGATCGAGATCGAGTTGAACCGCGGCATGTGGGCCGATGTATAGGCGATGATGTCGGCCACGATCCGCATCGACGGCTCGGGCGGGTAGATGTAGGTGTTGCGGACCGCGAACTCCTTCAGGATGTCGTTCTGGATCGTCCCGGAAAGCTGGTCCTGCCGCACGCCCTGCTCCTCGGCGGCGACGATGTAGAAGGCCATGACCGGGAGGACCGCGCCGTTCATCGTCATCGACACCGACATCGTGTCGAGCGGGATGCCGTCGAACAGGATCTTCATGTCGTCGATCGTGTCGATGGCGACGCCCGCCTTGCCGACGTCGCCGGTGACACGCGGATGGTCGCTGTCATAGCCCCGGTGGGTGGCGAGGTCGAAGGCGACGGAGAGGCCCTTCTGTCCGGCCGCGAGGTTGCGACGGTAGAAGGCGTTCGAGTCCTCGGCGGTCGAGAATCCGGCATATTGCCGGATCGTCCACGGCCGGCCAGTGTACATCGAGGCGTACGGCCCGCGGGTGAACGGCGCGAAGCCGGGGAGGCCCGGGTCGATGCCGGCCGCATCCTCGGCGGTGTAGAGCGGCTGGACGGGGATACCCTCCCCCGTGTGCCAGGTGAGGTCCTTGCCCTTCACCTCCTTCGCGGCGGCGGCGTCCCAGTCATTGCGGGTCGGTCTGTCGGCCATGGCACGAGCCCCTAGCTCCGCCGCGCGCAAAGCTCCACCCCGGGCGATCAGTGGCCCGCCTTCGGCGTCTCCATGATCTCGGTCAGCACGCCGCCCATGTCCTTCGGGTGGACGAAGAAGATCGGCGTGCCGTGGGCGCCGATGCGCGGCTCGCCGAGCACCTTCGCGCCCCTGGCCTCGAACCAGGCTTTGGCTTCCTGGATGTCGGGCACTTCGTAGCAGAGATGGTGCTGGCCGCCGGCCGGGTTCTTCGCGAGGAAGCCGTGGATCGGCGAGCTGTCGCCGAGCGGCTCGATCAACTCGATCTGGCTGTTGGGCGTGTCGACGAAGCAGACCTTCACGCCCTGCGCGGGCAGGTCGAACGGCGCGCGGATCACTTCGGCGCCCATCACGTCGCGGTAGAAGGCGATCGACTTCTCGATCGACGGCGTCGCGACGCCGACATGGTTGAGGCGGCCGAGCTTCATCCCTGCGCTCCCGTCAGCATTGCGTCACCTTCGTCGGGCCGTTCTGCAGCACGAACTTGCCGCCGCGTTTGACCCAGGTTTCGGTGAAAGGCTCGGCGGCGGAGTAGGCGACGTCGAAGGAAACGTCCTTCTTCACGTTCGCGATCTTGCCGTCGATCGTCACTTTCGCGGCGTCGTCGGTGACCGCGCCTTCATTGTCGTAATGGAGCGCGATCGGGCCGGACTTGACCGGTCCCGACGGCGTCAGCTCAGTGAGGGTGGCGCTCGCGCAGACATAGCCCTGGCCCATTCCGCCCCCTTCCTCGAAGATGGCGGGGAAGCTGGTGAAGGCGTTGGTGCGCTTCCACTTGGGCGCCGCGCCCCAGCCCGCGCCGCTCACCACGTCCGGCCACGAGCCGGTCACCTCGAACTTGTCGCCCGCGGCCTTGAGATAGTGGACGGCGAGCGTGCCCGCGCAGGCGTGGCAATCGTCGGTCGATTTGGCGGGGCTGATCAGCACCGCCCGGTCGCCGATCCAGAAGAGGTCGGCGGGGCGGTAGACGATCGTCTGGCCGTTGAGCTGCGCCTTCGCCTCGCCCGCCGCGCCGCCGAACGCCGCCGCGAAGGCGCGCGCCATCTGCTCCGTCTTGGTGAGGCTGCGCACGTCCTGCGCGGGCGGCGGTCCCTGCACGATATTGAGGTCGCCCGGATTCTCCGCCGGCGCGGGCAGGTTGACGATGCCGTCGTCGCTGCGCCCGCCGCCGGCGTTGCGCCCGATCAGCAGGCCGGCCGCCACCGCGATCGCGAGCCCGGCGACGCCGATGAGGACGTAGAGCCAGGTCCGGGAGCGGGCGGCGCCGTCCATGTGAACTTCGGTGACGCGCTCGGTCGCCGGCGGGCCGTCATAGCCGAGCAGGCGGCGCTTCTCGGCCTGGAATTCCTCGTCCGTCAGCGCCCCGCTCTCGCGCAGGCGCTGCAGCCTCTCGAGCTCGTCGTAGCGCTGGCTCATCCCTTCCCCTCAGAGCGGAATGTTGTCGTGCTTCTTCCAGGGATTCTCAAGCTGCTTGTCGCGCAGCTTGCGGAGCCCGAGCGCGATGCGGCGGCGGGTGGAATGGGGCATGATCACCTCGTCGATGAAGCCCTTCGATGCCGCCACGAAGGGGTTGGCGAAGCGCGCCTCATATTCGGCGGTGCGGGCGGCGATCTTGTCCGGATCGCCGATGTCCTTCCTGAAGATGATCTCGACCGCGCCCTTGGCGCCCATGACGGCGATCTCGGCGGAGGGCCAGGCGTAGTTGAGGTCGCCGCGCAAATGCTTGGACGCCATGACGTCGTAGGCGCCGCCATAGGCCTTGCGGGTGATCACCGTGATTTTCGGCACCGTCGCCTCGGCATAAGCGAACAGCAGTTTCGCGCCGTTCTTGATGATGCCGTTATGCTCCTGCGCGACGCCGGGGAGGAAGCCGGGCACGTCGACGAAGGTGACGATCGGGATATCGAACGCGTCGCAGAAGCGGACGAAGCGGCCCGCCTTCTTCGACGAATTGATGTCGAGCACGCCGGCGAGCACCATCGGCTGGTTGGCGACGATGCCGACGGTGCGGCCCTCGATCCGGCCGAAGCCGGTGATGATGTTCGCCGCATGCGCCGGCTGGAGCTCGAAGAAGTCGCCCTCGTCGACGACTTTGCGGATCAGCTCGTGCATGTCGTAGGGTTTGTTCGAGCTGTCGGGGATCAGTGTGTCGAGGCTGTCCTCCACCCGGTCCCACGGATCGTGGCACGGCCGCCCGGGCAGGTCGTGCCGGTTCGACAGCGGCAGATAGTCGACGAAATCCCGCGTGGCGAGGAGGGCGTCGATGTCGTTCTCGAACGCCACGTCCGCGACGCCGGACTTGGTCGTGTGCGTGACGGCGCCGCCCAGCTCCTCCTGCGTCACCACCTCGTTGGTGACCGTCTTGACGACGTCCGGGCCGGTGACGAACATGTAGCTGGAATCCTTCACCATGAAGATGAAGTCGGTCATCGCGGGCGAGTAGACCGCGCCGCCCGCGCAGGGGCCCATGATCAGGCTGATCTGCGGGACCACGCCGGAGGCGAGGACGTTGCGCTGGAACACCTCGGCATAGCCGGCGAGGCTGGCGACGCCTTCCTGGATGCGCGCGCCGCCGGAATCGTTGAGGCCGATGACGGGCGCGCCGACCTTCATCGCCATGTCCATCACCTTGCAGATCTTCTGCGCGTGGCGCTCGCTGAGCGAGCCGCCGAACACGGTGAAATCCTGCGCGAAGACGAAGACGAGGCGGCCGTTGATCGTGCCGGAGCCGGTGACGACGCCGTCGCCGGGGAATTTCTGCGTCTCCATGCCGAAGTCGGCGCAATTGTGCTCGACGAACATGTCGTACTCTTCGAACGAGCCTTCATCGAGCAGCACCGACAGCCGCTCGCGGGCGGTCAGGCGTCCCTTCGCATGCTGCGCGGCAATGCGCTTCTCGCCGCCGCCGAGCTTGGCGGACGCGCGGCGGGCTTCCAGTTCTTCGATCGTCGTGGCCATGGCCGCGCTTTACGGCGGCGGGGCAGGGGAGGCAATTCCCGCGCCCCGGGGGGCGAGGGGAGGGGGCTACTTCCCTTCGAACCGCGGCTGGCGCTTCTGGAGGAAGGCGAGGACGCCGCACCGGAAGTCCTCGGTGCGGCCGGCCTCGCGCTGCGCCGCCCGCTCGGCGGCGAGCGCCTCGGCCAGCGGAACGTCCTGTGCGCTGCGGGCGAGCTTGCGGATGAGGGCGAGCGCGCGCGTCGGCCCCTGCGCCAGCCGCGTCGCCAGCGCCACCGATTCCGAGGCGAGATGCTCGTCCTCGACGACCCGCGAGACCATGCCCCATTCGAGCGCCCGTGCGGCGGGGATGCGCTCGCCCAGCATCATCATCTCGAGCGCCCGCGCCCGCCCGGCGAGGCGCGGCAGCAGCCAGGTCGCCCCCGCGTCGGGGATCAGCCCGATGTTGACGAACGCCTGCAGGAAATAAGCGGAGCGCGAGGCGATCACGATGTCGGCGGCCAGCGCAAGCGAGCAGCCGGCGCCCGCACACGGCCCCTGCACGGCCGCGACGACGGGCATGTCGAGGGCGAACAGCGCCTCCACGAGCGGATTGAAATGCTTCTCCAAGGCGGCGCCGGCATCGTCGGGAAGGCCGCCCGCGTCGCCGGCGAGATCGGCGCCGGAGGAAAAGCCGCGGCCCTCGCCGGCGAGGAGCAGGCAGCGCGCCCCCGAAGCGCCGGCCTCCTCCACCGCCGCGCGCAGCTCGTCCACCGTCTGGGCGGAGAGGGCATTGAGCCGGTCGGGCCGCGTGATCGTCAGCGTCGCGACCGCGTTGGCGCCGATCTCCAGCCGCACATGCTCATAGCCCATCGCCGCCGCTCCCCTTTGCTGCTCCCAGGCGATTGACACAGAGACCGGCCGCCAGCAACGTCCGCCGTGGCGACGGCAAGGGGCTCAGATGAAAATCGCGGTAAGGCTTATCGCTGCTGCGGCGGCGTTCGGGATGGCGGCCGGTGCGGCCGCTGGCGGCACCGGCGGGACCAAGGCCAAGGTCGGCCAGCCCGCGCCGGCCTTCAACCTCGTCACCTTTGACAAGCGCAAGGTCAGCCTCGCCGACCTCAAAGGGAAGGTCGTGGTCATCAACCACTGGGCGACCTGGTGCGGCCCCTGCAAGGCCGAGATGCCGATGATGAGCGGCTTCCACCGCAAGTTCCAGGACCGCGGCTTCGAGATATTCGGCGTCACCACCGAGGATTCGATTCCCGAATATATGCTCAAGAAGCTGGCGAGCGTGCTCTCCTACCCGCTCGTCCACCGCTTTTCCGGCAGCGGCTACCCGGTGCTCGACGCGCTGCCGACCTCCTACGTGATCGATCGCCGCGGCGTCGTGCGCTACACGAAGGTGGGCTCGTTCGAGTTCAGGGAATTCGCCGACGTGATCGTCCCGCTGCTCAACGAGCCGGCGCCGGCGAACTGAGCGGCCGGCCCTGCCGCGCGAGAGGCGCAGACAGGGCCGCCCGCGAACCTAGCGCAGCGAGCCGCGCCGAAGCAGGTTGACGATCGCCAGCAGCACGACGGCGCCGAGCAGCGACACGAGGAAGGTCGTCACGGTAAGGCCGCTGTTGTTGATCGTGCCGCGGCCCATGATCAGCCCGCCGAGGAAGGCGCCGATGATGCCGACGACGATGTTGAGCAGGATGCCCTGCTGGCCGTCGGTGCGCATGATGATGCTCGCAAGCCAGCCGACGATGCCGCCGACGATCAGCCAGACGATGAGACCCATGATATTCCTCCTGTTGGGGCGCACGCCCTGCGCCGATGCCAGGGGAGACGCGCGACCGTCGGGCCTTGTTCCACCCCCGTTACGGCTGCGCAAGGAAAGAGGTCAGGGCTGCGGCGCTTTGCCCGCGCCTCCGCCGCGCATCAGCGCCAGCATCTCGCCCTGGTGCTTGATGAGCGTCGCGAGCTGCTCGGCGCGCAACGCGTCCAGCTTCTCGTGCAGCCGCATGATCTCCAGCTCGGCGCGCAGATTGACCTCGTAATCGTGCGCCGCCGCCTGCCGGTCCTTATCGGCCGCGCGGTTCTGGCTCATCATGATGATCGGCGCCTGGATCGCCGCCAGCATCGACAGCACCAAATTGAGGAAGATGAAGGGGTAGGGGTCGAAGACCAGCGACCGGCCGAGCACCGCGCTGCCGTTCACCGTCACCCAGGCAAGAAGGACGATGAAGAAGCCGAAGATGAACCCCCACGAGCCGCCGACCGCGGCGACATGGTCGGCGAGCCGGTCCCAGAAGGTGTCGGGGATCTCCGCGGTATGCTGGTCGATGCTGACCGGCTGCCGCTCCGCCATCGTCCGCAGCACCCGGAGCTCGCGCTTGCCGAGCTCCCGCGCGTCCCGCCCCAGGAATTGCTGCGCCAGCTCCTCGACCGATTTCGTCATCTCTGCCCCCATCGTCATGCCGGGCTTGATCCGGCATCCACCTTCTTCTGCTGAACCCCAGTTGAAGGGAAGGCGGACCCCGGATCAAGTGCGGGGTCACGGCGTCGAAGGGGTTGACGCATGGCGCTGACACCCCTAGGTCGCGTCCCATCGTATTAGCACGCTGGAACAAATGACCGCCCGTACCGCCCTTTCCCCCACCCGTGACAGCGCGACGCTGGCCGCCGACCTGTGCGCCGCGCTGCGCACGCCCCGGAGCGAGGCGGAGATGGCGAAGCTGCTCACCGATCTGTGCACCCCGCAGGAAATCCGCACGCTCGCCGAGCGCTGGCACGTCGCGCGCCTGCTCGACGGCACGGAAATGTCCTATCGCGAAATCCACGAGGCGACGGGAGTCAGCACCACCACCGTCGTCCGCGTCGCCCGTTTCCTGCGCCAGGAGCCGCACCTCGGCTATCGGCGCGCCCTCGATGCGCTCGAGGAGGGCGACGATGCTCGCTGACCGCGATCGCCTGCACATCGCCATCCAGAAGTCGGGCCGCCTGTCCGAGCTCAGCCGCGGGCTGCTCAAGGATGCGGGCCTGCGCATCCAGGAGGGCAAGAACGCGCTCACCGCCCGGGTGGAGAATTTCGCGGCCGACCTCATGTTCGTGCGCGACGACGACATCCCGACCTTCGTCGCCGACGGCGCCTGCGAATTCGGCATCGTCGGCGGCAACGTGCTGGAGGAATTCGCCCTCGGCACTGCCGAACCCGGCCTGGAGACGCTGGCGAAGCTCGGCTTCGGCCGCTGCAGCCTGCGCATCGCCGCCCCGGAAGCGACCCCCTGGGCCGGCCCCGCCTCCCTGGCCGGTGCCCGCATCGCCACCTCCTATCCGAACATCGTCCGCCGCTTCCTCGCCGAGAACGGCATCGACGCGACGGTCGTCACCATGAACGGTGCCGTCGAGCTCGCTCCGCGCCTGCAGATCGCCGGCTTCATCTGCGACCTCGTCTCCACCGGCGCGACGCTGGAGGCGAACGGCCTCCGCGCGGTCGAGACGGTGCTCGACAGCGAGGCGGTCCTCATCCGCACGGCGCGGCCGCTCGGCGAGGCGCAGGCGGCGCTCGGCGAGCGGCTGCTGAGCCGCATCGAAGGCGTCCTCGCCACCCGCGATTCCAAATATATCATGATGAACGCGCCCGGGGAGGCGCTGAAGCGGATCACCGAAATCCTGCCCGGCGCCGAAGCGCCGACGATCATCCCGCTGCACGGCCGCGCCGGCCATTTCGCCGTCCATGCGGTCTGCCAGGAATCGGTCTTCTGGGAGACCCTCCAGAAGCTCAAGGAAGCCGGCGCCTCGGCGATCCTCGTCGTCCCCATCGAAAAGATGATGCTGTGAAGACGCTCGTCTGGTCCGATCTCGACGCGACCGCCAAGGCCGCCGCGCTCGCCCGCCCGGCCGGGCGGAGCGACCCGGCGCTGCAGGCAGCGGTGCGCGCGATCGTCGAGGACGTCCGCGCCGGCGGCTGGGAAGCACTCTGCGCGCAGGGCGAGCGCCTCGACGGCGAGGCCCCCCGCTGCGTGGACGTCGCGCCCCTCGCCGCCGAGGCGCGGCGCACCCTCCCGCCCGAGCAGGTGGAGGCAATGGAACTCGCGGCCCGCAACGTGGGCGCGTTTCACGAGGGCAGCCTTCCCGGTGAACACGCCGTCGAGACGATGCCGGGCCTCGTCGTGCGCAAGCTCTGGCGGCCGGTCGACCGCGTCGGGCTCTACATACCCGGCGGCAAGACGCCGCTCTTCTCGACCCTGCTGATGCTCGCGCTCCCGGCGCGCGCCGCGGGCGTGCGGGAGATCGTCGCCGTCACCCCGCCGCGCCCCGAGGGCGGCCTCGATCCGGTCATCGCGCTCGCCGCGGAGCTCTGCGGCATCGAGGCCGTTTGGACCGCCGGCGGTGCGCAAGGAATCGCCGCGCTCGCCTTCGGCGCCGGCTCCATCCCCCGCGTAGACAAGATCTGCGGCCCGGGTAACGCCTGGGTCGCCGAGGCCAAGACCTATGTCTCCAGCCTCCCCGGCGGCCCCGCCGTCGACATGCCCGCCGGCCCAAGCGAGCTTCTCGTCATCGCCGACCACAGCGCCGATCCCGCCATGGTTGCTGCCGACCTGCTCAGCCAGGCCGAGCATGATGCCTCGGCGCAGGTTCTCCTCCTCACCCCCTCCGCCGCCTTCGCCCGCGCCGCGGAAGCGCAGGTGCGCGCCCGTGCCGCGACCCTGCCGCGCGCCGCCACCGCCCAGGCCTCGCTCGCGCACGCCCGCATCATCCTCTCCGCCGACCTCACCGAAGCGGTGGACATCGCCAACGCCTACGCCCCCGAGCACCTCTCCCTGGCCGTCGCCGACCCCGAGCCGCTCCTCCCCCTGATCCGCAACGCGGGCGCCGTCTTCGCCGGCCGCCTCGCCGCCGAGACGTTCGGCGACTATCTCGCCGGCTCGAGCCACGTCCTCCCCACCGACGGCGCCGCGCGCGCCTGGAGCGGCGTCTCGGTCCACACGTTCCTCAAGGCGATGAGCGTCCAGACCGTCAGCCCCGAAGCCGCCGCCCGCATCGCCGCGCCGGCCGCGGCACTGGCCCGCCTCGAAGGCCTGGAGGCCCACGCTCGCGCGGCCGACGCGCGGCTGGAGGCGGCGCGATGAGCTCGCTCGCCCGCCGCCTCGCCCGGCCCGAAATCCTCGCCCTCGCGCCGTTCGATATCGCCGCCCAGGCGAACGACGCCTTCGGCGCGGACGCGATCAAGCTAGACGCCAACGAGAACCCCTATCCGCCGCTCAGCGAGGGCGCCCTCGCCGCCGGCCTCAACCGCTATCCCGAGCCGCAGCCCGCCCGCCTCAAGCAGGCCATGGCCGCGCTCTACGGCGTCGCGCCCGACACTCTTTTCGTCAGCCGCGGCGCCGACGACGCCATCGACGTCCTCGTCCGCGCCTTCTGCCGCCCGGCCGAAGATGCGGTCTCGATCTGCACCCCGACCTTCTCCGCCTACGCGCATTTCGCGGCCTTGCAGGGCGCGAGGCTGGTCGAGGTCGGGCTCGACCCGAATTTCGACTTCGACGCCGAAGCTTTCCTCTCCCGCGCCGCGTCCGAGCCGAACCTGAAGCTCGCCTTCCTCTGCTCGCCCAACAACCCGACGGGCAATCCGGTCGATCCTGCCGACGTGCTGAAGGTCGCCGACGCGCTCCCCGAGACGCTCGTCGTCCTCGATGAAGCCTATCTCGACTTCGCCGATATCCCCAGCCTCGCCGCCGAAGCGACGCGGCGCGAGAATCTCGTCGTCTTGAAGACGCTATCCAAGGCGTTCGGCCTCGCCGGCGCCCGCATCGGCTGCGCGATCGGCAATCCGGAGCTGATCGCCATCGCCGCCCGCGCGCTGCCTCCCTATCCGCTGCCCAGCCTGTCGATCGAAGCGGCGATGGCGGCGCTCGCCCCCGCCCGCCGCGCCGTCCACGAGGAGCGGATCGCGCGGATCAAGGCGGCGCGCGACCGCCTCGCGCCGCTGCTCCAGCGCTCGCCCACCGTGAAGACGGTGCGCAACGGCGGCGGGAACTTCCTCTTCCTTGAGGTCGACGACCCCGCCGTGCTCGCCGACAAGCTCCGCCGCCTCGGCATTCGCGCCCGCTTCCGACCGAATGCGGCGCCGGGCGGCCTGCGCCTCACCATCGGCACCGATGCGGAGAATGCCGCCGCGCTGCGCGCCTTCGGTGTCGAGACGAACGCCGCCCCGGCCCGTCGCGCCGAGCTGGTCCGCGACACCAAGGAGACGCAGATCGCCGTCGCAATCGACCTCGACGCCGCCGCGCCGCGCCGCATCGCCACCGGCATCGCCTTTTACGACCACATGCTCGATCAGGTCGCCGCCCACGGCGGGTTCAGCCTCGTCCTCACCTGCGACGGGGACCTCGACATAGACGGCCACCACTCGATCGAGGATTGCGCGCTGGCCTTCGGCGCCGCCCTCAGCCGCGCGCTGGGCGACCGCCGCGGCATCGGCCGCTTCGGCTTCGCCCTGCCGATGGACGAGGCCGAGGCGCAGGTGCTCATCGACCTCTCCGGCCGTCCCTTCAGCGTCTTCGAGGGCGGTTTCGAGGCAAGCCATATCGGCGCCTACCCGACCGAGATGACGCCCCACGTCTTCCGCTCGCTCGCCGAGAGCCTGGGCGCCGCCATCCACGTCAAGGTCGTCGGCGACAATGACCACCACAAGACCGAAGCCTGCTTCAAGGCCTTCGGCCGCGCCCTGCGCCAGGCGGTGAAGCGGGAGGGCGACGCGCTGCCCAGCACCAAGGGGGTGCTGTGAACCTCGCCATCGTCGACGTCGGCTGCGGCAATATCGGCTCGGTCGCGATCGCCTTCGAGCGATTCGGCCTGGCCCCGACGATCACCGGCGATGCGGCGCGCATCGCCGCCGCCGACAAGGTCATCCTCCCCGGCGTCGGCGCCGCCGGCTACGCGATGGCCGAGGTCCGCGCCCGCGGCCTCGCCGAACCCTTGCGCGCCCTCACCCAGCCGGTGCTCGGCATCTGCCTCGGCATGCAGATCCTCTTCGAGCGCAGCGACGAGGAGGACACGGACTGCCTCGGCATCGTCGCCGGCGCCGTCCGCCGCCTCGAACCTGGTCCCGGCCGCCCCGTCCCCCACATGGGCTGGAGCAGGCTCACGGTGACCGACCCCGCCATCGGCCTAGCCGACGGCGACTATGTCTATTTCGCCCACAGCTTCGCCTGCGACTTGGGGCCCGAGACTGTCGCCACCGCCGACTACGGCCGCCCGATCCCGGCCGCCATTCGGCGCGGCAATTGGTGCGGCGTCCAGTTCCACCCCGAACGCTCCGGCGCCGCCGGCGCCCGCTTCCTCGAAGCGTTCCTCAGCCAATGATCCTCTATCCCGCCATGGACCTGATGGGCGGCCGCGTGGTTCGCCTCGCCCAGGGCCGCTTCGACGACGCCACCGCCTATCCCGGCGAGCCGGCGGAAGCGCTCGCCGCGTTCGCCGCCGCCGGCGCCGCCTGGGCCCACGTCGTCGACTTGGACGGCGCGAAGGCCGGCGCCCCCGTGCAGCACGATCTCCTCGCCCGCCTCGCATCCGAGGCCCCGCTGAAGCTCCAGCTCGCCGGCGGCATCCGCACCCGCGACCAGGTCGCCCGCCTGCTCGACTCGGGCGCCGGCCGCGTCGTCGTCGGCAGCCTCGCGGTGAAGCAGCCCGGCCTCGTCGCCGCTTGGCTCGAGGAGTTCGGCGATCGGATCACCCTCTCCCTCGACGTGCGGCTGATTAACGGCGTCCCCCAGGTCGCTACCGCCGGCTGGACCGAGGACAGCGGCCTCAGCCTTTGGGACGTCGCCGCGCGCTTTCCGGCCGCGCGCCACCTCCTCCTCACCGATATCGGCCGCGACGGCATGCTCGAGGGCCCGAATTTCGCCCTCCTCGAAGAGGCCGGCCGCCGCCTCCCGCACCTCGCCATCCAGGCCTCGGGCGGAGTCGCCTCGCTCGACGACCTTCGCCGCCTCCGCACCGCCGGCGCGATCGTCGGCAAGGCGCTCTGGGAAGGCCGCTTCACCCTCGCCGAGGCCCTCCATGCCTGCGCGTAGGATCATCCCCTGCCTCGACGTCCTCGCCGGGCGAGTCGTGAAAGGCGTCCAGTTCCGCGACCATCGCGATGCGGGCGACATCGTCGAATCGGCGCTCCGCTACGCGGCCGAAGGCGCCGACGAGCTCGTCTTCTACGACATCGCCGCCTCGGCCGAGGGCCGCAGCCTCGACACCGAGTGGGTCCGCCGCATCGCCCGCGTCATCGACATCCCCTTCGCCGTCGCCGGCGGCATCCGCACCCGCGACGAGGCCGCGGCCTGCCTCGATTCCGGCGCCGACAAGGTGTCGATCAACTCGCCGGCCCTCGAACGCCCCGCCCTCATCGAAGAGCTCGCCCGCGATTTCGGCGCCCAGTGCGTCGTCCTCGGCGTCGACAGCTTCGAGGCGGACGGCGACTATTGGGTCAAGCAATATACCGGCTCCCCGGACGCCACCCGCGACACCGGCCGCCGCACCCTCGACTGGGTGCGCGAGGCGACCGGCCGCGGCGCCGGCGAGATCGTCCTCAACTGCATGCGCCGCGACGGCGTCCGCACCGGCTACGACCTCGCCCACACCCGGGCCGTGGTGGACGCGGTGACCGTCCCCGTCATCGCCTCGGGCGGCGCGGGCGCCCCCGAGCATTTCCGCGACGCCTTCCTCGAGGCCGGTGCCAGCGGCGCCCTCGCCGCCACCGTCTTCCACGACCGTCTCATCGCCATCCCCGCCTTGAAGGAGTATCTCGCGTCATGCGCGATCGAAATGCGCCTCTGACCCAGGCGGACCTCGCCGCCCTCGCGTGGGACAAGATGGACGGCCTCCTCCCCGCCGCCGTCCAGGACAGCGCCTCGGGCCTCCTCCTCATGCTCGGCTACATGAACCGCGACGCCCTCGCCGCGACGCTGGAGACCGGCCTCGCCACCTTCTGGAGCCGCTCGAAGCAGCGCCTCTGGCAGAAGGGCGAGACCAGCGGCCACGTGCTGCGCGTCGCCGCAATCCACGAGGATTGCGACGCGGACGCCCTCCTCGTCCTCGCCGAACCGCAAGGCCCCACCTGCCACCTCGGCACCGCGAGCTGCTTCGGCGGCGAAGGCCCCGCCGGCCCCGGCTGGCTCGCCGAGCTCGCGGCAATCGTCGCCGCCCGCGCCGCGACCGGTGATGAAACCAGCTACACCGCCCGCCTCCTCGCCGAAGGACTCCCCCGGATCGCCCAGAAGGTCGGCGAGGAGGGGGTGGAGCTCGCCCTCGCCGCGGTCACCCGCGACGCCGCGGGATGCGCCGAGGAGGCGGCGGACCTCCTCTACCACCTCACCGTGCTGATGCAGGCCAGGGGCTTCGGCTGGAGCGAGGTGATCGAGGTGCTGCAGCGGCGGCATGCGTCGAAGAGGTGACGTGCTTCCGGATAAACCGTCATGCCGGACTTGATCCGGCATCCACCTTCTTCCTGCCCGGACCTGGGAAGGGAAGGTGGACCCCGGATCAAGTCCGGGGTGACGGGTGGGTGAATTGCCAGCCTAACCAACCACCCCCACCGCCTCCTCATAGAGCCGCCGCGAAGCCGCCGCGATCACCCGCCCCGCCCCGAAATCCTCGCCGCCTTCCCAATCCCCGATCCACCCGCCCGCGCCGCGCACCACCGGCACCAGCGCATTGTAATCGTGCGGCTTCAGCCCGCATTCGATGACCAGGTCGAGCCCGCCCGCCGCGACGCAGGCATAGCCGTAGCCGTCATGGCCGTAGCGAGTCGTCTTCGCCTCGCCCCGAACGCGATCCCAAATCGCCATATCGTCGAACAGATACGGATCGGTGGTCGACACCCGCGCCTCCGCCAGCCTCGCGCACCCGCTCGCCCGCACCGGCTCGCCGTTGAGGCAGGTCCGCTGCCCCCACCCGACATACCGCTCCCCCAGCACCGGCGCGTCGATCAGCCCCAGCACCGGCCGCCCCTCGTCGAGCAAGGCGATCAAAGTCGTCCAGGTCGGCAGCCGGCAGATGAACGAGCGAGTCCCGTCCACCGGATCGAGGCTCCACGCGAAGCGGCCCTGCGCCGGCCGGTCGCCATATTCCTCCCCGAAGATGCCGTGGTCGGGAAACTCGGCCTCGATCAGCGCCCGCATCGCCCGCTCGGCCCCGCGGTCCGCCTCGGTGACGGGATCGAAGTCCGCCGCCCCGGCCTTCCCCTCGGCCGCGCAGCCGGCGCGCCACCGCTCCAGCGTCTCCGCCCGCGCCGCGTCGGCGAGCCGCCCGGCGAAGGCGGCGAAGCTCTCCAGCTCGTCCATCCCCTCTCCTGAAGGCCGAGCGGCGCGAAGGTCAAGCGCCCGCCGGGGACGGTCTATCTGAGTGTCCCCCTCACCACGACTGTCCCCCCTCATCCCCCGCGGAGGGGACAGCCAAATAGGCTGTCCCAACCCTTCCATTCTCGCTGCCGAACGCACACATGGCGCCTTCCACGCTTACAGGTCTCCCGATGAAAGCCGATCTGGCGGTGCTGTACGAGCACCCTTCTTGGTTCCTCCCCCTCTGGGCCGCGCTCGACCGCCACGGCCTCGAGTACGAAGCGATCCGCCTCTCCGATCACAGCTTCGATCCCGCCGCGCGCGGCGTCCCCGCGCCGCTCGTCCTCAGCCGCGTCGCCATGTCCTCCTTCCTGCGCGAGACCCAGCACGGCATCTTCTACGCCGAGAGCCTGTTCGACCATTGGGCGGCCAACGGCGCGCGCGTGCTGAACGGCGCCGAGGTGATCGCCGTCGACAGCTCCAAGGCCCGCCAGCTCTCGCTCATCAGCCGCCTCGGCTACGCCATCCCCGACACACGCATCGTCCACCGCAAGGAGGATCTCCTCGCCGCGGCCGAGACGATGCGCTGGCCGCTGATGGTCAAGGCCAATATCGGCGGCTCCGGCGCCGGCATCACCCGCTATGGAAACGGCGAGGAGCTGGCCCAATCGGTCCAGGACGGCACCGTCCCCGACAGCGTCGATTCCGTCCTCCTCGTCCAGGACTATGTCCCCCCGCGCGGCGGCGTCATCACCCGCGTCGAGACATTGGCCGGCAAGTTCCTCTACGCGCTCGAGGTGGAGAGCGGCGGAGACAGCTTCGACCTCTGCCCCGCCGACGCCTGCGCCGTCACCCGCGGCCCGATCCGCATGCGCGCCGTCACCCCGCCCGCCGAGCTGATCGACGCCGCCGAGAAGATCGCCCGGGCCGCCGGGCTCGCCGTCGGCGGCGTCGAATATCTGATCGACGATCGCGACGGCGTTGCCCGCTTCTACGACATCAATGCTTTGTCCAACTTCGTCGCCAAGCCGCTGGACGTGCTCGGCTGGGACCCGCACGACCGGCTGGTCGATTATCTGAAAACGCTCCTCGGGGAGGTGAAGTGATGCGTTTCGGCTATTGGATGCCCGTCTTCGGCGGCTGGCTCCGCAACATCCCGGACGAGGGCATGGAGGCGAGCTGGGACTATGTCCGCACCCTCACCCGGCGCGCCGAGGAAACGGGCTGGGACCTGAGCCTCATCGCCGAATTGAACCTCAACGACATCAAGGGCGTCGAGGAGCCGGCGCTCGACGCCTGGTCGACTGCCGCCGCCCTCGCCGCCGTCACCCAGAGCCTCGAGCTGATGGTCGCCGTCCGCCCCAATTTCCACCAGCCCGCCCTCTTCGCCAAGCAGGCGGCGAACATCGACCGGATCAGCGGCGGCCGCCTGGCCTTGAACGTCGTCTCCTCCTGGTGGGCCGACGAGGCCACCCAATACGGCCTCCAGTTCGACCAGCATGACGATCGCTACGCCCGCACGAGCGAATGGCTCGACGTCGTCGACGGCCTCTGGACCCACAAGCGCTTCAGCTACGACGGCCGGCGCTACAAGCTCGACAACGCCATCTGCGAGCCCAAGCCCGTCTCCAGCCCCCGCCCCACCATCTATGCCGGCGGCGAGAGCGAGGCGGCCAAGAATATGATCGCCGGGCAATGCGACGCCTATGTCATGCACGGCGACCCGGTCGAGGCGATCGCTCCCAAGATCGCCGACATGGACGCCCGCCGCGAGAGGGCGGGGAAAGGGCAGATGCGCTACGGCATGGCCGGCTACGTTATCGTCCGCGACAGCGAGGCCGAGGCGAAGCGCGAGCTCGCCCGCATCACCGCGCTCCCGCCCCAGCCGCCCAAGGGTTTCGACAATTTCGACCAGTGGCTCTCCGGCACCGAGCTGGAGCGCGAATTGAAGCTCCAGGAATATTCCGTCTCCAACCGCGGCCTCAGGCCCAATTTCGTCGGCACCCCCGAACAGGTCCGCGCGCGGATCGAGGAATATGAAGCCGCGGGCCTCGACCTCCTCCTCCTCCAGTGCAGCCCCCAGGCCGAGGAAATGGACCGCTTCGCCGCCCAGGTCATCCAGCCGATGAAGGCGGGGTGAGGCTCAGCCTCATCTTCGTCATGCCGGACTTGATCCGGCATCCACCTTCCTTGTCTCGTTTCGAAAGGTAAGGTGGACCCCGGATCAAGTCCGGGGTGACAGCCGTGTGATCCCCAGCCTTGCCGTGCCCGCACAGGAGACCCCCGACATGGACGCCGAAGTCGTCAACAACGAGTCCAGGTCGCGCTACGAGCTGACCCTCGACGGCCATATCGCGATCGCCGCCTACAAGGTCCACCCGGACCACCTCACTTTCTACCACACCGAGGTCCCCGCCGCCCTCGAAGGGCGCGGCATCGGCAAGCGCCTCATCAAGGCCGCCCTCGCCGACGTCCGCCGCCGCGGCCTCAAGCTCGTCGCCACCTGCCCCTTCGTCCACCATTATATCGAGACCCACCCGGAGGAGCAGGACCTCGTCCTGCGCTGATTTCGGCGGGTCTCGAGCCTGTTCGACGCGGGGCAACCTCGACTCGTCGTGGCCACTCCCGGACCTCCGGGCCATGACCATCCCGGGCTTCCCTCGAAGGTCGCCGCACCGGTCGCCGCGGCGGCGCCTTCGGTCACTTCGGTGCTTCGGGTGAGATTGGCTCCGGCCTCGCCGCGTTTCGCCCGAAGCACCGAAGGAACCGAAGAGCCGGTGGCCGGCCGGGCGTGGCCGCGCAGATCGACCACTGCCCGCCAGCTTGGCTGGACACACTTTCCGACGGTAATTCCTTTGTACCCCATCAGCGTGACGCTGTCAAGCGCTTTTTCCAGATAGGTGATTTCCTATTTCGCGCGGATAAGCGCGGAAAATAGGATTTTCATGTCCGCGAGAATTGCTGCGCAAAAAAATTTTCGTGCGGCCGGACTCGGCCCGGTCCGCCCTACAGCGTGTAGCCGCCGTCGCTGACGAAGCAGGCGCCGGTGACGAAGGCGCAGGCGTCGGAGAGGAGGAAGGCGATCTGGCCGGCAATCTCGTCGGGCCGCGCGAATCGCCCCGCCACGCCGGCGGCCGAGCCCATCGCCGCGAAGGCCGCCTCCTCGCTGCCCATGCTCTCGACGAGCTGGCCGAAGAAGGGCGCGCTGTGCCAGATCGGCGTCTCGACGCCGCCCGGCGCGATCGCGTTCACGCGGATGCCCATCGGCCCGCCTTCCTTGGCGGCGATGCGGGCGAGGTGGATCACCGCCGCCTTCGACGCGCCGTAGGCGGCGATGCCCGGCTCCGCCTTCAGCCCCGCCGCCGAGGCGGTGAGGACGATGCTGCCGCCCCGGTCCTTCATCGCCCGCATCGCCGCCTGCAGCGTCAGGAAGGCGCCGTCGAGATTGACCGACATCACCCGCCGCCAGTCCTCGAAGGAGGAATCGAGGATCGGCGCGCCCGCGCCGATGCCGGCGTTGACCACGGCGTGGGTCAGCCCGGTGAGGTCCGCCTCGCGCCACAGCTCGGGATCGGCGACGTCGCCGACGATCGGCTGGCGCTCGCACGCCAGGGTGAAGCCGAAGTCGCGGAGCTTCACCTCGTCCGTGTCGACCAGGATCAGCTTGCGCGCCCCGCCGGCGGCGAGGCGGGCGGCGATGGCGGCGCCGATCCCGGAGGCTGCACCCGAAACCAGCGCGACGGCGTTGTGGAAATCTGTCATAGGCGACTGCTAGCAGCCGCCGCGCCCCGCAGAAAGGAGGTGTGGCTCGTCATGCTGCATTGCACTAAGTTCACTTGAGCCACCGATCCCGAGGAAGCACCTAGCCCACATGGAAACCCGCAAGCTGATCGCCTACCTCGTGATCGTCGCGGTGATCGCGGCGATCGCCGCCGTGCGGGTGGTCGCGGTGCGTGCCCGCCGCCGCGAGCGTCGCCAGGCGGCGCGGCCGATCGAGATCATCGCCGACAGCCACGAGCGCTGAGCCTCAGCCGGGCGCCAGCGCCGCGTCCCTCAGGCCTCGCCAGACCCTCAGCGCCTGCACCGTCTCCGGCACGTCGTGGACGCGCAGCAGCTGCGCGCCCTGCTCGGCGGCCTTCAGCGCCAGCGCGAGCGACCCCGGCAGCCGCTCCCCGGCCGGCGCCTCTCCCGACAGGGCCCCGATCATCCGCTTGCGGCTCGCGCCGACCATCAGCGGGCAGCCCAGGCCGTGCAGCAAAGCGAGGCCGTTCAGCACCTGCAGGTTGTGCTGCACCGTCTTGCCGAAGCCGATGCCCGGATCGATGAGGATCCGCGCCCGGGCTATGCCCGCCGCCTCCGCGGCGGCGATCCGCGCCTCCAGCCAGTCGTAGACGGCGAAGAGCACCGGCTGGTCGTAGGCGGGGGCGGCCTGCATCGTCTCGGGCGTCCCCTGATGGTGCATCAGCACGATCGGCGCCTCGGCTTTCGCGACGACCTCCGCCGCCCGATCGTCGAACGTCAGGGCCGAGACGTCGTTCACCATCGCCGCGCCGGCGGCGAGCGCCGCCTCCATCACCGCCGCCTTGCGCGTGTCGATCGACACCGCCGTCCCCGAAGCGGCGAGCGAGCGGACCACCGGCTCGACGCGCGCGATCTCGTCGCCCTCCCAGATCGGCTTCGCGCCGGGCCGGGTCGACTCCCCGCCGACGTCGACGATCGCCGCGCCGGCCGCGCTCATCCGGTGGCCCGCCTCGGCGGCGTCCCCCGCGCCGGCGAAGCGTCCGCCGTCGGAGAAGCTGTCCGGCGTCGTGTTGACGATGCCGACGACCTGCGGCTGGTCGAGGCGCACCACCCGCTCGCCGAGCGCCAGCGGCGGCCGCGGCGCGGTGAGGTTGCGCCACGCGCCGCCGAGGCCGAGCCGCTCCGCGGCCGCCGCGGCGTCCGATATCGGGACAAGCTCCACTTTCGCGATCCGGCCGTTCGCGACGGTGGCGATCTCGACGGCGGCGAACCAGCTCAGCCCGCCGGCCAGCCGCGCGACCTGGCCGTCGAGGCCGAACGGCGCGTCGACGAACCCGACCGGCCGCAAATAGCAACGCTCCGACACTTGCTCCTCCGCCTCGCCGACGCCGCTGCTTCGGCGCGCGGCGCGGCGGAATCAAGCCCGCAGCGAGGCGGCCGAGGGGGCGCGGGCGAAGGGAAGGGTGGCGACCGCCTCTTATCGAAGGTCAGCAGGGTAACTGAGTGTCTCCGAAGGCCCGAACCGCCATGTGGGGCATGGCATATGGCCGGGCCCTTCGACGCCTAAAGGGGCTCCCACACGTCTCCCGTGGTCAAAGGCGCGCAGGCGTTAGGCGTGAAGGGACGGTCGCCGGGTAGCAATGTGCTACGCTTTGCCCGCCCTGTCGAGTGGCTAAACGCAACTCTCGTCCATTTCGGCGGCTTTGGAACCGTCTCAATCGAGGAGCAGCAGGTAGCGCTGGCGCAGCGTGTCGATCGGCGTCCAGGCGCCGTCTTCCTCATAATGCCAGAACGTCCAGCCGTTGCACGCCGGCGCGCCCTGCACCGCCGCGCCGACCCGGTGGATCGAGCCCTGCTCCGCCCCGCACGCGATCGTGCCGTCGGCGCAGACCCGCGCCTCCCACCGCCGCTTGGCGTCGGTGAGCATCGTCCCCGGCGGCAGCATCGCCGTTTCGACCAGCGTCCCGAACGGCACCTTGGGCTGCATGCGCCTCGAGGCGACCGTCTTCATCGCCCGCTCGTCGAGCGGCAGGGTGGACTCGATCCGCTCCCAGGCGACCTTCACGTAGCGCTTCTCGCGCTCGATGCCGATCCACTCGCGCCCCAGCCGCCGTGCCACCGCGCCGGTCGTGCCGGTGCCGAAAAAGGGATCGAGCACCACGTCGCCCGGATTGGTGCAGGCGAGCAGCACCCGGTAGAGCAGGGCCTCCGGCTTCTGCGTCGGATGCGCCTTGCCGCCGCCCTCGCCCTTCACCCGCTCGCCGCCCGAGCAGATCGGGAACAGCCAGTCGGAGCGCATCTGCAGCTCGTCGTTCAGCGCCTTCATCGCCCGGTAGTTGAATGTGTAGCGGCTGTCCTCGGAGCGGCTCGCCCAGATCAGGGTCTCGTGCGCGTTGGTGAAGCGGGTGCCGCGGAAGTTCGGCATCGGGTTCGCCTTGCGCCAGACGATGTCGTTGAGGATCCAGAATCCCTGGTCCTGCAGCGCCGCGCCGACCCGGAAGATGTTGTGGTAGGAGCCGATCACCCACAAGGTGCCGTTCGGCTTCAGGATCCGCCGCGCTTCCTTCAGCCAGGCGCGGGTGAAGGCGTCGTAGGCGGCGAAGGTCTCGAACTTGTCCCAATCGTCGTCGACCGCGTCGACCAGCCCGCCCTCCGGCCGGAACAGGTCGCCGCCGAGCTGCAGATTGTAGGGCGGATCGGCGAACACCATGTCGACCGAGGCGTCCGGAAGCGACGCCATCGCCGCCACGCAATCCTGCTCGAGGATGCGGCCGAGCGGCAGGCTCGGGTGCGGCACATCCCGCAACTCTCGCTTGCGCGGGCCGACCGGCGCCAGAATCGTCATTCGTCTACCGCCCCCGGCTGTGGAGCTTCAAATCTCGCCGGGGCGGACTCCCCGGTCAAGAACAAGCATTTACAGGGTAAACCTCGGAATCCGGTTAACGTGCCGGGAACGGAACGAGTCTCCCGCAATCCCTAGCGGATGGCGGGGCCGGCTGGACTCAACATGCAGTGGTGTGGCCGAAAGGACTCAGAGGTCGAGCAACTGCTGCGGCATCGCCGCCGCCGCCTCCTCGCCCGCAAGCATCGCCCTCACAGGCGCGAAGCTGCGGCGGTGGAGCGGGGTCAGCCCGTGCCTGGCGAGCCCCTCGTGATGCTCGGGCGTGCCGTAGCCCTTGTTGCGCTCCCAGCCATAGCCCGGCCACTCGCGGGCATGATCGGCCATGATCCGGTCGCGGGTCACCTTGGCGACGATCGAGGCGGCTGCGATCGAACGGCATTTGGCGTCGCCGTCGACGATCGCCAGCGACGGCCGCTGCCATTTCGGGCATCGGTTGCCGTCGACCAGCACCATCGCCGGCTCGAAGCCCAGGGCGTCGACCGCCCGGGTCATCGCCAGCATCCGCGCCCAATAAATGTTCAGCCGGTCGATTTCTTCCACCGAGGCGATGCCGACCCCGACCCGCGCGACCTTGTAGAGCCGGGCGCAGATCGCCTCCCGTTCCCGGGCCGGAACGACCTTGGAATCGTCGATTCCGCGCGGGAACCGCGTCCGGTCCAGCACCACCGCCGCCGCCACCACCGGCCCGGCCAGGGGCGCGCAGCCGGCCTCGTCGACTCCGGCAAGCGGCTCCGGGTGGATCTTCTCGAGCTTGAAGCAGGGCCGCGCCATCGGGATGATTTTAGAAGGCCCCGGCGACGCCGGATAGGGGCTGCCGCGCAAGTAATTGTGGATTAATCGCTATCGTCCCAGCGCAAGTCGGTGACGCCCTGGTGGCCGAGCGGGCCGCAGCCTTCGCCGAAGCCCGGCGCCTCGAGCATCGCGATCCGGACGAATCGCACCGCCTGCTCGAACGCCCGCTCGATCGGCAGCCCGGCGCCGAGACCGCAAGCGAGGGCGCTCGCCAGCGTGCAGCCGGTGCCGTGGGTATCCCCGGTGTCGAAACGCTTCCCGCGCAGCTCCCGCCGGGCCCCTGTCGGCGATACGATCGCATCGACGATTTCGTCCCCCGCGCCATGGCCGCCTTTCGCGAGGAGGTGGCAGCCATGGGCAAGCACCGCCGCCTCGCCGCCGAGCGCCTCGAGCTCCGGGATGTTCGGCGTGACCACCGACGCGATGCGCATCAGCCGTCCGAATGCTGCGATCGTCGCCGCGTCGGCGAGCTCCGACCCGCTCGTCGCCACCATCACGGGGTCGAACACGATCGGCACCGACAGCCGCTCCAGCCGCTCGGCCACCGCCTCGGCCGTCGCGGCCGATCCGATCATGCCGATCTTCACCGCATCGGTGCCGATGTCGGAAAGCACGGCGTCGATCTGGGCCAACACCATCTCCGCCGGCACCGGCATCACCGCCGCGACGCCCAGCGTGTTCTGCGCCGTGATTGCGGTGATCGCCGTGGTGGCGAAGCCGCCCAGCATCGTGATCGTCTTGATGTCCGCCTGGATGCCGGCGCCGCCGCCGCTGTCCGATCCGGCGATGACGAGGACCCGCGGCGGCGCCCGCCTCTCCCCCGTCACTGCGGCCCCTTCCGCTCCGTCGAAGCGGGATAGCGGGCGAGCTTCTCCGCCGGCCGGATCGGCCGCCGCTCGAAATTGCCGCCGCAATTGGGGCAGACGCCGGCGAGCGGCCCCTCGACGCAGTCGGCGCAGAAGGTGCACTCGAACGTGCAGATCCGGGCGTCGCGGCTCTCCGGCGGCAGGTCGCGGCCGCACCGTTCGCAGTCCGGCCGGAGCTGCAGCATCAGGCGGCCTTCACCGCGTCGCAGATGCTGTCGACCACTTCTTCCACCAGCCGCTCGTCCTCGCCTTCGGCCATGACGCGGATGAGCGGCTCGGTGCCCGACTTGCGGATCACCAGCCGGCCGGTTCCCTTGAGGCGGGACTCGGCCGCCTCGATCGCCGCCTTCACCTGCTCGGCCTCGAGCGGCTGGCCGCCCTTGAAGCGGACGTTCTTGAGCAGCTGCGGCAGCGGGTCGAACTGGTGGAGCACCTCGCTCGCCGGCCGCCCCTCCTCGACCAGGCAGGCGAGGATCTGGAGCGCCGCGATGAGCCCGTCGCCGGTCGTCGAATAATCGGAAAGGATAATGTGGCCGGACTGCTCGCCCCCGACATTGTAGCCGCCGCTACGCATCGCCTCGAGCACATGCCGGTCGCCGACCTTGGTGCGGATGAGGTCCAGGCCGTTCTGCGCCAAATAGCGTTCCAGCCCGAGGTTCGACATCACCGTCGCCACCACGCCGTCGCCTTCGAGCAGGCCGCGCCTCGCCCGGAAGAGGGCGATCAGCGCCATCAGCTGGTCGCCGTCGACGATCTGGCCCTTCTCGTCGACGATGATCACGCGGTCCGCGTCGCCGTCGAGGGCGATGCCGATATGCGCCTGCTCCTCCACCACCCGGGCCTGCAGCAAAGCCGGCGCCGTCGAGCCGCATCCATCGTTGATGTTGAGGCCGTTCGGCGACACGCCGATCGCCACCACCTCGGCGCCGAGCTCCCACAAGGCATCTGGCGCGACATGGTAGGCGGCGCCGTTGGCGCAATCGATCACGACCTTGAGGCCGTCGAGCGTCAGCTCCTCCGGGAAGGTCGACTTGGCGAAGTGGATGTAGCGGCCGCGCGCGTCCTCGATCTTGCGGGATCGTCCGATCAGCGTGGCGTCGACCAGTTCCGGCTCGCCCTCGATCAGCCGCTCGATCTCGGCCTCCGCCTCGTCCGAAAGCTTGTAGCCGTCCGGTCCGAACAGCTTGATACCGTTGTCGACATAGGGGTTGTGGCTCGCCGAGATCATCACGCCGAGGTCGGCGCGCATCGAGCGGGCCAGCATCGCGACCGCCGGCGTCGGCACCGGCCCGACCATCACCACGTCCATGCCGACGCTGGTGAAGCCCGAGATCAGGGCCGTCTCCATCATGTAGCCGGAAAGGCGGGTGTCCTTGCCGATCACGACGCGGTGGCGGTGCGAGCCGCGCAGGAAATAGGCGCCCGCCGCCTGCCCGACCCGCTGCGCCATCTGCGCCGTCATCGGCGATTGGTTGGTGCGGCCGCGGATCCCGTCCGTGCCGAAGAATTTGCGTGTCATGGGGTCTCCATAGCCGTTCCTCCCCGGGACGGGGAGGGGGACCGCACGCAGTGCGGTGGAGGGGGCTCAGCACCTGGCACGGCGCCCCCTCCACCACCGCCTACGGCGGCGGTCCCCCTCCCCGTCCCGGGGAGGATCATCGCCATACCTTCCCCGCCCGGTTTCCCGTCGCTACACGTCGTCGCATGAGCCAAGCCGCCCGCATCCTCGCCGCGCTCGCCGCCGGGCTCCTGCTCGGCATCCTCTTCGCCCGCTTCTCCTGGTCCGGCCGTTCCGCCGACCTCGTCGAGCCGGTCGGCCAGCTCTGGCTGAACGGCCTTCGGATGACGATCGTCCCGCTCGTCGTCGGCCTCCTCGTCACCGCCATCGCCGAAGGCGCGGAAGCGGCGCGCGGCAGCCGCATCGCCGGTCGCTCCTTCGCGTTGATGTTCGCCATCCTGTGGTTCTCGGCGATCCTCGGCGCCGTCATGGTGCCGCTCCTCCTCGGCTTGTTCCCGATGCCGGGCCACGCCGCCGAGGCGCTGAAGTCGGCGCTGAGCAGCGCCAAGCCGGTCGACGCCGTGCCCGGCTTCGCCGATTTCCTCCGCTCGATCGTGCCCTCCAACCCGATCTCGGCGGCTGCCAACGACCAGATCCTGCCGCTCGTCGTCTTCGCCACCGCCTTCGCCTTCGCCCTGACCCGCATTCCCGCCGAGGGCCGGGCGCAGGTGGTCAACCTGTTCCGCGCCGTCGCCGAGGCGATGATCGTGGTGGTCAACTGGCTGCTCTGGCTCGGCCCGATCGGCGTCTTCGCCCTGGCCTATGTCGTCGGGGTCCGCGCCGGCGGCGGGGCGTTCGGCGCCCTTCTCCACTACATTGCCATCGTCTCCTCGGTGGGCCTCGTGATTCTCATACTCGCCTATCCGCTTGCCGCTTTCGGCGCCCGCCTGCCGCTCGGCCGTTTCGCGCGCGACGTCGCCCCGGCTCAGGCGGTCGGCTTCAGCACCCAGTCCTCGCTCGCCACCCTGCCGGCGATGCTCCGGGCCTCCGAGAAGCTCGACGTCCCGGTCGCCGCCTCGGGCGTCACCCTGCCGCTCGCGGTCGCCCTGTTCCGCGCCACCGGGCCCGGGATGAACATGGGCGTCGTCCTCTACGTCGCCCATTGGTACGGCATGCACCTCGGGCCGACGGTCATCGCCATGGGGGTCGTCGTCGCCGCGATCACCACGTTCAGCGCGATCAGCCTCCCCGGCCAGGTCAGCTTCGTCACCAACACCGCCCCCATCGCGCTGGCCATGGGCGTGCCGCTCGAGCCGCTGGCCCTGCTCATCGCGGTCGAGAACATCCCCGATCTTTTCCGCACCGTCGGCAACGTGACGATGGACGTCGCGGTGGCTGCAACCGTCGCGCGCCGCGGCGGTTTGACGGCGGATGACTCCTCCGAACCCACCGACCGGCTCCTCACCTCGGAATCCTGAGCATTCCGGCCCGACCGTCCCGCCGCCGGGCGCGGAGGGCCTCGCCGGCGCCCTCCAGCGCAACATCCTGGCGCTCGAGCGCCGCCGCCGCGAGGAGGCCGCCGCGGCTCCCCGGGAAGAGCGGGTGGCGGCGGCGGTCACCGATTTCACCGGCTCGATGGCGTTCGTCTACATCCATCTCGCGCTCTACGGCTTCTGGATCGTCGCCAACCTCGGTTGGGTAGGCATTAAGCCGGGGGACCCGAGCTTCGTCGTGCTGGCGATGGTCGCCTCCGTCGAGGCGATCTTCCTTTCCACCTTCGTCCTCATCACGCAGAACCGCATGGCGGCGGCCGCCGACAAGCGCGCCGAGCTCGACCTCCAGATCAGCCTGCTCGCCGAGCATGAGGTGACGAAGATCGTCAGCATGGTCTCGGCCATTGCCGCCCATCTCGGCGTCGAGCAGCGCGAGGATGTCGAGGAGCTGAAGCGCGATGTCGCCCCGGAAGCCGTCCTCGATGCGATCGATTCCACCGAGCGCCGCCCGCGCGGCGACCTGGGCGAGCAGGCCTAGCTGTTCTGGTAGAGCCAGGCGAGCGGCGAGACCGTCGTCGCGTGAAAGGCCGTGACGAGGACCCAGAAGAGGAGGCCGCCGCCGAGGGCGATCCAGCCGGGCGCCGCGTCCTTCCACTTCGCGCGGCCGCTCAGCAGCGCTGCGAAGGGGAGGAGGGAGGTCTTCGCCTCCCACGCGCCCCAGCTCTGGCCCTGCACCGCCCGTTTCTTGCGGTCCTGGCCGATCGACCCTCCGATCGCCAGGATCAGGATGCCGGCGGCGACGATCAGGTTGCGCGCCGACCACCAGAGCGAGAGGTGGACCAGCGCCCACAGCGCGAAGGCCATGTTCATCGGGTGGCGGGTTATGGCGAAGACCCCGGTCGCCGCCCGCACCGGCGGCCTGGCGGCGCCGGGATGCGGGAAGGCGGGATTGCGCACCAGCGAGCCGGCGAGGAGGATCGAGGCGACGAGCATCAGCCCGCTCGCGACGATCCACCACCATCCCGGCGCGATCCACACCGGCATCGAATTGTCCGCCGTCCGCCAGGAGACGATCACCCACAGCAGGGTCAGCGCGGCGACGATCGAATAGGCGCCGGCGAACCCCGCTTCGCCGAGATGGCCGACGAGGGTCCGCCGCAGCGGATGGGACAGGGCGAAATGGCTGCCGACGAAGGCCAGCATCGCGAGCGCGAGGCTGGCGAGCGCCATCAGCGGTCGTACGCCTTGGGAAGCGGCCCTTCCGGAAGCGTCCGGTAGCGGTCGCGAAGCCGCGTCTGGTGGTTCGAGAGCGGCTGCTGGACGCCGTCGATCAGGACGAGCTGGGGCGCCGCCCCGTTCTCGAGCGGGTCCTTGTTCCAGACCACCACGTCGGCGCGCCGGCCCGGACGGAGCGATCCGATCTCGCCGCCCATGCCCACAGCCTCGGCCGGCGCGGAGGTGATCGCCTCCAGCGCCTGGCCCCAGGTCAGCCCGGTCGCGCCCGGCAGCCGCCCGACCGCGACGAGGTTGCCGGCATATTGCGGCTCCTGCCGCGCCTGGCGCGTGTCGTTGTCGCCGATCATGCCGATCGAAACCTTGACTCCCGCCGCCCGCATCCGGCCGATGTTCGACTGCGTCGATGCGAGCTCCTCGAAGCTCCCGGGCAGGTCGTCGAGCGCCGAGGCGATGACCGGAACCCCGGCCGCGGCGATGTCCTTGGCGACCGTCCAGCCTTCCGCCGCGCCGACGAGCACGAGGCGCAGGCTCGGGAAGTCCCGCTTCAGCGCCAGCGTCTGGAGGATGTCGCTCGCCCGCTCGACATGGACGAGGAGCAATTGCCGCCCCTGCAGCACCGGCACGAGGGCGGCCGCGTCGAAGCGGGTGAGGAGCACGTCGCTCGGGCGCGTCCGGCCCGCGCTGGTCAGCGTGTTGTCCGGCTGGTCCTCGAGCGGCAGGCTGCGCTGGTCGTTGGCCGTGGCCGCGCGCGGCGCGGCCGTCGCGGCGACGCCTGTGCGGCGGCCGAGGTCCGCCGCCTCCCGCAGCGCGTTGCGGAAGAGGACGTGCGCCGCGGCGCGGCTGCCGCCCGCCGCCTGCGTCCCGTCCTCGCCGAACTCGACGAACTGGAACAGCCGCGCGCGGGTGATCGGGTTCATGTCGGCGCCGAGGTCGATGACGGCGCCCTGGCCGGCGAAGATGCTCTTCGCCGTCGACGGGGCGACGATCGCCCGCGTCACGCCGCCGGCGCGGTTGACCGCGATCGGCAGCGCCTTGGGGTTGATCGCCGGCGCGACGTCGATCGCGGCGCTGAACGGGGAGTTGCGCGCCGACACGTCGTTCGCGCCGTCGACGGCGTCGACCTCGGCAAGCCCGAGGCGCGAGAAGCCGGCGACGATCCCCGGCGTCACCCATTTGCCGGTCGCGTCGACCACCTGCGCGCCCGCCGGCACCGCCACGCCGCGGCCGGCGGCGACGATCCGCCCGTCGCGGATCACGACCGTGCCGCCCTGGATCGGCTCGGAACCGTCGCCGAGGGCGACGGTGCCGCCGGTGATCGCGACGGTCTGCGCGCCCGCCGCACCGGCGAGAAGCGAGAGGAGGAGGGCGGCCGCACCCTTCGCGAAAGCCGTCTTCACTTCACGTCCCCTTCGCCCGGCTGGCCGAGCTCGAAATCGGTGACCGGGCGCCGCCGCGGATCGTTGGCGTCGTACATCAGCGCACCGTCGATCCACACCCGCTCGGGCCGGGTGTAGACGCTCAGGGGATTGCCGTTCCACAGCACGACGTCCGCCATTTTGCCGGGCCTCAGGCTCCCCGTCTTCGCATCGATGCCGAGCGCCTTGGCCGGATTGTAGCTGAGCCAGGTCCAGACCACTTCGTCGGGCACGTCGATGCCGATCCGGCGGCCCGCCGCCTGCGCCTTGCCGGCCTCCTGGTAGAGGCGCTGGATGCCGTTCGGATCGTCCGAATGGACGATCGTGCAGGCGCCGGCATTGTGGACGAGGGGGATATTCTCGTTGATCCCGTCATAGGCTTCCATCTTGAAGCCCCACCAGTCGGCCCACATCGCGGCGCAGATGCCGTTCGCCTTCAGGAGATCGGCGATCTTGTAGGCCTCGACCGCGTGGTGGAAAGCCGCGACCTTGTAGCCGAACTCCTTCGCCATATCGATGACGATCGCCATCTCGTCGGCGCGGTAGCAATGGTTCTGGACGAGGATCTCGCCGGCCAGCACGCCGCGCAGCGTGTCCATGCCGATGTCGCGGGCGGGCATCTCGCCGCCGTCGCGCTCATATTTGTCCCAGCGGCGCTTGTACTCTGCGGCCCGGGCCCAGGTCTGGCGGTCGACGGCGATGTTCCCCATCCGCGTCGCCGGAGACTGGTTGCGGCTGCCGTAGACCCGCTTGGGGTTCTCGCCGCACGCCATCTTGAGGCCGTAGGGCGCGCCGGGGAACTTCATTTGCTGCACGGTGCGCGCCGGCACGTTCTTCAGCACCACCGAGCGGCCGCCGAACAGGTTGGCCGAGCCCGGCAGGATCTCGAGGCTGGTGACGCCGCCGTTCATCAGCGCCCGCGTGAAGCCGGGATCCTGCGGCCAGACGCTGTGCTCGGCCCAGACTTCGGGCTTGACCGGCCCGGTCGCTTCGTTGCCGTCCTGGTGCGCTTCCACGGCCGGCGAGGGATAGTCGCCGAGGTGGGAGTGGATGTCGATGACTCCCGGCGTCACCCATTTGCCGCGCGCGTCGATCCGCGTCGCCCCTTCGGGAATCGGTGTGTCGGCCCCGCCGACCGCGCGCACCACGCCGTCGGCGAGGATGACGACGCCATTGTCGATCCTTCTGCCCTCGCCGTCGAACACGGTGCCGCCGACGATCGCGGTGAGCACCCCCGGATAGGCGCGGTAGGTCGAGGGGTAGGGATCGTGCGAATAGCTCTTGGGCGGCGCGGGCGGCGGAGCCGCCGCCTCGCGTTGCGGCGGCGCGGCGCCGGCGCAGCCGACGAGCACTGCGATGGCGGGGGCGAAGAGCCAGGACTTACTGGACACCGTGCATCCACTTCTTGAGCAGCGGGGAAAGGAGAAGGAGGAAGAAGCCGATGCCGGCGGCGACGAGGCCGATCTTCCAGAACACGCCGACATAGGTCTGCATGCTGACCTGGAGGTTCGTCACCTGGCCGCCGACCGTCTCTACGCTCGCCACCTGCGCGACCACGCCGGCGACATATTGTGCGCAGGAGATGGAGAGGAACCAGACCCCCATCATCAGCCCGACGATCCGCGCGATCGACAGCTTGGTGATCATCGACAGCCCCACCGGCGAGATGCACAGCTCGGCGAGCGAGTGGATGAGGTAGAGGCCGGCGAGCCACCATACGGCAACCTTGAAGTCCGGCCCCGCGAAGTTCGTCCCCCAGACCAGGAACAGGAAGCCGGCGCCGACTCCCATCAGGGCGATGGCGAACTTGACGGGGATCGAGGGCTCGAGCTCGGTCTGCTCCCGCCATCCCGACACCTGGCGAAGCCAGGCGATCGTCGATGCAATGACCAGGACGATGAGCAGTGCGCCGACGACCAGCGCGGCCGTTCCATGGCCGCCGGCGCTCAGCACCTGGAAGATCCGCCAGGACAAGACGAGGCCGACGAGGACGACGACCGCGCTCCAGACATAGCCCAGCGCGCGGAGCGGCGGACTGGGTTCGACCCGCGACCGCGCCAGCCCGGTCCACAACATGCTCATCACCGGCGCGAACAGCACGATCGAGATTGGGTTGAAATTCTGCGTCTGCGGCGCCGACAGATTGAACAGGCCGAAGACCGACAGGTTGGTGTTGCGGTCGGCGAACAGGGTGAGGGAGGAGCCGGCCTGCTCGAACAGCGTCCAGAAGACGACGTTGAAGGTGACGAGCACCATCGCCACCACCATCATCTGGAATTCCTGGCGGCTGCCCTTGATGAAGGACCAGATGAGGATGCCCGGCACGCCGATCAGGAAGGAGCCGAACAGCAACTTGCCCATCAGCGGCAGCGACAGGATGTAGCCGCCGATGCCTTGGCCCGGAGGCGGCTTGGGGGCGTTCATCAGGTTGGTGAACAGGAAGTAGAAGACGGGCACGGCGCAGACGGCGAGGATGTAGATGAGCAGCGCCTTGTCGCCGCCTTCCTTCTGCGGCGGCTCGCCATATCCGGCGAGCCGGCCGCCGTCATATTGGATGAGCGACCAGGAGAAGAGCATGCCGGCGGCGGCGAGGCCGAAGCCCGCCCACCAGCCGAACAGGTCGGCAAGGATCGGGCAGAGCAGCTGCGACCCGATCGAGCCCATGTTGATGCCCATGTAGAAGATGGTGAAGCCGGCGTCGCGCCGCCGGTCCCCCTGCGCGTAGAGGGCGCCGACCATCGTCGAGATGTTCGGCTTGAAGAATCCGTTGCCGATCGAGACGAGCGACAGGGCGATCAGCATGATGGCGACGAACAGGGGGCTCCTGTCGCCGCCGCTCTCGAAGCCGCCCTTGGCGATCGTCTTGGCGACCGCGCCGGACCCGGCGGGATCGAGCAGCGAGACGCTGCCGTCGTCGTTGCCGCGGATCTGGAAGCGCTTGCCCTGGTCGACGAGGTAGCGGACCTCGCCCTTCCCGCTCGAGGGCCGGTCGGCGTAATTGGTGACCTGCACCTCGTAGCGCTGGCCGCCGATCGTCGCATAGGGCTTGGCGGTGTCGCCCCCGAAGCAGAGGGTGAAATAGCCCACCGCCATCATGATCGCGCCGAACTTCACCGCGCGCTTCGAGCCGAGATACTGGTCGGCGAGGAAGCCGCCGATCAGCGGGGTGAGGTATACCAGCGCCGTGTAGCCGCCGTAGAGGCCGGTCGCCGCCCGGTCGCCGAAGATGAAGTGCTTGGTGAGGTACAGCGTCAGCAGCGCCCGCATGCCGTAATAGCCGAACCGCTCCCACAGCTCGGTGGAGAACAGCCGCGCGAGCTGGCGCGGGTGTCCGAACCACGTCTCCTTCTCGGCGGGATTGACGTGGCTGATGTCGGGCTCGGCCGGATTGTCGATCGTCGGCGTCTTGACCATGTTCGAGCTCCTCACCAGCCGACCGTCTGAACGCGGACGAGCCGGGGCAAACTAGCGGCGAAAACGCCGCTGTGAAGCCGGATTGTTGCGCCCTCGCGAAAGCCTGCTAGCGCGGGCGCCGCCATGCTCAACGACCTCTCATCGCCGCTTGCCTTGCTCGAGACCCGCCGCTCCGCCCGCCCCCGCGACCTGGTCGAGCCGGGGCCGGACGCAGAGCAGCTGCGCGCGATCCTGACGATCGCCGCCCGCACGCCCGACCACGGCAAGCTCCACCCCTGGCGCTTCGTCCATGTGCCGAAGGCCGCGCGAGGCGCCTTCGCCGCCATGCTCGAGGCCGCCTACCGCGCCGGCAGGGAAGGGGAGCCGGGCCGTCTCGAGATCGAAGCGGCGCACCGTTTCGGCCACCAGGCGCCCGAACTCGTCGTCCTGCTCTCCTCGCCCAAGGAGAGCGCCAAGATCCCGCTCTGGGAGCAGCAGCTCTCGGCGGGTGCGGCGGCGATGAACCTCCTCCTCGCCGCCCACGCGCTCGGCTTCGCCGGCGGCTGGGTGACGGGTTGGGCGGCTTATTCACCGGAGGTGCTCTCGGCGCTGGACGGCGGAGCGGGTGAGCAGATCGCCGGCTTCCTCTTCCTCGGCACCCCGGGAGTCGCGCTTGAAGAGCGCCCGCGCCCGCAACTTGGCGACCTCGTGACCGAGTGGCGCCCGTTCGAAGCTTGACTGCCGCACCGTATTAGTACACTGATGCTCCCGACATGGCTGCCGAAGAACGTCCCGTCTACCTCCGCCTGCGCGATTCGATCGCGGCGATGATCCTCGAGGGCAGGGTCCGCGACGGCGACCCGCTTCCCTCGGTGCGCAGCCTCGCCGCCGAGCACGGCGCCAACCCGTTGACCGTCGCCAAGGCCTACCAGACGTTCCAGGACGAGGGCCTCGTCGTCGTCCGCCGCGGCGTCGGCATGTTCGTCGCCGCCGGTGCCGCGAGCCGGCTGCTCAGCGCCGAGCGCGAGGAGTTCCTCAACCAGCGCTGGCCTGCCATCGTCGCGCAGATCCGCCGTCTCGGGCTCGAGGTCGAGGACCTGCTGGACCGCGCCGACGCCTGAGGAAACCAACCCCGTCGCGCCGCATTGAGCGGCCATGGCGGCCGACAGCGACCTCGTCACCCTCCATGCCGAAATCCTCGCGGTGCAGGCGGCGCTCATCGCCATCTCCCGCCACCTCGCCGCCGCCCGCCCGGAGCTCGGTCCCGCCGTATGCGCGGCCTTCGAGGATGCCGAGACGATCATGTCGGGACTCGCGATGCGCCTCGATCATCCCTCCGGGGCGACTCTCGAAGCCCTGCGCATCCTCGGGGAGATGCGCGACGCGGTGATCCGGGACGAGGCGCTCTGCGCACCGCGCTGAGGCGCGAAACCGGGACAGTATACATTTTTTCCGGCCCGGTCCGGCCTCCGCTCCGGCATGGGCGCCCGAAAATGTATACTGTCCCTGTTTTGCGCGCTGCATCCGCGGCTCCTCGCGCACCGTACCTCCCCGTGCAGCCTGACCAAGAGCTGTCACAACGGAGGAATCAATGACCCGAATTCACCTTCTCGCCGCCGCCGCCGCGCTCGGCCTTGCCGGCGCCGGCGTGGGCCTCGCCAATCCGATGGTCGGCGGCGCCGCCATGTATCCGACCAAGACGATCGTCCAGAATGCGGTCAACTCGAAGGACCACACGACCCTCGTCGCCGCGGTCAAGGCCGCCGGCCTCGTCGACACCCTCTCCGGCCCCGGCCCGTTCACCGTCTTCGCGCCGACCAACGCCGCCTTCGGCAAGCTCCCGACCGGCACGGTCGACACGCTCGTCATGCCCGAGAACAAGGATACGCTAGCCAAGGTCCTGACCTACCACGTCGTCTCCGGGCGCCTCACCGCGGCGGACATCGCGGGGAAGATCCGCGCCGGCCACGGCACCGCCACCCTGACGACCGTCGAGGGCGAGCCGCTCCAGGCCCGCATGCAAGGCAAGTGGCTGGTGCTGACCGACGCGAAGGGCGGCACGTCGCGCGTCACCACCGCCAACGTCATGCAGTCGAACGGCGTCATCCATGTCGTCGACACGGTGCTGATGCCCTGATCCGGCCCGTGGCCGCCCTTCTCCCTTGGGCGGCCGCGGCAACCGGCGGGAGCGGATCGATGCTCATCCTCGCGCCCCGGCACGTTCCGCTCCCGTACGGCCTTCCGCCCGCCTTCCCCTCGCGCTTTCCAGGGTGCATGCTCAAAGACATGGACGCACTGCGGGGATCGGAGGAAGGGCGAGCGCTTGGCGCTACGCTCGGCGCCGTCGCCGCCGGGGACCGCGCCGCGATGCGGCTCCTCTACGAACGCACTTCGGCCAAGCTCTACGGCATTTGCCTGCGCCTCCTCGGCAGCGAAGCCGAGGCGGAGGAGGTGCTCCAGGAGACTTACGTCACCGTCTGGCGCAAGGCCTCGGCGTTCGACGCCGCCCGTGCCAGCGCGATCACCTGGCTCGCCGTTCTCGCCCGCAACAAGGCGATCGACCGCCTCCGCGCCCGCCGCGCGCCGGCCGAGGACCTCGACGCCGCGCTCGATATCGCCGACGAGGCGCCGCTGGCGCCCGAGCTCATCGACCGGCAACGCGACGGCCAGCGCCTCGCCCATTGCCTCGGTGAGCTGGAGGAGAAGGCGGCCGCCGCGATCCGCGCCGCCTTCCTCGACGGCCTCTCCTATCCGGAGCTCGCGGCGCAGCAGGGCGTGCCGCTGCCGACGATGAAGAGCTGGATCCGCCGCGGCCTCCTTCGGCTAAGAGGGTGCCTCGAGCGATGAGCACCCGCCCGCCTCTTTCCGCGGAAGACCGCGACCTGCTCGCCGCCGAGCTGGCGATGGGCCTTCTCGAGGGCGACGAGCGCGCCGAGGCGGAAGCGCTCGCGGCCGGCGATCCTGCCTTTCGTGCCGCCGTCGCCGGCTGGACCGGTCGGCTCGCGCCGATGCTCGACGACGTCGCCCCCGCCGCGCCTCCCACTGATTCCTGGTCGCGGATCGAAGCCCGAATTGCCCCGGCGCCGTCGAACGTGATCCAGCTCCGCCGCAAGGTGAACCTTTGGCGCGGCTATTCGGTCGCGGCGACCGCCATCGCCGCCAGCCTGGCGCTGGTCGTCGCCACCCGCCCCTCCGCGGAACCGACGCCTGCGACGCCGCAGACGCTGGTGGCGATGATGCAGTCCGATGCCGGCCCCGCCCGCCTCGTCGCGACCTACGATCCGGCCACGCACCGGCTGATCGTCGCCGCCGCCGCGGGCATGGCGCCGGCCGCCGGCCATGCCCACCAGCTGTGGCTGATCCCCGCCGCCGGCGGCAAGCCGCACCCGATGGGCATCGTCTCGGCGACCGCGCCCAACAAGATGGACGTGCCGATGCCGATGGCCGCCGACGTGCGCGAAGGCGCGAGCTTCGCCATCTCGGTCGAGCCGCCGTCAGGCTCTCCGACCGGCGCCCCGACCGGCCCTGTCATCGCCCAGGGCAAGCTCACCCGCGCCTGATTGCATCCGCACGGCCGCACCCCACGTAACTAAGGCGGTATCCACGCAAGGAGCTCGTTTTTCCGTGACCGACCTTTCCCGCCGCACCCTCCTCGGCTCCGGCCTCGCCGCCGGCATCGGCCTTCTCGTCTTCGCGCGTGGCTCGGGCCCCGCCGAGGCCGCCATGACCTTCCAGGTCACCCACCCGGCGCAGGAATGGCGCCGGATGCTCGGCGCCGAGCGCTACGCCGTGCTGCGCGAGGCGCACACCGAGCGACCCGGCTCCTCGCCCCTGCTCAAGGAGCATCGCCGCGGCACCTTCGTCTGCGCCGGTTGCGGCCTGCCGCTCTTCTCCTCGGCGACTAAGTTCGAAAGCGGCACCGGCTGGCCCAGCTTCTGGCAGGCGCTGCCCAATGCGGTCGCGAAGCGGACGGACCGCAGCTTCGGCATGGAGCGTACCGAGATCCTCTGCCGGCGTTGCGGCGGCCATCTCGGCCACCTGTTCAACGACGGTCCGAAGCCGACCGGCCTGCGTTACTGCATGAACGGGCTCGCGCTCGCCTTTCGGCCGGCCTGAGCCGATGCTCCTCATCCTGCTCGCGTACGTCGGCGGCGCGTTGACGATCCTCAGCCCGTGCATCCTGCCCGTGCTGCCCTTCGTCTTCGCCCGCGCCGACCGGCCGTTCCTGAGGAACGGGCTTCCGCTGCTCGCCGGCATGGCGCTGACCTTCGCCGCCGTCGCGACGGTGGCGGCGGTCGGCGGGGGCTGGGTGGTGGCCGCGAACCAGGCCGGGCGGTGGATCGCGCTCGGCCTCCTCGCCCTGTTCGCCCTCACCCTGATCTTCCCGTCGCTCGCGGACCGGGCGATGCGGCCGCTGGTCGGCTGGGGCTCGCGGCTCTCCGAGGCCGCCGAGCAGGGCACCGCGCCCGGCAGGGAGCGGATCGGCCCCTCGCTGCTTCTCGGCGTCGCCACCGGCCTTCTCTGGGCACCGTGCGCGGGGCCGATTCTGGGCATCATCCTGACCGGCGCCGCCCTCTCCGGCGCCACCCTCGGCACCAGCTTTCTGCTCCTCGCCTATGCGCTCGGCGCGGCGACCTCGCTCGCCCTGGCTTTGCTGGTCGGCGGCAGGGTATTCAAGGCGATGAAGCGCTCGATCGGTGCGGGGGAGTGGGTCCGTCGCGTGCTCGGCGTCCTCGTGCTGGCCGGCGTCGCGGCGGTCGCACTCGGCCTCGACACCGGCTATCTCGCCCGCCTCTCGACCGTCCAGACGTTCAGCCTCGAGGACAAGGTCGCCCGCAGCCTCGGCGCCGCCAAGGGCAGCCGCTCGACCGCCGTGATGGGCGGGCCGGACGGCGCGCTCAAGCTTCCGGACGAAGGCGCGATGCCGCCCCTCGCCGGCGCGGCGCATTGGCTGAACGGCGCGCCGCTCACCGCGGAGCAGCTCAAGGGCAAAGTCGTTCTCGTCGACTTCTGGACCTATTCCTGCATCAACTGCCTGCGCGCCATCCCCTATGTCCGCGCGTGGGACGAGCATTACCGCAAGGACGGTCTCGTCGTGATCGGCGTCCACACGCCCGAATTCGCCTTCGAGCGCGATCCGGGGAACGTCGCGAACGCCATCAAGGAGCTCGGCATCCGCTATCCGGTGCCGCTCGACAACGGCTCGGCGATCTGGAACGCCTTCCACAACAATTACTGGCCCGCCTCATATTTGATCGATGCGAAGGGTCGCATCCGCTACCATCATTTCGGCGAGGGCAATTACGACGTCACGGAAAGCGCGATCCGCCAGCTCCTCAAGGAAGCCGGCCGGACCGGCCTCGGTGCCGCCGCGCCAGTCCAGGCGCAAGGCGTCGGCGCCCAGGCGGCGATAGGCAGCCTCGCCAGCCACGAAACCTATGTCGGCTACGCCCGCGCCAAGGGATTCGCCTCGCCCGGCGGGGCGACGCACGACGCGGCGGCGGACTATGCGCTGCCGAATCTCGCCTTGAACCAGTGGGCGCTCGCCGGCCGCTGGACCGTCTCGGCGCAGGATGCTCGGCTGGAGAAGCCGGCTGGCCGTATCGCCTACCGCTTCCACAGCCGGGACCTGCATCTCGTCCTCGGGGCGCCAGGCGGGAAGCCGGTCCGCTTCCGCGTCACCATCGACGGCGCCGCTCCGGGCGCCGACCACGGTCTCGACACGGACGCGCAGGGGAACGGAGTGGTGAAGGAGCAGCGTCTCTACCAGCTGGTCCGACAGCAGGGCCCGGTCCGCGATCGCACCTTCACGATCGAGTTCCTCGATCCTGGGGTGCAGGCCTTCGCCTTCACCTTCGGCTGACGCGGCGGAAAACGGGGACAGTATACATTTTCCCCGCTACCGCCGCGGGCCGGCCGCGACCGTCGGGAAAATGTATACTGTCCCCGTTTAGGCGAGCTTGTCGGCGTAGAGGAAGCGGCCGGGGCCCATGCGCTGCAGCACTTCCTGGAGGCTCGCATAGGGCAGGGCGAAGCAGCCCTCGGAGCGGCCGAGCTTGCCGTGCTCGCTGAGCACCTCCGGCTCGGCATACCAGGCACTGTGGACGACGATGGCGCGGGCGTAGGCGTTGCTGTTCGACGGATCGAGGCCGGCGACGCGCAGCGAGCGGCCGTATTTGCCTGGATAATAATCGCCCGTGACGTAGGCGCCGTTGGAGCTCGCCTCGGAGCCGATCGCGTTGGAGAAGCGCTCGACGAAGCCGCTGTGATCCGGATCGGAGCCGCGGCCGTGGGCGACGAGATGCTGGGTGACGCGGCCGCTGTTGGTGTCGAGCAGGAAGAAGCGGTGCTCGCGCGACGCCTTGCTGAAATCGGCGATCGCGACCACGTCGGTGCGGGTCAGCACGCTACGGTGCCGATCGAACGAGGCGCGGGCGCGGGCAAGCAGGCCCGGCTCGATTGCCGGGTCGACGACGATTCGCGGGCGCGCGGGGACGGCCGCGGCGGCGCTCTCGGCCGGTGCGTGACGGACGAGCTCGGACAAAGTCGACGAACGCGCCGTGGTAGCGATCATGCCGGCCGCAACGCCGGCGCCAAGCAATTGCCTGCGAGACAGTTCCACTGGTGAAAACCCCTCCGCTGTGGCCTCACCATATAGGGAGAAAGTGCTTACTTTTGAATGAATTGGGCCGGAGAAATCGACCCGTGCCCTTCGGTTCACCGCGAGTAGGGCACGACTCGTTTGGTTAACGCGGAAGGAAGGGAACGGAGTGCCGCTGCGCTTGCCCGCCGAGCGCGCGATGCGCAGGCCCCGTCACCCTGAGTTCGTTCCAGGGTCCAGCAGGGTCAAGCAGGGTCAAGCGGCGGGGAGGCGGAGAACTGGATGCTGAACCAAGTTCAGCATGACGGAATGAGGCGACTTCCAGGCCGGCGCCCTTTCGAAGCCGCTACACCTTCTCCGCGTAGAGCAGGCGGCCCGAGCCGAGCCGGACCATCGCCTCGGCGTGGCTGACGCCGGGGAGGGCGAAGCAGCCCTCCGAGCGTCCGAGCTTGCCGAAGCTCTCGACCATACGCGGCTCCGCATACCAAGCGGTGTGGACGACGATCTGGCGGGCGAGCGCATTGCTGTTCGACGGGTCGAGCCCGTCCAGCCGCAGCGAATAGCCGTACTTCCCCTGATAGGCCTCGCCGGTGACGTAGGCGCCCTGGGACGTCGCCTCGCTGCCCATCTCGTTCGAGAAATATTGCAGGAAGCCGAAATTGGCGGGGTCGGAGCCCTTGCCGTGGGCGACATGGTGCTCGGTGACGAACCCGGAACGCAGGTCCATGATGTAGAAGCGCGGGTCGCGCGAGAGGCGGCTGAAGTCGGCGATCCCGATGACGTCGTCCTTGCGAATGCGGTCCCGCCGGGCGGCCAGTGCCGCCAGCGCCCTGTCCCTCAGCACCGGGTTGATGGCCGGCTGCGCGGGCCGGGCCTGAGCGAAGGCCCGGGCGGGCAAGGCGAGGCCTGCTCCGGCCGCCGCCGCCGCTCCCAGAAAATTCCTGCGCGTGAAACTCACACCGTCTCCATCTCGCCAAAGGCGGCACTGTCGCCCAATCGGACCGCATTCTCAACGATCTGCGTGCCGCTTCGGGTTCAACCCGTCCCGCGTTCGAATCCGCTCGCCGCAAAGCGGTCCGGAACCGGGACGGGCCGTGGCGCGTCTTTTTCGTTATGGACGCGTTCCATCGCCTCGCCGTCAAACCCGGTCTCCCGCCGATGGAGGCGAAGCTCGTAGACGCGCTGCCGGACGGCGAGGGCTGGCAGTTCGAGCCGAAATGGGACGGCTTCCGCTGCCTCGCCTGGCGCGACGGCGGCGAGGTCTACCTCCAGTCCAAATCCGGCAAGCCCCTCGGCCGCTACTTCCCGGAAATCGTCGACACCATCCTCGCCATGCGGGCCGACCGCTTCGTCCTCGACGGTGAGCTGATCATCCCGGTCGGCGGCCACCTCTCCTTCGACGCGTTGCAGCTACGCCTCCACCCCGCCGAAAGCCGCGTCAAGAAGCTCGCCGCGGAGACTCCGGCCCAGCTCATGCTGTTCGACCTCCTGTTCCACAAGGAGACGAGCTACCTCGGCGTGCCGCTCGAAGTGCGCCGCCCCGCGCTGGAGACCGTGTACGGCGCCGAAAGCCGCGACGACCTTCTCCTGTCCCCTGCCACCACGGACTGCGAGGTGGCGAAGCGCTGGCTGGCGGAAGCGGGCGAGGCACTCGACGGCGTCGTCGCCAAGCGCCTCGACGGCCCCTACGAGCCCGGCGAGCGCGCGATGCTGAAGGTCAAGCAGGCGAAGACCGCCGACTGCGTCGTCGGGGGCTTTCGCTACGGCACCGGCAGCCGCGAGGTCGGCTCGCTGCTCCTCGGCCTCTATGACGAGGCGGGGAAGCTTGATCATGTCGGATTCGCCTCGACCGCAGGGATGGAGGGCCGCCCCGCGCTCACCCGCAAACTGGAGGCGCTGGCCGGCGGCCCGGGCTTCACCGGCGACGCCCCGGGCGGCCCGTCGCGCTGGTCCACCGAGCGGACCGGCGAATGGGAGCCGCTCCGCCCCGAGCTGGTCGTCGAGGTGCGCTACGACCATGTCACCGGCGGCCGCTTCCGCCACGGCACCAAATTCCTGCGCTGGCGGCCGGACAAGGCCCCGGAGCAATGCCGAAAGGACCAGCTCCAGCCCGAGGCGCGCCCCGCCGCCCTTGCACCTGCGCTCGGAGCGGCGCGGTGAGCGAAGAGGCCTTCGTCGAGGGCGTCCGCCTCTCCAACCCGGACAAGATCCTCTACCCCGAGCAGGGCATCACCAAAGCGGTGCTGGCGAACTACTATGTCGCGGTGGCGCCGCGCATGCTCCCGCACGTCGCGAACCGCCCAATCACGATGGTGCGCTGCCCGACCGGCCGCGGCGCCAAATGCTTCTACCAGCGCCACGCCGGCTCCGGCGTCCTGCCGCAACTGGGCGAAGTGAAGATCCCCGGCTTCGAGGAACCCTATCTCTATATCACCGACGCGGCGGGCCTCGTGGCGATGGTGCAGATGGGCGTGCTGGAGATCCATCCCTGGGGCGTCACCGTCGACCATCCCGACAAGGCGGACCGCATCGTCTTCGACCTCGATCCCGCCGAAGGGCTCGGCTTCGAGGCGGTGATCGCCGCCGCCCACGAGGTGCGCGAGCGCCTCGCCGCGCTCGGCCTGACGAGCTTCGTCAAGACGACCGGCGGCAAGGGCCTCCACGTCGTCGTCCCGGTCGAGCCGACCGCCGCCTGGAAGGAGGTGAAGAGCTTCGCCAAGGGCCTCTCCGCCGAGATGGCCGCCGCCGCCCCGGACAAGTACCTCACGAAGATCTCGAAGGCGGAGCGGGAAGGCCGCATCTTCATCGACTATCTCCGCAACGACCCCACTTCCACCGCCGTCGCACCTTATTCGACGCGCGCCCGCCCCGGCGCACCCGTTGCGATGCCGCTTGCCTGGGAAGAAGTGAAGGCCGGCCTCGATCCCTGCGATTATCTTGTGACGACCGTGCCGGCCCTGCTCTCTAAGCGGAAAGCCGACCCGTGGGCGGAGATGCTCACGATCCGCCAGCGCCTCCCGGAGACGGCGCGAGGCTAGGGCTCTCCCGGCCCCTGCAAATAGAGATAGCCGGGATCGAACTCCGCCGCCCGCTCCAGCGCGGCGCGGTCGAGGATCTTCACCCGTCCTCCACGATATTCGACGATGCCGCTCTCGCGCAGCTCCTTGAGAACGCGGTTGACGTGGACCGACGTCAGGCCAAGGCATTCGGCGATGTCGGTCTGGGTGAGCGGCAGCTCGTAGCCGGTCTCGTCGGCCATGCCGATCATCGCCAGCCGCTCGCGCAATTCGCAGAACAGGTGCGCCGTCCGCCCCCGCGCGTCCCGCCGGCCGAGGGAGAGCGTCCATTCCCGGTCGATCGCCGCGTCGAGATTGGTGCCGAACCAGTAGATGTCGTGGAGCCGCGGGTGGGCCTGGAACAGGCGCTTGACGTCCTCGTGCCGCGCGATCCCCATCCGGCACGCCGACAGGGTCATCACATTATGGTCGAGACGCTTCAGGGTATAAGCGTGCATGTCCGCGAAATCGCCGGCGACATGGAGCTCGGTGATCTGCCGTCCTCCGTCGCGCAGGTCCTTGAAGCGGCACAGCATGCCGTCGATCAGCAGGCTGCTGAACCCGAGCGGCTCCCCGGCGCGGACGATGACCCGGTCGGCGGGAAATTCGCGCACTTCGGAGATCACGGCGCGGATCGCCGCTTCCTCGTCGGAACTGATCTCGAACCGGGCGCGCAATTTTAGGAGGTGGGTCTCGATCATGGGCCTGCTTCTACACGCAGAGAGACCGCATCGCGATACTCCACGGTGGCGAGCAGATTTCGGTCGGCGTCGAATATCTCGATGCGCCCTTCGAAGTCGATGCGGCCGTGCGCCACCTCGTCCTGCAAGATGGAGCGAATGCCCTGGACCGCCTGCGCCCGCGCGGCGTCGAGGTCGGGAAGGTCGATCCCCTCCTCGTCGCGGCTGCAGTCGGTGCGGTTGTAGACGTCGAGGAAATAGAGCGGCATGGCGGACCAACGCGGCGGCCGCGCGCGCGGTTGCGTCCTTGCCGCCCGCGCCGGACTCCCTATCTCCGGCCGGAAGGAGACGAAAGCGATGGCGGAGCAGCAGGCAATCCTCGCCGGCGGGTGCTTCTGGTGCACCGAGGCCGTGTTCAACGACGTGATCGGCGTCACCCGCGTCGAGAGCGGCTATACGGGCGGCCGCGTCGCCGGCCCCACCTACAAGCAGGTCTGCGGCGGCGACACCGGCCATGCCGAGGCGATCCGCGTCACCTTCGATCCCGACCGCATTTCCTACGGCGACATCCTCGACATCTTCTTCGCCACCCACGATCCCACTCAGCTCAACCGCCAGGGCAACGACGTCGGCACCCAGTACCGCTCGGCGGTCTTCCCGATTTCGCCCGAGCAGGAGGACGAGGTCCGCGCCGCCATCGCGCGCGCCCAGCCGGACTGGCCGGCGCCGATCGTCACCACGATCGAGCCGCTTGGCGAGTGGTGGCCGGCCGAGGATTATCACCAGGATTATTGGGAGGGCGAGGGGCAGCGCAATCCGTATTGCCTGGCCGTGATCCCGCCCAAGCTCAGGAAGCTGCGCAAGAGCTTCGCGGCCCGCGCCAAGGGCGAGGCCGCCTCGGCCTGAGCGGCGCTGCTCCCCGGTAAACTCCCATTGCACCACGGAAATTTCGTGCGAGCTTGCCCTGACGAGCTGGCGCCGAAGCCGGCCGCTTCGCAAACGGGGGTAAACAGCCATGAACATCCTGAAGGCCGCGGCGCTTGCCGCGCTCGCCGCCGCCACCGTCCAGCCGGCGCTCGCCAAGAAGCCGGAAAAGCATTACGTCGTCGTCAACGAGGAGGTCGGCGTGCCCGTCTTCCCGCACGACATCACCGATCGTCCCTATGAGGTGATCGGCCCGGTCAAGGCCGGCGTGCGCAAGGCGACCATCTTCAGCAAGGAAGCCTCGCAGAAGAAGATCTATCGCGAGCTCTGGGAGCGGGCCGAGAAGCTGGGCGCCGACGCCGTCATCAACGCCAAGTACGGCGATGCGCACATGACGGCGATGAGTTGGGGGCAGACCAACGCCACCGGCACCGCGATCCGCTTCAAGAAGTGACCTCCGCCGCGCCGGCCGGCGCCGGCGCGGCCGTTCCCAAGGGGGAATCCCGCCCATGATGCTCCCGATAGCCGCAGCGCTGCTGCTCGCCCCGGCGAGCCCTGCGTCCGCCGCCCCGCCGCCCGCCGTGCCGCAGCTGGTCGTCGCCGCGCCCGCCGCGCCGGCCGATCACCCCGGTGCCGTCGTCCTGCCGAAGCAGACTTTGGTGCGCCTCATGGTGCTCAACGAGGTGAACGGGCACCAGGCGAAGCCGGGAACCCGCTTTGTCCTTCGGGTCGATGAGAATGTCGTCGTCGGCGGCACCGTCGTCATTCCGGTCGGGGCCAAGGCTTGGGGAGAAGTCACGCAAGTCACCGACAACAAGGCGCTCGGGAAGCCCGGGTCGGTCGCAGCACGGCTGCTCTACGTCGAAGCGAACGGGGAGCGCGTCCCGCTCATCGGCGAGGAGCAGTCGCGCGCCAATCCCGGCGGCGACAAGGTCGCGATGGCGTCGGCCGCCTTCGGCCCATTCGCGCTCCTCACCAAGGGCAATGTCGGCAAGCTCAAGGCGGGCTTCATCTTCAACGGCTATGTCGCGGCAGACTGCCTCTTCGATCCGGCCGCGGGGAAGTTCCTGCCGGCCGGTCCGGCTCCCGCCCCCAGCGCGCCGTGACGGCGCTGATCGCGCTCTTCCTCCTCGCTGGGCAGGCGGAGCCGCCGGCGCCGGTCGCCGCACCGCCGGCCGCGCCCGCCGCCGCGGGGCCGGTGCTCAAGGCCGGGACGCCGGTCCTCACCCGCACCCTCGACCGCCTCAGCTCCCGCGACGCGCGGCAGGGCGACCGCTTCCGCATCGCCGTCGCTCGCGACGTGCTGGTGGACGGCCTCGTCGTCATCCCCGCAGGGACCCTGGGCTACGGCGAGGTGCGCCGGGTCGTCGAGAAGGGGATGATGGGGAAATCCGGTAAGCTCGAGATCGTGCCGCTCTTCGTGGAGGTCGCCGGTGCCCGTATCGCCCTTGACGGCGCTGCCGCCGACAAGGGCGAATCGAACCTCGCTCCGGTGGTCCTCGCCTGGCCGCTGGTGGGTTCAGGTCTCGGCTTCATCAGCGGCACCCATGCCGTCATTGCCGCGGGCACCGACCTGCCGGCCCGCATCCACGCCGACCTGCCGCTGCGCCCGGCGCGCTAGGGCCTCCCTGCTTTTCGTCGAGAGGTTTGGCACTTTCGTCGCCACCGGAGGGACAGCCGCAGCCAGCGCCTCGTAGTCACGCCTCCTTGCGTGGGAGGAGAAGAGACAATGCGATTTTCGATGGTCTTGGCGCCGGCGGCGCTGATCGCGGCGACGCCCGCGGCGGCGGCAAATCCGGCCGATGCGGCGATCAACGCGATGTACGAATCGATCGCGGCCGGCGTGGCCGCCAATTCGGGCGAGGGTGTCGTCGCGGCATTCGCCGACGAGGCGGTCGTGCTCGATGCGCGTCCGGGCCCGCCCGCCGAGGGCCCTGCCTTCCGGGCCGCGATCCAGAAGATGGCGGAGCGGCTCAAGGCCGACGGCGTGCAAGTGAAGGCCGACTATCGCGTCACTCGTCGGATCGTCTCCGGCGACCTTGCCGTCGACACCGGCTTTCGCCGCCAGACCATGGCGGTCGCCAAGCCGGACGGCCCGCAACCGGGGACGCAGTACCACAAGTTCCTGGTCGTGGCACAGCGGCAGGCGGACGGGCGCTGGAAGATCGTCCGCGACGCCAGCCTGCCCGCTTCGAAGGAGGCATGGGACGCGGCGCCGCGCGTCGACGGCCTCAAATATGACGGCTGAGGATCAGCCCGCGACCGGGGCCGGCATCGCCGCGGCGGCGGCCTTCTCGGCCTCGGCGCGGGCGCGGTTGGCGTCGCTGCGCTGGGCGCGGGCGGCCATCGCCTCCCAGGCCTCGGCGGCGCGCAGGCAGCGTTCACGGACATTGGCGAGATTGGTGGCCAGCGCCTCCTTGCGGGATTCCTCGGCGCGGGCGCGGTAGAAGTCGAACTGACTGGACATCGAGCGCTTTCGTTTCGTCTCTGTAAGCGAGTCGCCGCCTAGCACGTTCACGCCGCCGCCGCGAATCCGGGGAGGCACGCCGGGGGTGGGCTTTCGCGCCCTCCGCGCCTATCTGGCGGGCGCGATGGAAGCGGATTTCGACCTCGGCAAGCCGGCCTCCCAGGCCCGGATCGTCGTCGCCATGTCGGGCGGCGTCGACAGCTCCGTCGTGGCCGCGCTCGCCGCTCGCTCGGGGGCGGAGGTGATCGGCATCACCCTCCAGCTCTACGACCACGGCGCCGCCGTCGGCCGCGCCAAGGCCTGCTGCGCCGGGCGCGACATTCAGGACGCGCAGGCGGTCGCGGCGAAGCTCGGCATCGCCCATTATGTGTTCGACTATGAGAGCCGCTTCCGCGACAGCGTCATCGCCCGCTTCGCGGACGAATATGCCCGCGGGCGGACGCCCATTCCCTGTGTGTCGTGCAACCAGGGGGTGAAGTTCACCGACTTGTTGAGCCTCGCCCGCGACCTCGGCGCCGATTGCCTCGCGACCGGCCACTATGTCCGCCGCGTCGCCAGACCGCACGGGCCGGAGCTCCACCGCGCCGCCGATCCGGCGCGCGACCAGAGCTATTTCCTGTTCGCCACCACCCGCGCGCAGCTCGATTTCTTGCGCTTCCCGCTCGGCGGGCTGCCGAAGCCGCTGGTCCGCGACATCGCCCGCGACCTTTCGCTCGCCGTCGCCGAGAAGCCGGACAGCCAGGACATCTGCTTCGTCCCGAACGGCGATTATGCCGCGGTGGTGGAGAAGGTGCGGCCGGAGGCGGCGCAGCCGGGCGAGATCGTGGATCTCAATGGGAGGGTACTCGGCGTCCACCGCGGCCTCATCCACTTCACCGTCGGTCAGCGGCGCGGGCTGGAGATCGGCGGGCAGGCCGAGCCGCTCTACGTGGTCCGTCTCGAGCCGGAGGCGCGGCGCGTCGTGGTCGGGCCGAAGGCGGCGCTGGCGGTGCGGGCGGCGCGGCTCTCCGGGCTCAACTGGCTGGGCGAGGGGCAGCGCGACGGCCTTGCGGCCAAGGTCCGCTCGATGGCGAAGCCCGCGCCCGCGCGGTTCGACGGCGAGGCGATCCACTTCGCGGCCCCCGAATATGGCGTCGCCCCGGGCCAGGCGGCGGTGCTCTACGAGGGCGATCGCGTGCTCGGCGGCGGCTGGATCGAGGAAACATTCGCCGCCCGGGAGGTCGAAGAGCCCAGGCAGCCGAGCGTGGCGGCCTAAAGCCGATCAGTTCCAATACGCTATGCACCGCCCGCGGACGTGCTAAGCTGGCCTCGCCGCGGGGCGCGGCGGTAGCGGGGGGCGAGTGAGGCGGCTTCTGGCCATCGATCTGCCGCATCGGCTGGCGGCGCGGGTGCCGCGGCCGGTGACGGAAATCGCGACCGGCGCGGCGATCATCGTCGCCGTCGCCGCCGCGCGCGCCCTGCTCAACCCGCTGATCGGGGAAGGCGTCCCCTTCGCCTTCACGTTCCTGGGCGTCGTGCTCGCCACCCTGCTCGCCGGCTGGCGCGCGGGGACGGTGGCCCTGGTCTTGGGAACGATCCTCGTCTGGTATTTCGTGCTTCCCGTTCGAGGCAGCTTCGCGCTCAGGGACCCGCAGATGGTCTGGTGGCTGGTGCTGACCGTCGCCACCCAGGCGCTGATCGTCGTCGCGCTCGGCGTCTACCAGGCGGAGATGCGGCGCGGGAAGAGCGAGCGGACGCGGCGGATCAACTTCCTCGGCCATGCCCTCAGGGAAATGGACCACCGCACCCGCAACAATTTCCAGATCGTCACCAGCTTGCTCCAGCTCCAGGCGAACCGCTCGGCGAGCGAGGAGGTGAAGGACGCGCTGCGCGAGGCGGCGGAGCGGCTGCAGGCCGTCGCCGCCGTCTATGCCGCGCTGGCGCCGAGCAGCCAGGGCCTCGCGACGGTGCGCCTCCAGGACCAGCTCGAGGAGATTTGCAGCCAGATCCGCCGGGGGATCCTCCCGGAGGGTATCGCGCTGGAGACGCAGCTGGAGCCGATCCTGCTGCCCCACGAAGCGGCGGTCGCGGTCGGCATCATCGTCAATGAGCTCGTCACCAACGCCTGCAAGCATGCCTTTCCGGACGGCCGCGGGTCGATCGTCGTGCGCTGCGCCCGGGACGGGAACGTCGCCCGGATCGAGGTGGCCGACGACGGGCGGGGGATGCCCGCGGGAGCCGGGCGCAAGACCGGGCTCGGGACGCGGCTGGTCGGCGCCTTCGTGCAACGGGTGCGCGGCGCCAGCGAGGTGCGCTCCTCCGAGGCCGGCACCGTCCACATCGTCACCGTCCCGCTCGCCTCGTGAGGCAGGTCAGCGCCGGCATCCTCCTCTACCGGCTGCGGGGAGGGGAAGTGGACGTGCTGCTCGCCCGGCCGGGCGGCCCCTTCTGGCGCGGCAAGGACGCCGGCGCCTGGATGATCCCGAAGGGCGGCATCGCCCAAGGGGAGACGGCGCTGGAGGCGGCGATCCGCGAGTTCGAGGAGGAGCTCGGCAGCCCGCCGGGAGGCACGCCGGTGCCGCTCTGCACGGTCCGGCAGAAAGGCGGCAAATGGGTCGAGGCCTTCGCGCTGGAGGGGGAGTTCGATCCCGCCACCCTGGCGAGCAACAGCTTCAGCCTAGAATATCCGCCGCGCTCCGGCCTCTACCGGGATTTTCCGGAAGTGGAGGAGGCGCGCTGGTTCCCGCTGGCCGACGCGCGGGCGATGATGCTGCCGAGCCAGCTGCCGATCCTCGACGCGCTGGAAGCGCGGCTCAGTCCGGGTCGAACAGGTGGGGATGGCCGCGCGGCTGGCAGCGCAGATACTGGTTCGGCGCGCTGACCCGGCCGCCGAGTGCCGCCGCCGCGTGCCACGGCCAGCGCGGATCGTAGAGGAGGCCGCGGGCGAGGGCGACGGCATCCGCGTCGCCGGTCGAGACGATCGCCTCGGCCTGCTCGAAGCCGGTGATGAGGCCGACCGCGACCACGGGGATGCCGACCGCCTGCTTCACCGCGCGGGCGAGCGGCACCTGGTAGGAGGGGCCGACGGGGATTTTCTGCGCCGGCGTGAGGCCCCCGGAGGAGACGTGGATGGCGGCGCAGCCCCGCGCCTCCAGCGCCTGTGCGAAGGCGATGGTCTGCTCGACATTCCACCCGCCTTGCGCCCAGTCGGTGCCCGAGACCCGCATCGAGACCGGTCGCTCCGCCGGGAATGCGGTGCGCACCGCGTCGAAGACTTCGAGCGGGAAGCGCAGCCGATTCTCGAGGCTGCCGCCATATTCGTCGTCGCGGCGGTTGGAGAGCGGGGAGAGGAATTGGTGGAGCAGGTAGCCGTGGGCGCCGTGGAGCTGGATGGCGTCGAGCCCGAGCCGCGCCGCCCGCCGCGCCGCCTCGGCAAAGGCATCACGGATGCGGGCGAGGTCGCCGCGATCAAGCGCTACGGGCGGGTTCTCGCCGTCCAGGAAGGGCAGGGGCGACGGCGCCACCGTCTGCCACCCGGTCGGCTCATCCGGAGCGATCTGCGCGCCGCCCTGCCACGGCACCCGGGTCGAGGCCTTGCGGCCGGCATGGGCGAGCTGGATGCCGACCGGCATGTCGGACCAGCGGCGCATGCTCTCCAGCACCCGCCCCAGCGCCGCCTCGTTGCCATCCGCCCAGAGGCCGAGATCGTCGGGCGAGATGCGCCCTTCGGGCGACACCGCCGTCGCCTCGATCATCAGCAAAGCCGCGCCGGAGAGGGCGAGGTTGCCGAGGTGGATGAGGTGCCAGTCGGTCGCGCTGCCCTCCCCGTCGGCCGAATATTGGCACATCGGCGCGACGACGATGCGGTTGGCGAGGGTGAGGCCGCCCACCTGGAGCGGCTGGAAAAGGGCGCTCGGCATCAGAGGTGCATTTCGCCTTCCATTACGGTCACGCACCTGCCGCCAAGGATCACCCGGTCGCGGGCGCGCCGGCAGCGGACGGCGCCGCCGCGGCGGCTGGCCTGCCAGGCGGTGAAGCTGTCGCGGCCGAGGCGCTCGCACCAGAAGGGAGCGAGGGCGGCGTGCGCGGAGCCGGTCACCGGATCCTCGTCGACTCCCCAGGCGGGGACGAAGACGCGGCTCACCACGTCGTAGTCGCCGTCCCCCGGCGCCGTGACGATCGCCATCAGATCGATGCCCCGAAGCGCCGCCATGTCCGGCGCGCAGGCGCGGACCGCCGCCGCGTCGGCAAGGAGGATCACCGCAGTCGCCTCGGTGCCCTTGTAGCTGAGATGGACCTCGCCGGTCGGCGTGCCCAGCGCCGCAAGGAGAGCCGCATGGTCCTCCCGTCGGACCAGGGTCTCGGGCAGGTCGAGGGTCAGCGCGTCGCCGTCGCGGCCGACTTCGAGGATACCGGAGCGGACGGTGCGGAAACGGATACGGTCGCCCTGGATCAGCACATGGCCGCTCGCCAGCGTGGCGTGGCCGCACAGCGCCACCTCGCACGTGGGCGTGAACCAGCGCAGCTCATAGTCCGCCGCGCCGTCCTCGCAGGGTACGGTGAAGGCCGTCTCGGAGAGGTTGTTCTCCTCTGCGATCGCCTGCATCGTCGCGTCGGGCAGCCAGGCGTCGAGCGGCATCACCGCCGCGGGATTGCCGGAGAAGGGGCGGTCGGCGAAGGCGTCGACCTGGACGATGCGGTAGGCGGTCATTTCTCTTCCTTGACCTCGCTCAGGAGATCCGTCTCGACGAGGGCGTTGCCGGGATGGTCGACATGGCCCTCCGGGTCCGGGTGGATCAGCACCTCGCAGCCGGGGAATTCGGCCTCGAGCTTGTGCTCGACCTCGTCCATCACCTTGTGGACCTCGGCCACGGTCATGTCGGGATCGACCCAGACGTGAAACTGGACGAAATCATGCATGCCGCTGGAGCGGGTGCGAAGGTCGTGGATGCCCTTCAATTCGGGATGGCGCGCCGCGACCTCGATGAACCGGCGGCGCTTCTCCTCGGGCCATTCCTTGTCCATCAGCTGGTCGATCGCCCGGCTCGACGCCTTCCACGCCCCCCAGGCGAGCCATAAGGCAATGGCGGAGCCGAAGATCGGATCGGCGCCGGTGAGGCCGAGATATTGGTCGGCGACGAGGGCGACGATCACCGAGCCGTTGAGCAGCAGGTCGCTCTGGTAATGGACGTAATCGGTCTCGATCGCGACCGAGCCGGTGCTGGCGATCACGCGGCGCTGGTAGGCGACGAGGAGCAGGGTCGCGGCGATGGCGAGGATCGAGACGGCGATGCCGTATTCGGCATGCGCGGTGACCTCGCCGTGGAGGAGGCGGTCGACCGCCCGCCAGCCGATGCCGACGGCCGAGAAGGTGATGATGCCGACCTGGAACAAGGCGGCGAGCGCCTCCGCCTTGCCGTGACCGAAGCGGTGATCGCGGTCGGCGGGCGCCGCGGCGAGGCGGACGCCGTAGAGGGTGATCAGCGAGGCGACCAGGTCCAGCGCTGTGTCGGCGAGGGAGCCGAGCATGGTGATCGAGCCCGTCCTCCAGGCGGCATAGCCCTTGAGGAGCAGCAGGAACGCCGCCATCGACACGCTGGCCACCGCGGCGCGCCGGGTGAGGTCGCCGTGGGCCTGGTGCTGGGGGTGGACGTCGCTCACGGGTAGAGCAGGCCTTCGCTCCAGCCGCCCCCCTCCGCGCGCACGAATAGGCGCCGCTCGTGGAGGCGGTGCGGGCGGTCGGACCAGAATTCGATCCGCTCGGCCGCCACCCGCCAGCCGGACCAGCGCGGCGGGCGCGGCACGTCCCCGCCCTCGAAGCGCGCCCGCGCCGCGTCGTAGCGGGCCTCGAAGGTGGCGCGCGAGTCGAGCGGGCGGGATTGGTCCGAGGCCCAGGCGCCGAGCTGCGAATCGCGCCCGCGAGAGGCGAAATAGGCGTCGGCCTCGGCTTCGCTCACCGGGGCCACAGGGCCTTCGACCCGCACCTGGCGCCGGAGCGACTTCCAGTGGAAGAGCAGGGCCGCGCGGGGATTGGCGGCGAGCTCGTCGCCCTTGCGGCTGTCGAGGTTGGTGTAGAAGACGAAGCCGCGGGCATCGTGCCCCTTCATCAGCACCATCCGCACCGAGGGCCGGCCCGCCGCATCGGCAGTGGCGAGCGCCATCGCGACCGGGTCGTTGAGCTCCGACGCCTTCGCCTCGGCGAGCCATTCTTCGAAGAGGGCGTCGGGATCGGTCACGCCCGCCCTTTGCCGCCGCCGGGCCCGGGGCACAAGCGGTACGGATGCGGGGAGGGCGCTCGATCCCGCTGGACAAGCCCCGGCCGGCGCGGGAAGAGAGCCGCGCCTTTCGAGCCCGGAGTCCTCAGCGATGTCCCTTCGTCCCCTAACATTCTGCCTCGCCGCCCTTCTCGCCTCCACGACCGCCGCCGCCGCGCCGCCCGCCGATGACGAGGCGGCGTTCCGCGCCACCTACAAGGAGCTGGTCGAGACCAACACGACGCTGTCGGCGGGCAGCTGCACGCTCGCCGCCGAGCGGATGGCGGCGCGGCTTCGCGCGGCCGGGTTTCCGGCGAGCGACCTCCACCTGATCGTCGCGCCCGACCATACCAAGGAAGGGAACCTCGTCGCGGTGCTGCCGGGACGCGATCCCGCCTCCAAGGCGATCCTGCTCCTCGCCCATATCGACGTCGTCGAGGCCAACCGCGCCGATTGGGAGCGCGATCCGTTCACGCTAGTCGAGGAGAACGGCTATTTCTTCGCCCGCGGCTCTTCGGACGACAAGGCGCAGGCGGCGGTGTGGGTCGACACGCTCGCCCGGATGAAGCGCGAGGGCTACCGGCCCAAACGCACGATCAAGATGGCGCTGACCTGCGGCGAGGAGACGGCGGGGGCGTTCAACGGCGCCGAATATCTCGCCGCCAACCACCGCGACCTGATCGACGCCGAGTTCGGACTGAACGAAGGCGCGGGCGGGCTCCTCGACAAATCGGGCAAGCCGATCATCCTCAACATCCAGGCCGGCGAAAAATTCCCGCAAAACTACCGGTTCGAGGTCACCAATCCCGGGGGCCACAGCGCCCGGCCGGTGAAGGAGAATGCGATCTACCGATTGTCCGACGCGCTGATCAAGCTGCGCGCCTACGATTTCCCGATCGAGGCGAACGCCGCGACGCGCGGCTATTTCTCGGCCATGGCCAAGCTGACCGAAGGCCCGGCGGGGCAGGCGATGGCCGCTTTCGCGGCCAATCCGTCGGACATGGCCGCCGCCCAGACCATCGCCGCCGCCAACCCGAGCTGGAACGGCATCCTCCACACCACCTGCGTCGCGACCATGCTGGAGGGCGGCCACGCCACCAACGCTCTGCCGCAACGCGCCCGCGCCAACGTCAATTGCCGCATCTTCCCCGGCACCAGCGTGGAGGAGGTCCGCCAGGCGCTGGAGCGGGTGGTCGGCGACGACAAGGTGAAGATCACCACGCTCGAGACGCGCAGCAAGGTCTCGGCCCCGCCGCCGCTGACCGATCGGGTGGTCGGCCCCGCGCGGCAGGTCGCGGCCGAGATGTGGCCCGGCGTGCCGCTGGTCCCGGTCATGTCCGCCGGCGCCACCGACGCCTCGTTCATGACGCCGGTCGGCATCCCGACCTACGGCCTCTCCGGCTTCTTCTCGGACGCGGAGGGGAGCCACGCCCACGGCCTCAACGAACGCATGGGCGTGAAGTCGCTGCTGGACGGGCGGCGCTACCTGTACCGGCTGGTGAAGCTCTACGCGGACAGCTGAGGGATCGCGGCGCGGATCCACGGTTGGTCCCGCAACAAGAACGGCTGAACGGCCGACGGGAGCAGGCGCAGGGGAGGATCGTTCCTCCCCTGACATGAAACATCCACGCACCCGCTTCGCCCCGGCCGCGCTGCTCCTGGCAGCCGCCGCCTTCCCCCTCACCCCGCTCGCGGCGCAGGACACGCAGCCCGCCCCGCCGCCGCCCGCCGCGCAGCAGCCGCCGGCGCCGCCGGTCGTCGACGTCCCCGCTCCGCCGCCCCCGGCCGCAACGGCTCCGGCGCCCGCTCCGGCCCAGACCGAACGCGCTCCCGCTCCCGCCCCGGCCACCGCCGCGGCAACCGCGCCCCGCGCGGCGCCCCTCCGCGTCTCACGCCCCGCGCCGCGCATCGTCACGCGCGCTCCCGCGCCAGCGCCGGTCGCCGCGCCGGCCGTGACGACGACCACGACCACGACCGCGCCGCCCACCGTCGCGGTCACGCCGCCGCCGGCGGCCGTGCCGTCGACGACGACTCCCGAGACCATCCCGGCGGCGCCTTCGAGCGGCGTCGACACCGTTCCCCCGCCGGCGCCGCGCCAGCAGCAGCCGAGCCTCAACCAGCGCACCGCCACCTGGCCGTGGCTGGTGCTCGGCGCGCTGCTGATCGCCGCCGCGGCTTTGCTCTTCGCGCGCCGCCGCCGCCGCGACCGCGCCGACGTCTACGAGGAAACCTATGTGCCGGAGGCCGCTCCGGTGGCCGTCGCCCCCGTCGCCGCAGCCGCGGCGGTTGAGCCCGTTGGCGAGCCGGACATTTCCTTGCGGATGCGGCCGGTCCGCGCGGGCGTCGCGGGCGAGGACGCCCGGGTCGAGTTCGAGCTCACCGTCGACAATCGCGGTTCCGCCCCGGCGCGCGACGTGCGCGTCTCCACCTGGATGCTCGCCGCCGGATCGAGCGAGGCCGAGCAGGCGCTGATCGAGCCGCGCGGCGCCGCGGACACGCCGCCCGTCACCCTCGGCGCCGGCGAGGCGCGGACGCTCGAGGCGCAGGTCGCGCTGCCGACGTCGGAGATTGCGGGAGACGCGGTGCTCCCCGTGGTCGTCGCCGATGCCCGCTACCTTCGCGCCGACGGCTCCGAGGCCCATGCCACCGCCCGCTTCGCCGTGGGCGTGCCGGACGGCGAGGAGCTCGCGCACTTCGCGACCGACAACCCGTCCGGCCTGCACGAAGGCGTGGTCGCCCACGCCCTCGGCGAGACCGAGCGGGCATAACGAAAAGGGGCGGCCCCTCGCGGAGCCGCCCCTCTTGCGTCGATCCGGGTCCGTCGCCGACGGACCCGAAATCTTACTTCAGCTCGACGGTCGCGCCGGCTTCCTCGAGGCGCTTCTTGAGCTCCTCGGCTTCGGCCTTGTTGACGCCTTCCTTGACCGGCTTCGGCGCGCCCTCGACCAGGGCCTTGGCTTCGCCGAGGCCGAGGCTGGTGATCGCGCGGACTTCCTTGATCACGTTGATCTTCTTGCCGCCGTCGTTGACGAGGATCACGTCGAACTCGGTCTTCTCTTCCTCGGCCGGAGCCGCGGCGGCGCCGCCGCCACCCGGGCCGGCGACCGCAACCGCCGCAGCGGCCGAGACGCCCCACTTCTCCTCGAGCGCCTTCGCGAGGTCGGCGGCTTCGAGAACGGTCAGCTCGGAGAGCTGGTCGACGAGGGAATTGATGTCTGCCATGTTAAGTCTCCAATCGTGTCATCTGCTCTGTCGTCACCCTGAACTTGTTTCAGGGTCCAGCTGGTCACGCGCCGGGGCGGTGGAGGGCTGGATGCTGAACCAAGTTCAGCATGACGGGTGGTGGTAGTCGTTACGCGGCTTCCTTGGCCGCATAGGCGCCGAACACGCGGGCCAGCATCGCACCCGGCTCGTTGATGGTCCGCGCGATCTTCGTCGCCGGGGCCTGGATCAGGCCGACGAGGCGAGCGCGCAGCTCATCGAGAGACGGAAGCTCGGCAAGCGCGCGCACGCCGGCCACGTCGAGGACGGTATCCCCCATCGCGCCGCCGACGATCTCGAACTTGTCGGTCGTCTTGGCGAAATCGACCGCGACCTTGGCCGCGGCGACGGGATCCGTCGACGTGGCAAGCGCGGTCGGCCCGGTCAGCAGGTCGCCGATCGGGGCGTAGGTGGTGCCCTCGAGCGCAATCAGGGTGAGCGTGTTCTTGGCGACCTTGTAGCTGGCGCCCGCGTCGCGCATCCGGTTCCGCAGGTTGGTCGACTGTGCGACGGTCATGCCCAGATTGCGGGTCACGACGACGACGGCCGTCTCCTGGAACGTCTGCTTGAGCTGGGCGACCTGCTCGGTCTTCTGAGCTCGATCCATGCTTTCACTCCAAACGGCCCGGCCTCGCGGCCGGGCTTGAACAGGCAGCACGGTTTGAGGCCGCGCCGCCGGCGATTGTCCGAAGGGGATCGGTTGACGGCCCGACTGGCAGGCAGACCCGGGCGCCGAAGCGGACCCGGTGAAAACTCTTTCCCCGTCTAGGCTGGAGATTAAGGGGGAAGCCCCCGCCAGCTGTCTCGGACGGACCCGGCGAAGGCAGGGCCTCCGTCGAGCGAAGCGGCGCCTATACAGCAACGCGCCGCGGAATCAACCGTCGGACCGAATCAGCCGTGAGGATCGCAGGCGAGGTGGAGCCGCCAGCCGAGCCAGGCGGCGCCGAGGCTCATCACCGATACCATCAGCAGGGTTTCGGCCACCGAGACGCCGAGATGGATGAGCGCGGTGAGGATGATCGCGGCGACGACCATGGCGCCGGAATTGACGATGTTGTTCGCCGCCACGGTGCGGGCGGTCTGCGACTTGGGCACCGTCGTGGTGAGGAAGGCGTAGAGCGGCACGACGAACATGCCGCCGGAGACGGCGACGCCGAACAGGTCGAACATCACCCACTTGCCCTTGGTCTCGCGCACGAAGTCGGCGAGGTGGAGCAGGGTCGCGCCGGGCGCCGGCCAATTGTGGACGTTCCAGTAGAGGTGGACGACGAACAGCCCCATCGCGATCGCCGCCCCGGGGGCGTAGAGGGCGAGCACCCGGCCGCCCAGGAGGCGGTTGATCAGCACCGATCCGGTCGCGACGCCGACCGAGAAGATGGCGAGGAACAAAGTCGCCACCTGCTGGTCGGAGCCCAGCACGTTCTTGACCAGGGGCGGGAATTGGGCCGCGAGGATCGCCCCCATCGCCCAGAAGAAGCTGATCGAGACGATGGCGAGGAACAGGCGCGGGATGTGCAGCGTCGCGTTGACGAGGGTGATCGAGGAGCGGACGATGTGCCAGTCCATCTCGGCGACCGGCGCGTCCGGGGCGGGCCGGGCCGGGGGGACCATCCCGCCGACCACCCGGCCGATCAAGGCGACGACGAGGACGCCGAGCGCCGCCCACTTGCCGTGCCAGGTCCCGTCCGGCGCCTGAACCACCAGGATGCCGCCGGCGATCGTCCCGCCCAATATGCCGATGTAGGTGCCCGCCTCGATGAGCCCGGTGCCGCCGAGCACCTCGTCCTCGTCGAGATGCTGGGGGAGGATCGCATATTTGATCGGGCCGAAGAAGGTCGAGTGGACCCCCATGGCGGTCAGCGCGACGAGCAGCAGCGGCACGTTGTGGATGAGAAGGCCCACCGCGCCGAACAGCATGATGACGATCTCGGCCGTTTTCACCCAGCGGATCATCCGCGCCTTGTCCATCGCGTCGGCGAGCTGTCCCGAAAGCGCGGAAAGCAGGAAGAACGGGGCGATGAACAACGCGCCGGCAATCGCGCTGAACGTCGCCTCCTGCGCCTCGGAGCGGTAGATGCCGTAGATGACCAGCATGACCATCGACGTGCGGAAGAGGTTGTCGTTGAACGCCCCCAGGAACTGGGTAACGAACAAGGGCAGGAAGCGCCGCTTGCGCAGCAGGTGGAGCGAATCCTGCAAGGTTCAGACGACCGTTGGGCGCGTGCGCGACGACATGGGGGCCGGGTCATAGCGGCTAAAGCCTTCGCGTCAAAGGCGTCTGCGGCGAGGCGCGGGACGTGGCCGGGCCCCAGGGGCCAACTGCCTCTCCCCATCCGCCGCCGGAGCCGCTAAGGCCGTCGGCGCCCCCGATGCTGACGCTGCCGAACATCCTCACCCTGTCGCGGATCGTCGCCGTGCCGCTGCTCGTCGCCTTGCTGTGGCGGCCGGGCTGGTTCGAATATGCGCTGACCTTCGCCCTCTACTGCCTCGTCGGCATCACCGATTATTTCGACGGCTATGTCGCCCGCGCCCGCGGTGCCGTGTCGCGGCTCGGCATCTTCCTCGATCCGATCGCCGACAAGATCATGGTCGCCGCCGTGATCGTCATGCTCGCCTCGACCCGAGCCCATGCCGACCCGGTGATCGACGGGCTGCACATCGTGCCGGCCCTCGTCATCCTCATCCGCGAGATCGCGGTGTCGGGGCTGAGGGAATTCCTCGCCGGCCTCCAGGTCTCGGTGCCGGTGAGCGCGCTCGCCAAGTGGAAGACGACGCTGCAGCTGGTCGCGCTCGGCGCGCTCATCCTTGGCGGCGCGCTGCCGCAATGGCCGTGGGTCCACCTCGTCGGCCTCGTCAGCCTCTGGGCCGCGGCCGCTTTGACCATGGTCACCGGCTGGGACTATCTGCGCACCGGCCTGCGGCACATGGACTGAGGCCGCGGCAGGGTCGGGGCGTCGCCCCGCCCTTGCATCGCACCGCCTTCGGCCTAAAAGCGCCGCCGTCACCCCGGACGCCTCGGAAAGCATCGCGAATGGCCACTAACATCTCCGCCTACAAGATCGTCGATCATGCCTATGACGTCGTCGTCGTCGGCGCCGGCGGATCGGGGCTGCGCGCGACGATGGGCGCGGCGGAGACCGGGCTGAAGACCGCCTGCATCACCAAGGTCTTCCCGACCCGGTCCCACACGGTGGCGGCGCAGGGCGGGATCGCCGCCTCGCTCGGCAATATGGGCCCCGACCATTGGCAGTGGCACATGTACGACACCGTCAAAGGCTCGGACTGGCTCGGCGACCAGGACGCGATCGAATATCTCGTCCGCGAAGCCCCGGCCGCGGTCTACGAGCTCGAGCATGCAGGCGTGCCCTTCTCCCGCACGTCCGAGGGCAAGATCTACCAGCGCGCCTTCGGCGGCATGATGCAGAATATGGGCGAAGGTCCGCCGGCGCAGCGCACCTGCGCGGCAGCGGACCGCACTGGTCACGCCATGCTCCACGCGCTCTACCAGCAATCCCTCAAGTACGATGCCGACTTCTTCATCGAATATTTCGCGCTCGATCTGATCATGGACGGCGGCGAGTGCCGGGGCGTCATCGCCCTTTGCATGGAAGACGGCTCGATCCACCGCTTCCGCGCCCATGCGACGGTGCTCGCGACCGGCGGCTACGGCCGCGCCTATTTCTCCGCGACCTCGGCCCACACCTGCACCGGCGACGGCAATGCAATGGTGCTGCGCGCCGGCCTGCCGCTCCAAGACATGGAGTTCGTCCAGTTCCACCCGACCGGCATCTACGGCGCCGGCGTCCTCATCACCGAGGGCGCGCGCGGCGAGGGCGGCTATCTCACCAACTCCGAAGGCGAGCGCTTCATGGAGCGCTACGCCCCCTCGGCCAAGGACCTCGCCTCGCGCGACGTCGTCTCGCGCTCGATGGCGATGGAGATCCGAGAGGGAAGGGGCGTCGGCAAGGACAAGGACCACATTTACCTGCACCTCGACCATATCGACCCGAAGATCCTCGCCGAGCGGCTGCCCGGCATCACCGAGACGGGCAAGATCTTCGCCGGCGTCGACCTGACGCGCCAGCCGCTGCCGGTCGTGCCGACGGTCCATTACAATATGGGCGGCATCCCGACCAATTATCACGGCGAGGTGGTGACGCTGAGGGACGGCAACCCGGACGCGGTGGTGCCGGGGCTTTTCGCGGTGGGCGAGGCCGCGTGCGTGTCGGTGCACGGCGCCAACCGCCTCGGCTCGAACAGCCTCATCGACCTTGTCGTCTTTGGCCGGGCCGTCGGCCACCGAGTCGGCGACATCCTCAAGCCCGAGACGCCGCACAAGGCGCTGCCGGCCGGCGCCGACGAGATGGCCATCTCGCGCCTCGACCATTTCCGCTTCTCCAAAGGCGGCAGCCCCACCGCCGAGATCCGTAACCGCATGCAGCGCACGATGCAGGCCGATTGCGCCGTCTTCCGCACCGAGAAGACGCTCGACGAGGGCAAGACGCGGATCGACGCCGTCTACAAGGAGATGGAGGACGTCTCCGTCACCGACCGCAGCCTCATCTGGAACACCGACCTCGTCGAGACGCTCGAGCTCGACAATCTGATCGGCCAGGCGGTGGTGACGATGCATTCGGCCGCCAACCGCAAGGAAAGCCGCGGCGCCCACATGCACGAGGATTATCCCAAGCGTGACGACGCCAACTGGATGAAGCACACGATCGCCTGGTTCGACGGCTGGGGCGGTAAGGGCGGCGGCGTCCGCATCGACTACCGCCCGGTCCACGATTACACCCTTTCCGACGAGATCGAGTACATCAAGCCCAAGGCGCGGGTGTACTGAGGCGGCTGACCCTCCGCCCGCCGCCGGCAGTGCGGAGGACGGCATGAAAAGGTGGCTTTTCACGGCGGCGCTCGCGGCCCTCGCGGCGCCGGCGGCTTCGCCGGCAGGCTACACGCTGATCGCCGGCAGCTTCGCGCCTGGACGGCAGCCGGACGGAAACACCGTCTTCATCGATGCGCCGGCCGGCCTGATCGTCGTCGACACTGGCCGCCACCCGGAGCACCGGGCGAAGATCCTGGCCTATGCCAAGGCGCGCCGGCGGCCGGTCGCGGCGATCGTCAACTCGCACTGGCACCTCGATCATACCGGCGGGAACGCGGCGCTACGCGCGGCATTCCCCCGTGCCGCGCTCTACGCCAGCCCGGCGATCGAGGGCGCGCTCACCGGCTTTCTCGCCAACAGCCGCCGGCAGGCGGAAGCCTTCCTCGCCTCGGGACGGGCGAGCCCAGCGCAGGCGGAGGAGATGCGCGGCGACTTCGCGACAATGGACGCCCCCGCGGCGCTGCGGGCGACCGTGCCGGTGACGCAGTCCCGGCTGCGCCGCGTCGCCGGGCGGCTGCTCCACGTCAACCTTGCCCGCAACGCCGCGACCGCGGGGGACGTGTGGCTCTACGACGAGGCCGCCGGCGCGGTGGTGGCGGGAGACCTGGTCGTCGCCGCGGTGCCGTTCCTCGACACCGCCTGCCCGGAAGGGTGGCGCCGCGCGCTGGCCGACATCTCCCGGACCCGCTTCCGCATCCTCTATCCCGGCCACGGGGCGCCGATGACCCGGGCGCAGTTCGATCGCTGGCGCGCCGCCTTCGGCAATCTGCTCGACTGCTCCGCCGCCGGTAGCCGCGGCGACGCCGAGTGCAAGGCGGGATGGATGCGCGACGCGGCCGCGTTCGTGCCACGCGGCGAGGAAGGGCGCGTCGAAGGGCTGCTCGATTACTACCTCAAGACTCGGCTCCGCTCGGCCGCCGGCCGCCGCGAATATTGCGCCGAGTGACACGCGCGAAGTGCGCAGGCGGTGCAGCCGCCGTGCAGGCGGCTAGGTCATCGCTTGCACCCCTCTCAGCCGCCCGTTCGCCCCCGCTCGACATCGCTTGACGCGCCTTCAGCCGCGCCCGCCAAAGGGCCGAAACAGGAGGACGCGCATGAGCTTCATTTCCCCAAACCGGTCGCCGTCGGTGAAGCTGGCCCTGGCGATCGTCATCGGACTCATTCTGTCGGTCCCGCTCTTCTCGGTGTGGTTGATGGTCTACGACCGCGAGCACCAGTCCGCCGAGGCCAAGGCGAGCATTGCCGAGGGCTGGGGCGGGCCGCAGACGCTCGCCGGGCCGCTGCTCGTCATCCCCTATCGTACCCAGTCGACCGAGAATGTGGTGGAGAACGGCAGGCAGGTCACGCGCACCCATGAGGTCTGGCAGCAACTCACCCTCTCGCCCGAGACCGTGTCGCTCGCGACCGACATGCGCCCGGACGTACGCAAGCGTTCGATTTACGAGGTCGTCGTCTACGAGGCGGCGGTGCGCGGCAAGGCGCGCTTCGCGATGCCGGCTGACCTCTCCCGCTTGGGTGTCACGCTGGCGGACCTCGCGCTCGACCGGGCCGAGCTCCGCTTCGGCGTCAGCGACCCGCGCGGGCTGGGGGCGAATCCGGCCATCGTGGCGGGTGGCCAGGCGCTGCGACTGCAGCCCGGCGGCGGCACCGCCGCGACCGGAGGCGGCGGCTTCTTCTCCTGGATCGACGCGCGGAGCCTCGCGACGACGCCGATGCCGGTCGACTTCACTTACGTGGTGCGCGGCAACGGCAGCCTTTCGCTCGCGCCGGATGCCGGCGAGACCTTGTGGCAGCTGCGTTCCGCCTGGCCGAGCCCCTCCTTCCAGGGCGGGTTCCTTCCGGCGAAGCCGCAGCTCGGCGCGCAGGGCTTCGACGCCCGCTACCGCATCGGCAACCTCGCCCTCGGTCGCTCGCTGGTGGCAAAGCCAGGAGACCGCAAGGACGAGGGGGGCGAACTGGGCTCCACCGGCACCCGGCTCGCCGGCGTCAGCCTGATCCAGCCCGTGGACGTCTATTCGCAGGTGAACCGCGCCGCCAAATACGGCTTCCTGTTCATCGGCTTCACCTTCACCGCCTTCCTGCTGTTCGACCTGATCGGCGGCGTCCGCGTCTCGGGAGTCGAGTACCTTCTCGTCGGCGCAGCCCTGGTGCTGTTCTTCGTGCTGCTCCTCGCCTTTGCCGAGGTGATCGGCTTCACGCCGGCCTATCTCGTGGCGGCCGGGGCGATCGTCGGGCTGGAGACGGCCTATTCGGCGGCGGTGCTCGGCAGCTGGCGGCGGGCAGCGTTCGTCGGGGCCTTGCTCGGCGCGCTGTACGTCATCCTCTACGTGCTGCTCAGCCTCGAGGCCTTCTCGCTGCTGATCGGCTCGCTGATGCTGTTCGCGGCGCTGGCGGCGGTGATGTACCTCACGCGCAACCTCAACTGGGGCGGCAAGGCCGCGCCCGAGGCCGAAGCCTAGGAGGCGACCGCGAGCAGGGCCTGGCGAATCCGCGCCATGTCGGCCGCGAAGAGACCGGAGAGGGCGGCGTCGTCGAGCGCCGCCCTCTCGACGATCTGGGGCATGGTAAGCCCGATCCGCAGCGTCGCGCCCCAGCCGCCGTCGGCGAGGCGGACGCATTTGACCGGCTGGCCAAGGCGGACGCCGTGGCCGAGCAGCGCCTTGTACCAGCCGGTGGCGTCGTCGAAACCGGCGCCGCCGCCGGCGAGGCCGGAGAGGTCGAGGGTCGAGAGGGTGCGCATCTCGACGGCGTGGGTGTCGGCGGTCTCCTTCTCGCCCGGCGCGTAGGGCGCGACCCGGCGCGCGGCGCTGCGCTCGACAATCTCGTCGCGGACCGCCCGGTGGAAGGCGAGGATCACCCGCTCGGCCGCCCCGCCCGAAAGGCGCTGGAAGCGTCCCAGTTCGAAGATCGACGCCTCGAGGCGGAGGAGCAGCCCGACATTGGCGCTCTCCTCCAGCCGCTCTGCGCCGGGCCAGCCCCCGGGCCATTCCCCGCGCCGGAAGACGGTGGCGAGCCCCTCTGGCAGAGCGGGCGCTCGCCGGCGGAAGCCCGGGGGTACGAGCGCGAATCCGCTGAACGGCGGGCCGCCCATGAACTTGGAGCCCGTCACGAACACGATCGCGTCGCGCGCGAGATACTCGCCGATGGCCGCGGAGGTGATCCGCGCCTGGCAGGCGTCGACGACGAAGCTGGCGGCCTCGCCGAATCGCTGCCGCAGCCGGTCGACATCGTCCAGCGTCGGAAGGATGAGGCCCGTCTTCGACCCGTGCACGACATGGACGAGCACGTGCCGGCCTTCCCTCCGAGCGGCCTCGGCGCACTGTGCGATCGACGCGGAGATGTCGGCGGATTGCCGTGCCCGCCCTGCCGCATCCCGCACCGGCACGTCGGTCAGCGCGACCTCTCCCAGGCCTGGCACCGGCTCTCCGGCGCGGGTTGCGACACCGAGCGCGGTCGTCGCCGCGAAATAGCGGCCGTAGGCGGAGTGGATGCACCCGCTTCCCACCTCGTCGGCGCCGAGCAGGATGTTGTGGGTACCGTTGGCGCCCCGCCCGGCGACGCAGGCGAGCGCGGCATATTCGAGGTCGGTCCCCGACGGCGCGAAGACGATGTCGACGTCGTCGGGGAGCGCATAGGCGGCGCGGATGCGGCCGCGCAACCGCTCGAGCCGCTCGCCGTAGGACCGGCTGGAAAGGTCCCTGCCAATCTCGGCGAGAACTTCGCGAACATGATCGAACGCCGCCGGCGAGATGTCGTTCGCGGTCGAGGAGGCGTAGGCGAGGACCGGGCTCGGACGCGGCGCCGAGTGATAGCGGTTGAGGCCGGTCGCCGGGTCGAGGACGAGCCTCTCGTCGCCCCCGCCGGTCATCAGCCGCACTGCCTCGCTGTCGTCGATCTGCTTCATTCCACCCCCGGCCTTGGCCAAAGCTCGCCGCTTCTCTATGTCCGCCGCGCCCGCTCCTCTGGCAAGGCTCCCTTCGTGACCGCGACCGTTCCGACGCTTACCATCCCCGCCGAGGCGAAGAAGCGCCTGCGCATCCTGTTCATCGCCAAGCATGCGCTCTGGGAGGGCGGCCTGCACCCCGAGGACGGCAACCACGCCCTCTACCATGTCGAGGTGCGCGAGATCCTGCGCGGCCTGGGGCTCAACCTGCAGGTCGCCAACAGCTACGACGTGCTGTTCGACAAGCCCGACGTCGACTTCGTCTTCCCGCTCCTCAACCGCGGCGGCTTCCTCAATTCCGAGATGATGCTGCCCTTGCTCTGCACGCGGGCGCGAATCCCCTTCCTCGGCGCCAGTCCGATCCTGAGGGGCCTCGCCGACGACAAGCACCTCTCCAAGCTTGCGGCGGCGGCGCGCGGCCTCCCGACCGCGCCGTGGGCGATCTATCGCCGCGGCGCACCGGTGACCGAGGAGAGATGTCCCGAAAGCGCGCGGCTGGTGATCAAGCCCAACGCCTCCTCGGCGAGCTGGGGCGTGCGCGACGCCTTCGACTGGCCTGGGGCGGAAGCCGCCATCCAGGCGATCCACGAGGAGGGGCACGACGCGATCGTCGAGCCGTTCCTGACCGGCAGCGACGTCGAGGTGCCGGTGATCACCGTCAAGGGTGAGCCCGTCGTCCTGCCGATGCTGATGTTCGAGCAGGCCGATCCCACTCACCTTCGCACCTATTACGAGAAGCGCGACCTGGTGGAGCGGCGCCAGAAGTACCGGCTGGTGCCCTTCGAGGATCCGCGCTGGATGCCGGAGATCGCCCGCCACACCCGCCGCATCGCAGAGGAATTCCGGCCCTTCGACTACGGGCGCTATGAATTTCGCATCGATCGCGAGAAGGGCGAGCTCAACTTCCTCGAGCTCAACCTCAACGCCAACCTCTGGTCGCAGAAGGTCTACGGCCGCGCCGCCCAGCTTGCCGGGATCAGCCAGGAGCAGCTGATCGAGACGATCCTCGCCGAGAGCCTGCGCCGCCACGGCCTGCTCGCCTGAAAAGGGGACACGTACTTTTTCGCGAAAAAGTACGTGTCCCCTTGCCGTGCAGCGCCCGGCGGTTGAGCCGGGGCGGGCGAGCCGCTATCGCGCGTCCCAAGCAAAGGATGTGACCGATGGCCGAGTTCGCCCTCCCGAAGAACAGCAGGATCCAGGCGCGGGGGAAGACCTACAAGATCGAAGGCGCCGCCGGGCGGGTGAGGCGCTTCCGCATCTACCGCTACGATCCCGACACGGGGGAGAACCCGCGCTACGACACGTTCGAGCTCGACCTCGACCGGACCGGGCCGATGGTCCTCGACGCGCTCCTCAAGATCAAGAACGAGGTCGACCCGACCCTGACCTTCCGCCGCTCGTGCCGCGAGGGCATATGCGGCTCCTGCTCGATGAACATCAACGGGCGCAACGGCCTCGCCTGCACCACCGCCATCGAGGACTATTCCGGCGAGATCCGCATCACGCCGCTCCCGCACATGGACGTGATCAAGGACCTGGTGCCGGACTTCACGCACTTCTTCGCCCAATATGCCTCGATCGAGCCGTGGCTGAAGACCAAGACGCCGGCGCCCGCGGGCAAGGAACGGCTGCAGTCTCCCGAAGACCGGGCGAAGCTCGACGGCCTCTACGAGTGCATATTGTGCGCCTGCTGCTCCTCGTCCTGCCCGAGCTATTGGTGGAATTCCGACAAGTTCCTCGGCCCCGCCATCCTCCTCCAGGCCTATCGCTGGCTCGCCGACAGCCGCGACGAGCTGACCGGCGAACGATTGGACGAGCTCGAGGACCCGTTCCGCCTCTATCGCTGCCACACGATCATGAACTGCGCGAACGTCTGCCCCAAGGGCCTGAACCCGGCCAAGGCGATCGCGGAGACCAAGAAGCTGCTGGTGGAGCGGGCGGTCTAACTCCCTCCCTTGCCAGGGAACGGGATTATCAGCACTGCTCGGCACCAATGACCGAGCGCACTCTCCACCCCCTCATCCGCCACGCGCCGGACCCCGATCATCCCGGCTGGTGGACCTGGGACCTTCCTGACGACCGGCGTTACAACGCAACCCTCGGTAAGCTCCTCGTCCGGGGCGAGGGCGAGGGCCGGGCGCGGTGCCGGATGTTTCCGGACGAGCGGCAGGCGAACCTCGGCAACGTCGTCCACGGCGGCGCGATCCTGACCTTCATCGACATGGCGATGTTCGCGGGAGGCTATGCGGCGGGGGCGGCGATCGGGCCGGCGGTGACGCTCGACCTCTCCGCCCAGTTCCTCGCCGCGGCGAAGCTCGGGGCGCCGCTCGACTGCGCCGTCGAGGTGCTGCGCGAGAGCCGCAACCTCGCCGTGATGCGCGGGCTCGTCGAGCAGGAGGGGGAAACGGTCGCCGCCTGGTCCGGCACGCTCAGGAAGCTGGCGCGGCCGTGACGTCGGTCTCCGCGCGCTACCGCGAGCTGCTCGCCGCCGGCGAGCTGAGGCCCGACGAGGACCAGGCGCGGGCGGTCGCGGTGCTCGACCGCGTCGCCGCGGAGCTGTCGCGCAAGCCGAAGCGGGGTCTCTTCGCCCGGCTCACCGGCGAGGCGCCGGCGCCGGTGCGCGGTGTCTACCTGTGGGGCGGCGTCGGGCGCGGCAAGTCGATGCTGATGGACCTCGCCTTCGCGTCGATCGAGGAGCCGAGGAAGCGCCGCGTCCACTTTCACGAGTTCATGTTGGAGGTGCACGAGCGGCTGCGCGTCGAGCGGCTGAAGGAGGAGGGCGATCCGATCCCGCCGCTGGCGCAATCGATCGCGGCGGAGGCCCGGCTCCTCGCCTTCGACGAGATGGTGATCAACAACAGCGCCGACGCGATGATCCTGTCGCGCCTCTTCTCCCACCTGCTCGAGCAGGGGGTGACGGTGATCGCCACCTCGAACCGCGCCCCGCGCGACCTCTACCTCGGCGGCCTCAATCGCGAGCTGTTCCTCCCCTTCATCGACCTCGTCGAGCGCGAGATGGACGTGGTGGCCCTGAACGGCCCCACCGATTTCCGCCTCCACCGCCTCGCGGGCCTGCCGACCTGGTACGTGCCCAACGGGCCGGCGGCGACGGCGGCGCTCAGCGAGGCCTTCTTCCGGCTGACCGACTTCTCGGTGGAGGATCGGGCCAAGGTCCCCGCCGAGGACATCCCGGTGCCGGGCGGGCGGACCCTCCACGTCCCCAAGAGCCTCAAGGGAGTCGCCGTCTTCTCGTTCAAGCGGCTGTGCGGCGAGGCGCGCGGCGCCGCCGACTATCTCGCCGTCGCCCGCCGCTACCACAGTGTGATCCTCGTCGGCATCCCGGTGATGGGGCCTGAGAACCGCAACGAGGCGGCCCGCTTCGTGACGCTGATCGACGAGCTTTGCGAGCACAAGGTCAAGCTCCTCGCCGCCGCCGACGCCGAGCCCCAGGGCCTCTACCCCGCAGGCGACGGCGCCTTCGAATTCCAGCGCACCGTCTCCCGTCTCATCGAGATGCAGTCGCAGGACTATCTCGCCGCGGGGCACGGCGAGGAAGGTTGACGACGCGGCGGCGCGGGTCCAGCTTCCGCCGCTTCCTGAGGGGGAACGTCTTGATGCGCCTTGCCGCCCTGCTGGGTCTGAGCCTGCTCTCCACCGCCGCCTTCGCCGCCGAGCCCGTCGACCGGTGGCAGGCGAAGGGCCGGGAGATTTACAGCCACGCAATCGAGGTGCCGACGGTGCAGGGGAGGGGACGGGTGCCCGAGCTCGCCCGCTACCTCGCCGACCAGTATCGCGCCGCCGGCTGGGCGGACGGGGACATCCACGTCCTCCCCTATGACGGCGATGCGGGCGACCATACCGCGGCTTTGATCGTGCGCTGGCCCGCGGCGAAGCCGTCGGGGAAGAAGCCGATCCTGCTCATGGCGCACATGGACGTGGTCGAGGCGAAGCCGGAGGATTGGTCGCCGGGGCTTGACCCCTTCAAGTTCGTCGAGAAGGACGGCTATTTCTACGGCCGCGGCACCAGCGACATCAAGGAAGGCGTCAGCGCCGTCACCACCGCCCTGCTGAAGCTGCGCGCGGGCGGCTTCCAGCCGACGCGGGACATCGTCGTCTTCTTCACCGGCGACGAGGAAACGAGCGGCAACGGCGCCCGCCTCGGCGCGAACGAATGGCGCAAGTGGACCGAGGCGGAGTTCGGGTTGAACTCGGACGGCGGCGGCGGCGGCTTCACCGCCGACGGACGCCCGCTGGGCTTCACCCTGCAGACGGCCGAGAAGACCTTCGCGATGTACACGCTGACCGTCCGCAACAAGGGCGGCCACAGCTCCAAGCCGCGGCCGGACAACGCCATCTACCAGCTCGCTCACGCGCTCGAGAAGCTGGAGGCGCACCGCTTCACCCCGATGCTCAACGAGACCACCCGCGCCTATTTCACCGTCAGGGCGAAGGGGGACAAGGGGCCGCTGGGGGACGCGATGCGCGCGTGGCTGGCGAACCCGGACGACGGCAAGGCCGCCGACTTCATCGAGGCATCGGCGACCGAAGTCGGCCTCACCCGCACGCGTTGCGTCGCGACGCGGCTCGAGGGCGGCCATGCCGACAACGCACTGCCCCAGCTCGCCCGCGCGACCGTCAACTGCCGGATCATGCCCGGCGTCGAGCCGGCGGCTGTCCGGGACGAGCTGGAGCGCGCGGTCGCCGATCCCGGCGTCAAGGTGGAGCAGACGAGCAACCCGCCCATGTCGCTCGCTTCGCCGCTGCGGCCGGATGTGGTCGCCGCCTACACCGCCTCTGTCCACAAACGGCACCCGGACGCGCCGATCATCCCGGAGATGAGCACCGGCGCCAGCGACGCGCGGCCGTTCCGGGTGGCGGGCATTCCGGTCTATGGCGTCGACGGCAGCTGGGGGGTGATCCCGGACGACGAGCGTGCCCACGGCCGCGACGAGCGGCTGCCGGTCAAGGCATTCTACGAGGATATCGACCATTGGGTCGACATGCTGACGATGCTCGCGGGGGCGTGAGCGGCACGAAGGGGGTCCTTATGATCGTTGCGACGACGGAAAATCTGCCGGGCTACAGGGTCGTCGAGACCCTGGGCCAGGTGTTCGGGGTGGTGGTGCGGAGCCGCGGCCTCGGCGGCAACATCGCCGCGGCGGTGCGCTCGCTGGGCGGCGGCGAGATCAAGGAATATACAAGCCTCGTCGAGGACACGCGCCGCCACGCGATCGACCGCCTCGTCCAGAACGCCACTTTGATGGGCGCCGACGCGGTGGTGATGATGCGGTTCGATTCCGGCGAGATCGGGCAGACGATGAGCGAGGTTGTCGCCTACGGCACCGCGGTGCGGCTGGCGCCGGCGGAGGCGAAATGATGCTGCGCACTGCGATCGTCGGCGTCTTCGGCCTCGTCTTCCTGCTGTGCCTGTGGGGCGCCGCGCAGGGCAATGCGCCCTGGGGCGCGCCGATCGTCTTCGGCGTGCTGCTTGCCGCGCTCGTCTTCGAACGGCAGCGCTACGCCAGCCACGCGGAGGGGAGCGTGCGCGAGCCGCTCCACCCGACCCGCGAGCGCTTCATCGATCCCGCCACGGGCCGCCCCGTCCAGGTCTGGACCAACGCCCGCGGCGAGCGCCGCTACGTCGAGGAGCCGCCCGCGGGGGCGTGAGCCCAAGTTCCTCCCCGGGACGGGGAGGGGGACCAGCCGAAGGCTGGTGGAGGGGGCTCTTCGCTTCCGCAGCACCTGGCCCACGCCCCCCTCCACCACCGCCTTCGGCGGCGGTCCCCCTCCCCGTCCCGGGGAGGAGCTTCCCCAAAATCCCGCGCCACCCCGTTGCCCCTCCGACGCGACGGGTCTAGGGGGTCGCCAACTCTCGCGGCCGCTTCTCCCGCGGCCGGACCCCGACGCACTAGAAAGGATTGGGAGTCGCATGGCTCGGAAGAAAATCGCCCTCATCGGCGCCGGCATGATCGGCGGCACGCTCGCGCATCTCGCGGCGATCAGGGAGATGGGCGACATCGTCCTGGTCGACGTCGCCGAAGGCATTCCGGAAGGCAAGGCGCTCGACATCTCGCAGGCCGGCCCGGTCGAAGGCTTCGACGCGAAGATCAGCGGTACCAACGACTATGCCCGGATCGCCGGCGCCGACGTGTGCATCGTCACCGCGGGCATCGCCCGCAAACCCGGCATGAGCCGCGACGACCTGCTCGGCATCAACCTCAAGGTGATGAAGGCCGTCGGCGAGGGCATCAAGGCGCACGCGCCGGACAGCTTCGTCATCTGCATCACCAACCCGCTCGACGCGATGGTCTGGGCGCTCAGGGAATTCTCCGGCCTCCCTCACCACCGCGTCGTCGGCATGGCGGGCGTGCTGGACTCGGCCCGCTTCCGCCACTTCCTCGCCGAGGAGTTCAACGTTTCGGTCGAGGACGTCACCGCTTTCGTGCTCGGGGGCCACGGTGACACGATGGTGCCGGTCCCGGCCTATTCGACCGTCGCCGGCATCCCGATCCCGGACCTCATCAAGATGGGCTGGTCGACGCAGGAGAAGATCGACGCGATCGTCAAGCGCACTCGGGGCGGCGGCGGCGAGATCGTCGCGCTCCTGAAGACGGGCTCGGCCTATTACGCGCCGGCGACGAGCGCCATCGCGATGGCCGAGAGCTACTTGAAGGACAAGAAGCGCGTCCTTCCCGCCGCGGCTTATCTGGAAGGCCAGTACGGCGTCGACGGCCTTTACGTGGGCGTGCCGATCGTCATCGGCGCCGGCGGCGTCGAGCGGATCGTCGAGATCGAGCTGGACGAGACGGCGAAGGCCAATTTCGAAGTCTCGGTCGACGCGGTGAAGGAGCTGCTCGAGGCCTGCAGGAAGATCGATGAATCGCTACGTTAAGGGCGCCCTTGCAGCGGCCGCGCTGACGCTGTGTGGGGTGGCCTCGGCCCAGAGCATCGACTTGGCGCCTGCCGAGCCTGCGGCCATCGCGGCCGCGACGCTATCCTGCTCGGCGGCCTTGTCGGCTGCAGGCGTCGACGAGAAGCGCCTGACCGCCGACGGCTGGCGGCGCGCGTACCTCGGGGCGGGGGCGACACCTGCGCAGGCTTCGTTGAGGATCTATGTGCGCGGTGACGTCGTCCTGCTGCTCACGCCCAACCCGATCAAGGGCCTCGTTGACGATTGCTATCTCACCGCCCGGCTCGCCTCGGCGGAGATTTACCCGAGCGTAGTCGCCGCCACGCAGGCACGGCTGGGCGGCAAGCCCGCCAAGGAGGGCGCCGGCCCTGTCAGCTGGACGAGCGCGGATCGCAAGACCGTCCAAATCTTGCCCACCAGCGACCCGTCCGCACCCGCCGTAAAGGTCACGGTGGTCAACCTCCCCAAGGAGAAGTGATGTCGATCCTTGTTAATTCCGAAACCAAGGTCATCACCCAGGGCTTCACCGGCAAGCAGGGCACCTTCCACACCGAGCAGGCGATCGCCTACGGCACCAAGGTCGTCGGCGGCACCTCGCCGGGCAAGGGCGGCCAGACCCATCTCGGCCTCCCGGTCTTCGATACGGTGCAGGAGGCGCGCGAGGCGACCGACTGCGATGCATCGGTCATCTACGTCCCGCCGCCCGGCGCCGCCGACGCGATCCTCGAGGCGATCGACGCCGAGGTGCCGCTGATCGTCTGCATCACCGAGGGCATTCCGGTGCTCGACATGGTCCGGGTGAAGCGTGCGCTGACCGGCTCCAGGTCGCGTCTGATCGGCCCCAATTGCCCCGGCGTGCTGACGCCGGGCGAGTGCAAGATCGGCATCATGCCGGGCAACATCTTCAAGAAGGGCTCGGTCGGCGTGGTCAGCCGCTCGGGCACGCTGACCTACGAGGCGGTGTTCCAGACCAGCAACGAAGGCCTCGGCCAGACCACTGCGGTCGGCATCGGCGGCGATCCGGTGAACGGCACCAACTTCATCGACGTCTTGGAGTTGTTCCTCGCCGATCCGGCTACCCGGTCGATCATCATGATCGGGGAAATCGGCGGCTCGGCGGAGGAAGAGGCCGCCCAATTCCTGAAGGACGAGGCGCGCGCCGGCCGCTCCAAGCCGGTGGTCGGCTTCATCGCCGGCCGCACCGCGCCGCCGGGACGCCGCATGGGCCACGCCGGCGCGATCGTCTCGGGCGGCAAGGGCGGCGCCGAGGACAAGATCGCGGCGATGGAGGCGGCTGGTATTCGCGTCTCGCCGAGCCCATCTGAGCTGGGAACGACGCTGAAGGCGCTCTTGAACGGCTAGGCAGGGAGCAGATCGTCACCCCGGACTTGATCCGGGGTCCACCTTTTTCTTACCGGCGTCGGAAAAGAAGGTGGATGCCGGATCAAGTCCGGCATGACGGAATTGGAACTGAAGAGACGCAGCGCGATTTGCGGCGGGCCATTGGAAGGTTTCGAAGTGGATTATCTGACCGGCGAACGCGAGCAGGGCCCGAGCTGGGCGCGCGCCAACTGGCCGCTCGTCGAGCTGGACGAGGTCAATGCCGGCCTCGACCCGACGCAGATGGAGGTCGCGCCGGTCGCCGCGAAGGCGAAGCAGGCGGCGGTTCAGGCGGGCAAGAGCGAGGCCGAGGTCGAGCAGGCGGCGAAGGACGCGATCCACGCCTGGATGCTGATCCGCACCTACCGGGTGCGCGGCCACCTCGCCGCCGATCTTGACCCGCTCGGTCTCGCCAAACGCGAGATGCCAGCGGAGCTGGCGCCCGAGGCGCACGGCTTCACCGCCGCCGATTTCGACCGGCCGATCTACCTCGGCGGGACATTGGGCTTCGAGTGGGCGACGCTCCGCCAGATCGTCCCCGTCCTGCAGGCCAATTATTGCGGCAAGGTCGGCCTCGAATATATGCACATCAACGACCTCGAGGAGCGCCGCTTCCTCCAGGCGCGGATGGAAGGCCGCGACGCCGAGATCCGCTTCACGCCGGAGGGCAAGCAGGCGATCCTCGCCAAGGTGGTCGAAGGCGAGCAGTGGGAGAAGTTCCTCGCCCGCAAATATGTTGGCACCAAGCGCTTCGGCCTCGACGGCGGCGAGTCGATGATTCCGGCGCTCGAGGCGGTGATCAAATATGCGGGCATGGGCGGCGTCGAGGACATCGTCTTCGGCATGGCCCATCGCGGGCGCTTGAACGTCCTCGCCAACGTGATGGGCAAGCCCTATCGCGCGATCTTCTCCGAATTCGCCGGCGGCGCCACAAATCCCGCCGACGTCGGGGGCTCGGGCGACGTCAAATACCATCTCGGCACCTCGTCCGACCGCGAGTTCGACGGGGTGAAGGTCCACCTCTCGCTGCTTCCCAACCCCAGCCATCTCGAGGCGGTCAACCCGGTCGTGCTCGGCAAGGCGCGGGCGCAGCAGGTCGCGCGCGGCGACGAGCACGGCAACACGGTGCTTCCCGTCCTCCTCCACGGCGACGCGGCGTTCGCGGGACAGGGGATCGTCGCCGAGATCCTCGCCTTCTCGGGCCTTCCCGGGTACGGCACCGGCGGCACGCTCCACTTCATCATCAACAACCAGGTGGGCTTCACCACCTCGCCGCAATTCGCGCGCTCGTCTCCCTATCCGTCGGACATCGCCAAGTCGGTCCAGGCGCCGATCCTGCACGTCAACGGCGACGATCCGGAGGCGGTGACCTTCGCCTGCAAGCTCGCCATCGAGTTCCGCCACGCCTTCCACCGCGACATCGTCATCGACATGTGGTGCTACCGCCGCTTCGGCCACAATGAGGGCGACGAGCCGAGCTTCACCCAGCCGCTCATGTACGACGCCATCCGCCAGCACCCGCCTGTTTCGGAGCTGTACGGCAAGCGCCTGGTCGAGGAAGGCGTGATCGGCCCGGAGTGGCTCGAGGCGCAGGTCGCCTCGTTCACGGCCCAGCTCGAGGAGGAGTTCGAGGCGGCCAAGACCTACCTTCCCAACAAGGCCGACTGGTTCGAGGGCCGCTGGGCGGGCCTCGGCCGCCCCGAGACGCCGGAGACGGAGCGCCGCAACGTCGACACCGCGATCGGCGAGGACGTGTACGAGGAGGTCGGCCGCATCCTCACCAACGTCCCGGAGGGACTCACCGTCCACAAGACGCTGCAGCGGATCATCGACGCGCGGCGCGCCATGTTCGAGAGCGGCAGCGGCTTCGACTGGGCGACCGCCGAGGCGCTCGCCTTCGGCAGCCTCGTGCGCGAAGGCTCGCAGGTCCGCCTCTCCGGCCAGGACAGCGGTCGCGGCACGTTCAGCCAGCGCCATTCGGTCTGGGTCGACCAGCAGGACGGCCATAAGTACATCCCGCTCTGCCACGTCGGCCCGGGCCGCTTCGAGGTGCGCGACAGCCCCTTGTCCGAATTCGGCGTGCTCGGCTTCGAGTACGGTTACGCGCTCTCGGACCCGCGCACGCTCGTCCTGTGGGAAGCGCAGTTCGGCGATTTCGCCAACGGCGCGCAGGTGATTATCGACCAGTTCATCTCGTCGGGCGAGTCGAAGTGGCTGCGCGCCAACGGCCTCGTCATGCTGTTGCCCCACGGCTACGAAGGGCAGGGGCCGGAGCATTCGTCGGCGCGCCCGGAGCGCTACCTGCAGCTCTGCGCCGAGGACAATATGCAGGTCGCGAACTGCACCACGCCGGCCAATTACTTCCACATCCTCCGCCGCCAGATGCACCGCGATTTCCGCAAGCCGCTGGTGATCATGACGCCCAAGTCGCTGCTCCGGCACAAGCTCGCGGTGTCGACCAAGGCCGATTTCCTCGGCGACAGCCATTTCCGGCGCCTGCTCTCCGACCCCGCCGGCCCGGCAGACGCGGACGTGCGCCGGCTCGTCCTCTGCTCTGGCAAGGTCGCCTACGAGTTGCTGGACGCGCGCGACCATGCCGGCGACCGCGCGACCTCGATCGTCCGCGTCGAGCAGCTCTATCCCTTCCCGGCCGAGCCGCTGGTCGAGCGCCTCAAGCGCATGCCGAACCTCGAGGAGGTCGTCTGGGCGCAGGAGGAGCCGAAGAACCAGGGCTATTGGCATTTCGTCGAAGACCCGCTCGAGCAGTGCCTCGCGGAAGCGGGCGCTCGGCCGAAGCGGGCGACCTATGCGGGCCGCCCCTCCTCGGCGTCGCCGGCGACGGGGCTTGCGAAGCGCCACGCCAGCGAGCAGGCGGATCTCATCGCCGAGGCGCTCGGCCACCCCACCACCGCAGCCGCGCCGCAGCGCAAGGCCGGATAGAAGGCCGGAAGGTAGAAGGAATAACATGGCGACCGACGTCTCCGTCCCCACGCTCGGGGAATCGATCACCGAAGCGACGCTCGGCCAATGGCTGAAGAAGCCGGGCGAGGCGGTGAAGGCCGACGAGCCGATCGCCAGCCTCGAGACTGACAAGGTCGCCGTCGAGGTGCCTTCGCCCGTGGCCGGCACGATGGGCGAGCAGCTTGTCAAGGAAGGCGACACGGTGGCGGTCGGCGCCGTGATCGCGCGGGTGGAAGCGGGCGGAGGCACCTCTGCGGCCGCTCCCGCCGCCCAGCCGCAGGCCGCCGCGCCGCCGGCCTCCACCCCAGTCAATCCCGACGGCCCCGGCGAGAATGTCGCGGTGCGCAGCGAGGAGGATGAGGGGGAGGGGAGCAACCTTACCTTGTCGCCGTCGGTGCGCCGGCTCGTCCTCGAGCTCGGCGTCGACCCGTCCCGCATCCGCGGCACCGGCAAGGACGGCCGCCTCACCAAGGACGACGTCCTAGCCGCCGCGCGCGACCAGAAGGCCCCCGAGCCCGCGTCCGCGCCGCCCCCTCCCCCTCCGCCCTCTGCCCCGGCCGGGTCGGGTGAGCGCCGCGAAGAGCGGGTGCGGATGACGCGTCTCCGCCAGACCGTCGCCCGCCGCCTCAAGGAGGCGCAGAACACCGCCGCGATGCTCACCACCTTCAACGACGTCGACATGACGGCGGTGATGGAGGCGCGGAATCGCTACAAGGATCTGTTCGAGAGGAAGCACCAGATCCGCCTCGGGTTCATGAGCTTCTTCGTGAAGGCGGCGGTGCTGGCGGCGAAGGACGTGCCCTCGGTCAACGCCTACATCGAAGGCGACGAGATCGTGTACCACGATTATGTCGACGTCTCGGTGGCGGTGTCGGCGCCGAACGGGCTCGTCGTCCCGGTCATCCGCGACGCCGACAAATTGAGCTTCGCCGAGATCGAGAAGACGATCGCCGACTTCGGCAAGCGCGCCAAGGCCGGCACCCTCACCATGGCCGACATGGCTGGCGGCACCTTCACCATCTCCAACGGCGGCGTCTTCGGCTCGCTTATCTCGACGCCGATCATCAACCCGCCCCAGTCGGCGGTGCTCGGCATGCACCGGATCGAGGAGCGGCCGGTCGTCCTGAACGGCCAGATCGTGGCGCGGCCGATGATGTACCTCGCCTTGAGCTACGACCACCGCCTCGTCGACGGCCGCGAGGCCGTCACCTTCCTCGTACGCATGAAGGAAGCGATCGAGGATCCGACGCGGCTCCTCATCGATCTCTAGGATAGAAACGAATGGCAGAGACTGAATTCGACGTGATCGTGATCGGGGCCGGCCCCGGCGGCTATGTGGCCGCGATCCGGGCGGCGCAGCTGGGGCTGAAGACGGCGTGCGTGGAGAGCCGCGAGACGCTGGGCGGCACCTGCCTCAACGTCGGCTGCATCCCCTCCAAGGCTTTGCTCCACGCCTCCGAGCTGTTCGAGGAGGCCAACCACGGCACGCTCGCCAAATGGGGCGTCAAGGTCGGCCAGGTCGAGCTCGACCTCGACGCCATGCATGGCGGGCGCAAGGAAGCCGTCTCGGGCCTCACCAAGGGCATCGAGTTCCTGTTCAAGAAGAACAAGGTGACGTGGCTCAAGGGGCAGGGGCGCTTCACCGCCAAGGACCGGCTCGACGTCGCCGGCACCGAATATACGGCCAGGAACTTCGTCATCGCCACCGGGTCCTCGGTAACGCCGCTGCCGGGCGTCGAGATCGACCAGGAGCGGATCGTCGATTCCACCGGCGCGCTCGAGCTGCCGAAGGTGCCGGGCCACCTCGTCGTGATCGGCGGCGGCGTCATCGGCCTCGAGCTCGGCTCGGTCTGGAAACGGCTGGGTGCGAAGGTCACCGTCGTCGAGTTCCTCGACCAGATCCTCCCCGGCATGGACGGAGAGGTCCGCAAGGAAGCGAACAAGATCTTCAAGAAGCAGGGCTTCGAGTTCCGCCTCGGCACCAAGGTCACCGGCGCGGAGCGCAAGGGAGACACCGTCACCCTCACCGTCGAGCCCGCCGCCGGCGGCGCGGCGGAGACGATCGACGCCGACGTGGTCCTCGTCTCGATCGGCCGCCGGCCGAACACCGACGGGCTCGGCCTCGAAGCGGCCGGTGTACAGGTCAACAAGCGCGGCCAGATCGAGGTCGACCACGATTTCCGCACCGCCGTCCCCGGCATCTACGCGATCGGCGACGTCACGCCCGGCCCGATGCTCGCCCACAAGGCGGAGGACGAGGGCGTCGCGGTCGCCGAGATTCTCGCCGGCCAGGTCGGCATCGTCAATCACGACGTCATCCCGAGCGTCGTCTACACCTTCCCGGAGATCGCCGGCGTCGGCCTCACCGAGGAGCAGGCGAAGGAGCAGGGCGAGGTCAAGGTCGGCAAGTTCCCGATGATGGCGAACAGCCGCGCCAAGACCAACCGCGAGACCGACGGCTTCGTGAAGATCATCGCCGACGCCAGGAGCGACCGGGTGCTCGGGGTGTGGATCATCGCCTCCCTCGCCGGCACGATGATCGCCCAGGCCGCCCAGGCGATGGAGTTCGGCGCCACGTCGGAGGACATCGCCTACACCTGCCACGCCCACCCGACCCATTCGGAGGCGGTCAAGGAAGCGGCGATGGCGGTCACCGGCAAGCCGATCCACATCTGAGGTCCGGACCCTGAACCGCTCGCCCATCGCCGCCGCGGTCCTGGCCGCCCTCCTCCTCGCCGCGTGCGGCGGGCCGAAGGCGCTGACGCTGCCGACGGACCCCATCGACCGCGCCGCGACGTGCGGAGTCGTCGCGACGGCGTCCGCGCGGCGGCAGACGGCCGATATCCAGGCATCGCTGCCCATCGCCGCCGAGGGCCGCATTCTTCACTACGCCCTCCTCGGCGCTTCCGCCGACGGCGGCTTCTCGAGCGCTACGGCCGGCGCGATCATCAAGCGCATGCCGGCCCTTGAGCCAGAGATCACCGCCGGCAAGTGGCAGGCGCTGGCGCCGGCCTGCGACGCCGCCTTCCCCGAGGCGGCGAGCGGCGACGTCACGCTGCCCGCCGACAAGCTCGACGCCGAGCTCGGCTGCCGCGGCCTTGCCCAGTTCGTCGCGACGGCGCTGGAGCCGGCGAAGAGCCGCTATGCCGGGCCGCTGGCCGATTATCGGCGCGTCGCCGGGAAGCTCAGCGACAAGGTCGGCCCGGCGCTCCGGGCGCGCGTCGGCACCGCGCCTGCGGCGGCCCGCGCCGCCGAGGACAAGGCGATGGCGAAGATCGCCCGCGCCGGCTCGCCGGTGGCGGTGCTGGCGGAATGCGCCAAGCGCTTCGGCGCGTGACGCCGCTGCCCCTCCACTTCGTCGACCCGCTGCTGCGCTATCTCGACTGGGCGGGAGTCGCCGTCTTCGCCTTGTCCGGCGCGCTCGTCGCCGCGGTGAAGCGCCAGACGCTCGTCACCTTCGCCTTTTTCGCGGTCGTGACCGGCGTCGGCGGCGGCACGGCGCGGGATCTGCTGATCGGCGCGCCCGTCTTCTGGATGCACGAAAACGCCATCCTCATCATCTGCCTGGCCGCCGCCGTCCTCGTCTGGGCGGTCCCGCGGCGCCTGTGGAACGAGCGCGTCCTGCTGTGGCTCGATGCCGCCGGCCTCGCCGCCTACGCGACCTACGGCGCCGCCAAGGGCCTCGCCTTCGGAGTCGCGCCGTGGCCGGCCTTCGGCATGGGCGTCCTCACCGCCTGCCTCGGCGGGATCATCCGCGACGTGCTGGCGGGCGACCCCTCGATCCTGCTCCGGCCGGAGCTCTACGTCACCGCGGCCGCCCTGTCGGCGGCGCTGACCGTGGGGCTGATCGAAGCCGGCATCAGCCCGCTCGCGGCCGGCGCCATCGCCACGGCGGCGGGATTCGCCCTGCGCGGCGGCGCGATCGCCCGGGGATGGTCACTGCCCGCCTACCGCCGCTAGCCCGATTGCCCGCACGCCCAAAGCGCCATAGGCTCGCGCGATGAGGACCCCGAACTTCCGAAAAACGGCCGCCTTTCTGCTCGCCGCAGGTCTGGCGGCGCCGGGCTTGGCGGCTCAGCCCGCGCCCGCGCCGGCGCCCGAGCCGGACCGCCCGGCGATCGTCGTCGAGGGGCGCCGGGACCAGGCGCGCGCTGTGCGCGAGTTCCTCAACGCGCTGCCTTTCGCCGGCCCCGCCGAGCATATCGCCCGCTTCGAACGCGCGGCCTGCCCGGCGGTGCTCGGCCTGCGCGCCGACCACAATGCCGAGGTCGTCGAGCGCATCCGCAGGGTCGCGCGCGAGGCCGGGATCCCGCTCGGCAAGCCGCAATGCGCGCCGAACGTTCTCGTCCTCGTCACCGCCGACAAGGCGGCGCTGCTCGACGAAATCGCCCGCCGCCACCCCTATCTCGTCGCCAGCCTCACCCGCGGAGAGGTCAAGGCCCTGCAGAAGAGCCCGGCGCCCGACGCGCTATGGCACTTGCGCGAATCGATCGGCGTCGACGGGCGCCTCCTCACGCCCGACGCGGTCGCGGGCGTGGTGATCAACCGCACCACCGAGCGGCCGAGCCGGCTTCGCGACTTCGCCCACCCCACCTTGGCGGGCGCGGTGCTGATCCTGGAGATGCGGGCGCTGACCGGCCTCACGCCGACCCAGGTGGCCGATTACGCCCTGATGCGGGCATTCACCGGCATCGACCCCGCGCGGATTCCGCCGGACAATCCCGGATCGATCCTGAAGCTGCTCGAGACCCCCGTCGGCGGCGAGGTTCCGATCACGCTGACCCGCTGGGACCTGGCGTTCATCCGCTCTTTCTACGGCAGCGACGTCGACCGGTTCGCGCCCGGGCAACGCGGCGAGATCGCTGCCGGGATGAAGAAGGCGCTCGAGCGCGGTGCGGCGGCGGAGCCGGACCCGCGCTGAGCCTATAGCGGAGTGCCGCGCCAGGCCGCGTCGAGCGGCAGCGGCTCCGCGGGCACGTCCACGGCCGGGGCGAGGGGCCGCTGCCACAGGCCCACGTCCAGCCAGCGTCCCAGCTTGTAGCCGACCTTCCGGTACGTCCCGGCATGGCCGAAGCCGAGCCGCTCGTGAAGCCGCACGCTCGGCGGGTTGGGAAGCGCGATGGCGGCGATCGCCTGGGTGTAGCCCTGCGCTTCCAGCAGCCGCAGCAACGGCCCGTAGAGGGCGGTGCCGAGGCCCCGTCCCGATGCCTCCGGAGCGAGGTAGACGGTGGTTTCGACGGCGAAGCGGTAGGCGGCGCGCGGGCGGAACGGGCAGGCATAGGCGTAGCCGTCGATGCCGCCGTCCTCGCGCTCCGCGACCAGCCACGGATAGGCGCCGGCTACCGCTTCGATGCGGGCGCGCATGTCGGCCGCCGACGGTGCATCGAGCTCGAAGGTGACGGCGCTTGTCGCGACGTAATGCGCGTAGATCGCCGCCACCGCCGCCGCGTCTTCCGGCGTGGCGGCGCGCAGCCTCACCGGGCGAACATCCCCATTAGCCAGGCGAAGAAGCCGCTTGGCGCGGCGCGCGGTGCGTCTCCGTTCGCATCCGCAGGCGCGCATTCGAGGCAGCGCGCCTGGATGGCGGGGCCGGAGACGAGGCGCCCGACGTCGCCAAGTGCCTGCGCCAGCTGCAGCCGCGGCTTCATCGCGATGCGGCTGAAGGCGTCCGTCGCCTCGCCCCTGTCGTCATCCTTGTTGACGAGGCCGTCGATGATCGAGTCGGCGAAGCTTGGCTGCTTCTCCAGCCAGTCCGGCTTGGCGTCCTTGGGGTCGATATGGGCGCGGCGCGCCGCCTCGGCGATGGCGTCGCCGAGGCTGCCGAACTGGTCGACGAGGCCGAGCTGGCGCGCGGTCCCGCCGTCCCACACGCGGCCCTGCGCGATCTGGTTCACGCGCTCGACCGGCAGGTGTCGGGCGTTGGAGACGAGGGCGAGGAAGCGCCGGTAGGTGCCCTCGACGCCGAGCTGGATCATCTGTCCGGCGGCGGGCGACGGGCCCTTCATCAGGTCCGGCTCGCCCGACAGCGGCGTCGTCTTGACGCCGTCGGCGCCGATGCCGAGCTTGGCGAGGCTGCCCTGGAAGCTCGGCAGGATGCCGAACACGCCGATCGAGCCGGTGATCGTCGAGGGCTCGGCGAAGATCCTGTCGCCCGCTGTCGAAACCCAATAGCCGCCTGAGGCGGCGACGCTGCCCATCGACACCACCACCGGCAGGCCCTGCGCCTTGGCCGCGATCAGCGCCTGGCGGATGCGTTCCGACGCGAGCGCCGAGCCGCCGGGGGAATCCACCCGCAGGACGAGCGCCTTCAGCCGGCCGCGGCGCAGCCCCTTCTCCAGCGCCTTGACGATCGTCTCGGCGCCGGCGCGGCCGGGCCCCGCCTCGCCGTCGACGATCTCGCCGGCGACGGTGACGATGCCGATATTGCCGCCATCCTCGCTCGCCGGATTGCTCTCCACCCAGGCGCGGTACGGGATGCGGCGGAAGCTGTCCGGCAGCGCCTTGTCCCGGACGCCGCTGATCTGCGCGACCCGCCGGCCGAACGCCTCCCGGTCCGCGACATGATCGACCAAGCCCGCCGCCAGCGCCGCCTTGGCGAGGTCGCCGCCGCTCGCCTGGACCCGCGCGGGCGTGTCGGCGACATAGGCCCCGACCTGCGCCTTCGGCCGCGCCCGCGCGACATTCTCCTGCCACGTCGACCACAAGGCGCCCGCCAGCGCCTGCGCATTCTCCCGCGCATCGGGCGACATGTCGTTGCGGATGAACGGCTCGACCGCCGCCTTGTAGGTGCCGACGCGGTAGACGTTCGCCGTCACCCCCAATTTGTCCAGCAGGCCCTTGTAATAGAGGTTGGTGTGGCCGGGGCCGGTGATCAGCACCCCGCCCATCGGGCTCAGCCACACTTCGCTCGCATGGGCGGCGAGCAGGTAGGAATCGTCGTCATAGGCGGTGGCGTAGGCGAGCACCGGCTTGCCCGCCTTCTTCACCGAGTCGATCGCCGCGCCGGCGTCGGCGAGCGTCGTCTGGCCGCCGCCGGTGAAGATGTCGAGGTCGAGCGCCACCGCCTGCACGCGATCGTCGGTCGCCGCCGCCTCCAGCGCCTTGACGAGGTCGCGCAGCCGCGTCGCGCGGCCGCCGCCCGAGCCGCGCACCACGTCCGCCGCCTTGGCCTGCGACGGCTGCTCGACGATCGGCCCGGAGAGGTCGAGATACAGCGCGCCCTTGTCGCCCGAGCCGACGCTCGGCCGCGCGTTCATCATCCCCCACAGGAAGGTGAAGAAGATCAGCACCAGCAGCAGGACGAGCCCGTCCTTGATCCCGACCAGCAGCCGCCACACCTTGCCCGCGAATCGCATGTTCTTGCCTTTCCTGCCGCCCGGCGGCTTCCGCCCTAGATGAGGCCCCGCCGCTCCGCGGGAAAGGCGAAATTTTCGTCCGCCCCGCCCTTGACCGGCGATGAACGCCCCCTAGATGGAGCATGTCTGGCACTCGCTCCATGCGAGTGCTAACAAAGTTCAACCCGCGGCCGCCGCGCAGCCTATCGGGGGGCAGGCGCGCCGCATCAATATGTAGAGGTGACGCGCATGAACTTTCGACCGCTTCACGACCGGGTGCTCGTGCGCCGCATCGAGGCCGAGGAAAAGACGGCCGGCGGCATCATCATCCCGGACACCGCCAAGGAAAAGCCGCAGGAAGGCGAAGTCATCGCGGCCGGCACCGGCGCCCGCAACGAGGCCGGCGAGGTCCACCCGCTCGAGGTCAAGGCCGGCGACCGGATCCTGTTCGGCAAGTGGTCGGGGACCGAGGTGCGCCTCAACGGCGAGGATCTCCTGATCATGAAGGAGAGCGACATCCTCGGCATCGTCGCCAGCGGCGGCAAGGACGACAGCATCATCACGCACGACGGCGGTAGCTGAGCCCGCCGCGGGTGGAGGCCCGAGCCTCGCACCTGTTCCACCAAATTGAATTTATCCAACCTCATTGAGGAGCAATCAACATGGCAGCGAAAGACGTTCGCTTTTCGCGTGACGCCCGCGAGCGGATCCTCCGCGGCGTCGACATCCTCGCCGACGCGGTGAAGGTCACCCTCGGTCCCAAGGGCCGCAACGTCGTCCTCGACAAGAGCTTCGGCAGCCCCCGCATCACCAAGGACGGCGTCACCGTCGCCAAGGAGATCGAGCTGAAGGACAAGTTCGAGAACATGGGCGCGCAGATGCTGCGCGAGGTCGCGTCGAAGACCAACGACCTCGCCGGCGACGGCACCACCACCGCCACCGTGCTGGCCCAGTCGATCGTTCGCGAGGGCATGAAGTCGGTTGCGGCCGGCATGAACCCGATGGACCTGAAGCGCGGCATCGACCTCGCCGTCACCAAGGTCGTCGAGGACCTGAAGGCGCGCTCGAAGCCGGTCTCCGGCTCCAACGAGATCGCCCAGGTCGGCATCATCTCCGCCAACGGCGACACCGTCGTCGGCGAGAAGATCGCCGAGGCGATGGAGAAGGTCGGCAAGGAAGGCGTCATCACCGTCGAGGAGGCCAAGGGCCTCGAGTTCGAGCTCGACGTCGTCGAGGGCATGCAGTTCGACCGCGGCTACCTCAGCCCCTATTTCATCACCAACCCCGAGAAGATGCAGGTCGAGCTCAGCGACCCCTACATCCTCATCCACGAGAAGAAGCTCTCCAACCTCCAGGCGATGCTTCCGATCCTCGAGGCGGTGGTGCAGTCGGGCCGTCCGCTCCTCATCATCGCCGAGGACATCGAGGGCGAGGCTCTGGCCACCCTCGTCGTCAACAAGCTGCGCGGCGGCCTCAAGGTCGCGGCGGTCAAGGCGCCGGGCTTCGGCGATCGCCGCAAGGCGATGCTCGAGGACATCGCGATCCTCACCAACGGCGAGATGATCAGCGAGGATCTCGGCATCAAGCTCGAGAACGTCACTGTGGGCATGCTCGGCCAGGCCAAGCGCGTCACGATCGACAAGGACAACACGACCATCGTCGACGGTGCCGGCGACGGCGAGCGCATCAAGGCGCGCGTCGAGGCGATCCGCTCGCAGATCGAGAACACCACCAGCGACTATGACAAGGAGAAGCTCCAGGAGCGCCTCGCCAAGCTCGCCGGCGGCGTCGCCGTGATCAAGGTCGGCGGCTCGTCCGAGATCGAGGTGAAGGAGCGCAAGGACCGCGTCGACGACGCGCTCCACGCGACCCGCGCGGCGGTCGAAGAGGGCATCGTCCCCGGCGGCGGCACCGCTCTCCTCTACGCCACCAAGGCGCTCGAGGGCATGAAGGGCACCAACGACGACCAGACCCGCGGCATCGACATCGTCCGCCGCGCTCTGCAGTCGCCGATCCGCCAGATCGCCGAGAATGCCGGCCATGACGGCGCCGTCGTCGCCGGTAAGCTGATCGACGGGTCAGACCAGACGATCGGCTTCAACGCCCAGACTGAGGTGTACGAGAACCTCGTCCAGGCCGGCGTGATCGACCCGACCAAGGTCGTCCGCACCGCCCTCCAGGACGCGGCGTCTGTCGCCGGTCTCCTCATCACCACCGAAGCGGCGGTGAGCGAGGCTCCGGAAGACAAGCCCGCGGCCGGCGGCGGCATGGGCGGCGGCGGCATGGGCGGCATGGGCGGCATGGACTTTTAAGTCCGTCCGACTCCAGGTGCGGGCTTTGCCCGCGCCGTCCAGAGCGCCGAGGCGCAATGCAAAGGAAGGGCCGGGGAGCGATCCCCGGCCCTTCTCGTTTCCGCGCGCCGCTTGACAGCATCGGAGGCGGGGCCCTCAATGCCAGGAGAGGGCTGCGTCGTGGGAAAGCCGATCCGCAAAGTCTTGCTTCTGGCCGTCCTCGCCCTGGCGCCCCCCGCTTGGGAGCCCGCCTCGGCCTGCTCGTTGGTCGAGGAATATGTCCGCCCGAGCGACTTCGAGCTCGTCCAGATCGCCGACGCCGTCGTCGTGGCGACCGCGCGCGGCGCAGGCCGGAGCGAAGGCGCTGTCGGCACCGTCCGCTTCGAGGTGGGCGAGCGGCTGAAGGGCGGCGCGGCGCCGCAGGTCGAGGTCTACGGGGACGAGCCGCCGTCGCGGCAGCCGGGCGCAATTCTCGTGGGTTATCGGCCGGAGGGACACCAGGGCGTGTGCGACATGCGCATGTTTCGCACCGGGCACCGTTACCTGCTCTTCCTCGAGCGCATGCCGGACGGGCGCATGCGCGCCGAGCATGCCTTTTCGCGCGCCGACGAGGACTATTCCGGAAGGCGCGATCCGTGGGTCGCCATGATCCGGCGCTACGCGGCGCTGCAGGCGAAGGCCCCGCCGATGGAGCAGATCGCGATCCTCGAACGCATGCTGGAGACCGGCCGCGACTCCTCCGGCGCCCCCGTGTCCCGCGAGGAAGCCAGCGGCATAACCGAGCATCTGGCTTCGCTTTCCCCCTATAAGCCCACGCCTTACCTGCTCTCCGCCTTTGCCGCGCTGGAGGGCGGGGACCCCCGCGCGCGGGCCGGTCCGTCCTCCGCTCCAGGCCCCGAAGCGGCAGCGCGGCAGCTTCTCGCGCAGGAGCGAAGCTATGGCCATGACGCTCTCGGCGAGGCGCGACGCCGAATCCTCGTCGCGCTCGTCAATGGGGACCATCCCGACGCGCGGCCGCTGTTCGAGCGGCTCGCCGCGGCGACTCCTCCAGACCCCTCTACGGCTGGCCTCGTCGTCCGTTATTTCGCCCAGAACGGCGCCTACGGGCGGGCATTCGCCTGGATCGAGACGCGGCTCATGGCCGCGCTTCCCCTCCTCGATGCGCGGGCGGCCAAGCGGCTGATCGGCGACGTCGCCAAGGCGCAGGGCGGCGACGAAGGCAGCGAGCGCTGGCGCAGCGACCCGCATGCGGCCGCGGCCTGGCCGGAGCTCGCCCTCTCCCTCTATTGGTACCAGGTGCGCAGGTCCGGCGCGGACGATGCCATTGGCTTCGGCGACGCGATCCGCGCGCTTTCCTACCCGGGTCCCCGTGCACGGCCGCCGCTGACGCTGGCCCTGGCCCACGATTATGCCGGCGGAGTCGCCGAGTGGGCGGTGGCAGAGTTGCGGGACGCCGCGAAGCGCCGTGCCTGGGAGGCGCTCCCGGCCAAGGAGCGTGAAGGCGCGGAGGATCCCGCCTTGCTCCCGCTGCGGGTCCTCCTCGCCGGATGGACGGCGGACAATGCCAAGGTCGTCCGCGAGCTCTACTGTCAAAGCGAAGCCCGCCGGCTCTTGCTCATCGACACGCTCGGCGAGGAGGCCGGCACCCTCTACGGCGCCATGCTGGCGGACATGGCGGCGAGCGACCTCTCCGCGGAGGCGCGGGACCGGCTTGCGCACGCCACGCTCAAATATGCCGCGCGCGAGGGCAGGATGATCGACGCCGGCGACGTCGAGAAGGGACTGCTCCCCAGGATCGTCGCGCGGGAGCGCGTGCCGGGCGCGGCGATGACCTGCCCCGCCCCGCCGCGCTAGGCCTCGGGTCGCCTACGCCCCGTTGCCTACATCCTCGTCGTCGTCCGAATCCTCGCCGTTGCCGAGCGAGGCATTGTCGCTCGCAACGAGGCTGTCGGGAGAAGTGTCCATCGCGGCGGTGTTGGCGAGGGCGGCATTCTCCTCCGCCGTCGGCACGTTCGGATCGCTCTTCTTGCCGCAGCTCGCAAGCGTCAGGGCGGCGGCGGCGAGAAGGGCGGCGGCGATGGTCTTGTGCATGACGGTCTCCCCTGTTGACGCGCCGAGACTGCCCGACCCGGGCGCAAAGAAAAAGGGGCCGCGTCCCGTTGCGGAACGCGGCCCCTTCGTCAGCCGATCGGCGAGGCCGGGATTACGGTCCAGGCTGATCCAGCCCGGACGATCCCGGCCCTGCGATTAGTGGCTCGCCTTGTGGGCGGTGTTGGTCGTCGTCGTGGTCGTCGCCGACATATTGCCCGAAGCGGCCGTGTTGGCGGTCGCGGTCGTGCCGTTGGTGGCGGCGGCGCCGACGTTGCCGCCGGTCGTGTTGGACGTGGTGTTGGTGGTCGTCGTCGTCGTGTTGGCGTCGATCACCGCGGCGTTGACGTCGATGCCCGCCGTGTTGGCGGTGGCGTTGAGGTCGGCCGTGTTGTTGGTGTCGGCGGTCTTGGGGCCGCAGGCGGCGACGCCGAGAGCGGCGACGGCGACGGTGACGAAAGCGATCTTCTTCATGGCATTGCCCTCCTTGCTGGAGCGATATGGTTGCGCCGGGCGAGGTACCGCTCCACAGCGAGAACGGCGACCGGCGGAAGCGGGATTTACGGGAGCCGGAGCGGTATGTCTACTCCCGCACTTAGGTTTGCGGCGAGCCGAGTGCCTTGACCCGGATATAAAGACTTCTTTATATCCTTAACTATGCCTGCCGCCGCCGAAATTTTCCGTTCGCTCGCCGATCCGACGCGGCTGCGGATTCTCAACCTGCTGCGGGCGATGGAGCTTTCGGTGGGCGAGCTCGCGCAGGTTCTGGGGCAGAGCCAGCCGCGAGTCTCGCGCCACGTGCGAATCCTCATCGAGGCGGGGCTTGCCGAGCGGCGCAAGGAGGGCAGCTGGGTTTTCCTCAGCCTCGGCGGCCGCGACAGGGTCGAGCCGCTGTTCCAGACCCTGGATCGCTGGGCCGAGAAGGACGGCGAGGACCCCTGGGCGGTCGCCGACGCCGCCCGGCTCGCCGCCGTGCGATCCGATCGCGCCGCTGCCGCGGAACGCTATTTCGCGGCCCGCGCCCGCGACTGGGACCGGATCCGCTCGCTCCACGTCGCCGAGAGTGAGGTTGAGGCGGCGATCGGACGCGCGCTCTCCGATCGTCCGGTCGGCAGGCTCGTCGATGTCGGCACCGGCACCGGGCGGATGCTCGAGCTGTTCGCCGCATCCGCCGATCACGCCCTGGGCGTGGACCGCTCGCCGGAAATGCTTCGGCTCGCCCGCGTGAAGCTGTCGCAGGCGGGGCTCGGCGCGGAGCTGCGCCAGGGCGACATGTACGCGCTGCCGCTGCCGGCCGGAGCCGCCGACACGGTCATCATCCACCAGGTGCTCCATTACGCGCAGCAGCCTTCCGCCGCGATTGCCGATGCCGCCCGCCTGCTCGCGCCCGGCGGCAGGCTGCTCGTCGTCGATTTCGCGCCCCACGAGCGTGAGGAGCTGCGGACCGCAGACGCGCACCTCCGCCTCGGCTTCGCCGACGAGACCATGCTCGCCTATCTCGAGGCGGCGGGGCTCGAGGGCGAGGTGGTCGAGCATCTCGAGGGCGGCGAGCTCACGGTCACCATCTGGGTCGGCACGCGCGCCGCCCAGCAGCTGAAAGTCGTCGCATGAGCCCCGGTATCGCCCATTGGCGCGAGCCACTGTTCGCCGAAGTCGCCGGCGACATCGCCGTGAGCTTCGAATTCTTCCCGCCCAAGACGGAGAAGATGGAGGCGACCTTGTGGGAGAGCGTGAAGACGCTCGAGCCGCTCCAGCCCCGTTTCGTCTCGGTCACCTACGGCGCCGGCGGCTCGACGCGCGAACGCACCCACAATACGGTCGTGCGCATCGCCCGGGAGACCAGCCTCGCGCCCGCCGCCCATCTCACCTGCGTTGCCGCGAGCCGGGGCGAAATCGACGATATCGCCCGGGCCTATTGGGACTCGGGTATCCGCCACATCGTCGCGCTGCGCGGCGACCCGCCCGAGCAGGGCAGGGCGTTCGAGCCCCACCCCGACGGCTATCGCAACGCCGCCGACTTGGTGGCCGGCCTGAGGCGCGTCGCGCCCTTCCAGATCTCGGTCGCAGCCTATCCCGAATGCCATCCCGAGGCGGCGAATCGGCAGGCCGACATCGACAACCTGCGGCGCAAGATCGACGCCGGCGCCGACCGGGCGATCACCCAATTCTTCTTCTCGCCCGATTGCTTCTTCCGCTTCCGCGACGCGGTCGCGGGGGCGGGAATTGAGGCCGAGCTGGTGCCGGGCATCCTCCCCGTCTCGAACGTCACCCAGACCCGCAAGTTCGCCGCCGCCTGCGGCGCCGCCATACCGCCCTGGATGGACCGGCTGTTCGAGGGGCTGGACGATCTCCCCGCCGCCCGCCAGCTCGTCGCCGCGACGATCGCCGCGGAGCTGTGCGGCCAGCTCTACGCCGGCGGCGTCCGCCAATTCCACTTCTACACGCTGAACCGCGCCGAGCTCGCCTACGCGATCTGCCACCTGCTCGGCCTCCGCCCCAGCGCCCCTGCCCAGGAGCAAGCCGCATGACCGCCCGCCACCGACTTCAGCAGGAGGCCGCGAAGCGCATCCTCCTCACCGACGGCGCCTTCGGCACCGAGATCCAGAACCGCAAGCTCGCGGAGGCAGACTATCGCGGCAGCCTCGATCTGGCGCGCGACCAGAAGGGCAATAACGACATCCTCGCCCTTACCCGGCCGGAGGTGACGGACTCGATCACCCGCGCCTATCTCGACGCGGGCTCCGACATCGTCTCCACCAACACGTTCAGCGCCAACCGGATCAGCCAGGCTGATTACGGCGCGGAAGCCCTCGTCGCCGACATCAACCGCGAGAGCGCCCGCATCGCCCGCCGCGCCGCCGACGATTATGCCGCCCGCGACGGCCGCCCCCGCTTCGTCGCCGGCGCGATCGGCCCCACCAACAAGACGCTGTCGCTCTCTCCCAACGTCAACGATCCGGGCTATCGCGAGATCGATTTCGACGGGCTGAAGGACGTCTATGTCGAGCAGGCGGCGGCGCTCATCGAGGGCGGAGTCGATTTCCTGCTCATCGAGACGATCTTCGACACGCTGAACGCCAAGGCCGGCATCGTCGCGGCGATGGAGGCGGCGGAGGCGGCGGGCCGCGACGTGCCGCTGATGATCTCGATGACGATCACCGATCTTTCCGGCCGCAACCTCTCCGGCCACACGGTCGAGGCCTTCTGGTACGCGGTGCGCCACGCGCGGCCGGTGACGATCGGCCTCAACTGCTCGTTCGGCGCGCAGCAGCTGCGGCCCCACGTCCAGGCCCTCTCCGCCGTCGCCGACACCTTGCTGATGGCCTATCCGAACGCCGGCCTGCCCAACGATCTCGGCGCCTATGACGAGCGGCCGGAGCAGACCGCCGCCTATATCCGCGGCTGGGCCGAGCAGGGGCTCGTCAACATCGTCGGCGGCTGCTGCGGCTCGACTCCCGCCCACATCCGCGCCATCGCAGAGGCAGCGGTAGGGCTCCCGCCGCGCCGACTTCCGAAACCGCCCACCGTCACCCGCCTCGCCGGCCTCGAGCCGATGACCATCGCCGCGTAACCGTCCCGCAGGCGTCACCCCGGACTTGATCCGGGGTCCACCTTCTCTTGCCGCAGCGGATGAGAAGAAGGTGGATGCCGGGTCAAGTCCGGCATGACGACGCAACGAATCGAACAGACAGAGACATATGGCCACCGCTTTTCAGCCCGAACCCGATACCGCCCCGCGCGCCACCTTCGTCAACATCGGCGAGCGCACCAACGTCACCGGCTCGGCGCGGTTCAAGAAGCTGGTGATGGCCGGCGACTATGCCGCCGCCGTCGAGGTCGCGCGCCAGCAGGTCGAGAACGGCGCCCAGGTCATCGACGTCAACATGGATGAGGGCCTGCTCGACGCCGAGCATGCCATGACCACCTTCCTCAAGCTCATCGCCGCCGAGCCCGACATCGCCCGCGTGCCGGTGATGGTCGACAGCTCCAAGTGGAGCGTGATCGAGGCGGGGCTGAAATGCGTCTCCGGCAAGCCGATCGTCAATTCGATCAGCATGAAGGAAGGCGAGGAGGAGTTCCTCCGCTACGCCCGCAAGGTCCGCAATTACGGGGCCGCCGTGGTCGTCATGGCGTTCGACGAGGTCGGCCAGGCCGACACAAAGCAGCGCAAGGTCGAGATTTGCGAGCGCGCCTACAATCTCCTTGTCGGCGACGGCTTCCCGCCTGAGGACATCATCTTCGATCCCAACATCTTCGCCGTCGCCACCGGCATCGACGAGCACCGCCGCTACGCCCTCGATTTCATCGAGGCGTGCCGCGAGATCAAGGCGCGCTGCCCGCACGTCCACCTCTCCGGCGGCCTGTCGAACTTGAGCTTCAGCTTCCGCGGCAACGAGCCTGTGCGCCGGGCGATGCACTCGGTCTTCCTCTACCACGCCATCCCTGCCGGATTGGACATGGCGATCGTCAACGCCGGCCAATTGGACGTCTACGACACGATCGACCCGGAGCTGCGCGAGGCCTGCGAAGACGTCATCCTCGACCGCCGCGACGACGCCACCGAGCGGCTCGTCGACCTCGCCGAGAAATATCGCGGCTCCGATCCCGTCCGCGAGAAGGCCGAGGCGGAATGGCGCGGCTGGGACGTCTCGAAGCGTCTCGAGCATGCGCTGGTGAAGGGCATCGACGCCTTCGTCGTCGAGGACACGGAGGAGGCCCGCCTCCAGGCCGAGCGTCCGATCCACGTCATCGAGGGGCCGCTGATGGACGGCATGAACGTCGTCGGCGACCTGTTCGGCGCCGGCAAGATGTTCCTGCCCCAGGTCGTCAAATCCGCCCGCGTCATGAAGAAGGCCGTCGCCCACCTCATCCCCTATATCGAGGCGGAGAAGGAGAAATCCGGCGCGACCCAGGGCAAGGGCAAGGTCGTCATGGCGACCGTCAAGGGCGACGTCCACGACATCGGCAAGAACATCGTCGGCGTCGTCCTCCAGTGCAACGGCTTCGAGGTCATCGACCTCGGCGTCATGGTGCCCTGGCAGGCGATCCTGCAGGCCGCGAACGAGAATCAGGCGGACATGATCGGCCTCTCCGGCCTCATCACGCCCTCATTGGACGAGATGGTCACCGTCGCATCCGAGATGCAGCGCGAAGGCATGAGCCTGCCGCTCCTCATCGGCGGCGCCACCACCAGCAAGGCGCACACGGCGCTGCGCATCGACCAGGCCTATGATGGGCCCGTCATCCACGTCCTCGACGCCAGCCGCGCCGTCGGCGTCGCCTCCTCGCTCGTCTCCGACACCCAGCGCGATCCGCTCGTCGCCCGCACCGCCGAGGAATATGACCAATTGCGCATCTCGCGCGCCCGCAGCGGCCAGAACGAGCTCGCCACCCTCGCCGAGGCCCGCGCCAATGCTTTCGCCTACGATCCCGACGGCAAGGCTCCGCCGCCGCTCCGCCCCGGCCTCCACCACTACGGCGAATGGCCGCTCCGCGACCTGCGCGCCTCGATCGACTGGACCCCCTTCTTCCGCGCCTGGGAATTGGCCGGCAACTACCCCGCGATCCTCGATGACGACGTGGTGGGCGAAAGCGCCCGCGCCCTGTTCAAGGACGCCGAGGCCATGCTCGACCGGATCATCTCCGAGCATTGGATCACCCCGCGCGGCACGGTCGGCCTGTGGCGCTGCCGGCGCGAGGGCGACGACGTCCTCATCCTCGCCTCGAACGAGGAGACCCGCATTCCCTTCCTGCGCCAGCAGGTGAAGAAGCGCGAAGGCCGGCCCAACATGTGCCTCGCCGATTTCATCGATCCCGAGGGCGAGGACTGGATCGGCGGCTTCGCCGTCGGCATCCACGGCCTCGAGCCGCACCTCGCCCGCTTCAAGGCCGAGAACGACGATTATTCGGACATCCTTCTGAAGGCGCTCGCCGACCGTCTCGCCGAGGCCTTCGCCGAAGTCCTCCACGCCCATGTCCGCGAGTCGGTCTGGGGCTATGCCGGCACCGAGCATCTCACCAACCAGCAGCTCATCCGCGAGAAATATGTCGGCATCCGCCCGGCGCCCGGCTACCCGGCCTGCCCGGACCACAGCCTCAAGCCCGCCTTGTTCGAGATGCTTGGGGGCCACCCGGCCGACGTGACGCTCACCGACAATTTCGCGATGCTCCCGACGTCCGCCGTCTCCGGCTTCTATTTCGCCCATCGCGACAGCCAGTATTTCGGCGTCGCCCGCATCGGCCGCGACCAGCTCGAAGATTATGCGGCACGGCGCGGCGTCGGCATCGAGGATGCGGAGCGCTGGCTGAGGCCGAACCTCGATTGAGCCGGCGAGGTGGGGAGGGCGCGATGGCCAGCCTGGGTCACGGTCGTGCCGCCCTCGCGGCCCTGACGCTGGCCCTCGCCGGCACCGGCGCGGCGCAGACCCAAGTGCCGCCGGGGTCCAATCCCATCATTCGCGACCGCTTCACCGCCGATCCCGCGCCGCTCGTCGTCGGCAACCGCCTCTACCTCTACACCGGCCACGACGAAGCGCGCGGCGACGAGATGTTCACGATGCGCGAATGGCTCGTCTACTCGACGACCGACATGCGGCATTGGACCTATCACGGCCCGATCATGAACGTCGCCGATTTCAAATGGGCGAAGAAGGATGCCTGGGCCTCGCAGGCGATCCGGAAGAACGGCAGATACTGGTTCTACGCCGCCGTCGAGCATGATGACACCCACCCCGGCAAGGCGATCGGCGTCGCGGTCTCGGACCGGCCGACGGGGCCGTTCGTTGACGCCAAGGGCTCCGCCCTCGTCACCAACGAGATGACGCCGAAGGGAACGCACAGCTGGGAGGATATCGACCCGACCGTCTTCACTGACGCCGACGGCACCACCTGGATCGCCTGGGGGAACCGCCAATGCTACCTCGCGCGGCTCAAGCCGAACATGATCGAATTGGACGGCCCGATCGCCGAGATCACGCCGCCGCATTTCGAGGAGGGGCCGTGGCTGCACAAACACGGCCGCCTCTACTACCTCACCTACGCCTCGCTCGACCGGTCGCGCGACCAGGCCGAGAAGGTGTCCTACGCCACCGCACCCACGATCCGCGGCCCCTGGACCTACCGCGGCGAGCTGACCGGATCGGCCAAGGGCAGCTTCACGATCCATCCCGGTATCGCCCGGTTCAAGGGGCAATGGTATCTGTTCCTCCACAATGCCTCGCTCTCGATCGGCGACCGGCACGGCGGGCTCGGCCGCCGCGCGGTGACGGTCGAATATCTGCGCTACAACCGTGACGGAACGATGAGGCCGGTCGTCCAGACCGACGCCGGCGTCTCCGTCCCGCCGCCACGCTGAATGGGAGATTTGCCGATGTCCCTCCGTGAGAGACTTTCCGGCGGGCGCCTCGCCGCCTTCGCCGCGGCCATCCTCGTCGCCCTTGCCGCCCCCGCCCAGGCGCAGGACGACAGGATGGTCCCGATCGCCGTCCCGGCCCAGCCGGACGCGATCGTGCTCGGCACCGGTCCGCTGCCCGGCGCCACCGCGCCGGAGGCCTGGCACAGCCAATATGGCAGCGTCTTCGCCCGCAACGTCACCGTCGCGACGCTCACGCCCTTCCTGCCCGCGCCGGGCAAGGCGAACGGCACGGCGGTGATCGTCGCGCCCGGCGGCGGCTTTCGCACCCTGTCGATGGAAAATGAGGGCTGGAACGTCGCCCGCGCCCTCGCCGCCCGGGGAGTCGCGGCCTTCGTGCTCAAATACCGGCTCATCCAGACGCCGCCCGACATGGCGGGCTTCGAGCGGTCGATGCGCGCCATGTTCTCGGGCGCGGCGCGGCCGCCGCAAAGGTCGCCGGAGCAGGCGATGGCCGATCTCGCGCCGCAGATCGCCGACGCCCGTGCCGCCTTCGCCCTCGTCCGCGCCCGCGCCGCCCAGTGGCGGGTCGATCCCGGCCGCATCGGCATGGTCGGTTTCTCGGCCGGGGCGATGCTGACCATGGCGACCACGCTCGCCGGCGAGGACGCGAAGCCCGCCTTCATCGGCATCGTCTACGGCCCGCTCGCGCCCGTCGCGGTGCCGCCCGACGCGCCGCCCCTGTTCGTCGCGCTCGCCGCCGACGATCCGTTGTTCGGCAATGGCGGCACCGGCCTCATCGACAGCTGGCGCGCCGCGAAACGGCCGGTCGAGTTCCACCTCTACGAGCAGGGCGGCCACGGCTTCGGCATGTACCAAAAGCCGACCACCAGCACCGGCTGGTTCGACGCCTTCGCCCGCTGGCTCGCCATGCACGGCTGGCTTCGCCGAACGGGCCCGGCGAGCGGCTAGGCCCGCCGCCCCCGCCGCCCCCGATACAGGACGCATTGCGGAACCCTGCGCGAGACCATAACCACGTCACCGGGTGCCGGCACCGGCAAGGGGGGATTTCGGCGTGACTGAGCAGCGTGAGGGCACGGCGCGTCCGGATCCGGCTGTCGAACCCGTGCGCCCGGGGCCCGAAGCCGCGCCCGAAACGCAGGATCAACCGGGGAGCGACATGGAAATCCACAGGCCGAAGGCGGCGCACAGCTGGCGCGAGTTCCTGGTCGAGATCGGGACGATCGTGCTCGGCATCCTGATCGCGCTCGGCCTCGAACAATCGATCGAGGCGCTCCACGAACGCCGGCTCGCGCACGAGGCCCAGGAGGCGATCGACGCCGAAATGCGCGGCGACCTCGATCTCATCGCCGAGCGTCTGTCCCGGCAGGCGTGCATCGAACGGCGCCTGGCCGAGGTCGCCGCCATGCTCGGAGGCTGGCAGAGCGGCAAGGCGCCTCCGGAGGGGCTGTCGCTCGGCGACCCCGGCGACGCGCCGCTCATCGACCAGCGCTGGCAGGCCAATCTCAACAGCGGCCGCTTCAGCCGCCAGTCCGCCTCCGATCAGGCGCGGCAGGCGGATTTCTACACCCGGCTGCGCATCCTCAACGATGTGCTGCAACGCGAACATTATGCCTGGTCGCAATTGCGCACCCTGGAACTGGGCCCCGGCCTGCTCTCCCCGGACATGCGTCCCCGCCTCACCGAGGCGCTGCAAAGCGCCCGCACCGACGCCCACGATTTCGCGCAGGTCGCTCGGCTGCAGGCCCGGCTCTTCGGACGGGCGCTGAGCACGTCGCGCGTGGCGAGCGACGCCGCCAATCTCGGCGACATATGCCGTCCGCTCGCCGCCGGAAGACCCTAACAGGGCGCAATTCCCGGCGGCCTGATCGCGTCACTTATTTGCCTACCCAGCAGAAAAATGGCCGCATTCCACCCATTGCCGACATTCGGGCCAGCGAGAAGAAGGTGGGGCGAGGGGCACGATGAAACCTTTTATGAGCTTGGCGTTCCGACTGCTCGCGGCTGGTGCCCTGCTGCTTGGGCTTTTCGTCGTGTCTCAGCCTCATCGCCACGAAATCGCATAGCGGGTTTCGCCGCAGCATCAGCACTTCGTGCACACAGCGTTGGCTCGGGCTGCGGCCGTCTTCCACACCACGAAGGATGAGTACCGGCGTGAAACGCGCCCCCATATCCAAGAACGCGGGCGTGAGACCTGCGTCACGCTCGCAACCCGTTGGAGCCACGCGGGCGGAAGCTACATCGCCTGTTTCGATACCCGCGACGGGTCTCTCCTGTCCGAGAGGGCGCTTGGCATGCCATTCGCCGGGATACGGTTCCGGGCCCGCGTGGCCGAATGGGTGTGGTGATCGAATGGGGAGTCCGCTTTCGACCCATTGCGGACATTGGTGTCGGCTGTCTCAAGCGTGCTTTAGCTCGACCGCAATGATGCGTAGTTCGGCGTCACCGACGTTCTCGACCCAATGGGGTTCAAGCGGTGACGACCACAAGGCTTCACCGGGCGCCGGACGGTTTTCCCACGTGCGAGAGTCAACGAGCACCTTGCCGTCCGCGTCGTGCCTTACGAAGTCGCTCCAGCTCATCACATAGAGCGAGCCTGGCCATCGGTGCGAATGAACGGGTGTGCGTTCACCGGGTCCCAGCCGCGTATCGAGGACGCGGACATGATCATTCTCGAGGAGAACTTCGTGATGGTTTGGAGCGGTGAGCATCGCGTCCAGCCGGTCCGCTGCTTGCGCGGCATCTGCGGGCATTCGGTGCCTCCTGCGGTGGGTAGCTGAGGGGACTTAGCACAGCAGGACGACTTCGTCTTGGATGTCCGTTTCCCACCCGTTACGGACGCTCAGCGGGGGCGTCCGCTTTCGACCCGTTGCGGACATACGCGCGGAGTGCGACCACTTGGCGATGAAAGCACTGCTGCCCTTCGCCCTGCTGTTGATCGGTGCGGCACCATCGGATCATGATCGCCGGTACCTCCTATCCCTTGGTCGGATTCCGGTTGGGGATACCGAGAGCATCGAAGCATTCTCCATAAGGACGTGGGGCGTAAGATTCGTTGCCGTCTGCCACATACCCAGGGGGTGGCGAGTTAAGGCCGGAAGCAGCGCTACGCCGAATGGAGAGGTAAGCGGCGACGGTAGCCAGGGAGCGACTTGGTTCCGGCGGAGCAGCCCAAAAGAGTTGCAGCAGCTCGTTCTGGTGACCTTATCCGGGCCGGTGCAGCGGGAAACCGTCGGCTCCGAGGATAACGGTGTCCCCGCCACCTTCATCGGAACTGTGACGCTGAGCACCGATGATGGGAAGGTTCAGCGTGTCCTGACCTACAGGAATGTCACGCTTACCCCATCTCACCGCTGCCCGAGCCGGTAGCGGCAGCTCCTAGTCGAGAATGACGCCCGCGAACGTCCGCATCCCACCCATTGCCGGCGCTCGCCCGCTGTGAAAACATCGGTCGATGCTTCCGCTCCTGCTGGCCTTCCTGGCTACACCCGCACCCGCCCGGCCCGTCCTTCCCCCGGGTGAAACGGCGTGGATCTTCTCGACCATCGGCCATTCGGAGTTTTGCAATCCCGGCCATGTCAGGCTCGACCTGCGGACCGGGCGTTACGACCTCACCGTGCGGGCGCCGCGCCGCATCTGCGATAAGCCTGGTCTCGAACGGCCGGTCGTGATCGGGACGCTCACGGCCGAGGCCCTCGAAACGCTGCGGGTCGCCTATCGGCGCGTGCTTGCCGACGGGCTGGAAAGCCGAGCTTGCCGCGAGGGGCGCAGGCCGCAGGGCATAATTCTGATCAGCAACGGCGGAACGCCTGTTCTGCTGGTTGCGACGGGGCGCGCCGTGGGCTCACCACCTGACGACCTTAGCTGTTGGAGCGAAGCCGCAACCGCGTTTCACCATGCACTCGAGAAAGCCTTCGGTGCGCGCGACTGGCCTTGACGTCCGCTTTCGACCGGTTGCGGGATTTCGGGCATCGCTCGAAGCGCGAGCGGTGAGGATGGCAAGTCTTTGGGCAGCGCTGATGATCGGTCTTCTGTCGCCGATCCTGGTCGCGAACAGGCCTGTTCCGAAATGGCAGGGCCTGCGGGAAGGAACGACCGGAGCGGCGGTGCGGTGCCTGTCCTCCGGCCTCGCGCGGTTCGGGGCGGTGCAGGTCGAGCGCGGCGCGAAGCCCGAAGCGGGAAGCGTGCGGGTTCGCCTGAGGGGAAGAGCAGGCTACCAACGTCGAACGAGGGCAACGATCTTTATCGAGAAGGGACCGGGCTTTGGCGCCGTCTGGATGGACGCCGAGACCGATCGGCTGGGCGGCGCCATCTGGAAGGAAATGAGACGCCGCTGCCGCCTGAGGTGATGCCGGCGTGCCAGCCTCGGCGAACGTTCCACCGCGCTCGCGACGGCCATCTTGCGCGGCGCGGTGGATGCCCCAGCGGCGGCACGCGCCGTGCCACGGCCCGCTTCGAATCCCGGTTACCACCGGCCGCGATCCGTCCCGTGGAGGGGCAGGGGCGGGGTTAACCTCGTTCCTCACTCGACTCCGGCGCCGCGCCGCGCGATCCCGCCGCGCATGAAGCGCACCCTCCTGCTCCTCGCCCTCCTCGCCGCTCCGGCGCTCGCCCAGGGCTCCGCCCCCTACACCGTCCAGGAGACCGGCCAGGGCTTCGGCTCGCTCCAGCAGGCGGTGCAGGCGATCGGCGGGGGCAGCGGCACGATCCTCGTCGCGCCGGGCCGCTGGCGCGACTGCGCGGTGCAGCAGGCGGGCGAGGTGACCTTCCGCGCCGCCGAGCCGGGCACCGCCGTGTTCGACGGCGGCGCCTGCGAAGGGAAGGCGACCCTCGTCCTGCGCGGCCGCGCGGCCAGCGTCGAGGGGCTGGTCTTCGAGAACGTCCGCGTGCCCGACGCCAACGGCGCCGGCATCCGCCTCGAGCACGGCGCGCTGACAGTGCGGGAGACGATGTTCCGCAACTCCGAAAGCGGCATCCTCTCCGCCAACGATCCGTCGGCACGAATCCTCGTCGAGCGCTCGACCTTCTCCGGCCTCGGCCGCTGCGACCGCGGCCTCGCCTGCGCCCATTCGATCTACATCGGCGAATATGGCAGCCTGACGGTGCGCGCCAGCCGCTTCGAGAAGGGCCGCGGCGGCCATTACGTCAAGACCCGCGCCCGCCGCATCGAAGTGACCGATTCGAGCTTCGACGACAGCGCCGGCCGCCAGACCAACTACATGATCGACCTCTCCGGCGGCGCCACCGGCCTCATCGCGCGCAACGTCTTCGTCCAGGGCCGCGACAAGGAGAATCACAGCGCGATGATCACCGTCGCGCCGGAGGGCACCGTCCACGACGCGAGCGGGCTGACGGTGACCGGCAACACCGCCTCGCTCGCGCCCGGCATGGAGCAGGGCACCTCCTTCGTCGTCGGCTTCAACGACGCGGCGATTCGCATCGGCGACAACCGGCTGGCGCCGAAGATCGCAGCCTTCGAGCGCCGCTGACGCCCCTCGCGCCGCCGCCCCCGTTTTCGCTTCACACGTTCAAAGAGACTCAAACCCCGAGTCTGAAGGAACATACCAAATACAGCAGAACCTGTAAAGAACATTTGTCGCCGTTGCGGCGAGGCCGGGCGCCTCCTAGGGTCGCGCCGGTCATGCGCGCGCTCCTCCTTTTCCTCCTGGCTCTGCTCCTCGCCGCCCCGGCGGCCGCGCAGCTCGGCGGCGGCGAGCGGCACATCGACGTCCGCCTCGTCGCCGGCGCCGAAGGCACCAAGGGCTCGCTCGTCCTTGCCATGCATCCGCATCCGGGCTGGCACGGCTATTGGGTGAATCCGGGCGACGCGGGACAGCCGACGAGCGCGTCCTGGTCCCTTCCCGAAGGCGTCTCGGCGGGGCCGCTCCGCTACCCGGTGCCGGACCGGCTGCTGATCGGCGGCCTGATGAACTACGTCTTCGCCCGCGACTATGCGCTGCTCGCGGACCTCAGCCTGTCAAAGCCGCTGCGCGCCGGCGAGACGCTGCCGGTGCGCGCCTCGTTGCGCTATCTCGCCTGCACGGACAAGCTGTGCGTGCCCGAGACGGCGGAGGTGTCCGGCACGATCGCCGCCGGGCTGCCGCCCGAGGTCGCGGCGGCGAAGCAGGCGCTGCCGCGCCCGCTCGGCACGCCGGCCCGCTTCGCCCTCGCCGGCGGGACGCTGCGTCTCGGCATTCCGCTGCCGGCGGCGGTGGCGGTCGCCGATCCCTATTTCTACCCGTTGAACGAGGGCGCCATCGACTATGCCGCGCTGCAGCGGGTCAGCCGCAACGGCGACTGGCTCGTCGTCGAGGCGAAGGCCGGCCCACAGGCCGCCGCGGCCCTCGACGGCGTCATCGCCATCGGCCGCGGCCAGGGCTTCGCCGTCGCCGCGGCGCCGGGGGCCGTTCCCGCCGCCGGAAAGCCGGTCGGAGCCGCGTCGCCCGAGGCAGGCTGGCGCGCGATCCTGCTGGCGCTGGGCAGCGCGCTGCTCGGGGGGCTGCTGCTCAACGTCATGCCCTGCGTCTTCCCCATCCTGAGCCTGAAGGCGCTGAGCCTCGCCCGCGCCGGCGAGAGCGACCGCGCCGCCCGGGTCGAGGGCCTCGCCTACACCGCCGGCGTCGTGCTCGTCTGCCTCGCCCTTGGCGCCGCCTTGCTCGCGCTCCGGGCCGGCGGGACGGCGGCCGGATGGGCCTTCCAGCTCCAGGACCCCCGCGTTGCTCTCTTCCTGCTGCTCCTCATCGGCGGCCTCACCCTCAACCTCGCCGGCCTGTTCGAGCTGCCGACCTTCGGCGGCGGCGACTCCCTCGCCGGCAAAAGGGGTGCGGCGGGCGCCTTCTGGACTGGCGCGCTCGCCGCCTTCGTGGCGACGCCGTGCACCGGTCCGTTCATGGGCGCGGCGCTCGGCGCGGCGCTCGTCCTGCCGACCGCGGCGGGCCTCGCGGTGTTCGCCGGCCTCGGCCTCGGCCTCGCGCTTCCCTTCCTCCTCCTCGGCTTCCTGCCGTCGCTCCGCCGCCGGCTGCCGCGTCCCGGCCCGTGGATGAGCATCCTCCGCCGCATCCTCGCCGTGCCGATGGGGCTGACGGCTTTGTGGCTCGCCTGGCTGCTCTGGCGGGAGGCCGGCGACGCGGCGCTGGCGATCGGGGCCGGCGCCCTGCTGCTCCTCGCGCTCGCCGCCTGGTGGGGCGGACGCCGCCGCGGCTGGCTCGCCGCGCTCCCCGCCCTCGCCGTCGCGGCCGCCGCGCTGGCGCTGGTCCCCGCCGCCCCGGTGGCGCGCGCCGAAGCGGCCGGCACGCTCGGCGCGCAGCCGTTCAGCGAAGCGCGCCTGGCGCAGCTGCGGAGTGAAAAGCGCCCGGTCTTCCTCTATTTCACCGCCGACTGGTGCCTCACCTGCAAGGTCAACGAGAAAGCGGTGCTGGAGCGCGCCGAGGTCGCCGACGCGTTCCGCAAGCGCGGCGTTGCCGTGCTCGTCGGCGACTGGACGCGCGGCAATCCGAAGATCGGCCGCTTCCTCGAGGCGCAGGGCCGCTCGGGCGTCCCGCTCTACCTCTGGTACGCGCCGGGGAAGGACGCCGAGGCCCTCCCGCAGATCCTCACCGTCCCGGCGCTGACGTCGCTGGCTGGCTGACGAGCGGCCACACCCGCTCGCCGTTCATCCACGTCTCCAGCACCTTCGTCTCGCGGATCTCCCGCGGCGTCGCGCCGGCGAAGATGTCGCGGTCGAGGAACAGGAAGTCGGCGTGATGCCCCGGCTCCAGGCTCCCCAGCCGGTCCTCGGCGAAGCCGGCATAGGCCGCCGTGCGGGTGAAGGCGGCGAGCGCCTGCTCGAGCGTCAGCTTCTGCTCCGGCTCCCAGCCCCCCGGCGGCTGGCCCTGCGCATCCTCGCGGCTCACCGCGGCGGCGAGGCCCGGGAACGGGTTCGGGTTCTCCACCGGATAGTCAGAGCCGAAGGCGAGCGGCACAGCGTTGGCCAGCATCGTCCGCCACGCATAGGCGCCGCCCAGCCGCTCCATCCCCATCCGCGCCTGCGCCATCTTCCAGTCGGACGTCTCGTGAGTCGGCTGCATCGAGGCGACGATGCCGTGGCGGGCGAAGCGCGGCAGGTCGGCCGGATCGACGATCTGGGCATGCTCGATCCGCCAGCGGCGGTCGCCCTTGTAGGTGTCGGACAATTCCTCGATCGCGCCGAGGATCTGCGCGTTGGCGGCGTCGCCGATGGCGTGGACGGCGACCTGGAAATTGTCCATCGCCGCGCGGCTCATCAGGTTGCGGATCTCGGAATCGGAGTGGAAGGGGAGGCCGCGCTGCGTCGGCGCGTCCTTGTAGGGCTGCTTCAGCCACGCCCCGCGCGATCCGAGCGCGCCGTCGGCGTAGAGCTTCACCCCCACCATGCGCAGCCGGTCGCCGTAGAGCCAGGGCGTCGGCCCGGTCCCCGCCACCGCCAGCGCCGAGTCGACGCCGATCCCGTAGGACATGATCCGCACCCTGAGGCGCCCCGCATCGCCCGAGCGGCGCATCACCAGCCAATCCTCCGGGCTGGTCCCCATGTCGGCGGTGGCGGTGACGCCGTAGCCGAGCAGGATCTGCTGGGCCTTCTCGAACGCCTGGTCGCGGACCAGCGGCAGGGGCGGCGGGATGATCTTCTCGACCAGCGCCTTGGCCGCGTCGACGAGGATGCCGGTCGGCTTGCCCGCCGCCATCTCGACTCGTCCGCCGGAAGGGGAGGGGGTGCGCGCGTCGATCTTCGCTTCCTTGAGCGCCAGGCTGTTGGCCCAGCCGGCATGGCCGTCGACCCGCTCCAGCCAGACGGGCCGGTCGGCGACCACGGCGTCGATGTCGGCGGCGGTCGGGAAATGGCCGAGGCCCCAGATTTCCTGGTTCCAGCCGCGCCCGACGATCCAGCGCGGCAGCGGGTTGGCGCGCGCGTAGGCGGCGAGCTTGGCCTGCGCCTCGGCCAGGCTGCGCGTGTCGGAGAGGTCGAGCTGCAGCGCGCCGTAGCCGAGCTCCATGACATGGCCGTGCGCGTCTATGAGGCCGGGGATGACGGTGCGGCCGCGCCCGTCGAAGCGGAATTTTGGCCGCTCCGCCTTGCGGTCGCCCGGTCGATAGAGCTGCTGCACCTTCCCATCGTCGCCGACCAGCATCGCCGAGAAGCGGGCGAGATGCCCGTCGCGGTCGATCGTGTAGCCGTTGACGTTGTCGACGAGCACGTCGGCCGAAGCGGCGGAAAGGGCGAAGAGCGCGGCGAAGGCCGCCGCGAGGGTTCGAAGGCGCATGGCCGGGCGATAAGGCTTGTTTCGCGCGGAAACCAGATGGAGTAACCGCGCGCCATGGCCAGCCCCGCTCGAACCGCCGCCCTCCCCGTCACCCTCGCCGACATCGAGGCGGCGGCGCGGCGGATCGAAGGGCAGGTGGTCCGCACGCCCACCTATCGCAGCCGCAACCTGTCCGAGCTGACCGGTGCCGACATCTGGGTGAAGCTCGAGAACCTCCAGGTCGTCGCCGCCTACAAGGAGCGCGGCGCGCTCAACAAATTGCTGCTGATGGACGAGGCGACCCGCAAGCGCGGCGTCATCGCCGCCTCGGCCGGCAACCACGCCCAGGCCGTCGCCTATCACGGCGCCCGCCTCGGCGTCCCGGTCACCATCGTCATGGCCAAGCCGACGCCGACCGTGAAGGTCGCCCAGACCGAGCGGCACGGCGCCCGCGTCATCCTCCACGGCGAGCTGCTCGACGAGGCCTTCGCCGAAGCCCAGCGGCTGAGGGAGGAAGAGGGCCTCACCTTCGTCCATCCCTTCGACGAGCCGGACATCATCGCCGGCCAGGGCACGGTCGCGCTGGAGCTGCTCGAGGACGCGCCGGAGGTCGACACGCTGATCGTGCCGATCGGCGGCGGCGGCCTCATCTCGGGCATCGCCATCGCCGCCAAGGCGCTCAGGCCCGACATCGAGGTGATCGGCGTCCAGGCCGCCCTCTATCCCTGGATGTACTGCGCCCGGACCGGCGAGGAGCTCCCCTCCGCCGGCGACACGATCGCCGAGGGAATCGCGGTCAAGAAGCCCGGCGTGCTGACGCCGCGGATCATCGCCGAGACGGTCGACGACATCCTCCTCGTCGACGAGGACCAGATCGAGCATGCGGTCGCCACCTTCCTCCAGCTCGACAAGACCGTGGCGGAAGGCGCCGGCGCGGCGGGTCTCGCCGCGGTCCTCGCCCATCCGGAGCGCTTCCGCGGCCGCAAGGTCGGCCTCGTCCTTACCGGCGGCAACATCGATCCGCGCCTGCTCGCCACCGTCATCCTCCGCGACCTTTTCCGCACCGGCCGCATGTCGCGGCTCAGGATCCAGCTCCAGGACCGCCCCGGCGCGCTCTACTCCGTCGTCCGGCTGTTCGAGCGCCACGGCGTCAACATCATCGACGTCGTCCACCAGCGCGTCTTCACCTCGCTGCCGGCCAAGGACGCCTTCATCGATGTCGATTGCGAGGCCCGCGACGCCGGCCAGCTCGCCGCGCTCATCGCCGACATAAAGGCCGCCGGATTCGAGCTCCACCCCGTTGAGATTCGCTGACGCTCCGTCCCGCGCCGGAACGCGCGCCCGTTAACCACGTTTCCGCGCCGGACCGATCTTCCCATGACGGGCGTGAAGCCGCATAACCTTTGCGCAACCACGTCCCTTAAACCGACGGAGCCGAATTGAGCGCACCGTTCCGCTTTCCCCGTTTCTTCGTGACCAGCCCCGCGCCTTGTCCCTATCTCGCGGGCAAGACCGAGCGGAAGGTGTTCACGGAGCTGACGGGCGCCCATGCGGGCGAATTGAACGACGCGCTCGGCCGGATCGGCTTCCGCCGCAGCCAGGGCGTCGCCTACCGTCCGTCGTGCATGGACTGTGCCGCCTGCGTCTCCGTCCGCGTCGTCGCCTCGCACTTCCAGCCGAGCGGGACGCAGAAGCGGATGCTCAAGCGCCACGCCGATCTCGAGGTCACCGCCTGCAAGCCCTGGGCCACCGAGGAGCAATATGCGCTGCTGCGGCGCTACCTGAAGAGCCGCCACCCGGACGGCGGCATGGTCGGCATGGACGAATCGGACTTCGCCGACATGATCGAGCAGAGCCCGGTGAGGACCTACGTCATCGAATATCGCGAACCGTCGCAGAACGGGCGGCAGGGGCGGCTGGTCGGCGCGTGCCTCACCGACCAGCAGGGCGACGGCCTGTCGATGATCTACAGCTTCTTCGAGCCGGACGATGCGGCGCGGCCGGGCCTCGGCACCTACATCATCCTCGATCACATCGTGCGCGCGGGCAAGGCCGGCCTGCCCTACGTGTACCTCGGCTATTGGGTCGAGAATTCGCGCCGCATGGCCTACAAGGCCCGCTTCCGCCCCCTGGAGCGGCTCGGCCCCAACGGCTGGTACCGCTTCGAACCCGATCAGCGCGAGCTCCCGCTGGCGTAGCTCGTGCCTCCCTGCCGCGAAGCGGTGGGGAGGGGGACCACCCGAAGGGTGGTGGAGGGGTAGGTGCTGTGAAGTTGGAGATCCGCGCGAGGCGCGGAGGCCCCGGCAGGTCACCCCTCCACCACCCTGCGGGTGGTCCCCCTCCCCAACTGTCGTTGGGGAGGCATCTCCCTCGCACCCCCGCTAAACTTCCTCTTAATCCCTAATCGCTTAGACACCGTGCTTATGGGGTGGGTGAAGGAGCGCTGGCGCCTGATCGTCGATGCGGGCGAAGCGGAAACGCCCGCCGGCCGCGCGCTCCTCCAGCAGCGTTTCGCCGCGCTCCAGCGCCAGATCCCGCTCCTCTATACGGTCGCGCTGACCAACGTGCTCGGCCTCGCCGTCGCCACCGGCGGACGATCGGCGACCTTCTTCAAGGCCTCGGCCGTCCTCGTCCTCATCGTCCTCCTCCGCCTCGCCCACTGGCTCCGCGCCCGCAACCGCGTGCTCCCGCCGGAAAAGATCCTCGTCGAGCTGCACAAGACCTGGGTCTATGCCCTCTTCATCAGCGTCGGTTTCTGCGCCTATGCGCTCAGCCTGCTCGACACGGTCGGTCCGCAGGACCATTTCTACGTCATCCTGTTCGGCAGCCTCGCCGCGGTCGGCTGCGCCTACGGCATTTCCAGCTATGGCGGCGCGGCGCGCCTGCCGCTGCTCCTCCTCGGCTACCCGCTGGCGGCGCGGCTCGTTTTCTATCGCGACGCCGCCCATGTCGGCATGGGCATCAGCGTCGCGATGGTGATGCTGCTCATCCTGCGGCTGCTGTCGATGCACAACCGCGGCTTCCGCCGCCTCGTCGAGGCGCAGGTCGAGACCGAAGCGGAGCGCAAGCGCGCCCGGCGCGCCGAGCGCGCCGCCAAGGCGGAAAAGGAGCGTGCCACCATCGTCGCCGACACCGATCCGCTGACCGGCCTCGCCAATCGCCGCGCCTTCCTGCGCGAGCTCGGCGAGCGCGCCGGGCAGGTCGGCCGCCGCGGCGGCGCCTTTGCGCTGGCAGTGATCGACCTCGACGGATTCAAGCCGATCAACGACACGTTCGGCCATGCCGCCGGCGACGTCGTCCTCCAGCAGGTCGGCGCACGGCTGGCCGCCGCGATGGGGCCGGGGGCGCTCGTCGCCCGCACCGGCGGCGACGAGTTCGCGCTGGCGCTCCCGGGCGTCGGCGACCGCGCCGCGGCGGAAGAGGCGGGCCTCGCCGCCTGCGCCGGTCTCAAGGCGCCGTTCCAGGTCGACGGCCGCGAATTCCGCATCTCGGGCTGCTGCGGCCTCACCTTGCTGCGCAAGGGCGATTGCGACGTCGAGGAGGCGCTGATCCGCGCCGATACCGCCCTCTACCGGGCGAAGGGCATCGGCCGCGCCGGCGTGGCCGTGTTCACGCCGGAAATGGGCGCCATGCACCGCCGCCGCAGCCTCGTCGAGCAGGCGCTGCGCGACACCGAGACGCAGGAAACGATCGGCCTCGTCTACCAGCCGGTCGTGGACCTCGCGACCGGGGAGCTGCGCGCCCTTGAGGCGCTGGCGCGCTGGGACCACCCGCAGCTCGGCCGCGTCCCGCCCGACCAGTTCGTCACCGTCGCCGAGCAGATCAACGTCATCGGCGAGCTCAGCGACCGCCTTCTCGCCAAGGCCGCCCGCCAGGCGCGCGGCTGGGCCGGCTCGGTCCGCCTGTCCTTCAACGTCAGCGCGATCGAGCTTTGCACCGCGCGTTCGTCGCAGCGCATCCTCGCTGTCGCGGGGGCCGAAGGCCTCGCGCCCGAGCGGCTGCAGATCGAGGTGACCGAGACTGCGCTGCTCGTCGATTTCGAGGCGGCGCGCCGCAACCTCGGCGATCTGGGGGACGCCGGCGTGCGCATCGTCCTCGACGATTTCGGCGCCGGCCACGCCTCCATCTCCTACCTGCGCGAAATGCCGTTCGACGGCGTCAAGATCGACGGCTCGCTGGTCGCGCCGATCGCCCATTCGCTGCGCGCCCAGCGGCTGCTGAAGGGCGTGCTGGACCTCTGCGCCTCGCTCGGCATGCCTTGCGTCGCCGAGCAGATCGAGACGGAGGAGCAGGTCGCGCTGCTGCGCACCATGGGCTGCCGCGACGGCCAGGGCTTCCACCTCTCGCCCCCGCTCCACGCCGCCGCCGCCGCCGCGCTCGCGGCGCCGAAGGTCGTGCCGCTCGGACGGGCGGCGGCTTAGAAACCCGTCAACGCCTTCACCCGCACCACGGTCATGCCGGACTTAATCCGGCATCCACCTTCCTGATGGGCGTCAAAAGACAAAGGTGGACCCCGGATCAGGTCCGGGGTGACGGTTTGATTCGCCGGCGCGTCACTCGAATGAAACCTTTCCCCGGCCCGCCTTCACAGAGCCGCGCTGCTTCTTCGCGTCGACCCGCCGCGCCTTCGCGGCTCGGCTCGGCTTGGTCTTGACCCGCTTCGCGTCGCGCACGTGCGCCTTCGCGATCAACTCGGAGAGCCGCGCACGCGCTTCCTCCCGGTTCGCCTCCTGGGTGCGCCAGGTGCGGGCGGTGATGACGATCTCGCCGTCCGCCGTCATCCGGCTGCCGGCGAGCGATCGGAGCTTCTGGTAGACATGCGGGGCAAGGCCCAGCTTGAACACGTCGCAGCGCAGCTGGACGGCGGTCGCGACCTTGTTGACGTTCTGCCCGCCGGGGCCGGAGGAGGCGAGGAACTTCTCCTCCAGCGCCTCCTCGGGGAGCGGCCAGGGCTCAGAGGTCGGCATCGCCGAACCCGGCGGCGAGGAAATGCGGCGGCAGCGGCGCGGTCGCCTCGACGGGAGGCTTGCCGTCGCGCTCGACCCGGATCGAGCGGGCATGGAGCAGCATCGGCCCGCGCCCGTCCCCATAGACGGGATCGCCCGCGATCGGCAGGCCGATGCCGTCGGCAGCGTGGACCCGCAATTGGTGGGTGCGGCCGGTCTCGGGGCTGAACAGGACGAGCGCCCGCCCGTCCCTGACGGACAAGCGCCGCCAATGGCTGACGGAGGGCTTGCCCTTCTCGTCGCGGACCATTCGCCACCCGGCCTCCGCGCTGGACACCTTGCCCAGCGGCATGTCGACCGTGCCTTCCTCAGCTTCGGGCACGCCCGCCAGCACCGCGAGATAGGTCTTCGTCACCTTCTTATCCTCGAACGCCCGCTGGAAGCGCTTGTGCGCCTTGGGATTGCGGGCGAGGAGCAGGCAGCCCGAGGTGTCGCGATCGAGCCGGTGGACGGGAAGGGGCTCGCGCTGGAAGCCGAAGCGGAAATGGCCGAGATATTTTTCGAGACTCTCGTGAGTTTTCGACCCCGGATGGACGGCGAGCCCCGCCGGCTTGTCGAGCACGATCGCCTCGCCGTCGATGAACAGGACGTACTTCTCCCACATGCGCACGCCCTCGCACGCCTGTTGCGCCGGCGCAACGGATTGCGCGACTCATTGGGATTCCTCGTTTAATTCGAAATTAACCTTTTGCGTTCATTCCTCCCATGGTTAATGAATCTCCTCAGGGGGCGCGAAGGCAGGGCCGGAGCACCGCTGAAACAAGGGGCGAGCCACTATGCGCGTGCTGCTGATCGAAGACGAGCCGACCACCGCCAAGAGCATCGAGCTGATGCTGAACGGCGAAGGCTTCAACGTCTACACGACCGACCTGGGCGAGGAGGGCTTGGACCTCGGCAAGCTCTATGATTACGACATCATCCTGCTCGACCTGAACCTGCCGGACATGCACGGCTACGACGTGCTGAAGAAGCTGCGGCTCGCCAAGGTGGGCACGCCGGTCCTCATCCTCTCGGGCATTTCCGAAATGGATTCGAAGGTCCGCGCGCTCGGCTTCGGCGCCGACGACTATGTCACCAAGCCTTTCCATCGGGACGAACTCGTCGCCCGCATCCACGCGGTGGTGCGCCGCTCGAAGGGCCATTCGCAGTCGGTGATCAAGACCGGCAAGCTGGCGGTGAACCTCGATGCCAAGACCGTCGAGGTCGACGGCGCCCGGGTGCACCTCACCGGCAAGGAATATGCGATGCTGGAGCTGCTCTCGCTCCGCAAGGGCACGACGCTCACCAAGGAGATGTTCCTCAACCACCTTTATGGCGGCATGGACGAGCCGGAGCTCAAGATCATCGACGTGTTCATCTGCAAGCTCCGCAAGAAGTTGAGCCTCGCCTGCGGCGGCGACAATTATATCGAGACCGTGTGGGGCCGCGGCTACGTGCTGCGCGATCCCGAGGACATGGAAGCGGCCAAGGTCGCCTGACACCTTTTGCGCGTGGGGGCGCACAAGCCGGCGTCCGCTCCCCCGGGAGCGGGCGCCGGTTTCGTTTCCTCTGCTCTGGCGGAGGCCGCTCCGCTTCCCTAGCTAATGGGCCATGTACGACTTCCGCATCGACGCCGCCGACAAGCCTTCCCTCTATCGCGAGCTGATCGCCGCAGCCGACGCGCTCACCGCCGGGGAGCCCGACGCCGTCGCCAACATGGCCAATATCGCCGCCCTCCTGTGGGAGTCCCTGCCGGACCTCAACTGGGCCGGCTTCTACCGCAATGTCGGCGGCGAGCTGGTGCTCGGCCCGTTCCAGGGCCGCGCCGCCTGCATCCGCATCCCGTTCGGCAAGGGCGTGTGCGGCGCCGCCGCGGCGACGCGCGAGCCGCAATGCATCGAGGACGTGAACGCTTTCCCCGGCCACATCGCCTGCGACAGCGCCTCGGCCTCCGAGCTCGTCGTGCCGCTGGTCCATGACGGGCGGCTTCTCGGCGTCATCGACCTGGACAGCCCGCGGCCTGCCCGCTTCGACGGGGAGGACGTGGCGGGCTGTTCCGAATTGGCACGTCTGCTCGCGCCGCGCCTCGCCTCCATGGACGCCGCCGCGCACGAAGCGTTAAAAACGCGGTAACCGGGTTCCCCTGTCGGGAGCCCTTGGCTTCCGCGCGACGACAAGGGGACGCGACATGGCTGGACTGGTGCTGATGGCAATCGCGGCGGCCGCCGCCGCGGCGCAACCGGGGCCCGACGGCGGCTACGGGCCGCCCCCTCTCGGCATGGCGCCGCCTCCGCCGATGGTGCGGGGGCCGGGCGCACCGCCCCCCGGCGTCACCTGGCGCGAGACGGCTCCGGGCGCGCGCCGTTACGTCGTGGCGCCGCCGCCGGGCGATGCGGTGCCCGGCGTGCGCACGCGCACCTGGGTCCAGCCCAACCCGCCGGCGCCGCCCCACCCGGGCATGGCCGGCGGCATGCATCATTATGACGGTCCGCCGCCGCCAATGGACGGCGGCCGCTGGGACCGGCGCGACGGCCAGCGCCGCCACGTCGAGATCCGCCGCTACGGCCCCCGCTACATGGGCCCGCCGCTCGGCTGGCAGGGCGGCTACGGCGTCGAAGGCGGCTACGGGATGGACGGCGGCTATGCGATGGAGGGTGCGCCGCTGCCGCCGCCGCCGCCCTGCCCGAACGCCTGCCCGCCGCGGCCCATGCCCTACGGCTACGGCTACGGCTACGGTGCGCCGGGACCGGTGATCGTCACCGAGACCACCGTCACCGAGCCGGCCGTCGTCGAGCGGCGCGTCTATTACACGACGGTTCGCGAGCGCGTCCGGGTCGTCCGTCGCCACCACCGCCCGTGCCGTTGCAAGCTCGTCAAGGTGCGGCCCAGCGCGGGCGAGCGCGGCTAAGCGGATCAGGCGAGCCGGTCGAGCGCCTCGTCGCCGAGCCGCCCCGGCACGATCACCAGCGGGCAGGGGAGGGTCCCCGCCGCGGCGCCGGAGAAATGTTCGACCAGCGGCCCAGGCCCGCTTTCCGCGGCCGCGCCGAGCACCAGCGCGGCGACGTCCTCGCGCTCCTTGAGCAGGTCGGCGATCGCCTTCACCGGCTCGCCTTCGCGAACCACGATCTCGCTTCCGACGCCCGCCTCTTCATCGATCGCGGTGGCGGCCTGCAGCCCCATCGCCTCGGCGCGCAGCCGCGCTTCTTCCTCCATCGCCGCCTGGACGCCGCTCCACTGGACGAATTCCTGCGGCGGCACGACGGCGAGGATGACGACGCTTCCGCCGGTCCGCGCCGCCCGCCGCGCCGCGTAGCGGAGCGCCGCCCGCGCCTCCTCGCTTTCGTCGATCACCACCAGATAGGAGCGCATCGCCCGTCCTCGCCCTGTGCGCGCGCGATGCTGCGCCAGAAGGGCCGCGCGGGCAAGCGCATGCCTCGCCGGACTTGACCGGGAACCGAAACATGCTGTTTGGGCTTCACGCCTTGTGACGGGAGCGCGCGATGCCGATTGAACTCAAGATGCCGGCTCTGAGCCCGACGATGGAGGAGGGCACGCTCGCCAAGTGGCTGGTCAAGGAAGGCGACACGGTCGCCTCGGGAGACCTGCTCGCCGAGATCGAGACCGATAAGGCGACGATGGAGTTCGAGGCGGTCGACGAAGGCACGATCGCGAAGATCCTCGTCCCCGAAGGCACCGACGAGGTGAAGGTCGGCACCGTCATCGCGCTGCTCGCCGGCGAGGGCGAGGATGCCGGCGCGGCGGCCTCCGCCCCGGCGGCGGCGAAGGAGCCGGTCGCGAAGGACGGCGGCGAGACCGGCGCTGGCCAGCCCGCGACGGACAAAGCGCCGACGCCGACGCCCGAGGTAAAGGGCTATGGTGCGAACCCGGCGCAAGGCGCTCCCGCGGCCGCCGCGCCGCAGCCGCAGCACGACAGCGGCGACCGGGTGAAGGCGAGCCCGCTCGCCCGACGCCTCGCCGAGCAGCGCGGCATCGACCTCGCCTCGCTCCAGGGCTCCGGCCCCGGCGGCCGCATCGTCAAGGCCGACGTCGACGGCGCGCAGCCCGGCAAGGCCGCTCCCGCCGCCGCGCAGGCGCAGGCGCAGCCCGCTCCGGCCGCTGCCCCCGCGGCGGCACCGGCGCCCACCGCGCACCCGATCCCGGACGTGCCCCACGAGGTCGCGAAGCTCTCGAACGTCCGCAAGACGATCGCGCGGCGCCTCACCGAATCGAAGCAGCAGGTCCCGCACATCTACCTGACAGTCGACATCCGCCTCGACGCCCTCTTGAAGCTGCGCACCGAGCTCAATGCCAGCCTCGAGACGCGGGGCGTCAAGCTCTCGGTCAACGACTTCATGATCAAGGCCCTGGCGGTGGCGCTGAGGGACGAGCCGAAGTGCAACGTCATGTACACGCCGACCGAGCTCGTCAGCTTCCACCGCGCCGACATCTCCGTCGCGGTCTCGACCCCCACCGGCCTGATCACGCCGATCGTCGCCGCTGCCGACAGCAAGGCGCTCAGCGCGATTTCGACCGAGATGAAGGACCTGGCCGCCCGCGCCCGCGACAACAAGCTGCAGCCGCAGGAATATCAGGGCGGCACCGCCTCGCTCAGCAACATGGGCATGTACGGGATCAAGCAGTTCGAGGCGGTCATCAACCCGCCGCAGGGCATGATCATGGCGATCGGCGCCGGCGAGAAGCGCCCCTATGTCATCGACGATTCCCTCCAGATCGCCACGGTGATGAGCGCCACCGGCAGCTTCGACCACCGCGCCATCGACGGCGCCGACGGCGCGGCGCTGATGAAGCGCTTCAAGGAGCTGGTGGAGAACCCGCTGGGGATGATTGCGTGACTTTCCCCTCTCCCCCAGCCCCTCCCCCGCAGAGGGGGGAGGGGAGCACCGCCGCGTGGGCCTCCCAATATAGCCCCTCTCCCCTTGCGGGAGAGGGGTTGGGGAGAGGGCACGGAAGCCCCACCCGCAAGGCACTTCTCGACCGGGCGAAGTGGATGCGCGCGAACCCGACCGAGGCGGAGCGCCGACTCTGGTCGATCTTGCGGGCGAAGCGCCTCTCCGGGTTCAAGTTCAAGCGGCAGCAGATCATCGACTGGTACATCGTCGACTTCGTGTGCCTGTCGGAACGGGTGATCATCGAGGCCGACGGCTCGCAGCATGCCGACGACAAGGGCGATATACGCCGTGACCGGTATTTGCGCGGGCAGGGTTTCAACGTCATGCGCTTCTGGAACAACCAAGTCTTGGCCCAAAGCGAAGCAGTCGCCACGGCGATCTTTGCTGCCCTTTCAGTCCCTCACCCTCCCGCCGCTGCGCGGCGGGCCCCTCCCTCTCCCGTAAAGGGAGAGGGGCTTGGAGCATCGCATGCCTGACACCTACGATCTCATCGTCCTCGGCTCCGGGCCCGGCGGCTATGTCGCGGCGATCCGGGCGGCGCAGCTCGGCATGAAGGTGGCGATCGTCGAGCGGGAGAAATTGGGCGGCATCTGCCTCAACTGGGGGTGCATTCCGACCAAGGCGCTGCTCAGGACCAGCGAGATCTACCACTACATGACCCACGCCTCGGCCTACGGCCTCTCCGCGGAGAAGCCGGGCTTCGACCTTGCGAAGATCGTCGATCGCAGCCGCAAGGTCGCCGGACAGCTCAACGCCGGCGTCAAGGGGCTGATGAAGAAGAACAAGGTCACGGTCGTCGAGGGCGAGGGCAAACTCGCCGGTAAGGGGATTCTGAGCGTCGGCGACAAGCAGCTCCAGGCGCAACACATCATCGTCGCGACCGGCGCCCGCGCCCGCGACCTCCCGTTCGCCAAGGCCGACGGGGACAAGATCTGGACCTATCGGCACGCGATGGTGCCCAAGGAGATGCCGACGAAGCTGCTCGTCATCGGCTCGGGCGCGATCGGGGTCGAGTTCGCCAGCTTCTATTCGGACATGGGCGCCGAGGTGACCATCGTCGAGATGCTGGAGCGGATCCTGCCCGTCGAGGACGAGGAGGTCTCCGCCTTCATGCACAAGGCGCTGACCAAGCAGGGCATGAAGATCCTGACCTCCTCGGGCGTGGAGAAGCTCGAGGCCGGCGGCGGCGGCGTCAAGGCGACGCTGAAGGGCGGCGACGTCCAGCAGTTCAGCCACGCGATCGTCGCGATCGGCATCGTCCCCAACACGGAGAATATCGGCCTCGAGGCGCTCGGCGTGAAGACGGACCGCGGCCACATCGCCACCGACGGCTACGGCCGCACCAACGTCGAAGGGATCTACGCGATCGGCGACGTCACCGGGCCGCCGTGGCTCGCGCACAAGGCGAGCCACGAGGGCATCGTCTGCGTCGAGGCGATTGCGGGCAAGAAGCCGCACCCGTTCGAGACCTGGAACATCCCGGGCTGCACCTACTCCCGCCCGCAGGTCGCCAGCGTCGGCCTCACCGAGGCGAAGGCGAAGGAGGGCGGCCGCGCGGTCAAGGTCGGCAAATTCCCCTTCATCGGCAACGGCAAGGCGATCGCGCTCGGCGAGGCCGAGGGTTTCGTGAAGACCGTGTTCGACGCCACCACCGGCGAGCTGCTCGGCGCCCACATGGTCGGGGCCGAGGTCACCGAGCTCATCCAGGGCTATGCGGTGGCGCGCCAGCTGGAGACCACCGAGGAGGACCTCATGCACACGGTCTTCCCGCACCCGACGCTTTCGGAGATGATGCACGAGAGCGTGCTCGACGCCTACGGACGCGCCATTCACTATTGAGGAAGGGACCCCGCGATGCCGGACCTGCGCGTCAGCTTTCCCGAGCCGTGCAAGGAACGCTGGGAGGAGATGGCGCCGTCCGGCTGCGGCCGCCTCTGCGCCAGATGCGACAAGGTCGTCCACGACCTCTCGCGCTACGATGCGGACGAAGCCGAGGCTCTGCTGCGCGCCCATCCCGATACCTGCGTGCGCGCCGAGATCGGCTCGGACGGCGCGGTCGCGCTGAGGGCCGGCCGCGCTGGCCGTCGCCTGGTTGCCGCCGCCTTGAGCGCCGGCCTCCTGTCGGGGGCGCCGGCGCTGGCGAAGCCGGATCACCCGGCCGGCGCCATTTCCGGCCGCTACGAGATCAAGGGCGAGCGGGTGCGGGTCGTCGCGGTCGACCAGGCCGGGCGCAGGTACCGGACCCATACCGGCCTGCGCGGCCGCTACCGGATCGCCGGCCTCCCGCCCGGCACCTACACGCTCAGGTTCGAGGAGACGTGCGGGGAGCCGTCGACCGTCGCCAATGTCGTGGTCGGCGCGGGCGAGACGGTGGTGTCGACCGATCCGGAATCGCGCTGCATCGTCGTCGGCCGGCTGCTCATCGAGGACGGCAAGGCGGCCGTGGCCGGGGCGGCGCCGCCGGAGCCCGCGTCGGGCGCCTAGCGCGTCGTCTTGTTGCCCTCGTCCCGGTCGTGGCCGCCGCCGAGGTTGACGTGGACGTCGAGCTTGCGTGCCTTGGTATCGAGCGAGTCCGCCGCCTTCTCCACCGCCTTTGCGCCCTTGTCGATCGCCTTGCCCGCCTTGTCCGCCGCCTTGTCGAGCGCCGCTCCCGCGCTGTCCGCGGCATGCTCGGCGCTGCGCTTGCTCTCATTGTCGACGTTCACCCGGCACCCGGCGAGGCCGAGCGCGGCGGCGAAAAGCAATGCGGCGGTACGGCGCATGGCAAAGGCTCCTTTCCCCGCCATCCTAGCAGGGCCGGGAGGGGCCGCTCCACCCCTCGTGCAGCCCTTCCGGCCGCTCCCGCACTGGCCTTGGCCTCAAAACGGCCCTATTGCATGTTCAGGACGCGGACACATATGGGGGCCTAGGCCGCGCCGCGCCGTCGACGCACCGCCGCCGCCGCCGAAAAAACCGAGGAAAAGCATGAAGATCGCCCACGCCCTGCGCCCGAGCTTCTGGAGACGCGAGCATCATTTGGATCGGATGACGCTGAGGGAGCTGGTCTATGCATACCTCCAATATCCGGCGATCGTCGGCTACGCGCTGCTCGCCGCCGGCGCGATCGCGCTCTTCGCCTGGCGCTACGCCGCGCCGCTCGCGCCGACGCTGATCGCCGTCGCCGCCGCGAGCTTCGTCTACCCGCTCGTCTGGTACCTGCTCCACCGCTGGGTGCTGCACAGCCGCTGGATGTTCAAGGTCGCCCCGCTCGCCTCGACCTGGAAGCGCATCCATTACGACCACCACCAGGATCCCAACCACCTCGAAGTGCTGTTCGGCGCCCTCCACACCACCGTCCCGACCATCGCGATCGCGACGCTTCCGGTCGGCTATGCGATCGGCCTCCCCTGGCAGGGCGCGGCGCACCCGCATGCCGCGCTCGGCGCCGCCCTCGCCGCCTTCGCGACCGGCCTCATCACCACCTGCTTCTACGAATTCTGCCACTGCATCCAGCACCTCGCCTACAAGCCCAAGTCCAGGTGGCTGGCGGAAATGAAGAAGCGCCACATGGCCCACCATTTCCACGACGAGAACGGCAATTACGGCATCACCAGCTTCTTCTGGGACCGCCTGTTCGGCACCTTCTACGACCGCCCCGAGCGCCCGAAGAAGAGCCCCACCGTCTTCAACCTCGGCTACACGCCGGAGATGGCGGAACGCTACCCCAAGGTGGCCCAGCTCAGCGGCGGCGTCGCGACGGGGCACCCGCGCAAGCGCGGCTGAAAGTGGTACTTCCAGCCGGCTGAAGGCTGAAGGACCTGGCGCGGTCGCTATTGGGGACCGGCTGAGTTTGAGGCTCCGGCGGGACCAAGGTCGCGACCGGGGACACGCGGGGTGAGGCGGCGCCTTTATGGGGCCGCGGCGGTGTGGGATGGGGCGTCGGCGCGTGAGCTTGAAAAGCTGCCGGCACCCGGATGCGCCTTATCTCACCACCTCAGGCTCTAATAAGACGAAGCGGCGGCGCAAATCAGGCGCCTGTCCGGCACCTTCTACGACCGCCCCGAGCGCCCGAAGAAGCCGCAGGGGTCTGCCGAGCCGTGGTGCTGTCGGGGTGGCAGCGCGGCTGGCACGCAGCGGCTCGCGACCGTCTTCAACCTCCACGACACGCCGAAGATGGCGGAGCGCTATCCCAAGGTGGCTACCTGATCGGCGGCGTCGCGACGGGGTTACCCGCGCCAGCGGGACAGCCAGTACGAGCGGCGGCCCGAATGCGCTCGTCGCGCAACGGGGCGATCCAGCTAGGCGAGCGGGAATGCTTGCGGGTCGTCGCTCCACGGATTGAAGAGCGCCGCGCCCGAATGCCGCACGTCCGCGATGTTGCGCGTCACCAGATAGAGGTCGTTTTCCAGCGCGGTCGCTGCGAGCAACGTGTCGACGACCGGGGGCGGGTGCCCGGTGTCGCGGCTGACGCGGCCGGAGATCGCGCCCCAGCGCAGCACCACCGCATCGGAGACCGGAAGCACGCGTCGCGCGAACCGCCGACGCAGCGCATCGCGCGCCCCTGCGAACCGGCCGCGCCGCGGGTCGTCCTCGCCGAGATGGTGAATGCCCTTCTCATATTCCCCGAAGGTGAGGATGCTGAGGAAGACAGCATCCTCCGGCTGCGCCCGCGCCCCATGCCTTGACCCGCTCCGACCCCGCCGCCCGGCCGATCTCCTCGATCACCTTGGTGTCGAGGAGCCACCCGATCATAGGTCGACCTCCCGCCCGAAATCGGCCTCGCGGCTGAGGTCGAGCCCTTCGAGGTCGAGTCCCGCGACGAACTCCGCCCAAGGCACCCGATCCGCGGGCGGCGGCTGAAGCGCTGCGTAGGCGTCGGCGCTCAACACCACCGCCGCCTCCTTCCCCCGCACCGTCACCGTCTGCGGCCCCTCGCTCTGCGCGCGCCGCACCACCTCACTGAAGCGAGCCTCGGCGTCCTCGAGCTTCCAACGTGGGCGTCGCGGGTCCGCGGTGTGTGGCATGGCGAGGCTCCTGACTAGCTGGTCAGAGGCGTTATGGAGAGGCATAGAAAGCGTGGCAAATGTGGCCACGCTAGGAGCGAAGCGATCTCTGCGGTGGGCAGCGGCGCCTGTCGGAGAGGGAGTGTGTTTGCCGCCTCTCGCGCCTCATTCGTCGGATGGGATTTTGGCTTCCCCCGTTGCCGCTGAGCAAAGGCGCGACGTGATCGCGCGCTGGCTTTATTTACTTCCCGCTCCCGCTAAAGAATACATCCGAAAGAAACCGACGCTGGCGGGGGGCGCAATGCCGCGACTGAAAACGACCAAAACGGAAGCCGAGGTCGGCGACCTGTTACTCGACCTAGAAAATCCGCGAACGGGGACAGTGCAAGGCCAAGCCGAGGCGCTTGAGGCCATCATCAAGCTCAACAGCCAACACTTCCGTAATATGATGCTTAGCATCAAAGAAAATGACCTCGATCCCGGGGACAGCTTCTATGTGATCGTCGATGAGGAGGATGAAGGCAGCTACGTCGTTGTGGACGGCAATCGTCGCCTCGCTGCGCTCAAGGTGTTGAACAATCCGGCTCTGCTCGACGGGACTAAGCTCGGCGAGACGGTCAAAAAGCGTTTGCGAGCGGCTGCAGGAGCTTTCGCACCGATCGAGCCGATCAGCTGCGTGGTCTTCGAATCGCGGGAGGACGCCAACGATTGGATCGAGCGACGGCATGGCAAGGGATTGGAAGGGGAAGGGCGTATCTCGTGGGGTACACTCGAAAGCGAGCGATTCCAGAAGGATAGGACTGTTCTTGATGTAATAGGATTCGTGGAGCGCAACTCAACCTTCGATGAGGCCGATTGGCAGCGGATCAAACGGAGCGTCGAAAAGAGTCCTACGACACTCCGGCGCTTCCTAGTGTCAAAGCCCGGGAAGCAGGCGTTAGGATTTATTGAGAACGGCGAAAGCGGCGGCCCGTCGTTCAATCGTGATCCTGGTTTTCTGATAAAGGTACTGAGCCAACTGTTCAGCGACATTGACGCCGGGGAGGTGACCTCGCGAACCTATAATCGTGCTTCTGAGATTCAGGAATACTTCGAGAGCTTACCCCAGGCGCTCGGGGTTGCCAAGCAAAGGGAGACTGGCCCGCACGCGTTTGCTACTACGGATGTGAAAGACGGAACTCAGCGTCCGCGCTTAGCGGCGACGGCATCATCAACAGTCCCAGCCAAGACTAAGAAGGTGTCTCCGCCCCGACCCACCCTGGCCCCGCGCAAGCATCCTTTCGCCGAGCCTGCGGAGGAGAAGGGGAAGCAACTACTCCGAGAGGCAAGCCGTTTGCGGCTGAATGACGTCCCGTTGGGCTGTGCTTTCCTGTTCCGTGCGATGCTGGAATTTGCGACCGATACGGAAATGCGAGCGAGCGGTATCTCCGATAAAAATGCCGCGGGCCAAGCTCTGGACCTCAAAGCCCGATTCAACGCGGTCGCTGACCATTTGACGGGCACTCCCGGACGACTGCAGAAAAAGGGCGATTTGAATCCGATCAAGACAACTTTGAATGCCAAGCATGGCACCGTCACCATCGGAGCGTTGAACGGCTATATCCACAACCGCTTCCAAAAACCCTCAGCCGACGATCTACGGAACGCGTGGGATCATGCGGTGCCGCTCTTCACCGCGATCTTTGGTGCGCACTCGTGAGGTCGTCGAAGCCTTCGCCGTCGGGTCACTACTCGCCGCTGCGGTATCCAGGTGGCAAGGGCAAACTTGCCAGCTTTGTGGCAGAGGTCCTTCGTCGAAATGACTTGCACGATGGGTTGTATGTCGAACCGTACGCCGGCGGAGCCGGAGTGGCTTTCGAGCTTCTCTTAACTGGGGTGGTACGGCGCGTCGCAATTAACGATCTAAATAGGCCGGTATTCGCATTCTGGTGGGCAGTGTTGCACGATACGGACGCCTTGGTGCGGCTCATACGTGATACTGAGGTGACGATGGAAGTGCGTGATCGCGCCAAGCGCGTTTTCACAGAAAGCACGGAGATCGGGGTAGATCTAGCCTTCGCTACCTTCTTTCTGAATCGCACCAATAGATCTGGAATTCTCAATGGTGGTCCTATTGGAGGCATAGACCAGACCGGCCCCTGGAAGCTCGACGCTCGATATAACAAGACTGCTTTAATCGAGCGTATTGAGAGAATAGGGCGGATGCGCAAATACGTTCAGTTAACTAACTTAGATGCGGTAGACTTTTTGAATAATATGTCGCCCTCATGGCCGAGGAAAACTCTCGTATACCTCGATCCACCTTACCACGGAAAAGGTCAGGATTTGTATTACAACTTCTATAAGCATGACGATCACGCAAACGTTGCGTTTGCCACGAAAAATCTGAGAAATGTAAAGTGGATTGTGTCATACGATGACGTTGAACCGATTCACAATCTATATGACGAAGTGGACTGCCTTCGTTATACAATAGGATACAGCGCGCGACGAGTATCCCGAGGGGCGGAGGCGATGTTTTTTAGCCCGGGCATGATTATTCCCCCGGCTCAGGGCTCAATGATGGATTTGCAGCAGCACGAGAGATTGCGGCCGCATCCAGCGGGTATCGATACTCACCCTGCGGTCATGGCTTCGTTGTAAACATCTAAGGACCTATTGAAATTCAAGTCCGCGTGCACGGCCGATAGTCAAAAGTGCTCTTTGGAGGTGTTGGGTAGTGGCAACCGTGGCAACCAAACAACTGGCATCCGACCGACGCTCCCCTATGTCTTGAAGCAATGAGCACGGTGCCATGCCAGGTAGTGGGGCTGCGGCCGGTGCGCAGAGATTATCGGCTCTGACGCCTTACGCGACTTGTTTACGATCCCCCAAACGCTCTCAACATCGTTGACCTGGCGCGACACCAGCACGTCGAGGTCATCGGAAAGGCTGATCAAGCCGCGGTCGAACATCCAGTGCGCCGTCCCGGAGAGGGCAATTCCGTTCGTGATGATATCCGGCCCACTCGCCTCCACCGGCTTGATATGCGCCGCCTGCACCTCGGCTCGGCCGCCGCCGTTGATGAATTTCAGGCCGGTGATGGCGCAGCGGCAGTCGTACGCTTCGAGGACGATGCGCCGGAACACCCGGTCGCGCACGATCCTCGAGCTGTAATAGCCGACCCGCTCCCGCTCTGCGTCGAGTATGAAGGGCGCCTGCTCCTCGCGCACCGCAGTTTCGGGCGCAGCGGCAGGGTCGCCGGCACGGGGCAGGACCGGGTCCTCGTCCGGAATGCCGCGCGCGATGATGCGGTTGAAGTCGGCGATTGAAATGGGGCGTACGGCAGCCTGAGCGCGTCCGGAGATGCGGCCTTGCTCGTTGAGGACGCCGCGCTCGACCACCCCATCTGCATCCGAGAACGGCACCAGCCGCTCGAAGGGCAGGTAGCTTCCGGGCTCGATCAGCGCGAGGTGCATCCCCGGAGCGGTGGGATCAGGCACGATCTGCTCGACTTTGGCGACGGCGAAATAGCCCCTGCTCGTCGGGCCGCGCCGCGGCTCGTAATAGATGATCCAGTCGCCGACGAAACGCGAGGCGCGGCTGAGATATTGGGCGGGAAATTGATACCGCTCTTCCGGGTGATCGTCGTAGCGGGAGTCCTCCCGATGCAGAAACACCCCTCGCGTCACGTCCTGCTCCCTCCCGCTCGCGGCAATGCGTACCACGGAAGGGGCAATGGCAAACCGATTATTGGTCCGTTCCAGTGCGACTTGGTGGGCGCTGCGGGAGAAGGTGGACCCGGATCAAGTCCGGGGTGACGACAGTGCGCCGAGGGCAGTGCGGTGAGGGTGCGGCGTCGGGCGGGGGCGGTGTTGGCGGAGGTGGTCGAGCGGCGGACACGCAATAGTGGATTCGATCGCGCCTCATTGTTCGCTTTTCGTTTTCCTACACCCCGACGGTTGCGATATGATCCTGGGCATGGCGGAGCCGGGTTCAGGAGCGGTCGCGGATCATGCGCGGGACGGCCGGCAGGTCCGGGATGGCCGGCCGCAGGTCCCGATGGAGAGTCGCGCGTCACGGAGGGCGGCGGGTGGTGCCCGCAAGAGCCGCCGCGCCGGCACGCCCCACCCACCCCGCAGCGTCCCCGCCAAAGGTGGCCGCCCCGTGCTGATCGGGCCGGCGGTGCAGGCGCGGTTCGTGGGGGCGTTGGCGCGGGGGGAGACGGTGGAGGAGGCGGCGCGGGACGTGGGGTTTTCGGTGGCGGCGGTCTACTACCGGCGGCAGCGGGAGCCGCTGTTCGCCGCGGCTTGGGAGATGGCGGTGGAGGTGAGCGCGGTGCCGGCGCCGCTGCCAGCGGCTGCGGCTGCGGCTGCGGCTGCGGCGGCGCCAGCGGCTCCGGCGGCCGCTGCGGCTCCGGCGGTGGCTCCGGCAGCGGCTCCGGCCCCGGCAGCGGGGGAGGGGGCGATGCCGGGGCGGGCGAAGCGGCGGTTGCGGCTGGCGGGGGCGCGGCGGGCGCAGTTCCTCGCATTGCTGGCGCGGGACGCCAACCTCGCGGCGGCGGCGCGGGCGGCGCTCGTCCATGTCGCGACCGTCTACCGGACGGCGGAGCGGGAGCCCGGCTTCGCGGCCGAGACGGCGGCGGCGCTGGCGGACGCCTACGATGCGCTCGACGCGGCGTCGGCCGCCGGGCGCGCGGAGCGCGGGGCGCGGCTGATGGCGGCGCTCGATTCGCCGTCCTGGGCGGCGGACGGGTCGCCGCCGCCGCTGCCCGACTTCGAGACCGTGATGCGGCGGCTCGACCGCTACACCCGCCCGCCGCCGCGCCCCCTGGGGCCGCGGCGGGAGGCGAGGCCGCACGGCACGTTCGACGAGATCCTCGCCAAGCTGGAGGAGAGGCTCGCGCGGGTGTTCGGCACCAGCGAGGATCGGGCGGGGATCCGGCGACGCGCTAGCGTGTGCGCGGCTTGCGAAACCGGGGGTGTGGTCGGGACGCGCCGTCCGCCCGTCCGCCTCCGCGCGGCGCGGATTGGCGAGCGCGCGGAAAGGCTTGCGGCGGCCGCGGGCGGCTGCGAAAGTGCGGGGATGGAGTGAAGGGAGAGGTTCGATGGGTGTGCTGATCCGTGCCGCCGTCGCCGGCGCCTGCCTCGCGGCCGCGGGCGGCGCATTCGCCGCCGGGGCGACGCCGGTCGCGTCCGCGCCCAGCGGGGCCTCCGCCGCGGCGCCGGCGCCCGCCGGGTCCGAGATCGTCGTCACCGGGCGGCGCGACCAGGCGCAGCAGGTGGCGGACTTCGTCGCGGCGCTGACGCCCGCCGAGGGCGGGGCGATCCCGCGCTTCGTCGACCAGCTCTGCCCTGCCGCGGTCGGTCTGCTTCCCGAGCAGAACGAGGCGGTGGCGGCGCGGCTGCGCGCCGTTGCGGTGGCGGTGGGCCTCAAGGCGGCGCCGGAGGGCTGCGCGCCCAACGCCTTCATCGTCGTCACCGAGAGCAAGCGGGCGTTCCTGGAGCTGCTCGGCAAGCGGCGGCCGCAGGTGTTCGGCTTCATCGAGCCGCGCGAGCTGAGGCGCATGGCGTTCGGGCCGGAGCGGGCGGCGGCGTGGCAGATCGCCGGCGCCGTCGACAAAAAGGACAAGGCGCAGCGCTACAACGACATCTTCTCGGGCTCGCCGTCCGAGGCGTGGGAAGCGGTGGCGCGGGCGCGCTCGAACCCGCGCGGCTTCGACGCGGCGGTGCTGGTGGTGGAGATGCGGGCGGTGAACGGGCTGACCGCGACCCAGGTGGCCGATTATGCGGCGATGCGCCTCCTCGCGCGGATCGACCCGAACCGGCTGCCGCCCGGGGCGCCGCCGACCATCCTCACCGCGCTCGAGGCGCGCGAGGGCAACCAGGTGCCGGTGACGCTGACGCGCTGGGACGCGGGGTTCTTGAAGGGCCTCTACGCGACGTCGATCAACCGCAAGACGGCGGCGCAGCGCAGCGAGATCGCCGGGACGGTGGCCAAGGGGCTCGGGACGCCGGAGCAATAAGGGGACACGCGGACAGCGTGTCCCTGCGGGGGGCTCAGATCTTCTTGCCGCGATGCTCGGCGATATAGTCGAGCTGCTTCTTCGAGCGCTCGTCGGTGGGATCGAGGCGCAGGCACTGGCGGTAGAGCGAGTCGGCCTCGTCGAGCTTGCCCTCCTCGATGAGGATGTAGCCGAGGCCGCGCAGGCCCCGGGTCTTGTCGAACACCTTGCGGTTGTCGGGCGAGAGTTCGGACGCGTCGACGGCGCGCTGGAACAGGGCGCGGGCGGTCTTGTAGTCCTTGCGGACCTTGTACCATTCGCCGAGCTCGCCGAGGAAATGGGCGTTGGAGGGGGCCATCGCGACGGCGCGCTCCAGCCAGGCCCTGGCCTCGTCGCCGCGATTGAGGTCGATGAGGGCGAAGCCCTTGAGGAACAAGGCGTAGCAGGAATCCTGCGTGAGGACGATCGCAGCCTTGTGCTCGCTTGCGGCGTGGACGGTGTAGGACAGGCTCTCGACCGGGCTGCGGGCGCAATAGACCTGCCGCGTCTCGCCCTTCAGCTTCGCCTCCTGCGCCGCGATCATCGTGTCGAGCAGCGCCACCGCCTCGGCGGGCTTGCCGGCGCCGATCAGGTCGGCGGCGCGGTCGACCGCGCTGGTCTCGGCGGCGGGAGCCGGCGCGGCGGCCGGCGCCTGCGCGGCGGCCGGGTCCGGCGCGGCGGCGAGCAGGGCGAGGGCGAAAGGCAAAGCGAGCATCGGCGAGTTCCCTCTCTCAGGGCGGGGCAAGGCTAGCATCTGCGCCGGCGCTTGTCAGCGGGGCGCGCGCCCGGCTAGGCGCCGGCGCGTGCAGCAGGGCGACGCCATGGACAGGAAGGTGCCCAAGCGCCGCCGGCGAAGGCTGCGCCGGGCGCTCGGCATCCTCGCCCTCCTCGGCCTCTTCCTCGCCGCGGCGATGTTCGCCGAGGCGATCCGGATGCCGGTGCTGCGCGAGACGACCATCGACCTCGCCGGCTATCCCGCTGGCGCGCGGCCGCTGCGCGTCGCCCTCCTCGGCGACACCCATATGGGCGGGCCGGACCAGAGCCCGGCGCGGCTGCGGCGCATCGTCGCCGCGGTCAACGCCCTCCACCCCGACCTCATCCTGCTGGCCGGCGACTATAAGGGCGAGCCCAAGCTGCCCGGCTTCGCCTACAGCCGCGAGGCGGGCGCCGCCCCGCTCGGGGAGCTGCGCGCCCCGCTCGGCGTCGTCGCGGTGCTCGGCAACCACGACCATTGGGACGATGCGGCCGCCTGGACCCGCCTGCTCGAGGCGGAGGGGATCGCGGTCCTGCGCAACCAGGCGGTGCGGCGCGGGGCGGTGACGATCGGCGGCATCGACGACGCTTATTCCGAGCATGCCGACTTCGCGGCGACGATGGCGGCGGCGAAGGCGCTCGGCGGGCCCGTCATCCTGCTCAGCCACGGCGCGCTCCCCTTCCGCCAGAATGCCGGGCCGCTGCCGCCCTTCCTCGCCGCCCACACGCATTGCGGGCAGATCGCGCTTCCCCTGCTCGGCCCCGTCTACCTGCCCTACAAGCACCCGATCCGCTACGCCTGCGGCCGCTACGACGAGCCCGGCCGCACCATCGTCATCACCGGCGGAGTCGGCACGTCGAACCTCCCCTTCCGCCTCAACGCCCCGCCCGATTACTGGCTGATCACCTTCCGCGCCCCGGCGGAGTAGGAACCGGCCGGAGGGGATCTCCTCAGTCCCCCAGCCTTGCCAGCAGCGCGAGCGTCGCCGGGTCCTTCGGCCGGTAGCGCAGCGCGGCGGCGGCCTCGCGCTTGGCGCCGACGGCGTCGCCCTGCGCGAGGAGCGCTTCGGCGAGGTCGCGGCGGACCGGATAATGCCAGGCGGGCGGGTCGGCGACCGAGGAGAAGTCGCGGCTTTCCTGGATCTCGGCGGCCTGCTTGAACGAAAGGGCGGCGTCGGCGGGGCGGCGCTCGAGCATCTGGGCGCGGCCGGCCAGGACGTTGCGGGCGATGAAGCTCAATTGCTGGGCCTGGCGGGAGCCGTCGTCGGCGATGTCGCCGGTCAGCGCGTCGATCGCCATCGCTTCGCGGCGCACCCCGGCCGAGTCGCGGCCGCGGGCGAAGGCTTCGCCGCGGGCATAATGCCAGGCCATGGCGAGGATCGGCAGCTTGGGGCGCGGCAGCGCCAGCACCTCGGCCGGATCGGCGAAGGCCGCCATGGCGAAATAGCCGTTGGCGGTGACGAGCTGGCTGAACGCCCCCGCTTCGTCCCGGGCCTGGGAGCGCGCGACCAGCGGGCGGCCGAGCGCGAGGGCGGTCTTCGCGTCCCCCGCCTCGAGCGCGCCGCCGATGCCGTAGGTGACGTTGTGGGCATGGTAGGGCAGGCCCCAGACGCCGTCCGGCGGCGGCAGGCCGAGCGCCTTCGCGTTGGCGATGCCGATCTCGACCGCGCGCATGTTCGCGTTGGCGGCGTCCTGGTAGCGGCCGACCCAGTAATAAGTGTGGCTCGGCATGTGGACGAGGTGGCTCGCGTTCGGTGCGAGCGCGGCGAGGCGGTCGGCATAGGTCTCCGCGCGGCCGGCCTCGCCGGCGAGCTCGGTGGCGTGGATGTAGAAGTGGATCGCGCCGGTATCGTCCGGGCGCCGCTTCAGCACGGCCTCGAGCAAGGGGATGGCGAGGCCGGCATTCTGCTTCCACTCCTCGCGATTGTCGCCCTTGGTGATCAGCCAGGCGTCGGCGGCGATGACCGCGATCTCGCTGTCCTCGGGGTAGCGCGAGGCGAGCGCCGCCATCGCCTTGGCGAAGGCGAGGTCGCCGGGCTTGCCGCCGCCGCCCTCCTTGTAGCGCAGCTGGAGCGCGTGGATGAGCGCGCGCTCGCGCTCGGTGCCGTCCGACTCGGCGAGCTTCGCGGCCTTGTCGGCCATGGCGGCGAGCGGCTGCAGCTCGGCCTCGGTCTTGCCGTAGTTGATGGTCGGGCCCGACGCCCAGGCCTCGCCCCACAGGCACATCGCGCAAGCCGGGTCGAGCCGGACCGCCTCGGCCATGGCGGCGATCGAGGCTTTGTGGGCGAAGGCGTGGGCGAGCTGCATGCCATTGTCGAAATAGGCCTGGGCCTGCGGCACGCGCGTGGTGACGGGAAAGCCGCCGGTGCCGTAGCCGGGCATGATCCGCGGCGTCTTGGGCGCCGCCATGTCGTCGTGCCGCATGCCGGCGCCTGGGCCGTCGGGATGCGTGGAGGGCGCGGGCGGGTCGGCGAGGGCGGCGCCGGCGGCAAGGGCGCAGGCCAGGAGCGGCAAAGGCAGCAGTCGCATCGTCGGCAATCCCCCACTTTTTCGGCCCAGGTAGCACGGATGCGCGTGAAGCAGCAGGGGCGGTGTCCTTGCGGTTTCCTTCGCTGGGAGGCCTCGGACGATCGAGCGGAGAGAGGCGTCGGATTTGATCCGCGCAGAGACGCGGAGGCGCAAAGGGGGCGGCGCACGAGACGGACGCTCCGACTGTCCTCCTGGCTCCCTTCGCGTCTTCGCGTCTTTGCGTGGGACGATCGGTAGACTGTGCGTGAGACGGCGGCCCGGATGGCGGCGCCGGCGTGGCGGAAGCGGGCGAGGCGCGTTGCCACCTCGCCGCCTCGTCATGCCGGGCTTGATCCGGCATCCACCTTTCGCCTTGCGGCGGCGAGGCCAGGTGGACCCCGGATCAAGTCCGGGGTGACGGGAGGGGCGAGCGCCGGCGCGCGCAGGCGGGTGGCAGCGCACGGTCCGTGCCTGCGCCCCTCGACTTCGCTCGGGACGAACGAGGGTGGGGCAAGGCGCGGTGGGCGGATGGCAACGGTGGGCGGATGCGGGCTTCCTCCGCGCTCCGACCCCCCGCTCGAAACTAAATTCCCCCGTCGGTGGCTAATCTCCGCCCACCCTGCTACACCGCCTCCATCACCTGACCCCTCCGCAAGCGTCCCGTGACAGAGAGACCTCGTGTGCTCCCGCTTGCCGAACCAGGTGATCTTCCATGGACAAATCCTATTGGCTCGGGCGCAAGCGCGCGTCGGTCGCGAATGCGGCGGGGGCGGCGAGCGCGGAGGCGCGGCTGATCCATCTCGATCTCGCCGGGCGCTACAGCGTCAAGGCGGCGATGGCGGGGCAGGGGGCGGCGGCCGCGGCTGCTGCGGCTGGGGCTGCTGCGGCTGGGGCGGCGCCGGCGCAGGCGGGGGTCGCGCTGCGGCTGCCGGCGGCGGACGCGCCTTATTACGAGCGGCTCGAGATCGGGGCGCGGTGGCTCGCCGACGGGGCGCCGGAGGGGGAGCGCGACACGCACCTCGCCATGGCCAACCGCTATGCGCGGCTCGGGCGGGTCGCGACCCGCGGGGGGCGCTGAGATGGCCGTCTTCGCCGCCGCCGCCCGCCGCCCGAGCACGGTCGAGCGCGCCTTCGAGATCGCCCGGCTCGGCACCTGCGCGAGCCTGCCCGAGCTTGCCGCGCGGCTGAAGCGGGAATGGCACGAGGCGGTCGACGCGCATCTCGCCGGGCCGTCGATCCGCGAGGAGCTGCGCCGGCTGCTCAAGGCGAGCGCGGCCGCGGCCTCGGCCGCCGCCGCCCCGCGCCGCGTCCGCGCCCGCGTTTCCGCCCCCGTTCCCGCCTGAAAGGACATGCCATGTTCGGATTTCGAGGCGGGGAGAGCGGCGAGACCGTCACCCGCAAGCGCGCCTATATGCGCGATGCCCAGCGGCGCTGGCCGTTCATCACCTATTTCGACGCCTCCACCGTCAAGGGGCCGGAGCAGCTGGCGGTGCTGATCAGCACCCGCAGCGGCTGCAGCCGCGAGGCGGCGCAGGAGGACGTGAGGAAGTGGACCGCGGACAAGGATTTCGAAACATGAAGCAGGCTTTGGAAACGCCCGACCGTGGGCTGGCGACCGACACGGCCGCCGAGGCGGACGCGGCGCTGCTCGCCGAGCACGGCATCGTACGGGTGCCGGCGGACCGCTACGAGGTGGACGGCTATCGCTATTCCAGCCTCGCCGACGCGCTCGCCCAGGCGAAGCGCAAGCGGGGAGCGGGGCGATGAGCCTCCACGCCTGGTTCGGCACGCACCGGCCCGATTTCGACGCCAACCGCTGGGACGCGGGGCGGTTCGTCACCGCCTGCACGGTCTGCGGCGCGGCGATGATCAAGCTGCCGGGCCTGCCCTGGAAGCTGCGCACGGGCGCCGACGCGGGCTGACGACCTGGGGTGTCAGGTACGTACCTGACACCGTGCCGGGTACGTGCCTGACACGGGGGGCTGACACCGCGGGGTTGGTGGCTGGCGGGGGCGATGGCTGTCGGCTAGGTTGCTGAGATTGCGGGGGAAGGGGCTTGCCTGACGCCGCCGGCATCAGGGGGGCATATGATCAGGATCTCATCGATCGTCGGGGGCCTCGCGGCCGCCGCGCTGGCCGCGCAGCCGTGCGCGGCGGCGCCGTCGCCGGTGGGGCCTGGGGCTCCCACTGCGTCGGCCTTTGGCGGAATGCGGCTGCGCCTGCCGCTCGGCGGCACGGCGACGCGGCCGCAGCTTCGGCTGCAGCTCGCCCCGGCCTTCGCGATGCGCGATCCCCGGACGGGGGCGGCGGAGACGGTGCGCGCCGAGGGGCTGGAGATCGGAGTCGGCCGGGGCGGACGGCCCGACCTGTACCTGAACGGGCAGGCCGGGCGCGATTTGCATGCGAAGCTCGGCGTCAAGGGATCGACAGGGACGACCCTGCTGATCGTCGGCGGGGTGCTCGTCGCGCTGGTCGTCGTCGCGGCGGCGGCGGGCGGGGCGGGATTCGGCGACACCTGCCCGACCGTCGGCGGCTCGCGGGCGCATTGCACCAATCCCTGAGCGCGGCAAGCGGCCATCCGTCGCTGAATTGACGCCGCTTTCGGGGCCTGAAACCGCCGTCGCGCCGTGCCGCCGCGCGGGTGCGCCGTGCCGCGCAACCTTCTCCAAAGCATGACGTTTCGCGTCCAAAACAGGGAGACGGCGATGCGTTCCACATCCATTTTCATCGGCGGCTGCGCGCTGCTCGCGGCGCTGTCGGGCTGCAAGACGACCGACGCCGGCTCGGCGCTGTCCACCGCCGGCCATGCCGCCGGCGGCGCCGCCTCGGGCGTGCCGTCGCTGGTCAATGTCGACCTCAGCAACGTGCTCAACAACCTTGCCGTGCAGCTCCACCTCGACCGCGCCAATGTGCCGATCAACGCGCAGATCCCGATCAACCTCGCGGTCAACGTGTGCGGCGTGTCGATCAACGTCCTCTCCGCGTCGAAGGGCGCGCCGGCCAATTGCACCGCGCAGACGGCGCCGGCCGAGCTCGCGCAGGTCGTGCAGCAGCAGATGGCGGCGGGCGGCAATGTCGGCGGCGGCGCGCAGGGCGGGTCGACCGCAACCAATGCCGGGGCGAGCGGCAGCGGCGGCGCCGGCGCCGGCGGCGCGCAGGGCACCGGCGGCACGTCTACCGGCGGCACCACTACCACCAACCCGCCGCCGCCCGCCTCGACCACGCCGCCGACGAGCTCGACGCCGAAGGGGTGAAATTTCCAGAAGACAGGAGGATATGTCCATGCGTCAGGAGCTGAAGCTCATTCTCGCCGCCGCCGCGCTGGCGCCGCTCGCCGCCGCGTGCAGCACCGACGGCAGCGGCCGCCCGGCGACCGCGAGCACCCAGACCGTCGACAAGGCGCCGGCGGACGGCGGCCCCGGCGGCGGGAGCGGCGGGGGGACGATGGGCGGCGGCGGGGGCATTCCAGCGCTGGTCAACGTCAACCTGCAGAACGTGCTCAACGATCTGTCGGTGCGGCTCAACATCGACCGCGCCAACATCCCGGTGAACGCGCAGGTGCCGATCGACGTCGCCGCCAACGTGTGCGGCGTATCGGTGAACGTGCTGTCGCTGTCGAACGGCGGCAAGGGGACCTGCACCGCCAAGACGGCGACGCCGCAGCTCGCCCAGGTCGTCCAGCAGCAGGTGGCGGCCGGCGGCTCGGTCGGCGGCGGCGCGCAGGGCGGCTCCACCGCGACGACGGGCGGCGGCACCGGCACCGGCGGCGCGGGCAGCCAGGGCTCGTCCAACACCGGCGGCACCTCGAACGGCAGCACCGACAATACCAACACGCCGCCGCACCGCTGAGCGGCGGCGGCCGCGCCTTGCCGCGACGCCACTGGCACGCCCGCGCGAACCGCTCTAGAGGCCGCTGGAAGTCAAAGGCTTAAGCGAGCGGGCTATGTGCGGGATTGTCGGGATTATCGGGCGCGAGCCGGTGGCGGAGCGGCTGCTCCAGGGGCTGCGGCGGCTGGAATATCGCGGCTACGATTCCGCCGGCATCTGCACGCTCGTCGACGGCAGGCTGGAGCGGCGGCGGGCCGAGGGCAAGCTCGACAACCTCGCCCGCGAGCTCGCCGAGCATCCGCTGTCGGGCAATGTCGGCATCGCCCACACGCGCTGGGCGACGCACGGCGCGCCGACGCTCGGCAACGCCCACCCGCACATCGTCGACGGGGTGGCGCTCGTCCATAACGGCATCATCGAGAATTTCCGGCCGCTGCGCGAGGAGATGATCGCCGAGGGGCGGACGTTCGAGAGCGAGACGGACAGCGAGGTGGTCGCCCACCTCGTCGACCATCAGCTCAAGCAGGGGAAGGCGCCGCAGGAGGCGGTGGCGGCGGTGCTGCCGCGGCTGCACGGCGCCTTCGCCATCACCATCCTGTTCCGCGATTTTCCCGACCTCCTCATCGGCGCGCGGATGGGGGCGCCGCTCACCGTCGGCTATGGCGAGGGGGAGACCTATCTCGGCTCCGACGCGCTCGCGCTGGCGGGGCTGACCCAGCGCATCGCCTATCTCGAGGAGGGGGATTGGGCGGTCGTCACCCGCGAGGGCGCCAAGATCCACAACCGCGCCAACGAGCCGGTCGAGCGGCCCATCGTGCATTCGGGCGCGTCGGCGGCCCGGATCGAGAAGGGCAATCACCGCCACTTCATGCAGAAAGAGATTTTCGAGCAGCCGATCGTCGTCGCCCAGACGCTGCAATCCTATCTTCGGCCCTACGAGCAGAAGGTGGCGCTGCCCGACATCGACTGGTCGTTCGCCGACGTGCCGAGGATCACCATCGTCGCCTGCGGCACGTCTTATTATGCCGGGATGGTGGCGAAATACTGGTTCGAGCAGTTCGCGCGGGTGCCGGTCGAGCTCGATATCGCCTCCGAGTTCCGCTACCGGCAGCCGGTGCTGGAGCCGGGCGGGCTCGCGCTCTTCATCTCGCAATCGGGCGAGACCGCCGACACGCTGGCGGCGCTGCGCCACGCCCGGAGCGAGGGGCAGCGGATCGCGGTCGTCGTCAACGTGCCGACCTCGTCGATGGCGCGCGAAGCGGACCTGCTGCTCCCCACCCATGCCGGGCCGGAAGTGGGGGTCGCCTCGACCAAGGCCTTCACCTGCCAGCTCGCCGTGCTCGCCGCCCTCGCCGCCAAGGTGGCGCGCGACAAGGGGCGCCTGTCCGAGGAGGAGGAGCGCGACATCGTCGAGCATCTCTCCGAGGCGCCCGCCGCGATGAACGCCGCGCTCGAGCATGACGAGGAGATCATGGCGCTGGCGCCGTTCGTCGCCCGGGCGCGGGACGTCCTCTACCTCGGCCGCGGCATCGACTATCCGATGGCGCTCGAGGGGGCGCTGAAACTGAAGGAGATCAGCTACATCCACGCCGAAGGCTATGCCGCCGGCGAGATGAAGCACGGGCCGATCGCGCTCATCGACGACACTGTGCCGGTGATCGTGCTGGCGCCGTCGGGGCCGCTGTTCGAGAAGACGGTGTCGAACATGCAGGAAGTGCAGGCGCGCGGCGGCCGGGTGCTGCTCATCTCCGACGCCGAAGGCATCGCGTCGGCGGGCGACGACCGGCTGGTCGCGGCGCTGGAGATGCCCAGGGTCCACCCTTTGATCGCGCCGCTCGTCTACGCGATTCCCGTGCAGCTCCTCGCCTATCATGTCGCGGTGGCCAAGGGCACGGACGTCGACCAGCCGAGGAACCTGGCGAAGAGCGTCACCGTCGAATAGCGGCGCGCCGCTTGCGCGGCGGGGCCGGGCGCGCCATCCTCCCGCGCAGGCGGCGAGGGGGGCTCTGCTGATCGAAGCGCGGGACCTGGAGGCGATCGGCAGCGCATTGGGCTGCGGCGGCGACACGCCCGCGCAGATCGCCCGGCGCGGCCGGGTGCGCGACTATCCGGCGCGGGCCTGCCTCGTCCGGCAGGGCGACCGCTCCGCCACCGCCTTCCTGATCCTCCTCGGCCGCGCCCACGCCCTCCTCTACGGCGCGGACGGGCAACTCGTGCTGCTCCACGATTACGGGCCGGGCGACCTGTTCGGCGCGCTCGGCGACCTCGGCGGAGGCGAGGAGGAAGCGGACGTCGTCGCCGTCGAGGCGGTGCGCGCCTTCCTGCTCGAAGCCGTGGCTTTGGTCGAGCTCGCCGAGCGGCACGGCGCGATCGGGCTGGCGCTGTCGCGGCTGCTGCTGAAGCGGCTGCGCGCGACCTCGGCGCGGATCTACGAGCGGTCGGCGCTCTCCGCGCCCGGGCGGGTCTGCGCGGAGCTGCTGCGCCGGGCGCGCGCCGGCGAGGGGATGGCGATCCGGCCGGCGCCGGTGATCGCCGAGCTGGCGCTCCGGGTCGGCACCACGCGGGAGACGGCTTCGCGGACCGTAAGCGCGCTTACGCGGCGCGGCATCGTCCGCCGCGACGGGGACGCGCTCGTCGTCGCAGCGCCGCAGCGGCTGGAGGCGGAGCTGGTCTAGGCGGGCCGGCGGATGATTGCGTGAAGCTCGACCGGCGCCTCGCCGGGGCCGGCGCTCAGCTCGCCGACCAATTCCGTGCGCAGGTCCGGCTCGCCGCGCGCGGCGAGGGCGGCGGCGAAGTCGGCGGTGACGCATACCGCGCCGGGCGGGGCCGAGGCGGCGGCCCCGGCGGCAAGCGCGGCGGCGTCGCCGGCGATGCGGGGGGTGCCGGCAAAGGGGTCGGCGATTGGGTCGGCGATGCCGTAATGGCCGCCCACCGCTTGCTCCTCGGCGGCAAGAGCGAGCGCGGCGCGGGCCGCTTCGTCCGGAGCGGCGTAAGCGAGCAGGATTTCGCGGCCGGTGAACCAGGGACCGAGGCATGGGGCGGGCCCGGCCGCGATACGGGCGGCGGCGGCGGCGAGACGCGCCTCGAGATCGGCCCCGGCCGGCAGCGCGAGGGCAAGCAGCGCGTGACGCGCATGCGGCGCGGGTGTCAGCGGCCGGGCAGCGGAGGTTTCTCGCGGCGCGGCTAGGCGGCGCTCGCGCCACGGTCCTCCAGCCGCCGGGCTGGCCTCCGGCGCGACGACGAGGCGGATCGCCTCGCTCTCCAGCCGCCGCGCGTTGATCGCCGCCGCGCCCATCGCCACCTCGTCGCCGAGCGCGACCATCTCGGCGTCGGGCGGCGTCGCCTCCGGGCGCACGGTGTGTATCGTGGCCGCGGCAGCGAGGAGCGCTTCGTAGCGCCGCCGCCAGCCCTTGCCGAACGGATCCACCGACACGGCCGCGAACGCCTCCGGCCCCCCCGGCAGCACCGCGTGGAGCTCCGCCCCGCGGGCAACCAGTGCCTCGGCGACGATGATGTCTGCCCCGGCGGCGAGGGCGCCGTAGCCGAAATGCACCTTCTCGGCGTCAAGGATAGCGGCGATACTCTCGTCGAGATGGGCACGGCGGGCGACCCGGGCGTCGAAGGACATATGCCCGGTGAAGTGCAGCGAGCGCGGCGGCCGATGGGCGTCGAGCCAGGACGCATCGCGGCCTTGCTCGGCAAGGATCAGCGCGAACTGGCGCAGGGTGGAGGCGTGGTCCTCCCAGGCCTGCGGGGCGAGGGCCACGGCCTCGGCGAAGGCGGCGCGGGCTTCGGCTTCGCGGGCGAGGAGGAGCAGGGCCTCGGCCCGGGTGGCGGCACGCCAATAGGGGGTCTCGGGTTCGTCGGGGTGGGTAACCAGCGAGCTTAGAACTTCGCGGGCGTATGCCCGGGCCTGAGCGAGGTCTCCGCCGAGGAGCGAGAGCGAAGCGGCATTGATGAGCGGATAGGTTGCGCGGGAGGCAGCCGCGGCCGCTGCGTACGCCGTAGCCGCGTCGCGAAAGATGGACTCCCGCTCCTCCCCCTTGGTTTCGTACGCCCGCTCTTTCAGCAGCCTCCCCCTAAGCACCATCTCAGTGGGGTGATGAGACCTGGGCAGCCCTTCCAGAATCCTCCACGCTGATTGGCGGGCGCCAGACCTCGCGAGAGCCATCACGTCGGCCAAGGAGCCAGCCGAATCTGTCAAAACCGGTTCCTCAGCGCGACGGCGCCACCTGACGGTAGCTCAAGTGTGGCCACCCGGGTATCCCACGTCGGGATCGAACACGATGGGCAGCAACTTTGTGACCCGATTTCCTGCCGCATCTACTCCCGGGAGACGCAGGTTGACGTAGATGTTGAACGGGATGGCGAAGTCGGAGCCGGTATGACTCTCCGGGTCCGCCGCAGAGTTGGCGATAAAGCACGCGACCATCGCCTGCGCGTAGTCAGGAGGTACTTTGGCAGGCTCTTCAATATCGCTCCATGCGCACAAAGCGTTGGTGTAAAAGTCCTTCTTTCCCTGTAGTACGAGGAAAGGTGGAATTTTAACCGCGTATTGCCAATTTTGCTGTTCTAGTACAAAGATAAGGTACGAAAAACCGTTGTGCCGTACCGACAACGTAGAGTTGCTCTTGTGTGGTTCTGGTTCTTTGACGCCGCGCCAGTGAACTTTCGCGGGATCGGCTGCTATTTCTTTTAAATAGTGTGCGATGCCTAGGGCGGGGTCGATCTGGAAGGATGCCGCTTTGGTGTACTCAATCATTATCTGATCGGCTCGATCGACCGACAGCCGCACCTTGAAGGCCAAGGCGTCCACTGGAGGGGCACCGTTCAGGTTGCCCATTTCCACGACGGGTAAGTCCACGAGTGGGAATGCCGGCATAATCAGTCTCCTGAGGAGGGTGTCATCTTGAGGATACGCTCGTGCCACTTGCGCCAGCGGCGATTCGCCGGATCGAGGCGCGTGAGGCGGTCGGCAATCTGCAGCGCCTGCTCCTTGTAGAGCGCACCCTCTTGTCGATTGCCGTGCTGGTACGAGAATTCGGCGCTCGTCATCAGCGCCCGCATCAGCTGGTCCTGGAGATCCGCTTCACCGGGAAACCTCCGCGCGAGTTGGAGGAGCAGTGCGAGATAGGTGCGCTGGTAGCGCTCCGCCTGCACTGCATTGCCAACGCCCAGCCACGCCGCCGAAGCCCAGGCATAGCGGTTCGCCGCCGCCTCGGTCAGTTTTCGATCTTGGGGGGCCGTGCGGCGAACCCGCTCCATCTCCGCGAGCGACTGGAGGCAGCGTGGCAGCGCCGCGGCCGGCGCCTTGCGGCTGAGGTTGAGGGTGCAGAGGTTCCCTTCGGCATAGGCATGCTCGCGCCGCCACTCGACATTGGCCCCGTTCGCCGCCACGAGCTGGCGGGAGAGCCTCTCGTAGGCTAGCCAATGGGGTTCAGCTCCAGCCCAGTCATCCTTTAGATACGACGCATAGCCCACCCAATATTCGCTTTGACCGTGGGAGAAGATTCGCTCCGGATTGCCGGGCTCCGCTGCAAGCAGCGCCGCCGTTGTCCGGGAGGCCTCGACCGCTTCGGCGGCGAGCCTGTCCGAGTGCCCCAGCTGGTCGTCGTCTTCCGCCATCGCATGAAGGATGCGGGCTCTCCGCTGCAGGGAGTCCGAAGGAAGGTTGCCGACCTCCTGCTTTCGGTAGTGGATCAGCGCGCGCTGGTTGACGGCGGCGAGGGCGTCCAGCCGCCCCACCCCCTTCAGCCTGTCTCGCAAGTCCGTCAGCATGAACTCGACCAGTCCTTCCGCCTCGGCGCGCTGGCGCTGGGCTTCGGCGCGGGCCTGGAGGGCCACGGCCGTCAACACCGCCATCGCTACGACCGCGGCGAGGGCGGCGCCCGTGACGGCGGTCACGCGGCGCAAGCGCCTTTGCGCGTCGCGCTGGACGAGCGAGTCGAGGCCGACGCCGGAGAGGCCGGCGACGAGCTTCAGGAAGCCGAGGCGGCGGCCGTCGCGGCCGGGGCGCAGGTCGGCGGCGAGCGGCTCGATGCCGCCGGTGCAGAGCGCGGGCGGAAAGGCTTCGCCCGGCTCGCCCTGGAGGATCGCGGCGATGACGGGGCGGCCGGGGTGGAGGGCGCGGAAGGTCTCGATCTCCTTCGCGACCCAGGGCGACGCGGCGGCGGCGGGGGAGCAGAGGATGACGAGGACGTCGGAGACGGCGAGCGCGGCGCGGACCGTCTCGCTGAGGTCTCCGGCGGCGGGGAGCTCCTCGCGGTCGCGGAAGATGGGGGTGAGGCGCGCCGGCACCGGGCCGCGCTCGCCGTCTCTGCCGACCAGCCGCCTGGGAATGCGATAGGATTCGAGGCGGCGGTGGAGCGCGCGCGCGGCGGCGGCGTCCTTGTGGCTGTAGCTCAAGAAGGCGGCGTAGCGCCTCGGCCCCTGCTCCACGTCCGCATCCCCCCGAGCGGCTCAAGGCGGCAAGACTACACGTTCCGGTGCAAAGTAAAAGCCGGAGAGGCGCACGCCGTGCCGCGAAATTGCGAGCGCCATCGCGTAATGCGGTCTCCGACCCCTTCGGCGGCGCTCGCGCAAAGCGCCGATCTGGTCCCCGAAACGGGGAGAATTCGCGCCGCTTCGATCAGGAAGACGGCGCCGGCAACTCCGGTCGATCGCGAGCCGTACCTCAGGAAAGGAACGGTGTCTCGCCGAGCGGGATGACGGTGCGGCCCCAGGTCGCGTTGGTGACGAGGCCGAAGCTGCCGTAGACGGCCATCAGCCCGGTGACGAGGCCGAGCCAGCCGCCCGCCTGGGTGAGCGCCGGCAGCTTGAGCACCGCGCCGGCGCCGAGCAGAGCGAAGGTGATCCACAGCGCCAGGAAGATCAGGAACAGGATCCGCGGGAGGCGGAACGTCCCGATCCACAGGTAGAAGGTGAGGAGCCCCCACAGGAGCAAGGCCGCCCCCAATGTGGGCCCTCCCTGGCTGATGTCGATGACGCCGGTCTTCGCGAAGATGAGCAGGAAAGCGAACCACCACCAGAAGGCGCCGTAGGAGAGGGAGGCGGTCATGCCGAACGTGTTGCCGAGGCGGAATTCCATGAGGCCGGCGATGATCTGGATGAGGCCGCCATAAGCGAGCGCCATCGGCACGACGACTCCCTCGCCGCCGGCCGGAAGCAGTCCGGCGTTGATGAGGCTGAGCAGGATCGTCGTCAGGCCGAACCCGACGAGGCCGAGCGCCGCGGGATTGGCGGGCGCGGCGGGCGCCGCTGCGGTGTCGGCCATGTCTCTTTCCTCCCCCAGTTCGGCGGGGAGGCTGGCGGTGCGGGCAGGGCGTGTCAAGCGGCCGCGGGCGCCGCGCGTCACAGGCCGCAAAGGCGCTTGAACTCGGCCACCGCGGCGCGTCTGGCGGCGAGGCTGGCGCGGGTGGCGGGAAGGGAGGGCACGTCCTTGCCGAGCCGCGCGAGCTCGGCGAGCAGCGCCGGCCGGTCGAGCGGCTTGCGCCAGGCCCATTCGTTCTTGTTGCGGAAAGGCGCGGCGTCGGCTTCGCACGTGGCGTCGCACGTCACCTGGCGGAAGCCGCGCTTCGTCCAGTAGCTTTCGGGAGTCTCGCCCGCCATGCCTTCGCGATCGTCGTCATATTCGCGCGCGTAGAAGCGGTCGGCGCGGGGGACGCAGCGGTAGCTCGCCTCGAGCAGGGGCGAGGGGCCGCCCTCGCCAAGGATCAGCGCGACATAGTCCTTTTCGCCGACGACCTTCGAGACCAATATCCGCGCCGGGACGGCGGCGAGCGCCGCGGTGGAAAGTGCCAGGCTGAAGAGAACCAGCGTCCGCATTCCTTCCCCCCGGTGTCAGGCAAGCGTCGATAGCAGAAATGACGGCGTCAGCCGAGCTTGAAGACGGCGCGCTCGGCGTCGACCGCGTCGCGGATGAAGCGCAGCACCGCCTTGACCCGCGCCAGCTCGGCCAGGTCCTGGTGGACGATCAGCCACAGGCTGCGGGTGAGCGCGACCTCGCGCGGCAAGATGCGCACCAGGCGCGGGTCGCCTGCGGCGAGGAAGGCGGGGAGGACGCACAGGCCCGCGCCGGCGATGGTGGCGCGCAGCTGGGCGACGAGGTTGGAGCTTTCGAGCGCGGTGCAGCCTTCGGGCGCCACCTGGCGGACGAAGTCGAGCTCCGGGAAGTGGAGCAGGTCCTCGATATAGGTGACGAAGCGGTGGCCCTTGAGGTCGGCGGCGGCATCGACCGGCGCGTGCCCGGCGAGGTAGACGGGCGCGGCGTAGAGGCCGAGATCGTAGTCGATGAGGCGGCTGACCGTGAGCCGCCCGTCCTGCGGCCGCGAGACGGAAACAACGATGTCCGCGTCGCGCTTCGACAGGCTGAAGGTCGAGGCGGCGGCGACGAGCTGGACGCGCAGCTGCGGATGGCGCTCGGTCAGAGCGCCGATGCGCGGCGCGAGGAACCAGCTGCCGAACCCTTCGGGCGAGCCGACGCGGACGGTGCCCTCGACGCTCGCGGCGCTGCCGCCCACCGCATCGGCGGCGCCGAGCGCGAGCCGCTCCATTTCCTCGGCCATCGGGACCATGCGAGCGCCCTGATCGGTGAGGGTGTAGCCGGTCGGGCTGCGGTCGAAGAGCTTGGCCTTGAGGGCGTGCTCGAGCCCGGCGATGCGGCGCGACAGCGTCGAATGGTCGAGCCCGAGGCGCGCCGCGGCGGCGGTCAGCCGGCCGGTACGGGCGACGGCGAGGAAGGCGCGCAGGTCGTTCCAGTCGAAGTCGGCCATGGGCCCTCCTAGCGGTATGTGGATTTCTGCACAACGGTTCCGGTATCTTCCCTGTGGCGTCCTGTCTGTGGCCGTGCGAGGGGAGGCGCACTCCATTCCAGAAGGAAGCAACGATGTTCACGGCGCAGGCGACCGCGACGGACGGCGAGCTCGATCTTATTGCTGCACCGCAGAATGCGGATTTCCGCACGCCGGCCGACCCCGAGGCGGGCTGGGCGGCGCGCAACCCGGACCGGGCGATGCTGTTCCTCTACGTCACTCCCCGCGATTGCGGTGCGATCGAGGAGCTGATGGCGCTCTGAGGGCGGGGACATGTCGTCGTACGTGTCCCCATCATGCGCAGGTCGAACCCGGGGACACGTACAAGTACATGTCCCCTCGCGGCGAGTGTTGCTAAGGGCCGACCATGGCTGAGACCCCCACCGACCCCGTGTTCAAGCTCCCCGAGAGCATCCCGTCCCCCTCCGAGATCGCCGACGCCTGGAGCAAGGTCGTCGCCAATGCGATCAGGCTCGCCGGCACCACCGCCGAGCGCGCCGCGGATCCGCATGTGCCGCAGGCCTACGACCCGGCCGCGCCGGCGCGGGCATTCGGCGCCTTCGCCGCCCACCTCTTCACCCACCCGCACGAGATGATCCGCGCCCAGCAGAAGGCGGCGGCCGACTGGATGGCTTTGTGGGGCCAGGCGGCCGCGCGGGCGGCGGGCGCCAAGCCCGAGCCGCTCGCCCAGCCGCAGCGCGGCGACCGGCGATTCAGCGACCCGGCCTGGTCGGACGAGCCGGTGTTCGACTATCTGAAGCAGGCCTATCTGCTCACCGCGGAGCGGGCGATGGAGCTGGTCGAGGGCTCGGACCTGGACGTCGCGACGCGCACCAAGGTGGAGTTCTTCACCCAGCAATATCTGAACGCGCTGTCGCCGGCGAACTTCGCCTTCTCCAACCCGGAGGCGATCCGGCGGGCGATCGACACCGGCTCGCTGAGCCTGCTGTCGGGCCTCGCCAACCTGCTCGCCGACGCCGCCGAGGACGGCGGGCTGGTCCGCCGCCGCGCCGAACGCGAGTTCGAGCTCGGCGTCGACATCGCCGCGACCCCGGGCAGCGTGGTCTTCCAGAACGCGCTGATGCAGCTCATCCAATACGCCCCGGCGACGGACGAGGTGTACCGCCGGCCGCTCCTCTACGTGCCGCCGCTGGTCAACAAATATTACCTGCTCGACCTGCAGCCTAAGTCGAGCCTGATCCGCTGGCTGGTGGAGCAGGGGCACACGGTGTTCGTGATTTCCTGGGTCAATCCGGGGCCGGAGCTCGCCGAGATGGGTATCGGCGATTACATCCGGCTCGGGCCCGTGGCCGCGCTCGACGCGATCGAGCGGGCGACCGGGGAGCGCTCGGTCGACATGTTCGGCTTCTGCATGGGCGGCACCCTGGTCGGCATCGCTCTGGCATGGCTGGCGGCGAAGGGGCAGGGGGATCGGGTCGCCTCCGCGACGACCATCGGCACCCTGTTCGATTTCTCCCAGCTCGGCACCTGGGCGACCTTCACCGAGCCCGAGCAGCTGCGCGCTATGGAGCGGCACCTCCTCCACAAGGGCTTCATGGCGGCGCAGGACCTGCAGGCCCTGTTCTCGGCCGTCCGGGCGAACGACCTCATCTGGTCGTCCGTGGTGAGCCACTATCTGCTCGACAAGGAGGCGCCGCCCTCCGACATCCTCTACTGGTTCGCCGACGGCGCCCACATCCCGCGCGCCTTCCTGCTCGGCTGGGCGCACGACGTGCTGCGCGACAATGCCCTGTCTCGGCCGGGCGCGATGGTCGTGGACGGCGTGCCGATCGATCTCAAGGCGGTGACCACGCCGCTGACCGCGATCAGCCTCAAGGACGACCATGTCTCGGCGTGGAACGCGACCTATGAGAGCGCGAAGCTGTTCGGCGGGCAGGTGCGTTTCCTGCTCGGCGGCAGCGGCCACAATGCCGGCGTCATCAACCCGCCCGCCGCCAACAAGCACGGCTATTGGGTGAACGAGGCGCTGCCGGAGACGGCTGAGGCGTGGTTCGAAGGCGCCGAGAAGCGCGAGGGAAGCTGGTGGCCCTATTGGCACGGGCTCCTCACCGAAGGCGGCAAGGCGGAGCGGGTGCCGGCGCGGGTGCCGGGAGACGGCGGGCTGGAGCCGATCGAGCCCGCGCCCGGGAGCTACGTGAGGAACCGGCGGTAATAGCCGGCACCGGCCGTCACCGGCATGACGGCTCCTCGCTCGCGACTCAGGCCTTCGGCTTCCTGAACCGGTAGACGAACTGGTCGGTCTTGCCGCGGATGCCGGTTTCGATGACGCGCTGCGAGTGGTCGTCGGCGGCGTGGCGCAGCAGCGGGCTCTCGGCTTCGAACCGGAACCCGGCGGCTTCGACTTCCTTGCGGACGGTCGCGCCCTCGATTCGGTGGAGCGTGTTGGTGACGGTGGCGCCCACGCCCTTGCCCGCCTCATGATCGACGATGAAGTAGGTGCCGCCCGGCTTCAGCGCCTTGAACGCGGCGGCGTTGATCACCGAGGCGGCGTCGGTCTCGCCGACCTTCACGTTCTTGAAGTCGTGATAGTTGAGCGTCGTCCAGACGAGGTCGACCGGCTCGGGCACCGCGATCGTGCCGGGGGCGGAGACGGCGACCTTAACGTTGGGCTTCGCCTCGGCGATCGCCTTCAGCGCCGGGGTCTCCTGGCGGGCGATGGCGTAGACGATGCCTTTGGGACCGACCGCGCCGCTCAGGATGCGGGTGAAATAGCCGCCGCCCGGCGCCAGCTCGGCAATCTTGTCCCCCTGACGGACGCCGGCGAAGGCGACCACCTCGGCCGGCTTGCGGTCGGCGTCTCGCGCCTTGTCGGCGTCGGGACGGGTGGAGTCGGCGAGGATCGCCGTCCAATCGACCTTCGGCGCCGCCGTCGCCGCGCAGGCGATCGCCGCCGCGCCCAGGAATGCCAGCGAAATGGTGCGCATAACCCTCTCCTCTTGCTCGTCGTTGCGGGGCCGTTACCACGGCGGCGGCTTTCAAAACAGCGGTTCGTCTGCCACGCTTGCGGCCGATGACGGACACAGTGACCATTGCGGGCGGCTGCCATTGCCGCGCCGTCCGCTTCGAGGCGGACGTGCCGGGCTCGGTCGAGGCGCTCGACTGCAATTGCTCGATCTGCGCGGCGACGGGCTTCCTCCACCTGATCGTCCCGCACGGCGACTTCCGGCTGCTCTCGGGGCGGGAAGCGCTGACCAGCTACCGCTTCGGCACGGGCGCGGCGGAGCACCTGTTCTGCTCGATCTGCGGCATCAAGAGCTTCTACCAGCCTCGCTCGCACCCGGAGGCGTGGAGCGTGAACCTCAACGCGCTCGACGATCCGGGGCTGCTGGAAGTCCGCGTCACCCGCTTCGACGGGCGCAACTGGGAGCAGGCCAAGGCGGCGCTCGGCGGCGACTGAGCGGGAACGGCGGTTCGCGACGGCGGTTGTCGGCTGGCAAGGGACCGCCATGCCGGACTTCGCCGCGCTCAGGGACAGGATGGTCGAGGAACAGCTCCGCGCCCGCGGCATCGCCGACGCGCGGCTGCTGGGCGCCTTCCGGGCAGTGCCGCGCGAGCTGTTCGTGCCGGAGGCGATGCGCGACTTCGCCTACGAAGACCAGCCGTTGCCGATCGCGGCAGGGCAGACGGTTTCGCAGCCCTACATCGTCGCGCTGATGATCGAGGCCGCCGAAGTGGGGCCGGGCGAGCGGGTGCTCGAGGTCGGCGCCGGCTCGGGCTATGCCGCGGCAATCCTGGGGCGTATCGCGGCGGAAGTGGTGGCGGTCGAGCGGCACGCCGAGCTCGCCGCGCACGCGCGTGCCCGGCTCGCCGCGCTCGGTGCGGACAACGTCCGCATCGTCGATGGCGACGGCAGCGGCGGCCTTCCCGGCGAAGCGCCGTTCGAGGCGATCCTCGTCGCGGCGAGCGGCCGCCGTGTTCCGCCGGCGCTCATCGAGCAGCTCGCCGTCGGCGGCATTCTCGTCATGCCGATCGGCGAACCCGATACCGTCCAGAAGCTGATCAAGGTGACCCGCATGTCCGACACCGAAACCCGCGACGAAGATCTCGGCCCCGTCCGCTTCGTCCCCCTGATCGGCCAGGAGGGGTGGGGCGAGGGCGCCGCCGCGCCGCGGCCGCTGCCGGAGCTGATCGCCTCGGCCGCCGAGCCGCTGCCCGATATCGAGGATCCGGGCTTCGGCGCGCGGTTCGACCGCTTCGGCGGCGCGCGCGTCGTGCTGCTCGGCGAGGCGAGCCACGGCACCAGCGAATTCTACCGCGCGCGGGCGGCGATCACGCGGCGGCTGATCGAGGAGCACGGCTTCTCGATCGTCGCGGTGGAGGCCGACTGGCCCGACGCGGCGACGATCGACCGCTACGTCCGCCACCGCGCGAAGCGGGAAGGCGAGGAGGCCGCGTTCGAGCGCTTCCCCACCTGGATGTGGCGGAACGAGGAGGTGGACGCCTTCATCCGCTGGCTGAGGAGCCACAATGAGGGCCGACCGTACGAGGCGATGGCGGGCTTCTACGGGCTCGACCTCTACAATCTCGGCGGCTCGATCCGCGCCGTGCTCGACTTCCTCGCCGAGGCGGACCCGGAGGCCGCGACGCTCGCGAAGAAGCGCTACGGCTGCCTCGAGCCGTGGAGCCGCGACCCCGCGGCCTACGGGCGAATGGCGGTCACCGAGGGCTATGGCCGCTGCGAGGTCGGCGTCGTCCAGATGCTGAAGGAGCTGATGGGGCGGCGTATGGACTGCATGAGCGAGGAATGCGACGAGTGGCTCGACGCCGCCGCCAACGCGCGCCTCATCGCCAATGCGGAGCGCTATTACCGGGTCATGTATTACGGTGCCGCGGAGAGCTGGAATCTGCGCGACACCCACATGTTCGAGACGCTGTGCCAGATCCTCGACGCCAAGGGGCCGGGTTCGAAGGCGGTGGTCTGGGCCCACAACAGCCATATCGGCAACGCCCGCTTCACCGAGATGGGCGAAGTGCGCGAGGAGCTCAACATCGGCCAGCTCGTCAAGGAGCGGTTCGGCGACAAGGCGCGGCTGATCGGCTTCGGCACGCATATTGGAACGGTGGCGGCCGCGGACGATTGGGACGAGCCAATGGAGGTGAAGGCGGTGCGGCCGTCGCTGCCCGAGAGCTATGAAGCGATGTGCCACGCAAGCGGGGTGCCGCGCTTCCTGCTGGACTTGCGCGAGGATGTCCTCGCGCGCGAGCTGGAGGAGGCGTTGACGGTGCCGCGCCTCGAGCGCTTCATCGGCGTCATCTACCGCCCGCAGACGGAGCGCTGGAGCCATTATGCGGAGGCGACCTTGCAGGGCCAGTTCGACGCCTTCGTCTGGTTCGACGAGACGGAGGCGGTGAGGCCGCTCCCGGGGGAGCAGCGGCCGGGCGGCGGGGAGACCTACCCCTTCGGCCTCTGACGCAGCTCCCTTGTTCTCCACCGATCCGTCGGTCATTACGCCGGCGCAGCGATCGGAGAGGGCAAGATGATACCAGGATTCCTGCTGGCGGCGGCAGCGGCAGCGGCCGCGCTCGCGACGGCGCCCGCAGCCGCCGACCCCGTCCTCATACCGGTGACGGCAACGGCGGCGACAGGCGGGCCGGTGTCGGGCCGGCTCATCGTCTTCGCGCGCAAGGTAGCGCCGGACAGCAAGCCGGAGGCGGCGATCGACACCTCGCCCTTCTCGCCGACCGAGACCGCCGTCGCCGCGCGGGAGGTGAGCGCGCTCGCCCCGGGACAGACGGCGATCGTGGACGCCGAGACCGACAGCTTCCCCGCGCCTTTCTCGAAGCTCCCGCCGGGCACCTATCGCTTCCAGGCGGTGCTCGACCGCAACCACGACTATAATTACGGCGGCCGCGGCCCCGGCGACGTCTTGTCCTCGGTGGTCGAGGTGCGGCTGCCGGGGCCCGTCCCCGCGCTGGTGCTGCGCGACGTCGTTCCCGAGCGGGACTCGCGCGCGGGCTTCGCCCAGCTTCCCGAAGCGGAGCGGGCGCCGGCGCTCGCCGCCTATGACGCGGCGCAGCCGGTGGACTTCGTGAGCGCGAAGCTCAGCGCCTTTTGGGGCCGGCCGATCCACATGCGGGGCTGGGTGGCGCTTCCTCCCGGCTACGACCCGCACGCGCGCACCACCTATCCGACCGCCTACCTCACCGGCGGATTCGGCAGCACCGCCGCCAGCGCCCGCTTCGTCGCGGCGCGGATGTCCCGGCGCATGGCCGCGGGCAAGATGCCGCCGATGCTCTGGGTGGTGCTCGACGAGAGCTCGCCGACCGGCACGCACGAATTCGCCGACTCCGTCAACAACGGCCCCTGGGGCGAGGCGCTGACGACGGAGCTCATTCCCTGGCTGGAATCGCGCTACCGGATGGATGCGCGGGCGAGCGGCCGCCTGCTCAACGGCCACTCGTCCGGCGGCTGGGCGACATTGTGGCTGCAGACGCGCTACCCCAAGGTCTTCGGCGGCACCTGGTCGACATCGCCGGATCCGAGCGACTTCCACGACTTCACCGGCATCGACATCTACGCGCCCGGCGCCAATGCCTATGTCGACGCGGCTGGCCGCCCGATCCCGCTGGTCCGGGACCAGGGCCGAGACATCGCGACCGTGGAGCAGTTCGGAAGGCTTGAGGCGGTGCTCGGCGCCTATGGCGGGCAATTCGCCTCGTTCGACTGGGTCTTCTCGCCCAAGGGACCTGACGGGCGGCCGCAGCCGCTCTTCGACCGCACGACCGGCGCGATCGACCCGGCGGTGGCCGCTTACTGGCGCGACCATTACGATATCGCGCACCGCCTCGCGGCGAACTGGCCGGCGCTCAAGCCCGATCTGGAGGGAAAGATCCACGTCATCGTCGGCACCGCCGACACCTTCCACCTCGACGGCCCGGCGCACCGGCTGCAGGCGGTGCTCGACCGGCTCGGCGCCCGCGCGCATTTCGAGTTCGTCCCCGGCCGGACCCATTTCGATCTCTATCAGGCGAACGGCGATCCGAACGGCCTCTACGACCGCATCGCCGCCGAAATGTACGCGGCGGCCCGCCCGAAGCGCTGAGGAACAAGGGCGGCCCTCCCGCCGTTCTTGACCGAGGTTAAGCGGCGCCCGATCGCGGGCCCCGCGCCGCGTACGAGGGTAAGCAAATGGGCGAGATCAAGGACCGCATCAAAGGCAATGTGAACCAGGCCGTCGGCGGCATGAAGCAGCAGAGCGACGATCCCGCCGTGCGCGAGGAGGGCGACGCCCAGAAGCTCAAGGGCACCGGCCAGGACCTCAAGGGCAAGGTCAAGGGCATCATCAACGGCTTGTGACATGCATGGGGACACGTACTTGTACGTGTCCCCATCTCGCTACCGCCCTCTAGGGGGACACGTACAAGTACATGTCCCCTATCCCTCCGTGCGCTGCGGAATATCGGCGCCTTCGGGGAAGAATTCCAGCGACGCCGAGTTGAGGCAGTAGCGCAGTCCCGTCGGCGGTGGGCCGTCGGGGAAGACGTGGCCCAGATGGCCGTCGCAGCGCGCGCAGCGTATTTCGGTGCGGACCATGCCGTGGCTGCGGTCGGAGATTTCGCGGATGTGGTCGGGGTCGAACGGCCGGGTGAAGCTGGGCCAGCCGGTGCCGCTCTCGAACTTTCCCTCCGACTTGAACAGGGGCAGCCCGCACAGCCGGCACGCGTAGACGCCGGACGCCTTGTTGTTGAGCAGGGTCCCGCAGAACGGCCGTTCGGTGCCGTGGTCGAGGATCACCTGCCGCTCCTCCGCAGTGAGGGCGCCCGCATATTCGTCGCGGCGGGCCTCGGTGAGCGGCGTGATGTCGTAGCCGGAGCGGGACTTGGTGGCGGTCGTCATGCGCGTCTCCTGTTCTCAAGACGCATGTAGTGCACCGCGGCCGCGCTCAACAGGGGCGCGCGTCCCAGGCGGCGAGAACCCGCTCCGTCATCGCCGCGCAGTCGGCGCCGGCGAAGGGGAAGGCGCCGGTCAGCGCGGCCTCCACGTCGGGCGCGAGCGCCTGCTGGAGGCGGCGGCGGGCGCGCAGGTGGCGGGTCTTGACGGTGGCGGGGAGGAGGTCGAGCGCCTCGGCCGTCTCCTCGACGCTCAGCCCCTCGACGTCGCGCAGCACGAAGACCGAGCGGAAGCCGTCGGGCAGCGCGGCGACCGCCTGCTCGAGCAGGGCGCGCAGCTGGGCGCGGGCGAGGGCGGCGTCGGGCGCCGCGTCCGAGGTCGAGCCGCGCATCAGCTTCTCCCGATATTCGTCGAGCTGGACGACCGAGCTGGCGTCGAGCCGCGCGCGGCGGCGCTTCTCGGCGCGGGCGCGGCCGAGCGCCTCGTTGATCACGATCCGCGTCAGCCAGGTGGAGAGGGCCGAGCGCCCTTCGAAGCGGCCGATCGCCGCGAAGGCACGCATGTAGGCGGCCTGGACGGCGTCCTCGGCCTCGTCGCGATTCTTGAGGATCGACCAGGCGGCGCGGAACAGGCGCTGGTTGTTGCGCTCGGTGACGAGGCGGACGGCGGCGCGGTCGCCGGCGGCGATGCGCGCGGCGAGCTCGGCGTCGGAGAGGGCGGCGAGGTCGAGAAGGGCGGTGGCGGGCATGGCGGCGGTCCTCGAGGCTAGCGGCAGGCGCCGAGCGATTCCAGCAGCTCGCGGCGCAGCGCCGGATCCTCCCGGAAGTCGCCGAGCCAGCATGTGGTGACCATCGAGACGCCATGCTGGTTGACGCCGCGGGTCGACATGCAGCCGTGGCTCGCCTCGATCACCACCGCCGCCCCGCGTGCGCCGGTCGCGTCGTGGAGGGTGGTCGCGATCTGGCGCGTCAGCCGTTCCTGGAGCTGGAGGCGCCGGGCGTAGGCATCGACGAGCCGGGAGAGCTTCGAGATGCCGACGACGCGGTCGCGGGGGCGGTAGGCGACGTGCGCCTTACCGACGATCGGAGCGAGATGATGCTCGCAGGTCGAGACGAGCGGGATGTCCCTGAGCAGGATCGTCTCGTCATACCCGTCGGCCTCGTCGAAGGTGCGCTCGAGCAGGCCGGCGGGGTCGATCGCATAGCCGGAGAACCATTCCTTGTAGGCGCGGGCGACGCGTGCCGGCGTGTCGATGACGCCGGGCCGGTCCGGGTCGTCTCCCGCGGCGGCGATCAGGGTGCGGACGGCCCGCTCGATCTCCTCCTGGCAGGGTCGGCGCGGTGCCGCCGTGGCGAAGGGAAAGTCCTCGGGCTCGTTCGCCGCCGCGAAGCCGGCATCTCGTTCGTACAGCTCCACATTCGCCTCCCGCTTCTGTCCCGACTTGGATGGCGGCGGGCGCGCGAGGTTCCCGGGAACCTTCGCAAGATGGCGGCATCGAACCGGCCGGAGCGCGCCTCCCAGGGGGCGCCAATAGGAGGGAAGAGATTATGCGCATGCTTCTACTGGGCGCCGCCGCCGTCGCCGGCTTCGCCATCGCCGCCCCCGCTTCCGCGGCGCCGACGGACCCGCAGATCGCCCATATCGCCTACACCGCCGGCCAGATCGACGTCGCCGCGGGCAAGCAGGCGCTCGCCCGCTCGCACGACAAGAGGGTGCGGGCGTTCGCGCAGGAGATGGTGCGCGATCACCAGGCGGTGAACGACAAGGCGCTGGCGCTGGTGAAGAAGCTTGGCGTCACGCCCGAAGCCAACCCGACGAGCGCGGCGCTCGGCAAAGGCGCGGCGGCGAAGCTGAAAGAGCTCGGCGCGCTGCATGGCCGCGCGTTCGACCGCGCCTATGTCGCCAACGAGGTCGCCTATCACCGCACCGTCAACGGCGCCCTTCGCGACACGCTGATCCCGAATGCCTCGAACGGCGAGCTGAAGGCGCTGCTCGAGACCGGCCTCACCCTCTTCACCGAGCACCAGAAGCACGCCGAGCACGTCGCGGCGGAGCTGCGCTGATGCGGCCCGGCGGCCTCGTCCTCGCGCTCGCCGGGGCCGCGGCGGCGGCGGCGCTCGCTTCCCCCGCGAGCGCCGCCCCCAGGGTCGCCACAATCGCCATCGACAAGATGCGCTTCGGTCCCGCCCCGGCCGGCCTCCGCGTCGGCGACCGGATCGTCTGGGTGAACAAGGATTTCCTCCGCCACAGCGCGACCGCCGCCGACCGCAGCTTCGACCTCGACCTCCCGGCGGGCAAGAGCGGCGCCGTGGTGCTGCGCAAGGCGGGCGTGGTGGCCGTCGCCTGCAAATTCCACCCGGGAATGAAGCTGCCGCTCAACGTGGCGCGGTAGGCGCGGAGGTTGCCGTCACCCCGGACTTGATCCGCGGTCCATCTTCCTTGGGCGAACGGTGGAAAGAAAGATGGATGCCGGATCAAGCCCGGCATGACGACTTTCATCCGTGGCGCCGCGCCCGTTCCCTGAGGCGGGTTATCGTGGTGGCGTTGCTGATCTGCTCGATGTCGGTCTTGAGGTGGAGCAGGCGGACGCCGTTCTGCTCAAGCGCTTGGGCCAGTGCCGGGCCGAACGCCTCGGTCGTCTCCACCGTCTCGGCCCAGGCGCCGTAGGCGCGGGCGAGGGCGGCGAAATCGGGGTTGGCGAGGTCGGTGCCGGCGACGCGGGCGGGGTAGTCGCGCTCCTGGTGCATGCGGATGGTGCCGTAGCTGCCATTGTCGATGACGAGGACGAGCATCTCGGCGCCGTGGCGGATCGCGGTGGCGATCTCCTGGCCGTTCATCAGGAAGTCGCCGTCGCCGGCGGGCGCGAGGACGGCGCGGCCCGGGTGCCGCAGGCTCGCCGCGACGGCGGCGGGGACGCCGTAGCCCATCGACCCGTTGGTCGGCGCGAGCTGGGTGGGGAACGGGCCGTAGCGCCAGTAGCGGTGGAACCAGCCGGAGAAATTGCCCGCTCCGTTGCAGATCATCGTGTCGGCGGGGAGCGCCTCGCGCAGCGCCTTGACGCAGAGGCCGAGGTCGAGCGCCGCCCCGCTCGGCTGCGGCTGCGGCTCCGACCAGGCCAGCCATTCGGCGTGCGCCTCGGCGCCGGTCGAGAAGGAGAGGATATCGTCCTCCCAGGTCGACAGCAGTTCGGCGAATTCGCGCATGTCGGCGCAGATCGGCAGGCAGGTCTTGTAGACGCGGTTGAGTTCGCCGGGGTCCGGATGGACATGGACGAGCGTCTGGTCCGGATGATCTGGGGTAACGAGCGTATAGCCGTCCGTCGTCGCCTCGCCGAGGCGCGGCCCGACGACGAGGAGGAGGTCGGCGTCGCGGATGCGCTGCTGGAGCTTCGGGTTCGGGCCGTAGCCGAGATTGCCGGCATAGACCGGGCTCGCGCTGGGAATTGCGTCCTGGCGGCGGAAGGCGCACGCGACCGGGAGGCCGACCCGCTCGGCGAACTCCGCGAAATAGTGGGACGCGGCCGCGTCCCAGCCGCCGCCGCCGACGATCGCCACCGGCGCGCAGGCGTTCCTGAGCAGGTCGACCAGGGTGGCGACGGCCATCGGGTCCGGCGTCTGCACCGGCGGCGCGACGCGCGGGCGATCCGTCGCCTCGACCTCGTCGCGAAGCATGTCCTCGGGGAGCGCCAGCACTACCGGTCCAGGCCGGCCCGACATGGCGGTCGCATAGGCGCGGGCGACATATTCGGGGATCCGCGCCGCGTCGTCGATCCGCGCCGCCCATTTGGCGAGCGGGCGGAACATGGCGGCGAAGTCCACCTCCTGGAAGCCTTCGCGGTCCCGGTCGCCGCGGGCCACGTCGCCGACGAAGAGGATCATCGGCGTCGAATCCTGAAAGGCGGTGTGAACGCCGATGGACGCGTTGGTGGCGCCCGGGCCGCGGGTGACGAAGGCGATGCCCGGCCGCCCGGTGAGCTTGCCGTCGGCTTCCGCCATGTAGGCGACGCCCCCTTCCTGGCGGCAGACGACGAGGTCGATCGCCGGCGTGTCGTGGAGCGCGTCGAGGACGGCGAGGAAGCTCTCGCCGGGCACCGTGAAGATGCGGTCGCACCCCTGCGCGAGGAGATTGTCGACGAGGATGCGGCCGCCGCTGCGCAGGTTCGCTGTCATGGCGCGAGCGCTAGCGGCGGGTGGAGCGGAAGGGAAGGCGCGCTTGACCTTACGTTCGCGTCAACTAGGAAGGGTCGCGACCCCAGCGGAGGAAATCGACGTGACGAAGAGCGAGATGGCCGCGGCCCTGAACGAGAAGCAGGCGTGGCTGCCCGGCAAGAAGGTGAAGATCGATTTCGGCGACGAGGGCGTGGTGATGCTCGACGGCGCCGCCGGCCGCGCCAGCGAGGAAGACGGCCCCGCCGACACGACGATCAAGATCGCCTGGGCCGATTGGGAGGCGCTCGCCTCGGGCCAGCTCGACGGCATGACCGCCTTCATGCAGGGCAAGCTGCGCGTCGAGGGGGACATGTCGAACGCGATGCAGCTCCAGGGAGTGTTCGCCAAGCTGCGGCAATAGGCGCGGGCGCCGACTTCAGGAGGAGGCGGGCGCAAAGCGGGTGTCCTTCGCGGCCGCGCGATGGTACGAATCGCTCCGAGTGAGGAGACGATCGTGACGCGTGACGCTGCGGATCGGGCGAGCCCCGCCGGCCCGTTCGGCGACTATGTCGGAGCCTATCGCCGCAACGGCTTCGCCATCCTGCGGGGCCTCTTCTCCGCCGACGAAGTGGCGGCGATCGGCGCTGCGGCCGACCAGGTCCACGACGAAGGCGCGCGCCTCGGCCGCAGCTTCCGCCACGGCAACCTGTTCTACCGGGTGGCGCCGGGCGGGGACGCGGACGGCGGCCCGGCCGTGCAGATGGTGCAATGGCCGTCCTACCATCAGCCGGAGCTGAACGCGGTGCGGCTCGACCGCCGCTTCGCGTCGATCCTCGCGCCGCTGATCGGCGGCGATTTGAAGCAGATCATCAACCAGATCCATTGGAAGGCGCCGGGGTCCGCGGGCGACTTCGCCTGGCATCAGGATTCGAAGTTCAGGAAGCCCAAGCACGCCTATCGCAACCTCGGCGACGCCTATGTGCAGACGGGGCTGGCGCTCGATCCGCACACGCCGGAGAGCGGCTGCCTGCGCTTCGTGCCGGGCAGCCATCTCTGGGGCACGCTGCCGCTCGACGTGCCGGACGAGGTGCTCGGGAGCGCGATGCGCGATGCGGTGCTGGAGGGCGTGGGATTGCGCGCGGCGGACGCCGTCGACGTCCTGCTCGAGCCTGGCGACGTCGCCTTGTGGAATCCGTATCTTGTCCACGGCTCCGGCACCAACCGCGCCGCGCACCGCCGCCGCCTCTACATCAACGGCTATGTCCGGGCCGAGGATTGCGATCGCGGCGAATGGTCGTTCCGCGGGGGGCGGCCGGTGCCGTTCGGGCCGGTGCCGGCGCTGGTCCACTATGAGGCGCTGCGCGAGCGGGGAGAGCCGCACTTCGTCTGACGGCGGGCTCCTGCATCGATTCTCCACATCGCCGGGATCGCGGTTGCAAGCCGGGCTGCCAGAAGGAGGGTCACAGGAGATGCGGCGATGGCGGCGATGACGGGCAATGACATGACGAGCCGCCGGAGCCGCTGGCGGCTCGCGCCGTGGATCGCGGCCGCGGCTTTGCTGACGGTGCCGGCTCTGGCGATGCGCTTCGCGCCGCAGGCGGGCTTCGACTGGAGCCCGGCGGACTTCGTCGTGATGGGCGCGATGCTCGCCGTCGCCTGCGCGTCGCTCGAGCTGGCGATGCGGGCATCGGGCGACTGGGCCTACCGCCTCGGCGCGGTGGTGGCGGTGGGAACCGGGTTCCTCACCTTGTGGGCCAACCTCGCCGTCGGCCTTGTCGGGGACGAAGGGAACCCGGCGAACCGGCTGTTCCTCGGTGTCCTTCTCGTCGCGGGCGCCGGCAGCCTCCTCGCCCGCCGCCGCGCCGCCGGCATGGCGGCCGCGATGCTTGCGGCGGCGTCCGCCCAGCTCCTCGCCGCCGCTGCCGCGCTGTCCGTGACGCAAGCCGGCCCGGGCCGCGCGGCCGAAGTGGCCGCTTTGCTCGGCATCTTCCCCGCGGGCTGGCTCGCCGCCGCCTGGCTGTTCCACCGGGCGGCGCGAAAAGGCGCTTGAAGTTGACGCAGCGTCAAGCGCTACAGCCTCCGCCATGGAGGATGTTCTCGACATAAGGGACGTGGTGCGGCGCACGGGGCTGACGTCCCGCGCGCTGCGCTTTTACGAGGCGCGCGGGCTGGTCCGGCCGCTGCGCACCGGGTCCGGCCGCCGCCTCTACGGGCCCGCCGAGCTCGAACGGGTGCAGCAGATCCTCGCCCTCAAGCGCGCCGGGCTCAGCCTCGCCCAGATCCAGCGGCTGGGCCATGGGCGCGGATCGGCCGACCTCGCCGCCCTCGTCCGCGCCCAACTCGCGGCGATCGAAGCCCGCTCCGCCGAGCTCGCGGAGGCGAAGGCGCTGCTCCTCGCCGTCCAGTCGCGCATCGACCGCGGCGAGCCCGTCGATGCCGCGACCTTCTGCTCGCTGATCAGGAATGGAGACAGGATCATGGAAGCCGACAGCTGGAAGAAGGTCGCCGACCGTTATTATATGCCGGAGGAGCAGGCCCATTGGGCCGAGCGGATGGCCGCTTTGCCGAACGATTTCGACCCGGCGGCGTACAACGCCCAATGGAAGGCGCTCGGCGCCCGCATCGAGGCGGCGCTGCCGCTCGATCCCGCAGGCGCCGAGGCGCAGGCGTTCCTCGCCGAATGGAAGGCGCTGCTCAAGCCCTTCACCGATGTGGCCTCGCCCGAGATGCTGCAGGGCGCCACCAACCTCTACAACCGCATGGACGAGTGGCGCGGGGAGCACGAGCCGCCATATCCGACGGCGGTTTGGGAGTTCATCCTGGCGGCGGGACGGGCGCGGCGCGAGGCGGGCTGAAGGGGCGCCGCGCGTCAGCGCCGCCGGTGCTTGCGGTTCCAGGCGGCGAGGTCGGCGAGCAGGCTCGGCTCGCTGGGGTCCGAGACATCCGCGATGCGCCAGCCGGCGGCGGTGCGGACGAGCTTCAGCGCGAGCCTGCGGGTGTCGCCGCCGAAGCGCAGGGCGACCCGCACGCGCGCCGTCGCTCCCGTCTGGGTCGCCTGCGTGACGGAAGGACGCATGCCCGTCGGGTCCTGGCAATCGCACAGCGGGTCGGCATCCATGAAGCCGACTTCGCCGCGCGACAGCCGCGCCTCCTCCCGGATCGCGGCGACGAGCGGCGGCGCGAACACCCGCTCCGGCCGCTTCAGCGGACTGAAGTCCGGATCGCGGTACGCGGCGTAGACGCGTTCGACGAAGAGGCGCGGCGTCTCCGCCGGCGCCGTGGCCGGCGCCGCCGCAGCGGCGAGCGCGATCAGGATCATGGCTGCTCCTCCCGATTTTGCGGCAGCAAAGCCGCCGGACGGGGGCTCGTCAAGCGAGCCGCCCCTTCAATTCCGCAGCGGTTGACCCATATGCCTCTCGCGGCTATAGGCCGCCTCGCCCCGGGGCCGGTGGGATTCTTCGCGGATTTCCGAGCCTTCCCCGATCAGGGCACAAGAGCTTGAACGTTGCCGTTGCGTCGCGAGGGCCAGGGGGCGGTAGTGCCCCTTCGGTGCTTCGCGTTTTTTGCGCTTTCGGTAAAGTAACTTAAGAAGGTGAAGGGCTTCATGCCGACGATCAACCAGCTGATCCGCAAGGGTCGCGAGCCGCAGAAGGCCAAGTCGAAGGTCCCTGCGATGGAGCAGAATCCGCAGAAGCGCGGCGTCTGCACCCGCGTCTACACGACGACCCCGAAGAAGCCGAACTCGGCGCTCAGGAAGGTGGCCAAGGTCCGCCTGACCAACCAGCGCGAGGTGATCAGCTACATCCCCGGCGAGGGCCACAACCTCCAGGAGCACTCGGTCGTGCTGATCCGCGGCGGCCGTGTGCGCGACCTTCCGGGCGTGCGCTACCACGTGCTGCGCGGCGTGCTCGATACGCAAGGCGTCAAGGACCGCCGCCAGTCCCGTTCCAAGTACGGCGCCAAGCGGCCGAAATAAGCGAGGGACAGAGGGAACACGTACTTTCACCCGCCGAGGTGCCGAGCCTGGCACCGCCGTGCGGAAAGTACGTGTCCCCGCTCCCCACCACCGGAAAGTAAGCCCCGGACGGGTTCCGGACCAGGCTGAAGAGAGAAGGAAGAACCAATGTCCCGTCGTCGTCGTCCCGAGAAGCGCGAGATCCTGCCCGATCCGAAGTTCGGGGATATCGTGCTCTCCAAGTTCATGAACTCCGTCATGCTCGACGGGAAGAAGTCGGTCGCCGAGGGCATCGTCTACGGCGCGCTCGACACGATCGAGGCGCGCGCCAAGCGCGATCCGATCGGCGTCTTCCACGACGCGCTGAACAACGTGAAGCCCGGCATCGAGGTGAGGAGCCGCCGCGTCGGCGGCGCCACCTACCAGGTGCCGGTCGAGGTGCGCACCGAGCGCGCCCAGGCGCTGGCGATCCGCTGGCTGATCGGCGCGGCGCGCAGCCGCTCCGAGAACACGATGGCGGCCCGCCTTTCCGGCGAGCTGATGGACGCGGCGAACAACCGCGGCAACGCCGTCAAGAAGCGCGAGGACACGCACCGTATGGCCGAGGCCAACCGCGCCTTCTCGCACTACCGCTGGTAAAACCAATCCCTATATCGTGGAGGACGGGCCAGGGCCCGTTCCCCACATCGGAGTTTAAGATCATGGCCCGCAGCCATCCGCTCGAGCGTTACCGCAATATCGGCATCATGGCGCATATCGACGCCGGCAAGACGACGACGACCGAGCGCATCCTCTATTATACCGGCAAGTCCTACAAGATCGGCGAGGTCCACGAGGGCACCGCGACGATGGACTGGATGGAGCAGGAGCAGGAGCGCGGGATCACGATCACCAGCGCCGCCACCACCTGCTTCTGGAAGGCGGACGAGGGCAAGGGGCCCGAGCACCGCATCAACATCATCGACACGCCGGGCCACGTCGACTTCACCATCGAGGTCGAGCGCAGCTTGCGCGTCCTCGACGGCGCGGTCGCCTGCTTCGACGGCGTTGCCGGCGTCGAGCCGCAGTCCGAGACCGTCTGGCGCCAGGCCGAGAAGTACAAGGTCCCGCGGATGTGCTTCGTCAACAAGCTCGACCGCACCGGCGCGAACTTCGAGATGTGCGTCGGCATGATCAAGGACCGCCTCGGCGCCCGCCCGGCCGTCCTCTATCTGCCGATCGGCATCGAGAGCGGCTTCAAGGGGCTCGTCGACCTGGTCGAGAACCGGGCGATCATCTGGCTCGAGGAGAGCCTCGGCGCGAAGTTCGAGTATCAGGACATCCCCGACGACCTCAAGGACGCCGCCGAGGCAGCCCGCATGGAGCTGATCGAGATGGCCGTCGAGCAGGACGACGACGTCATGGAAGCCTATCTGGGCGGCGAGGAGCCCGACACGGCGACGCTGAAGGCGCTGATCCGCAAGGGCACGCTGAACTTCTCGTTCGTGCCGGTGCTGTGCGGCTCCGCGTTCAAGAACAAGGGCGTCCAGCCGCTGCTCGACGCGGTGGTCGACTATCTGCCGAGCCCGCTCGACATCCCGCCGGTGGAGGGCCTGAAGCTCGACGGCGAGACCACGGAGACGCGTCCCGCGAGCGACGAGGCGCCCTTCGCGGCGCTCGCGTTCAAGATCATGAACGACCCGTTCGTCGGCACCCTGACCTTCGCCCGTATCTATTCGGGCAAGCTCGAGACCGCCTCGCAGGTCATGAACTCGGTCAAGGACAAGAAGGAAAAGGTCGGCCGCATGCTGCTGATGCACGCGAACGACCGCGAGGACATCCAGGTGGCCTATGCCGGCGACATCGTCGCTCTCGCGGGCCTCAAGGACACGACGACCGGCGACACGCTCTGCGCCCAGAACGCGCCGATCATCCTCGAGCGGATGGAGTTCCCGGACCCCGTCATCGAGGTCGCCGTCGAGCCCAAGACCAAGGCGGACCAGGAGAAGATGGGCGTCGCGCTCAATCGTCTCGCCCGCGAGGATCCGTCGTTCCGCGTCTCGTCCGACAACGAGAGCGGCCAGACCATCATCAAGGGGATGGGCGAGCTCCACCTCGAGATCCTGGTCGACCGCATGAAGCGCGAGTTCAAGGTCGAGGCGAATGTCGGCGCGCCGCAGGTCGCGTATCGCGAATATCTGAAGCGGCCGGTCGAGCTGACCTATACGCACAAGAAGCAGTCGGGCGGTTCGGGCCAGTTCGCCGAGGTGAAGGTCAAGCTGACCCCGGGCGAGCGCGGTTCCGGTTTCGTGTTCATCGACTCGATCAAGGGCGGCAACGTCCCGAGGGAATATATCCCGTCGGTCGAGAAGGGCATGCGCGAGACCGCCGAGACCGGATCGCTGATCGGCTTCCCGATCATCGACTTCTCGGTCGAGCTGATCGACGGCAAGTATCACGACGTCGACTCGTCGGCGCTGGCCTTCGAGATCTGCGCGCGCGGCGCCATGCGCGAAGGTGCGCAGAAGTCGGGCATCACCCTGCTCGAGCCGATCATGAAGGTTGAGGTCGTGACCCCCGAGGACTATCTCGGCGACGTCATCGGCGACATCAACAGCCGCCGCGGGCAGATCCAGGGCACCGACAGCCGGGGCAACGCCCAGGTCGTCGAGGCGATGGTGCCGCTGGCGAACATGTTCGGCTACGTGAACGAGCTGAGGTCCTTCACCCAGGGCCGGGCGCAGTACACGATGCAGTTCTCGCACTATGACGAGGTGCCGGCGAACGTCGCCGACGAGGTCAAGGCGAAGCTGGCATAAGCCGGAAATTGTGGTTATGGGCGCCTCCGCACACGGGGCGGGGCGCCCGGGTTTTCAGTTTGAGCAGAAGGTAGGAAGATAATGGCGAAAGCTAAGTTCGAGCGGACGAAGCCGCACTGCAACATCGGCACCATCGGTCACGTCGACCATGGCAAGACGTCGCTGACCGCGGCGATCACGAAGGTGCTGGCCGAGACCGGCGGCGCCACCTTCACCTCGTACGACAACATCGACAAGGCGCCGGAAGAGCGCGAGCGCGGCATCACCATCTCGACCGCCCACGTCGAGTATGAGACCGAGGCGCGCCACTACGCCCACGTCGATTGCCCGGGCCACGCCGACTATGTGAAGAACATGATCACCGGCGCCGCGCAGATGGACGGCGCGATCCTGGTCGTGTCGGCCGCCGACGGCCCGATGCCGCAGACCCGCGAGCACATCCTGCTCGCCCGCCAGGTCGGCGTGCCGGCGCTGGTCGTCTTCATGAACAAGGTCGACCAGGTCGACGACGAGGAGCTCCTGGAGCTCGTCGAGCTCGAGATTCGCGAGCTGCTCTCGTCCTACGACTTCCCGGGCGACGACATTCCGATCGTCAAGGGTTCGGCGCTCGCCGCCCTCGAGGATTCGAACCGCGCCCAGGGCCATGACGCCATCCTCGAGCTGATGAAGGCCGTGGACAGCTACATCCCGCAGCCCGAGCGCCCGCTCGACAAGCCGTTCCTGATGCCGATCGAGGACGTGTTCTCGATCTCGGGCCGCGGCACCGTCGTCACCGGCCGCGTCGAGACCGGCATCGTCAAAGTCGGCGAGGAGGTCGAGATCGTCGGCATCCGCGACACCACCAAGACGGTGGTCACCGGCGTCGAGATGTTCCGCAAGCTGCTCGACCAGGGCCAGGCCGGCGACAATATCGGCGCGCTGCTGCGCGGCACCAAGCGCGAGGACGTCGAGCGCGGCCAGGTCCTGTCCAAGCCGGGTGCGATCACCCCGCACACCGACTTCAAGGCCGAGGTCTACGTGCTCTCGAAGGACGAGGGCGGCCGTCACACGCCGTTCTTCGCCAACTACCGTCCGCAATTCTACTTCCGCACGACGGACGTGACCGGCGAGGTGGTTCTCCCCGAGGGCACCGAGATGGTGATGCCGGGCGACAACGTGCAGCTCGGCGTCAAGCTCATCGCGCCGATCGCGATGGACCAGGGCCTGCGCTTCGCCATCCGCGAGGGCGGCCGGACCGTCGGCGCGGGGGTTGTCGCCGAGATCACGAAGTAGTAGAGGCACCCGCAGCCGCCCGGGTCGGGAGATTCGGGCGGCTTCGGATTCAGTGTGAGTTTTCTGGCCGCTCCGGGCCGTAAGGGTCCGGATTGGCTTTGTTTGGTTGAGCCCCCTTGCGGGGCAGGCTCTTTGCAATCGGTGTAGGAATGGAAACGCAGAATATCCGCATTCGCCTGAAGGCGTTCGATCATCGTGTGCTCGATCAGGCCACGGGCGACATCGCCGACACCGCTCGGCGGACGGGTGCTCTCATCCGCGGTCCCATTCCGCTGCCGACGCGCATCGAGAAGTTCACCGTCAACCGCTCGCCGCACGTCGACAAGAAGTCGCGCGAGCAGTTCGAGGTGCGCACGTACAAGCGGCTGCTCGACATCGTGCAGCCGACCCCGCAGACGGTCGACGCTTTGATGAAGCTCGATCTCGCCGCGGGTGTGGACGTGGAGATCAAGCTGGCCTAAGGGGCTGGCACGGTTCGTCATCCTGACGAAAGTCAGGACCCATGAACACGGAGGGCGAGAACCTTCCAGCACAGTGTTCATAGATGCCGGATCAAGTCCGGCATGACGACAGAGGTGAGGCCCCGGCCTTTCCTTTGACCATGGAGTGGAGGCTTCGGCCACTGCTTCGGACATAGGGTGATACCGCGGAAGCCATGCTTCCGGACTGCGTCCCCGCCGTTCCGCCCTCGGGTGGAGCACGAGCCCAGGCGGGGCACGCTGACATTCATATGGGCTTGAACATGCCCCCCGGCATTTGGGTCGCGGGGGCCTCTGTCATGAGGAGTACACGATCGTGCGCACCGGCGTGATCGCGAAGAAAATGGGGATGACCCGCTTGTTCCAGGACGACGGCCGCCACGTGCCCGTCACCGTCCTGGCGCTGGACAATGTGCAGGTGATCGCGCGCAAGGACGCGGAGAGCGACGGCTATGTCGCGCTCCAGCTCGGCGCCGGCACCCGCAAGGCCAAGAACGTGACCAAGCCCGAGCGCGGCCACTTCGCAAAGGCGGAAGTCGAGCCCAAGGCGCGCGTCGCCGAGTTCCGCGTCGCCGAGGATGCGATCCTCGACGTCGGCGCCGAGCTTTCGGCCGACCATTTCGCCGTCGGCCAGCTGGTCGACATCCAGGGCGTGACCCAGGGCAAGGGCTTTGCCGGCGCGATGAAGCGCTGGGGCTTCGGCGGTCTACGCGCCACCCACGGCGTTTCGGTCTCGCACCGCTCGCACGGCTCGACCGGCAACCGCCAGGATCCGGGCCGCGTCTTCAAGAACAAGAAGATGGCCGGGCATATGGGCGCGCGCAACCGCACCCAGCAGAATCTCGAAGTGGTCAAGACCGACGTCGAGCGCGGCCTCATCTTCGTCAAGGGCTCGGTCCCCGGCCACAAAGGCGGCTGGCTGCTGGTCAAGGACGCGGTGAAGGTCGCCCGCCCGGACGCCGCGCCCTACCCGGCGGGCATCCGCCAGGCCCAGAACAACAACGACGCTCCCGCCGAGACGCCGGCCGAAACCGCCGCGCCCGTGGAAGCCACCGAAGGCCAGGAAGGCTAAGCCATGAAGGTCAAAGTTCAGAGCCTCGACGGCAAGGCCGGCAAGGACATCGATCTCAACGACGAGATCTTTGGCCTCGAGCCGCGCGCCGACATTCTCCACCGCGTCGTCACCTGGCAGCTCGAGAAGCGCCGCGGCACCGCCCGCGCCGCCCGCGAGCGCTCCGACGTCGCCCGCACCGGCAAGAAGTTCGGCCGCCAGAAGGGCGGCGGCACCGCCCGCCACGGCGACCGCCGCGCCCCGATCTTCATCGGCGGCGGCAAGGCGCATGGCCCGCGGGTCCGCGACTTCAACCCGTCGCTGAACAAGAAGGTGCGCGCGCTCGGCCTCAAGATGGCGCTCTCCTCCAAGGCGAAGGACGGCAACCTCATCGTGGTCGAGAATCTCGACCTTCCGGGCGAGGCCAAGACCAAGGCGGTCCGCGAGCGGCTCGCCGGCCTGAACCTCGGCAAGAACGCGCTGGTGATCGACGGCGACGCGCTCTCCGTCGGCTTCGCCCGCGCCTCGGGCAACCTGCGGCAGATCGACCTCCTCCCGGCGGTCGGCGCCAATGTCTACGACATCCTCGCCCACGAGACGCTGGTCCTGACCCGCGCCGCGGTCGAGAAGCTGGAGTCGCGTTTCAATGGCTAAGGCAGCGAAGAAGCAAGCGCCGCAGGTCGAGCTCGGTCATTACGACGTCGTGCTCGCGCCGCACATCACCGAGAAGTCGACGCTCGTCTCCGAGCAGAACGCCGTCGTGTTCAAGGTCGCCAAGGACGCCACCAAGCCGCAGATCAAGGCGGCGGTGGAGGCCCTGTTCGGGGTCAGCGTCACCGGCGTGAACACGATCGTCCAGAAGGGCAAGACCAAGCGGTGGAAGGGCACGCCCTACCAGCGCTCGGACATGAAGAAGGCGATCGTGACGCTGGCCGAGGGCCAGACCATCGACGTCACCACCGGCATTTGAGGCTAGGGAAAGATGGCACTCAAGACCTATAACCCGACGACCTCGTCGCAGCGCGGCCTGATCCTCGTCGACAAGTCGGCGCTGTGGAAGGGCAAGCCCGTCAAGGCGCTGACCGAAGGCAAGCGCAAGACCGGCGGCCGCAACAACAAGGGCCATGTGACCTCGCGCGGTATCGCCGGCGGCCACAAGCAGCGCTACCGCTACATCGACTTCAAGCGCCGCAAGTGGGACGTTCCCGCGACGATCGAGCGCCTCGAGTACGATCCGAACCGGACCGCGTTCATCGCTTTGGTCAAGTATGAGGACGGCGAGCTCGCCTACATCCTTGCGCCGCAGCGGGTCGCCCCGGGCGACGTGCTGATCGCCGGCAAGCGCGTCGACGTGAAGCCGGGCAACGCGATGGAGCTGGGCTCGATGCCGGTCGGCACGATCGTCCACAATGTCGAGATGAAGCCGGGCAAGGGCGGCCAGATCGCCCGTTCGGCCGGCACCTACGTCCAGGTCGTCGGCCGCGATCGCGGCATGGTCATCGTCAGGCTCAATTCAGGCGAGCAGCGCTACATCCACGCGAACTGCATGGCGACGGTCGGCGCGGTGTCGAACCCCGACAACCAGAACCAGAATTTCGCCAAGGCCGGCCGCAGCCGCTGGATGGGCAAGCGCCCGCTGACCCGCGGCGTCGCCAAGAACCCGGTCGACCACCCGCACGGCGGCGGCGAAGGCCGCACCTCGGGCGGCCGCCACCCGGTCACTCCGTGGGGCAAGCCGACCAAGGGCGCCCGCACCCGCAACAACAAGGCGACGGACAAGATGATCATCCGGTCCCGCCACGCGAAGAAGAAGAGGTAAGCCATGGCCCGCTCCGTCTGGAAAGGCCCGTTCGTCGAGCTCAGCCTTCTGAAGAAGGCCGAGGCCGCGCAGGACGCGAACAGCCGCTCGCCGATCAAGACCTGGTCGCGCCGGTCGACGATCCTGCCGCAGTTCGTCGGGCTCACGTTCAACGTCTACAACGGCAAGAAATTCATCCCCGTCTCCGTCAACGAGGAGATGGTCGGCATGAAGCTCGGCGAGTTCGCGCCCACGCGCTACTTCCCCGGCCACGCCGCCGACAAGAAGGGCAAGAGGTAAGCCATGGGCAAGCAGGCAGCTCCCCGCCGCGTGGCGGACAACGAGGCGCTCGCGGTCGGCACGCAGATTCGCGGGTCGGCGCAGAAGCTGAACCTCGTCGCGCAGCTCATCCGCGGCAAGAAGGCCGAGGATGCTTTGAACATCCTCCAATTCTCGCCCAAGGCGATGGCCGTCGAGGTCCGCAAGGTCCTCGCCAGCGCGATCGCCAATGCCGAGAACAACCACAACCTCGATGTTGACGCACTTGTTGTCACCGAGGCGTCCGTCGGCAAGTCGATCACGATGAAGCGGTTCACGCCGCGCGCCCGCGGCCGCTCCAGCCGCATTTTGAAGCCGTTCAGCCGCGTGCGCATCGTCGTTCGCGAAGCCAGCCAGGAAGCGTAAGCTCATGGGTCAGAAAACCTCTCCGATCGGCCTTCGCCTCCAGATCAACCGGACCTGGGACAGCCGCTGGTACGCCGAGGGCGGCGATTACAGCCGGCTGCTGCTCGAGGATCTCAAGATCCGCAACTTCATCATGAAGGCGCTGCCGCAGGCGGCGATCTCCAAGGTGGTGATCGAGCGGCCGGCGAAGCTCTGCCGCGTGTCGATCTACGCTGCCCGCCCCGGCGTCATCATCGGCAAGAAGGGCGCGGACATCGAGAAGCTCAGGAAGCAGCTCGGCGCGATGACCTCGTCCGACGTCAGCCTGAACATCGTCGAGATCCGCAAGCCCGAGATCGACTCCAAGCTCGTCGCCCAAGGCGTCGCCGACCAGCTCGAGCGCCGCATCGCCTTCCGCCGCGCGATGAAGCGCGCGGTGCAGTCGGCGCTTCGCCTCGGTGCCGAGGGCATCCGCATCACTTGCTCGGGCCGTCTCGGCGGCGCCGAGATCGCGCGGACCGAATGGTATCGCGAGGGCCGGGTGCCGCTGCACACGCTGCGCGCCAACGTCGATTACGCCGAGGCGACCGCGCATACCGCGTACGGGGTTTGCGGCGTCAAGGTGTGGATCTTCAAGGGCGAGATCCTCGGCCACGATCCGCTCGCCCAGGACCGGCTGATGATGGAGGCCCAGACCTCCGGCGTCCGTCCGGCCCGCGATGACCGCCGTTAAGGACAGATAAGATGCTGCAACCCAAGCGCACCAAGTTCCGCAAGGCCTTCAAGGGCCGCATCCACGGCGACGCCAAGGGCGGCACGGCGCTGAACTTCGGCGCCTATGGCCTCAAGGCCCTTGAGCCGGAGCGCATCACCGCCCGCCAGATCGAGGCGGCCCGCCGCGCGATCACCCGCCACATCAAGCGCCAGGGGCGCTTGTGGATCCGCATCTTCCCGGACGTGCCGGTCTCCTCCAAGCCCGCCGAGGTCCGCATGGGCTCGGGCAAGGGCTCGCCGGAATTCTGGGTCGCCCGCGTGAAGCCGGGCCGCGTGCTCTTCGAGCTCGACGGCGTTCCCGGCCACATCGCCAAGACGGCGTTCGAGCGCGCCGCCGAGAAGCTGCCGATCAAGACGAAGGTCATCGCCCGGCTGGGCGAGAGCCTGCTCGAGGAAGCCTAAGCCATGCCGAAGTATCAGGACATTTCGAAGGACACGGACGACCAGCTCGCTGACCGGCTCCAGGAGCTGAAGCGCGAGCAGTTCAACCTCCGCTTCCAGGCGGCGACGAACCAGCTGGAGAAGCCGTCCCGCATTCGCGAGGTGCGCCGCACCATCGCCCAGATCAAGACGCTGCAGGCCGAGCGGACCCGTTCCGCTCCGGCGAAGGCGTGAGGAGTTAGACGAGATGCCGAAGCGCGTTCTCACCGGCCGGATCGTGTCGGACAAGACGGACAAGACCGTGGTGGTCAGCGTCGAGCGGCGGGTGAAGCACCCGCTCTACGGCAAGATCATCAAGCGGTCGAAGAAGTACCACGCCCATGACGAGGCGAACGAGTACAAGACCGGCGAGACGGTGCGGATCGAGGAGACCGCGCCGATCTCCAAGCTCAAGACCTGGAAGGTCGTTGATCGCGTGGACACGCATGCGACGCCGGAACGGGCGGACACGGCCTGACGGGATTTCGTCATGCCGGACTTGATCCGGCATCCACCTTTTCCTTCGGCCCGGAAGAAGAAGGTGGACCCCGGATCAAGTCCGGGGTGACGGCTGAGGGAAGTTCCGGCTCCGGCCGGGAGTTGAAGCTGATCGCCGGGCGCGTCCCGGTTGAAGTGAAGAAGGAATTGGATCGATGATCCAGATGCAGTCGAACCTCGACGTCGCCGACAACAGCGGCGCAAAGCGCGTCCAGTGCATCAAGGTGCTGGGCGGGTCGAAGCGCCGCTTCGCCGGCGTGGGCGACATCATCGTCGTCTCGGTGAAGGAAGCGGCGCCGCGCGGACGCGTCAAGAAGGGCGACGTCCACAAGGCCGTCATCGTCCGCACCGCCAAGGACATCCACCGCGCCGACGGATCGACCATCCGGTTCGATTCGAACGCCGCCGTCCTCGTCAACAACAATGCCGAGCCGATCGGCACCCGCATCTTCGGGCCGGTCGTGCGCGAGCTGCGCGCGAAGAAGCATATGAAGATCATCAGCCTCGCGCCGGAGGTGCTGTAACCATGGCGCAGAAGATCAAGAAGGGCGACCGCGTCGTGGTCCTGTCCGGCAAGGACAAGGGCAAGCACGGCGAAGTGACCAGGGCCATGCCGAAGGACGGCAAGGTGGTGGTCGCCGGCGTCAACGTCATCACGCGGCACAAGAAGCCGAGCCAGGCCAACCCGCAAGGCGGCCTGGAGCGTTCGGAAGCGCCGCTCCACGTCTCGAAGGTCGCGATCGAGGATCCGAAGACGGGCAAGCCCACGCGCGTCCGCTTCGAAACCCGCGACGGCAAGAAGGTCCGCGTCGCCGCGCGGTCCGGGGAGCTGATCAATGGCTGAGTCCAAATATACCCCGCGCCTCAAGCGCGATTATGACGAGCGCATCGCCGCCGCGATGACCGAGAAGTTCGGGTACAAGAACCGGATGGAGGTTCCGCGCCTCGAGAAGATCGTCATCAACATGGGCGTCGGCGAGGCGACCCAGGACAAGAAGAAGGTCGAGACCGCCGCCCAGGAGATGGAGCTGATCGCGGGCCAGAAGCCGGTGATCACCAAGGCAAAGAAGTCGATCGCGCAGTTCAAGCTGCGCGAGGGCATGCCGATCGGCGTGAAGGTCACCCTTCGCCGCGAGCGGATGTACGAGTTCCTCGACCGCCTGGTCACGATCGCGCTGCCGCGCGTCCGCGACTTCCGCGGGCTGAACCCGAAGAGCTTCGACGGCCGCGGCAATTACGCGATGGGCCTCAAGGAGCAGATCGTGTTCCCCGAGATCAACTATGACCGCATCGAGAAGGTGCGCGGCATGGACATCATCGTCACCACCACCGCGAAGACGGACGATGAGGCGCGCGAGCTGCTGCGCCTCTTCAACTTCCCGTTCCCGCAAGAGGAGCAGGCCAAAGAGGCCGCGTAACCAATCACCGTCACCCCGGCCAAGGCCGGGGTCCACCTTCTTCCTGATCGGAGGAAGGGTGGATCCCGGATCAAGCCCGGGATGACGAAGCTAGGAAGAAGAGAGCTTAAGTCCCATGGCGAAACTGAGTTCGATCAACAAGAACGAGCGTCGCAAGAAGCTCGTCAAGAAATATGCCGGCAAATATGCCCGGCTGAAGGCGATCGCGGACGACGAGTCCCGCGACGACACCGAGCGTCTCATCGCGCGGCTGAAGCTGGCGGAGATCCCGCGCAACGGCAACCCGACCCGGGTTCGCAACCGCTGCGGCATCACCGGCCGTCCGCGCGCCAATTACCGCAAATTCGGCCTGTCGCGCATCATGATCCGGGAACTGGGCAACAAGGGCCTGATCCCGGGCCTCACGAAGTCGAGCTGGTAAGGTAGAACTATGCCATTGACCGATCCCCTGGGTGACATGCTCACCCGCATCCGCAACGGCCAGCAGGCGCGCAAGGACTCCGTCGTGAGCCCCGCGTCGAAGCTGCGCGCGCGCGTGCTCGACGTCCTCCAGCGCGAGGGCTATATCCGCGGCTACGTGGAAGAGGCGCTCGGGCCCGCCAAGGGCCTGCGCATCGAGCTGAAATATTTCGAAGGCCGCCCGGCGATCCAGCATCTCTCGCGCGTCTCGAAGCCCGGCCGCCGGGTCTATTCGGGAAGCCAGGAGCTGCCGCGGGTCCGCAACGGCCTCGGCATCACCATCGTCTCGACGCCCAAGGGCGTTCTGTCCGACGCGGAAGCGCGCGAGCAGAATGTCGGCGGCGAGGTGCTGGCGGAGGTGTTCTAAGATGAGCCGCATTGGAAAACAGCCGGTCGCCCTCCCGTCGGGCGTCACCGCCACGACCGAGGGGCAGATCCTGTCCGTGAAGGGGCCGAAGGGCACCCTCACCATGCCGATGATGGACGACATCAGCTACGGCATAGAGGACGGCCGCATCGTCGTGCAGCCGGCCAACGACACGAAGCGGGCCCGCTCCTTCTGGGGCATGCACAGGACGCTCGTGCAGAATCTCGTCACCGGCGTCACCGAGGGCTTCTCCAAGACCCTCGAGATCACGGGCGTCGGCTATCGCGCCGCGGCGCAGGGCAAGAATCTGCGCCTGCAGCTCGGCTACAGCCACGACGTCAACATCGCGGTGCCGGAAGGCCTGACCGTCGCGACCCCCGATCCGACCACGGTCGTGATCTCGGGCAGCGACCGCCAGCGGGTCGGCCAGCTCGCCGCCGAAATCCGCCGCTGGCGCAAGCCCGAGCCCTACAAGGGCAAGGGCATCAAGTATCGCGGCGAGTTCATCTTCCGCAAGGAAGGGAAGAAGAAGTAACATGGCCCACCTCACCCTCTTCGAGCGGCGCCGCCAGCGCGTCCGCACCTCGCTCCGCAAGCGGGGCGGCAGCCGTCCCCGGCTGTCGATCCATCGCTCGGGCCGGCACATCTACGCCCAGGTCATCGACGACGTGGCGGGGCGCACCGTCGCCGCCGCCTCGACGCTCGACAAGGAGCTGCGCGGCAAGACCGGCGCCACCGTGTCCGGCGCGCAGGAGGTGGGCCGCCAGCTCGCCGAGCGCGCCAAGGCGGCCGGCGTCACCCAAGTGGTATTCGACCGTGGCGGTTTCCTGTTCCACGGCCGCGTGAAGGCGCTCGCCGACGCCGCGCGCGAAGGCGGATTGGAGTTTTAAATGGCTGACGAGACCAACATCGACACGGCGCCGGCGGAAGCTGCGGCGCCCGAGGCGGCCGCTCCCGAAGGTGGCGCTCCGGCCCGCGAAGGCCGGGGTCCGCGCGGCGGACGCGGCGGGCGCGGCGGCGGCCAGGGCCGCGGCGGCGATCGCGGCGGCCGGGGCCGGCGCGACGAGCGCGGCGGCCGCGGGCGCGGCGGCGACGACGACGGCGGCGAGGAGCTGATCGAGAAGCTCGTCCACATCAACCGCGTCTCGAAGACCGTGAAGGGCGGCAAGCGCTTCGGTTTCGCGGCTCTGGTCGTGGTCGGCGACGGCAAGGGCCGTGCGGGCTTCGGCCACGGCAAGGCCCGCGAGGTGCCCGAGGCGATCTCCAAGGCGACCGCGGCGGCCAAGAAGGCGATGGTCCGCGTGCCGCTCAAGGAAGGCCGCACGCTGCACCATGACGGCAACGGCCATTTCGGCGCCGGCCGGGTGACCGTCCGGTCCGCGCCGCAGGGCACCGGCATCATCGCCGGCGGCCCGATGCGCGCCGTGTTCGAGAGCCTGGGCGTCGCCGACGTGGTGACCAAGTCGGTCGGCACGTCCAACCCCTACAACATGATCCGCGCGACCTTCGAGGCGCTGACCGACCAGACTTCGCCGAAGTCGGTCGCCCAGCGGCGCGGCAAGAAGATCGCCGACCTGCTCGGCCGCGGCGGCTCGCAGGCTGCCGAGGCGGACGCCGCGGCGGTCGTGGAGTAAGACAGATGGCGACGATCAAGATCACCCAGACCGGATCGCCGATCCGCCGCACGCCCGACCAGCGCAAGACGCTGATCGGCCTGGGGCTCAACAAGATGCACCGCACGGTTGAGCTGACGGACACCCCCGAGGTCCGCGGCATGATCCGCAAGGTGCAGCATATGGTGAACGTCGAGGGCTGAGCCTTCGGTTGGGGACACGTACTTTTCGAACGAAAAGTACGTGTCCCCATTCCACCACCCACAGCGCGACCACAGCGAAAGCGAGTGCAACGACATGAAACTCAACGATCTTCGTGACAACAAGGGCGCCCGGCAGAGCCGCGTGCGCGTCGGCCGCGGCATCGGCTCCGGCCTCGGCAAGACCGCCGGGCGCGGCCAGAAGGGCGCCAAGGCGCGCTCGGGCGTCTCGATCGCCGGCTTCGAGGGCGGCCAGATGCCGCTCCACATGCGGCTGCCGAAGCGCGGCTTCAACAATCCGTTCGCCAAGGATTATGCCGAAGTGAACATCGGCGCGATCCAGAAGCTGGTCGACGCCGGCAAGCTCGACGGCAAGGGCACGCTCGATCACGCCGCGCTGCAGGCGGCCGGCCTCGCCCGCGGCGGCAAGGACGGCGTGCGGCTGCTCGGCAAGGGCAGCCTGTCGGCGAAGCTGGCCTTCCGCGTCGCCGGCGCATCGGCGGGCGCACGTCAGGCGGTCGAGGCCGCGGGCGGCTCCATCGAGCTGATCGAGGTCGTCCCCGCTTCCGAAAAGGCGGCGGCGAAGAAGAATAGCGTCAAGAAGCGCAAGGCCTGAAACCCCGCGCGCGCCCCGTCGGAGGCTGACAAGCCCGATCGGGTCACTATATGAGGCGGCGGGGGGCGTTCAGCCTTCCGTCGCCTTTGGCCTTTCCCAGGAACCGAGCACCCATGGCATCCGCAGCCGAAAACATGGCTTCCAATCTCTCCCTGGCGAATTTCGCCAAGGCGACGGACCTCAAGAAAAGGCTGTGGTTCACCCTCGGCGCGCTGGTCGTGTTCCGGCTGCTGTCCTTCATACCGCTGCCGGGCATCGACCCGCGCACCCTGTCGGCCCTGTTCGACACGACCAAGGGCGGCGTCCTCGATTTTTTCAACACCTTCTCGGGCGGCAGCCTGCAGCGCATGTCGATCATCGCGCTCGGCGTGATGCCCTACATCACCGCCTCGATCGTCGTGCAGCTCGCGACCTCGATGTCGCCGAGCCTCGCCGCGCTCAAGAAGGAAGGCGAGACCGGCCGCAAGAAAATCAACCAGTACACCCGCTACGGCACGGTGCTGCTCTGCGCGATCCAGGGCTATATGATGGCCGTCGGGCTCGAGCATCCCGGCCGCAACGTCTCGCCCGTCATCGACCCGGGCCTGCTGTTCCGCATCACCACCGTCGTCACTCTGGTCGGCGGGACCATGTTCCTGATGTGGCTGGGCGAGCAGATCACCAGCCGCGGCATCGGCAACGGCGTCTCGCTGATCATCATGGCCGGCATCGTCGCGCAGCTGCCGCGCACGCTCGCGCAGATGTTCGAGAGCGGCCGCACCGGCTCCCTTTCGCCGCTGATCATCATCGGCGTCATGGTCGCTTCGGCGGCGCTGATCCTCGGCATCTGCTTCATGGAGCTCGCCCAGCGGCGGGTGCTGATCCAATATCCCAAGCGCCAGACCGCGCGCGGCCAGATGCAGGCGGAGCGCTCGCACCTTCCCCTGAAGGTCAATACCGCGGGCGTCATCCCGCCGATCTTCGCCTCATCGCTCCTGCTGATGCCGCTGACCATCGCCCAGTTCGCCGGCAACCGCGTCCCCGGCGAGAGCAAGTGGGGCGACTTCATCATCACCATCACCACCTCGCTGCAGCACGGATCGCCGCTCTACATGCTGCTCTACGCGGCCGGGATCATCTTCTTCTGCTTCTTCTACACCGCGGTGGTGTTCAACCCGGAGGAGACGGCGGAGAATCTGAAGCGCTACGGCGGCTTCATCCCCGGCATCCGTCCGGGCAAGCGGACCGAGGAATATCTCGATTACGTGCTCACCCGCGTGACGGTGATCGGCGCCGCCTACCTGACGATCATCTGCCTGGTCCCCGAATATGCGATCACCCAGATGGGGCTCAGCTTCCAGGTCGGCGGCACCAGCCTGCTCATCGTCGTCAACGTGACGATGGATACCGTGACGCAGATCCAGAGCCACCTCATCGCCCACCAATATGGCGACCTCATCAAGAAGGCGAAGCTGAAGGGCGCGGGACGGCGCTGACCGGCGGGGCGGGCGAGGGAGAGGCCGCACGATGAACATCATCCTGCTCGGGCCCCCGGGGGCCGGCAAAGGCACCCAGGCGGCGTACCTCGTCGACGAGCGCGGCATGGTTCAGCTGTCGACCGGCGACATGCTCCGCGCCGCCGTCGCGGCCGGAACGCCGGTCGGTCTCCAGGCCAAGGCGATCATGGCCGCCGGGGAACTCGTCTCCGACGAGATCGTCACCGGCATCCTGTCTGAGCGGCTCGACCGCGACGACGTCCGCCGCGGCTTCATACTCGACGGCTACCCCCGTACGCCCGCCCAGGCGGAGGCGCTCGAGACGCTGCTCGCCCAAAAGGGCATGCCCCTCGATTACGTCGTCGTCCTTGCCGTCGACGAGGACGCGCTGGTCGACCGCATCTCCGGCCGCTTCTCCTGCGCGCAATGCGGCGCCGGCTATCACGATCGCTACAAGCTGCCGGCGCGCGACGGCGTGTGCGACGTCTGCGGTTCGACCGAATTCAAGCGCCGCCCCGACGACAACGAAGAGACGGTCCGCACCCGCCTCGCCGAATATCGCGCCAAGACGGCGCCGATCCTGCCCTTCTACGAGGCGAAAGGCATAGTCCGCACGGTCGACGGGATGGCGCCGATCGACGCGGTGAAGGCGCAGATCGCGACGATTCTGGACGGGCCGCCGCCGGAGCGTTGACAGCCTCCGCCGTCCGGGCCAGCCTTGGCTGCTCGGGGGAGGACTTTCATGCGCGCCACGGCACTCGCTCTTTCGCTGCTTCTGCTGATTCCGGCGCCGTCCGGCGCGCAGCGCCCCGCCGACGCCGACACGCTTATCGCGGCGGAGAAGGCCGCGATGGCGAAGCTCGCCTACATGGACGGAGTGTGGCGCGGGCCCGCCTGGTCGATCACGCCGGGTGGGAGGCACGAGGTTACCCAGACCGAGCGGATCGGGCCGTTCCTCGGCGGCACGGTGAAGGTGCTCGAGGGGAGGGGCTACAATCCCGACGGCAGCACCGGCTTCAACGCCTTTGGCACCATCTCCTACGATCCGGCGAGGAAGGCTTACATCCTCCACTCCTATGCTCAAGGCCATGCCGGCGATTTCCCGCTGACGCTCACCGATACCGGTTACGTCTGGGAGGTGCCCGCCGGTCCCGGCGCCGTCATCCGCTACACCGCGACGATCGGCAGCGGCGCCTGGCGCGAGGTCGGCCATTATGTCGCGGCGGCGGGCGGCGAGCCGCGGCAGGTGTTCGAGATGAACCTGAAGCGCGTCGGCGACACCGACTGGCCGGCGGCCGGCGCGATTCCGCCGCGCTGACCGGACGGCTTAACCTCCCCTAAGATAAGCTCAACGCCGGCTTAACCGGCTTTTCAGCCCTCGTCCCTAGGAAGGGGGCATGGACCTCGGATTCCTCCGGCGCGCCGAAGCGCGGTTCGCGAGCGGTGCGGCCGCGCATCCCGATTTCGGGATGCTCGTCGCCGCGCTCGCGACGGCGCAGGCGGCGAGCCCGGCAGCGCGGGCTTTCGGGCATGTCGCGGCCGGCCCCGCCGTTCCCGAGCCGCTCGTCGAATTGCTTTGCGCGGGCCCGCTGTGGCGCGAGGCGCGGGCGGCGCAGCGGGGCGCGTTCCACCCCGCTCTCGCGCGGCAACGGCGCGTCAACTGAGATGAAAAGGAAATTTACCGTCCGGTTTCAGCCTTCCTTCAACGGGCGGGCGTAGAGGCGTGGCCGGGGAGACAAGACAAAGATGACGATGACTCTCGAAGCTGGATTGGTTGAGACGAAGGCGCGGCCGGCGCAGGTGATCGGGCCGCTCGGCGAACCGCTGACGCTCGACACGCTGCCGCCGCCCTCGACCTCGCGCTGGGTGGTGCGCCGCAAGGCGGAAGTGGTCGCGGCCGTCAACGGCGGCCTCCTCTCCGTCGACGAGGCGTGCGACCGCTACGGCCTCACCATCGAGGAGTTTGCCGGCTGGCAGCGCGCCGTCGACCGCTCCGGCATGGCGGGCCTGCGGGTCACCCGCATCCAGCATTACAAATCCTTGTACGAGCGCCAGCAGAAGTTCTGAGCCGGCGCGGCATGGTCGTCGAACGAGGGCGTCGCCGCAAGGCGGCGCCCTTTCTCAATGGAAATTCCGGCTCTTGAGGGGAATCCTGGCCTCGTCGCCGCGGCCCACGTCGAACACCGGCTCGAACAGGTTGCGCGCCTTCCTGCCCAATCCGTCGCGCGGGTCGGGCCCGGCATTCTTCGCGCCGTCCGCGGGGGAGGTGCGGTGCGGGAAGTCGCGCCCGCCGACCGAATGGAGCAGCGGCGTCAGATCCTCCATGCGGGCGGTGACGACATGGATCACCTCGCCCTCCCTCTGCACGACGCCGCGGATCGACAGCATCGCCGCGGACATGACGATCCGCCGCTGCGCCTCGAACCGGTCGGGCCAGAGGATGGCGTTCGCGACGCCGGTCTCGTCCTCGATCGTGATGAACAGCACGCCTTTCGCCGACCCGGGCCGCTGGCGGATCAGCACCACGCCCGCGACCTCCACCTTGCGGCCGTCCTTGACGTGGCGCAGGTCGCCGCAGCGGGTGAAGCCGCGGCGGTCGAGCTCGGGCCTCAGGAACGCCACCGGATGGGCGCGGAGCGAGAGCTGCACCGCGCGATAATCCTCGACCACTTCTCGTCCTTCGGTCATTGCCTTCAGCGCCACCGTCGGCTCGCGGTCCTGCGCCTCGGCTGCGGCGAACAGGGGGAGCGGCCCCTCGCCGAGCCCACGCACCCGCCAGATCGCCTGCCGCCGGTCGAGACCGAAACAGGCGAAGGCATCGGCATCGGCGAGCTTCTCGAGCGCGGCAAGCGGCACGCCGGAACGGCGCCAGACATCGTCGATCGACGCGAATGGCGCCTCGCCGCGCGCCGCGACGATCTGCGCCGCGTGGAGGTTCGCCAGTCCTTTCACCATCCGCATGCCCAGGCGGAGGGGGAAGTAATGCCTCCCCATGCGGGACGCACGGGGAGGGGAACCACCCGTAGGGTGGTGGAGGGGTGACGTGACGAGGCCTGCTCCAGCTACCCCTCCACCACCCTCCGTGTGGTCCCCCTCCCCATCTGCCGATGGGCAGGCAGTTTCTTCCAGCACACAATCCCACCTACTCGCGTTGATGCAGACCGGCCGCACCTCCACGCCATGGTCGCGCGCGTCGCGGACGATCTGGGCCGGCGCGTAGAAGCCCATCGGCTGGGCGTTGAGCAGGGCCGCGCAGAAGATGTCCGGATGGTGGCATTTCACCCAGCTCGACGCGTAGGCGATCTTGGCGAAGCTCGCCGCGTGGCTCTCGGGAAAGCCGTAGCTGCCGAAGCCCTCGATCTGCTTGAACGTCCGCTCGGCGAAGTCGCGCGCATAGCCGCGCGAGACCATCCCCTCGATCAATTTGTCGCGGAAATGGCTGACGCCGCCGGTATATTTGAACGTCGCCATGGCCCGGCGCAGCTGGTCGGCCTCGGCCGGGGTGAAGCCAGCGCCGACGATGGCGACCTTCATCGCCTGCTCCTGGAAGAGCGGCACGCCCAGCGTCTTCTCGAGCACGGCGCGCAGCTCGGGCCTGGGATATTCGGGCTTCTCCTTCCCCTCGCGGCGGCGGAGATAGGGGTGGACCATGTCGCCCTGGATCGGCCCCGGCCGCACGATCGCCACCTCGATGACGAGATCGTAGAATTCGCGTGGCTTCATCCGCGGCAGCATCGCCATCTGCGCGCGGCTCTCGATCTGGAAGACGCCCAAAGTGTCCGCCTTGCGGATCATCGCGAAGGTGGCGGGATCGTCCTCCTGGAGGTCGGCCATCGAGATGTCGATGTCGCGATGCTCACGAAGCAGGTCGAAGGCGCGGCGCATGCACCCCAGCATGCCGAGGCCGAGCACGTCGACCTTCATGAAGCCCAAGGCGTCGATATCGTCCTTGTCCCACTCGATGACGCGGCGATTCTCCATCGCCGCCGGCTCGATCGGCACGAGGTCGTCGAGGCGCTCCTGGGTGAGGACGAAGCCGCCCGGATGTTGGGAAAGGTGGCGCGGCGTGCCGATCAACTGGCGGGAGAGAGCGAGGGTGAGGGCGAGGCGGGGGTCGGTGCGGTCGAGGCGCAGCTCCTCGACATGGCGGTCCTCCACCCCCTCGTTGGACCAGCCCCAGACCTGGCCGGCGAGGGCGGCGGTCAGGTCCTCCGGCAGGCCGAGCGCCTTGCCGACCTCGCGCACCGCGCCGCGCGCGCGGTAGCGGGAAACGACGGCGGTCAGCGCCGCCCGATGTTGGCCATATGTGGCATAGATCCACTGGATGACTTCCTCGCGCCGCTCATGCTCGAAATCGACGTCGATGTCGGGCGGCTCGGGCCGCTCGGGCGAGACGAAGCGCTCGAACAGGAGCTCGTGCTGCACCGGATCGATCGAGGTGATGCCGAGCAGGTAGCAGACGCAGCTGTTCGCCGCCGAGCCGCGGCCCTGGCAGAGGATGCCGACCGAGCGGGCATAGTTCACGATCGAATGGACGGTGAGGAAATAAGGCGCGTAGCGAAGCTCGCCGATCATCTTCAGCTCGTGGGAGAGCTGCGCCGCGGTCCGCTCCGGCACTCCGTCCGGATATTTGCGCTGCGCCGCCTCCCAGGAGAGCGTCTCGAGCGCCTGCTGCGCGGTCATGCCCGGCAGCACCGCTTCCTCCGGATATTGGTAGCGCAATTCGGAAAGGTCGAAGGTGCAGCGTCGCGCGATCTCCCCGGTCGCGGCGACGGCGTCCGGAAAGGCCGCGAACCGCCGGGCCATTTCCTCCGGCCCCTTGAGGTGCCGGTCGCCGTTTCGCTCCCGCCGGAAGCCGAGCGCGTCGATCGTACACTTCTCGCGGATCGCCGTCATGACGTCCTGCAGCATCCGCCGATCGGGGCTGTGGTAGAGGACGTCGCCGCACGCGACGCTCTTCACGCCCGCCGCCCGCGCCTGCGCGTCGAGCCGGTGGAGGCGGAGCGCGTCGCCCGGCCGCCGCCGCAGCGCCAGCGCCTGCCAGGCGCGGTCTCCGAACGTCTCCGCCACCCGCGCGAGCAGCGCCGCGTTGGCCGCGTCCGCCTCGGCCGGCACGTGGATGGCGATCAGCCCCTCGGCATGCGCCGCCACATCGGCCCAGTGCAGCTCGCACGCCCCCTTGCCGGCCCGCGCCTTGCCGATCGAGAGCAGCCGCGTCAGCCGCGACCAGGCCGGGCGGTCGGTCGGGTAGGCGAGGAGGCTCGTTCCGTCCGCCAGGTCGAGCCGGCACCCGGCGACGAGCCGCACCCCCGTCGCCTTCGCCGCCTCCCACGCGCGCACGATGCCCGCCACCGAATTACGGTCGACGATGCCGAGCGCCGGCAGCCCGAGCATCGCCGCCGCCGCGAACAGCTCCTCGGCCCCCGACGCGCCGCGCAGGAAGCTGAAATGGGTCGTGACCTGAAGCTCGTGGTAGACGCCGAGTCGCATGGGGAACAGAAATCGAACAGACGCTGCGGAAAGTAAAGTGCCGGCTTACCGCTCCCGCCTGAGCTTGCCGGGCCGTGACGCCGCCGCCATCCTGCTCGCAGCCAGAAAGGACGGCTGTGGACGCGCTGCGCTTTCGAAGACCGGTTCCGGACGATGCGCCCTCGCTGGGTGCACTTCACGTCGCGACGTGGCGGGAAACCTATGCCGGCCTGCTCCCGCAGGCGTTTCTCGACAGCCTCTCGATCGAGGAGCGGACGGGCACGTGGCGTGCGGTCATCGAGGATCCGGCCGCTTACGACGCAACTGCCCTGTTCCTCGCGGAAAGCGGCCGCCGGCTCGTCGGCTTCGCCGCCTGCAGCGACCAGCGCGACGCGGCGCTGAGGGCGCGCGGCTATGAAGGGGAATTCGGCGCGGTCTACGTTCTCCAGGGCTACCAGCGCCACGGCATCGGCCGCGCGCTGATGCGCCTGATGGCGCGCGAGCTGCTGGACCGCGGCCGCCGCGCCGCGAGCCTCTGGGTCCTGCGCGAGAACCAGCCGGCGCGCGCTTTCTATGAGCGGCTCGGCGGCGTCGAGGAGGGCGAGAAGAGCGACGAGCGGCCGGCGCTGACGCTCCACGAAGTCGCCTATGGCTGGACCGACCTCACGCGCCTTGCGGGCCTGTAGCCGGCGCGACCGGCGCCTAGGCTTTCTCGAGCGTGCACTGCAGCGGGTGCTGGTTCTGCCTTGCGTAATCGATAACCTGGGAGACCTTGGTCTCCGCGACTTCGTAGCTGAACACGCCGCAGACCCCGACGCCGCGCTGGTGGACGTGGAGCATGACGCGAGTCGCGTCCTCGATCCCCATCTTGAAGAACAGCTGGAGGACTTCGACGACGAATTCCATCGGCGTGTAATCGTCGTTGAGCATCAAGACCTTGTACGGGGAGGGGGTCTTGGTGCGGGTGCGCGTGCGGGTGGCGACGCCGAGGCCGGTGCCCTCGTCGTCTCCGGTGCCGCCCGCCGCGGCGAAGATCAGATAATCGTCCCGTCCCATGGTCCGCCTACAATATGGCAAGCCGCCGATTCCGGGCAAGGGGAAGCCGGCGCTCCCAGCCGCTAAAGATGCGCGATCGGGCGCGGGTTCCAAGAGAAAGGGCGGCCCCCCGAGGAGGACCGCCCTTCCTTGTTTCCGTCAGGCCCGGGTCGAAGTACCGCTTCGACCCGATCTCCTTAGAGGGCGACGGCGGCCTTCACCTTCTCGGCGGTGACCGAGTAGCGGCTGGCGAGCGGCTGGGCGACGTCGCCGGCCAGCTTGATCATCGCCTCCGACAGCTTCGCGCTCTCGGCGACGAAGGTGTCGAACTGGCCACGGGCGAAATCGCCCTGCAGGCGGAAGAAGTCGGTCGGCGACTTCACTTCCGCGAAGCCGCGGAGGGCGGCCGAGGCCTCCTCGAAGCTCTTGCGGCTCATCTCGGCGACTTCCTGGCCGATCGTCTCGACGCCGCGGGCGGCGACCTTGGTGGAGGCGACGAGCGCCTCGACATGGCCCTTGGAGAGCTCGGTGAGCTGCTCGGCGAAGCGGGCGTTGCGCTCGAACGCGGTCTTGGCGCGCTCGTTGACGTCGCCGAACGCCGCCTGGACGCGGTCGGCAACCTTGTTGGCTTCATTCTTCATGGTCTGGGTTCCCTTGATCTGATCGTTACGCATGGACTGAACGGGCTTGGCCTTTCGGGCCTTCGGCGCCGGAGCGGCCTTGGCCGCCTTCGGGGCGGAGCGGCGCGTAGCACGGGCCGGCTTCGCGCCCCTGGCGGTCTTCGCAGCGGTCCGCTTGGCGGCCGGGGCGGCCTTGGCCGTCTCGGCCTTCGCCGCAGCGGCCGGAGCCGGCTTGGGGGCGTCCGCCGCCTTGGGGGCTTCGGCAGCCTTCACCGCGGCCGAAGCCGGGGTCTTGGTCTCTTCCGCCTTGGGGGCGGGAGTTTCGGTCTTCTGGTCGGCCACTGGGTGCTTCCTCATATCTCTTGTGCAGTGCAACATAATGGGTGCGCCGCAGCGTTTCAAGAGATTTTTGTGCAGTGCAGCAGAAGCGTTCGTGCCTCCCTGCCGCGAAGCGGTGGGGAGGGGGGACCACCCGAAGGGCGGTGGAGGGGTGGCGGCCGCAGGATTTGCGGGTTCCTGCTCGAAACGGAAGCAGTCTCGACCGACCACCCCTCCACCACCCGGCGGGTGGTCCTTCTGCCTCCCCATCTTCGCGATGGGGAGGCAGAAGGACGCCTTGCATGGGCCGCGCAACCGCCTAAAAGCCGGCCCATGCACCGCAACCCGGAACGGCCGCTCTCGCCGCATCTCACCATCTGGAAATGGGGCCCGCACATGGCCGTCTCTATCCTTCACCGCGTGACCGGCGGCGCGCTCGCCACCGTCGGCGCGCTGGCCCTGGTCTGGTGGCTGATCGCGGCCGGCGGATCGCCCGAAGGCTATGCGACCTTCGCCAAGTGGGCGACGAGCTGGCTGGGCATCCTCGTCGGCGTAGGTCTCTCCTGGGCCTTCTTCCAGCATAGCCTGTCCGGGCTCCGGCACCTGGTGCTCGACATGGGCGCGGGCTTCGAGCTGCGCACCAACAAATTCTGGGCCAACATGACGCTGCTCGGCTCGGTGCTCCTTACCGCCGCCTTCTGGGCGCTCGTCTGGTGGATGGTGAAATGACCGAGATGGAAACTCCGATCGCCCGCGTCCGCGGCCTCGGCTCCGCCCGCGAGGGGGCAGCCCATTGGTGGCAGGAGCGGCAGAGCTCCATCGCCGCTTTCCTCCTCTACCTCTGGCTGCTGGTCAGCGTGGTGCGCCTCGCGCCGCTCGACCAGCGCACCATGGCCGAATGGCTGCGCGACCCATTCGCCGCCGTGCCGATGCTGCTCCTTATTTGGGTGACCTTCCGGCACCTGCGCGACGGGCTGCAGGTGGTGATCGAGGATTATGTGCACGAGGAGGGGAACAAGTTCTTCACCCTGCTCCTGCTCAACATCTTCGCGGTGTCCGCCGGCGCGCTCGCCGCCTTCGCGGTGCTCAGGATCGCGCTCGGCACGCCGGGGGCCTGAACCCAGGGCTCCGTCGCCCGGCGGCGGAGCTTATCGCGGCGGCCGCGAGGCCCCAGAGGGGACGCGATGGCGAAGCTCTATTTCTACTACGCGTCGATGAACGCCGGTAAGTCGACCGTGCTGCTGCAGACCGACTTCAACTATCGCGAGCGCGGCATGGCGACGATGCTCTACACCGCGGGCATCCACGACCGATCGGGCTTCGGCATCATCGACAGCCGCATCGGCATCACCGCCCAGGCCAACACGTTCGACCCCGCGACGGACCTGCGCGCCGAGATCGAGGAGCGGCGGCTCGCCGGGCCGCTCCACTGCGTGCTCGTCGACGAATCACAATTCCTCAGCCGCGCGCAGGTGCACCAGCTCGCCGGCGTCTGCGACGAGGTCGACCTGCCGGTGCTCTGCTACGGGCTCCGCACCGACTTCCAGGGCAATCTGTTCGAAGGCAGCGCGACGTTGCTCGCGCTCGCGGACAAGCTGGTCGAGCTGAAGGCGATCTGCGAGTGCGGCCGCAAGGCGACGATGAACCTGCGCGTCGACGCGGAAGGGCGCGCGGTACGCGCCGGGGCACAGACCGAGATCGGCGGCAACGACCGATACATCGCCTTGTGCCGCCGGCATTTCATGCAGCGCCTCAAGGAAGCGGAGATGCGCCAGCTCCGGCTGGAGCTCGAAGACGCCGTCCTCGCCCGCCGCTGATGCACGGCTGGCTGGTCATCGACAAGCCGGTCGGCCCCGGCTCGACCCAGATCGTCTCGGCGGTGAAGCGGGCGCTGCGGGAGGGCGGCTATTCGAAGAGCAAGGTCGGCCACGGCGGCACGCTCGATCCGCTGGCGAGCGGCGTGCTGCCGGTGGCGCTCGGCGAGGCGACCAAGCTGGCCGGCCGCATGCTCGACGCGGACAAGCTGTACGAGTTCACGATCCGCTTCGGCGAAGAGACAGACACGCTGGATGCGGAAGGCGAGGTGGTGGCGACGTCGGAGCGCTTGCCCATCTTGGCAGAAGTGGGGGCGGTTCTGCAGCGCTTCACCGGAGCGATCGAGCAGGTTCCGCCCGCATATTCGGCGCTGAAGGTGGACGGGAAGCGCGCCTACGCCCTCGCCCGGTCCGGCGCTGAGGTGGAGCTCAGGAGCCGGCAGGTTCACGTCCACGCGCTTACCATTTGTCACCCTGAACTTGTTTCAGGGTCCAGTTCTCCATCCGCCGGAGAAGCTCAGGACTGGATGCTGAAACAAGTTCAGCATGACGGCCTGCGCCAGACCACCCTCCGCGCCCGCGTTTCGAAGGGCACGTACATACGCTCGCTCGCTCGCGACATCGCCCGCGCCTTGGATACGGTCGGCCACGTCACCATGTTGCGGAGGCTGAAGGCGGGGCCATTCACCCTCGCGCAGGCGATTTCGCTGGACAAACTGGCCGATCTCGCTAAGGGCCGCAGCCTTGAACAGGCACTCTTGCCGCTGACGGCGGGGCTGGACGACATCCCGGCTCTACCCGTCACGCCCGACGAGGCAAGGGCGCTCCGCCAGGGGCGCCGGATCGTCGGGATCGCCGCAAAGCCAGGGCTCCATCTTGCAACCGAATTGTCTGTTCCGGTTGCGCTCGTGGAGCTTTCCGAAGGTGAGCTTCGGGTGGTGCGCGGCTTCAACCTATGACTTGAGGAGTGAACGATGTCGGTGACCGCCGAACGCAAGACCGAAATTATCGAAGACAATGCCCGGGGCAAGGGCGACACCGGATCCCCCGAGGTCCAGGTCGCGATCCTTACCGAGCGCATCCAGAACCTTACCGAGCATTTCAAGACCCATGCGAAGGACAACCATTCGCGCCGCGGCCTCTTGATGCTCGTCAACAAGCGCCGCTCCTTGCTGGACTATCTGCGCAAGACCGACGGCGAGCGCTACACCGCCCTCATCGCGAAGCTCGGCCTTCGCAAGTGACGAAAAGGCGCCCCAAGCGGGCGCCTTTTTGTCATCCCGGACTTGATCCGGGATCCACCTTCTTCTTCGCCGAAGCCTGAAAGGGAAGGTGGACGCCGGATCAAGTCCGGCGTGACGGGGTGAGGCAATAAGGCCGCGCCCCATGGGCCAAGATCGGTCCGCAAAAGCTGCCCCGGTCGCATCGGGCGACCGGACGGAAGGAAACAAAATGTTCGACATGAAGAAAGTGGAAATCGAGTGGGGCGGCAAGACCCTCACGCTCGAGACGGGCCGCGTTGCCCGCCAGGCCGACGGCGCGGTGCTCGCGACCCTCGGCGAAACCGTCGTCCTCTGCGCCGTCACCGCCGCGAAGAACGTCAAGCCGGGGCAGGATTTCTTCCCGCTGACCGTGCACTATCAGGAAAAATTCTCGGCCGCCGGGCGCATCCCGGGCGGCTTCTTCAAGCGCGAGCGCGGCGCCACCGAGAAGGAGACTCTCACGAGCCGCCTCATCGACCGGCCGATCCGCCCGCTCTTCCCGGAGGGCTTCTACAACGAGGTCCTCGTGATCGCCCACGTCATGTCCTATGACGGCGAGAACGAGCCGGACATCGTCGCGATGGTCGCGGCGTCGGCCGCCCTCACCCTCTCCGGCATCCCGTTCATGGGCCCGATCGCCGCTGCGCGCGTCGGCTACCAGACTGGCGACTATATCCTCAACCCGAGCCCCGAGCAGATCGCCGAGGGCGATCTCGACCTCGTCGTCGCCGGCACCCACAATGCCGTGATGATGGTGGAATCGGAAGCCAAGGAGCTTTCCGAGGACGTCATGCTCGGCGCGGTGATGTTCGCGCACCGCTCGATCCAGCCGGTCATCGACGGCATCATCCGCCTCGCCGAGCAGGCCGCCAAGGACCCGTGGGAGCTGGCCGAGCCGGCCGACACCAAGGCGGTCAAGCAGAAGCTCAAGGACCTGATCGGCGCTGACATCGCGGCCGCCTACAAGACCACCGACAAGCAGCAGCGCCAGACCGCGCTCAATGCCGCCCGCGACAAGGCCAAGGAAGCCATGTCGGGCGAGGATCCGCAGGCGCAGCTGGTCGCCGGCAAGCTCGTCAAGAAGCTCGAGGCCGAGATCGTCCGCGGCGCCATCCTCAAGGAAGGCCGCCGCATCGACGGCCGCGACACCAAGACGGTCCGCCCGATCGAGGCGATGGTCGGCTTCCTGCCGCGCACCCACGGCTCCGCCCTGTTCACCCGCGGCGAGACCCAGGCGATCTGCACCACCACCTTGGGCACCAAGGAATCGGAGCAGATGATCGATGGGCTGGATGGCTTGTCGTATCAGCGGTTTATGCTGCACTATAACTTCCCGCCGTACAGCGTCGGCGAAGTCGGCCGCTTCGGCGCGCCGGGGCGGCGTGAGGTGGGACATGGCAAGCTCGCCTGGCGGGCGCTCCATCCCGTGCTGCCGACCCACGAGGAATTCCCCTACACGATCCGCGTCCTCTCCGACATCACCGAGTCGAACGGCTCCTCGTCGATGGCGACGGTGTGCGGCGGCTGCCTCGCGCTGATGGACGCCGGCGTGCCGATCAAGCGGCCGGTCTCCGGCATCGCCATGGGCCTCATCCTCGAGGGCAAGGACTTCGCCGTGATCAGCGACATCCTCGGCGACGAGGACCATCTCGGCGACATGGACTTCAAGGTCGCCGGCACCAGCGAGGGCATCACCTCGCTGCAGATGGACATCAAGATCGCCGGCATCACCGAGGAGATCATGCGGGTCGCGCTCGACCAGGCGAATGCCGGCCGCGCCCACATCCTCGGCGAGATGGCCAAGGCGCTCGACCACAGCCGGGGCGAGCTCAGCGCCCACGCGCCGCGGATCGAGACGATGCAGATCGACAAGTCGAAGATCCGCGACGTCATCGGCACCGGCGGCAAGGTGATCCGCGAGATCGTCGCGCAGACCGGCGCCAAGGTCGACATCGACGACGAGGGCGTCATCAAGATCAGCTCGTCCGACCTCAACCAGATCGAGGCGGCGCGCAAGTGGATCCAGGGCATCGTCGAGGAGCCCGAGGTCGGCAAGATCTACCAGGGCAAGGTCGTCAACATCGTCGATTTCGGCGCGTTCGTGAACTTCATGGGCGGCAAGGACGGCCTCGTCCACGTCTCCGAGATGAAGAACGAGCGGGTCGAGAAGCCCACCGACGTCGTCTCCGAGGGCCAGGAAGTGAAGGTCAAGGTCCTCGAGATCGACCCGCGCGGCAAGGTCCGCCTGTCGATGCGCGTCGTCGACCAGGAGACCGGCGAGGAGCTCGAGGACACGCGGCCTCCGCGCGAGGATCGCGGACCCCGTGGTGAAGGCCGCGGCGACCGCGGCGGCCGCGAAGGCGGTCGCGATCGGGGCCCCCGCCGCGACGGCGACCGCGGCGGCGACCGTGGCGGCCGCGACCGCGGCCCGCGCCGCGAAGGCGGCGACCGTGATCGCGGACCTCGTGGCGAGGGTCGGGGCGGTGAAGGTCGGGGCGGCGAAGGCCGTGGCGACCGTGACCGCGGCGGCGAAGGCCGCGGCGACCGCGGCCCCCGCGGCGGCAACGACGACGGCCCCGCGCCCGACTTCGCGCCGGCCTTCCTGACCCGCGACGACGACTGACCCCTTATGCCTCCCCATCCGCAAGGATGGGGAGGGGGACCAAGCTCTGCTTGGTGGAGGGGTATTCCCCCCTTCGTGTCAGTTCAGAAACAGGCCTCGCCGGCAACGGCGGGGCCTTTTTCTTGGTTCACGCGGAGGCGCGGAGGAAGGGGGGAGGCGCGGAGATGGGCAGGAGAGATGCGGCGGCGGCGTTGAGGGCGTGCGAGGCCTAATGGTAGAGCAGGGCCCCCGTGGCGAGGAGGGCGGTGATCGTGCCGGCGAGCCAGGCGATTGCCGTGCGCAGGCTAGGCCAGGCGCCCGATCGCGCCGCCCTGAGCGCGATCGTCAAAGCCACCGAGAAGGTGACCGGCGCCGCCCAGGCGGCCGACACGAACAGCCATAGCAGCGGGTTCTTCTCCGAGCCCGGCGCGTCGAAGAGGAAGGTCGAAGCCGGCACGAGCGGGATCGAACCCAGCAGCGCGAGGAACGAGAGGCTGGCCACCCCCCAGCCGGCGATGCGCACCCTTCGCGCCTGCGCAGAGACTTGGTCGTCTTGCAGGGAGTCGAGATCGGCCACGACCTCCGTGTCGCGCGCGCCGCCCGACCGGGCAAGGGGCAGCGCGACCCTGCTGAATTTCACCCGAAGCCCCGAAGCCACCGCAGAGGCCGCGACCTCCCCGTCCGCCGAGCCCTTTGGGACCTTCGGCGCGATTACGCAGTTTACAAACCCTGTAGCGGGCGGGACTTCCTGATACACCTTGCACGCCAGAGGCTCCCGACCGCGTTGCCAATTCCGACGCCGACTGCCGTAGCCCACCTGATAGCGTCACCCGTTAGCCAGAAAACGGCGCAAGTGAATGCTGCCGCCAAGAGGCCCCAGCCTAAGGCGTTCAACACGTCCCGCTGAGTCACTCCGGCTTCTCCACCGGCTTATGCTTGGGTGTTCGCGGCGCGCTTACGCCCCCTACCAAGACTCGGAGATCGGTGGCGTAGATCAAGTCGAACACCTTTTGCACAGGGTTGAACGCCGATGGTTGACCGGAGCGTATGGCAATGATCCAGCTTCCCGCGAGCAGCAAAGGATAGGCCACGGCCGAGCCAAGCAGGAAGCCGACAAGGAAGCAAGACCCGCCTCACGATCCCTTCGGCCCCACCGGCTTATGCTTCACTAGCCTCCCCACCCGCCCTCGGAACCGCTCCGGGTCGTCTCGCACTCTAGCGCGCAAGCGGGTTCCTCGAACTTGTTCCGATTGGGTGCGCTTGTCGCCGGTCATGAGCCCTTCTTAGGCTTCAGGCGGCTCAGCTTGAAGTCTAGATAATCGGGACCTTGGGACCTTCGGGAGAGCTCATCGGTGGTCCGTTGCGCTGGACCCATGGCTGGAGCTTTCCGCGCCTGCACTCACGCGAAGCTCGCGGAGGCGGGGAAGCTGGTGCGCAAAGCCGCGTGACGGAAGGGCGCCGAGACGACACAGATGTCGTCGCTGGTTCTCGGTGGCGACTCGGCACCCGGCTCACGTCAATCTTTGCGAAGCCGATTTTGAGTTATGCCGGGGCATGGTCTTTGCCGAACCGTTCGCGCCGTCGCTTCGGATCCTCCTCGCGGGTGCCGGGCTCGCCGCCGTGGCGGTGGGCCTCGGGGCCGGGGCGTGGCTTGTGGTGGAGGTCGGCGTCGCGGGCGGGGAAGGGGCCGGGCCGCATGGGCTCGCCGCCGTCGCCGCCGTGGCGCGGCTGGCGGCCTCGCTGCTGCTCATCGCCGCCGGCGGCCTCGCTATCGTGTGCCGGAACCGGCGGCGGTTGTGCGTGCTCGCCGGCCTCGCGGCGGCGGCGGTGCTGGCCTTCGCGGCGGGACGCTGGCTCGAGGCCGAGGCCACGCGGACGCCATGCTTTGCCCCGACACCTTCGAGCGGGGCTACGCACCGGCCCGTGTTGGACGCGACGGGGTGTGTGCCGCCGCGCTGAAGCGGCGCAGGCCCCTCCGCCATGCTTCACCCTCCCCGCCCCAGGGAGGCCAGCCGAGGGTACGAAGACAGAACGAAGTGCTTTCCTACAGCCGGCGGTTCGGGATAGGCCGGTAGCCTGCAGGCGCGCGTGGGAGGGCGACGGTGACGGCGAAGATGGCGGAGCGGAAGGTGAACGCGTTCCTGGCGGCGCTGGCGGAGACGGGGAATGCGTCGCTGGCGGCGAAGCAGGCGGGGCTGTCGCGGTCTTGGGTGAACAAGGCGCGGCGGGTGGACGCGCCGCTCGACGCGCGGGTGCGGGCGGCGCGGGCGGAGGCGGCGGCGCGGCTGGGCGCATACGAGGAAAATCGGCCGGTCGAGGCGTGGCGGACGCGCCGCGGGGTCGGGCTGGTGGTGACGCGGCGTGGGCAGATCGCCCGGGCGCCGGGCGCGCGGCGGTGGACCAGACGGACGGAGGAGCGCTTCCTGCTCGCGATCAGGGAGACGCGCAACCTCGAGATCGCGGCGCCGGCGGTGGGGATGAGCGTCGCCTCGCTCGAGAAGCACCGCAAGCGCTGGCCCGCCTTCGACCGGCGGGTGCGGGAGGCGCTGCGGCTCTCGGCCGGGGCGCTGGCGATGCGGCTGGTCGTGCCCGCGGACGAAGAGGAGGCGGCGGCCGAGGTGCCGGAGCCGGCGCTGTTCGCGTGGCCGGCGTGGATGACGGTGAAGGCGGCGATCGACACGCTGCGGCGCCACAAGGCGGAGATAAACCCGCCCGCCGACATGGCGGCGCAGGAGGCGGCGGAGGCGGCGCAGGCGCGCGCCTGGCGCGAGTGGGAGGAAGAGCGCGCGGCAATCGCGCGCGGATCGCCAGGCTGAGGGCAGGGCAGGCGGCGCGGCGGGCGGAGCGGGCCGCGGCCGAGCGCGCCGGCGAATTTCCCGGCGGCGGCGGCGGGGGAAGCACGGCCGACGTCCGCCCGCGGCGGAACCTAGGTCGATGATCCATGTTAATGGAAGCGGCCGCACACGCAGCGGCCTTGGCAGCACTCCCCTGTCACGGGCGCCCCGGAGCGGTTCCGGGGCGTCTTCGCGTCGGGGAGGCTGGAACAGGAGGCACCATGTCCAAGACCCTTTTCGCCGCGGCCCTGCTGGGCGCCGGCGCCCTCGGCCTCGCCGGCTGCGACGTCCAGAAGACGCAGAACGGCTCGATGCCGACCGTCAACGTCTCCGGCGGCGCGCTGCCCGAATATAACGTCACCGGCCCCGACGTGAACGTCGGCACCAAGACCGAGACGGTGAAGGTGCCGACGGTCGACGTGAAGACCGGCTCCGAGAAGAAGAAGGAAGCGGGCGGCCATTAAGCCGCTCCGCTCCCCGGCGCGCGGCGCGGGCGCGGCCGGGGCGGGCCGGTGAGCCCGGAGCTGCGCGCGGCGATCGCGGCCATCTGCATCGCCGACACGTCCTGCGCCCCGGTCGCCGCGGTCCACGACCATGCGGCCGGGGTCCGCCGGGCGACCGAGGCGGAGGTGGCAGGGGTGCGCGCCGTCTGCTGCGACCGTACGAGCGGCGACACGCTCGGCGGCGACCTCCCCGAGCTGTGGCACACGGCGAGCGCGGCGTGGGTCCACGTCCGCGCGACCGGCGGCGGGGTCTATGAAGGCTACGACCGGGGCGGCGACGCGGCCTTCGCCGTACACGTCGAGGGGGCGGTGGCGCAGCTCTTCGAGCATAAGCGGCAGGCGTGGAGCGCCTATACGGGCGAGCTCGCCGCCGCCGCCTTCTGAGGGGGCCATTGCCCTCGCTCGGGGCGAGCCTCTATGGATCGGCGGAACGCGGCTGGGGGAGGGAAAGCATGCGCACCTGGATGAAGCGCGCGGCGGCGGCGGCCTTGCTCGCCGCGCCGGCGATGGCGGCGGCGGCGCCGGCGGCGCCCGCCGACATGGCGCTGTGGCGGCTCGATTGCGGCAGCGTCGCGGTGAGCGACCTCGACGTCTTCTCCGACACCTATGCCTATGCGGGCAAGACCAAGACCTTGACCGACAGCTGCTACCTGATCCGGCACGGCGGCCAGTATGTGCTGTGGGACACGGGGCTGCCCGGCGCGCTCGCGGGAAAGAGCGAGACGGACGGGCCGTTCACCGCGAGCGTGAAGGAGCGGATCGTCGACCAGCTGGCGCGGATCGGGGTCAGGCCCGAGCAGGTGACCTTTGTCGGCATCAGCCACCGGCACGACGACCATACCGGCCAGGCGGCGGACTTTCCCGGCGCCACCTTGCTGATCGGCGCGGGCGACCTCGAGACGCTGAGGAAGCGGACGCCCAATCCGCTTGCCCACTGGACCGGCGGCGGCGGCAAGGTCGAGGCGCTGGCGGGGGACAGGGACCTGTTCGGCGACGGCAGCGTCGTGCTGCTGGCGATGCCGGGGCATACCGAGAGCCACCACAGCCTGCTGGTGCGGCTGCCGAAGGCGGGGCCGGTGCTGCTGAGCGGCGATCTCTACCATTTCGAGGAGAATCGGCGCACCCGCGGCGTGCCCTCGTTCAACACCGACCGCGCGGCGACGCTTGCCTCGATGGACCGGTTCGAGGCGATCGCGGCGCGCCTCAAGGCGAAGGTGATCATCCAGCACGAGCCGGCGGACGTCGCCAAGCTCCCCGCCTTTCCGGCGGCGGCGCAGTGAGGGCGTTGCTCTCCCACGCGCCGGGCGGGCCGGAGACGCTGCGGCTGGAGGAGGTGGCGGACCCGGTGGCGGGTCCGGGCCAGCTGCTGGTGCGGGTCAAGGCCTGCGCGATCAACTATCCCGACGTGCTGATCATCGAGGACAGGTACCAGTTCAAGCCGCCGCGGCCCTTCGCGCCGGGCGGCGAGATAGCCGGCGTGGTCGAGGCGGTGGGAGAGGGCGTCTCGGGCTGGCGCGAGGGCGACCGGCTGATCGCGATGGTCGGCCATGGCGGGCTGGCGGAGAAGGTGGCGGTGAGCGCCGCGACGGCGATGCCGCTGCCCGAGGGGCGCAGCTTCGAGGAGGGCTCGGCGCTCATCCTCACCTATGCGACGTCGATCCACGCCTTGCTCGACCGCGGCCGGCTGGAGGCGGGGCAGACCCTGCTCGTGCTCGGCGCGGCGGGCGGGGTCGGGCTGGCGGCGGTCGAGCTCGGCAAGGCGTATGGCGCGCGGGTCGTGGCGGCGGCCTCGTCCGGGGAGAAGGCCGAGGCGGCGCGCGCGGCGGGGGCGGACGCGGCCATCGTCTATCCGCGCGGGCCGTTCGACAAGGAGGGCGCCAAGGCGCTGTCGCAGCTCTTCAAGGACGCGGTCGGGCCGGGCGGCGCGGACGTGGTCTACGACCCCGTCGGCGGCGACTATGCCGAGGCTGCGCTGAGGGCGATCGCCTGGGAGGGCCGCTACCTCGTCGTCGGCTTTCCGGCCGGCATCCCGAAGCTCCCGCTCAACCTCACCCTGCTCAAGAGCTGCGACGTGTGCGGAGTCTTCTGGGGCGCCTTCGCGGCGCGCGACCCGCAGGCCAACGCGGCGCATATCCGCACGCTGTTCGCGTTGTGGGATGCGGGCAGGATCGCGCCGAAGGTCAGCCGCACCTGGCCGATCGAGGAGGGGGCGGAGGCGATCGCCTGGATGGCCGCGCGCAAGGCGGTCGGCAAGCTGGTGGTGACCCTCTAGCTACTCCGCCGGCACCGCGGCGGGCGGCAGGTCCGCCTCGGCGGGGCGCCTGCGAAACGGCATCCGCCGGCCGTAGGCGAGGCTCTTCCACACCCATTCCATCGGTCCGGTCTCGTACCAGCGCATCCACAGGTTCGCGGAGACGACCTCGGCGGCGATGATGGCGGCGGCGCAGGTCATCAGGCCGCCGAATCCCCAGCGGCCGTGGAGGCCGAGCGCGAAGCCGGGGAACAGCACCCACATCGTCAGGAACGAGGTGAACAGGTAGACGGTGAGCGGCATCCGCCCCGCCGCCTGGAACGGCCAGAGCAGGGCGCGCCCCGCGCCGCCGAGCAGCAGGAGCTGGATGAGGCCGATATGGCCGAGCGTCACCGCGATCCGCGATATGTCCCGGCTGATCCACCACAGCTTCGGCTCGGGCGAGAAAAGCAGCACCTCGTGGTAGCCGGCGACCCGCATCGGAATGCCGATGCCGTAGCCGAGCACCAGCAATGCGACATAGGTCGATCGTCGCGCCCGGCCCTGCAGGATGCCGAGCTGGTAGAGCGCCATTCCGAGCAGCATCGTGCCGACGATCTCGGCGAGGGTGGCGAAGAAATCGATCGGCTGGAAGAAGTGCAGCCAGTCGTCGACGACGCCCGCATAATAGCCGCCCAGCGGGCCCATCCGCGTCGCGTGGACCTTGGCGACGGCCTTCTGCTTCCCGGGGCTCCGCGCGATCGGCAACGCGTTCGCCACCGCCTTGTCCCATTCCTCCGCCTGCGCCGCGAGCGCCTTGTCGACGGGCCGGTGGGCCGCCTTCGCCGCCGTCACCTGCGCCGCCGCCTCGCGCGCGCCGGCCCGCTCGACATAGGCGTTCACGCCGGCGCCGACGGCGAGGAGGATGAAGACGGCGCCGATCACGAGCTGCGTGCGAGGCCGCCACAGCCGGAACTGGAACAGCATCAGCGCGGTCATGCCGTAGGGGAGGAGGATGTCCCCGCCCCACATCAGCGCCAGCGCGTTGAACAGGCCGAACAGGATCAGCAGCCAGTTGCGCCGGTAGTGAAGGTCGGCGATCGCGACGGGGCCGTCCGGCGTCATCGCCCGGCGGGCCATGATCATGATGCCGGCGCCGAACAACAGCTCGAGCAGGCCGCGCTGCGTGCCCCACAGGCCGATCATCCAGGCGAACCCCAGCCGATCGAACGCCGTCCAGCTGACCAGCCGCGGATCGCCGATCGAGGGCGCGTAATAGCCCATCCACGGGATGTTCATGAACAGGATGAAGAGGATGGCGACGCCGCGCAGCACGTCGAGCGAGGCGATCCGCTCGGCCGCGCCGATGCGCTCTATGGGAAAGGTCTTCGCGTCCGACATTGCCAACCCCCGTCTGCAATGGGCGAGTCGCGAGCCTGACGGCGCGGAAGCGCAAATGCAATGCGGCTGGACGCGCGCGGCGGCGCCCCCTATCTCGCCCCGTGACGCGAGGAGCCGCACCGATGACCACGTTCGACGACCGCGAAAAGGCCTTCGAAGCCAAGTTCGCGCATGACGAGGAAATGCATTTCCGCGTGCTCGCGCGCCGCAACCGGCTGCTCGGCGCCTGGGCGGCGAAGCTGATGGGCCTGAGCGACGCCGAGGCCGACGCCTACGCCAAGGACGTGATCCGCGCCGAGTTCGAGGAAGCGGGCGACGAGGACGTGGTCAGGAAGCTGCTCGGCGACCTTACGTCCGCGGGGGTCGAGTGCGACGAGAACCGCATCCGCGAGGCGCTCGCCCACAAGATGGTCGAGGCGCGGCGGCAGCTCATCGAGGCGAAGGGCTGAAGCGATGGCGATGGCGGCCGCCGAGATCGAGGCGCTGATCGTCGCCGGCATTCCGGACGCGCGCGTCGAGATCACCGATCTTGCCGGCGACGGCGACCATTATGCCGCGCGCGTCGTCGCCGAGAGCTTCCGCGGCCAGCCGCGCGTGCGCCAGCACCAGCGCGTCTATGCCGCGCTCGGCGATCGCATGGGCGGCGTGCTCCACGCCTTGCAGCTGACGACCGCCACCCCAGATTAGAAGGCGCCCCGCCGGGCGCTTGCGAGGATTTTATGACCGACGCCACCACCCGCATCGACGAACTCGTCCGTTCGAACGACGTCGTCCTGTTCATGAAGGGCACCGCGCTCTTCCCGCAATGCGGCTTTTCGAGCCGCGCGATCGCCATCCTCGACCATCTCGGCGTCGGCTACGAGACCGTGGACGTGCTCCAGGACCCGGAGATCCGCCAGGGCATCAAGGCCTATTCGGACTGGCCGACCATCCCCCAGCTCTACGTCAAGGGCGAGTTCGTCGGCGGCTCCGATATCATGATGGAGATGTACGAGGCCGGCGAGCTCCAGCAGCTCCTTAACGACAAGCAGGTCGCGAAGGCCGGCTGAGTTTGCCTCCCCATCCAGCGGATGGGGAGGGGGACCACCCGAAGGGTGGTGGAGGGGTGACCTGACGCTGCCTTCGGCGTTTCGCGCGGGAACTGCCGATTACGAGCCAGCTACCCCTCCACCACCCTCCGGGTGGTCCCCCTCCCCGCCGCTGCGCGGCAGGGAGGCACAGAGCGCCCCAGCCCCTTGCCTTAACGCGGCCCGCGAAGGGTGCGCAGCAGGCCGAGGGCCAGGAGCGCCGCGCCGAGCGTAAGCGACAGAGCCAGGAGCGGGATGGGCGCCGCGCCTCCGCGCCACGGCCACAACAAGGCCGCCGTCGGGGCCGCCCAGGCGGTGGCGAGGGCGGGGAGCCAGGCGCCGTAGCCGCGGACGCGGAACGGGTGGACGAAGTGGACCGGCGCGAAGGTGAGCAGCGCCAGCAGGCAGACGGTCGCCGCGCCGACGCCGGGCCCGGGGCGGCCGACGTAGAGGTAGAGCGCGGCGACGTGCCACAGGCTGGGGAAGCCGCGGAAGTAATTGTCCTGCGTCTTGAGGTCGCGGCGGGTGAAATTGTAGAGCGCCGAGACGAGGATGAGCGCGGCCAGCCAGGGCGCGGCGGGAGCGGGAAGGAGCCCGGCGCGCCACAGGAAGACGGCCGGCACGAACACGTAGGTCAGATAGTCGACGATGAGGTCGAGCGTCTCGCCGTCGATCCGCGGCGCGCCGCGCTTCACGTCCGCCCAGCGCGCCAGCGAGCCGTCGATGCCGTCGACGACCAGCGCGAGGACCAGCCAGAGCAAGGCGGCGCGCCAGCGCCCCGCGTCGATCGCGGTCAGCGCCACGAAGGCGATCGCCGCGCCGGACGCGGTGAAGGCGTGCACCGCCCAGGCGAGCCAGGCGGGCCGCCGCGGCGCGTCCGCCGGGATGTCGTCGATCGGGGCCATTGTCGTTACGGGTCGAACCGCCGCGCGGGGGATGCGTTCCCGATCAGCGCCCGACGAGAACAGCCGCGACCGGCGGCCACCAGGCTGCGTGGTAGACGAGGCTGGTCGCCGCCTCGCCCAGCAGGATCGCCGGCACGCCGACCTCGTAGACGCGGTGGAGGCGGCCGCGGGTGGCGAGATCGTAGAGGAGGGCGGCGAGCAGCAGCAGCTCGGTGCCGGTGTAGGTGTTGACCAGCATTCCCGCGTAGCCGTCGCCGAAGCGGGCGGTGAGCGCGTCGCCCCACCACCGGGTGTAGGCGGCGCCGACGATGATCGTCGTCGCGAGCAGGATGAGCCGTTTGTGCGCCGCCGGATCCTTGCGACGGAGGAGGGCCGCGCCGGCGAGGATCGCGAAGCTCGAAACGTAGAAGATCGCGACGATGAAGAACGGATAATTGTCCGGCGGGTGCGCGACGTGGAAGCGCTGGGTGTAGGCCTCCGAGACGATCGCGCTCACCGCCATCAGCGGGACGAGGCCGAAGCCGATCAGGCCCAGGCTCATGTGGATGCCGACCCGGCGCACGCGGACCAGCAGGATCTGCGCGGTGAGGAGGAGCAGCCAGGCGCCGAAGGCGAAGGCGTGGACCTGGAGGATCAAAGGGGCGGGAAAGTCCGCCTGCCCCGCCCAGCGCTTCGCGATGGGCGGCGTGAAGCCCATGACCACGCCGAGCCAGCACGCGGCGAGGAAAATGAGGAAGAAGGCGCGGTCGTGCCGGTGGTGGGCGACGAAGCGCTTGCGCGTGGGCCGGGCCGCGCCGCCGTCCAGGACTCCTTGCCGGAGTAATGTCATCGCGACCCTCCCCCTCCGCCTGCGCGGGTTTGTACCGGAACGGGGGCGAAATGTCGCGCGCGCAAAAAAGAAGCGGCTCTCGTGGGGGGGAGCCGCTTCTCTTGCCTGGGGGGCGGGCGGCGCGACCAGAAAGCAGCCGGCCCACCCCCGTAAAGCGTGTGGACCCCCGGAAGGATACATGCGCCGTGCCAGGGCGTGCCGTTGGCGGATTTCCGCGGCTTGCAATGGTATGCGGAAATTAACCCTTTGGGTCGGGTGTAAAGCCGACCGACACATGCCCGGCTGGCGCAAGCCGCGGCGCTAAAAGCCGCTTGTGGACAGTTCCGTAACCGTCCCCATTCCCATTCATCGACGGTTCACCGGCGGAATGATTACACCTGTAGTCAACGAGGGAGGAGGCCGCCGTGGAGCGAATCGCCGAGGGCGAATACGCCGTCATGGAAGTGCTGTGGGACGCGGCGCCGCTGACGGCCGCCGAGGTGGCGGAGCGGGTCCCCGCGGAGCGCGGCTGGAGCCTGCCCACCGTCAAGACGATGCTCTCGCGCCTGCTCGCCAAAGGCATCCTCGCCCACGAGCAGGACGGGCGCCGCTACCTCTACCGCCCGGCGGTCGCGCGTGACGATTATGTCGCCGCCGAGTCCGGCCGGCTGCTCGACCGCATGTTCGGCGGCCGGCTGACGCCGCTCGTCGCCCAGCTCGCCGCCAGCCGCAAGCTGGCGCCGGACGACATCGCGGAGATCGAGGAGATATTGAAGGGGCTCAAGCCGTGACCGGCTGGCTCGCCGAGACGCTCGTCGCCGTCACCGCGGCGATGCTGCTGGTGCTCGCCTTGCGCCGCGCGGTGGCGCGCGCCTTCGGCGCCGGCTGGGCCTATGCTTTGTGGCTGATCCCGGCGGCGCGGCTGCTGCTTCCGCCGCTCGGCCTCGTCAGCCTCGACATCGCCGATTCTCCCGCCGGAAACATCATCCCGCCGGCGGGCGGAGTGACCGCGCTCCCGCCGGCCGCGGCCGGGCCAGGGCAGTGGGTGCCTTTCATGCTCGCATCATGGGCCGGGGGCGCGGTCATCTTCCTCATCCTGCAATGGCTCGGCTATCGCGCCTTCCTGCGCCGGCTCGGAGAGGACGCGCGTCCGGCGCGGCCGCCTTTCTACGAAGGCGTGGCGACGTTCGTCAGCCGCGTCGTCGAGGGACCTGTCGCGGTCGGCTTGCTGCGCCGCCTGATCGTCGTCCCGGCCGACTTCAGCCGCCGCTACAGCCCCGCCGAGCGCCGCCTCGCCATGGCCCACGAGCGCACCCACCACCGCCACGGCGACCTGTGGTGGAACGCCGCGGCGCTGCTCGTGCTCGCGCTGAACTGGTTCAATCCCGTTGCCTGGTTCGCCTTCCGCGCCTTCCGCACCGACCAGGAGCTGGCCTGTGACGCCGCCGTCGCCGCCCGCGCCAGTGCCGACGAGCGGTGCGATTATGCGCGCGCTTTGGTCAAGGCGGCGGCCGGCCCCGGCCTCGCCGCGGCCTGCTCGATGAGCGACGGCGGCGACCTGAAGCGCCGGCTGCGCATGATCGCCCGCCACCGGGTAAGCGGCCTGCGCCGGGCGGGCGGTGCCGCTGCGGTGGCGTTGCTGGCGCTGGCGGGATTCGCGGTCGGGGCAAATCGTGCGGTGACGCCCGTGGCCGCGCCGCAGGCACGGACGTTCGCCGCCGCCGCTCCGGCGCGCGCGGCAAGTGCGCTCGCCGTTGCGAAGCCGCAGGCCGTAGCGGAGGAAGAGGAGGACGAGGCTGAGGCCGACGCCCCTCCGGCGCCCGCGCCCGCGCCCGCACCCGCCACGGCGCTCGCAACTGCCGAGCCCGCGGCCGCGACCGCTGCCCTGGCGCTGCCCGCGCATGAGAGCGCGGCGCCGCAGCCGGCGATGCGGGGCGTCCATGCGACCCGCTTCGTCTACCGGATCGGGCATCTCGATCCGGCACGCCGTGCCGAAGTCGAGCAGGCGATCGCCTACGCCATGGCGCACGCCGGCGGCCAGGGCGGCGCCGACGGGTTCGAGCCCGCCGACGGCGCGCCGAACGTCCGCCAGGCGGTGGTCTTCCGCGTCCATTTCCGCACGTCCCAAGGGGAGAATGACCAATGAAAATCCTGTTCCACGCCGCGGCGCTGACCGTCGCCTGCGTCGCCGCGCCGGTCCTGGCCGCCGACGACACGCCCGGCCAGAAGACCGAGAAAATCGTCATCATCGAGCGCGCCGGCGGCCATGGCGACGGCGAGGCGCGCGAAGTGCACCGCTTCCGCCTCGAAGGCGCCGACGGCGAGGCGCTCGCCGGCCGCTGCGCCGGGCAGAAGGACGAGGTCAACGCCACCAGCGACGACGGCAAGCAGCACACCCGCATCCTGGTGTGCGGCAACGGCCAGCTCTCCGCCGCCGAGCGCGCCGAGAAGCTCGAGCATGTGCTGAGCCGGCTCGAGGCCCGCGACGACCTCAGCGCCGAGCAGAAGGCGAAGGTGACGGCGGCCCTGCGCGAGGCGATCGACAAGGTCCGCAGCGGCCAGTGAGGCGGGTGGGGACAGTTACGTAACTGTCCCCACCCTTCAAATCGCGGCTCGGCGGTGCCACATGGCGGGCATGGACGCCCGCCCCACCGGCACGATCGAGCGGCTCGGGCCGGGGCTGGCGCGGATCCTCGCGCCCAATCCTTCGCCTTTCACCTATACCGGCACCCAGACCTATGTGCTGGGCACGCGGCAGCTGGCCGTGATCGATCCGGGGCCCGACGAGCCGGCGCATGTCGCGGCGCTCGTCGAGGCGGTCCGCGGCGCCGAGGTGCGGGCGATCCTCGTCACCCACAATCACCGCGACCACAGCCCCGCCGCGCGGCCGCTCCAGGCCGCGACCGGGGCGCCGATTCTCGGCTGCGCGCCGTTGGCGCTCGTCGATGACGGAGTGCCCACCGACGAGGCGTTCGACCTCGACCATCGGCCCGACCGGGTGCTTGCGGACGGGGAGGCCGTCGCGGCGGAGGATTGGACGCTCGAGACGGTGGCGACGCCGGGGCACACCTCCAACCACCTCTGCTTCGCCTGGCGCGAGACGGGGGCGCTGTTCAGCGGCGACCATGTGATGGGCTGGTCGACCAGCGTCGTCGCGCCGCCGGACGGCGACATGGCCGCCTACATGGCGAGCCTCGACACGCTGCTCGCGCGGCCTGAGCAAATTTATTACCCGACGCACGGCCCGGCGATCCGCGACGGCCACGATCATGTCCGCCGGCTGATCGCCCACCGCCGGGCGCGCGAGCGGCAGGTGCTGGCGGCGCTGGAGGCGGGGGAGGGGCGGATCCCGGCGATCGTCGCCGACCTCTACCGCGACGTCGACCCGCGGCTGCACCCGGCGGCGGCGCGTTCGGTGCTTGCGCACCTCATCGACCTCGCGCGCCGCGGCGCCGTGCGGGAGGAGGCGGGGCGATGGACCCGCGCCGGCTGAAGCCGCTCCTCTGGGCGCTGCCGGCGCTGCTGCTGGGCGTGGCAGCGGGGCTGCTGCTCCGTCCGCATGCGGCCCAGCCCGCGCAGGCGAGGCCGGACGCGCGGGCGCTCGCCGACGCGGCCTTGCTGGCGCTGCGGGACGAGGGCCGGCTGGTCGCCTACACCGCGCGCTACGTCGCGACGGCGACGGCGCGCGACAGCAAGCTCGGCCTCACCGCCTCGAAGACGCTGACCCTGCCGGGGACGGTGCGCTACGGGCTGGACCTCACCCGGCTGCGGCGGAGCGATGTGGCCTGGGACGCCCCCACCCGCACCCTTACCGTCACGCTGCCGCCGCTCGAGCTGTCGGCCCCCGCCGTCGAACCGGCCGAGGCGCGCGAGCAGGCGGAGGGCGGCCTGGTCATGGCGCTGTCGGGATCGGAGAAGGCGCTGGACGAAGCCAACCGCAAGGCCGCCGCCGACGACCTCATGCGCCAGGCGCGCGCGCCCGCCGCGCTGGCCGCCGCCCGCGCCGCGGCGATGCGCCTGGTCGCGGCCGCCTTCGCCATGCCGCTGCGCGCGTCCGGGGTTGACGCGAGCGTCGCGGTGCGGTTCGTGGACCCGGGCGGCAGGGAGGAAGCGAGCCTGCTCGACCGGCCGCGCCGCCTCGAGGACGCGCTTCGCGACCGCCAGGCCGGCGCGCCGCCGCCCGCCGCAATTCCAGTGGGGAACCAGCAATGAACGCACCCTCGCCCAGCCTTCGCGGGCTCGACCTCATGGCCGAGATCGACCGCCTGCGCCGGGAGCGCAACGCGGTGATCCTCGCCCATTACTATCAGGCCCCCCAGATCCAGGACCTCGCCGATTTCGTCGGCGACAGCCTCGACCTGTCGCGCAAGGCGGCGTCGACCGACGCCGACGTCATCGCCTTTTGCGGCGTGCGCTTCATGGCCGAGACGGCGAAGATCCTGTCGCCCGGCAAGATCGTCGTGCTGCCCGACATGGACGCCGGCTGCAGCCTCGAGGACAGCTGCCCGCCGGACGCCTTCCGCGCCTTTCGCGAGGCGCACCCGGACCATATCGCCTTGACCTACATAAACTGCTCGGCGGCGGTGAAGGCCTTGTCCGACATCATCGTCACCAGCTCGTCGGCCGAGACCATCCTCGCCCAGCTCCCCGCCGACCAGAAGATCATCTTCGGGCCCGACAAGAATCTCGGCGGCTATCTCGCCCGCAAGACCGGGCGCGACATGCTGCTGTGGCCGGGCGTGTGCATCGTCCACGAGGCCTTTTCCGAGACGGAGCTCCTGAAGCTCAAGGCGCAGCATCCCGGCGCCCCCGTGCTCGCGCATCCCGAATGCCCGGGCCACATCCTCGATCATGCCGACGTGGTCGGGTCCACCAAGGCCATCCTCGATTACGCCCTCGCCTCGCCGTCCGAGACGATGATCGTCGCGACCGAGCCGCACATCATCCACCAGATGGAGAAAGCGGCGCCGCACAAGCGCTTCATCGGCGCGCCCGGCGCGGACGGAAACTGCAACTGCAACATGTGCCCGTACATGGCGCTCAACACGGTGGAGAAGCTCTACCTCGCCCTGCGCGACCTCGAGCCGCGGGTGGAGATGGACGAGGCGCTGCGCCTCGCCGCCAAGAAGCCGCTCGAGCGGATGCTGGAGATGGCCGGCAACACCGTCGGCAAGGGCGACGTGGGGCGGCCGGTGTTCGCGGGAGATTTGAGCGCGTAGCCCGACGCAAGCACAGCCGTCACCCCGGACTTGATCCGGGGTCCACCTTCTTTCAAGGATTTCGCCGAACAGGAAAGGTGGATGCCGGATCAAGTCCGGCATGACGGACGGAAGGCCCAGTGCCAAACGCCCGCCTCACCTCGCCAGCAGTCAGGAGGCCGCCCTTGCTTCGTCCGCTCCTCGCGCTTGCCGCCCTCGCCGCCACCGCCGCCGCTGCCCAGCCGGCGAGCGACGACCCCTATGTCTGGCTCGAGGAGGTGGAGGGCGCCCGGGCGCTCGACCAGGTGCGGCAGTGGAATGCGGCGACGGAAAGCGTCCTGACCAAGGAGCCGGGGTTCGAGGCCTATCGCGCCCGCGCCCGCGCCATCCTCGACGAGCCGCGCCAGATCGCCCTGCCGACGGCGATCCTCGGCGACAAGGTCGCGAACCTGTGGCGCGACGCGCAGCATCCGCGCGGGCTGTGGCGGGTGTCGCCGCTCGCCGCCTACGCGGCCGGCAAGCCCGAGTGGCGGGTGCTGATCGACGTCGACGCGCTCGGCAAGGCGGAGGGGAAGAGCTGGGTGTGGCACGGCGCCAATTGCCTCGCGCCCGACTATCGCCGCTGCCTCGTCGCGTTGAGCCCGGGCGGCACCGACGCCGACGTCGTGCGCGAGTTCGACCTCCCATCCGGTGCCTTCGTCGCCGGCGGCTTCGCGCTGCCGGCGGCAAAGAGCGACACGGCCTGGGTCGACGCGGATACATTGCTCGTCGGCACCGACTACGGCCCCGGATCGCTCACCAGCTCGGGCTATCCGCGCATCGTCAAGCTGTGGAAGCGCGGCACCGACCTCGCCGCGGCGCCGACGATCCTCGCCGGCGAGCCCGCGGACGTCCGCGTGGGCGGCCGCTCGGTGATGGACGGGAACCGCCGCTGGACCTTCATCGAGCGCGGACGGACCTTCTGGACCCACGATTATTACCTGCTCGCCGGCACGCGGCCGGTGAAGGTGCCGATCCCCGCCGACGCGGACTTTCGCGACGTGCTCGGCGGCCGGATGATCGTCTCGCTCAATTCGCCGCTCGCCGCGGGCGGGCGCAGCTTCCCGGCCGGGGCGGTGGTCGCCTGGCCGCTCGCCGACATAGCGGCCGGCCGCGCCGCCGCGCCCGAGCTCGTCATGGCCCCGAGCCCGAGCCAGTCGATCGAGGAAGTCACCGCGTCCGAGAACGTGCTGTGGGTGAAGGCGCTCGACGACGTTTCGGGCAAGCTGTTCGCCCTTCGCCGCGGCCCCGCCGGCTGGACCCGGGCCGCCGTGCCGCTCGCGCGCAACAACAGCGTGCATGTTTCCGAGGCGTCGCCGAAGGGCGACCTCGCCTTCGTCACCGTCGAGGGCATGCTGACGCCGCCGTCGCTCTATGCGGTGACGCCTACGGGCGCGCCGCAGCTGGTGCAGAGCCTGCCGGCCAGCTTCGACGCCTCGAAATTCACCGTCGAGCAGCGCTTCGCCCGCTCCGCCGACGGCACCCGCATCCCCTATTTCCTCGTCCGGCGGAAGGGCGTTGCGGGTCCGGTGCCGGCGCTGATCCATTCCTATGGCGGCTTCCGCGCCGCGCAGACGCCCTCCTACCTGACGGGCGAGCCGTACCGCGCAGGGCCGCTGGCCCTGTTCTGGGCGGAGGAGGGCAATGCCTATGTGCTGGCCAATCTGCGCGGCGGCGGCGAGTACGGCCCGCGCTGGCACGACGCGGCGATCCGCGAGAAGCACCAGCGCGTGTTCGACGACCTCCAGGCCGTGGCCGAGGACCTGATCCGCACGGGCGTCAGCAGCAAGGGGAAGATCGCCATCTCCGGCCGCTCGAACGGTGGCGTCACCGTGGGCGCGGCGGTGAACCAGCATCCCGAGCTTTACGGGGCCGTCATCTCCGGCTCCCCGCTCGGCGACATGAAGCGCTATTCGCACCTCCTCGCCGGCGCCTCGTGGATGGACGAATATGGCGACCCCGACAAACCGGCCGACTGGGCCTTCCTGTCGAAATATTCGCCCTACCAGAACATCCGGCCGGGCGTGCGCTACCCGCCGATCCTGTTCTACAATTCGACCAAGGACGACCGCGTCCACCCCGGCCACGCCCGCAAGATGGCGGCGCGGCTCCAGGAATATGGCAACCGCGTCTATTATCACGAATATATGGAGGGCGGGCACGCCGTCGGCGCCGACCGCAAGGAGGACGCCTATCGCGCGGCCTTGCTGACCGTCTTCCTCAACAAGGAGCTTGGGGGCGCGCGGCGGTGAAGATTGCCGGGTTCGACCTGGACCGTTTCGTCCGCGAGACGCTTGCCGAGGATCTGGGCGACGCGGGCGACATCACGTCGGTCGCGGTCATCCCGGAGGAAGCGCGGTTCGGCGGGGTGATGGCGAGCCGCGAGGCGATTGTCGTCGCCGGGCTGCCGGTCGCGGAGGCTTTCTTCCGCGCGCTCGATCCGAAGGCCCAAGTCGAGCGGCTGGTCGGCGAGGGCGAGGCCGTGCCGGCGGGCGCGGCGCTGATGCGCCTCCGCGGCCGGGCGCGGGGGATGCTGACCGCCGAGCGGTCGGCTCTCAACGTCGTCCAGCACCTCTCGGGGATCGCGACGCTGACCCGCCGCTATGTCGACGCGATGGCGGGCACCGGCGCCGTCCTGCTCGACACGCGCAAGACGCTGCCGGGGCTGCGCGCGCTGGAGAAATACGCGACCCGCATGGGCGGCGCCGAGAACCACCGCATGGGCCTGTGGGACGCCGCGATGATCAAGGACAACCATGTCGCCGTCGCCGGTTCGGTCGAGGAGGCGGTCCGCCGCGCCGCCGGGGCGGGCATCGCGCGCATCATCGTCGAGGTCGACCGGCTCGACCAGGTTGCGCCGGCGCTCGCCGCCGGGGCGACCCACCTGCTGCTCGACAATATGGATCCGCCCACTCTGCGCGAGGCGGTGGCACTGGTGGCCGGCCGCGTGCCGACGGAGGCGAGCGGCGGCGTCACCCTCGACACGATCCACGCGAAGGCGGAGACAGGCGTCACCTACGTCTCCGTCGGCCGGATCACCCAGTCGGCGCCCGCCGCCGACATCGGCCTCGATTTCCGGCCGCTTTGAACCGGTTGGCGCGGCCGCGCTGTGCCGCTAGGGTGCTCGAAAGCAGGGGGAGATCACATGCGTCCGCGGTCCATCATGTTGTTCGAAAGCCTGTCGCTCGCCGCCGTGGCGATCGGCGTGCTGATCCTGGCCCTGACCTGGAACGCGCTGATGGCGAGCGTCTACGCAAAAATCCGGGGGAGCGGCATCGAGCCGGCGGTGATCATCCTCTCCGCCCTCTATGTCGGCCTGCTCGTGCTCCTGATCCTGCTCACGGCGCGCCGCGCGAGCGTCGTCGCGAAGTGGCTGTTCACCGCGATCATCGTCGGGGAGACCGTGATGACGGTCCCCGGCCTTGCCTCGATGGCGCGCGGCGGCCTCGTCGGCTGGGCGCAGATCGTCCAGCTCCTCCTCCAGCTCGTCGCCTTGTGGTTCCTGTTCGCCGCCGACTCCCGCGCCTGGCTGCGCGAATATCGGACGACCTGAGCCGCCGACTCTAGCGCAGCCGCCCGCGGATCACCTCGCCCTCCACCACCCGCGTGTCGGGATGGTGCTTGTCGAGCCACTTGCGCACCATCCTCAGGTTGCGGCTGTTCGAGCGGAAGAAGAAGTCCGGAATCGCGCCGACCCAGGGGATGGCGCCGAGCAGGAAGTCGATGCCGACATTGCCGCTCATCCGCGCGATGTGCCATTTCGACATGCCGAGGTTGCGCGCCTCCCAGACGATCCAGGCGCCGAGGGCCGCCGCGACGATGTCGCCGACCACCGGGACCAAGTCCAGGATCACGTCCAGGCCGACCTCGCGGTTGATGCCGGGAATGACGAACATCCGCTCTAGCAGCCGCTCCATCGCCTCGACCCGCCGCCGCACCGAGGCGGCGTCGCGGCCGATCGGCAATTGGCTTGCGATGGTCTCCAACCGGTCCTGCGCGCTCGGCATGGTGTTGCTCCTCTAAACGCCTCACTGGGCGGCGCGGACCAGCTCCCCGGCGGGGTGCCGGCCGAACGGATTGGGCCGGAAGCCCGTCAGCCTTGGGGCGACGAGCGACCAGCGCACCGGCGCCGCCAGGGCTATGAACGGTGCATCGCCCGCAAGTATCCGGTCCGCCTCGGCGAGCGCCGCGCGGCGGGCGTCCTGGGTGGCGGCCATGCGCGCCGATTCCAGCGCCTGGTCGGCCGCCGGGTTGCAGACGAGGCCCCCGCCGCAGACGAAATGCCGCAGGTACCAGCTGGCGAGGCCGGCCGGCGCCACCTCGTCGAGGAGGCGCAGGTCGGCGGGCGTGCCGGGCGCCGCGCGCTCCGCGGTGACGCCGAGCGCGGCCCAGTCGCGGCGGAGGATGGCGAAGACGACTCGGTAGCCCGCCCCCTCCGGCAGCGCGACCCTGAGGTGGAGCCGCTCCCCCTTGAGTTGCGCCGCCAGGGCCTGGCGAGCGAGGGCGCGGCGCGCGTCGCGGGCCTGGGCGGTCCAGGGCGGGGCGGCAGGGGACGCGATGCCCTCCACGCCCGGCGGCAGCAAGGTCTCGCGCGGCTGGAGGTTCGGGACGCCGAGGGCGGCGACGATCGCCGGGCGATCGACTGCCATGCTGAGCGCCTGGCGCACCTGCGGATCGCCGAGCGGCGTACCCGGTGCGGGCGCGAAGGCGAGGCCGAGGAGACCCTCGACGGGATCGAAGGCGAGGCTTGCGCCGCCGGGCAGGCGAGCGGCCCGGGCAATCGGCAGGTCGGCCGCGGTGCCGCCGAGGACCAGGGCGGCCTGCCGCCGCTCGAAGCGGGCGACGGCGATCCCCGCCGCCTCGCCGCGCAGCACCACGTCCGGCGGTCGCCGCGCCTCGCCGTCCTCGTCGCCTTTGGGGGGCGTCAGCCGCACGGCGCCCCCCGCCTGGCGCGCGATCAGGAACGGCCCGCCGCCCGCGCCGCCCCGCAGGATGGCGAGCTCCGGCTGGGCGAGGAGCTGGAGGAAATTCGGCCGCGGCGCCTTGAGGCCGATCTCCAGCACCTCGTCGGTCATACCGACGATCTCCTCCACCGCGCCCATGGCCGGTCGCAGCGGGTTCGGGCTGCCAGGGGCCGCCACCGCCTTCAGCCGCGCCACCACCTGGTCGGCGGTGATCGCGGTGCCGTCCGGCCATTTCGCGCGGGCGAGGCGGAAGGTATAGCGCAGCCCGTCGTCGGAGATGATCCAGCTCTGGGCGAGCCCTTGGGTGATGTCGCCGTCGGCGTCGAAGCGGACCAGCCCCTGGGCGGTCGTCTGGAGGAGATAGGCCGAGGGGGCGTCCAGCGCTTCCCGGCTCGGATTGGCGAGGCGCGGCGGCCCGCCGATGGCGCTGATCGCGATCGGCCCGTCGTCGCCCTTCGTGCATCCGGCCGCGACCAGCAGCAAAGCGGCAAAGGCGGCGGAGAGGAGCGTCCGACTCGGCATGCCCGGGAAGCGATAAACCAGCCGCTGGCGAGGGGACAGCCTGTCTGGCCGTCCCCATCCGGCGCCGGAACAGGGGACGGTCGGCGACCCCGTCCCCGGCACCCCCTCTTTACCGCTCTTTCACCTGTCGCCGGCTAGTGTGTCGCGGCAGGAAGGATCCGATGACCGCCCACTTCAAGACCCGCCGCACGCCTCGCACCGCCGTCAGCGGCACGACGGCGCTGCGCCACCATCTCTACACGGTGAAGGTGCGGATCCGCGACGTCTCGACCGAAGGGTTCATGGCTGAATGCATCGAGCCGGTGCGTATCGGCAGCTACGTCGCGCTCGACGTGCCGGGGATCGGGGCGGTCGAAGCGCAGGTGCGCTGGCAGCTCGGCGACAAGATGGGCGGCCAGTTCGTCGACCCGATCAGCCTCGCCCGCTGCGAATGGACGGCCACGCCGGTCGCCACCGCGGCCTGAGAGGTCGCGCCGCGGCGCGCGTTCGATTGGTGCGGACGGCGGGACTCGAACCCGCACGCCCCGAAGGACAGGAGATTTTAAGTCTCCGGCGTCTACCGGTTCCGCCACGTCCGCACGTGGCGTGAACAAGGCCTTGGAACACGCCATCAGTCAACCATCCGGAGCGTGGACAGGTGGCGGCCGCGTCGGTTACGCTGCCGTCATGGCGGCGCACCGGCCCTTCGTCTTCGTCGGCTTTGCCGCGGCCCTGCTCGCCTTGATCCCAACCGCTTCGCAGGCGCAGGCGCCGCTTTCCGCACGCAAGGCGCGCGTCGTCCAAGCGCTGGTCGACACCTTTTTGGCGGAGACGCACGCGCCCGGCGGGACGGTCGCAATCAGTGCCGGCGGCAGAACGGTCTGGGCGAAAGGCTTCGGCCTCTCGGACGTGGAGAATCGCGTGCCGGCTGCGATCGACAGCGCCTATCGCACCGCGTCGATCGGCAAGACGATGACGGCGACGCTGGCGATGATGCTGGCGGGGGAGGGGCGGCTCGATCTCGACGCTCCGGTGCAGCGTTATTGTCCGCGCTATCCCGAGAAGAAATGGCCGGTACTGGTCCGGCACCTTATCTCACACACGTCCGGCATCCGGGAACCGGACGACGCGGACGAGCTCTACAACACCCGCCACTACGATCATCCGTCCGATGCGGTGGCGCTGTTCGCCAACGACCCCTTGAGGTTCGAGCCCGATACCGACTTCGGCTACACCACATGGGGCTACGTGCTGCTCGGCTGCGTCATCGAAGGCGCCGCCGGGGTCGATTATCGTGCACTGATGGAAGAGCGGATATTCGCCCGGACGGGCATGGGCCGGACGCGGCAGGACGATCCTCGCGCGATCATTCCGGGGCGGGCGCGGGGCTATATCCTGGAGCAGGGCCAACTTCGGATCGCCCGCTGGACGGACATGAGCCACAAGCTCGCCGCGGGCGGGTGGATCACCACGGCGCCCGATCTCCTCCGCTTCATGAATGGCTGGATGGACGGCCGCTATCTGGCCGAGCCGGTCCGCGTCCGCATGCTGACCCCCTACCGGCTCAAGAATCATTCCACCGTCGACAATTATGGGATGGGGTGGTTCGTCGACGACCATCGCGGCATGCGCGTCGCTTTCCACGGCGGCGGGACACCGGGCATTTCCGCGATCGCCTTCATGGTGCCGGAAAAGCGGCTCGCCATCGCTGCCTTCTTCAACCTGGAAAATATCCCCGGGGCGGCACGGATCGCGCTCGCGAAGGCGATTGTCGACGTGGTGGCCGACCGGGTGCCACCGGCCCGATAAGCTATGGCCGGGAAGCTCAGGCCTCGGCGGGCGCGCCGTCCTGGAGGTTGAGGCGCTCGCGCATTTCCTTGCCCGGCTTGAAATAGGGCACGCGCTTGGCGTCGACGTCGACCGTGTCGCCGGTGCGCGGGTTGCGGCCCTTGCGGGCGTCGCGCTCGCGGGTCGAGAAGGCGCCGAAGCCCCTCAGCTCGACGCGGCCGCCTTTCTGCAGCTGGCCGATGATCGACTCGAAGAACGCCGAGACGACGCGCTCGATCTCCTTGGCCGTCAGGTCAGGATGATCGTCGCAAAGCTTCTGGACAAGCTCGGATCGGATCACGAAGATTCCCCCCTCAGTCTCAGGGCTGGATGCGATGTGCCCGGCGTGAGACCCCCCTCCCGCACCTTGAGTGCCGAGGTTAGACCGGAAAACGACCGGAATGGCAAGAGCAGCGGCTTGAAATGACGCAGAAAAGCCGCCGGCCGGTCCTTTTGGGACAGGCACGGCGGCTTCTTCCGCGGCAAGGCGATCCCGCCCGGACCGCTAATCCAGGTTAGCGGTCTTGCTTGGCCTTCAGGGCCTCGCCCAGGATGTCGCCGAGCGACGCGCCCGAATCGGAGGAGCCGTACTGGGCGACCGCCTGCTTCTCCTCGGCGATCTGGAGGGCCTTGATCGAGAAGGTCGGCTTCTTCGAACGGTCGAAGCCGGTCACCATCGCGTCGAACTTCTGGCCGACCTGGAAACGCTCCGGCCGCTGCTCGTCGCGGTCGCGGCCAAGGTCGGTGCGCTTGATGAAGCCCGTCGCGCCGTCGTCGCCGACCTGCACTTCGAGGCCGCCGTCGCGCACCTCCAAAACGGTGACCGTAACGGTCTCGTTCTTGTTGACGCCGCCCGCCGCGCCGGCGCCGCCCTTGGCGACCCCGCCGCGCTCGAGCTGCTTCATGCCCAGCGAAATGCGCTCCTTCTCGACGTCGACGTCGAGCACGACCGCCTTCACCATCTCGCCCTTGTGGTGGAGATTGAGCGCTTCCTCGCCGGTCACGCCCCAGGCGATGTCGGACATGTGGACCATGCCGTCGACGTCGCCGTCGAGGCCGATGAACAGGCCGAACTCGGTCGCGTTCTTGACCTCGCCCTCGACCTCGGTGCCGACCGGGTGCTTGTCGGCGAAGCTCGCCCACGGGTTCGCCTGGGCCTGCTTGAGGCCGAGCGAAATGCGCCGCTTGTCCTCGTCGACCTCGAGCACCGACACGTCGACCTCCTGCGAGGTGGAGACGATCTTGCCCGGGTGGACGTTCTTCTTGGTCCAGCTCATCTCGGAGACGTGGACGAGGCCCTCGATGCCCGCCTCAAGCTCGACGAACGCGCCGTACTCGGTGATGTTGGTCACCCGGCCCTTGAACACGCCGCCGACCGGATACTTGGCCGCCGCGCCTTCCCACGGATCCGCCTCGAGCTGCTTCATGCCGAGCGAGATGCGCTGCGTCTCGCGGTTGATGCGGATGATCTGGACGCGGACCGTGTCGCCGATGTTGATCACCTCGGACGGGTGGTTGACCCGCTTGTAGGAGATGTCGGTGACGTGGAGCAGGCCGTCGATGCCGCCCAGGTCGACGAAGGCGCCGTAATCGGTGATGTTCTTGACGACGCCGTCGACCACCTGGCCCTCGGCGAGGCTCTGGATGAGGCCGGAGCGCTGCTCGGCGCGGGTCTCCTCCAGGATGGCGCGGCGCGACACGACGATGTTGCCGCGGCGCCGGTCCATCTTCAGGATCTGGAAGGGCGAGGGGACGTCCATCAGCGGCGTCACGTCGCGGACCGGGCGGATGTCGACCTGGCTGCCGGGCAGGAAGGCGACGGCGCCGCCGAGGTCGACGGTGAAGCCGCCCTTGACGCGGCCGAAGATGATGCCCTCGACGCGGTTGCCGGCGGTGAACTCGGTCTCGAGCTTGTCCCAGGCGGCTTCGCGGCGGGCGCGGTCGCGCGACAGCATTGCCTCGCCCTGGTGGTTCTCGACCCTGTCGACGAACACGTCGACGACGTCGCCGACCTTCAAGTCCGCCTTCTGGCCGGGGCTGGCGAATTCGCGCAGCGGCACGCGGCCCTCGCTCTTCAGCCCGACGTCGATGACCGCGAGATCGTTCTCGATCGCGGTGACCGTCCCTTTGACGACCTTGCCCTCGAAGCTTTCATTCTCGCCGCCGAGGGAATCGTTGAGCAGTTTCGCGAAATCGTCGCGGGTCGGCATCGCCGCAGTGGCCATAAAATCTCTTCCTTCGATCTTCATATTCCGGCCAGGGGTTGTCTCCCCCGGTCTTGGAACCCGAGCATGCCCCGCCCGCACCATGCGGAAAAAGCGGGGCGTCTGGCGAGCGCGGGGAGCGCGGGCGGAGCGATGCGCATAAGCAAAAAGAGCGCGTCGAGGGTGGGCCTGTTCGCCTCTTCCGCCTCGCGCGCTAGCCTAAGCTGAGCTCCCGCAAGCGCTTAGCGCCCGCCGGACGAGGGGGCATATAGGGGAGTGGGGGCGGGAGGGCAAGTTAGACGGGCGGTCTTCTGAAGAGGTTGCGTCCTGTAGCACTTGGTGCTATGGATAGGGCTCTCACCCCTGGAGCGTAGATATGAACCAAGAAACTAGGCTGAGGGGAGACCCCCATGGAATGCTTCTTCTTGACGAAGGAGTTTGCGCGCCTTGCTCGGAGGAGCAGGCTCGCTGACGATCAATTGCGAGAAGCCGTCGATCGTGCCGAAGCCGGTATCGTCGACGCGGACCTCGGCAGCGGCCTCGTCAAACAACGAATCCCGCAGCCGGGACAGGGTCGTTCGGGCGGATTCCGAAGTGTCCTTGCGTATCGGAGAGGCGAGCGAGCGATATTCCTGCATCTGTTCGCCAAGGCGCGGCAGGCGAATCTCGGGCCGGCTGAGCTGGAGATCTATCAGAAGCTGGCCAAGCGTTACGACCAACTCACGGACCAAGAGCTCGATGCGCTCGTGGCTTCCCGCGGCTGGAGAAAGGTGAAGAGAAAGGATGGCGAAGAGGAGGACCTATCGTAGCGACGCGCTGCGCTCGGCACACCTTGCCGCGCAGGACCTCCATGCCATTGGCGCCATCGACAAGGCGACGATGCGGGAGTTCGATCGCGCCTGCCTGACGGATGTGGAGCCGCTGGCGCCGAACGACATCCGGCGCATTCGCGATCAGGCGAACATGAGCCAGACGATCTTCGCACTGACGCTGAACGTGACGCCGTCGCTGGTCAGCCAGTGGGAGCGAGGGGAGAAGAAGCCGAGTGGCCCTTCGCTGAAACTGCTCAACCTTGCCGACAAAAAGGGGGTCGAGGCCATTCTGTAGGAGCGGTGCGTGCCGACCAGTGAGCGCGACGAGCATTTCCAAACCAACGAGTTCCCGACGGACCTCTACCCCCTCACCCGGGATTGCTTCTCAAGGCAGAGGTGCTGCCCACCGAAGGTTACTGGAACGGCTCTCGCCCAGCCGATCGGGGCGACGCAGGCGAGCATTGCGAAAGTGCTTAACGGCAAGGGTCCCCTCACCCCGAGCCTGGCAGCACGCATTGAAGCGGCGATCGGATATCTTGCGGCGTTCCTTTGTCGCTTACAGACGGCGTACGATCTTGCACGGGCGCGCGGGGCGAATTGGGAAGGCTCGATGCAATTCCGAAGATTGCTGCGTCGATTCGGTGCGCAGAATGATGGACGGCCACGTGACGCCCCTTAGGGAAGAACGTTCTCGTATCAGTCGTCGGCCTGAAAAAGGGCCGGAAGAACAAGGTGCGTCTGCGGGTACTGCGATCGGCTTGAATGAGGCACAATCTCTTCGACGCCGTTGGAGCGTGGCCTCTGCAGACCCAGACCACTTCAGCGAGCGCGAGCAATATCGCTGGAAGGCCTCGGATCAGCGCGACCAGCACGACGCAGGTGGTCATAGTCCAGAGCACGATCAGTCCTTCAGCGCGTCGGCTCTCCCGCCCAGTTTGTTTTCTCTCCCCATAAACGTCCAGCCAAGGTGCCAGGTTCCGCAAGCTGGCAGCATTTTCCATTGCAAAATTGCAAAATTGCTATTAGGCGCTCTGGTTGCAAGGGAGGCTGGAATGGACGAGCGACGCGAGCTTTGGATGGCCGTCGCGGCGCGGAACGGGTTTCGGCCTGGCTCTCGACAGGAGGCCGCCTATTTTCGGCGCTATCTGAAGATAAGTCCAAAAACGTTCAACAGCAACCTTTCACGTGGGTTCGCGCACCGGCACGCACCGCAGATCCGGAGCTTATGCGCCGATAACAAAATTCCCTTTGACCCGGACGTGTGGCTGACGAAGCTTTCGCGGCGCGGGGGTGATTCAGTTCGCAACCAGATTGGTTGGGCCGGTCGTCCTATCGCGAACACGGAGGACTTTTATGACCAGCTGCGGCGCCTGTACGGGAGCGCCGCGCGCTATCGCTGCCTCCGGGTGGGCGGCGCCTTCTCGACCAACAGGACACGCTTCGACAAATTTGATGACGACGGGCTGGCCGTGCGCCCCGCCTCTCCCAGCATTCGCGTGCCGTATCTCGAAGTCTTCTGGAGGCGCCTCCAGCACGGGTCGCTGTCCGGACAGTCAGTCCATGTGATCAGGACACTCGACCGATTGGTCGAACTGTGGGCCGCCTTGGAATTGCTGCGCAAGCACGATCTGCAGGATGCCAATCTGGTTTATCTCACCTCCGTCCTACCCGATGTTCGGCGGGATTTGCCGACAATGGGAGTGCGGATTCTTGACGACACCAAGACGTTGTTCAGCCTGCCAGCGCTTCCCCACGGGCACAGTCATTATTCGTCTTGGATAGAGTCCGAAAGATTGGCCCTCTTCGCTGCCGAATATATCGAGCGGGCGAAGCTGAGCAGCGGTTGCGACGATCTTTCACGCACAAATCCGGTCGGCCTCCGGGCCAAGATCGAGACAGCCTTCACCGTGCTTAGCCCCTCCGTCGACCGAGCTTCGGGCAATTACGGTATCCTCGACACAATGCGGAAGCTCGAAGCGATGAAGGATCGGATGGTCGGGTGGGCCGAAGAGGGGGTCTGGTTCCCGGTAATCGCTTAGACCGGGGAAGCGGGGGCAGTAGTACAAGTTCGCCTCGTCCGGAAACCTGAACCCGGGATCAGGTCCGGGGTCACGAGGTGGGGCTCGGTGGGGTGGGGCATCCGCCGCCCTAGGTCGGCGCATGCGGCGATCGGGGCGGCGCGGCATTCGGAGGACGAGGCGCTCTACGACAGGCTTGGGGAGCGGCACGATGCGGCGATCAAGCGGCCACTGCGGACGCCGGCGCCGATGGGCGTGGGCTCGCGGTGAAGCTGGAGCTGCTGTTCGCGGAGCAGGCGTGGGAGATGGCGGGCGGCGAGCTCTGCCTTGCTGCCATTCTGAGGGACGCGCAGCGGCTGGCCGGGGGCTGATCGGGTTCACCCGAAGCACCGAAGGACCCGAAGGCGCTGCGGATTTCGAGCGCTGCCGCACCAGGCCGGGCCTCCCGTGTATATCCCATTGACATATCCCTACTGGCGCGGCGCTGTAGGAGGGCGGGGCGCGCGACGCGGGAGCGCGGCTTCGTCGCCTGCGCGGCGGGTCTCGTCGCAGCGCCGGCGCGCGCGTCGTGGCCGGCGCCGGTTCCGTCGCGCGGGCCTCGGCTGCGCCGCCGCCGCCTGCTCTTCGCGGCTCCTGGTTCACGTCCGGGGAGGAAGATCATGATTTCGACGACAGCCGTCCTGGCCGTGGCGCTGGGGCTGACTCCGGCGCCGGCCGCGGGTCCCGCGGCGCAGCAGGTGCGGGTCAGCGCGGCGGCGGTGGCAGAGGCGGTCGGCCGCTATCGCCAGACGACCGACCGGCGCGGCACGGTGCATCTCACCGGCCTCGACCGCCGCACCGGCCGCGCCTTCGACATCCGCGCCGACCGCGCCGGCCATGTCGAGGCGGCGGTCGGCCCCTGGCTCTACACGTTCGACCTCGCCGCCGGGGCCTGACCGGCCTCGGCCCGGGCAGGGCTCGCGTCCGCAGGCGCCCGGCAACGGCGCGGCGGCCGTCGCCGTCCGCGCTCGTCGCTCCGCCTCTGGCGGCGGCCGCCGCGCGGCGCTAGGGCGCGGGGGCAACAGGCGGAGGGTGCGATGAGGAAGCGGAGCGGGATCCTACTGGTCGCGGCATCGGCGGCGGCGCTTTCGGCGGGGAGCGCGCCCGCGGCGGCGCCCGCGCGCGACGCGAAGGTCTGGGCGGCGGCGGAAGCGGCGCGCGAGGGGCAGATCGGGCTGCTGCGCGACGTCGTCGACATCGATTCCGGGACCGGCGACGCGGCCGGAGGCAACAAGGTGCAGGACCTGGTCGCGGCGCGGCTGCAGGCGGCGGGGCTCGCCGTCACGCGCGTGCCGGCCGAGGCGCCCGGCCTCGCCGACAATCTCGTCGCGACGATCGAGGGAACGGGGCGCGGCCGCATCCTCCTCATCGGCCATATCGACACGGTGTTCGGGCCGGGCACGGTGGCGCGCTGGCCGTTCCGGATCGACGGGGGGCGGGCGACCGGGCCGGGCGTCTCGGACGAGAAAGGCGGCGTCGTCGAGGGGGTGACGGCGCTGGAGATCCTCCATCGCCTCGGCTTCAGGGACTTCAGGCGCATCACCTTCCTGGTCGAGAGCTCGGAGGAGCGCGGCTCGCCGGGGACGCGGGCGCTGATCGCCAGGCTGCTCGCCGACGCCGACGTCGAGCTGAACCTCGAGCCCGGCGACCCGCCGGACCTCGTGACCGTGTGGCGCAAGGGCAGCGCGACCTACCATATCGACGTCAAGGGCCGGCCCGCCCATGCCGGCGTCGCGCCGCAGGACGGCCGCAACGCCGCGGTCGAGCTCATCCACCAGATCCAGGCGGACGACGTCTTCCCGCATTCGGGGGCGGGCCTCACCGCCAACCTGACGATCGTCAATGCGGGGACGCGCGCGAACATCATCCCGGAGGACGCCTCGGCGCAGATCAACGTCCGGGTCCGCGACCGCGCCGATTTCGACCGCGTCCAGCAGGCCTATGAGGCGAACGCCCGCACCACCCTCGTGCCGGACACCAAGGTGAGCGTGAGCCGCGAGCCGGCCTACCCGCCGCTCGCCGACAATCCGGCGACCCTCGCCCTCGCGGCGCGGGCGGAGCGGCTCTATGCGGGGCTGGGGCTGACCCTGGGGCGGGGCGGCAATGGCGGGGCGTCGGAATCGGCGCTCGCCGCCGACGCCGGGGTGCCGGCGCTCGACGGGCTCGGTCCCGTCGGCGGCGGCTTCCACTCGGAGCGCGAATATCTCGAGCTCGGGACGGTGACGCCGCGGCTCTATCTGCTGACGAAGCTGATCATGGAGCTGGGCGCCGCGCCGCCGCCGCGGATGCGCTGACGGGAGCCGGGGGGATCAGGGCCGGCAGTCCTCCGCTTCCGCCTCCTCGGCGAGGATGCGGTCCATCACCCGCCGCTCGTAGCGGTGGGCGGTGAGGAGGGCGGCGGCGATGCCGAGGGCGACGAGGGCGAGGAGGCCGATGGCGATCGGCCCCTCGAGGCGGCTGACCCGGTCGCCGAAGACGTAGGCGGCGGTCGCGAAGCTCGCCGCCCAGGCGAGGCCGCCGGCGGCGTTCATCGCGAAGAAGCGCGGCCAGGGCATGTGGTTGGCGCCGGCGAGGAGGGCGGCGAGGACGCGCAGCAAGGCGACGAAGCGGCCGAAGAAGACGATCTTGCCGCCGTGGCGCCGGAACAGGTAGCGCCCGATCTTGAGGCGCTCCTCGGTGATGCGGACGTGTCGGCCGTAGCGGGCGAGCAGGCGGAAGCCGAGGGTGCGGCCGATCCAGTAGCCGGCGGTGTCGCCCAGGATCGCGGCGCTCGCGGCGACGGCGATCACCTCCCACAGCTGGAAGTGGCCGGTCGCGCCGCCGTAGAGCGCGGCGCTGACCAGCGCCGTCTCGCCCGGCAGGGGCAGGCCCATGCTCTCCAGCGCGACGATGCCGAACAGCGCCCACAGGCCGTAGGTCGTCATCAGCTGGTGGAGGAGGCCGTGGTCGATCACCCGCCCCTAACGCCGGAGGGCGGCGCGCGGGTCAAGTCCGGCGCCCGCCCCCGCCCCTCAGGCGATGAAGTCCCCCTGCACGATGGCGTGGCTGTTCTGCGTCGTGACGAGAAGGGTGAGGTCGGCCTGGCCGTCGCCGTTTGTGTCGGCTTCGATCGTCCACAGGTTGTTCGCCTGGTCGAAGCTGGCGCGCAGCTCGCCGGCATGGTGGCCGAAGGCGGCGGCGCCGATGAAGGCGAAGGCCTGGTCGCCGGCCTGGGTCGTGTCGGCGTCGATCTGGCTGAGGTCGATGCGGTCGCCGGCGTCGAAGTCGAGGATATGGTCGACCGCGGCGCCGGCCGAGTCGGCCGCGTCGACGTAGACGAACGTGTCGTTCCCCGCGCCGCCGGCGAGCGTGTCGGCGCCGGCATTGCCGTAGAGGAGGTCGTTGCCCGCGCCGCCGGTCAGCGTGTCGTTGCCGCTCCCTGAGAGGATGCGGAACGCCCCGTCATGCTCGGCGCTGCCGTCGAACACGAAATCGCTCGCCACCAGCACGCCGTAGATGGTGAGCGTCTGCCCCGCCGCCGCCGCCGCCTCGTTGGTGACGATGTGATAGTGGTTGGGATAGGGGTTGCTGGGGTCCGCCGGGTCGCCCTTGTAGAGGACGATGGTCTGGACGTTGGTGAAATTGCCGCCGAGCGTGCCGAGCGCCGATCCCGCCTCGAAATCGTAGCTGCCGTCGAGGCCGATCTGGTTGACCGTGCCGCCGCCGCCGTCGATCCGGTCGGCCTGGCTGAACTTGCCCGGCCCGAAGTAGAAGCCGTCGCTGCCGCTGCCGCCCTTCAAATCGTCGGCGCCCTGGCCGCCAAAGATGATGAAATAGCCGTGCGTCTCGGCCGAGCCGTCGAAGCTGACGTTCTCGCCGGGAGCAAGGTTGCCGGCATAGATGGTCATCCTCTGCCCGGAGGCGAGGTTGCCGTCCTGCCAGACGACGTCGTAGGCGGACGGCGTCCCCGTGCCGCGCATCAGGTTCAGCGTCTCGACGTTGACGAGCTGCCCCGCGCCGATCGTCACCCGGTTCGCGCCGGTATAATCGCCCTGCAGGCCCACCGTGTCGAACCCGGCGCCGCCGTCGACGACATCGCCCGCGCCGAACGCCGCGCCGAACGCGAAAGCGTCGGTTCCCGCGCCGCCCGACGCCTTGTCGGCGCCGCCCTGCGAGAGGTCGAAGAAGTCGTTGCCGCCGGCGCCGGCGACATCGTCGTTGCCGCCGCCGCCGGTGTAGGTGAAGTTCCCCGTCCCGACATAGGTCAGCTTCTCGACGTTGGCAGGAAGGACGTAGGTCGCCAGCGTCGTGCGCACCTCGTCATAGCCCTCGCCGGCATTCTCGGTGACCACGTCGCCCGCATTGTCGACATAATAGACGTCGTTGCCCGCGCCGCCGGCCATATGGTCCGCCCCGGCCCCGCCTGTGATGACATTGTCGAGCGCGTTGCCGGTCAGCGTCTGCCCCGAGGCGAGCAGGCCGGTCAGGTTCTCGACATTGGCGCCGAGCGTATAGGTCACGAGGGTCGTGCGGACCTCGTCCGTGCCCTCGCCGGCAAGTTCGGTGACCGTGTCGCCGGCGGCGCCGACATAATAGACGTCGTCGCCCTTGCCGCCGGACATCGCGTCCGAGCCGCCGCGTCCGTCGAGCACGTCGTTGCCGTCGCCGCCCGCCAGGGTGTCGTTTCCGGCGCCGCCGGTGATGACATTGTCGAGCGCGTTGCCGGTGAGCCGCTGCGCGCTCGACGACAGGCCGGTCAGCTTCTCGACGTTCGCCGCGAGCGTGTAGCTGACGAGCGCGGTGCGCACTTCGTCGCTGCCTTCGCCCGCCGCCTCGACGACCTGGTCGAACGGCGTGTCGACGACATAGACGTCGTCGCCCTTGCCGCCGATCATCGTGTCGCCGCTGCCGCCGCCGTCGATGACGTCGTTGCCGTCGCCGCCGCGGATCGTGTTGTTCGACGAGTTCCCCGTCAGCGCCTGGCCGGCATTGCTGGTGCCGGTGAGGATCTCGATGTTCGTCGGCAGCGCGTAGGCCGCGAGCGCGGTGCGCACTTCGTCGGTGCCTTCGCCCGCCAGCTCGAGCAGGACGTCGCCGGCATCGTCGACGATGTAGACGTCGTTGCCCTTGCCGCCGGCCATGTGGTCGGCGCCGGCGCCGCCGTCGAGCAGGTCGTTGCCGTCGAAGCCGTAGAGCCAGTTGGCGAGCGCGTTGCCGGTGAGGGCCTGGCCGGTCGCGGCGCTGCCGTTCACGATCTCGACATTGTCGGGCAGCGTGTAGGCGGCGAGCGCGGTCTGCACCTGGTCGGTGCCCTCGTTCGGCTGCTCGACGATGACGTCGCCCGCCTGATCGACGAAGTAGAAATCGTTGCCGGGGCCGCCCACCATCGTGTCGGCGCCGGTGCCGCCGTCGAACAGGTCGTCGCCAGCGCCGCCCTCGAGCAGGTCGTCGCCGCCGAAGCCGGCGAGCAGGTCCTTGCCGTCGGCGCCGACGAGATGGTCGCCGGCGTCGGTGCCGTAGATGGTGAAGTTCTCGATGCCGCTGAACGTCACCGTCTCGCCGGTGCCGAGGGTGAACCAGCCGGAATAGGAGCCGTCGGCCTGCTTCGTGATTGAGCTGAGCAGCCCAGGGCCGGCTTCGCCCATGTCGATGAACAGCCGGTCGGTCCCCGCGCCGCCGTCGACGGTCACCGCGTCGCCGCTGCCGGGCCGGGTGTCGGCGTAGATCGCATCGTCCCCCGCGCCGCCGAGCAGGCTGTCGCTCCCGCCATTGCCGATGAGGGTGTCGTTGCCGTCGCCGCCGGCGAGGGTGTCGGCGCCGAGGCGGCCGACGATCTTGTTGTCGGCGGCATTGCCGGTCAGCGCCTGGCCGGCGTCCGACAAAGCGCGCAGGTTCTCGATCCCGTCGGGAAGGGTGTAGGCGGCGAGCGCCGTGTCGACCTCGTCGGTGCCGGCGCCCGCGGCCTCGATCACCCGGTCGCCCGCATCGTCGACGAAATAGACGTCGTCGCCGGCCCCGCCGGCCATCGTGTCGGCGCCGGCGCCGCCGTCGAGGATGTCGTTCGCCTTGCCGCCGACCAGGTCGTCGCCGCCGGCGCCGCCGACGACGTGGAGGCTCGCCAGCGTTTCGTCCGCCCCGTCGAACGACAGCGTCTCCCCCGCCGCGAGGCCGTGGGCGTCGACGAGCAGGGGCTGGCCGGAGGTGGTGCCGTCGGCGAGCTGGAGGACGTAGGAGAAGGGCCCCGCGCCGGCGGCGGCGTAGGCGGTATCGGCCGCGCCGAGAAGGCTCAGCGTCTCGACGCCGGCGAGCGTGCCCGATGCGACGAGCAGGCCGGAGGCGTAATCGCCCTGGAGGACGACGGTGTCGGCGCCGAGCCCGCCGTCGACGCTTGAGCGCGCCGTGAAGCCGCCGCCGAAATAGAAGACGTCGTCTCCGCCCAGGCCGGAGAAGGCGCCGCCATGGCCGTGGCCGAGCATGAACGTGTCGGCGCCGGCGGTTCCGAAGCCGAGATTCTCCTTCGCCAGCGTCGCCGCGTCGACATTGGCGAGCGTCGCGACGGTGACGAAGCCGGCCGCGCTGCCGGGCCCGTCCGTGTCCATCTGAACGAGCGCGTAGGTGCCGGACTGGATGACGCGCAGATAGCCCCCCGCGAAGGGATCGGCGCCGTTCCAGGTCGGCGCGCTGAGCTTGAGCAGGTGGGCGAGCGAAAGGCGGTCGCCGTCCGTGCCGGTGGCGAAATCCACCACGACGATCGCCGGCGCGGCGCCCGCGTTCCAGGCGAGGTCGATGCTGAGCGTGTCGCTGCCGTCCCCGAGCGTGACGAGGGACGAGCCCCGGCTCGCGATCGAGACGAAATCGTCGCCGCTGCCGCCGCCGACCTGCACGGTCGGCGACCCGCTCGAGGTGACGGTGACGACGTCGTTGCCCGCACCGCCGCGCAGATCGAGCGGCTGCGCACCCGCCGGCACGGTGGCCGCGATGGTGTCGTCGCCATCGCCGCCGTCGATCTCGGCGGCGCCGCCGGTGTCGGTGATCTTGTCGTTGCCGATGCCGCCGAACAGGTGTGCGCCGACGCCGGCGCTCGTGATCGTGTCGTTGCCGTCGTCGCCGTTGACGATGTCGGCGCCGCCGCCGCTCGCGACGGTGATGCTGTCGTTGCCGCTGCCGCCGGAGATCGTGTCGTTGCCGGCGCCGCCGTCGATCGTGTCGCCGCCGTTGCCGCCGTTGATCGTGTCGTCGCCGCCATTGCCGTTGAGGAGATCGCTGCCGTCGAGGCCGTTGATCGTGTCGGGGCCGACGGTGCCGTAGATGGCCTCCGAAGAGGCGGTCCCGGTCAATGTAAGCCCCGGCGCCGCGCTGCCGTCGGCGGGGACGCCATGGAGATTGTAGACCGTGAAGCTCGCCGCGTCGGTGTTCTGAAAGGTGATGACGGTGCGCCACGCGCCCTGGCCGGCGACCTTGTCGACCTGGAGGAGCGTGTCGGCGCCGCTCTGGACCAGCCGCGCCTGGGTTCCGAACGGATTGACGCTCTGGTTCCAGCCGGTGAGGTTGTATCTGAAGAGGTTCTGCAGGTCGACGACGTCGCCGCCGTCGCCGGTCTGGAAGTCGGTGACGATGAAGGTGCCGCTATAGGTGGTGCCCGACGAGCTCGAGCCCATGCCCGTCCAGATCGTATCGACGCCGCTGCCCAGCGTCGCCACCACCATGCCGTCGTTGCCGGAGATTTCCAGCCGGTCGTCGCCGTCGCCGAGATCGGCATGGACGACGCCCTTGGACGAGGGCCACGACACGATGACGCGGTCGTCGCCAGCGCCGCCCGTCATCGTCACGGCGCCGTCGTCGAAGGACTCGGCCAGGAGGGTGTCGTTGCCCTCGCCGCCGTCGAGCGTGTCGTTGCCGCCGCCGCCCTGGACCCAATCGTTGCCGTCGCCTCCCGCCAGGCTGTCGTCGCCATTGGCGCCGTAGAGATGGTCGTTGCCCGCGCCCCCATCGACCTGGTTCGCGCCCATGCCGGCGTAGATGTAGTCGTTGCCGTCGCCGGCAGTGATCACGTCGTCGCCGAGGCCCGCATAGACGGTGTCGTCGCCGCCGCCCGCGGAGATCGTGTCCGCGCCGGCGGTGCCGAACAGCCGCTCGCCGTCGTCGGTGCCGGAGACCGTCGTCGCCGGGGTCGACCCGTTGGGGTTGACGCCGCCGAGGTTCCAGGGGGTCAGCGCCGCGAGGCTCGTGTTGAGGAAGATCACCGCCGGCTGGAGGCTCTTGTAGAAGCCCGGCCCGTCCGAATCGATGCTCAGGACGACGTTGGCCCCCGACTGGGTCAGGGAGGCCCAGCCCGTGGTGAAGGGGTTGCCGGCGATCTTGACGTCGAACAGGTCCTCGAACACCCCCATCCATTCGAGCCGGTCGCCGCCGTCGCCGGTCTGGAAATCCGTGATCGTGACCGTGGAAGGCGCGCTGACGGAATCGAGCAGCACGAGGTCGCTGCCGGCGCCGAGCGTGACCGTGGCCGATGCCTGGTAGAGGCCCAATTCGACGATATCGTTGCCGTCGCCCGCGTCGAGCTGGACCGATCCCGTCGTCTGGAGAGTCACATAGAATCTGTCGTCGCCGGCGCCGCCCAGGAGCGTCGTCTGGGAAGTGGGATCGCCGTAATAACGGTCGATCTCGAGATAATCGTTGCCGGCGCCGCCATCGAGCGTGTCGGAGCCCGTCCGGCTGACCAGCGTATCGTTGCCGTCGCCGCCGCGCAGGACGTCCGCGCCGGAGCCGTCCGTGATGTAATCGTTGCCGTCGAGGCCCAGCAGCTCGTTGCGAAGCGCGCCGCTCGCCACCAGGCGATCGGCACCGGCCGTCCCCACCACCTTCAGCACAGGGTTCCTCCCGCCGGCGTTAACTTTCGTTCACGTAGCGGCGAAGTCCCTGTCCGGCAATGGTTTTTGCCGGTCGAATCGGTTCTGTTCCGGGGCGGAACCGTTACGGAACCACCGGCAGCCACACCGCGCTGGCGCGGCCGGGGCCGTGGAAGATCGTCTCCGTCGCGACGCGGTAATCGCCTGGTTTCGCGTTGAAAATGTTGGTCACATAGCTCTGCGGGTTGCGGTCGTAGAGCGGGAACAGGCTCGACTGGACCTGGACCATGATGCGGTGGCCGGGGCGGAAGACATGGTTCACGTTGGGAAGCGTCCAGCGATATTCCTCGACCTTGCCGGGGGCGAGCGGGCCCGGAGTCGGGAAGCCGTGGACGTAGCGGCCGCGGAAGATCTCGACGCCGATGGGAAGCTCGTAGCCGGCGAGCTTCGGCGTCGCCGACAGCTCGGCGGGATAGACGTCGATCAGCTTCACCACCCAGTCGCTATCGGTGCCGGTGGTGGCGGCGAACAGGTCGACGCGGGGCGCGCCGGCGAGGTGGACGGGGCGGGTGAGGGGCGCGCTCGTGTAGGTGAGAACGTCCTGGCGGCCTTCGACGAAGCGCTGGTCGGCGACGAGCCAGGTCCGCCACACGTCGCTGTCGCGCATGTGCACCGGACGCGGGACGAACGGCACGGGGCGGGACGGGTCGGAGACGTAGCGGTCCTCGCCACCGGCGGGTCGCTCGGTGGAGAGGCCGAAGCCCGCCTGGAGGTAGAAGGGCTGCTCGCTCGTGCCCGCCGGCCAGGCGGCTCTCGGCTCCCAGCGGTTGATGCCGGTGGCGTAGGTGACGACGGGGGGAGTCGCGACCTGCGGCGCGCCGTCTTTGAGATATTTGTCCAGGAACGGCTTCATGATGTCGCGGCGGAACTGGAGGGCGGTGTCGCCCTCGAAATCGAGCGCGCCGAGGCTGCGGCCCTCGTAATTGACGCCGCTGTGCCGCCACGGGCCGATGACGAGATGGAGAAGGTCGCTTCCCGGCGGGGCCTGCGGCGCCAGCGCCCGGTAGACGGCGGGGGCGCCGTAGCTGTCCTCCTGGTCCCACTGGCCGACGACGAGCATGGTCGGCACCGTGAGCTTGCGCTTGCCGAGCAATTTGTCGAGCGCCTGCTCCTGCCAGAAGGCGTCGTAGGCCGGGTGCTCGAGGAGCTTGCGGGCGAAGGGGAAGGCTTCGAGCCCGTAGCGGCGGGCGAAGTCTCCGGACGAGCCGGCTTCGAGGAACAGGCTGTAATCGTCGCCGGCGCCGTAGGGGACCGGGCCGCTTCCCTCCTTCGCGGTCTGGCCGGTGATATAATCGTAGTTCGTCTGGCGGAACGCGCCGTTGTGGAACCAGTCGTCGCCCATCCAGCCGTCGACCATCGGGCTCTGCGGCACCGCCGCCTTGAGCGCCGGGTGCGGGTCGATGAGCGCCATCAGCGAGGTGAAGCCGGGATAGGAGGAGCCGGTGATCGCGACGCGGCCGTTCGACTCGGGCACGTTCTTCACCAGCCAGTCGATCGTGTCGTAGGCGTCGGTGGCGTTGTCGACTTGGGTGTGGTTGAGCGGGCCGCGCAGCGGCCGCGTCATCACATAATCGCCTTCGGAGCGGTGCTGCCCGCGCACGTCCTGGTAGACGCGGATATAGCCGTCGTTCACGAACTCCGCGTCCATGACCGGCAGGATCTCCTCGATCTTCTGGCTCGGGTTGCGCCACGTCGTCCTGGCCGCGTCGTAGGGGGTGCGGGTGAGCAGGATCGGGCCGCCGCGCGTGCCCTTGCGCATCACGATGACGGTGTAGAGCCGCTTGCCGTCGCGCATCGGGATCATGACCTCGCGCCGCACATAATCGGCGCTCGGCTGCACCCGCTGGTAGGAGGCGACCATGTCCGGCGTCATCGGATCGGTCTGGGCCAGCACGGCCGCGGCCGGCGCGGCGAGCAGCAGGGCCAGCGCCGCGAGATGCAATTTCCTCATGCTCTTGTCTCCTCGCCGAGTGCGTACAGCGTGTCCATCAACTGGTCGTAGCGGTCGATCACCGCGTCGGCGCCGAGCGCCTCGAGCGGGCGGTCGCGGAAGCCGAAGCTCACCGCGACGAACGGCACGCCCGCGGCCCGCGCCGTATCGGCGTCGGTGATCGAGTCGCCGACCAGCACCGCGCGGCCGCCGCCGGCGCGCGCCACCGCCTCGCGCAGCGGCGCGGCGTCGGGCTTGCGGAAGGGGAGGGTATCGCCGCCGACGATCGCGGCGAAGCGGCCGCCCCAGCCGAGCGCGTCGAACAGGGCGCGGGTCAGCCCCTCGGCCTTGTTGGTGCAGACGGCGACGCGGGCGCCGGCCGCCTCGATCGCCGCGAGGGCGGCGTCGAGGCCGGGATAGGGCCGCGTCGCGTCGCAGATGTGCCGGGAATAAAAATCGAGGAGGACCGGATAATTCTCCTCGACCAGCGCCTCGCTTGCCTCGCCTGTGGCTTCCAGGCCCTTGCGCAGCAGAGCCCGGCCGCCGTGCCCGATCAGCCCGCGCACCGACTCCGGCGGAACGGCCGGCCGGCCCAGCCCCGCCAGCGCGTGGTTGAGCGCGGCCGCCAGGTCTTCCGCCGTGTCGAGCAAGGTTCCGTCCAGGTCGAATAGGACGATGTCGAAGGGCAGGCGCTTCATCGGCTTTCGCCCTGTCGTCTCGAACTGGAAGTTTCAACCTTATCGTGGCACGAGCCGGCACGATGACGACCAGCAGCCGACCCGTCGCCGCCATCGTCCTTGCCGCCGGCAAGGGGACGCGGATGAAGTCCGACCTCCACAAGGTGCTCCACCCGATCGCCGGGCGGCCGATGCTCGCGCACCTGCTCGCCAGCGTCGACGCGCTGGCGCCGGCGCGCACGGTGGTGGTGGTGGGCAGCGGGCGCGAGCAGGTCGAGCCGGTGGTGGCGGCGCACGGCGGGGTCGTCGCGGTGCAGGACCCACAGCACGGCACGGCCCACGCCGTCCAGCAGGCGGAGGCCGCGCTCGCCGGCTTCGCGGGCGACGTCGTCATCCTCTACGGCGACGCGCCGCTGGTGACGACGGAGACGATGCGGCGGATGCTCGACCGCCTGCACGGCGCCGACGCGCCGGCGGTGGTTGTCGCCGCCTTCCGTCCGGCCGACCCGCTCCAGTACGGGCGGATCCTCGTCGATGCCGGCGGGCTCATCGGCAAGATGGTCGAGCATAAGGACGCGACCGCGGCGGAGCGCGCCGTCGACCTGTGCAATTCGGGGATGATGGCGGTGCGCGCCGAGGATCTCTGGCCGCTGCTCGCGCGGGTCGGCAACGACAATGCGGCGGGCGAATATTATCTCCCGGACATCGTCATGCTGGCCGCCGCCGACGGGCGCCGCTCCGCGGTCGTCGAGGTGGACGCGGACGAGGTGGCGGGAGTGAACAGCAGGGCCGAGCTCGCCGAGGTCGAGGCGCTGTGGCAGCGCCGCCGCCGCGCCGCCGCAATGGCCGACGGCGTCAGCCTCGCCGCCCCGGAGACGGTCTGGTTCAGCCACGATACCGAGATCGGCCGCGACACGGTTGTCGAGCCCAACGTCGTGTTCGGCCCGGGCGTGCGGATCGGCGAGCGGGTGCGCATCCGCGCCTTCAGCCATGTCGAGGGCGCGCACATCGCCGCCGGCGCCGAGATCGGCCCCTATGCGCGGCTCCGCCCGGGCACGGACATCGGCGAGGGCGCCAAGGTCGGCAATTTCGTCGAGACCAAGAAGGCGCGGCTCGGCAAGGGGGCGAAGGCCAACCACCTCACCTATCTGGGCGATGCGGACGTGGGCGCGGGCGCCAATGTCGGCGCGGGCACGATCACCTGCAATTATGACGGCTTCTTCAAATATGGGACGTCGATCGGCGAGGGGGCGTTCATCGGCTCCAACTCGGCGCTCGTCGCGCCGGTGGCGATCGGCGCGGGGGCGATCGTCGGCGCGGGCTCGGTGGTGACGCGCGACGTGCCGGCCGACGCGCTGGCGGTGGCGCGCGGCAAGCAGGAGGAGCGGCCCGGCTGGGCCGCCCGCTTCCGCGCCGCGATGAAGGCGAAGAAGAGCCGTCAGTAGCGCGCGAGGAGCTGGCGCAGCATCGCGGCGATCCGCTGACGCTGTGCCGGAGTCATCGGCGCGAGGATGCCCTTGGCGTGGTCGGGAAGGTGGGCGGCGGGATCGCCGTTCGCTTCGAACACATAATGGTCGAACACCATTTGCCAGACCGCGCGCTGGTCGTCGGGCAGCCCTTTGAAGGCGTGGAGCGCGTGGAGCAGGGCGTCGTAGGCGCGCGGCGCGGAGGCGGGGCCGGCGGCCTGGGTCGCGTCGTTCCACCAATAATTGACGAACAGGTTGACCCCTTCGAGCGAGTCGACCGCGTGCCACCAGTGGAAGGGGATGTAGAGGGCGTCGCCGGGTTCGAGCGTGGCGGTCTCGGCGTGCGCCGCGGCTTCGGCGTAGCGCGGAAAGCGGTCGAGGTCCGGCGCGGCGAGGTCTACGAGGCTGACCGGGGTGCCGGCGGGAGTGAGCTCGAAGGGGCCGGGATAGAGGTTGGGAAGCTGGTCGGGCGGGAACAGGGTGAAGCGCCGCCGGCCGGCGACGACGATGCCGACATTCTCCATGAGGTCGTAATGCGGCGCGACGCGGATAGCGTTGCCGATCCAGGCGCGCGGCGTCACCTCCGGCGCGACGAGATCGAGCCGGTTCGCCTGCTCGAAGCCGGGGAGGAGCTCGGGGATCGCTTCCGATTGCACCGCCATCGCGATGGGCGCGGCGTGGCCGCGGTCCCGGAGCAGCCGGTCGAGGAAGGGGAAGAGCGGCGAGACGCCGCGGGTGAAGTTGAGCGCGCCAAGATCGTCGGTGTAGAAGAAGCGGCCCTCGATCTCCGGCTGGCCGACGAGGGCGGCGACGGGGCGGTCGTCGGCGCGGAAGCCCTTCACGTAGGCGACGAGCGCTTCGTCGGAGGCGCGGGCGGCGGCGACGGCGGGCCAGCCGGAGGCCTGGCCGCGCAGCACGACGGGCCGGGCGGCGGGGCGGATCTCGGCGTCGAACGTCGCGCGGTCGACGGGCCCGCGCTCGGCGATGGGCGAGGGCGCGGGGAGCGCGGTCATTGGGGCGCGCGCAGCGACTGGCCGGAGAAGCTGCCGTGCTGGCGGAGGAATTCGTCCTGGGTCGGCATCAGCTCGGCCGTGTTGGCGACCACCTCGCGGATATGGGCGAGGCGAGTCAAAGTCTCCTCGTCGGGCAGGATGTCGGCGGCCGGGTGGTAGCCCCCGGCCTCGATCCCCTGGCCGACCATGACCGAGAGCCAGCTCGTCTCGGTGAACAGCTCGTTATGTTCGCGAAAGACGCGGCCGTTCCTGCGGAACATGGCGAGCTTCTCGGCCAGGCCCTCGGGCGGCGGGAGCGTGCGGCAATAGTCCCAGAAGTCGGTGTCGTCGCGCTCCGTCGCCTTGTAGTGGAGGACGAGGAAGTCGCGGATGTCGACATATTCCCGCTCGGTCAGCGCGTTGTAGCGCTCGATCTCGTCGGCGTCGAAGCTCCGCGTCGGGAAGAGGGTGAGGAGGCGGGCGAGGCCCGACTGGACGAGGTGGATCGAGGTCGATTCGAGCGGCTCCAGGAAGCCGCCGGCGAGGCCCAAAGCGACGACGTTCTTGACCCAGGCCTTCTTCCGGTGCCCCGCCTTGAAGCGCAGCGGGCGCGGATCGGCGAGCGGCGTGCCGTCGAGGTTCGCCATCAGGGTGGCGGCGGCCTCGTCGTCGGAGAGGTGGGCTGAGGAATAGACGTAGCCGTTGCCGGTGCGGTGCTGAAGGGGGATGCGCCACTGCCAGCCATAGGGGCGGCAGGTCGAGCGGGTGAGCGGCTGGCGGTCGCCCGAGGATTCGCACGGCACGGCGAGGGCGCGGTCGCAGGGCAGCCACTTCGACCAATCCTCGAAGCCGGCCTGCAGCGTCTGCTCGATGAGGAGGCCGCGAAAGCCGGAGCAGTCGAGGAACAGGTCGCCCTCGACGCGCGCGCCGCTTTGCAGCGTGAGGGCCTCGACATAGCCGGTCTCGCCGTTCTGGACGACGTCGACGATCCGTCCCTCGGTGCGGATCACGCCTTTGGCTTCGGAGAGGCGGCGCAAATAGCGGGCGTAGAGGCTGGCGTCGAACTGGAAGGCGTAGCCGATGCGGCTGAGCGGCGAGTTGGGCTGGTCCGGCCGGGGATGGTCAAACTTCGAGGCGAGCGCGGCGACGGCGCCGAGCGAATAGGCGTCGAGCGGAGTGGTGTCGCCCAGCGCCAGGCCCTTCAGCCAATGGTGGTGGAATTCCACCCCCAGCATGTCGATGCCGTAGAAGCCGAACGGGTGGATGTAGCGGTGGCCGATCCGCGTCCAGTCGCGGAACTCGATGCCGAGCTTGTAGGTGGCGTTGGTGGCGCGGACGAAATCGGCCTCGTCGATGCCGAGCAGGTTGTTGAAAAGGACGATCTGCGGGATCGTCGCCTCGCCGACGCCGACCGTGCCGATCTCGTCCGATTCGACCAGCTCGATGGTGAGGCCGGGGAGCTGCCCGATCACCGTCGACAGGCCCGCGGCGGCCATCCAGCCGGCGGTGCCGCCGCCGACGACGACGATCTTCCTGATATTGTCGGTCCTCAGAAGACGAACTCCGGCAGCGGCGGCTTGGGCGCGGCGCCCTGCGCGGGGCAGGCGCGGGCGATGAACTCGCCATGGGTGGGGAGCCGCTCGGCGACGTCGAGAATGGCGAGGCGCATCTGCTCGAGCGCCTGCGCGACGCGGTCTTCGTCGAGCGCGTCGACGGCCGGCTCGTAATCGTCGGGGACGATGCCCTGGCCGAGCATCACCGCCACCCAGCTCGTCGTCGAGAAGAGCTCGAAGCCTTCGCGGAACAGGCGCCCCTTCGCCTTCCAGAGGTCGACGCGGCGGGCGAGGCTGTCGGGCACCTTCATGGTGCGGCAGTGGTTCCAGAAGTCGGAATCGTCGCGGCGCGTCGTGTTGTAGTGGAGGACGATGAAGTCGCGCACGTCCTCGAACAGGTCCTGCATCTGCCGGTTATATTCGTCGCGCTCGACCGGGTTGAACCTCTTGTCCGGAAAGAGCGCGATGAGCTTGGCGATGCCGGCCTGGACGAAGTGGATGCTGGTCGATTCGAGCGGCTCGATGAAGCCCGAGGAGAGGCCCATCGAGACGACGTTGGCGTTCCAGGCGAGCTTGCGGCGGCCGGTGTTGAAGGCGAGGCGGCGGGGCTCGGCGAGCGGCTCGCCCTCGAGGTTCGCCTGCAAGGCGGCGAGCGCCTCGTCGTCGCCCATGAAGTCGCTCGAATAGACGATGCCGTTGCCCATCCGGTGCTGGAGCGGGATGCGCCATTGCCAGCCCTTCGCGTGGGCGGTGGCGCGGGTGAAGGGGTCCGGCTCGCCCTGGTAGGTGGTGGGAAGGGCGATCGCGCGGTCGGCCGGCAGCCAGTGCTTCCAATCCTCGTAGCCGGTCTTCAGCGCCTGCTCGATGAGCAGGCCGCGAAAGCCCGAGCAGTCGATGAACAGGTCGCCTTCGACCTGCTGCCCGCCGGCGAGGGTCACCGAGGTGACGAACCCGTCCTCCGCCCGCTGCGCCACGTCGACGACCTTGCCTTCGATCCGCCGTACCCCGCCGCGCTCGGCATAGGCGCGCAGGAACTTGCCGTAGAGCGAGGCGTCGAAATGGAAGGCGTAGAAGAGCTGGTTGAGCGGGAATTGCGCCTCGGGCCCAGGCCGCGCGAACTTGCCGTTGGCGGCGGCGACGGCGCTCATCGACCAGGCGGAGATGTCCTGCATCACCCGCCGCTTGCGCTCGCGCAAATAGAGCTGGTGGAAGTGGACGCCCTCCAAATCGTGGCCGTGGTTGCCGAACGGGTGGAAATAGCGGTCGCCGATGGCGCTCCAGTTCACGAACTCGATGCCCGCCTTGAACGATCCCTGGGTCGCGGCGAGGAACTCGTTCTCGTGGATACCGAGCATGGTGTTGAAGGTGATGAGCGGCGGGATCGTCGCCTCGCCGACGCCGACGATGCCGATCTCCTCGGACTCGACGAGCGTCACCTGCGCGTAGCCGTTGTTGAGAAAGCGCGAGAAGGCGGCCGCGGCCATCCAGCCGGCGGTGCCGCCCCCGACGATGACGACGTTGCGGATCGAATGTTCGTTCATCGCGCGGCTTGCCTCGAAAGGGATGAGAGATAGGCGGCGTGGGTCGGAACGCCCGGCACGCCGGCCGCGACCGCGCTCCGCATCCGCGCCATAGCGGCCGCGGACTCGTCCGGCGGCACGATTTCGATCAGCGGGTCGGCCGCGCGGGGCAATAGGCCCTGGCCGAGCAGCACCGCAAGCCAGCTGTCGCGGTTGAAGCTTTCCTCGTCGTAGATCGGCAGCCGGCCGCGCTCGCGGAACAGCGCCAGCGTGTGGGCCAGCGAGGGCGGCGGCTCGGCGGCGGCGGCGTCTCGCCAGAAGGATTCGGAGCGCCGGCTGGCGCGGTAGTGGAGGGCGAGAAAGTCGCGGACCCGGTCCGCCTCGGCGGCGACCTGGCGGTTATAGTCCCAGGTTTCGACCGGGCTGAAATCGCGGTCCGGCATCATCGCGACGAGCCGGTCGATGGCGCTGTGGGCGAGGTGGAGGTTCGCCCATTCGAGCGGCTCGACCCGCACCGCGGCGTCGCCGATCGCGACGCAATTGCCGAGCCACGGCTGGGCGACGCGGCCCTGGCGCAGCGTCACCGCGCCGTCCGCGCCGGGCTCGTGGGCGCTGCTGAAGACGCGGCCCTCCGTCGCCAGCGCCGGCGAGGAGGAGCGCCAGCGCCATCCCGCGGCTTCCGCCACGGCGATGTCGAGCAGCGGCGGCTCGGCCGTCGGCGGCGCCTCGCGCATCGCCAGCCGGTCGCAGGGGAGCCATTGCCCCCATTCCTCCAGCCGCAGGCCGAGCGCGCCGCGAAGCAGCGCGCGCGGGCCGGTCGCGTCGACGAACAGGTCGGCTTCGACCGCTGCGCCGCCGGCCAGCTCGACCCCCTCGATGCGCCCATCCTCGCCGGCGAGGCGGACCCGGGCGATGTCGCCCGGCCGCTCGATCGCGCCGAGGTGCAGGGCGTAGGCGCGCATCAGGTGGAGATAGCGCTCCGGCGTCAGGGCGAGGCCGTAGGCATAGGCGCCGCCGGCTTCGGGATGGGCGAAGCGGCCGGCGCGGCCGAGCGCGGCGGCCGACGCAAAGGCGTCGAACGGCGCGGCTTCGCCGGCGAGCGCGGCGCGCACCCAATGCTGGTGGAAGGAGGCGGTGCCGAACGGCCGCCCGTGCTCGCCATAAGCGTGGACGTAGCCGGGCATCCCCTCCGCCCAGCCTTCGAACAGGGTGCCGAGCCGGAAGCCGCTGCCGGCGCGCACGACCGTGTCCGCCTCGGTGAGGCCGAGGTCGTTATGGAAATAGACGATGGTCGGCAGCGTCGCCTGGATGCGGTCGGCGAGCGCGTCGGGCGGCGGCGCCACCGGCAGGACGGTCACCGCCAGCGCCGGGATCCGCTTCCTCAGCATCGCCGCGCACGACCAGCCGACGATGCCGCCGCCGGCGACGAGGACGTGGCGGATCGCCTTGCCGTCCATCTCAGGCCGCCATCGGGCAGTAGGATTCGATGTGGCGGCGATGGTCCGGCATTGCCTCGGCGGTGGCGCGGACCTCGCGGCGGAACGTCTCCATCGCTCGCAGCAGGGCATCCGCGTCCGGCGCGTCGGCGCGCATGTCGTGGCCTTCGGGGATGACGCGCTGGCCGAGATAGACGGCGATCCAGCTCGCATCGAGGAACACGCCCTCGCGATACTTCACCACCCGTCCGCGGCGGCGGAACAGCTCCATCTTCTCCTCGAGCGTGTCCGGTATCGCCATCGTGCGCACATAGTTCCAGAATTCGGAATCGGTCCGTTCCGTCGCGTGATAGTGGAGAATGAGAAAGTCGCGGATGCGGTCATATTCGAGGTCGACGAGGCGGTTGAACTCGTCGCGCAGCACCGGCGAGACGGGGCCGTCGGGGAACAGCTCCAGCAAGGCGGTGATCGCCGCCTGGATGAGGTAGATGCTGGTCGATTCGAGGGGCTCGAGGAAGCCGGAGGCGAGGCCGACGCCGACGACGTTGTTCACCCAGCTTCGCTCGCGGCGGCCGGCCTTGAACTTGAGCACGCGCGGGGCGGCGAGCGGCTCGCCCTCGACGGCGGCGACGAGCGCCTCCGCCGCCTTCTCCTCGGACAGGAAGGCGCTGGCATAGACGTAGCCGTTGCCGGTGCGGTGCTGGAGCGGGATGCGCCAGCGCCAGCCCGCCTCCATGGCGATGACGCCGGTATAGGGGGTGAGCGCGGTCTCGGTCCGGCAGGGCATCGCCGTCGCGCGGTCGTTGGGAAGCCATTTCGACCAATCCTGGAACGGCTCGCCCAGCGCCCTGCCGAGCAGCAGCGAGACGAAGCCGGAGCAGTCGATAAAGAGGTCGCCGCCGATCGTCTCGCCGCTTTCGAGCCTGACGCCGGTGACGTCGCCGCTCTCCCCGTCGCGCAGCACGTCGACGATCCGCCCCTCGGTGCGGCGCGCGCCCAGCCCCTCGGCGAAGCGGCGCAGATAGGGCGCGAAGAGGGTCGCGTCGAACTGGTAGGCGTAGCCGAAGGTCGACGTGAGCTCGTCGGGGTCCGGATTGGGGAGAGCGAAGCGGTTGAGCCGCGCCATCATGCACGCGAGCGAATAGTTTTCGAGGTCGGGCACGTCGTGGCCCGCCTGGCGCAGGCGCAGCCAATATTGGTGGAAGTCCGGCTCGCCGCTGCCGCGGCCGAACGTGCCGAACGGGTGGATGTAGCTGTCGCCGATCCGCCCCCAATTGTCGAACTCGATGCCGAGCTTGAAGGTGGCGCGGGTGGTGGCCATGAACTCGGCCTCGTCGATGCCGAGGCGCTCGTTGAAGGCGCGGATGTGCGGCAGGGTCGCCTCGCCGACGCCGACGATGCCGATCGCTTCGGACTCGATCAGGTGCACGTTGCAGCGGGTGGGCAGCAGCTTGACCAGCGCGGCGGCCGTCATCCAGCCGGCGGTGCCGCCGCCGACGATGGTAACGTTCACTTTTGGGCGCGCGTCGGCCACCGGGCCTGGTCTCCAGCTGGGGCCGCGTTGTTTAGGGCGGCGCGGCGCGAGCGGTCAACGCAGGCGCTTTTGCAGGGGGTGCGGGCAAGTATTTGACACTTCTGTTGCAAACGCGACACAGGCGCGTCGAATTTCGGCGTCCGGCTGTCCCCCGCGCCGCCTCCGCCTCTTGCCGGCCGGTGAACGGCGCGGTATCCCCCGCCGCAAAGAAGCCCGGTCGCGCCGTATTTTGTTAGCGCTACCATGGCGGTTTAGGAGAGGGGAATTCCATGGCTCTGTCAGCCCGCACGCCTGTTTGCGAGAGCGAGTTTACCAGGCGCGCGTCCGTGCTGCGCTCCGGCGCGTCGCTGCTGGCGGTCTGCGCCTTCGCCGCTTCGGCGCCCGCCTTCGCCCAGACGCCGACCTCGCCCAGCACCGCGGGCAACCCGGCGGCGACCTCGAACACCGCCGGCCAGACCCAGCAGTCGAACCAGAACAGCGCCCCGAACGACCGCACCAGCCAGACGACGGTGCAGCCGGCGCCGGCCGAGGACGAGAATGCGATCGTCGTCACCGGCATCCGCCAGAGCCTCGCCAATTCGCAGAACATCAAGCGCAACGCCGACACCGTCGTCGACGCGATCACCGCCCAGGACATCGGCGCGCTTCCGGACCGTTCGGTGACCGAGGCGCTGCAGCGCGTGCCGGGCGTGTCGATCAACCGCTTCGCCGGCTCGAACGACCCCGACCACTTCTCGGTCGAGGGCTCGGGCGTGCAGATCCGCGGCCTCAACTTCGTGCGCTCCGAATTCAACGGACGCGACGCCTTCTCCGCCGGCGTCGGCGGCCAGGCGATCAACTTCGCCGACGTGCCCTCCGAGCTGCTCGGCTCGGTCCAGGTCTACAAGAACACGACCGCCGACATGATCGAGGGCGGGCTCGCCGGCATCGTCAACCTCAACACGCGCCTGCCGTTCGACAAGAAGGGCTTCCACCTCGGCTTCGACGTCGAGGCCAATTATACGGACATGCGCAAGAAGTGGACGCCGACCGGCTCCATCCTCATCAGCGACACGTTCGACACCACTTTCGGCACCGTCGGCCTGCTCGCCGACTTCTCCTATTCGCGCCTGATGAACCGCTCGGACGGCATCCAGGTCACCAACTACCAGACCCGCAATGGCACCGTCGCCGCGGGCGCCAACGGCGGCGGCAATGTCTGCCGCAATGGCCTGCCGTCGAACACCGACTCGCAGCAATTCCCGACCGGCTGCTCGACCACCGGCGCCGCGGGTGCGAACGGCTTCGCCGACCTGCTCGCGACCGCCTACACGCCGCTCGGCGGCCAGTTCCGCACCCAGGATTACGACCATAAGCGCAAGGGCGTCGCGCTCGCCGGCCAGTGGCAGAGCCTCGACCGCCGCGCCACGCTGACCGCCCAGTTCCTGCGCACCGACTCGACCAATGCCTGGGGCGAGCACACGTTCGAGAGCGCGCCCGACCTTTCCGAATACAATACCTATCCGAAGGGCTGCCGCCAGAACGGCAACGACCCGAACGGCCGCACCCGCGCCGAATGCCCGGTCGGCGGCTTCACCAACTATGTCTACGATGCCAACAACGTCTTCGAGAGCGGCTTCATCACCCAGCCCGGCACCGGCTGGCGCAGCGCCTCGAGCGGCCAGGCGACCTCGAACGTCCCGACCGGCGGCATGCAGCAGTCGCTGTCGCGGCGCCAGGTGCTCGACCACAACAAGGTCGACGACTTCGGCCTGAACTTCAAGTTCAACGCGACCGACCGGCTGTCGTTCAACTTCGACGCCGACTATGTGCGCGCCCGCCACGACAATCTCGACGTCAGCGTGTTCGGCTCGACCTTCGCGGACGAGGAACTGGACCTGCGCGGCAACCTGCCGGTGGTGATTCCGCACAAGCCGCTGACCCTGGCGGCGACGTGGGCGACGCCGAACCCGCGCATCGCGGGCGAGACCGACGCGCAATATTTCCAGGATCCGAACGTCCAGTTCTGGCGCGCCGCCATGGACCATGTCGAGCATTCGACCGGCCACGAATATGCCTTCCGCGGCGACGTCGCTTACGACGTCAACAACGACATCCCGTTCATCAAGCGCGTGAAGGCGGGCCTGCGCTTCGCCGACCGCGACGAGACCGTCCGCTACACGACCTACAATTGGGGCGCGATCAGCGAGGTCTGGTCCGGCTCCAACGACCCGGTCAGCATCCAGCAGGGCGGGCTCAGCAACGTCGCCTTCTTCACCTTCCCGAACTTCTTCCGCGGCGCGACGCCGGGGCCGGTGGGCGGCTATTATTACAATGGCGACCTCATCAACAACTATGCCGGCGCTTCGAAGTATTTCGAATCGCTGAACGCGCTGTGGAGGAGCGGCAACAGCCAGGGTCAGGGCTGGGTGCCCGCGTCCCAGCGCGCCGGCGTGGTCCCGGGCACCGACTTCCTGCCGAGCGAGATCCAGCCGACCCGCGAGCAGAATACCGAAGCCTATGCGATGCTGAACTTCGGCAAGGACGATCCGATCTTCGGCAACGTCCGGCTCGACGGCAATATCGGCCTTCGCTACATCAGCAGCGACATCACGTCGGTCGGCGCGTTCCAGATCACGCAGCAGGGCCTCGGCGTCACCGATCCCTTCTCGGTCCGCTGCGCGCCGCGGATCCCGGCGCCGCCGGCGCCGCAGGTGCCCGTCGTTCCGGGCGGAATCTGCACGATCGGGGCGACCGCCTACGGCCAGCTCCAGCAATTCGCGGCAAACAGCACCCCGGTCGCGGACATCGCCCGCAACAGCTATCACTACTTCCTGCCGAGCCTGAACATGAAGTTCGGCCTCAGCCGCGACCTCATCCTGCGCCTCGCCGGGTCGCGCGTGCTCGCCCGTCCGGACCTGCAGAACATCCGCAACTTCCTGACGCTTGGCACCGACACGAGCAACGGCTTCCAGGTCACCGCGACGGCCGGCAATCCGTACCTCAAGCCGGCACTGGCGAGCACGTTCGACGCCAGCCTCGAATGGTATTTCGCACGCGTCGGATCGCTGACGTTCAACGCCTTCTACAAAGACGTGAAGAACTTCTTCTATTCGAGCATCACGCAGCGAGCGATCACCAACAACGGCGTCACCGAGACGACCTATGTCCGCGGCCCGGCCAACTTCCCCGGCCACGGCAAGATCAAGGGCTTCGAGGTCGCCTACCAGCAGACGTTCGACTTCCTGCCCAGCTTCCTTTCGGGCTTCGGCGTCAACGCCAACTACACCTTCATCAAGAGCAAGGGCCTGCCGAACTCCTACCTGTCGGGCGGCCTGCCGGCCAACCAGTCGCCGATCGGCACGGGATTCAACCTGCCGCTCGAGCAGCTGTCGAAGCACAACGTCAACGTGACGCTCTTCTACGAGAAGGGGCCGATCTCGCTGCGCGCCGCGTATAACTGGCGCTCGCGCTTCCTGCTGACCTCGGCGGACGTGATCTTCCCCTACGCGCCGATCTTCAACGAGGCGACCGGCACGCTCGACGCGTCGGCCTTCTTCACGGTCCGCAAGGGCATCAAGATCGGCGTCCAGGGCGTGAACCTCCTCAATGAGGTCACCAAGACGTCGCAGATGTTCACCCTGTCCGGCCTCACCGGTCCGCGCTCCTACTTCGTCAACGACCGGCGCTTCTCGTTCATCCTTCGCGGCGACTTCTGAGCCGCCGCGCCACGAGCCGTCCTCGGCCCCTTCCGCTTCGGCGGAAGGGGCCTTTTTTTGGTCTCGGCCACCGCCTAGCGTCGCCCGCATGATCGAGCCGCCGCCCCCCGTCGAAGAGGCCGAAGCCGGCGATGCTGCGGCCTTCGCCAGGATCGTCGCGGCGGCGCGGCCGGCGGTGCTGCGCGGTGCGGTGAGGCATTGGCCGGCGGTCGCCGCGTCGGCAGCGGGCGGCGCTGCGGCCGCGGCCTATCTCGCCCGCTTCGATCGCGGCGGCGGCGCGGAGGCGTTCGTCGCGCCGCCGGACGCGGGCGGACGCTTCTTCTACGACGAGGCGCTCACCGGCTTCAATTTCGAGCGGCGGCCGGGGACCTTCGCCGGCATCGTCGCGGCGATCGCCGGGCTCGAAGGCCGCGCCGATCCGCCGGCCGTCTATGTCGGCGCCGCGCCGGCTCCCGAGGTCGTGCCGGGGTTCGAGCGGGAGAACCCGCTGCCGCTGCTCGCCGGCCTGCCCGCCGTGCCGCGCATCTGGATCGGCAACGCCAGCATCGTCAGCACCCATTTCGACGAATCGGACAATCTCGCCTGCGTCGTCGCCGGCCGGCGCCGCTTCACCCTGTTCCCGCCGGAGCAGGTCGCGAACCTCTATGTCGGCCCGCTCGACTTCACCATGGCGGGCCAGCCGACCAGCATGGTCGACCTGCGCGCGCCGGACTTCACGCGCTTCCCGCGCTTCCGCGAGGCCGTCGCCGCCGCGTCCGTCGCCGAGCTGGAGCCGGGCGACGCGCTCTACGTGCCGGCGCTCTGGTGGCACAATGTCGAGGGGCTTTCGCCGTTCAACATCCTCGTCAACCATTGGTGGCGGGCGACGCCGGAAGAAGCCGGCTCGCCCTTCCTCGCGCTCGTGCACGCCATCCTGTCCGTCTCCGCCCTCCCGGAGGCGCAGCGGCGCGGCTGGCGGGCGCAGTTCGACCATTTCGTCTTCCGCGACGGCGACGCGGACCCGGCGACGCACCTCCCGGAAGCGCGGCGCGGCATCCTCGCGCCGCCGACGCCGGCGCTTCGCCGCCGCATCCGCCAGTTCATCCTCGCCATGCTGGGACGCCTGCAATGACCCTCACCCGCCGCGACCTGATGGCCGCCGCCGCCGCCGCCCTTGCCGCCACGGCCGCCACGGCCGCCACCGCCGCGGCGCCGCCGCCCGGGCGCGCCTTCGTCCGCCGGGTCGGCACCGGTTTCCGACGGGGCGGGCGGCGCTACCCGATCGTCGGCGCGAACATGTGGTACGCCGCGTGGCTCGGCGCGGCGCCGCCGCTCGGCGACCGCGACCGGCTGCGGCGCGAGCTCGACCGCCTCGGCGCGCTCGGCGTCAACAATCTGCGCATTCTCGCCGGCGCCGAGCTCTCGCCGCTCAAGAACTCGGTGACTCCCGCTTTCCGCTCGGCGCGGCCGCCCTACAACGAGGCTCTGCTACGCGGTCTCGACGCGGCGCTCGCCGAGATCGGCCGGCGCGGCATGACGGCGGTGCTCTACCTCACCAATTTCTGGGAATGGTCGGGCGGGATGGTGACCTACCTGTCCTACGTCAACGGCGGCCGCTACGTGAACATGAACGATCCGGCTCATCCCTGGCCGGAATTTCCCGATTTCGCGAGCGGCTTCTACGGCAATGCGGCGGCGGTCGGCCTCTACCGCGACTATGTCCGCGCCGTCGTCGGCCGGACCAACCGCGAGACCGGCCGCGCCTATCGCGACGACCCGGCGATCATGGCGTGGCAGCTCGCCAACGAGCCGCGCCCGGGCGGCAGCGAGGCCGCCGGCCGCCGCGCCATGCCGGCCTTCCAGGCCTGGGTGCGCGGCACCGCCCGCCTCATCAAGACGCTGGACCGCAACCACCTCGTCTCGACCGGCGCCGAGGGCCTCAACTCCTGCCTGCAGGACGCGTCCTGCGTGCTCGAGGAGCATCGCGGCGGGGACATCGACTATCTCACCGCCCACGTCTGGCCGCTCAACTGGAGCTGGATCGACGCGAAGGACCTTCCCGGCACCTGGGCTTCGGGCGCCGAGAAATCGCGCGCTTATGTTGCGCAGCATGAGGAATTCGCAAGGCAGCTCGCCAAGCCGCTGGTGATCGAGGAATTCGGCTATCCGCGCGACGGCGGTAGCTACGATCCGGGCGCGCCGACGACGTGGAAGGACCGCTTCTACCGCCTCATCTACGACGCGGTGGAGAAGAGCGCCGCGTCCGGCGGGCCGATCGCCGGCGCGAACTTCTGGGCGTGGGGCGGGGAGGGACGTGCCCTCCATCCGGACCACGCGTTCCGCCGCGGCGAGCGCGCCTGGCTCGGCGACCCGCCGCACGAGCCGCAGGGCTGGTACAGCGTCTTCGACACCGACGAGAGCACCAAGGCGGTGATCCGCGGCTATGCGGAGGCGATGCGGCGGATCTAGTGTCCCGCGGTCCGCCCCGTCATCAGCGGGCCGGCGGGCGGCGGGGCGAAGGCGAGGGCGGGGACGGCGGCGCCGGGCGAGCCGGCGGTCACCCGCGCGTAGAGTGCCGCGCCGAGGGGGCTGTAGGTCACCGCCTCGGTCAGTGCGAGGCAGGCGAACATCGTTCCGATCCCCCAGCGCCATGCCGGATGGGCGCGGCCGGTGCGGCGGACGTCGGCGACGACGCCGATCGTCGGGAAGATCAGCGTCGCGGCGAAGGCCGCTTCCCACGACCAGGGCTGCAGCAGCGGCATCGGCAGCAGCCTTCCGAAGGCGGGGCCGAGCAGCAGCGACATGCCGCAATAATGGAGCCGCCGGTGCCACGCCGTCTCGCGCCGCAGCGTCACCGCGGCGATGGTGAGGCCGATGAAGCCGAACAGGGTCATCGGATCGAAGACGAGGAACTGGAGCGGCCGGAAGAAGAAGGGCACCTGGCCGCGCCGCACCATCGCCGCCGTCACCCAGCAGCCGAGCACCAGCATCGGCACCAGCCAGGCCGCGCCGATCCAGCCGAGCCGGCGGTGCAGCGCCATCCGGTCGGTGGCGACGAAGACGTTCTGCAGCAGATAGAGCGTCACCCAGCCCATGAAGGTGACTGCGTGGGCGTGGACGAGCAGCGGCGAATGGAAGGTGGAGCGCCCCGCCGCGAGCTGCAGCGAAAAGCCGGCCGCGACGGTGAGCGCCATCGCGATCGCGGCGCGCAGGAAGAAGCGGTCGTCCCCCGCGGCGTGAACCGGCGCGTCGGCAGCGATCGTGGCCATGTCTCATCCCCCCCGGGTTGTGGGGCGGAAGGTAACGGAAGCGCGGAGTGGGAGCAACGGCCGGTCGAGGACAGTCTATCTGACCGTCCCCCTGCGGCGCGGGAACGGGGACAGCCAGATAGGCTGTCCCCGCATACTCACCGGGGGACAGTCTATCTGACTGTCCCCTTCGCGGCGCGGGTAGGGGGACACCCAGGTAGGCTGTCCCCTCGCTCACATCTTGTACGTCACCCGGGCGTAGAAGAAGGTGCCGGGGACGTCGTAGGTCGTCGGGTCCATATTGTTGAGGCCGCACGAGAAGCAGGGCGGCGGCGAGACGTTGAACAGGTTGTTGGCGCCCAGCGCGAAGCCGAAGCCGCCGAGGCTCTTGCCCTCCCAGCGCAGCTGGATGTCGGTGTAGAGCCGGTGGCGCATCCTGTTGCCGTTGTCCTCGACGACGCCGGAAATGTAGCGCCCGGTGAGCGAAGCGGCGAAGTCGCCGAGCGACCAGTCCAGCACCGCGTTCGACTTGAACTTGGGGAAGGCCTGGTCGGGGCTGCCCTGCTCGCTCCCGGCGCGCCGGAGCGTCGTCGTGCCGGCGGTGGCGGGGACGGTGACGTCGTAGTGGAACAGGAAGGTGCTGTTCCACAGCAGGCCGAAGCGCCCGGCGGAAGTCTGGGCGGTGCGGGCGTTGAAGGTGACGTCGACGCCGTCCGTCTCGATGCTGGCGATGTTCTGGAGAAGGCCGCGGATCTGGGCGATGGCGCCCGAGGCGGTGCGGGTGATCGCGGCGCAGCTCAAGGCGTCGCCCGACGCGGTGCAGCGCCCGAGCAGGGTTCCGGCGTCGATCGCCTGGATCGCGCCCTTCACCTTGTAGTGGAAATAATTGCCCTCGAGCGTCACCCGCGGCAGCCAGCGCGGGCTGTAGACCGCGCCGAAGCCGTAGCTGTCGGACGTCTCGGCCTTGAGCGCGGGATTGCCGCCGGTGATGACCGGAAGCTGCGGGTTGGCCTGCACGTAGCTGCCGTTCGACGGCACGCCGTGGGCGATGCAATTGGCGCGGACGGCGGCGGGGATCTGGCCGCCGACGGCGGAGCAGGGGTCGACGATCTCCTGGTCGAAGCGCGAGGGCGTGCCGAACAATTCGCCGATCGACGGGGCCCGGAAGCCCTGCGCCCAGCTGCCGCGGAAGAGCAGGTCCTGCACCGGCTTCCAGTCGGCGCCGGCTTTGAACGTCGTCTTGCTGCCCGACGTCGAATAATCGGAATAGCGGGCGGCGAAGGAGAGTTCGAGCTTGTCGAAGAACGGCGTCTTGGCGAGCAACGGCGCGCGCAGCTCCCCGTAGACTTCGTTGACGTTGAAGCTGCCGCGCGTCGGCAGCGCCGGGATGTCGGAGCCGAGGCCGGCCGCGACGATCGGGTCCGGGTCGAAGCGTCCGCTCTGGTCGCGATGCTCGGCGCCGATCGCGATGCCGAGCGGCCCGCCGGGCAGGTCGAACAGGGCGCCGGTGACGTTCGCCGTCACGTCCCACACGCGCTGCCTGCTGCTGTCGCGCTGGGTGAAGGCGACATAGTCGATCATCGGCTGGGTGATCGATCCCTGGCCGCCGAAGATGTTGAACGGCACGCAGGGCGCGGTGCAGGCCGCGACGGGGCCGAGCGCGCGGGCGAGGTTGGCGGCGTTGACGTTGCCGAACACCGTCTGCTTGGCCGTGTTGCGGCCCCACAGGCCGTTGAGGTCCCAATACCAGCTGCGCCCGCCGACGTCGAAGCCGCCGGCCAGCGTGGCGCTGGCATAATAGGTGTCGACGCTCTGGTTGTAGCGGCGCGGGCCGTTCTCGACGAACCGCCGGCCGATGAACGCGTAGTTGGAGGCGTCGAGCGTGCCGAACGGGTTGAACGGGTTCGTGCCGGAGATGGTGATGGTGTCGAGCAGATTGCCGTTGCCGGCGTCGGGACCGACGAAGAGCGGCAGCGGCGCCGCCTGGTTCCTCGAGTTGCGGCGGTTGTAGAGCGCCTTCAGCGACAGCGACACGCCGCCGCCAAGGTCCTGGCGGAGGTTCGCGAAGGCGCCGTACCGCTCCAACGGCGTCTGGATGTAATTGTAGGGCGCGAAGTTGAACCGGTCGGCCGTGGTGAAGGCCTTGAAGTCGCTGTTGGCGCCGGTCGGGTTGGCCGGGTCGTAGCGCGGGCGGCCGGTCAGCACCGGGCCCTTGAGCGTCAGGTTCTGGCCGAGCACGATGAAGCGGCCGAGCGGCGTGCCCGAGCTGCACGAGGCATCGCAGGCGGTGGTGCCGGGGGTGGGGAAGAGCGAGATCGAGCGATCGCCCGAGCTGATCCCCTCCTGCCGCACGTAATTGGCGCCGACGACGATGTCGGTGCCGCCGAAATGCGTCCCCCAGCTGCCCTGGAAATTGTAGCCGGCGCCGTCGCCCTGGCCGAAGATGCCGGACTGGGCGGAGAGCCGGAAGCCCTGCTGCTTCTTGCGGGTGATGATGTTGACGACGCCGGCGATGGCGTCGGAGCCGTAGACCGCCGAGGCGCCGTCCTGCAGCACCTCGACGCGATCGATCATGCTCTCGGGGATCGAATTGAGATCGGTCGAGCCCGGCACGCCGCTCGCGGAGGCGCCGTTCACGTAGCGCAGCCCGTCGACCAGGACGAGGACGCGCTTGGAGCCCAGATAGCGCAGGTCGATCTCGGCCGCGCCGGCGCCGACGCCGCCGCCGTCCGGCGGGTTGCCGAAATTGCCGCTGTTGTTGAACTTGCTGTTGAGCGCGCCGCCCGAGCTCGGCAGCCGCTGGAGCACGTCGGCGGTCGAGCTGAGGCCGGTACGGGCGATGTCCTCGGAATCGACGAAGGTGACCGGCTGGTCCTGGCTCAACGGGTCGCGGCGGATGCGCGAGCCGGTGATGACGATCGTGTTGTCGGAGCCGCTCTGCGTCCCCTGCGCGGCGGCGCTCGCCGCGTTAGGGCTGGGCTGGTCGGGCACCGGCTGGCCCTGTGCGAAGGCGGCGGTCGCGGTGGCGAGCGCGAGCGTGGCGACCCCCGAGCGGATCGCGAGCGAGATGATGCTGGTCATGTCCGTCCCCTGTCTGTCGGCCCCACCGACCACGGGGCGCCGCGGCGCCAGTATAGCCGCTACGCGCCCGAAATGAACCCCATGCGGCGCGGAGGCGCTGGCAAGCATCGCCCGGCCTCGCTAACCACGCCGCCCAAGGAGGCGCCGGTGCGGGAAATGCTTGACGGGATCGACACCGGCTACGAAGGCCGGTTCGACTTCCCGCCCTTCGCGGGGCGACCGTCCGTGACTTACCTTCTGGCCTCGGTGCCGCGGGCGGGCAGCACCTTGTTCAGCCATATCCTGTGGCGGACCGGCTGCCTCGGGGCGCCGCTCGAATATCTGAACTTCGATCCCGCCGGCCCCTATTTCTTCGCGGCCGGCGCCCCCGACGCACAGCACGAGCTGTGGCGATCGGTGCTGAGGCGCCGGACCTCGGCCAACGGCGTGTTCGGCCTCAAGGCCTTTCCGACCCAGCTCCAGGCGCTGCACGGCGCCAATCCGGCGCTGCTCGCAGAGGTTCTGGCGACCATGCTGCCGCGCGGCGGTGAGCGCCGCGTCGTCTACCTCCGCCGCCGCGACAAGGTGGCGCAGACCGTCTCGCTCGCACGCGCCGCCATGTCCGGGGTCTGGCGCAAGGAGCAGGAGGGGAGGGAAGCGGTGCCGCTCGCTTATTCCGACGAGGCGCTGGAGGCGGCCGAGCGCGGCATCGCCTTCCAGGAGGATCTGTGGGAGCGGATGTTCCGCGACCTCGGCATCGCGCCGCTGCGCATGTGGCACGAGGACGTCCTCGCCGACCCCGCCGAAGCAGCCGCGCGCGTGGCGGGCTATCTCGGCGTGCCGATCGATCCGGAGGCGGCCGTCGCCATTCCCGAGATCCGCAAGCAGAGCCGCGGCGACGCCGAGAGCTGGGCGCAACGATATGCAGCGACCAAAGCCTCCCCTCACGGCAACCCGCCCTAACAATGGGGACACGTACTTTTTCGCCAAAAAGTACGTGTCCCCTCCTGCCGATCGCCAAGGGAGATTGTCGCCCGCGCCGGCTCCTGTTAGCGCTACCAGCAGGAGAGATGCCGATGGACCTTACCCGCCGCGAAGCCCTCGCTTTGGGCGCCGCCGCTGCCGCCCTTCCCGCGACCGCCGCCGCCGCCGCGCCGGTGGCCGCGACGCCGAAGCCGTCGCTGAACGCCATCGCCCGGCGCAGCGGCCGGCGCTTCGGCTCGGCGGTCGGCATGGGCCGGGCAGGCCATGTCGAGGGCGCCTTCGCCGACCCGCGCTACCGCGCCATCGTCGCCGGCGAATGCGGGGTCATCGTCCCCGAGAACGAGCTGAAGTGGAGCTGGGTGCAGCCCCGGCCGGGCGTCTTCGACTTCGCCAATGCCGACCGCCTCCTCGCCTGGGCGACGGCGCACGGCATCGCGCTGCGCGGCCACAACCTCGTCTGGCACCACCCGCATTGGTGGCCCGCCTGGGTCACGAACCACGATTTCGGCGCCCGCCCCGCGAGCGAGGCCGAGCGGCTCCTCACCACCCATATCGATACCGTCTGCCGCCGCTACGGCGACCGGATCGGCAGCTGGGACGTGATCAACGAGGCGGTCGACGCGGCGACCGGCGAGATGCGCGAGACGGTCTTCTCCCGCGCGATGGGCGGCCGCCCCGACGACGTGCTCGACCTGTGCTTCCGCACCGCCCGCGCCGCGGTGCCGCACTGCCAGCTCGTCTACAACGACTATATGTCCTGGGAGCCGGGCAACGAGAAGCATCGCGCCGGCGTGCTCCGCCTGCTCGAGCGGATGCGCAAGCGCGGCACGCCGGTCGATGCGCTCGGCGTCCAGTCGCACATCGGCAGCGGCAACAATCCCGGCGACCCGTCCATCTTCGGCCCGCACGACGAGCGGGCCTGGCGGCGCTTCCTCGATGAGGTGACCGGCATGGGCTACAGTCTCCTCATCACCGAGTTCGACGTCAACGACCGCGGCATCGTCGGCGACGTGCCGGCGCGCGACCGCGCCGTCGCCGACTACGCCAAAGCCTATCTCGACCTCATGCTCTCCTACCCGCAATTGGGCGACATCCTCGCCTGGGGGATGACCGACGACCGCTCCTGGCTGCAGGAGCGGCCGGGGCGCGCCGACGCGCGGCCGAAGCGGCCCTGCCCCTATGATGCGGCGGGCCGGCCCAAGCCGCTGCGCGCCGCGATCGCCGCCGCCCTCGCCCACGCCGGCAGCCGCCACCGGGGCTGATTGGCCCGGCTCGCCGCCTTTCTCCTCCTGCTGCTCGCCGCATTTCCGGCGGCGGCGCAGATTGTGTCGGAGCGCGGCGCCCCGGGCTCGGTGCCGCTCATCCAGGAGGGCAGGCCCGTCCCGATCCTGGTCGACCCGGCCGACGATCCGGCCGTCCAGCGCGCCGCCCGCGACCTCGCTTCCGATTTCGGCCGGGTGAGCGGCACCGACGCGCGGCTCCTCGCCATGCCCGAACAGCCGGCGCAGGCGCTGGTCATCGCCGGCACGATCGGTCGCAGCCCGATCATCGACCGCCTGGTCAAGGCCGGGAAGCTCGACGTCGCCGGGGTCTCCGGCCGCTGGGAAGCCTATGTCCTCCAGGTCGTCGACCGGCCGCTTCCCGGAACGGCCCGCGCGCTCGTCATCGCGGGCGCGGACCGCCGGGGCACCGTCTTCGGCATCTACGACCTCTCGCAGGGCATCGGCGTCTCGCCCTGGTACTGGTGGGCCGACGCCGCCCCGCGCCGCCACACCCGGCTCTACGCGGCGCCGGGACGCACCGTCCAGGCGCCGGCCGTCAAATATCGCGGCCTCTTTTTGAACGACGAGGAGCCGGCGCTCGGCGGCTGGGCGCGCAAGACCTTCGGCGGGCTCAACCACAAATTCTACGCCCGCGTCTTCGAGCTGATCCTGCGGCAGCGCGGCAATCTCCTCTGGCCCGCCATGTGGGGCAAGAGCTTCTTCGAGGACGATCCGGAAAATGCGCGGCTCGCGAACGAGATGGGGGTCATCGTCTCCACCTCGCACCACGAGCCTTTGATGCGCGCCCAGCAGGACTGGCACACGCACCAGGGCGGCGCCTGGGACTATACGAAGAATGGCGAGCGCCTGCGCGCCTTCTGGCGCGAGGGGGTGGCGCGCACCAACGCCATGGACCGGCTGGTGACGATCGGCATGCGCGGCGACGGCGACCAGCCGATGACGCAGGGGACGGCGACGAAGCTCCTCGAGACCATCGTCGCCGATCAGCGCCGCATCATCGCCGAGGCGACCGGCCGACCCGCCGCCGACACGCCGCAGGTCTGGGCGCTCTACAAGGAGGTGCAGGATTATTACGATGCCGGCATGCGGGTGCCGGACGACGTCACCCTGCTCTTCTCCGACGACAATTGGGGCAATATCCGCCGCCTGCCCGATCCGGGCCAGGCGCGCGCCGGCGGCACCGGCGTCTATTATCATTTCGATTATGTCGGCGATCCCCGGAACTACAAATGGATCGACACGGTCCAGCTCGGCCGCGTCGCCGAGCAGATGCGGCTCGCCTACGATCATGGCGCGCGGCAATTATGGATCGCCAATGTCGGGGATCTGAAGCCGCTCGAGCTGCCGACCGGCTTCTTCCTCGATTATGCCTGGAACCCCGACGCCTGGCCGGTGGAGCGCATCTCCGACTACGCGAGCGACTGGTCCGCGCGGCAGTTCGGGCCGGAGCATGCGCGGGAGATCGGCGCCGTCCTCACCCGCTACGGAGATCTTGCGGCACGGCGGAAGCCGGAGTTGCTCGCGCCCGAGACCTACGGCCTCGACGAGTGGGAGCGGGTCTCGGCCGAATGGCAGGCGCTGGCCGATGAGGCGCGGCGGATCGGCAGGCTGCTGCCGGCGCGCGACCGCGACGCCTATCTCGAGCTGGTGCTGCACAAGGTGCTGGCCTTCGCCAACCTGCACGAGCTGTACCGCGTCGTCGCCCTCAACCGGGCCCACGCGGCGGCCGGGTTCGCCGACGCCGATGCGCTGGCGGAGCAGGCGCGCCGCCTCTTCGCCTGGGACGCCGAGCTGCGGCGGCTCTACGAGGGCGCGGCGGGCGGCAAATGGCCGGAAATGATGGCGCAGACCCATATCGGCTACTCGGGCTGGCAGCAGCCCGAGCGCGACGTCATGCCCGAGCTGGGGATGCTCGCCGGCCCGGGAACGCCCGCGGCCCCGCTACCGCCGGCTCGCTGGAACGCGGTGGCGATTGCTGCGACCCGCTTCGCGCGGGCGGTGCCCGCCGCCGGCCTCGCTTGGCGAACCATCCCGCACCTCGGCCGCACCGGCGCCGCCGTCGCCGCATTTCCGATGACCGCGCCAGCGCCGGCAACGGGGCAGGGGCCGCGCCTCGATTACACCGTCTCGATCCCGCAGGCGGGCGAGGTGACGCTCGAAGTGGAGGCCGCGCCCGATCTCGACGTCAGCGGCCGCGCCCGCCTGCGCTACGCCGTCGCCCTCGACCGCGAGGCGCCGCAAGTCGTGAACCTGCTGTCCGGCGAGACTTCCGCAAGCTGGGCGAAGGCGGTCGCGGAGAACGTGCGGCGCGGGACCACCCGCCACCAGGTCGCCAGCGCAGGCCGTCATGTCATCCACATCTGGGCAGTCGACCCGCAACTCGTCTTCGAGCGGATCGTCGCCGCCTGGGGCTCGCTGCCGCCCACCGCCCTCGGCCCGCCGGAGAACTCTCGATGATGAAGCGTGCAATCGCCCTGCTGCTCGCCGCGACCGCCACCGCCGCCCCGGCGCAGGACCTCAGGATCAACGACAAGGGCTATTTCGCCGGCCAGGGCCTCAACGTCATGGTCTTCTCGGATTATTATCCGGAAGGGCACCAGACGGGCGTCACCATCGTCCAGCACGGCACCCGCGTCGCCGCCAACGGCGACCTGCGCCTCGATCCGTCGCCGGGCCAATGGTCGCCGATGCCGGTCACGGTGGCGCGCACCGTCGACGGCAAGGCCGGGACGATCAGCCAGACCCTCGCCTTTCCCAACCCGAAGACCAACGGCCACGGCTTCAACCCGGTCTTCTACCCGAAGCTCGACCTCGGCTACCGCGTCACCGTCACCGCGCTCGCCGGCAACAGCTTTCGAATCGTCGTCGACCTCGACAGGCCGCTACCGCCCGAATTCGTCGGCCGCGTCGGCTTCAACCTGGAGCTGTTCCCCGGCCTTTTGTTCGGCAAGTCCTGGCTGATGGACGGCGCCTCGGGGATCTTCCCGCGCCAGCCGGTCGGCCCGATGGTGCGCAGCGCCGGCCTGCCCATCGAGACTCCCCGCAACGCCCAGCCGAACGGGCCCGTGCCGCCGCCGAACGGCGAGCCGCTGACCGCGCCGCTCGGCACCGGCCGCACCCTCGTCGTCGCGCCCGAGGACCCGAAGCTCCGGATGACGATCGAGAGCCGCGGCGGCCAGCTGGAGCTCCTCGACGGTCGCTCGAATCATAACAACGGTTGGTTCATCGTCCGCGGCGTCGTGTCGGCCGGCGCGAGCGCGCACGCGATCGAATGGATCGTCACGCCGAACGTGGTCGAGGGCTGGAAGGCCGATCCGGTGATCCAGGTGTCGCAGCTCGGCTACGCGCCGGCGCAGCCCAAGCAGGCGGTGATCGAGCTCGATCCCGCCGACCGGGACGTGAAGCGGGTGCGGCTGCTCAGGCTCACCGCAAGCGGTCCCCGCGAGGTGCTCGCCGGCGCGCCGGAGCGCTGGGGCGATTTCCTCCGCTCCACCTACTACCGGTTCGACTTCTCGCGCGTCGCCGAGCCGGGGATGTACGAGCTGGCCTACGGCGACAAGCTGTCGGAGCCCTTCCGCATCGCACCTGACGTCTATGCCCGCGGCGCCTGGCAGCCGACGCTCGAATATTTCCTTCCCGTCCAGATGTGCCACATGCGGGTCAACGAGAAATACCGCGTCTGGCACGGCCTCGACCATGTCGACGACGCGCGGATGGCACCGACGAACCTCAACCATTTCGACGGCTACGAGCAGGGCCCCTCGACCCTCACCCGCTTCAAGGTCGGCGAGCATGTCCCCGGCCTCGACGCCGGCGGCTGGCACGATGCGGGCGACTACGATTTGCGCGTCGAATCACAGATCGGCACGGTGTGGCTGCTCGCCGAGATGGTCGAGGAATTCGGCCTCGACTATGACGCGACGACCATCGACCAGGTCCACAAGGTCGTCGAGATCCACCAGCCCGACGGCAAGAACGACGCGCTCCAGCAGATCGAGCACGGCCTGCTCTCGATCCTCGGCGGCTACCGGGCGATGGGCCGCGTCTATCGCGGCATCCAGGACGTGTCGCTGCGCCAGTATGTGATGCTCGGCGAGGCGGCGAACGCGACCGACAACGTGCCGATGAAGCGGGTCCAGGGGCTCGGGGTCGACGACAGCGGCAACCCGATCACCGCCGACGACCGCTGGGTCTTCACCGAGGTCAATCCGAAGCGCGAGCTTTACGTCGCCGGCGGCCTCGCTGCCGCAGCGCGGGCCTTGAAGGCGAGCAACCCCGCCATGTCCGCCGAAGCGATCGCCGCGGCACGCCACCTCTACGCCGGCGCCATCGACAGGACCGACGATGCCGGCATGAGGGCGTTCGCGACGGCCGAGCTCCTCCACGCGACGGGCGAGGCGGCGCTCGCCCGCCGGCTCGTGGCGATGGAGCCGCAGATCCTCGCCCATATCGCCGAGGCCGGCTGGCCGCTCGCCTCCGTCCTCGATCGCATTCCCGACGCCGGCTTCAAGTCCCGCCTCGCCGCCGCCATCGCCGCCTACCAGGCGAAGCAGCGCGACAATGCCCGCACCGATTCCCCCTATGGCGTCCCCTACAAGCCGGACATCTGGGGCGCCGGCTGGGACATACAGGAGCGCGGCGTCCGCCAATATTTCTTCCACAAGGGCTGGCCCGAGGCGACGCCGGTGGAAAGCTACGTCAACGCCCTCAATTTCGTGCTCGGCGTCCATCCCGGCGCCAACAACGAGAGCTTCGCCTCGGGCGTCGGCGCCCATTCCGCCACCATCGCCTACGGCTTCAACCGCGCCGACTGGTCCTACGTCCCCGGCGGCGTGATCTCCGGTACCGCGCTCATCCGCCCCGATCTTCCCGAGCTCAAGGAATGGCCCTTCTTCTGGCAGCAGCGCGAATATGTGATGGGCGGGGGCGAGACCAACTACATGTTCCTCGCCCTCGCCGCCGACCGGCTCTACCGCGGCGGCGGGAAGTGAGGGCCCTCCTGCTCCTCGCCCTTGCCGCGGCGGCGCCGGCCTCGGCGGCCGAGGTCAGGCTCGCGCCCTACGGCACGATGCCGGACGGGCGAGTCGTCGAGCAGGCGACGCTCAGGAACGACCGGGGGATGGTGGTGAAGGTGATCCGCTACGGCGCCGCCGTCACCGAGATCCGCGTGCCGGACAGGCACGGCCGCGCCGCCAACGTGGTGCTCGGCTACGGCAGCCTCGCCGACTATGTCGCGAAGAACGAGAAGAACCGCTTCGGCGCCGTCCTCGGCCGCTATGCCGGCCGCATCGCCGGCGCCCGCTTCACGCTCGACGGACGCGAATACCGGCTGACGCCGAACGATGGCCCCAACGCCCTTCACGGCGGCGCTGCGCCCGGTCTCGACTTCAAGCTCTGGGGGATGCGGCCGCTGAGGGAAGGGCGGACGGTGGGCGCGGTGCTGAGCTATACGAGCCCGGCCGGCGAGCAGGGCTTCCCCGGCGCCCTGGCGGTGACCGTCACGTACCGCCTGACGCCCGCAAATGTGCTTCGGCTGGACTACGAGGCGCGGACGACGGCGCCGACGGTGCTCAACTTCACCAACCACAGCTATTTCAACCTCGCCGGCGCGGGGAGCGGCAGCGTCGGCGGCCAGCGCCTGACGATCCTCGCCGACCGCTATGTCGAGACCGATTCGCGCGGCATCCCGAGCGGCCGCTTCCTGCCCGTCGCGGGCACGCCGCTCGACTTCCGGCAGCCGACGGCGATCGGCGCGCGCTGGGATGCCAAAGGGCCGCCGATGAGCGCGAAGGGCGGCTACAATCACGCCTGGCTGCTCGATCCGGAGCGCGGCACCCGCGCGGCGGTGCTGGAGGACCCCGCCTCCGGCCGCCGCCTGGAGGTCGCCACCACGGAGCCTGTCCTGCAGGTCTATACGGGCGACTATATAGACGGCCGCGACACCGATGCGGCCGGCCGCACCATCCGCCCGCGCGACGGCGTCGCGCTCGAGCCGATGCACCTTTCCGACAGCCCCAACCGTTCGGATTTCCCGACGACAGCGCTGCGTCCCGGCCAGGTCTTCCGTTCCACCACCTTCTACCGCTTCACCACGACAGGCAGCCGATAATGTCCCAGCATTTCCTTCCCGATGCCGACCGTTACGACGGCCGCATGCCCTACCGCCGCTGCGGGCGGAGCGGCCTCGACCTTCCCGCCATCTCGCTCGGTCTATGGCAGAATTTCGGCGGCGCCGACGTGTTCGAGACCGGCCGCGCCATCCTCCGGCGCGCCTTCGACCTCGGCGTCACGCATTTCGACCTCGCCAACAATTACGGCCCGCCCTACGGCTCGGCAGAGGAGAATTTCGGCCGCGTCATGGCCGCCGATTTCCGGCCCTACCGCGACGAGCTGATCGTCTCGACCAAGGCCGGCTACGACATGTGGCCCGGCCCCTACGGCAATGGCGGCAGCCGCAAGTACCTGCTCGCCAGCCTCGACCAGAGCCTCGCCCGGATGGGCCTCGATTATGTCGACATCTTCTATTCGCACCGCGTCGACGAGACGACTCCGCTCGAGGAGACGATGGGCGCGCTCGTCCAGGCGCAACGGCAGGGCAAGGCGCTCTACGTCGGCATCTCCTCCTATTCGCCCGGGTTGACGCGGGAAGCGGCGGCGATCCTCAAGGCCGAGGGCGTGCCCTTGCTCATCCACCAGCCGAGCTACTCGATGCTCAACCGCTGGGTCGAAGGCGGCCTCCTCGACACGCTCGGCGAGCTCGGCGTCGGCTGCATCGCCTTCTCGCCGCTCGCGCAGGGCATGCTGACGTCGAAATATCTCCACGGCGTGCCGGACGACGCCCGCGCCGCCCGCTCCGGCTCCTTCTCGCCCGGCCTCCTCACCGAGCAGAACCTTCGCCACATCCGCGCCCTCCACGACATCGCCGCCGCGCGCGGGCAGACGCTGGCGCAGATGGCGATCGCCTGGGTGCTGCGCGACGCCCGCGTCACCTCCGCCCTCGTCGGCGCCCGCACCGAGGAGCAGCTCGCCGACAGCCTCGGCGCCCTCCACCGCCTCGATTTCACCGCCGACGAGCTCGACGCCATCGACCGCCACGCCGTCGAAGGCGGCATCGACATCTGGAAGCGCTCGTCGAGCGTGACGGCGGCGCCGTAACGGCGCGCGGACCAGCGGCCCCCGTCATGCCGGGGTGACGGTTCGCCTGTCACAACCGGCCGAGGTCCACCGGCTTGTCCTTGTCGAGCGGGCGCGACAGGTCCGGCATCGGATATTTGAGCCCGCTGGCGCAGTTGAACAGCACCGCCCGCTCGTCGCGGCCGACCAGCCCCCGCGCCACCGCCTCGCGCCACGCCGCCAGCGTCGCGCCGCCCTCGGGGCAGAGCAGCAGGCCCTCCTCGCGCGCCGAGCGGGCGGTCTCCGCCATCAAGGCCTCTTCGCCGACCGCCATCGCAAAGCCGCCGCTCTCGCGCACCGCGCGCAGGATCAGGAAGTCGCCGATCGCCCGCGGCACGCGGATGCCCGCCGCCCCCGTCGCCGCATCCTCCCACCGCGCCGCATGCTCGGCGCCTTCCTCGAACGCCTTGACGATCGGCGCGCAGCCCGCCGCCTGCACCGCCACCATGCGCGGGCGCTTGGCTCCGATCAGCCCCATCGCCTCCAGCTCGCCGAACGCCTTCCACATGCCGATGAGGCCGGTGCCGCCGCCGGTCGGGTAGAAGATGACGTCGGGCAGCTCCCAGCCGAGCTGCTCGGCAAGCTCCAGGCCCATCGTCTTCTTGCCCTCGATCCGGTACGGCTCCTTGAGCGTCGAGAGGTCGAACCAGCGCCCCTCCGCCGCGCCCTGGCCGACGATCCGCCCGCAATCGTCGATGAGGCCGTTCACCCGCCACACCCGCGCCCCCTGCGCCGACATCTCGCGGATGTTGGCCTCGGGCGTGTCGGCCGGGCACAGCGCGATCGCCTCGATGCCGGCGCGGGCGGCATAGGCGGCGAGGGCGGCGCCGGCATTGCCGTTGGTCGGCATCGCGATCCGCGCGACGCCGAGCGCCTTCGCCATCGACACGGCCAAAGCGATGCCGCGCGCCTTGAACGATCCGGTCGGCAGCCGCGCCTCGTCCTTGACCAGCAGGTTCGGCGCCTCGCGCAGCGCGACCAGCGGAGTCCGCGCCTCGCCGAGGCTGACGATATCGGCGCTCCGCCGCACCGGCAGGATCTCGCGGTAGCGCCAGATGTCCTGCGGCCGCTCCGCCAGCGCGTCGCGGGTGAGGCGGCCGGCGGCGGCTTCGAGATCGTAGCGCACCAGCAGCGGAAATCCCGCCGGCGAGAGGTTGTGCAGCCGGTCCGCCTCCAGCCGCTCCCCGGTCATCGCGCATTCGAGGTGGGTGACGAACGTCTCGCGCGGCTCGACGAGATTGGCGTTCCAGGGGGCGGTCAAGCGGGTCTCCAGCTCCGGGCGTGGCGCGGCGCCCGCCGCCCTGCCCGAAGCCCCCGCGCGAGGCAAATGACAAGCCGGTCAGCGGTACCGGATTCGCACCGGCCGCGCCGTTACCGAAAGTTAACCGGCACCGTCATATTGAAGGCCGGTTCGACGACCAGAACGGGAAGGATTTTTCCACATGAACGCGATCCGCAAGCTCATCAGGAACGACAAGGGCGCCACCGCCATCGAATACGGCCTCATCGCGGCGCTGATCGCCGTGGCCGCCATCGCGGCGATGCAGGGCGTCGGTTCCAGCCTCAACAAGACCTTCTCGAACGTCTCGACGACGCTCGGCTAAGTCTCCCTCTCTTCGTTTCGAAGCTTTGGCGGAAGCCGCCGGGAGTGGACCCCGGCGGCTTCCTGCATTTGATCTCCCGTGCCCGCCGCCGCATGAAGCGAGGCGAGGGAGGCCGCCATCGCACCGACGCGTGAGGAACAGCACAGGGTCGCCGGCGTCGAGCTCGGCGGCACCAAGTGCGTCGCGACCCTCGCCGAAGGGCGGCGGGTGCTCGACCAGGCCCGAATCGCCACCACGAGCCCCGCCGAGACCCTCGCGGCCCTCTCGGCGGCCCTGGGGCGCTGGGACGGCATCGAAGCGCTCGGCGTCGCCAGCTTCGGCCCTGCCGACCTCGATCCCGCCTCGCCCACCTACGGCTTCATCACCTCGACGACCAAGCCCGGCTGGCGCGACGCGGACGTGCTGGGGCCGCTCACCCGCGGCCTCGCCGTCCCCGCCGCCTTCGACACCGACGTCGCCGGCGCCGCCCTCGCCGAGATGCGCTGGGGGGCGGGGAGGGGCCTTGCCGACTTCGCTTATGTGACGGTCGGCACCGGCGTCGGCGTCGGCCTGATCGTGAACGGCCGCCCGACCCGCGGCTTCCTCCACGGCGAGCTCGGCCATGTCCGCGTGCCGCGCCTCGCCGGCGACGACTGGCCCGGCGCCTGCCCCTTTCACGGCGCCTGCGTCGAAGGCCTCGCCTCCGGCACCGCTCTTCGCGCCCGCCTCGGCGCGAGGAGCGTCGATGCGCTCACGGCCGGCGATCCCGTCTGGGACGGAATCGTCCACGCATTGGCGCAGCTCTGCCATGTCATCGTCTGCGCGGCGGCACCGCGGCGGATCGCGATCGGCGGCGGCGTCGTCCAGCGCCAGCCGCACCTCCTGCCGCGCATCGGCGCGTCGCTCGTCGAGAGCATCGCCGGCTACGTGCCGATCCCGGACCCGGAGACCTACGTCTGCGCTCCGGCGCTGGGACCGCAGGCGGGCCCGCTCGGCCCCGTCGCGATGGCGCTCGGCCTACTCGGCACCGACGAAGACGACGGCGCCTGATCCCAACTCCAGCGGCACCCCGGGGTCGACGACAAGGCATTCGCCCGCCTCCGCCGTCTCCGCGCCGCCACGAACCGTACCCGACACCGGCAGCACCCAGCGCCGCCGGTCCTCGAACGGCACGGGCCCCTCGCTGACCCGCGCAAAGCTGAACGGCGGCCCCTCGACCAGCGAGGGCGCCGGCGGAGCGGGGCGCGGCGCACAGGGCCCCGGCCGCGCCACCGCCACCGCCTCGTCCAGGTGCAATTCCCGCGGGCGGCCGTAATCGTAGAGCCGGTAGGTGACGTCGCTCGCCTGCTGGAATTCGAGCAGGGCGATCCCCGCGCCGATCGCGTGCACCGTCCCCGCCGGCACGAAGAAGAAATCGCCGCGCGTGACCGGCACCCAGTCCATCAGCCCCTCGATGCTCCCGTCCGCCGCCGCCGCCCGCAGCGTCTCCCTCGACACCTCCCGCCTGAGCCCGAGGCCCAGCACCGCGCCCGGCTCGGCGTCCAATATGTACCAGCATTCGCTCTTGCCGCGCGCGAGCCCCCGCGCCCGCGCCGCCGCCTCGTCGGGATGGACCTGCACCGACAGCTTCTCGCTGGTGAAGATATATTTGGCGAGCAGCGGCAGCTCGGCCGGGCCCTCGAACCAGATCTCGCCGACCCGCCGCCCGCCCGTATCGCCGAACGGCGGCGGCAGCGTTTCGCGGCCCCACGGCTTCTCGACCTGACGCGCTTCCAGCTTCATCGCACCCTTGCCCGGCCCGCCTCCTGTCCCCTAAGTCCGCCCGGGACAAGCGAAAAGGGGCGCGCGATGGATCGGGCGAAGGCAGGCGGCGCGACGGCCGCGTTCATGATCGTCACCACCCTGTTCTTCGCTTGGGGCTTCATCACCTCGCTCAACGATCCCGTCGTCACCGCGGTCAAGGGCATCTTCTGCCTGACCGATTTCCGCGCCCAGCTGGCCGCCTTCGCATTCTTCATCGCCTACGGCGTGATGAGCTTTCCCGCCGCCGTGCTGCTCGCGCGCAGGAAGTCGATCCCCACCATCCTCATCGCGCTCGCCCTTATGATCGCGGGCTGCCTGCTGATCCTCGCCGCGGCGAACCTCAAGACCTACCTCCTGGTGCTGGCCGGGCTGTTCGTGCTCGCCGGGGGGATCACCATCCTCCAGGTCGCCGCCAATCCGCTCGCCGCGGCGCTCGGGGATCCGCGCTACAGCCATTTCCGGCTGACCTTCAGCCAGGCGTTCAACTCGCTCGGCACCTTCATCGGCCCCTGGCTCGGCGCCGTGCTGTTCCTGAAGGGCGTCGAGACCAAGGAATGCGCGGGCACCAGCGAGGCGGCGCGGCTGGGCTCGCTCGCCGGCATCGACAGCGCCTATTTCTGGATCTGCGGTCTCATCGCGGCGCTTGCGCTCTTCTTCGTCCTCTTCCGCCGCGTCGTCGGCGAGGCGGCGCCGGCGGCCTCGCAGGAGGTCGCCCGCCGCGGGGTCGCCGGAATGGTGGCCGACGCGCTCGCCTCGCGCTGGGCGCTGCTCGGCGGCGCTGCGATCTTCCTCTACGTCGGGGCCGAGGTGGCGATCGGCACCCAGATGGCGCTGTTCCTCCATTCGGACGCGATCTGGGGCCGCACGGACGCGCCTTTCGCGGTGCCGCTGCTCGGCCACGTCATGGGCAGCGACGGCGTCTTCGGAGTCTCCGCCCAGGAGGCGCAGAAGGCGGTCTCGCTCTACTGGGGCGGCGCGATGGTCGGGCGCATCGTCGGCTCGGCGCTCCTCGCCCGTTTCCCTGCCCCCCGCCTGCTCGCTGCCTTCACCGCCGTGGCGGCGGCCATGTGCCTCTATGTGTTCGCCGTCGGCGGGGTCGCCGCCGGCTACGTCGCGCTGTCGATCGGCCTGTTCAATTCGATCATGTTCCCGGTCATCTTCACCCTGACGCTGGAGCGCAGCACCGCCAGCGACGAGGCGACGTCGGGCTTCCTGTGCTTCTCGATCGTCGGCGGCGCGGCGATCCCGCCGCTGGTCGGCCTCGTGTCGGACGCAACGAGCTACGTCGCCGCCTTCGTGGTGCCGGCAACCTGCTATGCTCTGCTGGCGGCCTTTGCGCTGGCGGCTGCGAAGGCGCGGGTGCGGTCGGACCGGTTCGAGGCGCCGGCCACCATCCACTAGCGGCTGATGCGAGCCGGGCCGGATGCGTTGGGTCGGTCTGAAGGCGGATTCGAGAATGCAAATGCGGCGAGTGCGACGAACAGCAGGATCGCGGCCAGCTGAACCAGGAAGATGAGCCAGAATTTCGCGGGTTCTTCGCGTCTGAACACCCACCCGCCCGGGAGCATGTGGACTCCCCCGACGAGGGCGGGGAGGAGGGTCGCCGCGCCGAGTCCCAGGAGGATGAGAATTCCTTCGGGCATCTACCTGGACCGTCCCGCCTTGGCCGGGATCGAGGGCCGAACTCCGGCGGCTACACGTCTCGACGATGACTTATTTGTACCCCGGCAGCGTGACGCTGTCAAGCGTTTTTATCCAGATAGGCATTTCCTATTTTTCGCCGCGAACCGCGGAAAATAGGATTCCGGCCGCGAAAGAATCCGCGCCGCAAATAATTTTCTACCCCCCGAATCGCGCCGCGAAGGCCGCTGCGGCGCCGAAAAGGCCGGGTTCGGGGTGGGTGATGAGCTTGACCGGCATCTCGTCCATCCGCCGCTCAAAGCGGCCCTTGGCGATGAAGCGGTCGCGAAAGCCGGATTGGGGCAGATGGTCCCTGAGGCGCAGGCCGAGGCCGCCGCCGATCACCACCGCCTCTGCGCCCTGCGCCAGCGCAATGTCGCCCGCCACCGCGCCGAGCGCGAGGCAGAAGCGGTCGAACGCGGCGGCGGCGAGGCTGTCCTCGCCCGACATCGCCGCCTGCCACAGCATCTTCTCGTCGCGGTGCTTGACCGGCTTATTTTCGATCCGCGCCAGCGCCTCGTAGAGGTTCCTCAGCCCCTGGCCCGACGCGACCCGCTCCACCGACACGCGCCGGAAGCTGCCGCGCAGATGCTGGAGGATGCGGTCCTCCAGCGAATCGACCGGCGCGAAATCGATATGGCCGCCCTCGGTCTCGATGACATGGTCGTGGCCGCCGCGGCGCAGCAATTGCGCGACGCCAAGGCCCGTGCCCGGCCCGACGATGCTGACGATCCCCTCTTCGGGCAAATCGCGCTGCGGTCCGCACAGATGGGCGAAGCAGGAGGCGGGAAGCTGGGAGACGGCATGCGCGACCGCGCCGAAATCGTTGACCAAAGTGAAGCGCTCGGCGCCCAGCGTCGCCGGGATCGAGGCGGGGCGGATCACCCAGGGATTGTTGGTGAGCTTCAAGACCTCGCCGGTCGGCGGCGCGGCGATGGCGATGGCGGCGGCGCGGGGCAGGGGGCGGCCGGTGCGCGCGCCGAATTCCTCCCAGGCGGTCTGCAGGCTGGCATGCTCGGCGGTCTTCAACGTGCACACGTCGCCGAGCGCCACGACGCGCGCGCCGGCGATCTCGGCCAGCGCGAAGCGGGCGTGGGTGCCGCCGATGTCGACCGCGACGATCTCGGTCGCCGCCGCGGCGGGGGCGGCTTCGCTGGCGGCGGGGCGGGTGTCGAGGCTCAGGTCCACATCATCCTCTCGAAGCTGGGCCAAGGCTTTAGCGGGCGGGTGCGCGGGGGAAAAGGGCGGCGGGGCCGTCGGCGGTGAAGCCGGTCAACGAAAGGCTCTCCCGCCGGATCCTGAGCCACAGGAAGAGGATCGCGCCATAGGCGGCGAGCCCCGCGGCAAGCGCGAGGCCGTCGCCGGCGAGTCCCGCCGCCAGCGGCCGCGCCGCCGCCGCCGCCGCGACTCCCGCGGCAGCCGCGACGAAGGGACCGGCATGATGGCTGTGCGGCACGTCGAACTGGAATCGCCCGCGCAGCACGACGCTGCGCCAGACGGCGCGAACGCCGTAGGCGGCGAGCACCGACAGCGCCGCCCCCGTCGCCCCCCAGCGCGGGATGAGCAGCAGCGCCGCCGCGACCCCGACCGCGATGCTGCCCAGCGTCAGCCACAGGCCGAGCCGCGGCTTGAGGTAAACGAACACCAGGTCGCCGATCGAGAAGGCCGCCTGCACCGTCTCCGCGGCGGCGAGGGCGAGGACCGGCCAATAGCCCGCTGCGAAGCCTCGCCCGAGAAAGCCGAGCAGCGCCCCGCCGGCGGCGTAGAGTGCGACGAGCAGCGGCAGCTGGATGACGAGGATCAGCCGCGTCGCCGAGGCCAGCGCCTCGCCCGATCCCTGCGATCCGCGCGCGGCCAGCGTCCGCGACACCAGCGGGATGAGCAGCCCGTCGAAGCTCTGGCGCACCTGCCGGATCGGCACCGCGATCTGCTTGGCCATCCCATAGACGCCGGCGTCCTGGACCCCGAGCAGCAGCCCGACCAGCCACAGGTCGACCCGCGTGTAGAGGGCGTTGAGGAGGTCCGTCGCCGTGTTCGAAGACGAGGCGCGCAGCGTCTCCCACAGCGCCCTTCGCTCGGGCCGCCACCTGGCGAGGGCGAAGCCGCCGAACGTCCGCCGCGCCCCAACCACCGCATAAGCGAGGGCGGCGAGCGTGCCGCACCAATAGCCGACGAGGAGGCCCTGCGCCTCGACCCCCGCCGCCCAGGCCGCCGCGGCGCCGAGCAGCAAAGCGTAGGGCTCGACGATCGAGCGGGCGAGCACCTCGAAGCGAATCGCGTGGCGCCAGCGCGTCGCGGCGAGGAACAGGTCGAGCAGCGACTGGCCCGCCACCATCGGCGCCAGTGCGAACAAGGCCGCCGCCGCGCCGCCCGGCAGCCACGTCTTCGGCAGCAGCGAAGCCGCCGCCATCATCCCTGCCGCGATGGCGAGGCTGGCGAGCGTCACCAGCAACGCCGCGTCGAGCAGCACGTGCGCCGCCGCGTGCGCCCCGCCCGCCTCGGCGTCGAGGCGCTGGAACAGCACCTTCTTCATGCCGAGGCTGCCGACGCTGACCGCGAGCTCCACCGCGGCGACCGCCAGCACATAGGCGCCGAACGGCACCGGCCCGAACAGCCGTCCCGCGACGAACAGGAAGAGCAGCCGCGCGGCGAGCCGGCCGCCGAAGCCGGCCGCGGTCGCCTGCGCGCCCTTCAGGATCATCCGACCCGCGTCCGCCGTCTTGCCGGTCTCGCTCGCCATCGCGCGCGGCCGTGCAACATTTCGCTTGTCTCCGCCAGCGGCGCGAGGGACGGGAGCGCCGTGGAGCGGGACCCAAGGCCTGTCGCGGCGATCTTCCGGTCGCCTTTGTTCAATGCGTCGGAGACGTTCGTCCAGACGCACGCCGCATCGCTGCGCCGCTACCGCCCGCTCGTCGTCGGCCTGGAAGCGAAAGGGGGCGTGTGGCCCGAGCTCGCCGACCGGCTGCTCGTCGCGAGCGCCGCCGAGGCGGCCGCCCTCCGCCTGCTCGGCATCGCCGCTCCGCTCGCGCGCCGGGTGGCGCCGGAGCGGCCGCGCCTCGTCCACGCCCATTTCGCGACCGACGGCCTCCTCGCTTTGCCGCTCGCCGAAGCGCTCGGCGTGCCGCTCGTCACCACCCTCCACGGCTTCGACGTCAGCCGCAGCCGCGGCGCTCTTCTCGCCTCCGGCCGCCTCTCCTGGATCCGCTATGCCCTCGCCGGCGCCCGGCTGCGGCGCGGCGGCGCGCTGTTCCTCGCCGTCTCGGACGCGATCCGCGCCAAGGCCCTCGCCGCGGGCTTCCCGCCCGAGCGGATCGTCACCCACCGCAACGGCGTCGACCTCACCCGCTTCGCCCGCCCGCCGGCGCCGGAGCCGGACCTGGTCCTCCATGTCGGCCGCCTCGTCGAGAAGAAGGGGACGGCCTTGCTCCTCGAGGCGATGGCCTCGGTCGAAGGCCGGCTGGTCGTGATCGGCGACGGCCCGCTGCGCGCCTCGCTCGAGAGGCAGGCGGCGGGCCTCGGCGAGCGCGTCCGCTTCCTCGGCAACCTGCCCCCCGCCGAGGTGGCGCATTGGATGGCCCGCGCCGCTTTGCTCGCGGTGCCGAGCGTCACCGCCCGCGACGGCGACAGCGAAGGCCTGCCGACGGTCGTCGCCGAAGCCGCAGCGGCGTCCCTGCCGGTCGTCGTCTCGGACCATAGCGGCCTCCCCGAAGCGGTGGTCGAGGGCGAGACCGGCTTCATCGTCCCCGAGGGCGACGCCGCCGCCCTCGCCCGGGCGCTGACCGACATGCTGGCCTTCCCGGATGTGCGAAGCCGCATGGCCGCCGCCGCCCGGTCCCTCGCCGAGGAGAAGTTCGACGCCGCGAAGCAGGCGGCGGCGCTGGAGCGGCTCTACGACCGGGTGACCGGATGCGCCTGATCTACCCCCTTTTGTGGTCGCGGCCCGGGCGGCAGGCGGACCGGGAGCAGGTCGTCAACACCGCCGGCGCCATGGCCCGCGCCGGCGCCGAGGTGACCCTCGTCCTTCCCCGCGGCGCCGGCGATCCCCTCGTCACCGCCGACGAGCTGCGCGCCTTCTTCTCCGTCACGGGCGACTTCCAGGTCGAGCAGCGCCGCACCCGCTGGGGCGGCGAGCAGGCGCTGCCGAGCACGCTCTGGCTCCGCCAGCTCGCCCGGGACCCCGCCACCCGCCGCCACCAAATCTTCTACTCGCGGATGCCCGTCGCCTTCGCCTTCGGCGGCGCGTCGCCGATCCCCTTCGCCGTCGAGCATTACCGGCCCTGGCCCGACAGCATCCCGCCGCTCCGCCCGCTGATCCGCCGCACGGCCCGCGCGCCGCATTGCCTCGGCTTCATCCTCCACTCGCGTTACGCAGCCGACAGCTTCGCCCGCGCCGGCGTCGCCGGGGACAAGCTCCTCGTCGCGCATAACGGCGCCGAGCCGTCCCGCATGCTCCCGCGCCTCGCGAAGGTCGAAGCCCGCGAAAGGCTCGGCCTGCCGCCGGACCGGCCGGTCGCCCTCTATGCCGGCCGGGTCAACGCCCGGAAGGGGCTCGACCGGATCCTCCTTCTCGCCGGGTCCCGCCCGGACGTCCTCTTCCTGCTGGTCGGCTCGGAAGGAGAGGGGCCGATCGAGCGCGCCGCCGCCCGCCTCCCGAACGTGCGCGCGGTACCCTGGCAGGACCCGGCGGGACTCGCGCCCTGGCTCTACGCCGCCGACATCCTCCTCATCCCGCCCTCGCGCGCGCCGCTCGAGCGCTTCGGCCAGACCGTGCTGCCGATGAAGACCTTCGCCTATCTCGCCGCCGGCCGCCCCATCCTCGCCCCCGTCGCCCCCGACACCGCCGACCTGCTGCGCTACGAGGAAAACGCCCTGCTCGTGCCGCCCGAGGACGAGGCCGCCGCCGCGGCGGCGCTCGACCGCCTCCTCGCCGATCCCGCTCTGGCCGAGCGGCTCGGCGCCAACGCCGCCGCCCTCGCCGAATCGCTGAGCTGGGACGCGCGCGCGCGGCGGATCCTGAGGTTCCTCGAAGCACGCCTAAGATAAACGGGGACAGTATACATTTTCCCCTTCCGCTTCGGCCGACCCGCACGACGAGCGAGAAAATGTATACTGTCCCCGTTTCTCAGCTGCCGAGGATAGAGCGGTTCGCCTCCAGCCCCGCGACGATCGCGCGATCGGCGCGGCGCTGCGCGGCGACCGACACGGCGAAGAGCAGGTTGAGCGGCGCGATCTCCCACAGGAAGAACCAGATCGGGTCCCCCGCCGCCATGCTCACCCCCAGCGCCACGGTGCGCAGATTGGGCCCGAGCAGGGTCTGGAGCCTGAGCGGCAGCCGCGACGCCTCGCGGCACACCCGCCGCGCGCGCGCTTCGCCGCCCGGCGTCCGCGAGGCCCTGGCGACCAGCGCGTCGATCCGCTCGTCCGCCGCTGCGCCCGCGCTTGCGACGGCGACGTAGAGGCGGGCGAGCGGCTCGAAGGCACGCGACACGAGCCCGCCCTTCAGGCTTGCGTCCCGCGCCGCATAGACCTGGCGCAGCCAGGGTACGCCGTAGCCGCGCCACAAATAGGTGCGCCGCTCGCCCTCGGCATGGTTGGACTGGAAGACGCGCGAGGCGCCGGCGAAGCTCGCCAGCGTCCAAGACCAGCCGCCCCAGCCGAGCCGATCGCCGAAGGCGGCGAGCAGCACGTAGAGGAAGATGTGGCCGAAATAGTCGCACAGGCCGTCGACCATCTCGCCGATCGGCGAGGTCCGCCCGGTCATCCGGGCGAGGTCCCCGTCCGCGCCGTCGAGCACGTGCCAGGCGGCGTGGGCGACGAAGCCCAAAGCCACCGACACCGGCCAGTCGAGCCGCGTGTAGAGCAGGGCCGCCGCGACGATCGCCAGCCCGCCCGCGACGGATACCATGTTCGGAGTCAGCGGCGTCGGCACGAGAAGCCGGGCAAGGCGTTGGGCGAGCGGATGAAAGATGCGTGCGTTCAGCCAGTCGTCCATCTCGGGCGGCCGTCCCGACCGCTTCGGCGGCGGCGACTGCCCCTTGCGCTTCGACCCGCCTGCCGCCATTTCGCCCGAATTCACCGCGAATATCCTCTCGTCTTCCCTCCCTCTGCGACGCTAATGGCCCTCCATGCAATGTGAAAAGCCCGCGTTCGGCCATGGCCGGCCCCTGCTCCTCTTCCGCGACGCGGCGTCGGCGGGACGGCCGATTGCCGGGCTGGCGGCAGCGGCGCGGGCGGCGACGATGCTGGTCGAGGAGGGCGCGCGCGAGATCTGGATCGCGCTCGAGCAAGGCGGGCAGCTCAGCGATGCGACGATCGCCGACCTGCGGCGCGCCTGCCCCGACACCGGCTTTCGCTACGGCGGCGGCGAGGGCGTGCCGGCCATACGCGGCGAGGAGATGGTGCCGCCCGGCAGCGACGTCGCCGCGACCCGCGCGGTGCTGCGCCAGACCGCCAAGGAGAGCGATGGCGTCGTCTCCAAATATCTCAACCGCCCGGTGTCGCGCGCCATCTCCGCGCTGCTGCTGCAGGTGCCCGGCTTCCGCCCGGTCCATGCGACGATCGGCACGGCGCTGATCGCCCTCGCCATGGGCTACGCGCTCCTCTTCGGCGGCCGCCACGGCCTCGTCTGGGGCGGCATCCTCTTCCACGCCGCCTCGGTCTTCGACGGCGTCGACGGCGAGGTGGCGCGCGCCACCTATCGCAGCAGCGCGCGCGGCGCCCTGCTCGACACGATCGTCGACATGATGACCAATTTCCTTTTCTACGTCGGCCTCACCGTCAGCCTCACCCGCCTCTACGGGCCGGGCCAGGCAATGATGGGCGGCTGGGCGGTGGCGGCGGGCCTCACCGGCATCGTGATCCTCGGCTGGCTCGCCCGCCAGCTCGGCGAGCCCGGCAATTTCGACCTGCTGAAGCGCTTCTACCGCGAGCGCTTCGCCGCCGGTTTCCCGCGCCGGGTCGTCGATGCGATCGTCACCATCACCAGCCGCGACTTCTTCGCCTTCGGATCGGCGCTGCTCATCGTCACCGGCCACCCGAAGGTCGTCACCCTCGGCCTCGCCCTCTTCGCCAGCCTGTGGGTGCTGCTGATCCTCGTCGCGCTCCCGCAGATGATGCGCGACGGCCAGCGGCCGGCGGTCGACCAGGGCCTGCCGCTGCGGTGAAGTGCCTCATCATCGCCGCCGGCCTCGGCTCCCGCCTGCGCGCCCTCGCGGCTTCCAAGCCCCTCGCCGAGGTGAACGGCACGCCCCTCATCGAGCATGTCGTCCGCGCCGCGCGCGGCGCCGGCCTCGGCGAATTCGTCGTCGTCACCGGCTACCAGGCGGAGGCGGTGGAAGGCCTCCTCGCGGAGATTGCGCCGCGCCTCGGCGTTTCGATCGAGACGGTGCGCAACCTGGAGTGGGAGCGCCCCAACGGCCTTTCGGTGCTCGCTGCCGCACCCAAGCTCGACGGCCCCTTTGCGCTGCTCATGTCGGACCATCTTTTCGACCCCGCCATCCTCGCTCGCCTCATCGAGGCGCACCGGCCCGAAACGGCGCTCACCCTCGGCGTCGACGAGGATGTCGCCAGCCCGACCCTCGACGTCGACGACGCGACCAAGGTCGTATTCGGCGAGGGCGGTCGCATCGCCGCGATCGGCAAGAGCCTCGAGCGCTACGACGCGGTCGACACGGGCATCTTCGTCGCCACCCCGGCCCTCTTCGACGCCATCGCCGAGGCGGTCGCGGCGGGCGGCCCGGGCTCGCTCTCCGAAGGGGTCCAGCGCCTCGCCGATCAGGGCCGCGCCTTCGCGGCGCCGATCGGCACGGGCTGGTGGATCGACGTCGACGACGCAGCCGCCCATGCCCGCGCCGAGGCGATGCTGCCGCCGGAGCCCGTCGCCTGAACTCGTCCGTGGCGGCTTGACCGCCGCGCGCCGCTTGCCGATACCCGCGCCTTCACAAGGAGGAACCGGACCGCATGTGGCTGCTCGACAAGATGCTTCGCAAGCTGATCAAGACGGGCGAGCTGATCGTCGTCGACCATGACGGGAAGGAATATCGCTACGGCAACCCCAGTCCCGGCCGCACCCCGGTCAAGGCGCGGCTGACCGACAAGGGCGCCGCCTTCCACATCGCGAAGGATCCGCGGGTCGGCGCCGGCGAGGCCTATATGGACGGCCGTCTGATCGTCGAGCAGGGCGACATACGCGATCTCGTCCTCCTCATCCGCGAGAACGCGCCGTGGGAGAAGCAGGGCGCGCTTTCGCCCAAGGGCCCGATCCGCAAGGGCATCGCCCACCTCGTCGGCAAGCTCGACCAGATCAACTGGAAGAGCCGCTCGCGCCGCAACGCCGAATATACCTACAACCTCACCCGCCGCCTCTACGAGCTGTTCCTCGACGAGGATCGCCAGTACACCTGCGCCTATTACACCGACACGTCGAACAGCCTCGAGCGCGCCCAGCTCGACAAGAAGGCGCACATCGCCGCCAAGCTCAACCTCAAGCCCGGCATGAAGGTGCTCGACATCGGCTGCGGCTGGGGCGGATGGGCGCTCTACCTCCACCGCCATTACGACGTCGACGTATTGGGCGTCGCGCTCGCGCCCGACCAGATCGCCTTCTGCAAGGAGCGCGCCGAGGCCGAGGGCGTCGCCGACCGCGTCAAGTTCGAGCTGATGGACTATCGCGACGTCACCGGTCAGTTCGACCGCATCACCAGCGTCGGCCTCATCGAGCATCTCGGCACGCCGCATTATCCGGGCTTCTTCGCGCACATGCACCGGCTGCTGAAGCCGGACGGCGTCATGTTCTCGCATTGCTGCGGCCGCATGGGCCCTCCCGGCACCACCGACAAATGGACGCGCAAGTACATCTTCCCGGGCGGCTACATCCCCGCTTTGTCGGAGCTCGTCGCCGAGGCGGAGAAGCACCGGCTTGCGGTGATGGATGTCGAGGCGCTGCGCTTCCATTATTCGCACACGCTCGAGGAATGGTACCGCCGCACCAACGCCGCCAGGGACGAGATCGTCGCCCTCTACGACGAGCGTTTCTTCCGCATGTGGCAATTCTACCTGGTCGGCGCCGAGGCGGCCTTCCGCTACGGCGCGATGGTCAACTGGCAGATCCAGTACGTCCGCCGCCGCGACGCCATCCCGATGACCCGCGACTACATGTTCGAAGAGGAACGCCGCCTCCGCGCCCTCGACGAGGAGCCGCAATGGCATCTGGCGGCGGAATAGGCTCACTCGTCATCCGGAACCACAGGCGGTCACCCCGGACTTGATCCGGGGTCCACCTTCTCTTTTCAGTGGCCCGGTTCAGAAGGTGGATGCCGGATCAAGTCCGGCATGACGGGGTGCGGCAGGCGCAGTTCAATCCTCGAACGGCTCGACCGTCGTGCGCCGCCCGAGCAGGAAGGCTTCCGCGCAGAGCCGGAGCGGCGCGACGTCGACATGGCTCTTTTGGGCATCGAGCAATTCGGCGAACTCGCGGTAGATGTCGGGATATTCGCCGAGGCCCTGCGACGCGACGGCCTTGCCGTCGACACTCAGCTTGGAGCCGCCCTCCGAAAGGAGGATCGTGTCGCCGTCGCTGGTGCGCACCTCGATGTCCCAGGCCTCTCCGCCCGAATGGCGCCAGTCGAACTCCGCCGCGATGTCGCCGGTCGCGACGCTGCCGGACAAAGCGAGGCGGGCGGCGATCGGCGACTGCTTGTTGCCGGGGTAGAGGAGCTCCGCTTCCTTCAGCCACAAGGTGCCGGGGAAGATGCGGGTGGCGATCGAGAAGGCGTTGATGCCGGGGTCGAACACGCCGAAGCCGCCCGGCTCCCAGATCCACCCCTGGCCGGGATGCCATTTGCGCACGTCCTCCCGCCAGGTGATGCGCATCGTCGCGACGCTCTTGCCCTTCAGCGCCTCCGCGGCGGCGGTCACCGCCGGATTGTGCTGGGCGTGCCAGGTGGTGAAGAGGGTGAGGGCCTTCGCCTCCGCCAGTTTCGCAAGCTCCTCCACCTCGCCGAGCGTCACGCCGGGCGGCTTCTCGAGGAGGCAGGGAAGGCCCGCCTCGAGGCAGTCGCGGGCGATGGCGTAGCGGACGGAGGGCGGCGTGCAGATCGAGATCGCGCCGAGATCCTTCACCTCGCGCAGCATGTCGGTGTGGCTGGCGAAGCAGGGGACGCCCGGGTGGCCGTTGCCGCTCCGGCTGACGGTCGCCGCCAGCGCGAAATGCGGATTCCCCTCGATCGACGGGACGTGCTGGTCCTGCGCGATCTTGCCGTAGCCGACGATCCCGACCTTGATGGGCCCGACCCTAGTCGCCATTCCTGAGCTCCGTGACGTACGCCCGCGCCCGCATCCCGGTCTCCTCGGGCGAGCGGCCGGGCTTGTAGACGCCCGACCCGAGCCCGAACCCGTCGGCGCCCGCTTCGATCCATGCCCGCATTCCGTCGGGCTTCACGCCGCCGACGACGAGGATCGGCACGTCCCGGGGGATCACCGCCCGCTGCGCCTTGAGCACCGTCGGCGTCGCCGACTCGGCCGGAAACAGCTTGAGCCCCGTCGCCCCCGCCTTGATCGCCGCAAAGGCTTCGGACGGCGTGAAATAGCCGGGGGTCGAGACCATGCCCGCCGCGGCGGTGGCGGCGATCACCTCGGGATCGGTGCTCGGCGAGACGATGATGCGGCCGCCGACGTCCTTCACCGCGGCGACATGCGCCGGCTCCAGCACCGTGCCGGCTCCGACCAGGGCGCGGTCGCCCATTCGCGCGGCGAGGCGGCGGATGCTCTCGAAGGGATCGGGCGAATTCAACGGCACCTCGATGATCCGGATGCCTGCCTCCCAGATCGCCTCGCCGATCGCCTCGACCTCGTCGGGCGTGACGCCGCGGATGATCGCGACCAGCGGGCATTCGGCGAGCCGCGCCTTCAGTTCCTCGGTTGGGGTCATGTGAGAAGCTCCGCCAGGTGACGCGCGCCGCACAGAAAGGCCGCGTCGCCCTCCAGCTCCTTAGCTTCCCGCCCCGCCGCCGCAAGCGCCGCGGCGTAGAGGCGGGCGAGGTCCGGCCGGCCCATGACGTAGACCGGGCCGTCTCCCGCCGCGTCGGCGAGGCCGGAGCGGACGTCGGTGCCGATAAGCAATCCGCTCGTGTAGGAAGCGGCGTCCTCGCGCCGCGCCTTGCCGAGCAGCACCCGCGCGCGCACCGAGAACAACTCGCCCGTCAGCGGCCGGCCGGCGAGCCCCGCCTTCACGCCGGCTTCGAAGGCGGCACCGGGCGCAACCTCGCCGCCGAGCATGTCGGAGAGGATGCTGTGCTTGCTCAGCAGGCTGAACATCTCCCCGGTCATCACCGTCCGGAATGCGGCGATTCGCCCGTCCGCGATCCGCACCCACTTGTTGTGCGTGCCGGGATGGCAGACGGTCGCTTCCGCCGGCACCAGCCCTTCGGCGAAGGCGCCGAGCAGCTGCACCTCCTCGCCGCGCATCACGTCCGCCGCATCGCCGGCGGAGAAGCTGACCCCGGGCACGATCGCCACCCGCTCCGGCTCGACCCACTTGAGGCTGGCGGCGAGCTCCGGCAGGCCGGCGGGGCAGGGGACGTAGGGCGCCTCCTCCCAGCCGCGGTTGGAGCCGACCATCCCCGCCATCAGCATGGGCCGGTCGCCGAGCCGCGCGCGTATCTCGTCGACCGCGGCCGGAAATCCGCCGGCGGGGACGGAGAGGATGCCCTTGCCGTCCTCCAGCTGGTCCTCGACCTTGCCGCCCCCGCCGATGCGGTAGGCGCGGCGGTTGGTCGTTCCCCAGTCTACGGCGATGAAACTCTCTGCCCAGCCCATGTCGATCCCAACGCGCTAGAGCGGCGGCATTTCCAGCAGCCCCTGCACGACGGCGAGGGCGTTGCCGGCGTCGGTCATCTGCTCCGGGGTGATCGGCCGGTCGAGCAGCATCCTCAGCGCCTGGCCGATCTGGTCGAGGTCGATCGCGCCGCGGGCGTGGAGCTGGGCCAGCGCCATCGTCACCAAAGTGAGGGCGGTGCCGCCCGACGAGCCTTCCATCACCTTCGCGCTCCTCCTTCGTACCGGCCCCTTAGCCCATCGCCCGGGGCGGGATGCAACTTTCCGCCGCCGCCGGCCTTTAATGCCGCACAGGGGAATGCGAAGGCTGGCGCAGCCGCGCCGCCGCCGCTAGCCATTTCGCCAGCAGAAGCGAGGGGAGGACCCCATAGCCAATTTCATGTTCGCGACCGGGATCGAGAATTCGATTCCCACGGTCAACGGCGGCCGCACCCGGGTCGACGAGATGGAGGTGTGCGGCCATTACCGCCACTGGCGTGCGGACCTCGACTGCGTCGAGGAGATCGGCATCCAGTATCTGCGCTACGGGCCGCCGCTGCACCGCACCCTGCTCGGGCCGCGCAAGTATGATTGGGAATTCTCCGACCTCGTCTTCCCGGAGATGAAGCGGCGCAACATCACGCCGATCGTCGACCTCTGCCATTTCGGCGTGCCGGACTGGATCGGCAATTTCCAGAACCCGGACTTCCCGCAGCTCTTCGCCACCTACGCCGGCGCGTTTGCCGAACGCTATCCGTGGGTGCAGCTCTACACGCCCGTGAACGAGATGTTCATCTGCGCCGTCTTCTCCGCGAAATACGGCTGGTGGAACGAGCAGGCGACCGACGACAAATCGTTCGTCACGGCCTTGAAGCACATCGTCAAGGCGAACGTGCTCGCCATGATCGAGATCCTGAAGCGCCGGCCGGACGCCATCTTCATCCAGTCGGAAAGCTCGGAATATTTCCACGCCGACAGCCCGGCGGCGATCGGCCGCGCCGAGATATTGAACTCGATGCGCTTTCTGCCGCTGGACCTCAATTACGGCATCCGCATCGGCTCGGAGATGTACGAGTATCTGATGGACAACGGGATGACGCGGGAGGAATACCATTTCTTCCTCGAGCATCGCCTCAAGCAGCACTGCATCCTGGGCAACGATTATTACATGACCAACGAGCACCGCGTGTTCGCCGATGGCCATACCGAGGCGTCCGGCGAGGTGTTCGGCTACAGCGAGATCACCCGCCAATATTACAACCGCTACCGCCTGCCGGTGATGCACACCGAAACGAACATGAAGGAAGGCAATACGGGCCAAGAAGCGGTGCAGTGGCTGTGGAAGGAATGGGCCAACGTGCTGCGCATCCGCAACGTCGGCATCCCGACCGTCGGCTTCACCTGGTATTCGCTGACCGACCAGGTCGATTGGGACACCGCGCTTCGCGAGCAGAACGGCAACGTCAATCCGCTGGGCCTCTTCGACCTCGATCGCAACATCAGGAACGTCGGCCGCGCCTACAAGAAATTGATCGCCGACTGGAAGGACGTGCTGCCTGCGTCGAGCCTCTGCCTCACCGTGCCGATCGTCCCGCCCCAGCATGCCGAGCGGCTCTACGTGCACGAGCAGCAGGCGGACGCGTCGCGCCGCCTCAGGGACTTCGTCACCGAGGAATCGCAGCCGGAGGGCACGATATGAAGATCGCCCGGATCGAGACCTTCACCGTCGCGCCGCGCTGGCTGTTCGTGCGGGTCGAGAGCGACGAGGGTGCGGTCGGCTGGGGCGAGGCGAGCCTCGAAGGCTGGGCCGAGGCGGTCGACGGCGCGTTCGAGGCGCTGAAGGACCGCTTCCTCGGCCACGACCCCTTCCGCATCGAGGACATCTGGCAAGTCGGCTATCGCGGCGGCTTTTATCGGGGCGGGCCGGTGATGATGTCGGCGATCGCCGGCCTCGACCAGGCTTTGTGGGACCTCAAGGGCAAGGCGCTCGGGCTCCCCGCCTACGAGATGCTCGGCGGCCGCGTGCGCGACCGCATCCGCGCTTATGCGTGGATCGGCGGCGACCGGCCGCACGAGATCGGCGAGGCCGCCCGCGCCCGCAAGGGCCAGGGTTTCAGCGCCGTCAAGATGAACGCCACCGCCGAGCTCGACTGGATCGGCACGCCCAGATTGTTCGACGAGGTCATCCAGCGCGTCCAGGCCGCCCAGGCGGAAGGGATGGACGTCGGCCTCGACTTCCACGGCCGCGTCCATCGCCCGATGGCCAAGCGGCTCGCCAAGGTGCTGGAGCCGCTTGGCCTCCTCTTCATCGAGGAGCCTTTGCTCTCCGAGAATCACGAGGGCCTCACCCAGATCGCCCACCTCACCGCGACGCCGATCGCGCTCGGCGAGCGGCTCTTCTCGCGCTGGGACTTCAAGCCCTTCTTCGAAAGCGGCGCGGTCGACATCGTCCAGCCGGACCTGAGCCACGCCGGCGGCCTCACCGAATGCCGCAAGATCGCCGCCATGGCCGAAGCCTATGACGTCGCCGTCGCGCCGCACTGCCCGTTGGGCCCGCTCGCCCTCGCCGCCTGCGTCCAGCTCGCCGCCTGCGCGCCCAACGTCGCGATCCAGGAGATGAGCCTCGGCATCCACTACAATGTCGGCGCCGACCTCTACACCTACATGATGGACAAGACCCCGCTCACCGCCATCGACGGCTACCTGCCGATCCCTGCCGGCCCCGGCCTCGGCATCGAGATCGACGAGGACAAGGTCCGCGAGTCGGCGAAGGAAGCGCACCGCTGGCGCAACCCCGTCTGGCGCCAGCACGACGGCAGCTTCGCGGAATGGTAAGGCGGCGCGGCCCAGGCAGCGCCGTGCGAGAAGAGCGGTGTTGACCATCCTGGGCCTGATCGGCGGGACGATCCTGCTGCTGGTCCTGACCCTGCTCTGGGACAAGCTGGTCTTCGCGAGGGTGCGCGGCGATCCCCTCGTCCGGAAGCTCGCCGCCGTCGTCGCCGCTTGGCTCTCGTGCAGCCTGCTGCTGGCATGGGGCGTCCACGCCACGGGGGAGTCGCTCGCCTCGTCCGCGTTCGTCGGGCTCGTCGCCTTCCTGCTCCCGGCGCTCGTGGTGGGGGTGCTGGGCTATCGCCAGGGGAAGGCGCTGCGAGCCCGCCCCCGGGCGGACGTAGCTACGATTTTCGAGTGAAGCCTGTCTCCCATGCGTAGAGAGGCGGCCGTGTCCGGTCGCCTCTCCGGCATCGGTGCCGTTGAGCCTGTCCTCCCGCGGGAGCGGGAGCAGGTCAGCTCAGGCGACGATGCGCAGCCTGCGCGCCATCGGCTGCTGCGGGACAGGGCAGAAGCCCAATTCGTCCTGCAGCCGGCTCAGCTCGCGCTCGCGCGACTGGCGGTAGGCGTCGGCGTAGCGCGCATCGACGGCGGCCTCTTCCTCGGTCTGCTCGCGCAGGAAGCTGACGCAGATGTGGCGGCCGAAAATATCGTCCCCGCGCATCCGCACCTCGGGCGCGGCGTGGGCGGGCAGGCCGTCCCGCACTTCCTGCAGCCGCGCGATCAGGTCGTCGAGCGAGCCGCAGTCCTTCACTTCGATAAAATCTTTGACCAACCTACTCATTACACTAACCCCTCCCGGTACTCCCCGGGGCGAACCTAGCCAGCCCGAGTCGCCGGGCAAGCCCATTTATGTGATTTATCCACAGATGAGTTTCGGCAGCCTGAACGAGGCTTTAGGAGCCGGTTCACCGATGACGGATGAAGCGCACCCCCCGATTACGCGCGGCAAGCTGTCGCTCGTGCTCCGCCCGGAGCTCGGCGGCAGCGTCGCGCGCTTCGACTACGATGCCGGCGTGCGTCGGAAAATCCCGATATTTCGTAGCGTTATGCCAGGAGAGGGCGCGATCCTGGACCAAGCCTGCTTCCCCCTCGTACCCTTCGTGAACCGCATCCGGGGCGGCGCCTTCCGCTTCCGCGGCCGCGAGATCTGCCTCGCGCCGAACCTCGCAGGCGACCCAAATCCGCTCCACGGCACCGGCTGGCTTGCGCCGTGGGATGTGGAAAAGCCGAGCGATTTCGAGCGTGTGTTGCGCTTTCGCCACGCCGCGGGCGAGTGGCCGTGGGACTTTCATGCTGCGCAGCATTTTGCGCTCGACGCGAACGGCCTCGCCGTGACGCTGACCTGCACGAACGCGAGCGACGCGCCGATGCCGTGCGGGCTCGGCCTGCATCCTTACTTCCCGTGCACGGCCGACACGAAGCTCGAGACGGACGTCGCCACCGCCTGGACGGTCGACGAAGACACGCTGCCGGTGGACGAGGTGCCGGCCGAGGGACGCTACGCCCTGCGCGCCCGCAATATCTGCGGCGCGGGCCTCGACAACGGCTTCGGCGGCTGGTCCGGCACCGCCCGTCTCGGCGATCCGGCATGGCCGTTCACGGTGACGCTCACCTCGGCGGAAGCCCGCTTCCTCCACGTCTACGCCCCCGCGGCGGGCGGCTTCGTCGCGCTCGAGCCGGTCACCCACGCCAACGCCGCGCTCAATCGGCCCGAGGAAGAATGGGACGCTTTGGGCCTGCGGGTGCTCGCCCCGGGCGAGACCCTGACGCTGTCGATGCGCGTCGACGTGGCACCCCGCTAGCTCTCCTCCTCCCTGGAAGGGAGGGGCCGGGGGTGGGTAGACGAGCGCAGCGAGACTTCTTCCGACGCGGAGTCTAGGCCGCCTGCGGCGGACCCACCCCTAACCCCTCCCTTGCAGGGAGGGGGATCTTCAGTAAGCCGGCTTGAGCAGCCCCTCGATGACGTGGTGCTGGATCACCGGCTCCAGGTCGTCGGCGATCCGGCAGGTGAGGTGGTCGCGCACCCGCGGCGGCAGCGCATCATGATAGGCGTGCGTCACCTGCAGGTCGTGATGCCCGGCATTAGTCGCGTCGGGCGCGTCGACGCCGACCACCAGCACCGGCCGCGCCTCGTTCGAGCGGTTCGCCGTGCCGCGGTGGATGGTGAGCGCCGAGCGCGCCGAAATGTCGCCCGCCTGCGGCAGCTTCTGCTGCGCCCGGGCGGCGTAGCGCGGCCAGCGCTCCTTCGGCGGGAACATGTCGCCCGGACAGTCGGACAGATCGTCCCACTGGGTTCCCGGCGCGATCTCGAACGGGCCGTGCTCCGGCTTCGTGTCGACGCAGGTCAGATTGAAGGCGAGCGAGTTGAGGCGCCGTCCCTTCATCGTCGCCTCCGGCGCCTTGAAGTCGCGGTGCCAGGGCTGGTCGGCCGCGCCGGGGAAGGGGATGTCGAAGCCGATCTCGACGATCCGATAGTCCGGCCCCAGCACCGCCTCGCACACGGCGACGAACCACGGATGGGTCGCGATGTCGACGAATCCCGAGATCCGCTCCGGCTGCACCTCGACATACCAGCGCTCCGGCCCGCGCGGCAGCGCCCCGCCCGGCACCCGCATCGCCGCCTCGAACAGCGCCATCACGTCGGTCCGCATCCGTTCGACCCAGGCGCGCGGGAATGCGCCCTGCAGCGCGATGATCCCGTCGCCGTAGAGGCCGCGCAGGATGTCGGCCGGTTCATAGGTCTGTTCGTCCGCCCGCACTGCCGTCGCCATCGTGACTCGCCCCGCTCCCGAGCATCCGAGGCTAAGGCCTTCGCGGCGGCGACGCGAGGGGCGGCGCAACGGCTCGTCGCAACCCGAAGCACTGCGGGGGCGTTCGCTCCCGCGTGCGCATCGCCACCTTCAATGTGAACGGCGTCAACGGCCGGCTCCCGATCCTGCTCGAATGGCTGGAAGTGGCGCGGCCGGACGTCGTCTGCCTGCAGGAGCTGAAGGCGCCGAAGGACAAGTTCCCTGCCGCTGCGATCGAGAAGGCCGGCTACGGCGCGATCTGGCAGGGCCAGCCGCGCTGGAACGGCGTCGCCATCCTCGCCCGCGGCTGCGAGCCCGTCGAAACCCATCGCGGCCTTCCCGGCGATCCCGCCGACGAGCAGGCGCGCTACATCGAGGCGGCAATCTCAGGCATCCTCGTCGGCTGCCTCTACGCGCCGAACGGCAATCCGATCGGCACCCCGAAATTCGCCTACAAGCTCGCCTGGAACGAGCGCTTCCTCGCGCACGCGAAGATGCTGCACGGCCTCGGCGAGCCGGTGGTGCTCGCGGGCGATTACAACATCATGCCCACCGACCTTGACGTCTACAAGCCGGAGCGGTGGCTCGACGATGCCCTGTTCCAGCCGGAGCCGCGCGCGCAATATGCCCGCCTCCTCGGCCAGGGCTGGACCGATGCGCTCCGCCATCTCCACCCGAACGAGCGCATCTTCACCTTCTGGGACTATTGGCGCAACGCCTTCGCCCGCAATGCCGGCATCCGCATCGACCACCTCCTGCTCAACCCGCCGGCCGCCGCCCGGCTGAGCTCCGCCGGCGTCGACACCGAAGTCCGCGCCAAGGAGGGGACCAGCGATCACGCGCCGACGTGGATCGTTATGAAAGAGGGTTAAAGCGTCGGTAGGATTTACACTCGGCCCCCGTCTAAATCCTTGGAACGGCGGTTTTCCGCCACTGGCCCGGTCCTTGCTGCGTGCGGGCCATGTCAAAGAAGCTGGCAAGGCTCTTCCTGATCAAGTCGCGGCTCGAAGCCTGGGCGGTGATCTACGCCCTCGCCGTCGGCGCCTGCACCCGCGGCCTCCACTATCGCGAAGCCTATCCGGGCTTTGCCGGCTGGCTCCTCTTCGCCGCCTGCACCGTCGCCGTGTTCATGGCCGGCGCCAAGATCCTCGACGCGACCCGCCCGCCGGCGGTGCGCCGCGCCAGCTTGCGGCGGGTGCTGCAGCGGGCGCGGACGGCCTGAACCCCCGTTGCCCCGGCGAGGGAAGAACGCCGAGCCTTTCACCCGCCGCGTCCGTCACCCTGAACCTGGTTCACGGTCCAGCTGGTCGCCCGCTCTGCCGGTGGACGTCTGGATTCTGAAACACGTTCGCCATGGCGGGGATTGCAGGGCTCGACAGTAGATTCTCCCGTCTGGCTCGCCTGACCTGTGCGGGCTCGGCATTTCTCCCAACCGTTGGTGGCATTTCCCAACGCCGCGCCGGCATGGCTCCCGCCCCAGCGACCCCACTTTCCCCGAAACCGGCAGTTTTCCGCCATTTCCTCAACTTGGCACGGGCCTTGTTAGTCCTCCTGCGAACCGCCGCGATGGCGGGGGGAATTGAGGAGTTGGGACATGTTCAAGCACAGCATCAGGGAAATGATGGTGGCGGCGGTGGCCGCGATCGTCCTGACCTCGACCGCCGTCGGCGCCGCCGTCGGTCCGGCCCGCGCCGTCGAGACGGCTCCCGCCGCCTCGCTGGTCGCGTGACCCGCAAGCGGAGAGGCACGATGGGCGAAGCCATCCACGTGACGCGCGATGCGCTGAAGCCGATGGCGCCGCCGCGGCCGTCCTTCTCGCCGCTGCCGCCCCCTGCGCCCGAGGCGCCGCGGGCGCCGCGCGCGCCGCGTCCCCAATTCTCGATCTCGGAGCTGATCCCGATGAGCATCTTCTCGCGGACCCGCGACATCGTCGCCGCCAACATGGCCGAGCTGCTCGACCGCGCCGAGGACCCGGCCAAGATGATCCGCATGATCGTCATGGAGATGGAGGAGACCCTGGTCGAGGTCCGCGCCGGCACCGCCCGCACGATCGCCGACCAGAAGGAGATGCGCTACCAGATCGGCCGGCTCGAGCGGATCCAGTCCTCCTGGCTGGAGAAGGCGGAGCTGGCGCTCGCCAAGGGCCGCGAGGACCTCGCCAAGGGCGCGCTCGCCGAGAAGCAGAAGGCCGCCGACATGGCGGAGGGCCTGAAGGCCGAGATCGAGCTGCGCGACGAGGAACTGCGGGCCTCCGAGGCCGACATTTCCCGCCTCCAGGGCAAGCTGCGCGAGGCGCGCACCCGCCAGGCGGCGATCCAGGCCCGCCTGCAGAGCGCCAACCAGCGGGCCCGGCTGCGCGAGATGCATTCCGGCCCGAAGGTCGAGGACGCCTTCTCCCGCTTCGCCCTGCTCGACCGGCGCGTCGACGAGGCCGAGGCGCGGGCCGAGGCGCTCGCGCTCGGCGCGCCGCCGATGACGCTCGAGGAGGAGATTGCCGAGCTCCGCAACGCCGACAAGGTCGATGCCGAGCTCGAGGCGCTCAAGGCGCGGCTCGCCGATCGGAAGGACGGCTGAGCGATGGAGGACCTCGACAAGATTCTGATCGTCCTCGGCATCGTCGGCATGGCCCTGATCGGCCTGCCCTGGCTGATCTTCCACTACATCACGCGCTGGAAGACGGCCGCGACGCTGACCAACGCCGACGAGCGCATGCTGGAGGAGATGTACGAGATCGCCCGCCGCATGGACGATCGGCTCCGTACCGTCGAGCGCATCGTCGCCGAGGACAATCCCGGATGGCGCGAGATCGCCCACGATGCCGCGCCCACCATCATCCGCAATACGGACAACGAGACGCTGAGGAGGATCAAATGAGGAAGCGCTTCACGCTGGACAAGGCGAACGGCAAGCTGCTGGGGGTCTGCGCGGGCTTTGCCCGCATGACGGGATGGGACGTGACGATCGTCCGCGTCGCGATGGTGGTCGCCGCGCTGATCGTCCACCCGCTGGTCATCGTCTATTTCGTCGCCGGTCTGGTTGCCGCGAAGGGCGAGCCTGCCGCGACCCGTCCAAACGACGAGGCGCCGACGCCGCGGGCTCGCATGTCGACCTACGACATGAAGCGCACCTTGGGCGATTACGACCGCCGCCTCGCCGAGATCGACAGCTGCCTCGCCAGCGCCAATTCGCCGCTCGCCCGCGAGATCGAGCAGCTGCGCTGATACGCAACGCGAAACGCAAGGAACGGGAGGAAAGACATGACCGAACAGCTGACCATGCTGGCCGTCGCCGGCTCCGCGCTCGGCGGGATCGGCATCCTGACCGCGGCGACTCTCAAGGGCTGGCAGGGCTGGCTCGAGCTCAAGCGGATGGAGCTGAACGGCCGCCAGGCGGGCGAATCGCGCGGGCCGATGGCGGACCGCATCGAGATGGCGGACCTCAAGGAGCGCATCCGCAAGCTCGAATCGATCGCCGCCTGCGTCGATTTGTAACGACCGCCCTCATAGCTCCCCTCCCTGCAAGGGAGGGGCTGGGGGTGGGTCGCGAGCGAAGCGAGCGTTCCTACTACGGGCCGGCCCGCCTGCGGCGGACCCACCCCCGACCCCTCGCTTCGAGGGCGGGGAGAATGGAGCGGGGGGAGAGCCTCGGCGGGTCAGCTCCCGCCAAGGCTTTTCTTTTCCACGGCCCCGCCGGGCGCGACGTGCCAGATGTCGCCATAGGCCGTGTCCGGGATCGGCTCCGGCTTGGCGCCGCCGAGGGCCGCGACGATCTCGGGCACCGTGTTCGAATGACCGACGACGAGCACCGGCCCGGCCTCCTGGCGAACGCGGGCGACCAGGCCGGCGACGTCGACGGGAGCATATTCCTTGGGCACCAGGTGGAGCTTGGCCGCCAGCGGCGCCGCGGTCTCGCGCGCCCGGCGGGTGGCGCTGACGTAGATGGCGCGCGGCGGCGCCTTGGCGAACCAGGCGGCCAGCCGTTCGGCACTGCGCTGCCCCTCCGCGCTCAGCGCCGGATCGTCGCCATTTCCCTTCTGCAGGTGGCGCATGACGTAGACATCGGGCGCGGCGGGCGGTGGCGCGGCGAAGGCGGCGCAGGCGGCGAGCGCGAGGAACGGCAAGGCGAGACGGCGCAGCAAGGTCATGGCAAATCCCCTTCGCCTCGCTAGCTCCCGCAGATCGGGAGCGACCGCAAGCCCCGTTCGGCGGCTAGCCCGCCGCCCGGAAGCGGGGGGAGGGCTCGGGCGGCCCCCTGCGGATCGGAACGTGGACCGGGCCGCCGGTGCCGCAATAGACCCCCTCCTCGTCGTCGGCGTAAAGGATGCCGCCATTGCCGAGCGAGCCGAAATCCTCGTTGGCGGCCTCCATCACCGACTGGCTTAACGTCGCGATCAGGCCGTCGAGCGACTTTTCCGAGCGCCTCGGCCCCGCGGCGGCGCGGGCCGCAACGAGCGCGTTGAGCGCGCGCAACTGTCCCAGCCCCATCGCCGTCCAGGGCGGGATCGGCTTGATGCCATGTTGCGTCAAGATGACGCCGCCGGCGTCGCCGCCGCCGAACAATATCACGTAGGCCATTACGGACCCTCCCATTTCAGGGTGGGCAGGTCACCACTTTGTTCCATTTTGCCAAAACCACGGTTGCTTCCCCAAGCGAGTCGGTTCGTACAGCAACGCGACTTGCCGGAAAAGGTTCGCGATGGTTTTTTCTTTGCCGCTGCCGTGGCGGAGCCGCGGGCCGACGGCGCGGGCGGCGGGAACCCCTTTTCCTCACCCGCGTCCTCCTCTACGGGCGGGCGCAACCCTGCGCGCGACGCGAACACGAAGGTGAGGATGACCGACGCACCCGAGCGCCCGAACCGGCCGGCCCTCTCGCTCCACGTACCCGAGCCGGCGGCCCGCCCGGGAGACGAGATCGACTTTTCCTATCTCGACATCCCGGCCGCCGGCGCGGTGCGCCGGCCGGACCCGCACGTTCCCGCGTCCGAGACGCACGACCTCGTTACCAGCCTGGTGCGGGTGCTCGACGAGGAGGGGAAAGCGGTCGGCCCCTGGGACCCGAAGCTCGACGCCGAGACGCTGCGCCGCATCCTTCGCGACATGCTGCTGGTGCGCGTCTACGACGATCGCATGTACCGCGCCCAGCGGCAGGGCAAGACCAGCTTCTACATGAAGTCGACCGGAGAGGAGGCGGTGGCGGTCGCCGCAACCCACGCCCTCGCCCGCGACGACATGACCTTCCCGACCTATCGCCAGCAGGGCATCCTCATCGCGCGCGACTATCCGCTCGTCTCGATGATGTGCCAGGTCTATTCGAACCGGGGCGATCCGCTCAAAGGCCGCCAGCTGCCGATCATGTACGCGACCAGGGAGGCGGGCTTCTTCACCATCTCCGGCAACCTCGCCACCCAATATCCGCAGGCGGTGGGCTGGGCGATGGCGTCGGCGATCGCCGGCGACAGCCGCATCGCCTCCGCCTACATAGGCGACGGCTCGACCGCCGAGGGCGACTTCCACGCCGCCTGCACCTTCGCCGGCGTCTATCGCGCGCCGGTCATCCTCAACGTCGTCAACAACCAGTGGGCGATCTCGACCTTCTCCGGCATCGCCGGCGGTGAGCTCACCACCTTCGCCGCCCGCGCCGTCGGCTACGGCATCGCCGGCCTCAGGGTCGACGGCAACGACGCGCTCGCCGTCTACGCCGCCACCCGCTGGGCCGCTGATCGCGCCCGCGCCAATCTCGGGCCGACCCTCATCGAGCTCTTCACCTACCGGGTCGAAGGCCATTCCACCTCCGACGACCCCAGCGTCTACCGTCCCCAGAATGCAGGCGCCGCCTGGCCGCTCGGCGACCCGATCGAGCGCCTCCGCCGCCACCTCGTCACGCTGGGCGAGTGGGACGACGAACGCCACCAGGCGCTCCTCGACCAGCTTGGCGAGGAAGTCCGCGCCGCGCAGAAGGAGGCGGAGAAGCTCGGCACGCTCCAGTCCGGGCCCTTCGACGACATCGCGACCATGTTCGAGGAAGTGTTCGAGGAGCTCCCCTGGCACCTTAAGGAACAGCAGGCCCAGGCGCTCGCCGAGGCGGAGGCGAAGCGCCGATGAGCGTCATGAACATGATCCAGGCGCTCAATTCGGCGCACAAGGTGATGATGGAGCGCGATCCGACCACGGTCGTGCTCGGCGAGGACGTCGGCTATTTCGGCGGCGTCTTCCGCGTCACCGAGGGCCTCCAGAAGGCGTTCGGCAAGAGCCGCGCCTTCGACGCGCCGATCAGCGAGACCGGCATCGTCGCCGTCGCCATCGGCATGGCCGCCTATGGCCTGAAGCCGATCGCCGAGATCCAGTTCGCCGACTATATTTATCCCGGCTTCGACCAGATCGTCTCGGAAGCCGCCCGCATGCGCTACCGCTCGGCCGGCGAATGGACGCTGCCGATGGTCATCCGCTCGCCCTATGGCGGCGGCATCTTCGGCGGCCAGACCCACAGCCAGAGCCCCGAGGCGCTCTTCGCCCACATCGCCGGCATCAAGACGGTGATCCCGTCCAACCCCTACGACGCCAAGGGCCTGCTCATCGCCGCGATCGAGGATCCGGACCCGGTCGTCTTCTTCGAGCCGAAGCGCATCTACAACGGCCCGTTCGACGGCTATTACGAGCGCCCGGTCACCCCCTGGGCCAAGCACCCGGCCGCCGAGGTCCCCGACGGCCACTACACCGTCCCGCTCGGCAAGGCGGCGGTGGCCCGCGCCGGCGAGGAGGTCACCATCCTCGCCTACGGCACGATGGTCCACGTCGCCATCGCCACCGCCGAGGCGAACGGAATCGACGCCGAGGTGATCGACCTGCGCTCGATCGTCCCCGTCGACATCGACGCGATCGAGACATCGGTGAAGAAGACCGGCCGCTGCGTCGTGCTCCACGAGGCGACCCGCACCGCCGGCTTCGGCGCCGAATTGGCCGCGCTCGTCCAGGAGCGCTGCTTCTACCATCTCGAGGCCCCCGTCGCCCGCGTCACCGGCTGGGACACGCCCTATCCGCATTCGCTCGAATGGGCCTATTTCCCCGGCCCCGTCCGGCTGGGCCTCGCGCTCAAGAAGACATTGGAGGACTGATCCCGCCATGGCGCGCTACGAATTCAAGCTGCCCGACATCGGCGAAGGCATCGCCGAGGCCGAGATCGTCGCCTGGCACATCAAGGTCGGCGACGCCGTTACCGAGGACCAGCAACTCGCCGACATGATGACCGACAAGGCCACGGTCGAGATGGAAAGCCCCGTCGCCGGCAAGGTCGTCGCGCTGGCGGGCGAGGTGGGCGACCAGATCCCGATCGGATCGGTGCTCGTCGTGTTCGAGACGGAAGGCGAAGCCCCGGCCGGGGACGAGGAACGCCACGACACCGCCGCGCTCGGCGACGGCCTTGTCGATCCGACCGCCGCGCAGGAGGAAAGCGTCCCCAGCCTCGCCGAAGACCGCCGCGGCGGCGACCGCCGCGCCGGCGAAGACCGCCGTGCGGAGCCGCGCGACGACGCGGACCGGCGACAGGGAGATCGCCGAGCTGAAAGCGAGAGCAGCGCACAGGAATCGTTCGTCCCGAGCGAAGGCGAGGGGCGCACCTCGGACCCGGTGCAGCGCGCCTCGACGTCGCTCGGCACGAACGAGGCTGGGGGAACGGAGACCCATGGGGAGAGGAGCGCCATCCAAGCCTCCCCCGCCGTCCGCGCCCGCGCCCGCGACCTCGGCATCGACCTCGCCGCCGTCAAATATGCCGGCGACCGCGTCCGCCACGCCGATCTCGACGCCTATCTCCTCTACAACGGCGGCGGCGCCTCACGCCCCGGCGCCGCCCGCCGCCAGGATGAGACCGTGAAGGTCGTCGGCCTTCGCCGCCGCATCGCGGAGAATATGCAGGAGGCCAAGCGCCGCATCCCGCACTTCACGCTCGTTGAGGAATATGACGTCTCCGCGCTGGAACAGACCCGCGCGATGATGAACGCCGATCGGGGGAGCAACCCCAAGCTGACCATGCTTCCCTTCCTGATCACCGCCATGGCGCGCACGCTGGCCGACTACCCCCAGATCAACGCGACCTATGACGACGACGCGCAGGTCATCACCCGCCACGGCGCCGTCCACATGGGCATGGCGACGCAGACGCCGAATGGCCTCATGGTCCCCGTCATCCGCAACGCCGAACGCCGCTCGCTCTGGGAGCTGGCCGCCGAAGTCCTCCGGCTCTCCGAAGCCGCCCGCACCGGCAAGGCCGCCCGCGACGAGCTTTCCGGCTCGACCTTCACCATCTCCAGCCTCGGCCCGATGGGCGGCGTCACCTCGACTCCGGTCATCAACCGCCCGGAAGTCGCCATCGTCGCGGTCAACAAGGTCGAGGAGAAGCCGGTGGTGATCGACGGCGAGCTCGAAATCCGCAAGCGCATGAACCTCTCTCTCAGCTGCGATCACCGCGTCGTCGACGGCTGGGACGCCGCCAACTTCATGCAGGATCTCAAGAAGCTCATCGAGAACCCTCTCAAGCTACTGTCTTCCTGATCCCCCTCCCTGGAAGGGAGGGGCTAGGGGTGGGTGCGCGAAGCGCATTGGGACACGGGGCGCCCCGCCGTCCCCCTCACGCCGCCATCCGCACCTGGTTCCTCCCACCCGATTTCGCCTCGTAGAGCGCTCCGTCGGCGCGGGCGAGGAGCTGGTCGCCGGCTTCCTCGGCGCTCAGGAGCGCCACGCCGGTGCTGATCGTCACGCGGGTCGCCACGCCCGAAGCGAGATCGATCGTCCGGCGCGCCACCGCGGCGCGCAGCCGCTCGCAGGCGCGCTCGGCCTGGGCGGTGTCGGTCTCGGGCATCAGCACCGCGAACTCCTCGCCGCCGATGCGGCCGAGCAGGTCGGTGTCCCGGGTGGTCTCGCGCAGCAGCGCCGCGATTTCGCGCAGCACCGCATCGCCGCCGGGATGGCCGTGCGTGTCGTTGATCCGCTTGAAATGGTCGATGTCGAGGATCGCGAGGCTGAGCGCGCGGCCGGTGCGCCGCGCCCGCCGCACCTCGGTGTCGATCGCCGCCATGAGGTGCCGACGGTTGGCGAGGCCGGTGAGCGCATCCGTGGTCGCCCGCCGCTGCAGCGCCGCGGTCAGCGCCAAGGTGCGGCGATGCGCCCGCGCCGCGCCGACCAGCGCCGCGCCGAGCAACGCCATCATCGCCGCGCCCACCGCCGCGATCAGCCAGTTGAAGGCATCGCCGCGCCGCGCCGCGGCCTCCGTCTCGGCGCTGCGCACGGCAAGCAGGCGCAGCTCCTCCGCCTTGGCGCGCGACAGGGACGCCAGCACGCCCTCGACACGCTCGCGGTCGGCGCTGGCGACGAGCTCGGCGGCCCGGGCGTGGCGGCCTTCCGCCTCGAGCGCGACCTCGTCCGCGACGGTGGCGAGATAGGAATGAAGCCGTTCTCCGGCCTGCGCGAGGTTACGCTGCTGGACCTCGTTGTCGCGAGTCAGCGCCCGCAGGCGGCCGAGCTCCGCCTGGCTTTCCGCCCGTCCGCGTTCGTAGGGAATGAGGAAGCCGCCGTCGCCGGTGAGCAGGTAACCGCGTGCGCCGCGCAGGGCACCGTTCACCGCCGTCTCGGTCCGGCTGATCGCCAGCAGCACTTCGAGCGTGTGGACCCGCCACCGCCCGGCGACCCGCTGCTGCTGCGCCGCGGCGAACGCATTGGCCATGATCGCGGCGAAGAGAAGCCCCAGCGCGCCCATCGCCGAAAATCCCACGAAGCGGCGCCGCCGGGCCTTTCTCTGCAACGTCCTCGCCCGGTCGATCACGCTTCCCGCTCCGTTCCGGGGCAGGTATAATAAATGTTGGTAAACAGCCGCTTGCGCCCCGGACCGTGCTGGCACGGTACGGCGCCGCACCGCCGGCTCTCAACAAAGCCGGAGCGGGATCATAGAAGGCGGCCATGCTCCTCTTCGCCGCCGCCTTGGCCTCCGCCCACCCCTTCTACCGCGGCGCAGACCTTTCCTACGTCAACGAGATGGAGGATTGCGGCGCCGTCTACCGCAAGGACGGCAGGCCGGCCGATCCGTTCGCGCTGCTCGCCGGGGCGGGCGGCAACCTCGTGCGGGTGCGGATCTGGAACCACGCGACCTGGACCCGTTATTCGAACCTCGCCGACGTCGCGAAGACGATCCGCCGGGCCAAGCGCGCGCACCTCCAGGTGCTGCTCGATTTCCATTATTCGGACGATTGGGCGGACGGCGACAAGCAGCCGGTGCCGGCGGCCTGGGCGAAGCTCGGCCGCGCCGCCCAGGCGCGCGCCCTGTATCGCTACACCCGCCGCACCCTTGCCGCGCTGGACGCTCAAGGCCTGATGCCGGAGCTCGTGCAGGTCGGCAACGAAACCAACCCGGAGCTGATGGGCGGCGCCAAGGGGAGGCCGATCGACTGGCGCCGCAACGCGCTTCTGCTCAACGCCGGCATCCGCGCCGTCCGCGACGCCGCCCGCGCGGCGCGCAAGCCGGTGCGGGTCATGCTCCACATCGCCCAGCCGGAAAATGTCGAGCCCTGGTTCGACGCCGCCACCCGCGCCGGCGTTACCGGCTACGACCTCATCGGCATCAGCTATTACCGCAAATGGTCGACCCATACGCCCGCCGAGCTCGGCGAGACGATCCGCCGCGCGCATGCGCGGTACAAGGTTGACGTGATGGTGGTCGAGACGGCCTATCCCTTCACCCTCGAAGGCGAGGATTCGTCGCCCAACCTGCTCGGTGCCGACAGCCTCCTCCCCGGCTACCCCGCCACCCCCGACGGCCAGCGCCGCTACCTCCGCGACTTGACCCGCCTCGTCGCCGCTAGCGGCGGCTCGGGCGTGGCCTGGTGGGAACCCGCCTGGATCTCCACAGGCTGCCGCACCCGCTGGGGCCAGGGCTCGAACTGGGAGAACGCCGCCTGGTTCGACCTTCGCAGCCACGAGGCGCTGCCAGTGTTCGAGGCGTGGCGCCAACGGTCCTGAGCGTGTTCACTTTCTGTTTTCCTACATGCCGCCTGTGTTGCTATGGTGCGACTCATGGAAACCCCCGATTTCATCGCCTTCGTCCCGGTGCCGCTACGTGTCCGCGCCGACGGCTGGTCGCCGGAATTGCAGCTCGCCTTCGTGCGATCGCTGGCGGGCGGGGCTCGGCCGGGGGAGGCGGCGCGGGCGCTCGGCAAGAACCGGCAAAATGCCTACGCGTTGCGGCGGCGTGCGGGCGCGGAGAGCTTCGCCGCCGCGTGGGACGAGGCGGTCGCCTTCGCTCGACGCCGGCGCATTGAGCAGGCGTTGGAAGAGCGACAACGGCGACAAAGGTTCGGCCGGGATTTTTCGACCTATGGAAAGCCGAACCTTCCGAACCTTCCGCTTGAAACTGTCGCTTTTCGTGCGACGGGGCTAAGGCGGCCGCCATGCTGAAAAAGACCTCCGTCGACCTCGACGCGTTGCGCCTCCTCGAGGAGCGGCTGCGCTGGCTGTCCGCCTGGACGATCCACAACGCCAACCATCTCCGCCCGTCGACGGACGGCCTCAAGGTCGGGGGGCACCAGGCGAGCTGCGCCTCGATGACCGCGATCATGGCGGCGCTCTACTTCCATGCGCTCGGGCCTAACGACAAGGTCGCGGTGAAGCCGCACGCGGGGCCGGTGCTCCACGCGATCCACTATCTGCTCGGCACGCAGAGCCGCGAGCAGCTCGAGGCGTTCCGCGCCTTCGGCGGCGCACAGAGCTATCCCAGCCGGACCAAGGACAGGATCCCGGTCGACTTCTCGACCGGCTCGGTCGGCCTCGGCGTCGCCGTCACGGCGTTCGCCAGCCTGGTCCAGGACTATCTCCTCGCCCACGGCATGATGCAGCCCGAGGAGGCGGGGCGGATGGTCGCGCTGATGGGCGACGCCGAGCTCGACGAGGGCAACATCTACGAGTGCCTGATCGAGGCCTACAAGCACGACATCCGCAATTGCTGGTGGATCGTCGACTATAACCGCCAGTCCCTCGACGCGACGACGGCCGAGCGCATGTTCCGCCGCTTCGACGAGATTTTCGCGAGCTGCGGCTGGCGGGTGGTGACGCTGAAATACGGCAAGGCGCTGGAGGCGGCCTTCGCGGAGCCCGGCGGCGACGCGCTGGAGCGGTGGATCGACGACTGCGCGAATGCCGATTACGCCGCGCTCACCTATCTGGGTGGGGCCGCCTGGCGCGAGCGGCTGCTGAAGGACGCGCCGGAGACGAAGCCGCTGCTCGACGCGCGCGACGACGAGGCGCTCGCCGCGCTGATGACCAATCTCGGCGGCCACGACATGGGCGCGCTCGTCGAGGCATTCGACGCCGCCCAGGACGATGTGCCGACCCTGTTCATCGCCTACACGATCAAGGGCTTCGGCCTGCCCTTCGCCGGCCATAAGGACAATCATGCCGGCCTGATGAACCCCGGCCAGATCGCGGCGCTGCGCGAGAAGATGGGTATCGCGGAAGGGGAGGAGTGGGCGCCCTGGGCCGGCCTCGGCGGCAACAGCGCCGAGGCGGTCCGCGCGGTCGCGGAGAACAGCGGCATCGCCCGGGCCAGGCGCGAGCGGCCGTGGAAGCAGGCGGAGGTGCCGGCGGTGCCGGTCCCGGCCGGCGAGGAGCAGTCGACGCAGGCCGCGTTCGGTCGCATCCTTCTCGACCTCTCCCGCGCCGGCGGCACCCTCGCCGACCGTATCGTCACCACCTCGCCCGACGTCACCGTCTCGACCAACCTCGGCGCCTGGGTGAACCAGCGCGGCCTGTTCCGCCGCCAGGAGCTGGCCGACGTCTTCGCCGCGGCCAAGATCCCGTCCGCGCAGAAATGGGGCGGCCACGAGGCCGGCCAGCACATCGAGCTCGGCATCGCCGAGAACAACCTCTTCCTGATGCTCGCCGCATTGGGCCTGGCCGGCGACCTGTTCGGGACCCGCCTGTTTCCGATCGGCACCGTCTACGACCCGTTCATCGCCCGCGGCCTCGATGCCCTCAACTACGCCTGCTACCAGGATGCCCGCTTCCTCCTCGTCGCAACGCCATCGGGCGTCACCCTGGGGCCGGAAGGCGGCGCCCACCAGTCGATCAATCCGCCGCTGATCGCGCTCGGCCAGCCGGGCCTCAGGCATTACGAGCCTGCCTTCGCCGACGAGCTGGCGCTGCTGATGGAGGAGGCCTTCCGCCTGATGCAGGCGCCGGACGGCGAGAGCGTCTACCTCCGCCTCACCACCCGCAGCATCCCGCAGGTCGAGCGCATCGACGACAGCTGGAAGGCGGGCGCCCTCGCCGGCGGCTACTGGCTTCGCGAGCCGCGGCCCGGCACCGAAGCCGCCTTGGTGTACAGCGGCGCCGTCGCTCCCGAGGCTCTCGCCGCCTGGGAAGCGCTTAAGGACGACGTGCCCGGCCTCGGCCTGTTGGCCGTCACGTCGCCGGACCTGCTGCACAGGGGCTGGACGGAGCGGCAGCGCGGCCGCTGGGACGGGAAGGGTGCCGGCGCCTCGCACATCGAGACGCTGCTCGCCCCGCTCGCGCCCACTGCCGGGCTCGTCACCCTCATCGACGCCGCCCCGGCCTCGCTCTCCTGGGTCGGCGGCGTGCTCGGCCACAAGGTGAGCCCCCTCGGCCTCGAGCGCTTCGGCCAGACCGGCAGCCTTCCCGACCTCTACCGTGAATACCGCCTCGACGTGGACGCGGTCGTGGAGGCCGCCGCCGAGCTGTTCCTGTGACTCCCCTCCCCGCAAGGGAGGGGTAGGGGGTGGGTAGGCGAGCGTAGCGAGACTTTCCTGCTGGGTCGGAGCATTGCCGCCTGCGGCGGACCCACCCCTGGCCCCTCCCTTCCAGGGAGGGGAACAATCGCACCCCCCGCCGCGCTCTGCCGCCGAACCTCATTCAGGAGTTGAAGCATATGATCGGCAAGATCCTGGGCGCGGCCGTGGGCCGCAAGCTGGCGGGCCGCAACGAGGAGGGGAGGGGCACCCTCATCGGCTTCCTCGCCCCGGCCATCGCCAAGCGTGCGACGCCGGCCCTCGCGCTGACCCTCGGCGCCGGCTGGGTCGCCAAGAAGCTCTGGGACCGTCGGCGCGCCCGGGCCTGACCCTCTGCCTCCCGGGGGGAGGCACGATCACTCCTGCGGCTCGTCGTCCTCGTCCGGCGGGGGCGGGCGGTCGCGGCCGCCCTGCGGAGGCGGGGGGACGTTGACGAGCGGCGGCTCGCGGCGCTCGCCGGGAGGCGGCGGGCCGCGGTCGGGGCCGCCGGGGGGCGAGGGCTGGAGCGTGACGCTGACGTCGCCGCCCTTCACCTGCACGCCGGCATCGACTCCGCTGTCGCCGATCGGGATGGCGAAATTGGCGTCGCCCGTCTCGATCGGCGGCGCTTCCTCGACCGGCGGCGGCGCCGCGGCGGCCGGGGCGGCGCCGGTGGCCGCGGAGACGAAGGTGCGGAAGATCTGTGCCGGCAGTCCGCCGCCCGCCACCTTGCCGAGCGGCGTGTTGTCGTCGTTGCCGACCCAGATGCCGACCACCAGGTCCTGGGTGAAGCCGATGAACAGGGCGTCGCGATAGTCCTGGCTGGTGCCCGTCTTGCCGTAGACCGGGACCTGCAGCGAGGCGGCGCGGCCGGTGCCCTTCTGCACCACCGCCGAGAGCAGGTCGCGCATGTCGCCGAAGGCGCGGTCGGAGGTGGTGCCGGCATAGGAATGCCACATGCGCTGCCACCAGCTCTTGCCGGGATCCTCGATGCCGTGGGCGCGCACCGGATAGGCGCCCGCCGCGACCGCCGCATAGGCCTGCGTCATCTCCAGCAAGGTCACGCCCGACGTGCCGAGCGGCAGGCTGGGATTGTCGTTGAGCGGGCTGGTGACGCCAAGGTCGCGCGCCGCCTGGATGACCTTGGCTCGGCCGACCTTCTCCGACAGGCGCACGGCCGCGACGTTGCTCGAATAGGCGAAGGCGTCGCGCAGCGTCAGCGTGCCGCGGTACGAGTCGCCGTAATTCTTGGGCTGCCACTGGCCGATGCGCAACGGCGCATCCTGGATCGTGTCGTCGGGCCGCATCCCCGAGCGCATCGCGGCGAGGTAGACGAAAAGCTTGAAGGTCGAGCCCGGCTGGCGCCGTGCCTGGGTGGCGCGGTTGAACGGGCTCCTCGAATAGTCCTTGCCGCCGACCATCGCGACGACCTGACCGTCCGGCCGCATGGCGACGAGGGCGACCTGCGCCTTGCCAAGCCCCGCGCCGCGCACCGTCTGGAGCGCGAGCTGCTGGAGACGGCTCGACAGCGTCGTCTGGATTTCGCGGGCGCCATAGGCCTCGCCTTCGTCCGAGGCGCGGGCGGAGGGCAGGACCCAGTCGGCGAAATAGGTGCCGGTCGGCACCTCCTCGTCGTCATCTTCCTCGTTCACCGAGGCGGGGCGGAGCCCCTTGGCCTGGGCGGCGGTGATGACATGGTCCCGCGCCATCGCGCCGATCACCACCGCGGCGCGCTCGCGGGCCAGCCGAAGGTGCTGTGTGGGCGCGAGCCGCGTCGGCGCCTTGACCATGCCGGCGAGCATCGCCGCCTGGGCGATCGACAGCTTCTCCGGCGGCACCGAGAAGTAATGCTCGGCCGCCGCGCGCAGGCCGTAGACGTTGTCGCCGAAATAGACGTTGGAGAGGTAGCGCTCGAGGATCTGCTGCTTGGTCAGCCATGCCTCGAGCCAGAAGGCGATCAGCACTTCCTGGAGCTTGCGCCCGACGGTGCGCTGCGGCGACAGGAAGCTGGTCTTGGCGAGTTGCTGGGTGATCGTCGACCCGCCCTCGCGCACGCCGCCGCCGCGCACGTTGCGCCACAGCGCCCGGCCGATGCCGCGCAGGCTTATCCCCCAGTGGCTGTAGAAGCCGCGATCCTCGATCGAAACGAAGGCGGCGGGCACGTATTTCGGGAGCTTGGCCACCTCGACCGGCGCGCGGATGTCGGCGCCGCGCCGGGCGATCGGATCGCCCTCGACCGACAGGAGGGTGAGGCTGGGCGCGGCGATCGGCTGCAGCGATTTGGAGAGCGGCGCGGTGATCGCCAGCCAAGCGACGATGAGCATGAACACGGCCAGCACGCCGAGCAGCACATGGCGCAGCTTGACCCGGGCGAAGCGGCGCCACCAGGAACGCGGCGGCTGCGGCGGCCCGCCGCCGGGAAAACCGGGGGGAGGGGTCTGTCCCGGAAAGGCCGGGTCCGGCTGGTCGCCAGGCATTCGCCACTGGGCGGACTGATCCACGCGCATCCCCTCTTGATAGCCGGGAAACGAGCCGGCGGGAATCAGGTTGCCTTGGGTTATGAAAAGAGGCCGCGCAAGCGCGCCGGTCCCACCCGCTCCGCCGTGACGCCGAGGGCTTCGAGCCCCTCAGGCCAGGCGCCTCCCGTCACCAGCGCCTCGACGATCGCCGCCATCGCCGGCGCCGTCTGGAGGCCGTAGCCGCCTTGTCCGACCAGCCAGAAGAAGCCCGGCGCGTCCGGATCGAAGCCCGCCGTCGGCGTCCGGTCCGCGACGAACGAGCGCAGCCCGGCCCAGCGATGCGCGATGCGGGTGACTGCGACGGTCGTGTACTGCTCGAGCTGGTAGGCAGCGAGCGCGGCGTCATATTCCTCGGGCGCGGCGTCGGAAGGCACGTCGTCGACTTCGTCGACCGGCGAGACGAGCAGCTGCCCCGCCTCGGGCAGCATGTAGAAGTCGCCGGCGATGCTATGCACGAAGGGCCAGCCGGCAATCGCCATTCCCGCCGGCGGATCGACGACGATGATCGTGCGGCGCTTGGGTTGCAGCCCGATCGGCGCCACGCCCGCGAGCGAAGCGATCGCGTCGCACCAGGCGCCGGCGGCGTTGATCAGGATTGGCGCGGAGAAGCGCTCGCCGCCTTCGGTCGTGACCGTCCAACCCTGGCCTTCTCGGGAAACGGCGTCGACGCGGCGGCCGTTGAGCACGGCTCCGCCCGCCGCACGGACGATGCGCGCATAGCCCTGCAGCAGCGCCGCCGCCTCGAGCTTGAGCCCGGTCGGATCGTACAAACCCGCCATCGCGTGCTCGCCGCCCGTGCGCAGGATCGGGCAGAGGTCGCGGAGCCGCTCGGCCCCGATCCGCTCGACCCGATCGGTGTAGACCGACATATCGGCGGCGAGCGAATCCAGCGCCGCCAGCTCCGCCTCGCGCGCGCTGTAAATGGTGGCCATCGGCCGCGCGACCGGCGTCTCGCTGAAGCCTTGAGGCGGCGCCTCGAAGAAGGGCCGGCTCCACGCCGTCAGCCCGCGCACGACGGCGTTGCCGATGCCGAAATGGCTGAACGACACGCTCCGGCCCGAGCTGTGATAGCCGAGCGCCTCCTCCGCCTCGAGGACGATCACTCTACCGTGCCCGGCCAGTCGCGCCGCGGCGGAGAGGCCGGCGACGCCGCCGCCGATGACGAGGAAGTCCGCTTCGTTCATGGCGCGGCCCTAGCCCTGCCGCGCGACCTGCGAAAGGCCTCAGCGCGGGGGCTTGCTGGGCCGCCGCGTCTTGAGGTCGAACGTGTCGTCGTCGGAGAGGACGTGGACGCGCACGTCGTGCATCGAGAGCGCGCATTCGGCGCGGGCCTCGGCGACGTTGCAATAGGAGACGTCGGCGCCGTCGACGACGTAGACCGCGCCCGAGCCGATCACCCGGAAGCTGTCGCCCTCGACCACCGCGGCGGTGTCCTCGTCCAGCCCCAGGCCGAGCACGCGCGGGTTGTGCGCCACCGCGCCGATCAGCCGCCCGAAACGGCCGCGCTCGGCGAAATGCTGGTCGATGATGACATCGCGGATCAGGCCCATGCCGGGCGCCATGTGGAGGTCGCCGATCCGATGGGTCTCGCGGCTCGTGCCCTTGATGAGCATCGTCTCGCTCATCACCGACGCGCCGGCCGAGGTGCCGGCGACCACGCCGCCGCGCTCGTAGAGCCGCCGGACCTTGGCCTCGATGCCGGTGTCGCCGATCTGGCTGGTGATCCTCAATTGGTCGCCGCCCGAGAAGAACACGCCCGCCGCGTCGTCGAGCACCGAGAGCTTGGCGCGGTCGTGCGCCTCGGCGCGCTCCTCGACGTAGAGCTCGACCAGCTCGCCGACGTCCAGATCCGCGAAGGCTTTCTGATACTCGGTGAAATAGCCCTCCGGTTGGTGGCTGGCGACGGTGGCGAGGACGAGCTTGCCTCCGCGCACGTGCCGCGCGACCTCGCGCAGGATCGCGCGCTCGCCTTGCGGATCGCGGTCCTCATGCCCGCCGATGATGATGAGGCAGCCCTTGGGGCGGTCGTCGTCAGCCACTCTTCTCTTCGTCCTTCTTGAGGAAGACGCGCGGCGCCTCCTGCTCGCTCGTCATGTAGGCGATCGCGAACATGGGGCTGTTGTGCCACCAGCCAAGGGTCCCGTCCCTGGCGATGCAGATGCCGCCGCCGTCGGCCTCGGCGCCGCCGGTTCCGGGGAGCTTGTCGAGCACCTTCTCAAGCGCCGCTTCGGGCGCCTCGCCCTGCTCGAGCGACGCCATCACCCGGCTGGCGAGGGCGAGGCGGGCGATCGTCTCGCCGTCGCCGGAGAAGGCGACGGCGCCGATATGGTTGTCCGCATAATAGCCGCAGCCCGGCATCGCCGTGTCGCTGATCCGGCCGACGGCCGCGCCGGTGAGGCCGCCCGTGCCGCTCGCGACGGCGATGTTGCCGCCCTGGTCGAGCGCCACCGCGCCCACCGTGTCGCGCGAGCTCTTGAGCTCGTCCTTGTTCCGCTCGGTGATCAGGCTCTCCATCTCGGTGAACTCGGCGCCCTTCTCACGGGCGAACTTCACCGCCCCTTCGCCGACGAGCAGCACCCATTTCTCCGGAAGCAGCGCCTTGGCGACGCTGACCGGATGCTTCAGCGTACTGACATAGCCGATCGCGCCGATCCTCAGGTCGCGGCCGTCCATCACCCCGGCCGACATCTCGATCTCGCCGCGCTCGTTGAGCGCCGCGCCGCGGCCGGCGTTGAAGAGGGGCAGCGTCTCGAGCACCCGCACGGCCGCTTCCACCGCATCCAATGCCTCGCCGCCCTCGGCGAGGATGCGGCGGCCCGCCTCGAGCGCCTCGGCGACGCCGTCGCGATTCTCCCGGTCCTCGTCCGCATGGTAGGGCTTCGCCCCGCCATGGACGATGAGGGCCCAATAGCCCTCCTTCGTAATGGTCATGGGCTACTCCGCGGGGACGAGCGGCGCCCGCGTCGCCGAGCGGACCGCGGCGGGCTTGAACTCGTTCACCTGCGCCCAGGCACCGCGCACGTCGGTAGGGGTGGCGACGATGAGGTCGCCCGGCCGGCCCATGGCGAGCGCGGCGGCAAGCGAGGCCGCTTCGCCGGCGATGAGGTGGATATGCTCGTCCACCCGCCCCGCCTCCAGCGCCCCTTCCTTGAGCAGCCCCATCACCTCGCCGCGCGGACGGCCGCGGGTGGCGGGATCCTCACGGAAGATCAGCTCGTCGAACAGGCCTGCAGCGATGCACCCGAGCTGGCGTATGTCCTCGTCGCGCCGGTCTCCGGCCATCGAGACGACTCCGATCGTCCGCTTGTAGCGGTGGGAGAGGCCGCGCACGACCCGCCCCAATGCCTCCAGCCCGGCCGCATTGTGGGCATAGTCGATAATGACGCGGAAGCCGTGTGCGTCGTGGACGTTGAGGCGGCCCGGATTCTGGTCGAAGTTCGAGTGGAACTGGCTGAGCGCCGAGCGGATGGTGAGGATCGGCACGCCGTGCGCCAGCGCCATGGCGACCGCGGCGAGCGCATTCGCCACGTTGAACTCGGCCATGCCGTGCAGCGTCGCCGGGATGTCGCCGGCCTTCATCACCGTCTCGCGGCGGCCGTCGTCGTAGAGGGCGATGGTGCCGCCTTCCTCGCCGGGCTCGCGCACCACCGCCATGCCGCCATGGTCGATATGGTCGCGCACCAGCGGCGGCGTCTCGGCGCCGCCGTTCAAGGTGAACCAGATGATCCGGCCGCCGGCACGCCGCGCCATCTTCACGCAATGCGGGTCGTCGGCGTTGAGCACGGAGAAGCCGTCGCGGCGCACTGCTTCAACAACCACCGACTTGACGTTGGCGAGGTCCTCCACCGTCTCGATGCCCTTGAGGCCGAGATGGTCGGCGGTGACGTTCAAGCAGGCGGCGATATCCGCCTCCCGATAGGCGAGGCCTTCGCGCAGCAGGCCGCCCCGCGCGGTCTCGAGCACCGCCACCTCGACGGTCGGGTCGCGCAGCACCATCCGCGCGCTCCTCGGCCCCGTCGCGTCGCCCTCGTGGGTCAGGATGTCGTTGATGTAGACGCCGGTGGTGGACGTGAGCCCGACGGCGCAGCCGGTGTACCGCAGGATGTGCTTGATCATCCGCCCGACGGTCGACTTGCCGTTGGTGCCGGTGATGGCGAGGATCGGCACGCGGCTGCGGCTGCCGCGCGGGAACAACATCTCGATGATCGGACGGGCCACGTCGCGCGGCGGTCCTTCGGACGGCTCGATGTGCATCCTGAGACCCGGCGCGGCGTTGACTTCGATCACCCCGCCGCCGGTCTCGCGGACCGAGCGGGCGATGTCCGGGCAGACGAAGTCGACGCCGGCGACGTCGAGGCCGACGATCAGGGCCGCCCGCCGCGCGATCTCGGCATTGTCGGGGTGAATTTCGTTGGTCCGGTCGACGGCGGTGCCGCCGGTCGAAAGGTTGGCGGTGGCGCGCAGCTGGACGACCTGCTCCGCCTCGGGAATGCTGTCCGGCGTCAGGCCGGTGCGGGCGATATACTCCTCGACCAGGGCGTCGATCTTGATCCGTGTCATGACATTCTCATGCCCCTCGCCGCGGCGGGGATCGCGGTTCACCTCCTCGACGAGCTGGCGAATGGTCGAGACGCCGTCGCCGACGACGCGCGCCGGGATGCGCTCGGCGACCGCGACCATCTTGCCGCCGACGACGAGGATGCGGTGGTCGTTGCCCGGATAGAATTGCTCGACGATCACGCTGCCGCCCTTGGACTGCGCCTGCGCCTCCCGGAAGCCGAAGCGCAATTGCTCCTCGCCGGTGACGCCGATGGTGACGCCGCGGCCGTGATTGCCGTCTAGCGGCTTCACGACCAGGGGGTAGCGCAGCCGCTTGCCCTCGCGCACCGCCTCGTCCTCGTCGCGGACGACGACGCCGCGCGGCACCGGCACGCCGGCTTCGTCGAGCAGCTTCTTCGTGAGGTTCTTGTCGCTTGCCGTGTCCGCAGCGACCAGCGCGGTGCGGCCAGTGATCGAGGCGCGGATCTTCTGCTGGTACTTGCCGTGGCCGAGCTGGATCAGGCTCTTCTCGTCGAGCCGCATCACGGGGATGTCGCGGCGCGCCGCTTCGTCGACCAACGCCTTCGTGGTCGGCCCCAGCGCGCTCCGCCGCACCATGCGCTTCAGTGCCGCCATGCTGGCGCCGAAATCGAACGCGCCCTTCAGCGGGTAGACCCGGTCGAGGCCGGTAATCCCCCGCAGCTCGTCGGGCAGCAGCGAATCGATAAGCTCGAGCGCAACCCGCCCGGCCATCAGCCCGACCTTTTCCTCATTGTAGGCGAACATGACGTTGTAGATGCCGGGCTTGCCCTTCACCGAGCGTGTCTTGCCGCGTACCGCGCGCGAGCCTGCCAGCGTCTGCAGCTCGAGCGCGACATGCTCGGCGACGTGGCCGAGCCAGGTCCCTTCCTTCAGCCGCCGCTCGAAGCCGCCGCGCACCTTCAGCGAGCAGCGGTGGCGCCCGACGCCCGGCAGCAAGTCGAGCAAGGCCTCGGTGAAGCCGGGAATGAGGTTGGTCGGGAACTGCTCCATCCGCCCAAGGTCGAGCTGGATGCGGACCATCGGTGTGTGGCTGTAGAGGTGGGGCCCGCGATAGACGCCGACTTCCCTCACCGCCATCGGGGCGGTGAGGAGCGCGGTGCCGCTGTCGGTCGTGGCGCCGAATAGCATTCGTGTCCCCGGTATCGTTTCGCTGCTGGAAGCCTCCACTCGATCCGGCGCGAACGGCGACTGGTTCGGAGGCGACATGATCCAGCTAAACCCCCGGAAACAGGGCCGAGTTCCGCCATGAAGATGATGATGTGGGTTAGTGGCAGGGTGTGACAGGCGGTGAGGCTCGGCGAGATTTCGCCTTCCTTCGCCTCGGCCTCCACGCCTAGAGACATGTGGAGAGAAACGCCCGGAGAGCGCGAATGGCTGATCGTGTCCTGCCCCCCGAAGCGACCGTGGCGACCGCGCATGCGAACCTCGCCGACTATGAGGCGATGTATGCGCGCTCGCTCGAGGATCCGGACGGCTTCTGGGCGGAGCAGGCGCGGCGGATCGACTGGTTCCGGATGCCGACGCGGATCGCGGACTGGTCCTACGATCCCGTCGACATCAAATGGTTTGAGGACGGCGTCCTCAACCTCTGCCACAATTGCGTCGACCGGCATCTGGCGACGCGGGCGGACCAGCCGGCCCTGATTTTCGAAGGCGACGAGCCGGGGCAGGGGCGGACGGTGAGCTATGGGGAGCTCTACCGCGAGGTCGTCGCCATGGCGAACGCGCTGAAGGCGCTCGGCGCCGCGAAGGGCGACCGGGTCACTCTCTACATGCCGATGATTCCGGAAGCGGCCGTGGCGATGCTCGCCTGCGCGCGGATCGGGGCGGTGCACAGCGTCGTGTTCGGCGGTTTCTCGCCCGAGGCGCTGCACGGCCGCATCGAGGATTGCGCCAGCCGCATCGTCGTCACCGCCGACGGCGGCATGCGCGGCGGCAAGCTGGTGCCCCTCAAGGCCAACGTCGACGCCGCACTGGCGAAGGGGAGCGAGGCCGACGCCGTCCTCGTCGTCCGCCACCTCGGCAACGACATCGCCTGGACGGAGGGCCGCGACCATTGGTTCGACGGGCTGCGCGAGGCGCTGCCCGACGAGTGCCCGTGCGAGCCGATGGACGCCGAGGACCCGCTCTTCATCCTCTACACTTCCGGCTCGACCGGAAAGCCCAAGGGCGTGCTCCACACCACCGGCGGCTATGCGGTCTGGACCGCGACGACCTTCCACTACGTCTTCGACTACAAGCCGGGCGAGCTGTTCTGGTGCACGGCCGACGTCGGCTGGGTGACCGGGCACAGCTACGTCGTCTACGGCCCGCTCGCGAACGGCGCGACCAGCCTGGTCTTCGAGGGCGTGCCCAATTACCCGGACTTCAGCCGCTTCTGGGACGTGGTGGAACGCCACAAGGTCAACATCTTCTACACCGCTCCCACCGCCATCCGCGCGCTGATGCGGGAAGGCGACGCGCCGGTGAAGAATCACGATCGCTCGTCGATCCGGCTGCTCGGCAGCGTCGGCGAGCCGATCAATCCCGAAGCCTGGCTGTGGTACCACCGCGTCGTCGGTGACGGCCGCTGCCCGATCGTCGACACCTGGTGGCAGACCGAGACCGGCGGGATCATGATCACGACGTTGCCCGGCGCCCACGCGATGAAGCCGGGCTCGGCGGGCCGTCCCTTCTTCGGCGTGGTGCCCGAACTGGTCGACGCCGACGGCAAGGTGCTGGACGGCGCAGCCTCCGGCAACCTCTGCATCGCCCGCTCGTGGCCGGGGCAGATGCGCACCGTCTACGGCGACCATGAGCGCTTCGTGCAGACCTATTTCTCGACCTATCGCGGCAAATATTTCACCGGCGACGGCTGCCGCCGCGACGAAGACGGCTATTACTGGATCACGGGCCGGGTCGACGATGTCCTCAACATCTCCGGCCACCGCCTCGGCACCGCGGAGATCGAGAGCGCGCTGGTCAGCCACCCGCTCGTGGCGGAGGCCGCAGTGGTCGGCTACCCGCACGACATCAAGGGGACCGGCATCTACGTCTACGTCACCTTGATGGAGGGCGAGGAAGGGAGCGAGGCGCTCGAGAAGGAGCTGCGCCAGCACGTCCGCACCGAGATCAGCCCGATCGCCTCCCCCGACCTCATCCACTTCACGCCGGCGCTGCCCAAGACGCGCAGCGGCAAGATCATGCGGCGGATCCTTCGCAAGATCGCCGAGAACGATTTCGGGAGCCTCGGCGACACCTCGACCCTCGCCGACCCGAGTCTCGTCGACAGCCTGATCGACGGACGCCGCAACCGACCCTAGGGGTGGCCCTAAGGAGCAGCGGGCTCCTTGTCGTCCCGGCCGGGCAAGGCGGCGACGGCCGCGGCGACGAGGCCGAGAACGACCTGCCGATAGAGGTAGAAGCTGGGCTCGAGCGGCGGGAGATGCAGGGTCACGGCCGGGTTGGGGGGCGGCAGGCCGAGCGCGCCTGCGGCGGCGGCGAGGACGCGGTGGAGAGCGGCGGGGTCGGCCCGCGCGGCCGGTCCATCCAGCATGAAATCCTCCCACTCCAGGAGGTCGAACAGCACCTGGCCTCCCTTGTAGAAGGGGTGGGTCTCGAGCTGCCGGAGCCAGGCGCGGGAGCGGTCCGGCTCGGCCCGCGACCACGCGACTCCCATCCGCGCCAGGGTGCACAGGATGCGGCGCAACTCCTCATCCCTTGCGGTGAGGAAGGCGAGGAGGCCGCGGTCGCCGCGCGTCAGGGCGGCATCGGCCGCGGGATCGCAGCCGTCATGTCCCGTCGGGAGCAGGACGGGAAGCGGGTAGGGGCCCCCCGGCGACGGGGCGGGAGAGGGCTGCGGCGGGCGGCGGCGGCGGGAGAGCCCCCAGAGCAGCGGCAGGAGGAGCAGCAGGGGGAGGAGCCCGCCGAGGCCGAGCAGGATCCAGAGCGGACGGACCGGCTCGACCGGGCCGTGGCAGGCCGGGCCGGCGGCGCAGGGGCGCGGGGCCGGCGTCGGCGGATAGGATGGATGGGGCCGGGGATCCGGAGCCGGGTTTGGGGACGGCACCGGGACCGGAACCGGCGTCGGCCCGGGGGGAACCACCGGCGGGTACGGGTCCGGAACCGGCTTCGGTCCGGGGGGAACCACCGGCGGGTACGGATCCGGGAGCGGCTTCGGCCCGGGCCCGGGCCCGGGGCAGTCCGCGCCGCGGCAGGCGTAGGGCGACGGCGGGCGGACGGGGCGGTTGGGCCGGGGGTGGGGACGATGCGGCGCCGGCCTCGGCGCCTCGACGATCTCGATCGTCTCCGCCGGCGGGCGCCTGTCCTCGACGACGGTCGTGCAGGTGAGCATTCCCCCGGGGCCGTAGGCGCACCATTGCCGCACCGGCGCCGTCGGCGCGCTGGCGGACAGGAGCAGAACCGCCCCGCCGGCGAGCCCGTGGCGAAGCGCCCGCCCGAGGCCTGCCGGTGGGGAGGGGGCGAGGCGCATCAGAGCGGCCGCGTCGTCACGTAGTTCGCGACCTGGCGCAGCACCGCCTTGCCGGGGTTCTCCGGCAGGAAGGCGAGGTCCCGCTCGAAACGGGCGACGCCTTCGTTGGCGAGCCGGTCCGCATAGCGGATGCCATAGTCGATCGAGCCGGCCTGCCGCATTGCCGCCAGCATCTCCTCGGCGAGCGCCTGTGGCTTGGCGAGCCGGGGCATGGCGTTGATCTCCCGCATCCGCGCCACGGTCGCGGGCGGGGCGTTGCGGAACAGGTGGATCATCATGATCGTCCGCTTGCCCTCGAGCAGGTCGCCGAGCGCTTCCTTCCCGTACAAGGCGGTCTCGCCGACGAGATTGAGGATGTCGTCCTGGGTCTGGAAGGCGATGCCGGTGAGACGGAAGGCTTCGTTGAAGCGGTCGAGTATCTCCGGATCTGTGACGCCGGCCGCCACCGCGCCGACGCGGCACGGGCTGATGCAGGTGTACCAGCCGGTCTTCTTGGTGCTCATGTGCCCGTAATCGTCGTCGCCCGGGGGCACGATATTGTCGTAGATCCAGCCGAGCTCGATCGCCTGCCCCTCGACCGTCTCACGGCACATGTGGAGGATTTCGTGGATCAGCCCGAGCGTGCGCGCGAGGCCGAGCGAGGCGAGGTTCGACAGGACCAGGTCGACCGCGAACAGGTGCATCGCGTCGCCGGCGTTCACGGCGAGGCCGATGCCGTGGAGCATGTGCAGGGTCGGCCGGCCGCGGCGATGGGTGGATTCGTCGGCGATGTCGTCGTGGACGAGGAAGCCGTTGTGGAACATCTCCAGCGCCGCCGCGGCGCGCACCGCATCCTCCATCCGCCCGCCGAAGGCGAGGCAGGTGGCGATGACGAGGAGGATGCGCAGCCCCTTGCCCTCGCGGGTCAGATAGTCGCGCATCAGGTCGTAGAGTTGCGCCTGCGGCTCGCGCTCGGGGAGGAGATCGAGCATCTCCCGCACGACGATGGCGCGGCAGCGGGCCATCATGTCTTCAAGGTCGTTGTCGAAGATGGCCGGCGTTTCCTGCCAGCTTCCGGACTGCCGCCCGTCCCACAGCGAGCGGGCGGGCGCGAGCACCGGCTCGTCGCGCGCGATGAGTTCGACGCCGGCCGGGTGGCGCCGGTCCAGCCATTCCAGCGCGGGCCATGAACAGGCGCCCCAGAACGCCTCGCCGCTGCGGGGAGGCGGCGCCTGGCGCGACGGCGGAGGCTCCCAGGCCGGCTCGCCCCGCGCGGCGCGATAGTCCATCCAGATGGCCTGGACGGCGCGCAGGCCCGAGGCCCGCTGCGACAGGGTCGCGAAGCAGCGCCAGGCGGCGAGCAGGTCCTCCCTTTCGCCGCGCATGTCGAGACTGCGCTCGAGCGCCTCGGCGGCGGGGCGGCCTGAACCGTCGAAGAGGCGCGCGAGCGCCCGGTCGTCGAAATAGACCTCGACCTCGGCCGCCTCGCCCTTGCGGCGCGGGCGGGCGATGAGCCGGCTGTGCTCGGCAACCAGCATCGCCGCGCTGCCGTCGCCGAAGCGAAGGCCGAGGCGGATGGCGCCGAGCTCCCGCGCCGCCGACGCGACGATGGCCGGCGCGCGCCGCGACAGGGCCTCGACGGTGCCGATCAGCACGCCGGCCGCGTCAGTCGCCACCGGCGCCTCCGGCGAACTCGACGATGCCGCGGGTCTGGATGGCGAAGCGCTCGCCGCCGATCCGGCCGGCGAGCTGGCAATCGCCGATCACTTCGTGGACGCTGAACGGGCGGATGCTGTTCTCGCTCGGGATGACGATCCGCGCCGCCGTGTCGGCGTCGAAATCGAGCACCACCTCGTCGTCCCCGATCCGCCCGACGATCGCGAGGCGGCGCGGCACCGAAGCCATGGGCGGCACGCCGAGCAGCGAGGCGAGCGGGGGAACCATGGTCACCCGATCGCGGTCCAGCTCTCCGCGCACGGCGAAGCTCACGTTCCGGCGGGGGAAGTGGCGGCGCATGCGGCCGTCCTTCCAGAGCATGAACGAAGCCGTCGCGGCGGCAGGGTCGGTTGCCGGGCGAATGAAGGTGAAGACGCCGGCCCAGGCAGGCGGGCGCGACGGATCGCCGGAAAGGTCGTTTGCGAAGCCGAACACCCACTCGCCGAGGTCCGGCCAACGCCAATGGCCGCGGACCCGTTCGTGATAGCCGACCAGGTCGATCCTCTCCGGCTTCCCGCGCGTGTTCCAAAGGCCGGTGCCGCGAACCCCGGTTTCCGACTGCCAGCGCAGATGCTGGTCGCCCGCGAAGAAGGCGCACTGGCTGGTGCAGGGGCGGCTGGTGCGGGTGAGGTCGAGATCCACCGATGGCGCGCCGGCGGTGGCGGCGATCCGCAGCGGACGCGGCACGCCGTGGGGATGCGGCAGCCGGAAGGCCGACCACGGCTCCTCGCCGATGTCGGCGTTGAACTGGCTCCCCCGCCACGGCTCGCCGCGATCGTGGAGCAGCAGAATGGTGGTGAAACGCTCGCGCGGCGGATCTTCGTCGTCGCCTGGGCCCAGCCAGGCGGCGTTCGCCACCATGCCGTGACGCCCGTCCCGCGACAAAAAAGCGTAGTGAAGCCAGCGGCGGTCGAAGACGTTTTGAAGAGACGCGTCAGGAAAAGGGCCCGCCGGCCCCAAACCTTTACGAGGACCCGCCACGGCGCCGCCGAACGTGAACGAACTCATCCGCGGCCCCTCCCGCTTCCCCAGTCCTCACGGCCTACCATTGCCAATCAAACAGGTATAGGCTTCGAGGACGTGACAAGAGTCGTTTCGTAAAGACGTCCGGTAGCAATACATCTTCCGGACGGCTGTTCTGCAGGGGGAAGAACGCGACTGTGGCGGCAAATCGAAATGATCCCGCAGGAACACGGGGCGACAGATCATCGGCCCAGCCGATCCGGCTTCGCGTGCCGCAGCGTCATGCCGAGATCACCGTCAACACGGAACGGGAATTGCTGGCTATGGCCAAGCCACTTGCCAAGCGAATCGCGGCCGATCCGGCGTTCAGCGTGATGCTGCTCAGCAATCCGGTGCTGGCGCTGCAGCGTTACGGCATCAGGCTGACGCCGCGCCTCAGATCGCACGTGCTGCGCGCCCTGCGGTTCTCGCGGCCGCTCGCGGCGCGGCACGACGCGCTCCTCGCATCGCTGACCGAGGCGCTGGGCGAGGTGCCGCGTCCCGGCGATCCCGCCTGGCTCGCCGCGCTGGCGTTCGAGCGCAGGAGACTGGAGCCGCGCAATATCGAGGGGCTGACGCCTTGCTATCGCAGCGAGGACCCCGGCGGCGTTCTCGCGCGGCTGGATGCGAGCCGTCCCGCCGCCACCGCCCGTTACCCGCAGCATCGCCACATTCCCGTCGCCGCCCGGCTCGGAGTCGCCGCGCCGAGCCCGAGCGTGCGGCGGCTGGATCTCGACGCGCCGCTGCCGCCGCTGGAGCGAGCCAGGAAGGCGCCGGCGACACTCAGCCTGGAAGAGGCGTGGTTCTACAAGGACGATGCGCTGGTGCGCGACGCGGTCGAGCTCGGCCAGATCGAGCGGCGCGCCTTCCCGTTCCGCACCCCGGCCGAGTTCCGCGCCATCGAACGGGGCGAGCGGGTCGACGCCTTTCGCGCCTTCATCCGCGCGGTGCGGGTCAAGCCCGCGCCCCGGCCGTGAGCCATACGTCCAACTTCGATTATTGCGTCCAGTTCGCGCTGGGTGCCGTGAAGGCGATCTTCCACCTCGCGCTCAAGAACGAGGCTCTCTTCCCGCACACCCTGCCGCCGGTGCCGATCGACCTTGGGGGCCATGCCGCGACCGCCTCCGTCAGCATCCTCGACGACGAAACGGACCCCGCGGACCTTTCGCTCGAGGACGAGAAGCATATCCGCTTCAGCCTGCCGGTGCGGATCACGGTCGAGGTGCCCGACGCGCCCGATCCGGCGCTGAGCCGCGTCACCCTCGCCGCGACCATCGCCGCGCCGGGCGCGCTGCGCAGCTGGCCGGTCGACGGGCAGGACCAGCTCGGCATCGACTTCGGCGACGTCACCGCCGCGGCGGTGACGGTGAGCGGGCTGACGGGCCTGCCCACGCTCGGCGCGGACAGCTTCACCGCCGCGCTCCACGCGCGCTACGAGGCGCTGCCGCAGCACAGCTTCGAGCAGGGGGGAAACCGGCTCAACATCTACGACGGCACCCGCGGGCCGCCGCTCACGCCGCCCAACAAGGCCGGCAATCCCGAAATCGCGACGGCGCTCGAGAGCCATGGCGGCACCACCTACCTGGCCGTGGCGCTGCCGATCCACGTCGATGTGGTGAACCCCATCGCCTTTTCGAGCTACGGCACGGCGACCTTCCGGCGCCGCGTCGTCGAAGCGAGCGGCACGCTGAGCGTGACGATGGCGGAGGAGCCGGCCGATCCGGCGCTCGCGACGACGATCGTGTTCGATTCCGCCGGGCCCATCGCCGACGCCGTCGCCGCGAACCTCAAGCCCCAGCTGATCGCCGCGCTCGCCGCTTTCGGCACGGTCACGGAGCCGTGGTTCACGGCGCCGGACGCGACCGCGCTGATCCAGGCGCAGACCGCCGCCTATCTCGCCCCCCGCCGCTTCCCGCTCTACACGCCCTCGTCCGGCGATCCCGACCATCCGCTGAGCACGCCGGTCGGCTTCCTCCTCCCCGCCACCGATACCCTGGCGGTGCTGATGAACCGGCGCAGCGGCAGCGAGGCCGACGACGCCGCGCCGGACGATTTCCGCGGCGGCCACATGCTGGCGCTCGCCGTGGGCCGCGCCCCGCTCGACGAGTCGATCGCCGACGCGATCGCGCAGGCATTCCCGGGCCTCGCGGGCGGCGGCGCCGACGTCGAGGCGGACGGTCATTCGGCGACGCTCCATTCGCTCACCGTCACGCCGTCCGATCCGGGCGACCACGGCGTCGACGAGGGCCATCTCTGGGCCGAAGGCGAGGCCGAGGTCCATATCGACTGCTGGCCGGACCCGGACGTGAGCTTTTCGGGCGCGATCTTCCTGCGCCTCGACGTGACCGAGACGGACGAGGCCTGCACCGGCACGTTCCGCGCCGAGATGGGGACGTTCGACGCCGGCGAAAGCTGCTGCGACGTATTCGTCGACCTCATCATCCCGATCGTCGGCTGGATCATGCTCGGCGTGGTCGAGGCGATGATCGACAAGATCGGCGGCGAGCTCGCCGAGCAATATGCCGACCAGCAGACGCGCGAGCTGGCGCCGATCCCGCCGGTCGTCATGGGCGTGGCGGAGCTGCAGGCGTGCCTCGAAGGCTGCGACACGAGCAGCCAGGGCCTGGTCCTGCCCGGCAAGCTGCGCATCCGCCGCGAGGGCACGAGCTTCGAAGATCTTGCCGCGAACGGCGACTTGCCGCGGCCCTAGGTTCCCAAAGGAGGCAGTGATGGTGACGAGCAGGGGATATGTCGAATGGCTCGAAATCGGGCGGGCGGGCCAGGCGGCGGCGCAGCTGCTGCTCGCCGACGGCAGCCGCGCGACGTTCACGATCAGCGACCTCGACGGCGATCCGGAGCGGTTCAACGAGCGCCTGTCCAAGCTGGCCCTGTTGCGGGAGGCGATGGACCGGGCGGAGCCGGTCGAGATCGAAACCCAGCAGCGCAAGGGCGGCGGCGGGCCGATCGACCGCGTCCGCCGGCTGACCCGCGACGCCCTCGCCTGGCCGGGCGAGCGCGGCCGCGCGACAGGGATCGTGATCGGCGTGCGGCTGGAGATCGTCGCGGCCCCCGAGCTGCCCGAGCCGACCGACCGCGGCACGCTCGCTTTGCTCGTCGATGGGGCCGTCGAGCGCTTCGCAATTCCGATGCAGACGCCGGAGCGGGTCACCGCCGCCGCGATGGCCGCGATGGCGCGCGAGGCGCAGGCGAACGGCAGCCTGCTCACCGTCGATTACGACAGCCGCACCCGGATGGTCGTCGCGATGGAAGTCGGCGCCGGTGGGCTCGAAGTGGGGCGCGGCGGCGAGGAGATCGACGCGTTCGTGGAGACGATCTCCCACGCGCCCTGGAGCGACCTGATGGCGGTGCGGCTGACCACTGCCCCGGCATTCAGCGGGGACGGCCGTTTCGTCCCGCTGCAGCCGTTCGTGCCGGAGGAGCGGGCGGTCGTCGTGCTGCGGGGTGCGCCCGAATATGCGCTGCTCGAGGCGGCGCTGCGCGACACGCTGCGGGTCCGCGTGCTGGCCGCCGGGGCGCCGGAGCCGGACGGGAACGCCGCCGGCGCCGCCGAGGTCCGGCTTGCCACACATGCGGATGGTCCCGTGAGGCCCGCCGGCCTGGAGCTGGTGCGGGGAGTCGAGCTGCTCGCGCCGCTCTGCTCGGCCTCGCGCCCGGTCTGGATCCAGGTCGACCGGCGCGCCCTCGATTTCGGCCCCCGCACCGAGGAGTGCATCGAGGGGCTGCCGACCAGCGACCTGCGGCCGCGCTCGCTGCGCGAGCTCGATCTTCCCTACCGTGCCGAGTGGATCGGCATCGGCTGCTTCAACCACGGGGTCTACCGGTTCGAGCTCGCCCTGAGCGGAGAGTTTACGATTTTCGTCGATGGGCGCGAGCTGTGCCCCTATCGTGGCGACGCGGGCGGCAACGTGCGCTATGCCCATGCCTGCCTCGACGGCGACCATGAGGTGCGGATCGTGATCGACGCCTGGCATTGCAGCAAGCAGTTCGATCTCAACGTCTACCGGATACGCTGAGGAGCAGACGCGATGGCCGAGGAAACCCGCAAGCTGATCGTCACCCAGGCCGAGGACGAGCCGTTCGCCGTCGTCGGCAGCGAGGAGCACGCGCCGCTGCGGCACCGCTTCGCCGGCGACGTCAACCACCGCACCGACAAGCCGATCGTCCACATGCATTTGTGGGACGACGATTGCTCGTGCAAGCTGGTCGGCGACGTCCGCCTGAGGGGCGATCCCGAGGCCCCGATGGTGCTCCAGCACCGCTTCCCGGACGGGCACCAGCAGAGCCATCGGCTCGAGACCGGCCTCGCCCATCCGATCCACCATGCCCTGCAGATGCGCACGCCGCTGCAGGTGCGCTTCTGCAACAGCTGGCACATCGGCTCCGACTACAGCCTGACGGTGGAGGCGGGAGGGCGCGAGCTGCTCGGCATCCGCCTCACCGGCGCCACCGTCGCGACGCCGCAGCCCTGCCCCGAGGACGAGGAGAGGCCGTGTCCGCCGCCGAGCCGTCCGATCCATCCGTGAGCGAAACGCAGCCGTCGCCCGCCGCGGCGGCGATCGTGCGCGCGGGAAGCTGGGCGCTCGGACTCGCCGCCGATGCGGCGCAGGCGACCGCACAGGCGCTGGCGGGGAAAGCGATCGAGGGCCCGGCGGGGGAGGCGCCGCTGGCGCGGCTGGTGCGCCACGGCAGCGCCGCGGTTGGCAGCGCCATCGCCCTTGCCGTCACCAGCGGGCGCGCCGCGGCCTCGGCCGGCGCGCCGGCGTCGGCGCGGGGCGGCGTGCCGCCGATGCCGGAGCGCGCCGCCGAGGCCGCGCCCCCTCCCGGCCTTCGCCTCGCCCCCGGCGGGACGGCGCGGATCCCGCTGTCGATCGACAACCCGGGGAACGCGCCGATGGAGGGGCTCGCGCCGCGCCTCGCCGGCGCCCGGTTCGAGGGCGCGCCGGCCGCGCCGGCCTTCGCGCTCGGCTTCGCGCCCGAGACGCTCACCGTCGCCCCGCGGGATTTCGAGAAGCTGGTCGTCACCCTGACGCTCGATGCCGACATCGCGGCAGGGGGCTGGACGGCCCTGTTCGCGCTCGACGCGGACGATGCCGCGCTGCACGAGCTCCCGTTTCAGGTGGTGGCGGCGGCCGGCGCGGCGGAGCCCGCGGCGGGCTGAGCCACAGGCGGCTTCGTCTCGTAGCGTGGCGAAGGCCAGCCCGGCTTGCGGTCGAGCCACTCGCCGGCCACCCAGACGGCAATGGCGAGCGCGTCGAAGGCGATGTCGACGCCGCGATGGGTGCTGTGCCGCAGGTTCTCGACCGTCTCGTTGCTGCGCGCGGCGGCGAGTCGCTCCGCGGGGATCATGTCGCGGACCCGCTCCGCCGCGCCGACGAGCATGGCGAGCTCGCGGTCGGTGAGGCGGCCGATCGTCGTCGCGGCCTCGCGTATGCCGCCGGCAATCGTGCGCGCCGTGCCCATCGCGGTGGCGAGGCCGGCGGGCTGGTGCGGCTGGGACGCCGCTTCGGCGCTATGCGTGTCGGTCATGCCATCTACCTCCGTTGAAATGCGCGCAGGGTCGCCGGGGGGCGAAAATGGACCGCCTCCGGCTCGCCGATCTCGTAGACCGAGACCGGGGGAAGGTGCTCGGACAGCCAGGCGACGACTTCCGCCACCAGCGCCTCGGGGGCCGAGGCGCTCGCGGTGACGCCGACCCGCCGGCAGCCGGCGAACTGCGCCGGGCTGAGCTCGGCGGCGCGCTCGATCGGGATGGCGCGCGCGCCGCTCTCCTCGGCGACCTCGGCAAGGCGGCGGGAGTTGGAGCTGTGCGGGGCGCCGATGACCACGATCGGATCGCAGCGCCGGGCGAGCTGGACCACCGCCTGCTGGCGGTTCTGGGTGGCGTAGCAGATCGTGCTGCCGTGCGGCGCTGCCAGTGCCGGAAAGCGCCGGCGGAGCACCGCCACGATCTCGCGGGTCGCGTCGACCGCGAGGGTGGTCTGGGTGACGTAGGCTACCGCGTCCGGCCGGGGCACCGTCACCGTCTCCGCCTCCTCCCTGGTCTCGACCACGACGACGCCGCCGCGCTCGGGATGGCGGTGGCCGATCAGGCCCTCGATCTCGACATGCCCGCGGTGTCCGATGATGACGACCGTCCTGTCCTTCGCGGTCTGCCGCAGCACCTCCAACTGCACCTTCGAGACGAGCGGGCAGGTTGCGTCGACGACGCGCAGGCCGCGGGCGCGGGCGGCCTCGATCACCGCGCGCGGCACGCCGTGGGCGCTCATCACGGCGATCGCGCCTGCCGGAATCCCCTCGATGTCCTCGACGAAGACGGCGCCGCGCGCCTCGAGCTCGGCGACGACAATATGGTTGTGGACGATCGCATGCCGAACGTAAATGGGCGGACCGACAAGCGTCAGAAGCTCATGGACGACGTCTACGGCGCGATCAACACCGGCGCAGAAACCCCTGGGATTGGCCAAGAAGACGTGCATCTTGAGTCCCGATCGGTGATTCGGAGGTCAACGTTCCAGTGAGTGTCCGTTGGAGAAAGACAAAAGGCAAGGAGAAACACTGTCGCAATTGTCGGCGCCTAGACTCGGTGAAGTAGCAAATCCCGGCATGCCGGGGATCATGGCCTATCCCCCTGCATCGAAATCGGCACGTGCGGAGAGAGGTGTGCGCCACCACTGCGCGCACGAAGCCGCTCTCGGGGCGGCAATTCCCCTGCGTGATTACTAGTGTCTGCGAGTCGATACTGTGATCGCGTAACCAGCATGACCATTATCGCCCGCTCTCGACACCTGCTCCGCTTGCACCGTCATAGTGGCTGGCCATGTGCCCGTCGTGTAGACACGGTCGAGAGGCCATTTCGCCTCGCCACCTCCGCTCACGATACATTTCGCCGATTCGAAAAAATTCGAGAGGCTGTCGGCGCGATTGAAGTCGCCGATCCACAGAATGGGCGTGGCATTCGGGATTTGAAGTGTAGCCAGATTAGCGACACTTGCTTTGAGCGCCGCGTTCGCCTGGCTGGCATCACCCGATTTTAGGTGAACGAATATGACACGAAATGCCTGCCCCTTGACGGTGAAGGACACGATCGGGCGCACAGTTTGGGCTGTCAAGTCGGAGTCCTTTGGGCCGACTATTTCCCTCCCGGAGTGCTCGGGAACCTGAATCGACATGGACGGAACGCTGTCCTTACTACTCCACGCCACCTTGAAATTCGCCTTGGCGTCTCGCCATTCCGCCAGACAGAGTAGGTCGTACTCGCTGTATCGTATGGCGCCCCAGTTGCCCTTGCCCCCTTGGTTCATGTAAAATATCTTGAAGTTGTTCGCTGCGGCGGACGCCATCGCCTTCTCCTGTTGCTGGGCGCGTGCGGGATCACCTTCCCGACCATTGGCGGCGGTCGGCGAAGGCGGCTCAACCCAGAGCCTGGACGAGCTCCCGCAATGCCTCCGCCTCCAGCGGCTGGTTGACGAGGATATGAACGTCGCCGCGGATGAGCTCGAGGAGGGCTGTTGCGTGAGGCGCCTGTGGGTCGGTCGCGGTCGCGCCGTCGGCCGCGCGCGCGTTCGGCGCGGGCGGATGCGGCGCCGGCTTGGGGTACATCAGCCCGATGAAGTCGTAGTCGATCTTGTCTATATCGAGGCCGCCGGCGATCGGTTTACCGGTCTTCGTTATCGCGCCTGGAATCTGGTAGCACATGATCGATTGCTCGTCTTCCATCGTCCCCTTGAGCAGCATCGGATCGATGGGAGTGAGCACCTGCCGCCGAACCTCGTCCGGGGACCAGCCCTGCGTGCGGCCGAAATAGCTGATCGCCTTTGCCTCATCGATCAGGTCGACGAGCTCCGCGCGAAGGTGCTCATGCGGGCAGCCGAGCGTGTGTCCCGTTTCGTGCCGCACCACGCGATAGAATTCGCTGTCCGGCGTCTTCATGGTGAAACCCTGGAGGTTCATAGTCGGCTTGCCGCGGTCGACCAGCTTGATGTCTGTGCCGAGATACGACCAGTGCCCGTCGATCGCTCGTGCGATCCGGACGTCGGCGCTGTCGCTCATCGCCGCGGATTCTTCGCGGAACCTCACATTCGCAGTCGTCCCCCACGCGTTCATATGCTGGAGGATCTTGGCGCGAAGATCGCGCGGCGGGTTGTCGAGGAAGCCGACGGAAAGGCTGACGCCGCCTGAACCCCAATATTTCGACGTCATGATTGCGATCGAGACGGCAATGGGCGCGTCCGCGCGCGACACCTTGCCGACGATATTGCTGTCCGGGGCGTTGGCCGGATTGCGGGCGATGGCATGAGCGGCAGCTTCGACATGCCGGTCCTTGGGGAGCTCCTTCAGCGTACATCCCCAATCGTCATGGGCGACCGCAGATTTCGAGGCGCTGGTCATGATGGATGTCCTTCCTGGCGGTTAGGATGATCGGAAATGCGAACGCGAGCGCGTTCCCCGCTCGCGACCTGGATGCTGACGAGTTTGACGTAAGGCACGCGCGCAGCCGGTACGATCCACCTGCGGACCCGCGCGGCCAGTCGGTCGAAAGCGGTGGGCGGGGGCGGAACTCTCAGGATCAAGTCTCGGCCGTTCGCCCATGCGGCGGACGCCTCGGGCGGGACCGACGCGGCGAAGCTCAGTTCGATCGCCTGGACGCAAGGAGATGGGGGAGCGGGTTCTTCGGCGGGAATCCCCGCCTCGGCGAATGCGCGGGCGAGGCTTTGCGGAAATGGGATGGGTTTCCTCGCCACCATCGCGGTGCCCTCCGCTTCGTCCGCGACACGCTGCAGCAGTGAAACCAGATGGCGCATTCCGATCGCGCCGGCGCGCCGGCCGTCGCCCCGCCTCAGCCATCGATCCATGCCGGCCTCCGCGGAAAGCCGACATGGTAGGTGATCCATTGCAGCACGACCTGGTGTTCGCCGATATTGAGGAGCGTGAACGACTTTTCGATCCCGAGGATCTTGCCCTTCGGAATGTCGCTCAGGCAGCGGTTGAGCAGATCGGCGGCCGCCGTCACTTCGTCCTCGGTGCGCAGGCTTTCCGGGTCACGGCTGCCCACCGTGACCCGCTTGACGAAAGCGACGTCGGTTAGATCGAACAATTTCCGCCTCCCCTCGGATCAGGCAGGGACCGGTTCGATCCGGTAGGTGCCCGGCGCCAGGGTCGTCGGTTCGGCGGCGGGCTCGTGGTCGAGTTGGTCATCGTCCTCCTCGGTGACGAACTTTCCCTGCCGGTTCTGCCGCGCGTCGATGGGCGCCTCTTGCTTGTCCGCCGCTTTGGGGGTCTCCGTAATCGTCTTCGGCGCGATCGCGGAATTCATGATGTCGAGGACACGGGCCAGCCCCTCGGGCATGCCCTTGTCCTCGGCTTTCACCTCGACGTGATACTTCGCGGACTGGTCGCTTTCGCGGGTGTTTTCCTTGTGCGTGGCGACCGACCCCTCGACGTGCACCCTGAGGCTGAACGGACCCCAGCCGATGCTGGCATCCGCCGAGAAGCTGCCCTTCTGATCTTCCGATTCGGTGGAGCGCTCGGTGTTCTTGACCTCCATGTCGAAGGTGATGTCGACGGTGGTGATGGCGAGCGAGGGGACCTTGACGATGGCGAGCAGCGGTACTTCGAGAGCGACATCCTCCGTGAGAATTACCGGAGAGGTTTTGCCGTCCACGGTCTGGTCCGCGCGCGGCCGGGTGAATTTGAATTGTACGGTCCTGACGTCCATGTTTCCCGGGTCGAACCCGACGTCGCTCAACTTCGTCGGATCGGCGTTTTTCGGAGGTTTGAAGCCGATCTGCTGGATGAACGTGGCCGTGGCGTTGGCGAGACGCACCTGCGCGTCGCACGCCGCCATGAGCGGGCCACCGATCAGGTCGCCCATCGGAAGCCCCCGGAACTGGTCGCCCATGTTGGTCGGCATCGACTTTCTCCCTTGCTAGATGCTCTTGTTCAGTGCGTTCATCAGCCGGCACATGCCCTCGCTGACGGGATTGCTCGTCACCTTGATCGACAGCTTTGCGAGCGGCCCTTGCGACTTCGCTCCCGAAGCAAGTCCGACCGCCATGCGAAAGGGCGGGTCGGGCGCGGGGGTTGCGGTCGAGGCGGCCATGGGCCCGGCCGCGGGCCGATCCTGGCCGGCTGGGGACGCCGCCGCGGCCGGCCCTCCTGACTCATTCCCGGCCGGTGGACGGGGGATGTCGATCGGAGCGCCGTGACGCGGCGCTGCGATGGCGCCGGCATCGCGCTGCAGCACGGGCTCCGAGGCGGACGCCGAGGCGGCGATACTTCCAAGTTCCACCCGGAAAGTAGCGGTGAACTCGCTTATCGACAGAAGCGACGGTTCGACCACCGACAGGAGCGGAACGACCACCTTATGGTAAGTCTCCGCTCCCGCGGCGACGGAAGGATTGGGCAGTTGCAGCGCATAGGAAAGCGGCTTTCCGTCGGCGTCGAAGTACTTCCCGATGAAGTCCAGCTGATGCTTTTGGATCGCGTCCTGTGCCTCCGTCACCGCGCCGGTCAACGCAGAAATCAGCTCGTGCAAAGACAGCGCGTCAGCCACTAAGCCCTTGTCCTTTGAAAAGCACAGCAGGCCACCGTCCCAGAATCTTGTGTCTGCGGCGGAAGGTACAGCTGATATGGCGACGCTACAGGTAAAAAGAGCCGACCGGCTCTAGTTGACTTCGATAAAATAAACCCCGGGTAGGAAGAAGAGTCAAACGAATTTTATAACCACATCGCCCAATTATAGGACCATTGTGGTGGATTTTCTAGTAGATTAGTCGGTCCAGCCGGGCGCCGAGCCCGACTTGCCGCCGTCTGCGAAACCGTCCACGGCGGCTCAACCGAGGACGCCGGGATCGAGGGGCAATCTAGAGCGGCAGCGAACCGTGTCACCGACGTGCCAAGGTCGCATGGAATCGGAGCCGATGATGTCGCAAAAAAGGCTGGTGGAGCTGAGGGGAATCGAACCCCTGACCTCTGCAGTGCGATTGCAGCGCTCTCCCATCTGAGCTACAGCCCCGCGCCCTGAGATGGCCGCCCCATGGGAAGGGCGGCGGCCCGAGAAGGCGCCCAGATAGCGGTCCCGGCCGCCTTTCGCAATGCGGCATTTTCGTCGCCCCGGCAACCGCCGGTTCGTTTCGGCGGATGCTCCGAACGCCCCGGCTTCCGTGTCGGAACGGAGCCATCGCCGCTCCCGTTTCCCGTCTGCCCGCGACGCGCGGATGGGCCGCGCCTGTAGCCGCGGGCTGGCATCAGAGGAGACGAAAATGGGTTATCCGGGCGACGACCGCAGCGGCGGTGGCGATCGATGGCAGGGCCGCGAGCGGTATCGGGAGCGCGGCGGTGAGCACGGCCGCGGCGCCTATGCCGGCCGTGGCGGCGGCTATCGCGGCGATGACGACGACCGCGGCTTCTTCGATCGCGCGGGCGACGAGGTACGCTCCTGGTTCGGCGACGACGATGCCCAGCGCCGGCGCGAGATGGACCAGCGCCGCTGGGAGCAGGAGCAGAGGATGACCGGCCGGCGCGACAACGATCACGGCCGCGACGGCGGCGGGCCCGGCAGCTTCGGCGGCGGCTGGGGCAATCAGCGCGGCGAGAGCTGGAACCGGGAACGGCCCGGCGAGCGCGGCTGGTACGGCGGCGGCGAGGAAGGCTATCGCGGCGGCGACCGCCATTACGCACGGGGCGAGCGGGAAGGCTGGTTCACGGACTCGCGCGGTGGCGAGCGCGGCGAGCGCTACGGCGGCTCGGGCGGCCCTTCGCGCTACGCCGGCGGGCCCGGCGAGCGCGATCATGGCGGCCTCCACGATCCGCATTATTCCGAGTGGCGGCAGCGCCAGATCGAGGATCTCGACCGCGACTATGAGGATTATCGCCGCGAGCATCAGTCGAAGTTCGAAAGCGAGTTCGGCGCGTGGCGCTCGAAGCGCCAGGGGCAGCGCCAGGCGCTGAACAAGGTGCGCGAGCATATGGAAGTGGTCGGCTCCGACGGCAGCCATGTCGGCACGGTGGACAAGGTGCGGGGCGACCGCATCATCCTCACCCGCTCCGATCCGGCCGCCGGCGGCGTCCACCATTCGGTGCCCTGCGCCTGGGTGGAGACGGTCGAGGACAAGGTGGCGCTCAACCGCAGCGCCGACGAGGCGCGCTCGGCATGGCGCAGCGAGGAGCGCAGCCAGGCGCTGTTCGGAGAGGAGTCCGGCCGCGCCGCCGGGTCCGGCGACGAGGGCCCCCGCAACCTCAACCGCAGCTTCTCCGGCACCTACGAAGAGGGCGGCGGCCGCACCGAAGACGACAGCCGCTGAGCGAGTCGGCGAGCGGGGACAGTCAGATAGACTGTCCCCGTCGAACTGAGCAGGGGACAGTCTATCTGACTCTCCCCTTTTCATGCGGCAAGCGCTCTTTGACATTCGGTCTTGTCGCGGCGATGGGTCGGCTTCGGCCCCAGCGACGCGCCGGGGCAGGGAGGACGTCATGACCAACCGCGCCTGGCACCTGAAGTCGCGGCCGCAGGGCCTGCCGACCATGGACAATTTCGAGATGAAGCCGCTCGAGGACCGTCCGCTCGCGGAGGGCGAGGTCAGGGTGCGCAATTCCTGGCTGTCGGTGGACCCGTACATGCGGGGGCGGATGAACGACGTGAAGTCCTACGTGCCCCCCTTCCAGGTCGGCGCGCCGATGGAGGGCGGCGCGGTCGGCAAGGTGGTCGAGAGCCGCTCGCCCCATTTCCGTGAAGGCGAGACCGTCTTCCACATGATGGGCTGGCGCGAAGAGGCCGTGGCGCCGGCGGAGAAGTTCAACAAGGTGCCGCCGCTTCCCGTTCCCGACCAGGAATGGCTCGGCAATCTGGGCCTCACCGGCGCCACCGCCTATTTCGGTCTCCTCAGGGTCGCGGAAGCGAAGGCCGGGGACATCGTCTTCGTCTCCGCCGCCGCGGGGGCGGTGGGGTCCGCCGTGGTGCAGATCGCAAAGGCCAAGGGCATGACGGCGATCGGCTCCGCCGGCGGGCCGGAGAAGGTTGCGTGGGTGAAGGCGCTCGGCGCCGACGCGGCGGTCGACTACAAGGCGGCGCCCATCGTCCAGGGGCTGACGCAGGCAGCGCCGGACGGGATCGACGTCTATTTCGACAATGTCGGCGGCGAGCATCTCGACGCGGCCTTCGCCGCAGCGCGCAACAATGCCCGCTTCGCGATCTGCGGCATGATCGAATCCTACAACAAAGGCTCCGGCCACGCCTTCCGCTACATCATGCGGGTGATCGCCGCGCGGATCATGCTGAAGGGCTTCATCTACACCGACTATCTCGGCGAGATGGGCGACTTCTACCGCGACATGGGCGGCTGGATCGCCTCAGGGCAGGTGAAGAGCCGGGAGACGGTGCGCGACGGCATCGAGGCGGCGCCGGAAGCCTTCCTCGACCTGTTCCGCGGCGGCAACACCGGCAAGATGCTGGTCCGCCTCTGAAGAGCAGGGTCAGTCCCTGCCGAGGATATGCCTGACGATCTTCGGCGCGGCCCTGGCGGCGGCGATCAGGTCGACCGTGACGCCGACGTTGCAGAGGCGCGTGCAACGGTCCGCCGCCAGGGCCGCCGTGCCGGTGCCGGGCTCGTTGACGTGGCGGACGATCTCGCCCGGCTCGCGCTCGAACTCCATCCGCTGGCCGCCGCCGCCGAAACGGTGGGCGCACACCACGATCTCGCCCGGCCTGGCGGTGCAGGCGAGCGGGTCCGGCTTCGCGCGCATCGCGCCGTCGACCCGCGCGGCCTCTTCCGCGCTGAGCTGGATGGGCGCCTGTGCCTCCGCCGGCGCGGCCGCCAAAGCCAGCGGAAGGAGGGCGGGCGTCAATCTCGACTTCCCCACCTCTCTCCCCTATCGCCGCCCGCGCACAACCAGTTGAGGATGACAGATATCATGGTGAGCGCAAGCCACGTACTCGATCGCGTGCTGGTCCTGGAAATGGTGCGGGTGACCGAGGCCGCGGCGGTGGCGGCGTCGAGGCTGGTCGGGCGGGGCGACGAGAAGGCGGCCGACGCGGCGGCGGTCGAGGCGATGCGGGCAGCGCTCAACACGCTGGAGTTCGACGGCACGGTGGTCATCGGCGAGGGCGAGCGCGACGAGGCGCCGATGCTTTATATCGGCGAGCGGGTGGGATCGGCCCAGGGCACCGGGCCGAAGATCGACATCGCGCTCGATCCCCTCGAGGGGACGACGCTGACCGCCCACGGCGCCCAGAACGCGCTGGCGGTGCTGGCCATCGCCGAGGAAGGCGGGCTCTTGAACGCCCCCGATGTCTACATGGACAAGCTCGCGGTCGGCCCCGGCTATCCGGCCGGCGTCATCGACCTCGCCTCGACCCCGAGCGACAACATCCGCGCGGTGGCGCGCGCCAAGGGCGTGGACCCGTCCGAGATCATGGTCTGCGTGCTCGACCGGCCGCGCCACGAGGCGCTGATCGCGGAGCTGCGTGCATTGGGCTGCGGCATCCAGCTGATCCGCGACGGCGACGTCTCGGGCGTCATCGCCGTCACCAACCCGGAGACGACGATCGACGTCTACATGGGCTCGGGAGGCGCGCCGGAGGGCGTGCTGGCGGCGGCGGCGCTACGCTGCGTCGGCGGCCAGTTCCAGGGCCGCCTCCTGTTCCGCAACGACGACGAAAAGGCTCGCGCAGCGCGGTGGGGCGTCGAGGATCTCGACCGCATCTACCATCTCGAGGACCTCGCCAAGGGCGATTGCATCTTCGCCGCCACGGGCGTCACGGACGGTTCGATGCTGGGCGGCGTCAAGCGCCGGCGGGACTGCATCACCACCGAAAGCGTCGTGATGCGCGCCTCCTCCGGCACGGTCCGCTGGGTCAAGGGCCAGCACCGCCATGAGCCCGGCATGCAGAGCTGAGCGCGCCTCGCCCGACGGTTTTCCACATCTTTCCGCCGAGACGGATTCCCACGGACTCCGTCGTCCCCTAAGCTCCCGCGATGCTTACCGCCGCTCATGTCTGCGGAGTGTCCCGCTCACTGCTGGGCCAGCCCTGGCGCTGGCGCGGAACGGCGGCTGACGGGCATGACGCGGACTTCCAGCCCGACGACCTCGTCGACCAGCTGCTGATGGCACGCGGCGTGGTCCGCGAGGAGCTGATGCGCCACCGCCAGCCGACGCTGCGCGGCTTCATGCCCGACCCCTCGCTGTTCCGCGACATGGACGCGGCGGCCGCGCGTCTCGCCGACGCCGTCGAAGCGGGCGAGCCGGTCACGGTGTTCGGCGATTACGACGTCGACGGCGCAACGTCGGCGGCCTTGCTGGTCCGCCTGCTGCGGGGGCTGGGGCTCGAGCCGCGGGCGTACATCCCCGACCGGCTGATGGAAGGCTACGGCCCGTCCGGCGAGGCTCTGGTGCGGCTGGGCCGCGAAGGCGCGCGGCTGATCGTCACCGTCGATTGCGGCGCCCAGGCGTTCGAGGCGCTCGACATGGCGCGCGCCGCGGGAGTCGACGTGATCGTCGTCGACCACCACAAATGCGCCAGCGCGCTCCCGAAGGCGCTGGCGCTGGTCAATCCCAACCGCCTCGACGAAGCGGACGAGGCCGCCGCGCACGGCCACCTCGCCGCCGTCGGCGTCTGCTTCCTGCTTGCCGCCGCTGTGGTGCGCACGCTGCGCGGCCGCGGCTTCTTCGTCGGCCGCGAGGAGCCGAAGCTGGTCGAGCTGCTCGATCTCGTCGCGCTCGGCACGGTCGCGGACGTCGCGCAGCTGCGCGGCCTCAACCGCGCCTTCGTGACCCAAGGGCTCAAGGTGATGGCGGCGCGCCGCAATATCGGCCTCGCCGCACTGTCCGACGCCGCCCGGCTGACGCGGGCGCCGACCTGCACCGACCTCGGTTTCGCGCTCGGGCCGCGCATCAACGCGGGCGGTCGGGTCGGGAAATCCGATCTCGGCGTGCGCCTGCTGACTACCGAGGATCCGACCGAGGCCGCTGCCATCGCGGCGGAGCTCGACCGTCTGAACGAGGAGCGACGCGCGATCGAGGCGGCGGTGTGCGAAGCCGCCGACGCGCTCTGCGGCGCGCAGGGCAACCGCTCGGTCCTGTTCGTCGCGGGCGAGGGGTGGCACCCTGGCGTGATCGGCATCGTGGCGGGCCGTCTCAAGGAGAAGCTCGGCCGGCCCGCCATCGTCGTCGCGCTCGGCGAGGACGGAACGGGCAAGGGGTCCGGCCGCTCGATCTCCGGCGTCGATCTCGGCGCCGCGGTGCTGGCGGCGAAGGATAGCGGCCTGCTCCTCGCCGGCGGCGGCCATGCGATGGCGGCGGGCCTCACCGTCGCCAAAGACGGGATCGAGGCGCTCGCCGACTTCCTCGAGGCGCGGCTGGCCGACGACGTGGCAAAGAGCCGCGACGGCCGCGCGTTGCTGCTCGACGCGGTGGTGGCTCCGGGCGGGGTCTGTCCCGCGCTCTGCGACGCGCTGGAGGTGGGCGGCCCTTACGGCGTCGGCTGGCCCGCGCCGCGCGTCGCCGCCGGCCCGGTGCGGATCGTGAAGGCGGATGTGGTCGGCACCGGGCACCTCCGCGTCATCGTCGCCGGCGACGACGGCCGCCGGGTGAAGGCGATCGGCTTCCGCCTCGCCGAAACTGCGCTCGGCGAGGCCCTGCTCGCCGCGCCGCCCCACCGCCGGCTGTGGCTCGCCGGACGGGTGAAGCGCGACGAATGGGGCGACCGCGTCGCCGCCGAGCTCCATCTCGAAGACGCCGCCTTCGCCGACTGAGGCCCGGTTGACCCTCGCCTGCGCCTTGCCTAAGGCGCGGAGCCTGCGCCGCGGCCCCATCGTCTAGCGGTCTAGGACGTCGCCCTTTCACGGCGAAAACACGGGTTCGAGTCCCGTTGGGGTCACCAGGGCGCTGGAGCTACACCTTTCCGGGACGCCGGCAGAATCGGCAGATACCGGGCTGCTCCCTTCAGGATCCGCGCGAGCTGTCAGGCTGCCAGCCACCCCCCAAGGCACGGAACAGGTCGACCTGGGCGTCGGCGATCCTCGCGTCGGCCTCGGCCACGGCCGCCTGGGCATCGGCGAAGGTGCGCTCGGCGTCGAGCAGGTCGAGTGAGTTGACGTCGCCTTCGCGCTGGCGGGCGCGGGTGATGGCGGCGGCGCGCCCGGCCTGGTCGCGCGCGCTGGCGAGCGCGGCGCGGCGGTCCAGCAGGTTCGCATAAGCGGAAAGGGCGGTTTCCGTCTCCTGCAGGGCGCGCAGCACCGTTCCGTCGAACGTCGCGAGCGCAGCCTGCGTGTCGGCCTGCGCTTCGGCGACGCGGGCGCGGGCGGGGCCGCGGTTCACCGTCCAGCTGAGCAGCGAACCGACCAGCCAGTGGACCGGGCCGCCGGTGACGAGGTCGCCGAGCTTGGCGGCGGTCGAGCCGAACGAACCGCCGAGGCTGATCCGCGGGTAGAGATCCGCGGTGGCGACGCCGATGCGGGCGGTGGAGGCGGCGAGCCGTCGCTCGGCGGCGCGGACGTCCGGACGGCGGGCGAGGAGCGCGGCGCCGTCGCCGACCGGGATCGGGCTGTCGAGCCGGAGGGTTTCGCGGCGGGCGCCCGCCTCGGGCGGGAGCTCGGCGGGCGTGCGGCCGGTCAGCATGGCGAGGCGGAACAGCGCCGCCTGCCGCTCGGCAAGGAGCGCGGGGACCTCGGCGCGGCGCTGGTCGCGCAGCGCCGCGATGCGGGCGACGTCCAAGCCGGTGGCGAGGCCGACGCTGTGGCGCTTCCCCGTGAGGGCCAGCGACTTGTCGAGCAGGGCGACGATTTGCTCGGCCACCGACTGCCGCTCGGCGGCGGAGGCCGCGTCGGCATAGGCACGCGCGGTTTCGGCCGCGACCAGCACGCGCACCGCGGCAACGTCTGCGTCCGCCGCGCCGACCCCGCCGCGCGCCGCCTCGACTCCGCGGGATGCGCGGCCGAACAGATCGACTTCGTAGGCGACGCTGACGCCGGCATCGAAGGACCAGTCCTCACGGGACGCACCGGGAGCGGTCTGGCCGAGCGGGGCACGCGCGTAATTGGCGCCGGCACCGACGGAGAGCTGCGGCGCCCGCTCGCCGCGCACTTCGCGCAGGGAGGCGCGGGCGCGGGCGAGACGGGCGACCGCGACGCGGATATCGGTATTGGCGGCGAGCGCGTCGGAGACCAGGCGGTCGAGGACCGGGTCCCGGTAGAGCCGCCACCAGTCGCCCTGCACCTGCGCGCCGGGATCCAGCGCGGGCGAATTGGCGGAGAGGAACGGCCCGGCCGCCGTCGTTGGCGTCGCCGGGCGCACATAGTTCGGACCCGAGGCACAGGCGGCGGCGGCGAGCGCGAGGGTGGAGGCGAGGAGGGGGCGGAGGCGGATCATGGTCTGGTTCCTCATTCGGCCGGCTGGAGTTGCGCGGGAGGCAGGCGGCGGGCCGGGACGAGGCTCCGCAGCCGCTGCGGCAGAGCGCGGCAGACGACGTAGAAAGTGGGGGTGAAGAGGAGGCCGAAGCCGGTGACGCCCGCCATGCCGAAGAAGACGGCGGTGCCGAGCGCCTGGCGGAGCTCCGCGCCGGCGCCGGTGGCGATGAGCAGAGGCACCGAACCGAAGATGAAGGCGAAGCTCGTCATCAGGATCGGCCGCAGCCGCATCTGCGCGGCGTGGATCGCGGCCTGCGCCGGGCTGAGGCCGTGCTCCGTCTCGCCCTGCCGCGCGAACTCGACGACGAGGATGGCGTTCTTGGCGGCGAGCGCGATCAGCACGATGAGGCCGATCTGCGTCAGGACATTGTTGTCTTGGCCGCGCAGGTTCACGCCGACCATCGCCGCGAACAGGCACATGGGGAGGATGAGGATGATCGCCAGCGGCAGCGTCAGGCTTTCATATTGCGCGGCGAGGACGAGGAAGACGAACAGCACGGCGAGCGCGAAGACGATGCCGGCGGTGCTCCCCGCCTCCTTCTGCTGGTAGGCGATGCCGGTCCATTCGGTGCCGTAGCCGGGCGCCAGCGTCTCGCTCGCGAGCTTCTCCATCACCGTCAGCGAATGCCCGGAGGAGAAGCCGGGGGCGGTGTCGCCGTCCAGCTCGACCGCCGGGAACAGGTTGTAGCGCACGACGCGGTAGGGCCCCGTCTTGTCCTTGAAAGTCGCGACCGAGCCCAAGGGCACCATCGCGCCGGAGGTGGAGCGGGTCTGGAGGTTGGCGATGTCGGCCGGGGTGGCGCGGTAGGGCGCGTCGGCCTGGGCGGTGACGCGGTAGGTGCGGCCGAGCAGGTTGAAGTCGTTGACGAAAGCCGAGCCGAGATAGACCTGCAGCGCCTCGTTCACCCGCTCCGCCGGCACGCCGAGCATGTCGGCCTTGCTTCGGTCGATGTCCGCGAAGATGCGCGGCGTCGATGTGTTGAACAGAGTGTAGACCTGCTTGAGGCCGGGGGTCTGGTTGGCCCTGGCCATCATCGCATAGGCCTGGCCGGCGAGGCCCGCATAGCCGTGCTGCCCCTTGTCCTGGATCATCATCCGGTAGCCGCCGGCCGAGCCGATGCCCTGAATCAGCGGCGGCGGCAGGACGAAGAGCTGCGCCTCGTCGACGCCGGCGGTCGACTTGCGCGCCTCGTCCATGATCTCCTGGAAGGAGACGCCGAGCTTCTTGCGCTCCTCGAACGACTGGAGCGGGATGTAGGCGGCCGCCGCATTGGGGGCGAGCGTCTGCGAGGCGCCGTCGAAGCCGGCGAGCATCACCGCGCCCTTCACCCCTTTGATCGGCAGGATCTTCGCGACGACCTTGCGCATCACCGCGTCGGTGCGCTCCAGCGAGGAGCCGGGCGGGAGCTGGATGGCGGTGAGGAAATAGCCCTGGTCCTGCGCCGGGATGAAGCCCGAGGGCGTCATCCAGAACAGCCCGAGGGTGAGGCCGATGAGGACCGCATAGGCAGCCATCATCCGCTTCGGCGCGGCGATGAGCCGGGCCGTAAGCCGTGCGTAGCCGTGGCTGAGCCTTGCGAACCCGCGGTTGAACCGGTCTCCCGCGGCGATGGCAAGGCGGTGGAGCGGTCCGCCCACCCGGTCCTCGTGCCGGCCCTTCAAGAGAATCGCCGCGAGCGCCGGCGACAGCGTCAGCGACAGGAGGAGGGAGATGACGGTGGCGGCCGAGATGGTCACCGCGAACTGGTGGTAGAAGGCGCCGGACAGGCCGCCGAGGAACAGGGTCGGCAGGAACACCGCGCAGAGCACCAGCACGATGGCGACGAGGGCGCCGGAGACCTCGTTCATCGACGTCTTCGCGGCCTCCAGCGGGCTCAGGCCCTCGTCGAGGTTGCGCTCGACATTCTCGACCACGACGATCGCGTCGTCGACGACGATGCCGATCGCCAGCACCAGCCCGAACAGCGACAGGTTGTTGAGCGAGTAGCCGACGGCCGCGAGCACGGCGAAGGTGCCGATCAGCGACACCGGGATCGCCACCACCGGGATGATGGCCGCCCGCCACTTCTGGAGGAAGGCGATGATGACGAGGACGACGAGGAAGATCGCCTCCAGCAAGGTGTGCACGACCGCGTCGATCGACTGGGCGATGAACTCGGTGGGGTTGTAGATGACGCGATATTCGAGGCCCTTCGGGAAGCTCTTCGATAGGCGCTGCATCTCCGCCTCCACCGCCTTGGCGGCGGCGAGGGCGTTGGAGCCGGGGCGCTGGAAGACGCCGAGGATCACGGTCGGCTGGTTCGAGAGATAGGTGTTCGACGTGTAATCGGCGGCGCCCAACTCGACCCGCCCGACGTCGGACACCCGCACCTGCCGCCCGTCCGCGTCGGTGCGGATGATGACGTTGGCGAATTGCGCGGGGTCGGTGAGCCGGCCCTGCGTCTCGACATTGACCTGGAAGGCGGCACCGCTCGCATAAGGCGGCTGGCCGAGCGTGCCCGCGGAGACCTGCACGTTCTGCGCCCGCAGCGCCGAGACGATATCGCCGGCGGTGAGGCCGAGGGCGGCGGCGCGGCCGGGGTCGATCCACACCCGCATCGCATAGTCGCGCGAGCCGAACTGCCTGACGTCGCCGACGCCGTCGATGCGGCTCAGCCGGTCGCGCACCTGGGTCAGCGCGTAATTGGAGATGTAGCCGCGATCGAGGCTGTTGTCGGGCGAGATCAGGTTGACGACCATCAGGAAGTCGGGCGCCGTCTTGCGGGTGACGACGCCGAGGCGCTGCACGTCGGTCGGCAGGCGCGGGACGGCGATGGCGACCCGGTTCTGGACCAGAACCTGGGCGGCGTTCAGGTCGGTGCCCTGCTTGAAGGTGACGGTGATCGTCACCGCCCCGTCGCCGGTCGATTGCGACGACAGATAGAGCATGTTGTCGACGCCGTTCACTTCCTGCTCGATCGGCGCCGCCACGGTCTCGGCCACGGTCTCGGCGGACGCGCCGGGATAGGCGGCGGTGATCGTCACCGTCGGCGGGACGATGTCGGGATATTGCGACACCGGCAGGCCGAAATAAGCGAGGCCGCCGACCACCGTGATGAGGATCGCGATGACGGCCGCGAAGATCGGCCGGACGATGAAGAATTGCGAGAGGCGGCGCATGGCGGCTCCTGAAGGCAAGAAGGGCGTGGCGGCGTCAGCGGAAAGTGACTTCGCCGCTGAGCGGCGCCGCGGAGGAGGCGCCCGCGCTCGGCGGCGCGACCGGTGCGATGCGCGTGAGGCGCGCCTGGACCTTGGTTCCCGGCATGGCGGCCTGCGTCCCGGTGACGATCACCCGGTCGGTGGGAGCGATGCCGGAGCGGATGACGCGCAGGCCGTCGGCGACCGGCCCAAGCTCGACGGGCTTGGGCGTGACGGTGCCGTCCGGCCCGACCACGAGAAGGAGCTTGCGGGCCTGGTCGGTCTGCACGGCGGCGTCGGGGACGAGCAGCGCATTTGTCGGCCGGCCGGTGCTCAGCCGCATGTTGCCGAACATGCCCGGCGTCAGGAAGGCGCCGCCATTGCGCACCACGGCGCGCCCGCGAATCGTGCCCGACTTGGGATCGAGGCCGTTGTCGGTGAAGTCGAGCCGGCCGGTCCAGCGGTAGCCGGTCTCGTCCTGCAGGCGGATCTGGACGGTGCCCGCATCGGCGCCGCTCTCCCGCGCCCGCTTCATCTTGAGGAACAAGGCCTCCGAGCCCTGGAAGGTGAAGTAGATCGGGTCGATCGCGTTGATGGTGGTCAGCAAGGTCGCCGCGCTGCCCTCGCCGCCTGCGACGAGATTGCCGGCGTCGGCGCGCCGGTCCGACACGCGGCCGCTGATCGGCGCGCGCACCTGGGTGAATTCGACGTCGAGGGCGCGCGAGCGGACCCGCGCCTGCGCCGCCTGGAGCGCGGCCTGGGTGGCACGGACCTTGGCGCGCAGGCGGTCGACATCGCTCCTCGAGACGGCATCGGCGCTGAGCAGGCGCGTCGCCCGGTCGAGGTCGGCCCGGGCCAGGGCGAGATCGCTCCTGGCCGTGGCGAGCCCCGCCTGCGCTTCCGCGAGCGCGGCGAGATAGGGGCGCGGGTCGATGGTGAAGAGGAGCTGGCCCTGCCGGACGAAGGCGCCGTCCTTGAAATGCACGGCCACGATCGCGCCCGCGACGCGGGGGCGGACCTCGACGGTCTTGCTGGCGTCGAACCGGCCGACATAATCGTCCCACTCGTCGACCTGCCGGACGAGCGGCGTCGCGACGGCGACGGTCGGCGGCGGCGGCACTGCCCCGGCGGCGTGCGGCCGGGCTGAAAAGGCCCAGAGCGCGCCGGCGGCCAGCACCGGGACGAGGATATAGCCCCCGGTACGCCACGTGCGGACGCGGCGCGGGCGGGCTCCGGCCTCGGCCTGGTCTTCCGAGGCGATGGGCGCGTGCATGTTCATTCGATCGTTCCTGTCGTGTGGGGTGCGCCGTGCGCGCTTAGCGGGTGCGTGTGGGGTGGCCGGCGAGGATGACGGGCGACACCAGCCCGAGGAGCAGGATGATGCTCAGCACCATCGCGCCGAGCCGGTCGTCGAGCTGACGGGCGAGCCAGCCGTAGAGCAATGCGCCGGCGGCGATGGGTATGGCTGAGAGCAGTAGGAGACCGGCGAAGCGCGCCGCGCGCGCCGCGACGGTCTGCCCCGTCCAGGCCTCCCCGGCGCGGTCGCGATACTCGTCGACCAGTGCGCGGATCTCGTAGGCTTCGAGCTCCGTCACCCCCGCATCGTGCAGCAGCTGATGCGCCGACGCCGGGAGGCGCGCGCCACGCCGCCGGTAACGGGCGGCGTAGAGTCGGATCGCCTCGAGCCGTTCCGAGGCAAGGGTCGTCGGCGTCGCGAAGGCGTTGCGTATCCGACCCTCCTCCAGGGCCAGCCGGACGACGCTGCGTTCGGTCGCGCCGAGGGCCTGCGGCGCGGGAGCCGGACTCGCCGTCCCCGTGGCGGCCGCTACGGCGAGATCTAGATCAAGATAGGCCATGGCTGGCCTCGAGTTCGACCCAGTCCCGCACGGCAAAGCGGCCCCTCGCGCGCCCGGCGGCGGCGCGGGCGCTGCGGTGGCGCGCCTTCGACGAGGCGATGCTCGCCTGGAGCAGCTCGTAATGGTCGAGGCTGAAGCCCGCTTCGAGAAAGGCGCGGATCTCCCATTTTGGGATCACGTAGCTCTTGTGCCAGGCGAGAACCGCCATCCGGCGCAGCGCCTCGAGCCGCGGGTCCGCCTGGCGCCCGTTGTCGTTGGAGGAGAAGAGCGAGCCGAGCAGCCGCGCGACGGGGCCCGGTTCCTCGATCGAGGCGAGGCGGTCGCGCTGGGCGGCGGCGATCACCCACCATTCGAGCGGCGAGAAGCGGACCGCCGCGTCCGGGTCCTGGGGTCCAGTGCCGGCGGCCGGCCCTCCGCACTCCGCGAATTCGAGATAAGCCATGTTCTTCTCCCCGTTTTCTCGACGCCCTGCGGGCGCACGCCCTTCCTCCGTCCGGCTTGGCGCCGGCGGGGTGGTCGCTGATGGTGTTGTTGATGTCGGCGGCGGCGGCCCACGAGACCGTTCGCCGGACCCGCCGGACGATATCGGTCTAAGTCTGAAGCTTGTCCGCCGCCGGGCGCTACGGAGCGTCCTTGCCGCCCCGGCTGGTCCTGGTCATCGCAGCCTTTCTCCCGTCGAACCGGGAAGGGTTATTCCATACCAACCGGTATAGAAAGGCCGGAGCAGCAGGTCAACTGCTTTTTGTATCGACCGGTATTTTTATTTCGCGGTCGGCCATAACGCAAGGCTGGTTTCGATCAGCTGCTCGAGCTGCGCCTTCGTCGCGCCGTCGCCATGCTGGATCGAAAGCCCCTGGAGCATGGCGCTGAGCAGGCGCGAGAGACCTTCCGGGTCGACATGGGGGGGAAGGTCGCCCTCCTCCTTGGCGCGCTGGAAACGCTCGACGACGGCGGCATTCCACACCGCGCGGCGCGCGACGACCTCGCTGCGAACCGATTCGGCCTCGGCGCCGCAGGCCATGGAGCTGATGACCGAAAGGCAGCCGCGCGCGGGGCCGTCCTCAGTCAGCATGGCCAGGTTGCCGCGCAGCAGCCGCTCGGCGACGGCCCGCGCGGTCGGGCCGGCGAGGGCCTCCTGGATATAGGCCAGCTTCTCCCGCTCGTAGAGGTCGAAGGCCTTCTTGAAGAGCGCCTCCTTGTTGCCGAAGGCGGCGTAGAGGCTTGGGCGGGTGATCCCCATCGCCTCGGTGAGGTCGGTCAGCGAGGCGCCTTCATAGCCCTTGCTCCAGAACACGCGCAGCGCCGCGGTCAGCGCCTTGTCGACGCAGAATTCGCGGGGCCGGCCTTTCTGGACGGGGCAGGGGATATTCATAACGAGCGGTATATAATGTATCCGCCGGGAAAGAAAAGCAGAATTCCTCCTCCGATTGCCAAAGGGCGAGGGCGATCGGCGATCAGGCGGCGGGACCGGTGCCGTCCGGGCCGCGGAGCGCAAAGCGCTGCAGCTTGCCCGTCGTGGTCCGGGGAAGAGCCGCGACGAACTCGATCTCGCGAGGATATTTGTAAGGCGCGATGGTGGCCTTGACATGGGCCTGCAGCATTTCGACCGCGGCATGGCCGGGTGCGTGGCCGTCCGCGAGCACGACGAACGCCTTCACTTTTTGCCCGCGCTCGGCGCAGGGAATGCCGACGACCGCGCATTCGGCGACGGCTTCGTGCAGGTAGAGGGCGTTTTCGACCTCGGGCGCGGCGATGTTGTAGCCCGCCGAGACGATCATGTCGTCGGAGCGGGCGACGTACCAGAAATAGCCCTCCTCGTCCTGCCGGTACGTATCGCCGGTGACGTTCCAGCCGCCCTGGACATATTCCGCCTGACGCGGGTCGTCGAAATAGCGGCAGCCGGTGGGCCCTTTGACCGCCAGCCGCCCGGTGCCGCGGGGGAGGGCGCGGCCCGCTTCGTCGAGGACGCAGGCGCGGTAGCCCGGCACCGCCTTCCCCGTCGCACCGGGGCGGATGTCGTCGCCGGCGGCGGAGATGAAGATGTGCATCATCTCCGTCGCGCCGATGCCGTCGACGATGGCGAGGCCGGTCGCATCGCGCCAGGCATGCCATGTGGCGGCGGGGAGATGCTCGCCGGCGGAGACGCAGGTGACGAGGGCGGAGAGGTCGTGCTCCGCCAGCATCGGCAGCATGGCCTTGTAGGCGGTCGGCGCGGTCGCAAGGTGGGTGACGCGGTGCCGCGCCGCCGCCTCCAGCAGCGGCTTCGGGCCGGGCCGCTCCACCGTCACCGCCGCCCCGCCGAAACGCCAGGGGAAGAGGAGCTGCATGCCGAGCCCGAAGGTGAAGGCGATCGGGGCCGAGCACAGCCAGCGCGTGTCCGGCCCCGGCTTGAGCACGTGACGGGCGAAGCTGTCGGCGGAGGCGAGGACGTCGCGGTGATAGTGGACGCACCCCTTGGGCCGGCCGGTCGTGCCGGAGGTGAAGGCGATCATCGCCACGTCGTCCCGGTGGGTGGCGGCGGCCTTGAAGCCCGGCGCCACCCGCGCAAGCCGCGCCTCCAGCGCGCCGCCGCCGGCGTCGCCTTCATAGATGAGGAGCGAGCGGACCAGGCCGGTCGCGTCCGCCGCCATGAAGTCGTCGAGGCAGCGCGCATCGACGATGGCGTGGTGCACCTGGGCCCGCTCGAGGATCGTCGCGACCTCGCCCGCGCGCAGGATCGGCATGGTCGTGACCAGCACGCCACCCGCCTTGAGGACGCCGAGCCAGGCGGCGAACAGCGTCGCCCCGTTCGGCCCGCGCAACAGCACCCGGTTGCCGGGCACCAGGTCCTCCTCCTCGATCAGCAGCCGTGCGATGCGGTCGGACAGGTCCCGCATCCGACCGAAGGTCCAGGTGCCGGCGTCGTTCATCACGGCGGGCGCATCGGCGCGGGCCGCGTCGATCAGCTCGACGGCGGCATTCAGCCGCTCGGGGTATTGGAGCTCGGGAAGCTCGAAAAGGAAGTCGGGCTGGCCCTCGGGAGGCGGCAGCCGGTCGCGCACGAACGTGTCGACATGCGCCGAGCGCATCAGTCCGGCACCACCGCGATCGCCTCGATCTCGACCTTCGCCGCGGGCTCGACCAGCGCCGAGACCTCGACGACCGCCATCGCCGGATAGTGCCGCCCCATCGTCTCCCGCCACGCCGCGCCGATCTCGGCGACCTGAGCGACATAATCGTCGCGGCTGGTGACGTAGCAGGTCATCCGGACGACATGCTCCGGCCCCGCGCCGTCCTCGGCGAGGATAGCGAGGATGTTCTTCAGCACCTGACGGAACTGGCCGGCAAGGTCGTCGGCGACGAACCGCTCCGCCTCGTCCCAGCCGACCACGCCGGCGGTGAACACCATCCGGCCGCGTGCCGAGACGCCGTTCGCATAGCCTTTCGGCCGCGGCCAACCCGGCGGCTGGAGCGTCTTCACGGCCGGTACCCTGCGAGATGGTGCCGCGCGATCACCACTTTCTGCACTTCCGACGCTCCCTCGTAGATGCGCAGGGCCCGGATCTCGCGGTAGAGCCGCTCGACCGTCACCCCCCGCGTCACGCCGAGGCCGCCGAACATCTGCACCGCCTTGTCGATCACTTCCTGCGCGCTGTCCGTGGCATGGAGCTTGGCGAGCGCGGCCTCGCGGCTGTTGCGGCGGCCGAGGACGTCGCGCAGCCAAGCGGCACGGTAGACGAGCAGCGCCGAGGCCTCGACGTCGAGCACCATCTCGGCGAGCTTCGACTGGGTGATGGCATTGTCGGCCAGCGCGCCCTCGCCGAGCCGGCGCGAGAGGGCGCGGCGGGAGGCCTCGTCAAGCGCCCGCTTCGCCAGCCCGAGCGCGGCGGCGCCGACGGTGGTGCGGAACACATCCAGGGTCGCCATCGCCTGCTGGAAGCCGCGCCCGCGCTCGCCGAGCAGCGCGTCGCGCGGCAGGCGCATGTCCGTGAAGCGCAGGGTGGCCAGCGGGTGCGGTGCGATGACCTCGATCCGCTCCGACGCGTCCAGCCCTGAGGTGCCGCTCTCCACGATGAAGGCGGAGAGGCCTCTGGAGCCGGGAGCCTCGCCGGTGCGCGCGAACAGGACATAGAAATCGGCGATCCCTCCGTTCGAGATGAAGGTCTTGGCGCCGTTCAGGACGTAGCCGCCGTCCCGCTCCTCCGCCGACGTCGCGATCGCAGCGACGTCGGAGCCGCTTTCCGGCTCGGTCAGGGCGAAGGCGGCGATCTTCTCCCCCCGCGCCACCGCCGGCAGATAGGCGGCCTTCTGCTCCTCGCTCCCGAACAGCGAGATCGCGCCCGAGCCGAGCCCCTGCATCGCGAAGGCGAAGTCGGCGAGCCCCGAATGCCGCGCCAGCGTCTCCCGGATCAGCGCGAGCGAGCGCACGTCCATCCGCCCCGCCTCGTCGGGGACGCAGTGCCGAAGCCAATCCGCCTCCCCGAGCCGCCGCACCAGCGCGCGGCAGGCCGCATCGACGTCCTGCGGCTCGTCGTCCGTCAACTCAGCCGCGCACCATTCCTCCAGCCGCTCCGCCAGGGCCCGATGACGGGGCTCGAAGAACGGCCAGTCGAAGAAGTCGTCAATCACCCTCGAACTCCGGCGTGCGCCTGGCGGCGAAAGCTTCGAAGGCGCGGCTAAAATCCCTGGTGGACATGCAAATCGCCTGGGATTGCGCTTCCATCTCGATCGCCGTCTCCAGGCTCACGTTCCATTCCTGGTTGAGCTGCATCTTGGTCATCGCATGGGCGAAGCCGGGGCCGGCGGCGATCTCGGCGGCGAGCGCTTGCGCTTCGTCGGCGAGCCGGTCGGCCTCCACCAGGCGGCTGAAGAAACCCCAGCGCTCGCCTTCGTCCGCGCTCATGAAGCGGCCGGTGAAGAGCAATTCGGCGGCGCGGCCCTGCCCGATCAGGCGCGGCAGGATCGCACAGGCGCCCATGTCGCAGCCGGCGAGGCCGACGCGGGCGAAGAGGAAGGCGGTGCGTGCCCGCGGCGTCGCGAGGCGCAGGTCCGAGGCCATGGCGAGGATCGCGCCGGCCCCCGCGCAGATGCCGTCCACCGCCGCGACGATCGGCTGCGGGCAGGCGCGCATCGCCTTGACGAGGTCCCCGGTCATTCGGGTGAAGCGCAGCAGGCCCGGCATGTCGCGCTTCGTCAGCGGCCCGATAATCTCGTGCACGTCGCCGCCCGAGCTGAAATTGCCGCCCGCCCCGGCGATCACCACCGCCTTCACCGCCGGCGTGTCGGCGAGCGCGCGGAAGGCGTCGCGCAGCTCGGCATAGCTTTCGAACGTGAGCGGGTTCTTCCGCTCGGGCCGGTTCAGCGTCACGGTCGCGACGCCGCCGGCGAAGTGCCACAGGAAATGCTCGGGGGCGAAGGTCTCGGGGGTCATGCGATCTCCATCGCCTCACCGTTCCGCTCCGAGCGGACGAGGTCAAGCACCGCCCGCGCCACTTCCTCGGGCGCGATCAGGCGGCCCGACGGGTTGAGGCGGGCGAGCTCGGCCCGCGCCTCCTCCTCCGCGCGCCCGGTCTTCGCGACGATGGTTTCGACCGAGCGGACGGTCATGTCGGTGTCGACAAAGCCGGGGCAGACGGCGTTGACGCGCAGATTGGTGCCGGCGAATTCGGCGGCGAGGCCTCGGGTCAGCCCGACCGCGCCGTGTTTGGCGGCGATATAGGGCGAGGCGTAGGCGAAGCCGTGCAGCCCCGCCATCGAGGCGATGGTGACGATCCGCCCCGCCTCCGCCGCGAGCAGGTCCGGCAGCGCGGCCTGGCAGCAATGGAACATGCCGTCGAGATTCACCGCCAGCATCTGCCGCCACAGCGTCTCGCTGACCTTCGCGAACGGCACGCCCGCCGCCGCCCCGGCATTGTTGACGAGGATGTCGATCGGCCCGTTCGCTTCGCGCGCCGCGGCCAAGGCGCGGTCTACCTGAGCACGGTCGGTGACGTCCGCAGTACAAACCACCACCTTGTTCGTCCCGAGCGAACGAAGTTCGTAAGCGACCTCTTCGAGTGGCTCCCGCCGGCGTCCGACGAGAGTCAGCTTCGCCCCCTCCGCCGCCAGCGCCCGCGCCACGGCCGCGCCGATACCGGTGCCGCCGCCGGTGACGAAGGCGTGACGGCCGGCGAGGCTCATGCCTTGAGCTCCGCGTCGCGGGCGAGGTTGCGGGCGAGCTGCTCCATCCCGTTCAGATATTGCGGCGGAACGCGCACGCCGCGATAGCCCTGCGCCGCGGCGGACCGCAGCGTCCACATCGGGTCGATGAGGTGCGGGCGGGCCAGCGCGACGAGGTCGGCGCGGCCTGCGGCGAGGATCGAATTGGCGTGGTCCGGCTCGTAGATGTTGCCGACCGCCATCGTCGCCACACGCCCTTCGTTGCGGATCCTGTCGGCGAACGGCGTCTGGAACATGCGCCCGTAGACGGGCCGCGCCTCGGCCCAGGTCTGGCCCGCCGAGACGTCGATCAGGTCGGCGCCCGCTTCGGCGAAGGCCTCGCCGATCCGCACCGCTTCGTCCGGGGTGACGCCGGCCTCGCCCATCCAGTCGGTCGCGGAGATGCGCACCGACATCGGCTTCTCCACAGGCCACGCCGCGCGCATCGCCGCGAAGACTTCGAGCGGGAAGCGCAGGCGGTTGGCCAGGCTGCCGCCATATTCGTCGGTGCGGCGGTTGCTGAGCGGGCTGATGAAGGAGGAGAGGAGATAGCCGTGCGCGGCGTGGAGCTCGACCATGTCGAACCCCGCCTCCTCGCCCATGCTCACGGCGGCGACGAACTGCGCGAGGATCGCGTCCATGTCGGCGCGCGTCATCGCCCGCGGCATCTGGTTTGCCGCCGACCAGGGCACCTCGGACGCGGCGATGACGGGCCAGTTATCCGCCTCCAGTGGCACGTCGTTTCCTTCCCAGCCGACCCTGGTGCTGCCCTTCGGCCCCGAATGGCCGAGCTGGAGGCAGATGCGGGCGTCGGTGTTGGCATGGACGAAGTCGACGATCCGCTTCCACGCGGCGACGTGCTCGGGCGCGTACATGCCGGTGCAGCCGGGGCTGATCCGCCCCTCCGCCGAGACGCAGGTCATCTCCGTGTAGACCAGGCCCGCGCCGCCTTGGGCGCGCGTGCCGTAATGGACGAGGTGGAAGTCGTTCGGCGTCCCGTCCTGCGCCGAATACATCGCCATCGGCGAGACAACGATGCGGTTGGCGAGCAGCATGTCGCGGAGCCGATAGGGTGCGAACATCGGCGGCGCCGGGTCGTTCACCGGTGTGCCCACCGCCTTCGACTGGAACCAGCGCTCCACGCCCTCGAGCCACGGCCTGTCGCGCAGGCGCAGATTCTCGTGGCTGACCCGCTGCGAGCGGGTGAGGAGCGAGTAGGCGAACTGGATCGGCTCGAAATGGAGGTAGCGCTCCAGCGTCTCGAACCATTCGGTCGAGTTGCGCGCCGAATTCTGCAGCTTGAGGACCTCGAGATTGCGCTCCGCCTGATATTCGGCGAGCGCCTCCTCGCGCCCCAGCCCCGGCCGGTTCAGCACCTCGGCAAGCTTGATCGCGTCCTCTAGGGCGAGCTTGGTGCCCGAGCCGATCGAGAAATGGGCGGTGTGCGCGGCGTCGCCGAGCAGGATCAGGTTGCGATAGTGCCAGGTGGCGCAGACGATGCGGCGGAAGGTGAGCCACGCCTGCGCGCCGGGGAGGTGCGCGGCGTTGGAGAGGAGCGGGCGCCCGTCGAGGTAGCGCGCGAAGATTTTTTCGCACAGCGCGATCGCTTCTCCCTGGTCCATTCGGTCGAGGCCGAGCTTCGCCCAGGTCTCCGGCGAGGTCTCGACGATGAAGGTCGAGAACCCCTCGTCGAAGCGGTAGGCGTGCGCCCACACCCAGCCCGCCTCCGTCTCCTCGAAGGCGAAAGTGAAGGCCTCGAAGACCTTCTCGGTGCCGAACCAGAAGAATTTGTTGCGGCGGGCCTGGATGTCGACGCCGAAATGCGCGGCATGGGCGGTGCGGATGCGGCTGTTGGCGCCGTCGGCGGCGATGACGAGGTCGTAGCCCGCCCAATCCTCCAGCCGCGCGCTTGCCTCATGCTCGAAGTGCAGGTTGACGCCGAGATCGCGGGCGCGGTCCTGGAGGATCCTCAGCAGCCGCTTGCGGCCGATGCCGATGAACCCGTGGCCAGACGAGCGGATCGTCTCGCCATGGATGTGGACCTCGATATCGTCCCAATGCGCGAACTCGTCGCGGATCGTCGCGCCGGAGACGGGATCGTTGGCGAGCAGGTTCTCGACGGTCTGGTCCGAGAAGACGACTCCCCATCCGAACGTGTCGTCGGCGCGGTTGCGCTCGAACAGGTCCACCTCGTGCGCCGGGTCGCGCAGCTTCATCGAGATTGCGAAATAGAGCCCCGCGGGTCCGCCGCCGAGACAGGCGATCCTCATCCGCTCCTCCCTCGCGCCGGGGGTAGAGGGCGAGGAAGGGGGAGGCAAGCGCGGCCTGCGGCGGGGCTTCAGTCGTCCTGCAGGCGCCGCGCGACCTCGTTCATGAAGCGGGCGTCGTCGCCCTTGGCGAGCCACTCCGCCTCGGCGGCGACGGCGCCCAGCATGTCGGAGAGGGGGTCGGTTTCGGCTTTGGCGTAATTGCCGAGGACGTAACCGGTCACGCGGTCCTTGTGGCCGGGATGGCCGATGCCGAGCCGGACGCGGCGGAAGGCGTTGCCGATATGCGCTTCGGTCGAGCGCAGGCCGTTATGGCCGGCCGTGCCGCCGCCGACCTTCACCTTGACCTTGAACGGGGCGAGATCGAGCTCGTCGTGGAAGACCGTGACGTCGCCCACTTCCTTCTTGAAGAAGTCCATCGCGGCGCGGACCGAGCGGCCGCTGTCGTTCATGAAGGTGGCGGGCTTGAGGAGCAGGATACGCTCGGAGCCGATGCGCCCCTGCTGCGCCCAGCCCTGGAAGGCCTTCTTCGGCGGCTCGAAGCCGTGGGTGGCGGCGATGGCGTCGACCGCCATGAAGCCGACATTGTGCCGGTGCATCGCATATTGCGCGCCCGGATTGCCGAGGCCGACCCAGATCTGCACGGGTTCGAAGTCCCAGTGGGTGGCATCCTCTCCCGTCTGGCCGAGGACCTTGACCGGCGGCACGCCGAGCAGGTCCGCGATCCAGCGGAAGAGGGCCATGTTCTAGAGGACCTTAGGCTTCGTCGTCCTTGCCGACCACCGGCACGTCCGCGGCCGGGGCTTCGCCGCCCTCGTCCTCGGTCTGCGCGGCGGCGCCGACGATCGTCGCGATGGTGAAGTCACGGTCGGTGATCGCCGATTCGACGCCCTTGGGCAGGGTGACGGCGCTGATGTGCAGCGAATCGCCGATGTCGAGGCCGGCGAGGCTGATCTCGATGTCGTCGGGGATCTCGGCGGCGTCGCAGACGAGCTCCAGCTCGTGGCGGACGGCGTTGAGGATGCCGCCGCGCTTCAAGCCACGCGACTGCTCTTCGCCGGTGAAGCGGATCGGCACCGCGACGTGCACCTTCGAATGCTCGGAGATGCGCAGGAAGTCGACATGCAGCGGCCGGTCGGTGACCGGGTGGAACTGGACGTCCTTGGGAAGAGTGCGGGCCTGGCCGCCCGGATGGTCGATGAGGACCACGGAATTCATGAAGTGGCCGGTGTTCAGCATCTTCACGAGGGCCTTTTCCTCGACGTGGATGGCGAGGGGCTCTTCCTTGTTGCCGTAGACGACGGCGGGGACGCGGCCTTCGCGACGCATGGCACGGGAGGCTCCCTTGCCCGCCCGCTCGCGCGTCTCGGCCGACAGCGTAAGCTGTTCGCTCATGTGCATGTCTCCAAAAACGTGATGGTTAGACGAATGCCCGCGCTCGCGCCTCCAGGGATGACCATGAGCGGGGGAGCGGGGCCTGTAGCGAAAGGGGCCGCGGGAGGCAAGTTCGCGCGGCCTTGCCAAACAGAGCCTTTTGGAGGAGGCTCCGCGACCGCCGCCACGAGAGCGGCAGGTTAGGGGGAATTGCCATGGAATATATGTTTCTGCCGCTCAAGCGTTATGCCGAGTTTTCCGGCCGGTCGCGCCGCATGGAATATTGGATGTTCACCCTGTTCCTGATCCTGCTTTGGATCGTGCTCGGCGGCCTGTTCGTGGCGATGGCGGGCTCGATGATCCTTTCGGCGGGCACCGGCAGCGCGAGCGGCCTGGCCGCGGCCGGCGGGGGCGCGATGGTGCTGCTCGTCATCATGGCCGTCGTCTGGCTGGGCCTGCTGATCCCGAGCATCGCGGTCGGCATCCGCCGGCTGCACGACACCAACCGGAGCGGCTGGTGGCTCGGCGGCTATCTTCTGCTCGCCTTCGGAGGCAGCTTCGTGCGGGCCTCCAGCGGCAGCGCCGGCCTCAGCATGATCATTTCGCTGGTGACGCTCGTCTATGCGATCGCAATCCTGGTCTTCATGTGCCTGGAAGGGACCAAGGGGCCGAACCAGTACGGGCCCGACCCCAAGGGCCAGGTCGACGCCCAGGTCTTCGCCTGACCCTTCGCGCGGGGCGGGCTGTTGCGGCCCGCCCCCGCCTTGGCTAGAGCCTCGCGCGGCCACGCCCCCGTGGCGGAATTGGTAGACGCGCTCGACTCAAAATCGAATGCCGCAAGGCGTGCCGGTTCGACTCCGGCCGGGGGCACCATCGGCCGGCACCGGACCTGGCGGGACCACGCGCCCCGAGTCCGCGCCTCATTCCGTGCGCAAAGCGCTTCCCTCCCCGGCTCTTATTGGTGCTACGATGCGCCGGCATAGGCGCGGCAGTGCGCGCCTCTCACGCGGGCGGGGGAGGCCGGCGGCTGAATGGCGAGGGAAGATCCGGCGGCGGACCATCATGAGGGCGCCGCTTACTACCGCAAGATGTACGACCGGGTGTCGACGCTGGGGCGGATCGGCGTCTGGGAGTGCGACCTCGCCACCGAGGCGCTGACCTGGACCGACATGGTCTACGACCTGTTCGACATTCCCCGCGGCGCCGCGCTGGAGCGGGCGGCGGTGCTCGAACGATACGAGCCGGAATCGCGTGCGACGCTGGAGCGGGTGCGCGCCGAGGCGATCCGCAACGGCACCGGCTTCGCCTGCGACGTGTGCATCCACACGCCCGCGGGTCCGGTGCGCTGGATCCGCATCACGGCCGACGTCGAGCGCGAGAACGGGCGGCCGGTCCGCATTTTCGGCACCAAGCAGGACGTGACCGCGGAGCGGGGGTCGCAGGAGACGGTGCGGGCGCTGCAACGCGAGCTGCTCCACGCGTCGCGAATGACGGCGATGGGCACGATGGCCTCGACGCTCGCGCACGAGCTCAACCAGCCGCTCACCGCGATCACGAATTACATGGCCGCCGCGCGGCGAAAAGGCGAGGGCGCCGGCGTCGGCGCCGACCTGCTCGACTGCATCGCCCATGCCGAGGAGACGGCGCTGCGGGCGGGCGAGATCATCCGCCGGCTGCGCGCGATGACCCTCGGCGGCACCGCGCGCCGCGAATCGTTCGCCCTGCGCAAGGCGGCCGAGGCGGCTGCGGCGCTGGCCGGCGCGATCCACCCGCGCCTCACCGTGGAGTGCGCCGTTCCGCAGGCGATGCCCGTCTGCGGCGACCGCGTGCAGATCGAGCAGGTGCTGCTCAACCTCCTCCAGAATGCCGACGAGGCGGTGGCGGGCGGCCCGTGCGGGGTGCGGATCGCCGCCGTGGCCAAAGGCCCGCTGGTGACGGTGTCGGTGACCGACGACGGACCGGGTTTCCCGGAAGCGGTGCTCGCCGGCGCCTTCGAGACGGCGGTGAGCAGCAAGGCCGGGGGGACCGGCATCGGGCTCTCCATCTCGCGCACGATCGTCGAGGCGCATGGCGGGCACATAAGCGCCCGTAACCGGCCCGAGGGCGGGGCGGAGGTCCGCTTCACCCTTCCGGCCGGCGAGGGACTCTAGCCAGCGCCCTTCGGGTCGCGTAGCCTTGCGCGGACAGAGACTTAGGACGGGAAAACGAATGGGCACTGCGCTGGACGGCAAGAGCGGGCATATCAGGCTGACGTCGCACCCGGGATCGCGCCGGCCGCCGCGCTTCGCGCTGAACTGGGGCGCCCCGACGGCGCGGGAGCGCGGGCCGGTGGTCGCCACCGTCAATGCCGGCGCGGACCGCAACGCGATCGGTGCCCATGGCGGCTCCTATTCCGTCTATCGCGCGCTCGCCATCTCGGCCGGGGCGATGGATCCGCAGGCGCGGCCGGATCTTCAGGACACGTCTCCGGTCTGCGAGATCGGCCCGCACGACCAATGGCGCGAGGCGCGCAAGATCGTCTCGCTCGACCCCTGGGGGCACCGCGTCGCGCACGATTTCGGCGACCTCATCGCCGAGGGAGTCGACATCCGCCCCTCGATCGCCATCACCAAGGCGCGGCTCACGCTGCACGAGATGAAGGAGGCGATCGCCGGCGGACGCATCGCCGTGGACGGGGAGATCGTGCACGAGGCGGGCGACGTTTCGGTGACCAAGATCGCGGTGGATCCCGTCTGGTGGCTGCCCGGCGTCGCCGAGCGGTTCGGCGTGGCGGAGGGCGCGCTGCGCCGCTGCCTGTTCGAGCAGACCGGCGGCATGTATCCCGAGCTGGTGACGCGTCCGGACCTCAGCGTCTTCCTGCCGCCGATCGGGGGCATGACCCTCTACATATTCGGCGACCCCGCTTATCTGGGCAACGAGGCGAAGAAGCTCACCTGCCGCGTTCACGACGAATGCAACGGCTCCGACGTGTTCGGCTCCGACATCTGCACCTGCCGGCCCTATCTCACCCACGGCATCGAGGAGGCGACGCGGGCGGCGCAGGAGGGCGGCGTCGGCCTCATCGTCTACAACCGCAAGGAAGGCCGCGCCTTGGGCGAGGTCACCAAGTTCCTCGTCTACAATGCGCGCAAGCGCCAGCCGGGCGGCGACCAGGCGGCGACCTATTTCGAGCGCACCGAATGCGTCGCGGGCGTCCAGGACGCGCGCTTCCAGCAGCTGATGCCGGACGTCATCCACTGGCTCGGCATCCGCAAGATCGACCGCTTCGTCTCGATGTCGAACATGAAGTACGACGCGCTCGCCGGCGGCGGCATCGAGATCGGCGAACGCGTGCCGATTCCCGCCGACCTCATCCCGCCGGACGCCAGCGTCGAGATGGAGGCGAAGAAGGCGGCCGGCTATTACACGCCGGAAGGCGCGCCGACGGAGGACGCGCTGCGCTCCGTCGTCGGCCGGGACCTCGGCAAGTTCTAGCGCCCGTGAGCGAGGGGGAAGCTGTCGGGCGCCTGCTGAGCGCCGCCGCGGTGCGCGAGCGCGCGCATGAGATGCTGGCGCTCGCGCTGGACGGAAAGGTCGAGGGGTGGCGCGTCGACCTCGACAGGCTCGACGATGCGGCGGCGCTGACGGCAAAGGTCACCCGCGAGACTTACCCTTCGCTGGACATCCCCTTCCACGCGCGCTGGCGGCACTTCGTCGCGGGCGCGCCGGATCTCCCCGCGGCCTGGCCGGAGCGCGGCCGCGCGGCCTTCGACCTCGTCATCCTCTCGGTGCTGCTCGATGCCGGCACTGGGCCCGGCTGGTCCTACCGCGACCCGGTGACGGCGCAGCCCTTCACCCGCTCCGAGGGCCTTGCCGTCGCCAGCCAGCGGATGATCGAGAGCGGGGCACTCGCCACCGACGCGAGGAGCCTGGCCGGCCTCGATTCCGCCACGTTGGCGCGGGGATTCCAGGTCGGCCCCGACAATCCCCTTGCCGGACTCGAAGGCCGCGCCGCGCTGCTGCGCCGCCTGGGCGCGCAGGCGCTGGCACGGCCGGACCTCTTCGCGGTGGCGGACGAGCCCCGGCCCGGCGGCCTGTTCGACGCGCTCGCCGCCCGCGCCGAGCACGGCCGCCTACCGGCGCCCGCCATCCTCGCGCTGCTGCTGGAGGCGCTTGGACCGATCTGGGCGGACCGGCTCACCGTCGACGATCTCCCCCTCGGCGATTGCTGGCGTCACCCCGCGCTCAGCCGAGACGACGCGAGCGACGGGCTGGTGCCCCTGCACAAGCTCTCGCAATGGCTGTCTTATTCCCTGATCGAGCCGCTCGAGTGGAGCGGCATCGCGGTGACGGACGTCGACGGCCTCACCGGCCTCGCGGAATATCGCAATGGCGGGCTGTTCGTGGACACGGGCGTTCTGGCTCCCACCGACGCCGCCTCGTGGACCGCCGAGCACCAGGTTTCGGACCCCTTCGTGGTCGCCTGGCGCGCCATGACGGTGGCCTTGCTCGACCGCATGGCGCCGCTGGTGCGCGAACGGCTCGGCGTCGCCGAAGCCGATTTCCCGCTCGCCCGCATGCTCGAAGGCGGCAGCTGGGCGGCGGGCCGGCGCATCGCCGCGCAGCTTCGCCCGGGCGGCGGCCCGCCTTTCACCATCCTCAGCGACGGAACGGTATTCTAGCCATGGACGGTCTCACCCTCGTCAACCACCCGCTGGTGCAGCACAAGCTCACCATCCTCCGCGACAAGTCGACCTCGATCCAACTCTTCCGCACCGTCGTGCGGGAGACCGCCACCCTCCTCTGCTACGAGGTGACGCGCGACCTGCCGACCGGCATCGTGCAGATCGAGACGCCGATCGGCCCGACGCCGGCGCCGACGCTGCAGGGCAAGAAGCTCGTCTTCGCGCCGATCCTGCGCGCCGGCCTGTCGATGGCGGAAGGCATGCTCGATCTCGTGCCTTCCGCGCGCGTCGCCCATGTCGGCCTCTATCGCGACCCGGTGTCGCTCGAGGCCGTCGAATATTATTTCAAGGCGCCCGACGATCTCGACCAGCGGCTCGTCATCGTCGTCGACCCGATGCTCGCCACCGGTCACACCGCGATCGCGGCGATCGAGCGGCTCAAGGAGGAAGGGGCGACCGACATCCGCTTCGTCTGCCTGCTTGCCGCCCGTCCTGGTGCCGAGGCGCTGCGCGCCCATCATCCCGACGTGCCGATCTGGGCCGCCGGCATGGACCAGGTGCTGAACGACCACGGCTATATCGTCCCCGGCCTCGGCGACGCCGGCGACAGGACCTACGGAACGCGTTGAGCCGCGCGGGCGGCTGTGCCAAAGTCCGGCCGAGGGGGAGGGGATATGGGGCGACTCGCGAAGACTGGCCGGCTGGCCGCGCTCTGCGTCGGGCTTTGCGCCATGATGTCGGGCTGCATGGTCCAGCTCGCGCCGGCCTATGACGCGTCCATCGTCGGCGGGGTGCAGGGCGCCAACCAGGACATCCAGCTCCTGTTCGCCCAGATCGGCGCCGACGCCGACGTCTCCACCTTCCCCGCCCGCAAGCCGCAATATGACAAGATCGTCGGCGAGCTCGGCGCCGCCGAGCTGCAGATCCGGGCGCGGCCGATCCCTAACGGCAAGGCGATCACCAAGGCCGCCGCGGCGCTCGCCAAGCTGCACGTCGCCAACGTCACCGTCGATCCGGGCTTCACCGCCTATCCGAGCGCGCGGGCGGTGCACGACCTTCAGGACACGATCCAGCACATGGAGGGCTTCGATGCGAAGAGCGGCCTCCACGGCGCGGCGATCCTCGCCTTCAAGAACCAGGCCGACGTCTTCCTGACCCAGGCCCTCACCTACGAGAATTATCTGAAGAGGTAGCCATGGGACTGGATGTTGGGACGCTGGTCAACGACATGCTCGGCGCGGGCAAGGCGGTCCTGAACCAGGACCTGCCGGCGATGGGCGGCTTCTCGCGCGATCAGCTCGAAGCGATCGCGCGACAGGCGAATCTCATCGCCAACGGCACCCTCGACGGCTCGATCGACGCCGACATGCGCGCCTATCTCCTCCAGAGCCTGGAGGAGATGACCCGCAGCTTCGTCAATACGCTCGCAGGCCTCGCGGTGGTGACGGCGGAGAAGTTGTGGAACGGCATGGTCGGGGTGCTGTGGGGCGCCATCAACAAGGCCACCGGCCTCAACCTCTTCCCCCCGACCGGCAGCGCCTCGTCCTGACCGGTCAGGGCCGCTCCACGCGGAACAGCGCCGCGAGCTTGCCTGGAGAATAGGGGTCTGCAACGCACCCGGTGGGCGCGCGATATTTCAGCCGCTTCGGCGGTCCGCCCGCTATTGAACGACTATCGAGCCTTTCATTCCGAACATGGCGTGAAAGGCGTGCGTGCAGCGCAAGGGGTAGGTGCCGGCCGTGGGGACCAGGGCGATGTCGGCGCTGCCATGGCCGTCGACGTCGACCGAGCCGCCGGCCAGCTTGCCGGCGTCCTGCGGTCGCACCCGGGCGGCCTTGAAGAAGGCCGGTGCGCTGAAATCGTGGCCTCCCGAGCCGCTATTCTGGAGGTGGAGGATGACGGGCTGCCCAGCGCGAAGGTGCAACGTGGCGGGCGCGAACTTGAAGCTGGAGAGGGCGACGTCGATCCGCTGGGCGTGGCTCCAGTCGGGCTGCGCCGAGGCGGGCGCGGCCAGCGCGAGGGCGGCGGCGAGGGCGATGGTGCGAAGGGAAGGCTTCATCGGCGAGGCTCCCATAGTGACCGCGCCTTTCTACGCCCGTCAGCCGCGGCCCGCCAGCGCCGCCGCGATCCGGGCGGCGAGGGCGCGCGCGCCTTCGGGCGTCGGGTGGCGGTCCACCGGGAAGCGCCACTCGGGGCGGACGGGGACGAGCAGGTAGGGAATGCCGCCGTCGTCGAGCACCGCCTTGCGGACCTCCGCCTCCCGCCGGGACTCGGGAAGGAATTGCGGGACGACCACCAAGGTCCGGGCGCCGCGGGCGCGGGCGAGGGCGATTGCCGCCTTCAGCGCCGCCCGGGTCATCGCCGTGCCCTCGGCGATCGCCTGGTCGCCGCGGTAGCGCACCGCGCGGCGGGCGAGCTCGACGATCCGGTAGGAGGGAGGGTCCGCCGGGCGCCGGCGTAGCGCGGCGTCGAGGTGCGGCCGGTCGGTGTCGAGGTTCCGGTCGAAGAGGCACGGGACGAACGGGATGACCACGGCGGACGGGCGCGGGAACCGCGGCAGCTCCCGGCGGAGCCGCATCAGCATCTGGTCGGTCGCATGGGCATTCACCGCCATGTTCACCGCCTGGACGCCGGTCATCGCCTGGACCTGGGCGGGGATGGTCTCCGGCCATTCGAGGCCGTAGCCGAGCATGATAGACTCGCCGGCGAAGAGGAACGTCGGCGCAGCGAAGTCCGGGGCCTTGCCCGCGGCCTCGACGCGGTAGCCGAAGGGGCCCGTGGCATAGTGGACGGTGCGGCCATGGAGGGCGACGGTGCCTCGATGGTTGGGCACGAAGGTCCAGCCATAGTCCGCGTCGCGGGCGCGGAGCGGCTCCTGGCTGTCCCACCGCTCCTGCGCGGACTGCCAGCCGCGCGTGTGGAGGAGGAGCTCGACCGCGACGAAGGCGAGGGCGACGGCCGCGAGCGCCGCGAGGGCGCTCCCGAGCGCCCGCCGTCCCCGGCCCGCCGCCGCGGCCCGCGCGGCCCAGGGCGTGAGGAGGAGCAGGACGGCGAGCCCCGCCAAGGCCACCGCGACGCGCAGCCAGAACAGGATCCGAAGCTGCGTCTCCCACGAATAGGCCCAGGCGGGGAGGAAGTGCCTGTCCGCCCAGGCCGCGTCCATCCGCCACGCGGCGTAGAGGATGACGAGGCCGAGCGCGGCGCCGAGGAGCTGCACCGCCGCCGCCGCCGGACGTCGCGCATCACCCCCGTTCGACGGCATTGGCAGTCCTCCCCGACGCTGTTACGCTCCCGATTCAAGGGGGTTATCGGCGATGTCTGCTTGGCTCAACCCGATCCAGCGCTGGGTGTGGAGCGATCCGGTCCGCCGGGGCTACCGGCTGCTGCGCTTCGCCGAGGTCGAGGCCGACGGCGGCCGCGACCTCGCCCGCGCGGCCGAGCTCACGCCCGACCCGAAGCTGCGCCGTCTCTACCTGCGCCACGCGGCCGACGAGCAGCGCCATTCCGACATGTTCCGCCGCCGCGGCTCGGCCCTGCTGCGTGAGAGCGCCAAGCGCGGCGAAGGGTGGCAGCCAGACTGGCTCGCACCCGGCGAGCGGGGGCTCGACGACGTTGAGGTCGAAGAGGGACGGGACGCGCCGCTGCTCGCCTTCCTGCACCTGTCGGAGGCCGCGGCGGCGCGCAGCTTCGCCGTCTATCACAAGGCCGTGGCGGCCGATGCGGAGACGCGGGACGTCTTCGCGCGCATCTTGAAGGACGAGAATTTCCACATGAGCTACACCCGCCACGAGCTGGGCCGCGTCGCGCCGAGGAAGCAGGGCTGGCTGCTGTGGAAGGCCCGGCTGGGGCGGCTGTGGAAAGGCTATCTGCGCTTCGCCGTCGCGCTTGCCGGCCTGATGGGCGGCATCCTCCTCACCCTCCAATATTTCATCCTGCTGCCGGTCTTCGCACTGGGCGCGAAGCGCGCGGCGAAGCGGGAGCCCGAGGGCTGGGCGCCGGCGCGGGACAAGCGCGACCTCAAGGGGCAATATTGACGATGAAGATTCTCGGCCTTTCGTGCTTCTACCACGATTCCGCCGCCGCCTTGGTGATCGACGGCATGCCGGTCGCGGCGGTGCAGGAGGAAAGGCTGTCGCGGCGCAAGAACGACGCCGCCTTCCCGATCGAAGCGGTCGAATATTGCCTCGACCTCGTCGGGCTCGAGCCGGAGGAGCTGGACGCGGTGGTCTTTTACGAGCGGCCGATGCTGAAGTTCGAGCGGGTGCTGACCACCGCGCTGCGCGCCTTTCCCGCCTCCTGGCGCTCCTTTCCGCACGCGATGAAGAACATGCTGGGCGAGAAGGCGTGGGTGCGCGGCGTCATCACCTCGCGCCTCGGCGTGCCTGGAAACAGGATCCTGTTCACCGAGCACCACCAGAGCCACGCCGCCGCCGCCTTCCTGACCGCGCCCACGGAGCGGGCAGCGATCCTCACCGCCGACGGCGTCGGCGAATGGGCGACGCTGACGGTCGGCACCGGCACGCGCGGCGCCGCGGGAACGTCGATCGCGATCGACCGCGAGATCCGCTTCCCGCACTCGCTCGGCATGCTCTATTCGACCTTCACCGCCTATCTCGGCTTCGCGGTGAATGAAGGCGAGTACAAGGTCATGGGCCTCGCCTCCTACGGCAAGCCGACCATGGCCGATGCGGTGCGGAAGCTGATCGCCCGCACCGCCGACGGGGCCTTCCGGCTCGACCTCGACTATTTCGACTTCCACACCACGTCGAAGCGCAGCTTCTCCGAGAAGTTCGTCCAGCTCTTCGGCCCGCCCCGCAACCGCTACGAGCCGATCGACCTCTCCACCGACGAGGGCCGCCGTTTCGCCGACTGCGCCGCGAGCGTGCAGGCGGTGCTGGAGGACATACTCGTCGACCTGACGCGGGACCTTCATGAGCGGACGCGGCTGCCGGACCTGTGCCTCGGCGGCGGGGTGGCGCTGAACGGCGTCGCCAACGCCCGGATCCTGCGCGAGTCCGGCTTCGAGCGCATCTTCGTCCCGCCCGCGCCCGGCGACGCCGGCTGCGCGCTCGGCGCCGCCCTCTATGCCGACCGCGTCCACTTCGGGAATCCCGACAGGGATTTTCCGGACCACCCCTTCTGGGGACCGGAGCCGGACTACGCCGCCCTGCCGCGCATCGCCGCCGAGGACCGCTTCCCGCACGAGGCGCTCACCGACGAGGCGCTGATCGAGGAGACCGCCGACGACCTCGCCGCCGGCCGGATCGTCGGCTGGATCCAGGGCCGCACGGAGTTCGGCCCGCGCGCGCTCGGCAACCGCAGCCTGCTCGCCGCTCCGCACGACGCGGCGATGCGGGACCGGCTCAACCGCGACATCAAGTATCGCGAGGAATTCCGGCCCTTCGCGCCGGTCTGCCCGGTCGAGGAGGCGGAGCGCTTCTTCGAGCTGCCGCCGGGCGGCGCGCGCCTCGCCCGCTTCATGTCCGGCGTCTTCCCGGTCCGGCCGGAATGGCGCGACCGGCTCGCCGCCATCACCCATGTCGACGGCACGGCGCGCCTCCAGACGCTCGAGCGCGGCTTCGCGCCGCGCCTCTACGACCTCATCCAGGCCTATGGCCGCCGCAGCGGCGTGCCGGTGCTGCTCAACACGTCGTTCAACCTGGCCGGCGAGCCGATCGTGTGCACCGCCCAGGAAGGTTATTCGACCTTCCGCCGGAGCGGGGTCGACCTGCTCATCGTCGGCAACACACGCGTGCGCAAGCGGCCCAAGAGCACGCAGCGCGAGACGCACGAGGAGGAGGAACTGGTATGATCAAGAAGAAGGGCCGTTTGCGGCGCCAGCTGGTGGTGATGGGGAGCGCCTTCGGCTCGACCGGCGACCTCGCCCGCGGCCTGTGGAAGGGCGGCTCGGAGAAGCGCCTGATGATGCCGCTCGCCATCTTCCTGTGCGTCACCGGCCTGCTGCTCGTCCTCGCCGCCGGCGTCGAGGCGCTCGCGCCGTTCATCTACTCGATCTTCTGAGGCACACCTCGGAAATGTGTCGCGATCGCACGCGTCATGCCGGACTTGATCCGGCATCCACCGTCTTTCTTCTCCTCCGCACGAAGAAGGCAGGTGGACCCCGGATCAAGTCCGGGGTGACGGCTATGCCCTGCCGCTCCTTTCTCTAGGTTGGAAGTGGTGGAGGACCCGCGCTCCCTCCTTGCCTGTCCCGCGTGCGCGGGGGACCTTGCCGAGGACTGGTCCTGCACCGGATGCGGCCGCGCCTGGCCGGCGCCGGACGCCATCCCGCAGCTGAGGATGGACGTAGCAGGGCAGACCGAAGTGGTCCGCCAGTTCTACAATCAAGCGCCGTTCCCCGGCTATCCGCCCAACGACAGCCTCACCTGGCTGCGGACCCGGGCGGAGCGGAGCGAGTTCGCGCGCCTGCTCGACCAGTCGATCCCCGGCGACGCCCGCATCGTCGAGGTGGGCTGCGGCACCGGGCAGATGAGCCTCTACCTCGCCCGCGCCGACCGGACGGTGATCGGCTGCGACCTCGCCCGCGCCTCGCTCGCCCTGGGCGCCTCGGCGGCGCGGCGCTACGGCCTCTCGTCGGTGCAGTTCGTCGAATGCGACCTGACGCGGCTGCCGCTCCGGGAAGGCGCCTTCGACGTCGTCTATTGCTCGGGCGTCCTCCACCATACGCCGGACCCCAAAGCATCCTTCGCGAGCATCGTCCGCGCGGCGCGGCCCGGCGGGATGATCGTCCTCGGCCTCTACAATCTCTACGCCCGCGTGCCTTTGCGGCTGCGGCGGATGGTGGCGCGGATGAGCGGCTATCGCTGGATCCCCTTCGACCCGGTGCTGCGGGACCGCAAGGCGGAGCCCGCGCGCCGCGAGGCCTGGCTGCGCGACCAGTATCGGCACCCCGAGGAGCATAGCCACAGCCTCGCCGAGGTCCGCCGCTGGTTCGCCGAGAACGGCATCGAGTTCGTCTCCACTTATCCGACCACCCTGATCGGCGAGGAGCCGGAGGATCTGTTCGCCCCCGCCGAGGACGAATGGCCGCTGGAGAGCGTGATGGCCCAGATCGGCTGGATGAAGAGCCTCGGCGGGGAGGGGGGATTGTTCGTGACGGTGGGGAGAAGGGCGGAGTAGCGACACATGATTCCCTCTCGCCGGTCGGGAGAGGGTAGGGAGAGGGGATTCGGCGCCAGAGATTACTCTCCGAATCAGAACCCCCTCACCCCAACCCTCTCCCCGCCGGGGAGAGGGGGCACGCTACTTCACCCGTTCCACGCAGAGCCGCGAGGCGAAGCGGCGGACGATGCGGACCTGGTCGAGCGGGATGCCCGCCTCGCTCAGATACGCCTCCCAATCCGCCGTCCTGAACGACCTTGCGATCGACAGGCGTCCGTCTTCGCGGACGATGCGGTGGACCATCAGCAGCCGCGCGAGGATCGGGAATCCCCAATAAGCGAAAGCGAGGCGGTGGAGATCGCAGATCAGCCAGCCCATCCGCGCCTCCCGCTCCATGGTCCGCAGGAAGGTGAGGAGCTGCTCGTCGGTCATGTGGTGGGTCGTCTGGCTCGAGACGATGAAGTCCCAGGGTCCCGCCTGGTCGAGATAGTCGCCGGCGCGATAGTCGATCCCCATCCGCGCCGGCGTGGCGTCGCGCGCCGCCTTGACGCTCTTTTCGTTGAGGTCGACGCCGACCAGCTCCGCCTCGATGCCGCGCTTCTTCGCCCATTTCGCCACCGCGCGAAGCACGTCGCCGTCGCCGAAGCCGACGTCCATCAGCCGAAAACGCTTCGCCTTGCCGATGGCGCGGCCCAGGAAAGCGAGCGTCGGCCAGGCGGTGAAGGTGAATCGGTTGACCCGGGCGAGGTCGTGCAGGACCGTTTCGTAGACGGCCGGATCGAGGTCCGGCGCGTCCATCTGCTCTTCGTCGCGCGAGCGGATCGCCAGGTTCGCCATCGCATCCTCCTCGGCCGAGCCATAGCACGGCGCGTTGATCGCGTCGTCGTCGCGGCCTAAGCGCGGCCGATGATCCCGCTCCTCCTCGCATTCGCCGCCGCCCCGCAAACGGTGGAAGGCCTCTGGCTCAACGACGACAAGAAAGGGCTGGTCCAGATCGGCCCCTGCGGCGCCAAGGTGTGCGGCCGCATCGTCAAGGTGCTGAGCCGCGACCCCAAGGCGCCGAAGACGGATATCCACAATCCGGACCCGGCGTTGCGCAACCGCGGCTTCGTGGGCCTGCCCGTCCTCACCGGCTTCGAACGCGCCGGCAACGTCTGGAAGAACGGCCGCGCCTACGATCCCGAGAGCGGCAAGAGCTACAAGTCGACGCTCCAGCTCAACCCGGACGGGTCGCTGCGGGTGACGGGCTGCGTCTTCTTCATCTGCGAATCGCGCCGCTGGACGCGGGTGCGGTAGAGCGTGGTCGTCTGGCCTCTTCGTGCGGGACGGCCGTCACCCTGAACTTGGTTCAGGGTCCAATCCTCCACCCCGCGGCGCGGTCTCCAAGCTGGATGCTGAAACAAGTTCAGCATGACGCAGATCGGTGCAGCGATTTAGCGCAGATCAACCGCGCGCTGGTGGCCCGGCCGTCAGGGCTTCTCCCACACGAACACGCCGTAGCGCATCGCGCCGTTCCTCAGCGCGAGGATCAGCCGCGGCAGGCTCAGCATGAAGTCGCGGCTGCGCACCGCCTTGCTGAGCGCGAGGCGGCGGATGTCGCGGTCGGTGACCAGCTTGCCGGCGAAGCGGCGGGCGCAGATGCTCCAGGTGCGGCGGACGTTGCGGCTGATGTCCTCGTACGAGACGAGGCGGAAGCCCGCTGCGGCGGCGAGCGCCTCGTAATCGGCGCGGCTGCCCATGCTCGGCAGGCGCCCCTCGCGGCAGATCGGCTCGAGCAGGTGCCTCACCTGCCACGGCGTCGCGCCGTCGCCTTCCAGCCAGGCGCAGACGACGAAAGGCGAGCCGGGTTTCAACACCCGCGCCGCCTCCGCGAAGAAACGCGCCTCGTCCTCCATATGCTCGGAGCTCTCGATCGCGTAGCCGCCGTCGAAGTCGGAATCGGGAAGCCCGTTCGAGAGCCAGTCGCATACTTCGAACCTGAGACCCGGTTCAGGTCTCGACCGCGCCATCGCCGCCTGCGCCTTCGAGAGGGTGAAGCCGGTCACCTCGGCGCCGGCCCGCGCGAAGGCGGCCGCCGTCGCGCCATAGCCGCAGCCGATGTCGACCAGCTTCTGCCCGCGCGCGACGCCGAGCCGGTCGCCGACGAGACGGGTCAGCGCGTCGGCCGCCTCTGCCGCGCTCTCGCGGCCGGTCACCCAATAGCCGTGGTGGACATGCTCGCCCCAGATGCGCCGATAGGCCTCGTCGAGCTGGTCGTAATGCTCGGCGACGTCGGCCGCCGCCTGCGGCAATTTGGGGACGATCACGGCGCGATCGGGTTGCGCGGCGGCGCCAGCATGACGTTGAGCTCCTTGTCGTCCTTGCCGGCGAGGGCAGCGCAGAGCAGCTCGCCCGGCACCCTGGCCGAAGCGTTGCGGAAATAATTGACGATCGCCCCGGCCGGCTCGAGCGTCACGTCGCCGGCATGGACGGTGCGCACCGGCGCCACGCCGATGCTGACCAGGAAGCTGCCCTTCGTGACGAAGCAGACGACCGGCACATTGTGCTTGTGGCGCGGCATCTCCTGGCCCGGCGCGAAGGCGACACGGTTCGTTTCCACCCGGTCGACGGCCTTGCCTGGCGCGACCGCCAGGGTCCCCAGCGGCTGGCGCACTGGGATCGGACCGGCCGCACCGAGTGAAAGGCCCGCCACGACGAATATCGGCGTTCGCATCCGCATCTCCTCGCGGCCACCCTAGCGGCGCGGGCACGGCGGTGGAACTGCTGTTGCCCGCCGCCGGGAAGCGGGGCACAGCCGGCCGGTGGCCACACCCGCTCCGCCCGCGCCTTCGCCCTACGTGCTGGTCTCCGGCCTCGAAGTCGACGCGCGCCTGAAGCGCTTCGTCGACGAGGAGGCGCTGCCCGGCACCGGCATCGCTCACGACGGCTTCTGGTTCGGCTTCTCCCGCCTGCTGCGCGAGCTGACGCCGGAGAACCGGCGGCTCCTCCAGGTGCGCGAGGATCTGCAGGCGCGGATCGACGCCCGCAACGCGGCGCTCGGCGGCGCGGTGCCGAAGCCGGCGGAGGAGGAGGCGTTCCTGCGCGACATCGGCTATATCGTCGACCCGCCGCCGCCCTTCACGATCGGCACCGAGGGGGTGGACCCGGAGATCGCGTCGATCCCCGGACCGCAGCTCGTCGTGCCGCTCAGCAACCCCCGTTACGCGCTCAACGCCGCCAATGCGCGCTGGGGCAGCTTGTACGACGCGCTTTACGGCACCGACGCGCTCGGCAGCCCGCCGCCGGCGGGAGGCTATGACGAGGCGCGCGGCGCACAGGCGATCGCCTGGGGCCGGCGGTTCCTGGACGAGGCGCTGCCGCTGACCGGCGGCCGCAGCTGGGCGACGCTCGGTGCTGCGGAGGAAGCGGAGGCGTTCCTCGACGCGGGCGCGGCGCAATTCGTCGGGCGACGCAGTCTCGGGGAGCAGGCGGAAGGGAAGCTGTTCCGCCGGCACGGGCTCCACATCGAGATCGTGTTCGACCGGGCGCACCCGATCGGCCGCACCGACCGCGCCGGCATCGCCGACATCCTCCTCGAGAGCGCGGTCACGACGATCATGGACCTCGAGGATTCGGTCGCCGCCGTCGATGCGGAGGAGAAGGTCGGCGTCTACCGCACCTGGCTGGGGCTGATGCGCGGCGACCTGGTCGCCGGCTTCGAGAAAGGCGGCCGCACCGTCGAGCGCCGCCTCGCGGCCGACCGCCGCTACGCGGCGCCGGACGGGTCGGAGCTGGTCCTGCCGGGCCGGGCGCTGATGCTGGTGCGCAACGTCGGGCATTTGATGACCAACCCGATGATCCGCATCGACGGCGAGGAGGCGCAGGAGGGACTGGCGGATGCGGTCATCACCGCCCTGATCGCGCTGCACGACGTGAACGGCCCGCGGGCGAACAGCCGCGCCGGGGCCATCTACATCGTCAAGCCGAAGATGCACGGGCCGGAGGAGGCGATGCTCGCCACCCGGCTGCTCGACCGGACCGAGGACCTGCTCGGCCTGCCGCGCCACACGATCAGGATCGGCCTGATGGACGAGGAGCGGCGCACCAGCGTCAACCTCGCCGCGACCATCCACGCGCTCCGCGACCGCATCGCCTTCGTCAACACCGGCTTCCTCGACCGCACCGGCGACGAGATTCACACCGCGATGCGGCTCGGGCCGGTGCTGCCCAAGGCGGACATGAAGGCCGCCGCCTGGTTCGAGACCTATGAGGCGCGCAATGTCGACGTCGCCCTCGCCTGCGGCTTCGCCGGGCGGGCGCAGATCGGCAAGGGCATGTGGGCGATGCCGGACCGCATGGCCGACATGCTCGCACAGAAGGCGGCGCATCCGGCGGCGGGGGCGAGCACCGCCTGGGTCCCCTCGCCGACCGCGGCGACGCTGCACGCCGTCCATTATCACCGCATCGACGTGGCAGAGCGGCAGCGGGCGCGCGCCGGGCGATCGACCCCGCTGTCGGGCCTCCTCGCCATTCCGGTGGCCGAGCGTGCGTGCTGGCCCGCCGAGGAGGTGCGGGAGGAATTGGAAAACAACGTCCAGGGAATCCTCGGCTATGTCGCGCGGTGGGTGGAGCAGGGGGTGGGCTGCTCGAAGGTGCCGGACATTCACGACATCGGGCTGATGGAGGACCGCGCCACCTGCCGCATCTCCAGCCAGCATGTCGCCAACTGGCTGATGCACAATGTCGTGACCGCGGACCAGGTGGAGGCGGCGCTCCTGCGCATGGCGGCGGTGGTCGACCGCCAGAACGAGGGCGACCCCTCCTACCGGCCGATGGCGGCCGATCCCGATCGCAGCATCGCCTTCCAGGCGGCGCGCGCGCTGATCTTCGAAGGCGCCGGCCAGCCCTCCGGCTATACCGAGCCCCTGCTCCACGCCGCGCGGCTGCGGCTGAAGGGGTAGCGACATGTCCTTCTGCGTGGCCCGTCTCGGCCGGCGCAACAGGGGACACGTACAAGTACATGTCCCCTTGCTCCCTCCTGCTTGACAGGGCGCCGCCACCCGGCCAGCTTGGCACCAGCCCCGCTCCCGGGGCCGGAGACGCGACGATGAGCCAGGGACAGATTTTCTGCCGCTCCAGCGCCTTCCGCTTCTTCGGCTTTAGGGGCCGGTACGCCTGCGGGCGTGCCGGGTAACCGCCCCGTCTCTTAGCCGAAACAGGGTCGCGCCGGATGCGCGCGCGGCCGGGAGCATCTGATGAACAGTTCCAACGACGCTCTGGCGCGCCTGCGCGGCGCGCTCGATGCGATCGACGATGCGATCCTCGCTCTGGTCGAGCGCAGGATCGAGGCCGCCCGCGCGATCGGCGGCGTCAAGCAGGAGGGCGGGCCGCTGAAGCTGCGCCCGGCACGCGAGGCGGCGGTGCTCGCCCGTCTCGAAGCCAAAGCGGGGCCGGCCGCCCGGGCGGCGGTGCGGCCGGTGTGGCGCGAACTGATGGCGCAGTGCGTCCAGGCGCAGGCGCCGATGGCGCTGGTGCTCGGCAGCCCCGACCCGGAGCTGCGCCTGCTGGCCCGCGAGACGTTCGGCGCCGCGCCGGCCGTGGAGATCGCGCCGTCGCCGGCCGAAGCCGTGGCGCGGGCCGAGGCCGGAGACGCCGTCGCCATCCTGCCGCTGCCGCTGCCTGTCTTGCCGCCCCACCTTGTTGCCTTCCAGACCCTTGGCGAGGGTGCGGCCGCTGTGGGGAGGATCGCGGCGGAGGATGGGCCGTCCTCGCAGCCCTGGACGCCGGGCGACTGGCGATCCCGGCCCGCCGCGCAGATGCCCCTCTACCCGCGCCCGGAGGTGCTGGCGGAGGTGGAGGCGGCGCTCGCCTCGGCGGAGCCGGTGGTGCCGTTCGCCGAGGCGGAAGCCCTCCGCGCCGCGCTGGCGCGGGTCTCGGACGGCGAGGCGATGCTGATCCAGGCCGGAGACTGCGCCGAAAGCTTCGACGCCTTCTCCGCCGAGCGGGTCGCCGCGGACCGCGCCCTGCTGCTCGCGCTCGGCGCCTGCCTTCCCGGGGAGACGATCCACGTCGCGCGCATGGCCGGCCAGTTCGCCAAGCCCCGCTCCGCGGCGCTGGAAGCCTGTGCGGAGGGCCTGCTCCCCAGCTATCGCGGCGACTCGGTCAACGGTGCCGAGCGCAGCCGCGCCGCGCGCGTCCCCGATCCGAGGCGGCTGCTGCGCGCCCACGCCCAGTCGCGGGCGACGGTGCGGCTGCTGGGCGGCCTCGAAGCGGCGGAGGGCGTGGCCGGACCGGCGTCGCCGGTCTTCGTCAGCCATGAGGCGCTGCTTCTCCCCTACGAGCAGGCGCTGACCCGGCGCGACGAGGCGGGACGCTGGTGGGCGACGTCCGGCCACATGGTGTGGATCGGCGAGCGCACCCGCGACCCCGAGGGCGCGCATGTCGCTTATGCCGGCGGCATCGCCAACGCGCTCGGCGTCAAGTGCGGCCCTGGGCTGACCCCCGACGAGCTGTCGCGGCTGCTCGACCGGCTCGACCCCAGCAACGAAGCGGGTCGCGTAACCCTGATTGGCCGTTTCGGCGTCGGCGAGGTCGCGCGCGCTCTGCCGCCGCTGATGCGCCGGACCCGGAGCCAGGGGAGCAAGGTGGTCTGGGCCTGCGATCCGATGCACGGCAACGGCCGTCTCCTCGGCGGGGTCAAGACGCGCCTGCTTCCCGACATGCTGGCCGAGCTGCGCGACTTCATCGCCATCGCGGCGGCCGAGGGCGTGGCCATGGGCGGCCTCCACCTCGAAACTACCGCGGCGCCCGTCCTCGAATGCCTTGCCGCACCCGAAGACGTCGCGGCGCTCCGCTCCGAAGGCCTCTGCGACCCGCGCCTCAACCGCGCGCAGGCGCTGGAGGTGGTTTCCCGGGCGGCGCGGTGGATGGACCTTCGCGACAAGGCGCGGGCGGCATGAGGATCGCTTATGCGGGAGCGGAGGGCGCCTTCGCCCACTTGGCGTGCCTCGCCTTCGCGCCGGGAATGGAGCCGGTTGCGGTGGAGAGCTTCGCCGCCGTGGTCGCCGCGATGCGGTCGGGCGACGCGCAGCGCGGCATGCTCCCGCTTCACAACAGCCGGGCGGGCGAAGTGCGCGAGGCGGCGGCGCTGCTTGCCGAGCGGGGTGTGCGCCTCGTGGCGCGCAACGCGCTGCCGGTCCGCATGCACCTCCTGGGCCTGCCGGGCGCCCGGATCGAGGGCCTGGCGCTGATCCGCAGCCATCCGATGGCGCTGCGCCAATGCGCGTCGGCGCTGGCGCTGCTCGGCGTTCCTACTGAGGAAGCGGCCAACACCGCGCTGGCGGCACGCAGCCTTCCCGGCCCGGAGATCGGCGTCCTCGCCTCCGAGGCCGCGGCGGCGGCCTACGGCCTCGCCATCCTCAGGCGCGACATGCACGACGACCCGGACAACACGACCATTTTCGGCACCATCGAATGCGATGCGGGGGGAGATATGTGATGGAGGTTTTCGTCGGGAACAGGAGCCCGGCCGAGGCGGCGGCGCTCGTGCCGGCGCTCAAGGCGCTGGGGCTGCGCGGGCGCGACGCCGCCTACCTTGCGAGCGTCGCGCCGCCCGCGGAGGCGGGGCCGGAGCGGGCGCGCTGGTGGGACGAGCTCGCCTTCATGGTGCCTGCGCCGAAGCGCGACGCCGTCTGCGCCTTGCTAGGCGCCTGACGCGGCGCCGAGCCCGCGCGCGAGATCGTCGATCAGGTCGCGCGGGTCTTCGAGGCCGACGGCGAGGCGCAGGAGATCGGGGTGGATGCCGGCGCGGGCCTGCGCCTCGGGCGGCATGCCGCGGTGGGTCATCGTCGCCGGCCGGCAGACCAGCGTGCCGAAGCCGCCGAGCGAGGAGGCGAGGGAGACGAGCCGCAACGCCCCGGCGAAGGCGTCGGCCGCCGCCGCCCCGCGCGCGAGGCGGAAGCTGAGGAGGAAGCCGGGGCCGACCTGTTGCCGGCGGGCGAGGTCATCGTCCGGCGCGGAGGCGAGGCCGGGGTAGAAGACTTCCGCCACTTCCTCCCGCTCGGCGAGCCATTCGGCGACGGCCGCCGCGCTCTCCTGCATCTGCCGGACCCGCAGCGGCAGCGTGCGCAGTCCCCGCACGATCTGCCAGGAGTCGAAGGCCGGGCCGTTGAGCCCGGCCGCGTTCGACCACCAGGCGAGCGCCTCCAGCCGCGCCGCGTCCGCCGCGAGCAGGGCGCCGCCGAACAGGTCGCCATGGCCGTTGAGCGCCTTGGTGGTGGAATGGACGACCATGTCGCAGCCGAGCGCGAGCGGGCGCTGCAGGATCGGCGTCATCACCGTATTGTCGGCGATCGTCGCCGCCCCCGCCGCCTTCGCCTCCGCCGCCCGGCGGGCGATGTCGGTGAGGCGCAGCAGCGGGTTGCTCGGGGTTTCGAACCAGACCAAAGCCGGCCCCCGCTCGAGCGCGGAGGCGAAGGCGGCATCGTCGCGCATGTCGACGAACTCGGCGCGGATACGACCGCGCTCGGCGAAGCCGGAGAGGAGCCGGAAGGTGCCGCCGTAGCAATCGTGCGGCGCCACGACGAGCGCGTCCGCGGCGAGCGGGAGCAAAGCGAGCAGCGCGGCGGACTGGCCCGAGCCGGTGACGATGCCGCCCGCCGCGCCTTCGAGCTCGGCTAAGATCTCGGCGAGCATGTCCCGATTCGGGTTCACCGTGCGCGCATAATCGTAGGGCGGCTTGGTGTCGGCGTCGGGCCAGCGATAGGTGTCGGACGCCCACAGCGGCGGGGTGAGCGCGCCATAGGCCCCGCCCCAGCCGGGCCGGGCGCGGGCGACGGCGGTGTCGGGCCGCTCCTCGCTCATCCCGCCTCGAGGAAGCGGGCGAGGAGAGGACCGATGCGGTCGGTCTCCTTGAGGAAGGAGTCGTGGCCGTAGCGGCTGTCGAGGAGGTGGAGCTCAGCGTCTGGCAGCGCCGCGGCGAGCGCCTCGACCTGCTCCGGCGGCACCAGCCGGTCGCTGCGCGCGCCGATCACCAAGGCCGGGTGGGGGATGCTCGCCGGATCGACGCGGTGGCGGTCAATCGAGGCGGAGAGGCTGAGGAACCGCTCCGGCGACATCACCGCCTGATAGGCGTCGCCGCGGGCGCGCAGATAGGCGCCGGGCGCGGAGATGGCGAGCACGCCCGCTTCCGCAATGCCGCCTTCGAAGCGCTCCCCGAATTCCTCGGGGGTGCGATAGGTTGTCATGGCGAGGCCGCGGGCGATGGACAGCGCTTCCGCGCCCGAGCCGAGCGCCAGCCCCATCGCCACCGTGCGGCGCTGCAGCTCCCGCATCGCCGTCGCCGCGGGGTGCGGCTCGGCAGGCGCGCACAGGATGGCGAGCCGGCGCACGCACTCCGGTCGCCTTTCCGCCAGAGCGAGCGCCACCAGCCCGCCGTAGGAGGCGCCGACGACGAGGTCCGCGCAGCCCAAGCCGAGCGCGTCGAGCGCCGTGGCGAGCACCTCCGCCTGCTCCGCGGTGGACGGCGCTACGGCCCCGGCGGGGTCGGCTGCGAAATCGAGCCCGACGAGGCGCAGGCGGGCCGGGTCGAGCGCGCGTCCGGCGCCGGCCAGTCCGGCCCACCATTCGCACACGCGGCGATCCGCGGAGATGCCGCCGAGCGCGACGACGACCGGGCCGGCCGTTCCGTAAAGGCGCGCCGTCGTCGTGCCGCCGAAACGCCGCAGGTGCGGCGGCAGCGGGACTTCGGCGTCGCGAATAGCTTCGGTCTTCGTCTGCACCCTCACGCTCCGGCGGCGACCGCGGCGCGGACGCGCAGGAGGTCTGCCACAATCGCCTCCGCGGTGGGAAGTCCGCCGGCGCCGCGGCCGACGCAGCGGAAGACGCGGCCGCTCGCGCAGGTGACGGCGGCGCAGTTCCACTCGTCGGGGAGAGCCGGAAGGTCGGGCACCGCCGCCGCCTTCTCCAGAGTCACCCGACCCGCCAGTCCGTTCGGCCCCGCCGTCAGGCGGGCAAGCTGCAGCCACCTAACGCCGCTCGCCGCGATGGCGGCGGCCCTTGCGGCATCGAGCGGCTCCGTCTCGACCCGCAGCGCCTTCGCCGGCTCGGCGCCGAACGCCTCGATGGCGATCAGGCGCAGCTTGGCGGCGGCATCGGCGCCGCTTAGGTCCTCGCGCGGATCCTCCTCCGCGAATCCGGCGAGGCGTGCGTCGGTGAGCGCCGCCTCGAAGCCGCAACCGCGCGCCAGCCGGTCGAGCAGGTAATTGACCGTGCCGTTGAGCACGCCCGCCACCTCGATCACCGGCTCCGCGGCGCGCGCCGCGGCGACGGTCTCCAGCACGGGCGCCGCGCCGCCGACGGCGGCGCCGTAGAAAAGCTTCGCGGCACCCGCGCGCGCCGAGCCCGTCAAGGCCTCGTACCGTCCCGCGATCGCCCGCTTGCTCGCGCTCACCGCGTGGACGCCCATGGCGAGGCAGCGCGAGGCGAGCGCGGCCCCCGTTTTGTGGCAGGACAGGACATCGACCAGCACGTCGGCCTCGGGGAAGAGGAAATGATCGACATTGGCGGTCGGCGCCACCGGCGGCCCGAAGGCGCGCGGCCGCGCCGGATCGCGCACGAGGATCGAGACGATCCGGTAGGCCGGATCGCCGGCCAGGCGGGCGGCGAGCGCCTGCCCGACATGGCCGTAGCCCGCCAGCGCAATGCGCAGCGGCCGCGCCGGTGCGACGCCCGCCTGAGGAGTCTGATCGTCGAGAAAAGCCAGGTTCATCGTTCCATCCTTCGCTCATCGAAGGACGACGCTGCCTCGGGTCCCGTTTGGTTGCCGCAGCCGCATCGTCCCGTTTGGGACCGCCACCTTGCCCGGGAGGGCAGGTTGGCGTGGGCCGTTTCGGGCCCACTCTTGATGCCGAGGCCGGCGCGCGCGCCTGCCTCTGGGAAGCGCCGTTACCGGTGGCCGCGGCGGTCCGTCAATCGCACCTGTCGAATTTTTCACGGGGAAGGGGCGTGACAAGCGGCGCCCGATGCACAAGATTGTGCGCTGCAACATGACTCGACGCTGCTTCATCACCCCTCCCGGGCCGTGCCGATGCTGACCGAGGCGGAGCTCGCCGTGCTGGCGGAGGCGATCCGCGAGCATCGCTTCGTCACCGTCCGCTACAATCGCGGCGTCTCGACTCTTGCGCCGTACGGCACGCTGACGAAGCGCGACGAGCTCTACCTTACGGCGGTGACCATCGCGCGGGACGGCGTGCAGCCGGGCCGGCTGAAGCTCGGCACGTTCAAGGTGGCGGGGCTGAGCGATCTCCAGGCCACCCCGGTTCCCTTCTCCGCCACCGCTCTGTGGGCCCAAGTCGAGCGGCAGGCCCGCCGCTAGCGCGTCCCGGCCACGGGCAGGGCGATCAGGAGCGTCATCCGAGCCGTCCCGAGACGATCCACGAGCGGCCGACGATGCGGACGAGGTCGGCCCCGCACAGGCGGCAGCGCGAGCGCACCACCCCCTTCTCGTCGGTGACGTGGTTCGCTTCGGCGACGTGGCGGCCCTGCTGGCAGCGGCCGCGGCGGGCGCGGCGGATCGGCGGCAGGCTTCTCGGGACGGGCTTGCTCATGGCCGCCATGCTTCGAACCGGACTTTGCCGGGCGTTTTTCGGCAATGTGACAGCGGTGGCACGGCCGCCCGTCGCCGCTTTTGCCACATTCCGGACAAACGGCGGCAACGATGGGGCGGCACCTGTCGGTCAGCGGCGGCGCCGGGAGCGGGCGCGGCAGGGGATGGCCGCACGACGCAGGACGATTGTCAGGGAGTGCTCACATGAAATTCTGGCTGGCGCTGTTCGCGCTCACCTCGGCCTCGGCGGACGTCGCCTTTCGCTGGCCGGACGGCATGGTCTCGACCTTCGCGACGCTCATCTTCTGGTATTTGCTGTTCATCATGGCGGCGATCCTCGCCATGAAGATCGCCGACCGCCGCTGGCGCCGGAGCGAGGCGCGGCGGGCGGAGGGCTAGAGCGTCGGCAGCTTCACGCAGGCGCAGAGGCCGCCTTCGGCGCGGTTGCTGAGCGTCACGTCGCCGCCGTGGCGCCGCGCTGCCGCCTTGACGATGGCGAGGCCGAGGCCGATTCCGCCGGTGGCGCGGTTGCGGGATCCCTCGGCGCGGTAGAAGGGCTCGAAGGCGCGTTCGAGGTCCTGCGCGGCGAGGCCCGGCCCCGCATCGGCCACTTCGACCGCCGCCCACCCGTCGGCGGCGGTCAGCGTCACCGTCGCGCGCTCGCCGTAGGTGACGGCGTTGTTGATGAGATTCGCGAACAGCCGCTTGAGCAGGATCGGGTCTCCCGACACGGTCGCCGGCGCGGCGGCGGCGAGGGTCACGTCCCGGCCGGTGTCGGCGAGGTCGTCGACCACGCCTTCGACGAGAAGCGCAAGGTCCACCGCCTCGTGCGGGCGGACGCGGGTCTCGTCGGCGACGAAATCGAGGGTCGCGGCGATCATCTGCTCCATCTCGGCGATCTGCGCCTCCGCCTTGCCCCGCAGGTCGTCCGGCGCGCCGGCCAGCAGGAAGGCGAGGCGGGTGAGGGGCGTGCGCAAATCGTGGGCGATGGCGCCGACCAGGGCCGTCCGCTCGGCGACATAGCCGGCGATACGCCTTTGCATGTCGTTCACCGCCTCCGCGGCGAGGCGGATCTCGGCCGGACCGCTGACGTCCACCGGCGTGAGCTGCTGGCGCCGCCCCACCTTCTCGGCGGCGAGGCCGAAGGCGCGGATCGGGCGGGCGAGGCGGCTGCTGAACGCCCAGGCGAGCAGGCCGACGATCAGCACCGAGAGCAAGGTGGTGGCGATCGTCCCGGTCTCCCAGCTCTGCAGCCGGTCCTGGCCGTGCCGCGCGACGATCCGCCAGCGCCCGTCCGGCAGCTTCATGGCCGCGGTGAAGGCGCCGAAGATCACCGGGTTGAAATGGTCGATGCCGTAGGCGGCGAGCTCCCGCCGGTCCTGGTCGGCGGGACGCGGGAAACGACCGCGATGCGCCTCCTCGCGATGGAGCCGCACGTCGGCGACGGGCAGGCCGAGCCGGTGGGCGAGGGCGAGGGTGGCGGCGCGGTCGACTGGGCTCGGCGCGTCGACGATCGGCGGCGCATCGGCGGTCGACACGGCGAGGACGCCCGGCGTCTTGACGATCGGCTCGCCGCGCAGGAGCCGCGACAGCTCGTAGGCCGACAGCGGCATGTCGCGCGGCGGCGGGCGCAGGAACAGCGCGCCGAGGTTCAGCAAGGTGAGCAGCAGCGCCGTGCCGACGGCGACGAGCAGCGTCCGGCTGAGGATCGTGTCGGGGAGGCGCAGGCGCCGGCCGCTCACCTTTTGGCGACCTTGGGCAGGAACATATAGCCTTCGCTGCGGACGGTGCGGATCAGCTCGGCCGGCGTGCGCGTGGCGAGCTTGCGGCGCAGGCGGCTGACCTGCGTGTCGATCGCGCGGTCGAACGCGTCGCTGTCGGGGCCGCGGGCATATTCGAGCAGCTGGTCGCGGGTCAGCACCCGCTGCGGCCGCTCGATGAACACCCTCAGCAGCGAGAATTCGCCCTCGGAGAGGCTGATCACGACGTTGGCCGGATCGCGCAGCACGCGGCGGATGACGTCGAACGTCCAGCCGTCGAACGCATAGGCGGTGGCGACGTCGTCGGCCTCCTCCACCTGGTGCTGCCGGCGCAGCAGCGCGCGGATGCGGGCAAGGAGCTCGCGCGGGGAAACCGGCTTGGCGAGATAGTCGTCGGCGCCCACTTCGAGGCCGACGATGCGGTCGGTCTCGCTGCCGAGCGCCGAGACCATGATGATGCCGAGGTCGAGCCGGCCGGACAGGCTGCGGGCGAGCGACAGGCCGTCCTCGCCCGGCATCATCACGTCGAGCACCGCGATGTTGATCCGCTCCTGGTCGAGGATCCGCCGCGCCGCCTGGCCGCCATCGGCCTGGAAGACCGCGTAGCCGTGGCCGGCGAGGAACTCGGCGATGAGCGCGCGCAGGCTCTCGTCGTCGTCGACCAGCAGGATGCGGCTCTTCTCGTCCACCTGTATCGTTTCCATCAGCATGGCGCGGCTTTGGCGCAGCGGCTTATACCGGGTTTTTCCGCGCCGTCAGGAAGCGGACACAAAGCGTGGCGGCGCGGCCACTTGCGTTACCGCTAACATTGCGCTGACACTGGCGCCATGTCTGCCAGCCTTCTCTCCCGCCGCGGCGTCCTCGGCCTCGGCGCCGCCCTCCTCGCCGCGCCGGCGCGTACGCAGCGCGCCGACGCCGTCGGCTTCGCCGTCGTGGGTCTCGGGAAGCTGTCCCAGGGGCAGATCCTGCCGGGCTTCGCCACGTGCCGGCGCGCCCGCCTCGCGGCGCTGGTCAGCGGCCATCCGGACAAGGCGCACCGCCTCGCCGCGGAGCACAAGCTGCCGGAGCGCGCCGTCTATTCCTATGCGGATTTCGACCGCATCGCCGCCGATCCGGTGGTGGAGATTGTCTACATCGTGCTCCCGAACTTCCTGCACGCCGAGTACGCGATCCGCGCGTTCAAGGCGGGCAAGCACGTGCTGTGCGAGAAGCCGATGGCGACCAGCGTCGCGGACGCCGAGCGGATGATCGCCGCAGCGAAAGCGGCGGATCGCAGGCTGATGATCGCCTATCGCTGCCATTACGAGCCGCTCAACCTCCACGGCATGCGGCTGGTGCGGCGCGGCGCGCTCGGGCGGCCCCGCCTGGTCACAACCAACATGGGCCGGCAGTCCGACCTTTCCGATCCGTCCGACGCCTGGCGGCTCGACATGCGCATGTCGGGCGGCGGCGCGCTGGCGGACATGGGCATCTACGGCATCAACGCCGCCCGCTACCTGCTGAACGAGGAGCCGGTGGAGGTCCGCGCCCGGGCGCAAACGGACCGCAGCGACCCGCGCTTCCGCACCGTCGAGGACCTCATCGCCTGGGAGTTCCGCTTCCCATCCGGCGCCGTCTCCACCGGCACCACCTCGTTCGACCAGGCGGGGACCATGGCGTGGGAAGTGTACGGCACCGGGGGCAAGATGGTCGCGGACCCCGGCTGCTTCTACGCCGGCAACCGGCTAACCGTGTCGAACGTGCCGGGCGAGCGGCAGCCGGCGATCCGGGAAGTCGACCAGTTCGCGCGGGAGATGGACTGGATGGCGGACGTGGTGCGGGGGCGGGCGCCGATGGTGTCGCCGGGCGAGGAAGGCCTGCAGGACATGCGGCTGATCGGCGCCATCCTCGAGTCGACCGCGCGCGGCGGCGCGACCGTGCCGACCCGCTTCGGCTACCGCCGCGCCGTCGACCCGGCCGTCGCGGTGCCGGCATGAGGGCGCTGGCGCTGGCGCTGGTCGCCGCGGCCGCGCCGGCCGCGGCGCAGGTCTGGCGCGATCCTGCCCAGCCCATCGAACGGCGCGTGGACGATCTCGTGTCTCGCCTGACGCTCGAGGAGAAAGCGGCGCAGATGCAGGATGCGACTCCCGGCATCCCGCGGCTCGGCATCCCGCCTTATTCCTTCTGGAACGAGGCGCTGCACGGCGTCGCACGCGCCGGCGAGGCCACGATCTTCCCGCAAGCGATCGGCATGGCGGCGACCTGGGACAAGGCGCTGCTTCGCGCCGAGGGCGAGACGATCGCGATCGAGGCACGCGCGAAGTACAACCAGGCCCAAGCGGAGGGAAATCGCGGCCGCTATTTCGGCCTCACCTTCTGGTCGCCCAATATCAATATCTTCCGCGACCCGCGCTGGGGCCGGGGGCAGGAGACGCTCGGCGAGGATCCCTATCTGACCGGCCTGCTTTCGACGCAGTTCATCCGCGGAATCCAGGGCCCGGATCCGAACTATTCTCCGGCCCTCGCGGCGTCGAAGCACCTCGCCGTCCACAGCGGGCCGGAGCCGCTGCGCCACGGCTTCAACGTCGCGCCCTCGCGGCAGGACCTCGCCGAGACCTACCTGCCAGCCTTCCGGCGCACCGTCGTCGACGGCCAGGTCGCCTCGATCATGTGCGCCTACAATGCGCTCGACGGGAAGCCGGCCTGCGCCAATCCGGAGCTGCTCACCGGCCTCGTCCGCCGCGACTGGGGGTTCAAGGGCTATTTCGTCTCCGACTGCGGGGCGATCGACGACATCGCGACCGGCCATCATTTTGCCAGGAGCAATGTCGAGGCGGTGGCGGCGGCGGTGAAGGCCGGCACCGATCTCGCCTGCGACATGAAGGACGAATATCTCGACATTCCCAAGGCGGTGCAGGCGGGGCTGCTCACCGAATCCGAGGTCGACGCGGCGCTGAAGCGGGTGCTCGCCGGGCGGATGCGGCTGGGGCTGTTCAACCCGCCGGAATGGGGCCGGTTCGCCGCCATCCACGCCTGGGAGAATCATAGCGCGAGGCATGCCGCGCTCGCCCAGCGCGCCGCCGAGGAGGCGATCGTGCTGCTCAAGAACGACGGTATTCTGCCGCTCGGCGCGCGCAGGCGCATCGCCGTCGTCGGCCCGGGCGCGGCGTCGCTCATCAGCCTCGAGGGCAATTACAACGGCACGCCGGTCGGCGCGACGCTGCCGCTCGACGCTCTGCAGGGCAGCCGCATGGTTGGCTACGCGCAGGGATCCGGCTTCGTCGATGGTGCCGCTATTCCGGTGCCGCGGACGGCGCTCCAAGGGGTCCGTGCGACCTTTTATGCCGGCACCGAGCTGGCCGGGGCGCCTCTCGCGACCCGCGACGAGAAGGAGATCGACCACAATTGGAACTGGATCGCGCCGGCAGAGGGGGTCGATCCGAAGAACTTCTCCGTCCGCTGGGAGGGGATGCTGGGACTCCCTGGCCCCGGCGACTACAGCTTCGAGCTGCAGCGGCGGCGCTGCGATGCGGCGGCGGACGTCGAACGCTATACGATCCGCATCGAAGGCGCCGAGCCGATCCGCGTCGACAGCCCCTGCTCCGCGCGCGACGCCGGGGAGGGGCGGACCGTAACATTGCACGCGCGGGACGTCCGCCCGCGGCGTGTGACGATCGAATATGCCCACCGCTCCCCCTCCTACGCCCCGGCGCTGACCTTCGCCTGGCGCGCGCCGCCGGCGGTGCAGCGGGCGGAGGCGGTCGACCGGACCGCCGAGGCGGACGTCATCGTCGCCTTCGTCGGGCTCACCGCCTGGCTCGAGGGCGAGGAGATGCCGGTCAAGGTCCCCGGCTTCGAGGGCGGAGACCGCACCGACATCCGCCTGCCCGAGACGCAGCGCCGCCTCCTCGCCGCGCTCGAGGCGACGGGGAAGCCGGTGGTCCTCGTCCTCCAGAGCGGCTCCGCGGTGGCGCTCGGCGAAGAGGGGCGGCGCGCGGCCGCGGTGATCGAGGCCTGGTACGGCGGCGAGCGCGGCGGGGACGCCATCGCCAGGGTCCTGCGCGGCGACGTCAATCCGGCGGGCCGCCTGCCGGTGACCTTCTATGCGTCGAACGACCAGCTTCCGGCCTTCGCCGATTATGCGATGGCGAACCGCACCTACCGCTATTTCGGCGGCAGGCCCGAATATCCGTTCGGCCACGGCCTCAGCTACACGCGCTTCGCCTATCGCGACGTTCACGTGGCGGCGCCGACGGTCCGCGCCGGGGAAGGGCAGCAGGTCCGGGTGCGGGTGCGCAACCTCGGCGCGCGGCCGGGCGACGAGGTGGTCCAGCTCTATGTCGAGACGCCGTCGCTTCCCGGCACGCCGCGCCGGTCGCTCAAGGGCTTCGAGCGGATCAGCCTGGCGCCGGGCGAGAGCCGCACCGTCTCCTTCCGGCTCGATCCGCGCGACCTCGCCTTCGCCGACGAAGCGGGCACGATGCGGGTGCGGGCAGCCGAATACCGGCTGTGGGTCGGCGGCGGTCAGCCCGGCACCGGCGCTCCGGGGCTCGCCGCGTCCTTCCGGGTTACCGGCGAAGCGGCCATGCCGCGCTAGGCTGCGACGCGTTCGCGGGGAGCCGCTTCCCTTTTCGCGCGCCGCGTCTAGTGTCCGCGGCCATGCGCAAGATCCTCCTCCCGCTTCTCCTTGTCACCACCGCCGCGACGCCCGCCACGGCCCGCGAGCTCACCCTTCAGCGCGTGTTCGAGAGCCCGAGCCTCGCCGGTCCGAGCCCGCGCCTCGCCAAGCTTTCCCCCGACGGGCGGCTGGTCACCCTGCTACGCAACCGCGCCGACGAGAAGGACCGCTACGACCTCTGGGCGATCGACGCCGCGACCGGCCAGGCGCGGATGCTGGTCGACTCGAAGAAGATCGGCACCGGCGCCGAGCTCTCGGAGGAGGAGAAGATGCGCCGCGAGCGGCTGCGCATCGCCGGCACGAAAGGCATCACCGATTATGCCTGGGCGCCCGACGGCAAGTCGATCCTCGTGCCGATCGACGGCGACCTCTACGTCGCCACCCTCGACGGCAATATCCGCCGGATGACCGATACCAAGGAGACGGAGATCGATCCCAAGGTCTCCGAGACCGGCCGGTACCTATCGTTCCTGCGCAATCAGAACCTCCACGTCATCGATCTCGCCACCTCGGAGGATCGTGCCCTGACACGCGACGGCGGCGGGACCTTGAGCTGGGGCGCCGCCGAGTTCGTCGCGCAGGAGGAGATGGACCGCCACACCGGTTACTGGTGGTCGCCGGACGACGCCCATATCGCCGTCGCGCGGGTCGACGAGAGCCCGGTGAAGGTCGTCACCCGCGCCGCCATCGGCGCGGAGGGGACGAAGCTGGTGGAGCAGCGCTACCCCGCCGCCGGTACCGCCAATGCGATCGTCGACCTCTACATCCTGTCGCCGGAGGGCGGCGCGAAGGTGAAGGCCGATCTCGGCCCGAACCCGGACCAGTATCTCACCCGCGTCGCGTGGAGCGCGGACGGCAAGTCCGTGCTCGTCCAGCGGATGACGCGCGACCAGAAGCGGCTCGACGTGCTGCGGGTCGACGCCGCGACCGGGGCTTCGACCCCGCTGTTCAGCGAGACGTCGCCGACCTGGATCAACCTCACCGACAATCTGAAGGCGCTGAAGGACGGCAGCCTGATCTGGTCGTCGGAGCGCTCCGGTTTCTCCCACCTCTACCGCTGGAAGGCGGGCAAGTGGACGCAGCTCACCCGCGGCGACTGGGCCGTCGAGCGCGTCGCCGGGGTCGATGAAAAGGCGAAGCGCGTCTACTTCACCGGCACGGCGGAGACGCCGATCGAGCCGCAGCTCTACTGGGTTTCGTACGACAAGCCGGGTGATCCCGTGCGGGTCACGGAAGCGGGCTGGGCCAACGCGGCGACGATGGACAAGGCCGCGAGCCACATCCTCGTCACCCGCTCCAACACCGCCCAGCCGGGCCAGGTCTATCTCGCGGACGCCGATGGGCGCCGCCTCGCCTGGGTCGAGGAGAACCGGCTCGCCGCCGGCCACCCCTACGCACCCTATCTCGACGCCCACATCCAGCCCGTGTTCGGCACCCTGCGCGGGCCGGACGGGTCGATGCTCCACTATCGCATGCTCTCGCCGCCGCGCGAGCCGGGCAAGCGCTACCCGGTCTTCTTCTACGTCTATGGCGGTCCGCACGGGCAGCAGGTGACGCGGGGGTGGTATGGGGCGCTGCCGCTGCAGGAATATCTCGCCCAGCACGGCTGGATCGTCTTCACCCTCGACAATCGCGGCACCAACCGCCGCGGCGTCAAGTTCGAGAGCGGCATCTACCACGCCGCCGGGACCGTCGAGGTCGAGGACCAGCTTGCCGGCGTCGCCTGGCTCAAGTCTCAGCCCTTCGTGGACCCAAAGAAGATCGCGGTGATGGGCTGGTCCTACGGCGGCTACATGACGCTGCGGCTGCTCGAGAAGGCGCCGGGCGTCTTCGCCGCCGGCGCGGCGGTCGCGCCCGTCACGCGGTGGGAGCTGTACGACACCTTCTACACCGAGCGCTATCTCGGCAACCCGGCGACAGATCCGGCCCCCTACAAGGCCGCCGACACGCTCGAGGAGGCGAGCGCCATCCGCGATCCGCTGCTCGTCGTCCACGGCATGGCCGACGACAATGTCGTCTTCGAGAACACCACCAGCCTCATCGCCAAGCTCCAGAAGGAGAAGCACCCCTTCGAGCTGATGGTCTATCCCGGCGCCACCCACGCCATCGCCGGCGAGGGGCCGCAGACCCACGTCTGGACGACCATCACCGACTTCCTCGACCGCACCGTCAAGGACCGCCCCTGAGGCCTCAGAACGTCGCCTTCGTCCAGGCGAGGGACGTGTCGGGGCCGTATTGCGGCTGGGCCGTGGCGGGGCGGGCGCGGACGAGGGGCGCGGCGGCGGCCGGGAGGGCGTTGCCCTGGCCGACGACGACCGCCTCGACCGGCTTCCCGCCGAGGCTGAGCGCGATCACGGCGCCTTCGCAGCTGCGGCCCGTGCAGCGGACATAGGTCGCCTCCTTGCCGGCGGCGGCGCCGAAGCGGACGGCGGCGCCGCCGGTCCCGGCCGCCCGCACCTCGGCCTTCTCGGCGAAGTAGAGGAGGAGGTCGTCGGCCCCGTTCATCGCGATGCGCAGCGAGACGGTGCGGCCGCCTCCCGGCGCCGGCCGCTCGGCGACCTTGTCGAGGCGGGGGGCGGGGAGGGGGAGCGACGGCGCCGGCGCGCCCCAGCGGGCGGCGGGCGACCAGGGCAGCTTCTGGCCGCGCCGGAACGCCGCCTCGCCCGGAAAGCCCCCCGGCAGGGGCGCGCCGCCGTTGGAGACGAGCCAGCGGCCCTGCTGGGCGGCCGCGTCCCAGGCATAGTCGATGCGGAAGTTCTGCTTGCGGTCGGCCGAATAGGCTGGAACCGCCAGCACCGCGGCCCAGGCGGCTGCCGCTCCCAGGCCGGCCGCCGCGACCGCGACGCGCCGTCCGCCGTGGCCCGCGAGCGGCTCCAGCTCGATGAGGGCCGGCAGCACGAGCAGGGCGGCGAAGGGGGCGAACAGCCAGGCCGCGCCGAGATCGAGCAGCACTTCGCTGAGGTGCAGGAGCGGCGCCCAGGTGGCGAACAAGGCGGCCCAGGCGAGCACCGCCGCCACCGTCTCGGCGCGCGGCGCCCGGTGGCCCGCGACCCAGCCGAGCAGCATCAGGAGCGGCGGCAGCAGCGCGAAGATCGCCGCGCCCGGGGCGACGGCGACGATGGCGAGGTTGAGCGCCATGAAGACGAGCCAGAAGGCGGCGCGCAGCCCCTCCCGCGTCAGCCCGCGCCCGATGCCCGCCAGCGCCGCCGCCGACACGGCGAGCGCGGCGACGTCGACGGCGAGCGCCGTCACCTCCGGATGCGCGCGCCAATAGGGGCCGGGGCGGAGGATCTCGACCGCCCATTGCAGCAGCCAGACGGCGAGCGCGCTGCCCGCCACCGCGGCGAGCACCGCGCCGGCGCCGCGCGCGAGGCCGCGCCGCCGCGCCCAGGCGAAGGCCACGGTCCCCGCCAGCAGCAAGGCGAAGGCGACGAGGCCGAGGGTGCGGGGCAGGACCACCAGCACCCGCCCCGCGACGTCGGCGTAGATGCGCTCGCCGCCGGCGGCCGCCGCCGCGGCCGGCGCCTCGCCGGCGAGCTGCAGCGCTGCCGCGAGGCCCTGGCGGCCCATATGCTGGAGGCTGGCCGGATCCAGCGCCTCCACCCGGTCGCCGGGGCTGTGGTAGCGGGTCTCGTTGCCGATCACTGCGAAGTTGAGGATGGTCCAGGGCCTGGCCGCGGCCCAGACGGTGACGTCGGTCGAGTTCGGGATCAGCTGGTAGAAGTCGGCGGTGAGCGAATTCGCGACCGGCCGCACCGCCGATGCCTTGAACGCCGCGATCGCCGCGCCGTTCGGCCGGCTCGTCTCGAACATCGTCGCCGGGCCGGTGACGCCGCGCGCCTCGAAATTGACGAGGCTGGCGATGCGGCCGGCGAGCGGGTCGCGATCGAGGAAGGCGTGGGCGCCGAGCAGACCGGCTTCCTCGCCCTCGTCGAACAGCAAGGTGACGGGGCGGGCGAGCTTGCGGCCCTTCAGCACCGAGGCGATCTCCAGCATCGTCGCGACGCCGATGCCGTCGTCCGCGGCGCCGGGCCCGGCGGCGGTCGAATCGTAGTGCGAGGCGAGCAGGAGCTGCCCGGGCGCCGCCGCATCGCCGATCGTCGCCACGACGTTCCTGACCCGCGCGCAGGCGGCGTAGCGCCCCGCCTTGCCGCCGCCGCAGGCCCAGTCGTCGGTGACTCGGGGCTGGAGGCCGATCGCGCGGAGCTCCGCCACCAGCCGGTCGCGCACCGCGTCGTCGGCCGCGGTGTCGACCGGATGCGGCCGCTGGTCGCCGAGTATCCGCGCCAGCCGCGCCGCCGCGCGCGCCGCGTCGAACTGCCCCGGCCCGGCGCGATCGAGGGGCGGCGGCCGCGTCGCCTCGCCCTTCAGCGCCAGCGCGCCGCCGAGCAGCAGCATCAACAGCACCAGCAAGGCCGCGCCCGTTCGCCTCATCCCATCCTCCCCGTCTCCGCCGCCGCCCTAGCAGATGGCTGCGCCCCCGAACATGCCGACCGGCGTCGCGGAGTGCCCCTTCCTTCGCGGCAAGTTGAATTGCCCTTCAACTTTGTCCGCCGCCCCGGCGGCCGCTGCCCGATCCGCGGGGAAGGGCAGGTGACGAACCTGAAAGGCGGTTCAACTTTTGCGGCCTGCCGGAGGGCAGGGCCTCTTCGCGAGCGCGGCGATGCGGCGTGCGTCGCGGTCGGCCGCGAGGTGCATCTCCATCTCGCCCTGCTCGATCGGCGTCTCGACGGTCGGCGCGGCGACCGCGCGCCCGTCGATGCGGATCGGCATCGGCCGCTCGTAATAACGCGCCGCCTCGCGCGCCACGTCTTCCCAGGCAGTCCGTGCGAAGGCGAGGCGCAGCACCGGCTCGCCGCCCAACCCCTTGCCGGGCGCCGTCGCCGCGACGGAATCCCGGCACAGGCGCAGCGTGCCGAGCCACAGGCCCGTCTGCCCCGGCGCGCGGGGAATGCTCCACACCGTGCCGTTCCAGCCGTTCGGGAGCCGGTCCCACGGCGGGATCCCCGCCGGCGCACCCTGGGCGGCGGCGGCGACGGCCAGGATCAGCGGGGCGAGGAGCGGCATCGCGCGAGCATGTCACAGCCGGGTGGCTAAGGAAGCGGTTGAGGCACCGTCCGCTTCGTCGGGCCAATCGGCAATTAGGTGTGGAAAACAGGTGCGGCGCGGTTTGCGAATCCGGGGCGAGCGCCCATAGTTCGGCCATGGCCGCGCCCTACGTCCCGCTTCGCATCTTCTCCTGCTATTCGATGCTCGACGGGGCGATCGAGCCGAAGGCGATCGCCAAGCAGGCGAAGAAGCTCGACTTCCCCGCCGCCGCCCTCACCGACCGCAACGGCCTTTACGCGGCGATGGCGTTCACCGACGCCTGCAAGGGCGAGGGGGTGCAGCCGATCGTCGGCACGATGCTGGCGGTGGCCCGGCCGGGGACGAGCGAGGGCAAGCCGCCGCAGCTCGACTGGCTCGCCCTCTATGCGCAGAACGACCGCGGCTACGACAATCTGTGCACCCTGGTCTCCGCCGCCCATCTCGGCCGGCCTCCGGAGGACCCGGCGCACGTCCTGCTGGCGGCGCTCGAAGGGCGCACCGACGGGCTCATCGCGCTGACCGCCGGGGCGGAAGGCGGGCTGGCGCGGATGCTGGCCGAGGAGCAGGAGAAGCCGGCGCTCGAGCTGCTCGACCGGCTGAAGACGCTGTTCCCCGGCCGGCTCTACATCGAGCTGTGCCGGCGGGGCGATCCGGTCGAGGAGCGGGCCGAGGCGGCGCTGATCGACCTCGCTTATGCCCGCGACCTCCCGCTCGTCGCGACCAACCCGGCGCAATATGCCGACGCCCATTTCCACGCCGCGCACGACGCGATGCTGTGCATCGCCCAGTCGAGCCAGATCGACCGCGACGACCGCCAGCGCTCCTCGCCCGAGGCGTGGATGAAGCCGGCGGCGGAGATGCGGCGGCTGTTCGAGGACCTGCCCGAGGCGATCGACAATACGGCCGTCGTCGCCCGCCGCTGCGCCTTCGGCGCGCCCAAGCGCAAGCCGATCCTGCCGAGTATCGCCGGTGACCTGGAGGGCGAGGCCGAGCAGCTCCGCCGCGACGCGCGGGCGGGGCTGGAAGCGCGGCTGGCAACGTACGACAATCTCCCGGCGGCGGAACGCAAGGCCTATTTCGACCGGCTCGATTATGAGGTCGAGATCATCGTCGGGATGGGCTTTCCCGGCTATTTCCTGATCGTTGCCGACTTCATCAAATGGGCCAAGGAAAACGATATCCCGGTCGGGCCCGGCCGCGGCTCGGGCGCGGGCTCGGTGGTCGCCTGGGCGCTGACGATCACCGACCTCGATCCGATCCGCCTCGGCCTGCTGTTCGAGCGCTTCCTCAATCCTGAGCGCGTGTCGATGCCCGACTTCGACATCGATTTCTGCGAAACCCGGCGCGGCGAGGTGATCCGCTACGTCCAGCGGCGCTACGGCGCCGACAAGGTCGCGCAGATCATCACCTTCGGAAAATTGAAGGCGCGCGCGGTGCTCAAGGACACCGGCCGCGTGCTGCAGATGCCCTACGGCCAGGTCGACCGGCTGGCGAAGCTGGTGCCCAACCACCCGACCGAGCCGTGGGACCTGCAGCGCGCGCTCAACGGCATCAGCGAGCTCGCCGAGGAATATAAGAGCGACGCCCAGGTCCGCCGCCTGTTCGACCTCGCGATGAAGCTCGAGGGGCTGCCGCGGCACAGCTCGACCCATGCGGCGGGCGTGGTGATCGGCGACCGGCCGCTGGACAAGCTCGTCCCGCTCTACCGCGACCCGCGCTCGGACATGCCGGTCACCCAGTTCGACATGAAATATGTCGAGGCGGCGGGGCTGGTGAAGTTCGACTTCCTGGGTTTGAAGACCCTCTCCGTCCTCCAGAAGGCGGTGCAGATGCTGGCGAAGCGGGGAATCGCCGTGGATCTCGACCGCATCGCGTGGGACGATCCGGCGGTCTACGAATTGCTGAAGCGCGGCGACACGGTCGGCGTCTTCCAGCTCGAATCGGAAGGCATGCGTCGCACGCTCGCGGCGGTGAAGCCGACCTGCTTCGAGGACATCATCGCCCTCGTCTCACTCTATCGGCCGGGGCCGATGGACAACATCCCGAGCTTCGGCGCGCGCAAGAACGGCCGCGAGGACATCGCCTATCCGCACCCCCTGCTCGAGAACGTGCTGAAGGAGACCTACGGCATCTTCGTCTACCAGGAGCAGGTGATGGAGGCGGCGAAGGTGCTCGCCGGCTACAGCCTCGGCGAGGCCGACCTGCTCCGCCGCGCGATGGGCAAGAAGATCAAGGCGGAGATGGACGCGCAGCGCGCCGGCTTCGTCGCCGGCTGCGAGCGGGTGAACGCCATTCCCAAGGCCAAGGCCAACGAATTGTTCGACTTGATCGACAAGTTCGCCGGCTACGGCTTCAATAAGAGCCACGCCGCCGCCTACGCGCTCGTCGCCTACCAGACGGCGTGGCTGAAGGCGCACCATCCGGTCGAGTTCTTCGCCGCGTCGATGTGCTTCGACATGCACCAGACCGACAAGCTCGCCATCTTCATCGACGACATGCGCCGGCTCGAGGTCGAGTGCCTGGCGCCGTCGGTCAACGACAGCGAGGCGGAGTTCGCGGTCGAGGATGCCGGCGACGGAAAACTCGCCGTGCGCTACGCGCTCGGCGCGCTGAAGGGCGTCGGCGAGAAGGCGATGGAGCAGCTCGTCGACGAGCGGCGCACCAAGGGGCGGTTCAAGTCGCTCGACGATTTCGCCGAGCGGGTGGATCCGAGGCTCCTCAACCGGCGGCAGATCGAGAGCCTCGCCGGCGGCGGCGCGTTCGACGCCCTCAATCCCAACCGCTCGTCGGTCTACGCGGCCGCGGAGACGATCCTCGCCCATGCCGCGAGCGCCGCCGACGCACGCGAGAGCGGGCAGGGGGGCCTATTCGGCGGCGAATCGAACGTCGTGCCGATCCGCCTGCCGGTCGCCGCCGCCTGGACGCTCGCCCAGCGCATGGCGGCGGAGAAGGAGGCGTTCGGCTTCTATTTCTCCGCCCATCCGGTCGACCGCTACCGCCACCTCGCCGACGCGCACGGCGCGAAGACCTATGCCGCGCTCGCCGCCTTGCCGGCGCCGGCGGAGGGCGGCCGCACCGCCGCGGTGATGGCGGGGCTGGTCGAGGATGCGCGCTGGCGCACCTCGGCGAAGGGGCGGCGCTACATGATGGCGACGATGTCGGATTCCTCGGGCCAGTTCATCGCCACCGTGTTCGACGACATGGCCTCGGCCGAGGTCGAGCAGGCCGCCAAGTCGGGCGCCTGCGCGCTCCTCAACGTGGAGCTCGACCGGCGCCCGGGCGAGGAAGCGCCGCGGGTGACGGTGCGCTCGCTCCAGCTGTTCGAGGCCTTGTCGAAGCGCACGCGGCTCCAGCTCGAGGTCGAGGTGGAGGATGCCGAGGCGGTGCGGCGGCTCGCCGAGGCCCTCGGCGACGATCGCGGCGGCAATGGCGAGCTGCGCCTGCGCACGCCGCTCGCCGGCGGCGGCGAGGCGGAAGTGGTGCTCGGCCGCGACTTCCGGCTCGACGCGGAGCTTGCCGCGCGGATCGAGCGCGTGCCCGGCGTCGCCGCCGTCCGCCTCTCCGCCGCCGCGCCGCCGCGGCTTGCGCTCGTCGGCTGAGGAAACAGGGACAGGGAAACAGGGACAGTATACATTTTCCGCACCCGCTGGCGGCGAGGACGGGACCGGAACCGAAAAATGTATACTGTCCCTGTTTTGGGGGACGTGCGGCCCCGCCGCGCCGGCGCGGCTTGCGCTCGTCGGCTGATCGCATACACTCGCGCCTTCTCGGGGGAGGCGCCGATGCTGGGCGGGATGCAGGACTGGCCGCTGAGGGTGATGCGCATCCTCGACCATGCCGAGCGCGAGCATGGCGACCGCGAGATCGTCTCGCTCTGGGCGGACCACAGCCAGACGCGCACCAGCTATGCCGGCATCGCCCGCGACGCGCGGCGGCTGGCGGCGGCGCTGACGCGGCTGGGGCTCAGGAAAGGCGACCGCGTCGCGACGCTGGCGATGAACCACAGCCGGCACATGACCGCCTGGTACGGCGCGATCGGCGCGGGCGGCGTCATCCACACGATCAACCCGCGCCTGTTCGACGAGCAGCTCGCCTATATCGCCAACCATGCCGAGGACCGGGTGCTGTTCTACGACTCGGCCTTCGCGCCGATCGTCGAGCGGCTGAAGCCGCAGTGGAAGACGATCGAGCATTATGTGCGCTTCGACGGGACGGGGGGCGAGTTCGAGGCGCTGATCGCCGGCGAGAGCGACGACTTCGCCTGGGTCGAGGGCGACGAGCGGGAGCCCTGCATGCTCTGCTATACGAGCGGGACGACGGGGAACCCCAAGGGCGTCCTCTACGAGCATCGCTCGACGTTGCTCCACGCGCTGACCGAGGTTTCGCCGGACGTGTTTAACCTTTCCGCGCGGGCCGTCGCGCTGCCGATCGTGCCGATGTTCCACGCCGCCGCCTGGGGGCTGCCGTTCGCGACGCCGATGGTCGGCGCCAAGCTCATCTTCTCGGCCGACTATACGCCGGACCTGATGTGCCGGCTGTTCGACGAGGAGAAGGTCAGCCACAGCGCCGGCGTGCCGACCGTGTGGCTGGCGATGATCGCCCATGTCGAGGCGACCGGCGCGGAGCTGGGCGCGCTCCGCCACGTCACCATCGGCGGCTCGGCGGCGCCGCGGGCGATGATCGAATGGTTCCATGCCCGCGGCATCGACGTCGGCCACGCCTGGGGAATGACGGAGATGTCGCCGATCGGCACCGTCGGCGCGCCGCCCTCGGGCTGGGACGCGATGTCGCCGGGCGAGCGCCTCGCTTATGTCTGCCGCCAGGGGCGGGTGCCGTTCGGGGTCGAGCTGCGCATCGTCGACGAGCAGGGGCGGGTGCTTCCCCGCGACGGCGTCGCCTCGGGCCGGCTGCAGGCGCGCGGGCCGTGGGTGGTGAAGCAGTACTTCCAGGAGCCGAGCCCCGCCGCCGCGCCGGACGGCTGGTTCGACACCGGCGACGTCGCCATCCTCCACCCGGACGGGGTGATGCAGATCACCGACCGCTCGAAGGACGTGATCAAGTCGGGCGGCGAGTGGATCAGCTCGATCGACCTCGAAAACGCCGCCGTCGGCTGCCCCGGCGTGGCGGAGGCGGCGGCGGTCGGCGTCTACCATCCCAAGTGGGACGAGCGGCCGCTGCTCCTGGTGGTGCGGCGCGAGGGGTCCGACGTCACCGCCGACGCTATCCTCGCTCACCTCGCGGGCCATGTGGCGAAATGGTGGCTCCCCGACGAGATCCTGTTCGTCGACAGCCTCCCCCACACCGCCACCGGCAAGCTCCTCAAGACCGCGCTGCGCGACCAGTATCGCGACTACCGCCTGAAGACGGCGGCGTAATGCGTGCCTCCCCATCCGCGAGGATGGGGAGGGGGACCGCCCGAAGGGTGGTGGAGGGGTAATCGGCACGTCATTCCCCGCCGTAGCGCGCGAACCGCGAGGGCGACGGCACCTACCCCTCCACCAGACTTCGCCAGGCACTAGAGCAGCCGCATCTGCGCCCCCTCCGGCGGTCGAAACAGGTCCGTCCTCAGCCTCACCTTCTCCCGGTTCAGCCCGTGCTTCCTTACCGCCGCCTCGAAGCGGACGCGGAGCAGCTCGGCCCACGGGCCAAAGCCCTGGAGGCGGGTGAAGAAATTGGGGTCGTTGTCCCTGCCGCCGCGCAGCGACTGGATGATGCTCATCACCTTGCCGGCGCGGTCGGGGAAATGCTCGTCGAGCCAGGCGCGGAACAGCGGCGCCACCTCGTGCGGCAGCCGCACCGGCAGGAAGAAGGTGCCGCGCGCCCCCGCCTCGGCCGCGGCCTCGACGATCTGCTCCAGCTCATGGTCGGTTACGGCGGGGATGACGGGCGCGATGGCGACGCTCACCGGCACGCCCGCCGCCGCCAGCGCTTTCACCGCCGCCATCCGCTTGCGCCCGGCCGGCGCCCGCGGCTCCAGCGTGCGCGAGATTTCGGGCGTCAGCGAGGTCACGGAGACGGCGACCGAGACCAGCCCCTCCGCCGCCAGCGGCGCGATCAGGTCGAGGTCGCGCACCACCCGGTCCGACTTGGTGGTGATGGTGAACGGGTGCTTCGTCTCCCTCAGCACCTCGATGATCGAACGCGTGATCCGCCACTTCGCCTCGATCGGCTGGTAGGGATCGGTGTTGGTCCCCATCGCGATCGGGCGGGGGCTGTAGCCGGGCTTGGCGAGCTCGGCGCGCAGCAGCCTGGGCGCGTCGGGCTTGGCGAAAAGCTTCGTCTCGAAGTCGAGACCGGGGGAGAGATCGTGATAGGCGTGGGTGGGGCGGGCAAAGCAATAGATGCAGCCATGCTCGCAGCCGCGATAGGCGTTGATCGAGCGGTCGAAGCCGATGTCGGGCGAGGCATTGCGGGTGATGATGGTACGCGGCGTCTCGACCGTCACCGTCGTGCGCAGCGGCGGCAAGCCGTCGTCGACCGCGTCCCGCGCGTCGAGCCAGTCGCCGTCGGCCTCGCGGACGGGGAGGTTGAAGCGCGTCGGCGTCCGGTTCTCAGGCGCGCCGCGGCCGGGGCGGGCATCGGGTCGACTCACCCACCCCTGATGCACCAATCCTTAGAACAGATCAAGAACTTTGTCGGGCCGGCGGGACGCTCGGCGCGGTTCCCGCCGGGACCGGCGCCGGAGGCGGCGCGGGCGGGAGCAGCCTCGGCACCGGCTCGGCCTTCATCCGCACGGTGCGCGGCCCGGCGAGGCCAGGGAAGCGCGGCCACAGGCCCTGGACGAGCGCGTCGCGGCTACCGCCGTCGCGGCCGATCTCCTGCTCGTAGATCCAGTAGTTCCTGAGCACGCTCGGCACGTAACCCCTTGTTTCCCAATAGGGAATCGACTCAATGTAGAGGAGCGGATCGCCCTTGTCGAAGCGCCGGTTGTTCCACTCGGCGACGGGCACCGGCCCGGCGTTGAACGCCGCGATCACCTTGGGCAGCAGCCCGCCCGTCGCCCCCTGGTCGCGCAGGCCCTCGATATAGGTCTGGCCATATTCGAGATTGGCGTTGGGCTCGGCGAGCTGGCGGATGTCGAAGCTCTCCCCCCGGCTGCGGGCAATGTCCCCGGCGGTGCCCGGCCGGACCTGGAGCAGCCCCTGCGCCCCGGCCGGGCTCACCGCGCGGCGGCGGAAGCTCGATTCCTGGAGGGCGTGGGCGAGGAGCAGGGCGCGGTCGACGCGGAAGCCCCGGTTCGGGCGCCAGTCCGGCTTGGGATAGCGCGCGGCGACGTTGACGCTGGCGCCGCGCGGCGCGTTGTGGGCGAGCCACAATTGCGTTGAAGGCAGGTTGAGGTCGGCGGCGAGGTGGAGGAGGGCGCTATGCTCCCCGGCGCCCCCGATCCGGCATTCGTGGCGCAGGTACAGGTCGGCGAGCTCGTCCTCGCCCAGCTCGGCAAAGGCGACGGCGGCGCGGACGTTGCGGCGGTTGAGGATCGGCCGCCACTCCGCGTCGCCATAATCGTGGAGGCCCTCCCAATTGGGCGTGCGGATGCCGAGCGCGGAGGCGGCGAGGAGGCCGTAGAAGGTTTCCTTGTAGGCGGCGGCGCTCCTCAAGTGCGGCGCGACCCGCTCGGGCTTGGCGCACATCGTCTCGGCGCGCGCGGCCCAATAATGGCCGGCGGCGGCAAGGTCGCTGTCCGAGGTCCGCGCGGCGACGGTGTTGAAGGCGTCGGCCGCCTCTCGGCAGCGGTTCGTGCGCCACGCCGCGAGGCCGGAGACCCAAGCCGACTGCACCGCCCATTCGCCGCTGCCGAGCCGCCCTTCCTCGGCCACGCGCCAGGCGGAGTCGTCGTCGCCGACGATGTAGTAGGACCAGGCGATGCGCTGGCGGAATTCGGTCTGCGCCTCGGCCGGGATGTCGGCCTGCCTCGCGCGGAAGGCGGCTTCCGCCTCGACCGGCCGGTTGGCGACGATCAGCGGCTGGACCTGCGCGTCGAGGGCGAAGGACGGGGCGCCCTGGAGCACGCTCCGCACCTTGTCGCGGCGCGGCTGGCTGCCCTGCCAGACCAGCTCCTGCGGCTGCGGCAGCGGCGGCAGCGCCGCCGCGCCGCGGGTGGCGGCGAGCCGCGCCAGCTGGTCGGCCTTGGGCATGTCCGGCGCGCGGTTGATCAAGGCGACGAGCGGCTCGAGCTCGACCTTCGGCGAGCCCTTGGCGAGATAGAGCTCGGCCCGCAGCGCGTCGGCGAGCGGGCCGTCGGGCGCCACATCGAGCTTCGCGGCGGCGCCGGCCCAGTCCCCGGCACGGATCGCAGCCAGGATCGCGCGATAGTCGCCGCGCTGCGCTTCGCTCAGCACCGTCGGCACGCCTTCGCGCGGCACGGCGGCGGCCGGGGCCGCGGCGAGGGCCATGGCGGCGGCGGCGATGAGGAAAGGCAGCTTCATCCGTTCAACTCTTCGCGCAATAGCTGGAGGTCCGCCCAGGCGTGCGCCTTGGCGGCCGGCTGGGTGAGCAGGAAGGCGGGCGGCAGGCTCACCAGCGCCTTGACCGGCCCGGCATGGGTGGCGAGTTCGTGCCAGCGGCCGCGCGCCTGGACGAGCGGCAGGCCGAGCAGGGCCTTCGACGCCGCGTCGCCGAAGATCAGCAGCGCCCTGGGCATGACGAGCCCGGCATGGTGGCGGGCGAGGTTGGCGCAATGCTGCGCCGCCTCGGTGTTGAAGCGCCCGTCGGGCGAGCGCAGGCAGGAGAGGGCGGCGAGGTAGATCGTCTCGCGGCTGCGCCCGATCGCGGCGAGCATCCGCTCGAACAGCCGCCCCGCCTCGCCCGAGATGAGGATGCCGGAATTGCAATCCTCGCCGGTCGGCATGTCGGTAACGACCATCAGCCCGGCGGCCGGGTCGCCGGCCGGGCAGACGCGGGGGGCCGAGGGTGCGGCGAAGGGGAGGGCGGCGCTGCTCGCCAGCCAGGCCTGGAACAGGTCGAGCTGGGCGGGCGGGCCGTCCTCGTCCGGCGCGGCGGCAGCCGGCGCGGGCGTCGGCGCCGCCTTCGCCGCCGGCTTCAGCCAGTCGCGCGGGCTTTCGGCGAGGGCGACGTCGACGCCGGCCTCGGCCCACCAGGCGACGAGGCTCGCCGCCGCCGCGTTCAGATCGTTGTCGCCCCGCTCCATCCCGCCCCCTTTAGGAGGGCGGGCGGGCGGGCTGGTCAACCGCAAAATCAGCTTCTATCTGCCGGAGCGTTGGCGAAGCGCGACGGCAGGAGCGAGGCAATGGCGGAACGCGAGTCGATGCCCTACGACGTGGTGATCGTCGGCGCGGGCCCGGCCGGCCTCGCCGCCGCCATCCGCCTCAAGCAGCTGGCCGACGAAGCGGGCCGCGAAATCTCCGTCTGCATCCTCGAAAAGGGCTCCGAGGTTGGCGCCCACATCCTCTCCGGCGCCGTGGTCGACCCGCGCGCGCTCGACGAACTGCTCCCGAACTGGCGCGACCTCGACAGCCCGATGACGGTACCCGTCACCGAGAACCACCATTGGGTCCTGACCGCGAAGAAGAAATACGCGCTGCCGCACCTCGCGACCCCGCCCTTCATGCACAACAAGGGCACCTACACGGTCAGCCTCGGCAACCTGTGCCGCTGGCTCGCCGGCCAGGCGGAGGCGCTGGGCGTCGAGATATTCCCCGGCTTCGCCGCGGCGGAGGTTCTGTTCAACGACGACGGCTCGGTGAAGGGCGTCGCGACCGGCGACATGGGGGTCGCCCGCGACGGCACCCACAAGGCCGACTACCAGCCCGGCATGGAGCTGCACGGCCGCTACACCTTCTTCGCGGAAGGCGCGCGCGGGCACCTCACCAAGGAATTGAAGCGGATCTTCGAGCTGGAACGCGAGAGCCAGCCGCAAGTCTATGGCATCGGCCTCAAGGAGCTGTGGGACATCGAACCGGACAAGCACGTCCCGGGCCGCGTCATCCACACCCAGGGCTGGCCATTGGACGACGCCTGGGGTGGGGGGTTCCTCTACCACCAGGCGAACAACCAAGTGGCGCTCGGCTTCGTCGTCGCGCTGAACTACCGCAACCCGTACCTCTCCCCGTTCGAGGAGTTCCAGCGGTGGAAGCAGCATCCCGCGATCCGCGAGGTGCTGGAGGGCGGGCGCCGCGTCTCCTACGGCGCGCGGGCGATCAACGAGGGCGGCTGGCAGGCGGTGCCGCAGCTCGCCTTCCCGGGCGGTGCGCTGATCGGCTGCTCCGCCGGGTTCGTGAACGTGCCCAGGATCAAGGGCAGCCACACGGCGATGAAGTCCGGCATGCTCGCCGCCGAGGCCGCGTTCGAGGCGATCGCCGCCGACCGCGGCGGCGACACGCTGTCGGCTTATGAGGAGAGCCTGCGGAGCAGCTGGGTCGCCGACGAGCTGAAGCTGGTGCGCAACGTGGAGCCCCTGGTCGCGTGGTTCGGCGGCGCCGCGGGCACCTTGCTCGCCGGGATCGACATGTGGATGCGCACGCTGAAGATCGGCCTCCCGTTCACGCTGCGCCATCATCCGGACAATGAGAGCCTCTACAGGAAGGACCTCGTCCGGCCGATCGACTATCCCAAGCCCGACGGCGTGATCAGCTTCGACCGGCTCTCCTCGGTGTTCGTCTCCAACACCAACCACGAGGAGGACCAGCCGGTCCACCTGACGCTGAAGGACCCGACGATCCCGACCCGCATCAACCTTCCCGATTATGCCGGGCCGGAGCAGCGTTACTGCCCGGCGGGGGTATACGAGTTCGTCGAGGAGGGCGGGCGGACGCGGCTCCAGATCAACGCGCAGAATTGCGTCCACTGCAAGACGTGCGACATCAAGGACCCGACCCAGAACATCAACTGGGTGGTGCCCGAAGGCGGCGGAGGCCCCAATTACCCGAACATGTAGGCTCCTCGCCGCCCTGCTGCTCGCCGGCGCGGCAGCGCCCGCCGGGGCGAGCGTCGGCGACGCGAGCGCGCTCGCCGCCTATGTCCGCGCCCGCATCGCAGAGTCCGGCGCGGCGCCGGCCGATATCGCCCAGCGCTACGCCGCCGCGCTTACGCAGTCGGCGGGCAACGAGGTGGTCGCGCGCCGCGCCCTCACCCAGGCGATCGCGGCCGGCGACGAGGCCCTCGCGCTGCGCGCGGCAGCCGCGCTCGACAGGGCCGGCGAGCTGCCGCTCGAGGGGCGGCTGCTGCGCTACGAGGCGGCGGTCCGCGCCAAGAACTGGGCCGCGGCGAACGCCGCCGCCGACAGCATCGCCAAGGACGAGGTCTTCTCCTTCCTGCCGCCTTTGCTGCGCGCCTGGACGGCCCAGGGCGCCGGCAAGGGGGATGGGCTGGCGCTGCTGGCCGATCCGCGTCTCGCGCCGGCGGCCGCCTATCTGCCGGCGCAGCGGGCCCTGCTTCTCGCCGCCGCCGGCCGGCGCGCCGAGGCGGTGGAGGCCGCGAACCTGGTCCCCGCCGCCGCCGACGGCCGGGCCGAGCGGCTGCGCATCGCCGTCGCCGCCATCCTGCTGCGCGAGGGGGCGAAGGCCGACGCGCTCGCCGCGCTGGCGGGCGGCGCCCCGGTCCTCGCCGCGGCGCGGGCGCGGGTCGAGGCGGGACAGCCGCTCGCCGCCGCCGCCACGCCCGCCGCCGCCGCCCTCGGCCTCCTCTTCCTTGCCGTCTCGCACGACCTCAACGCGCAGGAGGTTCGCGCGCCCGCGCTCGCCTTCGCGCGGCTCGCCACCTTCGCCGCGCCGGAGACGAGCGGCGGCTGGATGGCGACGGCCGAGCTGCTCGCCGCAGCGGGCGAGACGGAGGCCGCGATCGCCGCGCTCGAGCGGGTGGGGCGCGATGACCCGTTCGCCGGGCAGGCCGCATCGCGGCGTCTTGAGCTGCTCGCCCAGAGCGGCCATCGCGACGAGGCGCTCGCCGCCGCCCGCGCCGCCGCCGCGCGGGCGCCGCGCGACGTCGAGGCCTGGACCGGCCTCGCCGACCTCCAGATCCAGACCGGCGCCTATCGCGACGCCGCCGCCTCGCTCGACAAGGCGATCGCGCTGGCGGCCGGCGGCGACACCAACCGGCCGGAATGGGCGCTGCAGGTGATGCGCGGCAACGCGCTCATCCAGGCCGGCGACTGGCCAGCCGCGCGCGCCGCGCTCGAACGGGCGAACGCGCTGGCGCCGAACCATCCGGTGGTGATGAACTTCCTGGGCTATTCGCAGCTCGAGCGGCGGGAGAATGTCGCCGCCGCGACGGCGCTCATCGAGCGGGCGAGCGCGATGCAGCCGGACGACGCGGCGATCACCGACAGCCTCGGCTGGGCCTATTATTTGCGCGGCGAGGTCGCCAAGGCCATCCCGCTGCTCGAAAGGGCGGCGCAGGGCCAGCCGGCCGACGCCGCGATCAACGAGCATCTCGGCGATGCTTATTATGCCCTCGGGCGCCGCTTCGACGCCCGCTATGCCTGGCGGGCCGCGCTGGTCACCGCCGAAGGCAAGGCCGTCGACCGCCTCCGGGCGAAGATCGACTACGGCCTCTCGACGGCCCTCGCCGCGCCCTGATGGAGGAGATCGCCTACGCCAAGGTGAACCTCGCGCTGCACGTGCGGGGGCGGGAGGCGGACGGCTATCACCGCATCGAGACGCTGTTCGCCTTCTGCGAGGACGGCGATCGGCTCGCCGCCGCGCCGGCGCGGACGCTGAGCCTCAGGATCGGGGGACCCTTTGCCGGCGCGCTGGCCGGGGAGGGAGACAATCTCGTCCTGCGTGCCGCCCGCCTGCTCGCCGAGCGCTACGGTGTCGCCGCCGGCGCCACGCTGACCCTGGAGAAGACGCTTCCCGTCGCCTCCGGGATCGGCGGAGGCTCGGCCGATGCGGCCGCGGCGCTCCGCCTCCTCGCGCGGCTGTGGGAGCTGGAGGCGACGGACGGCGATCTCCTCGCGGTGGCGGCGCAATTGGGCTCGGACGTCCCCGCCTGCCTCCTCTCGCGCACCGTCCGCGGGACCGGCCGCGGCGACGTGCTGAGCGAAGAGGGGCTGCCCGATGTCGCCGGCGTGCCGGTGCTGCTCGTCAATCCGGGCATCGCCATCGCCACCTCGGAGGTGTTCGGCCGCTGGACCGGGGAAGACGACGGGCCGCTGCCGGCGGATTTCGCCCGCGGACGCAACGGCCTCGAAGCCCCCGCCTGCGCCGCCGCCCCCGCCGTCGCCGACGTTCTCGCCGCGCTGCGGGAAGCGGGCGGCGCCATCCTGGCGCGCATGTCCGGCTCCGGCGCGACCTGCTTCGCCCTTTATGAGAGCATCGACGCCCGCGCCCGCGCCGCCGCCGCCATCGTGGCGCGGCACCCGGGCTGGTGGCGGCTTGAGTCCCGTTTTCGTGCCCCGCGCGTCCCGCTTCGGCACGGCGGATCGGCCCGTTAACCATCGCAGGCCGCGGAGCGCCGTCATGGCACGCTCCTTGCTGTTCGAAATGCGACGGGTCGAAGCCGCGCCCCGGGCGCGGCGGACATCCGCCTCCCGGTCCCTCACGCGCGAGAGCGGGGGAGGCGCCGCGGCGTAACATGGAGCCGGCCGGCCGCTCGTGGACGGCCGGCTCTTTTTTCGCCATCACGGCCGGGATGTTCGAACTCGCCCTCGAGGGCGGCACCGCCCGCTTGCGCTTCGCCCGCCCGGAGGCGCGCAACGCCATCCCCGTGGCCGGCTGGGGTGAACTCGCGGGCAAGATCGCCGAAGCGGCCGCGGCCGGCGCGCGCCTGCTCATCCTTCGCGGCGACCAGAAGGCCTTTTCCGCTGGCGCCGACATCTCCGAGTTCCCGGCGCTGTTCGACGATGCCGCCGCCCGCGCCAGGTTCCGGCAGGCGATGCGCACCGGCATCGAGGCCGTCGCCGACGCGCCGATGCCGACGGCGGCGGTGATCGAAGGGCCCTGCTACGGCGCCGCCGTCGGCCTCGCCATGGCCTGCGACCTGCGCATCGCCGGTCCAGGCGCCGCTTTTGCGATCACGCCGGCCAAGTTCGGCATTTCCTACCCGCAGGAGGACGTCCACCGCCTCGTCATGCTGGTCGGGCGCGGCCAGGCCTCGCGCCTCCTCCTGACCGCGCGAGGCATCGACGCGGCGGAGGCGGCGCGGATCGGCCTCGTCGACATTCTCGCCGACGATCCCGCCGCCGAAGCCGCCGCCCTCGCCGACGCGGTCGTCTCGGGCAGCGCCGTCAGCCAGGCGGAGCTGCGCCGCGCCATCCGCCTCGCCGAGGCCGGGCTCGCCAGCGATGACGAGCAGGACCGCCGCTTCGAGGCCTTGTTCGGGGGCGAGGAGCTCGCCCGCCGGCTCCCCCGCCGCTGAGCCTTGCGCCCTCCGGAGCGATGCACCAGAAGCGGCGCATGAAGGCCGCGCCGCTCCTCCTCCTCGCCCTCCTCGCCGCCTGCGGGACGGGCAAGCAGCCGAACGGAGCGGCCGCCAATGCGGCGGAACCGACGATCGCGGCGCCCGCCGCCACCGAAGGCCCCGCCGCCGTGAGCGACGATCGCATAGACTGCGCGGTGGACGGCGCCGCCTTCGCGCGCGTCTGCACCGTCGAGCGGATGCGCGGCGAGGCGGGCCTCCTCCTCACCGTGCACGCGCCGTCCGGCGCCTTCCGCCGCCTGCTGGTGACGAGGGACGGCCGCGGCGTTGCCGCCGCCGACGGCGCCGAGCCGGCGAAGGTCAGCGTCCTCGGCCCCGGGCGCATCGAGGTCGCGATCGGCGGCGACCGCTACCGGCTCCCCGCCACCGTCGCGCCATGAGGCCGATCCTCACGGCCGCCGAAATGCGCGCCGCCGAGGACCGCGCCATCGCCGCCGGAACCCCGGTCGAGACGCTGATGGACCGCGCCGGCACCGCAGCGGCGGAGGCGATCCGCCGCTATGCAGGCTCCGCGCCGGTCCTCGTCCTGTGCGGCCCCGGCAACAATGGCGGCGACGGCTACGTCATCGCCTGCCGGCTGCGGGAGGCGGGGATTGCCGTGCGGATCGCGGCGGACGCAAGCCCAAAGGCCGGCGCGGCCGCGGCGGCGCGGGCGGCCTGGGACGGCCCGGTGGAAGCGATTGCCGAGGCCGGGCCGGCGGCGGTCCTCGTCGACGCCTTGTTCGGCACCGGCCTCAGCCGCGGGCTCGATGCCGCGCTGGCGGGGGAGCTCGCCCGGCTCGCCGCCCGCGCGCGCGTCAGGGTTGCGGTCGACCTGCCGAGCGGCGTCGCCACCGACGATGGGGCCGTCCTCTCGCCGGTGCCGGATTACGACCTCACCGTCGCCTTCGCCGCATTGAAGCCGTCGCACCGCCTGCAGCCGGCGGCGCGGCACATGGGCCGCGTCGTCGTCGCCGACATCGGAGTCGCCGCCGACAGCCGCCTGACCGAAATCGCCCGCCCGAAGCTTCCGGCTCCGGGGCCCGACGACTACAAATACAGCCGCGGCTACGTGGCCGTCCTTGCCGGGGAGATGCCCGGCGCCAGCGCCCTCACCGCCTCCGCCGCCGCCCGCGCCGGCGCCGGCTATGTGCGCCTGATCGCCTCGCGGCACGTCCCAGGCACCCCCGACGCGGTGGTGCAGGCGCAAGGCTCCGCCGCCGAGCTGCTGGCCGACGATCGGATCGATTGCGCGGCGATCGGACCCGGCCTCGGCCGGGACGCGGAAGCGCAAGCGCTCCTCGACGCAGCGCTCGCCTCCCGGCATCCGCTCGTGCTCGACGCCGACGCGCTGGTGCTTCTCGCCGCGCGCGGGCCCGACGCGCTGGCCGGGTTTGCCGAGACGCCGATCCTCACGCCCCATGCCGGCGAGTTCGCGCGGTTGTGGCCGGACGCGGCCGGGAGCAAGGTCGAGCGCGCCCGCGCCGCCGCCGCTGCGTGGCGGGCCGTGATCGTCTTCAAGGGCGCCGATACCGTCGTCGCCGCCCCCGACGGCCGCGCCGCGGTCGCGCCGCCCGCGCCCGCCTGGCTCGCCAGCGCGGGGACCGGCGACGTCCTCGCCGGCATCGTCGCGGCGATGCGCGCCCGCTTTCGCGACCCATTTGACGCCGCCTGCGCCGCCGTCTGGCTCCACGGCCGGGCGGCCGAGCTTGCGGGCCCGGCCCTCGTCGCCGACGACCTGCCGCCGATGCTGCCGGCGGCCCTCGCCCAATGCCTCTAGAGGAGATCGTCCGCCTCGCCGCCCGCGGCGACGGCGTGACGGCGAGCGGCCGCTACGTGCCGCTGACCGCGCCCGGAGACCTCGTCGACGACGACGGCGCCATTACGTCCGGCCCGCACCACCAGCGGCCGCCCTGCCGGCACTTCCCAGAATGCGGCGGCTGCCAGGTGCAGCAGGTCGACGACGCCGCTTTTGCCGGCTACCTCGCCGACCGCATCGCCTCTGCACTCGCGGCGCAGGGGCTCGCGGCGCCCGAAATCCGCGCGGCCCACATCTCGCCGCCCAACAGCCGCCGCCGCGCGTCGCTCAAGGCGGAGCGGCGGGGCAAGACGGTCCTGCTCGGCTTCCATGCGGAGGCGAGCCACCGCATCGTCGACATGCGCGAATGCCATATCCTGCGGCCCGAGCTCTTCGCGCTCGTCGCGCCGCTCCGGGAGTTGCTCGGGACCCTGCTCGGCCCCCGCGCCGGCGGCGGCGTGGCGATGACGCTCGCCGACCAGGGCGTCGATCTGCTGCTCGACCGGGTGGAGGCGGACAGCCTCGCCGCGGCGGAAGCGCTCGGCGCCTTCGCGCGCGCCCACCGCCTCGCCCGGCTCGGCCTCGACGACGGCTACGGCGCGCAGACGCGCTGGGAGCCGGACCCGGTTACCGTCACCCTCGGCGGCGTCGCCGTGCCGCTGCCGCCCGCCGCCTTTCTCCAGGCGACGCGGGAAGGGGAGGCGGCGCTCGTCGCGGCGGTGCGCGAAGCGGTCGGCGGCGCGCGCATCGTCGCCGACCTGTTCGCGGGCCTCGGCACCTTCGCTTTGTCGCTCGAAGGCCGCGTCCTCGCTGCCGAAGGCGCGCGCGACGCCGCCCTGGCGCTCAAGGCTGCGGCCAACGCCGCCGGCCGGCCGCTCTTCGTCGATCACCGCGACCTGTTTCGCCGTGCCTACACCGCCGCCGAGCTGAACCGGTTCGAGGCCGTCGTGCTCGACCCGCCGCGTGCGGGGGCGAAGGAGCAGGTCGCGGCGCTCGCCGGGTCGACAGTACCCCGCCTCGCCTACGTCTCGTGCAATCCGGCCACCTTCGCGCGCGATGCCAGGGCCCTGGTCGACGGCGGCTACCGGCTCGATTGGATCCTCCCGGTCGGCCAGTTCCGCTGGTCGACCCATGTCGAGCTCGCCGCCGCCTTCAGCCGTGCAGGTGAAAGTGGAGCAGCGCCATAGCGGCGTGGACGGCAAGCGCGAGGAGCACCAGCGAGCCGAGGTTGAAAAGCAGGAAGCGGTAGAGGATGATGTTCACCGTCGCCTGCACCAGGCTGTGCAGCACCCGGATACCGACATAGGCCCAGGCAAGATACAGGTTCATGCCCGCGCCGAAGCCGAGCAGCGCAAGGGTCAGCGCGGTCGCATAGAAAAGCGTCGGTTGCTCGAGCAGGTGGTTGTAATTGTGCGCCTTCCACTGGACCTGGTCCTCGACGACGCCGTCGAGCAGGCCCGGTCGGCCGCCGCGCCGTCCCTTGAGGCTGATGCCGGCGCGGCGCATGGCCGGCAGCCGCGTCGCGTACATCCAGACCTGGACGAGGAGCGTCCACAGGACGAGCGCCACCACCGGCGCCAGGATCGGGCTGTGCATGTTGTTTCTCCCCCTTTGGAAGCGGCGAGACTGGCTGCTAAGCAGGCTCCTGTCAAAGCGGCCGCGCGTGCCGCCGCGGCGGCGTAGGCGTGAAAGGAGACATGGGATGAGGCTGGCATTTCTGGCGCTTGCGGCCGCGGCGGCGGCGGCCGCGCCGGTCGAGGCGGACGCTGCGCCGCTCCCGACGCGGGTGACCGGCCGCGCGTTCGCCGCCTTGTGCGGTACCGATCAAGGGGCGTGCATCGGCTATGTCGTGGGCGCGGTCGACGCATTCGTCGCGACCCAGCTCATCCGCGGAAATCCGGTGAATTTCTGCATTCCCGGCGGGGTCACCAACCAGCAGCTCGCCGAGACGACTCTCGCGGCGCTGCGCGGCCATCCCGAGCTTGGCCAGGACAATGCCGCGACCATCGTCATCGTCGCGCTCACCGCCGCCTATCGTTGCGCCCCGCCCCCCGCGCCGCCGCCGCCGCGCGTCCAGCAGCCGCCGCGTCCCGCCCCGCGCCGGTGAGGCCTTGCCTCGCGCCGCCCGGCCTGCCAGCCTGACGCACTGAGGCGAGGGGGGTCGGCAATGCGCGAAGCGACAGCGGCCCCGGCCGTGCCTGCGGCAAGGCAGATCGCCGCCGTCGTCGCGGGCAACGCGCTCGAATTCTACGATTTCGTCACCTACAGCTTCTTCGCCGTCCAGATCGGCCGCACCCTGTTTCCCGGCAATGCCGACCAGTCGCTGATGCTTTCGCTCGGCACGTTCGGAATCGGCTTCCTCAGCCGCCCGCTCGGCGGCCTGGTCATCGGCCGCTACGCCGATCGCAACGGGCGCAAGCCGGCGATGATCCTCTCCTTCGCGCTGATGGGCATCGGCCTGGTCGGGCTCGCCCTCACGCCTTCCTATGCGGCGATCGGCCTGGCCGCGCCGGCGCTTGCCGTCGCGTTCCGCCTGGTCCAGGGCTTCGCGCTCGGGGGTGAGGTCGGGCCGAACACCGCCTGGCTGCTCGAGGCCGCGCCGCCGGGCCGCCGCGGCCTGTTCGTCTCGCTCCATTCGGCGACCGCCGACTTCGGCGTGCTTGTCGCGGGGCTGGTCGGGTTCGTCCTCTCCTCGACGCTCGCGCCGGCGGCGTTCGACGCCTGGGGGTGGCGGCTCGCCTTCCTGCTCGGCGCGGCGATCGTGCCCTTCGGCCTCGCGCTGCGCCGCACCCTCGACGAGACGCTGGCGCCGGCGAAGGAGGCGGCCCCGCCGGCGGAGCTTCGCCCGGTTCTCGCCACCGCGGCGGCCGGCATGATCGTGCTCGGCGCCGCGACGATCGCGAACTACACGCTGCAATATGTCACCACCTACGCGCAGACGACCCTGCACATGGCCGTCAACGTCGCCTTCGGCGCCACGCTCGTGCTCGGCCTCGTCAGCGTCGCCTGCGATCTCGCCGCGGGCTGGCTCGCCGATCGCTTCGGCCGCAAGCGCACCATCCTCATCCCCTGGCTGGCGCTGATCGTCCTTGCCGTGCCTGCCTATCTCTTCGTCAGCGCGACGCGCACGCCCGCGGCCCTGTTCGCCACCACCGCCTTTCTCAGCCTCGTCCATATCCTCGGCTCGACGCCGGCGCTGCTGCTCGTCCTGGAGGCGATCCCCGCCCGCGTCCGCGCCGGCGCGATGGGCCTCATCTACGCCTGCGCCATCTCGCTCTTCGGCGGCACCGCCCAGCCGCTCATCCGCAAGCTCATCGAATGGACCGGCAGCCCGCTCGCGCCCGGCTGGTACATGAGCGCGGCCGTCGCGTGCGGCCTCGCTGCGACCTTCCTCATTCGCGAAGCGCCCCGTCCGGCACGTCCATAGGCGCTCCCCCCGCAGACCAGGCGCGGCGCCGATTGTCGAGCGACCGCGGTGCTAGGCGGGCGCTTTCGCGGAGCGTGCGACCACGAAATCCTGTTCCCGAACGCCGGGTCGCCCGGACCAGCGTCCGGGAATGACGTGGACGGCAAGCCCGCAGCCCCTTGCCCAGCCGAGGAATGCCGCTTCGTCGAATGCGACGGCGCGCTCCGGGCGGTCCCCCCACTCGACATGGCAGTCTTCGCACGCATGCGAGAAGGTGAAGCGGCTCTTCCCCTCCCGGATGGAACGCCGGCTTTCGTCGTTCAGCAGAAAGGCGGATATCAGTCCTCGCCCGCCGGGAGCCAGCATGCGCCCGACTTCCTCCAGATAATGGCGTACCTCCTCAGCCCGCATGTGCGTGAATACCGAGGTCAGGAACACGAAATCGAACGCGTCGTCCGGGAACGGAAACCGGAAATCGGCGGCCTTCATTCCTCCCGGATCATATTCCGGATTGTCGATATCGGCATGGTGGAACCGAAAGTTGCGATGGCGGCGATAGGCGCGACGGCACCACGCGACCGACGCGCGCACGATGTCGACGCCGTCATAAGACCCGCCGGTCAGATACTCCGTCAAAGGCAACGCCAGCCTGCCCGTGCCGGCGCCGATGTCGATCACGCGGTCGGTCGGCCGCAGGTCGGCCGCCGCCTTTGCCATTGCGAGCAATTCCCGGCCCGTTCCTTCGAAGTCCGAGCTGCCGACGGAGTGCAGCCATGGGGGCGGAACCAGGCGGTGTTGCCCCCTTGCCCGTGCCAGCTGGTGGCGCGCAAAGCCCGAGAGGCGCGCGACGGCGCCGCGCGCGACGCGCCTGAGCGCCGAGGGAACCCTCCTCCTGGACGACACAAGCTGACCTTAGCTTCCCGCACGTGGCCAGGCAAAGGCCCGGCGCGGAAGCCGCGCCCGGCCCGCCGCGCATCCGCGTGCCGGCGGCCCGAGCGGCGGCGGCGAGCGAATTAGGCGAACAGCTTGGCGAAGCGGCGCGGCGTGCGGTCCTTCCACAAGCCGCGATGATAGGCGTCGCTGGCGAGGAGCGGCATGACGCTGGTCGCCTCGGCGAAGACCATCTGCTCGAGCGCGGTCGAGACCTTGCCCCAGCTCGCCGCCTCTTGGAGCGTGGAGGAGGAGCAGGCGCCGTCGCGCACGTCGGCGACGGTGATCTGCACCGCATATTTGTGGACCTCGACATCGTCGTGGCCGAGGATCTCGGCGCAGACGACGGTGTCCTGCGTGAAGTTCTTCGGCACGCCGCCGCCGATCATGAGGAGGCCCGTCGTGCCCGCCTCGATCTTGAGCTGGGTGAGCTCCCGGAAGTCGGCGATGGCGTCGAGCACCATGTACGGCCGCTGCGCCTTCATCGCGTCCACCTGGTGCTTGACGAGGCCGAAGCCGGCCGACGAGTCCACAAAGGCCGGGCAGAAGATCGGCACGTCATGCTCGTAGGCGAGCTTGACGAGGCTGTTCTCCTTCTTGCCGTTCTCCGTCAGCCACTTGCCCATCTCGCGGATGAATGCGCGCGAGCTGTACGCCTTGGGCTGGAGGCTGTTGGCGATGTCGCCGATCGTGTGATCGGTCTGCTGGAGCTGCTCCTCGTCGATATAGGTGTCGTAGATGCGGTCGATGTAGAGCGAGCGCAGCGTGTCGTCGTCCGGGATCTCGAGCGCCTGATAATGCTTGTGGCCGAGCGCTTCGAAGAAATCCATGTCGACGATCGAGGCGCCGGTGGCGACGACGGCGTCGACCATGTTGTTCCTGACCAGCTCGGCATAGAGGTCCATGCAGCCGCCGGCCGAGGTCGAGCCGGCGATCACCAGGATGATCGAGCACTCCTTGTCCGCCAGCATCTGGTTGTAGATGTCGGCGGCGCGGCCAAGGTCGCGCGAGGTGAAGCTCATCTTCTTCATGGCATCGACGATCGGGCGCGCGTCGAAGCTCTTGATGTCGATATGCTCGACGGCGGTCGAGAGCAATTCCGCCTTGCGGGTGTCGTTGCGGGCGAGTTCGTTCATCTGCAAATCCATCATTCCACAATGAACCGCCGTCGTTCAGGGGACGCGGAAAACCCATACCCGTCACCCCGGACTCGATCCGGGGTCCACCTCCTCATGCGCGACGCGGAAAGAAGGTGGATGCCGGATCAAGTCCGGCATGACGGCAATCTAATCGCCAGCTACAGCGTGACGACGTTACTCGCAGCGGGCCGTTCCTCGGCCGGGCCGTAGAGCGTCGCCATCGGCTCGTCCTCGACCTCGACCCTGGCGACCGCGCCAAAGCCGTTGAACGCGGTGCGCATCGCGCAGCCATAGGCGCCGAGCATGCCGATCTCGACATAGTCGCCCGGCCCGACGTCCGCGGGCAGATGGAACGGCCCCGCCATATGGTCGAGGTCGTCGCAGGTCGGCCCGTAGAAGCTGAACGCCATGTCGCGCGCGTCCGACTCCTCGGCGCGGACCAGCCGCACCGGGAAGCGCCAGCCGATATGCGCGGCGTCGAACAGGGCGCCATAGGCGCCGTCGTTGATGTAGAGCTGGTCGCCGCGGCGCTTCTCGACGCGCACGAGCACGCTCGCATATTCGGCGCACAGCGCGCGGCCGGGCTCGCACCAGAGCTCGGCGGAATAGCTGATCGGCAGGCTCTCGAAGGCGCGGGCGATCACGTCGAAATAGGCTTCGAGCGCCGGCGGCTCCATGCCCGGATAGACGGACGGGAAGCCGCCGCCGACGTCGACGATGTCGACCGTCACCGCCGCCTCGACGATCGCCGCGCGCACGCGCTCCATGGCCTCAGCATAGGCCGCCGGCGTCATCGCCTGGCTGCCGACGTGGAAGCAGATGCCGAGCGCGTCCGCGGCCTGGCGGGCGGCGAAGAGCAGGGCCTTCATCTCCTCCGGCTCGGCGCCGAACTTCGACGCGAGGCTGAGCTTCGCATGGTCGGACGAGACGCGGATGCGCACGCACAAATTGAGGTCGCTCGCCGCGACGCCGTCGGTCGCGGTCGCGCGGACGATCTTGTCGAGCTCGTCCAGCGTGTCGAGCGAGAAGGTGCGCACGCCCAGTGCATAGGCTTCCGCAATGGCCTCCTCGGCCTTCACCGGGTGCATGAAGCAGAGCACGGCCTCCGGCAGCGTCTCCGCCACCAGCCGCACCTCGGCGATCGAGGCGACGTCGTAATGGGTGATGCCGCTCTCCCACAGGACCTTCAGGAGGTCCGGAGAGGGATTCGCCTTCACCGCATAGAGCGACCGGCCCGGAAACTTCTCCGTGAAGAAGCGGGCGGCGCGCGTGGCGGCGTGCGGACGGACGAGCGTGACCGGCTGAACCGGACGACCCTTCGCGATATCGGCAACCGTGACGTTGCCGGACGGGGCGACAGCTAGCCCCAGCGCGCTATGGTGCGTGTGCAACTCAAGGGACCTCCAGAGGGGTAGTTGACGACAAGGCTGCCTTGCGGTTGTTGGAAGTCCCCATGGGGCAGCGGGGCGGGATATATGGCGCCCGCTCCCCCCTGTAAAGACCTGCGTTTTCCCCCGTATCTTCAGAGGCTTGGATGACAGAGAGAAGGCCCTCGGCAGCCGGTGTCCGCGCTGCGGCGAACCGTGTCGCCCCTTACGTGACTCGCACCCCGCTGCTGCCGCTCGCCTGGGAGGGCGGCCGGCTGTGGGTGAAGGCCGAATGCCTGCAGCAGGGCGGCAGCTTCAAATTGCGCGGCGCGTTCAACCGCTTGCTGCAGCTTTCGCAGGGCGAGCGCGCGCGCGGCGTCGTCGCCTTCTCCTCCGGCAACCATGCCCAGGGGGTGGCGCTGGCGGCCAGGGCGCTCGGCATCGCCGCGACCATCGTCATGCCGGCCGACGCTCCGGCGGTGAAGCGCGACGCCACCGCCGCGGCGGGCGCCGAGATCGTCGCCTACGACCGCGCCACCGAGAGCCGCGAGGCGATCGGCGCGCGCCTCGCCGCGGAGAAGGGCTGCGTCCTCGTTCCCTCGTTCGACGATGTCGACGTGATCGAGGGGCAGGGCAGCGTCGGGGTCGAGATCGCCGAGCAGCTCGGCGCCTCGCCCGACAAGGTGCTCGTGCCCTGTGGCGGCGGCGGACTCTCGGCCGGCATCGCCCTCGCGCTCCCCGATGCTCAGGTGGTCACGGTCGAGCCGGAAGGATGGGACGACATGGCGTCGAGCCTCGCCGCCGGCCGGCCGGTCCCGCTCGCCGAGCCGGCGCCGCCCACCTCGTGCGACGCGCTCCAGACCAGGTTGGTCTCGCCCCTCACCGTCGGCGCGCTCCACGACCGCGGCGCGCGCGGCATCGCGGTGCGCGAGGAGGAGATCCGCTACGCCATGGCCTATGCCGCCCGCCACCTGCGCATCGTTGCCGAGCCCGGCGGCGCCGTCGCGCTCGCGGCGCTGCTCGCCGGCAAGGCGGGCGCGGTGAGCGATCGCACGGTGGTGGTGGTCTCCGGGGGCAATGTCGACCCGGCTTTCTACGCCGCAATCCTCGCCGATCAGGCGGCGCGGACCGCCTGATCCTCGTCGCGGGCGGCGGCCGCGTCCTCGACCTGTCGCCTCAGCGACTCGAGCTCGCAGCCCAGGGTCTTCAGCTCCGCCGCATAGGCGGCCGCGTCGAAGCCGGGACGCGCCAGCGCGGCCGCCTCGAGCAGCGTGTCGAGCATGGTCGAGAGGCTCGGCAGGATCGCTTCCTCGATGGCCGCGAAAGCCTCCTCCAACGCCTGCGATTCGTCCGCCATGGGCCGGAGGCTAGGCGCGCCGATTTAACCGTTGGTAAAGCAGCGGCCCGCTGGCAGAGGAGCCCGCGATGGAGACCCTTGCCGCCACCGCCCTGTCGCTTGCCGTCCTCGCCGCGGTGGCCTTGGTCGCCGGCGGCGTCTGGCTGATCGCCCGGCGCGCGAACCCGAAGCAAGGCGTGCTGATGCTGGTCGCCGCCGCGGTGCTGATCGCCAACGTGCTGATCTGGGCGCTGTAGGAGACGCCGGGGCGCTTCGCCTCTCAGGCGTCACCCTGAACTCGTCCCCGAGGCGTCACCCCGGACTTGATCCGGGGTCCACCTTCCTTTCAGCTGCTCGCGAAGGTGGATGGCGGATCAAGTCCGGATGACGGGAGTGCCCGCTGTCCGCTCGGCAACTCCTCAGCGGATCGGGCAGCTCGGGTCCAGGCGGAAGTCGAGGTAGCGGTCCACCGACGCCATCAGCTGCGGCATTTCCTGGGCGAAGAAATGGTTGGCGTGGGGGATGGTGTCGTAGTGGATGGTGATGTGCTTCTGGGTCCTGAGCTTGTCGACCAGCTTCTGGACCGCGCTCGGCGTCACCACCTCGTCCGCTTCGCCCTGGATGAGGATGCCCGAGGAGGGGCAGGGGGCGAGGAAGGTGAAATCGTACATGTTGGCCGGCGGCGCGATCGAGATGAAGCCGCGCACCTCGGGCCGGCGCATCAGGAGCTGCATGCCGATCCAGGCGCCGAAGCTGAAGCCGGCGATCCAGGTCGATTCCGCCTCCGGGTGGATCTGCTGCACCCAGTCCAGCGCCGAAGCGGCGTCGGACAATTCGCCGATGCCGTTGTCGAACACGCCCTGGCTCTTGCCGACGCCGCGGAAGTTGAACCTCAGCGTCGCGAAGCCGCGCCGCACGAAGGTCTTGTAGAGGGCCTGGACGATCGCGTTGTTCATCGTCCCGCCGCCCTGCGGGTGCGGGTGGAGGATCAGGGCGACCGGCGCGCGGGGGCGGGGGCCGGGGGCGAAACGGCCTTCGAGGCGGCCTTCCGGACCGGGGAAGATGACTTCGGGCATGGGACCTGCATTCTGTGCGAAGAGGGGCCGCATCGGGGGTGACCCGGCGGCAGCGCCGGCCCTATATAGGCGCGACGCCCGTCCGCGCAATTGAAAGGCTCATCCCGGTGCCCGACCGCATCTATCTCGACCACGCCTCGACGACCCCGATCCTGCCCGAGGCGGCGGCGGCGATGGCCGAGGCGTGCCGTACCTGGGCGAACCCTTCCTCGCCGCATGCGGAGGGGCGGGCGGTGCGCGCCCGGCTCGAGGAGGCGCGCGGGCGAGTCGCGAAGGCGCTGGGCTCCGACGCGACCGTCATCTTCACCTCCGGCGCGACCGAGGCGATCGCCCTCGTCTTCGAGCGGGCCAAGGCGGGCGCTTTCATCATCTCCGCCGTCGAGCACCCCGCCGTCCATCGCAGCGCCCCCGGCGCGCGGCAGATCGCGGTCAAGGCCGACGGGACGCTCGACCTCGACGATCTCGACCGGGCCCTGGAGGGCGCCGACCGGCCGCTGGTGGCGGTCCAGTCGGTCAACAACGAGACCGGCGTCGTCCACCCGGTCGCCGACGTCCACGCCCGGGTAAAGGCCGCCGGCGGCCTCCTCCTCACCGACTGCGCCCAGTCGGCCGGCAAGCTGCCGCTGCCCGAGGCGGACTTCGTCGTCGTCGCCGCCCACAAGCTCGGCGGCCCGCCGGGCATCGGCGCTTTGCTCGTCCGCGAGCCGGCGACGCTCGACGCGATCGGCGGCCAGGAGGGCGGCTACCGGCCCGGCACGCCGGCCGTCCCCACGATCATGGGCTTCGCCGCCGCGCTCGAGGCCGACCATGGCTGGTATGCCGAGGCGGAGCGGCTCCGCGCGAAGCTCGACGCCGGCATCCGCGCCGCCGGCGGGGAGGTGGTCGCCGACGCCGCGCCGCGCATCGCCACCATCGCCTGCTACCGCATGCCGGGCGTTCCGGGCGCCGCGCAGATGATGCAGCTCGATCTCGCCGGGATCGCCGTCACCGCGGGCAGCGCCTGCTCGTCGGGCAGCCTCAAGACCAGCCCGGTGCTCACCGCCATGGGCTGGAGCGAAGAGGCGGCGCGCGAGGTGATCCGGGTGAGCTTCGGCCCCTCGACCTGCGAGGCGGACATCGACGCGCTCCTCCACCATTGGCGCGCGCTCAAGGACAAGCGCCGCGCCGCGTGATCTACCTCGACTATCAGGCCACCACGCCGCTCGCCCCCGAGGCCGCCGCCGCGATGCGGCCCTGGCTGGAGGAAAGGTTCGCCAACCCCCACAGCCCCTCGCGCTGGGGACGCGAAGCGGCCGCGGCGGTGGAGGTGGCGCGCGGGCGGGTGATGGAGGCCCTGTCCGCCCTTGGAGCTAACTCCCAAACCCGTTCGTCCCGAGCGAAGTCGAGGGGCGCTGGCACGGAGTCATCACAGGCGCCCCTCGACTTCGCTCGGGACGAGCGAGACATTTCTCTCGCTCCACCTCCAGCCAGCCGCCTCTACTTCACCTCCGGCGCCACCGAGGCCGCCAACTGGGCGCTGAAGGGCGCCGCCGCCCGCCTCCCGCCTGACCGCCGCCGCATCGTCACCCTCGCAACCGAACATGCCTGCGTCCTCGACACCGTGCAGTGGCTCGGCACCCAGGGCTTCGACGTCGACATCCTTCCCGTAGGTGCCGACGGCATTGTCTCACTCGGCCTGGTCGAGGCCCGCGTCACGGAGCGCACCGGCCTCGTCGCCGCCATGCTGGTCAACAACGAGATCGGCGTGGTCCAGCCCGTCGTGGAGATCGGCGCCATCGCCCGCGCCGCCGGCGCCCTGTTCCTCTGCGACGCCGTCCAGGGCTTCGGCCGCGTCCCGGTCCCGCTCGGCGCCTGCGACATGGTCGCCGTCTCGGCGCACAAGGTGCACGGCCCCAAGGGGATCGGCGCCCTCTGGGTCCGCGAAGGCACGGCCCTCGACCCGCTGCTCCACGGCGGGGGCCAGGAAGGCGGCCTGCGCTCGGGGACTCTCTCGCCGGCCCTGTGCGCCGGATTCGGCGAGGCGGCGCGCCTGCTCGTCGAGCGGGCCGAGGAAGATCGCGCCCATGTCGATCGCCTCTGGGCGGCGGCGCTGGACGCGATGCCCGGCTGGATCCTCAACGGCGCGGCCGGCCGCCGCTACCACGGCAACCTCAACCTCCGCCGCCCCGGCATCGACGCCGCCCGCCTGCTCTCCGAAGTCCGCGCGGTCGCCTTTTCCGCCGGCTCCGCCTGCGCCAGCGGCTCGGGCCGTCCGAGCCACGTCCTCGCCGCCCTCCGCCTGTCGCAGCCGGAGGTCCGCGCGAGCATCCGCCTCGGCTTCGGCCGCTACACAAGCGAGGAGGACCTCCTCCACGCCCTCGCCCTCATCGATGCCGCCGCCGCGCGCCAGCCGAGCTTCGCCGCATGACCCGCATCCGCTTCGTCTCCGCCGACGGCGCCTCCACGCAGGAGGTCGACGCGCCCGCCGGCGAGCGCCTCCTCGACGTCGCCCAGGCCGCCGGCCAGCCGCTCGAAGGCACGTGCGAAGGCCAGATGGCCTGCTCGACCTGCCACGTCGTCGTCGCCGCCGAGGATTTCGCCAGGCTCCCCCCGGCCAGCGAGGAGGAGGAGGACCTGCTCGATCTCGCCCTCCACGTCACCCGCACCTCCCGCCTCGCCTGCCAGATCGTGCTGACCGACGCGCTGGAGACCCTGACCGTGCGCATGCCGAGGGGCGCACGCAACATGCAGGGGCGCTAGGGACAGTCTATCCGACAGTCCCCGGACGCGAGGGGACAGTCTATCTGACTGTCCCCGTTCCTCCCGTCCCCATTCCGGCGGCTGAGAGCGGGGACAGCCAGGTAGGTTGTCCCTGGGCGCGAGGGGACAGTCTATCTGACTGTCCCCGTTCCTCCTGTCCCCGTTCCGGCGGCTGAGAGGGGGGACAGCCAGATAGGCTGTCCCCTTGCGCGCGTCGGCGCACTCGCCCATATGCGCCGCGGGAGTCGGGCGGACGGAATTGTCGCCAACCCGGTCAGGTCCGGAAGGAAGCAGCCGTAACGATTTCGTTCCGGGTCGTTCCGGCTCCCACCGCGCAGCGCGCACAGGAATAGCGAAGCTATCCCTGAGACGCGCAAGCGCGGCCGGCCTCGCGTCTCGCGAGGACCGACGGCGCGGCTTCGCCGCGCCGGGCACCACCACCTTCTTCACAACCCGACCTAGCACCGCGACCGCCGCGACGATCCGCGGCGAGCGCGCGCGAGCAGCCCCGGCGGCTGGGCGAGAACAGTCTCCACAATGTCAAAGAGCCTGCGAATCGCATTTCTGTCATTCGCTCTATGTTCTCACAAGTCTGGCGCGAAAGCAAGCGAAAAGTTCCGCATTGGTTCGCGCACGTTCCACGTCCGCCGCTGGCGTCCGCCCCGGCGCTGCTCTAGGTTGCCGCCATGCCCTCCGATTCCCCCGACGACAGCTTCGGCCTCGGCCTCGACGAGCCGCCCCAGCCGCCGCGCGCGCCCTCGGGCGGCCAGCCCTATCGCGTCCTCGCCCGCAAATACCGGCCGCAGAGTTTCGAGGAGCTGATCGGCCAGGACGCGATGGTCCAGACGCTCGGCAACGCGATCCGCCGCGGCCGCCTCGCCCACGCCTTCCTGCTCACCGGCGTGCGCGGCGTCGGCAAGACCTCGACCGCCCGCCTCATCGCCAAGGCGCTGAACTGCATCGGCCCGGACGGCACCGGCGGCCCGACCATCTCCCCCTGCGGCGTCTGCGAGCCCTGTCGCGCCATCGCGGAAGGGCGCCACATCGACGTGGTCGAGATGGACGCCGCCTCGCACACCGGCGTCGACGACGTGCGCGAGATCATCGAGGCGGTGCGCTACGCCGCCGTCTCGGCGCGCTACAAGGTCTACATCGTCGACGAAGTCCACATGCTCTCCAAGAACGCGTTCAACGCGCTCCTGAAGACGCTCGAGGAGCCGCCGGCGCACGTCAAATTCCTCTTCGCCACGACCGAGGTGAACAAGGTCCCGGTCACCGTCCTCTCCCGCTGCCAGCGCTTCGACCTCAGGCGCATCCCGGCCGAGACCCTCGCCGCCCATTTCGCCGAAGTAGCGCGCAAGGAGGAGGTCGAGGTGGAGGAGGGGGCGCTCGCGCTCATCGCCCGCGCCGCGGAAGGGTCGGCGCGCGACGGCCTGTCGATCCTCGACCAGGCGATCGCCCACGGCGCCGGCGGAGTCACCGCCGATCAGGTCCGCGCCATGCTCGGCCTCTCCGACCGCGGCGCGATCCGCCGCCTGCTCGGCCTGCTCCTCGCCGGCGACGCGCAGGCCGCGCTGGCGGCGCTCAAGGACCAGTACGATCTCGGCGTCGAGCCGTCGGCGGTGCTGCGCGGCCTCCTCGAAAGCGTCCACGGCATCACCCGCGCCAAGGTCGGCGGCGCACAGGATCCGGCCCAGTCCGCCGAGGAGCGCGACGCCTATGCCGACTGGTCGAGCCGCCTCTCCTACGCAGCCATCCACCGCCTCTGGCAATTGCTCCTCAAGGGCCTCGCCGAGGTCCACCAGGCGCCGATGCCGCTCGAGGCCGCCGAGATGGCGCTGCTGCGCGTCATCCACGCCTCCGAGCTCCCCGATCCCGCGACCCTGATGGAGCGGCTGGCGAGCGGCGAGGCGGTCGCCGCCCGCGCCCCGGCCGCCGCGCCCTCCGGCGCGGCGGAGCAGCCGGCGCTGATGCAGGCGCCGCCGACCTTCCGCGCGCTCGTCACCACGCTCGCCGGCAAGGGCCGCCAGCACCTCGCCCACCAGCTCCACGATTATGCCCGGGTCATAAGCTACGGCCCGCAGGAGCTCGTCTTCTCGGCGAAGCGGCCGATCGACACGCGCGAGCTTCCCGCCGCGCTCAAGGAGCTGACCGGCCAGGCCTGGAAGGTCGAGACCCGCGACACGGGCGGCGAGCCGACTCTCCACGAGCAGGAGCTCGCCGCGGAGGAACATGCAAAGCAGCAGGTGCTCGACGCGCCGGTGGTGCGGGCTGCCTTGGAGGCCTTCCCAGGCGCCGAGCTCGCGCGCTACAGCGCCGGCGAACGAGGGAGCGCGTAAATGCCCAATTTCGACGACATCATGAAGATGGCCCAGGAGGCCCAGGCCAAGCTGATGCAGGCCCACGACAATCTCGACAAGGTCGAGGTCGAGGGCGCGTCGGGCGGCGGCCTCGTCAAGGTCCGCGCCAGCGCCAAGGGCCGGATCATATCGGTCGAGATCGACGAGAGCCTCCTGCAGCCCAGCGAGAAGCAGATGGTCGAGGACCTCGTCGCCGCCGCGATCAACGATGCTCGCGCCAAGGCCGACGAAGCGGCGCAAGGCGCGATGGGCGACGTCACCGGCGGCCTCCAGCTCCCGCCCGGCTTCAAGATGCCGTTCTGACGGCGCCGCCCGCCGGACCGCGCTCGGCCGTCATGCAGAACTTGTTTCGGCACCCCACCTGCTGTATTATATAGACAATACACCAGAGGGGCTCCGATGCACGCACCCGACCTCCTCCCGGCCTACGCCGCGGCGCCTGCGCTGCGGCTCCTCTTCTGGGGCACCTTCGCGGCGTGGGGTGCGGTCGAGCTGAGCCTCTGGGCCCGCGACCGCCGCGGCGTCGCCGGGGTGCGGGAGGACCGGGGCAGCGCAACCGCGATCAGCCTCGCCATCACCGCGGCCATGTTCATCGCCTTCTCGGCGCCGCCGAACCTGCCGTCGCTCCGCATTCCCGCGCCACCCCAGCTCCTCGTCGCCATCGGCGCCGCACTGGCCTGGAGCGGCATCGCCTTCCGCCTGTGGGCGGTGCGGACCCTCGGCCGCTATTTCCGGGTCACGGTGACGACGCAGGACGATCACCGGCTGATCGACACGGGGCCGTACCGCCGCCTCGCCAATCCCTCCTACACAGGCGCGCTGGCGACGCTCGGCGGCATCGGCCTCGCGATCGGCAATTGGGGGTCGCTCGCCGCCCTCGTGCTGCTCCCGCTCGCCGGCTTCGCGATCCGCATCCGCGTCGAGGAAGCGAGCCTCGCCCGCCGCTTCGGCGACGCCTTCGCCCGCTACCGCGCCGAGCGCTGGGCGCTCATTCCGTTCGTCTGGTAGGCGCTCAGGCGCCGTTGCCCGGAAGGGGCGCCTCGGCGGGCGGTTCCTCCTCCTGCGCCGGCGCCGCCTGGCGCTGCTCGAGCTCCTCGCCGGGCACCGGCTGCTGGGCCGGGGCGGGAGCCGCCTTGCGCGGCCTGGGCGCCGCCGGCTCGGGCCGATCGGCGGGGGGCTCGCCGCTGCGATAGACGCAGGCGTCGAGGCCGTTGCCCGCCACCACCGGGATCCGCGCCGCGATCATGTTGCCGTAGCGCCGCGTGAATCCCTTCGGCGCCACCGCGCCGCGCTTCTTGGGGAGCGGCAGCACGGCGGCGATCCGTGCCGCCTCGATGCGGCTCATGCTCGACGCGTCATGCCCGAAATAGCGCTCCGACGCCGCATCGACTCCGTAGGTGCCGAGACCCGTCTCGGCGAGGTTCAGGTAAACCTCCATGATCCGGCGCTTGCCCCAGATGTTCTCGATGAGCAGGGTGAACCAGGCCTCGAAGCCCTTCCTGACATAGCCGCCGCCCTGCCACAGGAACGCGTTCTTGGCGGTCTGCTGGCTGATCGTCGAGCCGCCGCGGATGATCGTGCCGCCCCGCGCGTTGCGCTTCATCGCCGCCGCGATCGCGTCCTGGTCGAATCCCCAGTGCGAGCAGAACTTGCTGTCCTCTGCGGCGATGACGGCGCGCACCATGTCCCGGTCGACGGCGGCGATCGGCATCCACCGCCTCGCGACGTTGCGGCCCTGTAGCCGGTCTCCGAGCATGGTCAGCGTCGTCGGCGGGTTCACCCATTTGTAGAGCAGCACCCAGAGCAGGCTCAGCACCACGAAGCCGACGATCAGCCCCGCGATCCAGTTGAGGATCCGCCAGCCCCACCCGCGCCGCGCGCCGCGGCGCGCCGCTCTTCTCAGCCTTGCCATCGCCGCTCTCTACGAGACGCGGGACGCGGCGTCATGCCGAAGCCGCCGCATCACCGGCCCGGCTGGCCGCCGCTCTTCCACTGCGGCTGGAAATCGCTCGCCGCGAGCCAGCGCACCGGCTCGATCAGCGACTGGATGGCCGAGGTCATGAACGGCAGGTCGAGATTGGCGATCGTGTCGGTCGGCTTGTGGTAGACCGGAGTCGTCGCCCAGCCGGAGAGGGTGTGGGCGACCACGCCCTTGAGCGCGAGCTGGTAATTGTCGGAACGCTCGAAGAAATGTTCGCTCGGATAGGGATCCGGCGCGACCTGCGCGCCGTGCGCGGCGAGGGTCTCGGCGAGGTTGGAGCGCTCGTAGCCGGTGACCATCAGCGCGCCCTTGGGCAGCTTCGGGTCCTGCGCGCCGATCATCTCGAACTCGATGTTCGCCGCGATCCTGTCGAGCGGCACCGGCGGGTGCGCGCCGAAATAGGCCGAGCCGAAACCGCCCAGCTCCTCCGCGCCGTAGCAGACGAAGAGGATGCCGCGCCGGCTGCGGGGGCCGTTGCTGAGCGCCCGGGCCAGCTCGATGATCGCGGTCACGCCGGATGCGTCGTCGTCGGCGCCGTGCATGATCGTCCCGTCGGGCCGGCGGCCGAGATGGTCGAGATGGGCGCTGAGGAGGAGCACGCCCGCGGCCGGGTCGGTGCCGGGCAGATAGCCGATCGCATTGGTGGTCGTGCCGCGACCCATCGTCAGCCCCGGCAGCGCCAGCACGACCTCCTTGCCGGGGTCGCGGACGAGCCGGTCGAATGCCCGGCCCGGCACGGCCGCCACGGCCATGGCGTGGGGCGTCTGGCCTTCGAGATAGGCCGACATTTGCGGGCGCCCGCCCATCTGCTGGACGACCATCTTGGTGAGCGGGCTCTCGCGCACCAGCAGCAGCTTGACGCCCTTGGCGTGCGCCACCTCCGCCATCGCCGAGAGGTCGGCCTTGTCGGAGGTGATTGCGACGATGTCGGCCGTCGGCAGCGCGGCGGGGTCCGCCGAGGAAGCGACCGCGAGCGCCCCGCGCACCTCTCCGAGCGGCGCCATCAGCAGGGCGACGTTGCCGAGAGCCTCGCCCCCCGCGCTCAGCACCGGCGCCCCGGAAAGCTCCGGCTGCATGACCGTCGCCTTCTGGAGGTAGGTGTCCATCCCGGGCGCACGGGCGAGGCCGAATTCGGCGAAGCGCGCCGCCACCCAGTCCGCGGCCTTCGCTTCGTCGGCGGTGGCGCTGCCGCGGCCCTGCAGGGCGTCGCTGGCGAGCGCTTCCTCGTCGGCCTTCACCCATTCCGGCTTCACCACCCACGCGCCGGCCGAAGCGGGAGGCGCCGCATCCGCGACCGCGAGCGGCAGCGCGAGCAGCAGGCCGAGCAAGGCGCCGCGGCGCCGCCAGGTCGAATCGGTCATCGGTTACTCCCCTGATTTGCGGGCATAACAGGGGAGGCGGGCACCGCGGTCAAGAACCGCTTCCTCCGTCCGCGGACGGAGGAAAGGCTCACATCGCCGGCAGCAGCCGCCGCTCGCCCGCCAGGCTCATCAGTGCCTTCTGGAGCTTCTCGAAGGCGCGGACCTCGATCTGGCGGATGCGCTCGCGGCTGACGTCGTAGACCTGGGAGAGCTCCTCCAGCGTCTTCGGCTCGTCGGTGAGGCGCCGCTCGGTGAGGATGTGCTTCTCGCGCTCGTTCAGGCTCTCCATCGCCTCGACGAGCAGGTCGTGCCGCACGCGGCTCTCCTGCGCCTCGGCGACGCGCTCGTCCTGGAGCGGATCGGTGTCGACCAGCCAATCCTGCCACGTTCCTTCGCCGTCCTCGCGCAGCGGGACGTTGAGCGACGTGTCGCCGCCCATCGCCATGCGGCGGTTCATCGAGACGACGTCCTCCTCGGAGACGCCGAGGTCGGTGGCGATCTTGGTGACGTCCTCGGGCTTCAGATCCCCGTCCTCGAACGCCTCGATCTGGTTCTTCATCCGGCGGAGGTTGAAGAACAGCTTCTTCTGCGCCGCCGTGGTGCCCATCTTCACGAGCGACCAGGAGCGCAGGATGAATTCCTGGATCGACGCGCGGATCCACCACATGGCGTAGGTGGCGAGGCGGAAGCCCCGGTCCGGCTCGAACTTCTTCACGCCCTGCATCAGGCCGATATTGCCCTCGGAGATGAGCTCCGAGACCGGCAGGCCGTAGCCGCGATAGCCCATCGCGATCTTGGCGACGAGCCTGAGGTGCGAGTTGACCAGCTTGGCCGCCGCATCGGTATCCTGATGCTCGGTCCAGCGCTTGGCCAGCATGAACTCCTCCTCCGGGGCGAGGATGGGGAATTTCTTGATCTCGGCGAGATAGCGGTTGAGGCCCGCCTCGCCGCCCATGGCGGGGATCGTCGCGACACTCTTACCGCTTGCCATCGTCCTGTCTCACTCCCTGTGGACGGCCGGTGATCTTCGTCATCCGTGCCGGTCCGTTGCCGTCTATAGCGCAAGCGCGCTTAACAGTTCCTGCATATCGGACGGAATGTCGCTTTTGAACGACAAGGCCGCCCCTGTCACCGGGTGTCTGAAACCAAGCTCCGCGGCGTGCAGCGCCTGGCGTTGGAAACCCAATTCTTTCAATACGTCCCGCGAGGCCGATCGGATGCGTCCGTAGACGGGATCGCCGAGCAAGGGGTGGCCGAGCGAGGTCATGTGGACCCGGACCTGGTGAGTCCGCCCCGTCTCCAGCCGGCATTCGACCAGCGCCGCGTCCTTGAGCGCGCGAATCGTCCGGTAGTGCGTCACCGCCCTTTTGCCGCGCCCGTCTTCGACGATCGCCATCTTCTGCCGGTTGGCGCTGGAGCGGGCGAGGGGGGCGTCGACCTTGCCTTCCGCCGGCACGGGCCGCCCCGCGACGATCGCCGCATAGCGCCGGTCGATGCTGTGCTTCGCGAACTGCGCCGCCAGCCCTTCGTGGGCCACGTCCGTCTTGGCGACGACCAGCAGTCCCGACGTATCCTTGTCGATCCGGTGGACGATCCCCGGCCGCGCCACCCCGCCGATCCCGGAGAGCCGGCCGGCGCAATGGTGGAGGAGGGCGTTGACCAGGGTCCCGTCCCGGTTCCCGGCTGCCGGATGCACGACCATCCCGGCCGGCTTTTCGACTACCAGAAGATGCTCATCCTCGAAGCGGATCTCCAGAGGGATGTCCTGCGCCTCGTTATGCGCCGGCTCCGGCGCCGGCACGTCGACCTGGTAGGCCCCCTCCAGCGCCTTCGCCGCCGGGTCCCTGACGAGTCCCTGCGGGCCCGTCACGCGCCCGCTCGAGATGAGCGCCTTCAGCCGCTCGCGCGACAGGGTCGGCACGGCGGCGGCGAGCGCCCGGTCCAGGCGCCAGCCGGCGGCATCGGCGGCGATGGTGGCGGTAATGCTCGGCTCCCCCCGGGTCATTCGACACCCGATGTGGCGTGGCGGAAACGGATATCAAGCCTCAGCGGGTTGCAAGCCGAATCCCATGCCGCCATTAGGGGGCAAGTCGTCGAACGGGGGCCGCCTTTCGCCATGAAATCGCACGAATTTGCCAGCCTCCTCTGCTCGCGGCTGTGCCACGACCTTTTGTCGCCGGTCGGGGCGCTCAACAACGGCATCGAGCTGCTTACCGACGAGCACGATCCGGAGATGCGTGCCCGCTGCCTCGATCTGCTCGGCGAGAGCGCTCGGGCCTCGGCGAACAAGCTCAAATTCTTTCGCCTCGCTTTCGGCGCGGCCGGCGGGTTCGGCGACGAGGTCGACACGCGCGAGGCGCGGGTCGCGATCGAGGGCCTGTTCGGCGGCGACGGCCGCATCCAGGTCGGCTGGATGGTCGACGAGCCGACCATGGGCAAGGCGGCCCTGAAAGTGCTCCTGAACCTCGTCCTCCTCGCCGGCGATGCCTTGGTGCGCGGCGGCCGCCTCGACATCGGCGCCGAGAGGAGCGAGGCCGGCCTCGACATGGTCGTCCGCGCCGAGGGACCCCGCATCGTGCTCGACCCGGAACTCAAGAAGGTGCTGCTCGGCGAGACGGGCGAGGACGGCCTCGCCCCGCGCGCCGCCGCCGCCTGGCTCGCCCACTGCCTCGTCGAGGACGGCCGCGGCGAAATCCAGGTCGCCGACCAGGAGGAGGGGGTGTTGCTGATCGGGGCGAGCATACCGGCGTAGGCAAGTGAGGCTGATCGGAGCGCTCAGGTCGTCACCCCGGACTTGATCCGGGGTGCACCTTCTCACCACGAAATACTGTGAAGAAGAAGGTGGATGCCGGATCAAGTCCGGCATGACGAGGGAAGGCAAGGGTCTCGGTCTTACCTCACCCCCCCTTTAACCCCCCCTTTACCATGGCCCTCGCATAGCCGCCGGACAGCGAGCGCGCGGGGCCATGGACGAACTTCTCACCGAATTCATCGCCGAGACCCGCGACATGCTCGGCGCGCTCGGCGGCGCAATCGTCGCCTGGGAGGGGGCGCCCGACGACCGCGCCCGCCTCGACGAGATCTTCCGCTTCGTCCACACGGTGAAGGGAAATAGCGGCTTCTTCGACTTGCCGCGCATCACCGCGCTCAGCCACGCCGCAGAAGACGCGCTCGCCGCCGTCCGCTCGGGCAAGCGCCAGGCCGACCACGCTTTGGTCAGCGCCGTCCTCGCCGCGATCGACCGCCTCGGCGAGCTGGTCCAGGCGATCGAGACGGGCGACGCCCTCGCCAGCGCGGACGACGAGGCGCTGATCGAGGCGCTCGCGAGGGTCGAGGCGGCGCCGCACCCGGAAGCGCAGGCGGTGGCGTCCGCCCCCGGCGCGGCCCGCGGCCCGGCGGTCCGCACCATCCGCCTCCCGATCGACCTGCTCGACCGGATGATGAGCGGGGTCTCCGATCTCGTCCTCGCCCGCAATGCGCTGGCGAGGCGACTGCGCGACGGCGATCACGACGCCGAGGTCGCCGCCTGCTTCGAGCGCGTCTCGGGTTCGATCGCCGACTTGCGCGACGCCATCACCCGCACGCGGATGCAGCGCATCGAGAACCTTTTCGCGGCGCTTCCCCGCATGGTCCGGGATCTCGGCACCGAGACCGGCAAGAAGGTGACGCTCGACATCGACGGCGGCGACGTCGAGCTGGACCGCGAGATGATCGAGATGATCCGCGATCCGCTCACGCATATCGTCCGCAACGCCATCGACCACGGCATCGAGACGGCCGAGGAGCGCGCCCGCTCCGGCAAGCCGGCGCTGGGATGCCTCCACGTCTCCGCCCGGCAGACCGGCAACCAGATATTGATCGAGATCGCCGACGACGGCCGCGGTATCGACGGCGACCGCCTGGTCGAAAAGGCCCTCGCCGCCGGCCTGGTCGACGAGGCCCGCGCGGCGAAGCTGACCGCGGCGCAGAAGCATGCCCTCATCTTCGAGCCGGGCCTCTCCACAGCGCGCGAGGTCACCAACCTCTCCGGCCGCGGCGTCGGGATGGACGTGGTGCGCGCGAACGTCGAGCGGATCGGCGGCGTCGTCGAAGTGGACAGCCGCAAGGGCGAGGGCGTGACCTTCACGCTGCGCGTGCCGCTCACCCTCACCATCATTCCGGCGCTGACAGTTCGCGTCGGCGGCCACGCCTTCGCCATCCCCCGCTCGGCGATCGAGGAGATCGTCCGGGTCAAGGCGGACACCGTCCGGGTCGAGGCGCTCGGCCACGCCGCCGTGGCGACGATCCGCGAGCGCCGACTGCCGCTCGTCGATTTCGCGATGCTGATCGGCGCCGCGCCGGCGACCGACGCGGAGTCGCGCATGCTCGTCGTGCTCAAGCCGGCCGGCGGCGGCCTCTACGCGCTCGCCGTCGATGCCGTGCAGGACCATGAGGAACTGGTCGTCAAGCCGGCGGCGCCCGCGGTCATGGCGGCGGGCCTCTACGCCGGCACCACGCTCGCCGACGACGGACGGCCGGTCCTGCTCCTCGATCCGCCCGGCATCGCCGCGCGTGCCGGCGTGTCGCTCGCGCGCAAGGAGAGTGCAGCCGAGCTGGAAAAGCCCGCGCGGGCCGAGCGCGCCGCCGTCCCCTATTTGCTGTTCCGCGCCCTCGACGGTGCCCGGCGCATGGTCGAGGCGAGCGCGGCGCAGCGCATCGAGGAGGTGCGTCCCGACGCGATCGCCGCGACCGCGGGGCGCCTCCGGGTCGCCATCGGCGAGACGATCCTACCGCTGGAGGGCTGCGGCGAAACGGCTCCCAAGGCGCGCATCCGCGCCCTCCGTCTCACCGACGGCGCCCACGAGATCGCCTATGGCGTCGCCGAGGTGCTCGACATGATCCAATGGTCCGGCTCCCCGATACCGGCTTCGACGCCGGGCGAGGTTCGCGGCGTCGCGCTCGTGGAGGGAGAGCAGGTCGAGCTGCTCGACCTCCACTGGCTGTTCGGCCGCCATGCCGGTGTGATGGAGGGCGCGACCCGCCCGGTCTGCCTGCTCCCCGCCGGCGACCCCTTCATGGAAACCATCCTGCGGCCTCTCGTCGAGGCGGCAGGCTACGAGGTCCGCCACGAAGGCGAGGCCGACCTCGCCATCGTCGCCGACGATGCGGAGCCGCCGCCCGCGGCGCGCGTCTTGCGCATTGCCGGCGGCGCGGGCCCCGCGGGGGAGGGGGCGGTTCACCGCTACGACCGCGCCGGCCTGCTCGCCGCGCTGGCGGCGGAGAGGGCGCGCGGATGAGCCTGGTCCTCGTGCTGACCCTGGCCGGACAGCGGGTCGCCCTCCTCGCCGCGGAAATGGAGGCGGTCGTCGAGATCGAAGCCATCGCGCCCGTCCCCGGGGCGGCGCGCCATGTCGCCGGCCTCGCGGCGCTGCGGAGCCGGGTGCTCACCGTCATCGACGGGCGGGCCTCGATCGGCCTCGGCGCGGCCGAGAAGCCGCGCGACGCGGTCGTCGCGGTCGTCGAGGGCCATCCCTACGCGTTGCTCGTCGACGCGGTCGAAGATGTCGTCGAGGCCGGCGACATTCGGCCCCTCGCCGCCGCCGCCGGCCCGGGCTGGAGCCGCGTCGCCCGCGGCGCGGTGGAAGCCGAGGGCGACCTCATGCTTCTGCTCGATCTTGCGGCCCTCGTCGCCGGGCCCCAGGCCGAAGCGGCCTGAGCATTAAGCCTGTCCTAACGGATTGCCGCTAACCATCCGTCCGCACGCCAGAAAAGCGAGACCCGTATGAAGAGCTGCCTCGTCGTCGACGATTCGAAGGTCATCCGCAAGGTGGCCCGCCATATCCTCGAGACGCTGCAATTCGCGGTGGACGAGGCGGAGGACGGGCGCGAGGCGCTGTCGCGCTGCGAGGCGAAGATGCCGGATGTCGTGCTGCTCGACTGGAACATGCCTGTAATGGGCGGCATGGAGTTCCTGCGCACGCTGCGCGCCCGGTCCTTCGCCAGCCAGCCCAAGGTGGTCTTCTGCACCACCGAGAACGACACCGCCCACATCCGTGCCGCGATCGATGCGGGCGCCGACGAATATGTGATGAAGCCGTTCGACCGCGAGACGCTCGAGAGCAAGCTGCAGATCGTCGGGGTGGCGTGACCCGCGCCGCCGCCGCGGCGGCGCTCGCATCCCCGCCGCCGATCCGCCTCCTCATCGTCGACGACAGCGCCGTCGCCCGCGCCGTGCTCGCGCGGATGGTGACGAGCCAGGCGGGGTTCGAGGTCGCCGCCACCGCCGCCACCGCCGACGAAGCCATTGCCGCGCTCCGCCGCGTCCAGGTCGACATCGTCCTGCTCGACGTCGAGATGCCCGGCACCAGCGGGCTCGACGCGCTTCCGGAAATCCTCCGCCTCGGCCGCGGCGCCAAGGTGCTCGTCGTCTCATCGCAATGCGAGGCCGGGGCCGAGGCGGTGGTGAAGGCGCTCGCCATGGGCGCCGCCGACACCCTCCCCAAGCCGGGCACCGAGAATTTCGCCGGCCGCTTCGCCACCGTGCTCGCCGAGCGCCTTCGCCGCATCGGCCGCAGCGAGGCGCCGGAGCCGGCCCGAGCCGCGGGCGGCGCGCCGGCGCCGTTGCGGGAGGTGGAGCCCTACCGGCTCGGCTGCCTTGCCATCGGCGCCTCGACCGGCGGCCTCCACGCCATCGCGTCGCTGCTCGAGAAGCTGCCGCCGCGGGTTGGCGCGCCGATCCTCGTCACCCAGCACCTGCCGGCTTTGTTCATGCCCTTCTTCGCCTGCCAGGTCGCCGCCGCCGCCGGGCGGCCAGCACGGGTGGCGGAAGAGGGGATGGAACTCCGTTCGGACCATATCGTCATCGCGCCGGGCGACGCCCATCTCGCGCTGGAGCAGCAGGGCAGCCGCGTCCGCGTGCGTCTCGACACCGCGCCCGCGGCGAGCGGCTGCCTGCCGTCCGTCGACGTGATGCTCGGCAGCGTCGCGGACATATACGGCCGGAGCGGCCTCGGTGTCGTCCTTACCGGCATGGGACGGGACGGACTCGCCGGCGCGCGCAGCCTCGCCCAGCGGGGCGGCGCACTCCTCGCTCAGGACAAGGGGTCGAGCGCCGTCTGGGGCATGCCCGGCGCAATCGCCACGGCCGGCCTGGCCTCGCGGATCGCGCCGCCGGCGGATCTTGCCGAGGTCGTCGCCGAACGCGCGCGGAGGCCGGCATGGAGCTGAGCGACGCCTCCGCCCGCATCCTCGCCGGCCTGCTCGAGGCGCGCACCGGCCAGCGTCTCGCGGTCAGCCGCCGCTGGCGCATCGAGAGCGCGCTCCAGCCCTTCATCCGCGACCACGGCTCGGCCGACCGCCTCGTCGCCGCGGTCGCCGCCGGCCGCCCCGCCGGCCTCGCCGACGCCGTCGTCGAGGCGCTGCTCAACAACGAAACCTTCTTCTACCGGGACCGGCCGGCCTTCGACCTGCTGCTCGGCTCCGCTTTGTCGCGGATCGAGCGCGCCCGCGCCGCCACGAAGCGGCTGCGCATCTGGTGCGCCGGCTGCTCGACCGGCCAGGAAGCCTATTCGATCGCGATGCGCTTCGCCGAGCAGAAGCCGCGCTGGCAGGGCTGGAGCGTCGACATCGTCGCCACCGATGTCTCGCGCGCGGCGATCGAGCGGGCGCGCCAGGGTCTCTATAGCCAATTCGAGGTGCAGCGCGGCCTGCCCGTTACCCAGATGATGCGCTGGTTCGACGAGAAGGAGGGGCAGACCTGGCAGCTCGCCGACGAAATCCGCCGCATGGTGCGATTCGAGACGCGCAGCCTGCTCGACCTGCCCCCGCCGCCGCCGGCCAGCTTCGACATCATCCTCTGCCGCAACGTCCTCCTCTATTTCTGCGCCGAGCGACGGCGGACGGTCTTCGCCCGTCTTGCCGCGGCGGCGACGGCGGACGCGGTGCTGATGCTGGGCGCCGGCGAGACGGTGATCGGCCAGACAGAGGAATTCGCCGCCGATCCGGACTGCCGCGGCCTCTATCTCCGCGCCGCCGCCCAGCAGCCCCGCCGCATCGCCGCGGCCTCTTGACGCGGGCGCCTTTTTGGCGCGGTTTGCCCGGCGCCATGAGCGACATCATCGAAGCGCCTTCGCCCAATTGCGACGACCGCAAGCTCCCGATCACCATGCTGGTGCTCCACTATACCGGGATGCGCGACGGCGCCGAGGCGATCCAGCGGCTGCGCTCGCCCGAGTCCGGCGTCTCGTCCCATTACGTGGTCGCCGAGGACGGGCAGATCCTGCGCCTCGTGCCGGAGGACAAGCGCGCCTGGCATGCCGGCAAATCGTGGTGGCGGGGCGTCACCGACGTCAACAGCGCGAGCGTCGGCATCGAGATCGTCAATCCCGGCCACGAATTCGGCTATCGGCCCTTCCCGATCCCGCAGATCGACGCGCTGATCCCGCTCGTCGCCGACATCGTGCGCCGCCACAAGATCCGCCCGCCCTACGTCGTCGGCCATTCCGACATCGCCCCCACCCGCAAGGAGGATCCGGGCGAGCTCTTCCCCTGGGGCCGCTTCGCGAAGCTCGGCCTCGCCATGGCGCGCCCGACCAGGAACCTGATGGACCCGCACTGGACCGACGGCGGCTTCCTACTCGCCCTCGAGCGGTTCGGCTACGACGTCCACGACCCCAAGAAGGCGATCATCGCCTTCCAGCGCCGCTACCGCCCGGAACTGCTCGACGGGATCATCGACGGGGAATGCCGCGCGATCCTTTTGGGCCTCCTCTTGGACCCGAGGAGCGCTTCCTATACATAGCAGCCCGCCAGAGGATCGGGTGACCGCTGCGCCGGAGACGGCGGAGAGGAAAGTCCGGGCTCCACGGAACGACGGTGCCGGGTAACGCCCGGCGGCCCCGGGCTCTATCCGGGGTCAGGGACAGTGCAACAGAAAGCAGGTCGCAACCGCTTCGGCGCTGCGACAGTGAAAGGGTGGGGTAAGAGCCCACCGCGGCCCCGGCAACGGGCGCCGGCACGGTAAACCCCACCGGGAGCAAGACCGAATAGGGGCGGCAAGGGGCCACCCCAAAAAGTAGTACTTTTTGGGGAAACCCGAGGGCCTGTTCCGGCTCGTCGCCCGGGTTGGTTGCTGGAGGGGCGGAGCAATCCGTCCCCTAGAGGAATGGTCGCCCAGTCCGCCGAAGCCTCGGCCAAGGCGGATGGACAGAACCCGGCTTACAGATCCTCTGGCACACTCTTTGACCCCGCCAAAATAGGGACAGTATACATTTTCTCGTAACGGGAGCCGCCGCGGAAGGCCCCCAGGGAAAATGTATACTGTCCCTGTTTTGCGAAGGCCGGGTGGCGGCGGGGCGGCTTTGTCCCTATCTGCCGGGGCGATGGCGAAGCAGACGCGTTCCAACGACTGGGGTTTTCCGCGCTGGCGGGGCTATGGCAGCAGCCGCGAGGCTGCGCAGATCCGCCTGTGCGACCGCGAAGGCTGCACCAATCCGGGCAACCATCCGGCGCCCAAGGCGCCGAACAGCCCCGAGCGCTGGATGTTCTGCGAGGGCCACGCGGCGGAATACAACCGCAACTGGAACTACTTCCAGGGCCTCACCGCCGAGGAAGCCGCGGCGCGCGAGGCCGACGAGAAGCGCGGCAACGACGGCTACCGCCAGTCCGCCCAATATGCCTGGGCCGGCCCCGGCGACGGCACCCGCTCGCGGGAGGAGATGCGGGCGCTGGACGTCCTCGAGGTCGAGACCGACGCGAGCTTCGACGACATCAAGTCCGCCTACCGCCGCCTCGCCAAGGCGAACCACCCGGACGCCGCGCCCGGCGACCAGGAAGCCGCAAGGCGATTCCAGCAGGTCCAGGCCGCCTACGAAGTGCTGAAGAAGGCGGAGGACCGGCGGAGCGTCACTCCGTTGCGATGAAGGTGCCGGTGACGTGGGCGACGGGGTCGTCGGCGTCGCCGTCGTGGGCGGTGCCGCGGACGAAGGCGATGCTCTTCGTCATCCCGTAGCATTCGCCGCGCCCGACGATCCGCTGTCCAGGCGTCGCGGGCCGCAGATAGTCGACCCTGAGGTCGAGGGTCGCCTGCGGGCGGAAGCGGCCGAGCTTCATCCAGATCGCCATGCTCGTCGCCATGTCCATCAGGCTGATGATCGGCCCGGAGGCGAGCACGCCGGTCTCCGCGACGCCGACCAGCTTCTCCTGATAGTCCAGGCCCAGCTCCACCCAGTCGGGGCCGTGGGCGATATAATGGATGCCGAGCGCGCCGCCGTGGCCGACGCGCCGGACCATGTGGGTGAAGGCTTCGGGATCGAAGCCCTGCGTGAAGTCGAAGCGGCTCACGCGGCGAGGCGCTCCGCCGTCGTGCGGACCAGGGCGATCATGTTGGGAATGCCCTGGGTGCGGTTCGAGCTCAGCTGGCTGCGGAGGTCGAACGGCGCCAGCGCCGCCTCGATGTCGGTTTCGAGGATCTCGTGCGGGCTGCGGTCCTGCACCGCCGCGAGGACGAGAGCGACGATACCCTTCGTGATCGCTGCGTTGCTGTCGGCGAGGAAGTGGAGCCGCCCGTCCTCGCGCGGCAGCGGGTAGAGCCACACCGAGGCCGAGCAGCCGCGCACCAGGCTGGCGTCGGTCTTGAGCGCGTCCGGCATCGGCTCGAGATCGCGGCCGAGGTCGATGAGCAACCGATAGCGGTCGTCGGCGTCGAGCAGTTCGTAATCGGCGAAAATGGCATCGAGGGAATTCACGGGCGGGTCCAGCGAGTCGGGCGAATCGTATTCGACTGTCACCCCGGACTTGATCCGGGGTCCACCTGCTTTCGTGCAGAATCACGCGAAGTGAAGGTGGATGCCGGATCAAGTCCGGCATGACGCGCAAAGAATGGCTTTCGTCCTAGCAGACGGCGACGCGGCCGCAAGTCAGCCGTCAAGGCCGCTGGCGATCGCCTCGAGCCGCCGCACCCGCGCACGCAGGGCGCCGACGTCGACGCCGGTGCTGCCGCCCGCGGCGCCGAGCTGCGCGCGCCGCAGCTCCAGCCACCCCCGCCACGCCCGAAGCGCAGCGAGGCTGAGCATCGCCACCGCGCCCAGCGCGGCGAAGGCGTAGACGAGGAGGGCGACGGAGTCGTCCATCAGCGGTGCCTCAGCTCCTCGATCTCGCGATCGAGCAGGACGCTCTTGTCGGTCGCGATCCGCTCGAGCACCGCGAGCCGCTCCTTGAGCGCCTTGACCTCGTCGCGCAGCCGTTCGGCCTCCGGGTCGCGCTCCTGTGCCACGGGCTTGGCGTGGTGCTTCGACATTGCCTTGATGACATTGGCGATCATCACGATGAACACGATGCCGAGGATGAATTCATACTGGTTCATGGCACAGGCTTTCAGTTGACGCGGTCGTCGCGGAGGCGGTCGATCTCGTCGGCGAGGACGATGCCCTTGTCGGTGACGATCCGCTCCAGCACCCGCACGCGCTGTTCGAGCCGCTCGGTCTGCGCCGCATATTGCGCCGCCTTCTCGGCCGACTGCACGCCGATCATCTCCAGCTGCTTCTCCTTCAGGCGGAGGAAACGGCCGATATTGCGCGAAAGGATGGCGACGATGGGGATCATCAAGGCGATGATCGGGATCAGATATTTGAGGTCGTGCATCGCGCTTCCCCTCAGTTCTTCGGCAGGCGCAGGGCTTCGATTTCCTGCGTCAGCCGATGGCTGTCGTCGGTGACGATCCGCTCGACGGTGGCGAGCCTGTCCTTGATCGATCCGAGCTCGGCGCGCAGCTGCGCATTCTCCGTCGAGAGCAGGCGGATGCGCTCCATCGCCTCCTCGTTCTTCTTCGGATAGATGGCTTGGCCCCAGGCGCCGTCCAGCGGGTAGCCATGCTTGATCCTGAGCCAGGTGGTGACCACCCAGCCGACCACGCCGACGCTCGCCACCACGGCCACCATCGGCAGGATGCTCATCAGGAAATTATACTTCATCGGATCCATCGCTTCATCCCCTCTTCCGCCGCCTCAGCGCAGCGCTTCGATCTCGCGGGCGGTGCGCTCGGCGGGATCGGTGGCGATCCGCTCGAGCACGCGCAGCCGCTCCTCGAGCCGCTCGACCTGGCCGCGCAGCGCCGCATTCTCGGCGGCGAGCGCCGGATCCTGCCGGACGCTGAGGTCACCCTTGCGTCCCTCCAGCGGGTAACCGTGCCTTGCTCGCACCCAATTGTTCGCGACCCAGGCGATTGGCCCGATGGTGACTGCCGCGATCGGGATCAGGATTCCCAGGTTCATTTCATCCCCCTTCGCTTTGCCGCCTCTCAGCGCAGGCTTTCGATCTCGCGCGCCAGGCGGCCGTTCGAGCTGGTGACGTACGTCTCGACGTCGGCTAGGCGGCGGTCGATCTCGCGGAAGCGGGAGCGGACGTCGCGGACGGTGCGCGCCGGCGAGGTGCGCACGCCCTGCCAGAATTTCGCTTCCTCGGGCGATTCGGCGATCAGCTCGCTCGGCTTGACCGGGGCGATCCAGGCCGCCACCCAATAGGCGATGAGCGTCCAGGGGAAGCCGCCGAGGAAGGTGAGGACGACGAGGCCGATGCGCACAAGGGTGACGTCGAAGCCCGTATAATCGGCGATCCCGGCGCAGACGCCCTTCCACTTCCTGTTCTGCTTATCGAGATAGAATTTGGTGTGGCGGGCGCTCATCCCCTGGTCCTCCGGCCGATGTTGCTGGTGCCGAGCCCGCCCAGTTCCCCGGCGGTGCGGTTTTCGAGCGCGTCGACGGGGTCGCAGCCGACCTGGCGCCAGTTCGGGTTCTCCGCGCTCATGATCCGCTCGATCGAGCACATCCGGTCGTCAAGGCGGCGGGCGAGGTCGAACAGCTCGTCGAGCAGGTTCTCGTCCTCGCGGGTGATCGACGCGTTCTTCTTCCACTGGGTGATGTAGTGGAAGATGATCCACGGCAGCCCGATGACGATGAGCGGGACAATGATGATTTCTTCGCCCATCTGATCAGCCTTCCTTGCCGGCGTTCATGCGCGCCTTGAGCGCCTCGAGCTCGGCATCGACCTTTTCCGAATTCCTGAGCTCGGCGATCTCCTCGTCGAGAGTCTTCGGCGGTGCGCCCAGCGCCAGCGCGTCGGCGCGGCCCTCGGCGAGGTCGGCGTGGCGCTCGAGGACGTCGAAGCGCGAGAAGGCGTCGTCCACCTTGGGGCCGGCATACATTTCGCGGAGCCGTGCGCGCTGGTTGGCGCTTTCGAGCCGCGACTGGATGGCGTTCTGGCGGGTGCGCGCCTCACGGAGCTTGCCCTGCAGCTTGGCGATGTCCGCTTCGGACGCGCGGAGCGCCTCGTCGAGCACCTCGATCTCGGCCTTGAGGGTGTCGCCCATGTCGGCCGCCTTCTGCTTCTCGACCAGCGCCGCCTTGGCAAGGTCCTCGCGGCCCTTTGACAGGGCCAGCTCGGCCTTCTCCACCCAGCTCTCCTGGAGCTTGTCGAGCCGCGCGATCTGGCGGCGCATTTCCTTCTGGTCGGCGATCGTGCGCGCGGCGGAGGCCCGCACTTCGACCAGGGTCTCCTCCATCTCGAGGATGATCATCCGGATCATCTTCGCCGGGTCCTCCGCCTTGTCGAGCAAGTCGGCGAAATTGGCGGCGACGATGTCGCGGGTGCGGGAGAAAATACCCATTCCTTACTCCTTAGTGCCTGGGCCGGCAGGGGCCGGGGGCGGCAAGGGGGCGAAGCCGTCCCCGAGCCCCTGCCGCCGGGCCGGGCTGAAACACAGCCTGACCCGGATGGCGGCGTCACGCAATACGGGTCGTCTCGACGGCGTGGGCCGGGCCGACCGCGGCGCCGACGGCGGTCGCGGAAAAGGCGGCGGCGAGCACGACGGCGAGAAGGCCCTGCGCGATTTTGCCGGTGTTGAACATGTCTTCCTCCCTGATCCCTGATCCCCGCCGAAGCGGCTATGCCCTCCCATAAACAAGAGGCGTGCCAATTTGTGGGAGTGGCGGAAATCCGCCATTTTCGTCGTTTTAGCCGCGACTTCTGTCGCAGATGCCCTTGCCAAGCGTCGGGAAAATGTCCCAACAATTGGCCATGGATCGCAACACCCAGCTCGTCGGCCAATCCTCGTCTTTCCTGGACGCGGTGGAGCGCGCGAGCCGCGCGGCGCCGCTCGACCGGCCTGTGCTGGTGATCGGCGAGCGCGGCACCGGCAAGGAGCTGATCGCCGAGCGGCTCCATCACTTGTCGAGCCGCTGGGACGGCCCGCTCGTCACGATGAACTGCGCGGCGCTTCCGGAGACGCTCATCGAGGCGGAGCTGTTCGGCCACGAAGCCGGCTCCTTCACGGGCGCCACCAAGTCGCGGGTCGGCCGCTTCGAGGAAGCGGACGGCGGCACCCTCTTCCTCGACGAGCTGGCGACGCTCAGCATGGCGGCGCAGGAGCGGCTGCTGCGCGCCGTCGAATATGGCGAGGTCACGCGGATCGGGGCCTCGAAGCCGCTCACCGTCGACGTCCGCATCGTCGCGGCGACCAACGAGCATCTTCCCCGGCTCGCCGACGAGGGACGCTTCCGCGCCGACCTGCTCGACCGCCTGTCCTTCGAGGTGGTGACGCTGCCCCCGCTCCGCCACCGCTCCAGCGACATTCCGGTGCTCGCCGACCATTTCGGCCGGCGCATGGGGCTCGAGCTGGAATGGGAGAGCTGGCCGGGCTTCAGCTCCGGCGCGATGAACCGGATGCTCGAATATCACTGGCCCGGCAACGTCCGCGAGCTCAGGAACGTCGTCGAGCGCGCCGTCTACCGCTGGGGCGATGCGACGACTCCGATCGATCGCATCCAGTTCGATCCGTTCGAATCGCCCTGGCGGCCGCTGCAGGGGCCGGCGCAGGCGCCGCGGGAAGACGGGCCGCCGCAGGGCATTGTCGAGATCCTGCCGCCCGAAGCCGCGGCGCTGCCGCCGCCGCCGCAATGGGACCCGGGAAGCTGCGCCGACTTCCGCCTCGCCGTCGCTGAATATGAAAAGGCGATCCTCGCCGCCGCCCTTGAAAAATGCCGCTGGAACCAGCGCCAGGCCGCGGCCGCGCTGCAGCTCAGCTACGACCAGCTCCGCCACGCGATGAAGCGGCACCAGCTGATGGCGTAACGATCGCTTTCCTGTTATGCTTGTCGGCGATTGCAGGAGGACTCGGGCTATGACCGGTAAATTCCTCGTCGCCGCTGCCCTGGCAGCCCTTTCCACCCCTTGCGGCGCCGCCGTTCTCGTCCTCGGGAATTCGTCGGCCCGACTTTGCTACGAAGCGGCGGAGGCGCGAGTGGCGCCGGCGCGCGAGTCGCTCGCCCAGTGCGACATGGCGCTTTACGGCGACGCGCTCGGCTACGACGACCGTGTCGCCACCTTCGTCAACCGCGGCATCCTGCGGCTGCGCGGCGGGGCCGTGGACAGTGCCATTGCCGATTTCGATTCCGCCATCGCCACCGATCCCAATCAGGCGGAGGCTTATCTCAACAAGGCGCTGGCGCTGGTGCGGGCGAACCGCGACTGGGACGGCGCGATCGGGCTCTTCAACACGGCTCTCGAGAAGCGGACCCGCAAGCCGGCGCTTGCTTATTACGGCCGCGCCGTGGCGCAGGAGATGCAGGGGCGGGTGCGGGACGCCTATCTCGATTATCGCGAGGCGAGCCGGCTCGATCCCAAGTGGCGGGACCCGCAGATCGAGCTCACCCGCTTCAGCGTCCGGCACCAATAGGGCCTGCCGCCCGCGCGCCGCGGATGGCGCAAATTTCATCCGGCGGCGCCGGAGCCCCGGCCTCGGATCGTGCGTTCGCCAGCACGTAACGAGGAGGAGGTCCCATGCCGTTCAGACTGCCCGATTTGCCTTTCGCCGCCGATGCGCTCGCGCCGCACATGTCGGCGGAGACGCTCGAATTCCACCACGGCAAGCACCACAAGGCCTATGTCGACAAGACCAACGCGCTCGTCGGCGAGAACGGGCTGGAAGGCGCGCGGCTCAGCGAGGTGATCCGCGCCGCGGCGAGCAAGGGCGGGAAGGGCCTGTTCAACAACAGCGGCCAGCTATGGAACCACAGCTTCTTCTGGCAATGCCTCGCCCCCGCCGGCGCCGCCAAGCCGACCGGCAAGCTCGCCGCGCTCATCGAGGAGGGATTCGGCTCGACGCAGGCCTTGCTCGAGCAGTTCAAGGCCGAGGCGGTGAACCATTTCGCCAGCGGCTGGGCTTGGCTGATCCTCGACGGCGGTAAGCTCAAGATCACGTCGCTCCACGACGGCGACACGCCGGTCGCGCATGAAGGCATGCAGCCGCTCCTCACCCTCGATGTGTGGGAGCACGCTTATTACATCGACTATCGCAACGCCCGGCCCAAGTTCGTCGACGCCGTCGTCGACAACCTCATCAACTGGGAGTTCGTCGCGCAGAACCTCGACGGCAACGGCGTTCAGAGAGCCGACCAGTCGCCTTGATCCCCCTCCCTGGAAGGGAGGGGCTAGGGGTGGGTCCGCCGGAGGCGGTCGAAACGCCGAGGCCCCCGGAAGTCTCGCTACGCTCGCCTACCCACCCCCGGCCCCTCCCTTACCAGGGAGGGGAGGATTGGCTCACGACTTCAGCCGGTACCCGGTCCGGAAGATCCAGGCGATGACCGTCAAGCACAGCGCCAGGAACCCGACCGTCGCGGCGAGGCTCACGCCCACCGCGACGTCGCCTTTGCCGTAGAAGGCCCAGCGAAAGCCGCTGATCAGGTAAACGACCGGGTTGAACAGGGTGACGGTCCGCCACGGCTGGGGCAGCATGTCGGTCGAGTAGAAGGCGCCGCCGAGGAAGGTCAGTGGGGTGACGATCAGCATCGGGATGAACTGGATCTGCTCGAAATTCTTGCCCCAGATGCCGATGATGAAGCCGAACAGGCTGAACGCCAGCGCGATCAGCACCAGAAACGACAGCATCCACACCGGGTGCAAGATGGTGATCGGCACGAACAAGGCCGCCGTCGCCAGGATGATGAGGCCGAGGAGCACCGACTTGGTCGCGGCGGCCCCGACATAGCCCATCACGATCTCGAGCGGCGAGACGGGCGCGGAGAGCATCTCGTAGATCGTGCCGGTGAATTTGGGGAAGAAGATGCCGAAGCTGGCGTTGAACAGGCTCTGCGTGAACAGCGAGAGCATGATCAGCCCCGGCACGATGAACGCGCCGTAGGGCACGCCGCCGACGTCGTGCATCCTGGAGCCGATCGCGCCGCCGAACACGACGAAATAGAGCGAGGTGGTGATCACCGGCGTCACCACGCTTTGCCACAGGGTGCGCAGCGCCCGCGCCATCTCGAAGCGATAGATCGCCCAGACGCCGTAGCGGTTGAAGGCGGGGACGCTCATCGGCCGGCTCCTTCGCGCGAACCTTCGTGGACGAGGCTGACGAAGATGTCCTCCAGCGAGCTTTGGCGGGTGTTGAGGTCCTTGAAGGCGATACCCTCGTCGCTCATCCGCCGCAGCAGGGACGGGACGCCCGTGCGCTCGGCGTTCGCGTCGAACTCATATTCGAGCTCGCTGCCGTCCGCCTTCAGGGTGAGGCGCCACTCGGCGAGCGCGCCGGGCACCTCCCGGAGCGGCTCGGCGAGGTTCAGCGTCAGCGTCTTGCGGCCGAGTTTTTTCATCAGCGCCGTCTTCTCGTCGACGACGATCAGCCGCCCCTTCGAGATGACGCCGACGCGGTCCGCCATCTCCTCCGCCTCCTCGATATAATGGGTGGTGAGGATGATGGTGACTCCGCTGTCGCGAAGGCGCCGCACCAGCGCCCACATGTCGCGGCGGAGCTCGACGTCGACACCCGCCGTCGGCTCGTCCAGGAACAGGATCTCGGGCTCGTGGCTGAGCGCCTTGGCGATCATCACCCGGCGCTTCATGCCGCCGGAAAGCTCCATGATCCTGGCCTTGCGCTTGTCCCACAGCGACAGGTCCTTCAGCACCTTCTCGATGTGCCCAGGGTCGGGCGGGCAGCCGAACAGGCCGCGGCTGAACGTCACCGTCGCCCACACCGTCTCGAAGGCGTCGGTGTGGAGCTCCTGCGGCACCAGCCCGATCCGCGCGCGCGCCTGGCGGTACTGGCGCTGGATGTCGAAGCCGTCGGCGGTGACGGTCCCCGTCGTCGGCGTGACGATGCCGCAGACGATGGAAATGAGAGTCGTCTTGCCGGCCCCGTTCGGCCCGAGCAGCGCGAAGATCTCGCCGCGCGCGATGTCGAGGTCGACCTCGCTGAGCGCCTGGTGGCCCCCCGCATATTGCTTCGACAGGCCGCGGATCGCGATGACCGGTTCCATGCTCCCCCCTTCGATCCTTCTATTGCGACGGCGGCACGGGCGGCTCGGCCGCCGGCTTGTCCAGCTCCATGCCGTGGCGCATCAGCATCGGCACGTTGGCGAGCGCGAACAGGAAGGTCGCCGGCAGGAAGCCCCAGAGCTTGAAGCCGATCCAGAAGCTCGTGCTTGTCGTCCGCCACACCGCCTCGTTCAGGACGGCCATCACGGCGAAGAAGATCGCCCAGTTGCGCGTCAGCAGCTGCCAGCCCCGCTCGGAGAGGCCCGGATAGGCGGTGCCGAGCATCACCTTCAGATAATTGCGCCCCGTCAGCAATCCGAAGCCGAGGATGCCGGCCACCGTAACGTAGTAGATGGTCGGCTTGATCTTGATGAAGGTCTCGTTGTGCAGCCACAGGGTCAGGCCGCCGAGGATCAGCACCATCCCCGCCGAGAACCACAGCATCGGCGAGACGCGCCGGTATCGAACGAGCGACACGACCACCGAAGCGACGATCGCCGCCATGAAGGCGCCCGTCGCGACGATGATGCCGCGCCAGGCATTGGCGGCGAAGAAGACGACGAGCGGTCCGAGGTCGATCAGCAGCCGCGCCGCGGGACCTGGTTCGGGACGGGCCTTGGTCATGCGGTGCGTCCCAGCCCCGCGATGGCGCGTGCGGCGTCGCGCGCGTCGAACGGCCGCAAATCGTCGATCCGCTCGCCGACGCCGATGGCGTGGATCGGCAGGCCGAACTGCTCGGCCGCGGCGACCAGCACGCCGCCGCGCGCGGTGCCGTCGAGCTTCGTCATGATCAGCCCCGTCACGCCCGCCACCTCCTTGAAGACTTCGATCTGGCTCAATGCGTTCTGGCCGGTCGTGGCGTCGAGCACCAGCACCACGTCGTGCGGCGCGGCCGGGTTGAGCCGGCCGAGCACGCGGCGGATCTTGGCGAGCTCGTCCATCAGCCCCTTCTTGTTCTGGAGACGCCCGGCGGTGTCGACGATCAAAGTGTCGATCCCTTCCGCGGTCGCGCGCTTCACCCCGTCGAAGACGATCGCCGAGCTGTCGCCGCCCTCCGGCCCGGCAATGACCGGCACGCCGATCCGGTCTGCCCAGATCTTGAGCTGCTCGATCGCCGCGGCGCGGAACGTGTCGCCGGCGGCGAGCAGGACGCCGTAATCTTGCTCGAGCAGCAGATGGGCCAGCTTGGCGATGGTGGTCGTCTTGCCCGAACCATTGACGCCGACGACCAGGATCACCTGCGGCCGCGGGAAGGCGCTGATCTCGAGCGGCTTCGCCACCGGCGCCAGGATCTTCTCCACCTCCTGGGCGACGATCTCGCGCACTGCCTCCTCGGAAAGCCCGCGCTCGAACCGCTCGCCCGCCAGCCGCCGCCGGATCTTCGCCGCGGTCGCAGGGCCAAGGTCCGACGCGATCAGCGCCTCCTCGATGTCGTCGAGGGTGGCGTCGTCCAGGGACGACTTCGTGAAGAGGCCGGTGAGATTGTCGCCGAGCTTCTCCGAGGTCTTGCGGAAGCCGGCGTTCAGCCGGTCGAGCCAGGAGCCTTCGCTCATGTCGGGACCCCGATGAGGGCGTCGGCAGTGGCGGAGAGGATGCGGAATGCGATCACCTCCCCCTCTTTTCCCCTCCCCTCGTGGGGGAGAGCGACAGGCGCGAAATTCTCCGCATGGCCGTTGCCGCCCTTTTCCACCAACACCCGCTGCACTGTTCCTACCATCCCCTCCAACCACGTCGCCTTCCGCCGGGCGCAGGCCTCGCGCAGCCGCCGCGCCCGCTCCTTCACCACCGCGGGCTCAACCTGCGGCATCCGCGCCGCCGGGGTGCCGCGCTTAGGCGAATAGGGGAAGATGTGGCCCATGACGATGTCGCATTCGTCGACGAGGCGGAGGCTGTTCTCGTGCATCTCGTCCGTCTCGGTCGGAAAGCCCGCGATGAGGTCGGCGCCGATCGCCAGCGCCGGCCGCTTCGCCTTTAGCCGTGCGACCGTCTCCACCGCCTGGGCGCGGCTGTGCCGCCGCTTCATCCGCTTGAGCACCATGTCGTCGCCCGCCTGGAAGCTCATGTGGAGGTGCGGCATGAAGCGCGGTTCGTAGGCGACGATGTCCTCCAGCCGCGCGTCGATCTCGATGCAGTCGAGCGAGGAGAGACGGAGGCGCGGCAGGTCGGGCACGTGGCGCAGGATCCGCTCGATCAGCAGCCCGAGCGTCGGCGCGCCGGGAAGGTCGGGGCCGTAGCTGGTGACGTCCACCCCCGTCAGCACCACCTCGCGGCAGCCCTCCCCGACCAGCGCCTTCACCCGCTCGACCACCAGGCCCGCCGGCACCGAGCGGCTGTTTCCGCGCCCGTACGGGATGATGCAGAAGGTGCAGCGATGGTCGCATCCGTTCTGCACCGCCACGAACGCCCGCACCCGCTCGGCGAAGCTCGACACGAGGTGCGGCGCGGTCTCGCGCAAGGCGAAGACGTCCGAGACCCGAACGTCGCTCGTTGCAGACCGCCCGAACGAGGCCGGGGAGAACTTCTCCGGGTTCCCCACCACCCGCTCCACCTCGGGCATCGCCGCGAACGTCTCCGGCTCCACCTGCGCGGCGCAGCCGGTGACCACCACCCGCGCCTCGGGCCGCGCGCGTTTCGCCTTGCGGATCGCCTGGCGGGTCTGGCGCACCGCCTCGTTGGTAACGGCGCACGAGTTGACGATGATGAGATCGTCCTCATCCGCCGCGAGCGCCCGCATCGCCGCGCTTTCCGCGGCGTTGAGCCGGCAACCGAGGGTGATCACCTCGGGGCCGCTCACAGCTCTATCTCGCCTTCGAACACGGCGCTGGCCGCGCCTGTCATCACGACCTCTTCGCCGTCCGCCCAGTCGATCGTCAGCGCACCGCCGGGAAGCCGCACCACGGCCGGGCTCTGCACCAGCCGCCGCCGGATGGCCGCCACCGCGGTCGCGCAGGCGCCGGTGCCGCAAGCCTGGGTCAGACCGGCGCCGCGCTCCCAGACCCGCAGCCGGAGGACTCCCTCCTCGACAGAGGCGACGTTCACGTTCACCCGCTCGGGGAACAGGGGGTCGGTCTCGATCTGGGGCCCGAGCCGGTCGAGCGGAACGGCCCGGGCATCCTCGACGAAGAAGATCACGTGCGGGTTGCCGACATTGACCGCGGCCGGATCGCGAAGCTCCTCCCAGCCGACCGGCATCCGCTCGGTGTCCATCGGGTAGGCGAGGGGGATCTCGTCCCAACCGAAGCGCGGCTTGCCCATGGCGACGCTGGCGCCGCCGGTCCCGACGGAGGTGGACAGGAGGCCGCCGACCGTCTCGATCCGGCTCTCGCCGCCGAGCAGCGTGGCGACGCAGCGCGAGGCGTTGCCGCAGGCTTCGACCTCGCCGCCGTCGGCATTCCAGATGCGCATGCGCACGTCGGCGGCCGCGGACGGCTCCAGCACGATCAATTGGTCGCAGCCGATGCCCGTACGGCGGTCGGCGAGCGCGCGCACCCGATCAGCGTCCATCTCCAGCGGCGTCTCGCGCGCGTCGAAGATGACGAAGTCGTTGCCGAGGCCGTGCATCTTCCGGAACCGCCGCTTCATCGTGCGAGGCATCTAGGGAGGGCAGGGGGGCAAGTCCACCGCGCCTCCGCGCCGGGCTCGCAGCAGCCCGCGTTAACTCCTTGAGCGGCCTCCCGTCTCAAAGCGGAACAGCCGGATTTTGCCTCTCCGGAGGCATAGGCGGGCGGCCGAATCGAGCGTATTTGACGCTCCACGGCCCCCAACCAGTTCGGCGGCCACGGGCGATCAACAGGAGGCTAATATGGCTCAGCTCAAGACTCTTCTCGTCATCGGCGGCGCCGCTCTCGCGGTTGCGGCTCTTCCGGTTCCGGCGCAGGCCTGCCACAGCGGCTGCACCAATCCGCCGCCGCCGACCGACGTTCCGGCCCCGGCCGCGTTCGGCCTGTTCGCCGCTTCGGCGATCGGTCTCGTCGCCCGTCGCCGCCGCGCCCGCGGCTGAAGCGACAGCCCGGCGGGTTCGCCCGCCGGCCGCTGACAAGGGAAGCCCGCCGGCGACGGCGGGCTTTCTTTTTGCCTGCGACGCCGCCAGACGAGGCGCCGATGCAGCTCGCCGATCCCCGCACGATGGGATTCGATCCCGACCGCCTGGCGCGGATCGACGCTTTTCTCGAGCGCGACTATCTCGCCCCGCGCCGGCTTCCCCATGCGCAGCTCCTCGTCGCGCGGGACGGGATGCCGGTCCATTTCTCCACTCAGGGCGAGGCCGCGCCCGGCGTTCCTCTTCGCGAAGACGCGATCTTCCGCATCGCCTCGATGACCAAGCCCGTCACCTCGGTCGCCTACATGATGCTGCTCGAGGAAGGCCGCACCAGCCTCGACCAGCCGGTCGAGGCGGTCGTGCCGGAGCTGAAGGGCCTCTCCGTCGCGGGCGGCGGACCGGCCGCGGCGATCACCATGCTGGACCTGCTGCGCCACACGTCCGGCTTCACCTACGATTTCCAATATCACAGCGCCGTCGACGCCGCCTATCGCGCCCACCGCCTCAACGTCCTCAAGCCCAGCCGCAGCCTCGAGGAGTTCGTCGCCACCCTGGGCGAGCTGCCGCTCGAATTCGGGCCCGGCGAGGCCTGGAACTACTCCGTATCGACCGACGTGCTCGGCCTCGTCGTGCAGCGCCTCGCCGGCATGCCGTTCGAGGATTTCCTGGCGGAGCGGATCTTCGCCCCGCTGGGGATGGCCGATACCGGCTTCCATGTCCCACCCGACAAGGCCCCGCGGCTCCCGGACGCGTGGTGGGTGCACCCCGAGCACGGTACGATCGTCTACGACCGCGCCGGCGCCGAGAGCGATTGGGCGAGCCCCCCGGTGCTGGTGTCGGGCGGTGGCGGCCTCGCTTCGACGACCGCGGACTATCATCGCTTCTGCCGCATGCTGCTCGGCGGCGGCGCCCTCGACGGCGTGCGCCTGCTCGGCCGCAAGACGCTCGAGCTGATGACGCAGAATCACCTGCCGGGCGGCGCCGACCTCACCCAGCTCAGTCGCTCGATGTTCAGCGAGGCCATCTATTCCGGCCAGGGCTTCGGCCTCGGCTTCGGCATCAACCTCGATCCGGTCCGCGCCATGAACCCGGGCTCGCCGGGCGAATATTATTGGGGCGGGATCTTCTCGACCTATTTCTTCATCGATCCGGTCGAGCGCGTGTCGGTCGTGTTCATGACCCAGCTGATGCCGTCTTCCACCTACCCGATCCGCCGCCAGTTGAAGGCAATGGTCTACGCCGCCCTCACGGGCTGAGCCTGGAGCAGCCGGTCCAGCCGCGCGCGGGCGGCCTCGACCAGTTCGGCCGCCGGTGTCTCCGTGGCGAACGGGCTGGGCGCGGGAACCGGCTCGCCCAGGATCCAGCGCAGCACCGCCGCATTGAGAAAGGCCGCCGCCAGGACGAGGACCGCCGAGGCGAGCCCGTCCAGCCCGGCGAGCGCGAGCATTCCCCCGGCGTCGAACGGCAGGATGCGCAGCGCGAGCAGGTTGACGAGGACGTGGAGCAGATAGACCGGCAGCACGATGAGCGCCCACGACCCGGCGATGGTCGTCATCCTGCCCCGCGTGCCGCGCCACGCCGTCGCCAGGCCGGCGTCTTGACGCCGCGCGGCGAGCGCCGCGAGCCACGGCTGGACGCGGAGCAATGCGATCGAGCCCAGCGCGAGGGCGGCGAGAGCCGCCCCGCTCCGCGCCGCGCTGGCGGTAGGACCGTGTGCGAGCGTCCCCGCCGCCCTGCCCGCGGCGAGCGCCGCCGCGACGACCAGGCCCGTGGCGATGGCGACGGACGCGGCAAACCTCATGAAGCCGCCGTCGATTCCCCACGGCCTCTCGGTCCGCGACAAGGCGAGGCGGTAGGTGGCGCTCAGCGCCAGAAGCACGGCCGCGACTCTTACGACCATCAATGGGGCGACGGCGATCCCGACGTACGGGAGCCGGGCGGCCACCCAGAGCAGGAAGTCGGTCGCGGTGAGGGTGGTGACGAGCAGCGCGCCGATCGGCATCAAACCGTTGCGGCTCGCACGCATCGTCGCGCGTGTGTCGCGAAGCAGGGTGCGGACCGTCTTGCGCGGCGCGCCGCTGCCAAGTCCGGGAGGCACCGACGCGATCGCGCCCGCACGTGCGCCAGGCAGATCATAGGCCGCCGCGAAGGCCTTCGCCGATCCGAGCTCAGCAAGGCAGGCGTCGAGTGCGCCAGCCTCCGCCCGCGCGGCGAGGTGGCCGCGCAACTCGACGATCACCGACGCGCGTTCGTCCGAGGCGAGCGGCCACAGCTCATGCGCGAGCGCGCGCAGCCAGGCTTCAGCCGGGGCCGGCAGGGGCTGGTTCATCCTTCCTCTCCTCGATCGCGGCGTCGACGAAGGCGCTGAAATCGCGCCACAAGCGTTGCATCTCGGCGACCAGCGCCTCGCCCGCCGCGGTCAGCCGGTAATATTTGCGCGGAATCCTGGCGTCCTCGGGAAGCAGCCACTCGCCCGCGAGCTTGCCCTCCCGCTCGAGCCGCGCGAGCAAGGGGTAGAGCGTGCCGTCCGAGACGATCCCGCCACTGCCGCCGGCGCGCTCGAGGAGCTCGACGCCGTAGAGCCGGCGGTCGCAAAGCAGGCTCAGCACGACCAGCTCGGCGGCGCCCTTGCGAAGCTGCGACTGCCAGGAGTCGACGTTCATCACACTTTGTTACGCCACGACACTCTGCTATGCAAGCTGTAGGGCCAAGGAAATCGCCCCGCCGGCGCAACCCATTGCTTCGTCTCGGGTTTGCAGGCGCATGGCCCGCGAACCGGACGAAACGAATCCCGCAAATCCCCGCCGCCGGGAGGGCGGCATGGCGCTGCTGCTGCTTGCGATCCTGGCGATCGTCGTGGCGGCGTTGCTCGCCTGGGCGCTGCTCGGGCGCGCGGCCCAGGCGCCGACTCCGGCGGCGACCGCGAACCCGCAGGTGGCGCGCTAGGGTCAAAGGCAAAGGCCCGCCGCGCGGGTGCGCGACGGGCCTTCCGATTCGCCGTTGGGAGTCGGCGAGGATCGCTTAGCGCGGACCCTTGGGACCCGAATTCCAGGTCGTCAGCTGCGGGTTGTGGTCGCCCGAATTGCCCGGGGGCGGCCCGGACTCGGCGCCGTTGCCGTAGCCGTTGTTGTTCTTGGTCTTGTCGCAGGGCGGCGGGGGCGGCGGCGGGCAGCTGCAGCCGCAGCCGCCGGCGACGAAATCGATCTCGAAAGTGGTGAGCTGGCGCATGGTCGTTCTCCGTGGTCGCTTGGGGCGCTGCTTCCTTCGTGGGGGAGCAGTCCTCAGCGGCCTGACCCGCTTCGGCGAAGCGCGCAATCGGGCAAAATCGGGCGTCCCGGGGCGGGACACGGGCGGTTCAAACCTCACCGGGCGCGCGGGCGCTTCCATTCCGCGCCGGGGCGGCTAGGTTGCGCCTCCTTTCTCCTTCGGAGCGGTGCCGCGTGAACCCCATGATCAGCCTCGTCGCGCTCGCCGCGGCCGCCCCGTCGCCGGCCTTGCCCGCGGACTCGACCATCCTCGGCACCTGGTGGAATTCGGACGGCGGCGTCTCCGTCGACGTCCAGCCTTGCGGCGCCTTCATCTGCGGCACCGTCACGCGCGCCGGGCCGAAGGCGGAAAAGGACGCCCACAATGGCGGCTTCAAGGAAATGGTCGGCCTGCGCGTGATGCGGGACTTCCAGCATGTCGCGCCGGGAAGGTGGAAGGGAACCGTGCTCGTTCCCGAGCGCGGGGTCACCGTCCGCTCTACCATCACCCGCATCGACGCTGGCCACATGAAGGTCGAAGGCTGCATCCTCGGCTTCCTCTGCTCGCACGAAATCTGGCGCCGTACCCGCTAAGGGAGAATTGCACTCCTCCCGGCCGCTGGCCTAGGCTCCGTCGCCACCAGCCGGAGAGCCGCCATGCTGAACCTCACGCGCCCCGAAGGATCCGAGCCCGAGGATTTCGAGGTCACCCGCCGCGCCGCCGTCGGCATGTTCTTCGCCGGCTACGCGCTCGCCGCCGTCTCCGCCGAAGCCTCGCCGATCGTCACGCCCGACAAGGGGCTCACCATCGAGGAGGTTCTGGTCCCGAACGGCGCGACCAAGCCGCTCCCCGCCTATGTCGCGCGCCCGGCCGGCAGCGCCCGCCACGGCGCCATCCTCGTCGTCAACGAGATTTTCGGCATCCATGCCTACATCAAGGACATCTGCCGCCGCCTCGCGCATCTCGGCTATGTCGCGATTGCCCCCGACTTCTTCTACCGCGCCGGCGCCAACCTGCCGGCGATGACCAGCATCGACGAGATTCGGCCGATCGTCGCGCAGGCGACCGTCCCGCAGGTCGACGGCGACGTCCGCGCCGTCACCGAATGGCTGAAGAAGCAGCGCTTCGTGAAGCGCGATCGGATCGGCATCACCGGCTTCTGCTGGGGCGGCGCCGTGGTCTGGCGCTCGGCGATGGTCGATCCGGACATCAAGGCGGGCGTCGCATGGTACGGCCAGCTCAAGCCGCTCATCCCCCGCGCCGCGGAGCTCAAGGCGCCGGTGCTCGGCCTCTACGGCGCGCTCGACCAGGGCATCCCGCAGACGGATGTCGAGGCGATGCGTGCCGCGCTCAAGGCGGCCGGCAAGGCCCAGTCCGATATCCGCGTCTACCCGGACGCCCAGCACGGCTTTCACGCCGATTACCGCGCCAGTTACAACGAGGCGGATGCGAAGGACGGCTGGGCGCGGATGCTCGCCTTCTTCCGCGCCCACGGCGTGTCCTAGTCTTCGGGCCGGAACCGCCGCAGCAGCTTGGCGAGCCCGGCCGCGGAAACCGCCCGCGCCGCCTCATCCGCCTCGAGCCAGCGCCGCGCGCGCTGCCCGCTTTCGGGCCAGTCCTTCGCTTCCGCATCCACCGCGAGCGGGAAGAGCAGGACGGTGAATTCGAGCGGGCCGAGCAGCGGGTGGTCCTTGCGGTGGCGGAAGCGGCCGAGCGCCCGGCGGCCGATCCGGCCGCGCACCCCCGCTTCCTCCCAGGCCTCCTGCGCCGCCGCCTCGGCGAGGCTCCTGCCGCGCATCGGCCAGCCCTTGGGAACGATCCACCGCCGCCCGCCGCGACCAGTGACGAGGAGCAGCTCGACCTTGCCGCCCTCGCCCCGCCGCCACGGCAAAGCCGCTGCCTGGATCGGCCTGCCTGCCGAGTCGACGTGGCGGAGGGCCCGCGCCAAGGCGCGGCGGGCGCCCGACTGCAGGGTGCGGCGAAGCTCCATGCCCGCTCGAACGCACGAGCGCGCTGTCGCGATGCCGGCTTAAAACCGTAACAATTGCGCCATAGACGTCGGGAGAGGGAGGAGCGAAGGGCGAGATGGCCGACCAGCCGCACGAGGTTGAGCTCAAGCTGGTGCTGGACCCGGACGCGGCCGGGCGGCTCCGCGCGCACCCGCTCTTCGCCGGGCTGGAGGCCGACCCGGTCGACCAGCGCTCCACCTATTTCGATACGAAGGGCGGGCTGCTCCGCAAGGCGGGCTTCACCCTGCGCGTCCGCACCGCCCGCGGCCGTCGCGTCCAGACGATCAAGGCGACCGGCGCCACGGCCGGGCTGTTCGACCGGCCGGAATGGGAGCGGGCGGTGGATACGGAGGCGCCGTCCCTGGAGACGCTCGCCGCCACGCCGCTCGAGGATCTCGTCCCGGCCAAAGCGCTGGCGAGGCTGAAGCCGCGCATCGTCTCCACCGTCCGTCGTACTCGTTGGAATCTCATCTGCGACGGCGCGGAGATCGAGGCGGTGCTCGACGAGGGCACGGTCGAGGCGGCGGGGCGGGTTCAGCCGCTGTGCGAGCTGGAGCTCGAGCTCAAGTCCGGCTCGCCCGACGCCCTGTTCGCGGCGGCCCGCGTGCTCGCCGCGGACCTGCCGCTGCACATCGGCATGCTCAGCAAGGCCGAGCAGGGCCTCGCCCTCGCCGACGGGACCGCCGGCAAGGTGGTCAAGGCGGAGCCGCTGACCCTCTCGCCCGACATGGACGCCGCCGCGGGATTCGCAGCGATCGTCGCCGCGTGCCTGCGCCACTTCCGCCGCAACCAGGAGCTGGTCTGCCGCGCGCGGGACGCCGCCGCCCTCCACCAGGCGCGGGTGGCGATGCGGCGGCTGCGCTCCGCCTTCTCGCTCTTCGCGCCGGTGATGCGGCGCGAGGGCTTCGCCGAGCTGCGCGAGGAGCTGCGCTGGTTCACCGCCTCGCTCGGCGACGCCCGCAACCTCGACGTCTATCTTGCCGGGACCGAGCTTCCCGCGGAGGCACGTGCGGCCCTCGTTGCGGCGCGGGAGCAGGCCTATGACGCGGTCGTCGCCGCGGCGGGGTCCGCGCGTTTCCGCACGCTCATGATCGACCTCGTCGCCTGGAGCGCCGTCGGCCCCTGGCGAACCCGCCGCCGCGCCCGCGTACCCCTTGGCCAGTTCGCGACGGCGCGGCTCGACCGCCTGTGGGAGAAGGTGGCGGCGCGGGGCGCCTCGCTCGCCGAACTGGACGAGGAGACGCGCCATCGGCTGCGCATCGAGGTCAAGAAGCTGCGCTATGCCGTCGAGTTCGTCGCCTCCCTCTTCGCCGACGCGCCGGGCCGCAAGCGCTTCCGCGACGCGCTGGAGGCGCTCCAGGAAAGCCTCGGCCACCTCAACGACATCGCCACCGCCCGGCTGCTTCCCGAGCGCTACGGCATCGCCGCCGCGCCGCCGCCGGCCGACACCGAGGCGGAACAGGCGCGGCACCTCGCCGAGAGCGCCGCCGCCCTCGCCAGACTGCGCCGCACCGGCCTCTTTTGGCATCCTCGCCAAGGCACGCATTCGCCGATATGAAGCCCCGTCAAACGGGGAGGCGATCGATGAATTTCCGGTTCGTGTTGCGTGCCTTGGCGGCCTTCGCACTGGCCTTGGGCGGCGCGCCTGCCTTTGCCCAGGCGCCGGAGCACGGCTTCCTCGCCGAGCGGCAGGACGTGCGCGTCTGGCTGCCGCCCGCGCCTGCTCCCGGATCGGTCGCCGAGGCCGAGGACGAGACCGTCTATCTCCACACCCGCGCCCTCCTCGCCGGGCCGCGCGGCGCCGAGGCGGCGGCGGACAATGTCTACGTGCCCGAAGCCGTCGCGCCGCGTTTCGCCGACGCGCTCGGCGTCGCCCTGACGCCGCGCGGCACCCCACTCACCCTCGCGCTCATCGGGCGCGTCGTGAAGGACGCCGAAGCCCTGGTCGCCCCGGTCAAGCAACCGGCGCCGCCCAAGGGCAGCGGCCGCGTCCGCCCGTTCGTCGCGTTCGGCGGCAAGACCTGTCCGCTCACCCCGGACGACTACAAGTTCCACCTTGCCGAGACCGGCTCCTATCCCTCCACCCATGCCGCCCTCGGCTGGATCTGGGCCTCGGTGCTGACCGCGCTGGCGCCCGAGCGCGCGGACCGTCTCATCGCCCGCGGCATCTCCTTCGGCGAAAGCCGCGTGATCTGCGGCTTCCACTACAAGTCGGACGTCGATGCCGGCCGCCTCGCCGCCGCGGCCTTGATGGCGCGCGAAGCCGCCGATCCCGGTTTCCAGGCGGCCCTCGCCGCGGCGAGGCGTGAGCTCGACGCCTACCGCCGGCGCTGACCCGGGGCATCCTCGCCAACACTCGTCCCAAGCCGCTGCCGGCGTTACAGAAAAGTTACTGGAATGCGTCCGTTGGGGTGCGTAAGAGGGGGCGGGCGAGAGGGCGCGTGAGGCGGTCCCCCGCGGAGAGGTGTCATCGCAACATTGCCGTCAGCCGGGGAGCGGATGTTCCCGCGTCCGTCTCAGCGTGCGATTCGCGGCGGCTGGATGCTGGGTGGCCTCGCGGCGAGCTGGCTGGTGCTCGCGCTGCTGCTCTGGGACGCCCGTCTCGGCATCGCGCCGACCGGGCCGGCGCCGGCCGCGGCTTTCTGCTGGCTGCTCGGCTCCGGGACGATCGCCTGGCTGCTGCGCACCCCCGCCGATCGCGCCGAGCAGGTGGCGCGCGACGCAGCGGAATATTTCGGCGTCTTCGTCGCCCTTGCCCTGTTCGGGGTGCTCGGCAGCTACGCCGTCGCCGCCCAGACCTTCGGCTACAGCGACGCCTCGTTGGCCCAGCTGGACCGCAGCCTCGGCTTCGACTGGATCGCCTGGTACGGTTTCGTCGCCCGCCATCCGGTGCTGCAGGTGGCCGAGCGGATCGCCTACCAGTGCATCTATGTGAGCCCGGTCGCGCTGCTCGCTTATTACGCGGCCACCGGCCGCAAGCACGAGGCGCGCATCTTCATCGCCTCGGTTTGGGTCGCGGCGGTGCTGACCCTGCTGTTGTTCGTGCTGGTCCCGGCGCGCGGCCCGCTCGCCGCTTTGTGGCAGGGGCCGATCCCCTACATGCCGGCGAGCGCGCTCTACCAGTCCGAGCTCATTCCGCAGCTGCGCAGCCACGGCCTCGGCGAAATCCATCTCGAAAGCCTGCAGGGCGTCGTCTGCGCGCCGAGCTTCCACGCCGCGAGCGGGATCCTCTACATCATCGCCGCCTGGCGCGCGCGGCCGCTGCGCTGGCCGCTCCTGCTCGTCAACGCGGCGATGCTGCTCGCGACGCCCGTGGAGGGGACCCACTATCTCGTCGACATCCTCGCGGGCGCGGCGGTGGCGCTCGTGTCGGTGCTGCTTGTCGGCTACCTCGCGAAGCGGTTCGCCGCCGCTCCGGGCAAGGCGATATCCAGCCGCTGAGCCGAGTGTCGCGATTCTTTACACGACTTCAACATTTCTGCACGTAAGTTCCCCGGGCAATTACGCTTTGTGGGGGAGCAGCAATGACATTCTTCGGCGCGACCGGGCCGCAGTTTCGCGTCAACGCCAGCCGCGCCGGGAACCAGTATCTGTCCTCCACCGCCGCCCTCGACGACGGCGGTTTCGTCGTCATCTGGGCCTCCTATGCGAGCGGCAATGCGCTCAAGGGCCAGCGCTACGACGCGGCGGGCAATCCGACCGGTTCGGAATTCCTCGTCGCCACCCTCGCCACGACGAACCAGGGCTATATCGGCGCCACGACCGCGTTGCCCGGCGGCGGCTTCCTGGTCGTCTGGCAAAGCGGCGACGGCGGCACGCCGACGATCCAGGCGCAGCGTTTCGACGCTGCCAACCATCCAGTCGGCGCCGCTTTCGTGGTCAACGAGCAGGCCGTTCAGAACTATAGCCCCCCAGCCGTGGTCGCGCTCGCCGACGGCCATGTCCTGATCAGCTGGACGAGTTCCCAGCCGGCGCCGGGCGGCACGCTGAGCGAGGTCAAGGCGCGGCTGTACGACGCCGCGGGGACGCCGCTCGGCGGCGAGTTCCTGCTCAACACCAATGTCACCGGCAGCCAGTCGAACCCCTCGCTCACCGCGACCGCCTCCGGCGGCTTCCTCGCCGCGTGGCTCAGCGGCAGCGGTACCGCCAGCTTGCTCGACGGGCAGTTTTTCGACGCCGTCGGCAATAAGATCGGCGGCGAGTTCGTCATCGGCGGCACCGGGGCCGGCTATCCCGTCGAAGCCAGCCTCGCTCGCCTCGCCGACGGTCGTTACGTCGCCGTCTGGGGGAACTATTCCGACACCGGCTTCACGGAGACCGTCCACGGTCAGATGCTCGATTCCTCGGGGGCAGCGATCGGGAGCGAGTTCATCGTCACGCCGGCCGGAAGCAATCCGCAAACCGGCTCGCCGGTGGTCCGCGCCCTTTCCGACGGAGGGTTCGTCGTCACCTGGTCGCACCCGGGTGGGACAGACGTGTCGACCGCCGTCTGGGGCCGGCTCTACGATTCCGCCGGAGTCGCCGGCGACGCATTCCTGGTCAACACGACGCCGGCCTTGTTCGAATTCCTATCGAGCACGGTCGTCACCGCCGGCGGCGACATCGCCGTCGCCTGGACGTCCAGCGCCGACTCCTACAATTACGACGTCGACGCCCGCATCTTCGCGCTCAACAAGGCGCCGGTGATCCAGTCGGACGGCGGCGGCGACACCGCGGCCTTCACCGTCGCGGAGCACCAGAGCGTCGTCACGCAAGTGGTCGCCACCGATCGGGTCGGGCCGAACCCCGTCAGCTACGCCATCGTCGGCGGCGCCGACGCGGCGCTCTTCACGATCGACGCAACCGGCCACGTCACGTTCCTCGCCGCGCCCGACACGCAGGCGCCCGCCGACGCGGACGGCGACAATGTCTATGAGCTGGTGGTCAGCGCGAGCGACGGCGAGCTCGCCGACACGCAGGCGCTGTCAGTGAGGGTTGCGGCAACCGGGCGCGGGCTGCTCGTCACGTCCCCCGCCCAGGTGGCGGTGGCGGAAAACAGCCTCGTCGCGGCGCACGTCTCGGCGACCGACGCCGCTGCGACCTTCGCCATCACCGGCGGGGCGGACGCGGCGAAGTTCACCATCGACCCTGCGACCGGCGTGCTGAGCTTCGTCGCCGCCCCGAATTTCGAGGCGCCCGGCGACGCGGGCGCCGATAACGTCTACGACGTCGTCGTCACGGCCAGCGCCGCGGGGCAATCGGCGAGCCAGGCGCTCGCCGTCGCCGTTACCAACGTCAACGAAGGCCCCGCCTTCAGCGGTAGCACGGCACTCACCGTCGCCGAGAACAGCGCCTCCGTGACCCTGCCGGCCGCCGTCGACGCAGACGGCGACCCGGTGACCTATTCGCTCTGGAGCGGCACCGATTCCGGCGCTTTCTACCTCAATTCCCAAACCCGGGTGCTGACGTTCGCCGCCAATCCCAATTTCGAGGCGCCCGCGGACGCCGACCGGGACAATGTGTACGAAATCGTCGTACGCGTCAGCGACGGCGACCTCATCCTCTACCGGCCCTTCACCGTCACCGTCACCAATGTGAACGAAGGCGTGACGATCACCTCGAACGGCGCCGGCACGACCGCCGCCCTCTCGCTTGCCGAGAATCAGAGCCTGGTGACGACCGTCACGTCCCGCGATGCGATCGGGCCGGTCACCTATTCGATCTCGGGCGGCAACGACGCGTCGCGCTTCACGATCAATGCGCAGACCGGCGTCCTGAGCTTCGTCGCGCCGCCCAATTTCGAGGCGCCCACCGATTTCAACCGCGACAATATCTACGACGTCACCGTCAAGGCGTCCGACGGTACCGTCGTCGACACCCAGGCGCTCTCCGTCTCCGTCACCAACGTGAACGAGCCCTTCTCGATCACCTCGTTCGGCGGCGGCGACACCGCGCAGGTGGCATGGGCGGAGAACGTCACGGGCTTCACCGTCACCACCGACGATCCGGATCGCGTCAACCTGACCATGACCATCGTCGGCGGCGAGGATGCCAGCCTGTTTCACCTGGTGACCGTCAACGGTGCGACCGGCTACTTCGCCTTCAACCTGCCGCCCAATTACGAGGCGCCCGGCGACACGGACGGCGACAACGTCTACAAGGTGGTGATCTCCGTCACCGACGGCCTGTACACCGACACGCAGGCGATCGCCTTCACGATCACCAACGTCAACGAAGCGCCCTTCTTCACCAGCAGCACCTCTCTCTCGACCCCTGAAAACACGAGCGCGGTCGCCACCGTCACCGCAACGGATCCCGACGGTCCCAGCGCGCTCACCTACAGCATATCGGGGGGTCTCGACGCCGCGAAGTTCGCGATCAACGCGGCGACCGGTGCGCTGAGCTTCGTCTCGCCGCCCGATTACGAAGCCCGCGCCGACGCGCGGGGCTTCAACGTCTACAACGTCAACGTGAAGGTGAGCGACGGCGCCCTCTCCACCACCCAGTCGATCTACGTCACCGTCACCAACGTCAACGAGGCGCCGGTGATCGGCGCGCCCACGGCGAGCTATTCGTTCGCCGAGAACCGCACCGTCTTGCTCAATTTCTATGCGGCCGATCCCGAGGGCACGACCCCGACCTGGTCGATCGCCGGCGGCGCGGATGCCGCGAAGTTCGCGATCACCGCCGGCGGCACCTTGAGCTTCATCGCCGCGCCCGATTTCGAGAACCCGACCGACGCCGGGGCGAACAACGTCTACGACGTCGTCATCCGCGCCAGCGACGGCACGCTCTCCTCCACCCAGGCGCTCGCCATCACGATCACCAACCTCAACGAGGCGCCGGTTATTATCTCGAACGGCGGCGGCGCGACCGCCGCCCTCACCGTCGCGGAGAACGGCCTCGCCGTCACCACCGTCGCCGCGACCGATCCCGAGAATAACGCGCGCACCTATTCGATCGCCGGCGGCGCCGACGCGGCCAAGTTCGCGATCGATCCCGCCACCGGCGCGCTGAGCTTCCTCTCCGCGCCCAATTACGAGGCACCGACCGACGTCGGCTCCAACAACGTCTACGACGTGATCGTCCGCGCCAGCGACGGCAGCCTCTCGACGACGCAGGCGATCGCCGTCACCGTCGCCGACGTCAACGAGGCGCCGGTGATCACCTCGAACGGCGGCGGCGCCGGCGCAGCCGTGACGATCGCCGAGAACGGCCTCGCCGTCACCACAATCACCTCCACCGACCCCGAGAACACGGCGCGCACCTACTCGCTCGCCGGCGGCGCCGACGCTGCCCTGTTCGCCATCGACCCCGTCACCGGCGCGCTGAGCTTCCTCACCGCTCCGGATTTCGAGCACCCCACGGATGCCGGCGCGAACAACGTCTACGACGTGATCGTCCGCGCCAGCGACGGCAGCCTCTCGGCGACCCAGGCAATCGCCGTGACCGTCACCGATGTGAACGAGGCGCCGGTCATCACCTCGAACGGCGGCGGCGCGACCGCCGCGCTTACCGTCGCCGAGAACGGCCTCGCCGTCACCACCGTCGCTTCGACCGATCCGGAGAATGGCGCGCGCACCTATTCGATCGCCGGCGGCGCCGACGCGGCGAAGTTCGCCATCGATCCGGCAACCGGCACGCTGAGCTTCCTTACCGCGCCCGATTACGAGGCGCCCACCGACGTCGGCGCCAACAACGTCTACGACGTGATCGTGCGCGCCAGCGACGGCACCCTCTCGACGACGCAGGCGATCGCCGTCACCGTCGCCGACGTCAACGAGGCGCCGGTGATCACCTCGAACGGCGGCGCCGCCGACGTAAGCCTCAGCCTCGCCGAGAATTCCGCCCTTGTCGCCGCCTTCGCGGCCACGGACCCGGACAACACGCCCGTCAACTGGTCGATCGCCGGCGGCGCCGATGCCGATCGCTTCACGATCGACGCCGCGACCGGCACGCTCAGCTTCATTGCCGCGCCCGATTTCGAGGCGCCGTCCGATGCGGACCACGACAACGTCTACCTCGTCACCGTCCAGGCCAGCGACGGCAGCCTCACGGCCAGCCAGGCGCTTGCGATCGCCGTCACGGGCCTCGACGAGGCGCCGGTCATTTCCTCTAACGGCGGCGGCCCGGCCGCGGCGGTCGCCGTCGCGGAGGGCGGTCTCGCCGTCACGACCGTCCACGCCGCCGATCCCGAGGGCGCCACCATCCTCTACGCCATCGCCGGCGGTGCCGACGCCGCTCTGTTTTCCATCGATCCGGCGACTGGAGCTCTGAGCTTCCTGGCCGCGCCGGACTATGAAGCGCCCGCCGATGCCGGCGGCGACAACGTCTACGATGTGATCGTCCGGGCCGGCGACGGCACCTTCTCGACGACCCAGGCGATCGCCGTCGCCGTCACCGACGTGAACGAGGCGCCGGTCATCACCTCGAACGGTGGCGCCGACGCGGCGAGCCTCGCCGTCGCCGAGAATTCCACCCTCGTCGCGACCTTCGCGGCAACGGATCCGGAGAACGCGCCCCGCACCTGGTCGATCGCCGGCGGCGCCGACGCCGCCGCCCTGTTCACGATCGACCCCGCCACCGGCGCGCTGAGCTTCGTAACGGCGCCGGACCACGAGGCGCCCGCCGATGCCGATCACGACAACGTCTACGATGTCGTCGTCCGCGTCAGCGACGGCACGCTCAGCGATACCCAGGCGATCGCCGTCACCGTGACAAACGTCGCCGAGGATTCACCGCCTGTCGTCTATGGCGGGGCCGGCAATTTCACCTTCGCCGGCTCGAGCGACAATGACGACGTCACCGGCAATGGCGGCAACGACTTTTTCGACCTCTCGCAGGGCGGGGCGGACAAAGGGTCGGGCGGCGCCGGCAACGACGCGTTCGCATTCGGGGCGGCCTTCGGCCCGGGGGACGCCGTCGACGGCGGGGAGGGCTTCGACGCCGTCGGAATCCAGGGTGACTATACCGGCGCGAGAGCCCTGACCGTGACCGCGGGGATGCTGACCGGCGTCGAGATGCTGAGCCTCATGCCCGGCGGCCGCTACGATGTGACGTGGCAGGACGGCAACCTCGCGGCCGGGCAGAAGATGCTCGTCTACGCCGGCGCGCTCGGCGCGGGCGGAACGGTCCGGTTCGACGGATCTGCCGAGATGCACGGCTATTTCGTCATCTACGGCGGCGCCGGCAATGACGACCTCACCGGCGGCGCCGGCAGCGACGGCTTTTATTTCGGCCCCGGCAAGTTCGGCGCCGACGACCGGATCGACGGCGGCGGCGGCGCGGTCAACCAGATCGGCCTCGACGGCAGCTTCGATTTCGAGGCGGGGTCGAGCCTCGGCACGCTCGGCGGGAATTTCACCAACATCCAGACGATCGTGCTCTACCGGGGCAATCCCGCAGACCCGTCCGCGCCTTATCCGAACGTCTACCACATCGTCGCCAACGACGCGGCGGTCGCGGACGGCCACGTCCTCACCCTCTACGCCACTCTGGTGCTCACCCCTTTGTTCTTCGATGGATCGGCGGAGACGGACGGCGCCTGGCGGGTGCTGTCGGGGACCGGCGACGACACTCTGACGGGCGGTGCCGGCAACGATCTCCTCTACGGCAATCTCGGCGGCGACACGATGACCGGCGGCGGCGGCAACGACACCTTCGTCTATACCGATGTCGCCCAGTCAGTCGGCGGCGGCGTCGACCACATCCTCGATTTCGACGCCGGCGACAGGATCGACCTCGCGCAGATCGACGCAGACACGACGCAGGCCGGCGACCAGGCCTTCCTGTTCATCGGCTCCGCCGCCTTCGACGGACAGGCCGGCGAGCTGCGCGCCGAGCTCATTGGCGGCATCTGGTCGATCGAAGCCGACGTCGACGGCGACGGCCAGGCCGACATGGTCATCCACGTCGATACCCTTCACGGCCATGCGATAGCCGCCGGCGATTTCATTCTCTAAGGCGGCATGCGGGTCGGTTCCCGCTGAAGGGCGGCGCGGAGTGGGTCTTCAAGGCCTCGCGCTTGCCATCCCTTCCTCTCGCCGCTATTGGCCCCCACATCCCGTGAGGGTGACTGTCCCGCGTCCCTGAGAGACGCACGCTGGCCGGCGAGTTTCGCCCGCCGGCGTTTTGTGCGTTTGGACCGCGCGGGCGAGATGGAGTGAGCGGATGTTCGACAGCCTGAGCGATCGCCTGAGCACGGTCTTCGACCGCCTGCGCGGCCGCGGCGCGCTCAGCGAAGCCGACGTCCGCGGCGCGATGCGCGAGGTCCGCATCGCCCTCCTCGAGGCCGACGTCGCGCTACCGGTCGTTCGCGAGTTCGTCGACAAGGTGACGGAAGCGGCTGTCGGCCAGCAGGTGCTTAAGTCGGTCACGCCGGGCCAGCAGGTCGTCAAGATCGTCCACGATGCGCTGGTCGACATGCTCGGCGCGGACGCCTCCGAGCTCCACGTCGACGTGACGCCGCCCGCCATCGTGCTGATGGTCGGCCTGCAGGGCTCGGGCAAGACGACGACCACGGCGAAGATCGCCAGGCGCCTGCGCGAAAAGGGCGGCAAGAAGGTCATGATGGCCTCGCTCGACGTCGCCCGCCCGGCCGCGCAGGAGCAATTGCGCGTGCTCGGCGAAAAGGCGGAGGTGGCGACCCTGCCGATCGTCGCCGGCCAGCAGCCGGTCGAGATCGCCCGGCGCGCGCTGCAGTCGGCGAAGCTCCAGGGCTACGACGTCCTCCTCCTCGATACCGCCGGCCGCCTCCATGTCGACCAGGCGCTGATGGACGAGATGAAGGCGATCGCCGACGTCGCGACGCCGGCCGAGACGCTTCTCGTCGTCGATGCCTTGACCGGGCAGGACGCCGTCAACGTCGCGAAGAGCTTCTCGGACCAGGTGCCGCTGACCGGCGTCGTCCTCACGCGTCTCGACGGCGACGCGCGCGGCGGCGCAGCCTTGTCGATGCGTGCCGTCACCGGCAAGCCGATCAAGTTCGCCGGCGTCGGCGAGGGGCTGGACGGGCTCGAGGCCTTCCACCCCGAGCGGGTTGCCGGCCGCATTCTCGGCATGGGCGACGTCGTCAGCCTGGTCGAGCGCGCGCAAGAGACGATCAAGGTCGAGGAGGCCGAGGCGCTCGCCAAGCGCATGGCGAAGGGGCAGTTCGACTTGAACGACCTGCGCGGCCAGCTCGCCCAGATGCAGCGCATGGGCGGCATCACCGGCCTCGCCGCGATGCTGCCGGGGATGAAGAAGGTCGCGGGCGCGATGGCGCAGAGCGGGGTGGACAACAAGATCCTCGTCCGCATGGACGCGATGATCGGCTCGATGACGCCCAAGGAGCGGGCGCGGCCTGAATTGCTGAACGCCAAGCGCAAGATACGCGTCGCGAAAGGTTCGGGCACGACAGTGCAGGAAGTGAACAAGCTCCTGAAAATGCATCAGGACATGGCCGGCATGATGAAGAAGCTCAGAAAAATGGGCGGTCTCGGCAAGCTCGGCGCGCTGTTCGGCGGCGGCGGGGGAGGCTTCGGCGGGATGGGCGGACCGCCCACCGGCGGCGTCGGGGGTCCCGGCGGAGGCTTTCCGGGGCTCCCGGGCGGCGGCGCCGGAGGCGCGGCGCCGTTCGGGCTGCCTCCGGGTTTTGAAAAGTTCATGAAGAAATAATCGCGGTTTCGAAGAAAGGAATAATCTCATGGCAGTATCCATCCGGCTTTCGCGCGGCGGTGCGAAGAAGCGGCCTTATTACAAGATCGTCGTCGCGGACTCCCGGACCGGCCGGGACGGCAAGGTGCTGGAGCGCATCGGCAGCTACAATCCGATGCTTCCCAAGGACTCGCCGGAGCGCGTCAAGCTCGACGCCGATCGCGCCCGCCACTGGCTCTCCGTCGGCGCCCAGCCGTCGGACCGCGTCGCCCGCTTCCTCGACGCCGCCGGCGTCAAGGAGCGCGCCCACCGCAACAATCCCAAGAAGGGCGAGCCGGGCGAGAAGGCCAAGGAGCGTGCCGAGGAGCGCGCCACTCGCGAGGCCGAAGCCGCCGAGGCGGCCGTCTCCGCCTCCGCCGAGCAACAGGAGGAGACGATCGAGGTGATGGCCGAGGCCGTCGAAGAAGCGACTCCGCAGGAGTCGCCGGAAGCTCCGGCCGAGGAAGCCGCTCCCGCCGCCGAGGAAGCCGCTCCGGCCGAGGAAGCCGCTCCCGCCGAGGAGGCTCCCGCCGCGGAGGCCGCCGGGGGCGGCGAGGGCGATGCGACTCCCGCCGACGAGGCCTCGAACGAGGGGCAGTCGACTGCCGAGCCGGCCGAAGGCTCCGACGAAGCCGCTCCGGCCGAAGGCGCCGAGAAGGCCGAGTAAGGCCGCTTGGCCGACGAGATCGCCCTCGCCGCCGTCGCCGGAGCCCATGGCGTCGGCGGCGAGGTGCGCCTTAAATTGTTCGCCGAGGGCCTCGACAGCCTGAAGCGCCACGAGCGGGTGAGGGTAGGGGACCGCGTCCTCACCCTCGCCTCGGTCAAGCCCGCGAAGCAGCCTATCGCCCGCTTCGCCGAAATCGCCGACCGCACCGCCGCCGAAGGATTGCGCGGCCTCCTCCTTACCGTCCCCCGCACCGCCCTGCCGCCGCTCGGGGAGGGTGAATATTATCACGCCGACCTCATCGGGCTTCCCTGCGAGGACGCGGCAGGCGCGCCGCTGGGCTCGGTAGTCGCGGTGGAGAATTTCGGCGCCGGCGACCTTCTCGAGATCGAGAAGCCCGACGGCCGTCGCACCCTCGTGCCGTTCCGCGACGGCGTCGCGGACCTCAAGGACGGCCGGATCGTGGTGGATCCGGAGTTCCTCGCCTAGGCCTTCGCCGCCACCGAGCCGCTCAGCCGTTCCCGCAGGATCGGCCGCTCCCGCGCCAGATCGTTACGGATCGCCGTCGCCGCGACCCCGCCTTCGCCCATGGCGTGGCTGATCTGGTCGAGGCCGAGCACCACGTCGCCGGCGGCGTAGAGGCCGGGCACCGAGCTGCGCTGGTGGCTGTCCACCACCAGCACCCCGTCCTTGAGCGTCGCTCCGAGCTGCACGGCCAGCTCGACATGGGTATCGGAGCCGAGCGCCGGATAGACGCTGTCGAATGTGTGATGGCCCTCCGCGGTATCGACGACGATGCATTCGTCATGCGCCGCCACCGCCCGGCAGGGCCCGTCCACGGCCCGGATGCCGAACGCTTCGAGCCGGGCCTGCTCCTCGGCGCCGAGATCGTGCGCCTTGTCCGGGGCGATCAGGGTGATGTCGTCCGTGAATCCGCGCAGGAATATGGCTTCCGCGACCCCGTGCCCGCCGCTGCCGATCACGCCGAGCTTCTTGTCGGTGACCTCATAGCCGTCGCAGATGGGGCAGTAACGGATGAGGCCCTTCGCCAGCGCCTCGTCATGCAGTTCCTCGTCCATCGGCGGCCGCCGGTTCGTGACGCCGGTCGCAAGCAGCACGGTCCGGGCCTGGACCGATCCCTCGCCCCACTCGGCGCGGAACCCGCCCTCGATCCGATCGAGCCGGGTGACCCGCCCGGCGACGATCTCCGCGCCGTATTTCTGCGCCTGCTCCCGCATGCGCGCGACCAGCGCCTTGCCTGAGATCCCCTCGGGATAGCCGGCGTGGTTGTGGGTGCAGGGGATGAGGGCGGCGCGGCTCTTTCCCGCATCGACGACCTTGATCGAGAGGTGGAAGCGGGTGAGGTAGATGGCCGCCGTGAGCCCGGCAGGGCCGCCGCCGATCACGAGACAGTCGTGGCAAGGTTCGCTCATCGTCCGGCGCAGAGCGCGGCGCCGCCCGACAAGTTCCGCACTGGCGCGGCGCGGGTGGCGCGGATAGCCTCGCGCCGCCAGAAAAAGGGGTCAGACATGCGCGCCATCCTTCTCGCCGCCGCCTCCCTCCTCATTGCCGCGCCCGCCGCCGCCCAGGCGCCGGTCGAGCCGCCCGCGGCGCCGGCGCTCGACGCGGCCATGCCCGAGCTCGACGCGATCTTCCACCGCTACATGGAGGAGAGCCACGTGCCGGGGCTCGTATACGGGATCGTCCGCGACGGCCGCCTCGTCGTCGTCCGCACTATGGGCGTGCAGGATCCGGAGACGAAGCGGCCGGTGATCCCCGAAACGCTGTTCCGCATCGCCTCGATGTCCAAGGCGTTCACCGCGCTCGCCATCCTCAAGCTGCGCGACGCCGGGCGGCTGTCGCTCGATGCTCCGGCCGAGACCTACGTGCCGGAGATGCGCGGCTGGAAATATCCGACGGCCGACTCCCCGAAGATCCGGGTCCGCGACCTCCTGAGCCACGTCGCCGGCTTCGTCACCGACGATCCGTGGGGGGACCGGCAGACGCCGATGCCGGAGCCGGAATTCACCCGCCTGCTGCGCGCCGGCGTGCCGTTCCAGCGCGCGCCGCAGACGTCGTACGAATATTCTAACCTCGGCTTCGCCATCCTCGGCCGCATCGTCAGCAACGTCTCCGGCCGCCCGTTCGAGGATTATATCGAGGCCGAGATCATGCGGCCGCTCGGCATGACCTCGACCGGCTACGACTATACCAGGGCGGACCCTGCCCGCCGCGCTCTCGGCTATCGCTGGGAGAATGGCGGCTGGCTGCGCGAGCCGGATCTTGCCCGCGGCGCCTTCGGGGCGATGGGCGGCGTCCAGACCAGCGCGCTCGATTATGCCAAATGGATCGGGTTCCTGCTCTCCGCCTGGCCGCCGCGGGACGGCGCGGAGACGGGGCCGGTGCGCCGCTCCACGGTCCGGGAATTGAGCCAGGGCCTCGACTTTCCCGCGCTGGTCACCCGTCCCGGCGGCCCCGCCACCTGCTATCAAGCCTTTACCTACGGCATGGGCCTCCGGGTCGCAGCCGATTGCGAGCTGGGCCTCAGCCTCGGCCATGGCGGCGGCTATCCCGGCTACGGCTCCTTCATGCTGCTCTTCCCGAACCGTGGCGTCGGCCTCTTCGCCTTCGCCAACCGCACCTATGCCGGCCCTTCCGCGCCGTTATGGCAGGCGGCGGCCGCTCTCCAGAAGGCCGGATGGATGCCGCCGCCGCGCGCCATCGCGCCGAGCCCGGCGGTCCGCGCCGGCTACGCCTCCGCCGCGGCGATCTGGCGCGCGGGCACCGTCGATGCCGCCGGCGCCAATTTAGCGATGAACTTCCTGCTGGACCGCAGCGTCGCCAGTTGGTCCGCCGATCTCGCCCGCGCCAGGGCCGAGGTCGGTGACTGCCGCACCGACGGCCCGCTCATCCCCGGCGGCAACCTTCAGGCCCATTTCACCTGGACCTGCGAGCGCGGCCGCATCGAAGGCGACTTCCTCCTCGCCCCCACCAACCCGCCGACCATCCAGGCGCTGAGGTTCGTGCCGGCGCATTGATCCTCACCGGGGCAGCGAGTATATACGCATTGTATATACGAGGAGGCGGCGATGACCGCGAGGAAAACCCGCACCTTCAAGTCCGGCAATTCAGTCGCCCTGCGGCTCCCCAAGGCGCTCGGCATCGATCCCGGCGTTGAGATGACGGTTCGCGAGGAGCGCGGCCGCTATATCGTCGAGCCTGTCGAGCAGAAGCCGCAAACAAAGATCGATCTGACCGGCATCTACGGCGCCGGCGCCGGCCTGAAGCCGCTCCGGCCGGAAGACCGAATCTTCGAGCATCGCGAGCTGGATTGGGAAGGCAAGCGGCTCCCCAATGGTTGAGCGGCGCGTCCTCCTCGATTCCAACATCTGCATTTATTTGATCGAAGGCCTGTCCGAACCTGTTCGCCGCCGCGTCGAAGCATTCGAGCCGGGCGAGCTCGTGACCTCGGCCATCGCCTACGCGGAGGTCATGCTCGGCGTGGATCCGCAAGATCCGCGCAAAGTGGGTAACGCCCAAGCCGTGTTCGACTTGGTGCCGGTGCTTCCGTTCGACGCAGAGGCGGCGCTCGAATACCCGCACCTGCCGTTCAAACGTGGCAGCTTCGATCGCCTGATCGCAGCGCACGCGCTCTCGCTCGGTCTGCCCCTTGCGACAAACAACGAGGCCGATTTTGCCGGCATTCCCCGCTTACGGCTCGAGAATTGGACGCTGCCGTGACCTGGCCCGCTACCGTCCTCACCCTGTACCCGGAGATGTTTCCCGGTCCGCTCGGCGTCAGCCTGGCCGGGCGCGCGCTCAGGGACGGCGTCTGGTCGTTTGACGCTGTCCAGATCCGCAATTTCGCGACCGACAGGCACCGCTCGGTCGACGATACCCCTGCGGGCGGCGGGGCCGGCATGGTGATGCGCGCGGACGTCCTCGCCGCCGCCGTCGATCATGTGCTTGCAAAGGCGCCCGACGCCCCGCTCCTCGCCATGACACCGCGCGGACGCCCGCTCACCCAGGAAATGGTCCGCAGCCTCGCTGCCGGCCCCGGCGTCTCGATCCTCTGCGGCAGGTTCGAGGGGATCGACGAGCGCCTGTTCGAGGCGCGCCCCCTCGTGCCGGTCTCGATCGGCGACTATGTCCTCTCCGGCGGCGAGATGGCGGCTTTGACCCTCCTCGATGCTTGCGTTCGCCTCCTTCCCGGGGTAATGGGCGCGGCCTCCAGCGGTGAGGAGGAAAGCTTCGAGCAGGGGCTTCTCGAATATCCGCATTATACCCGACCTGTCGAATGGGAAGGGCGCACGATCCCTGAAGTGCTGCGATCGGGGGATCATGCGAAGATCGCCGCGTGGCGCGCCGAGCGCGCCCGGGCGGATACACGGTCACGGCGGCCGGACCTGATCGCGCGTCACGGGGACGCGCGAAGGCCACCGCCCTCTGGCGCGCGGCACGAAGATTGAAAGAGACGACGATGAACCTCATTCAGCAGCTCGAGGCCGAGCAGATCGACTCCCTGACCCAGGGCCGCGCCATCCCCGAATTCCGCCCCGGCGACACGCTGCGCGTCGGCGTCAAGGTGGTCGAGGGCGACCGCACGCGCGTCCAGAATTTCGAAGGCGTCTGCATCGCGCGGGCGAACAGGGGCCTCGGCTCCTCCTTCACCGTGCGCAAGATCAGCTTCGGCGAGGGCGTCGAGCGCGTCTTCCCGCTCTATTCGCCGAACGTCGACTCGATCGAGGTCGTGCGCCGCGGCGCCGTCCGCCGCGCCAAGCTCTATTATCTGCGCGGCCGCACCGGCAAGGCCGCCCGCATCGCCGAACGCCGCGACACCCGCGGCGACAAGCCGGCGGCGACCGCCACCGCGCAGACCGAGACCGCCGAGGGCTGAGCCGGGCCGGCGCTCCGGCGCCTGCCAAGGATCGCATGCCCGAAACGCGACCGGCGGCCGCCAGCGCCGCCGGTCGTCGGCTGCCTGCGGCCTCGGCCACTCCTTAGGAGCGCAGCACCACGTCCGAGATGCGGCGCTTGCCGCCGGTGCGGGTGAGCTGAACGTAGACGTCGATGGTGCGGCTCACATAGTGGCGCACGTCATCGCGGCCGAGCTGCGTGCCGCCCTGGAGGACGAGGAGCACGATCTGCTCGACGGCTCGCTCGGGGCTGTCGGCGTGGACGGTGGTCATCGAACCCGGATGGCCGGTGTTGACGGCGCGGAGGAAGGCATAGGCCTCGGGGCCGCGCAACTCGCCCAGGATGATGCGGTCCGGGCGCATGCGCAGCGATGCGCCGACGAGATCGTCCGCGCTCACCTGCGCTTCGCCCAGCGCGCTCCGCGCGGCGAGGAGCCCGACCATGTTCTGGTGCTCGACGGCGAGCTCGGGCGTGTCTTCGATGAGGATGAGCCGCTCCTCCGGCGGCACCTCCCGCAGCAGCGCGTTTAGAAAGGTCGTCTTGCCGGTCGAAGTGCCGCCGGAGACGAGGATGTTCCTGCGCGCCTTGACGGCGGCGGAAAGCAGGCCCGCGATGTCGCCGCGCGCGAGGAGCGCGGCAAGAGCGCGGTCGGCGTCGTCCTGGTCGAAGCCCTGGCGCGCGAGGGTCTCCGAGAAGGCGCCCGTCGCGACATAATCGTCGAGGGCGAGGTCGGGCGAGACGTGCTTGCGAATCGCGATCGCCATTGGCCCGCGAGTAGCGGGCGGGGCGACGATCTGAACGCGGGCGCCGTCGGGCAGGGTGGCGGAAAGGAGCGGATGCTCGCGGCTGATCCCCTGGTGCGAGAGGGCGGCGATCTGTCGGGCGAGGCGGGCGAGCGTGGGCTCGTCCAGCGCCGGCGCCTCGTGCCGTTCGATGGCGCCGCCGGTCGTCTCGGCCCAGATCTCGCCCGGCCGGTTGACGTAGATGTCGGTGACGTCGGGCCGCGCCAGCATGCCGGTGAGCGGCGCCAGATAGGCGCGCAGGTAGACCCCGGGCTCCCCGCCCGGCGAGACGGCCGCCGCGGCGCTCACTGGCCCTTTCCGGTGCCGGTGCCCGAGAAATCGAGGTCGCGGGCGACGAAGACGCTGAGGCTGGTGCCGGCCGGGACGGTGATGGTGGGGACGATCCGCGCCGACTGGAGCAATTGCGGCGCCAGCGTCTGCGTCGACCCGGGCAGCGCAACGACGACGCTGCTCGACGCGGCGCGGGAGGCGAGGTTGACGCCGACGTCGAGCGCCGACTGGAGGATCGCGCCGGCGAACCTTTCCCAGAAATGGCTGTTGTAATGGCCGCTGACCCCGCCCCGGCCGAGCGTGTCGCTGGCCGGCGATGCGAGCGCGATGGTGACCCCGTCGGGACGGATGAGGCGGGTCCAGTTGATCAGCGCGCGCTTCTGGCCCGGCTGGATGTCCGAGCGATATTCGCCGGTGAGGCGGCTGCCGCGCGGGATGAGGATGCGCGCGCCGTCGAAGCCGCGCACGTCGCGCGAGACGATGGCGCGGGCGAAGCCGGGGCGGGTCGAATCGAAGGCGGTCTCGAGCACCGCGGGGATCAGCGTGCCTTGCGCCACCGTCCAGCCGCGGTTGGCGAACACGCCGGCCTTGACGCGGCCTCCTCCCTGCTGCCCGCCGAGCGCCTGGGCGTCGACGGCCGCCTGCTGCGCGGCGGCGCCGGGCGGCGGGGCGGGGGGCGCGCTGGTCGTGTCGATGACGAGAGCCGGGCTGTTCGAGCTGCGCGCCGGCGGCACCGGCGGCTGGAAGGGGGGCGGCTGCTGGATGTAGACGGGCGGCGCCGGCGGGGGCGGAGGCGAGGGGCGGGGCTGCGCGACGACGACCGGCAGGGGGCGGGCGGGGGGCGGCGCCACCGTCACCGGAAGCGGCGGGGCGGGGACCGGCGCGGGCGGCACATAGAGCGGCGGGGGCGGCGCGGTTCCCGTGTCCACACCGCGGGCGGTGACAGGCGGCTGGGTTGCCGTCTGGCGGCGTGCATTGAGCACGAAGAAGAGCAGCAGCGCCGCGACGGCGATGCCGATTCCGATGACGAGCCCGGAGGCGCCGCGGCGGGGCAAAGCAACGACCGGCCGGATTCCCTCCTCGCGCGCGGCCGCGGCCGCTTCGCCGCGTGCGGCGAGGCGCGGATCGACCGGGGGAGTGACGCTCGCCATTATTTGTCCACCCTGACGCGGGTCGCCGTGGCGACCGCCTTGTCGATCCTGAAGACGAGCTTCTGCGAGACGCTGTCGATGACGAAGATGTCGTCGCGCATCATGCCGTTGACGAGCATCTCCTTGCCGCCGTCGCCGAGGGCGTAGACGGCGGGAAGGGCCTGCTCGCGAGTCCAGCGTATGTAGGTGTGCTTGCCGTCGTCGCTGATCTCGCTCGGCCGCAGCGCCCGGTCGCCGCCCAGCCGGTAGCGGCCTTCGCCCGAGGCGCTCGCGGCGTCGTCGGAGATGCCAGGGTGCGAGTCCGGGTAACGGAAGCGGATCGTGTAGGCCATGTCGCCGCCGCCGCCGGCCAGCGGCTCGAGCTGGAAGTTGTAGAGCCGCACGGTGGTGACGACCGTCATGTTGGTCGAGACCCCGCCGGTGATCGCCTTGACGAACAGATGGTCGCCGCGATGGTTGGCGGTGACCTGCCAGGCGCTGCTGTCGCCGACCGCGACATTCTCGACCTGCTCGTCGGGCGAGAGCTCGACCGTCACCGAATAGCCGGTCGCCCCCTGGATGAGGACGACCTGATCGGGGGCGAAATCCACCGACTGGATGCGCGGATCGCCGGTGCCCGGCTTCGGGCGGACCTGCGCGGAGGCCGGCGCGGCCGCGGCGGCAAGCGCGGCGAGCAGGAGCAGGGCGCGCCTCACAGCTCGGGCTCGGGCCGGCGCGGCCGCTGCGGCGCGCGGCGCTCGGCGGCGGCGCGGGCGGCCTCCGCCGTCGCCTGGCCGAGGGCCGAGGCACCCGGCGCGACGGTGGTGGTGGTGACGGTGGTCGCGCCCGGCGCGAGGACGACGCCGGGGGCGGGCGCGGCGCCGGGGACGACGACGGTCCCCGGCGCGGGCACGGCAACCGCCTCCGGAGGCGGGGCGCTCTCCGCGTCTCGGCGGTAGCGCAGGACCTGGAAGCCCAGCGGATTCACGAACCGGTCCTCAAGCTTCATCGGCTCGCCCGAATAGCGGTAGCGGATCACCGCGACCCAGGAGCGCGGCGGCTGCACCGCCCCGCCCACGTCGTGACGGACCGTGTCGAACCGGACGAGCGCGACGTTGGTGCCGACCGGCGAGACGCTCTTGACCCGAGTCTCGACCGTGCTCGTGGCGGGGTAGAGGACGAGGGGGCTTTGCGGGTTGGAGACCTGCATCAGGTTCAGATAGTCGGACCGCGCCGCCTCGGCCGACCAGAGCGCGACCTTGCGGTAGTTCACCTGCGCGATATCGCGGTCGTAGCTCTCGCGGGCGATCACATATTGGACCAGGAACGATTGGGTGAGCGCCGTGTCCGGCGCGACCTTCTGGGCGTCGAGCGGCTTCAGCGCCTGGACGTAGCCGGTCGTGCGGTCGACGAGCAGCGTATAGGGCACCACCGTCTTCAGCGGCGTCAGCAGCAGCACGGCGAGGGCGAGCAGGACGGCGACCGCCGCGGCGGCGCCGGCGACGAACCAGGCGGTGCGCTGGGACCTGGCGAGGGCATCGAGACGGTCGCGATTCCAGGTCGCGGCATCCTTGTAATAAGCGTCGAGCGCTTCGCGGCTTTGGTCGTTCATGAGCGGCGGTCCCGTCTGCCGGCGCTGGCGGAGACCCGACCGCGGGTGCGGCGCGGGAAGCTCTGGCCGAGCGGGGTGGGCGCAAGAGGTTCGGAAGGATCGTGCGGACGGCCGCCATGGGCCTGCGGGCGGCCTCCGGGGCCGGCGGGATCGCCCCGGCCGCCCTGGAGGCCGGCCGGCTGCGGCTGGCCCGCCTCGCGTCGCTGCGTCGCGGCGACGGCGTCGACCACGGTCGCGGCGCGGGTGCGGTCGGTCGCCGGCGCGGCGGCGGGACCGGCCCCGGCCGCGGCCGCCGCGACGCGCGCCTCGCCCCGTATCGCCTCGACGATGCGGGTCGAGCCGGCATGCCAGATTGGCGCGAGCCGGAATGCCCAGGCGATGCGGGCCGCCGCGTACATCATGGCGACGATGATGAGCGCGAAGACGATGGTGACGACGAGCAGCTCCGTCGGCATCGCCGGAAGCCATTCGTCGGCGGTGCGGCGCGAGAGGAGGTCGGTGAGCCACGGCTCGATCAGGGCCAGTTCCGCGCCGAGCGCAACCGCCGTCCCGAAGGCGGCGAGGGCCGCCCCGGCGAGGACCCGCAGCCATCCTTCGAACAGCGATCGGGTGTTCTCGAACAGCAGGAACGCGACGAACAGCGGGCCGATGGCGAGGAGCAGCCCGGCGACCATCCTCACCGCCGCAAGGCCGCCGATCGCGCCGATCAGGAACAGCATGCGCGCGCCGCCGATCGCGAAGGTGTTGAACCCGGGATAGGGTTGGGGGACGGTCTGCGTCGCCTGCGCCACCTGGTTGGCGTCCGCGGCAGCCGGCACCGGGGGCCGGCCTTCGCCCAAAATGGCAAGCGCGACCATCGCCTGGTCGGCGACGTCGAGACGCTCGACGAGTCCGCCCCCGGCGCCCGGCAGGCTGCTCGGCGCGCCGATCGTCGTGGCGAGGTCGGCAGGGCCCCGAAGCGCGACGTCGTAGACGAGGACGCGGTAGGCGGGCCAGCTCGTCGCCAGCGCCAGCACGATGGCGATCCTGGCAAAAGCGAACATGCCGCTTCTGAGGTCCAGGCCGTAGCCGAGGAGCATCCGGTAGCCGAAAAAGGCGACGAACAGCGTCATGAACCCGGTGAGGACGAGCCCCAGCGCCGAGCCGGGGGCGGCAAGAGCCTGGTAGCCGCCGGCCCCGAGCGTCGCCGCCTGGCAGTCGACGAAGGCCATCATCGAGCGGACGAAGCCGGCCTCCGGGACGAGGGGAGGGCAAGCCATCAGGCGTGCTCCAGGAGGCGCGGGATCCACTCGGCCGGGTCGTCCCCGGTCTCGGCGCGGATCTCGTCCAGCAGCCGCACCGTCCGCTCGCGGCCGGAGAGGATGGTGAGGATGTCCTGCTCTCCCGACAGGTTCAGCCGCGCGACGACGCTGTCGTTGCCGTGCTTGACCAGGAAGCAATGGGCGTTGTCGGGCAGGGTGCGGACCAGCTCGAACTCGTGGCTCGTGAGGCCGAAGCCGCCGATATAATCGTCCGCGCGCGCCTTGGGGTTCGCCATGAAGATCTGGGTCGCCGCCTGCTCGATGATCGCGCTTGCGATGCGGCTTTCGAGCGCGTCCTGGGCGCTCTGCGTCGCGAAGCCGACGATGCCGTTGCGCTTGCGGATCGTCTTCTCCCAATCCTTGATGCGGCGCACGAACACGTCGTCGTCCAGCGCCTTCCACCCCTCGTCGACGACGATGATGGCGGGGCTGCCGGTGAGCCGTTCCTCGACCCGGTGGAAGAGGTACATCATCGCCGGGCTGCGGAGCGCCGGATCGTCGAGTATCTGGGTCATGTCGAAGCCGACGGCCTCGGCGCTGAGATCGGTCTTGTCCCTGGGATTGTCGAACAGCCAGGCACGCTCGCCGTCACCCCACCACGGCCTCAGGCGCGACCAGAGGTCCTCGGCGGTCGGGCGGTGACCGCCGCGGAAAAGTTCGGCGAGGTGGCGGAGGCGCCGGTGGTCCTCCGGCTGCTCGTAATTGGCGTCGATCGCGTCCTTGATCCGCGCCACCTCGTCGATGTCGGCGCCGCCGGCGAGGAGCGTGACCCAGTCGATCAGGAACTGCCGGTTGACCGGATTGTCGGGAAGCTGGAGCGGGTTGAGTCCCGACGGCGTCCCCGGCCGCAGCAGGTCGTAGCGCCCGCCGATCGCGCGGATGAAGAGCTCGGCGCCCCGGTCCTTATCGAAGAAGATGATCCGCGGGCGGAACTTGCGCGCCTGGGCGAGGAGGAAGTTCAGCACCACCGTCTTGCCGGAGCCCGAGGGGCCGATGACGGTGAAGTTGCCGAGGTCGCCCTGGTGGAAGTTGAAATAATAGGGGCCGGCGGCGGTCGTCTCGAGGAGGGTGACGGCCTCGCCCCAATGGTTGCCCTGGGCACGGCCCAACGGGAAGTTGTGGCCGCTGGCGAGCCCGGCAAAATTGCCGGTCGAGACGAGCCCGCGCCGGGCGATATATTTGAAATTCCCCGGGAATTGCGCCCAAAATGCGGGCTCCAGCGCAATCTCCTCGCGCACCGAGATGATGCCGAGATCGGCAAGCGCCGCCTGCACCTCCGCGACGCCCTCGTCGACGCCGCCCGGCGTATCCGCGCGGATGCCGATCGTCATGTGGTGCTCGCCGAAGCCGGCGCGGCCGGCGGCGACCTCGTCCTTGGCGCTGGAGAGCTCGGAGCGCAGGCTCACCGCCTCGTCCTCCGCCGAGCGCATGCGACGCAGCGCCAGGTTCATCCGTCCGAGCGCCGCCTGCCGCTCGACGAAGCCGAACGATTGCGACACGGTGAGCTCGAAGGGGAGGCGGAGCAGCTCGTCGAGCATCCCAGGCACCGTCTGTCCCGGATAATCCTTGATCGAGACCAGTCCAAGGAAGCTGCGCGGCGAAGCTCCCGCCGGCCCGAGCTCCACCGTCTCCTGGCCGAAGCTCACGCGGCGGTAGGGGAGGTAGTCGCCCAGATCCTCGAGCGGCAGCAGCACCGGCCGCATCTCGCCATTGTAGAGGACGGAAAGGAATTCGAGCGGCTCCGAGCACGGGCCGTGCGGGGTGTCGTACACGCCGAGCAGGCGCGGCTCATAGCTGCCAAGCGCCGCCATCAGGGCGTCGCGCGCCTGGTCGAGCTGGTGGCGCTCGTACGCGGCATTGGCCTCGGGCTCGGTGGCCGCGGTGCGCCCCAGCCGCTCGCGCAGCCGGTCAAGCCGGCCGACGCGGCCCTGGAGCGGCCGGCGGATGAGCGTCAGGAAGATGTCGTTGACGTAGAGCTGCTTGCCGGCGAGCCGCGCCCGCCACGCCGCGTCGAGCTGGCGCGAGAAAGGGTCCGGATGTCCGCCGGAGAGGCCGGCCTCGATCCGCCGCCGGACGACGTGGTGATAGAGGGCGAAGCGGGACGAGCCGATCGCCTGCAGCATCGCGTCGCGCAGGCGCTTCCTGTAGTTCAGCTCCTCCGTGTCGGCCGTCTCGAACAGCAGGCCGCGCATGTGGATGACCTGCATGAGCAGGCCGTCGCGCGTCTCGATCGTGTGATCGTCGACATGGCGCGCATAGGGAAGGTGCTTCCCCGCCGGCTGCTCCTTTTGCGGCGCGCGCCGGTCGTTGGTCAGGGGCGGTAGGAGTTGCATCCCCACACCTTGTGGTTCTTGACCCGCGGGCAGCGCGAGACGCGCGTCAGCCACAGGTCGAAGAAGCGCGGCTCGCGCAGGCACAGCAGCACGCCGACGAAATGGATGACGAGCGCCGCGACGATCGCCCAGAAGCTGTGGAAGATCAGGAACAGCTCGGTCGCGACCACGGCGTTGGCGATGAAATAGGAATAGGTCACGCCCGCGAACATCTGCGGGCGCGTCAGGGCGACGAACAGGCGGTCGTGTTCGAGCCCGTTCACGGCTCAGCCCCCGAGCGTGGTCGTGGACTGGATCCCCGCGACGATGCTGGCGGCCCCGAACAGGATGAAGCAGCCGAGGATGACGGTGGCGCCGTAGCGCCAATTGATCCGGCCGGTCAGCATCAGGAAGCCGACCGAGGCGACGGCGATCACCGCGACGACCGTCGCGACCGTGCCGAGCAGGGTCCCCTGCAGCCAGCGCACGGCCGAGACGATGACGCCGGAACCCTGCGGGTCGGCGCCCGAATAGCTGTCCTGCGCGAGGGCGGCCGAAGCCCAGGCCGTCGCACCCGCCGCAAAAGCGGCCTTAAACCAACGATGTAACGCTCGATTCACTGCATATCCCCTGGCCCGTTCACGAATCGGGGCCTCCCGGCAGGTGGATATTGCTCTCAAGTCAGGCACTTGCCAATAGCGGTGGCCAGCGGCTCGCAGCCTCGCGTCCCGCAACCGGCGCGGGCGGGCTGGACGTTTCCGGAATTTGCAGCAATTGTTGCACCCATGCCGCGCAACGTACGCCTTTCCGATCTCGCCCAGCTTGCCGGAGTCTCCACGTCCACCGCGTCGCGCGCGCTCAACGACCATCCGGCGATCAACACCCGTACCAAGCAGCTCATCTGGAAGCTCGCACGCGAGCACGATTATCCGTTCCGGCGCTACATGCCGGCGGGTCCGATCGGCGCCACCGGCACGATTGCTCTTGTCGTGCCGCGGCCGCAGGGGCGGGACACGCAGCTCGACGACCCCTTCTTCCTGGAGCTCGTGGCCGGGCTCGGCGACGCGGCGCGGGAGCGGGGCTGCGACCTGCTCGTCAGCCACTTCGCACCGGCGAGCTACGACGACCTCGCGGCGGCGATGACGACCAGCCGCGCGGACGGCGTCATCTTCCTCGGCCAGAGCTCGCTCCACCAGGCGTTCAACCGCCTCTCGGCCACCGACGCTCGCTTCGCGGTCTGGGGCGCCGAGCTGCCCGACCAGGCCTATTGCTCGGTGGGCTCGGACAATTTCGCCGGGGGCAAGCGTGCGACGCTCCACCTCGCCCGGCTCGGCTGCCGGCGGATCGTCTATCTCGGCGACACCGAAGCGCCGGAGGTCGCGCAGCGGGTGCGCGGCTATGGGGAAGCGCTCGAGCAGGCCGGCCTTGCGCCCGATCCGGCACTGATGGTGCCCGCGCACTTCACCGTCGAATCTGCCGAGGCGGCGGTGCATGCGCTGATCGCCCGCGGCACCGCCTTCGACGGCATCGTCGCGGCAAGCGATCTGATCGCGCTCGGCGCCATCCGCGGCCTCCTCCACGAAGGCCGCAGCGTGCCCGGCGACGTCGCGGTCGTCGGCTATGACGACGTGCCTTTCGCCCGCTACAGCCGACCGGCGCTCACCACCGTCCAGCAGGACACCGCCCGCGCGGGTCGGCTGCTCGTCTCCAAGCTGCTCGATGCCGGCCCCGGCGGCGAGATGCGCTCGGAGCGCCTGGCGACGGACCTCATCGTCCGCGAAAGCTGCGGCGGCTAGGCGCCGTCAGGCGCGCTCCGCAATCACGCCGGAGAGCGGCTGCGGGAATGTGCCGGCCTCGGCGACTATCCGTCTGCCTTCCGGAAGTGTCCAGTCGACCGCCTCGTTCCCAAGGTTGAAGATGCACAGCAGGGCGCCGTCGCCGCGTTCGAAGGCGAGCAGAGGTGCCGGGGCGGGGAGGGGCCTGAAGCCCCCGCGGCGGAGGGCCTCGTGCTGCTTGCGCAGGCGGATGAGCCGGCGCGTGAAGTTCAGCATCGAGCCGGGATCCGCCTCCTGCAGGTCTACCGCGAGCGGCGGGTGGGCCGGGTCGAGCGGGAGCCAAGGCTCGGCCGGCGAGAAGCCGGCATTGGGGGCGTCGGCGCACCACGGCATCGGCGTGCGCGCGCCGTCGCGGCCGAGGGTCGCGGGCCAGTTGGCGATCGCCTCAGGGTCGCGGAGCCGCTCGAAGGGCACCTCGGCCTGCGGCAGGCCGAGCTCCTCGCCCTGGTAGAGGAAGACGTTGCCCCTCAAAGCGACGAGGAGGAGCATGGCGAGGCGCGCCAGCGCGGCGGGGTCATCCCCGGCGCGAAGCCAGCGCGAAACGACGCGCGGCGCGTCATGGTTCGAAAAGGCCCAGCTCGGCCAGCCTTCGCCCGCCGCGCCCGGCCATAGCGCCATCGTGTCGTCGATAAGGCGCGGGGCCAGCCGATCGGCGTAGAGGAAGTTGAAGCCGTAAGCGCTGTGCAGGCGCTTCGGGCCCTGGGTGAAGAGCTTCATCTCCCGGTCGGCCTGCTCGCCGCCGACCTCGGCGACCGTGAAGCGCGCGCCCGGATAGGAATCGAACAGCGCGCGCACTCGCTCCAGGAAACCTGGGATGGCGCCGTGCGACTGGTTGTAAAGATGGTGCTGGAAGTCGAACGGGCGCAGCCGTTTCGCCTTTGGGTCTGCGACCGGCGGATTATCGCGCAGCGCCGGGTCGTGCATCGCAAAGTTCAGCGCATCGAGCCGGAAGCCGTCGACGCCGCGGTCGAGCCAGAAGCGCGCGGTGTCGAGGATCGCGTCCTGCACTTCCGGGTGGTGGAGGTTGAGGTCCGGCTGGGCGGCGAGGAAATTGTGGAGATAATATTGGCCGCGCCGGGCATCCCAGGTCCAGGACGGACCGTGGAAGACCGACTGCCAATTGTTCGGCGGCGATCCGTCCGGCTTCGCGTCCGCCCAGACGTACCAGTCGGCCCTGGGATTGTCGCGGCTCGACCGGCTCTCGGCGAACCAGGCGTGCTGGTCGGACGTGTGCGACCAGACTTGGTCGATGAGCACCTTGAGGCCGAGCGCGTGGGCGCGCTCCAGCAGGGCGTCGAAGTCGGCGAGGGTGCCGAAGATCGAATCGACGTTGCGATAATCGGCGATATCGTAGCCGAAATCCTTCATCGGCGAAGTGAAGAATGGCGACAGCCAGACGGCGTCGACGCCGAGCGAGGCGATATAATCGAGCCGCGCCGTCACGCCGGGCAGGTCGCCGATGCCGTCGCCATTGGTGTCGGCGAAGCTGCGCGGATAGACTTGGTAGATGACGGCGCCGCGCCACCATTCCGCCGCCTCGGCCTGCGCGGCCGGGGCCGTCTCTTCGAGCACCGATCCGTTCACCGCACGTCCGCCTTGCAGACGACATAGTCGAGCGCCGGGATTTCGACGCGGTAGCTGCCCGGGGCCGTCGCCGTCGGAGCGCAGGCGCCGTGGAGGCTCCGCCAGCGGGCCGACCGCGCCTCGACGGCGACCTGAGCGCGCACCGGCGCCGTGCCCGTGTTGAATGCGACCAGGGTCTCTCCCGCGCCGAAGCGCGAGTAGGCGAAGAGCCCCGGCTTGTCGCCGGCGGCGCGGACGACGAGCTTGCCCGAAGTCAAAGCGGGATCGGCCTTCCGGATCGCCGCCATCCCGGCGATGGCGCGGTAGAGGGTCGCACCGGTGTCGAAGCTCGCCGTGGCGGTCGTGCGCGTCGATCCGACCAGCGTCTCATCGTTGTAGGAGGCGACGCGGCTGGCGAACATGTCCTGACGCGCCGCCTGGTCGCCGCCATGGCCGGCGAAGCCCTGCTCGTCCCCATAATAGACGACGGGCGTGCCGCGGCCGAACATCATCAGGGCATGGCCCAGGATGTCGCGCTTCAGCACTTCCTCGTCGCTTGCTTTGGGGTTGGCCTGGCGGACGAAGAAGGCGAAGCGCCCGGCGTCGTGGTTGCCTATGAAGGTGGGAAGGGTCCGCGCCCCCGCCTCGCCGCGGGCGTAGAGCGGATCGGCGGCGTAGACCCGGGCGAGCCGGTCCGTGCCGGCGCCTTTCGCCACCATGTCCACCGCCGCGAAGGCGAAGGCGAAGTCGAGCACCGCCGGGAAGCCGTCGACGCGGGTGTGGACCGCGAGAGCCGAGGGATCGGGATCGAACACCTCGCCGAAGATGTGGAAGTTCGGGATACCCCGGGCTTTCGCCCGCGCCGTCATCGCCGGCACGAATGCCTGCCAGAATTCCGGATTGACGTGGCGGGCGGTGTCGACCCGGAAGCCGTCGATGCCGAACGCGTCGATCCAGCGGCCGTAGATCTCGATGAACCCCGCCACCACGCGCGGATGCTCGGTCATCAGGTCGTCGAGGCCGGCGAAGTCGCCCTGCAGCGAGCTCTCGCCCTGGAAAGTCGAGTCGCCTCGATTGTGGTAGTGAATGGGGTCGTTCAGCCACTCCGGCTTCTTGGCATGGGCCTCCGCGGCCGGGACGTAAGGGGTGTAGGCATAGTCCGGGCGCGTGAGGCGGGCGAAGTTCGCCGCATCCTGGTGGCCGGCGCCGATCCCTTCGAACCCGGGGTTGATCGGCGCGCCGCCGACGCCGCCCCGCCGCGTGAACGGGTAATCGGCCACGCTGCGGTAGGCGCAGTCGTTCGCCGGGCATTCGCGGTACTTGATGACGTCGGCCGTGTGGTTCGTGATGATGTCGAGATAGACCTTCATCCCCCGCGCATGAGCCGCGTCGACGAAGGCCTTCAGGTCAGCCTTGGTGCCGAAATGCGGGTCGACGTCGGTGAAGTCGGTGATCCAATAACCGTGATAGCCGGCGCTCTCGTGGCCCGGTGGCCCTTGCACGGGCTTGTTGCGATAGATCGGCCCGAGCCAGATCGCGGTTGCGCCGAGGCCCTGAATATAGTCGAGCCGCCGCGTCAGGCCCTTGAGGTCGCCGCCGTGATAGAAGCCGGTCGCGGTGGGGTCGAAGCCGGTCTCGAGCCGGCCGCCGGTGAGGCCGCCGCGATCGTTCGCCGGATCGCCGTTCTCGAACCGGTCCGGCAGGACGAAATAAACGATCTCCTGCTCCGGCGTCCGCGCGCGATAGCCCCCCTTCGCGGGCGGCGCGGCCAGGGCCGGAGTGGCGGCGGCCAGAAGGACGGCGAAGGCGAGGGCGGTGCGGCCGCGGTCCAGCATGGAATCAACCTCCCCTCGCGTGACAGTCGACACCGTCGCCGTTACTTTTGCAATTCTTTGCAGAACCCGCAGCACTTGGCAAGCGGCTGGTTTTCCCGCGCATTCGCGGCGACCCTCTCTCTATGGCTGTGTCGTTTCAGACACAGGCGGGTGGAGATTGCAAAATTGTTGCTTGCCTTTCCCGGCAAAGATTTGCACTAATTTGCGCGAAGCCGAGAGACCGCGGGCACGCGGCGTGGCGCCGGGCGTCGTCCCGGGGGCACAATGGCCGGCCGCGCCGAGGGAAAGGCGCGCGCACGGCGGGAGGGGAGATGGACATGGCCTGGAATTCGGATTCGCGCCGGCACAGCCTGCTCGCCGGAGCCGCGCTCGCGGCGCTGGCGCTGGGCGGGGTTTCGCCCGCGCACGCGCAGACCGGCACGGCGGCCCCGGCGCCCGCGCCGTCGACCGATCCGAACGATCCGAACGCCGTCGACCAGACGATCACCGTCACCGGCTTCCGCGCCAGCCTCGAAAGCGCGGTCAACGAGAAGAAGCGCCGCGACCAGGTCGTCGAATCGATCTCGGCGGAGGACATCGGCAAGCTTCCCGATGCCTCGATCGCCGAATCGATCGCTCGCCTGCCGGGCCTCACCTCGCAGCGCGTCTCGGGCCGCTCCAACTCGATCTCGATCCGCGGCTTCAGCCCCGACTTCTCGACGACGCTGCTCAACGGTCGCGAGCAGACCTCGACCGGCGACAATCGCGCGGTCGAGTATGATCAATATCCGTCCGAGGTCATCAACCAGGTCCTCGTCTACAAGACGCCGATGGCGAGCCTCGTCGGCCAGGGGCTGTCGGGCACGGTCGATATGCGCACCATTCGGCCGCTCGAATTCGGTAAGCGCGTCTTCTCGGTCGGCGCGCGCGGCACCCTGGCCGATCTCGGCAAGCTCAACGCCGGCTCGGACGACAAGGGTTATCGGGTCAACGGCGTCCTCGTTACCCAGACGCCCGACAAGAGGATCGGCATCGCGCTCTCCGGCAGCTACACGGACGAGCCCTACCAGACCGAGGAGTTCAACTCCTGGGGCTATCCCAATATCGGCAATTCTTCCTCGCCGGTGGTGATCGGCGGCTCCAAATCCTACGTCACCTCGAGCAAGCTCAAGCGGCTCGGCCTCCAGGGCACGCTCGAATTCCGCCCGACGCCGAATTTCACCACGACGGTCGACGCTTTCTATTCCAACTTTCGCGATGACCAGATCAAGCGGGGCATCGAGCTGCCTCTGTTCTGGAGCTCGGCACAGCTGCAGCCCGGCTTCACCGCCAGCAACGGCCTCGTCACCTCCGGCACTTTCACCGGCGTCAAGGGCGTGTTGCGCAACGACGCCTTCCAGCGCCACGCCAAGCTCTATTCGTTCGGCTGGAACAACAAGTGGGACGGCGACAATGGCTGGCACGCCATGGCCGACGCCAGCTATTCCAAGACCGACCGCAACGAGCTGGTCTTCGAAAGCTATTCCGGCACCGGGCGCAACGCGATCGGCGCCACCGACACGATCGGCTTCAACACCGGAGCGAACGGCACGACCTTCACCCACAACCTCAATTACGGCGACTACAACACGATACTCTTGACCAGCCCGCAAGGCTGGGGCGGCGACCAGATCGGCGTCAACGGCCAGAAGATCCTCAACGGGCAGGACGGCTATTACAACAATCGCATCGTCAACGACGAGCTGATCCAGTTCCGCGGCGAGGTCGAGAAGGAGCTGTCCGGCTTCCTCTCCAGCATCAAGGCCGGCGCCGACTTCACCAGCCGCACCAAGCGTCTCACCCCGGACGAATATTTCATCGGCCTCGTCGCCAACACCAACGGCACGACCAGCGTGCAGGTGCCCACCCAATATCGCCTGGGCACGACGAACCTCAGCTATCTCGGCCTAGGCCCGGTGATCAGCTACGATCCCCTCGCCCTGCTCAACGCCGGCATCTACCAGAAGATTCCGAACCCCTATGGCGACGTCGTCGTCAAATCCTACCATATCCGGGAAGAGCAGAAGATCGTCTTCTTCCAGGGCAACATCAAGCAGCAGCTCGGCGTCGGCGAGCTGACCGGCAATTTCGGCGTCCAGGCGATCTGGACCGACCAGCGCTCGCAGGGCGCCTCGGCGATCTACCTCGGAACCAATCCGAACGGCTCGCCGAACATCGGCGGCCTCGCGCAGAATTTCGACACCCGCTACGTCGACGTCCTGCCCAGCCTCAACCTGTCGCTGCGCACCGGCGGTGACTTCGTGATCCGCGCCGCGGCGGCGCGCGAGATCGTCCGGCCGCGCCTCGACGACATGCGGGCGAGCTTCAGCTACGGCTACAATATCGTCGGCAACACCGCGATCATCAGCGGCAGCAGCGGCAATCCGCAGCTCAGGCCGTGGCGCGCCAACGCGCTCGACCTGACTTTCGAGAAATATTGGGGCAGCAAGGGCTACATCGCCCTCCAGCTCTTCTGGAAGGACCTGCAGACGTACGTCTACAACCAGGATTTCACCAACTACAACTTCTCGCAATACGTGCTGCAGGCGCCCGCCAACGGCGTCACCATCAACCCGATCGGCGCGATCACCATCCCGATCAACGGCAAGGGCGGCAAGCTTTACGGCGCCGAGCTGGCGGCGACCCTGCCGTTCTCGACCTTCACGCCGGCGCTCGACGGCTTCGGCATCACCGGCGGCGTCTCCTATACCAAGACGTCCATCCATCCGACGCCGGGCGCCCCGGCCGAGGACATTCCCGGCTATTCAAAGTGGGTCGCCAACGGCACCGCTTATTTCGAGAAATGGGGCTTCTCGGCCCGCGGCAGCGTCCGCTACCGCTCGACTTTCGTCGGCGAGGTCTCCGGCTTCGGCGCCGCCCGCGTCCGCCGCCGCGCGGCGCCCGAGACGATCGTCGACGCGCAGATCGGCTACGAATTCCAGCCGGGCTCGTCGCTCTACGGCCTGTCGCTCTTCCTGCAGGGCCAGAACCTCACGGACGAGCCGTTCAAGACCTACAATCCGGGGCAGCCGCTGCAGGTGATCGACTATCAGCGCTACGGGCGGCGCTACCTCGCTGGCTTCACCTTCAAGTTCTGACGGCGCGGGTCCGCCCGGCATGAGAGGAGGGACGGCGCGGCTTCGCCGTCCCTTTTCTTTGCGCAGCGCCCGGCGCACCATGGCGGCCGCGAAGGAGGGATGACGGTGCACGGGACGCTCAAGCCGAAGCTGGGGTTCGCGCAGCTCTGGAACATCTCGTTCGGCTTCTTCGGCATTCAAATCGGCTTCGCGCTGCAGAACGCGAACATGAGCCGCATCTTCCAGTCGCTCGGCACCTCGATCGACAAGCTGCCGGCCCTGTGGGTGGCGGCGCCGCTCACCGGCCTCCTCGTCCAGCCGGTGATCGGCCATATGAGCGACCGCACCTGGCTCGGCCGGCTCGGGCGGCGGCGGCCCTATTTCCTCGCCGGAGCGATCCTCGCCGGGCTTGCCCTCTTCGCCATGCCGGAGGCGCCGGCCCTGCTCTTCGCGGCCTTGCTGCTGTGGGTGCTCGACGCCTCGCTCAACATCTCGATGGAGCCGTTCCGCGCCTTCGTCGGCGACATGCTGCCCAAGGACCAGCACAGCGCCGGCTACGCGATGCAGACCGCCTTCATCGGCTCGGGCGCGGTGATCGGTTCGATCGTGCCCTGGGCGCTGGAGCGGCTCGGCGTCTCCAACGCTGCCCCGGGCGGCGGGATACCGGACACGGTGCGCTTCGCCTTCTGGTTGGGCGGCGGCGCGCTGGTGCTCTCGGTGCTGTGGACGGTCCTCACCACGCGCGAGTTCACCCCGGAAGAGCTGGCCCGCTTCGAGGCGGCTGCCGAAGCCGAGGAGGACCATACGCTCCGCGTCCTCGCCGCCCGCACCTATGGCGCCAGCGCCGCCTGGGCGGCGGCAGGCCTCATCATCGTCGCCGCCGTTTGGCGCTTCGGGCTCGAGAAGGAAGTCTATCTGCTGGGAGCGCTGCTCAGCGCCTATGCCGTCGCCAGTACCCTCGCCATCGCGCTGGCGCGAAGCGGCCGCTCGGCGGGCATGCTCTGCCACATCGTCGGCGATTTCTCGGGCATGCCGCGGGTGATGAAGCGGCTCGCGCTCGTCCAGTTCTTCAGCTGGTCGGCTCTGTTCATCATGTGGATCAACACGACTCCGGTCGTCGCCCAGGTCTTCTACCACGCCCCCGACGCGGCGGGCCCGCTCTACCAGGAGGGCGCGAATTGGGTCGATGTCCTGTTCGCCGCCTATAACGGCGTCGCTGCGATCGCCGCGCTCGCGCTGCTGCCTTTCGTCGCCCGCGCGATTGGGCGCGTGCGCACCCACTGCGGCGCCCTGCTTTGCGGCGCGGCGGGTTATGCGAGCTTCTTCCTCATCCGCGATCCCAGGCTGCTGCTCGTCAGCGAGGTCGGCATCGGCATCGCCTGGGCGTCGATCCTGGCGATGCCCTATGCGATCCTCGCCTCCAGCCTGCCGCAGCGCAAGCTCGGCATCTTCATGGGCCTGTTCAACGTCTTCGTCGTCGTGCCGCAACTGCTCGTCGCGACCGTCATGGGCTCGATCATGAAGCATTTCTTCCCCGGCCAGCCGATCTGGACGATGGCCTTCGCCGCCGGCGTGATGGTGCTCGCCGCCCTTGCCATGCTGAGGGTGGAGGAGCCCCAGTGAAGATCCTCCCCGGGACGGGGAGGGGGACCGCGCCGCAAAGCGGCGTGGTGGAGGGGGCTCAGCACCTGGCACAGCCCCCCCTCCACCATGCTGCGCATGGTCCCCCTCCCCGTCCCGGGGAGGATCGGGTGCCCCGATGACATCGCGCAACATCCGCAGGGTCGTCGTGCTCGGCGGCGGGTCGGCCGGATGGATGGCGGCCGCGGCCCTCGTCAATGCGCTGCGCGGCGGGTGCCGGGTCGAGGTGGTGGAATCAGACGAGATCGGCATCGTCGGCGTCGGCGAGGCGACGATCCCGCCGATCCGCCTGTTCAACCAGTCGCTCGGTCTCGACGAGGCGGAATTCGTGTCCCGCACCCAGGGCGCGTTCAAGCTCGGGATCGAGTTCGTCGGTTGGGGACGGGAGGAGCATCGCTACTTCCACCCGTTCGGCCCCTATGGCGCCGAGTTCGACGCCGTGCCGCTCCACCAATATTGGCTGAAGGAGCGGATGGCGGGCCGCGCCGCCCCGCTCGACGACTATTCCATGGCCTGGGCGCTCGCCTCGCGCGGCCGCTTCGCCCCGCCGTCGCCCGACAAGCGGCTGGTCCAGTCGACCTACGACTACGCCTACCATTTCGACGCCGGCCTCTACGGCCGGTACCTGCGCGGCTATGCGGAAGCGAAAGGCGCGGTCCGCACCGAAGGCAAGGTCGTCGACGTGGCGCTCGAAGGAGAGACCGGTCGCGTGGCCTCGCTCGCGCTGTCGGACGGCCGCACGATGAAAGGCGACCTCTTCATCGACTGCTCCGGATTCCGCAGCCTGCTGCTCGGCGACAGGCTCGGCGTCGCCTACCAGGACTGGCGGCAATGGCTGCCGTGCGACCGCGCGATGGCGGTGCCGTGCGCCGGCGGCGGCGCCTTCACCCCTTACACCCGATCGACCGCGCGGACCGCGGGCTGGCAATGGCGCATCCCGCTCCAGCACCGCATCGGCAACGGCTACGTCTATTCCTCGGAGCACATCTCGGACGACGAGGCGGCAACGACGCTGCTCGCCAGCCTGGACGGCGCGCCGCTCGCCGACCCCCGGCCATTGCGCTTCCTCCCCGGCAGGCGCGAGGTGACCTGGAGCCGCAACGTCGTCGCTTTGGGGCTCGCCGCGGGCTTCCTCGAGCCGCTCGAATCGACCAGCCTCCACCTCGTACAGTCCGGCATCACGCGCCTGCTCGCGCTGTGGCCCGACCGCGACTTCGATCCGTTGGCCGCGGCCGAGTACAACCGGGTCACCGCCGAGGAATATGAGCGGATCCGCGACTTCATCATCCTCCACTACAAGCTGACCGAGCGCACCGACGCGGAGCTGTGGCGCTATTGCGGCGCGATGTCCGTGCCCGAGCCGCTCCAGTACAAGATCGACCAGTTCCGCGCCGGCGGCCGCATCGTCTCGGCGGGCCTGGAGCTGTTCCAGAACCCGAGCTGGCTCGCCGTCCACATCGGCCAGCTCAACACGCCCGAGCGCTACGACCCCTTGGTCGACGAGCGCACGGAGGTCGACGCGCCGCGTCTCCTGGAGGGCCTCCGCCGCTCGATGGCCGAAGTGGCGGAGACGATGCCGGGCCATGCCGCCTTCATCGACCGCCATTGCCGGGCGCCCGCCCCATGACCGAGCAAGGCGGGACTCGCGACATCGTCATCGTCGGCGGCGGCACCGCCGGCTGGATGGCCGCGGCGACGCTGGCGCGCTTCCTCGAGCGCGGCTGGCGCATCACCCTCGTCGAGTCCGAGGAGATCGGCACGGTGGGCGTCGGCGAAGCGACGATCCCGCCGATTCGCCTCTTCAACTCCTCGCTCGGGCTGGACGAAGACGAGTTCCTCCGCGCAACCAAGGGCACGTTCAAGCTCGGCATCGAATTCGTCGGCTGGCGCGGCGACGGCCACCGCTACATGCACGCCTTCGGCCCCGTCGGGCGCGACCTCGGCATCGTCCCCTACCATCATTATTGGCGCCGCGGCCGCGCGCTCGGCGTCGCGGAGGAGCTCGACGCCTACAGCTTCAACGCCGTCGCCGCGAAGCAGGACCGGTTCGGCCGCAGCCTCCCCGCCGGCACCAGCCTCGCCGCGCCCCCTTACGCCTTCCACTTCGACGCCAGCCTCTATGCTGCGTTCCTGCGCCGTTACGCCGAGGAGCGCGGCGTGCAGCGGGTCGAAGGGAAGGTGGCCGAGGCGGTGAGGGGGGCGCAGGGGATCGCAAGCCTTCGCCTGGAGAGCGGCGAGAGCGTCGGCGGAGAGCTTTTCATCGACTGTTCGGGCTTTCGCGGCCTGCTGATCGAGCAGGCGCTCGGCGCCGGCTTCGAGGATTGGTCGCACTGGCTGCCCTGCGACCGCGCAATGGCCGTGCCCTGCGCTCCCGGCGGTGCCTTCACACCCTATACCCGGGCGAGCGCCCGGCCCGGGGGGTGGCAGTGGCGGATCCCGCTCCAGCACCGCACCGGCAACGGCTACGTCTATTCCTCCGCGCATGTCTCCGACGACGAGGCTGCTGCAACTCTGCTCGCCACGCTGGATGGAGAAGCGGTGGGCGACCCGCGCCCGCTGCGCTTCAAGGCGGGACGACGGCGGAGCGCCTGGATCGGTAATTGCGTCGCCCTCGGCCTCGCAGCCGGTTTCCTCGAGCCGCTGGAGTCCACTTCGATCCATCTCGTTCAGTCGGGCCTCGTCCGTCTCCTCCAGCTGCTCCCGTCCGATGCGGGCATCGGCGCCGCCGAGGTCGCGGAGTATAACCGCCAGACGCGTTTCGAATGGGAGCGCATCCGCGATTTCCTCATCCTCCACTACAAGGCGACGGACCGGCCGGAACCGTTCTGGGAGGCCGCCGCGGCGGTCGAGGTGCCGGAGACCCTTGCCGCCAGGATCGCGCTGTTTCGCGAAAGCGGCCGCGTGTTCCGCGAGGGCGAGGAGCTGTTCACCGAGAGCGGCTGGACGCAGGTGCTGATCGGCCAGGGCATCGTGCCGGAAAGCTGGCACCCGCTCGCCGGGCTGCTCAGCGAGGAGGAGCTGGCCGGCTTCCTCGCCGCCGTCAAACGCCAGATCGACCACCATGCGGCCGCCTGGCCGCCCCACGCCGACATCGTCGCCCGCATCGCTGGAAGCCCCGCATGATCCGCTGCCTCGCCGCCCTTCTCCTTGTCGCCGCGGCCGGTTCCGCCGCGGCCGCGCCCCCCGCCCATCGCCCCGACGGGATCGAGCTGCGCACGCCGACTTTGGCGATGCGGGTCACGGCGCTCACCGACACGATCCTGCGCGTGCGCATCGGGCGAGGCGGTCGCTTCGACGAGGATGCGAGCTGGGCCGTCCCGGCGGCGGTCCGCGCGCGTCACATCGCGGTCACGCCCACAGCGGGAGGCTTCGCGACCGCCGCGCTGCGCGTCCGCCTCTCGGTCGGCAGGCTGATCGTCGAGGACAAGGCCGGCAAGACGATCGTCGCCGACGCCGCCGACCCGGTGAAGCTCGACGGCCGCGCCTTCACGCTGCGCAAGCAGTTGCCGCTGGCCGCCCATATCTTCGGTCTCGGCGACAAGACGGGTGGCCTCGACCGGCGCGGCAAGAGCTTCGTCGACTGGAACACCGACGCCTTCGGCTTCTCGCCCGCCGACGATCCGATCTACAAGTCGATCCCCTTCTTCATCGCCGTCGGCGGCGAGGGGGGAAGCTACGGCATCTTCCTCGACAACACCCGCCGCACATGGTTCGATTTCGGCCACCGGGAGGAGGACGTCATCGCCTACGGCGGCCCCGACGGCCCGATCGACTATTACCTCATCGCCGGGCCCACCACCGCCGAGGTTGTTCGCCGGTACACCGACCTCACCGGAAAGGCGCCGCTGACGCCGCTCTGGGCACTGGGCTACCAGCAGTCGCGCTACAGCTACATGTCGGCCGACGAAGTCCGGCAGGTCGCCGCCCGCCTGCGCGCCGACCGCATCCCCACCGACGTGCTGTGGATGGACATCGACTATCAGGACCGCAACCGCCCCTTTACGATCAACCCGAAGACTTTCCCGGACATGAAGGGCCTCGTCGCCGGCCTGCGCCGCGACGGCTTCCGCGCGATCACCATCACCGACCTTCATATCGCCTACCTGCCGAACCAGGGTTACGCTCCTTACGACAGCGGCGCGGGAATCGACGCTTTCGTCCACAATCCGAACGGCAGCGTCTACGTCGCCCCCGTCTGGCCGGGACCCTCCGTCTTCCCCGATTTCACCGACGCCAGGGTGCGCGCCTGGTGGGGCACCCTCTTCCGCCGCCAGGTCGACGACGGCATCGCCGGCGCCTGGAACGACATGAACGAGCCGGCGATCTTCGAGACGCCCACCAAGACGATGCCGCTCGACGTGGTTCACCGCATCGCCTCGGACGACTTCGCGCCCCGCAAGGCGAGCCACGCCGAGATCCACAACGTCTACGGCATGGAGAATACGCGCGCGACCTATGACGGCCTGCGCCGCCTCGCCCCCGACGAACGCGCCTTCGTCATGACCCGGGCGAGCTATGCCGGCGGCCAGCGCTACGCCGTCACCTGGACCGGAGACAATTCGGCGACCTGGGACCACCTCAAGCTCTCGGTCCAGCAGATCGTCAACCTCGGCCTCTCCGGCTTCTCCTACGCGGGCGCCGACGTCAGCGGATTCGCGGGCGGGCCGAGCCCGGACCTCCTCACCCGCTGGTTCGAGATCGGCGCCTTCTACCCCGTCTTCCGCGACCACAGCGCCGTGAACACGCCCCGGGTCGAGCCATGGGTCGACGGGCCGGAGCATCTCGCCATCCGCCGCCGCTTCGTCGAGGAACGCTATCGGCTGATGCCCTATCTCTATGCGCTAGCCGATGAGAATGCGCGCGTCGGCGATCCGATCTTGCGCCCGGTCTTTTACGACCACCCGGCCGCTCTCAAGATGAGCTGCGACCAGAGCTTCGCCTTCACGCTCGGCCGCGACCTGCTGATCGCGCCGCCGCCGCATCCGGAGAGCCCCGCCAAATACGACATCTGCCTGCCGCCGGGCGGGTGGTACGATTACTGGACGGGGCTTCCCGCCGGGACATCCTCCGGCGCGGCCGGGGGCGGCACGATCCAGGCGGTGCCGGCGCTCGACCGGCTCCCCGTCTTCGTCCGCGCGGGCGCGATCGTGCCCCGACAGCCGCTCGTCCAGTCGACGGCGGAAACGCCGCAGGGCCCGCTCCGCCTCGACATCTATCCCGGTCCCGACTGCCGCGGCACGCTCTACGTCGACGACGGCCACTCGACCGCCTTCGCGACCGGCGGCTTCTTCCGCCAGGCGGTGCGCTGCTCGTCGGGCCGGGCGGGCCTCCGCATCGACTTCGCCGCACCGGAGGGAAGCTTCCGCCCCTGGTGGCGCGAAATAGCCGTCACCGTCCACGGCCGCTCCGTCGGCGCGCCGGTAAGTGGCGGCGGGCGCAGCATAAACGCCCACTATGACGAACGTGCGAAGACGCTCGCCTTCACGATCGAAAGTCCGCGGGAAACGAGCATCACCGTCCACGATTGAACGTAAAGCGAGATCGCTGCCGCCGCGCCTCGACAAGCGGCCTGATTTACATCAGTCTGTCTTTGTCCCGCTCAGGGGAGAGCGGGGAAGAGGGGGCTGAACATGATCCGCGGTCTTTCACGTAAGCACGCTTTTCTTTTGGCGACGGCGCTGACGTGCGCGTCGGCCGCCGCCGCGGCGCCGCCGGGGCAGCCGGACGACGTCGTCAGCCCGCCCCTTTTGAGAGGCACCGTCGCGGGCACCGGCGAAAAGCTGCTCACCGCCGGGCCCGCCGCCCCGCAGGGCACGCGCGTGCTCGACCTCAACATCCAATATGTCGACAGCAAATTGTTCAACCCGGCCGAGAATCGCGCCGATGCCGTGCACCTGCGCGGCTATACGGGCAGCAGCATGGATCCGCGTGCGCCTTATGTGTCGCCGACCATCGAGATCCGCCCGGGCGAGACGGTGCGCATCAACCTCAACAACAAGCTTCCGCCGGTCACCGATCCGCGCTTCGACCATGGCTGCGCGTCGGCCGATCCGCACCCCGACACGCCGCATTGCTTCAACGGCACCAACCTTCACACCCACGGCCTCTGGGTGAACCCCTCGGGCAACGGCGACAACGTGCTGCTGTCGATCAACCCGGGCGTGAAGTTCACCTACGAATACAACATTCCCGACGACCACCCGTCGGGCACCTTCTGGTACCACACGCACCGTCACGGCTCGACCGCGCTGCAGGTCTCGAGCGGCATGGCCGGCGCCCTCATCATCCGCGGCAATCGCCTCCCGACGGCGAGCGCGAACGGCGACATCGACACGCTGCTCCGCGGCATGACGGAGCGGGTGCTCGTTTTCCAGCAGATCCAGTATGCCTGCTTGAAGCCGGACGGCACGCCCAAGTTGAATGCGGACAACACCTACAAGTGCGATCCGGGCGATACCGGCGTCATCGAAAGCTACAACGTCTTCGGCCCCGGCTCGTGGGGCGCGTCCGGCCGCTATACGTCGATCAACGGCCTCATCATTCCCACTTTCCAGGCGCGCCAGGGCCGGATCGAGCGCTGGCGGATGATCCACGCCGGCGTGCGCGACACGATCAGCCTGCGCTTCGTCAAGGCCCGGCCCAATGTCACGCCGATCACTCCGGTCGCCGGTCAGGGCGTCAAGCAGCTCATCGCCAATACCTGCACCGGGCCGACCTTGCCCTACACGCTCGTCGCCGCCGACGGCCTCACCCTCGCCGCGGCGCACAAGGTGCCTGTCGCCGTCTTCCAGCCCGGATATCGGTTCGACGCGCTGATGGCCTTCCCCGAGCCGGGTCTCTATTGCGTGCTCGACCAGGAGACGCCGGCGCAGGGCACGGTCGGCGGCGACAAGGTGCCGACGGCGCTGATGGGCTTCGTCCGGGTCGCGCCCGGCACCGCGGTCGGGCCGGACCCGACGGCCTACGTGGAGAAGGCGCTGGTCGCCGCCGCCGGTCAGGCGATGCCGCCGGCGATCCGTCCCGCGGTGATCGCCGACCTTCAGAGAGGCTTCAGGCTCAGCCGCTTCGTCCCGCACCCGACGATCGCCGACAGCGAGGTCACGGGGACGCAGCAGCTCACCTTCTACATCGACGTGCCCCCGCCCTCGTCGACGGCGCCGGTGAAGTTCGAGGTCGGCAACACGCTCAACACCGCCGACGTCAGGCCCTATGATCCGAACCGGATCGACCGGCAGCTGACGCTCGGGGGAGTCGATGAGTGGACGCTCCAGTCCCACTTCGTCAGCCACCCGTTCCACATCCACGTGAACCCGTTCCAGATCGTCTCGATCACCGACCCGACCGGCAAGGACGTGAGTGCGGCCGGCGCCGTCGACGATTATGGCGGCACCGTCGACGACAATTATCCGGGGCTGAAAGGGGTCTGGAAGGACACGCTTTGGATCAAGAGCATCCTCCCCGCCACGCCGCCGCCGGGCACCAGCGGCATCTACACCATCAAGGTCCGCACCCGTTACCAGCGCTACATCGGCGAATACGTCCTGCACTGCCACATCCTCGATCATGAGGATCAGGGCATGATGCAGAACGTCGCGGTGGTGCTGCCGCAGGGCGATTATGCGGCGAATGCGCGCGGCGAGCGGGCGGGGGCCGGCACGGCGAGCGGCCCCAGCCCGCACGACCACCACTGAGCCGGGGCGGCGCCGCGCGGCGCCTCAGCGCATCATGAAGACGCTCCTGTCGAGGACGCGCCCGGCCGGGTCTACGAGCGCCAGCGTGTGGCGGCCCGGACCGGGGAGGACGAGTGGGCCCTCGGCCGCCTCACCCGCGTCCTGGCCGTCGAGGCTCAGCCGCTCGCCGGAGACGGCGCCGACCGTCTTCAGCCGGATCTTCTGGCTCTTCACCGGAATGTCCGGATCGAGCGCGTAGACGGTTCCGGAAAGCGGGCTGACGATGCGCGGCCGCCGCGCCGTGGCGGGGGCCGCGGCGAGGCTCGCCTGGCCGGTGCCGCCGAGGAACCATTCGCGCCGCGCCGGCTCGTTGGGGCCGGCGAACGCCACCGCGCGCGCCTCGATCCCGGCCGGCGGCGAGGGGCGGGCGCCGGGCCGGCCGGCGTGAAGGGCGATCATCACGTCGTGCCACACCGGCGCGGCGCCGCTCGTCCCCGACACGCGAGTCATGCTGTCGCCCTCGGCGTTGCCGATCCAGACGGCGACGGTGAAGCGGCTCGAGAAGCCGATGCACCAATTGTCGCGCATGCCCTTCGACGTGCCGGTCTTGGCCGCGGCCCAGAAGGGGAGGCGGAGCGCCGAGTCCAGACCGAACGTCCCCGCCCGCGCGCCCGCGTCAGCCATCATGTCGGCGACGATCCAAGCCGCGCGCGGGTCGGCGATTCCGTGGCGCTCGCCCGCCGCGTCGTCCAGCCGGAGGCGCAGCGGCAGGTAGCGCCCGCCGTCGCCGAGCGCGCGGTACGCCGCCGCCTGCTGGAGCAGGGTCACCTCGGCCGAGCCGAGCGCCAGGCTGAAGCCGTAATAGTCGCCGTCCTGGGTGAGACCCTTGTAGCCCAGGTCCCACAGCCGATCGCGAAAGTCCTCGACGCCGTCGAGCAGCAGCGCCCGCACCGCGGGCACGTTGAGCGAGCCCGCTAGCGCGGTGCGCACGCTCACCGGTCCCTTGAACTCGTGATCGTAATCCTTGGGCACATAGAGGCCCGAGGCGGTGTCGAGCTGCACCGGGCTGTCGTCCAGGATCGAGGCCGCGGTGAGGAAGCCGCGCTCGATCGCCTGCGAATAGAGGAACGGCTTCAGCGTCGACCCGGCCTGGCGGGGCGCGTCGGCATTGTCGACCGACGGCGCGGTCGAGGCGCTGCCGGCGACCCCGCCGACATAGGCCAGCACATCGCCGCTCGCATTGTCGACCACCACGACCGAACCGTCCCGCGCCCGGTCCCCGAGCCCGAGCAGCTGCCGCCTGAGCGCCGCGGCGGCGAGGCGCTGGACGTTGGCGTCGACGGTGGAGACGACCGTCTCGCCGGGATGGCTGAGGAGCTTGTGGGCGAGGTGCGGCGCGAGCCCTGGATCGTCGGCGAGGCGGCGGTTCGGGCCCGTCATTTCCGCCGCGGCGGCGATCAGGCTGCCGCAATCGGCACGGTGGGCGAGGCGGCAGGCGCGGCGGGCGACGCTTGCCGGGTCGGCCTGCGGGGCGGGGAGCAGGGCGGCGAGCAGCAGTGCGTCATCGGGGCCGAGCGCGGCCGGGCTGCGGCCGAACAGCGCGCGCGACGCCGCGCCGATCCCCTGCACCTCGCCGCGGAACGAGGCGAGGTTCAGATAGGCTTCGAGGATCTGGTCCTTCGACCAATTGGCCTCCACCGCCCGCGCGGCGCGCAGCTGGCGGATCTTCTCGCGCAGCGATCGCGCGCCCGGCCCGCCGAGCTGGGGCGCGAGGAAGCCCGCCACCTGCATCGACAGCGTGCTCGCGCCCCGGGCATGGCCGCCGCGCAGCGCCGTCCAGGCCGCGCCGGCGAGGCCGCGCCAGTCGACGCCGGCATGGCTGGCGAAGCGCCTGTCCTCGGCCTGCACGACCGCCTGCCGCACCGCGGGCGCGACCTGGGCGAGCGGCACCCATTCCAGCCGCCGCACCGCCATGTCGAGCCGCACCGTTTGGAGAAGCCTGCCGTTGCGGTCCTTGAGCCAGGCCTCGCTCGGCCGCCACGCCGCCTTCGCCTCGCCGTAGGAGGGGAGGGGCGGCGGCGCCGTCCAAAGGTCGAAGCCGGCGAGCAGCAGCAGCGGCGTCAGCACCCAAAGGCTTGGGCTCCGCCGCAGCCACGCCGTGGGAGTCACGGCGCGACCTCGAGCGGCGCGTTGGGCAGGCTGGCGCGAATCTCCGGCGAGTACATCGCCTCCACGTGGGTGGGGGGCAGCTGGAAGCGGCCGGTGCTGTTGATCCGCACCGCATATTCGATGCTGGTCTTCCCGCGCGGGAGCCAACCGTAATAGGCCCGCCAATAGCCGTGGCTGCGCTCGATATAGCTCGGCCACCAACCCTCCGTGCCGCTTGCCTTCTCGGCGAGCAGCGACGACTGCCCGCCGCCGCCGACGATCGAGCCTCCCGCGGGGACCGGGTCTTCCAGCACCACCCAGCTGCGCGCGGCGAACGCCTCGACGGTGAGGCGCACCTTCATCACGTCGCCCTTGCTCACCGCGTTCGGGCTCTTGCGGATGAGGAAGCTCACCTCGCGCGACACGCGGTAGCCGGCGAAGCTCGGCGCGGTGAGCGGCACCGCCGCCCGCACCGAGACGAACGCCCAGGGCAGCGGCCCGCCGCTGTGGGAGAGCAGCAAAGGCGTCTCCCGTGCCGGCAGCGTCAGATGCGCCGGCTGCGGGTTCGGCCACGGGCGGCTCAGCGTCTCGCCGCCGAGCTGTACCGTCGTCACGCCCGTCGGCACGCCTGGATAGGTGGCGGCGAAGCGGCGCACAGCCAGCGTCCCCCAGGCATTGGCCGGGGTCGTGTCCCAATGGCCGCGGCGCTGGCGCATGGCGACGCCGATCATCATCTTCGGCGCCTCGTCGCCCCAGCCGGGCCGGCCGGTTGCCACCATCAAGCTGCGGATCGCCATCTCGTCGCCGCTGATCATCATCCACCACGGCGCGGTGCCGTTGTCGGTGACGTCGAGCCGCGTCCCCTCGTAGACGAGGTGCGAGCGCAGCGCCTGCTCCGCCGCCTGCTTGGGCCGCGCGCCGATGCCGGGCGTCTTGTCGAGGATGACGATCCAGTCGGCCAGCGCGGAGGTCGGCATGTCCCTCAGCGGCATCGCCACCCTGAGCGCCTGGGCAGCGGTCGAAGCGTTGTTGCGGGCGAGGGCGGCGAGCGCGGCGATGCGCAGCACCCGCGCGTCGTACGGCGCCTCCGTCGCGTCCTTGAGCCGGCCGTCGACGACCTTGCCCAGCGCCTCGAGCATCTTCGCATGCTGCACCTCGGGCCAGGCGAGCCCCGCCTCGGCGCTGATCGACGCGGCGTAGGCGGTGAGGGCGATCGAGCCCTCCTGGTGCTCGCCGGGCCAGTAGCGCAGCAGGCCGTTGTCGGCGACATAATGCGGCAGGTCGGCCATCAGCTTCGTCCAGCCGTCGCGGTCGTCGAGCGCGATCGCCTTCGAGAGCCTTTGCTCGAAGCAGCCATAGGGATAGGCCGCCATGTAGGCGCGCACGCCGGTCAGCGACGGCGCCGGCGAGGCGGTCAGCGCCACCTCGATGCCGCCGCGTCCGGGCAGCGCACCGTCCGGCGGCCCGACCGGCAGGCTGAAGTTCGGCGTCAGCCGCACGAAGGTCGCCGCCCAGGTCTCCTCCGGCACCGGCGGCACGACCTGCTCGTCGACGACGATCTTGTCGCCCGCCTGGCCGCCATTCACGCGCGCGCTTACCGTCCAGTGCAGCGCGTCCGTCTCCGGCGCGACGACCCGCCACGACACCGGCACCGCGCCGCCCGCGGGAACGGTTACGGTCTGCGGTTTGAGGGTCCCGCCGGCGAGCGGCGCCACCTCGGCGGAGGCGGTGACCTTGAGGTCCCGCTCGGTGCTGTTCCTGAGCGTGAAGACCGCGTCGAACGCGTCGCCCGAACGGACCAGCGGCGGGATGCCCGAGTAGAGGCCGAGATCCTGCACGGTGCGGATGTTGGCGCTGCCGGTGCCGAACAGCTCTTCTCCCGCCGTCGCCACCGCGACCAGTTTGTAAGAGGAGAGCGCGTCGGCGAGCGGCACCTGCACGGTCGCGCGGCCGTTTGCGTCCAGCGGCACCCGGCCCTTCCAGACCAGCAGCGGGCGGAAGTCGGAGCGGGCGAGGGCCGACAGGTCGCCGCCGCCGCCGCCGCCGGCCGCGAGCGCCTTGCGGCCGTAGTGGCGCTTGCCGACCACCTGCATCTGCGCGGTCGAGGTGAGGACCGAGAGCGGCCTTTCCTCCATCATCGCGTCGAGCAGGTCCACGCTGTCGTTGGGCGAGAGGATGAGCAGGGCTTCGTCGACAGCGGCGAAGGCGATCTCCGCCTCGCGCGGCGCCTTGCCGCCCGGCCCGGTCACCTGCACCGCGACGTTGGCGGTGTCGCGGACATGGTATTTCTCACGCTCGGGCTTCACCGCGACCTTCAATTCGTGCGCCTCCCAGCCCACCTTCACCTTGGCGATCCCGAGGCGGTAGGCGGGCTTGGCCAGGTCGACGAGCGCGGTCGGCTGGCCCGGATCGTTGAAGAAGGGCAGGCTCCACCGCTTCGCGAAGTCGGCGATCCACATCCGCCAGCCGGAGACGCGGCCCCGGACGGCCATCACCGAGATGAAGGCGTCGGGCGCGTAGCTCCCCGCCATCGGCACTTCGATCACCGGGTCCTTGCCGGAAATCTGCGTGACGAAGGAGGAGAGCACGCCCTCGCGCTCGACGGTGACCAAAGCCGTCGCCTCGCGGAACGGCATGCGCACCTGGATCTTGGCGATGTCGCCCATATGGTAGGACTTGGCGTCCGGGATGACGTCCATGCGGTCGCCATTGTCGCCGCCGAACCACCAATCGTCGTCGCCGGCGAGGTAGACGGACGTCACGGCGCGCGCTTCGTTGCCCGCCGCATCGCGGGTCGTCGCCATCGCCAGCACCTCGCCCGAGACGCCGGGGTTCATCACGCATTCGACCATGCCGTGATCGTCGGTGGCGCCGCTGCAATGGGCGGCGAGCCTGGTCGTACGGGCATTGTTGTCGAAGGCGTAGAAGCCGCCGATCAGCCGCCGCCGCGCCGACAGGATCTCGCGCGTGAACAGCTGCACCTCGACCGGCTGGTTCCGGACGATGTTGCCGTCGAGGTCCAGCGCAGCAACCTTGAGCCGCATCTCGCCGGCGCGCTGCATCCAGCCGTCGGGCTTGATGCCGAGGCGGATCGCGGAGGAGTAGAGGGGGATCGAGGTGCCGGTGGTCAGCGTCTCGCCGTTCGCGTCCTCATAGTCCATCTCGACCCGCAGCCGCACCGATTCCTGGAGCTCGGGCACGTCGAGCTCGGTACGCAGCGCCCCCTGGCCGCCGAGCGTCAGCGGCAGCGTCGCGGAGGAGGGGAGGCGGGCCGATCCCTCCTCGCCTTCCTCCTCGTCGAGCGGCGTCGTGCCCTCCCGCACCGCCGCGCCGCCGAAGGTCCAGCCGTCCCAGCCGTCGGGCCGGTCGCGCAGCGTCTCATATTCGGTGCGCAGCTTGACCGGCGCGCCGCCCGCCCCGCCGCCGGCGAGATAGCCGACATAGAGGTCGAGCGGCAGCCGCCGAGGCCGCGCCGTCAGCGTCTTGGGCCCCGCGATCGTCGCCCGCATCGTCGGCAGGCGGTATTCGTCGACGCGGAACTGCTGGTTGGTGTCGTGGGTCTGGTCGCCGACTTTCCACTTCACCGCATAGGTCCCGCCAGGCGCGTCCTTGGGTGCCTGCCACGCGCTCTCGCCGATGCCGTCGCCGCCGAGGCTGAGCGGCAGCTCGTAGGCGGTGTCGGAGCCGAGATGCTGGAGGACGAGCACGCCCTTCAGCGCCCCGCCGGTGCGGAAGCCCGACGGCGTCTGCGCGCGGTAGACATGCTTCATGTGCACCGTCTCGCCGGCCCGGATCAGGGTGCGGTCGAGGATGGTGTGGAACACCGGCTCGGCGTCGCGATAGCCGTAGGGCAGCTCGAAATCGTAGGGCCCGATGCCCTGGCTCCACGAGGAGAGGACGAAGGAGAAATCTCCGCCGAGCCGCGCGGAGACCATCAGCGGCGGGCTGTCGTCGCTCTCCCCGTCGCAGCGCTCACGCGAGGAGGGGGCGGGGAGGCCGCTCTGGACGGCGAGCCGGCCCTGCCGGTCGGTCGTGCCGGTGGCGAGGACGCGGCCCGAGCAGCTGTCGGTGATCCGCACCGAGGCGCCGGGCACCGGCGCGCCGCTGTCGAGGCCCGTTACCCAGACGAGCGAGGTCGCCCGGCCCCATTTGAAGTGGACCGACAGGTCGGTGACGAGCGCCGCCGCGGCGACGTAGCGCGTCGCCGGCCGGCCGAGCAGCGCCCGGCCGAGCGTCGGGCTGGCGAGCTCGACGACATAAAAGCCGGGTTTCGTGAGCGGCACGCCGACCACCTCGAACTGGCGGCCCTTGCCGGGAAGGTCGAGCTGCATGCGCTGCACCGGCCCCGGGGCGCCGGGGCCGAACACCGAGCGGTCGCCGGTATGGTTGACCCGCACCTTGGCCTTGCCGCGGCCCTCCTCGCGAATGTCGTCGCGCTGCGCCTTCTCGATCTTGCGGATCCAGCCGGCGATCGCGCCGTCGTCGCCGTCGACGCGGGCGGTGCCGCCGCCGATCGCGTGCACCGCCTGCCCGAGCGTCGGCTCGACGCCCCGCACGGTGACCGGCAGCACGCCGCCCTGCTTCGCTTCGAGGATGCCGAACGGTGCGGCGAACTTCACCAGCGGCGGCGGCTGGTCGATCGCGACGTCGAGCGGGAAGCGGCGCGCGTTGGCGAGCGGGCGCCCCGAAAAGTCGGTGAGGTTCGCCGGCATCACCAGCTTCGCCGTCGTCGAGGGCGGCAGCGGCGGCTTGAACTTCAGCGTCGAGAGCGTCGCCTCGTGGCCGTCGTCGATCGGCGCGAAGCTGCGCCCGGCCGCCTCCAGCCGCACCGCCAGCGCCTGCGCGCGCGGCACCGGCGCGGAGAACTCCACCTTCACCGGCTCGACCGGGTCGCAGCCCGCCTGCGGGTTGGTGCGGCCGCAGGTCAGCCGCGCGCTGAACTCCTTGCGCACGCTGTAGTCGAAGCGCTGGTCGGAGCCCGCATTGCGCCCCGAAGGCGCGCGGATCGAGGCGCCCCAGACGAGCGCCATGTCGTGCCCCGGCGGCAGCGGGCGGCGGCATTTGAGGCCGATGACATGGGCGAGCGCCGCCTTCTGCGCAGCCGCTTCCTTCGGCACGTCGTTGTCGGACGACACCGCCTCGATCATCTCCTCGCGCCGGTATTTCGACAGCGAGTCCACCGCCCGCTGCACGCTCGCCTGCGGCAGCAGGTCGACCGCAATCCGCTCGCCGATCCCGTCCACCGCGCAATAGGCGCCGGCGGCGACCGAGGCGCGCTCCACCGGCCCGTTCGGCACGACCAGGAAGGCCTGCTCCTCCTCGATCTCGTCGTCGCCCTCGTTGGGGAGGACCATCGCCGCATAGGGCCCGCCGCTGTCGATGGCGAAGCTGCGCGTGCCGGTGACGAGCCGCCCCGCCAGCGTCTTGAGCCCGGCGACAAGAGTCGCGCGGCAGGTCATCCCCGGCTCCAGCGCCTTGTCGTATTCCCAGACGAAGGTCGCGGGGTCGGTCCAGCGGCCCTTGCCGCTGGTCGCGCAGGCCATCGCGATCGGCGACGGCCGCTGCTTGCCGAGCGGCGTCATCGCCTCGGAGAAGCGCATGGTGAAGCGGCCGATCTGCCGGTTCATCAGCCCCGGCGTGGCGGTGAGCACGCTCGGCGGCGTCACCGCGCTCGCGCCGAGCGGCGCCAGCAGCATGAGGGGGACCGTGTGGAACGCGAATCGCTTCAGCCAGTCCCGCATCCTGGGCGCCTCCCTGATGGCGCTTGTGATGCCTGAAACCGCAGACCGCGTCTAGCGGTGAACCGTTATTTTTTCACGATGAACGGAGCCCGCGACGAAGCCCTTGATCCCGCGCGCTTTCCGCCTTTCGCCTGCGACGTTTCAGCTTCCGGGGCGGCGTCCGAGGATCAGGACCGCGCCGAAGGTCGCCGCTCCGCAGACCAGCGCGAGATACAGGCTCGACATGTAGATCGCGAGGCCGACCTGTCCGTCGTACGGATCGGCCCGGCCATAGCACCAGGTCACGAGCACCCGGATGGGCAAGAAGCTGGCCGGGGCAGCGATGAGCGCCAGCAGGGCGGCAAGCGCCAATCGTTTCCAGCTCATGCGCGGAGCGTGCCCGTTCCCGGGCGCGCCCGCAATGCGGAGCGGATCGGCTGGCGCACGGCGGCTTGCTCGCGAGGTGGAGGCGAGCCGGGAGGCGGTGCAGGTGATGGCGCGGGATCGGGTTCACCCGAAGGCCCGAAGGCCCACACATCGCGGAGCGGCGCCTCGATGCGGGCCGAGGCGGGTACGGCCAGGGGAGGCGAAGCCTGCAGCCGGTGCGACGCACGTGCCCTTCGGTCCCTTCGGGCCTTCGGGTGAATGGAAACCCGCCGTGGAGCGGCCACGGCGTACCCGCGTCAGGAAAGGCGCCGGGCGTCCTGCTTGAGAGCGCGCATTGCGGCGGCGTCGCCGAGATATTCGACGGCGCGTTCGTCGAGGGCCAGGTCGAGCTTGAGCGCGAGCGCGGCGACGTCGGGGGCGGGGGCGCGCAGGAGGGACTGGAAGGCGTCGTGATGGCGCTCGCCGAGGCGGTCGTAGAGGTCGTCGTCCTCGGTATGCGCGACGGCGGCAAGGGCGCAGTCGGCGCGGCGATAACGGGCGAGGGCGCGTTTCCATTTCAGCAGCGCGTCATGCCGGACTTGATCCGGCATCCACCTTCTTGCTTCGGGCGGCGAGGCCAGGAAGGTGGACCCCGGATCAAGTCCGGGGTGACGGGCAGGCGCCAGCGCCGGCCCCGCGCAGGCGGCTAGCAGCGCGCGGCGGGTCAGGCTAAGCTGCCCAGCAGCCATCCTTCGCCTCCTTTTTGGTGGGAGCGGTGGGCGGGTCGGTGGCGAAGGCGTCAGCCTCGGCGCTGTATTTATTTTGGTACACCATATCTCAGGGGCGGGTCAATAGCTGAGGGAGAAAAAAGAGGCCGCGGGCGTCCGAGGACCGGACGGGATCCTCCTGTGACCGTGCGCCTCCCCAGGGCAACGACGAGCGCGATCGATACCTGGATCGGCCAGCAACCGGACCCCAAACCTTCGCGCTCCGAAGCCATACGGCGGCTCATCGAGAGGGGACTTGGCTTTTCCTGAAGAGGCAATGGCTCGGTAAGCGAGAGGGCAAGTGCTTCTCCGACAACGTCTGATAATCGTCACGTGGGATTAGGATTGAGAACGAGCTCTCCTATAAATGTCTTTCGTCGTATCAAGTGGGGTCACGCATCGATTTAATTCTCCGATCACGTACATAGACTATTTTCGTCTTCCTTCTGTTCATAACGAACAGTTCATTGTCTCTAAGACCGGCGCCTGAATTATTCATCTGGCGCCGGAAACAGGAGAATGAAATGCGCAAGCTGATTTTCACCGGCCTGATGGCCGCCCTCGTCATTCCTGCCGCCGCCTCGGCGCAGACCGGCGAAATCCGCAAGGACGAGCGGAAGGTCGACAAACAGAACGAGCAGCTCCAGAGCGCGGTCGACAGCGGCAACCTCAAGGACATCGAGAAGCATGCCAAAGGCGCGCGCAAGGCGGGCCAGGAGCTGCGGGAAGACCGCGACGATTTCGCCCGCAAGCATTATGTCGCCCCGTACGACAATTGGAGCTACGCCACGCTTACGCCCGGCACGCGCCTTCGTCCCGGCTTCTACGGCGCGAACTACAGCGTCGGTCACCCGGATGGCTACGAGCTGCATCGCGCCAAGCGCAACCAGCGTTGGGTCCGCTACGGCGACGACCTGGTGCTGGTGAACATGCGGAGCGGCACTGTCGTGGAAGTGGTAACAGGCCGCTTCTGACCCCCGGTCCAGGACGCGCGGAGGGGCCGCTTCGGCGGCCCCTCCCTCGAGCAGGGCCGGACGGCGCGATCAAGCCGGCCCTCACACCGTAGCGGGCTCGGCCCTTGCGAGCGCGGCTGCTTCGCGGCGGCGCTGGGTGAGCCCCATCACGACCAGCCCCACGCCGGCGACCGCGAAGCTGATGGCGAGCACGATTCCGAAGCTGGACACCATCTCCTGCGTCTCGTTGAAGAGGAGGATTGCGATCGCGGCCATCGGCAGGCCGAGCAGCAGCGTCATGCCGAGCCCGAAATCGGTGAGGCCGCGCAGCACAAGCCAGAACCAGTCCGCGTGACGGGCGCCGCGCGCCTGGATCCCGACGTCGAGCGAGATCAATCCCCGGAGCAGGAGCCAGATCATCGACACGGTCGTCAGCGGAAAAAGACCTTTCCAGCCGCTGTCGATGAAGAGGATCCCGGCGAGGATGGTGAGGATTCCGGAGCCGAGCGTTACCTTGCCGAGCAATGTGCGATGGGCGCCCCAGCCCAGAGCGAACTCGGCCGCGCCGCCGGCGAGGAGCATCCAGCCTACCGAATCCGCCACCAGGCGCCGGGTTACGAACGTCAGTCCGACGGCGGCGATCGCGATAGCGATCTTTAGGACGCCGCAGGCGAGCGTCCAGCCCCACGACGACGCTTCGAAAAGGGGCTGCGGCCGCTCGCCGCGCAGGGATTCGGTCGAGGACATGGGGCTGCCTTTCAGGCCGCGGCCGGCAGGTGGGACGAGAAGGTCGCGTGGGTCACTTCGACGCAAAGGCCGGCGCCGCTCGACACCTCCTGGATCTGCGCCTTCAGCTGCTTGGCGAGCGCCGCCACGATCGCCGTTCCGAGCCCGCTCGACCCGCTGGGCGGGGCCGCCGCCCTGCCGCTGCCGTTGTCGGCCACCGTCAGCTTCCAGTCGGACCCGTCGAATTCGAGAGCGACGGTGATGCGCGCGCCCGTCCGCGCGGTCGGAAAGGCATATTTGAGGGCGTTGATGACGAGCTCCGTCACGATCAGGCCGAGGCTCACGGCGTCGCTGCTCGGCAGGGTTCCCTCGCCCGCCTCGACGTGGATCTCGATGCCGTGGTGCGGCCCGATCATCGAGGCTGCGAGGCCGGCGCTGAGCTTGGTCAGATAGGCCGCCACGTCGATGCGATCGATGCCGTCGACATGGTGGAGATGGCTCTGCACCTCGGCGACCGACATGACGCGCTTGTGAGCGTCGCGAAGCTCCAGCCGGGTTTCCTCCGAACCGACGGCGCCGGCCTTGAGCAACAGGATGCTGGCGATGATCTGAAGACTGTTGGCGATGCGGTGCCGCATCTCCCGCAGCAAGGTTTGCTCTTGCGCGAGCAGCCGTTCCGAGTGCTCGAACAGCTCCTGCTTCTCGCGCTCCGCGGCGCGCCGGTCGGTTATGTCCCTGAATGCGATGAGTATCGTCGCGCTGGCTTGCTCCTTGTAGCGCACGAGGCGTGCGCTGAGCAGCATCGTCCGCCGCCCGAGGTGGAGGAAATCGTGCTCCACCTCAAAGCCGTCCATCGGGCGCTGCTGGGGAATGACGGCCTCGATCTGCCGCCGCAGCGCTTCTATGTCCCATTGCCCGTCGCCGAGGCCGAAAAACGAACGGCCGCGGGTGCGCGCCGCATCCTCGTTGAAATGCTCGTAGAAACAGCGGCTGGCCGCGACCACCCGCAGGCGGACGTCCAGCACGACGAAGGGCTCGGGGAGCGTGTCGACGATCGCGAGGGCCAAGGCCTGCGCGTCGGCAAGATCGTCGAATTGTTGCATGGTACATGCTCCGCCGGCGGGAGCATGACGTATCTCTCAGCCACCGTGCGCCTGGGCCTGGCGGTGGTGAGACCGTATTACATGTTTGTCGCTGCGAGTCTAACCTCAATTAGCTTAGCCTTGAGCCATATTTGGCAGCTTCGTTCCAGCAGACGGTGTCGATGAGCGCGTCGTTTCATCGAGTCACAGTGACTGTCCCCTTCCGAACCGGCCCGTCATCCCGGCGAAGGCCGGGATCTCTCGTCCGAAGGGCGCCGCGTGGGTCTCGGCGAGATCCCGGCTTTCGCCGGGATGACGGGATGGCCGGCGGTGCTCAGAGCCGGCGCCGCGCAGGGTCCAGCAACGTGCGGCTCCCCCGACCTTGCCCGATCCGTCACGCTCCTGTAACCAGCGCTTAAGTCACGGCGACGGGTCGCCCGGCGCCGGCAGGATATAAGAGTATCGAGCCATGGCGCAGCAGGCCGCGACGGCACCGCCCACTCCCGTACAGGCGCCCTTGCACGCGCAGGAGCCTTCGCTGGCGGAAGCGCCCCCATCGGCGGCTTTCGACGCGGCGCCTCCGGCCGCTCCCGCCGCCTTCCATCATCGCCGCGACGTCCACCGCCCCTGCTACGGCGCGCTCGATCTCGGCACCAACAATTGCCGGCTGCTCATCGCCCGTCCGAACGAGGACGGGTTCACCGTTATCGACGCCTTCTCGCGCGTGGTGCGGCTGGGGGAGGGGCTGGCGACCTGCGGCAAGATCAGCGACGCGGCGCAGGACCGCGCCGTCGCCGCGCTCGGCATCTGTGCCGACAAGCTGCGCCGCCGCCGGGTGACGCTCGCCCGCTCGGTCGCGACCGAGGCGTGCCGCCGCGCCGTCAACGGCCGTCAGTTCGTCGAGCGGGTCCGGCAGGAGACCGGAATCGTGCTCGAGATCATCTCGCCGGAGGAAGAGGCGCGGCTCGCCATGCTGGGCTGCCACCGGCTGCTCGAGCCGGGCGACGGCCCCGCCCTCATCTTCGACATCGGCGGCGGCTCGACCGAGCTCGTCCTCGTCGACACCGACGGGGACAGCGTGCCGAAGATCAAATGCTGGTGGAGCGCGCCCTGGGGCGTCGTCTCGCTGACCGAGAGCGAGGGGCGGGTGTTCGCCGACGCCGCCGAGCGGCTCGCCGCCTTCGGCCGGATGAAGGAGCGGGTCCGCCACGCCTTCCGCCGCTTCGCCGAATTGCTGCCCTCCGACAAGGCGAACATCCGCCTGCTCGGCACCAGCGGCACCGTCACCACCCTCGCCAGCGTCTATCTCGCCTTGCCGACCTACGACCGGCGGATGGTCGACGGGCTGCTCATGCCGGTCGAATCGATGCGGGAGGTCAATGCGATGCTTTCGGCGATGAGCATCGAGGAGCGCGCGCAGCTCCCCTGCATCGGCCACGACCGCGCCGACCTCGTCGTCGCCGGCTGCGCCATCCTCGACGCGATCATGGACATGTGGCCCGCCGAGACGCTGGGGGTCGCCGACCGCGGCATCCGCGAGGGAATATTGCGTACCCTGATGGCGCGCGACGGGTACAAATTGTGAGGGGGGGAAAGGGAGGGGACAGTCACTTTTCCGCGCCGCCGATCAGGATCGTCGCTGCCGTGCGGAAAAGTGACTGTCCCCGGTTCGCACCGTGAAGCACATCCGCACCGCCAAGGGCCGGAAGGTGAGCTCGACCAAGTGGCTCGAGCGGCAGCTCAACGATCCCTATGTCAAACGCGCCAAGGCGGAGGGCTATCGCTCGCGCGCGGCGTACAAGCTGATCGAGCTCGACGACCGCTTCGGCTTCCTCAAGGGGGCCGAGCGGGTCGTCGACCTCGGCGTCGCGCCCGGCGGGTGGACGCAGGTGGTGCGGAAGCGCGTGCCGAAGGCGGCAGTGGTCGGCATCGACTTCCTGCCGACCGAGCCGATCGAGGGCGCGACCCTGCTCCAGCTCGACTTCATGGACGAGACCGCGCCGGCCGCGCTCAAGGAGGCGCTCGGCGGCCCGGCCGACCTCGTCCTCTCCGACATGGCCGCCAACACGGTCGGCCACCCGCAGACCGACCATCTGCGCACCATGGCGCTGGTCGAGGCGGGGCTCGAATTCACCGGCGAAGTGCTGAAGCCCGGCGGCGCCTATGTCGCCAAGGTCCTCGCCGGCGGCGCCGACAACAACCTCGTCGCCGAGCTCAAGCGCCGCTTCACGACGGTGAAGCACGCCAAGCCGCCGGCGAGCCGCAAGGGCTCGTCCGAATGGTATGTCGTCGCCCAGGGTTTCAAGGGCTGAGGCGGCCGGTCAGCCGACTCCCGGATAGGGCCGGTCCTTGAGCAATTGCGCGAGGTGGGCGGCGTTGGAGGCGCACATGGCGGCGGTCTCCCGCACCTTGTCCGGCACCGCGGGCAGCTGGTTGAAGTCGGTCCTGGCCATCGCCTCGCCGACCCAATAGCAGACCGCCGCGGGGGGGATCGTCCAGCCGGTGTCGGACAGGGCCTGGTAGAGCTCGGCCGAGACGTGGTGGGCGCCGTCCTCGTTGCCGACGACCGCGACCAGCGCGATCTTGCGGGTGCTCGGCATCCGCCCCCGCGCGTCGGTCTCGGAGAGGAAGGCGTCCATCCGCTCGACGACGCGCTTGGCGAGGCTGGAGGGCTGGCCCATCCAGATCGGCGTACCGAAGATCAGGATGTCGTTCTCGAGGATACGGCGGCGCAGGTCCGGCCAGGCGTCGCCGTCGCCTTCGTCGGAGCTGACGCCGGGCTTCACGTCATGGTCGGCGATGCGGATCGTCTCGGCAAAGGTGACGTCCTTCTTCTTCAGCTCGGAGACGAGGAGGCCGATCATCGCATCGGTCGAGCTGTCGCCGCCGCCGCTGCGCTTGAGGCTGCAGTTTATCGCGATCGCGCTGAGCGGCATTCACCCGTCCTTCCATTCGGCCCGGAGTCGAGACGCGCCGGCCCCGCCTCCGTTCCCGGGGCGCAACCAAAGCCGCCGCCGATCATTGCAGCCCCGTCACTCCTCCAGAGAAGGACTTTGACGTATGCGTAAACTCGTGATGTGCGCCCTCCTCGCGGCGGCGCCGCTCTCCGCCTGCACGACCTACGGCGACGGCTACGGCTATCGCGACCGCTACGGCTACGCGCCGCGCGGCGACTGGGCCTCTGAATATCGCGAAGGCACCTACGAGCCCTATGCGCTCGGCGCGAACGACTATGTCTATCGCGGCCAGGACGGCCGTTATTATTGCCGCCGTCATGACGGCACGGTCGGCCTGGTGATCGGCGCCGGCGTCGGCGCCCTGCTCGGCAACGCGATCGCGCCGCGCGGCTCGAAGACGCTGGGCGCGATCCTCGGCGGTGCGGCCGGCGGCGCCGTCGGCTATTCCGCTGACCGCGACGTCCGCTGCCAGTAAGCGAAGGGGGGAGGGCGCCCGCGTCCTCCCCCGCTCCGCCTCGCGGGGGACGCGACGCAGGCCGCGCCGGCCCCTCGCGCACCCTTGACTCGCCCCGCGCGCGACCCTATCTGCCGCGCATCCCGATAACCGGTCGACCGGCGGCGCTCCCGTGCGCTCGCCGCTTTTGTCCGTGTCCGGGACTGACGCTTTGAGATGGGAGGGTCGCCAGCCCTCCCGTGGAGCAGGAGATAGAGTGTAATGGCACGTATTGCGGGCGTGAACATCCCGACCAACAAGCGCGTCGAGATCGCGCTGACCTACATCCACGGCATCGGACGCACCAAGGCCAGGGAGATCACCGGCAAGCTCGGCATCGAGCCGCAGCGCCGGGTGCAGGACCTGACCGACCAGGAAGTCCTCCACATCCGCGAGATGATCGACAGCGACTATACGGTGGAGGGCGACCTGCGCCGCGAAGTCGCGATGAACATCAAGCGGCTGATGGACCTCGCGAGCTATCGCGGCCTCCGCCACCGCAAGGGCCTCCCGGTCCGCGGCCAGCGCACCCACACCAACGCGCGCACCCGCAAGGGCAAGGCCAAGCCGATCGCCGGCAAGAAGAAGTAAGCCGTCCGGGGACGGTTTACTCCGCCGCAGGCGCGTCATCGCGGCCGCGGCGGTCCCTTGAAAGATTTAGGTTAGGACACGATTTTCCATGGCACGCGAACCCCAGCGCCTCCGCCGCCGCGAGCGCAAGAACATCACCGCCGGCGTGGCCCACGTCAACGCCAGCTTCAACAACACGATGATCACCATCACCGACGCGCAAGGCAATGCCATCGCCTGGTCCTCGGCCGGCATGATGGGCTTCAAGGGGAGCCGCAAGTCGACTCCCTACGCCGCCCAGGTCGCCGCCGAGGATGCCGGCAAGAAGGCCGCCGAGCACGGCGTGCGCACCCTCGAGGTGGAAGTCAAAGGCCCCGGCTCCGGCCGCGAGAGCGCCCTTCGGGCCCTCCAGGCCGTCGGCTTCCAGATCACCTCGATCCGCGACGTGACGCCGATCCCGCACAACGGCGTGCGGCCGAGCAAGCGGCGCAGGGTGTAAGCGCGCCGACGAAATTTCCGGGGACACGCTATCTGCGTGTCCCCGCCACCGCAGAACGGGGACACGCAATAGCATGTCCCCGACCGATACCGGGAGGGACGCCTCCCACGAAAGCCAGAGGAAGCACATGGCCGTCAACGCAAAGAACTGGCAGGAAATGAAGAAGCCCAACGCCCTCGAGAAGAAGTCCGTCGGCGGCGACGCGCGCCGCAAGGCGACCTTCGTCGCCGAGCCGCTGGAGCGCGGCTTCGGCCTGACGCTCGGCAACTCGCTGCGCCGCGTCCTCCTCTCGTCGCTGCAGGGCGCCGCGGTGACCTCGATCCGCATCGAAGGCGTGCTGCACGAGTTTTCGAGCCTCGCGGGCGTCCGCGAGGACATTACCGACCTCGTCCTGAACGTGAAGCAGATCGCGCTGCGCATGGAGGGCGAGACCGCCAAGCGGCTGCAGCTCTCCGCCACCGGCCCCGGCGAAGTCACCGCCGGCCAGATCGCGACGTCCGGCGACATCGAGGTGATGAACCCGAACCTGGTGCTCTGCCACCTGGACGAGGGCGCGACCTTGAACATGGAGTTCACGGTCGAGGCCGGCAAGGGCTATGTCCCCGCCGCCTCGAACCGCCCGGCCGACGCGCCGATCGGCCTCATCCCGGTCGACGCGCTCTACAGCCCGGTCCGCCAGGTCAGCTACAAGGTCGAGAACACCCGCGTCGGCCAGGAGCTCGACTATGACAAGCTGACGCTGACGATCGAGACCGACGGCACCGTCACCCCGGACGACGCGCTCGCCTATGCGGCGCGGATCCTCCAGGACCAGCTGCAGCTGTTCGTGCATTTCGACGACGGCATGACGATGGTGAGCGCCCCCGCCGGCGGCCTCTCCTCGGTCTCCGCCGCCGACGCCGACCACGACGCCAACCAGCTCAACCGCTACCTCCTCAAGAAGGTGGACGAGCTGGAGCTGTCGGTCAGGAGCGCGAACTGCCTCAAGAACGACAACATCATCTATATCGGCGATCTGGTGCAGAAGACCGAGGCGGAGATGCTTCGGACGCCGAATTTCGGGCGGAAGTCTCTCAATGAGATCAAAGAGGTCCTCTCCAGCATGGGCCTGCGTCTCGGTATGGACATCCCGGGTTGGCCACCTGAGAACATCGAAGAGATGGCCAAGAAGCTGGAGCAGGAATTGCTCGGCTAGGCCATCGAACGGCGAAGCTGAGGGCCGCTCCGGAAGGGGCGGCCCTTTGTCTTTGTGGTGCAGAAGACCGAGGCGGGTTGACGTGGCATGGCTTCCCCCGGAAGCCGCTTCGGATCCACGTCAACGCCGCGGACGCCGAACTTCGGGCGCAAGAGCCTGAACGAGATGAAGGAAGCACTGTCCAGCTTGGGGCTCAGGCTCGGGATGGATATTCCTGGGTGGCCACCTGAGAACATCGAGCAGACGGCCAAGAAGCTCGAGCAGGAGCTGCTCGTCCGATGCCTTTGGTCGCCGTGCCGCACTTTGGAGACCGGCAGAGAGGCAGGAAAGTCCTGCCGGTGCGCCAGCGTTTTCTTCCGAAACCTTGCGAGTCGCTCGACCAGGCAGAGTTGATCAGCGTTTAAAGAGGGCGGACTTCACGCAAGTAACTGGAACAATGGGCCATATTTTTTGTAACGGGTGAATTGACTCGCTCCCTGCACAGGTTCAGTCTCTCCCTCGCATCTGAAAAAGGGGCTTTCGATGCGAGCGACGTCCATTGCGGCAAGACTATGCTTGGCAACATCCGTATGCGCGTTGGCGGCTGCAGCGGTGGCGAGCGAGACCACCAGCTATACCTACGACGCGCTTGGGCGGTTCACCGGAAAGAGCATCGCGGGCGGTCCGAATAGCGGCCGGCAGACTCGCATCTGCTTCGACAAGGCCGGCAATCGCATCCGATACGATTCGACCACCGCCACCCCGGCCGCCTGTCCGCCGCCGCCGCCGCCACCGTCCTCGCCCTGAAACCCACATCCGCAGCGCGGTGTCGAACAGGGAATGGGGATGGCATTGAACCACAGGAAGCCAATCGCATTTTTCGTCGCGACAGTGGCTGCTGCCGCAGGACCGGCCGCCGCGCAGATCAGCGCGCCGCCGCGCCACGACACGCGCAGCCCCACGGGGGTAAGCTATCGCAACGGCGCCTTTTCCTGGGAGGAGACCGACCTTTCGATCGGCGGCGAAGAGGGATTGGCGCTGTCGCGTACCTATCTGAGTTCGTCGCAGGACGGGCTGCTCTCGCCCGGTTGGACCCACAATTTCTTCAGCATCGTGCGCAACGAGCCCGAGCCGGCCCCTCCCGACACAATTCCACCGCCGACGCATTTGCGCGCTTGGGTCTACCATCTTGTCGTCGGCGGCAGCACTTATTCGTTCGTCGGCGGCGGCAGCTATCCCAATCAAGGCCAGCCGGCGGGCAGCTACCAGTCGGTCGAGGATAACGGGGCGTCGCTCCTCTACACCGGCACCAACAGTTCGGGCTATTACATGCTTACGCTCGCCGACGGTTCCGTGATCGTGTGGAGCGGCGGCATCTCGAGCCACATCACAAGCTGGACCAGGCCGGACGGCACCCGCCTCGACTACAGCTACGCCGGCAACCGCATGATCGCTTCGAACCGCGGATATGCGGTCATCGTCGAAGGCAACAGCAAGGCCTGCGTGGTCAACCTGTCGCGCACCTACGTGACGGCGGGAAGCGCCTGCCCGTCCGGAGTGCCGACCGTCACCTACGCCTATACGACCGGCGCGTTCACGTCGGCGCCGCTCCTGGCCTCGGTCACCAAAGCCGACAATCGCACGACCACTTATGCCTATGTCGGAGCCGACCATTTGGGCTGCATCAAGCCGCCCGGGCAGACGACATGCAGGATCTCGAACACCTATGCGGTCTGCCCCGAAGACCCGTCGGACAGCGCGACGCATTTTACGTGGCGCTACCGCGATCCCGTCATCTCCCAGACCACCGCCACCAGCGAGACCTACGCCTACGATTATGGCGGGAGCGTAAGCTACGAGCCGGTGTGCAACGCGCCGGTCACCGACTCGTCCACCTCCAACAACGGCTGGCAGTTCAACGACGCCACGGTGACGATGATGACGAATACCGGCGCGCGGACGGTCGTAGGCACATCGGTCGCCGGGACGCCGACGTCGATCCGCGACCCTCTCAACCGCCAGACGACCATGGGCTACGGAAGCCACGGCGCCTTCGTCTTCTCGCCGGGCTCTCAGCTGGGCTCGGAGACGCTGCCCGAAGGCAACGAGACCGACTATGCTTACGACAGCCGGGGCAACGTCACGTCAACGACAATGAAGGCGAAGCCCGGCTCCGGGCTGTCGAACATCGTGGTGAGCGCCTCCTATCCCGCGGCCTGCTCAAACCCGAAGACCTGCAACAAGCCGACCTCGATGACCGACGCGCGCGGCGCGGTGACGGACTTCACCTACGACAGCAGCCACGGCGGCCTGCTCTCGGAGATGGCGCCGGCCCCTGCGAGCGGCGCGGCGCGGCCGCTCAAGCTCTACACCTACGCCCAGAAATACGCCTACGTGCTGAACAGCGCCTCGGCGCTGGTGCCGGCCTCGACCCCCGTCTGGGTGCGCGCGACGATGATCGAGTGCCAGACGGCCGCCGGATCGAGCACGCCGGCGTGCGACAGCGCGGCGCCGCAACGCGTCACCACCTATCTCTACGGCGCCGACGGCACGGCGGACAATTTGCTCGTCCACGGCATCGCGGTCACCGCGGACAGCCAGACGCTCCGAACTTGCTACGGCTACGACACGCTCGCGCGACGAATCAGCGAGACCAAACCCCGCGCCGGCCTGACGGTGTGCCCGTGAGCCGCCGCGTCGTCCTCGTCGCCGCGCTGGCCGGACTCGCCCCCACCGCTGCTCTCGCGCAGTCCTCGGCCTCCGACTTCACCTCGGCGGTGCGCTACGACGCGATGGGCCGCGTCGTCGGCACAATCGCTCCCGATCCGGACGGCTCCGGTCCGCTTCACTATGCGGCGACCCGTACGACCTACGATGCCACCGGACGCCCGACGAGTGTCGAGAAGGGTCAGTTGTCCACTTGGCAGGCGGAGACCGGACCGAACGCCGCGCCGGCGGACTGGAGCGGGTTCACGGTGTTCCAGACGGTGACCACCACCTACGACACGATGGACCGCAAGCTGACCCAAACGCTGTCTTCGGGCGGCACCGCCTACGGTCTCACGCAATATAGCTACGACAGCTCGGGGCGCCTCGAATGCACGGCCGTGCGGATGAACCCGGCTGTCTACACATCCCTGCCGACCTCCGCGTGCACGCCGGGCACCGAGGGCAGCCAGGGCCCGGACCGCATCACCCGCACCGTCTACGACGCGGCGGGCCAGGTGACGAAGGTGCAGAAGGCCTACGGGACCGCCGACCAGCAGGACTATGCCGCCTACCTCTACAGCGACAACGGCAAGCAGACGCGGCTGACGGATGCCAACGGCAACCCGGCGTCGATGACCTACGACGGCTTCGACCGCGAAGTGCAGTGGAACTTCCCGTCCGCGACCAGCCTCGGCTCGGTCAGCACGACCGACTACGAAGCCTACACCTATGATGCCAACGGCAATCGGCTGTCGCTGAGGAAGCGCGACGGGAGCGTGATCGGCTACACGTACGACGCGCTGAACCGGGTGACGGTGAAGACCGTTCCCGCCTCCGCGAGCGGCGCGGCGGGCTACAGCGTCTATTACGGCTACGACGCAAGCGGCGCACAGACCTACGCACGGTTCGGCTCGTCCTCGGGAGCGGGAATCACCAACACGTACGACGGGTTTGGCCGACTCGCAGCGTCGAGCACCAACATGGACGGGACGCCGCGCACTCTCTCGAGTGCATATGACGCGGACGGGAATCGCACTTCGCTGACGGGCGACGCAGGCGCCTGGTACTACACGTCCGGGGCCGACTATGACGGGATCGACCGCGCCACGGGCCTGAAAGAATTTGGTGTGACGGTCGTCCAGTTCGGCTACGATTCGGCCGGGCGGCGCCAGAGCCTGACCGAGGGCTATGGCGCCGGAGTGACGTCCTCCTCCAGCGGCTACGGCTATGATGGCGCGGACCGCCTCTCGACCCTCTCCCTCGACTTTGTCGGCAGCGCCTCCGACCTGACGACCACGCTGTCCTACAACCCGGCGAACCAGATCGTCGGCCGGGCGAGCTCGAACGACGCCTACGTCTCGACCACCGCCTACGACGTCAGCCGTCCCTACGCCGTCAACGGGCTCAACCAGTACACGAGCGCCGGCTCCGCCAGCTTCGCCTACGACGCGAACGGCAACCTCACCTCGGACGGGACGAACAGCTACGTCTACGACGCGGAGAACCGGCTGGTGTCGCGCTCCGACGGGACCACGCTTTCGTACGATCCGAACGGGCGGCTGTGGCAGATCGGCGGCTCGTCCGGCACCACGCGCTTCCTCTACGACGGCGACCGTCTGGTGGCGGAATCGAATTCCGCGGGCAACGTCCTGCGCTCCTACGTCCATGGCCCCGGCGCCGACGAGCCACTGATCTGGTATGAAGTCCTGGGTGGATTTTCCCGCAGGTTCCTGCGCGCCGATCAGCTTGGCTCGATCGTCGCGGTGGGCGACCTTGGCGGCAACGCCGTCGCAATCAATGCCTATGACGATTGGGGCATACCCAATGCCGGCAATGTCGGCCGGTTCGGTTATACCGGCCAGGCTTGGCTGCCGGAGCTCGGCATGTGGTACTACAAGGCGAGAATCTACTCGCCGACGCTGGGACGGTTTCTGCAGACGGACCCAGTCGGATATAAAGATCAAGTGAATCTTTACGCGTACGTGGGAGACGATCCGCTGGACGCCAGGGATTCGAGCGGAATGCACACTTGCCCTGCGCAAGACTGCAAGACAGTCGCCGGGATCATTCAGAATCTGGCGGCAATCGGCGATTCCATGCGCATGGTGACGGGTTCTCACATCCCGTCACAGGCCTCGACGACGATCGCGCACCTCGTCAGCGGCCTTGGCAAGCAAGGTGTCGATAATGGAATCAGGATTGAAAACGCGCAGCTCACGCAAGGAATGCTGGGCCAGACGATTGACGGCGGACGAAGCAGCCAGACGATCCAACTGGATTTCGGCCAGATTAGCGATCGAGGCGGATTCCCGGTAGGGGCGAGCGTTCTTGGCCATGAAGGCGTTCACGCCTGGCAAAATATGAGGTTAGGCTCGTCTTGGTCGTATGAAGAGGTCTATCGCCGCGAAGTGCAGGCATATACCGTTCAAGGATGGATACTCGGCGCGCGCGGGTGGCACATCCGCACGCTGCCGAATGCCCTGGATCGGAATTTTGCAGATGAAGTCCACGCGGCTGCCAAAGGCGACTGCTACAAGCAGATGATTGCGTATCAGGATTCCCACAACCGGCATGACCCTTTTGGAGGGTTTTGCCAATGAGGTCGTTCGTGCACGGGTGCACTGCACTGGTTCTCCTATTAGCGCACGGCTGTCCCGACCGCGCCAGCCGGCAATCAGCGACGAAGAATGAGCATAGTGTCTATAGAAATGAGGAGGTCTCCGTAATCGCCTTTAGGTCTGGAGAGTCGTTCGTCTTCATGCCCCGGTACATTGGAAGAGCGATAGCGACGTTCAGGGGGATAGATAACATAAACACTGAAGGCTTTGAGACAGACTGCTCATTGGTCGGCGCAAAACTCCGTGCCTCGGGTAGTGTTTTCCCATCGGGGAAGGGGTCACTCTACACGACGGTAAGCCAGTTCAAATATCTTCGCCCTCTGAGCGAGCGGGAGAAACAGCAGGTCCGCGAGACCTTCGGCAACCCGCAATTGCGCTCCATAAAAATTTGCTGAGGAGAGCGACGCGCGCATCGCGGATCGCTCGGCAACGCCGCGAACCCCTCGGTCCGCTTGGCGGTTTGGGCTGGCTGGCAAATGCGAGGAATGCAATATCATGCGGACAGGATGCGCCCGCCTGTGGGGCATCGGTGACACGTCCCCGCGCCTGACGATTCCGTCGTTGGGATGGTCCCAATCCCCTTCCGCCGTACCCCCCCGGCTCGCTATGGCGGGGCCGGGCCAGCGAGAGGAGCCGCCATGCAATTCTTCATCTTCATCCGCTGCAAGCCGGGGCGGACGAGCGCGCTCGGCCAGGCGATGGTCGCGAAACGGCTGCCCGAGGTGCAGGAGATCCACTCGATCAGCGGCGAATGGGACCTGATGGTGCGCGCCATCGTCAAGGCGCGCGGAGTCGAGGCGGATTTCGAGAGCAACGTCATGGAGGCGCTGCTCGCCGGCCAGTGGGAGCATGTCGACCGCACCCAGACGGTGGTCGGCTACCGCGTGTTCAGCCCCGACGATTCGTTCGTGGAGTGAGGAGGCGGCGGCTGCGCGCGGCGGCGGCGGGCCTGCTGGCGCTGGCGGCCCCGGCGGCCGCGGGCCCCGCGGGCGCGGGGAAGGCGAGCACGGACGAGGGGCTCTATTGCACGATGGCGATCGTCTCGGTCGCGGCCCGAGGTGGAGCGGCGCTGCCCGGGGAAGGCCGATCCCGCCTTGCGGCCGGCGCTGGAGGAATCGCTGCGGCTGATGGAGGCGCGCGTGATCGCCAGCGGGGCCGGCGACGCCGCTTCGCTGGCGCGGTTCCGGCGCGAGCAGGGGGGAGCGGCCGCGGACGATGCAACGCTCTGCGCCGGCAACGGCGCGATGCTCTACGCGGCGATACGCAAGGCCGGCGGCGCCGCTTTGGTCGCGGGAACGCGCCGGCTGGTGTCGCGGCCGGGCAAGCCGGGCTGGGGCGACTGCTTCTAGGCGACGGGCGGTGGATCGGGCCGGGCCGCGGCGCCGCCGGGTCCGAGCCCGTTCGCCATGCGGACGGAGCGCGCACAAAGTAATGGGGGCTGGCGTTGCCGCCAGCCCCCACTTTCCCGGGCTTTCCTACGTCCTCCCGCGAGGGGAGAAAGTCGTTCCGCCTGGGCGGATCGGCACCTTCTTCCCGTCTTGCGACGGCAATGGCCTCCGATCGGGTTCCCGCAACGGCATTGCTGCCTTCGTGGTCCCCTTGCGGGTCCTCGCCGGACATTGCTGCCAGGCAAATTCCCTTTTGCGGTTCCTTCGCCGGAGGCTCGGGTTCCGCCGGACGGCTCTGGAAAGTGGGAGCGGCATCGGCTTGCGCCTGTGCCTCACGCTTCTTCCTCGGCTCGCCCTGCCGTCGCCTCCTTCCACGAACCGACGTTCTTGCGAACGTCCGCCGCTTCATCGGGCGGGGCAGCGGCCTCGCGCTCTTTCCGTTGCCGGTTGGAGCCTCTTGGCCACGGGTTGAAGCTGTCATGCCTGCCCGAGTCGAACAAGCGAATTCGCCCTGTGGATAACGAGGATAACGGGGATTGTTTTGCCGCCGGGCCGGGAAAGCGACTGGAGCGGGTGAAGGGGATCGAACCCTCGACCTCCACGATGGCAACGTGACGCTCTACCGCTGAGCTACACCCGCCCTAAGTCGCCTGGGGGAAACCTCGGCGCGGGGGCGTGCGGGGATCGAAAGGGTCCTGGATCGGTGCCGGACTTTGCCCGGCGCTCAGCGCCCTCGCGACCGGGGCGCACGCAGCCGCCCCGAGGTCAGCGACCTCGGCCGTGAAGGGCAATGAAGGCGAGCGGCGCGTTCATGAGGGGCGCGCCTATGATCGGGCGGCGCCGGCCCGTCAAGCGGAAAAGTTGGGCGCCGATGCGGGCCTGGCGTAAGGTCGGCGGGGTCAACCAGGGGAGCAGGCATGCGCGCGGAGCTATACCGGGACGGGAATGCGGGCGGCACGACGACGATCGACGTCGAGCTCAAGGAGGACGGCGCGCTCCAGCTCTTCTACTACGATATCGGCGAAGCGGCGCGGCGCAGTTTCGGCGACTCCGATTACGAAGCCTGGGCGAACGTCCCGGCGGCGGAGGTGGCGAAGCTCGCTTTCGCTCTCCTCGCCGACCGCTGGCGCGGCGACCCGCAGGCGCTCAGCGCCTTCCGCGACTTCTGCCGCGAGCACGGCGTGGCGGTGGAAAGCGGTTCGTGGACGTGAACGCTCAGCGCTCGACGCAGACGGCGATCCCCATGCCGCCGCCGATGCACAGGGTGGCGAGGCCCTTCCTGGCGTCGCGGCGGGCCATTTCGTAGAGGAGGGTGGTCAGCACCCGCGCGCCCGAGGCGCCGATCGGGTGGCCGATGGCGATGGCGCCGCCGTTGACGTTGACCTTCGCTGCGTCCCAGCCGAGCTCCCGGCCGACCGCCAGCGCCTGGGCGGCGAAGGCCTCGTTCGCTTCGATGAGGTCGAGGTCGCCGACCGACCAGGCGGCCTTCTCGAGCGCGCGCCGGCTCGCCGGAACGGGGCCGATGCCCATGATCGAGGGGTCGACCCCCGCCGAGGCCCAGCTGGCGATGCGGGCGAGCACTTTCGCGCCGCGCCGCTCGGCCTCGTCGCGGCGCATGACGACGAGCGCGGCGGCGCCGTCGTTGAGGCCCGAGGCGTTGCCGGCGGTCACCGTACCTTCCTTGCGGAAGGCGGGGCGGAGGCCGGCGAGGGAGGCCTGCTCGACTCCGTCGCGTATGTACTCGTCGCGGTCGACGATCGTGTCGCCCTTGCGGCCCTTCACGGTGACGGGCGCGATTTCGTCGGCGAAGCGGCCCTCGGCGCGGGCGGCGGAGGCCTTGTTCTGCGAGGCGGCGGCAAAGGCGTCCTGCTCGCCGCGGGTGATCTGGTATTTCTCGGCGAGGTTCTCGGCGGTGATGCCCATGTGATAGCCGTTGAAGGCGTCGGTGAGCCCATCCTTGATCATCGTGTCGACGAGCTCGAGCCCGCCCATCTTGGTGCCCGCGCGCAGCGCCTGGGCGTGGGTCGAAAGGCTCATCGATTCCTGCCCGCCCGCGACGACCACGGTCGCGTCGCCGGTGCGGATCATCTGGCTGGCGAGGGCGACGGCGCGCAGGCCCGAGCCGCACACCTGGTTCACGCCCCAGGCCGGCACTTCCTTCGGCACGCCCGCCGCCATCGACGCCTGCCGGGCCGGATTCTGGCCCTGCGCCGCGGTAAGCACCTGGCCGAGGATCACTTCGGACACGTCCTCCGGCGCCACCCCGGCCTGTTCGAGCGCGGCGGCGATCGCGGTGCGGCCGAGCTCGTGCGCCGGCACCGCGGCGAAGGCGCCGAGGAAGCTGCCGACGGGCGTGCGCTTAGCGGCGGTGATGACGACGTCGTCGGCGGCTGCGGTCATGGCGGGCTCCGTGCGGTAAGGAATGGTCGCCGCGCCCCTAGCACCGGGGCCGCGGACGGGAAAGCGGCGCGGCCGGGCGGTTGATCCCGCGCGGCGCGTCCGACAAGGTGGCCCGGCGGCATGCCGCGGCGACGGGGGAGGGAAGATGCGGATCGGGACATTTCTGGCCGGCGCGGCGGCGGCCCTGCTCGCGCTGGCGGCCGGGCGGGCCGGCGCCGAGCGCTGGACCTTCCAGCACGTCACCCTGATCGACGGCACCGGCGCGCCGCCGCGGCGGGACATGACGGTGGTGGTGGAGGATGGCCGCTTCGTCGAGCTCATCCCCTCCGCCCGCGCGGCGCCGCCGACCGGGCGGGTGATCGAGGGGCGCGGCAAGTACCTGATCCCGGGCCTGATCGACGTCCACATCCACCTCGCCGGATCGGCGGCGGGGGCGATGCCCGGGGGCGGGCCGACGGTCGACCGGCAGGCGGCGCTGGAGGCGCTGGCGAGCTACCTCTATGCCGGCGTCACGACCGTCCTCGACGTCGGCAACAATCCCGACAACATCCTGCCGGTGCGCGCCGACGAGCGGGCGGGGCGCATCCTCGCGCCGCACATCTTCGCGACCGGCAACCTCGTCACCTATCCCGGCAGCCACGGCACCGGCATGGCGGTGAACGTCGAGCGCTGGCCCGAGGCGCGCGCCGCGCTCCAAGCGCAGTTCGACACCGAGCGGCCCGACGTCCAGAAGATCACCTATGACGACGAGGGCTGGGGCGCGCGGCCGCTCATCCCGATCCTGCCCAAAGACCTCCTCCAGCACATCATCGAATTCTACAACGACCATGGCGTGCGCACGACCGTCCACATCTCCAACGAGTCGCGGGCGCGCGAGGCGATCTTCTCCGGCGTCGACAGCCTCGCCCACACGCCGGCGCAGGGGCCCGTCACCGACTCCTTCGTGAGGCTGCTCGCCGCCAAGCGCATCCCGGTGGCGAGCACGGTCACGATCGGCGACAATTACGGCCGCGTCCACGACCATGCGGACTTCCTCGACCAGCCGCTCTACGTCGCGACGATGCGTGCCGACCAGCGCGCCGAGCTGAAGCGCATCGCCGCGGCCGGGGGCGAGACGGCGCTTAGGGGCAGCCCCGAGCTCTACCGGCGCTCCTGGCGCCTCTACTGGCAGACCCAGACGCCGATCCTCCAGGATAATTTGAGGCGCATCGACGCGGCGGGCGGTATCGTCGCCGCGGGCACCGACGCCTCGAACGGCGCCGCCACCCACCGCGAGCTCGAGCTGCTCGCCGCGGCCGGCATCCCGCCCCTGCGCGTCCTACGGATCGCGACGCTGAACGGCGCGCGGCTGCTCGGGCGGCAGGAGGAGATGGGGAGCATCGCCGAGGGAAAGGTGGCGGACGCAGTGCTGCTCGACGCGGATCCGGTCGCCGACATCGGCAACACCAAGCGGATCGTCCTCGTGATGAAGGCAGGAGCGATCGTCGACGAATCGCGGCTGCCGCTGTCCGGCGGGCCGCAGCGCCGCCGCTACGATCCGGGACGCTGAGGCGTGGCGGCGAAGGAGAGCGCGGCGGCGGGCGGGCCGATCGCGCCGTGGCGCTTCGTCGCCGGGATCCTCCTCCACTGCGCGGTGCCGGCTTTCCTGGTCTGGCTCGCGGCGGCCCTGCTGCCGCTTTTCGCCGGCGGCGCGGCGCCGGACCGGCTCGCCGCCGCGGCGGGACGGGCGAGCGTCGTCTTCCTGATCGGCTATGCCGTCCTGCTCGTCGCCGCGATCCTCGCCACCCGCGCGCTGGAGCCGGCGCTGCGCCAGGCGCGGGCGCGGCGCGAGGCGCGCGATCCCGCCTCGCCGGCCCGCGAGTCGCGCAGGCGCGTCGAGACGGCGCTGCGGGCCGCCCGCGGCCTCGGCGCCGGCGCCCGGCTCCGGCAGGCGGCGGCGCGGCTGGAGGCGGCGCCGTGGGACCATGAAGACGACCGCTGCCAGGCCGTCTCCGCCGACCTCGCCCGCGCGGCGGAAGCCTTCGCCGCCGCTGCCGGCCCTGGGGCCGCGTCCGCGCCCGCGGAGCTCGAGGCGCTCGCCGCCGCCTCGTTCGAGCGCCTCGCCGAGGCGGTGGAGGAGATCGGCGCCGAGCGCCGCCGCCTCGACCAGGGCGATGCCGAGGCGATGGCCCGCTACATCGCGCTGCGCTACCCCGCATCCGATTTCGCTGGCGACGAAAATCGCTAAGGATTAGAAAGCGCTGCCGTCCCCCGGGGGTACCGTCGGACGCGCGGGAGGGTCGCACATATGCTTAGTCCGTTCGTTCTGGCGTCGGCCGGGGTCGTCGCTTGCGTCCTGCTGGTCCTGTTCACGCTGATGCGCAGCGTGCGCTACGTCCGCAACAACCGGGTCGCCATCGTCGAGAAGCTGTGGAGCCGCAACGGCTCGCTCCCCAGCGGCCTCATCGCGATGAACGGCGAGGCCGGCTACCAGCCCGACGTGCTGCGCGGCGGCTACCATTTCTTCTTTCCGTTCCAGTACCGCATCCACAGCCAGCCGCTCGTCACCATCCCCCAGGGCCAGGTCGGCTACGTCTTCGCCCGCGACGGCGCGCCGCTGGGGCCGACCCAGACGCTGGCGAGCAACGCCAGGGCCGCGGACTTCCTCGACGTCCGCCACTTCCTCACCGAGGGCGGCCAGCAGGGCCCGCAGCGCGCGATCCTGCGCGAGGGCACCTACGCCATCAACCTCGCCCAGTTCGTCGTCATCACCCGCGACTATATCTACGGCCTGATGCTCGAGGCGAGCGACCCAGAGCTGTTCGGCAACATGCAGGCGCTGATCGCCGAGCGGCACGGCTTCGAGGCGGTGGTGATCAAGGATTCCGACGACAGCGTCGGCATCGTGACCGTCCATGACGGCCCGGCGCTGACCGCCGACCAGATCATCGCGCCGGAAGTCGGCACCGACCAGGCCGAGCCGGCGGTGTTCCACAACAGCTTCCAGGATCCGGAGAAGTTCATCGCCGCCGGCGGCCGCCGCGGCCGGCAGCTCCAGGTCCTCGTCGAGGGCACCTATTTCATCAACCGCCTGTTCGCGACCGTGGAGACGGTCGCCAAGACGGTGATCGACGTCGGCCATGTCGGCGTCGTCATCTCCTATACCGGCGAGCACGGCGCCGACATGACGGGCGACGATTATCGCCACGGCGAGCTCGTCCCGCGCGGCAGCCGCGGCGTGTGGAGCGAGCCGCTGCTGCCGGGCAAATATGCGTTCAACACCTATGCCGGGCGCATCCTCATCGTCCCCACCACCAACTTCATCCTGAAGTGGGACCAGGAGACGACCGGCCAGCACCGCTTCGACGAGAACCTCTCGGAAGTGTCGCTGATCACCCGCGACGCGTTTGAGCCGACGCTGCCGCTCTCGGTCGTCGTCCATATCGACTATCGCAAGGCGCCGCTCGTCGTGCAGCGCTTCGGCGACATCAAGAAGCTGGTCGAGCAGACGCTCGATCCGATGGTCTCGGCCTATTTCAAGAACGTCGCGCAGCGCAAGACGCTGATCGAGCTGCTCCAGGAGCGCAGCGACATCCAGGAGCAGGCGGGCTCGGAGATGCGCGAGAAGTTCCAGGCCTATAACCTGGAGCTGCAGGAAGTGCTGATCGGCACGCCGCGCGCGGCCAAGGGCAACGACCAGATCGAGAAGGTGCTCCAGCAGCTGCGCGAGCGCCAGGTCGCGGTCGAGCAGGTCACCACCTACGAGCGCCAGAAGGTCGCCGCGGAGAGCGAGAAGGCGCTGCGCGAGGCGCAGGCGCGCGCCAACCAGCAGACCGCGATCACCGAATCCGAGCTGTCGATCACCGTCCAGGAGAATGAGGGCAAGGCGGCGCTGAAGCGCGCGACCCAGGACGCCGAGCAGACCCGCACCCTCGCGAAGGCGGAGGCCGACCGCACCCGCATCGTCGGCGAGGGCGAGGCGGCCAAGGTCGTCGCGCTCGCCGCCGCCGAGGCGGAGAAGATCACCCGCACCGGCCTCGCCACGGCCGAGACGATCGAGAAGCAGGCATTGGCCTCGGGCGGCGCGCAATATCAGCTCACCCGCCAGATCGTCGAACGCCTCGCTGAGGCGCTGGAGCGTTCCGGCGTCGACATCGTCCCGCGCGTCCAGATCAGCGCCGGCGGCGACGGCGGCGACGCGGGCGCGGGCGGCGGCCTGGTCTCGGCCCTGCTCGGCCTGCTCGTCTCGGAAAAAGGGATGAGCATGGTGACCGGCCCGGCCTCGAACGACGTGGCGCCCGCGCTGCCGCCGACGGTGGCGGCGGAATAGGGCGCGGCCCGACTCAGCCTATCCGGCGACCTTGGCGGCTTTCTCCGCGCACTCCTCCGCCGGGTGCGCGGCGTGAAGGTCGAAATTGTCGTCGTGCTTGAGGCAGTCGCAAAAGGCTTTCGTCTGGCGCGGCGAGAGGTCCTGCACCTTTGCGAGGCACTCTTGATAGGCTTTGCGGACCTCCGGATCGTCCTCGCAGCCGGACAAGCCGAATCCGCACAGCAAGGCGAGGGCTGCGACGCCTCCGTACCGGGGCCCGTGCGAATGCTTCGTCACCTGTCGAGCCTGCCCCAGGCCGGTGACGGCGGCAAGGCCGCGGCGGCGTACGGACGGTTCGACATGCTGCGGGTGGCGGACCGCAGCGCGCATCAGGCGATCGCCCTGGCGCGGATGGAGGCGTTTGGGGATCTGTCGCCGGCGGAAGCGGACACGTTCCAGACGCGCTCAAACCACGGAGCCGGCGGATCGCTACCGGATCTCCTGAAACTCCCGATTCAGAAAACGCTCGCGCAGCAGGAATTTCTGGATCTTCCCCGATCCGGTGAGGGGCCAGGCAGCGACTTCGATCCAATGCGCGGGCGTCTTGTGGGCGGCGATGCGCGTGCGGCAATGCTCCACCAGAGCGCCACGATCGACCGACACCCCCGGCACCAGGCGCAGGAAGCAGGCGACTTTCTCGCCCCAGCGCTCGTCGGGAATGCCGACGACGGCGACTTCGGCGACGGCGGAGTGTTCGAGCAGCACATTCTCGATCTCGACCGGAAACAGGTTCTCGCCGCCGCGGATGATCATGTCCTTCACGCGGCCGGTGATCCGTACGTAGCCGCGGGAGTCCATCGACCCGAGGTCGCCGGTACGCAGCCAGCCGTCCGCGTCGATCGCGCTCGCGGTGGCTTCGGGATCGTCGTTATAGCCGATCATCACGCCATAGCCCCGGGCGCAGATCTCGCCCACCGCGCCGACCGGCACGACGGCCCGCGAGCGGGGATCGCGGATCGAAACGCCCGTCTGCGGCAGCGGCTGCCCGACCGTCTCCATCAGGTCCTCGAGTGGATCGTCGGGCCAAGTCTGCGTCATCACCGGCGACGATTCCGTCTGGGCGTAGACGGTTTGCAGGTTGCAGCCGAAGACGTCGCGGATGCGCCGGACGAGCTCCGGCGGCACCATCGCGCCGCCGCTGACCATCCGTGCGAGGGAGGAAACGTCGCGAGGGCGGGTCGCCTGGGCTTCCGCAAGGCCGATCAGCATGGTGGGCACACCGATCGCATAGGCGACGCGCTCCGCCTCGATCGCATCGAGGAGAGCGGACGGATCGAAGAGCCTCGCCAGGATCATCCTGCAGCCGAATTGGGCTGCTCCCAGCGTCATCATTCCGCATCCCGCCGTGTGGAAGAGCGGCATGAAGTTGAGTGCGGTGCACCCCTCCTCGACACCGAGGCGCGCCGAATAGAGGCGGGCGTTGTTGGTCAGCCCCCGGTGATGGAGCACGACGCCCTTCGGAAAGCCGGTGGTGCCCGAGGTGTATTGGATCTGCACCGGCTGCTCGGGCGCGACCGTCGGCAATTCCCGCTGCCGGTCCTCCCCGGCGAACAGGGCTCCGCGGTCTTCGAGATCGGTCACTTCGCGGATCGCGCGGATGGACGCAGTGGCCCTGGCGGCGATCTCCGCCATCGGGTTGCCGCGATGCTCGCGGACCAGGAACAAGGCGACCGCCCCCGATTGCTCCAGCACATAGCGAAGCTCCCGCTCCTGATAGGCGGGATTGGCGGTGACCAGCGTCAGCCCGGCAAGGCCCGCGGCATATTCCACGAGGACCCACTCGGGCGCATTGGGCGCCCAGATGCAAATCCGCTCACCAGGGCGGAAGCGCGACAGCAGGGCATGAGCGAGGCGTTCCGCGTCGGCGAGAAGCTCCGCATAGGTCCAGCGCCGGCCGATCGCGCCGTCGATCCCCAATTCGACCAGTGCATCCGCGTCAGGAGTCCTGGCGCATTGCGCGCGAAGGATGCCGCCGACGGTCGTGGCGAGGATCGGCTGATCGGCCTGCGCCGGAAAGCAGGCTTGGCTCAGTTCAACCTCGTACACCGTCCGCCCCCGCTGACATGCGAGCGCGGGTTCTGCCCGCCGCCGCGGGTCAGCTCAAGCGGATTGCGGAGTCGCCCGCCTTTCCGAGCCATTCCGCCAGCGGCGCCCACAGCACCTCCCGCGCTGAACCGCCGACCACCATCCCGACATGGCCGCGCGCCGTCTCGATCCGCGTCCCAGCGCCGGCGGCGGTGGCGGCGGGGACGATGCGGTCGCTCGTCGAGACGATGTCGAGCAGGGGGCAGGGGAGGGCGCCCGGATCGGGGAGGAGCCAGTCGCCGCGCCCGGTCGAGTCGTCGCGGAAGAAGCCTTCGAAAAGCTCCCGCGCGGCGGCGAAGGGGAGGGGCGGGCCGTCGTTCGCCCAATCCTCGAGGCGGACGAAGGCGCGGGCCTCGCTTCTGTCCGGCGGCATGGCCGCGAACGCCTCGAACTTGGCGACGGTGCGGGCGGGGTCGAGGCTCCAGAAGGCGCTCTGCAGCGCCTCCATCGGCAGCAGGCCGAGCCGCTCGGCGGTCGCCTTCGCGTCTCCCCACAGCCGCGCCAGCAGCGCGCGCGACTCGGCGGGGAAGCCGGCGAAGCGCCACGGCGCGGCGATCGTCGCGACTGCGCGTACCGGCGCGCGCGCCGCCGCGCCCAGCGCCATCGTGCCGCCCAGGCAATAGCCGACCAGGGCCGCCGGTTCGCCGAGCGCCTCCAGCAAGGGCAGCAGCACCGCCTCGATGTGGCCGGCCACCGAGAGGTCGCGCCGTGCCGCCACGTCCCAGCCCCAGTCGACGAGCAGCGGCCTCACCCCGCCCTCCGCCGCCAGCCAGCGCAGCAGCGAATTGCCGGGCGCGAGGTCGAGGATCGAGGGCGGGTTGATCAGCGAGGGCACGAACACCGCCGCCGGCCCGCTCCCGCCATAGTCCCGCAGCGTCGCGCCGAGCACCTGTGCCAGCGCCGGCGGCGGCGCCGGCCCCGTCTCGCGCTCCGCCTCCTGGTAGCGCCGCAGCCCCTCCAGCGCCCGCGCCATGCGCGCCGGGTCGCCGGCCGTTTCGCTGCGCAGCATGGCGAGGAAGAGCGGCAGCGGCCGCGGCCCGTGTTGCGGTGCGGCAAGCTTTGCTGCTAGGGCGCTCGCCTGCACGTCGGGAGGACTATCCATGGCCGCGTCGGGCTCGGGCGATGATCCGATCATCATCAAGAAATACGCGAACCGGCGGCTCTACGACACCGAAAGCTCGTCCTACATCACGCTGGAGCGGCTGGCCGAGCTCGTCCGCCAGAAGCGCGAGTTCAAGGTGGTCGACGCCAAGAGCGGCGACGACATCACCCGCTCCGTCCTCGCCCAGATCATCATGGACGAGGAATCGCGCGGCGCGACGATGCTGCCGGTCAATTTCCTGAGGCAACTGATCGGCCTCTACGGCGGCCAGATGCAGGGCCTGGTGCCGCAATATCTGGAGGCCAGCCTCGAGACGCTGCAGAGGAACCAGGCGCAGCTGAGGGAGACGCTCGCCGGCGCCTTCACGGCCAACCCCTTCGCGGACCTGGCGCGGCGCAACCTGGAGATGTTCCAGGCCGCGGCCGGGGGAGGGGCGCCGAAGGGTGCCGCCGGGCCGGCGCCCGAGGCGGGCCGCGACGAGGAGCTGAAGCGCCTCAGGGAGGAACTCGCCGCCCTCCAGGCCAAGGTCGACAAGCTGGGCAAATAACGCCGCCCCCCAAGACTCAACTTCGATGGATCTCACCCCTTCCGTTGTCCTGTGGACCGCCGCCGCCGCTCTGGTGGCGCTGGCCTTCGCCTGCGCCCTGATGGAGCGCCGCCGCGCCCGCCGCCGCGACCTCGACCGCCCCGGCTACGTCCCCTGGCAGCTGATCGAGATCCTCGCTTTCCTCCTCGCCGCCGTGGCGGCGGCGCTGGCGGTGAAGGCGTAGGAAAACGGGTCCGCTCCGCCGGCCGACTGCCCGGGATCGGCAGATGTTGGCTAAATTAGCCCGCAACGCCTGTTTGGCACTCCGCGGGGAGCAGCGGCGGTTTCCCCCGGTTGCCGCTGGTGAAAAGTGGCGATGTTCGGTCGGGTGTCGTCGTTTCGCGCCAAAGTCGCCTTTGTCAGGGTTAAGTGGACGCACTTACGATGCACGTCTGCGGCGGCTGGAAGCCGCGCTTTTCATCTCCGAGGGTTCGATGACGAATGCGGAGTTCCGGTTTGCCGAGGCAATGTTGCGAACTTGGGCGCGCCTTCAACTTCACCTTGTGCGACAGCTCCACGCCGACTTCCCCCCATGCACCTCCGGCTGCAGCCGTCACGATCTTGCGAGGGCGAGGGCAAATACAACCCATTATGGCCGGGCGCCTCATCGTCGGTAGCAGAAAACGCCCACTTCAGAGTCGAGGTCGAATGGCCTGACATCATGGAAACCTGCAGCGAGGAGGGCGGTGATGAGTTTACCGAGAAGACGCCATGGCCGGGCCCGCTCAACCTTCCCAGAATCGCCGATTTGCCCATGCATGAGGCCGCCATTGGCCAGCAGATACCCATTGCTGATGGTGAATACCGCAAGACCTCCCGCTGTGAGCACCCGATAAGCCTCCCCGAGTGCCTTGGTCACGTCTATGGCGGCGGAGTCATACACCCGCAGTGCGCAGTAGATATCGACCTTCTCGTCACCGATCTCTGCAAGGTCTTCGGCAACGCAACGGGAAACCCGGGCTTCGGGGGCACCTTCGATGCAATTCCTTACAAGTTCCTGGCCCACCTCGGTAAGCGTCACAGAATCTCCGAGCTTTGACCATATCATTGCTGCCTCGTTAGCGCTTCCCCCGCCGACGACGAGTACTTTGCGGCTGGCTAGAGAAAGCGGGATGCGCAGAGACAGTAGACCGAGAAAGCGCTCAACCCAATTCGGAACCACACTTCTTGCGTCTTGAAACCAGGAATAACCGGCATATTTTCGGTCAAGTATCCTTCCAAGTTCTTCCGTGTCCGCGCTCCCGCGATGGCTTGCGGCGTAGCCGTGATTCACTTTTCGCAGATCTATTTCTATAAACCCCGGATATGCAAGCGACGTGCCCTCCTCATACAGGCTGCCATTCCGCCATGTCATAGCTCCAAGCGAAAGCGACGAGGTGCCGCCGCACTCCTGAATTGCTTCACCGTCTATGAGTTGGGCGGGGTTCGGCGCGCCAGTGAGTCGCTCCCTTATCTCCATCATCAATTCACCAAGCCGATTGAGCCCCACGCCGCTGCGCGTCTTTCCCCAAAACTCATCTTCGGGGGAGATTTCCACCAGGGGCAGCGGCCACGTCCCCTTCAACGTCATCTCTGCCAGCGGGTGCTGCCGAAATTTTTCGGTAAGTGCCCGTTTCATGATCTCGATGCGAACCTCGTCCCAGTCGCCGCGAACCGCCTCGTGAAACCCTCTACTCCACGCCAGCCTCTTTGCCTCGGAGGGTGAGCTGGCCTCAGCGATAGCGCGGCCAAAAACGGGGGAGGAAAATTTTTGAGCTTGGTAGTAATGCTCCACCGATCTCCAAACCTCGCCGTCGATATGAAGAGGGAACGCCGCATAGTTCGATAGCGCCGCGTACCTTCCACGCTCATCGCCAATGCAAACGACGACTCCGATGTTGTTCATCGCGCGCTTATCGACCGTCTACTTCGCCGCCGCCGGGGTTTCGAATAGGGCTTCCCGCACCCAAGCGCTCCTGGAGACAAAAAAGGCGAGATTCGCAATGGCTGCACCCATTACCAAACCAAGGAAGACCACAAAATTGATGGTCTCACCACGCATATGTTCTAGACGGATCTTGAACGAATCGGGATCCGAAACAAATGCGCTATAACTTTGCTCAAACTCCGCCGCCTTGCTGAATAAGTTCCAGGCGATGTAAGCATAAGCGAGGCATAACATTAAATTAATAACATCTTGGAAAAAAGTTGCGCGAGTAAGTCGATAGCAGGCAACACTCCAAAGAAACGTAATAATGACAAAGGCCAGAAAGAAGCCAAGAAAATATCGCAGGTTGATGCCGATAGCGGCTAAGGCAAATCCGAGAAAAATCTGTGCACATACGCGCAACACGTAATCGCCCTTCACACGTGACAAGCCTGTCTTCAATGTCCCGCAGTTCTCGAGGCAATATAGCGACAACGAGTAGGTCAGCAGCACCGCGATCGCGCCGCCCATCAGAGTCCATCGGGTGGGGACGGTCCACAAGTGATAGCGACTGCCGTCCAGAATTACGTAGCCGCTGGCCAAAATGGTGGCGAGTGTGGTGCCAAGAAATGATGGCGCTAGTTCGCGCATTTCTATACTCCCTGACTGTTCGCTTCCATTCTGTCGGATGCCGATCGCGCTGCGAAAAGTAACGCGACGAGGACAAGAAGAACGCCGACCACCGTTACCCAGGTCTCAGCGAATGCCGATCGACCGCGGAAGTCCCACAGCCGCCCGCCTAGACCGCCGTGCGTAACGAGGTTCTCGGTTACGAGGACTGCCAGCACCACGCGGGGCATGGAGATTTCAATGGCGGCCGGTAGCGCTCGTAAAAGCCACGGAATGTGGACGTGCTTTAGAAGCCTGTAATCCCAGGCCCCGCGACTTTCGAACATGGCTCCTCGCACCACGGGAAGAGAATTCAGTTTACCGAACCCCACCTCGAACGCGGCATAGGCGGCGGCAAGGCTGCCAATGGAGAAAGATATCAGCACGCCAGGTAGGACGCCTCTGATGCCCGGTGGCGCACGGACGGCCCCTTCCCAGAGCCACGATTCCATTGCTTCCTGGAGGGTCAAAAGCAGGGGGACAAACACAATCAGCGGGAAGACCTGCAGCGGCAGCAGTGTGAGGCGAGCCGTAAGTCGCCCGATGAAGCTCAAGCGTGCTGCCATAGCGGCGACGAGGCCCAGAAGCGAACCGGCAAGCGCAGCTCCTAGCGAGGCAATGACGGTCTGGAAGGCGGCGGAGCCGATGAGTCCGCCGTTCACCCAAGCAGCGTCGATGAATCTTCGAGGACCTGGTGCAATCAGCGCGGCATTCTGATGGACCACTCCCCAAAGAAGAGCAAAGAGAAGAGCCAAATAGCACGCCTCTGCTAGCGGCCGCAGGCGGGCTCTTGTTTCCGAAGTTGTCGTGAGGATGGTGGCGGAGTCCAAACGGAAGGCGGTCTGGATCAACCAAGCGGTGAGGCTGAGTACGGCATAGGGCGTGACCGCCAGCACGGCGATCATCGCTATGAAGGGTACGGCTGCGTCCCAGCCGTAAACAAGCCGGCCCATCAACTTGACGCCCAATCCCGCGGACGTCGAGTTGGCTATTTCAGCGAGCGCAGCCGCGAGCACGAGCCACGGCAGGACCGTTGCAAACCCACGAATGATGGTCGGGAGGGCGAAGGGGAGGCCAACGGACAGAACGCGACGGCGTGCCGGTCCGCCGTAGACGGAGGCAGCCCTTGTCTGAATGGCAGTCAAGGCAGCCTCGGCCTGGACGGCAAGCGGGAAGGTGATCGCGGCAGCCGTTTGGATGACGGGGAGCAGCCCCTCCACGTGCAAGGCGCTCCCCGCCACGACAGTAACGAACGGTGGTAGAGCGTAGACTGCGACGAGTATGGGAACGTAGTACTTGGCCGCGACCCGGTGCAAAGAGCCGGTGAGGAGCAAGAGACCGGTCGTGAAGGAAGCGATTATCATTGCCTTGACCGCTAAGGACAAGGTCGCGATGGCGTCCGAGGCAACTGGAGAGAAAAAGTGTTCCATCATCCTGACGCTAGTTCGCGCTGCAGCATGATCATCTGAGAACGAAGTGCCGCTTCATCCCGCTCAAGTCGCGAGTCGTCACGATCACCTGGCTCACCGGAGAGACGGCTGTCGTGGTATAGCTCGGCCGGCTTATTTGGGCGAGCAACCAGGACGAACAGTCTCTTCGCCATCGTAACTGCTTCATAGGCATGATGAGTTACCAGAATGGCGGACCGCGTGGGGTCAGATCGCAAATAATCGACGACTTTCCGAATAAGCACGCCTCTCAGGCCTTCGTCGACATTGGAGAACGGTTCATCGAGAAGGAGCAGCTTGGGTTCCGTAATAAGCGCCTGCGCCAGACGGACGCGCTGCCGTTGTCCTTCCGACAGCTCATCGGGGCGGTGGTGCCACCAGGGCTTCCCCAGCTCGACCCAGTCCAGCCACTGCGCAGCCTTCATGTCGCCGACGGAACGACTCGTCCCGAGCATATCGGCCGCGAGACGCACATTGGCTTGGGCGCTCCGCCACGGGAGCAGTGCCGATTCCGAGGACATCAGGCTTACCGTTCCGTTCCGAGTGCACTTGGCGGGCATGTCGCCAAAAACGGCGACGGATCCACCGTCCGGCGAATCCACCCCGGCGATCATCCGCAGCAGTGTTGTTTTTCCACATCCGGAAGGTCCGAGAAGCGCCAACGTCTCTCCTGCTCCGACCTCAATCGAAAAGTCGCGAAAGATCGCGGATCCGCCGTCGCTTCCGCGATAGGACTTGTGTACCCCTTCCGCTTTGACAGCGTGAATAGTGGCCATCGGACTAAACCTCGCTTAAGAGGTCTGGCACGAACATGCTTCTCGTAGCGTGAAGTCCGACCGCCCTGAGTGACCTGATATTGTCCTCGATCGCTTCTTCAGTCAGTGCAAACACGCCGTGGGCGGAAGAGATGAGAGGTTGTTGTTCTGTATTAAAATACTTCTCGCTGTCGACGGTGCGACCGGTCTGGTCGCTCATCATGGATTTTAGGGTCTCCGGATATTTGTTTACGTCTTTGAAGTTCTCGTCCCAGCCTCGGCGCGAGGCGCGAAGGAACCCGATAAGCTCCTTCCGTTTCAGTTTGATCGTATCCTCATGGACGACGACCGTGTCCATAAACTGCCTGAACCCATAATCGTAGAACAAAAACGAAAAAGGCTTTTTGCCGCGTAGGCGTATTGTATATGGAACATTTGTGACAAAATCCACGGTCGCATCTACATGTCCATCTACCAATATCGTCGGATCATACTGATACGGGAGAAGCCGGACTTTCTCCGGATTAACGCCATTCAACTTTAGGAAGGTCTCTAGAGTAGCGCGATTGGCAGCTGGGACAGCAATGCGACGGCCAGTCAGGTCACCGGGCGTGCGAATGCCTGAATTGTCCAAGGTAACGATGCCAAGCGGACTCTTCTGGTACTGCGCACCGATAATCTTGAACTTCGCACCCTGTCTAGTGATAGCCTCAGCGGTGCCATCAATGTTCGTTAGAGCTATGTCACAACCGCCAGCGCCGAGGATCTCGCCGGCTATTTTGTCCGGCCCTCCAGCTTGGTACCTGAAATCGAGCGCGTTCGCGGAATAGTAGCCGTTCGCTATAGCCACGAAATACCCGATGAATTCAGCGTCATTTACCCACGGCGCTTGTAAGGACAGAGGCTTTCCGGACGACTTTGGACGACTCTTGTTCTCTCCGCACCCGGAAAGCTCATTGAGCAGGATGCCGGCAGTTGCAGTGAAAGCCAGTCCAGAAACAAAGTGCCGCCTATTTAGATTCCCCATAGCCGCCCCCCGCTGCTCCGATTCGGAACTCCGCAGACTTGACTGGATATCGTGCGATTACAAGATCCGCCGTGACTAGGTGAAACCTTGGCCAGATCTTTTGCACGGCTATCACCTTAGGAACGTCGCCTTTTGCGGACCGAGGGCAGCCGGACGTACGACGGAATCTCGCGCATTACCGGACCAGCCGCAGCGCCTGGCGCCTCGTGCCTTCGCATGAACCAATGCAACCCTTGTCACCCGCACCGCCCGCCTCGGGCAAGCTACCCCCGGAAGCCTCCACTCGCCTCCGCACCGTACATTGCCAACGCCGCGCGAAATCCTATTTAGGGGCGAGAGAGACGATTGCTGGTACGCGCTGGGCATCCCCTTCTTCATCCGGGCCCCCGTCGAAGTACCACTTCGATGGGATAGAACATGGCCAACGACCCCAACCACAAGCCCGACAAGGACCCCTCAGGCGGCTCCGCCAACCCGTGGATGAAGTCGCTGTTCATCTGGGCGGGGATCCTGCTCGCGCTGGTGCTGTTCGTGCAGATCGTCGACGGCGGCGGGCGGGCGGCGGCCGGGCAGGCGGTGGCTTATTCGGAGTTCCTGTCCAAGGTCGACGACGGGGCGGTGCGCGACGTCGCGATCGGCAAGGAGACGGTGTCGGGCCATTACACGTCGGGCGAGGCGTTCCGGACCAATGCGGTGCCGGATCCCGAGCTCACCAAAAGGCTTCGCGAGAAAGGCGTGCAGTTTGCAGGGCAGCCGGAGCAGCAGACGTCGATCTGGGTCTATCTGCTCATGCAATCTCTCCCGTTCCTGCTCATTCTCGGCATCGCTTTCTTCATCATGCGGCAGATGCAGAAGAATGCGGGCTCGGGCGCGATGGGGTTCGGGCGGTCGAAGGCCAAGCTGCTGACCGAGAAGCAGGGGCGGGTGACGTTCGACGACGTCGCCGGCATCGACGAGGCGCGCGAGGAACTGCAGGAGATCGTCGACTTTTTGAAGGACCCGACCAAGTTCGCGCGGCTGGGCGGCAAGATCCCGAAGGGGGCCTTGCTGGTCGGGCCGCCGGGCACCGGCAAGACCCTGCTGGCGCGGGCGATCGCCGGCGAGGCGAACGTGCCCTTCTTCACCATCTCGGGCTCGGACTTCGTCGAGATGTTCGTCGGCGTCGGCGCGTCGCGCGTCAGGGACATGTTCGAGCAGGCGAAGAAGAACGCCCCCTGCATCGTCTTCATCGACGAGATCGATGCGGTCGGCCGGCACCGCGGCGCGGGGCTCGGGAACGGCAATGACGAGCGCGAGCAGACGCTCAACCAGCTCCTCGTCGAGATGGACGGATTCGAGGCGAACGAGGGGATCATCATCATCGCCGCGACCAACCGGCCCGACGTGCTCGACCCGGCCTTGCTGCGGCCGGGCCGGTTCGACCGCCAGGTGGTGGTGCCGCGGCCCGACATAGACGGGCGCGAGAAGATCCTGGCGGTGCACATGAAGAAGGTGCCGCTGGCGCCGGACGTCGATGCGCGGACGATCGCGCGCGGGACGCCGGGCTTTTCGGGCGCCGACCTCGCCAACCTCGTCAACGAGGCGGCTTTGCTGGCGGCGCGCAAGGGCAAGCGCCTGGTCGCGATGAGCGAGTTCGAGCTCGCCAAGGACAAGGTGATGATGGGCGCCGAGCGCAAGTCGATGGTGATGACCGAGGACGAGAAGAAGGCGACCGCCTATCACGAGGCCGGCCATGCGCTCGTCTCGCTGCACGTGCCGGGCTGCGACCCGCTGCACAAGGTGACGATCATCCCGCGCGGGCGGGCGCTGGGGGTCACCTGGAACCTGCCGGAGCGGGACCGCTACTCGATGACGATGAAGCAGATGAAGGCGCGGCTCGCGCTCTGCTTCGGCGGCCGCATCGCCGAGCAGCTCATCTACGGCCAGGACGAACTCAACACCGGGGCGTCGAACGACATCCAGCAGGCGACCGACATGGCCCGCGCGATGGTCATGGAATATGGCATGTCCGACAAGCTCGGCTGGTTGCGCTACAAGGACAATCAGGAAGAGGTGTTCCTGGGCCACAGCGTGTCCAGGAGCCAGAGCGTCTCCGAGCAGACGGCGCAGCTGATCGACCAGGAAGTGCGCCGCCTCATCGAGGAGGCCGAGGCGACCGCGCGCGGCGTCCTCACCGAGCATATCGAGGAGCTGCACCGGCTGGCCGGGGCGCTTCTCGAATATGAGACGCTGAACGGCGAGGAATCGAAGAAGGCGATCCGCGGCGAGGATATCGGCCGCGAGGACCCGACCAACCGGCGGCCCTCGGTGCCGGCGGCGGGGACGTCGATCCCGTCGACCCGCCGGCCGCGCGGGCCGTTCGGCGACCCGGCGCCGCAGGGCGCCTGAGACCTCTCAAGCGGCCTGAGCCCGTTCAACCGGCGTTCACCGCCCGGCCGTTCTTCTTGCCCGGATAAAAGGGCCGGGGAGGGGTGCATGCGGGCAGGATGGGTGTTGGCGGCGGCGTTGCTCGCCGCCTCGGGCGCGGCGGCGCAGGCGATGCCGCTGCCGGTCTTCCTCCAGAAGGCGGAGGCGCTGCAGAAGAAGGGCATGCTCGCGCTCTTCTCGAGCGACCTGTCGGTCTTGAAGAACGAGGTGCATGCGGCGACCGAGAGCCTGCGCGCGGAGCGGCTTGCGGCGAAGCGGGCGGGCAGGCCCCAGGCTTATTGCCCGACGCAGGAGTCCGGGTCGATGAACAGCGACGAACTGCTCGCGGCCTTGCGCCAGATCCCGCCGGCGCAGCGGGCGCACATGGACGTCAAGGACGGGATGCGCACCATCCTCGCGCGCAAATTTCCCTGCCGCTAGCGGCTCAGTGCATCACTCCGAGGGTGAGAAGCAGCACCAGGAACAGGACGAGGGCGACGGCGGCGCACCACAGCAGCACGGCGGTGCGCCAGAGGGCGCTGAACCGGCCGAGGGCGTAGGCGCCGCGCAGCTGGCGGTAGATGTGGACGGGCGGCACCGCGAGGGCGAGGATCGCGACCGCCGCCGAGGGGAGGCCGATCGTCCGCAGCAACACCAACGCGATGACGGCGAGGCTCATGAAGGCGATCGAGTAAGTGACGAAGACGAGGTGGTCGTAGCCCTTGTACGCCCGGTAGCGGCGGCGGTGGAGGAAGAGCAGCCACAGGAAGGGCAGCGAGATCGGGATCAAGGCCCAGCTGAACTTGTAGGCGTTGGATTGCAGCTTGAAGAGCAAAAGCGCCGGATTCTCGTTGGCCTTGGCAAGGCCTTGATCGAGCCCCGGTATGCCGGTGTTGAAGTTGGTGCTCACCACCGGCTTGTGCGTCTTGGCGGCGGTTTGCATGGCGAGGGCGAGGGCGGTGCGCTCCTCCCGCGCCTCGACGAGATTTTCGTCGACGCTTTCGGTGGCGACGTGGCGCGAGACGAGGTCGGCGCGCTTCGCCTCGAGGCGGGCGATGCGGGCGTCGTAGGCGCGCATCCGATCCTCGGCGCTGCGCTGCGCCCCCGGCGTCCATTTGAGCCCACCCACCTCGGGACCGAGCGCGCTGAACACGGCGAACATCAGGAAGACCGAGAAGAGGAACAGCGCCAGCGGCGAGACGAACTTCGCGCGCTCGCCGGCAATGTAGCGGCGGGTAAGGTCGCCCGGCCGCCAGGCGAGCAGCGGCAGCGTCCGCCAGATCTTGCCGTCGAGGTGGAGGACGCCGTGGGCGAGGTCGTGCCACCAGGAGGCGATGGTGCGGTGGACGTGCGCGGCCTGGCCGCAGCGATGGCAATGCGGGCCGATCAGCGCGGTGCCGCAATTGAGGCAGGCGCCGGCGGCGGCCTCGCCCGGCCGCTCGCCGGCCTCCGGCTCGACAGCGCGCGCGGCAAGGCCGCCGCTCACCGCCTCCCCGATCGCCTCCGCCCCGTTCATGGCGGGAAGCATGGCCGAACCGCCGTGCCGCTGTCGAGCCCGTGCGTTGTCGCTTTCGTATACAAATGCTATTGCGTGAATCATGCCGAAGCAGAATGTCATCACCGCCCGCATCGACGACGAGACGGCGCAGGCGCTCGACCGGCTCGCCAGGGAGCTCGACCGGTCCCGGGCGTGGATCGTCGCCGCCGCGGTCGAGCGATTCCTGCGCGAAGAGCTCGAATTCGTCGATGCCGTCCTCGAAGGCGAGGCCGACGTCGCCGCAGGCCGCGTCCATTCTCATGAGGAGATGCGGGCGATGCTGGGCCTCTCGGAGGCGGGCCGCGACGCCGCATGAGGCGCGTCCGCTGGTCCGGCAAAGCGATACGTGACCTCCTGGAACTGAAGGACGAGTTGTCGGAGATCGATCCTGGTGTCGCGCGCATCGTGCTTGCGCGGATCGACCGCGCGGCCTGCTGGCTGGCAGAGAACCCGAAGGCGGTTCCGGCGACCGGCTACCGCGATTGGCGCAAGCTCGTGGTGAAGCGGACGAGCCGGGTGATCGTCTACCGCCCGGAGCCCAGCGGCATCGTGGTGCTCCACATTCATCATGCCCGCAGCGACTGGACGAAAGGTTGATTCGCACCGGCCTCCTCGGCGGCTCCTTCAACCCCGCCCATCGCGGCCACCGCGGGATCAGCGCGCGGGCGATCGCGGCGCTAGGGCTGGACGAGATGTGGTGGCTGGTATCGCCCGGCAATCCGCTCAAGGATCCGGCGGACATGGCGCCGCTTACCGCGCGCTTCGCCTCGGCGCGGCGCGCGGCGCGGGGGCTGCCCATCCGGGTGACGGCGATCGAGCGGGAGCTCGGGTCGCCTTATACGGCCGAGACGGTCGCGGCTTTGGTGCGGCGCTATCCGAACCGGCGCTTCGTCTGGATCATGGGCGAGGACAATCTCGTCCAGTTCCACCGCTGGCGCGACTGGCGCCGGATTGCCCGGACGGTTGTGATTGCGGTCGTTACGAGGCCGGGATATGATGCGAGCGCCCGGGCGGCTCGCGCCATGGGCTGGCTGCGGCGCTCCGTCCGGTCCGCAGCCGGAGCGAGGGACTGGACGGACTGGAGTGTGCCGGCGCTGGTGTTCCTGAGGCTGCCGCCCGATCCGATCTCCGCCACCGGCCTTCGCGCCGCCTCGCCCCGCTGGCACGAATCGCCGCAATATTCGTTCAAACCGAAGTCCTTGCGCGACGGCGTGACGCGCAAGGCGATAGGATAAGGAGGCACATTGCCCACACCCGACACCGCTCCGACCGCAACCGGAGCAGCCGCCGAGGCCGAAGCCCTGCACGAACTGGTGCTTCGCTCGCTGGACGACGACCAGGCCCAGGACGTCGTCACCATCCCTTTGACGGGCAAGTCGAACATCGCCGACCATATGGTGATCGCCTCCGGGCGCTCCACCCGCCAAGTCGCGTCGATGGCGCAGAAGCTCCAGGACAGGATCAAGCAGGACCTCGGCCGCCACGTGCGGATCGAGGGGCTGCCGGTCGCCGACTGGGTGCTGATCGACGCCGACGACGTCATCATCCACATCTTCCGGCCGGAAGTGCGGAGCTTCTACAATCTCGAGCGCATGTGGGGCTTCGAGGAGCAGGCGCCGGCGACGGCGGCTCGGTGAGGCCTCGGCCAGTGAGCGGGGACAGTCACTTTCCCGCGCTTTGCTGCGAGATCTCGAACCGCCGCGGGTGAAAGTGACTGTCCCCTCCGCTTCGGCTGCGACCGGATGATCCTCCACATCGTCGCGCGCGGGAAGATCGGGCGGGGCCCCGAGGCGGAGTTGGTCGACCGCTATCTCAGGCGTATCGCCTGGCCGGTGAAGCTGACCGAGCTGCCGGAGAGCGGCGGAAGGGTTCCGCCGCCCGCGGACGGGGGCGTCACGATCCTCCTCGACGAGAAAGGCGAGGCGCTGCCGAGCCTCGAGCTGGCGCGGCGGCTGGAGCGGTGGCGCGACGGCGGCAAGCGCGAGGCGCGGTTCCTGATCGGCGGGGCGGACGGGTTCGGCGACGCCGACCGGGCCGGCGCGGACCTCCTGCTCTCGTTCGGCAAGGCGACCTGGCCGCACCTCCTCGCCCGCGCGATGCTCGCCGAGCAATTGTTCCGCGCCACCGCGATCCTTGCGAACCACCCCTATCATCGGGAAGGGTAGGGGAATGCGCCGCCTGCTCCTCCTCCCGCTCCTCGCTGCCGCCGCCGCGGGGGCGTGGGCGGCGGCCGCGCAGGAGCAGGCACCGCCGGACCTTGCCGCCGCCAAGCGCCAGGCGGAGGAGGCGCGGCGGCGCTCGGAGCAGCTCGAAGCGGCCGCCCGCGGCGCCAAGGGCGCGGCCGAGAAGGCACGCGCCGAGGCGGAAGCGATCGCCGCCCGAATCGACGCGGCCGAGGCCGACATCACGGCGGGCCAGGCGCGGCTGCGGCTGATCGAGGACCTGCGCCGCGCCCAGCGGGCACGACTCGCCGAGCAGCAGGGGTCGCTGATCCGTCTCACCGGCGCGTTGCAGACGCTGGCGCAGCGGCCGCCGGCGCTCGCCCTCGTCCAGCCCGGCTCGCTCGGCGAGGTCGTCCACGTGCGGGCGCTGCTCGCCTCCAGCCTCCCGGTGATCCGCGCCCGCACCGCGGGCGTGCGCGCCGAGATGGCCGAGGGCGAGCGGCTGCGCAGCCAGGCGGCGCTGGCGGTGACGGCGCTGCGCCGCAGCCAGGAAGATCTGCGCGGCCGCCGCGTAGCCCTCGCCCAGCTCGAGGCGCGGCAGCGCGCGCGTTCGGAAGGGTTGGCGCAGTCGGCGATCGCGGAATCTGACAAGGCGCTTGCCTTCGGGGAGCAGGCGCGCGCGCTGGCCGAGCTGGAAGGTACCCGCGCCTTCCAGGCGCAGCTCGCGGGGCGGCTGGCCGCGCTACCGGCGCCGGCGCCGCGCCCGGTGAATGCGCCGGCGCCGGCGCGCGGCTCCTATCGGCTGCCGGTGCACGGGCGGCTGCTCACCGGCGAGGGCGAGCTCTCGGACGCCGGCGTCCACGCGCGCGGCCTGAGGCTCGAAGCGCCGGGCAATGCGGAGGTGGTCGCTCCCGCCGCGGGGCGCGTCGCCTTCGCCGGGCCGTTCCGCAGCTACGGCCGCATCGTCATCCTCGACCATGGCGGCGGCCTCACCACCGCCATCACCGCGCTCGGCACCCTCGCCGTCCGCACCGGCGACCGCGTCGGCTCGGGCCAGCCGCTCGGCCGCACCGGCGCCGCGCCGGCCGTGATGTCGATCGAGCTGCGCCGCGACGGGCGGCCGGTCGCCATCGCGCCGCTGCTCTGAGCCCAGTCGCCGTTCGGCCGCCGTTCACCTGCGGTTTCTTTTCCGCGGCTAAGAAAAGGGCTAAGCCTTGCCGCACAGCCCGTCTCAGGATTCCCGCCCCATGCCCGCCCGAAACCTCCTCCGCTCCCTCATCCTCGTCACCGCGGTGGCGATCATTCCTGCCGCCTCGGCGGGGTTCGCCGCCGTCGACGTCAAGACCTATCGGGAAATGGACCAGTTCCTCGCCGTGTTCGAGCGGGTGCGGGCCGAATATGTCGACCAGGTCGACGACCAGAAGCTGATCCGCGGCGCCATCGACGGCATGCTCGCCAGCCTCGATCCGCACAGCTCCTATCTCGACGAGCGCGGCTACCGCTCGCTGATGACCACCACCGAAGGCGAATATGGCGGCCTCGGCCTCAACGTCACGCTCGAGGACGGCGCGGTGAAGATCGTCGCGCCGATCGAGGACAGCCCCGGCGCCAAGGCCGGGCTCAAGTCGGGCGACTATATCACCCATCTGAACGGCAAGCTCATCTACGGCGGCACGCTCGACGAGGCGGTGGACCAGATGCGGGGCGCGCCCGGCTCCAGCATCAAGCTCACCATCGTCCGCCCCGGCCGCGACAAGCCGTTCGACGTGACGCTGACGCGCGCCAAGATCGACCTGCCGGCGGTCAAGTGGAAGGTGAAGGACGATGTCGGCATCATCGACGTCAACACCTTCAGCCGCACCACCACGCAGGAGGCGCTCGCCGCCATCGCCAGCATCGACAAGGCGCTCGGTCACGCGCCTGCCGGCTATGTGATCGACCTGCGCTCCAACCCAGGCGGGCTCCTCGACCAGGCGGTGGGCCTGTCGGACGTGTTCCTCGACAGCGGCGAGATCGTCAGCCAGCGCGGCCGCGCCAAGAGCGATATCGAGCGCTATTACGCCAAGCCCGGCGACGCGACCCATGGAGCGCCGATCATCGTCCTCGTCGACGCCGGCACCGCCTCGGCGGCCGAGATCGTCGCCGGCGCGCTGCAGGACCATCACCGCGCGATCGTCATGGGCCAGCGCACCTTCGGCAAGGGCTCGGTCCAAACCGTCATGCCGCTCACCCGCGAGACGGCGCTGCGGCTCACGGTGGCGCGCTACTACACGCCGTCGGGCCGGTCGGTGCAGGAGGGCGGCATCGCCCCGGACATCGAGGTCCCGCAGCTCACCGATCCCGACTACAAGGACCGGCCGCGGCTGCGCGAGGCGGACCTGAGGCGCCACCTCATCAACGAGGCGAGCGTCAAGACCGATGTGATCGAGGACGACGCCAAGCCCGACCCGCGCTTCGCCGGCACGCCTGACGAGCTCAAGAAGAAGGGCATCGACGACTTCCAGCTCCATTATGCCGTCCAGGCGCTGGCGCGGCTCAACACCCGCAACGCGGCGGTGGCGCCGGCGGGCGGCAAGTCGGTCTCGCGGCGCTAGGGGTATCAGTGCCTCCCCATCGCCAGGTGGGGAGGGGAGTTCAGGCGAGAGCCGGAACCGGCTGCGGAGCAGCCGCAGGCCGAAGGGTGGTGGAGGGGTGACAGGACGATGAGCTCGCCGTTTCATTGGGGAATCTCTCGGGGAGGGGCAGCTACCCCTCCACCACCACCCTGCGGGTGGTCCCCCTCCCCCCGAGCTACGCTCGCGGGGAGGAACTAGAGTGACCGATCTCGACCGCGCCAAGGCGCTGGCGCTGGCGGTTCCCGCGGCGCTCCTGGCGGGCGCCTACGGGTCGCAATATTTCGGGCACCTCTATCCGTGCGAGATGTGCTGGTGGCAGCGCTACGCCCATTTCGCCGCGCTCGTCCCCGCGGTGCTCGCTTATGCGCTGCGCGGCTTTCCGGACCGGGGCCGCAGCTTCGTGTGGTTGGCGGCGCTCGCCATCCTCGTCGCCGGCGGGATCGGCTTCTACCATGCGGGGGTGGAGATGGGGGTCTTCCCCGGCATCACCCAATGCACCGCCAGCGCGCAGGGAAGCCCGGAGGAGATGCTCCGCCAGATCATGAACGCGCCGCTCATCCGCTGCGATCAGGTGCAATGGTCGCTCTTCGGCATCTCGCTCGCCGGATGGAACTTCCTCATCTCCACCGCGTCGGCGCTGCTGATCCTATGGCTGAGCCTCAAGCGTCCCCGGAGCCTCGCGGCGGCATGAGCGATACGGCCCCTCCCCAGGGCCCGCGCTGGCGGCCGGGCGACGAGCGGCCGGACGTCGCCTCGATGGTCCGCGTCGACCAGGCCGGCGAATATGGCGCGACGCGCATCTATTGCGGGCAGCTCGCCGTGCTCGGCGCGCAGCACAAGAGCGCCGGCACGATCGCCAGGATGCAGAGCCAGGAGGAAAGGCATCTCAGGACGTTCGACGAGATGATGGTCGAGCGCGGCGTGCGGCCGACTCTGCTCCAGCCCATTTGGCGGGTGGCGGGGCATGCGCTGGGCGCAGCCACGGCCTTGATGAGCCCCGGCGCGGCGATGGCGTGCACCGCCGCCGTCGAGACCGAGATCGACCGGCATTACGGCGCGCAGGTGAGCGCGCTCGGCGCCGGCGAGCCGGACCTTTCGGCCACCATCACGCGCTTCCAGGCCGAGGAGCTGGAGCATCGCGACACCGCCATTGCCAGCGGCGCCGAGCAGACCTTCGGCTATCCGTTGCTGTCCGAGGCGATCCGGGCCGGCTGCCGGCTCGCCATCGCCCTTTCGAAGAGGATCTGAGAGATGAAGATCGTGATCGCCGCCGCGCTGCTTGCCGGGGCATTCGTGGCCGCGCCGGCCGCCGCCGCGCCGAAGCCGGGCGAGGAGAAGGTCAACCAGCTCATCGTCTACGGCAACGACCCGTGCAAGAAGAGCAGCGAGGACGAGATCGTCATCTGCGTGCGCAAGCCCGAGCGCGAGCGCTACCGCATCCCCGAGCGGCTGCGCGACGACCCCAACGATCCGAAGAACCAGAGCTGGGCGAACAACGCCCAGGCGCTCGAATATGTCGGGCGCAGCGGCATCGGCAGCTGCAGCGCGACCGGCGCCGGCGGCTGGACCGGCTGCTTCAACGACATGGTCCGCGCCGCCCGGGCGGAGCGGGCGACCAGCGACGAGGTGAACTGGAACCGGTTGATCGAGGAAGCGCGGCGCGAGCGCCTGTCGAAGATCGACGCCGCGGCGCGCGCCGACGAGGAGGCCGCCCCTCCGCCCAAGTGACGGGAACAAAGCCGGCTGCCGGCGCCTTCTTCGGGTGAAACCAAGGAGGCGGACCATGAAAGCCGTGCACCTTCTGAGCCTCGCCGGCGCCGCCGCGGCGGCCGCCACGTTCCTCCCCGCCGCCGCGCAGGCGCAGGCGCCGGCCGAGCGGATCACCCGCGTCACCGTCTACGGCGCCGAGCGCTGCCCGCGCGCCACCTCGGCCGGCGAGATCGTCATCTGCGCCCGGCGCCCGGACAATGAGCGCTACCGCATCCCCAAGGAGATACGCGACCGCGAGGCGGCCGAGGGGGGCGAAAGCACCAGCTGGGCGGAGCGCGCGCAGAGCCTCGAATATGCCGGCCGCACCGGCATCCAGAGCTGTTCGACCGTCGGCCCGGGCGGCTTCACCGGCTGCTGGGCGCAGCTCGTCCGCACGGCGCGGGGCGAGCGCGCCAAGGCGAGCGCGGAGCCGGGACGCTAAGGGGGAACTTCAGGAGGAAGGGGAGGGTGCATCGAGCCACCGCCGTCACCCTGAACTTGTTTCAGGGTCCAGTCCTCCACCCGCACCGAGGTCTCCACCCTGGATGCTGAAACAAGTTCAGCATGACAACGCAGCGGGTGCTTGCGCTGGCCGCCTCCGGCTTGCGATGCTGCGGACATGGGGGCGGTCGAAATTCACGGCGTGTCGAAGCGCTACGGCGGGGTCCAGGCGCTGGACGGCCTGTCGCTGACCATTCCCGCGGGCGGCATCTACGGGCTGCTGGGCGCGAACGGTGCCGGCAAAAGCACGCTGATGCGGATCCTGACCGGCCTCGTCTTCGCCGACGCGGGATCGGTGAGGCTGTTCGGCGCGGCGGCGTCGCCGGCCGGGAGGCGGCGGCTCGGCGCGCTGGTGGAGAGCGCGAGCTTCTACCCGTTCCTGACGGCGGCGGAGACGCTCAGGACGCTGGCCGAGACGTCGGGCGCCACGGCCGACGCCGCGGCGCTGCTGGGCCGTGTCGGGCTTGCCGACGCGGCGGACCGGCGGGTCGGCGCCTTCTCGCTGGGGATGAAGCAGCGGCTCGGCATCGCCGCCGCCCTCATCGGGTCGCCCGACCTGCTGCTGCTCGACGAGCCGGCCAACGGCCTCGATCCGCCGGGCGTGCTCGAGCTGCGGCGGCTGCTGCGCGCGCTGGCGGGGGAGGGGATCACCATCCTCTTCTCCAGCCACCTGCTCGACGAGGTGGAGCGGCTGTGCGACCGCGTCGCCATCCTCGAGAACGGGCGGCTTGCGGCCGAGGGCACGCTCGACACCCTGCTCGCCGCCGACGCGCGGCTGTGGCTGGACGTCGAGCCGGTGGAACGCGCGCTCGCCCGCGTCGGCGAGCGCGGCCGGCGGGAGCAGGGCGGGATCGCCGTCTCCGTGCGCCGTGAGGAGGTGCCGGCGCTGCTCGGCGCGCTCGCGGACGACGGGGTGTCGGTCTACGAGGCGCGGTGGCTGCGGCCCGGGCTCGAACGCTATTTCGGGAGCGGCGGATGAGCTTTCCGCTGCGCGCCGAGATCCGCAAGCAGCTTCGCCAGCGTTCGAGCCTGTTGTGGGGATTCGGCGCGGTGCCGCTGTTCGCGACGTTCGCGGCGCTGGTCCTGGAGCTTGCCGTCCCCGGCTCCTCCGGCCTGGAGATCGCCGTCCAGCCGATCCGCGCGGCGATGCGGGCGGCGTCGCTCGCGGGCAATCCGATCGCACAGCTCTTCTATGCGGTGGGCGCCGTCGCCTTCTTCACCGTCGAATATCGCTACGCCACCTGGCGGCTGATCGTGCCGCGCGCCGCTCGCGGCCGCCTCTTCGGAGCGAAGGCGGCGGCCTTCTGCCTGTTCGCCGCGGCGAGCCTGTTGCTGACCGTCGGCGGCGAGCTCGCCGCCACGCTCGCGGTGCCGCTGGTGCGCAAGGTGGCGGTCGCCGACGCACCGCCGGCGACGCTCGCGCATCTCGGCCTTGCCTGCGCCGTGTCGCTGGCGGAGCTCGTCGCGCTGGGCGGCACCGCCGCGCTGCTCGCCGTCCTCACCCGCTCGCCGCTGGGCACTCTGCTCCCGGTCTTCCTCCTTTCCTTCCTGAGCGCGGCGGCAGAAGCGGTGCTCAACCTTTCCGGCGATTCCCTGGCCGCCGTCCCCCTCCCCGGCTTCGCGGCGGACGCGGTGCGCAGCTGGTTCTCGGCGACGGCCGATGCGCCGGGCGCCTCGGCGGCCGCGGCGGCCGTGGGGGCGGCAATGCTCGCCGCCTGGTCGGTGGCGACCTACGGGGTCGCTGCCTTGCTGTTCGCCCGTCAGGATCTCGCGCGCGAGTGAGGCAGCAGCCGGCCGAGCACCGGCTCGATCACGCTCGCCATCGCGTCATAGCCCGCTTCGGTCGGATGGACGCCGTCGGAGGCGAGGCCGGGCCGCATTGCGCCGGTGCCGTCGTCGAGGACGGGGCGGTAGTCGACCCAGGTCGCGCCGGTCTCGCGCGCAAAGGCCTCGAGCCAGGCGTTGAGGGCCGCGATCGGCCGGCGCGTCTCCAGGCCCGGGCGCCAGGGAAAGGCGGCCGCCGGGGGGATCGAGGCGAGCAGCACCGTGATCCGGTGCTGGCGCGCGATCGCGCTCATCGCCCGGAAATTGTCCTCGCTCATCTCCGGCGTCATCGGCCCGGTATTGCCGGCGACGTCGTTGGTGCCGGCCATGATGTGCACCGCGCGCGGCCTCAAGTCGACGACGTCGGCCATGAAGCGCAGCAGCATCTGCGGCGTCGTCTGGCCGCTGATCCCGCGGCACAGACGCCCGGCGCGGAAGAAGCCGGGCCGCTTCGCCTTCCAGCCCTCGGTGATCGAATCGCCGAGGAAGACGATGTCGACGGGCGCCGCGCTCGCCCGCAGGCGCTCGTTCTCCGCCCGGTAGCGGCCGAGGCCGGCGGGATCCTTGAGCAGGCCGCGTTCGGCGAGATCCTGCCAGGCGTCGCCGCCCAGCGCGGCGCTGCCGAGCGCGCCGGCGAGGAAGTCGCGCCGGCCGAAGCTCAACGCGACTTCTCCGCGGCGATCCAGCCGTCGACCTGCGCCTCGAGCACGTCGAGCGGCACCGATCCCTGGCCGAGAACGGCGTCGTGGAAGCGGCGGATGTCGAACTTCGGCCCCAGCGCCTGCTCGGCGCGCGTCCTCAGCTCGCGGATCTTCAATTCGCCGATCTTGTAGCCGAGCGCCTGGCCCGGCCAGCTGATGTAGCGGTTGACCTCCGCGTCGATGTTGGCGTCGGTCAGCGCCGTGTTCTCGCGCATGAAGGCGACGGCCTGCGCCTTGGTCCAGCCCTTGGCGTGGATGCCGGTGTCGACGACGAGCCGCGCCGCGCGCCATGCCTGGTAGGAGAGCTGGCCCATCTTCTTCGCGGGGGTATCGTAGAGGCCCATCTCCTCGCCGAGGCTCTCGGCATAGAGGCCCCAGCCTTCGGTGAAGGCGGTGAAGGAGGTGAAGTGGCGGCGGAAGGGGGCAAGGTCGAGCTCCTGCTGGAGCGCGATCTGGTTGTGGTGGCCCGGCACGCTCTCATGGAGGCTCAATGCCGGGATTTCCCAGAGCGGCCGCTGGTTCAGCTTCGACGTGTTGACATAATAGGTCCCCGCGACCCCGCTCGCCGGCGCGCCGGGCTGGTAATAGGCGGTCGTCGTTCCCTCCGCCGTCTCCGCCGGGATCGGGCGGATGCCGTAGGGAAGGCGCGGAAGGCGGCCGAAGAAATGCGGCATCTTGCCGTCGACCGTCTTGTTGACGAAGGCGGTCTCCTTGAGCAGCGCCTCGGGCGTCGTGACGAAATATTTCGGGTTGGTGTGGAGGTCGCGGATGAAGGCCTCCCGGCTGGGGAAGCCGGCCTCCCGCGCGACCCGGTCCATGTCGGCGCGGATGCGCGCGGATTCGCGCAGGCCGATGGCGTGGATCTGCTCGGGCGTGAGGTCGGTGGTCGTCTCCTGCCGCACCCGGAAGGCGTAATAGTCGCGCCCGCCCGGCTCGGCCGAGACGCTGTCCACCTTCGCGCATTTGGGCGCATATTGGGTGCGGTAGAAAGCGAGGTGCTTGGCGTAGGCGGGGTTCAGCACCTCGACGACGATGCGGCGCGCGCGCGCCTGCATCGCCGCCCAGTCCGCCTCGCTCATGTCGGCGGGCCGGGGCCGCGCGAACGGCTCGTAGAAGCGCGACTTCAAGGGATCCTCGGCGATCACGCCGGCGATGCTCTTCTCGGTGTTGCCGAGCACCGAGCAGGGCAGCACATAGCCCTCGCGCACCGCCCGCGCCGTGATGTCGAGCGCCGTGTCGTTCATCCTGGGATATTGTTCGAGCCGGGCGAGATAGCTCTCATAGTCGCCGCGGTTGCGGAACGGCAGATTGTCGGCGAGGCCGGCGAAATTCTGGTGCCAGCCCGCATAGGTGGTGAACAGCATCATCCGCTGGCCGAACCGGTTCGCTTCCACGCCTTCCGCGAGGCTGCGGCGCAGGATAGCGCGGTTGACCCGGTCCTCCGGCGACAGCGCGTCGGCGGGGATGGCGTCGAGCCGGGCGAGGAAGGCGCCGGCCTCGCGGGCGCGCCGGTCGGCCGCGGCGAGCGAGAGGTCCTCGATCTGCCGGTCGTAATCGTGGACCCCGAGCGCCGTCGCATAAGTCGGGCTCTCGCGCAGCAGCCAGGCATAATGTTCGTCGATGAGCCGGTGGAAGTCGTCGGCGGGCGCGGCGCGCGCCGGCGCGGCGAGGGCGGCGAGAGCGACGATGGCGGCGAGGGCAGGGCGCATGCGGCAGGTTCTCCGGTGGTTCCGCCGCGGAGCCTAACGCGATCGCGCCGCGCCCGCCACCGGTGCCGCGCGGCGCGGCGGCGCGGGCTCGAAGGTCCAGCTTCCGCCGCCGACGCACTTCACGCCCGCCAGGGTCGCCGTCTCGCCGCGGGCGAGCGTGGCCAGCAGGGCGGTGAGCTGCTCGCCCCGCGGCGCCGCCTCCGGCGCGACGGCGCGCAGGCAGCGCAGGACGAGGCGCCGGAGCAGCTCGTCCGGCACGCCCGAGGCGTCGAGCGCGATCCGCGCGTCGCCCGCCGCGCGCGCTCGCTCGGCCAACATCCCGGCGGCGACGGCGTCGAGCGCGGCGTCGGCCTGCGCCAGCGCCGCTGCGCTGCGCGCGAGGGCCGGGACGTCGAGCCAGGGGGCGTCGGCCATGCGGCGGCGCATGCGGACGCGCTCGAAATCGGTGTTCGCGTTGCTCGGATCGTCGACCGGCGACAGCCCTGCCGCGGCGACCAGCCCCGCAAGCTCGGCCCGCCGCCAGCCGAGCAGGGGACGGCAGACGGCGAGGCGGCCGCCGCTGCCGGGGAGGGGTCCGCACGCGCGAACGCCGGCAAGGCCGCCGACTCCCGCGCCGCGCTGGAGCCGCATCAGCAGGGTCTCCGCCTGATCGTCGGCATGGTGGGCGGTGAGCAGGGTGGCGATGCCTTGGCCCGCCATCCACGCGCCGAGCGCCGCGTAGCGGGCGGCGCGCGCTTCGGCCTGCAGGCCGCCCGGCTTGTCCCGCACCTCGGCCTCGAGGATGGCGTGCGGCACGCCGAGTTGCGCGCAGACCTGGGCGACGAAGGCCGCCTCCGCCTTGCTCTGCGGCCGCAGCCCGTGATCCACCGTCGCCGCTGTCACCGCGCCGGGGCGCGCGGCGGCGGCGAGGAGGAGCAAGGCAAGGCTGTCCGGTCCTCCCGAGACGGCGAGCGCCAGCGGCCCCTCGTCGGCCGGCGCCCGCAGATCGCCGGCGAAGCGCGCGACTTGCGCTGGGTCGGGGAGCGGGATCGCCATGCGGCGAGCCTAGAGGAGAAATGGCCCGGGCAAAACCGCGCGGGCAATCGCGCCCCTCCCACGCCTTGCCGCTACGGTTCAGAAACGGTGGCAACGTCGGGCGGCAAGTGCGGATTATCGATACGGATCAAGGAAAGGAGTGGCCGCGGCCGAAGGCGAAGGCGCGGCCGGCTTGCCGATGCCGGAAGATGTCGCATTCCTGCGCGCCCAGGCGGAGAAATGCCGCTGGCTCGCCGCGCGGGTGACGGCGAAGGACGTCGCCGACACCCTCCTCCAAATGGCCCGCGAATATGACGAACGCGCGGCGCGGAGCGAGCGGGAGGATGGAAGCGGAGCGGGTTGAGGCCGCCCAAATACGCGCTGATACCCGTGGCCTAGCGCATACCTGGCTGGGGCGGCAGGATTCGAACCTGCGCATGCCGGTACCAAAAACCGGTGCCTTACCACTTGGCGACGCCCCAGCAGGCGCGGGCGGCTTATAGCGGGCGCCGCCCCCGGGAAAAGCCCTAGTCGTTGGCGAGGCGGCGGTTGACCAGGTCGAGATAATCCTTGCGCATCTGGCGGGTGAGGTCGCCCACCTCGAAGCGCCAGGGGCCGACCGTGTTGACCGGCGTCACCTCCGCGGCGCTCCCGGTCAGGAAGCATTGCTCGAACCCCTCCAGCTCCTCCGGCCAGATCGCCCGCTCGACGACCTCGATGCCGCGGCGGCGGGCGAGCTCCATCACCGTCTGCCGGGTGATGCCGTTCAGGAAGCAGTCGGGCGTCGGCGTCACCAGCGCATTGTCCTTGACGAAGAAGACGTTGGCGCCGGTCCCCTCGGCGACCTGGCCGCGCCAGTCGAACATCAGGGCGTCGTCATAGCCCTTCTTCTCCGCCTCCAGCCGGGCGAGGGTGCAGATCATGTACAGCCCGGCCGCCTTCGATTCGGTCGGCGCCGTATAGGGCGCGGGACGGCGCCAGGGCGAGATGTCGAGGCGCAGGCCCTTCAGGATCGCCTCCTCGCCGAAATAGGCGCCCCACGGCCAGCAGGCGATGGCGAGATGGGCCGGCACGTCGATCGCCGTCACCCCCATCTGCTCCGAGCCGCGCCAGGCGACGGGGCGCATATAGCCTTCCTGCATGGCGTTGGCGGCGACGACCTCGCGGCAGGCGGAGTCGATCTCCTCGACCGACCAGGGGAGGTCCATGCCGAGCAGCGCCGCCGAGCGCTTCAGGCGCCGGCTGTGGTCGGAGAGGCGGAACACCTCGCCGCCGTAGATGCGCTGGCCCTCGAAGACGGACGAGGCGTAATGGAGGGCGTGGGTGAGGACGTGGATGTTCGCCTCGCGCCACGGCAGCAGCTTCCCGTCCATCCAGATGAAGCCGTCCCGGTCGTCGAAATTCACCCTGTCGGCCACGCGCGTCTCCTTACGGCGGCGGGATAGGGCGGGGCGGGGGGACCGTCAACGTGGCGGCCCCGCGGCGGCGTCCCGGGGGCGCGGCTCCCGGCGGGCGGGGAAGTGGGGAACGAAGCAGGCTTTCGGGTTTCGGCAAGGAGACCCGGGCGCGAAGGCGACCGGCCAGGGGCTCCGTGCCTGCTCTATGTGCATGGCAGCGCAACCCGCGGGTGGATACCTGCGCCGTCCGGCTAGGCCGCGCGCGGCGGCGGGAGGCGGGCGGGGTCGGCGAGCCAGGCGCGGAAGGCGGCCATGGCGGGGGTCTCCGGGCGGGAATGGAGGCGGGTGAGCCAGTAGGCGCCTCCGTCGAGCATGGTGTCGAAGGGGCGGATCAGCTGGCCCTGGGCCAGCTCGCGGGCGAACATGGCCGGGGGGAGCAGGGCGACGCCCGCGCCGGCGGCCGCTGCGGCGGCCATGGTCGGGGAGGAATCGAAGATGGGGCCGCGGATGCGCGGCGCCGGGGCGCCGGCGGCGGCGAACCAGCGCGGCCACTCGTCCTGGCGGTAGGAGCGCAGCAGGGTCTCGCGGGCGAGATCGGCGGGCGCGGCGAGGCGGCGGGCGAGCGCGGGAGCGCAGAGCGGGGTCAGGGGTGCGTCGATCAGCGGCACCGCCTCGACTCCGTGCCAGGCGCCGGCGCCGAAGCGGATCGCCATGTCGAGCCCCTCGCCGGCAAGATCGACGCGGTTGTTGTTGGTGAGCAGGCGCAAGTCGACCTCCGGGTGGCGGGCGGCGAAATCGGGGAGGCGCGGGAGCAGCCAGCCGGCCGCGAAGGTGCCGACGACGCCGATCGTCAGCACCTCGCGCACGCGGCCGTCGGCGAAGCGCTCCAGCGTGTCGCCGATCCGGTCGAACGCCTCGGCGACGACGGGCAGGAGCGCGGCGCCTTCGTCGGTGAGCGCGAGGCCGCGCGGCAGGCGGCGGAACAAGGTGACGCCGAGCCGCTGCTCGAGCCCCTTGATGCGGTGGCTGATCGCCGCCTGGCTGACGAACAGCTCCAGGCCCGCGCGGGTGAAGCTGAGGTGCCGCGCGGACGCTTCGAACGCGCGCAGCGCATCGAGCGGAAGGTTGGGGCGCATCGTCCTACCCATGAATTTCGCTTATGGCAGACGCGACGTAACATCGTTTGCACGGCCGGCGCCAGCGCGACAATTTCGGCGGCGAAAGGGAGGCAACGGCGATGATCGAGAGACGGCAATTCCTGATCGGCGCGGGCGGGCTCGGCCTGCTCGGCGCGATGCCGGCGCTGGCGGCGCGGCAAGGGGCGCTGGGCGGCGCGCGGCTGGCGGCGGCGGTGGCGGCGCTGGAGCGGCGGAGCGGCGGCCGGCTCGGCGTGGCGATCGTCGACACGGGCACGCGGCGGCGCTTTTCGCACCGCGGCGACGAGCGCTTTCCCTTGTGCAGCACATTCAAATTTCTATTGGCCGCCGACCTCCTCGCCCGCGCCGACCGGGGCGCGATCGACCTTGCCAAGCGGCTGCCGATCCAGGCCTCGCATCTGGGCAATTCGGACTTCGTGAAGAGCCGCGTCGGGCGCGACGCGAGCCTCGCCGAGCTCGCCCACGCGATCATCGAGATCAGCGACAACGACGCCGCGAACCTGCTCCTCGCCGAGATCGGCGGGCCGGCGGCGCTCACCCGCTTCGCCCGCGCGATCGGCGATCCGGTGACCCGCGTCGATAATGTGGAGCCGGTGAGCGACGCGCCTTCGGACGTCAGCGACACGACCAGCCCGGCGGCGATGGCGGCGGATTTCGAGCGGATCCTGCTCGGCGGCGTGCTGAAGCCGGCCTCGCGCGCGACGCTGAGGGACTGGCTGCTCCATTCGAAGACCGGCGTCGGCCGGCTGCGGGCGGGGCTGCCGCGCGGCTGGCGGCTCGCGCACAAGACGGGGACCGGCATGCACGGCTCGTCGAACGACACCGGCCTGGTGTGGCGGCCCCACGGCGCGCCGCTGCTCGTCTCGGTCTATCTCACCGGATCGCGGCTCGACGATGCCGGGCGCGACGCGGTGATCGCCGGCGTCGCGCGGGCGGCGGCTTCGGCGGCTATTTGATCACGTAACCGACGAGCAGGGTGAAGCTGGAGTTCGCCGCCATCGCGCCCTTGGGCTTGATGCGGATGTTGGTGACGAGGCTGTCGGCGCCCTGGGCGTTGGCGGTGGGCACGTAGGTCCAGGTCGCGCCGTTGTCCTTGGAGAATTCGACGTCATCCGTCGTGCTCGCCAGGCTGGCGTAGGTGTAGGTGAGGCCCGAAGGCGTCGCGCCGTCGGTATATTTCACCGGGCCGCCGCTCGTCCCGGAAATGTTGGCGACGTAGAGCTGGAGGCCGCTTGCCGTCGGATCGGTGACGATGACGCTGTCGGCGGTGACGGCGAAGGCGTTCGGGTTGGTGACGGTGATCGTGTAGGCGACGAGGCCGCCGGGGATGAGCTTGGGGTTCGTCGCGCCGTTCACCGGGTCGCTGCGCGGCGCGCTGACCTTGGTGACGGTGAGCGGGCTGATCGCGACCACGTTGAAGGTCGCGCTCACCGTCGCGGTGGCCGCGGTGCCGAACTGGGCCTTCGCGCTGTTGACGTAGCTGCCGGCGGTGGACGGCATCTTGACATTGTAGACGAGCTTCACCGAGCCGCCGGCGGGGATCAGGTAGGACTGGTCCTGGCGGCCGGTGAAGGTGAGGGTGCCGGTGGCGTTGACGGCGGGCACGCTGCTCGAATTGGCCGCGGTGACGTCGCTGGTCGCGTCCAGCCCCTGGTAGGTGGCGCCGGCCGGCAGCGTGTCGGTGAAGCTGGAGATGCGGCTGTCATAGGCGGAGGGGTTGGTGACGGTGACCGTGTATTTGACGGTCGCCGCGGTGCCGACGGTGGCGCTGGCGATGTCGGAGGTCTTGGCGATGGTGAAGGGGTTGGTGGCGCCCGGAAAGGCGATCGAGATCGAGCCCGTGCCGTCGAAATTGCCGGTATATTTGATGTTGGTGTTGCCCGACGTCTGCACCGCATAGGGGCGCGCGCTGGTCGAGGCGCCGGCGCATTGATATTCGAAATAATAGCGCACGGTGATGCCGTAGCCGTTGCCGGACTGCTTCACGTTCTGGACGAAATAGAGCTGGTTCGCGGTGCCGACCGTCACCGGCGAGACGTTGCTGGCGAGGATGGTCGTGCCGACCAGGCGGAAGCAGGAAGCGTCGAACGCCTGGCCGCCTGAGGGCTGGAGGAAGAATTCGTCGCCGACCACCGAGCCGCCGAAATCGTAGGCGGCGTCGAAATAGATGGTCTGCCCGACCACCGCGCCGGGGCCGAGGGTCGAGCTCAGCACGTTGCCGCCGGCATTGGCGCTGATCGCCGAGCGGGCGGTGAGGGTCAGCGTCGTGCTGGACGTGGCGGCGCTCGAGGTGATGGTGACGACCGGCGCGCTCGAGGCCAGGTTGGTGCAGCCGTAGCCGACGAACCAGTAGACGCCGGTGCTCTGCCCCGGGCCGATCGCGCCGATGCTCTGCGTCGACGCCTGGCCGCCGGCGAGGAAGAAGCCGCTGCCGAGCCCGCCGATCGTCGCGACGACGTTGGTGACGGTGGTGGCGCCGGTGTTGGTGACGACGCCGCCGACATACATGGCGCGCGGGCCCGCGGCGACGCAATTGTTGGAGTCGATGGGCATCGACTGGGTCTTGGTCGTGTCGTTGCCGGTGCGCAGCGAGAAGGTCACCGCCGCGCTCGCCGGCGCGGCGGCGAGGCAGGCGGCGAGGCAGGCGGCGAGGAGGCCGAGGGCGAGGGCGATCAGTCTTTTCACCGGCGGCCGATCCCCAGATTGTGCAGCGAGAGCTGGTCGAACTTGATGCGCGCGGTGACATAGGGCCCGGCGCGGGTGTAGCGCGAGGCCTCGAAATCGCGGTCGTGGAAGCCGACGAGGTTCCAGCCGAGCGAGATCCAGCCATTGTCGAACGGCTTGAGGCCCAGGCTCGGGCCGATCGCATAGCCGATGGCGCGGGCGCCGGCGCTTTCGCGCAGGCTGGCGGTGAGCGAGACGTCGAGGGTCTTGGACAGGTCGAAGCGCAGGTCCGCGCCGACGAGGTTGCTGAAGCCCTCGATGTCGTCGGCGGCGACGCGGTCGGTGGCGTAGCGGGCGCCCCAGAACAAGGCGAGCTCGGTGCCGGGGTTCGGCGACCAGTTGAGCGAGAGGGAATTGACGGCGCGGCGCGAGCGGGCGTTGCCGCTGATCGTGAACGGCGCGCCGATCGGGTCGGCCTGGCCGGCGACGGCGCCGGTCACGGCGTCCTCGCGGATTTCGAGCTTCTCGAGCCACGACCAGGCGCTGCCGGCGGGGCGGTGGGCCCAGCTCAGCTGGAGGTTGGCGGTGCGGGTCTCGGCGCCGGTCTTCGCCTTGGCGGTGAACCAGTCGAAGGCGAGGCCCAGCGCGCTGCCGTCGCCGATCTGGCGCAGCGCCGCGGCGGTGACGCCGTAGCGGTCGCCCTGGCTGCCGGCACGATATTCGGCGCGGCCGGTGACGCTCCACAGCCGCGCACGGTAGGTGGCGCCGCCGGTCAGCGCGGTGAAGTCCTCGGTGAGGCTGCCCGAGCCGATGAAGCCGCCGCTCGCTACCGGGTGGAGCGGGTTCAGGACCCGGGTCGGGTCGATGCCGTGGAGCGTCTTGTTGGAGTCGAGCGAGGCGTCGAGCGACCAATGCTTGCCGAGCGCCACCGACTGCGACAGGCCGAAGGCGGCGAAGCTGCGCGGGCCGTATTCGGCGATGTCCTGCTGGTTGGCGGTGAGCGCGATCTTGGCGCCGGCCCAAGGCTGGATGTCGAAGCCGATCCGGGCGGTGCGCGCGTCGATATTCTTGCCGCTGGCGATCTCGTAGGCGCCGACCAGCTGGAAGCCGGTCTTCACCGTGTAGCGGGCCGTGAAGCGGTGCTGGGCGGGGAAGTCGACGCTGCCGGCCTGGCCGAGCGGGATCTCGGTCTGGGCGTCGAGCTCGAGCTTGTTCGAGAGCAAGCGCTTCGTGGCGCCGAGCTGGACCAGGGTCGAGCGGGCGGAGCGGCCGTCCTGCAGCCGGTCGTCGGCGAAGACCAGGCCGGCGCGGCCGGAGAGGGTCTTGCCCTTATATTCGACCAGCGCCTTGCCGGCGATGCGGCGGGCGTCGGTGCCGAGATAATCCTCGACCCAGCCGCTCGCCGAGACCGAGACCTGCTCGTTCACCTTGACGCGGCCGTCGAAGCCGACCTTGCGGGTGCCGTTCTCGGCGCCGGAGAGCTGGCCGACGCCGAAGCCCCGGTCCTGCTGGCGCGCGTAGGCGAGGGCGTCGTAGCGCGGGCCGTGATGCTCGGCCTCGACCAGCCAGGCGGTGGCGGTGCCGCCGGAGGGCTGGGCGGCGCCGGCGGCGGCCTTGTTGTCGCTGACGGCGACCTCGGCGCGCACTTCGGTGCTGGCGTTCGGCTTGTAGCGCAGGTCGGCGGCGACGAGGTTGGTGGTGCCGCGGTCGTCCGCGTCGTGGAGGCCCGTGGCGGCGACCTGGAGCTTCTGATCCTTCGAGCGCCAGCTGGCGCGGCCGCCGGCGTTGAGGCGGCGGCGGGCGACTCCGTCCACTTCGTAGTCGGCGACGATGAATTGCGGGTTCAAGGCCGAGTCGCGCGACAGGACCGGCTGCTTGAAGCGAACGACGCCGGCCAGATAGTCGATCTGATAGTCGACGTAGCGGGCAAGCTGGTGCTGCTCGACGACCTTCTCCGAGCGCAGGCGGTCGCGCACTTCGATGCGGATCGTCTCGCTGTTCGGCAGGATGTTGCGGGCACCCAGCGCATAGGGGCCGGAGAGGCCGTTGCCCTGGATGTCGTCGCGGCGGTGGCGGTTCTCCGCATCGGCGGCATAAGCGACGGCGGCGACGCGCTTCGAGCGATACTCGGCCTTGCCGCCGGTGAAGGCCCGGACGTAGCGGGCGAGCTGCGGCTCGTCGATGCCGGTCTGGAAATCGCCGAACAGAGCGTAGAATTGCGGCCGCTCGAGCTTGAGGTAGAGCTTCTTGACGGAGGCGGCGTCGTAGCGGCGATCGGAGCGATCGGCGTAGACGGTGTAATAGTGCGTCGGGTCGATCGCGCCGCCGAAGCGGGTGTCCGCCTCCTTCTTCTTGCTGTCATAGGCGAGCGTCATCAGCCATTTGCCGAGGATCCGGCCCTTGGCGTAGAGGGCGAGGCGGCCGTCGGTGAGGAGCTTGGGCTTCTCGTCGCCGAGCCGCTCCATGCGATTGTCGAGGCGGTTGTAGCCGAGCGTGCCCTCGGCAAGGCCGACGATCGTCCAGGGCCGGTCGCCCGGATCCAGCCACATTTCGAGGCGCTGCTCCCGCGCCGCCTGGCCGTCGCGGAACGGGAAGCGCAGGCTCACCGAGCCCGACGCGGTGGTCGGCTCCAGCTCTATGTAGGCGACGCCGTCCTCGCCCGCGACATGCCAGACGGGCCGGGCGCGCTCGAGGCCGGCGAGTTGGCGCGCCTGCTGGGCGTCGGCCTCGACCGCGGGATAATAAGGCGCGGGCACTTCGAAGTCGCCGGTGAGGCCGTGGCGGACCGGGCGGCCGTCGCTGTCGGTGAAGCGCACCGCGATGACGGGGCGGGTGACACCGTCGGCGACCAGCACAGAGCGCTCGCGCACCAGCTCGGCGCGCATGGGGCTGGCGCCGTAGCGGACCGTCCGGTGCAGCGTCTCGGCGAGGCTGCCGTCGGCGTTGCGCACCTCGGCGGTGAGCTCGGTAGCGCCCTTGGCTTCGAGCGGGATGCCGCGCCACTGGCTGACGACGATCGTGTTGTCGCCGTTCTTGCGGTCCCCTTCGAAGGCGATCGGGTCGGCTTCCTGGCCGTTCACGAGGAGGCGGACCTTCTGGCCCGGGCGGTGCTTGATCGCGACGCGGACGATCGGCGCGCGCGGATTGTGGTCCGCCTCGGGGAAGAGCCAGGCGACGCCCGGCTGCTGGCCGGCGAACCAGTCCCGCTCGGCGCCGGCGGCCTGGGCGTCGGTCGCGACCGCCGGACGCGCCTTGGCGGCCTCGGCGCGGGGGGCGCGGGCGGCCGAGGGGCTTGCGTGGAAGTCGACGCGGCGCAGCTCGCCGCCGCGGCCGTCGACGAAGCGCGAGAAGGCGCGGCCGCCGGAGCGGGTGTCGCTCGCGCAGTCGGTCGCGGCGCGGTCCGCGGGAAGCGTGGTGTCGTCCATCTGGACGACGTGGGTGCCGGCGATCAGGCCCTCGAAATGGTAGCGGCCGTCCGCGTCGGTGACGGCGTAGCTGCCGTCCTCCAGCATGATGCGGACGCCGGCAATGCCCTTGCCGGAAGTGCCGCAGGCGCCGTCGACGACGCGGCCTTCGACGGTGAGGCGGTCGGCGATCGAGTCCCGCAGGATGCGGACGGGAGCATCGGCGACGTTGCCGGAAGTGCCCTTCGAATCGGTCACCGCGACCTTGTTGACGGCGACCCCGGACTGAGCGTCGCCGCGCACCTCCATCGCGTAGCTGACCGTGGCGCTGGCACCCGGCGCGAGGGGTTTCACAGGGATTTCAAAGGCTTCTCCGCTCGGATCGAGCACCGGCGCAACCGGTTCGCCGTTGACCCGGACGGTCGTCGCGCGCAGCCGCAGCTGGCGGGGGAACTGGTCCCGGAGCGTGATGGGACCGGTCGGGACCTTCGCGTCCGGGTTCCGGACGGCGACCGCGTAGGCGACCGTCTCGCCGGGCGCGGCTTCGGTGCGGTCGGCATGCTTGCTCAGGGTGATCGGGCTGCCGATCTTGTCGAGCGGGATGGCGACATGGACCGGCGCGGGCCCCGTGACGAGGAAATCGGCCCCGTAGGAGGCCGTCGAGATGGCGAAGGGGGTGCCGTCCGGCGCGGTGAGGCCGGCGAGCTCCGAGGGACTTCGCAGCGACGGCGCATGGTAGCCGGCCGGCGCCTCGACCAGGAGCCGGTAGCGGCCCGGGCGGACGAGCGGGAAGCGGTAGCCGCCGGCGCCGGGTGCATAATGGGTGCCGCGGCTGTCGGTCTCCTCGGCGCCGCTCGCCACGGCGGCGGGGAAGGCGGCGTCGCCGTCGTCGCCGAACACCTGCGCGGGCGCGCCGGTGGCGGCGTCGATCAAGGTCACCTTCGCGCCGTTGACCGGCATGCCGTCGGCGCTGTCGAAGACGATGCCGAGCGGATCGACGAGGACGGTGAGCGTAGCGGTGGCGAGCACCGGCGCGTTCGTGCCGGCCGGAGTGACGACGAGCTTGTCCTCGGCGGCGGCGACGGTGATCTTGTCGCCCGCGGCGAGGCCGAGGCGGCAGTCGCCCGCGGCGGAGGCGCCCGCTACGGTCTGGATATAGCCGGCAAAGCGGCCGGTATTCGGGCCCGTCTCCGAGACGGTGAGCAATTCGCTGTCGCCGGACTGGGTGGTGATCCTAGCGACGAGCGTCTCGGCCCTGGCGGGATCGGCGTTGCCGGCCGCATAGTCGATCTCGAAGAAGAGCGGGTCCCCGACGCGGACGCTGGACGTCGGCGAGACTTCGGCGTTGGCCGCGACGGCGGCCTTCCAGGCAGCGTTGAGCGCTACGGGCGTCATGCCGGTCGTCGCCTTGCACATCGACGTCTTGCCGGTGAGCGGCTGGGCGCCGGCGCCGGTGTCGTAGCGATAGGCGGTGAGGGTGGCGTCGGCCGGGACGGCGACGATGAGGTCGACGCGGTTGGAAGCGAGGCTGAGGTGCTGTCCCGCCTGGTCCCATTCGACCGAAGCGATGTTGGCAATGGTGCGCGCGGTCTCCGCCGCCGCCGCGCCCGCGGGCGCAAGCGTCGTGAGCGCGAGCAGGCTCGCGCCGAGGGCACGCGTCAGCGCCCCCGAAAACCGGGCGAAAATGGCCATGGCTGGGGAGGGGAGGGGGCGCACGGGGCGAACCACCGGGCGCTCCCTCTCCCTTTTCCTCAGTTGATCGTGACCCGGAACACCATCGTGCTCGTGCCGCCCGCAGCGATGTTGCTGAGGGTGCCCGAGACCGTGTTGCTCGCGAAGCTGCCGCCGGTCGCCCCGTCGGCATTGCAGGCGCCGGACGTGACCGTGCCGTTCACCTTGATGCCGAAGGCCGACAGATAGGTGGTCTGCGCGGGCAGCGGATCCGACAGAGCGACGTTCGTCGCCGTCGCGCTGCCGGCGCCGTTCGACACGGCGATGCAATATTCCACCGTCGCGCCCGGGATCATCTTCGGATTCGTCGTCCCGTTGATGGGATCGCTGATGATCTTGCTGGTCTTGACGGCGGTGAGCGCCGCGGCGAGCACCGTATAGTCGTTGTCGGCGAAGGATGCGCCGTCGCCGGCGGTGTTGCCGTTGGCGTTGGTGTCGGCGAAGACGGTGTCCATGCCGCTCGTATTCGCGCCCGACGTCTGGGTGACGGTGGCACCGAGCGAGCCGGCCCCGCCGCTTTCCGCCGCGGTGGCGGTCAGGCGGACGTCGGCGACGTCGCCGGTCGACCGGCCGAGCGGGATGTCGGAGACGACGAACACGGTCTTGGTCGCGTCGGCCGCGACTTCGTCGAGGTACGTGATCAGCGTGTCGGTGCCGGCATCGTAGACACCGTTATTGTTGGTATCCAGGTAGAGCTTGACGTTCGACACGTTGAAATTGTCCGTCCCGCCGTGGGCGGCGGTGCCGCCCGACTGCTGGGTGACCGCGAGCGCGAAATCGAGCGCGGCGTTGGACGAGTTGGTGACGGTGAAGCCGGTCACCGCCGCCGTCTGGCCCGGCGAGACCGAGGTCGTCGTCGTGCCGAGCTGCGCGACCACAAGGTTGATCTTGCGGTCGACGGTGAGGTTGTCGGTGGCAGTGACGGCGTTCTGGCTGACCCCGCCCACCTGGTAGTTGACGGTCACGGTGTTCGTGATCGTCGATCCCGCGGTCGTCCCGGCCGCGAAGGCCGGGGTGGCCGCGAAGCCCGCGACCGCCAGCACGCTGGCGGAGGCGAGCAGGCGCATAGTCCTGGTCATGATCTGGTCCAATCCTGGTCAAATGAGCGCCACTCCCCACCCCCGCCGGCGCCCGAAGCGGGTGTGGGGCTATTTTACGAGGCCCCGGAAACTGACTTTGCCGGCACCGCCCGGCGGGATCGCCGGAAAGGCCCAGCGTATGCCGTTGACGTCGGCGCTGGTCGCCGCGCGCGACCCGCCGCCCGCGGCCGGCACGCGCAAAGCGGTGAGCGGACCCCAGGTCTGGCCGTGGTCGACCGAATAGACGGCGCCGGGCGTCTCGCCGCCGGCGAAGGCGACGTTGCCGGGCAGCGGATCGCTGATCACGAATCCGGTCGCCGCCTTGGCCCCGCCGTTGCGGTAGGAGAATTCGAAGACGATCGCCTCGCCCGGGACCACCTTGCTGGCGGGCTCGAGCACCTTCTGGGGCCGGCCGGCGGCGTCCTTCCTGACGTGCTCGACCAGCACGCGGCTGGTCAGCGAAACCGGGTCCGCCGCGAGGGCCGCGGCCGGGGCGATGAGCGCCAAAAGGGCAAGGGTCGTCCGCATCGGGTCCTCCTCAGTTGATCTTGACTTTGAACGTGACGGTCCGGGTCGTGCCGGTGGCGACGGTGCCGAGGTTCACGGCGATGCCGGTGCCGGTGAAGCTGCCCGCGTCCGCGTCGGCCGCGTCGCTGAGCGCCGCCCCGTCGAGGGTGATGGTACCCGCCTTGTAGGTCGTGCCCGCGGGGATCGCGTCCGTGACCTTGAGGTTGGCCAGGCTGCCGGTGCCGCTGACGGTCGCCGCCAGCGTGTAGGTGATGGTGGCGCCGGGAACCTGGGTCGCGCCGCCGAACGGATCGGCAACCGAGGCGGTCTTCACGAACGCGACCGCCGCCTTCTGCACCTTGTACCAGCCGTCCGCCTGGCCCTTGCCGCCGGTGAGGCCGACGACCGCGGCGACGCCGCCGGTCCCGGCCCCCGCGAAGGTGGTGCCGGGCGTGCCGGTGCCCTTCTTCGAGGCGGCGGTGAGCTCGGCGCGGGCGCGGTTGCCGTCACTGGCGGCGAGCGGCAGCGTCGAGAGGATGAAGATGGTGGTCGAGCCGTCGGCGGCGATGGTCGGATCGTTGGTGCCGGGCACGTAGACCGTGTCGACGCCGGGATCGTAGACGCCGTTGCCGTTGGTATCGAGGACGATGGCGGTGACCGTGGGGTCGAAATCGTCGCCGCCGAGCGCCGCGACCGAGCCGAGCGCGAACTGGCCCGAGGCGTTGCCGCCGTTGGTGACGGTGAAGGCGAGCACCTGCGCGGCCGCGCCGGCGCTGCCGAGCACGTCGCCCGGATCCTTCCAGGCCACGGTGACGTCGATCAGCTCGTCGACCTTCAAGGTGACGGTGTTGGACGTGACGGTGCCGGTGCCGCCGCCGGGAAGGTCGTAGGTCGCGGTGGCGGTGTTGGAGATGGACGTGCCCGCGGGCGTGCCTGTCGCATGCGCCGCGCCGCCGAGGGCGACGGCCGAGACGGCGGCGAGCGCGCGAACTAAAGTCTTTCTCACGAACGCCGATGATTCGGCGCTCGAGGCCTGATAACGCATTGGTAGCCCCCCACGAGCTGTGATGTGAGGGCGCTATTGCAGCCGGAGGGGTCAAGAATTGGTTAACGAGGTTCTTACCAACGACAGGGCTGCGAAGCGGGTGCGGACGAGGGGGACAGCGCGATGAGGCGGCTCGAAAGCGACGGGGTCAAGCCGCCGGGCGAGAACCCGCCGGTGCCGCCGGCGACCGTGCCGGAGCCCGTCCATGGCGAGGAGGTGACCGAGGCCGCCTTCCGCCGCGACCGGCTGCTGGCGGCGCTGACCCTGATCGCGGGCGCGGGGTTCGTGCTCGCGGTGCCGTTCGCGCTGCGGGCGGGAGCGGAATTCTTCCTGCCGGTGACGGCGGCGCTCGTCATCGCCATCGCCTTGGTGCCGATGCTCGAATGGCTGGAGCGGCGCGGGCTGCCTTCCGCGCTGGCGGCCTTCACCTGCGTCATCGCCTTCCTGGCGGTGGCGAACATCGCCGTCGCCTCGATCGTCTTTCCCGCGAGCGACTGGGTGCGGCTGCTGCCGGAGCGGATCGGCCGCATCCGCCAGACGCTGGCGCCGGTGATGCACGCCTATTCGCAGCTCCAGCGCTTCGTCGACAATCTCTTCCGGCAATTCTCGACCGCCCACCCGCACGGGACCCGCACCGTCCAGGTCGAGACGCCGAACTCGCTGGTCGGAATCATCGCCACCTCGGCGCCGGCGGCGGCGATCCAGATGTTCTTCGGCGTGCTGGTGATCTTCTTCTTCCTCGCCGGCTGGACGAAGATGCGCAAGCGCACGATCACCGAGCGGGCGAGCTTCGAAGGCGCGATGACGACGGCGCGCGCGATCCAGCAGATGGTCGACGCGACCTCGACCTATCTCGGCACGATCACGCTGGTGAACATCATGCTAGGGGCGGTGGTGGCGCTGTCGCTGTGGCTGCTCGGCATGCCGACGCCGCTCATGTGGGGCGGCATCGTCACCCTGCTCAACTACATCCCCTATCTCGGGCCGATCGCCTCGGCCTGCCTGCTCGCGCTCGGCGGGCTGATGACGTTCAGCGAGCCCGCCTATGCGATGCTGCCGGCGCTCTGCATGATCGGCTTCCACCTCATCGAGGCGAACGTCATCACGCCGACCTTCGTGGGCAAGCGGCTGACCATCAACCCGCTGCTCATCCTCGTCTCGCTGAGCTTCTGGGCCTGGGTGTGGGGGACGACCGGGGCGCTGCTCGCGGTGCCGCTGCTCATCATCATCCGCACGGTGCTCGACGCGGCGGGACGCCCCGACATTGCCGGCTTCCTCTTCGAGGAGGGGACTCTGACCCACAACCATCACGAGGAGAAGGAGGACTGATCTGCCTCCCCATCGAGATGGGGAGGGAGACCACCCGCAGGGTGGTGGAGGGGTGGTCTGCCTCGGACACTGTCGTGTCGCGTCCGGGCTGCTGAGTCCGGCGCCAGTTACCCCTCCACCACCCTCCGGGTGGTCCCCCTCCCCACCGCTGTCGCGGCGGGGAGGCAACTCCATTTCCTCCTCCCCAAATCGTTGCGGCCCCATCGCTTGACAGGGTGGGGGGCCTCGCCTAGTTCGCCGCCTCCACGCGGGTGTAGCTCAGTTGGTTAGAGCGCCGGCCTGTCACGCCGGAGGTCGCGGGTTCGAGCCCCGTCACTCGCGCCATTCTCCTTGAACGCGCGCTCCCGATCTCCCACCCCCTCGCCATGGCTGGCGGGCGCGGTGCGTTAGCGCTAACAGGAGGGGCGGCGCGCACGGGGGGTGCGCGTCGGCTTCCCCGTCACCCGCTCCCCCGGTACGAAAGCCGCGAAGATGCGCAGCAGCAGCACATTGGCCGACCGGCGGGGATTGTGGGCGTTCGTGCTGGGCGTCGCGCTGGTCACGGCCGGCGTCGTCCTCCACATGCCGATGTTCCTGATGGGCAGGGCCATGCACTTCCGGCTGGCGGGCATGGCGATGGAGCCGGAGATGGCGCTCGGCATGGCCGCCATCGTCGGCGGGCTGCTCGTCGCCGCCTGGGGCCTGCTGCCGCGCGATATCGCCGCCCAGCGCGCCGTCGCCTCCGAGATCGTCGTCGCGGCGCCCGAGGACGCGACGCTCGGGCCCGCCCATTGGGTGCTGATGGCGGTGCTCGTCCTCGCCCTCGTCATCGACGTGATGAAGCCAGCCTCGCTCGGCTTCGCGGTGCCCGAGGTGGGCCGGGAATATGGGGTGCCGAAAGCCACCGCGTCGCTGCTGTCCTTCGTCGCCCTGACCGGCACGGTGTGCGGCTCGGTGCTGTGGGGGTTCCTCGCCGATATCTACGGCCGCAAGGCGACGATCCTGCTCTCCGCCGTCTTCTTCATCGGCACGGCGATCTGCGGGGCGATGCCGTCGCTGGCCTGGAACATCTTCATGTGCTTCCTGATGGGGATCGCCGCCGGCGGCATGCTCCCCGTCACCTACGCGCTCCTCGCCGAGATGATGCCGACACGGCACCGCGGCTGGAGCCTGGTGCTGGTCGGCGGCCTCGGCGCGGCAGGCGGCTATTTCGCGGCGAGCGGCGCGTCGGCCCTGCTGCAGCCGATCTTCACTTGGCGGATCCTGTTCCTCCTGAACCTGCCGACCGGGCTGCTCCTCGTCCTGCTCGGCGTGCTGATCCCCGAATCGGTCAAGTTCCTCCTCGCCCGCGGCCGCGCCGACGAGGCGCGGGCGGTGATGGCGAAGTTCGGCGCTGAGGTGCGCGAAGCGCCGGCCGCCGAGCGGGCGCCGGCCGGGCGCGGGCACCTGCCGCTGCAGGGGCTGCACCTCGTCGGCAAGCTCACCGCGCTGTCGATCGCGGCCTTGTCGTGGGGCCTCATCAATTTCGGCCTGATGCTGTGGCTGCCCGGGGACCTGCAGGAGCAGGGCTATTCGATCGCCGTCTCCTCCAAGCTGCTTGCCGAATCGGCGCTGATCGCGCTGCCGACCGTTTTCCTGTGCGCCTTCCTCTACAGCCGGTGGAGCACGAAATGGTCGCTGGTGACGATGCTTGCCCTGACCCTCGCCGGGCTGCTCCTCGTGCTGCGGCTCGAGCTCGCCCACGACGGCAGCCCGGTCGTGCCGGTCGCGCTGCTGATCGTCGGCTCGAACGGCGTGCTGGCGGTGCTGCTCCCCTATACGGCGGAGAGCTTCCCGCTGCGCGTGCGCGGCCGCGCCACCGGCTGGGTGGCGGCGTGCACCAAGGGTGGCGGCGTGGTCGCGCAGGCGCTGTCGATCGCGGCCCTGGTGCCGCCGATGGCGATGGTCGCCGCGGTCATCCTGGTGCCGGTGCTGCTCGGGACAATGCTGATCTCCTGGTTCGGCCGCGAGACGCGTGGCGGGGACCTGCGACATCTCGACGCCGAGGATGCGGTCGCGGCTTTGGCCTAGGGTGCTTCCACGCCCGTCATGCCGGACTTGATCCGGCATCCACCTTTCCTGGTGCACGACGGCTCGAAGAAGGTGGATCCCGGATCGAGTCCGGGATGACGATCAATTCGAACCTCGACGCTCAGCGCCAGGCGCCGGTTTCCATCCACTTGAGGAGCGGTCGCAGCGGCAGGGCCCAGACGATGCCGGCGGCGATGAAGAACAGGGCTTTCACCGGCCACCAGAGCGGCGGCAGCCAGTCGGCGAGGCTAACGACGATCCCCGCCCAGGCCGCGATCAGCAGCAGGATGAGGAGGATGCCGAAGGGCTTCCTCCAGCTCGGCCGGGCGGGGGGCGGCGTCATCGGCAGGCGATCCATTCCTTCGGGGTGGCGATGGCGTCGAGGGGGACGTCCCACGGGTCGCCGGGGAGCGGGGCGTCGGCGATTTGCGGCTCCCAGGCAAGGCCGATCGTGAAGACGCGGGTGCCGCCTTCACGCAGATGCGCGAGGGCGCGGTCGTAATGGCCCTTGCCGTGGCCGATGCGCACCCCGGTGCGGTCGCCGAGGACGAGGGGGACGAGCACCGTGTCGGGGGCGAGCGGCTCGGCTTCGGGCGAGGGCTGGAGCACGCCCCACGGGCTCGGCTCGACGGCCGGCGCCTCGCGCCAAAGCATGCGCGAGTCGCGGTCGAGGAACCAGGGCAACGCGACGCGCTGGCCGGGGCCGAGCCGCTCGAGGATCGGATAGGGGCTGATCTCGTCCTTGAGCGGATGATAGGCGGCGATCACCTTGGCGGCGAGGAGGTGGGGGAGGACGGTCGCGGCGAGCTTCGCCTCGAGATCGGCGCGCAGCACGGGCGGCAGCGAGCGCGCATAAGCGCGGCGCGCGGCGAGGGCTTCGGCGCGCAGGCCCTGTTTCAGGCTGGGAGGGGGTGACGGGACCGCCATGGCCGTTTGCCGGAATATCCTCTGACGCCAGTACGTCAGGTGGGGACCATATGTGCGGAACCAGGGTCCCGCCAGGGACAGCCCCCGAGGATGTCTTATCGCCTCAGGGATGTTCGCTAAAGCTCGTACCGGGCAGTACCCGTCGTGTCCCTATCTAGGCGCTCTCGGGCGCATTCTCAAGGCGCTGCGCCAGCGCTTCGACCCGGCCGGCGAGCCGCTCCAGCGCATCGGCGACGCGGCCGCTGTCGTCGTCGGGCGGGACGGGGCGGCCGGCGCGGTGCTCCTTGACCTCGTCGGCGAGCAGCAGGGCGGCGAAGAGGAGCTGGCGAACTTCGCTGAGGCTGCCGAGCGCCGAGCCGGCGTCCTGCGCCTTGCGGTCGACGATGGCGGCGACCTCGCGCAGATGCTCCTGCTCGCCGTCGCGGCAGGCGACCGAATAGCGGCGGGCGGCGATCTCGACGTCGACGCTCGCCATCAGCCTTGCTCCCCCGCCGCCAGCAATTCGTCGATCTGGGCGATTGCCGCCTCGACCTTGCCGCGCAGCTGCGCGTGGGCGGCGGCGAGGCGGGGATCGGGTTCGGCGGAGGCGGCCGGGGCCGGCCGCGGGCGCGCGGCGCTCGCCTCGATCCGGGCCAGCGCCCGTTCGATGCGTCCGATCGCTTGCAATGCGCGGTCCGCCCCCATGGAACGCGACAATAGCATGACAGCAAGGCGGAGGGAAATCGGCCGCGGCCGCGGGCCGGGGGCCGCCGCGGTTGACGCCCACGCGCCTGCCGATAAAGGGGCTCGGGCAGGGAGCGCGCCGCTTCCCCCGCCTTTCCCAAGGGAGCCCGATGGCCGTCGAGAAGAGACTGCTCGCCAATGCGATCCGGGCGCTGGCGATGGATGCGGTCCAGGCGGCGAACAGCGGCCATCCCGGCATGCCGATGGGGATGGCGGACGTCGCGACCGTCCTCTTCACCGACTATCTGAAATACGATCCGGCCGATCCGGACTGGCACGACCGCGACCGCTTCGTGCTGTCGGCCGGCCACGGCTCGATGCTGCTCTACGCCTTGCTCCACCTGACCGGCTACGCCCGGCCGACCATCGACGACATCCGCGGCTTCCGCCAGATCGGCAGCCCGTGCGCCGGGCATCCGGAGAATTTCCTGCTGCCCGGCGTCGAGGCGACGACGGGGCCGCTCGGCCAGGGCTTCGCGATGGCCGTGGGCATGGCGATCGCCGAGCGGCACCTGAACGCCGCGTTCGGCGACCACCTCGTCGACCATCGCACCTGGGTGATCGCCGGCGACGGCGACCTCATGGAGGGGGTGAACCACGAAGCGGCGGGGCTCGCCGGCCATCTCGGCCTCGGGCGGCTCAAGGTCTTCTGGGACGACAACCGCATCACCATCGACGGTGCGACGGACCTGTCGACGTCCGAGGACATTCCGGCGCGCTACGCGGCCTATGGCTGGCACGTGGTGCGCTGCGACGGGCACGATTTCGCCGACATCCGCCGCGCGATCGACGAAGCGCTGGCCGATCCGCGGCCGTCGCTGATCGCCTGCCGCACGATCATCGGCTGGGGCGCGCCGAACAAGCAGGGCACCTCCGCCACCCACGGCTCCGCGCTGGGGGCGGACGAAGTCGCCGCGGCGCGCAAGCAGCTGCTCTGGGACGCGGAGCCGTTCGACATTCCCGAGCCGATCCTCTCCGCCTGGCGCGAAGCGGGGCGCCGCTCGGCGGACGCGCACCGCGGCTGGCGGGAGCGGCTCGCGGCATCGCCCGAGCAGGAAGAATTCCTCCGGCGCATGGAAGGCCGCCTCCCCGCCGATACGGGGATCGCGGGCTGGCTCGACGAACTCGCCGCGAAGCCGCAGAAGATCGCCACGCGCAAGGCTTCCGAGCTGGCGCTCGACGCGATCAACCCGGCGGTGCCGGAGACGATCGGCGGCTCGGCCGACCTGACCGGCTCCAACAACACGAAATCCAAGGACCAGGTCCCCTTCACCCGCGACGATCCGTCCGGCCGCTACCTTTATTACGGTATCCGCGAGTTCGGCATGGCGGCCGCGATGAACGGCATGGCGCTGCACGGCGGAATCATTCCGTACGGCGGCACCTTCCTCATCTTCTCCGATTATTGCCGGCCGGCGATCCGGCTCTCCGCGCTGCAGCAGGTCCGCGTCGTCTATGTGATGACCCACGATTCGATCGGGCTCGGCGAGGACGGACCGACGCATCAGCCGGTCGAGCAGCTCGTCGGCCTGCGCGCCATTCCGAACCTCGCCGTCTTCCGCCCCGCCGACGCCGTCGAGACGGCGGAATGCTGGGCGATGGCGCTGGCGCGGGCGACCGGGCCCTCGCTCCTCGCCCTGTCGCGCCAGAACCTGCCGCAACTGCGCACGGAGCGGTCCGAGAACCTTTCCGCCAAGGGCGCTTACCGCCTCCGCGCCGCGAAGGCGCCGCGCAAGGCCGTGCTGATCGCGACCGGCTCGGAAGTGCCGCTCGCCGTCGAGGTGGCGGAGCGTCTGGAAGGGGAGGGGATCGGCGCGGACGTCGTCTCGATGCCCTGCTGGTCGCTGTTCGACGAGCAGGAGTCCGTCTACCGGGAGGACATCCTTCCCGCCGATGCGTTCAAGGTGTCGATCGAGGCGGGCGTGACGCTCGGCTGGGAGCGCTATGTCGGTCCCCACGGCCTCTCGATCGGGCTCGACCGGTTCGGCGCCTCGGCGCCCGCCGAGGATCTTTTCAGGCGCTTCGGCTTCACCGCCGACGCCATCGTGCCGCTGGTGACGGCGGCGCTCAAAGCACAAGGAGACTGACATGGCGACGCGGGTTGCAATCAACGGTTTCGGCCGCATCGGACGGCTGGTCGCGCGGGCCCTGCTCCAGCGGGCGGACAGCGGGCTCGAGCTGGTCTCGATCAACGACCTCGCCGACGCGGAATCGAACGCACTCCTGTTCAAGCGCGACAGCGTCCACGGCGCCTGGCCGGGCGAGGTCCGCGCCGACGGCAACGACCTGATCATCGACGGCCGCCGCATCCGCGTCACCGCCGAGAAGGACCCGGCCAAGCTCCCGCACGGCGCCAACGGAGTCGACATCGCGCTCGAATGCACCGGCTTCTTCGCCGACCGCGACAAGGCCTCGGCGCATCTCGCGGCGGGCGCCAAGAAGGTGCTGATCTCCGCTCCGGCCAAGGGCGCCGACCTCACGGTGGTCTACGGCGTCAACGACGACAAGCTGACGGCCGAGCAGACCATCGTCTCCAACGCCTCGTGCACGACCAATTGCCTCGCCCCGGTCGCGAAGGTGCTGAACGACACGGTCGGCATCGAGCGCGGTCTCATGACGACGATCCACGCCTACACCAACGACCAGCGCATCCTCGACCAGATCCACAAGGACATGCGCCGCGCCCGCGCCGCCGCCATGTCGATGATCCCGACGACCACCGGCGCCGCCCGCGCCGTCGGCGAGGTGCTGCCGGAGCTGAAGGGCAAGCTCGACGGATCGTCGATCCGCGTTCCGACCCCCAACGTCAGCGTCGTCGATCTGACCTTCACGCCCAAGCGCGACACCAGCCTCGAGGAGGTGAACGGTGCGCTCAAGGCGGCGTCGGGGAGCGGGCGCCTGAAGGGGATCCTCGCTTATTCGGAGGAGCCGCTTGTCTCGATCGACTATAACGGCAATCCGGCGAGCTCGACGGTGGACAGCCTCGAGACGGCGGTTCTGGAGGGCAAGCTGGTGCGCGTGCTCAGCTGGTACGACAACGAATGGGGCTTCTCCAATCGCATGGTCGACACCGCCGGCGCGATGGGGCGGCTGATCGGCTGAGAACTCCCCTCCCTGCCAAGGGAGGGGGCGGGGGTGGGTAGGCGAGCGCCAGCGAGCCTTCTTCCGGCCTCCGCGTTTCCGCGGCGCCTGCGGCGCCACCCACCCCCAGCCCCTCCCTTGCAGGGAGGGGAGGAGCCGGTAGCGACATGACGAGCTTCAAGACCCTCGACGATATCGGCGACGTTACCGGTAAGCGCGTGCTGGTCCGCGAGGATCTGAACGTGCCGATGCAGGACGGGCGGGTCAGCGACGACACGCGGCTGCGCGCCACGGTGCCGACCGTGACCGAGCTTGCCGACAAGGGCGCGATCGTGCTCGTCCTCGCCCATTTCGGGCGGCCCAAGGGGCAGCCGAGCCGGGAGTTCTCGCTCGCGCAGGTCGTGCCCGCCTATGAGGCCGTGCTCGGGAGGCCGGTGCGCTACGTCGATTGGGAAGGCGTGGACGAGGCGGTAGCCGCGCTCCGGCCCGGCGACATCGCGGTGCTGGAGAATACCCGCTTCTTCGGCGGCGAGGAGAAGAACGACCCGGCCGTGGCCGACCGCTTCGCGCGGCTCGGCGATCTCTACGTCAACGACGCCTTCTCTGCCGCCCACCGCGCCCATGCGTCGACCGAAGGCCTCGCCCACCGCCTGCCGGCTTATGCGGGCCGCGCGATGGAGGCCGAGCTCAAGGCGCTGCAGAAGGCGCTCGGCGATCCCGAGCGCCCGGTGGCGGCGGTGGTCGGCGGCGCCAAGGTCTCGACCAAGCTCGAAGTGCTGCGCCACCTCGTCGCGAAGGTCGACCACCTGATCATCGGCGGCGGCATGGCCAACACTTTCCTCGCCGCGCGCGGCGTCGACGTCGGCAAGTCGCTGTGCGAGCACGACTTGAAGGACACCGCGCTGGCCATCCTCGACGCGGCGGAGCGGGCGAATTGCACGGTGCACCTGCCCTACGACGTGGTGGTCGCGAAGGAATTCGCCGCAAACCCGCCGTCGCTGCGAACGTGCAATGTCCATGAGGTGGCGGCCGACGAGATGATCCTCGACGTCGGCCCCGCCGCCGTCGAGGCGCTCTCCGACGTGCTCAAGACCTGCCACACACTGGTGTGGAACGGCCCGTTGGGTGCGTTCGAGACTCCGCCCTTCGACGCGGCGACGATCGCCCTCGCGCGCACCGCGGCGGCGCTGACCCAAAGCGGCAGCCTCGTCTCGGTCGCCGGCGGAGGGGATACGGTGGCGGCGCTCAACCATGCCGGCGTCGCCGACGACTTCACCTTCGTCTCGACCGCCGGCGGCGCCTTCCTCGAATGGATGGAAGGCAAGACGCTGCCGGGCGTCAAGGCGCTGGAGGCGGCGTGATCGTCCGCCGCGCCGGCGACGCCGACCGCGCCGTCGTCGCGGCGATCCATGCGGAGAGCTGGCGCGACACCTATCGAAGCGTTCTTCCCGCCTCGCTGCTCGACGGGGAGATCGACGCCATCATGTCCGAGCGCTGGGCGGCGCAGCCGATCGCGCCAGCCGACGCGGTGCTGGTCGCGGAGGAGCAGGGCGCGCTGCTCGGCTTTTGCGCCGCCTGGGACGGCGACTCCGCCTATATCGACAATCTTCATGTCCGGGCCGGCGCGCGATCGCAGGGGCTGGGGCGGCGCCTCCTGGCCGAAACGGCGCGGCATTTCCTCGCGCGCGGACGCAGCCGCGCCCATCTCCACGTGGTCGTCGCCAATCCGCGCGCGCGGGCGCTCTACGTCGCGCTCGGCGGCAGGCCTGCGGGTACCGTCGACAAGAACCTCTATGGGACGATGGTCCCCAACGAGCGGATCGAGTGGGACGACCTTGGGCTGCTGGCGGGCGCGGACTCCGTCAGCGCGCGCGCTTGAGCTTCGGGCGCGCCGGCTTCGCTTCGTAGCGCGGCTTGGGCCGGTGCGGAGCCGGGGCCGCCCGCGGGCCGCCCGGCAGAGGCTCGATGCGCACCCCGCCCTCGTCGTCGCGGTCGCTGGCGGTGCGCTTGACCGCCGCCATGAAGCGGCCTGCCACCGCCCGGGGGATCTCGAACGCCGTCTCGTTGGGGGCGATGCGGATGGCGCCGATCTCGCCGCGGGTGACATGGCCGCGGCGGCAGAGCAGGGGGAGCAGCCAGCGCGGATCCGCGTTGTGGCGCCGGCCGATGTCCATATGGAACCACACGGTGTCGTCGAACCCGGCGCGGGGGCCGGTCTCGCGGGGCGCCTGGGCCCCCGTATCGACCATGTCCTCGGGCGCCGGCATCCGGCCGCGCACGGTGCGCACGAGGGCGATTGCGATCTGCTCCGGCGACTGGCGCTCGAGCAAGGCAAGGGCGAGCTCGCGGTCCTCCGCCTCCGCCTCGGTCTCGGTCTCCACCGGTTCGAGCAACTGGGTGAGCAGCCGCTCGCGGTCGGCGGCGCGGATCTGCTCGGGGGTCGGCGGCTGGACCCATTCCGCTTCGATCCTGGCGCCGCGCAGCACCGCCTCGACCCGCTTGCGGCGGGGGTAGGGTACGAGCAGCACGGCCGTGCCCTTGCGCCCCGCCCGCCCGGTACGGCCGGAGCGGTGCTGGAGCGTCTCGGCGTCGCGCGGCAGCTCGACATGGACGACGAGGCTGAGGGTCGGAAGGTCGATGCCGCGCGCCGCGACGTCGGTCGCGACCAGCACCCGCGCCCGGCCGTCGCGCAGCGCCTGGAGGGCGTGGTTGCGCTCGCTCTGGCTGTGCTCGCCGGAAAGGGCGACGGCGCTGAAGCCCCGCTCGGTGAGCGCGCTGTGCAGCCGGCGGACGTTCTCACGCGTCGCGCAGAAGAGGAGGGCGCTCTCCGCCTCGTGGAGGCGCAGCGTGTTTACGACGGCATGCTCGATGTCGGCCGGCGCCACCGTCATCGCCTGGTAGGCGATGTCGCCGTGGCCGCGCGTCTCGCCCACGGTGGAGATGCGGAGCGCGTCCTTTTGATAACGCTTCGCAAGCGCAACAATCGGTTTCGGCATGGTCGCGGAGAAGAGCAGGGTGCGCCGCGTCGGGGGCGTGGCGTCGAGGATTTCCTCCAGATCCTCGCGGAAACCCATGTCGAGCATCTCGTCCGCTTCGTCGAGGATGGCGGCCTTGAGCTGCGAAAGGTCGAGCGCGCCGCGCTCCAGGTGATCGCGCAAGCGCCCCGGGGTGCCGACGACGATCTGGGCGCCCTGGGCGAGGGCGCGGCGCTCCTTGGAAGCGTCCATGCCGCCGACGCAGGTGGCGATCCAGGCACCCGCGGGGCCGTACAGCCAGATCAATTCCCGGCTGACCTGCAGCGCCAGCTCGCGGGTCGGCGCGATGACGAGAGCGGCGGGGCCGTCGGTCCGCGCGACCTTCCCGTCCTCGCCGAGCAGCTGCGGGGCGATGGCGAGGCCGAAGGCGACGGTCTTGCCGGAGCCCGTCTGGGCGGAGACGACGAGGTCGCGGCCGTCGGCCTCCGCTTCGAGGATCGCGGCCTGGACCGGTGTCGGGGTGTCGTAGCCGCGCGCGGCGAGTGCGCCCGCGAGGGACGGCGGAAGATCTCTAAAGGGCATGGGCCCATGTGGGGCCGGAGCGGCGGCGGGGCAAGCGGCGATGCGGAAAGGGTTGGTCAGCGCCAGCCGAGCGCCTTGCGCTTGCGCAGGACAAGCGTCGGCCAGTCGTCCTGCGCGATCCGGCCCGTCAGCATCAGCCCGCGCCGCCGGTAGGCCGCCGCCACCGCCTCCGCCTGTCCTTCGAGGAGCCCGGCGAGAATCAGGCGGCCGCCCGGCGCGAGGCCGTCGGCGATGTCGGCGGCGAGCTCGATCAGCGGGCCGGCGAGGATGTTGGCGAGGAGGAGGTCGAACGGCGCCCTCGCCCGCAGCCGCTGGTGGTCCATTCCCGCCGCCACCGCGAGCTCGAGCTGCCCCGGCCCCCGTCCGAGCGCGACGCCGTTGATCGCGGCATTCTCCTCGCTCACCTCGATCGACACGGGATCGATGTCGGTGGCGATCGCCCGCGCGCCCGGCCACAGCCGCAGCGCGGCGAAGGCGAGGAGGCCGGTGCCGGTGCCGATATCGGCGATGTTGCGGAAGCGCAGCCCCTGGTCGCGCATCCGGCTCAGCGCAATGAGGCAGCCGCTGGTCGTCTCGTGCTGGCCGGTGCCGAAGGCGCGGCCGGCGTCGATCTCGAGCGCGATCGCGTCGCCCGGCACGGCGTCGCGGTGCACGGGCGTGTGGACGAAGAAGCGGCCGGCGCGGATCGGCTCCAGGCCCTGCTGGCTCAACGTGACCCAGTCCCGGTCCTCGACCCGCTCGACGGCCGGCGCGATGCCCCTGGCACTCGGCGCCAGGGCGCTGAGGTGCGCGAGCATCTCGGCCGTCGGCTCCTCGCCGAAATAGGCGTCGAGCCGCCATTCGTCCGGCGCCGACGGATCGGGCTCGGAGGTCATCAGCACCGGCGGGAAATCGAGCAGCGCCAGCGGGCTGATATCCTCCTTCAGCCCCTCCGCCTCGGCGCGGGTGCAGGGCAGGGAGACCTTCCAGCTGTCTGGCATTTAGCGCACGTAGCTCGCGCCGTTGACGTCGATCACCGCGCCGGTGGCGGAAGGCGGGGCGTCGACGGCGAGCCAGCGCACTGTCTCGGCGACTTCGTCGGCGGTGGCGACGCGGCCCAAGGGGATGTCGGCGAGGATCTGCTGGCCGCCGCGGCTCGACATATAGTCGTCGATCATCTCGGAGGCGGTGAAGCCGGGGCAGACTGCGAAGGCGAGGATGTTCTCGGACGCGTAGCCGCGCGCGATCGATTTGGTCATGCCGATCATCCCCGCCTTGGAGGCGGCATAATGCCAATGCTGCGGTGAATCGCCGCGATAGGCGGCGCGGCTGGAGACGTTGACGATCCGGCCGCCCTCGTTCTCGCGGAAGTGGAGGACCGCGAGGCGGGACAGTTCGGCCGAGGCGGTGAGGTTGACCCGCATCGTCCGCTCCCACTGCGCCACCCATTCGCCGGACGGCAGGTCGACCGGCGCAGCCTCGAAGATGCCGGCATTGTTGACGAGGACGTCGATGCGGCCGCCGAGCCGCTCCAGCGCGGCCTGCCAGAGGCTCTCCGCCGCGCCGGGCCGGTCGAGGTCGGCGCCGATCAGGCCGTCGCCGCCCCGCGTGGAATGGCCGACCGCATTGTGGCCGTGGAGGGCGGCGAGGATCGCCTTGCCGATGCCCCGGCTGGAGCCGGTGACGAGGATGTTGCGCTGGGTGCTCATGGCGCGCGCTGTAGCGGGGCGAGGGCTGACCTTAAACCCCTCCCCTCGATGGGGAGGGGCAGGGGAGGGGTGGAGTCTCCGGACGAGGCTCGGCCCTGCATCGACTCCACCCCCACCCCGGCCCTCCCCCATCAAGGGGGAGGGGGAAGGTGGAAGCGTCGCCCCCCTACGCCGCGAAGGTCGAGAGGAAGGCGCTGGCGCTGGCGGCGAAGCGGGTGAGCTGGTCGTCGACGCGGGCGAAGCCGTTCTCGAGCTGGTCGATCTCGCCCGCGACGGCCTCGGTGTCGGCGCGGATCGCGGCGATGGTCGAGGACATCGAGTCGGCGGCGAGCGCGGTCTCGTCGACCGCCGCGGTGATCATCGTCACCGTCTGCGCCTGCACCTCCATCGCGCCGCGGATGCGGCCGGCGGTGCTCTGCACTTCCTCGACCGTGCCCTGGATCGAGCTGTTGGCCTCGACCGTCTGGCGGGTGGCCTGCTGGATGGCGGAGATCTTGCCGGCGATCTCGTCGGTCGCCCGCGCCGTCTGGCTGGCGAGCGACTTCACCTCCTGCGCGACGACGGCGAAGCCGCGGCCCGCATCGCCGGCGCGCGCCGCCTCGATGGTCGCGTTCAAGGCGAGGAGGTTGGTCTGGCCGGCAATGTCCCGGATCAGCGAGAGGATCGATTCGATCGCCTCGACATGGGCGGAGAGGGCGCGGCTGACCTCCATGGCGCGGCTCGCCTGATCGCCGGCGCGGGTGGCGACGTCGGCGGCGACCTCCACTTCCGAGCGCGCGGTCTCGATGGCGCGGATCAGGCCGGCGGCGGTCTGCGCGGCTTCGCGCATGGCGAGGGCGGACTGCTCGGCGGCGGCGGCGACTTCGCTGGTCTTGCCGAGCATGCCGCGCGCCGCGGCCGAGGCTTCGCCGCTCTTGCGGCGGAGGCCGGCGGATTCGCCGCTGGTCGAATCGACGAGGTGGGCGACGTCGCGCTCGAACCGCTCGCTCTGCTTGCCGCGCGCCTCGGCGGCGGCATTGGCTTCGAGCAAGGCGACCTGGGCGAGGATGATGTCGCTTTCATAGGCGGCGAGGCGCTGCAGCGTCTCGACCGCCTGGGCGAAGGCGGGGCCGTCGCCGAAGCGCTCGCGAAAGGCGGTGACGAGGGAGGCGACCAGCCGGGCGCGGCGGTCCATCTCGGCGGGCACCGAGCTGCCGCGCGTGTAGATTTCGAAGCCCAATGCCGCAACGGCGTGGACCCAGGCGGCGTCGACCGGCCGGGTGAAGCTGAGGCGCGTGCGGTCGACGGCGGTCTCGCCGCCGCTCTCGCGCACCGCCGCCTCGATGAGGTCGCCGGCTTCTTCCCAGAGGGCGCGCAGCTTCGCCTCGAAGGCGCCGCCGGCATTGTAGGAGGCGAGGCGGTTCGAGACCTGCCGGTCGGTCAGTTTCTGCAAGATCTTTTCCCCGTGTGCGACGGTGCTCGCCATGGCCCCACCCGCTGTGTCTGTCCGCGAACGGGCTAGCACGCTGATGGTAAACGAGGGGTTTCGGGGCAGAGCTTTCTGCCTCCCTGCGCGCAGAGCGCGTGGGGAGGGGGACCACCCGCAGGGCGGTGGAGAGGTGACCGGTTGGGGACTCCCTGTTTCGCCCTCGAACCTCCGCCTCCGGAGCAGTTACCCCTCCACCACCCTTGGGGTGGTCCCCCTCCCCATCTGGCGATGGGGAGGCACTATCTGGCCCTCACATAGCTCCCCGGGGCATCTTCCAGCGCCTTGAGCTTGCCCTTTCCGGGCACCCGCGCGCCTTTCGCCGGTACCTGCTTCTCCGACCCCGCCGCGATCCAGGCGCGCCAGTCGGGCCACCAGCTGCCCTTGTGCTCGGTCGCGCCGGCGACGAATTCGTCGAGGGTCGCCGCCTTCGCCTCGTTGGTCCAGTACTGGTATTTCTGCGCCTCGGGCGGGTTGACGACGCCGGCAATGTGGCCGGAGCCGGCGAGGACGAACTTCAGCGGCCCTGCGAAATGGTGGGTGATCTTCCACACGCTGCGCGCCGGGGCGATATGGTCTTCGCGGCCCGCCTGGACGTAGGTGGGAGTCGCGACATTGCGCAGGTCGATCGGCACGCCGCCGACCGTGATCCCGCCCGGCGTCACCAGCCGGTTCTCCTTGTAGAAATCCTTGAGATAGGCCTGGTGCCATTTGGCCGGCAGGTTGGTCGTGTCGCCGTTCCAGTGGAGCAGGTCGAAGGGCGGATAATCCTCGCCCATCAGGTAATTGCTGGTGACGTAGTTCCAGATGAGGTCGCGGCCGCGCAGCGAGTTGAAGGTCGCGGCCATGTAGCGGCCGTCGAGATACCCTTTCTCCGCCGACATCTGGTCGATGAGCTGCAGCGTCTCGTCGGCGACGAACAGGTTCAGGTCGCCGGCCTCGGAGAAGTCGACCTGGGCCGTGAAGAAGGTGGCGCTGGCGACCTTGTCCGCCTCGCCCTTCGCCGCCAGCCAGGCGAGGGTGCAGGCGAGCGTGGTGCCGGCGACGCAATAGCCGATCGCGTGCACGCTCTCGACGCCAAGCAGGTCGCGGATCGTGTCGATCGCGTCGACCTGGCCGCGCAGCACGTAATCGTCGAGCGTCGCTTCCTTCATGCTCTCGTCGGCCGACTTCCAAGAGACCATGAACACGGTGAGCCCCTGGTTCACCGCCCACTGGATGAAGCTCTTCTTGGGGTTCAGGTCGAGGATGTAGAAGCGGTTGATCCAGGGCGGGAAGATGACCAGCGGGATCTCGTCGACCGTCTCGGTCGTCGGGCTGTACTGGATAAGCTCGTAGAGCGGCGTGCGCTTCACCACCTTGCCCGGCGTGACCGCGATGTTGCGGCCGACCTCGAAGGCATTGGGGTCGGTATGGGTGAGCTGGCCCTTCGACAAGTCGGCGAGCATGTGCTCGAGGCCTTTGAGCAGGCTCTCGCCCTTCGTCTCCATCGCCCGCTCGATCACCAAAGGGTTGGTGAGGGCGAAATTCGACGGGCTCATCGCGTCGACGAAGCTGCGGGTGAGGAACCTCAGCTTCTCGCGCTGCTTGGGGTCCACGCCCTCCAGCGCGTCGACGCTGCCGAGCAGGCGCTCGGAGACGAGCAGATAGGTCTGGCGGATCGTGTCGAACAGCGGATTGTCGCGCCATTGCGGGGCGTTGAACCGGCGGTCCTTGTCGGCCTTCTCCTCGATGTCGCTGCGCGGCGTCTCGAGGCCGAGCGCGCGCTGCCAGATGGCCATTCCCTCGGTCCACAAGGCGACCTGCTGCTCGGCGAGCTTGCCGGGATCGGGGAACATGTTGAGCCACGGCAGCTGCTTCGCCAGCACGTCCGGCTGCGGCGGCGACGCCTCGCCCGCGGCCTTGGCGACATGTTCGAGCATCATCTGCTGCGCCCGCCCCATCACCCAGGTCCAGTGCTGCATCTCCTCCAGCGTCGGGAGGGGCGGCACGCCGGGAATGGCCCCGGGGTCTTTGGTGTCCTGCTCGGCCATGGCTCGGCTCCTTCGCGTCTCGCCCTAGCCAACGCGCGGGCCGGGCGGAAGGGTTGCGCGTCAAGGCCATGGCGGAGCTTGGGTTGGCCGCGCGCCCGTGCTACGCGCGCCGCCATGCTTTCCATCGCCGATCTCACGGTTCGCCTCGGCGGGCGGACCATCCTCGACGGCGCCACCGCCGCGCTCCCGCCGCGCAGCCGGGTCGGGCTGATCGGCCGCAACGGCGCGGGCAAGTCGACCCTGGTCCGCGTCATCGCCGGGCTACTCGAGCCGGATGCGGGCTCGGCCGCCATGCCGCGCGGATCGCGACTCGGCTATATCGCGCAGGAGGCGCCGGCGGGGGACGCGACGCCGTTCGAGACGGTGCTCGCCGCCGACACGGAGCGCGCGGCGCTGATGACCGAGGCGGAACGCTGCGAGGACCTCCACCGGCTCGGCGACGTCCACGAGCGGCTGAACGCGATCGATGCCCATTCCGCGCCGTCGCGGGCGGCGCGGATCCTCGTCGGGCTCGGCTTCGACGAGGCGGCGCAGCATCGGCCGCTCGACAGCTTCTCCGGCGGGTGGCGGATGCGCGTCGCGCTCGCCGCCTTGCTGTTCTCGGCGCCGGACCTGCTGCTGCTCGACGAGCCTTCGAACCACCTCGATCTCGAGGCGGTGCTGTGGCTGGAGGATTTCCTCAAATCCTACCGCGCGACCATCGTCGTCGTCAGCCACGAGCGCGATTTCCTCAACAACGTCGTCGACCACATCCTCCATTTGGAGCGCGGCAAGCTCACCCTCTATCCCGGCGGCTACGACGCCTTCGAGCGGCAGCGGGCGGAGCGGCAGGCGCAGCTCGCCTCGGCGCGCGAGAAGCAGATGGCGCAGCGCGAGAAATTGAAGGACTTCATCGCCCGCAACTCCGCCCGCGCCTCGACCGCCAAGCAGGCCCAGTCGCGGGTGAAGGCGCTGGCGCGGATGCAGCCGATCGCCGAGCTGGTCGACGACCCTTCCTTGTCGTTCGGTTTCCCCGATCCCGCGCCGCTCAGGCCGCCGCTCGTCACCCTCGACATGGCCAGCGTCGGCTATGGGGAGACGCCGGTGCTGTCGCGGCTCAACCTGCGCTTCGACCCGGACGACCGGATCGCCCTGCTCGGCCGCAACGGCAACGGCAAGACGACGATGGCGCGCCTGCTGGCCGCGCAGCTGCCGGCGATGGAGGGGTCGGTCGCGCGCAGCCAGAAGCTCAAGGTCGGCTATTTCACCCAATATCAGGTGGAGGAGCTGGACGGCGCCGAGACTCCGCTCCAGCACATGGCGCGCGCGATGAAGGGGGCGACGCCGGCCGCCGTCCGCGCCCAGCTCGGCCGCTTCGGCTTCGCCGGCGACAAGGCGCTGACGGAGGTGCGCAAGCTGTCCGGCGGCGAAAAGGCGCGCCTCGCCCTCGCCCTCATCACCCGCGACGCGCCCCACATGCTGATCCTCGACGAGCCGACCAACCACCTCGACGTCGACGCGCGCGAGGCGCTCGTGCAGGCCTTGAACGACTATTCCGGCGCCGTGGTGGTGGTCAGCCACGACCGCCACATGCTGGAGCTGATTGCCGACCGGCTGGTCCTGGTCGACGGCGGCACCGCGCGCGAGTTCGACGGCAGCATCGACGATTATACCGCGCTCGTGCTCGCCGGCGACGCGGCGGCGGCCGGCAAGGCCCCGCCGCGCGTCAACCGCAAGGACGAGCGGCGCAAGGCGGCGGCGGCGCGCGGGCAGGGCCAGGCGCTGCGCTCGCGCGAGAAGGCGGCGGAGGAGAAGGTGGCGAAGCTCGCCGCCCGGCTGAGCGCGATCGACAAGGCGATGTTCGAACCGGCGTCGGCGTCCGGGGACCTGGCGCGGCTCAGCATGTCCGAGCTGCTCAAGCGCCGCGCGGAGGTCGAGCGGCAAGTCGAAGCCGCCGAGGCGGAGTGGCTCGCCGCCAGCGAGGCGCTGGAGCAGCTCGCCGCCTGAGCGCGGCGCCGCGTCAGGCGAGCTCCGCCAGCCGCGCCTTCACCCGCGCGAGATCCTCGACGAAGCGGGCATATTCCGCCTCCTTGTCGTCCTGCACCCTCAGCAGGAAGCTCGGGTGGACCGTCACCCAGGCCTCGCCGCCGTCGAAGGCGCGTTGCGGCGTCCCGCGCATCTTGCCGATGGTGATCGCGCGGCCGAAGAGGGCGCGGCCGGCAGTCGCGCCGAGGGCGACGGTGAGGGCAGGGCGGAGGATCGCGCGCTCCTGCTCCAGCCACCAGCGGCAGGCCTCGATCTCGCCGGCGTCGGGCTTGGAATGGATGCGGCGCTTGCCGCGGCGCTCGAACTTGAAATGCTTGACCGCGTTGGTGACGTAGGCCTGCGACCGGTCGATGCCGGCGTCGCCAAGCGCGCGGTCGAAGAGTTGGCCCGCGGGACCGACGAAGGGCTTGCCGGCGAGGTCCTCCTGGTCGCCGGGCTGCTCGCCGACGAACATCAAGGGCGCCGCCACCGGCCCCTCGCCGAACACGGTCTGCGTCGCGCATTCGTAAAGGTGGCAGCGGGTGCAGCCGCGCGCTTCCTCGCGCACCGCCTGCCACGCCGCGAGCGCGTTCGATCCAAGCTGCGTTTCAGACCTCTCCACCATCCTCGCCTCGCGCGCCTGGGCGCCCGCCACCAGCGCTCCGACCAACGCCGTCTCGGGCATGTTTTTCCAATATTTCTTCGGCATCTCCTTCAGCATCGCACCGACCTTGAGGCGCGCCGGGTTGAAGATCGAGGCGTAATAGGTTTTCCACACCGCCTCGACGGGGTCGCCCTCGGGCGCGTCGGCGCGGGAGGCGCCGGGACCTTCGGTGAGGCGCTGGCCATCCCAGTGCACGGACAGCTCCGGCGTCAGGATCGACCAGCGCATGGTGGCGAAGCGGCGGGCGAAGAAGCCGCTCGCCACGCGGACGATATGATGCTCGGGCTCGAACCAGGCGACGAAGCGGGGGCCGCCGGAGTCCTCCACTTCGCGGAAGCGGACGAAGGCGTGCATCTTGTGGATGTCGCGCCGCACCGCCTTGGCCATCGCCTCGACGCGCCGCACGAGCGGATCGGCGGCGTCGCCGAGCGCGTGCGGGTCGGCGCGGATGCGCAGGAGCAGCGCGTAGAGCAAGGCGAAGCGCTCCGGGTCGGAATGGCAGATCGCCGTCTCCGCAAGGTCGAGGAAGGCGCGCGGGACCGGGAAAGGGCCGCCGCCGGGGGGCGGAGGAGCGGCGCCGAACAGGTCCTCGCAAGCCTCGCCGGCGACTCGCCACGCCACCTGCGTGGCAGGCACGCCATGCGCGGCGAGGGCGCGGGCGGCGGCGCGCCAGCCATCGAAATCGTCGGGCGAGGCGAGGGCGACCGCGTACATGCTCAGCCGAACAGCTCGAGCTGCGCCTCCGCCGGCTTCAACCAGGCGGCGAGGTCGGCGCGCTCGGTGAGCAGGGTGGGGCGCCAGCCCTCCGCCTCGATGAACGGACGCACCTTGGCAAGCGAAGCGGTGACGCGGGCGACGTCCTCGAGCCGCAAGCGGCGCCACTTGCGGCTGGCGAGCAGGCGGTCGACCGCCTTCACCCCCAGGCCGGGCACGCGGAGCAGCGCCTCGCGCGGCGCACGGTTGACGTCCACGGGAAAGCGCTCGCGGAACTTCAACGCCCAGGCGAGCTTCGGGTCGATGTCGAGCGGCAGCATGCCGGCGGCGTCGGCGGCGGCGGCGACTTCGTGCGCTGCGAAGCCGTAGAAGCGCATCAGCCAATCCGACTGGTAGAGCCGGTGCTCGCGCATCAGCGGCGGGCGCTTGAGCGGCAGCACGGCCGACGCGTCGGGGATCGGCGAGAAGGCCGAATAATAAACGCGGCGCAGGGCGAAGCGGTCGTAGAGCGTGCTGGCGCGGCCGATAATCTCGCCGTCCGAGGCGCTGTCGGCGCCGACGATCATCTGCGTCGACTGACCGGCGGGGGCGAAGGACGGGGCCGACTTGTACCGGCGCTTCCCGTCGGCCCCGTCCTCGATCGCCGTCTTCATCCCGGCCATCGCGCCTTCGATCCGAACGGCATCCTTTTCCGGCGCGAGGCGCTGCAGGCCGCGGACGGTCGGCAGCTCGACGTTGATGGACACGCGGTCGGCATGGACGCCGGCGAGCCGCACCAACTCCGGGTCGGCGTCGGGGATGGTCTTCAGATGGATGTAGCCGCGGAAATCATGGTCTTCGCGCAGCGACCGCGCCACCTCGACGATCTGCTCCATCGTATAGTCCGGCGAGCGGATGATGCCTGAGGAGAGGAACAGCCCCTCGATATAATTGCGCTTGTAGAAAGCGAGGGTGAGGCGGACGACCTCCTCGGCGGTGAAGCGGGCGCGCCGGACGTTCGAGCTCTTCCTGTTGATGCAATAATGGCAGTCGAAGATGCAGCTGTTGGTCAGCAGGATCTTGAGGAGCGAGATGCACCGCCCGTCGGGCGCGTAGGCGTGGCAGATGCCCATCCCCTCCGTGGAGCCAACGCCCTTGCCGCCGCGGCTGTCCCGCTTCACGCTCCCCGACGAGGCGCAGGAGGCGTCGTACTTCGCCGCGTCCGCGAGGATGGCGAGCTTCTGCTGGACGTCGAGCTGCGGCATGCGTTCGAGATATGTTCATGCGGCGCCGACCGCAACACCGCCCAAAGGCGGGGTGGGGCGCCTCAGCGCACCCAGTCGGCCATAGTGCCGACGTCGGTGACGCGGAACGGGTTCCCCGCCGGGTTGAGGAAGAGCCGCTCCATCTCGCCGCGGGTGAAGGGGCGCGAGCCGAGACGACCGAAGGCGGCGATCTGGCCGCCTGTCTCGTCGACGGCGCGGTCGCGGTCGAGGCCCTTGGCGAGGCCGAGCGCGGGGTGCGGCGTCTTCGCCCAGGCAATCAGCTCGGGCACCGGCGCGGGGGAGAAGCCGTAGAAATTGGGCTGGCTCTCCGGGCTGGTCAGCTGCACCACCTTCATCCCCGCCCGCCCGTCCGCGACATAGGCGAAGAGCGAGGCGTTGGTGGAGGCGACGACCACGTCCTCGACGTCGCTCATCCGCCCCCCGAACGTCTCCTTGCGGTAGACCGCCGGCCGCTCCGGATTGGCGACGTCGACGATGACCAGCCCCTCCGCCTTGCCCGCGACATAGGCGTAGGTGCGCGCGACATAGAGCTTGCGCGCATCGGCGAGCGGCAGCGTGGCGGAGGGGAGGGCGACCGGCCGGTCGAGGCGGGTCGCGTCGAACAGCTTCAGCCCCTCGGCGTCCGTCACCCACAAATAGCGGAACTGCACCGCCGAAGCGCGGCCGTCGCGCAGCGGAAGCGTCGCGGCGAGGCGCGGCTTCAGCGGGTCGTCGAGATCGACCACGATCAGCGCGGCGGGCGTCGTCACATAGGCGATGTGGCCGGCGAGCGTGACGTGGCGCGCCCCGGTGAGCGCCCCGCCCGGGTTCCAGGTCAGCGCGCGCTTGAGAAAGTTGTTCTGAGGGTTCCCGTCCGCGAACGTGTCGACGTCGACGAGGATCAGCCCCTCCTCGGCGTCGGTCACCACCGCATACTGGTAGATCGGGTGGAAGGCCTGCTCCTGGTTCGCCGCGCGCATTTCGGGCGTGTTGCGGGTGGGGGCGATCGGCTGGTTGGTCGGCAGCGCCATGCAGGTCGCGTTGCGGCTCGGCACATGCGCGTCGTGGCCGAGCGGGGAGAAGGGGGCGGTGAGGATCTTCTCCGAAGCGCCCTTGTTGGCGATCGAGGCGATGTCGTAGACCCTGAAGCCGCCGCGCCCCTCCGCCACGTAGAGATATTCGCCGCGATTTTGCAGGCAGCGCACCGCGCCGCCCGCGCCCTTGGCGATGTTCTGGAACACCTCCGGCGCGCCCTTGCCGCGGCGGGTCCAGTCGATAAGCTCGCGCTTGTTGCGCGCGACGTGGAGCTTGTACCAGTCCGGATAGGCGAAGCGCTGGAGGTAGGAGCCGATCACCGCCTGCGGCTCGTCCCACTCGGTCACCCGCGTCGCCTGCAGCCCGCCGTCTAGCCCCACCCAGGCGTTCAGCCCAACGAAATTGACGAAGTTCGTCCCCTGCAGCAGCAGCTGCGCCATCGCCGCATTGTTGTCGTTGGCCGCCGAAAGGTGGCAGTCGCTGCACGTCTTCGTCTCCGCCGTCCGCACCGTGTGCGGGAAATGCGGCGCGAAGGCCTGGGAGGAGAAGCCCGCGGCGCTGATCGGCGGCTGCTGGACGTAGATCCGCTCGCGGTTGACGTTGGTCGACGACAGCACCAGCGCCGAGCTCGACCGAACCGGCGCGACGATATTCCCCTTCGTCGTCATGTGCCGCCCGAGCTGGAACATGTCGTCGCGCGCGACCTGCGGGTTGTAGGTCGCGAAATTGCGCGTCTCGCCGCCCTCGTAGCGGTGCGAGCCCGCCTTCCAGTTCGCCTCGATGGGAAGGTGGCAGCCGCCGCAGGACGGCGTCCAGCTCAGGTGGCAGGAATAGCAGGCCATCTCATTGGGCTTGTGGGCGAGCTTGCCGTCCGGAACGCCGCTCCCGAACAGGTAGCGCCCCGTCGCGGCGCCCTCGCTCGACATCAGCTTGGCCCGCGCCGCCTTGAGGTTGAAGCGCGGGTGCGACGGATCGACGCTGTCCTTGACCAGCGACACCCGCCAGTAAAGGTCCGGATCGACGATCGAGCGCTGCACGAGCACGCGCCGGCCCCCGTCCTCCTGCATCCACTCGAACCGCCTCTGCCCGTCCGGGTTGCGCAGCAAGGCGAGGTTGGTGCCCTTGGGCGGCGCCGCCGGCCCGGAGGTGAGCAGGTTCGGGTATTCGCGCGCCGTGCCGTGGCAGTCCTTGCAGCCGATCTCGATCGCGTTCGCGACCTCGCCGTAGATGTAGCCGTTGCCGTGGCTGTCCTGCGCGAAATGGCAGTCCGCGCACTGCATCCCCTTCTCGGCGTGGATGTCCATGAGGTGGACCGCCTTGCCCGGGTTGACGCCGGGCGGGCTGAACTGCCCCTCGCCCTTCCGCCGGAACTTCTCGGGATCGTCCGCCGCGACGATCTTCCCCTCGGCGTCGAGCAGATTGCCCGCCCGGTCGCGCTTGTAGACGGCGCGGAAGTTCCAGCCGTGGCCGTGATAGTCGGCGAACTGGGTGTGCCTGGCGTGCGGGTTCACGTCGTCGTTCACCCGCCGCAGGAAATCGACGTCGCCCCACAGGCCGCGCGCCGCCGCGGCTTCAGGGTTGCGGTCGTTGATCGCGCGGGTCTCGGCATCGCCCGGATAATGCTGCTGCCGGTAATCCGCTTCCTTGCCCTTGGGCGCGGGCAGGCGGTTCTCCGGCCCGGGCCACATCAGGTCCGCGTCGGCCTCATAATCCCACATCGTGTAGCCGAGATAGGAGTTCAGGAAGACGTTGGGCTGATGCATGTGGCAGCTCATGCACTGCGAGGTCGGGATTGCGCGGGTGAAGGCGTGACCGAGCGGATGCCCGCTCTCCTTGCGTCCGGCGATGGTCGGATCCGCCGTCGCCGTCTGCCCGTCCCGGCCGTAGGGCGCGTAGCTCAGGCTGTGCCGCGGCTCGCGATCGTTGGCGTAGACGACGTGGCAGCCCGCGCAGCCCGAATGGCGATAGTCGCCCGGCTGGTCGTTGGTGCCCATGAACCACAGGAACGGATCGTTGAGCCGGGTCTTGTGAATGTTGAGGATCGGGATCGCGACGCGCAGCCCGGTCCCCGGCCCCCGGTTCGACTGACGAATGTCCGGCCGCCCGCTCTCCTCGAGCCGCTGGATGGAGCCGGACGGGGAGGGGAGGCCGATTTCCGGAAAGGCCGATCCGATCGTCCTTCCCCCCTGCTCGAACACGCGGAAGATGTCGCCGGGCGGCACCACCTGCCAGGTCGGCAGCGGATAGAGCGCGGCGAGCGCCCCCTTCGCCTTCTCGGCGGCGGAAAGCGTGCCATCCGACCGCAGGAAGGGCGAGACGATCTTCGCCGGCCTGCCGTCCTTCGTGTAGCCCTCCCCGAACATATAATTCTTGAACGGCAAAATCCCGTTATTGTAGGCGGCCCCGCCCCACAGCATCGCCCCCGACGCCATCAACGACCGCTCCCCCGCCTCGATCGTGGAAAGGTGGCAAGCCCCGCAGCTTTCGCGGACGACGCGGTAGTCGGTCGGATTGACGAAGCGGATGTACTCGGGGCTCTCGAGGTTCAGCAAAGTGTAGTTGCGCTTCGGATTGGCCGACGAAGGCCAGCCCCACGCCTTCGGATAAAGCGGCAACACATGCGCCGCATCCCGCGCCGCGACATAGCGCGGGTCGGTGTGGGCAAGCGAAGCGTCGCCTCGCACCCCCGGGTTGCCCCCATGGCAGTCGGTGCATCCGAGCACCACCGCCTGACTTGCGTGCATGGTGCGATATTCGCCGTCCGAGTGGCACGACTGGCAGCCGCCGCTCTTCCGATCCGCCGCAGCCCAGTCCTGCGTCTGCGGCGCCGGCCCGGCGCGGACGGCGGCATAATCCCGCGGGGCCGGCTTCTCGGCTTCGGAGGCGAGCAGCGGGCCGGCGGCGAGGAGGAGGAGGAGGAGGAGCGGCAGCAGCGGCGCCGCCGTCCGCCCCGGTCTCGAGCCCAGCCGCGATACCCCAAGCGAGCCCATCCAGCCCCCCTTCGCGCCCGTTATTGCAGAGGCGGCCCGGCGGCTAAAGCCCCCTCATCGCAGCGGGCAAGAGCGCTCAATCATTGTGGAAGGCCGTCGCCCCGCTCGGCTTTGCCTCGCGTGCGCTCCACTTCCGGATTGTCGTGGGGCGTCGCCCCGCTCGGCTTTGCCTCGCGTGCGCTCCACTGAAGGACCATCCCCCGGATGGTCCTTCAGTGGAGCGGGTGAAGGGAATCGAACCCTCGTCGTAAGCTTGGGAAGCTTCTGCTCTGCCATTGAGCTACACCCGCGCGCCGCCTTCCCAATTAGGAAAAGGCGGCGGCCTTGTCGAGACGGGTCAGCCGGCGGCAACCAGGGGTTCCCAGTTGTTCGCCAGCCGGCTCTTCGGACCGCGGCGAAACGATGTGGGTAATCAGGCGCTCCCCCTATGTCCGGACATAATCCAACTCCGTTTCGGACGCCGTTTCGGATTTAGATAACCTGCTGAGCACGTTGTCTTTTTAGGACACGTCAGCGATCCTTTTCGCCTCTGAAACGAGGGGGAAAATAATGAAAAAATATGCAATCGCGCTGCTGCTTGGGGCGGCGATGCCGCTCGCCGGCTGTGCCTCGAGCCACCTTATTGTCGAGCAGCCGAGTCACGCGCAGCTTCGCGTCAGAAACGTCACCCTCTCCTATGACGACACCGCTACGAAGGTGTCGCAGTCTGCGTCGGCCTACGTGCAGCACAAAATGGAGGAAGCATTCTACAGTGGGCCCGGCTCATTCGGCCACGGACCGGATCTCACTGTCCGCTACCACTTCGTCGGCTTCGACAAGGGCAGTCGTCTGGGTCGCTATATGCTCGGCCCGCTCGGGGTTGGCGAAGCCCAGATGATCCTCGAGGCGCAGTTTGTGGACCCCGCAGGGAACGTCATCGCGGTTGTCCGCGGGCAAAGCGCGGTGCGCGGAGGCTTCTTCGGGGGCTCGTCGAACACGGCGATCGACAAGTCGGTGAAGGAAATCCGGCAGTACGCGCAGGAGCATTTCCACATCTGACCGGAGAGGCTGGCGCCGCAACTCCGTGATCGGAACGGCGCCAGCCTCCAAGGTTCAGACCGTCAGGCGGGCGCGCCCGCGGCGGCCGCCGGTGGGGCGCCGGGGGCGGCCATGTCGTCGACGGCCTTCCAGCTGCCGTCCGGCTGCTTCTTGTAGGTGGTGATATAGTTGCCGGTCTCGACATGGGCCTGCTTGGTCTTCGGATCGGTCGACTGCATCCGATAGGTGCCGCGCGTGTAGGCGAGGTCGCCGGACGCCGCGACTTCGACCCGCTCGGCGGCGAAGCTCAGCTGGAAGTTCGGGTCCTTCGTCATCGCCTCGAGGCCGCCGCGGATCGCCTTGGGCCCGCTCATCCGGTCCATGCCGGCGGGCATCAGCATCGCGTCGCCGGAATAATGGGCGACGGCGCGGTTGACGTCCCGATTGGCATATTCCTTCACCCAGGCCGCCTCCGTCGCCTTGATCTGCGCGGCGACGGCGGCGGTCTGCGCCGGGTCGGCGGCCTTGGCAGCCTGCTGGCTGCAGCCGGACAGAATGGCGCCCGCCGCGGCGCCGGCGATCAGCGCCGGCACGAATTTACGTCTCATCATCCTCTTCTCCTCCTCACCTGTCATTGCTTGACGGCCTTGTAGGTCTGCGCCGCCCCGTGCACCGTCTCGTTGGTGACGACGGTCATCGTGCGGCCGCCGGGGGCGACCGTCATCGTGACCACCGAGACGATCCTGCCGCCGCGCGTGTCGATCTCCTGCAAGGTCGTCGCCGAAAGCCGCTTCAGCGCCGCCATCGTGCCCGGCAGGTCGCCCGAAATGGGCGCCGGCGGCCCGCCGACGATGGCGGCGTAGCTCTGCCCGGTCGGCGTGGACATGTGCATCGTCGCGCCTTCGCTGCTGAGCGAGAAGACGAGGCCGGCGTCGCTCGCATGCTCGATCGAGGCGAGCTTCCAGGTGCCGGAGACGGCGTGGGCGGCGATCGGGTGGGGCGCCGCGCCGATGCGGCGCTCGCTGCCGCGGCCGGTCACGGGCGCGCCGCCACGCATGTCGCGGAAGGTGAAGGCGAGCGTCTTTCCGTCCGCCGCGACGGTCATTTCCTCGCTGAAGGTCACCCTGTCGCCGACGAGCTGGGTGATGCGCAGGGTGCGGTCGTTCACGGCCTGGACGGCGATATGATCGTAATAGCGATGGCCGGTGACGCGGTGGGGGGCGCCGTCGGCCCAGACCGAAATGACGGGCTCGCAGCTGTCGCAGCTGTAGCGGCCGCGCCGCAGGCTGAAGACGTTTGGCTTCCTGGGCATGGTGAGCGTCGAAAGGTCGGCCTTCCAGGTCCCGTCGAACGGGGTCGCGGCCAAAGCCGGAGGCGCGGCGAAGGCGCCGAGAAGCAGGGCCGCGGCGAGGCGCTTCATGTCAGGTCTCCCGTCTTGCAGTGAACGCAAGGGGAAGCGACTCGCGGGCCCGGCAGAAATCCCCCAAAGCAGCCGGGCGGGCGAGGGGAGTTGAGGGCTCTCCGCGCCGCGAGTCAAGCCGTCACGCAGGCGGAACGTCGGGAACGTGGCGCGGAGCGAAGCTTTTCACCCGAGCCGATCTCGGCTTGATGATAATAAGCGTGCTTATTATATAGCGATCAGGATGGACAGCAACTTCGCCTTCGACGTGAGCGAGACCGCGCTCGCGCTCCGCCGCGCCTTCGACCGGCGGGCCGCGGCGCTCGGCGTCACGCGCGCGCAGTGGCGGGCGCTGACGCGGCTCTCGCGCGAGGACGGCATGCGTCAGGTCGACCTCGCCGACGCGCTCGATATCGAGCCGATCACCTTGTGCCGGATGGTCGACCGGCTGGCGGAAGGCGGGCTTGTCGAGCGGCGCGCGGACGAAAAGGACCGGCGCGCCTGGCGCATCCATCTCACCCCCGCCGCGGGGCCGATCCTCGAGCGGCTGCGGGCGCTCGCCCAGGACTTCCTCGCCGACGCGCTCGAAGGCGTGAGCGAGACGGAGCAGGCGGCGACCAGGAACATTCTCGCGCGGGTGCGGGCGAACGTCGCCGCCGGCGCGGCAGGAAAACGGAGAGCATGATGAAGGAAGGGGCCATCAAGGCCGCCGACGCGCAGCCGGCAGACCACCAGCCGCTGGAAGCGACGAACGTCGTCGAGGCGCCGCCGAAGAAGAACCGGCTGCGCCTCGTCCTGCTGCTCGCGGTGCCGCTGATCATCCTCACGATCGGCGCCTATTTCTACCTGACGGGCGGCCGCTACGTCTCGACCGACAACGCCTATGTCCAGCAGGACAAGATTTCGGTGTCGGCCGAGGTAACCGGTCGCATCGTCGAGGTGAACGTCAAGGAGAACCAGAAGGTCAAGGCCGGCGACCTCCTGTTCCGCATCGACCCGGCGCCGTTCCGCATCGCGCTCGAGCAGGCCGAGGCGCAGCTCGCGGCCGCCAAGGTCGGCGTCAACAAGCTGCAGGCGCAGGTCGCCGGCGGCGGCGCCGACATCCAGGCGGCGCAGGACAATCTGGTCGTCGCCGAGCGCAATTTCGATCGCTATGCGGCGCTCCTGAAGCGCGGCTTCACCACCCGCGTGCTCTACGACCAGGCGCTGCACGGCGTGCAGGAGGCCAAGCAGCGGCTCGCCGACGCGCGCAACACCGCGCAGGTCAACCAGGCCCAGCTGAGCAGCGGCAGCGTCGTCGACCAGCCGGCCGTGCAGGCGGCGCTCGCCGCCCGCGACAAGGCCTTGCTCGACCTCAAACGCACCGAGGTCCGCGCGCCGGTGGACGGCTATGCCAGCCAGACCGAGCGGCTCCAGCTCGGCAACATGGCGGTGCAGGGCCTCGGCATGGTCACCGTCGTGCGCAGCGGCGACACCTGGATCGAGGCGAACTACAAGGAGACCGACCTCAAGAACATGGCGCCGGGCCAGCCCGCCGAGATCAAGGTCGACGCCTATTCGGGCAAATTGTGCGGCCACGTCGCCTCGATCGGCCGCGGCACCGGCTCCGAATTCTCGCTGCTGCCCGCGCAGAACGCCAACGGCAATTGGGTGAAGGTGACGCAGCGCGTGCCGGTCAGGATCGCGATCGATTGCCAGCCGACCCGGCCGCTCCTCGCCGGCCTCTCCGTCGACGTCACGGTGGATACCAAGGAGCGGCCGCTCGGCGTCCAGCCGGCTCCGGCGCCGGCGCCCGCCGCGGCCCCGCCGCTGCCGCAGCGGGCCCCCGCCCGCTAGCGCCATGGCGACCGCAGCGGCGCAGCCGCACCACGTCCCGACGCTGAAGCTCGACAAGCTCGAGCACGGCATCCTCACCGTCGCCATCATGATGGCGGTGCTGCTGCAGGTGCTCGACACGACCATCGCCAACGTGGCGCTGCCGCACATGCGCGCGTCGATGTCGGCGACCCAGGAGACGATCAACTGGGTGCTGACCAGCTACATCGTCGCCTCGGCGATTGCGATCCCGATCACCGGCTGGCTCGCCGACCGGGTCGGCCGGCGGCGGCTGTTCATCTGGTCGGTGGTCGCTTTCACCGCGGCTTCGGTGATGTGCGCGATGGCGCAGAACCTTCCCGAGATGGTGATCTTCCGCGCCCTCCAGGGCATCTCCGGCGCCTTCCTCGTGCCGATCGCGCAGGCGGTGATGTTCGACATCAACCCGCCTAACAAGCACGCGCGGGCCATGGCGATGTTCGGCATGGGCGTGATGATCGGGCCGATCCTCGGCCCGGTGCTCGGCGGCTGGCTGACCGAGAATTACAGCTGGCGCTGGGTGTTCCTCGTCAACCTGCCGGTCGGCGTGCTCTGCACCGTGCTGCTGCTGCGCTACATGCCGTCGACGGAGGTCAAGAAGCGCCAGTTCGACCTGTTCGGTTTCGCGCTGCTCGCGGTCGCGCTCGGCGCGTTCCAGATCATGCTCGATCGCGGCGCCGACCAGGACTGGTTCCACAGTTGGGAGATCTGCATCGAGGCGGGCCTTGCCGCCGCCGGCGCCTGGATGTTCGTCGTCCAGCTCGCCACCGGCCGCAACCCGCTCTTCGACCCGAAGATGTTCGCCGACCGCAATTTCGGCTTCGCGCTCTTCTTCATGGTGGTGACGGGCGTGCTGCTCCTCGCCGGCCTCGCCTTGCTGCCGCCGCTCCTCCAGCAGCTCTACGGCTATTCGGTGCTGGATTCCGGCTTCCTCACCGCGCCGCGCGGCATCGGTACGCTCATCTCGATGATGCTGGCCGGCCGCCTCACCGGCAAGGTCGATGCGCGCCTGCTCATCTTCACCGGGATCGGCTGCCTCGCTCTGTCCCTCTACCAGATGTCGGGCTTCACCCTGGTGATGAGCTCGCGGCCGATTATCATCAGCGGCGTCATCCAGGGGCTCGGCCTCGGCTTCATCTTCGTGCCGCTGCAGGCGCTCGCCTTCGCCTCCCTGCCGGCGAGCTACCGCACCACCGGGGCGTCGCTGCTCAACCTCGCGCGCAACATCGGCGGCTCGGTCGGTATCTCCGTCGTCACCTTCCTCCTCGCCCGCAACGTCCAGGTCAGCCATGCCGACATGGCGCAGCACATCACCCCCGCCGTGATCCCGGGCATGATGCCGCCGGGCGGGGGTGGGGACACCATGGCGATGCTGGGCGCGGCTGGGCAGGCGGCGCTGCAGATGGTCGACGGCGAGATCAACCGCCAGGCGCTGATGATCGCCTACATCGACGATTTCCGTCTGATGATGTGGGTGTGCATCTTCGCCATGCCGCTCGTCTGGCTGCTGCGGCCGGCGAAGAAGCAGGGGGGCGGACCGCCTGTGATCGCGGATTAGAGCTGCTCCTCGATCCTCGCTAACGGGTCGGGGCATTCGATCCGGTCGGCTAACCTTAATGCCGTTCCCGCGCCGCAAGCCTCCGCTCGACCGCACTGGAGAGCTGGCGGGATCCATAGGGCTTGGGGAGGAAGGCGCCGTCCTTCGGGAGATCGCTCTCCGCGATCGCGCCGCGGCCCGAGGTGACGAGCAGCTCGACGTCCGGCCGCATCTCGCGCGCCCGGCGCGCGAGCGTCACGCCGTCCATGCCGGGCATGTTGACGTCGGTGAAGAGCAGCCCGATTTCCGGGTGCGCGCCGAGGAGGGCGAGCGCCTCGCCGGCGTCGGCCGCCTCATAGGGCGTGGCGCCCAAATCGGCGACGATGTCGGCCGCCGCCATGCGGATGAAAGGCTCGTCCTCGACGATGAGGACGGCCGGGTTCGTGTCGCGTAACATGGATCAATAACTGCCGGTGCCTGTCCCAGTTCCGGATTTTCCACAGCCGGAACAATGGCTTAGATTTTCGGCCCTGTGCAGGCAGGAACTCCCGGGGCGGCGCCCACGTTCTCCGGGACGAGAGCCAATCCCTCTTTCGGAGACCAGGAATGTCGCACATCCCCAATTCCGCCATGCCCCATGCCGGCCCCAGCCAGGAGCAGGAGGAGCAGGGCTCCGGGTCCAGCCTGTCCGACATGGCCTCCAGCGTGATGGAGAAGGTGCGCGCCGCGCCGCGCGGCGCGGTCGCGGCGGGTGCAGCGGTGGCGGTCGGCGCCCTCGCGGCCGCGGCGATCCCGCTGGTCAAGGGCGCTCTGGCCGACCGTCAGTCGAGCGGGACGAAGAGCCGCGGCAAGTCCGCGGGCGCGAAGAAGAGCGCCTGACGCGGCGCCGCGCCCGCTTTGGCTGAGAAGGGCCCCGACGCGATGCTCCGCGACATGGCGGAGCATCGCGGCTGCAAATTGGTCAAGTCGCGCCGCCGCACCCCCGGCGTCGGCGATTACGGGCGCTACGGCCTCAAGGACGCGGCGACCGGCCAGGAGGTGCTCGGCTTCGGCCCGGACGGGCTCACGGCCACGGCGGAGGAGGTCGAAGCCTATCTGCGAAAGGGCCTGATCTCGGACTGGAAGAGCTCGCTCGCCGCGGCCCCTGCCGCGCCGCCGCTCCCGCCGGCGCGCAAGGCGCGGCGGACCGAGCCGGCGCGCGCGCGGAGCCGGCGCGCGCCCGCTCCGCCTTCGCTGCCGCCGCCTCCGCCGCCCAAGCCTCGGCTCGAGATCCGGGAAGCCGCGCCGCGCGATGCGGAGGCGCTTTCCGGGCTGCTCGGCGAGCTGGGTTTCCCGACCGACGCCAAGGACATACGCAAGCGCCTGGCGGCCCTGCAGAAGGCGGGAGAGCCGCCGCTCGTCGCCGACGAGGCGGGGCCGCTCGGTTGCCTCACCTGGCACGTCACGCCTGTCCTCCACCGCCCCACGGCGGTCGGCCGCGTGACGATGCTGGTCGTGACGAAGAAGGCCCGTGGCCGCGGCGTCGGCAGGGCGTTGCTGGAAGCCGCCGAGGATCGCCTGCGCGCGGCCGGCTGCGCGCTGGTCGAGGTCACCAGCAACATCGAACTCGGCGGCGCCCACGAATTCTACAAGGGCCGGGGATACCGGCGCACCTCGTACAGGTTCGTCAAGGAGCTGTGAGGGTCGATGTGCCTCCCCATCCGCGAGGATGGGGAGGGGGACCAGCGAAGCTGGTGGAGGGGTATGCGGAGCCGCGGCGGTCCCTCGAAAGACCCCTCCACCAAGCAAAGCTTGGTCCCCCTCCCCATCTGGCGATGGGGAGGCAGAGGTTGCTCGCGACGCTCAGGGCAGGGCGCGCGCCGCCTCCAGCACCTCCTCGGCGTGACCCGGGACCTTCACCTTGCGCCACACCTTCTTCACCGCCCCGTCGCGGTCGACGAGGAAGGTGGCGCGCTCGATGCCCATATATTTGCGGCCGTACATCGATTTCTCGACCCAGGTGCCGAACGCCTCGCAGGCCGAGCCGTCGGTGTCGGAGGCGAGGGCGACCTTGAGGCCGTATTTGTCCGCGAACTTGGCGTGGCTCTTGGGGCTGTCCTTCGAGACGCCGAGCACCCAGGTGCCGGCATTCTGGAAATCCTCGGCAAGCGCGGTGAATTGCTGCGCCTCGGCGGTGCAGCCGGACGTGTCGTCCTTCGGATAGAAATAGAGGACCAGCTTCTGCCCGGCGAAATCGGCGGGGCTGACCGGCTTGCCGTCGGGGCCCTCCATCTTCACGTCGGGGACCGGATCGCCTTCCTTGACCATGTTCAACTCCCTTGCGCCTCGGCCGCGACCCGCGCCCATAGCCCGGCGATCCTCTGCCGCGCCTCGGCCTGGGCTGCAAGCAGCGAGTCCCAGTCGGCAAGACCGCAGGCCTCGGCGACGAGCGGCCGGGTCGCGTCGGGCGGCTCCTCGGCGCGCGGGGCGACGAGGCGGAACATCACCAGCATCCGGGTGAGGAGGCGCAGCGCGGGGTCGATATCCTCGCCGACGAGGCCGGCGGCGGCGAGGTCGGCGAGCGCCTCCTCCAGATGGGGGTGGAGGCCGATGCCCGTGGTGAGCTGCAGCGTCTGAACGGCGAATTCCAGATCGATGAGGCCGCCGTCACCCTTCTTGATGTCGAACGGACCGGACGGCGGCTTGTGCTGCGCGATCTCCCGCCGCATCCGCACCGCGTCGGCGACCGTGCGGGCGCGGTCGCGCGGGCGGCGCAGCGTCGCGTCGATGACGGCCTGCAGGCGGGCGCGTCCATGCTCCGAACCGAACAGCGGCCGGGCGCGAAGCAAAGCCATATGCTCCCACGTCCAGGCCTGCTCGCTCTGGTACTTCTCGAAGCCTTCGAGCGAGACGGCGAGCATCCCGTCCCGCCCGGAAGGACGGAGGCGGGTGTCGACCTCGTAGAGCGGCCCCGCCGGGGTCGGGACGCTGAGCGCCGCCGTCACGCGCGGGGCGAGGCGGTTGAAATAATCGGTGGCGCGCAATGGGCGCGGGCCGTCCGATTCCGCCTCGTGGGTGCCGCTGAACAGATAGACGAGGTCGAGATCGGAGGCGTGGGTCAGCGCCTCGCCGCCGAGCCGTCCGAGGCCGAGGATGAGCAGCTCGGAGCCCGGCACCTTGCCGTGCACCTTCTCGAATTCGGCCACAGTCGCCGAGGCGAGCACCGAGATCGCCGCGGCGGCGATGCGGGAATAGCCCTCGGCCGCTTCGATGGGGTCGGTATGGGCGACGACGAGCTGGGCGCCCAATGCGAAGCGGCGCTCGTTCACCCGCCGCCGCACCCGGTCGAGGACGAGCTGATAATCCTCGCCGGCGCGCTCGGTGCGGCGGAACTCCTCGATCAGCCGGTCGGTCGAGGGGACCGGCGCGAAGGCGCTGGCATCGATCAGCCCGTCGAGCAGCTGCGGCCGCCGGCCGAGCTGTTCGGCAAGGGTGGGCGCGTGGCTGAGGATGGTCGCGACCTGCGCAGTGAGCCCGGGCCGCGCCTCGAGCAGCCGGTAGAAATTGACCCCGCTCGGCAGCCGCTCGACGATGTCGTCGAAGCGGTTCATCGCGCGCATCGGGTCGGGCGCCTTGCCGAAGGCGGCGATCACCACCGGCAGCATCGCTTCGAACGCCTCCTGGGCGGCCGGGCTCCTGAGCGAGCGTGCCCGGCCGCCGCGCCAGCCGTCGATCCGCGCCCGCGCCGCCGCCGGATCGGGAAAGCCCGCGCGGGCGAGCTGCGCCTCGAGGCCCTCGGCGCTCAGCGGCAGGCGAGTCTCCTCGTGGCCGGCGAGCGCGTCGTAGAGGGTGGCGACGCGCTCCAGCGGCGGCTCGAGCAGCGCCGTCAGCGCCGCGGCGGAGGGGAGGCCGTGGAGCCGCGCGACATTTTCGATCGCCGCTTCGTCGAGCGGGATGCTGTGGGTCTGGCGGTCGTCCACCATCTGCAGCCGGTGCTCGACGGTGCGGAACAGGCGGTAGGCGGCGGCGAGGTCGGCGGCGGCTTCCCGGGGGATGCGACCGCCGTCGGCGAGGGCCTGGAGCGCGTCGAGCGTCGCCGGCGGGCGCAGCGCGGGCTCGCGGCCGCCGTGCACGAGCTGGTGGATCTGGGCGTAGAACTCGACCTCGCGAATGCCGCCGCGCCCGCGCTTTAGATCGAAGCCGGGGCCCAGCTTCTGGCCCTGCGCATAATGGTCGCGGATGCGCCGGGTGATCGACTGCACCTCGCCGATCGCGCCGAAATCGAGGCTGCGCCGCCAGATGAACGGGTGGATCGCGTCGAGGAAATAGCGGCCGAGCGCGGCATCGCCGGCGGCGAAGCGGCCGCGGATGAACGCCGCCCGCTCCCAGGGCAAGGCCGAGGATTCGTAATAGGAGATGGCGGCGTCGACGGGCAGCGCGATCGGCGTGATCTCGCTCGACGGGCGGAGGCGCAGGTCGACGCGGAAGGCGAATCCCTCCGGCTCGCGCTTCTGGAGCAATTCGACGATGCGCTGGCCGATCCGCACCGCCGCCTGACCGGGTTCCTCGCGGGGGCGGCGGGGAAGGGTCGCCGGGTCGAACAGGAAAATGGGGTCGATGTCGGAGGAATAATTGAGCTCGCGGCTGCCATGCTTGCCGAGCGCGATGACCGCGAAGCCGCGCGCCGGCTCGCCCGGCGTGCGCTCGGCGATCGCGGCGGCGATGGCCTCCTCGAGCGTCGCGTCGGCGAGGTCCGACAGCTCCGCCATCAGCCGCTCGAGCGGGATCGCACCGGCAAGATCGGCGATGCCCAGCGCGAGCGAAAGCGCGTTGCGGCGGTTGCGCAGCCGCGCGGCGAGGGTGGGCGCCGCGTCGCCCGCCGCCCGGGCCGCGGCGATCGCGCCCTCCACGTCGAGCGCCGCAAGCCTCTCCGAAATTTGGGGAAAGCGCAGGAGCTGAAGGCTCAGATAGGGGGCGTGGACCCGCGCCCGCGCCACAGCGGCGTTAACGCCTCCTTCACTGTGTGTTTCCTTCATACCACAGGGTCCAGCACTTCCGTTCGCGCCGCGCAACGGTTGAAACTCCCCCGGTCCCCACGCGTTCTGCCCGTGTGACCGAGATTAATCCGAGACTTGAAGCGATGGTGCAGGCTTCCTCAAGGCGGTTCGTGAAGGTGGCCCCGCCCACCGTCCACGCCGGGGTGGGCAATGCCCTGCGCGAGGCGTTCGCGATGGACGGCGAAGCGCGCTCGCTCAAGATGTTCGAGGATCTGCTCTCCCGCCTGGACGAGGTTTGAGCGCCCCCCTAGCGCTGCAGCGCCGGCCCCATCGTGTAGAAATCGTCGACCCACAGCCAGCCGTGGAAGTCGGCGGGCACCTCGCCATATTGCTCCGGCCGGTCGAGCCCCGCGATATTGCCGTCCTCGTAGCGGCCCCAGATGACGACGCGGGTGTTCGCCTTCGCCATTCGGTCGAGGAAGCGATAGGGCCAGCCCCACAGGGTCCAGCGATAGTTGAGCGGCACGACGACGGTGGTGTTGCGGCAGCTGCCCGGCACGAAACCGGTCCAGCCGAGCTTCACATAATCCTTGAGGCAGGCTTTGGGCCCCTCCGGGTCGATGTACCAGGCGCCGGGGACGAGCTGGCGCAGCCGCCGGCCGACGTTGGTGGGGCCCTGGAAGCCGAAGCGGTCGTCGATCGGCACACCGGCGCGGTGGAGCGCGGCGACCAGCGCATCCGCCTCGGCCGGGTCCTTGCTCTTGAACACGAACACCACCTTGGTGCGCGGCAGCTCGCGCAGCATCTCCTCGACGGTCGGGATCGCGCCCACGCCCTTGCCGCGGAACGGGAAGGTCCTGCCGCCGTCGGCGGTGTAGCCGTAGCCGGCGTCGAGCTTCTTGATCTCGGCGAGGGTGAGGTCGCGGACCGCGCCGTGGCCGTCGGTGCGGCAGTCGACCGTCCAGTCGTGGAAGACGACCATCTGCCCGTCCCGCGTCGGCGCGACCTGGACGGCGACCGCGTCGGCGCCGGTCTTCGCCGCTCGGTAGAGGGAGGGCAGGGTGTTCTCGATATAGGGATTGTCGCCCGGCGGCCGGATGCGCGTGGCGGTGCAGTCGGTGGCCTTGAGCCCCTTGTGGTCGAACGGCACGGCGATGCCGCGATTGGCGACGACGGTCAGCCGGCCGGGCGGGCGCGGCGCCAGCCACGAGGCGTTGATCAGGGATAGCAGGACGGCAACGGCCGCGATGGCGATCAACGCGATGCGCCAGCCGCGCCCGATCCGCCGGCGGCGCGGCGCCTCCTCGTCCCCCTCGTCCATGCGGCCAGGCTAGGGGAGGCGAAAGCGCTTTGTCTACGGGCTGTTGGCGAGGCGGCTGCGCGCTTCGTCGCAATCGCGGGCCATTTGCGCAACCAGCGCGTCGAAGCTGTCGAACTTCGCCTCGGGGCGGAGGAAGGAGACGAGCTCGACGGCGATGCGCTGGCCGTACAGGTCGCCCGAAAAATCGAAGAAATAGGGTTCGAGCAGCTCCTTGGGCGGCTCGAAGGTCGGGCGGATGCCGAGATTGGCCGCGCCGTCCAGCTCCCGCCCGTCCGGCAGCCGCCCGCGCACCGCATAGACGCCGAAGCGGGGGCGCAGATAGCGGTCGAGGGAGAGGTTGGCGGTCGGATAGCCGATCGTCCGGCCCCGCTTGTCGCCATGCTCGACCACGCCTTCGATGGTGAAGGGGCGGGTGAGGAGCCGCGCCGCCGTCTCGCAATCGCCTTCGCGCAAAGCCGCGCGGATGCGGCTCGAGGAGACGGGCAGGCCGCCGTCCGTCACCGGCGGCACCGCCTCCGCCGCGAAACCGTGGGCGGCGCCGAGCTTCGCCAGCAGGGCGATGTCGCCACCGCGGTTGCGGCCGAAGGTGAAGTCCTCGCCGGTCACCACGCCCGCGGCGCCCAGGCGTTCGCCGAGCCAGCCGGAGACGAATTCCTCCGGGGAGGCGGCGGCGAAAGCGGCGTCGAAGCGGAAGACGTACATCGCGTCGACCCCGGCGGCCGCGAGCAGCCGCGCCCGCTGGTCCATCGTCGTCAGCCGGAACCAGGGCGAGTCCGGACGGAAGAAGCGCATCGGGTGGGGGTCGAAGGTCGCGACCAGGGCGGGCCGCCCCTCGGCGCGCGCGCGCGCCAGGGCACGGCCGACGACCGCCTGGTGCCCCTTGTGGAATCCGTCGAAATTGCCGAGCGCGACGATGCCGCCCCTGAAAGGCGCCGGAACCGCCGAGCCGCCGTCCAGCCGCTCCATGGCGGCGCTATACGGGGGCAGGGCGGGGCGGGCAATCTGCCTCCCTGCGCGCGGAGCGCGTGGGGAGGGGACCGCCCGAAGGGTGGGGCAGGGGCGACAGGTCGAGGCCTTCGCCGTCTCGCGCCGGATCCGCGGATTCTGCGGCAGCTACCCCTCCCCCACCCTGCGGGTGGTCCCCCTCCCCATCCTGGCGGATGGGGAGGCAGATTATCGCCTCGCCAGCGTGACGAAGCTGTAGGCGGGCCGGCCGTCGTCGGCCGCGTGCGTCTCGCGCCCCACTTCGCGCCAATGCGCGGCGTCGAAGGGCGGGAGGATCGTGTCGCCTTCCGCCTCGGCGTGCACCTCGGTGAGCTCGATCCGATCGGCGAGGGGGAGGAACAGCCGGAAGATCTCCGCGCCGCCGATCACCGACACGCGCGGCTCGCCCGCCAGCGCCAGCGCCTCGGGGACGGTAGCCGCCCGCTCTGCGCCCTCCGCCTCCCAGCCGGGATCGCGGGTGAGAACGATGTGGCGGCGGCCGGGGAGGAGGCCGGGAAGGCTCTCGAACGTCCGCCGGCCCATGATCATCGGCGTGCCCATGGTGAGCGCCTTGAAGCGCTTCAGATCCTCCGGGAGCCGCCACGGCAGCCCGCCGTCGCGGCCGATCACGCCGTTCTCGGCGCGGGCGACGATGAGGGTGACGATGCTCACCGGCCTTTCTCGGAGGCGTAGAGCCGCCGCGCGGCGGCGACGGCGGGGGCAAGGGCGGGGCCTAACAGGCTTGCGCGCAGCGCGAGGCCGTCGCTGGCCCGCCAGCCGACCAGCACGTCCGGCACCACGCCCCGCACCTCGTTGGAGCCGTCGGCCCGGAAGCGGACGCAGTCCGGCACTTCCAGCACGGCGCCGCTGTTCTTCAGCCGCGTCGGCGTCCCGCCATAAGTGTGGCCGCAGCCCGCGCCGCCGGTCCGCGCGCCGACGATGACCGCGGCGCGATTGTCTTGGAGCACGGCGGCGAATTCCTCCGCGGCCGACCAGGTCTCCTGGTCGACCAGGACGAGCACCGGCCCCTGCCAGGCACCGTCGCGATAGGGATATTGGGCCGGGCTGAACACATAGGGCGCCCACGGCTTGCCGGCGAAGGCGCCGGCCGGCGCGCGTCCGACGAGGCCGGCGGTGAATGCGGCGCGGCCGATCCTCGGGCAAGGCGCCGCGGCCGAGCAGTTCCGTGCCGCCTCGGCGCGCGCCGCCTCGGCCTCGGCGGCCCAGCCGAGGAGCCGGGCGCGGTCGGTCGGGCCGGCTTCAGCGGCGAAGTCGCGCAGGCGCTGGGCAAGCTCCCCCCATTGCCGCGTCCAATGCTCCCCGCGGACGAAGCCCATTCGCTCGGAGAGGAGCGGGCGGCGGCTGAACATGCGCGCCGCAGCCTCGGCCCATTCCGAGCCGCCGCCATTGCCGGTGAGGTCGACCGCCACCGTCCCCGCGCCGCGCGCGCGCAGCCGCGTCAGCCGGTCGTCGAGCGCGGCGGTGAGGCGGCGATAGGCGTAGGTGAGGACATGGTCGTCGCAGGCCTCGTCGCAGGGCCCGTCCGTCGGGATCTTCAGCGCGGCCACCGCTTCGGCGCAGAGCGACGGGCTGCCGTGCGGATCGAACACGCCGATGCGCACGATGCCGACCGTCTCGCCCCCGGCCCGGACGATGCCGCTGGGGAGGACGTCCTGCGGCCCTACCGGCGCATAGCCCGGCAGCGCCCGCGCGACCCCCGGCGGGCTCTTGCGGGCATCGTAGCCGAGGCGGGCGCAGAAGCTCGCCGCCGTCGCCGGCACGGCGGGGGCCGGCGAGGCCGGGGCCGCGCCGCCGGGCCGCGGCCGCGAGGGCCATTGCAGGGCGACGTGGCCGTCGCCGATCCGCTCGATCAGCCGGTTGAGCAGCAGCACCGCCTCGGCGTCGCTTCCGGCCGCCTGGAGACGGGCCCGGACGCGGGCGAGAAGGGCATCGACATCGACCTCGCGCTCGCCCTCGAGCCATTCGAGATTGGCATATTCGGCGTGAAGAGCGGCGCCGATCTGGTCCAGATCCTCCAGCCACGGCTGCGGCGACCAGGCCGGTTGCTCGGCGGGCGGCGCAGCGGCGGCGAGGAGCAGGGCGCCGATGCCGGCGGCCGCGGCCCGCGCCGCGCTGAGCCGCCTCCTCACACCGCCACCGGCGCGGCGATATGCGGGTGCGGATCGTAGCCGGAGATCTCGAAATCCTCATATTCGTACCCGTCGATCGCGTCGGGCTTCCGCTTGATGACGAGCTTTGGCAGCGGGCGGGGCTCGCGGGTGAGCTGCAGGCGGGCCTGGTCGAGGTGGTTGGAATAAAGGTGGCAGTCGCCACCCGTCCACACGAAGGTCCCGGGCTCCAGCCCCGCCTGCTGGGCGAGCATGTGGGTGAGGAGGGCGTAGCTGGCGATGTTGAAGGGCACGCCGAGGAAGACGTCGGCGCTGCGCTGGTAGAGCTGGAGGTTGAGCCGGCCGTTCGCGACCTGGGTCTGGAACAGGCAGTGGCAGGGCGCGAGCGCCATCTTCGGGAGATCCGCCGGGTTCCAGGCGGAGACGATCTGGCGGCGCGAGGCGGGGTCCCGGTTGATGAGCTCGATCAGCTGCGCGATCTGGTCGATATGGCGGCCGTCCGGCGCCTCCCAGTCGCGCCACTGCTTGCCGTAGACGGGGCCGAGGTCGCCGGCCTCGTCGGCCCATTCGTCCCAGATGCTGACCTTGCGCTCGTTGAGCCAGCGCGTGTTGGTGTCGCCGCGCAGGAACCACAGCAGCTCGACGAGGATCGAGCGCAGGTGGAGCTTCTTGGTGGTGACGAGCGGGAAGCCTTCGGCAAGATCGAACCGCATCTGGTGGCCGAAGACCGAGAGGGTGCCGGTGCCGGTCCGGTCGGCCTGGGGCACGCCTTCGTCGAGGATGCGGCGGAGAAGCACATGGTAGGGCTGCATGCCGCTTCTATGAAGGGCCCAGGGTCGGCGAGGCAAGAACACTCTGCCTCCCTGCCGCGAAGCGGTGGGGAGGCACTGATTAGACGAAGATCGACCAGCCCGTCCGCTCGACCAGGCGCTCCAGGGCCATGGCGCCGGCGAGCGAGGTGCCGGCGGCGTTGAGGCCGGGGGACCAGACGCAGACGGCACCGTGGCCGGGGGCGATTGCGAGGATGGCGCCGGAGACCGCGCTCTTGCCGGGGAGGCCGACGCGGAAGGCGAAGTCGCCGCTATTGTCGTAATGGCCGGCGGTCAGCATCAGGGCGTTGATGCGCCGCGAGCGCGAGGGGATGGTCACCGCCTCGCCGGTCGTCGGGTCGGTGCCGTCGAAGGCGAGGAACAGCGCGGCGCGCGCCAGTTGCCGGCAGCTCATCGCGATCGAGCATTGGCGAAAGTAGAGCGACAGCACTTCCTCCACCGGGCTCGTCAGGTTGCCGAAGGCGGAGATGAAATAAGCGAGGCTGCGGTTGAGCGCGCCGGCGTGGGATTCGGACATGGCGAGCGTCTCGTCGACCGCGATGCCCTGGTCGGCGGCGCACGTGCGCAGGAAGGCGAGCAGCTCGCCCAGCGCCTCGTCGGCGGAGCGGCGGCCGATCAGCTGGTCGCACACGACGAGGGAGCCGGCGGAGATGAGGGGGTTGCGCGGCCGGCCCTTGTCCATTTCGAGCTGGATGATGGAATTGATCGGCGACCCGGCCGGCTCCCGCCCGACATGGTTCCACAAGGCCGATTTGTGGTGCTCGAGCGCGAGCGCCAGGGTGAAGACGTAGGACAGGCTCTGGATCGAAAAGGGCTCGTCCGCGTCGCCCGCGGCGTAGCTCTTGCCGTCCTCCAGCACGGCGGCGATGCCGAGCTTGTGGCCGTCCACCCTGGCAAGCGCGGGGATGTAGCCGGCGACCTTGCCCTGCCCGCGATAGGCGGAGATGTCGTCGAGCACCTCCTCGAGGACGTCCTGGAAGCTCATCAGATGCGGCTCGGATAGATGGGCTGGATGTCGACCGGTATGTGGGTCATCGTCGCGATCACCGCCTGCGCCTCGGGGTCGAGCCGGCCGTAGCGATCGAGGAAAGCCTTGGCGCCGTCATGGTCGCCCTCGCCCTCGATCCGCACCAGTTCGCCGACCAGAGCGCGGATCCCGGTTTCGAGCTTGTCATAGTCGAGCCGGAAGCGGCGCGCCGAGGCGTCCCAGGCGATGCCGCCATGCTGCTTGAGGAAGCCGTATTGCATCGCGGCGCCGCGGCCGTGGGCGTCGGCGGTGCCGAAGCGCAAGTGGCGGAAGACGTCGGCCATGTAGCTGGCGAGCAGCTGGTCGCGCTCGGCGATGGGCAGCTCGCCGCGATGCATGAGGTAGAGGATATTCCAGGCGCCCATCACGTCGGCCTTGGATTCCTCGATGGCGCTATACTGGTCCTTGAGCTCGGCGTTGACGGTGGTCTGGCGCCCGTTGAGGGTGAGGATGCCCGGCCCCAGGCTGTGCGACAGCTCGTGGAACAGGGTCTCCTGGGTCATATATTGCTTCGTCACCATCCGCGCCTGCTCAGGCACGAAGACGAGGCCGGCGAGTGGGGCGACGATCCGCTCGTATTTGGCGCCGAGCACGTTGGCGAGGATCACCTTCTTGGCGCCCTTGGCGGCGCGGACGCGCTCGTCGTTGGGGAGGTTGAAGGCGATGGTCTGGATGCCGGGCTTGGCCTCGCCGCCGGCATGGACCTCCTCCGTCACGAGAATCGGCGAGGAGAAGGGGCGGTTGGCGTTCTTGTACTTGTCGTCGACGGGCAAGTTGCGCTCCATATCGGGGAGCAAGGCCTTGTAGCGGGCGAGCGCCGCCGACTGGGCCGGGTCGGCGACCGTCACATAGGCTTCGTACGCCGTCTTCTGCGCGTAGAGATTGTCGGCATAGACTTCGTACGGGCCGATGACGACCTCGATCGGCGTGCCGGAGACGTCCATCCACGCCATCTCGGACGGGTAGTAATCGTTGGAGCGGAATGCCTCGGCGCGCAGCGTCAGGAAGCGCTTCAGGCTCGCGTTGGAGGTGCGCGCCGCCGCCTTCTCGAGCAATTGCGCGGCGGGCTCCAGCCACTGGCGGTATTCGACGCTGTAGGGCACCGCGACCAGCCGGTCCCCCTGCCGCTTCACGACCGTGTAGGGGCTGGTCAGCGCCTCCTTCTCGGCCGGATGCGCGGCGATGTAGGCGTCGAGTGCCTCGCGGGTGAGATCGGTGGGATAGCCGCCGCCGCCCGGCGGCAGCGGCCGGTCGCCCCAGAAGGGCCGGTTGTCGGCGAGCGTGTCCCAGGGGCCGGCGTTGAAGTCGAACCAGTCGAGCGCGTCGCGGCGGCCGGAGCGGGCGATCTCGTCGCGCAGCCGCGGATTGTCGGCATAGACCTGCCGCAGGAAAATGGGGTCGAGCAGGTCGGCGGCCTGGATCAGGTAATTGACGACGTCCCGCTCCTCGGCGCTCAGGAAGCGGGTGTCGGGATGCATCTCGATGCGAACGATCTTCGCCCGCTGTGCGGCGACGCTGTAGCCGTCCGCGGCGGCGGCGGCGCGGTCGGGCGGAGGCGGGGCCGAGGGCCCGGTCGCGCAGGCGGCAGTGGCGGCGAGCAGGGCCGCGAGCAGGGCGTGACGCATGATACCTCTCCTGATGCTTTGGCGCCGCCTTAGCGCCGGCCCGGACTATTTGGAACGGCCGCGATACGGGCTGCCGGGCAGGATCGCCGGCCGCTCCTCGGCATCGGCCACCGCCTGGACCAGCCGGTAGAAGAAAAGGTTGAACTTGGCCGCCGCGGCGAAGTCCATCGGCTGCGTCGCGTCGTCGGCCGGGTGGTGGTAGCGGGTGCGGTACCAGAGGCGGTAGCGCCGCTCCGCTTCGGTGCGGGGTACATAGCCGAAGATGAAGCCGGTCGCCGGCACGCCTTGCTGGAGGAAAGGCCAATGGTCGGCCCGCTGCAGGAGGCCGCGCTCGGGTTCCGGATCGCGCTGGATGCGGATTCCCATCCCTGCCGCAACGGTGCGCGCCGTGGCACCGAGGCTGGTGTCGTCGACCGCCAGCATGGTGAGGATGTCCAGGGGGAAGAGCGGGCGGAGCTGGTCGAGATTGATCATCGCCGCCGTCGCGGGGAGCGGCACCGTCGGGTGCTTCACGTACCAGTTGGAGCCGAGCAGCCCCTTCTCCTCGCCGGTAAAGGCGGCGAACAGGACGGTGCGGCGGAAGCCCCGGCCGTGGCGGTTGTCGGCGAGCTGGGCGAGCAGCGCCACGTAGGCCGCGTCGTCGAGTGCGCCGTTGTAGAGCCGGTCGCCGTTCACCGGCTCGCCATAGCCGTAGCCGTCGAGATGCGCGCCGAGCACCACCACCTCATCCTTGAGGCGCGGATCGGTGCCGGGCAGCAGGGCGAGCACGTTCGGCGAGGAATAGCGGGCGGTGCGGATCGCAAAGCGCGCCTCGAGCCTCGCGGGTATGTCGAAGGCGGGGAGAGGCGCGTCGCGGCCGCCGGCGCGCAGGATCGCCGCCGCGTCGCGGCCGGAGCCGGCGATCAGCCGCGTGAAAGCGTCCGCATTGAGCCGCATCACGGGCAGCGCTTCGTCCGCGGGGGGTGGCGTTCCCTCGATGCGGACGGTGCGGGCATAGGCGACCGGCCAGCGCGGCGGCTCGACCGTGAAATAGGGATTGTCGACGGCGATCAGCCCGGCCGCGCCGCCGGCCATCGCCGCTACGCTGCGCTCGCCCGCGGTGCGGCGCTGGTTGAAGCAGACGACGATCCTGCCGGCCACCTCGCGCATCTCGCTGCGGGAGCAATAGCCGCGGAAAGCGAGCGGCGCGTCCAGCGACGCCGGGAGCGACGCGGTCGGCCGGATGCTGACGTCGTGCAGGAAGGCGAGGGGGATGGCGTCGCCGCGATCCCTGACGACCTCGAATCGCGTCCCCGCCTTCGACACCGAGACCTCGGTCAGCGGCACCCGCTGGAAGAAGGTGCCGCCGTCTCCCGCCGGCTTCAGCCCCGCCCGCCGGAAGCGTTCCGCGACGTACCGCGCCGCCCGCTCGTAGGCCTGGGAGCCTGTGTCGCGTCCTTCCATCGCATCGCTTGCGAGGACGCGGGTGGCGGCCCACCAGGCGGCGGTGTCGGGGTCGCGGATGGCGGGGGGCGCGGCGGCGGCCGCGGCGCCGGCGAGCAGGGCGGCGAGAAGGGGGCGGATCATTGCGGAAGGGAACGCGGCCGCAGGGATTTCGATGCGCCTCCGGCTCGTGTTAAAGGCGCCTCAGAAGGAGGTCGTCCGATGCTGTCCACCATCCTGCTCTTTCTCGCCGCGCCCGCATCCGTCCAGACTCCCCCGGCGCCTCGGGGCTCGTCCTGTAAGCCTCAAGTCATGACCTATGCCAGAGCCGGGCTGCGCCGGGCGAAACCGCAGAAGCTGGGCGACGAGCCTGCCGCGAGCCACTATCTCGCCGTCGAACGCCATCTCGGCGGCTGCCCCGAACCGGCGGTGGTGCGCAGCGGCATCGTCGGCCGGTGAGGGCCCCGGCCACGCCCGCCGCCCTCGCTGCGCTCGTCGCCCTCGCCGCCGCACCCCCCGCGCTCCCGCCTTATCCCAAGGCGCTGCGCTGCGCAGCGCTGCTCGAAATGGCGGTGAAGGGCCAGGACTTCGTCTCGCCGGAAGTCCGCGCACGCTTCGACGCCGCCATCTTCTGGAGCATGGCCGCCGCCGACGGCGCGAGGGCGGCGGGGTACGCCTCCGCCCGGTTCAAGCAGGACGAGCGCGACGCCGCCGCCGTGGCAGCCCCGCAGCTCGCGGCGAAGGACGCCGCGGCCCTTGCCGAGCTCGACGCCTGCTTGAAGGCCGTCCCGCCGCTCAAGCCCTGACGCGTCCGCCGTCCCTCAGCCGCTCCGCCGCCAACACGGCGAGGCCGCCGGCGAGGTAGGCGAGGAAGTCCTTCGGATCGAAACCCGTGCCGAGCACGATCCGCGCCACCGGATTGGCGGCGAGGCCGAGCCTGTGGAGGAGCCCGACATACTGGCCGAGCTCGACGAGGAACCCGACGGCCACGGCCGCGGCCGCCGCGGTCGCGACCGCCAGCCGCGTCGCCGCCCGGAGCAGCAGGTAGACGAGGATCACCGCCAGCGTGTCGCCGAGGAAGGGGCGGACGAAGCCGTCATGCACGGCCAGGGCGATGAGGATCTCGACGGCGAGCAAGGCCGCCGCGGCCGCGGCATAATGTCTGTCCAGTCGCATGCCGCCTCCCGTCCGATCCGCCACGTACCGCGGACGCGCGGAGAAAGGATGGACGTCCGGTGCAACTTCGAAGCGGGATCGGCGCAGGGTCCGGCCCGCCCACACAAGCTGTTCAGCCGGCAGGGCTGGATCGCAGCGCGTCCGGACGCCCCCCCAAGGCGCGTCAGCCGCCGGCGAGGAATTCGTCGAGCTGCTCGAAGCTGCCCGACCAGCCGCCGTTCATCGAGGCCATCATGCTTACGAAGAACGCCTCCTCCTCCGGCGTCGCGTCGAGCGGCGTCCAGCTCACGTCGACGCGCGTGCCCTCGCCCTCGTCGGCGAAGTGGACGACGGTCAGCATCTCGAGCGGGAATTGCTCGGCGAAGGGCGCGCGGATCCGGTTGCCCTCGGCGTCCGCGAAGCCGTGGACCCAGACGAGGCGCGACATCGGTTCGATCTCGCGGAAGACGAACTTGCTGTACATCGTGCCGCCGCCGTCCGGCATGTCCATCCGCCCGCGCCATTCGCCGCCGGGGCGAAGGTCGAAGGCCAGGATCGAGCCGCACGTGCCCTTGGGCCCGAACCATTGCGCCAGCGCCTCCGGCCTCGTCCAGGCGTCCCACACCCGGGCGCGCGGCGCGGCGAAGGCGCGCGTGATGGTGAAGCGGGGGGTGTCGGTCATACTCAATCTCCTTGTGCGGGGTCGGCGAGAAAGGCGTCGAGCCGCTCGAAGCTGTCGTTCCACAGGTCGCGCAGGCCCTCGATCCATTGGCGCGCCGCCTCCAGCCCTTCCGGCCGGAGGCGCCGCGGCCGCGCCTGCGCCGCGCGCGACTGCGCGACCAGCCCCGCTTCCTCCAGAAGCCTGAGGTGCCGCGACACCGCCGGCTGGCTGATGCCGAGCGGCCGCTGAAGCTCGGCCACCGTCGCCTCGCCCCGCGCGAGGCGGGTGAGGATCGCGCGCCGCGCCGGATCGGCGAGCGCGGCGAACTGGGCGTCGGGACTGTTCATAGATCAACCGTTATATAACAATTTCGTTATGGTCAAGCGTACGCTGTCTCGCCTCCAGGTACCTGCGGCGCGGCGACCTTGCGCCCCCGTCGGCGCCGACGCGGACGATGGAGCTTGCCGATCCTCGCCGCCCATGCTGCTATGGGTCATGGGGCGGCGCGCTGTCATGGTGGATGTCGACGGCGTGCTCATCGTGCACCCGAGCCCGGAAGGGTGGGCAGCCGACCTGGAGCGCGACCTCGGCGTGGCGGCCGCCGCCGTTCAGCAAGCCTTCTTCGCGCCGCATTGGGACGACATCGTCCACGGCCGCGCCACGCTGCGCGAGCGGCTGGCCCCCGTGCTCCGGGAGATCGCCCCCGCGGTCGGCTGCGACCGCTTCATCGACTATTGGTTCCGCCACGACGCGCACGTCGATCGCCGCCTGCTCGACGCGCTCGAGACGGTGCGCCGCGGCGGCGTCGAGGTGCATCTTGCGACGGTGCAGGAGCATGAGCGCGCGAGGTACCTGTGGGAGCGCCTGGACTTCCGAAGCAGGTTCGACGGCCTCCATTATGCGGCTGCGCTCGGCTCTGCGAAGCCGGCCGCGGACTTCTATCGCGCCATCGAGGCGAGGACCGGCCTCGCCCCCGAAGCAATCTTCTTCATCGACGACAAAGCGCAAAACGTCGCCGCCGCCCGCGCCTGCGGATGGACGGCGGCGGTATGGACGGGCGAAGAACCCCTCGAGACCGTGATGGCCGGGCAAGGGTGGGGCCTGGGCTGAGCGCGTTGGACGGTGGGCGCACCTTGCCCGCCGCGCCGCCCGGGTTAGCTCCGGACACCCGATGTCGGCGGTGCTGTGCGTGCGGTTGCGACACGGCGCGCGCGGTCCGCATCCCAGCTTTTGCCGACGCGGCTGTTCGCGCCTGAGCCGGCGCCCGCCCCCGATCAGGCGATGAAGTCCCCCTGCACGATGGCGTGGCTGTTCTGCGTCGTGACGAGGAGGGTGAGGTCGGCCTGGCCGTCGCCGTTTGTGTCGGCTTCGATCGTCCAGAGGTTGTTGGCCTGGTCGAACGTGGCGCGCAGCTCGCCGGCATGGTGGCCGAAGGCGGCGGCGCCGATGAAGGCGAAGGCCTGGTCGCCGGCCTGGGTCGTGTCGGCGTCGATCTGGCTGAGGTCGATGCGGTCGCCGGCGTCGAAGTCGAGGATATGGTCGACCGCGGCGCCGGCCGAGTCGGCCGCGTCGACGTAGACGAACGTGTCGTTCCCCGCGCCGCCGGCGAGCGTGTCGGCGCCGGCATTGCCGTAGAGGAGGTCGTTGCCCGCGCCGCCGGTCAGCGTGTCGTTGCCGCTCCCTGAGAGGATGCGGAAGGCGCCGTCATGCTCGGCGCTGCCGTCGAACACGAGGTCGCTCGCCACCAGCACGCCGTAGATGGTGAGCGTCTGCCCCGCCGCCGCCGCCGCCTCGTTGGTGACGATGTGATAGTGGTTGGGATAGGGGTTGCTGGGATCCGCCGGATCGCCCTTGTAGAGGACGATGGTCTGGACGTTGGTGAAGTTGCCGCCGAGCGTGCCGAGCGCCGATCCCGCCTCGAAATCGTAGCTGCCGTCGAGGCCGATCTGGTTGACGGTGCCGCCGCCGCCGTCGATCCGGTCGGCCTGGCTGAACTTGCCGGGCCCGAAGTAGAAGCCGTCGCTGCCGCTCCCGCCCTTCAAATCGTCGGCGCCCTGGCCGCCGAAGATGATGAAATAGCCGTGCGTCTCGGCCGACCCGTCGAAGCTGACATTCTCGCCCGCAGCAAGGTTGCCGGCATAGATGGTCATCCTCTGCCCCGAAGCGAGGTTGCCGTCCTGCCAGACGACGTCGTAGGCGGACGGCGTTCCCGCCCCGCGCATCAGGTTCAGCGTCTCGACGTTGACGAGCTGCCCCGCGCCGATCGTCACCCGGTTCGCGCCGGTATAGTCGCCCTGCAGGCCCACCGTATCGAACCCGGCGCCGCCGTCGACGACGTCGCCCGCGCCGAACGCCGCGCCGAACGCGAAAGCGTCGGTCCCCGCGCCGCCCGACGCCTTGTCGGCGCCGCCCTGCGAGAGGTCGAAGAAGTCGTTGCCGCCGGCGCCGGCGACATCGTCGTTGCCGCCGCCGCCGGTGTAGGTGAAGTTCCCCGTCCCGACATAGGTCAGCTTCTCGACATTGGCGGGAAGGACGTAGCTCGCCAGCGTCGTGCGCACCTCGTCATAGCCCTCGCCGGCATTCTCGGTGACCACGTCGCCCGCATTGTCGACATAATAGACGTCGTTGCCCGCGCCGCCGGCCATCGTGTCGGCACCCGCGCCGCCGTCCAGGATGTCGTCGCCCGCCTCGCCGTAGAGCGCGTCCGCGCCGGCGCTCCCAAAGCCCCGGTCGTTGCCCCCGCCGAGATGAAGGACGTCGTCGCCGCTGCCGGTCGAGATGACGTCGTCCCCGGTCCCGGTCGCGATTTCGATCCGCTCTATGTCGACGAAGCCGACGTCCCGGCCGGCGCCGTCGCCATAGCCTCCCGCCTGTCCGTCCGCGCTGTCCACGAGCGCCATCGTTGTGACGATCACGCCGGTCGCGGCGGAATAATCGACCGCAAGCGTATCGGTGCCGGCATCGCCGTAGAGCCGGACCACGCCGGGAAGGCTGACCAGGAAGCGGTCGTTGCCGTCGCCGCCGTAGAGAGCGTCATTGCCGCCCCGGCCGTCGATGACATCGTCCCCGCCGAAGCCGCTGATCGTGTTGTCGAGGCCGTTCCCGGCGAGGGACTGGTCCGCGCCGTTGCCGTTCAGGTCCTCGAGATTGTCGCCAAGCGCATAGACGGCGAGCGAGGTGGAGACCTTGTCGTGGCCTTCGCCGGCAAGCTCGACGACGACGTCGCCGGCATCGTCGACGATGTAATTGTCGTCGCCCTTGCCGCCGATCATCGTGTCCGCGCCGGCCGCGCCGTCGATCCAGTCGCCGAGCGCACCGCCGCGCAAGGTGTCGTTGCCGTGCCCGCCGAAGAAGGAGAAGGAAATGGCGGTTTCCGCGGAGCCGTCGAAGTTCAGCGTCTCCCCCGCGGCAAGGTGGTCGGCCTGGACGATCAGCAAGGCCTGGGAGCTGACCAGCCCGTTCGAGACGATCGTGTAGTTGTTGAGGGGAACGGTACCCGGCGGCGCGTTGAGGTAGAATTGCCCCTCGAGCGCGAGGAACAGGATGTTCGAGACGTTCGCGCCGAGCGTCGCATGGGCGTAATCGCCGTTCAGCACGAGATAGTTGGTGCCCCCGCCGCCGTCGACGACATCGTTCGAATCGTAGCTGGCGCCGAAGCTGAAGCTGTCGATTCCGGCGCCGCCATAGGCACGGTCGTCGCCTCCGTCGGAGAGGTCGATCGACGCGCCGCCGGGGCCCGCGGTGACGACATTGTCGAGGCCGTTGCCGCGCAGCGCTTGCAGCGTGTCGGCGAGGCCGGTCAGTCTCTCGACGTTCGCCCCCAGCACGTAGGAGCCCAGCGTCGTGCGGACCTCGTCCGTCCCCTCGCCGGCATTCTCGACGACGAGATCGGAGAGGCTGTCGACATAATAGACGTCGTTGCCGAGCCCGCCGATCATCGTGTCGGCGCCCGCGCCGCCGTCGATGACGTCGTCGCCGCCATAGCCGTAGATATGGTTGTCGAGACCGTTGCCGGTCAGGTGCTGGCCCGCGCTGGAGAGTCCGGTCAAATTCTCGACATTGGTGGGCAGGGTGTAAGCAAGGAGCGTCGTCTGAACCTCGTCCGTGCCTTCGCCGGCATTCTCGACCACCGACACGCGCGAGTCGAAGACGCGATAGACGTCGTTGCCAATGCCCCCTTTGAGGCTTTCGAGGCTGTAGCCGCCGATCAGCAGGTCGTCGCCGGCGTCGCCGGAAAAGGTGGAGAGATAAGGGTAGGTCACCGCACGCGCGTCGATCGTGTCGTTTCCGTCGCCGCCGGACACGCTGACGGTGGCGGCGCCCGCCTCGATCACATCGTCTCCACCCTGGCCGGAGAGGGAGACGAAGCCGGTCGCTGCCGCATGGGCGTCGAGCAAGTCGGCATAGTTGGTGCCGGCGACGGAAGAGACGAGCTCGACGTTCTGGATCGTTCCACCGCCGATGCTCATCGCTCCGCCGGCGGCGAGGCTGGAGAAGTCGAGGCCGAGACCCGACGGGGCGCCGGTGAGGGTGAGGATCAGCGTGTCGAACCCGGTGCCGCCGTCGACCGAATCGCCGTAGCCGGCGGAGATCGTGTCGTTGCCGGCTCCGCCGTTCAGCGTGTCGGGCTCCGAGCCCGGATCCGGGAAGGAATAATTGGGGCTCGCGCCCGCATAGGGATTGGGGCTCGCGCCCGCATAGGGATCGCCGAAGGCATCGGCGTTGAGGATATCGTCGCCGTCGCCGCCGTTTATCGTATCCGCCCCGCGGCCGCCGCTGATGATGTCGTTGCCGCCGAGACCGTTGATCGTATCGTCGACCACGGTCCCGAAGAGGGTGTCCGGCCCCTCGGTGCCGTTGATCGGCGGCGCGTCGGGATTGGCGACGATCCTGAGGTCGCTGTTCGTGAGCACGGTGAAATAATGGCCGGTGGGATCCAGGCGCAGACGATCGTCGCTGTTCGCCCCGACCTGACCCAGCCAGTAACCGGCATCGAACCCGAGTGGAATGACCTCGACAGTTTGCCAATTGGTGGTCGACACCTTGTCGATGGTGTCCGATCCGCCATCGAGCACGTAAAGAAAGGCGCCCGTTGGATCAAAGGTAAATCCGAACACGTTTCCGTTATTCCACTCCGGATGCAGGGAACCGAGGTTGACTATCCGGTTCAGAGCCCCGTCGTAGATGTTGACGCCTTCGTTATAAATATACTGGGCGATCATGTTGCCGTCATTGCTGATGGCATCGATGCCCCAATTGTAACCGTTGGCACCGTTATGGGCCGTGACCCCGAGACCCGCCTGGTAAATGTCGAGGGGACCTCCCGAATTGTTCGGTTCGGCGACCAGAACGCGGCTTCCGTCGGCCGACCGCATCAGCGCGGCATCCTGCTCCACGCTGCGGCCTTGGGAAAACTGACCGCTGGCAAGGTCGAGCAGCTTCAGGGTGACGAAGCCGGAGCCGCTGAAATCCTGCGACACGAGGGCCTTGCCTCCAGAGAGCACGGCAACGTCGTAGAAGGTGTAGTTCAGGCCGCTGTCCGCATAAGTGAACGTCGCGACGCTTCCCGTGGCAAGGTCCAGCTTGTAGACGGCGGTGGTGATCGCCCGGTCGTAAATGCCGCCCGTCGTCGTCAGCGGCAGGCGGTCGGTCACGAGCAGGAAAGAACCGTCGGGCGAAAGGTCCATTCCCCCAAGCTGATTGCCGACGTGCCAGCTGTTGATCAGCGCACCCGTCGCGACCGAATAGGCGCGCACATAGCCGTCGGCCCAGGACGTATAGACGGTCTTGCCGTCGCTGCTGATCTGGACGTCGGCCGGCTTGGCCGCCGTCAGCTGGAAAGACGACATTGCGCCCGAACCCCCCGCTCGATGGTAAGGCCAAGGGCCTACACGACGCCGACAGGTCCTAAAAGGCCTAAACTTCAAGCCGTTATGGTCGTTTCCAAGCCCGCTGCAGCGACCCGCCGCGCGCGCGCCGAGCCGTGTCGCACCGGCAGACCATGCCGACCCCGGCTCAGCGCCCGCGAGCGCATCGACCAAAGCGGGAGAAAGGGGATGGATGCCCGACGTGGATTCGAACCACGATTGACGGAGTCAGAGTCCGTAGTCTTACCATTAGACGATCGGGCAGTGCGGGCGGCGAGATAGGCCGGGGGGCGGGGGCGGTCAAGGCCCGGAAGGCCTAGGCAAGCTCCGGCAGGGCAAGCCTTTCGAGGAGCGCGGCGCGCGCCTCTTCCAGCCGCGCGGCGAGCGCCGGGTCGAGCAGGTCGTCGGGGGCGATCGCCTCGGGCCAGTGCGCCTCGACGACGGCGGCGAGGCGGTCGAGCTTCGCCTCGTCGACGAGGAAGCGCGGGTCGACCGTCGCCGCGTCCGCCACCACCCGCAGCCTGAGGCAGGCGGGGCCGCCGCCATTGGCCATGGACTGGCGCACGTCGGCGACGAACAGCTTGCGGATGGGGCCGTTGCCGGCGACCGCTGCCTCGAGCCAGCGCCACACCGAGGGCGTGTCGCGCGCCTCTTCTGGAACGATCAGGCCCATGGTCCCGTCCGGCAGCGTCACCAGCTGGCCGTTGAACAGATAGGAGCGGATCGCGTCCTCCAGGCTCACCTCGGCCGCCGGGACTTCGAGGATCTCCGTTTCGGGCAGCAGCCGCTTCACCGCCGCGTAGAAGCCCGGACGGTCCTCGAAGGCCTGCTCGTGGCAGAAGAGCAAGGTTTCGTTCGCGACCGCGACGACGTCGTTGTGAAACGCGCCGGCGGCGATCGCGGCTTCGGATTGGCAGGCGAACAGGGTCCGCTCCGGGTCGAGGCCGTGGAGGCGGGCGACGGCGCGGCTCGCTTCCTCGTGCTGGCGTACCGGATAGGCGCCGCCGCGGGCCCCGTAGACGAAGATCTCGACACCCGGGGCGTCGTGGCGGGAGGAGAGGCGCATGTGGTTCGCCGCGCCCTCGTCGCCGAAGGTCGGCGGCACCGGCGGGTGGACGGCGAAGGCGCTTTCCTCGGCGAAGGCGAGGCGGAGCTGGGCGAGCGTCTCCGGCCATTCATGGCTGCGGTGGGCCATGGTCCGAAGGTTCGCGACGGTGAGGTGGCAGCGGCCGTCGGCGGTGTCGGGGGCGGGGGAGACGGTCGCCGCGTTCGCCGCCCACATCGCCGAGGCGGAGAAGGCGGCGGGGCGGAGCGCGGCCGGCGCGTCCTCGACATCGGTCCCGAGCGCGGCGAGCCAGGCGCGATCCGGGCGGCGGTGGGGGAGGAGGATGCCCTGGGCGAGGCCGAGGCGCACATTGTGCCGCATCTTGGCAAGCCCCTGCAGCGCCGCGGCGCGCGGGTGCGAGACCAGCCCCTTGTTGGTCGCCGAGGCGACGTTGCCGAGGCTGAGGCCGGCATAATTGTGGCTCGGCCCGATGATGCCGTCGAAATTGATCTCCCGCATCAGCGGCTCATGGCGACGAACGTGTCGCCCGGCGCGATGCCGAGCAGAGCGGCCGTGCGGCGGTCGAGCGCGCCGGTGCCGTCGGGATCGTGGCGGACGTTGCCGCAGGCGGCGGCGAAGCGGTCCCGCAGGCCGGCGGCGACCATCATGCTGGGGCCCTCGACTTCCTCCTCCACGGCGCCGAGCACGAGCTCTTGCGAGTCGCGGATCGAGCGGACCTCGTCGGTAGCGGCGATCATCGTCGGACCGCCGTCGAAGATGTCGATGTAGCAATCCTGCCGGAATCCCTCGCGCTCGAGCATCCGCATCGCCGCGCGGCCGGAGGGGTGGGGGACGCCCATCACATGGGTCGCGCTCTCCGGCAGCATCGCGGTGTAGATCGGCGTCTTGGGCATGAGGTCGGCGATGAACTGGGTGCCGTGGGCGGCGTTGAATTCGTCCGCCTCCTGGAAGTTCATGCCGAAGAAGCGGCCGGCGATCGCGTCCCAGAAGGGCGAGCCGCCGCTCTCGTCGATGACGCCCCGCAACTCGGCGATCACGCGCGCGGCGAAGCGCGGCCGGTGGAGGCGCATGTAGAGGTAGCGCGAGCGGGCGAGGAGCAGGCCGAGCCCGCCGGCGCGCTCGCCCGGGTGGAGGAACAGGCCGCCGACCTCGGAGGAGCCTTCGAGGTCGGTGGTGAGGTTCAGCATCTGCGCGCGGAACGTCTTGCCGAGCGCCTTGGAGGTCTGGGTCAGCGTGCCGATCCGGTAGGAATAGAAAGGCGCCTCGATGCCGACCATGGAGAAGAGCTGGCAGGTGCCGCGGATCTGGCCGGTGTCGGCATTCTCCAGCACGAAGAGGAAGAGGTCGTCGGTCGGCTCGGCGGCTTCGGAGGCGAAGCCTTTCTCCGAGCGGATCAGCTTCTCGACCAGCGCGCCGCGGTCGGGCGGCAGGTTGGTGAAGCCGCCGCCGGTCAGCTTGGCCATCTCGTAGATCGCCTGGAAATCCTCCTTGCCCGCCGGGCGCACGCGAAAGCTCACAGACCCTCCCCCGCGGCGAGCCGCATCAGCACCAGAGCCGAAAGCCGCGCGCGCTCGGCGAGGCTGTCGACGATCAGATATTCGTCCGGAGAATGGATCGCCCCGCCCCGGACTCCCATCGTGTCCACCACGGGAGTCCCGCCGGCCGCGATGTTGTTCCCGTCGCAAACGCCCCCGGAGTCCCGCCGGGCGATCTCCTGCCCGAGCGAAGCGCCGCAGCGCCGGACGAGATCGAACAGCTTCTCGGCGCCGGTATCGACCGGCTTGGGCGGCCGCCCGAACCCCCCGTGCATGGTTATGCGCACGTCCCGCTCCGCCGCGACGGCCGCCACCGCCTCCTTCAATGCCGCCTGCGCCGCGGCCTGCTCCTTGGCGCTGCTGGGCCGCATATTCATGCGCAAAATCGCATGATCCGGAACGACGTTGTTCGGCCCCCCGCCGTCGATCCGCGCCGGGTTCACCCTCAGCCCGGTCCGCTTCCCGGCGGCATCCAGCCGGACCGCCAGCTCCGCCGCCGCGACCAATGCGTTCCGGCCGTCTTCCGGGTTGCGCCCGGCATGCGCGCTCCGGCCGGAGACCCGGAGCGAGAAGTTCCCGCTCCCCGGCCGGGCTCCCGCCAGCGTCCCGTCGGGAAGCGCCGCCGGCTCGTAGGTCAGAGCCGCCCTCTTCTCCCGCGCGGCCTCGGCAATCAGCGCCGCCGAGCCGGGCGATCCCACCTCCTCGTCGGAATTGATCACCACCTCGTAGCCGATCCGATCGCGCTCGGCCCAGGTTTCGAGCGCCCGCAGCGCCGCGAGCATCACGGCGAGGCCGCCCTTCATGTCCGTCACTCCGGGGCCGCGCAGCCTGCCCTCGTCGAGCCAATCCAGCTCCTGGAACGGGTGATCGGCGCCGTAGACCGTGTCCATATGGCCGGTCAGCAGCACCTGCACCGGCGCCTCGGGCCGCACCTTGAGGTGGAGGTTGCGGCCATGCTGGACGGCGACGAGCGATCCGTCGGCCGCCATCTCCTCGACCGGAGCGGCGTCGCGCAGCCGCAGCTCGCCCGGCAAGCCGGCAAAGGCGTCGGCGAGGAGGCCGGCCATCCGCGCGAGGCCGTCCAGGTTGCGCGAGCCGCTGTTGACCGCGGCCCACGCCTCGACCTGCGCCAGCATCGGCGCCGCCGCCGCGGCGTCGAGCACCGCCGCCTCGTCTCGTGACACGTCCGGCATGAACCCGGCTCTAGCCGAGGATCGAAAGCGGCGTAACCCCCGAAGCCGGGCGCTCAGAGCCAGTCGCGGAACGCCGCGAGCACCGCCTCGTAGAGCTCGCGCTTGAACGGCACGATCAGCTTCGTGAGCTCGTCCGGATCGGCCCAGCGCCAGGCGCGGAATTCGGGCTCGGCGGTGGCGATGTTGACGTCGCCGTCCTCGCCCAGGAAGCGGGCAAGGTACCAATGTTGCCGCTGCCCGCGCCAGCGGCCCTTCCAGAGCTTGCCGACCAGGTCCGGCGGCAGGTCGTAGGTAAGCGGCGCCGGCGCGACGGCGACAATCTCCACCTTGTCCCGCGAAATGCCGGTCTCCTCCTCCAGCTCCCGCAGCGCGCCGTCCTCCGGATTCTCGCCGGGGTTGAGCCCGCCCTGGGGCATCTGCCAGGCCTCCAGAGTCGAATCGAGCCGCTGGGCGACGAACACCTTGCCCTCGCGGTTGAGCAGCATCACGCCCGCGCCGGGGCGGTAGGGGAGGGTGTCGGGATCGGTCATGCCGAATCCGCCTCTCTCAGCATCAGCTTCAGAACGTCGAAGCAGCCGTCTATGTCCGCCTGGCTCGACGGCACCGCCCGCCGCAGATTGATGAAGCCGTGGATCGTGCCCTTCGCTTCGCGGAAGACCACCGGCACGCCGGCCTCGGCGCAGGCGGCTGCATAGGCGCGGCCCTGGTCGCGGATGGGGTCGAGCGAGGCGGTGACGACGAGGGTCGGCGGCATGCCCTCCTGGCTCTTCAGGAGCGGCGAATAGCGCCAATCCCGCGGAGGCGCGCGGTAGCAATCCTCGAACCAGTCCATGCCGGCCTTGGTGAGGAGATAGCCCTCGGCGAAATCCTTGAACGAGGGATAGCCCTGCTCGGGATCGGCGGCGGGGTAGATCGGGAATTGGGCGAGGACCGGCACGGCGGCCGGTTCGTCGCGGAGCGCGAGGGCGACGACGATCGCGAAATTGCCGCCGGCGCTGTCGCCGCACGTGACCAGGCCCGTCACTTCGCGCTCCAGCTCGGCGGGGCCGGCCGCCGCCCAGCGCGCGGCCGCGGTCGCATCGCCGATCCCCGCCGGAAACGGGTGCTCGGGCGCGAGGCGGTAAGCGACGGCGAGAACCGGCAGGTCCATCGCCCGCGCCATCTCCGCGCAGAAAGGCTCGTGCGTGTCGAGGTCGCCGAGCACGAAGCCGCCGCCGTGGAAGAAGAGGATCAGCGGGCCCGCTTCACGGTTCGGCCGCGCGTCGTAGAGGCGCAGCGGGATGCGGTTCCCGTCGGGACCCGGGCAGGAGAAGGTCCGGATCACGGCCAGTTCCCCCACCGGCGCGTCGGCGACCGCGCGCGAAGCGAGCATCATCAGCCGTGCCTCGTTCGGCCCCACTTCGTGGCTGCGCGGCCCGGGAAGGGCGTTCAGATAGTCTAGGAAGGTGCGGACGTCGGGACGGACGAAGGGCTCGGGCACGCGCGGCTCCTGGCGGACGGGCCGCCTCCCTAGGCCGCGGAGCCCGTGACGTCCATCGCGGGGCCGAGACCGGAGATTGACTTTGGCGCCGCGCGCGGTCACAACAGGCGCCTTACCGGAGGGGAGGATTTATGTCGTTTTTCAAAGCGTTCGCGGCTGCGGCCCTGTTGGCTACGCCATGCGGAGCCGTGCTGGCGAAGAAGCCGGCCGACGCGCCCGCCTCGCCGGACGCGCCGAAGAAGGAAAAGAAGATCTGCCGCACCGAGGGCGGCACCGGCAGCCGGCTGTCGCGCCATGTCACGTGCATGACCGTCGCCGAGTGGGCCGACGAGGACAGGATCCGCGCGCGCGAGGCGGCGAGCGCCGTCGACAGCTCGCACGATCGCAACGGCCGCAGCGTCGACAGCCGCAACCCGATGTGATTTCGCGCGGGCGATGCGCCGAGGGGGCGGGAAGGGCAGGCCTCTTCCCGCCCCTTTTGCGTTCAGGCGCTTTCCAGTGCTTGCGGGGCGGCCGCATCGCGCGTTGCTAGGCTCCGGCGGCGCGGGTAAAGACGCATCGCTTTCCAAAGGGATCAAGATGGCGACCGCCACCCACCTCCTCACACCCGAAGAAGCCGGCGCGCATCCTGCGCCCGACGCCGTCGTCGTACGCTTTGCCGGCGACAGCGGCGACGGCATGCAGCTGACCGGCGGCCAGTTCACCCTGTCGACCGCGCTGGCCGGGAACGACCTCGCCACCTTCCCCGATTTCCCTGCCGAGATCCGCGCCCCGCAGGGGACGACATTCGGCGTCTCGGCCTTCCAGATCAATTTCGGCTCGACGGCGATCGACACGGCCGGCGACGCACCCGACGTGCTCGTCGCGATGAACCCGGCCGCGCTCAAGGTGAACGTCGCGGACCTCAAGCCCGGCGGCCTCATCATCGCCGACGAGGGCGAGTTCGGCGCGCGCAACCTCGCCAAGGCGGGATTCGAGGCCAATCCGCTCGAGGACGGCAGTCTTGCCAAATGGCGCCTCATCGCGCTCAACATCTCGCAGCTCACCCTCGACGCCGTGAAGCCGTTCGGCCTCGGCAACAAGGAGGCTCTGCGCTGCAAGAACATGTGGACGCTCGGCCTGGCGCTGTGGATGTTCGACCGCGACCGCGAGCCGCTCGTCCAATGGCTCAGGACCAAGTTCGCCAAGGCGCCGGAGCTCGCCGAGGCGAACATCGCCGCCCTGAACGCGGGCCATGCCTATGGCGAGACGGCCGAGATCGGCGGCCAGCTCTCCCAGCACCATCTCGAGCCGGCGCCCGCCGCGCCGGGGCTCTACCGGACCGTGACCGGCGCCGAGGCGATCTCGCTCGGCCTCGTCGCCGGGGCGCAACTCGCCGGCTTGCCGATGTTCTTCGGCGGCTACCCGATCACCCCGGCTTCGGCGATCCTCCACCACCTTTCGCGCCTCAAGGAGTTCGGCGTCACCACCTTCCAGGCGGAGGACGAGATCGCCGCAATCGGCTCGGCGATCGGCGCCTCCTATGCGGGCAGCCTCGGCGTCACCTCTTCGTCCGGCCCCGGCATCGCGCTCAAGATGGAGGCGATGGGCCTTGCGATCATGGCCGAGCTGCCGCTCGTCGTCGTCAACTCGCAGCGCGGCGGCCCATCGACGGGACTCCCGACCAAGACCGAGCAGTCCGATCTCTATCAGGCGGTATACGGCCGCAACGGGGACGCGCCGATGCCCGTGATCGCGGCGCGCTCGCCGGCCGACGCCTTCGACTGCGCGATCGAGGCCTGCCGCATCGCCGTCCAATATATGACCCCGGTGATGCTGCTCACCGACGGCTATATCGCCAATGCCGCCGAGCCGTGGAAGGTGCCGGACATGGCGCAATACCAGCCCTTTCCGGTCGACTTCTACGACGAGCAGCCAAGCGAGGAGGCGCCGTTCAGCCCGTATCGCCGCGACGGCAAGCTCGCCCGCGTCTGGGTGAAACCCGGCACGCCCGGCCTCACGCACCGCATCGGCGGCATCGAGAAGAATTTCGCCACCGGCCATATCGACTATGCGCCGGCCAACCACCAGAAGATGAGCGACACCCGCGCCGCCAAGGTCCTCGGCGTGGCCGGCACGATCCCTGATCAGGAGGTCTGCCTCGGCGATTCCGGCGGCAAGCTGGCGGTGGTCGGCTGGGGCTCCACCTTCGGCCCCATCCACCAGGCGGTGCGGCGCGCGCGGGGCAGGGGCGGGGACGTCGCCCACATCCACCTCCGCCACATCTGGCCGCTGCCGAAGAATCTGGGCGATCTGCTAAGATCTTACGACCGGATCATCGTGCCGGAAATGAACACCGGCCAGCTCAAGACCCTGCTGCGCGACCAGTATCTCGTCGACGCCCGCGCAGTCACCAAGACCAGCGGGCAGCCCTTCAAGATCGCCGAGATCGAAGCCGCCATCGAGGAAGCGCTCAGATGAACGAGATGGTGAAGCTCACCGCCAAGGATTTCGCAACCGATCAGGAGGTGCGCTGGTGCCCGGGATGCGGCGACTATGCCGTGCTGAAGGCGGTGCAGCGGACGATGCCGGAGCTCGGCGTGCGGCCGGAGAATGTCGTGTTCGTCTCCGGGATCGGCTGCTCGTCGCGCTTTCCCTATTACATGGAGACCTACGGCTTCCACACGATCCACGGCCGCGCGCCGACCTTCGCGACGGGGATCAAGCTCGCCAATCCGGAGCTCGACGTGTGGATCATCACTGGCGACGGCGATGCGCTGTCGATCGGCGGCAATCACACGATGCACGTGCTGAGGCGCAACCTCGACTGCCAGATCCTGCTGTTCAACAATGAGATATACGGACTGACGAAGGGCCAGTACTCGCCGACCAGCCGCGTCGGCACGCGCAGCCCCTCGACTCCCTTCGGCTCGGTCGACCGGCCGGCGAGCCCTTGCGCCTTCGCGCTCGGCTCGGGCGCCCGCTTCGTCGCCCGCGCCATCGACGTGCACAAGAATTTGCCCGACGTGCTCAAGGCGGCGCACGCCCACAAGGGTGCCTCGTTCGTCGAAATCTATCAGAATTGCATCGTCTACAATGACGACGTTTTCGCGCCGTTCACCGCCAAGGAGAATGCGGGCAACCAGCTGTGGCTGAAGGCGGGCGAGCCGATGCTGTTCGCCGGCGGCACCAAGGGGATCGCGCTCGACCGCGAGCGGCTCGCGCTGGCGATCGTCGATGTCGAAGGCGGCGACTGGCAGGCCGCTGGCGTGCTCGTCCACGACCCGAAGAACCGCTCGGTCGCGCACATGCTCGTGGAGATGCCGCTCGGCGGCGGCTGGCCGACGGCGCTCGGCGTGCTCTACGAGGATCCCGCCCCAACCTTCGAATCCGCCGTCGTGCGCCAGAATGCAGAGGCGAGCGCCGGCAAGTCAGCCGACCTTCAGGCGCTCGTCTCCAAGGGCCAGAGCTGGATGGTCACCAAGGAGCCCCACGCGATATGATCTCTCTCCTCCTCGCCGCCGCCCTCCAGGCCGCTCCCGCCGCCGCGCCGTCCCCCGGCCCGCCGCTCACCGAGGCGCAGCAGCTCGCCCAGTTCGAGCAGCAGCTGCGCCAGCGCGGCTTCTCCGATGCCGGCGTGAAGCTGATCGTCGGCGGCGCGCCGCAGGGCGCCGCGCAGGGCCAGGCGCTCCAGAACCAGGGCGAGGCGGTGATGAACGAGCTGCGCGCCGCCGCCTCGGCCAGTCCCATCGACGTCCCGAAGATCACCGGGCTGCTGCGCCGCCTCGACGATATCGGCGCCCAGATCGCCCGCCTCTCGACCGACGCGACGATCCGCAACCTCCAGGGACTCTCCGAGCCCGACCGGCGCCTGTTGCTGGAAACGATGGGCCTGCGCGGCAACCCCCAGGCGCCGCCGGCACCGGGACCGGGGCGCTAGGCGCGCCGCAATATGGTCTCGGCGCTGGCTTTGGCTGTTTCGCTCGCGGCGGCCGGCGCCGCCGCCCAACCGGTGCAGCCACCCGCTTCCACCGGCCCACAGCGCAGCGCCGAGGCGCGCGCGCAGGCCGAACGCGCCTTGCGCAACGCCGGGATTTCCGAGGCCGGCATCCGCTTCCTCATGGCGCAGCAGGAGCGTCGGTGGGTCGAGGCGCCGCATATCTATGAGCAGATAGAGCCGTTCGAGCGGGCCTGGAGCGCAGCCGTCGATGCGGATATCGTCGATCCGGTTCGCATCGGAGTGCTGATGCGTCAGGGCGCCGAGTTCCGGCGGAGCATGGACGAGCTTCAGATGCGCGGCATCGAGGAGGACTTGGGCGGCCTCTCTCCCGAGGATCGCAAGGCCTATCTTCAGTCGATCGGCATTCGCCGCCGGCCGCCGCTCCCCGGAGGCTGGCCCCACCCCGTGGCACCGCCTGCACCGCCTGCGCCGCCGCGTTGAGCGTCACGCGTCTCGACGGCCGGCCGCCTTGCGATCGTTGCTGCGGGCGAGGAGGTAGAGGAGCGGGCTGAGGCCGAGGATGACGCCCATGGCGCCGCCCATCGTGCGGCCGATCACGCGTCCCGCGTCCGGGCTCGCGTTGTGGGAAGTGGCGGCGAGGTTCGCCAAGTAGACCCACAGGCCGGCGAGGCAGACCTCGATGACGACGACGAGGATGATCGTGCGCGTGGCTCTGCTCATGCTGGGTCCCTCCGGCGCGCGGGAGGATAGCAGAGCTGCGGCCGACGGGCGAGCCGTCGGCTCCGCCCCTTCAGGTGCCGAAGCTTTGCGCCAGGAAGCCCGGGATCGGGCCGTTCCAGCCTTCCTCGTCGCCCTCCGGCTCCGGCTGCGGGGCCGGGCGGGGGCGCCGCTCGTCGCGGGGCGGCCGTTCGTCGCGCGGAGCGCGGGGCTGGCGCTCCTCGCGCGGCGCGCGGGAAGGCCGCGGCTCGCGCGCTGGGCGTTCGTCGCGGATCGGCTCGTCGTCGACCGCCGGAGCCGGCTCGGCGCGGCGTTCGGAACGGCCGCGGCCGCCGCGGCTACGCTCGCGGCGCGGGCGCTCCTCGCGATCGCCGGCGGGGGCGGCTGCGTCCTCCGGTTGCGCCTCGGCGGGAGCGGCGCCCATCGCCTCGACCGGGCGGATCTTGGCGCCGGTCAACTTCTCGATCGCCTCGACCGCCTCGGCGTCCGCCGGGGTGGCGAGGGTGATGGCGATGCCGGTCTTGCCGGCCCGGCCGGTGCGGCCGATGCGGTGGATGTAATCGTCCGGGTGCCAAGGCACGTCGTAGTTGAAGACGTGGCTGACGTCCTTGATGTCGAGGCCGCGGGCGGCAACATCCGAGGCAACAAGTATGTTGATTTCGCCGGCCTTGAACCGGTCGAGCTCGCGGATCCGCTCGGGCTGCTCCATGTCGCCGTGGATCTCGCCGGCGCGAAGCCCCGCGCGCTTCAGGTCCTTGGCGAGGTCGCGCACCGTCGTCTTGCGGTTGGAGAAGACGATGGCGGTGCGCACGTCCTGCCCCGACAAGCGGTCGATCAGCACCTGCTTCTTCTTGCGCGCGTCGACCTTGAGGAGCCGCTGGTCGATCGACGCGTTCGCCGTTGCCGGCCGCGCCACCTCGATCGTCTTGGGGTTGGAGAGGAACTTGTCGGCCAGCTTCTTGATCGGCCCCGGCATGGTCGCCGAGAAGAGCAGGGTCTGGCGCTGCGACGGCAGCTTCGAGCAGATTTCCTCGATGTCCGGGATGAAGCCCATGTCGAGCATGCGGTCCGCCTCGTCGATGACGAGGAGGTTGCAGTCGTTGAGCATGATCTTGCCGCGGCCGAACAGGTCCATCAGCCGGCCCGGAGTCGCGATCAGCACGTCGACGCCCTTTTCGAGCGCCTTCTGCTGGTCGCCCATCGAGACGCCGCCGATGAGCAGCGCCATCGAGAGCTTGTGATGCTTGCCGTATTTCTCGAAATTCTCGGCGACCTGTGCGGCGAGCTCGCGGGTCGGCTCGAGGATCAGGCTGCGCGGCATCCGTGCCCGGCTGCGGCCTTGCGCGAGGATGTCGATCATCGGCAGCACGAAGCCGGCGGTCTTGCCGGTTCCGGTCTGGGCGATGCCGATGATGTCGCGCATCATCAGCACCGAGGGGATCGCCTGGCGCTGGATCGGGGTGGGGTCGGTGTAGCCCGATTCCTCCACGGCGCGGAGCAATTCGTCGGAAAGGCCGAGGTCGGCAAAGCTCATCATGAGGTCCGGAAAAAAAGGAGGGCGGCTGCCGGTGTGCCGCCACAGCCTGCCCGTTGGGCAAGCGGCGCCGCAATGTCAAGGAAAGGCGGCGCTCAGCGCGCCTTCAGCGCGCGGAAGCGGTGGATATCGCATTGCGCGCCGATGCGCGAGCGGATCGCGTCGCGCTCCGCGCACACCTGCCCGTCCGGATTGGGGCTGATGTAGAAGCCGTAATAATAACCGAGGGCAGGGCAATCGGATTCGAAGCGGGCGCGCACGCGGCTGCCGTCGCGCATCAGGAAGTCGACCGTGCTCGCGCTGGAGACGAGGGCGCCGGCGAGCGCGCGGGCGGGGATGCATTTGGGCCCCTTGCGCTCCTTCCAGCCGCTCGAGGCGGCGAGGGCGGGGGAGGCGGGGCCGCGACTGATCCGCACGACGATCTGCTCGCGCACGATCACTTGCCCGTAGCCGGGCGGCGGCGCCTGGGCAGGACGAGGCGGCGCGGCGGCGCCGGCCGCGAAGAGCAGCACAGCGGCGCCTGCGGCCTTCGCCCAAAACGTCCCATCCATCGGACGGTCCCTTCGCGTCGCGCGCTTGAACATGTGATTAATCCCACGCCCGGCCGCGAAACCTAACCGAAAGACGCACAATCGCAACCGCATGGCCGCAATCGGCCACCCTTGCGCTTGCGCACGCGAAGGAAGGGCCATAGACGGAGCGGCGACGAAAGCGGCCGCGGGGGCGGCCGCCCAAACACGAGACATGGAGAGATTTCGATCATGGCGAGTCAGCCGGAGCCCAATGCGCTGCCCATCTTCTACAAGGGGCTCGAGCCGCTTTCGAGCAACGTCCATCCGGACCACCGCCATCACCCGGCCGATCGCGCGCCCTATCTTTCCACCAGCCACGCCGTGCCGATCACCATCGACGAGTTCGTCGCCGTGCAGCGCCACTACCCGATCGTCTTCTCGACCGGCGAGGGGAACGTGCCGTTGGCGCTGATGGGTCTCAATGAAGGGGTCAACGTCTTCGTCGATTCGGACGGGAAGATCCAGGACGACGTCTACGTCCCGGCCTATGTCCGCCGCTATCCCTGGATGCTCGCCCGCCTGGCGCCCGACGCGGAGGAGCTGTCGCTCTGCTTCGACCCGACCAGCGGCCTCGTCGGCCCCGAAGAGGGCGGCGAGCGCCTGTTCGACGACGGCAAGCCGAGCGAGACGACCAACAACATCCTCAAATTCTGCGAGGAGTTCGAGCTCTCGGCGCAGCGCACCAACAATTTCATGACCGACCTTCGCGCCACCGGCCTGCTCATGGAGGGCGAGGTCTCGATCCAGCCGCCGGGCGCGCCGCAGCCCTTCGTCTATCGCGGCTTCCAGATGGTCGACGAGGACAAGCTGAGGAACCTCCCGGCGGAGGAGGCATCCAAGCTCCACCAGAACGGGATGCTCGCCCTGATCTACGCCCACCTCTTCTCGGTCCAGCTGATCCGCGACCTGTTCGGCAAGCAGATGCTGCAGGGCAAGGGGCCGCAGGTTCCGGCGGGCGACGGGGCCGCGGCGCCGGCGGGGAACGCCTGACGATGGCGAGCGCGCCGGCGATGACGGGAATGGAGACGGACCGCTACACGCGGACCGCCGTCTCCCTCCACTGGATCATCGCCGCGCTCATCATCGCCAACATCTTCCTCGGCTTCTTCCACGAAAGCTTCGGCAAGGCGGCGAACGTGCCGCTGATCACCCTGCACAAGTCGTTCGGCTTCACCGTGCTGGTGCTCAGCGTCGCGCGCCTCGCCTGGCGCCTCACCCACCGGCCGCCGCGCGCGGACGCGGTGCTGAAGCGCTGGGAGGCGACTCTCGCCGCCTTGACGCAATGGGTCTTCTACGCCCTGATGATCGCGCTGCCGGTGACCGGCTGGATCCTCTCCTCCGGCAACGGCCGCGCGACCAACTGGTTCTGGCTCTTCAAGATTCCCGCGCTCGACGTCACCAAGGCGACGGGCAAGGAATTCGCCGAATATCACGAATATCTCGGCTGGAGCATGCTCGTCCTGCTCCTTCTCCACGTCGCCGGCGCGATGAGCCACCAGCTCCAGGGCCACCGCCAGGTGCTCGGCCGCATGGCGCCGTGGATGCTGCGCTAGGCGCAGCCGCCGGCGTCGGGGCGCTCCGTGGCAGTTCGAGCGAATCTGGCGCGCGCATCGCGCTCTGCTCCGCGCCTGACGAGATCGCCGCGGCCCGGTTTGGGAATTTCCGCAAGCCCTTGAAACCAAAAGGGCCTTTCCTACATTTTAAGAGACGCGCCGCCGTTTCTCCCCCTTTTCGGCAGCGTGTCGCGTCCCTCGGGACGCTTCCTCCCTGAACCTGGGCCGCCTCGCATTCGCTTGCGAGGCGGTCTTTTTATCATTCGGCCGCTTCCGCCGGCCGGGCCGAGGCGAGCGCCGCCTCGGCGAGCGCCGCCGCGACCGCCGCGATCAGATGGGCGACGCGGTCGAATCCCGGGCCCGGCTCCTTGAGGTCGGGCCCGAGATAGAGCGAGCGGTCGATCTCGAGCTGGAGCGCGTGCAGCCGCTCGTGCGGGCGGCCGTGGCAGGCGGTGATGTGGCCGCCGGCATAAGGGGCGTTGCGGCCGACCGCGAAGCCCGCGCGCCGCACCGCCTCCTCCGCCGCCGCGGCAAGGGCGGGATCGATGCTGGCGCCGAAGCGGTCGCCGATCACGATCCCCGGCTCGCCCTTCTCCGCGCGGCGCGGCGGCATCGAATGGCAATCCAGGAGGACGGCGATGCCGAAGCGCGCCCGGGCCGCCGCGAGCGCGGCGTCGAGCGCGGCATGATAGGGCCGGTGCACCCGCTCGATGCGGCGCGCGAGCTCGTCGGCGGCGAGCCGCTGCCGCCAGATCGGACCGGCGCCGGCGATCCGCGCCGGAACGAGGCCGAGGCCGCCGCGGGTGCGGGGGGAATCGGCGAGCGCGCTCGGCCGCGGCCGCGGCACGACCATCGCCGGATCGACTTCGCGCTCGTCCCGGTTGAGGTCGATCTCGGCGCGGGGCGTGTCGGCGACGAAAGCCGTCGCGCCGTCCGCGACGGCCCGCCACACGAGCCGGTCGACCAGCCGGTCCTCCAGCGTCTCGAGCTTGGGCCGCGGCAGCCGTGCGGCGCGCAGCAGCGCGTCCGAATAGTCCCGCCCCGCATGGGGGACGGAGAGCACCACCGGCGTCGCCGGATGGGCGGGGCCGAGGCGGCGGAAGGGGGGATTGTCGGGCGTCGGATCGGCCATTCGTGTTTCGAGGGTAAGCAGTCCGTTTTTGGCACGCAACCGCATTGGCTGGGGATAAGCCGGGGGCGGCGCTGGAAATGGTGCGCCGCTTCCGGCATAGCCACGGGGTAACAGCCGTCTACGCGCATCGGGCGCGACGGTTCCGGGAGCGGCCATGACGAGGATCCTGCTGGCGGAAGACGACGAGTCGATGCGGGTCTATCTCGCCCGCTCGCTCGAGCGTTCCGGCTACCGCGTCACCGCCGTCGACCGCGGCACGGCCGCGCTCCCGCTGCTCGAGTCCGAGCATTTCGATCTGCTCCTCACCGACATCGTGATGCCGGAGATGGACGGGATCGAGCTCGCGCAGAAGGCCGCGGGCATCGCGCCGGACATGCGCGTCATGTTCATCACCGGCTTCGCCGCCGTCGCCCTCAAGGCCGGCCGCTCGGCGCCCTCGGCGAAGGTGCTCTCCAAGCCCTTCCACCTGCGCGACCTGGTGCTCGAGGTCGACCGCATCTTCCAGACCGAGGACCAGCACGGGCGGCTCTAGCCGCACCGCTTTTGCGCGGCGAACGCGGGTTGCACGGGCGGGAGACCCTCGCTACATGGCGCCGCAGTGGGCGTGTAGCTCAGTGGTAGAGCACTGTGTTGACATCGCAGGGGTCGCAAGTTCAATCCTTGCCACGCCCACCATTTTTCCCCGTTGCTCCCGTTTTGGCGCCACAGCGGCAAGGTTTTGCCGCGCGCGGCGTCCTGCACTATGATGTGCCGCCGCGCCGTCCCGCGGGCGGCACGTGGGGGAGGGGCAAATGGGGAAAATCGTCAAGCAGCGCGCGTGGTCGAACGGCGAAGTGGCCTATCTCGCGTGGGAAGCCGACGCGCCGATCGCCGATTGTCTCGGCTTCCAGGTGACACGAATCCATCTCGACGCGAACGGCAACGAGAAGGAGCGGCGGATACTGCCTACTTGGATCGCGTTCAGGGGACAGGCGAATCCGAGCTGGGTCAACCAGGACAGCTCCGTCTGGCCCATCCAGCATTATGAGTGGCGCGACCTGACCCTGCGTCGCTCGCGCGACGATGCCGCGGTTCGGCCGATCGACTTCAACGTCTGCTACGAGATCCAACCGGTCGGGACGATGGCGCCCGGCAGGCAGCCGGTGCCGGCCTCGGCCAAAGCGCCCTACAAGGACAAGAATGGTCAGCCGCTCTACGACGGCGCTCCGATTCCCCTCGCCTACGTCGGCGACCCGGTGCGGACCAGCCCGATCACGGTCACGCATACGTGCGGCGACATTCGTGCCACCTATACGAACGGCATACTGTCGACGCAGAACCTGCTGCAGCAGCTCCAGGCGGTGCAGGGGACGGCACCGGCGGCAGTCTCACCCGGCCCGACGCTCGGCGTGACGCCGGGGCTGCTGGCGACGCTGAAGAAGCACATTCCAGTGAAGGGAGACCCGATCCGCACGTTTCTCACCGGCGACGTGCTGCAGTTCCTGACGACGTTGATGGATCGCGCGGAGGAGGGCTCTGGGGAACTCTATCTGGCGCTCTATGAGTTGCATGACCCCGAACTGATCGAGCGGTTGAAGGGGCTGGCGCGCAAGGGCAAGGTCCATCTGATCCTCTCCACCGCGGGCTCGGAAGATCCCAACCCCAAGAAGAACCCGCCGAAACCCAAGAAGCCGATGGTGTGGGATACCGAAAACCATCCGGCCCGGACTGCACTGCACAAGCTTGCTCCTGGGAACGTCCAGGACCGGCTGTTCAACAATCAGGCTCATATCGGTCACAACAAGTTCACCGTCTATGTGAAGGATGGGGTTGCCAAGGCGGTGCTGACCGGGAGCACCAACTTCACCGAGACGGGGCTGTGCACCCAGTCGAACAATGCGATCCTGATTGAGAGCGAGGCCGTGGCGGGCCTGTATCTCGATTATTGGAAGCGCCTGCACGCTGACCCGCAGCCGGAGGGCAAAGACGTGACCGTCACCTTCGGCAAGAAAAAGATCGCGGGCTTCGCGCCGAGCAACGGTGTGCAGGGAGCGGCGTTGCGGCGGGCCAACATGGCGCCTGCGCCTGCGATAGTGCTGCCCGACGGTAAGACGTCGGTCGAAGTCTTCTTCTCCCCGAACAGCGCGGCGACGACGAAGGACAAGAATTCCGCCATCCCGCCGGACCTCAAACGCGTCTACGAGCTGATGGACGGAGCGAAGGACGCCATCCTCTTCCTGACCTTCCTGCCCGGCATCGCGGGTCAGCAGAACATCATCGGCGAGGCAGCGCGGCTCGCCAAGGCGAAGCCGGGGCTCCTCGTCCAGGGCGCCGCCAGCGATCCGAGCGCCCTTCCTCCGGAGGAGGGCGGGGACGGCACGCCCGAGCCCACCACCTACAGGCAACCGGACGGCAAGACGGGCCACTTGCCGCAGCGCGCGATCTGGTGGCCCGAGGGACATGACGGCGGCGTCGTGATCATCCGGGCGGCCGCCGTCACCCAGCCGGACGGAGATCTGCGGCCGGAGTTGCTGAGCGCCGGACACGCGATCATCCACGACAAGGTGATCGTCCTGGATCCGCTGGACCCGGTGAATTGCACCGTCGTCACCGGGAGCCATAATCTCGGCTACAAGGCCTCCTACCAGAATGACGAGAACATGCTCATCATCCGCGGCAATCAGGAGTTGGCCCTGTCCTATGCCGTACACGTGCTCGACGTGTACGATCATTATGTCTTGCGCGCGAAGATGCAGGACGATCTACGGAAGGCGCTGATCGCCACGGGAAAGCCGCCGCCGGCGCATCCGGGCGGTTTCCTCGATCCGACGCCGGGCTGGCAGCAGAGGTGGTTCCAACCCCCCGCCGGGCCAACCAGCCGCGCCTATTTCTTGGGTTCAGCCGCCGCGCCGGCGCGGGCCAGCGCCGCGAGCGCGTCTTCCGCACCCGCCAGTTGAACGGCGGCAAGGACGAGGTTTCTGCGCAAGCGGGCGTAGAGGTGCGGAAAATGCGCGCCGCCGCGCGACGGCTCCCAGCGGACGGCCTCGCCCGCCCGCGTCAGGTCGACCGAGGCGAGGTAGAGGTCGCGCGCGCCGGCGAAGTGCCGCTCCAGCGTCCCCGCCACCTGCTCGGCGGTGGAGAGATGGATGTAGCCGTCGGCGACGTCGATCGGGGCCCCTTCGAAACGGTCCTCGTCGAGCGCGCGCATCTGCTCGGCGGTGAGGATCTTGTAGGCGACGCGGGGCTTCATGACGGGGAAGAGGGGAGGGCGCCGGCCGCGAGACCGGCGCCCGTGCCGCTTACCAGATCCGCACCCGGTCTTCGGGCGCGATATACTGCCTGTCGCCCGGCTTGATGCCCCAGGCTTCATACCAGAGGTCCATGTTCCTGAGCGGCGCCACCGCGCGCACCTGGCCGGGCGAGTGCGGGTCGCTGACCAGCTGCTGCCTGAGCGCCTCGGGCCGCTGCAGCGTCCGCCACACCTGGCCCCAGCCGAGGAAGACCCGCTGGTCGCCGGTGAACCCGCCGAGCACCGGCGCGGGCTTGCCGCCCAGCGAGGCGTGATAGGCGTCCATGGCGATGTGGATGCCGCCGAGATCGCCGATATTCTCGCCCATCGAGGCGCGGCCGTTGATGTGCATGCCGGGCAGCTCGGCGAAATCATAGGCCTCGTACTGGGCGCCGAGCTTCGCGGCCTGCGCCTCGAAGGCGGCGGCGTCCTGCTTGGTCCACCAGTCGCGCAGGCGCCCCTCGCCGTCGGACTTGCGGCCCTGATCGTCGAAGCCGTGGCTGATCTCGTGGCCGATGACGCCGCCGATGCCGCCGTAATTCACGGCCGGATCGGCCTTCGGGTCGAAGAAGGGCGGCTGGAGGATGGCGGCGGGGAAGACGATCTCGTTCTTGACGCTGTTATAGTAAGCGTTGACCGTCTGCGGGGTCATCCCCCACTCCGCCTTGTCGACCGGATTGCCCATGCGGTTGCGGCGGTAGTTCCACTCGAAACGCTGCGCCCGCTCGGCATTGCCGACGAGGTCGCCCGGCACGACGACGAGGCCGGAATAGTCGCGCCACTTGTCGGGATAGCCGATCTTGACGTTGAAGTGGCTCAATTTGGCGAGCGCCTCCTGCTTGGTCTCCGCGCCCATCCAGGCGAGGTTGCGGATGCGGCCGGCGAGCGCGGTCCTCAGATTGCCGACCAGCGCGTCCATCTTCGCCTTGGATTCGGGCGGGAAATAGAGCTCGACATAATCGCGGCCGATGCCCTCGCCGACCGCATTCTCGGCAAAGCCGACGCCCCGCTTCCACCGCGCCTGCTGCTCCTTCTGGCCGTTCAGGAAGGCGTTGCGGAAGGCGAAGCGCGCGTCGACGAACCGCTTGGAGAGGAGCGGGGACATCTCGTCCGTCATGCGGAACGCTTCCCACGCCTTCATCGTGTCGAGATCGCTGTCGGCGAAGACCGCGGCGATCTTCGGGAAGGCGGTGTTCTGGGCGACGATCGCGCGCTCGGCCTTGCCGATGCCGGCCGCCTGCCACCAGGCCGCCCAGGGGAAGCCCGGCGCCTTCGCCTGCAGCTCGGCGAGCGTCATGATGTTGTAGGTCTTGTCGCGGTCGCGATTCTGCGCCCGAGTCCAGTGCGCTTCGGCGAGCCGGGTCTCGAAGGCGACGACGTCGGCCGCCGCCTTCTCCGGGTTCGCCCAGCCGGCCATGCCGAGCATCTGCGCGACATAGGCGCGGTAGCGATCGAGCTGCGGGCGGAACTTGGGGTCGAGATATTGCTCGCGGTCGCCGAGGCCGAGGCCGCCCTGGCGCAGGTAGAGCGAATAGATGTCGGGCTGCTTGGCGTCGTCCGAGACGCCCGGACCGAAGATGCTGCCGCCGAAGCCGCCGACCGACTGGCCCATCAGCCGTGCCATGTCGTCCTTCGTGCGCACCGCCTTAACCGCCTGGAGGCGCTGGAGAAGCGGCGCCGCGTCGGCGCGCTCGGCCGCGGCCTCGTCCATGAAGGTGCGGTAGAGGATCGCCGCCTTGGCGCGGTCCGGGTGCGCCTTGTCGGTGGGGCTGTAGCCCTCGACGAGGCGGCGGATGCGCGCCTCGGAGAGATCGCGCAGGATCGCGAAGCCGCCCCAGGAGGTGCGGTCGGCGGGGATCGAGGTGTGCGCCGCCCAGGTGCCGTTGACGAAGTTGAACCAGTCGTCGCCCGGCTTCACGCTGCGATCCATGCCGGCGACGTCGAATCCCCAGGTGCCGTAATGGATGGGCTTGGAGGGATCGATGTTCGCCTCCGTCGCCTTGCCGCCCTGGTTGGCGGGCGCGATCAGCGACTGGATCGTGCAGGCCTCGTCGAGGCAGGCGTGCGGCTCGTGGGCAAGCGCCGGGACGGCGGCGACGAGGGCGATGGCGGAAATGGCGAAGGCCAGCTTGGGCTTCACGAGGCTGCTCTTTTTCACGAGGCTCTCTCTCCAACTCTCTGAATTCGCGTCTTTTCTTCGGAGGCGAAGGCGCGCCGAGCGGGCTTAGCGCCGCGGCGCGCCCGATGCAAATCGGACTTTGGAGAAGCGCCCCTTCAGCCGCCGATCGGGAACCATTGCTTCAGCCGCTCCAGCGTCTCGTCGACACTCCGATGGTGGACGAAGATGCCGCCCATTTCTTCCCAGAGATGGGCATGGCGGAGCATGTCGTCGACCAGCACGTCGCCGGCCTTGCCGTGGTTGCGCTTGTCGCGGGCGAGCGTGGTGATGATCCGCGTGCCGGGGAAATGCTTCGCGGCCCAGCGCACCTTCTGGTCGGCCGCCCAATTGCCCTGCGGCAGGCCGGTGAGGATGACCGGATCGAGATGCTTCACGGCGTCGAACATGCGCATCGCGTCCGGGAGCAGCGGCAGGCCGAAATAGAAATCCGGAGCCCGCGCCAGCTTCGCCCAGAAGCGCCCCTTGCCGTGCCGCGCCTCATAGGCCCTGGGGGCCAGGCCGAGCACCGCCGTCGCGCCCTTGTCGAAGTCGGCGAGAACGCCGTCGCAATCGAGGTAGAGCTGGCGCGCGCTCATCGCAGCCGCTCCGGCAGGAGCCTGACCGGCATAGGAAGGTCGAACCGCTCGAAGCCGCGCTCCGCCAGGACGTCGTTCGACTCCCGCGCCTCGCGCCCTTCGCCGAGCGACCAGGTGATGTGGTAGGTGCTGCCGTCCGGCCGGTCCGTGGTCCCGCCGATGCTCACCGCCAGCGCCTCCACGCCTGCGCCGTCGTCCGTCCTTCCGACGATCTCGCCGCGCGTCTCTTCCGGCAGCGCGGCGCCGGCTGCGGCACGGCTGCGCAGCGTCACATGGTCGGCGACGATCTTGGCGTAGCGCGGCGGGAATTGCTGGAGGAGCTCGCGGCGCTGATCGCGATCGAGCCGCCAGCCGATCGTGCTCTCGCCTTCGCCCGCGCCGTCGTGCGCCGCTTTCGCCGGAACGCCCATCGCCCCTTCAACCGCCCCCCGCCGGAGCGGGTTCCGCGCCCGCGCGTTCACCCCTCGACAAGGAGAGACTCATGGGCCGCGACCGCGACGACGAGACCGAGGAAGAGATCGACCGGCAGGCGGAGGAGAGCCGCGAGAAGCTCGACGAGATCCCGCCTCCGGGCACCGATCCGCTCCACGAAGGGCCGTAGCCGCGCCCGGGATTCAGGTGACCGAGCCGATCTTCTCGCCGGCATGATAGACGTCGCAGGTCGGGCAATCGGGATCGTTCTCGGCGCGCTGCATCGCCTCGCCGTCGTGGCGGGCGAGGATGTCCTTGCGCTTCAGAACTTCCCCGTCGGGCCGGGTGACCTTGTTGACCCGATAATGTTTCATCGCCCCGCCTCCGCCTTCGCGGGGCGACGTTGCCGCAAGCCGCGCGCGCGTTCAAGGGGCGGCCGCTTCATCTGGATCAGCTGAAAAGCAGGACTTTCACGCGGAGGCGCGGAGGAAGGAAAGGGGCGCGGAGGGGCCGGCGCAGGCAATCCTCGGCGAGCGGACGTGCCGCCTGGAGGAGGAGGCGCTTCGCGCTCCCTCCGCGCCTCCCTTCTCCTTCTCCGCGCCTCCGCGTGAGCCCGCCCCTTGCCCGCCGCTGCGCGCCGTACCATGTGTGTCGGGCAACACACACAGGACCTTCCCATGCCCGATCACGCAGACATCATCGCCGGCCTCGTTCCCATCGTCATCGAGCAATCGAACCGGGGCGAGCGCAGCTTCGACATCTATTCGCGCCTGCTGCGCGAGCGGATCGTCTTCGTCACCGGGCCGGTCGAGGACCATATGGCGACGCTGATCACCGCCCAGCTCCTCTACCTCGAGAGCGAGAATCCGAAGAAGGACATCTTCATGTACATCAACTCGCCGGGCGGGGTGGTGACGGCGGGCATGGCGATCCACGACACGATGCAGTACATCCGGCCCCGCGTCGGCACCGTCTGCATCGGCCAGGCGGCGAGCATGGGCGCCTTCCTGCTCTGCGCCGGCGAGCCCGGCATGCGGGTCGCCCTCACCAACGCCCGGATCATGATCCACCAGCCCTCCGGCGGCGCCCAGGGCATGGCCAGCGACATCGAGATCCAGGCCAAGGAGATCCTGCGCATCCGCCACCGGATGAACGAGCTGATGGCGAAGTATACCGGCCAGCCGATCGAGGCGATCGAGACCGCCGTCGAGCGCGACAAGTTCTTCGGCGCCGAGGAAGCCAAGGCGTTCGGCCTCGTCGACGCGGTGTTCGACAAGCGTCCGGTCCCGGGCGACGAGGATTCGACCCACCAGTCGCAGGCGGCCTGAGCCGAGGGGACAGTCCGTTGACTGTCCCCGCGACGGCGCAGGAGAGGGGACAGCCAGATAGGCTGTCCCCGACTGTGACGCCCGTCCACACGATCGGCCATTCCACCCGTACCATCGAGGCGTTCGTCGGCCTGCTCCGGGCCGGCGGAGTCGACATGGTCGTCGACATCCGCACGATCCCCCGCTCGCGCACCAATCCGCAGTTCAACCCGGACGCGCTCGGGCCCGCGCTCGCGGAGTACCAGATCGCCCACAGCCGCATCGCGGCGCTCGGCGGCCTGCGCAAGGCGGCCGTCTCCGTCCCGCCGGAGGTCAACGGCTGGTGGACGAACCGGAGCTTCCACAATTACGCCGATTACGCGCTCAGCGAGGCCTTCCGCGCGGGTCTTGCCGAGCTCGAAACGTTGGCGGCCGAGCGCCGGGTCGCGATCATGTGCGCCGAGGCGGTCTGGTGGCGCTGCCACCGCCGCATCGTCGCCGACTATCTGCTGGCGGGCGGACGCGCCGTCTTCCACCTCATGGGCGACGCCAAGGTGGAGCCCGCGATGCTGACGCCGGCGGCAGTGAGGGTGGGGGAGGGGCTCGCCTATCCGGGCCAAGCATAGCGGCGCGCTCCCCGGCGGGGTCCCGAACCGGCCTTAGTCGATGGTTCGTGCGCGGGCGGCGTGCTTGCGCTACAGTCGCCGCGCGCGCCGGCCCTTCCGGTGCGGCGCGCAGGGAGGACCTGGACATGCGCACAACGAGCTGGGCTTTGGCCGCGGCGGCGGCAGCGTCGATGGCGGGAACGGCGGCGGCGGAGCCGCGGCAGATGAACTTCTCCGGCTGCACCTATCGCGGCACGGAGGCCGGCTGCCTCATGGTTCCGGGAGGCGCGCGGGGCTACGACATCAGCGCCGCGCAGCCGCGGCCCGCCGTCGGGCGGGCGATCGCCGGCTCGGGCTGGACCTTCTCGGGCCCCACGACCTGCATGCAAGGCGTGCGGCTGGTGAAGGTTCGCTGGCATTATACGAAGATGCTCTGCCCGCTGAAGAAGAAGCGCGAAGGCTGATCGCCGGCCGCCGCGGCGGCGCTGGAAAAAAACGCGCTGAACGGGCTGCGCCGCGTGATTGCTGCGCGGTGCGCTCTCGTTTTGCCTGGTGACCGGCCGCGGAGCAGGCCCGTCCCGCGAGACTTCCGGCAAATCTTGGCGCCAATGGCCGTCTGGCGCTGCTAATCCTTTCCAATCTCCCGCCAGCTCTTCTCGCCGAGCTCGACGCCGAACTTCTTCGCCGCCGCCTCGATCCGTTTCCAGGCCGAGTCGCGCTCGTCGTCGCTCACGCCCTTCACCTGGTTGAAGCGCGCGACGGCATTGCGCACGTGGGCGGCATTCTCGAGGGGCGCCTTGCGCTCCTTGGGAAAGGCAAAGGCGGATTTGTCGAGCGAGTCGCGCTCGTCGGTGCTGAGCTTGGCCATGGGCATTTGTCCTCTTTCGTGCACCGACGGGAACGCATGAAAGGGGCAGGCGGACCAATCGTCCCGCTGGGACAAAGCGTCAGGTCTCGCCGAACACCCGCGCGAAGATCGTGTCGACGTGGCGGAGGTGGTATTCGAGGTCGAAACTTTCCTCGATCCGCTCGGGCGGCAGCAGGGCGGTCACCTCCGGGTCGGCCTTGAGCAGGTCGAGCAGCGACAGCCGGCCGTCGCTCTCCCACACCTTCATCGCGTTCCTCTGGACGAGGCGGTAGGCGTCCTCGCGGCTGGCGCCGGCCTGGGTCAAGGCGAGCAGCACCCGCTGCGAGTGGACGAGGCCGCCCATGCGGTCGAGGTTGGCCTGCATCCGCTCCGGATAGACGACCAGCCGGTCCATCAGCCCCGTCAAACGGGCGAGGGCGAAATCGAGGGTGATGGTCGCATCGGGCCCGATGAACCGCTCGACCGAGGAATGGCTGATGTCGCGCTCGTGCCACAAAGCCACATTCTCCAGCGCCGGCGTCGCATAGGCGCGGACCATGCGGGCAAGCCCGGTCAAATTTTCGCTCAGCACCGGGTTGCGCTTGTGCGGCATCGCCGACGAGCCCTTCTGGCCCGGCGCGAAATATTCCTCCGCTTCCAGCACTTCGGTGCGCTGGAGGTGGCGGATCTCGGTCGCCAGCCGCTCGATCGAGGCGGCGACGACGGCGAGCGTCGCGAAGAACATGGCGTGGCGATCGCGCGGGATGACCTGGGTGGAGACCGGCTCGACCGTGAGGCCGAGCTTCGCCGCGACATGCGCCTCGACCCGCGGGTCGACATTGGCGAAGGTGCCGACCGCGCCGGAGATGGCGCAGGTCGCGATCTCCTCCCGGGCCCGCACCAGCCGCGCCCGGGCGCGGGCGAACTCGGCATGGTAGCCGGCGAGCTTGAGGCCGAAGGTGACCGGCTCGGCATGGATGCCGTGGCTGCGGCCGATGGTCGGCGTCAGCTTGTGCTCGAAGGCGCGGCGCCTCAGCACCGCGAGCAGCGCGTCGAGGTCGGCGATCAGGAGGTCGGCGGCACGGCTGAGCTGGACGGCGAGGGCCGTGTCGAGCACGTCCGAGCTGGTCATCCCCTGGTGCAGGAACCGCGCGGCCGGGCCGGTGCGCTCGGCGACGTGAGTCAGAAAGGCGATGACGTCGTGGCGGGTCTCCGCCTCGATCGCGTCGATCCGGTCGATGTCGAAGGGCGGCGCCGCGCGGTCGGCCTCCCAAACCGCCTCGGCCGCCTCCTTCGGCACGACGCCCAGCTCTGCCATCGCGTCGAGCGCATGCGCCTCGATCTCGAACCAGATGCGAAAGCGCGTCTCCGGCGCCCACAAAGCAGTCATTTCGGGGCGGGCGTAGCGCGGTACCATCGCGGCGCGATAGCAACCGCCGCCCCGCAGCTCAATCAGGTCGGGGCACCGAGCGCCCAGCGGTACCGGCCGGTGATCGGCCAGTCGGCGAGCGCGTCCTCCTCGCGCGTGCCGGAGCCGATATTGTGGAGGATCATCGGCCCCTTCGCGCCGCGCCGGTCCGAGACGAGGCCGATATGGGTGCCGTGAGGCCCGATCCGCGAGGTGAAGATGTCGCCCGGCCGCCAGCCGGCGGGCGCGGCGGGGATCGGGAGGGCCGCGCCGTGGCGCTTCAGCCAGGTCGCGATGTTGGGGACGCGGCGATGGTCGATGTTCGGATCGGGGGCGGCGAGGCCCCAGAGGTGCGGATAGGCGTCGAAGGCCGCGCGCATGTCGGCATGGACCAGCGCCTGGAGGTCGAGCCCGAAGGCGTCGCGATAGGCGCGGACGACGACGTCCGTGCACACGCCCCGCACCCGGGGGACGTCGCCGCCGGGGAAGGGGAGCCGGGTGTAGGCGGCGTCGTAGCGGAGGGTGACTCCGACCTGGCGGCGCGCGGCGGCGACCAGCCGCGCCGCCTTCGGCGTGGACGGGAGCGACGGCGGCGGCGCGCTGGCGGAGGCGCCGCGTCCGCAGCCGGCGAGGGCCAGGCTGGCGCCCGCGCCGGTCAGCAGGGTCCTGCGGTCGATCTCCGTCATGCGGCGCAGGCTATCATGGCAGGGGGCGCTCCTGAAGGCCGCGCCGCCCCGCCGGAGCGACGAAGCTCAGGAACGGGCGCTCCGGCCGCATCGTTGATGCCGCGCGGACCGGCCGCTCTGCCCTCGCATGGCCGGCCCGCCCGAATAAGAGACAGGAGAAGGCAAGATGCTCAAACCGTTCCTCCTCGGCGCCGCGATGGTCCTCGCCGTTCCCGCGCTCGCGCAGACCACCGGCTCGTCGAACGCCGACATGAACAAGCCGGGGTCGAGCAGCACCTCGATGGGCCAGACCATGACGCCGCCGGCGTCGGGCACGAGCTCGACGACCTCGACCGCCAACGGCGACAGCGGCTGGGGCACGACCGGCAGCACCAGCGCCACCGCCTCGTCCATGGGCACCGGCACCAGCGCCAACGGCACCGCGACGTGGAACGGCGGAAGCACGGCCTATACCGGCCAGGGCGGGCCCGACACCGCCGGCGGCAAGAGCTATCCGATGTGCTCGCGGAGCGTGCGCGACAATTGCATGCAGCGCGGCGGCCGCGGCCACCACATGGCGCGCCACCGCTGAGGTGCCCAATTGGGGACAGTTACGTAACTGTCCCCAATCTCACCCCTGCCAGATGATCACCCGGTCGCCGACGTGGGCGGAGGCGAACAGCTTCGCCGCGAACGCCTTGGGCAGGCCGACGCAGCCGTGGGTGGCGAGGTCGTCCGCCATCTCCGAGCCGTGGATCGAGACGCCGTCGCTGGTGAGGCGCAAGGTGTAGGGCATCGGCGCGTTGCCGTAGGTGCGCGACACGTGGTGCTCGTCCTTCTGGAGGATGTCGAAGGCCCCGACCGGAGTCGGCTTGTTGTCGGCGCCGTAGATGAGGCTCGAGCGGCCGACCTCGATGCCGCCGCGATAGGCGGAGAGGGTGCGGCCGCGGATGTTGACGACGATCAGCGTCGGCCCCGCCGGCACGCCTGCGTCGTCCCAGACGAAGCGGCCCGGCTCCAGCCAGCCGGAGACCGGCAGCTCGCGGATCACCTTGACGTCGGCGACCGTGCGCGGGCCGGGCGCGGCGACCGGCCGCGGCGCCGGGATCAGGCCTTCGTCGCGCGCCGGTGATACGGCCCCCGCCGGCGCGGCGCGCGGCGTCTCGGCCGGCACCGGCGCGGGCGCGGTCTGCAGCAGCATCGCGAACAACGCGGCGTAGTAGAACGGCGTGCGGCCCATCTCTCCTGTCCCAAAACGAGCGCCCCACCGGGCGCGACGGCTCTTGAACGCGGCTCTTCCCCTCTGGGTCGCGCGATGCAACCGCCCTGTTTCGCCAGTCCCGCACCGGGACAGGCGGCGTGGAAGGCTGAACCGGCCGGAACCGCCGGCCAGGCGATTGCCAAGCCCGCGCTTTCATGGGACGAGACGCGGATGGGGAGCGCCAAAGACGGCCGGATGGGCCTGTGGATGACGGGCGCGCTCGTCGTCGGGACGATGATCGGCGCCGGCATCTTCATGCTCCCGGTGAGCCTCGCCCCGCTCGGCCGCAACGCGGTGGCGGGATGGGCCGTCAGCAGCGCCGGCGCCCTCGCCATCGCCTTCGCGCTCGCCCGCCTGTCGCGGCTGGGCGGCGAGGGGATACAGGCGAACATCGAGGCGCAGCTCGGGCCGATACCGGCTTTCCTCACCGCCTGGGCCTTCTGGGTCTCGAACTGGGTCGCGCAGGCGGCGACGGCGATCGCCGGCGCCTCGGCGCTTTCCTGGGTGAACCCCGCTTTCTCCGGGCCCGGCTTCGTCATCCCCGTCGCGCTCGCGGCCGTCGTCGCGCTGACCGCGGTCAACGCCGCCGGCGCCCGCGCGTCAGGCGGCATGTCGCTGCTCACCGTCGCGGTGAAGCTGCTGCCCCTCATCGGCGTCGTCGTCGCGCTGGCGCTGAGGAGCGGCGCCCCGAGGCCGCTCGAGCCGCTCGGCCCGGCGCCGTTCACGCTGCCCAACCTGGGAAGCGCCGTCGCGCTGACCTTCTTCGCCCTAACCGGGTTCGAGAATGCGACGACGCCGGTGGACAAGGTGCGCGATCCGGCGCGGACGCTGCCGCGCGCGATCCTTGGCGGCACCTTGTTCGTCGCGTTCCTCTACCTCGTGTCGAGCACCGGCGTGCAGCTTCTCCTCCCGGCGGGGCTCGCCGCGGCATCGCCCGCCCCTTATGCCGACGTGATCGCCGCCGCGTGGGGCGGTCCGCTGGCGACGGCGGCGGCGCTCTGCGTCGCGGTCGCGGCGTTCGGCTGCCTCAACGGCCTCATCCTCGCCACCGGGGAACTCGGCTATGCGATGGGCCTGAGGCGGGACCTGCCGGCTTTCATGGCCTGGACGCGCGGGGCGGGGACGCCGGTCGGGGCGCAGATCGCCGGCGCGGCGCTCAGCATCCTCCTCATCCTCGCCAACAGCAGCCGGGCGACGAACAGCCTGTTCGCCTTCATCATCCTGCTGTCCACGGCGGCGGTGCTGGTCGTCTACACCGCCGGCGCCGTCGCCGCCTGGCGCCTCGACTCTTCGCCCGCGGCACGCGCGGTCGTGGTCGTGGCGCTGCTGTTCATTCTCTTCGCGGTCTACGGCTCGGGGATGGAGGCGGACCTGTGGTGCCTCGCCTTGCTCGCCGTCGGCCTGGCGCTGCGGGCGGCGATGCGCGGCCTGGGACGCGTGCCCGCCGCGGGCGGGGCCTAGCGCCGCCATGATGTTCGCCAAACGCCTGCGCGAGGGAGTCCGGAGCGGCCGGATCACCTGCAGCGTGCGCATCTGGCAGAGCCCGCGCGTCAAGGTCGGCAACGCCTATCGGATGGAGGACGGCCATGTCGTGGTCGACGCGATCCGGCCGATCGCGCTCGCCGACGTCGACGGCGATCTCGCCCGCCGTTCCGGCTTCGAAGGCGTCGTCGATCTGCTCAAGGTCGCCCGGCACGGCAGCGGGCGCAACGTCTATCTCGTCGATTTCCATTTCGTGCCGGCGGAGGCCGGCTGAGCGGGCTTCAAAGCAGACCCATCGACCGCATCGAGCATTCGCCCTTCGCGCCGATGATGACATGGTCGTGGACGCTGATCCTGAGCGGACGCGCGGCGTCGGCGATCTCGCGGGTAAGCTTGATGTCCTGCGCGCTCGGCTGCGGATCCCCGCTCGGATGGTTGTGGACCAGGATCATCGCCGTCGCGCCATGATCGAGCGCGCGGCGGATCACTTCGCGCACATAGACGGCCGCCTCGTCGACCGAGCCTTCCGAAATCGGCTCGTTGCGGATCAGCATGTTCTTGGAATTGAGGTAGAGCACCCGCACGCGTTCGACGGCGAGATAAGCCATGTCGGCGCGCAGATAGTCGATCACCGCCTGCCAGCTGCCGAGCACCGGGTTGCCGCTGAACCGGCCTTCGAGCAGGCGCAGAGCCGAGGCCTGGGCGATCTTGAGCGCGGCGGCGACGGTCTCGCTGACCCCGCCGACCCGCACGATCGTCTCGCCGTCGGCGGAGAGCAGGGGGCCGAGGCCGCCGAAATCGTGGATCAGCTTGCGGGCCAGCGGCTTGGTGTCGCGCCGCGGCAGGGTGAGGGCCAGGAGATATTCGACCAGCTCGTGGTCGAGCAGGGCCTCGCCCCCGCCCTCGAACAGGCGTTTCCTGAGGCGCGCGCGGTGGCCGCTGGCATCGGGGTAGTCGTCCGCCATGACGAGAGGGTAAGCTGACGGGCGGCTTCAACGCAAACGGACTCCGAAACGGAGGATAACGGGCGCGGAACGGAAGCTTCGTGCAGGAGGTTGGTGAAGAGCGTGGACGAGGAGCGGGAAGCGAAACGGCCGATGTGGCGCCGCCTCGCGTGGCGGCGGATCGCCCTCGTCCTCGCAATTCTCGTCCTTGCCGCCCTGCTGGTGCTGTGGCTGCTGCGCAAGCAGATCGCCGCAGATTATATCGACCGCGAGCTGGCGCGCCGCGGCGTGCAGGCGACCTATCGGGTGAAGCATGTCGGCTTCCTGCGCCAGCGCATCGACGACCTGGTGCTCGGCGATTCGAAGGACCCGGATCTCACCGCGAGGAGCGCGGAGATCCAGCTGAGCTGGGGATTCCGGCGTCCGCGGGTCGCGCTGATCGTCGGGCGCGGGGTGCGGCTCAAGGGACGGTTCGCGCAGGGCGCGCTGCATTTCGGCCAGGTCGACCGCCTGTTCCCGCCGAGCGGCAAGGGCGGCCCGTTCCGCCTGCCGGACCAGCGCGTCGACGTCGCCGACGCCATCGTGCGGCTGGAGACGCCCTGGGGCCGCGCGGGAATCGCGATCGAAGGAAAGGGAAATCTCGCCAGCGGCTTTGCCGGCCGCGCCAGCATCGCTTCACGCCGGCTGGCGCTGGGCGCTTGTGAGCTCATCCGCCCCGTCGCGCACTGGGCGGTGAGCACGGAGGTGCTGCGGCCTCATCTCGCCGGCCCGCTCCGGTTCCAGGCGATGGACTGCGGGGGGTCGGGCGCGGCGCGCGAGGCGCGGCTCGACCTGGAGGCGACGCTCACCCCCGGCCTCGACGGCTGGCGTGGCGCCACCGGATTGCGCGCCGCCGAGGCGCGGATCGGATCGCGCAGCCTCGCCGCTCCGATCGGGCGCATCTCGTTCGCCGGCAATGCGCGGGACACGCACGGCCGCGCCGATATCGGCGTCGCCGGCTATCGCGGCGACGGCTTGGCCGCCGGCGTCACCCGCATCGTCGGCGCCTATACGGCGCAGCCGCGCGACGGCCGCTTCGGCTTCACCGGCGAGGCGGATGCGCATGGGGTGACGCCGCCGCCGGGGGCCGCCGCCGGCATCGTCTCCGCCCTCGCCGCCACGCGCGGCACGCCGATCGCGCCGATCGGCGCCGCCTGGGCCAACGCGCTCACCCGCGCCACGCAGCGCTTCGACGCCCACGCCGCCGTCCGGGTCGCGATCGATCGCCGCCGCGGCGCCGTCCGCGTCGGGGAGCTGCACGCCGCATCGGCAAGCGGCGCGGAGCTGGCATTCCGGGGAGACGGCTTCTCCTTCGTCTGGCCGGGAGGCGGCATGCGGGTCGACGGCCAGGCGTCGCTGTCGGGCGGCGGGCTGCCGAGCACGCTGGTGACGCTCCGCCAGGCGCGGCCCGGGGGCCCTGTTACCGGCCTCGCCCATGTCGCAGCCTATTCGGCGGGCACATCGCGGCTCGCTTTGTCCGACATCCAATTCTCGGCCGCCCCGGACGGGAGCACTCGCTTCGACACCGTTGCCACCATCGACGGCCCCCTCGACAATGGCCGCGTCGCGGGTCTCGCGCTTCCGATCCACGCCCGCGTCCGGCCCGGCGGCGCGCTCGTCATCGGCGAGCAATGCGCCGCCGCGAGTTTCCGGGCGCTGCAGGTCGGTTCGCTGAAGCTCGACGCGGCCCGCTTGCCTTTGTGCCCCACGGGCCGGGCGCTGGTCTGGAAGCCCGCCGGCGGCAAGCTGCAGGGCGCGGCCACGATCGCGGCGCCGCGCCTCCACGGGCTGCTGGGGCACTCGCCGATCGCGATCGCTGCTTCACGGCTGCGCGTCGGCCTCGCCGGCCCTACCTTCGCGGCGGCCGACCTCGACGTCCGCTTCGGCCCCGCCGACAATCCGAACCACCTCGCAAGCGCCGCCTTTGCCGGGCGCTTCGTCCCCGGCGGCGCCGAAGGGACCTATACGGGGCTCGGCGGGAAGCTCGCCAACGTGCCGCTGCTGCTGAGCAAGGGGGAGGGGCCGTGGCGCCTGTGGCACGGCGCGTTCGAGGCGACGGGGCGGCTGACGGTGGCGGACGAGAAGGCGCCGTCGCGCTTCTACCCGCTCGAGGCGCGCGATGTCCGCTTCACCCTCGCCGGCGAGGATATCCGCGCCGCCGGTCGCCTTTTCGAGCCGACGACGGGCACGTTCGTCGCCAATGTCGGCATCGCCCACCGCCTCGATTCCGGCATGGGCCGGGCCGACATCGACATTCCCGGCGTGCGGTTCACGCCCGAATTCCAGCCGGAGAAGCTGACCCGCCTCACCGTCGGGGTCGTCGCCCTCGTGGATGGGCCCCTCACCGGCAAGGCCGCCATCGCCTGGGGCCCCGGCGGGACGACGAGCACCGGCACCTTCGCGACCCGGGACATGAACCTCGCCGCGTCGTTCGGGCCGATCGAGAAGCTCACGACGACGATCCGCTTCATCGATCTCCTCAACCTGGTGAGCGCGCCGGGGCAGGAAGGGACGGTCGGCGCAATCCGCACCGGCGTCGACGTGTTCGACGGCCATATCCGCTACCAGATCCTCCCGGATCTCAAGGTGAAGGTGGAGGCGGCGCGCTGGCCGTTCGCCGGCGGCGAGCTCAGCCTCGAGGAGACGGTGCTCGATTTCTCGCAGGTGTCGGAGAAGCATTTGACCTTCCATGTTGCCGGCATGGATGCGGCGCGCTTCGTCCAGCAGATGGAATTCTCCAACATCTCGGCGACCGGCACGTTCGACGGCCGGGTGCCGATGATCTTCGACCAGGGCGGCGGGCACATCGTCGGCGGCCATCTCGAGGCGCGGCCGCCGGGCGGCTCGCTCTCCTATGTGGGCGAGCTCACCGACAAGCAGCTCGGCGCCTATGGCAAGCTTGCCTTCGACGCGCTGAAGGCGCTGACCTACAGCCGCCTGATCGTCGACCTGAACGGCTCCCTCGACGGCGAGTTCGTCGCCGGCATCCACCTCGACGGCATCGCGCGCGATCCTTCGGTGGCGACGGTCCCAGGCGGGGGCCTGCGCGGCATGCTCGCCAACCGCGCGCTCACGCAGCTCGCCAAGATCCCGTTCAAGTTCAACATCAAGGTGAAGGGGCCGTTCCGGGCCGTGATCGGCACCGCCCGCTCGCTCGAAGACCCGACCAACCTCATCCAGTCGGTCCTGCCGCAGAAGCTCAAGGACCAGCCCACGACGACGAGCGTCGTTCAGCCCAAGGAAAGCGAGCCCATGCGATGAAGAGCATGATGTTGACGAGGCTGCGGCGCGGTGCGACGCAGGGCGCGATGAGGCGAGGTCTCTTTCTCGCGCCGGTGTTCTTGGGGCCGGCGGCGTGCGTGCAGGTCAGCGCGCCCGACAAGCCGATCGAGATCAACCTCAACATCAACATCCGCCAGGAGGTCGTGGTCCGCCTCCAGCAGGATGCGAAGGAGCTGATCAAGAAGGACCCGGGAGTGTTCTGACATGAACCGCCGCACCAGGATCATCGTCGCCGCCGGCCTCGGGCTGGCGCTCGCTCTCGTCGGCGCGACCGCCGCCTCCGCCATGCTGCAGCAGGGCGAAGCGGCCGAGCTGCGCGCCTCGGGCGCCGCTGGCGAGCAGGCCGACGGCTATATGGGCGTGGTCGGCGCGCCTTCGGGCGACATCCGCGCCAAGGTCGAGGCGGTGAACATCCGCCGCCGCGCCCATTATACCGACCTCGCCGCCAAGCGCGGCGTCAAGATCGAGGAGGCGGCCGCGACGGTCGCCTGCGAGATCCTGCGCGACCGAGTGGGGCCGGGCCAGTTCTACCGCCTCACCGACGGCATCTGGCGCAAGCGCGATTCCGCGCCGGTGCCGCTGCCGCATTATTGCGGCTGATCCCCTCCGGGCGGCGCCCGGAGGGGATCCGGCCTCACCAGCGGGTGGTGCAGACGCGGTGGCGGACGCCGTGGCGCACCGTGACGCGGCAGACCTTGCGGTGGTGGCGCTTGGCCCAGCCATAATGGCGGCGGTGATGGGTCTTCACCACGGTCGTGGTCTTGACGACGGTGCGCTCGCGCATCGGCTGGGCGTCGGCGGCGCCGGCGGCGAGGCTCGTGGTGAGAAGGGCGGCCGCCGCGGCGGCAAGGGTCATCATCTTCATTACGCTACACTCCACCTTCTTGGTTTCCCCTGTGCCGGGATGAACGTCGCGGCGGCGCAATGGGTCCGCGCCGCCGGTCAGGACGCGGCGCGCGCCGCGCCGAGCCGCGCGAGGTGGCGCTCCACGGCGCGGGAGAAGGCGCCCATGTCGAAATGCTGGGGGTCGTCATGGCCCTCGAGGAAGCGCGCGTCGAGCACCGCGTGGAAGGCCGGGATGAGCCAATGCCCGCGCCGCACGCTCGCGGCGAGGTAGAGCAAGGCGAGCCGGTCATATTGGGCGCGGGTGAAGCCCGGCCGCGGCGCGGTGAAGTCGTTGCCGGCCGGCCCCTTCGGGTCGGGCACCCGCGGCTGGGTGTTCTCCACCGCGATGAACAGCCCCGCCTTGGCCGGCGTGTCGAGGCAGCTTTCGAATTTGGTCGAGCGCAAGGGCTGGTCGAACGGCACTTCGGTGATCGAGCCGCCGACCCGGTTCGTCCAGGCGTGGGCGAGGCGGTCCGGCGCCGGCTTGGGGTGGCCGAGATAGCCGAGCGCCGCCGCGAAGGCGGCGGTGTCGCGCGCCCTGGGAATCTTGCCCGGCGCCGGACAGATCGCGGCGCTCCACCCGGGGCGCGCGCAATTGGGCTCGCTGGTGTCGTGGATGATGAAATAGTCGGCGGCGACCGCCGCCGCCGGGTCGCCGCCCACCTCGCGCGCGGCATCGGCGCCGAGGCCGGCGAGATAGGCCGCGAGCCGGGGCGCCGGCACGGCGAGCGGCGCGCCCGCCCGCTCCCGCAGGAAGCGCGTGATCGACGGCCGGCCGACGACGCCGCCCTTCGCCACATGCCGCGTCAGGCACGCCGCCTGCTCGGCCGCCGTGCCGCGGAACCGCCGCGCCGCGACGTCCCAGCCGCACAGCCCTGCTTGCGCCGCCTCCGCCGTCACGCCGGGCTTCAGCGCGCAATTGATCGCCGCGGCGGGCGACGAGGCGGCGAGGGCGGCGGCGAGGAGCAGGGGGCGCATCGCCGCCATCCTACCGGCGCCGCGGCAAAGGAAAAGGGGCCGGGGGACATGTTCCTTTGCATCGCAAAGGTACGTGTCCCCGTTCCCGGCAGGCTAAGGGGACACGTACCTTTCCGCGAGGCGCGGAAAGGAACATGTCCCTGCCTTACGCGCTCGCGACCTCCGCGACGTCGACCTTGAGCCCCGGCCCCATGCTGGAGCTGAGCGCGATCTTCTTGACGTACTTGCCCTTGGCGCCCGCCGGCTTCGCCTTGACGATGGCGTCGACGAAGGCGTCGAAGTTCCGCCTGAGGTCCTCGTTCGAGAAGCTCGCCTTGCCGATGCCGGAGTGGATGATCCCGGCCTTCTCGACGCGGAACTCGACCTGGCCGCCCTTGGCCGCCTTGACGGCCTCGGTGACGTTGGGCGTGACGGTGCCGAGCTTCGGGTTCGGCATCAGCCCCTTGGGGCCGAGCACCTTGCCGAGGCGGCCGACGATGCCCATCATGTCCGGCGTCGCGATGACGCGGTCGAAGTCGATCGTGCCGCCCTGGATGCTCTCCATCAGGTCCTCGGCCCCGACCACGTCGGCGCCCGCGGCCTTCGCCTCGTCCGCCTTGCCGCCCCGCGCGAACACCGCGACGCGGACGTCCTTGCCGGTGCCGGCGGGCAGGGTGACGACGCCGCGGACCATCTGGTCGGCGTGGCGCGGATCGACGCCGAGGTTCATCGCGACTTCGATCGTCTCGTCGAACTTGGCGGTGGCGTTCGCCTTCAGGGCCTCGAGCGCCTCGTCGACGGGGTAGAGCCGGTCGCGGTCGACGGCAGCGGCGAGCGCCTTCTGCTTCTTGGTCAGCTTCGCCATCGTATCAGCCCTCCACCACGTCGAGGCCCATCGCGCGGGCGGAGCCTTCGATGATCTTCGTCGCCGCGTCGAGATCGTTGGCGTTCAAGTCCTTCATCTTCGTCTCGGCGATGTCGCGCAGCTGCGCGCGCGTCACCCGCCCGGCGGTCGCCTTGCCCGGCTCCTTCGAGCCCGACGCGATCTTCGCCGCCTTCTTCAGGAGGAAGGAGGCCGGCGGCGTCTTGGTCTCGAAGGAGAAGGAGCGGTCCGCATAGACGGTGATCACCGTCGGGATCGGCATGCCCTTCTCGAGCTCGGTCGTCGAGGCGTTGAACGCCTTGCAGAATTCCATGATGTTGACGCCGCGCTGGCCGAGCGCCGGACCGATCGGCGGCGACGGATTGGCGGCGCCCGCGGGCACCTGGAGCTTGATATAGCCCGTTATCTTCTTAGCCATGTGTCTCACTCTGTAGAGACCGGAAGGGGCGGGGAGCGAGGTTGACCTTTCGGTCGAGCTCCCGGCTTTCCGGTCGGTTCAAGCTTAGCGGTCCAGACGGCCAGCCCCGAGGGGCCTGCCTCCCGCACGAAATCCCATCAAAGTGGCACTTTGACGGGGACCCGTTTCCATTGCTGCTGCTTTGGAAGGGCGGCCCTTAGCGAAAAGCCGCGGGGCGGTAAAGACTTGTGCACTCCGGAGCGGGGGAGCGGCAGTTTCGCGGACTAAGCCGCCTGGCCGAAGGGTAACGCCCCTTGCTCGCGTAGCAGCACAACATCCTCGCCAGCTTCGATTCGCGCAATCACAGACCTGATTTCTCCCTCAGCCGCAGATTCAGGTATGAAACGCAACGCGCTGTTGACGACGTAATCGGCCCGTTCCTCGAAAGCCAGCCATCGGCGTCCCTCGACCTCAGCGACGGCCCCCGCAGTATTCGACCCCGCGAAGATGTCTAAGACGAGGTCTCCGGGATCAGTAAGGAAGCGAATAAAAAACTCTGGAAGTTTCGCCGGAAACCTCGCCGGATGCCCCTTCATCCCTAGCGTTTTGCACCGCCCGAGGTACTTCCCTCCCGATTCCGTGTTGGGGATTTGGAGAAGGTTTGAGGGGATAGCGCCCCCGTTGTCCTTGCCAAAGCCTGTGCCGATGTCATGGCCTGAGGGCCTCTCCTTTGCCCGGTAGAATTTTTGAGGATCCTCAATTAGCTTCTTCATGCGCTCAGAATAAGGCGCGAGAACCTTGGTTACGTCGGCCTTCGGCCACTCGGTTTTTGAGAACCACCACAGGTTGTTTACGGAGTCTTTAGCACGGAGTTTTCGCCGGTTAACCCACTCAATCGGGGATGGGAGTTTCGACGGGTTATACCAGTAGAAATCTTCCGCCAAAAAATAGCCGAGTTCATCGCAGAAGCGAATTGGGAGCCTCAGGTGATAGAGGCTGCGCGCTGGTACGCCCTTCTGGTAGGCGCCTCCTATGTCCATTACGAAGCTGCCCGTAGGTTTGAGCTTCGGGTGAACGAGGCGACCGAATTCGAGAAGCCAATCCAGATATTCGGCTTGATCGCGGTTGCCGTATGCCTTCTGGCGCTGCAGCGCGAACGGCGGCGACGTGAAAACAAGGTCAAGTGACTCGTCTGGAACGTCGCGGAGCAGGTCTCGCGAGTCGCCGATGTACGCGGCTCCTAAGCCGGTCCGGTACGCAGGCTTTTGAACCATCATGAACCCGATTGCCTCCAGATCACACTTATCGTGTGTAGACTCATAGTGTTCATCGCGCAAGCTGTCGCCGTGGCACCTCGAAAGAAATCTCAGGCTCGGTTGATGCTCGCGGGCAACATCCGGCGTCTTCGGCTGGCGAGGGGCTTAACGCAAGAGGGGTTAGCCGAGGCGGCCGGCCTGCACCGCAACTACGTGGGTGGCGTCGAACGCGGGGAGCGCAATGTCGCGATCGACAACATCGAGTCGATCGCTCGTGGGCTCGGCGTCAGCGTGGCCGAACTAGTGGGCGTCAGCTGATGGGTTTCAAGGCTGACACGAGCTTCCTCAAGTACCTAACCATGGGAGCCGTGGGCACCAAGCGCGTCATCGAAGAGCTACGGCTTCTGGGGTTCATGCCGGTAGAGCTGGAACGGTACTGCACCGCGAACAAGATATGGGCGACTAAGGTGAAGCGGCTTCGCATGCCGGACCTGCTCTGTGCACGCACCGGGCTGCGAATCGAGGTTCGTTCGAAATCCGCCCTCGTGTTGAAGATGAGCGATGCGCCAGCCAATCCCGACCGCAAATGGGATGCGGGCCTTAGAGATGAGGACATCATCGCCTTCGTCGCCGTCACGGACGAGGGGGGAGCCCTGACAACCGGACCCGCGCAGTACTTTACCGTCCGAGCCTTCCGAGAGGCAGTCGGCACGTCTGCACTGGGGCCGCCAAAGAGCGCTTCCGAAGGCGCGGAACGTGACCGTACGTGGCCGTCCACGGTTCCCAAGCGCAGTGGCATCGTTACCTCCGTATCTGATGCGCGCATCGTGCTCGAATTCGGCTCAGAAAGTGGTGGGACGCGTCGGCAGACCTATTCTCTAGGAAACAAAGTTCCCTACGTTTCGGCGGGAGATTCAGTCGCGGGCAACAAGGCGTTTCTCGCAGGAACCCCTGCGAAAACGTCAGATCTTCGGCCTTTTCTAGGTACGGCTTATGATCCAATTCAGGGCTTGCGCGCAAATAACGTGCTGGATCGCTTTGCGGCGGTCAAGGCGCTTTGGGTACGTCGAGAGCTAAGGGATGAAGCGATACCTCTGCTCGAGCGCATGCTCCGCAGCGAACCTGACGCGCGGGTGGCGCTGGAAGCAGCAGGCGTAGCCGCGGCCTCCGGGTCGCGGCCCGGCCGTGCATACATTAGGGATTTGGTGAACGGCGAGGGTCGCACAGATCTTCAGATGGAGGCTGTCTTCATCCTCACTGAGATCGGGGATGAGTACAGTCTTCGTGGGCTCAGGCACGTGACTACAGCGGGTTGCTTCAAGGGAAGCGAGATGCGCCAAGCGGCGGTCTGGGGCTTAGGGAAGAGCGGCCTCCGCAGTTACACCGATTTGATCAAATTCGTAGCCGATGAAGACGACAACGTAGCCATGCATGCAATCTGCGCTTTCGGGGAAGAGGCAGATGCGGAGGCGATCAAAGGCTTGATCGCGCTGCTGCTCGGCACCGAGTGGCGGGCGTCTGCGGGAGCATCCGAAGCATTACAGAGGATTGGGAGCGATGCGGTCATCGAGGCGCTGTTGGAGCCCGCAGAAGGCGGGAGCGCCTGGGCGGTAGCGACGCTCGGCCGACTACCGGCAGACCGGGTAGAAGCCCGACTCTCTGGAAGTCGGCTCTACGACGCGGTTGCGCCCCTCCTTCTGTTGAATGGCTCAGCCAATTGGTTGTCTACAGACGACCGCCGAGCCGATCTAGCTTTTCTCGCTAAACAGAGCCTTTGAGCTATTGCGTTCCGCGGACGAGTCTGATTCCAAGCTCAGTTTGGATTGCTCTATCCTTATTAGAAGGGATAGTTCGAGCAACTGCCTCGCGCAAACCTTTGGCGGCAGCCCCTTGAACATGCTCTGCCATCGTACAGAGCAGGAGAAGGTTGACATCGCGGAGAACGTTCTTCTGAGCCGCGGCCCATTTCCCAAGAGCCGTGGCACTCGTCTTCCAGAGATTTGCTTGGCCCAGGTCATCGGTCATCCGGACCTCTTTCGATGATGCATGGACGTAAGTTGATAAATGCTTGTACGTCTCCCTTAGTCCATTAACCGGATGTATTGAGTCCTTGACTTTAGACACATCCGGGTGTCTGCCGAAGTAGTCAAACAACTCCTTAAAGGTTGGCCTGAACTTTTCTTGCTCCCACTGGCGGTATTCAATCGGATGATCTTTATAATATAAACAGTGCAATACGTTCTCGATAAGACTTCTAAGCGATTTAAGGGATGGTCGCCAAAGTCCTGTCGCGGCCAGTACGATCGAAGTCAGCCCATCATTCTGGGCTTCTGAATAAAAACTGACAATCGGGGCCGGCAAACGGCTATCGAGAACAAACAAGCGCCATGCTTGAAGCGAAGTGAGTCTTCCGTAAGCCTCATCAAGTCTGATGGCGCTCGTCTCCTCGGTACTCGCGAGATTTGACGCCAGTTTCTGCGCTAGACCGGCTCGGAATGCCAGTGCGTTTGCTGCGATCTCCGGGTCCGTCATCGATGCCCTATGAGGATCGATAGAGCGTCCATGAGGGGCGATGGACTGGCTGATTCACGCGCGCTCGTAGACGCTAAGCGTTCGGTCACGTCCGGATTCTCAGCGATGTATTTCAAGGTCCGACCAAGTAGATCGCGTACCGAATCCGTCTTCTTGACGTCGACGTCCAGCCGAAGCTGGCCAATAAGCTGGATCAGCTCCGGTTTACTGATCTGAGACAGCTGAGAGAGAAGCGCCAGCCCGGCGGCTTTATCGGCGAGACTCCTGCTACGCGTTGGACGCGTCGAGGGGCTAGGTGCGGCATGGACGTTTAGGTTACCCACCCCCTCAAGGGGCACGTTTGGACCTGCGCGGAGGACACGAGCTAAATGGGTGAGCGCCTTAGCTACATCGTGAGTGTTCATTCAAACCCCAGTCTATCGTCGAGCTCAGCAAAAACGTAATTGAATTCGGCAATCGCGTTTTGGTCGCCGCCGCCGAACACCGATGTGCAGGTCTCCATGGCCTTGCTCACCGCAACTCGGTCGGTCAATTTGCCTCCAAGGACGCTCTCACCAAACTTCCCACGCACCCCGGCCTCGGTTTCGTCCCGATGCCGTGCCGGACGCCCGACGCGGGAGATCAGGATTCCGGCGCTCTCCAGCGAGACGTCTAAGTCACCGCTGATGTCATCAATCCGGTTTAGGAGCAAGCCGATGCCGAGAACCGAGAGGTAGTCCAACGACACGGGAACAACGTAGTGGGTGCTGATTGCCAGTGCGTTCTGCGTCGGCAGCGTCAGGTTTGGTGGGCAGTCGCAGATAACCAGATCGTAATCGCCTAGCACGTCCTTCAGCGCCTTCCGAAGTTGGAATTCGCGCGCCGTGGTACCAGCTAGATCAAGATCAACCGTGAATAGATCTAGGTGAGAGGGGATGAGGTCGACGTTGGGGAACACGTCTTTCCGCACAGTGTCGCCAAATCCTCTCACTGCCCCCTCTGCATTCTTATGCCGACGTGCGCCGAGTAAGTCGGCCACCGTGCCCTTCTTCTTGACGTGCTTCTCCCAGCCATCAACGCCGATGGTCCCGAAACTCGCGTTGGCTTGGGGGTCAAGATCGATGAGGAGGACCCTCCGCCCCTTGGCCCCGGAATAATAGGCGTAATTCACTGAGATCGTCGTCTTCCCCACGCCGCCCTTAAGATTGATAGAAGAGAGCACCACTGTCATTCGTAGCCCTTTCCGTCTTGCCCCCTCACGGGTATCAGACTTGCTCCCGCCATCAACCTTTTAATGGGACTCCAGGATCGAGGCGGATACGCCACCCACAGTCGGTAGACGCATAGTCTGCATTCCCGTCCAACACGCGCATGGGGAAGGCGCGGAAGCTGGGTGGGTTGCATCAGGTGATCGCGGATAACGTCCGGCGGTACCGCAAGGCGCGCAAAGGGCTGTCGCAGGAGAAGCTCGCCGAGCAATGCGGCTATCATCGCACCTATGTGGGGATGATCGAGCGCGGCGAGCGTAACATCACCATCGCGACCCTCGAGGCCCTGGCGGGGGCGCTCGGCGTGGAGCCGCTTCGGTTGCTCGAGAAGGAGTGACGGGCGCGGCGCCGGTCAGCGCCTCGAGCCAGATGGCCAGATGGTCGCCGGCTTCGTCCGTCAGGCGCAGAGTGCCGGCCTCGTCGTGGGTGAGGAAAGCCTGGGAGGCGAGATTGTCCGCGATCGCCGGCGCGAGGTCGGGCGGGACGGCGGCGGCTTCGGCGGCCTCGGCCGGCGTGAGGGCGCGGCCGGACAGCGCCGCTTCGTAGAGAGCGAGGAGGAAGCGCCAGGTGCGGTCGGTCGGCGTGGCGCCGCCGCGCGCGCCCTCGGCGGCGAGGAGCGCGCTGACCGCCTGCAGGTGCGGCGCCGTGGGAGGCGCAGGAGGAGGGGCGGCGAGCGCGGGGTCTGGCATATTTGGCGGGGTTCTTCGATTTCCGAGATGATGATGACTATAGTATGCGGAAACCGCAAGGTTGTCGGCGTCTCAGAGTTGACAAATGGAGGTCGTGGTTGTAGAACAAAGGCCGAACTCGCGGAGAGCAGGTGCCGCTGTGGCCAGACCCTTCAGCCCCACCCAACGCCGCCAGAACACCGCCTTCCTCGCCGCCCTCCGCCGCACCGGCAACGCCCGGGCCTCGGCGCGGGAGGTGGGGGTGGCCTATGCGACGATGCAGACGCGGCGGCGCGGGCATCCCGATTTCGCGAGCCGGTGGGACATCGCGCTGGTCGACGCGCATGCTCGGTTCCACGCCAGCGGCGGGAAGGGGCTCGTTAGCGCGACCCCCGGCCGTTCGTCCCGAGCGACGTCGAGGGGCGCCGGCACGGAGTCATCACACCTGCCCCTCGACTGCGCTCGGGACGAACGAGGCTACGGATCGGCTCTGAGGACACGGGGCGGGGAGCCTCTGGTGGTGCGCACCAGGAGCGGCAGGCTGCAGGTGCGGCCGGCGCATGGGGGGAAGCTCACGCAGGCGGCCGAGCAGCTCTTTCTCCAGGCGCTGTCGGCGACCTGCAACATCCGCCTCTCGGCGGCGGCGGCGGGGGCTTCGCCGGCGGCCTTCTACCGGCGGCGGCAGCGCAATCCCGCCTTCGCGCGGGAGTTCCGGCTGGCGCTGGAGATGGGCTATGAGCGGCTCGAAGCGGCGGCGCTCGCGGCCGGGTTGCCGGCCAGCCACGCCGACGATGCCTGGCGACGGAACGACCCGCCGCCGATCCCGCCGCTCACCGCGGACCAGGCCCTGCAGCTGCTTTCCCTCCACGAGAAGAGCGTCCGCCAGAGCTGGGAGCAGCCGCACCGGCGGCGGCGGCGCGGCGAGAGCGACGCGACCTACGGGCTGCGGCTGCAGACCATGTGGCTGGCGGAAAAGGCGCGCGAGGCGGAGCGCGAGGCGGTGCGCCGGGCGGCCGAGCCCGAACCCGCGGAGGCGCCGCCGCCGGAGCTGCCGCCGCTGCCGGCGCTCGACCAGGTCCAGGGGTGGAGCAAGGCTTCGGGCAAGCCGCCTCACCACGAGGGGCGGGCGTTGTTCGGGGGGTGGCGGATCGCCGACATGGAGGCGGCGCTGCGCAAGCGAGGCCGGTAGGGACAGTCTATCCGACTGTGCCCGTTTCCTCTGGGGGGGGCGGGGGCTGGGGACAGCCAGACAGGCTGTCCCCTTTGCGAGGGGCGGGGCGGGGACGGCCAGACAGGCTGTCCCCTCTGCGAGGGGCGGGGCGGGGGACAGCCAGACGGGCTGTCCCTGGGCTTTGTTCCCTGCGGCTCGACAAGGGGGAGGGTGGGGCCATACGGATGGGCGTTCGATTGCGAAGGAGCGCCCGGTGCCGGTCCGTCTGAATTTGCTCGCCGTCCTGTCGGCCGCCGTCGCCGCGGCCGCCGCCTTGCCCGCGGCCGCCGCCGCGGCGCCGCTGGCGACGGTGGAGCGGCACGGGGCCTATGTCGCGGTCGAGCCTTACGGGCCGAACGTGGTGCGGGTGACGATCGCGAGGGAGGCGGGGCTGGCGGACGCGGCGCCGGGCTACGGCATCTCCGGCAAGGCCGATGCGGCGGGGTGGTCGCACCGGGTGGAGGGCGGGTCGGACCTGTTCGTCTCGCCTTCGGTCACCGTCCGGGTCGCGGCGCAGCCCTGGCCGAAGGCGCCTTCGCAGATGGAGCGCTACTTCGCGCCGTCGCTGCCGCCGGTGGCGCTGTCGGTGGCGCGGGCCGACGGGACGCCGCTCGCCGAGATGACCGGCTGGGAGATGGCGCCGCATGTCGTGAACGGCGAGAAGACGTTCCGGGTGGGGGCGAGCTTCGCGGCGGCGGCGGACGAGCATTATTACGGGCTCGGGCAGAACCAGGAAGGCGTGCTCGACCTCAGGGGGCGGACCATCGACTGCCGGCACAATTACGACGCGCCGGCCGGCGAGACGGTGTGCGTGCCGTTCCTGGTGACGAACAAGGGGTACGGGATCGTCTGGGACAATCCTTCGGCCACCATTGTGTCGCCGGGGCTGTTCGGGGCGACCCGCTGGCAGTCGGAGGTGGGGGAGCGGGTCTCCTTCTTCGTCATCGCCGGGGCGACCAGCGACGAGATCTATGCGGGCTACAGGCGGCTGACCGGGGAGACGCCGCTGCCGCCCAAGGCGGCGTTCGGGCTCATCCAGTCCAAGGCGCGCTACGAGAGCCAGGCGGAGCTGATGGGCGTCGCCGAGGGCTATCGGCGGCGCGGCTATCCCTTGGACGTGATGGTGCTCGACTGGTTCTACTGGACGCGGATGGGCCAGCTCGACATCGACCGGAGCTTCTTCCCGGACCCCAAAAGGATGAACGAGGCGCTGCACGCGATGGGCATGCGCTCGATCGTCAGCGTCTGGCCGCGCTTCGAGCGGGAGAGCCGCTATTACGACATGCTGGCGGCGAAGGGCTGGTTGCTGAAGGACAAGGACGGGCATGTCGTCGACGGGCTGGCGGTGCGCTCGGACCGGGCGGGGGCGCTGATCGACAGCACGAACCCGGAGGCGCGGGCGTGGTTCTGGGCGAAGATCCGGGACAATATCGCCTCGCAGGGCTTCGACTGGTTCTGGCTCGACGAGACCGAGCCGGACCTGGTGCCGGACGGCGCCTTCTACGCGATCGGCTCGGGGGACAGGTACCACAACCTCTTCCCGCTGGTGCATGTCGAAGGGGTGGCGGAAGGGTCGGCGCGGGACAGGCCGGGCTTGCGCAACCTGATCCTCGCGCGGGCGGCCTATCTGGGGGCGCAGCGGACCGGGGCGCTGTTCTGGTCGTCGGACGTCCATGCGAGCTGGGAGGCGCTCCGGCGCCAGGTGCCGGCGGGGCTCGGCTTCACCGCCACGGGCCTCGCTTATTGGGGGAGCGACACGGGCGGGTGGCAATGGCCGAGCGGGCCCAAGGCGGAGCATCCGCCGCTCGTCGATCCGGCCGGCGCGAAGGCGATGGGGGCGAACTATCCGGACTATCCGGAGCTGTTCGTCCGCTGGTTCGAGTATAATGCGCTGTCGCCGACGCTGCGCATCCATGGGCTGCGGCCCGCGACGGCGATCTGGGAATACGGGCCGGCGGCCGAGCCGATCCTCGCGGAGTGGCTGAAGCTGCGCTACCGGCTGGTGCCCTATCTCTACGCCCTCGGCCGGCACACGTATGAGACCGGCGCGCCGTTCATGCGGGCGCTGTTCATGGACTTTCCGGGCGATGCGAAGGTCGCGAACCTCGGCGACGAATATATGCTGGGGCCGGCGCTGCTGGTCGCGCCGGTGACGGAGCAGGGGGCGACGAGCCGCTCCGTCTACCTTCCCGCCGGGGCCGACTGGTACGATTTCTGGACCGAGCGGCGCTATGCCGGCGGGCAGACGATCGTTGCGGCGGCGCCGATCGACCGCATCCCCGTCTTCGTCCGCGCCGGGTCGATCCTGCCTCTCGGCGCCGAGGTGGCGAGCACCGCGACGCCGCAGAAGCTCACCGAGCTGCGCGTCTACCCGGGCCGGGACACGGCGTTTACCCTGTACGACGACGACGGCGTCACCAACGCCTATCGCAACCGGCAGGGGACGAGCGCGACGCTCGGATGGGACGACAAGGCGCGCCGCCTCTCCGCCTCGGGGCGGCTGCCGACCGGGCAGGACCCGCAGCCGCTCGTCCGCATCGTCGAGGCGAAGCCGTGAGGCGGCGGCTCGCTCTCGTCACCGCCGCGGCCCTGCTCGGCGCCGCCGCGCCGCTGCCGCAGATCGTCCGGCAGCCGAACGGGCGTCATGCCTTCCTGGTGGACGGCGCGCCGTTCCTGATGCTCGGGGGACAGGCCAACAATTCGAGCAATTATCCGGCGATGCTGCCGAAAGTGTGGCCGACGATCCACGCGCTCCACGCCAACACGCTCGAGATCCCGGTGGCGTGGGAGCAGGTGGAGCCGGTGGAGGGGCGGTTCGACTTCTCCTGGGTGGACGAGCTCCTCCGCCAGGCGCGGCGGGAGAAGGTGCGGCTCGTCCTCCTGTGGTTCGGGACGTGGAAGAACACCTCGCCCAATTACGCGCCCGAATGGGTGAAGATGGACAATCGCCGCTTCCCGCGGATGGTGAAGCCGGACGGGACGAGCCATTCCGTCCTCTCGCCGCACAGCCGCACCACGCTGGAGGCCGACAAGAAGGCGTTCGTCGCGCTGATGACGCACCTCAAGGACGCCGATCCGGACAACCAGGTGATCATGGTGCAGGTCGAGAACGAGATCGGCAGCTACGGCCTCGCGCGCGACCATTCGCCCGAAGCCGAGCGGCTGTTCCGGGGGCCGGTGCCGCCGGCGCTGGCGAAGCTCAAGGGCCGCGGCGGGACGTGGAGAGAGGTGTTCGGCGATTTCGCCGAGCAGGCCTTCGCAAGCTGGCATATGGCGCGCTACGCGGACGAGATCGCGGCGGCGGGCAAGGCGGTGAAGGCGCTGCCGATGTATTGCAATTCGGCGATGGGCAGCCCGTTCGACGCGAAGGCCGCCTCGACGACGCCGAGCGGCGGGCCGCAATGGAACATGATCGACGTCTGGAAGGCGGCGGCGCCGCACGTCGATCTCGTCGCCCCCGACATCTACAATCACGACGCGCGCGAGGTGGCGCAGATCCTTTCCTATTACGACCGGCCAGACAACGCGCTGTTCGTCCCCGAGCTCGGCAACGCGCCGGATCAGGCGCGCTTTTTCTGGGAGATAATCGGCCGCGGCGCGATCGGCGTCGCGCCGTTCGGCACCGACTCGACCGGCTATTCCAACTATCCGCTGGGGGCGAAGGACCCGGCGGACCTCGGCGCCTTCGCGTCGAAATACGCGCCGTTCGAGGCCGTTGCCGGGCAGTGGGCGCGGATCGCCGCCGCCGGCCCGACCTGGGGCGTCGCCAAGGGCGCGGACGCGGCGGACCGCTCCGCCGTGCTCGGCCGCTGGCGCGTCACCGTCTCGTTCGAGCAGTGGGAGTTCGGCGAGGGCGACTGGACCTGGATCAAGTCCGACCCGCACCCGACCAAGGGCCAGCCGGTCGGCGGCGCGGCGATCGCGCAGCTCGGCCCGGACGAATTCCTCGTCTCCGGCTCCGACGCGCGGGTGCGCTTCTCGCTCGCCGCGCGCGCCGCTGACGACAATGCCGCGATGGTCCGCGTCGAGGAGGGGAGCTTCGACTCGACCGGCCGCTGGGTGCCGGCCCGCGTGTGGAACGGCGACCAGACCGATTACGGCCTCAATTTCACCGGCCGGCCCGTGCTGCTCAAGGTGCGGATGGGCGCCTGGCGCTGAGCGGGCACGACGTGCCGGATACCGTGTTTCTACGGTAATGACCAAAATGGCGTTATCGGCCTAGGGGAGGCGCGGCGGCCGTCGTCCGGATCCCCCACGAGCGGGCGGCGGTCGCCACCGGATACCGTATTTGCACGGTATCGCGTTTAAGCGGCGGGAAAGCGCCGCGCCGCTAGAAGGCCTCATCGGCGGTTCCCCCCACGAGCGCCGATATCTTGCGAAGGCCCGCCTCACTCCTGGTCGTGTGGCGGGCCTTTTGCGCGTTCAGCGTGGTGCGTAGGCATAGGGGCCGAACACCGCCCCGACGAACCCGCCCGCGGTGCGCGTGCTGAGGATCGTGCCGTCCTGCGCGCCGCCGAGGGCGTGCCAGACCCCGTCCCCGCCCGCATAGGAGAACCGATAGGTGGCCCCCTGCGCCTCGGCCCGGAGCCGGACGGCGCCGCCGCAGGCGAAGGGGACCTCCGCGACGACCTTGCCCTCCGCCGGATCGCCGGCGCCGGCGCGGCGCTTGAGGACGAGCCGGGTGGCGCCGCCGGTGCGGGTGAGGGCGATCAGGTACCAGAAATCGTCGTTCTGGAGCATGGCGAGACCGGCTTCCTCACCGTCGGCGGCGGGGCAGGTGCGCAGCTCGGTGGTCGCGACGGCGTTCATGTGCTGCTGGCGGCGGGCGAGGAAGGAGGGGTTGCCGTTGTCGCCGAGCCGCACCGGCCGCCCGTCGAGGGCGAGCCCGCCCGGCGAGAGGTGCCACCAGCGCCCCTGCGGATTGCGCATCTGCATCCAGGAGGGCGGCAGCGAGGGGCCGCGGAACGTCTCCCGGACCGTGAAGGCGCCGGCCGTCGGCACCGGCGCGCGATCGGCCGGAAGGGCAGGGACGGGGCCGGCGTAGGGGATCGTCTCCCCCGGACCGGTGATGCGCGGCCAGCCGTCCCGCCACGTCACCGGCAGCAGGAAGGTCTCGCGGCCGGTATTGTAGAAATCGCCTTCGTAGGGCCGGGTCGCGAGGAAGGTCGCCCACCAGCGGCCGTCCGGCGTGTCGACGAGCTGGGCGTGGCCGGCCGAGGTGATCGGCATCGGCCGGCCGCGCGGGAGGTCGCGCTGGGTGAGGATCGGGTTGCCCGTGAAGGGGACGAACCCTCCGTCCGGCCGCCGGCTGCGGAAGACGACCTGCGAATGGCCCTCGGCCGTGCCGCCCTCGGCGCAGGTCAAATAATACCAGCCGTCCTTGCGGAAGATGTGCGGGCCCTCGATCCAGATCGGCTTCTTCGTGATGTCGACGCCGCCGTTGACGATCATCGTGCGCGGGCCGAACGGCCTCAGGGTCTTCGGGTCGATCCGCTGCACCCAGATGGCGCGGTGGCCCTCGTAGAGCGGCTGGCCGGGCGGCAGGCCGTTGTTGATCAGCCAGGCGCTGCCGTCGTCGTCGAAGAAGAGCGAGGGGTCGATTCCGCCCTCGAGGCCGGGCAGCCACACCGGGTCGGACCAGGGCCCGGCCGGGTTCTTCGCGGTGACGATGAAATTGCCGCCGCAATCGACGCAGGTGTTGGCGATGTAGAAGGTGCCGGCATGATAGTGGATGGACGGCGCGAAGACGCCGCGCGACAGGCCGAGCCGCTTGAAATCGAGCTGGCGCGGTCGGTCGATGGCATTGCCGATCTGGGTCCAGTGGACGAGGTCCCGGCTGCGCCAGACGGGGATGCCGGGGAACCAGGCGAAGGTCGAATGGACGAGGTAGAAGTCGCGCCCGGCGCGGGTGACGCTCGGGTCCGGGTAGAAGCCGTGGAGAATGGGGTTGCGATAGTCGGCGGGGTGGGCAGGAACGCGGTCGGAGGGGTCGCCGCCGCGATAGTCGAACCAGGAGAAGAGCGCGGGCGCGGCCGCCGCCGGCGCCGCCGCGAGGAGGGCGGCCGCCGCTCCGATCCATCCAGTCCGCGCGCGCATCCTGCCTCCTCTCGTTGACCGCGACGCCCTATCGGGCCGCCGCCGGGCGGACAAGACGGGCGGTTTCCCGCAACTTCGCCGCGGCCGGGGAACCAATTAACTTCGATCAGCTTTCGGGCAGGAGCGGGCGCGGATCGCCCGCATGGAGGGTTGCGATGGGCGACGAGACGGCGACGGCCGGCGATTCGACGGAAAGCGCGATGGGCGATGCCGGCAAGGGCAGCTTCCAGCAGTCGCAGGACAAGGACCGGGCCGACGAGAAGAAGGCGCGCGGCGGCCCCGCCGAGGGCCGCGACGAGGACTGGCACGACAAGCTGAAGGACGAGCTGAGCGGCGCCGGCGGCTCCGACCCGGCCAAGAAGGATGCGGCGGGGCCGGGCCGTGGACGCTTCTAGCCTCCTGCGCGACTCGTTCCGCGAGCCGTGGCCGGCCCTCGCGCTGGCGGCGGCGCTCGTCGTCCTCGTCGCGGCTCTGCTGGCCTGAGCCGGTGCCGCTGCTCCGGCCCGCCGCCGAGGCCGCCGACCCGCGCCAGCGGGAGCGCGCCGCGCTCAAGGCGCAGATCGAGCTGCTCGAGGACGAATGGCGCTCCGGCATGGAGCGCGACACCTTGGTCCTGCTCGACCATGCCTGCGCGCGCCTCGCCGCCCTCGACGCCGAGGAGGCGGAGAAGACCGGCGCGTTGTAAACTTCGCGCATGCGCCTAAGTGGGCGTCTCACAGCCAAGAGAGACGGACTTATGGGCTATCGGATGGTCGTGGTCGGCGCGACCGGCAATGTCGGGCGCGAGATGCTCAACATCCTCGCCGAGCGCGAATTCCCGCTGGACGAGGTGGCGGCGGTGGCTTCGGGGCGCTCGACCGGCGACGTCATCGACTTCGGCGATTCGGGACGCGAGCTCAAGGTCAGGAACATCGAGCATTTCGATTTCGCCGGCTGGGACATGGCCTTGTTCGCCGCCGGCAGCGAGGCATCGCGGCTCCACGCGCCGCGGGCCGCGGCGGCGGGCTGCACGGTGATCGACAACAGCTCGCTCTACCGGATGGACCCGGACGTGCCGCTGATCGTCCCGGAGGTGAACCCGCAGGCGATCGACGGCTACCGGCGCAGGAACATCATCGCCAACCCCAATTGCTCGACCGCCCAGATGGTCGTGGCGCTGAAGCCGCTCCACGACGCGGCCGGCATTCGGCGGGTGGTCGTCTCCACCTACCAGTCGGTCTCGGGCGCGGGGAAGGCGGGGATGGACGAATTGTTCGAGCAGAGCCGCAACATCTTCGTCGGCGACGCCAACGAGCCCGCTTTCTTCACCAAGCAGATCGCCTTCAACGTCATCCCCCATATCGACGTCTTCCTCGACGACGGCTCGACCAAGGAGGAGTGGAAGATGGTGGTCGAGACCAAAAAGATTCTCGACCCGAAGATCAAGGTGACCGCGACCTGCGTGCGCGTGCCGGTGTTCGTCGGCCATTCCGAATCGATCAACATCGAGTTCGAGCGCGAGATTTCGGCCCAGGAGGCGCAGGATATCCTGCGCGAGGCCCCGGGCGTCATGCTCGTCGACAAGCGCGAGGACGGCGGATACGTCACGCCGGTCGAGGCGGTCGGCGAATATGCGACCTACGTCAGCCGGGTGCGCGAGGATCCGACGGTGGAGAACGGCCTCAATTTGTGGTGCGTGTCGGACAATTTGAGGAAGGGCGCGGCGCTGAACGCGGTGCAGATCGCGGAGCTGCTCGGGCGCAAGCATCTGCAGAAGGCGGCGTAATTCTGCCTCCCCATCGGAGATGGGGAGGGGGACCAGCGTAGCTGGTGGAGGGGTAGCGGCACCAGCGTGAGCGGTTCTCGCGCGAAACGGCCGATTCCTCGACCTGTCACCCCTCCACCACCCTTCGGGTGGTCCCCCTCCCCACGGGCTTCGCCCGCAGGGAGGCAAGTTGCCGCCGCCGATCCACCCCGCACCCCCCCTCCTACCCGGTTGCGGGGGCGCGCGGGACGGCCTAAGAGCCGCGCCAAGTCACGTCCCCCGGAGAGTCTCGATGGCGTCCGCCGCCGCCGGTTACCTGCCCATCCTGCTGTTCCTCGTCGTCGCGCTGGGCCTCTCGTCGGCCTTCGTCGTGCTGCCGATGATCACCGCCAAGTTCACCGGGGCGAGCAATCCCTATCCGGACAAGCTCGCCGAATATGAATGCGGCTTTCCCGCCTTCGAGGACAGCCGGGCGCAGTTCGACGTGCGCTTCTACCTGGTCGCGATCCTGTTCATCGTCTTCGATCTCGAGGCGGCGTTCCTGTTCCCCTGGGCGGTGTCGCTGAAGCATACCGGCATTGCCGGCTGGGCCTCGATGATGCTGTTCCTCGTCGAGCTGGCGCTCGGCTTCGTCTACGCCTGGAAGAAGGGAGCGCTCGAATGGGAGTGATCCTCGATCCCCGGCACGAGAATGTCCGGCCGTCCGACCTCCAGCAGCCGGACCCGAAATTCTTCCACGACCTGCAGAGCGAGGTCGCCGACAAGGGCTTCCTCGTCACCTCGGCGGAGGACCTCTTCCAGTGGGCCCGCACCGGCTCGCTCTGGTGGATGACCTTCGGCCTCGCCTGCTGCGCCGTCGAGATGATCCACGCCAACATGCCGCGCTACGACCTCGAGCGGTTCGGCGTCGCGCCGCGCGCGAGCCCGCGCCAGTCGGACGTGATGATCGTCGCCGGCACGCTGTGCAACAAGATGGCGCCTGCGCTGCGGCGGGTCTACGACCAGATGTCGGAGCCGCGCTACGTCATCTCGATGGGCAGCTGCGCCAACGGCGGCGGCTATTATCATTACAGCTATTCGGTCGTGCGCGGCTGCGACCGGATCGTGCCGGTCGACATCTACGTCCCCGGCTGCCCGCCGACCGCCGAGGCGCTGCTCTACGGGATCATGCAGCTGCAGCGGAAGATCCGCCGCGTCGGCACGATAGAGCGCTGACATGGCCAACAACAGCGCGCCGAAAATCGCCCCGCGGGAGGGGCTGCTCGACGAAGTGAAGGCCGCGCTCGGCGAGGCCGTGCTCGACGTGCGGCACGCGGTCGGCGAGGACACGATCACCGTCCGCCGCGAAAGCCTGGTCGAGGCCTGCCGGACGCTGCGCGACCGCTTCGAATATCAGCAGCTGATGGAGATCGTCGGCATCGACTATCCCGAGCGCGCCGAGCGGTTCGAGGTCGACTATCATCTGCTGTCGGTGACGAGGAACCACCGCGTGCGGATCCGCGTGGGCACCGACGAGGATACGCCGGTGCCGTCGGTGACGGGGCTGTGGCCGGTCGCCGGCTGGCTGGAGCGCGAGGTGTTCGACCTCTACGGCGTGCTGTTCGACGGCAATGAGGATCTGCGCCGAATCCTCACCGACTACGGCTTCCGGGGCCACCCGTTCCGCAAGGACTTCCCGCTCTCGGGCTATGTCGAGCTGCGCTATTCCGAGGAGCAGAAGCGCGTCGTCTATGAGCCGGTGCGGCTACCGCAGGACTTCCGCGCGTTCGATTTCCTCAGCCCCTGGGAAGGCGCCCAGTATATCCTCCCCGGTGACGAGAAGGCCTCGCCCGAAGCCGCGGGCGCGCCGACGCCGCTCAAGGCCGAGGAGATCAAAAAGTGAGCCGGTCCCTCGTCATCCCGGCGAAAGCCGGGATCCCATCGGGTGAGGGGCGTCGGCGCCTTTTTCGGCGGGAGACCCCGGCTTTCGCCGGGGTGACGGTGATCCTATGAGCGCGGACGTCGCAACGGTCGGTACCGCCGACGAGGTCGCGCGGTCGGGCGCCACCCAGTCGAAGATCGCCAATTACACGATCAATTTCGGGCCGCAGCATCCCGCCGCGCACGGGGTGCTCCGCCTCGTGCTCGAACTGGACGGCGAGATCGTCGAGCGGGTCGACCCGCATGTCGGGCTGCTCCACCGCGGCACCGAGAAATTGTGCGAGTACAAGACCTATATCCAGTCGGTCCCCTACATGGACCGGCTCGATTACGTCTCGCCGATGTGCATGGAGCACAGCTACGTGCTCGCGATCGAGAAATTGCTCGACCTCGAGGTGCCGGAGCGCGCGCGGTGGCTCAGGACCTTCTTCGCCGAGCTGACCCGCATTTCGAACCACCTGCTCAACATCGGCAGCCACATCATGGACGTCGGCGCGATGACGCCGAACCTGTGGCTGTTCGAGCCGCGCGAAGACATCATGAACTTCTACGAGCGGGCGTCCGGGGCCAGGATGCACGCCAATTATTTCCGCCCCGGCGGCGTCCACCAGGACGTGCCGCAGGCGCTGCTCGACGACATCGGCGAATGGATGGACGGCAAGCTGCTGCGGCTGTTCGAGGATTCGATCAGCCTCGTCGCCGACAACCGCATCTTCAAGCAGCGCAACGTCGACATCTCGATCGTGTCCAAGGAGGACGCGCTGGCGTGGGGCTTCTCCGGCCCGATGATCCGCGCCGCCGGCATCCCGTGGGACATCCGCAAGGCGCAGCCCTACGATATGTATCACGAGGTCGAGTTCGAGGTGCCGGTGGGCACCAAGGGCGATTGCTACGACCGGATGATGGTCCGGGTCGAGGAGGTCCGCCAGTCGGTCAGGATCATGCGGCAGTGCCTCGACAAGATGCGGCCGGGGCCGATCGCCAGCCTCGATCGCAAGGTGGTGCCGCCCAAGCGCGCCGAGATGAAGCAGTCGATGGAAGCGCTGATCCACCACTTCAAGCTCTATACCGAGGGCTTCCACGTGCCCGCCGGCGAGGTCTACGTCGCGACCGAGAGCCCCAAGGGCGAGTTCGGCTGCTACATCGTCGCCGACGGCACCAACAAGCCGTACCGCGTGAAGCTGAGGCCCACCGGCTTCTCACACCTGCAGGCGATGGACTTCATGACGAAGGGCCACATGCTCGCCGACGTGACCGCCATCCTCGGCTCGCTCGACATCGTGTTCGGGGAGATCGACCGCTAATGGCTGACATCCTCCCCAATTCCATTCCGGACATCGACGAGGTCCGCGCCCGCTGGGGTTCGTTCGCCTGGACGAGCGAGAACGAGAAGCAGGCGAAGATGTACGTCGCGCGCTATCCCGAGGGGCGGCAGCACAGCGCGATCCTGCCCTTGCTCGATCTCGCCCAGCGGCAGGTGGGGGCGGAGACGCAGACGCAGGGATGGCTGCCGATTCCGGTCATCGAATATGTCGCCGCTTACCTGTCGATGCCCTACATCCGCGCCTACGAGGTCGCGACCTTCTACACGATGTTCAACCTCGCGCCGGTTGGCCGCTACCACGTGCAGGTGTGCGGCACGACGCCGTGCCTGCTGCGCGGCTCCGACGACGTGTTCGCCGCCTGCAAGGCGAAGGGGCTGAAGAAGGGGCAGACGACGCCGGACGGCCTCTTCACGCTGAGCGAAGTCGAATGCCTGGGCGCCTGCGCCAACGCGCCGATGGTCCAGATCAACGACGACAATTACGAGGATCTGACCTTCGAGACGACGACGGCGATCCTCGAAGCGCTCGCCCGGGGCGAGACGCCGAAGCCGGGCGCGCAGGGCGTCGACCGCCGCACTTCCGATCCCGAGGGCGGACCGACGACCCTCAAGGAGATGGTGTCGGAAAATCACGATTACCGTCCGCAGTGGAACAAGCCGCCCGCCGCCGGGGCAGGGGAGGCGTCGGCATGAAATCGCTCGGCTCGCTCGCCATCGCCGTGCTCGTCGGCATCCTCGTCCTGTGGCTGCTGGTGAAGCTCGTCTTCTTCACCTTCAAGCTGATCGGCCTCGCCATCGCGGTGGCGGTGATCGCAGTCGTCTTCTTCGGGGTGCGCAAGATGATCGAGGGTCCGCGCGATGCTTGAGGACAAGGACCGCATCTTCACGAACCTCTACGGCTACCAGGATTGGGGGCTGAAGGGGGCGCAGGCGCGCGGCGACTGGGACGACACCGCGGCCCTGATGGCGCGCGGGCAGGACGCGATCATCGACGAGATCAAGGCGTCGGGCCTGCGCGGCCGCGGCGGCGCCGGCTTCCCGACCGGCATGAAGTGGAGCTTCATGCCCAAGGAGCCGAAGCCGGGTAAGCCCAATTTCCTCGTCATCAACGCCGACGAATCCGAGCCCGGATCGTGCAAGGACCGCGAGATCATCCGCCACGATCCGCACAAGCTGATCGAGGGCGCGCTCATCGCAGGCTTCGCGATGCGCGCGCGGGCCGGGTACATCTACATACGCGGCGAGTTCATCCGCGAGGCCGAGACGCTCGAGGCGGCGGTGGCGCAGGCCTATGACGCGGGCCTGCTGGGCAAGAACGCGGCAAAATCCGGCTACGATTTCGACCTCTTCGTCCACCGCGGCGCCGGCGCCTACATTTGCGGCGAAGAGACCGCGATGCTGAACAGCCTCGAGGGCAAGAAGGGATTCCCGAGGCTCAAGCCGCCCTTCCCGGCGGGCGCCGGCCTCTACGGCTGCCCGACGACCGTGAACAACGTCGAGTCGATCGCCGTCGTGCCGACCATCCTGCGGCGCGGCGCCGCTTGGTTCGCAGGGATCGGGCGGCCCAAGAACGAGGGCACGAAGCTCTTCCAGATCTCCGGCCACGTGAACAAGCCGTGCGTCGTCGAGGAAGCGATGTCGATCCCGTTCCGCGAGCTGATCGATCGCCACGCCGGCGGCATACGCGGCGGCTGGGACAATCTCCTCGCCGTCATCCCGGGCGGCTCGTCGGTGCCGCTGGTGCCGGCGGCGGAGATCATCGACGCTCCGATGGACTTCGATGCGCTCAGGGACTTGAAGTCCGGCCTCGGCACCGCGGCGGTGATCGTCATGGACAAGTCGACCGACGTCGTGAAGGCGATCGCCCGCATCTCCTATTTCTACAAGCATGAGAGCTGCGGCCAGTGCACGCCGTGCCGCGAGGGTACCGGCTGGATGTGGCGGGTGATGGAGCGGCTCGTCGAGGGCAATGCCGACGTCGAGGAAATCGACATGCTCTGGGACGTCACCAAGCAGGTCGAGGGCCACACGATCTGCGCGCTCGGCGACGCGGCGGCCTGGCCGATCCAGGGCCTCATCCGCCACTTCCGGCCCGAGCTGGAGCGGCGCATCCGCGACAATCGCGGCCGGACGCTGGAGGCGGCGGAATGATCGTCTTCGGCTTGGTTGCCGCCGCCGTCGCTCAAATGCCCGCACGGCTCACGCGCGAGAACCTCCCGCAGGCTTTGGCCGCGTACCAGCGCCAGACGGCGATGACGCGCTCCCTGTTCGATTGCGTCTATCGAAGCGATCCTGCCGCGACCGCCTCGCTTGTCGACCAGACCGACCCCTATCTCTTCATGGAGCCGGGCGGCGGAGCCTTCGCGCCGTTCCAGTCGAAGTTGATTGCGAGTGGCGCGCTCACCCGCTGCACGATTGCCGCGGTGCAGGCCAACGGCGATGCTCCGGCGGGCCAGCGGGTGACGCTTAGCCTGGACGCGCGCGAATATCGCGATTGGGCCGTGCGCCGCATCTATACAGACCGCTTTTCGGCCCCTCCGCATTTTGCGAAGCTGCGCACTCCGGATCGATCGATGCGCCCCGAGTACGGGCGGAACGCGCGACCCGTTCTCCTTCTTCTTCGTGCTTTCGACTGCGCAGGGCAGGCGCGGCCCGAGGCCGCCGACTGGGTGGTCCGGAACGTAGATCCGTACGACGCAGTCAAGCCTGCCCTTGGTGGCAACGAGTTCAAGATGCTGTCAGACGCTTTCGACAAATGTAATCGCCGCCATCCGGTTGCGAACGGATCTGACGAGCTGCTGAATCATTCCGCGGGTCTCATGGCTGACAGTCTGCTGAAGATGCTCCCCGAGGGCGGTCAGGTGAAGGGAAGCGGCGGCGATGCCTAAGGTCAAAGTCGACGGCGTCGAGATCGAGGTGCCGCAGGGCGCCACCGTCCTGCAGGCGTGCGAGCTGGCGGGGAAGGAGATTCCGCGCTTCTGCTATCACGAGCGGCTGACGATCGCCGGTAATTGCCGGATGTGCCTCGTCGAGGTGAAGCCCGGGCCGCCCAAGCCGCAGGCCTCGTGCGCGCTCCCGGCGGCCGACAACCAGGAGATCTTCACCACCACCGAGACGGTGAAGAAGGCGCGCGAGGGGGTGATGGAGTTCCTCCTCATCAACCACCCGCTCGATTGCCCGATCTGCGACCAGGGCGGCGAGTGCGATCTCCAGGACCAGGCGGTCGCCTACGGCCGCGGCCATTCCCGCTTCCACGAGAACAAGCGGGCGGTGACCGAGAAATATATGGGCCCGGTCGTCAAGACGATCATGACCCGGTGCATCCAGTGCACCCGCTGCGTCCGCTTCGCCGAGGAAGTCGCCGGCGTCGAGGAGATCGGCATGATCAACCGCGGCGAGAATGCGGAGATCACTTCGTATCTCGAGGGCGCGGTGACGTCGGAGCTTTCCGGCAATGTCGTCGACCTCTGCCCGGTGGGCGCGCTCGTCTCCAAGCCCTACAGCTTCGAGGCGCGGCCCTGGGAGCTCCGCAAGGTGCCCGGCATCGACGTGATGGACGCGGTCGGCACCAACATCCGCATCGACCACCGCTTCCGCGAGGTGATGCGGGTGCTCCCGCGCATCAACGACGACGTCAACGAGGAATGGGCGCACGACAAGACCCGCCACGCCGTCGACGGCCTGGTGCGCAACCGGCTCGACCGGCCCTGGGTGCGCCGCGAGGGCAAGCTGCAGCCGGCGACCTGGCAGGAGGCGTTCGCGGCGATCGCCGATCGCCTGCGCGGCGCGGCGGGCGACGAGGTGGCGGCGCTGGCCGGCGACCTCCAGGACGCCGAGGGGATGTATGCGCTCAAGCGCCTGCTGAACGGCCTCGGATCGACTTTGCACGAGGCGCGGGTCGACGGCGCGACCTACGATGTCTCGCACCCGCGTGCCTACCGCTTCAATTCCACCGTCGCCGGGATCGAAGAGGCGCCGGCGGTGCTGCTCATCGGCGCCAACCCGCGCTGGGAGGCGCCGCTGGTCAACACCCGGCTGCGCAAGGTGGTGAAGGCGGGCGGCCGCATCTTCCGCATCGGTCCGCCGGTCGATCTGACCTATCCGGTGACCGAACTCGGCGCCGACCTCTCCGTCCTGGCGGACCTCCCGCAGGAGGTGCGCGACGCGTTCGACGGCAAGGAGAATGCCGCCGTCATCGTCGGCATGGGCGCGTTGCAGCTTGCCGGCGCCTATCCGCCGGCGCGCGCCGCGGCGGCGGCGCTCGGCGCGACCTTCAACCTTCTCCACACCGCCGCGAGCCGCGTCGGCGCGCTCGACCTCGGCTTCTCGACCGACGGCGGCATCGAGGCGATCCGCGCCCGCGCAGGCAGCCTCAAGGCCTTGTTCCTGCTCGGGGTCGACGAGATCGACACATCCGCCTTCGCCGACACCTTCACGATCTACATCGGCACCCACGGCGATCGCGGCGTCCGCCACGCCGACGTCATCCTGCCCGCCGCCGCCTACACCGAGAAGCACGGCACCTACGTCAACCTGGAGGGCCGGGTCCAACGGTCCGAATTCGCCGTCCATCCGCCGGGCGAGGCGCGCGAGGACTGGACGATCTTGCGCGCCCTCTCCGACGCGCTGGGCACGCCGCTGCCGTTCGACGACCTCGGCCAGCTGCGTGCCGCGATGGCAGCCGAGGTCCCGCACCTCGGCGCCCTCGGTCTCGCCGAGTTCGGCGCGCTTCCCGCGCTCAAGGCCAAGGCGCCCAAGGCGAAAGGCGAGATCGCCTACCCGATCGAGGATTTCTACCTGACCAACCCGATCGCCCGCTCCTCGCCGACGCTGCAGCGCTGTTCGGCGGAGATCCTCCACGGCCGCACCTTCCAGGAGGCGGCGGAATGACCGCGTGGTTCCAATCCTGGGCCGGCTACGGCGTCGGGTGGCTGATCGCCACCCTAATCCTCGTGCTGATGATCGCGCTGCCGCTGATGCTCGCGGTCGCGATGATCATCTATGCCGACCGCAAGATCTGGGCGGCGATGGCATTGCGGCGCGGCCCCAACGTGGTCGGCCCGTTCGGGCTGCTCCAGAGCTTCGCCGACGGGCTCAAGGTCTATCTGAAGGAAACGATCATCCCGTCGGCCGCCAATCGCGGCCTGTTCCTGATCGCGCCGATCCTCACCTTCACGGTCGCCCTGGTCGGCTGGGCGGTGGTGCCGTTCGGGCCGAACATGGTGCTCGCCGACATCAACGTCGGCATGCTCTATCTGCTCGCGATCAGCTCATTGGGCGTCTACGGCGTGATCATCGCCGGCTGGGCGTCCAACTCCAAATATCCCTTCTACTCGGCGCTCCGCGCGGCGGCACAGATGGTGAGCTACGAGGTCTCGGTCGGCTTCGTCATCGTCACCGTCATCCTCTACGCCGACACGTTCAACCTCTCCGGCATCATCGCCGCCCAGCGCCACCACATCTGGATCCTGAACGGCTTCGGCTTCAATCCCCTGCTGTTCCCGATGTCGATCATCTTCCTCATCTCCGCGATGGCCGAGACGGCGCGCGCGCCGTTCGACCTCACCGAGGCGGAGAGCGAGCTCGTCGCCGGCTACCAGACCGAATACAGCTCGATGAGCTTCGCCCTCTTCTGGCTCGGCGAGTACGGCAACGTGCTGCTGATGTGCGGCATGACGGCGGTGCTGTTCTGGGGCGGCTGGCTGCCCCCGATCGACTGGGCGCCGCTCTACTACGTTCCCGGCATCATCTGGTTCTTCATCAAGATCTTCCTCTTCTTCTTCGTGTTCAGCTGGGTGAAGGCGACCGTGCCGCGCTTCCGCTACGACCAGCTGATGCGGCTCGGCTGGAAGATCTTCCTGCCCTTCTCGCTGATCTGGGTGTTCCTGGTCTCAGGCTGGCTCGAGATAGTTCGCTACGGAGCCTTGAAATGATCGCCCACTTCGTAAAGTCGTTCACGCTCTGGGAGTTCGTGAAGGCGCACTGGCTGACGCTGAAATACTTCTTCAAGCCCAAGGCGACGATCAACTACCCGTTCGAGAAGAACCCGCTGTCGCCCCGCTTCCGCGGCGAGCATGCGCTTCGGCGCTATCCGAACGGCGAGGAGCGTTGCATCGCCTGCAAGCTGTGCGAGGCGGTGTGCCCGGCGCTCGCCATCACCATCGAGGCCGAGCCGCGCGAGGACGGCAGCCGCCGCACCACCCGCTACGACATCGACATGGTGAAGTGCATCTATTGCGGCCTCTGCCAGGAGGCCTGCCCGGTCGACGCGATCGTCGAGGGGCCGAATTTCGAATATGCCACCGAAACTCGCGAGGAGCTTCTCTACGACAAGGCGAAGCTGCTCGAGAACGGCGACAAATGGGAGCGCGCCCTCGCCGCGAACCTTGCCGCCGATGCGCCGTATCGCTAGGCGCGGGGCCGTTCCGATGCAGAGCCGATTCCCGACAGCTTCGATCCTCCCCGGGACGGGGAGGGGGACCAGCCGCAGGCTGGTGGAGGGGGCTCTGTGCCACCCGCTGACCCCCCTCCACCACGACGCTGCGCGTCGCGGTTCCCCTCCCCGTCCCGGGGAGGATCAAAGATGATCCAGGCCTTCGCCTTCTATCTGTTCGCGACCATCGTCATCGCCTCGGGCGTGATGACGATCGCGTCGCGCAACCCGGTTCACAGCGTTCTGTGGCTCATCCTCGCCTTCTTCAACGCCGCGGGGCTGTTCGTGACTTTGGGGGCGGAGTTCATCGCGATGCTCCTCGTCATCGTCTACGTCGGCGCCGTCGCGGTGCTGTTCCTGTTCGTGGTGATGATGCTCGACATCGACTTCGCCGAGCTGCGCGCCGGCGTCGCGCGCTACTGGCCGGCCGCGCTCGCCCTCGCGCTCGGCCTTCTGGCGGAGCTGTTCTTCACCGTCGCCGCCTGGAAGGCGGGCGGGCTCGTCCCGGTCCACGCCGCCGTCACGCCCAGGGCCATGCCGAACATCGAGGCGCTCGGGGCAGTGCTCTACTCGCGCTACCTGTTCATCTTCGAAGGCGCCGGCCTCGTCCTCCTCGTCGCAATGATCGGCGCCATCGTGCTGACCCACAGGAAGCGCAGCGACGTCCGCCCGCAGAACGTCTCCGCCCAGAACCGCCGGCGCCCCGCCGACGCCGTGGTCAACATGAACCCGGGCATAGGGCAGGGGGTGTCGCTGTGATGGCCCCGCGCATCGTCACCCCGGACTTGATCCGTCGCATTGTCACCCCGGACTTGATCCGTCGCATCGTCACCCCGGACTTGATCCGGGGTCCATCTTCTCGTTTCCAGCGCGTCGAGAGAAGGTGGATGCCGGATCAAGTCCGGCATGACGAACTCTGTACGGAGGCCGCACTGTGATCGGCCTCGGCCACTATCTCGCCGTCGGCGCCGTGCTGTTCGTGCTCGGCGTGCTGGGCATCTTCCTCAACCGGAAGAACATCATCGTCATCCTGATGGCGATCGAGCTCATCCTGCTCGCGGTGAACATCAACCTCGTCGCCTTTTCCGCCTATCTCGGCGATCTCGTCGGCCAGGTGTTCGCGATGTTCGTCCTCACCGTCGCGGCGGGCGAGGCGGCGATCGGGCTTGCCATCCTCGTCATCTATTTCCGCGGCCGCGGCACGATCGCGGTCGACGACGTCCACCAGATGAAGGGCTGAACGGGGCTGTGAACGTCGTCGCAATCGTCTTCCTGCCGCTGCTCGCCGCGATCGTCGCCGGCCTGGGCAACCGCATGCTCGGCAACACGGCGGCCAAGCTGATCACCACCGGTGCGCTGTTCGGGTCGCTGATCCTGTCCTGGCCGATCTTCCTGGGCTTCCTCGCCGGCACCGAGCACAGCCAGCTCTACCCGGTGCTGCAGTGGATCCATTCGGGCGACCTCAACGTCGACTGGGCGCTGCGCGTCGACTCGCTGACCGCGGTGATGCTGGTGGTGGTGACGACCGTCTCGGCGCTCGTCCACCTCTACTCCTGGGGCTATATGGCCGAGGACGACAGCCAGCCGCGCTTCTTCGCCTACCTGTCGCTGTTCACCTTCGCGATGCTGATGCTGGTGACGGCCGACAACCTCGTCCAGATGTTCTTCGGCTGGGAAGGAGTCGGCCTCGCCTCCTACCTCCTCATCGGCTTCTGGTACTACAAGCCCTCGGCCAACGCCGCGGCGATGAAGGCGTTCATCGTCAACCGGGTCGGCGATTTCGGCTTCAGCCTCGGCATCTTCGGCACCTTCCTGGTGTTCGGCACCGTCTCGATCCCGGCCATCCTCCACGCCGCGCCTGGCATGGCCGGGTCGACGATCGGCTTCCTCGGCCACCGCGTCGACACGATGACCTTGCTGTGCATCCTCCTGTTCATCGGCGCGATGGGCAAGTCGGCGCAGCTGGGCTTGCACACCTGGCTCCCCGACGCGATGGAGGGCCCGACCCCGGTCTCGGCCCTGATCCACGCCGCGACGATGGTGACGGCGGGCGTGTTCATGGTCTGCCGCCTGTCGCCGATGTTCGAGACCAGCGCGACCGCGACCGCGGTGGTGACCTTCGTCGGCGCCGCCACGGCCCTGTTCGCCGCCACCGTCGGCACCGTCCAGAACGACATCAAGCGGGTCATCGCCTATTCGACCTGCTCGCAGCTCGGATACATGTTCTTCGCCGCCGGCGTCGGCGCCTACGGCGCGGCGATGTTCCACCTCTTCACCCACGCCTTCTTCAAGGCCCTGCTGTTCCTCGGCGCGGGCTCCGTGATCCACGCCATGCACCACGAGCAGGACATGCGCTTCTACGGCGGCCTCAGGAAGGAGATCCCCTTCACCTTCTGGGCGATGATGGCGGGCACGCTGGCCATCACCGGCGTCGGCGTCGAAGGCGTGTTCGGTTTCGCCGGCTTCTACTCCAAGGATGCGATCATCGAGGCCGCCTATGCCAAGGGGACGACGCTCGGCGGCTTCGCCTTCGCCGTCGGCATCTTCGCCGCCCTGCTGACCAGCTTCTACTCCTGGCGCCTCATGTTCCTGACCTTCTGGGGCAAGCCGCGCTGGGCCGCGTCGGAGCATATCCAGCATGCGCTCCACGACGCGCATCACGGCCACGGCCACGGCCACGACGACCATCCGGACGCCGAGGATGCCGGCCACGACACGCGGCCGCACGAGGCGGGCGCCGAGCAGGTTCCGACCGGCACCGGCGGCTATCATCCCCACGAGAGCCCGTGGTCGATGTTGATCCCGCTCACCGTGCTGTCGGTGGGCGCGGTGCTCGCCGGCATGGTCTTCGCGCGCTGGTTCATCCACCCCGAAGGGGCGCCCGCATTCTGGGCGGGCTCCGTCGCGTTCAGCGAGCATCTCGCCGAGCGGATGGAAGAGCTGTCGCTGGTCGTGAAGCTGGCGCCGGGCATCGTGATGGTGATCGGCTTCCTGATCGCGCTGCAGGCCTATATCCGCCGCACCGACTGGCCGAAGCGCTTCGTCGACCAATACGGGCTGCTCTACGCCTTCCTCTTGAACAAATGGTATTTCGACGAGCTGTACGACGCGGTCTTCGTGCGACCCGCGGTGCGGCTCGGCCGCTTCTTCTGGAAGAAGGGCGACGAGGGCACGATCGACCGCTTCGGACCCGACGGCGCCGCCGCGGCGGTGCAAGTCGGCAACGTGATGACGGCGCGCCTGCAGTCCGGCTACCTCTACACCTATGCGCTGGTGATGCTCCTCGGCCTCGCCGCCGCCGCCACCTGGGCGATGGCGCGATGAGGCGGGCGATGCTTTACGTGCGAGTGCAAGAACCCGTTCGTCCCGAGCGTAGTCGAGGGGCGGCCGTGATGAGTCCGTGCCCGCGCCCCTCGACGTCGCTCGGGACGAACGAGTCCGAGGGGCTCGCATGACCGCCTTCCCCATTCTCTCCGTGCTCTTGGCGGTGCCGCTGCTCGGCGCGATTGCCTGCCTGTTCGCTTCCGCTAACGGCGCGCGCTGGATCGCGCTCGTCGCGACCCTCGCCGACCTCGCGCTCGGCATCCTGCTGTGGACCCAATACCAGGTCGGCGGGCCGCAATGGCAGTTCCAGGAGCTGTGGCGGCCGGATTACGCGCCCTTCGCCTGGGCGCTCGGCATCGACGGCATCGCCTTGATGCTGACCATGCTGTCGCTGTTCCTGATGCCGATCTGCATCCTCGCCAGCTGGACGTCGATCGAGAAGCGCGTGCCCGAGTACATGGCCGCCTTCCTCGCCATGGAAACGATGATGATCGGCGTCTTCATGGCGCAGGACCTCTTCCTCTTCTACATCTTCTTCGAGGCCGGCCTCATCCCGATGTTCCTGATCATCGGCATCTGGGGCGGCGCCGAGCGGATCTACGCCAGCTACAAATTCTTCCTCTACACCCTGCTCGGGTCGGTGCTGATGCTGGTCGCGATGCTGTGGATGACGGGCTTCACCCACGGCGACACCTATATCCCGCACCTCCTCGCGACGAACTTCCCGAAACAGGCGCAGACCTGGCTGTGGCTCGCCTTCTTCGCCTCGTTCGCGGTGAAGATGCCGATGTGGCCGGTCCACACCTGGCTTCCCGACGCGCACGTCCAGGCGCCGACCGCGGGCTCGGTGATCCTCGCGGGCGTGCTGCTGAAGCTCGGCGGCTACGGCTTCATCCGCTTCTCGCTGCCGATGTTCCCGGACGCCTCCGCACAGCTCGCCTGGCTCGTCTACGGCCTGTCGATGGTGGCGATCGTCTACACCTCGCTGGTCGCCCTCGTGCAGCGCGACATGAAGAAGCTGATCGCTTATTCGTCGGTCGCCCACATGGCGTTCGTGACGATCGGCATCTTCGCCTTCAACCGCCAGGGCCTCGACGGCGCGCTCATCGTGATGCTCAGCCACGGCCTCGTCTCCGGCGCGCTCTTCCTGTGCGTGGGCGTCATCTACGACCGCCTGCACACCCGCGAGATCGACCGCTACGGCGGCCTCTCCAACAACATGCCGGTCTACGCCTTGCTGTTCCTGCTGTTCACGATGGCCTCGGTCGGCCTTCCGGGCACCGCCGGCTTCGTCGGCGAGTTCCTGAGCCTCACCGGCGCCTATCGCGCCTCGACCTGGCTCGCTTTCGTCGCCACCACCGGCATCATCCTGGGCGCCGCCTACATGCTCTACCTCTACTGGCGCGTCGCCTACGGCACGAGCCGCAACGCCGACGCCGCCGCCATGCCCGACCTGAACGGGCGTGAGCTGCTCTCGCTCGGCGCGATCGCGGCGGCGGTTCTGTGGATGGGCGTCTACCCCGAAAGCTTCCTCGCGCCGATGCGCAAGGACGTCGACGCCCTCCTCGTCCGGGTGACACCCTCGGCGCCGCCGAGCGACTCCCGCCCGACTCCCGGCCGGGCCCCCGCGCCGCACGCTGCCGCGGAAGGGGCGCACTGATGCTCGCCTCCGTCCTCCTCACCCTCCCCGAGCTGATCCTCTCGACGGCGGCTTTGCTGCTGATGCTGGTCGTCGCCTGGTTCGAGGACCGCTCGGCGCGGCTCGTCACCTGGCTCGCCATCCTCTCGCTCGGCGCGGCGGCGGTCTTCGTCGCGGGCTATGACGGCAGCGTCCGGATCGGCTTCGGCGGCCTCGTCGTCGCCGACGGCTTCGCGGCCTTCTCCAAGGCGGTGATCTATGCCGGCGCCGCCGCAGCGCTCGTCGCGGCGAGCGGCTGGTTCGGCCGCGACGGCGACTATCGCGCCGAATATCCTTTGCTCATCCTGCTCTCCTCGGTCGGCATGGGCATGATGGTCTCGGCCTCCGACCTTCTCACCCTCTATGTCGGCCTGGAGCTGCAGAGCCTCGCCGCCTACGTCCTCGCCTCCTTCCAGCGCACCGACACCCGCTCCGCCGAGGCGGGCCTGAAATACTTCGTCCTTGGCGCGCTCGCCTCGGGCATCCTGCTTTACGGCATCTCGCTCCTCTACGGCTTCACCGGATCGACCTCGTTCCACGACATCGCGACCGCGATCGGCGGTCAGAAGCACGCCGCCGACGGGCTCTCGCACGGCATATTGTTCGGCATCGTCTTCGTGCTGGCCGGCATCGCCTTCAAGGTGTCGGCCGTGCCGTTCCACATGTGGACGCCGGACGTCTACGAAGGCGCGCCGAGCCCGGTCACCGCCTTCTTCGCCTCGGCGCCCAAGGTGGCGGCGATGGCTTTGCTCACCCGGCTCGCCGTCCAGGCGCTCGGCGGGGCGACCTTCGAGTGGCGGCAGATCGTCATCTTCATGGCGCTCGCCTCGACCATCCTCGGCGGCGTCGCGGCGATCGGCCAGCCCAACGTCAAGCGCCTGCTCGCCTACAGCTCGATCAACAATGTCGGCTTCGCGCTGATCGGTCTCGCCGCCGGCACCGAGGCCGGCGTCGCCTCGGTCCTCTTCTACATGGCCGTCTACATGGTGATGACGATCGGCTCCTTCTTCGTCGTGCTGCGCATGCGCGACGCGGACGGGCGGCCGGTCGAGAGCATCGCCTCGTTGTCCGGCCTGTCGAAGACGCGGCCGTGGCTGGCGCTTGCCATGGCGATGTTCATGTTCAGCCTCGCCGGCGTCCCGCCGCTGATGGGCTTCTGGCCGAAATTCTTCGTCTTCCAGGCCGCCGTGGGTGCGAACCTCACTTGGCTCGCCGCGATCGGCATCGCCACGTCGGTGATCAGCGCTTTCTACTACCTCAAGATCGTCAAGACGATGTACTTCGACGAAGCGGCGCCCGCCTACGCGCCGACCCGCGACATCGCGCAGACGGTGCTGCTCGTCGCCGCCGCTCTGTTCGTGTCGCCGCTCGGCTACCTGCTCGTCGGACCGCTCGCCCGCGTGACGGCCAACGCCGCGAGCGCCCTGTTCTGATCCGCACCGTCGCCGCGACGGCCTCGACCAACGACGATCTCGCCGCGCTCGCCCGCGCCGGCGCTCCCGAAGGCAGCTGGCTGCGCGCCGAGACGCAGACCGGCGGCAAGGGGCGTCAGGGGAGGGTCTGGCACTCGCCGCCCGGCAATCTCTACGCCAGCACGCTCGTGCGCCTCCTCCCGGGGGACCCGCCGGCGCCCACCCTGGCGCTGGTCGCCGCCGTCGCCCTTCACGAGGTGGCGAGCGCCTATGCGGCCGGGGTCCTGATCAAATGGCCGAACGACCTGCTCGCCGGCCCCGCCAAGCTCGCCGGCATCCTGCTCGAGCGGGAGGGGGACGGGGTGATCGCCGGCTTCGGCGTCAACCTCGCCCACTACCCCGAAGACATCGCGCGGCCGGCCACCAGCCTCGCCGCGCTCACCGGCAGCGCGCCCGACGCGGAGGCGTTCGCTGAGGCGCTCGCGACCGCATTCGCCCGCTGGCTCGGCCGCTGGCGCGGCGACGGAATCGCGCCGGTCCGCGCCGCCTGGCTCGCCGCGGCGCATCCGCTCGGCTCAGCGCTTTCCACGAGCGAAGGGAACGGGCTGTTCGAAGGGTTGGACGAGACCGGGGGCCTCCGCCTCCGGCTCCCGGACGGTGCCCTGCGGGTCATCCACGCGGGAGACGTGTTCCTGCTCTAACCCGCGTGCTAGAAGCAAAAGTCGAGGAGGAGCCGTCATGTTCTTCGCCGTCACCGCTTTGCTGAACGCTGAAGGCGAGAAGCGCATCGCCGAGATGCAGGACGCGTTCAACGAGCACCTCGCCCAACCCTTCCGCCACGTCAGGCTCGCCGGCGGCCTCCATTCGGGCGAGGGGAAAAGGATCGGATTCCTGATCCTGATCGAAGCGGAGACCGCCGCCGAAGCGGAGGCCTATCTGCACGAAAGCCCCGTCTTCCGGGCGCAGGGCTACAAGCGCACCGAAGTGCTCGAATTCCGGCCCGAGATCGGCCGGCTGGGCTAGCGGCCAGGATGGCGGATCCCGCACCTTCGACCCGCACCACCCGGGAAGCGCAGATGTTCCCGGCGCTGTCCGAGGCCGAGATGGCGCGCCTCAGCCGCTTCGGCGAGCCGCGGCGTTACCGCGCCGGCGAAACGGTGGCGCGCGCCGGCGAGCCGGGCCATGGCCTGACGCTGATCCTCTCCGGCGCCGTCGAGATCAGGGAGAGCCATGGCGACGGCGGGGAAGGAGCCCTCATCGTCACCCACCGCGCCGGCGCCTTCATGGGCGAGCTCGCCCAGCTCTCGGGCCAGCCCTCGCTGGTCGACGCCGTGGCGATCGAGGATGTGGAGGCCCTGGTCGTCCCGCCGGAGCGCCTGCGCGCCCTCCTCGTCGCGGAAGCGGAGATCGGCGAGCGGATCATGCGCGCGCTGATCCTCCGCCGGGTCGGCCTGCTCGAGACAGGCGGCACCGGGCCGGTGCTGGTCGGCCGCGAGGGCGACCCGGATCTCCTCCGCCTCCAGGGCTTCCTCGCCCGCAACGGCCATCCCCACCAGCAGCTCGACCCTGCCCGCGACGCGGCGGCGCGGGCGCTGATCGAACGATTCCACGTCGCGCCCGAGGCGCTGCCGATCGTGCTGTGCCCGGACGGCCGCCTGCTGCGCAACCCGACCGAAGGCTGCCTCGCCCGCTGCCTCGGCCTCGTCGGCGCGATCGACCCGGATCGCCTGTTCGACGTCGCCGTGGTGGGCTCCGGTCCCGCCGGGCTCGCCACCGCCGTCTATGCGGCCTCGGAGGGGCTGTCGGTGCTGGTGCTCGACTGCCGCGCCTTCGGCGGCCAGGCCGGGGCCTCGGCGCGGATCGAGAATTATCTCGGCTTCCCGACCGGCATCTCGGGCATGGCTTTGATGGCCCGCGCCTACAACCAGGCGCGCAAGTTCGGCGTCGAGACCGCCATCCCTGACGAGGCGGTGGCGCTCGCCTGCATGGGTGATCATGCGCGTATCGCCCTCGCCAACGGGGAGAGCGTGCGCGCCCGGACCGTCGTCCTCGCCACCGGCGCGCGCTACCGGCGGCTGGAGGTGGCGCGGCTCGAGGAATTCGAAGGCGCCTCCGTCCACTATTGGGCCTCGCCGCTCGAGGCGAAGCTGGCGGCGGGCCAGGAGGTGGCGCTGGTCGGCGGCGGCAATTCGGCGGGGCAGGCGGTCGTGTTTCTCGCCGGCCACGCCGCGCGGGTGACGCTGATCGCGCGCCGCCCGCTCGAGCAGACGATGTCCGCCTACCTCGTCGAGCGGATAAGCGGCCTCGCCAATGTCGAGGTGCTGACCGGCGCCGAAGTGACCGCGCTTGCCGGCACGGGGGGCGCACTGGAGGCGATCGCCGTCCGCACCCGCGCCACCGGCGAGGAAGCCCGGCGGGAGGTCGCCCAGCTCTTCCTGTTCATCGGCGCCGACCCGAACACCGACTGGCTCGCCCAATCCGGCCTCGCTCTCGATGCGCGCGGCTTCGTCCTCACCGGCGCCGAGGCGGGGGAGGGGCGGCTGCCGCTGGAAACCAGCCGGCGCGGAGTCTTCGCGGTGGGCGACGTGCGGGCCGGCTCGGTGAAGCGCGTCGCCTCGGCCGTCGGCGACGGAGCGCAGGTCGTCGCCTCGCTCCACGCCTATTTCGCGGTGGCCGCGGCCGCCGTCGCAGCGCCGATCGTGACGGTGACGGCCTGATCTGCGTCTCGACCGAGGGGAACGTAGAAAGAACTTTCCTACACCCGCCGACTCGTGATTTAAGCTCGTGGATGCAAGGCCGCTGCCTCCCGCTCCCCCTACGCCCGAACGGCGGATCGCGGCCGTGGGCGCGGGCCGGAGAATTTGTTCGCAGCACTAAACTTCCTAAACTTCCGCGACGAGGTTACGGAGCCGCCATGCTGCTCGCCGTCGATGCCGGAAACACCAACGTCGTCTTCGCCCTTCTCGAGGGTCGGACGATCCGCGCGCGCTGGCGGATTGCGACCGACCCGCGGCGCACGGCCGACGAATATGCCGTCTGGCTCCACCAGCTGCTCGCGCTCGAAGGCTATGGCCGCGATGCGGTCGAGGCGGTGATCGTCGGCACCGTCGTGCCGCGCGCCCTCCACAATCTCGACGTGCTGGCGCGCAAATATTTCGGAGTCGCGCCGGTGGTCGCGGGCCAGGGCGCGGCGGAATGGGGGATCGCCCTCGACGTCGCGGAGCCGCGCAGCGTCGGCGCCGACCGGGTGCTGAACGCCATCGCCGCGCACGCCGCGCACGAGGGCGATCTCATCGTCATCGACTTCGGCACCGCCACGACCTTCGACGTCGTCGACTATTCGGGCGCCTACAAGGGCGGGATCATCGCGCCCGGCATCAATCTCTCTCTGGACGCGCTGGTCACGGCCGCGGCCAAGCTGCCCAGAATCGCCATCGAGGCGCCGGCGGAGACCAGGGTCGTCGGGCGCACCACCGAGGACCAGATGCTGATCGGCATCTACTGGGGCTATGTCGCCATGCTCGAGGGGTTGGTCGCGCGGTTGAAGGCGGAGATCGGGCGGCCGGTGACGGTGCTCGCCACCGGCGGCCTCGCTCCCTTGTTCGACAAACACAGCGCCATCTTCGACGCGATCGAGCCCGATCTTACCATCCAGGGGCTGGCGCTCCTATATGAACGGAGCACATCTGCCTCCCCATCGTAAGATGGGGAGGGCGACCAGGGGAAGCCTGGTGGAGGGGTCGCTGTCGAGGCCTGCTCCATCTACCCCTCCACCACCCTTCGGGTGGTCCCCCTCCCCACCGCTTCGCGGCAGGGAGGCAAACTTAGGAAACCCATGACACCCAAGAACGAACTTCTCTTCCTCGCGCTCGGCGGCTCCGGCGAGATCGGCATGAACGTCAATCTCTACGGCTGCGACGGCAAGTGGATCATGGTCGACCTCGGCATGACCTTCGCCGACCCGGCCTATCCGGGCATCGACCTCATCCTCCCGGACCTCGAATTCATCGAGGCGCGCAAGAAGGACCTCCTCGCGGTCGTGCTGACCCACGGCCACGAGGACCATATCGGCGCCATCCCCTATCTCGCCGGCGACCTCGGCGTGCCGCTCTACGCGACGCCGTTCACCGCCGGGCTGATCGCCGAGAAGCTCAAGGAGGAGGGGCTCGAGCGCGAGGTCGAGGTGCGGCTGATCGACATCGGCGGCACCGCGCAGATTGGGCCGTTCGGCGTGCGCTTCGTCCCGCTCGCCCATTCGATCCCCGAAGGCAACGCCCTCCTCATCGACACGCCCTACGGCAAGATCTTCCACACCGGCGACTGGAAGCTCGACGAGTTCCCGCAATTGGGCGACCCCGCCGACGCCGCGGCGCTGACCCGGGTCGGCGACGAGGGCATCCTCGCCCTCGTCTGCGATTCGACCAACGTCTTCCAGGAGGAGGCGTCGGGCTCGGAGCAGGAGGTGCGCGAGGGGCTCGACCGCGTGATCGGCGAGGCGGAGGGGCGGGTGCTCGTCACCACCTTCGCCTCCAACGCGGCGCGGCTGCAGACGCTGGGCCGGGTCGCCGAGGATACCGGCCGCCGCGTCTGCGTCGCCGGGCGCTCGCTCGACCGCATCCTGCGCGTGGCGCAAAGCGTCGGCTACCTCACCGATTTCCCGGAGACGGTGGACTGGGAAACGGCGATGCAGCTGCCCCGGCGCGAGCTGATGATCATCGCCACCGGCGGCCAGGGCGAGGCCCGCGCCGCGCTCGGACGGATCGCCTTCGGCCAGCACAAATTGAGCCTCACCGAAGGCGACCTCGTCGTCTTCTCGTCGAAGCAGATCCCCGGCAACGAGATCGCCATCGGCCGCATCCAGAACGAGCTCGCGGCCAAGGGCGTGCGCATGATCACGGAGCGCCAGGCGAACGTGCACGTCTCCGGCCATCCCGGCCGGCCCGAGCTCGCCGCGATGTACGGCTGGATCCGGCCCGAGATCATCCTCCCCGTCCACGGCGAGATGCGGCACATGGTGGAGCACAAGCGCTTCGCGATGAGCCGCGGCGTGCCGAGCGGCATCGTCCAGAAGAATGGCGATCTCCTCCGCCTCGCGCCGGGTGGGCCGGCGAAGATCGGCGAGGAGAAGGTCGGCCGGCTGATCCTCGACGGCGACGTCATCCTCGCCGCCGACGGCGCGACGATGAACGACCGCCGCAAGCTCTCCTGGCAGGGGATCGTCACCGTGGCGGTGCCGATCGGCAACGACGGCCGCCTCGCCGGCGAGGTCGAGCTCGGCCTCCACGGCCTCCCGGTCGAGGAGGATCGCGAGGCGTTCGTCGGCGAGGCCTGCGCCGCGGCGGCGGACGCGGCGAAGCGCGCGGGCGGCAAGGACGAGGGCAAGCTGCGCGAGGACGTCCGCCTCGCCGTGCGCCGCTCAGCGACCGAGTGGACGGGCAAGAAGCCGATCGTCGACGTCCTCATCCTGCGCGTCTGACGCGATGAAGCTCCAGTCGATCCTGGCCATCTACATCCTGTTCTGGACGTTGAGCCTGTTCGTCGTCCTGCCTTTCGGCGTGCGGACGGCGGAAGAAGCGGGGGAGACGGTCCAGCCCGGCCACGCGCCGAGCGCCCCGTACCGCTTCAGCTTCGGCAAGGCGGCGCTCAGGGCGACGATCGTGTCGGCCGTCGCCTTCGCGCTGTTCTTCGCCAATTACCGCTTCGGCTGGGTGACGATCGCGATGCTCGACTGGACGCGGTGAGGGAGGGGAGGGCGGTCCCTGCACTCCGCAGCTCCTCGTCATGCTGAACTTGGTTCAGCATCCAGGGTGGACGCGGCAGAGCGGGTGGAGACCTGAACCCTGAAACAAGTTCAGGGTGAGGGCAGCGGTGCGGCCCGCGGCGCGCGCGTCTTCCGACGCGCCTAGCGCAGCCGCTCGATGGCCTGGGCGAGGGCGACGTAGAGCTTGCCCATGTCGCTCGAGAGGATGGTGACGCCGAGGGGGGAGCCGTCGCGGTCGGCGAGGATGCGGCGGAGCATCGCCTCGAAATCGTGGACGTAGCGGTTCACCTGCTCGCGGAATTCCGGCTCGTCCTCATAGTGGCGGGCGATCTCGCGCGCTTCGGTCGCCTCGACGAGCCGGACGGCGCGGCGGGTGAAGACCCCCCGGTCGCCCTTCAGATAGGCTGCCCAGGCGCTGTCGGTGACCTCGTTCGACAGGATCTTGGTGACGTCGATCGCCGTCGAGTTGAGCGATTCGATGAGCAGGGCGACGCGGCGGGACATCTGCTCGCTGTCCTGCGCCTCGCGCCGCTGCTTCTCCTCGTCGATCCGCGCCTCGATCGCCGCCGTCGTCTCGCCGAGCGAGAGCATCTGGCGGGTGAGCCGCTCCGAGGCGCGCTTCGCCGTCGCGACGGACGCCTCCGCGGCGGCGGCGAGATCCGCCACCTGCCCGGCGACCGCTTCCTCGACGGCGCGGGCCAGCGCCTCGCGGGCCGCCTCGCCGAGCGCGCCGGCGCTCGCCGGAATGACGGCGGCGATCGCCTCGCGCGCGTGAAGCTGGGCCTGGTTGGCCGCTTCGCGCACGCGCAGCAGGCTCTCGATCAGCTCCGGGCCCGTCTCGGCGGCGACCTTGGCCGCGGCCGTCTGCGCCCCCGCGGCCGCTTCGCCGAGCGCGCGCAGCGTCTCCTCCGCGCCGCCCGCGCCTTCGCCTACCCGCGCCAGCAGCGCGTCGAGGGCGCTGCGCTGCCGCTCGATCGCCTCGGACGTCTCCGAAACCCGCGCCAGCGTCGCCGCGGACGCCGCCTCGGCGCCCTCGACCACCGGCGCGAGCGCTTCGGCCGCGGCCCGGGTTCGCCCGGCCTGGTCCTCGACCCGCGCGAACGCGGGGGCGAGCTCCTCGTCGAGCCGCAGCGCCGCCTCGCGGATCGCCCCGGCCATCTCGCCGCTGCGCGCGCCGAGGTCCGCCGCGCGGGCGCCGCCCGTCTCGAGCTCGCCGACCAGCGCCGCCGTCGCCTGGCGGAGCTCCGCAACCGCGGTGCCAAGGCTGTCGGCATGGGCGGCGCCGGATGCCTGGGCGGCGGCGAAGCTCTGCTCGAGCGCCGTGACGTCGCGGCCAAGCGATTCGACCAGCCTTCGCGTGCTCGCTTCCTGCGCATTCAGCCCCTGCGCAATCTCGGCGGCGCGGGCGGCGACGGCGCCGACCCGCTCCTCGATCGCGCGCGTCGCACCGTCGACCGCGTCCGCCTGGTCCGTCAGAGCGCCGAGGGTCCGATGCGTCCGCCCCGCTTGTTCCTCGGTGCCGGAGAGGGCCGGACCGACTCGGCTCTCGATCGCATCGGTCGCCGCCTCCATCTCCGCGCGCAGCGCCTGGGCACGCGCGAGCAGGGCTTCGGCCGCTTCGCGGCTGCCGCCCAGCGCCTCGACCAAGGCGAGGCTGCCGCCCCGCGCCTCGGCGACGGCGCGGGTGAGGCCGTTGCTGGTCTCGCCGCCGGTGCGGCCGAGCGTCGCCAACGCTTCGTCCAGGCCCGCCACGTCGGCGGCGAGGCCGGCGACGAGCGCCCGGCTGGCGGCGTCCTGCTCGGCGAGGGTGCCCGCAAGGCGGTCGATGGTGCCGGCGACGTCGTCGAGCCGGGCGGCGAGGCTCGCGGCCGCCTGCTCGCCGGCCTGGTCGAGCTCGGCGCTGCTGCGCTCGATCGCCGCCAGCGTCGCCGCCGCCTGCGCTTCGAGCGCCGCGCGCGCGGCATCCAGCGCCTCGGACGCGCGGGCCATGGCGCCGTCGACCGCCGCGGTCATGCCGGCCGAAGCCTCGCCCATGGCGCTCGCCGCCGTCTCGGCGCTGCTCTCGATCCGCGCGACATGGGCGGCCATGCGCTGCGCCGCGCCGCCGAGCAGCTCGTCCGCCTCCCGGCCGCGGGCGGCGAGGGCGGCGAGCTGCGCTTCGAGCGCGCCGGCCTGGCCGTGGGCGGCGAGCCCCGCTTCCTTCATCGCCTCGGCGACCGCGCGCGCCTGCTCCTCGGCGCGGGGCAGATCGTGCATCAAGACGCCGATGTCGACCTTGGCGGCCGCCGCCGCGCCTTCGAGCTCCGCCGCGCGGCGGTCGAGCGAGGCCGATTCCTTGGATAGATAGTAAGTGACGCGGCCGAGCCGGTCCGCCGCTTCGTCGCCGAGCGACATCAATTTCTCGGCCTCGCCCCGCAGGCGCGCGTGGTTCTCCTCGAGCTTCTCCGCGACGATGCCGAGCACCGTCTCCAGCGCCACGCTCTCGCCGCGCATCGCCTGCACGGCGGCGGTGAACCGCTCCGTCTCGCGCCGCGACGAGCGGCCGAACAGCAGCCACAGCAGGCCGAGCAAGGCGAGCGGCGCGCTCAGGATCGCGACGAATGGAATCATCCGGGCCGGGGTCAAGACCAGGTGCCATTGCCAGACCTGCCACCCCGCCGCGCCGATCCAGGCCGCCGCGAGGAGCAGGAGAATCGCCCCGAACACCCGCGTCCCCGCCGACAGCCGCGGCTGCGGCACGAGGGCGGCGTCTTCGGGCGCCGCCTCGGCCTCAGCCGTGCCGATCCAGTCGGCCGGCTGCGTCTCGGTTTCGATCCAGCCGGCGTGCGGCTCCGCCCGTTCTGCCCCCGTGCTCATACGGCATGTTTACCATGTTTCGATGCGGGCGGAAGGTCGCAAGGATACGCGGCGTTAACGACCTGTGGATTATCGCCTTTCGTCATGGCTTACGATCCCGGCGCCCTCAATGCCTCGCTCGCCGCCGCCGTCGGCACCGACGCAGGGCTGATGGCGGAGCTGCGCACCGCCTTCCTCGAAAGCGCCTCGCGGCAGGCGGACCTGATGGGCCGCTCGCGCTGCGACGCCAATTGGCAGTTCGCCGCAGCGCGCCTCAAGAGCCTTGCGGCGAGCTTCGGCGCGACCGGCCTCGTCGCGCTTGCGGACGAAGCGCTCGAAGGCGCGCCGGGCGATCCGGTCGTGCTGCGCAAGCTGGTCGCAGCGATCGAGGATTTCGCTTACTCCTGAAATTGCGCGGCTCTCTCCTTCCGCCTAATCGGTGGCAAAGGGAGGATACCGACCTGGGGCTCGCAGCGCTCATCGCCGCCTATCACGAAGCCGACGAGCCGGGCGGGCGCCTGCGCGCGACGCTGCCGCTCGGCGGACGGACGCTGGTCGAGCGGCAGGTGCGGCTGGTTGCCGGCGCGGGCGCCGATCCGGTGGTCATCGCCGTCGAGCGGGTGCCCGCCGACCTCGTCGCCGCGGTCGACCGGCTGCGCGCGCAGGGTTTCGAGGTGATCGTCGCGCGGACCGCCGCCGACGCCGCCGACGCGATCGCCACCGGCGACCGGCTGCTGCTCGTCGCCGACGGCCTCCTCGCCAGCATCGCCCATGTCGAGCGCCTGCTCGATCTCGACGGACTCGCGCTGCTGACGGTGCCCGACGCCCGCGTCGACGATCGCTTCGAGCGGATCGATGCGCACAGCCGCTGGGCCGGCCTCGCTCTGGTCGACGGCGCCTTGCTCCACCGCACCGCGGAAGGGCTCGGCGACTGGGATCTCCAGTCGACCCTGCTGCGCCGCGCCGTCCAGAACGGCGCGCGGCAGATCGCGGTGCGCGGCGAGGAGGTGGACGACCAGATCACGGTCGCCGAACGAGTCGACGATCTCGACGGCGCGGAGGAGCGGCTCGTGCGCAGCGCCGCCGCCCGCCGCAAGGACTGGGTTTCGGCCTATCTCCTCGCGCTCCCCGAAGCGGCGGCCTCCGCCGCCCTGATCGCGCAGCCGATCTCGCCGACCGGCATCCGGCTCGGCGCGGCGCTGCTCGCCCTGCTGGGCGTGCTCTCCTTCGCCGAGCATTCGCTCGGGCTCGGCATGGCAATGCTGCTCTTCGCCAGCTTCGCCGAGGGCGTCGGCGACCGGCTCGCCGCCTTGCGGCTGCAGGACGAGGACGAGGCGACCTGGTGGGGCTATGCGCTGCCAAGCCTTTCGGCCGCGGCCCTGGTCGCGCTCGCCTACACACTGGCGCCGGAGCGCGGCTGGGGCTGCGTGGCGCTCGCCGCGACGACGCTCGCCTTCGCGGTGGCGCGGCGGATCGAGACGGCGCGGCGGCGGCCGCCGGCCGCGCGCTGGCTCGCCGAGCACAAGGGACTGGTCTGGCTGCTTCTCCCCTTCGCCCTGTTCGGTCTGTGGGGGAGCGGGCTGACGGCGCTCGCCGTCTATGCCGGCGCGAGCTTCTTCTGGGCGCAGCATCACGCCCATTCGGCGCCCACCGCGCCGCCCCCACAGGATTAGCGGCGCCTTAACCTCGTGTCGGCTAAGGCCGGAGGATGACGGATGTGCGGCCGAGCGAGGGGTCCGAGGACGGGGCGGCGCGCCTGCTCGCCGCGGCGCGTGCGCGGCGCGCGGCGCTCGCCGCCGATCTTCGCTTGCCTTCGGCCCTCCGCCTCAGCGAACGCCAGCGCGCCTCGGTCGCCGCGCTGTTCGGAGCGCTCGTCGGCGACGTCGAGGACGCGCTCCGCGCCGCCTTGATCGAGCGCCTGCCTCAGGGCGCCACCGAGGCGCTGCGGGCGGCGCTGGGCTCGGCGAGCCTGCCGATCGCCTTGCCCTTACTCGAGGCGGCGTCCCTCCTGACGGACCCCCAGCTCCTGCCCCTGCTGCTCCGCCGCGTCGAGGAGCACCGTCTCGCCGCGACCGGCGCCGACCACGGCCTGCTCGCCGCGCTCGCCGGCGACGAAGATGCCGCCGTGGCCGCCGAGGCGATGGGCCTGCTCATCGGCCTCAACAGCCGCTTCGACGCCTTCCAGGAGCCGCTCCTCGGCCGCTTCGATCTGCCCGCGGACCTTCGCCACCGCCTCGGCTGGACCGTCGCCGCGGCGCTGCGCGGCTATGCGATCCGCCACCACCGCCTGGACCCGGCCGCCGCCGACGCGGCGATCGCGGCCGCGGCCGGCGCCGCGAGCGTGGGCTATGACGAAGCGGACGGCGTCGAGCCGCGTGCCATGCGGCTCGCCGGCCTGCTCGCGGCGCGGGGCCGGCTCGACGACCGGCTGGCGTCTCAGGCGGCGGAGGAGGGCAATTTGCCGCTCCTCCTCGCCACGCTCGCGGTGCGCACCGGCTTCGGCTTCGAGGCGGCGTGGGACCTGCTCGGCGACCCGATCGGTGCCGGAGCGCCCTTGCTGCTGCGCGCCGCCGGCGTCGAGCGCGCCGCCGCCGCGGCGATCCTGCTCAGGCTGGCCGGCGACGATGCCGCCGCCGCCGCCCGCATCGACCGCTACGACACGCTCGGGGCGGCCGAGGTCGGGCGGCTGCTCGCGCCCTGGCAGGCCGACCCGGCCTATCGGGCGGCCATCGCGGAACTGGCGGCATGACGGCGCAGGATAGCGTCCGCGGCCGCGTCGATGCGAACGGCCGGCTGGTCGAGGCCGAGCCGCGCCTCGCCGCCCTGCAGCGCGCCGCCGGCGGGGAGGACGGGGGCCCCCTCGCCATTCCGCAGGTGGCGGCGCTCGCGCGCCTCGCCGCGCGGCTCAACATCGCCATATCCCGTCCCGCCGTCGCCGCCGAGGGCGAGGCGGACCTCGATCTCTGGGTCCGCGCCGAGCCCGGCGCGGACGGCGTCGCCCTCACCGTCTCGGGCTGGCGCCGCCGCCCGCCGCGCGGCCCCGCCCCCGCCTCCCACGCGGCGCGCGAGGCCGACTTCCTGCGCGCCTCGGCGGACTGGATGTGGGAGACCGACGCGGCGCTGCGCATCACCGCTCTGTCGCCCGCCGCGGCGGCCGCTGCGGGGCAGGCGCCCAATGCATTGCTCGGCAACCCGCTCACCCAGCTCTTTCGACTCGCCGAAGCGGGCGAGGCCGAGCTGCCCCTGCTTTCGGCGCTCGCGGAGCAGCGCCGCTTCGAGGGCCAGCCGGCGGAACTGCGCGGCGGCCGCGGCGGCACCTACCTCCTCGCCGGCATACCGCTGATCGGCGCCGACGGGCGCTTCGCCGGCTTCCGCGGCTCGGCGACCGCGCTTGCCGCCGGCCGTTCCGACCAGCCGGCGCGGCAGCCCGCGCCCACGCCGCCCGACACCTCCGCCTTCGGGGAGCGGCTCGACAAGGCGCTGCGCGCCCCGCTCGCCCGCATCGTCTCCAGCGCCGAAGCGATCGCGGCGCGCGACGAGGGGGCGCTGCGGCGCGATTATGCCGGCTATGCCGACGACATCGCCAGCGCCGGGAGGCACCTGCTCGCCCTCGTCGACGACCTTGTCGACCTCCAGGCCATCGAGCGGCCGGACTTCGCGCCCGAGAAGGAGGAGATCGACCTCGCCGACGTCGCCCGCCGCGCCGCCGGCCTGCTCGCCGTCCGCGCCGCCGGCCGGCGGGTGCGGATCGACGCGCCGGCGCCGGGCGAGGCGCTGCCGGCCTGGGGCGCGTTCAAGCGGGCGCTGCAGATCGTCGTCAACCTCCTCGCCAACGCCATCCGCTATTCGCCGGAGGGCGGCATGGTGTGGGTCCGCACCGACCGCGAGGGGGATCTCGTGGCGCTCATCATCGCCGATCAGGGCAAGGGCGTCGCCGAGGAGGACCAGGCGCGGATCTTCGAGAAGTTCGAACGCGTCGATCCGACCGAGCCCGGCGGCACGGGTCTGGGCCTCTACATCGCCCGGCGGCTTGCACGGGCGATGGGCGGCGACATCAGCGTCGACAGCGCGCGGGGCCAGGGTGCCCGCTTCACCTTTACCTTGCCGGTGCGCTGAGCCGCGCCGCGCTCAGGCTGCGCCCAGCATCTCCGCCAGCACCGCGCGAAGCTGCGGCTCGCGATAGGGCTTCTGCAGCACCCGGTCTTCCTTCCCCGGGCGTCCGCTATGGCCGTAGCCGGTGACGAAGGCGTGGGGCACGCCGCGCTCCTCGAGCAGGTCCGCGATCGGATAGCTGCGCTCGCCGGCCAGGTTGATGTCGAGCACGGCGGCGTCGATGCCGTTCAGGCGCGCCAGCTCGAGACCCTCGTCGAGCCGCATCGCCGGGCCGACCACCTCGCAGCCGAAATCGGCGAGCATGTCCTCGAGCATCATCGCCACCAGGGCCTCGTCCTCGACGACGAGGATGCGCTTGCCGGCCAGCGCGCTCATTGCTCCCGCGCATCCTCGGGCCGCTCGAGCGGGAAGGCGAGACGCCATGCGAGTCCGTCCGGCGCAAACTCGATGTCCATGGTCCCGCCGAGCTCGCGCGCCGTCACCCGCAGCAGCCGCGAGCCGAATCCCTCGCGCTCCGGCGGGCCGGCGAGGACGGGTCCGCCGCGCTCTCGCCACGCCAGCGCGAGGCGGGTGGGGAAGGGGCTGCCCTCAGTCTCCCAGCTGAGCTCGACGCGCCCCCCGGGCGCGGAGAGCGCGCCGTGCTTGGCCGCGTTGGTGGCGAGCTCGTGCAGCGCCAGGCTCAGCGACAGGCTGGCGCGCGGCGGCAGGTGGACGTCGGGACCCTCGGCGCTCAGCGTCCGGCCCGGCGCGGCGTGGGCGGCGAGCTCCTCCTCGGCAATCGCCCGGAGGCTCGCCCCCTCCCACTGGTTGCGGGTGAGGCGATCGTGGGCGGCGGAGAGGGCGAGGAGCCGCGGCTCGAAGCGGGCGCGGAATTCCTGGACGCTGCCGCAGCCGCGCGCCGTCTGCGACGCCAGCGACTGGACGGTGGCCAGCGTGTTCTTGACCCGGTGATTGAGCTCGTCGAGCAGCAGCTTCTGCCGCGCGTCGGCCTCGCGGCGCTCGGTGACGTCGAGCAGCATCTTGACGCCGTAGCCGAAGCCGCCGCCCGGCCCGCGTACCGCCGAGTTCATCACCTCGATCCAGATCACCCGCCCGTCGCGGCGGACGTAGCGCTTCTCGATGGTGAAACGTTCGATCTCGCCGGCGACCAGGGCGCGCCAGCGCGCGCGTTCGTCGGCGAGGTCGGCCGGGTGCGTGAAGTCGAAGAAGCTCTTGTCGGCTATCTCGTCGCGGTCGTACCCGCACAGGCGGCAGAAGGCCTCGTTGACGCGCAGGAAGCGCCCCTCGGCATCGACCTCCGCGATGCCGGCGACGGCGCTTTCGAAGGTGGCGGCGAGCTTCTCCTCCGCCTCGCGCAGCGCCGCCTCGACGCGCTTCTGGTCGGTGACGTCGACGGTGAAGCAGCGCGTATTGACGAACTCGCCGCACTCGAAGCGGACGCTGGAGCTGATCTCGACGTCGCGGATCGTGCCGTCCTTCGCCTTGAGCCGCGCCGGATAGCGTTCGAGCCGCTCGCCGCGCGTCAGGCGGGCGAGGATGTCGTCGATGACGGCGCGGTCGGCGTGGAAATCGACGATGTTGCGGCCGACATATTCCTCCGCGCTGTAGCCGAGCGGCGCATAATCGGCGGGATTGGCCTTGAGGATCGTCCCGTCCGGGCCGACCAGATGGAGGCCGACCGTCCCGTTTTCGAAGAAGTCGTCGAGGTCCGGCGACGGCCGGTGCGGTGCTGCGCTCTCGGCACTGGTCGCCAAACCCGCCTCCGTCCCACTGACCGGAAACGGCGCGCATAGCGGAGCCGCAACGAGTCGGGAAGGGGCGCCGCCGCCATTCGCTGCGTCAGGCGACGGCCGGCTCCAGCAGGCGGATCGTGCCGGCGTCGGCGTCGATCTCGGCGCGGCAGCCTTCGGGGAGGCTGAACTGGTTGGCGACGTGGCCGAATAAAGCGCCCTGGAAGGCCGGGACTCCCAGCGAGCCCAGGTGCTGCTGGAGGACTTCGGAGAGGGTGAAGCCGCCATAGGACACGCCGTCCGCGACGCAATCGGTGCACTGGCCGAAGACGACGCCCGCCACCCGGCCGAGGATCCCGGCGAGGCTGAGCTGGGTCAGCATCCGGTCGATCCGGTATTCGGCCTCGTTGGTGTCCTCGATGAACAGGATCGCGCCGGTGAAATCGGGCAGATAGGGCGTGCCGACCAGCGCCGAGAGGACGGTCAAATTGCCGCCGAGCAGCCGCCCGGTGGCCTTGCCCGAACGGAAGGTGCGGATGCGGCCGGCGCGCGGGGCGAGGCGGTCTTCGGGCGTCTCCTGCGGCCGGTAGGTCGGCGCGGCGCCTTCGAAGGCGAGGGCGCGGAACGACTCCCACGACAGCTTGCCCCAGGCACTGGCCGCGACCGGGCCGTGGATGGTCGTGAATCCCGCTTTGGCGGCGATCGCCATGTGCAGCGCCGTGATGTCGCTGAATCCGACGAGCAGCTTGGGGTGGGCGCGGATCAAGGCCCAGTCGAGCAGGGGCAGGATGCGCGCGCAGCCCCAGCCGCCGCGGATCGCGAAGATCGCCTTGACGCTGTCGTCGGCGAACATGGCGTTGACATCGGCGGCGCGCTCGGCGTCGGTGCCGGCCAGATAGCCGTAGCGCGCGGCGACGTGCGGCGCGACCTTGGGCACCAGGCCCATGCCGGCAATCGTCGCCTTAACGTCGCCGAGGTCGTACGAATCGTGGGTGAAGCCCGCGGGCTCGATGAGCCCGACGGTGTCGCCGGGGTGCAGCCGCCGCGGCTTGCGGGACGGCAAAGGCGCCGCGGCGCGGGCAGGGAGGGCGGCCACGGCCCCGGCGGCGGTCAGGGCCTGGAGGAAACACCTTCTGTCGAGCGCCACGCCTTCTCCTCCCTCATGCGATGATGGTTCGAATAACGGAGGGAGGAGGGGCGGGGAAGGGTTTGCCCAATGGAGGCGTAGGGTCCTACCGCTCTCCCACCGGAACGTAGTCGCGCTGGGTGTGACCGGTGTAGAGCTGGCGGGGGCGGCCGATCTTCTGCTCGGGGTCGGAGATCATCTCGTTCCATTGGGCGACCCAGCCGACCGTCCGCGCCAAAGCGAAGAGGGCGGTGAACATCGAGGTCGGGAAGCCGATCGCGGAGAGGACCACGCCCGAATAGAAATCGACGTTGGGATAGAGCTTCTTCTCGATGAAATATTCGTCGTGGAGCGCGATCTGCTCGAGCTCGCGGGCGACATCGAACACCGGGTCGGTGACGCCCATCTCCTTCAGCACCTCGGCGGCCGTCGCCTGCATCACCTTCGCGCGCGGGTCGTAATTCTTGTAGACGCGATGGCCGAAGCCCATCAGCCGGAACGGGTCGTCCTTGTCCTTGGCGCGCGCGATATACTCCGGGATCCGCTCCGGCCGTCCGATCTCGCGCAGCATGTTCAAGGCCGCCTCGTTGGCGCCGCCGTGCGCGGGCCCCCACAGGCAGGCGATGCCGGCGGCGATGCACGCGAAGGGATTGGCGCCGGACGAGCCGGCGAGCCGGACGGTCGAGGTCGAGGCGTTCTGCTCGTGGTCGGCGTGGAGGATGAAGATCCGCCGCATCGCCCGCTCGATCACCGGGTTGACCTCATACGGCTCGGCGGGGACGCCGAAGGTCATGCGCAGGAAGTTGCCGGTGTAGCTGAGGCTGTTCTGGGGATACATGAACGGCTGGCCGATCGTGTATTTGTACGCCATCGCCGCGATCGTCGGCATCTTGGCGATCAGCCGGTGCGAGGCGATCATCCGCTGCTGCGGATCGGTGATGTCGGTCGAATCGTGGTAGAAGGCGGAAAGCGCGCCGACGATGCCGCACATCACCGCCATCGGGTGCGCATCGCGCCGGAAGCCGCGCAGGAAGGTGGCGAGCTGCTCATGCACCATCGTGTGGCGGGTGATGGTGTGGGTGAAGCGCTGCAGCTCCTCCTGCTTCGGCAGCTCGCCGTTCAAGAGGAGGTAGGCGACCTCCATGAAGGTCGACTTTTCGGCGAGCTGGTCGATCGGATAGCCGCGGTGGAGGAGGATGCCCTGGTCGCCGTCGATATAGGTGATCGCGCTCTCGCACGCCGCCGTCGAGGTGAAGCCGGGGTCGTAGGTGAAGGCGCCGGTCTGGCCGTAGAGCTTGCGGATGTCGATGACGTCCGGGCCGACCGAGCCGTGGCGGACAGGAAAGGCGGTGTCCTTGCCGCCCAAAGCGAGTGTGGCCTGATCGTCCGCCATGTTCGTCATCCTTCAGCTTCCATCCGGTCCGCGATGCGGGCGAGGCTTTCCTCCCGCCCGAGCAGCACCAGCACGTCGAATATGCCGGGCGAGGTGGCCCGGCCGGTGAGCGCCGCGCGGAGCGGCTGGGCGACCTGGCCCAGCTTGACGCCCACACCCTCGGCGACGCCGCGCACCGCCGCCTCTGTCGCCGCCGCGCTCCATTCGTCAAGCGCCGTCAGCGCGGCGTAGAGTCGGGCGAGCAAGCGGGGAGCTTCGCCGGCGAGCAGGCTCGCGGCCTTTTCGTCGAAGTCGAGCGGGCGAGACTTGAACAAAAACACCGATCCTTCAGCAATTTCGTTCAGCGTCTTCGCACGGGGTTTAAGCTCCGGCATCGCCCGGACGAGGAGGGCTATCTCGTCGGCGGAGAGGGCGCGGCCGAGGTGCGGCTCCAGCCGCGGCGCGACCAGCCCGGCGAGGCGGCCGTCGTCGGCCTCGCGGATGTAGTGGCCGTTCAGATTCTCGAGCTTCTTCGTGTCGAAGCGCGAAGGCGAGCGGCCGACATGCTCGAGGTCGAACCAGCGCACCGCGTCCTCGCGCGAGATGATCTCCTCGTCGCCATGGCCCCAGCCCAGGCGGAGCAGGTAGTTCGCCACCGCTTCGGGCAGGAAGCCCATCTCGTGATAGTCCATGACGCCGGTCGCGCCGTGGCGCTTCGACATCTTGGCCCCGTCTTGGCCGTGGATCAGCGGCACATGGGCGTAGACCGGCTCGGGCCAGCCCATCGCCTTGACGATGGCGAGCTGGCGGAAGGCGTTGTTCAAATGATCGTCGCCGCGGATGACATGAGTCACCCCCATGTCGTGGTCGTCGACCACCACCGCGAGCATGTAGGTCGGAGTGCCGTCGGAGCGGAGCAGGACCATGTCGTCCAGCTCCGCATTCCTGACGGTCACGCGGCCCTGGACCCGGTCGTCGATCACGGTCTCGCCCTCGCGCGGCGCCTTCAATCGGACGACGAACGGCCGGTCCGGCGCGCCCTCGGCACCGTCGCGCCACGGGCTTTCGACCCGGTAGGGCCGCCGCTCGGCCTGGGCGCGCTCGCGCTGCTGGGTCAGCTCCTCCTGCGTCATGTAGCAGCGATAGGCGTGGCCGCGCGCCAGCATCTCGTGGGCGACCTCGGCGTGGCGGGCCCAGAATTGCGACTGGTAATATTCGTGCCCGTCCCAATCGAGGTCGAGCCAGCGCATCCCCTTGAGGATCGCGTCGATCGCTTCCTTGGTGGAGCGGGCGCGGTCGGTATCCTCGATGCGCAGCAGGAACTTGCCGCCGTGGCGGCGGGCGAACAGCCAGTTGAACAAGGCGGTGCGCGCGCCGCCGATGTGGAGGAAACCGGTCGGCGAAGGCGCGAAGCGGGTGACGACCGGACGGGTGTCGGCGCCTGTATCGGCGGTTGCGCTCACGCGCGCTTTCTCCAAGGATGGGGCCGTGACGGCCGTGGACGCCAGCGCCCCTAGCATAGGGACGGAGCCCGGACAAAGGGGCCGGGGCGCTGCACTGCGTCATTTTTGTGCAGCTGCGAATGCGTGGATCGAAACGAAGGTCGACTCCGAGCGGGACCAGCTGCCTTTGTGGGTGCCGGTGGCGGTCGGGCTGGGCATTGCGGCCTGGTTCCAGCTTCCGGGGAGCCGGCTGTGGATCGCCTTCCTGCTGCTCGCCGGCGCGCTGGCGCTGCTGCCGCAGGCTCTGATGCCCGGGACGCGGACGGCGCGCGCGCTGTCGCTCTTTGCCTTGTTCGCGATGGTCGGCTGCGCCGACATCTGGTGGGAGGCGGAGCGGGTGGCGGCGCCGCGGCTGGAGCGGGAGCGGGCGGCGATCTTCATCGCCAATGTCGAGCAGGTCCAGGCGGTGGCGGCGAGCGATGCGATGCGGCTGCTGGTCGCACCGGTCGGGGCGCCCGATCTGCCGCCGCACCTGCGCGTCAACGTGCCCGTCGACAAGGCGCCGAAGCTGGCGCCGGGCGCGCGGGTGCGGCTGCGGGCATGGCTGATGCCGCCGGCGCCGGCGGCGGTGCCCGGCGCCTACGATTTCTCGCGCGCCGCTTATTTCCAGCAGATCGGCGGAACCGGGCGGGCGCTCGACATCGCGGTGCTGCCGGGAAGCGCGCAGGGCGGGTGGAGCGCGTTCGTGGCGCGGGCGCGGCAGGCGCTCGGCCAGCATATCCTCGCCCACCTCGGCGGCAGCGAGGGGACGATCGCCGTGGCGCTGGCGAACGGAGACCAGGCCGGAATTCCACAGGCCGACAATGACGCGATGCGGCGCTCGGGGCTCGCGCACCTGCTGTCGGTGAGCGGGCTGCACCTCACCGCCCTGGTCGGCGCGGTGATGCTGCTGACGCTGAAACTGCTCGCGCTGAGCCCTGCGCTTGCGCTGCGCTTCCGGCTCGTCCTCATCGCCGCCGGCGTGGGGGCGCTGGCGGGCATCGCCTACACGATCCTCACCGGCGCCGAGGTGCCGACGGTGCGCTCGTGCATCGCGTCGCTGCTCGTCCTCGGAGGCATTGCGCTGGGGCGCGAGGCGCTCACCCTGCGCATCGTCGCGACGGGCGCCCTCGCCGTGATGCTGCTTTGGCCGGATTCGCTGGTGGGCCCCAGCTTCCAGCTGAGCTTCGCGGCGATCACCGCCCTTGTCGCCTTCCACGACCATCCCAGGGTCCGCGCCTTCCTCGCCGCGCGCGACGAGACATTGCCGCTCAAGTTCGGGCGCGCGATCGTCGGCCTCGTCCTCACCGGCTTGGCGGTCGAACTCGCCCTGGCGCCGATCGGCCTCTACCATTTCCACAAATCGGGCCTTTACGGAGCCGTGGCAAACATCGTTGCTATCCCATTGACAACGTTCGTGATCATGCCGGCGGAGGCGCTGGCGCTGCTGCTCGACACGTTCGGGCTCGGCGGGCCGGCCTGGTGGGTGGCGGGACAGGGCCTGCACCTGCTCCTCGTCCTTGCGCGCAGGACGGCGGCGATGCCCGGCGCGGTGGCGATGTTGCCGACCATTCCCGACGCCGCCTACGCCTTGATGGTCGGGGGCGGCCTGTGGCTTTGCCTGTGGCGCACGCGCTGGCGCTGGTGGGGCATTGCGCCCTTCGCGGCGGGCGCGCTCTGGGCGCTCGCCAGCCCGGCGCCGGACCTCCTCGTCACCGGCGACGGCCGCCACCTCGCGGTGCGCACAGAGGACGGTCGGATCGGCGTACTGCGCGAGCGGGCCGGCGACTATGTCCGCTCGACCATGGCCGAATCCTCGGGCCTCGAAGGCGCGGTGCCGGATCTCGACGACATCCCGGGCGCCGCCTGCAACGACGACGCCTGCGCCTTCACGCTGAGGAAAAGCGGGCGGGACTGGCATGTGCTCGGCCTTCGGACGAAGGCGCGCTTCGACACGGCGGAGCTCGCCCGGGCCTGTGCCGCGGCCGACGTGGTCGTCTCGGACCGGCGGCTCCCCAGAGCCTGCGCGCCGCGGCTGCTCAAGGCGGATGCGCGCTATCTGGCGGCGACCGGCGGCATCGCCGTCCGCCTCGCCGAGCCGCCGCGCGTCGAGACAGTGGCGGAGCGGACAGCCGGCCATCCCTGGGCTATGGAGGCAGCCCCACCGCGCCGCCACCGAAGGAGCAACGGACCATGGCCACCGCCGCAATCGCCGCCGCCACAGCCGCCGCCCAACGGCGGGTGATCGAGACGTTCCGCATCTCCGGCGCCACCTCGCCGGAAGCGGCGGTGACTTTGCCCACGCCCGACCGGCGGCTGGAGCGCAAGGTTCTGGAGCGCCTGCTCCGAGTCGGCGCTGTCCGCGAGACGGAGGACGGCCGCGCCTGGCTCGACGAGCCTGTCCTTGCCGCCTACCGCCACAAGCGCCGCATCCACGCCTTGGCGATGGTCGGCGGAGCGCTCGCGGTGGGGGCGATCGCGCTGGGGATGAGCTTGGCCTAGCCTCGAAACGCTCTCATCCTCGTCATGCCGGACTTGATCCGGCATCCACCTGCTCTTCGACGATGGCAACAGAGGAGGAGGTGGACCCCGGATCAAGTCCGGGGTGACGATTGTCTTCCGATTCCCCCCCCTACGGTCGTAGCGCGCCGCCCCGCCGGTTCTGGCGGTCGATGCCCATCAGCATGCCGAGGCAGAGCATCACGGTCAGCATCGCCGAGCCGCCGTAGGAGACGAGCGGGAGCGGGATGCCGACGACGGGGGCGAGGCCCATGACCATCATCAGGTTGATGGCAACGTAGAAGAAGATGGTGGTGATCAGGCCCGCGGCGGCGAGGCGGGAGAAGCGGTCCTTGCCGTCGAGCGCGACGCCGATCCCCCATTTGATGACGAAGGCATAGGCGATGATGATGAGGAGTCCGCCGATCAGGCCCCATTCCTCCGCCATCGTCGCGAAGATGAAATCGGTATGGCCCTCGGGGAGATATTGGAGGTGGCTCTGGGTGCCCTTCAGGAAGCCCTTGCCGAAGATGCCGCCCGAACCGATCGCAATCTGCGACTGGGCGATATGGTAGCCCGCGCCGCGCGGGTCGGCTTCAGGGTTCATGAAGATGAGCACCCGCTGGCGCTGATATTCGTGGAGGAAGCTGAAGGCGATGCGGCCGGCGACCGCGGCGAAGGCGAGGCCGCCGATGAAGAGGCGGAGCGGCAGGCCGGCGAGGAACATCATGACGATGCCGCCCATCACCACCATCATCGCCGTGCCGAGGTCCGGCTGGACGAGGATCAGCGCGGCCGGCACGCCGAGCATCGCCGCGGCGGGCCAGATGGCGTTCCAGCGGCGGAGCTCGGCGACGGGGAGGAGGTCGAAGAAGCGGGCGAGCGCGAGGATGATCACCGGCTTCATCAGCTCGGAGGGCTGGAGGTTCATGAAGCCGAGGCTGAGCCAGCGCTGCGCGCCCTTGCCGACGAAGCCGAGCGCCTCGACCAGCACGAGGAGGAACAGGACCACGCCGTAGGCGGGGAAGGCGATGGCCTTGATCCGCTCGATCCGGACGCGCGAGATGGCGATGGCGAGAGCGAGGAAGATGCAGAAGCGCACCGCCTGCGGCAGCGCCCAGGGCATCAGCCGTCCGCCGGCGGCCGAATAGAGGACGACGAGCCCGAAACCGGTGATGAAGATGACGAAGGCGAGCATGCGCCACGGCAGATCCGCGATCGCCGCCGGGACGAGCGAGTGGCTCCTCATATCGTCTTCGTCGGCGCCTTCCGGGGATTGGTCGCCTCACCCTTGGCCGCGGCCTTGTCGGACTGCTTCGGCTCCGCCGGCCTGGCCGGCTTCTCCGGCGCCACCCATTTCTCGGCCCGCCGCGCCATCCGCTCGGTGATGGTGCCGCCCCATTGCTCCTCGAGCGCGGTCAGCGCCGCCATCGCCTTGGGCTTGTCGAACAGGTAGGTGAGCACGTCCCGGCACGCCGGCGCCGCGACGCTCGCGCCCCAGCCGCCATGCTCGACGATCACCGCGCAGGCGTATCGCGGCTTGTCGGCCGGCGCGAAGCCGACGAACAGCGAATGGTCGCGCATCTTCCAGGCGAGGCTCTCGTTGGAGCGCACGCCGCCCGAATTGCGCTCGGCCATCGAGATACGGCGGACCTGGGCGGTGCCGGTCTTGCCGGCGAGGAGCACGCCGTCGACCGGCAGCTTGGCGACGCCGGCGGTGCCGGCCCGGTTGACCACGTCCTTCATCGCCGCGCGCACCAGGTCGAGATGCTCGGGCGTCACCGGCAGCGCCGCCGGCTCGGGGATCGTCTTCGTGCGCAGGATGCGCGGGCTCACCGCCTTGCCGCTCGCGATCCGCGCCGCCATCGTCGCGAGCTGCAGCGGGTTCACCAGCACGTTGCCCTGGCCGATCGACATGTTGATCGTGTCGTACATCTCCCACTTGCGGTGGTATTTGCGCTGCATCCACTCCGGATCCGGCACGGTGCCGAAGCGCTGGGTGGGGACCGGCAGGTCGAACTTCTCGCCGAAGCCCATGCGGTGGGCCATCGAGGCGATCACCTCCGGCCCGGCCTGCAGGCTGGTATGGTAGAAATAGATGTCGCAGCTCTTCTCGATCGCCTCGTGCATGGCGAGCGTGCCGTGATGCTTGTCGCAGTGGAAGATGGCGTTGCCGACCCGGTAGGCGCCGGTGCAGGTCACCGTCGCCTTCGGATTGATGCCCTTCTCGAGGAAAGCGAGCGACATCAGCGGCTTGATCGTCGAGCCCGACGGATAGAGGCCCTGCATCACCTTGTTGATCATCGGATGGCGCTCGTCGCCGGCCATCATGTCCCAGGTCTTGTGGCTGATCCCGGCGGAGAATTCGTTGGGGTCGTAGGCCGGCATCGAGGCCATGGCGAGGATCTCGCCGGTGTTGCAGTCCATCACCACGATCGAGCCCGATTCGTCGCCGAGGCGCCTCGCCGCGTAGCTGTGGAGGCCGATGTCGATGGTGAGCGGGAGCATGCCGCCGGGCTCGTCGGTGAGGGTGGAGAGCTCCTTGACCAGCTTGCCGCGCGCGGTGACCTCGATGCGCTGCTGGCCGGGCTTGCCGCGCAGCCGGTGCTCCATGGTCTTCTCGAGCTCGTCCTTGCCGATCTTGAAGCCCGGCGCGATCAGCAAAGGGTTCTTCTGCTCGGCTTCATAGTCGGTCTTGTTGGGCGTCCCGACATAGCCGGTGAGGTGCGCGACCGCCGCGCCCTCGGGATAGAAGCGCGAGAAGGAGCGGAGCGGCGAGACGCCGGGAAGCTCGGGCAGGCGGATGGTCAGAGCCGCGTATTTCTCGAAGGAGAGGTTCTCGGCGACCGGCACCGGCTGGTATCCGGCCGCGTCCTGGAGCTGCTCCTTGATCCGCTCGACCTGGTCGGGGCTGAGCTCGAGCAATTCCGTCAGCGTGCCGAGGATGCGGTCCGGCTCCTTGAGGCGGTCGGGGATAAGGTCGACGCGGAAGTCGGAGCGGTTGATCGCGATCGGCTGGTTGTAGCGGTCGACGATCCAGCCGCGCCGCGGCGGGATGAGGCGCGCCTGGACCCGGTTGGATTCGGAGAGGAGCTTGTACTTCTCGTTCTGCTCGACGGAGAGATAGGCCATGCGCGCGCCGAGCGCGGTCGCCATCAGGCCCTGGGCGCCGCCGAGCACGAGCGCGCGGCGGGTGAAGGTAAAGACCTGGCTGTTCTCCGTGAGGAGCGGTTTCTTCGGCCGTCTCATCGGGCGAGTCGCCATCTGTCGAGCCCTACGACGACGAGGGCTACCAACGGGTAAGCGACGATCGAGAGGATAAGTTGCGGGACGAGGACGACGAGCGGGGCCTGGCTGCCCATCATCCCCGCCACGTACCAGGTGCCGGCGGTGTAGAGGGCGATGGCGACCGAGGCGAACAGCCAGTCGGTCCAATAATCGCGCCAGCCGACGCGGCTGTCGACGAAGTCGAAGACGAGGAAAGTCAGCGTCCACAAAGCCATCGACTGGCCGAGCGGGTGGCCGGCCATCAGGTCGTCGAACAGGCCGAGCGGGAGGGCGACGTGCGCCGCCCAGATTTCCGGCCTCAGCAGCCGCCAGGCAAGGAGGACGAGATAGGCGATATCGGGGACGAGCGGAGTCGTCACCACGAAGGGGAGGGCGTTGACCAGGGAGGCGGCGAGGGTCGAGAGCAGGGGCACCCAGCGCTGGCGGAAGCCGAGCATGGCGACGTCGCGCCGCGAGCCGGCGATGCGGCTCATTGCTGCGCCGCCTCCACCGCCGCCTTGACCTGCGGCGAGAGCGGCTTGTCGGCGAGCGGCTGGGCGATGGGGAGCACCATCGCGAAGTCGATCCGCGACGGGTCGGCGAGCGGGGTGGCGACCGTCCGGTCCTTCTGCACCGCCGCGACCACCGCGACGGGGATACCGGGCGGGTAGATGCCGCCGATGCCGGAGGTCACCAGGACGTCGCCTCGCCGGAACGGGTTCTGGCCCATTTCGAGCGTCTTGAGGTCGATCGTGCCGTCGCCGTGGCCGACGGCGAGGGCGGGGGTGCCGTCGCGCACGAGGCGGACCGGCACGCTGATCGCCGGATCGCTGACCAGGAGCGCGCGGCTGGCGAAGTGGCCGGTCTCGATGACGCGCCCGATAAGCCCTTCGGCGGAGCGGACCGGGTCGCCGACGCGGATCCCCGAACCGCTGCCGGCCGACAGGGTCGCGAGGCGGCGCAGGCCGGTCAGGGACGAGCCGACGATCCGCGTGACGGCGACGGTGCCTGGATTGTCCTGGTCGAGCTTCAGGAGCGCGCGCAGGTGGCGATTCTCGCCCTCGATCACCCGCGCCTGGATCAGCCGCTGGCGCTCGGCGGCGAGCTGGCGGCGCAGGTCGGCATTTTGCGAGCCCGCCTCGAAATAGTCGCTGATCGAGCCGCCGATGCCGCCGAAGAAGTTGACGATCCCGCGGCCGCCGGCCGTGATCGGCTTGGTGACGTCGAGCGAGGCGCCCTTCAGCGCCGCGAAGCCGGTCGGGTCGACGACGGCGACGAGCAGCAGCAGCACGGCGAACATCACCCCGGCGACGGCGATGACGTAGCCGAAGAACAGTCCGTATTGCGCCCGCCTGGAGAAGCCGGGGCGCCGGGAGGAGGGCGGCGCCATCGCCTGGGCCCTTTCGCGTCAGGCGGTCTGGAGGACGCCCCGGAAGATCTCTTCCTCGAGCGCGCGTCCGGTGCCGATGGCGACGCAGGTGAGCGGGTCGTCGGCGACCGTCACCGGGAGGCCCGTTTCGTCCCGCAGCACCTCGTCGAGCCCCTGCAGAAGCGCGCCGCCGCCGGTCAGGACGATGCCCTGGTCGACGATGTCGGCGGCGAGCTCGGGCGCGGTGTTCTCGAGCGCGATGCGCACGCCCTCGACGATCGTGCCCACGGGCTCCGACAGCGCCTCGGCGATCTGCCGCTGGTTGATCGTGATCTCCTTGGGAACGCCGTTCACCAGATCGCGGCCCTTGATGTGAACGGTGAGGCCGTCGCCGTCGACCGGCGGCTTGGCGATGCCGACCTGCTTCTTGATCCGCTCGGCGGTGGCCTCGCCGATGAGAAGGTTGTGGTTGCGACGCACGTAGGAGGAGATCGCCTCGTCCATCTTGTCGCCGCCGACGCGCACGCTCGTCGTGTAGGCGAGGCCGCGGAGCGACAGCACCGCGACCTCGGTGGTGCCGCCGCCGATGTCGACGACCATCGAGCCGATCGGCTCGGTGACCGGCATGTCGGCGCCGATCGCCGCGGCCATCGGCTCCTCGATCAACCACACCTGGCTGGCGCCGGCGTTTGAAGCCGCGTCGCGGATGGCGCGGCGCTCGACGCTGGTCGATCCCGACGGCACGCAGATCACGATCTCGGGCCAGCGCGGGAAGCGGCGCTTGCCGTGCACCTTCTGGATGAAATGCTTGATCATCTGCTCGGCGACGTCGATGTCGGCGATGACGCCGTCGCGCAGCGGCCGGATCGCCTCGATCTGGTCGGGAGTCTTGCCCATCATCATCTTGGCGTCGTCGCCGACCGCCTTGACGCGCTTCACCCCGTTGATCGTCTCGATCGCCACCACCGACGGTTCGTTGAGGACCACGCCCCGGCCGCGCACGTAGACGACCGTGTTGGCCGTGCCGAGGTCGATCGCCATGTCGTGGCTGGGGAATTTAAAGAAACGCATGAGTGACATCAGGTGGGTCCCGCTTCTCGATAGGATGCGCCGGCGGCCCGCCGGCATCGCGCTCTCGCCTCTATAGGATGGCCCCCGCCTCTGTTCCACCGATCAGTTAACAAAGCTCGCGGGATGCGTTTCGTTGGGCTAGACCGTGCACCCATGTCAATACGGCGCCTGCCCGAGCATCTGGTCAACCGCATCGCCGCCGGTGAAGTGGTGGAAAGACCGGCCAGCGCGTTGAAAGAGCTGGTGGAAAACGCGATCGATGCCGGCGCTACGCGGATCGCGGTGCGGCTGTCGGGCGGCGGCATCGGGCGGATCGAGGTCGTCGACGACGGCTGCGGGATGACGCCGGCCGACATGGCGCTGGCGCTCGAGCGGCACGCGACCTCCAAGCTGCCCGACGACGCGATTGAGGCGGTGGCGACCCTGGGCTTCCGCGGCGAGGCTTTGCCCTCCATCGCCAGCGTCGCGCGGCTGACCGTCGAGAGCCGGGTGCGGGGCGCCGACGGCTGGTCGCGCATCGTCGACAATGGCCGCCTGGCGGGGGAGGGGCCGGCGGCGCTCCCGCCCGGGACGCGCATCGTCGTCGAGGAGCTGTTCGCGCGGGTACCGGCGCGGCGCAAGTTCCTCCGCTCCGAGCGCGCCGAATATGCCGCCTGCGTCGATGTGGTGAAACGCCTGGCCATGGCCCGGCCAGACATCGGCTTCACCCTCGAGCATGACGGCCGCCGCACCCTCTCCGTCCAGCCGGGCGAGGACCGGCCGGCACGGGTCGCGGCGCTCACCGACCGCGCGCTCCACGAGGCCAGCGTCGCGATCGACTATGACCGCGGGCCGGCGCGCCTCGGCGGCGTGGCGGGGCTGCCGACCTTCAACCGCGGCGTCGCCGACCACCAGTTCCTGTTCGTCAACGGCCGCCCGGTGAAGGACCGGCTGCTGATCGGGGCGGTGCGAGCGGCGTACCAGGACCTGCTCGCCCGCGACCGGCACCCGGTGGTGGCGCTGTTCGTCGAGCTGCCTTCCTCCGAGGTGGATGTGAACGTCCATCCCGCCAAGACCGAGGTGCGCTTTCGCGAGCCGAGCCTGGTGCGCGGGCTGATCGTCGGCGGCCTCCGCCACGCCCTGGACGGTGCCGGCTTTCGAAGCGCCCAGCCGGCGGCGGTCAATGTTGGGTGGCAGTCTCCCTCTCCGCCAGGGGCAGAAGGTTGGCGAGAGGGAGCTCAGCCTCTCCAGGAGAGGCTCTACGACCAGCGCCCTTCCTCCTACGCCGGTGCCTCCTCACCCTATCCCTCTCCGCGCTGGGGGGAGGGGGCTTTGCGCGAAGACCGCTCCGGCTTCCTTCCCGCCGCCCGCGGCGAGGCGGCGCACGCGCCGCCGCCCGACCAGGCCCGCTACCCGCTCGGCGTCGCGCGCGGGCAGGTGGCCGCCACCTATATCGTCGCCGAGGCGGAGGACGGGCTGGTCCTCGTCGACCAGCATGCGGCGCACGAGCGGCTGGTGCTCGAGCGAATGCGCCGGGCGATGGCGAATGGCGGGGTGGCGCGGCAGGCGCTGCTGCTCCCCGAAGTGGTCGAGCTCGACGAGACGGCCTGCGACCGGCTCGAGGCCCGCATCGCCGAGCTCGCCGAGATGGGCCTCGAGCTGGAGCGGTTCGGACCGCGGGCGATGCTGGTGCGGGCGACGCCGGCGCTGCTGGGTCACGGCGACGTGGCGGGGCTCGTCACCGACCTCGCCGACGAGCTCGCCGCCTATGACGAGGCCTTGAGCCTGAAGGAACGGCTCGACCATGTCGCCGCGACCATGGCCTGCCACGGCTCGGTCCGCGCCGGGCGCATCCTCTCCGTCGCCGAGATGAACGCGCTGCTGCGCGAAATGGAGGTCACGCCTCATAGCGGCCAGTGCAACCACGGCCGCCCGACCTGGGTGAAGCTCGCCCATGGCGACATCGAGAAATTGTTCGGGCGCAAGTGACGCCCGACCCGGTCCGCTCCTAGTCGAGCTGGCCCACCCCGTCGCAGCTATAGTCGAAGGCGGCGAGGCCGGCCTCGAGGTGCGAGGCGAGGAGCGGCATGTCCATCAGCTCGTCGATGGCGCTTTCGGGATCGGTGTCGTTCGCCTCGGCGAAGGCGTCGTCCCATTCGGTCGAATCGTAGGTGCCGCGGCCGACCCAGGCGAGGGCGAGGGTCTCGGCGAGCTGGTCGTCGGCGAGATCGTCGAGAGTCGCGCGCAATTCCTCCTCGACCCCGGTGTTGAGCTCGTCCTCCAGCACGGAGAGGGCGCCGGGGGCGTTCTCGTCGTCGCCGTCATAATCGTCGACGTCGTCGGCATCCTCGTCCGGGTCCTGCGCCGGCACCTGGGCTTCGTTCTCGCGGGCGCGGATGATGATCCGGCACAAGGTCTCGAGCGGGGTCAGCAATTCCATCTCGGCATCTCCGTTGGCCCGCTAACGTGGATCGGGGGCGGGGGGTTCCCCCTCCCAAAGCCGGTAGCGGGTGCGGGCGGCGGCGGCGCCTTGCCCCGTTGACCCACGGTCCGACGCTGCCCTATAGGCCCGCGGCGCCGCCGCTCGCCGCGTCGCGCGGCGGCCCTCGCGATGGGGCGGAGTAGCTCAGCTGGTTAGAGCAGCGGAATCATAATCCGCGTGTCGGGGGTTCAAGTCCCTCCTCCGCTACCACCGATGCCGCGGGCGCGCCCGGTCTCGACTCCCGCCCATAACCACTTGAAAGCACGGGTGCTTCTGTCACAGTGCCCGCCGAACATGTTCGGGGGAGTTCGGTGCGCGTTCCGATTTTGATTTCCATGGCGGCCCTCTGCGTCGCCACGCCCGCTCGCGCCGACGAGCAGCAGGTCCGCCGCGGTCCCGCCCCGGCCTGGGCCGTGGCGTCGGCCCTGTTGCCGGTTCCGGAGACGGCGTCCGGCCCGGTCTTCGTCCGCCGGCAGGATTTCGAGGTCCATATCGGCCCCGACGGGCAGGAGCGGTATCTCGGCTACCGGATGAAGGTCCTGCAGCCGGCCGCGCTACAGGTCGGCAATATCGCGATCGCGTGGAACCCGCGGGCGGGCGCGCCGATCGTCCACGAGATCAAGGTCTTTCGCGACGGCGAGACGATCGACGTGCTCAAGGATGCCAAGTTCGAGATCCTGCGCCGGGAGGATCAGCTGGAGGCGGCGCGGCTCGACGGCACCCTGACGGCGGTACTTCGCGTGCCGGACCTGCGGGTCGGCGACGAGCTCGAGGTCGATCTCACCAGCTTCGACAGCGACCCGACCCTCGGGCATTTCCAAAGCGGGCTGCTCCTCCTGTCGCCCAGCCCGCCGGCAGGCCGTTTTCACCTGGCGCTGAGCTGGGATGCGGGGCGCGCGCCCAACCTCAAGATGACGCCCGACATGGCGGCGGCGATGCAGAAGGGCGAGCGCCAGGTCGATTTCCGCTTCGACAATCCCACGCCGGTTTCGCCGCCGAAGGATTCGCCGCCGCGCTATCAATGGCAACGGGTGGTCGAATATAGCGACTTTCCGGACTGGGCGGCGCTCTCGCGTCACTTCGCGCCGCTCTTCGCCGCCGCCGCGACCCCTGCCGCCGATTCTCCCTTGAAGCGGGAGGCAAGCCGCATCGCGGCGGCGCATACCAGCCCGATGGAGCGCGCCGCCGCGGCGCTCAAGCTGGTCCAGCAGGACGTCCGGTACGTCTATGTTGGCCTCAACCGCGGCAACCTCACCCCCGCGTCGGCCGACGAGACCTGGCAGCGCCGCTACGGCGACTGCAAGGCGAAGACGGCGCTGCTCCTGGCGCTGCTTGGGCAGCTCGGCATCGAAGCGGAGCCGGTGCTGGTGAATTCCAGCGGCGCGGACGAGGGCTTCGATCAGCGCCTGCCGATCCCCCTGTTGTTCGACCATGTGCTCGTGCGCGCCCATATCGACGGCAAGGCCTATTGGCTGGACGGGACGCTGCCGGCCGTGGCGCCCCCGAGCGAACGGCCCGTTCTTAACGTCAGCCGCTTCCTGCCGCTGACGGCGCGCGGCAACGCGCTCGAGACGCTGGCGTGGCAACCGCCCGCCGCGCCCGACGACCTCACCCTCGTCGAGATCGACGCCCGCGCCGGTTTCGACAAGCCGGCGAAGATCGCCATGACCATGATCGTCCGGGGCCTCAAGGGCTTGCAGGAGCAGGTGCAATATTCCTCCGCGAGCCCGGGGCAGCTGCTGGCGGCCTTCCGGCAGAACGGCGTCGGCGACCTCTGGCAGGCGATCGACGACGTGCAGTGGCATTACGATCAGAAGGCCGGGGCGAGCATCCTCACGATCACCGGCACCGGAACGGTCAATTGGGAAGACAATGGCGGCGGCGGCAAGTCCTATGCCCTTCCCGGCGCCGGGTTCAGCCCGCCCGAGCGGCGCGTCCGTTCCGCCGAGCAGAGCCAGGATGTGCCGTTCTATACGCAGCCGGAATTCACCTGCAGCGTGACCACCGTGCGCGTGCCGCTCTCGACGCAGGCGAAGCAATGGTCGTCCAAGCCAAGCTTCGACCAGCATATGTTCGGCCGGACCTATCATCGCGTCTGGGAATTGCGGGACGGCGCCATCCGCATGATCCGCGCCTCGCGCGTCGACCAGCCGGAGATCGATGCGGCGACGGCGCGGCGCGACAATGCGCGGATCGCAGCGTTCGACAACAGCATGGGCTGGATAACCTACGACCCCGCCGGCCGGAAGGGCGCGGTGGGCGGGGGAGAGAAGGTGCCGGCGACCTACGACATCGATTGGACCGCGCCGGAAGCGCCCTGCCTGCCTCCGGCCCCCACGCGCAAGGGATAGGCGGCGGCCCGCGCATCTGCTTGAGGTCGTTGCCGCCGCGCACTGCTCCTGACGCGGCCCGTTCTGCATGAAATCAGCACGAGCCGGCCAAATGGCCTGCTCCGGCCCCCTCTAGACGGGCGCCGATGCGCCCCGACAAGAACGCGCCGTTCCACCGACGGTTCGGCAATGCCCTCTCCGGCGTTCGCCGGGTAAGCCGGCGCGAGAAGAGCTTCCGGACGCAGCTGGCGCTTGGCGTCGTTGGCGGGTCGATCGCCGGGTGGCTGAGGCCGGGCGGGGCCTGGGTGGCACTGTTTCTGCTCGCGTCCGCGATGGTCCTCGCGCTCGAGCTCGTCAACGCCGCGCTGGAGGAGGCGCTGGATGCGCTCCATCCAGACTACCACCCGTCGATCGGCGCCGCCAAGGATGCGGCCGCGGGCGCCGTGCTGGTCGCGAGCATGGCGGCGCTGGGGGTGGGCGGGCTGATGATCCTGAGCGTCGCCGCCTTCGGCTAGGGCTCAGGCGGCGCCGCGGCGGCGGGCCGGTTCCTCGACGAGGCGGCCCTTCTCGACCCGCAGGATGCGCTGGCATCCTTCGAGGGTGGAGCGGCGGTGGGCGATCATCAGCAAGGTGATTTCGGGCCCGAGCGCGGCGATGGAGGCGATCACCGCCGCTTCGGTGGCGTCGTCGAGGGCGCTCGTTGCCTCGTCGAGGATGAGCACCGACGCCTGCTTGTAGAGCGCGCGCGCGATGCCGACGCGCTGCCGCTGGCCGCCCGAGAGGCGCACCCCGCGCTCGCCGACCCGAGTCGCGTAGCCGGCGGGCAGCTCCTCGACGAAGGCGGATATGTGGGCCGCCCGGGCGCAGGCGCGGACGCGGTCCATGTCGACGTCGCCCGGCCTGACCCCGAAGGCGATGTTGGCCGCGATCGTGTCGTCGGCGAGGAAGATGGCCTGGGGGACATGGGCGATCTGGCCCTGCCACAGCGGCGTCGTCGCGGCATCGAGGGGACGGCCGTCGACGCGGATCTCTCCCGCTGTGGGCGCCAGCAGGCCCATCAGGAGGTCGAGCAGGGTGCTCTTGCCCGCCCCGGTCGCGCCGACGATGCCGATGCGGGCGCCGCGCGGGATATCGAGGTGGATGCCGCGCAGCACCGGCTTTCCGCCCGGATAGGCGAAGGAGACGTCCACGAGAGACACGCCCTCGCGCAGCGGCAGCCTGGTCGAGCCCGCCGCCGGCTCGGGGAGGGCGGGCGCCGCGAGCACCGCGGCGATGTCGACGAGGAGCTGGCGGTTGCCCAGCGTCGCACCCCAGCCGAGATAGGCCTGCTGGACGAGCGGGAGCAGGCGCTGGGCGCCGACGGCAAGTGCCCCGAGCAGCGGGATGGCGCGCACCAGGCCGCCGGGCTGCGCGCTCATCCACAGCGCGACCAGCGCGATCGCGACCATGCCCGCCGCCTCCACCGCGAAGCGCGGGCCCTGGCTGATGAGCGCGTTGACCGAGAGCGCGCGGCGCAGGCGCGCATCGACCGCGGCGAACGCCTCCTCATAGACGCCGTGGGACCGGTCGAGGATGATGTCGCGCAGCCCGCCGAGCGATTCCTGGACCAGCTTGATGCGCTCCGAGGCGCCTTGGCCGACGATCGTCGAATTGGCGGCGAGCCGGGCGCGGGTGAGGCGCCCTATGAGAAAGTAGGCGAGTCCGAGCGAGACGGCGGCGACGGCGGCGGCGACGGGGGAGAGGAGGAAGAGGAAAGCGGCGATAAACAGGGTCATGACCGTCGCCACCGCCGCCTGCATCAGCGGCTGGAGTACGAGGGAGCCGACGTCGCGCACCTTCTCCATGGCCGCGATCGTCTCGCTGCTGTTGCGCCGCACGAAGTCCCAATAGGGCTGGCGAAGCAAACGCCCGAACATGGCGCGGGCGAGATCGTGGCCGAAGCCGGCGACGAAACGCTGGGTGGTCCAGAGCAGCCCGACGCGGATCGCGGCCGCTGCGAGCGACGCGGCGACGAGGATCAACGCCGCCGCGGCGGGGCTGTCTATCCTGGGCAGCGGCAGGCGCCCAGGGCCGGCAGAGGTGCCGCGGGTGAGCAGGGCGAGGAACGGGAAAACGGCGCCGATCGCCGCCAGCTCGGCCACCGCGCCCGCCAGCATGGCGGCGCAGGTCAGCGCGAGCTGCCTGCGCCGGCGCGGGCTCATCACCGCCAGAAGTTCGAACACTGCGTTCACGGGGCGCGAGCTTATGCACATCCGCCGCGCGGCGCGCCACCGCCGGCGCCGCCCCAGTCGTCGCGAGGCTGCGTCAAGGCATTGGCGCCCGCGAACCGGCGCCCTTGCAATTGCCGCTGTAAAGTCGGAATGGTCCTGTAACGGCTTTTCGAGCAATTTCCTAGTGAAATCATTGTTTTCCGTGGTTTTCTGAACAGGGGGTTTTCAAAACCGATGGGTTTCGGGGCACGACTCGCGGAAGAGCGGAAGCGTCTGGGGCTGAAGCAGGCGGAGTTTGCCGCGCTGGTCGGCACGGACGTGCCGAAGCAGAGCCTCTACGAGAATGACAGGCGCGAACTGCGTGCCGATTATCTCGCCCGTCTCGCCGCCGCGCGAATCGACGTCGTCTACGTGCTCACCGGCGAGCGGATGGACGGCGCCTGGCTGAGCAGCGGCGCCAGCGACCTCCTCAACGCCTATCTGTGCCTGCCGGAAGATCTCCAGCAGCTTCTCCTCTCGATGTCGGCGGGTCTGCGCGAGCACGTGCTGCGTGGCACGCCGCGGACGCTGCATGCGCCCACCCAGGGCTATCGCGCCGGCAACGGCGGCTGAAGCGCGCCTCAGGCCGGGCGGCGGAGCAGGGTGATCCGCGCCTTGCCGTGAACGCGAGTCGCTTCTTCCTCGAAATCTTCGGCGGACACGGGCTCGTCCCGCGCCGTCTCGATCGCCGCGTAGCCGCCGGCGACGAGAGGCAGCCCCGCCAGGGCAGGCGCGGCGAGGCCGCTGCCATAGGGCGGGTCGAGCAAGGCGACGTCGAGCGGGCCCGCAATACGCGCCTGCTCGGCCCGTACGGCCAGGATCTGGCCTTCGCCTCCGAGGGCGGTGAGATTGCGGCGGATGGCGTCGAGCGCCGCCCGGTCCGTCTCGACGAAGGTGCAGCGCGCGGCCCCGCGCGACAGCGCTTCGAGGCCGAGCGCGCCCGAGCCGGCGAACAGGTCGGCGACCGCGAGGCCCTCGAAGCTGCCAAGGCGGCTCGCCAGCATCGAGAAGAGCGCCTCCCGGGTGCGGTCGGAGGTCGGTCGCGTCGCCTGGCCCGCCGGCGCGACGATCGGCCGGCCGCGCCACTTGCCGGCGATGATCCTCATTTTTTCGATCCTCCCCGGGACGGGGAGGGGGACCGCGCGGAGCGCGGGGGAGGGGGCTTCGGGCCACGCTCGGCACCCCCTCCACCACGGCGCTTCGCGCCGCGGTCCCCCTCCCCGTCCCGGGGAGGAGCTTTATCCAGCCCCTTCCGGAACGCGACGAGATCGTGCTGGCGCACCTCGACGACGGCCCCGGAGGGAAGGTCCGCCAGCACGAACGGGCCATAGGCGGTGCGGATGAGGCGCGAGACGCGGAGGCCGAGATGCTCCAGCACCCTGCGCACCTCGCGGTTCTTGCCTTCGGTGAGGCGGAGCTCGATCCAGGCGTTGCGGCCGGTGCGCCGCTCGAGATTGGCGTCGATCGCGCCGTAGCGGATGCCGTCGATCTCGACGCCCTGGATGAGATCCTCGAGCTGCTCCTGGCTGACCGCGCCGAAGGCGCGGGCGCGATAGGTGCGCTCGACCTTCGAGGACGGCAGCTCGAGCTGGCGCTTCAGCTCGCCGTCGGTGGTAAGGAGGAGGAGGCCCTCGGTGTTGAGGTCGAGCCGGCCCACCGGCACGACCCGCGGCAGGTCCTTGGGGAGCCGGTCGTAGATGGTCGGACGCGCTTTCGGGTCGCGCTCGGTGGTGAGCAGGCCGATCGGCTTGTGGAACAGGAACAGCCGCGCCGGGGCGGGCGCCTTGACCGGATTGCCGTCGACGGTGACGCCGTGCAGAGAGGCAAGCAGGGTGGCGGGCGTCTCGACCGGCTTGCCGCCGATGGCGACCCGGCCCTCGGCGATCATCCGCTCAATCTCGCGGCGCGAGGCGATGCCGGCGCGGGCGAGGAGCTTGGCGATCCTCTGGCCCTCCCGGGCGGCGGGGCGCCGGCCTTCCTTCGGCGGGGCGGGACGGGGCGGGCGGGGCACGACGTTTCTCCTCTCGGCCAGCCCAACGGGCGGAAATTTGCGCCCAGCCGCTGGCGCGGCGGGACACCAGCCCCCATCTCGCTCGTTACGCAGCCATAATCGTCACCAGGGGGTCCCACGTCCTATAATGCTGTTCGGCAAACGCGAAAGGGCGATCAGGCGCATCGTCATCGTCGAGGACGAGCCGCTCGTCGCGTTCGACAACGAGCATCTGCTGCGCGAATCGGGCTACGAGGTGGTCGCCACCGTCGACAGCCTCGCCGACGCGGTGCGGGTGCTGGACGAGGATGACGACATCCAGCTGGTGCTGAGCGACATCACCCTGTCCGGCGACGGCGACGGCACCGACGTCGCGCGTGCGGCGGGGGCGAAGGGTGTGCCGGTGTTGTTCGTGACCGGCTCCTGCCCCGACGCGGCCCGGGCGCTGGCGATCGGCTGCCTCGCCAAGCCCTACACCGACCGGATGCTGAAGAACGCGCTGGAGGCGCTCGACCGCAAGCTGAGGGGCGAGCCGGTGAAGCGCGTCCCGGCGGGGCTCAGCATCTACGCGTAAGTCTCCCTTCCCCCTCAAGGGGGAGGGCTTCACGCCAGCGCGCCTTCAACCTGGTCGTGGAAATATCGGATCCCGGTTTCCAGCGTCCCCAGCGTCAGCCGGTCGAGCGCGCCTGAGGAGAGGCCCTGCTGGCCAAGCGCCGCGGCGCGGAAGTCCTCGCCGCCGAACACGCCTTCGTCGAGGAGCGCCCAGCTCCGCGCCCAATGATCCTCCTCCCCGGCGCTCGCGGGCGGCTCGGGGATCAGCATGAAGTCCTCGACGAGGGTGCGGTCGACCGCCTGCGGCATCAGCACCATGAGGTTCACATAGTCCGGGCTCATGATCATGATCGTGCCCGGAAAGAGCTGGTAGGCGAAGGTGATCACCGCCCGCAGCGCCGCCCAGTCCGTCGGATCGACGGCGGCGAGATGGTCGGTGCGGCCGACGGCGGAGCGCTGGTGGACGCCGATCGTGTCCATCGCCGTCACGCCGTCGGCGAAGAAGCGGGCGATGGTGGGGGAGTGCAGCCGCTGGACGTGGTAGCTTTCCTGGAAGGCGTCCATCACCAGCTTCCAGTTGGCCGGCACCTCGTGGACGCGGCGGCGGTAGAGGTGGTGACCGGCGAGGCCGAAGGCGTCGAACTCGGCGGCGAGCGAAGCGGCTTCGGAGAAGTCCGCCCCGGCGTCGCGGGCGAACCAGAGGAGGCCGCCCGCTTCGAGGCAGGGGAGCTCGGCGAGACCATGGGCGGATTTATCGAGGCCGGGGAACGTGTCCGGCCGCGGCAGCCCGGCGAGCCGGCCGTCGAGCGCGTAGGACCAGGCGTGGTAGGGGCAGACCAGGCGCGGCGCGCAGACCGGCTCCGCGCCTTCGACGAGCCGCGTGCCGCGATGCCGGCAGACGTTGAGGAAGACGTGCGCCACCCCGTCCTTGTCGCGGGCGAGGAGGAGGGGAAGGCCGAAGCCGTCATGCGGCACCGCCATGTTCGCGCGCGGGAGCAAGGCGGACGGGGCGATCACCATCGGCCGCCGCGCGAAGATTCGCGCCTGCTCGGCGACGAACCGTGCCGGATCGGTATAGACGGAGGCGGGCACGGTCTCGATCCCCTCGCCGAGGCTCGGGACGCCCGACGCGATGCGCCGCGCCAGCGCCAGCTGGCCCTCGGTCGGGCGCTGTCGGGTCGGCATGTCCATTCCCGAAGAGTGCGGCGAAGCGCGCGGCAAGGCAAGGCGCGGGATCGTGTGTCAAACCCCCTAGCGGGGGCGGGGGGAGCCGTTACAAAGGGTTCATGAAGTCCTCCGCCACAGCCGCCGACGCGCCGCGGCGCGAGCCGTTCGGGAAAGTGATCGCTTCCTATTTCAAGCCGCGGCCGCTCGGCGCCTTCCTGCTCGGCATTTCCAGCGGCTTCCCGCTGACGCTGCTGCTCGCGACCATGTCCTATTGGCTGTCCAAGGTCGGCATCGACAAGAAGACGATCGGCTTCCTGTTCGCGCTGACGACGCCCTACACGCTGAAATGGCTGTGGGCGCCGCTGATCGACGGTATCGCCATCCCGTGGCTCGCCAAGGCGATTGGCCAGCGCCGGGCGTGGCTCTGGGTCGTGCAGGTCCTGTTGGGCATCGCCATCTTCCAGCTCGGCTTCAGCGATCCCGTCCACCATATCGGCCGGTTCGCGCTGTGGGGGATTATCGTCTCCTTCCTTTCGGCGACGCAGGACATCGTCATCGACGCCTATCGGATCGAGACGCTGCCGGACGAGGAGCTGGCGCTGGGCACGGCCACCAATCAGGTCGGCTACCGCACCGGAAGCCTGCTGGCCGGCGCGGGCACCATATATTTGGCGTCGACCGAAGGGATCGGACTGGGCTGGGCGGCGGCCTACGGGGTCTCCGCCTTCCTTGTCATTCCGGGCTTCCTTGCGTCGCTGTGGCTCGGGCCGGGGCGGCATACGGCGGTCCGCGAGCGCAATTTCGGCCTCGCCGCCGTGCTCCACTTCCTCAAGCACAACGTCGTCGCCCCGTTCGCCGATTTCCTGACGCGGCCGGGTGCGTGGCTGATCCTGCTGTTCGTGCTGACCTACAAGCTGGGCGACGCGGTCGGGCAGAACATGCTCTCGCCGATGGTGGTGCACCAGGGCTTCAGCGACACCGATTACATCGCGATCAACAAGCTGGTCGGGTTCTGGGCGCTCGTGGTCGGCGCCCTCGTCGCCGGCGCGCTGATCGCACGCTTCGGCATGGGACGGCTGCTGTTCGGCGCCGGCATCATCATGATGGGCGCGAACCTGATGTTCTCGGCCGTCGCGGCAACCGGCCATTCCGTGGTCCTGCTGACCCTCGCGGTCGCGACCGAGAATCTCTTCGCCTCGATCAGCCTCACCGTCTTCGCGACCTATTTGTCCGGGCTCTCCAACACCGCCTTCACCGCCACCCAATATGCTTTGCTGTCGAGCGTCGCCTCGGTGGCGCGGACCTTCGCGACCACGCCGTCCGGCTATGCAGCCTCCTATTTCGGGTGGCCGGGTTTCTACGTCTTCTGCGCCTGCCTCGGCATACCGGGCCTCGTCTTCCTGTTCCTGATGCGCCGCGCCGGCTTCGTCGTCGACACGGTCCGGCAGGTCGGCGTCCAGGGTTCGGAGCCGGTCGAGGGGGAGGAGCCCAGGCCGGTGCCGGCGGAGCCGCGCTAGCGATGCCCATCCTCGGCCTTTCGATCCTCGTCCAGATCGCCTGCGCCGTCCATTGCGTCCGCAATCAGCGCAACTCGATGTGGCTGATGGTGATCATCTTCCTGTCGCTGCCCGGCTGCCTCGCCTACGCGATCTTCGAGATCCTGCCCGGCTTCACCGGCCGGAGGGAGGTGCGCTTCGCCCGGGCGACGGCGGTGAAGCGGCTCGATCCCGAGCGCGAGGTGCGCCGCGCGCGCGAGGCGCTGGAGGTCGCGGACACTGCGGCGAACCGTACCGCGCTCGGGGATTCGCTCGGCGAGCAGGGCGAATGGCGGGCGGCAGCGGCGGAATATCGCGCGGCGATCGCCAAGTCGCCGGGCGGCGGCGACCGGGGGCTGCGGCTGCGGCTCGCGCGCGCGGAGCTCGAGAGCGGCAACGATCCGGAGGCGCGGGCGATGCTGGAGGCGCTGCCTCCCTCTGCCTCCGACGCCGAGAACGACCGCGCCTCGCTGCTGCTGGCGCGGGCGCTGGAGGGGTGCGGCGAGACGGCGCGCGCGCTGGCGCTCTACGACGAGCTGGGGCGGCGCATGGCCGGGTGCGAGGCGCTGTGCCGTGAAGCCGGCCTGCTGATTGCGGAGGGGCGCCGCGCCGAGGCGCTGGAGCCGCTCACCGAAGTCGAGCGGCGGGTGAAGCGGCTCGACCGCTTCGAGCGGGCCAAGGATCCGCAGATGTACGATTGGGCCGCGCGGACGCTGGCGGAGCTGCGCGCCGGTTAGGCCGGAAGCTGCCCGTTCGCCCTCAGCACCTCGCCCGCGAGGTAGAGCGAGCCCATGATCAGCACGACCGGCGGCGCCGCCGCGTCCGCATGGCGGGCGATCCAGGCGAGCGCGGCCGGCACGCCGCCCGCCGCCATCGCGGCAAGGCCGTTGGCGCGGGCAATGGCGACCAGCTCGGCCGGCGCGTGGCAGGCGTGGCCGGGGACGGGAACGGCGTGGATGGTGAGCTGGCGGCCGGCGAAGGGCTTGAGCACGCCGGGCGCATCCTTGTTGGCGAGCAGGCCGAAGACAAGGTGGAACGGCCGCCCCGCCGGCACGTGGCCGCGGAAATGGTCGGCGATGGCGCGGGCGGCGGCGGGGTTGTGGCCGCCGTCGAGCCAGAGCTCCGCCCCTGCGGGAAGAAGCGCGGTCAGCGGCCCGGCGGCAAGGCGCTGGAGGCGGCCCGGCCATTCGGCCCATCCCATGGCCGCGCGGAGCGCCGAATCGGCGACGGGGATCGCCTCTTGGTGGCGGAGCATGGCGACCGCAAGGGCGGCATTGGCGGCCTGGTGCGCGCCCGCGAGGCGGGGAAGCGGGAGCTGAAGGGTGCCGCGGGCGTCGTCATATTCCAGCTTCCCTTTCGCCACCGTGGCGTTCCATCCGCGCCCCCGCGGCAGCCAGCGCGCCCCCGCCGCGGCGGCCGCCTCGCCGATGCGGTTAGCGATCGCGTCGGGGTAATGCTGGGTGACGAGCGGGACGCCGGCCTTGGCGATGCCGGCTTTCTCGGCGGCGATGTCCTCGATGCGATCGCCGAGGAATTGCTGGTGGTCGAGCCCGAGCTGGGCGATGCCGCAGGCGGCGGGGGTGGGAAGGACGTTGGTCGCGTCGAGCCGCCCGCCCAGGCCGACCTCGACGATCGCTGCGTCGGCGGGCGTGCGCGAGAAGGCGAGGAAGGCGGCGGCGGTGGTGGCCTCGAAGAAGCTGGGCCCGATGCCGTCGGCGGCGTCGAGCGTCTCTTCGAGCAAGGCGGCGAGCGCGCGATCGGAGATCAGGGTACCGGCGAGCCGAATGCGTTCGTTGAAGCGCACGAGATGAGGGCTCGTATAGACATGCGCCGAGAGGCCGGCGGCCTCGACCGCGGCGCGCAGATAGGCGCAAGTCGACCCCTTGCCGTTGGTGCCGGCGACGTGGAGCACAGGCGGCAGCGCCCGCTCGGGGTTGCCGAGCCGGTCGAGCAGGACGCGGATGCGCTCCAGACCGAGCGTGTCGGTGCCCGGCGAGAGGGTGCCGAGGCGGTCGAGCTGGCGCTGGACGGCGGGATCGTCGGATTGGGCGCGGTCAGCCATCAGGGAACCGCATCACGCCGCCCTTTTCTCCTCCGGCGTCAGATAGCCGATCAGCTGGGCGAGGGTGCTGCGCAGGTCCTTCCGGTGCGTCACCATGTCGATCATGCCGTGGGCGAGGAGATATTCCGCGCGCTGAAAGCCTTCGGGGAGCTTTTCGCGGATGGTCTGCTCGATCACCCGCTGGCCGGCGAAGCCGATCAGCGCGCCCGGCTCGGCGATCTGGACGTCGCCGAGCATCGCATAGGAGGCGGTGACGCCGCCCGTCGTGGGGTCGGTGAGGACGACGATATAGGGGAGGCCGGCCTCCTTGAGCTCGGAGATCGCCACCGTGGTGCGCGGCATCTGCATCAGCGAGAGGATGCCTTCCTGCATGCGCGCGCCGCCGGCGGCTGTGAATATGATGTAGGGGCAGCGGTCGGCGATGGCGGCGCGGGCGCCGTCGACGAAGGCCGCGCCCACCGCCATGCCCATCGAGCCGCCCATGAAGGCGAAGTCCTGCACGCCGACCACGGCCTTGAGGCCCTCGATCGTGCCGCGCGCGTTCATCAGCGCGTCGGTCTCGCCGGTGGCGGCGCGGGCGGCCTTGAGGCGATCCGTGTAGCGCTTCGAATCGCGGAACTTCAGCGGATCCTCCCGCACCTGCGGCGGCGGCAGAATGGTGTAACCCGGGTCGAGGAGGAGGGTGAAGCGGGCCCGCGGGCCGATCCGGTCGTGATGGTCGCAGCGCGGGCAGACGAAGGCATTCTCCTCCCACTCCCGCGTGAAGATCATCGCGCCGCAGGTGCGGCATTTGTGCCAGAGATTCTCGGGCGTCTCGCGCTTGGGCAGAAAAGGGATGCTGTTGCGGACGCGGTTCAGCCAGCTCATCGCGGGGGTCTCCTCAGGCGCGGCCGATAGGACGGGGAAGGGAAGCTGTCCACCTTGCGGGGGGAGGGGCGCTAGAGCGTCGCCTCGATGGCGCGAGCGGCCTGGTCCGGATCGGCGGCGCCGGTGATCGGGCGGCCGACGACGAGGATCGACGCGCCCGCGTCGAGCGCCGCGCGCGGGGTGATGACCCGCTTCTGGTCGCCGCTCGCGGCGCCGGCGAGGCGGACCCCCGGGACGACGAAGAAGCCGTCGTGCCACAGCCGTTTCGCCGCGGCGACCTCTGCGCCGGAGCAGACGAGCCCGTCGAGCCCGGCGTCGCGGGCGAGGGCGGCGAGGCGCTCGACCTGCGCATGCGGGTCCGCGGCGGCGCCTATCGAGGCGAGATCGCTGCCGTCGAGGCTGGTGAGGACGGTGACGGCGACCACCTTGGTGCCGGCGGGGGCGGCGGCCTTCGCGTCTTCCATCATCGCCCGGCCGCCGGCGGCGTGGACGGTGAGGATGGCCGGCGCGAGCGGCCGCAGCGCCTGGACGGCCTTGCCGACCGTGTTCGGGATGTCGTGGAGCTTGAGGTCGAGGAAGATCGGCAGGCCGAACTGGGCCATGTCGTGGACGCCGTGGCGGCCGTTGGCGCAGAAGAATTCGAGGCCGAGCTTGAGCCCGCCGACATGGCGCCGCACCTTCGCCGCGATCGCCTTGGCACGCTCGAGGTCGGGCGTGTCGAGGGCGACGAAGATCGGGCTGGTCACGACGGCGTCGGCCAGGCTTTGCTGTCGGTGGCGACTCGTTCGCGCGCCGGATCCGCGGCGTTGCTGACCGTCACCGGCGCCGCCGTCGGCGGCGGCACGGAAACGGCGGCGCCGCGCTCGACCGGCTCGTAGCGGCGGCGCAGCGACCACATCTTGGCGCGATAGACGATCACGGTCGGCACCCAGCCGAGCAGGAATCCGAACAGGATGAGGAGCGGCAGCCGCACATCGGCGATCAGCCCGCCCCACAACTTCACCTGGACGACCGCCCAGTTCGCGCGTCCCCAGAGCGAGAGGACGATGGCGAGGGCCACCCAGAACAGGGTCTTCAGAAACTGCATCCGCGCCTCCGCCCCTTGCTTATGGCGCGGCGGCGGGCGGCGCAACCGCTTCAGGCGCCGCCGACTTCCCGCTCGAGCGCGTCGAACAGCGGCTGGACGGCGCCAAGGCGCGGCCGCTCCTCGGCGAGGATGGCGCGAAACGCGTCGCGCTTCAGCGAGGCGACGAGGCCCGGCGGCAGGTGCGAGCCCTTGGGAAGCGCCGAGACGGCGATCTCGATGAGTCGATCGGCGCCGTGGAGGCGGCCCCACAGATAGTCGTTCTCGCGATAGGCACGGCTGAAGAAGGCGCCGAAGCTGTTGAGCTGCGTGCCCTTGAGCGTCGCGGCGGCGCCGCCGCCCCGGATGGCGGTCGCGTCCTCCGGCGAGATGCGGTCGACCTTGACCGGGTGGAATTCGTCCAGCGCCTCGCCCTGGAGCAATGGCAGGCTGGCGACGTCGTAGAAGGCGAAGCCGAGATAGGCGAGGATCAGCGCCCGCCGTTCGGGCTTGGGGAAGAGGACGAGGACCTCCGTCAAGCGCTCGTCCGCCTCGCGATCAAGGCCCTTCAGGTCTAGCGCCGCAGCGAAGGCGGCGAGGCGGGCCTGGACGTCGCCGCCTTCGACCGCCGGACGGTTGGCGCACTCCTCGTAGCGATCGATCAGCGCGTAGAGCGCGGCCTGGGCGCAGGCCGCCGCGTCCGGCGGGCAGTCCGGCCCCTGCTCCATCTCGGCGAGACGACGCGAGACGAAGCGCAGCCGGCGGATGCGAAAGCCCGTGTCGAAGTTGCGCAGGAAGGCGATGACCTCCGGCGTGCCGCCGGTCGCGGTGATCGCCTCGGGGCCGACCAGGCCGTCGGCGCGGACATGCTCCCACAAGGTCTTGCGCGTGCCTTCCCGCCCGTTCGAGCCGCGCGACAGCGCCTCCGCCACCTGCTCGACGACGGTAGCGAGCTTGAGATGGCCATAGCCCGCATAGGCGAAGCCGGAATCCCGCGCGGCGATCGTGTGCGCCTTGGCGCGCCAGGCGGCGAGGCGCGACGGGGTGGGGCGGAGCAGCAGCAGGGTCGAGCCGAACGCCTTCTCGATGGCGCGCTCGACCTGCGCCTGCATCGCCTCGACGATCCGGCTGACGCGGCGGATCCGGGCCGAGCGGCCGTCGAGCGCCTCGAGCGCGTCGCGGATCGGCTGCTCGCGCGGGATGTCGGAGATGGCGCCGAAGATCGTGCCGAAGAAGCCGGGTGTGTCGGCGGGGCCGGCGTCGGAAAGGCGGACCGCGTGGCCGCCGGGCTTCGGATCGATGTAGACGAAGCGGCGGTCGACCTCACGGCGGGCGGGCCGGCTCCGCAGCGCCGCCATGGCCGGGCGGAACGGCGCATTGGCGAGCACCGATCCGTCGATCAGCACCGCCGTGTCGGCATCGCCGATGGCGTGGTGGCGGGGGAGGGCGGTGCGCACGAACGATTCGCGCCCGGGCCAGTCGCGGTCGCGTGCGGCGAGGACGGCGTCGAGCTCACCGATGCGGAAAGGCGGGAAGGCGCCGGGGAAGCTCGCCGTGGCGCGGGCGGCGAAGGCGAGGGCGGGGGCTTCGGCGAGCGGCGCGGCGGGGCCCGCCTCCTTGCGGAAGGACAGGATCAGCCGGTGCTCGACCTCCGTCACTTCCGGCGGGGAATGGAGGCGGAGGCGCTCCGGGTGGCCGTGGAAGTCGGTGACGGTGACGAACAGGTCGAGCGGCTGGTGCTCCGGGAGGAGCGGCGGACCGGCTGGCGCCGCCGCCATCGCGTCGAAGGCGTCGAGCAAAAGATTGGTGAAGCCGGGGCCGCTGAACGGCGGCGCGAACCAGCGGGCGCGGACGAAATTGGCGAGCTTGGCGCGCACCTCCTCGCGATGCGCCGCCTCGACGGTCTGGTCGACGACGCCCCCGCGGCGCTTCGACAGGGCCCAGGCGAGCGGCACCGCCGCACCCTTGGCGAAGCGCGAGACGCGGCTCACCTCCGGGTCAAGCAGGCGGTCGACGTCGGCCGTCTCCAGCCACAAGTCCGTGAGCGGATCGAGCGACTGCCCGCTGGCGATCGCCTGGCCGAGGAAGATGGCGTTGATGCCGCCCGCGCTCGCGCCGGTGAGGATGTCGACCAGGACGCGCAGCTCCAGGCCGGCGTGCTCCGCCAAGGCTTCCAGCAGCCGGTGGTAGACGCCCTCCGAGCCTTCGCCGCGCGGCGCGTTCGCGTGAAAGGCGCGGCTGGCGCGGGCGAGACGCCAAACCTCCTTCGTGATGCCGTGCATGTACACGGCGAGGCTGATGCCGCCGTAGCAGATCAGGGCCAGCCGAAGCTCTTTCTCGCGCATCGGGCCAACCGTGGCAGCGGCAGGCAGCGGTGTCGAGCGCATCTCCGGTTCCCTGTGCGGTGGCTCGACTCATCCCGGAGTCGCAACACGTCGCCGTAACGAACGGGACTCCTTGGGAATCGCCGGTTAGCCCCACCCTCACAACGAATGCTGAGGGGCTTCGCACCGATGATCGATCGTTTCCGCCGCACCGGCCTGCTGCGCGTCGCCGCGCTCGGGCTCGTGGCGCTGACGAGCGCCGCGCCGGCGCAAACCGTCGCCGACAGCCCGCGGCTGCAGAGCCTGGAGCAGGCGGTCGCGCAAGTCGCCGGCGCGCCCTCCGCCCCGTCCGTGGGCGCCAAGCTCGCCGTCGTCGAGCAGGCCTTCGAGGCCGTCGGCGAGGGAACCGCGAGCTATTACGGCCGCGAGCTCGCCGGCAACCGCACCTCCAGCGGCGAGCGCTTCGATCCCGCCGCCTTCACCTGCGCCCACCGCACGCTGCCGCTCGGCACGAAGCTCCGCGTCACCAACCTCGCCAACGGTCGTAGCGTCATCGTCCGGGTCAACGATCGCGGCCCCTTCACCCGCGGGCGCATCCTCGACGTGTCGCTCGCGGCCGCGCGCGAGATTGCGATGGTCGGTCCCGGCCACGCCCGGGTCCGGCTCGAGGTCGTCCGCGACATAGCCTGACGCGCAGGATCGCCGCGAACGTTTCGTCGCTCCGACGGGTCGTTTATCGAAACCATCTTCCCAAAACGCGCTCGCGACGCTATGCGCCGGCCACCACTTTGTGGAGGGGATTCCTTTTTATGTTCAATAAGATACTGCTGAGCGGCGTTGCTTGCGCCGCCCTGCTCGCCGGCTCGTCCGCCGTTGCGCAGACCAAGCCCGCCGCCGCCCACGCGGCCCACGCCACGACCGCCGGCAAGCCCGAGCTCGGCACCTGGGGCGTCGACCTCAGCGGCATGGACAAGACCGCCAACCCCGGCGACAGCTGGTACAATTACGTCAACGGCACCTGGGACAAGAACACCGTCATCCCGGCCGACAAGGCGGCCTGGGGCGGCTTCGGCATCCTCGCCGAGCTGTCGACCACCCGTACCCGCACGCTGATCGAGGAAATCGCCGCCAAGCCGGCGCCCAAGGGCAGCAACGAGCAAAAAATCGGCGACCTCTATCGCAGCTACATGGACGAGGCGGCGATCGAGCGCGCCGGCATCGAGCCGCTCAAGCCGTATCTGGCGCGCATCGACGCGATCCACAGCCAGACCGACCTCGCCGCGGCGTTCGCCGAGGCGAACCGCACCGGCATCGGCGGCCCGATCGGCATCGGCACCCAGCAGGACCTCAAGAACAACAGCGTCTACGCCGCTTATGTCGGCCAGGGCGGCATCGGCCTTCCGGACCGGGATTATTATCTCGAGGCGAAGTTCGAGCCGATCCGCGCCAAATATGTCGAGCACCTGACCAACATGTTCCGCCTGGCCGGCATCTCCGAGCCGGAGGCGCGCGCCAAGCGGGTGTTCGACCTCGAGAAGCAGATCGCCGAGACCCATTGGACTCGCGTCCAGGGCCGCCAGACCGAGAAGCTCTACAACCCGAAGAGCCTCAGCGAGCTCGCCGCCATGGCGCCCGGCTTCGACTGGGCGACCTACATGAAGGGCACGGGCTTCGCCGACCAGAGCCGGGTGATCGTCGCCCAGCCGAGCGCGATCGAAGGCACTGCGAAGATCATCGCCGCGACGCCGATCGACACCTGGAAGGACTATCTGACCATCCGCACCATCCGCGCCGCGGCGCCGATGCTGCCCAAGGCCTTCGTCGACGAGAATTTCGCCTTCACCAAGGTCCTGACCGGCACGCCGCAGCTGCCGGACCGCTGGAAGCGCGGCGTCGCCGTCGTTAACGGCGCGCTCGGCGAGGCGGTCGGCCAGGCCTATGTCTCCCGCTACTTCACGCCGGACACCAAGGCGAAGGCGGACGAGCTGGTCCACAACCTCATCCGCGCGATGGACGCCCGTCTCGCCAACCTCACCTGGATGGCGCCCGAGACCAAGGCGAAGGCGCGGGCCAAGCTCGCCGCCTTCACCCCGAAGATCGGCTATCCGGACAAGTGGCGCGACTATTCGGCGCTCGAGATCGTCCCGGGCGACCTCGTCGGCAACGCCTTCCGGGCGCGGGCCTTCGAGTATAACCGCCAGCTCGCCAAGATGGGCAAGCCCGTCGACCGCAGCGAGTGGTTCATGACCCCGATGACGGTCAACGCCTACGCCAACCCGCTGATGAACGAAGTCGTGTTCCCGGCCGCGATCCTGCAGCCGCCCTTCTTCGATCCGAATGCGGACCCGGCGGTCAATTACGGCGCCATCGGCGCGGTGATCGGGCACGAGCTCAGCCATCACTTCGACGACCAGGGCCGCAAGTATGACCCGCAGGGCAATCTCGCCGACTGGTGGACCGCCGAGGACGTGACCCGCTTCAAGGCCGGCACCGACAAGGTGGTCGCCCAGTACGGCGGCTACGAGCCGATCAAGGGCACGCACGTCAACGGCGAGCTGACGCTCGGCGAGAACATGGCGGACCTCGCCGGCCTCGCCGTCGCCTACGACGCCTACAAGCTGTCGCTGCACGGCAAGCCGGATCGGGTGATCGACGGCTATACCGGCGACCAGCGCTTCTTCCTCGGCTTCGGCCAGGTGTGGCGCAACAAGATGCGGGAGGCGGCGATGATGCAGCAGCTCACCACCGATCCGCATTCGCCGGGCCAGCTGCGCCCGAACGTCGTGCGCAACTTCGACCAATGGTACAAGGCGTTCAACGTGACGTCGGGTGCCCTCTACCTGCCGCCGGAGCAGCGCATCCACATCTGGTAAGCGCGCTCCAGCGTCCGAGCGTCTCTCGGCGCTTGCACCGACCGGGCCGGCGAGGCATCGCCGGCCCGGTTTGGTTTACGGCCCTCGAAGGATTCGCCCGCTGTCCCGCAAGTTCGCGTACCTGTCGCTCGGCGGCATCCTCTTCCTCCTCATCCTGTTCTGGGCCGCCGCCTACCGGCACGGCCCCGTCAAACCCGTGGCCGGCGGCCCGACCGCGGCGGCGCCGAACGTCGGCATCTCCGACCGCGACCTGGCCCGTATCGAGGAGCGCCAGCAGGCGAAGGACAGCGCGGTCGACTACAACATGCTCGACCATCGCCTGACCCGGCTGATGGACGCGCCCAACATGATCGGCATGGCCGTCGGCGTCGTCGAGAACGGCCAGATCCGTTTCCTCAAGGGCTATGGCGAGACGGTGGCGGGGAGCGGCGACAAGGTGACGCCGAATACCCTGTTCCGCTGGGCATCCGTTTCGAAGGGCGTGGCGGCCGACATGGTCGCGCTGCTCGCACATGACGGCAAGCTGTCGCTGGTCGAGCCGGTCGGCCGCTACGCGCCGTCGCTCAGGCTTCCCTCCGGCAACGAGAACCGCGCGACCGTCGCCGATCTCCTCTCGCACCGGCTCGGCCTGTTCAGTCACGCCAACGACAACAAGCTCGAGGAAGGGCAGGACCCGCACCTGCTGCGCTCGATGCTCTCTCAGCTCAACCCGATCTGCCCGCCCGGGACCTGCTGGGCCTATCAGAACGTCGCCTACGACGCCGCCTCCGAGATCGTCGAGAAGACCACCGGCAAGACCTACGAGCAGGCGGTGAGGGAGCGGATCTTCGGGCCCCTCGGCATGCGTTCGGCCTCACTGAACCGCAATGCGCTGGTGACGGCGCCGAGCTGGGCGCGGCCCTATACGGGCGGCAAGCACGGCAAGCCGGTCGAGGTCAGCGACGCGTATTACCGCATCCCCGGCGCCGGCGGCGTCAACAGCTCGATCAAGGACCTCGCCATCTGGATGGAGGCGCAGATGGGCCTCGCGCCGAACGTCATCCCCCCTGACGTGCTGCGCGAGGTGCAGACGGGGCGAGTCGCGACCCCGGGCGAGCTCGGGCGGATGCGCAAGTTCCGCGAGCGGGTGCGGACCGCGCAATACGCGCTCGGCTGGCGCGTCTACGATTATGCCGGCCACCGCGTCATCGCCCATCGCGGCGGCGTGAAGGGCTATCGCTCGCTGATCATGTTCGACCCCGCGCTGAAGAGCGGCGTCGTCGCCTTGTGGAACGGCTCCAGCAGCCAAGCGGGCGGCCTCGAATTCGAGGTGATGGACATGATCTACCACCTCCCGCCCCGCGACTGGCTCGGCCTCGACGAGAAGCCGGCCCCGGAGGCGCCGGAGGAGGGCAACAGCGCTGCGCCGGACGCGGGCGGATGATCCATCCCCTCCCTGGAAGGGAGGGTTAGGGGTGGGTCCGCCGCAGGCGGGCGAGACTCGGACTCAGCAGGAAGTCTCGCTGCGCTCGCCTACCCACCCCCAGCCCCTCCCTTCCAGGGAGGGGAGAACTCAGCGCATCAGCACCAGCTCTTCGGCCATCGTCGGATGAAGGGCGACGACGGCGTCGAAGTCGCTCTTCTTGAGCTTCGCCTTGATGGCGATCGCCGCGGCCTGGAGGATCTCCGGTGCGTCGGGACCGATCATGTGGAGGCCGACCACCTCGTCCGTCTCCGCATTGACGACGAGCTTGTAGAGCGCGCGCTCGTTGCGGCCGGCGAGCACGTTCTTCATTGGTCGGAAGTCGGAAAGGTAGGTCTTGACCGAACCCAGGCGGTTGCGCGCCTGGCCCTCGGTCATGCCGACACCCGCGAGCGGCGGGTGGCTGAACACGGCCGAGGGGATGTTCTCATAGTCGACGCGGCTCGGCTTGTCTCCGAACAGCGTGTCCGCGAAGGCCTGGCCCTCGCGGATCGCGACGGGGGTGAGCTGGACGCGGTTGGTGACGTCGCCGACCGCGTAGACCGAGTCGCAGGTCGACTTGTTGTCGGCGTCGACGGCGACAGCCCCCTTGTCGTCGAGCTGGACCCCTGCGGCGTCGAGGCCGAGGCCGTCGGTGTTGGGCTTGCGGCCGATCGCGTACATCACGCAGTCCGCCTCGATCGCGTCGCAGCCGTCCATGTGGACGAGGAGGCTGCCGTCGTCCCGCTTCTCGAGGCTCTGGAACTTGACGTGGAAGCGATAGTCGATGCCCTTCATCATCGAGATGGTGAGCAGCCGGTCGCGGATCGTCTCGTCATAGCCGCGCAGGATCACGTCGGAGCGGTTCACCAGCGTCACGTGCGCGCCGAACTGGTGGAAGATGCCGGCGAACTCGTTGGCGATGTAGCCGGCGCCGGCGATCACCACCCGCTTGGGCACCCGATCCAGGTGGAACGCCTCGTTCGAGGTGATGCCGTGCTCGGCACCCGGAAATTCGGGGACGACGGGGGTCGCCCCGGTCGCGATGAGGACGATGCGGGCGGTGACCGTTCGCCCTCCGGCCAGACGCACCTCGTTGGGACCCGTGAGGACGGCGCGCTCGCGGATCACCTCCACCTTATGGTTGGCGAGCGTCTCGCCATAGGCGCCTTCGAGGCGGTCGACCTCGGCGAGCACGTTGTCGCGTAGCGTCTTCCAGTCGAACGCGCATTCGGGGACGTCCCAGCCGAAGCGCCGGGCGTCGGCGAGATCCTCGGCGAAGTGCGCCCCGTAGACGAGCAGCTTCTTCGGCACGCAGCCGCGGATCACGCAGGTGCCGCCGACGCGAAATTCCTCGGCGACGGCGACCTTCGCGCCGTGCGCGGCCGAGACGCGGGCGGCGCGGACGCCGCCCGATCCCGCGCCGATGACGAAGAGGTCGTAGTCGAAACCTGCCATGCTTATCGCTCCGGTGAAGTGCCCCCGCGCCTTAGGGCGTGCGCGGCGGCGGCGCTAATGCCCTCTGCGCATCGGCGCGATGCGCGCCGGCGCCAGCCACAGGCTGCGCTGCGCGAAATCGGCGGTGATGAGGAAGTGGCGGAGGATCGAGGTGCCGACATTGACGTCCGCGGCGGTCGGCGTGTCGTCGATCGCGGCGCGGACGTTCTCGAAGGTGCGGCCGCCGACCTCCAGGGTGCTGAGCAGGACGATGGCCCGGCTGCGCTTGCCGCCGATCCCGCCGCCGTCGCTCCGCCCGACGATCCGCTCGGGGGCGAGCAGCCCGATCTTATCGGCATAGGCCTTGCCGATCAGAACTTCGGTGCCGTTGCCGAGGTCGAATTCCGCCTGGGCCGGCGAATGGCCCTCGACGGCGATGGGGAATCCCTCGACGCCCCGTTCGCTGGTGAGCCTGTAGCGGCGGCCTGGCGGCGTGCCGCTGCGCGGCACGGCGGCGAGGGTGAGTCGGGCGAGGTCGATGCGCAGGCGCGCGGCGTCGAACAGCTCCCTGCCGAGGATGACGGGCACGGGGCGGCCGATCAGGCGTTCGGCGAGGTCGCGAAGGTCGAGGACGATCGCGCTTGCGGCGGGCACGGTGACGCCGGCGGCGGTGATGCGCAGGCCGTGGGCGAAGCGGCCCTTGTCCTCGCCGCCGCTGCCGTTCACCACCTGGTCCGAGCCCATGCGCAGGCCCAAGGAAGCGGCGAAGGGCGCATCGAGGATCGTCATCTCCGCCGCCGAGTCGAGCAAGGCGACCACTCGGGTGCCGTTCACCGTCGCCGGAAGGAAGAGGCGGTTGCGGAACAGCTCCAGCCTCGTCGGCCCTGCCGTCGCCGCGGAGGAGGCGAGGAGCAGCAGCGCCGGGAGGAGGAGCAGGCCGCGCGTCATCCGCCGAGGCCCGCGCGGGCGATCAGCGCCTCGGTCGACGGATCGAAGTCCAGGTCGCCGCTGTCGATCGCCTTGGCCATCTGCTTGCCGAGCTCGACTCCGAACTGGTCGAACGGGTTGATGCCGAGCAGGGCGGCGTTGGCGAAGGTGCGGTGCTCGTAGAAGGCGATGAGGGCGCCGAGGGTCGCCGGGTCGACCCGGTCGATGAGGATCGTCGTCGACGGCCGGTCGCCGGGATAGGCGCGCTGGGGGTCGTCGCTCGGCTTGCCAGTCATCAGCGCGGCGCCCTGCGCGAAGCAATTGACGAGGAGCTGGCGGTGATGCTCCTCGTCATAGCTGTGGCCGGGCTCGATCGCGCCGACGAATTCGACCGGCACCAGGTGAGTGCCCTGGTGGAGGAGCTGGAAAACGGCGTGCTGCGCGTCCGTGCCCACGCCGCCCCAGGTGATCGGCGCGGTGGCGCGGCCGGCGGGCGTGCCGTCCAGCTTCACCGACTTGCCGTCCGATTCCATCTCGAGCTGCTGGAGGTAGGAGGGGAGGAGGCGCAGCCGCTCGTCATAGGCGAAGACGGCGCGCGTCTCGGCGCCGCGGACGTTGGCATAATAGCGGTCGACGAAGGCGGCGAGGACCGGCGCGTTGCGCTCGATGGGCGCCAGGCGGAAGTGGCGGTCCATCGCCGCGGCGCCTTCGAGCAACTGCTCGAACGCTTCCCAGCCCAGCGCGAGGGCGGCGGGAAAGCCGATCGACGACCACATCGAATAGCGGCCGCCGACGCTTTCCGAGAAGGGCAGGATCCGGGTCTCGTCGACGCCGAATGCGATCGCCTTGTCCGGCGCGGCGGTCAGCGCGATGACCCGGCCATAGGGATCCGCGACGCCGCCCTCGCCAAGCCATTCCAGCGCCGAGCGGGCGTTGAGCATCGTTTCGCTGGTGGTGAACGTCTTCGATGCGATGACGAGAAGGGTGGTCTGAGGGTCGAAGCCGGCCACCGCCTCCTCGAGCGCGGCGGCGTCGACGTTGGAAACGACCGCCGCCTCGTACCGCCCGCTGCCGCGGCCGAGCGCGTCGATCAGGAAATCCGGCCCCAGCGCCGAGCCGCCGATACCGATGTGGAGGATGTGGCGGACCGGGCCGAAGGCGTCCGCCTCGATCGCGTCGATCAGCGCGCGCATGCGGGCGTGGAGGGCGGCGGCGCGGGCGACGCTCTCCGGCGCGCCCTGGCCGCGCTCGGCGCTGTGCTCCGCGGCGCGGCCCTCGGAAAGGTTGACGACACGGCCGGCGAACAGCGCCTCCCGGGCGCCGGAGAGGTCAGCGGCGCGGGCGAGGTCGGCAAACGCCCCGACGAGCCCGCCGTCGAGATGGGTCTTGGAGAAATCGAACAGGATGCCGCCTTCCTCCACCGTGAGGGTGGCGACGCGGCCTGGATCGGCGGCGAAGAGCTCGGCCAGCGTCCGTCGCGGCGCGGCTTCGAGGGCGGCCCAGGCGCGGTTCGTCTCGTCCATGGCCGGCCTATAGGAACGGGGGCCGCCAAGGGGAATAGGATGCTTGATTTGCGGCGGCCCGTTCGCGCAAGGCTGCCGGCGATGGCGACGAGCGTTCAACCGCGGCGGAAGGCGCGCGTGCGCAGCGGGATGGCGCAGACCACGCGGTTCCTGCTCGTCCTGTTCATCCTCGCGGCCTTGCTCAGGACCTTCGTCTTCGCGCCGTTCATGATCCCGTCGGGGTCGATGCTGCCGCGGATGATGATCGGCGACTATCTCTTCGTCGCGAAATGGCCCTACGGCTGGTCCCGCTACGCCTTTCCCTTCGGCCTCGCCCGCTTCGAGGGGCGGCTGTGGAGCGCCGCGCCGGCGCGGGGCGACATCGTCATCTTCCACCATCCGGCGACCGGCCAGGATTATGTGAAGCGGCTCATCGGCCTGCCCGGCGACACGGTGCAGATGCGCGGCGGCGTCCTCATCCTGAACGGCCGGCCCGTGTCGAAGGTGCGCATTGCCGACTTCCTGGTGCCGGAAAGCCCGAACACGCCGTGCCGCTATGTCGGCGACTATGCGCCGGAGCCGACGGTGGAGGACGGCCGGACCTATTGCCGCTATCCGCGCTACCGCGAGACGCTTCCGGGCGGCCGCGCCTATGAGGTGCTCGACCAGATTCACGGCCTCGCCGACGACACGCCGCTCTACCGCGTGCCCGCCGGCAATTATTTCGTCATGGGAGACAATCGCGACGACAGCGCCGACAGCCGCTTCTCGCCGTCGGTGGGCGGCGTCGCCTTCCTCCCCGCGGACAATCTGATCGGCAGGCCGCTCGTCACCTTCTTCTCCACCGACGGCGCCTCGACCTGGTCCAGGCCGTGGACCTGGTTCTCCGCGACGCGCTGGGACCGGATCGGGAGGGGCTATTGAGCGCGAAGCTGGCGCGCTGGCTCGAAGAGGCGCTCGGCGCGGCGCCCCGGGACCTTGGCCTGTACGAGCGCGCGCTCACCCATCCGAGCTATGGCGCCGACCATTATGAGCGGCTCGAATTCCTCGGCGACCGGGTGCTCGGTCTGGTCGTCGCCGACTGGCTGGTCGAGCGCTTTCCCGACGCGGAGGGCAAGCTTTCCCAGCGCCTCAACGCGCTCGTCACCGGCGAGGTCTGCGCCGAGATCGGGCGGGAGATCGGCGTCCCCTCGCACCTCCGCCTCGGCAAGCAGGCGCAGGACGACGGCGTCTTCCAGAGCGACAACGTGCTCGGCGACGTCGTCGAGGCGCTGATCGGCGCGCTCTACCGCGACGTAGGGCTCGACGCCGCGCGCCGCTTCATCCGCAACCGCTGGGGAGACCGTGTCGAACGCCTCACCTCCGCCCCCAAGCACCCGAAGGCCGCGCTCCAGGAATGGGCGGCGGCGAACAACCGCAAGCCGCCGGAATATGCGGTGACGGACCGCTCAGGCCCCGATCACGCGCTGCGCTTCACCGTGACGGTCAGCGTCCGCGGGCTGGGCGAGGCGAGCGGCACCGGCTCCAGCAAGCAGGACGCCGAGAAAGCCGCCGCCGAGGCGCTTCTGGAGAAAGTGAAATGAGCGAGCGGTGCGGCCTTGTCGCGGTCGTGGGCGCGCCCAATGCGGGCAAGTCGACCCTGGTCAACGCGCTCGTCGGCCAGAAGGTGGCGATCGTCAGCCCGAAGGCCCAGACGACGCGCACCCGGATCATGGGCATCGCCATCGAGGGCGAGGCGCAGATCCTGCTGCTCGACACGCCGGGCATCTTCGAGCCGAAGCGGCGGCTCGACCGGGCGATGGTCGCCGCCGCCTGGGGCGGCGCCGCGGAGGCGGACCTCATCGCGCTGGTCGTCGACGCCCAGAGCGGCGTCTCGCGGCGGATCGACGCGATGCTGGAGACGCTGAAGGCGCGGCGGGAGGCGAAGATCCTCGTCTTGAACAAGGTCGATCTGGTGAAGAAGGAATCGCTGCTCGCACTTGCCGCGCAGCTCGGCGAGCGGCTCGACTTCGAGGAGATCTTCTTCGTCTCCGCTACCACGGGCGACGGCGTCGCCGAACTGAAGCGCGCGCTCGCCGCGCGGGTGCCGGAGGGGCCGTGGCATTTCCCGGAGGAGCAGGTCTCCGATGCGACGGACCGGATGCTCGCGGCCGAGGTGACCCGCGAGCAGCTCTACCTCCAGCTCCACGCCGAGCTGCCCTACGAGAGCGCGATCGAGACGGAGAAGTTCGAGGAGCGCAAGGACGGCTCCGTCGCCATCCACCAGCAGATCCTTGTCGGGCGCGACAGCCAGAAGGCGATCGTGCTGGGAAAGGGCGGCACCCGCATCCGCGCGATCGGCGAGGCCGCGCGCACCGCGCTCGGCGAGCTGCTCGGGCGCCAGGTCCACCTCTTCCTCCACGTCAAGGTCAACCCGAAATGGGAGGAGGACCGGGGCCTCTACCGCGAGATCGGGCTCGACTGGGTGGAATGAGGCCCGCCACGGGTGGGGACACGTACTTTTTTGAGAAAAAGTACGTGTCCCCGTTCACCCCTTGACGTTCACCACCTGGCGAAGCCGGTGGCGGACGGCGACGAGGTCGGTCTGCGCCGCCATCACCGCGCCAATGTCCTTGTAGGCGGCCGGGCTTTCGTCGAGCACGCCTTCGTCGACCCGGCACTCGATGCCGGCCATCGCCGCGCGATGGTCGTCGAGGCTGATCAGCTTCTTCGCCTGCCCGCGCGACATCACGCGGCCCGCGCCGTGCGAGCAGCTGCAGAAGCTTTCGGCATTGCCCAGCCCCTCGACGATGAAGCTGCCCGTGCCCATCGACCCCGGGATGATGCCGAGATCGCCGACGCCGGCGCGCACCGCTCCCTTGCGGGTGACCCACACGCGCTCGCCGAAATGCGTTTCGCGAGTCGCGTAATTGTGGTGGCAGTTGATCGCCTGCTTCTCCGTCCGGAAGGCCGGCACGTGCTTGCGCAGCGCCTCCAGGACGCGGACCATCATCAGCTCCCGGTTGGCCATCGCGTAATCCTGCGCGAAGGTCATCGCCTCGATATAATCGTCGAACAGCTCCGATCCTTCGGCGAGGAAGGCGAGGTCGCGGTCGGCGAGGTGGAAGTCCAGCTTCTCCGTGGCGATCGCCTCCTTGGCCGCCTCGATGAAATAGGTGCCGATGCGGTTGCCGGTTCCGCGCGAGCCGGAGTGGAGCATCACCCAGACGCGCTGCTCCTCGTCGAGGCAGACCTCGATGAAGTGGTTGCCGCCGCCCATCGAGCCGAGCTGGTCGCTCGTCTTGCCCTGGAGCTTGGGATGCTTGGCGACGATCGCCCGCCAGCGCGCCTCGAAGCGCTCGTGCCAGACCCGCGCAATGGCGTTGGGCGTCACCGCCCAGCCGCCCTTGACGTGCTTGGCCGCCTGGCTGGTCTCGAAGCCTTTGGGCACGGCCCGCTCGATCTCGGCACGGATCGCGCCGAGGCCGTCGGGGAGCTGGTCGGCCGTGAGCGACGTGCGCACCGCCATCATGCCGCAGCCGATGTCGACTCCCACCGCGGCGGGCACGATCGCCTGCTTGGTCGCGATCACTGAGCCCACCGTCGCGCCCTTGCCCCAATGGACGTCGGGCATGCCGGCGATGTGGCTGTGCACGAAGGGCAGGGCGGCGACGTTGCGCAGCTGCTGCATGGCCCCCGCCTCGAAGGGCTGGTGGCTGTCCCAGAGCTTCAGCGGAACGCCGCTCGTCTCGTGGAGCGAATAGTTGGTCATGGCCTTGATTCCTGATCGGTGGAGATTGGTCAGGGTGGCCGGGCTTGAACCGGCGACTTCCCGCTTCCAAGGCGGGCACTCTACCTGCTGAGCTACACCCTGGACGACGGGCGCAGCGAAGCGACCGTCACCGTTTGGGGGTGACGCTCGGTCGTAGGAAGAGACAGGTCGCGTTCATAGCGGGCGGGCCGATAGTCGAGGCGGCGGCGAAAGGCAAGCTGTCCGCTGGCGGAGCGGCGAGTCAGGCAGGTTCGATGAAGCTGTCCAGCACCCGCTTGCGCCCCGCATGCTCGAAGTCGATCTCGAGCTTGTTGCCCTCGATCTCGGCGACCGTCCCGTAGCCGAACTTCGAGTGGAAGACGCGCTGGCCGAGGCCGATGTCGCCGCGCCCCGGATTGCCGAGGCTGACGGCCGACGCCTTGACCTCGACGATGCGAGAGGGGGTGCGCTCGAAGCCGCCGGTCACCGCCCGTCGCCAGCCTGGCCCGCGGGTCTGGCCGCGGGCGACGTCGGCGAACGGGTCGGCGCGCTCGGACCAGTTGGCGCGCCACAGGCTCTCGCCGCCCGACATGGTCTGTTCGGCTTCGATATGGTCGGCGGGGAGCTCGGTGACGAAGCGGCTCGGGATCGAGCTCGTCCACTGGCCGTAAATGCGGCGGTTGGCGGCGTGGAATATGAAGCACTTGCGCCGCGCTCTCGTTATCGCGACGTAGGCGAGGCGGCGTTCTTCCTCGAGGCTGGCGGTGCCGCCTTCGTCGAGCGCGCGCTGCGACGGGAAGACCCCTTCCTCCCAGCCGGCAAGAAATACCGTGTCGAATTCGAGGCCCTTGGCGGCGTGGATGGTCATGATCGTGACCTTCTCCGCCTCCCGCGCCTCGTCATTTTCCATCACCAGCGAGACATGTTCGAGGAAGGCGCCAAGATTCTCATAATCCTCCATCGCGCGGGTCAGCTCGGCGAGGTTTTCGAGGCGGCCGGCGCTTTCGGCGGAGCGGTCTGCCTGGAGCATGGCGGTGTAGCCGCTCTCGTCGAGGACGAGACGGGCGAGCTCGGGGTGGGGGAGCTCGGCGAGGCGCTGGCGCCAGCGGGCGATGTCGCCGACCAGATTGCCCAGCGCGCGGCGGGCCTGGGGGGTCAGCTCGTCCGTGTCGAGGATCTGCGCCGCCGCCTGCATCAGCGGGACCCCGGCGGCGCGGGCGAGATTGTGGACGCGGGCGACGGCCTTGTCGCCGAGGCCGCGCTTGGGGGTGTTGACGATACGCTCGAAGGCAAGGTCGTCGGCGGGCTGGGCAATGACGCGCAGGTAAGCAAGGGCATCGCGGATCTCGGCCCGCTCGTAGAAGCGGAATCCCCCGACGATGCGGTAGGGAATGCCGACCGCGATGAAGCGGTCCTCGAACTCGCGGGTCTGGAACTGGGCGCGGACCAGGATGGCGATGCCGGAGGCGCGGGTGCCGCGGCGCTCGGCCGCCTCGATCTCCTCGCCGACCCGCCGCGCTTCCTCGGGGCCGTCCCAGACGCCGACGACGCGCACCTTCTCGCCCTCGGATGCCTCGGTCCACAGGGTCTTGCCGAGGCGGCCGCCATTGTGGGCGATGAGGCCCGAGGCGGCGGCGAGGATGTGCGGGGTCGAGCGGTAATTCTGCTCCAGCCGGACGATCTTCGCGCCGGGGAAATCCTTCTCGAACCTCAGGATGTTGGCGACCTCGGCGCCGCGCCAGGAATATATGGACTGGTCGTCGTCGCCGACGCAGCAGATGTTACGGCGCTCCTGGGCGAGCAGGCGCAGCCACAGATACTGGCTCTGGTTGGTGTCCTGATATTCGTCAACCAGGATGTATTTGAAGCGCTGCTGGTAGAGGTCGAGGACGTCGCGGCGCGTCCTCAGGATCACCAGCATGTGGAGGAGGAGGTCGCCGAAATCGCAGGCGTTCAAGGCCTTCAGGCGGTCCTGATACTGGCGGTAGAGGAGCTGGCCCTTGCCGTTCGCATAGGCCTCGCTCTCGCCGGCATCGACCTGCTCGGGGGTCCAGCCGCGATTCTTCCAGCGGTCGACGAGTCCGCCGAGCATCCGCGCCGGCCAGCGTTTCTCGTCGATGTCGGCGGCGTTTATCAGCTGCTTCAGGAGCCGGAGCTGGTCGTCCGTGTCGAGGATCGTGAAATTGGACTGGAGGCCGACCAGCTCGGCATGGCGGCGCAGCATTCGGGCGGCGACCGAGTGGAAGGTGCCGAGCCAGGGCATGCCCTCTACGGCATCGCCGACGATGCGCCCCACCCGCTCCTTCATCTCGCGCGCCGCCTTGTTGGTGAAGGTGACGGCGAGGATTTCCGAGGGCCAGGCGCGGCGGGTGGCGACGAGATGGGCAAGCCGGGCGGTGAGCGCGGCCGTCTTGCCGGTCCCCGCGCCGGCGAGGACGAGCACGGGGCCGTCCGTGGTCAGCACCGCCTCGCGCTGGGGCGGATTGAGGCCGCGCAGATAGCCTGGTTCGGGGGCGGGGGCCTCGGTCACCGGCGCGAGGTAGGCGAGCGGCCCCCGCGCGGCAAGGCGGTGGCGGGGTTCCCCTCAGGCATGCTCCTTCGCCGCCGGCAGGACGCCGCGGCGGATCTGGTCGAGCTCGATCGATTCGAACAAGGCCTTGAAATTGCCCTCGCCGAAGCCCTGGTTGCCCTTCCTCTGGATGATCTCGAAGAAGATCGGGCCGATCATGTTCTCCGTGAAGATCTGGAGCAGCAGGCCCTCGCCGGTCTCGGGCGAGCCGTCGATCAGGATGCGGCGCTTGCGCATCTCCTCGACCGAATGGGCGTGGCCCGGGATGCGCTGGTCGATCATGTCGTAATAGGTTTCGGGGCTGTCCTGGAAGCGGATGCCGTTCGCCCTGAGGGCGTCCACGGTTGCGAATATGTCGTCGGTAGAGAGCGCAAGATGCTGGATTCCTTCGCCTTTATATTCGCGCAGGAACTCCTCGATCTGGCTATGCTCGTCCTGGCTCTCGTTCAAGGGAATGCGGATCTTGTCGTCCGGCGCGGTCATGGCGCGTGAGACGAGGGCGGTCTGCTGGCCCTCGATGTCGAAATAGCGGATCTCGCGGAAGTTGAAGATGCGCTCGTAGAAGCCGGCCCAATGGTCCATCCGGCCGCGGTTCACATTGTGGGTGAGGTGATCGAGCGTGTGGAGGCCGACTGATCCGCCGTCGCGGGTCGCGCCCGGAACCGGCTCGAAGTCGACGTCGTAAATCTGCTCGGCGCCGTAGCGATCGACCAGATAGAGGTAGGAGCCGCCGATCCCCTCGATCGCAGGAATGTCGAGCTCGCCCGGCCCGCGCGCCGTCTCGACCGGCGTGGCGCCGCGCTCGACCGCCATTTCAAAAGCTTGCCGTGCATCCTTGACGCGGAAGGCCATGCCGTTGGCCGAGGGCCCGTGGGCCTGGCGGAAGTCGGCGGCCTGGCCGGCCGGCTCCATGTTGAGGATGAAATTGATGTCGCCCTGTCCGTAATGGCGCACGTTCTTCGACTTGTGGTTGCCGAGATGGGTGAATCCCATCGCGGTGAACAGGCCGGCGAGCGCCTCCGGGTCCGGGCCGGTGAATTCGACGAACTCGAAGCCGTCGAGGCCGAGCGGATTGTCGTGGGGCATGGCGCGTCACTCCGTGGATGGGGTCGCGCGCCCTCTACCAAGGCGCGGGAGGGGCCGCAAACGGCTTGCGCCCGCGCGGGGGCAGCCCCTATCTCGGCAGCGATTCCTCCCACGAAAGCCGCTCTCCATGGTCGCGACCCATTCCACCCGCATGCTCATCCTCGGCTCGGGGCCCGCGGGCCTTTCCGCCGCCATCTACGGCGCGCGGGCCGGCATGGCGCCGATCGTCGTCCAGGGCATCCAGCCGGGCGGGCAGCTCACCACCACGACCGATGTCGAGAATTATCCGGGCTTCCGCAGCGTCATCCAGGGTCCCTGGCTGATGGAGGAGATGCAGGCCCAGGCCGAGCATGTCGGCGCGCAGATGGTCTGGGACCATATCGTCGAGGCCGATCTCTCGCGCCGCCCGTTCCGGCTCGTCGGCGACGGCGGCACGATCTACACGGGCGACGTGCTGGTCATCGCCACCGGCGCCCAGGCCCGGTGGCTGAACATGCCCAGCGAGGAGCATCTCAAAGGCCGCGGCGTCTCCGCCTGCGCGACCTGCGACGGCTTCTTCTACCGCGGCAAGAAGGTGGCGGTGATCGGCGGCGGCAACACGGCCGTCGAGGAAGCGCTGTACATGACCAACCACAGCCATGACGTCACCCTCATCCACCGCCGCGATTCCCTGCGTGCCGAGAAGATCCTTCAGGAGCGCCTGTTTGCGCATCCCAACATCAAGGTGCTGTGGAACAAGGTGGTCGACCGCTTCGTCGCCGGCGGCGAGCCGGAGGGGCTGGTCGGGCTGGACCTCGAGGACACGAAGACGGGCGAGATCAGCCGCATCGACGTCGAGGGCGGGTTCGTCGCGATCGGCCACACGCCGGCGACGGAGCTGTTCCAGGGCAAGCTGAAGCTCGACTCGGACGGCTATATCGAGGTCGAGACCGGCACCACCCGCACCAGCGTGCCCGGCGTCTTCGCCTGCGGCGACGTCATGGACAAGGTCTACCGCCAGGCGGTGACCGCCGCCGGCACCGGCTGCATGGCCGCCCTCGATGCGGAGAAGTTCCTCGCCGAAGCCGAGTTCGAGGCTTCCGCGGCGGCCTAGTTGGGGCACCGAGCTGCTCCTGCTGCTGTGATGCCGGACTTGATCCGGCATCCACCTTTTCCTGGCGGCGGTCGGGAAGAGAAGCTGGGCCCCGGATCAGGTCCGGGATGACGTCACTGCTGGTCCCGGCCGCTCTGCAGCGCTTCCAGCGCGTTGAGTACCGCAGTCTCAAGAGCGGCCATGTCCCCCGGCTTCGCGAAGGTGTGGGAGTCGGTGGGGAGGGTGTGGCGATGGTCGGAGAGGCCGTCCCAGGCGGGACGGGTGAGCTCGTGGGCGGCGGCGACGGCGGTGGCGTCGCCCTCGGCGAGGAGCCAGTGGGCGGGGAGCCGGGAGGCCCGCAGGGCCGTGGCGAGGGAGGTGGAGAGGTCCCCCGGCACGCCGCCGCCGGCGGACTTGATTATGCTTCTTAACATCGACTTGTAAGATACCGACCCATTTAGGAGTTTCTTCCACGCGCCCGGATCGGTGAGCCGGTGCCGATAGTGCCGGCGCAGGGCGGCGGGAGGGGGGTCGCCGGGTCCCGCTTCGACCAGCCACGGGTTGACCAGCACAAGGCCGGAAAGGCCGGCGGCCGCGGCGTGGAAGCAGAGCGCGCCGGCGCCGTCGCAGAGGCCGAGGCCGACGATCCGCTCCACGTGGGGCGCTTCGCGGCGGAAAGCGGCGGCGGCCGCGGCGAGGTCCGGACCGCAGCCGCGCCAGCCGGGATCGTCCCCGCTGCTGTCCCCGACTCCGCGCCGGTCGAACCGGAACACCGGGTGACCTTGTCCGGAGACGGCGCGGGCGAGGCGCTCGAACATCCGGTGGGAACCGATCCGGGTCTGGGTGCCGCCGACGCAGATAAGGAGGCCGGTCCGGTCGGAGCCGGCGTCGAGCGTGCCGCCGAGGACGGCGCCTTCGCAGGGAAAGGTCAGCAGGCTGCGCATGGGCCTATCCAGGCTGCGAGCGCCGCCGTGAGGGCGGGGGAGCCCGCCGGCTCGGAGCGGCGCCAGAGCGGCGGCGCCTCGAAACGGATGTCGGCCGGCGCGGGATCGCTGGCGAGCCGCGCGGTCGACGCCTCGCCGGCCGGTTCCGCATTGCGGAGGGTCTCCAGCAGGGTGGGAGGGGGCGCGTAGCCGCTGGCGCCGGTGAGGGCCGTGCGTTCGAGGTCGCGGACCAGAGCGGCGCCGGCGACCGGGCTCAGGCGCCAGCGGCGATCGACGACGTCATCAAGGAGGGCGCCGCCCCGCACGCTCAGCGCCGCCGCCGCGCCTTGGGACGCCGCAGTGGCGGCATCGCGCCAATGCCGCCATTCCACCGTCTCGAGCGCCGCCTCGCTCTCGCCGGTGCCGGGAAGGTCGGGGAGGACGCAGCGCCATCCCTGCGTCGCCAGCGCCCGCATCGTCTGAAGAAGAAGGGCGCGGGTGCGGTTCATCTCCTCGAACAAGGGCGGCAGGACGAGAAGGGTGGGCGCGCCCTCCACGCCGACGATGGTCAGCCACATGTCCCGGCCGTGGAGGGGCAGGCGGTCGTAGCGAAGACCGCCTTCGCTCACGTCAGCGCCTTGGCCCGCACGAAGGCGAGGAGGCTGCCGAAGCTTTCGAGGAGGTCCGCGTCGACCTCATGGTCCTCGATGAGGATGCCGAGCCGCTCCTCGAGCTCGGTCAGGAGGCCCGCGACGGCCATCGAATCGAATTCGGGAAGGGCGCCGAACAAGGCCGTGGCGCCGTCGAAGGCCGCGACCCGCGCGGGATCGAGCCCGAGCACGTCGGCCAGCACCGCGCGCAGCGTCGCCTCGACTTCGCGTTCGTCAGGATGATGCGTCGCCATAAATCCCCTGTCCGGCGCGGCGCCTAACCGCTTCGCAAACCTGCGGCAAGCCGCCCCGCGGCGGCGCGCGCGGCGCCCAGCAAGCCGGCGATGGTCGAAGGGTTGAACGCCTCGATGCGCCACAGCGTCTCCCGCCGGTCCATCCAGTCCGCCTTGTACGGCTCGTCGCCGGTCCCGTAGTCGATCGTCGCCACCCGATCCTCGTCGATCGCCGAGCGAAACATCGCCTCGCCGAGGATCGTACCGGGGGAGAGGCTCTTCGCATCCTCGCGATAGGCGAGCTTGTGGATCCAGGCGGTTCCGTTCTCGACCGTCCAGAGCTGCGCCGCGACGGGCGCAGCGTCCTTGCGGGCGATGCCGAGCCGCAGCGTCCCCGCCGCGCCTTCCTGCTCGGCCAGCGCGCGCAGGAAGGCGAAGGAGCCTTCCTCCGGCTTCCAGCTCGCGCGGTAGACTTCCTCGTATGCCGCCCAGGCGGCCGGGTCGAAGCGACGATGGATCTCGATCGACAGGCCTGCGGTGCGGCCCTTGCGGGTGGCGGTGCTCCTGAGGCGGGACGGACGCGCCGCCCAATAGTCGGCGAAGCTCTTGCCGGCGGTGTCGGCGCGCCAGGAGGCGGTCGCGGCGGAGGTGCGGACGATCCAGCCTGCGCGGCGCAGGGCGCCGGCAAGAGGCTCGGGATCTTCGACAGGAGAAACTTCTATTACTGCCAGCCTCTTACGCGCCGAAACTGCAATCTCATCTGCGCCGTCGCCGGTGCCGATGAGGCCGACGCGCAGGCTGTACCAGGCGCCGTAGGCGCGGGCGGTGCGGCTGTCGGCGGCGAAGAACAGCCAGGTCTCTCCGGCGCGGGCGGCGAGGAGCTTGCCCGGCGGCGGGCAATGCGCCTCGATCAGCCGGAACCAGGCGAGACGGTCGAAGAGCAGGGGCTGCGCGCCACGATCGAGCGCGCCGGCGGTGGCGGCCGCGACGGCGTCCAGCGACTCGAACCATTCCACCCCGCCCGCCAACGCGCTATCCCTCCGGCCGCCGCACACCGGTGTGGCGCAGCCAGGAGCCACGGTGCAAGCCCCCGATCCGACGCCCCGCCCGCTCGACCATCTGACGCTCGGCGGCCGCGGCGATGCGCCGGCGCTGCTGACCCGCGAGGGGCTGCTCGATTACGCCGGGTTCGAACGCGCCGTCGGCAGCCTCGCCGCTGCGCTGAAGAGCCGGGGCCGCAAGCCCGGCGCGCGGGTGGCAAGCTGGCTTCCCAAGACGCGCATGACGTCGCTGCTGCCGCTGGCCTGCGCCCGCGCCGGCCTCGTCCATGTGCCGATCAACCCGCTGCTCAAGCGCGCGCAGGTCGCCCACATCCTCGCCGACAGCGGCGCCTCGCTGCTGGTCACCGGCGCGGCGCGGCTGGCGACGCTCGAGGCGGGCGACAGCGACTGCGACGTCATCCTCGAAGAGGAAGGCGCGTCGATGCTGGAGGGGGAGGGGCGGCTCGGGCCGTCCAGGGAGGATCCGGACAGCCTCGCCGCGCTGCTCTACACCTCCGGGTCGACCGGCAGGCCCAAAGGCGTGATGCTGAGCCATGCCAACCTCTGGCTCGGCGCGGTAAGCGTCGCGCATTATCTGCGGCTGGTGCCGGCCGACCGGGTGCTCGGCGTGCTGCCGCTGAGCTTCGACTATGGCCAGAACCAGCTTCTCTCGGCCTGGGCGGCCGGCGCATGCGTCGTGCCGATCGACTATCTCGCGGCGCGCGACGTGATCCGCGCGGTCGAGGCGCACGGCATCACCACGCTCGCCGGCGTGCCGCCGCTCTGGGTGCAGCTGATCGAGGCCGCCTGGCCTCCCAAGGCCGCCTATGGTCTGAGGCGGCTCACCAATTCGGGCGGACGGCTGCCGGTGTCGGTGGTGCGGCGGATGCGGGAAGTGTTTCCGGCGGCCGAGATCTTCCTCATGTACGGGCTCACCGAAGCGTTCCGCTCGACCTTCCTGGACCCGGCCCTGCTCGATACGCATCCGGATTCCATCGGCGCGGCCATCCCCTTCGCCGACGTCATGGCGTCACGGCCCGACGGCACGCCCTGCGATCCGGACGAGGAGGGGGAGTTGGTCCATGCCGGGCCGCTGGTGGCGAAGGGCTATTGGAACGACCCGGCACGAACCGCCGCGCGGTTCCGTCCGGCGCCGCCGGGATCGCTTTATCCCGGCACCGCCGTCTGGTCCGGCGACCGGGTGCGTCGCGACGCGGACGGCCTCCTCTATTTCGTCGGGCGCGACGATGCGATGATCAAGACCAGCGGCAATAGGGTGAGCCCGACCGAGATCGAGGAGGCGGCCGTGGCGAGCGGCGCCGTCGCCGAGGCGGTGGCGCTCGGCTATCCCGACGACCGGCTGGGCGAAGCGATCGCTTTGGTGGTGCGCGGGGAGGGGCCCGACGAGGCGCTCAGGGCCCATCTCAAGCGCGAGTTACCGAATTTTATGCAGCCCGCATCTATCCTGTGGCGCGACGCGCTGCCGAGAAGCCCCAACGGCAAGCTCGACCGCGAGGCGCTGAAACGGGAGCTGATGGGGTGAGCAAGCCGATGGGAGCGATACCGCCGGGTCTCCGGGCGGGCGAGGACGGCGCGCTCGCCATCGGCGGCCGCTCCGCACTCGCGCTCGTCGAGGAGGCCGGCGGCACCCCCCTGTTCGTCTATGACCTGGGGATGGTGGCGGAAAGGATCGCCCGCTTCCGCGCGGCCTTCGCGGGTGTTCAGCTCCATTATGCGGTGAAAGCAAATATATACGGGGATGTTCTAAGATTTATTGCCAAGCGTGTGGACGGCCTCGACGTGGCCTCGGCGGGCGAGATGGATGCGGCGCTCGGCGTGAGCGCGGCGGAGGGGATTTCCTTCGCCGGGCCCGGCAAGACCGATGCGGAGCTTGAGGCGGCGATCCGCGCCCGGGTCACGCTGAATGTCGAATCGGAGGGCGAGGCCGAACGTGCGCTCGCGGCGGCGCAGCGGCTTGGCGTCACGCCGCGCCTCGCGGTGCGGGTCAATCCAAGCTTCGAGATACGCGGCTCGGGGATGCGGATGGGCGGCGGCCCGAAGCCGTTCGGGGTCGATGCCGAGCGCGTGCCGGCGCTGGTGCGGCACATCCGCGAGGCAGGGGCCGACTGGCGCGGCTTTCATATCTTCGCTGGCTCGCAGGCGCTGTCGACCGAAGCGCTGATCGAGGCGATGCAGGCGACGCTGGCGCTGGCCGAGCGGCTGGCGGAATCGGTCGGCGCCACGCCGCCGCTGGTCAATCTCGGCGGCGGCTTCGGCATCCCCTATTTCCACGGCGAGCAGCCGGTCGATGTCGAGTCCGTGGGCGAGGTCGTCCAGGACGCGCTGTCCTGCCGGCCGGCCATCCTCGCCGACAGCGCCTTCGCGATCGAGCTGGGGCGTTGGCTGGTCGGGGAGGCGGGAGTGTACCTGACCCGAATCGTCGACCGGAAGGTCAGCCACGGCAAGACATTCCTCGTCACCGACGGCGGCATGCACCACCAGCTCGCCGCCTCCGGCAATTTCGGTCAGGTGGTGCGGCGCAACTATCCCGTCGCGATCGCCTCCCGTTTCGCCGCGGCGGCGGAAGAGGAGGCGAGCGTGGTCGGCTGCCTGTGCACGCCGCTCGACCGGCTGGCCGACGACGTCATGCTGCCGCGCGCCGAGGCGGGCGACCTCGTCGCGGTGTTCCTCGCCGGCGCCTACGGCCTCACGGCAAGCCCGCAGGCCTTCCTCGGCCATCCGCCCGCGCGGGAGCTCGCGGTCGGGGGTTAACCCCTCCCGCCCCACAAGTCCCGCGGCGGGACTCGGTCGCGAAGGCCGTTGTTCCTAACGGTAATTTTACCTCTTGAGCCCAATAGCGAACCCCAAAGCCGCGCCTCCCTCGCAAGGGGGCACGGCGGCAAGGTTCGAGGCTCAAGGGGAATTCAAGCGATGCGCGCACTGAAACAGACCCGGATCACCCTCCTTCTGGGAGCGGGCGCGGCGGCCCTCGGCGGATGCGCCACCGGCGGCTCCACCGGCAACGTCCTGCCGCCCGCCACCTTCGTCGGCAGCGACGATTTCAAGGCCGAGAAGTACGTCATCGGCCCGCTCGACCAGCTGTCGATCTTCGTCTGGCGCAACCCGGAGCTCGGCGCCAAGGTCCAGGTCCGCCCGGACGGGATGATCACCACGCCGCTGATCACCGACCTTTCCGCGGCGGGCAAGACGCCGGCGCAGCTCGCCGACGATATCCGCCTCGCGCTCACCAAATATGTCGAGGACCCGCGCGTCTCGGTGATGGTCGACAGCTTCCAGGGCACCTACGCCCAGCAGATCCGCGTCGTCGGCGCGACCGAGAAGCCGGCCTCGCTCCCGTATCGCGCCAACATGACGCTGCTCGACGCGATGATCCAGGTCGGCGGCCTCAGCCAATACGCCGCCGGCAACCGCGCCCGCCTGATCCGGCACGACAAGGCGACCGGCGAGCAGAAGGAATATGATCTGAAGATCGCCCGGCTCCTGAAGCGCGGCGACACCAGCGCGAACGTCCGACTCGAGCCGGGCGACGTCATCATCATCCCGGAAAGTATGTTCTGAGCCGCCGGCGCCGCCGCCGCACCCTCTCCAGCAGGACACGAGCCGACGAATGGACGGACTTTACGAACAGGCCCGGATCGCGCTCCACCAGGTGTGGCGCCGGCGCTGGCTCGCGCTCGGCGTCGCCTGGGGGGTCTGCCTCGCCGGCTGGCTGGTCGTCGCCCTGATCCCGAGCAAGTACGAAAGCACCGCCAAGGTGTTCGTCCAGCTCCAGTCGGTGCTGCCCAACCAGGTCGGCATCAGCGCGCAGGAGCGGGCGAGCGACCTCACCCGGCTGCGGCAGACCATCGTCTCGACCGCCAATCTCGAGAAGGTGGTGCGGCGCACCGAGCTCAACGGCCAGGTCGCGAGCGAGCGCGACATGGCGGCCGAGGTCGAGATGCTGCGCCAGGCGATCGAGGTCACCGCCCAGCAGGACAATCTGTTCCAGATCAGCGCGACGGCGAACGTGCGCGGATTCTCGAACGCGCAGAATGCCCGCCTCGCCCGCGACATCGTCAGGAACCTGCTCGACCTGTTCGTCGCGCCGGGCGGGGGCGGCGGTGACGAATCGACCCAGGGCATCGCCTTCCTCGACCAGGAGCTGAAGCGCCGCGAGGGCGCCCTTCAGGAGGCGGAGCAGAAGAGGGTCCAGTTCGAGCAGCAATATCTCGGGCTGCTGCCCGGCCAGGGCTCGGTCGAATCGCGCCTCGCCGGGTCGCGGGCCGAGCTCGGCAATGTCGAGGGCCAGCTCGTCCAGGCGCAAAGCTCGCTCGCCGCCTTGCGCAGCCAGCTCGGCTCGACGCCGCCGACCCTGCCGGGCCTCGGCGGGACGACCGGCGGCCCGGTCACCGCCCAGATCGAGGCGCTGCAGGCGCAGCTCGCTCAGGCCTCCGCCCGCGGCTGGACCGAATCGCATCCCGACGTCATCGCGCTCCGCGCCCAGATCGCCCGGCTGCGGCCGCTGGCGGCGCGCGAGAGCCCCAATGCCGGCGGCATTTCGAACCCGTCCTACGTGTCGTTGAAGACCACGATCGCGGAGAAGGAAGGGCAGGTCCAGGCGGCGAGCGCACGGCGGGCGCAGCTCCAGGCCGACATCGCGCAGCTTTCCTCGAAGCAGGCGTCGGAGCCGGGCGTCGCCGCCCAGCAGGCGCAGCTCAACCGCGACTATGACGTGCTGAAGCGCCAGTACGACAAGCTGGTCGAGGACCGCGAGCAGCTCAGGCTCCGCAACGACGTGCAGAGCAAGACGGCGTCGATGACCTTCAAGGTCATCGACCCGCCGAGCCTGCCGACCATCCCGGTGTCCCCCAAGCGGCCGCTGCTGCTGACTTTGGTGCTCGTCGCCGCGCTCGGCGCGGGGGTCGGCGCCGCCTTCGCCAAGGGTCAGCTCCAGGCGACCTTTCCGACCCAGAACCGGCTCGCCGCCGCCACGGGCCTGCCCGTGCTCGGCACCGTCACGGAAGTCTGGACCGACGCGAAGCGGCGGCTGGCACGGCAGCGGCTGGTCTGGCTGCTCGGCGGGGCGGGCGCGCTGGGCGGCGCCTATGCGGTGCTGATGGCGGTCGAATTCTGGCAGCGCAGCACGGTCGCGTGAGGGGCATGAGATGAACCAGCACAGCCCCTTGAAGCAGAGCGGCTCGCTCCTCGAACGCGCGGCGGAGCTGTACGGCTTCGGCCAGGCGCAGGTGCCGGCGCAGGCGCAGGCGCAGGCTGAGCCTGCACCCGTGTTTGCGGCCCCGCGCCCGGCGCCGGTCGCCGCGCCGCCCGTGGCGCAGCCCGCGGCCGCACCGGTCGCCGAGCGGGAGCCCGCGCCGCGGCGTGCGCCGCCGCCGCCGTCGCAGACCGGACCGGTCCATCCGATCGACCGCCGGCGGCTGCGCCAGGGGGCGCTGATCGAGCCGGAGGCGCCGGTCGGCGCGCTCGCCGAGGAGTTCCGCATCGTCAAGCGCCAGCTGCTGCTCAACGCGCGGGCGATGACCGGGGTCGCCGACGCGAAGGCGCGCACCCTCCTCGTCAGCTCCGCCCAGCCGGGCGAGGGCAAGACCTTCTGCGCGCTGAACCTCGCCCTCTCCATCTCCGGCGAGCCCGACACCGAGGTGCTGCTCGTCGACGGCGATTTCCCCAATCCGCAGGTCCTGAACATGCTCGGGCTCGCGGGCGAGGCGGGACTGGTCGATGCCCTCGCCGACCCGCGCCTCGACCCGGAAAGCCTGGTGCTGCGCACCGACTTGCCCGGTCTCTCGGTCCTGCCCGCGGGCCGCCAGGTCGCCAACGTCACCGAATTGCTCGCCTCCGAGCGCGCCCGCGACGTCGTCGAGCGGCTCGCCGGGGCGCGGTCCAACCGCATCATCCTCATCGATTCCCCGCCCGTCCTGATGGCGTCGCCCGCCACCGTGCTCGCCGGCCTCGCCGGCCAGCTGGTGATGGTGGTGCGCGCCGACGCGACCCGGGAAAGCGATCTCCGCGAGGCGCTCGAGCTCCTCTCGGCCTGTGAGCGTGTCAGCCTGCTGCTGAACGGTGCCGGCTTCGCCGCCGGCGGACGCCGCTTCGGCGCCTATTACGGATATGGCCAATGAACCGCGCCGCCTTCCCCTTGCGCCGGGGCGTGCTCGCCCTCGCCGCGCTCGTCGCCTCGGGCATGGTCCTTGCGACCCCCGGCGACAGCCAGACGCACACCAGCGTCCACCCCTATCTGGAAATCCAGCAGGTGCTGACCGCCGACTTCAACGGCGGCGACGTGCTGACCTACACCGGGGTCGGCGGGGGCATCGACGCGACCGTCACCAGCCGCCGCGTCACCGCGACGATCAACTACGATTACCAGCGGCGGATCGAGGAAACAGGCAAGCTGCGCTCCCACGACGTCCATACCGGCCTCGCCGCCGCCCATGTCGACCTCGTGCCGAACGTCCTCGCCTTCGACGCCGGCGCGATTGCGACCCGCGGCCATACCGACATCTCCGCGCCCGCCGCGGCGCTGAGGACCAGCGACGACGGCCGCCTGGCCGACGTCTACAGCGCCTATGCGGGGCCGACCCTCAACTCGCACGTCGGGCCGGTCACCGTCGGCGCCGCCTATCGCCTCGGCTACGTCTATGTCGACGACCATGACGTCGCCGGCGGCACGCCGCCGCCGGGCGCCGGCCGGGTCGAGCATTATCGCAGCAGCACCGTCCAGAACGCCACCGCCTCGGTCGGCATGGCGCCGGGCGTGCTGCCCTTCGGCTGGACCGTCGGCGCCGGCTACGTCCGCGAGGACATGAAGCGCTTCGATTCCAACTACGAAGCCAAATATGTCCGCGGCGACGTCGTCGTCCCGCTCGGCCCGACCTTCGCCGTCACCGGCGGGGTCGGCTACGAGAAGGGCAAGGCGAGCCAACAGGACATATTGCGCGACGCCGGCGGCGTGCCCGTCGTGGGCCCGAACGGCGAGGTCTATGCCGATCCTTCGAAGCCGCGCCTCCTCTCCTACGACGAGAGCGGCCTTATCTGGGACGCCGGCGTGATCTGGCGCCCGAACCCGCGCACGGAGCTTCAGGCGCGGGTCGGTCATCGTTACGGCGGAACGACTTACACGGGTTCTCTCGAACACCGTATCAATGAGAGCTACGTCCTCACCGCCGCCGTCTACGACGATGTCAGCAGCTTCGGCCGGCTGATGGTCGCCGACCTCTCGAGCGTCCCCGGGGCATTCCAGACGCCGCGGACCGGCCTTGGCGGCATCGGCGGTCTCGGCAGCTGCGTGTTCGGCGACAAGGGGAAGGGCGCCTGCTTCGACGATGCGCTCCAGTCGATGGCCAATTTCAACTTCCGCAACCGGGGCGCGACCGTGCGCTTCACCGGCGAGCGGGGTGTGTGGAGCTTCGGCCTCGGCGCGACCTACGCCAACCGGCGCTATTTCGCGCCGCCGGGCACCGATTTCGTGCTCCACGGCGTCACCGACCAGAGCTTCACCGTAGACGGCCGCCTCGGCCGCCGCCTGACCCGCGTGTCCGGCATCGACTTCGACGTGTTCGGCGGCTGGTACGATACCGGCCGGTCCGGGGTGGGCTCCGGCAGCAATGCCGGCGCCACCGCGACCTATTACCGCACCGTCTTCGGCGATCGCATCCAGGGGACGCTGCAGGCCGGGGTCTATACGGCCCACGGCCAGGATTACGACCGCACCTACGGCACCATCCTGTTCGGCCTGCGCTACGGCTTCTGAGGGGCAACGCATGTACACCGACCATTTCGGCCTCGCCGCCCAGCCGTTCCAGCTGACGCCGGACGCGCGCTTCTGGTTCGACAGCCGCACCCACAAGAAGGCGATGGCCTATCTCGGCTACGGCCTCGCGCAGGGGGAGGGCTTCATCGTCGTCACCGGCGAGGTCGGCGCCGGCAAGTCGACGCTCGTCCAGCACCTGCTCGCGACGATCGACCGCGAGCGGCTGAACGTCGTCAGCCTCGTCTCCACCCAGGTGGAGGGCGACGACATGCTCCGCCTCGTCGCGCAGGGCCTCGGCGCCCCGGCCGACGGCCCGAAGGCGCGGGTGCTCGACGAGGTCGAGCGCCGCCTTTCGGACGAAGCGCGGCGGGGGCGCCGCACGCTCATCGTGGTCGACGAGGCGCAGACGCTCGGGGTCTCGGCGCTCGAAGAGCTGCGGATGCTTTCGAACTTCACCAACCAAGGACGGGCGCTTGTTCAGATCTTCCTGCTCGGCCAGCCCGAATTCCGCGACAAGCTCGCCGACGGCGGGCTCGAGCAGCTGCGCCAGCGGGTCATCGCCACCCATCATCTCGCGCCGATGGAGGCGAGCGAGATCGAACCTTACATCGTCCATCGGCTGACCGTCGCCGGCTGGGCCGGGCGTCCGGGTTTCACGGCGGACAGCTTCGCCGCCCTCTACCGACACTCCGGCGGCATTCCGCGCCGCCTCAACCAACTGGCCGCGCGGCTCCTCCTCCACGCCGCGGTCGAAGGCGTGGACGCGGTCCGCGCCGACGATGTCGAGGCGGTGGTCGCGGATCTCTCCGCCGATACCCCGCAGCGGGCCGAGCCGCGCGTCCATGCCGTGGCCGCCACGCCCATGCCGGCCGCGCCGCAGCGCGACTTCGCCCTCGAGCGTCGCCTGGCCGCGCTCGAGGCGCGCGCCGACGAGCAGGAGAAAGCGGTCCGCCGCGTCTTGACGCTGCTCGTCGAGTGGGTGGAGAACGGCCAGCAGGCGCCGGGCTACACGAACGCCGCCTGAGTGGGGGCGCCTTGCATGCTGAACGCGCTTTCCTGCGACGTCGAGGACTGGTTCCAGGTCGGCGCCTTCGAGACCGTTATCGCCAAGAGCGACTGGGATTCCCTCGAGCAGCGCGTCGAGCGCAACGCCGACGCCGTGCTTGCGCTGTTCGAGGAGGCCGGCGTCAAGGGCACCTTCTTCACCCTCGGCTGGGTCGCGGAGCGCTACCCGGGCCTCATCCGGCGGATCGCCGCGGACGGGCATGAGGTCGCCAGCCACGGCTGGGACCATGACCGGGTCTTCACCCTGACGCCCGACCAGTTCCGCGCCGACCTGAGGCGCGCGCATGCCGCGATCGAGGCGGCGGCGGGCGTCGCGCCGCTGGGTTATCGCGCGCCGAGCTTCTCGATCGACGCGCGCACCCCCTGGGCGCACCGGATCCTCGCCGAGGAGGGCTATGCCTATTCCTCCAGCGTCGCGCCGCTCGCCCACGACCATTATGGTTGGCCCGAGGCGCCGCGCTTTGCCTTCCGCCCGCTGGCGGACGCCGCGCTGATCGAGCTGCCGGTCACCACGGTCGACGTCGCCGGGCGCCGCCTCGCCGCGGGAGGCGGGGGCTTCTTTCGGCTGCTCCCCTACGGCTTCTCGAGCTGGGCGGTCCGGCGGGTGAACCGCGCGGAGCAGCGGCCCGCCGTCTTCTATTTTCACCCCTGGGAGATCGACCCGGATCAGCCGCGCATCGCCGGGGCGCCGCTCAAGTCGCGCCTGCGCCATTACACCCGCCTCTCCGCGATGCGCGGCAAGCTCCTGAAATTGCTTGGTGCGTACGAGTGGGGACGCACCGACATCGTGGTCGCATCCGAGGCGGCGAGGCTGCAATGAACGCCTTCGCCCCCCTCGTCACCGTCCGCGCCGCGGAGCCGGGAGATCGCGCCGCCGTCCGCGGCTTCGTCGACTCGCATCCCGACGCGACGCCCTTTCACCTGCCGGAATGGGGCGAGGCGGTGGAGCGGGGCTGCGGCCAGAAGGCGCTGACTCTCCTCGCCGAGCGCGCCGGGCGGATCGTCGGGGTCCTGCCGCTCAGCGAGGTGCGGTCGCCCCTCTTCGGCTCCGCGCTCGTCTCGACCGGCTTCGGCGTCGAGGGCGGCGTGCTCGGCGAGGGGGCAGACGGACTCGCCGAGGCGGCGTGGGTGCTGGCGCAGGCGCGCGGCTGCGCTTCGGCGGAGCTGCGCGGCGGCCCGGTCCCGACCGGCTGGCAGCGCCGCGAAGGCCTCTATTTCGGCTTTGCGCGCGATCTCCCGCAAGACGAGGAGGCGATCCTCAAGGCGATTCCGCGCAAGCAGCGCGCCGAAGTCCGCCGCGCCCTCGGCTTCGACTTGCAGGTGGAGGTCGGCCGCGATGTGGCCGCTCATCACCCTGTCTATGCCGAGAGCGTGCGCAATCTCGGTACCCCCGTCTTCCCGCGCGCGCTGTTCGAGGCGGTGCTCGACACGATGGACGCCGACATCGTCACCGTCCGGCGGGAGGGGAGGGCGCTCGCCTCAGTGCTCAGCCTCTACTTCCGCGGCACCGTCTATCCTTATTGGGGCGGCGGCACCCGGGCCGCCCGCGCCGCCCGTGCCAACGAGCTCATGTATTATGCGCTGATGTGCCACGCCGCCCGCCGCGGCTGCACCCGCTTCGACTTCGGCCGCTCCAAAGCCGGCACCGGCGCCTTCGCCTACAAGAAGAATTGGGGCTTCGAACCGCGCCCCCTCGTCTACGCCGCCAAGGGCGCAGCGCGGGAGACCAACCCGCTGTCGCCCAGATACCGGCTGCAGGTCGCGCTGTGGAAGAAGCTCCCGCTCTGGGCGGCCAACCGGCTCGGCCCGCCGATCGCGCGGGGGCTCGGGTGAGCGAGATTCTCTTCCTCGCCCACCGTATCCCGTTCCCACCCGATCGTGGGGACAAGATCCGCTCGTGGCACATGCTCAAGCATCTCGCTGGGCTGGGCCGCGTTCACCTTGGGTGTTTCGCCGACGATGACGCCGACGCCGCGCACCTGACGGCGCTGCGCGAGGCTCTCCGGGGCGCGCTCGGCGAGGCGCATGTCGAGGTGCGGCGGACGGGAAGGGCGACCGCCGCCGCGCGGGCGCTGATCGAGCGCAAGCCGGTGTCGCTGACGCTGTTCGACAGCGCCGCGATGCGCGGCTTCGTCGGCACAATGCTGGCAAAGCCGGAGGTCGAAACGGTCTTCACCTTCTCCGGGCAGATGGCGCAGTTCGTGCCCGAAGGCGTTCGCCAGCAATTCGTCATGGACTTCGTCGACATGGATTCGGCCAAGTTCGAAGCCTATGCGGCCGCCGGCGGGCCGCTCGCCCCGCTGCACCGCCGCGAGGCGAGGCGGCTGTTCGCCTTCGAGCGCAGCGTCGCCGCGCGCGCCGACGCGAGCCTGTTCGTCAGCGAGGCGGAAGCGGCCCTGTTTCGCTCCCGCGCCGGCCTGCGGCGCGCGGACATCCGTGCGGTCGGCAACGGAGTGGATGTCGATTTCTACCGCCCCGGCGCCGTCCCGGCCGCCGAGGGGCCGCATCCGCTCCTCGTCTTCACGGGGCAGATGGACTACCAGCCCAATGTCGACGCGGTGACTTGGTTCGCCGCCGAGGTGCTGCCCGCGCTGGCGGGCGCGACCTTCGCGATCGTCGGCCGCAATCCCACTGCCGCCGTCCGGAGCCTTGCCTCGCAGCGGGTGATCGTCACCGGCGCGGTGCCCGATCCGCGTCCTTGGCTGGCGGCCGCCGACGTCGCGGTAGCGCCGCTCCGCATCGCGCGGGGCATCCAGAACAAGGTGCTCGAGGCGATGGCGACGGGGCGGCCCGTCGTCGCCACGCCGGCGGCGTTCGAAGGGATCGAAGCCGAGCCGGGACGGGATCTGCTGGTCGCGGATGGGGCGGCGGGCCAGGCGGAAGCGGTGGCGAGCCTGCTAACTGATCCTGCGCGTGCCGACGCGATAGGCGCCGCCGCGCGCAGGCGGGTTGAGCAGACCTACCGCTGGGAAGCGCGCCTCGAGCCGCTGGCCGCCCTCTGCCTCCCTGCGCGGGCAGCGCGTGGGGAGGGGGACCACCCGAAGGGTGGTGGAGGGGTCGCCGACGGGGACTGCGCAGGTCACCCCTCCACCACCTTCGGTGGTCCCCCTCCCCATCTGGCGATGGGGAGGCATGGGCGCGCCGCATGACCGCTGTTCTTCCGATAAACCGGGCCGAAGTGTCGACCGCTGCAGGATGGCGCGAGCATTGCGTTGCTCTTGCCGCGCTTGCGGCGGCTATCCTGCTCCTGTTCCGGCAGGACGCGGCCGACATCGCGGCCATCTGGTATCAAAGCTCGACCTTCAACCATTGCCTGCTGATCGTGCCGCTGATCGGCTGGCTGGTCTGGCAGCGCTGGCCCGAGCTCAGGCAGCTCGCCCCAGCCGCCTGGGCGCCGGGGCTCGCCGTCGTCGCCGCCGGCGCCTTCGTGTGGCTGCTCGGCCAGGCGGGCGGCCTCGCCCTCGCGCGGCATACCGGCCTGGCGCTGATGCTGGAGGGCGCCGTCGTCGCCTGCCTCGGCAAGGCGGTGGCGCGCGGGCTCGCCTTCCCGCTCTTCTACGCTTTGTTCCTGGTCCCGGCCGGCGAGGAGCTGGTGCCGCCGATGCAGACGCTCACCGCGAGGATGAGCATGGCGCTGCTCGGCCTGTTCCACGTGCCCGCGCGTCTCGAAGGTATCTTCATCACCACGCCGACCGGCCTCTTCCAGGTCGCCGAAGCCTGTTCGGGGGTGAAGTTCCTCGTCGCCATGGCGGCCTATGGCGCGCTGGCGGCCAACCTGTGCTTCCGGTCCTGGCGCCGCCGCGCCGCCTTCTTCGCCGGTGCGCTGCTCGTGCCGGTCCTGGCCAACGGCATTCGCGCCTGGGGGACGATCTACATCGCCTACCGCGCGGGCAGCCTGAGGTTCGCGGCGAGCTTCGACCATGTCGTCTATGGCTGGATCTTCTTCGCGATCGTCATCGCCATCGTGATGAGCGCGGCCTGGCCGTTCTTCGACCGCAAGGCGAACGATCCCTGGTTCGATCCCGCCGATCTTCAGGCGCCGGGGACGCCGCCGGGGCCGCGCGCCCGGCTGGCGGGAACGGCGCTGGCGGCTTTCGCCTTGGCCGCGGCGGCGCCTCTGTGGTCGGCGGCGGTCGCCTCCACCGGCGCCGCGGCGGTGCCGAGCGAAATCCGGATGCCGCAGGTCCCCGGCTGGGCGCAGGTGGCGGCGGAGGACGAGCGTCCCTGGCAGCCCCATTTCGCCGGCGCCGACCGCATCGCTTCGGCGCGCTACCGCGACGCCGCCGGCCGCGAGGTCGACCTTTGGCTGGTCGTCTACGCGAAGCAGGAGGCGGGGCGGAAGCTGATCGGCTTCGGCCAGGGCGCCGCCGAGCCCAGCGGCGCCTGGGCCTGGACCACCGACGCGCCGCCGCCGCCCCAAGGCAAGTCGGAGCGCATCTTTTCCAACGGGACCGTGCGCGAGGTGGCGAGCTTCTACCGTGTCGGCGGCCTCGTCACCGGCAGCCCGGCCAAGGTGAAGCTGGAGACGATGAAGGTGCATCTCCTCGGTGGCCCCCAGCGTGCAGTGGCCATCCTCGTCTCGGCGGTGGAGCCGGCGGGGCAGGGGAGCGCCCGCCCGGCGATCGATGCGTTCCTCGGTGCGCTCGGCGCGGTGGACCGGCTTGCCGACGGCGCGGCGGGCGTGGGAGTGCAGCGCTGATGTGCGGCATTGCAGGCCTGTTCCACCCCGATGTGCCCAAGCCCGTCGATCCGGCGCGGATCCGGGCGATGGCGGATACGCTCGCCCATCGCGGCCCGGACGGGAGCGGCGTGTGGACGGCGCCTGGCGTCGGACTCGGCCACCGACGGCTGTCGATCATCGATCTGGAAGGCGGGGCGCAGCCGATGGTCTCGGCCGACCGCGAGCTCGCCATCACTTACAATGGCGAAATCTACAATTTCCGGGAGGTGCGCGGCGAGCTGGAGCGGCTCGGCCACGGCTTCGCGACCCAGTCCGACACCGAGGTGATCCTGGCGTCATGGCGGCAATGGGGGCCGTCCTGCCTCTCGCGCCTGAACGGCATGTTCGCCTTCGCCCTCTACGACGCCGCGGAGGACGCGCTGTTCCTCGCGCGCGACCGGCTCGGCGTGAAGCCGCTCTACCTGGCGACGCTGCCCGACGGGGCGCTCGTCTTCGGCTCGGAGCTCAAGGCGCTGCTCGCCCATCCGCGCCTGCGCCGAGAGCCGGACCCGCGGGCGGTCGAGGACTATCTCGCCTACGGCTACGTGCCGGACGATTCCTGCATCGTCGCGGGGGTCTCTAAGCTTCCCGCCGGCCATTATCTGCTGGTGCGACGGGGGAGGGCGGTGCCGGCGCCGGTCAAATGGTGGGATGTCGATTTCTCCAGCCCGTCCGCCGCCAGAACAGGGGCACTCGAGGAGGAGTTGATCGAGCGGCTGGGCGACGCGGTGCGCTCGCGCATGGTCGCCGACGTGCCGCTCGGCGCCTTCCTCTCCGGGGGAGTCGACAGCTCGGCGGTGGTGGCGTTCATGGCCGAGGCGAGCCGCAAGGCGGTCGAGACCTGTTCGATCGGTTTCGACGCGGCGGACCATGACGAAACACGGTTTGCCGCCCTGGTCGCCGAGCGTTTCGCCACTTCGCACCGTGTCCGCACGGTCGCCGCGGACGATTTCGCCCTGATCGAAACCCTGGCGGACGCCTTCGACGAGCCTTTCGCCGACGCTTCCGCCATCGGCACGTACCGCGTCTCCCAGCTGGCGCGCGAGACGGTGAAGGTCGCCCTCTCCGGGGACGGCGCCGACGAGGCCTTTGCCGGCTACCGCCGCTACCGGCTGTACAGCGCCGAGGATCGGGTCCGGCGGCTCCTCCCGGGAGGCGCGCGCAGCGCCGCCGGCGCGGTGGGGGCGGTCTATCCCAAGCTGGACTGGGCGCCCCAATTCCTGCGCGCCAAGACCAGTCTGGTGGCTCTCGGCCGCTCGGCGGAGGAAGCCTATGCCGACGCGGTGACCGCCACCTCTCTCCCTGTGCGTTCAAGGCTTTACAGCTCGCACTTCAGGCAGCTTCTTCAGGGGCATCGCGCCGAGACCCGCTACGTCGAGACGATGCGCGCGGCGCCCGCCGGCGATGCCTTGTCGCGGGCGCAATATGCGGACCTGAAGCTGTGGCTCCCCGGCGATATCCTCACCAAGGTCGACCGGACGTCGATGGCCGTGAGCCTCGAGGCGCGCGAGCCGCTCCTGGACCACCGCCTCGTCGAATTCGCCGCGCGGCTGCCGGCCCGGCTGCGGCTGCGCGGCGGCTCGGGCAAGTGGCTGCTCAAGAAGGCGCTCGCCTCGCGGCTGCCCGCCGAGATCCTCCACCGCCGCAAGATGGGCTTCGTCACCCCCGTCTCCGCCTGGTTCCGCGGGCCGCTGGCCGGCGAAGCGGAGGCGATCGCCCGCAGCCCCGTCTTCGCCGAGCTAGGCTGGTTCGATCCCGCCGCCCTCGCGCGCATCGCCTCCGACCATCGCGCCGGCCGCGCCGAGCACGGGCGGCTCCTTTGGCAGCTGGTGATGCTGGAGCGCTCGCTCCAGCGCCTGTTCGGCTACGGCGCGGCGTCCTCGGCATATGTCGCCGCGGCGAAATAGAGGCCGTCCGGCGGCGCGTTGAGGCCCAGAGCGGCGCGGTCCGCTGCCTCAAGCGCACTCTTCAGGTCCCCAGCGGTCCACTTGCCACGCCCGACGAGCTGCAGGCAGCCGACCATCGAGCGGACCTGGTGGTGGAGGAAGGAGCGCGCCGCGGCGTGGATTGCGATCGCCTCGCCGGCCCGCGCGACGTCGAGCCGGTCGAGGGTCTTCACGGGGCTGTCCGACTGGCAATGGGCGGAGCGGAAGGTGGTGAAGTCGTGCCGGCCGACCAGCGCCTGCGCCGCCTCGTGCATCGCCTCCGCGTCGAGAGGCACCGCCACCTGCCAGGCGCGCCCCGCCTCCAGCGCCAGCGGCGCCCGCCGGTTGACGATCCGGTAGACGTAGCGCCGCCCGATGCAGCTGAACCGGGCGTGCCAATCGTCGGCGACCGGCTGTGCGTTGAGGATCGCCACCGGCAGCGGCCGCAGCCGCGCGTTCAGCCCCTCGGCGAGCCGGAACGGCGCGATCGGCTTGGCGATGTCGACATGCGCCGCCATGGCGAGCGCGTGGACCCCCGCGTCGGTGCGGCCGGCGGCGTGGAGCACCGCCGTCTCGCCGGTGATCGCCGCCACGGCCTCCTCGATCGCCTGCTGGACCGAGGGGCCGTGCGCCTGGCGCTGCCAGCCCATGAACGGCCGCCCGTCATATTCGACCGTCAGCCGGAAGCGGGTCAAAGCATGGTGCCCGGCGGGATCGGGAAGCCGCGCAGCAGCTCCTGCACGGTCATCGGCGCCCGCCCGGCGCGCTGGACGGAGGTCGGGCGCAATGCCCCTTCGGCGCAGGCGACGGTCAGGGCGTCGTCGAGGACCGTGCCGGACGGGCCGCTCGCCTCGACGGCTTCGGCGGAATGGACCTTGAGGCGCTCGCCCGCATATTCGAAGAAGGCGCCCGGGACGGGGTTGAAGGCGCGCACCTGCCGCTCCGCCTCGACGGCGCTTTTCCGAAAATCGATTCGGGCTTCATGTTTTTCGATCTTCGCTGCGTAGGTGACACCGTTCTCCGGCTGAGGGCGCGCGCCGACTTTCGGCCAGCGCTCCAGCACCGAGGCCATCAGCTCGGCGCCGATGCCCGCGAGCTCCGCCGTCAGCCCCCCGGCGGTCTTGCGGCCGATCTCGGCCGGCCAGTTGGCGAGCATCGGCCCCGTGTCGAGCCCCCGCTCCATGCGCATGATGGTGACTCCGGTCCGCGCGTCGCCGGCGAGGATGGCCCGCTGGACCGGCGCGGCGCCGCGCCAGCGCGGGAGGAGCGAGGCGTGGACGTTGAGGCAGCCGTCGCGCGGGGCGTCGAGGATCGGCTGGGGCAGGATCAGCCCGTAGGCGGCGACCACCGCAAGATCGAGGCGGAGGGCGCTGAAGGCCTCCTGCTCCTCCTCCCCGCGGAGCGACGCGGGCGTGCGCACCGGAATGCCCGCCGCTTCCGCCCGCTGCTGGACGGGGGAGGGCCGAAGCCCCTTGCCGCGCCCCGCAGGCCGCGGCGGCTGGCAATAGACCGCCGCCACATCGTGGCCCGCGGCGAGGAGGGCGTCGAGCGTCGGCACGGCGAAATCCGGCGTTCCCATGAAGGCGATGCGCATGGGGCGCTGCTTAGCCCGCCGAAGCGGCTTGGCAAATGCGGAGTTCCGCCCCTACCTGTTCGCCATGGCTTCCCCCGAGATCGACGCGCTCACCCAGGCGCTGGCGCGCCTTCCCGGGCTCGGGCCGCGGTCGGCACGGCGGGCGGTGCTGCATCTCCTCAAGAAGCGGGAGACGGCGCTGACTCCGCTGCTGCGCGCGCTGGAGCGGGTGGCCGAGGCGCTGGCCGTGTGCGGGACCTGCGGCAATGTCGACACGACGGACCCGTGCAGCGTCTGCGCCGACCCCCGCCGCGACGCGCGGCTGCTGTGCGTCGTCGAAGAGGTATCGGATCTTTGGGCGCTCGACCGGTCCCGCCTGTTTCCCGGCCGGTTCCATGTCCTCGGCGGCCGCCTCTCCGCGCTCGAAGGTGTGCGGCCGGAGGACCTCACCATCGACCGGCTGGTCGCGCGGGTGGCGAGCGGCGGGATCGACGAGGTGGTGCTGGCGATGAACGCGACGCTCGAGGGCCAGACCACCGCCCATTACCTTGCCGAGCGGCTGGAGACCTATCCCGTCCGCCTGACCCAGCTCGCCCATGGCCTGCCGGTCGGCGGGGAGCTCGATTATCTCGACGAAGGCACGCTCGCCCAGGCCCTGCGCGCCCGGCGCCCGGTCGCCTAGCCGGCGCCCGTCCGCGCCGGCCGCCGCATGCCCTGAATCCTTGATCTCGGCCGCTTAAATCCTTACTTCCAGCCCATGGCGATCCTCCCGATCCTCGAGACTCCCGACCCCCTGCTGCGCCGGAAATCGGCGCCGGTGGAAGCGGTCACGCCCGAGCTCCAGACGCTGATCGACGACATGTTCGAGACGATGTACGCGGCGCCCGGCATCGGCCTTGCCGCCATCCAGGTCGGCGTGCCCAAGCGCATCCTCGTCATCGACCTCCAGGAGCCTGAACAGGAGGGCGGAGAGCCGGTGCGGCGGCCGCTCGTGTTCATCAACCCGGAGATCGTCACCGCGTCGGACACCGTCCAGCCCTATACCGAGGGGTGCCTCTCGGTGCCCGACCAATATGCCGAGGTCGAGCGGCCCGACCGGGTGCGCGCCCGCTGGCTCGACCGCGACGGCACCCAGCATGACGAGGAGCTGGAAGGACTGCTCGGCATCTGCCTCCAGCACGAGATGGACCATCTCGAGGGCGTGCTGTTCATCGACCACCTCTCGCGCCTCAAGCGCGACATGATCCTCAGGAAGCTCGCCAAGGCCCGCAAGGAGCGGCTCGCCGCCTGATCCGGGCCGGCGCGCCCGCGGCCCTTTTCCTCCCCCGCACCCGCCCCTAAGAGGGGACGATGCTGACCCTGACGCCCACCGCCGCCGCGCTGATCGCGCTCGTCTGCGGCGGCTGGCTCGCCGCGGCGGTGTGGGCGACGCTGCGTGCTCTGCGCCGCAGCCGCGAGGCGGTCGGCCAGGTCGGCGCCGTCGTGCGTTCGGATGCACTGCTGGCCGCCTCGCCGGCCATTGCGCTGTTCGTGGGGCGGGACGGCACCCTCCACGGCGGCGAGCGCGCCGCCTCCGCGCTCGGCCTCACCGAGCTTCCCGAGGACGTGTCCGCCCCGATCGGTCTGGCCGAGGAGGACGCGTCCGCCCTTCGCACGGCCATTGCCGACGCCCAGGCCTCTGGAGCCGGTTTCGTCCTGACGGCGCGCCCGGAGGCCGGCGCGCGGGCGCTCGAGCTGCGCGGCGGGCCGGCGCCGCCGGCCCTCGGCGACGGGATCCTGGTCTGGATCCTCGACGTCACCGACATCGCCTCCGAGCGCTCCGCGGCCGAGGCCCGCGCCGGACGGCTGGCGACCGCGCTCGACGCGCTCTCCGGGCTGATCGAGGCGGCGCCGTTTCCGATGTGGCACCGGGGGCCGGACCTCCGCCTCGCCATGGTCAACAGCGCCTATGTCGAGGCGGTCGAGGCCGAGGATGCAGCGGCGGTCGTGGCCGGCGGCATCGAGCTGGTCGACGAGCCGGGCGATGCGGCGGCCGACCACGCGGCGGCCGCGCGCGACAGCGGCGCGTCCCACGTCCGCACCGTGCCCGCGACGATCACGGGCGAGCGCCGCACCCTCCAGGTCGTCGAGGTGCCGCTCGGCCCCGCCGGCGTCGCCGGCTACGCGCTCGATGTCGAGGACCGGGAGCAGGCGCGGGCCGAGCTCGCCCGCTTCGTCCGCGCACAGCGCGACATGCTCGATCGCCTTTCCGCGGGCGTGGCGCAGTTCGGGCGGGACCGGGCGCTGATCTTCTTCAACCAGCCCTTCGCGCGGACCTTCGGCCTCAGGGCCGACTTCCTCGCCGACCGCCCCGAGTTCAACCGGCTGCTCGACGCGATGCGCGACATGGGGTGCCTGCCCGAGGTGCGCGACTATCCGGACTGGAAGAAGGAGCATGGCCGCTGGTTCACCGGCGGCCTTGCGGCCGAGGAGGAGGAATGGAACCTCCCCAAGGGCCAGCACCTGCGCGTTGTCGCCCAGCCGCTCCCCGACGGCGGCCTCCTGCTGATCTTCGAGGACAGGACGGAGCAACTCCGCCTTGCGTCGGCCCGCGACACCCTGCTGCGGGTGCGCACCGCCACGTTCGACAATCTGTTCGAGGCGATCGGCGTCTTCGCCTCCGATGGCCGGCTTCACCTCTGGAACAACCGGTTCCGCGCCTTGTGGGGGTTCGAGGAAGAGCAGCTGGGCGAGCATCCGCGGATCGATTCGCTGGCGCCGATCATCGCCCGCAGCCTCAAGAACCCCCAGCATGCCGGGCTGGTGCGCGAGCTGGTGCGCAGTGCCACCATCGAGCGCAAGCAGCGCACCGGCCGCGTCGCCTTCCTCGACGGGCGGGAGTTCGAATTCGCCGCCGTGCCGCTGCCCGACGGCAACGCCCTCTTCACCATGCTCGACGTGACCGCGAGCCGGACCGTGGAGGCGGCGCTGAGGGAACGCACCGCCGCGCTCGAGGAGGCGGACCGGATGAAGACCGCCTTCGTCTCCAACATGAGCTACGAGTTGCGCACGCCGCTCACCTCGATCGCCGGCTTCGCCGAGATGCTCGAGGGCGGCTATGCGGGCGCGCTGCCCGCGCCGGCGACCGAATATGTCGGCGCCATTCTCCAGTCGGTCGCGCGGCTCGGCACGCTGATCGACAACGTCCTCGACCTCACCCAGTCGGACAGCGGCAGCCTCGTCCTCGCCGACGAGGAGGTCGATCTTGCCGGCCTCTGCCGCGAAGCCGCGGAGGCGTTCGCGCCGCAGGCGGCGGCGAAAGGAGTCGATTTCGCAGTCGACCTTGAAAAAGGACTTGGCAGCGTCACCGGCGACCGCCAGCGTCTGCGCCAATCGCTCGACAACGTGCTGCGCAACGCCGTCGCCTATACCGGCGCGGGCGGCCGCATCCTCCTCCACGGCATGGGCACGAAGCGCGAGGCGGCGATCACCGTGTCCGACAACGGGCCGGGCATCGCGCCGGCCGACCAGGCACGGGTATTCGACCGCTTCCACCGCACCGCGGAAGGCGGCGATTCGGCGCTCGGCCTCGGCCTGCCGCTCGCCCGGCAGTTCATCGAGGCGCACGGCGGCCGCGTCGAGCTCCAGTCCGAGCCGGGGGAGGGGACGACGGTCACCTTCCGCCTGCCGAGGAAGAAGTGAGGAGGGAACAGAATTCCCTCGCCCTTGATGGGGGAGGGCAGGGCGGGGGTCGACTCGGTCGAAGGGCTCGCCTTTCGGGGACATCGCACGACCCTGGCTACCTGCGCCTCGGCGGTAGTGCGTGGCCCCAGCGCCACCCCCACCCCAACCCTCCCCCATCAAGGGGGAGGGGGCATTGATCCGTCTCTCCGGTCCCGATGAAACCGAGACGCTGGGACGCAGGCTCGCCCCGTTGCTCCGGCCCGGCGACGTTGTGGCGCTGTACGGGGACCTCGGCGCCGGCAAGACGACGCTGGCGCGCGGGGTGCTGCGCGGGCTCGGCTTCGAGGGCGACGTCGCCAGTCCCACCTTCCCGATCGTCCAGCCCTATGACGAGCTCATGCCGCCGCTCTGGCATGTCGACCTCTACCGGATCGAGGACGCCGCGGAGATCGACGAGCTCGCACTCGACGAGGCGCTCGACGGCGGCGCGCTGATTGTCGAGTGGCCGGAACGGCTTGGCGGCGCGCTCTGGCCGGAGGCGCTGCGGCTCACCCTGGCGCGGGACGGGGACGGCGCGCGCGCCTTGACAGCGATTGTGCCCGCCGCTTGGGAGGGCCGATGGCCCCCCCGATGATTCCGCCCGCGACGGCGCCCGCCTTCCTCGCCGCGCATGGCTGGGAGGGGGCCGAGATCCTGCCGCTGGCCGGCGACGCGAGCTTCCGCCGCTATTTCCGGGTGGTGAAGGACGGCCGCACCGCCGTGCTGATGGACGCGCCGCCGGAGCATGAGGATGTCGGGCCGTTCCTGGCGGTCGCCGGGCACCTGCTCGACCGCGGCTTCCTGCCGCCAAGGCCGCTCGCTGTCGACCGCGCGCAGGGGCTGCTGCTGCTCGAGGATTTCGGCGACGACAGGGTCGGCCCGCTGCTCGCCCGCGAGCCACACCGGGAAGACGGCATCTACGCCGAAGCGGTCGACATTCTCGCCCGCCTCGCCCGCCACGCCGCGCCGGAGGATCTCGCCCCCTATGACGAGGCGGCGATGGCGCGCGAGGTGCTGCTCTTCACCGAATGGTACGCGCCGGCCGTCGGCCTGAACCTCGATGCCGACGCCTTTCTGGCCGCCTGGCGGGAGACGTGGGAGGGGCTGCTCCCCGCGGTGCGCAGCGACCCCGTGCTGGTGCTGCGCGACTATCATGCGGATAATCTGATGGTGCTGCCGGACGGCGCGCTCGGCCTGCTCGACTTCCAGGACGCGCTCGCCGGCCATGCCGCCTACGACCTCGTCTCGCTGCTCCAGGACGCCCGCCGCGACGTCTCCGCGGACCTCGAGGAGCGGATGATCGGCCGCTACGTGGCAAGCGCGAAGGTCGAGGATCCGGAGGTGTTCCGCGCCCATTACGAGATTCTCGGCGCGCAGAGGAACGTGAAGATCCTCGGCATCTTCACGCGCCTGTGGAAGCGAGACGGCAAGCCTTCCTACCCGCTCATGCACCCGCGCATCTGGGCCTATGTCGAGCGCAATTTCGCGCACCCCGCGGTGGCGCCGATCCGCCGCTGGTTCGACGCCAACGTGCCGCCCGAGGCGCGCGGCGACGCCTGCATACGCGCGATGACGGCATGAGCCGCTATCGCCGCCCGCTCGCGCTCCGGCCGGACCCGCGGGGCGCGGTGCCGGAGGTGGCGATGGTGATGGCGGCCGGGCTCGGCAAGCGGATGCGGCCGCTCACGGCGACCCGGCCCAAGCCGCTGGTCGAGGTCGCCGGCAAGACCCTGCTCGACCACACGCTCGACAAGCTCAAGGCAGCCGGGGTGCGTAAGGCGGTGGTCAACGTCCACTATCTCGCCGACGCCCTCGAAGCGCATCTCGCGAACCGCGTCCAGGGCATCGAGATCGCGGTCTCGGACGAGCGCGCGCAGCTCCTCGAGACGGGCGGCGGCCTGGTCCACGCGCTGCCGCTGATCGACGCCGATCCGTTCCTCGTCGTCAATTCGGACAATCTCTGGGTCGACGGGCCCGTCGACACGCTCCGCCTGCTCGCGTCCGCCTGGGACGCGGACCGGATGGACGCGCTTCTCCTCCTCGTCCCCTGCGCCCGGGCTTATTGCCACAAGGGACAGGGCGACTTTCACTTGGACGCGGGCGGGCGCCTGCGCCGTCGCCGGCCCGGGGCGGTGGCGCCGTTCGTCTTCACCGGGCTGCAGATCGTGTCGAAGCGGCTGCTCGAGGGGGAAATGCCGGACGGCCCCTTCTCGACCAACCTGTTGTGGGACCGGGCGATCGAGGCCGGCCGCCTCTACGGCGTCGCCCATGAGGGCCTCTGGTTCGACATCGGCGCGCCGCCGAACATCCGCAAGGCCGAGGAAGTCCTTGGGTCGCTCTGAGACCCCGGCTAGGCTTCGCCAGTGCCCACGATGCACCCCAACGTCTTCTCCATCCCGCCGCACCGGGGATTCTCCGACGCGCTCGCCGCGGGGCTGATCGCGCTGCACGGCAAGGAGAAGACCGGGCTCGCCAGGGGAATCGTCCTCGTGCCCAACAACCGCGCGGCGCGGGCCATCACCGACGCGTTCGTGCGGCGGTCGGGCGGAGGGCTGCTTCTGCCGCGGCTGGTGCCGGTGGGAGACCCGGAGCTGGACGAACGGCTCGGCAGTGCGCTGGAGCCGCTCGGCGCGGCGCCGGTACCGCCGGCGATCGAGCCGATTGAGCGCCTCTTCCTCCTCGCCGGCCTCATCGAGCGCCACATGCCCGGGACGGAGCCGGCGGAGGCGCTGCGCCTCGCCGAGGATCTGGCGCGGACGCTCGACCAGCTGATCGTCGAGGATGTCCCACCGGAGCGCTTGCGGGCCTTCGCCGCCGAGCTGCCCGATCTGTCGCTCCACTGGCAGGCGTCGCTCGAGCGGTTGACCGTGATCCTCGACCAATGGCCCCGGCTGCTCGCCGAGCGCGGCCACATCGATCTTGCCGACCGCCGCAACCGCCTGCTCAAGGCGCTGGCGCAGCGCTGGCGCGAGGCGCCGCCGACCGGCTTCGTCGTCGCCGCCGGCATCAGCACTGCGGCCCCCGCGGTCGCCGGGCTGCTCCGCACCGTGGCGCGGCTGCCCGAGGGGCGGGTCGTCCTGCCGGGCCTGGACGGCGACATGCCTCAGGAGGAATGGGACGCGCTCGGCCCGCACGAGCCGGACCCGGAGACCGGCTTGCGCCGCCGCTCGATCGAGACCCACCCGCAATTCCAGCTGAAGCGGCTGCTCGACCGGATGGGGGTCGCGCGCGCCGAAGTCCGCCGCTGGCGCTGGGGCGGCGGCCGCGACTCGCCCGCAACGCGCAGCCGCGCGATCTCCAACGTCATGGCGCCGGCCGCCTTCACGGGTAAATGGCAGCTCCTGCCGCCGGCATCGCGGCGTCTCAGCGGGGTTCGTGCGCTGGAGCTGGCCGATCCAGCCCAGGAAGCGCAGGCGATCGCGATCGCGCTGCGCGAGGCGCTGGAGACGCCGGAGCGGACGGCGGCGCTGGTTACTCCCGACCGCGCACTGGCGCGGCGGGTTTCCGCGCATCTGCGCCGCTGGGGCATAGAAGCGGACGACAGCGCCGGGCGACCGCTCTCGGAACTGGCTCCGGGCACCTTCCTGCTCGCGCTCGCGACGGCGGCCGCCGAGCAGTTCGCGCCGGTGCCGCTCCTCGCCTTGCTCAAGCATCCGCTCGTTCGCCGCGGCGAGGCCCGGCTGGCATGGCTCGAAGGCGCACGCGCGCTGGACCTCGCGCTGCGCGGCCCGCGTCCTTCCGCCGGGCTGGACGGGGTCTCGCAGCACCTTGCCGACGGGAGCGGACGCGATCGCGACCTGCGCCGGCGCGCCCTGGCCTGGTGGAAGAGCGAGGCGCTGCCGCAGCTGCGGCCGCTCGAGCAGGCATTCGGCCCGGAGCGTTCGCCCCCCGCTGCTCTCCTTGCCGCGATCCGGGAGGGCGCCTCCCGGCTCGCCGGCGACGAAGCCTGGTCGGGGCCGGCCGGCCGCGCCGCGGCGGACCTCTTGGCCGCTGTCGAAGGCGCCGCGGCGGCCAGCGGTGCGGTCGCTCCCGGCGCGCTGGTGCCGATGCTCGAGCAGCTGCTGCGGGGGGTCGCCGTGCGCCCGCCTTACGGCCAGCACCCGCGCCTGTTCATCTGGGGGCTGCTCGAGGCGCGGCTGCAGCAGACCGACCTTACCATTCTCGGCGGGCTCAACGAAGGCGTGTGGCCGCCGCTGCCGGCGCCGGACCCCTGGCTCGCGCCGCGCCTGCGCCACGAGCTCGGCCTGCCGAGCCTCGAGGGGCGCATCGGTCTCGCGGCGCAGGACTTTGCCGGCGCGCTCGGCGGCCGCGAGGTGCTCGTCACCCGCGCCCGGCGCGACGCACGCGCCCCCGCCGTCGCCTCCCGCTTCTGGCTGCGCCTCGAGGCGATGACCGGCGGCCTCACCCGTGCGCGCGCGCACAAATGGTGGGCCGAGGCGATCGACCGACCGGACGCTTATGCGCCGGCGGGACGTCCGAAGCCCGCCCCGGAGCCGCGGCTGCGGCCCCGGAAGATATCGGTGACGGAGGTCGATCGTCTCAAGGCAGACCCTTTCGCCTTTTACGCGCGCAAGATGCTCGCGCTACCGGCGCTCGACGAGGTTGACGCCGAGCCGAGCGCCGCCTTCCGCGGCAGCGCGGTGCACAAGGTGCTCGAAACCTGGATGAAGGAGGACGATTGCGACCCCGCGCGCCTGCGACCCCGCGCCGAGGCGCTGCTCGCCGACACCTCCGCCCATCCGCTGCTTCGGGCGCTGTGGCAGCCGCGGCTGCTCGAGGCGATCGACTGGATCGCGTCCGAGGTGGCCGCCAATCGCGATGCGGGGCGGCGGCCGCTCCGCGCCGAGGCCTGGGGCGAGCGCGAGGTGGCCGGGGTCATGCTTCAGGGCATGGCGGACCGCATCGACCGACTCGCCGACGGTGGCCTCGCCATCGTCGACTACAAGACGGGCACGCCGCCCGGGCCCAAGGCAGTCGCGGAGGGCTATTCGATGCAGCTCGGCCTGCTCGGGCTCATCGCCGAGGAGGGAGGCTTCGGCGGGATAGAGGGGATGCCGGCGGCGTTCGAATATTGGTCGCTCGCCAAGGATCCGCGCAGCGGCCGCCTGGGCTATGTGAAGAGCCCCGTCGGCGGGCGGACCGGCTTCGATGCGGGCGACTTCACGACCCGGGCCGCCCGCAACTTCATCGCGGCGGCGGAGGCATGGCTGACCGGCGCCGCCCCGTTCACGGCGAAGCTGCATCCGGAATACGCGCCCTATGGCGAATACGACCAGCTGATGCGGCTGGAGGAATGGTACGGGCGGGAAGGCTGAGTCGCCCCCGGTCAGCTTCCAGAGACGGACGTGTTCACCGTCTGGAACGTATTGTTGATGTTGCCGCCCAGCGCCTGCATCGAGACGATCGCCGCGACGGCGATCAGGCTCGCCACCAGCGCATATTCGATCGCGGTCGCGCCGCGGCGGTCCTTCACTATGGCCCGAAGAAGGCGCATCGCCTGGCTCCTCTCATGGAAACCGCTGGATGCGCCCGCTGCGGTTACGGAAGCCTTAAGAGCGGCCGCGATTGCGATTGGCGTAGAGGAGGGCCGCGACGATCGCCGCCGAGCCGATGCCGATCGCAGCACCGGTCATGATCTGCTTGCGCCGGCGGGCATCGTCCGTCCGGGCAGCGGAACCGCCTTCCGTCTCTCCCGCCGCCTCCTCGTTCGCGGTGGCGGCCGACGACGGCGCGGCCACGGGGGCGTCCTTCGGATAAGCGGGCTTACGCGACATGGCGGCACTCCTTGGCTCGAATCGCGCCCTTCCTAGTGCGGCAAAGCGGAACGAGCCAGAGCCGCGCCGAAGCCGAGCAGTGCCTCGGTCTTTCCTGGTCCACAAAGAAAAAGCCCCGGCCTTTCGGCCGGGGCTGTGCGGGATCAGCGGGGAGGGGGGAGGGGGGAGCTGACCGCCGCGTGGGGTAATCGCTCAACGGCCTTCCCGCCGGAGGGTTCCGGAAAAAATCGGCGGCGATGAAAATTTTTTCCGCGGCGGCGGCGGTGTCTCCACAAACGAAGCGCCCCGGCTCGGTCCGAGGCGCTTCGCCGACAGCTGCCATCGCAGGCGACTATCTCCCGTCCCCGAGTCTCTCCTACCGCATTTTCGCCGTGCGCAAAAGGACTTGGCGGTGCGGTTCGTCGCAAGCGCCACCGTCACAAAAGTGTCTAAGACCGGGCTAACTACGAAGGCGCTGGACAGCGGCGCGGCACATGGTCAGTCTAAGCATTCCAACACGCGCAGGCCGAGTCGCGCCCGAGCGCCGAAGTCCATCGGCGCGACGAACGCGACCGCGACTGATCGTGAGGGGGGGAATTCAACATAAGGCGGGTCCGCCTCGGCGGTTCATCATCAGCGTTACCTGATTCATCGCTTTTGGATGAATTGTCTGCTTCGGCCCGCTGAAAAGCGAGGGGAGATCGCGCGTGACGACCATCAGCGGCGGATCGGGCAACGACACCATCACCGGCACCAGCGGCAACGACGTCCTGATCGGCGGCGCAGGGGACGATACCCTCATCGGCGGCGGCGGCGATGACTTCCTGAACGGCGGGGCCGGCAGCGACACGGCGGTCTTCTCGGGCTCCATCCTGAACTACACGTTCGTGCAGAACGGCGCCCAGAGCTGGTACGTCACCGACCATGTCGGCACCGACGGCACCGACCACCTGATCAGCATCCAGAAGCTCAAGTTCAGCGACGCGCTGATCGACCTCACCCAGAACAACGCGCCGATCGCCTTCGACGACAGCGCCACCGTCGGCGAGGATGCCGGCACCTATCACAGCGCAACCAGCGTGCTCGCCAACGACTTCGACTGGGAGCACGATCATCTGACCGCGACTCCCGGCACCTTCATCGGCACCTACGGCACGCTGACGCTCAATGCCGACGGCACCTACACCTACGTCCTCTCCGCGAGCGCGCAGGCGCTGGCGCAGGGCGAGACGGCGACGGACGTCTTCACCTACACCGTCTCCGACGGCAGCCTCAGCGACACCGGCACGCTCACCATCACCCTGAACGGCGCCAACGACGCGCCGGTCGCCAACGCCGACACGGCCGCGGGGACGGAGAACCAGACGCTCGCCATCAGCGTGCTGGCCAACGACACCGACGTCGATCATGGCGCGGTGCTGAGCCTCGTCTCGGCCTCGGCCCCGAACGGCAAGGGCACGGCGACCGTCGCCGGCAACCAGGTCCAGTTCAACCCGGGCACCGACTTCGACCATCTCGCCCAGGGGGCGACCGAGACGGTGGTCCTCACCTACACGATCCAGGACGAGCATGGTGCGCAGTCGTCGTCGACGGTCACCGTCACCGTCACCGGCACGAACGACGCGCCGGTCGCCCATGCCGACACCGCGGCGGGCACCGAGAACCAGGTCCTCTCCATCGCCGTCCTCGCCAACGACACCGACGTCGACGACGGCCATGTCCTCAGCCTCGTCTCCGCCTCGGCGCCGGCCGGCCAGGGCTCTGTGAGCCTTTCGGGCGGCAACGTCGTGTTCAACCCCGGCACCGACTTCGACCATCTCGCCGCCGGCGCGACCCAGACCGTCGTCCTCACCTACACGATGCAGGACGAATATGGCGCCCAGTCGAGCTCGACGGTGACGGTAACCGTCACCGGCACCAACGACGCGCCGGTCGCCACCGCCGACACCGCCACCACGAGCGAGAATGCGGCGGTGACCGTCGCCGTGCTCGCCAACGACCACGACGCCGACGACGGCGCGGTGCTGACCGTCACCGCGGCCTCCGCGCCGCTCGGCCAGGGCAGCGCCAGCGTCGTCGGCAACCAGGTGAAGTTCGACCCGGGCAGCGACTTCGACCATCTGGCCGTCGGCGAGAGCCAGGTCGTCAACGTCAGCTATACGATCTCGGACGAGCATGGCGCGACCTCGACCGCCACGGTCGCGGTCACCGTCACCGGCACCAACGATGCGCCGACGATCGTCGCGGGGGGCACCACCGCCACCGGCGCGGTGACGGAGCTTCCCGACGGCGATCCGCAGGAGAATGTCGCCGTCCACCATGCCGACGGCGCGATCGCCTTCACGGACCCGGATACGAGCGACACCCACACCGCCACGGCGACTCCCGCCGGCGCCGGCTATTATGGCAGCTTCACCTTGGATCCGGTCAATGACGGCAGCGGCACCGTCGCCTGGCACTTCAGCGTCTCCGACGCCGACATCAACGGCCTCGCCGCCGGCCAGGTCGTGACGCAGACCTACGGCATCGACGTGTCCGACGGCCATGGCGGCACCGCCCACCAGGACGTCACCGTCACCATCACCGGCGCCGCGGACAATGCGCCGCCGGTGGCCAACGACGACAGCTATGCCGCGACCGGCAACGTGACGCTGACCGTCGCGGCGGCCAGCGGCGTGCTCGCCAACGACAGCGACGATCAGGCGCTGGGCGGCGGCGCGGGCCAGACCCATGTCGGCGCCTACGACGCGACCTCCGCCCATGGCGGCACCGTGTCGATGAACCCCGACGGGTCGTTCAGCTACACGTCGGCGGCAGGGTTCAACGGCGTCGACACCTTCACCTACACGCTCACCGATGCCGACGGAGCGACCGACACGGCGACCGTCTCGGTGACAGTGACCCAGCACGTCTGGTTCATCGACAACAGCGCCGGCGGCAGCGCCAACACCGGCACCGAGAGCGATCCGTTCACCAGCATCGCCTCGTTCAACGCGGCGCAGGGCACGGCGAGCGGCCCGCATGCCGGCGACACCATCTACCTGCGCGGCGGCACCGGCACCTATACGGAGGCGGACGGCATCCACCTGTTGAACGGCCAGACGCTGGTCGGCGGCGGCGAGGACCTGGTCCTCGGCGCGACCACCATCGAGCATGCCGGCACCCGGCCGACCATCGTCGTCACCGGGGCCGGGCATGACGGCGTCGACCTCGCCCAGAACAACCACGTCTCCGGCTTCGATATCGGCAGCGTGACCCGGGCGGGCATCTCCGACTCGAACGGCAGCGTCGGCACGGCCACGGTCACCGACGTCGGCAAGTCCGGCGCCGGCCAGATCGTCGACATCGACCAGGGCGGCACCGTCCACATCACCCTGAACGGCGCCGCCTCCACCGGCGCGACGGGCGGGGCGGTCGATCTCGAGGGAGTTTCGGGCAACTTCACCGTGACCGGCGGCACCACCATCGGCGGCGTCCAGGACGACGGCATCGTCGCCAAGGGCGATACGGGTCTTGCCGTGTCCCTGCAGGGCGGCGTCAGCGTCACCACGACGAGCGGCACCGCGGTGGCCTTCACCAACAACGACGCGGCCTCCTCGCTGGCGATCGCGGGCGGCCTGCATATCGCCACGACCGGCGGCGCCGGCCTCTACGCCGACGGCGGCGGCGGCACGGTGACGGTCACCGGAAGCGGCAGCACCATCTCCACCGGGAGCGGCGCGGCCGTCCATATCGCCGAGGTCAAGATCGGCGCCGCCGGAGTCACCCTGCAGAGCGTGAGCTCGTCGGGCGGCACCGCCGCCGGCATCCTGCTCGAGAATAGCGGGGTCGGCGCCTTCACCGTCACCGGTGTCGGGTCGACGGCCGGTTCCGGCGGCACCATCTCCGGCAAGACCGGGGCGGATGGCTCGCTCACCGACGGCAGCGGGATCATCCTCGTCGGCGCGTCCAACGTGTCCTTGTCCGATATGGTGATCGGCGGCCACTCCAACTACGGCATCCTCGGCCAGGACGTGAACAACTTCGCGCTGCACGATTCGACGGTCGGCGCGACGGCCAACGGCACTACGATCTCCGAGGCTTCGATCGCCTTCACCAACCTCACCGGCACTGCCATGCTCGACGGCAACACGATCGCCGGCGGCAGCGGCGACAATCTGCGGGTGGTGAACAATTCGGGCAGCCTCACCCTCACCCTGCAGGACAGCGCCGCCCACCAGGCGATCGTCGGCCTCAACGCCGTCACCGGCAATGACGGCGCCCATTTCGAGACGAGCGGCAGCGCGTCGCTGACCCTCGCCGTCACCGGCGTCGATTTCCTCGGCGCCCGCGGCGACGTCCTCGAAGCGCTGGCGCTGGGCAATTCGACTCAGAACGTCACCGTCAAGGACAGCAACTTCAACAACACCCATAGCAACGTCGCCGCCGGCGCGGGCGGGCTCGTCCTCCATGGGGGCGGCGCAGGCACCCATCTCACCGTCAATTACGACATTGAGAACTCGACCTTCACCGGCGCCCAGGGAAGCGCGATCAATGCCTCCTACAACCAGCAGGCGGGGACCGTGCAGGGCTATATCGCCGGCAACACGATCGGCGTGCACGACGGCGTCTCCGGGCCCCAGGGGTCGGCGGGCGGCGGCGACGGCATCACCGCCGGCCTCGACAAGGCGGCCGGCGCCGGCAACGCGCTCTATTTGCTGACGCTCGACGGCAACCACATCTACGACATCACCGGCCTCGCCGGCATCGACCTCAATTCGTCCGGCGGCACCGCGACGAACACGGCGTCGATGGAGGTCACGATGACCAACAATACGGTCGCCGAACTGGGCGACGGCGCCCTGGCCGCTCTCTACGCCATGGTCGGCGCCCACGGCAGCGATCATGCGACGCTCGGCCTCGACATCCGCAACAACACGCTCGACGCCAGCGGCGCGACCTTCGGCGATACCGCCATCTATCTCGACCAGATTTCCGGCAGCGCCCATTACGATTTCCCAGGCTATGCCGGATCGCCGGACGGCGAGTATAATGGCGGCAGCGCGAGCGACGACCTCTCGGCCTACTTCGTCGGTCGCGGCAACACCCTCACCAACGGCCCGTTCCCCTTCTCTCCGGGCTCTCCGGGCGTCTTCGTCGACGCCGGGGTGATCCTCGGCGCGACCGGCGATCCGCTCCTCCACCCGCCCTACCATCCCTGACAGCGTGCGCCCGCCGCGGCACCCTCTTGCCGCGGCGGGCGAAGGCGCGTAGCGACCCGCCGCCCGGGGCCGGACGCGGAACGAACCGCTCCGCCCGGCTTTCCTGCCGGTGAGCTTCCGCTTGCCGGAGCACGCAAGGGACGAAGATGAACGAAGCGTCGGCCGACGCCGCCGTGCCTGAGGCTCGCGATGGTGCCGCGGGCCATCACGCGCACGGCAAGCTCGTCGCCCTGACGCTGGGCGCGATCGGCATCGTCTTCGGCGACATCGGCACCTCGCCGCTCTACGCCTTCCGCGAGACCTTCGCCGGCCACCATCGGCTGCCGGTCGACCGCCTCCACGTCTTGGGCGTACTGAGCCTCATCTTCTGGTCGATGATGATCGTGGTGACGCTCAAATACGTCACCATCCTGATGCGCGCCGACAACAAGGGGGAGGGCGGCAGCCTGGCGCTGCTCGCCCTCATCTCGCGCAAGAGCGAGGGCGCGCGCTGGGGCCGGTCGATCGTCCTGCTCGGCGTCTTCGCTTGCGCCCTCTTCTACGGCGATTCGATGATCACGCCGGCGGTGTCGGTGCTGTCCGCCGTCGAAGGCCTCGTGGTCGTGCAGGCGGGGCTGCAGCCGTTCGTGCTGCCCATCGCGATCGGCATCCTGCTCGGCCTGTTCATGATCCAGCGGCACGGCACGGCGGCGGTCGGCAGGCTGTTCGGCCCGGTGATGATGCTCTACTTCGCTTCCATCTCGGTGCTCGGCGCGATCAGCATCGCCACCGCGCCGGACGTGCTGTTCGCGCTCAACCCGCTCTACGCGCTGCATTTCTTCACGACCGAAGGCTACCATGCCTTCGTGGCATTGGGGTCAGTGGTGCTGGCGGTGACCGGCGCCGAGGCTCTTTATGCGGACATGGGCCATTTCGGCCGCCGCCCCATCAAGGCCGGCTGGCTGTTCATCGTCCTGCCGGCGCTGATGGTGAACTATCTCGGCCAGGGCGCGCTGCTCGTCCACAATCCCGGCGCGATCGAGAGCCCATTCTTCATGCTGGCGCCGGACTGGTTCCGCCTGCCGCTGGTGCTGATCGCCACCGCCGCCACCGTGATCGCCAGCCAGGCGGTGATCTCGGGGGCCTTCTCGGTCACCCAGCAGGCGATCCACCTCGGCTTCGTGCCGCGACTCAAGATCGACCATACCAGCGAGTCGGTGGCGAGCCAGATCTACATCCCGGCGATCAACTATGCGCTGATGGTGATGGTGATCGCCCTCGTCCTCGCCTTCCGCACCTCGTCCAACCTCACTGCGGCCTACGGCATCGCGGTGACGGGCGCGATGTTCATCGACACCTGCCTGCTGGCGGTCGTGCTGTTCACCTTGTGGCACTGGAACAAGCTGATCGCCTGGCCGCTGCTCGCCCTCTTCTTCATCGTCGACGCCGGCTATTTCTCGGCCAATCTCCTCAAGGTGCCGAGCGGCGGCTGGTTCCCGCTGCTCATCGGCTTCATCGCCTTCACCTTCCTCACCACCTGGGCGAAGGGGCGGCAGCTGCTCCGCCAGCAACTGAAGCATGGCGAGATCCCGATCGACCTGTTCATCCGCTCGGCGACCGGCTCGGCCTCGCGGGTGCCGGGCACCGCCGTGTTCATGACCAGCCAGTCGGACGGCGTCCCCCACGCCCTCCTCCACAATCTGAAGCACAACAAGGTGCTCCACGAGCGCTCGATCTTCCTCAAGGTGGCGATCGAGGACGTCCCCTTCGTCGACGCCGAGCGCCGCTTCAATGTCGACGAGCTGGGCGACGGCTTCTTCCGCATCACGCTGCATTTCGGATTCATGCAGGAGATGAACGTCCCCGAGGCGCTGGCCGGCATACGCTGCTGCGGCCTGCCGTTCCGCATGATGGACACCAGCTTCTTCCTCTCGCGCCAGACCCCGCTCGCCACCAAGGACGTGCGCGGCATGGCGCTGTGGCGCGAGAAGCTCTTCGCCTGGATGATGCGCAACGCCGAAAGCCCGATGGAATTCTTCGGCCTGCCCGCCAACCGGGTGGTCGAGATGGGCAGCCAGATCAAAATCTGAACCCGCCTTGCGCGCCAGCGTTGAGGTGCGGCGAAGGAGAGCGAGCCATGACCAAGCACAGCGGCGGCCCGACCATCAACCAGGGCGGCGCCCCCGATCCCGACAAGGAGCGGCCGGGCGAGTTCGACATCGCCGGCAACGTCGCCGAGAAAGGCGAAGAGCCGTCGCCCGGCAAGCGCGCGCGCGGCGAGACGACCAGCGCCGACACGTCGAGCCCCGTGGACCTCGACCTCGCCCACGACCGCGCGAGCTGACGGCATGATCTTCGTCGTCATCGGCAAGGACAAAGCCGGCGGCGAGCCCCGCCGCCGCCACCGCGCCGCCCACCTCGAGTTCATCGCCGACAACCAGACACCGGTCATCTATGCCGGCCCGCTGATCGAGGACGGCCGCATGGTCGGCAGCCTCTTCGTCTTCGAGGTGGAGGACCGCGCCGCCCTCGGCGCCCACCTCGCCCGCGACCCCTATTTCGCGGAAGGCATCTTCGAGGCGGTCGAGGTCTACGAGAGCAAGTGGATGGTCCCGGAGCGCGAGCCCGGCTTCCTCGCCCGCGAGGCGGAGAAAGCGCGGGCTCAGGCCTGAGGGCTCACGATTGAGGCCATATCGATCGAGAAGCGGTACTTCACATCCGAGCGAAGCATCCGCTCGTAAGCCTCGTCGATCTGCTGGATGCGGATCGTCTCGACGTCCGCGACGATGCCGTGCTCGGCGCAGAAATCGAGCATCTCCTGGGTCTCGGCGATGCCGCCGATCAACGAGCCGGCGAGGCTGCGGCGCCGCCAGATGAGGTTGAAGACGCCCGGCGACGGGTGGGGCTCGGCCGGAACGCCGACCAGCACCATCGTGCCGTCGCGGCCGAGCATCTGCAGGAAGGGGTCGAGGTCGTGCGGGGCGGCGACCGTGTCGAGGATGAGGTCGAAGCTCTCCTTGTGCGCCGCCATCTGCTCCGGATCCTTGGAGACGACCACCTCGTGGGCGCCGAGCGCCAGCGCGTCCTCGCGCTTGGAGGGGGAGGTGGTGAAGGCGACGACCTCGGCGCCGAGCGCACGGGCGAGCTTCAGACCCATATGGCCGAGCCCGCCGATGCCGACCACGCCGACCTTCTTGCCGGGGCCGACGTTCCAGTGCTTGAGCGGCGACCAGGTGGTGATGCCGGCGCAGAGCAGCGGCGCGACGCCGGCGAGCTCCTCCGGCCGGTGACGCACGTGGAGCACGAACTCCTCGCGGACCACGATCCGGTCGGAATAGCCGCCCCAGGTATTCCCGCCGGTTCCCTGCTCGGGGCCATTGTAGGTCCCGGTGAAGCCGGGCTCGCAATATTGTTCGAGGCCTGCCTTGCAGGCGCTGCAGGTGAGGCAGGAATCGACCATGCAGCCGACGCCGACGAGGTCGCCTTCGCGGAACTTCGTGACGCCGGCGCCGACCGCGGTCACCTCGCCGACGATCTCATGGCCCGGGACGCAGGGGTAGAGCGTTCCGCCCCATTCCCCGCGGGCGGTGTGGAGGTCCGAATGGCAGACGCCGCACCAGCGTATGGCGATCACCACGTCGTTCGGCCGCGGGTCGCGCCGCTCGAACGAGAAGGGCTGGAAACGGTCCTCGGGGCCGTGGACGGCATAGGCGCGGGCGGCGATCATCGGCATGCTCCTCGGCGAAGGTCTGTGCAGGCGCGGTAGGGGCCGCCGGGAGGCGGGGCAAGCCGCCTGCTTGCATCGCGCGCCCAAAGGCGTGAGGGCGGCGGCGAATGGGACAGTCCGCTTCCTACGATGCGATCGTGCTCGGTGCCGGCGGGGCGGGCCTGATGTGCGCTGCCGTCGCCGGCCGGCGCGGGCGGCGGGTGCTGCTCCTCGACCATTCGGACACGCCGGGGAGGAAGATCCTCATCTCCGGCGGCGGCCGCTGCAACTTCACCAATATCGGGGCGGTGCCGGAGCGCTTTCTCTCCGCCAACCCGCATTTCGCGCGCTCCGCGCTCGCCCGCTACACGCCGGCGGATTTCCTCGCCCTGGTCGAAGGATACGGCATCTCCTGGCACGAGAAGACGCTGGGCCAGCTCTTCTGCGACGGGTCGGCGCGCCAGATCCTCGACATGCTGCTTGCCGAGTGCGCCGCCGGGGGGGTCGACCTGCGGCTCGGCCACCCGGTCGACGCGGTGGAGCATGGCGACGGCCGCTTTCGCCTGCGCCACGGCACCCGCCGCTACGAGGCGCCGGCGCTGGTGATCGCTACCGGAGGCCCCTCCATACCCAAGCTCGGCGCGACCGGCTTCGCCTACGATGTGGCGCGGCGCTTCGGGCTCAAGGTGGTCGAGCCGCGGCCGGCGCTCGTCCCGCTCACCCTGCCGCGCGAGGAGGCGCTGTTCACCTCCCTCTCCGGCGTTTCCGCGGAGGTGGCGGCGAGCGCCGGCGGCGTGGCCTTTCGCGAGGCGGCCTTGTTCACCCACCGCGGCCTCTCGGGGCCGGCGATCCTGCAAATCTCCTCCTATTGGCGCCACGCTGAGCCGATCGCGATCGACTTCCTGCCCGACGCGCGGCCCGCGTGGCTGAGGGACGCGAAGCAGGCCGAGCCGCGGACCTCGCTCAAGACCCAGCTCGCACGGCGCCTTCCCGAGCGGCTGGCGGAGGTGCTGGCGGAGCGGCTCGGCGTGCGCGGCGAGCTTGCCAACGTTCCCCACCGCGCCCTCGAGGAGGCCGAGCGCCGGCTCGCCGGCTGGCGTTTCGCGCCGAACGGGAGCGAGGGTTTCGCCAAGGCGGAGGTGACCGTCGGCGGCATCGCCACCGCCGGTCTCTCGTCGCGGACCATGGAAGCGACCGCCGTGCCCGGCCTGTTCGCGATCGGCGAGGCGGTGGACGTGACCGGCTGGCTCGGCGGCTACAATTTCCAATGGGCCTGGGCGAGCGGCTGGGCCGCCGGGCAGGCGCTCTGAGCCGTCAGAAGCGCGTGGCGATGCCGCCGTAAAGCTCCCAGTCGGGCGCGCCGCCGGAGATTCCCCTGTTGGCGCCGACGTCGAGCTGGAGCGAGGGCTTCGCCATCCAGGCGAGCGAGAGGGCCCCGACGACTGGCGTCGCGTGTCCGGCGGGGTCCAGCGAGCGTTGGACCGAGAGCTCCGCCGTGCCGGTCAGCGTCTTCGAAATCGGCAGATCGACGCCGAATATGCCGCCATAAGCGAGGTGGCGGCCGTGGCGGCTCTGGTTCGGCTCCGCCTCGACCCGACCGGTGAAATCGAACTGGATCTTGCTCGGCAGCTGGTAGGTGACGGGCAGCAGCATGCCGACGCGCCAGGTGCCGGCGCCGATCGTCCGGCCCCCGGTCGGCAGGCCGACATAGGGCATCGCCGCGATCGACAGCGCGTCGCCGTCCGGGTGGAGGAGGTTGCGGCGCAGCGCGATGCGCACGTCGCCGGTGCCGCTCGCGTGCGTGACCCCGCCCGCATCCCGCTGGCGCTGGCTGCCGAAGGCCGTCCAGCCGAGCTGCAGCTCGAGGTTGGGCGTGAGGCCGTAGCGCACCAGGGTATCGCCCAGGACGAAGGTGTCGGTGCGGCTGCCGGGCTGGCGATCGAGTGTCCAGTCGACGAGGCCGATCTCGACGTCGCCATGGCCCGGATCGAAGGTGCAGGGCGGGGTGCCGAGCCCGGGCCGGTCCGGGCAGAAGTCACGCTGCTTGTCCTGCGCTGCGGCGGGGGAGGCGAGGAGCAGGATCAGGACGGCGATGGCGCGGCGCATGCCGGCCCCTCCCATTCTCCGGCCCCGCGCGCAAGAGGCGCTGGCGGGGCAGGGGGACGCTTCCTATAGCAGGGAGGTGGTCGCCCGCCTGAAGTCGCTGAAGAAGCTCGAGGACGAGCAGGAGCGCGCGTCGCGGCCCGGCCACCATGCCGCGCTCTCGGCCTCGGCCGGGACGGGGAAGACCCATGTCCTCACCGCGCGCGTGCTCCGCCTGCTGCTCGCCGGGGTCGACCCGTCGGCCATCCTCTGCCTCACATTCACCAAGGCCGGCGCCGCCGAGATGGCCCACCGTATCCACGAGCGGCTCGCTCACTGGGTCCGCCTCAAGGACCCGCTGCTGTTCGAGGAGCTGGAGGCGCTCGGTGAGGACTCGGGCCCCGAGGCGCGGCGGCGCGCGCGCACCTTGTTCGCCAGGGTCCTCGACGCACCGGGCGGCGGCCTCAGGATCCAGACCATCCATGCCTTCGCCCAGAGCCTGCTCGCCGCCTTCCCGGCCGAGGCGGGTCTGGTGCCCGGCTTCCGCGCGCTCGAAGGGCGCGAGGAGCAGCGGCTCGCCCGCGAGACTCTTGCCGAGCTGCTGGTCCGGGCCGAGGCCGCGGGCGACGAGGGGCTGATCGGCGACGTCCAGGCGCTCAGCCACCGCCTCGGCGAGGGCGGCGCCGAAGGCTTCCTGCGCGCCTGCGCCCGTGCCCCCGAAGCAATGGCCGAGCTCGGCCCGCCGGAGCTGGTCGAGGACCGCCTCCGCCGCGCCTTTCGCCTGCCCGCCGGCGACATCGACGCGGCGATCGCCGGGCAATGCTGCGACGACCTGTTCGACGTCGCCGCCCTCCGCCGCATCGGCCTCCTCAACCGGCAATGGGGGACGAAGAACGGCCTGGAGCGCGCCTCGCTGTGCGAGCGATGGGCCGAGGCTGGCCCGGAGGAGCGGGGGCGGCTGCTCGAGAAGCTCCACCTCGTCTGGTCGAAAGCCGACGGCGAGATCCGCAGCTTCACCAAGGGCCAGGCGCCCCAGGATGAGGAGTATCTCCGCCTCGCTACCGCCGCCTTCGATTGCTGCTCGAAGCTCCTCACGATGCGGGCTTCGGCCCGTCTCGTCGCCTGCCTCGCCTGCGGGCTGCGCGCCGGCCAGCGCTTCGCCGAAGCCTATGGCGCCGCCAAGCGCACCGCCGGCGTCGTCGATTTCGACGACCTCATCCGCTGGTCCGAACGGCTGCTGCTGACGCCGGGAATGGGCGAGTGGGTCCGCTACAAGCTCGATCAGGCGACCGATCATATCCTGGTCGACGAAGCGCAGGACACCAACCGCGCCCAGTGGGAGATCGTCGGCGCCCTCAGCGAGGAATTCTTCGCCGGGGCCGGCGCGGGTCCGCGTCGCCGCACACTGTTCACCGTCGGCGACTTCAAGCAGGCGATCTTCGGCTTCCAGGGCACGGACCCGCGGCAGTTCGAGAATGCCCGCGCCTATTTCCAGGCCAAGGCCGAAGCTGTCCGCGATGCGGCCGAGACGATGGACCTGCCGGCCCGCGCGTTGCCGCCCGAATTCCTCGACCTTTCCATGGACCGCAGCTTCCGTTCGGCGCCCGCCATCCTGCAGGCGGTCGACGCCGTCGTCGCCGGCCTCGGCCACGAAGCATTCGGCCTTCCGCGCCCGCCGCGCCCGCACCTCGCCTTTCACCGCACACGCCCCGGATCGGTGACGCTCTGGCGCCCTTATACCGGCGAGGAGACCGGGGACGAGGAAGCCGGCGAGGAGGGCTGGGTCAGCGACGCGGTGCGCGAATATGCCGGGAAGCTCGCGCGGCAGATCGCGGCCTGGCTGAAGAATCCGTTCCAGGTCGAGGCGAAGGGGCGGCCGCTCAGGCCAGAAGACATCCTCGTCCTGGTGCGGCGCCGCGGCGATCTCGCGGCGCTCATCGTCGCGCGCCTCCACGCGGAGGGCGTCCCCGTGGCCGGAGTCGACCGGCTGTTGCTGACCGCGCCGCTCGCGGTGCGCGACCTGCTCGCCGCCGTCCGCTTCGCCGTCCAGCCCCTCGACGACCTGAACCTGGCGAGCCTGCTCGTCTCGCCTCTGTTCGGCTGGAGCCAGGACCATCTCTTCGCCGCCGCCTACGGCCGCGACGGCGCACCGCTCTGGCCGCGGGTTCGCGACAGCGGGGATCCCGCCGCCGCCGGGCTCTCCGCCCTTCTCGCCACGGCCGATTACGCCACGCCCCACCAGTTCCTCGAGACGATCCTCTCCGGTCCGGTCGACGGCCGGCGACGCCTGCTGGCGCGGCTCGGCCCCGAGGCGCGCGACCCGATCGAGGAGCTGCTCGCCTCGGCGATGGAGTTCGAGACCGGCTCGGCGCCGTCGCTCCAGCGCTTTCTCGACTGGTTCGCGCGCGGCGACGTCGAGATTGTCCGCGATCCGTCGGCGCCGCTCGACGCGGTGCGGGTGATGACGGTGCACGGCTCGAAGGGCCTGCAGGCGCCGGTGGTGATCCTCGCCGACGCCTGCGCCGACCCGGATCGCAAGGGCGGCGGCTTCGGCGGCCGCGTCGCGCGGCTGCGCCTCGGCGAGGCGGGGCCGACGGTGCCGGTGTTCCGGCCCAGGAAGGACGAGCTCGCCGAGCCGCTCAAGGGCCAGATCGAGGCGCAGGACCGGCTCGACCGCGAGGAGCATTGGCGCCTCCTCTACGTCGCCATGACCCGCGCCGAGGAGCGCCTCTATGTCGGCGGCGCGCTGGGGCCCATGGACCGCAAGGGGCCGCCCGAGGCGAGCTGGTACGCGGCGATCGACGCGGCGCTCGCCGGCCTCGGCGCCGGGGAAGGCCCGGACCCGCTCTTCGTGGGAGCGAAGCGCTGGGGGCAGGGGGAGGTGCTGACCAAGGCCGCCGTACGCGCCGCCGACCGCGCCCGGGCTATGCCGGACTGGCTGCGGCGGCCGGCGCCGCTCGAATCGCGCCCGCCGCGCCCGCTCGCGCCGTCGGCGCTGGGGGACGAACCCTTTTCCGACCCGCCGCCGTCGCCCGGGCTGCGCGCCGCCGCCGAGCGCGGCAAGCTCCTCCACCGCCTGTTCGAGCGGCTGCCGGAGGTGCCTCCCGCGAAGCGCCGCGCCCGCGCCGACGCCTGGCTGCGCGACGGCGCGGGCATCGCCGACGCGGCGGTCCGCGCCGAGTTGATCGAGCATGCCGGCGCGATCATCTCCGATCCGGCCCATGCCGCGCTGTTCGGCCCCGGCGCGCTCGCCGAGGCGCCGATCGCCGCCGTGGTGGGGGCTGGGGTGGTCGTCTCGGGCACGGTCGACCGACTGCTCGTCCGCGACGAGGATATCGTGCTCGCCGACTTCAAGACCGCCCGCAAAGCGCCGGCGAGCCTGGATCGGATCCCGGCGGCGCACCTCCGGCAGATGGCCGCCTATGTCGAAGCGCTGCGGGCGATCTTCCCCGGCCGCGCCGTGGCGGCCAAGCTGCTCTACACGGCGGCGCCGGTGCTGTTCGATCTGCCGGAAGCGCTGCTCGCCCGCTACGCGCCGGTGGTTGAGGCGGCGCCCGGCCCTTCCTACATGGGAAGCGATCCCGCAGGAGACTTTGCATGAGCACCAAGACCGTCACCGACGACAGCTTCCATTCCGACGTCATCGGCTCCGACAAGCCCGTCCTCGTCGACTTCTGGGCCGAATGGTGCGGCCCCTGCCGGATGATCGCCCCCGCGCTCGAGGAGATCGGCAAGGAGCTGGGCGATCAGGTGACCATCGCCAAGCTCAACATCGACGACAATCCCGACGCGCCGGCCAAGTACGGCGTGCGCGGCATCCCGACGATGATCCTGTTCCGCAACGGCGAGCCCGCCGCCACCAAGGTCGGCGCCGCGCCCAAGGGCCAGATCCAGGCCTGGCTCCAGCAGGTGCTGGCGTAACGACTCTGCCTCCCCATCCGCAAGGATGGGGAGGGGATCCACCCGAAGGGTAGTGGAGGGGCGACAGGTCGCGGACTCTTGGTGTCGCGCGCGAACCTCTCGCTCTTCGCCAGATCACCCCTCCACCAGCTTCGCTGGTCCCCCTCCCCACGGAGCTGCCGCTCCGCAGGGAGGCACGGTCAAGGCGGCTCCGTCCCCTTGAGCCCTCTCGTATCCGGCCTGAACTTCTCGTGCCGCGGCAAGTCGTCGCCCGGCTCGAACCACGCCACCTTGCTGCCCCAGAAGATATGGAACCCGGGCGCCACCGCATCCGGCTCGTCGAGCGTCGCGACGGAGAAGTCGACCGTCTCGGGCTGGTGGTCGACCTTCATCAGGAAGGGCGTGCCGCAGGCGCCGCAAAAGGCGCGGTGGCCGAAGCTCGAGGAGTTGAAGGTTCGGACCGTCTCCGCCCCTTTGGTCCATACCAGGTCGCCGTCCGGAACGCTCGCGAACACCATGGCGGGGGCGCCGGAGGTGAGCTGGCAGGTCCGGCAATGGCACCAGCCGGCGTCGAACGGGGCGGAACGGAGTTCGTAGCGCACCGCGCCGCAGGTGCATCCGCCGGTAAGGGGCTCGGCCATGGCGCGGCGCTAAACCTGCGCCGGATCGGCGGTCAACCCATGGACGCCGTGCGCCGCAGCCACTATGTCCGCGCGAGCGGCCGCTCGTGTCGAGCGCCGCCGAAGGACGCGTTCGTGCAGTTTCTGCTCTTCCTCTCCGCGATGCTCGCCGGCCTCACCGGATTCATGTCCGGCGAGCGGACCGTCGAGCCGCGCCAGGTCGAGCAGGCCGTCGCGGTGGCTTCGGTGCTCGCGGAGGCCGTGCCGGTCGCCGCGCAGTCCGTCACGTCCGCGCCGCCGCCCGCCGGGGCGGTGGGACGCGCCCGCGCCGCGCTGCCGCCGCTGACGACGCCGCTCGCCGGCCTCGCCCCCGTCGACGAGCGCCGGCTCGAATAAGCGCGCCGCCCGCCGCCGCGCGGGCCCCCTCATCCATAGCCTCCCGCGTGCGCGCCCTCGCGCCGCCTCGTCAGCTTAGCCCAACAGGAAGTGCCACCATGCTCGGCGGATTTGCCAAAGCCATTTTCGGGTCGTCCAACGACCGCTACGTTCGCTCGCTCCGCAAGATCGTCGAGCGCATCAACGGGTTCGAATCGACCGTCTCGGCGATGACGGACGAGGAGCTCAGGAACCAGACCGCGCTCTTCCGCCGCCGCCTTGCCGACGGCGCCACCCTCGACGACCTCCTCCCCGAAGCCTTCGCCACCGTCCGCGAGGCGGCGACGCGCACCCTCGGCCAGCGCCATTACGACGTGCAGATGATCGGCGGCATCGTCCTTCACCGCGGCGAGATCGCCGAGATGCGCACCGGCGAAGGCAAGACCCTGGTCGCGACGCTCGCCGTCTACCTGAACGCGCTCGAGGAAAAGGGCGTCCACGTCGTCACGGTGAACGACTATCTCGCCAAGCGCGACGCGGACTGGATGGGCCAGATCTACCGCTTCCTCGGCATGAGCGTCGGCGTCATCGTCCCCAACCTCACCGACCAGATGCGGCGCGACGCCTATCACTCGGACATCACTTACGGCACGAACAACGAGTTCGGGTTCGATTACCTGCGCGACAACATGAAGTACGACCGCGAATCGATGGTCCAGCGGCCGTTCAACTTCGCCATCGTCGACGAGGTCGATTCCATCCTGATCGACGAGGCGAGGACGCCGCTGATCATCTCGGGGCCGACCGACGACAAGTCCGAGCTCTACATGTCGGTCGACGCGATCGTGAAGGGCCTCGTGCCCGAGGATTACGAGCTCGACGAGAAGCAGCGCTCCGTGGTCCTCACCGAGGACGGCACCGAGAAGATGGAGCGGCTGCTCGAGGATGCCGGCCTGCTCCACGGCTCGAACCTCTACGATTTCGAGAACACGCTCGTCGTCCATCACCTGAACCAGGCGCTGCGCGCGAACGTCATGTTCAAGCGCGACACCGATTATATCGTCAAGAACGGCAAGGTGATCATCATCGACGAGTTCACCGGCCGGATGATGGACGGGCGGCGCTGGTCGGACGGTCTCCACCAGGCCGTGGAGGCCAAGGAAGGCGTCGAGATCGAGCCGGAGAACCAGACCCTCGCCTCGATCACTTTCCAGAACTACTTCCGCATGTATCCCAAGCTCTCCGGCATGACCGGCACGGCCGCCACCGAGGCGGCCGAATTCTGGGACATCTACAAGATGAACGTCGTCTCGATCCCGACCCACGTGCCGGTCAAGCGGATCGACGAGGACGACGAATTCTACAAGAACGTCACCGACAAGTTCGCCGCCATCGCCAAGGCGATCAAGGAGAAGCAGGAGCTCGGCCAGCCGGTGCTGGTCGGCACCGTGTCGATCGAGAAGTCCGAGCTCCTGTCGGAATTCCTCGTCAAGGAAGGCGTGCGCCACGAGGTGCTGAACGCCCGCTTCCACGAGCAGGAAGCCCATATCGTCGCCCAGGCCGGCCGCATCGGCGCCGTCACCATCGCCACCAACATGGCCGGCCGCGGCACCGACATCCAGCTCGGCGGCAACGTCGAGTTCCGGGTCGGCGACGAGCTGGCGGACCTGGACGACGGCCCCGAAAAGGACGCGGCGATCGAGCGCATCCGCCGCGAGGTCGAGGAGGAGCGGGAGCGCGTCCGCGCCGCCGGCGGCCTGTTCGTGCTCGGCACCGAGCGCCACGAGAGCCGGCGCATCGACAACCAGCTCCGCGGCCGCTCGGGACGCCAGGGGGACCCGGGCCTCAGCCGCTTCTACCTCAGCCTCGACGACGATTTGCTGCGCATCTTCGGCCCGCAGACCATGTTCGCGCGCCTCATGAACAAGAATCTGGAGGACGGCGAGGCGATCGTCTCGCCCTGGATCTCCAAGGCGATCGAGACCGCCCAGAAGAAGGTCGAGGCGCGCAATTACGACATCCGCAAGCAGGTGGTCGAGTTCGACGACGTGATGAACGACCAGCGCAAGGTCATCTACGAGCAGCGCGCCGACATCATGGACGCCGAGGCGGTCGGCGACGTCGTCACCGACATGCGCTCGGAGACGGTCAATTCCATCGTCGGCGAATCCTGCCCGCCCAACACCTATCCCGAGCAGTGGGACCTCGCGACGCTGAAGGCGCGGGTGCTCGAGATCTTCGGCCTCGAGCCGCCGGTCGAGGAGTGGCTCAAGGAGGAAGCGGTCGATCCGGAATTGCTCGTCGACCGGCTCGAGGCGCTGACCACCCAGCAGCTCGAGGAGAAGATCCGCGACATCCCGCACGAAAGCTACGTCCAGGTCGAGAAGTCGATCCTGCTCCAGTCGTTGGACCATCACTGGAAGGAGCATCTCGCGATGCTCGACGCGTTGCGCCAGGTCATCCACCTCAGGTCCTACGCCCAGAAGAAGCCGATCGACGAATATAAGCACGAGGCGTTCGGGCTGTTCGAACGGATGCTCGTCTCGATCCGCGAGGACGTTACCCGGACGCTCGGCCTCGCGACCTTCACCATGCCGCCGCCGCAGGAGGATTTCTCCCTGCCGATGGGCGAGTTCCAGCCGTTGCCCGACTTCAACATGCAGGTGCTGCCGGAGTTCATCACCACCCATATCGACCCGCTCAGCGGCGACGACGACACCGCCGACATCGACGCCGGCACCGGCACCATCCTCTCGCGCCTGCCGCCGCTCCAGATCGAGCAGCCGGCTATGCCGGACGGCGCGAATGTGGCGGAGCTGGCGAACGTCAGCCGCAACGCGCCGTGTCCCTGCGGCTCGGGCCTCAAGTACAAGCACTGCCACGGGCAGCTGGCTTAGGCGCAAGATCCTCCCCGGGAAGGGGACGATCGGCCACACGCTCGGAAGGTCAGAAGGAAACGTCACCCCGGACTTGGTCCGGGGTCCACCTTGCCTTTCCGAAGATTGAAGAAAAGGTGGATGCCGGATCAGGTCCGGCATGACGAATGTTCAGTACAGCAGGTAAGGTCGGCGCTCTTCCTCCCACGCCGCCTCGTCCGGAGCGGTGATCGCCTCCAGGTCCCCCGGCTCGGCGCGGGCGTCGTCCACCCATTCGCGCAAGCCGGGACCGCCGTTGATCACGTCGATGGCAAGCTTGCCGAACTCATATTCGTAGGGGAAGTCGCGCCACAGCGGATAATCCGGGTGGAGCCGACGGATCGCCTTGAAGGCGAGGGACTGCAGCCGCCACGGCCGGAAGGCCTCATGGTCGTAGAGCGGCGCCTCCGCATGGATATGAACGCCGCTGCACAACTGCCCGAAATGCTTGTGGAAGGTCGGCTCGAAGGAGGTCTCCCGCAGCCCGCAGCCCTGCATCCACTCCGGCGCAAGCTTGTGCATCTCGGCGAGCACGGCGCGGCCGTCGATATCGGGCGCGCCGAAGATTTCGAGGGGCCTGGTCGTTCCCCGGCCTTCGGAGAGCGTGGTCCCCTCCAGCATCACCGTCCCTGCATAAGCGCGGGCCATCCACAGGTTCGGCGCGTTCGGGCTCGGATTGACCCAGATGCGCTCGCCGAGCGGCCAGCCATAGCCCGGAGCGGCGTCCGGCGCGTAATCTTCCATCGCTATGACCCGATAATCGACGTTCAATCCGCACTTCGCCACGAACCAGCGACCGAGCTCGCCCAGCGTCAGCCCGTGCCGCATCGGCATCGGCCCGGCGCCGACGAAGCTCTCCCAGCCCGGCCGCAGCGTCAGCCCCTCGATCGGCCGCCCCGCCGGGTTGGGCCGGTCGAGCACCCACACCGACTTCCCGTGCTGCGCGGCACTTTCCAGAACATAGAGCAACGTGGTGATGAAGGTGTAGATGCGGCAGCCGAGGTCCTGGAGGTCGACGAGCATCACGTCGAACGTTCCCATCGACTGCCCGGTCGGCCGCCGCACCTCGCCGTAGAGGCTGAACACCGGCACGCCGTGGCGCGGATCGGTGAAGTCCTCCGACTCCACCATATTGTCCTGCTTGTCGCCCCTCAGCCCATGCTGCGGCCCGAAGGCCGCCGAGACGTTGAGCCCGCAGGAGACGAGCGCGTCGAACGAATGGGTGAGGTTCGCCGTCACCGAAGCGGGGTGGGCGAGGAGGGCGACGCGCTTTCCCTCCAGCGGCTTGCGGAGCGCAGGGTCGGCGAGGAGGCGATCGAGGCCGGTCTGGATCATCGCGCCGCTATGGCTGGCAGAGCGGCCGCGAAGCAAGCCGGCTGGTGAAAGTCCGGCTCGCCCGGCCCGTGGACGAGCGCCCAGTAGGACATGGTTCCATCGATTTCCTCGATGATCGTCGTCAGGCTGACCAGCGCGGCATCGGCGCCCAGCAGCGCGCGATCGAAGACGACGTCCAGTTCGAAGCCTGTCGCGCGGTTGCGGACGGTCAGCTCCGGCGCGCGACTCACGGGGAGCGGCTGCATTCCCTCGCGCCAGGCGGTGAAGGAATAAGCGTTCCACGCCCCCAGCGGCGCGAAATTGAATTCGCGATAGGCGTCCCTGTCCGGGGGCTTCACGAACAGCTCAAAGCAGGTGCTCCGCCACAGCCGGTCGGCCCGGACCCGCTCGTGCGCGGGCACGACCAAACCTGCCGCCGGCTCGACAGCATAGGTGAGGGTGAGCCGCTCGCCATCCGCGACCTCCACGCTGACCGAGCGGATCGCGCGTGGCGGCTGGTCCGGGTGCGCGACGAGCCGGTGCTTTCCGACGAACTCCATGCTAGGCGGCGCTCCCGATGACATACCGATCCGACCTCCTACGCATCCTCGACGAGCGGGGCTACATCCACCAGGTGACCGATGCCGAGGGCCTCGACACCCTCGCCGCCGGCCACGTGGTGCCCGGCTATATCGGCTTCGACGCCACCGCGCCCTCGCTCCACGTCGGCAACCTCGTCTCGATCATGCTGCTTCGCCGCCTCCAGCAAGCGGGGCACAAGCCGGTCGTGGTGATGGGTGGCGGCACCACGAAGATCGGCGACCCGTCCGGCAAGGACGAGAGCCGCAAGATGCTCACGGAAGAGGCGATCGCCGGCAACATCGCCTCGATCCGGCGCTGCTTCGAGCGATTCCTGACGTTCGGGGACGCTCCGACCGACGCGATCCTGGTCAACAACGCCGATTGGCTCGACGCGCTCGACTACATCCCCTTCCTGCGCGACGTCGGCCCGCATTTCACGATCAACCGGATGCTGACCTTCGACAGCGTCAAGCTGCGGCTCGAGCGCGAGCAGCCGCTGACCTTTCTCGAATTCAACTACATGATCCTCCAGGCTTACGACTTCCTCGAGCTGTCGAAGCGAGTGGCGTGCCGGCTGCAGCTCGGCGGCTCGGACCAATGGGGCAATATCGTCAACGGCATCGAGCTCACCCGGCGGATCGAGGGCACACAGCTCTACGGCGTCACCACGCCGCTCATCACCACCGCCGACGGCGCCAAGATGGGTAAGACCGCCGCCGGCGCCGTCTGGCTGAACGCCGAGCAGCTCGCGCCCTACGATTACTGGCAGTTCTGGCGGAACGCCCACGACCAGGATGTCGGCCGCTTCCTGCGCCTGTTCACCGACCTTCCGCTCGACGAGATCGCCCGCCTCGAGGCGCTGGCGGGAAGCGAGATCAACACGGCCAAGAAGATCCTCGCCGACGAAGCGACGGCGCTCGCCCACGGCAAGTCGGCGGCCGAGGCGGCGGGCGAGACGGCGCGCAAGACCTTCGAGGAGGGAACGGCCGGCGAATCCCTGCCGACGCTCAAGATCGACGCGCCTTTGCTCCTCACCGAAGCCCTGGTCCGCCTCGGCCTCGTCGCCTCGCGCAACGAAGCACGACGGCTCCTCCAGCAGGGCGGCGCCAAGGTCGACGGCGAGAAGGTGGAGACCGACATCACCATCCGCCCGGGTGCCGAGGTGCGGCTCAGCGCCGGCAAGAAGAAGCACGGGCTGGTGACGTCGTAAGCGATTAGCTCAGCCGCTTCGCAGCAGCTCCACCGCCGCGTCGCGCTCCATCAGGTAGAGCAACACCCGCGCCGCCTGCCCGCGGGGGCCCTCCAGGCCGCCGTCGCGGTCGACGAGGAGCCGGGCGTCGTCGGTGGCGGCCTGGGCGAGGTCCTGGATCTGCTCGGCGCTCGCGAGGCGGAACTGGGCCTCGCCCGATTGCTTCGTGCCCAGGATCTCGCCGGCGCCGCGCAGGCGCAGGTCCTCCTCGGCGATGCGGAAGCCGTCGTTGGTCTCGCGCATCAGGGCAAGGCGCGCGCGCGCGGTCTCGCTCAGCGCGGCACCCCGCAGCAGCAGGCAGATGGAATGGCCCTCGCCGCGGCCGACCCGCCCCCTGAGCTGGTGGAGCTGGGCGAGACCGAAGCGCTCAGCGCCCTCGACGACCATCAGCGTGGCATTGGGGACGTCGACGCCGACCTCTATCACCGTCGTGGCGACCAGCACCGCCACCTTGCCCTGCTGGAAGGCCGCCATGACGGCGTCCTTGTCGGGCCCTTTCATCCGCCCGTGGACGAGGCCGACCTTGTCGCCGAAGCGAAGCTGAAGGGCCCTTGCACGCTCTTCCGCCGCGGCCTGGTCGGTCGCCTCGCTCTCCTCGACCAAAGGGCAGACCCAATAAGCCTGGCCGCCGCGGGCGACGTGGCGGGAGAGGCCGTCGACCACTTCGGGCAGCCGCTCCAGGCTAAGCACGCGCGTCTCGATCGGCTGGCGGCCGGGCGGCATCTCGTCGAGCCGCGACACGTCCATCTCGCCGAACTGGGTCAAAGTGAGGGTGCGCGGGATCGGCGTCGCCGTCATCACCAGGAAATGCGGCGGCCGCTCGGCCTTGTTCGCCAGCATCATGCGCTGCTCGACGCCGAAGCGGTGCTGCTCGTCCACCACCGCCAGGCCGAGCTTCCTGTAGCCCACCGCCTCCTGGAAGATGGCGTGGGTGCCGACGAGGATGTCGATCGATCCATCGGCGAGGCCCATAAGGGTCGCCTCACGCGCGCGGCCCTTGTCGCGGCCGGTGAGGATGGCGACGTTGGCGTCGACGCCGGCGAGCATCCGCCGCAGCGTCTCGAAATGCTGCCGGGCGAGGATTTCCGTGGGCGCAAGCATCGCCGCCTGCGCCCCCGCCTCGACCGCGACCAGCATCGCCTCGAGCGCGACCAGGGTCTTGCCCGAACCGACGTCGCCCTGGAGCAGGCGGAGCATCGGCTGGCCCTGCGCCATGTCGCTTTCGATTTCGGCCATGGCGCGGCGCTGGGCGCCGGTGGGGGCGTAGGGGAGGCGGAGCTGGGCCCGCAGGCGTCCGTCTCCCACCAAGGGCACGCCGCGCCGGCGGCGGGCGCTCGCCCGCACCAGCATCAGCGCGAGCTGGTTGGCGAACACCTCGTCATAGGCCAGCCGCTGGCGGGCCGCGGCGGCCCCGCGGCCGCGATGCGCGTCGGCGAGCGCCGCCTGCCAGGCCGGCCAGTCGCGCGCCGCCAGCAGGCTCGGCTCGATCCATTCGGCGAGCTCCGGCGCACGGCCCAGCGCCTGGTGCGTGAGGTCGCCCAGCCGCCGGCTCGTCAAGCCCTCCGACAGCGCATAGACCGGCTCGCGCTCCGGCAGATCGAGCGCCTCGGCAGGCGGCAGCACATAGTCCGGATGGACGATCTGCAGGTCCTGCCCGTAACGCTCCATCCGCCCGGACACGACGCGCGGCTCGCCGAGCGGCAGCTGCTTCTTCGCCCAGCCCGGATTGTGGAAGTAGGTGAGGGTCAGGTAATTGCCGGCGCGATCGGTGGCGTGGACCCGGAACGGCGCACGCGGTCCGCCCTGTCGGTAGTCCACCGGCGTCACCAACACCGTCACGACGCTGCCGGCGTCGGCCTCGTCCACCGTCTCGATCCGCTTGCGCTCGATCCAGCCGGTCGGGAGGTGGAACAGCAAGTCGACCACACGCTCCAGCCCCAGCCGCTTCAGCGGCTTCGCCAGCGCCGGCCCCACGCCCTTCAGCACTTCCACTTCGGCGAACAGGGGGTTGAGGATGTCGGGCCGCATGCGCGTTTGGTAAGGCGCGACCCGCGCCGCAACAATCCCGGCGCGACAGGAAGGGTAAGACGCGTTAGGATCGCGGGCGGGGAGGAGCCGTCATGGCTTTGGAGGAGGAAGTCGCTGCCGAGCGTCCGGAGGAGGCGCCGACGCTGCTCGACGTGGTCGAGAAGGCGGGGCGGCAGGTCGGCACCGCGCTCGTCGTCGGCGCCGCCTTCGTCGCGCTCGCCATCTATGCGCGTCCCGGACCGCCGCGCTTTCAGGCGATCGCCAGCGGTTCGGACGTGGTGCGGATCGACACGCGCAGCGGTGCGATGATCTCGTGCAACGGCGGCCAATGCTACACCATCCACAAGTCCGGCGGTCGCATCGACAAGGCGCCGCTCCCCGCCCCGCCGCCCAAGCCCACGGTTCCGGCCCTTCCGCCCGCCGCGCCAGCGCCGCCCGCCGGGCACTGACGCGAAGCGGCTTCAAAAGCGTCGCGCCGCGCACTAGATGAGCGGCATGAAGCCGCCTGCAATCCGCAGTGCGGCCTTTCCCGCATGGAGCCCCTCCCTGGACCGCGACGCCCGCCTGAAGCGCCTGCGCTTTCGCGCCTGGCACCGCGGCACCAAGGAAGCCGACCTGCTGATCGGCGGCTTCTTCGACGCGCATGCGTCGGCTTGGGGCGAGGCGGAGATAGGCTGGTTCGAGCGGCTGCTCGAGGAGCAGGACGTCGACATCATGGCCTGGGCGATAGGCTCGGCGCCTGCCCCGGCCGCGTGGGACGGGGAACTGATGCGCCAGCTCAAGCGTGTGAACTATATCAAGCATCCGGATTAAGTGACTGACATCCAACGCATCCTGACGGCGAAGGCGCCGATGACCCTGGCCGGCGCTCCGGCCGGCTTCCTGCCGTGGCTTGCGGCCGACCTCGCGCGCGCCGCGAAGGGGAGGGCGGTGTTCATCGCCCCCGACGAGGCGGCGATGCGCGCCCTCGCCGATGCCGCGACCTATTTCGCGCCGGAGCTCGACGTGCTGAGCTTCCCCGCCTGGGACTGCCTGCCCTACGACCGCAGCTCGCCCTCGCTGCGGTCCACCTCGGAGCGGCTCGCCACCCTGCACGCGCTGCAGCGCAAGGCTGACAAGCCCCAGCTCCTCGTCACCACCGTCAACGCGGCGACGCAGCGGACGCTGACGCCGTTTCGCATCCGCCAGCTCGTCGCGCGGCTCGTCCCGGGCGAGCGCATCGACCTCAACCGGCTGACCGCCTTGCTCCAGGCCAACGGCTACGTCCGCACGGACGCGGTCGCCGACGCCGGCGAGTTCGCCGTCCGCGGCGGGCTCGTCGATCTGTTCCCGGCTGGGGAAAGCGAGGGCCTGCGCCTCGACTTCTTCGGCGACGAGATCGAGAGCGTCCGCCGTTTCGACCCCGCCACCCAGCGCACGACGGGGACCGCGGAAGGGGGCTTCACGCTGCTCCCCGCCTCGGAGACCCTGCTCGACGAGGAGAGCATCAAGCGCTTCCGCTCGCGCTACCGCGAGAAGTTCGGCGCCAGCGCGACCGGCGATCCGATCTATCAGGCGGTGTCCGAAGGCCGCCGGCTCGCCGGCGTCGACCATTGGCTGCCGCTGTTCGAGGAGCGCCTCGCGACCCTGTTCGACCATCTCGCCGACGACGACCTCGTCGTGCGCGACACCCACGATGCCGGCGCGGCCGACGCCCGCTTCGAGGCGATCGCCGACTATTACGACAACCGCAAGCGCGCCCAGACGCGCGAGGCGGGCAGCTACCGGCCGCTCGACCCCGACTCGCTCTATCTTTCCCGCGAGGACTGGCGCGCCCTCATCGAGGCGCGGCCGCTCCATCTCACGACCCAGTTCCATGAGCCCGAGAGCGCCAGCGTCATCGACTTCGCCGTCGACCCGGCGCGCGACTTCGCGCCCGAGCGCTCGCAGAATGCCAACGTCTACGAGGCCGTGGTGGCGCACGTCGCCGAGCTGCGCCGCGCGAAGAAGAAGGTCGTGCTGGCGAGCTATTCGCGCGGCGCCCGCGAGCGCCTCAAAGGGCTGCTCGCCGACCACGGCCTCAAGAAAGCGGTGGAAGTCGACAGCTGGCAGGAGGCGCAGGGCACCGCCGCCGGCGGGGCCGTCGCGCTCGCCGTCCTGCCGCTCGACCACGGCTTCGCCACCGCCGAGGTGGCGGTGCTCACCGAGCAGGACATGCTCGGCGACCGGCTGGTGCGGCGTCGGCGGCGCAAGAAGTCCACCGATGCCTTCCTCTCGGAGCTCGCCACCCTCTCGCCCGGCGACCTCGTCGTCCACGCCGACCACGGCATCGGCCGCTACGAGGGGCTGACCCAGATCCCGGTTCAGTCCAGCCCACACGATTGCGTGGCGCTGGAATATGCCGGCGGCGACAAGCTCTACGTGCCGGTCGAGAATATCGACGTCCTCTCCCGCTATGGCTCGGGCGAGGAGGGTGTCGCGCTCGACAAGCTCGGCGGCGAGGCGTGGCAGCGCCGCAAGTCGCGGATGAAGGAGCGGATCCGCGAGATCGCCGGCGAGCTCATCAAGACCGCGGCCGAACGCGCGCTTCGGCCCGGCGCGGTGATCGAGCCCGACACCAGCTACGCCGCCTTCGCCGACCGCTTCCCCTACGAGGAGACCGAGGACCAGGACCGCGCCATCGCCGATGTCTTCGCCGACCTCGAGGCGGGCAAGCCGATGGACCGCCTCGTCTGCGGCGACGTCGGTTTTGGCAAGACCGAGGTGGCATTGCGCGCCGCCTTCACCGCGGCCATGGCCGGGCATCAGGTCGCCCTCGTCTGCCCGACCACCTTGCTCGCCCGCCAGCATTACAACACCTTCTGCGAGCGCTTCCGCGGCTTCCCGATCGAGATCGGCCGCCTCTCCCGCCTGGTGCCGCCGAAGGAGGCGCGGGAGACAAAGGAGCGGCTGAAGGAGGGCAAGCTCGACATCGTCATCGGCACCCACGCGGTGCTCGCCAAGGGCGTCGAGTTCAGGAAGCTCGGCCTCGTCATCGTCGACGAGGAGCAGCGCTTCGGCGTCACCCACAAGGAGCGGCTGAAGGGCCTGAGGGCCGACGTCCACGTCCTCACCCTCACCGCCACGCCGATCCCGCGGACCCTGCAGATGGCGATGTCGGGGCTGCGCGAGCTCAGCGTCATCCAGACGCCGCCGGTCGACCGGCTGGCGGTCAGGACCTACGTCATGCCGTGGGACCCGGTGGTGGTGCGCGAGGCGCTGCTGAGGGAGCATTACCGTGGCGGCCAGACCTATTTCGTGGCGCCGCGCGTCGCCGACCTGCCCGACCTCGAGCAGTTCCTGCGCGACGAGGTGCCCGAGGTCCGCTTCGTCACCGCCCACGGCCAGATGGGCGCCACCGAGGTCGAGGAGAAGATGTCGGCCTTCTACGATCGCAAGTACGACGTCCTCCTTTCGACGACGATCGTCGAGAGCGGCCTCGACATCCCGTCGGCCAACACCTTGATCATCCACCGCGCCGACCGCTTCGGCCTCGCCCAGCTTTACCAGCTTCGCGGCCGCGTCGGACGGGCCAAGACCCGCGCCTACGCTTATTTCACGACGCCGGAGAGCCGCACCGTCACCGAGGCGGCCGACAAGCGCCTGCAGGTGCTCGCCAACCTCGAATCCCTGGGGGCGGGCTTCCAGCTCGCCAGCCATGACCTCGACATTCGCGGCGCCGGCAACCTGCTCGGCGACGAGCAGTCGGGCCACATCAAGGAAGTCGGCTTCGAACTCTACCAGTCGATGCTGGAAGAGGCGATCATCGATGCGAAGTCCGGCGGCATGTCGAAGCGGGCCGAGGATTTCTCGCCGCAGATCACCGTCGATGCGCCCATCATGATCCCCGACGAATATGTCCCCGACCTCGACCTGCGCATGGGTCTCTACCGCCGCATGAACGAGCTCGAAACGCCGGCCGAGATCGAGCCGTTCGCCGCCGAGCTGATCGACCGTTTCGGCAAGCTCCCGCCGGAGACGGACAATCTCCTCAAGATCATCGAGATCAAAATGAACTGCCGGGCGGCGCAGGTGGTGAAGCTCGATGTCGGCCCGAAGGGCGCGCTCGTCCACTTCCACAACGACAGCTTCCCGGACCTGCCGGGGCTGATCGCTTACGTCCAGCGCCTCAAGGGCACCGCCAAGCTCAGGCCCGATTCCAAGCTGGTGATCACCCGCGCCTGGCCCGATCCGGCGAGCCGCATCAACGGCGCCGTGCAGCTCTCGCGCGGGCTCGCGCGGATCCTCGGCTGAGCGGCTTGCCAGCGGACGCGCGGCGGATCATCTAACGCAGCGTGACAGATCGCGGCCGCCACCTCGTTTCCGCGGACCGCCGCTTCGCGACCGGCGGCGGGCTGCTCGCGCGGGCGCTCGGCGGCAGCTTCCGCCATGTCCTGGACCGGATCGATTCGGGACTTGCCCGGGGGGCTATCGACGCAACCCTTCCGGATGGTAGCCGCCGCCGGCTCGGCGGCCGCGCGCCGGGGCCGGAGCCGATCGTGCGCCTGCACAGCTGGAACGCCCTCGTGCGGCTGATGACCTCCGGCTCCGTCGGTTGGTACAAGGCGTGGGAGCAGGGGGAATGGTCGAGCCCGGACCCGGTGCCGCTCTTCGCGCTGTTCATGCTGAACGGCGAGGCGCTCGGCGATACCGCCCGTGCCAAGGGCCTGTTCCGCCTCGTCAACCGCCTCGCGCACCGCCTGCGCGACAACGATCGCCGCCGCGCCCGCGACAACATCGCCCATCATTACGATCTCGGGAACGACTTCTACCGCGCCTGGCTCGATGTCTCGATGACCTATTCGAGCGCGATCTTCGCCGACCTCGCGCAGGCCGAGCCGCTGGAGGAGGCCCAGAACCGCAAGATCCGCCTGCTGCTCGATCGGCTCTCGCTGAAGCCCGGGGACCGGCTGCTGGAAATCGGCTGCGGCTGGGGCTCGCTGGCCGAGATTGCCGCGCGCGATTACGGCGCCCGCGTCGTCGGCATCACCCTTTCGGAGGCGCAGAAGGCCTTCGCGGAGCGGCGCGTGGCGGTCGCCGGCCTCGCAGATCGAGTCGAGATCCGGCTCCAGGATTATCGCGAGGTGGAAGGCGCGTTCGACGCGGTCGCCAGCATCGAAATGGCGGAGGCCGTCGGCCGCGACTATTGGCCCGATTATCTTGGAGGCATCGCAGGGCTGCTGAAGCCGGGCGGCCGCGCCGCGCTGCAGTTCATCTCGATCCGCGAGGCGCTCTTCGAAGACTATGCCGCCAACGCGGACTTCATCCAGACCTACATCTTTCCCGGTGGAATGCTCGTCAGCGAGGCGTTCTTCGAGTGCCTGGCGCGCGACGCCGGCCTCTCCTGGCAGGACCGGCGCGGCTACGGCCTCCATTATGCCGAGACGCTGAAGCGCTGGCGGCTCCGCTACGATGCCGCCGTGGCGGAGGGGAGGCTTCCGGCAGGCTTCGACGAGCGGTTCCACCGCTTGTGGCGCTACTACCTCATGTATTGCGAGGGGGGATTCCGCGGCGGTGGTATCGACGTGGCGCAGGTCACCCTCGCGAAGACGTGAGGGATCAGCGGCCCAGTTCCAGCCTGTCGCCGGTCTCGAAGCCGTCCCGCAGCAATCCGATCACCGCATCCGCCACCGCCGACGGCGGCTTCAGCGTCGCCGCGTCCTCGCCCGGGTAGGCATTGGCGCGCATGCGGGTCGCGGTGGCGCCGGGGTCGAGGATCGCGACCTTGACCGGCGCGAGGTTCTTCACCTCCTCGGCATAGGCCAGCGCCAGCGTCTCCAGCGCCGCCTTGGAGGCGCCGTACGCGCCCCAATAAGCGCGCGGATGGCGGCCGACGCTCGATGTGACGGCGACGAGGCGCCCGCCCGCGCTCTTCCTCAGCAACGGATCGAAATTGGCGATCAGCGCCTGGTTCGCCAGCAGGTTGAGGGTAAGGAGCCGATTGAACTCCTTGCCGTCGATCTGCGCGACCGGCGTCAGAGCGCCGAGCATCGCCGCGTTGAGGACGATGACGTCGAGGCTGTCCCACCTTTCCGCCGCCGCCGAGGCGAGCCGGGCGATGCTGTCGCTCTCCGTCAGGTCGAGCGGCGCGATCGTCGCGCTGCCGCCTGCCTGGTGAATCCGCTCCTCCACCGCCTCGAGATCCGCGGCGGTGCGCGCCGTCAGCACCACATGCGCGCCGGCCAAGGCGAGTGCCTCCGCCGTCGCCGCGCCGATCCCGCGGCTTGCCCCGGTCACCAGCGCGACGCGGCCGGCGAGAAAAGCTTCGGTCATTGTCACCCCTTCGTCATGCTGAACCTGTTTCAGCATCCAGCTCTTTGGGGTCGCGTTGCGCGAAACCGGGCTCTGAAACAAGTTCGGGGTAAGGGCCGAACCCTAGCCGTACCGCTCTGCCAGCATGGCCAGCTGGTCGGGATGGTCCTGCTCCTCATGGTCGGTGAGGCGGGTGGGGTAGGCGCCCGAGAAGCAGGCGTCGCAATATTGGGGCTGCGCCTCGTCGCGCATCTCTTCGCCGAGCGCGCGGTAGAGGCCGTCGATCGAGATGAAGCCCAGGGAGTCGGCACGGATATATTCGTTCATCTGCGCAACGCTCATCTGCGCGGCGAGCAGCTTGGCGCGCTCCGGCGTATCGACGCCGTAGAAGCAGCTGTGCCGGGTTGGCGGCGAGGCGATTCGCATGTGGACCTCGCGCGCGCCCGCCTCGCGCAGCATCTGGACGATCTTCAGGCTGGTCGTGCCGCGGACGATCGAGTCGTCGATGAGAACGAGGCGCTTGCCCTGGATCAGCGCCTGGTTCGCGTTGTGCTTGAGCTTCACGCCCAGGTGCCGGACCTGGTCGCTCGGCTGGATGAACGTCCGCCCCACATAATGCGAGCGGATGATGCCCAGTTCGAACGGTATGCCGCTCTCCTGCGCGTAGCCGATCGCCGCCGGGACGCCCGAATCCGGCACCGGCACCACGAAGTCCGCTTCCACCGGGTTCTCGCGCGCCAGCTCCGCGCCGATCGCCTTGCGCACCGAATAGACGGAAGCGCCGTCCAGGACGCTGTCGGGCCGGGAAAAATAGATATGTTCGAAGATGCACGGCCGGGGGCGGACCGCCGCGAATGGGCGGTGGGAGCTAAGGCCCCTCTCCGAGACGATGACCAGCTCGCCCGGCTCGACCGAGCGGATGAAGGTCGCGCCGACCACGTCGAGCGCCACCGTCTCCGAAGCGAAGATATAGGCATCGCCCAGCCTCCCCATGACGAGCGGCCGGATGCCGAGCGGGTCGCGGCAGGCGATCATCCCCTCGCTGGTCAGGCAGATCAGCGAATAGGCGCCCTCGACCTGCTTCAGCGCGTCGATCAGGCGGTCGATCAGGGTGCGGTAGGTCGACGTCGCGACGAGGTGGATGATCACTTCCGTGTCGCTCGTCGACTGGAAAATCGATCCGCGGCGATTCAGCTCGCGCCGGAGCTTCAGCGCGTTGGAGATGTTGCCGTTGTGCGCGACGGCAAAGCCGCCGGACGAGAGCTCGGCGAACAGCGGCTGGACGTTGCGCAGCGCCGTCTCGCCCGTGGTCGAGTAGCGGACATGGCCGACCGCCGCCTGGCCGGCGAGGCGGCGGATGACGTCGTCGCGGTCGAAATTCCCGGCGACATGGCCCATCGCGCGGTGGGCGTGGAAATTGCGGCCGTCCCAGCTCGTGATGCCCGCCGCCTCCTGGCCGCGGTGCTGGAGCGCGTGGAGGCCGAGCGCGACGATCGCGGCGGCGGTATCGGCGCCCCAGATGCCGAACACGCCGCATTCCTCGCGCAGCTTGTCGTCGTCGAACGGATGGGTCGTCAACATGTCGCCCCGCGGGTCCCGGACTTCGATTGCCCCGGGAGCCATATAGGCGGCACGGCGCAGCTTGTCGCCCCGGCGGCGGCGATTGATGTGGATAATCGAACGCCTCGCCCCGTCGGCGCGCTTGCCTGGGTGCCGCGCGAGTGGCAGCCTCCCGCCGGCCATGAAGAAGTTCCTCGTCATCCTCGCCCTCGTCGCCGGCTGCGGCGCGTCCGACCATGGCGACAATCGCCAAGCGGCTGCGAAGGCGGGGCAGGGGAGAGCCGCCCAGCCGACCGTCGCCCCAGTCGCTCCGACGGCGCCCGACCCGAGCGGCCTCGCCGGTCTTTGGGAGGGCGGCGCGGCGGCGCGCGTGAATCAGCTCTGCCTCGCGCCCAAAGGCGATTCGGTGCAGTTCGGGATCACGATCTGGGGCGCCGGCCAGGCGAGTTGCTCGGGCGCTGGCCTCGCCCGCCGCGACGGCGACAAGCTCACTCTCACCATGACCGGCGACTCGGCGTGCGTGATCGACGCGCGCATCGTCGGCGGCCGCATCGTCCTGCCCGCCGATGTGCCGCAAGGCTGCGCCTACTACTGCGCGCAGCAGGCGCGGTTCGCGGGCGCCGCCTTCACGCGGAGGGCTGCGGGGACTGCCGCCGCCGCGACCGCGAGGGATCTCGCCGGCGACCCGCTGTGCGGCTGAAGCCCTCCTTGACGTTGACGTGAACGTAAACTAGGCGGGCGGCATGTCCCAGGCCGCGCTGCACGCCGATTTTCCCGCGCCGGAGTCCGGCGCGCGCACCTACACGATCACCGACTTGTGCGAGGAGTTCAACGTCACCCCGCGGGCGCTGCGCTTCTACGAGGACGAGGGCCTGATCGGACCCGAGCGGCAGGGCCTTGCCCGCATCTATTCGTGGCGCGACCGCGCCCGCCTCGCCTGGATTCTGCGCGGCAAGCGCGTCGGCTTCTCGCTCGCCGAGATTCGCGAGATGATCGACCTCTACGACCTTGGCGACAACCGCGCCGCGCAGCGCCGCGTCACGCTCGAGAAATGCCGCGCCCGCGTCGAGCTCCTGAAGAAGCAGCGAATCGACATCGACGCCACCATCGCCGAGCTCCAGAACTTCATCGACCTCGTCGAGAGTGCCGCGCCCTCCGACGCATAAGGGAATTCTTCGATGCCGAGCTATACCGCCCCCGTCCGCGAGACCCGCTTCATCCTCGACTCCGTGCTCGGCCTCGACCGCTATTCGAACCTGCCGGGCTTCGAGAATGCGACGCCCGACCTCGTCGAGGCGATCCTCGAGGAAGGCGGCCGCTTCGCCTCCGAGGTGCTGGCGCCGCTCAATCGCATCGGCGACGAGCATGGCTGCACCCGCCACGACGACGGCTCGGTGTCGACACCGCCGGGGTTCAAGGACGCGTGGGACCAGTTCGTCGCCGGCGGCTGGACCACTTTGTCGGCGCCGGAGGAGTTCGGCGGGCAGGGCCTGCCGCAGGTCATCGCCACCGCGATCAGCGAGTATCTCCTGAGCGCGAACCAGGCGTTCGAAATGTATCACGGCCTCACCGCCGGCGCGATTGCCTCGATCCTCGTCAAGGGCACCGACGAGCAGAAGCGCACCTACGTCCCCAACATGGTCTCCGGCCGCTGGACCGGCACCATGAACCTGACCGAGCCGCACTGCGGCACCGACCTCGGGCTCCTCAAGACCCGCGCCGAGCCGCAGGCGGACGGCTCCTACAAGATCACCGGCACCAAGATCTTCATCTCCTCGGGCGAGCACGACCTCTCCGAGAACATCATCCACCTCGTCCTCGCCAAGATCGCCGGCGCCCCGGACAACGTGAAGGGCATCTCGCTGTTCATCGTCCCCAAGTTCCTGGTGAACGACGACGGCTCGGTGGGCGCGCGCAACGGCGTCGTCTGCGGCTCGATCGAGGAGAAGATGGGCATCCACGGCAACTCGACGTGCTTGCTCAACTACGACGATGCGACCGGCTATCTCGTCGGCGAGCCCGAGAAGGGCCTCGCCGCCATGTTCATCATGATGAACGCGGCCCGCCTCGGCGTCGGTCTTCAGGGCCTCGCCCAAGGCGAGGTCGCCTACCAGAACGCCGTCGCCTACGCGAAGGACCGCCGCCAGGGCCGCGCCCTCGTCCCGGACGCGCGCGATCCTGCCGCCACGGCGGACCCGATCATCGTCCACCCGGACGTGCGCCGCATGCTGATGGAGATGAAGGCGTTCAACGAAGCGGCGCGCGGCCTCGTCCTGTGGGGCGGCCTCCTCGTCGACCTCACCCGCCGCGCCCAGACCGAGGAGGAGCGCGAGGCCGCCAACGACCTGCTCGGCCTGCTCACCCCGGTCATCAAGGGCTACCTCACCGACCAGGGCTTCAAGGCCGCCGTCGATGCCCAGCAAGTCTATGGCGGCCACGGCTATATCCGCGAATGGGGCATGGAGCAGTTCGTCCGCGACGCGCGCATCGCCCAGATCTACGAAGGCACGAACGGCATCCAGGCACTGGACCTCGTCGGCCGCAAACTCGGCGCCAACGGCGGCCGCGCGATCCAGGCCTTCTTCAAGCTCCTGGGCGAGGAGATCGCCGAGGCGAAAGCGCGCGAAAGCGACGCAGCAACGATCGCCGCAGCGCTGGAGAAAGGCGTCGCCGACCTTCAAACGGCCACGATGTGGCTGATGCAGAACGGTCTCGCCAACCCGAACAATGCCGGCGCCGCGGCCTATCCGTACATGACGCTGATGGGAATCGTCAGCCTCGGCCTCGTCTGGTTGCGCATCGCCAAGGCGAGCGCCGCCGCGCTCGCCGACGGCGCAGACGACAAGGCGTTCCACGAAGCCAAGCTCGTCACCGCCCGCTTCTTCGCCAGCCATGTCATGCCGGAAACGGGCTCCCTCAGGCGGAAGATCGAGGCGGGCGCGGAGACCCTGATGGCGCTCCCGGCGGAGGCATTCTGAGTTTCGTCTTCGCGGCAGCGTTTCTCGCCGCGCAGGCGGAGCCCCTGGACTGTAGGCGCGTCCGCTCGGACCCGGAGCTTCAACCGTGCGAGATCGAACGCACGGAGCATGACGTGCTCAACAGCGGCAAACGTCCGCCGGCCGCCGCGCTCGGCGCGGACGTCATCCGGTTCTCGACGCAGCCGTCTTTGGGCGGACGCGGGATCATCGTCGAGTTGGCACTCAGCGATCGTGTCCGCGCGCGCGGACGAATTCTGTGGTTCGACGGCCATCCCCATTCCGGCTGGGAGCCGGAAGGGTCCGCGCAATTCAGCCTCTCGGCAAAGGATTATCGCCGCCTCGCGAGCACCGTGGATCGCCTCCTCGCGACGTACCGCGAGCGCAACGTGGAGACGGACTTCATCTGCACGGATGGCGAGGAATATGTGACGGAGCGGGTGCGAAGCGGTTCCGTCGTGACCCTGGCGGGCTCATGCCCCTATACGATGACGGAACTCCACCCGAACGCGCGCATCGGGGCGGCGATGCTGAGCCTGGCCTGTCCGTACATGCTTGCCGACGATCTGGACGATCACCGGCTGCGCGCGAATTGTCGCAGGTGGAGGGTCAGGGCGCGCGCCGATGGAGCGCCCGTCTCCTGAGATTCCGACTGGAGTTGCGCGCGGCGTCAGCTTTTGACAGACGTGGCATCTTTCAGGAACGAAGCGGCGCACGGTCGCAACCGAGGAACGGCAGGATGTTCGACCACCTCTCCGTCCTCGCCCAGCTCGGGGTCTTCCTCGCCTCCGCCGCCGTGATTTGGATCGCCGGGGTCAAGCTCTCCGATGCGACCGACATCATCTCCGTCCGCTTCGGCCTGGGTCAGGCGCTCGGCGGCGTCATCCTCCTCGCTATCGCGACCAACCTTCCCGAAGTGGCGATCACCGCCAGCGCTGCTTGGCATGGCGACCTCGGCGTCGCCGTCGGCAACATCCTCGGCGGCATCGCCATTCAGACGGTCGTGCTGGTGCTGCTCGACGCCTTCGGCATGGGTACCGAGAAGGTGCCGCTCACCTATCGCGCCGCCAGCCTGACCCTCGTCATCGAGGGTCTGCTCGTAATCGCCGTGCTGATCGTCGCCGTGATGGCGACGCAGCTTCCCGCCTCGCTGATCGTCGCGCGCCTCACGCCCGATTCCATCCTCATCGCCGTCCTCTGGTGCACCGGCGTCTGGCTGATCGCCCGCGCCAATCGCGGTCTGCCGTGGCACAACAGCAGCGGTTCCGCGCCCGACACGCAGGAGAAACCGCGTGGCCATGGCAAGGAGGCGCGGTCCAAAGCCGCCGGCGCCACGGCCAAGCCGCTGCTCATCTTCGGCGCCGGCGCGATCGCCACCCTCGTCGCCGGCGTCACCATCGAGGAGAGCGGCACCGCGCTGGCCGACCGGATCGGGATGAGCGGGGTCGTGTTCGGCGCGACCATCCTCGCCGCCGCCACCTCGCTCCCGGAAGTCTCGACCGGCCTCGCCTCGACGAAGATGAAGGATTACCAGCTCGCGATCAGCGACATCTTCGGCGGCAACGCCTTTCTCCCTGTCCTCTTCCTGCTGGCGACCCTCATGTCCGGCAAGGCGGTGCTGCCCCACGCCCACGCCACTGACATCTACCTCGCCGCGCTGGGCATCCTCCTGACCTGCATCTACATCGCCGGCCTCATCTTCCGCCCGGGCAGGCGGGTGCTCGGCATGGGTATCGATTCGCTGGCCGTACTTTTCTTCTACGTAGTGGGCGTCGGCGGCCTGTTCTTCGTCGCGCAGAAGACGGGCGGGGGCTGAAAACGGGGACAGTATACATTTTCGGGGCGGCGCAGCGGCCCGTGACGGCGCTGCCGGAAGCCGGAAAATGCATACTGTCCCCGTTTTGGAGCTCAATGCCGCTCGCGCACGCTCTCGAACCGGATGTTCGGCCAGTCCTGCTGGAAGCGGCCCAATTCCCAGGCATTGCGGATGAGAAGGACGGGTGCGCCGTCGACATCCTCGGCTGCGCTCGGGCGCAGCGTGGTGAGGACCCGCTTGAGCTCGGCGGGATCGTCGGCGGCGACCCACCGGGCGATGTCCCACGGCGAGGGCTCGAAGCCGAGCTTCAAGCCGTATTCCGCCTCCATCCGAGTCGACAGCACGTCGAGCTGCAGCGCGCCGACCACGCCGACGATCCAGTTGAAGCCGATCGCCGGCTTGAAGATGCGGATCACGCCTTCCTCCGCGAGGTCCTCCAGGCCCTTCCTCATCTGCTTCGACTTCATCGGGTCGTCGAGCCGGACTCGGCGCAGGATCTCGGGCGCGAAGTCCGGGAGGCCGGTGAACGCGACGTCGCCGCGCTCGGACAAGGTGTCGCCGACCCTCAAGGTCCCGTGATTGGGGATGCCGACGATGTCGCCGGGCCGCGCGAGATCGGCGAGCTCGCGATCGCGGGCGAAGAAGGTGATCGGGCTGGTGATCGTCACCGATTTGCCGAGGCGCGGATTGGTGAGCTTCATTCCCCGCTTCAGCGCGCCCGAGCAGACCCGCATGAAAGCGACGCGGTCGCGGTGGTTCGGGTCCATGTTGGCCTGGACCTTGAAGATGAAGCCCGAGCAGCGCGGCTCGTCGGGTGATACCGGCCCGCCGCGCGCCGGCTGCGGCCCCGGCGGCGGCGCGAAATCGGCGAGGCCGGCGAGCAGCCGGTCGATCCCGAACTCACGGAGCGCCGAGCCAAAGAAGACAGGAGTGAGGTCGCCGTTCAGGAAGGCGGCGAGGTCGAAGCCCGGATACGCGGCCTCGGCGAGCCCGCCTTCCTCGCGCAGCATCGCCACGGCGTCCGCGGGGAGGAGCCGGTCGAGCGCCTCGTCGTCGAGCCCGCCTACGTCCACAGTCCGCTCCGGCATCATCAGCCGGTTGCCGGCGAATTCGTAGAGGCCGTGGAACTGCCCCCCCATGCCCACCGGCCAGTTCTGCGGGCTGACGTCGAGCTGCAGCGTCTCGGCGATCTCGTCGAGCAAGGCAAAGGGGGAGAGGCCTTCGCGGTCCACCTTGTTGACGAAGGTGACGATCGGCACGTTCCTGAGCCGGCAGACCTCGAACAGCTTCCTCGTCTGCGCCTCGATGCCCTTGGCGGCGTCGATCACCATGATTGCCGAATCGACGGCCGTGAGCGTGCGGTAGGTGTCCTCGGAAAAGTCCTGGTGCCCCGGCGTGTCGAGCAGGTTGAAGAGCAAGCCATCCTTCTCGAAGGTCATGACGGATGAGGTGACCGAGATGCCGCGCTGCTGCTCGATCGCCATCCAGTCGGACCGGGCGCGGCGGCGGTCGCCGCGGGCGCGGACCTCGCCGGCTTCGTGGATCGCGCCGGCCGAATAGAGCAATTTCTCCGTCAGCGTCGTCTTCCCCGCGTCGGGGTGCGAGATGATCGCGAAGGTGCGGCGCTCGAGCGTGTCGGCTTCGGGACGGGCGGCGGCGGCCTGGGTCATGCAAGCTCCGGCCGGCGGCGCGCCGGCGTCAGGTTCGGATATGGAGGGATCGCGCCCGCACATAGGCGCTGGCGGCTGCGAAGGGTAGGGGGATCAGGCGGCGGTCTCGAGCTGGGTGAAGCGCACCGGCACCACCGCGCGGGCAGCGACGCTGCCGTCGAGGCCCTTGTCGATGACGGAGAGCTGCTGCACGTCCTTGCCGCCGAGCGGGATGACCAGGCGTCCGCCGGGCCGGAGCTGCTCGACGAGCGGCTGCGGCGGCGCCGGCGCGGCCGCGGTGACGAGGATCCTGTCGAACGGCGCGTGCTCGGCCCAGCCGCGGCTGCCGTCGCCGGTGCGCACCTGCACGTCGCCATAGCCGAAGGCCCTGAGCCGCATCGTCGCCTCCGCGGCGAATTCCTCCACGATCTCGACGCTCCACAGGTCGGCGCCCATCTCCGCCATCAGCGCCGCCTGGTAGCCGAGGCCGGTGCCCACCTCGAGCACCCGGTCACCCGGCGCGATCTCGAGCAGGTCGAGCATCAGCGCGCCGATAAAGGGCTGCGACACCGTCTTGTCGAATCCGATCGGCAGCGGCGTGTCCTGATAGGCGGCGAGCGCGAGCTGCGCCGGCACGAACAGGTGGCGCTGGACCCTCAGCAAGGCGGTGCGCACCCGCGGATCGAGCGCTTCCTTGCCGATCTCCTCGCCGGCGAGCTCGACATGCATGTCGACGATCTCAACCATGTGGCGGCGGAAAAGCGCCAGATGCTGCTCACCCAAAGGCTTCATGCGGTCCCATGTAGGAGACTGGCGCCCGAACGCCAGCGGCCGCCGGCGCGGACGGCCCGCTAGCCCTCGAGATTGTTCGCCGCGTAGGGATCGCGCAGGCCGATGCCGATCGAGGCGCGCGGCTGCTCGGCTTCCGCCGAAGTGACCGGATAGGCGCAGTAATCGGCAGCGTAATAGGCGCTCGGCCGGTGGTTGCCGGAGAGTCCGATGCCGCCGAACGGCGCGTTGGACGGCGCGCCGTTGGTCGGCTTGTTCCAGTTGACGACGCCGGCACGCATGTTCGCCCAGAAGCGGTCGTAAAGCTGCGGGCTCCCGCCCACCAGCGACGCGGCGAGGCCGTAGCGCGTGGCGTTCGCCTCGGCGAGCGCGGCGTCGAAGTCGGCGACGCGGATCACCTGCAGCACCGGGCCGAACAGCTCGGCATCCGGCCGGTCGCGCACGTCGGTGACGTCGATCACCGCCGGCGTCAGGAAAGGCCGCTCCGGCTGCGGCCGGTCGAGATGCTTGAGCGGCCTGCCGCCCTTGATCATCAGGTCGAGAAACCCTTCCTGCAGCCGGTCCGCCGCTTCGTTGTCGATCACCGGCCCCATGAACGGCGGCGGGTTGGCATGCGGGTCGCCAACGATCAGCCGCTCGGCGAGCTTGAGGAGGTTGGCGAGCAGCTCCTCATGGGCGCCCTCCTGGACGATCAGCCGCCGCGCGGCCGTGCACCTCTGGCCCGCCGACATGAAGGCGGACTGCACGGCGAGGATCGCCGCAGCGTAGCTGTCCTTGGCGTCCCACACCACGAGCGGGTTGTTGCCGCCCATCTCGAGCGCGAGGATCTTCTGCGGCGTCTCGGCGAACTGGCGGTGGAGGGCGAGTCCGGCGCGGGCCGAGCCGGTGAAGAGGAGGCCGTCGATGCCGGCGCTGGCGGCCAGCGCGCGGCCCGTCTCGGGGCCGCCCTGGACGCAGCGTACCACGTCCTCCGGCACGCCCGCCTCGTGGAACAGCTGGACGAGCCGCTCGCCGACCGCCGGGGTCTTCTCGGACGGCTTGAACACCACGGCGTTGCCGGCGAGCAGGGCGGGGACGATGTGGCCGTTGGGAAGGTGCGCCGGGAAATTGTAGGGGCCGAGCACGGCCAGCACCCCGTGCGGCTTGTGGCGGACGGCGACGCGGGCGCCGAGCGCGCCTTCCATGCGGCGCTGCGACGTCCGCTCCGAATAGGCCGAGACCGAGATGTCGACCTTGTTGACCACCGCGTCGACCTCGGTGGCGCTTTCCCAGAGCGGCTTGCCGGTCTCGCGCGCGATGAGGTCGGCGAGGGGGTCCTTCGCGCCGCGCACGACGTTGGCGTAGCGGCGCAGCGTCTCGACCCGCACGGCGAGCGGCCGTGCCGCCCAGCCGGCCCAGGCCGCGCGGGCCCGGGCGACTTCCGCCTCGGCATCGCCAACCTCGCCGGTCCACAGCGCAGTACCGGTCGCCGGCTCGTACGAAGTGAGGCTCGCCATCGTCGGTCCTGTCACCACGCCGCGCGGCGCGGGTCAAGCGGCGGCAGCGTGCGCCTCCCCCATCCGCCGCACCGCCGCCACCTTGGCATCGAACGGCGCCCAGTCGTCGCGCTCGTCGATCGCCGACCAGATCGCCTCCACCTCCTCGATGTGCATCGAGCAGGGCGCCGGGTCGGACCAATAGGCATGCTCCGCCGCCCGGGGCACCGCCTCGAACCCCCCGATGGCGGCGCGAAAGTCCTCGAACGGCGTTTCCTCGTACGCAGCGTCGGCGGGAGACGAGCCCCGCCGCGCGCCGCCGCGCCAGTCGAAGAAGAAGCGGTCGATCTCCACCGTCTTTGCCGCGAGGCCCGTCTCCAGCGCAGCGAGCAGAGTCGAATCCCGCCCGGTTCCCGTGGGGCGGATGCCGAGGCGGCGGAAGATCGCCGCGACCAGCGCCTCCTGGAATCGCATCGGGAAGGCGTCCAGCGCCGGCGTCAGCGCCTCCGCAGGTGCCAGCGCCCGAAGCGACGCGGCGAGCTGCACCAGGTCCCAGTGTATCGCCTCGGGCTGGCGGCCGAACGCGTAAAGGCCGTTATGGTCGAAATAGGCCGCCGTGAAATGGCCGTCCCAATAAGGCGTGAAGCGCCACGGCCCATAATCGAAGCTCTGCGCGGTGATGGCGATATTGTCGCTGTTCAGCACCCCGTGGACGAAACCCGCGGCGATATAGGACGCGGCGAGACGGGCGGCCGCGAGGCTGACGAGGTCGAGCAGCCGCGCCGGACCGTCCGCGCCGTCTTCCTCGCCGTAATAATGGCGCAGGCAATAGTCGGTGAGCTTCTCGAGGTTCGCCGTCTCGTCGAGATAGGCGAGGCGCTGGAAGGTGCCGATGCGGATGTGGCTGTGCTGGAGGCGCACGAGCACGGCCGAGCGGGTGGGCGAAGGCTCGTCGTGCCGATCGAGCGCCTCGCCCGTCTCGACGAGCGAGAAGCTGCGCGACGTGTCGACGCCGAGCGCCTCCAGCATCTCCGTCGCAAGCACCTCGCGCACGCCGCCCTTCAGCGTCAGCCGCCCGTCGCCGAAGCGGCTGTAGGGCGTCTGGCCGGAGCCCTTGGTGCCGAGGTCCATGAGGCGGTCCGCGGCATCGCGCATCTGCGCGAACAGGAAGCCGCGGCCGTCGCCGATGTCGGGGTTGTACACGCGGAACTGGTGGCCGTGATAGCGCAGCGCCAGCGGCTCGGGCAGATTGTCCGCCAGCGGCTTGAAGCGCGCGAAATGCTCCACCCACTCCTCGTCCGACAATCTTTCCAGCCCCACCGTCGCGGCGGCGCGGTCGCTCCGGAAGCGCAGGATCGCCTGCGGGAAGTCGGCGGGCGCGACCGGGTCGTAGAAGTCGGGGCCGAGGGCGAGGATGGCGGGGTCGGGGTGGTAGGCGGCCATGTCCATCCTTGTCGAACCGGGCGCGGTAAGGCCGGTTCCCGCCGCCGTACCCTTTTGGGACGGCGCGAAACAGACCTGGCCGCGCGCTGGCCCGCTCCGCAACGCCGGGTTATTTCGGCGGTTGGGGCGGGACCAGCAGGGGATCGTCAGATGAACGGCAAGCTCTTCCTCACCGCCAGCATCCTGGTCGCGGCGGCGTCGCTGCCGGAGCCGGCGTCGGCCTGCAGGAGCGGCTGCCCGGGCAGCACCGGCAATATCGAGAGCAGCACCGGCGGCCATTCGGTCCCCGCGCCGGCCGGAGTCGCCCTCTTCGCCCTCGCGGCAACCCTCGTCGCCACGCGCCGCAAGCGCTGAACGGCGCGCATTGCCCCGCCGCCGCGCTTCGCCCTAAGACGGCCCCAAAAGGGGGCGGCATGGCGGACTGGACGGACGGTTACTGGCACTCGGCGGACGGCCTCCGCCTCCACTATCGCGATCATCCGGGCGGCGCCGACGGACGTCCTGCGATCCTCTGCATCCCCGGCCTCACCCGCAACGCCCGCGACTTCGAGGGCGTCGCCGCCCGGCTCGCCGGCGCGTGGCGCGTCCTCAGCCTCGACCTCAGGGGCCGCGGCGGCAGCGACAAGGCGGCCGACCCCGCCACGTACAATCCGCTCGTCTACCTGCAGGACGTGCAGGCGCTTCTCGCCCAGGTCGGCCTCGCGCGGGTCGTCCTGTTCGGCACCTCGCTCGGCGGCCTCGTCAGCATCTTCTTCGCCAATGCGGCGCGGGTGCAGACGGCCGGGCTGCTGCTCAACGACGTCGGCCCGGTGATCGAGGAGAAAGGCCTCGCGACGATCCGCTCCTATGTCGGCCGCTACGAGAGCTGGCCGACCTGGTCCCACGCCGCCCGCGCGATGAAAGAGGCGCAGGGCGACCGCTATCCGCTCTGGTCGATGGACCAGTGGATCGCCCACGCCAAGCGCGCCTGCCGGCTCAACTCGGCCGGCAACATCGTCTTCGATTACGACATGGCCATCGCCGAGCCGCTCAGGACGCCGGCGCCGCCGATCGACCTCTGGCCGGCCTTCGACGCCCTCGCCGGCATCCCCGCGCTGCTGGTGCGGGGCGCGCTCTCCGACATCCTCTCCGAAGCGACCGCCGCGGAGATGGCGCGCCGCGACCCGGATCTGGAGCTCGTCACTGTGCCGGACGTCGGCCACGCCCCGACGCTCGAGGAGCCGGAAGCCGCCGCCGGCATCGACCGGCTGCTGGAAAGGGTCGCGCGCGCCGGCTGAGCGGCGGCGCGCGACCCACTCCCGTCAGGCGAAGTTGATCGCCTGCCCGCCGACGTGCAGGTGGTCGAGATACATGCTGTTGGTGCCGTTGCCGGACCCGTCGGCGATCTGCCAGCCGAGCACGATGCTGTTCGCATCGACATGGATGCCGCCGGTCGGCGTGAAGCCGGCGGCGCTTTCCCACACGCTCAGCGTCGCGAAATTGTTGCCGAAGTCCAGATTCTGGCCGTTGGCGCGCTCCCAGGCCCGCCAGTCGCCGCCGCTGAGGTCGGCATGCTGCCAGCTGCCCTGCGTGACGGCCCCGTTGCCCTGATAGGCCCACTCGAACACCAGGTCGACGCGGTCGTTGGTGGTGGCGAGGTTGCCGTCGGCATCGATGGTCAGGCGGATGACCGGGATGACGTCGGTGCGGTCGGAGCTCTGCACGAGATAATCGAAGCTGAGGTCTCCCAGGTTGCCGAGCTTCACCTGGTGCGCGCTGTCGAAGATGTCATCGACGCGGAGCCGGCCGTTGCTGCTGTCGGTGACGAGATGCAACGCCGCCTCGCCCTGGATCGTGTCGATGCTGATCCCGCCCCCGCGCACTTCGGTGTACATGTGCGAACCGTCGGCCAGCACGCCCTGGTCCGTCGTGTGGTCGGCGCGGTTGAGGTCCGACAGCCCGGACACGTCCATCGTGTAATGGCCGTCGGACAGCGCCTTCTTCTGATAGCCGTAGCCGTTGCCCTTGCCGGTGTCGGTACCGTTCTCTTTGGCGATCCTGCTTGTCACTGCCATGGTCGTGGCGCTCCCTTGCTGCTCTCGTTGGCACGCGGGCACAGGCGCACGGGGGATCCATCGCGACGTCCCCCCGAGTCGCGGCCGTGGAGACTGCTAGTCCGAAACGGATGAGTCCATGGGCAAAAAGGCGGGGGTCGTCCGGCGGCGGGACAGTCGCGTGGCGGCGCCTCGGCGCACAAGCCGCTTTTGCGGGCCGCGCGGCGGTGGCATGGAAGCGGCGAGGGGCGGAGGATAGAGAGCTGTGCCGGTCGAGATCCTCCACGTCCATTCGACCTTCGCCCTCGGCGGCAAGGAGGCGCGGGCGGCGGCGCTGATGAACGCCTTCGGGCAAGCCGCGCGCCACACCGTGCTGACCGCGGTGCCGGACGAGACCTCCGCGCGCGCCGCGCTGGCGCCCGGCATCGCGGCCGTCTTTCCCGAAGACGGCCCCCGCCTCACCGGGGCGCCGACCCCCTGGCGCCTGCGCCGCCTCGCCGGCGCCATGCGCCGCTTCGATCTCGTCCTCACCTACAATTGGGGCGCGTTCGACGCGGTGATGGCGCGGCGAATCTTCGCGGGCACGATGCGGCTCCCGCCGCTCGTCCACCACGAGGACGGATTCAACGCCGACGAAGCCATCTCGCTCGACCCGCGCCGCAACCTTTACCGCCGCCTCGGCCTTCCCGCCGCGGCGCGGCTCGTCGTGCCTTCCGAGCGGCTGGAGGCGATCGCCCGCGCCGCCTGGCGGCAGCCGGAGGGGAGGGTTGTGCGCATCCCCAACGGCATCCGTGTCGCCGATTATGCCGTCGCGCCCGAGCCGCTGCCCGGCGTCGAGAAGCGCCCCGGCGAGGTGCTGGTCGGCACCGTCGCCGGCCTTCGTCCGGTCAAAAACCTCCCACGCCTGGTCCGCGCCTTTGCCGCCATGACGTCGCCGGGGCGCCTCGTCATCGTCGGCGCCGGCCCGGAGAGCGAGCGGATCGCCGCCGAGGCCCGCCGCTGCGGGGTCGCGGACCGCGTCCACATGCCCGGCTTCCTCGCCGAGCCGGCGCGCTGGATCGGCGGCTTCGACATCTTCGCCCTGTCCTCCGACAGCGAACAGTTTCCGATCTCGCTGCTCGAGGCGATGGCGGCCGGCCTCCCCGCTGTCGCCACCGCGGTGGGCGACGTCCCCCACATGGTCGCCGCCGACAACGCGCCGCTCGTCGTCGCGCCGGCGGACGAGCCGGCTTTCGCCGCGGCGCTCGACGCCCTCGCCGCGCGGCCGGACCTGCGCCGCGCCATCGGCCGCGCAAACCGCGCCAGGGCCGCGGCCGAATATGACGAAGCGGGGATGGTCGCCCGCTATGCCGCCCTCTACGGCGAAGCCATCGGGCGGCCTCGCGCGTTCATGACAGACCAGTCATGATTTCGCGCGCATTTGCGCTCGCGCACGCGTATAGGCGCGGGCGGTTCTTTTCGGAGGCACGATGTTCAAGGGTTTGAAGCCGATCCTCTATGGCGGTCGCGAGGTCTGGCCGCTGGTCGAGGGCGGCAAGGGCGTCTCGGCCACCAACCATGCCAGCTCCGGCGCCTGGGCGGCGGCGGGCGGCATCGGCACCGTCTCGGCGGTCAACGCCGACAGCTACGATCCCGAGGGACGGATCATCCCGCAGGTCTACCATGCCCTGACGCGCCGCGAGCGGCACGAGGAGCTGATCCGTTACGCGGTCGACGGCGCCGTCCAGCAGGTCCAGCGCGCCTACGACATCGCGGGCGGCAGGGGCGCGATCAACATCAACGTGCTGTGGGAAATGGGCGGCGCCCAGCGCGTCCTTCAGGGCGTGCTGGAGCGGACGAAAGGCCTCGTCGCGGGAGTCACCTGCGGCGCCGGCATGCCGTATAAATTGTCCGAGATCGCAGCCTCTTACGGCGTGAACTACCTGCCGATCATCAGCTCCGGACGCGCCTTCCGCGCGCTCTGGAAGCGGGCCTATTCGAAGGCCGCGGAATGGCTCGCCGCCGTCGTCTACGAGGACCCCTGGCTCGCGGGCGGCCATAACGGCCTCTCGAACGCCGAGGATCCGTTGAAGCCGCAGGATCCCTATCCCCGCGTCAAGGAGCTGCGCGAGGTGATGCGCGAGGGCGGCATCCCGGACAGCGTGCCGATCGTCATGGCCGGCGGCGTCTGGAACCTCAAGGAATGGGAGAACTGGATCGACAATCCCGAGCTCGGGCAGATCGTCTTCCAGTTCGGCACCCGTCCGCTGCTCACCAAGGAGAGCCCGATCCCGGAGGACTGGAAGCAGCGGCTGATGACGCTCGAGGAAGGCGACGTCCTCCTCCACCGCTTCTCGCCGACCGGTTTCTATTCCTCGGCCGTGCGCAACCCGTTCCTGCGCGCGCTCGAGGCACGCTCGCACCGCCAGATCGCCTTCACCAAGGAGGAGCTGGGCGACCATTGCTTCCAGCTGGACGTCGGCGTCGGCGGCAAGAAGAATTACTGGGTCACCCGCGGCGACCTCCTTCATGCCCGCGAGTGGCATGCCCAGGGATTCACCGAGGCGCTCAAGACGCCCGACGAAACGCTCGTCTTCGTGACGCCCGAGGAGAAAGCGCAGATCCGCAAGGACCAGGCCGATTGCATGGGCTGCCTCAGCCAGTGCGCCTTCTCGTCCTGGGCCGACAATGAGAAGAACTCGACCGGCCGCCTCGCCGACCCGCGCAGCTTCTGCATCCAGAAGACGCTGCAGGACATCGCCCATGGCGGCCCCGTCGAGCACAACCTCATGTTCGCCGGCCACGCCGCCTTCCGCTTCAAGAAGGACCCCTTCTATTCCAACGGCTTCGTGCCGACGGTGAAGCAGCTGGTGGATCGCATCCTCACCGGGGATTGAGGCAGGTCTAGACCACCCTGTCCGGCAGCGGCCGCCCTTCGGCAAAGGCGAGGACGTTCTCCACCACCTTCATGCCCATCGCGGTCCGGGTCTCCACCGTCGCCGAGCCGAGATGCGGTAGGAGGACGACGTTCTCCAGCGCGATCAGGCGCGCGTCGACGTGAGGCTCGTTCGCGTAGACGTCGAGGCCGGCGCCGGCGATCTCCCGCAACTGCAGCGCCTCGATCAGCGCATTCTCGTCGACGATCGCGCCGCGGGCCGTGTTGATCAGGAACGCGTCGCTCCGGAGCAGGCCGAGCCGACGCCGGTCGAGCAGGCGATGCGTCTCGCGAGTATAGGGCAGGTGGAGGCTCACGAAATCGGCGTCGGCGAGCATCGCGTCGAGGTCGTCGCGGTAGCGCGCCGCCAATGCCCCTTCCGCCGGCGCGTCGAGCCGGCGCCGGTTGTGATAGTCGATCCGCATCCCGAGCGCCGCGGCGCGCCGCGCCAGCGCCTGGCCGATCCGCCCCATACCGACGATCGCCAGCCCTTTGCCGCTGAGGCTGGTGCCGAGCCGGTCGGTGGGCCCCCAGCCGCGCCACTCGCCGCGCCGCAGCGCTCGCTCCGCCGCCCCGAGGCCGCGCGCGGCCGTCAGCATCAGCGCCAGCGCGATTCGGCCGTGTCCTCGGTGAGGACGCCGGGCGTGTTGGTGACGGCTATGCCGCGCAGCCGGGCCGCGTTGAGGTCGATATTGTCGACGCCGACGCCGAAATTGGCGATCAGCCGGAGCCGCGGTCCGGCCGCGGCGATCAGGCCGGCATCGACCGGCTCGGCGACGCTCGGGACGAGCACGTCGCAGTCCTGGAGGGCCTTTTCGAGCGCGGTCCGCTCGACGGCCCCGTCGTCGGGATTGAGCCTCGCCTCGAACAGGCTCGAGAGCCGCGTCTCGACCGCCTGCGGCAACCGCCGCCGCACCAGCACCTTCAGTCGCGCCATCCGTCCCGCCTGAAGAAAGGCCGGGGTCGCCGTCAAGCGCGAAGGAGTGTTGAACCTCCTGCCCCGGCCTGCGTAAGGGAGGGCGAGAAAGGAGCCCGCCGGGTCATGGGAAGACGCCTGCCGAAAGCCCTCGCCGCCGCCATGGCGCTCGCGCTCCTCGCCGCGGCCGGCGCCGGCGCGGCCGAGACGGGCGACAAGAAGCCGCCTTATTGGGCCTCGATTGCCGCCGGCAAGGCGCTGATGCGCACCGGGCCCGGACGCAATTATCCCGCGACCTGGCTCTACGTGCGGCCGGACCTGCCGGTTCGGGTGGTCGAGACCTATCCGAACTGGCGCAAGGTCCGCGACGCCGACGGGACCACCGGCTGGATGCTCCAGCGCCTGCTCAGCGACACCCGAACCGGCATCGTCACCGGCGCCGAGCCGCGGCCGCTGCACGAGGGGCCGGACGAGCACAGCCCCGTCGTCTACCGGGCAGAGCCGGGCGTCGTCGGCCGCCTCTCGCGTTGCGCGAGCGGGTGGTGCATGCTCGATGTGAAGGGGCGCCGCGGCTATGTCCGCGTCGAGCATCTTTGGGGTCTGGACCCGAGCGGCACGCTCGGCTGAGGGGGAAAGCGCATGGACGGGCCGCGGCTCGAGGAGTTTGAAGGATCGCTCGGCGAATCCTGGGACGTCGGCTTGGTCGGCGGGGCTCTGCCGCTCCGTCTCGAGGTCGCGCAGAAGCTGCCGCGCGCGCTGCGCGAGGAGGGCGGCTTCCGCCTCGAATGGCTCGGGCCTGCCGAGCCGTTCCTGCCGCAGGGGACGTACAGCTTCGCCCGCGAGGGGCGCAGCATCGACATGTTCATCGTCCCCGTCGCGAAGACGGCTGACGGTTACCGGTACGAGGCGATCTTCAACTGACTTCGCCCGCCGCCTGGGGCGGCGTCCATATCATCAGGTCGTAGACGCCGTGCTCGTCGGCCTTGGCGAAGCCGAGGCGGCGGTAGAGCTTCATCGCGGGATTGTTGCGCTCGACATGGATGGAGAGCGGCTTGCCCTTGCCGGCGGCCGCCTCGATCAGGTCTTCGAGCAAGGCGGTGCCGACGCCGCCGCCCCGCGCCCCGGGCAGCAAGGCGATGTCGATCAGCCGCAGCTCGCTCTCCCATTCGTCGAGGTAAAGGCGGCCGAGCGCGAGGCCGGCGCGCTCGATCACCAGCCATTCGGCGGTCGGGTAATGGGCCCGGTAGTGGGCGTGCTGCGCGCCGAACTGGTGGTCGAGGAAGCGTTGCTGCGCCTCGAGCGGCCAACCGGTCTGCGCCACTTCCTCGCGCCGCGCCGAGAAATAGGTTTCGGCGAGCAGCGGCAGGTCCGCTTCGGTTGCCGCGCGGCAGGTGACGCCGAGCGCGGCGGCGCGGCGAAGCGGCGGCGGCATGCTTTAGTTGAAGATCGCCGTCAGCCGCTTCGTGCCGGAGCTGAAGAAGACGGGCGAGGGCGCGAGGCCCGGGCCGGTCAGCCGGTACGCGCGGTTCGCGGCAAGCCGCGCCGTGCCCGGCAGCTCGAACGACAAAGCGAAACCGTGGTCGCGCGCGAGGCCGCCCGGGCGCGCGGGGCCCGAGTCTAGCCGTTCGACGCCCACCAGCTTCAACGGCACACGCCCGGCGTCCGTGTCGGCCGCGAACAGGGTGCCCACCGCCGCGCGCCAGGCGTCGGCGCCCGCGGTCGCGAGGGAAGGGGAGGGCCTGCCGCCGACGCCGGCCAGGCCTGCGGCCCGCGCGGGCGCCGCCACCGCTGCGAGTCCCGCCGCCGCGGCCGCGCCTGCGATGAGGCCGCGCCGCCCGATTTCCGTGGTCTTCTTCATAGTCGCCATCCCATTCATACAAGCGAGCCGGCGACCACGCCCGTGCTCTCGTCGGTCATGCCCCGGGGAGAGCGTCGGCGGGCGTCCCAGCGCCCCCAAGCCGCGCCGCCGCCGCCCCCGGCAAAGTCTCCCGCCTCAGGTGCGCGGCGGGAAGACGCCCTGCAGCGCGATGCAGAAGTTCATCGTGAGGTAGGGCATCATGTTGTTGTGCGGCAGGCTGCCGCCGGCCGGCGTCATCGCGTTGAAATCGAGGCTCGTCGTGTTCCCGAAGGGCGTCGCCTTGAAGGCCGAGCCGCCGGCCGAACGCGCGAGGCTGGAGGCGTTGTCGGCGGTGTTGGACCCGGCCGGCTGCACCTGTGCCATCAGATTGTGGTTGTGCGCCGGCATTTCGCTGACCAGCAGCGTCACCGTCTCGCTCCCGGCTTCCTCGCCAAGGTCGTGAAGGCTGAGGCCCGGTCCCTGGCCCGGGTGCATGGGGACGTTGCCCTGCATGTTGGGGAGGGCGAAGGTGCTCTTGCCGTCGCCGCCATAGGTGGTGCCGAGCAGCGAGAAGAGGGCGGTGTTCTGCGAGATGGGCAATATCTGCCCGTCGCAAAAGGCCCAGCCCTTGGGCGCGAAATTGAATCCGAAGATACGGATCTCCGCGACGAATGGATCCATGGGTGTCGCTCCTCAGGTCGGTGACGGATAGAGGCCGAAAAGGCTGATGATGAAGTCGATGCACAGGTAAGGCTGGAAGTTGTTGTGCGGCTGACTCCCGCCCTGCGAGGTCACCGTCGCCGCGTTCATCGGCGCGATGCCTGGTCCGGAGCGGTAGACCTTCACCGCCTGAAGAGAGGCGATGACCTCGCCGCCGGGCGGGATCTGGGTACCGACCGCCGTCGATGCGACGAACGCGTGGTTGTGGACCGGGATCTGCTGAGTCGTCAGGGTGACTTGCTCCACGCCGCCGGTTTGGGCCAGCGTGTAGCCGTTGCCCTGATGAACGGGCACCCGGCCGCGCAGGTCCGGCAGGGCGAAGGTGCTCTGGCCGTCGCCGCCGTAGGTGGTGCCGATCAGGTTGAACAGCGTTTCGTTTTCGGAGATCGGCAGCAGCTGCCCTTCGCAGAACATCCACCCGGCAGGGGCGAAGTTCCCGGCAAACATGCGGATCTCACCGACATATGGCTGGGCCATGATCTGGTCCCCTTCTCAGGTCTGGCTTGGGAAAATGCCCTGCAGCGCGATGCAGAAGCTGAGCGTCAGGTAGGGCTGCTGGTTCTCGTGCGGCTGGCTGCCGCCGACGTTCGAGATCGAGCTCGGGTCGAGAGCCGTCAGGTTCTGCGCGCCTCGATAGCCGTTGTTGAAGCCGGCCAGCATGTTTCCGGAAGCGACCGCATTGTCGGCGTCGGACGTTGCGGCCATGGCCACGTGGAGGTGCTGCGGCATCTCCGACTGGGTCAGTGTGTGCGCTGCCTCGCCGCCGCGCTCGCCGAGCGTGTGGCCGTTGCCCATGTGGATCGGCACGCGCGCCCGCATGTCGGGCAGGGCGAAATTGACCCGCCCGTCGCCGCCGAAGGTCGTCCCCAGCAGCGCGAACAAGGGTTGGTTCTGGTTGATCGGCAGGAGCTGGCCATTGGCGAGCGCCCAGCCCTGCGGGGCAAATACAAAGCTCATCAGGCGGATTTCCGCCAGGAACGGTTCGGCCATAGGATATCCCCCTCGGTGCGGTATGAATAACCGAAATGGACGCGGGGGCAATCCGGATCAAAGCAAATATTTTTCACCGGAAAAGCTCTACTGAGCCGCGTATGCTTGCCGGAAAGCGTCTAACGGTTGCGTCTCCTGTCCCGGATTGGCATCGCGAGCCGATGACTGCCGCCGACTCGCCGCCGCCCCTCGTCGCGATAGAGCGGGCCGCATTGTTCCTCGACTTCGACGGGACGCTCGTCGCCCTTGCCGACAGGCCCGAAGATATTTCCGTTTCATCTCAGTTACCTGATTTGCTGGAGCGGGCGGCGGCCCGGCTCGGCGGCCGCCTTGCCTTGCTGACCGGCCGCGCGCTCGCGGATCTCGATTCGCGGCTCGGCTGCGGCCGCCTCGCCGCCGCGGGCTCGCACGGGCTCGAGCTTCGCGCCGGTGCCGCGCCGCCCCGCACGGCGCCGGCGCCGCCGGGTCTCGCCGCCGCGCGCGCCGCGCTTGCGGCCTTCGCAGAGGGCGATTCGGGCCTGCTCCTCGAGGACAAGCCCGCCGGCGTCGCCCTCCATTATCGTCTCGCGCCGGGGCGCGAGAGGGAGGCGCTGGCGCTGGCCGAGGCGCTCGCCGCGCGCGGCGGCCTCGCCCTGCAACGCGGCAAGATGGTCGTCGAGCTCCTCGCCGCGGGCGCCGACAAGGGGGCGGCGCTCGAATCGCTGATGGCGGAACCGCCCTTCGCCGGTGCGCGTCCTGTCGCCGTGGGCGACGATCTGACCGACGAGCATGCCTTCCGCGCCGCGGCCGCGATGGGCGGGTTCGGCGTGCTGGTCGGCGATTCGCGCGAAACGGCGGCACGCTACCGGCTTGCCGACGTCGACGCCGTCCACGCCTGGCTGGCGGCGCTCCTCCATGGCTGACCTCGCGCTCTGGCCGATCGGCAATTGCCAGGTCTCGGCGCTCGTCGACGCCGCCGCCGGCTTCGTCTGGGGCTGCGCGCCGCGGGTCGACGGGGATCCGCTCTTCTGCTCCCTGCTTTCGCCCGAAGGCGCGCCGGGCCGCGGCGAATGGCGGCTTTCGCTCGAAAACCAGGTGCGGGCCGAGCAGAGCTATCTGCGCAACACGCCGATCCTCCTCACGCGCCTCACCGACGCCGACGGCGCCGCTGCGGAGGTCTACGATTTCTGCCCGCGCTTCGAGCGCAGCGGGCGCATGTACCGGCCCGTCGCCTTCTGCCGGATCGTGCGCCCCGTCGCCGGCGCCCCGCGCCTCACGGTCGCGCTCAACCCGGCCTCCGGCTGGGGCGCCGCCGACGCCGAGCGGACCAGCGGCACCAACCACATACGCTATCTCCTGAAGCCGCAGCCGCTGCGGCTCACCACCGACGCGCCGGTCGGCCATATCCTCGAAGGCCGCGCCTTCCGGCTCGAGCGCGCCCACCATTTCTTCCTCGGGCCCGACGAGCCGTTCGCGGGCAACGTCTCGCACACCCTCGCGGCCTGGCTGCACGAGACGTCCGACGAATGGCGGCGCTGGGTCCGCGGCCTCGCCATCCCGCTCGAATGGCAGCGCGTCGTCATCCGCGCCGCCATCGCCCTCAAGCTCTGCCAGCACGAGGAGACCGGCGCGATCGTCGCCGCGCTCACCACCTCGATCCCGGAGGCGCCGGGTTCCGGCCGCAACTGGGACTATCGCTATTGCTGGATCCGCGACGCTTATTACACCGTCCAGGCGCTGAACCGGCTCGGCGCCCTCGACGTGCTGGAAAACTATCTCGGCTACCTGCGCAACATCGTCGATGCGGCGCGCGGCGGCCACATCCAGCCGCTCTACGCCGTCTCCGGCGAGGCGCAGCTCGACGAATGGGAGGCCCAGGGGCTCGCCGGCTACCGCAAGATGGGCCCCGTCCGCGTCGGCAACGCCGCCTACACCCAGGTCCAGCACGACGCCTACGGCCAGATCATCCTCTCCAACGTGCAGGCGTTCATCGACGAACGGCTGCTGCGCAAGGCGACCGAAGCCGATTTCCGCGCGCTCGAGCGGGTCGGCGAGCGCGCCTGGCAGGTCCACGACCAGCCCGACGCGGGCCTCTGGGAATATCGCACCAGGAGCGCCGTCCACACCTATTCGGCGGTGATGGGCTGGGCCGCATGCGACCGCCTCGCCATGGCCGCCGAGGTGCTCGGCCTCGACGACCGCGCGGCTCTCTGGCGGGAACGCGCCGACGCCGTCCGCGCGCGGATCGAGACGGACGCCTGGTACGGCCCGGAGAAGCGCTTCGGCGCCACCTTCGGGGGCGGGGAGCTCGACGCGAGCCTGCTCCAGCTCGTCGACATGCGCTTCCTCGCGCCGGAGGACCCGCGCTTCCGCGCCACGTTCGAGGCGGTCGAGAAGGGCCTGAGGCGCGGCGCCCACATGCTGCGCTACGCCGAGGAGGACGATTTCGGCCGCCCCGAGACCGCCTTCAACTTCTGCACCTTCTGGCTGATCGAGGCGCTCCACCTCGCCGGCCGCGGCGACGAGGCCCGCGCCCTCTACGAGCAGACGCTCGAACGCCTCACCCCCGCCGGCCTCCTCTCCGAGGATACCGACTTCGAGACCGGCGAGCTCTGGGGCAATTACCCCCAGACCTATTCCCTGACCGGCCTCATCAACTGCGCCGTCCTCCTGTCGCGGCCGTGGAGCGCGGTCAGGTGAGGGCGTTCGACCAGGGACAGTCACTCGCCCCGCCGGGCCGTCCAAGTTCGCGACGGCAGCGGCGGCGAGTGACTGTCCCCTCGCGCCCGCCCGTCATCCCGGCGAAAGCCGGGATCTCGTCGAGAAAAGGCACCGCGGTCATCCCGGCGATGACGGGGATCTCCCGGAGGACGGGCACGGCGGCGCCTCCAGCGCGTTTCCGGATGGAGATCCCGGCTTCCGGCGGGATGACGCGGATTGCCGGCGTGGCGGCGACGGGAACCATCCCCACCCGATCGAAGTACCACTTCGGTCGGAAAGCAGCATGTCCCGCCTGATCGTCATCTCGAACCGCGTCGCCGCGCCCAAGCCCGAAGGGGAGGGGGGCGCGCAGGGCGGGCTCGCCGTCGCGCTCTCCGCGGCGCTGCGCGAATATAAGGGCCTGTGGTTCGGCTGGTCCGGCCGCGTCATCGACGAATTCACCGGCCATATCGACTTCGCGCGCCACGACGGCGTCGCCTCGGCGACGATCGACCTCGAGGAGCAGGACGTCGACGAATATTATAACGGCTATGCGAACCGCACGCTCTGGCCGCTCTTCCACTACCGGATCGACCTTGCCGAGTACGACCGCAGCTTCGGCTCCGGCTACGAACGCGTCAACGAGCGGTTCGCAGAGACCGTCCAGCCGCTGATCGAGCCCGACGATCTCGTCTGGGTCCACGACTACCATTTGATCCCGCTCGGCGCGCAGCTCAGGGAGCGCGGCCTCAGGAACCGCATCGGCTTCTTCCTCCACATACCCTGGCCGCCGGCGCGCCTCCTCACCTCGCTGCCGGCCCACGAGCGGCTCGTCCTCTCGCTGCTCGCCTATGACGTGATCGGCTTCCAGACCGCCGAATGGCTGGAGAGCTTCACCAATTATGTCGAGCGCGAGCTCGGCGGCCATTGCGACGCCGACGGCATGGTCCATGTCGGCGACCGCTCGGTCCACGCCGCCGCCTATCCGATCGGCATCGATTATGCGGAGTTCCAGGAGGCCGTCGCGAGCCCCGGCGCGCGCGCCGCCTGCGACCGCCTCACCGCCAGCGCCGACGGCCGCCACACCATCATCGGCGTCGATCGGCTCGATTATTCCAAGGGCCTTGCCGAGCGCTTCGAGGGCTATCGCCGCTTCCTGGAGGACAATGACGATTGCCGTGGCAAGCTCTTCCTCCTCCAGGTCGCGCCCCCGTCGCGCGGTGAGGTCCACACCTACGAGGCGATCCGCGAGAGCCTCGACGAGCTGTCCGGCCGCATCAACGGCGAATTCGCCGAGGTCGACTGGGTGCCGATACGCTACGTCAACCAGGGCTATGGCCGCGAGGACCTCGCCGGCTTCTACCGCGCCGCCAAGATCGCGCTCGTCACGCCGCTGCGCGACGGCATGAACCTCGTCGCCAAGGAATATGTCGCGGCCCAGGACCCGGAGGACCCCGGCGTCCTCATCCTCTCCCGCTTCGCCGGCGCCGCGCTGCAGCTCAGGGACGCGCTGCTGGTCAATCCCTACAGCAAGGAAGACATATCGGACGCGATCCGCCGCGCCATCGCCATGCCGAAGGAGGAACGCCTCCGCCGCTGGCGCGCGATGCACGACAGCGTCGCGAAGGAGGACGTGGTCTGGTGGCGCCGCAACTTCGTCGAAGCCCTGCGCGCCAGCCGCGGGTGAGCGGGGACTCCCCTCCCTGGCACGGGAGGGACAGGGGGTGGGCAGGCGAGCGTAGCGAGACTTCCTGCTGACTCGGAGCTTCCGCCCGCCTTGGGATGGACCACCATTGAGCTGGTGCGACTCACTTCCCTCGCTTGCAGGGGAGAGGAGGAGCGGCATCGCTGCACAAAGATGACTGTCTCCGCCTCCGTTCCAGACTAGGACTGTCGGATGCGATCCGCGCGCCTCCTCCTCTGCGCCATCCTGCTCGCCGGACCGTCTGCGACGACACGCGGCAGCCCCGCCCCGTCGCCTCCGCCCGCCGCGCTCCGGCTCGACCCGTTCTACGCCCGCTATCTCGACGCCGGCGGCATCCCGGTCGTCGGCTCCGCCCGCGTGCCCGAGGAGGCCCTGGCGAAGGCTCGCGACATCGTCCTCGCGATGCTCGCGCACCGCCCGGACCTCAAGGCCCAGCTGGTCCGCGGCGGCGCGCGCGTCGCCATCCTCGCCGAGCAGGAGGCGATCACCGACCTTCCCGAAAATCGCGGCTGGAAGAAGCCGGCGAACGACGATCCGCGCCTCACCGCCTGCGAGCGCAAGCATTACGACCTGATCGAGGCGGCGAGCGACCGCGATTATTGGAACGGCCGCGCCCGCGGCAGCGGCGGCCTGTTCACCGCCGCCGGCGCCGAGAATGTGCTCGGCCTGCCCGGCGACCGCTATTTCGGCGAGAACATCCTCGTCCACGAATTCTCGCACGCCATCCTCGACGCGATCGCCGCCGCCGATCCTGCCCTCTACCGCGCCGTCGAGGCCGCCTACGCGCACGCCGTCGCTGCCGGCCTCTGGAAGGGCGATTATGCCGGCGTCACCGTCCAGGAATATTGGGCGGAGGGGACCCAATTCTGGTTCGACGACAACAAGCTCGCCCGGCTCGGCGACGCGAACATCGTCTCCGATCGCGATCTCGCGCGCTACGACCCGGCGCTGTGGCGCCTGCTCGCCCGCGTCTACGGCGATCACCACCGCATCGCCGCCGACGCTTACTACCGCCACCCGGCGCGCCTCGATGTCCCGCCGGGCTACCAGAGCGCGGACTGCTGACCGGTCCCAGGCTCGGTCGCCAGGCGAAGGGCAGGGGCCGGAGCGCGGATCCGGCGCGTCCGCCGTTCCCGCTTCCGACATCGGTTCACACGTTCAAAGACCCCGGCGGACACAAGTGCCGAGTCGGAGCGAACATAGCAGGTAGACCGGAACATGTCAAGTACGAAGTTCCATCCGGCTCGTTCCAACGGCGGCTGACGGCGCGCCGGGCAAACCGCCGGAACAGCCGACGCCGCCGCCCGTTCGCGAGGGGAACCCCAGAGGGAGACCAATGTCATGCGTATCTTTCCGCTCGCCGCCGCGGTCGCCGCCTTCTCCCTGATCGGCACCGGCCCCGCCGCCGACGCAAAGGGCTGCATCAAGGGCGCGCTCGTCGGCGGAGTCGCCGGCCATTATGTCGGCAAGGGCCACGCCGTCGCCGGCGCCGCCGCCGGCTGCCTCGCCGGCCGCCACCTCGCGAAGAAGAAGGCGCGCCGCCACCACTAGGGGACAGCCAGATAGGCCGTCCCCGTGATCCCCCACGCCACCCGCCTGTCCGCTTGTTCATCCCGCCGCCAGCGAAAAGCTGCTATGCGGCGGCTCCATGGTGTCCTCCTATCTCGCGCTCGGCCGTTTCGGCCTCGGCGCCCGCCGCGGCGAGCCGCTTCCCGACGACCCTAAAAAGTGGCTGCTCGCGCAGCTCGATCGCTTCGATCCCAGGCCGGCGATGATCGCCGCGGTGCCCCCGCGCAGCCAGGTCGCGCAGCAGCTCGCCGATTATCTCGAGGAGACCCGCGCCACCCGCGGCGTCCGCCAGGCGGCGATGCCGAAGCCGGCCGCGATGCCCGCCGCCGTGCCGGCGATGGCCGCCAGGCCCGCCGATCCGATGGCCGCCGCGATGAACGACAAGCTCGCCGGACTCCCCGACGAGACCCGCAAGTTCATCCAGAAGTCGGTGCGCGAAAACTACGTCGCCGCGATCGGCGCCCGCGCCAACGCCGCACTCGTCACGCCCGCCCCGTTCGTCGAGCGGCTGGTCCATTTCTGGGCCAACCATTTCGCCGTCTCGGCCGACAAGCTGCCGGTCATCGGCCTGTCGGGCCTGCTCGAATTCGAGGCGATCCGCCCCAACGTCATGGGCCGCTTCGCCGACATGCTGCTCGCCGTCGAGCGCCACCCGGCAATGCTGCTCTATCTCGACCAGGCCCAGTCGGTGGGTCCGTCGAGCCGCATCGGCCAGCTCGTCGCGCTGCGCGGCCGCAAGGCGGGGCTGAACGAGAATCTCGGCCGCGAGATCCTCGAGCTCCACACGCTCGGCGTGCGCAGCGGCTACACCCAGGCCGACGTCACCGAATTCGCCCGCGCCCTCACCGGCTGGACGGTCAGCGGCCTGCTGCGCGGCCCCTCGGCGCGCGGCATCGGAGTCGCCGGCCCGCCGGGCGAGTTCGTCTTCGCCGATGCGATTCACGAGCCCGGCGGCCGCACCCTGCTCGGCCGCAAGTACGACCAGCAGGGCGAGGCGCAAGCCCGCGCCATCCTCCTCGATCTCGCGGCCCACCCGGCGACCGCCCGCCACATCGCCACCAAGCTCGCCCGCCACTTCGCCGCCGACGATCCGCCCGCCGCGCTCGTCGCCCGCCTCGAAGCGGCCTTCCTCAAGAGCGGTGGCGACTTGCCGACCCTCTACCGCGTTCTCATCGATTCGCCCGAAACCTGGTCGCAGCCCGGCGCCAAGTTCCGCTCCCCCTGGGACTGGTCGATCGCCGCGCTCCGCGCCGTGGGGGCGAAGGACCTCAAGGCCCAGCAGGTCGCCGGGATCATGACCCAGCTCGGCCAGCCGGTTTGGCGCCCCGGCTCGCCGGCCGGCTATGACGACATCGCGCCGAGCTGGGCCGGCCCCGACGCCCTCGTCCGCCGCGTCGAGGCCGCGGACCGTATCGCCGCCCGCGCCGCCGACCAGGCCGACGCCCGCGCGCTCGCCCCGCAATTGCTCGGCGACGGCCTCACCCCCGCCACCGCGCAGGCCCTTGCCCGTGCCGAGAGCCCCGGCCAGGCGCTCGCCTTGCTGCTCGTCTCGCCCGAGATGCTGAGGAGATAAGAGGATGAACCGCCGCCACTTCCTCGGCAGCGCCGCCGCCGCCGGCGCTTTGCTCCTCGCCCCCTCGATCGCCTTTGCCAAAGCCGCGACCGATCGCCGCTTCGTCTTCATCATCCAGCGCGGCGCCGCCGACGGCCTCGCCACGCTCGCCCCGGTCGGAGACCCTGCCTTCGCGGGCCTGCGCGCCGCCTTCGCCGAGGATGCGGCCGCCGGCGCGAAGATCGACCCCTTCTTCTCGCTCCACCCGTCTCTGGTCGAGACGGCGAAGCTCTACCAGGCGAAGGAGGCCCTCTTCGTCCACGCCGTCGCCTCGCCTTATCGCGACCGCTCCCATTTCGACGGCCAGAACGTCCTGGAGAGCGGCGCCGACGCCGCCTACCGATTGAAGGACGGCTGGATGAACCGCCTGCTCGGCCTGCTGCCGCAGGACGAGGCGAAGGCGATCGCCGTCTCCTCGACCGTCCCCCTGGCGCTGCGCGGCCCGCGCGAAGTCGCCTCCTACGCCCCTTCCGCGCTCCCCCAGCCGACCGACGACCTCCTCGCCCGGGTCGCCGATCTCTACCGCGACGACAGGCAGCTCATGCCGCTGTGGAACGAGGCGATGGCCACGCGGAAGCTCACCGGCGACCTCACCGCCGACGGCGGCCAGAACGCCGCGGCGACCGGCGCGCTCGCCGCGCGGCTCCTGGCGGGTCCCGCCGGGAACCGCATCGCCTTCATCGAAACCGGCGGCTGGGACACGCACAGCGGCCAGCGCGCCCGCCTCGGCCTGCAGTTGAAGGGTCTCGACGCGTTGCTCGCCGCGCTCAAGACCGGCCTCGGCCCGGACTGGTCGAACACCCTCGTCCTCGTCGCGACCGAATTCGGCCGCACCGCCGCCCCCAATGGGACCGGCGGCACCGACCACGGCACCGCCTCGGCCGCGATGCTCCTCGGCGGCGCGGTCGACGGCGGCAAGGTGGTCTCCGACTGGCCGGGGCTCACGCAAGCCGCCCTCTACGAAGGCCGCGACTTGAAGCCCACCACCGACCTCGACGCCCTCATCGCCGGGGCGCTGGCGCAGCATTACGGCCTCGATCCCGCGCGGGTCGGCGGCGCCCTTTTCCCGGCCGGCTCGCGGCCGCGGGCTTTGACGAGGCTGATCAGGACCTGATCTCCCCTCCCTGGAAGGGAGGGGCCGGGGGTGGGTAGGCGAGCGCAGCGAGACTTTCTGCTGAGCCGGAGTTTCGCCCGGCTGCGCCGGACCCACCCCTAGCCCCTCCCTTCAAGGGAGGGGGATTAGCGCAGCAGCGGCTCCACCAGCTCCGCCAGCTTCTCGTGATCGGCAAGCGACGGGTGGAAATCGCACCCGTCCAGCGCGAGATCTCCGAACCGCAATGTCCGCACCCGCGGGCTCGGCAGCGCCTGCGCCACCGCCTCGACGTCCGCCGCGAAGCTCGGGCCCTCCATCAGCACCAGCCGCGCCTGCGGCTGCTCGGCCATCAGCCGCCGCGCGAAGGCGACATAGCCGGCGCGATAGGCGGCGTGCAGCGCCTCGCCATTCGCCCAGGCCTCGCCGGCGTGCAGCGGTGTCGAGAAGTCGTTGGTGCCGAGGTTGATCACGATCACCTTCGGCCGCCATGCCGCCCGTGGCGCGACTTCCGCCGCATCGGGAAGGCTGCGCGGATAGAGCAACGGCATCGTCTCGCCCGCCCGATTGCCGTTGTAGTTGCGGACGATGCCGAAGCCCGAATAGGCGATCACCCGGTAATCGTAGCCCAGCCGCTTCGCCGCCAGCGGCCCGAAGGCGCGCTGGCTGTCGGTTGTGTCGTGCACCTCGGCCCGCGTGCAGCTCCGCCGCGGTGAGGCGTCGCCATAGCCGACCGTATAGCTGTCGCCGACGAACTCGACGCCCGGCCGCGGCCGCGGCGCCGCGAGCCGCCGCCCGGGTCCGGCCAGGAAGAAGCCGCGGAACCGCCCGCCGCCGGTCTGGCTCTCGGTCAGCTTCTCCAGCCGCACGACATGCTCGCCCGGCGCGAGGCCGGATACCGTCACCGCCCCGTGCGGCCGCTCCAGCCGCATCCGCTCGCGGCCGTCGACGAGCAGCCGGTAGAAATCGCTGTCGCTGGCGACGTCGACGCGGACGGCGCTCCCCCAGAAGCGCGCCTCGAAATAGACGGCTGGCCAGCCGAAGCGGTACGTCCCGTCCGCCTCGGCCACGGCCCTGCCGCCGACATGGACCGGCAGGGCCGGGCCCGGCGCCGCGGCAGCGAGCAGCAGCGCTGCCAGCATCAGCGCGGCGCCATCCTTATGCCGCCGTCGAGGCGGACATATTCGCCGTTGAGATAGGGATTCTCCGCCATGAACAGCGCCAGCCGCGCATATTCCTCTGGCTGTCCGAGCCGCTTGGGGAAGGGCACCTGCGCGCCGAGCGCGTCCTGGACGTTCGGCGGCATCATCGCCACCATCGGCGTCTTGAACACGCCGGGCAGGATCGTGTTGACCCGGATCCCCTCGTTCATCAGGTCGCGCGCGATCGGCAGTGCCATGCCGAGCACGCCGGCCTTGGAAGCGGAATAGGCCGCCTGGCCGATCTGCCCGTCCTGCGCCGCCACGGAGGCGGTGTTGACGATCACCCCGCGCTCGCCGTCCTCCAGCGGATCGAGCGAGACCATGCCGAAGGCGGATTTGGCGATCATCCGGAAGGTGCCGATGAGGTTGATCTGGATGGCGAGCTCGAACTGGTGGATCGGATAGGCCTTGGGCTCGCCGCTGGTCTTGTCGCGCCCCACCGTCTTCACCGCGTTGGCGACGCCGGCGCAATTGACGAGGATCCGCTCCTGCCCGTGCGCCTCGCGCGCCTTGGCCAGCCCGGCGTCGACGGCCTCGTCGGACGTCACGTCGACCTTTGCGAACATACCGCCGATCTCACCGGCGACTTTCTCGCCTTTCTCCTCGTCGCGGTCGAACACCGCGACCCGCACGCCGCGAGCGGCAAGCGCCCGCGCCGTCGCCTCGCCGAGGCCCGAGGCGGCGCCGGTGACGACGGCGGCGATCGAATTGTCGAGCTTCATGGTCTCACTCCCTGGATATGCGTCGGCTCCTAGAGCGCGGGAGGGGCAGGGGACAAGGGTGCGCGCGGAGCCTCTTGTATGCAGGTCTATGCATAAATATACATGTCCGGCATCAGCAACCCGGGGGCGGGAGTGAAGGTCATGAGTCTCAGCTGTTCGCCGGCGCGGCCGTGGGGCGTGCACGCCCCCGTGCGCAACGACTCGGCCTGCCCGCGCTGCGGATGGGTGGCGCCCGGGCCGATCTCCGACGCGCTGGACGATGCGCGAGAGGCGGCCGAGGCCGCCGCCGCCGCCCTCGTCCGGGCCGAGCAGCTCGGCTGGAGCGCCGCCGGCGACGAGGCGATCGCCGCCTGATACCGTTACGGGGGCGCAACCCCGTCGCCCCGTGCGCGTTCGGGCGGCGTGGGCAAGGAGCTTTTTCAGCCGGGCAGGAATTGCTGGCAGGTCGCCGAGGCGCGGGAGGCGGCGCTGATCGTCGACGCCGAGGCCTATTATGCCCTCGCCTTCGAGGCGATGCTCAAGGCGAAATCGCAGATCTTCCTGATCGGCTGGGACGTCGACACGCGCGTCCACCTGCTCGAGGAGAAAAGGACGCACGGCGCGCCCACCCAGCTCGGCGCCCTGTTCAGCTGGCTCGCCAGGAACCGGCCGGGACTCGAGATCACCATCCTCGCCTGGGACGAGGGGCTGCTGAGCCTGCCGGCGCGGGGATTCACCGTTTTCCGGTTGGCGCGCTGGTGGCTCGACCCGAAAATCCGGGTGAAGTGGGATCACAGCCATCCGCTCGACGGCAGCCACCACCAGAAGATCCTCGTCATCGACGACGAACTGGCCTTCTGCGGCGGCATCGACATTACCGGCGACCGTTGGGACACGCGCCACCACCGCGACGACGATCCCGGCCGCCGCACGCCATGGACCGGGCGCTGCTACGAGCCGTGGCACGACGCGACGATGGCGGTGACGGGACCCGCCGCGCGCGCGCTCGGGAACCTCGCGCGTCTCCGGTGGGAAGCGGCGACGGGCCGGAAGCTCCCGCCCGCGGCTCCCCGGCCGGCGGGCGAATCGCTGTGGCCCGCGCGGCTCCGCCCCGCCTTCCGCAACGTCCCCGTCGCCATCGCGCGCACCCTGTCGGAGGACGGGCCGGTCAAGGAGGTCCGCGAGGTCGAGGCCCTGTTCGCCGACATGATCGGCGCGGCCGAACGGCACGTCTACATCGAGACGCAATATTTCTCCTCGCGCATCATCGCCGAGGCAATCGCGAAGCGGCTCGAGGAGCCGCTCGGGCCGGAATTCGTCATCGTCAATCCGAAGACGGCGCTGGGCTGGCTCGACGAGGAAGTGATGGGCGCCGCCCGCGCCGAGCTGTTCGCCGCCGTCAAGCGCCGCGACCGCCATGGCCGCTTCCGCATCTATTCGCCGGTCACCGAGAAAGGCGCCGATATCTACGTCCACGCCAAGATCATGATCGTCGACGACGTCGCGCTGCGCGTCGGCTCGGCCAATTTCAACAACCGCTCGATGGGCCTCGACAGCGAATGCGACGTGACCGTCGATGCGCGCGGGAGCGAGGAGGCCCGCCGGGCCGTCGCCGCGGTCCGCGCCGACCTCCTTGCCGAGCATTTCGGCCGGCGGGCCGAGGAGGTGGCGGCGCTGATCGAGGAGACCGGCTCCTTGATCGCGGCGGTGGAGAAGCTGCGCGGCCCCGGCCGCTCGCTCATCCCGTTCGAACCGCCCGAGTTCAACCGGCTCGAGCGCGCCATCGCCGTCAGCGAGCGTCTCGATCCGGAGGGGCCCGACGAACTGTTCGAGAAACGGGCGCGGCCCGGCTTGTTGCGCAGGCTGGGGCAGTCCCGACCGATGTGAGCGGGCAGACGTCTATTGTGCCAGCTGGGTGACGTGGTTGGGGGTTCGGAATCGATAGGGCTGGGTGATCGGCGTTCCCGTGACGTCGCACAACACGAGGTCGACCACCTGCTGCTGGACGACGCGCTTCGCCGTGGCCGCCGTCTGCGGCAAGGCTTCCAGCGCGATCGCCATCGCGTCGTCGTCGGCCGTGGCGCCCGCGACGGGCTCAATGCCCAGAGCGGCGCCGAGGTCGATCGAGACGTAGCCGTTGGCGCTCGGCGGTATCGTCAGGCCATGCTGCGCTCCGCACCGGGCGCCGATATCGGCGGCGAGGCGCTCCGCATTCCACGGATCCATGCCCACTTCCAGCCAGAAGGTTGATTCTCCGGGCGAGATCTCCCGTGGCACCGTTTCCCAGCTGACGAGCGCGGCGAGGCAGTAGAAGGGGCCGCGGGCGATGCGCGGGTCCAGTGTGAGGCCGGGGAGGATCGCGACCGCGGTGATCGTCGATCCGGCAGTGACATCCGGCGGTGGAGGTCCGGCGCCGGGCACGGCAAGCATCGGCGCGTCGGCGACGAGGGTCCACGGCCTGCAGTCGAAATTGCCGTCGCGCACCGCCTCGTCGCTGATAAGCGTCCCGGGGGCGAAACGGAGCTGCGCCGTGGCGGCGGTGGCGGGGGCCAGGGACACCCGTGAGAGGCTGCCGTCATGGCTCCACCCCTGGTTCGAGGAATTCCAGAAGGGGACCGTCACACCCGGTTCGAGATAGGCGGCCGCAACGCAGGCGCCCCTGCCGTGCCCGCCCTCGTCATTGTCGGGCCAGAACGCCGTACCGAGCGCGTGGAAGCCCTCGGGCGCGGTCGGCCAGTGATATTTGACGTCGCGTGGATTCTTCGACCCATGGTCGTCGAGAACCCAAGGCATGGCGGTTGCCGGCACGACGGCTGCAGGCACGCCGGCGGCGGACGCGAGGTAATGGACGTAGGGCACCTCCCGCGTCGAAGCGTTCGCCGGCGCACGGGCCATGCTTCCCACGCAATAGCCGGCGCCCGAAACCCCGCGCCCGAAGGACATCTGATCCGCACTGGCGAAGAAGCCGATCGGGAAATCGCCGCGCTCAGACGTCCAAAATTCGAACGAGGCGTCGAGCGCGGCCATCTGGAACGGCCCGTACCTGACGCCCTGGGCGAGCAGGTTCGCGGCGGCGATCGCCTCCCTCAGGGTCCCCAGAGCATCGCCGGTGGGCGTGCCATATCGCTCGGCCATGACGCGCTCCCCCGGCAAGCGCGGAGCTAAGCACGTCCCGCTGCCAATGTCACGGCGCAGGCGCCGGCCGCCGCGCCGCGCGGGGTCAGGCGCCCTGCGCTTCGGACGCCATCGCCTTCTCGAGGTTCGCCCGGATCGCCTCGAAGAATTGCTCGGTCGTCATCCACGCCTGCTCGGGACCGACGAGGAGGGCGAGGTCCTTGGTCATCGAGCCGCTCTCGACGGTCTCGATGCAGACGCGCTCGAGCGTCTCGGCGAAGCGGGTGACCTCGGGCGTGTCGTCGAACTTGCCGCGGAACTTGAGGCCGCCGGTCCAGGCGAAGATCGAGGCGATCGGGTTTGTCGAGGTCGCCTTGCCCTGCTGGTGCATGCGGTAGTGGCGGGTGACGGTGCCGTGCGCCGCCTCCGCCTCGACCGTCTTGCCGTCCGGAGTCATCAGGATCGAGGTCATCAGGCCGAGGCTGCCGAAGCCCTGCGCGACCTGGTCGGACTGGACGTCGCCGTCGTAATTCTTGCAGGCCCAGACGAACTTGCCGCTCCACTTGAGCGCGCTCGCGACCATGTCGTCGATCAGGCGGTGCTGGTACTCGATGCCCGCCGCCTCGAACTTCGCCTTGTACTCGGCGTCGTAAATCTCCTGGAACAGGTCCTTGAAACGGCCGTCATAGGCCTTGAGGATGGTGTTCTTCGTGGAGAGGTAGACCGGCCAGCCGCGGTTCAGGCCGTATTTGAAGCAGGCATGGGCGAAGTCGCGGATCGACTGGTCGAGATTGTACATCCCCATGGCGACGCCGGAGCTGGGGAAGTCGAACACCTCGTGCTCGATCTCCTGCCCGTCCTCGCCCACCCATTTGATGGTGAGCTTGCCCTTGCCGGGGACAAGGAAGTCGGTCGCCTTGTACTGGTCGCCGAAGGCGTGGCGGCCGACGACGATCGGGTCGGTCCAGCCCGGGATCAGCCGCGGCACGTTCCGGATGACGATCGGCTCGCGGAAGACGACGCCGCCGAGGATGTTGCGGATCGTGCCGTTGGGCGACTTCCACATCTTCTTGAGGTGGAATTCCTCGACCCGCGCCTCGTCGGGGGTGATCGTGGCGCATTTGACGCCGACGCCGTGCTGCTTGATCGCCTCGGCGGATTCGACGGTGACGCGGTCGTCGGTCGCGTCGCGATTCTCCATGCCGAGGTCGAAATAGAGGAGGTCGATGTCGAGATAGGGGAGGATCAGCCGCTCGCGGATCCACTGCCAGATGATGCGGGTCATCTCGTCGCCGTCCAGCTCGACGACGGGGTTCTTCACCTTGATCTTGGCCATGGCGGCTTGGGCTTCCTTGACTGTCGGATGTGCGGCGCGGCTCTAGGCGGGCGCGGCGCGGGAGACAAGGTGGGGGCGGGGACAGTTACCAGGCGAGGGCGGGGACAGTTACCGATCGCGCACGCCCGCGAGAAGGTGGCGAGACGGTGCGATCGGTAACTGTCCCCTTGGCAGGACGGCGCGTTGTGTCAGGGCCATAACACAGCTACAGGCCCGCCCATGACCTCGCTCGAAAAACCGGATCTCGTCACCACCAACGTCCGCTACCGCATGCCGAGCGTGCACCCGGAAGGGCGCAAGTTCGTGGTGATCGCCGGGCTCATCGCCCTGTTCTTCTGGTGGGTGGTCGGCTGGAGCCCCGTCGGCTGGATCATGGCCGGGGTGACCTTGTGGGTCGCCGCCTTCTTCCGCGACCCGATCCGCACCACGCCCAAGGGCGAAGGGCTGGTCATCGCCCCCGCCGACGGAATGGTGACGATGATCGCCAGCGTTCCGCCGCCCAAGGAGCTGGCAGGGGAGGACGGGCTCGGCGAGGCGCCGATGACCCGGGTGTCGATCTTCATGTCGGTGTTCGACGTCCACATCAACCGCGCCCCCGTCGCGGGCGAGATCAAGCGGGTCGTCTACATCGCCGGCAAGTTCCTGAACGCCGACCTCGACAAGGCGAGCGAGGACAATGAGCGCCAGCATTTCCTCGTCGAGGGCGCCGACGGCAGCCGCATCGGCTTCACCCAGATCGCCGGCCTCGTCGCCCGGCGGATCGTGCCGTGGGTGAAGGCGGGGGACCATGTCGCCGCCGGCCAGCGCGTCGGCCTCATCCGCTTCGGCAGCCGGGTCGACGTCTACCTGCCCGAAGGCACCTCGTCGCGGGTGCTGCTCGGCCAGCGCACCATCGCCGGCGAGACGGTGATCGCCAGGATCGGCGAGCACGAGGCACGCGAGGGCGTCGCCCAGTGAGCAGGGGCGCGTGAGGTCTTCCGACCGCCGCGGCATCCCGCTGCGCGCCGTCGTCCCCAATGCGGTGACGGCGCTCGCGCTCTGCTCGGGCCTCACCGGCATACGCTTCGCCATCGCCGGGCAATGGGGGCTGGCGGTGGGGGCCATCATGGTCGCGGCCGTGCTCGACGGCATGGACGGCCGCATCGCGCGAATGCTGAACGGCGCCAGCCGATTCGGCGCCGAGCTCGATTCGCTTTCCGACAATGTCGCCTTCGGCGTGTCGCCGGCGATCATCACCTATTTGTGGGTGCTCAAGGAGTGGCCCCGCTTCGGCTGGATGTTCGCGCTGGCCTATTCGGTCTGCATGGCGCTCCGCCTCGCCCGCTTCAACGCGCGCATCGACGCCGAGGACCAGCCGCACAAGTCGGCGGGCTTCCTCACCGGCGTGCCGGCCCCGGCGGGGGCGGCGCTGATGCTGCTGCCGATCTTCGTATGGCTGGCGAGCGGCCGGCAATGGACTTGGCTGCACGATTGGCGGCTGGTGGCGCCCTGGGCGGCGCTCGTCGCCTTCCTCGCCATCTCCAGCCTCGCGACCTTCTCCTGGACGTCCTTCCGCCTGAGGCGCAACGTCCGGCTCGAGGCGATCGTCGTCATCGCTCTGGTGGGAGGCGCCCTGTTCACCGCGCCGTGGGAGACGCTGAGCGTCGCGACGGCGCTCTACGCGCTGACCATACCGTTCAGCGTCCTGAGCTACGCCAGGGTCAAGCGGCAGCGCGCCGCCGGTGCGTGGCGCCGGCCGGAGCGGGCCGCTCCGCCGCCCGCGCCGTAGGCGAAGCGCCCCATTCGCCGCGCAGGGCGAGGAGGATTTCGGTCCAGTGAGAGGCCACCATCATGTGGATCGCGACGGCCGCGAGCAGCAGCACCGCGACGAAGAACGAGGCGGCGAGGAGATAAGTCACAGGTTTTCCCCTTTTTTATCCACAGCTTGCCCAACGCCCCGGCTGCGGCTTTTGATCCCTATCGTGTTGGACAGGCATCATGTTCGTGCTTTGTTCGTTTGTCAAGCGCCGTCAAATCGGATGCTGGATCGCCTCCCGACGCGCCGCCGGCTCAGCCTTGATTTCTCCCGCTTCCGCCTCTAAATGCTCGGCCATTCCACATGCGTGGCCATCATACCGGTGCCCGCCCGAGCTTTTGAGCGAAGGTGGGTTTCTCGGCCGCGCAGAGGTATAACCGGAAGGAGAAAGACCTATGGCGTCCAACGCCACGGCGCCCAATGGCGTCAGCATGCAGGCGCTGCTCGAAGCGGGCGCGCATTTCGGCCACCAGACCCACCGCTGGAACCCGAAGATGAAGCCCTACCTGTTCGGCGACAGGAACGGCGTCCACATCATCGACCTGTCGCAGACCGTGCCGCTCTTCGCGCGCGCGCTCGACTTCGTGCGGCAGACCGTCGCCCATGGCGGCAAGGTGCTGTTCGTCGGCACCAAGCGCCAGGCGCAGGAGCCGATCGCGGAAGCCGCGCGCCGCTCGGGCCAGCATTACGTCAACCACCGCTGGCTGGGCGGCATGCTCACCAACTGGAAGACGATTTCGGGCTCGATCAAGCGCTTCAAGAGCCTCGAGGAGCAGCTCTCCGGGGATACCGCCGGCCTCACCAAGAAGGAGGTCCTCCAGCTGACCCGCGAGCGCGACAAGTTCGAGCTTTCGCTCGGCGGCATCCGGGACATGGGCGGCCTTCCCGACGTCATGTTCGTCATCGACGCGAACAAGGAAGAGCTGGCGATCAAGGAAGCCAACGTGCTCGGCATCCCGGTCGTCGCGATCCTCGATTCGAACGTCAGCCCGCAGGGCATCGCCTTCCCGGTCCCGGGCAATGACGACGCCAGCCGCGCGATCCGCCTCTATTGCGACGCGATCGCCGACGCGGTGCTCGCCGGCAAGTCGGGCGGCGCGGCGCAGCGCGGCGAGGACATCGGCGCGATGGACGCCCCGCCGGCCGAAGCGGCGCTCGCCGAGGCGTAAGCGAAACAGGGGGGAGGGGCCCGACCCCTCCTCCGTTCGTCCCGAGCCTAGTCGAGGGGCGCTGGCACAGACCCGGAGCAGCGCCCCTCGACTTCGCTCGGGACGAACGAGATCGGATTTCAAAGATAAAGGAAAGAATCATGGCTGAGATCACGGCCGCGACCGTCAAGGAACTGCGCGAGCGCACCGGCGCCGGCATGATGGACTGCAAGAAGGCGCTGGGCGAGACCCAGGGCGACATGGAAGCCGCCATCGACTGGCTGCGCACCAAGGGCCTCGCCGCCGCCGCCAAGAAGGCCGGCCGCCAGGCCGCCGAAGGCCTGGTCGGCGTCGCCGTCCGCGGCACGAAGGGCGCGGTCGTCGAGGTGAATTCCGAGACCGACTTCGTCGCCAAGAACGAGCAGTTCCAGGAGTTCGTCCGCACCGTCTCGAGCCTCGCGCTCGACACCGGCAGCGACGTCGAGGCGCTCAAGGCGGCCAATTGGCCGAACGGCGGCACCGTCGAGGAGAAGCTCACCGCCAACATCGCGACGATCGGCGAGAACCAGTCGCTGCGCCGCGCGGCCCTCATCGAGGTCGGCGACGGCGTCGTCGTCTCCTACGTCCACAATTCCGTCTCCGCCGGGCTCGGCAAGATCGGCGTGCTGGTCGCGCTCGAATCGACCGGCGACAAGGCGGCGCTCGAGGCGCTCGGCAAGAGCCTTGCGATGCACATCGCCGCGGCCAACCCGCTGGCGCTGCGCGGCGAGGATCTCGACGCCGACCTGATCGAGCGCGAGCGCGCGATCGCGGCCGAGAAGGCCAAGGAGAGCGGCAAGCCCGAGAATATCGTCGAGAAGATGGTCGAAGGCGCGCTCGCCAAGTTCCGCAAGGAGATGGCGTTCCTCTCCCAGCTCTTCGTCATGGACAACAAGACCAAGGTCGAGGACGTCGTCGCCGCCGAGGCGAAGAAGGTCGGCGCGCCGATCGCGGTCGCCGGCTTCGTCCGCTTCCAGCTCGGCGAGGGCATCGAGAAGAAGGTCGACGACTTCGCCGCTGAAGTGGCGGCGGCCTCGGGCGTCGCCCAGAAGCCGGAAACGGTCGCCTAGGCGGCCGTCGACGAGATCCCCTCCGAGCGCGCTGCCTCGCGCCGAGGGTTTCAAAGGGCGGGCCGGGAGCCTGAGCGGTGCTCGGCGTCCGGTCCGCCCTTTCTTCACAAGCCCTCCACTTGGCACCGCCCTTTGGCCTGACTAAGGTGCGGCGCCTTCCACGCAGACGACCGAGATCGGACCGACGACCCCATGCCGCGCCCGCGTTTCAACCGTATTCTTCTCAAGCTTTCGGGCGAGGCTTTGATGGGCGAGGGGCAGTTCGGCATCGACCCCGACACCACCTCGCGCATGGCCGAGGAGATCAAGGCGGCAACCGAGGCCGGCCACCAGCTTTGCATCGTCGTCGGCGGCGGCAACATCTTCCGCGGCTTCGCGGCCGCGGCCAAGGGCTTCGACCGCGCCCAGGCGGATTATATGGGCATGCTGGCGACGGTGATGAACGCACTCGCCATGCAGAACGCGCTCGAGAAGACCGGCGTCGACACCCGGGTCCTTTCGGCGATCCCGATGGCCGCCGTGTCGGAGCCCTATATCCGTCGCCGCGCGCTGCGGCATATCGAAAAGGGCAGGGTGGTGATCTTCGCCGCCGGCACCGGAAATCCTTATTTCACAACCGATACCGCGGCGGCCTTGAGAGCGGCCGAGATGGACTGCGACGCCCTCTTCAAGGGCACCAGCGTCGACGGCGTCTACGACGCCGACCCCAAGAAGGTGCAGGGCGCCAAGCGCTACGAGCATGTCGGCTTCCATCAGGTGCTCGCGGACGACCTGAAGGTGATGGACGCGAGCGCCGTCGCCCTCTGCCGCGACAACGACATCCCGATCGTCGTGTTCAACATCCGCGAACAGGGCAATCTCGCCCGCGTCCTCGACGGAGACGGCACCGCGACGATCGTCAGCAACGAGGAGTGAGACGATGCCCGCTTACGACAAGGCCGACCTCCAGCGCCGGATGCACGGCGCCGTCGAGGCGCTGAAGCACGATCTGGGCGGCCTCCGGACGGGCCGCGCCTCCACGAGCCTGCTGGAGCCGATCACCGTCGAGGTCTACGGCTCGCACATGCCGATCAACCAGGTCGCGTCGATCTCCGCCCCGGAGCCGCGCATGCTTTCGGTGCAGGTGTGGGACCGCTCGAACGTCAATGCGGTGGAGAAGGCGATCCGATCGTCGGGCATCGGCCTTAATCCGGTGACCGACGGCACGACGCTTCGCCTGCCGATCCCGGAGCTGACCGAGGAGCGCCGCAAGGAGCTCGCCAAGCTCACCCACCAATATGCGGAGAAGGCGCGGATCGCGGTGCGCAACGTCCGCCGCGACGGGATGGACGCCCTCAAGACCGACGAGAAGAAGCACGAGATCAGCGAGGACGAGCGCAAGCGGCTCGAGACGGAGGTCCAGAAGCTGACCGACGAGACGATCAAGGAGATCGACGCGGCCGCGCAGGCCAAGGAAAAGGAAATCCTCCAGAAGTGATCTTCCGCTCGGCCAAAGCGGCGCCGCGTGCCGTGGAGGCGGTCGCGGGCGCTGACGGCGCCCTCGGCGGCGGCGACGGCGGGAGCGTGCCGCGTCACGTCGCGATCATCATGGACGGCAACGGCCGCTGGGCGAAGGCCAAGGGCCTGCCCCGCGCCGCCGGCCACAAGCAGGGCGCCGAGGCGGCGCGCAAGGTGCTCCGCGCGGCCGGCGAGGCCGGGGTCGAGTGCCTCACCCTCTACGCTTTCTCCTCCGAGAACTGGCGGCGGCCGGCCGAGGAAGTTGGCGACCTCATGGGGCTGCTGCGCTTCTATCTCCGCTCCGAGGTCGAGGCGCTGCACAAAGAAGGCGTGCGCCTGAGGATCATCGGCGATTACAAGGTCTTCTCGCCCGACATCGTCAGCCTGATCGAGGAGGGTTTGCGGCGCACGGCGGGGAATCGCCGGATGACGCTCGCCATTGCCCTCAATTACGGGTCGCAAGCCGAGCTGGTCGGCGCCGCGCAGCGGCTCGCGGCGCGCGCGGCGGCCGGCAAGATGGCGCCGGAGGCGATCGACGAGGCGGCGATCGCGGCCGAGCTCGACACGGCCGACCTGCCGCCGCTGGACCTCCTCATCCGCACGTCGGGCGAGTGCCGCTTGTCCAACTTCCTGCTGTGGCAGGCGGCCTATGCCGAGCTGCTGTTCGTCGAGACGCTGTGGCCGGATTTCGGCGCCGACCAGCTGCGGGCGGCGCTGGCCGCCTATGCCGCGCGCGAGCGGCGCTTCGGCGGCCGATGAGCGAGGCGCCGGACGCGCCCGCCGAAAAGGCGGCCTCCGACCTCACCACCCGGTTCGCCGCGGCGGTGGTGATGATCGCCGTCGCCTTCGTCGCCATCTATCTCGGCGGCTGGGTCTTCCGCGCGCTCGTCGCCGCCGCCGCGGGCGCGATGATGTTCGAATGGGGGACGATGCACCGCGCGCCGCGCTGGTCGACCGTCGCCGGCATGGCGTTGCTCGCGGTCCCGACGCTGGTCCTGCCGGAGCTCTATTTCCCCGCCGCCGCCGGCAGCCCGACCCCGCTCGGCCCGGACCTGCTGACCCCGGTCTGGCTCTGCTTCGGCATCATCGCCGGAGTCGCACTCGTCTACGGCGTCTTCTCGCGCCGCCTCAGCCAGGGCTGGGGCTATGCCTATATCGGCATCCCGTCCTTCGCGCTGATCGTCATCGACTGGGCGTGGGACGAGCATGTCTTCTGGCTGATGTTCGTCGTCTGGGCGACCGACATCTTCGCCTATTTCGCCGGCCGCGGCATCGGCGGCCCGAAGCTTGCGCCCCGGATCAGCCCCAACAAGACCTGGGCGGGCCTCATCGGCGGCATGGCAGGCGCGATGGTCGTCGGCGCGCTGGTCGGGCTCGCCTTCGAGGTCCAGCAGCCCTTCTTCTATCTCGGCGCCCCGCTCGCCTTGCTCGCGCAGATCGGCGACCTCTACGAAAGCAGCGTCAAGCGGCGCCTCGGCGTCAAGGACAGCGGCGCGATCCTGCCCGGCCACGGCGGCGTGCTCGACCGCGTCGACGGCCTGCTGCCGGTCGCCGTCGCCGTGCTGCTCATCCTGATGGCGTCGCTCGGGTGAGCGGCCGGCGCAGCGTCACGATCCTCGGGGCGACGGGATCGGTCGGCCGTTCGACGCTGGACCTCATCGCGCGCGCGCCGGAGCGATTCGAGATCGTGGCGCTGACCGCGAACCGCGACGCCGCCGGTCTCGCCGAGGCGGCGCGGCGCGTCGGCGCCCGGCGGGCGGTGGTCTGCGACGCGGCGGCGCTGCCGGCGCTCGAGGAGGCGCTTGCCGGGACCGGGATCGAGACTGCGGCCGGGCCGGATGCCGTGCTCGAGGCGGCGGGGCTCGGCGCGGACTGGACGATGGCGGCGATCGTCGGCGCCGCCGGCCTCGCCCCCACGATGGCGGCGCTGAAGGCGGGGAAGACGGTAGCGCTCGCCAACAAGGAGGCGCTCGTCTCCGCCGGCGCGCTGATGACGGCCGCGGCGCGGGAGAGCGGCGCGACGCTTCTTCCCGTGGACAGCGAGCACAATGCCGTGTTCCAATGCTTCGACCGGGACCATCCCGAAGCGGTGCGGCGCATCCTGCTCACCGCCAGCGGCGGCCCTTTCCGGACCCTGTCGCGCGACGAGATGCGCCAAGTCACCCCCGAGCAGGCGGTTGCCCATCCGAATTGGTCCATGGGCGCCAAGATCTCGGTCGATTCGGCGACCCTGATGAACAAGGGGCTGGAGCTGATCGAAGCCTTTCACCTCTTCCCGCTCGGGCCGGAAGGCTTCGACGTGCTGGTCCACCCGCAATCGGTGATCCACAGCCTCGTCGAGTATGTCGACGGCTCCTTCCTTGCCCAGCTCGGCGCGGCGGACATGCGCATTCCGATCGCCCATACCCTTGCCTGGCCGGCGCGGATGGCGACGCCCTGCGAGCGGCTCGATCTCGTGCGCATCGCGCGGCTCGACTTCGAGGCGCCGGACGAGGCGCGCTTCCCGGCGCTGGCGCTCGCCCGCGAGGTGCTGCGTGAAGGCGGGGCCCGGCCGGCAATCCTCAATGCCGCCAATGAGATCGCCGTCGCCGCCTTCCTTGCAAAGCGGATCGGATTCCTCGATATCGCGACGATCGCCGCCGAGACCCTCGCCGCCTTCGCGCCGCCGCCGCCCCGCTCCATCGAGGATGTGCTGGAGGTCGACCGCGCTGCGCGCGAAGCGGCCGGCGGGATCATGAGAAGGTACGAGCATTGAGCGAGCCCGGCGTCTTCTGGACCCTGATCTTCTTCCTCCTGGCGATCGGGCCGCTGATCTTCGTCCACGAAATGGGCCATTATTGGGTCGGCCGCTGGTTCGGGGTGAAGGCGGAGGTCTTCTCGATCGGCTTCGGCAGGGAGCTGGCCGGCTGGACCGACCGGCGCGGCACGCGCTGGAAGGTCGCGGCGCTGCCGCTGGGCGGCTATGTCCGCTTCGCCGGCGACATGAACCCGGCGAGCCAGCCCAGCCGCGAGTGGCTGACCATGCCGGCGGAGGAGCGGCAACGAACCTTCCAGGCCAAGGCGCTGTGGCAGCGCTTCCTGATCGTGGCGGCGGGGCCCTTCACCAACTTCCTGTTCGCGATCCTCATCCTCGCCGGCTTCTTCGTCGCCTTCGGGGAGCCCTACAGCCCGCCGGTCATCGGCGACGTCGTGGCAAAGTCGGCGGCGGCCGAGGCGGGGCTGCGCCGCGGCGACCGCATCGCCGCAGTCGGCGGTGCGCCGATCGACCGGTTCGAGGAGATCGCGCCGCGGATCATGCTGCGCGCCGGCGATGTCGTTTCGATCGACGTCCTGCGGGGCGGAACGCGGTTCAGCATCGCGCCGCGCATCCGTTGGGACGAGGAGAAGGACGCGTTCGGCAACCGCGCGCGCGTCGGCAGGCTCGGCATCGTTCCGGCCGGGCTGGCGCTGCGCCGGGTCTCGCCGCCCCAGGCTGTGGGCCTTGCCGTTTCCGGCACCGGCAGGGTCGTCTCGATGACGGTCGAGGGGATCGGGCAAATCGTCTCCGGCAAGCGCTCGGTGCGCGAGCTCGGCGGGCCGCTGAGGATCGCCAAGATGTCCGGCGAGCAGGCCAGCCTCGGCTGGATTAGCTTCGTCTACTTCGTCGCGATGATCTCGATTAATCTCGGATTCATCAACCTCTTGCCAGTTCCCATGCTGGATGGAGGCCACCTGCTTTTCTACCTCATCGAGGGCGTGCGCCGGCGGCCGCTGCCGCCGCGGGCGGTGGAATGGGCTTTCCGGACGGGCCTCGCGGCCCTCCTGATGCTGATGATCTTCGTCACTTTGAACGACTTGGCGTCTTTTGGGCTGTGGTCGAAGCTTGGCGGGTTGATCGGCCGGTCATGATCGGGCAGGGCAAAGGCGACAGGGAGAGAGGGGTCCGCCGGACGGCGCGGCCCCATGTCTTGCAAGGGCGGGGACGCGTGAAAGCCAGAAACGAATTTTCCACCCGGCGGCGCTTCGCCTCCGCGCTGCTCGTCGGCACCATCCTCGGCGGCTATGCAGTCCCGGCCGCCGCGCGCCAGCAGCCGCAGCCGCCGGCCTCCGGGCCCGCCCCGGCGCCGGCCGCCGCGCCCGCTGCGGCCCAGCCGACTCCGGCGCCTGCCGCGCCCGTCGCCGCGCCCCAGCCGGCGCGGGTCATCCAGTCGCTCGCCGTCACCGGCAACCAGCGGCTCGAGACCGACACCGTGCTCTCCTACATGAAGCTGCGCGTCGGGCAGACCTACGACGTCGAGCAGCTCGACCAGGCGCTGAAGGACCTTCTCGCGACCGAACTGTTCGCCGACGTCCAGATCCACGGCGCCGACACCGGCAACATCGTCGTCCAGGTGCGCGAGAACCCGGTCATCAACCGCATCGTCCTCGAGGGCAACAAGCGCCTCAAGGAAGACAAGATCAACCCGGAGATCAAGCTCGCGCCGCGGCAGATCTTCACCCGCTCCAAGGCGCGCGCCGACGTCGCCCGCATCATCGAGCTCTACCGCCGCCAGGGCCGGTTCGCCGCCACCGTCGAGCCGAAGATCGTCCAGCTCGAGCAGAACCGCGTCGACGTGGTCTTCGAGATCAACGAGGGGCCGCAGTCGCGCATCCGCCAGATCAACATCATCGGCAACGAGCATTTCTCGGACGGCGAGCTGCGCGGCCAGCTCGCCACCAAGCGCGCCAGCTTCCTCTCCTTCCTCTCCTCGGGCGCCGTCTACGATCCGGACCGGCTCGCCTACGACCAGCAGAAGCTGAGGCAATTCTACCTGACCCAGGGCTATGCCGATTTCCGCGTCGTCTCCGCGGTCGCCGAGCTGACGCCCGACCGGCGCGACTTCATCATCACCTTCGTGGTGGAGGAGGGCGACCGCTACAAGTTCGGCGACGTCAAGGTCGAGAGCAGCATCCGCGACTTCAAGGGCACCGGCCTCACCCGCATGCTGCCGATGCACAAGGGCGACTGGTACAACGCCAAGCAGGTCGAGGACACCGTCACCCAGCTCAACGAGGCGGCGGGCCTGTTCGGCTATGCCTTCGCCGACGTGCAGCCGGATTTCGCGCGCGACAAAGAACACCTCACCATGGGGATCACGTTCAACGTCGGCGAGACCCCGCGCGTCTATGTCGAGCGGATCAACATCAACGGCAACAAGCTGACTCGCGACAAGGTGATCCGCCGCGAGTTCCGGGTCGCCGAGGGCGACCCGTTCAACTCGATCCGCGTCAAGCGCTCGCGCGACCGCATCCAGTCGCTCGGCTATTTCCAGGACAATCTCGAGATCGAGCAGACCCAGGGCTCCGGCCCCGACCGCGTCGACCTGGGCGTCAACGTCCAGGAAAAGGCGACCGGCCAGCTGCAGGTCTCGGCCGGCTATTCGAGCCTCGAGCATTTCCTGGTCAACCTGTCGATCGAGCAGCGCAACTTCATGGGCAAGGGCCAGACCGTCCGCGCCGCCGTGAACTATTCGAGCTACTCGAAGTCGGTCGAGCTCGGCTTCACCGAGCCGTACGTTTTCGACCACAATGTCGCGATGGGCTTCGACCTGTTCCGCCGCGACTATTCGAACTTCAACTATATCGGGGACCAGCGCAACACGACCTACAAGCAGGTGTCGACGGGCGGCCAGGTGCGCTTCGGCGTTCCGCTCACCGAATATCTGTCGGTCGCGCTGCGCTACGGCCTCAGCTACGACCAGGTCAGCCTCGACAAGGCGACCTTCTATTCGAACGGCGCCTGCGACCCGCTGCTCGCCGGCCGCTATCTGTGCGAGGCGGTGGGCAACAAGCTCACCTCGTCGGTCGGCTATTCGGTCGTCTACGATTCGACCGACAACCAGATCCGCCCGACCCGCGGCCAGCGCTTCACGCTGAACCAGGACCTCGCCGGCCTCGGCGGCGACGTGCACTACCTGCGCACCCGCGGCACCGCGGCCAAATTCTGGCGGCCGTTCGGCAACTACATCTTCTCGATCAACGCCGAGGCCGGCTACATCAAGAGCTTCGACAAGACGTCCGGCGATCTCGATCCCGTCCGCCTGGTCGACCGCTTCTTCCTCGGCGAGCCGCAGATCCGCGGCTTCGACATCCGCGGCGTCGGCCCGCGCATCCAGCGCGTCTTCTTCAAGACCGACTCCAACGGCGCCTACGTGACGAATCCCGACGGCAGCTACCAGACGATCGAGGACCGCAAGCAGATCGTCGACGACGCGATCGGCGGGCGTGCTTACTATCTCGCCCGCGCCGAACTCGAGATCCCGGTCAGCGCCAGCTTCAAGGAAATGGGGCTGAGGCCGTCCGTCTTCCTCGACGTCGGCGCCGTCTTCGGGGTCCGCCGGCCGACCACGGACTCGCTCCTCCCCAACGATCCGCGCGCGCAGGACCGCTGCCTCGACGCCTCCGGGAACAACGTGGGCGCGCCCGCCGCCGGCATCTGCTCCACCGGCACCTTCACCGCCGGCACCAAGCCGTTCCTCGAGCGCTTCGTCGGCGATACGCCGAAGCCGCGCCTGTCGATCGGCTTCGGCATCAACTGGAACTCGCCTTTCGGGCCGTTCAGGATCGATATAGCCAAGGCGCTTATCAAGGCGCCCGGCGACGCGCCCAAGCTTCTCACCTTCAACGTAGGAACCGCATTCTGATGACCAAGCTTCTGACCGGCGCCGCCTTTGCCGCGCTTGCCCTCGCCGCTCCTGCGGCCGCCCTCGCCCAGCGCGGCGGCTCCGCGCCCGAGGTCCTCGTCGTCGACATCACCCGCATCTCGACCGAGTGCAACGCCTGCCGCACCGCGGCCGCGAGCCTCCAGAGCCAAAGCGCCGCGCTCCAGCAGCGCCAGCAGCAGCTCGCCCAGCAGCTTCAGGCCGCACAGGCGCCGATCGAGGCGTCGATCAACGCGCTCGCCGGCAAGCAGCCGGACGCGGCGCTCCAGGCCCGCATCCGCGCGTTCGAGACGCAGCGCAACACCGCCGCGCAGGAGATTCAGAGCCGTGGGGCGCAGATCGAGTCGATCGGCGCCAACGTCAACGTCCAGATCGACAGCCGGCTGCGCGTCATCCTCGAGGCGATCCGCGCCCAGCACAATGCCAGCGTCATCGTCGCCAAGGGCGCGACCTGGGCGAGCCTGCCCGCCGTCGACGTCACCAACGAGGCGCTGACCCAGCTTAACGCCCAGCTGCCGAGCGTCAGCCTGACCCCGCTGCCGCAGGCCGCGGCGCCGGCCAACCCGGCGCAGCCCCAGGGCCGCTGAGCTCCGCGCCGGTGAGCGACGAGGCCGGACCGGCCGCCATGGGCCCGCTCGACATCAAGCGGGTGATGGCGGCCATCCCGCACCGCTACCCCATGCTCCTCGTCGACCGCGTCGAGGAGCTGGTGCCGAACGAGCGCATCGTCGCCATCAAGGCGGTGACGATCAACGAGCCCTTCTTCCAGGGCCATTTCCCGTCGCGCCCGATCATGCCCGGCGTGCTGATCGTCGAGGCGATGGCGCAGGCCGCCGGCGTGCTCGCGGTGGAATCGATGGGCCTGCGCGACAGCGGCAAGCTCGTCTATTTTATGGCGATCGACAACACGAAGTTCCGCACCCCGGTCGAGCCCGGCGTGCTCCTTCGCCTCGAGGTCGAGCTGACCCAGGCCCGCCGCGCCGTCAGCAAGTTCTCGGGCAAAGCCTTCGTCGGCGACAAGCTCGCCGCGGAAACGGAGTTCACCGCCATGATCGCCGACGCCCCGGCGGAGTGACCAGGCGGTCCGTAGCCCCAGCGAAGGCTGGGGCCCCAGGGGGTGAAAGGCGCCGCGCTCTTCACCCGCTGCGATGCCAGCCTTCGCTGGCATGACGGGGCAGGGCGCACTCCCGCGCGTGAAAAGGGGACACGTACTTTTTCGCGAAAAAGTACGTGTCCCCATTCGGTGGGGTCGGGAGGGCAGGGAGTCCCCACCCCCAACCGTTCGGCCTTAGCCTATCGAAGGCCTGTCCTTCCCTTGCCGCGGAAGAGAAAGCGCGGGGCTTCGACAGGCTGAGCCCGAACGGGGCTGGTCCATTACGCCAGCTCCCACCCCGCCGCGCTCCGCCTGATCCCGAACACCTCGCGTAGATGCGGCCCGTCGAGCAGCGCCGCCGCCGTCCCGTCCGCCGCGATGCGCCCCCCCTCCATCAGCACCAGCCGGTCGGCGAAGCGGGCGGCGAGGTCGAGGTCGTGGAGGGCGGCCACCACCCCGATGCCGCGCTCGTCCACCAGGTGCCGGAGCAGCCCCATCAGCCGGAGCTGCCAAGCCGGATCGAGGTTCGCCGCCGGCTCGTCGAGCAGCAGCAGCTTCGGCGCCGGGGCGAGGGCGCGGGCGAGGAGCACCCGGCTGCGCTCTCCGGTCGACAGCCGGTCGATGCGGCGGTCCGCGAAGGCATCGACGCCGAGCGCCGCCACCGCCGCGTCCGGCGCCGCCCCCGTCGGCAGTCCAAGCGCGATAACGTCGCGGGCGCGGAGCGGCCAGGCGATGTCGCGCGAGGCCGGCAGGTAGGCGAGCAGGCGCTTGCGCGCATCCGGCCCGAGGGCCTCCGGATCCTCGCCGGCGATCCGCACCGTCCCCGCCGGGCCGCCGATCCGGGCGAGGGCGTGGAGCAGGCTCGTCTTGCCGCTGCCGTTCGGCCCGACGAGGCACAGCAGGGCAGGGGCCGCCATGGTCAGCCCCGTCGGCTCCAGCCGCCCGGTCAGGGCCAGCTCTTCGGCATGAAGGAACGGCGTCATCGCGCCAGGCTCCAGCGCATCCTGACCACCAGAGCCAGGAAGAACGGCGCCCCGAGCAGCGCCGTCACGACGCCGATCGGCAGCGCGCGCCCGATCGGCGCTGCCCGGGTGACGAGGTCGGCGGCGGTGAGCAGGCAGCCGCCGATCAGCGCGGCCGGCAAGATCGCCCGCCCTGGATGCCCCCGCGTCAGCCGCCGCGCGAAGATCGGCGCGACGAGGCCGATGAAGCCGATCGCCCCGCACACCGCGACGCAGGCGCCGACGCCAAGCGCGGACAGGCACACCACCCACAGTCGCAGCCGCCCAAGCCGGTGCCCAAGCGACTCCGCCGCCTCCTCGCCGAGCGCGAGGCTGTCCAGCGCGGGAGCGAACCGGGCGAGGAGGAGGACGCTGAGCAACGCCGGCACCCCCGCAAACGCCGCCTGCGCCAGGCTGCGGTCGACGAGCGAGCCCATCAGCCACTCATAGGCGTCGTAGAAGGCGAAGGGGGAGGGGGCGAGGGCGAGCGCGACGGTGGTCAGCGCCCCCGAGAGCGCGGCGATGGCGAGGCCGGCGAGCAGCAGGGTCGCGACTTCCGCCCGCCGCCCCGCCAGGGCGAGGAGCAGGACCAGGGCGCCGAACGCGCCGGCCACCGCCCCCACCGACAGCCCCACCGAGCCGTCGAAGCCCAAGATGTAGGCGGCGAGGACGGCGCCGAGCGCGGCGCCGCCGGTCGTGCCGGTCAGGTCCGGGGAGGCGAGGGGATTCGCGAACAGCGCCTGGATCGCCGCGCCCGACGCACCGAGCGCCGCGCCGTAGCACAAGGCGAGCAGCGCCCGCGGCAGGCGGAGCTCGACCAGTACCGCCTGCGCGAGCCCCCGGTCGGCCTCCCACAGCTCGGCGAGCTGACGCCATGGCGTCACAAGGGAAAGGGCGAACAGCAGCGCCGCGGCCGCCGCCAGCACGAGCCACAGCCGCGCCCTCACCGGCCGAGCGCCCGGCGCAGCCGCAGCACTTCCGGCACCATCAGCGGGCCCATGCAGGTCCACAGCCGCCCGTCGGTGGCGAGCGAGCGGTCCGCCCGCACGCGCTGCGCCAGCGGATGCGACAGCCAGCGCTGCTCCGCGGAGAACTGCCCGCTCCGGTAGCTGCCGCGCAGCAGCACCGCCGGCGGCCGCACGAGCAGGGTCTCGAGGTCCGCCCGGTCGCCGGCCAGCGGTCGCTGCCTCAGCCCCGCCGCCGCCATCCATTCGGCCGCCGTCCCCTCCGCCGAGACGCTGCGCCCGCCGCCCGAAAGGTAGATGGCGTCCGCCGGGCGCGGCGGCGCGCTGCGGCGTGCGCGCTCCATCGCCGCTACCAGCGCCCGCCCCCGCGCCTCCCGCCCGAGCGCGACGGCAACTCTCATCGTCGCCGTCTCCACGTCAGCGATGGCGGCTGGGAACGGCAGGTCGAGCACCTTCGTCCCCAGCCTTCCTCCTACGGCCGCGCGACCCCGCCCGCCGCCGCCCATGGTCAGGACCAGGTCCGGCTTCATCCCGGCCACCGACAGGAGGCTGCCGTCATTGCGGCGATAGGCCTGCGCTCTTGCCCAAAGCGGCGTCTCTTCAGGCAGCTGCGAGAGATAGCTCACGGAAGCTATCTGTCTTGGGTCCGCCACCAGCAGCAGCAATTCGTCGGTGCACAGATTGAGCGACGCCACGCGCTGCGGCGGTGCGGCCTCAGCCGCTCCGGCGAGGGCAAGGCTAAGCGCCGAGGCGCAGGCGAAGGCCCGCATAGACCGTCCTTCCCGCCGTCGCATAGCCGACCGCATCCTGGTAGCGCGCATCGGAGGCGTTTTCCGCCCGCAGGTAAAGCTCCATCTGCCGCGTCAGCCGATAGCCGACCCGCGCCGATGCGAGCAGGTACGGATGCAGCCGCACCGTCCGCGCCGGGAAGGCGTCGAAATCGACGTCGCTCCGGGCGCCGACATAGGCCGCCGTCCCGCTCGCGCTCAGCCGCCCGAGCGTCCAGGTGGCGAGGAGGTTGGCGCTGTGCCGCGGCCGCCGCACCTCGCGCACCAGCGCCGTCCCCGCCGCCTTCTGCTCGTCCGCATCGAGGAAGGTGTAGTTCGCCGCCAGCAGCAGCGCCTTCGACGGCCGCAGCTCGGCGTCGAGCTCGATCCCGCGCCGGCGGCTCCGCCCCGAAGCATTGGCCGTCGAGGAGAGGAAGGTCGCCGGATCGAAGACGTCGAGGATCTCCTCGCGCAGCCGGTTCGAGAAGCCGGTCACGCCCGCGCTGAACGCCTTGCCCCGCCACCTCAGGCCGACCTCGCCGCCCTCCGACCGTTCCGGCCGCAGACTGGGATTGCCGCGGAACGAGCCCGGGAAGAACCCGTACAAATCGTAGAAGGTCGGCTGGGCGATGCCTTGGCCGTAACCGCCGTGCACCGTCCACCCATCACCGGGCGAGACGATCGCCGCCGCCCGCACGGTCGTCGCGTCCCTGTAGGCGCTGAAGGAGTCGCGCCGCACGGCCACGTCGGTGGAGAGGAACGGCGCCCACTCCGCCCGCCACTCCCCTACGAAGGCGTCCAGCCGCCGCGAGCGGTCCTGGTCGGTTGCTCCGAAATATTGCTGGTCGCGTGCGTGGAAGCGCTCCGTCTCATGCTCGTAGGCGATTGTGACGCGATGGCGGCCCATCGTTCGCGACACCTGCGCGCCAGCCGTCAGCCGCTCGCCGGAGGTGCGGTTCAGGGCCGTCCCGCCGAGGAAGTTGCGGTTGGTGCTGCCGAGCAGGCTCACGTCCGCCGAGAGGTGCCAGCCGCCGTCCTGGTACGAAGCCCAGCCGCGGCCGGCGGCGATGCGGTTGCGGGTGTTGTCGAGCGTCTCGGCGCGCTGGAAGGTGACGGGGTCGTAGCCGTCATACTCGCTCTTGCCCTCGACGACATGGCCCACAAGGCCGATTTCGAGCCCCGAACCGGGCCGCGCCACCGCCTTCGCCGTCGCGAACCGCGTCCAATAGCCGTCGCGCTCGCCGCCGCGGACGCCGAGCTCGTCTATTCCCTCGCTCCCCATCGCGCCCGCGGCGGCGGAAAGGCCGACATGGCCCGCCTCGGTCGCGCCTTGCACGAAGCCGCGGCCGCTCTTCAGGCTGCCATATTCGCCGAGCGCGCTGAGGGCGGTGCCGCGGCGGGCGTCGGCGCTCTCGACCGCAATGACGCCGCCCAGGGCTTCGGAGCCCCACAAGGCCGATTGCGGGCCGCGCACCACCTCGATGCGCGAGAGGGCGTCGCTCGCCAGCAGCTCGAACCGCGCCTCGTTGCCGGCCGCCGGGTCGTTGAAGCGGATGCCGTCGACGAACAGCAGGGTGTGGTTCGCCTCGGCGCCGCGGATCCGCACTTGCGTCTGGCTGCCTTTGGGTCCGGAGACGGCGACCGCGACGCCCGGCGCCAGGCGCAGCACATCGCTCGCCTGCGGCAGCGACAGCGCGTCGATCGTGTCGGCGTCGAAGACGGTGGAGGAGACCGGCGCCTCCGCCTGACGCTCGGGTTCGCGCGCGGCGGTGACGACGATGGTTTGGGGCGCCGAAGCGGGCTCGGCTACGAGTAGGCCGGCGACAATGAATGCGTTCATAATCAATCCTTTCCGAAGCGACATTGCTGTCGTCTCGGAAGGACTGGAGCGGCCATATGGGCTGCGCCGGGTCCTCGCACCGCGGCTGGTCCCGGCCGGATGCGGACGACGTGCCTCGGGCAGGTCTCCTGGCTCGCGGCTCCCGGACCGGCTCGCCGGTCCATCGCCCTTTCCTCCTTTGCGGGGGAGGGGCTCGCCGCCTACAGTTGCGGGCACAGCGCCGGCGTTCGACCGGCTTCCCTTTTCACCGCGCTCTCGCGAGCGCGGCACCTTCGGCGAGGCCAGCTAGGCCCCGGCCGGGAGGCTTGTCAATTCGGCCGCCCCTCTGTAGAGAGCCGGCAGCCTGAGGCCCCGCCGGAGCACCCGCTTCGTGGGGCTTCGTCGTTTGAGGCTGGTCGGAACCAGCCAATCCAAGGACGCAATCCATGAAGACCGACGCCCATCCCGATTATCACATGATCAAGGTGCAGATGACCGACGGCACCACGTTCGAGACCCGCTCCACCTGGGGCAAGGAGGGCGACACCCTTCAGCTCGACATCGATCCGAAGGTCCATCCGGCCTGGACCGGCGGCAACGCCCGCGTCCTCGATTCGGGCGGCCAGGTCGCGCGCTTCAACAAGCGCTTCGGCGGCCTCACCCTCGGCGGCGGCAAGAAGTAAGCGGCGGTGGTGGCGCCGACGCTCGAGACCGAGCGGCTCCGCCTCCGCGCCTTCCGCCCGTCCGACCTCGACGCCCAGGCCGCGACCATGGGCGATTCCGAGGTCGTGCGCCATCTCGGCGGCCATCCCTTCTCCCGCGAGGAGACCTGGCGAAAGCTGCTCACCGGCGTCGGCCTCTGGCCCCTGCTCGGCTTCGGCTATTGGGCGGTCGAGCGGCGCGAGGACGGCGCCTATTGCGGCCAGGCCGGCTTCTCCGACTTCAAGCGAGACCTGACCCCGTCGATCGAGGGCACGCCCGAAATGGGCTGGATCTTCGCGCCCGCGATGCAGGGCAAGGGCTATGCCTCCGAAGCCTGCGCCGCGGGATTGCGCTGGCTCGACGAGGCCCTCCCCGGACGCGAGGCGACCGCGATCATCAGCCACGCGAACGCCGCCTCGATCCGCGTCGCCGAGAAGGTCGGCTTCTCGGTCCGCGAGGAAGCGCTCTACCGCGGCGAGCCGATCCTCCTGTTCCGCAGGCCGCCGGTCAGATAAGCTCGCGCACCAGCTCGCCCGCCATGGTGCGGACGATCTTGCCGCGCCGCTCGTCGCCGCGCAGCAGCCCCTTCACCAGGTTCGTGGCCTCCTTGAGGTGGGTCGAGGGCGGGTAGGGCGGCTCGTCGGGGTCGATCGGCACCTCGACCAGGCAGGGCCCCGGCTCGGCAAGCGCGGCGCGCAGGGTGTCGGCGCAGTAGGCCGGGTCCTCGATCCGCATGCCCTTGAGCCCGCACGCCTCGGCCACCTTCACGAAGTCGATCGGCTCGAGCGCGACGCCGAACTGCGGGTTGCCCATCGTGGCGAGCTGCTCCCATTCGATCATGCCGAGCATGTCGTTCTTGAGCACGACGATCTTCACCGGCAGCCTGTACTTGGTGAGCGTCACGAGATCGCCCATCAGCATCGACAGCCCGCCGTCGCCGACGACGAGCACCACCTGCCGCCCGGGATGCGCGATCGCCGCGCCGATTGCGTAGGGGAGCCCCGCCGCCATCGTCGCCAGCGTTCCCGAGCAGGCAAAGCTCTGGCTCGCGCCGTTGAGTTCGACGTGGCGCGCCGTCCAGAAGGTGTTGTTGCCGCAGTCGCAGATCAGGATCGCGTCCTCGGCGAGCAGCGGGCCCAGCGCCTTCATCGGCACTTCGGGCTTGATCGGCAGGTCCATACGGCTGCCGCGCTCGTCGAGCAGCGCCCGCCATTCCTGCATGGCCCGCTGGGTCCCGCCGAGGAAGCTCCGGTCTTCCTTGCGCTTCACCCGGGCTTCCAGCGCCCGAAGCACCGGAGCGCAGTCCCCGACCAGCCCGGTTTCGACCGGAAAGCGAAGCCCGATGCGCTGCGGGTCCCGGTCGATCTGGATGCCCCGCGCCTTTCCCGGCTCCGGATAATATTCCACGTAGGGAAAGGCCGATCCGACGATCAGCAGGGTGTCGCAGGCCTTAAGCGCCTCCTCCGACGGTCGGGTGCCGAGCAGGCCGACGCCGCCGGTGGTGAGCGGATGGTCGTCGGGCACCACCGCCTTGCCCAGCAGCGCCTTGCCGATCGGCGCGCCGAGCTTGTCGGCCAGCGCCAGCAGCGCCTCCCGCGCGCCGAGAGCGCCCTGGCCGGCGAGGATGAACACCTTCCCGCCTTCGTCGAGGATCAGCGCCGCCCGCTCCAGCGCCGCCGCGTCCGCCTCCCCGCCGCCATGCGCCATCACGTTGGAGACATGGTCGGCGACGTTGCGCGGCGAGCGCCGGTCCTTCTTCACCGGCATCGCCTGCACGTCGATCGGCACCGTGACGTGGCACGGTTTCCTGTAGGCGAGGGCGGTGCGGCAGGCGATGTCGACGACGTTCTGGACGTGCGCCGCGCCCATCACCCGCGCATTGTAGGCGCAGGCGTCGACGAAGACCTTGTCGAGCTCGACGTCCTGCTGGGTCCAGGTGGCGATGAGGTCGTGATGCTGGAGCCCGGTGATCGCGAGCATCGGAACATGGTCCATCTTCGCGTCGTAGAGGCCGTTCAGAAGGTGGATCCCGCCGGGTCCCGAGGTCGCCAGGCAGACCCCGAGCCGGCCGGTGAGCTTGGCATAGCCGACCGCCGCCAGCGCCGCCGCCTCCTCGTGGCGGACCTGGACGAACCGCACCTTGTCCTGACGGGTGCGCAGCGCCTCCATGATCCCGTTGATGCCGTCGCCGGGCAGGCCGAAGATCGTGTCGACGCCCCAGGCCATCAGCGTCTCGACGAGCAGGTCTGCGGCAGTCTCGGCCATGGTGCCCTCTCTTGCTGGAACGGGAGGACAAAGTCCGGCGCCGGACGGCGGTTCCCGCACGGCTCCCGGCGGGAGGTTAAACCCTGTTCACCTCAGCTCTCGAAGCGCGGCTTCCCGGCGCCGAGCCGCGGGCTCCGCCGCTCCGCAACCTGGCGCTTGCCGTCGATGACGATCGGCGAGGCGAGGCCGGGCGGATCGCCCTCCAGCCGCATGCCGCGATGGACCACCTGCGGGTCGGCGAACACTTGCGCGACGTCGTTGATCGGCCCGGCCGGGATGCCCGCCGCGTCGAGCGCCTCGGAAAATTCCCTTTGCCCCCGCTGCGCGATCGCGTCGGCGAGGATCGGGATCAGGGCCGCCCGGTGCACCACCCGCGCCGGATTGGTCGCGAAACGCTCCTCCTCGGCCAGCGCCGGCAGGCCGAGCAGGGCGCACAGCCTCCGGAACTGCGCGTCGTTCCCGACCGCGACGATCACCTGCCCGTCGGCGGTGTCGAAGGCCTGGTAGGGGACGAGGTTGGCGTGGCCGTTTCCCATCCGGTGCGGGACCTTGCCTGAGACCATCCAGTTCAGCGCCTGGTTGGCAAGCACCCCGACCTGGCTGTCGAGCAAGGCCATGTCGACATGCGCGCCCTTGCCGGTACGGTCCCGCTCGCGCAGCGCCGCGAGGATCGCGACGGTCGCATAGAGACCGGTGAACAAATCGGCATAGGCGATGCCGGACTTTTGCGGCGCGCCGTCGGGCTCCCCGGTCAGCGACATCGCCCCGCCCATTCCCTGGATGATGAAGTCGTAGCCGGCGCGCGCCGCATAGGGACCGTCCTGCCCGAAGCCGGTGATCGAGCAATAAACGAGGCCCGGGTTGAGCGCGGCGAGGGCAGGGTAGTCCAGGCCGTACTTGGCGAGCCCGCCCACCTTGAAATTTTCGATCAGCACGTCGGCCTCTGCGGCGAGCGCCCGCACCGCGGCCTGGCCCTCCGCCGTTTCAAGATCGAGCGCCACCGAGATCTTCCCCCGGTTGCAGGCATGGAAATAGGCCGCCGCGCCGTCCGTGGCGAAGGGCGGCCCCCAATGCCGCGTGTCGTCGCCCGCCTCCGGCCGCTCGACCTTCACCACCTCGGCGCCGAGGTCGGCGAGCAGCTGCCCCGCCCACGGCCCGGCGAGGATGCGGGCGAGCTCGAGCACCTTGAGGCCGGCAAGGGGCTGGTCCACCTCTTACTCCCTCCCCCTCGATGGGGGAGGGCAGGGTGGGGGTGGAGTCAATGAAGTACGGTGCGCCTCCGTAGAGGCCACCCCCACCCCAACCCTCCCCCATCGAGGGGGAGGGAGTCCTCCGTGCGGCTCCGGCCCGCCCCTCAAAACGCCGAGATCCCGGTGATCGCCCGGCCGAGGATCAGGCCGTGGACGTCGTGCGTGCCCTCGTAGGTGTTGACGGTCTCGAGGTTCATCGCGTGGCGCATCACCTGGAATTCCGCCGAGATGCCGTTGCCGCCGTGCATGTCCCGGGCGGCACGTGCGATGTCCAGCGCCTTGCCGACATTGTTGCGCTTGATGAGGCTGATCGTCTCGGGGACGAGCTCGCCTTCGTCCATCCGCCGCCCGACCCTGAGCGCCGCCTGCAGGCCGAGGCTGATCTCCGTCGCCATGTTGGCGAGCTTCATCTGGACGAGCTGCGTCGCGGCGAGCGGCCGCCCGAACTGCTTCCTGTCGAGCGTGTAGCCCCGCGCCGCCGCGAAGCAGGCCTCCGCCGCGCCCATGGCGCCCCAGGCGATGCCGTAGCGGGCGCGGTTGAGGCAGCCGAACGGCCCCTTGAGGCCGCTGATCTCCGGGAACATGGCGTCCTCCGGCACCTCGACGCCGTCCATCACGATCTCGCCGGTGATCGAGGCCCGGAGCGAAAGCTTCTCGCCGATTTTCGGCGCCGACAGGCCCTTCATGCCCTTTTCAAGGACGAAGCCGCGGATCGCGTTGCCGTGGGCCTCGGACTTCGCCCACACCACGAACAGGTCGGCGATCGGCGAGTTGGTGATCCACATCTTCGAGCCGGACAGCCGGTAGCCGCCGTCGATCTTCTCCGCCCGCGTCCGCATGCCACCGGGATCGGAGCCGGCGTCGGGCTCGGTGAGGCCGAAGCAGCCCACCCATTCCCCGGCCGCCAGCTTCGGCAGATACTTCCTGCGCTGCTCCTCCGAGCCGTAGGCATGGATGGGGTGCATGACGAGCGAGGACTGGACGCTCATCGCCGAGCGGTAGCCGCTGTCGACCCGCTCCACCTCGCGCGCGACGAGGCCGTAGCTCACGTAATTCAGCCCGGCTCCGCCATATTCGGGCGGGATCGTCGCGCCGAGCAGCCCCAGCGCCCCCATCTCGCTCATGATCTCGCGGTCGAACCGCTCGTCGAGGAACGCGGACGTCACCCGCGGCTGCAGCTTCTCCTGCGCGTAGCCGGCAGCGGTGTCCCGCACGAGCCGCTCCTCGTCGCTGAGCTGCGCGTCGAGCGCGAACGGATCCGCCCAGTCGAACCTGCCAATCGCCGCCTCGGCCAAACCCATGTTCCTTTCGTCTTTCGTGGCGGACAGGGTGGGATTCGAACCCACGGTGGGCGTGAACCCACGGCGGTTTTCAAGACCGCTGCCTTAAACCACTCGGCCACCTGTCCCCGTCGCGTCGCCTTAGCCGCGCCGGCGGCTTCGCGCAAAGTCCTGCGGCGGAGAGCAGCGCGGGCCAATTCGTGCAACCCGCGCGCCGAAGCGGGTGTTCATCGGGCCCGGCCCTGTGGCATCAGAGGCTTGGCGGAGGGTGTGTGATGCGTTCGGTGTACGTGAAGGCTCTGGCGGCGTTGATGCTGGCCTCTCCCGCCATGCCGGCGGCCTCCGCTTCGGCCCAGGCGGGGCTGAACCAGCAGGGGTTCCAGGCCTTCCTCGCCCAGTTGCGCGCCCGCGCCTTTGCCGCCGGGGTGAGCCGGGAGACGGTGAATGCGGTGTTCCCGACCCTCGAATTCAGCGCCCGCACGATCGAGCTGGATCAGGCCCAGCCGGGGGTGATTTCGGGCAGCAATGCCAACCCGCCGTTCGCGCCCTATCGCGCCCAGCATGTCGGCGCCGCACTCATCGCCGCGGGCCGCAGCCGCTACCATGCCTACTACCCGCAGCTGCAGGAGATACGCCGCCGCTATGGCGTCACGCCGTCGGTGCTGGTGGCGATCTGGGGGCATGAGACGAGCTACGGCGCGGTCACCGGCAATTTCGACCTGTTGAGCTCGCTCGCCACCCTTGCCTACGAAGGCCGGCGCCGCGACCTCTTCGCCGACGAATTCGTCGCCGGGCTGAAGATGATCGACCGCGGCGTGCCGCGCTCGCGGCTCCGGGGAAGCTGGGCCGGGGCGACGGGCTATCCGCAATTCCTGCCCTCGGTGTGGCTGCGCACGGCGGTCGACTTCGACGGTGACGGGCAGGCGGACATCTGGCGCAACGCGCCCGATGCGCTCGCCTCGATCGCCAATTACTTCTCGAAGGCGGGCTGGCGGGCAGGGGTGCCGTGGGGAGTGGCGGTGAACGTGCCCGCGGGTCTCGACCGGGCGGCGCTGAAATCCCGGATCAAGGCGCCGCGCTGCCCGAAGGTGTTCGAGCGGCACAGCCGGTGGCTCAGCTTCGCGGAATGGCGCCGCCTCGGCCTCGTCCCGCAATCCGGCAGCTGGCCGCGCGACGCCGAGATGGCGACCCTGATTGAGCCCGACGGCCCCGGGCGCACTGCCTATCTCACCACGGTCAACTATCGCGTAATCCTGGATTACAATTGCTCCAACTTCTACGCGTTGTCGGTCGGCCTGCTGGCCGACGCGATCGCACGCTAAGCGGGTGGCGCGGGAGCGGGCGAGAGATTAAGGTGGCGAAGTTGCCGCGGACGCGATGTTTTTTCTACCTCAGATACGATCGAGACGATGATGCGTAAGCTATTGATTGTAGGTGTTTTGAGTTCGGCAATCACACTTCCGGCGGTCGCCGCAGCGCCACCTTTCGAGACCAGCGCCAGGGTCGCCTACATGATCGACCTGTCGTCCGGCGCCACCCTCTACGCCAAGGATGCGGACGTGCGGATGCCGCCGGCCTCGATGGCGAAGATGATGACCGTCCACATCGCCTTCAACCTGATCAAGAAGGGCGAGCTCAAGCTCGCGCAGAATTGCGAGGTCCGACCCGAGACCTGGAAGCAGTGGCACGGCCCCGCCGCCGGCTCCACCATGTTCCTCTCGCCCGGCGAGCAGGTCAGCGTCGAGAATCTGCTCCACGGCGTCGTCACATTGTCCGGCAACGACGCCAGCGTCGTCCTCGCCGAATGCATTTCGGGCACCGAGCCGGCCTTCGCAAACCTGATGAACCAGGAGGCGCAGCGCCTCCACATGACCAACAGCCATTTCGGCAATTCGAACGGCTGGCCGGACAACGGCGTCACCTATGTCACCGCCCACGACCTCGCCACCCTCGCGAGGGCGACGATCGAGACCACGCCCGACCTCTACAAGAAGTTCTACACCCAGACGTCCTTCACCTGGGGTAAGACGATGGGCGGGAACCAGCCCATCGAGCAGGGCAACCGCAACCCGCTGCTTGGCCGCGTCCCCGGCGCGGACGGCCTCAAGACCGGCCATACCGACGAGGCCGGCTACGGCTTCACCGGCTCGGCGGAGCAGAACGGCCGACGCCTGATCATGGTCGTCGCCGGCCTGCCGAGCTTCAACGCCCGCATCGAGGAGTCGGTCAAGTTCATGAACTGGGGCTTCCACGCCTGGAAGGCGCAGCCTTTGTTCAAGGCCAATCAGAAGGTGGCGGACGCGCAGGTCCAGCTCGGCGGCGCGACGCAGGTGCCGCTACTGGCGCCGCAGGACATCGCCGTGACCCTCCCGGCCGGCCTCGGCGCCAACGTCAAGGTGAAGGTCGTCTATGACGGCCCCCTCAAGGCGCCGATCAAGAAGGGCCAGCACGTCGCCGACCTCGTCGTCTCGACGCCCGACACGCCGCCGCAGACCATGCCGCTCGTCGCCGGCGAGGATGTCGGCCAGGCGGGCTTCTTCACCCGCATCTGGCTCGGCTTCAAGTCGCTGTTCGGGTGACGGTGCCGCAAGGCCGGTTCATCAGCCTCGAAGGCGGCGAGGGGGCCGGCAAGTCGACCCAGTTGAAGCGCCTCGCCGAGGCGCTGCGCGGGCGCGGGCTCGAGGTGGTCGAGACGCGCGAGCCGGGCGGGAGCGAGGGCGCCGAGCGGATCCGCGAGCTCCTTCTCGAGGGACCTGAGGAGCGCTGGACGGCCGAGGCCGAGGCGCTGCTGTTCGCCGCCGCCCGCGCCGACCATGTCGCTCGCACCATCCGGCCCGCCGTCGCGCGCGGCGCGTGGGTGCTGTCCGACCGCTTCCTCGACAGCTCGCTTGCCTACCAGGGGGGCGCCCTCGGCCTCGGCCTCGGCCGGGTCCGCGCCCTCCACGATTTCGGCAGCGGCGGCTACCTGCCGGATCGGACCTTGCTGTTCGAGCTGACGCCGGAGCAGGTGGAGGCACGCCTCAGGGTCCGCGACGCGGGCGGCGCCGACCGCATCGGCAGCCGCGACGCCGCGTTCCATGCCAAGGTCGCGGCGGCGTTCGAGACTCTCGCGGCCGGAGAGCCGGAGCGATTCCGGCGCGTCGATGCCTCGGGATCTCCCGAAGACGTCACCGCCCGCGCCCTCGCCGCGATCGAGGATCTGCTGTGAGCCTCCGCCTCCACCGTCACCCTGAACTTGTTTCAGGGTCCAGCTGGTTGGCCGCCGCCGAGGTGGAGACCTGGACCCCGGATCAAGTCCGGGGTGACGATTGTGCACTGGGCAAGGCGGAGCGGCTCCCGTGACTCCCCTGTTCGGCCACGATGCCGCCGTCGCCGTCTTCCGCGAGAGCCTCGACGCCGGCCGGCTCCACCATGCCTGGCTGATCTCGGGTCCCGAGGGAATCGGCAAGGCGCTGTTCGCCGACAAGGCTGCGCTGCGGGTGCTTGCGGAAGGACAGGGGCCGGTCGAATCGCCCGGCCTGGACGTGCCCGACGACCATCCGGCCGCGAAGCTGATGGCGGCCGGGAGCCACCCCGATTTCATGCGGCTCGAGCGGCTGCCCCGCGACAACGGCTCCGGCGACCTTGCCCGCTCCGTTACCGTCGACCAAGTGCGCTCGCTGGCGCGGCTCTTCTCGACGACGGCGTCGATGTCGCCGTGGCGGGTGGTGGTGATCGACGCGATCGACGATCTCGAGCGGCCCGCCGCCAACGCCCTTCTCAAGAATCTCGAGGAGCCTCCGCCCAAGTCGCTTTTCCTCCTCGTCAGCCATGCTTCGGAGCGCCTTCTCCCGACGATCCGGTCGCGTTGCCGCCAGCTCCGGCTCTCGGCGCTCGACGACGACGCCATGACGTCGGCCCTGCGCACCGCCGTTCCCGACGCCGACGCGAGGGAGATCGAAGAGCTCAAGGCGGCGGCGCACGGCTCGCCCGGCCGCGCTCTCCAGTTCCGCGGCCTCGACATCGCCGCGCTCGACCGCGCCATGGCCGAGCTCGTTAGCGACGGCGACCCGACCAACGCCCGCCGCAGCGCGCTTGCCCAAAGCCTGGCCCTCAAGTCCGCCCAGCCGCGCTACGAGGCTTTCCTCGCCCGCGCGCCGTCGGTCATCGCCCGCGCGGCGAAGGCGCGGCGCGGCCCCGCTTTGGCCGAGGCGCTCGCCACCTGGGAGCGCGCCCAAAGCCTCGCCGGCAGCGCGGCCCACCTGTCGCTGGAGCCGGAAAGCACGGTCTTCGAGCTGGCGGGAATGCTGGCATCGCTGGCGGGGGAGGCGGGGCGAGCCGCCTGATCCTGTCCCCGCGGATCGGCTCCTCAGAACCCTCCTCCTTGATGGGGGAGGGCAGGGTGGGGGTGGAGTCAATGAAGCGAGCGGCATCTTCGGAGAGTCCACCCCCACCCCAGCCCTCCCCCATCAAGGGGGGAGGGAGTAAGTCTTGGCAGGCCGCAATCCCTCCCGCTAAAGCCCCGCGCATGGCCGAACCTTTCTACATCACGACCGCGATCAGCTATCCCAACGGCCCGCCGCATATCGGCCATGCCTATGAGGCGATCGCCAGCGACGTCATCGCCCGCTTCCAGCGCCTCAGGGGCCGCGACGTCTTCTTCATGACGGGCACGGACGAGCACGGCCTCAAGATGGCGCAGGCGGCGCGCGAGCGCGGCGTCCCGCCGGCGCAGCTCGCCGATGAAATGTCGTCCCTGTTCAAGGCGATGGATGAGCGCCTTGAAATTTCGTTCGATCGATTCATCCGCACCACCGAGCCGGCGCACCACGCCGCCAGCCAGGCGATCTGGCGCGCCATGGCGGAGAGGGGCGACATCTATCTCGGCCGCTACGAAGGCTGGTACTCGGTCCGCGACGAAGCTTATTATGACGAGAAGGAGCTTCACACCGCCGAGACCGGCGAGAAGCTCTCGCCGCAGGGCACGCTCGCCGAATGGACGGTCGAGGAAAGCTGGTTCTTTCGCCTCTCCGCCTATCAGGAGAAGCTCCTTGGCTTTTATGAGGCCAACCCGGACTTCATCCGGCCGGAGGCGCGGCGCAACGAGGTGATGCGCTTCGTCGAGGGCGGCCTTTCCGACCTCTCCATCTCGCGCACCAGCTTCGAATGGGGGGTCAAGGTGCCCGACAGCCCCGACCACGTTATGTACGTGTGGCTGGACGCGCTCACCAACTATTTGACGGGCGTCGGCTATCCGCACACCGAATCAGAGGCTTACAAGACGTTCTGGCCGGCCGATCTGCACGTCATCGGCAAGGACGTGGTGCGCTTTCACGCCGTCTACTGGCCGGCCTTCCTGATGTCGGCGGGCCTGCCGCTGCCCCGGACCGTGTTCGGCCACGGCCACGTCCTCCTGCGCGGCGAGAAGATGTCCAAGTCCGCCGGCAACGTCGTCGACCCGATGGGCCTCGCCGACGCCTTCGGGGCGGATGCGCTGCGCTACTTCCTGGTCCGCGACGTCACCTTCGGCCAGGACGGCAGCTACAGCCCCGAGGCGATCGTCGCGCGCGTCAACGCCGACCTCGCCAACAGCTTCGGCAACCTCGCCCAGCGCACCTTGTCGTTCATCGTCAAGAATGCCGGGGCGAAGCTGCCGGAGGGCGGCCGGAGCGACCCCGCCGACGCCGCGTTGCTCGCCCTAGTCGCCCGCGCCGCCGCCGAGGAGCTGCCCGGCCATTTCGAGCGGCTGGAGCTCAGCCAGGGAGTGGAGGCCTGGCTGCGCGCCGTCTTCGCCTGCAACCAGTATATCGACGCGCAGGCGCCCTGGACTTTGCGCAAGACCGACCCCGAGCGGATGACGGCGGTGCTCGCGACGCTGTGCGCGGCGATCGCCGACCTCGCGATCGCGATCCAGCCGGTCATCCCGGCGGGAAGCGCGAAGCTGCTCGGCCTGATGGGCGTGCCGGAGGCGGCGCGCACCTATGCAGCCCTTGCCGATCCCGACCGCTACGCCCGGCTGGCCGGCGCCGCGCTAGAGGCGCCGACGCCGATCTTCCCGCGGTTCGAGCTGCCGGCGGAAGCGTAGGGCCGATGTCGCCGGGAGGAGACTGACGTCACCCCGGACTCGGTCCGGCGTCCACCTTGTTCCTATCGCGGGACGAGCAAGAGACGGTGGATGCCGCATCAAGTCCGGCATGACGACTGAGACGTCGCCCTTTCGGCGTCCTCACCAGACGTGCACGCGCTCCTCAGGCGGCAGGTACAGTTTGTCGCCCGGCTTCACCCCGAAGGCCCGGTACCATTCGTCCATGTTCCGGACGATGCCGTTCACCCGATATTGCTCCGGGCTGTGTGGGTTGGAGAGAAGCTGCGAGCGCAGCGCCCCCTCGCGCGACTTGCCCTGCCAGCTGTGGGCATAGGCGAGGAAGAAGCGCTGGTCGCCGGTGAAGCCATCGATCACCGGCGGCTCGCCGTGCCGCGCCACATAGCGCCGGTAGGCCGCGTAGGCCGCCTCGAGGCCGCCCAGGTCGCCCAGATTCTCGCCGAGCGTCAGGTGGCCCTTGATGTGGACGCCGGGGATCGGCTCGTAGGCGTCGAACTGCTTCGCAAGTGCCTCCGCATGGACGTTGTAGCGCTCGGCCGAAGCCTTGGTCCACCAGTCGCGCAGCCGCCCCTGGGCGTCGAACTGCCGGCCCTCGTCGTCGAAGCCGTGGCCCATTTCATGGCCGATCGTCGCGCCCGTCTCGCCGTAATTGACGGCCGGATCCGCGGCCGCGTCGAAGAAGGGGGGCTGGAGCTGCGCGGCCGGGAAGGTGACCTGGTTCTGGGTCGGGTCGTAATAAGCGTTCACCGTCTGGGGGTTCATGTCCCACAGGGTGCGGTCGATCGGCTTGGGATAGCGGCTGAGCTCCAGCTTCCAGCGGAAGCCGCGCGCCGCCATCGCATTGGCGAGCGCGTTGGTGCGGCTCACCTTCATGCTCGAATAGTCGATATATTTCACGGGGTGGCCGACCCGCGGGTCGAAGGCGGCGAGCTTCGCCAGCGCCTCCTTGCGGGTGGGTTCGTCCATCCAGGAGGCATGTTCGATCTTGTCGCGGTAGGCGGCGCGCAGGTCCTCGATCATCTCGTTGACGAGGCGCTCGGTCTCCGGCGTCCAGTGGTTCTTGATGTAGAGCTGGCCCACCGCCTCGCCGAGATTGCCGTCGAGCAGGCGCACGCCGCGCTTCCAGCGGTCCGCCTGCCGCGGCGTGTCGTTCAGCGTTTTGCCGTAAAAGGCGAAGCGGGCATCGTCATAGGCCTTGGGCAGGAACTGGGCATTGTCGCTGAGGAAGCGGATGGTGAGGAAGTCCTTCCACGCCTCGAGCGGCAGCTCGGCGACCGCCTTGCCCGCCGCCGCGACCGCGCTCGGCTCGCCGACGATGACGCGGGCAGGGGCGCCGAGGCCGATACGGGCAAGCGCGGCCGGCCATTCGAACTGCGGCGCCAGGGCCGCGAGCTGCGCCATCGTCATCGGATTGTAGGTCGCAACCGGGTCGCGCCGCCGCTCCGGCGTCCACTGCTCCTTGGCGAGCGCCGTCTCCAGCGCGATGTAGCGGTCCGCCTTGGCGCCGGCGTCCGGGATGCTGGCGAGCTCGAGCAGCCGCACGACATAATCGCGATAGGCCTTGCGGATCGCGTCGTACTTGGCGCCGGTCAGCAGGTAGTAATCACGGGTGGGGAGGCCGAGCCGGGCCTGCTGGGCATAGACGGCGTAGCGGGTCGGATCCTTGACGTCGGCGCCGATGCCGAGGCCGATCGGCGCGGCATAGCCCGGCTCGGCCATCAGCAGCACCAGCGCCTTCTTGTCCTTCACCGCGGCGATGCGATCGAGATAGGGACGCGCCGGGGCGAGGCCCGCTTTCTCGATCCCGGCCTCGTCCATCCAGGCGCCGTAATAATCGACGATCTGGCGGACGAAGGCGGGCTGGCCCGGCTGCTTCGCCGCGTCCTCGACCATCCGCCTGACCTCGCGCTCGGTCTCGTCGGGCAGGTCGTAATTGTAGCCGGCGCGGGACTTGTCCGCCTGGATCGGCGCGTCGCGGAGCCAGGTGCCCAGCGCGTAACCGAAGAAGTCGTCGCCGGGCTTCACCGACCGGTCCATCAGCGCCTCGTCGACTCCCCAGCTGCCGTAGCGCGGCCTGGCGGTCTGCGCGCCCAGCGGCGCGGCGGCGAGAAAGGCGGCGCCGAGCATCAGCGCGCCGGCGAGGCGGAACGAGGCCATTGAAAACTCCCGGAAAAATTCTCCCGGCAACAGAGATAGCAAGCGCCGCCTGGAGCGGCAATGGCGGCGCCCGCGCACGGCCGCGAGTCCCGCCAAAATGGCGCCTTCGCCACTTTCCCTTAACCTGTGGCGGCTAAGCGCGGAGGCAAGGACGGAGTTGGACGATGGCGACCGCGGCGATTGCGAAGGACCTTGGCGCCGAGCGCGAGAAGAAGCTGGCCCTGCTGCTCGATTTCGCCGAGCGCGCTCTTGTCCTCGTGATGATCGTCGGCTTCAACATCCGCATCCTGCCGCACTATAACGAGTCGGTCTGCTACCTCCTGATCATGGTGTCGGAAGGCGTGACGGCGCTGATGATCCTCATCCGCCGCCCCGGGCGCACCCTCAACACCGTCTACGGCTGGACGCTCGCGGTGCTCGGCACGTTCGCGCCCCTGCTCATCGCGCCGACCCATGTCATGCTGATGCCGAGCTCCTTCGCGGCGGCGATCATGACGGTGGGGCTGTTCTGCGCCATCTCGGCGAAGATCTTCCTGCGGCGCAGCTTCGGAATCGTGCCGGCGAACCGCGGAGTCGAGCGCGAGGGGCCGTACAAGCTCGTCCGCCACCCCATCTATCTGGGCTATGTCATCGCCAATATCGGCTTCCTCAGCGCCAACCTCTCGGCCTGGAACGCCTTCATCTACGTGAGCTGCTGGGCGGCGATCGTGCTGCGCATCCGCGCCGAGGAGGAGGTGCTCTCCACCTCGCCGGAATATGGCGTCTACCAGGCGCAGGTCCGCTACCGGCTGATCCCGTACGTCTGGTAGGACGAGCGGCGGCCTTATTCCGCCGTCGTCGGATCGATCGTCGCGCGCACCTCGGCGATGCTGTTCGCCGGGAACCCCGCCGTCTCCGCATGCTGGCGGATGAGATCGGCATTGGGCGCGCGGTAGATGCAGTAGATCTTGTCGTCGGTGACGTAGGAATGGACCCACTGGATGTCGGGCCCGAGCTGGCGCAGCACGCTGCACGATCCCTGCGAGGCGCCCTTCAGCTCGTCGGCTCCGAGCCCGCCTACTCCCGGCATGTCCCGTTCGATCACAAATTGCGGCATGGTCGCGATCCTCCTTCGCCGCGGGCTAGCAGGGTTGCGCCGTCGAAACGAGTCCACGGACCCGGGCGGCGGGCGGCGCGTTGCGCCTGCGTGACGAACCGACACTTGCTGGCCGCCGCCGCGCTGCTGCTCCTCCTCCCCGGCTGCCGCCGCCAGGCGCAGGACGCGGACGCCTCGCCCTCGCCGGTAGCGCTGGAGAAGGCGATGCGCGGCAACCTTGCCGAGGGAAAGCCGCCGCCGCTGCGCATCGCCGCGTTGCTGCCCGAGGACGGACGCGCGCTCGGCGCCCGCGCCACCTGCCGGCTGAGCCGGGGCGCCGACACCTATGTGCTGGCGGGCGGCGGCGCGGCGGTGGCCCGCGTCGACGGCCAGGTCCGCCGCCTGCCGCAGGCGGGGCCGACCGACGGCACCGGCGCCTTCTTCCGCGATCCCGTCATCTCGATCAGCATCGGCGCGCCGGACCCGCGCCTCGGCACGGGCAGCGCCGGCGTCACCCTTTCGGGCGCCGGCACCGATCCGCCGCAAAAGACGGAGGGCGTCTGGAGCTGCGGCAGCCGATAGGCCTGCGACGGGCTGGAAAAACGCCGCGCCCCGTGGCAGCCTTGTTAGCGATAACAAGGAGGGGAAGGATGCGTCTTCCGTTCGTCTGGCCGTGCGCTCTCGCCTTGGCGGCGCCCGCCGCCGCCCAGCCGCCGGCCGCCCAGCCGCCGGCCGCCCAGCCGCCGGCTGCGCCCGCCGCCGGCAGCCTCGACTCGAAGCTCATCAACGTGCCCGGCACCAGCTGGAACGTCTACGGCCCCAACCAGGCGTCCAAGCTGCTCGATAAGGAGGGGCCGAAAGGCTATCCGGCGCTGCGTGTCACCGTCTCGAAGCCAGGCAAGAATGCGTGGGACGCCGGCGCCGTCTCGGTCGTGCCGAAGCCCGTGGGCGCCGGCGACGCGGTCCTCGTCGCCGTCTATCTGCGCGCGCCGGAGCTCAAGGACGGCGAGACGCTGGAGCTGCCGCTGATCGGCGCGACCGGCGCCGCCGCCCCCTATCCGGCGATCGCGGGCGAGAAGGTGGCGCTCACCAACCAGTGGAAGCTCTATTTCGCCAGCGGCAAGGCGCCCCAGGCCTTCGCCGCGGGCGGCGTCCAGGCCACCGTCCACCTCGCCGGCGCGCGGCAGGTGATCGACCTCGGCCCCTTGCGCGTCTACGATTTCGGCCCCGACATGGACGTGAAGCGCCTGCCCCACAATTAGGCGGCGAGGCTCTCCGGATCGGCGCGGACGGCTGCGCCGAGCGGGCGGACGTGGAGGCGGCAGGGCGTCGCGGAACCGCCGCGGGCGAGGCTGGTGGCGCGGACGATCTCGCCGGTCGCGGCGAAGCCCAGCCGGTCGAGCAGCCGCGCCCCGGCCGGATTGTCGAGGAAGCTCCAGGCGAAGACGTGGCCGAGCCGCAGCCCGTGCCGCGCGATGTCGAGGAGAGCGGCGCCCGCCTCGCTCGCATAGCCGCACCCCCAAAAGCGCGGCGCCGTCCAGGCCGCGAACAGCGCTTGGCCCTCGCCGGTGCGGGCAAGGCCGACCGCGCCGACCAGCTCCGCCGCGCCCGCCGTCCGCCGGTAGGCGAGCAGGGTGGTCCGCGCGGGATCCGCCTGCGCCTCGGCCAGGAAGCCCGCTGCCTCCTCGACGCTGTAGGGCCAGGGCGTGCCGTCGGGGCTGCGGGCGACGCCGAGCGCGTTGACGGCAGCGGCGAGAGCGGGCGCGTCCTCGCGCCAGCCGGGCCTCAGCAGCAATCTGTCTGTGCGTGCGAACACGGATCCCTTCTCCTTCGCCGCCATAAGCGGCCATGCGAGGGAGAATGAGAGGGAAGGGGGGCGACCCTTCTCCCTCAACCGGTTCTGTCAGTGAACCTGGGGCCGCCCGCCTGGGCGACCGTTCCGCGGTCGCCCTATGTCGCCTCCGGCGCGAATTGAATCGACGCCGGAAACAGCGCGAGGACGCAAAGCATCGCCGCGCGGGCCGCGAGCGGAAGTCGGACGAACGGCAGCACGCCGCGCGAAGCGGCGGCGGGGGTCGCGGCAATGGCGAGCATCGAACCCATGATCGTCCTTTCCGCGTGCGAGCGTATCAGCGGTTTCGGGATGTGTCTCCAGTATTTTTTCCTCTCCCCCTCGAGGGGGAGGGGTAGGGGAGGGGTGGAGTCTCCGGGAACGCACCGGGCTTCACTGCTCCACCCCCCACCCCACCCGCCCCCTCAAGGGGGGAGGGAGTTAGAGAAGGGCGCGGCGACGGGGCCGCCGTCCAAGTCCCCATTAACCATTCCCCAACCCTCGCGGCGTAGACCGCCGGTGATGAGGGGCGCCTTTCCAATGTTCGACCGGTCGATGCTGGGGCTGCCGATGCTGCTCTTCGCCGCGTCCTGCGTTCCGCAGGCGATGGCCAACGAGGCGCCGCAGCGGCTCACCGCCGACGCGCTCGCCAAGGGCGACGCCGGGCAGGTGCCCACCGCTGCGATGGAGCCGCCGCCCTTGCCGGAACTCGCCCAGGATATCGCCGTCGGCTCGCCCGCGCGGCCGTTCGACCTGCGCCAGGCTTCCGACCACGACGCCCAGACCGCGCTCGAATGCCTCACCGCCGCCATCTATTACGAGGCGCGCTCGGAGAGCGAAGGCGGGCAGCGCGCCGTCGCCCAGGTGGTGCTGAACCGCGTCCGCCACCCGGCCTTCCCGAAGAGCGTCTGCGGCGTCGTCTACCAGGGGTCCAACCGCACCACCGGCTGCCAGTTCACCTTCACGTGCGACGGCTCGCTCGCCCGGGGTCGCCAGCCCGGCCCATGGGAACGCGCCCGGCGCATCGCCGGCGAGGCGCTGTCGGGCTACGTCTACGAACCGGTCGGCCTCGCCACCCACTACCACACCACCGCCATCCACCCCTGGTGGGCCGACGCGCTGACCAAGGCGGTGACGATCGGGAACCACATCTTCTATCGCTGGCGCGGCGAGTGGGGCGATCCCAAGTCGTTCCGCCGCCCCTATGTCGGCGCCGAAGCCTATGCCTCCTGGCGCGCCGCCCAGCCCGCGGACCGCGCCTCCCACGCGGAGCAGGGGCCGAGGCCCGAAATCGTGTTCGGCGTCGCCGTCCATCGCGAGGGCGGCGACGATGCCAATCCCGCCCAGACCGCGCTCGAAGCGGAGGCGGGGGTGCGCGTGCACCGCGCCGGCACCCGCCACGCGGCTCCGGTGCAGGTCGCCGCGGCCGATGCGCCGGCCGAGGCCGACGGGGTGCGCGTCCACCATGGGACGGACGCCCCGGCCGAGGGCGCCACGCGCTGATCGGGCTGGAATCGCAGCCGCTTCTCCGGCAGACAGGCGCCGATGGCGGCCGTCCGCACCCATTATCAAATCCTCAACGTCGCGCCCGATGCGGAGCTCGTCGTCATCGAGGCGGCGTATCGTGCGCTGATGAAGAAATATCATCCCGATCAGGGCGGCGGCGCCGGCGACGGGCCGAGCGCGACCGAGATCAACCGCGCCTACGGCGTGCTGCGCGACCCGGAGCGCCGCGCCGAATACGACCATAAGGAATGGATCCGCGAGCGCGACATCAGCCTCGCCGCCTACCAGCCCCCGCCGCCGCCGCGTATCCCCACCTTCTTCGGCTGGGGCGGCTGGCTCGTCGCCGCGGTCCTCGCGGGCATGATCGCGCTGATGGCCTCGCGCGGGGGCCCGCCGCAAGTGAGCGAGGCGGAGCAGGCGCGGGCCGCGGCGATGGCCGCGCCGGACACCCGCACCCAGCCGCTGCCGCCCGAAAAGAGCCTCGTCACGCCGGCCGAAGCCGCGGCGATCCGCTCCGACGCCTACGTCGGGCGCGCCGAGCCGGTGAAGCCCCCTCCTGCCCCTGCGGCGGCCCCGGCGGCCGCTCCGCCCCCCGCAACGCTGGCGAACACGATCCCCGCGCCGCCGCCCGCGCCCGCCGCCGTGCATCCCGCATCGCGCCGCCACGCGCCGGCGCATCGCCGCAGGGCCCTCGCGGGCCGCCACGACAAGGACTTCCTTGAGCGCCAGGGCTACATCTACTGAAGCCGGCGTTGCGCCGCCGCGCCGCTCTCGGCTAACCAGTCTCCTTCCGCGCCATGGGGGTGCGCCGGACCAGGAGAGGGGACAAGACCATGAGCGGATTCAAGGCGTTCATCGCCAAGGGCAACATCATCGATCTCGCCGTCGCGGTGATCATCGGCGCCGCCTTCGCCAAGATCGTCGCCTCGCTGACCGACGACATCATCATGCCGGTCGTCGGCGCGATCTTCGGCGGCCTCGATTTCTCCAATTACTACATGCTGCTGAAGCCGGTGCCGGCCACCTATCACGGCCCGATGACCTATTCGGCGCTGAAGGCCGCGGGCGTGCCGATGCTGGGCTACGGCCAGTTCATCACCGTCGCGGTGAGCTTCCTGATCCTCGCCTTCATCATCTACCTGATGGTCAAATATGCGATGAAGATCATGCCGAGGAAGGAAGCGGCGCCCGCCGGCCCGGCCGAGGACGTCCTTCTCCTCCGCGAGATCCGGGACGAGCTGAAGAAGCGGCCGTAGCCCCTTGCGTCTCCTCCCCGTCGCGCCGCGACGGGGAGGCGATCACTTGCAGGGGACGCGGCAGGGCTCGACGACGGGGGGTACGGCCGTCTGCGCCGGCGTCTCCGCCGGCCGCGGCGGGCGGGGCGCGCCCGGCCCCACCGTCTTCTGAACCCGCGCCTGCAGCGCCTTGTTGACCCGCTGATAGCCCTTCGCCTCGAGGCAGTCGTAGGCGTGGAGCAGGGCGGCCACGGGATCCATCCAATATTTGTGGTTCGCGTCGCGCGTGCAGAAGTCGATGTCGACCTGCTGCTCGGCGAGGCTCTTGGTCGGATGGGTGACCTGCGCCGTGCAGGCGGCGAGCGCGAGCGCCGACGCGAAGGGCAGCAGCGCTAGGAGCGGCTTCATTCCCGCCTTGTGCCGAAGCGAGGCCGCCGCCGCAATGCCGCCTTTCGCCAGCGCCCGGCTTTGCCTATCACGTCAGCCAAACAAGGGGAGGCAAGGCGTTGAGCAACCTGTTCGCCCGCAAGGCGGTGGTCCGCGACGAGGACCTGGCGCCCGAGCACCGGCTGAAGCGGAGCCTCGGCTGGCCGCACCTCGTCGCGCTCGGCGTTGGCGCGATCGTCGGCGCGGGCATCCTGGCGCTGATCGGCGTCGGCGCCGCGAAGGCGGGGCCTTCGGTGCTGCTGTCCTTCGCCATCGCCGGCGTGATCTGCGCCGCCGCCGCGCTCGCTTATGCCGAGATGGCGACGATGATCCCGACCTCGGGGAGCGCCTATACCTACACCTACGTGGTGATCGGCGAGCTGCTCGCCTGGATCATCGGCTGGAGCCTCGTCCTCGAATACAGCCTCGTGGTGAGCGCGGTCTCGGTGAGCTGGTCCGAATTCGCCGTGCCGCTCCTGCGCGAGCTCGTCCATTTCCCCGATGCGCTGGCGGCGGGGCCGCACAAGGGCGGAATCGTCAACCTGCCCGCGGTGTTCATCGTCGGCGTGATCGCGAGCCTGCTGATCGCCGGCACGCGCGAGAGCGCCTCGCTCAACGCCGCTTTGGTGGTGCTGAAGATCGTCGCCCTCATCGTCTTCGTGGCGGTGACGATCCCGTCCTTCGACGCGAGCCACTTCGACCCGTTCATGCCCTACGGCTTCTCCAAGCATATGGGGGTGGGCCCGGACGGCAAGGCGACGGAGGTGGGCGTGATGGCGGCGGCGGCGATCATCTTCTTCGCCTTCTACGGCTTCGACGCGATCGCCACGGCCGCGGAGGAGGCCAAGAATCCCGGCCGGGACCTTGCCATCGGCATCGTCGGATCGATGCTGATCTGCGTCGTCATCTACATCGCCGTCGCCGCCGCCGCGATCGGCGCCTTGCCCTATACGCGGTTCGCGAACAGTGGCGAGGCGCTGGCGCTGATCCTGCGCGAGCTCAACCATCCCTGGACGGCCCGCTTCGTCGCCGCGACGGCGGTGATCGCGCTGCCGACCGTGATCCTCGCCTTCTTCTACGGCCAGAGCCGGATTTTCTTCGTGATGGCCCGCGACCGGCTGATCCCGCCCAGCCTGGCCAGGGTGTCCAGCCGCGGTTCCCCGGTGCGGATCACCCTCTTCACGGCGGTGATCGTCGGCACGCTGGCCGGCCTCATCCCGCTCGACCAGCTGGCCGCCCTCGCCAATGCCGGGACCCTCGTCGCGTTCATGGCGGTGTGCGCCTGCATGCTCGTCATGCGCCGCCGCGCGCCGGACGCGCCGCGCAAGTTCCGCACGCCGCTCGCCTGGCCGGTCGGCATCTTCGGGATCCTGGGGTGCGCCTACCTCTTCTACAGCCTGCCGCACACGACGCAGATCTACTTCCTGTGCGCCCATGTCGTCGGGCTGGCGATCTACTTCGCCTACGGCATGCGCCGCAGCGTCGCCGGGCGGGAGGCGCGGGCATGATCGGCCGCCTGCTCCTCGCTCTGGCCGTGCTTCTCGCCATGCCCGCTGCCGCGCAGCCGGCCGCCCCGCCGCCCGCGCCGGCGACGGTGCGGGTCCTCCTCCACACTAGCGCCGGCGACATCGTCGTCGCGCTGGAAACGGCGAAGGCGCCGGTCACCGCCGGCAATTTCCTCCATTATGTCGACACGCATCGTCTCGACGCCGCCGAATTTTACCGCGCGATGAAGACGGGCCCCGAGGCCGGCCTCGTCCAGGGCGGGGTGCGCGATCCCAGGAAGCTGTTCCCGCCAATCGCCCACGAGCCGACGAGCCAGACCGGCCTCAGCCATGTCGACGGCGCCCTCTCCGTCCCCCGCTTCGCGCTCGGCAGCGCGCGCGGCGACTTCACCATCATGGTCGGCGACCAGAAATATCTCGACGCCGGCCCAGGCTCCGCGGGCGACGGCCAGGGCTATGCGGTCTTCGGCCGCGTCGTCGAAGGCATGGACGTCGTCCGCCGCATCCTCGCCGCCCCGACCTCGCCGACCGAGGGGGAGGGCGTCATGAAAGGCCAGATGCTCAGCCCCCGCATCACGATCATTACCGCCCGGCGGGTTCCGGCCGCGCCGCGATAGCCCCTAGTGCTGCGGCGCGACAGACGCGGCGCAGGGTTCACCCGATTATCGCGTAATCAGCGGGCCTAACCAACCAACCCCGCCAGTCGCGCCGCGTCCACCGGCGGTGCGCAGAGGAAGCCCTGGTAGAGCTGGCAGCCTTCGCGGGCGAGGAGGGCGAGTTGGTCCTCCGTCTCGACCCCTTCGGCGATCACCTCGAGGCCGAGCGAGCGCGCCATGTCGATGACGCTGCGCACCACCACCTGGTCGCGCGGGCTGCCGCCGATATCCTCGACGAGGCGCTTGTCGATCTTCAAATAATCGAGCGGCAGGGCCTTTAGGTAGGCGAGGCTCGAATAGCCGGTGCCGAAATCGTCGATCGCGACGCGCAGCCCGCCCTGGCGCAGCTCGGCCAGCAGGGCGGCGGCGGCGCCGAGATCCTCGATCAGGCCGCCTTCGGTGACCTCCACGGTCAGCCGCCCCGGCGCGAAGCCGCTGTCGCGCACCAGCGCCAGGAACTGGGCGGCGAAGCCGGGGCGGACGATGTCGGCCGCGGTGATGTTGACCGACAGGCGCAGGCCGTGGAGCCGCTCGGGCCAGGCGGAAGCGGCGGCGATCGCCTTCCTCTGCACATGGTCGGAAAGCTGGGCGAGATAGTCGGAGCGCTCGGCGGCGCTGAACAGGGTGGCGGCGCCGAGCTCGCCGAAGCGGGGATGGCGCCAGCGTGCCAGCGCCTCCGCGCCGACGATGCGCCGCGTCGCGATCGCCACCTGTGGCTGGAACAATATCTCGATCTCGTCGCGGTCGAGCGCGCGCCTGAGGTCGACCTCGAGCTGGTCGCCGAGGGCGCTGTCGCCGGCGGCATCCTCGTCCTGGACGAGCACCGGTCCGGCCTCGCTCGCCTTCGCCTCGGCCAGCGCGCCGCTCGCCCGGCGCAGCAACGCGGCGGCATCGTCGCCCTCGGCGGACGCGACGACGCCGGCGCGGCTGGCGAGGGTGATGACATGGTCGCCGCAGACGAACGGCCGTCCGGTCGCTTCGACCAGCTGGCCGGCGAGGAATCGGCCTTCGGCGAGCGTCACCGGCGCGGCGAGGAGCACGGCGAACTCGGCACCCGCGATCCGCGCCACCAGCCGGCGCTTGCCGTCGGTGTCGACCAGCCGCTCGATCCGCCGCGCCGCCGCCTGCAGCACGGAGTCGCCGGTGCGCCGACCGAAGGCGGCGTTGATTGCGTCGAAGCGGCTGACGGCGAGCAGGATCGCGACCAGCGCCGGCTCCGCCCCCTCCGCGGTCGCGAGCTGGCGGTCGATCCAGAGCCGGGCCGCCCGTGCGTCGCGCACCCCAGTCATCGCGTCGCGCGACTGCCACGCACCCGCCGCCGCGGACGCGATCGCTTCGGTGCGGCCGACCACCTGCCGGCCCTCGCCGACGCGAAGGTGGTGCGCGAGCCGCCCGCCTTCGCTCTCGGCGTCTGCATGGGCGAAGGCGGTCGACTGGCCGGTCGCCAGCAGGCGGTCGACGGCGTTGCGCGCGGCCCTGCGGCCGTCCGGATCCATCCGCCGGAACAATTCCATCAGGCTCACCTTGTGGCCCTCGGCTTCGCCGAAGCCGGCGCGGCGGGCGAGGGCAGGGGAGAGCTCGACCGTCGCCGACCCGGGCTCCCACCGCCAGGAGGCGCGGCTTTCCCGCTCGCGCGACCGCGACGGTGCCGCGCGGTGCCCGCCGCTGCGCTCGGCGTGGCGGTGGGCGAAATGGACGGCCTGCAGAAATTGCTGCTCGCTGAACGGGCTGACGAGGAAATGGGTCGCGCCGGCGGCATAGAGCGCGTCGAGGGCGGCTTCATCGGTGCGCGACACGAGGACGAGGAGGGCGGCGGCATTGGCCTCGATCGGATCGCCGAGCGCCTTCACCGCCTCCGTCCCCTCGACCAAAGCGCCGCGCGCGTCGACGACGGCGACGCTGGCGCCGGACGCGACGAAGCGGCTCTCGGCATTGTCGGCGCGGCGGGCGGCGAGCGGCTGCCAGCCGCCCCGCTCCGCCGCGGCGGTGAGCTCGTCGCGGTGGCGGAAGGAGAGGAGGAAGAGCGGCGCGGTCGGGGCCGCCTCGGCGGGCATGCTGGCAGCTCCTCTCGTCACACCTTCCGCGCCCATGGCCTCTACCCTGCGCCCGAAGGCTCAACAATCGGTTTAGGCGCCGCGGCGGTGGGCTGTGCCGGGCCGGAACAGGCTGCGCGCTTGCCGCACCGGACGCCCCGCTCTACCACCTTGGCCATGACGGCCATCGCCGACCGCCCGACCGCGCTCGTCGCCTCTCCCACCGAGGCGGGGCTGGCCGCCGAGGCGCTGCTGCGCGAGCGGTACGATTTCGTGCCGCGCGAGCAAGCGGAGCAGATCGTCGCGCTGGGCGGCGACGGGTTCCTGCTCCAGACGATGCACGAGATGCTCGCCGAGGGGCGGCTCTTGCCCGTGTTCGGGATGAACCGGGGGACGGTCGGCTTCCTGATGAACGAGTGGCGGCTCGATGCCCTCGAGGAAAGGCTGAATCGGGCCAGGGCTTTCACGGTCGCACCGCTCGCGATGGAAGCGGAGACGGTGGAGGGCCGTATTGTCCGCCATCCGGCGATCAACGAAGTGTCGCTGCTGCGCGAGACGCGGCAGGCGGCGTGGATCGAGATCTCGGTGAACGGGCGCGTCGTGCTGGGCCAGCTGATCTGCGACGGCGTGCTGGTGGCGACGCCGGCGGGCTCGACCGCCTACAACCTTTCCGCGCAGGGGCCGATCCTCCCGCTGGGCTCGAACCTCATGGCGCTGACGCCGATCAGCCCGTTCCGCCCGCGCCGCTGGCGCGGTGCGCTGATCCCGGACGACCTCACCGTCCTGCTGCGGATCCTCGACCCGATGAAACGGCCGGTCTCCGCCGTCGCCGACCAGCACGAGGTGCGCGACGTCTCGGCGGTGCGCATCCGCATCGACCGCAGCCTCGGCATCACCCTCCTCTTCGACCCCGAGCACGCCCTCGACGAGCGGATCACGCTGGAGCAGTTCGCGACCTGAAGCCGCTTGCCACTTTGGAAATCCCGCTGCTATAGCCCCGCCCGCGAGTGTTCCCCGGTAGCTCAGCGGTAGAGCAACCGGCTGTTAACCGGTTGGTCGATGGTTCGAATCCGTCCCGGGGAGCCACTCGCTTTTTCCCCTCATATGCCGGGCCCAAGCCGATGAGCCTCGATTCCGTTCGCGCCTGGCTCGCGGCGCACGCGCCGGACCTGCCGGTCATCGAGACGGAGGAGAGCACGGCGACCGTCGCCGAGGCGGCGCAGGCGCTTGGGGTGGAGCCGGCGCGGATCGCCAAGACGCTGGCGGTGCGGGTGGAGGGCAGGGTGTTCCTCCTCGTCACCCGGGGCGACGCGCGGCTCGACAACCGGAAGACCAAGGCGGCGTTCGGCGGGCGGCCGCGCATGCTCGGGCCGGACGAGACGCTGGCGCTGACCGGCCATCCGGTCGGCGGCGTCTGCCCGTTCGGCCTTGCGACGCCGCTGCCGGTCTATTGCGACATCTCTCTCAAGGCGTTCGACGAGGTGTTTCCCGCCGCCGGATCGCTGACCAGCTCGGTCAGGGTGACGCCGGAGCGGCTCGCCGCGCTCGTCGCGACCGGCTGGAGCGACATCTGCCGCCTGCCCGACTGACTTGCCAAGCGCCGCGCCGCGCCCGACAGTCGCGGACGTGGCAGAGGCGCCCTTTCTCGAGATCGACGGTATCGCCAAGCGCCACGGCGGCCAAGTGGCGCTGGACGGCGTAAGCCTCTCGATCCCGGCCGGGAGCTTCGTCGCTCTGGTGGGCCCTTCCGGATCGGGCAAGACGACTTTCCTCAAGACGGTCAACCGCCTCTCCGAGCCGGATGAGGGCGCGGTTCGGCTGTCCGGACGTGCTGTGCGCGAAGTCCCGCTTGCCGAGCTCAGGCGCGGCATCGGCTACGCTTTCCAGGGAATCGGCCTTTTCCCGCACCTCGACGTCGCGGCGAATATCGCGCTGCCGCTCCGGCTCGCGGGGGTTCCTGCGGGCCGCCGGGACGAGAGGGTCACTGAGCTTCTCGATCTCGTCTCCCTGCCGCGCGATTTTGCCGGCCGCCGCCCCGCCGCCCTTTCCGGAGGCCAGGCGCAGCGCGTCGGTCTCGCCCGTGCTCTCGCGGCGGCGCCGCCGCTGATGCTTATGGACGAGCCGTTCGGCGCGCTCGATCCCGTCACCCGCGACGAGCTCGGCCGCGCCTATCGCAGCCTGCACGACCGGCTCGGCCTCACCACCATCATGGTGACCCACGACATGACCGAGGCGCTGCTGCTGGCGGACCGGATCGTCGTGATGATCGGCGGACGAATCCGGGCGGACGCGGCCCCCGCCGCGCTGATGCAGGGCCATGCCGACGCGGAGGTCGAGGCCCTGCTCGCCGTGCCGCGCCGCCAGGCCGAGCGGCTGGCGGCCCTGGAGCGCGGCGCGTGAGCGGGCCTCTGCGAGAGGCGCTGGCGGCGCTGCCCGAGCTGTTCCGCGCCCACGTCCTGTTGAGCTTCGCCGCGCTCGCCGTGGCCATCGCAATTGGTTTGCCGCTGGCGCTGTGGGCATCAGGGCACCGACGCGCGCGCGTGCCGCTCCTTACCGCCGTCGGCCTGGTCCAGACCGTTCCGGCCTTGGCGCTGCTCGCGCTCTTCTACCCGATGCTGCTGATCGTCGACCGCGTCGCGCACATCGCGCTGCCGGCGCTCGGTTTCCTGCCGGCGCTGATCGCGCTCAGCCTTTATGCGCTGCTGCCGATCGTCCGCAACGCCGTGGCGGCGCGGGAGGGGCTCGACCCGTCCATTCTCGAAGCGGCCGACGGCATCGGCATGACCCGCGCCCAGCGCCTGCGCCTCGTCGAGCTGCCGCTCGGCGCGCCGGTGCTGCTCGCCGGCATCCGCACCGCGGCGGTGTGGACGATCGGCGCGGCGACGCTCGCCACCACGGTCGGCCAGCCGAGCCTCGGCAACCTCATCTTCTCCGGCCTCCAGACCGAGGATTGGGTGCGCGTGCTGGTCGGCTGCGTCGCCGCCGCGGCACTCGCCATCGTCGCCGACGCGCTGCTGGCGCTGATCGAGAGCGGCCTTGCCCGCTCCGTGCCGCGCCGCAGCCTCGCCGGAGCGGCCTTGCTCGCCTTCGGCCTGCTGGCCTCGCAGCTCTCCTGGCCCGCCGCCGCCGGGCAGGAGAGGGTGGTGGTCGGCGCGAAGAATTTCTCCGAGCAATATATCCTCGCCGCCGCGCTTTCGGAGCGCCTGCGCGCCGCCGGCTACCGCGCCGATGCCAGGGAGGATCTCGGCTCCGCGACCGCCTACCGCGCGCTCGCCGCCGGGGATATCGACGCCTATGTCGATTATGGCGGGACCCTCTGGGCCAATGTGCTGAAGCGCACCGACACCCCGCCCGCGCCGGCGCTCCGCGCGGCGCTCACCCGCGAGCTGGCAAGGCGCGACGGGGTATTGGTGCTCGGCTCGCTCGGCTTCGAGAATGCCTATGCGCTGGCGATGCGGCGCGGCCGCGCGGAGGCGCTCGGCGTGCGCAGCCTCGACGATCTCGGGCGCGTCTCGCCGCGGCTGCGGCTGGGGAGCGACATCGAGTTCCTGAGCCGCCCGGAATGGCGCGCCGTCGCCTCCGCCTACGGCCTGCGCTTCGCCGGCACGCGCAGCTTCAGCCCGACCTTCATGTACCGCGCCGTCGGCGACGGCTCGGTCGACGTCATCTCGGCCTTCTCCTCGGACGGCCGCATCGCCGCGCAGGATCTCGTCACGCTCGCCGATCCGCGCCACGCGCTGCCGAGCTACGAGGCCTTGCTCCTCGTCTCGCCGAAGCGGGCGCACGACGCGCGCTTCCTCGCGGCTTTGCGGCCGCTTGTCGGCGCGATTCCGATCCGCCGCATGCGCGAGGCCAACCTGATGGTCGACCGCGACGCGGACAAGAAGAGCCCGGCGGAAGCGGCGCGGTGGCTGCTCCCGCCGCCACGCTAGGTCAGGCCGGCTCCAGCGCGCGCTGGCCCTCGCGGGTGCGCTCCTCGGTGGCGGTGACCTTGTAGTCGACCGGCACCGCCTGCTGGCCCGCCGCGGCGCGTGCCCTCTCGACTCCCTGCGGGAAGCCGCTGCGGTCGCTATAGTCGCGGCCGGTCTCGCCTTTCTGCTCGCTCTGCTCAGCGGTGAGGCTGAGCGCGGTCAGCAGGTCGACGACCGTAATTCCGGCTACCGCGGCGAGGGCGATGTAGTTGTTGCGCCGCTGCTCCTCGTCGGCATCCCTGAGGCCGTAGGCGAGGGTGCCGAGGTCGACGAGATCGCCGGCGAAGCGCGCCCAGAGCGCCGGGGCGGGCGTGTCCGACAGCGCCCAGATGCCGGCGCCGATCTCGCGGCCGCCATAGGCGCGGAGCAGATTCTCCTTGCCTTCGAGGCCGAGCGCCTTGCCGAGCTTGCCTGGCGCGACGAGCTCGGTGAGCCCCAGGGCGAGGCTGAACCAGCCGAGGCCGCGCGCGACCCGGTCCGAGGTGGTGAGGCTGCGGTCGGGGCGGCTCGTCACCAGAGTGGAAGCGGCATTCATGTTGGGTTCCTTTCGTGAAGCTCTCATTCGTCATGCCCGATCAAGTCCGGGGTGACGGTGCGATCAGGCCTTAAGGACGACCTTGACGCAGCTGTCCTGCTTCTGCTCGAACACCCGGTACATGCCCGGGCCTTCCTCGAGCTTCGCGGTGTGGGTGATGACGAAGGAGGGGTCGATCTGCCCCTCGTCGATGCGGCGGGTGAGGTCGTCAGTCCAGCGCCGCACGTGGGTCTGGCCCATCCGGAAGGTGAGGCCCTTGTTCATGGCCATGCCGAACGGCACCTTGTCGAGGAGGCCGCCATAAACGCCCGGGATCGAGAGCACGCCGCCGCCGCGGCAGACGTAGATCATCTCCCTCAGCACGTGCGGGCGGTCGCTCTCCATCATCGTCGCCTGCTTCACGCGGTCGATCATCGAGTCGATATGCTGGCTCGCGTGGGCCTCGAGGCCGACGCAGTCGATGCACTTGTCCGGTCCCTTGCCGCCGGTCAGCTCGTTGAGGCGATCGAGCACGCTCTCGTCCTCGAAGTTGATCGTGATGGCCCCGGCGGCCTCCGCCATGCTCAGCCGCTCGGGCAGCCGATCGATGACGATCACCTTCTCGGCGCCGAGCAGGATGGCGCTGCGGATCGCCATCTGGCCGACCGGTCCCGCGCCCCAGATGGCGACGACGTCGGTGCGGCGGATGTCGCACTGGACCGCCGCCTGCCAGCCGGTCGGGAAGATGTCGCCGAGGAACAGGGCTTGCTCGTCGGTCATCGAATCCGGCACCTTGATATGGGTCGAATCCGCGAAGGGGACCCGCAGATATTCGGCCTGGCCGCCGGCATAGCCGCCGGTGAGGTGGGTATAGCCGAACAGGCCGGCCGTCCGGTGGCCGAACACCTTGTCGCCGAGCTCGCCGTTGCGGTTCGATTTCTCGCACAGCGAATAATTGCCGCGCCGGCACTGGTCGCATTCGTCGCAATTGATGGTGAAGGGGATGACGACCCGCTCGCCCTTCCGGAGGTTCTTCACCGCCGATCCGGTCTCGACGACCTCGCCCATCATCTCGTGGCCGACGACGTCGCCCGGCTTCATGCCCGGCATCAGGTTGTGGAAGAGGTGGAGGTCGGAGCCGCAGATGGCGCAGCTCGTCACCTTGATGATCGCATCGCGCGGTGCCTCGATCTCGGGATCGGGAACCTGCTCGCATCGTATGTCCTGCTTGCCGTGCCAGACGAGCGCTTTCATTGTCTCTTCTCCCTTCGCGTCGCGTGTGGCTCCTCAACGATTGCCGTCTTTGCAGGGGCTCAGCGGGCGAACGCACCGGCGGCTCGTTTCGCCGCAGCAGCGACCGCAGGCCGCTGAAAGGAGGGGATTTTCGCTCCCGCCCGATCATGCTGGCTGCGGAACAAGGGCAGAGCGCGGCGGGTTTTGCGGCCGACCATTCCTGAGGAGGCGACCATGGCGACCAAGAGCGACACCAAGCAGCGCAAGTCCGGCTCGAACGGCAACAACAGCGCCTTTTCCTGGGGGGGCGGAAGTAGCGCGGGCGTGCTCGCCGGCGCGGCCCTTGCCGGCGCGGCGATCGGCATTGCCGCCAATGTCGGGCGCAAGCTCTTCGTGCAGTTCGCCGGCGCGGCGAGCGGCGACTGGTTCGAGGCGCTGAAGGCCGAGCACCAGGCGACTCGCCTCCTCTTCGACAAGATCGAGGCGACGGACGACAGCCAGGGGATGATGCGCGGCCACCTGCTCATGAAGCTGAAATATGCGCTCGCCAAGCACGCCAACGAGGAGGAGAACGTCGTCTATCCGGCGCTTCGCGACGCCAACATGGCGCACGACGCCGACGCGTTGAACGGCGAGCACGGCTACGTGAAGACCTATCTCTACGAGCTGGAGACGATCGCGAACACCAGCCCCGAATGGCTCCCCCGCGTGCGCGACTTCCGCACCATGATCGAGGAGCATATGCGGATGGAGGAGGAGGAAGTCTTCCCCGCGTTCCGCAAGGTGCTGAGCGACGAGCAGAATGCCCGCCTGACCGCGATGATGAACAAGGAAGGCTTCAAGATGGCGTGAAGCCGGAGCGGGCCCCGCGTGTCGCCGCGGGGCCTGCTGCCCCCTTCTGGCAATCGACCTTCGATTTCGCTGGCCAAGCCCAAAGTCCAGGCATAGAAAAGTCCGCGGGGGCTATTCGTGAATCGGAAATCGAAGCGCGGCGCCCGCCCGCGAGGTTGAGAAGGATCGTCCGTCTTTCTCGTCCGCTCGTCTGTCTGCGTACGATCCGGGTGGAAACAGGGGGGTGGGACAATGCCGTCAAGACGCGAAGTTCTCTTGCATGGCGCGATCGGCGCCGGCTTCATTGCCTCGAACGTCTCGGGCGTTACCGCTCTTGCCGCCGCGGCGCCGCCGCTGCGGCGCTCCCTGAAGGGCCTCGCCTGGAACGACCCGATCGTCGCGACCTATCGCGACGCGGTCGGGATGATGAAGAACCGGCCGGCCGGAGACAAGTTCAACTGGGTCGTCCTGTCGCAGATCCATGGCTACGACCCGGACAATTTCCATTATTGCCCGCACGGCGACTGGTATTTCCTGCCGTGGCACCGCGCCTATACGGCGATGTACGAGCGCATCGTCCGCAAGCTCACCGGCAACACGGGCTTCGCGATGCCCTATTGGGATTGGACGGCCGATCCGCTGATGCCGGCGGTGTTCCTCAATCCCACCCTGCCGAACGGCAAGCCGAACTGGCTGTGCGTGACCGATTCCGGCTGGACGCGCACCTGGCCGCCGAGCAAGCCGATGCCGCCCGAGATTGTGGGACCCGCGGTTCTCAAGAAGATCCTCGCGGCCAAGGGCTATGAGAATTTCGGCACCAGCCGCAATCCGTCGCAGCATGATACCAACCCGTCCTGGGTTCCCGCCGGGGGAGGTGCGCAGGGCGTGCTCGAGAGCACCCCGCACAACAACGTCCACAACAATATCGGCGGCTGGATGCCGTCGGCGTCGTCGCCGCGCGATCCCATCTTCTTCATGCATCACGCCAACATCGACCGCATCTGGGCGCTGTGGAACACCACCAACACGAACTCGCCCGATCCGCTCTGGACGAACATGCAGTTCACCAACAATTTCGTGAACCCGGACGGGACCGCCTGGTCGCCGAAAGTCTCCGATCTCTATGTCCCGGAGACCCTTGGCTATACCTATGGCCTGAAGCGCGCGGTCCGGCTGCCGGGACCGCATTTCCAGGCGCTCACGACGAAGCTCAACACCCTCTTCGCCATCCCGGCCGGAGCGGCGTCGCCCGCCGTGCAGACCGTGTCCGTCGCGAATGCGGCCACGGCCGTGCCCGGCCGCCCGCTCGAGGTTGCGATTGCCGTTCCGCCGGCGGCGCTGGCGGCCGTGCGCAGGCGTCCGCCGCCGCCCAGGCCCGGCAACCTGACGGTCATGGAATCGCTCACCGAAGCCGAGGGGAATGCCGCGGGGACGCGGGCGCTCGCCTTCCTGCGCGACGTCGCCATCACCGAGCCGAAGACGACCATGTTCCGGATCTTCATCGACGCGCCGAACGTCTCGGAAAACACGCCGACGACAGACCCGCATTATGTCGGCACGTTCGGAGTCCTGTCGCACGGCGGCCATGACGGCCACGGCAAGCTCCCGTCCTTCGTGGTCGATCTCACCGAGGCGATCCAGAAGGTGGGCGGCGGCGCCGACGGCAAGATCACCCTGCAGCTGGTGCCGGTCACGAACGAGGCGAACGGGACGCGCGGCACCGCGACGCCGAGCCGCATCGAGGTATCGTTCATCGCCAATTAAAGTCGGCCGTGGGATGGGTGGTGCATGTCGGACTCCCCCATCGCGCGCGCCATGTACCTGCCGGTACTCATGGCCGGGGCGGCTCTCGCGGGGGCCGCTCCGGCCTGCGCCGCGCCGGCGACGGTGAGCGGGCCCGCCCGTCTTTCGCTGTCCGCGCCCGCCTCGGCGGCCGGTGACGACTATGTCGAAATCGCGGTGAACGCGTTCCGGCCGGCCTCCGACGGGCCGGTGCAGTTCGTCGTGGACGGGAAGTGCGGCGGCGCCGTCACGGAGATCGGGCGGTTCGGCGTCTTTCCGGGCCGCGCCTTCGGGCCAGGGGATCCCGGCCGCGTCCAGCGCTTCAGCCTGCCGGTCCCGGCCAGCCTGCGCTGCGCCGGCCTCGACGCCGTGACCGTGCGGCTCGTGCCGACGCTGGGCCGCGGCGTCGGCGCTTCCGCGGAGGTCGAAGGCCGCCTCGTCCGCCACGATTGACCCACCGCTCGCGGCCGACGCCTAGCTCTTTCGCGTGAGCGTCCGCATCGCTTCGTCCAGGCCGGCGAGCGTCAGCGGGTACATCCGGTCCTTCATCAGCTCGCGCAGGATTCCCGTCGAAGGGCTGTAGCCCCAATATTTCTCCGGCGTCGGGTTGAGCCAGACGGCGGCGGGGTAGGTGTTCACCATCCGCTGCATCCACACCGCTCCGGCCTCCTCGTTGAAATGCTCGACCGAGCCGCCGGGGTGGGTGACTTCGTAGGGGCTCATCGCCGCGTCGCCGACGAACACCAGCTTGTAGTCGTGGCCGAACTTGTGGAGCACGTCCCAGGTGGCGGTGCGCTCGGCGTGGCGGCGGCGATTGTCCTTCCACACGCTCTCGTAGAGGCAATTGTGAAAGTAGAAGAATTCGAGGTTCTTGAACTCGCTCGTGGCGGCCGAGAACAGCTCCTCGCAGACCTTGATGTGCGGGTCCATCGAGCCGCCGACGTCGAGGAACAGGAGCAATTTCACCGCATTGTGCCGCTCCGGCCGCATGCGGATGTCGAGCCAGCCGCGCCGGGCCGTGCCGTCGATCGTCGCGTCGATGTCGAGCTCGTCGGCGGCGCCTTCGCGGGCGAAGCGGCGCAAGCGGCGGAGCGCCACCTTGATGTTGCGCGTGCCGAGCTCGACCTCGCTGTCGAGATTCCTGAACTCGCGCTTGTCCCAGACCTTGATCGCGGAACGGTTGCGCCCGCCCTCCTGGCCGACGCGCACGCCTTTGGGATTGTAGCCGTAGGCGCCGAACGGCGAGGTTCCGGCGGTGCCGATCCACTTCGAGCCGCCCTGGTGCCGCTCCTTCTGCTCCTCGAGCCGCTGCCGGAGCGCCGCCATGATCTCGTCCCAGGAGCCGAGCGCCTCGATCTCAGCCATCTGCTCGGGCGTCAGATAGAGCTCGGCGACCTTCCTCAGCCATTCCTCCGGGATCGGCGCCGCGTCGGTGCCGTACTCCGCCTCCAGCCCCTTGAAGACCTTGCCGAACACCAGGTCGAACCGGTCGAGCAGCCCCTCGTCCTTCACGAACACGGCGCGGGCGAGATAGTAGAAATCCTCCGGGCTGGCGCCGATCACCTCCGCATCGAGCGCCTCCAGCAGCAGCAGATGCTCCTTCAAGGAAGCCGGGATGCCCGCCGCGCGCAGCTCGTCGACGAAGGAGAAGAACATGGCGGCCCTGTAGCATGCGCCGCGCGCCTGGGCACCCAGACGATGCGTGGTTAACCGGCTTTCAACATCTCGGCCCTAACCCGTCCTCCCGAACAGGGGAGAAATGCGCGTGGCGAGCTCGGCGACCGGCAATGCGGATGCGACGGCGATCAATGCGGTCGCCAGGAATTGCGGCTCGCTGGCGATCGAGTGCAGCGACGTCTCCGGCTACGTCTCCGGGGTCTCCGAGCGCATCTCCTCGAACCTTAGGACGCTCGACCGGCTCGAGGAAGTCACCGGCCGGCTCCTCGCCGACCAGGCGAGCGTCGCCGAATCGACCGACGAAGCGCGCCTCCTCGCCGAGCAGGCGCGCGAGAAGCTCGCTGCCGGCCGCGCCGCGATCGAGGACACGATCGGCATCTTCAGCGGCTTGACCGACCTCGTCGTCCAATTGGGCGAGCGCATGGCGGGTTTCGCCGAGGCGATGAGCCGCGTCCAGAACGTCTCGGCCGCCATCGAGAGCATCGCCTACAAGACCAACATGCTCGCCTTGAACGCCACCATCGAGGCGGCGCGGGCGGGGGAGGCGGGGCGCTCCTTCGCCGTCGTCGCCGCCGAGGTGAAGAAGCTGGCCCACGAGACGCGCAGCGCCACCAGCGAGATCGCCGGCACCATCGCCTCGCTGACCCGCGAGGCGGAGGCGGTGACCAGCGAGATCGAGACGGGCGTCGGCCGCAGCCGCGCCGCCCAGAGCGGCTTCGCGACCCTGACCGAGACCGTGCGCGACGTCTCCGACATCGTCGCCATGGTCGACCGCCAGACCGACGGCATCGCCCAGTCGACCGCGCTCATCCAGCAGAGCGTCGACTCGATGAAGTCGGGCCTCTCCTCCTTCGCCGCCGACGCGCGCGAGAATGGCGGCGAGCTCCATCGCGCCCAGGACCGGCTCGCCCAGCTCGAGGCGCTGTCGGGCGACATGCTCGACCGGCTGGCGAGCTGCGGCGTCAGGATCGACGACACCGTCTTCATCGAACGCGCCCAGGCCGGCGCGCGCGAGCTCCAGGAGATGATCGAGGAGGCGGTCGCCCGCGGCGACATCGCCGAGCCCGACGTCTTCGACACGCGCTACGTGCCGATGCCCGGCACCAATCCGACGCAGTTCGAAACCCGCTTCTGCGCCTTCGCCGACCGCCGCGTTCGCCCGATCCTCGACCGCATCAAGGCGAGCGACCCCCGGCACATCGGCTGCGTGATGAGCGACATCAACGGCTATCTGCCCACGCACAATTCGGAGCGCTCGCAGCCGCAATCGTCGGATCCGGCGTGGAACGCCAAATATTGCCGCAACCGCCGCAACTTCATCGACGACGCTACCCGCCGCGCCATCGCCAGCGACCAGGAAGCGATGCTCGTCACCTACCGGATGAACCTGGGCGAAGGCCGCTACCTGCCGGTCAAGAACGTCTTCGTGCCGCTCTGGATCAACGGCCGCCGCTGGGGCAATTTCGAGATCGCCTACCGCGACGACGCCGCGAGTTGATCGGCAGGAAGCCGCCGAAGGCACGTCGAGGGCAAGGCATCACCGTCCGGGCGTCGCCGACGTCTTCCCTTTGCCGCGGTCCCTGGCGGGCGGGTCGAGAGCAGGAAGATTGATCTCTACGCCTTGGCCGGGCTTGAAACGGATCGGCACGCGGATGCGCGATCCTTCCGTGTCGCTGCCGTCGAGGATCGCGCCGATCTGCGCGTCGGACGGGATCGCGTCGTAGACGCCCAGTACGTCCGTTTCGCCCAGATCGTGGAAGAGCAGCAGATAACCATCCTTGAGATGGTCGACCTCGAGGATCCGGCCCGAGTCGCTCAGCAGCACCGCGCGCACCGTCCGGCCGTCGATCGCCGTGGCGGGGACGTCCTTCGCCCTGAGCAGCGCATAGGTCTGCGAACCGACCTTCAGATCGGTGGCGCAGAAAGAGCCCGGCACCCGGGACGCCAGCATCTGGACCTTTCCGGCCTGGTCCTTTCCTTCCATCCCGCCGCCGTCGAACGTCCCGACGAACCCCGTCGCCAGGATCTGCGTGCGCGGCGGGTCCGGACGAAGCCGTGCCGCCTGCGCCGCCGGTGGATCGATGCACGGTGTAACTTCGATTGCCGTGACCTGGCGCAGCGGCGCGTCCTTGCCCGTCTCGATGCCGTCGAGCAGTGCACGCATTGCGGCGTCCACTTCCGCGCGCCGCGCCGGCGGTCCCGACACGCGCACGCCGATCAGCCAGCGACCGGCCTTCAGCGACGCGGCGCTGCTGGCAAGGCCGTTCCGATATCCCGAATATTCCGCGAGGAGCGCCGTGGCCTGCCGTCCGCCGGCGGCGGTGACACGCGTCGAGCCGCCGGAGACGGCCGGCGAGTTCGCCCGGATCGTCGCATCGGTCGCAACGGCGGCGAGTCCCGCATGGGGAAGCCCCGGATAATAGACATAGACGGTGCCGAACACGGCGTCGTCGGCGCTCCGATACTGCGCCACATTGTCGATGCCCTCGCCCTTGTGGCTTGCCTCGCCCGACTCGACCAGGGAGATCGACGCCGCTTTGGTTGGAAAGGAGAGTTCCGCGACCGGCACGCCGATCCGGTCTCCCGCGACGCGCCACGGATCGCCCGATGCGGCGGACGAAAGCGACGCGAGCAGGCCCGCTCCCAGGACGTGGATCGGCCGCGTGCGCGCGATCGCCATTTAGGAGGCCACCGGTTTCGTGGCGGTGCCGCCGCGCGGTTTCGGCTCCTCGGGAGGGGGCACCGTCAGCTCGGTATCGCCGTTCGGCTTCAGCACGCCGCGAGTCCGGACGCGCATGGCGTCGCCGCCGCCGCCGCCCAGGAAGCCGCGAATCTGCGCGTCGCTGGGCATGGCGTCGAACGTGCCGAGCACGGCGGCCTCGCCGATGTCGTGGTGGAGGAGGAGGTATCCTCGAGACGTGCGCACCAGTTCGAGCGCGCGGCCGCCGTCGCTGTACGGGATCAGCAGCACGCTTTTGTCCGCGTCCCTGCTTCCCTCTTCGGCGTCGAGGGCGCGAAGGACGGGAACGCGCGCGTCGCCCAACGCGATCGTCGCCCGGCACCAGCGGTCGCCGAACCGCGGCGGGATCGGCCGCGAGCCCTTCTTTCCGAGCAGGGGTTCGAGCGGGTCGAGAACCGCCGTCAGGCCATCCTCGAAAATGGTTTCGCTCGAATCGGGGAGGAGCTTCGCGTCCTTCGCGCCGCCCGGAAGCTCGCACGCGTCCGCTGCTATGAAACGCGCGCCGCGAACGGAGCCGGGCCGGTCGAGCCGCATCCCGTCGAGGATCGCCGCGAGCGTCGCGTCGACCTCCGCGCCGCGGGCGTCGGGGCCCGAGACGCGGACCTTGATCATCCAGCGGTCGGCGCGGAGGAAAGCGGCGCGGCTGGTGAGGGTTCCGCGATAACCTCCATAACGTGTCTCGATCGCCGAGCGGGGGCGACCCGCGGCGCCGACGACCTCGTCCGGGCCGCGCGCGATCTTGCCGCCGGAATTGGCCGTGATCGCATTGTCCGTGGCGATCGCGGCGACGCCCGGATCCGCCAGCGTGGTAAGATAGGCGTAGACGGTGGCGAACACCGCCTCGTCGGGAGACTTGAACTCCGCGGCTGTGTCGAGGCCGCTCCCCTTATGGCTGAATTCGCGGGTCTCGTAATAAGCGGTGACGCCGGGGCTGCTCGGCACGCTGATACGTGCAAGATCGAAGTCCAGCCGGTCGCCGTTCTTCTTCCAGGCCTGCGCGCCCGCCGCACCCGCCCAGCTCAGCCACAAAGCGATCGCCGCCGTCCGAAACAACCCTGCGATCATCGGCTCGCCCCTCCCCGGCGAGGCAGCATCGCACCGGTCGGGCGCGGTCGCAACGACCTTGTGCTACGCGCCGGGCCGCCGTGCCATGAAGGCGAGGCGTTCGAACAGCATCACGTCCTGCTCGTTCTTGAGCAAGGCCCCGTGGAGCGGGGGGATGGCCTTCTTCGGGTCCTGCGACTGGAGGACCTCAAGCGGCATGTCCTCGTGGAGAAGGAGCTTCAGCCAGTCGATCAGCTCGCTCGTCGACGGCTTCTTCTTGAGGCCGGGGACCTCGCGCACCTGATAGAAGATATCGAGCGCGCCGCCGACCAGGGTTTTCTGGATGCCCGGGAAATGGACGTCGACGATCTTCTGCATCGTCTCGCGGTCCGGGAAGCGGATATAGTGGAAGAAGCAGCGCCTGAGGAACGCGTCCGGCAGCTCCTTCTCGTTGTTGGACGTGATGACCACGACGGGCCGCTCCTTCGCCTGCACCGTCTCGCCGGTCTCGTAGACGTGGAACTCCATTCGGTCGAGCTCCTGGAGGAGGTCGTTGGGGAATTCGATGTCGGCCTTGTCTATCTCGTCGATGAGGAGGACGGGGAGAGCGGGGGCGGTGAACGCCTCCCACAGCTTGCCGCGCCTGATGTAGTTGGAGATGTCGTGGACGCGCGGGTCGCCGAGCTGGCCGTCGCGCAGCCGCGCCACCGCGTCATATTCGTAGAGCCCCTGGTGCGCTTTTGTGGTCGACTTGACGTGCCACTCGATCAGCGGCGCGCCGAGCGCCTCGGCGATCTCGTGGGCGAGGACCGTCTTGCCGGTTCCGGGCTCGCCCTTGACGAGCAGCGGCCGGCGCAGGGTGACGGCCGCGTTGACCGCGACCTTCAGGTCCGCGGTCGCGACGTAGCTGGCGGTGCCTTCGAAGCGCATCGCCCGGCGATAGGGGAGGGCCTCCCCGCCCGCAAGTCAGGCGGCGGCGCGGGCCTGGGCGCGGGCCTCGAGCAGGTCGAACAGGCCGTGATGCTGGGCGAGGATCTGCCGCGCGCCGAACAGCAGGGCGCGCGACGTCGTCGGCGAGGCGCCGGCGAAGCGGTCGGCGATCGCCTGGGTGATCACCGGATCGGGCGCGGCGTAAGCGGGCGGCTCGATCCCGAAGCGCTGGGCGGCCGCGTCTAGCGCCCGCCGCACCGTCGACCAGTCCATCGTCAGGGCCATGGCGGCGCCGAGCGCGCAGCCGATCCGCTCCGACTGGGCGAGCATCTCGATGGCGTGGCGCTGCGCCTGGACGACCGCGTCCGTGTCGGCCGCGCCGGGAGTCGAGGGCACCGGCCCGGCCGCGGCGGCGAGGCGGGCGAGGAAGGCGCGTTCGCCGGCGAAGGCGTAGGCGGCGTTGGCGAGCCAGCCGCGCGCCTCCGCTTCGGTGGTGCGCAGCGCCGCATGGTCGATCACGCCCGGATAGCGGCCGTGGAGGATGCACAGGTAATGGACGAGGTCGGCGAGGTTGCGCGCGGCGTCCGGCGCGCTGGCGAGGCCCGGCGCGCCGGTCCACGGATGCGCGGCACTGCCCTCGCTGCCGACGGCCGCGCGAAGCGCCTCGCCGGCGCTGACGGCGGCCGTGCTGCCGAGCGAAGCTGAAGCCATTGCGACCCTCCCGAAGCGCTGCATGGCAGCGGCTCTACGCGGCCCACCTATATCAATGCCGTAAAGACGCGGTTTACGCGGCGTTAGGGTAAGCGAAAGGCGGCCCGCTCAGCCGCCGCCGCGGCGCCTGCGGGTCAGCACGTCGAGAACCGCCATGCGGACCGCGACGCCATTCTCCACCTGCTCGCGGATCGCCGACCGCTGCGGGTCGTCCGCCAGCGCGCCTTCGATCTCGACGCCGCGGTTCATCGGCCCCGGATGCATCACCAGCGCCTTGGGCGCCGCCCGATCCAGCCGCGCGCGCGTCAGGCCGTAGCGGGCGTGGAAGTCGGCGAGGGTGCCGGAGGCGCTTTCCTCCATCCGCTCGCGCTGGATGCGCAGCATCATCACCACGTCCGCCCCGGCGATGCCCTCGTCCAGATCCGTGAAGGTCGGAAGGCCGCCGGTGTCCTCCGGCAGCAGCGCCTCGGGTCCGACCAGCCGCACCGCCGCGCCGAGCTTCGGCAGCAGCCGGCGGTTCGAGCCGGCGACCCGGCTGTGGCGGATGTCGCCGCAGATCGCCACCGTCAGCCCCTCGATCCGGCCCAGCCGCCGCCGCATGGTGAGCGCATCGAGCAGCGCCTGCGTCGGGTGCTCGCCCGTCCCGTCGCCGGCGTTGACGACCGGGCATTCGACCGCCTCGGCGACCTGCTGCGGCGCCCCCGTCTCGCCGTGCCGGATCACCATCACGTCCGGCCGCATCGCGTTCAGCGTGTGGGCGGTGTCGAGCAGCGACTCCCCCTTGTGGACGCTGGAGCCCGCGGTGTGGAAGTTCGCGACCTGCGCGCCGAGCCGCTTACCGGCCACCTCGAACGAGAAAAGGGTGCGGGTGGAATTCTCGAAGAAGACGTTGAACTGGGTGAGCCCGGCAAGCCGCCGGTCCTCCTTGCGCGCGCCGCGGTTGAAGGCGATCCACGGCTCCGCTTCGTCGAGCAGGTACAGCGCGTCCTCGCGGGAGAGCTGGTCGACGCCGAGCAGGTGGCGGTGCGCGAAGGCCATGGGGCTGGATCGTGCCTCCCTAGCCCATCGTCAAGGCGTCGATGGCGCCCTGCAGGATGTAGGCGGCGGCCATCTTGTCGACCAGCTCGGCGCGGCGCGCGCGGCTGGCGTCGGCATCGATGAGGGTGCGGGTCACCGCCTGGGTCGACCAGCGCTCGTCCCACAGGAGCAACGGCAGGCCGAGGGGGGCGAGGTTGCGGGCGAAGGCGCGGACCGACTGGGTGCGCGGGCTGTCGGTCCCGTCGAGGTTGAGCGGCAGGCCGACGACGAGCCCCTTCACCGCCTGGGCGGCGATGAGCGCGTGCAACCGTTCGAGGTCGGCGCTGAACTTGCCGCGGCGCAGCAGCTCTGCCGGCGTCGCGATCGTCCAGCCCGCGTCGCATAGGGCGAGGCCGATCGTCTTGGTGCCGACGTCGAGGCCCAGCAGCCGCCCGCCCCCGGGAAGCGCGTCGCGAAACTCGGTCACCGAGGCGGCGATCACGGCCCGTCATGCTGAACTCGGTTCAGCATCCAGCTTCGCGACCGCTCGGGCGCCGAAAGGTCACACGTGCGATGGGGCTTGCTCATGCCCGGACCCTGAACCAAGTTCGGGGTGACGGCTAGGGGTTCGTCCGTTCCCACGCCGCCAGCCGCGCCGCCGCGTCCGCCCGAAGGTTCGCCCAGAACAGGGCGTAATCGTAGACGTGGTAATTATTGCCGGGCAGCACATAACCGCCGAGCTCGGGCGGATGCTCGCCGATCAGCAGGAAGCCGCGTGGGTCGCAACGCGCCGGGACGCCGGGCGTGGTGAGCTTGCCCTCGGTCAGCTCCTTGTTGGGCACCAGCATGCCGGCATTGGCCGACGCCGGCGCCGCGCCTCCGGCGGTTCCGGTCAGCGGGTCGACGCAGAGCATCGGCGTCCCGCGCCGCGGCCGGCCGGCGAAGCCGGTCGACTCGTCGTAGACGTCGGTGATCATCTTCGCGTCCGCCGGCTCGCCGAAGCTCTGCCAGGAGAGGATGCAGCCCGCCTGGTCGGCGCGCGCGCAGCCGGGAAAGCCGAGCTTCGGCAGGTCCGCCGAGGTCGAGACCGGCCAGCCGGCGACATAGACGGCGACGACCCGCTTCGCCAGCGGGGTGCCGGCGACCTTGTCGGCGAGCAGGCGCGTCAGGTGCAGGCTTCCTTGGCTGTGGCCGGCGAGGATGATCGGCCGGTCGGCGGGCGCGTGGGCGACGAACCAGTCGAACGCCGCCGCGACGTCGCGATAGGCATAGTCCAGAGCCCGCGCAGCGTCGGCGCGGGTGGTGAGGAAGGCCCCGAACGTCGCCTGGCGGTAGCGCGGCGCCCAGACCTCGCCGACGCCGTTGAACACGCTCGCCTGGCTCTTGACGAACAGCTCCGCCCGCCAGCGCGATTCCCGGTCGTCGAGCGGCGCGTTCCAGTGCGCGCGCTCGAGATAGGAGGTGGGGTGGATGAAGAAGACTTCCGCCCGCGCCGGGCCTCCGGCCGCGACGCCCGGCGGGCGCCACAGCGACGGGTTGCCGCCGATGTCCGGGCGGGCGATCCACGCCGCGGGCTTGTCGTAGGCGAGCGGCGCCGCGCTTCCGCCCTGGAAGGATTCGGACGGCACCAGCGCCAGCTTCATCAGCTGCGTCTCGAACAGCCGGTAGCCGAGCGCCCCCGCCATGACGAGCATGGTGAGGATTGCGATAATCCACAAAAAGCGTCTGGCCGGCATGGCGCGCGCCCAAGCGCATCGCCCGCTTCATGGCAAGTGTTGATGCAGCGCAGCACGGATGCTAGCGCGCCCGTATGTCCGTAGACGCCGCCACCGTGCGCCACATCGCGCGCCTCGCCCGCATTGCGGTGAGCGATGCCGAGGTCGAGGCGCTCGCGCCCGAATTGAACAACATCCTGGGCTGGGTCGAGCAGCTCCAGGAGGTCGACGTCGAAGGCATCGAGCCGATGACGGCGGTCATCCCGAACATGCTTCGCCTGCGCGACGACGTCGTCACCGACGGGGGCGTCCGCGACGCGGTCCTCGCCAACGCCCCGGCTGCCGAGCACGGCTTCTTCGCGGTCCCGAAGGTGATCGAATAGTGGCCGGTCTCACCGATCTCGGCGTCGCGCAGATCCGCGACGGGGTGCGCGACGGCGCCTTCTCCGCGCGCGAGGTGGCGGAGGCGTTCAACGCCGCCGTCGAAAAGGGGAGGGCGCTCAACGCCTATACTCTCGAGACGCCGGAGCTGGCGCTCGCCGCCGCCGACGCCGCCGACAAGGCGCGCGCTTCGGGCGACTTGAAGCCGCTGTCGGGCGTACCGCTCGGCATCAAGGACCTGTTCGCCACCGAAGGCGTCGCGACCACCGCCGGCAGCCGCATCCTCGAAGGCTTCACGCCGCCCTACGAATCGACCGTTTCGGGCAACTTGAAGCGCGCCGGCGCGGGCATGCTGGGCAAACTGAACATGGACGAGTTCGCGATGGGCTCGTCGAACGAGACGAGCGCCTGGGGCCCGGTCCTGTCGCCATGGCGGCGCGGCGACGGCGGCAACGCACCGCTGACGCCCGGCGGCTCGTCCGGCGGCTCTGCCGCGGCCGTGGCGGCGCGGCTCGCGCCGGGCGTCACCGGCACCGACACGGGCGGCTCGATCCGGCAGCCCGCCGCCTTCGTCGGCATTACCGGCATCAAGCCGACCTACGGCCGCTGCTCGCGCTGGGGTATGGTCGCCTTCGCCTCCAGCCTCGACCAGGCCGGCCCGATGGCGCGCAACGTCCGGGACTGCGCGGTGATGCTCGAGGCGATGGCCGGCTTCGACCCGAAGGATTCGACGTCGCTCGACCTGCCGGTCCCGGCCTGGGAGGCGAGCCTCTCCGCCGACATGCGCGGGAAGCGGATCGGCATCCCGAAGGAATATCGCATCGACGGCGTCCCGGCCGAGATCGACGAGGTCTGGGAGAAGGGCATCGCGTGCATGCGCGACGCCGGCGCCGAGATCGTCGAGGTCTCGCTCCCGCACACCAGATACGCGCTGCCGACCTATTACATCATCGCCCCGGCCGAGGCTTCGTCGAATCTCGCCCGCTACGACGGCGTGCGCTACGGCCTTCGGGTCGCGCCGGAGCAGGGCAATCTGACCGACATGTACGAGGCGACCCGCGCGGCCGGCTTCGGCCCCGAGGTCAAGCGCCGCATCATGATCGGCACCTATGTCCTCTCCGCCGGCTTCTACGACGCCTATTTCAACCGCGCCCAGAAGGTCCGCGCCCTCATCGCCCGCGATTTTGAACGGGTCTGGGAGCATTGCGACCTGATCCTCACCCCCACAGCCCCCTCGGCCGCGTTCGCGCTCGGCGAGAAGTCGAACGACCCCATCGCCATGTACCTCAACGACGTCTTCGCCGTCCCGGCCAGCCTCGCCGGCCTCCCGGCGATGAGCGTCCCCGCCGGCCTCAACGGAGAGGGGCTCCCCCTCGGCCTCCAGCTCGTCGGCCGCGCCCTCGACGAGCAGTCGGTCCTCAACGCCGGCCTCGCCCTCGAGGAACGCGCCGGCTTCACCGCCAGGGCGGAGGCATGGTGGTGAGGCTGGGCTCAATGGCCGACCCCAGCTGGAATCCTCCTTCGGGTGTGTGGGTTCGCCCGATCGACGGATGGGGTTTCATGGAGAAGATAGACGGAGAACTCGCTCCGGCTTTCGAGGTGAAAATCGACGCTTCGGGGGTCGATATCGGATCGGGCATCCTCGGGTGGCGTGGTTCTGTGAAGACGCCGCGGCACAAATATGATGGATTGCCCTTCGTCATGCAGCCCCGCCACACCCGCTGGACCGACGTCGTCGTTCTCAACGTCGGGGACGATCGGGATTCCATATTTAGCGGCATGGCTGAAACACACGGCCTGGAGTGCGATTGGTTATGAGTGACTATCGCATCCACGGCGCCACGGGTGAATGGGAGGTCGTGATCGGCCTCGAAGTGCACGCGCAGGTGACCTCGCGCGCCAAGCTCTTCTCCGGCGCCTCGACCGAGTTCGGCGCCGAGCCGAACACGCAGGTCAGCCTCGTCGACGCCGCCATGCCGGGCATGCTGCCGGTGCCGAACGCCGAATGCATCCGCCAGGCGGTGCGCACCGGCATGGCGCTGGAGGCGCAGATCAACCCCTGGTCGCGCTTCGACCGCAAGAATTATTTCTACGCCGACCTGCCGCAGGGCTATCAGATCAGCCAGCTCTACCATCCCATCGTCGGCGAGGGCGAGATCGAGATCCTGCTCGACGAGAAGGACGAGGGCTCGGGCCGCCGCGTCGGCGTCGAACGCATCCATCTCGAGCAGGATGCCGGCAAGCTGATGCACGACCAGCACCCGACCATGTCCTATGTGGACTTGAATCGCTCGGGCGTCGCCTTGATGGAGATCGTCTCCAAGCCCGACATGCGTTCGCCCGAGGAAGCAGGGGCTTACATCCGCAAGCTCAGGTCGATCCTGCGCTACGTCGGCTCGTGCGACGGCAATATGGAGCAGGGCTCGATGCGCGCCGACGTCAACGTCTCGGTCCGCCGCCCCGGCCAGCCCTTCGGCACGCGCACCGAGACCAAGAACGTCAATTCGGTCCGCTTCATCATGGCGGCGATCGAATATGAGGCGAACCGCCAGGTCGACCTGCTCGAAAGCGGCGGCACGATCGTCCAGGAAACCCGTCTGTGGGACCCGGACAAGGCCGAGACGCGCTCGCTCCGCTCCAAGGAGGAAGCGCACGATTACCGCTACTTCCCGGATCCGGATCTGCTTCCGGTCGAGCTCACCGACGCCTTCCTCGCCGACTGCCGCGCCTCGCTCCCCGAGCTTCCCGACGCGAAGCGGCGCCGCTACGAAGGAGCGCTCGGGCTCCCCGCCTACAACGCCGCTGTCCTCACCGCCGAGGTCGAGACGGCCCGCTGGTTCGAGGCCCTGCTGGAAAAGCTCGGCGACGAGCATGCCGTGCGCGCCTCCAATTGGGTGATCTCCGATTTGTTCGGCGCCTTGAACCGCCTCGGCAAGTCGCTCGCCGACAGCCCGGTCACGCCCGCCCAGGCCGCCGAGCTCCTCCGCCTCACCGCCGACGGCACCCTCTCCGGCACGCTCGCCAAGCAGGTGTTCGAGATCATGCTCGAGACCGGCGAGGGCCCCGCCGCGATCGTCGAGGCCCGCGGCCTCAAGCAGACCAGCGACACCGGCGCGATCGACAAGGTCATAGCCGAGGTGCTCGCCGCGAATGCCGACAAGGTCGCCGAATACCGTTCCGGCAAGGACAAGCTGTTCGGCTTCTTCGTCGGCCAGACGATGAAGGCTATGGCCGGCAAGGCCAACCCGCAGGTGGTGAACGAGCTGCTCAAAAAGGCGCTCGGCTGAACCGCCTCGCCCCCGCACGGTAACCAAGTTTCAACGCCGCCCGCGCTACAGCCTCCGTCAGGTCCACACCGCCGCGCACCGGGAGCCGCACTTGGCGATCTTTAAATATTCCAATTATCTGGCGACGTCGAAGAGCACCTCGTTCGACCAGCCGCTCCAGCCCTCCTCCTTCGCGCCGTGCGGGGGGATCTATCGCTGCACAAGCTGCGGCACCGAGATCGCCTCCGAGGGCATCGGGCTGCTCCCCGACCGGCAGCACCACAAGCACGCGCCCGGCCAGCCGCCGATCCAGTGGCAGCTCACCGTCGCGACCGTGGAGACCCACCCGCAGCCCTATCTGCACGGCGCGGCCTGAGCGGCGATGGGCTCCATCTCCTTCCGCCTCTCCAAGGCCCTCGAAGCCGGCCGCGCGGGGCGCAAGCTGACCCGCGAGCGCATCCTCCTCGATCTCCTCAACAAGCGCGCCGCCGCCCGCCAGGCAGGCCTCGCCGACCTTGAGGCGCAGCTTCGCGAGCAGATACGCTGGGCGCTCCCGGTCCATTCGGACGACGAGCAGGAGGGAGGCGAAAGCGGCGCTGGACAGGCGCCGCCCGCCGGCTAGGGTTCGCCCTCGCAACCCGCGGGGAAATCTCGAACATGCTCAAGACCGCCCTCACCGCCGGCGCCGCTCTGGCCGCCGCCCTCTGCCTCGCCGCCTCGGCCCAGGCCGCCGCCACGCCCGCCGACTCGCCCGCCGGCTACCACCACGCCCCGCCCGCCATCGCCAGGATCCTCGCCGCGCCGCCGACCCCCGCCGTCCTCGTCAGCCGCGACCGCCGGACGCTCGCCATCCTCGGCCGCGAGAATCTGCCGACCATCGCCGCCATGTCGAAGCCGATCCTCCGCCTCGCCGGCTTTCGGATCGATCCCGCCACCAACGGCCAGGCGGAAGTGCGCGTCCAGTGGCTGAACGCCCTCGCGTTCGAGGACCTCGCCACCGGCAAGACGGTGGCCGTGCCGCTCCCCGCCGGCACCCGCTTCACCGCCGCGAGCTGGTCGCCCGACGGTGCCCGCCTCGCCTTCGTCGTCCAGGAGAGCGCCGGCCTTGCGCTGTGGGTCGCCGACCGCAGCGGCGCGGCGCGCCCGCTCCTGCGCGGCGTCAACGCCGCCTTCGCCGGGGCGCCCTACGAATGGGCGCCGGACGGCCGCTCGCTGCTGGTCCGCACCGTCGATCCCGCCCGCGGCGCGCCGCCGGCCCGCGAGCCCACCCCCACCGGCCCCATCGTCCAGGAGAGCCGCGGCCGCGCCTCGGCGGCCCGCACCTATGAGGACCTGCTCGGCGACGCGACCGACGAGGCGCTGTTCGACTATTATTTCTCCGGCCGCCTGGTCCGCGTCGATCTCGCCGGCGCCGCCACGCCGGTCGGCCCCGCCGGCCTCTATGCCGATTTCAGCCTCTCGCCGGACGGCCGCTACATCCTCGTCGACCGGCTGAAGCGGCCTTATTCCTATCTGCACCCGGCGGAATTCTTCCCGACCGAGATCGCCGTCTGGACCGACGACGGCCGCCCGGTGCGCACCCTCGTCGACCGCCCCCTCGCAGACGATCTGCCGGTCGATTTCGACGCCGTCGTCAAGGGCCCGCGCGACGCCGAATGGCGCTCCGACGCCCCCGCCACCCTCGTCTGGGCCGAAGCCCTCGACGGCGGCGATCCCAAGGCGAAGGTCCCGCACCACGACAAGCTGATGATGCAGGCCGCGCCCTTCGACTCGCCGCCGGTCGAGCTCGCCCGCACCGAGCGCCGCTACGCCCGCATCTATTGGGGGGACGACGATTTCGCGATGCTCGTCGACCGGCAATGGCGCAGCCGCACCGAGGGCCGCTACGCCGTCGCGCCCGCGCATCCCGGCGCGGCGCGGCCCCTCGCCACCCGCAACTACCAGGACCAATATGGCGACCCCGGCCGCCCGATCCTCGAGCCGAACGCCGCCGGCAAGCCGGTGCTGCGCTTCACGCCCGACCGTCAGGCCGTGTATGCGAGCGGGGAGGGGGCGAGCGCCGCCGGCGCCTTCCCGTTCCTCGCCCGCATGCCGGTCGCCGGCGGCGCCCCGCAGCGCGTCTGGGCCGCCGAGGCGCCTTATTACGAGGACGTCGTCGCGCTTCTCGACGACAAGGGCGAGCGCCTCCTCACCCGCCGCGAGAGCGCCTTGCTCGCCCCGAACTATTACATCCGCACGCTGGGCGCGAAGGGCGGCGTAAAGGCCGTCACCGCCTTCCCCGATCCCGCGCCGGAGCTGGCGAAGGTCACCAAGCGCACCATCACCTACGCGCGCGCCGACGGGCTCAAGCTCTCGGGCACCCTCTACCTCCCCGCCGGCTACGACGCGAAGCGCGACGGGCCGTTGCCGACCCTGCTCTGGGCCTATCCGGCGGAATATACCGATCCGCGCGTCGCCGGGCAGACGGTCGACCAGGGCAACCGCTTCACCCGCCCGCGCGGCATCAGCCACCTCTTCCTGCTGACCCAGGGCTATGCGATCCTTGACAATCCGGCGATGCCGATCGTCGGCGCGAACGGCGCCGAGCCCAACGACACCTACGTCCCGCAGCTCCAGGCCGACGCCCAGGCCGCCGTCGACGCCGTGGTGGCGCTGGGCGTCGCCGACCGCGACCGGATGGCCGTCGGCGGCCACAGCTACGGCGCCTTCATGACGGCAAACCTCCTCGCCCACACCAACCTCTTCCGCGCCGGCATCGCCCGCTCCGGCGCCTACAACCGGACCTTGACCCCCTTCGGCTTCCAGGCCGAGCAGCGCACCTATTGGCAGGCGACCCCCACCTACACCGAAATGTCCCCCTTCACCTTCGCCGACCGCATCAAGACCCCGATCCTCCTCATCCACGGCGGCGCCGACGACAACAGCGGCACCTTCCCGATCCAGAGCGAGCGCTTCTACGCAGCCTTGAAGGGCAATGGCGGCACCGTCCGCTACGTCGTCCTCCCCAACGAACCCCACGGCTACCGCGCGATGGAGTCGACGGAGGAGACTCTGTGGCAGATGACCGACTGGCTGGACCGCTGGGTGAAGCCGAAGCGGGGGGACGCACATTAGGCGCGGCCCAACCTTAGCTCCTCCCCGGGACGGGGAGGGGGACCAGCCGCAGCCACAGGCGAAGGCTTATGGAGCTGTCCGCCGCCGCGACCCTGAGACCTTTGGGCGCGGGCTCCGGTGTCAGTGGATTACCTGAAGTCGCAGACAGGGTCGCCGCCGCCTGCTGTTGCCTCTGCGCAACGGGCGGCAAGGTCTTCATTCTGCTCGTGAAACAGTGGCTTTTCGGTAACCGCCCGGCTGCTAGCGTCGCGGCTCGGCAGGGGAGGGCGCATGGCGAGGTTGCAGGCAGAGCGAGCGGGAACGGAGCCGTTCCGGGCGGAGGCGCCGGCGCCTTGCCCGGATTGCGGGGCGGTGCAGTGGCTGGTCGGGCGGCAGGTCGCCGAATGCGCGGCCTGCGCGGCGCCCTTGCCGCGCGCGGACGGGGCGCCGGTCGGGATGCCGCGCCCGCGCCTGCTGCGCCGGGCGGCGTGACCGTCCGCGCCGCGCGCGCCGCCGGCGCCGCCGCGCTCCTGCTCCTCGCCGGGGCGCCGGCTGCGGCCGGGCCGGTGCAGGACCGCATCTATCCCGCGCCCAAGGCGCCGCTCTCGCTCGACGGCCTGCCGAAGGGCGCGGCGCTGGTCCGAGTCCGCACCGCCGACGGCCTCGCCCTCCAGGGCATAGCGCTCCCGGCCCGCGCCGGTATGCCGACCCTGCTCGTCTTCCACGGCAACGGCTCGAGCGCCGCCGACGCGCTGCGTTGGCTCGCGCCGCTGGCGGACGCCGGCTACGGCTTCGTCGCGGCCGAGTATCGCGGCTATAGCGGCAATCCCGGCCGCCCCGACGAGCCGGGCCTCGCCCGCGACGCCGACGCCTTCCTCGCGCTCGCCCGAAGCCAGGCGGGGGAGGGGCCGGTCTGGGCGCTCGGCCACAGCCTCGGCGCCGGCGTCGCGATCGGTCTCGCCCGCCGCGCCCCGCTCGACGCGCTCGTCACCGTCGGCGCCTTCACCCGTCTCAGGGCGATGGCGCCCAAGGCGGTGCGCGCCTTCGTCCCCGACGGCTACGACAACCTCGCCGCCGTGCCGCGGATAGCGATGCCCTTGATCCTGGTCCACGGCGATCAGGACGCGACCGTGCCGATCGGCGAAGCGCGCGCCCTCCACCTCGCCGCCGGCGCCGCCCATCTCAGAGGCGGCACGTTCGTCGTCGTCGGCGCGGACCACCGGCCGGACGGCGCGACCCTGCTTGCCGTCGCCGACGCGGCGCGGGCGTGGCTCAGGGACGGGAGCTGGCCGATGACGGCGATTCCCTCCGCGGCGAAGCTGCTGCCGTTCGGCGAGACGCGGCCGCGCAACCCATGAGCGCCTTGCCGCCGCCGCCGCCTGGCCTTAGGCGCAGCGCCATGAAGGGTTCGACCAACCGGCGCCTGCGCCGCCTCCACCAATATCTCGGCCTGTTCTTCGCGCCGGCCCTTTTGCTCTTCTCGCTGAGCGGAGCGCTGCAGACCTACCGCTGGCAGGAGCCCAAGGGCTATGGCGGCAGCCCGCCCGGCTGGATCGTCTGGATGGCGAGCGTCCACAAGGATCAGGCGCTGCCCCGCGCGCCCAGGGCCGGCGGACCGGAGGCCGGGCCGCCGCCGGGCGGGAAGGCGCCGGGGCCCGAGGCGAAGGCGCCCGCCGGACCCGAGGCGAAGGCGCCCGCGCCGAAGGCCGGCGAGCGCAAGGGCCCGGGCCGCCGCCAGGGCCTGATGCTGTTCGTCGGCCTGTTCGGGCTGGCGCTGTTCCTCTCGACCCTGATGGGCATCGCCATCGCCCTCGCCAATGCGGCGACGCGGCGCGCCAACCTCATCGTCCTCGCGGCCGGCGCCGCCGTGCCGCTCTTGCTCCTCTTCCTCTGACACGGAAGGCTCAAGATGACCGAAGCCGACAGAAGCAACGTCACCGAGACCGGCAGCGGCGCCGCCCGCGCCGACGAGGCGGCCGCCGACGCGCCCGGCGACCTCAAGCCCGGCGAGGACCGCCGCGCCCGCCGCGAGAAGCTGCTCGACGAGGCGGTCGAGGAGACCTTCCCCGCCTCCGATCCCATCTCGCCGGCCTAGCAGGAGACAGTTACCGATCCGCGGACTCCTGTGGTGAGCCGCTGAGGTCCGTGGATCGGCAACTGTCCCCAGATCACCGCCTAGACCACCGTCAGCCGCCCTGCGAAGTCCTCCGCCGCCACGGCGCGGATCTGCCGGGCGATGCCGCGGGTCAGGCCCTCCGGCACCGTCACGTCGAAGCCGCGGGCGAGGAGGCCTTCGACCGCCCATCTGACGCAATAGTCGGCCGCGACGCCGATCACCGTCACCTCCGTCACCCCGTCGGCCTTGAGCGCTTCGAAGAAAGCGTCCCGCTCGAACCGCTCGCCCGAGCCGCGCGCGTCCTCGACGAAGAGCCCGTCCTCGGCCCACATGTCGAAGACCCCCTTCTCGAGCCGGTAGAGGGGGATGGCGCCGTGGACGAGGGCCGGGTCGAGCGCGTTGGCCCAGCCTTCGCTGCCCCTGACGCAATGGGGCGGGAACTGCTCCGCCTCTGCGGACGCGGCGTAGACCTCGGGCACATGCGTGTCGAAGGTGAAGAGCAGCCCCGCTGTCTCCTCCGGCCGAAGCCCGCGCAGAAAGGCCTCGGCCGCCGGGATCAGCGCGTCGGCACCCTCCACGGCAAGCGCGCCCTTCGGGTGCATGAAGTCCCATTGCGTGTCGACGACGATGACGAAGCGCATCCTGCTCTCCTCCGGCGCGGGTGGCTTACCGCAGCCGCAGCCGCTTGCTAAGGGGGATCGCGATGGACTTCGCCCGCCGCGCCTGGGACCACAGCTTCCCCTTCGACCCGATCGTCCGCACGCTGCTCGACACGGACTTCTACAAGATCCTGATGGCGCAGATGCTCCATGAGAAGCACTTCAACGACTTCGCCACCTTCTCGCTGGTCAACCGCACCGCCGACATCCGCCTCGCCGAGACGATCGACATGGGCGAGCTTCGCGAGCAGCTCGACCACGCGCGCTCCCTGCGCTTCGAGGCGAACGAGCTGATCTGGCTCAGGGGCCAGACCTTCTACGGCCAGGAGGGCATGTTCACGCCGCACTTCATCGACTTCCTCCGCCGCCTCAAGCTCCCGGACTACGAGCTCTCCGCGGATCCCGACACCGGCCAGATCCGCTTCGAGACCCACGCCCGCTGGTGCGAGGCGACCTTCTGGGAAATCCCCCTTCTCTCGATCGTCAACGAGATGCGCTACCGCGCCATCCTCAAGGGCATGAGCCGCAGCCGGCTGGACATTCTCTACGCCCGCGCCAAGGTGAAGCTCTACGCCAAGCTCGAGCGGCTGGCGGGGCTGGAGGGACTCAACCTTACCGATTTCGGCACCCGCCGCCGCCACTCCTTCCTCTGGCAGGAGCATTGCGTGCTGACGGCGGCGGAAGTGCTCGCCAAAGGCTTCACCGGCACGTCCAACGCCTATCTCGCCATGACCCACGGCCTCGATGCGAAGGGCACCAACGCGCACGAGCTGCCCATGGGCCTTGCCGCCATGTGCGCGCCGGACGACGATGCCTGCCTCAGGCAAGCGCAGTACAAGGTGCTGCAACAATGGCAGAACAGCTATCGCGGCGAGCTGCTCGTCTTCCTGCCGGACACGTTCGGCACCAGCCAGTTCCTCGCCGACGCGCCTTCCTGGGTGGCGAACTGGACCGGCGCGCGGCCCGATTCCAAGGACCCCGTCGCAGCGGGGGAGGAGCTGATCGCCTTCTGGCGGAGCCGCGCCGTCGATCCGGCGAAGAAGCTGATCATCTTCTCCGACGGCATGGACGTCGCACTGCCCGGCGCCCCGGCGGGCGCGCACGACATCCCGGCGGTCCATGCCCATTTCCACGGCCGCGTCCGCCTCGGCTTCGGCTGGGGGACGATGCTGACCAACGACTTCCTCGGCTGCGATCCCGCCGACGGGCAGGCGCTGAAGCCGATCTCGCTCGTGTGCAAGCTCACCGCGGCGAACGGCCACCCGGCGGTCAAGCTCTCGGACAATCACCGCAAGGCGATGGGCCCGGCCGAAGAGGTGGAACGCTACCGCCGCGTTTTCGGAACCCAAGGCGTGGCCGATGCGCCGACTTTGGTCTGACCCGAAGGCCGCGCCTGCCTATTCCGTTCCCGCCTCGCTGACCGCGCCGGCGAATTCTTCGAAGTCCTTCGCCTCGCGGAAGTCCTTGTAGACGCTGGCGAAGCGTATGTAGGCGACCGGATCGAGCGCCTTGAGGCCGGCCATCACCATCTCGCCGATCTCGCTGGAGGCGATCTCGCTCTCGCCCGACGTTTCGACCTGCCGCTGGATCGAGGAGACCAGCCGGTCGATCCGCTCCTGTGGCACCGCGCGCTTGCGGCAGGCGATGGCGATCGAGCGTTCGAGCTTGCCGCGGTCGAACGATTCCCGCCGGTTCCCCGCCTTGACGATGGTGAGGTCGCGAAGCTGCACCCGCTCGAAGGTGGTGAAGCGCGCGCCGCAATCCTCGCACTGTCGGCGCCTGCGGATCGACGAACCGTCCTCCGCCGGACGGCTGTCCTTCACCTGGCTGTTCTCGTGGGAGCAGAAGGGGCAGCGCAAGAGCGGGCCTACAGGTCCTGATAGATGGGGAAGCGGGCGCAGAGCTCGCGCACGCGGTGGCGCACCTGCTGCTCGACGCCGGAATTGCCTTCCTCGCCCGCGTCGCGCAGGCCGTCCAGCACGTCCGAGATCATGTCGGCGATGTCGCGGAACTCCTGGACGCCGAACCCGCGGGTGGTGCCGGCCGGCGAGCCGACGCGGATGCCGCTGGTCTTGACCGGCGGCAGCGGGTCGAACGGGATGCCGTTCTTGTTGCAGGTGATGCCGGAGCGCTCCAGCGCCTCATCGGCGTCCTTGCCGGTGATGCCGAGCGGCCTGAGGTCCACGAGCGCGAGGTGCGTGTCCGTGCCGCCAGCGACGAGGTCGGCGCCGCGCTCCTTCAAGCGGCCGGCAAGCGCCTTGGCGTTGGCGATTACCGCCTGCGCGTAAGTCTTGAACTCGGGCTGCAGCGCCTCGCCGAACGCCACCGCCTTGGCGGCGATGACGTGCATCAGCGGCCCGCCCTGCAGGCCCGGGAAGACAGCCGAGTTGATCTTCTTGGCGATGGCCTCGTCATCGGTCAGCACCATGCCGCCGCGTGGCCCGCGCAGCGTCTTGTGGGTGGTGGTGGTGACGACATGGGCGTGACCAAAGGGCGAGGGGTGCTCGCCGGCAGCGACGAGGCCGGCGAAATGGGCCATGTCGACGAGGAACAGCGCGCCCACCTCGTCAGCGATGGCGCGGAAGCGGGCGAAGTCGATGTGGCGGGGATAGGCGGAGCCGCCGGCGATGATCAGCGTCGGGCGGTGCTCCTTCGCCAGCCGCTCGACCTGGTCGAAGTCGATGAGCTGGTCGTCGGGGCGGACGCCATACTGGATGGCGTTGAACCACTTGCCGGACATGGCCGGCTTCGCGCCGTGGGTGAGGTGGCCGCCGGCGTCGAGCGACAGGCCGAGGATGGTGTCGCCGGGTTTGGTCAGCGCCAGCATCACCGCGCCGTTGGCCTGCGCGCCGCTGTGGGGCTGGACGTTGGCGAAGGCGCAGCCGAACAATTGCTTCGCCCGCTCGATCGCCAGCGTCTCGACCGAATCCGAAGGCGCGCAGCCCTGGTAGTAGCGGCGGCCAGGATAGCCCTCCGCATATTTGTTCGTAAGGACCGAGCCCTGCGCCTCGAGCACCGCGCGGCTGACGATGTTCTCCGACGCAATCAGCTCGATCTGGTTCTGCTGGCGGTCGAGCTCCGCGGCGATCGCGTCGGCGACGGCCCCGTCCGCCTGGCGGAGGCGCTCGGTGAAGAAGCCCTGGTGCTGGACGCCGGAAAGATCGTTGGCCGGGCGCGTGCTCATGCGGGCTCCTTCTCGAATCGGGGATGGGAGAGCTTGGCGACACGCCTCGCGTGGCGGTCGCCGCCGAAGGGCGTGGCGAGGAAGGTCTCGACGCAGGCCTTGGCCATCTCGATGCCGATCAGCCGTGCCCCCATGGCGATGACGTTGGCATCGTTATGCTCGCGCGCCAGCCGCGCCGAGAGCGGCTCGGAGACGAGGGCGGCGCGGGCGGCGGGGTGGCGGTTGACGGCGATCGAAATGCCGATGCCGGAGCCGCAGATGGCGACGCCGCGCTCGGCATCGCCGGCGGCGATAGCCTCGGCGAGCCGGTAGCCGTAATCGGGATAGTCGACCGGATCGGCGCCCTCCGGCCCGAGGTCGATCACCTCGTGCCCGAGTGTGCGCAGGTGCGCGGCGAGCGCGGCCTTGAGCTCCACGGCGGCATGATCGGATGCGATCGCGACTCGGTCGGCCACGTGCGTTGCTCCCGGTACGGCTTTGAAGCGCGGAGAATAGGGAAGGGGGCGGAATTTTGCCACCGCTTATTCGCGGGAACGTCTCCCGCGGCTCCTCGGTTCAGTGCCCCACATGGCGAGCGTCGCCCATCCCTACGCGCCCGAGGAGGCGCCGAAGCCGCGTCGTAACTGGCAGCGCTGGGCGCTCGGGTTCATCCTCATCGCCGCCATGGCCGGCGCGGCGCTGCACTTCGGGGACCTCAAGCAGTTTGCGGCGCTGCTCCGCCGGGCGCACCCCGCCTGGCTGCTCGCGGCCGCCGGTCTGCAGGTGCTGACCTACGCCTTCGTCGCGGCGGGCTGGTACGTGATCCTGGAAGCCGGCGGGTCGCACCTCAAGCTCCGCCGCCTGTTCAGCCTCGCCCTCGCCAAGTTGTTCACCGACCAGGCGCTTCCCACCGCCGGCGTCGGCGGGAACGTGCTGATGGTCGACCGGCTGATCGCCTGCGGCATCCCGCGCGGCCATGCCGCGGCGGCGCTGATCCTGTCGATGATCGGCTATTATGCCGGCTTCGCGCTGCTCGGCCTCGGCGCCCTCGCGCTATTGTGGTGGGCGGGCAAGGCGAGCTGGCTGCTCGTCGGCACGATCGGCCTGTTCCTGGTCGTCGCCTTCGCCATCCCTGCGCTGGCGCTGTGGCTGCGCCGGCGGGGGCGCAGGCCCATGCCGCACTGGGTCGTGCGCATCGCGCCGCTGCGCCGCACCCTCGAGACGGTGGCGGAAGCGCCCTCCGACCTGCTCAAGGACATGCCGCTGCTCGCCAAGGTGGCCGTGCTCAACGCCCTGGTTCTCGTCGCCGACGCCGCCACCTTGTGGGTCTGCCTGTTCGCGCTTGGCACGCCGGACGATTTCGCCACCGCCTATGTCGCAATGATCATCGCACAGATCGCGGTGACGCTCGGGCCCGTGCCGCTTGGGCTCGGCGCCTTCGAGGGCGCCTGCGCCGGCATGCTCCGCCTCCTTGGCGTGGGTTTCGAAGCCGCGGTCGCCGCGACCCTGCTGCTGCGCGGCTTCACCTTGTGGCTGCCGCTCATCCCTGGCCTGTTCGTCACGAGGCGCCTCAGGAAGTGGGGGGAGGGCGGCTGCGACTAGCGCAGCGCCTGCCCCACCATCGACTTCAGCGTCAGCGCGTCGTGTATGGCATGGGCGTACATGTCGTTGTTGAAATAGCACCAGACGTCGCGCCCGCCTTTCGCCTGCGCGACGATCCAGTCTGTCCAGGCGAGCAGACCCTCGTCCGAATAGCGGCCCCAATATTTCCCCTCGCCGCCGTGAAAGCGGACATAGGCGACCGGCCCCGTCGCCCAGCGCTCCGTCCGCGAACCGGGCATGTCATGCGCGCAGAAGGAGGCGCCGCGCGCGTCGAGCAATGCGAGGACCTCCTCGGTCAGCCAGCTCGTCTCGCGGAACTCGAAGACATGGGTGAGGTCCTGCGGCAACAGGTCGATGAATGCCTCGATCCGCTCCCGATTGAAGCCCCAGCGCGGGGGGAGCTGGTACAGGATGGGCCCGATCGTATCGCCGAGGCGGCGGGCGCGGGATAGAAATTCCTCTACGGGCTCAGCGCACTCCTTGAGCTTCTTCATGTGCGTGATGAAGCGCGGCGCCTTGACGGCGTAGCGGAAGCCCGGCGGCGCCTGGTCGCGCCACTTGATGAAGGTGTCGGGCTTGGGCAGGTGATAGAAACTGGTGTTGAGCTCGACGGTCCCGAACGTCTCGGCATAGTGGGCGAACCACAGCCGCTGCGCCATCTTCTCGGGATAGAAGGCGCCGCGCCAGTGGCGGTAGATCCAGCCGGAGCAGCCGATGCGCACGCTTCCCACCATCGCAGGGCCGAAACGGAACGGTGCGGGAATAAGTTGCGTTGGGCCGTGATGACCCGGCTGACCTTGATCCTTGTTATCGTCGTGACGGCCGTCGCGAGCTCCGCCGTCACCAGCGCCTTCTGGTTCCTCGCCTTCAACCGCGGGGCGATCGCAGAGGAGGCGCCCCCGGCTCCCGCGCAGTCACCGAAGGCCGCGGCGCCCCACGCACCGCTGGTCGTCGCGCCGAGCGGCCTCGCCATCCCGGTGGTCGGCGTGAGGCCCGAGCAGCTGGTCGACACCTACACCGCCGCGCGCTCCGGAGGCCGGGTCCATGATGCCAACGACATCATGGCCGCGCGCGGCACCGAAGTGGTCGCCGCGGCACCCGGGACGGTCGAGAAGCTGTTCTTCAGCCATGGCGGCGGCGGCATCACCGCCTATGTCCGTTCCCCCGACGGGCAGTGGCAATATTATTACGCGCACCTCGATTCCTACTGGCCGGGCCTGCATGAAGGCCAGGCGGTGAAGCAGGGCGATCCGATCGGCCGCGTCGGCTCGACCGGCGATGCCAGCCCCGAGGCGCCGCACCTCCATTTCGCCGTCAACCGCATGGAGCCGGGCCAGCGCTGGTGGCAGGGGACGCCGGTCAATCCCTATCCGCTGCTTGCCGGGAAGAAGGCGGGGCAGTAGCCCTGCGCTCCCACGGCAGGAGGGGCGGGCGATGGACGGCGGGTGCGAGTGCGGGCGGGTGCGCTACCGGCTCGAAGACGATCCGATCTTCGTCAATTGCTGCCACTGCCGGCAATGCCAGAAGCTGAGCGGCTCCGCCTTCGCCATGAACGCAATGGTCGAGCGCGACCGCGTCCGACTCACCGCCGGCGAGGACGCTCTCGAAAAGGTGCGTGGAGGCGGTGACCGTTGCCGCGACTGCGGCGTGATCCTCTGGGGGACGCACAGGATGTTCGGCGAGGGCATCCTCTTCCTGCGCGTCGGAACGCTCGACGAGGGGGAGCGGCTGTCGCCCGATGCGCACTTCTTCGTGCGCAGCAAGCATCGCTGGGTGACGGTGCCGAGCGGCGTGCCAAGCTTCGAAACCCTGCCGCAGCCGGGCGATCCGCCGCTGTTCGGGCCGGAGGCGGCGGCGCGGGTCGAGGCGGCGCGGGTTGCTCCGGAGGCCGCCCCCGGCTAGAGCGCGCCCCGGCTCTTACCACTTTCTCCAGCGAGACAGGCATGAAGATCAGCGGCGTGGACATCCGTCCCGGCAACATCATCGAATATGAGGGCGGCATCTGGCGCGCGGTGAAGATCCAGCACACCCAGCCCGGCAAGGGTGGCGCCTACATGCAGGTCGAGATGAAGAACCTCATCGACGGCCGCAAGACCAACGTCCGCTTCCGCTCGGCCGAAACGGTGGAGCGAGTCCGCCTCGACACCAAGGACTTCCAGTTCCTGTTCCGGGACGGCGACATGCTGACCTTCATGGACAAGGACACGTACGAGCAGATCACGCTGCCGACCGACCTCCTCGGCGACGCAGCGGCTTTCCTCCAGGACGGCATGGACGTGGTGATGGAGCTGCACGAGGACCGGCCGATCTCGGTCCAGCTGCCCGACCAGATCGAGGCGACCATTGTCGAGGCCGACGCCGTGGTGAAGGGCCAGACCGCCTCGTCCAGCTACAAGCCCGCCATCCTCGACAACGGCGTGCGCGTCATGGTGCCGCCGCACATCAGCGCGGGAACCCGCATCGTCGTCGACGTTTACGAGCAGACCTACGTCCGGCGGGCGGACTGACCTTCCCGTCCCTCTCCCCTTCGCGGGAGAGGGACAGCCGTCGCAGACGGCAGGGTGAGGGCCGTTCCCCCGCTCTGCCCTCACCCTCCCATTGCTACGCAATGGGCCCCTCCCTCTCCCGCAAGGGGAGAGGGGTTTTGGAGAGAGAGTTGGTTTCCCATTCAGGCCTGATCACGGTGATGCAGAAGGCGGCCCGCAAGGCGGCGCCGCGGCTGCGGCGCGACTTCAACGAGGTCGAGCAGCTGCAGGTGAGCCGCAAGGGCCCGGCCGACTTCGTCTCGATGGCCGACAAGCAGGCCGAACGCACGATCGTCGAGGAGCTTCGCAAGGCGCGGCCCGACTGGCGGCTGACGCTGGAGGAAGGCGGCGAAGTCCCGGGCGACCCGGACAAGCCGCGCTTCATCGTCGATCCGCTGGACGGCACCACCAACTTCCTCCACGGCATCCCGCACTTCGCCATCTCGATTGCCGTCGAGGACCCGCGCGGGCCCCAGGGCAAGCCGGAGATCACGCAGGCACTCGTCTACCAGCCGCTCACCGACGAGAGCTTCTGGGCGGAGAAGGGCAGGGGCACCTGGCTCAACGAGCGGCGGCTGCGCGTCTCGGCCCGGCGCAGCCTGGACGACGCGCTGATCGCGACCGGCATCCCCTATCTCGGCCACGGCGACAGCGACCGCTTCCAGCGCATCCTCGACGCGGTCGGCCCCGAGGTTGCCGGCATCCGCCGCTTCGGCTCGGCTGCGCTCGACCTCGCCTGGGTCGCGGCCGGTCGCTACGACGGCTTCTGGGAGGAGCATCTCCAATATTGGGACGTCGCCGCCGGCATCCTCCTCGTTCGCGAAGCGGGCGGCTTCGTCAGCGACTTCCGCGGCGCCGAGGCCGGGCTGGCGAAGGGTCAGGTGCTGGCCGCCAACAGTGAGCTCCACTCGAAGCTCCACCGGCTTGTGGCGAAGGCTGTTCGGTAGCTTCTGCCTCCTCATGCTCCGCACGGGGAGCCATAAGCTATTGCGCGAGTTGTTTCTTGAAGTTGCCGAGCACGGCGACCCAGACTTCGAGATTGTCCCGGAACAGGCTCGTCGACATGCCGCCCTTGTCGAGGTTGACGTCCATCATGATCCCCGGATCGCCCTCCTTGTCGATATAGGCGCGGCCGAAGCGGTTGGCGTGGTTCCATTCGTTGATCGTCGCCAGCGTCGGCTTGACCTTCATCGCCCAGGCGGTCTGGAACTGGATGGTCGAGCAGGCGGCGTGGTCGGTGCAATTGTAGAAGAGGACCACGAACTTGCTGCCCGCCGCGGCGCTGGTGATCATCGGATCGCCGGTATTGTCCTTCCCGAGCTCCGCCTGAAATCCCGCCGCCTGCAGCACGCCGACGAGCTTCTGCGGATCGGCGGTGACGTTCTGCGCGAGCGCCGGGGCCGAGGCGGCGAGCAGGGCAGCGGCGATCAAGGTTCTTGCAAGCATGTCCGTTTCCCCTCCGAAACGGCGCAGAGGATGTGCCGCGCCCGCTCCGCTGTCAACGCGGTTGCCGCGTCGCGGAGCAGCGCATAGGTTAGTGGGCGAGGAGGTGCCGATGGCGGAGACGATGACCGGCGGCTGCGCCTGCGGGCGGGTGCGCTACACGGCGCGCGTGGACGGCGAGGACGCCTACCTCTGCCACTGCCGCATGTGCCAGCGCGCCACCGGCTCCGTTTCCATTGCCTTCAAGCAGGTCCTGAAGGCGGATGTGGTCTGGGCGGGGGAGCCGGACTGGTACGCCTCCTCGCCGATCGCGGCGCGCCCCTATTGCAGCGAATGCGGCACTTCGCTCGGCTTCGCCTTCCCGGACGGCGACAAGATGGACCTGACCGTCGCCTCCTTCGACGATCCGTCGGGCTTCGTCCCGAAGCACCATTTCGGGGCCGAGAGTATGCATCGGGCTTGGGTCGATACCGCCGGCCTGCCCGAGATCGTCACTGAGGATTACGAGCCGCTGATGGCGAAGTGGCGCGCCGCCGGCCTGCAGCCGGGCTAGACCCTTCGCGGCGGGAGAGCGGCACCGGCGGGTCCTCGTCGACGCTCAGGGTGGCGTGCGGCCACCACGGCCGCTACGGGCGCGACATGGCGACCACGCATTTTTTCGACGCGCCCGACGGCGTCCGCCTCGCCTGGCACGAGCTGGGCGAGGGCAGGCCGGTCGTCCTGCTCCACGGCCTTTTCTCCAACGCCGAGACGAACTGGATCAAGTTCGGACACGCCGCCGCCATCGCCGCCGGGGGTTTCCGCCTGATCATGCCGGACCTGCGCGCCCACGGCCGTAGCGCCGCGCCGCACGAAGCGGCCGCCTATCCGCCGGACGTGCTTGCGGACGACGGCTTCGCCCTCCTCCGCCATCTCGACGTCACGGATTACGACCTGGGCGGCTACTCCCTCGGGGCCCGCACGGCCGCGCGGATGGCGATCAAGGGCGCCGCGCCGCGCCGCCTCGTCATCGCCGGCATGGGGCTGCGGGGCATGCTCGACACGCAGCGGCGGTCCGAGCATTTCCGCGACGTCCTGACCGGCATGGGCACGCACAAGCGCGGCTCGCCCGAATGGCTGGCGGAGGCGTTCCTCAAGACCACGGGCGGCGACCCGCAGGCCCTGCTGCCGCTCCTCGGCAGCTTCGTCGATTCGACCGAGGCGGAGCTGCGAGGGATCGCGGTGCCGACCCTGGTCCTGTCGGGCGCGGAGGATCGGGACAACGGACCGGCCGAAGCGCTCGCCGACCTTCTTCCCGACGCGCGCTATGTCGAGGTGCCGGGCAACCATATGAGCGCCGTCACCAAGCCCGAGCTCGGCCGCGCCATCGCGGATTTTCTCGCGGCCTGAGCCTCAGTCGCCGTTCAGGCCGATCTGCGGATCGGGGCGGGCGGCATCGGGCGCGACGGGCGCGCCATTGCACTCGGCGGCGGTGATCGCCGTCTTCAGCACCTCGTTGAGCGGCTTTTCGGCGCAGGCGCCGTTGCGGCGGGCGAGCGCGCGGGCGCCGAGATAGCCCGCCGCGGCCGCGGCCGCCGCGCCGCCGGCGATTGCCGCCGTGGCGAAGGGGCGCTGGCGCATTTCCTCCGCGAGCCGAAGCGCCGCCGATTTTCCCTGACGCTCGTCGCTGCCGTCCGCCATCCGTGTCTCTCCCGTCCTGCCGCCGCACCAACGCCCAGGGGCGCGGCGGCGTTGCGGCGGGCGGGGAAATTCAGAGGCGCTCGAGCATGTATTCCGCGCTGGAGACGTTGAAGGCGCCAGGCTCCTCGACGTTGAGCTGCTCGACGACACCGTCGTTGACGACCGCCGACCAGCGCGAGCCGCGTACGCCCATGCCGAACTTGGTGCCGTCCATAACCAGGCCGAGAGCCTTGGCGAAGTCGCCATTGCCGTCGGCGAGCATCGTCACCTTGTCGGCGACTCCCGCCGATTCGCCCCAGGCCTGCATCACGAAGGCGTCGTTGACGGCGACGCAGGCAATTTCGTCCACGCCCTTTGCGCGGATGTCGTCGGCGCGTTCGACGAAGCCGGGAAGGTGGCGCGCCGAGCAGGTGGGGGTGAAGGCGCCGGGGACGGAGAAGAGCGCCACGCGCCGGCCCTTGAAGTAATCGGCGCTGGCGAGCGGCTGCGGGCCGTCGGCCGTCGCCTTGATCAGGGTCGCTTCGGGGAGGCGGTCGCCGACCTGGATGCTCATCGCGCTGTTCCTTTCGCTGGAGAGTTGCCGCCGCCCTAGCAGCCGTCCCGCGCCGCGCCTATACCGTCAGAAGAATGGAAGAGCCCAAGTTCCTGGTCGGGCAATTGCTCCTCGCCATGCCCGGTATCGGCGATCCGCGCTTCGAAAAGGCGGTGATCGCAATGTGCGTTCACGACGAGAACGGGGCGCTCGGCATCGGCCTCGGCCGGATCGTGCCGCGGATCGGTTTCCACGATCTCCTCAAGCAGCTCGACATCGATCCTGGCGTGGCGCCGGACGTGCCGATCCACCTCGGCGGGCCCGTCGAGCCGCAGCGCGGCTTCCTCCTCCATTCGCCCGACTGGGGCGGACAGGAAAGCGTCGGCGTCGCCGGCCGATGGACGCTGACCGCGACGCTGGACATCCTGAAGGCGATCGCCGAGGGGCGCGGCCCGACCCGCTGGATCGCCGCGCTGGGCTACGCCGGCTGGGGCCCCGGGCAGCTCGAGCAGGAATTGTGCGGCAACGGCTGGTTTGCGACGCCGGGCAGCGACTCACTGCTCTACGATTGCGACGTCGGCTCCCGCTGGGCGGCCGCGTTCAAGAGCGCCGGCATCGACACGCGCCTGCTTGCGGCCGACTACGGAACCGCCTGAGACGAGCGGAGGAACAGTCGGCCCGCCATATCTGTTCGGAGCGGGACCTGTTGGAGTCTCGTCATGCGTCCCCGTGTAAAGCGTCTGCGCGTCACCATGCCTTATTGGCCGGCATGGGCGCTCGGCACCTTCGCTCTCGCCTGCGCCGTGCCCGCCTTCACCGCTCCGTCTCCCGCGGCACAGGAGGCGTGTCGGGCATCGGGAGCCGCCACCTCGCCCGCCTCTTGCGCCCGCCTTCCAGCGACCCAGGCTACGCACCCTCGGGCGGCCGGCAGGATCGCTGCGCCCGTCGACAGGCGGTAGCGGCTTAGCCTCCTCGCGAGCGGTTGCGTCCGGCAACCGCGAGGGCTGCTGTTCGCACGCAACGCATGAGCGGGCTTAAGAATCCCGCGCCGGTTTCCGCGTCCCGAGGAGGCCGCAGGCGTCGCCGCCCGCCTTCACTCGGCCGCTTCGGCCGTGTCGTCGGCGGCGAGCTTGGTGAGCGCGCGCGGTACCGTATCGACGACCGGCAGCGGCTCGATCTCCTTCGCCCCCGAAGCGACCTCGAGCGTCTCGAAACGCTTCGCCTGCGTCATCACCTGGCTTTCGAGGCTGCCGACGAACGCATTGTAGGCGCCGGTGGCGAGGTCGAGGTTGCGGCCGAGGCGGGCGACATGGCCGCCCATCGTCGCCAGGCGCGCGTGGAGCTCCTTGCCGAGCCGGGCGATCTCGGCGGCTTCCTCGGCGAGCTTCTCCTGCCGCCAGACGCTGGCGACGGTGCGGGCGATGGCGACGAGGTTCGTCGGCGTGGCCAGCAGCACGCGCCGCTCGAACGCCCATTCCCACAGCCCCTCGTCCTGCTCGAGCGCGGCGGTGAGGAAATGTTCGCCCGGTATGTACATGACGACATAGTCGGCGGCGTCGCCGAACTGGTCCCAGTAATTCTTGCCGCCGAGCTGCTGGGCATGGTTGCGGATCGAGCCGGCATGGGCCTTGAGGTGCCGGACCCGCTCCGCTTCGTCGACCTCTTCCGATGCGTCGAGAAAGGCGTTCAGCGAGCATTTCGCGTCGATGATGAGCTTGCGCCCGCCGGGGAGGCGTACGATCACGTCCGGCCGCAGGCGCCCGTCGCCGGTGTCGACCGACACCTCGGACTGGAAGTCCGCATAGGGGCTGAGGCCGGCCTGCTCGAGCACGTTGCGTAGCGACTGCTCGCCCCAGCGGCCCCGCGACTTGGGGCTGTGGCGAAGCGCGCTGACCAGCTTCGCGGTCTCGTCGCGCACCTGGCTCTGGCCCGAGCGGACCAGCTCGATGGCGGCGCGCAGCTCACCGTAGCTGCCCTGCCGCTCCTGCTCGACCTTGGAGAGGTTCGCCTCGTAGCGCTTCAGCGTCGCCTCGACCGGCTGGAGCAGCTGCTTCAGATGCGCCTCGTTCTTCTCGCTCGCCTGGCCGAAGCGGGCATCGGCCCGCTCCAGGAACTGCTTCTGCGCGTCGCCGAGCAGCTTCGCGCCGATCTCGCTGAACTGCGCGGACAGCGCCGCGCGTGCCTCGGTCAGCTCCTTGAGCCGCGCCTCGAACGCCTTTTCCCGCTCGACCTGCGCGGAGGAGAGGCGGGCGCATTCCTGCTGGGCGGACGAGCATTGCGCGCGCATCTCATCGAGCTTGGCGGCAAGCTCCGGCACCGCCTTCGCGCGCTCCTCCGCGGCGGCGAGGTCCTTGATCGCGTCGCGGAATTTCTGGAGCTGCTCGTCGCGCTCCGCGCGCATCGCAGCCGCCTGGCGGCCGCCGAGTACGAAGCCGAGCCCCGCGCCGCCGAGCGCGGCGACGGCTATGATCAGCATGAGCAGCGCGTTCATGTCCTAACCCTCTCGGAACGAAGGGCGAACCTAAAGCAGGCGCGGCGCCGCGGCAAGCGGCGCGCGTTCACTTCTCCACAGGAAAGTCACTCTTCCGGGAGAAGCGGCGCCTCGTCGCGACCGAGATGGCGGGCGAGCGCGCGGACCCAGGCGGCGTGCCCCTCGCGCTCCACCGCAAAGGCGGCCGCGTTGAAGCCGTCGCGCGGAGGGTAGCCGGTGGCGGCCAGGCGGGCGGCCATCGCCATGACCGCCTCGGCGCGGGCCGGGCAATGCTCGGGATCGAGGGCGATGAGCTGGCCGAGCTCCTCCGCCATCTGGCGGCCGTCTTCGCGCAGCAGGATGGCGAGGCCGCGAAGGTCCGGGCGGTCGAGCCACAGCTCCACGATCAGCGCGAGGTCGAGCAGCGCGCCGAGCGCGGCCGGCCAGCCGGAGCCGGTGCCGGTCGACCGGAAATAGATGAGCGAGGGGTGAGCGGCGTGGCTCTGGCGCACCGTCGCGCACCAGTCGCGGCCGTCGCGCAGCACCCGGGTCAGCTCCTCGGCGGCGTCGATGCGGGCATATTTTTCGAGAAGCGCCACCGCCGAGGGCGGGTCTCCCGCCGAGGTGCGCAGCTTGAAGATGCCTGCATCGCGCCGGGCGATGCTCGATTGGACCTCGAGCAGGTAGGTGACCGCCATGGTCATCACCGCCAGGCCGCAGAAGCCCGCGGCGAGGATCACCCAGCGACCGACGCCGGTGACCTCGTGATTGGATTCGCCGATGGTGACGAGCGCGCTTCCTGCCGCGAATATCGCATCGCCGAAGCCGCCGAGCCGCGGCCTGAAGCTATTGCCGGCGGCGTGGGCGAGCAGGCCGAAGGCCACCGCAAGGAGGAGCATCCAGGCCGCGAAGGAGGCGACGAGCACGAACGGGGCGAACATCGTCGAGAGCCCGCGGCCGCGTCCGCGTATGCGTTTCCAGACCGGCAGCAGGAAGAAGTTGAGCCGCCGCGCGATATGGAGCGTCGAATGGCTGCCGCCGGGCACCACCACGGTGTCGAACACGTCGCGCAGCGTCATCACCGCCAGCAGCGTGCCCAGGATCAGCTCTGCTGCGGTCCGTATCATCGCCGCCGAACGCGCCGGCTTTGATTTGGATCAATCCCCGTGGGGCTGGCGCCGGGGAAGGCGAACGACATTCTCGTCCCCGGCGACGAGGCGGGCGAGCGCCGCCCCGATCTCCGCCCGGCCGAAGGGCTTGGCGAGGCGTGGGAGGTGGAGCACGTCGTCGGTCGTGCCGGTATAGCCGGTGATGATCAGGATCGGCAGCGCGGGGTGCGCCTCCTGAAGGCGGCGGGAGAGCTCGGCGCCGTCCATCCGCGGCATCTTGTAGTCGGTGACGACGATGTCCGGCTCGGCGCCGTCCGCGAGGAGGGAAAGCGCCTCGGGCCCGCCGCCGGCCTCGAGGACATCGTGGCCGAGGTCGCGGATCATTTCCGCCGTGCCTGTCCGCACGATATCCTCGTCGTCGACCAGGAGGATGGTGAGCGGACGGCCCGTCGGCGGCGCGGCAGGGGCCACCCGCGCCGCCTGCGGCTGCTGCGCGGCGCCGGCGACGGGGAGGTAGAGGTCCGCGCGCGTTCCTTCGCCCGGCGCGCTCGACAGGAGGAAGCCGCCTCCCAATTGCGCCGCGAGGCCGTGGACCATGGAGAGGCCGAGGCCGGTGCCGCGGCCCGTCTCCTTGGTCGAATAGAAAGGCTCGACGGCGCGGGCGAGCGTCTCCGGGTCCATGCCGCAGCCCGCGTCGATCACCGACAGATGGACGTAGAGGCCCGGGCTGAGGCGGAGCGGCGATCCGGGGCCGACCGCGGTTTCTTCGGTGACGATGGTGAGCGGGCCGCCTTGGGGCATGGCGTCGCGCGCGTTCACGCACAGGTTAAGGATCGCGAGCTCGAGCTGGTTGGGATCGGCGAGGGCGGCGGGGAGATCCGGCGCGTTGCGGATGCGCATCTCGATCGTCGGCCCCACCGAGCTCGCGATGAGGTCGCGCATGCCGCCGAGCAGCGCGCCGACGTCGACCGCCTGGGTCTGTAGGGTCTGGCGGCGCGCGAAGCCGAGCAGGCGCTGGACCAAGGTCTTGGCGCGGTCGGCGGCGAGCAATGCGTTGGCGATCAGCCGCGCCGAGCGCGCGTCGTCCGCCGCATATTTGCGCTGGAGGAGGTCGAGCGCGCCGGTGATCGGGGTCAGGAGGTTGTTGAAATCGTGGGCGACGCCGCCGGTCAGCTGGCCGATCGTCTCCAGCTTCTGCGCCTCGTGGAGCTGGGCGACGGCTTCGGCATGCTGGGCGGTGCGTTCCTCGACCCGCTGCTCGAGGTCTGCGGCGAGCTGGTGCAGCTCCTCGAGCCGCGCCCGCGCCTCATATTGGCGGCGGCGGCCGCGGATCGCGGACTGGGCGAGGCTGACGAGGGTCGTCGGGTGGAAGGGCCGCTCGAGGAAGGTGACGTTGCCGAGCATGCCGAGGTGGCGACCGGCGGCCGGGTTGCGCTCGATCCCGCCGCCGCGATGGGTGATGAGAACGAACGGGAAGTCGGACCATTCAGGCTGCTTCGCGATCCATTCGGCGAGCGGGCCGATCCCCGCCTCGCGCAGCGCCTCTTCCGTGACGAGGGCGAAGCCGGCGCCGGCGGCGAGCTCGCGGACCAGCTCGGCAAGGCCGCTGCAGATTTGGCCGCGCATGCCCGCTTCCTCGAGCATCGCGCAGGCCACGGCGGCGTCGCGGCCCTGCGGCGCCAGGACCAGGGCACGCTCGGACAGGTGGGGAATCACGCCGCCGGCGCCTCCAGCAGATCCGGCTCGTCGCCGACCAGCTCCGGAACCCCGCGCAGAACGCCCTGGAAGGCGACCAGCGGCGGGCCGAAGACGATGCCGGTCCGGCCGATCCGGTATTCGCGGATCGTGTCCTCGTGCGGGCTGGTGCGCTTCTTGATCACGGAGATGGCGCGGCGGACGCGGCCGCGCGCCTCGAAATAGCGCAGCAGGATGACGGTGTCAGCGAGGTAGGTGACGTCGACCGGCGCCTTCATATCGCCGACGAGGCCGTGCTGAGCGACGGTGAGGAAGGTCGAGGCGCCGCGCCGGTTCAGATATTGGAGCAGCTCGTGCATGTGCAGGATCAGCGCCTGCTCGCCGGGCATCGCCGCCTGGTAGCCGTTGAGGCTGTCGATCACGACGGTGCGGGCCTGGTATTCCTCGACGCAATGGCGGACGCGCTGCGACAGCTCTCCAGGCGTCAGCTCGGCCGCGTCGACCTGCTCGATCACGAGATTCTTGTCGTCGACCATCTTCTGGATGTCGATGCCGAGCCCCTTGGCGCGCTCGAACAGCAGGCCCAGTTCTTCGTCGAAGACGAACATCGCCGCGCGCTCGCCGCGGTTGATCGCGCCCATTACGAAATTCAGCGTGAACAGCGACTTCCCGGTTCCGGCGGGACCGAGGATCAGGGTGCTCGAGCCGCGTTCGATGCCGCCGCCGAGCAGGGCGTTGAGCTCGGGCGTCTCGGTCTTGAGCACGCTCCGGTCGAATGCGACGCGGTGCTCGGCCGAGATCAGGCGCGGGAAGAGGCGGATGCCGCCGGTGTCGATGACGAAGTCGTGATGCCCGCCGCGGTACCGCTGGCCGCGATATTTTATGACCCGCATGCGCCGCCGCTCCGAGCCATATTCCGGCGACAGTTCCTCGAGCCGGAAGACGCCGTGGGCGACCGAGTGCATGGTGCGGTCGTTCGCTTCGCTCGAAAGGTCGTCGAGCATGAGGACGGTCGCGCCGGAGCGGGCGAAATAATGCTTCAGGGCGAGGATCTGTCGCCGGTAGCGCAGCGACGACTGGGCGAGGAGGCGGATCTCCGAGAGGCTGTCGAGCACGACCCGGTCGGGCTTGGCCTGCTCGAAGGCTTCGAAGATGCGCTTCGTCGTCTCGCCGAGCTCCAGGTCGGCGGAGTAGAGCAGGCTCTGCTGCTGCTCCTCGTCGAGCAGGCTTTCGGGTGGCACCAGCTCGAAGATGGTGATGCCATCGAGCGACCAGCCGTGCGACGCGGCGCCGGCGCGCAGCTCATCCTCGGTCTCGGAAAGGGTGATGTAGAGCGAGCTCTCGCCAGCCTCGGCGCCGGCGAGGAGGAACTGGGTCGCAATCGTCGTCTTGCCGGTGCCCGGGCTTCCTTCCAGCAGGAACAGCCGACCGCGCGCCAGCCCGCCCGCGGTGATCTCATCGAGGCCCGTTATGCCGAAATCGGCCTTTTCCTTATGCTCCACCCAACGCTCCATACCGTCCGGGACCAAGCTAACGCAGATCAAGCCGTAACGATCCCGAAACGCCTTCCGCCCGCACGGTGTGAGAGCGCAGCCCGCGACCCTCCGCAAGGGGCGCCGGTTTAACCCCGATCAATCGCCGTCATAGGCGCGCCCTGCGGCAACCGCTGTGCCGCCGGCCGTCGCGGGAGCGCCGGGCTGCTCCCACCAATAAGGCAGGCGGACGCGCGTGCCGGTGGCGACTTCGTTCAGCGTGGCGCTGTCGTAGAGGCGGCCGCCGAGCATCACCTGGCGCACCTTGTCGGAGTTCCTGATGTCGACCGTTGGATCCGCGTCCAGCACGACGAGGTCGGCGAGCTTGCCGGGCTCCAGCGAGCCGACGTCCTTCGCATAGCCCAGTGAGGTGGCCGGCATGATCGTCGCCGCGCGCAGCGCCTCGATCGGCGACCAGCCGCCGCGCACGAAGCTCCACATCTCCCAGTGCGGCCCGAGCCCCGATTGCTGGCCGTGGGCGCCGATCGACACCTGGACGCCGCGGTCGGCGAGCTTCTTCGCCTCGCGGGCGCTGTCGGCGTCGACATAATCCTCCTCGGGCGCCATCACCCGCCGCACGTTCTGCGACTGGAGGATGCCGGGCGGGATGTGCCGGGTGAGGAGCGGGTGCTTCCACACGTCCATGTGCTGCCGCCAGTAGGGGTCGCCCGCCGGGCCGCCATAGGTGACGACGAGGGTCGGCGTGTAGTTGGTCTTGGTCTGGCTCCAGAACTGGACGAGGTCGTCGTAGAATACGCGCAGTGGGATGTTGTGCTCCAGCGTCGAATCGCCGTCCTGGATCAGCGTCACGTCCATCGTGTAGAGCGAGCCGCCCTCGGGGACGACTTCCATGCCCTCGCGCTGGGCCGCGGCGACGACCATCTGGCGCTGCTCGCGGCGCGGCTGGTTGTAGTTCTTGACGCTGCGCGCTCCTTCCGCCTTCAGCCGCCGCACGTGCTGCAGCGCGTCCTCGAAATTGTTGATCTCGGCGTACACGTCGGGGGACTTTGCGCCGTAGATGATCTCGCCGGTCGAGAAGGTACGCGGCGCGAGGATCTTGCCGGCGCGCTGCATCTCGGAGGCGACGAAGATCTGCGCGGCGCGCGCCGAGGGATCGTGGATCGTTGTCGCGCCCATGGCGAGGTTCACCATCGACGACCAATTCTGCTGCGGGACGAGGTCGTCCTCGCCCTGCGGCCCGTGGGCGTGGGCGTCGACCAGGCCAGGAATGATGGTTTTCCCGCCCACATCCACCGTCTTGGCGCCGGCGGGGATGGCGACCTGCCCGCGCGGCCCGACCGCGACGATGCGGTCGCCGCGGATGACGATGACGCCGTCGGGAATGATCCCGCCCTGGCGATCGGCCATGGTGACGATCCTGGCGCCGACGAGGGCGACGGTGCCGGTCGGCTTGTCGGCGGTCACCTCCATCGACAGGTCGAGGCCGCTCTTCGGGGCCTGGAACTTCGGCGCGTCCTTGCCCTGCGGCGCGGTGGCGAACAGGGCGTTAACGTCGGCGGTGTAAAGCGTCGGCCCCAAGGACCAGTGCACGCGCTGGCCGTTCTGCGACCAGTGGATGAAGTCGCCGCCGTCGCCGCTGACGCGGGTGACGGGCAGGGGACCGCCACGCTCGTCGGCGGCGACGTCCTGCGTCCCCGGCATCAGCGGCATCACGAACGCTTGGTAGTTCTGGCGGAAGGCGAGGAAGCGGCCGTCGGGCGACACCGAATAATCATTGACCATGTCGCCTGTCGAATGGACGCGCTTGGCCTGGCCGTTCAAATCGGTGCTGACCAGCTGGCGCTTGTTGTTGGCATTGGCGAGCATGAAGATGCGCTCATTGTCGGCGCCGAACTGCGGCTCCTCGCCGTCCCTGGTCACCCGCACCGGCGTCCCGCCCGAGGCGGCGACGCGGTAGATGCCGGGATTTTCCGACCAGCGCGACGAGGTGAGGTAGCCGCCCCGCGCCTGCTCGAAGACGATCGTCTTCCCGTCGGGCGAGAAGGAGGGACGGGCATAGTGACCCGGCTGCGCCAGCACGTCGCGCGCCGCGCCGCCGGCCGCGGGGACCGTGCGGATGTGCCCCAGCCCCTGGTCGGTCCAGCCGACGAAGACGATAGTGCGGCCGTCGCGGGACCAGCTCGGCCAAAGCTCGAACTCGCTCTCGTCGCCGCGGACCAGGCGCCGCGCCGCGCCGCCGGCCGCCGGCTTGATCCAGAGCTTGCCGAGTGTCTCGAACACGACCTCGCGGCCGTCGGGCGACACGGTCGCCCAGCGCGGCATCTTGGTCGTGAACCGGTCCGGCGCCACCTCGACCTGCGGGTGCGTGGCGTCGATGACGACGCGGGTGTCGGCGACATGGAACGGGATCTCCGCCGCGCCCGAACCGTCGGCGCCGACGCGGCGGATCTTGCCGCCCGCCCAGAAGACGAGGCTGCGGCTGTCCGGCGTCCAGGCCATGTTCGGGTAGACGCCGGTCACCGCCCAGGTCTCCTGAACGTCCTGGTCGAGCGCGTCGTAGATCTTGCGCTCCTCGCCGCTCGCGAGGTCCTTGACGTAGAGCTTGGAGCGCGCGCGCTCGCGGCGCACGAAGGCGATCTTCTTGCCGTCGGGGGAAGGAGTCGGGCGCACGGAGCCACCGACGCCGCTCACCGCCTTGGTCACCTCGCCCGTGTCGATGTCGTAGCGCTCGATGTCGAACAGGTCGGTGTTCGAGTTCTGCGCATATTCGAAGATCGGGCCCGGCGTCACATTGCGCGTGTAGTAGAAGCTCTTGCCGTCGGGCGCGTAGATCGGTTCGCCCAGCTCCTTCTGGTGGACTTCGTTCGACTTCTTGACGAGCGGCACGCCGCCGCCGCCGGACACGTGGTACAGCCACACCTCGCCCGTGCCCAGGGAGCGGCCGGTGGTGAAATGCTTCTTGGCGATGATGAAACGGCCGTCCGGGCTCCAGCTCGGCTGGTTCAGGAGACGGAAATCCTCCTTGGTGAGCTGGCGCTTGTCGGATCCGTCGGCGTTCATGATCCAGATATTGTCGCCGCCGCCCCGGTCGGAGGTGAAGGCGATCCGCCGCCCGTCCGGCGAGAAGCGCGGCTGGTGCTCGTAGGCGAGCCCCTCGGCGATCCGCCGCGGCATGCCGCCGGTGATCGGCATCGTGTAGATGTCGCCCAGGAGATCGAACGCGATCGTCCGCCCGTCCGGCGAGACGTCGACGTTCATCCAGCTCCCCTCGGCGGTGTCGATGCGGATCTCGCGCGTGGCCATGCCGGGAGGCGCGTTGACGTCCCACTTGTCGGGGGTGGTGCGGCTGCTGGCGGCGGGCGCGGAGCCCATGGCCGGGGTGAGGGGGCCGGTGACCTTCTGCTGCGGCCGGATCGCCTGGTTCTCGGGCGCCTGAGTGGAGGTGACCGGCTGCTCCTGCTTCGAGGTCTGCGTCGGCGGCGACTGCGCATCCGCCCCGCCCATGGCCGAGCCCGCCGCCAAAGCCGCGGCCAGCGCCGCCGTCACCCGATATTTCATGCATCCCTCCAGAGGCTTTTCGCCGCCTGATTAGGAGGGATCGGGCCGGCCGTCACGAGGGAAACGCGAGGCGTGTGACCGCGCGAAGCCGTCACCCTGAACTTGTTTCAGGGTCCAGCTGGCCACCTCCCAGGAGGCGGAGGACTGGATGCTGAAACAAGTTCAGCATGACGGAGAGGGGACAGCCGTTCTGACTGTCCCCCCAAATCACTCAATAGCGGTAATGGTCCGGCTTGAAGGGGCCCTCGACCGGCACGCCTATATAGCCGGCCTGCTTGTCGCTCAGCTTGGTGAGCTTGACGCCGAGCTTCTCGAGGTGGAGCGCCGCGACCTTTTCGTCGAGGTGCTTGGGGAGCACGTAGACGTCGTTCTTGTACTGGTCGGCCTTGGTCCACAGCTCGATCTGGGCGAGCGTCTGGTTGGTGAAGCTCGCCGACATGACGAAGCTCGGATGGCCCGTCGCGTTGCCGAGATTCACGAGGCGGCCCTTCGACAGCACGATCAGCTTCTTGCCGTCCGGGAACGCGACCTCGTCGACCTGCGGCTTGATCTCGGTCCACTTCATGTTCTGAAGCGCGCCGATCTGGATCTCGCTGTCGAAATGGCCGATGTTGCAGACGATCGCCATGTTCTTCATCTCGCGCATGTGATCGAGCGTGATGACGTCGGCATTGCCGGTGGCGGTGACGAAGATGTCGGCGCGCGGCGCGGCCTCCTCCATCGTCACGACCTCATAGCCCTCCATCGCCGCCTGCAGCGCGCAGATCGGGTCGATCTCGGTCACGATGACGCGGGCGCCGCCGTTGCGAAGCGAGGCGGCCGAACCCTTGCCGACATCGCCGAAGCCGGCGACGCAGGCGACCTTGCCGGCGAGCATGACGTCGGTGCCGCGGCGGATCGCGTCGACCAGCGATTCCTTGCAGCCGTAGAGGTTGTCGAACTTCGACTTGGTGACGCTGTCGTTCACGTTGATCGCGGGGAAAGGGAGCTTGCCCTGCTTGGAGAGCTCATAGAGGCGATGGACGCCGGTGGTGGTCTCCTCGGAGACGCCGCGGATCGCCTTGACGGTCTTGGTGAGGAAGCCCGGCGACTTGGCGATGACGCGGCGGACGGTGGCCTGGAAGACCTCCTCCTCCTCGTTGGTCGGCGCCGGGAACTCCTCCCCCGCCTCGATGCGCGCGCCCCACAGCGCGAACATGGTGGCGTCGCCCCCGTCGTCGAGGATCATGTTGCAGGTTTCGCCATTGCCCCAGTCGAAGATGCGCTCGACATAATCCCAATATTCTTCGAGCGTCTCGCCCTTGACGGCGAAGACGGGAACGCCGGTCGCGGCGATGGCGGCCGCGGCATGGTCCTGGGTCGAGAAGATGTTGCACGAGGCCCAGCGCACCTGCGCGCCGAGCGCGGTGAGGGTCTCGATGAGGACGGCGGTCTGGATCGTCATATGGAGCGAACCGGTGATCCGGGCGCCCTTCAGCGGTTGCGACGCGCCGAACTCCTCGCGCAGCGCCATCAGGCCCGGCATCTCGGTCTCCGCGATCTCGATCTCCTTGCGGCCGAAATCCGCGAGAGAAAGGTCGCGCACCACATAGTCGTCGAACTGGGGCTTGGGCTGCGTCGCCACGTCGGAGTCTCCTCAAAACGAAAGAAAGACCGACGGGCGGGGCCGGCGGTCGTGCGCCGCTCCCCTAGCCGCGAGGCGACCAGGATGCAAATATAAAGATATCTTTATATGCCTCTCCAGCTAGCGCTGGGCGGGGCTGTCCACCGTATCCACCACGGCATGCATTGCGCTGGCGAAGTGCGTCTCGCACGTGCCGCCCGGAAGCGCCGGCGGCGGACCGAGCCGTTCTGCGACGGTGAGGAGCCGTGCGAGGTCCCCGCCGGCAGCGGCGGCGTCCTCCGCGGCGGCGGCCGCCGCCTGGCATAGTTCGGGCGTCGTCGCATCGGCGCCGTATTGGTTCGCGAGCGCCGTCGCGAAGCTGTCATAGGCGCGCTCCCCGAGCTCGTCGCCGGTCGCAAACTGCGCCTTCAGCACCGCATTCGCAACCTGGATCGCCTCGCGATTGCTGCGCACGAAGCTGCTGTACGACCCCTCGATGTCGGCACCGATCGCCCGGCAGCGCAAGGTGGCCACCATCAGCCGCGACTGGAGGTCTCGCACCTTAGCCGCGGTCGCGCCTTCCGCCTTCCAGCACCCCGCGGCGGCGGCCGGCGCGGCGGCCAGCAGCGAAGCCGCGGCAACGAAGCCGGCGGCGCCCTTCGTCAGTGTTCGCATCCCCTTACTCCCGACACTCCCGGCCCTGCGGCCGGAGTCGGAAGCGTCTCACCGGTCGGTCACCGAATGGTTAACGACTGCGGTGAACGGAAATCAGGATTTGCGGCGCCACTGGTTGATCACCTCGTAGGCCATCACCGCGGTCGCGACGGCGGCGTTGAGGCTGTCCGCCTTGCCCTGCATCGGCATCTTCACCAGCAGGTCGCACTCCGCTTCGTAATCGGGCGGCAGGCCCTGGGCCTCGTTGCCGACGAGGATGAAGGCCGGCGGCGCATAAGCCGGCTCCTGATAGTCGAGTGTGGCCTTGAGGCTGGTACCGATCAGCTGCCCTGGGCCGCCCCGCAGCCAGGCGACGAAGTCCGCCCAGCGCGCCTGCGCGATCCGCTGGGTGAAGAGCGCGCCCATCGTCGCCCGCACCGCCTCCACCGAGAAAGGGTCGACGCACTCGTCGATCAGGATGAGGCCGCCGGCGCCGACGGCGTCGCCGGTCCTCAGGATGGTGCCGAGATTGCCCGGATCGCGCAGCGCCTGCGCCGCGATCCACAGCGGGGCGGCGGCGCGGTCGATCCGCTCCAGCGACAGGTCGAAGGCGCGATAGACGCCGAGCACGGTCTGCGGATTGTCCTTGCCCGACAGCTTGTGCAGGATGTCGGCATTGGTCTCGATCGCCTCCCCGTGGGTGGCCTCCGTGCCGGCGATCAGCGCATCGAGCAGGGGGTGCCGGGTCCCCGCGCCGAAGAAGAGGGTCACGGGAAGGTGCCCCGCCTCGCGCGCTTCGGTGAGGATCCTGAGGCCCTCGGCCATGAAGAGGCCGGTCTCGCGCCGGTGCTTCTTGTCGCGGAGCGCCCTGGTCTCCTTCACCAGCGGATTCGAGAAGGCCGTGATCGGGCGGGGCATCACTCCTCCCCGAAGGCGTCCTCGACGAGCGCCGACAAGGCCGCCACCGCTTCCTCGGCGCCGTCGCCTTCGGCTCGGATGACGATCGTGTCGCCGACCGCGGCGCCGAGCATCATCAGTCCCATGATGGAGGTGCCGGTGACCCGCGAGCCGTCCTTCTCCACCTCGACCGCGGCCGTCTGCCCGGCGGCAAGTGTGACGAACTTGGCGCTGGCCCGCGCGTGGAGCCCGCGCCGGTTGACGAGGGTGACGGTGCGTTCGGCGGTGCTCAGACGGTCTCTCCGAGGATCTCGCTGGCGACGGAGATATATTTGCGCCCGGCCTCGCGCGCCGCGGCCACGGCGGATTTGACGTCCATCGCCTTGCGGGCGCCGTCTAGCCGGATCAGCATCGGCAGGTTGACGCCGGCGATCACCTCGACCCGCTCGGACTTCATCAGGCTGATGGCGAGGTTGGAGGGGGTACCGCCGAACAGGTCGGTGAGGATGATGACGCCGCTGCCGTCGTCGGCGCGGCCGATCGCCTCGGCGATGTCGTTGCGCCGGCCTTCCATATCGTCGTCGGGGCCGATGCAGATCGCCTCGACCTGCTTTTGCGGCCCCACCACATGCTCCATGGCGGTGACGAACTCAGCCGCAAGGCGCCCATGGGTAACCAGCACCAGACCAATCATTCGAACTTCCCATCCTGCGGCCCCGCCCCGCGGCCGCGCTCGACCCCGTCGCGGCGGCGCGACGCAAGGTCTCGATGCTCGACCGTGGGCGAAAATCCCGCTTCGCGCAACCGGTTGGCGACCCGCTCGGCGACGTGGACGGAGCGGTGTCTCCCGCCGGTGCAGCCGAATGCGATCGTCACGTAGGACTTGCCCTCGGCCCGATAGCGCGGAAGCAAAGTGAGGAGAAGCGCCTCGATCGAGTCGATCGCGCCATAGCCCTCGTCGGCGCCGATATAGGCCGCGACGGCCGCGTCGCGGCCGGTAAGGTCGCGCAGGGCGTCCTCCCAATAGGGGTTGCGCAGGAAGCGGACGTCGAAGACGTTGTCGGCATTGCGCGGCAGCCCGCGCGAGAAGCCGAACGACATCACCGTGAGCGTCGGCGCCGACGAGGTGCCGCTGAACCGCTCGCGAAGCTGCTGCTGCAGCGCGTTGGGCGTGGTGTCGGTCGTGTCGACGACATGATCGGCCCAGCGCCTCAACGGCTCCATCAGCTCGCGCTCGGCGGCGATCCCGTCGGTGGCGGGCCGGTCGGGCGCGAGCGGATGGCGACGCCGCGTCTCGGAGTAGCGGCGCAGCAGCTCCGAGCCGGCGCAATCGAAATAGAGGGTCTCGATGGGAAAGGCGTGGTCGCCGGACAGCGCCTTGATCTGCTCGACGATCCTGCGCGCGTCGAAGTCGCGGGTGCGGCTGTCGATGCCGATGGCGAGCGGCCGTCGCCGCCGGCCGCCCCCCTTGCCGATCGGCGTCTCGAGCAAATGGTCGAGCAGCGACAGCGGCAGGTTGTCGACCACCTCCCAGCCGAGGTCTTCCAGCGTCCTGAGCGCAGTCGACTTGCCCGCGCCGGAAAGGCCGGTGACGAGGAGGATGCGTTTGGGATCGGGCGCGGCGGTCAAGGGGTCAGGCCGTAAAGACGAAGCGCCGCTTCTACCTTCAATGGCGCCGATGCCTCAAGCGCCGCGAGCGCGACGGCGGGGAGGGGAGTGCCGGCGACGTGGACCCGCGAAGGACCGTCCGGCAGCCGCTCGGCCGGCCGGTCGAGCTCCGCGACGAGGCAGAGCGGCACGCCGGTCGCGGGCGGCAGCTCGAGGATGCCGACGCCGCGCATCTCGATCCGGCCCGCGATGGTCGGCGGCGCGACGGCCAAGAGGCGCCCGGCCTCGACGCGAACTTCGGTATAGTCGTCGCTGACCAAGCCGGCTCCGCGGTCGATCAGCCGAAGGGCGAGGTCGGATTTGCCACAGCCCGACCGGCCGCGCAGCAGCACCCCGCGCCCGCCGATCGAGACGGTCGTGCCCCGGACGATCTCGCTCACGGCTTCGGCTCCGGGAAGCGCAGCACGAAGCGCGCGCCGTTGCGCCCGTCGCCACGCTCCTCGAGCTCGATGCGCCCGTCATGGCCGGCGACGGTCGCGCTGGCGATGGCGAGGCCGAGGCCGGAATGCTGGCCGAACGCTTCCTCTTCCGGGCGCACTGAATGGAAGCGCTGGAAGATCTGCCGGCGGCGCTCCGGCGGGACGCCGGGCCCTTCGTCCTCGACGCTCACGACGACCTCGCCGCCGACTCGCGCGGCCGCCACCTCGACCACGCCGCCCGAGGGCGAGAAGGAGATGGCGTTGTCGACGACATTGTCGATCGCCCGCGCCAGCCGCCCCTCGTCGCCCAGCACCACCGCGGTGCCGGCCCTGGGCCTGGCGAACGCGACGCTCACCCCCCGCGGGGCTGCGCGCGTCTCCCACGGATCGACCATCGATTCGATGAGGGCGCCGAGATCGAGCGGCTCGAAGCGCGCGCGCGACAGCTCGGCGTCCAGGCGGCTTGCCTCGGCGATGTCGACGATGAGGCGGTCGAGCCGCGCGACGTCGTCGCGCAGCACGTCGAGCAGGCGGCGGCGCAGCACCGGATCCTCGACCCGCTCCAGGCTGTCCACGGCGGAGCGGAGGGAAGCGAGGGGGTTCTTGAGCTCGTGCGTGACGTCGGCCGCGAAGGCTTCGGTCGAGTCGATCCGGTTGCGAAGCGCCTGCGTCATGTCGCTCAAGGCGCGGGCGAGGAGGCCGATCTCGTCGCTCCGCTCGGGAAGGCGCGGCACGCGGACCTCGCGCGCCCGGCCGACCCGTACCTGCGTCGCCGCCCGGGCCAGCCGGCGCAGCGGCAGCGCGATCGTCCGCGCCAGAAACAGCGAAAGCAGGAAGGAGAAAAGGATCGCCGCGAGCACGATGAGACCGAGCGTGCTGCGCTCCTCGCGGATCACGCTGCGCGTCCGCCGGGCGTTGCGGGTGAGGAGCAGGACCCCCGGCCGCCCGGACACGGCGGCGGCGGCCGAGAAGAACGGTGTGCCCTCCGGCGCGCGCCGAAGCATGCTCTCCGCTCCCCGCCGCGCCAGCGCCGCCTGCGCCTCGGGCCAATCCGGGAGGCGGTTGCTTTCGGGCGTGGCGAGGAGCGGAGGCTGGTGCGCGCCGACCAGGGCGTTCAGGACATTGTCGAGGCGCCGCGCGAATTGCTTCTGCCAGGGCTCCTGCGCCGGGTCGCGCAGATCGTAGGTCGGAGCCATGCCATCCCAGCTGTCGAGCAGCAGCCGCCCGTCTTGTCCGAAGACGCGGATGCGCGAGCGGCTGTGGGCGCCGAGCCGGCGGACGAGCGGCAGCTCCTCGTTGCGTTCGGCGAGCGCCAGCGCGTCGGCGGCGAGGATCGCCTGGTTGCGCGTGCTGACCAGCCCCTGCTCGGTCAGCCGCCGGCGATACCCATCGAGGTAGAAGAGGCTGCCGGCGAGGATCGCGACGGCGAAGACGTTGATCGCGAGGATGCGGTGGAGGATCCGCCAGCGTCCCCACCAGCGCACGCGGCCTTCGCCCGGTTCCGGCCCGTCCTCCGGCGCGACTGCCCTCGCGTCACTCTTCACCGAACCGGTATCCGATGCCGTAGAGCGTCTCGATCGCCTCGAAGGCAGGGTCGACGGCGCGAAACTTGCGGCGCATCCGCTTGATGTGGCTGTCGATCGTCCGGTCGTCGACATAGACGTCGTCCTGATAGGCGACGTCCATCAGCTGGTTCCTGGACTTGACCACCCCCGGCCGCTGCGCCAGCGCCTCGAGGATCAGGAATTCGGTCACGGTCAGCGTCACCTCCCGCCCGTCCCAAGCCACCTTGTGCCGCGCCGGATCGAGGCTCAGCCGCCCCCGCACCAGCTCGGGCACGTTCGCTTCCTGCGTCGCCTCCTCGCTCCTGGCGCGAAGTTCCGCACGTCTGAGGATCACGCGGATGCGGGCGATCAGGAGGCGCTGGCTGAAGGGTTTCTTGACATAATCGTCGGCGCCGAGGGCGAGGCCGAGCGCCTCGTCGATCTCCTCGTCCTTGGACGTCAGGAAGATCACCGGCAGGTCGGTCCGCTCGCGCAGCCGGCGCAGCAATTCCATGCCGTCCATGCGCGGCATCTTGACGTCGAGGACGGCGAGATCGGGCGGATTGTCGAGCAGCGCCCGGAGCGCCGCCTCGCCGTCCGGATAGACGCGAGTCGCGAAGCCTTCCGCCTGCAGCGCGATCGACACCGAGGTCAGGATGTTGCGGTCGTCGTCGACCAGGGCGATCACTGCCGGCATGTCGAAGCGGTTCTTACCGGAGCCGAAATGGCCGCGCCACCCTTTGACGGGAAACGGCCCCGCTACTATGGGGGCCGCAACGTTCCGGGCGGCCGCTCTGCCGCCCTTTTTGTCATATATTTGAAGGGAGATCGTCGTGGTCCATCGCGCGCCCGCCTTCGGGCTTGCCGAGCAGGGGATCGTCACCCCCGCCGAGATCAGCTGGAATTTCGGCACCCCGCAGCTGGTCGAGGAGGCGCTGCGCCGCGGCGAGGGCCTGCTCGCCAAGGACGGCCCCCTCGTCGTGCGCACCGGCCGCCACACCGGCCGCTCGGCCAAGGACAAGTTCATCGTCCGCGACGCCGAGACCGAAAACAGCATCTGGTGGGACAACAACGCCTCGATCTCCCCCGACCATTTCGCCGCACTCAAGGCCGATTTCCTCAAGGCGCTGGGCGAGAGCGAGCGCCTGTTCGTCGCCGACCTCTACGGCGGCTCGCAGCCCGAGCACCGGGTGCGCGTGCGCGTCGTCAACGAGCTCGCCTGGCACAACCTCTTCATCCGCACCCTGCTGGTCCGACCCGACGCCGCCGACCTCCCGGGCTTCACCCCCGAATTCACGATCATCGACCTGCCGAGCTTCCGCGCCGTCCCCGAGCGCCACGGCACCCGCTCCGAGACCGTGATCGCGGTCAATTTGACCGAGAAGCTGATCCTGATCGGCGGCACCGCTTATGCCGGCGAGATGAAGAAGTCGGTGTTCGGCATCCTCAACTACCTGCTCCCCGCCGAGGGCGTGATGCCGATGCACTGCTCGGCGAACATCGGCCCGAACGGCGACACCGCCGTCTTCTTCGGCCTCTCCGGCACCGGCAAGACGACGCTCAGCGCCGACGCCAGCCGCACCCTCATCGGCGACGACGAGCATGGCTGGTCCGACACCGCCGTGTTCAACTTCGAAGGCGGCTGCTACGCCAAGATGATCCGCCTCTCGGCCGACGCGGAGCCCGAGATCTTCGCGACCACCAAGCGCTTCGGCACGGTGCTCGAGAATGTCGTCATCGATCCCGACACCCGCGCGCTCGACCTCGACGATGCGACCCATGCCGAGAATACCCGCGGCGCCTATCCGATCGAGTTCATCTCGAACTGCAGCCGCGAGAATATGGGCCCGGTGCCGAGCAACATCGTGATGCTCACCGCCGACGCGTTCGGAATCCTCCCGCCGATCGCCCGCCTCACCCCGGACCAGGCGATGTACCATTTCCTCTCCGGCTACACCGCCAAGGTCGCCGGCACCGAGATCGGCGTCACCGAGCCCGAGGCGACCTTCTCGACCTGCTTCGGCGCGCCGTTCATGCCGCGCCACCCGAGCGTCTACGGCAACCTGTTGAAGGACCGCATCGCCAGGGGCGGCGTCACCTGCTGGCTGGTGAACACCGGCTGGACCGGCGGCAAATACGGCGTCGGCAAGCGCATGCCGATCCGGGAGACCCGCGCGCTCCTCAACGCCGCGCTCGACGGGTCGCTGAACGATGTCGAGTTCCGCCAGGATGAGAATTTCGGCTTCGAGGTGCCGGTGCGCGTGCCGGGCGTCGACACCGCGATCCTGAACCCGCGCGACACCTGGGCCGACAAGGCCGATTACGACGCCACGGCGGCGAAGCTGGTCAAGCTCTTCACCGACAATTTCGCCAAGTTCGAAGCCCATGTCGAAGCCGGCGTCCGCGCCGCCGCCCCGCGCGCCGGCGGCGAGGCGCAACAAGCCGAGCAAGCCCCCGTCCCGGCCGCCTGACGATATCCCATCGAAGTGGTACTTCGATGGGGGACCCTGGAGAGGGCGCGTCGGCGACAGGCCGGCGCGCCCTTTTTCTTTGCCGTCACCCGGGACTTGATCCGGGGTCCACCTTCTTCCTGTCGGAAGCCGAAAGGACAGGTGGATGCCGGATCAAGTCCGGCATGACGGATTACCCTAAGGACCCCAGCCCATGTCCCACCACCCCCGCCTGTTCGCCTCCGATGCCGCGGTCCGCAGCGTCGGCGAAAGCATGCTCGCCTGCACGCTCCCGAAGTCCGAATGGACACACGAGGCGCATCTCGCCACGACGCTGTGGCTGATCGTCGAACGGCCCGACATCGCGCCCGAGCGCGACCTGCCCACCCTCATCCGCCGCTACAACGAGAGCGTCGGCGGGGTGAACAGCGACACCGAAGGCTATCACGAGACGATCACCCAGTGCTTTTTACGCGGCGTGCGGGCGTATCTGGAGCGCGTGGCTCGGGAGCTGCCGCTGGCCGAAAAGGCCAACGGGCTGCTGCAGGCGGAGGAGGGGCGGCGCGACTGGCCGCTGCGCTTCTACTCGCGAGAGCGGCTGTTCTCGGTGGCGGCGCGGCGGGGGTGGGTGGAGCCGGATGTGGCGGAGGTGCCGGGGCCGTAACCACGGCCGCCGATACGGCGCGCCGGATGCTTGGTTTCACGCGGAGGCGCGGAGACGAGAAGGAGAAGGTGGACCCCGGGTCGAGCCCGGGGTGACGGAGTAAGGGCGAGGGTGGCGAGGCAGATCTGTCATGCCGGACTTGATCCGGCATCCACCTTCTTTCTAGCCTGCCCGCATGGAGCGCGACCCGACCGTCTATATCGTCGCCAACCTATTCCACGGGACGATCTACACGGGCGTCACGTCGAACCTGCTGCAGCGCATCTGGCAGCATCGGGAGGGAACGTTCGGCGGATTTACGGCCGAGCGGGGGTGCAAGCGGCTGGTGTGGTTCGAGAGCGGCGGGTCGATGGAAGGGGCGATCCGGCGGGAGAAGCAGATCAAGAACTGGCGGCGGGAGTGGAAGGTGGCGCTGATCGAGAGGGATAATCCGACATGGCGCGATCTCGCCGAGGATTTCGGGTTCGAGCCGCTGATCGGGAGGAAGGCGGGAGCCGTCGCGGGTGATCCGGAAGCGGGGGTGAAGAAGGTGGACCCCGGGTCGAGCCCGGGGTGACGGGGGGGAGAGTTGGGGTTGGATCCATTACCGTCATGCCGGACTTGATCCGGCATCCACCTTCTTGCCACCGCCACAAGGAGAAGGTGGAGCCCCGGGTGACGGTTGTAGAGTAGTCCACCTGTGCGCCCTTACAGGCTCCGGATTCTCGGCATCGCGCGTTTCTCGAACAATTCGGTCATCGCCCAGACCATCGCGTCGAGGCGGTCGGGGCTGCCGGGGGCCTGGTAGCCGGACCAGGTGAGGGCGCAGAGTTGGTCTTCCAGGTCGGGGAAGCGGCCGGCCAGCTTTGCGCGGCCGGTTTCGAAGCGCAGGGCTATGGGTTCGGCTCTCGCGGCCTTGCTCTTCGTCGCGGCGACGAGGCGGACGCGCAGGGTCGAGTCGACGGCGCGCAGGACGCTGGCGATCATGTCGCCGCCCTGGTTCTTCTCGGCGACCACCTGGGCCGGGACGCCGGTGTGGCGGCGGCCCCAATCGTTGGCGGCCTCGGCGACGCGGCGGGCCCAGGCTTCGGGGGTGAGCCCGCGGGCGGTGAGATCGGCGAGGACCCAGGCGATGCCGTCCTCGTCCTTGCCGCACACGACGATGCCGCAGCTGTCGCCGCCGGTCGAGGCGGGCGGGTCGACGCCGACGACGATGCGGACGAATTCCCCTCCCCTCGATGGGGAGGGGTAGGGGAGGGGTGGCGTGCGAGACCCACCGTGCGTTTCCGGAGAGCCCACCCCCTCCCAACCCTCCCCCATAAAGGGGGAGGGCTCAGGGGCGGCTTCCGCCGATAGTGGATCCCCTCTCGCCCTTTCGATGAGGTCGCGGGTCCAGAGGGTGCCTTCGAAATCGTCGAGGAGAAGCCCTTCGAGCTCCTGGCGGGCGAGGCGGGTGCCGGCGAACATGTCGCGCATCGCGGCGATGAAGTCGGCGGGGAGGTGGGGATTGGCGTCGGTCGGGCCCTCCGTCTTTTCGCAGCGGGGGAGGGCGAGGATGCGGCGCAGCAGCGGCACCGGCTTCGGCGTGGTGGTGACCAGGGTGCGGGGCTGCGCGCCGAGGCGGAGGCCGAGCATCAGATTGTTCCAGGTGGCGTCGGCATTCGGCCATTTCGCCAGCTCGTCGCACCAGGCGAAATGGTGCTGGGGGCCGCGCAGCTTTTCCGGCCGCTCCGCCGAGAAGACGTGGGCTTCGGCGCCGGAGGGGAAGCGGACGAGGCCGAGGGTGGGGATCCAGCGCGCCGTCTCATGGGCGCGGGCGATGGCGAGGAGACCGCTTTCGCCGTTCACCATCACCCGCACCACCTCGTCGATCGTGGCGCCGACGAGGGCGATGCGCACCGCGCCTTCGCGGGCGCGCGACCATACCCATTCGGCGCCGGCGCGGGTCTTGCCGAAGCCGCGGCCGGCGACGATCGCCCAGTGGCGCCAGTCGCCCTCCGGCTCGGCCTGGCCTTCGTGCACGCCCCACCACCATTCCTCGTAGAGCGCGGCGAGGGCGACCGGCGGCAGGGTGCGAAGCGCGGCGCGGCGGCGCTCCCGGGGCAGGGCGCCGAGGACGCGCAGGAGGTACAAAGCGTGGGGGCGGCTGATCCTCCCGTCGGGGCCGATCAGCGCCTTGTAGAAGACCGGCCCACCTTCCCAACGCGGGTCCAGGAAGGGGTAGGTCACGGCGGCGGCTCCGCCGCGTCCGGCCCGTCGCCGGGCTTGATGAAGCCGAGGGCGAGCATGCGCTTCTCGAGCGCGACGATCGCGGTCTCGAAGGTCCAGGCCTGGCGCGCGATCGCGGGGCGGGGGCGCGGGCCGGTGCCGCCGTGGCGGCGGTCCCAGCGCTGGAGGAGCTTCATCAGCCGCTCGAACTCCTGGGTCACCTCGCCGGAAGGGTTGAGATTGCCGATGAGGCGGCGCTGCGCCGCGAGCCGCTGGCGGACCGACTCCGCCTCGAGCAAGGCGACGGCGTGGGCCAGCGCCTCCTGGCGGGCGGCGGCGAATTCCGGGGAACGGCGCATGTGGACGTGAACGGTGGCGACGCAGACGCCGGCCTTCGCCGCCGCCGCGCCCTCGTCGGCGGTGCCGGCGAAATGATCGAGGAAGATCTGCTGGCGCGATTCGTTGAACTTGACCCAGTTCATGCGGCGCCGCTGGAGGGGGCGGCCGCCCTGCGGAGCGATGCGCACCTCGACGCCGTCTTCGGCGGGCGGCAGCGGCTGCCCGACCTTCTCGTACCAGGCGTAGAGGTCCATCGCCCATTCCCAGGCCTGGCGGAACAGCGGATCGCGGTTTCGCGCGGCATAGAGGCTCTGGAGCGGGAAGCCGACCTCGGCGGCGGCCACCTCGCGGTCCCGGCCGCAGCGCAAGGCGGCGACGAAGCGGGATTTCACCGCGCCGTCGATCAGCCGCCGGACATTGTTCGAATCGATCCCCCGCATCCGTCTATAAGAACACAGAGCGAACCAAAAGTCAAGGCCGTGTTCCATTTAGGTTCCATGCGCGGGTGCCTGCGCGGCCGTCGCCGGCACCAGGGAGGTCGGGCGGATTCAAGGGAGCCGGGTGCGGCGGAGCCCCGGAGGGCGCGGATCCCCGCCGCTACGAGCGCGGATAGCGTGCGGCGAATTCGCGGTCGGGCATGACGAGGTAGCGGATCGCGTCGATCAGCGCCCAAGGCACGGAAAGGAGCGCGCCGACGGCGGTGCAGGTGAGCACCAGCATCAGGATGCCGGTGCCGGTACGGCCGAGGTAGAAGCGGTGGATGCCGAGCGGGCCGAAGAAGAAAGCGAGGGCGGCGGCGACATATTTGTTGCGGTCGGTCCCGGGCGCGGGCGGCGGCTCGGCGACCGCGGGAGGCGGATTGGCGCCGGGGACCGGAAACAGGCTCAGCGCGCGGTTCTCCTCGGTCTCGAAATCGACGTAGAGGCCGACGCGCGGCTCGCCGCGATGCGCCCAATCGCGCGGCGTGAAGCGGTAGCGGACGCCGTCGTCGCCCGCGACCATGCCGTCGCCCGTCCGCGTGTCGACCCCCAATACGTGTCCGCGCATCTTGTCCCCGCTGCTCGTCGCGGCTCCAAGATGCGCAGCGCGCGCGCTTTTGCAACGGGGGACGTGGTCGCCTTTGGACATGTCGTTGCGCAGCTGATACGAAAGCGCGGCATCGCGGCGCGCGTGGGGGCGGGCGGCGGCGCCGGTCGGCCGTGGCCTGCTTTCCACCTCGAAGCGGAGAGGAGCTGCTTATGGCGAAGCCGGTCAAGTTCGCCCACGTCGTCTACATGACCCGCCGCTACGAGGCGATGATCGCCTGGTACAAGGACGTGTTCGAGGCCGAGATCGTCAATTACGATCCGGCGATCGCCTTCATGACCTATGACGACGAGCACCACCGCTTCGCCTTCGCCAATCTCGACGTGCTGAAGCCCGACGGCGGCAGCCCCGACGACCGCGGCCAGATCGGGGTCAACCACGTCGCCTACACTTATGCGGGCGTCGGCGACCTGCTCGGCACCTACGAGCGGCTGAAGGCGGCCGGGATCCGGCCGTATTGGCCGGTCCACCACGGCACCACGCTGTCGCTTTACTATGTCGACCCCGACGGCAACCGCATCGAATTCCAGGTCGACGCCTGCAGCGCGGAAGCGGGCAAGGCGCTGCTCGCCGTGACCGACAATCCGGTGGGCGTCGCCTTCGATCCCGAGGGCCTGGTGGCGCGGTGGCGGGGCGGGGAGGCGGAGGAGAGCCTGCTCGCCCAGCCGGCGGGGGCGCCGTCGCCCGTGCCGGCGGCCCATGGGATGACGTGACGCGCGGCTGGAGCGTCTTCGCGCGCGGGCGCCTGGCGAAAGAGCCGGTGAGCGCGCGGGCGAGTTCCTCCCGGATCGGCTTCGCCGGGGCGAGACAGCTTGCGATTGGTGTCGGCGCGGGGGACGTCCGGACCGGCGAGGAGCCTAGCGCAGCTGGCTGTCCTTGCTGCCGCGGCGGTTGATGCCGGCCGCGGGCGTGCGGGCGTCGCGGCCGGACTGGCAGGCGACGCAGGTCCTGGCCCCCGGCATGGCGAGGCGGCGCTTCTTGGGGATCTCCTCGCCGCATTCGACGCAATGCGTCTCGCCTTCGGCCGACGCCGCCGCGGCGAGGCGGGCGCGCGCCGCCAGCACGGCGTCCATCACCGTATCCTCGATCTGATCCTGCACCGCGCCATCGCGCGACCAGCCGCCTGCCATCGGGGGCTCCTGCTTTTGTTGTTCTGCTTCAGGGATTTGGGGTTTGGGGGGTGGTTTTTCCAGTGCTTGAGAGGTGTCTTCGTGATCCTTTCCCCACCGGCGCGATTTGCGGCGGCTGTCCGCCTCGTGCAACAGTTCGAAGATGTTCATCCGCATCACGCAAAGGCCGATCGGCGAGGCGCCGGACTGGGTGCGCGACGCCTGGGTCGGTCTTGGCCTCCCGCTGACCTGTGCGCGCAAGGGCGACTGGCCCGGCATCCACGTCCTGACCGGGCCGAGGACGGCGCTCGGGCAATGGTGGGCGCGGCTGCGCGGCCGCGGCCTCGCGTTCGACGGCTATCTCGTCGATGCGAAGACGGCGGTGGATATCCTCGCGCAGACCCGCCCGGACGCGGCCGACTGGTGGCGCGCGCACACGCCCCACCTCCTCGACGGACGCCGCAACTTCATCTTCGACGCGGCGGCGTGCGAGCCGGCGGCGGGGGAGGGGGAGGGGAGCGGTCCCGGCGCCCGCTAGAGGCGCGAGGCGGCGGAGGGCTGCCCCCGCCTGGTCACCTTCACGGGCTTGCGCCGCACCCGTCCGAGCGGATCGAGGGCGGCGAGGCGCTTGCCGGGCAGGCCGGCATAATCGGCGCTCGAGCGGCGCCCGTTCGAATCCTCGACGGTGACGGAGAAGCGGGGGCCGAGACGGTCGGACCAGAAACGCGCCTCCATCGCGCCGACGCCATCGAGCGAGCCGCCGTGCCTGGCGAAGAGCGCCGGGAGCGCGCGCCGGTACAGGCGAATCGCCCGGCGCAGCGATCCCGACGCCTCGCCCTCGAGCACCGCGCCGCGGAGGAAGTCGACGGCAATCACGCCGCCCGGCGAACCCGCCGCCTCGGCGAACACGTCCATGTCATAGACGCCGATCATCATCCCGATCCCGCTGGCGAGGGAATCGGCGACGTTGTGGGCGATCGACAGCAACTCTCCGTGCTTCATGCGGCGGCAGCGTAGCGCGAAGGCGCGGTGCGCCCAAGGGGCTGGCTGGGGTGCATTCGGCGCCTGTGCAGAGGTCCGACCATGGCGCCACGCGCAGGCGCTCGATGGTTTCACGCGAAGACGCGACGCCGCGAGGGAGGAGCTTCCACCCGGAACCACCGCGGAACTTACCACCCTACGCCGCGGCGGCCAGCCGCGCCCGCGCCGCCAGCACGGCGTCCATCACATTATCCTCGATCTGATCCTGCACCGCGCCACCAGCCGCCTGCCATCGGCGGCTCCTGTTTTTTTGTCTCGTTGCTTCAATGAGATGGGGTTTCGGGGGTGGTTTTTCTAGTGCCTGTCGGGGGCAGCCGTAAGCTGAAGTGGCGAGGCCGGTGACGGATCCCATAGAGGTTTCCGAAACGCAACGACGCGCTCCACGCCGCTGGCATGCAAGTCCATAGGCTGCTAGAAGGAGAGCTTGAGAGGATCGCCCATGGCTACGACCGGTACCGACGGTAAGCCCCGTATTTTGCCACTCCCCCTCGGAGCGACTCAAGACAGAGGCGCGTCAAGGACTCAGCAGGTTAGCACCAAGGCGCAGCGCCAAGAGTTTTTTCTGCCGGTGACCGGTTTTGTCTGGTACTATCCAGAAGAAGTCGCGGTAATCAACCATCCCGCCTTCCAACGTTTAGCCCGCATCAACCAGTTGGGGCAGGCGCACTTGGTCTTCCGCGGTGCAACGCATAAACGGATTGAGCATGTTTTAGGCGCCGTCGGCGTCGTTCAGCGAATGATCTCTGCGGTAGAGTTCAATGCAGAGAAGGCGAAAGCCAAGGGTCGCCCGGGCGCTTGTAGCCCATTGAGCCTAAGCGAGGAGCGGTTTGTTCGGCTCGGCGCGCTACTGCATGACATTGGGCACCTTGCCGCAGGCCATACCCTCGAAGATGAGCTAGAGCTTATCGGGAAGCACGATGCAGACGAACGATTAAGCCTTATCTTCGGGATGGAGCAATGGGGAGAGGGAGAGCAGTCGAAAGTAATCTCTCTCCAGGCTCTGATCGACTCGGAGTTCGCGAAGTACCTCCCGAAGAAGCTGGCTGAATCCGAGCTCACGCCGACGGACATAGTTCGACTACTCATCCGCAAGCCGCCTGTGGATAAGGCGGATCAATTTGCAGCGAAACAGCATCTCCTCCAGGAGAGCGGTGAGATTCGCCTTCATGTCTGTATGAATATGATCGGAAATACCATCTGCGCTGACCTACTCGATTACCTCTACCGCGACTGGTACCATATTGGGAAGCCGCGAGCATTCGAAGACAGAATCTTCCAATACATGGAAATCCGGCGGCCGGGTCAGACTCGTGAGCACCACGGAGTTCCGGACTCGCGAGCGGAAGATCGGTTCGTTGTTTCGCTCGGCGAGGATACGCAGGTGCGAAGCGACGGCGTTACGGGGATTCTCGCTCTTCTGGAATGGCGCTACGAGTTGGCGGAAACCGTCCTGTTCCATCGTACCAAGTTAGCCGCTGCGGCCATGCTCGACCGCGGCCTGTACGAGCTCTGGAGCGACCAGTCTGAGGAAAGCCTGATAAACAAGCTGCTCTTGCTGAGCGACCATGAACTAATAGACGAAGCCCTTCGGGAGGCTCTCGGTCAACTGGGCAGAACTGCCGACAACCCTCAGCTTGATGCCGCGGTCAGATGTCTGACGCAGTTGCGAGACCGCAATTTATATGAGGAGCTTGCTACCTTTGATGCCACAAATCTTCCTCACTCATCGATTTTGGCCGCGAAGAGGGATTACAGCGGCGTGGATGCCCCATCGCAGTCCGGGGCTAAGAACCGAGCACGAACGGCTAGGATCCTTGAGAAAAACTACGATTTAGCCTCAGGTAGCGTGTCTATTTATTGCGCTGCCATTAAGCCAAAGATTGCAGAAGTTTCGATCGACGTAGATGGCGAGATACTTCCCTTTAATGCATTCGAGAAGAAACATAAGAACCGGTTGTCTGGCGGTCATCTCGAAGCCCAAGAGAGTCGGTTTGAGCGCCTGTGGCGGATACACTTCTTTATTGATCCGAAAGAAAAAGCGCAGCTCTCACCTGAAAGACTTGCTGCGTGTAAATCGTTTATTCGTGACGTGATCTTAGCAGTAGACTCGCCTGAAATTCTCGCGCAGAAGGTTAGAGAAAAGGCTCATTGGTATGTGCAACAGGAGCTGAAGAGAGGTAAGAATGGCGTATCCTACCAGGAGAAAACCATCAGTTTCGCTCGATCTGTTCTGACATCCCCCGATTATTATCCTAATGGCGCTCCTAGTATGGACCTCTTCATTGAGCGCAGCGACGGGACGGAGGGGAATGCCTAGAGCCGCACCTGAGGAATTACAGCTTAATCTACGGGCTTGGGCCACCGAGTTGGCGGGGCCTACGCCCGCACTTCCTGTCCAGGTCCGAGAGATATGTGGCAGGTTTGGCGTGTCCATCGAGCGGCGCCCGACAGTGCCGGCCATGCGGGCATTTCTAGAGGTTGACCTCGTGGATCCTAAGCAGGCCGTGATTTTGATCCCGCTTAAGAAGGTCGGTGCCTTCGAACGATTCTGCGTTGCTCACGAGTTGGCGCACTATTTGGTCTACCTGGGGTTTAAGATTTCCCCTGAGGGGAAGGCAGAATACTGGCAGCACGAGGGACTGTGTGACGATTTCGCCAGGCACCTGCTCATGCCCGAGGCGGCCATGAAGGAAATCAATCTTTTTGCGGGAAGTGGCCTTAAAGTTTGCGACTCGCTCGCGCGGGATGCCTGGGTCCCTTGGACCCAAGCCGGCATACGGATCACTGGCATGGACCGGCGATTCATTTTTAGCCGTGTACGGCGGGTCGGAAGGTCCGGGTTCGAAGTGTTTGCCACCAGCCGCGGCGATGGGCGGGGACGTGGGAGGCCGATCGAGGAAGGATCTCCTTTTGGGAAGGCCTTGAGCGCTCTCGAGGGGAAGTGCTCCGCCGAACCAGAAAATCTTCCGGAGGAAGCGGCACTCGACGCTCTCAAGGCACTTAGCTTCGACGGGCGCATGCATCCTGCCGTGCAAATCCGCTACGCGGGCGACGAGTTTCGTGTCTGTATTCAGCCAGGTTCGGGGGACACGGAAGGGCATCGGGATAGCGATGCTCGGGAGTACCCTGTCGAGAACCAGAGGGCAGCCTAACGGTGCGTTTCTTTTTGCGGCCGCGTTGGCGCCCAGACGTAATTCCTCGTCACGGGAGGCGTCACGAGGGTGGGGTCCGGTGTCGTCAAGCGGGGTCGGCTAACCTCAGCGCGCCTGCGTCGCTACACTCGGATGCTTGTCACTGGTCCAGGAAACTGCGCATCTTCCTAGACCGGCTGGGATGCTTCAGCTTCCGCAAAGCCTTCGCCTCAATCTGCCGGATCCGCTCCCTCGTCACCGAGAATTGCTGCCCCACCTCCTCGAGCGTATGATCGGTGTTCATGCCGATGCCGAAGCGCATGCGGAGGACTCGCTCCTCGCGCGGCGTCAGCGAGGCGAGGACGCGGGTCACCGTTTCCTTCAAGTTCGCCTGGATCGCGGCGTCCACCGGGATCACCGCATTCTTGTCCTCGATGAAGTCGCCCAGATGGCTGTCTTCCTCGTCGCCGATGGGGGTCTCGAGGCTGATCGGTTCCTTGGCGATCTTCATCACCTTGCGGACCTTCTCGAGCGGCATGGAGAGGCGCTCGGCGAGCTCTTCGGGGGTCGGCTCGCGGCCGATCTCGTGGAGGATCTGGCGGCTGGTGCGAACCAGCTTGTTGATCGTCTCGATCATGTGGACCGGAATGCGGATCGTGCGGGCCTGGTCGGCGATGCTGCGCGTGATCGCCTGGCGGATCCACCAGGTCGCGTAGGTCGAGAATTTGTAGCCGCGGCGGTACTCGAATTTGTCGACCGCCTTCATCAGGCCGATATTTCCTTCCTGGATGAGGTCCAGGAACTGCAGGCCGCGGTTGGTGTATTTCTTGGCGATGGAGATGACGAGCCTCAGGTTCGCCTCGACCATTTCCTTCTTGGCGATGCGCGCCTCGCGCTCGGCCTTCTGGACCTGGTTGACGATTCGGCGGAACTCGGCGAGGCTCATGCCGGTCGCGCTCGCGATCTCGGCGATCTCGCCGCGGATGCGCTCGATCGCGGCGCTCTCCGTCGTGCAGAAGGCGTTCCACTTCTTGTCGGTCGAGCAGACGCGCTCCGCCCAGCCCTCGTCGAGCTCGTGGCCCATATAGGATTCGAGGAAGGCGCGGCGCGGCACCTTGTGGCGCTCGGCGAGGCGCAGCATCTGGCCGCCTAGGGCGGTGAGGCGCCGGTTGTAGCTGTAGAGCTGGTCGACCAGATACTCGATCTTGGCGTTGTGGAACTGCATGCTCTCCACCTCGGCGGTGAGCTGTTCGCGCAGGTCCTGGTACTTCTTCTCGTCGCCCTTGCCGAAATCCCGGCCGCCGGACATGGCGTCCATGCGGCTGCCCTGGAGCTTCGAGAATTTCTTGTAGAGGTCGGTGATCTTGGCGAAGCGCTCGAGCGCCTGCGGCTTCAGCGTCTCCTCCATCTGGGCGAGGGAGAGGGTGTTGTCCTCCTCCTCTTCCTCGAAGGCGGGGCGGGCGCGGCGGTCGACCAGGCCCTCCTCCTCGTCGTCCTCCTCCTGGACGGGCGCCTCCTCGACGTCCTCTTCCTCCTTGAAGGAGGGGCCGGCGGTCTTCTCGCTGATCTCGGGCTCGTCGCCTTCCTCGGCGCTGGCGACCTGCTCGGGAGTCGGGCCCTTGGACAGCATCGCGTCGAGATCGAGGATCTCGCGCAGCTGCATGCGGCCCTCATTGAGGGCGTTCGACCATTCGATGATCGCGTTGAAGGTGATGGGCGACTCGCACAGCCCCCAGATCATCGTGTCGCGGCCCGCCTCGATGCGCTTGGCAATGGCGATCTCGCCCTCGCGGGAGAGCAATTCGACCGCGCCCATCTCGCGCAGGTACATGCGCACCGGATCGTCGGTGCGGTCGACCGTCTCCTTCTTCTTCTCGACGATGTAGCGCTCGCCCGAGCCGTCGCCGTCGGCGCCAAGCTCGTCGGCGGAGGTGTCGATCTCGGGCTCGGCGGCGCGCTCTCCGCCTTCCTCGTCCTCGTCCTGCTCCTCGTTCTCGACGACCTGGACGCCCATGTCGTTGAGGGCGGCCATGATGTCCTCGATCTGCTCGGAGGACATCTGGTCCTGCGGCAGCGCGTCGTTCAGCTCGTCATAGGTGACGTAGCCGCGCTTCCTGGCGCGCGCGATCAGCTTCTTGATCGAGGCCTCGTTGAGGTCGATCAGCGGCGCGTCGCCATTGTCCTGCTTGTCTTCGCCGTCGCCGCCGTTGGTCGTCTTCGCCATTACAATTCCCGTTGCCCCGCCGCGCCGCCTTCGAAGAGCGCCGCCAGCTGCCGTTCCGCCTCGTCGCGCGCCCTGAGGAGCCTTTGCTGCTCCTCCCAGGCGGCGTTCCCTCCCTCGCTCCCCAACCGCGCCGTCGCCGCGGCCAGGGCCTGCTCCAGCCCGGGCCGCGCCGCCAATGTGTCGATGACCAGAACGAGATCGCGTCGGGCGCGTTCCGGCTCGGCATCGCGGCGGGTGAAGGAGAAAGCCAATCCTCTTGCCCGGCGCAGCTTCTCGGCCAGAGAGGCGGCACCGGCGGCTTGCAATATGGTATCGAGGGCCGCGGGATCAAGCGCGCCGTGGAGGAGGGCGGCGGAGAGGAGCGAATCGCGCAGCCCCGCGCTGGCCTTGTCGGGCATGGGCAGGGCGGCGATCGCCTCCGCATGATCGGCGATCACCTCGGGGTGGAGGAGGAGGCCGGCGAGCACCGCCCGCGCCCAATCCTTGCCGAGGCCGCCGCTGCCGACGCTCTTCGCCGCCGCCGAGACGGGCTGGCGGGGCTGGAACCTGCCGGGCGGGCCGCGCCAGGGCGTGCGCTGCGCCGGCGCCGGCGGGCGGGTCAAGTCGGCGAAGCGGGCGAGGAGGTCGGCGCGATACTGGTCGCGCACGTCGGGGTCGCCGATCGTGGAGACATGGTCGAGGAGGCGGCGGCGCAGGCCCGCTTTGGCTTCGGGGGTGGCGAGCGGCTCGGCTTCGGCCTCGTGCTTCCAGAGGCGCTCGACGAGCGGCTCCGGGTGGGCGAGCAGGGCCTCCACCGCGGCGCGGCCGCCGGCGCGGATGAGGTCGTCCGGGTCCTGGCCCTGGGGCAGGGTGACGAAGGCGAGGCTGCGGCCCGGCGCGATGTGGGGGAGGGCGCGCAAGGCCGCGCGGATCGCGGCCTTCTGGCCGGCCGAATCGCCGTCGAAGCAGACGAGGGGGCAGGGGGCGAGGCGCCAGAGGAGGGCGAGCTGCATCTCGGTCACCGCCGTGCCGAGCGGCGCCACCGCCTCGCTTATGCCGGCCTGGTCGAGCGCGATGACGTCCATCTGGCCCTCGACGACGACGACGCGGCTCGCCTGGCGGGCGGCGGCCGCGGCCTTGTCGATGTTGAACAGGGTGCGGCCCTTGTCGAACAGGGGGGTGTCCGGGGAATTGAGATATTTGGGCTCGCCGGCGCCGAGGATGCGGGCGGAGAAGGCGATGACGCGGCCGCGGCGGTCGCGGATCGGGAAGGTGAGGCGGCCGCGGAAGCGGTCATAGGGCTCGCGCTCGCCCTCGGGCTGGATGAGAAGGCCCGCCTCGACCAGGGCCTCGTTGCCGAAGCGCTTGAGCGCCGCCTTGAGCTTGCCGCGCGCGTCGGGGGCGAAGCCGAAGCCGAAGCGGCGGCGAGTCGCGTCGGAGATGCCGCGCCGTTCCAGATAGGCGCGCGCCTCGGCGCCCTCGATGCCGGCCAATTGCTCCTCGAACCAAGCCTGGGCCGCCGCCATCACGTCGTGCAGCCCGGCGGCGCGCTCGGCCCGCTCCTGCGCGCGCGGGTCGGCCGCCGGCACCTCCATGCCCGCCGCCTCGGCGAGCTCCTTCACCGCGTCCATGAAGGGGAGGCCGCGCTGGTCGGTCAGCCAGCGTATCGCGTCTCCGTGCACGCCGCAGCCGAAGCAATGCCAGAAGCCCTTCTCGTCGTTGACGTAAAAGCTCGGCGTCTTCTCGTTGTGGAACGGGCAGCACGCCTTGAACTCCCGGCCCGCCTTCTGGAGCTTCAGCGTGCGGCCGATCAGCCCCGAAAGGGAGGTGCGGGTGCGCAGCTCGTCGAGAAAGGCGGGGGAGAGGCTCATGCGGGTTTTTCAGCCGTTGCACGACCCCCGGTGGTGCGCCCCTCGACTTCGCTCGGGACGAACGAGTCCGGCTCGCCACGCTCCGGCTGCCGTGGTTGTTGGTGCGAAACCCCCACCTCGTTCGTCCCGAGCGAAGTCGAGGGGCGCACCTGAGGCGCCGGCGCAGTGCCTGCTGCCGAGGCCGGGAGCGGAGGGCGCTCGTGGGGAGGTCTGGCGAAATAGCCGACCCTTGCCCAATCGCCGGCGATCAGCGCTTCCTTCTTGGCCGCCGACCAGTTCTTCACGCGGCGCTCGAACGCGAGAGCCTCGTAGCGCGTGCCGGCCCAATCGCACCACACGAGCTCCACCGGCCGCCGGCGCCGCGTCCAATCGGCACCCTTGCCCTCACGATGTTCCCACATCCTTTTCTCGAGATCATCCGTGTGGCCCGTATAATAGGTGCCGTCGCGGCAGCGCAGGATGTAGACCCAGAATTGCATCGGCTCAGTGCCAGCGCCCCTCGACTTCACTCGGGACGAACGAGTCCCCAGGCTGCCCAACTTCCTCTTCTACGCGCGCTAGCTCAACCGCGCCTTCACCAGGGCGCTCGCCTTGGCCATGTCGAGCTGGCCGGCGAGGCGTTCGCGGACGGCGGCCATGACGCGGCCCATGTCCTTGACCGAGGCGGCGCCGGTCTCGGCGACGATCGCGTCGATGGCGGCGGCGGCCTCCGCGTCGCCCATCTGGGCGGGGAGGAAGCTCTCGATCACCGCCACCTCGGCCTTTTCCTGATCGGCCAGCTCCTGCCGGTTCCCCTGCTCGTAGAGCTGGATCGATTCGCGGCGCTGCTTGACCATCTTCTGGAGCACTTCGGTGACGAGCACGTCGTCGTCGGCCGGGGCGGTGCCGGTCCTGAGCTCGATGTCGCGGTTCTTGAGCGCCGACTGGATGAGGCGGATGGTGCCGGTGCGGGCCTTGTCGCCGCTCTTCATCGCGGTGACGAGGGCAGCCTTGATGTCGTCGCGAATCATATTAGCTCCGGGTTTCGACGGTGCGGGAAAGCGGCGAGGATAGCCGCTCGCCGCCCCGTTTAATAGATTGACGCTGCGGCGAGCGCACCCTAGCGGTCGGCGCTTAGCGACATCGCTGCAACCCACGACGGAGTGCCCGCCACGATGGCCGACGCCAAGCCCACCCCTGCGCCGAACGGAGCGACGGGAGTGCTGGCATTGGCGGACGGCACGATCGTCTGGGGCCGCGGCTTCGGCGCCGAGGGCGAGGCGGTCGGCGAGGTCTGCTTCAACACCGCGATGACCGGCTACCAGGAGGTGATGACCGATCCCTCCTACGCCTCGCAGATCATCGCCTTCACCTTCCCCCACATCGGCAATGTCGGCGCCAATTGGGAGGACGTCGAGGCGGACAATCCCTGGGCGCTCGGCGCGATCGTGCGGCAGGACGTGACCGAGCCATCCAACTTCCGTGCCGTGCAGACCTTCGATGCGTGGATGCGCACGAACGGGCGGATCGGGCTGTCGGGCGTCGACACCCGCGCGCTGACCCGCAAGATCCGCACCGGAGGCGCGCCGAACGGCGTGATCGCGCACCGGGCGGACGGCGTGTTCGACGTGGACGCGCTCATCGAGAAGGCACGGGCGTGGCCGGGGCTGGAGGGCATGGATCTCGCCAAGGAGGTGTCGTGCCGGCAGATGTACCGCTGGTCCGGCGGCCGCTGGAACCTCGGCGAAGGCTATGGCGGAGGGGAGGGGAGCGAGGATCGCCCCCATGTCGTCGCCATCGACTACGGCTCGAAGCGCAACATCTTCCGTAACCTCGCCGACGCCGGCGCGCGCGTCACCGTGCTGCCCGCCACCGCGAGCTTCGAGGAGGTGATGGCGCACCAGCCCGACGGCATCTTCCTCTCCAACGGCCCCGGCGATCCTGCGGCGACCGGCGAATATGCCGTGCCGGTCATCCAGAAGCTGCTGGAGACGCAGCTGCCGCTGTTCGGCATCTGCCTCGGCCACCAGCTGCTCGGCCTCGCGGTAGGCGCCAGGACCGTGAAGATGCACCAGGGCCACCGCGGCGCCAACCACCCGGTCAAGCGCCTCGCCGACGGCCGGGTCGAGATCACCAGCATGAACCACGGCTTCGCGGTCGAGACCGAGACGCTGCCGGCCAATGCCCGCGCGACCCATATCAGCCTGTTCGACGGCAGCCTGTGCGGGTTGGAGCTCACCGACCGTCCGGCGTTCAGCGTCCAGTACCACCCCGAGGCGAGCCCGGGGCCGCAGGACAGCACGTATCTGTTCGGCAAGTTTGTGGGCTCCCTATGATCGACCTGTCGCAACTGTACGCCGCTTGTGTCGTATCTCATGTGCGGAGCCTGCCCCTAGGAACTTTTAGGGGCCCTGCGTACCTGCTGGGGAAGGACACACAAGGTTCTTTCGATATCCCGTACCACGATGCAACGTTCTCGGCGGCATATGAGATTCTTGAAGAGTTGGGGATTCTCAGACGACATAGTCATCCCGGAATGATGCGCTACTATGTCCTTGAAGCTAAAGATTTCGACTCATTGTTTGCCAGTTCCGTAGCTGCGCCAACGTTCCACATTCCATCCTATAGGATTGGAAGGCCTATCGACTCGCCTGAGTACAAATTGTTGGAGACGTATGCGGAGGTGGGTCAAGACTGGCTCACCGATGCCTTGGAAACCTTCCGCGAGGAGATTTGGACTAGACTTGAGGCAGAAGAAGACGACGAGGCTCTGCCCGACGGTTCGGTCGGTGCAGTGCCTGCCTCTGATCGTCTCGTGTCTCGGGCAGACAACGTTTCCTCGATCCTAGAGATCGATGCTGCGCTCAAGGATATTGGCACTGAACTGCGAGAGAGCAATGAGGCCGGCTTAAGGCTAGGTGATTTGCGATCACTTGCCATCGAGGAAGTCGAAGACCTTCGAAGCACCATTAATCGGCCAGAAAATCGTGTTCAGGCGCTTCTGGTACGCGCGAGGGAGACGCTTTCCTGGCTGATCAAGAAATGTGCAGAAACTTCCGTCTCTGAACTCGCGAAACACGCGATGAAACTGTTCATAGCGTGGCTGTCACCATGAACGCCTTTCAGCTTCTTGCTCAATTCACTCGGTACGCACCGACGATTGGAGGGTTCGTGCTGCTTTCAGCCTGCGCCACCGCGCGCATGCATACGGAGGCCGAGCTGGCCGACGTGACGCGGGTCTGCGGGCTCTCCGCCGGCGAGCTGATCCAGGATACCGAAGAGCCGCGCATTCTCTTCCTCATCCGCCCGAATGCGACGCCGCGCGAGCGGGTCTGTGCGATCCGGTGGGCGAAGCGCAACCATCTCCGCCTCGCTTATGTCGAAGGCATTGAGCTCAAGGACAAATAATTGCCTAAGCGTACCGACATCTCCTCGATCCTCATCATCGGCGCGGGGCCGATCGTCATCGGCCAGGCGGCGGAGTTCGATTATTCGGGGACGCAGGCGGCCAAGGCGCTGAAGGCGGAAGGGTATCGGATCGTCCTGGTGAACTCGAACCCGGCGACGATCATGACCGATCCCGAGCTCGCCGACGCGACCTATGTCGAGCCGATCACGCCCGAATATGTCGCGAAGATTATCGAGAAGGAGCGGCCCGACGCGGTGCTGCCGACGATGGGCGGGCAGACGGCGCTCAACACCGCGCTGGCCCTGTTCAAGGACGGGACGCTGGAGAAGTTCGGCGTCAAGATGATCGGCGCCGACGCCGAGGCGATCGAGAAGGCCGAGGACAGGCTCAAGTTCCGCGAGGCGATGAGCCGGATCGGACTTGAAAGCCCGGCTTCCGAAATCGCGCACAGCCTCGAGGACGCCATGCGGGCACTCGAAGTCGTCGGGCTGCCGGCGATCATCCGGCCCTCCTTCACGCTCGGCGGCACGGGAGGCGGCATCGCCTACAATCGCGAGGAGTTCGTCGAGATCGTCACCGGCGGCCTCGACGCCTCGCCGACCACCGAGGTGCTGATCGAGGAATCGGTGCTCGGCTGGAAGGAATATGAGATGGAAGTGGTCCGCGACCGCGCGGACAATGCCATCATCATCTGCTCGATCGAGAATATCGACCCGATGGGAGTCCATACGGGAGACTCGATCACCGTCGCGCCGGCGCTGACGCTGACCGACAAGGAATATCAGGTGATGCGCAATGCGAGCATCGCCTGCCTGCGGGAAATCGGCGTCGAAACCGGCGGTTCCAACGTCCAGTTCGCGGTCAATCCGAAGAACGGCCGGCTCGTCGTCATCGAGATGAACCCGCGGGTGAGCCGCTCCTCGGCGCTGGCGTCCAAGGCCACGGGATTCCCGATCGCCAAGGTCGCAGCGAAGCTGGCGGTGGGCTACACGCTCGATGAGATCCAGAACGACATCACCGGCGTCACCCCGGCCTCGTTCGAGCCGACGATCGACTATGTCGTCACCAAGATCCCGCGCTTCGCCTTCGAGAAGTTCAAGGGCTCCGAGCCCTTGCTGTCGACCGCGATGAAGTCGGTCGGCGAGGCGATGGCGATCGGCCGCTCGATCCACGAGAGCCTGCAGAAGGCGCTGAGGAGCCTCGAGACGGGGCTGAGCGGCCTCGACGGGGTGAAGGCGCTCTACGGCGCGCCGCGGGCCGAGATCGAGGCGGCGCTGGCGCGGCCGACGCCGGACCGGCTGCTCGTCGCCGCCCAGGCGCTGCGCGAGGGCTTCAGCGTCGCCGAGGTCAATGCGATCACCCATTACGATCCGTGGTTCCTCGAGCGGATCGCCGAGATCGTCGCCGCCGAGCGCGAGGTGGAGGAGAACGGGCTGCCGAACGACGCCGCCGGGATGCGGCGGCTGAAGGCGATGGGCTTTTGCGACAAGCGCCTGGCCGAGCTCGCCGTCCGCTCGGCGCACCTCAAGAACCGGGTGCTCGGCAAGGTCGCGGCGCGCAGCCACGGCCTCATCCACGACGCCGTGAAGGCGCTTGCCGGCGCCACCACCGAGGACGAGGTGCGCGCGCTGCGCCACAAGCTCGGCGTGCGGCCCGTCTTCAAGCGGATCGACACCTGCGCCGCCGAGTTCGAGGCGAAGACGCCTTACATGTACTCGACCTACGAGGCGCCGTCGTTCGGCGAGCCGGAGAACGAGGCGCAGCCGTCGGACCGGCGCAAGGTGGTGATCCTCGGCGGCGGGCCGAACCGGATCGGGCAGGGGATCGAATTCGATTATTGCTGCTGCCACGCCTGCTACGCGCTGGACGAGGCGGGGTTCGAGACCATCATGGTCAATTGCAACCCGGAGACGGTGTCGACCGACTACGACACGTCCGACCGGCTCTATTTCGAGCCGCTGACGGTCGAGGACGTGCTCGAGATCCTCCACGTCGAGCAGTCGAAGGGCGAGCTCGCCGGCGTCATCGTTCAGTTCGGCGGGCAGACGCCGCTGAAGCTCGCCGCGGCGCTCGAGAAAGCGGGGATCCCGATCCTCGGCACTTCGCCGGACGCGATCGACCTCGCCGAGGATCGCGAACGGTTCGCCGCCCTCGTCAACAAGCTTGGCCTCCGCCAACCCGAGAACGGCATCGCACGCAGCCGGGAGGAGGCGATCGCCGTCGCCGACCGCATCGGCTATCCGGTGCTGACCAGGCCCTCCTACGTGCTCGGCGGGCGGGCGATGGAGATCGTCGACGGCCCGGCGCAGCTCGACGATTATATCGTCACCGCGGTGCAGGTATCGGGCGACAGCCCGGTGCTCATCGACCAGTATCTGCGCGACGCGATCGAGGTCGACGTCGACGCGATCTCGGACGGCAGCGACGTCGTCATCGCCGGCGTGATGCAGCATATCGAGGAGGCGGGCGTCCATTCGGGCGACAGCGCCTGCTCGATCCCGCCCTACAGCCTGCCGGCGGAGATCGTCGCCGAGATCGAGCGGCAGGCGCGCGCGCTGGCGCTGGCGCTCGGCGTGGTCGGGCTGATGAACGTCCAGTTCGCGGTCAAGGACGGGCTCGTCTACCTGATCGAGGTCAATCCGCGCGCCAGCCGCACCGTGCCCTTCGTCGCCAAGGCGATCGGCACGCCCATCGCCAAGATCGCGGCGCGGGTGATGGCGGGCGAGCCGCTCATCCACTTCCTGCCGCTGAACCGCGACATCGCGCATGTCGCGGTCAAGGAAGCGGTCTTCCCGTTCGCGCGGTTCCCCGGGGTGGACCCGGTGCTCTCACCGGAGATGAAGTCCACCGGCGAAGTCATGGGGATCGCGGGCGATTTTGCCCATGCCTTCATGAAGTCGCAGATCGGCGCAGGGACGATCGTGCCGGAAGGCGGGACCCTGTTCGTGTCGGTCAAGGACAGCGACAAGCCGCTGATCGTGCCGCCCGTCAGGGCGATGCGCGAGCTTGGCTTCCACGTCATCGCGACGTCCGGGACCGCCGATTACCTGGCGGGGCAGGGGATCGAGGTGGAGCGCGTCAACAAGGTGGCGCAGGGGCGGCCGCATATCGTCGACCGGCTCAAGGACGGCGACGTCGGCATCGTCTTCAACACCACCGAAGGGTGGCAGAGCCACAAGGACTCGGCGTCGATCCGCGCGTCGGCGCTGATGGCCAAGGTGCCCTATTTCACCACCGCCGCCTCGAGCGCGGCGGTGACCCGCGCGATCGCCGCGCTGAGGGAGCACAAACTTGAAGTTCGCTCCCTTCAGGACTATTATTCCGCCTCCAGAGCATGATCCTGACAATCTGTGGATGACAGGAGGCGGCTTCCCGGGAAGCCGCCGCGGATAGAATTTTTGACGAAAGGCTTGAGTTATGGCGACCGTCGACAAGATGCCGATGCTGGCCGAGGGCTATGAGAAGCTGCAGGCCGAAGTCCGCCACCTGAAGACCGTCGAACGCCCGCAGATCATCGACGCGATCGAGGAAGCGCGCGGCCACGGCGACCTGTCCGAGAATGCCGAATATCATGCCGCGAAGGAGCGCCAGGGCCAGGTCGAGGCGCAGATCGCCGATATCGAGGACCGCCTCAGCCGCGCGATGGTGATCGACCCCAAGAGCCTGTCGGGCGACCGGGCGGTGTTCGGCGCGACCGTCCACCTCGTCGACGAGAACGACAAGCCGGTGGTCTACCAGATCGTCGGCCAGACCGAGGCGGACGCGAAGGTGGGGCGCATTTCCTACAATTCGCCCCTCGGCCGGGCGCTGATCGGCCGCAGCGTCGGCGACGAGGTCGAGGTCTCGACTCCGTCGGGCGACCGCTATTACGCGATCGAGAAGGTCGAATTCATCTAGGCGCCCGCGGGCAAGGACCGGAGTTACCGAGGAATTGCGCCCGCCAGACAGCTGGAAAAGCGCGCGGCTGACGCTCGCCATCGCGGCGGTGACGATCGCCGCCTGGGCGATCCCGACCTTCCTCGACTATGAGACCCTGGTGGCGCTGTGGGGCGGCTTCATCCCGGCGCGGATCGGCGGGACGGTGCCGCCCTTTCCCACGGCGCCGCTCGCGCTGACGCCGCTCACCGCGACCCTGGTGCACGCCGGCTTCATCCACGTCTTCTTCAACATGCTGATGCTGCTCTTCTGCGGCCGGCCGGTGGAGGCGATCGTCGGAACGCGCGGCTTCGCCTTGCTCTACGTCGTCGGCGCCTATGCGGCGGCGGCGGTCCACTATCTCGCCGGGCCGCACCAGATCCAGCCGATGGTGGGGGCGAGCGGGGCGATCTCGGCGGTGCTGGGCGCCTACGCCTTGCTGTTCGGGCGCAACAAGGTGCGGGTCGGCAACGCGGCGGCGGCGACCTTCCTGCACGCTTTGTGGCTGTTCGCCGCCTGGACGATCCTCAACCTGCTCGTCGGCCTGACGATCGAGGTGGACGGCGCCCGCATCGCCGTCGCCGCCCATATCGGCGGCTTCCTCGCCGGCCTGGCGCTGGCGCGGCCGCTGCTGCTGCTCAAGTGGCGCGGGGCGTGAACTGCCTCCCCATCGACAGATGGGGAGGGGGACCGCCGAAGGCGGTGGCGGGGTAACTGCCTCGGAATAGGGGTTCAGGCGCGCAATGGCCGAGGGCTGAGCAGGTCACCCCTCCACCACCCTTCGGGTGGTCCCCCTCCCCAGCTGGCGCTGGGGAGGCAGGTCAGTCCTCCGGCTCGAGCAGGCGGTGGAGGTGGACGACGACATATTTCATCTCGGCGTCGTCGACGGTGCGCTGCGCCGCGGCGCGCCAGGCGTCGAGCGCCTTGGCGTAATTGGGATAGACGCCGACGAGGTCGATCGTAGCGAGGTCGAAATCAAGGCCGCGCGGATCCTTGACCCGGCCGCCGAAGACGAGGTGGAGCTTGCTCATGCGGGGGCGAATAGAGGCGGCGGGCCGGAAGGCAAGCGCTTCCCGGCCCGCGGCGCGGCTCAGCCCTTGGACGCGGAGCGGATGGCGTCGGCGGCCTTGCCGCCGAGATCGCCGATCTGGTCGCGGGCGCTGGCGCGGGCCTTGTCGACCGCCTGGCGGGCGGTGTCGTTGATCCGCTTTCCGACCGGGCGCAGCAGCTCCTCCTCGCGCGACGAGCGCGGCAGCAGCGCGCCGAGCAGGGCGCCCAGCGCCAGCCCGCCGGCGACGGCGATCATCGGCGCCGTGTCGAGCGTCTCGGCGGTCTTCTGGCCGACGCTGCCGGCCGCCTCGCGCGCCGCGCCGTAGGCGGCCGAGGTGCGGTCGCGCGCCGCCTGGTAGGCGTCGGCTGCGCTCTGCCGCACGCCGGAGAGGGCGCCGCCGCCGCTCTCGCTGCCGGCGCCGCCGCCGCCGGTGCCGGACGAAGTGGCGGTGCCGCTGGAATTGGCGGAGGTGCGCGCGCTGTCGCTGGTCGTGGCCATGGTGATACGCTCCTATCTGGCTGCTTCGGTGGGCCGCTCGGCGAGCGGCGCGGTGAGATCGTACTTGCCGTCGGTGTCGAGGGTGGTGGTGACCAGGTCCTCGTCCGGGGCCGAATGGAAGAGGCGCGAGACCGCCGACTTGATCGGATGGCGCGCGAGGAACAGGGTGAAGGCGGCGAGGCCGGCGGAGACCACGACGGGCCGCGCCTTCACCGCCTCGACTGTCGTCTCGGCGAGGCCGGTGCCGCGTTCCTTGACGCCTTCCCACGCATTGCCGGCGATGGTGCCGGGTTTCAGGCGCTGCTGGAGCTCGTGGGCGGTTTCGATCAGGTCCTTGCGGGCGCGCTCGGCGTCGCGCTTGGCGGCGAGGATTTCGGGCGCGCTCATGCGATCTTCTCCCCGGCCGCCAGCGCCGCCCGCTCGTCCGCGTCGCCGCCGAGCGCGGCGAGCTTGCCGGCGCCGTAGCGGACGAGGACGAAGCCGAGGATGCCGACGATCGCGAAGAGGATGAGGCCTCCCAATGCGGGGCCCGTCCACTTCGCGATCTGCAGCGCGAGGCCGACCATCAGCGCGACCAGGGCCGCGTTCACCAGGAACAGTGCGGCGACCAGCGCGATGGCCCCGTTCCTGGCCAAGCCGACACGGCGGAGGGCGATGGTGCGGTAGAGGTTCGCCTCCGCCCGCGCGAAGGCCTTGCCCTCGTCGGCGAGCCGGCCGAACAGCTCGCCGATCGTCGGTTCGGAGGGCCGGCTGGCCGGGGCGTCCAAGGTCAGGCTCCCGCGCCGCCGGACTTGCCGCTCTTGCCGGCGCCGCCGCCGTCGCCCTGCGGCTGCTGCGCCTCGAGGCCGGCCTTGGCGAGGCGGGCGATGGTGAAGCCGACCACGGCGGCGATGCCGATCGCGACGCCGGGGCTCTTGCGCACCGCCTCGCGGACATTGCCGTAGAGCTCGTCGACCTCGGTGCGGCGAAGCGTGTCGGCGAAGCCGGAGACGGCGTCGGACGCCTTGCGGGCATATTCGCCATATTGGCCGCCCAATCGCTCGTCGATCGAGTCGGCGGTGTCGGCGACGATGCGGGAAAGCTCCTCCAGCGCGTCGCTGGCGCGCGCCTTGCCGCCGTCGGCGAACTCGCGGACGCGATCGCCCGCCTGGCCGCGCAGCGCCTGGACCTGGCCGGTCAACTGCTCGCGGACGCCGCCGCCGCCTTCGCCGCCGCTGCCGCCGTCATTGGTGGTCGCCATAGCCGTTCCTCCTCCGCTCTGACTGGTGCCGCGCGCCGTGCCGCCGGTGTCGTCGCCGCCGCCGCTGCCGGAAGCGACGAAGCCTCCGCCGCCGCCGTCCGCGTCGTCGGTCGCCATCGCGCCGTTGATGATGTGGTCGGTGCCCTCCGGAAGCTCTTCGGGACGTGCCATTGACGGTCTCCAGCGTTTGAAGTGAATGCCCTGATCCTTGCTCCCAGAACCGGCGACACCGGCCTCCCGTTCCGGACCCGTGCGACGAAAGTTGCGTCGCCCGCGCCGCGCCGATAAGCCGCCGCCGTCTCCTCCTCCCCGATATAGATCGAAACGAGGCCGTAACAATGACCGCCATCCTCGACCTCCACGCCCGCCAGATCCTCGACAGCCGCGGCAATCCCACGGTCGAGGTCGACGTCTGGCTCGAGGACGGCTCGATGGGCCGCGCCGCGGTGCCGTCGGGCGCCTCGACCGGGGCGCACGAGGCGGTCGAGCGGCGCGACGGCGACAAGTCGAAATACGGCGGCAAGGGGGTGTGCGACGCGGTCGACGCGGTGCGCGGCGAGATCGCCGAGGCGGTGCGCGGGCTCGAGGCGGAGGACCAGGGCGAGATCGACGCGCTGCTGATCGACCTCGACGGGACGGAAAACAAGGGCCGGCTCGGCGCCAACGCCATCCTCGGCGTCAGCCTCGCCGTCGCCAAGGCGGCCGCCGACGCGCGCGGGCTGCCGCTCTACCGCTATGTCGGCGGCGTCTCGGCGCAGCTCCTGCCCGTGCCGATGATGAACATCGTCAATGGCGGCGTCCACGCCGACAATCCGATCGACTTCCAGGAATTCATGGTGATGCCGGTCGGCGCGCCGAGCCTCGCCGAGGCTGTGCGCTGCGGCGCCGAGATCTTCCACGTGCTGAAGGGCCGCCTCCACGCCGCCGGCCTTGCCACCGCCGTCGGCGACGAAGGCGGCTTCGCCCCCAACCTCGCTTCGGCCCGCGACGCGCTCGACTTCATCATGAAGTCGGTCGAGGAAGCGGGATACAAACCCGGCGACGACGTCGTCCTCGCCCTCGACTGCGCCGCCACCGAATATTTCCGGGACGGCGCCTACCGGATGGAGGGGGAGGGCAAGACGCTCTCTTCGGCCGAGAATGCCGACTATCTTGCGGCGTTGGCGCGCGACTATCCGATCCGCTCGATCGAGGACGGCATGGCCGAGGACGATTGGGAAGGCTGGCGGCTGCTCACCGAGAAGATCGGCGGCGAGGTCCAGCTGGTCGGCGACGATCTCTTCGTCACCAACCCCAAGCGCCTCGCGCGCGGCATCGCGGAAGGGATCGCCAATTCGATCCTCGTCAAGGTCAACCAGATCGGCACCCTCACCGAGACGCTGGCCGCCGTCGCCCTCGCCCAGCGCAGCCGCTACACGGCGGTGATGTCGCACCGCTCGGGGGAGACCGAGGACACGACCATCGCCGACCTCGCCGTCGCCACCAATTGCGGGCAGATCAAGACCGGCTCGCTGGCGCGCACCGACCGCCTCGCCAAGTACAACCAGCTGATCCGCATCGAGGAGGAGCTGGGCTCGATGGCGCGCTATGCGGGGCGCGAAATCTTCGCCGCCCGCGGCTGAGAGCGGGCTTTTCGCCGCTTATCCACCGCAAATCCGTGCCTCAGGGCGCAAAGGGCTTGATTCGCCGCACTTTTACTGATTCTAGTAACCGACATGGCGGGAATGGGGCGCAACAGTGTCGAGATCATCAAGCGGGCGGCGCTGCCGGCGCTGGCGCTGCTGATCATCGCCAACTTCCTCGGCTATGCCATCGTCGGCGCCAACGGCGTGCTGAGCTGGGGCGATTATCGCCGCCAGAAGGCCGTGCGCCTCGTCGAGCTCGCGCAGCTCAAGCAGGAGCAGGCGCGGCTCTTCCACCGCGCCCAGCTGCTCGATCCGCGCAACGCCGATCCGGACCTCGCCGACGAAATGGTGCGCAAGGAATTCGGCTTCGTCCGCCCCGACGAGGTGGTCGTCCAGACGAACTAGGTCGCGGCGGTTTTCCCGCGCGAAGACGTCACCCCGGACTTGATCCGGGGTCCACCTTTTCACGGAGCCCGACCCAAGAGAAGGTGGATGCCGGATCAAGTCCGGCATGACGAGCTTCCCCGCGACACCCGCCCCGGCACGAGTTGCGCGCACCTGCGTTTGCCGCCATAGAGCCGCCCCAACCGACCCACCCACGAGGAAGACGCCAGACGTGGCCAAGGCAGCAACGCCCAAGAGCGCCGGCGCTGAGACGCCCGCCCCGCCCGCAACGCCCAATCGCGAACGCCCGCCCGAGCCGAAGCGCTACGAGCCCTCGAAGGAGGCGCTGCTCGATTTCTACAAGCAGATGCTGCTCATCCGCCGCTTCGAGGAGCGCGCCGGGCAGCTCTACGGCCTCGGCTTCATCGGCGGCTTCTGCCACCTCTATATCGGCCAGGAAGCGGTCGCGGTCGGGCTGCAGTCCGCGATGGAGCCGGGCAAGGACAGCGTCATCACCGGCTATCGCGACCATGGCCACATGCTCGCCTACGGCATCGATCCCAAGGTGATCATGGCCGAGCTGACCGGCCGCGCCGCCGGCATCTCCAAGGGCAAGGGCGGCTCGATGCACATGTTCAGCGTCGAGCATAAATTCTACGGCGGCCACGGCATCGTCGGCGCGCAGGTCGCACTCGGCACCGGCCTCGCCTTCGGCCACAAGTACAAGGGCGACGGCGGCGTCTGCCTCGCTTATTTCGGCGACGGCGCGGCAAACCAGGGCCAGGTGTACGAGAGCTTCAACATGGCCGAGCTGTGGAAGCTGCCGATCATCTACGTGATCGAGAACAACCAGTATGCGATGGGCACCTCGGTCAATCGCTCCTCGGCCGAGGACCAGCTCTACAAGCGCGGCGAGAGCTTCCGCATCCCCGGCCTGCAGGTCGACGGCATGGACGTGCTTGCGGTGCGCGGCGCCGCCGAGACGGCGCTCGAGTGGGTCCGCGCCGGCAAGGGGCCGATCCTGCTCGAGCTCAAGACCTACCGCTATCGCGGCCACTCCATGTCCGACCCCGCCAAATACCGCTCCCGCGAGGAAGTGCAGGCGGTGCGCGAGAAATCGGACCCCATCGAGCACGCCAAGCGCGAGCTCGAGGCGCTGGGCGTCGGCGAGGACGAGCTCAAGAAGATCGACACCGAGATCAAGCGGGTCGTCGTCGAAGCTGCCGATTTCGCCGAGCAATCGCCCGAGCCCGAGCCGGGCGAGCTCTACACCGACGTCTTGGTCGAGGCCTACTGATGCCCATTGAGTTGAAGATGCCCGCGCTCTCCCCGACCATGGAGGAGGGCACGCTCGCCAAGTGGCTGGTCAAGGAAGGCGACGAGGTCAAATCCGGCGACATCCTCGCCGAGATCGAGACCGACAAGGCGACGATGGAATTCGAGGCGGTCGACGAGGGCACGATCTCGAAGATCGTCGTCCCCGAGGGCACCGACGAGGTGAAGGTCGGCGCCGTCATCGCCATCATGGCCGCGGACGGCGAGGACGCGTCCCAGCCCTCTCCCATTTCGGGAGAGGGTCGACTCGCCGAAGGCGAGCGGGGAGAGGGCACGGACGGCCCCTCTCCCTCGGCCGCTGGCGCGGCCTCTTCCTCTCCCGCGAGGGGAGAGGGAAGCAAGGTCGAGCAGCCGAGCGACCAGAAGACCGAAGTCCATTCGGACGCGACGCCGCACCAGATGGAGACCGGCGCGCGCGAGCTCGTCGCCGCCACGACGCGCACCCACGAGGACCCGGACGTTCCCGCCGGCACCGAGACGGTGCGCCAGACGGTGCGCGAGGCGCTGCGCGACGCGATGGCCGAGGAGATGCGCAGCGACGAGCGCGTCTTCGTGATGGGCGAGGAGGTGGCGGAGTATCAGGGCGCCTACAAGGTGACGCAGGGCCTCCTCGACGAGTTCGGTCCCAAGCGCGTCGTCGACACGCCGATCACCGAATATGGCTTCGCCGGCCTCGGCACCGGCGCGGCGATGGGGGGCCTGAGGCCCATCGTGGAGTTCATGACCTTCAACTTCGCGATGCAGGCGATCGACCACATCATCAATTCGGCCGCCAAGACCAACTACATGTCGGGCGGCCAGATGCGCTGCCCCATCGTCTTCCGCGGACCCAACGGCGCGGCCGCGCGGGTCGGCGCCCAGCACAGCCAGAATTACGGGCCTTGGTACGCCGCGGTCCCCGGCCTCGTCGTCATCGCGCCGTTTTCGGCGGCCGACGCCAAGGGCCTCCTCAAGGCGGCGATCCGCAGCGAGGATCCTGTCGTCTTCCTCGAGAACGAGCTTCTCTACGGCCAGAGCTTCGACGTGCCCAAGCTCGACGATTATGTCTTGCCGATCGGCAAGGCCCGCGTCGCCCGCGAGGGCAAGGACGTGACCCTGGTCAGCTATTCGATCGGCGTCGGTGTCGCCCTCGAAGCGGCCGAGGAGCTGGCCGGGGAGGGGATCGACGCGGAAGTGATCGATCTTCGCACGCTGCGGCCGCTCGACCGGGCGACGGTACTCGCCAGCCTCAAGAAGACCAACCGCATGGTCTGCGTCGAGGAAGGCTGGCCGACCTGCTCGATCGCGTCCGAGATCATGGCGATCGCCATGGAGGAGGGATTCGACGACCTCGACGCGCCGGTGCTGCGCGTGACCGACATCGACGTGCCGCTCCCCTACGCGGCCAACCTCGAGAAGATGGCTTTGATCAAGACGGCCGATGTCGTCGCCGCGGCCAAGAAGGTGTGTTACCGGTGATCGCATCGCCCCGGATGGGGTGAGCGGTGGACCTCGATCCCGATCGCATTCTCGCCCTGAGCTACACGTCCACCCGCCGTCGCCCGGCGGTGGAGGCGTTGTGGCGGCTCGATGCGGCGCTCGGCGCGGTGCTCGCCGGCGGGCGGGAGCCGATGCTGAGCCGGATCAAGCTGGTCTGGTGGCGCGACGCGCTGGAGGCGCTCGACGCTGCTCCGCCGCCCGGCGAGCCCCTGCTCCAGGCGCTGGCCCGCGACGTTCTCCCCCGCGGCGTCGCGGGCGCCGAGATGGCGGCGATGGAGGAAGCCTGGTCGCTGCTCCTCGACCCCGAACCGCTCGGCGAGGCCGCGCTGGAGACCTATGCGGCGGAGAGGGGAGGGCGCCTGTTCCGGCTGTCCGCGCGGCTGCTTGGCGCTCAGGATCCCGCAATCGAAGGCGCCGGGCGGGTCTGGGCGCTCGCCGACCTGGCCCGCCACAGCAACGAAGCCGACGCCGACGCGGCGCTCGAGGCGTTGCGGGCGGCGGCGCCGGTGCCTCGCCTCCCGGCGGCCCTTCGCCCGCTCGGCATGCTGGCGGCGCTCGCCCGCCGCGATGCGGAGCCGGGCCGTCCGCGCTGGGAGCCGCAGGGGTCGCCGGGGCGGATGTGGCGGATGCTGCGCCACCGCATTACGGGGCGTTGATCCGTTTTCGAAGAATCTGCGACGGAAATGGACTAAAAGGCGAACTAAACATCCTCCACATCAGGGAGGATGCGATGCTTCGAATTGCCACGGGGGCCGCCGCGGCCGTGTTGCTGGTGCTGGCCGGCTTCTTCGTCTGGAAAAGCCGCGCCGCCGCCGATCCGGGGGCGAGCGTGCCCAAGGTCGCCGCGGCCGTCGCGGTTCCCGAGACCGCGGCGCCGCCGCGCCATCGCCGCAGCTTCGGGCCGCCGGCCGCCTCCGACGCCGACAAGGAGGCCCGCCGCTTCGCCCGCGCCGACAAGGACAAGGACGGCAAGATCGAGCTGGGCGAGATGCTGCTCGGGCGGCGCAAGGCGTTCGACAAGCTCGACGCCAACCATGACGGCGTGCTGAGCTTCGAGGAATATACCGCCAAGACCCGCCAGAAGTTCAACGAGGCGGACGGCGACCATTCGGGCTGGCTCAGCACCGCCGAATATGCCGAGACCGCCCCGCGCAAGAAAGCCCACGCCGCAAGGTGCGCCTGCGCGGCGTGAGGATAGGCCCAAGTTCCTCCCCATCCACCAGGATGGGGAGGGGGACCACCCGCAGGGTGGTGGAGGGGTAGATGCCGAAGACGAGGCGAAGCGGCCGCAGGAACGCGGCCGTCCTGAGAGCGCGCGCGCTTCGACGCGACATGAGCTTGCCCGAAGGGTTGCTGTGGCGAGAACTGAGGGAGCGGCCGGCGGAGCTCAGGTTTCGCCGGCAGCACCCTTTCTCGCGTTGCACCGCCGACTTCTACTGCCCGGCGGCGCGATTGGTCGTCGAGGTCGACGGGGATCAGCACTCTCGGGGATGCGCGCCCCAGCAGGATGCTCTGCGGGATGCCTGGTTGAAGGAGAGGGGTATTCGCGTCCTTCGGTTCGATGCGGCCGACGTGCTGAGGGATGTCGAGTCGGTGGTTCGCGCGATTCTTGTCGCGGCGGGGCGGCAGGTCACCCCTCCACCACCCTTCGGGTGGTCCCCCTCCCCATCTCGCGATGGGGAGGAACTTTAGCCTTCCCCTCGCCGGAAATCGCTGCCAAGGCGCTGCTCGAAGGAGAAAAGCGCTGCAGCTCAAGACCTTGACCTATACCAGCCGGGCCAGCCTGGATCTTTCCGCAGCGGATCTGGCGGCGATCCACGATACGGCGCGGCATCTGAACGCGCTCGACGGGATCACCGGGCTGCTCGTGTTCGACGGCGTCCGTTTCCTGCAGATCGTCGAGGGCTCGGAAGACGCGATCGACAGCCTCGTCGACCGGCTGCGCGCCGATCCGCGGCACAGCGCCATCGAGGTGCGCGACGAGCGGACGGTCGAGGAACGCTCCTTTCCGGACTGGTCGATGGAGCTGGTGCGGGTGAGCGCCGGCTATCTGAGCGCGCGCGGCGAGGTGGAGACGATGCTGCCCGCGCACGTCACGGCGCCGGTGCGCGAGCTCGTGCTCACCATGTCGAACGACATGGCTACGCTGCGGATGCCCGACTGAGGGGTGCGGCGGCCGCGAGCCACGCCGCCAGCGCGCCCTGCGCGCGCTCGGTGTAGAGTCTCTTGCGATTCGCCTTCTTCGCCTTGCCGGCGACCGGCGGGAACAGGCCGAAATTGACGTTCATCGGCTGGTAGGTCTCGGCCTGCGCGCCGCCGGTGATGTGGCCGAGCAGGGCGCCGAGCGCCGTCTCGGGCGGCGGCGGCGCGAGCGTGCCACCGGCCAGCTCGGCCGCCGCGAAGCGCCCCGCCATCAAGCCGACCGCCGCCGATTCGACATAGCCTTCGCAGCCGGTGATCTGGCCGGCGAAGCGGATGTGCGGGGCCTTTTTGAGGCGCAGCACCGGGTCCAGCAGCTGCGGCGAATTGAGGAAAGTGTTGCGGTGGAGGCCGCCGAGGCGGGCGAACTCGGCCTGCTCGAGGCCCGGGATGGTCCGGAAGATGCGGACCTGCTCGGCATGTTTGAGCTTGGTCTGGAAGCCGACCATATTGAAAAGGGTGCCAAGGGCATTGTCCTGGCGGAGCTGGACGACGGCGTAGGGCCAGCGACCGGTCTTCGGGTCGTCGAGGCCGACCGGCTTCATCGGCCCGTAGCGCAGCGTGTCGACGCCGCGCTCGGCCATCACCTCGACCGGCATGCAACCCTCGAAATAGGGCGTGTCCTTCTCCCACTCCTTGAACGAGGTCTTCTCGCCGTCGAGCAGCGCCTGATGGAAGGCGAGATATTGCTCCTTCGTCATCGGGCAGTTGATGTAGGCGGCCTCGCCCTTGTCCCAGCGCGAGGCGAGCCAGGCGATCTCCATGTCGATCGTCTCGCGATAGACGATGGGGGCGATCGCATCGAAGAAGGCGAGGGCGCCGGCACCGGTCGCGGCGCCGATCGACTCGGCGAGGCCGAGCGCGGTCAGCGGCCCCGTCGCGACGATGGTGGCGCCGGAGGCGGGAAGGGCGTCGACCCGCTCGCGCACCAGCTCGATGTTGGGATGGGCGAGGATCCGGCGCGTCACTTCCGCCGAGAAGCCGTCGCGATCGACGGCCAGCGCCGAGCCGGCCGGCACCTTGTGCAGGTCTGCCGCCTCCAGCACGAGCGAGCCCAGCGCCCGCATCTCGGCGTGGAGGAGGCCGACCGCATTGTGCTCGGCATCGTCGGAGCGGAAGCTGTTCGAGCAGACCAGCTCGGCCAAGGCGTCGCCCTGGTGCGCCGGCGTCGTGTCGCCGCCGCCGCGCATTTCCGAGAGCCGCACCTTCGCGCCGGCCTCGGCGAGCTGCCACGCGGCTTCCGATCCGGCGAGGCCGCCGCCGATGATGTGCACGTCGTGGGTCATCCGCGGCGGTTAGCCCGTGCAGCGGCGGGTTGAAAGCCTTGTGCCTCCGCACGGGCGATGCAGGCAGGTTCCGTCGCCCCGCACGCGGCTTTTGTCGCAGACGAGGGCCAGTCCGTCCAACCCGTGTTACATGAGCAATACAGCTGATGGAGGTCCCCTGCTCATGATCGTTCCGTTGCTCTCGTTTCTGATCGCCGGCGCCGCGCCCGAGCCCCCTGCCGACCCGTGGGGCGCGGCGGCGCCGGAGCGGCAGTGCAGCGGGCGGGTCTGCGTCGAGGTGGAGGACCAGGTCCCGCGCTTCCTCGCCTTCTGGGATGCCGCCCAGGCGCATCCGCCGGCCGACGCCGACGCGCGCTTCGCGCTGTGGAAGGAGAAATACGGCTTCGCGGCGGTGCCGCCCGGTCCGCGCGGGCAGGAGATGGCGCGGCGGCTGCTCGACCAGGCCTGGGCGCGCTATCCGGCCGCCGTCGCCGCGCTGCGCACCCGCGGCACGCCGGACCCGGCGCCGCTCGACAGCCTGGCGCGGGTCGCGCGGCTGCTCGACTTCGACCAGCCGCTGACGGTCAAGGTGGTGTATTTCGTCGGCGGCTTCGAGGGCAACGCCTTCGCTTATGCGATGGGCGACATGCCGGTGGTGAACTTCCCGGTCGAGGCCGGCACGAACCGCGCGGTCGAGCAGGCGCACGAGCTTACCCACGCCGTCCACACCCGCCTCGCCGGCCTCTCGGGCGGCTGGGAGCGCTCGATCGCGCAGACCTTGCTGCAGGAGGGCCTCGCCATGCACGTCTCGCGCGAGGCGGTGCCGGGCCTCCCGGTCGCAGCCTATGTCACCCACAAGCCGGAATGGTGGGCGGCGGCGCAGGCGAGGAAGGCGGCGATCCTCGCCGACGTCATGGCGTCGCTGGAGGCGAAGGACGGCGCCAGCGTCTACCGCCAGACCATCGGCCAGGGCGCCTCGGGCCTCACCCGCCAGGCCTATGCGGCGGGCTGGTGGGTCGTCGAGGACATGCGTGCCCACGGCATGACCCTGGCCCAAATCGCGCGGATCCCGCCGGAGAGGATCATCCCGGCGGTGCGGAAATCGATGGTGAGAATCAGTAGCTCCGCGTCGTGAGACGGGGAGGGGCGACCTGAGGCGGAGGCTGAGGTTCGCGCTCTAACCCACTGACTTTTACGCGGTTACCCCTCCACCACCCTGCGGGTGGTCCCCCTCCCCATGAGCGGTCGCTCATGGGGAGGCAGGTCAGGCTTCGGGGTCGATGACGGCGTCGCTGGCCGCCAGGGTCTGGTCCTCGACGTCGACCACCGCCTCCGCTTCGTCCTCGCTCTCCTCGATGCGGGCGGCGGAGACGACATGCTCGTCCTCGGCGACCTTGAAGATGGTGACGCCCTGCGTGTTGCGGCCGGCGATGCGGATGTCGCCGACGGTGGTGCGGATCATCTTCGCCTGGTCGGTGACCAGCATCAGCTGCTGGCCGTTATGCGCCGGGAAGCTCGCCACCACGCAGCCGTTGCGCGCGCTCGTCTCGATGTTGGTGATGCCCTGGCCGCCGCGGTTGGTGCGGCGATATTCGTAGGCCGAGGTGCGCTTGCCGTAGCCGTTCTCGGTGACGGTGAGGATGAACTCCTCCGCCGCCTCGAACTCGGCCATCCGCTCGGGGCTGAGCGTCGGCGCGTTCTCGTTCTCCTTCCACGGGGCGGCGCGCAGATAGGCGTCGCGCTCCTCGGTGGTGGCGTCGAAGCCCTTGAGGATCGAGAGCGAGATGACCTCGTCCCCTTCGCGCAGGCGGATGCCGCGCACGCCCGCCGAGGTGCGCGACTGGAACTCGCGCACGTCGGTGGCGGCGAAACGCACGGCCCGGCCCTGCCTCGTGGCGAGCAGCACGTCGTCCTCCTCGGTCAAGAGCGACACGCCGATCAGCCGGTCGGTGGGATCGCCCTCCTCGTCATTGCCGAAGCGCATGGCGATCTTCCCCGCCGTCGGCACGTTGGTGAAGGCGTCCATCGAGTTGCGCCGCACCGTGCCGTGGGCGGTGGCGAACATGATGTGGAGCTTGGCCCATTCCGCCTCGTCCTCGGGCAGCGGCAGGACGGTGGAGATCGTCTCCCCCTCGGCGAGCGGCAGCAGGTTGACCATCGGCCGGCCGCGCGCCTGGGCGGCGCCTTCGGGGAGGCGCCAGACCTTGAGGCGGTAGACCTTGCCGGCGGTGGAGAAGAACAGGACCGGCGTGTGGGTCGAGGTCACGAACAGGTTGGTGACGGCGTCCTCTTCCTTGGTGCCCATGCCCGCGCGGCCCTTGCCGCCGCGGCGCTGGGCGCGGAAGGTCTCGAGCGGCGTGCGCTTGATGTAGCCGGCATGGGTCACGGTGACGACCATGTCCTCGCGCTCGATCAAATCCTCGTCTTCGATGCCGTCGGCGGCGGGGGCGATCTCGGTGACGCGCGGCGTCGCGAACTGGGCGGAAACGGCGTCGAACTCCTCGCGCATCACCTCGTAGAGGCGGGCGCGGTTGCCCAGGATCTCGAGCAATTCGCCGATCGAGCCGGCCAGCACCTTCAATTCGCCGGCAATCTCGTCGCGGCCGAGGCCGGTGAGGCGGTGGAGCCTGAGCTCCAGGATGGCGCGGACCTGGGCGTCCGAGAGGCGGTAGCTGTCGCCCTCGACCTCGTGCTCGACGGCCTCGACCAGCGCGATGTAGGGGGCGATCTCGGCGACCGGCCAGTCGCGCGAGAGAAGGGCGGCGCGCGCCTCGGCGGGGGAGGCGGAGCCGCGGATCATCCGCACCACCTCGTCGAGGTTGGTGACGGCGATGACGAGGCCGAGCAGGATGTGGGCGCGGTCGCGCGCCTTGGCGAGCTCGAACTTCGAGCGCCGCGTGATCACCTCCTCGCGGAAGCGGACGAACGCCTCGATGATCTCGCGCAGGTTCAGCGTCTCGGGCCGGCCGCCGCGGATGGCGAGCATGTTGGCGGGGAAGCTCGATTGCGCCGGGGTGTGCCGCCACAGCTGGTTCAGCACCACCTCGGGCGTCGCGTCGCGCTTCAGCTCGATGACCACCCGCACGCCCTCGCGCGAGCTCTCGTCGCGAATGTCGGATACGCCCTCGATGCGCTTGTCCTTGGCGGCCTCGGCGATCTTCTCGACCAGGCCGTTCTTGCCGACCTGGTAGGGGATGGCGGTGAGGACGATCGAGCGGCGCTCGCCGCGGCCTTCCTCGACGATGTGCCGCGCCCGCATCATGATCGAGCCGCGGCCGGTATGGTAGGCGCTGCGGATGCCGGCCTGGCCGAGGATCAGCGGGCCGGTCGGGAAATCGGGACCGGGGACGATCTCGATCAGCTGCTCGATCGTGATCGCCGGATTGTCCATATACGCCTTGCAGGCCGCCAGCACCTCGCCGAGATTGTGCGGCGGGATGTTGGTCGCCATGCCGACGGCAATGCCGCCGGCGCCGTTCACCAGGATGTTGGGGAAGCGGGCCGGCAGCACCTGCGGCTCGCTTTCCGACGCATCATAGTTCGGCGTGAAGTCGACCGTGTCCTTGTCGATGTCGTCGAGCAAAGCGTTGGCGACGCGGGCGAGCCGCGCCTCGGTGTAGCGCATCGCCGCCGGCGGATCGGGGTCCATCGAGCCGAAATTGCCCTGGCCGTCGATCAGCGGCACCCGCATCGACCAGTCCTGGGTCATCCGCGCCAGCGCGTCGTAGATCGAGGCGTCGCCGTGCGGGTGGTACTTACCCATGACGTCGCCGACGAGACGTGCCGACTTGCGGTAGGGGCGGCCGGCGATGAACCCGGCTTCGTGCGCGCCGTAGAGGATCCGGCGGTGGACCGGCTTCAGGCCGTCGCGCACGTCGGGGAGGGCGCGCGCGACGATCACCGACATCGCATAGTCGAGATAGGAGGTCTTCATCTCCTCGACGATGGAGACGGGGGAGATATCGCTGGTGTCGATGGTCGGCGGTACGCTGGCCAAGGGGAGTTCCTGTACGTTTGCTGGTGGGCGCCAACCGGCGCGCGGGATGGTGAAAGGGACCCTAGCGGAGGCTTACCGCCCGCGCCAGCCCCGCGCGCACGTACGTACGCGTACGCGCGCGTGAGAGGCCTAGATAGTCACGCCTGCGAGAATCGCCACCGTTCGCGTTCGAATTGTTCGCGCCCTAGCGGTAGCCGTCGCTGTCGAAAAAGCGGGTCGAGCCTTAACGCTGACCGTCACCCCTGACTTGATCCGGGGTCCACCTTCTTTCGGTCGCCTGCTCGAAGGGGAAAGGTGGATGCCGGATCAAGTCCGGCATGACGAAGGCGTAGTGACGAAGGCGTAGTGACGAGGGCGTAGTGACGAAGGTGAAGTCACGCCCGCGAGAATCGCCAGCGGTGGGCTTCGGAATTGTCCGGATCGTAGCAATAGCCGTCGCTGTCGAAGGCCTTGAGCGCTTCCGGGTCGGAGAGGCGGTGCTCGCAGATGTAGCGGGCCATCATGCCGCGGGCGCGCTTGGCGGCGAAGGTGTTGAACCTGAGGCCGTCCGGGCCCTCCTCGCGGAAGTCGATCTCCACCACCGGCAGGGACGGGGGGAGGCGGCCCTCGACGGCGCGCCAATATTCCTTGCTGGCGAGGTTGACGAGGACGGCGCTGCCGCTCTCCTCCGCGTCGGCGGCAAGGGTGGCGGCGATGCGATCCTGCCAGAAGCCGTACAGATCCTTCTTCCGTCCCGGCGCCCAGCGCGTGCCCATTTCGAGGCGGTAGGGCCGGATCGCGTCGAGGGGACGGAGCAGGCCGTAGAGGCCGGAGAGGATGCGCAGATGGTCCTGCGCGAACGTCACCGCCTCCTCGTCGAGGCTCTTCGCCTCGAAGCCGGCATAGACGTCGCCGGCGAAGGCGTAGAGGGCAGGGCGCTCCTCCGCCTCTGCGAAGCCGCGGAAACGGCCGGCGTTCAGCGCCGCCAGATTGCCCGAAATGTGCATCAGGGCGGCGAGCCGCTTCGGGCCAAGCTTCGCGGCGGCGGCGGCGAGCGTCTCCGCCTCGGCGGCGAAGCGCGGCGCGGTCGCGGCGAGGCCGGGGAGGGGGGAGAGGTAGTCGAGGGTCTTGGCGGGCGAGATGATTGCGAGCATGGCCGCGCCTAGCCGCGGGGCGGGCCGCCGGTCAAACGCCCCTCGCAACACCTTGACTTCGCGTCGCTTTCCCAGCCAGCGCAGTTCAAGCGCCGTTCAGCGCCCGCGGCCTAGAAAGCCGGCGCGTTTGGCGCTAGAGCGCGGCCTTTCCGAAAGAGCGCCGCACGCGGGGGCAGGCGCCGCGTAACAGGAGAAGTGGATGCGTTCGGTTCCCGGCATCGCCCCGATGCTCGCCGTCGGCCTCGTCGCCGGCTTTGCCGCCTGGACCCCCGCCGCCGCGCAGTCCGCGCCGGCGAGCCTTCGCCTCCCGCGCGAGGAACGGGCGGCGCTGGCGGCGCTCCAGTCGGCGCTGGCGAGCCGCGACTATGCGGCCGCGGCGAGCGCGCTCTCGGCGGCGCAGGCGGCGGTCCACAGCGAGGACGGCCGCTACTATCTCACCAACCTGCAATTCCAATATGCGCGCGAGACCAACAACAACGCGCTGCAGGCGTCGACGATCGACGCCCTGATCGCCAACGGCCGCACCGCGCCGGCCGAGCTCGGCCAGCTCTACGCGCTGCGCGGCACCCTCGCCGTCTTCGCCGGGGATCGGGAGCCGGCCGAGCGCGCCTTCACCCGCGCCCTGGAGCTGGCGCCGACGCCGGACACCGCGCTCGCTCTGGCGCAGGTCAAGGTCAGCCTCAGGAAGAACGTCGAAGCGCTCGGCCTCATCGACCGCGCGATCCAGATGCGCGCGGCGACCGGCCAGCCGGTGCTGGAGAGCTGGTACAAGCGCGGCATCGAGATCGCGATCTCGGCCGGCCAGAACGCCCAGGCGCTGCGCTTCGGCGCGCAGATGATCGCCGCTTATCCCTCGCCGGAAAATTGGCGCGACGTCGCGCTGCTCTACCGCGACCTCGCCAAGCCCGATGCGCTCGGCACCGCCGACACGGTGCGGCTGATGCGCGCGACGAAAGCGCTGGCCGGCGAGCGCGACTATCTCGACGCCGCACAGGTCTTCACCTCGGCCGGCGTGCCGGGCGAAGCCAAGGCCGTGCTCGCGGAAGGAATCGCGCAGCAGGCGGTCGATCCGCTCAAGGCCACCTACAAGGAGGCGATCGCCAACGCGACGCGGCTCGCGGCCGCCGACCGCCTCAAGCTGCCCGCGCTGCGCACCGCCGGCGCCGGCAGCGCCGCCGCGGCGATGACCGCCGGCGACCACCTCATGAGCTTCGGCGACTATGCCGCCGCGGCGACCTCCTACCGCAAGGCGCTCGAGCTCGGCGCCGCCGACCCCGAGACGGCGAACCTCCAGCTCGGCATCGCTTTGGCCCTCGGCGGCGACCGCGCCGGCGCCGCGACGGCGCTGAGGACGGTGACCGGCGCTCGCGCGCCCCTCGCCGCGCTCTGGCTCGCCTACGCCGCCCGCGCGGCATGAGACCCATTTTTCGTATCGCATAAGGACCGGGAGAAGACAGGATGAAGCTCGTTTCCACGCTGGCGCTCGCCGCCGCTCTCGCCGCCGGCGGCCTCGCCGTCGCGCCCGCCTCGGCCGCTCCGAAAAAGGAGGCCGCGCCCGCCGCCGCCGCCCCCGCGGCGCGCAAGTACAATCTCAGCCCGGAGGCGCGTAAGCCGCTGACGGACCTCCAGAACGCCGTCACCAAGAAGGACGACGCGGCCTATGCGGCCGCCCTCGCCGCCGCCCAGGCGGTCGCGAAGACCACTGACGACAAATATATCCTCGCCAAGCTCGCGCTCCAGCATGCCGACCAGGCGAACGACGCCGCGGCGCGCATCGCCGGCTACCAGGCGGTGCTGGCGAGCGGCGGCGCGGACGCCGCCGAGGTCCAGCTCATCAACCACAATATCGCCATCCTCGCCGCCCAGGCCGGCAATTGGGCGCTGGTCGAGACCATGCTGACGCCGATGCTGCAGGCCAATCCCAACGACGTCGACAGCAACATCAACCTCGCCCGCGCCAAGCTCGAGCTCAAGAAGACCGCCGAGGCGCTGCCGCTCCTCCAGCGCGCGATCCAGCTCACCGAGGCGGCGGGCCAGCCCGTGCCCGAGGCCTGGTATCGCAACGCGCTCGGCATCGCCTACCAGACGCATAACGACGCCGCGGTCGCGCAGATGAACGCGGCTCTGCTCGCCCATTATGCGACGCCGGACAATTTCAAGAACGCGATCGCCATCTACCGCAGCTCTGGGCGGATGCCCGCCAATTCGGATCTCGACATCCTGCGCCTCACGCGGGCGAGCGGCGTCGCGGCGCGCAACGATTATGTCGCGCTCGCCAACACCGCCGACCAGCTGGCGCTGCCGGGCGAGGTGAAGAGCGTGATCGACGAGGGCCGCAGCAAGGGCGTGCTGAACGCGAGCGACGCCTCGCAGATCTACAACGCCAATGTCGGCAAGCTCAATGCCGACCGCAGCGCGCTCGCCGGCGACGAGGCGAAGGCGCGGGCGGGCGGCACCGGCCGCCTCGCGATGAACGTCGGCAACGCCTATTTCGGTTATGGCGACTATGCCAAGGCGGCCGAGATGTACCGCCTCGCCGCCCAGCGCGGCGACGTCGAGGCCACCCTCGCCAACCTGCGGCTCGGCGAGGCGCTCGCCATGGCCGGCGACAAGGCCGGCGCGGCGGCGGCGTTCAAGTCGGTGACGGGACCCCGGGCCGATATCGCGGCGCTGTGGAGCACCTGGCTGGCCATGCCGCGCTGAGCGGCGCGACAGGGCCTGGAAGACGGGGCGCCGGAGCGATCCGGCGCCCTTTTCCATGCCCGCCGCGTCCCAATTTGCGACGCGGCGTTTTGCGGCCTTCCGCAGCCCTGCGGCGCGCGTTAACGATTGCTCCGCGGCCTGCTCGGCAAGGCCGCTTTCGCCCGCGAGGACCCGGCTTTGCGATTCGACGACATGATCGCGACGGTGCTGGCCCAGGCGGAGCCCGGCGCGTCCGCGCGCGCCGCCAAATGGCGCCAGCTCGTCGACCTGCTCGCCCAGCCCGGCCGCCGCAGCGACGCGGCCGAGGGCGCCTTCGCCTGGCTCGCCCGCCACCGCGGCGACGTCCCCGTCGACCTCCGCCGGGAAGCGGCGGCCTCGCTCGCCGGCCGCCGCGTCACGCCCGCCATCGCCGCCTTCTTCGCCGACGACGTCCCCGCCGTCGCCCAGGCGGCGCTCGGCGCGGTCCGGCTCGCGCCGGAAGATTGGCGGACCCTCCTGCCGGGTCTCGGCCCGACGGCCCGGGGGATCCTGCGGCACCGCCGGGACCTCCCGCCGGAAGCGACCGAAGGGCTCGGCGCGTTCGGCGCGACCGACTTCTCGCTGCCCGGCAGCGTCGCCTCCGCCCCGGCCGCGCCCGCCGCGAGCCCCGCCGCCGAGCGCAGCGAAACCCAGATCCGCGAGCTCGTCCAGCGCATCGAGAATTTCCGCCGCCAGCGCGAGACCGAGCGGCCGGCGGCCCCGCCGCCGGGAGAGCCGGTGGAGAGCTTCCAATGGGAGACGGCGCCGGACGGCACCATCCTCTGGGTCGAGGGCGCGCCGCGCGGGCCGCTGATCGGCCAGAGCATCGCCTCGATCGCCGAGGCGGGCCAGTTCGGCGTCGACGGCCAGGCCGCCGGCGCCTTCGAAAAGCGCGCCCCCTTCCGCGACGCCCGCTTCTCGGTTCCCGGGACGGGAGCCGCGTCCGGCCCCTGGCGGATTTCGGGTGTCCCGTTCTTCGATCCCGGCCAGGGCAGCTTCCTCGGCTATCGCGGCAGCGCCCGTCGCCCCCGGGTCGACGAAGTGGCGCCGGCCGGCCGCGCCCGGGCCCCCGCGGGAGCCGGCCTGTTCGGCACCGACCTCCCGCCCGATTCCCTCCGGCAATTGATCCACGAGCTGCGCACGCCCTTGAACGCCATCATCGGCTTCGCGGAGATGATCGACGGCCAGTATATGGGCCCCGCCGCCGCCCCTTACCGCACCCGCGCCGCCGAGATCATCGAGCAGGCGCGCGGCCTGCTTTCGGCGGTGGACGACCTCGACACGGCGGCGCGGATGGAGACCAGCCGCCTCGAGGTCGCCGACAGCGCCACCGACGCCGTCGCCCTCCTCTGCCGCCTCCACGACGCCTATGAGCGGGTCGCCGAGCAGCGCGGCAGCCGCATCGCGGTCGAGATCGCCCGCGACCTTCCGCAGGCGCGGGTCGAGCTGGGGGCGGCCGAGCGGATGTTCGCCCGCATGCTCGCCGCCACGATCGGCCTCGCCGGAGAAGGGGAGACGATCGGCGCCAGCATGACGCTGGAGCAGGAGGGCGGCCAGAAGATGCTCTGCCTGTCGATCGACCGCCCCCGCGCCATCGACGGCCTCGACGAGGCGGCCTTGCTCGACCCGGGCTACAGCCCCGACGGCGATTGGCCGGGCGCGCCGGCCCTCGGCCTCGGCTTCGCGCTGCGGCTGGTGCGCAACCTCGCCGAGGCGGTGGGCGGGGCGCTGGCAATCGGGGAGCGGCGCTTCTTCCTCTACCTCCCGCCGCTCGAACCGGCGGAGCGGTCGAGCGGGCGCGGCGCCTGAGCGCCGGCGCCTTGCCACCCGCGCCGCCGCTCGGCTATCGCCTCGGCCCAGGCGACGGGTGCGGGCCTGTAGCTCAACGGTAGAGCCGGCCGCTCATAACGGCTTGGTTGGGGGTTCGAATCCCTCCGGGCCCACCATCGCCGCGGACGGCGCGCGGCGCCCCGCCGGCCGCGTCCCGCGGGTGACGACGATCCACAGCGCGATCGTGCGCACCAGCCCTTCGAGCCCCAGGCCGCAGCGCCGCAGCCGCGCGAAGCGGCGAAGGCGGGGCGTCTCCCAAAGGTCCGCCAGCGTCTTTGCCGCAAGGCGATCGCGTGGGGCCATCTCGGCGCCGAACCGCGCGATCAGGGCCGCCGCCTGGGCGCTGTAGCGCTTGAGCAGCCATTCCCGCTCGCGGCTGACGAGGGTGCCGTGCACGCGCTGTGCGAAAGAGGCGGCCCGCGGCGGGCGCGCGCCGATCGCGTTCGCTGCGTGCTGCCGGTAGAGGATCAAAGGTTCGTCGACATAGGCGATCGCGCCCGACATCGCGGCTACCAGCGCAATCCAATGGTCGTACATCATCGCTTCACGCGGGATCGGCCGCGCGTGGCGGTACAGCGCCCGGTTCATGACGCTGGTACAGCCCGTGACCACGTTGGCGAGCAGGAGGCGGAGGAAGTCGTTCCGCCGCGGATCGATCCCGGCATAGGCGAAGAAGGAGGGGTGGATCACCTCCAGCGCCGGGCCGGTGACGACAAGATCGGAATGGACGAGCAGCGGCGTGTCGGGCCTGTGCTTCGCCGCCAGCGCGCGCATCGCCGCCAGGCTCCGGTCGACCTTGTGCGGCAGCCAGACGTCGTCATGGTCGCACAGGAAGAGATAGTCCCCCGTCGCATGGGCGAGCAGGCGGTCGAAATTGGCGATGACGCCGAGGCGTACCGCGTTGGAGGGCAGCTGCCGGATGCGGCCCGGGAAACGACGCGCATAGGAATCGAGGACGGCCGGCGTGCCGTCGCGCGAGGCATCGTCCGAGACGAGGATGGTGAAGTCTTGCCGGGTCTGGGCGAACAGGGAGTCGAGAAGCGCGGGGAGAAAGCGTTCACTGTCGCACGTGGCGAGGGCGATTTCGATCAATGCTCCGGCGTCTCCTCCCGCGGACGACCGTCGACCGGGGTTGAGCCCGCTTCCAAGCCGTCCGCGCGCCGTTCGTCAACGCGTAATCGGCTCTTCGCCGTCTCCGCCGACAGGGGCGGCGCGAAGGCGATCATCGTCACCGTGTCGGCGCATCCCGGAAATCGGCGCGCGCGCCGGTTGGCCGCCTCGGCAAGACCGCGAAGGGCGTTCCAGCCGGGCGGATCCTCCGCCCGATACGGGTCGAGGCCGTGCGCGATGGCCTGGCTCTGACGGAAATAGAACAGGGCCGCGTCCTCTGGCGGCAGGCGCTCGATCCGCTCGAAGCCGGCAGCGGCGAGGAGCGCGCGGAGCCGGTCTGCGCCGAACAGAGCGAAGTGCCGGGGCGGCTCGAGGCCGCGCCAATGGGGCCCGAAACGCTTCAGGCCGTCCGAGCAGGCGTTCGGCAGCGAGAGCCATAGCCGCCCGCCCGGCACCAGCAGCCGCCGCGCCGCCGCCAACGCGCCGACGGGATCCGCGACATGTTCGAGCACGTGCGACAGCATGACGTGCTCGAAGCTGGCGTCCCGCGATCCGCTGCCCGGCAGGCCGCCCAACGCCATGTCGAGGCCGCGGGAGCGGGCGGCTGCCACGGCGGCCGGATCGGGATCGATCCCCGAGGCCTCGAACCCGAGGTCCCGCGCAACGATCAGGAAATCGCCGTTCCCGCACCCGACGTCGAGCAGCCGCGTTCCCGCTTTCGCCGGCGCCGGGAGGTGGCGGATCATGAAATCGAGATTCTTCACGGCGGCACGGCGGAGCGGCCAGGTCAGCGCGCCGAGCCGCGACGCGTCGGGGAAGCGATAGCCGTAACGCGCGTTGAGATAGCCGCGGCGGACGGCTCCGCGAAAGCCCGGCTCGCGCCAGCGCAGCGGCGGGTCCGCGGGAGCGTGGGTGTAGTAGTGCCGGTAAATGCCGGGAATCGCGTCCGGCGCCGGTCGCGGATCGAGGTAGAGGACGCCGCACGCGCAGGCCCAGTAATCCCAGCGGCCCGGGGTCCCGAAGACTCCGTCGGCGGCGTCCGCCACAGCGATCCGGCGCTCCGTCCGGGCGCAGACCGGGCACCGGCCCAGATGCTCGACCTCGATCACGGCGTCGGGGGCAGGGGCGGAAGCCCGGCGAGGGCGCGGCGCTCGGCGATGACCCGCGCTGCGTAGAGCGATCCCTCCCCGGGATCTAGGACGGGGGAAGGGGACAGGTCCCAGTCCGCGCGCGGATAATAACGGTCCAGATAGGGCTGCAGGAGCGGGCGCAGCTGCGCGACGTCTTCGGGGGTGAACCAGCTTCGCCAGGCCCCGGATCCCTTGGTCCGCACCACCCTGCCGAGCACCGGCGGCACCTCCGCGGCGCCGCTCAGAGGGTGGCCGATGGCCGCCTCCAGCGCCCCGAACCGGCCGGCGACGAGATCATCGTAACGATACGAAGCGAGGCGGGGCCGCAGGGCGTGGAACGCGAGGGGGCGCTCCACCCCGTCCCGTCCGTAGCGCTGCCGCCAATCCGACGGCGCGCCGAGGCCGGCTTCCAGCCTGTCATAGGCCGCGAGCAGGCGCACCAGCGGAACGGCCTGCGGCTCCGCCTCCTTGCGCCTCAACAGCGCGAGCATCTCGAGCGCCGCCGGCGCGTGGCGGGCGAGCGCCGCATTGAAGCCGCGATAGAGAAGGTCGCTGATCATGCGGTCGCGGGGATCGCGCACGATCAGGACCTGCCGCTCGAATCGCTCGAAATCGGCGACGCGGACCGCCTTGGGGCCCCAGGGGAGGACCTTGGCGAGCACGTCCGGCGCCAGGGCGCCGCGCCGCGCCGCGCGCAATCGTTCGGCGAGGCGCTCCATCGGCCCGAAGGTGGAGGGTTCGAACAGGCAGATCGACGCGGGCGGGAGGGAGCTGCGGATCTTGTAGAACAGCGCCGTCGTGCCGGTCTTGGCCAACCCGAAGATGACGAAACGCAAGGCTCTCCCCTCCGCGGCGGGCCGGAACCGCGGCCATATCCGCCGGTCGAGGCCGGCAAGCCCGCTCCCTGTTCCCGCGACTCCGCGCCGATTGCAAGGCGCGGCGGCTGCCGGTAGCATCGGCCGCATGGATCGCCGACGCGCCCTCTTTCCGACGCTCGCTCTGGCCGCGCTCGCCGCAGCCGCGCCGCCACTCGCGCCGCCGGTCTCGCGACCGGCTGCGACGACCGCCGCGCCGTCCGAAGCGGCGACTGCCTCGGCCGCACCGCCGGCCGCATCCCCGGCGCCCCCCGCTGCCCCCTCGGCTCCGGGTGGCGGAAGCGAGCAATCCTATCTGACGGCCCTCGCCGCCGCCGCCGGTGCCGGAGCCGATCCCCTGCTCGACAAGTCGCTCATGACCACAATGAGCCGGCTGCTCGCCGTGGGCCGCTGCGCCGACGCCCAGTCCCTGGCGACGGCGAACGGTCGTGCCGCGCTCGCGGCAGCCGCGAAGCGGGTCTGCGCGGGCAAGTAGGCTCGCAATATGCCCGCCGGTGATCCGCAATATAAACTTCAGCGGCGCGGCGTTCCCCAGCAAGAGCCGCAAGCGGTGTCCGGTTTTGTCCGGTTCCTTGCCGAAACTTCCCACTAAGTAGCGGGCGCTTTCTTCAACAGCTGTGCTATCGACGCGTCGTCTCGCAAGGGGGCGGGACGAGCGTTCTTCCGACCACTGGCGGCGCCTGCCGGCGCCCGCCTGCGTCACGGAAGAGCGATTGGCTTCGCGCAGACCAGGACATCGACGGCACATCCGTGCCGGCGGACGAACGCATTCGACTCGGGGAGGTCACAAGTGAACAAGATCGTACTGAAGGCTTCGGCGGCGGCATTCCTGTCGCTTGGGCTGGCAACGCCGGCGTCCGCTCAGGACACGCCCATAACCGGCAATCTCGTGATGACGCCCGTCGGCCAGTTCAACCGATCGGACATCAAGCTGTCCAACAATACGGGCGGCTTCAGGATCATGGCCGCGCCGGACCTCAGCGCCATCCACGAGGGAGCGGCGATCCAGTTCTTCGGGAGCAATCACGCGGTCCGCCCGGGCTTCGCCTTCATCGATTCGGGCTCCAACGACCTTGCCGCGATCGTGCTGCGCACGGCGCCGACCGGCGTCGCGGCGATCGAGCGCCTCCGGATCAACGCGCTGGGCAATGTCGGCATCAACACCGATACGCCGACCCAGCGCCTCGACGTGATGGGCAACATCAAGATCAGCGGCAACGGCAGCGGCCTCATCTTTCCGGACGGCTCGGTGATGACGGGCCTCTCCGGCAACAACAGCTGGTCCGGATCCAACACCTTCAACGGCCTTTCCGCCGGAGGCGGCGTCGTCACCGGCGTCGGCGCCCCGGTCGGCGCCACCGACGCCACCAACAAATCCTATGTCGATTCGAACTTCGTGAAGTTCGTCCCCGGCGCCGAGCAGCTTTCGGTCGGCGACGCGAACGGAACCGCCGCGATGATCAACCTGCGCGGCGGCTCGACCTGCTGCTCGGGCCCCGGCGGCCACACGCCGGCCTGGTTCAAGGTCTTCCAGAACGGCAGCTTCGTCGCCACCGGCAATCTGGGCATCGGCGTCTCGCCCTATCAGGGCAAGGGCTACCGGACCTCGTGGGACAGCTACAAGGGCGCCTTCCGCTCCGGCTATGCCGACGCGGAGTGGGACGATGCCAATGTCGGCTTCTTCTCCTGGGCGGGCGGCTCGAACTCGAAGGCCGTCGGCCTCTACGCGCTGGCGTTCGGCGACACCAATTCGGCCGAGAGCACCTCGTCGATCGTGTTCGGCAGCGGCAACCAGGTGAAGGGGGCGGCGGGCTTCTCGGCCGGGGCCGGCAACCGCGTCTGCGACACGTACGGCGTCGCGCTGGGCAACAACGCCAAGTCGGGCGGTCCGTACATCAACGGCAAGTGCGATCCCGACAGCTTCAACATCCACGGTCTCGCCGCCGTCGCCATCGGCTACAACGTGACGGCCGACCAGGACCACAGCACGGCGATGGGCAAATACGCGTCGAACAACGGTTTCTCCGGCACGTTCGTCTGGTCGGACGCCTCGGCGACGCAGAGCGCGGACACGTTCAAGAACACGGCCAACAACGAGTTCGCGGCACGTGCGACCGGCGGCTTCCGCTTCCGCACCAACCTCGCCGGCACCACCGGCTGCAACCTGCCGGCGGGATCGGGCGTGTTCAACTGCACGTCGAGCCGCACGACCAAGCAAAACTTCCGCACGATCGACGGCGCCGAGGTGCTCGCCAAGCTGCGCGGCCTCGACATCTCGACCTGGAACTATACCAGCGAGGGCGCGGCCGTGCGCCACGCCGGGCCGATGGCCGAGGATTTCTACAAGGCCTTCGCGCTCGGCGTCGGCAACACCTCGATCGGCGTGCAGGACCTCGCCGGCATCAGCCTCGCCGCCGCCAAGGCGCTCGACGTCCGCACCACCCAGCTCGAAGCGAAGGCCGGGGAAGTCGACAAGCTGCGCGCCGAGGTTTCCGAGCTTCGCGCCGCCAATGCCACGCTCGAGCAGCGCCTCGCCGCCCTCGAGCAGAGGATGGCGGCCGCGAAGTGACGGGGAGGAGGCTCGGGCGCTCCCCCATGCCCGGGCCTCCTCTTTCTCCCGCTGGCAACGCTGCGCCCTTTTCGCTAGGCACGGCCTTGGCGGGCTTGCCCGCCGAGGCCTTCGGCGAAGGCGGGGAGTAGCGCAGCCTGGTAGCGCATCTGCTTTGGGAGCAGAGGGTCGCAGGTTCGAATCCTGTCTCCCCGACCATCAGCCGACGCAAAGAGACCGTCCGGGGGACGGTCTCGTCGGCTGATCGGCCGGAGGCAGTACAGGGGGATTGCCGATGAACCTGACACGCCTGGCGTTCGCCTTCCTCATCGCCTTCGCGCCCGTCGCCGCGCCAGCCCAGCCTGCTCCCGCAGCCACCGCGCAGGCTTCGGCGACCGGCGCCGCTCACGCGCAATGGTGGGCGGCGCAGCGCTGGCGGTATCGCGACGATGCCGCCGCCGAGGAAGCCTATCGCGCCCTCGCCGTGCGCCAGTCGCCCTGGCCGGAATGGCACCAGATCCACGTCATCTGGCTGCCGCGCGGCACGCGCATCCAGATCGCGCTGGCGCCCGGCCAGGCGCCCGACCATCCCGGTGCCTTCGCCACGTTCGACACCATCCCCGACATCGCCTGGGTGCGGCGCGTGCTGGCGGTGAAGGCGGCGTGGAAGCCGGCGATCGACCGGGTGGTCACCTACGAGGTTTCCGAGCCGCTCCCCGCCGACACCGGGACGGTCGGTCCGCAGATCGACGAGGCCGGGCCCGCCTATCTGCCGGGCGGCGGTTCGCAGCTCGAGATGATGATCGTCGCGGCCGAGCGGATGCGCTACCTCAAGGTCGTCGAGGTCAGGCCGATCCGCTGATCAGCGCTGCCGCTCCGGCCGCGGGGGCAGCTTGGCGATCGGCTCCGGCGCGTTGGCGACGAGAGCGAGCATCGCCGTCCACGCGGCGACATTCTGCCTGAGCTGCGCGGGATCGACCTTGTCGAGCGTGTCGTCCGGCGTGTGGTGATAGTCGAAATAGCGGGTTCCGTCCTGGCCGAGGTCCGCGCCGGCCGACCCCGCGCGGATCCACGCGCCGAGGTCCGCGCCCGCCTCCACCTCGCCGCGGCCCAGGTTGATGCCGAGCGGGAAGAGGGCGGAGGCGATGCGGTCGGCGAGCGGCTTGTTGGCGTCGGCGAAACCGGGGACGAACTTCCACACCCGGTCGGCGCCGAAGTCCGATTCGCCGACGAACACGACATTGTCCTGGCGGTGCGCGGCGAAATAGGCGCGGCTGCCGGCGCCGCCGGTCTCCTCGTCTCCGAACCAGATGACCCGTACGGTGCGGCGCGGGCGCGGGCCGTCGAGGAGCCGCTTCGCCGCCGCGGTGACGATGGCGACGCCGGCGGCGTCGTCGATCGCGCCTGTGCCGAGGTCCCAGCTGTCGAGGTGGCCGCCGACGAGGATCATGCCGGCGGAGGGATCGGTGCCCGGGACGTCGGCGACGACATTGCCGGTCGGCGTGTCGCCGACGAAGCGCGGGGTGAGCGTCAGGTGCATCGTCACCCGCGGCGCCCGCTTCAGCATCCGCTGGAGGTTCTCGGCGTCCGGGATGGACAGGGCCGCGGCCGGGATCGGCGCGACGCCGTTCCAGCTGGTGAGGCCGGTATGGGGGTTGCGGTGATAATCGGTGCCGAGCGAGCGGATGATCACCGCCGCCGCGCCCTTCTGGGCGCCGATCGCCGGGGCGGAGCGCCGCACGGCGCCGTAATAGCCGTAACCGGAGCCGTCCTGGTTGGCCTGCATGGCGTGGCTGACGAAGACGATCTTGCCTTTGACCGCTTCGGCAGGGGCGGCGCGCAGCGCGTCGATGCTGTCGAAGCCGACCACCTCGGCCGTCACGCCCTCGGCCGGCGTCGCGCCGCTGCCGCCGAGCGCGGTCAGCACGAGGCGCTGCGGGAAGGGGGCGACGATCTCGGCCGCCTCGGCGCCGCGCACCCAGGTCGCCATCGTCGCATCCTCGATATGGACGTTGTGGAAGCCCAGCGCCTTCAGCCGCTTCACCGCCCATTGCCGCGCCCGCGCCTCGGCCTCGGTGCCGGCCAGGCGGGGGCCGATTTCGGTCGTCAGGTCCTCGACGATGTCCCACGCCACCTTGTCGCCTGCGAGCGCCTCGTCGCGCACCTTCTCCACCGGGGAGGGCGGGGCGGCGGCGAGAACGGGGAGGGGGAGGAGCGAGAGGGCGACGGCGCCGAGGATATTTTTCATGGGCAGCGGCTTAGGAGGGCCCCGCGGGTTTGCCAATCCCGCCCCCGCGCACTAGGTAGCGCTCGACTTTCCATTCCATCGTTACCGGAGACAGGCGCCGCCATGGCCGCACAGTACAGCTTCGTCATGAAGGGTCTCACCAAGACCTTTCCGGGCGCCCCCAAGCCGATCTTGAACGGCATCCACCTGCAATTCTACCCGGACGCCAAGATCGCGATCATCGGGCCCAACGGATCGGGCAAGTCGACGCTCATGAAGATCATGGCCGGCCGCGACACCGAATATGTCGGCGAGGCCTGGGCGGGGGAGGGGATCCGCGTCGGCTATCTCGAGCAGGAGCCGCAGCTCGATCCGACCAAGACGGTGAAGGAGAACGTGCTCGACGCCGTGCGGCCGGTCGCCGACATGATGGACCGCTTCAACGAGATCTCGACGCTCATGGGCGATCCCCCCGCGGACGCCGATTTCGACGCGCTGATGACGGAAATGGGCGAGCTCCAGGAAAAGATCGACGCGGTCGACGGCTGGACCCTCGACAACCAGCTCGAGATCGCGATGGACGCGCTGCGCTGCCCGCCCGGCGATGCGTCGGTCGAAAACCTGTCGGGCGGCGAGAAGCGCCGCGTCGCGCTGACCCGCCTGCTGCTCGAAAAGCCGGACATCCTGCTGCTCGACGAGCCGACCAACCATCTCGACGCCGAGAGCGTCCAGTGGCTGGAGAAGCACCTCGTCGATTATCCGGGCAACGTCATCCTCGTCACCCACGACCGCTACTTCCTCGACAATGTCGTGAACTGGGTCCTCGAGCTCGATCGCGGCCGCTACTACGTCTACGAATCCAATTATTCCGGCTATTTGGAGAAGAAAGCTAAGAGGCTGGAGCAGGAGGAGCGCGAGGAGCAGGGCAAGCAGAAGGCGATCCAGGACGAGCTCGAATGGATCCGCCGCACCCCCAAGGCGCGGCAGGCCAAGTCGAAGGCCCGCATCCGCGCCTTCGACGAGCTGGTCGAGGCGCAGGAGAACCGCACGCCGGGCAAGGCGCAGATCCTCATCCAGGTGCCCGAGCGCCTGGGCGGCAAGGTCATCGAGGCGAAGGGCCTCACCAAGGCCTATGGCGACAAGTTGCTGTTCGACGATTTGTCGTTCAGCCTGCCGCCGGGCGGCATCGTCGGCGTGATCGGCCCGAACGGCGCCGGCAAGACGACGCTCTTCAAGCTGATCACCGGCCAGGAGCAGCCCGATTCCGGCTCGATCGACATCGGCGAGACGGTGAAGCTCGGCTATGTCGACCAGTCGCGCGACGCGCTCGACCCGAACAAGAACGTCTGGGAGGAGATTTCAGGCGGGCTCGACATCTTCAAGCTCGGCAAGAACGAAGTCGCCACCCGCGCCTATGTCGGCGCATTCAACTTCAAGGGCGGCGACCAGCAGAAGAAGGTCGGCCAGCTCTCCGGCGGCGAGCGCAACCGCGTCCACATGGCGAAGATGCTGCAGGAGGGCGGCAACGTCCTCCTCCTCGACGAGCCGACCAACGACCTCGACGTCGAGACGCTGCGCGCGCTCGAGGAGGCGCTGGAGAATTTCGCCGGCTGCGCGGTGGTGATCAGCCACGACCGCTTCTTCCTCGACCGCCTCGCCACGCACATCCTCGCCTTCGAAGGCGACAGCCACGTCGAATGGTTCGAGGGCAATTTCGAAGCCTATGAGGAAGACAAATTGCGCCGGCTCGGCCCGGAGGCGGACCGGCCGCATAGGATGACCTACCGGAAATTGACGCGCTGACCGCGCCGTCGCGCGCCGGTCGGGGGAGGGAGAGACGATATGGCGGCGACGGTCGGTCTGTGGGAGCATTTCAGGCGGCTCGCGACCTTCAGGGGCCGCGAGGACCGTGCGAGCTTCTGGCCCTATGCCGGCCTGGCCTTCGGAATTCTCACCGTCGTCAGCGCGGGGATGTTCTTGCCGATGATGGCACGGTCCATGAAGGCCATGCAGGCCTTCGCAGCGCAGCATCCGGATCAGGTGACAATGGTGTCGGGTCCGGGCGAATATTCGATCTCGGCGCACGGAGCGATTCCCGGACTGATCCCTTCGCGGGCGGCGCTGACGCTGTATCTCGGCGTGAGCTTCGGACTGGCGGTCCTGCTCTACGCCGCCGCCGTCGTGCGGCGCCTGCACGACAGAGGCAAGACCGGAGCCTGGGGCCTGCTGCCGCTGCCGTTCATCCTCTATTCGGCCATCCAGATGCCGCGCATGTTCGGGTCGCTGGCGGCGGGGGGGCAGCCGGACCTCGGCCTGTTCTTCTCCGTCTTCCTTAGCAACCTGCTTTATATGGCAAGCATGCTCGCGCTGATCGTGCTTCTCGCGGGCGCAAGCGACCAACGGCCGAACCGCTACGACGCGGGCAGCTGAGCCTGCCTTCTCACCGCACCCGCTTCACATAGACCCGCCCGTCCTCGCGCCGCTCGGTGGCGAAGTTGGGGATCGCGTCGATCAGCTCGGCGAGGTCCGCATAGCCGTAGCTCCTCGCGTCGAAGCTGGAGCGGTTGCCCGCGCGCTTGCCGACCTCGGCGATGCTGGCATAGCCGCGGCCATCGCGCTGCGAGGCGCGGAAGGCGGCGCCGAGCAGCTTGATCAGATCCTCGTCGATGGCGAGCTTCCGCGCGGCGGGCTTGTCCTGCGGCGCCTCCGGCTCGTCCGCGCGGGTGAGGGCGGCGACGTCGATGAAGCGGGTGCAGGCGGCCTGGAAGGGCTCGGGCGTGCGCGACTTGACGCCGAAGCCGTAGACCGGCAGCCCGTCCTGGCGGATGCGCATGGCCAGCGGCATGAAGTCGCTGTCGCTCGACATCAGGCCGAAGCCGTCGACATGGCCGCGATAGAGCAGGTCCATCGCGTCGATGATCATCTTCATGTCGGTCGCGCTCTTGCCCTTGGTCAAGTCGAACTGCTGCTGCGGCTCGATGGCGTGGCGGTGGACCATCTGCGACCAGCCCTTGAGCGCCGGCTTCTGCCAATTGCCGTAGGCGCGGCGGATGTTCACCGTGCCGAGCTCGGCGAGCACCGTCAGCACCGCATCGAGGCTGTCGGGCGAGGCGTTGTCGGCATCGATGAGGAGGGCGATATTGCCCGTCTGGGCCTGTTGGGTGTCGGGCATGCCACCGCGTGTAGACGCTTAACGCGTCGACTGAAATCTCTGTCGCACTTTCCGCCGCCGATGCTAGGCAGCGCGAAAAGCTGGAGAGGATCGATGACCGGATATTCGAGGCGCGACATCGGCAGGGCGATCGGCGCGGCGGCGGCGGCCGTCGCCGCGGCGGGGAAGGGGAGCGCGGCGCCCGCGGCGGCGGCGCTCGCGCCCCGGCACCTGCGCTTCCCCCCCGGCTTCAAATGGGGCTGCGCCACCGCCGCCTACCAGATCGAGGGAGCGGTGAAGGAGGACGGGCGCGGCCTTACCAATTGGGACGTCTTCTCCCACACGCCGGGCCGAGTCGCGAACGGCGACACCGGCGACGTCGCCGACGACAGCTACCATCTGTTCCGCGAGGACACGAAGCTCCTGAAGGCGCTCGGCGTCTCGACCTACCGCATGTCGATCGCCTGGGCCCGCATCTTCCCCGACGGGCGCGGCAAGCCCAACCCCAAGGGCATCGACCATTACCAGCGGGTGGTCGACAACCTGCTCGAGAACGGCATCACCCCCTACGTCACCCTGTTCCACTGGGACCTGCCGCAGGCGCTCCCCGGCGGCTGGCAGAATCGCGACACCGCGCGCGCCTTTGCCGATTATGCCGGCTATGCGGCCTCGAAGCTGTCGGACCGGGTCCGCCACTTCATGACCACCAACGAATTCCGCTGCTTCACCGACCTCGGCCACAAGGAAGGCATTCACGCCCCCGGCCTCAAGCTCCCGGACCGCGAGGCGAACCAGGTGCGCCACCACGGCGTCCTCGCCCACGGCCTCGCCGTCCAGGCGATCCGCGCCTTCGCCCGCCCGGGCACCGAAGTCGGCCTCGCCGAGAACCCCGTCTTCTCCGTCCCCGTCATCGAAAGCCCCGAGCATATCGACGCCGCGCGCCGCGCCACCCGCGACGACAATGCGATGTTCCTCGGCGCGGTGATGGAGGGCCGCTACAGCGACTCCTACCTCGAATCGGCCGGCGCCAACGCGCCCAAGGTCGAGCCGGGCGACATGAAAGCGATCGGCAGCCCGGTCGATTTCGTCGGCTTGAACGTCTACCAGCCGCAATACGTCCGCGCCGACCCCGGCGCGCGCCGCGGCTACGCCATCCTCCCGCACCTGCCGAGCAGCCCGCGCATGGCCTCGCCCTGGCTCTACGTGGGACCCGAGGTCGCCTATTGGGCCGTCCGCTATGTCAGCGAGCTCTGGCACCCCCGGGCGCTGTTCATCTCGGAGAACGGCTGCTCGGCCGACGATCCGCTGGTGGCCGGCCGCGTCGACGACAGCGACCGAGTCATGTACCTTCGAAACTACATCGCCCAGTTCCACCGCGCAGTGAGCGAGGGCTATCCGCTCAAGGGCTATTTCCTGTGGAGCCTGATGGACAATTTCGAATGGGCGGACGGCTACGGCAAGCGCTTCGGCATCCACTATGTCGACTTCGCCACGCAGCGCCGCATCCCCAAATTAAGCGCCGCCTGGTACCGCGAGCTGATCCGCCGCAACGAAGTGGTGTGAGGGGACTGACACCTCTTCGGCCTGACACCATCGCTCGAATGGGGACAGTTACCTAACTGTCCCCACTGCAGAGAAAGGGCACAGTTACGTAACTGTCCCCGCGAGCCAGGCACCGTGCTCAGCGGCTCGCCGTCTCCGCGGTCTCGGCGATCGGCTCCGCCGCCGGCGCCTGCTGGACGAAGTCCGGCACCTCGTCGACGACCGACACCGTCGCGCCCAGCTCGGCCAGCTCGTAGAGCTTCTTCGCGAAGGCGAGGGGGAGGCGGACGCAGCCGTGCGAGGCGGGCTCGCCGGTGACCTTGCCGGCATGCAGGGCGACGCCGTCCCAGGTCAGCCGCAGCATGTAGGGCATCGGCGCGTCGTCGTAGATGTTGGACTTGTGGTCCTTGTCTTTCTGCAGGATCGTGAAGGTGCCGGTCGGCGTGTCGTAACCCGCGGCGCCCGACGACACGCTCGACACGCCGACCAGATCGCCCCCCTTGAACACGAAGGCGATCTGCAGCGGCAGGCTGACCAGCACCCGCACCGGCCCCGCGGCGCTCGCCGCTGCGTCGGCGCGCCAGACGAACCGCCCCGGCGCCACCGCGCCCGCCGCGCTCGCCGGGGTCAGCGCCGTCGCGGCTTCGGCCGCGCCCAGGGGAAGGAGGAAAAGCGATGCGGCAACAGTAAAGCGCCGCACGAACGGCAGGAACGCCACGCGCATACAGGGCTCCGATACTCTGGAGTCGCTCCCCGCAACATCGCGGGAAGTATCGGACGCCCTAACGCGCTAAGTCTATTTCGGTGCCGCGCGATTCGATTTTCAGCGTCCGCGCCGCGGCGGGGCGACGCGGGCGGAGGTCAGGCGGCGAGGCTGCCGCTGAGGCCGCCGCGGGTCCCGTAATGGGCGGAATGGATGATCGTGAAGAATTGCTCGATCGCCAGCGGCCGCTCGAAGCGCAGGCCCGCCTGCGCCCCGTCCTTCCAGGCGAGCACCGCCCGCTCGGCGAGCAGCCCGTGGGTGAGGGTGACCACGGCGCCGACGGCCGGGAGGGTGTCCCCCTCGACAAGCGCACCGGTGAGCGAAAGGTCATGGATGGTGACCGAGATCGTGGCGCCCGCCTCGACAGCGCTGTCCTCGACCGCGCCGTCCTCGAGCGCCACGCGGTAGCGCGCCGCCCGGCGGCGGTCGCCGCGCAGCGCGTCGCGAACCAGCTTCAACACTCTCGAACCGGCCATGCGCGCTCCTCGTCAGAAGGACCATGCGCAGGAGAGAGATAAGGATCGGTTAGCGGCGGGCCTTTCGTCGCCCCGCCGCCCGCGCCGCGTTGAACGCCGCCGCCGCGGCGACGAGCGCCTTGAACGCACCCTCGTCGAGCGGCTCGCCTTCGCGCAGGTCGATCGCCCGGCGCACATTGCCCTTGAGGCTCGCATTGAACAGCCGCGCCGGGTCCTCGAGCGCCGCCCCGTTGGCGAAGGTCAGCTTCACCACCGCCTTGTAGGTCTCACCGGTGCACAGGATCCCGTCCTTCTCCCACACCGGCACGCCCCGCCACTTCCACGTCTCCTCGACGTCCGGCACCGCCGCGCGGATCAGCCCCCGCACCCGCGCCAGCGTCTCGCCGCGCCAGTCGCGCAGCGCGGCGATCCGCCCGTCGATCAGCTCCGAAGGGGAGCGCTCCTCCGCCGCGTCGGTCATGGTTTCGTCCCTTCCCAAGAGGAGCCGGCGCTGCTCGACGCAGCCTGACAGGGCGACGACGACGTGGCCGTCGACCGCCGTCACGCACGGGCTCTGGCACATGGTTAGGATCGTTCCAAGGCCGATCGGTGAGTCAGCGCACCGACCGGAACGTCGCGCGCGTGTCGTCGGCAAGAAGCGGCTTTGACATCGCCGCCGCGTCGCTGCCACTAGGCGGCGACGCTCCACCTCTTGTTGGCCTTCGGGACCGCCGGGCCGATCGCGCCGGCAACGTTTTCCTTCACCGGCAGCGTAACCCCGCCCGAGGCGCGGCCGCCGGCGTCCGCTCTTCCTCCTGCCTCCTCGACGCGGCCGGCCGGCAAGGGCGACGATGACGACGACGACGATCGGGAGGGAAGGGCCGCATCCGACGACCCGATCGTCGTCACCGGCCGCCGCCTCGACACGGCGCGGACGCAGATTGACGCGGGCCTTGGCGCCACCGTCTACGCGCTGAGCAACGACGCGGTCGAGAATCGCCCGGGCGGAGAGACGGGAAGCGTCGCGCAGATCCTCGCGCAGGCGCCCGGAGTGGGCGGATCGGGCGGCGGCGGCCTCGCCGTCCGCGGCTCCCGTGCCGTGCAGGTGCGGATCAACGACGTCGTCGTGCCCGAGGCGATCGCCGATCCCTCGGAGCATCTGAGCGCGCGCCTCGCCGAGACGACACGGCTGATGACCGGCACCTTGCCCGCGCAATTCGGCTTCGCCCCGGGAGGGGTGGTCAGCGTCACCACGAAGAGCGGCCTGTACCAGCATGGCGGGCAGGCGGAGCTGTTCGCCGGCAGCAGCGGCTTCCTTGAGCCGGCGCTGGAATGGTCCGGGTCGGCGGCAGGGACAAGCCTGTTCGCATCGGGCAGCTTCGAGCGCGACCGCTCGACCGTCAGCGTTGCCGACGGCGTCGGGGCTCGGGACGGACGGCGGACGCTCGGCGGCCTCGCCTTCGCCGATCGCGTTCTCGGCCCGCACGACCGGATCTCCCTGCTCGTCGGCGGATCGGGCGAGCGCCATCGGTTCGGCGCCACCGCCCTCGGCCCTGGATACGAGCGCAGCGGCGACGGCTATGGCGTTGCGACCTTCCAGCACAGCGACGACGGCTTCACCTTGCAAGCCTCGCTGTTCGCCGCGGTTGCGACGGACAGCGCGCATTTCCTGGTCGCCACCGGGGAACGCCGCGCCGCGTTCGGCGGCCAGGTCGACGCCTCGGCCAGGATCGGATCCCGCCACATTGTGCGCGCGGGGCTGCTCGCCAGCCGGACCCGGGTGCGCGACATCGAACCGTCCTCCAGCCCGGCGGCGGCCGCAAGGACGCCGGTCTCTCTCTACGCGCAGGACGAATGGCAAATCGCGCGCGGCGTCACGCTCGATCCGGGCGTGCGCGTGGAATGGCTTCGTGGGTTCGCCGGCCGTCCGGTCGCCGAGCCCCGCGCCAACCTCGTCTGGTCGCCGGACGACGATGTCACCGTTCACGCCGGCTACGCCCGCTACGCCGCCGCGCCCGCCCTGCGGAGTGCAGGCGCCGCCCGTCTTCCCGACGAGGAGGACGATTATTTCGACGCCGGCGCCCAGCAGAAGCTCGGTGCGCTCACCCTCGGCATCGACGGATATTGGCGGCAGGCACGCAACGCGCTCACGGAGCACCGCGCACCCGGGGCGGCGGTGGCGACTCCGTTCGCCTTCCAACGGGCGCGCCTGCGCGGCCTCGAGCTGACCGCCACCTATGCTCGCCGCGGCACGACCGCGTGGGCGAACCTCGCGCTGAGCCGCGCGACCGGAAGCTCCCTCGTCGCGCCGGCCGGGCTCTTCCCGGCGGCAACCTTGGCAGCGGTCTCGGCGCGGTCCGTTCCATTCGACGAGGATCGGCCGGCAAGCGCGTCAGCCGGGGTCACGCACCGCTTCGACGAATTGACGCTCTCGGCGGACATCCTCGTCTCCAGCGGCGCCGTCCGGACCATGGAGCCCGCGCACCCCAACGGAGGCCGCGCTCCGGCTGTGGCCCTCCTCGGGCTGGCGGCCGTCTATCGCGCCCGCCTTGCCGGCCACCCGACGGACTTGCGCATCGATGTCACCAACCTTGGCGACGTCCGCGAGCCGGGCACCGACTCGCGCAACCTGGAAGGCGGCTGGACACGGCAGACGCGAGGCAGGGCCATCCTGCTCGGCATCGAGCAAGGCTTCTAGGGACGGCGAGGAAAGCGCCGACATCCCCGGATGACGCCGAGCGCTTCACGTCCTACATGCCCCGGGATGTTCACCGACAGCCATTGCCATTTGAACTACAAGGGCCTGGTCGAGGACCAGCAAGGCGTGCTCGCCCGCGCGCGCGCCGCCGGGGTCGAGGCGATGCTCAACATCTCGACGCGGCAGAGCGAGTGGGACGACGTCATCGGCGTCGCCGAGCGGGAGATGGACGTCTGGGCGTCGGTCGGCATCCATCCGCACGAGGCGGATTCGCATCCCGACGTGCAGACCGCCACCCTGGTCGAGAAGGCGCGGCATCCGCGGGTGGTGGGGATCGGCGAAAGCGGGCTCGATTTCTATTACGACCATAGCGACCGCGACCGCCAGCGCGCTTCGTTCCGCGCCCATATCGCCGCGGCGCGCGAGACCGGGCTGCCGATCATCGTCCACACCCGCGACGCCGAGGAGGACACCGCCGCCATCCTCGCCGAGGAGATGGGGAAGGGGGCCTTTCCCGGCGTCATCCACTGCTTCACCGCCAGCGCCGATTTCGCCCGAACCGCGCTGGATCTCGGCCTCTACATCTCGCTCTCGGGCATCGTCACCTTCAAGAACGCGAAGGACCTCCAGGAGACGGCGAAGACCGTGCCGACCGAGCGGCTGCTGATCGAGACGGACAGCCCCTTCCTCGCGCCGGTCCCGCACCGCGGAAAACCGTGCGAACCCGCATTCGTGGCGGATACCGCGCGTTTCGTGGCGGACCTTCTCGATATTCCGACAGAAAGTGTCGCTAAGCAAACATCCGCGAACTTCCGCACCCTCTTCTCGAAAGTGGCGCCATGACGCCGTCGCTGGAAGTGCGGATCCTCGGCTGCGGCACGTCGTCGGGGGTGCCGCGGGTCGGGAACGACTGGGGGCAGTGCGACCCGGCCGAGCCGAGGAACCGCCGCCGCCGCGTCGCCATCCTGGTGCGCTACGGCGCGACCCGCATCCTCGTCGACACCGGCCCGGACCTGCGCGAGCAATTGCTCGACGCGAACGTGACCGGAGTCGACGCGGTGCTGTGGACCCACGACCATGCCGATCATTGCCACGGCATCGACGATCTGCGGCAGCTCTATCACCATCGCGGGCGGCCGGTGTCCGGCTATGCGCGGCCGGCGACGCTCGCCAGCCTCAAGCACCGCTTCGGCTACGCCTTCGACGGCAAGGACGGCTATCCCGCCGTCGTCGATCTCGCCGAGCTTCCCGACCATATCAATATCGGCGGCGTGTCGGTGCGGACGCTCGACCAGCCGCACGGGCCCATCACCAGCGCCGGGCTGCGCTTCGACGCGGGCGGCAGGACGATCGTTTATTCCACCGATTTCAGTGAGTTGACGCCGGATATGGAGATGGCGTTCCAGGGCGTCGACCTGTGGATCGTCGACGCGCTGCGGCGCCGGCCGCACCCCACGCATCCGCATCTGGACCTGGTGCTCGAATGGGTGCGGACGCTGCGGCCGGGGAGGGCGCTGCTCACCCACATGGACAACAGCATGGACTATGCGACTCTCGTCGGCGAGCTGCCGGCCGGGGTCGAGCCCGCCTATGACGGCATGGAGGTCGCGCTTTGACCGACGGCGTCGGAGACGGCGCCGACAAGGCCCTGACTTTCCTGTATTTCGTCGGATTGCTCGTGCTCGTCGGCAGCGCTTTGGCGGCGCGGCGGCTGCCCTGGGGCCAGACGGCGAAGATGGCGGCGGCCTGGGCCTTGATCTTCGCCGCCGCGTTCGTCGGCTTCTCGCTCAAGGACGAATTCGTCGCGCTCGGCCGCCACGTCGCCGCCAAGAGCCGCGGCGAAGGCATATCGGTCGCCGGCGGCAAGGCGCTCCGGATCGGCCGGCGCGAGGACGGCCATTTCTGGGTGGCGGCGCGGGTCAACGGCAGGACGGTCGACTTCCTGATCGACAGCGGCGCTTCGGTCACCAGCCTCAACGCCGCCGACGCGCGGAGCGCCGGCGTCGCGATCGGCGGCGGCCCGCCGGTGCCGGTCGATACGGCCAACGGCATGGTGCTGGCCGACACCGCCACGCTCGACACGCTCGAGGTCGGCCCGATCCGCCGCGCGCGATGGCCGGTCCATGTCGCCGCCGCCTTCGGGCGCACCAACGTGCTCGGCATGGACTTCCTGTCGTCGCTTGCCGGCTGGGGCGTGGAGGGCGGCACGCTGGTGCTCCGCCCGTGAGCGCCGAGACGGCCCCCTCCGTCGCTCGATTTATTTTACATAATGTATATTATCACACTCAATGAGAAAGGCCCGTGCGTGGCAACTTCGCCAACTTCCGCCCCGTCCCTCGCCGATCTCGCCGCGATCATGGCCCGCCTGCGCGATCCCGAGCGCGGCTGCGAATGGGACACGGTCCAGACCTTCGAGACGATCGCGCCCTACACGATCGAGGAAGCCTATGAAGTCGCCGACGCGATCGCCCGCGGCGATATGGCGGACCTCAAGGACGAGCTCGGCGACCTCCAGCTCCAGGTCGTCTACCACGCCCGCATGGCCGAGGAGATCGGCGCCTTCACCCTCGTCGACGTCCTAGCGTCGATCTGCGCCAAGATGGTCCGCCGCCACCCGCACATCTTCGGCGACGCCGACGCCAGCCCGGGCTGGGAGGCGCTCAAAGCCTCGGAGCGCGATGCCCACGACGACAAGAGCGCCCTCGCCCATGTCGCCGTCGCGCTGCCGGCGCTGAAGCGCGCCGAGAAGCTCCAGAAGCGCGCCGCCCGCGTCGGCTTCGACTGGCCCGATGCGAGCGGCCCGCGCGCCAAGATCGACGAAGAGCTCGCCGAGATCGACGACGCCGCGACCGATGCCGAACGCGCGGCCGAGCTCGGCGACTTGCTGTTCAGCGTCGTCAACTACGCCCGCCACCTCGGCGTCGACCCCGAGACGGCACTGCGCGAGGCCAATCAGCGGTTCGAAAAGCGTTTCCGGAAGGTCGAAGAGATCGCGGACAAGCCTCTGAGAGACATGGATATCGACGGCCTCGAAGCGCTCTGGCAGCGCGCCAAGCGCGAGGCCTAGGCCTCCGCCGCCCACCGCGCCTCGAAGCGGGCCCAGTCGGCGTCCGACAGCCGCACCTCGAACAGGGTCTCGAGCCCTTCGGTCCGCTGCGAGACCACCTCGCCGTGCGCGTGAAGCCAGGCGATCGCCTCGCCTTCGCCGACGGCAAGCGCGACGGTGCGCAGCTTCGCCCCCTTGCGCAGACGATCGCTGGCGCAGTCGAGCAGGCGCTCGACGCCGTGGCCGGTGAGCGCGGAGAGCAGCACGACGTCCTCGCGGCGTGCGGCCTCGGCGCGGACGCGCTCGCCCTCCTCGGCGTCCAACAGGTCGATCTTGTTCCACGCCTCGACCAGCGCCTGCCCCGCCGCCTCGCCGGCGCCGATCTCCTTCAGCACCTGCTCGACGTCGGCGCGCTGCGCGTCGCTGTCGGGGTGCGAGATGTCGCGGACATGGACGATGAGATCGGCCGAGATCACCTCCTCGAGCGTCGCGCGGAAGGCGGCGACGAGCTGGGTCGGCAGCTCCGAGATGAAGCCCACAGTGTCGGAGAGGATCGCCTTGTCGAAGCCGGGCAGCGCCACTTCGCGCATCGTCGGGTCGAGGGTCGCGAACAGGAGGTTCTCGGCCATGACGTCGGCGCGCGTCAGCCGGTTGAACAGGGTCGACTTGCCGGCATTGGTGTAGCCGACCAGCGCGATCACCGGCCACGGCGCCCTCTGACGCCGCGCGCGGTGGAGGGCGCGGGTGCGGGTGACTTGATCGAGCTCCTTCCTGAGCTTCGCCATGCGGTCCCGGATCAACCGCCGGTCGGCCTCGATCTGCGTCTCGCCCGGGCCGCCGAGGAAGCCGAAGCCGCCGCGCTGCCGCTCGAGGTGGGTCCAGCTTCTGACCAGCCGCCCCGCCTGATAGTCGAGATGGGCGAGCTCGACCTGCAGCCGCCCTTCCGCCGTCGCCGCACGCTCGCCGAAAATCTCGAGGATGAGTCCGGTCCGGTCGATCACCTTGGCCTTGGTGCCGGTCTCGAGATTCTTCTGCTGGATAGGCGAGATCGGCGCGTCGACGATGAGCAAATCCGCCCCTTCCCGCTCGACCGCCTCGGCGATCTGCTCGACCTGGCCCGACCCGAACAGGGTGGCGGGGCGAGGCTGGCGGATCCGGAAGCGCAATCTCTCGGCGACCTGGACGCCGATCGCCCCGGCGAGGCCCGCAGCCTCGTCGAGCCGCGCGTCGGCGTCGCGCCGCCCTTCCGGGCCGAGCTCCGGCAGCGCGATCACCGCCTTGGCGCCGCGGGCGAACTCGTCGCTGTCGTCGCGGTTGAAGACGCTCAGGCGGCCGACTCCTGATCTTCGGCTTCCTGGAAGCTCACCGGATGCTCCGGCTGCACGGTGGAGACCGCGTGCTTGTAGACGAGCTGCGACAGGCCGTCGCGCTGGAGCAGCATGCAGAAGAGGTCGAACGCGATGATCTCGCCCTGGAGCATGACGCCGTTAACGAGGAACATCGTCACCGGCTCCTCGGCCCGACGCACGGCGCCGAGAAACACCTCCTGCAGTGAGCCTGCCTTGCGCTTCCCCTCCTGCTCGGCGAAGGCGCGCTGGATCTCGGCGAGGTCGATCGGGTGCGAGGGCATGATCGTCGAGATGGCGTGCTTGTAGATGAGCTGCGCCTGGCCGTCGCGGCGGAGCAGCACCGAGAAATTGTCGAACCAGGTGATGATCCCCTGGAGCTTCACGCCCTTCACCAGGAACATCGTCACCGGCGTCTTCGAGCGGCGCAGGCTGTTCAGGAACATGTCCTGGAGGTTGTTCACCTTGTCGGCGGCCATCGACCGATCTCCTTATTGGCGGCACGAAGCCGCGAGCGCCCCACGCGGCGCGGCGCCCGGCCTGGGCCGAGGCGAAGCGCGCGCAATATCATTTCGCCGCCGCCGCCGCCAGCGATGCTACTCGTCGCCGCCGCCGCGCGTGTCGCCGATGCCGAGCGCCTTCAATTTCCTGTGCAGCGCCGAGCGCTCCATGCCGATGAAGCTCGCGGTGCGCGAGATGTTCCCGGAGAAGCGGCGGATCTGGACCTTGAGATACTCGCGCTCGAACGTCTCGCGCGCTTCGCGGAGCGGCGTGCCCATGATCGCCTTGACCGCCTCGGACGGGCTGAGGCTCGCCTGCTCGTTGAGGATTTCGGGCGGCAGCATGTCGATCTCGATCGAGCCGATGCGGGCGCCCGGCGCGAGGATGATGGTGCGCTCGATGACGTTCCTTAGCTGGCGGACGTTGCCCGGCCAGTCATAGGCCTGCAGCGCCGCGACCGCGTCCGACGAGAAGTTCGGCGTCGCGAGCCGCTGCTCGGCGGCGTAGCGCGCGGCGAAGTGGCGGACGAGCTCGGGTATGTCCTCCCGCCGCTCGGCGAGGGCGGGGAGGTGCACCGGCACGACGTTGAGGCGGTAATAGAGGTCCTCGCGGAACCGCCCCTCGGCGATCTCCTCGGCGAGCTGGCGCGAGGTGGACGAGACGACCCGCATGTCGACCTTGACCATCCGCTGGCCGCCGACGCGGGTGAAGCTCTGGTCCGTCAGCACGCGCAGGATCTTGGCCTGCGCCGGCATCGGCATGTCGGCGATCTCGTCGAGGAACAGCGTGCCGCCATGCGCCTGCTCGAGGAGGCCCGGGCGGGCGAGCTCGCCCCCCTCCTCCACCCCGAACAATTCCTCCTCCACCCGCTCCGGCGTCATCCGCGCCGCCGAAACGACGATGAAGGGCGCGCGCGACCGGTTCGACCAGTCGTGGAGCAGCCGCGCGGCGACTTCCTTGCCGACGCCGGCGGGACCGGTGATCAGCACCCGGCTGCCCGTGCCGGCGACCCGCTTCAGCGTCGCGCGCACCGAGTTGATCGCGACGCTGGCGCCGGTCAGCTCGGTCTCCTGGCCGATCTGCGCGCGCAGCATCGCATTTTCGCGCCGCAGCCGGTCCGTCTCGGTGGCCCGGCCGACGAGGTGGAGGAGCTGCCCCGCCTCGAACGGCTTCTCGATGAAATCGGCGGCGCCTTGGCGGATCGCGGCGACGGCGGTGTCGAGATTGCCGTGGCCCGAGATCATCAGCACCGGCAGCGACGGGTCGCGGCGCTTGATCTCCTCGAGCAATTGCAGCCCGTCGAGCTTGGAGCCCTGCAGCCAGACGTCGAGCAGGACGAGCGACGGCCGCCGCTCGGCGAGCGCGGCGAGCGCCTCGCCGCTGTTCGCGGCGGTGCGCGTCGAATAGCCCTCGTCCTCGAGCACCCCCGAGACGAGGCTCCTGATGTCCTGTTCGTCGTCGACGATGAGGATGTCGAGCGCCATGTCTATCCGTTCACTGACTTGCTGGCGTGGTGGAACTCCGCCGCGTCCGGCGCCAGCCGGGCGAGCGATTCGGTGTCGAAGACGATGCGCACGAGGGTCCCCCCGCCCGCAGCATCCTCAAACGCGATGCTGCCATAATGTTCCTCGACGATCTTCTTGACGATGGCGAGGCCGAGGCCGGTACCCTTCACCCGCGTGGTCATGTAGGGCTCGGTGAGGCGGCTGCGCTCGGTCGGCAGGCCGGCGCCGGTGTCCTGGATCTCGACGACCAGCCGCTCCCCCTCTTCCTCGGCGATGCGGATCGCGACTTCGTCGGCGCCGCTCCCTTTCCCTTCCTCTCGCTTCTGCTGGATCGCCTCGACCGCGTTCTTGACGACGTTGGTGAGCGCCTGGCCGAGCTGGCGCCGGTCGCAGACCAGCAGCGGCGAGGGTTCGGGCGCGTCGAGCCGGAAGGCGATGTCGGGGTGCGCAACCTCGTGCAGGAACAAGGCGTGGCGCGCGATCTCGGCGACATTCTCCTCGCGGAAAACGGGCTTGGGCATGCGCGCGAAGGAGGAGAATTCGTCGACCATCCGCCTCAGGTCGCCGACCTGGCGGACGATCGTGCCGGTCAGCTGCTCGAACGTCTCGGGGTCCGAGCCGATCTCCTTGCCGTAGCGGCGCTGCAGCCGCTCGGCGGCGAGCTGGATCGGCGTCAGCGGGTTCTTGATCTCGTGCGCGATCCGCCGCGCAACGTCGGACCAGGCGGCGCGGCGCTGGTCCTGGAGCTGCTCGGTGATGTCGTCGAAGGTCAGGACCCAGCCATTCTCGGTCTTCACCCGCTTGACCGCCAGCGTGCGCGGCTCACCCTGGGAGGCGAACTGGACGATCCCCTCCCGCTCCTCGCTGTCGAGCTGGTCGGCAAGCTCCGGCGCGAGGTCGCCGAGCCGGCGCCCCACCGCCCGCTCCTTCGGCGTCTTGAGCAGCGCCTCGGCCGAGCTGTTCATCAGCCGCACGTTGCGGTCCTGGCCGACCGAGATGATGCCGGCGGTAACTCCGGACAGCACCGCCTCGATGAAGGCGCGGCGCGTCTCGAGCTGCGCGTTGGCGGAGACGAGCGCGCCGGTCTGCTCCTCGAGCCGTCCGGTCATGCGGTTGAACACGTTCGCGAGCGTGCCGACCTCGTCGTTGACCCGCGACGAGGGGACGCGGGCGGAAAGATCCCCCTTCCCCACCCGCCGCGCCGCGTCGACGAGCTGGCCGACCGGGCGGACCAGCCGGTCCGCGACGGCGAAGGCCACCCAGATGGCGATCGCGACGATCAGCAGCGAGACGAGGAGCAGGATGGCGTTGAACTTGAGCTGCGAGGCGCGGCCCCGCTCCAGCGTCTTCTGATAGTCGCTGGCGGCGTTGCGCGCCTTTTCCAGCGTCCCCGTGGCCTCGGGCGAGACGGGCCGCGCGCCGTAGAAATAGATGGCCGCCTGCGGATCGAGGCGGACCAAAGCCTCGACGCGGTCGGCATGGGGGTGGAACACCTGGACCTGCCCCGCCGGCATCTCCACGAGCGTCTTGATCGGCACGCCATAAGCGAGCGGCCGCTTGTCAGGGTTCCACTGCACCCGCGCGTGGAGCACGCCCTTGGGATCGATGGTAAGGATCGCGGCTTCGCTCAGCTGACGGACGGCCGTCTGCCAGAAGAGCTGCGTCTCGAACGCCTTGCTGTTGAGGCCGAGCTCGTTGATCCGCTGCACCATGTCGGCGCCCATCACCTCGACATCGCTGCGGATTCGCCGGCGGTGCTCGCGCTCGTAGATTTGCGAAACGTTCTCCGCGCTCCCCAGCACGGTCTTGGCGCGCTCGGAGAACCAGAATTGCATGCCGTTCTGGAAGAGCAGCGAGGCGAACACCACCACCATCAGCGTCGGTACGCTGGCGATGACGGAGAAGAGCGCGACGAGCCGGACGTGGAGCCGTCCCCTCCCCCCGAGCGCCGACCGTGCCGCCCGCCGCATCGCGATGCGGCGGGCGACCAGCACCATCAGCGCCATGGCCGGGACCAGGTTGGCGACCAAAAGGGCCGCGACGACCGGCGGCCGCAGCAGCGTCTCGGTACGCCCGCGGCCGAGGACGAGCCAGTAGCTGGTCGCCGCGATGCCAATCAGCGCGACGACGGTGAGGATTTCGAGCAGCGGCACGAAGCGGCTGCGGTGCAGCGCCACCGACACGCGGCGGCGCCAGCGGGATCGGGTCTCGTGGGGAATGGGCGCCGCGGCGTTCACGTCGTCGCGCTACCACAAGAATGTGGCAAAAAGAACACAGTTCTTCGGAGGGAGAAGCCGCGTCCGTCGCGGCGCGGCAACGCTGCGCCGCTCAGGCTGCGGCCCGCGTCAGCCAGGGGGCGTAGAAATCGTAAAGCATCGCCTTGGCGCGGCCGGCGTCCGGCTCCTTGTTGAAGGCGTTGCGGAACTCGGCCGAACCGTGGAGGCCCTTGGTGTACCAGCCGATATGCTTGCGGGCGATGTTGACGCCGTTCTCCGTCCCGTAGTGGGAGAGCATGGCGTCATATTGCTCGAGGATAATCGCGAACTGCTCGTCGAGACCGGGATCGGGGAGCCGCTCGCCGGTCGCGAGCCAGTGCATCGCCTGGCCGAGCAGCCAGGGCCGTCCGTAGGCGCCGCGGCCGATCATCACGCCGTCGGCGCCGGAGAGGTCCAGCGCCGTCTCGACGTCGTCGAGCGAGCAGATGTCGCCGTTGACGATCACCGGCACCGCCACCGCCTCCTTGACCCGGCGCACGAACGCCCAGTCGGCCTCGCCCTTGTACATCTGGTTGCGGGTGCGGCCATGGACGGTGATCATCCTGACGCCGAGGTCGACGGCGATGCGGGCGAGCTCGGGCGCGTTGAGGCTGGCATGGTCCCAGCCCATCCGCATCTTGAGCGTCACCGGGACAGACACGGCTTTCACCGTCGCGTCAATGATTTGCGCGGCGAGCCTGAGGTCCCGCATCAGCGCGGAGCCGGCATCCCCGTTGACCACCTTCTTGACTGGGCAGCCCATGTTGATGTCGATGATCGCGGCGCCGCGGTCCTGGTTGAGCTTCGCCGCCTCGGCCATCTCGGCCGGCGCGCAGCCGGCGAGCTGCATCGAGACCGGATCCTCGATCGGGTCCCACGCCGCCTTCTGAAGCGACTGGCGGGTCTCGCGGATCGCCGCCTGGCTGGCGATCATCTCGGTGACGGTGAGGCCGGCGCCGTAACGCTTGACGATGCGCCGGAACGGGCGGTCGGTGACGCCGGTCATCGGCGCCAGGATCACCGGCGTTTCGATCCTGACCGGACCGACCTCGATTGGCTTCAACCTGCGCATGGGAGGGCGCGAGATAAGGGCAAAGGCGCTGGCGGGCAAGGCGGGGCTCCGCTAGGCGGTTGCGGATGGGAGGCAGGATCGTCGCGCTCGTCGTCGCCGCGGGAAGCGGCAGCCGCGCCGGCGGAGGCGTCCCCAAGCAGTATCGCAGGCTCGGCGGCAAGACCGTCCTCGCCCACGCGGTCGAGCGCCTGCGCCGGGCCGGAGCGCAGGACATCCGCGTCGTGATCGGCCCCGGCCAGCAGGACCTGTTCGACGACGCGACCGCCGGCCTCGCCCTCCCCGCCCCCATCGTCGGAGGTGCACAACGGAGAATTTCCGTGTGGAACGGCCTGGAGGCGATCGCTGCGGAGGGCGGCGCCGACCTCGTCCTCATCCACGACGCCGCCCGCCCCTTCCTGCCGCGCGCGGTCTGGGCCCGCCTCCTCGCCGCACTCGGCGCGGCGCCGGGCGCGGTCCCCGCCCTCCCCGTCGCCGACACGCTTGCGCGCGGCGACAGCGCGCTGGGCGACACAGTCGGCCGCGATAAAATACAGCGAATCCAGACACCTCAGGCATTCCGCTTCGACGCCGTCCTCGCCGCGCACCGCGCCTGGCCGGGCGGGCCGGAGCCGACCGACGACGCCCAGATGGTCCGCGCCGCCGGCCTGGAGTTGACGCTCGTCCGCGGTGACCCGGCGCTCGACAAGCTGACCTTCGAGGAGGATTTCGCCCGCGCCGAGGCCCTGCTCGCCGCCCGCATGACGAGCCGCACCGGCCTCGGCTTCGACGTCCACGCGCTCGCCGAGGGCGAGGAATTGTGGCTCGGCGGCGTCCGCATCCCTCACGCGCGCGGCCTCAAGGGGCACAGCGACGCCGACGTCGCCCTCCACGCCCTCGTCGACGCCCTGCTCGGCGCGCTCGGCGAAGGCGATATCGGCACCCATTTCCCCCCGTCCGACCCGAAGTGGCGCGGCGCCCCCTCCTCCCGCTTCGTCGAGCATGCCCGCGCCCTCGTCGACGCGCGCGGCGGCCGCATCGACCATGTCGACCTCACCCTCGTCTGCGAGGCGCCGAAGATCGGCCCGCACCGCGCGGCGATGCGCGCCCGGATCGCGGCGCTGTTGCGGCTGCCCGAAGCGCGGGTTAGCATCAAGGCGACGACGACCGAGCGCCTCGGCTTCACCGGCCGGGGCGAGGGCATCGCCGCCCAGGCGGTCGCGACCGTGAGATTGTGGGAGGAAGAAGAATGAAGCGGATCATCGCCGCGCTCGCCATGGCGGGCTTCGCTACGGGCGCGCTTGCGGCGCCGCCGCCGCCGCCGCCCCAGCCCTGCCTCACGCCGGCCCAGGTTTCGGACGTGGTCCTGTTCGTGCTGCCGAGCGCGCTCGACGCGGTCGCGGCGAAATGCCGCGCCTCGCTTCCCGCCAACGCCTATCTGCTGACCGGCGGCCATGCCCTGTCCGAGCGCCTTTCGGCCGAGTCGGGCCGCCATTGGGAGGGCGCGGTCGCGGCGCTCAAGAGCTTCGGCGACAAGAAGATGCCGGAAGGCATCAGCGCCGACACGGCCCGCGCGCTGGTCCGCGACGTCATGGCCGCGGAGCTGCTGAAGAAGGTCACGACCGCCGATTGCGGCCGGATCGACCAGGGCGCCGAGCTGCTCGCGCCGCTGCCGCCCGAAAATCTCGGCCGCCTGATCGCCCTCGTCCTCGAAGCGGCGGGCGACGGCAAGAAGGGCAGCCCGCGCATCTGCCGGTGAGCGAGACCCGCGCCTCGCTCCTCCCGGAGGCGCTGCTCGACGCGGCGCGACAGGTGGTCGAGGCGCACCGCGCCGCCGGCACCAGCGTCGCCGTCGCCGAGAGCTGCACCGGCGGCCTCGTCGCGGCCGCGCTGACCGAGATCGCCGGCTCGTCCGACATGTTCGGCGCCGGCTTCGTCACCTATTCGAACGAGGCAAAGGTGGCCCTGCTCGGCCTCAACGAGGAAGTGATCGAGACGTTCGGCGCCGTCTCGATCGCCACCGCCTGGGGCATGGCGCAGGGCGCCCTGGCCCGCAGCGGCGCCGACGTGGCGGTGGCGATCACCGGCATCGCCGGCCCCTCGGGAGGCTCCGAGCGCAAGCCGGTCGGCACCGTCGTCTTCGCCCGCGCCCGCCGCGGCGACGACCCCAAGGAGATCTTCGCCGACACCCACCGCTTCGGCGACCTCGGCCGCGGCGGCGTGCGCCTTCAGGCCGCGCTCTGCGCCCTCGAACTGCTCATGCCGCCGTCCGACGATCCGTCGCCGTAGAGCGCCCGCGCCCGCTCCTCGAACGCGCCGATCATGCGCCGCAGCGCCCGGTCGAACATCTGCCCGGCCAGGCTCTCGAAAATCCGGTTCTTGAAGGCGAAGTCGACGCAGAAGCCGACGTCCGTCCCGCCCTTGCCGTCGGCTTTGAACGTCCAGCTGTTCTGCAGGTACTTGAGCGGCCCCTCGATATATTCGGTGCGGATCTTCTCCGGCCGCCGCTTCTCGACCCGCGAGGTGAAGGTCTCCTTCAGCGAGCGGAAGCCGACGACGAGGTCGGCGATCATCAGGGTCTCGCTGTCGGACCGGATCCGCGTCGCCGCCACCCAGGGCAGGAAGTCCTGGTAATGGCCGACGTCGGCGACGAGGTCGAACAGCTGCTCGGGCGTCCAGGGCAGGTTCCGGGTTTCGGTGTGCCGCGGCATCTCAGGACCTCAAACGCCTCCCAACCTCGTTCGTGCCGAGCCCTTCGACGCCGCCTGTCGGCGGCGCTCAGGATAAACACGGCCTTTGGCCGGTCGAGGCGCGCTGCACGGAGTCATCACGGGCGCCCCTCGACTACGCTCGGGACGAACGAGTCTGGCTGACGCCCAGCCGCTCTTCCCGCGCCGCCCTCATCTTCGCGAAGTCGTCGCCGGCATGGTAGCTCGAGCGGGTGAGCGGGCTCGCCGCCACCAGCAGGAAACCCTTCGCGCGGGCGATCGCGGCGTAAGCCGCGAAGGCCTGCGGCGTCACGAACTCCTCCACCTTGGCGTGGCGCGGCGTCGGCTGGAGATACTGCCCCATGGTAAGGAAATCGACGTCGGCCGAACGCATGTCGTCCATCACCTGGTGCACTTCGAGCCTTTGCTCGCCGAGGCCCACCATCACCCCCGATTTGGTGAAGATCGACGGGTCCTGCCGCTTCACGCTCTCCAGCAGCCGGAGCGAAGCGTAGTAACGGGCGCCCGGGCGGATCGTCGGGTAGAGCCGCGGCACCGTCTCGAGATTGTGGTTGTAGACGTCGGGCCGCGCCGCGACGATCGCTTCGACCGCCGCTTCCGGCTTGTTGCGGAAGTCGGGAGTCAGGATCTCGATCGTCGTCGAGGGCGTGTTGCGCCGCAGCGCCTCGATGACCTTGACGAACTGCTTCGCGCCGCCGTCCGGCAGGTCGTCCCGGTCGACCGACGTCACGACGATATGGGTGAGCCCCAGCTCCGCGGCCGCCGTCGCGACATGCTCGGGCTCGAGCGGGTCGACGGGCCGCGGCATGCCGGTCTTGACGTTGCAGAAGGCGCAGGCGCGGGTGCAGGTGTCGCCCAGGATCATCACCGTCGCGTGCTTCTTGGTCCAGCATTCGCCGATATTCGGGCACGCCGCCTCCTCGCACACCGTGGCGAGGTTGAGGCTGCGCATCAGCTTGCGCGTCTCGGCGAAACCGACGCTGGTCGGCGCCTTCACCCGGATCCAGTCCGGCTTGCGCTGCTTGGGGATCGCGATGGCGGCGGCGTCGGTCATGGCGGCCAGATAGCGACCGAAAGGCGGTCTTGCCACCCCTCCCCTCCTCCCGCTAGCGCGCCGCTGCAGGAGGAAAGCCATGCCCCGTTTCGACGCCATGCTCGAAGGCTATCGCCGCTTCCGCGCCGCGGCATGGGCGCGCGAGCGGGAGCGCTGGTCCGAGCTCGCCGAGGGCCAGAGCCCGGAAGTGCTGGTCGTTGCCTGCTCGGACAGCCGGGTCGACCCCGCGACCATCTTCGATTCCCGGCCCGGCGAGATGTTCGTCGTGCGCAACGTCGCCGCGCTCGTGCCGCCGCACCAGCCCGACGCGCAATATCACGGCACCTCGGCGGCGCTCGAATTCGCCGTCACCCAGCTCGAGGTGAAGGAGATCCTCGTCATGGGCCACGGCTTCTGCGGCGGCTGCGCGGCCTCGCTGACGGGCCAGTTCGACCATGCCCGGCACGGCGAAGGCGAAGGCCATTTCCTCGCCCACTGGCTCGACCTGCTCGATCCCGCCCGCGACAAGGTCCGCGCCGAGCATCCCGAGCTCGACCGCGCCGCCTTCCAGGCGATGGAGCGCGAAGGCGTGCGCGTCTCGCTCCGCAACCTGCGCACCTTCCCCTGGGTCCGCGAACGCGAAGCCGACGGCCGCCTCAAGCTCCACGGGGCCGTCTTCGCCATCTCCGACGGCCTCCTCTACCTCTGCGACGAGGAAACCGGGGACTTCGCGCCCGCTTGATCATCCTGTGAGGCGCTGGCGGACTGAAAGTCTCTTTCAAATGGAGCGCAAACCAGCTCGACCATTTAATAAGATGAACTGTCTTGTTGATGTGATATCAAGTGCCGCCAGCGGCGTTTTGAGGAGTCGATCATGCGAAGCCTTAAGCTCCATCTGTTTGTCGCATCCGCTTTCGTAACCACTGCCGCGTCAGCTTGTCCGGCAGGGTTCCAGACCGCGGCTAACGGACAATGCATTCAGGTAGGCCTCGGGTGTCCCGCTGGGTTTAAGACCGGTCCTAACGGGCAATGCGTGCGGATCGGCCTCAATTGTCCCGCCGGGTTCAAGACAAGCGCTAACGGACAGTGTGTGCAAGTCGGCCTCAACTGCCCCTCCGGTTTCAAGAGAGGGGCCAACGGACAATGCGTTCAGGCGGGACGTTAAGGATGGGCCGAATAGTCGGTTCTGCGCAAGATTGTCCTTGACGCTTTTCACGGTGGACCAGCCGTCGGGAAAATCGCGTGAGTGTGACAGGTAAAGGTTTCAGCCGTTTCGATTCCTGAACCGGTGAACCGGCGCCCGGATACCCCGGTAACGCCGACGGCCTTCACTCTCCGTGCGACGAGGACAAGGGCGCCTTCGCGCCGGCGTGACACTTGTGCCTCCCCATCGCCAGATGGGGAGGGGGACCACCCGCAGGGTGGTGGAGGGGTGACAGGCGAGGATCAGGGGTTTCGAGCGGGAGCCGCCGACCTTACGGCAGCTACCCCTCCACCACCCTACGGGTGGTCCCCCTCCCCACCGCTTCGCGGCAGGGAGGCAGAATGGCCTCACCCGTGGCGCACACCCGAGTACCGGCTCGCCCAGCGCACGGGCGCATCACCCGCCACCGCGCGGACGAAGCAGGCGCCGCCGTGGCTGCGGACTGCGGCGCAGATGCGGTCGGCGGAGGCGCGGCTGTCGAAGCCGGCGACCGACAGGCGGTGGAGCGTGCCGCGACCGGGCATCGATACGGTCGTCGACAGCGGCGTCTTCTCCCCGAAACCGTAGCGCTTGTAGGCCTGGGCCCAGGCGCGCTCGACCGCGGCCGGGCTGCTGAACGCGCCGAGCTGCACGGCGAACTTGCCGGGGCCGGCATAGCCGTGGTGCGCCGCCGGCGCGAAGCCATGCTTCGGCGCGACGTCGAACGGCCGCACCGAGGCCAGCTTGACCTTGGCCGGGCCGACCGGCGCGCGCACCAGCGACTGGACGGCGTCGGCATAGACCGGGCGGGTGACTTCGACGGGCTGCGCGGCTGCGACGGCCCTGGCCGCCGCCGGAGCCGCCGGCGCGGCAGGCCCGGCGATCGTCACCGGCTCCTGCACCATGGCGACCTGGACGAACGCCGGCTCGGCCGCCTTGGGCTCCGGGGCGAGCGCCGCGGCGGCAACCGGCGCCGGCTCGGGCGCGGGCTCGGCGGCGGCGAGGCGCTGCTGCGGGGCCGGGTCGGCAAGGGCGAGGCGAGTCGGCTGGCCCGGGTCGCTCACCGCATGGGTGCCGAACAGGGCCGCGACCTTGTCGGCGCCGGCGGAAGGATTGGCGAGCGCCGCCCAATTCTGGAGCCGCGCGCCGAGCTGGTCGGGCGAGACGTCCTGCGCGGCGGTGGTGCGCGCCTTCGCCCAGTCGCCGGAGAGGGCGTAGGCGAGCGCCAGATTCTGGCGGACGCGGCCGTCGGCGCCCGGCGCGCGGGCGGCGGCTTCGAGAATGCCGATCGCCCGCTCGGTCTTCCCGGCGAGCGCATAAGCGAGGCCGAGGTCGCCGGGGCTGGCGCTGTCGGCGATCCGATCGAGCGAGGCGACGGCGCCGGCCGGGCGGCCGAGGGCGATCTCGCTCAAGGCGACGCGCAGGCCGGCCCGCTTGTTGTCGGGATCGAGCTTCAGCACGTCGGCATAGGTGGTCTCGGCCGACTGGAAGCGGCCGGTCTTCAGGTAGAGGTCGGCAAGGAGCATCCGGTAGCCGACGTCGCGGGGCGCCAGCGCCACCGCTTCCTCGGCCGCGTTGGTGGCGGAGTCGAGCTTGCCGGCGCGGGCGAAACCCTCCGCCTTGTGGAAGGCTTCGACCGCCTTCTTGTCGCCGGTCGCCTGCGCCGCCGCGCCGGGGCGGTAGGCCATGGCCGCCGGGTTGCAGGCGACGAGCGTGGTGGTCAGCGCCAGCGCCGACACGGCGAGCTTCACGACGACTTGCTTCCTCATGGGTTTTTCCCTTCCCCTATCGTGCCCTGCGCCCCGCCTCGGCCGGCACCCGCTCCGCGAGCGCCTGCACTTCGGGCAGGCCGTTCAGGAATTCGTCGAGCGCGCCGGTGACCAGCTGCTGGGCCGAGCGGCGCGTGACCGCGCAGGCCAGCCGCAGCTTCAGATGCCGCTCGGGATCGAGCCGCAGCGTGAAGGCGGCCTTGCCCTTGGGCGCCGGCATGCGGCGGTTCGAGATCGGCACCACCGGCGCGGGCGCGGCGCGCACCGGCAGGGGCTCCGGCTCCGGCTCGGGCTCCGGCTCGGGCTCCGGCTCGGGCTCCGCTTCGACCGCGGCTTCCGGCTCCGGCTCCGGCTCGACAAGGGCCTCGGGCTCGCAGGCCTCTTCGGCCTCCGGTTCCTCGGCCGCTTCCGGCTCGTACGCCTCTTCCGGCTCGTGCTCGAACGCCTCTTCAGGCTCGGGTTCGAACGCTTCCTCGATCGCGCGATGCTGCTCGAAGACCGGCGGCTCGACCGGCTCGAAGCTCTCCGGCTCGGGCGCGGCGTGGAGCCGCGGCGCGGGAGTCAGCGCCTCGACCGACGAGGGGACGTGCTCCGGGCCGGCATGGCCCATGTCGTTCCAGCCCAGATCCTCGAGGCTCCCGCCGAAGCTGCCGAACCCCTGGGGGCGCATGGCGGGCTTGGCGGCGCCCTTGCGGGCGAGCAGGCCGGAGGAGAGGGAGGCGAAAGGTTTGGCTTCGGCCATGGTGCGCCCTCCCCTCACTGGCCGACCACCCGGCGGCCGAAGCCGGCGGCGGGACGGGGCATTGCGGGATGGTGCGGCGCATAGCCGCCGGCCGCGGGCGGCGCGAAGACGGTGCGGCGGAAATTCTTTTCGAGCCGGTCGGCGACATAGTCCCACAGCTCGACCACTTCCTTCGCGGAGCGGCCGTTGGGATCGACTTCCATCACCGTGCGCCCATCGATCATCGAGGCGGCGAAATCGGTGCGGTGATGGAGCGTGACCGGGGCGACGGTGCCGTGCTGCGACAGCGCGACGGCGGCCTCGTGGGTGATCCGCGCCTTGGGAGTCGCGGCGTTAACGACGAAGATGAGCGGCTTGCCGGCCCGCTCGCACAGATCGACGGTGGCGCCGACCGCGCGCAGATCGTGCGGGCTCGGCCGCGTCGGGATGATGATCAGCTCGGCGACCTGGATGACGCTCTGGATCGCCATGGTGATCGCCGGCGGGGTGTCGATCACCGCCAGCTTGAAGCCCTGCTGCTTCAGGATCTCGAGGTCCGCGGCGAGCCGCGCGACCGTGGTCTGGGCGAAGGCCGGCATCTCGGCCTCGCGCTCGTTCCACCAGTCGGCGAGCGAGCCTTGCGGATCGATGTCGATGAGGACGACGGGGCCGGCCCCGGCGAGCTGGGCCTGCACGGCCAGGTGGCCGGACAAGGTCGTCTTGCCGGATCCCCCTTTTTGCGATGACAGTGCGAGAACGCGCATGACTTCCCCTTGGCTCCGGTCCTTCCCCGGCCTGATGCGCCGGAGACGGCTAAAGTTCGGTTAACGCGGCGCCCCCACGGCGCCTCGCCCTCCCGGCTTCTGCTGATGCACCGGACATTGCTAAGAGCGCGTTAACGAAACCGCGCTAGGCATCGCTCGACGGCGCTCGTGGCAGCGTTTTCTTGAGGGAGTTTCGAGATGCGTTTTTCGGCTCGGCAGATCGCGGCGATGGCCGTCGGCGCCGCTCTCGCGATCGGCGCGGCGCCTGCCTTCGCGGGCGTGAAGGAAGGCGTCGACGCCTGGCAGGCGGGCAATTACGCCGCCGCGATCCGCGAATGGCGCCCGCTCGCCGACCGCGGCGATCCCGACGCGCAGTTCAACATGGGCCAGGCCTACAAGCTCGGCCGCGGCGTGCCCGGCGACATGGGCCTCGCTTTGGCCTGGTACGAGAAGGCGGCGCAGCAGAATCACGCGCAGGCGCAGGCCAATCTCGGCCTCATCCTCTTCCAGAGCGGCGAGCGCGCCCGGGCGATCCCGTGGCTCAAGAAAGCCGCCGAGGCCGGCGATCCGCGCGCCCAGTATGTGCTCGGCACCGCGCTCTTCAACGGCGACATGCCGGGTCTCGGCAAGGATTGGCCGCGCGCCTATGCGCTGATGAGCCGCGCCGCGGCCCAGGGCCTGCCGCAGGCCGCGAACAACCTGACGCAGATGGACAAGTTCGTGCCGCTCGCCCAGCGCCGCCAGGGGATCGCCATCGCGCAGCAGCTCGAACGGGCGCAGGGCTCGACGCCGGCCGCTGCGCCCCGTCCGGCCCCGGTGCGTCCCGCGCCGCCCCGGCCGGGTCCCGCGCTCGCTTCGGCGGCTCCCGCGCCGCATTCTCCGGTCCGCGGCCCGGCTCCCGCCCCGGCGCGCCCGGCGCCCGCTCCGGTCGGAGGCTCCGGCGGCTGGCGGATCCAGCTCGGCGCCTTCGGCAGCGCCGCCAACGCGCAGAAGGCGTGGTCGACGCTCCGCGCCAAGGTCCCGGCACTCGGGGGCCTGCGTCCCGTCACCGTCCCGGCGGGCGCCGTCACCCGGCTGCAGGCCGGCCCGCTGCCGAGCCGCGCCGCGGCCGACAAGGCCTGCGCCGCGGCCAAGGCGGCCGGCTCCGCCTGCTTTCCGGTTGCCCCTTAACGGAATTTTTCCGGGCGCCGGTTAGTCTCGGCCCGTCATGGAGACGGGGGTCGAAGATATGGGCGCAGTCGGCAGGATCGGCCCTCGGGTCATGGCCACCCGGTGGCGCCGCCGCCGCATGTGCGTCCTCCTCGCCGGCAGCCCCTCCCCCGCCGCGCTGCGCGACGTCTCCGGCCGCGGCGCCTTCCTCGAGACCAACGCCCGCCCCGCCGTCGGCGACCGGGTCCGCCTCCGGCATCCGGAGGCCGGGACGATCGACGCGGTGGTCCGCGCGGTCGGCGCCGACGGGGTGCAGCTCGGCTTCGACTGCGGCGATGCCTCGGTCGCCTTTGCGCTGGCGGCGATCACCGCCGACATGAGCCGCCCGGCCTAGTCCGCCTCCCACTCGCCGCGGGCATAGCCCTGCGCGTGGAGCAGTGCGGTCAGATCGTTGTGCACGATCCGCGCCCGCGCCACTTCGGCGAGCGCCGGCTTGGCGTGATAGGCGACGCCGAGCCCCGCCGCCGCGACCATCGGAATGTCGTTCGCGCCGTCTCCCACCGCCAGCGCCGCGCTCGCCTCGAGCCCGTTCGCCGCCAGCGCGTCCAGCAGGGTCTGCCGCTTGGCGGCGGCGCCGACGATCGGCCGCGCCACCTTCCCGGTGAGCCGCCCGTCCTCGACCAGCAGTCGGTTGGCGACGACCGTCGCGAAGCCGATCTCGGCGCCCACCGGATCGGCGAAGGCGGTGAAGCCGCCCGAGACCAGCACCGTCGCCGCCCCCTCCCGCCGCATCGTCCGGACCAGCGCCCGGGCGCCGGGAGTGCGCCGCACCCGCTCCTCGCGGCACCTCTCGATCGCGGCCGCCTCGAGCCCGGCGAGCAGGGCCACCCGCGCGGCGAGCGCCTGCTCGAAGTCGAGCTCGCCGCGCATCGCCCGCTCGGTGATCGAAGCCACTTCGGCCTTGAGGCCCGCATAATCGGCGAGCTCGTCGATGCACTCGACCGCGATCATCGTCGAATCCATGTCGGCGACGAGCAGGCGGCGGCGGCGCTCCGCCTCGGGCTGGACGACGACGTCGACGCCCTCGATCGCGCCTTCGAGCGCGACCCGCGCCGCGTCCTCACCGAGGCTGAACAGCAGGTCGCAGGCCTTGTCGTCCTCGATCCAGCTGCGCGCGAAGGCGTGGGCGCCGGCCGCGGCCATGCGATCCTCCGCCGCCGAAATATCGCCGCCCGAAAGGCGCTCCTTTGCTATCAGGGTGGCGATGAACACAGGCGATCTCCCGGAGCTGGCGCTTATCGCGGGCCCGACCGCGAGCGGCAAGTCGGCGCTCGCCCTCGCTTTGGCGGAGACCGCGAACGGGACGATCGTCAACGCCGACAGCGCGCAGGTCTACAGGGACTTGCGGGTCGTTTCGGCGCGCCCGTCCGGGGAGGAGGAAGGCCGCGTGCCCCACCGCCTCTACGGCGATCGCGACGGCGCAGAGGCCTGCTCGGCGGCGGAGTGGGCGCAGGAGGCGAAAGCCGCGATCGCCGAGGCGCATGCCGCCGGACGGCTGCCGATCCTGTGCGGCGGCACCGGCCTCTACCTGCGCACGCTCCTGGACGGCATCGCGCCGGTGCCGGCGATCGACGCGGCGACCCGCGCCGCCGTCCGCGCCCTGCCGGTGGCGGAGGCGCATGCCCGGCTCGCCGAGGAGGATCCCGACGCGGCCGCGCGCCTGCGCCCGACCGACACCACGCGAGTCGCCCGCGCGCTCGAAGTGATTCGCTCGACCGGCCGCCCGCTCGCCGCCTGGCAGGGCGAGCGTCGCGGGGGGATCGGCGGCGCGGTGCGGCTGCGCCCCCTCATCCTCCTGCCGCCGCGCGATTGGCTGTACGCACGCTGCGACAAACGGTTCGAAGAAATGATAACCGACGAGGGACTTGCCGAGGTTTCCTCGCTGCTGGAGCGAAATCTGTCGCCGTCGCTGCCGGTGATGCGCGCGATCGGCGTGCGCGAGATCGCCGCCTTCCTTCGCGGCGAGGCGAGCCGCGACGCGGCGCTGGCGGCGGGCCGGCAGGCGACGCGCCGCTACGCCAAGCGCCAGTACACCTGGTTCGCGCACCAGCCGCCCGCGGACTGGCCGCGCTTCGCCGCGCCGCTCGAAGGCGAAGCGGTTTCCGATGCCCTTGCGCTGCTGAGCCGCTAAGGAAGCGCGATGCAGGTCTATCGCGACGCCGACGCCGATCCCGGCCTCCTCCGCGCCCGGCGAGTCGCGATCGTCGGCTACGGCAACCAGGGCCGGGCGCAGGCGCTGAACCTGCGCGACAGCGGAGTCGACGTCACGATCGGCCTCCCCGCCTCCTCCGCCAGCCGAAGCCGCGCCGCCGGCGACGGATTCGACGTCATGACGGCAGCCGAGGCGGTGCGTGGCGCCGGCCTCGCGATGATGCTCACCGCGGACGAGGACCAGGGGCGGATCTATGCCGGCGAGGTGGCGCCGAACCTGCAGCGCGGCGCGGCGCTCGGCTTCAGCCACGGCCTCGCCGTCCGCTTCGGCCTCATCGCGCCGCGGCCGGATCTCGACGTCTTCCTCGTCGCGCCGAAGGGGCCGGGGACGGCGCTCAGGAGCGAATTTGAGGCAGGCCGCGGCCTCGTTGCCCTGTTCGCGGTCCACCAGGATGCGAGCGGCGGCGCGCAGGCGCTCGCCCTCTCCTACGCCGCGGCGCTCGGCAGCGGCCGCGCCGGCATCCTGCCGACGAGCTTCGCGGAGGAATGCGAGGCGGACCTGTTCAACGAGCAGGCGGTGCTGTGGGGCGCGATCCCCGAGCTGATCCACGCCGGGTTCGAGACTTTGGTCGAAGCGGGATTCTCGCCGGAAATCGCCTATTTCGAGTGCCTGACCGAAGTGAAGCTGCTCGCCGACCTGATCTACGAGCGCGGCATCGCGGGCATGCGCGAGGCGATCTCCAACACCGCCGAGTTCGGCGCGCTCGAAGGCGGCCGCCGCATCGTCACCGAGGAGACGCGCGCCGAGATGCGCCGCATCCTCGCCGAGGTCAGGAGCGGTGCGTTCACCGGCAAGCTGCTCGCCGACGCCGAGGCCGGCTACCCCCGCCTCCGCGCCTCCCGCGCCGCGGCGGCTGCGCACCCGATCGAGGCGGTGCGGCGGCGGCTCCTCGACCTCGGCGGCACCGAATGCGCCGATTGAGAAGCGCCGCCGTGAGCGCGCCGCTGGCCCTCCTCCTCCTGTATGCGCTCGTCTGCGCCGCGGCCTATTTCGCCCAGGACAGGATGCTGTTCCCCGCGCCCGCGGCACGGGCGGCGATCCCCGCGGGCGCCGAGCGGCTCTTGCTGAAGGCGGCCGACGGCGTCCGCCTCGCCGGCCTGAGGCTGCCGGCGACGGCGCCCGCGCCGAACGCCCCGCTGATCCTCGCCTTCGCGGGCAACGGCACTTATGCCGACGACGCCGCCGGCCTGCTCCACGAATTGCTCCCCGCGTCGGACGTGGTCGCATTCCACTATCGCGGCTACCCGCCGAGCGGCGGCAGCCCGTCGACGCGGGCGATCGCGGAGGATGCGCTGCGGGTCCACGACGCGGCGGCGCGGCGCTTCGCCGGGCGGCGGATCGTCGTTGTCGGGTTCAGCATCGGCAGCGGCTTCGCGGCGCATGTGGCGGCGCGGCGGCCTGTCGCCGGCCTCGTCCTGGTCACCCCGTTCGATTCGCTCGCCAAAGTGGCGGCGGCGCGCCTGCCGTTCCTCCCCGTGAAATTCCTGTTCCGCCATCCGCTCGATCCCGCCGCCGAGCTTCGCGCGGTGCGCACCCCGACGGCGATTCTCGCGGCGGCGGACGACAGGCTCGTACGGCCCGAGCGCACCGAGGCGCTGCGCCGCGCGGTGCCGCGACTGGCCTACGACCGCACGATCGCCGAGGCCGACCACAACGGCATCTACTGGGATCCGGCCTTCCGCGCCGCGCTTCCCGCCGCCGTCGAGGCCGTGCTGCTTTCCGGCTCGTAACGTTTTTGGCTTGTTCTTTCAGAACAAAGCTTGTACAATGGGTCCACGAATCGCGTTGAATGGGCGGCGCGCTTTGCTAAGACGGGGACCGAAGCCATGGTGGCATCTCTAAAAGTGGTCGCGGGGACTTCCGACAATATGGACAAGCAAAAAGCGCTCGACGCCGCCCTGGCGCAGATCGACCGCGCCTTCGGCAAGGGCAGCGCGATGAAGCTGGGCTCGCGCGAGGCGGTGGAGATCGAGACGATCTCGACCGGGTCGCTCGGGCTCGACATCGCGCTCGGCATCGGCGGCCTGCCGCGCGGCCGGGTGATCGAGGTCTACGGCCCGGAAAGCTCGGGCAAGACCACGCTCGCCCTCCACGTCATCGCCGAGGCGCAGAAGAATGGCGGCACCGCCGCCTTCGTCGACGCCGAGCATGCGCTCGATCCCGTCTATGCGAAGAAATTGGGAGTCGACATCGACGAGCTGATCGTCTCGCAGCCCGACACGGGCGAGCAGGCGCTGGAGATCACCGACACGCTCGTGCGCTCGAACGCTATCGACGTGCTGGTGGTCGATTCGGTCGCCGCCCTGGTGCCGCGCGCCGAGATCGAGGGCGAGATGGGCGACAGCCATGTCGGCCTGCAGGCGCGGCTCATGTCGCAGTCGCTGAGGAAGCTCACCGGCTCTATCTCCAAGTCCAAGTGCCTCGTCATCTTCATCAACCAGCTGCGCATGAAGATCGGCGTCATGTACGGCAATCCGGAGACGACGACGGGCGGCAACGCGCTCAAATTCTACGCCTCGGTTCGCCTCGACATCCGCCGCACCGGCCAGATCAAGGACCGCGACGACATCGTCGGCAACACGACGCGGGTGAAGGTGGTGAAGAACAAGGTGTCGCCGCCGTTCAAGCAGGTCGAGTTCGACATCATGTACGGCGAGGGCATCTCCAAGGTCGGGGAGATCCTCGACCTCGGCGTCAAGGCCGGCCTGGTCGAGAAGTCCGGCGCCTGGTTCAGCTACGATTCGATCCGCATCGGCCAGGGCCGCGAGAACGCGAAGAGCTACCTGCGCGAGAATCCGGAGGTCGCCGAGCGGCTGGAGCGTGCGATCCGCGGCAAGACGGATGCGGTCGCCGAAGCGCTGATGACGGGGCCGACGGCAGACGACGACGTCTGAGGGTTCGCGCAGAGACGCGGAGGCGCGGAGGGACCGTGGCGGTGAAGCGCCTGGGGACCGCGCGGCGCACTCAGCAGGTTCACGCGGAGGCGCGGAGGAGCCGTGCGAGGGACAGGGCGAAGGGGTTGTTCCTTTCGCTCCCGCGCGGCCGTGAAGAGGCGCGGAGGGGTGCGAGTCTTGCCGCGCAGCGGCTTGCAATCGCCTGTACTGCGTGCCGGCTTCGCCGGAGGTCGAGGGCATCGGCTCTTGCCTGTTCCACCCCCTCGTCGTCTTCGGCGCGGCGCTTCCGCGCGCGCCTCTCCGCGCCTCCCTTCCCTTCTCCGCGCCTCCGCGTGAACCCCATCCTCGCCTGCCGACGCACCGTTGGCGGTCTGAGCCGAGCGTGGCCTTCGCGCGATTGACCGGTGCTCAGCCGCGGCCGAAGAGGCGGCCGCGCTCCGTCGCGGCGAGCACCCCCAGGCCGCAGGCGCCGAACAGGGCGAAGCCGCCGATCATCGGGATGGTCGTGCCGTTGAAGCTCTGGCCGACCGCGAGGCCGAGGAGCGCGCCGCCGATCGTGCCGACCGTCCCCTGCACCGACGAGGCGGTGCCGGCGATATGGCCCATCGGCTGCATGGCGAGCGCGCCGAGATTGGCGGAGGCAAGGCCGAAGCAGGCCATGGTCAGCCCCTGAAGCACGACGAAGGCGAGGAGCCCCTCCCCCGCCGTCGCCGAGGCGAGGTGGATCGCGGCCATGATCGTGAAGCCGGTAAGCCCCGCATGGGCGAGGCGGCGCGTGCCGACCCGCTCGACGAGACGGGAGTTGGCGTAGGAGGTGACCGCCATCGGCCCCGCGACGCCGGCGAACGTCGCGGCGATCAGCTCCGGCCGGCGGAAGACGTCGAAGACGATCTGCTGGATCGAATTGATGTAGCCCATCAGGCTGCCCATCATGAGCGTGAAGGCGAGCGTGTAACCGACCGACTGCCGGTTGGTCAGCGTCTCGCGCGCCGCGCCCCAGATCGCCGCCGCCGACAGCGCGCGACGATATTCGGGGTGCAGCGTCTCGGGCAGGCGGACCAGCGACCAGGCGAACATGACGCTCGCGAACAAGGCGAGGCCGAAGAAGATCGCGCGCCACGGGGCGAAGAGCAGGGTCAACTGGCCGAAGCTCGGCGCCAGCACCGGCATCAGCAGGAAGACCAGGAAGGCGAGGCTCATCAGCCGCGCCATCGCGGGCCCCTCGTAGCGGTCGCGCACGATTGAGACGACCAGCACCCGGCTCGCCGCCGCCGCCGCGCCCTGGAGCATGCGCGCCGCGAGGAGCAAGGCGAAGCTCCCCGCCGCGGCGCAGGCGAGCGCGAAGCCGACATAGAGGCCGAGCGCGGCGAGCAGCACCGGCTTTCGGCCGAACCGGTCCGACAGCGGGCCGTAGACGATCTGGGTGGTGCCGAAGCCGAACACGTAGAGGGAGACGACGAGCTGGCGCTGGTTCTCGGTCGCGACCTGGAGCGCGCGCCCGATCGCCGGCAGCGCCGGCACCATCGCGTCGATGGCGAGCGCGTTGAGCGCCATCAGCCCGGCCATCAGCGCGACGAACTCGCGAAAGCCCGGCCGCAGCGGCAGCGCTTCGTCGCGCGGGAAGGTCTCGGGCTTGGTCACTTGGGGCTTTCGGCTGGCGGCGGCGCCGCGGGAACCTTGCAAAAGGCGCCGGCTGCGCGCCGGTTCCCTAGTCGCGGCGGCGCCCCGAAGGAAGCGGCGTCGCGACCCGCGGACGAGGCAATGGGGAACCGCAGGTAATGGGGACACGTACTTTTGCGCGCAAAAGTACGTGTCCCCTCTCGTGCGGCACAGGCGATGACGTGCATCCGGTTCTCCAACGGCGGACGATGACGGCTTGGGGGAACGCGCGCTCTCGCCTAGAGGAGGCGGCGTGATCGTCGTCCATCATCTCGAGAACAGCCGGTCGCAGCGGGTGCTGTGGCTGCTCGAGGAGCTCCGCCTGCCTTATGAGGTGAAGCGCTACGCGCGGAACCCCAAGACGATGCTGGCCCCGCCGGAGCTGCGCCGCGTCCACCCGCTCGGCAAGGCGCCGGTCGTCGAGGATGACGGGACCGTCGTCGCCGAGACCGGCGCGATCGTCGAATATCTCGTCGAGAAGGCGGGCGGGCGGCTCGGGCCGCCGGCGCGGCGCGAGGAGGTGCTGCGCTACCGCCACTTCCTCCATTATGCCGAAGGCTCGATGATGCCGCCGCTTCTCGCCATGCTGGTGGTGAAGCGGCTGGGGTTGCTGGGCCGGCCGGCGCGGGCGCCGCTGCAGCGCATGTTCGACGCCCATCTCGACTGGCTGGAGAGCGAGCTCGCCGGCCGGCCGTGGTTCGCCGGGGCAAGCTTCACCGCCGCCGACGTGATGATGAGCTTTCCGCTCGAGGCGGCGCGCCACCGTGCCGGGCTCGACGCGCGCCGGCCGAACCTCCTCGGCTGGCTCGACCGTATCCACGCCCGCCCGGCCTATGGCGCGGCGCTCCAGAAAGGAGGACCTTATGCCTATGCCTGATCTGAGCCGCCGCGGCTTCGCGCTGGGCGCCGCGGCGCTTGCCGGAACCGCGCTGCTGCGCCCGAAGGCGGCGCTGGCGCTCGCCGATCCGGAGCTCAAGGCGATGACCGCCGACGCCGCGCCGATCTCGCGCGGCGAGCGGCTGGCGCGGGTGGAAAAGGCGCAGGAGCTGATGCGCCGGCGCGGGATCGGCGCGATCCTGATCGAGCCCGGCTCCTCGCTCGATTATTTCACCGGCGTGCAATGGCACCGCTCCGAGCGGTTGACCGCGGCGGTGCTGCCGGCGCGCGGCGAGGCGATCGTCGTCACGCCCTTCTTCGAGGAGCCGTCGGTCCGCGAGACCCTGTCCATCCCGGCGGACGTGCGGCCGTGGCAGGAGGACGAGGACCCGCTCCGGCTCGTCGCCCAGGCGCTGCGCGACCGCGGCGCGGCGGGGCTGCCGGTGGGGATCGAGGAGACGGTACGCTTCTTCGCCGTCGACGGCCTGAGGAAGGCGCTGCCGAGCGCGACGATCGTCAACGCGGCGCCGGTGGTGCGCGGCTGCCGGATGATCAAGACGGCGCACGAGCTGGCGCTGATGCAGAAGGCCAGCGACATCACCATCGCCGCCTATCGCTACACCTGGCCGCGCATCAAGGAGGGCATGACGCCGGGCGAGATCGGGGCGATCATGAACGGCGCGACGCGGGCGCTCGGCGGCGAGCCGGAATTCGCCCTCGTGCTGCTCGGCGAGGCGGCGGCCTATCCGCACGGCAGCCACAAGCCGCAGCGCGTGCGCGAAGGCGAAGTGGTGCTGATGGACTGCGGCTGCACCGTCCATGGCTACCAGTCCGACATCTCGCGCACCTTCGTCTACGGCCGCGCCGGCGACGCGGAGCGGCGGGTGTGGGACCAGGTCCATCGCGGCCAGCAAATCGCCTTCGCCGCGGCGCGGATCGGCGCGCCGGCGGGGAGCGTCGACGATGCGGTGCGTCGCCAGTACGAGGCGTGGGGCTACGGACCCGGCTACCGCCTCCCCGGCACGTCGCACCGCACCGGCCACGGCATCGGCCTCGACGGGCATGAGCCGGTCAACCTCGTCCACGGGGAGACGACGCCGCTGGCGGCAGGCATGTGCTTTTCGGACGAACCGGGTATCTACATCCCCGGCAAGTTCGGCGTCCGTTTGGAGGATTGCTTCCACATGACGGCGGACGGCCCGCGCTGGTTCTCGACGCCCCCGCCGAGCCTCGAGCGGCCGTTCGATTGACGCCAGGAAGAAGGGGACAGCGGGAGAAGGGGACAGTTACCGACCGCACAGGCCGGCGGAGAATCGCTCAACGCCGTGGGGTCGGTAACTGTCCCCGGTGGGGAGGCAGGATCTAGGCTCGTTCCTCCGCGCCTGCGGGCAGCGGGGGACGGTGGGACGGAGCGTGGGGCGGCTCGAGGTCGACCGGCAGCGGCGTCTCCAATTCCCCTTCCCAGCGCGCCACCACCGTGCTCGCCACCGCGTTGCCGACGACGTTGGTCGCCGAGCGGCCCATGTCGAGGAAATGGTCGACGGCGAGGACGAGCAGGATGCCGGCCTCGGGGATGTTGAACTGCGAGAGGGTGGCGGTGATGACGACGAGGCTGGCGCGCGGCACGCCGGCCACGCCCTTCGAGGTCACCATCAGCGTCAGGAGCATCAATATCTCCTGGGTGAGGCTGAGGTGGACGCCGTAGGCCTCGGCGATGAAGATCGACGCGAAGGTCATGTACATCATCGAGCCGTCGAGGTTGAACGAGTAACCGAGCGGCAGGACGAAGCTGGCGATGCGTGGCGGCACGCCGAAGCGCTCGAGCGCCTCGAGCGTGCGCGGGAAAGCCGCTTCCGACGAGGCGGTCGAGAAAGCCAGCACGATCGGGTCGCGTATGTAGCGGACGAGCAGGCCCGTACGGCGGCCGACGATGAGGAAGCAGGCGCCGATCAGCAGCACCCAGAGCAGCGCCAGCCCGGCGTAGAAGCTGCCCATGAAATAGCCGTAGGTCTTGAGGATCGAAGGCCCGCGCTCGGCGATGCTGGCGGTGACCGCGGCGAACACCGCGACGGGGGCGAACCGCATCACATAGTCGGTGACCCGCAGCACGACCTTGGCGAGCGCCTCGAGCGCGGTGACGAGCGGCCGCGCCGGCGCGCCGACCGCGGTGATCGCGACTCCGACGAAGATCGAGAAGACGACGATCTGCAGGATATCGTTGGAGGCGAGCGCGCTCACCATCGATTCGGGGAAGATGTGGGTGACGAATTTCTCGAGCGTGAAGGCGGCGCGGTCGACCTTGGCGTCCGCGGCGCCGGCGGCGACCAGGTGCAGGTCGACGCCGGGCTTGAAGGTGCGCACCAGGATGAGGCCGAGGGTCAGCGAGACGAGGCTCGCCGAGACGAACCAGGCGAAGGCGCGCAAGCCGACGCGGCCGAGCGCGGACGTGTCGCCCATATGCGCGATGCCGACGATCAGCGTCGACAGCACGAGCGGCGCGATGATCATCTTGATGAGGTGGAGGAAGACCTGGGTCAGGATCGAAAAATATCCCGCCACAATCTTGAGCTGCGCGTCGCCGGCGGGCGTGCCGCCGTGCAGCGCGGCGTTGAGCGCCCAGCCGACGACGATGCCGAGGACGAGCCCGGCGAGGATGAAATAGGTCAGGCGTCTGGCCACGGCATCTTCGCTCCTCGTCCGGTGGAGCGCCTAGGAAGGCGATTGCGCGGCGGCGGTCAAGCGGCGGCGGCGCGCGGCGGCCTTGCGCCCGTTGGCAAAGCCGTTACCAGAGCGCTCCTCCCCTCCCCTCTTTCGGGAAGAACCATGCGTCTCCTGCCCCTTGCCGCCGCCTTTTCGCTCGTCCTCGCCGGCGCCGCGCCCGCCCAGCGCGCGGCAGCGCCGGATTTCTCGGTCGACCGGTTCAAGTCGCACGTCGCCTTTCTCGCCGACGACCTGCTGGAAGGCCGCGACACCGGCTCGCGCGGCCACGAGATCGCGGCCGCCTATGTGGCGAGCCAGTTCATGGGCCTCGGCCTGCAGCCCGGCGGCGCCAACGGAAGCTGGTACCAGCCGGTGCCGTTCCGCGCCGCGACGCTCGACGGGAAGCCGCGCTTCACCCTGACTGGTCCTGCCGGGCAGACGGTGTGGGAAAATGGCAGCGAGATGGTGACCGGCGCGAGCCTCGACGCCGAGAAGGACGACGTGTCGGCGCCGGTCGTCTTCGCCGGCTACGGCGCGGAGGCGCCGCAATATGGCGCCGACGACTATAAGGGCCTCGACGTGCGCGGGAAGATCGTCGCCGTGTTCGGCGGCCTTCCCAAGGGCCTGCCGAGCGAAGTCGCCGCGCATCTCGGCGACACGAAAAGCGAGACGGCGGCGCGCCACGGCGCCGTCGGCCTCGTCACCCTGATGACCACCGAGCAGGCGAAGCGGCGGCCGTTCGCGGCCGTCGCCGCCCGCGCCGGCTCGGGACGGCCGACGCTCGACTGGGTCCGCAAGGACGGCCACGCGGGCTCCGGGGGCGCCCGCTTCACCGCGACCGCCAGCGACGCGGCCGCGGCGGCGCTCTTCGCAGGCGCGCCCCGCAGCTTCGCCGAGGTTCGCGCCGAGGCGGATGCCGGCGCGACGCCGAAGGGCTTCGCCCTGAAGACGAGCCTGAGGCTCGAGCGGCAATCGAAATGGTCGACCGTCGCCAGCCCGGAAGTGATCGGCATCCTTCCCGGCTCCGATCCGGTGCTGAGGAACGAATATGTCATCCTGATGGGCCATCTCGACCATCTGGGCATGCGCAAGAACGGCAAGCCGGGCGAGGACGTCATCTACAACGGCGCGCTCGACAACGCCGCCGGGGTGGCGACGATGCTGGAGGCGGCGCGGGCGTTCGCGGCGTCGCCCGTCAAGCCGAAGCGCTCGATCCTGTTCATCGCCAACACCGCCGAGGAGAAGGGCCTGCTCGGCGCCGGCTATTATGCGGCGAACCCGACCGTGCCGGTCGGCCGCATCGCCGCCGCCGTCGACCTCGACATGCCGCTGCTTCTCTACCGCTTCACCGACGTGATCGCGTTCGGCGCCGACCATTCGACGGTCGGCGAGGCGGTGCGCCGGGCGGCGGCCGAGATGGGCGTCGGCCTGTCGCCCGACCCGATGCCGGAGGAGAATATCTTCGTCCGCTCCGACCATTACGAGTTCGTGAAGCAAGGCGTCCCGGCGATCATGCTGGCGACCGGCTGGGGGAATGGCGGCGGCGCGAAGTGGAAGGCGTTCCTCGGCGGCGCCTACCATCATCCCAATGACGACATGTCGCAGCCGATCGACTGGGATTCGGGCGCCCGCTTCGCGCGCCTCAACTATCTGATCGCGCGCCAGCTGGCGGACGCGCCGCAGCGCCCGCTTTGGTACAAGGGCGATTATTTCGGCGACGCCTTCGCCCCGGCCAGCCCCCGCGCCGGGAGGGCCGCGGCGCGGTAGCGCGGCCTCAGCCGCCGCAGGCGGCGTCGAGCGCCGGCTCGATCGCGTCGAGGGTGAAGGGCTTGGTGAGGACCGGCGCCGCCGCGTGCTCGGCGGGCGGCGGCTCGATATGGCCGCCGGTGGCGAGGATGTAGGGGATGCCCAGGGCGGCGAGACGGTCGGCCACCGGCCACACGCGCTGGCCGTTCAGGTTCACATCGAGGATGGCGACGTCGAAACCCCCTTGCTCCACCCGGGCGAGCGCGTCGGGAACAGTGTCGCAGGTGCCGGCGAGGCGGTGCCCCAGCGAATCGAGAAAATCCTCCAGCATCATAGCGATGAGCGATTCGTCTTCGACGATCAGGACGGAACGCGGCTCGGTCACGGCGGCGCGATTAGGGCACGGGATGCCGTTGGGAAACAATTATTTCGCCTCCCGCTCGTCGCGCCGCCGCGCATGGGGTAGAATTGCGCGGCAGGGGAAGAGCGGACCCGCTCTTCAACCTCCGCCACAGGGGATACCGGGAGCATGGCCTATACCGTCATCTGGCTGCGCGGGCCGCTGCCGCTGGGCACAAAGACGTTCGACGATCTTGCGGAGGCGACCACCTATGCCGAGGAAAATCTCGCCGACGTGCAGACGCAGTTCAACGCGACCGCCGTCAAGATCGTCGACGACGAAGGAACGCCGCATTATTTGAAGGCGATCAGCCGCAATCCCTGAGGTGCACGGCCTTCAGCGGCGGAACGGAAAGGTCCGCAGCGGCGCCCACGGGCCGCCGAGATAGCGCCAGCTCGCCAGACCCTTGAGCGCGAGAGGCCGCCGCTCGAACGACCCTCGAAGCTGCTGCTGGAGGCGCCGCGCCTCGCGCGGCTCGACCTTGTTCTGGATGGTGACGTGCGGCCGCCAGGGCGCGGCGTCCTGGGGCGTCAGCAGGCCGTGGAACGCCTCGGCAAGGTCGCCCCGCAGGCTCTCCAGCTCCTCGCTCTCGATCCTCAGCGCCGTGCCGGCGCCGAGGTCGATCAGCCCGGCGACCTCGGCGCGGGGCGGCGGCGCGGCCGCGGCGGCGGCGAGACGGCGCGAGAGCTCCGCCTCCAGCGACGGCGGCAGGTGGTGGAAAAGCGTGAGGTGCGCCGGCACCTGGTTGCGCTCTGCGGGATAATGCCGGCGGCGCAGCTCCTGGATCCAGCCATTGTCGCCGTCGCCGAACAGCGCGGTGACGACGATCGGCCCCTGCCCCGCCACGCGTCATTCTCCGCCCAAAGGACGCGCGCTCTAGCAGCGGGCGACGGCAGCGGCAACGGCGACAAAACGAAATCCGCTCGCTATAGGCCCCCGCGAACCAGCGATGAGGAGTCGAAGATGCGCGTCGGCGTGCCCAAGGAAATCAAGGTCCATGAATATCGGGTCGGGCTGACGCCGGCCTCGGTCGCGGAGCTGACCGCGGCGGGCCACGAGGTGATCGTGGAAACCAAGGCGGGGCTCGGTATCGACGTCACCGACCAGGATTATGTCGACGCCGGCGCCCGCATCGCGCCGGATGCCGCGAGCGTGTTCGCCCAGTCCGACATGATCGTGAAGGTGAAGGAGCCGCAGCAAAGCGAGATCGCACTGCTCGAGGCGCGCCACACCCTCTTCACCTATCTCCACCTCGCCGCCGACAAGCCGCAGGCCGAAGGGCTGATGAAGTCCGGCGCGACCTGCATCGCCTACGAGACGGTGACGGCGCGCGACGGCTCGCTGCCGCTGCTGCGGCCGATGTCGGAAGTGGCGGGGCGCATGTCGATCCAGGTCGGCGCCCATTATCTGGAGAAGGAGCAGGGCGGCCGCGGCATCCTGCTCGGCGGCGTGCCCGGGGTTCCGCCCGCGAAGGTGGCGATCCTCGGCGGCGGCGTCGCCGGGGTGAACGCCGCGCAGATGGCGGTCGGGATGCGCGCCGACGTCACCATTTACGACATCTCCAACGCGCGGCTCGCCGAGCTGGACATGTTCTTCTCCAGCCAGATCAAGACCGCCTACGCCTCGCGCGCGACGATCGCCAAGGCGGTGGCCGAATCGGAGCTGGTGATCGGCGCGGTGCTGGTGCCGGGCGCGGCGGCGCCGAAGCTGGTGACCCGCGACATGCTCAAGACGATGAAGCGGGGCTCGGTGCTCGTCGATATCGCCATCGACCAAGGCGGCTGCTTCGAGACGTCGCGCGCGACGACGCACGAGGACCCGGTCTACGAAGTCGACGGCGTCATCCATTATTGTGTCGCCAACATGCCCGGCGCGGTGGCGCGCACATCCGCCTTCGCGCTCAACAACGCCACCCTTCCCTTCGTGCTGCGCATCGCCGGCATGGGCGCCGAGGCGGCGATGGCGGCCGACCCGCACCTCGCCGCGGGCCTCAACGTCTCGGGCGGGAAGATCCGCCACAAGGCCGTCGCCGAAGCGCTCGACCTCGCCTACAACCCGGCCTGAGTATCGGGAACAGACGTGGAACATATCCGTTGGTGGGTCGATGAGATCCACCGACGGAGTTCGATCGTGACCGACAACGTGAAGAGCCAACCGCAGGGCAATGCGGAGAAGGACCCGGACGATTGGGTCACCGGCGACGAAGCGATGACCGGTGCTCAGGCCTCCTATTTGAAGACGCTGAGCGAGGAGGCGGGCGAGGAATTCGACGACGGCCTCACCAAGGCGGAGGCCTCGAAGAAGATCGACGCGCTGCAGGAGAAGACGGGGCGCGGCATCGACCATTGAGCCGCGCCGGCAGACGTGCGCGCCTCTCGAATGCTGCACCTTTGCTGCGCCGCATGGAGCGGCCGACCTGATCTCGAGCGTGGCGCGAAGGACACATCCCCAGCGCTCCCGCGCTTCGCTGCGGCGTTAAGTATGACAAATGGGTTGCCGCGCGCTTTCCCCGCCGCCATTATGCCGTGCGCGTAACGGCCCCTGTCCGCGGGCCGCAAAGAACAAGAGCTTGGGGAGGCCCTGCCCGATGCGCGTCAAATCGATTTTCCTGTGCTCCGCATCCAGCCTGATGCTCGCGCTCGCCGCGTCTCCGGCGACCGCGCACGGCCAGCCGGCCCCGCCGCCGCCTCCGGCAACGGATGCCGGCGCGCAGACCAACCCGGCCACGCCCGCCCCCGCTTCCGGCGAGGCCGCGCAGGGCGGCGCCGACGAACCGGTGATCGTCGTCACCGGCCTGCGCGCCAGCCTGCAATCCGCGCAGGGGGTGAAGCGCAACTCGCAGCAGATCGTCGACGCGATCGTCGCCGAGGATATCGGCAAGCTCCCCGACATCGCCGTCTCAGACACGGCGGCGCGAATTCCGGGCATCCAGGTGCTGCGCGAGCGCGGCGAGGCCGGATCGGTGCTGCTGCGCGGCCTCAACGAGACCTTCTACACCACCACTTATAACGGCCGCGAGATCTTCACCGCCGAGCGGCGCTCGGTGGCGCTGCAGGACTTTCCCGCCGGCGGCATCAGCGCGATCGAGGCGTTCAAGACCTCGACCGCCAATCTCGTCGAGCCGGGCCTGTCGGGCCTCATCAACGTGCGCTCGCGCCGGCCGTTCGACTTCAAGGGCTTCGAGGCTGCGGGCTCCGTCTGGGTGAACTATCCCAAGCAGTCGGAAAAGGCGTCCGCCAACGCGCAGCTGCTGATCAGCGACCGCTGGAGCGCGGGCGGCGGCGAGTTCGGCGCGCTGATCAACTTCTCCTACACGCGCCTCGCCTATCAGGATTCGATCCGCCGCCACGGCTTCTTCATCGCCGACCTCGCCGGCGGCCGTTCGCCCGACTGGCCGGAGATCCACTACAACCAGGCGGACCGCTGGCGTCCCTCGATCAACGGGGCGCTGCAATGGCGCCCGCAGCCGGGGCTCGAATTCTACGCCGAAGGCCTGTGGCAGGGCTATCGCGAGCACGTCACCGACAATATGTGGGCGCAGCCGCTGTGGGGCGGCGGCAGCTACACGAACCTCGTCAAGGACGGCAACAACATCATCAGCGGCACGGTGAACACGCCGACCGCCTGCTGCGGCGCGAACACGACCTGGGGGTTCCAGGGCGCGACCAAGCGCTGGACCGACACCTACCAGTTCGCGGTCGGCGGCAGCTGGGAAGCGGGCACGCTGCGCGTCACCGGCGACCTCGCCCATACCAGCAGCACGTTCAACCTGCGCACCGAGTCGCTCGACTACGAGATCAACACGAACAATTATTCGGTCGACTGGTATACCGGCTATCCCGGCGGCTACGGGCCCACCTTCCAGGTGCGCGGCCTCGATACGACCAACCCCGCCATCTACAATTATCGCGGCTTCTTCGAGGATTACCTCACCGCCAAGGGCAAGGACTGGCAGGCGCGGCTGGACTTCGAATGGAAGCCGGCCGGCGTCGACTTCGTGAAAAGCCTGCAATGGGGCGCGCGCTTCGTCGACCGCGACGCCGCCGACAGGGCCGGCTCCTTCTACTGGAATGCGGGCGGACGCGGCATCTCGATCACCGCCGTGCCGGTGACCTACGCGCTGTTCCATTCCGCGTTCCGCGGCGACGACCACCGGCCCAACCCGATCACCTGGCTGGCGCCGACCTTCGACAGCGTGTGGAACAACCTGACGCAGCTCCGGCAGTTCAACATCAACCTGCTGCACACGGGCTCCGTGGACGGGCCGCCGACCGATCCGGCGCGGACCTTCAGCATCAACGAGAAATCCTATGCGGGCTACGCGCAGCTCAACTATAATTTCGAGCTGGGCGGCGGCGCGAGCATCGACGGCGCGCTCGGCATCCGCGGTGTCAAGACCAAGGAGAGCATCAACGGCACGCTGATCCAGCCGGCCGGAAATTCGGCGGTGAACTACCACAACGAATATACCGACTGGCTGCCCAACGCGAACATGCGCGTGCGCTTCTCGCCCGAATGGCAGCTGCGCGGCGCCGTCACCAAGACGCGGACGCGGCCGAACTTCACCGACCTCAACCCGGCGCTGAGCCTCGCCTCGCCCCCGGGCTGCACGACCACCACGGTGGCGAGCTGCGCACGGCTCGGCAGCGGCGGCAATCCGTTCCTCAAGCCGCTCACCTCATGGAATTACGACGTCAGCCTCGAATATTATTTCTCGCGCACCGGCTTCGCCTCGATCGCGGGCTTCCGGCGCGACATGCGCGGCTTCGTCGTCACCCGCCAGTATCTGTTCCCGACGCCGGACCCGCAGACCGGCCTGCCGCTGCTGATCACCGGCCCGATCAACACCAACAAGGGCAAGATCCAGGGCCTCGAGGCGCAGCTCAGCACCTTCTTCGATTTCGGCGGCATGCCCAATTGGCTGAAGCAATTCGGCATCCAGGCCAACGCCACCTATATCGACGCCAAGGCGGACTTCCCGACCACCGGCACAATCCCCGGCACCGGCACCGCCCCGAACAACCCGCCGCTGACCTACACCTCGCGGCTGCGCATCCCCGACGTGTCGAAATGGACCTACAACCTCGTCGGCATGTACGAGGGCCACGGCCTGACGCTTCGCCTCGCCTACAACATGCGCACCGGCTATCCAGAAGGCGCGCTGTCCGATCGCGGCGGCTATACGCTGCAGGGCCGCGGCCACCCGGTATCGCGCCTCGACTGGTCGTCCAGCTACGCGTTCAACGAGCACCTGACCTTGTTCTTCGACTGGACGAACATCCTCGGCAAGCCGTTCAAGTCCGACATCGTCCGCGTGAACTACAATGCGGGCACCCCGACGAGCACCGAGATCTTCCCGATGATCGTCCGCTTCGAGGAGACGGTGCTGACGGGCGGCGTCCGCTTCCGCTTCTGAGGCGCATCGCACACCAGCCGAAGGGGCCGGAGGCGCGAGCGTCCGGCCCCTTCCCTTTCCGCGCTTGTCCAGCCGCCGCGACGATGCGAGGCTCGGCCGCGTGAGCGACGCAAGGATCCGCAAGATCGTCATCGTCGGCGGCGGCACCGCCGGCTGGATGGCCGCCGCCGCCTTCGCGACCCTGCTCGAGAAAGGGACCGAGATCGTCCTCGTCGAATCGGACGAGATCGGCACGGTCGGCGTCGGCGAGGCCACGATCCCCCCGCTCGTCGCCTTCAACACGATGATCGGCATCAACGAGGACGAATTCCTCGCCACGACCCAAGGCACGTTCAAGCTCGGCATCGAATTCGTCGACTGGGGGGCGCCTGGCGAGCGCTATTTCCACCCGTTCGGCCCGCACGGGCAGGACTTTCGCGGAGTCCACTTCCACCAGCTCTACCTGCGGGAAGCGAAGCGGCGGCCGCTCCCCGCCATAGAGGAATGGTCGATGAGCGCCGCCGCCGCCGCCCTCGCCCGCTTCGCCCGCCCGGGTCCCGACGCGCGCCTGCCGCTTTCGCAGCTCGGTTATGCCTTCCACTTCGACGCGGGGCTCTACGCGCGCTTCCTGCGCAAGATGGCGGAGGAACGTGGCGTGCGGCGTGTCGAGGGAAAGATCGTCGACGTGACGTTCGATCCTGAACGCGGCGATGTGGCGGCGGTGACGCTCGCTGCCGGCGCACGGGTCGAGGGCGAGCTCTTCATCGACTGCTCGGGCTTCCGCGGCCTGCTTATCGAGGAGGCGCTCGGCACCGGCTATGAGGATTGGAGCCGCTGGCTGATCTGCGACCGCGCGGTGGCCGTGCCGAGCCGCCTGGCCGGGCCGCCGGACCCGTTCACCCGCTCGACGGCCCGGGCGAATGGCTGGCAGTGGCGCATTCCGCTCCAGCACCGGATGGGCAACGGCCTCGTCTATTCGAGCGCCCACCTGGCGCGCGCAGAGGCCGAGGCGCTGCTCCTCGCGAACCTCGAGGCGGAGCCGATCGCACCGCCGCGGCATCTCGGCTTCACCGCCGGGCGAAGGCGCCTCGCCTGGAACCGGAACGTCGTCTCGCTCGGGCTCGCGACGGGGTTCGTCGAGCCGCTCGAATCGACCAGCATCCACCTCATCCAGAGCGGCATCGCCAAGCTGCTCGCGCTGTTCCCCGACCGCCGCTTCGACCCGGCCGAGCGCGACGAATATAACCGCCAGATGCAGGCGGTGTTCGAGGATGTCCGCGACTTCGTGATCCTCCACTACAAGGCGACCCGCCGCGACGATTCCGACTTCTGGACCTATTGCCGGACGATGGACCTCCCCGAGCCCCTTGCCGCCAAGCTGAACCTGTGGCGCGCCAAGGGCCGCCTCTTCCGCGAAGGCTATGAGCTGTTCGGCACGGCCAGTTGGGTCGCCGTCCTGCTCGGCCAGGGCATCGTTCCCGACGAGCAGGAGCCGGCGGCGTTTGCGCTGGACGCCGACATGATCGCCGACGCGACGGACAAGATGCGGCTCAGCTACCGGCGCATGGCCGAGCACATGCCGGCCCATGCGGAGTTCATCGCCCGCGCCTGCCCGGCTAGCGGGTCGGCCTGAGGCCGATGCCCATTTCGGGCTTGCCGTCCTTCCAGAGCAGAGGCGCGATGTAGAACCAGCGGACCGGGTCCATCGGCCGGCACCCCGGCGTCGCCGACCACGCGTGGAAGGCGATGAACCAGCGTTCGCCTACCGTGAATATCCCCTGATGGCCGGGACCGGAGAGGCAGCCTTCGGCTCCGGAGAAGCTGTAGAGGAACGGTTTGTCGCCAGCCTCTTTGCACGGTCCCATCGGACCTTCGCAGGCCGCGTAGCCGATCGCATAGGCGGACAGCTTCTGGTCGCGCTGCCAGGCGAAGTCGTTGCCGGAGAAGAACAGGAAATAGCCCGCCGGAGCCCGGATCATGGTCGGCGCCTCGATCAGCCCACCTTCCCATTTCAGCCGTTCGCGCAGCACCGGCTTCGCCTCGCCGGCGACGGAGAGCCCGTCCTGGGCGAGCGGCTGCGCCCAGATTTGCGTGGGCTTGCGGACGGCGTTCCCGTCATTCTTGAAATAGAGGTAGAGCTTGCCGTCGGCGTCGCGGAACGGACTCGCGTCGATCGTGCCGCCGAGATCGGGCTGGCAGACGAGCGGCTCCTCGGCGGAGGAGGTGAACGGCCCCTGCGGCGAGGCGGCGACCGCGGCACCGATGCACTGGACCTCGCGCTTGCGGTTGCGCGCTGTGAAATAGAGGACGTAGCGCGTGCCGACCCGCATCACTTCGGGCGCCCACGTCCTGCCCTTCGCCGCCCAGGGCGGCAGCTCCGGCATGGCGTCGCCGGCCAGCGTCCAGTCGGCGAGGTTCTTCGACACGGCCGTCGGTACGTTGCCGCGCTCGCCGTTGGTCGCATAGGCGTAGAAGGTGTCGCCCGCGCGTAGCACGAAGGGGTCGGGAAAATCCTTCTGGATCAGCGGCACGAACAGCGGTTCGGCAGCGAAAGCGCCGGCGGGCGTGCCGAGGAGGAGCAGCAGGAGGACGATCAGGCGCTTCACGACCATGCCGGGCGGTTGTTCCCAAGCCCATATTATCATACGAATGCACCTGCCATGACAAGCCGTGGAAGGGAGCACCATGTGGAAGCTTGCACTGGGGCTGGTCGCGCTCGCGGGGGCCGCGATGGGCGCTGAAGCGGCGGAGGTCTCCCGGGCGCCGTTCGGCACCTTGGCCGACGGGCGCACCGTCGAGGCCGTCACCCTGGCGAACGGGCACGGCATGCGGGTAACCCTCATTTCCTACGGCGCGTCGATCCAGGCGGCGGTCGTTCCGGACCGCTACGGCAAGGGCGCGGACGTGACGCTCGGCTATCCGGACCTGCAAGCCTATCTCGACCAGCCGCAATATTTCGGGTCGACCGTCGGCCGGGTCGCCAATCGCATCGCCAAGGGCCGCTTCACCCTCGACGGCAAGACCTATCAGGTGCCAGTCAACAACGGCCCCAATTCGCTGCACGGCGGCACCAAGGGCTTCGACAAGGTGCTGTGGGATGTCGCGGAAACGCACGGCGGCGCCGCCGCCTCCGTCACCTTCCGCTACGTGAGCCCGGACGGCGAGATGGGCTATCCCGGCACCCTCACCGTCACCGCCACCTACGCCCTCAACGAGGCGAACCTATTGTCGGTCGAGTATCGCGCGACCACGGACCGGCCCACCCTCGTCAACCTTTCCAACCACGCTTATTGGAACCTCGCCGGCGAAGGATCGGCGGAGGGCGCCATGGGGCACCTCCTCACCATCCCGGCCGACCATTATTCGCCGACCGACGCGACGGCGATCCCGACGGGGGAATTCCGCCGCGTCGACGGCACGGTCTTCGACTTCCGCAAGCCGACCGCCGTCGGCGCGCGGGTTCGCGACGCGTCCGATCGGCAGATCGTCTACGGCCGCGGCTACGACCACAATTGGGTCGTCGCCCGCAGCCTCTCCGCCGAGCCGAGGCTGCTCGCGCGGGTCGAGGAGCCCACCTCCGGGCGGGTGATGGAGATCCTCTCCAACCAGCCCGGCCTGCAATTCTATTCGGGCAATTTCCTGGACGCGACGACAGTCGGGAAGGCCGGCAGGATCTACCGGATGGGCGATGCGATCGTGCTCGAGCCGCAGATGTTTCCCGATACGCCGAACCATCCGGATTTCGGCTCGATCCGGCTCGACCCCGGGCAGACCTATCGCAACGTCATCGTCTGGCGTTTCTCGACGGCGCCGGCCCGCTGAGGAGACGGCCATGAAGCCGATCCGCCTACTCGCCTTCCTCGCCGCGCTGGCGGCGCCCCTTCCCGCCCAGGCGTTCGCGCCCGCTCCCGTCGCCGAGGCGTCCGCGGAGCGCTGGCCGGCGCAAAAGGCGCAGGACTGGTACGCGCACCAGCCCTGGCTCACGGGGGCCAATTACATTCCCGCCGACGCGATCAACCAGCTCGAGATGTGGCAGGCCGAGACCTTCGATCCCGCCGAGATCGACCGCGAGCTCGGCTGGGCCGAGAAGTTCAGGATGAACACGATGCGCGTGTTCCTCCACGACCTCGCCTGGAAGCAGGATCCGGCCGGGTTCAAGCAGCGCATCGACCGCTTCCTCGCCATCGCCGCGCGCCACGGGATCCGCCCCGTCTTCGTCCTGTTCGACAGCTGCTGGGATCCGAACCCCAGGCTCGGGCCGCAGCATCCGCCGATCCCCGGCGTCCACAATTCGGGCTGGGTGCAGAGCCCCGGCCGCGCGGACCTGCTCGAGCCGGCCAACGACGCGCGCTTCCGGGCCTATGTCGAGGACGTGGTCGGCACCTTCGCGCGGGACCCGCGGGTCCTCGCCTGGGACTTGTGGAACGAGCCCGACAATGACGGCGGCGGCAGCTTCGAAGATCCGTCGGTGCAAAAGCGCGAGCTCGCACGCATCGAGCGCCTGCTGCCCGAAATCTTCGCCTGGGCGCGCGCTCGCCGCCCGATCCAGCCGCTCACCAGCGGCATCTGGTCCGGCAGCGACTGGACGCCCGGCGCGAAGCTCACGGCGATACAGCGCACCCAGCTCACCCAATCGGACATCATCAGCTTCCACGACTACGGCTGGCCGGAAGAGTTCGAGGCGCGCGTCGCCCAGCTGCGGCAATGGGGCCGGCCCTTGCTGTGCACCGAGTGGATGGCGCGCGGCGCCGGCTCGACCGTCGACACCATCCTGCCGATCGGCCGGCGCGAAGGCGTCGGCATGATCAACTGGGGATTCGTCCAGGGCAAGACGCAGACCTGGTATCCCTGGGACAGCTGGCAGCGTCCCTACACGTTCAAGGAGCCGACCATCTGGTTCCACGATCTGGTGAAGCCCGACGGCACGCCCTATCGCGCACGCGAGATGGAGCTGTTCGGGACGCTGCGGGATCGCATGCCGCCGCGGTGAGGCTGCGCGTGGGGACAGTTACCGGCCGGCGCGTGGGGACAGTTACCGGCCGGATAAGCCGAGGAGCGTTCGCATCGGTCGTCGAGGCCGGTAACTGTCCCCTTTGTCCGCCCCGGCAATTGTCCCCTTTGCCCGCCCTACCCCCGCTTCTCGGCGTCGGCGATCAGCCCCATCACGTCGGCGATGATCGCCGCCATCGCCGTGTCGGCGGCGAACGGAATGCCCTCCTCGATCCCCATCATCACCGCCTTGTGTGCGGGGAGGCTTGCGGTGCGGCCGACGAAGCGGTTGGTGAAGCGGATCGAGCTTCTGAGCGCCGTCTCCACCAAGTCGCGGAACTGCATGTAGAAGGGATTCCCCGCCGCTTCGAGGACGGCGATGTGGAAGGCGATGTCGGATTCCAGCGTGTCGTCCTGCCCCGCTTCCGCGGCCTCCATGCGGGCATAGCCGGCGCGGATCGCGGCGAGGCCGGCGGGATCGCGGCGCCGCGCCGCCAGCGCCGCGGCGGCGGGTTCGATGGCGATGCGCAATTCGCTGAACTGGCGCAGCAGGTCGAGCGAGAATTTGCGGTCGAGCAGCCAGCGCAGCACGTCCGGATCGAACAGGTTCCAGTGCGACGCGGGGAGCACCGACGTCCCCTTGCGCGGGCGCGCGGTGAGCAGGCCCTTGGCGGTGAGCATCTTCACCGCCTCGCGCGTCACCGAGCGGCTGACGCCATGCTGCGCAGCAATCTCCGCCTCGGTGGGGAAGCGGGCATTCTCGTAGGCGCCGGTGACGATCGCCTTGCCGAGCTCGTCGAGCATCGAGAAGGTGAGGTTGCGCGCGCTGGCCGCGCCACCGCGATCCGCGCGTGCGCGGCCGCCTCCGTCCCCCTGTCTCTCCCCGCTGGACATGCCGCATTAATCCTATAATTCCTTTTGCCGCGCGGCAATGCACCCGCGCCGCGGGAGGGGACGAACGTGCAGCTCGCCACCATCGATATCGTCGTCATCGCGCTCTACGCGGTCGGCATCTTCGGCCTCGCCCAATATGTCAGCCGCGAGAAGAAGGGGCATGAGAAGGACACGTCGGATTATTTCCTCGCGTCCAAGAACCTGCCCTGGTGGGCGATCGGCGCGTCGCTCATTGCCGCCAACATCTCGGCCGAACAGATCGTCGGCATGTCGGGGTCGGGCTATGCGATCGGCCTCGCCATCGCCTCCTACGAATGGATGGCGGCGGCGACCCTCCTGATCGTCGGCAAATTCTTCCTGCCGATCTTCCTCAGGAACGAGATCTACACGATGCCGCAATTCCTGCGGCGGCGGTTCGGGACGGTGCTGCCGATCCTGATGGCGGTGTTCTGGCTGGCGCTCTACGTGTTCGTGAACCTCACCTCGATCATCTGGCTGGGCTCGATCGCGGTGACGAAGGTGGCCGGCATCGACCAGAATGTCGCCCTGGTGATCCTCGGCGCCTTCGCTTTGCTCTACCAGCTGCGCGGCGGACTCAAGGCGGTGGCGCTCACCGACATCGTCCAGGTGACCTTGCTCGTTCTGGGCGGGCTCGTCGTCGCTTACCTCACGCTGGACAAGATCGGCGCCGGCGCCGGCGTCGTCGCCGGATTCACCAGGCTGTTCCAGCAGCACCCCGAGCATTTCCACATGATCCTGAAGAAAGGCGACCCGCACTACGTGGACCTCCCCGGCCTTTCGGTCCTGATCGGCGGCATGTGGATCGCCAATCTGAGCTACTGGGGCTTCAACCAGTATATCATCCAGCGGGCGCTGGCGGCGAAGAGCCTGCCGGAGGCGCAGAAGGGCGTGCTGTTCGCCGCCTTCCTGAAGCTCCTGATGCCGCTGATCATCGTGCTGCCCGGCATCGCCGCCGTGATGCTGGCGCCGAACCTGGCCAAGCCGGACGAGGCCTATCCGACGATGATGCGGGTGCTGCCGAGCGGCCTGCTCGGCCTCGTCTTCGCCGCGCTGATCGCCGCGATCATCGCCTCGACCGCGTCGAAGATCAATTCGATCGCGACCATCTTCACCCTCGACCTCTACGCCCGCTTCCGCGGCGACCGCACCCGCGCAGAGGACGACGAGGGCAAGCAAGGCGAGGAGCGGCACCTGGTGCTGGTCGGGCGGGTGACGGCGGTGGTCGCCATCCTCGTCGCCATCGTCATGGCCCGGCCGCTGGTCGGAGCGTCGGAGCAGGCGTTCCAGTTCATCCAGGAATTCACCGGCTTCTTCACGCCGGGCATCACCGTCATCTTCCTGCTCGGCCTGTTCTGGAAGCGCGCGAACGAGGCGGGCGCCTTCACCGCCGCCGTGGCGTCGGTGGTGCTCTCCTTCGCGTTCAAGATGTGGTGGCCGACCCTGCCGTTCATGGACCGGATGGGGGTGGTCTTCCTCGTCTCGCTGGCGCTCGCGGTGCTCGTCTCGCTCGTCACCCCGGGGCGTCCCGCCGCAGACACGATCGACACGAAGACAGTGTCCTACGCCACCCGCACCGGCTTCAACGTCGGCGCGCTCGGCGTCGTACTCATCCTTATCGCCCTCTACGCGACCTATTGGTGATCAGCGGGCAGGCGCCCCGCCCATCGCCTTGTAGAGGTCGATCGCGGCGTTGAGGCGGTCCTGGGCCGCCAGCGCATGCGCGTCCTCCAGGTCGAGCAGCCCGCGCTCGGCATTGAGCACTGTCTGCAGATCCGCCGCGCCCTCGACATATTGGCGCCGTGCAAGGCGCGCCGTCACCCGCGCCTCCTCGAGCGACTGGGCGAGGAGAGTCATGCGGCGGCGGGATTCCTCGAGGCCGGTCAACGCGTCGGCGCCTTCGCGCGTCGCGGTCAGCAGGGCTGCGCGATAGGTTTCGACGCTTTCGACCTGAGACCCGCTGGCGGTCATCAGGTTGCCACGCAGGCGGCCGCCCGAGAAGATCGGCGCGAGAATGCTGGCGCCGGCGGAAAGCACGGCCTGGAGCGGCCCTCCCGCGGCGAGCCCCTGCCCCAGCGAGTGCGCCGAGATCGAGATGGACGGCAGGAACGCGCGGCGGGCGCGGTCGACGTCGCCCTGGGCGGCGTGGATGCGCGCTTCGGCGGCCTTGATGTCCGGGCGGCGGACGAGCAGGTCGCCGGGCTGGACGGGGCGGAAATCGGGATAGGCGAAGCCGTCGAGCTTGGCCTCCGCCGGGTGGAAGCGCGGCGCCTCCTCGCCGACCAGCACCGCCAGCGCATTCAGGGCATGGCCCCGCGCCTCGGCCATTTCGGAGCGTTGCGATTCGTAGCGGCGGACCTCGATCGTCTGGAGGCCGAGGTCGACGCGGGTGGCGACTCCTTCCTTGCGGCGGATGGCGATGATCCGCTCAAGCTCGCGGGCATTGTCGAGCGCGCGGTCGAGGATGGCGAGGCGGTCGGTGAGCGCCGCCCAGGCGACATAGGCGCGGGCGACTTCGCTCTCGACAGCAAGCTCGGTCGCGTCGCGATCGAACTGGGTGGCGACGAGGCGGGCGAGCGCGGCGCGCTTGCCGGCGCGGTTGGCGCCGAACAGGTCGAGGTCCCAGGCGATGTCGAGCCCGGCGCTATGGTCGTTGGTGACGCTGACTCCGGTGCTCGCGCTGGTGCGCAGCACGTCGGCGGAGCCGGAGATGCCGAAGGAGGGCAAGGTCGCCGAGCGCGCGACGCCGAGCTGGCCGCGCGCCTGGACGATCCGGGCGCGGGCGATGGCGATGTCGGTGTTGGCGGCGCGCGCCTGGGCGATGAGCGCGTCGAGCTCGGCTGAACGGAAGGCGGACCAGCCGGCCTCCAGCGGCACCGCGCCCGCATCGCCGGCGGCGGGTCCCCAGTCCGACGACAGCACCGACGGCGCCACCGCGAGCTGGGGCGGCGGCGGCGCCCCGCAGGCGCCGAGAGACAGAGCGGCCGCGAGCGCGGCGCCGGGGCGAAGGCTGGACATGCCCCTCCCCTAGCGCGCCGCGGTTAACGAAGCGTGGTTCCCGCCGCCTTAACCCCGCTTTGAGGATTGGCGCGCTAGGGCGGCCCTCGACATGGCGACCAAGCTTTTCCGCGACGAGGCGATCGAGGCGGGCCGCGACCGGCTGACCGGCACGGTCACCGCCGCCACGCCCCCCGGCTCGCGTCTTTATACGGCGATCATCGCCGGCGTCGTGGTCGTGCTCGTCGCGCTGCTCTGCCTCGGACAATATGCGACGCGCGTGACCGTGCGCGGCATCATCGCCAATGGCGGCGGCATCGCCCGAGTCCACTCCCCCGCACCCGGCGAGGTCGTCGAGGTCCACGTCGCGGAGGGCGCCCGCGTCGCACGCGGCCAGCCCCTGGTTACCGTGTCTCTCACCCAGGGCCGCGACGCACACGGCGAGGGCATCGCCAGCCGCCTTGCCGAAATCGACCGCCAGGATCAGGAGCTGCAGCGGCAGCAGGGCCTCGCGTCCAGCCTCGGAACCGCCGACACCGCGGCCCTCGACCGCCAGAAGGCGGGGCTCGTCGACTCGATCGGCTCGATGGAGCGGCAGAAGAGCTTCATCGGCAGCCAGATCGCGCTCGCCCAGCGCGATACGGAGCGCAACATCCGTCTCGCCAAGGAAGGCGCCGGCACCCAGCGCCAGGTGGAGGAAAGCCGCCACGCGCTGCTCAACCTGCGCCTCGACCTCGAGAAGCTCGACGAGCGGCTGATGACCCAGCGCGAAAGCCTGCGCCAGCTCGATTCGCAGATCGCGGCGCGGCGGATCGGCTCCGACCAGTCCCAGTCGCAGATCGCCGGCCAGCGCGCCGCGCTTGCCGAGCAGCGCGCGCAATTGCTGCGCCAGGACCGGCTCACCCTCACCGCCCCCGTGGCGGGCATGATCGCCGACATCGGCGCGCGTCCCGGCCAGCATGCGGAGCCGGACAGCTCGCTCGTCTCGGTGGTACCGGCCAGCCGCCGCGTCGAGATCGAGCTCTACGCGCCGTCGCGGGCGATCGGCTTCGTCAAGCCGGGCAGCGAGGTCCGCCTGCTGTTCGACGCTTTCCCCTACCAGAAATACGGCGCCGGCAAGGGCCACGTCACCTGGGTGTCGGACGTGCCGACCGACCCGGCCTCGCTCTCGAAGGATCTCGGGATCACCGAGCCCGTGTTCCGCGTCCGCGTCGCCCTCGACGCGCCGCCGCAGCATGGCGACGCCGCCGCCCAGGCGATCCGTCCCGGCATGACGCTGCAGGCCAATTTGCTGCTCGAGCGCCGCCGCCTGTGGGAAGTGTTCCTCGATCCGGTGCTGAGGGCGCTGCGCGGATGAGCGCGATCGAATGGCCCTGGCAGACGCGGGCGCGGCCGATGCTCCAGTCGGAGGCGGCCGAGTGCGGCCTGGCGTGCGTGGCGATGGTCGCCGCCCATTACGGCCATAAGGTCAATATCGGCGGCCTCCGCCGCCGCTTCCCGATCTCGATGAAGGGCGCGACCCTTGCCGAGCTGATCAACGTCGCCTCCGAGCTCGAGCTTTCCGCCCGCGCGCTCCGCTGCGAACTGGACGAGATCGGCCAGCTCCAGATGCCGGCGATCCTCCACTGGGACATGAATCATTTCGTCGTCCTGGAGAAGGTCTCCGGCGGCAAGGCCACGCTCCTCGACCCGGCGAGCGGCCGCAAGACGGTGGGCCGCGAGGAGCTCAACCGCCATTTCACCGGCGTCGCCCTCGAGCTGACGCCGACGGCCGCGTTCAAGCCGATCGACCAGCGGGTGCGCACCCGGATGGCCGACCTCTGGTCGAAGCTGGTCAATTACCGCTCCGCCTTCGTCCAGGTGGTGGCGCTGTCGCTGCTGCTCGAGGTGACCGCGCTCGCCCTTCCCTTCTTCATGCAGCTTACCGTCGACGAGGCGATCGGCCAGTCGGACGCCAATCTGCTCGGCCTGCTCGTGATCGGCTTCGGCCTCGTCTACGCGCTCAATTCGATCATCCAGGCGCTGCGTTCCTGGGTGGTGCTCACCCTGGGCCAGTCCATCTCGTTCCAGCTCGCCGGGAACGTCTTCCGCCACCTGATGCGGCTGCCGATGAGCTATTTCGAAAGCCGCCACGTCGGCGACCTGATGTCGCGCCTCGGCTCGACCGGCCCCATCCAGTCGATCCTCGCCGAAGGCGTCGTCAGCGCGATGGTGGACGCGGTGCTCGCCGTCCTCACCCTCACCGTCATGGCGCTGATCAGCGTGAAGCTGATGCTGATCGTCCTCGCGGCCACCCTCCTCTACATCGGCTTCCGGCTTGCCGTGTACCCGATGATCCGCCGCCGCACCGAGGAAGAGCTGGTCGCCCGCGCCAACGAGGAGACCTATCTCATCGAGAGCATCCGCGCGATCCGCGCGATCAAGCTCCACGTCTTCGAGCCGATGCGCGAGAATGGCTGGCGCAACAAATATGCGGACGTGGTCTCGGCGGGATATCGCAACCGCATCTACAAGATCGTCACCAAGCTGACCGAGAGCCTGCTCCTCTCCACCCAATATCTCCTCACCGTCTATCTCGGCGCGCTCGCGGTGATGTCGGACCAGATGACGGTCGGCCTGCTCCTCGCCTTCCTCGCCTACCGCTCCTCTTTCATGTCGAGCGGCACCGCCCTCATCGACCATTGGGAGCGGTGGCGGTTGATCTCCGTCCATCTCGAGCGTCTCTCCGACATCGTCGCCCAGCCGCGCGAGGAAATCCTCCCCGCCCCGCCGCGCAGCAACGTGCTGCCGCCGCCGGCGCTGCGGGCCGAGAAGCTCACCTTCGGCTACGACCGCGACGGCGCGCCGGTGCTCAAGGAGATGGATTTCGAAATCCCCGCCGGCAGCTACGTCGCCATCGTCGGCACGTCCGGCGCGGGCAAGACGACGCTGATGCGGATCATGCTGGGCCTGCTCTCGCCGACGTCCGGCAAGCTGCTCGTCGACGGCAAGCCGCTGACCCCGGCCACCACCTCGGCCTGGCGCGCGCGCATCGCCGCCGTTCTGCAGGACGACCAGCTTTTGACCGGCACTCTCGCCGACAATATCGCCTTCTTCGACGATCGGCCCGACGACCAGCGCATCGAGGCGGCGGCGCGGCTGGCGCGCATCCACGACACGATCGCCGACATGCCGATGGGCTATCAGAGCCTCATCGGCGACATGGGCGCGGCCCTCTCCTCGGGCCAGCGGCAGCGGGTGATGCTGGCGCGCGCCCTCTACCGCGACCCGGACGCCCTGTTCCTCGACGAAGGCACGGCCAATCTCGACGAGGAGAACGAGCTCGCCATCGCCGACACGATCGCGCAGCTGCCCATCACCCGGATCGTCGTCTCCCACCGCCCGATCCTGGTCGAGCGCGCCGAGATCGTGCTGCGGCTGGAGGAGGGCAAGCTCGTCCGCGCCCCGCACCCGGCGGCGGGCGGCTCCGCCTGGGACCGGCTGCGCGAAATGGCGCCGAGCCTCAAGAAGCCGACCTACTGAAAAATCCGCCGCGTAGCGTGGCGGCTTTTCCCAACCTTTGGCCCTGGATCCCTTCGGCCGCGCGATGCGGTACAAGGGCTGCGTTGCCAAGTCCTTGGCAAATCACCACATCCTGAACTTGGCACGGCCTGTGCTTAGCAGTTTGCGAGACCGGCGAGCGCCGGGTTCGCAATGCCAAGGAGCCGAACGATGCGTTTTCCCAAGCCCACCCTTCTCACCCGCGACGACACCGTCCTCGGCGTCTGCGAGGCGCTCGGGCAGGATTTCGGGTTCAATCCCCTGTTCCTGCGCGTGCCGCTTGCGGTGGCGTTGATCTGGAACCCGGTGATCGTCGTCGCCGGCTATGTCGCCGCGGCCCTGTTCATCGGCCTGATCCGCATGGCGATGCCGGATCCGGTGCGCCCCGAGGCGCCCGCCGCCGCTCCGGCCGCGGCCGAGCCGGCAGTCGCCGAGTACGAGCCGCAGCCGCTCGCCGCCTGAAGCAAGGCCGGGAGCGGCGGGCTTCCCCGCTCCCGCCTTGCTCACGCCGCGTCAGAAGGCGATCGTCCCCTCGATGCCGAACGTGCGCGGCGGATTGAAATTCGCATAGTCGCCGATGACGTTCGCGTTGGCGTTGGAGCGCCGGTAGATGTGGGATTCGTTGAGCAGGTTGCGCGACCAGAGCCGGATCGTCCCCTTCACGCCGCTCGCATTGAGCGGGATGTCGGCAAGCGCGATGCTGCCGTTCACGACGAAGCTCGAGTCGGTGAGCACGTTTTCCGCCTGGAAGCTGTAGGTCGGATCGGCATAATTGGCATCGAGGTGGAAGCGCAGGCTGGCGTCGCGGATGCCGGGGACGCGCGTCTCATAGTCGACATAGCCCGACACCGCGTTCTTCGGCGTGAACACCGTGAAGACGTTGGTGATCGCGCCGAACAGCGAGCCGGCGATCGGATTGGACACCGGCGGCACCTTCACGTCGGTATAGGCGTAGGCGAGGCCCATGGTCAGCCGGGCCATCGGGCGAACGGTCAGGTCGGCCTCGAACCCCTTGATCTTCGACGTGCCGGGCGCGTTCACCGTTTCCTCGGTGTGGAGGTTGAAGGTCGGGCTCGGCGCGCCGTTCGGCAGGAACTGGACGGGATCGACGAAGTCGAAGTCGATCTGCGTGTTCTTGCGGTTCATGAGGTAGGCGGCAAGGTTGAGCCGGACGTGGTGATCGAGGAAATCCGTCTTCGCCCCGACCTCGAACGCCTGCACCGTCTCCGGATTGAACTTGCGGAACGTTCCCGAGCGGTCGTTGGCGCCGCCGGCGCGGAAGCCGGTCGAATATTTGGCGTAGAGGTTGATCCCCGGCGCCGCGTCGAAGGCGAGGATCGCCATCGGGTCGAAGCGGCTGTTCGAATAGTCGAGCGTGTACGGCGTCGCGACGCCGTTGATCATGGTGAGCGCGCCCTTGCGGGTCTCATGGGTGAAGCGCCCGCCGCCGGTCAGGTGGAGCTGCTCGAGTCCGGCAGGCGTGTAGGTGAGTTGGCCGAAGCCGGCATAGCTCCTGCCCACCGCATTGCTGTCGCGCTGGATGAACCAGTAGCGGCGGTCCCACCCCTGGTTGCCCGAGGTGATCGCCCCCGTCGGGTTCGGCGCCACCTGGTTGACGAAGGTGTAGCCGGTGCCGTCGACATTCCACTGCATCGGGTTCGGCGTCGCGGCGCGTTCGGCCGCATGCTCGACGAAATAATAAGCGCCGAGCACGAAATCGAGCTGCGGCAGGCTGCCGACGACCTGGAATTCCTGGCTGAACTGGTGCTGGAACAGCTCCGAAAGGCTGTAGCGGCCGAAGAAGCCGAAGGGGGCGAAGGCGCTGCGATGGGCGCCGGCCGAAGCGTCCCACTGATGGGTCTCCACGCCGCGCCACGCGGTGATCGAGCGCAGCTCGAGCTCCGGGCTGACCTTGTACTTGATCGCCGCGGTGGTGCCGTGCGTCTTGTCGACGCTCGGCTGCTGGACGACTCCCATGTCGACCGTCGCCATGCGCCGGTCGCCGCTCACCTTCACCAGCGGCGCGAGCGGCGCGATGCAGGTCGAGCATTTCGTCGTCGTGCCGGGCGCGACGAGGATGTACGAGCTGGCCGAGCTCAGGTTGGGGTTCACCAGCTTGGGATCGACGATGAAGGTCCCAACCGTCTTGCCGTTCGGATTGTAGTCGATGAGCTGGCTGTAGTTCGGCGTGTTCTCGTCCTTCGCCTGGTCGTAGGAGACGTCGACGGTCAGCCCCGCCACCGGCGTCCAGCGCGCGGCGACTCGCCCTCCGACCCGGTTGTAATAGTTGAAGCCATACTGACCGCTGGCGGTGTTCCTGGTGGTGGCGTCCTGGTGCTGCATCACCCCGTCGAACTTCACCGCAAGGTTCGAAAAGGCCGGCAGGTCGATATGCGCTTCGGCATTATATTCACCGTAATTGCCGGCGCCCGCCGTCACCCTGCCGCCGAATTCGCCGGTGGGCGCCTTGGTGACGATGCTCAGCGCCCCGCCTTCGGTGTTGCGGCCGAACAGGGTTCCCTGCGGCCCCCGCAGCACCTCGATCCGCTGGACATCGAACAGCGCGTTGTTGAGGCCCTGCGAGCGGCCGAGATAGACGCCGTCGACATAGACGCCGACGCCGGGCTCGCGCGCCGTCTGGTTCTGGTCGAACGGCACGATGCCGCGGATGCCGATGGTGAGCGCCGACTGGCGGGCCTCGAAGGTCGCGACGCGAAGGCTCGGGACGCCGCCGTCGGCGAGGTCGAGCAGGCTCTCGATATGGCGGTCGCGGATCGCCACCGGATCGACGACGGACAAGGCGATCGGGGTGCGCTGCAGGTTGGTCTCGCGGCGCGTGGCGGTGACGACGATCTCGTCGAGCCCGCCATTTTCCGCGGCGGGCGGCGCCGCCGGCGCGGCCTGTGCCTGCGGGGCCGCTACGTCGGCGGCGGCCGCCGTCGGAGTGGGCGCCGCGTTCGTCTCCGCATGGGCAATGGCAGGCAGAACCGACCCGCTGAGCGCGAGCAAGGCGAGCGTCTTTTTCATGATGTCCGTGTCCCCGTTCCCGAATCAGGATGAGCTCCGAACTACGGGCCCGGCGGGACTCGCCGGTGACGCGCATGCGACAGTTTCGTGTCAGCGCTGCGGGGCCGGCGAATGGAAAGGATGAGCCGCCTTCGATCGCGAGGTATTACCCCGCAAACGCCGCCTTCTCTATCGGTCGCGGTGGACGACGAATGAGGCGAGGTCTCGAAGCAGCCTTGCGTCCGGCCCGAAACCCGCGATGTGGCCGAGCGCCTGGTCCCTCAACGCTTCCGCCCGGCTCCGCGCGCCGCCTGCCCCGAGCATCGAGACGAATCCCTGCTTGCCCTGCGCGGCATCCTTGCCGACGCGCTTGCCGGCGGCGCGCTCGTCGCCTTGCGCGTCGATCAGATTGTCGGCGATCTGGAAGGCGAGGCCCAGGCATTCGGCATAGGCGCCGAGGCGCAGCCGGGTCGAATCCGCGGAACCCGCGAGCAGGCAGGCGGCCTCGACCGGCCAGGCCATGAGCGCGCCGGTCTTCAGCCGCTGCATCCGCGCGATCTGAGCTTCGCCGAGCGCGCCCTCCCGCTCCGCTGCGAGATCGAGCATCTGGCCGCCGGCCATGCCGCCCGCCCCCGCCGCACGGGCGAGGCTGGCGACGAGTTCCGCCCGCCGCTCTCCGTCGGGGTGAGTCGCAGGCGATGCGAGCACCTCGAAGGCCAGCGCGTGGAGCGCGTCGCCGGCGAGCAAGGCGGTGGCTTCGTCGAAGGCGCGGTGGACGGTCGGCCGCCCCCGCCGCAGGTCATCGTCGTCCATGCAGGGAAGGTCGTCGTGGATGAGCGACTGGACGTGGATGCACTCGACGGCGAGGCCGGCGCGCAGCGCCTGATCCTCGGGCACGCCGAGCAGCCGCGCCGCGCCGAGCGCGAGCAACGGCCGCAGCCGCTTGCCGCCCCCCATGGCGGCATACCGCATCGCCGCGACGAGCGGCCGCCGGCCGTCCTCGGGGAGCGGCAGCAGCGCGTCGAACGCGGCATCGAGGGCCGCCGCGCAGGCACGCATCTCGTCGCGCAGCGTCGGCTCAAGCCGGAGGACGGGCGCCAGCATCAGGCGACCCGCACCGGGCGGAACACCGTCCGCTCCGCGCGCCCGGGCCGTTCCTCGACCTGCACGAAGAAGCGGGCGCGCAGCGCGTCGAGTATCTCCTCGACGACGCTCTCCGGCGCCGAGGCGGCGGCGGTGAGGCCGAGCCGGCGCGGCGCGCCGAGCGCCGCCCAATCGATGTCCGACGCCATTGCGGCGAGCTGCACCGAGGCGCAACCCGCCGCCCGCGCCACTTCCACCAGCCGCATCGCGTTGGAGGAGAAGGCGTCGCCGGCGACGATGACGGCGTCGACGGCAGGCGCCATCGCCTTCACCGCCGCCTGCCGGTTCGAGGTCGCGTAGCAGATGTCGCTGGTCGGAGGCGCGGCGACGTCGCCGAACCGCTCGCCGATCGCGGCGACGATGGCGCCCGCTTCATCCTGCGCATAGGTGGTCTGGAGCGCGTAGGCGACGGGCCCTTCGGCATCGAGCGGGAGCGCGCGCACGGCGGCGGGCGAGTTGACGACGCTGACCGTTCCCTCGGGAACCTGACCCACCGTCCCCTCCACCTCTGGATGGCCTTCGTGGCCGATCAGGATGACGTGCCGCCGCTCCGCATGGTGGCGGCGGACCTCGCGATGGACCTTGTCGACCAGCGGGCAGGTCGCGTCGAGCCAGAGCAGGCGACGCGCGTCGGCGTCAGCGATCACGGCGGGCGGAACGCCGTGGGCGGAGAGCACGACCCGCGCGCCTTCCGGCACCTCGTCGAGCTCCCGCACGAACACCGCGCCCTTCGCCTCTAGCGCGCGGACGACGGCCATGTTGTGGACGATCGGCCGCCGTACGTAGACAGGCGGCCCGTGCCGCTCGAGCGCCGCCTCGACGGCGGCGATCGCCCGCCGGACTCCGGCGCAGAAGCCGCGCGGATTGGCGAGAAGGACGTCGAGGACGGGCCTCGCGATCGGGGCTGACGTGGATAGGTCCGGCATCGACACCTGCAAGTCCGCCTCCCCCCTATGCCTGCTAGAGGGCGTCCGGCAGGCGGTCCATCCGGGCTAAAGCAGGTATTGCATCCTGACGTGCATGCGCGCGATGCCCGCGCCGACGGGGAAGCGGGCCTGGTCGAAACGCGGCGGCCCGAACCGGATGACGGGATTGCGCGAAAAGGCGAACCCCTCGCGCGGTATGCCCAGAAAGGTGTCGAGCTTCTTGTTGCCATTCTCATCGTGGAAGACCGCAAGGGCATATTCGCCGGGCGGCACGCCCTCGAAGCGGACGGAGCCCGCGGCCCCCGCCGGCACCGTGCGGGTCAGCGCCCTGGGGTCCTTCGCGCAGTCGGGGAAGGCGCGCGCGCTGGCGGTGAGGCAGATTTGAACCACGCCGCGCAGGTTTCGAAGGTTCTCGACCCCGACCTCCACTTCGGCGGTGGGCACGCCGGCGGCGGCGAGGAAGAACAGGCCGGGAAGGATCGGGACCGCGCGCATCATCGCCGCCGCCCGTATAGCGCCTTGGCGGGCCTGCCAACCGCATGACGGCCCCCGTCCCCGACATCCTCATCGCCGGCGGCGGACTTGCCGGCAGCCTCGCCGCGCTGGCGCTTGCCGAGCGCCGGCCTGACCTTTCGATCCTGCTCGTCGAAGCCGGGGAGCGCATCGGCGGCAACCACATCTGGTCGTTCTTCGATACCGACGTTGCGGAAGCGGACCGGTGGATCCTCGAACCTCTCCGGCCGCTCCGGTGGCGCGACCACGAGGTGCGCTTCCCCCGGCGCAGCCGCCGGCTCGGCATCGGCTACAACAGCGTGCGTTCCGCCGATCTCGACGCGGCGGTCCGCGCGAGACTCCACCCGCACCGGCTGCGGCTTTCCGCGCCGATCGTGGAGGTCCGTCCGGGCGAGGTCCGGCTCGAAGGCGGTGAGACGCTGCGTGCCCACGCCGTCATCGACGCGCGCGGCATGTCCCCCGCCGCCGGCGTCGACCTCGCCTGGCAGAAGTTCGTCGGCTCGGTGCGACGGTGCGCGGCCCCGCACGGCGTCGAGCGGCCGCTGATCATGGACGCGCGGGTCGACCAGTCGTTCGGCTATCGCTTCGTCTATTGCCTGCCCTTCTCCGAGCGCGAGCTTCTCGTCGAGGACACTTATTATGCGGACGGCCCGGCGCTCGACGAACCGCGCCTGCGCCGCCACATCGCCGATTACGGGCGGCAGCACGGCTTCGAGCCGGCCGAACCGATGTCCGAAGAGGCGGGCGTCCTTCCCATCGTGCTCGACGGAAGGATCGAGGCCTTCTGGCCCGCGTCCGCGCCGCCGGTGGCGCGGCTCGGCCTGCGCGGCGGCTTCTTCCATCCCACCACCGGCTACTCGCTGCCCGACGCCGTCGCCGCGGCGGCCCTCCTCGTCCGACAGCGCGACGTCTCCGGCGGCGCCCTCGAAGACCTCTTCCGCCGCCGTGCCGGCGGGCTGTGGCGGGAACGCTCCTTCTATCGGGCGCTGAACCGCATGCTCTTCCGCGGCGCGCCGCCTGCGCGGCGCTACAAGGTCCTGGAGCATTTCTACCGCCTGCCCGAGTCCGTGATCGGCCGCTTCTACGCGGGCCGCTCCACCGCCTTCGACAAGCTGCGCATCCTCAGCGGCCGCCCACCCATCCCTCTCGGCCGCGCGATGAATGCGGTCCGGAGGCGCGGATGAGCCGCCGCGCCGCGATCGTCGGCTCGGGCTTCGGCGGCCTTGCCCTCGCGATCCGCCTCCAGTCCGCCGGCGTCGAGACCACGGTCTTCGAGGCACGCGACAAGCCGGGCGGCCGTGCCTACGTGTGGGAGCGGGACGGCCACGTCTTCGATGCCGGCCCCACCGTCATCACGGATCCGGCCTGCCTCGGCGACCTGTGGGCGCTGAGCGGCGCCGACATGGCCGACGACGTCGAGCTCGTCCCCGTTGCGCCGTTCTACCGGCTGAACTGGCCCGACGGGACGACGTTCGACTACACGAACGACGACCGGCTGCTCGACGCGCAGATCTCGGCGCTCGAGCCGCGCGACGTGGCGGGCTACCGCCGCTTCCTGGCTTATTCCGCCGGCGTCTACACGCAGGGGTACGAGAAGCTCGGCGCCGTCCCCTTCCTCGACTTCTCCGCCATGCTGCGCGCGGCGCCGCAGCTCGCCCGCTACCAGGCGTGGCGCTCCGTCTATTCGATCGTCTCCGGTTTCGTGCGCAGCGAGAAATTGCGCCAGGCGCTCTCCTTCCACACCCTGCTCGTCGGCGGCAATCCGATGACGACCAGCGCCATCTATGCCCTCATCCACAAGCTGGAGCGGGACGGCGGCGTCTGGTTCGCCAAGGGCGGCACCCACGCCCTGGTCCGCGGCCTCGTCCGGCATTTCGAGCGGCTCGGCGGCACGATCCGGCTTTCCGATCCGGTGGCCGCGATCGCGCCGGCCGGCAGCGGCATGACGGTGCGGACGCGGGCGGGGGAGACGCATGCCTTCGACGCCGTCGCGTCCAACGCCGATATCGTCGCCACCTACGAGATGCTCGCCGGCGCCCGCGGCAAGCGCGAAGCGGCGCGGCTGCGGCGCAAGCGATTCTCGCCCTCTTTGTTCGTCGTCCATTTCGGGACCGAGGGGCACTGGCCGGACATTCCCCATCATTCGATCCTGTTCGGGCCGCGCTACGAAGGCCTTCTCGGCGACATCTACAAGGGCAGCGGCCTCCCCGCCGATCCGGCGCTCTACCTGCACCACCCGACCGCGACCGATCCGGCGATGGCGCCGCCGGGCTGCTCGACCTTCTACGCGCTCGCCCCGGTGCCGCATCTCGGCCGGGGCGGGATCGACTGGGAGCGTGACGGCCATGCCTATCGCGACCTCATCCTGGAGACGCTGGAGGCACGCGGCATGCCGGGCCTGCGCCGCCGTATCCGCACGCTCTTTCATTACACGCCGCGCGATTTCGAAGCCGATCTGGGCGCCCATGTTGGCTCCGCCTTCAGCCTCGAGCCGCTGCTGACGCAAAGCGCCTGGTTTCGCGTCCACAATCGCGACGACGAGGTCGAACGCCTCTATTTCGTCGGCGCCGGCACCCATCCCGGCGCCGGCATCCCCGGCGTCGTCGGCAGCGCCAAGGCCACGGCCGGGCTCATGATCGCGGACCTCGCAGCGTGACCGGCCGCCTCGTCCCGCCCGGCGAGCGGACCCGGCTGGTCGCCGAGGCGGAGCGGACGATCCGCGCCGGCTCCAAATCCTTCCGCGCCGCCAGCCGGCTGTTCGACCAGCGCACGCGCGAGCGCGCCTGGCTGCTCTATTCCTGGTGCCGCCATTGCGACGACGCCTGCGACGGCCAGGAGCTCGGCGGCTCGCCGTCGGCTCCGAGAGGCTCCTTCGACCGTGTCGAGATCCTGACCCGCCGCGCGCTGGCGGGGGAGCGCACGGGCGTTCTTCCCTTCGACGCGCTTGCGGCAGTCGCGGCGGAATGCGCGATCCCCGGCCGGCTGGTCGAGGACCATCTCGCCGGCTTCCGCCTCGACGTGGCCGGCTGGCGGCCCGAGGACGAAGCGGACCTCGTCCGCTATTGCTACCATGTCGCCGGCGCGGTCGGCTGCCTGATGGCGGTGGTGATGGGCGTGCCGCCGGACGACGAGGAGACGCTCGCCCGCGCCGCCGACCTCGGCATCGCCTTCCAGCTCTCCAACATCGCCCGCGACCTGCGCGAGGATTTCGAAGCCGGGCGCTGCTACGTGCCCGCCGCCTGGCTGCGCGAGCGCGCCCTCGATGCCGCGGATCCCGACGCGCCCGAGCTGGTTCCCGTCGCCGCGAGGATCGTCGACCTGGCGATGGCCTATGAGGAGTCCGCCCTGCCCGGCGTCGCCCGGCTTCCCTTCCGCTGCCGCTGGGCGGTGCTGAGCGCGCGCGGCATCTATGGCGGGATCGGCCGCGCAGTCGCCGCGCGCGGCGCCGCGGCGTGGGACCGCCGGGTCGTCATCCCCCGCGGCAAGAAGCTCGGGCTCGTCCTCCAGGCATTCGCCGGGGCCTGCCGCCCGCGCGCGGCGTGACCCATTTCGCGATCCTCGCTCCGCCGCTGCGCGGCCATTACCGCCCCCTGTCCAACCTGGCGGCCGAGCTGATCGCCCGCGGCCACCGCGCGACCTTCGTCCACCACCGCGACGCGCGGGCCCTGGTCGAGGCCGACGGTGCCGGCTTCGAAGCGATCGGCGCGGATCTCCCGCCCGTCGCCTCCTGGACTCACCCGATGGCGCGGATCCACGGCCTGTTCGGCCTCGGCCGCACCCTCCAGGGCATGGCCGCCTACACCGACGCCTTCTGCCGCGAAGGCCCTGCCCTCCTCGACCGGATCGGCGCCGAGGCGATCGTCGCGGACCAGCTCGAACCCGCCGGAGGTCTCCTCGCCGAAGCGCTCGGGCTTCCCTTCGCCAGCGTCGCGACGACCCTGCCGATCGACCGGGACGAAAGCATCCCTCCCCCGTACGTCCCGTGGGACTACCGGCCCGGAGAAAGCGGCCGGCGCCGCAACCGCGGCGGCTGGGCCGTCGCCGACCTGCTGCTCGCGCCCCTCGGCCGCCGCATCGCCCGCAATTGCCGGCGCCTCTCGATCCCGGTGCGGACCCGCATGGAGGATTGCCTGTCGGACCGCCTGCAGGTCGCGCAGATCGTCCGGAGCTTCGACTTCCCGCGCGAGTCCCTGCCGGAGGCCTTCCATTATACCGGCCCCTTCCGCCGCCGAGCGCCGCCGCCTTTCGCGCTGCCGGATCCGGACGGCCGGCCGCTCGTCTATTGCACCCTCGGGACCCTCCAGGGCTCCCGCATCGGGCTGTTCCGCAAGGTCGCCCTCGCCTGCCGCGATCTCGGCCTGCGGCTGCTCATCACCCGCGGTGGCCCCGCCGCGCCCAGGCGCGCGTGGCGCCTCCCCGGCGACCCATCGATCTACGACTGGGTGCCGCAGGAGGCGGTGGTCGCAGCCGCCGACCTCACCGTCAGCCATGCCGGGATGAACGCCGTGCTCGACCCGCTCGCCGCGGGCATTCCCTCGGTGGTGATGCCGCTCGCCTTCGAGCAGCCGGCGATCGCCGCGCGCCTCGCGCGCACCGGCGCCGGGTTGGTCGCGCGCCCGGGCGGGTCGGTACGGACGCTGAGGGCGAAGATCGCGCTCGCCCGGGAAGACGGCTCCTATCGCGCCCGTGCCAGGGCGCTCGCCGCGGAGATCGCGGCCGCCGGCGGCGTCGCCAGGGCCGCCGACCTCATCGAGGCGGCGATCCCCTGAGCCGCTCCGCCGGCAGCCGCCACCACGGCACGTGCGGCTCCCTGTGATGCTCGTGATGATAGCCGAAATGATAGCAGCTGAGCAGCGAGAGGAGCCAGGGCAGGCCGCTGCTGCGCGCCCGGTGGCGGTCCGCGAACGGCTCCGCGCCCGGCCGGTGCGGCAGCCACGTCCCGAACAGGAAGAGCTGCAGCGAGGAGGCGATGGCGGGCAGCGCCCAGAACAAGGCGATGTTCGCCGGCGGCGCGCCGAGCAGCGCAAGGAGTCCCGCCAGGCCCGCGAGCAGGGCAAGCTCGCGCAGCCCGAAATATTGCCGCACGAACGCCGCATACCAGCGCCAGAATCCACTGCTCTCCGCGGTCGTGAAATCCGGATCCTCCGCCGAGCCCGGGCCGGCATGGTGCGCGAAATGCTTCGGCTTCAGCCGCGCGTAGGAGAAGCCGGCATAGCAAGCGAGCGCCAGGCGCCCGGCCAAGGCATTCAATCCCGGCCGGGAGGGGGCGAGCGAGCCGTGCATCGCATCGTGCGCGACGATGAAGAGGCCGACGTTCAGCCAGCACAGGACTGCGCTCAGCAGCGGCGCCGCGACGATGCCGATGCCCTCGAGGCGGTAGCGGAACAGCGCGGCCGCCGTCAGCGCCGCCCACGCGCCGGTGACGGCCGCCGCCAGGGCGAGCCCGATCAGCGTCTGCCGCCGCTCCGTCACCGCGCCCGCAGCCGCGCGCGCAGCCGCCGAGCCGGCGGTGCGTAGAGGAAGCCGAACGACACGCAGCCGTCGCGTTCCTCGACCGCGTGGTGGAGCCGGTGGGCCTGGACCAGCCGCTTCAGATAGCCGCGGCGCGGCCTCGGCATGCCGGGCAGGCGCCGGTGGACGAGCCCGTCATGGACGAGCGCATAGACGAGGCCGTAGGCGGTCATGCCGGCCGCGACCCACCAGAGCCACGGATGGCCCCGCGCGCCGATCGCGAACAGGACGAGCGCCAAAGCGGCGAAGAGCAGCGCATACAGATCGTTCGCTTCGAAAAGGCCGGTCCGCGCCGCGTGATGGGACCGATGCCACCGCCACCCGAAGCCGTGCATCACGAAGCGGTGCACCAGGGCTGCGACCGCTTCCATGGTCGCAAAGCTGCCCGCAAAGAGAAACAGGCTCGCGCCCACGGCATTCCCGTCTTTTCAGGAGTTCGACAGCTGCTAGGCGGCTCGCCGCCGGCGTTCAATACCGCCTGAAGTCCGGGGGAGACGGCAGCGCAAAGCGGCCGGCGGGGATGCCGAAGCCCGTGAATCCTCACCCTTGGGGCTTGGTTGCATTTTCCCGAAAAGCCGTGTCACCTTCGTTTAACGCTGGGCGTGAGGGGGGAAAATGGCTGACATCCGGTGGCGTGTTTCCAGGCGCCGTGCCCTGGCCTTGATCGGAGCGGGCGCCTCGCTTTCGCTGGGCTTGCGCGGCACCCCGGCGGGTGCAGCCGAGAGCGGCGAGGCGCTTCACTATCTGAGCCTCAGCGAGGCAGCGCGGCGGCTCGCCTCGCGAAAGCTCTCTCCGGTCGACCTGACTCGCCACATGCTGGACCGGATTGCCGCCGTCGACCCGATCCTCAAAAGCTATGCGACGGTCACCGCGTCCGAAGCACTTGCCCAGGCTCGCGACGCGGCACGCGAAATCGCCGCCGGGCGCTATCGCGGGCCGCTGCACGGCATGCCGGTGGCGATCAAGGACCTGTGCTACACCAGGGGCGTCCGCACGATGGGCGGCCTCGCCGTGCGCCGGGGATTCGTTCCCGAGTTCGACGCGACCGTCGTCGCGCGGCTGCGCGCGGCCGGCGCCGTGATCCTCGGCAAGCTCAACCTGTCGGAAGGCGCGGCCGCCGGCTACAATCCGGCGCTCGACGTTCCGCTCAACCCCTGGAACCACGACCGCTGGCCCGGCATGTCGTCGAGCGGATCGGGCGTCGCGACCGCGGCCGGCCTCTGCTTCGCGTCGATCGGAACCGACACGGGAGGATCGATCCGGAATCCGGCGTCGGCCAACGGAGTCGTGGGACTGAAGCCGACCTACGGCCGGGTGAGCCGCTGGGGCGTGATGGAGATGGCGGGCTCGCTCGACCATGTCGGCGTGCTGGCGCGCGAGGTCGGCGACGCGGCGATCCTGTTCGATGCCATCGCGGGGCCGGACCCCAAGGACCCGACGTCGCTCGAAGCCCCTCCCACGCGGTCGTCAGGAGGCGGCGACATGGGCGTGGACGGCCTGCGCATCGGCTTCGACCGTGACTATGCCTTGCGCGGGCTCGACAGCAGTCACGCGTCGGCCCTGGAACAGGCGGTGCGGTTGCTGCAAGGCCAGGGCGCCAAGATCGTCGACATCAGGATGCCCGACGTGAGCGCCGTCGTGGATATCTGGTTTCCGATCTGCGCCACCGAGATGCTCGCCGCCCACAAGGCGACCTTTCCGGCGCGCGCCGCCGAATATGGTCCCTATCTGCGCGGCTTCCTCGAAGCGGCGACACACATCACGCCGCAGCAGTTCGCCGATGCCCGCCGCCGGCGCGCGGAGCTGACCGCCTCGTTCCGGGCTTTGCTCGAGGGTGTGGACGCGATCGCCGGCCCGGCGGGCGGCGACCCCGCCTGGCCGGTGACGCACGCGCTCCAGACCGGCACCATGCCGGCCTACCACAAGGCCTGGTCCGCCGCGGCGCCCCGCTCCAGCGAGTTCACCATGCCGATGGACCTTGCCGGCGTGCCGGCGATCTGCGTTCCGGCCGGCTTCTCGCCGGACGGCCTTCCCTACAGCATCCAGTTCACCGGCCGGCCGCTGGGTGAAGACATGCTGTGCCGCGTCGCGCGTGCCTATGAGAGGGCAACGCCATGGCACAGGCGCCACCCGATCGCCTGAGCCGTTTCGACCGCGGTCATTTCGAGAGATGGCGCACCCGACAGGATTCGAACCTGTGGCCTCTGCCTTCGGAGGGCAGCGCTCTATCCAGCTGAGCTACGGGTGCCGGGCCAGGAGGGGCGCTTAGCAAAGGCCCCGATGGGCTGCCAGACTTTTCGAAGCGCCGCCGCCGCCGGCGCGCTTCAGCCCCGACGAGGGGCGCGCAAGGGTTTGGCGGCCGCTTCGCCCGGCGGCGGCGTCTTGGGCGTGTAGCGGCAGATGTCGGCGATGACGCAGCGCCAGCATTCGGGCTTGCGCGCCTTGCACACATAGCGCCCGTGCAGGATCAACAGGTGATGCGCGTCGCGCCGCCAGGGCTGCGGCGTCACCTTGTCCAGCTTGCGTTCGACCTCCAGCACATCCTTCCCCGGGGCAAGGCCGGTGCGGTTCGACACGCGGAAGACGTGGGTGTCGACGGCGAAGGTCTCGGCGCCGAAGGCGGTGTTCATCACCACGTTCGCGGTCTTGCGCCCGACGCCGGGCAGGGCCTCCAGCGCGTCGCGGTCGGCGGGCACCTGGCCGCCGTGGCGCGCGATCAGCGCTTCGCTCAGCGCGATGACGTTCTTCGCCTTGGTGTTGAACAGGCCGATCGTCTTGATGTGCTGCTTCAGCCGCTCTTCCCCCAGCGCAACCATCGCCTCTGGCGTGGTCACCGTCTCGAACAGCGCGCGGGTGGCGAGGTTGACGCTCGCGTCGGTCGCCTGGGCCGACAGGACCACCGCCACGAGCAACGTATAGTCGTTGACCGACTTGAGCTCCGTCTCCGGGTTCGGCGTCCGCTCGGCGAGGCGGCGGTAGAGCTCGGCGACTTCGGCGGGCTTCATCGCAGCAGGTCCAGCGCCGCGCCGAGGCGGGCGAGCCCCTCCGCCACCATCTCGGTGGGCCCGCCGACGCCGATGCGGAAATGGTCCGCCATCTCGAACCAGCGGCCCGGCACGATGCCGGTGTCGAACCGGGTGCGAAGCAGGTCGTCGAGGGCTTCGGGATCGCCATGGCGGAGGCGCGGGAAGGCGGTGATGCCGTGGACCATCGGCGCGCATTCCAGGTCGTCCCGCGCCGCGAAGAAGGCGTTGGCGAGGGCGCGGTTGCGCTGCAGCCGCTCGGCGGTGCCGGCGGCGACTTCCCCCAGATGGGCAAGCGCGAAGCAGCCGAGCCGTTCCCCCGCATGGACCTGGGCGACGCCGAACAGCTCATTGAGCCGCCAGATCCGCTCGGCAAGCGCGGCCTCCGCGAGGATCCAGCCGCAGCGTATGCCGGAGAGGCCGTAGACCTTGGTCAGGCTGTTGGTCGCGACGAAGCGGTCGGAGAGGTGCACGCACGAGCGCGGCCGTTCGGCGAAAGCCGCGTCGCGGTAGACCTCGTCGACCAGCACCCGCGGCCCGATCTCGGCAATGCGCCGCAGCGAAGCCTCGTCCGCATAGGCGCCGGACGGATTGTGCAAGTTGGTGAGGAGGATGAGCTTCGTCGCCGGCGTGACGGCGCGGCGGACCGCGTCGGGATCGAGCGCGAAGGACGGCGACCGCCTGTCGAAGCGCATCACACGCGCGCCCAGAAAGCCGAGCACCGCGAGCAGCGGCTCGTAGGTGGGGCGCTCGACAAGCACCTCGTCGCCGGGTTCGACCAGGGCCGCCAAGGCCAGCATGTTGGCCATCGACGTGCCGTCCGCGGCGACGACATTCTCGGGCGCCACGCCCTCCTTGCCGGCGATCGCCTCGCGCAGCGGCGGGTAGCGGTAGGCGCTGGCGCCGGTCAGCTCGAGGTCCGCGAGCGCGAGCGGCAGCCGGTCGAGCGCGAAATGGGGCACCTCGCTCGACGACAAGGCGTAAGTCACGGGCCTCTGGTTTTTCGCCCAGTGCATATATTCGGATCGCACGACGCTCATGCTCAGCGGCTCCGCCGGCGCTGCCAGTAGAGGCAGGCGGGAATGCCGGCGAGGAGGATGGCGAAGCCGATCAGGCTGTTCGCCAGGTTGTTGGCGACCGTCGCGGCGACGATGGCGGCGCAGGCGACGACGAAGAGGCCGGTGGTGAACGGGTGGCCCGGCGCGCGGAACAGCCCCGCTTCGCCGTCGCCGCGGCGGCGGAAGACGAACAAGGCCGCGCCGGTCAGGCCGAAGAAGATGAAGTCGACCGAGACGACGTAGCTCAGGATCGCATCGTAGGTGCCGGAGAGCGCAATGACCGTCGCCGCGATGCCCTGCAGCGCGATGGCGACCGCCGGCACGTGCGTACGCGCGCTGATCCGGGCGACGGCGGGGAAGAACAGCCGGTCCTCCGCCATCGCGAAATAGACGCGCGGCGCCGTCAGCATTCCCTGGCTGAGGAAGCCGAGCGTGGAGACGGCGATCCCCAGCGCAATGGCAGTCGCTCCCTTGTCGCCGAGCGCGTGGCGCATGACGTCCGTCGCCGGCGTATGGGTGGCGGCCAGCGCCGCGGGTCCGAGCACGCGCACGCAGATGAAGGCGACGGCGGTGTAGAGCAGGATGACGCCGGCGACGCCGAGCAGCACGCCGCGGGCGAGGTCGCGGCGCGGGTCGCGCATCTCGCCGGCGACGAAGCTCGTCGTCTGCCAGCCGCCATAAGCGAACATGACCGGCGTCGTCGCGGCGCCGAGCGCGGCGAGAAGGCCGAGCGACGGCGCGGGATCGACGAGCGGCGCGGCCAGCGTCGCCGGGTGCACCGGCACGAACACCCAGCCGCACGCGACGAGGAGCCCGATGGCGCCGAGCTTGAGCAGCATAAGCAGGCTCTGGACGTTGCTCCCGGCCTTGACGCCGAGGCAGTTGACGAGGGTGAGCATAGCCAGCGTCGCCGCCGCGATCGCCCCTTCCGGGATCGCCCATCCGGTGAGCACGATGAGGTGGCGCGCGAAGATGATCGCCACCGCCGCCATCCCGCCGGACTGGATCACCAGCAGCAGCGCCCAGCCGTAGAGAAAGGCTGGGACCGGGCCCCAGGCGTCCCGCAGATAAGCGTATTGGCCGCCTGTCTCGGGACGCCGCACCGCCAGCTCGGCATAGACGAGGGCGCCGGCCATGGCGACGATCCCGCCCAGCACCCAGGCGCCGACGATCAGGAACGGCGTGTGTACCGCGCGTGCGACGTTGGACGGATTGACGAAGATGCCGGTGCCGATGATGCCGCCCATCACCAGCATCGTCGCGTCGAACAGCCCCAGCCGGCGGAGCAGCCCTGGCGCCCTCTCGTCCGTCATCAGAGGCCGAGCACGTCCGCCATCGTGTAGCGCCCGGCGGGCTTGCCAGCGAGCCACAGTGCCGCCCTGAGCGCCCCGCGGGCGAAGATCATCCGGCTGTCGGCGCGGTGGCCGAGCTCGATCCGCTCGCCTTCGCCGGCGAAGATTACCTGATGCTCGCCGGCGACGGTGCCGCCGCGCAAAGACGCGAAGCCGATCGTCCCTTCCTCGCGCGCGCCGCCGGCCATCCGGTCGAAGCGGGCGAGATCCTCCAGCGTCCCGCGCCGCCCCTTCGCCGCGGCGGCGCCGAGCAGCAGGGCGGTGCCCGACGGCGCGTCGCGCTTATCCTTGTGGTGCATCTCGACGATCTCGACGTCCCAGTCGGGCCCGAGCTTCGCCGCCGCCTCCTCGACGAGGTGGCGCAGCAGCGCGACGCCGACCGACGTGTTCGGCGCGTGGATCACCGCCACCTTCCGGGCCGCGGCGTCGATCCGCTGATGGTGCGCCTCGCCGAGGCCGGTGGTGCCTACGAGGATCGGCTTTCCCGCCGCGACCGCGGCGTCGAGGTGCGAGTCGAGCGCTTCGGGCACGGAGAAATCGACGAACACGTCCGCTTCGTCCGGGTCGACGAGACGGAGGTCGCCCCGCCCTTCCGCGGCCATCGCGATCGCCCGGCCCATCCGGCCGCCGGCACCGAAGACGCTGATCGAGATCATGGCCCGCTTCATGGGCGAGGCGCGGCGGGAGCGCAACGGCGGAACCTTCGCCACGCCCTGCCATTCAGCCCCAAACGAGTTTGTCACGAAGGACCTCATGGCCAGCCTCTTCCAATGGGACGCGCCCGCCGCGCCCCATCCTGCCCGCGACGCCGATCTCCAGCGCCGCCTCGCCGAGTGGAACCGCACCCGCCTCGCACCCCAATTCCCCGGCCCCAATTGGCGCGCCGAGATCGACCGCGACGCCTGGATGCGCCGCGCGGAGACCGGCTTCCTCGAAAGGCTGCGCGAGGAGGCCGCCGCTGCGGCGGCCGAGGCGCCGAGCGATCCCGACGGCTTCGTCGCCTGGTATGAGCGGCTCAAGGAGAAGGGCCCCGGCCAGGGCGACCCGCTCTTCCCGTGGATCGCGGACGGCGCTTCCCGCGAAGACATAAGCTGGTTCCTCGAGCAGGAAGCGGCCGGCGAAGCGGGGTTCGACGATCTCGTCGCGATGACCCAGGTGAAGATGCCCCGGCGCGCCAAGCTCGAGCTCGCCCGCAATTATTGGGACGAGATGGGCCGCGGCAATCCCAAGGGCATGCACGGCCCGATGCTCGACGCCCTCGTCGCGGCGCTCGGCCTCGCGCCGAGCATCGAGACGACTCTCCCCGAAAGCCTCGCCCTCGCCAATGCGATGACGGCGATGGCGACGAACCGCCGCTACGCCTGGCACGCGGTCGGCGCCCTCGGCGTCGTCGAGCTGACCGCGCCCGGCCGCTCCGCCTGCACCGCCGCGGCGCTGCGCCGGCTCGGCTTCCCACCCAAGGTGCGCCGCTATTTCGATCTCCACGCCACCCTCGACGTCCGCCACAGCGCGGCCTGGAACGCGGAGGCGCTGCGCCCGCTGGTCGAGGAGGAGCCCGCCCGCGCTCGCGCCATCGCCGAGGGCGCCCTCATCCGCCTCGCCTGCGGCGCCCGCTGCTACGAGCGCTACCGCGCCCATTTGTGGCGCGGGAGGATCGCCGTCGCCGCCGAATGAGCTAGAGGAGCGGCATGGCCGACGCCCTGCCCTTCCTCAGCCCGAAAGAGGCGCGCCGCATCGCGCTGGCGGCGCAGGGCCTGGCGCGCCCGCGCCCGCAAGCTCCCGTCACGGAGCGCCGCCTGCTGGCGCTCGCGGAGCGGCTCAACCTGTTCCAGATCGACAGCGTCAACGTTCTCGCGCGCGCCCACTACCTCCCCGCTTTCTCCCGCCTCGGCGCCTACGATCGAGCGCTGCTCGAGCGCGCCGCCTGGGGCAGGCCGCGCCGTCTGTTCGAATATTGGGCGCACGAAGCCTCGCTCCTCCCGCTCGACCTCCACCCGCTGCTGCGCTGGCGGATGGCGCGGGCCGAGCGCGGCGAGGCAGGGTGGAAATCGCTGCGCACCTTCGTCGACGAACGCCGCGCCGAGGCCGATAAGATCCTCGAGCGGATCGCCGCCGAGGGGCCGCTCGCCGCGTCCGATCTCGAGAAAGGCCGCACCGGCTGGTGGGAATGGAGCGGCGCCAAGCGCGTGCTCGAATGGCTGTTCTGGTCGGGCAGGATCACCACCGCCACCCGCCGCGGCAGCTTCGAGCGGGTCTATGACCTGCCGGAGCGGGTGCTCCCGTCCCGCATCCTCGCCCTCCCGACGCCAGGCGAGGCGGAGGCGCAGCGCGCCCTCCTCGCCCGCTCCGCCCGCGCCTTCGGCGTGGCGACGGCGCGGGACCTCAGGGACTATTTCCGCCTCTCCCCCACGGATGCCGCTCAGCGTATCCCCGAGCTTGTCGAGCAAGGCGTGCTGCAGCCGGTGCGCGTCGAGGGCTGGCGCGACGTCGTCTACCTCCACCGCGATGCCGTGCGGCCGCGCCGCGCGGAGGCGCAGGCGCTGCTCGCCCCGTTCGACCCGTTGATCTGGGAGCGCAGCCGCGCCGAGCGCTTGTTCGGCCTCCATTACCGGATCGAGATCTACACGCCGGCCGAAAAGCGCGTCCACGGCTATTACGTCCTCCCCTTCCTGCTGCGCGACTCCATCGTCGCCAGGGTCGACCTCAAGGCGGACCGCAAGCACCGCCGCCTCCTCGTCCAGGCCGCGCACCGCGAGGAGAAGGCACCGGACGACACGGCCGAAGCGCTCGCCGCCGAGCTGCGGCGCATGGCGCTGTGGCTCGGCCTCGACGAGGTCCGGGTGGACAGGCGCGGCGATCTCGCCGAAGCGCTGCGCCGCGCTTTGTAAGCGGAGGCGAAGATGGACCGCATCGTCATCCTGACCGGAGCCGGCCTCTCGGCCGAGAGCGGCCTTGCGACCTTCCGCGGGCCGGACGGTCTGTGGGAAGGCCACCGCGTCGAGGACGTCGCCACGCCGGAGGCGTTCGCCCGCAATCCCGATCTCGTCCAGCGCTTCTACGACGCCCGCCGCGCCCGCCTCGCCGAGGTCGAGCCCAATGCCGCCCACCGCGCCCTCGCCCGGCTCGACGCGCAATGGCCGGGCGAGCTGCTCGTCGTCACCCAGAATGTCGACGACCTCCACGAGCGGGCCGGCGCGCGCCGCCTCCTCCACATGCACGGCGCGCTTCGCTCCGCCTGGTGCCTCGCCTGCGACTCGCGCGTCCCCTGGGAGGCGGACCTCCTCCCCGTCCCCGCCTGCCCCGCCTGCGGAGAGGCGGGCGCGTTGCGGCCCGACATCGTCTGGTTCGGCGAGATGCCCTACGAGATGGACCGGATCGACTCGGCGCTCAGGGCCTGCGACCTGTTCGTCTCGATCGGCACGTCCGGCGCCGTCTATCCGGCCGCCGGATTCGTCCAGACCGCCCGCTATGTCGGCGCCGCGACGCTCGAGATGAACCTCGAGCCGAGCCTCGGCAGCGTCTGGTTCGAGGAAGTCCGCACCGGCCCCGCGACCCAGCTCGTCCCCGCCTGGGTCGACGAGATGCTCGCCCGCGCCTGAGCGGGCTTTGCGCGCGCCGCGACGCCGCTATGCTCCAATGTCGATGAAGACCATCCTGCCTGTCGCCGCGGCCTTCCTCGCGGCCGCCGCTCCCAGCCCCGCCGTTCCCGTCGAGGCGCGCGACGCCGAGACGATCCGCCTCTGGCCAGGCGCGGCGCCTGGCACCGAGAGCTGGACCGGCCCGGAAGAGGAAGCGGATGCCGACATCCCCGGCGTCGGCAGGATCCACGTCGTCACCAACGTCACCATTCCCACCCTCACCGTCGTCCGCCCGGTCGCGGGCAAGGCCAACGGCACGGCGATGCTCGTCCTCCCCGGCGGCGCCTATCGCGCCCTCGCCTGGGATCTCGACGGCACCGAGGTCGCGCAATGGCTGGCGGTGCGGGGCATCACCGCCTTCGTGCTGCGCTACCGCGTCCGTCCGCCCGGGGCGTCGGCGCCTCCCGGTCCGGAGACGCTCGACGCCTTCCTCCTGCGCACCCGCCCCGCCCGCGACATCGCCGTCGCCGACGCGCGCCAGGCGCTGCGGCTGATCCGCGCCAACGCGGCGAAATACGGCCTTCGATCCGACCGCGTCGGCGCCATCGGCGCGTCCGCCGGTGCGATGACGGTGCTCGACCTGGCGCTCACCGGCGATGCGGCGACGCCTCCCGACTTCGCCGTCGCCGCCTCCGGCGCCCTCCCGCCCGAGGCCGGCTCCGCCGCCGCCGCCCCGCCCCTGTTCCTCGTCGCCGCAACCGACGACCCGCAGGTCCCCTCGACCCGCAGCAGCGAGGCCTACGCGCGCTGGACCGCCGCCGGCCGCCCCGCTGAGCTCCACCTCTATGAGAAAGGCGGCCACGGCTTCGGCCTCCGCCGCCGCGGACAGCCGGCGGACCTGTGGCCGCAGGCGCTGGAGGCGTGGCTCGCCGCCCGGGGGCTCGCGACGGCCGCAAAGCCGGATCCCTAGCCGCGACGGCGCCAGACGGTCGGAACCCGGCCGCCGCTCACGGCTTCACCCCGGCAAATGACCGAAGGCCTGCCCACGCCCCGCCGCTATTTCGCCATCGCCGCCGTCTCGTTCGGGACGGCGCTCGTCGTCATCGACGGCGCCATACCCTCGGTCGCCCTGCCGACGCTCGCGCGCGACCTGCAGGTCGGCGGCTCCGAGGCGGTGCTGGTCGTCACCATCTACCAGCTCGTCCTGGTGATGACTCTGCTTCCCTTCTCGGCCCTCGGCGATCGGCTCGGCCACCGGCGGCTCTACCAACTCGGCCAGCTCGTCTTCACCGTCGCCAGCCTGCTCTGCTTCTTCGCCCGCTCGCTCCCTTTCCTGCTCGTCGTGCGGGCCGCGCAGGCGCTCGGCGCGGGGGCGGCGCTCAGCGTCTCCTCGGCGCTGGTCCGCGCCATCTATCCGCCGCGCCAGCTCGGTCGCGGGCTCGGCGTCAACAGCGTCGTCGTGTCCAGCGCCGCGGCGCTCGCGCCGACGCTTGGGGGCGCGATCCTCGCCTTCGGCTCCTGGCCCTGGGTATTCGCCTCCGCGATCCCGTTCGCCTTGCTCTCGCTCCTCCTCGGCCGCCACCTGCCCGAGCCCGAGCGGCACGCCGAGGATTTCGACATGCTCGGCGCGGTGCTGTGCGCCGCCACCTTCGGCCTCGTCATCTCGGGCCTCGAAAGCCTCGTCCACGGCAGCTCGCCCGTCGTCTCCTCCGCCATCCTCGCGGCCGGCATTCTCGTCGGCGTCTTCTTCGTGAGGCGCGAGGCGGGCGAGGCGCGGCCGATCATGCCGGTCGACCTCCTCGCCCGGCCGGTCTTCGCCCTGTCGACGCTGGGCGCCTTCACCGCCTTCATCGCATCGATGAGCCTCATCCTCTCCCTCCCGTTCCGGCTGGAGCATGGCTACGGCTTCTCGCCGAGCGCCGTCGGCGCGATCATCGCGCCCTGGCCGCTGACGACGATGTTCGTCGCCCCCGCCGCCGGCGCGCTGTCGGACCGCGTCCCGGCCGGCCTGCTCGGCGGCATCGGCATGGCGATCGCGGCCGCCGCCCTCCTTCTCCTCGCCTGGCTCCCGGCCCACCCCGTTTATGGGGACCTCGCCTGGCGCATGGCCCTGTGCGGCGCCGGCTTCGGCCTCTTCCTCTCGCCCAACGCGCGCCTCATCATCGGCTCGGCCCCGCGCGAGCGTGCCGCATCGGCCGGGGGCCTGATCTCGACCACGCGCCTCACCGGCCAGACGCTCGGCGCCACCCTCGTCGCCGCCCTCCTCGCCCTCGGCGACGGCTCCGGGCCCTTGCCGGCGCTCGTCTCCGCGGGCCTCGCCGTCGTCGCCGGCCTCTGCAGCCTCGCCCGCCTCAATCCCGCCATCCGCCTCCCCGAAAAGGGCGAGGCGCGCGGCCACCAGCCGGCCGTGCAGCTGCGCTGACGGCGTCCCATGGGCCACACGGCCGTGCGCTTGACACCGTCGCCGCTGCGGCGCCGCCGCTGCAGAACACCCGAGAACGTAAAAAGAACTTTCCTACACTCCCGCCCATAAGTCATAGACTCGTCGATGCACGACTCATCGGGACAGACAGCCGATTCGGAATTTACCCCCGTGGCGGCGCGCCCGGGCCACGCCCATGGCCGATTAATCGATCCAGTCGATCAAAGTGCCGCCTGTGATCGACCGAATCATTCTCGCAGGCCTAAACATCCTAAACTTCCGCGCCTCACGGAGCCGTCCCACTCGCGCCTCCGCACCCGCCCGTCATTGCTCCTCGCTTCCGCCGCCCCTAAGGCCGCTTCCAGATGACCGCCGCTGGACCGCACCCGCTCGCCATCCGGGACTTCCGCTTCTACTGGACCGCGCGTCTCGCCTCGACGATCGCGCAGATGTCGATGGTCATCGTCATCGGCTGGCAGGTCTACGACATCGCGCGGCGCACCATGGACCTCCACCATGCCGCGCTGCAGCTGGGGCTGATCGGCGTCGTCCAGTTCGTGCCGCTCTTCGTCCTCACCCTGGTGACCGGCTGGACCGCCGACCGGGTCGACCGCCGCTGGATCGCCCGCGCGACGATCGCGCTGGAGCTGCTCTGCGCCGCCACCCTCGCCGCCTTGGCGTGGACGGGCCGGACGACCCTGCCCAGCCTGTTCGCCGTCGCCGCCCTGCTCGGCGTCGCCCGCGCCTTCGCCGGCCCCGCGCTCGGCGCCCTCGCGCCCAACCTCGTGCCCCGCGAGGTCCTCCCCCGCGCCATCGCGCTGAGCTCGATGAGCTGGCAGGGCGGCGCCATCGCCGGCCCCGCGCTCGGCGGCTACCTCTACGCGGTCTCGGCCGCGACGCCCTATCTCGTCGGCTGCGGCCTCTTCGCCTTGTCGCTCACCTGCATGTTCCTGATCCGCCCGATCGCCCGCACCGACATGGGCCGCGGCCGCAATCCGTGGAAGCAGATGGTCGACGGCCTCCATTACGTCCGCCGCAACCGGCTCGTCCTCGGCGCCATCTCGCTGGACCTGTTCGCCGTGCTCCTCGGCGGCGCCACGGCCATGCTCCCGGTTTACGCCCGCGACATCCTCCACGCCGGACCAGCCGGCCTCGGCAACCTGCGCGCCGCGCCTGCGGTCGGCGCCACCCTCACCGCCGCCTTCTTCGCCTGGCGGCCCTTGAAGCACGACGTCGGCGTGAAGATGCTCGCCGCCGTCGCGGTGTTCGGAGGCGCGACCATCGCTTTCGGCCTGTCGCGCTGGATGCCGCTGTCGCTCGCCTGCCTCGCGCTGCTGGGGGCGGCGGACATGTTCTCCGTCTATGTGCGCCAGTCGCTGATCCAGCTCTACACGCCGGACGAGATGCGCGGCCGCGTCGGCGCCGTCTCCTCGCTCTTCATCTCGGCCTCGAACGAGCTCGGCGAGGCGGAATCCGGCTTCCTCGCCTCCCTCATCGGCCCCGTCGTCGCCGTGGTCGCGGGGGGCGCGGGCGCCGTGGCCGTCACCTTGCTCTGGGCCTTCTGGTTTCCCGAGCTGCGTCTTGCGCGAAGCTTCGACCCACCCAATCTGAAACCCACCGACACCAGGGAGACGGCGACATGAGAGCGGGCAGCATCCTCGAGACGATCGGCAACACCCCCCATATCCGCATCAACCGCCTGTTCGGCGACGCGGAAGTCTGGGTGAAATCGGAGCGCGCGAACCCCGGCGGCTCGATCAAGGACCGCATCGCGCTTGCCATGGTGGAGGACGCGGAGCGCTCCGGCGCGCTGAAGCCGGGCGGCACGATCATCGAGCCGACCTCCGGCAATACCGGCGTCGGCCTCGCCATGGTCGCGGCGGTCAAGGGCTACAAATTGATCCTCGTCATGCCCGAGAGCATGAGCCTGGAGCGCCGCCGCCTGATGCTCGCTTACGGCGCGAAGTTCGACCTTACGCCCAAGGAAGGCGGCATGAAGGCCGCCATCGCGCGCGCCCAGGAGCTCGCGGGCCAGACCGAAGGATCGTGGATCCCGCAGCAGTTCGAGAACCCGGCGAATCTCGAGGTCCACGTCCGCACGACCGCCCAGGAGATCCTGCGTGACTTCCGCGATTCGCCGATCGACATCCTCATCACCGGCGTCGGCACCGGCGGCCACATCACCGCCGCCGGCGAGGTGCTGAAGAAGGAATGGCCGCGCCTCCAGGTCTTCGCCGTCGAGCCGACCCTCTCGCCCGTCATCTCGGGCGGCCAGCCCGGCCCGCACCCGATCCAGGGAATCGGCGCCGGCTTCATCCCGAAGAACCTCCACACCGAAGTCCTCGACGGCACCATCCTGGTCGATCCCGCCGACGCCAAGGAGATGGCGCGGAGGGCGGCGCGCGAGGAGGGCATCCTGGTCGGCATCAGCTCGGGCGCCAGCCTCGCGGCGGTGAAGCAGAAGCTCGAGGAAGTCGGCCCCGGCAAGCGCATCCTCACCTTCAATTACGACACCGGCGAGCGCTATCTCTCGGTGCCGGATTTCCTGCCCGAGCAAGGCTGAGGCGCGCCGCCCTTGATCGGGATCAGGAACCGGGCTCCCGCCCCAGCGTTGGGGCTCCGAAACGAAAGGGAGTTCCCATCATGACCGATCCCGACCGCCCGGTGGAGCGTGAGACGACCGTCATCCATACCGACAGCGGCGGCGGAGGGGGCGGCGGCGTCCTGGTCGGCGTGATCCTCGTCATCGCCGTGCTCGCTCTCCTCTTCTACCTGTTCGGCGGCCAGCTGCTCGGCGGCAAGAAGACCGACGTGAACGTCAAGGTCGACACGCCCGCCGCGACCAAGTGAGCCTTCGCCCGCCGCTTGCCTTTCCGGGCGGCGGCGGGCATCGTTCGCAAGACGCAGTGGGGACGGGCAGGCCGCGCCGGATGCGTCCCAACCGGCGGATGAAAGACGACAATTGAAGCGGCCGTTCGTCCAAGGACTCCTCCTGCTCCTCGTCTATTGGGCCCTGGCGGTGCTGGGGCTGCAATGGGCGCGGCTCGGCACCGGCGGCTCGGCCGTCTGGCCCGCCTTCGGCGTGTCGGTCGCGGCCCTCGCGCTCGGCGGCCTGCGCCTGTGGCCGGCGGTGTTCCTCGGCCGCCTCGCCGCCAGCTATACGATCGGGAGCCACCAGCCGCTCTGGGCGGAGATTGCCATCGCCGCCGACAATGCGCTGGCCGACGCGCTCGGCGCCTGGCTGCTGCTCAATGTCGGCCGCATCGCCTTCTCGCTGCGCAGCCGCCGCGACGTCCTGTGGCTGACCGCCGCCGTCGCCGCCTCCTCGACCGTCTCCGGCCTGATCGGCGCGGCGATCTTCGCCGTGACATGGCAGCTGACCGCCCTCGCCGCCCTCCACGTCGCGACCAACTGGTTCCTCGGCAACCTCGTCGCCGGTCTCACCCTGACGCCGCTGCTGCTCAGCTGGGGCGCGCGCGAGCCGTTCACCCCCAGCCACCGGGAGCGGATCCACTTCGCCTTGTGCATGGCGGCCGTCGTCGCCCTCTCCTGGGCGGTGTTCGAGCCGAACGTGCTGCCCTGGCTGCGCGGCTGGCACCTCTTCCCGGTGCTGATCTGGGCGGCGATCGCCTTCTACGTCCGCGGCGCCGCCATCTCCCTCGTCATCACTTCCGCCTTCGCGATCTGGGGCGCAGACGCGGGACGCGGACCGCTGGTCTACGTCAATGTCGATCCGGTGCTGTCGACGCAGCAGTTCATCGCCGTCGTCTCGCTCACCGTGCTGCTGCTCGCCGCCATTTCGGACGAGCGGCGGCGGGTGGAGGCGACGTCGCGCCTCGCCGCCATCGCCGCCTCCTCGCCCGACGCGCTGCTGAGCTGCGACCTGGACGGCCGCCTGACCAGCTGGAACGAAGGCGCCGAGCGGCTGTTCGGCTGGACCGCCGAGGAAGCGATCGGCCGCCCGTTCGGCTTCTTGGCCCCGCCCGGAGTCGCCCCCGAGGGCGAGCCGAAGCGGATCTTCGACACGGTGCGGCGCGGCGACAAGGTCGATATCGAGACGGTCCGCCGGCACAAGGACGGCCGGCTCGTCGACGTCCATTTCGTCGGCACCCAGCTCAAGGGTCCGGGCGGCGAGATGATCGGCCAAATGGTCGTCATGCGCGATGTCGGCGAACGCAAACGCGCCGAAACCGCGCTCCGCGAGGAGCAGGAGACGCTCGAGGTCCTCAACCGCACCGGCGCCGCGCTCGCCGGCGAGCTCGACCTCGACCGCATCGTCCAGATGGTCACCGACGCCGGCCGCGAGCTGACCGGGGCGCAGTTCGGCGCGTTCTTCTATACCGTCTACCGCCCCGACGGCGGCGCCTTGATGCTCTACACCTTGTCGGGCGCCGAGCGCTCCCAGTTCGAGCATTTCGGGGTGCCGCGCGCGACCAAGGTGTTCGCCCCCACCTTCGAGGGCCAGGGGGTGATCCGCTCGGCGGACATCACGAAGGATCCCCGCTACGGCCACAACCCGCCGCACCACGGCATGCCCAAGGGCCATCTGCCGGTCCGCTCCTACCTCGCCGCGCCGGTCGCCTCGCGCAAGGGGGAGGTGATGGGCGGCCTGTTCTTCGGCCATCCGGAGCCGGACATCTTCAGCGCCCGGTCTGAGCGGGTGATGGAAGGCCTCGCCGCCCAGGCCTCGATCGCCATCGACAACAGCCGCCTGTTCCGCGAGGCGCAGGCCGAAATCGCCGAGCGCCGCCGCGCCGAGGACGCGCTGCGCGAGCTGAACGACACGCTCGAAAGCCGGGTCGAGGAGCGTACCCGCGAACTCGTCGCCGCCCAGGACCAGCTGCGCCAGGCGCAGAAGATGGAGGCGATCGGCCAGTTGACCGGCGGCGTCGCCCACGACTTCAACAATCTTCTGACCATCATCCGCTCCTCGGTCGACCTGCTTCGCCGCCGCGAAATCCCCGAGGACCGGAAGCGCCGCTACATCGACGCGATTTCCGACACCGCCGACCGCGCCGCCAAGCTCACCGCGCAGTTGCTCGCCTTCGCTCGCCGCCAAGCGCTGAAGCCGGAGGTGTTCGACGCGCCGGAGCGGGTGCGGATCGTCTGCGACATGATCCGCACCGTCGTCGGTTCGCGCATCGAGATCCGCTTCGAGATCGACTGCGACGATTGCTTCATCGAAGCGGACATCGGCCAGTTCGAGACGGCGCTGATCAACATCGCCGTCAACGCCCGCGACGCGATGGACGGCGAGGGCGTCCTCACCATGTCGGCGCGTCCCGTCGCCGAAGTGCCGGCGGACGCCTGGCACGAGCGGCTCGAGGGCGAGCATGTCGCGATCGCCATCGCCGATACCGGCCGCGGCATCCCGGCGGAGCTGGTCGCGCAGATCTTCGAGCCCTTCTTCACCACCAAGGAGGTGGGCAAGGGCACCGGTCTCGGCCTCAGCCAGGTCTACGGCTTCGCGCGGCAATCGGGCGGTGACGTCAGGGTGGAGAGCGAGGTCGGCAAGGGCACGACCTTCACGCTCTATCTGCCACGCATCGCGGCGCCGGTGCGGGCCGAGAAGGAGGCGCAGCGCCGCCGCGGCGAGGCGCCGATGAAGCGCAGCCGGATCCTGGTCGTCGAGGACAATGCCGATGTCGGCGCCTTCGCCACCCAGCTCCTCGCCGAGCTCGGCCATGAAACCAGGCTCGCTTCGAACGGCCGCGAGGCGCTCGAGGTGATTGCGGCGGAGGAGAATGGGTTCGACCTCGTCTTCTCCGACGTGGTGATGCCCGGCATGACCGGCATCGAGCTCGCCCAGGCGCTGCGGGAGACGCGGCCGGACCTGCGCGTCGTCCTGACCAGCGGCTACAGCCACGTCCTCGCCCAGGAAGGGCGCCACGGCTTCGAGCTGCTCCACAAGCCTTATTCGGTCGAGAGCCTCACCCGCATCCTGCGTACCCCGCCGCCGGAACCCGCGGAAGACGCGGCGGGTTCAGGCACAGAACAGGAGGGCTGAGATGCGCGAGAACGACCGCGAGCCGCTGCGCGAGAACGACCGCGCGCCGCTCGGCGCCAACGGCCGGGAACCGCTCCGCGAACGCCGCCGCACCGCCGTGATCGACACCGGCGACCGCTCCGGCGGAGGCGCGGGCGGCGCGGTGGCGCTCGTCCTGCTGCTGATCCTCGTCGGCGGCATCGCCTGGTTCCTGATGCGATCGGGCAGCCGCAGCGCCAGCCAAGTGGGGGTCAACGTCACGCTGCCCCAGGCGGTGAACGTCAAGGTGCCGGACAAGATCGACGTGAAGGTGCCCGCGGTGAAGGTGGAAACCGAAAAGCCCGCTTCGAACGCGAGCCGTTGAGGAGGGGGCGAGGTGAACGGCCGCTGACGGCCTCATTCAGCCTTTCCTCAACCGAATCAACGCATAAGGCTCAAGTCATCCCGCGCGGGGTGACCCCTCGTGTCGCGTAATGAGGGAGGGGCCGGTTCTCGCCAGAGGGCCGGCCCCTAATCTTTCCGGCACTGTCCCGGTGCCGGCGGCTCAGTCGTCGTCCGGCGCCTCGCTCGGCGCGTTGGCGTTGCCGCCCACTTCCTTGCCGCCGAGCCGGCCGGTGCCGTAATAGGCCTGGTCGCTCTCGCCGCCATGGCCCATCCAGCCTTCCTTGTCGCCCTCCCCCTCCTTGCCGGTGTGCGGGTTGGGATAGGCGCCGCCGCCCGAATCGCCGCCGCCGGAGCGGCCGTGCAGCTTGGGGTCGTCGGGCCGGGGATTTCCTGCGGGCATGGTGCGCGTCCTTTCCGGGTCGCGCCATCAACGACCGAGCGGCGCCCCGGCTCCGCTCAGCCGCGCGCCTCGGGCAGGTAGGCGTCGTCGATCCAGTCGGAGAAGCGGGTGATCTTGGCCTCGAACTTCATCTTCACCTTGCCGGTGGCGCCGTGGCGCTGCTTGGCGATGATCAGCTCGGCGAGGCCGTAGACCCGCTCCATGTCGCGCATCCATTCGGCATGCGCGTCGTGGACCTTGGCGTCGTCGCCCTCGATCGGCCGCTTGGGCTCGCGCGAGGCGACGTAATATTCCTCGCGGTAGACGAACCAGACCATGTCGGCGTCCTGCTCGATCGACCCCGATTCCCTGAGGTCGGAGAGCTGCGGCCTCTTGTCCTCGCGCTGCTCGACGGCGCGGCTGAGCTGCGACAGCGCCAGCACAGGGACATTAAGTTCCTTCGCCAACGTCTTCAAACCGCGCGAGATTTCCGAAATCTCCTGGACGCGGTTCTGGTCGCCTCCGCCCTTGCCCGTGCCCTGGAGCAGCTGGAGATAGTCGACGACGATAAGCCCGATGCCGCGCTGGCGCTTCAGCCGCCGCGCGCGCGTCCGGAGCGCCGCGATGGTGAGGCCGGCCGTGTCGTCGATGTAGAGCGGCAGGCTCTCCAGCTCCGCGGCGGCGCGGGCGAGGTTGCGGAAATCCTGCTGGCTGATCTTGCCCATGCGCAGGTTTTCGGAGCTGATCCCGCTATTCTCCGCGAGGATGCGCGTGGCGAGCTGGTCCGCCGACATTTCGAGGCTGAAGAAGGCCACCGCCGCGCCGGCGGATTTCTCCGGCGGGACCCCGTCTTCCTGATCCCTCACCAGCCGCTGTGCCGCGTTGAAGGCGATATTGGTGGCGAGCGAGGTTTTCCCCATGCCCGGACGTCCTGCGAGGATGACGAGGTCCGAATGGTGGAGGCCGCCGGTCTTGGCGTTGACGTTCTCGAGGCCGGTGGTGGTGCCGGAGAGGCCGCCGCCCGAGTTCAGCGCCTTTTCCGCCATCTGGACGGCCATGCGAGTCGCCTCGGCGAAGCTCTTGACCGTCCCCTCCCCGCCGCCTTCCTCGGCGACACGGTAGAGCGCCGCCTCGGCCTGCTCGATCTGCCCCTTGGGATCGACCTCCTCGGACGTGTCGAGCGCCTTTTCGACCATTTCGCGGCCGACGCCGATCAGCGCCCTGAGCAAGGCGAGCTCGTAGATCTGCTCGGCGAAATCGCGCGCGCCGATGATCGCCGCCCCGGAGCCGGTAAGCTGGGCGAGGTAGGAGGGGCCGCCCAGCTCCTTCATCTCCTCGTCCGCCTCGAACAAGGGCCGCAGCGTGACCGGCGAGGCGATCATGTTGCGGTCGATCATCTTCAATATCTGCTCGTAGACCCGGCCGTGGAGCGGCTCGAAGAAATGGTCCGGACGGAGCTTGAGCTGGATGTCCTCGGCGAGGCGGTTGTCGATCATCAGCGCGCCGAGAAGAGCGGCTTCCGCCTCGACGTTGTGGGGAACGGAAGCGGTCTCGGGCGCCGGCGCGTCGGCGAGGCGAATGATGTTGTCGGCCATGGCGGCATCCTACGCGCGCCGCGCCGCAAGCGGTAGGGCCGCGGCCGAGGTTTCGGGGTGCGCTTGTGTGGACGCCATGTGGAAAAGGCCGCTACAGCCGCCGCCATGGGCGATCCGCGGATCATCGACATCGAGCTCGACGAGCGCACCATCCTCCGGCGCTCCGACGAAATCGAGCAGGAGCGGCGCGTGGCGATCTTCGACTTGCTCGAAGCCAACCATTTCGCCCCCGCCGGGCACGAAGGGCCGTTCCGCATCCGCCTCGCCATCGAGGACAATCGGCTGGCCATCGCGCTGAGGGACGAAGCGGGCGAGCCGCTGGACACGATCCGCCTCGGCCTCGCCCGCTTCAAGCGGCCGGTGCGCGATTATTTCGCGATCTGCGACAGCTATTTCAAAGCCGTCCGCGCCGAATCGCCGCACGGGCTCGAGACAATCGACATGGCCCGACGTGCCGTCCACAACGACGCGGCCGAGCTGCTCCGCGAGTGCCTCGCCGACAAGGTCGACATGGATTTCGAAACCGCCCGCCGCCTCTTCACCCTGATCTGCGTCCTGCACATCAAGTGACTTGCCTCCCGCGCCCGTCCCGGCGATGACCTTCGCCCCATGAGCATCATGTCGGACAGGTGGATTCGCGAGCAGGCGCTGGCGCACGGCATGATCGAGCCGTTCGAGGACGGCCAGCGGCGCGACGGGACGATCAGCTACGGCCTGTCGAGCTACGGCTACGACGCGCGCGTCTCCGACGAGTTCAAGATATTCACCAATGTCGACAACGCCATCGTCGACCCGAAGGATTTCGCGGCGAACAGCTTCGTCGACCGCAAGACCGACTGCTGCATCATCCCCCCCAACAGCTTCGCGCTGGCGCGGACGGTCGAATATTTCCGGGTGCCGCGCGACGTGCTGGTCATCTGCCTCGGCAAGTCGACCTATGCCCGCTGCGGAATCATCGTCAACGTGACCCCGCTCGAGCCCGGCTGGGAAGGCCACGTCACCCTCGAATTCTCGAACACGACTCCCCTCCCCGCCAAGGTCTACGCCAATGAAGGCGCCTGCCAGTTCCTGTTCCTGCAGGGGAACGAGCCGTGCGAGACGAGCTACGCGGATCGGGCGGGCAAATATATGGGCCAGCGCGGCGTAACGCTTCCCAAGCTCTAGCCGGCTAGGCGAGCTCCCCCGGCCCCTTCAGCAGCTTGTCGCACCAGTCGGCGAACGCGGTGATGAACGCCTCCAGGAAAGGTTGGGCCTTCTCGTTCTGCAGCGTCCCGTCCTCGCCGAACCAGCTGCCGACGCCGGCGAGATAGGCTTCAGGCTGGGGCATCAGCGGCATGTCGAGGAAGACCGCCGACTGGCGCAGATGGTGGTTGGCGCCGAACGCTCCGAGCGCACCCGGGGTCACGCTGACCACGGCGCCGGGCTTTTTGGCCCAGATGGAATGGCCATAAGGGCGCGAGCCGACGTCGATCGCATTCTTCAGCACGCCCGGTACCGACCGGTTATATTCCGGCGTCACGAAGAGCACGGCCTCGTGCCCGCGCATCTCCTCGCGGAACCGTGCCCAGGCGGCCGGCGGCTCGCCATGGTCGAGATCCTCGTTGTAGAGCGGCAGGTCGCCGATCTCGACGATCTCCAGAGCGAGCTGGTCGGGTGCCAGCGCGGCGAGCGCGTTTGCCGTCTTGCGGCTGAAGGACTCCCGCCGGAGGCTCCCGACGATCGTGGCGACGCGAAGCGGTCTCGGCATGATCTGTCTCCCGTTGGCGCCGCGGCCATGCGCCGCCCGCAGGCGCATCGCAAGGCCTGCACGGCCCATCCCGGCGTGCAAGCGAACCGCTTTGCGTCGAACCTCGGCCTCGGCTATCCTGCCGCGACGGAGAGGGGGGCCTTTCCACCTGTATTTTCTTTCAGTTGAGCGGCTCGGCCCGGCCGTTCATGGACGATGCCGAACGACACCATGGCCAGCGCGCGCCTTGCCCTGCAGAGCGACTTTCCGGCCCCGGAGCGGGACCGGGACGCCGCCCCTCGCGTCACCGCCGACGGCCTGCGCATCGCGCTCTTCTCGGGCAATTACAATTGCGTCCGCGACGGCGCCAACCGGGCCCTGAACCGGCTGGTCGCGCACCTCCTGGCGCGCGGTGCGGCGGTACGGGTCTATTCGCCGACCAGCGAGACGCCCGCCTTTCCTCCGGCCGGCGATCTGGTCTCGGTGCCGTCGATCGGCATTCCCGGCCGCTCCGAATATCGTCTCGCGACGCGTCTCCCGGCCACGATCCGCGCCGATCTCGACGCCTTCGCGCCGACCCACGTCCATCTCTCCTGCCCCGACATCCTGGGCGGGCGCGCGCAGGCTTGGGCGAGGGCACGCGGCATCCCCGCCATCGCCAGCCTGCATACGCGCTTCGAGACCTATCCCGCTTATTACGGCCTGCGCTTCCTGATCCCGCCGATCGTCGCGCGGCAGCGCTATTTCTATTCGCGCTGCGATCTCGTTCTTGCGCCCAATCCCGCCATGGCGGAGCATCTCGGCACCTACGGCGTGCCGGCGCAGCGGGTCCGCATCTGGGGTCGCGGGGTCGATCACCGACTCTTCGCACCGAGTCTGCGCAGCGAAGGCTGGCGCGCGGAGCAGGGCTATGCGCCGGCCGAGCCGGTCCTGCTCTTCTTCGGACGACTGGTGCTGGAGAAGGGGCTGGAAGTGTTCTCCGCCTCGATCGACCTGCTACGCGCGCGCGGACACAGGCTGCGGCCTCTGGTGGTCGGCGACGGGCCGGCCAGGGCCTGGATGGAAGAGCGGCTGCCCGACGCCTGCTACACCGGACATCTGGATGGAGAGGCGCTCGGGCGCGCCGTGGCGAGCGCAGATATCCTGCTCAATCCGAGCGTTACCGAGGCTTTCGGCAATGTGAACCTGGAGGCGATGGCCGCAGGCCTCGCCATCGTCAGCGCCGATGTCGGCAGCGCTCGCGCCCTGATCGACCCCGGCCGCACCGGCCTCCTCGTCGAGCCGACAGACCCCTCCGCTTACGCCGCGGCGGCCGAAGCGCTGATTGCCGACCCGCCGCGCCGCGCCGCGATGGCACGCGCGGCCGCCGAGGCAAGCCTCGTGTACAACTGGCCGGATATCCTGGACGCCGTCATCGAAGCCTACCGGCAGGCCTAGCGGCGGCCCCGATGGCGGATGTTGCCGGGGCGGCCGCGGCGTCCCTGCCCGCCCTTCCCGCCGTCGCGCCGCCCGTCGCGCTTGACGCCGTGCCCTCTCACCGGCGCGAAGCCTTCGCTGCCGGGCAACTCGAAACGAAGCCCTCCCGAGACCGGATTGGCCTCGGCCAGGCGCAGCTTCAGCCGCTGGCCGAGGGTGAACGCTTCTCCGCTCTCCTCCCCCACGAGGGCCTGCCGCGCCTCGTCGTAGCGGAAATGTTCCGCGCCGAGCGTCGAGACGGGGACGAGCCCGTCGCCGCCGAGGCCCTCGACGGTGGCGAAGAAGCCGAACGGCTGCACGCCCGTGATGCGGCAGTCGACGAGGTCGCCCACCCTCTCCGACAGGAAGGCGGCGACGTAGCGGTCGAGCGTGTCGCGCTCCGCCTCCATCGCGCGGCGTTCGAGCTGCGAGATGAGCTCTCCCGTCACTTCCATCGCCTCGGCCTCGTGGTCTGAGAGGCCGCCCTCCCCGAGACCGTAGGCGCGGACCAGCGCGCGGTGGACGATAAGATCGGCATAGCGGCGGATCGGGCTGGTGAAATGGGCGTAGGAGCCGAGGGCGAGCCCGAAATGGCCGGCGTTGCGCGGCGCATAATAGGCCTGCGTCTGGGTCCGCAGGATCTGCTCCATCACCTGCGGCTTGAACTCCGCATCGCCGACCCGCTCGATGATGCGATTGAACGTCGCCGGACGCACCACCTGGCCGAGGGCGAACTCAATGCCGAACGTGGCGAGATAGTCCTTGAGGGCGACCAGCTTCTCCCGGCTCGGCGGCTCGTGGTCGCGGTACATCACCGGCGCCTTTTTCGCCTCGAGCGCCTTGGCCGCGGCGACGTTGGCGGCAATCATGTAGTCCTCGATCAGCCTGTGCGCGTCCAAGCGCTCGCGCGGCGCCACCGAGGCGATCCGCCCCTTCTCGTCCAGCTCGACGCGGCGCTCGGGCAGGTCGAGCTCCAGCGGCCCCCTCTTCTCCCGCGCCTTGTAGAGCGCCCGCCAGCACGCCCAGAGGGGCTTCAGGGTCGATTCGACGAGAGCTGCCGCGACAGGCGGCTCGTCGGGCTCGATCTCCGGCATGTAGCAGACCGGCGATGCGACCTCGACGCGCTCGTGACCCGCCGATGCGTCGATCGCCGCCTGCGCATCCTCATAGGCGATATTGGCGGCAATGCGGACGCGCGCGCGGGTGAAGCGCCAGGACTTTAGCTGACCCTCCTTCGAGACCTGCAGGTGGCAGGCGAGCGCCGCGCGGTCTTCCCCCTCCTTCAGCGAGCAAATGTCGGCGGACAGCGTCTCCGGCAGCATCGGCACCACCCGGTCGGGGAAATAGACGCTGTTGCCGCGCTTGCGCGCCTCCTTGTCCAGCGCCGAGCCGGGGCGGACGTAGAAGCTGACATCGGCGATCGCGACGATGGCCTTCCAGCCGCCGGGATTTGCCGGATCGTCGTCGACGGCGGCCCAGACCGCGTCGTCATGGTCGCGCGCGTCGGCGGGGTCGATGGCGACGATCGGAATGTGGGTCAGATCCTCCCGGCGGCCGAGGTCCTGCCGCGCCACGCGCTCCGCCTCTTCGAGCACCTGCTCGGGAAATTCGTGCGGAATGCCGTGCTTGTGGATGGCGATGAGGCTGAAGCTGCGCGGCGCGAACGGGTCGCCGAGCACCTCCGAGACGCGCGCGGTCAGACGCGGCGGGCGGCCGATCTTCTCGGCGAGGACGAGATCGCCGGGTTCCGCATTGCCGACGTCCGAAATGGGAAGCTCGCGCCGCTCCTTCTTCTCGACCGGCCGCAACCAGAGGCCGCCCTCCCCCTCCTTGTGAACGACTCCCAGCACGAGCTCGCTGCCCTTGAGCAGCTTCTTCATCGGATGCGCGGCATAACCGTTGCCGCGCTGCTCGGTGCGCGCGAGGATGCGGTCGCCGATTCCGAGCGCGCCGCCGCGCCCATTGCGCTCCAGCACCCGGATGCGCGGCTCGGGCGCCGCCGCTTCCCACCGCTCCGGCACCGCCCAGGCCTGGCCGCTGTCGTCGACGTCGGTGACGCGCAGCACGGTGACCTTCGGCACGCCGCCCGCCTGGTGGAACGCGCGCCCGGGCGAGGAGTCGATCAGCCCCTCGTCCGCCATGTCGCGAAGCAGCGCCTTGAGCGCGATCTTGTCCTGCGCCGAGAGGCCGAACGCCCGCGCGATCTCCCTCTTCCCTGCCGGCTGGTCGGACGAGGCGATGAAGTCGAGGATCTGCTGGCGGGTCGGGAGCCCCGGGCGCGGCCGCTTTGCCACTAGCGGCGCGTGGGAGCCGGCGGCGGCGCGTACGGGTGGAACCCGCCGCCGGGCACTGCGGAGGCCACCGGCGACTCGCTCCCGTCCGCGGCGACGGAGGAGACGCCGAACACCCAATCGTCGACCCGGACATGGGGGAGGACCTGGCGCGTGGCGCCAGCGGGAACGCGAAGGCTCTGCGTCCAGTTCTGCGCGTCCGTCGGCCGCCACCGTATGACATAGCCCGCCACGCCGGGCACGGCCGCCCAGGTCAGCGTCGTATCGGTCGACACGGCACCTTCCACCTTCGGCTCAGGCGGCATCGGCGCCGCCGCCAGCGCGGCGAGCGCGGCGACGTTGAGCTGGGTGACCCTGCGCAGGTACGGGAAGTCCATCTTGTCGATCGTGTCGCCGTATTGGACGCCTTTTTCGGTGCGCAGGTCCTGGTGCTGCTGGTCGTAATTTTCCATCGCGACGGTGAAGCGGACCGCCGGGAAGCCGAGGTTCAGGAACTCGCTATGGTCGCCGCCGCGGCCGAAGCGGTCGTTGCGCCAAACCTGGCGCACGTCGAGGCCGATGCCGATTCGGTCGGCGAGCACGTCCAGCCAGCGCGAGATGTTGCGCCCCGGTGCGTCGTTCTCACCGCCGAGGCTGCGCTGGCGTGCGGCGAGGTCCTCATGCCCCTGCCAGCGCGGCCCTTCCGAGAAGATGCGCACGTGGCTGTTGTCGCGGACGCCGTCGGAGCCGAGCGTATTGCCGACGATGTCGTTGTTGAGGTCCGCCTCGACCTGCCAGCCGCGCTCCTTGGCATAGTCGGCGAGCGTCTTGCCGCCGTAGAGGCCCTGCTCCTCGCCCATCAGCACGCCGTAGACGATGGTGCCGGCGAACTTGTGCCTGGAAAGCACCCGCGCCGCCTCGATCACGGCCGCGGTGCCGGAGCCGTCGTCGTTCGCGCCCGGCGCGTCGGCGGTCGCATTCATCACGTCGGTGACGCGGCTGTCGATATGGCCGGTGATGATGACGACGCGGTTCGGGTCTCCGGTGCCGCGTTGGATCGCCACGACGTCCCGGATCCGCACTCCGTTCGGCGCGCGCGGGCCTTTGAAATCCTCCTCCGGGGTGACGATCTCCAGGCACCCGCCGCAGGCGGCCGAATAACGGCCGAATTCGTCGGCAACCCACCGCTCCGCAGCGCCGATGCCGCGCCTGGGATCGGTCATCGAGGAGAGAGTGTGGCGCGTGCCGAAGCTCACCAGCGTCTCGACCGTCGCCCGAAGCCGCGCCTCGCTCACCGCGCCGGCCGCGGCGCGGGGGACGCGCAGCGCCGCGTCGGGCCCCGGAGGCGGCGGCGGGGGGGCGGCGAGAGCGGCGGAGGAGAAGGCGGCGGCAAGCAGGAAGGCGGTCGGTCTCATGCCCCGCCTCTGCGCGCTCCCTTGGCGAGTCGCAAGCCTAGGAGACCGTCTGCTCGATGACGCCGAAGATCGGGTGACCCTTGTCGTCGTCCATCCAGATGCGGACCGTGTCGCCATGCTTCAGGAACGGCGTCTTCGCTTTTCCTTCGAGGATCGTCTCCACGGTCCGCACTTCCGCGAGGCACGAATAGCCGAGGCCGCCGTCGGCGATCGGCTTGCCCGGGCCGCCGTCGCCATCGCGGTTCGAAACCGTGCCTGAGCCGACGATCGAGCCGGCGCCGACGTTGCGGGTCTTGGCGAGGTGCGCGACGAGGGTCCCGAAATCGAAGGTCATGTCGACGCCCGCGTCGGCGCGGCCGAAAGGCTGGCCGTTCAAGTCAACCTTCAGCGGGCCGTGAAGCCTCCCGTCCCGCCAGCGCTCGCCCAGCTCGTCCGGCGTCACCAGCACCGGCGACAGGGCCGAGGCGGGCTTGGACTGGAGGAAGCCGAATCCCTTGGCGAGCTCGGCCGGTATGAGGTTGCGCAGCGACACGTCGTTGACCAGCCCGACAAGCACGATCCGCTCCAGCGCCTCCTCCCGGCTCGCGCCGCGCGGCACGTCCTGCGTCACCACCGCCACTTCCGCCTCGAGGTCGCAGCCCCAGGCCTCGTCGGCGAGCGGGATCGACCCGCGCGGCGGCAGCATCTCGTCGCTGGCGCCCTGGTACATGAGCGGGTCGGTCCAGAAGCTCTCCGGCATCTCCGCGCCGCGCGCCTGCCGGACCAGCTGGACGTGGTTCACATAGGCCGAGCCGTCCGCCCATTGGTAGGCGCGCGGCAGCGGTGCCAGCGCCTCCCGCTCGTGGAAGCGCTCGCGCGGCACCACGCCGTGCTCGAGGTCCGTGGCGAGCAGCCGGAGCTGCGGCGCCACCCGCTCCCAGCTGTCGAGCGCCGCCTGCAGCGTCGGCGCGATGTGGCCGGCGTCCGCGCACCAGGCGAGGTCGCGGCTGACCACGACGAGCCGGCCGTCGCGGCCGTTTCCGGGAAGGGTTGCGAGCTTCATTGCGTCTCCTGATGCGAAGGAGTGGGTTAGAAGCCGTCACCCCGGACTTGATCCGGGGTCCACCTTCCTCGCCGCCGCTTTGGAGGAAAGGTGGATGCCGGATCAAGTCCGGCATGACGGCTGCGGCTGGCAATCCGGCCTGGCCTTGGCTAGGGGGCTCCCCATTCCCACGGACTCATTCGAGAAGCACTTCATGCGGAACATCGACCATTATATCGGCGGCGGCGCCTTCGTCTCCGGCGCCCGGCACCACGACGTCTTCGATCCCAACAATGGCGGGGTCCAGGCGCAGGTCCGGCTCGGCAGCGCCGCCGATCTCGACCGCGCCGTCCGGGCCGCCGAGGAGGCGCTCCCCGCCTGGGCGGCGACCAACCCGCAGCGCCGCGCCCGGGTGATGTTCAACTTCAAGGCCCTGGTCGAGAAGAACATGGAGGACCTCGCCCTCCTCCTCGCCTCCGAGCATGGCAAGGTCGTCGCCGACGCGCGCGGCGACGTCCAGCGCGGGCTCGAGGTCATCGAATTCTCCTGCGGCATCCCGCATGCCCTGAAGGGCGAATACACCCAGGGCGCCGGCCCGGGCATCGACGTCTATTCGATGCGCCAGCCGCTGGGCGTCGTCGCCGGCATCACCCCGTTCAACTTCCCGGCGATGATCCCGATGTGGATGTTCGGCCCTGCCATTGCCTGCGGCAACGCCTTCATCTTGAAGCCGTCCGAGCGCGACCCCTCCGTTCCCGTCCGCCTCGCCGAGCTGATGAAGGAAGCGGGCCTGCCCGACGGCATCCTCCAGGTCGTCCACGGCGACAAGGAGATGGTCGACGCGATCCTCGACCATGAGGCGATCAAGGCGATCAGCTTCGTCGGCTCCTCGGACATCGCCCAGTATATCTACAGCCGCGGCACCGCGAACGGGAAAAGGGTGCAGGCGTTCGGCGGCGCCAAGAACCACGGCATCGTCATGCCCGACGCCGACCTCGACATGGTGGTCAACGACCTCGCCGGCGCCGCCTTCGGCTCGGCCGGCGAGCGCTGCATGGCGCTTCCGGTCGTCGTCCCGGTCGGCGAGAAGACCGCCGATGCGCTGCGTGAAAAGCTGATCCCGGCGATCGAGGCGCTGCGGGTCGGCGTCTCGACTGACGGCGAGGCCCATTACGGCCCGGTCGTCACCGCCGCCCACAAGGCGCGCATCGAGCAATATATCCAGATGTGCGAGGACGAGGGCGGCGAGCTCGTCGTCGACGGCCGCGGCTTCACCCTCCAGGGCCACGAGGAGGGCTTCTTCATCGGCCCGACCTTCTTCGACCATGTGAAGCCGCATTTCCGCTCCTATCAGGAGGAGATTTTCGGCCCGGTCCTGCAGATGGTCCGCGCCGACAGCTTCGAGGAAGCGGTCCGCCTCCCCTCCGACCACCAGTACGGCAACGGCGTCGCCATCTTCACGAGGAATGGCCACGCCGCCCGCGAGTTCGCCGCCCGCGTGAATGTCGGCATGGTCGGCATCAACGTGCCGATTCCGGTTCCCGTCGCCTACCACACGTTCGGCGGCTGGAAGCGCTCGGGCTTCGGCGACATCGACCAGCATGGGCCCGAAGGCGTGCGCTTCTGGACCAAGCTCAAGAAGGTCACCCAGCGCTGGCCCGACGGCTCGGTCACCGGCGAAAACGCCTTCGTCATCCCGACCATGGGCTGAGGCGGTGATCGGCCTCTCCGCACTGCTCGCCGTGGCGCTGCTCCAGGATGCGCAGGATCAGCCCGTGCCGCTGCACGACCACGGCTTTTGCACCGGGAGGAGCTGGGTCACGCTCCAGCCGGGCGAAGCCGTCACCGTGGAGAGGGGACCCGACTTCCGCGTCTTCCGGGTCCATGGACCGGGCGATCGCTGGTGGGGCGTCTACGGCGGCATGGCTGGGCAGGCTTCACCCGATCGCGACCATCCGCTGCTCAGGAAGGACGGCGCAACCGTCTACCGCGGCACCGAGTCGGACGAGGGCCGCAAGGCGCGCTTCGGCGGCTATTTCGTCGCCCTGAACGGCGGGCAGAACCATTTCTTCGGAAACGTCTTCAAGGACTCGGCCACGGACCGCGCCTTCTTCGCGCGGGTGCGGTTCGGACGCGTCGCGGAGCAGTTGTGTGCGGCGGCGCGCGAAAGGGGTGAGAGGTGATCTGGCGTTCTCTCCTGCTGGCGGTGCTGGCCTTCGTCGGGTGCGCCGCCCACGCCGCGCCTTCGCAGCACAAGCGCATCGCCCTCACCTTCGACGACGTACCGCGCATGCCAGGGGCCTTCTTCACGCCGGACGAGCGGACGCGGCGGCTGATCGCGGCGCTCAAAGCCTCGGGCGTCCGGGAGGCGGCTTTCTTCATCACGACGGGCAACCTGGAGCAGCCCTACGGCAAGGGCGGCGAGCAGCGGATCGCCGCCTACGTCAAGGCCGGCCACGTCATCGCCAACCATAGCTACAGCCACCGCCACCTCTCCGAGATGACGCCCGAGGAGTATATCGCCGACCTCGACCGGGCGGCGGCATGGCTCAAGGGCCGTACGGGTGTGCGTCCATGGTACCGCTATCCCTTCCTCGACGAAGGCTTCAGCGACGTCGCCAAGCGCGATGCCTTGCGCGCCGCCCTGAGGGCACGAGGGCTGCACAACGGCTACGTCACCTCCGACAGCAACGATTGGCTGATGGAGGCCCTGACAGTCGACGCGAAGCGGGCCGGAGAGCCGATCGACCTCAAGGCGCTGCGCGATCTCTACGTCCGCACGGTGGTCGGCGCCGCAGACTTCTACGACGGCCTCGCGCGCAAGACGCTCGGCCGCTCGCCGATCCAGGTCATGCTGATGCACGAGACCGATCTCGAGGCGATGTTCGTCGCCGACGCGGTCAAGGCGCTCAAGGCCGACGGTTGGGAGATCGTCTCCGCCGACCGCGCTTTCGCGGACCCCATCTCGCGCGAGGAGCCGAACTCGGTGCGCACGTCGATGGGCCAGCTTGCCGCCATGGCGGACGCCCGCGGCGTTCCCGTCCGGCAGCTATACGACCCCTCCTTCCACGAAGAGGCGATCAAGCGCGCCTTCGCCGCGGACGTTCTCCACAAGGCCCCGACCCAATGAGCCAGTTCGATTTAACCGACGAGCAGCGCCAGATCCAGGAGATGGCGCAGGCCTTTACCGCCGATGCGATCACGCCCCACGCCGCCGAGTGGGACGAGAAGCATATCTTCCCGCGGGACACGATCCGCCAGGCCGCCGAGCTCGGCTTCGGGTCGATCTACGTGTCGGAGGATTCGGGCGGCATCGGCCTTGGGCGGCTGGAGGCGGCCTTGATCATGGAGGCGATGGCCTATGGCTGCCCGTCCACCAGCGCCTTCATCTCGATCCACAACATGGCGAGCTGGATGATCGACCGGTTCGGCGCGCCGGCGGTGAAGCAGAAATATCTTCCCAGCCTCGTCACGATGGAGCGGATGGGCAGCTACTGCCTCACCGAGCCCTCCTCCGGCTCGGACGCCGCGGCCTTGAAGACCAGAGCGGTGAAGGACGGCGACCATTATGTCGTCTCGGGCTCCAAGGCATTCATCTCCGGCGGCGGCGAGAACGAGGTCTACGTCGTCATGGCCCGCACCGGGCAGGAGGGGCCGAAGGGCATTTCCTGCCTGGTGGTCGAGAAGGACATGCCGGGCGTCAGCTTCGGCGCGCAGGAGAAGAAGCTGGGCTGGCATTCGCAGCCGACCGCGCAGGTCAATTTCGACGAGGTCCGCGTGCCGGCGGAGAATCTCGTCGGCGCCGAGGGCGAGGGTTTCCGGATCGCGATGATGGGCCTCGACGGCGGCCGCCTCAACATCGGCGCCTGCTCGCTGGGCGGGGCCCAGCGCTGCCTCGACGAGGCGGTGAAATATACCAAGGACAGGAAGCAGTTCGGCCAGCCGATCGCCGACTTCCAGGCAACCCAGTTCACCCTCGCCGACATGGAGACCGAGCTTCAGGCCGCCCGCACCCTGCTCTACGCCGCCGCGGTAAAGGTCACCGAAAACGCGCCCGACAAGACCCGCTTCGCAGCCATGGCCAAGCGCTTCGCCACCGACACAGGCTCGTCGGTGGTCGACCGCGCGCTCCAGCTCCACGGCGGCTACGGCTACCTCCAGGACTATCCGATCGAGCGCTTCTGGCGCGACCTTCGCGTCCACTCCATCCTCGAGGGCACCAACCAGATCATGCGCGTCATCGTCGCCCGGGACATGCTCAGGCAGTGAGCGACGCGACCCCGAAAAAGGGGACACGTACTTTTTCGCGAAAAAGTACGTGTCCCCATTGCCGCGCCGGCGCAGCGTGACCGACGTTCTCACCCTCGTCGACCGCCGCGTCGGCCGCATCCGTCTCGACCGCCCCAGGGCCATCCACGCCCTCACCCGCGACATGTGCCTCGCCATGTCACAAGCGCTGCTCGACTGGCGCGGGGACCCCGCGGTCGAGGCGGTGCTGCTCGACCATGCCGAGGGGCGCGGCTTCTGCGCCGGCGGCGACGTCGTCATGCTGGCGCGCAGCGGCGCCGGGGACGGCTCGGAAGCACGCGCCTTCTTCTTCGACGAATATCGCCTCAACCACCTGCTCTTCACCTATGCCAAACCGACGGTCGCATTCATGGACGGCATTACCATGGGCGGCGGCGTCGGCATCTCGCAGCCGTGCAAATATCGCGTGGCGACCGAGAACACCCGCTTCGCCATGCCGGAGACGGCGATCGGCCTGTTTCCGGATGTGGGCGGCGGCTGGTACCTTTCACGCCTGCCCGGGCGGGTCGGCCAGTATCTCGCGCTGACCGGCGCCCGCCTCGACGGCGCCGACTGCCTCGCCCTCGGCCTCGCCACCCACTACGTCCCCGCTTTGGCGCTGGACGATCTCAAGGCCCGCATCGCGGCCGATCCGCAACGGCTCGCCGAGCTGGTGGACGAGGCCGCCGCGCCGCCTCCCACGCCGAAGATCGCGCCGCACAAGGAGGAGATCGACCGGCTGTTCGCCGCCGACGATTACGAGGCGGTGCTCGCCGCGCTCGATGCCGACGGCTCCCCTTGGGCGAAGGAGCAGCGCGCGATCCTCGCCGGCAAGAGCCCACAGGCCTGCAAGGTGTCGCTCCGCCTGCTCTACGACGGCGGCCTGATGCAGAGCTTCGCCGACGAAATGCGCCAGGAATATGCCGTCGCCAGCCGCGTCGTTCAGCGCCACGATTTCGTCGAGGGCGTCCGCGCCCTCCTCGTCGACAAGGACAACCGGCCGGTATGGGATCCGCCCACGCCGGAAGGCGTGACGCAGCGCTTGATCGACACCATCTTCGCGCCGATGCCCGAAGGAGAGGAGTGGACGCCGCTCTAGCACCACCATCGGAAGGAGGGGAACGTCACCCCGGACTTGATCCGGGGTCCACCTTCTCTCTACCGGCGGCCGAGAAGAAGGTGGATGCCGGATCAAGTCCGGCATGACGGAGGTAGAATGACCTACGAAACGATCCTGATTGAGCGGCGCGGCGCCGTCACGCTCGTCACCTTGAACCGGCCCAAGGCGCTGAACGCCCTCAACACGGCGGTCCTTGCCGAGCTGATCGACGCCTTCGCCGCCTACGATGCCGACGACGACCGGCGCTGCCTCGTCCTCACCGGCAGCGAAAAGGCCTTCGCAGCGGGCGCCGACATCAAGGAGATGTCGAGCCAAGGCTTCGCCGAGATGTATGCCTCGAACTTCTTCGCCGGCTGGGAGAAGGTCACCGCCACTCGCAAGCCCTGGATCGCGGCCGTCGCGGGCTATGCGCTCGGCGGCGGCTGCGAGGTGGCGATGATGGCGGATTTCATCATCGCCGCCGACACGGCCCAGTTCGGCCAGCCCGAGATCAAGCTCGGCGTGACCCCGGGCATGGGCGGGTCCCAGCGCCTCACCCGCGCGGTCGGCAAGGCCAAGGCGATGGAGATGTGCCTCACCGGCCGGATGATGGGCGCCGAGGAGGCCGAGCGCTCCGGCCTCGTCGCCCGGGTCGTGCCGGCGGCCGACCTGCTCGACGAGGCGCTGAAGACGGCCGGGGCAATCGCCGGCATGGCACCGCTCGCCGCCATCGCCACGAAGGAGCAGGTCAACGCCGCCTTCGAGACCGGATTGGCGCAGGGCATCCTCTTCGAGCGCCGCCTGTTCCACGGCCTCTTCGGCAGCGAGGACCAGAAGGAAGGGATGAGCGCCTTCGTCGAGAAGCGGAAGGCGGAGTGGACGGGGCGGTAAATCTCGTCCCTCTCCCCTTGCGGGAGGGGGATACGCAGTCTTAGTGAGCGCAGCGAACTTAGACGAAGTTGGGTGAGGGGTGCGCTCGCGAGCGAGCGCGCGAAGCTTTGCTTCGCCCCTCTCCCTGCCCCTCTCCCGCAAGGGGAGAGGGAAAGGAGAGGAAATGGCACGCGTAGCATTCATCGGTCTCGGCAACATGGGCGGCGGGATGGCCGCGAACCTGGTGAAGGCGGGCCACGAGGTGCGCGCCTTCGATTTGTCGGAAGCGGCCCTCGACAAGGCGGAGAGGAGCGGATGCCTGCCCATGGGGTCGGCGAGCGAGGCGGTGCGGGACGCGGACGCCGTCGTCACCATGCTCCCGGCCGGCAAACATGTCCGCCAGGTCTATGAAACGAGCGTGATCGCAGAGGCCCCGACCAGCGCCCTCCTCATCGACTGCTCGACGATCGACGTCGCCACCGCCCGCGAGGAGATCGAGAAGGCGGAGAAGGCGGGCTATCGCATGGTCGACGCCCCGGTCTCCGGCGGCATCGCCGCGGCGGACGCCGGCACCCTCACCTTCATGGTTGGCGGTTCCGACGCGGCGTTCGAGGCGGCGCGGCCGTTCCTGGAGGCGATGGGCAAGGCGGTGATCCATGCCGGCGGGCCGGGCGCGGGCCAGGCCGCCAAGATCTGCAACAACATGCTGCTCGGCGCCTCGATGGTCGCCACTTGCGAAACCTTCGTGCTCGCCCAGAAGCTCGGCCTCGATCCGCAGACCTTCTTCGACATCGCTTCCAAGGCCTCGGGCCAGTGCTGGTCGATGACCACTTATTGCCCCGTCCCCGGGGTCGGGCCGCAGACGCCGGCGGACCGCGACTATGAAGGCGGCTTCGCGGCGGCGCTGATGCTGAAGGACCTTCGTCTCGCCATGGAGGCCGCGCAGAGCGTCGACAGCTATACGCCAATGGGGGCGGCGGCGGAGGAGCTCTACACGCGCTTCGCGGAGGCGCTGGGCGGCGGCGGGAAGGATTTCTCGGCCATCATCAGGATGATCGACGATAGCTGGCAGCGCCGCTGACGCGCCGTTCGCCGCCGGAATAGAGCCGGGTGAGTTCGCGCGGATCGGGAGGTTCCGCCGGGAAGCGGGCGGGTCCCGACCGGCGACGGAGGTCTTCCAGGCACCTTTTCGCGGTATTCCCGTCCCAAAGTTCCGGGCGGCGCACCGGTCGCGGTCCGGTCAGCGCCCGGTCGAGATCGAGGAGCATCGTCTCGGGCCGCACCAGCCGGTTGGTTCCCTCGGTAATGGTTACGGGACGCTCGGTATTCTCCCTCAGCGTCAGGCAGGGGATGCCGAGATAGGTCGTCTCCTCCTGTATGCCGCCCGAATCGGTGATGGCCGCCGCCGCGCCGGTCACCAGGCTCATGAAGCGGACATAGGGCAAGGGCTCGACCAGCCGAACCCCGGCCCGCTTCAGCCGGCTGTCGAGGAACGCCGCGCCGAGCCGCTTCGCCGTCCTCGGGTGCACCGGAAAGACCAGGGGCAGACGCCTTTGGGCCTCGATCAGCGCGTCGACGAGACGCAGCAGCTGCTCCGGATCGTCGACGTTGGAGGGGCGGTGCAGCGTGACCACGCCGTAGCCGCCGCGGGCGAGGCCCAGCGCCTCCGGCACCGCCGCCGCCTCGATCGCCGGGCGGACGAGCTCGAAGCTGTCGATCATGATGTTGCCGACCCGGCTGATCCGCTCCTCCGGAATCCCTTCCGCCCGCAAATTCTCGTCGGCGTCGGCCGAAGGCGTCCAGAGCAGGTCGGCAAGGACATCGGTGACGAGCCGGTTGAGCTCCTCCGGCATGGTCCTGTCGCGGCTCCTCAGCCCCGCCTCCAGGTGCACCACCGGAATGCCGAGCTTGCCGCCTACCAGCGCACAGGCCGCCGTCGAGTTCACATCGCCGGCAACGATAATCCAATCAGGGCGGTCGCTTAGCGCCACCTTCTCGTAGGCGATCATAACCCCGCCGGTCTGCTCCGCATGGCTCCCCGAGCCGATGCCGAGATGATGGTCCGGCTCCGGCAGGCGGAGGTCAGCGAAGAAGGCGTCGGACATGTTGGCATCGTAATGCTGGCCGGTATGGACCAGCACCGGCGCAAAGTCGGGCGCCGCGGCGAGAGCGTGCCAGAGCGGCGCGATCTTCATGAAATTGGGTCGCACGGCGGCGATCAGGTGGACACGCTGGGCCATGAGCGCGGCGTAGCGCCGACGCGTTAAGATAGCGTTTGGTCTGCTAGCTGAGCACCGCCGCGAGCGCGGCCCTCCAGCCCTCCAGCCGCGCCTCCCGCACCTCTCCGGCCGTGCTCGGCAAGAAGGTCTGCACCGGCCCGCGCATCGCGGCCGCCTCGCCGAGGGAGGCGAACAGGCCGCAACCGAGGCCGGCGAGCATCGCCGCGCCGAGCGCCGTCGTCTCGACGTTGGCGGGGCGCTCGACCGGAAGGCTCAGCATGTCGGCGAGATCCTGCGCCAGCCAGTCGTTCGACGCCATGCCGCCATCGATCCGCACCACCTCCCACGCCGCGCCGTCGGCCGCGAAGGCGGTCATCAGATCGCCGGTCTGGTGCGCCATCGCCTCCAGCGCGGCGCGGACGATGTGGGCGCGTCCCGTGGCCAGGCTGAGGCCCGCAACGAGCCCGCGGACTTCCGACCGCCAGTGCGGCGCACCGAGCCCGCTATGGGCGGGAACGATGCAAACGCCGCCGCTGTCCGGCACGGAACGGGCGAGATCCTCGCTCTCGGCGGCGCTCGCCAGCAGGCCGAGATCGTCGCGCAGCCATTTGATCAGCGCGCCGGCGACGAACAGCGAGCCCTCGAGGGCGAAGCTGCGGCGCCCGTCCAGCTGCCACGCGACCGTCGACAGGAGCCGGTGTGCGCTCGGGCGGGGGGCATCGCCGGTGTTGGTGAGGACGAAGGCGCCGGTCCCGAAGGTCGCCTTGGTCTCTCCGGGCGCGAAGCAGGCCTGGCCGATCGCGGCCGCCTGCTGGTCGCCGGCGAGGCCAGCGATCGGGACGGCCAGGCCGAGATGCTCGGCCGAGGCGGTGCCGATGCTGCCGGCGCAGTCGACGATGTCGGGGAGCGCGGCGTGGCGAATGCCCCACAAGTCCAGAAGGTCATCGTCCCAAGCGCCGCGGCCTATGTCCATGAGGGCGGTGCGCGACGCATTCGTTGCATCGCTGACATGGAGGCCGCCGGTCAACCGGAAGACGAGCCACGATTCGACCGTGCCGACGCAGAGGTCGCCCCCCGCCTCCTTGAGCTGCGGCCAATGTTCGAGCGCCCAGGCGATTTTCGAGGCGCTGAAATAGGGATCGAGGAGGAGGCCGGTACGCTCCTGCACCATCGGCTCGCGCCCCTCTTCCTTGAGCCGAGCACACAAGTCGGCGGTGCGGCGGTCCTGCCAGACTATCGCGGGGGCCAGGGCGCGGCCGGTGCGCCGGTTCCAGAACACCACCGTCTCCCGCTGGTTGGTGATACCGATGGCCGCGATGCCGAACGCGTCGCCGGCTACCGCGCGGGCGCAGGCGAGGGTCTCGCGCCAGATCTCCTCCGCATCGTGCTCGACCCAGCCGGGACGGGGGTAGCTCTGAGTCAGCGCGCGTTGCTCGACGGCGAGGCAGGCCCCGTCCGCTGCGATCAGCATCGCCCGCGTGCTGGTCGTGCCCTCGTCGATGACCAGAAGCCGATCGCCCATACCTCGCACCCTCCCCGTTCATCACTGCTGAATCAAGCGCGGCTTGCCGCTAGGGTGGCGCCGTGGACAGCTACGACCTCCTCGTCGTCGGTGGCGGCATCAACGGCTGCGCGATCGCGCGCGACGCGGCCATTCGCGGCGCGAAGGTGCTGCTCGTCGAGAAGGACGACCTTGCCGCCCACACCAGCTCCGCTTCGTCCAAGCTGATCCACGGCGGGCTCAGGTATCTGGAGCTGGGGCAGCTGCGGCTGGTCCGGGAGGCTCTGGCGGAGCGGGAAACGCTCCTCAAGACCGCACCGCACATCGTCCGGCCGCTGCGATTCGTCCTGCCGCATTGCCCCGGCATGCGGCCCCACTGGATGATCCGGCTCGGCCTGCTCCTCTACGACGCACTGTCCTTCCGCGGCAGCCTGCCGCGCTCGCGCCGGGTCGGGCGCAAGGAGCCACTCCTGCAAGCGCCTTTAGCCGAACGCCGGCGCCTTCTTTCCTACTGGGACGCCTGGGTGGACGATTCGCGGCTGACCGTCCTCAACGCCGTCGCGGCGGCCGAGAACGGGGCCGAGATCGCGACGCGCACCGCGCTGGTCGGGGCGCGGCGGGAGGGACAGACATGGCGCGCCGAACTGTCCGACGGGCGCACCGTTGCGACGCCGATCCTGGTCAACGCGGCCGGCCCCTGGGTCGCGGAGGTGCTGGAGCGGCTCGCCGAGCGGACGGAGAGCCGCGTCCGCCTCATCAAGGGTAGCCATATCGCCGTGCCGCGGCTGTGGGAGGGTGAGCAGGCCTATATTCTCCAGCAAGCCGACCGCCGGGTCGTCTTCGCGCTGCCCTTCCAGGAAGACCTGACCCTGATCGGCACCACCGACATCGAGGTGGCGCGGCCGGAAGATGCGGAGATCTCCGCCGAGGAGATACGCTACCTGTGCGAAGCGGCGGATCGTTACTTCGCCAAGCAGGTCGTGCCGGCGGACGTCGTCTGGTCCTATGCAGGGGTGCGCGCCCTCCATGACGACGGACACGGGGCGGCGCGCACGGTCACCCGCGACTATCATCTCGAGCTCAGCCGCGAGCCTGGGCCCAAGCTGCTCTCCGTCTTCGGCGGCAAGATCACCACCGCGCGCGCGCTGGCGCAGCAGGCGCTCGACCTGCTCAAGGTGGACGGCCGCCGCTCGACAGGGTGGATGATGCTTCCGGGGGGCGATCTCTACCCGGCCTATGTCGACTGGCTGCGCGAGCTGACCGGCTGGATGCCGCTGACGATCGTCGACCGCCTGTCCAAGGCCTACGGCACGCGCCTCAAGGACCTGCTCGGCGACGCGCGGGGCTTGGGCGACCTCGGCCGCCATTTCGGCGCGGGTCTCTACGAAGTCGAAGTCCGCTGGCTGACGACCCGGGAGTTCGCGCGGACCGCGGACGACATATTGTGGCGGCGGACCAAACTGGGTCTGCGCTTCACGCCGGCGCAGACGGAAGCGCTGGCAGCCTATCTCCGCCGGTCACTCCGCTGACGGCAGGACCATCGCCAGCGCGTCCCGGGTGGCTTCGGCGAGCTTCTGGACGCTGAACGGCTTGGCGAGGAAGGCGACGCGCTCGAGATCGATGGACGCGCGCAATTGCTCCTCCGCATAGCCCGAGATGAACAGGATCGGCAGGTCGGGATGCGACTTGCGGGCCTCGCGCGCGGTGGTCGGTCCGTCCATCGTCGGCATGACGACGTCCGAGATCATCAGATCGATGCCCCTCTCCCGGGCGAGGATCTCCAGCGCCGCTTCGCCATTCTCGGCCGTCAGCACCGTATAGCCGTTGCGGGTCAGCGCCCGCTCGGCGACGGCGCGCACGGTCGCTTCGTCCTCCACGAGCAGGATGGTGCCCGAGCCCCACAGCTCCCCCGCCGTTTGCTTGCGGCGCGGCGCGCGCTCTGCCGGCTCGGCGCGGTGAACCGGGAAATAGAGGGTGAAGCTCGTCCCCTTCCCTGGCTGGCTGTCGGCGAAGATGAAGCCGCCCGACTGCTTGACGATGCCGTAGACGGTGGAGAGGCCGAGGCCCGTTCCCTTCCCCACCTCCTTGGTGGTGAAGAAGGGCTCGAAGATCTTGGGCAGAAGGTGCGGCGCGATGCCGGTGCCGGTGTCGGAGACGCGCAGCGCCGTATAATCGGCGATCGGCAGGATCTCGCTCCCCATGCGGCGGACCTCGTCGGCCGGCATGGCGAAGGTCTGGAGGGTCAGCGTGCCGCTGCCGTTCGGATCCTTGGCGAGGATCGCGTCGCGGGCGTTGACGGCGAGGTTGACGATCACCTGCTCGAGCTGCCCGGGATCGGCGCGAACGGCGCCGAGGCTGCGGCCGTGCTTCACCTGCAGGGCGACATGCTCTCCGAGCAGGCGTTTCAGCAGCGTCGACACCTCGGCGATGACGTCCGGGAGCTGGAGCACCTGCGGCCGCAGCGTCTGCTGGCGCGAGAAGGCGAGGAGCTGGCGCGTCAGGCTGGCGGCGCGGTTGGAGTTGGAGCGGATCTGCTGGATGTCGTCATAGTCGCTGTCGCCGGGCGCATGGCGCATCAGCATCAGGTCGCAATGGCCGATGATGGCGGTGAGGATGTTGTTGAAGTCATGCGCCACGCCGCCCGCGAGCTGGCCGACCGCCTGCATCTTCGTCGCCTGGGCGACCTGGCGCTTGAGCCGGTCCTCCTCGCTATTGTCCTTGAGCGAGAGGAGCACCGCCGCCTCGCCCAGTCCGCGCGCGCCGGCGACCGTCAGCGCCACCGGCTCCTCCGGCCGGGCCTTGAGGCGCACGGCGATGTCGCCCGACATGGTGGGTCCGCGGGCGAAGCGGCGGACCTGGTCGGCGACCGCCGCCTTGTCCTCGTCGACGACGAGGTCGCTCGGCCAGGCGGGTGCCGCGTTGCGCGACAGGCCCGCGGCGCGGCGAAAGGCGGAGTTGAGATAGAGGAAGCGGCCGTCGCGGTCGACGAGGGCGAGGCCGACCGGCAGGATTTCGACGAGCGCGTTGAGGCTCGCTCCGCCTTCGCGGCCCACCGGCGACAGCTCATCGAGGAGGAAGAAGAGGATCGGCCCCTCCCCTTCTCCTGCGCCGAACGGCACCTGGACCAGCCGCAGGCCCCCGCCTTCCTTGCCTTCGCGGGCGAAATGGATGCGGCCGTCCTCGCCTTGGGCGAGGAGATCGACGAGAGCGGCGCCGCGAGGCGCGGGCTCGCCATCGGAGACGGCGCGGGCGAGGAAGGCGCGGTTGGCGGCGAGGAGACTGCCCGCGGCGTCGACAAGCACCGTCATCACGCCCGCGCCGGCGAGGCGCTCGGCGAGCGCTCCGTCCGCCAGCGCCTCCGCCTGCGCGCCGCCATCGGCGGTGGAGACCGGCGTGAAGCGCCACACCAGCCGATCGGCGGCGGCACCTGCGCGGCGGACCTCAATCCGCATGCCGTCCCGCTCCACCGTCGCGAAACCGTCGCGGCGGGCGGTTGCGAGCGCATCGTCCGGCGCGGCGGCGACGAGCGCGCGCCCGGCTTCGTTGGCGGCGAGCGCGCCGCCCTGAAGGTCCGTGACAGCGCCTGGCGACGGCGAGGCATCAAGGACGGCATGGAGCAAGGCCAGGTCGCTCGCGACGGCCGGCGCAGTTTCGCTCTCAGCCGCGCGGCTCCGGCCGGTCAGCGCAAGCGGTATGCCGAGCGCCAGCACACCCGCGAAAAAGGCGGCGGCGACGACTGGGCTCGGAAGGGCGACGAAGAGGAGGCCCGCCGAGGCCGCCGCGGCGAGCCCCACCAGGAGGAAGGCGAGGCCGTCGCCCCGCGTCCGCGCAGGCGCCGCGCTCGCCACCCTACCAGATGCGCACGCGCTGCTGCGGCGTCAGATAGAGCTTCTGGCCGGGCCGCACGTCGAACGCCGGATACCAGGGATCGAGGTTGCGCACGACCGCCGCGCGCTGCTCGCCCGGCGAGTGGGGATCGGTGAGCAGGCGCTGGCGCAGCGCCGGCTCGCGATAGTTGATCCGCCACACCTGCGCCCAGCCGAGGTAGAAGCGCTGGTCGCCGGTGAAGCCGTCGATCACCTTGGGCGTACGGCCGCCGAGCGAGGCGTGGTAGGCGTCGTAGGCGATGGTGAGGCCGGCAAGGTCCGCGACATTCTCGCCCATGGTGAGGCGCCCCTGCACGTGGAGCCCCGGCAGCGGCTCGTAGGCGTTATACTCCGCCTCCAGCGCGTCGAGGCGCGAATTGAACGCCTTGACGTCGGCGGGCGTCCACCAATCGATCAGTCGCCCCTCCTTGTTGTACTTGGCGCCCTGGTCGTCGAAATGGTGGCTGAGCTCGTGACCGATGACGGCGCCGATGCCGCCGTAATTCACCGCGTCGTCGGCATTGGGGTCGAAGAAGGGCGGCTGCAGGATCGCCGCCGGGAAGACGATCTCGACCATGCCGAAATTGGCGTAGGCGTTGATCGTCATCGGGGTCATGCCCCATTCCCACCGGTAGATGGGCTTGCCGAGCTTGTTGACGTTGTAGGCATGCTCGAACTGCGCCGAGCGCATCGCATTGCCGATGAGGTCGTCGCGGCGGATCTCGAGGCCCGAAAAGTCGCGCCAGCGCGACGGATAGCCGATCTTGGGCGTGAAGGCGGCGAGCTTGGCGTGGGCGGCGACCTTGGTCGCCGGGCTCATCCATTCGAGCTTGTCGATGCGCCGGTTCATCGCGCCGATGATGTTCTTCACCAGCCGGTCGGCGGCAGCCTTGGTCGCCGGCGGGAAATAGCGGGCGACGTAGATCTTGCTGACCTCGTCCGAGAGGATGCGGCTGGTGAAGCTGACACCGCGCTTCCAGCGCTCCTCCTGCTGCGGCGTGCCGGACAACACGGTGCCGTAGAAGGCGAACCTTTCGTCGTCGAACGCCTTGGGCAGATAAGCGGCATACGCGTCGAGCGAGCGGACGAGGAGCTGGTCCTTGAGCACCTGCAGCGGCGCGGCGGCGACGGCGGCGGCAATGCCCTGGATGGCGCTCGGCTGCGCCACGACGACGGTGCTCACCGGCGCTCCGATGCCGCGGAAATAGGTTGCGAAGTCGAAGCCGGGCGCGTCCTTGATCAGTTGCGCGGCGGGCATCTTGTTGTAGGTCTTCGTGGCATCGCGGCTGTCGACGCGGTTCCAGTGCGCCTTGGCGATCTGCGTTTCGTAGCCGAGGATCGCCTCGGCGCGGGCGGCCGCGTCCTTCTCGCCGGCGAGGGTCAGCACCTTCTCGAGATGCTGGCGATAGGCGTTGCGCGTGGCGACGAGCTTGGCGTCGTCCTTCAGATAGTAATCGCGATCGGGCATGCCGAGCCCGGCCTGGCCGAGCCCCAGCACATATTGGTCGGGCTCCTTGTCGTCCTGGCCGACGCCGGCGCCGACGGGCCCGCCGATGCCGTTGCGCGAGGCTTCGGCGACGAGCGCGGCATAGCCGTCCTTGGACGACAGCGCGCGGATATGGTTCAGCCAGGGCTCGAACGGCGCCAGCCCCTTGCTCTGGATAAGCCCGATGTCGAGAAAACTCGCATAGGCGTTGCCGATCTTGCTGTTCGGATCCCGGCTCGCCTCGTCGAGGATGTCCCGGGTGCGGCTGCGCGAGACGTCGTCGAGGCGGGTGAACATGCCGTAGCTGGACTTGTCGGCCGGGATCGGCGTCGTCTTCGACCAATTGCCGTTGGCGAACATGTAGAAATTGTCGCCCGGCGCTACGCTCCGGTCCATCCCCGCCTCGTCGAAGCCGAAGGTGCCGAGCTCCGCGCGGCCGCCAGTCGCAACGGCGGCTGGGCCGGCGGCCGGAGCGGCGGCATAGGCGCCGGCGGCGGCGGTGGTGGCGGCGAGGGCGACGAGGAAGAGCTTGCGCATGGCTTCTGAGACTCCGTCCGAAGCGAGAGGTGCGGCGCTGATAGCAGCGCCCGCCCCGGTTTCAAATCCGCGTCAGGCGGGACGGGCGCGCCCGCGGCGGCGCCATTTCGCCCGCACCCGGAGGCGCCAGGCGATCGCCGCGATCAGATAACCGAGCACGGCGGCCGAGGCGGACAGGGTGAGGATGCCGAGCGCGATCGGGCCGGAGGCGTGGTGCGCCCAGAACAGCATCTTGCCAAGCTCGCCGCCCGCCTGGGCCGCCGCCTTGGGATCGATGACGCCGGCGTCGTGGCGCAGCTCCCAGCGGCCGATCCGGTAGGCGGCATAATACATGGGCGGAATGGTGAGCGGGTTGACCACCAGGGTGGAGGCGGCCGCGATCATGACGTTGGCGCGGGCGGGTATCGCCAGCATCGCGGCGAGCGGGATGTGCATGAACGGCATGATCACGCCTACCCCAAGCCCGAGCGACACGGCGCGCGGCACGGAGCGATGGTTCATGTGCCACAGGCTCGGATGGCGCAGGCGCTTGGCGAAGGGCCGCAGCAGACGGTAGGAATCGATCGTGTCGCGGGTCGGCAGGTGGCGCTTGAGCCAGCCCTGCTTCTTCGCCCCCTCCCCCGTACCGGCCTCAGCCATGCTGGCGCAGCAGGCGGCCCTGCTCCTTCTTCCAGTCCTTCTCCTGGAGATATTCGCGCTTGTCGTGCGCCTTGCGGCCCTTGGCGATGGCGAGCTCAACCTTGGCGCGGCCGCGGCCGTTGAAATAGATGGAGAGCGGGACGAGCGTCATGCCTTGGCGGGCCACCGCGCCGAACATCTTGTTGATCTCGCGCGCGGTGAGAAGGAGCTTCCTGGGCCGCTTGGGCTCGTGGTTGAAGCGGTTGCCGTGGCTGAATTCCGGGATGTTGGCGTTGACCAGCCACACTTCCCCGTCCTTCACCTCGGCATAGCTCTCGGCGATGGATCCCTCGCCGAAGCGGAGCGACTTCACCTCGGTCCCGGTCAGCGCGATCCCCGCCTCATATTTGTCCTCGATGGCATAATCGTAGCGCGCGCGCCGGTTCTCGGCGACGACCTTCTGCTTGTCGAACGGGATGGGACGCGGGCGGGCCATGCACCGGACATAGGGGTGGAGCGCGGACAGGGGAAGGCGGAGCGGACGTGCCCGCGTCCGGCTAGATCAAGCCGGCATGCGCGAGCGCCGCGTCCACGGCCTGCCGGCTCGCTTCCGAGGGCGGCGTCATCGGCCGCCGCAGGGTGGCGGGGAAGTCCGGCCGAACCCTGTTCAGCGCATATTTGGCCGGCCCCGGGGACGCGTCGCTGAACAGCGCGGCATGCAGCGGATAGAGCTTGTCTTGTAGTCTCAAGGCTTCATCCCAAGCCCCTGACATACACGCATTCTGGAACTCGGCACACAGACGCGGCGCGACGTTGGCGGTGACCGAGACGCAGCCCTTGCCACCCATCGCCATGAACCCCAGCGCCATGTCGTCGTTGCCAGAGAGCTGGATGAAATCCTCGCCGCAGGCGAGGCGCTGGGCGGTGACCCGCGCAAGGTTCCCGGTGGCGTCCTTGACCGCGACCACGTTCGGCAGCTCGGCCAGGCGCGCCATCGTCTCGACGGCGATGTCCGTCACCGTCCGCGCCGGCACGTTGTAGAGGACGATCGGAATGTCGACGGCGCTCGCGATGGCGAAGAGGTGGGCGTAGATCCCGTCCTGGTTGGGCCGGTTGTAGTAAGGCGGCACATGGAGCGCGGCGTCGGCGCCGCATGCCTTCGCGACTCTCGTCAGGGCGATGGCGCGATCGGTGTCGTTCGCGCCGCAGCCGGCGATGACCGGCACCCGGCCTGCCGACGCCTCGACGCAAATCTCGATGACGCGGCGATGCTCTTCCGGCCGCAGCGTCGCCGACTCCCCGGTGGTTCCCGCCGGGACCAGGCCGTGGCTCCCCTCGGCGATCTGCCATTCCACGAAGGCGCCGAACGCCGCCTCGTCCAACGCTTCGTCGCGAAAAGGAGTCACCAGAGCCGGGATCGACCCGCGGAACATCATTTCTCTCCTTCACCTGGAGCGGCGTTGTGCAATGATCGTTGGACGTCGGGTCGCCGTTCAGAGCCTGATAAGGAGGGGTTCGCCATTCTGTCCAGCATGCACAGGAAGCTGCTCGTCATGGGTTTCGCGGGGATCTCGGCGGCATCGCTGGCGGCGGTGACCGTCAAGGTCCATCCGCTCAAGGTCTCGGCGATCCTGCCGGCGGCGCTGCAGGGCGCCGGGGCGGCAACCGGGACTCCGGGCCTCCCGGGGGTGCCGACTCCTCCCGCTTATTCCGTCTCGCCGACCGTGGCGGCCGCGCTCAGCCAATGGAACGTGCTGCGCCAGAGCGATTCGAATCCCTTTCCGGCTTATGCCAATTTCCTGCTCAGCCACCAGGGCTGGCCAGGCGAGTCGGCGCTCCGAAAGGCGGCGGAGAAATCGATCAGCCCCGACGGAGACAGTGCCGCTCAAATCCTCGGCTATTTCCGTGTCTTCCCGCCGACGACCACGGTGGGCCAGGCGCGCTACGCCTTCGCTCTGTACACGTCCGGCCAGCAGGACAAGGCGCGGGAGGCGGCGCGGAGCGCCTGGACGGGCGGCGTGTTGCCCCAGGGCGACGAGAGCCGCCTGCTGGCGCTCTTCGGCGTCTCCCTCAGCAGCGCCGACCACGATGCCCGGCTCGATGCACTGCTTTCGAACGGGGACCGGCAGGCGGCGCAACGCATGCTGCCGCTCGCTTCGGCGGCCAACCGGCCGCTCTTCGAGGCGCGGCTCGCCCTCCAGACCAATGCCGCCGACGCCGGCGCGCGCCTGTCGGCGCTCCCGGCCGACGCCAATGCCAATGCCGGGCTGCTGCGCGACAAGGCCGAATGGCTTCGCGACGCGCACCAGGCGGGCGCCGCCCGCGCCCTGCTCGCCAATCGCGCGCCGTTGGCGGTGCGGCCGGCGGTGCCGGAGAAATGGTTCGAGACGATGCTGACGATCGCCCGGGAGGCGGCGAACGACCGGCAATGGACCCTCGCCTACGACATCGCCTCGAAGATCGACGACGCCTATCCCGCCGGCACCGACGTCAGCGAGCGCCCCTATGGCGAGCGCGACGATTATACGAGCCTCGCCTGGCTGGGAGGCTTCGTGGCGCTGAACAAGCTGGCCCGTCCGGCGGACGCGACCCGGCTGTTCCTGCGCTATGCCGGCGGCGCCCGCTCCCAGCAGACCCGCGCCAAGGGTTATTATTGGGCGGGGCGCGCGGCCGCCGCGAGCGGCGATGCGTCGGCGGCGGAAGGCTATTATCGCGAAGCCGCGGCGGCACCGGACCAATATTACGGCCAGCTCGCTATCGAGAAGCTCGGCCGGCCGATCCCGCCGCCGGAACAGGCCGCCGCCTCCCTCGATCCGGGTGCGCTCGCCCAGTTCCAGAACCGCAGCCTGGTCCAGGCCGCGCGCGCGCTCGGGCAGATGGGACGCTACGCAGACCAGACCTTGTTCGTCCGCGCCATCGCCCAAAGCGCGTCGACCGAGACGGAGCGCGCGCTTGCGGCCGAGCTCTCCCGCTCGCTCGGCCGGCTCGATCTCGGCGTCTGGGTCGCCCGCGAAGCCAGGACCAAGGGCGCGACCTTCTACGCCCGACCCGGCTTTCCGGACGTGCCCCTCGAGCCCGGCTGGGCCCGCTACTGGTCGCTGGCGCAGGCGATCACGCGGCAGGAAAGCTCGTTCGACCGCCAGGCGGTAAGCCACGCCGGCGCGCTCGGCATGATGCAGCTGATGCCCGCCACGGCCAACGAGACGGCACGCAAGATGGGCCTGCCCTATTCCCGCGGCCGCCTGACCTCGGATCCGAGCTACAACATGACGCTCGGCACCGGCTATTTCTCGACGATCCTCGACCAGTGGGGCGGCAACGTGCCGCTCGCCGTGGCGAGCTACAATGCCGGCGTCGGCAACGTCCGCAAATGGGTGGCCCAAAACGGAGATCCGCGCATGCCGGGCACGGACATGGTGCGGTGGATCGAGGAAATCCCGTTCCAGGAGACGCGCAACTACGTCCAGCGGGTGCTGGAGAATGCCGTCGTCTACGACACGTTCGCGCCGCAGGGCGGGGGCACCAGCGGCCGCCTCTCCTTCTATCTCAACCGCTCCTTCGGATCGGCGCCCGCGCCGACCTTTTCCTCCGCGGCGCCCGCGCCGGCGCCGTGAGCGACCGGCCCAATTATATCACGCCCGACGGCTATCGCCGCCTGCGCGAGGAATATGAGCGGCTGTTCGGCCACGAACGGCCGCAGCTGGTCGAGACGATCAGCTGGGCCGCGGGCAACGGCGATCGCTCGGAGAATGGGGACTACATCTACGGCCGCAAGAAGCTGCGCGAGATCGACCGGCGCATCGGCTGGCTGTCGAAGCGGATGAAGGCGGCGCAGGTGGTGGACCCGGCGGCGCAGCCGGAGCGCGGCAAAGTCTGGTTCGGCGCCACCGTCACGCTGGTCGACGAGGAGGAGCGCGAGCGCACCGTCACCCTGGTCGGCGAGGACGAGACCGACGCCGGCAACGGCCGAATCGCCTGGACCTCGCCCATCGCGCGCGCCGTCCGCGGCGCGCAAGTGGGGGACGTGCGGCGGGTGACACTGCCGGCGGGCGAGCGCGAGCTGGAGGTGGTCGCGATCCGCTACCCCGAGGCCTGAGCCGCCCGCCAGGCGGCGGGACTGTTGCCGGTCCAGCGCTTGAAGGCGCGCGAAAAGGCCGCCGGTTCGGCGAAACCGAGGCGGTAGGCAGCCTCCTTCACGCTGACCTTCGGGTCGCGCAGCAGCCGCCGCGCGACTCGCCGGCGGACCTGCTCGACCAGCGATTCGAAGCTGGCCCCCTCCTCGCGGAGCCGGCGGTAGAGGGTCTGCCGGCTGCAGCCGAGCGCGCGCCCTACCGCCTCCATCCGCGCGCCGCCGGGAAGCAGGGCCTCGATCTGGGTCTCCACGTCACGCCGGAACGCGCTCGCTGGCGGCACGAAGCCGCGCTCCAGTCGCGCCGCGAGGTCACCGAGGAAGGAGAGGAAGGGGCTTGCCGGCACAGATGCGCGGGCCGGACCACCGGCGCGCTGCTTCGGCCGCACCCCGAAGCGCCGCACGAGGTCGGCGCACGCGTCACGCCGGGCGCAGCCGCCGCAGCCGTCGCTCCGCATTTTCTCGATGCACGCTGCGATCATGCTTTTGGCACTCCCGATCATGGGCCGCACGTGTGTTACCGCCCTAATACTCCAAGTCGGCAGCGGGTGGAAGTCCCCGCCGCGAGCAGGAGGAGGAGGGATGATGCGCAAGAGCATTTTGACGGGTGCCGCGGCGGCGGCGCTTCTGATGGCGGCGACGCCGGCACGCGCCGACACGGTCGCGGACTGGTGGGATTATGCGGGCAAGATCGGCAACCCGCTGACGGGCGGGCCGCAGACGCTCGACCAGCAACGGGCGATCACGCGCGCCAGCCTCGCCATGTTCGAGGCGGTGAACGCGATCGACCGGCGCTACGAAAGCTGGCTGAATTTCCCGGTTGGCGATCCGGCGGCCTCGCAGGACGCGGCAGCGGCGACGGCGGCCTACAAGGTGCTCGCCGCCGCCTTTCCGGCGATGAAGACCGCGCTCGACGAAAGCTATGCCATCACGATGGACGAGATCGCGGACGGGCCGGCCAAGGAGAAAGGCCGCGCGATCGGCGAGGCCGCCGCCCGCGCCGCGATGGCGGCGGGCGGGATCGACCCGGCGGCCCGGCAAATCCCCTATCGCCCCCGCACCGCCCCCGGCGAATGGGTGCCGACGGCGCTCCCGGCGATCGACAGCGCGATGTACGCGATGAAGCCGTGGGCGATCCCGAGCGTCGAGGCGCTGATGCCCCCGCCGCCCGTGGCACTCGGAAGCGCGCGCTGGGCCAAGGACTATGAGGAGGTCCGCCGCCTCGGCGCGCGCGCCAGCAAGGAGCGCACGCCCCACCAGACTCTGATGGCCCGCTACCGCCAGGCGTTCGACCTCACGCCCACCATGCGCAGCCTTGCCGACCAGCCGGGCCGAACGCCGGTGCAGAACGCGCGGATGTTCGCGCGCTACCAGATGGCGTTCGACGACGCGGCCGAGGTCATGGCGGCGGCCAAGTTCAAGTACGATTTCTGGCGGCCGATCACGGCGATACGCAACGGCGCTGCGGACGGCAACGACGCCACGCAGCCGGACCCGGCATGGGTGCCGCTGCTGCCGACTCCCAATTTCGCCGAATATCCGTGCGGCCACTGCACCGTCGCCGCCGCCATCGCCGAAATCATGAAGGCGGAGACCGGGCCGCGCCCGCCCGGCGGCGTCCGCGTCGGCTCGCTCGCGGTGCCCAATTCGATCGTCCAGACGCTGCCCGACTGGGACGATTGGGCGCAGCAGGTGTCCGACTCGCGCATGTATGGCGGCGTCCACTACCGCTTCTCGAACGAGGCGGGCGAGCAGATCGGCCGCACGGCGGCCCGCATCGTCGCCGAAAAGGTGATGCGACCGCTGCCGGCGCCCAACGGAAAAAAGCGGAAGTAACGACGACCGGCGGAACAGAGGCCGTCATGCCGGACTTGATCCGGCATCCACCTTCTTCCCCAGAAGCTGCGAAGAGAAGGTGGACCCCGGATCAAGTCCGGGGTGACGGCCTCCCCCTCAGTCGTCTCCGAACGCCTTCTTCGCCAGCGCTTCGACGCCGGCCGACGCCTTGGGCGCGTCCATCGGCACGGCTGCCTCCAGCGCGTCGGCGACCGCCGTCAGCGCGGCGATGCGCGCCGCCTTCTTGTTGTTGCCGTCGATGACCGTCCAAGGCGCCCACGGCGTGCCCGTATGCGCGAACATCTCCTCGATCGCCTCGACATAGGCGCCGCGCTTCTCGCGGTTGCGGAAATCCTCGGCCGTGACCTTCCAACGCTTCCAGGGATGCTTGAGACGCGCCTCCAGGCGCTTGTCCTGCGTCTCCTGGGTCACGTGGAAGAACAGCTTCACGATGGCGGTGCCGCCATAGCATTGCTGCGCCTCGAACTCGTTGATCTCGTCATAGCCGCGGCGCCAATCGGCCTCGATAGCGAAGCCCTCGACGCGCTCGACGAGGACGCGGCCGTACCAGCTGCGGTCGAAGATCGCGATCTGTCCCGCGCCAGGCATCTTCTGCCAGAAGCGCCAGAGGAAGTGCCGCGCCTGCTCCTCGGCGGTCGGCGCCTTGATCGGCCAGACGCGGAAGGCGCGGGGGTCCCACTGACCGGTGATCCGCTGGATCGCCCCGCCCTTCCCCGCCGCATCCCAGCCTTCGCACACGACGATGCTGCTCTTCTTGTGAACGATATGCGCCACGAGGATGTGTGAGAGGCGCTCCTGCAGGGCGCAGAGGTCGGTGTCGTAGTCGCCCTTGTACTTGGCGCCGGTTTCGTAGTCGGAGAGGTTCAAGCTCACGCCAGTTTCCCTACCCGTTCGTCCCGAGCAAAGTCGAGGGGCGCTGGCACGACCTCATCGCGTGCGCCCCTCGACTTCGCTCGGGACGAACGAGGTTTAGGCGCTGCGCCGTTACTCCGGCGCCACCAAAGCGTCGGGGCTCTTCTTCGCGGTGCCCGCCGGCTCCACCACGCGAATGTGAAGCTCGCGCAGCTGCTTGGCGGTCACCGCGCCCGGGGCGCCCATCATCAGGTCCTCGGCCTTCTGGTTCATCGGGAAGAGGACGACCTCGCGGATGTTGGGCTCGCCCGCGAGCAGCATGACGATGCGGTCGATGCCGGGCGCCGAGCCGCCGTGCGGCGGCGCGCCATACTTGAACGCGTTGATCATGCCCGAGAAGTTCGTGTCGACATCCTCGCGCGAATAGCCGGCGATCTCGAACGCCTTGTACATGATGTCAGGACGGTGGTTCCGGATCGCGCCCGACGACAGCTCCACGCCGTTGCAGACGATGTCGTACTGGTAGGCGAGGATGTCCAAGGGATCCTTGGTCTCCAGCGCCTCGAGCTCGCCCTGCGGCATCGAGAAGGGGTTGTGGGAGAAGTCGACCTTCTTCGCCTCCTCGTCATATTCGAACATCGGAAAGTCGACGATCCAGCAGAATTCGAACTTCTTCTCGTCGATGAGGCCGAGCTGCTCGGCGACCCGGGTGCGGGCGGCGCCGGCGAGCTTGGCCGTCTGCGCCTCCTTGCCGGCGGCGAAGAAGATGCCGTCGTCGGGGCCGAGGCCGAGTTCGGCGACGAGCTTGCGGGTCGCTTCCTCGCCGTGATTCTTGGCGATCGGGCCGCCCAGTTCGCCGCCCTTCTGGGTGATGTAGCCGAGGCCGGCATGGCCCTCCGAACGCGCCCATTCGTTCATGTCGTCGAAGAACTTGCGGCTGTGGCCGGCAGTGCCCGGGGCCGGGATGGCCCGCACCACGTTGCCGCCTTCGACCATCCGGGCGAACAGGCCGAAGCCGGAGCCGCGGAAATGCTCCGAGACATCGGAAATGACGATGGGGTTCCTGAGGTCCGGCTTGTCGGAGCCGTATTTCAGCATCGCTTCCCTGTAGGGAATCCGCGGGAAGGAGCCGGCCGGCGTCACCGACTTGCCGTTGGCGAATTCCTCGAAGACGCCGGCAAGGACGGGCTCGATCGCCTGGAACACGTCCTCCTGCGTGACGTAGCTCATCTCGAAGTCGAGCTGGTAGAATTCGCCCGGCGAGCGGTCGGCGCGCGCGTCCTCGTCGCGGAAGCAGGGGGCGATCTGGAAATAGCGGTCGAAGCCGGCCACCATGATCAGCTGCTTGAACATCTGCGGCGCCTGGGGAAGCGCGTAGAACTTGCCCGGATGGACCCGGGAGGGAACCAGATAGTCCCGCGCGCCTTCGGGGGAGGAGGCGGTGAGGATGGGGGTCTGGAACTCGGTGAAGCCGGCCTCGACCATGCGGTTGCGGATCGAGGCAATCACTTGGGAACGCAGCAGAATGTTGGCGTGAAGGCGGTCGCGGCGCAGGTCGAGGAAGCGGTAGCGGAGGCGAATGTCCTCCGGATAGTCCGCTTCCCCGGCGACCGGAAGCGGGAGCTCCTCGGCCGAAGATTGCACCGTAACCGCGTCGGCGGGAACCTCGATTTCTCCGGTGGGAAGGTTGGGGTTCCGGGCCTCGGCCCCGCGGGACACGACGGTACCCGTGACGGTGACGACGCTTTCGGCCCGCAGATGCTCGAGCACGCGCAGCGGCTCGGAGCCCGCCTTGCAGACGATCTGGGTCAGGCCGTAATTGTCGCGCAGGTCGACGAACAGCACGCCGCCATGGTCGCGCTTCCGGTGGATCCAGCCGGAAAGCCGCACCGTCTCGCCGACATTCTCGGCGCGGAGCTGGCCGCAATTGTGGGTCCGGTACGCGTGCATGATGATCGGTCCTGCTTCGTCATCCCGGCGAAAGCCGGGATCCACCTGCTTTCGAAGGACATCTGAACGAGAAAAGGTGGATTCCGGCTTTCGCCGGAATGACGGGTTCCGTCGCGGCGGAGGCTTGCTTTGTCAAGCGCGGAGGCCGCCGCTATAGCCCCCGCCGATGAACATCCACCCGCTGATCGCCGACACCGAGTCGCTTAAATCCTTGTGCGAACGCCTTTCCCGGTCCGACTTCGTCGCGGTCGACACCGAGTTCATGCGCGAGAACACCTATTGGCCGGACCTGTGCCTGATCCAGATCGGCAACCAGGAGGAGGCGGCGGCGGTCGACCCCAAGGCCGAAGGGCTCGACCTCCAGCCGCTGCTCGACCTGCTGGTCGACAACGAGGACGTCCTCAAGGTCTTCCACGCCGGCGGCCAGGACGTCGAGATCATCTACAACCTCACCGCCAAGACGCCCCACCCGATCTTCGACACGCAGATCGCCGCGATGGCATTGGGGCTGGGCGAGCAGGTCGGCTATTCGAACCTGGTGGAAAGCCTGATCGGCAAGAGCCTCGACAAGGGCGCGCGCTTCACCGACTGGGGCCGCCGCCCCCTCGACAAGCGCCAGATCGACTATGCGATCGGCGACGTCACCCACCTCGCCACTCTCTTCCCCAAAATGCTGGAGAAGCTGCGCCGCACCGGCCGCGGCGAGTGGCTCGACGAGGAGATGGAGCGGTTGGCCGATCCTTCCAACTACGAGAACGACCCGGCTTTGGCCTGGAAGCGGGTTCGGGTGGCGAGCCGCAAGCCGGACGTGCTCGGCCGGCTGCGCGCCGTCGCCGGCTGGCGCGAGCAGGAAGCGCGGCAGAAGAATCTGCCCCGCGGCCGCATCATGAAGGACGAGACCCTGGCCGACGTCGCCTCCCATCCGCCGTCGAGCCAGGAGGGGCTGGCGCGGGTCCGCGGCCTGTCGCCGGCCTGGGCCTCCAATGACATAGGCGGCCGGCTGATGGCGGCGCTGGCGCAGGCGAAGCCGCTGGGGCCCGACGAGCTGCCGCCGCGCGAGGACCGGCCCGGCCTCGGCAAGGAAGGCGCGCTGGTGGCCGACCTCCTGAAGCTCCTGCTCAAGATCCGCTCGCGCGAGACCAACGTCGCCGCGCGCCTGATCGCGCGCACCGAGGAGCTGGAGCTGCTTGCCGCCGGCAAGCGCGACGGACTGTCGATCCTGAAGGGCTGGCGGTTCGAGCAATTCGGCCGCGACGCGCTCGACCTCGTCGAAGGCCGCCTCGCCTTTGGGGTCAAGGGCGGCAAGCTCTTGATGACGCGGACCGAGATCGGCCAGTGACGGCGCTCGACGAGACGGCGGTGCCGGCGGAGGAGCCGCGCGACGAAGTCGACGAGAGCCGCGCGCCGTTGATGTCGCACCTCGAGGAGCTGCGATCCCGGCTGATCCGCTCGATCGCCATCTTCATCCTCGTCTTCGTCGGCGCCTTCTTCGTCAGCGACCGGCTCTACCAGATCATGACCATGCCGCTGCACTTCGCGCTCGGCGCCAATGCCCGGTTGATCACCACCGAGGTGACCGGGCAGTTCTGGGTGAAGGTCGAGGTGGCGAGCTACAGCGCGCTGATCGTCGGCTCGCCGTTCATCGTCAACCAGCTCTGGCTGTTCGTCGCCCCAGGCCTCTACCGCTCGGAGCGCAAGCTGCTGAAGCCCTACCTGTTCGCGACCCCGGTGCTGTTCTCCGCCGGCGTGACGATGGGCTATTTCCTCATGCCCTATGCGCTGAAGGCGCTGCTGGTGGGCCCCTTCGCCCTGGTCGACAGCAAGACGACCATCCCCATTTCGGTGACGCCGGACGTCCACAAATACCTCACCTTCGCCAAGCAGATGATGTTCGGCTTCGGCATCTCGTTCCTGTTCCCGATCCTGATGATGGTGCTGGTCCAGTCGGGGGTGCTGACGGTCGACCAGCTGCGCAAGGGCCGCCGCTACGCGATCACCGCCGCCTTCCTGCTGGCGACCCTGCTGGCGCCGCCCGACGTGTCGAGCCAGCTGATGCTCGCGCTGCCTTTGTGCGTGCTGTTCGAGATCACGTTGCTGTACCTCAGGTACACCCACAGGGGGAAGGCGGCCCCTCATCCGGCCGCGTAGGACGCTCCGGCCCGCGGGGATGCGACGGCGCAGGGCATTGCGCGCCGCAGGGGTCTTCGTGCTGCTTCTACTCGCGCTGCTCGGCGCCGCCTTCTTCATCGGCCTCCGCGAAGCGGTCTCGCCGCCCGTGCGCCGCGAAGCGCACCTCGCGCTTGCCGGCTGGCCGAAGGACACGCCGCCGCTGCGCGTGGCTCTGCTTTCCGACATCCACCTCGGCAACCGCGCCATGGCGCCCGAGCGGCTCGGCCGCATCGTCGAGGAAGTGAATGCCGCGCGCCCGGACGTCGTCCTCATCGCCGGCGACTTCCTCGCCGGCCGCAGGAGCGACGGCGCGGAGGAGAAGGCGGCGGCCCTCACCAAGCCGCTGTCGCGCCTGCGGGCGCCGATGGGCGTCGTCGCGGTTCTCGGCAACCACGATTACTGGACCGCGCCGGACGCCGTGCGCGCCGCGCTGGAGCGCGCAGGCGTCACCGTTCTCGTCAACCGGGCGGTGCAGCGGGGCCCGCTGGCGCTGCTCGGCGTCGACGATCCTTTCTCCGGCCATGACGACGTCCCCGCCACGCGCGCCTCCGCGCACCTGCGCGGGGTGCCGGTCGTGCTCAGCCATTCGCCCGACGTCGTCCACCGGCTGGGCTCGGGCTTCCCCCTGGTCCTCGCCGGGCATACCCATTGCGGGCAGGTGGTGCTGCCCTGGTACGGACCGGTCACGACTCGCGCCCCGCTCGCCGGCTGGAAGCCGCTCTACGACCCCCGCTACCGCTGCGGCCTCGTCGCGCGGGACGGCCGGACGGTGGTGGTCACCGCCGGCCTCGGCTCCGGCACCACCCCGATCCGCCTCGGCGCGCCGCCGGACTGGTGGCTGCTCACGCTTGGGCCGCGCGGGTGATGCGCGGTCCGACCGTCATCCCGGACTTGATCCGGGATCCATGAACACCGCGTGCGACGGCGCGGGCCGTCATCCCAGACTTGATCCGGACCCATGAACACCGAGGGGCGCGGCCTTGCCTTCTCCGTGTTCATGGATCCTGACTTTCCTCAGGATGACGAGGGGTTGATCGGGGGGCCGTGAGCGCGGCAGCATCCGGACATGCCGAAGCAGCCGTGCGTCTACATCCTCGCCAGCCGCCGGAACGGGACGACCTATATCGGCGTCACGTCGGACCTGCTCGCGCGGATGCATCAGCACAGGACCGGCACGTTGAAGGGGTTCAGCTCGGAGTATCGGGTGTGGCGGCTCGTCCACTTCGAGATGTACGACGACATGTACGCGGCAATCACGCGGGAGAAGCGGCTCAAGGGCTGGCGGCGTGCGTGGAAGGTCGCACTGATCGAGGAGCATAATCCGTTCTGGGAGGATCGAGCGGTGGAACTGGGCTTCGAGCCCGCCGCGCCGCATCCGAGCACTTTGCGGCCGTCATCCCGGACGTGATCCGGGACCCATGAACGCGGACGGCGCGAACCTGTCGCCTCCGTGTTCATGGATCCTGACTTTCGTCAGGATGACGGGGGGGGGGGGTGGAGCGGCGGCCTCGCACTGGCGACGGCACCAGCCGTCATCCCGGACTTGATCCGGGATCCATGAACACCGAGGGAGGCGGCCTTGCCTTATCCGTGTTCATAGGTCCTGACTTTCGGCAGGATGACGTCAGCTCGTCCGGATGCCGGCGCCGCAGCCGAGGCTGGTGGCGAGCTTGACGAGGCGGCGGTCGACGGTCTCGCCGTAGAGGTCGCGGGCGCGCTTGGGGAGGGTGAGGAGGATGTCGTCGCCCTCGCGGCCGAGGCGGCTGGCCTCCAGGGGGCCGGCGAGGCCGCCGCTGAGGCGCTGGCCCAGACGCATGGCGAGGCCCCACAAGGCCGCGCGTTCGAGTGCTTTGGGCGGGCAGAGGGCGGCGACGGCGAGGTCCGGAAAGGAGCGGCCGCCGCCGAAGTTCGAGAAGAGAGCCTGGGCGATCATCACCCGCTCGCAGGCGTCGACGCCGACCCAATTGCCGTGGAGCGCCATCTCGACGCCGCGCTCGGCGCGGAAATCGGGATGGGCCTGCCAGGCGACGTCGGCGAGCAGGCAGGCGGCAAGGCGGATGCGGGCGGCGGCGGGGCCGTCGTCGAAGATCGGCGCGATCCAGGCGTCGAGCACGTCGCCATGCTCGCCGAAGCGGCTGAGGCCGTGGCCGGCGGCGCGAGTCGCCTCGATCAGGGGATCGCGGGCGCGCTCCCGCTTCGAGAGGCCCTGATAGAGGAAACCCTCGCGGATGCCGAAGCTGGAGACGATGAGGTCCGAAGGCGCGAGCTCCGCGACCAGGGCGGAGAGGATCATCTTCGCCGCGGGCAGCGTCGGAATGCGGGTGGCGGTGAGCATCCTCAGGCTCCGCGCTTCGGCGCGATCGAGGTTGGCGATGAGCTTGCGCAGCTCGGCCGGGCGATCCGGCGCCATCCGGTAGGCGTGGGTGATGGGAAGCGGGTAGTTGGTCGAGATGATGTCGAGCCGGGCGAGCGCGCGCCACGAGCCGCCGACGAGGTAGAGCGGCCGGCCCCTGCCCTTCTTGCCGAGCCTGGAGGCGGCGAGCGCTTCGGCGAGCGCGGCGCGGACCTTCTTCTCGGTGCGCGCGTCGGGGGTGCCGACGCGCAGGACGCCAAGCGGGAGCGAAACCGCCTTGCCGACCTCGCCGCCCCCGACGGAGGCGAGCTCGAGGCTGCCGCCACCGAGGTCGCCGACGATCCCCTCCGCCTCGGGGATGCCCGAGAGGACGCCCATGCCGGCGAGCATCCCCTCCTCCTCGCCCGAGAGCACGCGGGGGCGGAAGCCGAGCGCGCGTACCTCGTCGAGGAAGGCCTGGCCGTTGCGGGCATCGCGGACCGCGGCGGTGGCGAGCACGCGCGGGTCCTTCACTTCCATCGCATCGACGAGCAGGCGGAAGCGGCGGAGCGCGGAGAGGGCGCGATCTTCCGACTCGCGCGACAGCTCGCCGGTTTTTGCGAGGCCGACGCCGAGGCCGGCCAGCACCTTCTCGTTGAAGGCGATGGAAGGCGCGCGCGGCGAGCCTTCGTAGACGACGAGGCGGACGGAATTCGAGCCGATGTCGATGACGGCGGTCGGCGCACGGCTGGGCAAAGGACCTGCTCCCTCAGCCGCGGCGGAAGCGCAGCTTGGGGACCGACCCGCTCGACCGCAGCGCGGCGCCACGGCCCGACAAGGATGGGTTAGTCATAAAATAATGGTGGAGATTGAACGGCTTGTCGCCATGCGCGGAGATGCGCTCGTAGCGGCCGTCGGGGAAGAGACGCCAGCTCTGCTCGTTGTCGATGAGGTTGGCGACCATCACCTGGTCGAGCACTTGGGCGTGGACCGTCGGGTTCTCGATCGGGATCATATATTCGACCCGCCGATCGAAGTTGCGCGGCATCCAGTCGGCCGAGCTGATAAAGACCTTGGCCTCGCGGTTGGGCAGCTCATCGCCGTTGCCGAAGCACCAGATGCGGCTGTGCTCGAGGAAGCGGCCGACGATCGACTTCACGCGGATGTTCTCCGACAGGCCTTCGAAGCCGGGCCTGAGGCAGCAGATGCCGCGCACGACGAGGTCGATCTCCACCCCGGCGACGCTCGCTTCGTAGAGCTTGTCGATGATGATCGGATCGACGATCGCGTTCATCTTCGCCCAGATCTCGCCGGGGAGGCCGCTCCGCGCGTTCGCGATCTCGTTGTCGATGAGGCGGCAGAGCTCGGCGCGAAGGCCGAGCGGCGACATGGTGACGAGCTCGAGCCCGCGCGGCTCGACATAGCCGGTGATGTAGTTGAACAGCTGCGCCGCGTCGCGCCCGACCCGCGGATCGGCGGTGAAGAAGCTCAGGTCCGTGTACACGCGCGCCGTCAACGGGTGGTAGTTGCCGGTGCCGAAATGGCAGTAGGTGCGGTAGCCCTTCTCCTCGCGGCGCACGACCATCGAGACCTTGGCGTGGGTCTTCCAGTCGATGAAGCCGTAGACGACCTGCACGCCGGCCCGCTCGAGCGCCGAAGCCCAGAGCAGGTTCTGCTCCTCGTCGAAGCGGGCCTTGAGCTCGACCACGGCGGTGACCGACTTGCCCGCCTCGGCGGCGTCGATGAGCGCGCGGATGATCGCCGACTGCTTGCCGGCGCGGTAGAGGGTCTGCTTGATCGCGACGACGTCGGGATCGGCGGCGGCCTGCTTCAGGAACTCGACCACCACCTCGAAGCTCTCATAGGGGTGGTGGACGACGATGTCCTTGGACTGGATCGCCGCGAAGCAGTCGCCGCCATGCTCGCGGATGCGCTCAGGGAAGCGCGGCGTGAAGGGAGCGAATTTGAGGTCCGGCCGGTCCTCCTCGTACAGCGCGTCGAGATCGGCGGTGCCGAGGAAGCCGGTCGATTCGGTGACGATCGCGTCGGTTGCGGCGAGGCCGTCGCGAACCAGCTGGACGAGGTCGGCGGGCATTCCGGCGTGGAGCTTCAGGCGGATGACGCGGCCGCGGCGTCGGCGCTTGATCGCGCTCCGGAAGTAGCGGACGAGGTCTTCCGCTTCCTCCTCGATCTCGATGTCGCTGTCGCGAATGATGCGGAAGGCGCCCTCCCCCACCAGCTCGGACCCGGGGAAGATGGTGCCGATGAAGCGGCGGATGAGGGTCTCGATCGCGATGTAGCGCGCCTCGCCGCCCGGCAGCCGGACGAAGCGCGGCACGCTCGGCGGGACCATCAGGAGCTCGCGGATGCTCTCGCCGGTGCCGGGGCGCTTCAGGTCGAAGATCAGCGAGAAGCCGCGGTTGGGGATGAAGGGGAAAGGATGCGCCGGGTCGATCGCCTGGGGCGTGAGGACGGGGAAGATCTGCTCGCGGAAATAGCGGTCGAGGAAGGACGCCGCATCGGGGTCGAGCGGGTCGTCCCGGCCGACCACGACCATTCCCGCCTCGGCGAGCAGGGCGCGCAGTTCGGTCCAGACGCGCTGCTGGCTTTCGGTCAGCCGGTCGGCCTCCTCGGCGACGGCGGCGAGTTGCTGGCCCGGCGTCATGCCGTCGTCCGAAACCTCCTCGACGCCGAGCAGGCGGTGGGCCTTGAGGCCGGCGACCCGGACCATGAAGAATTCGTCGAGATTGTTGCCCGAGATGGAGAGGAAGCGGAGCCGCTCGAGCAGCGGATGGGCGGGGTTGCACGCCTCCTCCAGCACGCGCCGGTTGAAGGCCAGCCAGGAGAGCTCGCGGTTGAAGAAGCGGTCCTTCGGCGCGAAGCCGGCGGCGGGCTCCTGCTCCGCGGCGATCAGGGGCGAATCGACGTCGGCCACTAGAATTTCGCCCTTCGCATGATCCCCGCCTCCTGCAGCGCGCGCTTCGCCATAGCGACGGTAATGCGGCGGTGGTGTGACAAGGCCGCGCGGTCGAGCGCGTCGACCACCTGCTGAACGGCCACGTAGGAGCGTTCGATCCGCGGGAGGAGGAAGGCGGGAAGCTCGGGCGGGACGGCGATGCCGCGGTCGCCGAGCAGCTTCATGATGAGGTTGACGATGAGGTCGTCGTCGGGCGGGCCGATCTCGACATGCGGCGTGGCGGTGAGGCGGGAGCGCAGGTCCGGGAGACGTATGTCCCAGGCGGGCGCAGGGCGGTCGGCGACGACGAGGAGGGGGCGGCGAGTCTCCTGGGCCTTGTTCCAGGCGTGGAAGAGGGCTTCCTCGTCATGATCCTCGGCATTGTCGAACAGGCGGCCGGCGGTCTTGCGGACGAAGATGCGGCCGAGCAGGCTGCGGCCGGACTTGCGCGGGCCGGTGAGGAGGGTCGCCATGACCGGCCAGACCGACCAGCGCTTCAAATGATCGAAGGCGGCGCGGTTGGCGTGGGACAGCAGGAAATCCTCGTCGGCATCGGCCACCGGCCAGTCGAGCGGCAGCGCGATCTGCGCCACCTCAGTCGCCCCCGCCCTTCGAGATGCGCAGGCTGGCGCCGGAGCCGCCGACCGTCCAGCCCTGCGCCTGGAGCGCGGCGGCGAGCGCGGCGGGGTCGCCGGAATAGGTGACGCGCATCACCGAGGTGCCGCCGAGCGCGAGGCTGGTGGTGATCGCCGAGGTGACGCCGGGGACCTTGCTGACGCCGATCTCGGCGCGGGTGACGGCGGCGGAATCGGGTGTCGAGACCTGGATGCTGACGGTGACACTCGGGGTGCCGGCGGTGGGCGTCGCGGCGGCGGCGGTGGGGGCCTGCGTGGCGGCGGGGGCCTGCTCCTCGAGCGCCTCCACTTCGGGCGGGCGCTGGACGATGAGCGTCGGATCGGGGCGGAGCGCGCCGCCGGCAAGCGCCTGAGCGTAGAGTTCGTCGAGGCGGCGCACGCCCTCGTCCATCAGCTTGGGGATGCCGGCGCTGTTCTCGGTGCGCAGGGTGAAACGGCCGAGGACGCGGTTGTCCGGCCCGAAGCGGGCGGTGAAGGTGCCGACGGCGGGGCCGCCGGGGGCGAGCCGCTGCAGCCGCACCTCAGGCATCACCACGTCGGCGGCGCCGTACTGGTCGAGCAGCATCCGCCACCAGGCGCGGCCGGGGCGCCTGGTCTGCATCTGGTTGAGGAGGAGCGGATCGATGCCCGAGCCGGTCGGGCGGACATAGTCGACCGGCGTATTGCCGGTGCGGAAGCGCGCCCAGGCCTTCTGCCACTCGTTCCGGTATTCGAAGCTGGTGAAGGTGCCGCCGGTCAGCATCACCGGGATGACGAGGAGCGGGGCGGAGCGGCGGACGACGCCGCCGACGCCGAGCAATTCGCCGGTGCGGGCGCGATCGAACAGGACGCCGAGCGAAGCGATGTAGCGGCGGGGGCCGATCTGCTCCTGCTCGACGACGATGCCCGCAACCATGGCGTTCAATGCGGCGTCGTCGAGATTCGGCGCTTCCTCGATCGGGTGGCCGTTGGTCTTGGCCCAGAGCGCCTTCCAGCCTCGGCGCTGCGCCTCCTTCCAGCCCTCCTCGCGCGCTTTCTCGGCGGTCGGGCCCGTGGTGTCGACCTCGATGCCGCCGACCTCGAAGGTGCTGGCGCTGTCGATCGGCGGCACGCCGCGGTCGGAGCCTTCGAGCTGCGCCTGCGAGCCGCCCGCCGCGAGGCAGACGGCGACGACGAGGACGAGCGACGGCAGACGGCGGGGAAGCTTCACGAGCGCCTTTTGGCGACTCGGGCGTGGAAATCCAAGCGCGATGTGGCTAGCGCAAGGCGCCATGAGCGAGGGCGAGAGCTACACCTATGCCAGGGCCGGCGTGTCGATCGCCGCGGGCAACGCGCTGGTGAAGGCGATCGCGCCGCTGGCGAAGGCGACGGCGCGGCCCGGAGCGGATGCGGCGCTCGGCGGGTTCGGCGGCTTCTTCGACCTGAAGGCGGCGGGGTACCGCGACCCTTTGCTGGTCGCGGCGAACGACGGCGTCGGCACCAAGCTCAAGCTCGCCATCGACGGCGGGCGCCACGAAGGCGTCGGCATCGACCTCGTCGCAATGTGCGCCAACGACCTCATCGTGCAGGGCGCGGAGCCCCTGTTCTTCCTCGACTATTTCGCGACCGGGCGGCTCGAGGCGGGCGTCGCGGAGCGGGTCGTCGCCTCGATCGCCGAGGGGTGCAAGGAGGCCGGCTGCGCGCTGATCGGCGGCGAGACGGCCGAGATGCCGGGCATGTATGCCGAGGGCGACTACGACCTCGCCGGTTTCTGCGTCGGCGCGGTCGAGCGCGGCGAGGCGCTGACCGGGGAGCAGGTCGCCGAGGGCGACGTGATCCTCGGCCTCGCCTCGTCGGGCGTCCACTCGAACGGCTTCTCCCTCGTCCGCCGCCTCGCCGCCGACAAGGGCTGGAAGCTCGGCCGACCGGCCTTGTTCGATCCGGACGTGCTGCTCATCGACGCGCTGCTCGCGCCGACCCGCATCTACGTGCGGCCGCTCCTCCCGCTCGTACGCGCGGGGCGGATCCATGCGATGGCGCACATCACCGGCGGCGGCCTGCTCGAGAACGTGCCGCGGGTGCTGCCGCAAGGCCTCCACGCCCGCATAGACGCCGCCGCCTGGCCGCAGCCGCGGCTGATGGCCTTCCTGCAGGCGCAAGGCCGGATCGAGCCCGAGGAGATGGCGCGCACCTTCAACTGCGGCATTGGCATGGCTCTCATCGTCTCGGAAGACGATGCGAAGGGTGTGACGCAAGAACTTGAGAAAAGCGGTGAAACCGTCTTTCGGATCGGCCGGATCGAAGCCGGGACGAAGGGCTGCACCGTCTCCGGCCCAGCCGGTAGCTGGGCGACGCCGCGGGACTGGAGCGCCACCCACGATGGCTGAGCGGGTGCGGGTCGGCGTCCTGATCTCGGGGCGCGGCACCAACATGGTCGCCCTCTCCGAATATAAGCGCCGCGAACCGCGCGCCTACGATCTCGCCCTCGTCGCCTCGAACGTGCCGGAGGCCCGCGGCCTCGTCGCCGCCCGCCGCCTCGGCATCCCGACATGGACGCAGAGCCACAAGGGCATGTCGCGCGAGGAATTCGACCGGCTGGTCGACGCCGAGCTGCGCCGCCACGACGTCGAGGTGGTGGCCCTTGCCGGCTACATGCGCCTCCTCTCCCCGGCCTTCATCGCCGCGTGGCACGGGCGGATCCTCAACATCCACCCCTCGCTCCTCCCGGCCTACAAGGGCCTCGACACCCACCGCCGGGCGATCGAGGCCGGCGAGACCCATGCCGGCTGCTCCGTTCATCTCGTCACCGAGGAACTGGACGACGGCCCGGTCCTCGCGCGTGCCGAGGTCCGCATTCGCCCGCGCGACACCGCCGAGACGCTCGCCGCGCGCGTGCTCGAGGAGGAGCACAAGCTCTACCCCGCCGCGCTCGACCATTTCTGCGCGCGGCTGCGGCCGGGCCACGTCGCCGTGCTGGAAGGGTGAGCCCGGCGCGCGCGGACCGCGCACCGCGCGCCCACGGCCTGGATATCGTCCGCGCGGCCGCGATCGCCTGGGTGATGGTCTACCATGCGATGAACCTCGGCCTCGTCCCCGATCCGGATCGCTGGGTCGTCGGCTTCGGCTGGATGGGCGTCGATGTGTTCTTCGTGCTGAGCGGATTCCTCATCGCCAGCCAGCTGCTCAAACCCTGGGCGACAGGCTCCCGGCCCGATTATCCGCGCTTCTTCGCGCGCCGGCTGTTGCGGACGCTGCCGGCCTATGCCGCCGTCGTCACCTTGTATTTCGTGGCGCCGGCGCTGCGGGAGTTCCCGGACGTCCAGCCTTTGTGGCAATTCGCCACCTTCACCGAGAACCTTCTGTTCGAGCCGACCGGTTCCAAGGCCTTCTCCCACGCCTGGTCGCTCTGCGTGGAGGAGCAATTCTACCTCGTCTTCCCGGCGGCGGTGGCGCTGCTCGCGTGGAAGCCGTCGGCCGGCAAGACCTGCGCGGCGCTCGCGGCGGTGCTGGTCCTCGGGATTGCCGTCCGCTCCTGGCTGTGGCTCGCTTATGTTGGGCACGCCCCCTTCTCCGCCTCCGCCGAGCCGGACTGGCGGCCCTACATGCGGCTCATCTACTATCCAACGTGGAGCCGCCTCGACGGCTTGCTCGCAGGGATCGCCATCGCGGCGCTGAAAGTCTTCCTCCCCGCCGCCTGGGCGCGATTCACCGCGCGGCCGAACCTTCTCCTCGCCCTCGGCCTCGCGGGAGTGGCGGCGTCGATCCTGCTGTTCCAGCGGCAGATCGCAGCGCTGGTGCCGGCGGCGCTCGGCTTTCCTCTCCTCTCCGCCTCGGTGGCGCTGATCGTCGCCGCGGCAAGCACCGATCGCGCGTTGATCGGCCGCTACCGCATTCCAGGGGCGGCGGCGCTCGCGACGGGCGCCTACAGCCTCTACCTCAGCCAGAAGCTCGCCTACCATGCCGTAGCGGCGTGGATCGCACCGGCTCTTGGAGCCGAGGGCTGGCTACGCCTCGCCCTCGCCTTCGCAGCAGCGCTGGCCGCGGGCGGGGCGCTCTACTGGGGCGTCGAGCGCCCCTTCCTCCGGCTGCGCGACCGGCTAGAAGGGCCGTCGCGAAGCTCGATCGCCGCGGCTCCCGCGGGCCCGTGAGGAGGACAGGAATGAGGGATGGAGAGCCGACCGCGGCGGAACGCGAGCAGGCAGCGCGGACGCGGCGGCGGTGGATCACCTTCGGCGAGGTGATGGCGGTGATCGGCGTGCTGATCTCCGGTCTCGCCTTATGGGACAGCTATTCCGAGCGCCGGCAGAGCGCCGCGGAGCGCGCGGCCGACAAGGCGAAGCAGAGCAGCGCCTCGCGCACCCTCGTGCTCAAGGCGGACGGCGAAGGGCGGGTGATCCGCCTCTCAGCCCACAACCCCGACCAGGCGATCCAGGGCCAGACCCTCCTCTTCCCCGCCGCCTTCGGCCTCGGCGCGATCGACGCGACCGAGCCGCGCATCGAAGCCGACTGGGTGAGGCGCGGCCTCAAGGCGGCGCACGAGAAGGACGCGAAGACGCCCGGCGACGCGCGCGTGCCGGTGGCCATCACCACCCGCTTCGTCGCCGGCGGCGACAGCTACACCGACACCGCGATCTACGAGGTCGGGTACAAGGAGAGCGGCGGCGGTCTCTTCGGCGGAACGAACGTGGAGCTGAAGGGCGTGGCGCTCGTCGGGAGGGTGAAGCCCTCCCAGGCGCAGGCTCGGCTCGACGCACTTTGGAAGGCGCGCGGCGGTTAAGCTGCCTCCCCGTCCTGCCGGACGAGGAGGCGGAAAGTCAGCCGACGATCTCTTCGGGGGCGAAGAAGAAGTCGATTTCGATCTTCGCGTTCTCGGCGCTGTCGGAGCCGTGGACCGAATTGGCCTCGATCGATTCGGCGTGGACCTTGCGGATCGTGCCCTCGTCGGCATTGGCCGGGTTGGTCGCGCCCATCACCTCGCGGTTCTTCGCCACCGCATTCTCGCCCTCGAGGACCTGCACGACCACCGGGCCGGAGGTCATGAAGGCAACGAGGTCGTTGAAGAAGGGGCGCTCGCGGTGGACGCCGTAAAAGCCTTCGGCCTGATCCTTCGACATGCGAATACGCTTGGAGGCCACGACGCGCAGGCCCGCCTCCTCGAGCATCTTGGTGATGGCGCCGGTGAGGTTGCGGCGGGTCGCGTCGGGCTTGATGATCGAGAAGGTGCGTTCGGTCGCCATGGCCGGTCAAAGCTCCAGTGGTTCGGGTGGGTTGGGATTTGCCGCGCGCTCTAGGCGGGCGACGGCTTCGGCGCAAGGTTCAGGGGCCCTGCACCCATTTGCCGCGCTCGTCCTGCTTCCAGTAGCGCGCCGTCGCGTCCGGCTTGCCCTTGAGGGCGCGCCAGGCGCCGCGGGCCTCGTCGAGATGGGCGGCGTCGAAGAAATAGAAGGTCCGCGCAAAGGCCAGCGCCCCCTCGCGCCACGCGCCGTCGGCGAGGGCGACGTTGGTCGCGCCGTTCGCGGGCGCGAGGTCCGGCGAGAGAAGGATCGGCTGCGCCTCCGCCTTCTCGCGGCCGTGCGGGAGGAAGGCGGTGGCAGCGTAGGTCCAGAGTTGCTCGTCGAGCCGCGCGAGGTGCGGTTCCTCGGCGACGACGAGAAGGCGCTCGCCGCCGGCCAGGACCTTCTCCGCGATCGCCGGCAGCACCTTCTCGAGCGGCGAGGCCGTCAGATGGTAGAAATCGACGATCACCCTTCGAAATTGTCGGCGACGAAGCGGTCGAGCAGGCCGACGCCGAATCCGGTGGCGCCCTTGTCGTAGAGGTTGCCGGCCTTGTCCGACCAGGCAACGCCGGCAATGTCGAGATGCGCCCATTTGACGCCGCTCTCGACGAAGCGCTGGAGGAAGACCGCGGCGGTGATCGAGCCGCCCTCGCGCGGGCCGACATTCTTCATGTCGGCGATCGGGCTTTCGATCAATTTGTCGAAAGCATCGCCGAGCGGCATCCGCCACAGCCGGTCGCCGGTCTCGGTGCCGGCGGCGGCGAGCTGGCCGGCGAGGCCGTCGTCGTTCGAGAAGAGGCCGGCATATTCGTGGCCGAGCGAGATGATCATCGCCCCGGTCAGCGTCGCGAGATCGACGATCACCTCCGGCTTGTAGGTGCGCTGCGCCCAGGTCAGCGCGTCGGCGAGGACGAGGCGCCCTTCCGCGTCGGTGTTGATCACTTCGATCGTCTGGCCGGAGAGGCTGGTGACCACGTCGCCGGGGCGCTGGGCGTTGCCGTCCGGCATGTTCTCGGCCAGCGCGCAGATGCCGACGACGTTCGCCTTCGCCTTGCGGCTGGCGAGCGCGACCATCGTGCCCGCGACGGCGCCTGCGCCGCCCATGTCCCACTTCATCGATTCCATGCCGGCCGCCGGCTTGATCGAGATGCCGCCCGTGTCGAAGGTGATGCCCTTGCCGATGAGGACGACCGGCTTGCCGCCGGTGCCGTTCGCCTGGCCGCCGCCGTTCCAGCGCATGGCGAGGAGCCGCGGCGGGCGCACCGAGCCCTGGCCGACGCCGAGCAGGGCGCCGAAGCCGAGCTCGGCCATCTTCTTCTCGTCGAGCACCTCGAACTCGACGCCGAGCGGCTCCAGCCGCTTGCGGCAGCGTTCGACGAAGGTCTCGGGGTAGACGATGTTGGCGGGCTCGGTGACCAGCTCGCGGGTGAAGGCGAGGCCGTCGAGCAGGCCCTGCCGCTCCGCCCACGCTTGCTCCGCGCCGTCGCCGGCGCCGACGACGACGATCTCCTCGAGCGTCGGCTTCTGCTTCTTGGGCTGCTTGGTGCGATAGACGTCGTAGCGCCAGCTGCGCGCGGCGGCGGCGAAAGCGAGGCGGGCGGCGTCGGCCGCGGAGACATCGAGGCCGGCCAGGTCGACGACCAGGCGAGTCTCGCCGGAGGTGAGGAGCTTCGCCGTCAGCGCGCCGCCGACCCGCTCCCACAGAGCCGGCTCGTCGCGGCTGGAGCCGAGGCCGACGAGGAGCAGGCGGCGCACGCCGTCGCCTTCCTGCACGAAGGCTTCGGCCACCGCGCCGAGCTCGCGCTCGAAACGCTGGCTCTCGGCGGCGCGGGCGGCGAGGGTGCGGGAGGCGTCCGGGAGCCCGGCGAGGCGGTCGGTGAGGAGATCGTCGCCGCGGACGGGCAGAGCGAGCGCATAGGCGCCGGCGGGACGGGTGGAGGCGAAATGGACGTTCATGGGGCCTGAAAGCTCCTCGGGCGCGAAGTGGTTGCATCGCTCTAGGCACAGGCGCGGCGGCTTGCAAAGGCTCTCGCTTGGCCGCGCCCTCGCATGGCGCAGGTTGCGGCGGCGCGCCTGCAGTGCGATAGGCCGTCGCCGCGCGTGCCTCCTCTCGGCGGGATAGTGAAGAAGCTCCATTTCATCTGCCTGACGGCCCTGCCCCTGCTGATGGGGCTCGCCGCGCCCGCTGCCGCGCAGACCGAGGCCCGCCCGGCGAGCCAGGAGGCGGAAGGTGCCGCCCATGCGCCGACGTCGGATCCGCTCCGCGCGACCTCGCCCGCGACGAGCGGGGGGGATGCCCGGGGCGGGCCGCAGACGGCGCCGGCTTCGCCTGCGGGAGGCGAGGAGACGCGGCAGGTCGCCTTCGCCTCCGATACGGTGACCTACGACGACAAGGCCGACCTCGTCACCGCGCTGGGCGACGTGCGGATGGACAGCGAAGGCAACAAGCTCAAGGCCGACAAGGTCGTCTGGAACCGCAAGACCGACGAGGCGCGGGCGATCGGCAACGTCCGCCTGGTGACGCCCGAAGGCCATGTCCTCTACGGCGACGACGTCGTCCTCACCAATGCGATGAAGGACGCGGTCGCCAACAACCTGCTGCTGGTGCTCGAGGACGGCGGGCGGATTGCCGCGGTCAAGGCGGTGCGCAAGGACGGCACGACGACCCTCTACCGCGCCGCCTACACGCCCTGCGCGGTGCTCAAGCCGTCGGGCTGCCCGAAGAACCCGACCTGGGAGATCACCGCCGTCAAGGTGCTGCAGGACCCGGTCAAACACCGCATCTATTACGAGGGCGCGTCGCTCAACCTGCTCGGCCGCCGGATCGTCCCCCTGCCCTTCCTGTCGCACCCGGACGGCTCAGGGAATGCGAGTTCCGGGTTCCTGGTGCCCGACTTCAAGTACAATTCTAGGAACGGCCTCGAGCTCGCCGCGCCTTATTACCTGCGCATCGCCCCGAACCGCGACCTGACGGTGACGCCGCACGTCTATACGGGTGTGCTGCCGATGCTGCAGGCCAATTACCGGGAGGTCGACCATCTCGGCGCCTTCCAGGTCGGCGCGTGGCTGACCTACGGGCGGCCGATTCCGCTGATCGTCACTCCGACGACGCCGGTCTCCGCCGAGCGCGTCCGCTTCGCGCTCGACGCCAACGGGCGGTTCCAGCTCGATCCCTATTGGATGGTGACCGCGGCGCTGCGCTACGCCAGCGACCGCACCTTCATGGCGCGCTACGACATTTCGCGCGACGTCAGGCTGCGCTCCGTGATCAACGCCGAGCGGATCGACGCGGACAGCTACATCTCGATCGCCGGCTGGGTGTTCCAGGGCCTGCGTATCACCGACGTCCAGGGGCTGCAGCCGGTGGCGCTTCCCGCCGTAGACGCGCGCTGGCGGATCCCGGCGCCCTTCATCGGCGGAAAGATCGAAATCCAGGCGAACAGCCTCGCCATCACCCGCACGGCGGGCCAGGACACGCAACGCGCCTTCGCCTCGGCGCTGTGGGAGCATCGCAGCATCACCGGCCTCGGCCAGGAGCTGATCCTCACCGGCTATGCGCGCGGCGACGTCTACCACACCGACGATTCGGCCGCGACGGCGACTCCCATCTATCGGGGCACCGACGGGTGGCACGGCCGGGCGATCGTCGCCGCGGCGGCCGAGATACGCTGGCCGCTGGTGGGCGAGGCCTTCGGGGGGACGCAGCTCCTCACGCCGCGGGTCCAGCTCGTCGCGACGCCGCCGACCGCCAATCTCAGCATCCCCAACGAGGACGCCCGCTCGGTCGATCTCGAGGATTCGAACCTCTTCGCCCTCAATCGCTTCCCCGGCTACGACCGCTGGGAGGATTCGAGCCGGGTGACCTACGGGCTCGATTATGCGCTGGACCTGCCGGGAGTCAGCATCCAGTCGACGGTGGGGCAGAGCTACCGACTCAACAGCCGCGCCTCGATCCTGCCGCAGGGCACCGGCCTCTCCGACCCCCTCTCCGACATCGTCGGGCGCACGACGGTGAAGATCGGGCGGGTGCTGAGCGTCGTCCACCGCTTCCGCCTCGACAAGGACAATCTCGCCATCCGGCGCAACGAGATCGACGCGGTGATCGGCGGCAGCCAGACCTATGCGACGATCGGCTACCTCCACCTCCACCGCAACATCGACCAGTCGATCGAGGATCTTCGCGACCGCGAGGAGCTGCGCCTCTCGGGGCGGATCAAGTTCCTGCGCTACTGGTCGATCTTCGGCTCGACGACGATCGACCTCACCAGCAAGCGCGAGGACCCGCTGTCGCTGTCCGACGGCTTCCAGCCGATCCGCCACCGGCTGGGCCTGTTCTATGACGATGAATGCATCGAATTGGGGGTGACGTGGCGGCGCGACTATGACACCAGCACCACCTTCAAGCGGGGGAATACCTTCCTGTTCAGGGTGGCGCTGAAGAATCTGGGACGTTAACCTCGGGGGGCCGCGTCAGCCGCGGTTCAGCATAAGGAGGCCATCACTAGCGGCCTCAATTCACTGGAGGAATGATGAAGCTCGGCACTTTCCAGAGGGCGGCGATGCTGATCGCGGGCACCTGCGCGGCCGCGGCGGTCGCGGCGCCGCAGACGGCGAGGCGCCCCGCTCCCGCCCCCACGGTGCGCAGTGCCGCGCGGACTCCGGCGGCCCAGCCCGCCGCCGCGGCGCCCGCCCCCGGATCGAGCGCCGGCAACCTCAACCTGCCGGCCAATCCGCAATTCCTCGGCGACACGAGCTCCGTCCGCAAGGCGACGGCCATCGTCAACGGCACGGTGATCACCGGCACCGACGTCGACCAGCGCCTCGCGCTCTTCATCCTCGCCAACGGCGGCGGCGGCATCCCGCCCGAGCAGCTCCAGGCGGTACGCGAGCAGGTGCTGCGCGACCTCGTCGACGAGACGCTCGAGATCCAGGCGGCGGAGCAGGAGAAGATCAAGGTCACCGACGCCGAGATCAACCAATATTACGGCCGCTACGCGCAGAACTTCAAACAGACGCCGCAGCAGCTCACCGCCGCGCTGCGCGCCGCCGGCTCCTCGGCCCTGTCGCTCAAGCGGCGCATCTGGGGCGAGATCGCCTGGTCGCGCCTCCAGCGCAACCGCATCGAGCCGATGGTCAACGTCAGCGAAGACGAAGTGAAGCAGGTGATGAACCGGCTCAACGCGGCGAAGGGGACGCAGGAATATCGCGTCGCCGAGATCTTCCTGTCGGCGACGCCGGAGACGGCGGCGACGGTGCGTGCCAATGCCGACCGCATCCTCCAGCAGCTCCGCCAGGGCGGCGCGTTCGGCGCCTACGCCCGCCAATTCTCGGAAGCGTCCACCGCGGCCACAAACGGCGAGCTCGGCTGGGTGCGCGCCGAGCAGTTGCCCGATCCGCTGGCGGCGGCGATCCGCGCCATGCCGGTTGGCGGCGTCAGCGAGCCGATCGCCATCCCCGGCGGCTTCTCGATCCTGGCGCTGGAGGACACGCGCAAGGTGCTGGTCGCCGATCCGCGCGACGCGGTGCTCAGCCTCAAGCAGCTCAGCATCGGCATCGCCCCCAACACGCCCCGCGAGGCCGTCGAGGCGAAGCTGCAGGAGCTGGTGCGCACGACCCAGTCGATGGGCGGCTGCGGCGGCGCCGAAGCGGCGGCGCAGCGGATCGGCGGCGAGGTGATCACCAACGACCAGGTGAAGGTCCGCGACCTGCCGCCGCAGATCCAGAACAACCTGCTCGGCCTCCAGGTCGGCCAGGCGACGGCGCCGTTCGGGGCGGTCAACGAGCGGGTCAGCGTCCTCGTCCTGTGCGGCCGCGAAGATCCGCCGGCGGCGACCGACGTCTCCTTCGAGCAGGTCTACAACCAGCTGACCGAGCAGCGGGTGAACATGCGCGCGCGGCGCTACCTGCGCGACCTGCGCCGCGACGCCGTCATCGACTATCGCTAGTGGCGGGGAATAAGCCGCTCGCCGTGGCGATGGGGGATCCCGCAGGGATCGGGCCGGAAACCATCGCCAAGGCCTGGGAATCGCGCGGGACCCACGCAATTGCGCCGTTTTTCGCGGTGGGAGCACCCGAAGCGCTGGAGCGGGTCTGGTCCGGTCCGGTCCGGACCGTTTCCGACCCCGCCGAAGCGCTGGCCGCTTTCGACGAGGCGCTGCCGCTGATCCGCATCGACGGCGGCGGCTGCGTCCGGCCCGGCGTCCCGACGCTGGAGGGGGCGCGCAACGCGCTCGATGCGCTGGAGCTCGCGGTCGGCCTCACCCGCTCCGGCGCGGCCTCGGCTTTGGTCACCGGGCCGGTTTCCAAGGCGCAGCTCTACGCGATCGGCTTCACCCATCCGGGCCAGACCGAGTTCGTCGCGGAGCGCTGCGGCATCGCCGGCGAGATGGTGGCGATGATGCTCGCCGGGCCGACGCTGAGGACGGTGCCCGTCACGACGCACATGGCGCTCAAGGACGTGCCGGGGGCGCTCAGCACCGAGCTGATCGTCGCCAAGGGGCGCACCGTCATCCGGGCGCTCCGCCGCCTGTTCGGCATCGCCCGGCCCCGGCTCGCGGTCGCGGGGCTCAACCCGCATGCGGGCGAGGACGGGGCGCTCGGCCGGGAGGAGCTGGACATGGTCGTGCCGGCGATCGAGCGGCTGCGCGAGGAGGAGGCGGACGTGACCGGCCCGCACGCCGCCGACACGATGTTCCACGCCCGCGCCCGCGCGAAATACGACGCGGCGCTGTGCCTCTATCACGACCAGGCCCTGGTGCCGCTCAAGACCCTGCACTTCGACGAAGGCGTCAACATGACGCTCGGCCTGCCGATCGTGCGCACCTCGCCCGACCACGGCACTGCCTTCGACATCGCCGGCCAGAACCGCGCCGACCCGAGCGCGATGATCGCGGCGCTGCGCATGGCATCCGACTGCGCGGCGCGCACCTGCGCGGCGTGATGACGGAGCGGCCGGACTGAGCCCGCTCCGCTATCTCCCTCCGCTCCGCGAGGTCATCGCCCGCCACGGCCTCAGCGCGTCCAAGGCGCTCGGCCAGAATTTCCTGCTGGACGAGCAATTGCTCGACCGCATCGCGCGAGTGCCCGGCGACCTTGCCGGCCGGCGCGCCTACGAAGTCGGCCCCGGCCCCGGCGGCCTCACCCGCGCGCTGCTGCGCGCCGGCGCGGAGGTGGTGGCGGTGGAGCGCGACTCCCGCTGCCTGCCGGCGCTGGCCGAGCTCGGCGAAGCCGCGGAGGGGCGGCTGCGCGTCGTCGAGGGCGACGCGATGCGGATCGACGAGGCCGAGGCGGCGGGCCGGGGCGCGCACGTCGTCGCCAACCTCCCCTACAATGTCGGCACCGCTCTTCTCGTCCGCTGGCTGGGCGGCGAAGCCTGGCCGCCGTGGTGGGCGTCGCTGACCTTGATGTTCCAGCTCGAGGTCGCCGCGCGCATCGTCGCGAAGCCCGACACGCCCGCCTACGGCCGCCTCGCCGTCCTCGCGCAATGGCGTAGCGCCGCGCGGATCGCGATGAAGGTCCACCGATCGGCCTTCGTGCCGCCGCCCAAGGTGATGTCGGCCGTCGTGCACATCGTGCCGCGGGAAGCGCCGGAGGGGGTGCGTGCGGCGACGCTGGAAGCACTCACCGCCGCCGCGTTCGGCCAGCGCCGCAAGATGCTGCGGCAGAGCCTCAAAGGGCTGGCGGGGGCGCTGGAGGCGCTGGAGGCGGTCGGCATCGACCCACAGCGGCGGGCGGAGACGCTGTCGATCACGGAATTCGTCGCCGTGGCGCGGGCGATGGAGGTGTCAGGTACACGTACCTGACACCGGATCACTCCGGCTTCGGAGCGCCGACGTCGGGCTTCTGGGCGGCGAGGATCTCAGCCGGGGGGCCCTTGGCGATGGCGGCGGCGAGGGTCTGGGCCTGGGGACAATTGCCCTTGCAGAGCGTCTTCACCCGCTCGAGATTCGCCTTGGCGCGCTCGACCGCGCCGCGCTGGACCAGGGCCTCGCCCTGGCCGGTCAGCGCCTCGAGGTCGTTGGGCTCGAGCTGCAGCGCCTCGTAATAGAATTTCACCGCCTTGCCGGGCAGCTTCTCGCCCTGCGCGGCGCGGGCGAGGCCTATGTAGGCCTGGCGGTTGCGCGCATCGACGGCGAGGGCGCTTTCGAACATGTCGGTCGCCTCGAGCCAGCGGCCCTGGCCGACCAAGCCCATGCCCTGCTGCGAGAGCGCCACCGAGCGCGCGTCCAGGCGATCGTCGGCGCGTTGGCCGAAGCCGGCGCTCGCCATCGTCGCAAGGACGATTGCGGCGGAAAGGGCGATCGGGGTCAGGCGCATCAAGGTCTCCATGTCGGCGCCCCAGCGGCTTAGCACGGCCTCCGCCAGCGCGCGACGAAAAAGCCGTCCGTGCCGTCCCGGGCCGGGGTGAGCAGCCGGCCCGGCCCGGCGGGACGCCCGCCCGGCATAGGCAGATCTTCCGATACCGCCGATGAACGGGCGGCGAAGGCTTCCGCCTGCCCCCGCCCCTCTTCGGCGAGCAGCGAGCAGACGGCGTAGACGAGGACGCCCCCGGGCCGGACGAGCTCCCAGCCGAGATCGAGGAGGTAAGCCTGCGCCGCGACGAACCGCGCCAGCCGATCGGGCGTCAGCCGCCAGCGCAGCTCGGGGTTGCGGCGCCAGGTGCCAGTGCCCGAGCAGGGGGCATCGACCAGGACCAGGTCGGCGACGCCGGCGAGGTCGGCAAGCGCCTCGCGCTCCCGCTTCGGGTCGAGCAGGCGCGGCTCGACGATCGATACGCCGGCGCGCTCCAGCCGCGGCCGCATCCGCGAAAGTCGGCCCCGGTCAATGTCGGAGGCGACGGCACGGCCGCGATTGCCCATCTCGGCGGCCAGAGCGAGCGTCTTGCCGCCGGCGCCGGCACAGAGGTCGACGACCGTGGCATCGGGCGCCGCGGCGCAGGCCATCGCGAGGAGCTGGCTCCCCTCGTCCTGCACCTCGACGAGACCGCTCCGCCACGCCTCCGTCTCCTCGACGCGGGTGCCGTCGGGGAGCCGCAGGCCGAGCGGCGAGAGCGGCGTCGGGGTCGCGTCCGGCAGCCCGGCGAGCGCTTCGTCGCGTGTGCCGCGCAGGAGGTTGACTCGCAGGTCGAGCGGCGCGCGTTCCAGCAGGGCCGGGCGTTCCTCCGTGTCGATCAGCAGGTCGAGGCGAGTTTCGAGCCACGGCGGGACCGTTCCCTGCGGCCGAGTGACGATCTCCCCCTCCCCCGCCGGCTCGGGCGCGTGCGGCGATCCGTCGAAGAGCGCCGCCACGTCCGCATCGGCGAGGCCGAGCAGCGCGGCGCGGCCGGAGGGCGGCGCCTCCGGCCAGGCGCGGATCGCGCGGTAGACGAGCGCGCGCACCGCCCGCCGGTCCTTCGAGCCGGCATAGCGGCGGGAGGCGAAATAGCGCGAGATGAGGGTGTCAGCCGCGGCCCCGCCCCCGCGCGCGGCGGCGATCACCTCGTCCAGTATCTCGATCGCCGCTCCGGCGCGCGCGGCGGGCGTCATGGCCTATTGCGTCGGATAATTGGGCGCCTCGCGGGTGATCGAGACGTCGTGGACGTGGCTTTCGCGCAGGCCCGCATTGGTGATGCGCACGAAGCGCGCCTTGTCGCGCAGCTCGGCGAGCGAGGCGGCGCCGGTATAGCCCATCGCCGCCTTCACACCGCCGACCAGCTGGTGGATGACGTCGCGGGCATGGCCCTTGTAGGCGACCTGGCCCTCGATGCCTTCGGGCACGAGCTTCAGCTGGTCCTTGATGTCGTGCTGGAAATAGCGGTCGGCCGAGCCGCGCGACATGGCGCTGACCGAGCCCATGCCGCGATAGGCCTTGTAGGCGCGGCCCTGGTAGAGGAACGTCTCGCCCGGCGCTTCCTCGGTTCCCGCGAGGAGGGAGCCGACCATCACCGTCGACGCGCCCGCGGCCAGCGCCTTGGCGATGTCGCCGCTGGTCCTCAGGCCCCCGTCGGCGATAATCGGCGTGTTGCTCGCCGCCGCCGCCTCGACCGCGTCCATGATCGCCGTCAGCTGCGGCACGCCGACGCCGGCGACGACCCGCGTCGTGCAGATCGAGCCGGGACCGATGCCGACCTTCACCGCGTCGGCGCCGGAATCGATCAGCGCGCGGGTCGCCTCGCCGGTGGCGACGTTGCCGGCGACGATCTGCACGCGGTTCGAGACCCGCTTGATCCGCTCGACCGCGGCCGCGACGTCGGCATTGTGGCCGTGCGCGGTGTCGATGACGATGAGGTCGCACTCCGCGTCGATCAGCGCCTCCGAACGCTCGAACCCCTTGTCGCCGACCGTAGTGGCGGCCGCCACCCGCAGCCGTCCCGACGAATCCTTGGTCGCGCCGGGATATTTGCCGGTATTCTCGATGTCCTTGACCGTGAAGAGGCCGGTGCAGCGACCGGCTTCGTCGACGACGATCAGCTTCTCGATCCGGCGCTGGTGGAGCAGCCTCCTGGCTTCCTGCGGGCTGACGCCGGGGCCGACCGTGGCGAGGTTCTCGCGGGTCATCAGCTCGGACACGGGCTGGAGCGGATTCTCGGCGAAGCGCACGTCGCGGTTGGTGAGGATGCCGACGAGGCGGCCGTCCTTCTCTGTCACCGGGATTCCCGAAATGCGATGGCGCTTCATCAGTTCGAGCGCGTCCGCCAGCGTCTGGTCGGGAGTCATGGTGATCGGATGGACGACCATGCCGCTTTCGAAGCGCTTCACCGCCTTCACCGCCGCCGCCTGCTCCTCGACCGTGAGGTTGCGGTGGAGGACGCCGAGGCCGCCCAATTGGGCCATGACGATCGCCATGTCGGCCTCGGTCACGGTGTCCATGGCCGAGGAGAGGATGGGGATGTTGAGCGCGATGTCGCGCGTCACCCGCGTGCTCGTGTCGGCCTGGCTCGGCAGCACGGTCGACGGACCGGGCTTCAGCAGCACGTCGTCGAAGGTCAGGCCGAGCGGGATGTCCATGAAGCGCGCCATGATCCGGAGGAACGGTGGCGGTGCGTGTAACCGCGGCCGTCGCGCGGCGCTAGGGTCTGCGCGTCCTGTGTCGGCCAAATGGCGTCAGCGGCTCCTGTCGGCGAAGCAGGCGTAATATTCGGCCGCCGACTGCTTGGCCGATATGCAAGCGGGCACCGGTCCGAGATCGTCCTGCACCGTGTAGAAGAGATAGGGAACGATCGCCACCCGGCGCTGTCCGTCGGCAAAGATTCCGAAGCGGTCGATCTTGCCCCGCAGATCCGGATCTTGGCTCAAAATGGCATCGCGCAACCGCTCCCCCCGGATGAAATTGTCGGGAAGCTGGTCAAAGGGACCATCGAAGAAATTATTTTGGACGGCATTGCCTTCGTAGACTCCGATCAGGATCCGCCGCTGGCGCCGATCGTCCCGGTAGAAGGCGAAGCCGGTGCGCTCCCCGATCTCGATGCGGTCTGATATCTTCGACCGAAAAAACTCGTCGCGAACCGGACTCGTCTCGTCGAGGACATACAGAAAGGTCTTCGCGCTGCGGTTGAACACAAGGAAGAATTGAAGTGCGGAATCGTCGTAGACCGGGCCGATGAAACTTTCATCGTCGCCTAGTGCATGCGCTGGAGGAAGGTGGCGCGCCAGGTCATTGAGCTCGAAGACGACAGCCTTACCGCGGAACGAGACCTCGTAGGCCAGCGCCGATATGCGCCGGACCCGGACACCCTCGTTTGCGCCAAGGGCAAGCGCCACCGCGTCGCCGGCTTCCTGCCACGCCGACGCCCCGCGGAAGAAGGTGAAGTGAACAATGCCATTATCGCGATCGCCGATCCCCAGACGAAAGTTTCCGGCGTATCGAACGCCGCCGCGGTACAACCAGAAATAGTAATAATTCTCGGTCGTGTGGACCTTCACGCGGGCGGGAAGGCTGTTCAGGATCTGTCCGAAAAGCTCGATTGCCTCCGGCGGAAGCGCAGGCACTTGCGTCAGCTCTTCTATTTCTCGCTCCAGCGTCTGAACGGGCAGCCCCGCAGTGGGACCGCCCGTCCTGGAGACGGCGTCGGAACCGGAAGAGCTGGCCGCGACCGGGACGAGGCTTGCGACCGCCGCTGCCAAGAGATGCTGCCATCCCATGCCTGCCGCCTGTTACGAAGCAATCGCCACTTAGCTGCGGCCGGGAAAGCTACTTCCTTAGATCTTTCCCGGGTTCGTACTTCGTATAGCCGCTTGAGGGGTTGGAGGTACGAAGCCAGACGATCCGCGTACTGTCGATCTGATGATATTTATCGTACTTGGTCCGGGCGGCAAGCTGCGGTTTCGGTAAAAGACGGTCAATCTCGGCGGGAGAGATTTGCCTCAACCCTTGCGGAACTGCCACCCTTTCAGGAATAACAATTATGTGTGAATCCCTCAGGCGGTGGTATACTCTGTCTTTTGCGGACGCTGGAGACGCAGCGCTGGACAATACAATTCCAGCAATCACGATATAGGGGCTTATCCGCGAAAAAGAGCGCATGTCGTTTACCTCCTACCTGTTCTCTCTGGGCACCGCGAAATAATTCACTTAAAGATCCCCAGTTCGAGAGTCAAGCCAGCGGAACGAGAGGAATCTCTCGACGTTTACGGCCAAATTTGGACGACTCTGCGGGGCCTTAGCAATACATGACGATCCCGCGATGTCGGGATCTGCTGTCACTGTTAAAGCATGACTCGGAGAACTATTTACTCCACTATGGGCATAGGAGCGGCTTGACTCCTCTGGATTTTGCGGATTCATCCCCTTCAGTTCGGTCGACTCGGCGCCGGAGTGGTAGCCGGCCTGCAAGACGTGGCATGTCCACGGTCCTCGGCGACCAAGAAGGGGTAAGCCGCGCCGTGGCGAGCTGCGGAGAAAGCGGCTACGCACGTGGCAATTCTCGTCAAGGAGCGTCGCATGACCAAGTCCGCCACCGATGTGATGCAGGAGGTTCTCTACGCCGCCGTCGTCGACGCGATCGGGGCGATGAAGGCGGCTTCCAGGGGCGTGCCGAACACGCTGCTGCGCGACTTGAACGCGATCCACGCCAATACCGCCCAGGCCGACCTGCCGCCAGAGCTGCTGGCCAGCCTGCAGGCGAGCGTGCGCGCGGCGTTCACCAAGCTTTTGAAGGACGGCTATTCGGTCGCGCCGACGGGATCGGTGACGCCGCCGCCGCGCGGGCCGGCCCCGGTGCGGCGCGAGGGTCCGCGGCCGCAGGGCCGGCCGGGCGGCCATCGCCCGGGCGGCGAGCGCCCGGGGCCGGGAGGCAATCGCAGGCCGCCGCGCGGCGGACCGGGCGGGCCGGGTCGCGGGCCGAAGCCCGGCGGCGGACGCGGCGGGGCGAAGTAGCATCTGGGGGCGGCCTATTGGCTGTCCTCTGGGGGACAGCCTATTGGCTGTCCCCTTTTCGGTGCTCGGAGAGGGGACAGTCAGATAGACTGTCCCCGTTTGGCGTCAGAGAGAGGACGGTCAGATAGACTGTCCCCGTTCCGCCCGCGCCCTTTCCTCCACCCGGCGCTCGAGGATGGTGAGGGGCATGGCGCCGTCCTTCAGGACTTCGTGGAAGCGCTTGACGTCGAACCTGGCCCCAAGGATCGCCTTCGCCTTGTCGCGTGCGCGGGTCCAGGCCATGTGACCGACCTTGTAGCTGCACGCCTGGCCGGCCTGGGTGCAGTAGCGCTCGACCTCGCGCTGCGAGCGCGGGCGGGCGAAGCCGGTGGTCCTGACGAGATAGTCGGTCGCCTGCTCGCGGCTCCAGCGCTTGGTGTGGATGCCGGTGTCGACGACGAGGCGGGCGGCGCGGAACAGGAAGGACTGGAGGTAGCCGGCGCGCTCCAGCGGCGTCCGGTAAGCGCCGAGTTCGTCGGCGAGTTGCTCGGCATAGAGTGCCCAACCTTCCGAATAGGCGCTGAAGAAGCCGAGCTTCCTGAGCGTCGGGATGTCCTTCGATTCCTGGGCGAGGCTGATCTGGAGGTGATGGCCGGGCACGCCCTCGTGGTAGGTCAAGGACGGCAGCGAATATTTCGGCCAGTCGCCGACGTCCTTCAGGTTGATGAAGTAGATGGCGGGCCGCGTGCCGTCGAGCGAGGCGCGGTTGTAATAGCCGTTGGAGGCGCCGTCCTGGATCTCGACCGGCACCGCGCGGATCTCGAGCGGCGCATTGGGGAGCGTGGCGAAGTCGCGCGGCAGGCGCGTGTACATGTCCTTCACGCCGGCGTTGAGGCCGGCGATCAGCGCGGCGCGGCCTTCGGCGGTGTCCGGGTAGAGCTGCGAGGGATCGACGTTGAGGCGGGCGAGCCGCTCGCCGACCGTGCCGCCCTTGTAGCCGTTGGCGGCGAGGATCGTGTCCAATGCGGCGCTGATCTCGGCGACCTGGGCGAGGCCCATGCGGTGCACCTCGTCGGGCGAGTAAGTGGTGGTCGTCGCCTGCTCCAGCGCGACCGCGTAGATCGCCCCGCCGTCGGGCAGGCGCCAGATGCCGTCGCCGGGGCGCGCGGCGGGCCGGAGCGCGCGGAGGAGCGCGATCTGGCGGTCGAGGGCCGGGTAGACCGCACTCTCGACGATGCGGGCGGCGCGGCCCTGCCAGTCGCCCGCTATGCCCTTCGCCTTCGCGCGGCCGGAGAGCGAGGTGACCATCGAGGCGGCGGCGGCGGGCTGGGCGCGCAGCTTCTCCATCTGCTGCAGCGTCAGGTCGAGCGACCAGCCGGGCGCGAGGAAGCCGCGGGCGGCCTCGGCCTTCTGCACGTCGCTGTCCTGATCGAGCGCGACGGCGAAGGCGGCGAGGCGGTCGAGATAGGCCTCGCAATCCTCGGCGGTGGCAATGGTGTGGGCGGTGTTGAGGAAATCGGGGACGGAGAAATAGGAGCCGCCCTGCTGGAAGATGCGATAGGGGCGGATGGCGCTGTCGATGTGGAAACGGTCGGCGGCGGCGATCTGGCTGTTCAGCGAATAGCGCACGACCTCGAGGTTGAGCTGCGCTGCGGGCGACAGCGTCTTGGGATCGAAGGCGGCGAGGCGGGCCAGCGCCTGCTTCGTCTCGGCGACCTGGCGGGCCCGCTCCTCCGGCGTGCGCGGCGAAAGGCGGTGCTTGAGTGGCGCGCCGGGGCCTTTGTCGAGGCCGAGCGAGCTGGCGAGCTCGGGCGAGCGGGCGACGGCGCGGCGGAAGATCTCGTCGAACGCGGCGTTGAGTTCCGCGTCGCGGGTGCCGGGCTGGGCGACGGCCGTCCCGGGGAGGAGCGTGAGACCGAGCGCCGAAGCGCCCGAGGCGAGGAAGAAACGGCGATCCATGTCAGGCCACTCCCGCTTATCGTTGTGCGCCGCGATGCTTAGGACGCGCGCGGCGCCCGGCGCAACGGCCTCAGCGGCGGGCGCGGGCGAGGAGGAAGCGGGCCTGGTCGACGTGCATGCGCTCGATCATCTCGCCCTCGTAGCGCTCCGCCCCGCCCGAGGCGGCGGCGATGAGGCGTTCGGCGGCGGCGATCTCCTCGTCGGAGGGGCCGAAGGCGCGGTTGGCGGCGGCGATCTGGCTGGGATGGATGAGCGACTTGCCGTCGAAGCCGAAGCTCCTCCCCTCCTCGCATTCCTGGACCAGCCCCGCGTCCGCCTCGAGCTTGTTGTAGACGCCGTCGAAGCAGGCGATGCCGGCTGCGCGGGCGGCGAGGACGATCGTCTGGAGCGCGGTGCGCAGCGCCGGCCGGTTGTGGGGGCCGGGGCGCAGGCCGAGGTCTGCGGCGAGATCGTTGGTGCCGGCGACGAGCCCGGCGGCGTCGCGGGCGATGTCGGCCGCGTGGAGAACGCCGGCCGCGGTCTCGATCATCGCCAGCATCGGATGCTCCGCGATGCGCCCCGCATCGTGCAAATCCTGGCGGCTGGCGACCCGGGGCAGGACGACATAATCGGCCTTGCAGCGGCGCATGGCGATGGCGTCGGCGCCGAACCAGGCGCTGCGCACCGCGTTGAGGCGGATCGCGCAGAGCGACTCGCCGAATCCTTCCGCCGCCGCGGCGACTGCGGCGCGCCGCGCCTCGTCCTTGTCTGCCGGCTTCACCGCATCCTCGAGGTCGAGCACGACCATATCGGGGCGAAGCGCGCGCGCCTTTTCGATGGCGCGGGGGTTCGAGGCGGGGAGGAAGAGGACCGAGCGGCAGAGGCGGAGTCGCTGGGGCATGACGCGGGCGAATTTGCTTGGAAGCGCCCCCTCTTGTCTACATGATATCGCACCTTGGGGACGGGAGGGTGACGTGACGACGATATTGACCGCGGTGATGCTGATCGCGCTGCTGGTGATCCTGGTGCTCTTCTCCGGCATCAAGATCGTCCGCCAGGGCTATCAATACACGATCGAGCATTTCGGCCGCTTCACCGCGGTCGCCCCGCCCGGCTTCAACTTCTACCTGCCCTTCTTCTACCGGGTCGGCCGGAAGGTGAACATGATGGAGCAGGTGCTCGACATTCCGGGCCAGGAGATCATCACCAAGGACAATGCGATGATCGGCGTCGACGGTGTCGTGTTCTTCCAGGTCCTCGACGCCGCCAAGGCGGCCTATGAGGTGTCCGACCTCTACACGGCGATCATGCAGCTCTCGACCACCAACCTGCGCACCGTGATGGGATCGATGGACCTCGACGAGACGCTGTCGAAGCGCGACGAGATCAACGCGCGGCTCTTGAGCGTCGTCGACCAGGCGACCGAGGCCTGGGGCGTCAAGATCACCCGGGTCGAGGTGCGCGACATCCGCCCGCCCGCCGACATCGTCAACGCGATGGGCCGGCAGATGAAGGCGGAGCGCGAGAAGCGCGCGGTGATCCTCGAGGCGGAGGGCATGCGCGCCTCGGCGATCCTCAAGGCGGAGGGCGAGAAGCAGTCGGCGATCCTGTCGGCCGAAGGCACGCGCGAAGCGGCGTTCCGTTCGGCCGAGGCGCGCGAGCGCGCGGCCCAGGCCGAGGCGACCGCGACCAAGCTCGTCTCCGACGCGATCGAGGGCGGGTCGGCGCAGGCGATCAACTATTTCATCGCCCAGAAATATGTCGAGGCGGTGGGCATGTTCGCGCGCTCGCCCAATGCCAAGACGATCCTCTTCCCGGTCGAGGCGACCCAGCTGATCGGCACGCTCGGCGGGATCGGCGAACTGGCGCGCGAGGCGCTGGGCAGCGCCAAGCCGCCGCGCCCGCCGGAAGCCGCGCCGCCGCCGCCGGCGCGGGGCGGCGGCGCCAAGTGACCGGGCTCGGGGCGAACGCGCCCTGGATCTGGCTCAGCATCGCCGCGGCGCTCGCCATCCTCGAGCTCGTCTTCCCGGGCGTGTTCCTGGTGTGGATCGCGCTCGCGGCGGCGGGGACGAGCATCGCCGTCATGCTGTTCGGCCTTCCCCTCGCCTTCCAGGTGATCCTGTTTGCGATCCTGGCTATGGCCTCGGTCTATGCCGGGCGGCGCTGGTATGCGGCGCACGAGGTGCCGAGCGAGGATCCCAATCTCAACAACCGGGTGGCGCGGCTGATCGGCCGGCAAGTGGTGGTGGTCGGCGCGATCGAAGGCGGCCAGGGGCGCGTGAGGGTGGGCGACGGCGTGTGGAGTTGCCGCGGACCCGACTGCCCGGAAGGCACGACGGTGCGGATCGTCGGCGCCGACGGCATCTGCCTCGACGTGCGGCCGGAGCCGGCGGAGCTGACGTAACGGCCCATGCGCCCGGCCGGCGCAGATCGTACTTGACCTGTTCTCGTTTTCCTGCTATGTTCAAAGAGACTCGGGTAGCGGCTCTTTGACAGCGTGAATCGATTCGAACGAGCGGGGCCGGCGGACGCGCCGGCCCCGCCCGCTCCTCCAGCGCGGGACCGTGGTGACGGCCCCGCGAAGGGAGGAGCTTTGCTCGCCGGCTCGCGTCAGGCGGTTTCCTTGCTCCGGCTCTTCCTCGACGACGAAGAGGCGCGCGCCTTGCCGTTGCCGCCGCCATTGTCGCCGCTGCGGAAGAAGGCGCGGGCGCCGAGGCCGGCGGCCGCCGCGACGGCCGCCGCGGCCGCGCCGATGCCGACGTTGCGCCAGGTGAACAGCCCCTGCTCGCCGAGCGCCGAGCCGTCCTGCTCCTCCTCGAGCAAGGCCGCGTTGGCGCCGTTGGCGGAGAGCCGGACCTTGTCGCCTTCGATGCCGGCGACGAGGCCGGCGCCGACATAATGGTGGTGGCCGCTGTGCGAGCCGCTGTCGGCCTTGACCAGCTTGATGCGGTCGCCCGACACGCTGTCGACCGTGCCGACATGGACGCCGTCGGCCCCGATCACTTCCATATGTTCACGCACGCGGCTGAGATCCGCCATGTTGTTCCTCCTCATGATTGGAATGGTTCGGTGCCTCAACGGCCGGCAGGCGGGATGGATGCACTGCGCGGAAACGGGGCGGCCGCGAGCTCGGGCGCGGCTTTCCCGACGATTTGTCCTTTCAAACGTGTCTAACATGGATCAATGTTGGAGTATGCGCGCTCAGGCGGGATCGCGGGAAGGGACAAGCCATCCGAAAGGTCAACTTCAGGGATGAGGCGGCGCGTTGCCGGGCACTGGCGTGCCAGGCCGAGGGAGCGGAGTCGCGGCGCCAGCTTGCCCTCGCCGCCCTCTACGAGCGCGAGGCGGAGTCGGAGGAGCTTCGCCAACGCTACGTGCCCCGGCCCCGCTGACGGCGCGCAGGGCGCCGCGCTTGGCCGCGCCCCTTTCGGCGGCCCTTCGCCCCTCCCCTATCCGACGGCCGCGGAGCGCACGGCGCCGCTGAAACGCACCGCATCTTCGAAGCGCAGCCGGTGGACCAGCGCGCCGGCGCGGTCCTCGACCTCGATGCGCTGGTCGAGATTGACGCTTCCGGTCAGCACGTCGGCCGAGACGATCGCCCGCGCCTCGCTGAGCGCCGCCGCGGCGATCGCCTCGTCGCCTTCCAGGTTGCGGCCCTCCGGATCGAGGAGGAGGTCGCCGCCGTCGCGCAGATGGAAGAAATAGGTCGCCATGAACGCCCCTTCGCGGGCGGGAGCGCTGGGGCTCTCAGCCGCCGGGGCCCGGATGTCTGCCCGGCGATGCGCGAGCATAACATTTCCGTCCGTTCCCAACCAGATCAATCGCGGGAGACCTAACCTATGATTAGCTGATGGCGCGCCTTCATGGTATGGAGGCGCCATCGCCGACCGAACAGCCCTCGGGCGTTGGCGACTGAGAGAGACGCTGCGCTCCCGCCCCAACCGCGCGGGAGAATTGCACGTGAACCTTGAACCGGAGCACCCACTCCAGTTGCTCGTCCGCAAGCTCGAGACCCATCGGCGTCTCGACGACGAGGATCGGCAGGCGATCCTCGACCTGCCGCACAGGCTCCGCGCGCGAGATGCGCAATCCTACCTGCTGCGCGAAGGGGACCGGCCGGAATCCTGCGCCGTTCTCGTCTCCGGCTACGCGATCCGCCACAAGCTGACCGGCGACGGCGCGCGGCAGATCCTCGCCCTCCACGTACCGGGCGAGGCCGTCGACTTCCAGAACGTCTTCCTCGAGGAAGCCGACCACAACGTCCAGATGCTGACCCGCGGCGACGTGGCGGAAATCCCGCGGCAGGCGCTCGAGACGGCGGTCCGCGCCCGCCCGTCGCTGGGGCGCGCCATCCTCGTCGCCACGCTGGTCGAATCCTCGGCCTTCCGGGAGTGGACGCTGAACGTCGGCCGCCGCGATTCCCGCAGCCGCATCGCGCACCTGCTGTGCGAGTTCGCGGTCCGACTCAACGCGCAGGGGCTCCGCCCCGACGGCGCCTACGAGCTGCCGATGACCCAGGAACAGCTCGCCGACGCCACCGGCCTCACCGCGGTGCACGTCAACCGGGTGTTGCGGGCGTTGCAGGCGGACGGACTGATCGAGCGCGACCGGCGGGCGATCCGCTTTCCTGACTGGCGTAGGATGCGCGACGTCGGCGATTTCAGCACCCGCTACCTCCACCTGCGCGAGGGGCTGGCCGATGTGGGGGCGCGGTAGGGGCTTGGTAGGTCAGAACGCGGCGCGCGTGCCGAACCCCTCCGCCCGCGCCCGCGCCACCAGGTACCAGCCGGCGGCGAGGTCCTGGACGATGGCGCCAAGCGACTTGTAGGCGGTGACGTCGTGGCGGTCGGTACGGCCTTCGAGCGTGCCGGCGAAGACATGGCCGATCTCGCCGAGGAGATGGTCCTCGTTCACCGCGCCCTCCTCGAGCGCTTTCAGGAATTCGGCGCCCTGGCGGCGCACCCCCTCCTCATGGTCGGCGAAGAAGCGGGCGCGGCGGACGAGGTCGCTGTCGACCTCGACCGGGCCGGCGCGGCTGGAGCCGACGAGGTTGAGATGGGTGCCCGGCGCGATCCAGCGGCCGAGCAGGATCGGTTCGGAAGCGGCGGTGACGGTGCAGACGATGTCGGCGTCGGCCGCGGCGGCCTGGGCACTGTCGGCGACCTCGGCACCCACTTGCGCGGCCAGCGCCTCCGCCTTGTCGCGGGCGCGGCCCCAGATCGTCACGCGTTCGATCGGGCGAACGGCGCGGATCGCCTCGATGTGGCGGCGCGCCTGCTCGCCGGTGCCGAGGACGGCGAGGCGGCGGGCATCGTCGCGGGCGAGCGCGTCGGTGGCGGCGGCGGAGGCGGCGGCGGTGCGGATGCCGGTCAGCTCCGAGGCGTCGACGATCGCCGCCGGGGCGCCCGTCTCCGGGTCGAACAGGGCGACAACGCCCTGGTGCGAGGGCGCGCCGGAGAGGGCGGCTGGGAAGACGCTGATCAGCTTGGCGCCGAGCGTCTCTTCGCTCGCGCCGGGCATGACGCCGAAGGCCCGGTTGCCCGGCAAATCGATGATCTGGCGCAGCAGCTGCCTCGTGCGGCCTTGGGAGAGCGCCGTCATGGCGCGGCGCATCAGCGGGATGCAGGCTTCGTAGGTCAGGTGCTCGGCCACCTGTGCGCGCGAGATGACGAGCAGGCTCATCCCCAGATTTCGCGGGCGAAGGCGAGGAAATTGAGGCCGAGTATCTTGTCGATCCGCCGGCCGGAATAGCCGCGCCGGGCGAGGAGGTGCGCGAGCCTGTCGAACTGGCCCGGCCCCATCAGGTCGAGGACGAGCGGCAGCGTGTCGGCATTCTCCCCCGGCGCGCCGATGCCGGCGGCGCGGCGCTGCTCGATCTGGCGCGCGACGTGGCGGCGATAGGCGGCGAGATCGTCGATGCCGGTGGTGCCGCCGTCCGTGCCGATGCCGACATGGTCCTCGCCGCACACCTTCACCGCATGGTCGATATGGGCGACGACGTCCTCGGCCGTGGCGCGGCTCGTCGGGTTGAGGAAGGGCATGAAATAGATGCCGACGAAGCCGCCCTTGGAGGCGACGAGTCGCAGCTCCTCGTCGCTCTTGTTGCGCGGCACGTCGTTCAAGGCGCGGCAGCCCGTGTGGTTGATCGAGACGGGGCGCGGCGAGAAGCTCGCCGCCTCGAAGCAGGTGCGAAAGCCGCTGTGCGAGAGGTCGACCATCAGGCGCCGCGCGTTGCAGCGGGCGATGACCTCGCGCCCGAAGGCGGTGAGCGGCGTGCGCGCCGGCGCGACCGCGCCGCCGCCGAGGCGGTTCGCCGGATTGTAGGTGAGCTGGACGACGCGCAGGCCAAGGTCCGCGAACAGGTCGACCCGCCCCGCCTGGTCGCCGAGCATGGCGGCGTTCTGGACGCCGTAGACGATGCCGATCTTGCCCTCGCGCTTCGCCCGCAGCAGGTCGCCGGAAGTGAGGACCCGCATCAGTTCCGCGGCCTGCTCGCGGATGCGCCAGTCCCAGACGCCGATCTCGCGGACCGTCCGCTCGAACGGATCGCCCTCGCCCGCGACATAGCCGAGCGTCACGTTGATCGCGTCGAGGCCGGCGGCGCGGGCGTCGCGCAGGATGCGGGGCGAGACGCGCTTGCGCTCCGTCTCGCCGACGGCGTTGGCCTGGTCGGAGGCGCTCCAGTCGTTGGGGTCTTCGAGGCCGCCGAGCGCATTGACGATGAGGCGCCGGCCCGGGCGCGGCCGGAGCGGGGCGGCGGCGGTCGCGAAGGCCGCGCCGGCGCCGGCGAGCAGGGCGCGGCGGCCGATCACGACCGGCGGCCGGGGCGGCGCCGGGCGCTCATTCCCCGCCGGACGTGGGCTTCAGCCCGCGATCCTCGAGCATCGGGCCGATGTCCGGGTCCTTGCCGTAGAAGGCGCGGAACATTGGGCCGTAATCCTCGGTGTGGCCCCGGGAGAGGATCATGTCGCGGAAGCGCTGGCCGTTGGCGCGGGTGAGGCCGCCATGGGCCATGAACCAGGCATAGGCGTCGTTGTCGAGCATCTGCGTCCACAGATAGGCGTAATAGCCGGCCGAATAGCCGTTGGCCCAGATGTGGAGGAAATAGCTGGAGCGGTAGCGCGGCGGCACGTCGGTGACGTCGAGCCCGGTCTTGGCGAGCGCGGCCGCCTCGAAGGCGTCGGTCTGCTGCCGCGGCGCATTGGCCGGAAGGTCGTGCCAGGCGAGATCGAGCTGGGCGGCGGCGATCAGCTCGCCGAGCGCATAGCCCTGGTTGAACTTGGAGGCGCGCTTGATCTTGTCGACCAGAGCCTGCGGCATCGCCGCGCCGGTGCGATAGTCCCTCGCATAATGGGCGAGCACCTTGGGATCGAGCGCCCAATGCTCGTTGAACTGCGAGGGGAACTCGACGAAGTCGCGCGCGACGTTGGTGCCCGACAGCGTCGGGTAGGTCTGGCTGGCGAACAGGCCGTGCAGCGCGTGGCCGAATTCGTGGAACATGGTGGTGACGTCGTCGAAGCTCAGCAACGCCGGCTGGCCGGGCGCCGGCTTGGTGAAATTGGCGACGTTGTACACGACGGGCTTGGTGCCGAGCAGCTTCGACTGGCCGACGAAGTTCGACATCCAGGCGCCGCCATTCTTGTTGTCGCGCTTGAAATAATCGAAATACATGAGCCCGAGCTCGGAGCCGTCCTTGTCGTAGACGGTGAACACCCGCACATCCGATTGGTAGACCGGTATGTCCTTCCGCTCCTTGAAGGTGATGCCGTAGAGCTGGTTGGCGGCGTAGAAGACGCCGTCCTGCAGCACCCGGTCCAGCTCGAAATAGGGGCGGATCTCGGACTCATCCAAGTCGTATTTGGCCTTGCGGACGCGGTCGGAATAACGCTGCCAGTCCCAGGGCTTCAGATCGAAGCTCTCACCGCCGGCGCGGATCGCGGCCTGCAGCTCGGCGGCCTCGCGCTTTTCCTCGGCGGCGGTGGCGGGGGCGAGCTGGGCGATGAAGCGCTGCACCGCCGCCGGCGTCTTCGCCATCTGGTCGGAGAGGACATAGGCCGCCCAGGTCGGATAGCCGAACAGGGCCGCCTTGCGGGCGCGCAGCTGGGCGAGCTGCTCGATGATCGGGCGGGTGTCGTTGGCGTCGCTCCGCTCGGCGCGGTTCCAGCTGTGGTCGAACAGGGCCTGGCGGGTGGCGCGATCGGCGAGCGAGGAGAGCGCGGGCTGCTGCGTCGTGTTCTGGAGCGGGAGGACCCATTTGCCGGAGAGGCCGCGCTCCTTCGCCGCCTGGGCGGCCGCGTCGATCGCGCCCTTGTCCATGCCGGCGAGGCCCGCCGGCGAATCGACGACGAGCGCGCCGGCCTTGGCGGCGGCGACGAGCTTCTGCTGGAAGGAGGTCTCCAGCGACGAGATCTGGGTGTTCAGCGCCTTCAATTTCTCCTTGTCGGCAGGCGAGAGGCGGGCGCCGGCATGGACGAATTGCTGGTAGGTCACCTCGACGAGCTGGCGCTGCTCGGCGGTGAGGCCGAGCTTCGCGCGGCGGTCGTAGACGGACTGGACGCGGGCGAAGAGCTTCGGGTTGAGGTAGATCGCGTCCTGGTGCTGCGAGAGCTTGGGATTCTCGATCTCCTGCACCTTGTCGAGCGCCGGATTGGTGTTGGCGCCGACGACGCCGGAAAAGGCCTCGTTGACCCGGTCCAGCATCCGCCCCGAGCGCTCCATGGCCACGATCGTGTTGTCGAAGGTCGGCGCCGCCGGGTTGTTGGCGATGCGGTCCATCTCGCCGCGCTGCTCGGCCATGCCCTGCTCGAAGGCGGGCTGGTAGTCGCTGTCCTGGATGATGTCGAAGCGCGGGGCCTGGAAGGGCAGGTTGCTCGGCACCGCGAAGGGATTCTGGCGGCCCGGCTGCGCGCCGGCGGGGAGCGCCGCGGCGAGCATCGTTCCGGCCATCGCGAGGGACTTGAACCAGGATTTGCGCATATCTCACATCCTCCAAAGCGCCGGCGTGCGCAGCGATGCGCGCGGGCGCGGCGCGAATCAAGGGGCGGGCGCCAGGGCCCGCGCGCGGCTTTGCGCCGCGTCGCGCGCCGCTCTAGAGGGACGCAGATGAACGACTTCGCAACCCTGCTCCAGCCCGACAAGGGCCAGCCCGCCACCGCGCTCCACCTCGTCGCCGGCGACGGCCTCGAAGCCTGGCTGAAGGCGCAGCCGGCGAGGGTGCGCGCGGCCGCCGCGGCGCAGGGCTTCGAGGCCAAGCCGAACCAGGTCGCGATCCTGCCGGGCGAACGCGACCATTGGTCGGCGGCGCTCGGGGTGGCGGCGCCGGAGCCGCTCGGCCCCTGGGACCTCGCCAAGGCGGCGGAGAGCCTTCCCGAGGGCCGGTACAGGCTGGCGAGCGGCGCCCCGGGGCCAGCGGCTCTGGGCTGGCTGCTCGGCCAGTACGGATTCGAGCGCTACAAGGCCCCGCCGACGCCGAAGGGCCCGCGAATCCTGCTGACGCCGCAAGCCGCGCGGATCGACGAGGCGGTCGGCCTCGCCGAAGCGACGGCGCTGGTCCGCGACCTCGTCAACACGCCGGCCGGCGACCTCGGGCCGGCCGAGCTCGAGGCGGCGGTGCGCGAGGCGGCCGAAGGATTCGGTGCGGAGGTGGCCGTCACGTCCGGGCGGGCGCTGGAAGAAGGCTTTCCGATGATCGCCGCCGTCGGCCGTGCCGCGACGGAGGCGCGGGCGCCGCGGCTGATCGAGCTCGAATGGGGCGACCGGCGCCATCCGCGCGTCGCGCTGGTCGGAAAGGGCGTGTGCTTCGATTCGGGCGGGCTCGACATCAAGCCCTCGTCCGGCATGCGGCTGATGAAGAAGGACATGGGCGGCGCGGCCCACGCGCTGGCGCTGGCGCGGCTCGTCATGCGCTTCAACCTGCCGGTGCGCCTGCACCTGCTGATCCCGGCGGTCGAGAACGCCGTCTCCGGCGCCGCCTTCCGGCCCGGCGACGTGCTGAGGAGCCGCAAGGGGCTCAGCGTCGAAATCGGCAACACCGACGCGGAGGGGCGGCTGATCCTCGGCGACGCCCTCGCCCGCGCGGCCGAGGGCGGGCCGGAGCTGATCCTCGACTTCGCCACCCTGACCGGCGCGGCGCGCGTCGCGCTGGGGCCGGACCTCCCTGCCCTGTTCGCCAACGACGACGCGCTGGCCAATGCGTTGCTCGAGGCCGGCAACGCCGTCGCCGACCCGGTGTGGCGGATGCCGCTCTGGGCCGATTATGACGAGATGTTCGCCTCGGACATCGCCGATTTCGGCAACGCCGCCGAGGGCGGATTCGCGGGCGCCGTCACCGCCGCTTTGTTCCTGCGGAAATTCGTGCCGGAAGCGACCCCCTGGGCGCATTTCGACACCTTCGCCTGGCGCGCCTCGGCCCGGCCGGGGCGGCCGAAGGGGGGCGACGCGCTGGGTCTCCGCGCGGCCTGGGCGGTGCTCGCGGGGCGCTATGCGCGGTGACAAAGTGCGACATTTTTGCGTCGAAAACTCAGATAAATAGGCAACGAAAGCTCCTCTCCATGGTTTTACAGCCGAAATAAGCGGCCTTTGGATTGGAGATGGACCAGTGTCAGAGCGCGCTCTCAGGAGCTGGATGCAGACGCTGATCGGCTACGTGCGGTCAGGCCAGCCGGATCTCACCAACCGGCAGATGGCGCTCCTCCTCCTGGTCTACCTGACGCCCGGCCCGCACACGGTGCGTGGGCTCGCCCAGCTGCTCGGCGTGTCGAAGCCGGTCATCACGCGCGCCTTGAATACGCTGGGCACGCTCGGCTATCTGCGCCGGGTCCGCGACGAAGCGGACCGCCGCAACGTCTTCGTCGCCAAGACCAGCATAGGGCAGGAGTTCCTTGAGCGCTTCGAACGCAATATCGAGCAGCAGCAGGAAAGCTCCGGCCGGCGCGGCGCCGCCAAGGAGCGGGGAATCCTCCTCCAGCACGGCTAGTCCGAGCCCTCGGCACTTCACCCTCGACGGCCCGTCCGTGGTCCTCGATCCACGCCTCAACGCGTGGCGCAGCGACATTGCCGACATCGCCCTCGCCGACCGGCTGTTCGCGCCGCATTATGCCGAGGCGCTCGTCCGGGCCTGCGGCGTGATCCCGACGATGGTGCGCGAAGGCCCGTCCGACGGCACCGAGGCGGTGTCGCAGCTCCTTCCCGGCGAGGAGTTCGCGGTGCTCGACATCACCGGCGGCTGGGCATGGGGCTATTGCCGGCTCGACCATCGGGTCGGCTATGTCGAGGCGATCGAGCTCGTCGAGCCGCTCGAGACGACCCACATCGTCATCGAGGCGCAGGCGCCGGTGCAGGCGGCGGCCGATCCGCTGTCGCCGGCCCTCTCGTTCCTTCCCATGGGCTCGCGCCTCCACGGCAAGGTGCAGGGGGCGGTGCTGGAGTTCGAAGGCGGATTCATTCCGCTGAGCTATCTCAGGCCCATCGGCGAGCCGGAGCAGGACCCGGTCGCGGTGGCGCAGCGCCTCATGGGTTCCCTCTGCCTGCGCGGCGGGCGCAGCCTGCACGGCATCGACTGCTCCGGGCTCATCCAGCTGTCGCTTCAGCTGTGCGGCATCGCCTGTCCGCGCGACACGGTCGACCAGCGGGCGCTGGGGGAGCCGGTGCCGGACGGGGCGCCGCTGCGCCGGGGCGACCTGCTCTTCTGCGAGGACCATGTCGGCATGATGGTCGACGACCGGATGGCGATTCAGGTCAGCCACGCGGCGCAGAAGGTGACGGTCGAGCCCTTCACCTGCGCCCAGCCCGCGGGCAGCGCGGAAGGGTTGGAGCGGCGGCGGCTCGGGCTCTAGGCGTCCCCGCCCTCGGGAAATCGTACTCCTCCCACCAACTCCGAGCTGAGCTCTCGGTAATGGCGAGGAGCTTGGGCCTACATTTCCCCCCGCGCCCGGCGGATGTCGAACCACTTCTTCACGTTCGCATTGTGCTCGGCCAGCGTGTTGGCGAAGACGTGGCCGCCCGTGCCGTCGGCGACGAAGTAGAGCGCCTGCGTGTCGGCCGGGTGGAGCACGGCGGCCAGCGACGCCTTGCCGGGATTGGCGATGGGCCCGACCGGCAGGCCGCGCTTGGTGTAGGTGTTGTAGCCGTTCGACGCGTGCAGCTCGGACTGGAGGATGCGGCGGCCGAGCGGCTTCCCCTTGGTGATCGGGTAGATGACGGTTGGGTCTGCCCCGAGCGCCATCCCCTGCTTCAGCCGGTTCGAATAGACACCCGCTATCATCGGCCGCTCCGACGGCTTGGCCGTCTCCTTTTCGACGATCGAGGCGAGCGTCAGCGCCTCCTCCTTCGACTGCACGACCGCGTCGGGGCTGCGCTTCGGCCACAGCGCGTCGAGAGTGCGCGTCATCGCCGCCTGCATCCGGGCCAAGACCGCCGCCCGCGTTTCGCCCCGCTGGTAGCTGTAGCTGTTGGGCAGCACCGACCCCTCGTCCGGCAGCGGCGCCTCGCCGGTGAGGCCGGGCGCCGCGGCGAGCCGCTCCTGCACCAGGGTCGACGGCATGCCCTCGGGGATCGTGACCATGCGCTGCAGGGCCTTGCCGCCTTCGAGCAGGTTCAGGATCTGCGCATTGCTGGCATGGGCGGGAATTTCATACTCGCCGGCTTCGATCACGTCGCCGCCGCCGAACAACCGCGCCTGGACGAGGAAGCGGCGACGCGAGGAGATCGCGCCGGCCTTCTGGAGGAGGGTGGCGGCCGAAGCAAGGCTCGCGCCCTTCGGCACCACGACCGTGACCGCGTGCTGCGCCGGGCCGCGCGCGTTCCAGCCCTGGACGAACCACAGGCCGGCGAGGACGCCCGCGACGAGGACGAGCGCGAGCAGCTTCTTCATCGGCGGATCAGACGGCCTTCATGACGAGGCTGGCGTTGGTGCCGCCGAAGCCGAAGCTGTTGTTCAGCACCGCCTTCACCTCGCGCTCCTTGGCGACGAGCGGCACGAGGTCGACTCCGGCCGTGCCTTCGCTCGGATTTTCGAGGTTGAGCGTGGGAGGCACGATCTGATCGCGCAGCGCGAGGATGCAGAAGATCGCCTCAACCGCGCCGGCGCCGCCGAGCAGGTGGCCGATCGCCGACTTGGTCGAGCTCATCGACAGGTGGCCGATATTGTTGCCGAACAGGCGGCGCACCGCGCCGAGCTCGAGCTCGTCGCCGAGCGGCGTCGAGGTGCCGTGGGCGTTGATATAGTCGATGTCCGCGAGATCGAGGCCGGAGCGCTTCATCGCCACCTGCATGGCGCGGAAGCCGCCCGCGCCCTCGGGGTGCGGGGCGGTGACGTGATAGGCGTCGCCCGACATGCCGTAGCCGACCACCTCGGCATAGATCTTCGCGCCGCGCGCCTTCGCATGCTCATATTCCTCGAGCACGACGACGCCAGCGCCCTCGCCCATGACAAAGCCGTCGCGGTCCTTGTCGTAGGGGCGGCTGGCTCGCTCGGGCTCGTCGTTGAAATTGGTCGAGAGAGCGCGGGCCTGGGCGAAGCCAGCGATACCGATCGGGCAGATCGCCGCCTCGGCGCCGCCGGCGAGCATGACGTCGGCATCGTCCATCGCGATCATCCGGGCCGCGTCGCCGATCGAATGGGCGCCGGTCGAGCAGGCCGTGACGACGGCGTGGTTGGGGCCCATCAGCCCGTATTTGATCGAGACCTGGCCGGAGATGAGGTTGATCAGCCGGCCGTGGACGAAGTGCGGCGAGACGCGGCGCGGGCCCTTTTCGTGGAGGACGAGGCTCTCCTTCTCGATGCCCGGCAGGCCGCCGATGCCGGAACCGATCGAGACCCCCATCCGGTAGCGCTCTTCCTCGGAGGCGTCGGTGAGGCCGGCATCCTCGAGCGCCTGGCCTGCCGCGTCGATGCCGTAGACGATGAATGGGTCGACCTGGCGCTGGATCTTGTGGTCGACGCGCTTGTTCGGGTCGAAGCCGTACTCATGATCCGCCGGCTTCACCTCGCAGGCGATCTTGCAGGCATAGTCGGTGGGATCGAAGATCGTGATCCGGCCGGCGCCGCTCTTGGACGCGAGGATGTTCCGCCAGGTGGTTTCCACGTCGCCGCCGAGCGGCGAGACCATGCCCAATCCGGTAACGACGACGCGGCGCATTCACATCACTCCCTTGGAAATAGCGACGGCTCCCCGACATGGGGCGCCGCCGACCGTTTGTCGACAGGCCCGGCCGGGGAGCCGCTCATGCTCGTTCGTCACCGCGTGGCGCGCGGCGCGACGGCTCAGGCCTTGTTCGCCTCGATATAATCGATGGCGTCGCGGACCGTCGTGATCTTCTCGGCGGCATCGTCCGGGATCTCGACCCCGAATTCCTCCTCGAACGCCATGACGAGCTCGACGATGTCGAGGCTGTCCGCGCCGAGATCGTCGATGAAGCTCGCGTCCTCGGTCACCTTCTCGGCTTCGACGCCGAGATGCTCGACGACGATTTTCTTCACGCGGTCGGCGGTCTCGCTCATGTGCAACCCTTCCCTAGGTGGTATTTTGGCCAGCCCTAGCCGCACTGCGGGGGGGCGGCAAGAGGCGCAATGCCGCAACCCGGCTCGTCAGGACACCCGCGACTGAACATAGGCAATCGCGTCGGAAACGGTGAGGATGCGCGCGGCGTCATCGTCCGGGATCTCGATTCGGAACGTTTCTTCCGCGGCCATCGTCAGCTGGACCTGCTGCAGGCTGTCGGCCGCCAAGTCATCGACCAGCATAGCGTCGGGCCTGACGTCGTTACGATCCACACCCAATTTTTCGATGATCAACTCGATCACCTGGCTCTTCACCGTCGCCGCGTCCATTCCGGTCCCCCCTCGTCGATTGACCTAGAGCATTATCATCCCTCCGTTCACATGCAACGTCTGTCCGGTCAGGTAGGCCGCCTCGCGGCTGGCGAGGTAGACGACCGCGGAAGCGACATCGGCGCCCTCGCCGAGCCGGCCAGCAGGAATCTTCCCCAGCAGATTCTCCCGCTGGGCCTCCGGCAGCGCGTCGGTCATCGCCGAGCGGATGAAGCCCGGAGCAACGCAATTCACGGTGATATTGCGGCTCGCCACCTCCTGCGCGAGCGCCTTCGACATACCGGTGAGGCCCGCCTTCGAAGCGGCGTAGTTTGCCTGCCCCGGATTGCCCATCGCGCCGACGATCGAGGTGATCGAGACGATACGGCCGTATTTGGCGCGCATCATCGGCTTCAAGGCGGCGCGGGCGAGGCGGAAGGCGGCTTCCAGGTTGATGCGGATGACGTCGGACCATTCCTCGTCCTTCATCCGCATGGCAAGGTTGTCGCGGGTGACGCCGGCATTATTGACGAGGATGTCGAGCTTCCCCCCCAGCGCCTCGACCGCCTGCGGCACAAGCGCATCGACGGCCGCAGCATCCGAAAGATCGCACGGCACCGCCACATGCCCCTCGCCGCCGAGCGAGGCGCGAAACGCCTCGAGCTTCCCGACATTGGACCCCGACACGGCCAGCCGCGCCCCCTGCCCCGCCAGCGCCTGCGCAATCGCCGACCCGATACCGCCCGATGCGCCGGTCACAAGAGCAGTCATTCCACTGAGATCGAACATCATCATCCCCTTCACTGGTTCACGCGGAGGCGCGGAGAAGAAGAGGGAGACGCGGAGGGCCGGTAGTGTTGACGATGCGCCTCACGCCCTCCTTCAGCGTCTCGCCGGCGAAATTCAAAAGCAGCCCGACGGGCTGCTTCATCAATCTGAGGTAGGTGAGCAGCTGCTTGCTGTGGATCGGCAGCAAGCGCTCGACTGACTTCACCTCGACGAGCAGCCGGCCGTCAATCAGTAGGTCCGCCCGGAAAGCTGCCTCGATCCGCAGGTCCTCGAACTCGGCCGCGATCGGCTGCTGAGTCAGGACTCCATATCCGAGAGCCGCCAGCGGTCGCGCGAGAAGCGCGACATAAACGGACTCAAGAAGGCCGGGCCCAAGATCGCGATGAAGCCGAAGCGCAACGTCCAGCACATCGCCCGTAAGGTCGTCGATGTCCCGCATCTCCGCGCCTCTCCTTTCTTCTCCGCGCCTCCGCGCGAACCCTGCTGCAGCCTTAGTCCCTGCGCAGTTAGATGTCTTTCGCCAGCGCCTCGATGTCTTCCATGGTGATGACGCTGCGGACATTGGCGTCGGGGGCGATGCGTTTGACCATGGGGGCGAGGACCTTGCCGCCGAATTCGACGAAATCGGTGACGCCCGCATCCCACATTGCCGCGACACTTTCGCGCCAGCGGACCATGCCGGTGACCTGTTCGACCAGCAGGCGGCGGATTTCGGCCGGGTCGCGGACGGGAGCGGCGGTGACGTTGGCGTAGACTGGGACGGCGGGCGCGGCGAGCGGGGCGTCGGCGAGGGCCTGCTCCATCGCCCGGGCGGCGGGCTCCATCAGCGGCGAATGGAAGGGCGCGGAGACCGGGAGCAGGACGGCGCGCTTGGCGCCCTTTTCCTTGGCGATGCCGAGGGCACGCTCGACGGCGCCCTTGTGGCCGGAGATCACGACCTGGCTCGGGTCGTTGTCGTTGGCGACGGCGCAGATCTCGCCCTGGGCGGCCGCATCGGCGATCGCCTGGGCCATTTCGAGATCGGCGCCGAGGAGGGCTGCCATCGCGCCTTCGCCGACCGGCACCGCCCGCTGCATCGCCTGGCCGCGCAGCTTGAGGAGGCGCGCGGCGGTGGCAACGTCGAAGGACCCGCCGGCGGCGAGGGCGGTATATTCGCCGAGGCTGTGGCCGGCGACGAAGTCGGCCTTGTCGATGCCGATGCCGGAGACGCGCAGCGTGGCGAGCGCGTTCGCCATGATTGCCGGCTGCGCATTCTCGGTGAGGGTGAGATCCTCGATCGGTCCTTCCGCCATCAGGCGGGAGAGATGCTGGCCGAGCGCCTCGTCGACTTCCTCGAACAGGTGGCGGGCGGTCGCCGAAGCGTCGGCGAGCGCCCTTCCCATGCCGACCGACTGGCTCCCCTGGCCCGGGAAAATGAACGCGCGCATCGGCTCCTCCTGTCGGCGGAGCGACTAGGCGAGGGCGCCGGGAAGGGTCAAGGCGCGGCGGGCCCCGCTTCCGGCAGCCGCGCCGAGGGTTGCGAAAACCCGCGCCCTCCGCTAAGGGGACGCACATCGGGGCGAAGGGCCGTGCGCTTTTCGCCCCGGTTCATTTGAGACGACAGCCGGAGGGACGTCCGCAACGGGCGGCGTCAGCGATCGGCCAACAGAAAAGGACATGCGGACATGCCGCTCTATGAGCACGTGTTCATCGCGCGCCAGGACCTGGCCCAGGCCCAGGTGGACGCGCTGGCGCAGACCGCCACCGACATCATCGAATCGAACGGCGGCAAGGTCGTCAAGACCGAGACCTGGGGCCTGCGCTCCATGGCCTACCGGATCGCGAAGAACCGCAAGGGCCATTATGTGATGCTCGATTTCGAGGCGCCCGCCGGCGTCGTCGCCGAGCTCGAGCGCCAGACCCAGATCAACGAGGACGTCATCCGCTACATGACGATCCGCGTCGACGAGCATGAGGCCGGCCCGTCCGCGATGATGCGCCGCAACGAGCGCTCGGAGCGCGGCGACCGCGGCGATCGCGGCCCGCGCGGTGACCGGGGCGACCGTCCCGACCGCGGCGATCGCGCCCCCCGCCCCGATTTCGCCGACGCCTAAGGGAAAGGACCAGCAACCATGGCACGCCCATTTTTCCGCCGCCGCAAGAGCTGCCCTTTCTCCGGCAAGGACGCTCCCCGCATCGACTATAAGGACGTCCGCCTGCTCCAGGGCTTCGTCTCGGAGCGCGGCAAGATCGTCCCGTCGCGCATCACCGCCGTCTCCGGCAAGAAGCAGCGCGAGCTGGCCACCGCGATCAAGCGCGCCCGCCATCTCGGCCTTCTCCCCTACGTCGTGAAATAAGGAGCGCGAGCAATGGATGTCATTCTGCTCGAGAGGATCGAGAAGCTCGGCGCCATCGGCGACGTGGTGAAGGTGAAGAACGGCTATGCCCGCAACTTCCTCCTTCCCAACGGCAAGGCGCTGCGCGCCAACGAATCGAACCGCAAGGTGTTCGAGGCGAATCGCGCCCGCATCGAGTCGCAGAACGCCGAGCGGCGGACGGTGGCCGAAAAGGAAGCCAAGGACATTGACGGCGTCACCGTCCAGCTGATCCGCCAAGCCTCCAATACCGGCCAGCTCTACGGTTCGGTCAGCGCGCGCGACCTCGCCGAGCTGTTCGAGGCCGAGGGCCACAAGGTCGCCAAGAACCAGATCGTCCTCGACCGCCCGATCAAGTCGATCGGCATGCAGGACGTGAAGATCGCCCTCCACCCGGAGGTGTCGGTGACCGTCCACGTCAACGTCGCCCGCTCGCCGGAAGAGGCCGAGCTGCAGGCGCAGGGCGTCGACGTCATGGCGCAGATGTTCGAGAAGGACACGGCCGGCTTCACCGAAGAGCGCGACCCCAATGCCGAGCCGGGCGAGATCCCGGCCGACGCGGCCGCCGCCGATGGCGAGGCCGCAAGCGAGGCCTGAGGCCTTTCTTCGGCACCGCGATGAAGAGGCCGTCCGCTCCACCCGAGCAGGCGGCCTTCTTCTTTGGCCTTGATCCCGGCGCCCCGCCTCGGGCAGGCGCGGGGCCATGCTGAAGCTCATCATCGGCAATAAGGCCTATTCGAGCTGGTCGCTGCGCGGCTGGCTGGCGGTCAAGCAGTCCGGCCTTCCGTTCGAGGAGATCACCGTTCCGCTGTTCGACGAGGAGTGGGACCGGCGGCGGGAAGGCAATGAATTCGCTCCCTCCGGCGGCAAGGTGCCGGTGCTCTGGGACGACAAGGCCGTGATCTGGGATTCGCTCGCCATCGTCGAATGGCTCGCCGACAAGACCGGCCGCGACCGCTTCTGGCCCGCCGACGACGTCGCCCGCGGGATGGCCCGCTCGATGGCCGCCGAGATGCACTCGGGCTACGAGAATCTCCGGCGCGAATGCGGGATGAACGTCCGCAAGCGCTTCCCGCCCGCTCCACTTTCCGACAACGTCCGTGCCGAGGTCTCGCGGATCATGGAGCTTTGGGCGCAGGCCCGCGCCCGCCACGGCGACGGCGGACCCTATCTCTTCGGCACGTTCGGAGCCGTCGACATCATGTTCGCGCCGGTCGTCACCCGTTTCGTCACCTATTCGATCGCCGTCCCGCGCTTCGCCGCCGCCTATATGGAGGCGATCCTCGGCCACCCCTGGATGCACGAATGGATCGAGGCGGCGCAGGAGGAACCCTGGGTGATCGAGAAATACGAGGCCCCGCCCACTCAGTGATCGGAGCCGTCCTTGCGGGTGAAGCGGCTGGTGGCGGCGTCGAGATGCGTGTCGATGTCGGGATAGTGGCAGTCGCTCGCGACGAACCGGCCGACGGCGACGAAGGTGCAAGGCCGCGCGGACCGGTTCACGAGATGGTGTCCGTTCGGCACCCCTTTGGGAAAGGCGGCGACGTCGCCGGGGCGAAGCGCCGTCTCGCCTTCGTCCTCGACCAGCACGGCTTCGCCGTCGACCATGACGACGAGTTCGTCCTCGCCCTCGTGCCAGTGGCGCTGGCTGGAGATGCCGCCGGGCTCGAGCCGAACGTAGGAGGCGCCGAAATCGACGAGGCCGGCCGCCGGCCCGAGCCGCCGGTACCAGCGCTTGGCCATCGGCTCGCTGTAGGGCGTGGGATAGCCGGTGCGGTTGGTCTCCTCGACGCTCTCCAGGTCGATCTTCGGCACGCTCCCCTCCCCTGCTGTGCAATCGCGCCGCGCCTTGCTAGGCCGGCGCCATGACCTCCGCAATCGACGCCGTCGGCCTCGCCTCCCGCCTCATCGCCTGCCCCAGCATCACGCCCGCCACGGGCGCGGTGTTCGACGTGCTCGACGAGGCGCTGTCGGGCATCGGCTTCACGGTCCACCGCTTCATCCTGGGCGAGGCGCCCGACGGCCCGGTCGAGAACCTCGTCGCCACACGCGGCGGCGACGGCCCGCATTTTGGCTTCGCCGGCCATCTCGACGTGGTGCCGCCGGGCGCCGGCTGGACGAGCGATCCGTTCCGCCCCGAGGTGCGCGGCGGCCTGCTCTACGGCCGCGGGGCCGTCGACATGAAGAGCGCGGTCGCCGCGTTCGCCGCCGCCTGCGCGGAGCTGGACGCGCATCGCGGGCAGATCAGCTTCCTCATCACCGGCGACGAAGAAGGCCCCGCCACCTACGGCACGCCGAGGATCATCGAATGGATGGCCGAGCACGGCCTCAAGCCGGACATGATCCTGATCGGGGAGCCCACGTCGGACGCGCGGTTGGGGGACATCGTCAAGATCGGCCGGCGCGGCTCGGTGAACATGTGGATCGACGTGCCGGGCGTGCAGGGCCACGTTGCCTACCCGCACCGCGCGGACAATCCGATCCCGAAGCTCGCGCGCATCGTCACGGCGCTCGACGCGCTGAGGCTGGACGGGGGCAGCGACGCCTTCCAGCCTTCGAACCTCGAGATGACGGCGGTGGGCACCGACACCAAGGCGACCAACGTCATCCCCGGCTCGGGCCGCATCCAGCTTAACATCCGCTTCAACGACCTGCACCGGGGCGAGGCGCTGGTGGCGCTCGTGCGGCGGACGGTCCAGGCGGAGGTGCCCGAGGCGACGGTCGAGGCGAAGATTTCGGGCGAGGCGTTCCTGACGCCGCCGGGGCCGCTCTACGACATGATCACCGAGGCGATCCGCGAAGAGACGGGCGTGGAGCCGGAGCTGTCGACCAGCGGCGGCACGTCGGATGGCCGCTACCTCATCAAGGTCTGTCCGGTGGTCGACTTCGGGCTGCCGAACGCGACGATGCACAAGCTCGACGAGGCGGCGGCGGTGGAGGACATCTACGCCCTCCAGCGGATTTACGCGCGGATCTTGCGGAGCGCGCTCGCCTAGGCGGTCGCGCGGGCGAGGCTGCGGGCGCAGTCCTGGCCCAAGGCCCAGCGAATGAAGGCGCCTTCCGACATCGCCTCGGCGCCGAGAAAGCCCTGCACTTCGTCGCAGCCGACGGCGCGGAGCACTTCGAGCTGCTCCTGCCGGTCCGCCGCGACCGCGACCGCGGAGCAGCCGAGGCCGTGGATCAGGTGGACGAGGGAGGTCGCCACCGCCCGTGCGCGGGGCGAGCTGGCGATGTCGGCGATCAGCGACGGATCGAGCTTGATCCGGTCCGCGGCGAGAGAGGCGATGCGGACCAGAGAGGCATTGCCCTCGCCGAAGCCGCCGATGCACAGACGTATGCCGTCGCGCCGAAGCGCCTCGAGGCCGCGCAGCATCCGCGCGTCGCAGTCGGCAAGCAGCGAGGAGCTGATCTCGACCTCGACGTCGCCCGGCGCGACGGCGCCGGTGAGAAGCAGGCCGCGCAGCCGCTCGAACGCGTCGTTGCGCTGCAGCTGCTGGCGGCGCACCGGCACGACCAGGCGCTGGGCGAGGCCGTCGCGCCGCCAGCGCGCGAGCGCGGACATGGCCGCCCCCAGCGTCCAGTCGCCGATCTCGAGCGCGAGCGCCCGCTCATGGCACAGCGAGCCGAGATCCTCCGGCAGCCAGCGTTCGCCGTCCGCGTGGTTCCAGCGCACCACCGCCTCGGCGCCGACGATCGCGCCGGTGCGCAGGCAGAGCTGCGGCTGGTAGACGAGCTCGAGGTCGCCGCGGCCGACGGCGCTGCGCAGCTCCGCGTCGCTTTTCGCCCGCTCCTCGTTCGCGCGCGCGAGCGCGGCGTCGTAGACGCAGGTGCGCGACCGGCCGCTCGCCTTGGCGTGATACATGGCGATGTCGGCCGCCTTCATCAGCTGCGTTAGATCCTCGCCATGCTCAGGCGACAGCGCGATGCCGATCGAGGCGCCGAGGTAGGAGGCGTGCTCGCCGCAGTCGAACGGCTCACCGATCGCAGCGACGACCCCGGCGGCGATCCGCTCGGCCTCCTCGGTTCCGCGAACCTGCGGAAGCAGGATCGTGAACTCGTCGCCGGCCAGCCGCGCGACGAGCGGCGGCGAAAGCGCTCCGGGCTCAACCTCGCGCTGAACGACAGCCCGCAGCCGCTGCGCGACCAGCGCCAGCACCTGGTCGCCCTGGGCGTGGCCGAGCCAATCGTTGACCTCCTTGAAGCCGTCCAGATCGATGAACAGCAAGGCGGCCGAGCCGTCGGCGCGGGTCGCGCGCAGGATCTGCTCGGCTTCACGGCGGAAATGGATGCGGTTGGGAAGCGAAGTGACCGGGTCGTACATGGCGAGCGCATGGACGTCGTCGAGGGTCGAGCGGACCTGCTCGAAAAGCCCGTCGACGGCGAGGCCGAGCTCCGGCATCGCGTGCGACAAGGCTTCCGGCGCCGGGCTGGTAAGGTCGCCGCGGCGGACGGCGAGGAGGCGGTCGATGAGCGCGGCGACGGCGCGCGCCTGCTCGCCGTTCGGCCGTTCGGCCGCCATGCGCACGATGCACAGGGCGAAGAGCCCGATGACGAGCGAAGCCGCGACCTGCTGGTTGAGGCTGCCGAGAAGCAGGAAGCCGAGCAGAGTGAGCGCGAAGGCGGCGCCGCCGGCGATCACCGAAAGCATCCGACCGCTGATCTTTTCCAGCACCGAACCCATTGCAGCCTTTGCCCCACGCGCCGCCACGCCGGCGCATCGGCAGCCTTCTAAGCCCGCCCGGGTTACTATTCCGTATCCGGTCCTAACGCGGGCGCCGCAGGACGATGTAGAGCGCGCCGCTGCCGCCGTGCCGCGGGTGGGCGCCGCGCACGGCTGCGATCGCGCCGGCGTGGCGCGAGGCGGCGAGCCAATCGCCGACCGCCGCGCGGATCGCGCCGCGCCGCACCGGCCGCTCGTTACCCGGCGGCTTGCCGGTGACGAGGAGAAGGAGCCGCGCGCCGTCGGCGATCGCCTGCTCGAGCCGGCGGTCGAGGAGATCGTAGGCGGTGGTGAGGTTGTGGCCGTGAAGATCGAGCGTCGCGTCCGGGGCGACGGCGCCGCGGGCGAGACGGCGGTCCCAGCTGCCGTCGAGAGTGGTGCCGGGAACCGGGCGGGCCGCGGGAACCGGCCTGGGCGGGGCGGGAGCCGGCTTTTGCGCCCGGGGCACCGCCGGGGCGTCCCCGGGAACCTCCGGCATCGCCGCATGGCCGAGCGGCCTCACCGACTGGATGACCCGCGCCCAAAGGCGCTGTTCGTCAGGGGTGAGCCGCCGCATCGATTCGCGCCAGCGTGCCTTTCGGCAGGAGCAGCCAGGCGCGGCCCCTGCCCGTCATCCCGCCGGCGATCGCCGCCGCCTCGTCGCCGGCGCCCCAGAAGGTGTCGAAGCGGTTCGCGCCCTTGATCGCGCCGCCGGTGTCCTGCGCGACCCAGAGGCCATTCGCTTCCTGGCGGTCGAGATCGAGAAGGACCGGCGCGCCGAGCGGCGCGAAGCGCGCGTCGGCGGCGACCGTGGCGCGGGGCGTCACCGGCGCGTTCAGGGCGCCGAGCGGGCCGGGGCCGGTCAGCTCCTTGAAGAAGACGTAGCTCTTGTTCTCGCGCATCAGCGCTTTCCCCTCGTCGGGATGGGCGCGCAGCCAGGCGACGATGTCCTGCATCGTCGTGTGGCCGGGCTCGAGCAGGCCGCGGTCCTTCATCAGCTTGCCGATGCCGACATAATCGCGGCCGTTCTGGCCGGCATAGCCGATTCGCAGGATGGAATTGTCCGGGAGGCGCAGGCGTCCCGAACCCTGGATCTCCAGGAAGAAGAGCGCGACGGGATCGGCCGCCCAGGCGATCTCCAGGCCGCGATTCGCCAGCGCCCCGTCCTCGATCTCGGCGCGCTCGTAATAAGGGACCACGACGCCGTTCTCGACTCGCCCCCGCCGCGGCGCACCGGCCGCGACGGCGGCCGCGTCCGCGTCGACGAGATCGGCCGGCTTGGCGTAGATCGGGACGTCGTATCCAGGAACGTGGGTCCGCGAACCGGCGATCTCGGGCTCGTAATAGCCGGTGACGAAGGCGGTGCCGAGGCCGACCTGGGCGACCTCGAAATAGCGGCGGAAGAAATCGGTGGCGGCGGCCTCGTCGGTGGAGGCGGCGGCGGCGATCGCGTCGGCGGTCGTGCAGGCTTCCCGCCAGTCCTCGCTCTTGGTGAGGCCGCTGGCGTCGGTGCGGCGGACGAGGGCCGGACATGTCTTCAGGAAGGCGCCGAACGCCCGCGCGGCGCCGCCAAGCGTCACCGTCTCGATCGCCGGACCGGGCCGCACTCCCGCGAGGAGCGCGTTGTCGGGGACGGGCGACTTGGCGGGCGCGGGCGGCGGAGTCGGCGCGGGAGGAACGATGTGCTGGGCGCAGCCGGCAAGCGCCAAGAGCAGCATGAACAGCCCCGAAAGCTGACCAAGGTTCAGCCTCCAAAGAGAGAAAATTCCGCGCCGACGACGAGATAAGCGGGCACCCTCGACGCCGCTGCCCAGAAGAATGACCGATTCGCCCCGCATCCGCGCAGGATACAGGGCCGGCGGGGGTGTAGGAAAATCGTTTCTGAAAAGCTCAGTCGGCCTGGTCGGTCTCGACGAGCAGCCAGTTCGGATCGCCGCTCGCAATGGCGCGGCGGAAGGTCCAGACGTCGCGGCTCGGGACGGCGTCGCTCAGCGTGCCGGCGATGACGTTGCCCTCCGCGTCGCGGGTGACGGCGGCGATGTCGGCGTCGAAGCGCACGTCGATCTCGGCGGTTCGGCCCGAAAGGCGGGCATCCTCGATCACCGTCCGCTCGATCGCGACGAGCCGGTTGTCGAGCCTGTGGCCCGCCGTCTCGCGCTCGGCGATCGCTTCCTCGAACGCGGCCAGCACGTTTCCGCCGACGAGGTAGCGAAGCGCCTCGCGGTCGCCCTTCCAGAAGGCCTCGAGCACCATCTTGTAGGCGGCCTGGGCGCCGTCCAGGAAGCGGGCCACGTCGAAGGCGGGATCGGCGGAGATGATCGCGCGGATGCCGGGCGCGGCGGGCTCCTCGTAGACCATGCCCGTGGTCTCGGGGCGCTCGGCGGGGACTTCGGCGACCGGCACGGTCGCCTCGGCGGCGGCCGGCGTCTCGGCAGGCTTCAGGATCGGCTGCTGCTCATGGCCCGTGCGCCGGCCCAGCACCGAATAGAGGCGCAGGCCGACGAACAGGGCCACCAGAGCCAGCAGGATGATTTCGGGCACTCTCACACTCTCCGCACAGGCGTTCGCAACCGTAACATAAGCGCGTCACTAGAAGGTTTCAAATGACACCTTGTTCCGCCGGGTCTGGGCCACCGCGCCGGTTGCACGCTCCACCGGCTCCTGCTACCCGCGCTCGCGACACGGCCGCCGCCGGCGCGGCCTTCCACATCCAGCATCGGGACGAGAGAAAATGGCCGAAGAACAGGGCGTTGGCGGCGAGCAGATGGCGAACGGCGAGGACACGCTTCCCCAGGTCGCGATCCTCTCGCAATATGTGAAGGATTTCTCGTTCGAGAATCCGAACGCGCCCGCCGTCTATCAGTGGGGCGAGCAGCCGCAGATCGCCGTCGACTTCAACATCGGCGCGGGCAAATTGAACGACGAGCTGCACGAAGTGAGCCTGAAGATCGACGTGCGCGCTACCGCCAACAACCAGACGGCCTTCGCCGTCGACCTCACCTATGCGGGGCTGATCGGCATCCGCAACGTCCCCGAGGACCAGATCCAGGGCTTCCTCCTCGCCGAGGCGCCGCGCCTGCTCTTCCCGTACGCGCGCCAGGTGATCAGCCACGCGGTCCAGGACGGCGGCTTCCCGCCGCTGATGCTCGACCCGATCGACTTCCACGCGCTCTACATGCAGCGCGCGGCGCAGGGCGGCCAGGCGCTCGCGGGCGAGGCCGGCGAGCTCGGGCAAGCCTGAGCGCCGATCCCCGGGACCGAACGTCCGCAGGATCAGGCCGGAGTTCGCTGCGATAGCGGCGGAGCATGGAATTCATAGGGAGACGCGATTTTCCGCCGGCGGCAGGATCGGGCAGATTCGCGGGCACCCCTCAACGGAGCCTCGATCCATGAAAGCCCTCCTCCTCCTCGCCGGCGCCGTCCTCGCCTCCACGCCTGCGCTTGCCGCCGCCGCCCACCCCGCCCCCGCCAGTGCGTCCTCGGTCGCGGCCGCGCCGGCGCGCGGCGTCCTGCGCCAGGTGTCCGGCTTCGGCTTCGACGAGACGATCCGCCGCATCCGTGGCGATCTCGGCACCAAGAACATCCCGGTCTTCGCCGAGATCGACCAGCAACGCCTCGGCGCCGGCGCGAACCTGCCGATCCGCCGTTCGACCCTGATCCTGTTCGGCAATCCGCCGCTCGGCGTGCAGTTCCTCCAGGCCAATCCGCTCGCCGGCCTCGACTGGCCGGTCCGCATGCTGGTCACCGAGGATGCGGACGGCCGCGTCTGGATCGCCTGGACCGACTTCGCCTTCATCGCCGATCGCTACGCCATCGCGGGGCGCGAGGCCCAGCTTGCCATGGCGACGCAGGTCGCCGCGTCGGTCGCCGCGTCGGCACGCTGACCCCACCCGGTAAAGGCGCGCACGAGCTTGTCGACGTGCGCTCTTTGCCCTCTTAGGGAGGAGTGAAGAACAAGGCTCGCACCGGCACGAGCCGGCATGGAGTGGGGATGATCGCGCTCGGCAGGAATCGTCAGGGGTCGCCGCGGTGAATCTCACCAAGGCTCTGGGCTCCGTCGGCGGGATGACGCTCATCAGCCGCGTGCTGGCGCTGGTGCGCGACACGCTGCAGGCGACCTATGTCGGCGCGAACTTCGCCTCCGACGCCTTCTTCGTCGCTTTCCGCCTCCCCAACATGTTCCGCGCCTTCTTCGCGGAGGGCGCGTTCACCGCCGCGTTCATCCCGATGTTCAACCGCAAGGTCGGCGAGAGCGGGGAGCTTTCCGCCGGGCTCGATTTCGCCGAGCGGGCGCTGGCGGTGCTGCTGCCGATCCTCATGGCGTTCACCGGCGTGATGATCATCGCGGCGTGGCCGCTCACCTGGGGCCTGTCGCTCGGTTTTCAGAAGCAGCATCCGAGCGAGACGCAATTCGCTTTCGCGGTGCTGCTGTCGCGCTGCACCATCCCCTATCTGATGCTGATCAGCCTGGCCTCCCTGCTCGGCGGCATCCTGAACTCGCTGGACAAATTCTGGGTCAACGCTGCGGCGCCGATCCTGCTCAACGTCGCGATGGTCGCCGCCTTGTTGTTCTTCCACGGCCCGGACGCCTATGCGACGGCCCGGGCCCAGGCGATCTCGGTCACCGTCGGCGGCGCGTTGCAACTGGCGTGGCTGATCTGGGCGTGCCGCGCGGCCGGCGCCGGGCTGCGCATCCGCCGACCCGAGTTCGACGCCGACATCCGCCAGCTGATGAAGCTGATCCTGCCGGCCGCGACAGGCGCCGGCGCGGTGCAGATCAACCTCGCCATCTCGACGGCGCTCGCCGCAGGTCTGCTCCAGTCCGGCTCGGTCTCCTACATCTACTATGCCGATCGGCTGAACCAGCTGCCGCTCGGCATGATCGGCATCGGCCTCGGCACCGTCCTCCTCCCCACCGTCTCGCGCCTGCTCAGCACCGGCAAGGAGGCCGAGGCGATGGAGACGCAGAACCGTGGCATGGAGCTGGCCCTGTTCCTCACCTTCCCCGCCACCGCCGCGTTCATCTTCGCCGCCGAGCCCATCATTCGCGGCGTCCTCCAGCACGGCGCGTTCAAGGAAGTGGACACGATCCGCTGCGCCTGGGCCCTGTCGGCCTTCTCGCTGGGACTTCCGTCCTACGTGCTGGTCAAGGTGCTCACCCCAGGCTTCTATGCGCGGCAGGACACGAAGACGCCGGTGCGGCTCGCCATCCAGTCGATCGGCATCAACCTCGTCGGCAATCTCGTCCTCATCCCGGCGCTCGGCACGATCGGCATGGGCCATGTCGGCCCTCCCCTCGCCACCGCCCTTTCCTCCACCGTCAATGTCTGGCTGCTGTGGACGACGCTGAGGCGCCGCGGCCATTTCGAGACCGACCGGCAGCTCCGGCGGCGGGCGCCGCGCATGGCGGCCGCCGCGCTGATCATGGGGACGGTGCTGTATTTCCTCACCCCCTATGCGGACCCCTACCTCACCCGATCGCTGCTGACCCGGATCGCGGCGCTGTCGGTGCTGGTGGGCGGCGGGGCGGCGGTCTACGCCCTCGCCTGCTTCCTGACCGGCGCCTTCGCCCTCGACGACCTGGCGGCGCTGCGGCGGCGGGCGCGGCGGGGCTGATCGGCTCGCCGCGCTTCAGCCTCCGTTCAGCGACGCTGGCGACAGTGCCGAAAGCGCTGTAGCCTCTGCGTTGCGGCCGCGCTTTTCGATGAGGGACATGATGCATTTCTCCAGGAAGCTTCTCGCTCTCGCCGCCCCGGCGGCCCTCCTCTCGCTGGGCGGCTGCGCCACCGGCTTTCCGGCGCAGGTCTCGCGCTTCCAGCAACTGCCCGCGCCCGCCGGGCAGAGCTTCGTCATCCAGGCCGCCGACCCGCGCGACCGCGGCGGCATCGAGTTCGGCCAATATGCCGACCTGGTGCGCCGTCATCTCGTCGCGCTCGGCTATTCCGAGGCGCCCGACGCGGCGTCGGCGTCGCTGGTCGTGACGCTCGACTATGGCGTGGACCGCGGCCGCGAGCATCTCCAGGCGCGGCCGGCGCTCGGCGCCTGGGGCTTCGGCGCCTACCGCAATCCCTGGCGGTTCGGCGGCTATCGCGGCTGGGGCCGCTACAGCCCGGCTTTCTACGGCGGCTGGAACGACCCATTCGCCTGGAGCTGGGGGCCGAGTGAAATCGACGTCAGCACGGTCTATTCGAGCTTCCTCGACATGGACATCAAGCGGACCGCCGACGGCAAATCGGTGTTCGAGGGCACCGCCAAGGCGCGCTCCGCCACGGACCGGCTGCAGGTGCTCGTCCCGAACCTGGTCGAAGCGATGTTCACCGGCTTCCCGGGCAATAACGGCGAGACGGTGCGGATCACCGTCCCCCCGCCGCCGAAGCAGCCGCGCTGAGGATCAGCGCCGGACCAGCACCACTCCGATCAGCACGAGCCCGACTCCCAGCAGGCGCACCGGTCCGATCTCGACCCGGGCGAGGCCGAAGGCGCCGATGCGGTCCAGCAAGAGGGCCAAGGCGAGCTGGCCGGCGATGGCGGCGGCGAGGAACATGGTGACGCCGAGTCGCGGGGCGGCCCAGGCGGCCGTGGCGACGAAGACGGCGCCGTAGAAACCGCCGGTCCAGGCATACCAGGGGAGGCTGCGCATCGCGCCCGCCGCGGGCCTCGCGCCGAGGGCGAGCGCCACTGCGAGCAGCGCGAGCGTGCCGACGGCGAAGGAGACGAAGGCCGCGTTGACGGCCGAGCCGACGCCGCGGGCGAGCAGCGCGTTGGTGGGCGCCTGGAGGGCGATGAATCCGCCGCTGACGAAGGCGCCGATCAGGGCGCCGAGGAGCAGCGGATTCAGGGCTCAGCTCTCGAGCTGGCGAGTCAGGAGCCGGATGTCCGAATCGAGCTCGGGATCCTGGGCGCGGAGCTTCTCGATCTGGCGGACGGCGTGGATCACCGTCGTGTGGTCGCGCCCGCCGAAGCGGCGGCCGATCTCCGGCAGCGAGCGCGGGGTGAGCTGCTTGGAGAGGTACATGGCGACCTGGCGGGGACGCGCGACCTCGCGGGCGCGGCGGGCCGAGGTCATCTCGGCCTTGCGGATGCGATAATGGTCGGAGACGCGGGTCTGGATCTCGTCGATCGAGATGCGGCGCTGGTTGGCGCGCAGGGTCGAGGCGAGCACCTCCGTGACGAAGTCGAGGTCGATCACCCGGTTCTGCATCATCGCGTAGGCGGCGATGCGGTTGAGCGCGCCTTCGAGCTCGCGGACGTTGGAGCTGATCCGCTTGGCGAGAAACATGACGACGTCCTCGGGCACCTGCACGTCCGGCAGCGCCTCGAGCTTCTTCAAGATGATGTTGAGCCGGAGCTCGAGATCGGCCTGGTTGATGTCGGCGACGAGGCCCCAGGAGAGGCGCGAGAGGATGCGCGGCTCGATGCCGTCGAGGTCCTGCGGCGCCCGGTCCGACGAGATCACCAGGCGCCGGCCGGCCGAGATGATCTCGTTCATCGTGTGGAAGAATTCCTCCTGCGTCGATTCCTTGCCGGCGATGAACTGGACGTCATCGATCATGAGGAGATCGGCCGAGCGCAGCTGCTGCTTGAACTGGATCGTCTCGTTGGCGCGCAGCGCGGCGACGAACTCGACCATGAACTTCTCGGCCGACATGTAGATGATCTTGGCGCGCGGGCGGAGGCGATGGAATTCGTGGCCGATGGCGTGGAGCAGGTGGGTCTTGCCGCGCCCGGTGCCACCGTGGAGGAAGAGCGGATTGAAGGCGACGTCCTTGGCCGTCGCAAGCGTCTTGGCGGCGTTGTAGGCGACCTCGTTCGCCTTGCCGACGACGAAATTCTCGAACCGGTAGCGCGGCTCCAGCGCGACGGCATAGACGCCGTCCTTCGTGGCCGGCTCGTCCTCGGCCCGGGGCGCGGGGATCTCGACGACCGCCGCGGTCTTGGGCGCGGCGGCGCCGACGCCGATCAGGATCTGGCGGACCGCGGGATAGGCGGCCCGCCAGGCGAGGCCGAGCCGCTCGGAGAAATGGGTCTGCACCCAGTCCGCCATGAACTGGGACGGCAGCTCGAGGCGCAGCACGCCGGTGTCCGCATCGAAATTGCCGAGCGCGATGGGGCGAAGCCAGCCGTCGAACGTGCGGGCCCCGCAATCGCGGCGGAGGCCGGCGCGAATCGATTCCCACGCATATTGGAGAGGATCGCCGAGCGCGGCTTCCCTGGGGCCGGCAACGGTCGAGACCATCGGCTTTACGGACACGAACGCACCCCCTCTTTTTCCTCGGGCCCCATGCACGCGGGCACCCTGATTTGCCGGGGCAAAGCTTTCCCGCACACGGCCGCACCCCCGGCGGCGGCCGATCGAAAAAGATGCTCCTGATGTGGCGTCCGATGGGAGATTCGCCCCGCCGGAGCCCTCTTTGTAGGTAGGTGTGCGCTGCGCAATCAAGGCCGAAAATGACGATTGGATGACGAAATTTCGATTGACACGCATTTCCGCCCACTTGTGAAGAAATGGCGGAAAACCGCCATTTCTCCGCCAGCGCCCATGCGAATCGCGCAGAAATCCGTGCGTTTCGCCATCCGTTCCAAAGACACGAAAAAACCCGCCGGAAACGCGCCCCGGCGGGTCGTTCGAAAGCCTTTTGAACGGCTTAGGAAAGCGCGGCGATACGCCGTGTGAGACGGGAGAATTTCCGCGCCGCGGTGTTCTTGTGGAGCACGCCCTTGGCCACGCCGCGCGCGAGCTCGGGCTGGACCTTGGCGATCGCCGCCGTCGCCAGCGCCTTGTCGCCGGCCTCGATCGCCGCCTCGACCTGCTTCACGAAGGTGCGGATGCGGCTGACGCGGTTGCGGTTGATCGTCGCCCGGCGGTCGTTGCGGCGGATGCGCTTCTTTGCTTGCGGCGTGTTCGCCATCGTTCCAAGTGCCTCTTTTTCTTAAATGAAAAAGGCGCGGCCCGCGGCACGCACCCGTTCGGTCGCCGCCTCTACCGGAGGGCCGGCGACTCGTCAACTAGAGGCGCTGGCAACGCGGGCAGAAAAAGGTCGAGCGGCCCGAGTCGTTGCGGCGGCGGATCGGTGTCCCGCAGTGGCACGGCTCGCCCTCGCGCCCATAGACTCGCCACTGCTTTGAGAAATAGCCGAGCTCTCCCGACGGACGGGCATAGTCCCTGAGCGTCGATCCGCCCGCCTCGATGGCAGCGGCAAGAACCTGCCTGATCGCATCTACCAGCCGCTCGAGCCTTGGCCGGGAGATGCGGCCGGCGGCACGGCCGGGTGCGATGCAGGCCATGTGCAGCGCCTCGCAGACGTAGATGTTGCCGAGACCGGCGACGATGCCCTGGTCGAGCAGCATGGCCTTGATCGGCGCCGCGCGGCCGGCGAGCGCGGCGAGGAGGTAATCGGCGGTGAAATCCCGCCCGAGCGGCTCCGGCCCCATCGCGGCAAAGGGCGGCCATGCCTCGATCGCCGCGGTGGGAACGAGGTCGACGGAGCCGAAGCGGCGCGGGTCGTTGAGGGCGAGCACCCTCCCCTCCTCGGTCTCCAGGACGAGGTGGTCGTGCGTGCCGAGTGCGTCCGGATCGATCCGCCAGCGGCCCGACATGCCGAGGTGGAAGACCATCGTGTCGCCGCGGTCGGTGGCGACGAGGCCGTATTTGGCGCGGCGGCCGAGGCCGGTGACGCGGGCGCCGGTGAGGCGCTGCCGCAGGTCCGGCGGGAAGGCGCGGCGCAGGTCCGCGCGGCGGGCCTCGACGCGAACGAGGCGGCGGCCCTCCAGCACCGGCGCCAGGCCGCGGACGGTGGTTTCGACCTCCGGGAGCTCAGGCATGTCCCCTCCCCTCCCCCACCGGTCCCTGAACTCTCCACGTGCACATCGCGCGAAAGCCCTGCTAGAGGCGGCGCCGATGGACAAGGTTTCTTTCGGGTTCGAGGAAGTTTCTCCGGAGGAGAAGACGGCGCGGGTCGGCTCCGTCTTCTCGCGCGTCGCGCGGCGCTACGACCTTATGAACGATCTCATGTCGGGGGGCCTTCACCGGCCGTGGAAGGACCTGTTCGTGCGGCGCGTCCGGCCGCGCGCCGGCGAGGCCATCCTCGACATGGCGGGCGGCACCGGCGACATCGCCTTCCGCCTCGCCCGCCGCGGCGCCCGGGTGACGGTCGCCGACATCAACCCGGACATGCTGGGCGTCGGCGAGGAACGGGCGAAGAGCCGCGGCATCGAGGGCCTCGCATGGTCGGTCGAGAATGCCGAGGCGCTGAGCTTCGCCGATTCGAGCTTCGATGCCTACACGATCGCGTTCGGCATCCGGAACGTGACGCACATCGAGAAGGCGCTGGCCGAAGCGCACCGCGTGCTGAAGATCGGCGGCCGCTTCTTCTGCCTCGAATTCTCGACCACGACCTGGCCGGGTTTCGCGCAGGTCTACGACCGCTATTCGATGGCGGTGGTGCCGAAGCTCGGCAAGGCGGTGGCGAAGGACGAGGAGAGCTACCGCTACCTCGTCGAATCGATCCGGCGCTTTCCGCCGATGGAGCGTTTCCGCGCGATGATCGAGGCCGCCGGATTCACGCAGACGAAAGTGGAGCCGATCCTCGGCGGCCTCGTCGCCATCCACAGCGGGTGGAAGGTTTGACGAGCACGATCGTCCACGTCTGGCGGCTCCTCAAATGGGGGCGCGTGCTCGCCCGCCACGGGGCGCTGCGCGGCATCGAGCGCGACCCGAACACGCCGCCCCAGGTGCGCCGCCTGACCCGCATCGCCCGCTTCGGCGCCCGCGTGCCGAAGGTGCCGACCTACGGCGAGGCGTTCCAGGAGCTGGGGCCCGCGGCGATCAAGTTCGGCCAGGCGCTCGCCACCCGGCCGGACCTGGTCGGCGACGAGGCGGCGCGAAACCTGCAGACGCTGCAGGACAATCTGCCTCCTGCGCCGTTCGAGGAAGTGCGCCGGGCGATCGAGGCCGGGCTGGAGAAGCCGCTCGAGGAGGTGTTCCGCGAGATCGATCCGGAGCCGGTCGGCGCCGCCTCGATCGCGCAGGTGCATCGCGCCGTCACCACCGACGGCAAGCTCGTCGCCGTCAAGGTGCTGCGGCCGAACATCGAGGAGGATTTCGCCCGCGCGCTCGACACGTACGAATGGGCGGCGGCGCAGGTCGAAGGCATGGGCGGCGAGGTCGCGCGGCTGCGGCCCCGGGCCGTCATCGCCCAGTTCAAGCAATGGACCGCGCGCGAGCTGGACCTGAGGCGCGAGGCGGCGTCCGCCTCCGAGCTGCGGGAGAACCTCGTCGCGGAGAGCGGCTTCTACGTGCCGGCGATCGACTGGACCCGCACCTCGCGCCGGGTGATGACGCTCGAGTGGATCGACGGCATCAAGCTCACCGACCGCGACGCGCTGGTCGAGGCGGGGCACGACCTCAGGAACCTCGCCGCGATCCTGGTCCGGGCCTTCCTGCGCCAGGCGGTGATCGACGGCTTCTTCCATGCCGACCTCCACCAGGGCAATCTCTTCGCGCTGCCCGACGGCCGGCTGGCGGCGATCGACTTCGGCATCATGGGGCGGATCGACCGGCAGGCGCGCTTCTGGCTGGCCGAGATCCTCTACGGCCTCCTGACCGGCAATTACCGGCGCGTCGCGGAGATCCATTTCGAGGCGCAGTACGTCCCCGCCCACCATAATGTGGACGAGTTCGCGACCGCCTTGCGCGCGGTCGGCGAGCCGATCCGGGGACTTCCGGTCAAGGACATATCGATCGGCCAGATGCTCGACGGGCTGTTCACCATCACCCGCGACTTCGACATGCCGACGCAGCCGCACCTCCTCCTCCTCCAGAAGACGATGGTTATGGAGGAAGGCGTCGCCCACGCGCTCGATCCCGACATCAACATGTGGGAGACGGCCGAGCCGTTCCTGAGGGAATGGGTGCGCGGCGAGCTGGGGCCCGAGGCCGCGCTCGCCGACCGGATCGTCCGCGACATGCGCACCTTCGCGAAGATCCCCGACCTCATCCGGCGCATCGACCATTATTACCCGCCCCCCGGCGCGGCCCCGCCCGCCCCGCCGCTCCCGGACGTGGTGCTGGTCCAGCCGCGCCATTATTGGCGGTATGTCGTGACCGCGATCGTCTCGGCCGCGGCTGGCGCGGCGGCGATCCTCCTCCTACACTAAGCCGGTGCAGGGAAATCGCATCCTTCTCATCGTCGGCGGCGGGATCGCGGCGTACAAGGCCTGCGAGCTCATTCGGCTGATCCGCAAGGCGGGCGGCAGCGTCCGCTGCGTGCTGAGCGCGGGCGGAGCGCAGTTCGTGACGCCGATGACGCTCGCCGCGCTCAGCGAGCAGCCGGTCCATACCAGCCTCTGGGACCTCAAGGACGAAGCCGAGATGGGGCACATCCAGCTCAGCCGCGAGGCCGACCTTGTGGTGGTGTGCCCGGCGACCGCGGACCTGATGGCGAAGATGGCGGCAGGGATCGCCGACGACCTCGCCACAACGCTCCTCCTCGCCACCGACAAGCCGGTGCTCGCCGCGCCGGCGATGAACGTGCGGATGTGGCGTCACGCCGCTACGGTGCGCAACGTGGCGCGGCTCCGGGCGGACGGCGTGACGGTGCTGGAGCCCGACGAGGGCGAGATGGCGTGCGGCGAGTTCGGGCCGGGGCGGCTGCCGGAGCCGGAGCGTATCCTCGCCGCGATCGACGATCTGCTCGGAGGCGCCAAGCGGCTGCGCGGACGCCACGTGATCGTCACCGCCGGCCCGACTCATGAGCCGATCGACCCGGTGCGGGCGATCGCGAACCGATCGTCGGGCAAGCAGGGTTTCGCCATCGCCGGCGCGCTGGCCACGCTCGGGGCGGAGGTAAGCCTGATCGCGGGGCCGGTGGCGCTGGGGACGCCGCCCGGCGTCAGGAGGATCGACGTCGAGACGGCGGCGCAGATGCGCCGGGCGGTCGAGGCGGCGCTGCCTGCGGACGCGGCGGTGCTCGTCGCGGCGGTGGCGGACTGGTCGGTCGAAGCGGCTCCGGCCAAGCTCAAGAAGGCGGACGGGCCGCCGTCCCTTTCATGGTCGGCCAATCCGGACATCCTCGCCGAACTGGCGGCGTCGCACCGCCGGCCCCGACTCGTCGTCGGCTTCGCGGCCGAGACGCACGACGTGATCGCGGAGGCGCAGGCGAAGCGGACGCGCAAGGGTGCGGACTGGATCGTCGCCAACGATGTGTCGGGAGGCGTGATGGGCGGAGAAAGCAACGAAGTGCATCTGGTGACGGCCGACGGAGTCGAGCATTGGCCAGCGGCGGCGAAGGGCGAGATCGCACGGCGGCTGGCGGAGCGGATCGCCGATGCGATCGGGGCTAACGATGGTGCGTGAGATCGAGATCGCGCTGCGGCGCCTCCCGCACGGCGAGGGCCTCCCCCTCCCCTCCTACGCGACGCCGGGCGCGGCGGGCATGGACGTGGTGGCCGCGGAGAGCCTGACGCTCGCGCCGGGCGCACGGCAGCCGGTCGCGACCGGCTTCGCCATCGCCATCCCGGCCGGCTACGAGGTGCAGGTGCGGCCGCGCTCCGGGCTGGCGCTCAAGCACGGCATCACCTGCCTCAACACGCCCGGCACCATCGACGAGGATTATCGCGGCGAGGTGAAGGTGATCCTCGCCAACCTGGGCGACGCGCCGTTCGAGATCGCGCGCGGCGAGCGGATCGCGCAGCTCGTCCCCGCGCCGGTGCAGCGGGCGACGTTCCGTGAGGTCGAGGATCTCGACCCGACCGCCCGCGGCGCGGGGGGGTTCGGCTCGACCGGACGATGAGCCTCTCCGACGCGCAGCTCGACCGCTACGCCCGCCACATCGTGCTGAAGGAGATTGGCGGGGAAGGGCAGAGGAAGCTGCTCGCCGCGTCGATTGCAGTGGTCGGCGCGGGCGGCATCGGCTGCCCGGCGATCCAGTTTCTTGCAGCGGCAGGCTTAGGGCGGCTGCGGGTCGTCGACGACGACGCGGTGAGCCTCGACAATCTCCAGCGCCAGACCCTGTTCGGGACTGGCGACGTCGGTCGGGCGAAGGTGGAAGTCGCGGCGGAGGCGGCGGCGCGGCTCAATCCGGATGTGACGGTGGAGCCGGTACGGGCACGGATCGACGCCGATACGGTCGAGCGGCTGCTTGGAGGAGTCGCCCTCGTGGTCGACGGCTCCGACAATTTCGCGACTCGCCTCCTCGTCTCCGACTTCTGCACCGCGCGGCGCATTCCGCTGGTGTCGGCGGCGATCGGCCAGTTCCAGCTTCAGGTCGGCACCTGGCGCGGCTGGGAGGCGGGACGGCCCTGTTACCGCTGCTTCGTCGGCGACGCGTTCGACGCCGAGGATTGCGATACATGCGCCGAGCTCGGCGTGCTTGGCGCGATGACGGGAATCGGCGGGAGCTGGGCCGCGCTGGAGGCGGTGCGCCAGATCGTCGGCTTCGGCGAGGAGGCAGCGGGGAAGGTCCATATCTTCGACGGCCTCGCGCCGGGGCTACGGACGCTCCGCATCCCCAAGGACCCGGGCTGCCGCGCCTGCGCTCAGAACACGTAATAGGTGGCGAACGGCTCGAGCTGCAGCCAGGTCAAAGCCGCCACGATCAGCGCGAAGACGAGATCGAAGATGCGGATGGCGCGGATGCGCTCGCCGCGGGGGTGGCGGAGCACGTCGACGAGCGTCATCAGCAGGATCGATAGCGCGCAGAAGCCGGCGAGGCAGGCGGCGCCCAGGAACGGCCAGAAGAGCAGCCGCGGCCCGGCATTGGCGGCGATCGGCCACAGGAACAGGGCGATGAACTCGGCGCTGAAGCCGATCCCGCTCGCCAGGCCGATGGTCCACCAGCGCAGCATCAGCCCTTCGCCTTCGCCGTCGCCTTCCCGGCAGACGCCTTCTTCTTCGCCGGCGAGGCCTTCTTGGGCGCGGCGGCCTTCTTGGCGGGGGCGCGGCGGCCCTTCTTCGCCGGCGGGCCCTTGGCGGCGCGCTCGTCGATCAGCTGCGCCGCCTCCTCGAGGGTGAGCTGCTCGGGCGACAGCGACTTGGGGAGCGTCGCGTTGGTCGTGCCGTCGGTCACGTAGGGGCCGAAGCGGCCCTCCATCAGCTTGATCTCGGCCTCGGTACGGGGGTGGGCCCCGAGCACCTTCAGCGGCTCGCGCGAACCCCGCGCGGCCCGGCCGCCGCCGGCCGCCGCCTCGGCGAGCTTGACGACCGCGGCGTTCATGCCGGTCTCGAACACCTCGGCGGTCGAGCGCAGCTTCGCATATTTGCCGTTATGGGCGAGGTAGGGGCCGTAGCGGCCGATCGAGGCGGTGATCGGCTTGCCGCTCTCCGGATGGGTGCCGACGGTACGCGGCAGCGAGAGCAGGCGGACGGCGAGGTCGAGGTCGAGCTCCCCGGCATCCTTCGGGATCGAAGCGCGCTTCGCCTCCTTGCCGGCGCCCGTCTCGATATAGGGGCCGAAGCGGCCGTTCTTGCGAACGATGTCCTCGCCCGTCTCCGGGTGCTGGCCGAGCACCTCGGGTCCTTCGGACGCGGCCTCGTCGCCGCCCTGGCCGAAGCGCCGGGTAAACTTGCACTCCGGATAGTTGGAGCAGGCGACGAAGGCGCCGAACCGCCCGCCGCGCAGCGCGAGGCGGCCCTCGCCACAGGCGGGGCAGAGGCGCGGGTCGGAGCCGTCGCCTTTGTCCGGGAACAGCCAGGGCGCGAGGAAATCGTCGATCGCGGCGGTGATCTCGGAGGGCTTCTGCTCCATCACCTCGGCGGTCTTCGGCTTGAAGTCCCGCCAGAATTCCTCGAGCACCTTCTGCCAATCCATCCGCCCGCCGGAAATGTCGTCGAGCTCGTCCTCGAGATGGGCGGTGAAATCGTAGGAGACGTAGCGTTCGAAGAAGCGCTCGAGGAAAGCGGTGAGGAGGCGGCCGCTTTCCTCGGGGGTGAAGCGGTTCTTCTCGAGAAGGACGTAGCCGCGGTCCTTCAGCGTCTGGAGGATGGCGGCGTAGGTGGAGGGGCGGCCGATGCCGAGCTCCTCCATCTTCTTGACCAGGCTCGCTTCCGAGTAGCGCGGCGGCGGCTGGGTGAAATGCTGCTCGGCGATGACCCGCTTCTTGGCGGGCGCGTCGCCTTCGCGCAGGCGCGGCAGCCGGCGGCTCTCCTCGTCGGCCTCGTCGTCGCGGCCCTCCTCGTAAAGGGCCAGGAAGCCGGGAAAGAGCACGACCTGGCCGGTGGCGCGCAGCCCGGTCTCGCCGGTGCCGTCGGCGAGCTCGGCGGTGGTGCGCTCGAGCCGGGCCGAGGCCATCTGGCTGGCCAGCGCGCGCTTCCACACGAGGTCGTAGAGGCGCGCATGGTCTCCCGAGCCGGCGCGGTCGCGCGAGAAGTCGGTCGGGCGGATCGCCTCGTGCGCTTCCTGGGCATTCTTGGCCTTGGACTCGTAATGGCGCGGCTTGTCCGGCACGTAGCCGGCATCGTAGCGGGTGACGACGGCCTTGCGCGCCGCGGAGACCGCCTCCGGCGCCATCTGGACGCCGTCGGTGCGCATGTAGGTGATCGACCCGTCCTCGTAGAGCGCCTGGGCGATGCGCATCGTGTGGCTGGCGGAGAAGCCGAGCTTCCTCGCCGCCTCCTGCTGCAGCGTCGAGGTGGTGAAGGGCGGCGGCGGGTTGCGGACGAACGGCTTGGTCTCGACCGAGGCGACGGCGAAGCGCCCCGCCTCGACTGCAGCCCTGGCCGCCTCGGCGGTGCCCGCGTCGGAAATGGTGAGGCGGTCGACCTTCTGGCCGCGGAAGCGGATGAGGCGGGCGAGGAATTCCTGCCCGTCGGCTTCCATCAGGGCCTCGACCGACCAATATTCCTGCGGCCGGAACAGCTCGATCTCGCGCTCCCGGTCGACGATCAGGCGCAGCGCCACCGACTGCACTCGGCCCGCGGATTTAGCGCCCGGCAGCTTGCGCCACAGCACCGGCGAGAGGGTGAAGCCGACCAGGTAATCGAGCGCGCGGCGGGCGCGGTAGGCGTCGATCAGGTCTTCGTCGAGCGCGCGCGGGTGCTTCATCGCCTCGGTGACGGTCGCCTTTGTGATGGCGTTGAAGGTCACGCGTTCCACGTCGGCGGGAAGCGCACGGCGCTTCCTCAGCACTTCCTGGACATGCCAGCTGATCGCCTCGCCCTCGCGGTCGGGGTCGGTGGCGAGGATCAGCGACGAGGCCTTCTTCGCCTCGTCGGTGATCGCCTTCAGCTGGCGCGCCTTGTCGGGATAGGTCTCCCACTCCATCGCGAAGCCCGCGTCCGGATCGACCGACCCGTCGCGCGGCGGCAGGTCGCGGACATGGCCGTAGGAGGCGAGGACGCGGTACCCCGACCCCAGATATTTCTCGATGGTTTTCGCCTTGGCGGGCGATTCGACGACGACAAGCTTCATGGATTTCGAGCGGCCCTATACACGTACGCGCGAGAGTGGGGAGCGGGTAAGGGCGCCGTCAAGCGGCGCGTCGACGGAGGCCCCGACGGCGACCGCTCAGGCGAACACCTCCGCCACATGCGTGAACGGCCGCCCCGCTGCGTATACGGCGACCGCGGCGTACCAATAGCCGACCAGCCCAGCGTCTAGAACAAGGTTCGAGGCGAGCGAGAGGCCGAGGCTGCCTTGCTTTCCAAGCGCGACGATGAGCGCCGTCGCGAGCAGGAACGTCGCCCAGAAGACGAGGCAGACGGCGAGGACGGGCCAGAAACGCCCCTCTATCTCCTCGCCGCTGCGGGTGAGCGCCTCTGTCACCCCGGTGCGTTCGGCGATCAGTACCGGCACGGCCACCGTCCAGCGCACCAGCAGATAGAGGCCGGGCAGAACCAGCAGCACCAGCCCGAGCAGCACGCCGAGCCCACTGAGGATGCTGAGGCCGAGCAGGGCCCAGAAGCGGGCGCGGCCGCCGCGCTCGGCGAGCCCTTCCCGCTCCAGCAGCTTGAAGGTGACTCCATATTGAAAGGCGAGCGAGGCGATCAGCCGCGGTATGCCGACCGCCTGCTCGAAGCCGGGGACGCGGTCGCCGACGATGTCGATCGCGGCGAGGATGGCGACGGCGCTTGCCGCGAGCCAAAGGGTTTCGCGCAACAGCCGGCCGGTCAGCGCCAGCATGTACCCGGGATCGGAGCGCTGATCCGGGCTCATGCGAGGCTGACCCGGCCGCCGGCGTGGCGGTCGAGCCGGCCGGCGAGCTCGAGCTCGAGCAGGACGGTCTGGACGGCGGCGGGCGGAAGCTTCGCCTGCCGGACCAGCTCGTCGACCGGGACCGGGGTGCCGTTGAGCAGGCCCGTCACCGCGCCGCGAACGTCGTCCGGCACGTCCGCGGGGACGTCCGCCGGCGCGAAGTCCAGCGCCTTCTGGCGGAAGGGACGGACGCGCAGCGGGCTCACCGCTTCGAGCACGTCGTCGGCATTCTGGACGAGCGTCGCGCCGTCGCGGATCAGCTGGTTGCACCCCTGGGCGCGCGGATCGAGCGGCGAACCGGGAACGGCCATCACCTCGCGCCCCGATTCGGCGGCGAGCCGGGCGGTGATGAGCGAGCCGGAGCGCGGCGCCGCCTCGACGACGACGGTGCCCTGGGCGAGGCCGGCGATGATCCGGTTGCGATAGGGAAAATGGCGGGCCCGCGGCTCGGTCCCCGGCGGCTGTTCGGAGACGAGCAACCCACGCTCGGCGATGGCGCGCTGCCGCCCCGCATTTTCCGGCGGGTAGACAATGTCGAGCCCGCCGGCGACGACCGCGATCGTGCCGGTATCGAGCGCGCCGTCATGGGCGGCCGTATCGATGCCGCGAGCGAGGCCGGAAACGACCGCCCGCCCCGCCTCGCCCAGCTTCTGCGCAAGCCCGCGGGCGAAGCGGCAGGCGGCGGCGGACGCGTTGCGGGCGCCGACGACGGCGATGGAGGGCCTGTCGAGGAGGCTCACGTCGCCCTTGACGATCAAAGCGGGCGGCGCGGTCTCGATCTCGGCGAGGAGCGGCGGATAGGCGCCCTGGCCGAGGAACAGGTAGCGGGCGCCAAGCCGCGCCACCGTCTCGATCTCGCGCTCCACCACGGCGCGGGCGGCGAGCTTGAGCCCCCGCCCGCCGCCGCGGACCGCGAGGTCCGGGACGGCCGCGAGCGCGGCGGTCGGCGAACCGAAGCGCGCGAGCAGCTGGAAGTACGTGATGGGGCCGACATTCTCCGAGCGGATCAGCCGCAGCCGGGCGATCTGGTCCTCGCTCGCGTCAGCCATGCCGGGCGGCGCCGACGCGCGGCTCGGTGCCGGAGAGGAGCCGGGCGAGGTTCGCCCGATGGCTCCAGAAGACGAGCAGCGAGAAACCGAGGAAGAGCAAGGCGAGGTCGAGGCGCCCCACGACAAAGGCGGCGACCGGCGTCACCGCCGCCGCCGAGAGGCCGCCCACCGACGAGTAGCGGCTGAGCGCGAGCAGGCCCAGCCAGGCGACGGCATAGGCCGGGGGCACCGCCCAGCCGAGCCCGTCGGCGATCGCGAAGCCGAGCACGATTCCGAAATAGGTCGCGACGCCCTTGCCGCCGCGAAACCGGAGCCAGGCCGGCGCCAGATGGCCGAGAAAGGCGCCGATCGCGGCGAGGCCGACCGCGAGCGGAAAAAGCCAGGCGGCGAGCGCCACCGCGACGGCGCCCTTGGCCATGTCGAGGAGGAGGGTCGCCGCGGCCAGCTCCTTGCGGCCGGTCCTCAGCACATTGGTCGCGCCGATATTGCCCGAGCCGATGGCGCGCAGGTCGCCCGCCCCCGCCGCCTTGGTGAGGAGCAGGCCGAACGGGATTGAGCCCAGCGCGTAGCCGAGCGCGAATGCGAGCAGCGGATTGACGATCGTCCCGTCCACGGTCTGGCTCCCCTGCGCGCAACTCTATCATTTCGAAAAGCGGACGCAACCGGCCCTGCGGAAACCGACGAGGCTGCGCGGTTGCGGCGGGCGGCCCGGCTGCTACAGCATCGCCGTGGCCGGCGCGAGACCCCTCCTCCTCTTCGACTCCGGCGTCGGCGGGCTGTCGGTCGCCGCGGCGATCCAGGCGCTGCTCCCGAACGCGCCGCTCGTCTACGTCGCCGACCGTGCCGGCTACCCCTATGGCACGAAGCCGCCGGCCTTGATCGAGGCACGGGTGCCGGCCCTGCTCGGACGCCTCGCGGAGCGCTTCGACCCCGCGCTGATCGTCATCGCCTGCAACACCGCCTCGACGATCGCGCTCGACGCGGTACGAAGCGCGCTCGACCTGCCGATCGTCGGCACCGTCCCGGCCATCAAGCCGGCGGCGGCACTGTCGAAGACCCGCGCCATCGGCGTGCTCGGCACCGACGCGACCGTGCGCCAGCCTTATGTCGACCGCCTCGCGCGCGATTTCGCCGCGGACTGCACCGTGCTTCGTCACGGCTCGGCCGAGCTGGTCGACCTCGCCGAGGCCAAGCTGCGCGGCGAGCCGGCGGACGCCGAAGCCTATCGCCGCGTCCTTTCGGGCCTCCTCGACCGGCCCGAAGGCGAGCGGATCGACACGATCGTCCTTGCCTGCACCCACTTCCCCCTGGTCGAGGCGGAGCTCGCCGCGGCCGCGCCGCGACCCCTCGCCTTCGTCGACGGCAAGGAGGGCATCGCGCGCCGCGTCGCCTGGCTGACGCGCGGGCAGGAATGGCCTGAGAACGCGCCGGCACACCGCGCCTTGTTCACCGGCAATGAGACGGAGATCGAGGCGTACCGCCCCGGCCTCGCGGCCTTCGGCTTCGGCGAAGTGCGGACAGTCTAGCAAATCACCGCCGTTTGTCGCCGGCCCCTAGCCAGAAGGCGGTGAAATCCGCTATCGGCGCAGGCGACGACCCGGGGAGCGACTTGGACTATAACCGCATCTTCGCCGCTGCGATCGACCGGCTGCACGCCGAGGGCCGCTACCGCGTGTTCATCGACATCCTGCGCAACAAGGGCGCCTTCCCCAGCGCGCGCTGCTTTGCCGGCCACAACGGGCCGAAGCCGATCACCGTCTGGTGCTCGAACGACTATCTCGGCATGGGCCAGCACCCCAAGGTGGTGGCGGCGATGGAGGAGGCGCTGCACGATGTCGGCGCCGGCTCGGGCGGCACCCGCAACATCGGCGGCAACACCCATTATCATGTCGACCTCGAGGCCGAGCTTGCCGACCTGCACGGCAAGGAAGCGGCCCTGCTCTTCACCTCGGGCTACATCTCCAACGAGGCGACCCTCTCGACGCTCGGCAAGCTGCTGCCCGGCTGCATCATCTTCTCGGACGAATTGAACCACGCCTCGATGATCGCCGGTATCCGCAATTCGGGCTGCGAGAAGCGCGTGTTCCGGCACAACGACCTCGCCCATCTCGAGGCGCTGCTCGCCGAGGCGCCGGCCGATGCGCCCAAGCTGATCGCCTTCGAGAGCGTCTATTCGATGGACGGCGACGTCGCGCCGATCGCGGCGATCTGCGACCTCGCCGACCGCTACAACGCCATTACCTATCTCGACGAGGTCCATGCGGTGGGCATGTACGGCCCGCGCGGCGGCGGCATCTCGGAGCGCGACGACGTGGCGCACCGGGTCACCGTCATCGAAGGTACGCTCGGCAAGGCGTTCGGGGTGATGGGGGGCTACATCGCCGCCGACAGGAACATCGTCGACGTGGTGCGCAGCTACGCGCCGGGCTTCATCTTCACCACCTCGCTGTCGCCGGTGCTGGCGGCGGGGGTGCTGGCGTCGGTCAGGCACCTCAAGCAGTCGACCGCGGAGCGCGAGGCGCAGCAGGCGCACGCGGCGATGCTCAAGGCGCTGTTCGCCGAGGCCGGGCTGCCGGCGATGCCGTCGACCACCCACATCGTGCCACTGCTGGTCGGCTGCCCCGTGAAGGCGAAGCGGATCAGCGACATCCTGCTCGCCGAATACGGCATCTACGTGCAGCCGATCAATTTCCCGACCGTGCCGCGCGGCACGGAGCGGCTGCGATTCACCCCCGGGCCCCACCACGACGAGGCGATGATGCGCGAGCTGACCCGGGCGCTCGTGGAGATCTGGGACCGGCTGGAGATGCGCGCGGCGGCCTAGCTGCCTCCCCATCCTTGCGATGCGGGAACCTTATTGCTGCACCTGTCCCTCGGACCCGATAATCACCTGCCCCCGTTGCGCCGCCGCCATCGCCTTCGCGCGTTCGATAAGGTCGATCTGCGCCTCGACCTGCTCGCGCCATTTGGCGCTCGGCGGGGCGGACGCCAGCAGGTCGCGCCAGACCCGCTCCGCGTCGTCGAGGCGGCCGCCCTGGGCGAGGGAGAGGCCGTAGAAGAAGCGCGGCGCCGGATGGTTCGGGGCCAGCCGGGCCGCGCGCTGGTACGCCATCTCCGCGGCGGGGCTCATCAGGCCGTTGCCGTGGAGGACGAGGGCGTTGCCGTAGCCGATCCACAAAATGGCATTGTCCGGATGCTCGCGCAGGGCGGAGTGGAGGAGATCGGCGGCGCCCTTGGTGTCGCCGTCGCGGGCATAGGATTCCGACATGGTCAGCCAGCGGTCGGCGGTGTCGAAGCGGCCGAGCATTTCGCCCCGCATCGCCGCGAAGGCCGATTCCCCGCCGCCTTGGCGCTCGGCCGGATGGCGCGGCGCACCCGCCAGATCGGGATGGCCCTGCCAGGCATAGCCGGCACAGGCCAAAAGCAGGGCCGCGCCGACAAGCTGCAGCCCCGCCCGCCCAGGCCGGACCAGGAGCCACAGCGCCGCGAGGGCGAGGGCGCAGAGCAGGAGGAGGATGAACCAGCCCATCAGCCCCGCGCCTTGCGGAAGCGGCCGCGGGCGAGGAACAGGCCGAGCGCGAGGAGGACGAGCGGCGCGCCCCATAGCGGCCAGGTGAGCGGCTCGACCGGCGGGCGATAGCTCACATATTCGCCGTAGCGCTCGATCAGCCAGCGCCGGATCGCTTCGGGCTTCTCGCCGGCCTGGATCCGCTCGCGCACCAGGGCGCGCATGTCGGCGGCCATGTCGGCGTTGGAATCGGCGATCGACTGGCCCTGGCAGACGAGGCAACGCAGGGTTTCCATCAGCGCCTTCGCCTCCGCTTCCTGCTTCGGGTCGGGAAGCTGGGTGAAGGCAAGCGGGGACGACGGCATCGTCGGCTGCGCCGCGAGCGGCGCCGCGACGAGGAGGTAAGCCAGCGCCAGACCTGCAGTCGCTCTCCTCATTTCGCGCTCCTCCACGCGCGGTAGAGCTCGTCCGCCTCCTGCGGCGCGATCGGGCCGATATGCTGGAGGCGGATGACGCCCTTGCCGTCGACGAGAAAGGTCTCCGGTACGCCGGACGAGCCGAGCGCGAATTGTATGCGCGTGCGCGGGTCGTCGCCGATGCGATCGAAGGGGTCTCCGTTCTCGGCAAGAAAGCGGGCCACGTCCTCGGCCCGGTCGCGCACCGCGATCGCATCGATGGGCACGCCGCGCTGCTTGAGCATCATCAAGACCGGCGCCTCGACCCGGCAGGGGATGCACCAGCTTGCAAAGACGTTGACGAGGCGCGGCTGCCCGCGCTTCAGGTCGGCGGTGGCGAGGCCGGGATGGCCCGGCTGGGAGGGCGGGAGGGCGAAGTCCGGCATCGGCTTGCCGACCAGGCGCGAGGCGATGGTCGGGTCGGCCGGGTGGCGCAGCGTGAAAGCGGCCACCGCGAGCAGCAGCACGAAGACGGCGAGCGGGATCCAGAGCAGGCCGCCCCTCATGCCCAGGCCTCCTCAAGGCTGCGCCGGCGACTGCGCCAGGCGCGCCAGACGCGGCCGACCAAGGCGAGGAAGCCGCCGAGGCCTACAAGGAAGCCGCCGAGCCAGATCAGCGTGACGAACGGCTTCCACCAGAGCCGAAGCTGCCAGCGCCCCGTCTCGTCGGACTTGCCGAGCACCGTGTAGAGTTGCCCGTCCAGCACCGTCTCGATCGCCGTCTCGCTGGTCTCGGTCGGCGGGGCGCTGAACATGCGCGACTGGGGATGAAGGGTGAAGCTGGAGCCGCCGCGCGTCGCGACGAGAGTCGCCTCGATCGCCGTCCAGTTCGGGCCGGCGATCGGCTCGACCGCGGCGAAGCGCACCTGGTACGGGCCCACCGCGACCGTATCGCCGACGCGTGCGGCGAGCAGCCGCTCTTTGGTGAACGCGCTCTCGGATGCCATACCCGCCAGGCTGACGGCGATGCCGAGATGGGCGACGACCATTCCCCAGACGAAAAGCGGCGTGCGGCGCAGGTTGCGCTTCCACAGCGGCGCGACGCTGGCCGCGCCGACGGCGAAGGCGAGGATCAGTCCGAGCAGCGGCAGCAGGCCGATCCCCGGCGCGAACAGCAGGACGAGCGCCACGGCCATCAGCCCGATGGCCGTCGGGACCGCAAGGCGGCGGAACGCCTCCTTCAGCCGGTCGCGCCGCCAGCGCAGCAGAGGCCCGGCCGCCATGGCGAGAACGAGGAGAAGCGCGATCGGCCCGGCTGCGCTGTTGAAATAAGGCGGCCCGACCGAGACCTTCACCCCCATCGCTTCGGTGACCAGCGGGTAAAGCGTGCCGATGAGGACGAGGCCGAGGAGGACGGTGAGCAGGAGGTTGTTGAGGACCAAGGCACCTTCGCGGCTGACGACTTCGAACTGGCTTCCCTCCTTCACCGTGCCGACGCGCAGCCCGAACAGGGTCAGCGCGCCGCCGATGTAGAGCGCGAGGAGGATGAGGATGAAGGCGCCCCGCCTCGGGTCGACGGCGAAGGCGTGGACGCTGGTGAGGATGCCGGAGCGGACGAGGAAGGTGCCGATCATCGACATGGAGAAGGCGACGACGGCGAGCATCACCGTCCAGGCGCGCAGGCTGTCGCGCGTGGCGAGGACGGTCACCGAATGGAGCAAGGCGGTCGCCGCGAGCCACGGCATCAGCGAGGCGTTCTCGACCGGATCCCAGAACCACCAGCCGCCCCAGCCGAGCTCGTAATAGGCCCAGTAGGAGCCGGCGGTGATGCCGATGGTGAGGAAGATCCACGCGGCGAGCACCCAGGGCCGCATCGCGCGGGCGAAGGCGGGGCCGACGTCGCGCGTGACGAGCGCGCCGACGGCGAAGGAAAACGCGATCGAGACGCCGACATAGCCGAAATAGAGGGTGGGCGGATGAAAGGCGAGGCCCGGGTCCTGGAGAAGCGGGTTGAGGCCGTTCCCCTCGATCGGGGCGGGCACGAGGCGGCGAAACGGGTTCGAGGCGAACAGAAGGAAAGCGTAAAAGCCGAGGCCGATGAACGCCTGCGCCGCCAGGGTGGCGAGCAGGGTCCGTTCGTTGAGGCTGCGCTCGAGAAGGGCGACGGCGGCGCCGGCGACGGCGAGCACCGTCACCCACAGCAGCATCGAGCCCTCGTGATTCCCCCACGCGCCGGCGAACTTGTAGAGCCAGGGTTTCATCGAATGGCTGTTCGCCGCGACCAGCTCGACGGAGAGGTCGGTCCGCAGGAAGAGCTGGATCAGGAGCAGGAAGGCGAGGCCTGCGAAGACAGCCTGGGCGACCGCGATCGGCCGGACGAGGCGGGCCACGTCCGATGGGGCCGGTTCCTCGACGGAGACGGTGTAGCCGGCGCTTTCATGCGTCCCTTTCGCCAGATGGGGAGGGGGACCACCCGCAGAGTGGTCCCCCTCCCCACCTCCGGCCGGAACGAACTGCGCCACCGCCATCCAGCCCGCGAGGAACTGGAGGAGCGAGAAGGCGGCGGCGAGCCAGAGGGTGGCGAGGCCGGCTTCGGCGATCATCTGAGGCTCTGGCTCTTATGCTCGCCCTTCCCGGCGTCGAGCACCGGGGGGCGGTAATTCTCGTCATGCTTGGCGAGGATTTCGGTGGCGACGAAGCGGCCGCCCGGCTCGAACCGGCCTTCCGCCACCACTCCGCTCTTCTCCTTGAACAGGTCGGGCACGATGCCGCGGTAGCGGACGGGGATGGTGTTGGGCGTCTCGTCGCCGACGACGAAGTCGATGGTGACCCCGTCCGCGGCCCGGCGCAGCGAACCTGCCTTGACCATGCCGCCGATGCGGACGGCCCGGCCGGTCGGCACGCCCTGGCGCGCGACGTCGCCGGGCGTGTAGAAGTAGGCAGCCTGGTCCTTCAGCGCCGACATGGCGAGCAGCACCGCCGCGACGATGGCGGCGGCGGCGGCGAGGACGAGGACGAGGCGCTGGTTCTTGCGCTTCACCGCTCGCCCCGCAACGCATCCGCTTCGGCCTCCGCCTTGCGCATGGAGGCAAAGCTTGCCGCGAGCAGGCCGAGCGTGCCGACGAGGGCGACCGCATAGGCCGCGGCGACGAAGTGCCAATGACTCACGCCGCCATCCTCCTGAGGCGCGCCTCGACCTTTTGCCGCGCCAGGATCGCCCGCATCCGCATCAGCACGACGGCCCCGAACAGAAGGCTGAAGCCGACCGCGGCGCCGAGCAGGGGCCAGAGCATCGCCGGGTCGATGCTGCTCCCGGTAAGGCCGATCGACTGGCCTTGGTGGAGCGAGCGCCACCACAGAACGGAATAATGGATCACCGGCAGGTTCACGGCGCCGACCAGCCCGAAGATCGCGGCGAGCCGCCCCTCCGCTCCCCGGTCGCGCTCCGCCTCGGCGAGCGCGATCCAGCCGAGGTAGAGGAAAAGGAGGACGAGCATCGAGGTCATGCGGCCGTCCCACTGCCACCAGGTGCCCCAGGTCGGACGACCCCACAGCGAGCCGGTGGCGAGGCAGATGGCGGTGAAGACGGCGCCCGGCACCGCAACCGCGCGCGCTGCGACCGCGGCGAGCGGGTGCCGCCAGACGAGCTGCATCAGGCTGGCGACGGCGAGCCCGGCCCACCCCGCCATGCCCAGCCAGGCAGCCGGGACGTGGACGTACATGATCCTGACGCTCTCGCCCTGCAGATAGTCGCGCGGCGCCAGCAGCAGCCCGTCGAGCAGCGCCCCGGCGACGAGCAGCCCCCCGCCCCAGCCGAGCCAGACGGTGAGCGGACGGGCAAGCTTCAGGAAGCGGGCGGGATTAGCGAAGGCGTGCATGGAATGGAGGGGTTCTAGCCGAGCGGCGCGGCGGCTCAAAGCCGTAGGTTTACGTATATGGCTTTTTGCGGCGCGCCCCGCCACTACGAGCGCCGATGGACCGGCCTCCCCAGCGACGCCTGCTCGGCATCGGCCTGCGCATCGGCGCGGCGAGCTGCTTCGGCTGCATGGGCGGGGCGATCAAGCTCGGCTACGCGGCCGGCGCCTCGACGCCGGAGTTGGCTTTCTACCGCTTCCTGTTCGGCCTGGCGCCGCTGCTGGTGTGGATCCGCTCCAGCGGCGCGCAGGGCGTGTGGCGGACGGAGCGTCCGGCCGCGCATTTCTGGCGGGCGGTGCTCGGCCTCACGACCATGCTGCTGACGTTCAGCGCGCTCTCGTACCTGCCGCTCGCAGAGGCGACGACCATTGCCTTCGCGGCGCCGCTGTTCGCCGTGGTGCTGTCGGCAGCGGCGCTCAAGGAGCAGGTCGGCCGCCATCGCTGGAGCGCCGTTGCGCTGGGCTTCCTCGGCGTGCTGCTCGTCATGCAGCCGCACGGCGAGCGCTTCCCGCCGATCGGCCTCGCCCTCGCCATCGGCGGCGCATTGGGCGTCGGCGCGGTGACGATCACGCTGCGCCAGATCGGGCGCACCGAGGGGACGCAGACCATCGTCCTGTGGTTCACCTGCCTGTCTCTGATCGGCGTCGGCATGCTGATGCCGTTCTACGCCCACGCGCATGACTCTCGGACTTGGCTGATCCTGCTCGCGCTGGGCGGGTTCGGCGGCATGGGCCAGCTGCTGATGACCGCGTCGCTGCGCTACGCGCCGGTCTCCGCGGTGGTGCCGTTCGACTATGTCCAATTGCTGTGGGCGGTGCTGCTCGGCTGGTTATTATTCGGCGACCATCCCGCAAGCACCACCGCAGCCGGCGCGGCGGTGATCGTCGCGAGCGGCCTCTACACGGTCTGGCGCGAGCATGTGCTGGGGCGGGAGCGGCAGAAGCTAGACCCGCCCTTATAGCCCCTCCCCTCGAGGGGGAGGGATCAAGCAGGAGGCGGTCAGCGCCCGATCAGCCGCGTCGCCATCGCGTCGGCGACTTCCGCGGGGTTCCGGCCGGTCGACGCGCTCTCCTGCCAGATCTGCTCGAGCCGGACCGGGATCTGCTCGATGCGGCCCTCGACCGTCGCCTGGTCGCCGTCCTTGAGATATTCGGTCGCGACGTTGATGATGCCGCCGGCGTTGATCACGTAATCCGGCGCGTAGAGGATGCCGCGCTGGTGGATGCGCTGGCCGTCCGCGGGCGTCGCGAGCTGGTTGTTGGCGCCGCCGGCGACGACCGGGACCTTGAGCGCGGCGATGCTCTCCTCGGTGAGGATGGCGCCGAGGGCGTTGGGGCTGAGGATATCCGCCTCCAGCGTCATGATCGCGTCCGGGGAGACGACGGTGCCGCCGACCTCGTCCGCGACCCTCTGTGCGCGCGCACCGTCGATGTCGGCGATGCTGATCCGGGCTCCGTCCTTCGCCGCGAGGCGGGCGAGGCCGCCGGCCACGCTGCCCGCACCCTGGATGGCGATGTGCAGGCCCGCGAGGCTTTCCTTGCCCAATGCCCGGCGCGCGGCGGCGCGGACGCCGAGGAACACGCCCTGGCTGGTGTGCGGGCCCGGGTCGCCGCCGACAGCGCCTTCGGCGACCGGAAGGCCGGAGACGTAGCGAGTCTGCTTCGACACCTCGACGAGGTCGGGGACGCCGACGCCGACATCCTCGGCGGTGACGTAGGCGCCGCCCAGCCGTTCGACCGCCCGGCCGTAGGCCGCGAGCATCTCGGGCGTCTTGGTCTTCTTCTCGTCGGCGAGGATCACCGCCTTGCCGCCGCCGAGCGCGAGGCCGGCCATCGCATTCTTGAAGCTCATGCCGCGCGACAGGCGCAGGGCGTCGCGCACCGCGTCGCCGCTTTCGGGATAATGCCAGAAGCGCACCCCGCCGGCGCCCGGGCCGAGATGGGTCGAGTGGACGCAGATGACGGCGCGCAGGCCGGTGGCGCGGTCGGTGACGAAATGGACGATCTCGTGATCGTCGAAATCGGGATAATCCCACGGGGAATGCATGCGGGGGCCTCGTCCTGCGAGCGGGGTTCGGGAGGGGCGCAGGTGGGGCGATCGAGGGGACTTGAACCCCCGACCCTCGGTACCACAAACCGATGCTCTAACCAACTGAGCTACGATCGCCACAAGGTGCGCCTGCGGGTGCGGGGCGCACATAGGGGCGGCGGGGGGCGAGCGTCAATGGCCCGTCGCGCTTACCAGTCGACGAGGCCGAGCCGCTCCCGACGGAGCCACCGCGAGAGCATGAGCGCGGCGACGACGGCGAGGCCGCTGGCCAGGCCGGTCCAGATGCCGACGCCATTCCAGCCCAGCCCGAAGGCGAGGCCGACGGCGGTGGCGAGACCCACGACCCAATAGCCGAACGCGGCGAACAGCATCGGCACCCGCGTGTCGTGGAGGCCGCGCAGCATGCCTGCGCCGACCGACTGGGCGCCGTCGAAGACCTGGAAGACGGCCGCCAGGAAAAGGAAGGAGACGGCGAGCGGAATGACCGGAGCGTTCGCCGGATCGGCCGGGTCGAGGAACAGCGTGACCAGCCGGTGCGGGATGGCGAAGATCACGCAGGCCATCAGCGCCATGAAAGAGACGCCCAGCACGAAGGCGGTCCAGCCGGCGCGAGCGATGCCGGCCGTGTCGCGCCGCCCGAAGGCGAGCCCGACGCGGACCGTCGCTGCCTGGCTGAGGCCGAGAGGCACCATGAAGGTGAAGGCGGCGATCTGCAGCGCGACGGCGTGCGCCGCGACCGAGGTCGCGCCGATCAGGCCCATCAGGAAGACGGCGGCGTTGAAGATGGTGATCTCCAGCGCCAGCGTCACGGCGATCGGGGTCCCGAGCCGCCACACGCCCCTGAAACGCTCCCAGTCCGCCCGCCAGAAGCGGCCGAACAGGCGGTAGCGCCGGAAGCGGGGGTGGAGGGTCACCACCGCCGCCATGGCGAGGAACATGAACGTGCTGGCGCAGGTGCTGCCGATGCCGGCGCCCCGCAGCCCGAGGGCGGGGAAGCCGAAGCGGCCGAAGATGAGGCTGTAGTTGAGGAAGGCGTTGAACAGGACTCCGGCGGCGCCGACGGCGAGCGACCAGCCCGCCTGCTCGAGCGCCGAGACGAAGGAGCGCAGGATCAGGTACCAAAGGACCGGCACGACCGCCCACATCAGCGCCCGGACGAAGAGTTGCGCGCCGGCGGCGAGCACCGGGTCCTGATGCATGGCGACGAGGATCGCCTTGGTGTGCCAGAGCACCAGCCAGACCGGGATCGCGACCGCCACCGCCGCCCACATCGCCTGGCGGACGGTGCGGCGCACGTCCCGCACCGAATGGCGGCGGGCGCCCAATTCCTTCGCCATCATCGGCGCGGCGGCGGTGACGAGGCCGATGCCGAAGATCAGGAAGGCGTAATAGAGGTTGATGCCCAGCGTCGCCGCCGCAAGCGTCCCCGCCCCCGCCCATCCGAGGAGGACGATGTCGGTCGACTGGATGAGCGACTGGGTGAGGTTGGTGAGCACGAGCGGCCAGGCGAGCGCCAGCGTCGCGCGCAGCTCGCCGCGCCAGAGGCGGCTCTCCTGGTTCCTCGCCTGAAGCATGGCGCGCTCGTAGCGGGTGCAGCGAGCGGGTGGAAGGTGGCGGCGCTGCGGCGGCGGCAGACGCCTCGAAGGATGGCCCCACGGGAAACAATTTCCGGCGATCGGCCACCGCCCACGGCGATGGCCGATCGAAAATCCAGGCGCCGCGCAAGCGAGCCGAGGGCGGCCGGACGGACCGTCGCCAGCCCGCGCGCCCTCAGCTGCGCGTCAGTTCCACTTGCCGGTGGTCTTGATCACAACGGTATTGGGATTCTTCTGCGTGCTGGGATTGGACTGGCCGCCGGGGTTCACGGCGACGAGGTGCGGGTTGGTGCCGCCGCTGACGGCGGCGAGCTCGGACGGGTTGAGAATGCGCATGGTCGGTCTCCTGATGGACAGGCCATTCCGCCACGCCACCTGCCGCCGCGCAAGCGGGCGTTTGGCGCTGTCCCGCGACGGGACGCCTCGCGCCGTTCTTGCGGCAGCGCGGGGCATCGGGAATCGAGCCGCGGCCGCTCTCGCCTTTTTCCCGGTAAGAAAGCCCCTGCCCGTGCGACTAACTGTCTCTGGAAGGGGTCGCGAATGTCGCAGGACGCGCTTTATCTGGAGGCTGTCGCCCAGTTCGGGCCGGCGCTGGCGCGGCTGGCGCGGGCCTATGAAGCCGACGCCGACCAGCGCCGCGACCTGCTGCAGGACGTGAATCTCGCCTTGTGGCGCAGCTTCGCGGCCTATCGCGGCCAGTGCTCGATGCGGACCTGGGTCTATCGCGTCGCGCATAACGCGGCGATCTCGGCACGGCCGCGGCGGCGCGGGGCGCGGCTGGTGAGCCTGGAGACGCTGGCCGAGACGGCGGCGCCGGACGATCCCGAAGATGCCGCGGGCAACGCGCATGTGCTCGCCCGGCTGCATGCGATGATCCGCCGCCTCACCCCGCCCGACGACCAGGTGATGCTGCTCTACCTCGAGGATCAGGACGCCGCCGCCATCGCGGAGATCACCGGCCTCTCGACCGGCGCCGTCGCGACCCGCGTCCACCGCATCAAGCAGCTGCTCTCGCGCCGGTTCCGGCAAGGCGCGCAGCAGCAGGGAGAAGCCGCATGAGCGACGTGAAGAGCGTCTGGAAAGACCAGCAAACGGAGGTGAATGCCATGACCAGCCTTGCCGAAGTCCGTACCCGTGCCGCCCAGGCGGAGGCGGGCGCGCGGTGGCGCAATGCCGCCCTCTATGCCTATTCCGCGTTCAGCATCCTCGTCTCGGCCTGGCTGATCGCGCGCGGCGCGTTCCCGGCAATGCGCTATCCGATGCTGCTGATGGTCGCGGCGCACCTCTTCGTCCTGTGGCAGGTGAACCGGCGCATCGCGGCGCGGCGGCTGCCCGAGGATCTCGGCGCGCGCCCGGCGGTCGACTTCCACCGCGACCAGCTGGAGCGCCAGGCGCACGGCCTCTCGCGTGCATGGCTGTGGTATGCGCTGCCGTTCCTCGTGCCGTTCGCGTGGGAGCTCGCCATCATGCTGCACCGCATCCAGACCGGCGAGGCCCCGCCGGACGCGCCGCGCCTCCTCGCCGTGTTCGTGGTGACGGGCGCGCTGTTCTGGACGGCGGTGCTGCTCGCCTTCTCGCGCGCGGCACTCAAGGCGCGCTTCGAGATCGAGCGGCTGGAGGCGCTCAAGGCGGAGTGAGGCGGGCGGGGACGGCGGGCGGGGACAGTTACGTAACTGTCCCCTCCCCCACCCGCATTGACATTGCCGCACGCCGGGCGTTTGCTGGCGGCTCCAGCTACGAACAGGGGGTCTCGACGTGGCACGGATATCCGGAGCGATTGCGCCGTTCGCGGCGGCGGTTATTACCCTTTCGACGCTCGCCGGCTGCGGCCGCGGCGGCGGGAATGCGGCGGCGGGCGCCGGCAATGGCGGGTCGGCGACCCTGGCCGCGGCGCCGGCCGGGCAGCTCTTCCCGGACAATTTCAAGGGCGTGTGCTCGGGTGCATCGGTCTCGGCGGCGACCGCCTATGCGCCCGGCTCGAAGGCGCACAAGGCGCTCTTTTTCGAGACGTACAAGGACGATTTCAGCGACCATAGCTCGTCGCTGCCGGCCGACTGGACGGTGCAATATTCGCAGACGAGCGATGCCTTCAAGGCCATCGACCTGGTCGTCTGCGCGAAGCGCACGGCCGCCAGGGAGGTCAAGGTCTGCGACAAGTACAAGACCGACGGCAAGCCGAGCCAGAACAAGGTGCGCTGGCATACGGCGACCTACGAGGTCACGGCCTGGGAAGCGAAGACCGGCAAGAAGCTCGCGCAGACGACGCTCGAGGCGACCGACACCGACTGCCCGATGTTCGAGAATTTCAGCGGCGATTCCGACACGGTCGACGATTACGCCTCGCCCTCGAGCGCGCAGGTGGCGGACTTCCTGAGGCCGCACGTCACGGGTTAGGCCGGCGCGATCGGAGCGGCGCATGGAAACACGGCCGGAGCGGCGCGGCGAGGAGGAGGCGATCGGCGCGCTGATCCGCGCGGCCTTCGCCGGGGCGGCGCATAGCGGGGGCAACGAGGCGGCGATCGTCGCGGCGCTGCGCCGCGCGGGATGCCTTGCCCTCTCGCTGGTCGCGGTCGAAGGCGAGGCGATCGTCGGCCATTGCGCCTTTTCTCCGGTGACGATCGACGGGCGGAGCGGCGGCTGGTTCGGGCTCGGGCTCGGGCCCGTCGCGGTGCAGCCGGAGCGGCAGCGGCGGGGATCGGCCGGACGCTGATCGAGGCGGGGCTGGCTCGGCTACGGGCCGAGGGGGCGAAGGGCTGTGTCGTTCTCGGCGAACCGGCATATTACGGCCGCTTCGGCTTCGCCGTTGACGCCGCCTTCCGGCTCGATGGAGTGCCGCCCGGCTATTTCATGCGCCTGGCGTTCGCCGAGGGTGAGCAGGGCGGAAGCGTGACCTATGATCCCGCTTTCGCGGCGGCGTGAGGCGCTCAGGCGCGTATCTGGGGACCAATTTCGACGATGCGGGTGACGCCGGTAAGCGCCATGCCGATGCGCAGCTCCGCTTCGAGGATGTCGAGGAGTCGCGTCACGCCCGCCCCGCCCTGCGCGGCGAGCGCATGGGCCCAGGCGCGTCCGAGGAGGACGCCTCTGGCGCCGAGGGAGAGCATCTTGAGGACGTCGAGCCCCGAGCGGACGCCGCCGTCGGCCAGCACCACCGTCCGGTCGCCCACCGCCTCGGCGATCGCCGGCAGCGCGCGGGCGGTCGAGGGGACGCCGTCCAGCTGGCGGCCGCCATGGTCGGAGACGACGATGCCGTCCGCCCCCTCCCCGGCGGCGCGGCGCGCGTCCTCGGGGTCGAGTATGCCCTTGATCACCAGCGGACCGCGCCAGTGGCCGCGAATCCAGTCGAGGTCGCGCCAGGCGATCGACGCGTCGAAATTGCGGCCGATCCAGCCGACATAATCTTCGAGGCCGCTCTTCGCGCCCAGCACCTTGGCGAAATTGCCCAGGCCGTGCGGGCGACCCCTCAGGCCCACGTCCCACGCCCAGCGGGGATGCGCCAGCGCCTGTGCGAAGCGCCGGCGGCGGCCGCCGCGGCCGGACAGGCCGGAATGGAGGTCGCGGTAGCGCGCGCCAGGCATCGGGAGGTCGACGGTGAACATGAGCCCGGCGCAGCCCGCTTCCCGCGCGACGGCGAGGAGCTCGGCCATGTAGCCGCGGTCCTTGATGACGTAGAGCTGGAACCAGATGGGACGGGAAGAAGCGGCGGCCACTTCGGGAAGGGCGCAGACGGACATGCTGGAAAGGCACAGCGGCACGCCCTTCGCCGCGGCGGCGCGGGCGGCCTGGGCCTCGCCACGGCGCGCGTAGAGGCCGGCGAGGCCGACCGGTCCCAGCATGACCGGGAGGGACTGTGTTGCGCCGAACAGCGTCGTCGAAAGGTCGATCCGCGACACGTCGACGAGGACGCGCTGGCGCAGCTCCACGGCCGCCAGGTCCTCGACGTTCCGCCGCGCCGTCCGCTCGGCGTAGGCGGCGCCGTCTATGTAGTCGAACAGGAAGCGCGGCAGGCGGCGGCGCGCCGCTTCGCGAAAGTCCGAGGCGGAGGAGATGCGCATGGCGGCGAGGCTAGCGGGCGAAGGCGGCGCTGGCAAAGCGGCACCGGCCTCCCCACCTCAGGACGATGATACCGCTTTCGATACTCGACCTCGCGCCGATCGCCGAGGGAAGCGACGCCGGGCGCGCGCTCAGGAATTCGCTGGATCTGGCGCGGCTGGGTGAAAGGCTCGGCTACAAACGCTTCTGGATGGCGGAACATCATTCGATGCCGGGGATCGCGAGCGCAGCCACCGCCGTGGCGCTCGCCTTCGTCGGCGCGGGGACGCAGACGATCCGGATCGGTGCCGGCGGGATCATGCTCCCCAACCATGCGCCGCTCGTCGTCGCCGAGCAGTTCGGGACCCTGGCGGCGCTGTTCCCGGGGCGGGTCGATCTCGGCCTCGGCCGCGCGCCGGGGACCGACCAAGCCGCCGCCTATGCGCTGCGCCGCAACCTCGCGTCGGACGAGAACCAGTTCCCGCGGGACGTGGTCGAGCTGATCGACTATTTCCGTGCGTCCCCGGAGGGACCGCGGGCGGTGCGCGCGATTCCGGGCGAGGGGCAGGACGTGCCGGTGTGGATCCTCGGCTCCAGCCTGTTCGGCGCGCAGCTCGCGGCGATGCTCGGCCTCCCCTACGCCTTCGCCTCGCACTTCGCGCCGGCGCAGATGGAGGAGGCGGTGGCGCTCTACCGCGCGCGCTTCCAGCCCTCGGAACAGCTCGACAGGCCTTATGTGATGCTCGGCTTCAACGCCTTCGCCGCCGAGACGGACGAGGCGGCGCAGCTGCTGGCGACCTCGGTGATGCAGGCCTTCGTCGCGCTCAGGACCGGGCGGCCGGGGAAGCTGCCGCCGCCGCTCCCGGGCTATGCGGAGACGCTGCCGCCAAGCGGGCGGGCGATGCTCGACCAGGTGCTGACCTGCTCGGCGATCGGCGGCCCGGAGACGGTGCGCGCGCAGATCGAGGCCTTCGTCCGGCGGACCGGCGCGGACGAGCTGATGATCACGTCCCAGATCTGGGGTCACGAGGCGCGCCTCAGGTCCTACGAGATCGTCGCGGAGGTCAGCGCGAGTCGAGCTCCCTGACCAGCTTGCGCGGCGCCTGGGCGCGGTAGCTCTCCTCGACCCATTCGCGGAGCTGGTCGAGCGGCGGGATGTCGGCGTCGGCGGGCGTGAAGCTGACCCAGCCCCATTTGCCGAGGCCGTAGCCCATCGGCTCGGCATAAGGGAGATCGAGCGCGGCCGCGGCCGTGTAGGCGAGCTTGACGCCGAGGCGGAATTCCTCGCCGGTGCTCAGATAGGCGAAGGTCTTGTCGTTGACGGCGAGGTCGTCATGGCCCTCCCAGGGCGATTTCGAATGGGCGCCGGGAAGCGTGAGGCCCCAGCCCCGCAACGCGTCCATCGCCTGCCGTGCACGATCGCCCACGCGTCCCCCCTCGCCGCGGAACCCGCGCCGCCCCTCCCCTCGTTGTGGCGCAAGGGCAGCGAAGGACGCGAAGATGGACGACAAACCCAAGATCAGCAACGGTCCCAACGACCGCGCGCGCAATGAGACCGTCGCGGGAACCGGTCCCGGCATTGCCGACGATGCGCTGGCGCCCGGCGAGGAGATGCCGGAAGCACCCAGCGACGAGGAGGTGGCGCGGGTCGCGAGGAAGCTCGGCGGGGCGGCGGCGGCCCGTAATTAGGCGGCCGGCGTGGTGGGCGCGGTAGGGATTGAACCTACGACCCCACCCGTGTGAAGGGTGTGCTCTACCACTGAGCTACGCGCCCACGCCGTCAAAGCGCGGCCGGAGAGGCCGCGCCGGGGGTCCTTAATTCGGGGCCTTGCGCCTGTCCAGCGGCGCGGATCAGCGCGCGACCGAATCCTTCAGCACCTTGCCGGCGCGGAATTTGGGCTGCGTCGATTCCTTGATGTCCATCGGCTCGCCGGTGCGCGGGTTGCGCCCCGTCGAGGCCTTGCGGCGCGAGCAGGAGAAGGTGCCGAAGCCGACCAGGCGGACTTCGTCGCCGCGCTTCAACGCTCCGGTGATGGTGTCGAACACGCTTTCCACCGCACGCGAGGCGTCGCCCCGGCTGAGACCCGTCGTCTCGGCGACCGCGCCGATCAGCTCCTGCTTGTTCATCGATCACGAACCCCTGCTGCGAGTCGCGCGGGCGACACGTCGCGGCATCTAAAGGCAGGAGGGTGGAGCGTGTCAAAAGGAAAGCGCGGGCTCCTGCCTCCCCAAGCGGGACGCTTGGGGAGGGGGACAACCCGAAGGGTGGTGGAGGGGTGATCGGCTGCGGGCTCCGCGGTTCACGCGCGCGACGGCGGAAGCGTTTGCGAGGTTACCCCTCCACCACCCTCACGGGTGGTCCCCCTCCCCATCCTTGCGGATGGGGAGGCAGATTCAATGCCGCAGCGGGACTTCGCCCACCTCGGGCGCCGGCACGGCCGCGAGCTCGTCGGCTTCGCTCCAGTCGATCGGCTCGACCGGGGTCGCCAGCGCGTGGCGCAGGACCTCGTCGACATGCGTCACGGGAACGATCTCGAGGCCCTCGCGGATGGTGGCGGGGATCTCGACCAGGTCCTTCTCATTCTCCTGCGGGATCAGCACCTTCTTGATGCCGCCGCGCAGCGCCGCGAGCAGCTTCTCCTTGAGGCCGCCGATGGCGAGGACGCGGCCGCGCAGGGTCACCTCGCCGGTCATCGCGACGTCGCGGCGCACCGGGATGCCGGTCAGCGTCGAGATGATCGCCGTCACCATGCCGACGCCGGCCGAGGGGCCGTCCTTCGGCACCGCGCCTTCGGGCAGGTGGACGTGGATGTCCTTGCGCCCGAAGATGCTCGGCTTGACGCCGTAGCTGGGCGAGCGCGCCTTCACGAAGGAGAAGGCGGCCTGCACCGATTCCTGCATCACCTCCCCGAGCTTGCCGGTCGTCTTGATCTGGCCCTTGCCGGGAACGGTGACCGACTCGATGGTCAGCAGCTCGCCGCCCACCTCGGTCCAGGCAAGGCCGGTGACGGCGCCGATCTGGTCCTCCTCCTCGCCCATGCCGTGGCGGAAGCGGCGGACGCCGGAGAAATCGGCGATGTTTTCCGGCGTCAGCTCGATCTTCTCGGCCTTGCCTTCGAGGATCTGGCGCAGTGCCTTCCGCGCGACCTTGGCGATCTCCCGCTCGAGCGTGCGGACGCCCGCCTCGCGCGTATAGTGGCGGATGAGGGCGCGCAGGCCCGCTTCGGTGAAGGTGAGCTCGCCTTCCTTGAGGCCGTGGCTCTCGATCTGCTTGGGGATGAGGTGGCGGGTCGCGATCTCGACCTTCTCGTCCTCGGTATAGCCTTCGAGCCGGATGATCTCCATCCGGTCGAGCAGCGGCTGCGGCATGTCCATCGTGTTCGCCGTGGTGACGAACATGACGTCCGAAAGGTCGTAGTCGATCTCCAGATAATGGTCCTGGAACTTCGAATTCTGCTCCGGGTCCAGCACCTCGAGCAGCGCCGAGGCCGGGTCGCCACGGAAATCCTGGCCGAGCTTGTCGATCTCGTCCAAGAGGAAGAGCGGGTTGGAGGTGCCGGCCTTGCGCAGGTTCGACACGATCTTGCCCGGGAGCGAGCCGATGTAGGTGCGGCGGTGGCCGCGGATCTCGGCCTCGTCGCGAACGCCGCCCAGCGACTGGCGGACGAACTCCCGGCCGGTCGCCTTGGCGATCGAGCGGCCGAGCGAGGTCTTGCCGACGCCGGGCGGGCCGACGAGGCAGAGGATCGGGCCCTTGAGCTTGTTGGTGCGCGCCTGGACGGCGAGATATTCGACGATACGGTCCTTGACCTTCTCCAGCCCGTAATGATCCTCGTCGAGGATCGTCTGGGCTTCCTGGATGTCCTTCTTGACCTTCGACTTCTTGCCCCACGGGAGGCCGAGCAGCACGTCGAGATAGTTGCGGCTGACGGTCGCCTCCGCGGACATCGGCGCCATCGCCTTGAGCTTCTTGAGCTCCTGGTTGGCCTTGGTGCGCGCTTCCTTGGAGAGCTTCGTCTTCGCGATCTTGCGGGCAAGCTCGGCGAGCTCGTCGCCCTCGCCTTCCTCGCCCTCGTTGCCGAGCTCGCGCTGGATCGCCTTCAGCTGCTCGTTCAGATAATATTCGCGCTGCGTCTTCTCCATCTGGCGCTTGACGCGCGAGCGGATGCGCTTCTCGACCTGCAGCACGCCGAGCTCGCCCTCCATGAAGGCGAAGACCATCTCGAGCCGCCGCACCGGGTTGAGCTCGGCGAGCAGCGCCTGCTTGTCGGAGACCTTGATGTTGATGTTGCCCGCGACCGAATCGCCGAGGCGCGAGGCTTCCTCGATCTGGCCGAGCTGCACCGCCGTCTCGGCGGGGAGCTTCTTGTTGAGCTTCGAATAATTCTCGAACTGCTCGACGACGGAGCGCATGAGCGCCGCCACTTCGGGGCCTTCCGGCTCCTCCGTCTCGACCGGCTCGACGTCGGCGACGAGGTGCTTGTCCTCGGCGCGGATCGCCTGGAGGGCAGCGCGGCGCTGCCCTTCGACCAGCACGCGCACCGTTCCATCCGGCAGCTTGAGGAGCTGAAGGACGGTGGCGACGACGCCCATGTCGTAGAGCGCGTCGCGGTCGGGATCGTCCTCGGCCGGATCGAGCTGCGAGACGAGGAAGATCTGCTTGTCCGCCGCCATCGCGCTCTCGAGCGCCGCCACCGACTTGTCGCGCCCCACGAAGAGGGGGACGATCATCTGCGGGAAGACGACGATGTCGCGCAGGGGCAGGACGGGAAAGGATTGGGTCACGCAATAACTCCGCTCGGAGCCGCGAAGGGCTCCCTCTTGTCCCTCCCTATATGGGACCGGCGGCGGGGCGCATCAATGCATCCGGATGCCTGGCCGCGCGGGACGGCAGAAGCCTAGCCGTGGAGGCGCCACGCGATCGTGCCATGGGCTCGGCCGCGCCGCGGGCGACCCTGTTCGTCGATGGCGGGAATGAACAGGGCGCGCTTCAGGACCAGGCTGCACGTCGTCGTGTCGAGGAGCTGCGACCCGCTGGACTGCTCCACGGCGCACGTCAGCGGCTTGCCCAACGGCGACACCTCCACCCGATATTGGACCTCGCCTTCGACCCCGTTCGAATAGGCGGCGGACGGATAGTCGTCGTTCGAGATCCAGCCCGGCACCCAGATGATCAGGGGGTCGCCTCTCTTCGCGACATCCGGCCGGCGCGCCGGCGTGTTCCCGATCCAACGGAACATGATCCGCTGCTCGCCTTGCGGCGCGAACCGCGCACGCGCCTTGAGGATTGCGCACGTCGCGTCGTCGAGCGCGGGAACATGGCTCTTGGCCACGATCCGGCAGCGCGTGGTCACGCCGGTGGGGCCGGACACGAACGCGGCCGTGACGACCTCTTCCCGTCCGGGAACGACACCGTACGGGTAATCGACCGCCCCGAGCGCGACCGTCGGGAGGGCCAGCGCCGGGGCGGCGGAAAACGCCATCAATGCCGCTGTCAGCACGTGCCGAGACCGAATCAGGCCGCGCTTTCGCCCTTCTTCTCGGCATAGACGCGGACAGGGTCCTTGCGGCCCTCGACCACGTCCTTGTCGATCATCACCTCGTCGACGCCGTCCATCGACGGCAGGTCGAACATCGTGTCGAGGAGGATGTTCTCGAGGATCGAGCGCAGGCCGCGGGCGCCGGTCTTGCGCTCGATCGCCTTCTTGGCGACGGCGACCAGCGCCTCCTCGGTGAAGCTGAGCTTCACGTCCTCCATGTCGAACAGCTTCTGATACTGTTTGACGAGGGCGTTCTTCGGCTCCTTGAGGATCTTGACGAGGGCCTCCTCGTCGAGGTCCTCGAGCGTCGCGATGACCGGCAGGCGACCGACGAACTCGGGGATGAGGCCGAACTTCAGGAGGTCGTCCGGCTCGCCCTGGCGCAGTACCTCGCCGGTGCGCCGCTCTTCGGGCGCGGCGACATAGGCACCGAAGCCGATCGACTTGCCCTGCAGGCGGTCGGCGATGATCTTCTCGAGGCCGGCGAAGGCGCCGCCGCAGATGAAGAGGATGTTGGTCGTGTCGACCTGCAGGAATTCCTGCTGCGGATGCTTGCGCCCGCCCTGCGGCGGGACGGAGGCGGTGGTGCCCTCCATCAGCTTGAGGAGCGCCTGCTGGACGCCCTCGCCCGAAACGTCGCGGGTGATCGACGGATTGTCCGACTTGCGGCTGATCTTGTCGATCTCGTCGATGTAGACGATGCCGCGCTGGGCCCGCTCGACATTGTAGTCGCTGGCCTGGAGCAATTTCAGGATGATGTTCTCGACGTCCTCGCCGACATAGCCCGCCTCGGTCAAAGTCGTCGCGTCGGCCATGGTGAACGGCACGTCGAGGAGGCGCGCCAGCGTCTGGGCGAGCAGGGTCTTGCCGCAGCCGGTCGGGCCGATCAGCAGGATGTTCGACTTGGAAAGCTCGACATCGCCCGACTTCGCGCCATGCGCGAGCCGTTTGTAATGGTTGTGGACGGCGACGGAGAGGACGCGCTTGGCGTGGCTCTGACCGATCACGTAATCGTCGAGATGCTTGCAGATCTCGAGCGGCGTCGGGACGCCGTCGCGCGTCTTCACCAGCGAGGACTTGGTCTCCTCGCGGATGATGTCGTTGCACAGCTCGACGCACTCGTCGCAGATGAACACGGTGGGGCCGGCGATGAGCTTCCTTACCTCATGCTGGCTCTTTCCGCAGAAGGAGCAATAGAGGGTGCTCTTGGAGTCGCTGCCGCTAAGCTTGGTCATTCTCGTCCTGACGGGCGCGTCGCAAGGCGCCCTTTGCCTAAGAGGCCATCCTAGCCCGCTCTATCGCACGACCACAATGGCTTATTGATTAACGCCCCGCCCCGGGCCGCCGCTCGCTCGGCGTGGGACGAGAGGGAGTGCCGGACGCGGCGATTTGTTCCCTCGCTCCCGACGCTTGCACCCCATGTGGCCCCGCGGCCGGGCAAGGGCAAGGGGCGCTCCATCGACAGCCGGGCCGCCGATCCGCTAGACGCCTGCCATGGACAAAGACGAGAAGAAGGCGGCGGCGGCCGCGTGGAAGGAGCGCAAGGCGCCGGCCGGCGTCTACGCGCTGCGCTGCACCGCGAGCGGCGAATGTTGGGTCGGCAAGGCGAACGACCTCGACGCGATCGAGAAAAGGCTGATGTTCGCGGTGAAGCTCGCCAGCACGCCGCACCGGACGCTGCTGGCGGCCGCGCGGGCCCACGGCGGCGAGGCGTTCGCCTTCGAGCGGCTGGAGCTGTTCGAGGACGAGGATGCCGGCCCGGAGCTGCGCGACGCGCTCCTCAAGAAGCGCGCGGAAATCTGGCGGCAGGAGTTGGGGGCGCAGGCGCTCTAAAGGCTGGAGTCGCGGCGCCGAACGCCTATCTCGGCATCGCAATGAGGAGCTCCGCCATGACCGATCTCTCCGCCTTCGCCATCACCCGCCAATTCCCGCCGCGGCATCCGGACCGGCTGCAGCTCTATTCGGCGCCGACGCCGAACGGGGTGAAGGTATCGATCATGCTCGAGGAGACCGGCCTCCCCTACGAGCCGCATTATGTGAACATCTTCGAGAATCGCAGCCACACCGACGAATTCAAATCGCTCAACCCTAACGCGAAGATTCCGGCGATCCTCGATCCCGACGGGCCAGGCGGGAAGCCGCTCGGCTTGTTCGAGTCGGGCGCGATCCTGCTCTACTTGGCCGAGAAGACTGGCAAGCTCCTTCCCGCCGATCCCGCGGCGCGGTGGGAGACGATCGCCTGGCTGATGTTCCAGATGGGCGGGCTCGGCCCGATGTTCGGCCAGCTCGGCTATTTCAACAAGTTCGCCGGGCGCGAGATCGAGGACAAGAGGCCGCTCGAACGCTATGTCGGCGAGGCGAAGCGGCTGCTCGGCGTGCTCGAGGCGCGGCTCCACGCACGCGAATGGATCATGGGCGGCGATTATACGATCGCCGACATCTCGATGCTCGGCTGGGTGCGCAACCTCATCACTTTCTACGAGGCGCGCGAGCTGGTCGGCTTCGACGATTACCCGGCCGTCGGCGCGTGGCTGGAGCGCGGGCTGGCGCGGCCGGCGGTGCAGCGCGGGCTTACGATCCCGGCGCGCGGCTGAGGCCGCTCCCCGGCCCTTCCACGACGGGCCAGCCGCCGCGCCAAACGATCCGGTCGAGCAGCATGACGCGGCGGGTGTTGACCGGCTCACCGGGACGCCGCGTGTCGATGGCGTGGTAGAGCATCCAGATTGTGCCGCGGGCATCTTCGATGAGGCTGTTGTGGCCGGGCGCGAGCCAGCGGCCGCTTGCCTCCAGGATCGGCTGCGGGCGCTTCTCGAAGGGGCCTCTCGCGCTGCGGGAGCGGGCGACCATCACGGCATAATGCGCCTTTGGGCCGCAGCAATTGTCGCCCGAGTAGAAGAGGTAATACCAGCCGCCGTGACGCAGCATCCAGGCGCCCTCCACCAGCTCCTGGTAAGGCGCGCCTTTCTGCGGCGCGACCAGGTCGGCGGCCTGGCTCCCCGGGGCGAAGGAGAGGCGATCGGGGGCGAGCTCGCGCACCTTGATCGGCCCGAAGCCGGAGCCCCAGTAGAGGAGGCGCCGGCCGGTCCGCGGATCGTCGAACGCCATCGGATCGATGTTGGCGAAACCCTCGCCGCACTGGAGCGGGCGGCCTGAATCGGTGAAGGGGCCTTCAGGCCTGCGGGCGGTGGCGACGGCGAGGCACAGGCCCCGCTTCGGGTCGGCGAGGCCGGCATCGGGCCTGGCGGAATAATAGAGGTAGTAGAGGCCGCCGTGGCGCACGACGTGCGGCGCCCAGAAGTCCTGGGTGCGGCTCGCCCAGCGCGGCTTTACGGGCAGCGCGTCGCCGAGCCAGGCCCAGCGGACGAGGTCGGGCGAGCGCGCGACCTGGATGTCGATCATCCGTCCGTCCCGCTGGGTTTGGGTCGCATAGGCGTAATAGAAGCCGTCCGGCGCGCGGATCACGGCGGGATCCGGGAAATCCGCGTCAAGGACGGGATTGGCGTAGGTTCGCGGCGGCGGCGCGGCGCTGCCGGCGAGCAGGAGAGCCAGAAGGAGGGTCGCCAGGCGGAGCATCGCGGCAGCTTAGGCCCGCGGCGGACCCGCGCAACCCGCCTCGTTTCAGCCGTCCCAGAGGCCCTTGAGCTTGGAGAAGAAGCTCTTGGAGGCCGGGCATTCGTCCCCGGTCTCGGTCCTGCGCAGCTCCTCTAGCAGCTCGCGCTGGCGGGCGCTGAGCTTGGTGGGGGTCTCGACGTCGACCTGGATCACCATGTCGCCGTGGCCGCGGCCGTTGAGGACCGGCATGCCGGCGCCGCGGACCCGCAGCTGCTTGCCCGACTGGATGCCGGCGGGGATGGTGACCTGGTGCCGCGCCCGGTCGAGACCCGGCACCTCGATGCACCCCCCCAGCGCGGCCGTCGTGATGCTGACCGGGCAGCGGGCGAAGAGGGTCGTGCCCTCGCGCTGGAACACCGGATGGCGGGCGAGGTGGACGAAGATGTAGAGGTCGCCGCGCGGGCCGCCGCGCACCCCCGCCTCGCCTTCGCCCGAGAGGCGGATGCGGGTGCCCTCGTCGACTCCCGGCGGGATGCGCACTTCGAGCGTGCGCTGCGTGTCGAGGCGGCCGTCGCCGCGGCAGCGCTCGCACGGATCGGCGATCGTCTCGCCGACGCCGCGGCAGGTCGGGCAGGTCCGCTCGACGACGAAGAAGCCCTGCTGGGCGCGAACCTGCCCGCGGCCGTGGCACATCTGGCAGGTGCGCGCCTGGGTGCCGGACTTGGCGCCGGAGCCGCCGCACGGCTCGCACGGCACGGTCGTGTCGATGCGCAGCTCGACTTCCTTGCCGGCATAAGCGTCCTCGAGGCCGATCTCGAGATCGTAGCGCAGGTCCGCGCCGCGCAGCATGTTCGAACGGCGGTCCTGCTGGCCGCCGCCGTTCATGAATTCGCCGAAGATGTTCTCGAAGATGTCGCTGAACGAGCCGAATCCCTCGGCGCCGCCGCCGAAGCCGCCGGCGCCGCCATTCTTGAAGGCGGCGTGGCCGAAGCGGTCGTAGGCGGCGCGCTTCTGCGGGTCCTTCAGGCAGTCATAGGCTTCGTTGATCGCCTTGAAGCGCTGCTCCGCGTCCGGGCAGCCGCCGTTGCGGTCCGGATGGCATTCCATGGCGAGGCGGCGATAGGCGGACTTGATCGTCTTGTCGTCCGCGCCCCGCTCGACCTGGAGCAGCTCGTAATAATCGGTTTCAACCATGGCCGCACGCGCCCCGGGCATGCAGCGGCCCCCGCCCTTCCGTGATGGGATCAGGGAAGGACGGGGGCCGCCGCACCGGGATTACCCCTTATGCTCGTCGTCGACCTCGGAGAATTCGGCATCGACCACATCCTCGGTCGCCGCCGTCTCGGCGCCGGCCGCCGCGCCGTCGCCCGTGCCGCCGGCGGCAGCGCCGGAGGCCTGCTCCTTCTCGTAAATGGCCTGGCCGAGCTTCATCGCGACCTGGGCGAGGGCGGAGGCCTTGGCCTTCATCGTCTCGGGATCGTTGCCCTCGATCGCGGTCTTGGTCTCGGCGATCGCCGCCTCGATCTCGGACTTGAGGCTCGCATCGACCTTGTCGCCATGCTCTGCAAGCTGGCGCTCGGTCGAGTGGACGAGGCCCTCGGCATTGTTCTTAGCCTCGGCCGCCTCGCGCCGCTTCTTGTCCTCCTCGGCGAAGCTCTCCGCCTCGCGGACCATCTTCTCGATGTCCGCGTCGGAGAGGCCGCCCGAAGCCTGGATGCGGATCTGCTGCTCCTTGCCGGTGCCGCGATCCTTCGCCGAGACGTTGACGATGCCGTTGGCGTCGATGTCGAAGGTGACCTCGATCTGCGGCACGCCGCGCGGCGCCGGCGGGATGCCGACCAGGTCGAACTGGCCGAGCAATTTGTTGTCCGCCGCCATCTCGCGCTCGCCCTGGAAGACGCGGATGGTCACCGCATTCTGATTGTCCTCGGCGGTCGAATAGGTCTGCGACTTCTTGGTCGGGATGGTCGTGTTGCGGTCGATCATCCTGGTGAAGACGCCGCCCAGCGTCTCGATGCCGAGCGACAGCGGCGTGACGTCGAGCAGCAGCACGTCCTTGACGTCGCCCTGCAGCACGCCCGCCTGGATGGCGGCGCCCATCGCGACGACCTCGTCCGGGTTGACGCCGGTGTGCGGCTCCTTGCCGAAGAAGTCCTGCACCACCTGGCGGACGCGCGGCATGCGGGTCATGCCGCCAACGAGAACGACCTCGCTGATGTCCTTGGCGGCGACGCCGGCGTCGGCCAGCGCCTTCTTGCACGGATCGAGCGTGCGCTTGATGAGATCCTCGACCAGCTTCTCGAGGTCGGCGCGGGTGAGGCTCTTCACCAGGTGCTTCGGCCCGGTCTGGTCCGCGGTGATGAAGGGCAGGTTGACCTCGGTCGTCTGCGCCGAGGACAGCTCGATCTTCGCCCGCTCCGCCGCCTCCTTGAGGCGCTGCAACGCGAGGCGATCGTTGCGAAGGTCGATGCCCTCCTGCTTCTTGAACTCGTCGGCAAGCCAGTCGACGATCTTGGCGTCGAAATCCTCGCCGCCGAGGAAGGTGTCGCCGTTGGTCGACTTCACCTCGAACACGCCGTCGCCGATCTCGAGCACCGACACGTCGAAGGTGCCGCCGCCGAGGTCGTAGACCGCGATCGTCTTGCCGTCCTGCTTCTCCAGGCCATAGGCCAGCGCCGCCGCGGTCGGCTCGTTGATGATGCGCAGCACTTCGAGGCCGGCGATCTGGCCGGCGTCCTTGGTCGCCTGACGCTGCGCATCGTTGAAGTAGGCGGGGACCGTGATCACCGCCTGGGTGACCGTCTCGCCGAGATAGGCTTCGGCGGTTTCCTTCATCTTCTGGAGGATGAAGGCGGAAATCTGCGACGGGCTGTAATCCTTGCCGCCGGCATTGACCCACGCGTCGCCGTTGGCGCCGCGCACGATCTTGTAGGGAACGAGCTCGGTGTCCTTCTTGGTCACGGGGTCGTCGAAGCGGCGGCCGATCAGGCGCTTCACCGCGAAGATGGTGTTGTCCGGATTGGTCACCGCCTGGCGCTTCGCCGGCTGGCCGATCAGGCGCTCGCCGTCCTTTGCGAAAGCGACGGTCGAGGGGGTGGTGCGGGCGCCTTCCGCATTCTCGATGACCTTGGGCTTGCCGCCTTCCATGACGGCGACGCAGCTGTTGGTCGTGCCGAGGTCGATACCGATTACCTTAGCCATATGGATCCTCTTGTGCCCCAGAATTTCACATCCCCGCCCCTCCGCCCGTTGCGGCACGTGAGAAGCGTTTCGCCAGCCGGATATAGGGGTCGATTCAGAGGCGACAAGAAGCGCGACCCCTCCTAAAGGCGCAGAGGCGATGATGATGCAGGTTAGAACTCTCACTCTCGCCGCCGTGGCGGCCGCTTCCTTGCTGCTCGGCGGCTGCGGCCCGGGTGCTCCGAAGAAGGACCGCGCGATCGCGGTGGAGCGGCCGTGGGTGCGGCTGCCGGCGGTGCCGGGCGAAGCGGGAGCGGCCTATTTCCGGCTGACCGGCGGCGCCGAGGGAACGACCCTGGTGAGCGTCTCCAGCCCGCTGGTGAAGCGGATCGAGCTGCACGAGAGCATGACCGCCGGCGGCACGGCGTCGATGAAGAAGCTCGACGACGTCGACTTCGCCTATGACGGGACGATCGAGTTCAAGCCTGGGGGCCGCCACGCCATGCTGTTCGGCATTGCGCCGACGGTGAAGCCGGGCAGCCCCCTCCCCCTCACCTTCGCCTTCGACAATGCGCCGCCGATCACCGTCTCGGCCGAGGTGCGCAGCGTCGCCGGCGACAGCGGCGCGGAGCATGCCGGCCACTGACGCCGGCCGCGGACTGACGGCGGGGGAGCGTGCGCTCGCGGCGTCGGTGTTCGGGGCGGCGCTCGATCCGGAGCCGGTGCGCATCGTGCCGCGCCGCTGGTGGCCGCTCCAGCCGCGCGGCACGGCGATGGCGCCGGACGGCAACCTCTGGTTCCATCCGGAGAGCCCCTGGCTCTCGAGCGATTTCGCCGCCGAGCCGGCGGGAACGCAGGGGCTGTTCGTCCACGAGCTCGTCCACGTCTGGCAGGTGCAGCGCTTCGGCCGCTGGCACCTGATCCTGCTCCGCCACCCCTTCTGCCGCTACCGCTACCGGATCGTGCCGGGGCGGCACTTCGCGCGCTACGGTCTCGAGCAGCAGGCGGAGATGGTGCGGCACCTGTTCCTCTGGCGCCGCGGGATCGAGGCACGCGGGGCCGCGCCGCGCGACGCGCTGGAACGGGTCGTGCCGTTCCGCTGAGCGGCTTATTGCTTGTGCTGGACCGAGTTGAAGAAGCTGCCGATCTGCGGCGGCGGCGGCGGCGGACCCGCCTTGGGCGCCGGTTCGGGGGCGGCCGGAGGAAGCGCGGTGCCGGGGGTGTCCGGGATCGGCGCGGCGAGGTTGCCGAGCGCGTCCGGCTTGGCCTTCTGCACCACCGAGGCGACGTTGCGCAGCTCGTCCGGCGTCGCGCACCAGCGGATCCAGGCGTCGGCGAGGAAGTCGGACGGATCCTCATAGGCGATCTTCGCGCTCGTGCCGACCACGGCCACCCCCGCCGGCGTGACCACGAACGGCACGAATCCGTGGGTGGTGCGGCCCGACACCTCCCCGCAGGCGGCGCCGCCCGCGCCGGCGTGGACGCCGCGATATTGCGCGCTTTTCGCGTCGGGGAGGACGGCGGGCATCCCCTTGTCGATCAGCGCCTGGACGTTGGCGGCGCTGCCCGCCTCGATCGCCTGGAGGTTGGGCATCAGGTCCGGCGGCAGGTCGGCGGCGGCGCCGTTGGCGTCCGTCTTGTCCTTGGCGCCGCAGCCGGCGAGGAGCAGGAGAATCGGCCAGAGGCCCGTCATCGTCTTCATGCGCGCGACATTGCCGGGGGAAAGGCCGCGTGAAAAGCTTCACCGCGCCATTCGCCTTCGCTAGGGTCGCGACCAGGGGCCTTCCCAGGGAGAATGAGAACGTGCGGCGTGCGCTGAGCCCAGCTTTGTTGAGTGTCTGTCTGTTGAGCCTCGGCGGCTGCGCCGGCTACGCCGCCGATTACTGGCGGCCCAAGGGCCATCTCATCGCGCCGCAGCTCGGCCGCTACGGGATGAACGGACGCGAGGCGGATTGCGTCGAGCAGCGGCTCGCCAAGACGCTCGGCGTCAAGCAACTGCGCCAGCTCAGCGATCTCGCCGGCCGGCTGCAGAACGGCGGCAGCAATCCCGCCCGCTTCGGCCCCTGGGATTTCGTCTACGTCGCGGGCCTGGTGAAGGATCGCGACGTCGGCGGCGAGACGCGACACGCGCTCGAAGGCTGCGGCGTCAGCCTGACCGCCGCCGCGGCTCCGCCGCCTCCGCCCCCGCCGCCGGCGTCTCCCGCCCCCGGCCCGGCGGCCTCGCCGGTCGTGCCGCCGCCCGCGGCCCCGCCGGCGTCGGGAGACCGCCCGCCGCTCTGGGTCAATCTCGGCGTCGCGCCGACCGGCCAGGGGATCGCCGTCGACGCCGCCAGCATGGTGACCGGCCCCGTCTATCGCGAAGCCTGGTTCCGCCTGCTGAACGGGGACCGCGCGAATGTCGGCGACCTCGGCTATCGCCTCCGGATCGATTGCGCCGCGCATACCATCACCGCCCTCGCCGGGCGGAAATATGCGCCGAACGGCACGCTCATCGAGCAGAAGGAATATGCGAGGCCCGAGGGGCCGATGCCCCTCGAAAAGGGCACGGTGCTGGAAATCGCGTTTCGCGGCGTGTGCACCTGAACCTGCGGTGAGCGGGCCTGCCGCGGCTCGACAATCTTAACCATTGCGCTAGGATATTGACGGGATTGGGGAATTTTCGGGAGGGGTTGAAATGAACGGATCGGCGTTGCGCGGGGTCGCCCTCGCGGCACTGGCGCTCGGCCTCGTCGTCGGCGCGCCGGCACGGGCGGACAAGCCGATCCCGGCCGACATCAGCGTCACGCCCGACCCCGCGGTGAAGCACGGCACCCTTCCCAACGGCCTGCGCTACGCCGTCATGCGCAACGCGACTCCGGCGGGGGCCGTGTCGATCCGGCTCGCGATGGACGTCGGCTCCTATCTCGAAAATGACGACGAGCGCGGCTACGCCCATTTCATCGAGCATATGGCGTTCCGCTCGACGAAGCAGGCGCCCAAGGGCGTGCTCGACAATCCGTTCGGCGCGCTCGGCGTCGGCTTCGGGCGCGACCAGAATGCGGCGACGACCCTGGTCTCGACCGTCTACCAGGTCGACCTGCCGCGCAGCGACATCGGCTCGGTGCAGACGGTGCTCGACTGGATGCGGGGCGCCGCCGACGGTATCCTGTTCACCGACGAGGCGGTGGACCAGGAGCGCGGCGTCGTCATGGCCGAGATCCGCACCCGCGCCAGCGCCCTGTCGCGCGCGAGCAGCGAGATCACCCGCTTCGAGCTGCCGGAAAGCCGCTCGCCCCAGCGCGAGCCGGGCGGCACCGAGGAATCGCTCCGCGCCGCCACGCCGGCGAAGCTCGCCGCCTTTCACCGCCGCTGGTACCGGCCCGAAAATGCCGTGCTCGTCATCGTCGGCGACGCCGACGAGGCGGAGCTCCTCAAGGCGGCCGAAAAGGCGTTCGGCAGCTGGAAGGCGGAAGGCCCGGCGCCCGCGCGTCCCGCCGCGGCCAAGACGCTTCCCGAGCGGCCGCTCGCCGCCACCGTCGTCGCCGAGGCGAGCCTCCCGACCAGCATCGCCGCCTGCCGGGCCGCCCCCGCCGAGGACAAGGCCTATTCGCTCGCCAACGAGCGGCGCGACCTCTACTCGCAGATGTGGACCTCGATCCTCGACGCGCGGCTGAAGCGCGCCGCCGACCGGCCCGAGACCGGGCTCATGGGCGGCATGGCGATCGTCAGCCGGGCGCTGCCCGACGCCGCCGACACCTGCATCGTCGCCGTGCCGATGCAGGGCAAGTGGAAGGAGGGGCTCGCCTCCGCCCAGGCCGAGATCCGCCGCTTCGCCAAGGACGGCCCGACCGAGCAGGAAGTGAAGGCGGCGGTCGCGCGGCTCGAATCGCAGATCGGCGGCAGCGTCTACCAGGCCGACGGCCGCGCCACGGCGGCGCTGGCGGAGCGGATCGCGGCGGCCGAGCTCGAGCGCGGCCCCTTCATCCACCCGAGCGAGGCCGCGCGCCTCTACGCGATCCTCACCGACGGCACCAATCCGGCCGACATCAAGGCCGCCTTCGAGCATGACTGGCGCGGCAGCGGCCCGGTCCTCGCCGCCATGACGCCGACGCCGTTCCCGAAGGAAGAGCTGGTCGCGCAGTGGAAGGCGAACGAGGCGGCTACGCCGCTCACCGCTTATGCCGACGCCGGCACCGCCCAATGGTCCTATTGGGACTTCGGCAAGAAGGGGAAGGTGGCGAAAAAGGAGCAGGTCGCCGACGGCGGCTACACCCGCTACCGCTTCAGGAACGGCACGCTGCTGAGCGTCAAGCCGACCGCCTACAAATCCGGCGAGGTCGAGATCAGGGTGCGCTTCGGCCATGGCGAGCGCGCGCTCGATCCCGGCACCCGCGCCCCGGCGGAGCTCGCCGCGGGCCAGTTCCCCGAAGGCGGGCTCGGGCGGCTCGACCACGACCAGATCGGCACCGCGCTCGCCGGCACGACTTGGGCCTTCAAGCTCGACGTGACGCCGACCGCCTATGTGCTGAGCAGCTCCACTCTTACCGACCAGGTCGGCACCGAGATGCGCGTGCTCGCCGCCTACATGACCGATCCGGGCTTCCGCCCGTCGATGGACGCCAAGCTGCCGACCGCCGTCGACATGATCTACCGCCTGCTCCACGCCGAGCCGTCGGTGGTGGCGACCGAGGCGCTGGACAAGGCGGTGTTCCCCGACAAGCCCTCCTTCCCCTCGCGCGAGGAAATGGCGACGTTCAAGAGCGCCCGCTTCGCCGACATCCTGAAGCCGGTCCTCACCGCCGCGCCGATCGAGGTGACGATCGTCGGCGACATCCGCGAGAAGGATGCGGTGCGGATCGCCGCGGAGACGTTCGGCGCCCTCCCCGCCCGGCCCGGCGTCGCCGCGCCCGCCGGCCCCGGTCCCTTCCGCCGCTTCCCCGACAGCCTGCCGCGCGAGACGGTCGGCTACCACCAGGGCCCGGCCGACAAGGCGGCCGCGCTCGTCCTCTGGCCGCTCTACACCGCGACGCCGGCGCGGCGGCAGGAGGAATATGCGCTGCGCCTCCTCTCGCAGGTGTTCGAGACGCGGCTGCTGAGGAAAGTGCGCGGCGAGATGGGCATGGTCTATTCGCCGAGCGTCGCCAATCCGATGCCCGACGACGCCGACCAGGGCTATATGGCCGCCCAGCTCGAGACGGCGCCCAAGGATCTCGAGCCGGTGGTCGCCGCCGCGCGCGCCATCGCGGCCGAGCTCGCCGCCGGCACGATCACCCAGGAGGAAGTCGACCGGGTGCGCGAGCCGCTGATCGCCGAGCGCCGCCAGCTCCAGGCCGAGAATGCCGCCTGGGCGGGCACGATCTCGGCCGCGGCCCGCTCGCCCGAGGCGATGCGCGAGCTGCTCGGCTATGAGAAGGACATGCGGGCACTGTCGCTCGACGACGTGAAGCGGGCGGCGGCGACGTGGCTCAGGCGCGAGCCGGTGCTCGCCAAGGCGCTGCCCGAGAGCCTCCGGCCGGCGGCGGCGCGGACCGCCGGCGGGGGCGGCGGCGCGGGCGGCGGGAGCCAGCCGACCGCGCATTGAGACGACCGACCGACGGGGAGACGCACTTGGACCAGCCGCTCGACACCTTCCGCTCCTCGACCGCCGGCTGGCTGCGCGGCTCGCTCGCCGGCTGGGGCACCATCGTCACCGCGCTGGCCGGCATCCTCCTCTGCGCGCCGGGGACCTGGGGCCGCTGGCCGCTGATCCTCACCGCCGCCGCCGTCGCCTATGTCGCCGTCAAATGGGCGGGCAACATGGCGGCGCGCTACGACCTCACCGCCGACCGGCTGATCGTGCGCCGCGGCATCTTCATCAAGAGCCTCGACGAGATCGAGCTCTACCGGGTGAAGGACATCCGGCTCGATTTCTCGCTCGTCAACCAGATGGCCGGCCTCGGCACCATCTGCCTCGTCTCCAGCGACGAGACGACGCGGGCCGCGCCGCTCGTCATCCGCGACGTGCCAAACGCCGCCGCGCGCCGGGAGGCGATCCGCGACCTCGTCGACAAGGCGCGCCAGAAGCGCCGGGTGCGCGAGATCGACATGGCGCCGGAGCCTTATTGAGGGCTCAGCCGCCGCTCTCGATGATGTCGCGCAGATAGTCGCGATGCTCGCGGAAGGCGCGCTCCCCGGCTCGGGTGATCGACGCGCGGGTGCGCGGCTTCCTTCCCACGAAATCCTTGGCGACGGCGACATAGCCGGCCGCTTCGAGGGTGCCGAGGTGGCTGCCGAGATTGCCGTCGGTGGCGCCGGTCAGCGCCTTCAGGCGGCTGAACTCGATCCCCTCCTCCGCCCGCGCCGCGTGGAGCGCGGCCATGATGCGCAGGCGCAGCGCCTGGTGGATGATGTCGTCGGCCTTCGCCATCCGCGTCAGGCCCTGCGCAGCCACAGCCCGCCGAGCACCAGCCCGGCGCCGCCCGCCGCCGCCCAGACGGCGCTCCACTCCGGCGCGGCGACATAGCCGCCCAGCGTCACTGCGAAGATGCCGAAGCCGATCGCGACGAAGCGCTGCATCCCCGCCAGCGCCCCGGCGAGCACATAGGCGAGCCCTGCCACGAAGGACGGGAAGATGAGGTAGGGAAGCGGGCTCGCGGGACGGAAGAGGTAATAGACCGCGCCGATGAAGACGCAGACGGCGAGCGCCATCACCACGGATTGGGCAAAACCGCCGGCCCCGCCCCCGCGCCGCCCCGGCCGGGCGCGCATCCCGAGCGCGGTGGTTGCGAGCGTCCCCACCGCGATCAGCGGCAGCCACGCCAAGCCCCAGCGCTCCGGCGGCAGCACCGCGCAGGCGCCGTAGCCGGCGATCCAGATCAGCCCCCAGAGGATGAGGTAGGGACTGGCGATCGCATAGCCGGTCGCGCGCTGCGTCCGCCGCTCCGTCCGATCGATATCGTCCAGCGCGGCGGCGGCTTGCTCGGATGACAGGGTCACGGCGGCTCTCCCTTGCTAGTAACTCTGTTTTACAGAGTACTCTGCATGGAGTCAACCCCGCGTCCGCGGGCCGCCGTCACGGATAGAGGGCGAGGCGGCGGCTCGCCTCGGAAAGCACGACTTCGCCGGGAAGGGAGCGGCCGGCGCGGCGGGCCGGCGGTACCGTCGGGTTCGCGGGATAGGTGCGGCCGTCGTAACGCAGCACGGCTTCGTACCCGACGCGGATGCCGCCGCCGGAGACCTGCACCCCGATATCCTTCCAGCCGTGGCTCCTCCCCGCCAGCACGCGGATCGGAAGCCTGGCGACCGAGACCTCGGTCACCAGCCGCCAGCGCGACCCTTGCCTGCGCAGGATATCGAGGTCGCAGCCGCCGGTGCCGCACCAGCCTTCGCCGCTCTGGTAGACCAGCGCCTCCGCGGCGCCGTCTCCGTCGAGGTCGACCTTCGCCACCGCGTAGCGCACCGCCTTCGCCGGCCCGTCATCGCCGACGGCCGCGCGCAGCCAGGCGACGAGGGCGGCGTCCGCAGCTCCGCGTGCCGAGGGGCAGCGGACCCCGCAAGCGCGAGCAGGGCGAGGACGGCGACGGGCGAGCGGTGCGGGACGGGCACGGGCCGATCGTGCCGGCGTTCGCCGCGGCAGGCAAGCGGTCGCGCCGCCTAGCCCTTCTTCGCCACGCCCACCAAAGCCGGCCGCAGCAGCCGGTCCTTGAGCATGTAGCCGGCCTGCATCTCCTGGACGATCGTGCCGGGCTCGGCGTCGGAGGGGATCTCGACCATCGCCTGGTGGCGGTTGGGGTCGAGCGGCTTGCCCATCGCCTCGACCTTGGTCACGCCGTTGCGGGCGAAGACGCTGTCGAGCTCGCGCGAGGTCGCCTCGATGCCCGTGAGCAGCGCCTTCAGTGTCTCGTCCTGCCGCAGCTCCTCCGGCACCGCGGCGAGCGCGCGGTCGAGATTGTCCTTCACGCTCAGCATGTCGCGCGCGAAGCCGGTCGCCGCATAGGTCGCGGCGGTGAGCTTCTCCTGCTCCAGCCGGCGGCGCACGTTCTGCGTCTCGGCCTGGGCGTAGAGGACGTGCTGGCGCACTTCCTCCAGCTCCTTCACCAGATCGGCGAAACCCTGCTCCGGCGCGCCGTCGGCGCCGTCGCCCTCCCCGGGGCCGTTGTCGTTGACCTGGTCCTGGACGTCCTGTTCTTCGTTCATGCCATCAATCTCGATAGTGCCTGTGCCGTGAAATCCACCATGGGTACGACCCGCGCGTAGTTCAACCGCGTCGGGCCGATCACGCCGACGACGCCGACCACCTTGCCGTCGCGCCCGCGATAGGGCGCGGCGATAACCGACGAGCCGGACAAAGCGAACAGCTTGTTCTCCGAGCCGATGAAGATCTTCATCCCCTCGCCCGCCCGCGCGGCGTCGAGCAGGCGGACGATCTCCTCCTTGCCCTCGAGCTCCTCGAGCAGCTGGCGCACCCGCTCGAGATCCTCGGCGGCGCCGGCATCGAGCAGGTTGGCCTGGCCGCGCACGATCAGCACCGGCCGCTGCGCGCCGTCCTCGGACCACAGCGCGAGGCCGCGGTCGATCAGCTCGCGCGCCGCCTGGTCCAGCATCGCCTGGCCGGCGCGTATCTCCTCGGAGAGCCGCCGCTGCGCCTCGGGCAGGGTCAGGCCGGAAAGCCGGGCGCTGACGTAATTGCCGACCTCGGCGAGCGCGGACGCGGTGATGCCGGGGGGCAGCTCCACCACCCGGTTCTCGACGATGCCCTCGGCGCCGACCATGACCGCGAGCGCCTGGCGCGGCGACAATTGGACGAATCCCAATTGCCGCAGCACCGGCTCCTGCTTGGGCACCAGCACGATGCCGGCGCAGGCCGAGAGCCCGGACAAGGCGGAGGTGGCGGCCGACAGCGCCTCCTCGATCGGGCCGCCGCGCTCGATCCGCCCTTCGATCGCGGCGCGCTCCTCCGCGCTCGGCGCCGCCGCCTGCATCATGCCGTCGACGAACAGCCTGAGGCCGCTTTCGGTCGGCACGCGGCCCGCCGAGGTGTGCGGATGGCGAAGCAGCCCCAGCTCCTCCAAATCCTGCATCACGTTGCGGATCGAGGCGGGCGACAGGTTGATCCCGGGCAGCCGCGAGATGGTGCGCGAGCCGACGGGCGATCCCGCGTCGAGATAATTCTCAACCACCCGGCGGAACACCTCCCGGGCGCGCTCGGTCATCTCGTGGACGGGTGTGGCGGCCATGGCGCTTAGATAGAAAGGCGGGTGGGTCGCGTCACCCCTGCCCCTGCCGCCGCCGGGCAAGGACGATGAGCGCCACACCCACCGCCGCCAGCGCGGCGCCGCGCCACGACCAGGCCGACATGTCGATCATGAAGCTGCTCGCTGGCCAGCGCACGATGCCGAGGCCCTGGCCTATCCACAGGAGGCCCATCAGCAACGCGGCCACTCCCAGGACGGTCAATGCTGTTCTCATGCCCGCGCTCCCTTGCCCTCCTCTCCTAGACCTGCCGCCGCCCGGAAGCTATGGCCCCGCCCGAACCCGCAAGGAGAAGAGCCTTATGCGCCCGTCCGGACGCGCCCCCGACCAGATGCGCGCCATCCTCATGGAGCCCGGCTTCACCCGCCACGCCGAAGGCTCGTGCCTGGTGGCGTTCGGCGACACGCGGGTGCTGTGCACCGCCTCGGTCGAGACGAGCCTGCCCGGCTGGCTGCGCGGCAAGGGCAAGGGCTGGGTGACCGCCGAATACGGCATGCTGCCGCGCGCCACCCACACGAGGGGGCGCCGCGAGGCGGCGGCGGGCAAGCAATCGGGCCGTACCCAGGAAATCCAGCGGCTTATCGGCCGTTCCTTGCGCGCCGTCGTAGACCTGCAGGCGCTCGGCGAGCGGCAGATCACGCTCGATTGCGACGTCATCCAGGCCGACGGCGGCACCCGCACCGCGGCCATTTCCGGCGCCTGGGTGGCGCTCCGCATCGCCGTCGACAAGCTGATCGAGCAGAAGCTCCTCGCCGGCGACCCGATCCGCGGCCGCGTCGCCGCGGTGAGCTGCGGCATCCACGGCGGAACCCCGGTGCTCGACCTCGATTATGACGAGGATTCGACCGCCGGCGCCGACGGCAATTTCGTCCTCACCGACGACGGCAAGATCGTGGAGGCCCAGCTGACCGCGGAAGGCGAATGCTTCGACGAGGAGGGCCTGTTGCGCCTGCTCCGCCTCGCCCGCATCGGCTGCGGCGAGATCTTCGCGGCGCAAGCGAAGGCGACCGGCCGATGAGGACGCTTTCCGGCAAGCTCGTCATCGCCAGCCACAACGAGGGCAAGGTCGGCGAAATCCGCGACCTGCTCGGCCCGCACGGCATCGAGCCCGTCTCGGCCGCCGAGCTCGACCTTCCCGAGCCGGACGAGATCGGCGTCAACTTCATCGAGAATGCCGATCTGAAGGCGCGCCAGGCCGCCGACCTCTCCGGCCTCCCCGCCCTCTCCGACGACAGCGGCCTGTGCGTCGAGGCACTCGGCGACCGTCCGGGCATCTTCTCGGCGCGCTGGGCCGAGGGCGAGGACGGCAGCCGCGACTTCGGCCGGGCGATGCAACGGGTCGAGGACGAGCTCGCCGCGCTCGGCCCGGACGTCAGCCGCGACGCCCATTTCGTCTGCGCCCTCGCCCTCGTCTGGCCGGACGGCGAGAGCGAATGGTTCGAGGGCCGGGTCGAGGGCACCCTCGTCTGGCCGCCGCGCGGCGCCAACGGCTTCGGCTACGACGCGATGTTCCTGCCGCTCGGGGGCGAGCAGACGTTCGGCGAGATGGACCCGGCCGAGAAGCACCGCATCAGCCACCGGGCCGACGCCTTCCGGAAGCTGGTCGCGGCGCTGTTGTGAGCGCCGACCGTCACCCTGAACTTGTTTCAGGGTCCAGCTGGTCGCCCGCCGGGGAGCCGGAGAACTGGATGCTGAACCAAGTTCAGCATGACAGCGGGGTCTCCACAGGGGCCGCCCTCTACATCCACTGGCCCTTCTGCGTCTCCAAATGCCCCTATTGCGACTTCAACAGCCACGTTCGCGCCTCGATCGACCAGGCGGCCTGGCGCGACGCGCTGCTCGCCGACCTCGCTCATGAAGCCCAAGCCTGGCCCGGCGGTCCCATCTCCTCGATCTTCTTCGGCGGCGGCACCCCCTCGCTGATGGAACCCGCGACGGTCGCCGCGCTGATCGCGGCCGCCGAACGGCATTGGGGCCTCTCGCCGGACGTCGAGATCACCCTCGAGGCCAACCCCTCCTCCGTCGAGGCGGCGCGCTTCGCCGACCTCGCCGCGGCCGGCGTCAACCGCGTCTCGCTCGGCCTCCAGTCGCTCGACGATTCGGCGCTGCGCTTCCTCGGCCGCGCCCACGGCGTTGCCGAGGGCCTCGCCGCGCTGGAGACGGCGCAGCGGCATTTCGGGCGCGTCAGCTTCGACCTCATCTACGCCCTTCCCGGCCAGAGCGAGGCGGCATGGAAGGCGGAGCTCACGCGCGCCCTCAGCTTCGGCACCGGCCATCTCTCGCTCTACCAGCTCACCATCGAACCGGGCACGCGCTTCGCCGCGCTCGCCGCGAAGGGCGCCTTCGCCGAGAAGGACCCGGACGAGGCCGCTTCCCTCTACGAGCTGACCCAGGCCCTTGCCGAAGCGGCCGGCCTACCCGCCTACGAAATCTCCAACCACGCCCGCGCCGGCGAGGAGAGCCGCCACAATCTCGCTTACTGGCGCTACCGCCCGTATCTCGGCGTCGGCCCCGGCGCGCACGGCCGCCGCGGCGGCGCCGCGACGTTGCGCCACAGGAAGCCGGAGAATTTCCTCTCCGCCCTCGCCCGCAACGGCAGCGGCGTTGCCGAGGAGACGCCGCTCGCGCCCGCCGACCAGGCCCGCGAGCGGCTGCTGATGGGCCTCAGGCTGCGCGAGGGCGTGCCGCTCGAAGGCATCCTCCCCGTCCTCGACATCGCCGCGGTCGAACGGCTGGAGCGGCAGGGCCTCGTCGGCCGCGACGCGGAGCGCCTCTACGCGGCCGAGCCGCTGCTGCTCGACGGCATCCTCGCCGAGATCGCCGCCTAGTCTTCGCCTTCCTGCGCCGCCGGCGAGACGACGACGCTGCCGCTTGCCGTCACCTCGCGCACTTCCAGCGCCCGGATCGCCACTCCGTTCGGCCCGAAGCGATAGGCGCCGTCGATGCCGGTGAATCCCGCCGGATCGCGCAGCGCCCGCTGCGGATAGGGGCTGCCGGGCCGCCAGTCCCGCGCCGTGCGGATCGCCAGCAAGGCCGCGTCGTAGCCGAGGCTGGCGAGCCGGTAGGGCGCGGCGCCGAAGCGGGCGCGGTAGCGGCCTCGCATCTGGTTGAAGAGCCCGTCGGGCGCCGCCGCATACCAGGCGCCGCGCAGGGCGGCGACGCTGCCGATCGCCGCGTCGTTTGCCCACAGCTCGGTGCCGAGGATGTGCGCGCGCGGTGCCGCCGCCCGGATCGACGGCACGGCGAGAGCCGCCGTGCGCGCCGCGTCGGCGATCAGCACCGCGTCGTACGCCCCGAGCCGCCCCACCGCCGCCCGCAGCCCCGCCGCGTCGCGGTCGAATTCCTGGATGCCGACGAGGCGCCCGCCTGCCCGCTCCGTCGCGTCGATCATCGCCTGGCCGACCCGCCGGCCGTAGACGCCGCGCGGCGTCAGCGCGGCGAAGCGGGCAAGCCCCTGCGCCCGCGCATAGCCGACGACGCGGGCGACGGAGCTGGACGGCGTGAAGCCGATCAGGAACACGCCGCTCCCCGCCACGCTGACGTCGTTCGAGAAGGAGATGACCGGCACGTCGGCGCGCCGCGCCAGCGGGGCGACCGCACGCACATCGTCCGCGAGGAGCGGGCCGAGGAACAGCCCGTTCCCCTCGGCCAGCGCCTGCTGCGCCGCGGCCGCGGCGCCGCTCCTGGCGGTGTCGTAGACGGTGAGGCGGATCCGTTCGCCGCCCGCGTCGAGCAAGGCGAGCTGCGCCGCGTTGGCGAGCGACTGGCCCACGCCCGCATTCGGCCCCGTCAACGGCACCAGCACCGCGACGCGGTTGCGCGCCTCGTCGCGGGGAAGCTCCGGAGCGGGAGGCGGCGGCGTCTCGACCCGCGGCGCCGGCGGGGCGCGCACCGGCTCCGGCGGCGGCGCCACCGAGGCCGGCGGCGGCGCCTCGACGGCGGGGGCCGGCACCAGCGCGCATCCGGCGAGGCCGAGCGCCGCGAGCGGCACGAGGAGCAGCGCGCGCAGCCGGCGACGGCCTTGCCGATGCGAGGGCTGCTCTGCCATGACCCTGACGCGCATGAACGCTCCCCTCTCTCCCGGCCTGTATATCGTGGCAACCCCGATCGGCAATCTGTCCGATCTCAGCCCCCGCGCCGCCGACGCGCTGGCGCGCTGCGACGTCATCGCCGTCGAGGACACGAGGATCACCGCCAAGCTCCTCCACCATATCGGCGCGCGCCGGCCGATGCTTCCCTATCACGACCACAATGCCGACCGCGTCCGCCCGGAGCTCCTGGCGCGGATGCAGACGGAGGCCGTGGCGTTGGTCTCCGACGCCGGAACGCCCCTCATCTCCGATCCCGGCTACAAGCTGGTCCGCGACGCGCGCGCGGCCGGCATCCCCGTCACCACCATCCCAGGCCCCTCGGCGGCGATCGCGGCGCTGACGCTCGCCGGCCTTCCGACCGATCGCTTCCTCTTCCTCGGCTTCCTTCCCGCCAAGGCGGCCGCCCGCGCCGCCGCGATCGAGGAAGTCGCCGCGGTGCGCGCCACGCTCATCCTCTACGAAAGCGGGCCCCGCCTCGGCGCGGCGCTCGCCGCTCTCGTCCAGGGTCTCGGCGCGCGCGATGCCGCCGTCGTGCGCGAGATCAGCAAGAAGTTCGAGGAGACGGTCACCGGCACCCTCCCGGAACTGGCCGCGCGCTATGCCGACGCGCCTCCCAAGGGCGAGATCGTCCTCGTCGTCGGTCCGCCCGGCGCCGCCGAGCCGGCCGCCGAGGCGGACATCGACGCGGCGCTTCGCGAAGCGATGACCCGCCTCTCCGCCTCGCGCGCGGCGGCGGAGGTCGCGGCATCGCTCGGCCTGCCGCGTCGGCTCGTCTACGAAAAGGCGCTGGCGCTCAAATGAGCCGGCGGGCGGCGGAACGCGGCGGCCGCCGCGCCGAGGCGCTCGCCGCCTGGTGGCTGCGGCTCAAGGGCTGGACGATCCTCGCCCGCCGCGTCAAGATTCCGGTCGGCGAAGTGGACCTCGTCGCCCGCCGCGGCCGCACCCTCGCCTTCGTCGAGGTGAAGGCCCGCGCCACTGCTCGCGAGGCCGCCGTGGCGCTGGACGAGTGGCGGCTGCGGCGCGTCGCGGCCGCCGCCGAGGCGCTCGCCCCCCGCTACGCCCGCGCCGGCGACGACGTCCGCATCGACGCGATGCTCGTCGTGCCGCGCCGCCTTCCCCGTCACCTCCCCAACGTCTGGCAAGGATGATCATGCGCTTCCCGCTCCCGCCCGCTGCCCTCGCCCTTGCTCTCGGCGCCTGCCACGCCGAGCAGCCCGAATGGGCGAAGAACGGGCAATCGGCCGCCGTTCCCGCAGCGGCCTGCGCCGAAATCGAGAAGGGCATCGCCCAGCTCCGCGCCGCGGGAACGGTCGAGATCGGCGACACCGGCGAAGCGTCCATGCCGGCCGCGGCGTGGAACGGGATGCGCGCCGAGCAGCACGACCAGCTCCTGCGCACCCTCGCCTTCCACGCCGCCTGCAAGAGCGGCGCCGAGAGCGACGCGCAGCCGGTGGTGGTGCGGGGCGACGACGGCGCCGACCTCGCCCGCCGCACCATCTCGACCCGGATCGACGCGGGCGCGCTGCTCCGCGACTAGCGCGCCGCGCCAAGCCGCCTTAGGGCGGCGCCGACAGGAGGAAGCATGAAGCTGCGCGTCGCCGTCCAGATGGACCCGCTCGAGAGCATCGCCATTGCGGGCGATTCGACCTTCGCGATCATGCTCGGCGCCCAGAAAAGGGGCCACAGCCTCTACCATTACGGGCCTGAGGATCTGAGCTGGCACGACGGGCGCCTGTGGACGATGGCGCGCCCGGTGACGGTGCGGCCGGTCGAGGGGGACCATTTTGAGGCCGGCGAGCCGGAGGTGATCGACCTCGGGCGGGACGCGGACGTCGTGCTGATGCGCCAGGACCCGCCCTTCGACCTCGGCTACATCACCGCCACCCACCTGCTCGAGCGCATCCGGGGCGAGACCCTGGTCGTTAACGACCCCGCCTCGGTCCGCAACGCCCCGGAGAAATTGTGGGTGCTCGATTTCGCCCGCTTCATGCCGCCGACCACTCTCACCCGCTCGGTCGGCGTCGCCCGCAAGTTCCTCGCCGCGCACGGGGCGATGGTCGTGAAGCCGCTCCACGGCAACGCCGGCAAGGCGGTGTTCAAGGTGGGTCCCGACGGGGCGAACCTCGCCTCCCTCATCGAGATGTTCAACACCGCCTACCGCGAGCCGCACGTCGTCCAGGCCTTCGTCCCGGAGATCAGCGAAGGCGACAAGCGCATCGTCTTGGTCGACGGCGAAGTGGCCGGCGCGGTCAACCGCATCCCGGGCGAAGGCGAGATCCGCTCGAACCTCGCGGTCGGCGGCTCGGCGGCGAAGACCGAGCTCACCGACACGGAGCGGGAAATCTGCGCCGCGCTCGGCCCGGAGCTCAAGGCCCGGGGACTGCTCTTCGTCGGCATCGACGTCATCGGCGGGAAGTGGCTCACCGAAATCAACGTTACCTCCCCGACCGGAATAGTCGCGATCGACCGGTTCAACGGCACCGACACGCCGGGCATGATCTGGGACGCGATCGAAGCAAGGCTGGCCAAGTGACGCATTTCCTTCCCGATTTCATCCGCGACCACGGCTATCTCGCGGTCTTCCTGCTGATGTGGATCGAGACCCTCCTGCCGATCTTCCCCTCCGAGCTGGTTATGCCCCTCTCCGGCCTCATCGCTTCCCAGGGGAAGCTGTGGCTTCCCGGCGTGATCCTTGCGGGAGCCGCCGGCTCGCTCACCGGGGCGATCAGCTGGTACTGGGCGGCCCGGGCTCTGGGCTTCGAACGCTTCGAGCGGCTGGTCACCCGCTACGGCCGCATCACCACCGTCTCGCCGCACGAGGTGGCAGTGCTGCAGCGCTGGTTCGAGCGGTTCGGCAGCGTCATGGTCCTGGTCGGCCGCGTCGTCCCCGCCGTCCGCACCGCCATCTCGATCCCCGCGGGCCTGGTGCGGATGCCCTTCGCCCGCTTCCTGGCGCTGAGCATCGTCGGCATCCTCATCTCGTGCGGCGTGCTCGCCTGGCTCGGCTGGCTGCTCAAGGACCATTACAGCGTCATCGAGCATTATGCCGGGCCGGTCAGCACCGGCATCGTTGCCGCGGCCTTCCTGCTGTGGCTGACCCGCCTCGTCCTGCAGCTGGTGAGGAACCGCCGCGCCTAGGCGCGCGGGTGGGCGTTCCGGTAGACGTCCATCAGGTGCGCCGCGTCGACTGAGGTGTAGATCTGCGTCGAGGACAGGCTGGCATGGCCGAGCAGCTCCTGCAGCGCGCGAAGGTCAGCGCCGCGTCCCAGCAGGTGCGTGGCGAAGCTGTGGCGCAGCGCGTGGGGCGTGGTGCGGTCCGACAGGCCGAGCCGCACGCGGGCGCGGCGGACGACGCGGCGGATCATCTCGCCGTTGAGCGGGCCGCCGCGCGCGCCGCGGAACAGCGCCTCCTCCTTCGACACCGGATAGGGCGACAGCGCCAGATAGCGCTCGATCGCCTCTCGCACCTGCGGCAGCAGCGGCACGACGCGGGTCTTGCTGCGCTTGCCCAGCACGCTGATCGTCGCCCCGAGCGGCAGCGCCGCGCCGGTCAGGCCGAGCGCCTCGGCGACGCGCAGGCCGGCCCCGTAGAGCAGCAGCAGCAGCGCGAAGTCGCGCGCGGCGATCCATTCCGCCGCCGCGTCCTCGCCGACCTCCTCCGCAAGCGCCACCGCTTCCGCCGGCGATACCGGCCGCGGGACGCTGCGCGGGCGCTTGGGTCCCCGGAGGCGCGGCACCGCCCCCTCCCCCGCCTCGGCCGCCGCGAAGGCGATGAAGCCGCGCAGCGCCGAGAGCTCGCGCGCGGCGGAGCTGTTGCCGAGGCCTTCGGCGCGGCGGCGAGTGAGGAAGGCGCGCAGGTCCGCGGACGTCAGCCGCGCCAGCGCTGCGGCATCGGGCGGGCCGCCGAGATGCGGGCCGAGAAAATCGATCAGCCGGTAGGCGGTGGCCGCATAGGCGCGGACGGTATGGATCGAGCGGCGGCGCTCGCGCTCGAGATGCTGCTGCCAGCGATACGCCGTCTCGCGCGCCGGCGCGGAACTCAGGGGATCAGCCACCGGCCCATGCAGCGGGTGAGGACGCGGCCGAGGAAGACGAGCAGCTCCGAGCCGTGGCGCGTCTCGAAACCCTGCTCGGCCCGCTGGCCGAGCGCGAGCAGGCCGCTGGGGAGCGGCGGGGCGGTGTCGAGGCGGATCAGCGCCTCGGCACGGATCAGCGTGCAGGCCGGCCCGAACAGCGGGTGGCCGCGCTTGCAGCCGCGCAGCACCACGCCTTCCAGCCCGGCGAGCGAGCGCTCGACGATGCGCGGATCGACGAACTGGAGGCCCGAGGCGTCGGCGCGCAGGCCCTTGTCGCCGATGAACAGGCCAACGGCCACCGCGTCGAGGCCGAGGATCTGCGGCCATTCCTGGGTGACGATGTGGATGAGGTGGTCGAACCCCTCCGCGTCGACCGCGCTCAACACCGCCTCGTGGATCGAGGCGACGGCGCCGGAATGGCCGCGCGCGAATGCGATCAGGTCCTGGTTCGCCTCCTCGGCCGCGGCGACGCGGGCGCGCAGGCTGGCCACCGCCTTGTCCTCGAAGCTGATCACCGTACCCATGGCCGGGATCGTAACCCGAAGATGGTTAAGAAGCGATGCAAATCCGAGGGCTTCAGCCGATCGTCTGCCCGGTCTTCTGCCAGTCGGCGAGGAAGGCCTCGAGGCCGCGGTCGGTGAGCGGGTGCTTGAAGAGCTGGCGGATCACCGCGGGCGGCGCGGTCATCACGTCGGCGCCGATGAGCGCGGACTGGAGGACGTGCACCGGGTGGCGCACGCTCGCGACGAGGATCTGGGTGCCGTAGTCGTAATTGTCGTAGATCTGGCGGATCTCCGAGATGATCTGCATGCCGTCGAAGCCGATATCGTCGTGGCGGCCGACGAAGGGCGAGATGAAGGTCGCGCCCGCCTTGGCGGCGAGCAAAGCCTGGTTGGCGGTGAAGCAGAGCGTGACGTTCACCATCGTGCCGTCGCCGGTCAGCTGGCGGCAGGTCTTGAGCCCGTCGATGGTGAGCGGCACCTTGACCGTCACGTTGTCGGCGATCTTCCGCAGGATCTCCGCCTCGCGCATCATCCCGTCATGATCGAGCGCGACCACCTCGGCGGAGACCGGCCCCGGCACGATGGCGGCGATCTCCTTGACCACTTCGAGGAAGTCGCGCCCCGCTTTGTGGACGAGCGAGGGGTTGGTGGTGACGCCGTCGAGGAGCCCCGTCTCCGCGAGGTCGCGGATTTCGGCGGTGTCGGCGGTGTCGACGAAGAACTTCATGTGTCGGGTCCCCTCAATGCGATTCGCCCGGCTATAGCGGGTTGCGGACCGCCGCGTCAGCGCGGGCGGCGCGGCCGCTGCTTCGCCGAGACCGACTTGATGAGGAGGCGCTGCGGCTCCGCAGGGTCGAGAGGCCGATCCGCCTGCTCCAGGGCGGCGGCGATCAGCGCCTCGATGGGCGGCTCGGCGAGCGCCTCCGGCGCGTGCAGCCGCACATGACGGACGCGGCTGCCGTCCCCCTTGAGGAGGCGGTGCGGATCGGGAAGGCCGGCCCCGTGCAAGAAGCATAAGGTGACCCAGCGCGGCATCACCGCGAGCGAGAGGATCGCCTGGCCCGCTCTGTCGCTCGGCCCGAAGCCGATCGCGAGCGCGTTGTAATTGTCGTAGACGAGGATCTGCGCGCCCGGCAGCCGCGCCTTCATCCCGACCAGCAAGGCCCGCGCCAGCGCCGCGACTTCCGGCGTGTATTTGTCGAGAAAGCCGTCGAGCTGCGCCTGCGCCTGGTCCATCGCGCCACCTCCCCGCTTGCAATGTTACAGAAATGTGACATCGCGCACCCTGTGCGCCCGCTCGCCCCTCTCGCCGCGATGCTCTTCATGCCATTCGCCGCGCCTGCTGTCGCCGGTGTCCCCGACGACGCCCAGGCCTGGACGACGATTTCCGCCTCAGGGCCCGTCTCCGGCCGGTGGCTCGCGCAGGCGGAATCCACCTCGCGTTTCGGAAACGACCTGCCGCGCCTCTACCAGCAGGAACTCATCGTCGGCGCCGGCTATCGCTTCGGCGACGCAGCGTTGCTCTACGGCGGCTACGGCATGGTCATCGATTTCCGGCCGCACCAGCCGAACCGGGTCGAGCACCGCCCCTACCAGCAATTGAACCTCAGCCTCGGCACGCTCGGCGGCGGGGCCCTTTCCGCCCGCACCCGGATCGAAGAGCGCTTCATCGAGGGCTTTCGCGACATGGGCGTGCGGGTGCGCGAGCAGGTCCGCTACGTCCATCCGCTCGCGGGCCGCCTCTCCGCCTTCGGCACGGCGGAATTCTTCTTCAACCTCAACGACACCGATTGGGGCGCGCGCTCCGGTTTCGACCGCTGGCGGATCGGCGGTGGGTTGCGCCACCCAGTGGGTCGCAAGCTCGCGGTCGAGCTGGGCTACCTGAACCAGCGGACCGCGCGCCGCGGCCTGCCCGACCAGACCGACCACATTCTCACCACCGCCCTCGCCTTCAGCTTCTGACCCGCGCGGCTTGGGCGATTCCCTTTCGCCCGCCGCGTCCCTACCTAGGCGGAAATGACCCGCGCCCGAGTCCTCCTGCTCAATCCCGCGCTCGGACCCCTGGATTATCGCGTGCCGCACGGCATGGCGGTGGAGCCCGGCTCGATCGTCCTCGCCCCGCTCGGGCCGCGGCAGATGACCGGAGTCGTCTGGGAGGAGGATCGGCTCGAGGCGGAAAGCGTCGGCGACAATCGCCTGCGCCCGCTGCTGCAGGCCTACGACCTGCCGCCCCTGAAGCCGCCGCTGCGGCGGCTGATCGAGTGGACCAGCGATTATTACCTCGCGCCGATCGCCTCGGTGCTCCGCATGGCCCTGGCCTCGGCAAGCGCGCTCGACGGCAGCCGCACCGTCACCGAATATCGCGCCACCGGCCTCGCCCCGGAGCGGCTCACCCCGCAGCGCGAACAGGCGCTGGAGCGGATCGGCGAGCGGCAGGGGCTGGTGCGCGAGCTGGCGCTGGCGGCGGCCGTTTCCGACGGCGTGATCCGCGGCCTCGTCAAGGCCGGCGCCATCGAGGCGGTGGAGGTGACGCTCGACGATCCCTTCCCGGTTCCCGATGCCGATCACGCACCGCCCGAGCTGGAGCTCGCACAGGGCGCGGCGGCGCATGAGCTGGTCGAGGCGGTGCGCGCCGGTGCGTTCGCGCCTTTCCTGCTCGACGGCGTCACCGGATCGGGCAAGACCGAAGTCTATTTCGAAGCGGTCGCCGAGGCGCTGCGGCGCGGCCGCCAGGTGCTGGTGCTGCTTCCCGAGATCGCGCTCACCGAACCCTTCCTCAAGCGCTTCGCCGCCCGCTTCGGCCACGAGCCGGTCGCCTGGCATTCGGGGCTCAGGCAGTCGCAGCGCCGCCGCGCCTGGCGGGCGATCGCCACCGGCCAGGCGAAGGTGGTGGTCGGCGCGCGCTCCTCGCTCTTCCTCCCCTATCCGCAGCTCGGCCTGATCGTCGTCGACGAGGCGCACGAGACAAGCTTCAAGCAGGAGGACGGCGTCCAGTACCACGCCCGGGACGTCGCCGTGATGCGCGCCAAGCTCGAAGGCTTCCCGATCGTCCTCGCCTCGGCCACCCCGGCGATCGAGAGCCGCCAGATGGCCGAGATCGGCGTCTACCGCCACATCCGCCTCCCCGACCGCTATGGCGCGGCCGAGCTGCCCCATATCGCCGCGCTCGACCTCCTCGCCGACCCGCCGCCTCGCGGGGCGTGGCTGGCGCCGCCTCTCGTGAAAGCGCTGGAGGAGACGCTGGAACGGGGTGAGCAGGCTTTGCTCTTCCTCAACCGCCGCGGCTACGCGCCGCTCACCCTCTGCCGCCATTGCGGGCACCGGTTCCAATGCCCCAATTGCACCGCCTGGATGGTCGAGCACCGCCTCGTCCACCGCCTCGCCTGCCACCATTGCGGCCACGTCATGCCGCCGCCCCGCCTCTGCCCGGAATGCGAGGAGGAGGACAGCCTCGTCGCCGTCGGGCCGGGCGTCGAGCGCATCGCCGACGAGGTGAAGGCGCTGTTTCCCGAGGCGCGGACGGCGATCGTCACCTCCGACACGATCTGGTCGCCGGCCAAGGCGGCCGAGTTCGTCGGCCGTATGGAGGCAGGCGAGATCGACATCGTCATTGGCACCCAGCTCGTCACCAAGGGCTATCACTTCCCCAACCTCACTTTGGTCGGCGTGGTCGACGCCGACCTCGGCCTGCAGGGCGGCGACCTGCGCGCCGCCGAGCGCAGCTTCCAGCAGATCGCCCAGGTCGCCGGCCGCGCCGGCCGCGGCGAGAAGCCGGGCCGGGTCCTCGTCCAGACCCACGATCCGGACGCCCGCGTTATCGCCGCCCTCGTCAGCGGCGACGCCGAGAGCTTCTACGAGGCCGAAACCGATTCGCGGCGCGAGGCGGCGATGCCGCCCTTCGGACGCCTCGCCGGCATCGTCGTCTCGAGCGAGGATCCGGCCGAGGCCACCGAGACGGCACGCCTCATCGGCCGCAACGCACCCAAGATGGAGAATCTCGCCGTCTTCGGACCCGCGCCGGCGCCGCTCGCCATGCTGCGCGGTCGCCACCGCCACCGCCTGCTCGTCCACGCCGCGCGCAGCCTGGACGTCCAGGACGTGATCCGCGAGTGGCTCGGCAAGCTCGCCTGGCCGCGCGGCGTCAGGGTGACCGTGGACGTCGACCCCTACAGCTTCCTCTAGGCCCGCCCCCGCTCGCGGGAGAGCAATTTCGCCTTGCGTTCCAGCCCATAGGCATAGCCGCCGAGTGTGCCGTCGCCGCGAACGACGCGGTGGCAGGGGATGAGGATCGCGACGCGGTTGGCCCCGTTCGCCGTGCCGGCGGCGCGGACGGCGGCGGGGCGACCGACGGCGGCGGCGATCTGCGCGTAGGTGCGGGTTTCGCCGGGCGGAATGCGGGTGAGCTCGCGCCACACCGCTTCCTGGAAGGCCGTGCCGCGCACGTCGAGCGGCAGGTCGTGGGGGCGCTCGGGGGCCTCGACGGCGGCGACGGTGCGGCGGACCAGCTCGGCCATGGCCTCGCCGCCCGGCTCGATCGTCGCGTGCGGGAAGCGGCGGCGCAGCGCCCCCTCCCCTTCGTCGAATGACAGGCGGCAGATGCCGCGCTCCGTCGCGGCGACGAGCATGGTGCCGAGCGAGGTCTCTGCCGTGGCCCAGCGGATCGTCTCGCCGCGGCCGCCGTCGCGCCAGGCGGACGGCGTCATGCCGAGCCGGTCCTTGGCGTCGGAGTAGAAACGGGCCGGCCCTGAATAGCCGGAATCGTAGATCGCGTCGGTGACGCGCGTTTCGCTCTCGAGGCTCATGGTCATGCTCCTGGCGCGCCTGGCGCGGGCATAGGCCGCCGGGGTGACCCCGGTCGCACGCTTGAACAGGCGGTGGAAATGGAAGGGCGAATAGCCGGCGGCGGCGGCCAGGGAATCGAGGCTGGGCGGAGTGTCGGCCGCTTCGAGAAGGCGGAGCGCACGTTCCAGCGCCGCCGCCTCACGGGTGACTTCGTCGGGCTTGCAGCGCAGGCACGCCCGCAGCCCGGCCGCCGCCGCCTCGGCGGCGGTCGCGAAGAAGCGGACGTTCTCGCGCTTCGGGTGCCGCGCGGCGCAGGAGGGGCGGCAATAGATGCCGGTGGTGAGGACGCCGGTGACGAAGCGGCCGTCGGCGCGCCGGTCGCGCGCGAGGACAGCGGTCCAGGCGGAGTCCGGATCGGGAAGGGTCTGGGTAGCCATGACTCCTCCTTACGCAGGATTCGGATGGGCCCGCATCCCGCGGCTTGCGATCAAACGTGGCGTTCAGCCGGGCGGGGCGACGCGGATGGTTTCCATCAGCCGGCGCGAGCGCGCCACCAGTGCCGCGACTCCCGCAGCGCCCGTGTCCGACCCGTAGACATAGAGGGTCAGCATGCGGCGGCCCACCACGGTGATGCAACCGCCGACCGCGATACGGTAGCTGACGTCGGCGGTCTTCACTTCGGTGGTGCCGGCGAGATAGACGCAGGCCTCGTCACGGCCGACCGGCTTGATTTCGCCGACGAGGTCGACCTTGCGGCCGAGCACGTCGCTCATGCCCTTGCCCGCGTCGGTCACCAGCTTGCCCGAGGAAAATTGCTCCTTGAGCGCAGGCGTGTCGAGGGCCGCCGCAAGCGCCTTCAGTGCCTCCTCGCGACCGACGTCGACCAGAAGGGCCTGGCTCGGCGTCTTGACGAGGATATAGTCTTTCCCCCAGTCGTCCTGACACGCCAGCAGCGTGAGATGGGTCACGTTTTGCTGGTCGGCCGCCGCCATCAGCTGCGCGACGTCGCCGCCCTTGCCACTGGGAAGACAATAGCCGGTCGGGATCGGCATCTCGAAGCCCACGCCCGAGATCCGGAAGGTCCCGACTTGCGGACTTGCCTGCGCATGCGGCGGTGCGGCGCCGACGACGGCGAGCGCGGCCAAGGCGGCAAATGCCCGTAAAACGTCCATTCTTTTCCCCTTTCGGACGGCACGCTAGCCTGGGTTGCATCCCCCCACAACCGATGCTAGGCGCCCCGCAACCCATAAAGGGCCGCGCTGCCGGCCCTTTTTCGCATGGGGCAAAACCCACTCTGGAGTAGAGGCGCGCGTGGAGAATTCCGGCGGCATTCAGGCAAGCTTGGCGGGACGCTACGCCACCGCCCTGTTCGAACTGGCCCGCGACGAGCGCAAGCTCGAGGCGGTCGAGACGAGCCTGGGCGCGCTTAAGGAGGCGCTGCGCGAGTCGGAGGACCTGCGCGAGCTCACCACCTCGCCGCTGATCGGCCGGGCCGATGCGCTGAAGACGGTGAAGGCGGTCGCCGCGTCGATGGGACTCGATCCGATCAGCGCCAACTTCCTCGGCGTCATGGCGCAGAACCGGCGGCTGACGCAGCTGCCGGCGGTCATCCGCTTCTTCAACCTGCTCGCCGCCCGTCACCGCGGCGAGACCACGGCCGAGGTGACCTCGGCCCACCCGCTCGACGACAGTCAGGTGGCGGCGCTCAAGGCGAATCTGAAGCGCCGCGTCGGCTCCGACGTCGCGGTCGACCTCAGTGTCGATCCCGCCATCCTCGGCGGTCTCGTCGTCAAGATCGGCTCGCAGCAGATCGACGGATCGATCCGCACCAAACTCAACACTCTCGCTTCGGCAATGAAAGGCATGACGGCCTGATCGCCGTCTGGAAGGGCTAAGAATGGACATCCGCGCCGCTGAAATTTCCAAGGTCATCCGCGACCAGATCGCAAGCTTCGGCACCGAGGCCGAAGTCTCCGAGGTCGGCACCGTGCTGTCGGTCGGCGACGGCATCGCGCGCGTCTACGGGCTCGACAACGTCCAGGCCGGCGAGATGGTCGAGTTCGCCAACGGCATCAAGGGCATGGCGCTGAACCTCGAGGCCGACAACGTCGGCATCGTGATCTTCGGCTCGGACAGCGAGATCCGCGAGGGCGACACGGTGCGGCGCACCGAGACGATCGTCGACGTGCCGGTCGGCAAGGCGCTGCTCGGCCGCGTCGTCGACGGTCTCGGCAACCCGATCGACGGCAAGGGCCCGATCGAGACGACCGAGCGCCGCCGCGTCGAAGTGAAGGCGCCGGGCATCATCCCAAGGAAGTCGGTGCACGAGCCGGTGCAGACCGGCCTCAAGGCATTGGACGCGCTCGTCCCGGTCGGCCGCGGCCAGCGCGAGCTGATCATCGGCGACCGCCAGACCGGCAAGTCGGCCGTCGCGCTCGACACCTTCATCAACCAGCGCAAGGCCAACCAGGGCGACGACGAGAGCCAGAAGCTCTACTGCATCTACGTCGCCATCGGCCAGAAGCGCTCGACCGTCGCGCAGATCGTCCGCGCGCTCGAGGAGAATGGCGCGATGGAATATTCCATCGTCGTCGCCGCGACCGCCTCCGAGCCGGCGCCGCTCCAGTTCCTCGCGCCCTACACCGGCTGCACGATGGGCGAATATTTCCGCGACAACGGCATGCACGCGGTCATCGTCTACGACGACCTTTCCAAGCAGGCCGTCGCCTACCGCCAGATGTCGCTGCTGCTGCGCCGTCCGCCGGGCCGCGAGGCCTATCCGGGCGACGTCTTCTATCTCCACTCGCGCCTGCTCGAGCGCGCCGCGAAGATGAACGACGATCATGGCAACGGCTCGCTGACCGCGCTGCCGATCATCGAGACGCAGGCGGGCGACGTGTCGGCCTACATCCCGACCAACGTCATCTCGATCACCGACGGCCAGATCTTCCTCGAGACGGAATTGTTCTACCAGGGCATCCGTCCGGCCATCAACGTCGGCCTCTCGGTGAGCCGCGTCGGCTCGGCCGCGCAGACCAAGGCGATGAAGAAGGTCGCCGGCTCGATCAAGCTCGAGCTCGCCCAGTATCGCGAGATGGCCGCCTTCGCCCAGTTCGGCTCGGACCTCGACGCCTCGACCCAGCGCCTGCTGGCCCGCGGCGCGCGCCTGACCGAGCTCCTGAAGCAGCCGCAGTTCAGCCCGATGCCCGTCGAGGAGCAGGTGGTCTCGATCTTCGCCGGCGTGAACGGCTATCTGGACACGATCCCGACCGCAGCGGTGACGCGCTTCGAGGCGTCGCTCCTCGCCCATGTCCGCGCCGACCATGCCGAGGTGCTCGGCAAGATCCGCGACACCAAGGCGCTGGACGACGAGACGACCGGGCAGCTCAAGACGATCATCGGCGATTTCGCGAAGACGTTTGCGTAACGCGCTGAGCAGGAAGGTAAAACCCGTCATCCCGGCGAAAGCCGGGACCTCATCGGGTGAAGGGCGCCGGCGTTCTTCACCCCCCGAGACCCCGGCTTCCGCCGGGGTGACGAGCTAGGGAACGACAATGGCGAGCCTCAAGGCGCTCAAGAACCGGATCGCGTCGGTCAAGTCGACGCAGAAGATCACCAGGGCGATGAAGACCGTCGCCGCCGCGAAGCTGCGCCGCGCGCAGCAGTCGGCGGAAGCGGCGCGTCCCTATGCGACCCGCATGGCCGACGTCATGGCGAGCCTCGCCGCCAAGGTGACGATCGGCCCGGAGAGCCCGAAGCTGCTCGCCGGCACCGGCAAGCAGGACACCCACCTCATCGTCCTGTGCACCTCGGACCGCGGTCTCGCCGGCGGCTTCAACACCAACATTGTCCGCGCCGCCCGCCGCGCCGCGGAGGATCTTATCGGCCAGGGCAAGACGGTCTATTTCTACCTCGTCGGGCGCAAGGGCCGCGCGGTGATCCAGCGCCTCTATCCCAAGCAGATCATCCACCAGCACGACACCAGCGCGATCCGCCAGCCGAGCTTCGCCGATGCGCAGGAGATCGCCCGCGACATCACCGACCGCTACATGACCGACGGCATCGACGTCGTGCACCTGTTCTACGCCGAGTTCCGCTCCGCGCTCGTCCAGGAGCTGATCGGCCGCCAGATCATCCCGGTGCCGCCGGTCGAGGCGAGCGCCGCCGGCGGCGCGACGGCCGCGGTCGAATATGAGCCGGACGAGGAGGAGATCCTCGCCGAGCTGCTGCCGCGCGCGATCGCCGTCCACATCTACCGGGCGATGCTCGAAAACCAGGCCGGCTTCTTCGGCGCGCAGATGACCGCGATGGACAATGCGACCCGCAACGCCGGCGACATGATCAACCGCCTCACCATCCAGTACAACCGGACGCGCCAGGCGGCGATCACCACCGAGCTCGTCGAGATCATTTCCGGAGCGGAGGCTCTATAGAGACAGATGTGGATCGCTCCGCCGCCTCCTCCGCCCGCCTCGGTCAGTTTGCCGGCGCCGACCGAGATCGACTTCGAGTTCGCGCAGTTTCGCATGATCGACGCGGAGATGGGGCTGGGCGACAATGGAATGGTGCACTGTCGCAAGTTCCGAGGTTATCGGACCGCGCCGGCAGACGGCCCCTCCGCATACCGCGTGACGTATCGCGAGTATGTCGGACCGAACGCATGGCGCAAACTCAGCGCCGTGGTCCGGCGCGAAGGAGACGAATGGGTTTGGGTCAAAGGCGACCACCCGAAGTGCTTTGTGACGATTTTCAAATGAGGAAGTAAGAATGGCCACCGCCGCAATCGACCGCCCGCAGGGCACCACGAACAATCAGGGCCGCATCAGCCAGGTGATCGGCGCCGTCGTCGACGTGACCTTCGAGGGCGAGCTGCCTGAGATCCTCTCCGCGCTCGAGACCGAGAATAACGGCAACCGCCTCGTGCTCGAGGTCGCCCAGCATCTCGGCGAATCGACCGTCCGCACCATCGCGATGGACTCGACCGACGGCCTCACCCGCGGCCAGCCGGTGACCGATACCGGCTCGCAGATCCGCGTGCCGGTGGGCCCGAAGACGCTCGGCCGCATCATGAACGTCATCGGCGAGCCGATCGACGAATTGGGCCCGATCGGCGCCGAGGAAACCGCGCCGATCCACGCCGACGCGCCGCTGTTCGTCGACCAATCGACCGAGGCCGCGATCCTCGTCACCGGCATCAAGGTCATCGACCTCCTCGCCCCCTATGCCCGCGGCGGCAAGATCGGCCTGTTCGGCGGCGCCGGCGTCGGCAAGACGGTGCTGATCCAGGAGCTGATCAACAACATCGCCAAGGGCCATGGCGGCTATTCGGTGTTCGCCGGCGTCGGCGAGCGCACCCGCGAGGGCAACGACCTCTATCACGAGTTCCTCGACGCGGGCGTCATCGCCAAGGATGCGAACGGCAATGCGACGCCGGAAGGCTCCAAGGTCGCCCTCGTCTACGGCCAGATGAACGAGCCGCCGGGCGCGCGCGCCCGCGTCGCCCTCTCCGGCCTCACCATCGCCGAATATTTCCGCGACCGGGAGGGCCAGGACGTGCTCTTCTTCGTCGACAACATCTTCCGCTTCACCCAGGCGGGCTCGGAAGTGTCGGCGCTGCTCGGCCGCATCCCGTCGGCGGTGGGCTACCAGCCGACCCTGTCGACCGACATGGGCGCACTCCAGGAGCGGATCACCTCGACCAACAAGGGCTCGATCACCTCGGTCCAGGCGATCTACGTCCCCGCGGACGATCTCACCGACCCGGCCCCGGCCACCTCCTTCGCCCACCTCGACGCGACGACGGTGCTCAACCGCGCCATCTCCGAGCTCGGCATCTACCCGGCGGTCGATCCGCTCGATTCGACCTCGCGCGTGCTCGAGCCGCGCGTCGTCGGCCAGGAGCATTACGAGACCGCGCGCGCCGTCCAGGAAATCCTCCAGCGCTACAAGAGCCTGCAGGACATCATCGCCATCCTCGGCATGGACGAGCTGTCGGAGGAGGATAAGCTCACCGTCAGCCGCGCGCGCAAGATCCAGCGCTTCCTGTCGCAGCCGTTCCACGTCGCCGAGGTGTTCACCGGCATCCCCGGCAAGTTCGTGCAGATCGAGGACACGGTCCGCTCGTTCAAGGCGGTGGTCGACGGCGAGTACGACCACCTGCCCGAGGCCGCCTTCTACATGGTCGGCGGCATCGACGAGGCGGTCGAGAAGGCGCAGAAGCTGGCGAGCGAGAGCTGAGCGGCGTGACCGGCGCCCTCGCCGCCGCGCTGGCTTTATTGCTGGCCCCGCCGCCGGCCGCCGCCCCGGCGACGCCGGCGGAGCTGCGCGCGCAGCAGCCGATCGAGGAGCTGGCGGCGGACCTCGCCTACGGTTTCTGCCCTTTGCTCCTCGTCGGCGAGCTCAAGCTGGACAATAGCCAGCTGACCGAGCACGGCTTCGGCACCAAAGTCGAGAAGCTGACCGACCCGCGCTTCGGCGAGCTCAGCTTCCTCGGCGCGAAGCGCCCCGACGGCGAGATCGCGTTCGGCGGCGCGGCCGGCAAGGCGTGCAGCGTCGTCGTGCAGGGCCCGAAGCTGCCGGCCGTGATGGCGCGGCTCAAGTCGGCGATGGTGCTGACCGGCCTCCGCTTCGCCGCCACCGCGAACCTGACGCCCGCGCCGCCCGGCGTGGCGGTGGAGACGTTCCGCGCGGCGGTGGACAAGCAATTTCTCTACCTCCAGCTGATCGATGCGGGCGGGCCGAAGCCGGCGGTGCTCGCGCAGCTCTTCGTGATGGACAAGTAAGATGGCCGACCTGCATTTCGAACTCGTCACCCCCGAGCGGCTGGTCCGCTCCGAGGAGGTGACCATGGTGGTGGTGCCCGGCACCGAGGGCGATTTCGGCGTCCTCGCCGGCCACGCCCCCTTCATGTCGACGCTGCGGAACGGCGACATCGCCATCTACCGCGGCGGCATGAACGTCGAGCCCGAGCGCATCCCCGTCGAGGGCGGCTTCGCCGAGGTCAACGAGCGCGGCCTCACCGTCCTTGCCGAGAAGGCGGACGTCCCGGCCTGACCCTGCCGCCGTTCGGCCGGGCGGTCTGCGCGAGGGCGTGACGGCTTAGGCATTTGTCAAAGTTTCCCGCCTATTCACCAGCGCCGAAGGTTTCGACAGGCGAGGGTTCCCTGAACATGAGTGCTTTCGGACGGCGCGGCGGCGCGGGCGGAACGAGCGGGGGACGGCCGGCTTTCGGAACGGCGCGGCCGATGAAGGGGCCGGGGCCGGTCGGCGGGCCGGCGCTTCCCGAAGGCGGCGACCAGTTCCCGCCGCTCGACGACCTCGCCTTCACCAGCATGGACGAAGGCTTCAACCCGCCGCCGGCCTCCGGCGTCGGCGAACGCGGCGATGCGATGAGCCGCCTCGCCGAGCGCCAGGCCGCCTCGTCCGAGGCGCCGGTCAGCCGCAACGAGGGCTTCGAAGCCTCGATCCACCGCATCAAGGAGCAGGTCCTGCCGCGCCTGCTCGAGCGCGTCGATCCCGAGGCCGCGGCGACCCTCTCCAAGGACGAGCTCGCCGAGGAATTCCGGCCGATCATCGGCGAGGTGCTCGCCGAGCTGAAGATCAACCTCAATCGCCGCGAGCAGTTCGCGCTCGAGAAGGTGCTGGTCGACGAGCTGCTCGGCCTGGGGCCGTTGGAAGAGTTGCTCAACGACCCCGAGATCAGCGACATCATGGTCAACGGGCCGCACCAGACCTTCGTCGAAAAGAAGGGCAAGCTGCAGGTCGCGTCGATCCAGTTCCGCGACGAGGAGCACCTCTTCCAGATCGCGCAGCGGATCGTCAACAAGGTCGGCCGCCGCATCGACCAGACCACCCCGCTCGCCGACGCCCGCCTCCAGGACGGCAGCCGCGTCAACGTCATCGTCCCGCCCCTGTCGCTCAGGGGCACGGCCATCTCGATTCGTAAATTCTCCGAGAAGCCGATCACGGTCGACATGATGAAGAATTTCGGGTCGATGTCGGAGAAGATGGCGACGGTGCTGAAGATCGCCGGCGCCAGCCGCTTCAACATCATCATCTCGGGCGGCACCGGTTCCGGCAAGACGACCATGCTCAACGCCCTGTCGAAGCTGATCGACCCGGGCGAGCGCGTGATCACGATCGAGGACGCGGCCGAGCTTCGGCTCCAGCAGCCGCACTGGCTGCCGCTGGAAACCCGCCCGCCCAACCTCGAGGGCCAGGGCGCGATCACCATCCGCGATCTCGTCATCAACGCCCTGCGTATGCGGCCCGACCGGATCATCCTCGGCGAAATCCGCGGCAGCGAGTGTTTCGACCTCCTCGCTGCCATGAACACCGGCCACGACGGCTCGATGGCGACGCTCCACTCCAACTCCCCGCGCGAATGCCTCGCGCGTATGGAGAACATGGTGATGATGTCGGACATCAAGGTGCCCAAGGAAGCGATCAGCCGCCAGATCGCCGATTCGGTCGACCTCATCGTCCAGGTGAAGCGCCTGCGCGACGGCTCGCGCCGCACCACCAACATCACCGAGGTGATCGGGATGGAGGGCGACGTGATCGTCACCCAGGAATTGTTCAAGTTCGAGTATCTCGACGAGACCGCCGACGGCAAGATCATCGGCGAGTACCGCTCGATGGGCCTTCGTCCCTACACGCTCGAGAAGGCCAAGCAGTTCGGCTTCGACCAGCCTTATCTGGAGGCCTGCCTCTAGGCCCTTGGGCGCCGCGGAAGTTTCGAAGTTTCGCGATCTAAGTGCCATTCAACTTCGCTCTGCGAATTCCTCCCGCGCCGGCTCCTCCTCGCGCGGATCGGGGCCATACGCATTGGGGCCGAAATCGCCTTCCTTAAGGAAGATGGCGAAGCAGGCGATCGCGAGTATCCCCGCGGCGGCGCCGAGCGGGTGCCACGCCGCCTGGAAGCGCAGCGGCGCCTCGAAATCCAGCCCCGCGCCGGCGATCACCCCGGGCACCGCCAGCGCCATGGCGAGCGGCACCACGAAGGCCCAGCGGCCGGAGGCGCCGAAATCGTGGAGGCGTCGCGCCACGAGGGCGGTCAGCGGTATGCACAGGATGAGCTGGACGATGCGCTGGACGCTGAACAGGTCGCGCACGAGCGCGCCACCGACGAGGTTCGTCACGGCCGCGGCGACCCAGATTCCCGCCAGGTAATAAGCGCATTCGAGGCGACGCGAGCGCCCGGAGACGTCGGCGGTGCGGGCGATCGTCCGCAGCACCGAGCGGGCCGGCTCGGCCAGCGGGTTGCGGTCGCCATAGGCCACGTGTCGCCCTCTCCTTCCCCGTTCCGAACAGCCTAAGCCGGCGGCGGAGCGAAGGCCAGAGGTGTCGAGGCCGCCTCCGATGCCGCCCCGGCCGGCGGACGGGCCGCCGCGCGGAAAGCTTCGCCCGCGTCATCGCTGTCGGTGACCACCATCGGGCAACGCAGACAGGCGGCCTTGCCTTCCTGCCGCCACCAGCGGCAGTGCGGGCGGATCGCGCAGGCGGGCGGGCGGTCCACCGCCGCGTCGAGCGCCGCGACCAGGCGGGTCGCCAGCGTGCAGGCGTGTCCGTCATAATGACCGCACGCACCTTCGGCGCAGGCGGCCGCCGTCCGCAACACGCGGTTGGGCGCCGCCGGCGCCGTCGCGGCGAGGATGTCGGGCGTGACCGGAACCGGCGCCTCGAGATAGGCGATCCGCGGCGGAGCACCGGCGTCTCCCGCGGCGATGCCGATCACCACCGCATCCTCCGCCGACGCGCTTGCGCTCGGACACATCAGCCCGCTCGCAGCCGCCCCCGGCTTGGCTGCGCCGGTGCCGGTCGGCCCCGGCCGCGCCACTTCAGCCCTGCGCTTTGGCGTCGGTCGACAAAGCGTGGTCGAACACCGGATCCGGCGGCCGAATCCAGATGCCGCACCAGACGTGGGGGTGCCACGGAATGTCGCCGCCGGTGCCGACGCGCTTCTGGGCGGCGATCGCGCGCAGCACGCCGGCGGTGAGCTGCTCGCTGAAATCCGCGAGGGCGACATTCGCCGCCCGCGCCTCCGTCGTGCCGGGCCTGCCGGCTGCACTTTCCTGGTTCATAGCCTGCTCCTCTGCTGGCGAGCGTTCACGGCTCCCCGGGCGATCGAGCGGTTCGACGACATCCATCGGACATCCCCAAGGACCGGGTTGCGCGGGGAGGGCATCCTGCCGGCAGTGAGGCGACTCGGTCCCCGGCAAGGGCGCGCACCGTCGCGTGGGGGGATGATACGCCTCCCGGCCCGGCAGCGTGACCGCCGACTGGTCCGAATCGGAGAGCGATCGCACCGGGGCCGCCGCGTCCGAGCCGACGATGAGCGGACGGGATGCGCGACTCGCCATCAAGTGGCAGCAATGGCGAAGGTCATGAGGAGACGTAAAATTGACGCATCGTCAGTTCCACCGAAACGGTCTTTCTTGTTAAATGTTGGGTACTGTCGATGCCCTCTTCGAAGCAATTGCTACTCTCCTCTTCTGGGCTGCACATTTTACCTGTTGCTTGACTCCATCGCGAATCGGCCCATCCTGGCTGCTGGGGTTTCTGCCGAGTCGTAATTCGATGTCATTTTTACCTGCCGAAGGCGGGTACGATCGATCGCGTCACTTGCTGGGGCGATCGGGACAGAGGGGAGGACCAACTCATGGCGACGGGTCAACCGACGACGGGGCTATCGACCAACGGCAATTCGACCAACGGGAATGCGGCGACCGACCAGGGAGAGCGCGATCGCTGCGCGCGGCTCGCCGCCCAGGTGAACGAGCAGCTGGCCGGCGTTCAGAAGTTCAATCCCCTGCGGCGATGCGACGAGCGCCAGCCGATCGAGAAGCCGAGATGCGAGCCGGTCAAATTGCCCCCGCTCGCGCCGTGGGTGTCGATCCGCTGGGGCGACAGCCAGTGCGACTGCATCGAGGGCGACGACACCGAGGTGATGAGCCTCATCATCTGCAACCCCTATGCGAACCTGACCCTCGCCGGCCTCACCATCCAGATGGTGACGGTCGTCGACATGAACGGCAATGCGGTGCCCAACCTGCCCGACGGGACTCCGTCGATCGAACTGACCCCGATCGGGCCCTACTGCTTCGGCGACATCGCGCCCTGCACCTGCGTCACCCGCCAGTTCGTGCTGCGGCTGCGCGGCGCCGTGCCCGGACAGCACCGCATCCTCGTGAAGGGCATCTGCTTCGACGCCTGCTTCCACGGCGACGAGGAAGCCTGCTTCGTCTTCAACGTCTGCAAGGACTAAGCAGGCCGGGAGACGCGGGTTCAGCGGGCGCCGCGCCTCCCTTGCCGATCGAGCTCGGCGAGGGCGCGGGCGCGCGCGTCCGCGGCGACCTTTGCGATCGCCGCCTTGATCTCGGCGCTCTCCATCACCCGGCGGACCCGCGCCTCGATGCGCGGCGCGGCGGCTTGGAGGATGGCGCGCATCTCGGGGCTGTCGACGGTGCGGCCGTTGGCGCAGTGGAAGACGCCGTTCGTGTCGTTCATCTCGAAACCGTCCCACTCGCCGGGACGGTAGCCGCACATCGCCTCGATGCCGGCGCGCTCCTTGGGCGTGAAGAAGGAGCCGCCCTCGCGCAGCCGCGCCGTGACGAGCGCCCCGAGCCCGCGCCCCGCCTCCCCTGCCGCCGGAGGCCCGTCGGCGGGACGCGCCGTCGCGGCGAAGGCGGCCCCTGAAGCTGCCAGGGTCGCAAAGACGACCATCGTGCGCGTTGCGGGCTTCATGTCATGCTCCTTGCGGTGACTATGCTACGTTTGTAGCAGGAGAGGGAGCGTCGATCAAGCCGGCGCGGCGAGGGGCGGTCGGCTGCTCTTTGCCGGCGCCGGAGACGGGGACAGCCAGATAGACTGTCCCCTGCCTCTCGCCTAAGCATCGCCCAAAGCAACGGGTCGGGAGAGGCTGATGGCGGGCGCGGCGGCGGGGGTGGGCGAAGACTATGTGATCGACGCCCGGCGGGACCGGCTGGTCATCTTCGCCTCGACGCTCGGCACCGTGTTCGAATGGTACGATTTCTTCGTCTACGGGACGCTCGCCACAGTCATCGCCAAGCTCTTCTTCCCGGCCGCGAGCCCGACCGCCGGGCTGCTGCTGACGCTGGCGACCTTCGGCGCCGGCTTCGGCGTCCGGCCGATCGGCGCGGTGCTGTTCGGCTGGCTCGGCGACAGCCTGGGCCGCAAATATACCTTCCTGGTCACCATCACCCTGATGGGCGTTGCCACCGCGGGGGTCGGGCTGCTGCCGACCTTCGCCCAGATCGGGGTGGCGGCGCCGGCCCTGCTGGTGGTACTGCGGCTGTTCCAGGGGCTGGCGCTGGGCGGCGAATATGGCGGCGCGGCGATCTACGTCGCCGAGCATGCGCCGAGACATCGCCGCGGCTTCTACACGAGCTTCATCCAGGCCGGGGTGATCGGCGGCTTCCTCCTCTCGGTGGCGGTGGTGCTGGTGGCGAACTGGTTCGTCGACCCGGCGGCGTGGGAGGCGTGGGGGTGGCGGGTGCCGTTCGTCTTCTCCCTGCTGCTCCTCGCCGTGTCCTTGTGGGTGCGCTTGAAGCTCAAGGAGAGCCCGGTCTTCCAGGCGATGAAGGAGGCCGGCGAGACGGCGCGCAATCCGCTCAAGGAGAGCTTCGACAGCGCGGCCAAGTGGAAGCTGATCCTGGTCGCCCTGTTCGGCATCGCGGCGGGGCTGACGGTGATCTGGTACACCGCCCAGTTCCAGGGTCTCTATTTCCTCCAGAACGCGCTCCACATCGACGACAATGCGGCGCGGCTGATGATCGGCATCGCCGCCGTGTTCAGCCTGTTCTGGTTCATCCTGTTCGGCTGGCTCAGCGACAAGGTGGGGCGCAAGAAGCCGATCGTCATCGGCTATGCGCTGACCGTCTTCCTGATGTTCCCGCTGTTCCACTGGATGGCGGCGGCGGCGAACCCGGAGCTTTCCGCCGCGATGGCGCGCAGCCCGGTGGTGGTGACGGGGAGCGACTGCGCCTTCGCCCCCTTCGCCAAGGAGCAGCCGACGGCGTGCGGCAAGCTGCTCGACACGCTGTCGAAGAAGGGCGTGGGCTATCGCAAGGCGGAAGGGCCGGCGGGGAGCGCGCCGGTGGTGACGATCGGCGCCGCGCGCGTCGACGGGACCGATCCCAAGGCGCTCGACGCGGGGCTGAAGGCGGCGGGCTACCCGCTCCAGAAGATCGTGCCGCCGCTCTCGCGCGCCTGGCAGATCGTGCTCGCCATCGTCGTCATCGGCATGCTGTCGGGGATGACGTTCGGACCGGTCGCGGCCCTGCTCGTCGAGCTGTTCCCGGCGCGGGTGCGCTACACGTCCATGTCGGTGCCCTACCACATCGGCACCGGCTATTTCGGCGGATTCCTGCCCTTCATAAGCCAATATATCGTCGCCAAGACGGGCGATCCGTTCGCCGGCCTCTGGTACACCGTGGCGGTCGTCGCGATGGCGCTGACGGTGACGGCGCTCTGGCTGCCGGAGACGGCCGGCAAGGAATTGGAATAGCGGCGGATTCGACGGGGACAGTCTATCTGACTGTCCCCACTGCGGCGCCGGAAGGGGGACAGCCAGATAGGCTGTCCCCGGCCTCTGCCCTTCCCCCCGCCGCGCGCGCCCGCTATCCGCGAGCCATGCCGCATTCGCCGCTTCGCCTGATCCTCGACGGGGACGCGCTCGTCGCCAATTGGCGGTGGTGCGATGCGCGCAGCGGCGATGCGGCCTGCGGGGCGGCGGTGAAGGCGGACGGCTACGGGCTCGGCGCCGCGCAGGTCGTGCGGCGGCTGAGGGCCGCGGGATGCCGGGACTTTTTCGTCGCGACCTGGGCCGAGGCGGCGGCGCTGGCGGCCGAGGCGGAGGGGGCCTCGATCTCGGTGCTGCACGGGCTCGCCGCGGACGATGTCGCCGACGCGGCCGCCTCCCCTGCCCGCCCGGTGCTCAACACGCCCGATCAGGTGCGGCGGTGGCGCGAGGCGGCGCCGGGGCGGCCGTGCGACGTGATGATCGACACCGGCATAGGCCGGCTCGGCCTGTCGCCGCAGGAGGCGCGCTCCGGGCTGCTCGACGGGCTCGCGATCGACACCCTGATGAGCCACCTCGCCTGCGCCGACGAGGACGAGCCGGCCAATCCGCGCCAGCGCGCCCTGTTCGAGGATCTGGCGGCGGCGATCCCGGCGCGGCGGCGCAGCCTCGCCAACAGCGCGGGGATCTGCCTCGGAAAGCATTATGCCTTCGACCTCACCCGCCCGGGCCTCGCCCTCTACGGCGGCGTGGCGCGGCGCGAGGCGGCGGGGCATGTGCGGCAGGTCGCCCGGGTCGAGGCGCAGGTGGTGCAGGTGAAGATGGTGCCGGCGGGGACCGGCGTCGGCTACAGCGCGACCTGGCACGCGCCGGAGGACTGCCGGCTGGCGATCCTCAACATCGGCTATGCGGACGGCTATCTGCGGGGCTTCTCGAGCCGCGGGCGGGCGCGTTTCGAGGGGGCGGAGCTGCCGGTGGCCGGGCGGGTGTCGATGGATCTGACGGCGATACGCTGCGACGCCGCGCCGGACTTGCGCGAAGGCGACTGGGTGGAGATCGACTATGCCCTGCCGGAGGCGGCCGCGCAGTCGGGCCTTTCGCAATACGAGCTGCTGACCACGCTCGGGTCCCGCCACGCGCGGACGTGGCGCTGAACCCCAGCGGCCCCGGCTCGTTCACCGGCCATGCCCGCAAGGATCGCCCATCTCTCCGATATCCATTTCGGCGCCGAGGATCCCAAATGCGTCGCGGGGACCGTCGCGTGGCTGCAGGAGCAGCGGCCGGACCTCGTCGTCATCAGCGGCGACTTCACGCAGCGGGCGCGGCGCGAGCAGTTCCGCGCCGCCGCCCAATGGCTCGAGCGGCTGCGCGCCGACGGCCACCGCATCCTCGCCGTGCCGGGCAATCACGACGTCCCGCTCTACGACGTCGCGCGGCGCTTCGCGGCGCCGCTCCGGCGCTACAAGCGCTACATCTCCAACGACCTTTGTCCCTGGTTCGAGGACGAGCATGTCGCGGTGCTCGGCATCAACACGGCGCGCGCGCTGACCTTCAAGGACGGACGCATCAACCGCGAGCAGATGGCGCTGATCGAGCAAAGGTTCGGCGCGGTGTCCGCCGAGAAGACCCGCATTCTCGTCACCCACCACCCGCTCTACGCGATGCCGATCGGCGAGGGGAACGAGCTTTCCGAGGCGGTCGGGCGCCACGAGGACGCGGCGAAGGCGGTGTGCCGCGCGGGGGTCCACATCGCGCTCGCCGGCCATTTTCACCGCACCTATGCGGCGGCCGCGCGGAGGATGACCGATACTGCGGCCGGCACCCTGGTCATCCAGTCGGGCACGTCGACCTCGGTGCGGCTGAGGAACGCCGAGCTGCAGAGCTTCAACTGGCTCCACGTCCACCGCAACGACGATATCGAGCTGCAGGTGGTGGCCTGGGACGGCGCGGCGTTCCGGCGCGGCAGCCACGTGCGCTTCACCTTCGCCGACGGGCTGTGGAAATCGCGGACGGTGGCGGACGCATAGTTCACGCGGAGGCGCGGAGGAAGGAGAGAGGCGCGGAGAGCGCTGGCGGAGCCGATCCTCTCTGCACGCGCCGAGGCGCCCGGGAGTCGTGGCGCTGCGCGCCGGCAGACCGCATCTCCTCCGCGCCTCCCCTTTCTTCTCCGCGCCTCCGCGTGGATGAAAAGCGGCACTATTTCCTGGGGGGCGGCGCCAGGCTCGCGATCACGTCGGCGGCGACGAATCCCTCGGCGCCGGCGGGCTTCGGTCCGTGGAACATCTGGACCTGGAAGTCGCGAGGACGTGGGCTCGCAGCGCGGCGGGCGCGCATGCCGCCGAAGCCGCGGCGGCCGTAGCGCAGGGCCATCGCCTCCTGGGGTGCCCCCTCCGCGGCGGGCTCGGGCACGGCTTCGGCGAGGCTGCTGCGCTTCAAGACGAACCAGTCGTAGCCGCGCGCCAGCGTCTCCCGCGCGGCGCGGACCAGCACCTCGCGCCGAACCTCGTCCCGCGACGAGCGGGGATAGACGCGGGCGGTGAGGATGAAGGTGTCCGGCGCGACGGTCTGGACGTGAAAGCTCGAGACCGCGTGCGGCGCCATCGCGGCGCAGCCCGCGAGCAGCAGCGCCCCGGCCAATGACATAGCGATCCGCAGCATCCCTTGCCCTCCCCTTCCGAAACGCGGCGGATGCTAGGGCGTCAGACGCGGGCGCGGAAGGGGGTGAAATCGGTGGCCGTGTCGAACACGTCGATGCCCTCGCGGCGCTTCAAGAAGCCGACGACGGCGTAAGTGAAGGGGGTGAGCAGCACCTCCCAGCCGACCTTCAGCGCCCATTGGGTGATGAGCACCTTGAGGACGAGATCGGACGTCCATGTCGGCGCGCCGAGGAAAGCGAGCGGGTAGAAGATCAGGCTGTCGACCGCCTGGCCGACCACCGTCGAGCCGATCGTGCGGGTCCACAGCATGCGCCCGCCGGTCCAGACCTTCATGCGGGCTAGCACGAAGGAATTGGCGAACTCGCCGGCCCAGAAGGCTGCGATCGACGCGCCGACGATGCGCGGCACCTGGCCGAACACCGCCTCATAGGCTTCCTGCCCCTTCCAGCTCTGCGCCGGCGGCAAGGCGACGACGACCCAGCTCATGAACGCCATGAACAGCAGAGCGGCGAAGCCGGCCCAGATGCAGCGGCGGGCACGGGCGTAGCCGTAGACTTCGGTGAGGACGTCGCCGAGCACGTAGGAGACGGGGAAGAAGAGGATGCCGGCGCCGAACGGCCAGGCGCCGAGGCCGGGCAGGTTGACGGTCGCCACCTTGCCCGCGCCGATCACGTTGGACAGCAGGAGGATGGTGACGAACGCCGCCATCACGAAGTCGAAATAGCGGAAATGCGCGCCTTTGAGCGCGGCGGCGTCGATCCGCTTCGGTGCGTCCCCCTCGGTCATTGCGGCGGATTAGCGCCGCCCGCGCGCGGTGGGAAGTGGCGGCGCCGTCAGGTCATCAGCGCATAAGCCGTCATGAAGCCGACGATGATGATGCCGAAGGCGAACAGCATCATGCCGAAGATGATGAGCGCGTAATGGACCGGATCGTCGGCCTCCGCCCGCGGCGCGCGCGGCTTGGGCCGGAGGCCGCGCGCGGCGCGGCCGCGGTCCCACAAGGCGCGAACGACATGCTGGCGGAACGCCATGTGGAAGCCGACGACGGCCAGGACGATCCCGAAGAGATCGGCGACGAGGACATGGGCCGGCATCCGCTGCCAATGAGCCGTGGCGGCGCTTGTTCCAAGCGGTGCGCCCCGGCTAGCATCGACGGCGGGAGGAGAAGACATGCTGCTGACGTTCCTGGCCGCGCTCGCGGCGCCGGCGGTGGGGCCCGAGCCGGAAGCGGCGCGCGCGAATGCCGGGCTTGAAGCGGTGGCGAAGGCGCTCCCGGCGGCGATCGACGCGATGAGCGACGGCGGCATGGAGCGGCCGGCGGAGGACATTGCGGCGTGGAAGGCGCGTGCGGCCGAGGTGGCGGCGCTCTGGACGGCGTTCCGCGATGCGCGCTGCGATCCGGCGCTGCTGCGGTTCGAGGGGCAAGAGCGCCCCGCCGCGTGCAGCGCCAGGATCAGCCTGGCCGCGGCCGCCGACCTCGGCTTCCGCTATGATCTTGGCAAGCAGGCGTTCGGGCGGGCGGACGTCGAGACCCAGGCGACGGCGCCGCAGCCCAGCGCCGAGGATGCGGGACCCTGCGCCCCGGCGCCCCCGGCGGAGTGCGACTATTGTGGGATGAACCATTGCTGGGAAGCGCGACTCAAGACGGACGACGCGCGGCTGAACGCGGTCTGGCGCCGGGCGCTGGCGCGGATCGCCGGCAAGCCCGGGCTGAGCGCCACGCAACCGGCCGAATGGGCGAGCCGGCTGCGAGCGGCACAGCGGGCGTGGCTGCGCTGGCGCGACGCCGATTGCGCGCTCGAGCGGCTGGAGACGCCGAACCCCTCGGCGCATTCGATCTACGCGCTGGTGACCGGCCCGTGCCTCGCGCGGGAGACCGAGGCGCGGACCGCGGTGCTCGAGCGGACCTACGGCCGCTGAGTCACATGGAGTTCAGCGCGCCCTTCAGCGCCGCGACGTCCGCATCGTTGTAAGTGGCACCGGTGGCGTCGGTCTGCGCGGCGTTGCCGTCGCCCCCCTCCGGGGCGGCGGCGGAGGACACTTCATACGCCGTCCAGCAAATGCCCATCGCCCAGAACAAGGCGGCCCAGCGGCTTTTGAAGAGGCGGGAATAGCCGGCCATCCCCTCCCCTTGCGCCCGCCATGGTTAAGGAACCGCCTCCAGCGCGAGCAAAGCGAAGGTCGCGAGCCAATGCTCGCCCATATAATCGCCGGCGACGTGGGGGAGGCTGGCGCCGAGATGGGCGTCGGCGGCGGCGCGGGCGAGCGCGGCGCGCTCCGGATCGAGGGCCCCGGCAAGGCGGCGCCAGCACCAGGCGCGGCTGAGGTTGACGCCGTCGAGATGGGCGATCTTGCCGTCGGAACGGTCGGAAACGTGGGCGGGGGTGAAGAGGCTCTCCGGCCGGCTCTCGGCGAGGCGCGGCAGGAACCGGTCGAACCAGCCGCGGAAGTCCGCGTCGGGAAGGCAGCGGCGCATGCACAGCGCCTCGATCAGCGCCGGAGAAAGGAAATCGTCGCCGCCCGGTTCCCAGGCGGGGCAGTCGCGGTCGTCGCCATAATAGGCCCCGGCGCGGGCGCGGAGGAGGTCGGCCAGGGCTGCGTCGTTCGCCTCCGCCCAATCCAGCGCGAGGACGATGGCGAAGGCGGTGTTGAAGTGGGTGCCGGTGCGGATCGGGTAGGTGAGCTTCGGGAGGAAGGTTCGGAAGCGTTCCGCGAAGGCCCGGGCGAGCGGGTCGAGGTCGGCGGCCCAGGAGCGGTCGGCGTGCCGCTGCGCCTCTTCGTGGAGGGCGAGCAGCCAGGCCCAGCCGTAGGGCCGCTCGAAGCCGCCGGTATAGGCGCGGTCTAGATAGGCCAGTTCGCCGGCGACCTTGTCGGGCGCGAGCATCTGGTCGGCCAGGGCGGCGATACGGGAGGCGACCGGAAGGTCCGGGAACTGGCGGCGGACGCGGAGCAGCAGCCACCAGCCGTGGACGCAGCTGTGCCAGTCGAAGCTGCCGAAGAAGATCGGGTGGAGCGCCCGGGGAGTCGCCGCGTCCTCCGGCCCCTCCAGCACATGGTCGAGCTTGTGCGGATATTCGCGGGTGACGTGGCCCAGCGCGATCTCGGCGAAGCGGGCGGCGGTGTCGGCGGTGAGGGCGCTCATCCGGCCGCTCTAGCCGCTTGGCGGGGCCGGGGGAAACGCTCTAGGAGCGCCGCATGCAGGAGACGGCACGGGCGGGGGCCCTTCACTGGTGGCAGACCTGGTGGGGCGCCGGCGCGCTGGCCTTGCTGTGCGCGGCGCCGCTGCTGTGGCCGGCCGTACCGCCGCTCGTCGACCTGCCGGGGCACATGGCGGCGTACAAGGTCGAGCTCGACCTCGCCCATTCGCCGGAGCTGCAGCGTTATTACAGCCTGCACTGGGCGCTGATCGGCAATCTCGGGCTCAACCTGCTCGTCGTGCCGCTGTCGAAGCTGTTCGGCCTCGAGCTGGCGGTGAAGCTGGTGATGCTGAGCGTGCCGCCGCTCACCGCCGCGGGATTCCTGTGGACGGCGCGTGAGGTGCACGGGCGGGTGCCGGCCACCGCCCTCTTCGCCCTCCCCTTCACCTATGCCTATCCCTTCACTTTCGGCTTCGCGAACTTCGTGCTGTCGATGGCGCTCTGCTTCCTCGCCTTCGCCCTGTGGCTCCGGCTGGGGCGGCTGGGGAGGACGCGGCTGCGGGCGGCGGTCTTCGTGCCGCTCGCGGTCGCCGTGTGGCTCGCCCACACCTTCGGCTGGGGAGTGCTCGGCATCCTCGCTTTCTCGGCCGAGACCGTCCGGGAGGTGGACCGCGGACGGCGGCTGCCCGAGGCGATGCTCCGCGCCGCCGTGCAATGCCTGTCGCTAGCACTGCCGCTCCTGATGATGCTGGTCTGGCGCTCGGGCGACGTCGCCGGGAAGACCGAGCATTGGCTCGCGGTGGTGCCGAAGGTGAACTACCTGCTCTACGCGCTCCGCGACCGGTGGAAGTGGGTCGACGTGCCGTCGGTGCTGCTGGTGCTGGCGCTGCTCGCCTGGGCGCTGAGGAGCCGGCGGTTCGGCTTCTCGCGCAACCTCGCCGCCTCCGCGGTGGTGCTCCTCGCCATCTACCTCGCGCTGCCGCAGAAGATCTTCGGCTCCTCCTATGCCGACATGCGCCTCCTCCCCTACACGGTCGCGCTCGGGGTGCTGGCGATCCGGCCGAAGGCGGAGCCGCGCCGGCTGGCGCTGGCGGGCCTCGCCTTCTTCGCACTGCGCATGGCCTCGGAGACGGTCAGCTTCGCGCTCTACGGCGCCGCCTTCGACCGCGAGCTGGCGGCGCTCGACCATGTTCCGAAGGGCGCGCGACTGCTCTCGCTGATCGGCACGCCGTGCCGCGGCGAGTGGACGATGACGCGCTTCGACCATCTCTCCGGCATGGCGGTGGTGCGGCGCGAGGCCTATTCGAACGACCAATGGTCGGTGGCAGGAGCGCAGCTCGACCGCTCCGAATATTATGCCGCCGGCGCCTTCCGCCGCGACCCCTCGCAGATCGTGCGGCTCCACGATTGCCCGGTGAACCGCTGGCCGACGCTCGATGCGAGCCTCAGGCATTTCCCGCGCGGCGCGTTCGACTATCTGTGGCTGATCAACCCGCCGGACTGGGACCGCAGCCTCACCGCCGGCATGGTGCCGGTGTGGACCAACGGACGGTCGGTGGTGTTCCGCATCGTCGACCGGACCCAGCCGGTCATCCGATCGACAGATACTTTGCCCGTCGCTGAGCCCTGACCGCCTCGCGGGTCTGGCCGGCGAGCTGGTCGAGCTCCTCGGCGATCGCCGCGCCGACCGCCGCGACCGCTTCGGCAGGGCTGCGGTGCGCGCCGCCGGGCGGCTCCGGCACGATCCGGTCGATAACGCCCAGTTGCTTCAGATCCTGCGCCGTGACGCGCATCGCCTCGGCGGCGTCGGCGGCCTTGTCGCCGGTGCGCCAGAGGATCGACGCGCAGCCTTCCGGCGAGATGACGGCGTAGACGCTGTGCTCGAGCATCAGCACGCGGTTGGCGGCGGCGATGGCGATGGCGCCGCCCGAGCCGCCCTCGCCGACGATCGCCGCGACCATCGGCACGCCCAGTGCCAGGCATTCCTCAGTCGAGCGGGCGATCGCCTCGGCCTGGCCGCGCTCCTCCGCCTGCACGCCGGGGAAGGCGCCCGCGGTGTCGACGAGGCTGACGACGGGGAGGCCGAAGCGGTCGGCGAGCTGCATCAGCCGCACCGCCTTCCTGTAGCCTTCGGGCTTGGCCATGCCGAAATTGTGCTTGAGGCGGCTCGCGGTGTCGTCGCCCTTCTCGTGGCCGATCACCATCACCTTGCGGCCGGCCATGCGCCCAAGCCCGCCTACGATCGCCTGGTCCTCGCCGAAATTGCGGTCGCCCGCGAGCGGCATGAAATCCTCGACCAGCGCCGAGACATAATCCTTGAGGTGCGGGCGGTCCGGGTGGCGGGCGACCTGGGTCTTCTGCCAGGGCGTGAGCTTCGCGTAGGTGTCGCGCAGCATGCGGTCGGACTTGGCCTGGAGCCGGCCGACCTCGGCGTCGATGTTGAGGCTTCCTTCCTCGGCGGTCTCGCGCAGCGCCTCGATGCGCGTGGCAAGCTCGGCGAGCGGCTTTTCGAAATCGAGGTAGGTGGGCATTGCGGCGGGGGGTTAGGCGGGCTTGGCAGCCGCGTCAACGCGCGGCCGTTTCGGCGCATCGGCGAGCGGGTGGCGGGCATTGACCAGCTCGACGAGCCGGCGGCTGTCGACATGGGTGTAGATCTGGGTCGTCGCGATGTCGGCATGGCCGAGGAGGAGCTGGAGCGCCCTCAGGTCGGCGCCGCCTTCCAGAAGGTGGGTGGCGAAGGCGTGGCGCAGGACGTGCGGGCTGATCCGCTCCGGCGGGATGCCGGATGCGGCGGCGAGCTCGCGGACGAGCTGGTAGAGGCGTACGCGGCTCAGATGCTTCTTGCCGGACGGGAAGAGCCACTGCTGGTCGCGCGGCACGAGCTGGGCATATTCGGCGACCGCGGCGCGGGCGCGGTCGGAGAGGGGCACGAGCCGCTCCTTTCCGCCCTTCCCTTTGAGAATCAGGAAGGGCCGGTCGCCCTGCAAGGCGTGACGGGGGAGCGAGACGAGCTCGGTGGCCCGCAGGCCCGAGCCGTAGAGCAGTTCGATGAGCGCGGTGAGGCGCAGCGCGGCGAAGCCCGGCTCCTCGCGGCGCCGGCGGTCCAGTTCGGCGAAGAGCGCGCCGACGGCCTGGTGGTCGAGCACCTTGGGGAGCGGTCGGGCACCGGCGGGGCGCGGCAAGGCCGCGGAGGGGTCGTCGGCGCGCAGGCCTTCATCGTGGAGGAAGGCGTAAAAGCGGCGGAGCGCCGCGGCCTTGCGCGCGACGGTCGAGCGCTGGAGCGGCATCCAGGCTTCGGCGAGGCCCTTGAGCGCGTCCTTGGAGGCGCCGGAGAGGTTGCCGCCGAGCAGCTCCGAGGCGCCGCGCAGGTCTCGTTCATAGGCAAGGAGGGTGTTGCGGGCGGCGCCGGCTTCCGCGGCCATCATCTCGAGGAAGGCAGGAATGAGCTGCCGATCCTCGCCCGCGCCGCTCACAGCCGCGTCATCGCCTCCGCGGCGATCATCCGCGCCTCATAGTCGAGGCCGACGCGGCGCAGCGCGGAGACGATCTGGTAGAGATGCTCGGGCGGGACGCCGCGCCAGTCCGGCGTCTGCATGCCGATGGCGGCGAGCAGGACGACGGTGCCGGGCTGGCCCGAACGCGCCGCCGAATCGATGAAATGGGCCCAGCGCGTGCGCGGGTTGGGATCGACCCCGAGCGCGGCGGGATCGCGCAGCCGCCCGAGCCCGGCGAGGGCGGCGACCAGCATCCGCCCGCGCGTCCCCTCGGCGCGGCCGGCGAACGCCTTGACCCGGTCGACGCCGAGGTCGACCTGCGGCCGCTCCGAGGCGACGGCGAGGATCGACCAGGCGCGGTCGGCGTCGCTGCCGGCATTGCCGACGACATTGCTCCACCGCGCCGCGGGCTGGTCGAGCCCGGCCGTCATCATCGACGCGACGAGATCGTCGGCGCGCTTGGCGTAATTGGCGGAGGGCGCGATGCCGGCGGCGGCGGTGGCGGTGAGGATCAGGCGGGCATAGCGGCCGCCGGGCGGGTCCTTGTCATCCCACAGGCCGCGCATCGCGTCGATCCGGTCGTCGGCGCTCCCCGCATAGGCCTTGCGGAAGCGACCGGCGAGCGTGTCGTTGAGGTCGCTCGGGTCCGTCTGGTCGGCGATCAGGCTGAACATGTCGACGAGGTTGGCGTGGCTGAACACGCCGAGCGCGGCGGCGGTCTGCGCCGCGTCGACCCTCTGGTCGAGCGGGATCATCGGCGCGCGCGCTTCCCACGCCCAGACCTGCGGTCCGGCGCCGTTCATGAGGTTCTTGGGGACTGGAACGCCCGTCGCGGCGGCGAGGCCGAAGCGCCAGCTGTTGATGCTGTCGACGCCGTCCCACTGGATGGAGACGGCGCGGCGGGTGTTGAGGCCCGCGCCGATCACCTTCTGGGCGAGAAGATAGTCCACCCCGCCCGAACCGTTGCCCTGGCGGGCCTGGTCGATGAGCTGGCTGGCGCGGCCGCTGTCGCCCTGGAGCGCGGCGCACATTGCCTCGGAGAGGTTCCACACCGGCTCGTCCGAGACGAGGCGGCCGGGCGCCACCAGCGGGCAGAGCGCGGCGGGGTCGGCAGTCGCCAGCGCCACCTGCACCGCGACGGTGAACATGCGCGGCGTGAAGCGGTCGACATCGACCGCCTGGACGAGCATGCGCGCCGCGTCCGCCTCGCCCATGCGCAGCAGCAGCCAGGCGCGCTCGGCGACCCAATCGACTTCGTTGACGCCCTGCGGCGCGGGCATTTCGGAGAGCAGGGCGCGGCGCAGCAGGATCGAGGTCCAGCGGCTCGGCAGCGGCGCGTCGAGGCGGCGCATCAGCGAGGACAGGAAGACGCCGTTGGCGCCGCCGAACTCGCCCGGGCCGAGTCCCCAATTGTCCGGCGTCAGGACCCCGACGACATTGGTGGGGCGGCGCGAGGCGTCGGGGATTTCGATCTGAGGCGCGGCCTGGGTCTGCTGGTCCTCCGCGTCGGGAACCACCGTCTCCTCGCCCGCGCCGCCCGTGTCGACGCCGGCGGCGGCCGCGGCGGCGGCGTTCTGCTCCGGCGTCGAATTGTCGGCAGGCGCGCTCGGCGCCGCTTCGGGGGCGGGCGTCGCCGCCTTGGGCGCGGGCGCGGTGCCGGGATCGCCGAAGCCCGGCGGCAGATCGGGCGGCGGCGTCCCCTTGTCGCGCTGGCCGACCGACGGGCCCGCAAAGGCGAGCGCGGCCGCCCCGAGGAGGAGCAGGCGGGCCTTAGTGGGCCAGCGCCGCATTCGTCACGTCCTGCTCGATATGCTGGGTCGGCACCTCGCGGGTGCGGGTGCTCAGCCAGACGAGGAAGGCGATCAGCGCCACGAGCAGAATGATGAGGATCGTCGAGACCGGCGAACGGCGCCGGCGGGGAGGCGGTGAGATACGCATGGCGCGCCTTTTGCCCCACCGGCGGCCCCTGTGTATAGCCCCCGCCGCCATGGCCGCGCCGCTTTCCAAGCCCGTCCGGGCGCCCGACCGCTGCATCGTGCTCGTCGGCCTGATGGGCGCGGGCAAGACGACGGTGGGGCGGCGGCTGGCGAAGCGGCTCGGCCTTCCCTTCCTCGACAGCGACGAGGAGATCGAGCGCGCCGCCGACCATTCGATCGCCGAGATCTTCGACCGGTTCGGCGAGGCGAGCTTCCGCGACGGCGAGCGCCGAGTGCTCAGGCGCCTGATCGGCGGTCCGCCCAAGGTGATCGCCACCGGCGGCGGCGCCTTCATGGACCCGGAGACGCGGACGCTGATCCTCGAGCAGGCGGTGGCAGTGTGGCTCAAGGCCGAGGTCGAAACCCTGGCCGAGCGGGCGGTGCGGCGCGGCCAGCGGCCCTTGCTCAAGGACAGGGACCCGGCCGAGGTGCTGCGCGCGCTGGCGGCGGTGCGCGACCCCGTCTACGCCGAGGCGCCGCTCCACATCCGGAGCGACGGCGGCAGCCACGAGCAGGCGGTGGACGCCATCCTCGCCGCGCTCGGGCTGGAGGAGGAGGAGGGCGGCGGTGCGGCAGGTTGAGGTCGGGCTCGGCGAGCGCTCCTACCGGATCGACATCGCGCCCGGCGCGCTGGCCCGCGCGGACGAGGTGCTGGCGTCCTATGCCGGCCGGGGACGGCTGGTCGTCGTCACCGACGCGAACGTCTGGGCGGCGCAGGGGGACAGGCTGCGCGCCTTTGGCCTCGCCATCGAGCCGCTGGTCGTGCCGCCGGGCGAAGCGAGCAAAAGCTGGACGCAGCTCGAGAGGCTGGTCGAGCGGCTGCTCGCGCTCAACGTCGAGCGGGGCGAGGCGATCGTCGCCTTCGGCGGCGGCATGGTCGGCGACCTCGCAGGCTTCGCCGCGTCGATCCTCAAGCGCGGCTGCCTTTATGTGCAGGTCCCGACGACCTTGCTCGCCCAGGTCGATTCGTCGGTCGGCGGCAAGACGGCGATCAACGCCGCCGGCGGCAAGAACATGGTCGGCGCGTTCCACCAGCCCGCTTATGTGCTGATCGACCCCGACACGCTCGCCACGCTGCCGGAGCGCGAGCTCGCCGCCGGCTATGCCGAGGTGGTGAAATACGGCCTGATCGACGATGCGGACTTCTTCGCCTGGTGCGAGGCGCACGGCGCCGCGCTGCTGGGTGGCGATCAGGCGGCGAGGATCGAGGCGATCGAGCATTGCGTGCGCGCCAAGGCGCGGATCGTCGGCGAGGACGAGCGCGAGACCAAGGGCCGCCGCGCCCTCCTCAACCTCGGCCACACGTTCGGCCACGCGGTCGAGGCGGAGAGCGGCTACGCCGTCCTCCACGGCGAGGCGGTGGCGATCGGCATGATCCTCGCCTTCCGCTTCTCCGCCGCGCGGGGGCTTTGCCCCACAGCCGACGCGGAGCGGGTCGAGGCGCACCTTGCAAGCGTCGGCCTGCCGACCCGGCTGACGGTGGGGAGGCCTGAGCGCCTCGTCGCCCACATTGCCACCGACAAGAAAGCGAGCGGCGGCCGCATCGCCTTTATCCTCGCCCGCGGCATCGGCGGCGCGTTCGTCGATACGAGCGTGGAACTGGCCGAGGTGGAAGCGTTCCTGGCGCGGGAATTGGCCCGGTAGCTCGTCACCCCGGACTTGATCCGGGGTCCACCTTAGTTCCGCGCTGAGCGCCGGGAAGAAAGGTGGATGCCGGATCAAGTCCGGCATGACAAAATATGATCAAGCCCCCTCCCCGTCCGCCGCCGGTTCCGGCGCGACGATCATGCGGTCGATGCGCGCGCGCAGGTCGCCGGTCTCGAGCTGGGCCTTGAGGCGCTCGCGGTCGCGGGCGCGGTAGAGCTCCTCGGTGCGGTCGATCTCCTCGCGGTCGACGCCGACCTTGGCCATCGCCATTCGCGCCATGCGCACGGCCGAATCGAGCACCTCGCGCACCGCCCCTGCCACCGGCGCGTCCTTCAGCTTCAGGAGCGCGCGGCGGTCGAAGGCGCGGACGAAGATCGCCGCGTTCGGAAAGGCCTCGTGCACCCCTTCGAGGAATTCGGGCTCGATCTGGTCGCCGTCGGTGCAAAAGAGGATGAGCTCCGCGTCCGCCGCGCCCGCCTGCCGCAGGAGATCGAGCCGCGTGCCGTCGCCATAGTAGACCTTGGCGCCGAAGCTGCCGGCGACGTCGATCATCTCGATGTCGATGTCGACGAGGGTGACGGCGATCCCCTGCGCGATCAGCATCTGCGCGACGGTCTGGCCGAACCGGCCGTAGCCGACGATGATCGCATTGGCGCCGTCCGCCTCGGGCCCGTCGCGCTCCTCGTCCTTGCGAACCGGTTCCGAGCGCAGCCCCCTGGTCGCCATCATCAGGAACGGCGTCGTCGCCATCGAGAGGGTGACGATCGCCCCGAACAGGCTCGCCGCCTCCGGCGCGATCAGGAAGGCGCGCTGGGCCTGCGCGAACAGGACGAATCCGAACTCGCCGCCCTGGCTCAGCAGCAGCCCGAGGCCGAGCGCCGGCCGCCACGCCATCCGGAAGGCGGCGGCGAGGCCGGTGATAAGCCCCGCCTTCAGCGCGATCAGCGCCAGCGCCATGCTGAGCACGAATAAGGGCCGCTCGGCGATGGCGTGGAGGTCGAGCATCATGCCGACGGCGAGGAAGAAGAGGCCGAGCAGGATCGAGCGGAACGGCTCGACGTCCGCCTCCAGCTCGTGCCGGTAGGGCGTGTCGGCGAGCATGACGCCGGCGATGAACGCGCCCAGTGCGGTCGAGAGGCCGAGCAGTTCCATGACGGCGGCGCTTGCGATGACGGTGAACAGGCCGGCGAAGACGAACATCTCGCGCTCGCCGAGATTGCCGATCAGGCGGAAGAAGGGGCGCAGCACGAAGCGGCCGGCGAGGATCAGCCCGACGATCGCCCCGACCGTGGAGAGCGCCACCTGCCAGCCGGGCGGCCCGCCGGCGTCCGCCGGATTGCGCGACATCGCCGCGACGATGGTGATCAGCGGCACGATCGAAAGATCCTGGAAGAGCAGGATCGAAAAGGCGCGCTCGCCGAACGGGGTGCGCAGCCGCCCCGCGGACTGGAGCAGAGGCAGCACCTGCGCGGTCGAGGACAAAGCGAGCGGCAGGCCGAGCGCGATGCAGGCGGCCGGCGACGAGCGGGTCGCCAGCCACACGAGGCCGGCGGCGGCGAGGCCGCAGAGCACCACCTGGAGCAGGCCGAAGCCGAAAATGTCCTGCCGCATCCGCCACAGCCGGCCCGGATTGAGCTCCAGCCCGACCAGGAAGAGGAGGAGGACGATGCCGATCTCGGCGATCTCCAGCATCGCCTCGCCGCCGTGGACGAGCCCGAGCATCTGCGGCCCCACCAGCGCCCCGGCGACGAGGTAGCCGAGAGTCGCGCCGAGGCCGAGGCGGCGGAACAGCAGGACGAAGAACAGCCCGAAGCCGAGCAGGATCACCCCGTCGGCGAGCAGGCTGGCCGGCGCGTGAACGCCGCTCACGCCGCCGCCCTCACGCGCGCGTCGGCAACCGCCGCGGCGGCCGCGTCGAACGGAAGGAGGATGGCGGCGTGACGGGCCGGGAAAGCACGCGCGGCGGCGAAGACGGCGAGGCCGGGCCAGGGGCCGGGATCGTCCGAGGCGCCGGCGAGATAGGCGGCGAGGGCGGCGCGCGCCGCGTCCAGCTCGGCCCCGGTCCGCCCGATCGCCTCCGCGCCCAGCAGCGCCGCCGAAGCCTGGCCGAGCGCGCAGGCCTTCACCTCCTGGCCGAGCGCGGCGATGCGCCCCTCCCCCTCCAGCACCACGTCGATCGCGACGCGGCTGCCGCAGGTCCTGGAGCTGCGCTCCGCGCTCCCCTGCGGCGCGTCGAGGCGGCCGAGATGCGGTATCGATGCGGCAAGGCGCAGGATGTCGCGGCTGTAGAGGGCGGAGGGCACGGCGGGGATATAGGACGGCGAGGCGGCGCCGTCACTCTGCCTCCCCATCGCGAGATGGGGAGGCACTAAGCTCGCCGCCAGGTCGTGCCCTGCGGACCGTCCTCCAGCACCACGCCTTCCGCCGCCAGCTCCCCGCGGATGCGGTCCGCCTCGGCGAAATCGCGGGCCTTCTTGGCCTCCGCGCGCGCCGCCACCAAGGCGTCGATGCGCGCGTCGCCCGCGCCCTGAAACCAGCTCTGCGCGTCCTGTCCGAGCAGGCCGAGCAACCCGGCCGAGGCCTTGAGCGCCCGCGCATCCTCCAGCGCGCCCAGCCGCGCCAAGGCCAGCGGCGTGTTGAGGTCGTCGGCCAGCGCGTCGAGTACGCCGGGGTCGACCTCGCCCGCCTCCGCGTCGCCCGCGGCACGGTAGAGCCGGTCGAGCGTCGCCTTCGACTGGGCGATCAGCCCCTCCGACCATTCGAGCGGCTGGCGGTAATGGGCGGACAGCAGCGCCAGCCGCAGCGTCTCGCCCTTATGCCCCTGCTCCAGCAGCTCGCCGACCGTCACGACGTTGCCGAGGCTCTTCGACATCTTCTCGCCGCCGGCCATGGAGAGGAAGCCGTTATGGACCCAGTAGCGGGCGAGCGGCGCGCCTTCATGGGCGCAGCGGCTCTGGGCTATCTCGTTCTCATGGTGGGGGAAGATGAGGTCGAGCCCGCCGCCGTGGATGTCGATCGTCGTGCCGAGATGGCGGGCGATCATCGCCGAGCATTCGATATGCCAGCCCGGCCGACCGCGGCCCCACGGGCTGTCCCAGCCGATGACGCCCTCCCGAGAAGGCTTCCACAGCACGAAGTCCGCCGGGTCCTGCTTGTAGGAAGCGACCTCGACCCGCGCGCCGGCGATCATCGCCTCGCGGTCGCGGCGGCCGAGCGCGCCGTAATCGGGGTCCGACGGCACATGGAAGAGGACATGGCCGTCCGCCTCGTAGGCGTGTCCGGTCTCGACCAGCCGCGCGATCATCGCGACCATCTCCGCGACCGTCTCCGTGGCCTTGGGCGCAAGGTCGGGCGGCCGGACGCCCAGCGCGCCCATGTCGGCGAGGTAGAAATCCTCGTAGCGGCGGGTGACGACCGACGGGTCCACATTTTCGGCGCGCGCGGCGTCGATGATCTTGTCGTCGACGTCGGTGACGTTGCGGGCGTAGACGAGGCTCGTCCCGCCGTAGACGTGGCGGAGCAGCCGGGCGAGCGTGTCGAACACCACCGCCGGCCGGGCATTGCCGATGTGGGCGCGGTTGTAGACGGTGGGCCCGCACACATACATCGTCACCCGCTTGGGATCGGCGGGCGCGAAGGCGCGCTTCTCCCGCGCCAGCGTGTCGTGGAGCCGGATCTCGCTCATGCGCCGTTCGCGGGCTGGGCGACCGGGCGCTGCGGGTAATTGGGATCGCGCGGATGGCCGCGGCGCCAATCGACGAAGTCGACGATCGCGCGGCCGCTCGCGTAGAGCAAGGGATAGGTCTTCGACTCCGCCAGCCAGGCGGGCCGCTGCGCCTCGCCGCCGTAGACGGTGTCGTAGACGAGGTTGGCGCCGAGGTAGAGCAAGGTCGCGCCGATCAGCCCCTTCAATGCCCCGAAGCCGGCGCCGAGCACCCGGTCCACCGGCCCGATGACGGAGCGCTTCACCCCCCCGCCGACACGCCGCGACACGAACTTGCCGGCCAGGAAGACCAGGCCGAAGACCAGCGCGAAGGCGAGCACCGCCGCGCCGGCATGGGTGCCGACGGGCCCGGCGAGGGCGTTCGTCACCGGTCCGTGCAGCAGCTTCAGGAACACGATCGCGACGATCCAGGCGGCGAGGCTCAGCACCTCGCCGACGAATCCCTTGAACCAGCCCGTCACCAGGCCGGCGCCGACGAGCAGGATGACGATGATGTCGAGCGCGGTCATGCTGCGGTTGCTAACGAAGGATCAAGTGGAGGGGAAGCGCCCTTCTCCCCTCCATCGAAGGGAGGGGCCGGGGATGGGTAGGCGAGCGCAGCGAGACTTCATGGCGCTGGGTTTGGTCCGCCTGCGGCGGACCCACCCCTCGCCCCTCCCTTCCGGGGAGGGGGACTATCTGCCCAGCACGTGATCCACCAGGTCGCGCAGGGTACGAAAGCCGGTCAGCGCCAGGCTTCCCTTCTCCGCCTTGAGCGACGCGGGCACCAACGCCCGTTCGAAGCCCAGCTTCGCGGCCTCCTTGAGCCTAAGCCCGCCATGCGCCACCGGGCGCAGCTCGCCGGAGAGGGCGATCTCGCCGAACGCCACCGCCTCCGCCGGCACCGGCCGCTCGGACAAAGCCGACACCAGCGCCGCCGCCACCGCGAGATCGGCCGCCGGGTCGCTCACCCGGTAGCCGCCGGCGATGTTGAGGTAGACCTCGCAGGTCGAGAAGCTGAGGCCGCAGCGCGCCTCGAGCACCGCCAGCACCATCGCCAGCCGCCCGGCGTCCCAGCCGACCACGGCGCGCCGCGGCGTCGCCCCGCTGGCAAGGCGGACGGTGAGCGCCTGGATCTCGACCAGCACCGGCCGCGTCCCCTCGAGCGCCGGAAACACCACCGCGCCGGGCACCGCCTCGCCGCGGTGGGTGAGGAACAGCGCGCTCGGATTGCCGACCTCGTCGAGTCCCCCCTCCCCCATCGCGAAGACACCGATCTCGTCGGTGCCGCCGAAGCGGTTCTTGGCGGCGCGCAGGATGCGATATTGATGGCTGCGCTCGCCCTCGAAGCTCAGCACCGTGTCGACCATATGCTCGAGCACGCGCGGGCCGGCGATCGCACCGTCCTTGGTCACGTGGCCGACGAGGACGAGCGCGCAGCCGCTCTCCTTGGCGTAGCGGATCAGCTCGCCCGCCGAGGCGCGGACCTGGCTCACCGTGCCCGGCGCGCCCTCGATGAGGTCCGAATGCATGGTCTGGATCGAATCGATCACGAGCAGCGCCGGCGCCGGCCCGTCGCCGAGCGTGGTCAGGATGTCGCGCACCGAGGTGGCGGCGGCGAGCTTGACCGGCGCCCCGCCCAGGCCGAGCCGGCGCGCTCTGAGGCGCACCTGGTCGGTCGCCTCCTCCCCGGAAATGTAGGCGACGGGGCGGCCCGCCCCCGCGATCTTCGCCGCCGCCTGGAGGAGAAGGGTCGACTTGCCGATGCCGGGATCGCCGCCGATCAGCGTCGCCGAGCCCGCGACGATGCCGCCGCCCAGCGCCCGGTCGAGCTCGCCGATGCCGGTCGGCAGGCGCGGCGGCAGCGGCACGTCCTTGTCGAGGCCGACGAGGTCGATGGCCTGCCCGCCGCCGCGCAGATTGTGACGCGCGGCAAAGGGTGTCACCACCGCGCCCGCATCCTCGACCAGGCTGTTCCACTCGGAGCAGTCCGGGCACTGGCCCTGCCAGCGGCCCTGCACCCCGCCGCAACTCTGGCAGACATAGCGCGTTCTTGGTTTGGCCATGATGCCGGACTAACCCGGATCGGGCGCGGAAGAAAGCGATTCATCGCCGCTTCATCGTCTGCGAAGGAACAGGCCGGCCCCGCCCGCATTCAAGGGACGGGGCTGAACCCGAGCGGAGAGTGACCTTGTTCATCCAGATTCATGCCGACAACCAGGTGGAAAGCGACAGCGAGCGGGACGGCCGGCTCGAGGACCAGATCCGGCAGCGGCTCGCTCGCTTCGAAGGGCGGATCACCGACGTCGAGGTCCACGTCTCGGACCTGAACGGCTCCAAGGGCGGCAATGCGGACCTGCGCTGCACGATCGAGGCGCGGGTGAACGGCATCCCGCCGGTCGCGGCGATCGACGAGGGCACCAATGTCGACCGCGCCGTGATCGGCGCCGCCAAGAAGGTGGTCCGCGCCCTCGACCATCAGCTCGGCAAGCTCAGGGACGGCCGCTGAGGGTGGTCGGGGCCGAGAGGGGGACAGTTACTTTCAGGCGCGGCGGCGGCTAGATGGGCGCCGCCGTGCTAAAAGTAACTGTCACCAGGCCCCGCCGATGATCCGCGTCGCCAGCTACAACATGCGCAAGGCGATCGGCACCGACCGCCGGCGCCGCCCCGAGCGCACGCTCGCCGTCCTGTGCGAGCTCGACGCCGACGTCATCGCCCTCCAGGAAGCCGACCGCCGCTTCGGCACGCGCGCGAGCGCCATTCCGCCGCACATGATCGAGGAGCATAGCGGCTACAAACCGGTGCCGTTCGAGACGCGCGACGGCTCGATCGGTTGGCACGGCAACGCCCTCCTCGTGAAGAAAGAGGTCGAGATCGCGGCCAGCGAGGTCCTCCACCTCCCCTCGCTCGAGCCGCGCGGCGCGGTGGTGGCGGAGCTGCGGCTCGGCGAGGCGGCGCTCCGCGTCGTCGGCATGCATCTCGACCTTTCCGGGCTGTGGCGGCGGCGGCAGGCCCACGCCGTCCTCGCCCATATCGACGCGCGGACCGAGGCGATGCCCACGGTGCTGATGGGAGACCTGAACGAGTGGAGCACCCGCGGCGGCTGCCTGCGTGATTTCGCCGCGCGCCTCGCTTTCGCCGAATGCGGACGCAGCTTCCACACCCGCCGCCCGGTCGTCCAGCTCGACCGGATCATGGTCACGCCCGAGCTCGCCATCGCTGCCTGCGGCGTCCACCAGAGCGCCACCGCCCGCAAGGCGAGCGACCATTTCCCGGTCTGGGCGGAAGTCGAGGCGGCATAAGGGCCTCGCGCTCTTCCTCCCCTCCCTGCAAGGGAGGGGCCGGGGGTGGGTAGACGAGCGAAGCGAGGCTTCTCTGACGCGGAGCCGTCCGCCTTCGGCGGACCCACCCCTAACCCCTCCCTTTCAGGGAGGGAAACACGCGGCTATCACAGCCGACATGACCAGCGACTACATGTCCGGCTTCGGCAGCCATTTCGCGACCGAGGCGGTGGCGGGGGCGCTGCCGGAGGGCCGCAACTCGCCGCAGAAGCCCGCCTTCGGGCTCTATGCCGAGCAGCTATCCGGCACCGCCTTCACCGCGCCGCGCGCCGAGAACCGCCGCTCCTGGCTTTACCGGATGCGCCCCTCCGCCGAGCACCCGCCCTACCGGCGCTACGAAGGCGCGCCCCTGTTCGCGCCGGGTACCGTCGCCGAGCCCCTCGCCCCCAACCGCCTGCGCTGGGATCCGCTCGCCTGGCCGGACGAGCCCGCCGACCTCGTCGACAGCCTGACGACGATGGTCGCCAACCGCAGCCCGGAGGACCTGGAGGGCGTCGCCGTCCACATCTACCGCGCCGCGAAGGACATGCAGGACCGCTGCTTCTTCAACGCCGACGGCGAGATGCTGTTCATCCCCGAGCAGGGCCGCCTCACCCTCTTCACCGAGATGGGCCGGATCGACCTGTCGCCGGGCGAGGTCGCGCTCGTCCCGCGCGGCGTCCGCTTCCGCGCGGCGCTGCCCGACGGCAGGGCGCGCGGCTATGTCGCCGAGAATCACGGCGCGCTGTTCCGGCTTCCCGAGCTCGGCCCGATCGGCTCCAACGGCCTCGCCAACCCGCGCGACTTCCTGACGCCTGTGGCGCAATATGAGGACGCCGAAGGCGAGGTCGAACTGATCCAGAAATATCTCGGCAGCCTCTGGACGACTAAGCTCGACCACAGCCCGCTCGATGTCGTCGCCTGGCACGGCAACCTCGCGCCCTGGAAATACGACCTCGCCCGCTTCAACACGATCGGCACGGTGAGCTTCGACCATCCCGACCCGTCGATCTTCACCGTTCTCACCAGCCCATCCGACGTGCCGGGCCGCGCCAATGCCGATTTCGTGATCTTCCCGCCGCGCTGGATGGTCGCCGAGGACACGTTCCGGCCGCCCTGGTTCCACCGCAACGTGATGAGCGAGTGCATGGGACTCATCCACGGCGCCTACGACGCCAAGGCCGACGGCTTCGCGCCGGGCGGGCTCTCGCTCCACAATCTGATGGCGGGCCACGGCCCCGACGTCGCCAGCTGGAAGGGCGCGAGCGAGGCCGTGCTCGCGCCGCACAAGATCGAAGGCACGATGGCCTTCATGGTCGAGAGCTGCTGGCCCTTCCGCCCGACCGCCTTCGCCCTGGAAAGCGCCCAGGGCGACTATGACGCGGCCTGGGGCGGCTTTCCGAAGGCGCGCCTGCCCGGCTAGTTCGTCCGCGCCTGGGCGAGGCGCGAGCCGTCGCCGCGGATCATGTCGAGTCCGCTCACCGCGTCGCCGGCGACCTTGAACTCGATGCGGGTGAGCGGGTCCTCCTCGAACGCGAAGAGGTTGGGTCCTAGCGGGATCATCCGCACCTTGGGCCCGTTCTGCCGCTGCCAGCTGAGGCCGGCCGCGTCGGCGGCGACGATCCTGTCGCCGTAGCGGCCGGCATAGGCGCCGAGCGGCAGCGCCGGCGTCACCGGATCGACCTTCGCCGCAAGCACCGCGGCCATGCCTTCGTAAGCCGCCTTCTCGCCGGCCGGCCCGGTCTGCGCGAGGCGGCGCATCGCGTGCATCCTGGCGACGTCGAGCGCCTTGTCGACCGGCACGGCCGTGCTCGCGGGGATGCCGACCCCTTCCCAATCCTTGCCGGTCGAGGCGAGCACCGCCCGCCCGACCGAGACGCTCATCACGAAGCCGCCCGGGATCGGGAAGAAGGTGTTGCGGAAGCCCGCGCCGGCAGTGGTCTCGCCGATCGTCTCGCCGAGCTTGTAGCCGGCGATGTGGCCGGTGAACTCCTCCGCCGCGCTCGCCGTGCGGCCGCTGGTGAGGACGTAGAGCGGCTTGCCGATGAGGCGGCCGGCGGGCAGCGTCTTCAGCGCGGCGAGGCTGTTCACCTTGTCGGCGCCCATGTGGAAGGTCACCAGCGGCGTGCCCGCGGGGAGGAAGTGACTCACCAGATATTGCACCGCCTCCGGGCTGCCGCCGCCATTGTGCCTGAGGTCGATGATCACGGCGTCGCCGGCGGCGAGGAAGCGCATGGCATCGTCGAAGGCGGCGGCGCTGGTCGGTCCCGCCCAGACGAAGCCGTCCATGTCCATGTAGCGGACGTTGCCGGGCAGCAGCTTCAACTCGACGATGCCGTGATTGTGGCGCCGGGCCTCGGCGATGTCGTCGGCCGACGGGGGCGCGTCGTCGTCCTGCCGGGGCCGGGCGGCGAACCGGGCGGCCTGCTCGGGCGCGTAGCGGAAGTTCAGATGCTTGTCGTGCGCGGTCGCGGCGAGGTCGGTGTTGACCCGCTCGGCGAAGATGCGCGGATCGGCGACGTCGTAGCGGCCTTCGGCGAGGCCCTTGGCGAAAGCCGCGTCGAGCTTCGCGCGCATGTCGGGCAGCACATAGTTCGCCGCCAGCACCCGGCGGATCTCCGCCACCGCGACCTTCGCGTCGAACGCCGCCGGTGCGGCGGCGGGCGCGGGAGGCGGGGCCGGCTGCGCCGACCCAGCGGAAAAGGCCAGGCTCGCGGCCAGCACGGCCGCACCCACGACAGAATTTCGCACGCTCTTCCCTCCCCGTAAATCCGCTGATTTCCAGCCTTATGGCACGGCCCAGGCGGCTGCGGTGGGCGAAATGGACGGCGAGCCTGCCAAATTCTGGCACGGATGCTGCCGCTGGCGCGCGCCCCGCGCTTTGCTATAGGCCGGCGATGCGGGAGAGCACCGACGTCCTCATCATCGGCGCGGGCCATAACGGCCTCGCCTGCGCCTTCTACCTCGCCCGCGCCGGGATGAAGGTGACGATGCTGGAGCGGCGCCACATTGCCGGCGGCGCCGCGGTGACCGAGGAATTCGCCCCCGGCTTCCGCAACTCGACCGCGAGCTACACGGTCAGCCTCCTCAACCCCAAGGTCGTCGCCGACATGGACCTCGCCCGCCACGGGCTGAAGGTCGTGCTGCGCAAGGTCGACAATTTCCTGCCGACCCTCGGCCCGGACTATCTGCTCGCCGGCCGTGGCGGGCTGACGCGCCGGGAGATCGCGCGCCACTCGCTCAAGGATGCGGAGGGCTACGACGCCTATTCCAGCGCGCTCGAAGCGGTGGTCGGCATCCTGCGGCAATGGATCCTGCGCGCGCCGCCCAATGCCGGCGGCGGCCTCGCCGACGTCCTCGCGGCGCTGAAGCTGGGCAACGGCGTCCGGGGCCTCCCGCCCGAGTCCCGCCGGGACCTGCTCGACTTCTTCACCAAGTCCGCCGGCGATATCCTCGACCGCTATTTCGAGACGGGCATCGTCAAGGCGCTGTTCGGCTTCGACGCGGTGGTCGGCAATTATGCCAGCCCCTATTCGCCGGGCTCCGCCTATGTCCTCCTCCACCATCTGTTCGGCGAGGCGGCGGGGGTGCCGGGCGCCTGGGGCCACGCCATCGGCGGCATGGGCGCGATCACAGAGGCGATGGCAAAGGCGTGCCGGGCCAAGGGCGTCGACATCGTCCTCGAGGCCCCGGTGGAGGAGATCATCGTCGAGCGCGGCCGCGCGGTCGGTGCCGTCGCCGGCGGCAAGGCCTGGCGCGCCCGGGCGGTGGCCGCGAACGTCAACCCGCGCCACCTGTTCGCCGACCTGCTCCCCGCCGGCGCGGTCTCCCCCGACATCGAACGCCGCATGGCCGGCTGGGGCGCCGAGAGCGCGACCTTCCGGATGAACGTGGCGCTGTCCGAGCTCCCCCGCTTCACCTCCCTGCCGGACCCCGGCGACCATCTCACCGCCGGCATCATCGTCGGCCCGTCGCTGGGCTACATGGACCGCGCCTACGTCTCGGCCCGCGCCGGCCCGTGGTCGGCCGAGCCGATCGTCGAGATGCTCATCCCCTCGACCCTCGACGACAGCCTCGCGCCGCCCGGCCGGCACGTCGCGAGCCTCTTCTGCCAGCATTTTCCCTACGAGGTGGAAGTCGGCTGGGAAGCGCGGGTCGAGGAAGCGGCCGACCACGTCATCGCCCATGTCGACCGCTACGCACCCGGCTTCGGAGCCTCGGTGATCGGCCGCCTCGCTCTGTCGCCCTGGCACCTCGAGCAGCGCTTCGGCATTCCGCGCGGCGACATCTTCCACGGCAAGATGGGACTCGACCAGCTCTTCTCCGCCCGTCCGATGCTCGGTCATGCCGACTACCGCATGCCGATTCCGGGCCTCTACCTCTGCGGCTCCGGCGCGCATCCCGGCGGCGGTGTCACCGGCGCGCCCGGCCACAATGCCGCGCACGCGATCCTCAAGGACCGCCGGAAGCTGGGCCGCGCCGCCTAAACCAGGGACAGTATACATTTTCAGGCGGCGGCAGCCGTGGCGGCCGGAGGCGGAAAATGTATACTGTCCCGGTTTTCAGCGCCGCCTGATCAGGAGGAGAAGGAGCGCCACCGTCGCGAAGCCGCCGCCCGCCACGAACGTCGCGCGCGGCCCGATCGCATCCCACAGCACGCCCGCGAGCACGCTCGCGACAAGCATGGCGAGGCCGGTGGCGAGGTTGAACAGGCCGAAGGCGGAGCCCCGCAGCCGCGCCGGGGCCGCGTCGGCGACGAGCTTGCCGAGCAGCCCCTGGGTCAGCGCCATATGGGCGCCCCACAGGCCGATGCCGGCGAAGATGACCGGCAGCCCCCGTCCCCAGGCGAGCAATGCGTCCGCGGCGACCAGCGCCACCAGGCCCCAGGCGAACAGGACCCGCGCGGGGCGGCGGTCGGCGAGCGCGCCGGCCGGATAGGCGCCGAGGCCGTAGACAAGGCTCATCGCGACGAGGACGAGCGGGGCAAGCGCCAGCGGCAGCCCGGCCCCCGCGGCGCGCAGCACGAGGAAGGCCTCGCTGAATCGCGCCAGCGTGAACACCATTCCGATCCCGACGACTCCCCAGAAGGCCGGGCCCAATTCCCGCACGTCGACGAGCCGGATCGGCGGCGGCCGCCCCTCTCCCGTCGCGGGCGAGTCCTCGACGCCGACCACCACGCAGACCACGCAGAACCAGGCCGGGACGGTCGCCACCCAGAAGACCGCGCGGATGTCGCCTGCGAACAGCGCCATCAGCGCCACCGCCAGCAGCGGACCGCCGAAGCCGCCGGCCGTGTCCATCGCCTGGCGAAGGCCGAAGGCCCGTCCCCTGATCTCGGGCGGCGTCACGTCGGCGATGAGCGCGTCGCGCGGCGCGCCGCGTATGCCCTTGCCGATCCGATCGGCGAAGCGCGCGGCGAGCACCGCCGCCGCGCTCCCCGCCAGCGGGAAGAGCGGCTTGGAAACGGCGGCCAAGCCGTAGCCCAGCAGGATCAGCGGCTTCCTGCGCCCGATCCGGTCCGAGAGCCAGCCGGAGAAGACCTTCGAGATCGACGCCGTGGCTTCGGCGATGCCGTCGATGACGCCGACCGTGGCGACGCTGACGCCGAGCGTCACGGTCAGGAACAGGGGCAGCAGGCCGTGGACGATCTCCGAGGAGAGATCCATGAACAGGCTGACCAGCCCCAGCGCCCAGACGGTGCGCGGCATGTTCGGGCGCGTCATCGGTCTCGACAGTCCTCCGCCGGCGCGGCAATGGTTCCGCGTCACGCGCCCTACAGCGGGAGGAACGATGAAGACCAGAGCCGCCATCGCCGTCGGCCCCAACCGGCCGCTGGAGATCCACGAGGTCGACCTCGACGGCCCCAAGGCGGGCGAAGTGCTGGTCGAGATCATGGCGACGGGCGTCTGCCACACCGACGCCTACACGCTCGAGGGCAAGGATTCCGAAGGCATCTTCCCCTCGATCCTGGGACATGAGGGCGCGGGGATCGTCCGCGAGGTCGGGCCCGGCGTCAGTTCCGTGAGGCCCGGCGACCATGTCATTCCGCTCTACACGCCCGAATGCCGGCAGTGTAAGTCGTGCCTCAGCCGCAAGACGAACCTGTGCACCGCCATCCGCGCCACCCAGGGCAAGGGCGTGATGCCCGACGGCACCAGCCGCTTCCGCCTCGGGAGCGAGACGATCCATCATTATATGGGCTGCTCGACCTTCTCGAACTTCACCGTCATGCCGGAGATCGCGGTGGCGAAGGTCCGCGAGGACGCGCCGTTCGACAAGATCTGCTATATCGGCTGCGGCGTCACCACCGGCGTCGGCGCGGTGATCTGGACCGCGGGAGTGGAGCCTGGGTCCAACGTCGTCGTCTTCGGCCTCGGCGGCATCGGCCTCAACGTCATCCAGGGCGCGAAGCTCGTCGGCGCCAGCCGCATCGTCGGCGTCGACCTCAATCCGGCCAAGCGCGCCATGGCCGAGGCGTTCGGCATGACCGACTTCATCAACCCCGCCGAGATCGGCGCCGACAAGGTCGTCCAGGCGATCCTCGATTTGACCGACGGCGGCGCCGACTACAGCTTCGACTGCACCGGCAACACCGAGGTGATGCGCCAGGCGCTGGAATGCTGCCACCGCGGCTGGGGCGTCTCGACGATCATTGGCGTCGCCGAGGCGGGCCGCGAGATTGCTACAAGACCGTTCCAGCTCGTCACCGGAAGAGTCTGGAAAGGCTCGGCTTTCGGCGGCGCCCGTGGCCGCACCGAGGTGCCGCGGATCGTCGACTGGTACATGGACGGCAAGATCGAGATCGACCCGCTGATTACCCACACCATGCCATTGGAGGACATCAACAAGGCCTTCGACCTGATGCACGCCGGCGAGAGCATCCGCTCGGTGGTGGTGTATTGAGACACGTTCGCCCGCAGGCGTCACCCTGAACTCGTTTCAGGGTCCAGCTGGTCACCCACTGCGCGGGCGGAGAACTGGATGCTGAAACAAGTTCAGCATGACGCTAGAGACATGCGATGACCCTCGAGACCCTCTCCACCGTCAAATCCTTCGGCGGAACGCAGGGCGTCTACCGGCACGCCAGCCGGGAGACCGGAACGGATATGACCTTCGCCGTTTACCTCCCGCCTCAGGCCGCGGCGGCGGGGGCGAAGCTGCCGGTTCTCTGGTATCTCTCCGGCCTCACCTGCACCCATGGCAACGTGATGGAGAAAGGCGGCTACCAGCGCGTCTGCGCCGAGCTCGGCCTGATCCTCGTCGCACCCGACACGAGCCCTCGGGGCGAGGGTGTGCCGGACGATCCGACCTATGATTTCGGCCAGGGCGCCGGCTTCTACGTCGATGCGACAGAGGCGCCGTTTGCGACAAACTACCGCATGTACAGCTACATAGGGGCCGAACTTCCCAGACTGATCGAAGAATATTTCCCGGCCGACCCGGCGCGCCAGGGGATCACGGGCCATTCGATGGGCGGCCACGGCGCCCTCACCCTCGCCCTGCGCAACCCGGACCGCTACCGCAGCGTCTCCGCTTTCGCGCCGATCGTCGCACCGTCCCAGGTCCCGTGGGGCGAGAAGGCGCTCGGCGGATACCTCGGGTCCGACCGCGCCGCGTGGCGCCGCCACGATTCCGTGGCGTTGATCGAAGGGGGGGCGCGCTTTGCAGAAATCCTCGTGGACCAGGGTGGCTCCGACGACTTTCTCGAACGGGAGCTCAGGCCGGAACTGCTCGAGGCGGCCTGCGCCTCGGCCGGCATCCCGCTGACGCTGAGGATGCAGCCGGGCTACGATCACAGCTACTATTTCGTCGCGACCTTCATGGAAGATCACCTGCGCTGGCACTGGGCGCGGCTCAACGGGGAGAGCGGGAAGTGACGATGAACCGCCGCGAATTCGTCCAAACTGCGGCGGCGTTGGGCGCAACGCTCGCCTGGAGCGGACGCGCCCACGCTTCGAGCCTTCGATGGCAGGAGCGGCGCGACCTCTATCCGGAAGGCGTCGCGTCCGGGGACCCCGATTGGCACAGCGTCATCCTGTGGACGCGCCGGCCGTTCGGCGATGGACAGCGCGATCTCCTCACCGTCGAGGTCGCCGAAGACGAAGCCTTTCGGCGCGTCGTCGCGCATGCTCCGGCGCCGGTCTCGGCGGCTTCCGACTGGACTACCCGGATACTGGTCGCCCGGCTCAAGCCGTCGCGGGTCTACTGGTACCGCTTCACCGACGCGGACGGCAATGGCAGCCGGGTCGGACGGACCATGACGGCGCCCCTCCCGGACGATCCGCGGCCCGTGAAATTCGCCTTCGTCAGCTGCCAGGGTACCAACGAAGGCAAGATGAACGGCTATCGCCGAATGATCTTCGAGGATGAGCGGGCGCGGCCGGAGGACCGGCTCGACTTCGTGCTGCACCTTGGCGATTTCATCTACGAGGTCGTGCAATATCCGGAGGACGGGAAGCCCCGCTACGACCGGAAGGTCTATGAGGTCGCGCGGATTCCGGACGCGCTGAAGGTGGGCCCATTCCACATCCCGACCACCGTCGAAGGGTATCGCGCGGTCTGGAAGGGCCACCTTGCCGATCCGGACCTGCAGGATGCACGCGCGCGCTGGCCGTTCGTGTGCACCTGGGACAATCATGAATTCTCCTGGCAGGGCTACCAGAGCGTCCTCAAGAATCCGAAGTTCGAGCAGCCGGGGCAGACCATCAAGGTCGCGGCCAACCAGGCCTGGTTCGAATATATTCCGGCCCGCGTGAAGGCGCCGAGCGGGAGGCTGGAGGAGTTTGGTTCGGTGCCGGTGAAGAACGTCAAGATCGCGAAGTTCGACCATGACGGTCTCGGCCTCGAGCCGAACAATATCGCCGCCATCAACAGCCTGATCGTCTACCGGGCGCTGCGCTACGGACGCCACCTCGACCTCATCCTCACCGACGAGCGCGGCTTTCGCGGGCCGAACCCGTTCGAGGAATCGGCGACCGACAAGCTGGCGGACTGGGCCGATTACCAGATGTTCCCCGACGACCTCCTCCAGGTGCTGGACGGCGGGCGCGCCTTCAACGGCGGCAATCCGCCGGCCGAGCTGGAGTTCAACGGCGCAAGGGTTGCCAATCCGGCAAAGGACAGCCCGCCGCAGACCATCCTCGGCGGGACGCAGAAAGCCTGGTTCAAGGACCGGCTCAAGCGCTCGACCGCGACCTGGAAGATCTGGGGCAGCTCGCAATGCACGCTGGAGCAGCGCGCCGATCCGGAGAATCTCCCCGATGGCCTGACCAAAGCGAATTGGCCCGCCGGCCGGTTCGCCAACGTAGCGGGCGGGGACTTCGGCAGCGCATGGGTCGAGCGCGCCGAGATCTACGATCTGGTGCGCGATGCGAAGATCACCGGTTTCGCCAGCGTCGCCGGCGACCTGCACAGCTTCTGGGCGGGCTATGCCTCCGCGCAGCTCCCCCCCGGCAAGTTCGAGCCCGTCGGGCTGAGCTTCACAGGAGGGTCGATGACGAGCGTGGGCGCCGCCGAGGCCCACGAGTACACGATCAAGAAGGACAATAAATTACGGCCGCTTTACCTCGCCGACCGGCCGGGAATGACGAAGCCCGAGCACACGTACAACATGATGCTGCGGCATGGCGTTCGGCCGTGCTTCGAATATGCCAGATCCTTCGACCGGGAGAAGGCATTGGCCCTGGCGAACCCGGATGTCGCGCCGCACCTCGCCTTCGTCGACATCGGCGGCCACGGCTATGCGACGGTGCGACTGACCGGCGACGAGATGCGGACGGAGTTCGTCTGCATCCCGCGGCCGATCACGCGGAGCGACAGCCCCGACGGAGGCCCGCTCCGCTATCGCATCGCCCACACGGCGAAGCTGTGGCGGCCGGGCGAGGTGCCGCGCCTGAAGCAGGACATACTCGAAGGGGATCCCGGCCTTGGCGTCTAGCTCCCCCCTTCCCCCGATGGTCGAGGCCGCGCTCGCGGCCGGCGAGGAGATCGAGCGGCTCTATCTCGAGGGCTGCGAGGCCGAGGAGAAGCTCGACGGCTCGCCCGTCACCATCGCCGACCGCCATGCCGAGCTGATCATCCTCGAGCGCCTGGCCCGCGCCTTCCCGGGCATTCCGGTGCTCGCCGAGGAAGAAGCCTGCGCCGGCCGCATCCCCGAGCTCGGCGCCCTATTCTTCTGCGTCGACCCATTGGACGGCACCAAGGGCTTCCTCCAGCGCAACGGCGAGTTCACCGTCAACATCGCCCTGGTCGAGGCGGGAGAGCCGGTCGCCGGCGTCATCTACGCGCCCGATTCGAAGCTGCTTTATGCCGGCGCGCGGGGCGAAGGCGCGTTCCGCATCCGCGGCGGCGGCGCCTCCGAGCCGATCGCCACCCGGCCCCGCCCCGCCGCCGGCCTCACCGGCATCGGCAGCCGCAACCACGCCGCCGCCGGCACCGCCGAGCGCAACGCAGCGCTCGGCGTCATCGACTACGTCCCCTCGGGCTCCTCGCTGAAATTCTGCCTGGTCGCGGAAGGCACGGCGGACGTCTATCCGCGCTACGGGCCGACCTGCGAGTGGGACACGGCGGCCGGCCAGGCGATCCTCGAAGCGGCCGGCGGGCGCGTGCTGGCCCTCGACGGCGACGGCAACGAGGCGGGGCCGCTGCGCTACGGCAAGGCCGACCGCCGCTTCGAGAACCCGCATTTCATCGCCTGGGGGCGCTGACGCGCCATGCAAGGCCGGTCGTCACCCCGGACCTGATCCGGGGTCCACCTTCTTTCCGCGCTGTGGCAAGGGAAGGTGGATGCCGGATCAAGTCCGGCATGACGATCCTCTCCCGCCCCCGCGGCGCCTCCCTGGAATCGCCAGGAGCGCCCCGGTCTCCCGAGGCGCTCCCGTCTCCGCCCTCGCGGGCGGCCATTTCTCTCTTCACCGCCGCCAAGAACGCGCGCGCGCCGGCCCCGGTTCCGCGCCTCAGAAGCTGCGCTTCACCGTCAGCGCGGGCACGATATGCCGGGTGCGGAAGCGATGTTCGAGGAAGCTCGGGACCGGGTTCGTCCGGTTCGGCTCGAAGAAGGTGCGGTTGCGGAAGGCGGGGATGCCGCTGGCATTGTCGAGCGAGAAGTTGACGCTGGTCTTCCGGTCCGGACGATATTCGACGAACGCCGTCACATAGGGCCACGCGCTCGAATTGCGGTCCAGCTCGTCGAGCCGGTAGAAGGTGACCGGCGTATTGCCCTGCGCCTCGATCCCCCAGGCGAACTTGCCGAGGTCCTGGCGGAAGCTGATGTCGACGACGAGGTCGGACGCGCCGGAAAATTGCCGGTTGCGGTGGGTGTAGGGGTCCTCGACGGTCGTGCTGATGTAGGAGACATAGGCCGAGAAGCGCCCACCCTTGATGCCCAGCCGCTTGGTCGGCACGTCGAGGCGGGCGCGGGCGATCACCTCGCTGCCGTCGCCGAGATTGCCGGGCGCGTCGAAGCCCTGCGGCGTCGGCACCCGGTCCTGGACGAGCTGGATCTTCTGGTAGCCGCCCTCGAGCTTCAGGAGCCCGTCGCCGAGCACCGGATGCTCGAGCGTCGCGAGCAGCTCCCACGCCCGCTGCGGCTGCAGATTCGCGTTGCCGCCGTTGACCCGGTTGGTCGTCAGTTCGGCGGCGCTGATGAAATCCTCGAACTGGAGCTGCGCGACGGTGCGCTGGATCGAGAGCTGGGCGTGCCATTCCTTGCTCGGCCGCCAGTCCAGCACCGCCTTGGGCTTGAGGAATTGCAGCGTCCGCTCGGCCTTCGCATCCCCCGCGACGGTCAGCCGCGAGGCTTCGTAGGTGAGGCCGAGGTCGAGCCGGAAGGTCTTGGTCAGGTTGCGGCTCGCATTGACGAACGCCTCGCCGCGATGCTCGGTGACCACGGCATGGCCGATCGGCAGCGGGATCGTCGTCGTCGAGGCGCCGCCCGGCGCGAACTCGAACAGGTCCACGTCGCTGCGCAGGCGGTTCACCACCCCTTCCGCGCCGATCTCGACGCTCCAGCCCAGCAGCTTCGGCTTCGACCAGACCAGCCGCGCCAGCGTCTCGTCCCGTTCGTCGTCCAGCGTCTGGCCGAAGCCGTCGACGATGACGCTGTTCACCCGGTTGAGCGAGACGTCCTTGTTGAGCCGGTGCCGCCGCGTCGCGAGCCCGATCAGCTTCAAACCGCCGCCGAGGAAGGGCCGGGTGACGTCGCCGCCCAATTCATATTCGTGGCGATGATAGCGCTCGGTGAGATGGTCGTTGCGCACGGTTCCGCCGGTCGGGACGACCATGTTGGCCTGGGTCAGCGAGAAGAGGTCGACGGCGGCGCGGGCGTTGAGGTGCGCGGTCTTGTTGGCGCCGCCGTTATATTCCCACGAACCTGACACGAACCCGTTGGGATCGCTCGTATAATTGGTCTTGCGGCGATATTCGAGGAGCTGGTTCGAAGGCAGCGCCTTGAGCGTGTCGTAGCCCTCCTCGACGGTAGCGCCGTTGTTGACCCCGACCGACACGTTGAACGCCGATCTGCCCCGCCGCAGCAGCGCCGACACCTGCCCTTCGGGGTAGAGCCGCCCGGTGAAGTCGCGCCGCAGCGTCGCCGTCGCGGAGCCGGCGAGGCCGCCTTCCGCAGTGGTGATGAGGTTCAGGACCTGCGCCTTGCCGGCATATTCGGAGCCGAACAATTCGCCCGGCCCGACCTCGACCCGCGCCACCCGGCTCGCCGGGATGCGGCTCAGGATCACGTCGAGCGTGTCGGCCTTCGAGCTCGGCCGCTGGCCGTTGATGACGACGTTGCCGGCCGCCTGGCTGAAGCCGCGCACGCTGGTGTCGCCGGTCTCGAGGGTGAAGCCGGGGACGCGCTGGACGATCTGCAGCGCGTTGGACGGCGAGAAGGCCTTGAAGTACGCCGCCTCGTAGACCGTCCGTCCGCCCGGCCCCTGCGTCTGCGCCTCGCCCGCCGAACTCCACGCCGCCACCGCCACGGCCGCCGCCGCCCGCACCCAAAGCCTCACGCAACGTCCCCTTCTTATTCAGGGGCTTGGCTGCAAGAACCGCGCCACATTTGTAGCAGAGGGCAGGCGGCGGCGAAGGCACGACGAGCGTCCGGAAGCGGACAGAACGGGTGTACGGTCGCGGACAGGAAAGCTCCTCCCCGGGACGGGGAGGGGGACCATGCGGAGCATGGTGGAGGGGGCCCCTCGCCTCCGCAGCGCCTGGCACAGGGCCCCCTCCACCACGCCCTGCCGGGCGCGGTCCCCCTCCCCGTCCCGGGGAGGAGCTAGCCTCGCGTCCTGCTCAGGCCTCTAGATGATCGGGTGGCGTTCCCAGTTCGGCTTGTCGGCGCGCTTGCACAAAGTCGCGTTGAGCCGGCGGACCGTCTCGCTGCCCTTCGTCTCGAAGAACCACGGAAACACGGCATGGACGAGGCAGGCGAGGCCACCCGCGATCATCTTCACGCCGAATCCGGCCGCCGCGCCGAAATGCTCGCCATAGCTTTCGCCCACCTCGTCGAGGTGGCGGATGCGTCCCTTCGTCCCCATGGCGCTGCCTTAGCGCGCCCTGCCCTTCCCCGCCAGCGAAACGCGCCCTACCCTGCGCCGACAGGAGATATCGCATGGCCGAAGCGTTCATCGTCGCCGCCGCCCGCACCGCCGGGGGCAAGAAAGGCGGCGCGCTCAGGGACTGGCACCCGGCCGACATGGCCGCGGAGGTGCTCGACGCGCTCGTCGCCCGCGCCGGGCTCGATCCCGCGGCGGTCGAGGACGTGATCATGGGCTGCGTCGGCCAGGCCGGCGAGCAGGCCTTCCACATCGGCCGCAACGCCGTCCTCGCCTCCTCCCTCCCCACCTCCGTCCCGGCCGTCACCATCGACCGCCAGTGCGGCTCGTCGCAGCAGGCGATCCAGTTCGCCGCCCAGGCGGTGATGAGCGGCACGCAGGACGTCGTGATCGCCGCCGGCGTCGAATCGATGAGCCGGGTGCCGATGGGCCTCCCCTTCACCCTGCCGATGAAGCACGGCATCGGCACCGGTCCCTTCTCGCCGCGCATCCAGGAGCGGTTCGGCGTCGCTATGTTCAGCCAGTTCGACGGCGCCGAGATGATCGCCGAGAAATACCAGCTGCCGAAGGAGCGTCTCGACGCCTTCGCCCTCGACAGCCACCGCAAGGCCGCCGCCGCGACCCTAGCCGGCGCCTTCGAGGCCGAGATCGTGCCGCTCAAGGTCATCGGCGAGGACGGCGAGGAGCGCCTCCACGTCCACGACGAAGGCATACGCTATGACGCGACGCTCGACGGCATCGCCGCGGTCAAGCCGATCCGCGAGGGCGGCCGCATCACCGCCGCCAACGCCTCGCAGATCTGCGACGGCGCCTCGGGCGTCATCGTCGTCTCGGAAGCCGCGCTGAAGGCGCACGGCCTCACTCCGCTTGCCCGCATCGTCAATTTGACCGTCACCGGCGGCGACCCGGTGATCATGCTCGAGGAAGTCATCCCCGCCACCCGCCGGGCGCTCGACCGCTCGGGCATGAAGATCGGCGACATCGACCTGTTCGAGGTCAACGAAGCCTTCGCCCCCGTCCCCCTCGCCTGGCTGCAGGAAACCGGCGCCGACCCCGCCCGCCTCAACGTCCACGGCGGCGCCATCGCGCTCGGCCACCCGCTCGGCGCGTCCGGCACCAAGCTGATGGCCACCCTCCTCCACGCCCTCAAGGCCCGCGGCGAGCGCTACGGCCTCCAAACCATGTGCGAAGGCGGCGGGCTGGCCAACGTGACGATCGTCGAGCGGCTCTAGCGCCCGTCGACGAGCGGCGGCGGCGCCGGCGACACCCCGTCCTGCTGAACTTGTTTCAGCATCCAGGCTGGATGCGGCAGGACGCACGGAGAGCTGGACCCTGAAGCAAGTTCAGGGTGACGACGGAGCGGGCGCCTCTCCTGAAGCTCCCGTGAGACCGATGGCTGACATTCCGCCGCAATCCGGCATAACAAGCCCATGGCGCCCGGCTTCCAGACCACCTCCCTGTCCGACGCCCTGGTGATTCTCGGCGCCGCCGGGATCGTCATCCCCGCCTTCGCGCGCTTCCGCGTCAGCCCCGTCATCGGCTTCATCTTCGTCGGCATGCTGTGCGGCCCCGCCGGGCTCGGCGCGCTGGCGAAGGAGCATCCCTGGCTCGGCCACGTCACCATCTCGAACCCGCACGGCATCGCGCCCTTCGCCGAGTTCGGCATCATCCTGCTCCTCTTCTCGGTCGGGCTCGAGCTCTCCTTCCGCCGCCTGTGGAGCATGCGCCGCCAGGTGTTCGGCCTCGGCGCGGCCGAGCTGCTGGTCTCCGCTGCGGTCATCGGCGGAGCGCTGCACCTGTTCGGCCAGGGCTGGGGCGGTGCGGCCGGGCTCGGCCTCGCTTTGGCTTTGTCGTCCACCGCCCTCGTCCTCCCGCTCGTCGGCCCCGCCACCCCCGTCGGCCGCTCGGCCCTCGCGATGCTGCTGTTCGAGGACCTCGCCATCGTCCCGATCATCTTCTTCCTCGGCGCGCTGGCCCCGCAACCGGGTGGCGGCGCATGGGAAGGCATGGCGCGCACCTTCGCCCTCGGGGGCGCGGTGATCGTCGCCATGCTGGTGCTCGGCCGCTTCTTCTTCCCGCGCCTGTTCGCGCAGGCGGCGCGGACCAAGAGCCCGGAGCTGTTCCTGTCGGCGAGCCTGCTGGTCGTCATCGTCGCCAGCCTCGCCACCACCGCCGCCGGCCTGTCGCCGATCGTGGGGGCGATCGTCGCAGGCCTGCTCATCGCCGAAACCGACTACAGGAGCGAGGTCGAGGTGATCACCGCGCCGTTCCGCGGCCTTGCCCTCGGCGTCTTCCTCATCACCGTCGGCATGAGCCTCGACCTGCGCGAGATCCTGCCCAATTGGGAACGGCTCGTCGCGGCGCTCGTCGGCGTCGTCCTCGTCAAGGTCGCGGTCACCGGCGGCCTCCTCCGCCTCACCGGCGCGCGCAAGGCGGTCGCGGCCGAGGCGGGCCTGCTGATGGCCTCGCCGTCGGAGACCACCCTCGTCGTCCTGTCGACCGCCGCGGCAGCCGGGCTGATCGGGCGCGACACCGCCGCCTTCTGGACCATCGTCACGGCGCTGGGGCTGACATTGACTCCGCTCCTCGCCCGCATCGGCAAGGCGGCCGCCCGGCAAGTGGACGGCAGCGGCCCGGACTCCGCCCTGCAGGTGGGCACGGGAGAGGCGGCGCCGGACGTGGTGATCATCGGCTTCGGCCGAGTCGGCCGGCTCGTCGCCGAGATGCTCGCCAATCACGGCCGAACCTATGTCGCGGTCGATTCGAGCGTCGACAATGTCGCCGCCTGCCGCCGCGAGGGCATCCCCGTCCTCTACGGCGACGTCGCCCGGCCGGAGCTGATGGACCGCCTCAACCTCGGCCATGCGAGCGCGCTCGTCCTCACCATGGACGATCCGGTGCTGACGGTGCGGCTGACCAGGAAAGTGCGCGCCTGGTGCCCCGGCCTCACCATCGTCGCCCGCGCCCGCGACGCCCGCCACGCCGCCGAGCTCTACAAGGCCGGCGCCACCGACGCCGTGCCCGAGACGCTGGAAAGCTCGCTCCAGCTCTCCGAGGCGGTGCTCGTCGATCTCGGCATCGCGATGGGCCCGGTCATCGCCTCGATCCACGAAAAGCGCGCCGAGCTGCGCCAGGAGATCATGGAGCAGGGCCAGCTCGACCACGCGCCCGCCCTCAAGCCGACCCGGCGCCTCAGGGATGCGAAGCCCTAACTGCCTCCCCATCCTCCCGGATGGGGAGGCACAGGGTTGCCGCGAGTCGCGGTTCCTGCTATGTTCGCTCCGATGCCTGAGGCCCCACCCTTCGCGCGACTCCTTGCTCCGCTGCAGAGAAGCGGCGGCGGCGACCGGCGGAATTTGTTCACAGCACTCAACTTCCTAAACTTCCGCGCGGCGTTGCGAGGACGCAAGAGGTGACCCGCCGCGCCGGCAGCGCCGATCTTCCCCTCCACGGCGGCCGGGTGCCCGCCTGGCTCGGCGAGCGGATGACGCGGCTCGGCACGCTCATCGCCGAGGCGATCGTCCTGCACGAGGGGCGCGACGCCTTCCTTGCGCGCCTCGCCCACCCCTTCTGGTTCCAGTCGTTCGGCGCGGTGATGGGGATGGACTGGCACTCGTCCGGCATCACCACCAGCGTGATCGGCGCCCTGAAGCGCGGCCTCAACCCTCGCGCCGGCGAGCTCGGCCTGCGCGTCTGCGGCGGCCGCGGCCGGCACTCGCGCGCGACGCCGGCGGAGCTGGCGGCCGCCGGGGAAGCGGCGGGATTCGACGGCGCCGCCCTCGCCCGCGCCAGCCGCCTCGTCGCCAAGGTCGACAGCGCCGCGGTGCAGGACGGGTTCGACCTCTACCTGCACGGCTTCGTCGTCGCCGACGACGGCAAATGGTGCGTCGTCCAGCAGGGGATGAACGGCGCCAGCCGCACCGCACGCCGCTACCATTGGCTCTCCGAAGGCCTGACGAGCTTCGTCGACAGCCCGCACGCCGCCATCGAGGGCCGCCGCGGGGGCGAGATCGTCAACCTCGCCGACGCCCGCGCCGATGCCTCCCGCGCGGCGCAACTGGCGCTGCTGGCGGACCTCGGCCCCGACAAGCTCGCGCGAGAAGCCGCGGCGCTCGAAATGGGGACACGTACTTTTTCGCGAAAAAGTACGTGTCCCCAAATCACCCTCCCCCACCTCTCGCTCCCCGACCATCACGACGTCCGTGCCAACGACGTGATCCTGCGCCGTCTCCACGGCACGCTCGCCGCGGCCGCCGACGCGGGACCGAGGGACTTTCCGGAGCTGCTGCTGGTCCCCGGCGTCGGCGCCCGCACGGTCCGTTCGCTCGCCATGGTCGCCGAGGTGATCCACGGCGCGCCCTGCCGTTTCGCCGATCCGGCGCGCTTCAGCCTCGCCCATGGCGGCAAGGACCGGCACCCTTTCCCGGTGCCGACCAGGGTCTACGACAAGACGATCGGCATCCTCAAAGCCGCCGTCGGCCAGGCGAAGCTCGGCAACGACGAGAAAATCGGCGCCATCCGCCGGCTCGACGAGCAGGCCCGGCGGCTGGAGCGCTACGTCTCCGGCCCGAGCTTCGAGGCGGTGCTGGCCGAGGAGAGGAGCCGTTCGAACGCCTATGGCGGCCGCAGCGTGTTCGGCTGGGAACCGCCTGCCGCGGACGCTGCGGCGACTAGACAGAGCGATCGGCGGCGAGGTTGAATTGCCTCGTCATGCCGGACTTGATCCGGCATCCACCTTCTTCCTGCTGCGGTCGGGAAGAGAAGGTGAACCCCGGATCAAGTCCGGGGTGACAGTTAATCAAAGCCTTGACGTTCTAGCTTGGAATGCACCCTGTGGCGACGTGGAGCAGCCGGAAGTCCGGCGAAGCGTCGCGCAGGCTCCATGCCTCCTCCGGCGGGACGACGAACGCGTCGGCAGGGCCGAGCGCATGCTCCCCCGCGCACGCGAGCCGGGCGGACCCCTCCAGCACGAAGCCGAACACCAGCTCCCCCCGGTGCGCGGGGACGTCCAGCCCGGCTCCCTGCGGGACGCGCACGACCCGCGCCTCCCCCAGCCCGTCCATCGCCACGGCAAGGCCCGTCTCCTGCGCCTCCCCGCCGTTCCAGTGCGCCCATGGCGCGGCGGCGGCGCGGTGGCGGAGGAAGCGCTGCCCGCTCCACAGGCGCTGCGGATCGCCGCGCCCATTGGGCAGCGCCATGTCGTGCTCGGCGAAGGTCTCGTGCAGCGCCGGGCAGCCGATCTCGACCACTTCAAGCCCCTCGCCGCTCTCCAGCACCCGGTGGCGGATCCCCGGCGGCTGGAGGACCATGTCGCCGGCCGTCATGACGAACGGCTCCCCCTGGTCTTCGTAGGCGACCCGCACCCAGCCACGGCGCACGCAGATCAGCTGGAAAGCGATGCGGTGGTAATGGACCCAGTCCGCCACCGGCCCCTCCTCGACCGCGATGTGCGAGGCGATATAGCGCCCGCCGAGCCGGCTCGGGATGAGGTCGCGATAGCGCATCCCCGCCCGCCCCTCGGCGGCGTCGCCGGCGCGGGCGACGACGAACGCGGCCTGGAAGTCCGGCAGCCGCGCCGCCGGTTCCGCGACGTCCGCGCCGGCGCGGAGCCGCACGATCGTGCCGTCATGGCTGAGGATGGCCATGTGCGGCGAGTCGGCGGGGAAGATGACGTCGAGCCGAGCGCCCAGCCCGCGCAGCAAGGCGAGCGCGCGGTTGAAGTCGGCGCAGGTGAGGTCGATCGCGTCCATACCCGCAGCTTAGCCGCGCCGTTCGCCCGCCGCCACGGCGGAGGTTGCGTAGCGGGCCCCGGTGCATCAAAGTCCGCCTCGTGCTGATCGCCCTCCTCGCCGTCCTCGGGCTCGCCGTCCTCGCCTACGGCTTCGCCCTCGCCCGCGCCGCGCTGGCGCAGCGGGCGGTGCCGAGGCTCGAGGCGCTGGCGCTGGGCGCGGTGGTGAACTTCCTCGACACGCTCGGCATCGGCTCCTTCGCCCCCACCACCGCCTGGTTCAAGTTCCGCCGCATGGTGCCCGACCGGCTGATCCCGCAAACCATGCTCTGCGGACTGACGCCGCCGGCCATGGCGGAGAGCATCGTCTTCCTGATCGGCGTCGGCGTGCTGGTCGACCGGGTGCTGCTGATCAGCTGCGTCGCCGCGGTGTTCCTGGGGGGCCTGGTCGGCGTGCCGCTGGTGACGCGGGCCAAGGTATGGGTCGTGCAGCTCACCGTCGCCGTCGGCCTGCTGCTCGCCGCGGGCGCCTATGCGATGCAGAATCTCGACCTCTTCCCCGGCGGCGGCACGGCCGCGAGCCTGCCGCTCGGACTGATGCTCGTCGCCATCGCCGCCAATTTCGCCTTCGGCATCCTCGCCAATTTCGGCGTCGGCAATTACGCTCCCACCCTCGTCATGTTCAGCCTGATGGGCATGGACCCCAAGTTCGCGTTCCCGATCATGGCCGGCGGCGCCTCGCTGATGGGCGCGGGCGCCAGCTTCCAGCATATCCGCATCGGCAAGGTGGACCTGAGGATCGTGCTCGGCCTCGCCATCGGCGGCATCCCGGCGGTCCTGCTCGCTTACTACGTCGTCGTCTCGATGCCGGTCACCTACCTGCGCTGGCTGGTCTTCGCCGTCGTGCTCTACGCCTCGGCGGTGATGGCGCACGCCGCGCTGAAGGGCCGGCGCGAAGGGACGATCGAGGCGGCCGAGGCGCCGTTCGCCCTGGAGGCGGAGCCGGAGCCCGGATCGTGAGCCGCGCCGCGCTCAACCAGGAGTTCAGCCGCTTCGACCAGGTCCGCAAGGCACACACCTATCGCCTCGCCGAGGACGAAGCCGACGCGTTCGACGACGAATACGAGATCGCCACGCTCGACTTCGCTCCCTTCCTCCACGGCGACGTGGGCGACAAGGCGCGCTTCGCCGAGGCCTTCGCGGCGGCGCTGGAGGAGATCGGCTTCGCCGTCCTCGTCGGCCACGGCGTCGATCCGGCGCTGTACGACGACATGGAAGAACAGGTCCTCGACCTCTTCACCTCCACTCCGCTCGAGGAGAAGCTGCGCTTCCGCGCCGCGCGCCACGGCTCGGTCGCCCAAGGCTATTTCCCGATCGAGGAGACGAGCGAGATCCACCCGGACCTCGTCGAAGGCTGGGTCTGGTGCCGCCGCGCCTTCGACATGCCGCAGCCGCGCAGCGCGCCGTTCCGCCCCGAGGATTATTGGCCGCACCCCGCATTTGAGCGCCAGTTCCGCCGTCTCGCCCTCGCGCACGAAGCTCTGTTCAAGCCGATCGCCCAGGCGATGCTCCAGGGTCTCGGCTGCGATCCGCACCTCTACGACGCGAAGCTCACCGGGACCAATTTCGGCCTGCGGGCCAATTACTACCCGCCGCTGACGGCGGAGCAGGACGGTTCCGGCGCCGGCCGCCTGCTCGGGCACGAGGATGTCGACCTCTTCACTCTTCTCCCCGCCTCCCGCGCGGAAGGCCTGCAGGTCTGGAACCACCGGAGCCGCGCCTGGGTGCGCCTCAATGCGCCGCCCGGCGCGCTGATCATCAACACCGGCGACTATATGCAGCGCATCACCAACGACCGCCTCCCCTCGACCACCCACCGCGTCGGCAAGCCGCGCGACGGCTCGCACCGTGCCGAGCCGCGCGTCTCCTTCCCGGTCGCCGTCTACGTCTGGGAGGACGAGATGCTGGAGGTCCTCCCCGGCCTCGGCGCGCCCAGGTACGAGCCGATCAAGGCCATCGCCTTCCACACCCGCAGCACGAGCAAGTTCTACGGCGAAGGCTATGCGGTGGAGGAGGAATGAGGGCAAAGGTCGTCTCAAATCGTCACCCCGGACTTGATCCGGGGTCCACCTTCTTCAATCGGCATGGGAAAAAGAGAAGGTGGATGCCGGATCAAGTCCGGCATGACGAATAGTGCGCACGTGTCCGCGAGGACGCGCTAAGCCGTCGCGAGCTGCCCTTCGAGCGCCGCCTTCACCGCCGCCACCGCCTCGGTGCCCTTCGATCCGTCCGGACCGCCGCCCTGCGCCATGTCGGGCCGCCCGCCGCCGCCCTGGCCGCCGAGCGCCTCGACCGCCTTGCGGACGAGATCGACGGCGCTGAGCGATCCCGCAAGGTCGTCCGTCACGCCGACCGCAACGCTGGCGCGCCCGTCGTTCACCGCGACCAGCACGGCGACGCCCGAGCCGAGCCGCTGCTTCGCCTCGTCGACGAGGCCGCGCAGCGCCTTGGGGTCGATCCCCTCGAGCACCTGGCCGATGAAGCCGCGACCGCCGACCTGCTCCGGGCCGGCCGCTTCCGCCTTGCCGCCGCCGCCGAGCGCCAGCGCCTTGCGCGCCTCGGCGAGCTCGCGCTCGAGCCGCCGGCGCTCCTCGATCAGAGCTGCGACGCGCGCCGGCACCTCGTCCGGCGCCGCCTTGAGCGTCGCCGCCGCTTCCTTGAGCCGGTTCTCGCGGCCCGTCAGCCATTGGCGCGCCGCCTCGCCGGTCAGCGCCTCGATGCGCCGCACGCCCGCGGCGACGGCGCTCTCGCCGACGATCTTGAACAGCTGGATGTCGCCGAGCGCATTGACGTGGGTCCCGCCGCACAGCTCGACCGAATAGGTGCTGTCCTCGTGCCGACCCATCGAGAGCACGCGCACCTCGTCGCCATATTTCTCGCCGAACAGCGCCATCGCGCCGGCCGAGATCGCCTCGTCGGGCGTCATCAGGCGCGTGGTGACGGCGTCGTTCTCGCGGATGTGGCGGTTCACCTCCTCCTCGATCGCGGCAATGTCCTCGCCCGTCAGCGCCTTCGGGTGCGAGAAGTCGAAGCGGAGACGGTCCGGCGCGACGAGGCTGCCCTTCTGGGTCACATGCGTGCCGAGCCTGTGGCGCAGCGCGGCGTGGAGGAGATGCGTGGCGCTGTGGTTGGCGCGGACGGTGGCGCGGCGCTCGGCGTCGACCTTGAGGTGCACCGCGTCGCCGACTGCCACAAAGCCTTCGCGGATCACGGCATGGTGGGCGTGCAGGCGCCCGAGCGGCTTCGACGTATCCTCGACGTCGGCGCGCAGGCCCTTGTCGCTGCCGATCCAGCCGGTGTCGCCCATCTGGCCGCCGCTCTCGCCGTAGAAAGGCGTCTGGTTGGTGAGGATCGTCACCGTGTCGCCCGCCTCGGCCCGGTCGACGCGCGCCCCGTCCTTGACCAGAGCGACGACGACGCCCTCGCCTTCATGGCCGGCATAGCCGGTGAACTCGGTCGAGCCGAGCTCCTCCGCGATGTCGTACCAGACTTCGGCAGAGGCTTTCTGGCCGGATCCTTGCCAAGCTGCTCTTGCGCGAGCCTTTTGCTCCGCCATTGCAGCTTCGAAGCCGATGCGATCGACCGAAATCCCGCGCGACCGCAGAGCATCTTCCGTCAGATCGTAGGGGAAACCGTACGTGTCATAGAGTTTGAAGGCGACGTCTCCAGACAGCTCCCGTTTGCCCGCCTGCGGAAGATCGTTTGGATCGAGTTCCTCAAGCGGGGCGTCGACACTCGCAACGCCTACATGGAATCGCGCCTCGATCTTCGCCACCTCGAACTCGAGTAAGCCCAAACCCTTTTCGAGGGTCCTCCGGAAACGGGTTTCCTCCAGCTTCAGCGTCTCCTCGATCAGCGGCTGGGCGCGGACGAGGTCCGGATAGGCCGCCCCCATCTCGGCGACCAACGCCGGCACCAGGCGGTGCATGAGCGGATCCTTTGCGCCGAGCAGGTGCGCGTGGCGCATCGCGCGGCGCATGATGCGGCGGACGACATAGCCGCGCCCTTCGTTGGCCGGCAGCACGCCGTCGGCGACGAGGAAGCTCGTCGAGCGCAGATGGTCGGCAATGACGCGGTGGCTGGCGCTCGCCGCGTCGGTGCCGGTGAGCGCCGCCGACGCCTCGATCAGCTCGCGCAGGGTCGTCGTGTCGAAGACGTTGTGGACCCCCTGCAGCACGGTCGAGATGCGCTCCAGCCCCATGCCGGTGTCGATCGACGGCCGCGGCAGGTCGCGGACGATCTCGTTCGCCTCCTGCTCGTACTGCATGAAGACGAGGTTCCAGATCTCGACGAAGCGGTCGCCGTCCTCGTCCGGCGATCCCGGCGGGCCTCCGGGGATGCTCTCGCCATGGTCGTAGAAGATCTCGGAGCAGGGCCCGCACGGGCCGTTGTCGCCCATCGCCCAGAAATTGTCCTTGGTGGCGATGCGGATGATCCGCTCGTCGGGGAGCCCCGCGATCTTCTTCCACAGCGACCAGGCCTCGTCGTCCGTGTGGTAGACGGTGACGCTCAGCTTCTCCTTGGGCAGCCCCCATTCGCGGGTCAGCAGCGTCCAGGCGAGGTCGATCGCCCGCTCCTTGAAATAGTCGCCGAACGAGAAATTGCCGAGCATCTCGAAGAAGGTGAGGTGCCGGGCCGTGTAGCCGACATTGTCGAGATCGTTGTGCTTGCCGCCGGCGCGCACGCATTTCTGCGAGGACGCGGCCGTCGAATAGGGCCGGCTCTCGAGACCGGTGAAGACGTTCTTGAACGGCACCATGCCCGCGTTGACGAACATCAGGGTCGGGTCGTTCTGCGGCACGAGCGGCGCCGAGGGCACGACCTGGTGCTGGTGCGCACCGAAATAGTCGAGGAAGCTGCGCCGGATGTCGTTGGTCGAGGTCATGCCCCCGATCTAGGCTCCGGGGCTAAAGCGGGCAAGTTATTGCGTTGCAGCATCCCCGCCCGGGCCGTCCTCGTCGTCCTCAGGCGGCGGAGGCGGAGGCGGCGCGTCCCGGTAGACGGGATAGCTCGCATAACGGTGCACGCGCTCCGGCACCGGGTCGGGCCGCTCGGCCTGCTCGTACACCACCGTCTCGACGTAGCGCGGCTGCGGCGCGGGCGCGCGCACCTCGCGCCACGCCTGCGCGAGGGCGCGGTCGACACTGGGATCGTGCAGCGGCGCCGGCGCGGCCGGCCAGGTCGCGGCCGTGTTGGTGACCGGGGGCGGCGCGGACGCCGCCTGCTGCAGCTCGGCGGCGGCGACCTGGCCCCAGTCGGCGCGGCGGTTCGGCGCGAGGTCGCCGTAGAACTGGCTGCCGGCCTCGTCGCCGGCGCCGAAATGCTTCGGGTTGATCTCCGCGACCGTCGAATGGCCGAGCGCGATGCCGGTCGCCGCCCCGCCCACCAGGGTGGCCGCGGCGATGAGGGGCAGGGTCAGGGAATGCGGCATCGGCGCACCTCTTCAAAAGCTACCGGGCGGGCCTCGACGTGCCGCCGCTGCGCTCAACGGTCCGGGCCCTGCGACCGTTCCCCCTTGCGCTCGCCCCGCAACAGGAGGATTTGTGGAGGTTCGGCGCGGACGCGCTCTCTCGCGGCTCGCGCGATGCGAACGAAGGAGAGACTCATGCCCGAAAGATCGGTTGGCACCAGGACGATCGCGCTCGTCGGCCCCGGCGGCGCCGGCAAGACCAGCCTTGCCGAGGCCCTCCTCTTCGCCGCGGGCGCGATCGATCGCCAGGGCAGCGTCGACGCGGGCACCAGCGTCGGCGACTCGAGCCCCGAGTCGCGCTCGCGCGGCGGCTCGACCGAGCTCAACCTCATGCATTTCGAATTCATGGGGGACCACTTCGCGATCGTCGACACGCCGGGCTCGGTCGGCTTCTCCGCCGACGGCGCCTTCGCGATCGCAGCCGCCGACCTCGCCATCGTCGTCGTCGATCCCGACACCGACCGCGCCATCCTCGCTGAGCCGGCGCTCCGCCAGCTCGAGGCGCTCGGCATCCCGCACCTCATCTTCGTCAACAAGATCGACCAGGCCCGCGGATCGATCCAGGGGCTGCTCGAGGCGCTGCAGCCGATGAGCGCCTCGCCGCTCGTCGCGCGCCAGATCCCCATCCGCGCCAAGGAATCGGGAGGGGGCGAGAAGATCACCGGTTTTGTCGACCTCGGCCTCGAGCGCGCGTTCAAATACGTGCCCGGCAAGCCCTCCGAGCAGATCGACATCCCCGCCGACCTTGCCGACCGCGAGAAGGCGGACCGCTTCCACATGCTCGAGCAGCTCGCCGACCATGACGACGCCCTGCTCGAGCAGCTGCTGATGGACGAGACGCCGGACCGCGCCACCATCTTCGCCGACATCGCCCGCGAGACGCGCGAGAACCTCGTCGTGCCGGTGCTGTTCGGCTCGGCGCTGAACGGCTTCGGCGTCCGCCGGCTGATGAAGGCGCTTCGCCACGACTCGCCCGCTCCCGACGCCGCCGCGACCCGGCTCGGCGCCAAGACCGGCTGCGCCTTCGTGTTCAAGATCACCCACGGCGGCACGATGGGCCGCCTCGCCCTCGCCCGCGTGTTCGGCGGGACGCTCACCGAAGGCACGGAGCTCAAGAGCCCGAGCGGCCATGTCCGCGTTGGCACGCTCTTCTCGGTGCAGGGCGACAAGACCGCCAAGGTCTCCAAGGCCGGGATCGGCGACGTCGTCGCGATCGCCAAGGCCGAGGGCGTCGGCGCCGGCCAGTGGCTCGGCGCGACCGGCACCGTGCCGGCCATCCGCCGCCTCGCCTCCAATTACGCGCTGGCCATCGCCACCACCGACCGCAAGGACGACGTCCGCCTCTCGACGGCGCTCCACAAGCTGGTCGAGGAGGATCCCTCCCTCGCCTGGGAGCAGGACGAAGCGCTCCACGAGACGCGGCTCAAGGGGGTGAGCGACGAGCATCTGAAGGTGACGCTCGCCAAATTGAAGCGGCGCTACGGCGTCGGCGTCAGCGCCAAGCCGCCGATCGTCGGCTTCAAGGAGTCGATCAGGAAGCCGGTCACCCAGCGCGGCCGCCACAAGAAGCAGTCGGGCGGCCACGGCCAGTTCGGCGACGTGGTGATCGAGCTGAGGCCCCTCCCCCGCGGCGAAGGCTTCAAGTTCGACGAGAAGATCCACGGCGGCGCGGTGCCCAGGCAATATTTCCCCGCCATCGAGGCGGGCGTGAAGGACGCCACCGAGAAGGGGCCGCTCGGCTTCCCGGTCGTCGACGTCGCCGTGACGCTCGTGGACGGCAGCTACCACAGCGTCGACAGCTCGGAGCTCGCCTTCCGTACCGCCGGCCGCATCGCGATGAGCGAGGCGCTCGCCGCCGCCTCCCCGCACCTTCTGGAGCCCATCCACAAGGTCAGCGTGACGACGCCGAGCTACGCCACCTCGCGGGTCACCTCGGCGATCGCCAGCCGCCGCGGCCAGATGCTCGGCATGGACACACGCGAGGGCTGGTCGCGCTGGGACACAGTCGAGGCGCTGGTCCCCGAGGCGGAGCTGCAGGGCCTGGAAGCGGAGCTTCGCTCGCTGAGCCAGGGCCTCGCCACCTACGAGGCCGAGTTCGATCACCTCGCCGAGCTGAACGGCAAGGCGGCCGAGGAAGTCGTCCACCAGGTGCTCGAGCCGGCCTGATCCGGCCGGCGCGCGCGGCGGGTGCCGGTCAGTCCCGCTTGTAGCTTGGGAAGGCCGGCCGCTGGGGCTGCGGCGGCGGGGCGGAGGCGAGCGCCTTCATCGCGATCGCCACCGCCGCCTCGAGCTGCGGGTCGTGCCCGGCCGCGACGGCCTTGGGGTCCTGCTCGACCGCATAATCGGGCTCGACGCCGCGATTCTCGACGTCCCACTCGCCCTTCGGGCTGAAGAAGCCGACGCTCGGCGACGTCACCTGGCCGCCGTCCATCAGCGTCGGGATCGCGCCGATGCCGACGAGCCCGCCCCAGGTGCGCTTGCCGACGACCGGCCCGACGCCGCGATATTTGAACAGCCAGGGCAGGAAGTCGCCGCCCGATCCGGAGACTTCGTTGGCGATCATCACCTTGGGCCCGAGGATCGCGCTCCCCGGCGTGCGGTCGGGGGCGCCGTAGCGCGGCTGCCACCAGGAGGCGAGCTGCCGCCCCAGCACCTCGACGATGTAATCGGCCGCCTGCCCGCCGGCGTTGAACCGCTCGTCGATGATCGCGCCCTGCTTGTCGGTCTGGGCGAAATAATAGCGGTTGAAGCTGGTGAAGCCGCCAGCGCCCGTGTCCGGAAGATAGACGTAGGCGAGCTTGCCGCCGGAGAGCTCGGCGACGCGGCGGCGATTGGCCTCGATCCAGTCGAGGTTGCGAAGCCGCGCCTCGCTCGCGACCGGCACCACCGTCACCTCGCGCGCCGGCGCGCCCGAGGCGGGAGCGATGCGCAGCACCACCGCTTGTCCCGCCAGCCCCTCGAGCGGCTGCTGGATGTCCATGTCGCCGGAGACCGGCATGCCGTTCACCGCGAGGATGCAGTCGCCGACGCGGATGCCGAGCCCCGGCTGGGCGAGCGGCGCCCTGGCGTCCGGCGACCAACTGCCGCCGTCGTAGATCTTGGCGATGCAGGTCCGCCCGCCGCGCACGACGTAATCGGCGCCGAGCAGGCCGCCCGGCACCCGCCGCGCCGCCGGGATGGCCCCGCCGGAGCCGCGCAAATGGCCGACCGAGAAGCCGGTCAGCATCTCCTGGAAGAGATAGTTGAGGTCGGAGCGCGACTGCAGCGCCGGCAGGTAGGCGGCGAGCCGCTGCTCGGCGGCGCGCGTGTCGTAGCCGTGATAGGCGGGATCGTAGAAATAGGCCCGCTCGATCCGCCACACCTCGCGGTACATCTGCGCCCATTCCGCCTGCGGGTCGACGCGGACCTGCAGGGTGTCGAGCTTTAGCCGCCCTTCCGGATCGCCCGGCTTCACCGGCTTGTCGGCGGCGGCGATCATGTAGGTCGGCCGCGGCCTCGGCCCGCCCGGCGCGGCGCCCGCCCCGCCGCCCGGGGGCGCGAAGGCGAGGAGGACCTTCTGGCCGTCGGCGCTGAGCTCGAATTCGAGCACCTTGTCGGCGATCGTCTCGGTCTTCTTGTCCTCGCTCGTCCAGCGCAGCAGCGTGCCCCCGCCGCCGCCTCCGTCGCCGTCCGCATCCTCGGGGGCGCGAAGCAGGTAGAGCGTCCCCGGCTTGCCGCTCTGCAGCGCCTGGTAATTCGCCGCCGGCAGCGGCAGCGCCACCGTGCGCCGCGCGATCGCCTCGGGCGACAGCCCGGAAAGGTCGATCCGCGTCACAGGCTTCGGCGCCGGAAGCGGTGCGGGCTTGGCGTCCTTCTTCCGGCCGGCCGGCGTCTTGTCGGCGGCGTCGCGCACCGCCGCCGCGGCTTCGGCGGGGTTCTTCTCGTCGTTGAGCTCGGGCGCAACCGGCGAGCGCGTCCCCTCGGCCAGCGCGACCGCATAGACGCCCCAGGTCGGCCGGTAGAGGTCGCTCGTCATGTCGAGGCCGTGCGTGGTCGCGCCGGCATTGTTGCTGGCGAGGAAATAGAGATATTTACCGCCGCGGTCGAAGGCGGGCTCGGTCGCGAAGGCCATCGGGTCGCTGATCTGCGTCGTCGCCCCCGTCGCCAGCGAATGGAGCATCAGCGTGGCGAGGTGGTTGGCGCCGACGCGGGGATAGACCAGCCACTCCGAATCCGGCGACCAGGCGAGGCCGCTGCCGTTCGCGACGAAGCCGCCATAGGCGTCCGCCTCCCCCGCGCTGGTGAGCTGCCCGGTGACGGTGTCGAGGATCCAGGTCCTCAAATGGTTGTCGCGGAAGGCGATCTTCTTCGAATCCGGCGACCAGACCGGGTGGAAATAATAAGTCGGCTCGGCGGCGAGCTTGTAGGTCCGAACCGCCGCGCCTTCGCCTTCGCCGCCGTTCTTCTGCGATGCGACGTGCAGGGCGTAGAGGCCGTCGGCATCGGAAAAATAGGCGATCGACTGGCCGTCCGGGCTCCAGGCCGGCTCGCGCTCGGCGGCGCCGGGCGAGTTGGTGAGGTTGCGCACCACGCCTTCCTTGGCCGGCAGCGTCAGGATCTCGCCATGCGCCTCGACGACGGCGCGCATGCCGGTCGGCGAGATGCGGACATTCTCGACCTGGTCGGCCACCGGCAGGATGCGCGGCCTGACGTCCGGCATGTCGCCGTCGACGTCGAGCGCGAGCCGCTGCGGCGCCCCGCCGGGCGTCAGGGTGAAGAGCTCGCCCAGCCGGTCGAAGACGAGTGTCGTGCCGTCGCTCGACAGCGAGCGTATGTCGGGTCCCGTATTGCGGTAGACCTCGCTCACCGCCCGCGTCGCCGGATCGTAGGCGAAGATGCCGACCGCCCCGCTGCGGCCCGACAGGAAGTAGAGCTTGCCGCCGGCCCAGACCGGCGAGAAGTCGGAGCCCGTCTGGTGCGGCACCTGCACCGTATCCAGGCTGGCGAGGTCGGTGACGGCGATCGTGCCGGCGCGCCCGCCGCGATAATTGCCCCACGCCGTGTAGGTGGTGAAGTCGAACGAGAAGGCCGGGGCGAGCGGGCTGTAGGCGATGCTGCGCCCGTCCGGCGCGACGCTGCCGGCGAACGCCATCGGCAGCGGCAGCGCCTTGGGCACGCCGCCGTTCGCGTCGATCTCGAACAATTGGGTGTAGCGGCTTGCCGCGCTGCGGCCCGAGCGGAACAGGATCTTGCGCCCGTCCGGAGACCAGCCGACCGCCGCATCGGCCGCCGGGTGCCAGGTCAGCCGCCGCGGCACGCCGCCCGTCGCGGCCACGGTGTAGACGTCGACATTGCCGTCATATTCGCCGGTGAAGGCGATCGTCTGCCCGTCCGGCGAGAAGAGCGGCCCGCTCTCCACCCCGACGCCGGTGGTGATCCTCACCGCCCGTCCGCCGCCGCGCGGCGCAGTCCAGATGTCGCCGCCGTTGACGAAGGCGACGAGGTCGCGGCTCAGCGCCGGCTGCTGGAGGATCCGCGGCGCCGCCTCGGCGGGCGCGGCGGCAGTGGCCAAAGCGACGAAAGCGGACGTGGCGAGAAGGGCTGCGCGCAAGGGACTCTCCGAACGGCTGGTGGTGCGCCGCCAGTCGTGCCGGGTCCGTGACGGGCCGTCAACGCCCGCCCCGCCTTGCGAAACCTACTCCCGGTAATCGGTCGTCGTGCGCGTCTTCACCTCGATCTCGACGCTGGTCTGCATCCGGTGCGCGCGCAGCCGCTTCGACGTCTTGGGGTTCAGATAGTCGCGCAGCAGCGGCGGCCGCGCGGCGAGGAAATAGAAAGGCGCGTTCGCCACCACTTCCTCATTCGCAGCGATGGCGAGCTCGTCCTTGCGCGTCACCGTCTGCACCACCGCCGGCGCGTGGGTGATGCCCGCGGCAAGCAAGGTGTAGGCGCGGTGGTAGCCGTTCTGGAGAAGGAGCCGGTTGTCGCTCTTCACCACCGAGAGGAAGTTGGATCCGAATCCGACCGGCAGCGCCAGCACATGGCTCGCCGGTCCGAAGGTTGCCAGCCGCGCGATCTGCGCCGGGTCGAGCAGCTGCGTCCGGTGCAGGCGGAAGTCGGTCGAATCGGAGGTGAACAGCCAGCGGTTCGACGCGACCTTGCGCGCCTTGACCGCGGGCTGCGGCCGCTCGGTCGGCAGGCAGAAGCGGAACAGGGCTTCGGGCGCGGGGTCCGCCCCGAGCTTCGCGCGCAGCTCGCCGGAGAAACCGGGGCTGACGCTCGATTGCGATGCGATCAGCTTCGACAGCTCCACCATGCGGATTTCGGTCGGCAGCGTGTCGTAGGTGTCGCGATAATAGGGAAAGTCGGCGAGGGCCCTGGCCAGCGGCTGCATCGCCTTGGTAAGCGGAAGGCATTCGGCGCTGTCGGCGATGCCGGCCTCCGCCACCTCCAGCTCGTGGAAATGGTCGTTCGCCGCGCGCCATTCGTCGGCCAGCGCGCGCGGGTCCATCGTCTCGCCGCCGACCACCTTCTCGCGCACGAAGTCGAGATAGTCGGCAAGGTGCGGCTGGCCGAGCAGCCAGATCAGTTCCTCATAGGCTTCGGCGGGTTTCTCTCCGCCCAGCGCCTGCTGCGACGCGCTCTTCTTCATCGGCGGTGTCGATCCCAAAGCAAAAGGCCGGACGGGGAATACCCGCCCGGCCTTGCAACGGCGTTAAGACGCGCGTCGGCTTAGCAGCCGCAACGGCCCTTCGAGCCCTTGTGCTTGGACTTCGAGCCCTTCGACTTCGAGCCGCAGCTCTTCGAGCCGTGGCCGCGCGAACCGGTGCCGCAGCCCTTCGAGCGCGTGCCCTTGCCGCCGCAGGACGGCGGGGTCGGCTTGCCGCAGCTGCCGGCGCCGTAGACGAAACCCAGTTCGGAAGTGGTAAGATCGCGCATTTGAGGTCTCCTGTTAGCGAAGCTTCGAGGCGGCTTCCGACGTGGGTTGGGAGCGCCGCGACCATCACGGTTACGGAAGCGCCAACCGATATCCAGAGGGCAAAATCGGCTGTCCCGGATGGGGACAAAGGGCCCGAAAACCTTAGGCGCTATCCGGGGGCCGGAGCGGCCGTTATGGAAGCGCAATGAGCCTCCCTCCCCTGTTCGACCGGCTGCGCCTCCCCGTCATTGGCGCGCCGCTCTTCATCGTCTCCAACCCGGACCTCGTCATCGCCCAGTGCAAGGCGGGGATCGTCGGCTCCTTCCCGGCCCTGAACGCGCGGCCGCAGAGCCTGCTCGACGAATGGATCCACCGCATCACGGAGGAGCTCGCCGCTTGGGACCGTGACCATCCGGAAGCCCCGGCGGCGCCGTTCGCGGTCAACCAGATCGTCCACCGCTCAAACGACCGGCTCGAGGCCGACATGGCAACCTGCGCCAAGTGGAAGGTGCCGATCGTCATCACCTCGCTGGGCGCGATCGTCGAGGTCAACCAAGGCGTGCACGCCTGGGGCGGCATCACCTTGCACGACATCATTCACGACCGCTTCGCCCGCAAGGCGGTGGAGAAAGGCGCCGACGGCCTGATCGCAGTCTCGGCTGGCGCCGGGGGCCATGCCGGCACGCTCTCGCCCTTCGCGTTGGTGCAGGAGATCCGCCAGTGGTTCGACGGCCCGCTTTGCCTCTCGGGCGCGATCGCCACCGGCCGCGCCGTGCTCGCCGCGCAGGCGATGGGGGCCGACCTCGCCTACATAGGCTCGCCCTTCGTCGCGACCGAGGAGGCGAACGCCCAGCCCGAATACAAGCAGGGCATCGTCGAGGGCCGCGCCTCCGACATCGTCTATTCGAGCCTCTTCACCGGCGTCCACGGCAATTACCTGCGGCAGTCGATCGTCGCCGCCGGGATGGACCCGGACAACCTCCCGGAAGGCGACCTCAAGACGATGAACTTCGCCGGCGGCGAAGGTGCCAAGAAGGCCTGGCGCGACATCTGGGGCTCCGGCCAGGGCATCGGCGCGGTGGACCGGGTGCAGCCGGCGGGGGCATACGTCGCCCAACTGGCGCGCGAATATGGCGAGGCGAAAGCGGCCTTGTGCCTCTAGTGCCTCCCCATCCCCCAGGATGGGGAGGGGGACCACCCGCAGGGTGGTAGAGGGGTGGCCTGTCCTGACGCCAGAGGGTCGAGCGCGTTTACTCGGACTTCTCGACCTGTCACCCCTCCACCACCCTGCGGGTGGTCCCCCTCCCCACCGCTACGCGGCGGGGAGGCAGAGTTCCGCCAAGTTCTCCCGCCACGCCTGCGGGAGCGGCACCGGCCGCCGCGTCTCGCGGTCCACATAGACATGGACGAAAAACCCCTCCGCCGCCGCCTCCGCCTCGCCCTTGGCGAACACGCCCAGCCGGTAGCGCACGCTCGACGTGCCCAGCCGCTCCACCGCCAGCCCCACCTCCACGTCCTGCGGGTATGCAAGCGGGTGCGCGTAGCGGCTCCCCGTCTCCACGACGAGCCCGACCGGATCTCCGGCCAGGACGTCGAGCAGCCCCGCCTCGATCAGCCAGGCGTTCACCGCGGTGTCGAACCAGGCATAATAGACGACGTTGTTGACGTGGCCGTAGGCGTCGTTGTCGGCCCAGCGCGTGCCGATCGCCCGCCACGCGCGATACGCCTCCCGCCCTCTGAGCGCCGCGCGGGTCACAGCGCCGCCGCGTAGAGGCGCCGCGCGTCGGCCTCGCCGATCGGGCAGGGATTGTTCACGAGCAGCCGCTCCTGCTTCATCGCCTCGGCCGCGAGGAGATCGAGATGCTCCTCGCGCACCCCCACTTCCGACAGGCGCAGCGGCACGCCGGCGGCTTCGCACAGGCCGCGCATCCGCTCGACGAATCCCTGCGCCCGCCCCTGCGTCCCGAGCCGCGCCAGCCCCGGGTCGAGCAATATCCCGAGCTCCGCGTAGAGCGGCATCGCGGCGTGGAGATTGTGGCCGAGCACGTGGCTCAGCATCAGCGCGTTCGACACGCCGTGCGGCACGTGGAAATGACCGCCGAGCGGGTAAGCGAGCGCGTGGACGCCGGCGACCGGCGCGTTGGCGAAGGCGACGCCGGCGAGATGCGCGCCGAGCAGCATCGCCGCCCGCGCGTCGCGATCGTCCGGCGCGTCGCAGGCGCGCAAGAGGTTCTCAGCCAGCATCCGCAGCGCCTCGCGCGCGAGCGCGTCCGACACGGGGTTCTTGAGCCGCGCCGACGTATAGGCTTCGATCGCGTGGACCATGGCGTCGATGCCGGTCGCCGCGGTCACGCCGCGCGGCAGGCCGACCGTCAGCTCGGCGTCCAGCACCGCCCAGTCCGCCGTCAGCGGCGCGCTGTTGACGGCGAGCTTGAGGCTGCCGCCGACGGTGATGACGCTGATCGGCGTCGCCTCGGAGCCGGTGCCGGCGGTGGTCGGCACCAGCACCAGCGGCAGCCGCGGGCCGGTTGCCTTGCCGACTCCCCAGATCGCCTCGAGCGCGTCGCCGCTGCCGAGCAGGTAGGCGGCGAGCTTGGCGACGTCCATCGGGCTCCCGCCACCGAAGCCGACGACGGAGGCGCAGCCGCGCCCCGCCTCGACGGCGGCGAGCAGGGTCGCCTGCGACGGATCCTCCTCGACGGCGTCGAAGATCCGCGCCTCGCTCCCCGCTTCGGCGAGCGCCGCCAGCGCCGCGTCGGGCAAGCCGATCCGCCGCAGCCCCCCATCGGTGACGAACAGGCAGGGCCCCGGCGGCAGCAGTTCCGCCAGCCGCGCCGACGCGCCGGCGCCCGAGAGGACCCTGGGCCCATAGGAGAAGCGAAACGGCGTCATGCACGCGCCTTAGCGGCAATCCTCCCCACCCGTCATCCCGGCGAAAGCCGGGATCTCGCGTCGGCGACGCTCGGCGGTCTCGTGGAGATCCCGGCTTCCGCCGGGATGACGAGGAGGGGTCAGAACGATCGCTCGAGCCGGCTGAGCAGGCTGCGCGCCGGGCTCGGCTGCGGCGCAGACCCTTCCGCGCCGGTGGCGTCGAGGCGCTGCACCCGCGCGTAGAGGTCGCGGCTCGCGCCGATCAGGGCGACCGCCTCCGCCGGCAGCTTCGGCAGCAGCGCCTCGTCCGTCTCCGGGGCGTCGCCGAGGCGCCGCGTCGGCGTGCGCGCCTGGAGCGGGCTGAGCTCTCCCGCCTCGACCGCGCGCTGGGTCAGCAGCCAGGCGATGACGTGCATCAGCCGCGTCGTCACCTTGAGCGACTCGCACGAGAAGGAGACGCGGACGATCGGGTCCAGCCCGTCGCGGTCGTCGCGGCCCTGCCGCTCGAAATAGGAGCGCGCCTCGTCCGCGAGCAGCATCGCCTCGGTGTAGAGCGAGGCAACGAGCTTGGGCGTGAGCGGAACCTGGGCGTCTTCGGCGGCCATGTGGCGACTGGTGCCACAGCGGCGGGCGCGCGTGAATTGGGAAAGAGGGTGAACGCCGCGCCTGTTCCCGCGCGGGACGCCTGCCCTCAGGCGATGATGTCCGGGATCAGGGCGTCCTCGAGCTGTGCGATCTCGTCGCGCAGCCTGAGCTTGCGCTTCTTGAGGCGGGCGAGCTGGAGCTGGTCGGGCGCCGCCGTCGCGCGCAGCGCCTCGATCGCCGCGTCGAGGTCGCGATGCTCGGTGCGCAGCCGCACCAGCCGCGCGGCGTTGCTGATCTCGGCTCCCTCGAGGCTCGCCATCCGCCTTCGCTTACCCTCTACTCAAGCGCTTACGACAGGCGTAATGATTAGCCGATCAACGGGCTGTCGTACATATCGCGGCGGCCGTCCCAAGCGGGGAGACATGGACGCCGCACACATGGTTTAACCTTCTGGCAAGCGCAGCATAAGGAGATGGGAATGCAACAGCCGCATATCTCGGCACTGCAGGCGAAACACGCCGACATCGAAGCCCGGATCGCCGACGAGACTCAGCGACCCCTGCCCGATATGGCGACGATCTCCCGGCTCAAGAAGGAAAAGCTCCGCGTGAAGGAAGCCCTCGCCGGGCTGCACTAAGCCGCCGAGTCGCGGACGCATGAAAAGGGCCCGGCGCGAGAAGCGCCCGGGCCCTTTCTATTGCTGTGCCTCCCCAAGCGATGCTTGGGGAGGGGGACCACCCGAAGGGTGGTGGAGGGGTGACAGGTCGAAGACTCGACGATGTACGCGAGACCCTCTGTCTCTGAGACAGCTACCCCTCCACCACCCTGCGGGTGGTCCCCCTCCGCATCTGCGATGGGGAGGCAGGAGGGGCCCAGCGCCGCGCCTCAGTCGTCGCGGCTGACGCGTTCGTTGCGCTCGTGGCGCTCCTGCGCCTCGACGGTCATCGTCGCGATCGGGCGCGCCTCGAGGCGGGCGAGCGAGATCGGCTCACCGGTCACTTCGCAAAAGCCGTACTCGCCGGTCTCGATGCGGCGCAGCGCCGAGTCGATCTTGGCGATGAGCTTGCGCTGGCGGTCGCGGGTCCGAAGCTCGATCGCCCAGTCGGTCTCCGAGGAGGCGCGGTCGGTGACGTCCGCCTCGCGGATCGGGCCGCTCTTCAGCTGCGCCATCGTGCCGGCGGACTCGCGCAGCAGCTCGTCCTTCCAGTTGAGCAGCTTCTGCCGGAAATAGGCGAGCTGCATCGGATTCATGAACTCTTCGTTGGCGTTGGGACGATAGGCGTCCACCATCGCGCCGAACGCAACCGCACCTTGATTGAAGATATCGCTGACTGCCGTAGCCATAACCCCTCCGCTACACCCGCAGGCCGCTCGTGCCTGCAAATCCCCAACTGCCGCCCCCGAGTCGTCCGGGAATAGGTCGGCGTTAGCCCCAGCGCGCCTATACGCGCCGCAAATGGGCAGAACAAGTCACTCAAATAGGGCGGAAAAATCAGTCCCCAATTGAGCGGCGAAGCGTGACATTTTTGCCGCTCAGCCGAAGCATTGGCGCAAACGGCGGGCGAATCGGCCGCGACTCGGCAGGGTCTCGGGAGGAAAACGCCGATCGACCGCCCGCCTGCCGGTCTGGCCGCGTTCACGGCTCCGCCACCCTTGTCCACGAATGGGACGGAAGTCGCCCGCAGGCCCATTTGGCGGGCAAATCCAAGCCTCATCGTGGTTAACGCGCTTGCGCTCGGCCCGGTCTTCGTCATTCGTCGACGGGGCCGGATGCAGGTTTCGCAATCCTTCGGGAGCGACGGGGCCTCATCCACCGCCACGAAACAGGGTGCGTCGCTATGTCGGTAAGAATGGCTCTCGCTAAATTGTGCGCCTGCGCCGCCGGCGGCGCCGTGATCGGCGGCAGCGCCGTCCACGTCGTCGAAAATCCCCGGCCGCGGCCCGCCATCGTCCACCACGCGAAGGGCGAGAAATACGCCCGCAGCGTCGTCAAGGCGCGCACCGTCTACCGGACCCGCCGTGTCGCCCATGCGACCTGCGTCGTCCGCCAGCCGGCCCGCACCGTCACCACCCGCACCTACGCGATGGGCGCCCCCGCCCCCGCGCCGATGCCGATGCCGGTCGAGATGGGCGGCGGCGGCGTCCCCGCGGTCGTCGTCGGCGGCGGCAGCGGCGGCGGCGGCTTCGGCGGCGGCTTCTTCTCGGGCGGCTTCTTCGGCGGCTCGAGCGGCAACGCCTTCTTCACCGCCTCGACCTCCAGCGGCGGCTCGACCAGCACGTCGACCGGGGGAAGTTCCACGTCGACGGGCGGCAGCTCGTCGAGCACCTCGTCCGGGATCAGCTCGACGAGCAGCTCGAGCGGCAACGTCTCGAGCTCGACCAGCACGTCGTCGAGCGCGTCGAGCGCGTCCAGCTCCTCCTCGAGCAGCGCCAGCTCCGCCAGCTCGAGCGGCTCCTCCTCGACCAGCTCGGGCTCGAGCGGCACCTCCTCGGGCCCGCCCACCGACGTTCCGGCCCCGCCGATGGCGCTGCTGTTCGGCGCCGGGGCCGCCGGCCTCATCGCCCGCCGCCGCAAGGCCGCGAAGTAGGCTTCTCGAAAAGGAAAAGGCCGCGCCCCCACCCGGGGGCGCGGCCATTCTCTTGGCCCCAAGGGCGCAGGCTTATTTCGGGGTGCCCGACGCGGCCGGCGCCGGCGCGGCAGGCTTGGCCGCCGCCTCGAGATCCGCCGCGGTCGCGCCGACGACGACGCCGTTCGGCCCCGGCGCGACTCCGCTCCTGGGCACCCGCACCAGATTCCCCGACGCGAGCTTGATCGTCACCGTCTGGTCGTCGACCGCGGTGATCGTGCCGACCGCGGCGCCGGCCGTGCCGGTCACCGCCGCGCCCGGCGCGATCTTCGCCGCCGCGGCCGCGAGGCCCTTCTCGATCTCGGCGTCGAGCTGTGCCTGGGTCATGCCGAACAATAAGGACCCCTCGTGCGGCGTGAAGGACGCAGCCGGGAGGCGCGCCTCGTGCTTGTCGGTCTTCACGATGACGTAGCCACCCTCGACCTTCGTGACCGTGCCGACGGTGCCGCCGGCCGTGTCCTTGACGGTCATGCCGGCGGCGGGGGCCTGGGCGAAGGCCGGCGCGGAGAAAGCGGCGGCGGAAAGCGACAGGGCAATCAGGATTTTACGCACAGTCTTTCAAGCTCCTCGATGTGATGCTGCCCGGCCCGCCCCCGCGGCCGGGAGAGGCGACCCTATTCGGCCTGCAGGATTTTCTCAATCTCCGCCACCGGATGGCCGGTAAGGTCCTTCGCCACCTCGGCGGCGAGGCGCTTCTCCACTTCCTTGTGATAATGCTTCCTGAGCTCGCCGAGCGTGCGCGGCGGGGCGACGATGATCAGGGATTCGAACTCGTTCTTGAGCGCCCTCTTCTTCAGCATATCCGCCGTCTCGGCGGCGAACCGGTCTTCCTCGAGCTGGTGGAAGTCCACCTCCTCATAGGCGCTGCGCCCCGCCCCGCCGGAGGCGTCGAACGTGTGGCCCGGCGCGTCGGTCTTCTGGTCGCGGTCGGCGGGATTGTCCTGCACCTCCTTGCGCTCGACCTGCAGCTTGGGGAATTCGGCATCCCCCTCGTTGCGGAAGAACAGCATCTTCCTGCCGTCGGCCACCACCACGAAGCTGTTGTGCGGAACGCGCATCGCCTTCTCCTTTTGCCTGTCGCCTGAGCGAACGTCCGGCCAGCGGCGATGGTTGCGCGCTTGCCCCCGCCCTCCCCTCAGCCTAGCTGGCGCGATGCGCATCCTCCTGACCAACGACGACGGCGTCAACGCGGGCGGGCTCAAGGTGCTGGAGCGGATCGCCGCGCGTTTCTCGGGCGACGTCTGGATCGTCGCGCCGACCGAGGAGCAGTCCGGCGCCGGCCATTCGCTCACCCTCACCCGGCCGGTGCGCCTCAGGAAGCTCGGCGAGCGCCGCTTCTGCGTCACCGGCACCCCCACCGACGCGGTGATGATGGGGCTTGCGCACATCCTGAAGGAGGCCCGGCCGGACCTCGTCCTCTCCGGCGTCAACCGCGGTGCCAATCTCGGCGAGGACGTCACCTATTCCGGCACCTGCTCGGCCGCGATGGAAGGCGCGCTCGCCGGCATCCCGTCGGTCGCGCTCAGCCAGGCCTATGCGAAGGAAGGCATGGGCGACACCGTCCCCTTCGCCGCCGCCGAGGCGTGGGCGGAGCCGGTCCTAGCGCCGCTCATCGCCGGGCCGATGCCGCCGCGCACCCTCGTCAACGTCAACTTCCCTGCCCTCGCGCCCGATGCGGTGAAGGGCATCCGCGTCTGCCGCCAGGGCTTTCGCGACTATGGCCGGCTGAAGATCGTCCAGCGCACCGATCCGCGCGGCTACGATTATTTCTGGTTCGGCCTCGGCCCCGCCGTCCAGACCCCGGGGCACGAGACCGACCTCGAGGCGATCGCCGACGGCTACGTCTCGGTCACTCCGCTCCACCTCGATCTGACCCACGAGCCGGGCCTGGCGCGGCTCGCGGCTCTCTACTGATCGGCGTCGACGAACATCGCGCCGAAGCGCCCCCGCAGCGCCCAGCGCACATGGGCGCGCCGGGCGCGGCCGGCGCGTTCGAGGCGGACATGGCTGCCGATCCGGACGAAACCGGGGCATTCGGCGCCGAAACCCTCGGCCGAGACGTTGCGCAGGCGGACGGGCGTCGACGCGCCGTCCTCCAGGAGCAGGGCCGCTTCTTCCTCGACGGCCTCGCGCGGCGGCCGTGGCGGAAAGAGTTTCGGCGCTGCGCGCATCGCGAATCAGGGCTCCGGAGGGGCGCGCCGCCCCCGCGGCCGCTCTTAATGTGGATTAGTGCCCCGATCCTTTCCGGGATCTTGCCGCTTATGGTGAAGACGTTCCCAACCACGGCTGCCTTGCCACCCTCGCCGCCACGCGAAAAGGTGCTCGGATGAAGAGACTCGCCCTGCTCCTCGCGCCGCTCGGCCTCGCCGGCGCCGCGCACCCCGCATCCTCTCCGTTCGACGGCCGGTGGGTCTCCGACCTCGACACCCAGTCGGGCCTGCCGACCGACATCTATCTCGTCGCCGACGGCCGCTATCGCTGCGACAGCTGCGTCCCGCCGCGCGCCTATCCCGCCGATGGGAAGCCGCACCCGGTGCCGGGCGACGACCAGGTGCGCTGGGAATCGGCGCGGATCGCCGGGCCTCGCACCCTCGTCACCCATAGCGAAGCGCCGACGCTCAGCCGCACCGTGACGATGACGGTCGCGCCCGACGACCGCACGGCCACCTACGTCGCGAACGACAGGCGCCCCGGCGTCCGGGGCCCGCTCCAAACCGTCTATATCGCCCGCCGCACCGCGCCCGCGCCCGCCGGCGCGCACCCGGCGTCGGGCACGTGGGAGGGCATTCGCTACGTGACGGTGCCGGAGCAGCAGCGGACGATCGTCCTGCGCGTCGAAGGCGATCGCTTCGTCTACCGCCACGCCCTCGGCTACGCTTTCACTGCCCGCTTCGGCGGCGCCTTCGTGGGGGTCCGCGGGCCGTACAAGATTCCGGTCTTCGCCGCCGTCCGCCGCCTAGACCAGCGCACGATCGAGGAGACCCGCAGGAGCAACGGCCGCATCGTCATGGTGCGGACCTACACCCTCGCTCCCGGCGGAGACGCCCTCGCGGTTGCAACCACCGACCCGGCGACCGGGCACACCTTCCGCTCCATCTCCCGGCGCGTACGCTGACAGGAACACAGAAGGAACAATTCACTTTCCTACACCCCGGCGCCTGAGGCATAAGCTGGGGATGGACGAATCGAACCCCCTTCCCGCCTTTACGCCGGTCCCGCTGCGCGGACGCCGCGACGGCTGGACGCCGGAGCGCCAGCGCGCTTTCATCGCCGCCATCGCCGGCGGAATGCCCTCCAACCACGCCGCCCGCGCCGTCGGCATGAGCAAGCAGACCGCGCACGCACTGCGCGGCAGGCCGGGGGCGGAAAGCTTCGCCGCCGCCTGGGACGAGGCGGCGCGCCGTGGCAAGGCGGCTCGAGGCAAGGGCGTGTCGGAGCGGACCTGCGCGGCCATCGAAGGCGTGCAAACGCCGGTGCGCTATCGCGGCCGGATCGTCGGCTTCCGCACCCGCTACGACAACCGGCAGCTCGTCCGTCTGCTCGGCCAGGCTTTCGCGAAAGGGTGGGTGGCGCTGTGAAGAGCTGGTTTTTTCTCTCTTTGGAGGCCGAACTTTGGTCAGCTTCCGAGTCGCGGCGCTAGGAAAAGCGACGCGAAGGCCCTATGTCGCCGGCTCCCATGGAACTCGAGCTCCCCTCCCCGCCCAAGGTCGGCATGGTTTCGCTCGGCTGCCCGAAGGCGCTGGTCGATTCCGAGCGGATCCTGACGAAGCTGCGCTCCGACGGCTACCAACTGTCGCCCGACTATGATCAGGCGGACGTCGTCCTGGTCAACACCTGCGGCTTCCTCGATTCCGCAAAGGAAGAAAGCCTCGCCGCGATCGGCGAGGCGATCGCCGAGAACGGCCGGGTGATCGTCACCGGCTGCATGGGCAAGGAAGCGGACGTCATCCGCGCCAAGTTCCCCGGCGTCCTCGCCGTCACGGGCCCGCACCAATATGAAGAGGTGGTCGGCGCGGTCCATGTCGCCGCGCCGATGCCGCCCTCGGCCTACCTCAACCTGGTGCCCGACGCCGGCCTCAAGCTCACCCCGCGCCACTACAGCTATCTGAAGATTTCCGAGGGCTGCAACCACCGCTGCAGCTTCTGCATCATCCCCTCGCTGCGCGGCGACCTCGTCAGCCGCCGCCCGGACGCGATCCTGCGCGAAGCGGAAAAGCTCGTCGCCGCCGGGACGAAGGAGCTGCTCGTCATCAGCCAGGACACCTCGGCCTACGGCGTCGACCTCCGCCATGCCTCCTGGCCCTGGAAAGGCGGCGAGGTCCGCGCCCACATGACGGACCTCGCCCGCGAGCTGGGCCGGCTCGGCGCCTGGGTGCGCCTCCATTACGTCTACCCCTATCCCCACGTCGACAAGGTCATCCCGCTGATGGCCGAGGGGCTGGTCCTCCCCTATCTCGACATTCCTTTCCAGCATGCCGCGCCGTCGGTGCTGAAGGCGATGAAGCGCCCGGCCAACGAAGCCAAGGTGCTCGAACGGATCCGTGCCTGGCGCGGCGTCTGCCCGGACATCGCCATCCGCTCCTCCTTCGTCGTCGGCTTCCCGGGCGAGACCGAGGCCGATTTCGACTATCTGATGCAATGGCTCGAGGAAGCCCGCCTCGACCGCGTCGGCGCCTTCCGCTTCGAGCCGGTCAAGGGCGCGGCGGCGAACAGCCTCCCCGGCGCGGTGCCCGAGGAGGTCAAGGAGGAGCGCTATGCCCGCCTGATGGAGCTCACCGCGCGCATCTCCGCGGAGAAACTGCAGGCGAAGGTCGGCCGCACCATCGACGTCCTCATCGACGTCGCCGACGGGGAAGGCGGCGCCACCGGCCGCTCGAAGGCCGATGCGCCGGAAATCGACGGCGAAGTCCACCTGCGCGACGCGCCGCACGTCGCCCAGGGCGACATCGTCCGCGTCCTCGTCGAGGACGCCGACGAGCACGACCTGTTCGGTGTCCCGGTCAGCTGAAGGAGCCTTGGATGTTCAGGAGCGTCAACCCGGCCACCGGCGAGGAGATCGCGACCTATCCCGAGCTGACGCCCGACGCGCTCGAAACGAAGGTCGCCAGGGCCGCCGAGACGTTCCGCCACTGGCGCGCGACGCCGCTCGACGAGCGCACCGCCCTCCTCTCCCGCATCGCCGACCGTTTCGAGGCCGAGAAGGCGCGGATGGCGCGGATCGCGACGCTGGAAATGGGCAAGACCTATGCGAGCGCCGTCGCCGAGGTCGAGAAATGCATCGCCGGCTTCCGCGTCTTCGCCCAGGACGGCCCCGCCATGCTGGAGCCGCGGCGCCAGGCGCTCGCCACTGGCGGCACCGCGGAGCTGGTCTGGCTGCCGATCGGGCCGATCCTCGCGGTCATGCCGTGGAACTTCCCCTACTGGCAGGTCGTCCGCTTCCTCGCCCCCACCATCCTCGCCGGCAATGTCGGCCTCCTCAAGCACGCCAGCATCGTCCAGGGCGTCGCCGGCCTGATCGAGGAGATGGTCCTTTCCGCCGGCGCCCCCGAGGGCCTGTTCCAGAACCTCGCGATCAAGTCGGGCGCCGTCGCCGGCCTCATCGCCGACGACCGCATCGCCGCCGTCACTCTCACCGGCTCGGAGGGCGCGGGCAAGTCCGTCGCCGAGGCGGCGGGCAAGGCGCTCAAGAAGGTCGTGCTCGAGCTGGGCGGCTCCGACCCGTTCGTCGTCATGCCCTCGGCCGACCTCGACGAGGCGGTGAAGCAGGGCGTCAAGGCGCGTATCCAGAACACCGGCCAATCCTGCATCTGCGCCAAGAGGATGATCGTCCACGCCGACGTCTACGACGCCTTCCTCGATAAATTCTCCGCCGCCATGAAGGCGGTGAAGGCCGGCGACCCGTTCGACCCCGCGACGGACATGGGCCCGCTCTCCAGCTTCGAGCAGCGCGACACCGTGCTCAAGCAGCTCGACGAGGCGAAGGAGGTCGGCGCCACGCTCCTCTTCGGCGGCGAGAAGCCGGACGGCCCGGGCGCCTTTCTGACTGCGGGGATCATCACCGACGTGCCGCTCGACAGCCCGCTGATGGCCGAGGAGATTTTCGGCCCCGTCGCCATGGTTTTCCGCGCCGCCGATATCGACGAGGCGATCCGGATCGCCAACGACATCCCCTTCGGCCTCGGCTCCTCCGTCTGGACCAACGAGCCGGAGGAGCAGGAGCGCTTCGTCCGCGAGGTGGAGGCCGGCATGACTGCGATCAACCAGATGCTCGCCTCGGCCCCGGAGGCGCCGTTCGGCGGCATCAAGCGCTCCGGCCACGGCCGCGAGCTCAGCCGCTACGGTCTCCACGAATTCATGAACCTCAAGACGGTCATGCGCGCGAAGGACGCCGCGCTCGGCCCGCGCACCGACGCGCTCGACTAGCGGCGGGGATACTCGCGCCCGCGCTTCACCGTGAGCGTGACGCTGCGGAGATTCGCTAGCGATTCCAATGGGTTACGAGTCAGTATTGCGAGATTGGCGAGCTTCCCGGCCGCTACGCTGCCCATCTCGCGCTCCATCCCCATTGCCCGCGCTCCGTTGAGGGTCGCCGCCCGGATCGCGGCCGCCGGCGGCAGCCCGGCGCGGCCGAGCAGCTCGACCTCCTCGATCACCGCCGGCCAGGGATCCTCCGGCGCGGTCTCGCCGTCGGTACCGGCCGAGATCGTCACCCCCGCCCGCCAGGCCTGGCCGGTCAGCCGGAGCGCCAGCGCGAGCGTGCAATGCGCCGGCTTGCCCGTTCGCCGCGCCGCCCGCTCCGCTTCCTCATAGACGCGGTTGGTGGCGTCGAGGACGATGCCGCGGCGCCGCATCGCCGCGAACAGCCGTGCCATCGCGGGGTTGTCGCCATGCGCGAACAAGGCGGCGTCGACGGGGAAGCGATGCTGGTAGCTGTCCGGCCTCGCCGCCATCGCCTGGTAGGCGAGATAGCAGACGTGGCTCATCGTGTCGGGCCCGGCCGCGGCGACCTCCTCCGGGGTCGCCGGGAAGACCATGCCGTGCGCCCAGACCCGCAGCCCCTGCCGGTGCGCTTCGGCCGCCACCCGCGCCACCAGCGGCGCCGGGAGGTTCGCGTAGATCTTGATCGCCGCGGCGCCGGCCGCCTTGCCCCGCGCCACGGCGGCGCGAAGGTCGGTCCGCTCGTCGATCGCCTGCATCCACGGCGCCGTCCCCGGCGCGAAGCCCTCGGCGGCGGCGGCGGTGCGCGGGTCGGCGAAGAAGCTCCGGCCGGCGACCAGCGCCGGGTAGACGATGTCCGGCGCCGCGATCGTGCCGCGGCGCGCCGCTTCCTGCAGCGCCCGGACCTCGCGCACGTCGTCGGCCATGTCGCGGATTGCGGTGACGCCGGAATGGAGCTGCCGCCGCAGCACTGCGAGCGCGGCTTGGCGATCCGGCGGCGTCGCGAGATGCTGGTGGCTGTCGATCAGCCCGGGCAGGAGGTAGCGGCCGGTGAGGTCCACCACCCGCCCGCCACGCAGCTGGCGCCGCGTCAGCCGCGCGTCGGGCAGCACCGCGGCGATCCGCTCACCCTCGACCACGACAGCCATGTCGCGGCGGAGCGGCTCGCCGGTGCCGTCGATCAGCGCCGCGTGGCGGTAGACGGTCCGTGCCGGCGGCGCCGCGGCGGTCAGCCAGGCGGCCAGGAGCAGGAGGATGAGGCGCGCCATCGCCTCATCCTGCCCTGCCGGGCCGCCGCGGGGAAGCCGTCAGCGTCCGAAGGAGAAGGACGTGGAGCCGCTGGTGCTGGTGCTGGAGCTCGACGCGAAGGCGAAGCTGCTGCTGGAGCTCGAGCTGAAGCTGAAGCTGAAGCTGCTGCTCGAGCTGCTGCTGAAGCTGAAGCTGCTCGCCGAGCTGGACACCGTCACGCACGACGTCGGGCAACAGGCCGGCGGCGGCGGCGGCGGGCAGACCGGCTGGCACCCGCCATGATGGCCCCAGCCGCCGGCGACCAGGCCCAGCTCTTCCGCGTCCAGAATGCGCATGCTCGTCTCTCCTCGCCCATCGCGACGCTCGTGCGCCGCCGGTGGGCCGCTCCTACCACGCCGCACGGCCTGCTTCGACGCTTTGCCAGTCCCGATCCGGGACAGCCGCACCGCGGGTCTTGCGGCTCTCCGGCGCGGCCCAGCGTCGGTTTGCCGAAAGTTCATGGCACCGAAACGGTCCCTTCCTCGTTGCACCGGCGCCGGGCTCGACCCGGACTGTGACGATGCGAAAGGGAAACCACAGCATGAAGAGCGTATTCGTAGGCGCCGCGATGGCCGGCGCGATGATGCTGGCGCCGGTCGGGCTTGCACCCGCCTCCGCCCAGCCGGGCTGGAACGGCAATGCCTTCTGGCGCGGCGCGCCGGGCGGGACCTGGGAACGGATCCAATTCCTCCAGGACCGCATCAACCGGGGCATCTCCGACGGCTCGCTGAACCGCGGCGAAGGGATGCGCGCGCAGGCGCAGCTCAACAACATCAAGCGTCAGGCGTGGCAGATGCGCCGCCGCGACGGCGGCCAGCTCAACGGCCGCGACAATGCGTGGCTGCAGCGCGAGCTCGACAATCTCAGCCGGCGGCTGCGCTGGCTGCGGCACAACGGCTGGTAAGGCCGAGGCCCGCGCCGGCGCGCCCGGCGCGGGCCCTTACTGGCCGACGGCCGGAAGGGCGAGATAGGCGAGCCGGCGAACCTCGCGCCGGCCGCGCACGACCGTGTCCAGGATCAACCCCACGGCGAAGCTGATCACCGCGACGATCATGAGGCCGGTGACGAGGATCGCGGTCGGGAAACGGGGCACCAGGTGGGTCTGCGCGTAGGTCACCACCAAAGGTATCGCGAGGACCACCGCCGCCGCGGCGAGCAGCGCCGCAAAGCCGCCGTAGAAGAGCACCGGCCGCTCGATCCGGAACAGGTGGAGGATCGTCCTGAGGATCCGCCAGCCGTCCCGGTAGGTGGAAAGTTTCGAGTGCGAGCCCTCGGGCCGCGCGCCATAGGCGGTGACGACTTCCGCCACCGGCATGGCGAGTTCCAGCGCGTGGACGCTGATCTCCGTCTCCGTCTCGAAGCCGCGCGACAGCGCCGGGAAGCTCTTGACGAACCGGCGCGAGAAGACGCGGTAGCCGGACAGGATATCGGTGAAGGTGCGCCCGAAGATGCGGGCCAGCATGCCGGTCAGCAGCCGGTTGCCGAAACGGTGGCCGCGCCGGTACGCCTCCTCCACTTCCGAGCGGCGGGCGCCGACGACCATGTCGAGCTGCTCCCCGACGAGGCGGGAAACCAGTTCCGGCGCGGCGGCGGCGTCGTAGGTCGCGTCGCCGTCGGCCATGACGTACACGTCCGCCTCGACGTCGGCGAACATGCGGCGCACGACATTGCCCTTGCCCTGCATGCGCTCCGCCCGCACGACGGCGCCCGCCGCCGCGGCGACCTCGCGGGTTCGGTCCCGGCTGTTGTTGTCGTAGACGTAGATCGTCGCGTCCGGCAGCGCGGCGCGGAAACCGGCCACCGTCTGGCCGATCGCCGCTTCCTCATTGTAGCAGGGCAGCAGGACGGCGATGCGAAGCTGAGACTGCACTCCGGACACCCCACCCGTTCGGCCTGAGCCTGTCGAAGGCCCTCTTTTAGAGAAGGACGGCGCTTCGACAAGCGCGGCGCGAACGGAGCGTCGGGCTTACGCCTTCTTCTTGGCGGCGGGCTTCTTCTTCGCGGGAGCGGCCTCCTGGGCCGCAGGCGCTGCATCCTCGGCGGCCTTTTTCGCCCGCGGCGCCTTGGCCGGCTTCTCCTCGGCGGCGGGAGCAGGCGCGGCGTCTTCGGCCTTGGCCTTCTTCGCGGCGGGCTTCTTCGCCGGCTTCTCCTCGGCCGGAGCGGCGTCGGCCGCCTTCGCCTTCTTCGCGGAGGCCTTCTTCGCCTTGGGCGCGTGGCCGTGATCGTGGTCGCAATCCGGTCCGTGGACGTGGCCGGTCTCGACCGACTCGATCTCCGCCTGCAGCACGTCGCGCGTTACCGCCCGGTCGGTGATCTGTGCCTGCGAGAAGAGGTGGTCGACGACCTTGTCCTCGAACAGCGGAGCGCGCAACTGGGCTGCGGCCATCGGCTCATTGCGGACATATTCGACGAACTTCTGCCGATCCTCGGGCCGATATTGCTGGGCCGCCTGCGCGATCAGCTGGTTCATCTCGGCGTCCGAGACCTGCACCCCGGCACGCTGGCCGATCTCCGAGAGGAGCAGGCCGAGCCGGACCCGGCGCTCGGCGATCGCGCGGTAATCCTCGCGCTCGGCTTCCATCTCGGCGAGCGCCGCCTTCGGATCCTCCTCGTGGCTCGCCTCATGCTCGAGCTGCTGCCAGATCTGGGCGAATTCCGCCTCGACCATCGAGGGCGGCACTTCGAAATCGTGGCTGGCGGCGAGCTGGTCGAGCAGCTTGCGCTTCATGTGGGTGCGGGTGAGGCCGTTCAGCTCCTGCTCGATCTGGCCCTTCAGCAGGCCCCTCAGCTGATCGATGCCCTCAAGGCCCATCGACTGGGCGAAGCCGTCGTCGATTTGCATCGCCTTTGGCAGCTGGACCTCGCCGACCGTGACCTCGAACTTCGCGTCCCGGCCCTTCAGGTAGGCGACCGGATAGTCGTCGGGGAAGGTGACGCTGAGCGTCCGCTGCTCGTTCGCCTTGGCGCCGACGAGCTGGTCCTCGAAGCCCGGGATCAGCCGGCCCGAGCCCAGCTCCACCCGCATCGATTCGCCCTTGCCGCCTTCGAACGGCTCGCCGTCGACGCTGCCCTCATAGTCGATGACGACGAGGTCGCCGATCTGCGCCGCATGCTCCTTGGGCGCCGGCTCGTAGCTCTTCTGCCCGCCCGCCAGCCGCTCCAGCGCCTCGTCCACCTCGGCCTCGGTCGGCTCGACCGTCAGCCGCTCGAGCGTCAGCCCCTCGATCTTTGGCTCCGGCACGTCCGGGAGCGTCTCGAGCTCGACCTTGACCACCGCATCCTTGCCGGGACCGCCATCCTCGAGCTCGACCGACGGCTGCATCGCCGGGCGCAGCTTCTGCTCGCTCATCAGCTGCTGGACGCCCTGCTGGACGGCGCTGTTCAGCGCCTCCTGCTCGATCGCGGCGCCGTGCATCTTCTTGACCAGGTTCGGCGGCACCTTGCCGGGACGGAAGCCGGGCATGCGGATCTGCGGCGCGACGCGCTTCAGCTCGCCGTCGACGCGGGCGTCGATGTCCTTCCTGGAAATCGTGATCCGGTAGGCGCGCTTGAGGCCCTCGTTCAACGTCTCGACAGTCTGCATGATGTTCGTCTTCGTCTCTCTCTGGATGCGGCTTAGGTCTAGGCACCCCCCTCGCTTTCGCTCGGGAGTTGCGCAAGCCGAAACCGTCCCCGGACGGTTTCGAGTCTGGCGCCACCCCCCTTGCTTTCGCTCGGGAGTTGCACAAGCCGAAACCGTCCCCCGGACGGTTTCGAGTCTGGCGCAACTGGTGCGGGCGAAGGGACTCGAACCCCCACATCTTTCGATACCGGAACCTAAATCCGGCGCGTCTACCAGTTCCGCCACGCCCGCGGGCCACGGCAAGGCGGCGGATATAGCAGGGTAAGCGCCGGGGGCAAGGCGTTGCGCGGGCTCCGGTGCCGCACCGTCCGGTCAGCCGCGCTTCATGTAAAGTGGTTCATCGGCGAACTTGTGCGGCGGCGCGACGTTTGATCCGCCGCATCAGCGGCTTTCCCCCGCCGCGCCAGAAGGAAACGACAAGATGGCGTACCGCGTCGATACTGTGACCGCCGGCGAGACCTTGCCCGACATTGCCGGCGCGACGATCCTCTCCGAAGCTCTCCAATCCTTCACCCGGCTCGTCGTCACCGGCGCCTACGACCGCGTGATGGTGCGCGACGATAAGGCCGGCCTGGTCGTTGCCGAGTGGCGGCGCCAGGGGCTCGCGCCGCCCGCCGCCGAGGCCGCCGCGGCGGCGGCAACCCTGCATTGACCGGGAGGGAGCGATGACCTTTACCCTCCTCGCCGGCCTCCTCGCCGCCGCGGCCGTGCCGCAGGGCGGCGGCGCCGGCATCTTCGGCACCTGGTCCAACCCGGCCGGCTCGGTGATCGTGCGGACGGCGCCGTGCGGCGGCGCGGTCTGCGGTCGCGTCGTCTGGGCCAGCCCGAAGGCGCGCGAAGACGCGGCGCGCAAGGGCGGCGTGCGCCAGCTGCTCGGCCTCGAGCTGCTGCGCGGCTACCGCGCCAACGGCCCCCACCGCTGGGAAGGCCGCGCCTTCGTTCCCGATCTCGGTGACGAGTTCGCTTCCGAAATGGTGCAGACCGGCCCCAACCAGATCGAGATCGAAGGCTGCCGCTTCGGCGGTCTCGTCTGCAAGAAGCAGGTGTGGCATCGCGCCAGCCCTCCGTCCGCGCGAAACCGGCGCGGCTAGCGGAAGACCTCGGCGAGCCGGTCCACCGGCGGCCCCTCCTTCCAGTCGCGCAGCTCGCAATAGAGCATCGTGTGCGCGACCCCGGAGAAGGCGGTGATGGCGGAGCCGACGGCGGCGCCGACGCCGAGCACGGTCAGGGCGCCGATCAGGGAATCGTCCGAAGGGCGCAGTGCATTCTGCGCGAGGTTCAGCATCCAGGCGCCGAGCAGGATCACGAGCTGGAAGCCGAAGACGCGCCAGCGCGCGCCGCGGGTGAGCACCTGGCTCCGCTCGAGCGCCTCGGTCGGTCCCAGCCGCTCGAGGATGAGCGCAGGCACCGAGACGGCCCAGACGACATAGAGCAGCATCGCCGGAACGAGGAACGCGACTGCCGCCACGACCGTCGCGACGGTGGCGAGCACGGTCCGCGCCACCATCGGCAGAAGCGCGCCGCAGCCGCTCTCCAGCGCCTCGCCAAGGCTCGCGCGGCGCGACTCGCGGTGACTGGCGGCAAGACGGACGAGCGCGCCCTGCGCCACCGTCGAGACGGCGAGGACGAGGAGCGCCGCAAAGGCCAGCACGACATAGGATGCGCCGCGGCCGAGCGGCCCGTAATCGCCCCCGGCGAGACGGAAATACTCGAACAGCACCGCCTCCGAGGGAGCGGCGCTGAGCAGCAGCGCGATCCCGAATGCCGCGAACGGCCGCGCCGCGAGCACCGAGAACGCGCCGCCGAGAGCGCGTTCGATCGACGCCTCCCGTACTGCGCCCGGCGCCGCCTCCGTTCCCATTTGCCGAGCCGCTTCCACGCAGCAGAGGCTGCCCCGTACCCCGCGCCCGTGCAACCCTCCCGTTCAGCCTGCGTTCGGGGGCGGAAGCGCAGGTTGACAGCCACGAGTCGAAGGGTCAGTTTGTTTGCGATGAAGACGATGTGCGCCTCTGCCGTCCCCGCCCGTCCGGCCGCCGCCGCGTCGGCCCTCTATTATTACGCCTCGCGATACCGGACGGGATCGAACTAGCGCGCGCCTTCACCAGCCAAAGCTTTCCACCCCGTCCGGACCCTCCGGGCGGGGTTTTTCATTTCTGGAGACACCATCATGTTCAGAGACTTCACCGAGACCGCCGCCGTCGAGCGGGGCGACTGGACCATCCCCCAGGACTGGGCCCACTTCACGCCGGAGGACCACCGCGTCTGGGACCTGCTGTTCGCGCGCCAGCAGCAGCGGCTCGCCGGGCGGGCGGTGCGTGCCTTCGAGGAAGGGCTCGACGTGCTTCGCCTCTCCCACCCGGGCATTCCCGATTTCGACGAGCTCCATGCGCGGCTCTTCCCGCGCACCGGCTGGACGGTGGTCGCGGTCCCCGGGCTGCTTCCCGACGACGTCTTCTTCCGACACCTCAGCCGGCGCCAGTTCCCGGCGGGCAACTTCATCCGTTCCGCCAGCCAGCTCGATTATCTGGAAGAGCCGGACGTGTTCCACGACGTCTTCGGCCACGTGCCGATGCTTACCAATCCGCGCGTCGCCGACGTGCTGGAGATGCTGGGGCATCGCGGGCTCGATGCGCTGGCGAGCGGCGATCTCCACCGCCTGTCCCGCCTCTATTGGTACACGATCGAGTTCGGGCTGGCGCGCGAGGAAGGCGCGCTCAAGATCTACGGCGCCGGCCTTGCCTCCAGCTTCGGCGAGGCGGGATTCGCGCTTGAGGATCCGGCGGTCGCGCGCCACGGCTTCGACCTCGCGCGGGTGCTGCGGACCCGCTACCGATCGGATGCCTTCCAGCGCTGCTATTTCGTCATCGACGGTTTCGATCAGCTGCTGGATGCGCTCGAGCGCGCCGACCTTGGAGAGCTCTACAGGTCGATCGAAGCCTTCCCGGAGCTGGAGGCGGGCTAGGCTGCCGCGGGCGCCGCGGGCGAACGCCTCGCCGCCCCCGACCTGCGCCAGCCGAGCAGCATCGCCTGCGCCGGCTTCTCGAACCCGTGATAGAGGAGGGCCGAGACGGCCAGGACGGCGACGAGGTAGAGCGCCAGCAGGGCAGGCGAGACCGGCCGGCCCGCACCGACGAACGCGAATTTGAACAAGGTCAGCAACAGATAATGAGACAGATAGGTCGCGTAGCTGATGCGTCCGAGCCAGACCAATGGCGTCGCCGAGAGGAGGCCGGTGCCGCCTGCCTTCGCGAGCGCCAGGATCAGCGCAGCCCATATGAGCGGCGCGACGGGCGCGTCGAGCACCGCGTAGGCCATCGCCAGCACCGCCGCTATGCCGCTCAGCGCCGCGGCATCCCATCGCCGCTGCGGCATTCGCAGCCAGAGCCCGTAAAGCGCGATGCCCATTGCGAACTCGACGAGGCAGCGAAACAGCCCGGTCTGCGCCACTGCGTTCGGAAAGGGATAGCCGGCGAGGCGGAAGAACGTCTGTACGCCGGTGCCCAGCCCAACCAGGCAGGCCGCGAGCAGCCACAGGGGCCGCCGCTGCGGCTTGAGCAGCGCGAGCAGCAGCGGGAAGAGGAGGTAGGCCATCGCTTCCGTCGAGATCGACCAGGCCGGCACGTTCCATCGTGTCTGGACCGTCAGGCCCCAGTTCTGGACGAGCAGGAGCGAGGCTCCGAAATAGCCCCAATCCTGGTCGACCAGGCGCACGCTGCCGAACGCCGCCGCGGCCAGCGCGTAGGCGGCGAAGCCGAGCAGGATGAGGAGGTGCAGCGGGTAGATGCGCGCGAACCGGCGGTACAGGAAGTCGCCGTAGGCAGCGACGCCGCCTTCGCCGACGCGAGCGCCGTAATTCAGCGCCATCACGAAGCCGGAGAGGAGGAAGAAGAGGTCGACGGCGAGGTTGCCCCGCGCCAGCACCGCCATCACGGCCGGCGCGGTCCAGGGCGCGAGCAGGAAGCGCAGGTGGAACAGCACCACCCACCAGGCGGCGAGGCCGCGGATCGCGGTCAGCGGCAGCAGCTCGGGCGTGCGGGGGTCCGGGGCGGAGGCCATCGACCCGCCTTAGTCCCGCCGCCGTTGCGATTTCGCTAAGCGCGCCCGTAGATCCGGTCGAGCACGGCGGAGACGTCGACCAGCCGCTCCGCCGCCGGATCGAAGCGGGCGCCGCGCGCCAGCCGCTCCGCCCAGTCGGCAGCCGCGCGGCCGCCCCAGGCGTCGGGCGGCGACGCCAACGTCTCCGTCGAGGTGCCGCGGAAGCGCTCGGCGGTAAAGTCGTAGAAGGAACCGCCGAGGTTGCGCAACGCGGCGCCGCCCTCGGTTCCGTAAAAGGCGGCGGAGATCACCGCCTCCTGCCCCGCCGGCAACCGCCACGAGCAGGCGAGGCGGACCGACGCGCCGCCGTCAAGCGTGAGGTTCGCGACCGCATAATCCTCGACCTGGCCTTCGCGGAGCGGCCGGCCTCCTGAGAGCAGGTCTGAAGATACCCGTTCAACCTGCGGGAAATCGAGCGACCACAAGGCGAGATCCACGAGATGCACGCCGAGGTCCATGACGCAGCCGCCGCCGGACAATGCCGGGTCGTAGAACCAGCCTTTGTCGGGCCCGTAGGCGTTGTGGAAGACGAGATCGACCGCATAGACGTCGCCCAATGCGCCTTCGTCGAGCAGCGCCCGGATTCGCCGCATGCCATCGGTAAAGCGATAGGAGAGGTCGACGGCGAGCAAGCGGTCGGCCTTCCGCGCCGCGTCGACAACGGCGCGCGCCTCCGACCCGGTGCGGCCGAGCGGCTTCTGGCAGAACACCGCAGTGCCGGCTTCGAGCGCGCGGATCGACTGCTCGGCGTGGAGGGCGCTGGGCGTCGCGATGACGATGCCGTCGAGACGCTCGGCGAGCAGCCCTTCCAGACCGTCGACCCGCGTCGCCGCCGGAGCCAGCTTCAGCGCTTCGGCCGCCATCTCGCCGGACGGATCGGCGATCGCCGCGGCCTCGACCGCACCGGTGGCGAGCATGGCCTCCATCCGGTGCCGGCCGATCCAGCCGACGCCGAGGAAACCCAGCCGCGGCCGCGACGTCATGGCGTCACCAGCGCCTTGAGGAAGCCGTCGGGCCGGTCGCGGGTGGCGTCGAGCGCCTCGCCGAGCTGATCGAGGCGGTAGCTATGGGTGAACAGCGGCGCCGGATCGAGGCGGCCGGACGCGACGGCGTCGACCGCCTCGCGGATCCCCTGCATAGCGACCTCGGGGTCGCGTTCGTGGGCGTTGACGACGTCGATGCCCTTCCAGTTCCACATCTGCATGTTGACCTGGCGGGGGCCGTCCTGGTGATAGCCCGCGACGATGAGCTTGCCGCCCTCGGCGACCAGCTCGCCGGCGAGGTCGAGCGGCCATTGCTTGCCGACCGCCTCGATCGCGCGCTCGCACATTCGGCCGCCGGTCAGCTCCTTTACCCGCTCGATGATCGCCCAATGATCGTCCATCGCAATCGTCTCGGCGGCGCCGAAGCGGCGGGCGAGGTCGAGCGAGAAGGCGCGGCGGGAAATGGCGATCACGCACGCACCGGCGTCCGCCGCGAGCCGGGTGAGGATCGCGCCGAGAAAGCCGATGCCGACGATCGCCACGGTCCGGCCGGCGCGTATGTCGGCGCGGCGGAAGATGTTGAAGGCGCAGCCGAGCGGCTCGCCCGGGAACGGGCGGCCGGCGAGCGCGTCGGGGAGCTTCACCACGGCCGAGGCCTCGGCGACGTCATATTCGCCGTAGCTCCTGTAGGAGAGTGCGGAGACGCGGTCGCCAACCGCCAGGCCTTCCACCCCCTCCCCCACGGTGTCGATCATGCCCCAGCCCTCATGGCCGAGGGCCCCGGGCTCGGTCGGGAACGTCATCCACTCCGGCCCTTCCCACGGCGTCAGGTTCGAGGCGCAGACGCCGCAGCCTTCGAGCTTCACCCTTACCTGCCCCGGCCCGGGTTCCGGCCGCGCGACCTCCCTGACGCTCACCCGCCCCGGCCCTTCCAGGACCGCGGCCCGCATGACGAAGCTCAATCTCGTCTCCCTCGTGAAAATGGCATGCGCTCCCGGACGGGAGGCGCTAGCCGGAACGCCGCGCCTTGATGAAGGTTGCGCGCCCGAAAGGAGGGCTTTTGGACGACCTCAAACGCTCCTTCGCGCCGGTCGCGGATGCCGATACGCGCCTGCTGATCCTCGGCAGCCTGCCCGGCGAGGTGTCGCTCGCCCGCCAGCGTTACTATGCCCATCCCCGCAACCAATTCTGGCGACTGATCGGCGCCGTGGCCGGGCTGGAGCTGGAGCCGCTCGCCTACGAGGAACGGCTGGACGCGCTGCTCCGCCGCGGCATCGGCCTGTGGGACACGGTGGGCGCGGCGCGGCGTCGCGGCAGCCTCGACGGCGCCATACGAGCCGTGGAGCGCAACCCGCTTCCCGCGCTGGTCGAGGGCTTGCCGAGCCTGCGGGCGGTCGGGTTCAACGGCGGCAAGTCGGCGGCGCTCGGCCTTCCGCAGCTGGCGGGCCGGCCCGGCCTCGCCCTGGTTGCGCTGCCGTCGAGCAGCCCGGCCTACACTTTGTCCTTCGCGGCCAAGCTCCGCCAATGGCAGCGCCTCGCGCCGTTCCTCGCATGACAAGTTTGTCACGATCAGGCGCCGTTCATCAGCGATAAAGGCCGCCTGCCCCACTCGCCCCGGCGAAACATCGGCATTGTTATACCGTACCCTTCGGTTACGGGATGCGCGTGGCCGTTCCGGCGGATGCGCAGCGGAGATCTGGATTGAACCCTTATGTCTGGCTCACCGGCGCGGCATTGATCGTCGCCCCGGGCGCCGCCCTTGCGCAACAGGCCGCCGACCCCGTCCCGCCCGCGACGCCGGCGCCCGCGGATTCGCCGGCGCGCGCCGCGGATTCGGCGGCCGTCCAGGACCAGACGATCGTCGTCACCGGCTTCCGCCGCAACCGCGAGGACGTGCTCTCCGGTACTTCGGTGGTGAGCGGCGAGGAACTGACCCGGGACTTGAGGCCGACGATCGGCGAGACGCTGGCGCGCCAGCCGGGCGTCTCGGCGACCTCGTTCGGCCCCAACGCTTCGCGCCCCGTGCTCCGCGGCTTTTCGGGCGAGCGGGTGCGAGTCCTCACCGACGGCATCGGCAGCCTCGATGTCTCCTCCTCGAGCGCGGACCACGCCGTCGCGATCAACCCGCTCACCGCCGAGCGAATCGAGGTGCTGCGGGGCCCCGCCGCCTTGCTGTTCGGCTCAGAGGCCGTGGGCGGCGTCGTCAACGTCATCGACACGCGCATACCCCGCCGCATTCCCGACGAACCGGTGCACATCCAGGGCATCCTCACCTACGGCTCCGCTTCCGACGAGCGGTCCGCCAACGGCGCGGTCGACATTCCGATCGACGGCCATTTCGTCCTCCACGCCGACGGGAATTACAGCAAGAGCGACGATTTGAGGATCGGCGGTTACGTCCTCTCTCCCGCGCTGCGCGAACAGGCGGCGCAGAGCACCGATCCCGCCATTCGCGCGCTGGCCAGCCTGAAGGGACGCCTGCCGAACACGGCTGCGGAAACCAGCGATCTCGCGATCGGCGCGGCCTATATCGACGGCTCCAACAACGCCGGCTTCTCGGTCAACCATTATCACAGCCTCTACGGCGTGCCGATCCGCTACTCCCTCGATCCAACCGCGCCTGCCGAGGCGCCGCGCATCGACATGAACCAGACGCGGGTCGACGGGCGCGCGGAGATCGCCGTCGGCGGCGGGTTCCTCGAGCAGATCCGCCTGCGCGGCGGCTATGCCGACTACAAGCATGACGAGCTCGAGGCGAACGGCGCCGTCGGCACGACCTTCACCTCCAAGGGCGAGGAAGGCCGCGTGGAATTCGTCCAGGCCGCCCGCGGCGGCTGGGGCGGCGGCTTCGGCGTCCAATATTATCACCGGACGATGGACGTGGTCGGCGACGAGAAATTCCTGCCGCCCAACAGCACGTCGCAGCTCGGGCTGTTCGCCCTGCAATCCTACGTCACCGGCAAGTTCCGCGGCGAGGCGGGGCTCCGCTTCGAGCGGCAGGACGTGCGCGCCGACGCGGACGCCGACCTCGGCAATCCCGCGCTCGCCCGTCACTTCAGTTCCCTCTCCGGCTCGATCGGCGGCAGCTACGAGGTGGCGCCAGGGGTGAAAATCGGCCTCAACGGCTCGCGGACCGAGCGAGCACCCTCGGCCGACGAGCTGTTCGCCAACGGCCCGCACGGCGGCACCCAGGCCTTCGAGGTCGGCGATCCGCGGCTCCGCAAGGAGGCGAGCTGGGGCCTGGAAGCGACGGTCAACGTCTCGGGCGACGGCTACAGCCTCAGCGGCTCGGTGTTCCAGAGCTGGTTCGACAACTACCTCTACGAGCGCCGCACCGGGGCGATCCGCGACGACCTCCCCGTCTACCAGATCAGCGAGGCGGCGGCGCGCTATGCGGGGGTCGAGCTCGAAGGCTCGTTGCGGCTCGGCACGGTCGGCGGCTTCACGATCAACGTCGACACCGTCGCGGATTATATCCGCGCCACGGTGAGCGGCGTCGGCCCCGCCCCGCGCATCCCGCCGCTGCGCATCCTCGCTGGCGTCGAGGCGCAGTCGGAGCGGCTCAACGCGCGGCTCGAAGTGGAGCATAGCGCGGCGCAGAACCGGGTGGCGGCGCTGGAGACGCCGACGCCGGGCTTCAACCTCGTCAACGCGTCGGTTTCCTACATGCCGCTCAAGGCGCACAAGTCGCTCAACCTGACCTTGTCGGCGAACAACATCTTCGACGTCGACGCGCGGCGGCACGCGAGCTTCCTCAAGGATTATGCGCCGCTCGCCGGGCGCGACATCCGGCTCTCGGCGCGCTTCAGCTTCTGATCGGGGAGTCCGTCGCAGGCGGCGCACGGCTCATCGTCTCCTCCGGAACGGAAGCTGGCGCTTAACCCGGCGTTCCTATGATGATTCGTACTGGGTAGAAGGGCTTAGAGGGGTGTCCACCATGTCGTACGCGTATCGTCCGTCCAGCCGTCTGGCGCGGCTCGCGCTGCTGCCGGCGGCTGCCCTGCTCGGCTCGTTCGTGCCCCAGGCGGGCATCGCGCGCAGCGCCGGCCATGCACTGGAGTCGATGGCGCCTGAGAACGCGGCGCAGCGCGCCCTGGCGCAGACGATCCGCGCGATCGGCCAGCATTTCAACGGCGACATCGGCATCGCCGTCGAGGACGTGCAGACCGGCTGGACCACCGCCTATGATGGCGACACCTTCTTCCCGCAGCAGAGCGTCAGCAAGTTCTGGGTGGCGCTGACCGCGCTCGACAAGGTCGACCAGGGCGAATTGAGCCTCACCGCTCCCTTCACCCTTCACAAGGACGACATCACGCTGTTCCACCAGCCGATCGCCGCACAGATCGGCGCCAACGGCTATCGCACCAACATCGCCGAGCTGATGACGCGCGCACTCCAGCAGAGCGACAATACGTGCAACGATGCGGTGCTGTGGCGGGCCGGCGGCCCCACGGCAGTGCGCGCCTTCCTGCGCGCCAAGGGCATCGAGGGCATCCGCTTCGGTCCGGGCGAGCGCAAGCTGCAGAGCGCCATCGCCGGCATCGAATGGCACCAGAGCTACGCGTCGAACGGCGGCTTCTACAAGGCGCGCGACGCCCTTCCCTATTCGGCGCGCAAGGCGGCGTTCGAACGCTACATCGCCAATCCGTTGGACGGCGCGACGCCGCTCGGCGTCGTCGACGCCCTCTCGCGGCTGAAACGCGGCGAGCTGCTCTCGGCGGCTTCGACGCAGCGGCTGCTCGGCATCATGTCGCACACGAAGACCGGGCCTCAGCGCCTCAAGGGCGGCCTCCAGCCCGGCTGGACGCTGAGCCACAAGACCGGCACCGGCCAGGTGCTGGGCGGCGTCCAGGCCGGCTATAACGACATCGGCGTGATCACCGGACCCGACGGCCATTCCTACGCCATGGCCGTCCTCATCCGCCGCAGCTCCGCGCCGCTCCAGCAGCGCATGGCCGCGATGCAGGCGACGGTGCGCGCCGCCATCGCCTACCACCGCGCCGCCGAGGGCGAGGACCTGGCGGGCTACCGCTCCGGCCGGAGCTATGGGGGGCGCTGACATTCAGGCGTCGTAATCGACCTCCAGCCCCTCCCCCTTCGGCACCGACTGGCAGGTGAGGACGTAGCCGGCGGCGATCTCCTCGTCGGTGAGGCCGTAGCGGGCGGCCATCTCCACGCCGCCGGAGACGACGCGCGCGCGGCAGGTGGCGCAGACGCCGGCCTTGCAGGCGAACGGCGCGGGCAGGCCGGCGAGACGCGCGGAGTCCAGGATGTTGCCGGCCTCGGCGGAGAAGGGCACGCGGCGCTTGCGACCGTCGAGGGTGACCAGCATCGTCAGCCCCTGCGCCTCCCGCGAGGCGGCCTCGATCTGGGCCTGGAGCGCCTCGGGCGGCCGGTCGGCGGTGAAGCGCTCGATATGGATCTTCTCGACCGCGACCCCGCGCGCGAGCAGCGCCGCCTCGGCCGCGTCCATCATCGGTCCGGGGCCGCAGATGAAGAAGGCGGCGGCGCCGGCGGGGTCGATCAAAGTGTCGAGCACGTCGCCGCATTTCGCTTCGTCGAGCATGCCGTTGAAGAGGTCGATATCCTCGGATTCCTCGGCGAGGAAATGGTGGATTTCGAGCCGGTCCATGTAGCGGTTCTTGAGGCGCGCCAGTTCCTCCAGGAAGATGACCGACTGGCTGTCGCGATTGCCGTAGAAGAGGGTGAAGCGGCTCGCCGGCTCCTCGCTCATCGCCGTCCTGATCAGCGACATGACGGGTGTGATGCCCGAGCCGCCGGCGAAGGCGACATAATGGTGGGCGGCGTCGGCGCGGAAATCCCAGGTGAAGCTGCCGTGCGGCTCCATCACGTCGAGCCGGTCGCCGACCTGCAGCGCCTCGTTGACCCAGGTCGAGAAGAGGCCGCCAGCGATGCGCTTGACGGTGACCTTGAGCTCCCCCTCGCCGGGCGCGACGCACAGCGAGTAATTGCGCCGCACCTCCTCGCCGCCGATTTCCGCGCGGAGGGTCAGGTGCTGGCCGGGCTTGAAGCGAAAGGCCTGCCTCAGCGCCTCCGGCAGCCGAAAGCGGATCGACTTCGCGTCGGCGGTCTCCTCGACGAGCTCGGCCACTTCGAGGCTGTGGAAGGTGACGCTCACTTCGCCCGCCTCAGTGGCATTTGAACAGGTCGAAGGGCTCGGCGCAATCGCGGCAGCGCCACAGCGCCTTGCACGGCGTCGAGCCGAAGCGGCTGATCTCCTCGGTGTGCGAGGAACCGCATTGCGGGCACTGGACGGCGGACCGCGTCGGCGGGGCGATACCGTAGGCGCGCAGCTTCTCCCGGCCTGCGGCACTGATCCAGTCGGTGGTCCAGGCAGGCGACAGGACAGTCTCGATACGGACGCCGCGATAGCCGGCGGCGTCGAGGGCGGCGCGGACGTCGCGCTCGATCACCTGCGCGGCGGGGCAGCCGGTATAGGTCGGCGTCAAGACAATCCGGTCCGGCTCGACGGAGCGGACGATGCCGAGGTCCACGACGGAGATGACGGGGATTTCGGGGTCGGGGACGGAGGCGAGGACGGCACGGATCGCATCCACGTCATCGCGGCGGAAGCCGGGATCTCCCTCCGCGCGCACTGCCTTTCCGACGAGAGATCCCCGCGTTCGCCGGGATGACGTGGCGAGGACGTCCCTCACCACCCCGCCTCCGGATAGGTGCGGGGGAGGAACTGCATGGTGCAGAGCAGATGGCCGAGATGCTCGCTGTGATGGCCGCGGCGGCCGCCGAGGATCGGGCGCTGCTGCGGGAGCGGCGGGAGGCTCGCCTCGGCGAGAATGGCGGCGACTTCGGCTTCGTAATCGGCGCGGAAGGCGTTCGGATCGGCGGCGATGCCCCGCTCGGCGAGAAAGGCGACGACGTCGTCCGCCTCGAACAGCTCGGGGACGAAGCGGGCCATCCAGTCGATCCCCTCCGCCATCCGGCGCCGGCTCTCCTCGGTGCCGTCGCCGAGCCGGATCACCCATTCGGCGGCGAGCTCGGCATGATAGGCGACTTCCTTCACCGCCTTTTCGGCAATGGCGGCAATCTGCGCGTCGGCGGAGCCGGCGAGGTGGGCGAAAAGCCGCCGCTGCCAGGCGGAGAAAAGGAACTGGCGCGCCATCGTCTGGGCGAAATCGCCGTTCGGCTGCTCGACCAGCCAGCAATTGCGGAAATCGAGCACGTCGCGGTGGAAGGCCAGCGCGTCGCCGTCTCTGCCCCTGCCTTCCACCTTGCCGGCATAGTCGAGGAAGAAGGTCGCCTGGCCGATCAGATCGAGCGCCATGTTGGCGAGGCTGAGGTCGACCTCCACCGAAGGCGCGTGGCCGCACCATTCCGAGAGGCGCTGGCCGAGCACGAGGCTGTCGTCGCCGAGGCGCAGCAGATAGTCGAACAGCGCGCCATTGTCGTCGCGCGCGGGCGCGTCGAACGCGCCACCGCCGGGCGCCTTCTCCGCGCAAGCCTCATCCTCGGGCCGGATCGGGGGAAGCGACGGCATCAGATGTGCTTCACGTCGTCCGGGATCGTGTAGAAGGTCGGGTGCCGGTAGACCTTGTCGGCGGCCGGATCGAACATCGCCGCGTCGTCGGACGGGTCGGAGGCGACGATGTCGGCCGAGCGGACCACCCAGAGGCTCACCCCCTCCATCCGCCGCGTGTAGGTGTCGCGGGCGTGGCGGAGCGCGATCTCCGGATCGGGCGCGTGGACCGAGCCGACATGGCGGTGCGACAGCCCGCCCTTCGAGCGCACGAACACTTCCCAGAGCGGCCAGTCGCTGCTCACGCCGCCTCCTGCCTGCGGCCGCGCTTCTCCGCCCAGGCCGCGGCGGCGTCGCGCACCCAGGCGCCGTCTTCCCACGCCTTGCGGCGGGCCGTCATCCGCTCCCGCGCCACCGGGCCTTCGCCGCGGACGACCGCGTAGAATTCCTCCCAATCGACCGCGCCGAAATCATATTGGCCGCGCGCTTCGTTCCAGGCGAGGTCCGGGTCGGGCACCGTCAGCCCCAGCGCCTCGGCCTGCGGCACGGTGATGTCGACGAATTTCTGGCGCAGCTCGTCGTTGGTCTCGCGCTTGATCCGCCAGCGCATCGACTGGGCGGTGTTGGGCGAATTCTCGTCGGGCGGGCCGAACATCATCAGCGACGGCCACCACCAGCGGTTCAACGCGTCCTGGGCCATTCGCTTCTGGTCGGCGGTGCCGGCGCACATCGCCATCATGATCTCGTAGCCCTGGCGCTGGTGGAAGCTTTCCTCCTTGCACACGCGGACCATGGCGCGGGCGTAGGGGCCGTAGGAGGTGCGCTGGAGCGGGACCTGATTCATGATGGCGGCGCCGTCGACCAGCCAGCCGATCGCGCCGATGTCGGCCCAGGTCAAAGTCGGGTAGTTGAAGATGGTCGAGTATTTGGCCTTGCCCGAGTGGAGCGCCTCGATCATCTCCTCGCGGCTGGTGCCGAGCGTCTCCGCCGCCGAATAGAGGTAGAGGCCGTGGCCCGCCTCGTCCTGCACCTTGGCGAGCAGGATCGCCTTGCGGCGGAGCGACGGCGCGCGGCCGATCCAATTGCCTTCCGGTAGCATGCCGACGATCTCGCTGTGGGCGTGCTGCGAGATCTGGCGGGTGAGCGTGCGGCGATACGCCTCGGGCATCCAGTCCTTGGGCTCGATGAATTCGTCGGCCGCCACGCGCGCCTCGAAGGCGGCGAGCTTTTCCGGATCCTCGGTGGAGGCGACTTTGGCGCTCTTCTGAAGCTCGGTCGTGTACATGTTCTTCTCCGGCGCGGGCGCTAGCAGAGGCGTTCCGTCACGGCAAACAACGCGCGAAGCGCAGCGCGGTCCCGCCGGGCGATTCGCCCCCGTCGCGCTGCCGGAAGCTGACTAAAGTTCGGCCTTCCAAGGAGGAAGAAAACAAACTCCCGCGGCAGCGGGCGACAGAGCATTTCCCGCATTGATGGACACGTGCGCGCATGGCCGCACCATAGCCCATCGGCAGGGGTGTAGGAAAATTCAAACGCAAGGTTCGGGACGCAGCATTGCAGCGGATGAGGCACGGAAGCGCCGATCCATCGAAGGAGATCGAGATGAGCTTTCGCGTCACCGGCCTCTCGCCGGAGCCCTTTCGCCACCTGTTCGGCCTGCCCGACGACGATCTCGCCCGGCGCGGCGCGCGGCGCTATGTCGCCGACGGTCCGGGCTTTCCCGACCGGATCGAGATCAGCGACGCCGCACCCGGCGAGACGCTGCTGCTCGTCAATTACGTCCACCAGCCGGCGCAGACGCCCTACCGCGCCAGCCACGCGATCTTCGTGCGCGAGCGCGCGGTGACGCCGACCGACCTCGTCGACGACCTGCCGCCGGCGATGCGCGCGCGGCCGCTGTCGCTCCGGGCGTTCGACGCGGACGGCCTGATGGTCGACGGCGACCTCGTCGACGGACGCGAGGCGGAGGCGCTGGTCGAACGGTTCCTGGCGGATCCAGCGGTCGCCTACATCCACGCGCATTATGCCAGGCGCGGCTGCTATGCCGGGTTGATCGAGCGGGCATGACCTTTTCCCCTCCCTGCAAGGGAGGGGTCGGGGGTGGGTCCCGGCGCAGCCGGCCCTTCCTCCACCTCCGTAGGAGCGTCGCTTCGCTCGCTACCCACCCCCTGCCCCTCCCTTCCAGGGAGGGGAGTCAAGGAGCTAAACCCGCTCGAGCACCATCGCGATGCCCTGGCCGACGCCGATGCACATTGCGCACAGCGCATAGCGGCCGCCGCGGCGGTGGAGCTCCTCGGTGGCGGTGAGGGCGAGGCGGGCGCCCGACATGCCGAGCGGGTGGCCGAGGGCGATGGCGCCGCCATTGGGGTTCACGTGCTCGGCATCGTCGGCGAGGCCGAGCTGGCGCAGGACCGGAAGCGCCTGAGCGGCGAAGGCCTCGTTGATCTCGATAACGTCCATGTCGGAGATGCTTAGACCAAGACGCTTCAACAGTTTCTGAGACGCGGGTGCCGGGCCGATGCCCATGATGCGCGGCGGAACGCCGGCGACCGCGCCGCCGACGATGCGCGCGCGCGGGGTGAGGCCGTTGCGCTTCGCCGATTCCTCGGACGCGACGATCATCGCGGCGGCGCCGTCGTTCACGCCCGAGGCGTTGCCGGCGGTGACGGTGCCGTCGCCGCGCACGATCGGCCTCAGCCTGGCGAGCGCCTCGACGCTCGTCTTGCGCGGATGCTCGTCGCGATCGACGACGATCGGCTCGCCCTTGCGCTGCGGGATGGCGACCGTGACGATCTCGGCGGCGAGTCGGCCATTCTCTTGCGCCCGGCTCGCTCTCTCCTGGCTTCGGACCGCGAAAAGATCCTGATCCTCGCGGCTTACCTGGAACTCCTCAGCCACGTTCTCGGCTGTCGACGGCATGGTGTCGTCGCCGTACGCGCTCTTCATCTTCGGGTTGACGAAGCGCCAGCCGATGGTGGTGTCGTACATTTCGGCGTTGCGGTCGAAGGCGCTGGTCGCCTTGGCCATGACGAACGGCGCGCGGCTCATGCTTTCCGAGCCGCCGGCGATCAGCATGTCCGCCTCGCTGCCGCGGATGACGCGGGCCGCCATGGCGACGGCGTCCATGCCGGAGCCGCACAGGCGGTTGAGGGTCACGCCGCCCGAACTGTCGGGAAGGCCGGCTAGCAGGCCCGCCATGCGGGCGAGGTTCCTGTTGTCCTCGCCCGCCTGGTTGGCGCAGCCCAGGATGACGTCGTCGAGCTCGGCCCAGTCGACCGAAGCGTTGCGCTCGACCAGCGCGCGGATCGGGATGGCGGCGAGATCGTCGGCGCGGACGTGGGCGAGCGCGCCGCCGTAGCGGCCAATCGGGGTGCGCACCGCATCGCAGATGAAGGCTTCGGTCATTGCTCGGCTACTCCGTCATGCTGAACCTGGTTCAGCATCCAGTTCCATGACCGCGGCGATGCTCGAAACTGGACCCTGAAACAAGTTCAGGGTGACGGCGGAGGTTCCCGCGCCTCCTCGACGAGGCTTCCTCCGACGCTTCTCGAAAAGCCGGTGAACTCGGCAATGGCAGGCCCGTCTTCGCGGCGCACCGCGACCTGGTAGACGCCGGACCGTCCGACAAGGGCCTGCTCGCGCGCTTCTGCGATCAGCACGTCCCCTTCGCGCGCCGCCTCGAGGAAGACGATCGAGGCCTGGGCGGCGACCGTGCGCAGGTTGCGGCTGTTGCAGGCGTAGGCGAAGGCCGTGTCGGCCAGCGCGAAGATCATGCCGCCATGCGCGGTGCCGTGGCCGTTCAGCATGTCGGGCCGAAGCGCCATGCGCACCCGCGCATAGCCTTGGCGCGCCTCTTCGATCTCGATGCCCCAGGCGGGGCCGGTCCCCTCGGCGGCGAGCATCGCGCGGGCGACCTTGTCGGCCAAAGCGTTCGCGTCCATGACACGGCGATGGCCTACGAGACGATCGAGTTCAAGGCGGAGGGCGGCGTCGCGCGGCTGACGCTGAACCGGCCGGAGCGGCTCAACAGCTTCACCGTCAAGATGCACGAGGAGGTGGCGGACGCGCTGTCCTCGCTGGAAGGCGCGCGGGTGCTGGTGATCACCGGCGCGGGACGGGGCTTTTGCGCCGGCCAGGACCTCGGCGACCGGGCGGTGGCGCCCGGCGAGGCGGTGGACCTCGGCCATTCCGTGGAGACCTATTACAACCCGCTGATCCGCCGGATCACGTCCCTTCCCTTCCCGGTCATCGCGCGGGTGAACGGCGTCGCGGCGGGGGCTGGGGCGAATATCGCGCTGGCGTGCGACATCGTGGTGGCGGCGAAATCGGCGAAGTTCATCCAGTCCTTCGCCTCGATCGGGCTCATCCCGGACAGCGGCGGAACCTGGGTGCTGCCGCGGCTCGTCGGGCAGGCGCGCGCGTTGGGGCTGGCCCTCACCGCCGAGCCGCTGCCGGCGGACAAGGCGGCGGACTGGGGCCTCATCTGGAAGGCCGTGGAGGACGAGTCGCTCGATGCCGAGGTGGACGCGCTCGCGGAGACGTTCGCCACGGCGCCGACGCGGGGGCTGGCGCGGATCAAGGCGATGATCCGCGAGAGCTGGGGCCATTCGCTCGACGAGGAACTCGACCGCCAACGCGACGCGATGCGGGAGCTGGGTTACTCCGACGATTATCGCGAGGGAGTGGCGGCGTTCATGGCGAAGCGCAAGCCGAGCTTCACGGGGCGGTGAGGCCGTCCCCCTCCCCCTTGATGGGGGAGGGTTGGGGTGGGGGTGGACTCTCCGGAAGCGCACCGCCCTTCATTGACTCCACCCCCACCCTGCCCTCCCCCATCAAGGGGGAGGGAATTAGCCGGCGACCAGCTCAGCGAATTTCTTCAGGTCGATGTTGCCGCCGGAGACGATGCAGACGATCGGGCGCTTCCCCGCCTTGCCGGTCAGCGCCGCCGCCAAAGCCAGCGCGCCGGCGCCTTCGGCGATCACCCGCGCCTTGTCGGCGATGAGGCGCATCGCGGCGCGTGTCTCGTCGAGGGTGACGGTGATCGCGCCGTCGACCACGGGCCGCATGCGGTCCCACATCCGCGCCGTGACGCTCTGGCCGCCGGCGCCGTCGACGAAGCTCGGCTGCCACGCCTCGAAGCGGCGCGGGCCGCCTTCGGAGAGCGAGAGGGCGTAGGGAGCGGCGGTCTCCGGCTCGGCGCCGTAGACGCGCACGCCGGGCCGCAGCGCCTTCACCGCGCTGCCGACTCCGGTGACGAGGCCGCCGCCGCCGATCGCGCAGATCACCGCCGCGACGTCCGGACAATCCTCGACGATCTCGAGCCCCATCGTGCCGTGGCCGGCGATGAAATCGGGGTTGTCGAAAGGATGGATGAACACGCCCTCCATCCCGTCGAGGGCGTGCGCCTCGGCGATGTTCCAGGCCTCGGTGTAGGAAACGGGGACGATGCGGGCGCCCAGCGCACGCATGCGGTCGAGCTTGGTCTGCGGCGCCGTCTCGATGGCGACGACGGCGGCCGGGATGCCGGCGGCGCGGGCGGCGTAGGCGACGCCTTGGCCCGCATTGCCGGCGCTGATCGTCCAGACGCCGCGGGCGCGCTCTTCGGGCGACAGCGCCGCCACCGCATTGGCGGCGCCGCGGATCTTGTAGGCGTTGGTCGGCTGGAGGTTCTCGAGCTTGAGGCGGATGTCGGGGCCCTCAGGTCCCAGGTCGAGCTTCACGAGCGGGGTGCGCAGCACGGTGCCGCGGATGCGTTCGCGCGCCGCCTCGACGTCGGCAAGAGCGATCGGTCTCACAGGTTCCGGCATTTCCACCTCCGCAGCCTTCTTCTAAGGGGGAGCGATGAAGACACTCAAGCTGCTCAATTACGCCGCCGACCGCTGGTACGAAGCGCCCGGCGGGCTGGCCGAGGTGGAAAGCGCCGTCACCGGGGAGACGATCGCCCTGACCGGGAGCGAGGGGCTCGACTTCGCGGCGATGCTGCGCCACGCGCGCTCGGTCGGCGGGCCGGCGCTGCGGCGGATGACGTTCCACGAGCGGGCGTGGATGCTGAAGGACCTCGCCAATGCGGTGATGGCGCGCAAGGAGGAGCTGTACGAGCTCTCCTACGAGACGGGTGCGACGCGGACCGACGGATGGATCGACATCGAGGGCGGCGCGGGCACGCTCTTCTCCTTCTCTTCGAAGGGGCGGCGGGAGCTGCCGAACGCGCGGATCCTCGTCGACGGGGCGATGGAGCCCTTGTCGAAGGGCGGCAGCTTCGTCGGCCAGCACGTCTTCACGCCGCTCCAGGGCGTGGCGGTGCACATCAACGCGTTCAACTTCCCGGTGTGGGGGATGCTCGAGAAACTCGGGCCGACCCTGCTCGCGGGGGTGCCGGCGATCGTCAAGCCGGCCTCGGCGACGGGATATTTGGCGGAGGCGGCGTTCCGGATCATGATCGAGGCCGGGGTGCTTCCGCCCGGCGCGCTGCAGCTGGTGATGGGCGGGGTGGGCGACCTGCTCGACCATCTGACCTGCCAGGACGTGGTGAGCTTCACCGGCTCGGCGCAGACGGCGATGAAGCTCCAGTCGCACCCGGTGATGGCGCGCGAGAGCGTGCGGTTCGTGGCGGAGCGCGACAGCTTGAACGCGTCGATCCTCGGGCCCGACGCGGCGCCGGGAACACCGGAATTCGACCTGTTCGTCAAGGAGGTCGCGCGCGAGATGACGGTCAAGGCGGGGCAGAAATGCACCGCCATCCGCCGCGCGATGGCGCCGGCGCAGCATCTCGACGCCGTGGAGGCGGCGCTCAGGGACCGCCTCTCCAAGGTGAAGATCGGCGATCCCCGCGAGGAAGGCGTCGGCATGGGCGCGCTCGCCAGCCGGTCGCAGCTCACCGGCGTCCGCGCCGCGGTGGCGGAGCTCGCCAAGTCGGCGCGGATCGTCGCGGGCGATCCGGACCTCTCGCCGGTGGCGGGGAACGGCGCGTTCATGAGCCCGATCCTGCTCCGGGCCGACGATCCGTGGCACACCGACGCGGTCCACGACATCGAGGCGTTCGGGCCGGTCTCGACGATCATGCCCTATCGCGACCTCGACGACGCGATCGCGCTCGCCAATCGCGGCATGGGCAGCCTGGCGCTGTCGCTGTTCACCTTCGACGCCGGAGTGGCGGAAGAGTTCGTGCTCGGCGCCGGCGCCTATCACGGGCGCATGGTGATCCTCGACCGTACGAGCGCGAAGGAATCGACCGGCCACGGCTCGCCCCTCCCCGTCCTGGTCCACGGCGGCCCCGGCCGCGCCGGCGGCGGCGAGGAGATGGGCGGCATACGCGGCGTCACCCATTATATGCAGCGCACGGCGCTTCAGGGGTCCCCGGCGGTGCTCTCCTCCGTCGTCAAGCAATGGCTGCCCGGCGCGCCCAAGATCGAGGGGGACGTCCACCCCTTCCGCAAGCGCATCTCGGAGCTGGAGATCGGCTACACGCTGAAAACGGCGAGCCGGACGGTGACGCTGGAGGATATCGAGCATTTCGCGCATTTCACCGGCGACACCTTCTACGCGCACATGGACGAGGAGGCGGCGAAGGCGAGCCCGATCTTCGAGGGGCGGGTGGCGCACGGCTACCTGATCCTGAGCTTCGCGGCGGGGCTGTTCGTCGAGCCGGCGCCGGGGCCGGTGCTCGCCAATACCGGCCTCGAGAACCTGCGCTTCCAGACCCCGCTCTACCCGGGCGATTCGATGCGGGTGGAGCTGACTGTGAAGACCAAGAGCATCAGGGACGAGGAGAGAGGCGAAGTGCGCTGGGCCGTATACGTCTACAACCAGAAGGACGAGGTGGTCGCGACCTACGACCTGCTCACCATGGTGCGACCGTGATCCGCCGCTTCCTGCCTTTGCTCGCGCTGGCCGGCTGCACCGCCGCCGCCCCGCCGCCGCCGCAGCCCAAGGAGACGCCGGTCTACGGCTTCCGCATCGTCCACACCTATCCGCACGACCGCAAGGCGTTCACGGAAGGCCTGTTCTTCCTCGACGGCCATCTGTGGGAGAGCACCGGGCTCAACGGCCAATCCTCGATCCGCGAGGTGAAGCTGGAGACCGGGGAGGTGCTGCGCTCGGTGCCGGTGTCGCCCCTCTATTTCGGCGAAGGCATCGTCAACTGGGGGCCGGACATACTCAGCCTCACCTGGCAGAACGGCATCGGCTTTCGCTGGCGCCGATCGGACTTCAAGCAGACAGGGTCGTTCCGCTATCCGGGCGAAGGCTGGGCGCTGACCCAGGACGGCAAGAACATCATCATGAGCGACGGGACGGCGGAGCTGCGCGTCCTCGACCCGGCGACGCTGAAGGAGGTGCGGCGGATCCGGGTGACCGACGGCGGCATCCCGATCGAGCGGCTGAACGAGATCGAATATGTGAAGGGCGAGATCCTCGCCAACGTCTGGATGACCACGCACATCGCGCGGATCGATCCGAAGACGGGAGCTGTGAAGGGCTGGATCGAGATCGGCGACCTCGCCGCCCGCCACGTCTCCGGCGATCCCGACAGCGTGCTCAACGGCATCGCCTACGACGCCAAGGGCGACCGGCTGTTCATCACCGGCAAGAACTGGCCCGAACTGTACGAGATCAAGCTGACCGGGCCGGTCAAGGGCTGACGCGGCGGGCCCGCGCGGTCAGGCCCGATATTCCCCCAGCCCCTCCGCCAGGTGCGGGTTGTTCGCCTCGCGCTGCTTCGCCGCCGCCTCGTCGTAGAGGAAGGGGAGGAAGGCGTAGCGGGTCCCGCGCGTCACGGGCGTCGCCTCGTGGAGCAGCGAGCAGGAGAAGACGACGGCGCCCCCGGTCGGGGGGCGATAGGTGCGCGGGCCGAACTCGGGGAACCTGAGGTCGCCGCCCTCATAGTCGCCGGCATTGAGGTTGATCGAGACGGCGAAGCGGCGGTGGGCCGTGCCCCTGGTCGTATTGTCCCGGTGGGGACGGAAATGGCCGCCGGTGCCGGCGTCGTAGCAGCCGATCAGGTAGCGCTCCATCCGCGTCGCCTCGAACTGGAAGGCGCGGTTGACCATCGGGACCAGAGCGGCCTTGATCCGCTCGAGCAACTGGGCGCGGAGCGCCGGGTCCGCGACATGGCAATCCCGGCGCAGCTTGTGCTCCGCATCGGTGACCAGCACCGTCTTGCCGTCGACCTCCCGCATGAACCCGGACGGCTGCCCGCCCCCCGCTTCATAGACCGCGATGAGGCGGCGGCAGAGGGCGCGGTCGAGGACGTTGGGGACGAGCAGGACCGGCGCCCAATCGTCGCCGCGAGGGCGCACCGCCGCCGCGGCCAGGGCGGCGATCGCCTCCTCGCCGCGGGAGAGAGGCAGCAGGGCGATCGAGCGCAGCGTCGGGTCGAGCACCAGCCAGAAGGGGCGATAGGGCTCCCCTGCCCCGCCGGCGGCGCCGAACAGGCGGCTGATCTCGGCATCGGCGTCGAGGAAGAAGCGGACGCCCGGGAGCGACTGCGCCACCCGGCCCTCCGACGCGTCGGCCGGATCGCAGGTCATTCCGAAAAAGGCGGCCTGCGCGTCGTCGAACAGCGCGCGGTGCTTCGCCACCAGAGCCAGCGCCGCGCCGGCTTCCGGGCTGGCGGCGCTGCCGAGGAACAGCAACAGCACGTGGCGCCCGGCGACGGTGTGGAAGGCATAGCTCGCGCTGCCGCCGATCGCCGCGGCGCGGAACCAGGGCGCCGGCTCGCCGGGGAGGAGGAAGGGTCGGTAGCTCACCGGTGCGATGCTAGCCGCCGCGCCGTCCGCGGCAAGCTCAGATCTCTTCCTTGACCTGCGCGTGGGCGAGCATGGCGAACAGCCCGGTGCCGCCGATGATGTTGCCGGCAAGGGCGGGAAGGAGGAAGGTGCCGAGCACCCAACCCGGGCTCGCCTGGCCGCTCCACAGCAAGAGGAACGCCTCGGCCGCGCCGGCGATGACGTGGGTGAAGCCGCAGATCGCGATGGCGTAGGTGAGGATGAGGATGATCCAGAAGCTGGAATCGTCGGCCGCCGAGCGAATCCAGGCGACCGAAGCGATCAGGAAGCCGGCCGGGATCGCCTGCAGCATCATCTCCAGCGGGCCCTTGTCGAAGAGCTTGGCGGAGACGTCGAGCATCGCGTCGGTCATCTGCGGCGACTGGAACTTGAGGTAGATACACCCCGCCGCGATCACGGCCGCGCCGAGCACGTTGCCGAGAAAGACGATGCCCCACAGGCGCAGCGTCCGCCAGAGGTTCTCCATGGTCCGCTCGCGCATCAGCGGAAGGACGGCGACGGTGGTGTGTTCGGTGAAGAGCTGCATGCGGCCGAGGATGACGATGACGAAGCCGAGGCAATAGCCGAAGCCGGCGACGAGCTCGCGCCAGGGCGCATCGGGCAGGCGCATGTGCAGAGCGGCCTGCGCTGAGACCGAGGCCATGATGGCGATGCCGGCGGCGAGGCCGGACCAGAAGAGCGACCCCAAGGGCCGCTCGAGCTCGTCCTCGCCCTGCTTGACGACGGCGGCATGGACGACCTTGGCCTTGGGAGGACTGCGCTCCTCGACCTCGCGATTCTCGGCTTCGCTCAGATGCGGTTCGTCCGTGTCGGCCATGCGCGGCCTAACCGCCGCCTCAGCGCTCCGTTCCGCCGCCGAGGCGCGAGGCGAGATAGAGGAGGAGGCCGACGGCAAGCCAGGCCAGGCCGACGACCTTGGCGCTCCAGTCCATGTTGACCATCACGTAGAGCAGTACCGCAGCGCCGAGCACCGGCACGACAAGGTGGCGGACGAAGGCGCGGCTGCGCTGGCGCACGATGAAGTGAACGACGACGGAAGCGTGCAGCATCACGAAGCCCGCGAGGGCGCCGAAGCTGACGATCGAGACGAGCAGCTCGATCCGGCTGACGAAGGCGATGCCGATGGCGAGGGTGAGCGCCGCGACGAGCAGCAGCGCGCGGTTCGGCACCTGATGGCGGGCGCTGACATGGGCGAGGAAGGCGGGAAGACGCCGGTCGCGCGCCATCGCGAAAAGCAGGCGCGCCGTGGCGGCCTGGGCGGCGAGCGCGCCCGCCGCGCCGGCGAAGACCACGCCGAGCACCGAAGTCGCCAGCCGCAGCCAGTCGCCCCCCGCCGTGCCGGCGATCGCGTAGAAGGCGGCATAGGTCGGCTGGCCCGGCGGCAATTGCGTGCGCCCGAGCACGAACAGCCCGGCGAGATAGGTCTGGAGGATGAACAGCACCGCCGAGAGTCCAAGCGCAATCGCGGTCGCCTTGCCGACCGACTTGCGCCCGCCCTTCGCCTCTTCCGCCAGCGTCGAGATGCCGTCGAAGCCGAGGAAGCTCAGCACGCCCAATGACACGGCGCCGAAGACGAGGCCGGCCGAGAATTGCTTTGGATCGAAGAAGGGCTGGAGCGCGAGATGCGCGCCGCCCGCGCCGCGCGCGACGCCGCGGATGGCGAAGACGAGGAAGAGGATGAGCAGCGCGCCCTGGAGTGCGAGCAGGGCGCGGTTCGCACGCGCGACATTGTCGATGCCGCCGAGGTTGAGCGCGGTGTTGATCGCCAGGAACAGCACCAGCCAGGACCAGACCGGCGGCAGCGCCCAGGCGTCTTTCAGCGCGATCCCGCAGGCGAGATAGGCGAGGCTCGGGATGAGAAGGTAATCGAGCAGCAGCGCCCAGCCGGCGAGGAAGCCCGCGGCTTCGCCGATGCCGAGCCGAGCGTATGAATAGACCGACCCCGCGACCGGAAAAGCTTCCGACATCGTCATGTAGCTGATCGCCGTGAGGCTCATCGCGACGAGGCCGATCGCGTAGACCAGGGCGACCATACCGTGCGCGGCGTTGAAGACGATGCCGAACGAGGAAAAGGGCGCGATCGGCGAAATGAAGATGAGGCCGTAGACGACGAGGTCCGCGACGCTGAGCGCCCGCTTCAGCTCCGGCCGGTAGCCGAGCGCGCCGGGCGTGGCGCCGGCCTGCTCCTCGATGTCCATCCGCTCCCCCTCGCGCATTGGCTAGCAGGCGGCGGGGGCGGCGTCACTCCGCGGGCCAGGTCTCCAGCACGTCCACGAAGCGGGTGAGCCAGGCGTTGGTCTGGTGGCCGTCGACGACGCGGTGGTCGATGGTGAGGGAGACGTAGGCCATCGGGCGGATCTGGATCGTGTCGGCGCCGTCGACTTCGCGCACGACGACGCGCTTTTCGAGCTTGCCGACGCCGAGGATCGCCGACTGGCCGCGGGCGAGGATGATCGGGGCTGCGAAGAGCGAGCCGGAGACGCCGTGGTTGGAGATGGTGAAGGTGCCGCCGGAGACGTCTCTGCCGGTGAGCTGCTCGCGCCGCGCCTTCTCGATGAGCTGTTCGAGGCCTGCGGCGATGCCCTTGAGGCTCAAAGTCTCGACGTTACGCAGAACGGGGACGATCAGGCCCTTGTCGCCCAATGCCGTGCCGACGCCGATGTTGATGTCGTCGAACAGCTCGAGCCGGTCGTCGTGCCAGCGGCTGTTGATCGCCGGTGCGACCTTCATCGCCTCGGCGGCGGCGGCGACGAGATAGGCGGTGTAGGAGAGCTTCACCCCCTGCCGCGCCCAGGCCGCCTTGTGGCGGTCGCGGTGGCGCTGGATGGCGGTGAAGTCCGCCTCGAAGACGGCGGTGACGTGCGGCGCCTCGCTGACGGAGGCGAGCATGTTCTCGGCGATCTTGAGGCGCATGCGGTCGTGGGGGACCGAATGGGAGCGCAGGCCCTGCGCGTTCGGCGCCGAGGCCACCTGCGGCTGGGCGGTGGTGCGCGGCCCCTGCTGGACGGTCGTCGCTTCGGCGACCGCGCGGTCGACGTCGGCCCGGGTGATCCGCCCGTCGCGGCCGGTGCCTTCGATCCGGGCGGGATCGATGTCGTGCTGGAGGAGGGCGCGCTTCACCGAGGGTGACAGCCTCAGCTCGCGGAACTGCGCAGACCGCCCCTCCTCGTTGGTCCCGAGCGAAGTCGAGGGGCCCGTGTGATGAGTCTGTGCGAGCGCCCCTCGACTAGGCTCGGGACGAACGGATTCCGGTTCGTTTCCGACTACCTCGGCCACTGCGGCGATGCGGGCCAGCACCGCGCCCGGCACCGCCTCCGCGCCCGTCTCCAGCAATATCTCGCGCAGCACGCCGGCCGCTGGGGCTGGCACTTCCATCGTCACCTTGTCGGTTTCGAGCTCGACGAGCGGGTCGTGCTCCTCGATGCGGTCGCCGACCTTCTTCAGCCAGGCGCGGACGACCGCCTGGGTGCCTTCCTGCTCGGCGGGGACGGTGACGTCGATCATGGTCAGAACCCCACCAGCTCTTCGATCTTCGCGCGGATGCGCTCGACGCTCGGCACCGCCCAGTTGAGCAGCACCGGGTTATGCGGGCTCGGAATGTCCGGCATCGTCACGCGGGCGACCGGCGCGTCGAGGTCGAGGAAGGCCTCGTCGGCGACCACGGCGGCGATCTCGGCGCCGAAGCCGCCGGTCTTCAAGTCCTCGTGGACGATGAGGCAGCGGCGGGTGCGGCGGACGCTGTCCAGCACCATCTCCCTGTCCCACGGCACCAGCGTCCGCAAGTCGATGACGTCGGCGGAGACGCCGTGGGCGGCTTCCTCGCACCGCGGGACCATCGCGCCCCAGGTCACGATGGTGATGTCGTCGCCCGAGCGCGTCTTCTTCGCGCGGCCGAACGGGAGGACGTACTCGTCGCCGGGCCAGGGCCGACGGGCCCAGCTGTCGTCGAGCATGGCGCGGTGCTCGAAGAAGATGACGGGATCGTTGCCGCGCAGGCCGGCGCGGAGCAGGCCGACGGCGTCCTCGGCATTGGACGGCACCGCCACCAGCCAGCCCGGATTGTGGACGAACTGCACCTCGTTGGTCTGGCTGTGCCAGGGATCGCCGCACTTGAAGAAGCCGCCGGGAATGCGCAGCACCATCGGCGCGGCAAAGCGGTTGGCGGTGCGCCAGCGCATCGTGCCGCAATCGTTGATCTGCTCGGTCGCCGGCTCGGCATATTTGCGGAACTGGATCTCCGGCACCGGCATCAGCCCCGCAAGGGCCATGCCGACGGCGCGGCCGATGATTCCCTCCTCGTTAAGCGAGGTATCGAAGACGCGGTCGTGGCCGTATTTCTCCTGGAGGCCGAGGGTCACCGCATGGACGCCGCCCTTGGGGCCGATGTCCTCGCCGAACAGGAGGACGCGGGGGTTCGCCTCGAGCTCCTGGTCGAGGGTGCGGCGGATCGCGGTGACCATGTTGATCCGCTGGCCTTCGGGCCGGGGCTCCTCTCGGCTCGGCGGGGCGCGATAGCCGTGCGTCCATTGGCCGCCCAGTTTCTGCATATCGCCTTCGTAGAAGACATGGTCGAGCACGTGCTCCGGATCGGAGACGCCGCGTTGCTCGGCCTCTGCACGCGCGGTCTCCACGGCCTCCTGCGCGTCGGCTTCGATCCGGTCCCACTCCGCTTCGTCGAGAACGGATCCGACGAGGAAAGACTTGAGCTTCGGGAGCGGATCGCGCGCCCATTCGTCGCGCACGACCTCCTCGCTCTTGTAGGCCTGGGTGTCCTGGAAGCTGTGGCCCTGGAGGCGCGGCACCGTGAGGTGGAGCAGCGCCGGGCCCTTGCGGGCGCGGACATGCGCGACGGCGCCCTGGACGAGGCGCGCCGCCTCGGCCGGGTCGGTGCCGTCGCCGGCAAAGATGGCGAGGCCGGTGAAGCTGGCGAGGTTCTTCGAGATGTTCGCGCCCGGCGTCTGGTAGGTCGAGGGGACGGAGATGCCGTATTGGTTGTCCTCGACATAGAAGAGCATCGGCAGCTTCTGCGTCGTCGCGATGGTGAGCGAGGCCCAGAAACCGCCGGTCGCGCAGGAGGCGTCGCCGCCGAGGACGACGGCGATCGCCTCGTCATAGGCGCGCTCGCCGAGCACGCTGCGATAATATTCGATGGCCTGCGCCCAGCCGGCCGTCGGCGTGTACTGGGCGCCGACTCCGCCCGACATGGGAAGCGCCGGCGCGCCGTTCGGGTTCGGGTAGTTGAAGACCACGCCGATGTCGCGGCCGTCCGAATAGCCCCCTGCCCGGCCCATGCCGGAGCCGAGCGCATCCTCGATCGGCACGCCGAGCGAGAGCAGCAGCGGCCGCGAGCGGTAATAGCCGCAGGTGGCGTCGTGGCGGTGGGTGAGACGGCTGCCGAGAAGCACCTGCGCCATGTCGTGGCCGCGCGCGCTGAACTGGTAGAGGACCTTGCGCTCGGGGACGAGCCGCTCCTCCTCGAGCTTGTCCATCGCCCGGCTGACCTGGACCAGATAGGCGATCCGTGCCCAGTCGAAATCCGGGTCCGGCGCGTTGCCGCGCGCGGGGGCATCCGCCAGCGCCTGCTCAGCCATCCAGCTTCTCCACCACCGCCGCGGCGAAGCGGTCGACATTGTCGTCGGAGAGGCCGACGACGTTGAAGCGGCCGGAGCCGGCGAGATAGATCCCCTTCTCCTCGCGCAGCTCCAGCACCTGCTCGGGCGTCAGCGGCAGGATCGAGAACATGCCGTTCTGCCCGTCGATATAGGCAAGCCGCTCGTCATAGGCGGCGAGCCGGGCGCGCAGGGACCGGATGCGGGCGCACATCTCCTCGAGCTCGGCATTCCAGTCGGCGCGCAGCTCCGGCGTGTCGAGGACGATGCGGCAAATGGCGGCGCCGTGGTCGGGCGGCATCGACCACATGGTGCGGGCGAGCTGCATCAAATTGCCGAACGCCTGGTCGGCGCTCGCCTTGCTCGCCGCCTTGACGAAGAGGTTGCCGACGCGCTCGCGATAGACGCCGAAATTCTTGTCGCAGCTCTGGGCGATCAGCGCCTGCTCCGCCGCCTCGACGACGAGCCGGGTGCCGGAGGCGTCGGCATCGAGGCCGTTGCCGAGCCCCTGATAGGCGATGTCGACATAGGGGATGAGGCCGCGGCGGGCGACGATCCCGGCCACCTCGCGCCACTGGTCGAGGGAGAGGTCGGCGCCGGTCGGGTTGTGGCAGCAGCCGTGGAGCAGGACGAGGTCGCCCGCCTCTGCCTGGTCAAGCGCATCGGCCATGCGGTCGAACAGGATCGTGCGCGAGGCGGCGTCGTAATAGGGATAGGGCACCATCTCGATGCCGGCGCACTCGATCAGCGGCGCGTGATTGGGCCAGGTAGGTTGGCCGACATGGATGCGCGCGTGCGGGTTCGCCTTCTCGACGAGGTCGGCGCCGAGGCGCAGGGCGCCGCAGCCGCCCGGGGTCTGCAGGCCGACGATCCGATCGTCGGCGGCGAGCGCGTCGCCGAACACGATCGGGCGGATGAGCGCGGTGAAGCGCGGGTCGCCCTGCGAGCCGAGATAGGCCTTGGTCTCCTGCGTCTCCCACAGCCGCCGCTCGGCTTCCTTGACCGCACGCAGGATCGGCGTGCCGCCGGCCGCGTCGCGATAGACTCCGACGCCGACGTCGATCTTGTCCGGGCGCGGATCGGCGTCGCACAGCGCGATGAGCTGGAGCAGCGCGTCGGGCTTTTGCGCGTCGAGCCGGTCGAAGAGCGGCCGCTCGGCCGTTGCGTCAGTGCCGTCCATCTCGCCTCCTTCGCCCGTCAACGCGCGAGCGTGGCTGTAGCCGCCATTGGTTTAAAATGCTTGTCTGTTTCGCTCCCGTTTCGGCTGGATATGAAATAGATGTTCAGCTATTCCATCACACATGAAACAGAATGAGCAGATCGACGCAGTGGACCGTCGGATCGTCCGCGAGCTTCAGCGCGACGCGTCGCTCTCCCACGCGGCGCTGGCCGAGCGGGTCGGCGCCTCGGCGGCGTCGGTGTGGCGACGGGTGCGTGCGCTCGAGGCGGCGAACGTGCTCGGCAAGTCGGTGCGCCTGGCCGACCCGGAGGCGCTCGGGCGGGCGGTCAACGTGCTGTGCCAGGTGCGGATGACCCGCCAGACGGTCGAGGCGCGGGCCGAGTTCGAAGCTTTCATCCAGTCGCGCGAGGAGATCGTCGAATGCTACGCCATGTCCGGCGAGTGGGACTATCTGCTGCGCATCGCGGTGAAGGACGTCGCCGACTACGACCGGTTCGTGATGCGCGGCGTGCTCGCCCATCCCAGCGTCGCTCATGCCGCCAGCAACTTCGCCCTGCGGCAGGTCAAGTATACCACCGAAATCCCGGTCTGAGCGGATTGGGAACCCCTCCCCCGCCCGCTCATTGACTCGCCCGAAAACATTTTCGGGAGCGAAACGGCCATGGCGGCGCGCGCATATTGGAAGGGACAGATCAGGCTCGCCCTCGTCTCGATCCCGGTGGAGATCTTCTCGGCGACCAAGTCGGGCGCGCAGGTGCAGTTCAACCAGATCTACGAGCCGACCGGCCAGCGCATCAAATATGAGAAGGTGGTCCCCGGCATCGGCGCCGTGGACCCGGAGGAGATCGTCCGCGGCTACCAATATGAGAAAGGCTCCTACGTCGTCGTCACCGACGAGGAACTGGAGGCGGTGAAGCTTGAATCGAAGAAGACGCTCGAGCTCACCCAGTTCGTCGATTACGACGAGGTCGACGTCCTCTATTTCGAGAAGCCCTATTTCGTCGTGCCCGCGGACGACCTCGCCGAGGAGGCGTTCATCGTCCTGCGCGAGGCGCTCAGGAAGACGCGCAAGATGGGCGTCGGCCAGCTGGCGCTGAGGGGCCGCGAATATCTGGTCAGCGTGAAGCCCTGCGGCCGGGGCATCGTGCTGGAGACGCTGCGCTATGCCGACGAGGTCAACAAGGCGCGCGACTATTTCCGCGACATCTCCGACGCCAAGCCGGACGAGGAGCTGCTCGACCTCGCCGAGACGCTGATCGACCGCAAGACTGCGGCGTTCGACCCGTCCAAGTATCACGACCGCTACATCGAGGGGCTGCACGAGCTGATCGAGAAGAAGCGCAAGGGCCAGACGATCCACGCCGAGGAGGACGCGGCGCCCAAGCGCGGCGGCAACGTCATCGACCTGATGGCGGCGCTGAAGCGTTCGATCGAGAAACCGGGCGAGCAGACGGGCAAGGCGCCGGCGAAGAAGGCGGCCGCCAAACCCGCGGCGCGCAAGCCGGCGGGGAAGAAGGCACCGGCCAAGGCGGCGCCGGCGAGGAAGCGGGCGTAGCAGGTGAGACCGGAGATCCGTCCGTTCCGAGCGAAGTCGAGGGGCGCTGGCACTGAGTCATCACGGGCGCCCCTCGACTACGCTCGGGACGAACGAGTCTTCTAAATGGCGCGCACCTCATCCGACCCCCTCGCCCGGTACAATGAGAAGCGGGATTTCTCGAAGACCGCGGAGCCGCCCGGCACGTTCGACAAGCTCAGCTGGGGCCATGGCAACGGCTTCATGGTCCAGAAGCACGATGCGCGGCGCCTCCATTTCGACTTCCGCCTGGAGCTGGACGGAACGCTGAAGAGCTGGGCGGTGCCGAACGGGCCGAGCCTCAACCCCGCCGACAAGCGCCTCGCGGTGCGGACCGAGGACCATCCCCTCTCCTACGCGACCTTCGAGGGGACCATCCCCAAGGGCGAATATGGCGGCGGCACGGTCATGCTGTGGGACCGCGGCACCTGGACGCCGGCGCCGGGCAAGGACCCGCGCAAGACGCTCGAGGAAGGCCATCTCCACTTCACCCTCGAGGGCGAGCGGATGAAGGGCGAATGGGTGATGTTCCGCCTCAAGGGCAGGCCGGGCGAGCGGACCGAGAACTGGATGCTGAAGAAGGTCACCGACGACCAGGCCGGCGGCTCGATGGGGCTCACCGAACGCTATCTCACCAGCATCATGACCGGCCGCACCATGCAGGAGATCGCCGCGGGGAAGCAGGCGAAGGAGCTGGCGGGCTGGAAGAAAGGGCTCAAACCGTCATCCCGGCGGAAGCCGGGTTCTCCCTGCGGAAAATCTTCGGCTCCTCCTCCGACACGAGACCCCGGCTTTCGCCGGGGTGACGGAAAGCCGCCGCCCTTCCGCGCCCCCCAGAAAGCCACGCTCGTCGACCACGTCCCCTCCGGCTCCGCCTGGCTGCATGAGATGAAATATGACGGCTATCGCTGCCAGCTCGCGATCGGCGGCGGCGCGGCGAAGGTCTATACCCGCTCCGGCCTCGACTGGTCCGACAAGTTTCCCGAGATCGTCGCGGCGGCCCGGGAGCTCGAGGTCGGATCGGCGCTGCTCGACGGCGAGATCGTCGCGCTGGACGAGAACGGCCGCTCCAGCTTCTCCGCCCTGCAGCAGGGCATATCGGAAGGCGGCCGCGGCCTCACGCTCTTCCTGTTCGACGCGCTGGAGATCGACGGCGAGGATTTGACGCCGCTCCCCAATATCGAGCGCAAGGGGCGCCTCGCCACCCTGCTCGGGCCGGGAAAGCCTCCAACCCTGCTCTACGCGGATCATATCGTCGGCCGCGGCGAGGAATTGCTGCGGGCGATGTGCGACGCGGGGCAGGAGGGGATCATCTCCAAGCGCGCCGACTCGCCCTACCGCGGCCGGCGGACGAAATGCTGGCTCAAGGTCAAGTGCATCCAGCGCCAGGAATTCGTCATCATTGGCTGGACGCCCAGCGACAAGAAGGGCCGCGGCTTCCGTTCGCTGCTGCTCGGCGTGAACGAAGATGGCGGCCTGCGCTATGTCGGCAAGGTCGGCACCGGCTTCTCGATGACCGTCATGCACGACCTTCTCGACCGGATGGAGAAGATCGAGGCCCCAAAGGCGCCGACTGTGGTGCCGCGCCCCGACGCGCGCGGCGCGCACTGGGTGAAGCCGCAGCTGGTCTGCGAAGTGGCGTTTACGGAATTCACCTCCGAGGGCGTCGTCCGCCACCCGAGCTTCCTCGGCCTGCGCGCCGACAAGAAGGCCGGGGAAGTGGTGCGCGAGTTGCCCCAGCGGGTCGAGCGCGCGGCGCCGCCCGAGCCCGCCGACGACGTCAGGATCAGCAATCCCGAGCGCGTGCTCTGGCCCGAGACCGGGATCACCAAGGCCGAGCTGGTCGCCTACTACCGCGCCATCGGTCCGCTGATGGCGGAATGGGCGGCGCGGCGGCCGCTGAGTCTGGTCCGCTGCCCGCAGGGGCGCGCGAAGAAATGCTTCTTCCAGAAGCACAATACCGGGAGCTTCGGCCCGCATGTCCACCAGATCGAGATCGAGGAGAAGAAGGGCGACTTCGAGGACTACGTCTATGTCGAGGACCCGGCCGGGATCGTCGCCTGCGTCCAGATGGGAACGATCGAGTTCCACGGCTGGGGCTCGGCGGTCGCCGACGTCGAAAAGCCCGACCGGCTCGTCTTCGACATCGATCCGGACGAAGGCCTCGGCTTCGACGTGGTGAAGCGGGCGGCCAGGGACCTCCACAAATATCTGGCCGACATGGGGCTGCAGAGCTTCCCTTTGCTCACCGGCGGCAAGGGCCTGCACGTCGTGGTGCCGCTCACCCCGGTCGCGGAGTGGCCCGCGGTGAAAGATTTCGCCCAGCGCTTCGCCGTCGCGCTCGCCACCGCCGAGCCGGAGCGCTTCACCGCCAACCTCGCCAAGGCGGCGCGCAAGGGCCGCATCTTCATGGATTATCTGCGCAACCAGCGCGGCGCGACGGCGATCATGCCCTATTCGGCGCGGGCACGCGAAGGCGCGCCCGTGTCGGCGCCGATCAGCTGGGACGAGCTCGACGAGACGACGAGCGGCGCCCGCTTCACCGTGCGCGACGCCGCGCTCCTCCTCGATCGCGCCTCCTCCCGCGCCCTGCAGGGCTGGGGCGAGGCCGACCAGCCGCTGCCGGACCTCTGATGGACACGCTCGACATCAACGCCGCCGACCAGGACGCGCTCGACGCGATCGACGGGCTGAAAGGGCACGGCCACGAGATCGTCCGCTACCGCGAGGAACGCGGCGGCTTCACCAGCCTGCGCGAGCTCGACGAGGTGCCGGGGCTGACGGGAAAAGTGGACGAGGAAACGCGGGCACGGCTGCGCGTCTAGCTTCTCCCCTCCCTGGAAGGGAGGGGCTGGGGGTGGGTAGGCGAGCGAAGCGAGACTTCACCGTGCTTCCGAGGTTGAGCCCGCCTGCGGCGGACCCACCCCCGCCCCCTCCCTTCCAGGGAGGGGGCGACCGTCCGTCCGCCTCTCAGGCCGCGAGCGCCACTTCCAGCGCTTTATACTCCTCCGGGGGCAGCGTCGGGCGGGCGGCGAAGCCGAGGATGGCGTCGAACACCTCCGGCGGCGCCCCGGCGCGGACGAAGGCGAGGAAGCCGGCGCGCTCGGCCGGGTTCATGGCCGGGATCATCAGCTTCAGATATTCGATCGTCTTCTCGGGCGAGATGGCGCCGACGATGCGTGCCTCCATCGCAATCAGCTCCGCGTCGTCGAACAGGCGATGGAGGAGCGGGAGGACGACGAGCTCCTCCTCGGCCATGTGGGCCAAGTCCGCGGCGGCGAACTGGCTGAAGGCGAGGTAGAGCTGGCGTGCGGGCGCGGCGCGCTCGGTGGGCGGCGCGGCCTCCACCGCGTCGATCGCCGCCTCGAGTGTCTCGAAGGCGCGGCGGTGATGATCGTGGTCGGCCTGGAGGGTCAGCGTCGCGCCGGGCGCGCGCGCTTCGAGAGCGCCGTGGATCTCCACTTCCTCGTGGTGGAGGTGCCCGGCGGAGAGGATCAGCTGACGGCGCACCGCGCCGAGCAGCTCGCGCGCCGCCGTCTCGTCCGCGAAATCGGTGTTGCCGAGCCGGACGAGCAGGTCCGAGAGCGCGAGGCGGATGCCCTTGTGGATGGGGCCGTAAATGTCGTGGCGTTGCATGTCTGTCTCCTGGCGGCGCGCGCGAGGGCGGCGCCGATCGTCTGCGGGTTCGTGAAAGGGTCTCGCCGCTCAGGCGGCGGCGCGCAGGGCGCTTTGCCAGCCGTAGAAGGCGGCGTTCGCCTGATCCCAGCCGGGCCGCGCCGCCATCGTCGCGAGCCAGCGGCGCACGTTCGGATAAGGCGAGAGGTCGTAGCCGATCATGTCGCCCATCGTGACGAGCGAGGCGCCGAAATAGTCGGCGAGGCTGATCTCGTTGCCGGCGACGAAGCGGTTGGCGCCGATCATGTCGCGGTCGAGCACCGCGAGCCGGGCCGCGGCCCGCTCCGCGTGGAAGGCGAGGAGCGGGCGCTCCGCGAGCGCGGCGTAATGGGGCAGGATCTGCGGATAGACGAGCCCGTAGCCATGGTCGCGGTAGAAGCCGGTGTTGAACCAGTCGAGCGCCTCGTCGACCTTCGCGCGCGCCCGCGGCTCGGGCGGATAGGCGGGCGACGCGGCGCGGTCGGCCAGGTAGCGCAGGATCGTCGCGGATTCCGTGATCCGGAAGCCGCCGTCGACGAGCGCGGGAACGGTGCCGTTCGGATTGATCGCGAGGAACCAGTCCGCGCGGTTTTCCCGTGTGGCGAGATCCACGTGCATATGCTCGAGCGCCATGTCGTGGTCCGCCAAAAACAGCAGGATCGGTCGACACACGGTCGACGCGGGATCATAGTAAAGCTTCATCTCGAATACCTCCCCAAGAGCGAGGGCGGCGGTTAGCTGAAGCTTTCGCGCGGCGGGAAGCGGGACGATTGCGGAACTGTTCTGCCCCGTACGGACAAAATTGCCGAAGACCGGACGATTTGTCCTTTTCCGTCCCGCAACGCGCGGCCGAAATGCTTCAGCTAGAAAGCAAGGAAGTAGATGATCGCGGTGTTGATCGCGAGCAGCGGCAGCGCCGTGCCGACCTGGGCCTTGATGACGGCGTTGGGATCCCTGAGCTCCAGCAGCGCGGCGGGGACGAGGTTGAAGTTGGCCGCCATCGGCGTCAGCAAGGTGCCGCAGAAGCCCGCGAGCATGCCGACGGCGCCGACGGTCGCCGGGTTGCCGTGGTAGGTCTGGATCAGCAGCGGCACGCCGATCGCCGTCGCCATCACCGGAAAAGCCGCGAAGGCGTTGCCGGTGAGGATGGTGAGCAGGGCCATGCCGATGGTGAAGGCGAGGACGGCCGGCAGCACGACGCCGTGCGGTATCGCCGTCAGCACGAGCTCGCCGATCGTCTTGCCGACCCCCGTATCGGCGAGGACGAGGCCCAGAGAGGCGAGCATCATCGGCAGCACCGCCGCCCAGCCGACCGCGTCGATCAGCCGCCGTCCCTCGTCGAGCGGCGCGAGCGCCGGCGGCCGCAGCCAGGCGTAGCAGAGGGCCAGCGCGCCGAGGACGGCGGCGCAGAGCAGCACGAACGTCTCGCGGTTCGCCTCGAACAGGCGGCTGGCGTAGAGCGCGGGCACATAATCGTAAAGCAATGTGCCGGCGATGGCGGTGGCGAGAACCAGGACGATTGGCAGGAACAGGCGGTTACCGTGCCGGGCGCCGGCGGCGGCGCGGGCTTCCTCGCTCGTCGCGGGCTTGCCGCGGCCGATGAGGCCGAAGGTTGCGATGCCTGCCAAGGCGAGGACGATGCAGCCGTTGGCGAGGTCGCCGAGCCAGGAGCCGGCGACGAGATTGAGCGCGAACAGGCCCCAGAAGGCCGCGTTGCCGAAGCGCTTGGGATTGGTGCGGTCGAAGGCGCTCAGCAGCGCGAAGGCGGCGAACAGCGCGCCGACGAACGCATAGACCGATTGGCTGCCGATCATGGCTTCGCCTCCGCCGCGCGCATCGCGGCGAGCGAGCGGTCGAGGAGCAGCAGGCGGCTCGAATGGACGAGGAAGGCGGCGAGCGCGCTCGGCATCGCCCAGACGGAGAGCTGGAGCGGCGACAAGGGGATGCCGTAGCTCTCCAGCGTCTTCTGGATGAGCAGGATCGACCCGATCGCGAAGAAGATGTCCTCGCCGAAGAAGACGCCGACATTGTCGGTGGCGGCGGCCCAGGCCTTGACGCGGTCGGCGCTCGCCGCGTCGAGGGGGCCGCCTTTCTCGGCGGCGGCGAGCGCCATCGGTGCCACCAGCGGCCGCACCGTCTGGGCGTGCCCGGCGGTGGCGATGAGGCCGAGCGCCGAGATGATCTGGCGGTAGAGGAGATAGAGGATGAGCAGTCGGCCCGCCGTGGCGGCGCGGAACGAGGCGATCACCGCCCGGGCGCGCTGCTGCAGGCCGTAGCGCTCGAGCAGCCCGATGACGGGGAGCACGACCCAGGGGATGGCGATGATCCGGCTGTCGGTGAACGCCTTGCCGAGCTTGGCGACGACCGCGACGAGGTCGAGCCCGGCGAGCAGGCCGGTGGTGAGCGCGGCGGCCGGGACGACGAGCATCGGGTTGAAGCGCAAACCGAAGCCGAGGACGATCACCAGGATGCCGAGGAGGGGGAGATAGTGGCTCACGCCGCGCCGTAGCCTCCGCCGCCCGGGGTTTCGATGAGGAACATGTCGCCGGGCCGCATCACGGCCGAGGCGGTGGCGGAGAGGGTCTCGATGCTGCCGTCGGCGCGGACGACCTGGTTGACGCCCGGCGCCGCGTCTCCGCCGCCGGCGAGGCCGCGCGGCGGCACTTCGCGGCGGTTCGACAGGATGTTGGCGCGCATCGCCTCGCGGAAGCGGATGTGGCGCTCGACGCCGTCGCCGCCGCGCTGCCGCCCCTCCCCGCCCGAGCCGGGGCGGATGGCGAAGCGCTCGAGCAGGACCGGGTAGCGCGTCTCGAGGATCTCGGGATCGGTGAGCCGGCTGTTGGTCATGTGCGTCTGGACGGCGCTGGCGCCGTCGAAGTCGGGACCGGCGCCCGCCCCGCCGGCGATCGTCTCGTAATATTGCTGCCGGTCGTTGCCGAAGGTGAAGTTGTTCATCGTCCCCTGGCTCGGCGCCAGCGCGCGGCAGGCGGCGAAGAGGGCGTCGGTGATCACCTGGCTGGTCTCAACATTCCCGGCAACAACCGCGGCGGGATAATGGGGGCGGAGCATGGAGCCGTCGGGCACGACGAGCGTGATCGGCCGCAGGCAGCCATCGTTCATCGGTATGGCGTCGTCGACCATGGTGCGGAAGACGTAGAGCGTGGCGGCGCGGCAGATCGAATAGGGCGCATTGAAATTGTTCGGCTGCTGGGCGGACGTGCCGGTGAAATCCACGGTCGCCGAGCGCGTTCCAGGGTCGACGGTGACCGTCACGCACACCTCGGCGCCATTATCCATGGCGTAGCGGAAGCTGCCGTCGCGCAGGGAGCCGATCAGCCGGCGCACCGCTTCCTCGGCATTGGCCTGGACGTGGTCCATATAGGCGTCGATCACCGCGCGGCCATATTCGTGCGTGACGCGGCGCAACTCGCCGGCGCCGCGCGCGCAGGCGGCGATCTGGGCACGGATGTCGGAGACGTTGCGGTCGGGATTGCGCGCCGGCCACTGGCCTTCGGCGAGGCGGGCGCGAAACGCGGCTTCGAGGAAGCGCCCCGCGTCGACGAGCAGCATGTTGTCGAGCAGCACGCCTTCCTCGAGGATCGATTTGCTGTCGGGCGGCATCGACCCCGGGGCGATCCCGCCGATATCCGCATGGTGGCCGCGCGCGGCGACGTACCAGGCGGGGGCGTCGTCGCCATCCTCGGCGAAGACCGGCATCACCACGGTAACGTCCGGCAGGTGGGTTCCGCCGCGATAGGGGGCGTTCAGCACATAGGCGTCGCCGGGCTTCATACCGCGCCCATCGCGCGCCTCTCTCCGCGCCTCGATAATCGTGCGGATCGAATCGCCCATCGAGCCGAGATGGACGGGGATGTGCGGCGCGTTGGCGATGAGGGCGCCTTCGCGGTCGAACAGCGCGCAAGAGAAATCGAGGCGCTCCTTGATGTTGACCGAGGAGGCGGTGTTCTGGAGGGCCACCCCCATCTCCTCGGCGATCGCCATGAAGAGGTTGTTGAACACCTCCAGCATGACCGGATCGACATCGGTGCCGATCGCGCGGCGCGTCTCGCGCGGCACGGCGCGGGTGAGGATGAGGTTCGCGTGGCGGTCGACCTCGGCCTGCCAGCCCGGCTCGATGACGGTGGTCGCGGAAGGGTCGACGATCAGGGCGGGGCCGGGGATCCTCGCGCCTGAGGGAAGAGCGGATCGATCCAGAACAGGCACAGAGTCGTTCGTCCCGAGCAAAGTCGAGGGACGCTGCACCCCCCTCGTACGCCCCTCGACTTCGCTCGGGACGAACGGTGCTTCTCCAACCCCTATCTCAACCGCCTCGACGATCGCCGTCTCCACCACCACCGGCGTTTCCGGCGAGGCGAAGCCGAACCGGGTGCGGTGGGCCTCCTCGAAGGCCCGCTCCATCCCCTCCCCCACCGGCACTTCGAGCGCCGTGTCGCTGCCTTCGTAGCGCAGCGCGGCGCGGCGGCGGAGTTCGACCATCTCCACGCCCTGCGCCCTCAGCGCCGCCTCCGCTTCCGCCGCCAGTTCGGCCAGCACATCCTCCAGCGCCTCCTCGCCGACGCTGCGCTGCCGCAGCTCGACGCGGTCGGCGAGGCCCATGCCGTAGGCGGAGAGCACGCCGGCAAGCGGATGGATCATCACCCGCTCCATGCCCAATGCGTCGGCGACGAGGCAGGCGTGCTGCCCGCCCGCGCCGCCGAAACATTGCAGCGTGTAGCGGGTGACGTCGTGGCCGCGCGCGATCGAGATCTGCTTGATCGCCTTGGCCATGTTGTCGACGGCGATGCGCACGAATCCTTCCGCCACTTGCTCGGCGGTCATTCCGGCCGCTTTGCCGATATCTTCGCAAAGCGCGCGCGAAGCCGCTTCGTCGATCGGCTGGTCGCCCGCCGGACCAAATACGTGCGGGAAGCACTCCGGGCGGATCTTCCCGAGGACGACATTGCAGTCGGTCACCGTCAGCGGACCGCCGCGGCGGTAGCAGGCGGGGCCGGGGACGGCGCCGGCGCTGTCCGGTCCGACGCGAAAGCGGGTGCCGTCAAAATGGCAAATCGACCCGCCGCCCGCCGCGACGGTGTGGATCTCGAGCATGGGCGCGCGGACGCGTACGCCCGCCACCATTGTCTCGTTCGTCCGCTCGTACGTTCCGGCATAATGGGAGACGTCGGTGGAGGTGCCGCCCATGTCGAAGCCGATGATCCGCTCGAACCCCGCCGCCTCCGCCGTCTTGACCATTCCTACGATCCCGCCCGCTGGGCCGGACAGGATGGCGTCCTTGCCCTGGAAAGCGGCAGCGTCGGTGAGGCCGCCGGAGGATTGCATGAACAGGAGACGCGCGTCGCTGCCGAGCGCCGCGACCACCCGGTCCACGTACCGGCGCAGGACCGGCGACAGGTAGGCGTCCACCACCGTCGTATCGCCCCGTCCCACCAGCTTGATGAGCGGGCCGACCTCGTGGCTGGCGGAGATTTGCGTAAAGCCGATCTCCCGCGCCGCGGAGGCCAGCGCCGCCTCGTGCGCCGTCCAGCGCCAGCCGTGCATCAGCACGATCGCCAAGGCACGGTAGCCGTCGTCATGGGCCGACTGGAGGTCGGCCCGGGCGCCTTCGAGGTCGAGCGGACGGAGCACCTCGCCGTCGGCGGTCACCCGCTCGCCGATCTCGACGACGCGGCCGTAGAGCGCCTCGGGAAGGACGATGCGGCGCGCGAAGATGTCGGGGCGGGATTGGTAGCCGATGCGCAGCGCGTCGCCGAGGCCGGCGGTGATGGCGAGGACGAGCGGCTCGCCCTTGCGCTCCAGAAGGGCGTTGGTCGCGACGGTGGTGCCCATCTTGACCGAGGCGATCGGCGCGGCGCCGTGTTCCGCCATCAGGCGGCGGATGCCCTCCACCGCCGCGTCCTCATATTGCTCCGGATTGTCGGAGAGCAGCTTGGCGACGTGCACGCCCCCGTCCGGAGCGCGCGCGACGATGTCGGTGAAGGTGCCGCCGCGGTCGATCGAGAAGGACCAGCTCCCGGTCATCCGCGGCGGCGCGCCCGCTCAGCCGCCGATGTGCGTCTGGCCGACCATGCAATAGAGCATCGGGATCGACAGGATGAGGTTGGTGCGGCTCGCCATCATCGCGATCGAGGCCGAGCTCGCCTTGGCCTCGGGGCTCGCATCGACGATGCCGAGCGCCCGCTTCTGGTTCGGCCAGATGATGAACCAGACGTTCGCGGCCATGACGATGCCGAGCCACATGCCGGTGCCGATGGTGCGGTAGCCATCGGCGAAGGTGAGGGCGTGGGCGCTGTAGCCGCCCTGCTGCGTCTCGGCGACGAGCAGGCCTAGGATCACCGTCGCGAGCGCCGAATAGCGGAACCAGAAGAGCGCCGCGGGGGCGATATATTTCGAGACGCCCGGCTTCAGCTCGGCCGGCACCTTCGGCATGGTCGGGATCTGCACGAAGTTGAAATAATAGAGGAGGCCGATCCACAGGATGCCGGCGAAGATGTGGAGGTAGCGCAGGAACTGCGCCCAGGGATAATGGCCGCCGGCGATGAGGTCGTGGTGCAGCCCGAACATCGCGGCGACGAGGAGCACCACCCCGATCAGCAGCGCCAGATGGAAGTTGCCGAATATCTTGGCCATGTCCGTTCCCCCTAGTTTTTCGCGATCGGGGGCCTCTCTACCGCAGCGGACGGCGGCCCGTCGAGCCGCCACATGATGCTCGCCGACAGCGGGGTCCACAGGCCCATGCGCACGCCCGCCGCGCGCAGCCCCTCCCCCACCCATTGGTTGCAGGTGTGGAGCGCGGTGTAGGTGCCGTTCGCCTCGTAGAAGGCGTCGGAGGCGCCGTAGCCGCGGCCGGGGACCGGAATGGTCCGCCCGGCAGGGTCGAGCCTGAAGCCGGCGCGGATGTAGGCGACGAGGCGGCGATATTCGTCGCGGCTGAGCGTGATCGGCCGCTGCGCGGGGCCCGGCTGCGGGTGGTCGTCATGATCGGCGTGCATGAGGCTCGAGCCGGTACCGAAGGCGGCGGCGAGCGCGTCGCCAGGCTTGAGGTCGGCCCAGGTGGGCGTGTTCAGATAGACTTCGCGGTTCCCGTAGCCGATCGCGACATAGTCGCCATTGCCCCAGCGCGGGTCCCTGAGGTCCGTGCCGGGAACCAGCGGCCGCCAGTCCATGTCCTGCGTCACCGTGGGGACCATGATCCAGGTATGGACGCCGTTGGTGCGCACGAAGATCCGCACCCCCTCCTTCGCCTCGTGCCAAGCGGCATTCGCCGGGATAAGGGTGAGGACGAGGGCCGCCGTGAGGTAGACGAGAGGGATGGCGAGGAACGCGAGGAAGACCCGGAGGCCGATGCGGGCGGCGCGGCGCATGGCAAGCCTTTTAACTCAACTTGTGCAGTTGAGAAAGCTGCTTCTGCTCCTCCTCGCAGTTCCCGCGACCGCCGCCGCCGGACCGCCCGAAGGTGCGGCGGAGGTGCGGAGCGCCTGGTCGATCCTCGAGAAGCATCAGGATGGCTTCTGGCTCGACGGTGAGGCCGCGTCGCCGGCGCTGCTGGAGCGCTGGTATGCGGCGCTGCGACGGTGGACGGCCGCGGAGCTCGAACGCGGCGGCGCCTCGGCTTTGGCGGCAAGCGCAAAAGGACTCGGTGCCTCTGGCGACGCGGCCGCCTTGCCGTTGCCGGACGGCGGCTGGCTGGTCGCCGCGGGCAACGGCTCCTTCGGAACCGTGTTCGCGTTCGCGCCGCGCGACGGGCATCTGATCGAGGCCTGGAACCTCGCGGCGCCGGGAGGCTCCGGCTCTCCTGCACTCACGGCCTGGCGCGCCGATCACGCCCGGCCGCTGTGCAAGGGAGACGCACCCTGCGGCCCGCTCGGCGCATCGGTCCGGATGCTGCCGCCGGAGGCGGACGGCAGCGCGCGCTTCCTCGTGCTCGGCACCTACAGCTTTCCGCTCGGCGCGACGGCGGGGGGACAGATCAGCGTCTGGCGCTGGCGGAACGGCGCCGCCGAGCCGCTCTTCGAAAAGGTCTTTTCCTATCTGCTCGAGGACGGCGTGCCGCTTGAGGTCGAGGGCGGACTCATCCGGCTGCACGCCAAGGAGAGCTGGAAGCACCTCGCCGCCTGTGGCGGCTGCCGGGGACGCGACGTCGAGTGGCGGTGGCGCGTCGGCGCCGGTGGCATCCGGTTGCTGGGCTCGCGATCCTCCGTCCCGGAGATCGACCTCATCGACGCCTTGATCGGCCGCGTCGTCGCGGGCCGGGGGACCGCCGACCTTGCCACGCCGGCGGCGGCGGGTGCGGTCCGGCGGCTGCTGAAGGCGAACCGCGATCCGGCCTGGACCGGTGCGCCGGAAGGCGGGATGCTGAACGGCTGGACCCGCCGCTCGGCCGGCGCCCGCACCTTCCTCTGCCTGTCCGCCGAGGACATGGGCAGCGCGACCTACCAGATCGAGCGGCGCGCCGGCCGGCTCCGGCTGGTGGCTGTCGCGCCCCGCCGCGATGCGGAGGCCGGCTGCGGCAAAGGAGCGCGCAGCTGAGCCCGGGCGCCGTCGAACGCGCCGAGCTGGAGGCGATCTGGCGCGCTGGGGTCGAGGCCTGCGCGCCGGCGCGGGTCGTGCCGGCGCACCTGCCGGAGCGGCCGAAGGGGCGGACGATCCTGCTCGCCCTCGGCAAGGCGGCGGTGCCGATGGCGGCGGCTGTGGAACGCGCGTGGCGTGGGCCGCTGGAAGGGCTGGCCGTGGCGCCGCACGGGGAGACGGGACGGCCCGCGCGGATCGACCTGGTCACGGCGGGGCATCCGCTGCCCGATCGCGCCGGCCTCGTCGCCGCCGAGCGGCTGCTCCGCTTCGCCCAAAGCGCCGGGCAGGACGACCTCGTCCTCGTCCTCCTCTCCGGCGGCGCCTCCGCCCTCGCCTGCCTGCCCGGCGAGGGGCTGGCGCTGGACGCGAAGCGGCGGCTGACCGAGGCGCTGCTCCGCTCCGGCGCCGACATCGGCGAGGTGAATTGCGTCCGGCGGCACCTCTCGCGGATCAAGGGCGGACGTCTGGCGCTTGCGGCGGCGCCGGCGCGGCTGGTCACCCTCGCCATTTCGGACGTGTTCCGCGACCGGCCCGAGGACATCGGATCTGGCCCCACCGTGGCCGATCCGACGACCCTCGCCGAAGCGCGCGCCATTCTTGACGAGCTCGGCGTCGCCGCGCCCGAGAGCGGCTGGTCGGAGACGCCGGAATCGGTGCCCGGCGAGTACCGCATCGTCGCCCGCGCCGCCGATGCGCTCGCCGCCGCCGCGGCGGAGGCGGGGCGGCGCGGCTACCGTCCCCGCACCTTCGAATGCGACGGCGAGGCGCGCGCGGTCGCGGCCGAGCATGCCCGCCTCGCCCGCACGCTGGCGCCCGGCGAGGCGCTGATCACCGGCGGCGAACTGACGGTGACCGTCACCGGCTCCGGCCGCGGCGGGCCGAACCAGGAATATGCCCTCGCCGCCGCGCTCGGGCTTGCCGGCACGCGCGGCATCCTTGGCCTCGCCGCCGACACGGACGGGATCGACGGATCGGGCGACGCGGCCGGCGCCTTCTTCGACGGCCGCACCGCCGGCCGCGGCGCGGAAGCCGCGCTGGCCGCGAACGACAGCGGCGCCTGGCTCGGCCGGCGCGGCCTCCTCTTCCGCCCGGGGCCCACCGGCACCAACGTCAGCGACCTCAGGATCATCCTCGCCGCCCGCCGCTAGCGCGGATTGGCATAGTCGAAGGCGCGCGCGCGGATCCACCGGCTCGCCAGCCACTTCTCGCCGGCGAGGACGGGGAGGCCGGCGTGCCGCGCGGCCGGGTCCGGGCGCCCGTCGCCCCGCACGTTGGCGAACAGGATGGCGTCGCCGGCCGCGCCGCGCAGGGTCGTGTCGGCCGCCGGGAAGCACGTGCCGCCGCCCTCGAAGCCGTCGTTCAGCCAGACGAGCATGGTGAGCACGCGCTGGTTGGCGAAGCCGGGGATGGCGTCGAGATGCTCGCGATATTCGCCGCCCGGTGCGTAGCGCAGCACCTGCAGCGGCTCTCCCTGCTCCGCGCCCGTCCCACTCGCCGCGGCGATGCGGCGGTTGAGGGCGTGCACCGCAGGGTTTTCGAGCGGCGCGGTGAAGCCGACCGTGTCGGCCGAACGAAGCGGGTCGGGCCGCTGGGCGCCCGTGTCCGGATCCACGACCACCGACGGCGCGAGCATCGGCCGGGCCGAGGCGACCAGCCAGGCGCATCCCTCCTGCGTGAACAGCCGTTCGAAGCGGGTGATCGAGGGGCTCGGCGACAGCGCTTCCCCGCGCGGCGCCTGCAGCGGATCCCCCTCCTGGTCGATCCGCATTTTCCCGATCAGCGCGAGGGCCGTCGCCGCCCGCGCGCTGCCTTGGGCCAGCCCAGCGAGGAGTCGGAGCGCACGCGGCCAGTCGCGTCGGCCCCCGACGCCGGCGGCAAGGAGGTTGACGTAGATCGCCGCCGCCCTGGCGTCGCCGGCCTCGGCAGCACGGCGAAAGAGGTCGCGCGCCGCGGCAGGGTCGCCGGCGCGAAGGCGCGCCGCGGCGGCGTCGTAGAGGCTCTCAGCCATCCCCCCGCTCTGCCGCGCGGCGCGCCCGCTTGCAAACCCGCTTTGCGCGCGCGCCGCCGCGCCGCTAACGAGGCGGCGATGCACCCCCTTCCCCCTTATGCCGAGCTGCTCGGCCTCAGCGCCGCGGCCCGCGACGGCGAGACCTTGTGGACCATGCCGTTTGGCGACGCGGTCGTCGGGCGCCCCGGCTACCTTCACGGCGGCGCCATCGCCGGCCTCCTCGAATTCGCGGCCCTGAGCGCGGTCCAGGCGGCGCTGCCGGAGGGGGCGACCGTGAAGCCAGTCAACGTCAGCGTCGATTTCCTGCGCGGCGGGGCGGCGCATGAGACCTATGCCAGTGCCGTGGTCACCCGCCTCGGCAACCGCATCGCCAATGTCGAGGCGCACGCCTGGCAGCTCGATCGCGCCAAGCCGATCGCCGCGGCGCGCATGAATCTCGTCGTCCGCCGGCGAAAGGAAGCGGCGTGAGCGCGGGTCACGAGAACAACCGCACGCTGGTCATCGCGCTCGCCGCGAACCTGGGCATCGCGGTCTCGAAATTCGCCGCGGCGGCGATCACCGGCTCCTCGGCCATGCTGACGGAGGGCGTGCACAGCCTCGTCGATTCGGCCAACCAGCTGCTCCTGCTGTGGGGCCGCCGGCAGTCGAAGAAGCCGCCCGACCGCAAGCACCCGTTCGGCTATGGACGCGAGCTCTATTTCTGGAGCTTCGTCGTCGCTTTGCTGGTCTTCGCGCTGGGGGCCGGCGTCTCGATCTACGAAGGCGTCGTCCACATCCGCCATCCCGAGCCCGCGGTGTCGCCGCTCATCGCCTACGGCGTGCTGCTGATCGCCTTTCTCCTCGAGGGCGGCTCGACCGTCTCCGCGTTCAAGGAGTTCCGCGCCGCCAAGGGCGAGCTGGGGTGGATGGCGGCGGTGCTCGAATCGAAGGACCCGCCGACTTTCATCGTGCTGCTCGAGAACGGCGCGGCGATGGCCGGCATCGTCGCGGCCGCGGTCGGGCTCGCGCTCAGCCAGGCGACCGGCAACCCGATGTTCGACGGCGCCGCCTCGATCGTCATCGGCCTCATCCTCGGCGTCACCGCGGCTTTGCTCGCCAAGGAATCGAAGGCGCTGCTGATCGGCGAAGCGGCCGATCCGGAGCTGGTCGAATGCATACGCGGCGTCGCCGCGGCGCATGCGGGGATCGCGGGCGTCGGCGTCGTCCTCACCGTCCATTCGGCGCCCGACCAGATCACGGCGATGCTGAGCGCCGACTTCGTCGACACGATCAGCGCCGGCGAGGTCGAGCGGATCGTCGCCGACATCGAGGCCGAGGTGGCGCGGCGCTGGCCGCAGGTGCGGCGCATGTTCATCCGCCCCGAGCAGGGCGCCGCCGCCCGCCTCGCGGCGATCCGCGAAGATGAGGCTTAGCTGTCGCGTGGCGACGCGCGACCATTTTCGTCATGCCGGACTTGATCCGGCATCCACCTTTGTTCTGCTCTTGCAAGCAGTTGGAAGGTGGACCCCGAATCAAGTCCGGGGTGACGGTTCAACTTGAACGTGCCGCGCTTCAAAGGCGCCCCTGAGGCCGCCGCCGCCGCGGCCGGCTTCGCCTGCTCGACCGCGCTCTTCTGGCCCGGCATCGCGCTCTACGACAGCGTCGAGCAATATCGCCAGGCGGTGACCGGCGACGTCACCGACTGGCACCCGCCGGTCATGGCGCGGCTTTGGGGGGCGCTCGCACAGATCTGGCCCGGCACCGCGCCGATGCTGCTTCTTCAGCTCGGGCTGTACTGGCTCGGCCTCGGCCTTCTCGCCGTGGCGCTGGCCCGGCGGGGATTGCGGTTTGCCGGCTGGGCGGTGCTGCTCTTCGGGCTCGGACCGATCTTCTCCTGCTGGATGGGTGCGATCCTCAAGGACGCGCAGATGGTGGCGGCGCTCTCCGCGGCCGTCGCCATCGCCGCCTGGCACCCGCTGGCGGACGGGAAGCGGCCCGCCGCCGTCACTGCCCTCGTCCTCCTGCTGCTCGTCTATGCGACGCTTGTGCGGGCCAACGCCGTCTTCGCGACCGCGCCACTGGGGCTGGCGCTGTTCGGCTGGGCGCGGCTTCGCAGCCCTTGGGCGCGCGCGGCGGCCTGCCTCGCGCTCGTCGTCGCGGTGCTGGCGCTGGCCCCGTCCCTCAACCGCAAGGTCTTCGGCACGCAGCGGGAGGGACCGGAAAACAGCCTCCTCCTCTACGACATCGCCGGCACCTCGATCCGCGCCGGGACCGACTCGGCCGGCGTTGCCGCCGGGCGCTGGAAAGCCCTCGCCGCGGCCGGCTGCTATTCGGCGGAAGGGTGGGACGCGCTGTCCGAGCATGGCCGCTGCACGATCGCCCCCGGGCTTGCCGCGGACCCGGAGACGCCGCCGCTCTACGGCGTCTGGCGGCAGACCATCGCCGCCCACCCCCTCGCTTATGCAGCCCACCGCCTAGCCCATTTCAACGCGACGATGCGCTGGCTGATCGGGCTCCACGAATATGGTGCGGTGGGGCCCGTCGAGCCGGAGCCGAACAGGCTCGGCCTCGGCGCGGCTCCGGGCGCTCTCGAGGAAAGGCTCCATGACGCCGGCGAGGATTGGGCGGCACTGCCGCTCGGATGGCCGATCCTGTGGCTCGCGCTCGCGGCCGCGGGCCTGTGGGCCTCGCGCTCCGCGCCGGCGACACCCGAGCGGCCGGTTGCCCAGGCGCTGCTGCTCTCGGCCTGCTGCGGGGGCTTCAGCTATGCATTGGTCAGCGTCGCCTCCGACCTGCGCTACCACCTCTGGACGATGCTCGCCTCGGCGCTCGGTCTCGTGCTCCTGGCCGCGGGCGGCGGCCTGCGGCGGCGATCGGCGATCCTCCTCGGCGCCGTGGCCGTTCTCGTCGTCGCCGGCGGAACAGTCGCACGGCTGCTGCTGCCGCCGCTCCCCATCGCCTGAGCGATTGCCGGCCGCCCCCGCCCGTTGCATGAGGTGCACCGACAAACGGGAGGGACCTTCATGAAATTCGCCATCGCCTTCGCCGCCGCCGCGCTCGCCGCCGCGCCGGCCGCCGCCGACACCGTCGTCGTCACCGCCGACCGCATGGTCGACGTCCTCGCCGGCACGACGCTCGAGCAGCCGGTGGTGGTCATCACCGACGGCCGCATCGTCTCCGTCACGGCACGTGGCGGCGCCCGTCCGAACGTCCCCGCCGGCGCGCGCCGCATCGATCTTCCGGGCCGCACCCTCGTCCCCGGCCTCATCGACATGCACGTCCACCTGACGTCGCTGGCCGAGATCGGCGGCTATCGCGGCTTCGAATATACGGACAGCTTCTGGAGCGCAGTCGGCAGCGCGAACGCCCTGAAGACGCTGCGCGCCGGCTTCACCACCGTACGCAACGTCGGCGCCGATGCGTTCCAGGACGTCGGCCTTCGCCAGGCGATCGACGGCGGCTGGCTGCAAGGGCCACGCATCGTCACCGCCGGCTACGCGATCGGCGCCACCGGCGGCCATTGCGACGAGAGCAAGCTGCCGCCCTCCTACGACCGCAAGGAAGTCAACATCGTCAACAGCCCGGAGGAAGCGCGGGCGAAGGTCCGCTGGCTGCACAAATATGGCGCGCAGGTGATCAAGATCTGCGCCACCGGCGGCGTCTTCTCCCACGGCGACGCGGTCGGCGCGCAGCAGCTGACCTTCGACGAGATGAAGGCGATCGCCGAGGAAGCGCACATGCTCGGCCTGCGCGTCGCCGCCCACGCGCATGGCGACGAGGGCATCCGCGCCGCCATCCTCGCCGGCATCGACACGATCGAGCATTGCAGCCTGGCCAGCGACGCCACCATCGCGCTGGCGGCGCAGAAGCGCACCTGGTTCGACATGGACATCTACAATGACGACTACATCCTCGCGACCGGCACCGCGAACGGCACCGAGCAGGCAAGCATCGACAAGGAGAAGATGATCGGCCGCCTGCAGCGCGAGACCTTCCGCAAGGCGGTGCGCGCCGGCGTGCCGATGCTGTTCGGCACCGACGCCGGCGTCTATCCGCACGGCGACAATGCCCGCCAGTTTGCCAAGATGGTCGAGTGGGGCATGACGCCGATGCAGGCGATCCAGGCCGCGACCCGCAGCGCCGCGGTCGCGCTCAACCGCGAGGCCGACGTCGGCGCCATCGCGCCTGGCCGTTACGGCGACATCCTCGCGGTCGCCGGCGATCCGCTGAAGGACGTGCGCCTGCTCGAGCATCCGGACACCGTCATCAAGGGCGGCGAGGTCGTGAAGCGGGACTGATGCGCGCCGGGCTCGCTCTGGCGGCGCTCGCGCAGGCCGCGGCCGCGGCGCCGCCGCCCTGCCCCGGTCCGCGCACCGATCCGGCCGTGCCGGGCCCCCGCCTGGTCCTCGATGCGAACTTCCCGGACCCGTTCGTCGCCCGCTTCGGCCGCACTTATTATGCCTATGCGACCGGCGCGCAGCTCGGCGAGCGGCGGCGCAACGTGCAGGTGATCCGCTCGAGCGACCTGCGCACCTGGTCCGCCCCCGTCGAGGCGCTGCCGGACTCCGGCCTCCCCGCCTGGGCGGACAGGAAGGACGTGCAGGTCTGGGCTCCCGAAGCGATCCGGATCGGCCGCCGCTATGTCCTCTATTTCAATGGCCGCCACGCAAGCCTCACCCGCACCGAGACGCCGCCGTCCGGTCCGCAGGTGCTGAAGCGCCACTGCCTCGGCGCCGCCGTCGCCCTCCGTCCCGAAGGCCCCTATCGCGGCCTCGCGAAGCCCCTCGCATGCGCCGCCTTCCACGATGGCGCGATCGATCCGAGCCCGTTCCGCGACGCCGGCGGGCGGCTCTTCCTCTACTTCAAGGACGACGGCAATTGCTGCGGCCGCAAGTCGGCGATCTGGGGCCTGCGCCTGCGCGCCGACGGCCTTGCGCCGGTAGGCAGTCCGGTAAAGCTGTTCGCCAACGACGAATCCCCGGCGCACTACGACGACTGGGAATGGCGGGTGGTCGAGGCGCCGACGATGGTGCGGCGCGCCGGCACCTACATCCTGTTCTATTCGGGCAATTATTTCGGCAACAGGAATTATTCCGTCGGCTATCGCCTATGCACCGGCCCGCTCGGCCCCTGCCGCGATCCCGGCACAAACCCGATCCTCTGGTCCCACCCCGCCTCGCCGCTCATCGGGCCGGGAAGCCAGTCCGTCCTCGCCGCGGCCGGCGGCGACCTCCTCTTCTTCCACGGCTGGAACCGCGACCCCGACGGACGCGAGCAGGCGGGGGTCCACAAGCGCTGCCTCTACGTCGCGCCGCTCGAATGGACCGGGGAGCGCCCGCGCGTCGCCGGAGGCACGCCCGCCCCCTAGGCCTTGCCGGCGCTCCCGCGCTCTGATGTATTCGGAACCCATCCATCGACTCGGGATGCGAGGTGGCGATGAAGACGTTCCTGCTCCTCTCCGCCGCCCTCGGCCTCGCCGGCGCCCCCGCCGCCGCCGCGACGCCGCCGAAGCTGCCGCCGGCCGCGTCGGGCCCGCAAATTTTCGTCACCGGCCAGCGCCTCAAGCCGGGCGAGAAGCCGCCGGAGATGAGCGCCTGGCGCATGGCCGAGGCCGAGCATGTCCTCGTCTATGCGAAGGGCGGCGACCAGGACGTCGCGCGGACCGCGGCGGGGCTCGAGCGGCTCCACTTCCTGCTCTCGATCCTGCTGAACCGCGTCGACAAGCCGGACGACACGCTGAAGCTGCGCGTCTTCCTGATCGGCGACACCGCCGGCTTCGACCAGCTCCGCCTCGGCCACGCCCGCTTCCAGCAGGGCCCCTTCCCCCGCGCCTTTCCGCACGACCTCTATTACGACCCGCGCGATGACGGCGCCGTCCTCGCCGCGCCGCTCGTGCCCGACAGGATCGAGCTGCAGCGCGGCCAGGATCTCGCCAGCCTCGACGAGATTACCAGCGACGGCAACGGCGTCACCCACCTCTTCGCCGGCGCGAACGGCGCTGTCGCCCACGGCGTCAAGGCGAACGAGATCGCCTCGACGCGGAGCGCCGAGGCGGGCCTCTACGCCGGCTTCGCGCGCCATTTCCTGCTCACCTATTTTCCCGCGGCCTATCCGCGCTGGTATCTCGAAGGCTTCGGGGAAATCTTCGCGACCGCCGACATGTCCAGGGACGGACGCATCGAATATGGCCGCGCCCCGGACAATTATTGGGCCGCCATCGACCTGTTCGGCGGCTACCCGCTGAAGGACGTGCTGGACGGCCGGTACCTGCACGGCAAGACGTCGCTGACGGGCTGGACGCCCTTCCACGCCTGGGCCCTCGCCCACCTTCTCTTCTTCTCCGATGAATGGAAGGCGCCGCTGCACGACTATCTCGCCGCCGTCGCCCGCGGCGCTCCCGCGGACGAGGCCGCGCGCGCGCTCGGGGATCCCGCCAGGCTCCAAAAGGCGTGGCGCTCCTATCACGGACGCAAGGTCCCTTATGAAATCCTCTCCTACCCCGCCGCCCGCTTTCCGGATCCGATCGTTCGCCGCCTCACCGTCGAGGAGGCCGATTATGTGAAGGGGCGGCTGGTGCTCGGCGCGCGCACCGAGATTCCGGCCGGACCGGATCCCGACGCGACGCCGGCCGAGGCCGAGCGGCTCGCCGCCGAGCGAACTGCCACCCTCGCGCGGCGGGAGCAGTGGCTTTCCGAGCTGCGCGAGGCGGCGGCGAAGGCGCCCGGCAGGGTCGGCCCGCAGCTGCTGCTCGCGGAAGGGGCGTGCCGCAGCGGGGAGGCGACGACCTGCGCCGCCGCCGCGCGCGCCGCGCTGGCGGCGGCGCCCGCCAACCGCATCGCCCTCACCTGGAACGGCGCCGGCGCGCTGGAAACCGCGCTCGCCGCACCCGCCGAGACGCGCGGACCCGCGCTTGGCGCGGCCCGGCGCGAGATCGTCCGCGCCAACCGCGCCGACAGCGAAGCGACGGTTCCGCTCATCGCTTTTTATGCCAGCTATGCCGACGTGGGCGAGCCGGCCCCGCCGCCGGCCCTCGCGGGGCTGCTCAAGGCCGACGACAGCGTCCCCGCGTCGCCGGCCATCGCGGTGCGAGTCGGCGAGGCGCTGGCGGCGCGCGGCGACGCGGAAGGCGCGCGCCGGGCGCTGCTGCCGGTGGCGGCGGGCGCCTACGCCTCGCCCGAAAGGGACCGCGCGCGTGCCGCGCTCGCACGGCTGCCCCAGCCTGGCCGCTAGGGCGTTCGACGCCGCGCTCGATCACAGTCATCGCGCTTTTTCGTTACGCCCGCGGCTTCGGTGCGGCTAGGGCCGCGCCATGCCGCCTCCGCCCGATCCCGCCGCCATCGCCAAGGCCTTCGCCGCCGCGGTGAACATGAGCGCCGACGAGATCGAGGCGTGGCTGAAGACGCCGGAGAGCCGCAAGGTCGGCTTTCGCCGCGACGGCGCGAGCGAGTCGGTCGGCCACGCCTCGGGACGCCGCATCGCCGCGATCCTCAGGACTCCGGAACCGGCGCGCACGGCGGAGGATTACGTGCATATGCGCAAGGTCGTCGGCTTCGTCCGGCGCCACCGCGCGCAGGAGCCGGCCGATCCGGTGACCTCGCGCTGGCGCTGGTCGCTGATGAACTGGGGCTGCGACCCTGTGAAGGACCTCTGAAGGGAGCGAGAGCGATGAAGGGCTATTGCGACAATATCGAAGAGCGGACGGTCGAGAACGACGACTTCCGCCGCGTCCTCTACACCGGCCAGCACCTCCAGCTGGTGCTGATGACGCTGAAGCCCGGCGAGGAGATCGGCGAGGAAGTGCACGAGGATCGCGACCAGTTCTTCCGCATCGAAGAAGGCCAGGGCACCGTCTATATCGACGGCGTCGGCAACGAGGTGGAGGACGATTTCGCGGTGATCGTGCCGGCCGGCGCGCGGCACAATGTCGTCAACACCGGCGGCGCGCCGCTCCGCCTCTACACGATCTACGGGCCGCCCGAGCATAAGGACGGCGTCGTTCACAAGGACAAGGCGCAGGCCGAGCGCGACCACGACAACGACCATTGGGACGGCGAGACGAGCGAGAAGGCGGGCTGAGCCCGGGCCGGCTCAGGCTTCCGCAAGGTCCAGGATCGCCGCCCATTCGTCGTCGCGGACGGGGGAGACGGAGAGGCGCGACTGGCGCAGCATTTCGAGGCCGGCGAGGCGCGCGTCGGCCTTGATCGCCTTGAGCGTCACGGAATGCGCGAGCCCGCGCACCGGCTCGACGCGCACGGACACCCAGTCGGCGTCCTTCGGGTCCGGCGCGGCGGCGCGGGCGATGCACATGATGCCCACCGCGGCCTTGTCGGCGCCGCTATGATAGAAGAGCGCCTCGTCCCCTTCGCGCATCGCCTTGAGGTGGAGGCGCGCCGCGGCATTGCGCACGCCGTCCCACTCGGTGGCGCCGTCGCGCAGCAGGTCGTCCCACGCATAGCTGCCCGGCTCGGACTTCATCAGCCAGTGTGCCATCGCCCGCTCCCCGTGATTCGCCCGTGTTCCAGTCGATACGGCGACGACGAGCCGTGCGCAAAAGTGGCCGGAAAAGCACGCCCTTTCAAAAAGTTCCGGGCACCCCAACTTTTTTCTTCGGCGTAGCTCTCGGGCCACACGGTTCGTCGTGCGAATCGGGGCGCGGTGTTGCGGCGGACCGCGGCTTCCACCATTTGCCGATCAGCCACAGAGCGAGAGCGGGGGCCCGCGGCGCGAAACGCGCCGGCCGGCGGCACGCGAGACGGGGGGCGATCGGAGACGCGGTTCTCGCGTCGGGGGATCGGGCACCCGCACACGAAAAGAGAGTCGATGACCCGGACCCTTCGGGCGGCGGAGCTTTCCGCCGCGACGGTCGCCTTGTTCGCGGCCGTGAGCTTTGCCGCGCCCTCCCTCGCCGACACCGGCGCCCCCCGCGGCGACGCGCCGGCCGGGTTCGCAGGCTTCCTCCAGGAAGCGAAGGAAGCGCTCGGCTTCGCCTCCGCGCCGGCGGCGCTGACCGAGGCCGCGCACAAGACGCTCGACGAGCTCGTGGCCGAGCGCGAGGCGCCCGCCGCCGCCGACGGCGAGCAGGATTGTCTCGCCAAGGCCGTCTATTTCGAGAGCCGCGGCGAGCCGATCCAGGGCCAGCTCGCCGTCGCCAACGTGGTGATGAACCGCGCGGCGTCCGGCCGCTATCCCGCGAGCCTGTGCCAGGTGATCACCCAGAAGGCGCAATTCTCCTTCATCCGCAACGGCCGCTTCCCGACCCCCGACGCGCAGTCCGAGGCGTGGCGCAAGGCCGTCGCGATCGCCAGGATCGCCAGCGACAAGGTCGCCGCCGCCCTGCCCTCCAACGTCCTTTGGTACCACGCCGAATATGTCGCCCCCGCCTGGGGCAAGCGTCTCACCCGCACCGCCCAGATCGGGCTCCACATCTTCTACAGCTGAGCCTTAGCGCATCGTCCGGAAGGTGATCGAGTAGCGCAGCGTTTCGGCCGGCGGGATCGAATGCTCCCAGTCGCTGCGCGCCGGGCCGCTGAGGAGGTAGGCGCTGCGCGGCTCCACGACGAGAGCGCGGCGTTCCCATTTCGCGCCGGCCCTGCGGCGGAAGCGCAGGCGCGCGGGCGAGAGGAGGGAGACGCCGACGACGTCGCCGAACACGGAGCGGTCGCGGTGCCAGCCGATCGCGGCGCCGGGCTCGTACTGGGTGAGCAAGGCATGTTCCAGCCGATGCGCCGCCACGCCCGCCCAGCGCGCCGCCGTCTCGCGCAGCGGCAGGAGCCAGTCGGGGATCGGCTCGCCGGCCTGGAGACCGCTGCCGTCGAACACGTAGCGCCAGCCGTAGCTGTGGGTGCGCCTCTTCCCCTCGAAGCCGTGGAAGGCGAAGGCCTGGAACGGCACCTCGGCCATCCGCGCGACGAGCGCCGCTTCCTCGTCCGCGCCGAGCAGCGCCCCGGTGTAGCGCAGCCCCTCGGGCTCGCGCGGAGCGTCGTCGAACGGGCCGGGTGCACTAACCATCACAGATCAAGGCAAGCTTCTGGTTCGGCTAACATTTCCGCAACCCTTTTCGTGCCATAGGCCTCGCCGACATTCTCCGGGTGGGGCTGCAATGCACGAAATCCGTTCCGCGATCCTCGGCGACGCCAAGGCCAATCTCGTCGCCCGCAAGGCCAAGAAGGGCGAAGCCGCCACCGCCGGCCTGACCCGCATAGCCATCAAGCGGCAGGAAACCCGCATCACCAACCAGCGGATCGAGGACCGCCATCGCAACGTCGTCGAGCAGGCGACGATCGTCTTCCGGCGCAAGCGGCTCGCGGTCGGCGTCGTCAACGTCTCCTCGCGCGGCGCGATGCTGGCGACCGACATCGAGCCCAGGATCGGCGAGAAGGTCGACATCCTGTTCACCCCCGACAACAAGACCAAGTCGGCGGTACGCTGGGTCCGCGAAGGGCGGATCGGCATCGAGTTCCTCGACGAGACGATCTTCTGGGAGACCGGCGCGACGTTCCGCTACGAGCCGGCGACGCCGGAGCAGCAGGCGGAGGACGAGGCGGAGGCCGAGGCGGCGCGCGTCTACCAGCTGCGCCAGCCGCGCCAGCGCCTGCTCCGCTCCGGCACGCTGCATTGGGGCACGGTCTCCATCCCCGTGCGGCTGCGCAACATCTCCGGCGGCGGCGCGCAGCTCGAGAGCGAGCGCGCGCTTCAGCCGGGCTGCGAGGTCGAGCTCGACCTCGGCGAAGGCGGCTGCAAGGCGGCCGAGATCCGCTGGTCGCGCGACGGCCAGGTGGGCCTGCGCTTCTTCGAGGATTTCGACTTCGAGGCGCTCGCTGCCCAGTCCCAGACCGCGGAGCGGCCGCCCGAGATGCTGAAGCCGGCGTGGCTCGAGACCGAGCTCGATCCGGATTCGCCATGGGCGGCGCGCTTCGAGCGGCTGACGCTGACCGAGCTGCGCAGCCTCGACAAGGACTGAGCGGCTATTTCGCGCCGGCGATCAGGACGCCGACCACGACGAAGATGAGGCCGACCGCCGCCATCAACAGATAGGCCGGCCCGGGCTTCTTCGTCTCCAGCACGCACTCCTCGGGCTTGTCCGGATTGTAGCGCACCAGCGGCGCCGTCCCCTCGGCATAGGGCGCAAGCGCCGCTTCGGCCTTCTTGCGGCTGGAACTGCGGTAATTGCCGAAGCGCAGGCGCGTGCCCTGCAGCTCGCGGCCCGCGACCGCATAGCCGTAGGTGACGACCGGATTGTACCAGGTCGTCGAATTGCCGTCATTGTCCTGCGATTCCTCGACATCGACGCGGCACGAGACCACCCGCCCGGGGACGGTCGGCCAGGTCTCGGCGGCCTTGGCCTTGCCCACGGCGCGCATGTGCGCCCAGGCAAAGCCGGCCACCCAGACAAGGCCGATCAGGATCATCGCGACGGCTACCATGTTCATGCTATTGCCTCCCTGTTACCGGCTTATTGAGCATTGCGAAGGCAGGCGAGTAAAGCCCTGAAATCGCAAGGGGAGGACATGCAATGCGGCTCGTTTTCGGACTCCTCGCGGCGGCCGCCGCCGCGCTCGCGCCCGCCGCCCCCGCCGCCGCCCAGGCGCCGGATTACGCGGCGCAGCTGCGCGACGCGGACGTGGTGCTCAAGGATTTCCGCTTCGCCGACGGCGAGCGGCTCGCCGAGCTCCGCATCCACTATGCGACGTTGGGGACGCCGCACCGCGGCGCGGACGGCGAGATCGACAATGCGGTGATGGTGCTGCACGGGACCGGCGGCACCGGGCGGCAGTTCCTCGCGCCGCAATTCGCGAACGAGCTGTACGGGCCGGGGCAGCCGCTCGACATCCGCCGCACCTTCGTGATCCTTCCGGACGGGATCGGCCACGGCAAATCGTCCAAGCCTTCGGACGGGCTGCACATGCGCTTTCCCAAATACGACTATGCCGACATGGTCGAGGCGCAGCGGCGGATGCTGGTCGAGGGGCTGGGCGTCCACCGGCTGCGGCTGCTCATGGGCACGTCGATGGGCTGCATGCACGGCTTCGTCTGGGCCGAGACGCACCCCGACTTCGCCCGCGCGATCATGCCGATGGCCTGCCTGCCGACCGAGATCGCCGGCCACAACCGGATGTGGCGCGACGCGGCGATCCAGGGAATCGAGGCCGATCCGGCCTGGGCGGGGGGCGAGTATCGGTCCGAGCCTTTGCAGGGGCTGCGCACCGCCGTCAGCCTGCTGCAGGTCGCGGGCTTCGCGCCGCTCTACCTGCAGAAGGCCTATCCGACGCGCGCGGCGGCCGACGCCTATATCGAGGAGCGCATCGCCAAGGACCTGCCGACGCGCGACGCCAACGACCTCATCTACCAGCTCGACGCCTCGCGGACCTACAATCCGTGGTCGGGGCTCGAGCGGATCAGGGCGCCGATCGTCTGGGTGAACAGCGAGGACGACTTCATCAACCCGGCCGGCTACGGCATCGCCGAGGAGGCGGCGCGGCGGATGAAGACCGCCCGCTACATCCTAGTCCGCGCGACCAGCGACACACGCGGGCACGGCACGCACACCTGGGCCAGGTTCTGGCGGCAGGAGCTGGTGGACCTGCTCGCACGGACGGAGCGGTAGGGACGGGGACATGTTCCTTTCCGCAGGAAAGGTACGTGTCCCCTCTTGCGTGTCCCCTCTTGCTCCGGCGCACCGGGGACACGTACCTTCCTTCGGAAGGAACATGTCCCCTCACTCCACGGAGCTGACATGGTTCAGGGCGATGACCCACTTCCCGTTCACCTTGCGCATGAGCCTCGTGTTGATGCCGTCCTGGGGCTTGCCGCCGCCTTCGAGGCGGTAGCGGCTGATCAGCTGGGCGGCGTCGGCAGAGAGCATCTCGATGCGGACGTCCCAGAAGTGGAGGCGGCCGCGGCGGGCGGGGTCGCCGCCATAGTCGCGGACGTAGTGATCGAGCGTGCCCTGCCAGCCCTGCTGGAAGCGGCCCTTCGAGACGAACACCACGTCCGGATATTTGAAGGCCGCCATATAGGCCCGAAAGTCGCCGCGGTTCCACGCCGCCTCCATGTTCGCCACGACCGCGCGGATCGCCGCCTCCTCCGTTCGCGGCGAGGTGGCCTCCGCCGGCGAAGTCATTGCAAAGGCGAGGAGAAAAGCCGGGAGCATGGTTAAGCAACGCGTCATATCAGCTTCCTTATGCGGCGGACGGTTGAACGGCGCGCGTCCTCGTGCGTTGGTTCCAATCGAGCGGTTCACGACAGGAGTATGTGTCATGACGAGCGTTTTGAAGAAGAGCCTGATGGGAGTCGCCGCGGCGGCGACCCTCGTCGCGACGGCGAGCCCCGCCGACGCGCAATATCGATACCGCCGCCACTATCACGACAATACCGGCGTCGCGATCGGGGCCGGCATCCTGGGCCTCGGCATCGGCGCGGCGATCGCGTCGAGCAACCGCGGCTATTACGACCCCTATTACGGGGGCTATAGCAGCGGCTATTACGATCCCTATTACGGCGGCTATGCCGGCTATAGCGGCTATTACGACCCCTATTACCGGGGCTACGGCTACGGCTATCGCTGCACGACGCACCGGCAGTGGGATCCCTACTGGCGCCGCTGGGTCCGCGTCCGCACCTGCTGATCCGGTGTGGGGACAGCCTATCTGGCTGTCCCCGCTCGGGCGATGGAACGGGGGCAGCCGGGTAGGCTGTCCCCTCGCCTGCGCTTCATCCTCCTCCGTCATGCCGGACTTGATCCGGCATCCACCTTCTTTCGGCCTGGGCTTCGAGAAGGTGGACCCCGGATCAAGTCCGGGGTGACGGTTGAGGCTCACCGCGTGAACTTTTCCCCGGCTTCGGCTTTGCGGACCAGGAGGTCGGCGAGGGTGAAGTCGGGGCCGAGGCGCGCCTGCTGCGCGCGCAGGCCCTCGACGATCTTCGCCAGCCCTTCCGTGTCGGCCCAGAACATGGGGCCGCCGCGATAGACCGGCCAGCCGTAGCCGTAGACCCAGACGACGTCGATGTCGCTGGCGCGCTGGGCCATGCCTTCCTCGAGGATCTTCGCGCCCTCGTTGACCATCGTGTAGAGGGTGCGCTCGATGATCTCCTGGTCGGAGATGTCGCGCGGCGTCACGCCTTCCTTCGCGCGAAACTGGTCGATGATCTCGGCGACCTTCGGGCTCGGCGACGGGCGGCGCTTCTCGTCATAATCGTAGAAGCCGGCGCCCTTCTTCTGCCCCCAGCGGTCGATCGCACAAAGCGCGTCGCGGATATTCTCGATGCGGCTCGGGTCGCGGTGCCAGCCGATGTCGACCCCGGCGAGGTCGGCCATCTGGAACGGGCCCATCGGCATGCCGAACTCGACATGGACCCGGTCGACCTGCTCGGGAGTCGCGCCTTCGAGGAGCAGCCGCATCGCCTGCGTCTGGCGCGGGATCAGCATGCGGTTGCCGACGAAGCCGTAGCAGACCCCCGCCACCACCGCGACCTTGCGGATCTTCTTGGCGAGCCCCATCGCCGTCACCAGCACGTCCGGCGCCGTCTTCGCGCCGCGGACGACCTCCAGGAGCTTCATGACGTTGGCCGGCGAGAAGAAGTGCAAGCCCACCACATCCTGCGGCCGCGAGGTCGAGGCGGCGATCTCGTCGATGTTCAAATAGGAGGTGTTGGAGGCGAGGATGGCGCCGGGCCTGGCGATCGCATCGAGCTTGCCGAACACCTCCTTCTTCACGTCCATGTTCTCGAACACGGCCTCGATGATGAGGTCGCAATCGGCGAGCGAATCGAGGCTGAGGCTGGGCTTCAGGAGCCCCATCGCCTGCTCGACCTGGTCTGCGGTCATCCGCCCCTTGGCGGCCGTCGCCTCGTAATTCTTGCGCATCACGCCGGTGCCGCGGTCGAGCGCCTCCTGCTGCATCTCGACGATGGTCACGGGGATGCCGGCCGAGAGGAAATTCATCGAGATGCCGCCGCCCATCGTGCCGGCGCCGATCACGCCGACCCGCTTGATGTCGCGCGGCTTCGTGTCCTCGGGGAGGCCGTCGATCTTCGAGGCCTTGCGCTCGGCGAAGAAGAAATATTGCTGGGCGCGCGACTGGGTGCCGCCGGCGAGCTCCATGAACAGCCGCCGCTCCTCGAGCACGCCTTCCGCATAGGGCCTGGCGACCGCCGTCTCGATCGCCTTGATGTTGGCTTCGGGCGCGTCGAAGCCGCGGAACTTGCGGGCGTTCGCCTTGCGGAAATCAGCGAAGACATTGGGATCCGTACCCTCGATCTTGTCCTGGCGCGCGCTGCTGCGCGGGATCGGGCGGACGTCCTTCACTTCATCGGCATAGGCGACGGCGTGCTGCTCGAGGTCGCCCTCGATCAGCCGGTCGACCAGGCCGATGCCATAGGCCTCCTTCGCCGAGATGGGGTTGCCGGTCGCGGCCATTTCGAGCGCCTTGGGAACGCCCGCGACGCGCGGCAGGCGCTGGGTGCCGCCGGCGCCGGGGAGGAGGCCGAGCTTCACTTCGGGAACGCCGAGCTTCGCGGACGGAAGCGCGACCCGGTAGTGGCTGGCGAGCGCCACTTCGAGGCCGCCGCCGAACGCGGTGCCGTGGATCGCGGCGACGACCGGCTTCGAGCAATTCTCGATGACGTCGACCACCTGCGGCAGCGCGGGGGGCATGAGCGACTTGCCGGTCGAGAATTCGGAGATGTCGGCGCCGGCGAAGAAGGTCTGGCCCTGGCAGATTATGACCACCGCCTTCACGCCGTCGTCGGCTTCGGCCTCCTCGATCCCCTTCACCAGCCCCTCGCGCACCGCGTGGCCGAGCGCGTTGACCGGCGGATTGTTGGAGACGACGAGAAGGACGTCGCCGTGGCGGCGGGTGGTGATCGGGCTCATGGCGGTCTCCCCGGACGATGGTTCGCGCTCCGATAGGCCGGGGTTTACGTAAACGTCAACCTGCGGTTCGGCGCGATGAGGCAGGGGATTTGGTTCTCGCGGAGGCGCGGAGGAGGAAGGCGAGGCGCGGAGGGGCTGTGGCCGGGGTAGGCCATCGCGCGAAGCGTCCTCTCTTTCATCTTTCCCGGCAGCTTCGGCGGGAAAGGGCTGCGCCGCCTCCTCCGCGCCTCCCCCTTCTTCTCCGCGCCTCCGCGTGAGCTCCTCGATGGCGGCGGCGATGTCGGGCTCTGCCTCTTCCAGGCGGCGCCGGGGGTGGCGGGGCGAGGCGCGGTCATTGGAAGGTTCGGAAGGTTCGGCTTGGATGGGAAATGAATCCGGGCCGGGGACGAAGCCGAAGAAGCGGTCGCGCCGCTCCTCCTCCTGCCGCATGGACTCGGCCTCGTCGCCCGCCAGGGCGGCCTCCTCCGCGTCCGTCAGCGTCCGCTTGTAGCCGCCCCAAATGTCTTGGCTCTCCTCCCCCTCGTAGCCGGGCGGCGGCGGGAAGCGCGTCCAGCAGCAGCCGTCTTCCTCGTACCATACCTCCGAGCCGTCGAATTCCGTCTCCTCGGCCTCCAGAGCTGCGGCTTCGGCGTCGTCGATCTCCGGGGGCGCCGGCGGCGGGCCGCCTGCCGCAACGGCGTCCATCCACCGGCTCCAGTCGCTCTCGACGGAGAGGCTCTCGGGACGCGGGGCGAGGAGATGGGCCACCTTCCCGACCAGGTAGGTGAGCAGGCGATTGTCGTAGACCCGCTCCTCGCTCCTGAGCTCGCCATGGTAATAATGGCCCTTGAGAGTGCCTTCGATCGCCCGCTCGTAGGCGGTGGCGAGGATGCGCTCGCGCGCGCCGCGGCGCTGCGCCGCCTCGCAGGCAAGGTCGAACGCCCGCGCCTCCTCGCGGCGGCGCAGGCGCGCCACGCTCTGCTCGGTCATCTGGACGCGGGCGGCCGCGGTGCGGATGATCCCGGTATCGGCGAGCGCCTCGAGAAATTCGACCTGGCGCTGCGGCGTCCAGCCGTCGATGCGGTAGCGCAGCGGCACCGGCTCGAAGCCCTCCAGCGCGGCATCGGCGGCGGCGCGCCCGGCTTCTGGTGAAGGGGAAGAAGCGCGCTCTTCGGTCGACGCTTCGGGAGCGAGTCCGTTCGTGCTGTGTTCCATCGACAATGGTAAATCACACCCCGGGGGGTGTAGGAAAGTTTTTTTCGTTCCGCCGAGATTCGGAGCCTTACCAGGGGCTTGCAGACGTCTGAGGCCCGAACACGATTTCGACGCGGCGGTTCTCGCGGTCACGCCTCCCGTCGGGCGTCTCGTTGAGCGGGTGGCTCTCGCCGAAAGCGCTGATCCTCGTCATGGCGGCGGGAACGCCGTGGCGGACGAGGTAGGCTTTGACCTGCTCAGCGCGGTGTCGTGAGAGGCGCAGGTTGGTACCAGCGGGACCGGAGCGGTCGGCGTGGCCGATTATGAGGATCGGATCCGCAGGAATGCTGCGATGAATCGCGATCACCAGATCGAGGACCGCCGCAGCCTGGGGCGAAATTCCCGAACTGTCCCAGTCGAAGAACAGCATGAACGGACCCGCGAGATTATCCACGGTCTGAGGGGGCGAGTCCGGTGCCGAGGCCGCGGAGGGTGGATCCACGAGGAGGAGCGCGACTGCGGCGAGCAGCATGAACGGGAGCATCGCATCGGCTTGCCGACTCGTCTAGTGCGGGTCCGAGCCGCGGCGTGGAGGAACGAGAGTTGATACCGCGCGAGCATCTGGGAACGGCGAGGGTGCCGGGCGGGGCGGAGCTGCGGCTCTACCGGCGGGGCGGCGACTTCATGATCGTGCTCGAGCGCAACGAGCTGATGAACAGCCGGATGCGCGGCTCGGAGGAGGCGCTGGCGACGATGGCGATCGCGCGGCTGCGCGAGCCCGGGGCGGCGCGGCTGCTGGTGGGCGGCTATGGCATGGGGTTCACCTTGAGGGCGGCGCTGGCGGCGCTCGGGCCCGCGGCGCGGGTGACGGTCGCGGAGCTCGTGCCGGAGATCATCGAATGGGCGCGCGGGCCGATGGCGGCGCTGAGCGCGGGCTGCCTCGACGATCGGCGGGTGCGGGTGGCGGAGGCGGACGTGGCGGACCTCATCGCCGAGGCGCCGGCGGCCTGGGACGCGATCCTGCTCGACGTCGACAACGGGCCGGACGGGCTGGTGCGCGCGGCGAACGACCGGCTCTATTCGGCGGCGGGGCTGGCGGCGGCTAAGGCGGCGCTGCGGCCGGGAGGCGTGCTGGCGATCTGGTCGGCGGCGCCGGACGCGGCGTTCGCGCGGCGACTGGCGCAGGCGGGCTTCGCCGTCGAGGAGGTGGCGGTGCGGGCGCGGGAGAACGGCAAGGGGCCCCGCCACGTCATCTGGTTCGCCCGGAAAAGGTAAGCTCCCTTCCCGGGAAGGGAGGGGATCGAAGGGCCGCTGCTACTTGCGGTTCTTGCGGGCGGCGTAGCGGGCGTCGCGGGCGGCCTTGCGCTCGGCCTCGGTCGGCGGGGCCGGAGCGGCGGCCGCGGCGGCGGCGGCGGCGTCGCGTTCGGCGGCGACGCGCTCCCTCTCGGCTTGCTCGGCGGCCCGCTTCGCGTCGCGCTTCTCGGCGGCGGCGGCGTCGCGCGCCTCCTGCGCCGCCTTGCGAGCCGCGAGCGCGTCCGCATCGGGGCGCGGCTTGGCGCGGAGGGCGTCGAGCGCCTTCTGCCGCGCCTCGGCGGCGCGGCCGATACGGTCCTGGAAAGACGGGTCCTTGTACGATGGCATGCTTGTTCGGCGCTCCGCGGACGGCCGGGGGATCTGGCCGAGCGGCCCCCCTAGCCGATCCGCGCTCGCCGCGCGCGCTAAAAGCGGGGACAGTTACGGTAACTGTCCCCGGGCTTAGAAGCTCGTGCGGCCATAGTCCTGGCGGTAGAAGGGATGGGAGGCGCTGAGGCCGCCGTCGACGACGAGGGCGTGGCCGTTGACGTAGGAGCTCTCGTCGGAGGCGAGGTAGAGGGCGGCGCGGGCGATCTCGTCGGGGACGCCGCCGCGCTTCATCGGATTGAGGTGGCCGATCATGTCCTCGCGGCCCGTCGCACGGGCATTGTCGTAGAGCGGCCGGGTCATGCCGGTCTCGATCAGGCCCGGGCAGATGGCGTTGACGCGGATGTTGGCGCCGGCGAGCTGGGTGGCGGCGACCTTGACGAGGCTGATGACCCCGGCCTTGGACGCCGAATAGGCCGGGCCTCCCGCCCCCGCGCGGATGCCGGCGACCGAGGCCGTGCAGATTATCGAGCCGCCGCCGCGCGCCTTCATGTGCGGTGCCGCGTGCCTGATCGCGAGGAAGGGGCCGATGAGGTTGGTCCTGAGGATCGCCTCCCAGTCCGCGGGCGTCTGCTCGAAGATCGAGGCGAGGCCGCCCGAGACGCCGGCATTGGCGAAGACGATGTCGAGGCCGCCATGATCGGCGACGGCGGCTGCGACGAGGCGGGCCACGTCCTCTTCGGACCCGGCGTCGGCGGCGACGACCCCCTCCCCTGCGGCGACGTCGGCGGCGACGACCCGGGCGCCTTCGGCGCGAAACAAGGCGGCGGCGGCCTTGCCGATGCCCGACGCGGCGCCGGTGACGATCGCGACCTTGCCTTGGAGTTTCATGTCATCTGCTCCTGTCGCTCCCCTCCCTGGAGGGAGGGGCTGGGGGTGGGTCCGCCACAGGCGGGCTAAACTCCACCGCTTGAATAGTCTCGCTTCGCTCGCCTACCCACCCCGGACCCCTCCCGTGCAGGGAGGGGAGTCACAGCCCCACGCCCGTCGTCGACCCGCCGTCGACGACGATGGCCTGGCCGGTGACGAAGGTGGAGGCGTCGCTGGCGAGGAACACGGCGGCGCCGGCGATTTCGTGGGGCTCGCCGATGCGCTGGAGGGGGGTGTGGGCGGTGACCGCCTTCAAGGTGTCGGGGTTTTCCCACAGCGCTCTCGCAAAATCGGTGCGGATGAGGCCGGGTGCGATGCAGTTGACCCGGACCTGGCGGGGACCGAATTCGGCGGCGAGGTTGCGGGCGAGCTGGAAATCGGCGGCCTTGGAAATGTTGTAGGCCCCGATCACCGCCGAGGCCTTGAGGCCGCCGATCGAGCTGACGATGACGATCGAGCCGGCGCCGCGCTCCAGCATCTCGGGGGCGACCATCTGGATCAGCCAGTGGTTGGCGATGACGTTGTTCTCGAGGATCTTCCGGAACTGGTCGTCGCCGATGCCGGCCATCGGGCCGTAATAGGGGTTGGAGGCGGCGTTGCAGACGAGGACGTCGATGCGGCCCAATTGGCGCCGGGTCTCGTCGACGAGGTGCTGGAGCTGATCCTTGGACGAGATGGAGGCGGGGATCACGACGGCGGCGCCCGGGTGCTTCGCGTTGATCGCGTCGGCGACTTCCCGGCACGCCTCCTCCTTGCGCGAGGAGATGACGACCTTCGCGCCCTGGTCGGCGAAAGCCTCGGCGATCGCCCGCCCGATGCCGCGCGAGGAGCCGGTGACGATGGCGACCTTGCCGGTGAGATCGAAGAGGGAAGCCATCGTCATTCTCCTTCAGTCGTCATGCTGAACTTGGTTCAGCATCCAGTCCTCCGCCTCACCGGCGGGTGACCAGCTGGACCCTGAAACGAGTTCAGGGTGACGTTTTGCACGTCACTCGAACATGATCACCGACCGCGCCGCTTCGCCGGTGCGCAGCTTGTCGACCGCATCGTTCACCTCCGCAAGCCCCACCCGCTCGGCGATGAGCGCGTCGAGGTCGAGGCGGCCGGCGAGGTAGAAAGAGGCGAGGCGGGGGATGTCGAGCGGGAAGCGGTTCGAGCCCATCAGGCAGCCCTGCAACCTTTTCTCGGCGAGGAGGTCCATCGCCCCCATCGACAGGCGTTCGGCGAGCGGCATCATGCCGACGATGGTGGCGGTGCCGCCGCGGCGGAGCAGCGACAAAGCGAGCTCGCCGGCGGAGATGCGGCCGACCGCTTCGAGCGCGTGGTGGACGCCGCCCTTGGTGAGCTCGACGACCTGCTCCTTGAGACGGTCGGCGCCGGGGGCGAAGGCGGCGGTGGCGCCGAGCCGCCCGGCGAGCGCGCGCTTGGCCGGGACGGGGTCGATCGCGACGATATGGCGGGCGCCGGCGATGCGCGCGGCGTTGATCGCGGCGAGGCCGATGCCGCCGCAGCCGATCACCGCCACGTCCTCGCCGGGGCGAACGCCGGCGGTGTTGAACACGGCGCCGGCGCCGGTCACCACCGCGCAGCCCATCAGCGCCGCGCGGTCGAACGGCATGGCGGGGTCGATGGCGACGCAGCCATTCTCGTGGACGAGCAACTGCTCGGCGAAGCCGGCGACGTTGAGGAGCTGGTGGACGGGGGCGCCGTCGAGGGCGACACGGGGCGGCTCCCCCTTGCGGCGCTTCGTCGACGCGTCGGTGCACAGCGACAGGCGGCCGGTGACGCAATATTCGCAGCGCCCGCAATAGGCCGAGAAGCAGGTGACGACATGGTCGCCGGGCTTCACCGCGGTGACGTCCGCGCCGACCGCCTCGACCACGCCGGCGGCCTCGTGGCCCGGGATGGCGGGGAGCGGAGTCGGGTAGGCGCCGTCGATGAAGTGGAGATCGCTATGGCACGCCCCGCAGGCGCGGGTGCGGATCAGCACCTCGCGCGGGGCTGGGTTGGAGATTTGCACCTCCTCGATGGAGAGGGGAGTGCCGGGGGCGTGGAGCAGGGCCGCTTTCATGATCCTCCCCGCTTGCGGGGAGGGGGACCAGGCGGAGCCTGGTGGAGGGGGGGCCGTGCCAGGTGCTGAGCCCCCTCCACCGCGCTGCGCGCGGTCCCCCTCCCCGTCCCGGGGAGGATCTTTTCGTGATCACCCATGCTTCGCGAACTCCAGCCGGGCGATGGCGCGGTTGTGGACTTCGTCGGGGCCGTCGGCGAGGCGCAGGGTGCGGATGCCGGCCCAGCTCGCGGCGAGGTTGAAGTCCTGCGACACGCCGGCGCCGCCATGGGCCTGGACGGCGTCGTCGATGATGCTGAGCGCCATGTTGGGCGCCTGGACCTTGATCATCGCGATCTCCGCCTGCGCTGCCTTGTTGCCGGCCTTGTCCATGAGGTCGGCGGCCTTGAGGCAGAGCAGGCGCGACATGTCGATGTCGATGCGGGCGCGGGCGACGCGCTGCTCCCAGATCGAATGCTCCATGAGGCGCTTGCCGAAGGCGACGCGCGACTGGAGGCGCTTGACCATGGCGGCGAGCGCCTCCTCGGCGGCGCCGATCGTGCGCATGCAATGGTGGATGCGGCCCGGGCCGAGGCGCCCCTGCGCGATCTCGAACCCCCTGCCCTCGCCGAGCAGCATGGCGGACGCCGGGATGCGCACGTCCTTCAATTCGATCTCCATGTGGCCGTGCGGCGCGTCGTCATAGCCGTAAACGGTGAGCGCGCGCTCGACGGTGACGCCCGGCGCGTCGAGCGGCATCAGCACCATCGACTGCTGCTGGTGCCTGGGATTGTCCGGGTTGGTCTTGCCCATGACGATCGCGACCTTGCAGCGCGGATCGCCGGCGCCGGACGACCACCATTTGCGGCCGTTCAGCACATAGAACTCGCCGTCGCGGCGGATCTCGCACTGGATGTTGGTGGCGTCGGACGAGGCGACGGCGGGCTCGGTCATCAGGAAGGCGGAGCGGATCTCGCCGTTCATCAGCGGGCGCAGCCATTCGTCCTTCTGCTCGCGCGTGCCGTAACGGTGGAGCACCTCCATGTTGCCGGTGTCGGGCGCCGAGCAGTTGAACACCTCGCTCGACCAGGGGACGCGGCCCATTTCTTCGGCGCAGAGGGCATATTCGAGGTTGGTGAGCTGGGTGCCTTCGAATTCGAAGCTCTCGTCGACATGGCGGAGCGCGTGGCCGGGCGGCATGAACAGGTTCCACAGGCCCGCGGCCTTCGCCTCGGGCTTCAGCTCCTCGATGACCGGGATCGGCTGCCAGCGGCTGCCTTGGGCGAGCCCCGCCTTGTAGTCGGGCGTGCGGGGCCGAATCCGAGTCTCGATGAACTCACGGACCCGATCGCGGAAGAAAGCCTGCCTTTCCGTAAGGTCAAAGTCCATGGCTTCCCTCCCCTCCTCGTCCGGCGCCGCTCACCTCTGCCGGAAACGGCGGTTTCGCGCCAGTCTCAGCGCTTCGCGGGAGGCGGTGCGTCGAGGAACGCCGCGGCGCCCCAGGCGACGGAGGCGGGGGCGAGGGGCTCGTTCTTTTCGGGCCTGGCGACGAGCTCGACGATGCGGACGCCGGTGACGTCGGCGTCGATGCGGATCGCGGGTTGGCCGAAGGCGACGGCGCCGGTCTTGGCGAGCAGCTTGCCGTCGCCGTAGACGTAGAAGCGGACCTTGGCGCCGGCGTTGCGCGTGTTGTCGTCCACGCCGACCAGGGCGGCGAAGCCGCGCCACTTGCCGGTGTTGCGCACCTCCATCCGCGAGCCGGCGAGGATGCCGATGCCCGTGGGGAAGACGCGGCCGGCGACTTCGAGATTGGTGCCGTAGGGCGCGGCATCGGCCTGGGCGCCGCCGTAGCCGCCATAGGCCGGCCGCTCGCCCGGGCCGCGGGTGCCGGCCCAGGGGTTGACCATGCGGTGGACGAGCGGGTCGACTTCCGGCCGGGCGACGCCGTCGACGGCGACGTTGACGGCGCCGGGAAGCTCGGAGAGGTACATGCCGCCGGGGAGCAGGCGCTGCCCCTTGGCGAGGAACAAGCGGGTCTCCCGCGGCGCGAGGACGAAGCTGGTCTCGCCGGTGAAGCTCCGGTCCTCCTTCGACCAGAGGTCATGGAGCGCGACCGAGGCGGTGCGGGCCATCTTGAGGTGCTCGGCGGTGAGGATCGCGCGCATCGGCGCGAGCCCGCGGTTGAACAGGAGGACGGCCTTGTCGCCGGTGGAGAGGGTCTTCACCAGGATCTCGAAATCCTCGGACGTGTAGGCGCGCACCGCCTGGTGGCCGGCCGGGTCCTGGTTGAGCGCGATGACGTCGGCGTTCGACAGGATGTCGAGCAGCGGCTTGGCAATGTGCGCGAGGTCGGCGCCGATGAGGAGCGGCGCGTCCAGCATCGCCCACAGCGAGAAGTGGCTGCGCGCCTCGATCAGGTGGTTCTCGTCGAAATCGCCGAGGCCCACTTCGAGCATGTCGGGATCGTTCCAGGCATAAGGCTGGGCGTAGAGAGGGCGGTTCGCGGCGCTGTCGTAGGTGTGGAGCATGCGCGTCCAGCCGGGCGTGATGTCGTCGCTGGTCCGCCAGAGGTTGCCGACATCCTTGCCCCAGCGGCGCACGTCCGCCTGGCCCCAGGCGCAGATCGAGAAGACATAGTCGCCGTTCGGGCGGTGCTTCTGCAGCGCCGAGGCGACCTCCATGTAGAGCCCGCGCATGCCGGCGATGTCGGTGCGGTTGAGCACGCCGCGCTCCATCAGCGGCTCCAAGGGCAGATATTTCTGCTGGGCGACGAGGTCGCTCTTGCCCGCATAATCGGCGAGGCCGCAGGCATCGACCTTCACATAGTCGAAGTTCCAGTCGCCGAAGAACAGGCCGATATCCTGGTCGACATGGCCGTAGAGGCCGACCGCCCGCTCCTCGGGCGTGCCGACGGGGAGGTTGGGCGACTTCAAGTCGAATGCCTGGGAACAGGCGTAGCGGCCGGCGTCGGTGTAGATGCCGGCCTTGAGCCCCATGGCGTGGATGCGGTCGGTGAAGGGGCGGAAGCTCGTCTCCTCCGGCCCGCCGGTGGCGGCGCTCGGAAAGATGGCGGTGCGGACCTGGAGGCGGCCGTCTCCGGCGCGGCGCTTCAGCCACCAGCCGTCGTCGATGTTGACATAGGTGTAGCCGAGCTTGGCGAGGCCGGTATCGACGAGGGCCTGGGCGGCGCCGATCACCTTGTCCTCGGTGATGCGGGTGCCGAAGGCGTTCCAGCTGTTCCAGCCCATCGGCGGCGTCCGCGCCGCGCCGCGCTCGTTGGCCGACCAGCGGGCGGTGGGGGCGAGCGGATCGGGCGCGGCGTGGGCGGGGGTGGCAAGCGCGGCCAGGCTCGCCGCTATCATCCAGGTCCGACGCATGCACGCTCCCTCGCTCGACGGCCCGTGACTAGCGGCGGGGTCGCCGTCTCGAAAGGGGGAAGCTGACGCAGGGACAGTCTGTCTGACTGTCCCCTTTCCGTGCGAGGAAGCGGGGACAGCCAGGTAGGCTGTCCCCTTGCGTGCGCCGGCGCGGGGATCTGACTGTCCCCCTCTCGCGCGAGGAAGCGGGGACAGCCAGGTAGGCTGTCCCTTGAGTCGGGTTCGGAACGGGGGCGTGCCGACTGCGTTCTTCGCGCCAAAGGAGATCGCTATGTACGAGCGTTGTACAGTACGTGGCCCTGTCGAATTTCGCGACTGCGTGAAGATCCAGACGTTCGAGCTCAATTATCCCAGTCGCTCCGTCCACAGATGATCCAGTAGAGGCGGCCGGGGACTTCGCCGTCTCCGAGGGATAGGCCGCCGAAGACATTCTCCCTGTGGGTGCGATGACGCGGGGACTTACCTTGAAGGAGCCGGCGCGCCGTCCCTCGGTGCGCCGGCTTCGCCCCTTCCCTTCCGGCCGCGCCTGCCCGATGGTGGGGCATGGCGGAGGCGGGGCTGGAGCGCGGGGAGCATTTCGACGTCGTCATCGTCGGCGCCGGCCTGTCCGGCATCGACGCCGCGTGCCGTCTGACGATGGACGCGCGGGATCGCAGCTGGTGCGTGCTCGAGGCGCGGGACCGGATCGGCGGCACCTGGGACCTGTTCCGCTATCCGGGCGTGCGTTCCGACTCGGACATGTTCACGCTCGGCTTTCCGTTCCGGCCGTGGCGCGGCGACAAGGCGATCGTCGAGGGGCCCGACATCCGCGCCTATGTCGAGGAGACGGCGCGCGCGTACGGCGTGGCGCCGCGCTTCGGGCACCGCGTGCTGCGCGCGGACTGGTCGTCGGCAGAGGCGCGCTGGACGCTGGAGGTGGAGGCGCACGGCGCCGTCCGGCGGATGACGGCGTCGTTCCTCTATCTGGGCAGCGGCTATTATCGCTACGAGAGCGGCTATCGGCCGGAATGGCCGGGCGAGGCAGAGTTCGCCGGGCGGATTGTCCATCCGCAGCATTGGCCCGACGACCTCGACTATGCGGGCAAGCGCGTGGTGGTGATCGGCAGCGGCGCGACAGCGATGACCTTGGTGCCGGCGATGGCGGCGCGGGCGGCGCATGTGACGATGCTGCAGCGCTCGCCTTCCTACGTCGTGTCGCGGCCGGCGCGCGATCGGCTGGCGCGGTGGATCGGGCCGCGGCTGACCCGGCTGAAGAATGCGTTCCTGGGCCTCGTCTTCTTCAACCTGGCGCGGCGGCGGCCGGAGAAGGTGCGGGCCAAGCTGCTCGATCTGGCGCGCGCCGCGCTGCCGGAAGGGTTCGACGTCGAGCGGCATTTCGGCCCGCGCTACAAGGTGTGGGACCAGCGGCTCTGCCTCGTACCCGACGGCGACCTGTTCGCGGCGATCGGGGCGGGCAAGGTGTCGGTCGCGACCGACGAGATCGCGCGGTTCGTGCCGGGCGGGCTGCGCCTCAGGTCCGGTGATCTGCTCGAGGCGGACGTCGTGGTGACCGCAACGGGGCTTGCCATGCGGCTGTTCGGCGGCATTGCGCTCCACGTCGACGGCGTGGCCGTCGAGGCGGGCGAGCGCTTCGCCTACAAGGGAATGATGCTCGACGGCGTGCCGAACCTGGTGCTCGCCTTCGGCTACACCAATGCGTCGTGGACGCTGAAATGCGACCTCACCGCGCGCTGGTTCTGCCGGCTCCTCAACCGAATGCGGCGACGCCGCGAGACGGTGGCGGTGCCGCGGTTGCCGGAGCCGGCGCCGGAGGGGCGGCCGATGCTCGACTTCACCTCGGGCTATGTCGCCCGCGCTGCCGCCCTGCTGCCGGCGCAGGGGCCGGCGGCGCCGTGGCGGGTGCACCAGAATTACGCGAAGGACCTGCTCGCGCTGCGCTTCGGCCGGATCGACGACGGGACGCTGGAGCTGCGGCGCGGGCCGGTCAGCTGACCGGATCGCCGAAGCGGTTGGGGCCGCGCGTCGGCTCGCCGGCGAGCAGGACGATGAGGAAGATGAAGGCGCCCCAGTAAGCGAGGCTGTTGAGGCTGCTCAGCATGGCGATGGGGGACGGCGTCCCGGTCGGGTGCATGAACGCCGCCATCGCGCTGGGCGCGGCCAGCGTCCCCACGATCTGGAACGGCAGCGGCAGCGCCGCCCACCAGCCGCTGCGGTCCCGGTCGTGGAGGCGGCGCACCGTCGCGGCGGCGTAGAGGAGCAAAGTGACGAGGTTCACGATTGCGCCCGGCAGGATCATCCCGCTCATGTCCGGCATCAGCTCCGGCGGAAGGACCGGGGGCTGCCCCGGCGCGGGCTTGGGCAGGCCCTCCGGATGGGTCTGCGCATAGGCGACGATGCGCGCCATCATGTCCATCATCACCGGCACGAACAGCAGCAGGCCGGCGATCATGCCGAGCACGAACACGGTGATCGCATAGGGCCAGAAGAGAGCGCGGCTTTCGCGGCCCGAGAAGCTTGCCAGCCGCGCCAGATTGTAGCCGATCGACCTCAGCATCCGCCCTTCTCTCCTCGCCTCGGGCGGAGGGTAAAGGAACAGGGGGCGGAGTAAAGCGGCACGCGGTTGACGCGGCGCCGCGGCGGCGGCATTGACGTTTACGTAAAGGAGAGGCTGCGATGGCCGACGAGCTCGAGACGTTCCGCGCCGAGACGCGCGCGTGGCTGGAGGCGAACTGCCCGGCCGAGATGCGCCAGCCGATGCGTGACGAGAGCGACGCCTGCTGGGGCGGGCGCAATGCGGTGTTCAAGAGCGATGCGCAGAAGCAATGGATGGAGACGATGGCGGCGCGCGGCTGGACCGTGCCCGACTGGCCGAAGGACTATGGCGGCGGCGGGCTGTCGGCGGCCGAGACCAAGATCCTGCGCCAGGAGATGGCGCGGATCGGCGCGCGCAACCCGCTGATGAGCTTCGGCATCTCTATGCTCGGGCCGGCGCTGCTGAAATACGGGACGGAAGAGCAGAAGAAGCATTATTTGCCGCAGATCGCGCGCGGCGAGATACGCTGGTGCCAGGGCTATTCGGAGCCGGGCGCGGGCTCCGATCTCGCTTCGCTGCAGACCAAGTGCGAGGATAAGGGGGACCATTGGCTGGTCAACGGCCAGAAGGTCTGGACGTCCTACGCGGACAAGGCCGACTGGATCTTCTGTCTGGTGCGGACCGACCCGACGGCGCCCAAGCACAAGGGGATCAGCTTCCTGCTGTTCGACATGGCGACGCCCGGCGTGTCGACCAAGCCGATCCTGCTCATCTCGGGCAATTCGCCGTTCTGCGAGACCTTCTTCGACGACGTGAAGGTGCCCAAGGACCAGGTGGTGGGCGAGGTCAACAAGGGCTGGGACGTCGCCAAATACCTGCTCGGCCACGAGCGCGAGATGATCAGCGGCATGGGGCTGGGCGGCCAGGGCGACAGCCTCGGCGCGGCGCTCGCCGAGCGGCTGGCGGACGATCCGGTGCTGCGCGCCGAGGTGGCCGGGTTCGACGTCGACGCGATGGCCTTCCGGGCGATGTCGGAGCGGTTCCTCGACGAGCTGAAGGCCGGGATGGCGCATCCCGCGCAGCCCTCGATGATGAAATATGCGGGCACCGAACTGAACAAGCGGCGGCACGAGCTGGTGATGGCCGCGGGCGGCTCGGACGCGCTCGAGTGGGAGAGCGAGCGCTCGCGCGGCGGCAAGGCGGCGCGCGAGTGGCTGCGCACCAAGGCGAACTCGATCGAGGGCGGGACGAGCGAAGTGCAGCTCGGCATCGTCGCCAAGCGGATCCTCGACCTTCCGGGAGCCTGACCATGCCCCTCTACCTCACGGACGACCAGGCGATGCTGCGCGACACGGCGCGCGAGTTCATGGCGGCGGAAGGCGCGATCGCGACGCAGCTGCGGCACTGGCGCGACATCGGCTGCAAGGACGGCTTCGGCCACGGGCTGTGGAAGCAGTTCGCCGACCTGGGCTTCACCGGCATCCTCATCCCGGAGTCCGAGGGCGGGCTGGGCCTCGGCCATGTCGAGGCCGGGATCGTGCTCGAGGAGATCGGGCGCAACCTCACCCCCTCCCCCTTCCTCGTCACCGCCGTCGCGGTGGTCGACGCGCTGAAGGGCACGCCGCACGGCGCGCGCTGGTTCCCCGGCATCCTCGCCGGCGACACGGTCGCGGCGCTCGCGGTCGACGAGGGACCCAAGCACCGGCCGGAGCGGATCGCGATGCGCGCCGAGCGGTCGGGGAACGGCTTCCGCCTGTCCGGCGACAAGCAATTCGTCGTGCAGGGCGCCTCGGCGGACTTGATCGTCGTCGCGGCGCGGGCCGAGGAAGGCCTGACCCTGTTCGCGGTGGAGAAGGGCGCCGCGGGGCTCGACGTCGAGGGAGTCCGGCTCGCCGACGCCAGCATCGGCGCGCGGATGCGGTTCGACGGCGTCGAGGTCGATGCGGATGCGGTGATCGGCGAGGTCGGCGGCGGCGAGGCTTTGCTGGCGCGGGTGCTGAACGCCGGGCGCGCCGGCGCGGCGGCGGAGCTGGTCGGGCTCGGCAGCCAGGCCATGGCGATCACCGTCGATTATCTGAGGCAGAGGAAGCAGTTCGGCCGCCTCATCGGCGAGTTCCAGGCGCTCCAGCACCGCTCGGCGCACCTTTATTCCGAGCTGGAGATCGCGCGGGCCGCGACTCTCAAGGCGCAGCAATTGCTCGATGAGGGCGCGGCGGAGGCGGAGGCGATGGTCAGCGTCGCGAAGGCCAAGGCGGGGCGCGCGTCGCAGCTCGCGGTGCAGGAAGGCGTGCAGATGCACGGCGGCATCGGCATGACCGACGAGTATGACATCGGCCTCTACATGAAGCGCGACCGGGTGCTCGCCGAGCTGTTCGGCGACGCGGCTTTTCATGCGGACAAGCTCGCCCGGATGAAGGGGTACTAGCCGTCATGCTGAACTTGGTTCAGCATCCAGCGCCGTAACGCCTCGCTGGTGGAGAACTGGACCCTGAATCAAGTTCAGCGTGACGGAGTGGAAATGCCCCTGGATCCCGAATCCTTCGACCTGCTCCTCGACACTGTGCGCCGCTACGTGCGCGAGCGGCTTCGTCCGCTCGAGGAGCGGGTGGAACGCGACGACGCGGTGCCCGACGAGGTGGTCGCCGAGATGCGGGAGATGGGGCTGTTCGGGCTCTCGATCCCGGAGGACTATGGCGGGCTCGGCCTCTCGATGAGCGAGGAGGTGCGGGTCGCGCTTGAGCTCGGCGGCACCACCCCCGCCTTCCGCTCGACCTTCGGCACCAATGTCGGCATCGGCAGCCAGGGCCTGGTCATGGCCGGGACCGACGCCCAGAAGCGGCACTGGCTGCCGCGCATCGCGAGCGGCGAGATCGTCACCAGCTTCGCGCTGACCGAGCCCGGGGCGGGATCCGATGGCGCGTCGGTGCAGACCAGGGCGGTGCGCGACGGCGACGTCTACCGGCTGTCGGGCGCCAAGCGCTACATCACCAATGCCGACAAGGCCTCGCTGTTCACCGTGATGGCGCGGACCGGCGGGCCGGGCGCCGCCGGGGTCTCGGCCTTCCTGGTGCCGGCGGACCTGCCGGGGCTGTCGGTCGGCAAGCCGGAGCGCAAGATGGGCCAGCAGGGCGCCCATGTCTGCGACGTGACGTTCGACGAGGTGCCGGTGCCGGCGGAGAACCGCCTCGGCGAGGAAGGCGAAGGCTTCAAGATCGCGATGCGCGTGCTCGACCGCGGGCGGCTGCACATCGCCGCCGTCTGCGTCGGCGTCGCCGAGCGGCTGATCGCCGACGCGGTGGCCTATGCCTCGGAGAGGAAGCAGTTCGGCAAGCCGATCGCCGAGTTCCAGCTCATCCAGGCGATGATCGCCGACGCCAAGACCGAGACGCTGGCCGCGAAGGCGCTGGTGCTCGACGCCGCGCGGCTGAAGGACGAGGGCGCGCCGATCACGCTGGAGGCCGCGGCCGCCAAATATTTCGCCAGCGAGACGGTGGGACGGGTGGCCGACCGGGCCGTCCAGATCTTCGGCGGGGCAGGCTATATCGCCGATTACGGCATCGAGCGCCTCTACCGCGACGTACGCCTGTTCCGCATCTATGAGGGCACCAGCCAGGTCCAGCAACTCGTCATCGCCCGCGAGACGCTGAAGCGGGGCGGGTGACGCACGCTTGGACCCGGCCGCTTCGCCGCCTAAGCTCGGCGACTGCCCGCGGGAGACGATCGATGAGGATCTGGCCGTTCCTGGCCCTTGCCGCCGCCGCTGGGGCTTCCGCACGGGCGGATATGATTGCGGTCTACGCAAGCCCGGGTGGAAAGGGCGAAGCCATGCGCGTCGAGGTCGCCGACGGCGGCAGGTTCCGGATCGCGTATGGCGACGAGGGATTGTTCCTCCTGATCCGCCGGGAGGGGCACACCTATTTCGTGCTCGGCGGGGGCGAAGATCGGGTCATCGCGGATGCCGACGACCTCCGCGCCGCGACTCGCGAGTCGATGACGAAGAACGGCGCTCCCATGTGCGAGGCGTTTCGCAAGCTCCCCGCCGAGATGAAGCTGGTGCAGCGGGGCACGTCGGCCGTCGCCGGACGCAGCGGCGACGCCTGGTTCCGGCTGAATTCCGACGGGACCTCGCCCGCGCAACCGGACCTGGTCATCAGCCACGACCCCGCCCTTGCCCCGCTCGGGGCGGCCGTCGCCGAGGAATATCGCGCCAGCTCCGGCATGATGCCCGACTGCCCCGCCTTCAACGAAGCGATGGCGCCGGTCCTGGCAGCGCTCGCGACCGGGACGCCGATCGCCATGCCCGGCCTGGAGCTGGTTTCGGTCGAGAGCGCCGCGATCGACCCGCACCGCTTCGACCTGCCGGGGCCGCCGCGCACCGTCGAAGAGCTTCGCAAGGCGGGCAAAGGCGGTCGCCCGCCGATCACCGTCGACATACGCCCGAAGCCGTGAGGCGTGGCGGCTGGGGGCCCTTTGGCGCTTGCCCGCCCGGCAATCTGGCCTTGCGCGGCACTTGCATAATTATGCAGGTTTCTGCATAGGCCGCGAATGATTCGTGCGGCAATCCTTGGCGCGTCCGGCTTCGTGGGCGCGGAACTGCTCCGGCTCCTCGCCATGCACCCGGCGATCCGGCCGGTGGCGGCATTCGGCGACAGCCAGGCGGGACAGCGGCTCGCCGACGTGCATCCGCACCTCGCCCTCGCTTATCCGGAGCTCGGCGTCGAGCGCTATTCGGCGGCTGCCCTGGACGGCGTCGACCTGGTCTTCGCCGCCCTCCCCCACGGCCATTCTCAGGCGCTGGCGGCGGAGATTCTCGCCACCGGGGCGAAGTTCGTCGACCTCGGCGCCGACTTCCGGCTCGACAGCGCCGAGGATTACGAGCGCTGGTACAAGGAGCCGCACCGGGCGCCCGAGTTGCTCTCGACCTTCGTCTACGGGATCCCGGAGCTTCACCGGGAGGCGATCGCCGGCGCGCAGGCGGTGGCGGCGGCGGGCTGCTACCCGACCTCGGCGATCCTGGCGCTCAGGCCCCTCGTCGGCATGATCGACCCGGAGACGATCGTCGTCGACGCCGCCTCCGGCGTGTCGGGCGCGGGCAAGGGCCTCAAGGACGAGACGCATTTCAACAGCGTCGATGAGAATTTCTCCGCCTACGGCCTCCTCGGCCACCGCCACACGGCGGAGATGGAGATGGCGCTGGGCGGGCGGGTGCTGTTCACGCCGCACCTCGCGCCGATGAACCGCGGCATCCTCGCCACCTGCTACGGCATGGCCAAGGGCGCGTGCGACCCGCTGGCGGCGCTGCGCGAGGCCTATGCCGGGGAGCCGTTCGTCCATGTTTCGGAACGGGCTCCCTCGACCAAGTGGACGCTGGGCTCCAACGCGGTGCACCTCACCGCCCGCTACGACCCGCGCACCGGCCGCGTCCTCGCGATCGCGGCGCTCGACAATCTCGTGAAAGGAGCCGCCGGACAGATGATCCAGTGCGCCAATCTGATGCTGGGGCTCGACGAGAGCGCCGGCCTGCCGCACGTCGGGGTGTGGCCGTGAGCGTCACCGCAGCGGAAGGGTTCGTGGCGGCGGGCTGCCATGCCGGGGTCAAGCGCAAGCGCTACGACATGGCGCTGGTGGCGACCGAGGACCGCGAGGCGGTGACGGCCGCCGCCGTCTTCACCCAGAACAAGTTCGCGGCGCCGCCGGTGATCCTCGACCGGCGGCTGCTGAGCGAGAATGGCGGGCGGGCGGCGGCGGTGATCGTCAATTCAGGCAACGCCAATGCCGGGACCGGCGTGGCGGGGCTCGCCGACGCCGAGGCGATGGGCAAGGCGGCGGCCGAGGCGCTCGGCGTCGCGGCGGGCGACGTGCTCGTCTGTTCGACCGGGATCATCGGCACGCCGCTGCCGATGGACAAGATTCTCGCCGCGACGCCGAAGCTCGCAAAGAAGCTGTCGAAGGCCGGCGGCGAGGATGCAGCGCGCGGCATCCTCACCACCGACCATAAGCAGAAGGAGGCCGTGGTGCGCGGCTCCACCTTCACGCTCGGCGGCATGGCCAAGGGCTGCGGGATGATCGCGCCGAACATGGCGACGATGCTCGCCTTCCTGACCACCGACGCGGAGGTCGATGCGGCGGAGCTGCAGGCGATCCTGCGCGACGCCGCCGACCGCACGTTCAACACGCTGAACGTCGACGGCGCGACCTCGACCAACGACACGGTGATCGTGCTCGCCAACGGCCGGCGCGGGAAGCCCGACATGGCGGAGTTCGCCGACGCGCTGCACAAGGTCTGTGAGGATCTGACCTACCAGATGGCGCGCGACGCCGAGGGCATGACCAAGATGGCGTTGCTCAGGGTCACCGGGGCGGCGTCGGACGCCGAGGCGCGGATCGCGGCCAAGAACATCGCGGAGAACAATCTCGTCAAATGCTCCTGGTACGGCGGCGATCCCTATTGGGGCCGCCTGCTCGGCGCGGCGGGATCGGCGGGGATCGACTTCGATCCGGAGAAGACCAGCGTGTCGTACGGCGGCATCATCGTCTCGCGCGGCGGCACCAATGCCGAGCACGATGCCGAGGCGGTGCGCGCGCACATGGCGAACGAGAAGATCGACATCGAGGTCGCGCTCGGCCTCGGCACCGGCTCCGCCCAGGTGATCGGCATCGACCTCGGCCCCGGCTACATCAAAGAGAATTCGAAAACCTCATGATCGACGCGACCCATACCGCCAACGTGCTCGTCCAGGCGCTGCCCTACATCCAGCGCTTCGCCGGCCGGTCGGTCGTGGTGAAGCTCGGCGGAGCGGCGCTCGACGCAGAGCTCGACCGCGCGCTGGCGCAGGACGTGCTGCTGCTCCGCTCTGTGGGGATGCGCGTCGTGCTCGTCCATGGCGGCGGTCCGCAGGTCGACGACATGATGCGCCGGCTCGACATGACTCCGGTGTTCAAGGACGGCCTCAGGGTCACCGACGCGGCGACGCTCGAGGTCGTGCGGATGGTGCTGGTCGGCAAGATCAACCGCGACCTCGTCGGCACGATCAACCGCGAGGCGGTCGAGGAGCCGGTGGCGGTCGGCGTCTCGGGCGAGGACGGCGGGCTGCTCACCGTGACGCCGCGCGAGTCGGCGCTGGGCTATGTGGGCGACGTCAGCTTCGTGCGTGCCTCGGTCCTGAACCGGCTGCTCGACGAAGGGTTGACCCCGGTCGTCTCGACGATCGGGGCGGACGCCGCGGGCCAGCCCTACAATATCAACGCCGACGAGGCGGCGCGGGCGATCGCAGTGGCGATGGCGGCCGAGAAGATCGTCTACCTGACCGCGGCGCCGGGCCTGCTCGAAGATCCGGCCGACGAGGACAGCCTCATCCACCGCCTCACCTCCGCGGAGCTGTACGACCGCATCGAGCATGCCAGCGTGTCGAAGGGCATGATCCCCAAGCTGCGCGCCTGCGCCGAGGCGGTCGACGCCGGCGTCGGCACCGCGCACATCATCGACGGGCGGGTGTCGCACGCGTTGCTCATCGAGCTGCTGACCGACGAAGGCATCGGTACGATGATCCGCAGGGAGAGGAACTGGTGACCCAGCACCTGCTTTCGATCGCCGATCTCGGGCGCGAGGGGGTCGAGGAGATATTGCGGCTCGCCGAGAGCGATGCGCTCGGGCGGCCGCTCGCCGGCAAGGGCGTGGCGCTGGTGTTCCAGAAGCCTTCGGCGCGGACGCGCAATTCGATGGAGATGGCGGTCGTCCAATTGGGCGGCCATCCGGTCTACATCCGCGAGGAGGAAGTCGGGCTCGGCCGGCGAGAGACGGCGGAGGACGTGGCGCGCACCCTCGCCTGCTTCCATTCGGTGATCGCGGCGCGGGTGATGGACCATCGCGACCTGGAGAAGATGGCTTCGGTGTCGCCGCGGCCGATCCTCAACCTGCTCTCCGACCGAGACCACCCGCTACAGGCGCTCGCCGACCTGCTGACGGTGAAGCAGCTCATCGGCCGCATCGAGGGGGCGCGGATCGCCTATGTCGGCGACGGCGACAACAATGTCGCGCGCTCGCTCGCCGACGCCTGCGCTCTCACCGGGGCCAAGCTCAGCATCGCCAGTCCCGAAGGCTATCGCCTCGGCCAGGCGCCCGAAGGGGTGCGGCAGGTCGAGGACCCGGCCGAAGCGGTCGAGGGCGCGGACCTCGTCTATACCGACGTGTGGGTGTCGATGGGCCAGGACGACGAGCGCGCCACCCGGCTTCGCGATCTTGCCGGCTATCAGGTCAACGAGGCGCTGCTGGCGCGGGCGCCGAATGCCCACTTCCTCCACTGCCTTCCAGCCCATCGCGGCGAGGAAGTGACGGACGCCGTGATCGAGGGTCCGCAGAGCGCGGTGTGGCGGCAAGCGGAGAACCGCATGCACACGGCACGCGGCGCGCTCGCCTGGCTGATGGGGGTGAGGACGTGACGGGGAACGCTTCTCGGGGGAGCCCTGCCTTCGCTGGGACGATGCACGCATGACCGACGCGCGCATGCGGCGGCAGCGCGCGATCGCCGACCTGCTGCGGCGCGAGCCGATCGGCAGCCAGGAGGAAGTGACGGCGCGGCTCGCGGAGGCAGGCTACGAGGTGACGCAGGCGACGGTGTCGCGCGACCTCGAGCAACTGGGCGCCGTCAAGGTGAAGCGCGGCGGCAGCCTGCGCTACCGCCTGCCGGACGAGATCGGCGACAGCGACTGGGCCGCCGCGCGGCTCGGCCGGATCCTCGCCGAATGGGTGCTGTCCATCGAGACGTCCGGGCATATGCTGGTCCTCAAGACACCGCCCGGCTCGGCCCATATCGTCGGCGTTGCGCTGGACCAGGCGAAGGTGCCCCAAGTCGCCGGGACGATCTGCGGCGACGACACCCTCTTCGTCGCGCTCAAGGACGAAATCGACGCGGGCACGGTGGCTCGCCATTTCCGCAAGCTCATCCAGGAACCCCGATGAACCCGTCACCCCGGACTCGATCCGGGCCCACCTCCCGATCGCTGGTCGAACGGAAAGGTGGATGCCGGATCAAGTCCGGCATGACGAACTGGCTCTCACCAACGAAGGTATGACATGACGCTCCCCGCTCCCAAGAAGGTCGTGCTCGCTTATTCGGGCGGGCTCGACACCTCGATCATCTTGAAATGGCTGCAGACCGAGTACGGCGCCGAGGTGGTGACCTTCACCGCCGACCTCGGCCAGGGCGAGGAGGTCGAGCCGGCGCGGCGCAAGGCGGAAATGCTCGGCATCCGGCCGGAGAACATCTTCATCGAGGACCTGCGCGAAGAGTTCGTCCGCGACTACGTCTTCCCGATGTTCCGGGCGAACACGGTCTACGAAGGCCAGTATCTGCTCGGCACGTCGATCGCGCGGCCGCTCATCGCCAAGAAGCAGATCGAGATCGCCCGCGCCGTCGGCGCCGACGCGGTCTGCCACGGCGCGACCGGCAAGGGCAACGACCAGGTCCGCTTCGAGCTGGGTTATTATGCGCTCGAGCCGGACATCCGCGTCGTGGCGCCGTGGCGGGAGTGGGAATTCGGCAGCCGCGAGGCCTTGCTCGAGTTCGCCGAGAAGAACCAGATCCCGATCGCCAAGGATAAGCGCGGCGACGCGCCCTTCTCGATCGACGCGAACCTCCTGCACTCCTCCTCGGAGGGCAAAGTGCTCGAGGATCCGTCCGTTGAAGCGCCGGAATATGTCCACCAGCGCACCATCTCGCCCGAGGAGGCGCCGGACAAGGCGACCGTGATTTCGATCGGGTTCGAGAAGGGCGACGCCGTGTCGATCGACGGCAAGGCGCTGTCGCCGGCGGCCTTGCTGACGGAGCTCAACCGGCTCGGCCACGACAACGGGATCGGCCGGCTCGACCTGGTCGAGAACCGGTTCGTCGGCATGAAGTCGCGCGGCGTCTACGAAACTCCGGGGGGCACGATCCTGCTCGCCGCGCACCGCGGCATCGAGTCGATCACGCTCGACCGCGGCGCGATGCACCTCAAGGACGAGCTGATGCCGCGCTACGCCGAGCTCATCTACAACGGCTTCTGGTTCTCGCCCGAGCGCGAGATGCTGCAGGCGGCGATCGACCATAGCCAGGCGGGCGTGACCGGGACGGTGCGCATGAAGCTCTACAAGGGCAATGCGACGGTGATCGGCCGCGAGAGCCGGGTCGCCCTCTACGACCAGGACCTCGTCACCTTCGAGGAAGGCTCCGGCTCCTACGACCAGCGCGACGCGGCGGGGTTCATCAAGCTCAATGCGCTGAGGCTGAGGATCGGCGCGCGGCAGAAGTAAGTGCCTCCCCATCGTCAGATGGGGAGGGGGACCAGCGAAGCTGGTGGAGGGGTGACAGGGCGAGGAATAAGCGGTTTCCGGCGCGATCCTCTGAGTCCGCGGCAGCTACCCCTCCACCACCCTTCGGGTGGTCCCCCTCCCCATCCTGGCGGATGGGGAGGCAAAATTACTCCAGCCGCCCCTCGTGGAGCCTGAGCACCCGGTCCATCTTGGCGGCGATGCGTTCGTTGTGGGTGGCAACGAGGGCGGCGCTCCCCTCCCCCCTGACCAGGGTCAGGAACTCGGCGAAGACGATGTCGGCGGTGGCTTCGTCGAGATTGCCGGTCGGCTCGTCGGCGAGGACGAGGAGCGGGCGGTTGGCGAGCGCGCGGGCGACGGCGACGCGCTGCTGCTCGCCGCCCGACAACTTGGACGGGCGGTGGGTCAGGCGCTGGCCGAGGCCGAGGGTGGTGAGGAGCTCGCCGGCGCGGGCGCGGGCGGCGCCGGTCTCCGCGCCGTGGATGAGCTGCGGGATGACGACATTCTCCTCGGCGGAGAAGTCCGGCAGCAGGTGGTGGAACTGGTAGACGAAGCCCAATGCGTCGCGGCGCAGGCGCGTGCGGCCGTCATTGTCGAGGCTCGCCGCTTCTTCGCCGGAGATGCGGATCGAGCCGTCGAATCCGCCTTCGAGCAGCCCCACCGCCTGCAGCAGGGTCGACTTGCCCGAGCCCGACGGGCCGAGCAGGGCGACGATCTCGCCGGCGCCGACGTCGAGGTCGATGCCGCGCAGCACGTCGATCGTGACGCCGCCCTGGTCGAAGCTGCGCCTGAGGCCGCGGACGGAGAGGATGGGGGCTGTCATGGCGCGGGCTCCCCCCTCCCCTTGATGGGGAGGTGCTGGGGAGGGGTGGCGTGAATGCCGTATGGGGCCTCTCCGAAGAGTCCACCCCCACCCTGCCATGGGCCGCCACTAAGGCTGCGTCCGGGGGACGCAGCCAGGCGGCCCATCCCATCAAGGGGGAGGGAAGCTCGCGCCGATTCCCAATCTTCACTCATAGCGCAGCACCTGGACCGGGTCGGTGCTCGCCGCCTTCCACGCCGGGTAGAGGGTGGCGAGGAAGCTGAAGGCGAGCGCCATGAGGACGATGACGGCGACTTCGAACGGATCGGTCTTCGACGGCAGGTCGGTGAGGAAGCGGACGGACGGATCCCACAGGTTCTGGCCGCTCATCGCCTGGATCGCGTTCACCACGCTTTGGCGGAAATAGAGGAAGACGGCGCCGAGTATGAGCCCCGCGACGATGCCGAGCACCCCGATCGTCACGCCCACCGTCATGAACACCTTGAGCAAGGCCCGCCGGCTCGCCCCCATCGTCCGCAGGATGGCGATGTCGCGCGTCTTGGCGCGCACCAGCATGATCAGCGAGGAGAGGATGTTGAACACGGCGACGAGGATGATGATCGAGAGGATGACGAACATCACCACCCGCTCCACCTCGAGCGCCTGGAACAAGGCGCTGTTCTGCGAGCGCCAGTCGCTGAGGAACGCGCGGCCCTTGAGCCGGACGACGAGGGGGTGGAGGATCTCGTCGACCTTGTCGGCGTCGGTGGTCTGCAGCTCGACGATCGAGACGGTGTCGCCGAGCATCAGCAGGGTCTGCGCGTCCTGCATCGGCATGATCACGAACGCCTTGTCGTAATCGTACACGCCGACCTCGAAGATCGCGGCGATGCGATAGGAGACGATGCGCGGCACCGTGCCGAACGGCGTGGCCGGCCCTTCCGGGCTGATCAGGCTGATCTGGCCGCCGACGCTGGCGCCGAGCGCCTCGGCGAGGCGCGCGCCGATCGCGACATTGCCCGAGCCGGGGGTAACCTCGGCCATCGCGCCCTGGATCACCTTGCCCTGCAGCACCTTGTTCTGGGCGATGTCCTGGGGAAGCATGCCGCGCACCAGCACGCCTTCGACCCGGCCGTTATAGCTGCCCATCAGCGGCTGCTCGACGAGCGGCGTGGCGGAGACGACGCCGGGAGTGCGCTTCGCTTCGGCGAGGACGTCCTGCCAGTCGGGCAGGCGCCCGCCATAGGATTGGACGACGGCGTGACCGTTCAAGCCGATGATCTTGTCGAACAGCTCGGCGCGAAAGCCGTTCATCACGCTCATCACGACGATGAGCGCGGCGACGCCGAGCATGACGGCGACGAGGCTGATCGCCGCGACGAGGAAGATGAATCCCTCGCCCTTCCCCGGGAGCAGGTAGCGGCGCGCGATCATGCGCTCGTAGCGGTTGAGGATCATGCCGTGCGCCCCGAGACACCTTGGACGCGAGACCCCAACTCCGTTTGCTCCCTGCCCGTACGTGGTTGCGCGCCGGCGTCCCTCATCCCGCCAGCCTCGCCAGCGCGCTTTCCGGCGACAGCTCCTCACGCTCGCCGGTGGCGCGGCGCTTCAATTCCACGACGCCGCGCTCCAGGCCCTTGGGGCCGACGATGAGCTGCCAGGGAAGGCCGATCAGATCCATGGTGGCGAACTTGGCGCCGCCGCGCTCGTCGCGGTCGTCGTAGAGGGTCTCGACGCCGGCGGCCCGGAGCTTGGCGTAGAGGTCGTCGGCCGCCGCCGCGCAGCGCGCGTCGTCGGCGCGCATGTTGACGAGGCCGGCCTTGAACGGCGCCACCGCCTCCGGCCAGATGATGCCGTTCGCGTCGTGGCTCGCCTCGATCAGCGCGCCGACGAGGCGCGAGACGCCGATGCCGTAGCTGCCCATCTCCGGGTGGACCTGGCCGCCGTCCGGGGTCTGGACGACCATGTTCATCGCCTTGGTGTACTTCGTCCCGAAGTAGAAGATGTGGCCGACCTCGATGCCGCGCGAGGTCCTGAGGTCGTCCCCGGCCGCCTTCTCCCGCGCTTCGTCGCGCTTCTCGTCGGTGGCGGCATAGTCATCGGTGAGGCCGGAGACGAAAGCCTGGAGCGCCGCCGGATCGTCGGCGTCGACGCCTTCGGCTTCGGCCGAGCGGTCGGCCTCCCAAGCCTTGTGGTAGAAGACCTCGCTTTCGCCGGAGGGGGCGAGGATGATGAATTCGTGGCTGAGATCCCCGCCGATCGGGCCGGTGTCCGCCTGCATCGGGATGGCGGTGAGGCCCATGCGCGCGAAGGTCCTGAGGTACGCGATGAACATGCGGTTGTAGCTGTGGCGGGCGCCGGCCTCGTCGAGGTCGAACGAATAGGCGTCCTTCATCAGGAACTCGCGGCCCCGCATCACGCCGAAGCGGGGGCGGACCTCGTCGCGGAACTTCCACTGGATGTGGTAGAGGATGCGCGGCAGGTCGCGGTAGCTCTTCACCGCATCGCGGAAGAGCGCGGTCAGCATCTCCTCGTTGGTCGGGCCGTAGAGCATCTCGCGGCCGTGGCGGTCGGCGATGCGCAGCATCTCGGGGCCGTAGGCGTCGTAGCGGCCGCTCTCGCGCCAGAGGTCCGCCGGCTGGATGGTCGGCATCAGCATCTCGAGCGCGCCCGCCTTGTCCTGCTCCTCGCGCACGATCCGCTCGATGTTGGCGAGGACGCGAAGGCCGAGCGGCAGCCAGGCGTAGATGCCCGCGGCGGTCTGGCGGACGAGCCCGGCGCGCAGCATCAGCTGGTGGCTGACGATCTGGGCGTCGGCCGGCGTCTCCTTGGTGACGGGGAGGAAGTAGCGGGTGAGACGCATGGCGGGCGGCAGGTTCCTGAGGTGGAGCGGTCGTCCTGAGCCTCTACGGAGCGGGCGCGGGCGTGGCAACCGCGCGGGGGGCGCGCGCCGCGGCCCGGGCCGCGACCGGGTGCTGTGTCCCCGCCGCCACAGGGTGGGAGCAAAAGGGCACAAGTGCTTGAATAGGCCGTGACAGGCGGCGCGGCGCAGTCCTAGCAAAGCGCCACGAAGCGAGGGTTCAAGCCCCGGTTCGGGGAGGCTTCACGCCCCGCGCCGCCAAGCGAGGTGGCGGCGCGCGCGGGCGGAGGGCTCTTACAAGGGGGTTGGCGGCCGCAAGGCACGTCAAACGGGTGCCCGGGCAGCGATGCCCGGGCACTTGTGATTCCGGCAGCAGGCCAAAGTGGTACTTTGGCCTGGGGTGAGGAAGGCGGGGGCGTGCCGGGTCGGCGCCGGGCCTGTGGCGTGGCTTGGGGCGACTGCCGGATCGGTCGCGGACGCGATACGCCCGGCGGGTGGAGGAGGCCTGCCCGTGCCGGGCCCGGGCCAGAGGCCGGACCCCGCCGCCCCCCTGCCCGGCCCGCCCCTGCCCGACCCGCCCCTGCCCGACCCGAGCCGTCGCGGCCGGAAGTTTAGGAAGTTTAGTGCTGCGGGAAAAAACCGTTCGATCAGCAGCGGCGCTCTGATCGCTTCTGTCGATCAGTCCGCCCGCCCCCGCGCGGGCGCGACTCGCGAGGCGAGGCGGGCCCTTCATCCCGCCCTTCTCTCATGACCGAGGGGGTGTAGGAAAGTTCTTCCCGTGGTTCCTTCCCAAGCTGGCCGGCTCTCCAGACGAATGAATTTTTGTTCAGGATTAAATTAGTCACTGATAAGTCACGATATACTAATTTCCGGGTCTGGTTGACCGACTTTCCGATGAGGCGCAGTCTTCGCGTGCTTTCAAACAAGGAGTCGGGAGTCGTGGTCAACACCCGTGCCTTGCGCAGCATGGTCTGCGCGTCCCTCGCCTGGGCCTACGGCAGTGCCGCGGCGGCCACCGAGACGATCACCTACACGTACGACGCCAAGGGCCGGCTGATCAAAGTCGAGCGCACAGGCACGGTGAACAACGGCGTCACGACTCAATACACGCACGACAAGGCGGACAATCGTTCGAACGTCACCGTCACCGGCTCGCCGAACAGCTCGCCGCCGCCTTGAAGAATGCGGGCCGAAGTCACGCTCGGCCGGGAATCTTGCCCGTTGGGTTGCGGGCACCCCCATTCGGGAGACCGTGGATGACCAGGACGTCCCTGCGGGCGAAGGCTCTTGCCGGCGCCTTATTGTCGACGACCGCACTTGCCGCCGCGCCGGCACTTGCGCAAACCAGCGACTCGCCGCCGCCGGTGCGGCTTCAGTTCGACGAGAACGGCGTCGACGTCGCCCGCGACTATTTTCAGACCTATGTGACGGACTTGTCGATCGGCGCGCAGAGCAGCGGCCTCAGCTACGTGCGCAGCTTCGGCTACATCAACGGCGGCGGCAGCAATTTCGATGTCGGCCTGTTCCAGAACTCGACGAGCTGGACGGCGAGCGTAGGCTTCCAGTCCTTCGCCTTCACCTCGTCGAACGGCACCAGCTTCACTTCGACCGACGGCTCGGGCTCGACGCTCACCAAGAGCGGCAGCGTCTGGACGCTGACCACCGGCGACGGCACGGTCGTCGTCTACGATTATACCACCCTCGCCACCGCCGATTTCTATCGCAAGGCGCGCGGCACCTCGATCACCTCACCGTCAGGCGAGAAGGTGACCTTGAGCTGGGCGGACGTGACCTGGTGCACGAACAACCTGGACGGCTGCCCGGGCTCCAACCCGTGGCGGACGGCGGTGCGCCTGCAGGGCGTGGCGAGCTCGTCCGGATATCAGCTCCATTTCAACTACGGCAGGGCGACGGTGGTCATCGCCAGCCAGGCGGCCGCGTGGCAGCGGCTCGACAGCATCTCGGCGATCAACACGGCGGTCGATTATTGCGACCCCGCCGCCGATTCGTGCTCGCTGACCCAGACGCCGGCGACGGTCTCTTATTCGGGCAACAACATCACCGACCCCGCCGGTCGCACCAGCGTCTATGCGAGCAGCTCGAGCGGCTGGACGATCCAGCGCCCGAGCGCCTCATCTGCGAATTTCAGCGTCTCGCAGGACGTCAACGCCCACGTCACCTCGGTCGTGCGCGACGGTATGACCTGGAGCTATTCCTACAGCGTCTCAGGAACGACGGCGACGCTGACGCGGACCGATCCGCTCAGCCACACCCGCGTCTACACGTCGGACCTGACCGTCGGACTCCCCACCTCTGTGCAGGACGAGAACGGCCACACGACGAGCTATAGTTACGACAGCTCAGGCCGAGTGACGCGCATCACCGCGCCTGAAGGCAATTACGTCCAATACACCTACGACGCCCGAGGCAACATCACGCAGACGCAGGCGGTGGCGAAGGATGGCACGACTACTATCACCAGCAGCGCGAGCTTCCCTTCGAGCTGCTCAAACGCCGTTACCTGCAACCTGCCGAGCTCGACCACCGACGCGCGCGGCAATACCACCGATTACACGTACGATTCCACCCATGGCGGCGTGCTCACCGTCACCGCCCCCGCCCCTACGAGTGGCGCCAACCGACCGCAAACTCGCTACACCTATTCGGCCCTTCAGGCCTATGTGAAGAACAGCTCCGGTTCGATCGTCGCCAGCGGTCAGAACACCTACCGCGTCACCGCGTTTTCGCAATGCCAGACCGGGACCTCCTGCGCGGGAACGTCGGACGAAGTGAAGACGGCCATCGCCTACGGCTCAACCGGGGTCGCGAACAACCTGCTGCCGACCAGCATCTCCAAAACGGCGGGGGACAACAGCCTGACGGTCACGACCGCGATGACGTACGACAATGTCGGGAACGTGGTTACGGTGGACGGACCCCTTTCCGGTACGGCTGACACGACCATGTACCGGTGGAACGCCGACCGGGAGCTGGTGGGAGTGGTCTCCCCTGATCCCGATGGCTCCGGGTCGCTCAAGATGCGAGCCGTCAGGACCACCTACAATTCCGATGGCAACGTTACAAAGGTCGAAGAGGGCAATGTTGCGAGCCAATCGGACGCCGATTGGGGCGCTTTCGCCACGCAGCAGGAGGTCGACACGACGTATGACAGCGCCGCGCGACCGGTGACCAAGAGCGCGGTGGCGGGGACCACCACCTATGCCCTCACCCAGATGAGCTATGACGGAAGCGGCCGCCTCCAGTGCATCGCAACGCGTATGAGCCCAAGCTACTTCGCTTCGCTGCCGTCGGACGCATGCACGCTTGGAACCGAGCAGACGTCGCCCGATTATGGTCCCGACCGCATCACGAAGGCCACATACGGACCGGCAGGCGAGATCACGAAGGTGACAAGCGCCTACGGCACCAGCATAGCATCCGACGAACGAACAGCTGCGTACACGAACAATGGCAGGGTCGCCTCGGTAACGGACGCTGAGGGCAACAAGACGAGCTATGTCTATGACGGGTTCGATCGCTTGTACCAAGCGCAGTTCCCGAGCACGACCAAAGGCGCCGGCACCAGCAACAGCTCGGATTACGAACAGCTCGGCTACGATGCGAACGGGAATGTTACGTCGCGCCGAACGAGGGCGAATGAGAGCCTCACCTACAGCTACGACGCGCTGAACCGCCTCCTGACAAAGACCGTCCCGACTTCGGCGAGCAGCGTGTCGGGATACAGCGTCTATTACGGCTACGACCTCCTTGGCCGCATGACCTTCGCGAGATTCGGCTCCACCAGCGGCTCCGGCGTAAGCAATGCCTATGACGCGCTAGGCCGCCTCACCTCGACGAGCAGCGACATGAGCGGCTCCACGCGGACGGTTTCCTACACCTGGGACCTCCACAACAACCGGCTGCGGGTGACGCATCCCGACGGCAATTATGCTTCGTACGATTATGACGGGCTCGATCGCGTCACCGCTGTGCGCGAAAACGGCGGATCAGTCGTCATCGCCGGCTACAGCTATGACGACACCGGCGCCCGCGTCTCGGCGAGCCATTATGGGAGCTCGACAACCAGCTATGGCTACGATGCCGTTGGCCGCCTCACCAGCCTCTCCCATGACGTGGCGGGGACGAGCTACGACCAGAGCTTCTCCTTTACCTACAATCCCGCAGGACAGATCGTCAGCCGTACGGGCTCCAACGACAGCTATGCCTGGACGGGCCACTACAATGTCAACCGGGGGTACACGGCGAACGGCCTCAACCAATATACAGCCTCGGGCTCCACCAGCCCCACCTATGATGGCAACGGAAACCTCAGCTCAGATGGATCAACCGGCTTCACCTACGATGCCGAGAACCATTTGGTGACCGCCTCAAGCGGCCACAGCGCCAGCCTCGCCTACGATCCCCTCGGACGTCTGTGGCAGCTTACCAGCGGATCAGCGACGACCCAGTTCCTCTACGACGGCGGCACCATTCTGGACGAGCTCACCACGAGCGGCACCTATATCCGCCGCTTCGCACATGGTGCCGGTACCGACGAGCCGGTCGGGTGGTACGAGGGCAGCAACGCCGCTCGCGCCCCGCTCACCGACGAGCGCGGCTCGGTGATCGCGTTCGCAGATTCCAGTGGTAACGGCATCGCCATTGACACCTATGACGAATACGGCATTCCCCGCTCCAGCAACATCGGTCGGTTCCAGTATACCGGCCAGGCCTGGTTATCGGAGCTGGGACTCTCCTATTATAAGGCGCGCTTTTACTCCCCCACCATGGGCCGGTTCCTGCAGAGGGATCCGATCGGGTACGCGGAGAGCCTTTCCCTATATCGCTACGCGGGGGCCGACCCGGTGAACAACCGAGATCCGATGGGGCTTTCGTTTGGGGAGATTTGCACCGGAACGCGTATCTGCTCCCAACGCGACAGCGGCGGCAACGGAGGAGGAGCAGGAGGTTCCGGCGGCTCGGGAAGCGGGAGCGGGGGCGGGAGCGGGGGCGGAAATCAGGATTCCGGCGCGTGGTACGTCTGGCGCACGTGGTACTCCGATGGCAGCATCGTTGACTCCGAACCCTATTGGAAGCCCGACAACAACTTTGACTTCCAGTCCCGTGCGGGCGACGTGGTAGCGAATGGTGGCGGCGGTGGCGGCGGTGACGACGGCGGCGTGGTCGAGGCCGCTATCGTCGTGACGGGGCAGCGGAAGCACTTGGTTGCGAGCACAGTTTATACTCGCGAGCAATATACTTGCGGATTCTATAGCACAAGCAGAAGTGCTACTGTGACTGCTCGCCAGACACATTTGGCGCTCGATGGAATAAGGGTAGACTTTCAATCGTACAATACGAATGGAAACGGTCAAGTGAATCCGATCATTTCGGCTCCGGGGAGAGGATATCAGGAGCAAGGGAGTCACATTTTTCCGGGAACGACAGTGACTTTCAATTTTACGGGAACGCTGCCTGCTAATGGACATGTTTACTACAATCTTGTCGTCATACCGGCGAGGAATCCGGACTCGGATGTGACCGGCTTCGATCCGGAGATTGAAGTGCAGATACTAAGCGATGGGAGAACCACCGGATGCGTCGCGCCGCGATCGTAGCTCTGACGATGCTATTGGGTTCCTGCACTATTCCGGCGGGGGAACATGTAAGCTTCAACGTTCATGTTGAAGAGGGCCAATCCGCACGCGCCGAAGTCCGGCAGATCGGCGAGAGCCTGGCTGCCCTCGGACCGATGATGCTGTATGATCGCCGCCACTCGACGCTGAACGTCTATCTCATGCAGACGTCGTCGTTCAGATCGGTCGCCGCGACAGTTGCGAAGGCCGGATTCAAGGCTGCCCCCGGCCTTCGAAATCCCTCTCCGGAATTTTTGAGGAGAACGCGTTGCACGCCGTCGAAGCCTTGCCATGACGACGAGTTCGTCCAATGCACCGTCACCGCGCGGGTGCCCTACGATAGATACAAGTCGCTCTTCTCCGAATTCGGCAAAGAGGTTGTATATGGGGCCTATCCCATCATTGGAGATAAGTTTTCCCGGGTTGAGGGATCCAACGATGTGACAATCTCTCTCGCATTTTATCAGGATTGTGACGTGGCCGAGTCAGAAGCATCCGAGGTCTGGAGCCGCGCCTCGGGAGGTGAAAACATCGCCTTCCACGTGCAGCAAGACGGGTAATAAGACGGCTTATATTCGTAAACAGACGCCCCTATTCCGGGTTAGGGACACGGGTAACAATTCGGACTACGAACAGCTTCGCGCCACGGGTTTGCCTCGCTCTGGCAATTTGCCGAGGACCAGTGAGGATCGAGGCACCGACGCGACATCGCCTGGTTATCACACCAGCCGACTCTGCTTCACCGCCGCCTCGATGAAGCTCGCGAACAGCGGATGCGGCTCGAAGGGCTTCGATTTCAGCTCCGGATGGAACTGCACCCCCACGAACCACGGATGATCGGGCCGCTCCACGATCTCCGGCAGCGCGCCGTCCGGGCTCATCCCCGTGAACAGCAGCCCTCCCTCCTCCAGCGCGCCCCGATAGTGGATGTTCACCTCGTAGCGGTGGCGGTGGCGTTCGCTGATGCGTTCCGCGCCGTAGATGGCGTGGACGTGGCTGTTGCCGGCCAGCACCGCTTCGTAGGCGCCGAGGCGCATGGTGCCGCCGAGGTCGCCGTTGGCTTCGCGCCGTTGGCGCAGGCCTTCCGGGGTCATCCATTCGGTGATGAGGCCGACGACGGGCTCCTCGGTCTCGCCGAATTCGGTGGTCCCCGCCCCGGCCAGGCCGGCCTGGTTCCGCGCCGCCTCGATGCAGGCCATTTGCATGCCGAGGCAGATGCCGAAGAAGGGGACGCCGCGCTCCCTTGCGAACTGGACGCTGGCGATCTTGCCCTCGCTGCCGCGCTCGCCGAAGCCGCCGGGAACGAGGATGCCGTGGAGCGGCTCGAGCTGGGAGGGGATGTCGGTCTCGGGGTGCTCGAACAGCTCGGCGTCGAGCCAGGAGATGTTGACCTTGACGCGGTTCGCCATGCCGCCGTGGACGAGCGCCTCGGTGAGGCTCTTGTAGGCGTCCTGGAGGCCGACATATTTGCCGACGACGCCGATCGTCACCTCGCTTTCCCAGTTGAACAGGCGGTCGGTGACGTCGTCCCAGCGGCGCATGTCGAGCGCGGGGGCGCGGTCGAGCAGGCCGAAGGCGCGCAGCACCTCGGCGTCGAGGCCCGCCTCGCTATACTGGGCGGGGACGGCGTAGATGCTCTTCGCATCGAGGGCGGGGATGACCGCTTCCTTGCGGACGTTGCAGAACAAGGCGATCTTCGCGCGGTCGCTGTCGGGCAGCTCCCGGTCGACGCGGCAGAGCAGGATCTCGGGCTGGATGCCGAGGCTGGTGAGCTCGCGCACGCTGTGCTGGGTGGGCTTGGTCTTCAGCTCGCCGGCGGCGGCGATGTAGGGGACGAGGGTGGTGTGGATCGAGAGGGTTCGGTCGCGGCCCTCCTCGTTGCGGAACTGGCGGATCGCCTCGATGAATGGGAGCGATTCGATGTCGCCGACGGTGCCGCCGACCTCGCAGATGAGGAAATCGAGGTCCGGGTCGAGATCGGCGCGGATGAAGTCCTTGATCGCGTTGGTGACGTGGGGGACGACCTGGACGGTGGCGCCGAGATAGTCGCCGCGCCGCTCCTTGGCGAGGATGCCCTGGTAGATGCGGCCCGAAGTGACGTTGTCGCTCTGGCGGGCGGGGACGCCGGTGAAGCGCTCGTAATGGCCGAGGTCGAGGTCGGTCTCGGCGCCGTCGTCGGTGACGTAGACCTCGCCATGCTGGTAGGGCGACATCGTGCCCGGATCGACGTTGAGATAGGGATCGAGCTTCCGGATGCGGACCTTGTAGCCGCGCGCCTGGAGGAGGGCGGCGAGCGAGGCCGCCATCAGGCCCTTGCCGAGGCTGGAGACCACGCCGCCGGTGATGAAAATGAACCGCGCCATGGGAGCCCCGGATAAGCGGGCGATGGGGCCGGGGGCAAGGGCGGTGCGGGAATAATTTCGAGGAATTCGCGCGGGGACAGTCACTTTCCGGAGCGGAGCTGGAGGCGACCGGCAGCGGCGCGTGAAAGTGACTGTCCCCTCCCCCCGACCGCCGTTAAGGCCCTGCCCCATGAAGATCGCGATCGTCGGGGCGGGTTATTCGGGGACCATGGCGGCGGTGGAGGCGGCGCGCGCCCTCCCCGGGGCCGAGATCGTGCTGGTCGACCGGCGCGGGACCTTCGCGGCCGGCGCGGCCTATTCGACGACGAGCGGATCGCACCTGCTCAACGTGCGCGCGCGGGGGATGAGCGCGTTTGCCGAGGATCCGGACCATTTCGTGCGATGGGTGGAGCGCGAGGGGCTCGGCGGAGCGGACACGTTCGTGCCGCGGCGCGACTATCGGCGCTATCTCGAGGCGGTGCTGGCCGAGGCGCCGGTGACGCGGGTGGCCGGCGAGGCGGTGGCGGTCGAGGACGGCGCGCTGGCGCTCGCCGACGGGCGGCGGATCGGCTTCGACGCTTTGGTGCTGGCGGGCGGCAATTACGGCGGGCGGATGCCGGCGCGGCTCGACGTGCCGGCGGTCGACGATCCGTGGAGCGCCGACGGGCTGGCGGCGATCGCCGGGTTCGCCGCGCAGGAGAAGGACGTGCTGCTGGTCGGCACCGGCCTCACCATGGTCGACGTGGCGCTGAGCCTCGTCGATGCAGGCTTCGAAGGGCGGATGGTGGCGGTGTCGCGGCGCGGGCTCTTGCCGCGCGCCCATGAGGAGCCGGGCTCGCCGCCGGCCGAGATCGTGCCGCCCGCGCGGCTGGGGCCGCTGGTGCGGGCGGTGCGGGGGATGGAGGCGCCGTGGCGCGCGGCGGTCGATTCGCTGCGGCCGCACACGCAGGGATTGTGGCGCGGGCTGAGCCTCGCCGAGCAGCGGCGCTTCCTGCGGCATTTGCGGCCCTGGTGGGACGTCCACCGCCACCGCATCGCGCCGCCGGTGGCGCGGCGCATCGCGGCGCTGATCGAAGCGGGGCGGCTGGAAGTACTCGCCGGGCGGATCCGCGGCGGCGGCGGGGCGGTGACGATCCGGCTGCGCGGCGGCGGCGAGCGGCGGTTCGAGATCGCCGGCGCGGTCAATTGCACCGGGCCCGAGGGAGCGATCGCGCGGGTCGAGGATCCGCTCCTGCGCCAGCTGCTCGCCAGCGGCCGGGCGCGGGCGGACGCGCTGGGCATCGGGTTGGACGTCGACGCTCAGAATCGGGTGATCGGCGCCGACGGGGCGCCTTCCCCCGGCCTCTATGCGGTGGGCCCGCTGACGCGCGGGGCGCTGTGGGAGATCGTCGCGGTGCCCGACATCCGCCACCAGGTGCGGGATGTCGCCCGCGCGCTGGCGGCCGCCGGCTGAGGCGGCTTACTGGGCGAGCGGAACGCCGCCCTTCGGCGGCGGCGCCTTCGCCGGAGGCGCCTGCCGGGCGGCGCCGGCGAGCGGATCGGCCACGGGAGGCCCGGTCGGCGTCAGCGGCGCGCTGCCCGCCGGGGCCTTCGACACCGCGTTCGGATCGACCTGAACCGGCGCGCGCTGGAAGGTGGCGAGGCCTGCCAGCACGATGGCGAGGATCACGAACAGGGTGGCGAGGATCGAGGTGGCGCGGGTGAGGAAATCGGCCGCGCCGCGCGCCGACATGAGGCCGGACGGGCTGCCGCCGACGCCGAGGCCGCCGCCCTCCGAGCGCTGCATCAGGATCACCGCGACCATCGCGGCGGCGATCAGCGTCTGGACGATGAGGAGGAAGGTGTACATCGAGGCCTCGAAGAAGATGGGGAGCGCCGGGCCGGTCGCGGCTGGCGGTTGCCGGCGGACTTAGGGGAAGAGCGGCGGAGGTTCAACTCCTACTCCCCTCCCCTCGATGGGGAGGGGTTGGGGGTGGGGTGGAGTCTCCGGAGAAGCCGCGCGCTTCATTGACGCCGCCCCACCCCCAACCCCTCCCCCATCAAGGGGGAGGAGGAAAGAAAAGGGGTTACGGCCTCAGCTCCTCGCCGCGGCCTCGATGATCGGGACGAACGCCTCGGCGGTGAGGCTGGCGCCGCCGACGAGGCCGCCGTCGACATTGTCGCAGGCAAAGAGGGCGCCGGCATTCTTCGCGTTGACCGAGCCGCCGTAAAGGATGCGGATGCGGCCGCCGGCGTCGCCAAAGCGGGCGAGGAGGTGCTCGCGGATCACGCCGTGCATCTCGATCGCGTCGGCGGGGGTGGCGGTACGGCCGGTGCCGATCGCCCAGACGGGCTCGTAGGCGACGACCAGTTCCGCCTCGCCGCGCAGCTCCGGGAGCGAATGTTCGAGCTGGTAGAGCACCTTCTCGCAATGGGTGCCGGCCACCCTCTCCTCCTCGACCTCGCCGACGCACAGGATGGTCTGGAGGCCCGCGGCGAGCGCGGCTTCGGCCTTGGCGCGGACGAACGAGTCGCTCTCGCACTGGTCGGCGCGGCGCTCGGAATGGCCGACGATGACGAGCTTCGCGCCCGCCTCGACGAGCATGCCCGCGGACACATTGCCGGTATGGGCGCCGGACGGCTCCGAATGGCAGTCCTGCGCGCCGATGGCGATGCCGCCGGCGCGGGCGAGGGCGAGGCTGATCAGGGTGAAGGGCGGACAGAGGGCGACGTCGACGCCGGCGGCCTCCCGCGCCGCCGCGGCGATCGGCGCGAGCTCGGCGAGCGCGGCGCGGCTGCCGTTCATCTTCCAATTGCCGGCGACGAGCTTGCGGCGGACGTGCATGTGACGGGCTCCCTGCTGGCCGTTGCGCGTAGCAACGGGCCCCGCGCCTGCCAAGCTTGCCGCCCCGCCGCGCGCCTTCTATGACCCGCCTTCGATCCTCCTATCCCAGCACAAGGCGTCCCATGCTTTCCTTCTTCCGCCGCGGCGTCATGGCCAAAGTCGCGCTCGGCATCCTCTTCCTGACCCTCGTCGCGATGGTCGTCACCGGCTTCGGCACCGGCGGCATGGGCGGGTTGAGCGGGCTGGGCGGGCTCAGCGCCTCCACGGTCGCCAAGGTGGGCGGGCAGGAGATCACCAGCGACGAACTGAAGGACAATATCCAGCGCCAGCTCGAGCGGCTGCGCCAGGAGCAGCCGGACCTCGACATGGCGCAGTTCGTGCGCCGCGGCGGAGTCGAGGAAGTGCTCGACCAGATGATCAACGCCGCCGCCTCGGTCGATTTCGCCGGCACGGTCGGCATCACCGCGTCGAAGAAGGCGGTCGACGCCCAGATCGCCGCCATCCCCGCCTTCCAGAACGCCGCGGGCAAGTTCGACCAGAACATCTTCCAGATCGCCCTGCAGCGCGAGCATATCACCGAGGACCAGCTGAGGAAGGACATCTCCCAGCGCCTGATCGAGCGCCAGCTCGCCCTCCCCGCCGGCGGTTCGGCCGTCGTGCCGCGGGCGATGGCGTTCCAATATGCCTCGCTGCTGCTCGAATCGCGCAGCGGCAGCGTCGGCGCCGTGCCGGCGAGCGCGATGGGCGGCGGCAACGAGCCGACCGACCAGGAGGTCGCGGACTTCTACAAGAAGAATATCGACCGCTACACGATCCCGGAGCGGCGGGTGATCCGCTACGCCTTGTTCGGCAGCGACACGCTGGGCGCGGCGGCCAAGGCGAGCGACGCCGAGATCCAGGCCGCCTACAACCGCGACGCCGCCACCTACGGCCCGCGCGAGACGCGCATCCTCTCGCAGGTGGTGCTGACCAGCGAGGCGGCGGCCAAGGCCTTCCAGCAGAAGCTGGCGGGCGGCACGGCGTTCGCCCAGGCCGCGCAGCAGGCCGGCTTCGGCGCCGCCGACATCGCGCTCGGCGCGCGCGACAAGGACGAGCTCGCCAAGATGAGCTCCCCCGCCGTCGCTAACGCCGTCTTCGCCGCCCAGAAGGGCGCGACCGTCGGCCCGGTCCGCGACGCGCTTGGCTGGCACATCCTCAAGGTCGAGGACGTGAAGACGCTTCCCGGCAAGCCGCTGGCGGCGGTGCGCGGCGAGATCGCCGCCCGCATCGAGGCCCAGAAGGGGCAGCAGCAACTCGCCGACCTCGCCTCGCGAATCGAGAACAAGGTTTCCGAAGGCGCCAGCTTCGAGCAGGTGACGCAGGCGGAGAAGCTCGCCGTCGCCGAGACGCCGGCGGTCACCGCAACCGGCGCCGCGCCGGACAAGCCCGATTGGAAGGCCCCGCCGGAGTTCGCCGCGGTGCTGAAGGGCGCCTCGCTGCTCGGCGCCAACGAGCCGCCGCAGATGGCGCAGGTCGTGCCCAACCAGAAATATGCGCTGGTGAGCGTGTCGCAGGTGGTCCCCGCCGCGCCGCCGCCCTTCGCCAAGATCCAGGCACAGGTGAAGGCGGACCTGGTCGCCCGCCGCGCCGCCGACCGGGCGCGCGCCGTCGCCCAGTCGATCGTGTCGAAGATCAATGCGGGCGTCGCGCCGGCGGACGCGTTCAAGCAGGCCAACGTGGCGCTGCCGGCGCTGCAGCCGCTGAGCGCGGTGCGCCGCGACATCGCACGCCAGGGCCAGCAGGTGGCGCCGCCGCTGCAGGTGCTCTTCACCCTGCCGCGCGGCAAGGCGCGGATGATCCCGGCGCCGCAGAACGGCGGCTGGCTGATCGTCACGCTCGACAAGATCGTCCCCGGCGACGCCAATGCGGAGAGCGGCCTGGTCGAGAGCGTGCGCACGCAGTTCGTCTCGGTCCTCGGCGACGAATATGGCCAGCAGATGATCGGCGCGATCCGCGCGGGCCTCACGATCCGCCGCAATGAGCAGGCGATCGCGAAGCTCAAGGCGGAGCTCACCGGCGGCCGCGCGCCGAGCTGAGCCGCGGCGGGCGGCGATGATCCTCGTCGTCGACAATTACGACAGCTTCACCTGGAACCTGGTCCACCTGGCCGAGGCGCTCGGCGCCGAGGTGCGCGTGGTGCGCAACGACGCGCTGAACGCCGCCGACGCGCTGGCGAGCGGAGCCGACGGGATCTTGCTCTCCCCGGGGCCGGGCGGGCCGGAAGCGGCCGGGATCAGCGTCGCGCTCGTCCACGCCTGCGCCGAGGCGCGGCGGCCGCTGCTCGGCATCTGCCTCGGCCACCAGGCGATCGCCGCGGCCTTCGGCGCCGAGGTGGCACGGGCGCCGCGGCCGGTCCACGGCAAGGCGTCGGCGATCGCCCATGACGGCCGCGGCCTGTTCGCCGGGCTCCCCTCGCCCTTCGCGGCGGTGCGCTACAATTCGCTCACGATCGTGCCCGAAAGCCTGCCGAACTGTCTCGAGCCGACGGCCTGGGCGGAGGACGGAACGCTGCAGGGCCTGGCCCACCGCGGCCTGCCCATCCACGGGCTTCAATTCCATCCGGAGAGCGTCGCGAGCGACCATGGGTCGGCGCTGATCGGCGGGTTTTTGGGCCTCTGCGCGGAGGTGGCGAAAAAAGGAACAAAAGCCGCTTGACAAGCCACCGTAACGTTTCTTACATGTTCAGCGTCCGTTCCTTAGGGGGTTAACCCGATGCTCACCCGCAAGCAGTCAGAGCTCCTGACCTACATCCATTCGCGCCTCGGCGAGAGCGGCGTCTCGCCCTCGTTCGAGGAGATGAAGGACGCGCTCGCGCTCAAGTCCAAGTCCGGCGTTCACCGGCTGATCTCGGCGCTCGAGGAGCGCGGCTTCATCCGCCGCCTGCCCAACCGCGCCCGCGCGCTCGAGATCGTGCGGATGCCGGACGGCAACGCGCCTATTCCGATCAACACCCGCACCGCCGCGATGCCGCCGCGCGCCGCCAACGACAGCGTCGTCGAGCTGCCGCTCCACGGCCGCATCGCCGCCGGCCTGCCGGTCGAGGCGATCGAGGGCCAGACCACGCTCCCCGTCCCCGCCGCCCTGCTCGGGCCGGGCGAGCATTTCGCCCTCGAAGTGGCCGGCGATTCGATGGTCGACGAGGGGATTCTCGACGGCGACTACGCGCTCGTCCGCAAGGCCGAGACGGCACGCGACGGCGAGATCGTCGTGGCGCTGATCGACGACAACGAGGCGACCTTGAAGACCTTCCGCCGCGAAGGCCAGATGATCCGCCTCGATCCCGCCAACCGCCGCTACGACCCGCAGCGGTACCGGCCCGAGCAGGTCCGCATCCAGGGAAGGCTGGCGGGGCTGCTCAGGCGCTATTGAGGGGTTTGGATCTTCCGCTCCGCCGTGCCTTCCGATCGGTGACACGAGAGAGTGGATCCGCTGAAGTCCCTTGCGGAGGGACCGCCCACGCCTCTTCCTCTTTCCCAATGAATGTGGGGAGGAGCAGGTACGAACGTTCCCAGCTCCCTCCCCCCTTGATGGGGGAGGGTTGGGGTGGGGGTGGAGTCGGAGGAGAGGCACGATGTTTCGAACTCGCCCGGCGCTTGGCGCGACGGCAAAGGCGCGCCACCTCCGCAAGAACATGACCGATGCGGAGCGCCGGATGTGGCGGATCCTGCGCGAGTGCTTCCCCGACGCGCGGTTCAGAAGCCAGGTCCCCATGCTCAGCTACACACTCGACTTCTGCAGCCACCGCGAGCGGATGGCGATCGAGGTCGACGGCGGCCAGCATGGCGGCCCGCGGGACATCGGGAGAATGCGGGCCATCGAAGACGAAGGATATCGGGTGCTCCGCTTCTGGAACCATGAAGTCCTGGGCAATGCGGACGGAGTGGCGCTCGCGATCGACAGCGCCCTGCAACAAGGCCACCCCCACCCCAACCCTCCCCCATCAAGGGGGAGGGGGCAGGAACCTTCCCCCTCAAGGGGAGGGGAAAGAATAGGACGATTTTCATGGCCCGCCTGAACTATGTCGAGCTTCCCGTCTCCGCCATCGGCCCCGCCAAGGCCTTCTACGAACGCGCCTTCGGCTGGAGCCTCGCCGAATTCGGGCCGACCTATGCCGCGACGCTGAGCGGCGACACCGACATCGGGCTGCAGGCCGACGCGGCCGAGGCGACCAAGGCGCCGCTGCCGGTGATCGACGTGCCGGACCTCGAGGCGGCGCTCGCCGCGGTCGAGGCGGCGGGCGGGCGCATCGTCCGCGCGATCTTCGCCTTTCCCGGCGGCCGCCGCTTCCATTTTCTCGACCCTTCGGGCAACGAGCTGGCCGCCGTCAACGCCGATCATTGACGCGGGCCGCGCAGGCGGTTGCATTCCGCCGCGAGGCCCACTAGATGGCCCGCTCTGCCCGACAGGCATGGACGCATAGCTCAGTTGGTAGAGCAGCTGACTCTTAATCAGCGGGTCCTAGGTTCGAGCCCTAGTGCGTCCACCACCCTCCCCCACCGATCCAGCAGATTGACGCGAGCGCGGGCGATCGAGGCGCGCGCGTTCGCGGTCCGATCGCCGCTCCGGCCGCTCGTTCACGCGAGTCGGGTGCGCGACCGTGGCGCGTTCGAGCCTTAGAGGCCTGCCCGGCGCCGCAGCCGGGCGGCCGCCCTTACTCGATGCCCGACCGCTTCGCCCGTTCGGCGATGTCCGGCTGGACGGCGAGGGCGGCACGGATGTCGGCTTCGGCTTCCGCGGCGTGGCCGGTGGCGCGGCGGGCGAGGCCGCGGCCGTAGAGCGACCAGGCCATTTTCGGCGCCTGGCGCAGCGCCTCGTCATAATCGGCGATGGCGGCGTCATATTGCTTGAGGCGGAGGCGGACGAGGCCGCGGCTGTCGAGCATCTGGGCGCTGCCTGGGCGCTGCTTGAGCGCCGCGTTGCAGTCGGACAGGGCCTTGTCGAGGTCGCGGCCCCACAAGGCGCGCGCCCAGCAGCGGCCGTTCAGCCCCTGCGCCCGCGCCGCGTCTTCAGGATGCGCGGCGAGCCACAGGTCGAACTGGCCGGCGGCGCGGTCATAGGCCTCGAGATTGGTGTAGGCCGAGCCGATGGCGAGGCGCTCGTTGGTCGGGCCGGGCAGCGCCCGCGCCGCCGCGTCGAGGTCCGCCAGCGCGCCGTCCCGCTCCGCGATGGCGGCGCGCAGCCGCGCGCGCTGGATCCGTGCGGCGACATTGCCCGGCTCGAGCTCGATCGCGCGGTTGAGGTCGGCGGCGCTCAGCGCGGTGCGGCCGCTGCGGCCATAGGCCTCGGCGCGCTGGAGGAGGAAGCGCGGATCCTTGGGCGCCAGCTCGATCGCGCGGGAGAAATCGGCGACGGCGTGGGCGAAATCGCGCTGAACCAGGGCGACGGCGCCGCGGCGGCTGAACCCTTCCGCGTCGGCGGGATCGGTCTTGTCCGCAGACGGCGGCGGCGCCGCGGCCTCGCCGCCCTTGGGGCGGTAGGAGGCGTCGCGGGCGAAGACGGTGCCGCCGGCATAGGAGAAGAACATGCGGTGGGCGCTGTTGTCGACATAGATGCGGTGGGAGATGATGAAATCGCCGCCGACCACCACTTCCGCCTCGCCGGCGAATCCGCTGGCGTCGAGCACCTGCAGGCGGACGTTGCGTATCTCTTCGTCGGCGATGCCGAACGTCTTCACCGGCGCCGACCATGAGCGGACCGCCTTGTGGCCGAGCCCGGTCGAGGCGCCGATCTCGCGCATCTCGGCGTCGCCGGGGTGGAGGCCGATCTTCTCGGCGGCCCTGAGCGACAGGCTGGTGTTCGGCGCGCCGGTGTCCAGCAGCGCCTTGAACGACACGCCGTTGATGGTGACGTGAAGCAGGGTGTGGCGCTGGTGCTCGTTCATGAGATCGACCGGCGTCTCGGAGAAGCTGCCGCCCTGGCCAGCCCAGTAAGCGAGCGCCTTGGAGCCGCAGTCGCGCGAGCGGAACAGCCGGATCATGCCGTGCGGCAGATCGTATTCGACGTCGCCGAGCCCCAGCACGTTCTGGCCGAGCAGGCCGGTGGCGCCGACGTCGGTGCCGCCGACGATGAAATCGAGATTGTGGAGCGCCACCCCGGCGATGGTGAAATCCTTGACGGTGGCGAGCGACACGGAAGCCTCGCCGCCCAGGCCGGAGATGCGGTACCAGGGCGGCGCCGGCGACAGCTTGAGCTTGGCCGCCGCCGCGGCGCCGGGCGAGATGATGCTGTAGAAGGCGCCGCTGTCGGCGATGAAACGGCTCTCGACGCCGTTGACGCTGGCCGCGACCATCGGCCGGTAGCCGCCCGAAAGGGTGACCGGCAGGTCGAGCATCTTGCTGACCGTGCAGGCGGCCTCGGCGGGCCCGGCCCCCAGCGTCAGCAGGGCCGCCGCCGCGGCCGCCAATGTGGCGCGATTCGTCATGGTCCACGTTCCCCTTCGAGCGCGGCAACCTCGCCGATGCGCGCCGGCGGGGCAATGCGTAAAATCGCCCTGGACGCGTGAACTTACGGAAAGATTTGGGGAAATCCGAACATCCCGGCGGTCAGAGATTGTAGGCGCGCTCGCCATGCTCGGCGAGGTCGAGGCCCTCGCGCTCGGCGTCGCGGCCGACGCGCAGGCCCGTGAGGGCGCGGGCGGCGGCGAGGGCGACGAGGGTCCCGAGAGCGGCCCACGCGGCGGTGGCGGCCACGGCGCCGGCCTGGACGAGGAGCTGGGCGGCGATTCCCCGCCCGCCCGTCCCCGTCCCGCCCAACGCGGCGGCGTTCGCCAGCGCGGTGCCGAGCGCGCCGGCGATGCCGCCGATGCCGTGAATGCCGAACGTGTCGAGCGCGTCGTCATAGCCGAGCCGCGGCTTCAGGCGGGCGACGGCGTAGAAGCAGAGCAGGGACGCGGCCGCCCCCAGCGCCATGGCCCCGGCGGGGCCGGCATAGCCGGCGGCGGGCGTGACGGCGACGAGGCCGGCGACGATGCCGGAACAGAAGCCGAGCGCCGAGCCCTTGTGGCCGGCGATCCGCTCGGCGCCCATCCAGGCGAGTCCGGCGGCCGCGGCGGCGACGAAGGTGTTGAGCATGGCCAAAGCGGCGACGCCGTTCGCCTCGAGCGCGGAGCCGGCGTTGAAGCCGAACCAGCCGACCCAGAGGAGCCCGGTGCCGATCCCCGTCAGCGGCAGGCTGTGCGGCGGCATGGCCTCGCGCGGATAGCCGAGCCGCTTGCCCAGCACGAGGCAGGCGACGAGGGCGGAAACGCCGGAATTGACGTGGACGACGGTGCCGCCGGCGAAATCGAGCGCGCCGCGCGTCGCCAGCGCGCCGTCCGCTGCCCACACCATGTGGGCGATCGGGAAATAGACGAGGGTCAGCCAGACGAGGGCGAAAACCAGGACGGCGGCGAAGCGCATGCGCTCGACGACGGCGCCCAGGACCAGCGCGACGGTGATCGCCGCGAAGCTCATCTGGAAGCAGACGAAGACATATTCGGGGATGGCGGCGCCGGGCGTCGGCGTCGGCGCGGTCGAGGCGACGGTGACGCCGCGCAGCAGCAGCTTGCCGAAGCCGCCGACGAAAGCGTTGCCGCCCTCGCCGAACGCCTCGCTATAGCCCCACAGCACCCAGACGATCATCCCCAGCGCCGCGGAAGCGCCGACCTGCGTCATCACCGACAGCATGTTCTTGGCCCGCACCAGGCCGCCGTAGAAGAGGGCGAGGCCCGGGAGGATCATCATCAGGACGAGCAGGGTCGCGGTGAGCATCCAGGCGGTATCGCCCTTGTTCACGGCGGGGGCGGCGGCCTCGGCGGCGGCGGGGAGGGCGAGCAAGACCGCGAGCGCGGGGCCGCGGGCCGTTCGAACGCTGAGCACAGACTGCACGGCCCCTCCCCTTAATCTGCCGAAAGGTGGAGCGGCGCTGTTGCGGCGCACAATGGTTATTCGTTGCCCGTGAAATTTTCACGTGGGCGGACGTCAGCGTCGCGGCTGCTTCGTGCCTCGCGGCGACCAGACGAGATGGGCGCTGGCCGGCTTAGACGAAGGCGAGATCAGCGCGCGCCGATACGAGGAAGCGCTGCAGCCGCGCTGCGACGGGATCCGTGAGATCGACGAGAATGCGGCGGCCGTTGCCGGGATCAGCGCTACGCTCGAGAAGCCCGCGCGCGACGAGGTTGGCGATCCAGCGCAACGCCGTCGTCTGCGGTACGCCGGAGGCGAGGCAGAGCTTCGACACGGAAACGGGACGGCGTTCGAGGCGAGCGAGCAGCAGCTCCAGCATCATGTCCCAGGCGGGGTCGGCGAAGAGGTCCGGACCGAATGCGGTGACGCGCGATTGCCTCAGCGCAATCATCACCCGCAGCCAATCGGGGCCGAGATCGTCTCCGTGCGCCCCGTCTTTCAGTGTTCCAGACGGGATGCTGACCCTGCGTCCTGCACCGCCGCGCGGCGCTTCTTCTGCTGCCTCCTTGTCCCCAGAGCGATTACGAGGAGCATCGGATAGCTCCAGGCGGCCAGCAGGAAGGCGTAACCGGTCTGCATCATTCCGGGGTCGATCGCCTTCGCGAGATGGCCGAGCGTCGCTACCAGCTGGAACGCGGCGAGCCATAGGGTCCAGTTCCTGTCGGTGCGGACGGCAAGCGTGAAGAACGCAGCGAATGCCAGCACATCAACGGTAAGGGCGCCGGTCTCCACATGCACGAACCGTTCGGACATGGCCGTCCACGCGAGGCGTGTGAGCACTGCCCCGACGAGCATGATGAGCGCGCCTGCCTTTTCAGGCCGTCGTCCGCAGCACAACGCATAGATCACCACCCCGAGAAGCAGAGCGTTGAAGAAGAGGACGCGCATCGCCGCTGGCGAGCATGAGGCGGCTTGCGCGTCAAGCAGTGCGTGACTTCGCCTCCGCGGCGGCTACGACGGTGAGCGACGCGAGAGCTGGCACCGGGCAGTCGGATTCGTCCCCCACCGCGCGAATGTCGATAGCCGCCAGCGAGGTGTGGATGTCGCGGACGGTGCGGCGCAGCGCACCGCATTGGGAGACGGCGACGATCGCCTGATCGACGATCTCGGCGCCGACCATGGCGGGAAGCCCGGCGGACTTGCGCGCTTCGATCAGGCGGCTGATCAGCCGCGCCTGGCTGGCGAGCGTCGCATCGACGTCGTTCTCATGGGCGCGCAGGTCGGCGGCGAGCTCACGTGCGGAAGCGATAATCGGCTTGGTCATTGTCATTCCCCTCGCGGGCAGCGCCCGTCTCGTTCGTGTGTCGAGGGGGTTCAGCGGAACGCCAGTACGATGGCGGCGACCGTGGCGCCGAGGCCGCGGCCGATCATCACCAGAGTTCCCGAAGCGATGACGATCAGGAAAGCGAGCAGCACGATGGCGGCGGCGCGCTGTCCCTGCGTCAGCTCTTCTCCCCCTCCCCAGAGCACGGCGAGGATTCCCCAGTTGCGCGCCGGTGCAGAGCTTTCCTGTCGCTCTATCGGCACCGGCGCGCCGCTGTGTGGGAGCCCCTCCCGGTCCTCGTCGGACGGGTCGAGATTGCCGGATTCCCCTGCGCTGCCAAGGGTATGGAAATGCGCTATTGTTTTCTCCCCGCCGGCCCGGCCGGCGACGAGCCGCGCCGCCTCGCGGGTCGTGCGGGTGCCGAGCTTGCGGCGCGCGGATTCGAACGCCTTGTGCACCGTCGCCTCGGAGACGCCGCAGCGATAGGCGATCTCCTTGATGAGGAGCGGCCGGTCGTAGAGGAGGAGAAACTCGGTCTCGCGCTCCGTCAGCCTGTCGAGACCGGCAGGATCGGCGGCGCTCATCGCCGCGTCCGGCCGGACAGGGAGAATTCCCGCACCTTCGGGGATGTGCTGCGCGCGCTGCGTCGGTTCGCCATCGTTCGTCCCGCTACGCCGCCCCCCGACCGGCTTGCTCACCACGCATCGCCGCCTGTTTTGGGGAAAAATGCGGTCCTGTCCACAGCTTCGGTCGAACGAATCAGCGGGCGAGAACGTCCTGGAAGGCGGCGACGCCGGCGGCGGGCCCCTGCGGGTGCGACCAGATTGCGGAGCAGACCGCGAGAAAGTCGGCACCGGCCTCGACCAGCGGGCGGCCGTTGTCCGGCGTGATGCCGCCGATCGCGACGCAGGGTATCTCGAACAGGCGCGACCACCAGCCGAGGATCGACGGATCGGGCCGGTGCTCGGTCTCCTTGGTGGCCGTCGGGAAGAACGCCCCGAACGCGACATAGTCGGCGCCCGCCTCCCCCGCTTCCATGGCGAGGTGGCGGCTGTCGTGGCAGGTGACGCCGATCTGCGCGGTGGGGCCGAGCAGGGCGCGCGCGTCGCGGGGATCGCCGTCTCCCTGCCCAAGATGCACGCCGTCGGCGCCGATCCGCTTCGCCAGCCCCATATCGTCGTTGACGAGGAAGGCGACGTCGCGCGCGCGGCAGATGTCGAGCAGCGGCGCCGCCAGCCGCGCCGCCTCGTGCTGGTCGAGCCCCTTCACCCGGAACTGGAAGGCGGCGACCGGCCCTCCGGACAGCGCCGCCTCGAGCCGGGCGGGGAAGTCGCCGCCGACGTCGAGCGGCGAGATCAGGTAGAGCTGCGCCGGCGGCCGCGCGACCGCATCGAACCGCGCCGCGAAGCCCGGGTCGAGCGCCAGCGCGTCCTCCTCGGCTTCGCTCACTCCTCGCCCTTGTAGATGCGGACGAGCTTGTCGAGCATGGCGAGCGCGTCCTCACGCGAACGCTGGAAGGCGTTACGGCCGATGATCGAGCCGTTGCCGCCGCCGTCACGAATGTCGCGCGCGTCCTGGAAGACGGCGTCGGTCCCCTTGGTCGCCCCGCCCGAGAAGACGACCATGCGGCGGCCGGCGAAGCAGGCCTGGACGACATGGCGGACGCGGTCGGCCTGCGCCGACCAGTCGGTGCCCTCATAGGCCTTCTGCGCGTCCTTCTGCTCGATATGGGCGGAAGGCAGCTTCACCTTGATGATGTGGGCGCCGAGCAAAGCGGCCATGTGGGCGCCGTAGGACGTGACGTCGAGCGCCAGCTCGCCCTCCTTCGAGACGTCGCCGCCGCGCGGATAGGCCCAGATGATTGTGGCGAGGCCGACCGACTTCGCCTCCGCCGAGAGCTCGCGAATCTCCTCGATCAGCTCGAAATTGTCCTCCGAGCCCGGATAGGTGGTGAAGCCGATCGCCGAGCAGCCGAGGCGCAGCGCATCGTCGACGCCGCCCGTGACCGCCTGGTCCTTGCGCGACGCCCAGCTGTTCGAGCTGTTGATCTTGAGGATGGTTGGGATCTGCCCCGCGAAGGTGTCGGCGCCGGCCTCGAGCGCGCCCAAGGGCGCCGCATAGGCGTTGAGGCCGGCATCGATGGCGAGCTGGTAGTGATAGTAGGGGTCGTAGGCCGGCGGATTGACCGCGAAGCTGCGTCCCGGCCCGTGCTCGAAGCCCTGGTCGACCGGCAGGATGATCATCTTGCCGGTGCCGCCGAGCCGGCCCTGCATCAGGATGCGGGCGAGGTTCGCCTTGGTGCCCGGATTGTCGGATTCATACTTGTCGAGGATCGCCTTGACGGCGGGCGTGATGCTCATGGTCGCTCCCTTTAGGCTTTGGCGGGCGGATAGCCTCCGCCGTGGCGCGGGGCAACAGGATGGGCTCAGGTGCCCGGCTCGCCGTCCCCTCCCCCGCTCGGCGCCCGGTAGGGCGAGTCGAAATAAGGCGAGGAGACGAGGAAGTCGGCGGTGGCGCGGTTGGTCGCGCAGGCGACGTTGTAGAGGGTGGCGAGACGAGTCAGCGCCTTGACGTCGACGTCGTGCGGCATCGGCGACAAGGGATCGGTGAAGAAGATGAGGATGTCGATGCCGCCTTCGGCGATCAGCGCGCCGATCTGCTGGTCGCCGCCCAAGGGGCCGGAGCGGAGCGCCGTCAGCGCGAGGTGCGGGCAGGCTTCGCGGACATGGGCGCCGGTGGTTCCGGTGGACCAGAGCAGGTGCCGCTCCAGCACGGCGACATGGTCCTTCACCCAGGCGACGAGCTCCGCCTTCTTGCGGTCGTGCGCGACGAGGGCGATCCGCTTCTGCGCGTCCATCCGGCGATCCTTCCGAGCGCGGCCGATATGGCCTCTGTGCCGCCGCGATGATAGGCCTCTGGCAAAACGGGAGGGGAGCTCATGAGCGCGCAGGAGCATGTCGACCTCGAAGGCTTCATCGCGGGCGTGAAGCGCCGCAACCCCGGCCAGAGCGAGTTCATCCAGGCGGTGACCGAGGTGGCGCAGGACGTCTTCCCCTTCATCGAGGGGAAGGAGGAGTATCACCGCTGGCAGATCCTGAGGCGTATCGCCGAACCCGACCGGGTGGTGAGCTTCCGCGTCGTCTGGCAGGACGACAACAATAATATCCGCGTCCAGCGCGGGTGGCGGGTCCAGAACAACAATGCGATCGGGCCGTACAAGGGCGGCATCCGCTTCCACCCGTCGGTCAACGAGAGCGTCCTCAAGTTCCTCGCCTTCGAGCAGACGTTCAAGAACGCGCTGACCGGCCTGCCCATGGGCGGCGGCAAGGGTGGGTCGAACTTCAATCCCAAGGGCAAGTCCGACCATGAGGTGATGCGCTTCTGCCAGAGCTTCATGACCGAGCTCTACCGCCACATCGGCGCCGACGTGGACGTGCCGGCCGGCGACATCGGCGTCGGTGGGCGCGAGATCGGCTACATGTTCGGCCAGTACAAGCGCATCACCAACCAGTTCACCGGCGTGCTGACCGGCAAGGCGCTCGAATATGGCGGCAGCCTGATCCGCACCGAGGCGACCGGCTACGGTGCGGTCTATTTCCTCCACAACATGCTGAAGCGGAAGGGTGCGGGGCTGGAGGGGCGGACGGCCGTCGTCTCGGGCTCGGGCAACGTCGCGACCCATACCGCGGAGAAGCTCGTCCAGCTCGGCGCCAAGGTGCTGACGCTCTCGGACTCCGAGGGCTTCGTCTACGATCCGGACGGGTTCGACCAGTCGAAGATCGACTGGGTGAAGGCGCACAAGACGCGAAGGCGCGGGCGGATCAGCGAATATGCCCAGGAATTCGCGCAAGCCGAGTTCCACCCCGGCAGGACGCCCTGGGGCGTGCCCTGCGACGTCGCCCTCCCCTGCGCCACCCAGAACGAGCTGCTGGGCCCGGATGCGCGGACGCTCGTCGCGAACGGCTGCATCGCCGTGTCGGAAGGCGCGAACATGCCGACCGACCTCGAGGGCGTGCACGTCTTCAAGGAGGCGCGCCTGCTCTACGCGCCGGGCAAGGCCGCCAATGCCGGCGGCGTCGCGGTCTCCGGCCTCGAGATGAGCCAGAACAGCGCGCGGATGAGCTGGAAGGAAGCCGAGCTGCAGGCGATGCTCGAGCGGATCATGGCCGACATCCACGAACGCTGCGTCGAATATGGCGCCGGCGACGGCGGCTATGTCGACTATGTGAAGGGCGCCAACATCGCCGGGTTCAAGAAGGTGGCCGACGCCATGCTGGCGTTCGGCGTGGTGTGATCACTTGTCGGTGAGCCTGGCGACGCCGTCCCACTCGCTGGGCGGAGGATCGGTGCGGAAGGCCCGGATCAGGTCGGCGTACCGCCCGTAGAGCTTGCCGAGGCCGTAATGTTCGGCCGCCGTCGCATTCTCGGCCAGCCGCCGCTCCGCTTCGTCCCACTGCATGCCTCGATAGGCCTTCAGGATCGCCGCGTGAGCGGCGCGGAAGGTTTGGAATTCGTGCGATTGCTCTGCTGCCTCTTCGCCCACGAGGGCGTAGACGGTCTCGGGGCGGTCGCGCCCGACGACGCGGACACGGTCGAGTTCGAGGAGGGCGAAACCGCCGAGCTGCGCCGCCAAGGCCTCGCCCACGGCGATGCCGACGCCGTACTGCTTGGTGAGGCCCTCGAGGCGCGAGGCGAGGTTCACCGTGTCGCCGATCAGCGAATAAGAGAGGCGCTGCGCCGAACCCATGTTGCCGACGCAGCAGGGGCCGGCGTTGAGGCCGATGCCGATCTCCACCGGGCCCGGCCAGGCGACGCCGCTCCGCTCCGCCATCTCCGCGTTGAGCGCCGCCAGCCGCGCCTGCATCGCCAAGGCGGCCGACGCGGCGTGGCGATATTGGTCCGGATCATCGAGCGGCGCGTTCCAGAAGGCGAGGATCGCATCGCCGATATATTTGTCGATCGTCGCGCGGCGGGCGAGGAGGATGTCGGTCATCGGCGTCAGGAAGGCGATCAGGAAGTCGATGATCTGCCGCGGGCCGAGCCCTTCCGAGATGCGGCTGAAGCCGCGTATGTCGCAGAACAGGACCGTCATCTCGCGCACCTCGCCGCCCAGCTCCAGGCGGCCGGGATCGTCGGCGATGCGCTTGACCAGCTCGGGCGAGAGATAGCGGTCGAAGGCGCCGTGAATGTAGCGGCGCTGCTTCTCCTCGCGCAGGTAGGTGAAGAGGGTGGCGACGAGGTAGCAGGCGATCAGCGCGAGAATGGGCGCAGTGGGATCGAGGAGGAAGCTCCTCGCCTTGAAGGCGTACCAGCTGCCGCCGCCTTCTGCGCCGACTAGGACGGTGGCGAGAAGCGCGCCGCGGAAGGCGCCGAGCCAGGGCAAGGCGACGGCAAGAAGGAGGCCGCCGGCGAGCAGCACCGCCATCTCCAGCCCCTCGGCCCAGTCCGGCCGCGCGAGGAAGTCCTGCAGCACCATCTGCTCCACGGCCTCAGCGTGGAGCGTCACGCCCAGCTCGCGCTCCGCGAGTGGAGTCGAGACGAGATCGCGCAGGCCGCTCGCGCCGGCGCCGATGAAGACGATGCGGCCGGAAAAGAGCCGCTGCAGCTCGGCCGGCGTCAGCTTGCCCTGCAGGAGCTTCCAGGCGGGAACTACCCGCTCCGGCACGGGCGGCGTGTAGTGCATCCACAGCTCGCCGCGCTCGGTGACCGGCACCTCGGCGGCGCCGATCTTCAGCGCCACCGCCTCGGGCTTCCCCGAATTGACCTGGCCGCTCGCGTCGCTGCTCTTGAGGACGAAGCCCCCGGCGCCCTGGGCGACGCGCAGGGCCTCGGCGGAGAGCGAAGGGACGAGGGTCGCGCCCGCCCTGGCGACGAGGGGCACGCGGCGGACGATGCCGTCAGCGTCCCCCTTGAAGGAGACGAAGCCGAGCCCCTTGGCCGCCTCGGCGAGCGCCGGCAGCGGCGCGATGGCGCCGGGAAAGGCGATGAGGCTCGCGCCGGGATCGCTCCCCGCGACGGCGAAGCCGGCCTTCGCCTGGAGACCCTCGGCGCGGCCGTCGGGCGTCAGGAAGAGGCCGAGCACCGAAGGTGTCGCGCCCAGCGTCCGGACGAAGCGCGCATCCTGGTCCGGGAGGCCGCGCAAGGCGGCGATGGCCGGTGCCGCGACTCCCTGGCGCTGGGCCAGCGCGGCGAGGCGCGCGGGGGAGGTGCGGTCCGGCTCGGAAAAGACGATGTCGAACGCGATGGCGGCGGCGCCGGCGTCGGCGATCGCCTGGGTGAGCGCCGCGACGTCGCCGCGCGGCCACGGCCATTGGCCCATGCGCCGGATCGTCTCGTCGTCGATGTCGACGATCCGCACACCGGCGTCGCGATAGGGCCGCGGCGCGAGGCGCTGGTAGGAATCGAACAAGAGGCCGCGTTGCTCGATCAGGAATGCGGGCTCGACGAACTTGAGCAAGGCGACGAGGAGGACGGGCAGCAGACCGGCGAACACGATCAGCGACCGCCGCGTCGCCGCCCGCCTTGCGCGTCCCCCGGCCATCGCCGCCCCCCTGCCGCGCCGGCCGCGTCGGACCGGCGCTGAAATGACGTTGCGGCGAAGGTGCGCGAATGTTAGCCCTGCCGTCAATCGAGCCGTGTTGCAGGGAGCTCCGGCTGATGCGCCTGTCCGCGTTGCGTCTTATTCTCGCCGGTCTGGGCCTCGCCGCCGCTGCGCCCGCTTTCGCACAGGCCGTTCCGGGCGATCCCGATGCGCTGATCGGCGCGTCCCGCTCCCCCGACACCGGCCTCACGCTCGCCCGCGCGCAAATCGCCGATCGCGACCTGCTCGGCGCATTGGGCACGCTCGAGCGCGTCCTCGCCGCCCATCCCGAGGCGGTGCCCCCGCGCCTCCTCTACACGAGCCTGCTGTGCCGGCTCGACGACCGGGAGGGCGCCGAGGTGGAGCTGCGCGGCCTGGAGGGCTACGCACTCGCCGACGCCGACTGGGCGGACGTCGCCAAGGCCTGCGGCGCGGTTCCCCGGCCGGCGCCGCGCAGAGGGAAGCGCCGGTGACTCGCCGCCTGCTCGCCGCCGGCCACCCCCTCGCGCTCGCCGCCGCGGCGGGGCTCGCGACCACTCCGGCGCTCGCGCAGACGCCCGCCGGCGTCGCGGCGGCGCTGCGCAACAAGGTCGAGATCCGCAGCGCGACGACGCACCGGGTCCATGCCGGGGAACTCGGCGAGCGAATCTTGATGGCCGACCAGGTACAGACCGGCGGAGCCAGCCTGCTGCAGATCCTCCTGCTCGACCGCTCGACCTTCACCGTCGGCGCCAATGCGCGGGTGACGATCGACCGCTTCGTCTACGACCCGGGGCGCAACAGCCGCGCCGTCGGAGTCTCGGTGGCGCAAGGCGCGTTCCGCTTCATGTCGGGGCGGGCGCTCGGCCGGCCCTCGGGAGCGGTCGACGTCAGGACCCCGGTCGCCGCCATCGGCATCCGCGGCACGATCTTCGAAGGGGTGGTCGGCGGCGAGGCGATCCGGATCGCCGAGGACGAGCCGGCGGTGGGGCGGCGGGTAAAGGCGGACAAGGACGAAGCCTCGCTGATCGTGCTGCGCGGCCCGGGTCCCCGCACGCAGGGCGACACCATCCCGGGCGCGATCGACGTCAGCGCCGGGGGCAGGACCGTGACGCTCGATTCGCCCGACCTCGCCGTCTACGTCCCGCGCGCCGGCGCGCCGCCGATCGGCCCGTTCCGCCTGTCCCCCGACGGGCTCGAGGCGCTGCAGGACCTGCTGCGCACGCGTCCGCCGGAGCCGAAGGGCGGCGGCTCGCACACGACGCGCAACGTCCTGATCGGCGCGGGCGTGGTCGCGGCGGGAATCCTTGGCGGCAGCCTGCTGGGCGGCGGCAAGAAGCGCCAGGCGCAGCCCGCTGGCAAGGCCGGCACGCGCGGCGTCGCGGCCAAGCCGAAGGCGCCCAATCCCAATGCGGCGGGCGCCAATCCGAACCAGCCGCCGCCCCCGCCGCCGAGGGGGTAGGGCAGAGCGCTTGCGCCTCCGCGCGAACCTGCGTCATAGTCGGGGCCGACCGAGGGGGCATATGGGCCGCAGGCGCGGAACAGGATATGGCGCAGCGGCCGCCTTCGCGGGCGCCCTCCTTTTTCTCATCCTCTTCCTGGGCGGCGGGTCGCGCGCCGCCGACGCGCCGTCGCGGACCTTCGTCGGCGTCGCGAGCTGTGCCGGCACCACCTGCCACGGCCGCTCCGAGGGCAACGGCAAGATCGTCCGCCAGGACGAGCTGATGCGCTGGCAGGACCCGGCCAGCCCCGCCGGGATCCACAGCCGGGCCTTCCGCGCCCTCGCCGAGCCGCGCGCCCGCGCCATCGCCGCCCGTCTCGGCATCGGGGAGGCGACCGGCGCGCCGATGTGCCTCGGCTGCCACGCGACGCCGACCGCAGACGCCGCCTTGGGCCCGCGCTTCCTGCGCTCCGACGGGGTCGGCTGCGAGGCGTGCCACGGCCCCGCATCGGAGTGGCTCGCCAGCCATTATTCGGTCGGCGCGAGACACGGGTCCAACGTTGCGCGCGGCATGGTGCCCCTCGACGATCCGCGCGCCCGCGCCTCGCGGTGCCTCGATTGCCATTACGGCAGCGGCACCCCGGGCCAGTTCGTCGACCACCGGCTGATGGCCGCCGGCCACCCACGCCTCGCCTTCGAGCTCGACCTCTTCACCACCCTCCAGCAGCACCATGTCGAGGATGCCGACTACGTGCAGCGCAAGGGAAAGCGCTCGACCGTGCAGGTGTGGGCCGTCGGGCAGGCGCTGGCGCTGGAGCGCTCGCTCGCCCTCTATGCGACGCCGAAGGGCACGAACGGCGTGTTCCCCGAATTCTATTTCTTCGACTGCCACACCTGCCACCGCGCCATTTCGGACGACCGCCGCTTCCAGCCGAGCGCGGCGGCCAATCCCGGACGGCCGATCCCCAACGGCATGCCGGCCTATAATGACGAGAACATGATCATGCTGGCGGCGGCATTGAGGGTGACGCAGCCGGCGCTCGCCGCCCGCTTCGAGCGCGACAGCCGCGCCTTCCACGCCGCGCTGGCGGAGGATCGCGGCACCGCGCTGGCGGCGGCGGCGCGGCTCAGTGCGACGGCGGCGGCGGTCGCCGATCTCTTCGAGCATGGCGGCGTGACCCGCGCCCAGACCTTCGCGATCATCGACTCGATCGCGAGCGGCGCGGTCTCCGCCCGCTTCACCGACTACGAAGGCAGCGTGCAGGCGGTGATGGCGGTGGACACCCTGCTTTCGGCTTTGGTCAATGCCGGGCAGGTGGACGCGACCTCGGCCAAGGCCATTCGCGGCGACATCGAGACGGCCTATCGTGCGGTGCGCGAGCCCAACGCCTACGATCCGAAGGAATTCCGCGCGGGGCTCGGCCGGGCGGCGGCGGCGATCCGGCGGCTGGCATGAGGCTGCGCGGCGCGATCGCCATCCTCGCATTGGTGACGGGCGGCTGCGGCGACGGCGGCGGAAGCGGCAGCGGCGGGACGCCCACGGTGGTGACGCCGACGCCCTCCCCCCCTCCCCCGCCCACCTCCAATTATGTGGCGCCGGCGCAGGAAGCGCTCACCCAGGCGGACGTGGAAACGGTGCTGGCGCGGGCGATCAACGAGGCGCAGGGCCGCTCGCTTCCCGCCACCATCGCGGTGGTGGACCGGGTGGGCAACGTCCTCGCCGTCTTCGCGATGACCGGCGCCAATCCGCGCCTCGCCGTTCCCCCGGCGCCCGACGGCAGCGCGCACGATCTCCAGGGCGTCGACGTGCCGGGGGCCGCCGCCGGGGCGATCGCGAAGGCGATCACCGGGGCCTATCTCTCCTCCGCCGGCAACGCCTTCTCGACCCGCACGGCGAGCATGATCGTCCAGGCGAACTTCCCACCGTCCAAGGCGACGGTTGGACTGGAAAGCGGTCCATTGTTCGGGGTGCAGTTCAGCCAGCTGCCCTGCTCGGACGTGGCCGCGCGCTTCAACGGCAATGCGGGAACGAGCGGGTTCATCGGCCCAAAGCGGTCCCCGCTGGGACTCGCGGCGGACCCGGGCGGCTTCCCGCTCTACAAGAACGGCGTCGTGGTCGGCGGGGTCGGGGTGATGGCGGACGGCGTCTACGGCTTCGATCCCGAGGTGCAGGACGTCGACAAGGACGGCGAGGAGGCGATCGCCCTTGCGGCGACCTCGGGCTTCGCGCCGGCCGACGATATCCGCGCCGACCGGATCAGCGTCGACGGTACGCTGCTGCGCTATTCCGACGCGACGGCAGCCGATCTCCTTCGCAGCCCCGCCGCCGCGCCGCCCTTCGCCAGCCTGTCCGGCATCGGCGCGCTCGTCACGGTGCGCGGCTATTACGACGCGACCGGAGGCATCGTCGCAGGCCGCGCCTACGGCTCGGAAGCTTCAGGCGTGCGAGCGGCGACGTCGGCCGAATTCTCCAGTCCCGACGCCTTCGTCCTCACCGACGGCGCGGGCGGCAACCGCTTCCCGATCCGTGCCGGCACCGACGGGCGGCTGTCGGCGACCGAAGTGACGGCGCTGCTCGAGGAGGCGTTCAAGATCATGACGGCGGCGCGCGGGCAGATCCGCCACCCGCTCGACAGCCGGGCGCAGGTGTCGATGGCCGTGGTCGACACCAACGGCGCCGTGCTCGGCCTGGTGCGCGCGCCCGATGCGCCGATCTTCGGCATCGACGTCTCGGTGCAGAAGGCGCGGACCGCGGCCTATTTCTCCAACCCGGGCGCCGCGGCGGCGCTCGGCGGCAGCGCCGATCCTGACGTGCGCGGCTTCTACGCGGCGGCGCAGCCGCTCCTCACCGCCGACTGGGCGTTCAGCGACCGCGCCATCGGCAACATCCACCGCCCGCATTTTCCGGACGGCGAGGCCGCGCAGCCGCCCGGCCCGCTCTCCCGGTCGATCGGCCAGTTCAACCCCTTCTCCACCGGGCTCCAGTCGTCCCTGATCCAGGCCGAGGTGAAGGCGCATGTCGGCTTCGTCCTGGGCGGCGGGAGCGACGTACCGGCGCAGTGCGCGGCGGCAGCCGGCGGCGGGCGCCTCGCCAACGGCATGCAGATCTTCCCCGGTTCGGTGCCGATCTACCGCGGCGGGACGCTGGTCGGCGCGATCGGCATTTCGGGCGACGGCATCGACCAGGACGACATGACCGCCTTCCTCGGCGCCAACAATGCCGGCGCGCGGATCGGCACGCTCGGCAATGCGCTCCCCGCGCGCCGCGCCGACCAGATCGTGCTGCAGGTCGGCGCCGTCGCGGCGCGGCTGCGCTACGTCAATTGTCCGTTCGCGCCGTTCCTCGGCACGAGCGATCAGAATGTCTGCGAGGGCAAGTGAGCCTCGCGGGCGCGATCGCCTCGCTCCTCGTGGGTGCCGCCGCGCCGGGCCAGAGCCGTCATCCCGGACTTGATCCGGGATCCACCTTCTCGGTCTCGACGCTCGCTGAAGAGAAGGTGGATTCCGGCTTTCGCCGGAATGACGGTGAGGGGCAGGAGACGCAGTCTGCACCGCCCTCCCCGCCGGCCGAGCCGCCGCCGCCGCCCGCGCCCCTCCCGGGCCGCCGGCGTCCGGGCGTGCCGCAGCAGGTGCTCGACGAGCCGGTTTCGCAGAGCAATCCGGGCGCGCTGAGGGCGCCGCCGCCGGAGGCCTTTCCCACCGACCAGATACCGGTGCCCGACCGCTGGCGGCTGGTCGAGAGCCTCGGCCTCGTCAAGGAGCGCTGGTTCGATCCCTATCACCAGAACACGCTGAAGGGCGACCGGCCGCTCTGCCTGCCGACTGCCGAGGAGCAGGCGCGGCGTGCGGCGGAGGGGAAACGCCCGTGCCGCACGCCGAGGTGGCTGGGGCTCAGGGAGCATGACTGGTTCCTCACCCTCAGCGCCGTCTCCGACACGGTGATCGAGCCGCGCACCTTCCCGATCCCCGTCGGCGTCCAGACGACGCAGCGGCCGGGCAGCAACGACGTGTTCGGCAAGAACGACAGCCTCGTCCTCTCGCAGACCTTCATCCTCGGCGCGGCGCTGACCAAGGGCTCGACCGCCTTCATGCCGCCGCACGTCGAGTACCGGCTGAGCCTCGCCTTCAACATGAACTATGCCGACGTGTCGGAACGGCGGATCCTCAACGTCAAGCCGTCGAGCCCGACCTCGCGCCTCGACGGCTGGGTGGGGGTGCAGGAAGCATTCGTCGACTATCATCTGCGCGACGTCTCGGCGCGCTACGATTTCGACAGCGTCCGCGCCGGCATCCAGCCCTTCCAGCTCGATTTCCGCGGCTTCCTGTTCAACGACCAGCAACTGGGCGTGCGCCTGTTCGGCAACCGCAAGGGCAACCGCTTCCAGTACAATCTGATCGGGGTCTGGCGGCTTGAGAAGGATACCAACAGCGGCCTCAACGACGTGACGCAGGCGCCGCGCAAGGATTGGGTGCTGCACGCCAACCTCTACCGGCAGGATTTCCCCTTCGTCGGCTTCACCAGCGAGGCGAGCCTCACCTGGAACGCCAATCGCGAACGCAGCGACCTTGAGATCGACAAGAACGGCTTCCCCGTCCGTCCCGCGCTGATCGGCACCCTTCGGGGGCGGAACTACGACGTCGTCTACCTCGGCTATAACGGCGACGGCCATATCGGGCGGCTGAACCTCATGGCGTCCGCCTACGGTGCATTCGGGCGAGACCGGGGCAGCATCTTCACCGGGCGTCCCGCGACGATCGCCAGCTACTTCCTTGCCGCCGAGCCCAGCATCGACGTGAACTGGATGCGCTTTCGCGGCTCGCTCCTCTACGCGAGCGGCGACGGCAAGCCGTTCGACGACAAGGAAGGCGGCTTCGACGCGATCTTCGAGAACCCGGTCTTCGCCGGCGCCGACACCAGCTACTGGATTCGCCAGTCCATCCCGTTCGCCGGCGGCGGCCGCGCGGTGGCGCTGAACGGCCGCAACGGCACTCTCAATTCGCTGCGCTCGTCGAAGGAGCAGGGCCAGTCCAACTTCAACAATCCCGGCACGATCCTCATCGGCGCCGGCGCCGACTTCGACCTGCTGCCGACCCTGCGGGTCAGCGCGAACCTCAATCACCTCTGGTTCGCGAACACCGCCGTGCTGCAGGCGCTGCGCAACGAAGGCAGCATCCCGCGCGACATCGGCTGGGACCTTTCCGCCGCGGCGATCTGGCGGCCGAAATTCACCCAGAATCTGGTCCTGCGTGCGTCGGCGGCGGTGCTCCAGCCCGGCGCCGGCTTCCGGGACCTCTTCGGCAATTCCGATCGCGACAAGCGCTACGTCTCGGTGCTCCTCAACGCCATCGTCACCTACTGACGGGGCGACGGGTCAGGCGACTTCGTCGCGCACCTCGCGCCCGTCGGCGCGGAGGCGCCGCGCGAGATCCTCGACGCAGGCATCGAGCAGCGCCGGATCGGTCGCGCGGACCACAAAATTCGCCCCGACCCGGCCGTCCCGGAAGAAGGGATAGGAGCCGATCTGCGTGCCCGGATGCGCGGCCTCGACGTCGCGCAGGATCTCGGCGACCTCGCTTTCCGGCGTGTACGAGCCGATCGTCTTCGACAGCACCGGGCGGCCGCCCTCGAGCGTGCCGGACAGCGCCTCCAGCATCACCGTCGCGATGTGCGGCACGCCGGCGAGGATGAAGATGTTGCCGACGCGGATGCCGGGCGCGCCGGACATCGGGTTGTCGATCAGCTCGGCCCCCTCGGGCACCCGCGCCATGCGCAGCCGCGCGTCGGTGACGCCGCCGCGCGTCGCATAATAGGCTTCGAGCGTCGCGCGCGCCTTATGATGGACGACGACCGGCACGCCGAGCGCCGCGGCGATCGAATCGACGGTGATGTCGTCGTGAGTCGGGCCGATGCCGCCGGTGGTGAAAAGATAGTCGTGCGCCTCCCGCAAGGCGTTGACCGCGGCCGCGATCTTCTCGGTCACGTCCGGCACGATGCGCACCTCGGCCAAGCGGATACCCTGCAGGTTCAGCCACTTGGCGATCTGCGCGACATTCTTGTCCTGAGTGCGGCCGGAGAGGATCTCATCGCCGATGACGAGAAGGGCGGCGGTCCAGATGCGCTCGTCGGACATGGCCTCGCGCTTAACGCCGCGTCGCGCATCGCGCCAGCGCGAGGGTGATTTCACCGCCCGCTTCGCCTATATGGCTGACGATGACCGACTATATCGCCGTGACCGACACCGCTTCCCCCGCCGCCCGCTCCGGCGCCATCAAGCTGCACGGACCGGAGGGTTTCGAGGGCATGCGCCGTGCCGGCCGCGCCGCCGCCGAAGTGCTCGACACGCTCGTCCCGCACGTCGTGCCGGGCGTCACGACGCAGGAGATAGACGACATCGTCTATCGCGAGATGCGCGCGCGCGGCGGCGTCCCGGCGACGCTCGGCTATCGCGGCTTCACCGGATCGTGCTGCACGTCGATCAACCACGTCGTCTGCCACGGCATTCCCGGCGAGAAGGCGCTGAAGGACGGCGACATCGTCAACATCGACGTGACCATCGTCCTCGACGGCTGGCACGGCGACACCAGCCGCATGTTCCTGGTCGGCGACGTCGGCGTAAAGGCGCGGCGGCTGGTCGACATCACCTACGAATGCATGATGCTCGGCATCGCCCAGGCGAAGCCCGGCAACCGGCTGGGCGACATCGGCCACGCGATCCAGACTTATGCCGAGAAGCACCGCTACGGCGTCGTGCGCGATTTCTGCGGCCACGGCATCGGCCGCCTCTTCCACGACGCGCCGGAAGTCGTTCATGCCGGCCGCCCCGGCACCGGGCCGGAGCTCAAGCCGGGGATGTTCTTCACGATCGAGCCGATGATCAACATCGGCAAGCCCGGGGTGAAGGTGCTCGAGGACGGCTGGACCGCCGTCACCCGCGACAGGACCCTCTCGGCGCAGTTCGAGCATATGGTCGGCATCACCGAGGACGGCTGCGAGATCTTCACGAAGAGTCCCGGCGGCTACGACCGGCCGCCTTACGCCTGAGCCGTCAGCGGCGCTTACGTCATGCCGGACCTGATCCGGCATCCACCTTTCTTTTTTCGTCGCCCATAATCGAAAGAAGGTGGACCCCGGATCAAGTCCTGGGTGACGGGTCAACGGCTCCGTAGGCGGCGACCACGACTCAGCGTCGCGGCGGCGGATCGTTCTTCTTCACGCCGAAGCTGACGACCGGGCCGTTGCCGTCGCGTTGGTGGTGCTCGTCCTTCCAGTGGAGGAACTGGCAGCCGGTCCAGCCGCCGGGGCCGACATTGGTGCACGAGCCGATGCCGGTGTCGCCGACCTCGTACAGCCGGTGCCGCTCGCGCGAGACGCTTGACACCGGGCCGTCGGGGTCGAAGCCTTCGGGCTGCGGCGGCAGTCGGTAGGGCGAGCGCTCGCCGCGCCGGCCGCAGACGACGATGTCCTGCCCATCGGCGCGGCAGTCCGGCACGATCTTTGGTGCGGTAGGCGCCGGCGCGGGGTTCGGCGCCTGCGCGGCGCCCTGGGTGGCGCCGAGCCCCGATACCAGGGCGAGGAGCAGGCGCGCAGGCCGCCTCACCGGTCCGCCGCCAGTTCGATCACGTCCATCTGCGATTCGAAGTGCGGCTCGGGAAGGATGATCCGCCACCGCCGTGGGCCGATCCGCTCGACGAACCCGGCCATGTCGCGCTGCTTGTCGTCGCCGTAGCGGATGGTGCCGCTCTCGTCGCCGATCTGGAGCGTGCCGAGGAAGACCATGCGATTGTAGGTCTCGGGGAGGATCCGGCCGACCGGCCGCTGCGGCCCGGCGAGGAACTGGAAGGTCATCGCCTTGTCGCCGGGGCCGACCCGGCAGGGCTGCGGCGCGTAGGAGACGTAGCGGGGCTGGCGCGGATCCTCGCCGGCGAGCTTCACCCAGCGGCAGCGATATTCCCCCGCCGGCAGAGCCACCCCGGGCAAGGCCGCGTCCGGATCGAGCAGCACGCCCTCGCGCGCCACGTCGGCGCCGCGGCCGCTCTTGCGCGCGTCGTCGAGCGCGGCGACGAAGCTGTCGCGCCAGTCGCGCAGCCGCTCCCGGTCGTCGTCGGTGGCGAGGATGCGCCACTGGTCCTCGACATGGGGCAGCACCGACACCGGCCCGGGCGGCTTGACCAGCGCGCAGCCGGCGAGCGGCACCAAAGCGAGAAGGAGAAGCGCGCGCATGGCTGGCTTCTTAGGCCGCCGCCGCACCGGCAACAACGCCCGTCACGCCGCCGTCCAGCCGCCGTCCATCGAAAGGTTCGCGCCGGTAATGGACGCCGCTTCGTCGCGGCACAGGAACAGGGCCAGCGCCGCCACCTGATCGACGGTGACGAATTGCTTGGTCGGCTGGGCGGCGAGGAGGACGTCGTTCATCACCTGCTCGCGGGTGAGGCCGCGGGCCTTCATCGTGTCGGGGATCTGGTTCTCGACCAGCTGGGTCCAGACATAGCCGGGGCTGATGCAATTGGCGGTGATCCCCGCCTGCGCCGTCTCCAGCGCCACCGCCTTGGTGAAGCCGGCGATGCCGTGCTTGGCGGCGACATAGGCCGACTTGTTGGGGCTGGCGATCAGGCTGTGCGCCGAGGCGGTGTTGACGATACGGCCCCACCCTCTCTCCTTCATGCCGGGGAGGGCGAGCCGCGTCGTGTGGAAGGCGGCGGTGAGGTTGAGGGCGATGATCAGGTCCCATTTCTCGACCGGGAATTCGTCGACCGGCGCGACGTGCTGCATGCCGGCATTGTTGACGAGGATGTCGACGCTGCCGAACGCGTCGAGCGCCTCGGCCATCATCGTCTCGATCGCGTCGGCGCGGGTGAGGTCGGCGGCGCTGTAGAGCGCCCTTCCCCCGCTCGCCGCCTCGAGCGCGCCGCGCGTCTTCTCGATCTCGCCCGCATCGCCGAAGCCGTTGATGACGAGGTTGGCGCCCTTGCCGGCGAGCGCGCGGGCGATGGCGAGGCCGATGCCGGAAGTGGAGCCGGTGACGAGGGCGGTCTTGCCTTTGAGGAACATGCGTGGGGTCTCCTGGGTCGAGGCGCTCTTTCCCGTCCCGCGCGCGATTTTGCAACCGGCGCGCGGGCGGTGCATTGAGCCGCCGAGCGAGGAGAACCCCATGCGTCTCGACGACGACCAGGACAGCGGCAATTTCATCGACGATACCGGCCGCGGCGGCGGCGGGTTCGGCTTCGGCGGCGGTGGGTTCGGGGGCGGCGGCGGGCTGTTCGGGCTGCTCTTCAGTCTCGTCCTCTCTCGCTTCGGGATCGTCGGCCTGCTGGTCCTCGGCCTCGGCTATTGCGCTCTGACCACCCTCGGCGGCGGCGGAGGCGGCATGAGCGGTTCTCCGACCGGCCCGGCCGTGTCGCAGGCGACCGGCGGCGCGGGCACCTCGACCCTCAGCCAGGCGGACAAGCACCTCGTTCTCGCGGTGCTCGGCTCCACGGAGCGCACCTGGGCGAAGCTGCTGTCGGCGGAGGGGCAGAGCTATTCGCCGACCACCCTCGTCTTCTATTCCGGCGCCGACCAGTCCGGCTGCGGCGCCGCCCAATCGGCGATGGGTCCCTTCTACTGCCCGACCGATCGCCGCATCTATCTCGACACGAGCTTCTTCCGCGAGCTGACCAACCGCTTCCACGCCAACGGCGACTTCGCCGACGCCTATGTCATCGCCCACGAGGTCGGACACCACGTCCAGGACCTGCTCGGCACGCTCGACAAGGCGAACCGGTTGCAGGCGAGCGGCTCCACCGCCGAGGGCAATGCCGTACAGGTCCGGGTCGAGCTGCAGGCCGACTGCTTCGCCGGCGTCTGGGCGGCGACGGCGCGCAACAAGCAGGGCCAGCCGATCCTCGAACCTGGCGACGCCGAGGAGGGACTGCGCGCCGCCGCGGCGATCGGCGACGACACGCTCCAGCAGCAGGCGCAGGGCCGCGTGGTGCCCGACAGCTTCACCCACGGCACCTCGGCGCAGCGGGTGAAGTGGCTCCGGCGCGGCCTCGAAAGCGGCGATCCGGCGCAGTGCGACACCTTTTCGGGCGCCGTCTAAGCGCCTTGACGACGGCCCACCCGCGGTTCACTCTGTGACACAGAGTAGATTTCTTCCGGGGGGCTGAGACGATGCGATTCCTTACCTGGCTGATGTTGCCGCTTCTCGCAACCTGGGCTGCGGCGGCGCCCGCCGCGCCGTTCAAGAGCGACCGCATCGCCGTGGAAGTGACGGGGAAAGGGCCCGACGTGGTGCTCATTCCCGGCCTGAGCTCGTCGCCGCGGGTGTGGGACACGACCGTCGCGGCGCTGCCCGGCTATCGCTACCACATCGTCCACGTCGCCGGCTTCGACGGGCTCGCTCCCGGCGCCAACGCAAAGGGGACGGTCGTCGCACCGGTCGGCGACGAGATCGCCCGCTACATCGCCGAACAGCACCTCAGGAAGCCGGCGATCGTCGGGCATTCGATGGGCGGCACGCTGGCGATGATCGTCGCGGCGCGTCACCCGGAGCTGCCGTCGCGGGTGATGGTCGTCGACATGATGCCGTTCCTCGGCGCGATCTTCGCCGGCCCCAATGCGACGCCGGAGCAGCTCGCCGGAATGGCCGCGCAGATTCGCACGGGCATCGCGACCTCCACCGGCGAGGCCCGCCGCACCCGCACCGAGCAAACCATCGCCGGCATGGTGAAGACCGAGGCGATGCGGCCGGCGGCCGTCGCCCAGTCGCTCGCCAGCGATCCCGCCGTCTCGGGCGAGGCGATGGCCGAGCTGGTCACGACCGACCTCCGGCCCGAGCTGGCGAAGATCAAGGTGCCGATGACGGTGCTCTGGGTCGTTCCCGCGGGCGCGCCGCTGACGAAGGAGCAGCTCGCCGGCTTCTACAAGCTGTCATACGCCAACGCGCCCCAGACGGTGCTGACCTACGTGCCGGACAGCGCCCACTTCATCATGTGGGACAATCCGGCGGTGTTCCGCGCGCAGCTCAAGGCCTTCCTCAGCGCGAAGTGAGGAAGCCGCGCATCCATTCGCCGACGATCAGGCGGTCGTTCGGCGCCTCATAGGTCTCGATCGCCGCGTCCGGGTCCGGCAGCCGGTCCCGGCGCGTGTCGATCAGCCCCTCGCCATAGCCCTCCTCGAACTCGGGGTGGAACTGCATCGATATGGCCGGCTGGTCCTCGTAGCCGAGCATCCCGAACGGGCTGAAGTCGCTCGCCGCGAGGATGCGGCTGGCCGGCGGCTGCACAACGATCTGGTCCTGGTGGGAGACGGGGACAGCGATCCGCTCCGGCGCGTCGGCCATGAACGGCGGCCGCTCGAGCACGTCGTAGACATGGACGCCGACACCCCAGCCGCGGTCCGACTTCTCGACATGGCCGCCGAACGCCTCCGCCATCACCTGGTGGCCGAAGCAGATTCCGATGAGCTTCGCCTGGCCGCTGGCGGCGCGCAGGAAGTCGATCAGCGGCGGGACCCAGGGCAGCGGCTCGTAGACCCCGGCGGGGGAGCCGGTGACGAGATAGGCGTCGTGGTCCGCCGGCCGCTCCGGATACTCTCCCGCCACCACGTCGTAGCGCACGCTCTCGAAGCCGGGGCCGAGCAGCCGGTCGAACATGTCGTCGTAGAGGCCGTAGCGCGGCGTGAGGTCGGCGGGCGGCACGCCGGTGCGGAGGATGGCGATCTGCATGCCCGCGGCCCTAGCGGGGGCCGCTCAGAACTGGAAGCGCAGCGTGCCGCGGACCGTGCGTGGGGCACCGGGGAGGATGTTGTTGTCGCTCGAAGCGGCGGCGAAATAGCGGGCGCCGAGCAGGTTCTCGACATTGACCTGCGCCTCGATGCCGCGGCCGAGGCGGAAGTAGGCGGCGGCGTCGAGGCGGGCGTAGCCGGGGAGGACGACGGCGTTGGAGATGGTCGCATAGGTCTTTGACTGGGCGTAGAGGCCGGCGCCGAGGCCGAAGCCGGGGCTGACGTCGTAGCGGGTCCAGAGCGACGCCTGGTGGCGCGGGACCAGCGCGACGTTGCGGCCGGCGGGCGCGGCGCTGGTCGTGCTGACGATCTTCGCCTCCTGCAGCGCATAGCCGGCGCTGACCCGCCAATTGGGGCGGATCTGGCCGGCGAGCTGCAACTCGATGCCGCGGCTGCGCTGGGCGCCGGTAAGGACGATGCGGGTCGGGTCGGCGGGGTCGGCGGTGCGGGTGTTGGTGCGGTCGAGGCGGTAGGCGGCGGCGGTGAGGAGGAGACCCGGCGCCAGCGCCCATTTCGCGCCGATCTCGTAATTGTCGAACCGCTCCGGCTGCAGCGCCTGGAGGGTGGCGTCGAGCGAGGCGAACTGGTCGCCCGACTGCGGCAGCCAGGAGCGGCTGTAGCTGGCGTAGAGCGACAGGGACGCGGTCGGCTTCAGGATCAGGCCGAGCCGCGGCGACCAGAGGGTGTCGGTGCGTGCGAAGGACGCGCCGGCGACGTAATCGTCGAGGCCGATGTGGAAGCGGTCGGCGCGCAGGCCGGCGACGATCTCGACATGGTCGCCGATCTCGACCTGGTCCTGGACATAGGCGGCAGCGACATCGGCGCCGACATGGACCGAGCGGGCGCCGGTTCCCGCGCGGAAGGTGATCGCGGGGACGACGATCTCCTCGGCCAGGGGCGTGAAGAAGCGCCGGCCGCCGTTCGCCGTCGGGACGCCGCCGTCGAAGAAGCCGTTCAGGTGCTGCTGGCGGCTGCGCTGGCGGCCCCATTCGAAGCCGGCGAGCAGGGTCTGGCGCACCGCGCCGCCGCCGGTCCGCCAGACGAGGTCGTTCTGGTTGAACAGGTTCTGCCGTTGCACCGCGTCCTGATAGGCCTCGATGCCGACCTTGGGCGATCCGCCGACCGCCGTGACAGGAGTCGCGGCGAAGGCGTTGCGGTAGAATTTGTCATAATCGCCCCACAGCCAGCGGCTGGTGAAGCTGAGGCTGTCGCTGAAGCGGTGCTCCAGGGTCGCGTGGAGGACGTGGGCGCCGAAGCGGGCGGTGTTGACGCCGCGCGCGCCGAAGAAGGTGTCGCGATAGCCGGCGAGCGGCCGCGCCGGCGCGGCGGCCGACCCTGGGCCGGCGGAGGGAATGCCGCGGTCGGCGACGCGGCGGTCGTCGTCATATTCGTAGGAGAGGTCGAGGCGGGTGCGCGCGTGGGGGACGAAGGCGAGCGTCGGGTTGAGGCCGATGCGGCGGCCGCCGAATGCGTCGCGGAAGCTGTCGAGCCGCTCGTAGACGCCGTTGAAGCGGGCGAGCACGCCCTCGGCAAGCGGCGCGTTGGCGTCGACCGACACGGCGCCGGCGGCGTCGCTTCCTGCGCTGGCGTCCGCGCGGACCAAGCGCCGCGCCTCGGGCCGCTTGGTCACCCGGTTGACCACCCCGCCACCACCGCCGCGACCAAAGATCATCGCATTCGGCCCCTTCAGCACCTCGATGCGATCGAGATTGTAGAGGCCGCGATAATATTGGACGTCGTCGCGGAGGCCGTCGACGAAGAAGTCGGCGGTGCTGGCATTGCCGCGGAGCGCGATCTGGTCGCGATTGCCCTCGCCGAGCGAGACGACCGCCCCGGGAACGGTGCGCAGCACGTCGCCGATCGAGCGCAGCCCCTGGTCCTCGATCTGCGCCTCGGTGACGATGCTGACGGCCTGGGGGACGTCCTTGAGCTCCGTCTCGGTGCGAGTCGCGGTGGAGGTCGCCCTGGGCTGGTAGGTGTCGCGCGTGCCGGTGACGACGATCGGCTCGCCTTCCGCCTCACCCGCCGCGGCGTCGGCGAGGACGACCGGCGCGGGCATTGCGTTCGCGGCGGCAAGGGCAAGCAGCGAGACGAGCATCGGGACTCCTGGCGCCCCGCACCATTGCGGCGGCGCAACAGCCTCTACCGCTCTTGATAATCATTCGCAATAGCAGAACTACCGCTCTCACCTTGCCCCGCGTGCCGCAGCCGACTTCTCCCGCACCGGGCGGAACTCCGAACCCGGCTTCCACGCCGGCCACTTGCGGCTGAACGCGAGCTCGCGCCCGATCGAATAAGCGAGCGCCACGTCCTGCGCCGCCCCGCGCAGGTCCCAGTCCGCGCGCCATTCGTCGCAGGTCTGGTGGTAGCAATGGGCGGTATAGTCGCTCACCCAGGCGTCGCCGGCGGCGCGGCCGCCCTTCACGAGGTCCGGCCCGGCGCCGAGCGCCATGAGGAGCAGCACCGGGACGCCGCGCTTCGCCATCGGGAAATGGTCGGCGCGGTAGAAAAGGCCCCGCTCGGGGTGCGAATCCGGCGTCACGTAGCGGCCCTGCCGGGCGGCGAGCCCCGTCATCATGTCCTCGAGGTCGCTCTGGCCGCGGCCGATCAGGATGACGTCGCGCGACGGGCCGAGCGGCTCGAGCGTATCGAGGGTCAGGTTGGCGACCATCTTCTCCGGGCTGTAGAGCGGCGTCGCGGCGAAATATTCCGAGCCGAGCAGGCCCCGCTCCTCCGCGGTCCAGGCGGCGAAGACGAGCGTGCGGTCCGGCCGCGGCCCGGCCTTGAACGCGCGGGCGATCTCCAGCACCCCGGCGAGGCCGAGGCCGTCGTCCGCGGCCCCGGGGCGGATCGTCCTCCCCCGCGCGTCGGCCGCGCCGATGCCGTAGGCGTCCCAATGGCCGGAGAACATGATCGTCTCCTTCGGCCGAGCGCGGCCGGTGATCTTCGCCAGCACGTTGTGGCTCTCGACCCGCTTCGTCGCGACGCCGAAATCGGCCGAGAAACCCGTCTTGAGGTCCACCGGCCGGAAGTCCGGCGTGCGGGCGCGGCGCTTCTCCGCCTCGAGATCGAGCCCGGCGCGGCGGAACAGGTCCTCGGCGACTCCGCGCTGGATCCAGCCCTGGAGCAGCACCGGCTGCTGGGCGCCCGGGCCGAGCACGATATTGTAATTCTCGCCGCCCGGCGCCGCGACGGTCGACCAGCCGTAGCCGGCCCCCGCCGTCTCGTGGACGATCAGCGCGCCGATCGCGCCGCGCCGCGCCGCTTCCTCATATTTGTAGGTCCAGCGGCCGTAATAGGTCATCGCCTTGCCGCCGAACTTGCCGGCCGCCGGCTCGCCCGCCGCCGCCTCGAAGTCCGGGTCGTTGACCAGGAACAGGGCGACCTTGCCCTTGAGATCGACGCCCTTGAAGTCGTCCCAGCCGCGCTCCGGCGCGTGGACGCCGTAGCCGACGAACACGACCGGCGCATTCTCGATGCGCGCCCGCGCCGTCTCGCGCACGCTGCTGAGATAGATATCGTCGGGGAAGCGCAGCGGCACATTCGCGCCGCCGACCGCGAAGGAAGCGCTGCCCGCCTTGTCGAGCTGGGTCCGAAGCAGCGGCACGGTCTGGAACCAGCTTCCGTCCGGCCCGCCCGGCTCCAGGCCCAGCAGCCTGAACTGCTCGGCGAGGTACGCGATCGTCTTCGCCTCGCCGGGGGTTCCCGGTCCCCGCCCCTCGAACGAATCCGAAGCGAGCGTCTTCGTGACGATCGACATCCGCTCCGGCTGGATCGGCGCCCAGGAGCGCGGATCGTCGGGCCGGACCGGCGCGGCGGCGGTGGCGAGGAGCAAGGCGGCGAGCGCGGCGGCGGCTTTCATCGGCAATGTCCCGGATGTGAAAGGGGCGATGCCGGTCAATGTCCCGGAGCCGCGCCGGTTGCAATCAGCGCGCGGGGCAACGCTTCCAGCCGGGGCCGTGGACGAACCGGCCGGGGGTCGCGCCGGTATGCTCCCCGTCCTTCAGCACCTGGACGCCGTTCACGAACACGTGCCGCATGCCGACCGCATAGCTTTGCGGCTTCTCGAAGGTCGCCGTGTCGCGGATGGTCGCCGGATCGAACAGCACGACGTCCGCAAGCTTCCCCGGGGTCAGCGTGCCGCGGTCGCGGATGCCGAGATTGGCGGCCGGCAGCGCGGCGAGCCTGCGCACCGCCTCCTGGAGGGTGAGCGCCTTCTCCTCGCGCACATATTTGCCGAGCAGCCGGGCGAAATTGCCGTAGGCGCGGGGGTGGGTGCTGGACTTCAGGAACACGCCCTCCGGCGCCTGGCTCGACGCGTCGGAGCCGAAGCTCATCCAAGGCAGCGCCACCTCGCGCCGCACGTTCGCCTCGTTCATCGAGAAATAGGCGACCTGGATGCGGCTGCCGTCCTCGACGACGAGGTCCATCGCCGTCTCCTCCGGCGTCTTGCCGCGCGCCTTCGCAACTTCCGCCAGGGTCTTGCCGGTGAGCGGTTTCAGCGCCTCGCTCTTGAAGCCGAGGAGCAGCACCTTGGCCGGCTCCTCGACGACGATCTTGGTGTTCTCGCCCGCCGCGGGGCTGCGCATCTCGGCAAGGACGCGGGCGCGGATCGCCGGGTCCCTGAGGCGCGCCACCCATTGCTCGATCCCGCCCGCCTGCACCCAGGTGGGCATGGCCGCGTCGAGCCCGGTCGAGCTCGCCGCATAAGTGTACATGTCGGCGGTGATGCGAAGGCCGCGGCCACGTGCCGTCTCGACCCGGGCGATCGCGGCGTCGACCTTGCCCCAATTGGCGCGGCCGGACTGCTTGTAATGGTAGATCTCGGCCGGCGCGTGGGCGTCGGCGGCGATCTGCGTCAGCTCGTCGATCGCCTCGAGCAGCCGCGGCCCCTCGTCGCGCATGTGCGAGATGTACATGCCGCCGCACTTGCCGGCCTCGGCGACGAGGGCGGTCAGCTCGGGCGTCTTCGCGAAGGTGGCGGGCGCGTAGATGAGCGACGAGCCGACTCCCATCGCGCCTTCGTTCATCGCCTCGCGGACCAGCGCCCGCATCCGGTCGAGCTGCGCCGGGGTCGGCTGGACGTCGCCTTCGCCGAGCTCGTGGACCCTGACCGTCGTCGCGCCGACGAAGCTCGCGACGTTTGTGGCCACCCCCTTCGTTTCGAGGAAGGAGAGATAGTCGCCGAGGCTCGTCCACCGGATCGGATATTTGATGTCGCCCTGGCGCACGAGGTGCTTGGCCTTCATCTCGGCATTCCAGGGACCGAAGCTGTCCCCCTCCCCCATCACTTCCAGCGTCACGCCCTGGCGGATGTCGCTCTCGCTCCTCGGGTCGACGATGAGCGCCTCGTCGGCCCAGCTCAGCATGTTGACGAAGCCCGGCGCGACGGCGAGGCCGCGCGCATCCACCTCCCGCCGGGCGCCGCCCGGGACATGCGGCGCCACCGCCAGGATCCGGTCGCCGCGGATCGCGACGTCGCCGGCGAAGGGCGTGCCGCCGCGGCCGTCGACGATCGTGCCGCCGCGCAGGATCGTGTCGTAGAGCGGCGCGGGGGCGGCCGGCGCGGCGCCGGCGAGGAGGAGGGCTGCGAAGGCCGCCAATTTGCGCATGAAGATACTCCCCTCCCGTTGCTGCGGGAGGGGAGCTTAGCGGGTCGGATCGGCCGGCGTCAGCCCTGGCGGCGCATATGCTCGGCGCTGCGCCGCATCTCGGCCGCGCCGCGGCGCATGCCCTGGGCGCCTTCGTGCAGCCTGGGGATGGCGCGGACCAGTTCCTCGTCGGTGACGTGCCGGCCTTCGCGCGCCGCCTTGGCGATCTGCTCGGCGCGATAGGCGGGAGAGCGCAGCTTCTCGGCTTCCGCGTCCATCTGGCGGGCGCCGCGCTCCATGCCCTCGGCGCCGCGCATCATGCCCTCGGCGCCCGACGCCATCGACAGGCGGACCTGGCGCTGGGCCTGGGCGGCGGCCTCGCGGGCGATCCGGGCGGTATCGACGTGGCGGAGCGCCTCGCGCCGGGCCGCGTCCGCCTCGCGCAGCGCCTCGCGGCGCTCCTGGTCGGCTTCACGCAGCGCCTGCTCGCGCTCGACCTGGGCTTCGGCAAGGGCTTCCTGGACCTCGCGGGCGATCTCGGCGCCGTCGACCATGCCGCCCCGGAGGTGGCGCGGCGGGGCGGGAGGCGCCGGGGGAGCCGGCGGCGCGGGAGGCGCGATGGCGGCCATGGCGGCGGCGAAGAGACCGGGCGCCGCCGGAGCGGCCGGTGCCGCGGGAACCGGGGGCGCCACCGGAGCGGCGGCCGGCACAGCCGGAGCGACCGGCGGGAGCGGCGCGGCGGGAACCGCCGGCGCTGCCGCCGGGACTCCCGGAGCGACCGGCGGGAGGGGGGCCGCGGGTCCCGCGCGGACGATCGCCTGGACCGGCTTCAGGGCGGCGATCGGCGCGGCAACGGCGGCGGCGGCGATCACCGCCATCCGGATCCAGCGCGGCTTGGGCGCGCCGGCGGCAAGCCGCCGCTCGAGGATGGCGCGGACCCGCTCGCCGAGCGCGGCGTCGGCCATGCCGCTCGCCGGCAGCCGCATCGCCGCATAATGCTGGGCGCAGCTGAGCAACGTCTGGGCGTAGCGCGCCGGCTCGACATGGACGAGGGCGCGGGCGTCGGCGGCCTCCTCGGCCTCGCGGACGATCCGCCGCTCGAGCAGCCACATCAGCGGGTTGAACCAGAACAGCGCCACCGCGAGCCGCGACAGGATCAGCACCAGCCAGTCGCCGCGGGCGACGTGCGCCACTTCGTGGGCGAGCACCGCCTCCGCCTCGCCGGGCTCGCGCGCCGTGTCCGGATCGATGAGGATGACCGGACGCAGGAGGCCCCAGCTGAGCGGCGCCGCGACGTCGCTGCGCAGCAGCGCGACCTTGCGGTGGACCCCGGCCTCGGCAGTCGTGCGGGCGAGCGCCTCTTGCCAGGCGGGAGAGACGACCGGCTCGCCGGCACGGGTCCAGCGCCTGAGCGTCCAAAGCCCCACGGCGAGGCGCAGCAACACCATCGCCGCGCCGCCGGCCCAGAGCCACAGGACGAGCAGCGAGGGATCGTCGAACACGCCGCGCGCGGCGGGCTCCGGCGCCGACGCGGCGGCGGCGGCGAGAGCGGCGAGCATCTGCGGCGTCATCGCCGGCGCCGCCGGCTCATGGACCGTGGAGGTGACCACCGGCAGGGCCGGGAGCAGCAGGGTGATGGCCGGCAGCGCGACGATCAAAGCCGCGGCGGTGGCGAGGAGCGCCGAGCGCTCGCCCGCGCTGCGGCGGCGGAGCAAGGCGGCGAGCGCCAGAGCGGCGCCGCTGATCAGGGCCGACTTCCAGGCCAGCTCGAGGAGAAAGTCGAAGCTCATTTCCCACGCTCCCTCGCTTGATCGATCGCCTTCTGGAGCGCGTCTAGCTCCCGGGCGTCCATGTCCTTGGTGAGGCCGAGCAGCGCCGTCGCGGCGGAGGCGGCCGAGCCGTTGAAGAAGGTCCGCACCATCTGCCGGAGCGCGGATTCGCGCACCTTCGCCGCCTGCGGCACCGGCGCGTAGACATAGGCCAGCTCGTCCTGGCGATGGCGCAGCAGCCCGCGCGCCTCCAGCCGGGCGAGCAACGTGCGCACCGCCGAATGGCTGGGCGGATCCTGCATCGCCGCGCGCACGTCGACGGCGGTGGCCTCGCCGGCGCTGCACACGATCTCGAATATCTCGCGCTCGCGGCGCGGCAGGGTTTCGATCATGGTCGAATCGGGCCTTCGTTCTGCTACAGCTGTAACATGCCACATTTGTAGCGGGATGCAAGTCCGTTGGTCGCCCGAAACGGTCCTTTGGTCGATGGAGGGCGAGGCGCCGACAAATGTGCCGCCCGCCCTGTCACCTTGAACTTGCTTGAGGGTCCAGCTGGTCGCACGCATTGCCAGTGGAGAGCTGGATGCCGAAACAAGTTCGGCATGACGGCCGAGGCGTGGCACCAACGTCGGCTCCGATCCGCCGGCGTCCTCCCCCCCGTCACCCTGAACTTGTTTCAGGGTCCAGCTGGTCGCCCGCGCTCCGGCCTGTGGTCTGGCGTCGACACACGCTCCGCGCCCCGCTTCCGGCTACTCGGCACCGCATCCGGCAGACGCTCGAAGCCGAGGTTGACGGCGAGGTCGAACCAGAAGGGATTGTGCGCCTCGATGAGATTGATCTTCCAGGGCCGATGCCAGTTCTTGAGTTGCTTCTCGCGCCGGATCGCCTGCTCCATGTCGCCGAACGGCTCGAAGTGGACGAGCCGGAAGATTCGGTAGCGGCTGGGGAAGTGGGAGCGAATGCCGCTGCGATGCTCCCAGATGCGCCGCATCAGGTCGGAGGTGACGCCGATATAGGTGGTGCCGCGGAACTTGGTAGCGAGGATGTACACGAACGGGTCGCGATCCATCGGCGCTCGGTAACACAGTTCGGCCTCACCCTGAACCCGTTTCAGGGTCCAGCTGGTTGACCGCATTGCCGGTGGAGAGCGGGATGCCGAAACAAGTTCGGCATGACGGCTGGGACGTGGCACCAGCGGCGGAACTGATCTGCTGGCGTCGCCCCTTCCTCCGTCACCCTGAACTTGTTTCAGGGTCCAGCTGGTTGACCGCATTGCCGGTGGCGAGCGGGATGCCGAGACAAGTTTGGCATGACGGCCTGGGGCGGGGCGCCGACGCGTTCGCTCCGCCGGCGGCGCCTACGCCTCCTCCGGGCTCCAGAAGATGTCGACGGGGGATTCGATCGAGGCGAGGAGGCGGCCGATGGGCAGGGGGGAGAGCGGGCCGTCCTTGATCGCGCGCTCCAGCACCTCGCGCCGCTTGGCGCCGGCGATGACGATCATGACGGTGCGGGCGTCGGTGAGGGTCGAGGCGGTGAGGGTGACGAGATCGCCTTCGGGCGCCTTGACGCCGACGGCGCGGCGGCCGCGCGGGGCGTCGAGGATGCGCTGGAGGTCGGCGCCGGCGACGAGGCCGGCGGTGCCGCCCGCCTCGTCCATGCCGAGGCAGACGAAGTCCAACGGCCAGCGCAGCAGCGACAGGCGGGCGTCGGCGAGGCGCGCGGCCTCCACCGGATCGCCGAGCGCGCTCTCATCGACGAGCGAGAGCACCTCGGCGCCCTTGGCGGCGAACCAGCCTTCGAGCATGCGGTAGCGGCTCTCCTGGCCGGCGAGCGGGACCAGGCGATCGGCGGTGGGGAGCAGCGACACCTTGCTCCAGTCGAAGCCCTTCGACTTGGCCAGCGCCGAGAAGACCGGATCGAGCCCCGCCTCGCCGGGCAGCGCCAGGCGGGCGCCGCCATGCGCCTCGATCGCGCTCTCGATCACGAAGCCGATGTCGCCGGCCGCCTGCTCCGCCAGCTCCGCCGCCGTGTCGAATTCCCACCATTCCAGCTCGTCCATGTCGCGTCCTTCGTTCCGGAACCGCATCGCTCGCGCGCGGGTTCACAATTCCTGTCGCGGGGGGCGTTAGAGGAGTTGAGCCATGCCTGCCAAATCGAAAGCGCAGCAAAAGGCCGCCGGCGCCGCCCTTTCGGCCAAGCGCGGCGACACGCCCAAGAGCAAGCTCAAGGGCGCGTCGAAATCGATGGAGGAGTCGATGAGCGAGAAGGAGCTTGAGAAGATGGCCTCCACCAAGCGCAAGGGGAAGCCCGAGCACGCCGGGAGCTGACGCGGCGGGCTGGAAAAAGGCCGCGCGCGCCCTATCGTCGCGCGCGTGGAACATGGTGAGCAGGATCGCGGCCTCGCCCGCCGCCTCGTCGAGGCGCTGCCGGAGCCGAGCCTCGTCGTCGGGAGCGGACGCATCCTGGTCAGCAACGCCGCGGCGCGGGGCGTGCTCGGCGAGGCGATCGACGGCGCCGACGTGCGCCTCGCCATCCGCCACCCCGCCGCGCTCGAGCGGCTGCTCGGCGACGGGCCGGTGGCGCCGGAGGAAGTGGAGTTGGTCGGCGTCGGCGGGCCGGAGCGGCGCTGGATGATGAGCGTGCGGCCGCTCGCCGACGGCTGGCGCTTCGTGCGCCTGACCGATCGCAGCGAGGCGCACGCCGCCGAGCGGATGCGGGTCGATTTCGTCGCCAATGCCAGCCACGAGCTGCGCACGCCGCTCGCCACCCTGGTCGGCTATGCCGAGACGCTGCGCGAGGCCGCCGAGGGGATCGACGAGGCGACGCGGGCGCGCTTCACCGCGATCATCCACGACGAGGCCCGGCGCATGCAGCGGCTGGTCGAGGACCTCATCTCGCTGTCGCGCATCGAGGGCGAGAAGTTCAGCCCGCCGACCGAGGCGGTCGAAATCGGCTGGCTGTTCGAGGAGACGAAGCGCTCGGCCGCGATCGCCGCCGCCGAGCGCGGCTGCCGGATCGAGATCGCCGTGCCGAGTGGGCTCGCGCCGGTCGCGGGAGACCGCGCGCAGCTCCTCCAGCTCTACGACAATCTCGTCGGCAACGCGCTGCGCTACGGGAGCGCGGGGGGCCTCGTGCGGCTGGAGGCGACGGCGGAGGGCGAGGCGGTGCGCACCGCGGTGACCGACGCCGGCGACGGGATCGCCAAGGAGCATATCCCGCGCCTTACCGAGCGCTTCTACCGGGTGGACACGACGCGCAGCCGCTCGGCGGGGGGCACCGGGCTCGGCCTGTCGATCGTCAAGCATATCGTCGAGCGCCACAAGGGCCGCCTGCTCATCGAGAGCGAGCCGGGGCGCGGCACCGTCGTCACCGTCACCCTGCCCGCCGCCGGCCTCCCGGCCGGGGCCGCGTCATGAAGGTGTAACAGCCGTGTCGCATTGCAGGCCCGGGGCCGGGACGGAGACAGCGTGTGAGAGCAGCCTTGAGGGCGGTCGGCGTGGCTGAGCGGCACGATGCGTTCGCCGCGGAGCTCGAAGAGCTGCGGGCGCTGATCAGCCAGATGGGCGGGCTCGCCGAGCATGCGATCCGGGAGTCGATGCGCTGCCTGATGGAGCGCGACGTCGCCGGCGCGCGCGCGGTGGTCGAGGCCGACGCGGCGCTCGACGCGCTGGAGGCCGAGGCGGAGCGGCGGGTGGTCGCCTTCATCGCGCGGCAGCCGCCGACCGAGGCGGACCTGCGCGAGGCGGTGGCCGCGCTGAAGATCGTCGGCGTCGTCGAGCGGATCGGCGACTATGCCAAGAACATCGCCAAGCGGGTGCCGCAGATCGACGCCGGGCGCAGCGAGATCGAACCGCTCTCCTCGCTGCCGGCGATGGCGCGGGTCGCGGCCGAGATGGTCGACGAGGTGCTGAACGCCTTCGTCGCGCGCGATGCGGGCGGAGCGGAGGCGGTCTGCGCGCGCGACCGGATCGTCGACGATTTCTACGATTCGGTGTTCCGCGCGCTCCTGACCTTCATGATCGAGGATCCGGCGAGCATCGGCCGCGCCGCGCACCTCCTCTTCGTCGCCAAGAATCTCGAGCGGATCGGCGACCATGCGACCAACATCGCCGAGATGGTCTATTTCGCCGCGACGGGCGAACGGATGCCCGAGCGGCAGCGCGGCGACGACGGGATCGGGCGGCCATGAGCGGGGCGAGGATGCTGCTGGTCGAGGACGACCGGGTGCTCGCCGACCTCCTGGTCTGGCATTTCGAGCGCGAGGGCTTCGCGGTGCGCCACACCGCCGACGGCGACGAGGCCTTGCTGCTCGCCGAGGAGCTCGCGCCGGACATCGTGCTGCTCGACTGGATGATCGAGGGAGTCTCCGGAATAGAAGTGTGCCGGCGGCTGCGCCGCAGTCCCGGCACGGCGAACGTGCCGATCATCATGCTGACCGCGCGCGGCGAGGAGGGGGACCGCGTGCGGGGCCTGGAGACAGGCGCCGACGACTACCTCACCAAGCCGTTCAGCCCGCGCGAGCTCATCGCCCGCGTCGCCGCCGTGCTGCGGCGGGTGCGGCCGGCGCTGGCGGGGGAGACGCTCCGCTACGCCGACCTCGAGATGGACGTCGTCGCGCACAAGGTGCGGCGCGGCGGCAAGGCGGTGCCGCTCGGGCCGACCGAATTCCGCCTGCTGCGCCATTTCCTCGAGCATCCCGGGCGCGTCTTCTCGCGCGAGCGGCTGCTCGACGCGGTGTGGGCGCACGATCCAGACATCGAGCTCAGGACCGTCGACGTCCACGTCCGGCGGCTGCGCAAGGCGCTGAACGAGGGCGAGCGCAGCGACCTCATCCGCACCGTCCGCTCGGCCGGCTACGCGCTCGACGCCGAGGCGGACTGAGGCAGGCGCGCCGGGGGCGAAGCGGACGCGCGTTCCCGCCTTGCCGCTCAATCGCTTGGCGCGTATCGTTGACAGCGATTGTTCGCGCCAACCGGGGGGTCCGCCATGCGTCGCGGTTTCATCCTGGTCGCTCTCTCGCTTGCACTCGCGGCCTGCGGCGACGACGGCAGCGGATCGAGTTCCGGGGGCGGTGGCGGCGCCGCGCAGAACCTGCCGCCGGTCTTCACCTCCGGCACGACTGTGACGGTCCCCGAAAACACCGCCGGTGCGGTCTACCAGGCAGCGGCCAGCGATCCCGAAGGCAAGCCGGTCACGTACACCATCTCCGGGGGCGCCGATGCGGCCCGGTTCACGATCAGCGCGAGCGGCGCCATCAGCTTCGTCACGCCGCCCGATTTCGAGCATCCGACGGATGCCGACGCGAACAACACCTATCTCATCACCATCACCGCGGGCGACGGGGTCAACAGCGTCTCCCATAACGTCACGATCACCGTATCGGACATCCCCGGCGACGGCTTCCAGGTGAAGCTCTTCGTCGGGGTCGGCGCCAACCCGATCCAGATGGCGACCATCCCCGGCGATCGCCGTTTCGCCGTCCTTACCCAATCGACCATCTGGCTGGTGGATTCCACCACCGCCGCAACCACGGCGCTGATGCCCGCGACCGTCCCGGCCGACCCCTCGCTGGGCTGTTCGCTCGCCATCCACTCGATCGCCTTCTCGCCCAATTTCGCGACCGACAGGAGCTTCTACGTCCTGGGCGATTGCGAATTGCGCTATCTCGAGATCCGGCGCTTCCGCTTCCCGGACGGCGGCGGCGCGGTCGCCGGCCCCGGCGAGCGGATCCTGAAGTCCGAGACCAACGCCTTCAACAATTCGTCGAACGAGGCGCGGACAGACGTCATGAAGTTCGGGCCGGACGGGCTCCTCTACGTCGCCACCGGCGACCGGTCCAAGGACTTCTCGGTACCCGGACCGGTGACGTTCGGGTTCGCGCGGGACCTGTCGAACCTCTCCGGCAAGGTGCTTCGCATCGACGTCAGCGCCGACGGATTCCCGGCCGATCCCGACCGCAATTACCGCATCCCGGCGGGCAACCCGTTCAGCGGCGGCGGCGGCGCCCCGGAGATCTACGCCTACGGCTTCCACATCCCCAATGGCCTCGAGTTCAACGGCACGGACGTGCTGCTCGCGGACCAAGGCTATGGCGATGCGGCCCAGGCGCCCAATCCGGTGCACGAGATCGACCTCGTCCGGCCCGCCGACGCGGGCGGCGACTACGGCTTCTACAATTGCCAGGGAGACCGCAATTTCTCGACCTCGGGGCCATGCACGTTCCCGACGATCCTGCCGGTCGTCCAAGCCACCTCGCCCGTCAACAGCGACGGCCGCTACCTGATCGGCGGGATCATCTACGACGGCCCGATCCAGGATCTGCGCGGCCAGTATATCTTCGCCTATGGCGGCAACGACCGGACGCCGAGCTTCTGGTCCGTGCCGGTCTCGCAATTGCAGCAGGGGGCGAACCTCAAGCTCGCGACCCTTCGCGACCGGACCGCGGACTTCCACACGGTCGGCGGCGGCATCGGCGGCGGACTGGGGCGCATCGCGGTCATAGGCAAGGACCTGCAGGGGAATGCCTATCTCTTCGACACGGACGGCGACGTCTTCGTCATCATCCCCGCGCCCTGAGGCCGGAGAGGGCGATCGGTCTCACGCCACCCGGCCCGTCCGCTGCGGCGGTCGAGGGGTCGGCGCGGCGGAAAACCGACGCCGCCATTGCGGCACGCGGCGAGATGGTCCATCCTCAAGCACCCTAAGGGGAGATACGCCGATGCTCAGCCTCGTGTTCGCAAGCCTGCTCGCCGCGTCCGGCACGACGCCGTCGGCCCGTCCGCCCAAGGATCCCAATCGGGTCGTCTGCCAGACGCGCGCGCCGGTCGGCTCGCGCCTCGCCAGCGTCCGCGAATGCCACACCGCGCAGGAATGGGAGGAGATGCGGCGCTCCGAGCGGCTCGGCCTGCTGCGCAAGCAGACGAACGGCGACCATGGCTGCAACGGCGACGCGACCGGCCCCGGGTGCGGGGCGGATTTCAAGAACGGGGGGCGGGACACGCCCTGGTAGGCGCGCCGTCTTGACGCGCGCCGCGGCGCCGTCACACTCTCCCGCGCCTTAGGGGGAGACCGACATGCGACACGTGACGATCTGCGCCGCGCTGGTTCTGGCGGCCTGCGGAAGCGCCAAAGACGGCGGCGGCAACAACGCGGCGGCCGGCGCGGCGCGCAGCTCGGCGGAGCAGGATTGCACCGGCGCGGAGACGGTGAGCGGCGTCAAGGCGCGGCTGTTCGAGAAGGCCGAGGCCGCCGCCGGCGCGAAGGCGGCGTCGGTCCGCGCGCAGGCCGGGGGGACCGTCGCGCGGATCGAGCAGCCGGTGGTCGAGCAGCGCGAGGAAGCGGCGAAGCGGACCGTCTGCGCCGGCCGGCTCGTCCTCGACCTGCCGCCGGGCACGGCGGGCGGCCCCGCGGCGGCGCAGGTCCGCTACACGGTGCAGATGGCGGCCGACGGCAGCGGCAGGGTGTACGACGTCTACGGCGCCGAGCCGCTCTTCCCGCGCCTTGCGGGCGGCACGGTTCCGGCGGCGCCGGCCGCGGGCGCCGCCGCGGCACCGGCGGCCCCCGCGGCCAAGCCGAGCTTCGCCTGCGGGCCGGGCAATTCGAAGGTCGAAGCGACGATCTGCGGAAGCAAGCAGCTCGCCGACCTCGACCGCGACCTTGCCCAAAGCTACCGCAAGGCGCTGGAGCTGGGCGGGGAGCCCGGCTTCCGCGAGGCGCAGCAGGAGGCGCAGCGCCAGTTCATCCGCGACCGCAACGCCTGCCAGTCGGCGACCTGCATCGCCGGCGCCTATCGCGAGCGGCTCGAGGCGCTGAAGGCATTGTGGGCGGAGAATGGCGACTGACGCCCTCTCGAACCGGGGAAAGCCCTCGCTAGGCCCCACCGCGCGAAAAAAGCACTAAACGATTTACGCGAACGCCCGACCCTGTGATCGCGGGGCGCTTTTCTGCCCGCAGATCGGGGAAGGCGATGGTTGCTGTCGTAGCGGGCAAGGGACTCGGGGTCCTGGAGACTTCGGCGGCGCGTCTCGGGGGCGCCGGGATCGTCGGTGACGCCGGGATGGGCCGCGGCAACGACCGCGTCTACGTCAATGCCGCGAACGGCAACCTCGTCATCGACCGCACCGACGAAATCCTGACCGGCGTCGGCGCCGACGAGGCCTACAGCCTCACCTACAACAGCGAGGACGGCTCGACCTTCGCCGGCACGCCGATGGCGTGGAACCTCGGCAGCCACCGCCGCATCGTCGACATCACCGGCACGGTGAACACCGCCGGCAGCACGGCGACGCGGATCGCCCGCGACGGCTCGTCGACCCTGTTCACCTGGGACGCGACGAAGAATTGCTACACCTCGTCCGACGGATCCGGGCCGACCGACGAGCTGCGCTTCGCGACGGGCGTCTGGACATGGACCGACGGCGCCTCCCGGGCGACCGAGCAATATTCCATGACCTCGGGGACGTTCGTCCTCAAGAGCGTCGCCGACGCCGATGGCAACACCCAGACCTACGGCTACGACGGCAACGGCAACCTCACCCAGATCACCGAAGCGAACGGCGATTATTGCTCGATCGTCTGGAGCGGCGGGCGCCCCACCGACATCGTCACCCACTACACCAATGCGTCCGGCCTGCAGACGCTGACCCGCGTCCATTACGTCTGGGACAACCTCTACCGGCTGGTCTCGGCGAAGGTCGACCTCACGCCGGCCGACGGCAGCATCGCCGACGGCAAAGTCTACACGACCACCTACGGCTATGACGGCACCTCGCTGAGGGTCACCTCGATCGGCCAGAGCGACGGCTCCCACCTCGACATCGGCTACACGCAGTCGGGAACCAGCTGGTACGTCACGTCCCTCACCGAGACGGTGGCGAGCGGCGTCAACCGGGTCACGGGCCTCTATTACGACCTGGCCAACCGCGCGACCGCCGTCACCGATCCCCTCGGCGGCGTCACGACGATGCGCTACGACGCGGCCGGCAACCTCACGCAGCTCGTCCGGCCCAGCCCGGCGCCCGGCGCGGCGGCGCCGACGACGAGCTTCACCTACAATCTCACCGGCGACGTCACCTTCGTCACCGAGAACGGCCACACCACCGCCTACGAATATGACGACCGCGGCAACAGGACGCTCATCCGCGACGCCGCGGGCGACACCGTGACGCGCACCTACGGAACGAAGAACGAGCTGCTCACCGAGACGCACTGGCTCGTTGCCGACCCCGACGGCGCGGGAGCGGGAGCGCCGCAGCAGCCGGCGACCACGCGTTACGCCTACGATGCGGAGAATCACCTGCGCTTCATCGTCAGCGCCGAAGGCGACGTCACCGAATTCCAGTACAATGCCGCGGGACAGGCGACGACGACGATCGGCTATCCGACGAGCAAGTACAACCTCGCCGGCCTCGCCCCGACCGACACGCTCAGCGAAGCGACGCTGCAGGGCTGGGCGGCCGGCACCGACAGGACCGCCTGGCAGCGCACCGATACCGCTTACGACTGGCGCGGCAACGTCCAGTCGGTGACCCGCTACAGCGCCGTCGATTCGAGCGGGACCGGAATCGCCGCCGGATCGAGCCAGGACGTCTACGTCTACGATTCCGCCGGACTGCTGCTCAGCCGGACGAACAGCGCTTCGCCGAACGTGGAATCGTTCGCCTATGACGGCCTCGGCCGGCTGATCTGCGCGACGGACATGGCGAACGCGACGACCACCACGGACTTCAACGACGCGGCGTCGACCACGACGGTGACGAGCGCGAGCGGCCTCACCACCGTCTCCGTCTACGACAAGGCCGGCGAGCTGATCAGCGTGACGCAGAGCGGCAGCGGAGTCCCGTCCGCGACCACTACCGAAGCCTATGACGGCCTGGGGCGAATCCGGGTCGAGACGGACGCGACGCAGCGCTCCACCTACCACGTCTACGACGCCGCGAGCCGAAAGGTCGCCGACATCGGCGCGGACGGCGCCGTCGTCGAATACAGCTACGATTCCGGCGATCACCTGGTGAAGTCGATCCAATATGTGAACCGGCTCAGCGCCAGCCAGATGACGCTGCTCGGCACCGTCTCGGCCGGCGGGAGCGGCGGCGTCGGCGCCGGCGGCGTCAGCGGGCCCGCGGGGCCCAATCTGCTGACCAATGGCAGCTTCGACGATTCGGGCAGCTATACCAACCTCAGCACGGGCCGCGCCGACACGACCCTCCCCGGCTGGTCGAAATCGAACCCGCAGCCGTTCGAGCAGGTCGCGTCCGGCCAGATGGGCATCACCGCCAGCGACGGCCTCTACTGGCTCGACCTGGATTCGATCGACGTCGGCGGCCTCGTCGCCGCCGGATCGAACCTCGTCGCCAACGGGAGCTTCGAGCAGTCCGGCACCTATACGCCGCTCGCCACCGGACGGTCGAACGACACGCTGCCGGGGTGGAGCCGAGTCAACGCGGCGCCGTTCGAGCAGGTCCTCTCCGGCCAGTTCGGCGTGAATTCCAGCGAAGGCGCCTATTGGCTCGATCTCGATTCGATCGGCCGCACGCCGGTCGGACCGAACCTGCTCGTCAACGGCAGTTTCGACCAGTCCGGCACCTATACCAGTATCGACGGCGGGCGCGCCGCGACGACTATCCCCGGCTGGACGAAGACCAATCCGCAGCCGTTCGAGCAGATGACATGGACCGAAGCCGGCGTGATGCCGAGCGACGGCAATTTCTGGCTCGATCTCGATTCCGCGGCCGGGGTGTACGCCACCGGAAACAATCTCATCGTCAACGGCAGCTTCGAGCAATCGGCGACGAGCTACACGACCACCTCCTGGGGCCGCTACAACGATCCGAGCCTCGACATCCCGGGTTGGACCAAGGCCAACGCGCAGGGCTACGAGCAGGTCGCCTCGCCGTTCAACGGCACGGCCGCGACGGACGGCACCTACTTCCTCGATATGGACGCGACCGGCGGCCAAGACAGCGACATGGACATCAGCCAGACCATCAACGGTGTGGCGCCCGGCACGCAGCTGCTGCTCCAGTTTGATTACGCGAACACCGCCGGGACCGTGCCGGGGGTCGAGGGCCCCGAGGCCAGCGGCGCCCTGTGGGTCTACTGGAACGACCAGATCGTCGCGACGATCGAATCGCCGACCACCGACATGATCACCAAGACGCTCATGGTGACGGCCAGCTCCGGGCAGAACGTGCTGCGCTTCCGCGAGGTCGGGCCGCAGGACGGCCACGGCAGCTATCTCGACAACGTCCAGCTCCACCAGGCCGCCACGACCAGCGCCGGCGGCAACATGGACATCAGCCAGACCGTCAAGAACATCGCCCGCGGCCAGGTGCTGCAGCTCCAGTTCGACCATGCCAACCGCGGCACGACCGGCGGATTCGACGTGCTGTGGAACGGCGGCGTCATCGCGACCATCGCCGACAGCGGCAACGACATGACGACGGAGACCCTCTACGTCGTTGCGAGCGGCGGCAACAACACGATCGAGTTCCGCGGCCTCGGCGACGTCGACGACGTCGGCTCCTCGATCGACAACGTCGCCCTTTACGCCACCCAGCAGGTCCTGCGCACGGCGGTCGGCGCGAACGTCCTCGTCAACGGCAGCTTCGACCAGTCGGGCCCCTATACCACGATCGACGGCGGACGCGCCGCCACCTCGCTCCCGGGCTGGACCAAGTCCAATCCGCAACCCTTCGAGCAGATGACCTGGGGGGAGGACAGCATAGCGCCGAGCGACGGCGTCTTCTGGCTCGACCTCGATTCCGCGGGCGGGACCTTCGCCACCGGCAACAACCTCGTCACCAACGGCAGCTTCGAGCAATCGTCGGCGAGCTACACGACAACGACCAACGGCCGCTACAACGATGCGGGCCAGAACATTCCCGGCTGGACGAAGGCGAACGACCTCGGCTTCAAGCAGTTCAACTCCGGCGTCGACGGCACCGGCGCCACCGACGGCAGCTTCTACCTCGGCATGGAGGCGAGCGGCAGCGGCAACCTCCTCGCCAACGCGCTGATCCTCAACGACACGACCGGCTGGTCGGTGACCAACGCCGCGCGCGTCGCCGGGGCCGACGGCGAGCCGCTCGCTTATTATTTCCAGCAGTCCAACCCGAGCACCGGCGGCACGTCGCAAAGCGCGATGGCGGCGGTCCCGCAGGGCACTTTGTTCGACTTCAGCTATCAGGTCGAACCCGGCTTCGCCGGGCAGCAGTTCCAGACGGCGATCTACTGGTTCGACGCGAGCGGAACCTTCATCAGCCAGAACATCTGGGATCGCTTCCCGGGCGACACGACGAGCTTCGCCACCTTCAGCGCGCAGGTCAGCCCCCCGGCCAATGCGGTGAGCTATTACGTCTACACGACCGCGGTGGCGGGCGGAGTCGGCAAATGGGGCGGCTACAAACTCGAGCGCAGCACCAATCTTATCGCCAATCCCCTGCTGCTCAGCAACAGCAGCGGCTGGTCGACGACCAACGCGTCGCGCGTCGCGGGCGCGGCGGGCGACCCCCTCGCCTTCTACTTCCAGCAGACCAGCTCCGGCAGCAACGGCACGTCGCAGACGGCGATGGCTCCGGTCCCGCAGGGCACGTCGTTCAACCTCACCTACCAGGTGAAGCCGAGCGTTCCCGGCCAGCAGTTCCAGACGGCGATCTACTGGTTCGACGCGTCGGGCAATTTCATCACGCAGAGCCTGTGGGACCATTTCCCCACCGACACCGCGAACTTCACCACATTCAGCGAAGACATCACGCGGCCTGCCAACGCGGTGAGCTATTACCTCTACACCACCGCGGTCGCCGGCGGGACGGGCAAGTGGGGCGGCTACAAGCTCACGGCGCTCGGCAGCGACATGGACATCAGCCAGACGATCAACAGCGCCGGGCGCGGCACGCCGCTGCTGCTCCAGTTCGACTATGCCAATACGGCGGGCTCGGTGCCGGGGGTCGAGGGGCCGGAGGCGAGCGGCGCGCTGTGGGTCTATTGGAACGACCAGGTGATCGCGACGATCGAAGCGCCGACGACGGCGATGACGACGATGAGCTACATGGTGACGACCGTCCAGGGCCAGAACACCCTGCGCTTCCGCGAGGTCGGGCCGCAGGACGGCCACGGCGTGGCGCTCGACAACGTCCAGCTGCACACCGTCGCCACCACCAGCGGCGGCGGCAACATGGACGTCAGCCAGACCGTCCACGGCCTCAACCGCGGCCAGGTGATGCAGCTGCAGTTCGACCATGCGAACCGCGGCACGACCGGCGGGTTCGACGTGGTGTGGAACGGGACGGTGATCGCCACCATCGACGATGCCAGCACCCCGTTCATGACGACGGAGACCTTCTTCGTCACCGCGAGCGGCGGCAACAACACGATCGAATTCCGCGGCCACGGCGACGTCGACGACGTCGGCTCGTCGATCGACAACGTGCGCCTGTTCGCGACGCAGGGCGCGCCGAGCGGCGGCAACATGGACATCAAGCAGTCCTTCACCAACCTCAGCGCCGGCGGCACCTACCAGCTGCTCTTCGACCATGCGAACCGCACCACCGCCACCAGCGGCAGCTTCGAGGTTTGGTGGAACGGCGCCCGCGTCGCGACGATCGCCGACACCGGCACGGCGATGCAGACGAACAGCTATTACGTGACCGCCGCGGGCGGGACGAACACGCTGGAGTTCAAGGGCACCGGCAATGAGGATGCCGACGGCGCGTCGCTCGACAACGTGCGCCTCTTCGCCACCCAGGCGGCGCCGAGCGGCGGCAACATGGACATCAGCCAGACCGTCCACAACCTCGCCGGCGGCCAGCCCTACCAGCTGCAGTTCGACCACGCGAACCGCACCACCGCCGCCAGCGGGAGCTTCGAAGTGTGGTGGAACGGCGCCCGCGTCGCCACGATCAACAGCACCAACACCGTGATGCAGACGGAGAGCTACGTCCTCACCGCGCTCGCCGGCGACAACATCCTCGAATTCAAGGGCACAGGCACGACCGACTCGCTCGGAGCCTCCCTCGACAAGGTCAGCCTCACCGCGCTCCAGGGCGGCCAGCCCGCCGGCCAGACGCCGTCGGACCCGCTCGCCAACCTGCGCCCGACCGCATCGGACAGCGGCGACCTGTGGACCTGGTACGGCTATGACGATGCTGAAAGGCTGGTCCAGACTCTGGATTCCACCCGCCGGGCGGCGAGCTTCGCCTATGACGGGGATTCGCGGCAGGTGGGCTCCACGGCCTATGCCAGACTCGCCGACGCGAGCGTCGTCGACGCGCTCAAGGCGAACCCGGCCGCGCCAATCGTGCTTCCCGCCGCCGATCCCGCCGACCGGCGCATCCGCAGCTTCTACGACAATGATGGCCAGCTCGTCGGCACGCTCGACGGAACGGGTGGGCTGAGCCAGATTTTCTACGACGCCGCCGGCCAGAAGATCCGCGAGGTCGCCTATGCCGGGCGCCCGGATCCCAGCCTCTGGTCGGCCGGCACGTTCGCCCAGCTGCTCGCCAGCGCCGGAACCGGCGGCGCCGACCGCCAGGCCGACTATGCGTACGACGACCGCGGGCTGCTGCGCTACAGCATCGACACCGGCACCGCGGACAACGGGAGCACCGTCGGCTTCGTCACCGAGCGGATCTACGACGCCGCCGACCGCGTGATCCGCACCGTCTCCTATGCAACCGCGGTGACGCCGCCGGCGGCGGGGACCGCCTGGTCGACCGGATATATCCAGCCGCGGCTCGCCGCCGACCCGGCCAACGACCGCACAGCCCGATCGACCTACGACGCCGCCGGACGCCTCGCCTTCTCGATCGACGCGGAGGGCGGGACGGTATCTTACGGCTACGACGCCGCCGGCAACGTCAACAAGGTGACCGCCTTCGCGGCCGCCTTCACGACCGCCGGCGACCAGAACCTCTCGGTCATGCAGAATTGGGCCAGCGCCAACCCGAGCGCGGCGAACCGCGTCACGAGGAGCCTGTTCGACGCCGGCGGGCGCCTGGTCTACGCGGTCGACGGCGAGGGCTACGTCTCCCAATATCGCTACGACGCGGCCGGACGGACCTCGTCCGTCACCCGCTACGACGCTGCTTATTCGATCGTCGATACCGATACCGTGGCGAGCGTCGCCGCCCTCATTCCCGCGGGCGCGGCGGGAGTGACGACCAGCTACGCCTACGATTCCGCCGGGCGGCAGAGCGACGTGACCGCGGGCAACGTCACCACGCATGTCGATTATGACGGCCACGGGCAGATCACCGACGTCTGGGAAGCCTATCAGGCCGCCGACCAGAGCCGCACCCACCGCAGCTACGACGCGGCCGGACGCCTGCTCCAGGAAGTCCGCGCCTACGGCACGGCGGCGGCGCAGACCGTCACCTACGAATATGACGGCGTCGGCAACCTCGTTCACGAGACGGACCAGCGCGGCAGCGTCACCACCCGCGACTACGATGCGGCGGGACGGGTCGTCGCGCTCACCGCTCCCCTCTCCGATGGCGTCAATGCCGTGACGCACTACACCTACGACGCTTTCGGGAATGTCGTGCGGATGGACGACGCCCGCAATTATTCGACCTATTATTATTACGACCGGCTAGACCGCCTGACCCTCGAGGTCGACGCGGAGGGCTTCGGCACGAAGACGGCCTACACCGCCTTCGGCCAGGTCGCGAGCGTCACCCGCTACGCGAACCGCGCGAACGGGACGCCGGGCATCGGCGCGCCGCCGAGCTTCACCGCTTCGGTCGCCGGGGCCCTGCGCAAGGATGCGACGACCCAATTCTGGTACGACCGCGCCGGGCGGGTCCGGCAGGAGCAGGATGCCGAGGGCGGCTCGGAGACCTACCATCTCGACGCGTTCGGCGAGCGCGACAGGGTCACCGGCAAGCTCGGCGACGTGGTGGCCTACACCTACACCAACCGCGGCCTCGTCAAGGACGAGACGGAGACGATCACCGCGCCTGGGACCAGCACCAGCGTCGTCACCACCTTCTGCTACGACGCCCGCGGCAATCGCACCAAGATGGTCGAGGCGGCGAACGAAACCGAGCAGCGGACCACCCTCTACGCCTACGACTCGCTCGACCGGCTGAAGAGCGTGACCCACGATCAGGTGGCCGTCACCGACTCCGCGACGCTCGCGACGCAGCCCTGGAAGCCGGTCGAGACGACCGATTACGACAATCGCGGCAACGTCGTGCGCACCGTCGATGCGGCAGGCGGCACGTCCGTCTTCTACTACGATGCCGCCGACCGGAAAATCGCGGCAGTCGACCCGGCCGGCACCCTCGCCACCTGGAGCTACGACGCCGCGAACGGCCGGGTGACGGCCCGCGTCTACGCGACGGCGGTCGCGGCGGGGCCCAATCCCTACGGCCCGGCCCCCACGGGGAGCGGCGGCTATCGCGAGACGATCTCGGACTATGACCGCGCCGGCCGGCTGACCAAAGTCACGGTGACCGGAGCGGCGGTCGGGCAGGACGCGAACGGCGTCTACGCGGCGAACGCCAGCACCAGCTTCTACAGCAGCACGGTCTACGACGCGGCCGGCAACATCGTCCGCCAGATCGACGCGCGCGGCAACAGCCTGTGGTGCTGGTACGACAAGGCCGGCCGCAAGGTCGCCGAGGTGGACCAGGAGAATTACCTCACCGCCTATGAGGTGGACGCGGAAGGCAACGTCACCCGCGAGACCCGCTACGCCAATCCGGTCACCGCCGCCTTCAGCCAGGCGAGCGACCCGGCGGCCCTGACCCCCGCCGCCTCGCCCGACGACCGCATCACGGACTTCGAATATGACCGCAACGGGCGCCGCATCCGCGAGACGCGGCGCAATGTCGAAAGCTACACCGTCGACGGCACCGGCCACCTTTCCGGGCCGAATGTCGGCGATGCGACGATCCTCTACACCTACAACGCGCTCGGCGAGGTGCTCACGAAGCAGGAGGCGGCCGAGGCCGCCGGCAACACCACCAACTACACCTACGACTCGGCGGGGCGGCTGATCGCGGTGAGCGGGCCGGCGTTCGCCGACTATAACGGCCAGCAGGTCCGGCGGACCATTGTGAACCAGTATGACGGGCTGGGCGATCTCACCTCGTCGACGGTGAACGGCGCCCGCACCACCAGCTACAGCTACGGTGTCGGCGGCCGGCTGCTGTCGATGACCGACGCGGCCCAATTCACCCGCAGCTACGGCTACGACAAGGCCGGCCGCGCCGTCAGCGAGCAGTGGACCCGCACCCTCTCCGACGGCGTGACAACCGTCACCGAGGCGAACGTCACCGCCTACGACGCCGCCGGGCGCGTGGTGTCGCAGGGCGTGCGGACTCTGTCCGGGGGCGCCTGGTCGGCCGGCGACCTCACCCAGTTCCGCTACAACGCCTTCGGCGACGTCGCCGCCAAGGGCATGCACGATTTGTGGCAGGAGACGTTCGACTATGACGGCGCCGGCCGCCTGTGGCGCTCGACCAGCGGCGACGGCACGACCAAATATTTCCTCGCCGACGCGGGCGGCAACACGACGCTGACCGTCACCGCGTCCGGCGCCGCCACGAGCGGCACGATAAGCGACGTCGCCGGCCTCATCGCCTACCTCACCAACAACGGGGCCAATGCGATCGGCGCCGCCCCGGTCGCCGGGCTCGTCGCGACCATCGCGACCTACGACCGCCGCGGCCAGGCCACCGGCACGCGCGAGCCGCTGCGCGAGCTCGGCCAGGGCCAGGTCGCCACCCTCACCAACGGCCGCACCTACAACGCCTTCGGGGAGGTCAAGAGCGAGACCGACGCGCGCAGCAACACCACCAATTTCGCCTACAACACCATGGGGCGGATGGTCCTCAAGACCGACCCGGCCGTCTCGGTCACCGACGAGCATGGCGTCGCCACGACCGGCGTCACCCCGATCGAGCACTCCTATTTCGACGTCTCCGGCCGCCTGATCGCCACCCGCGACGCGAACGGCAACCTCACCACCCGCGCCCTCCTCGCCGGCACCGGCTATGGCGGGACCGACGCCATGGCGACCGCGGAATTCCACGCGGACGGCGGCGTCTTCCGCACCGCCTACGACGTCTTCGGCGACTCGCGCACGCTCACCGACGAGCTGCAGCACGCCGAGACGCGCACCTACGACGCCATGGACCGGGTGAGCTCGGTGACGCATCGCGGCGGCCTGCTCACCGACAATTACGTCTATGACGGGCTGGGGCAGCGGACCGGGCACTGGAACAGCTTCTACGGCGCCGGCGTCGTCGAACGCACCGACTACGATTCCCAGGGCCGCGTCACGTCGCAATCCGATCTGTCAGGCCTCACGACCAGCTACAGCTATGCCTGGCAGCAGGGCGCCCAGACGGCCGGCCTCGGCACGTTCGGCGGCTGGCTGAAGACGACGACCGCCCCCGGCGCACCGTACCAGGCAACCGAAACCGACGATTATTTCGGGCGCGTCGTTGCCCGGCAGGATCTCGGCGGCCACACCTACAACTTCACCTACAACAATGCGGGCCAGCTGGTCACGCGCACCAACAGCGCCGGGGAATATCTCAGCTTCAGCTACTATAACGGCGGCCAGGTCGCCGGCCAGAGCGGGACTCAGGGCGACGCCGCCTACGCCTACGATATTGCGGGGAACCTCGTCGCCGAGACGTTCAGCCTGAACGGCATCGCCCGGCGCAATGCGACGGCGAGCTACGACGCCTTGAACCGCATGACCGCATGGCAGGACCAGGGCTATCTCAACACCGCCCCGGCCTCGAGCGCCTGGACCTACGACGCGAACGGCAACATCCGCTCGGTGAGCGCGACCCACGTCTCCCTCGACAACGCCGGCAACGTCACCGGCTCGTCGAGCCAGACCTCCTGGTACGCCTACGACAAAATGAACCGGGTGACGGTCAGCGAGGGGATTCTCGACCCGGACACCGGCACGGTCTCGCGCGGCACGACCGGCAGGCTCATTTCCTACGACCTCGCCGGCGAGCGCAAGAGCGTGCTCTACACCGCCAGCCTTATCGGCGTTCACTGGGAATATTTCGGCGGCGCGGCCGGAAGCACCGGCAATTTCGACACCCAGCCGATCGTCGGCGACGGCAGCGGCACGGACGGCCACTGGGAGACCCGCACCTTCCACTTCCAGGGGGACCGGCGCGAGGATTACAGCTACAATGCCGACGGCACGCTGGCGGCGACCACCAAGGCCGACGCTTTCATGGACGCGGGGCCCGAGCCGAGCGCGTCGGAGCAGACCTGGCCCGACCCCGTCTACATCGCGCCTCCGACCGTCGGTAACCCCCTCGCTACCTACACGCGCGACGCGATCGGCCGCGTCACCCATTATTTCGAGCAGGGCGGCTTCGACGGCTCCTACGAGCGCAGCAACATCCAGTATGACGCGGCGGGCCGCGAGCTTTCCGAGACCAACACAACCATGCGCCGGGACGCGGCCACGGACATCTCGCTGCAGACCTACAAGACCTATCTCACCAACAGCTACACAAGCGGCCTCCTCACCGGCCAGTATCAGAACAACTGGAAGGGCTCCTCGGACACCGACGCCGCCGATTCCCGCCTCACCTACGGCTACCAATGGTGGGACGGGGCGCAGCAGCAGACGATCGGCAACGACAACGACGACAACGGGACCGTCGACTGGACGACGACCTATTCCTACGATCCGTCGGGCCGCGCCGGCTCAGTCTACATCGCCGACGGCAAGCCGCGCGGGGTGAGCCTCGCCACCGACCAGAACGGCATGATCATCGATCGCACCGAGGCGGCGCAGGGCGGCAGCCCGCGCACGCTGCGCTACGTGTTCGGCGGCGTGCAGATGGGCGAGGTCGGCAACAACGGCACCGACAATATGAGCTTCGCCGCCAGCGTCGCCGACCGGCTCGTCATCCAGCCGACGCCGACCGCGGCGGGTCCGTTCCACAACGGCGCGACGAGCGGCACGCAGTTCGCCGATTTCGACCAGAGCTACGACGCGATCAACAGCGCCAGCGACGCCGGCGCCGGCTCGACCTACGTCGTCGCGTCGGGCGACACGCTCCAATCGATCGCAGCTTTGGTGTGGGGCGACGCCTCCCTCTGGTACCTGATCGCCGACGCCAACGGCATGAGCGGCGCCGAGCAGCTCCAGGCCGGCCGCAGCCTCGCCATCCCCGACGTCGTCGCCAACGTCCACAACAACGCGACGACGTTCCGCCCGTACGATCCGACCCGCGCCATCGGCGACGTCAACCCGTCGACGCCGAAGCCTGTGAAGAACCACCATGGCTGCGGTGTCATGGGAACGATCCTTCTGGTGGCTATCGCGGTGGCGGTGACCGTCATCACCGGCGGCGCCGCGACGGCAGTGGCGACGGGCGTGTCGCTGGGTTCCGGCATTGGAGCGTTCGTCGCCGGTACTGCGGCCTTGTCGGCGGGCGAGTTGATCGCCATCGGCGCGGGCGCGGCGGCGGTCGGCTCGGCGGTGAGCCAAGGCGTCGGCATCGCGACGGGCCTCCAGCAGAAGTTTGACTGGAAGGGGCTAGCGATCTCGGCGATCTCCGGCGGCGTCAGCGCCGGCCTTGGCCAGATGTCGGCGCTGGCGGGTGGAAAAGGGCTCACCGCCGTATTGCAGGGCGCCGCGCGCGGCGCGATCGGCAGCGCGGTCACCCAGGGCATCTCGGTCGCGGTCGGCCTCCAGAAGAGCTTCGACTTCGTCGGCGTCGCGGCAGCGGGCGTGTCGGGCGGCGTCGCGGCGGCAGTCGGGAAGGCCGTCGGCCTCAAGTCGCTTGCCCTCGACCGCTCGATCGAGAACCAGCTACGTGGTGCGTTCAGCGGGATGGCCGCCTCCATCGCAAATGCGGCGACCCGCAGCGTCATCGACGGCAGCGATTTCGGAGACAATCTGATGGCGGGGCTCCCCGATGTTATCGGAGAGACCATCGGTAACATGTTGGCGTTGGGCGTAGCCGGACCCGACCCGAAGCGCGAACCCTTTGGCGGCGGGAAGACTCAGCAGCGGCACGATATCGTGGCTGCTAGTGTCGCAGGAATTCAGGACATAGTCCCGAGTGCGGACCTGAGCGACTATAGGGCCGCCGCCGACAATCTCGTCGACAATCCGAACGATCCTCAAGCCCGTCAGAGGCTGGAGCGTGCGACACGAGAATTGCTGCTCAACAACCGCGGCAACCCTGCGGTTGAAGAGCTCGCCGATACCCTCGGAATTGACCTGTCTTCCCACGTCGTGGGCCCGGGCGATATCGAGGTGAATGGGAATAAGGACTACCTCGTCGGCAGAATAGTAGACAATTCTGGCGTTTGGCTTGGCGAGGAAAAGCAGAAGATTGGAGCTGCAGTCGGCCAGTTCATAGAAGAACACCCCGCGGCAGGCCTGGCGATGCGGATCGCCGATACTGCCATGGCTGGGCTCGCTCCAGCACGTTACCTCGGCGGTAAGGTCGTTAGTTACTTCAAAGACAGCTTGGCTGACTGGATGACTTCTAAAATGGAAGGTCCAAGATCTTGGAACCATGATAAGGCCGTGTCGGGCGGACAGGGTTTTGTTTTCGCTGGGACTGTAATACTTACCGGTCTGTCAGCCTTTGCGGCGAAGGGGTTCGGGCGCACCGCCGCACCGCCGCCTTCCTTCAAGACATTTAGTGCGCTAAAGGCGTACTTGGGCTCGCCCGGCAAGGGGAACGAGTGGCACCACATTGTCGAGCAGTCGAAGGTCTCCCAGTTCGGCGCGGAAGCTATTCACACGCCGAGCAATGTGGTCGCGATTCCCGCTGATGTGCACCGCAAGATTAGTGGCTTCTATTCGTCCAAACAATCGTTTACTGCGGGCATGACAGTGAGAGACTGGCTGAAGGGGCGCTCATTCCAAGAGCAGTTCGAATTTGGGATGCAGCAGATAAAGCGGTTATCCAAGTAGGAGCGTGAGTTGTCTACAGAGGAATTCATTGCAGCGGCCATGGATCACGCGCTCGGCACTGAAACCGGCGACTTCAGAATAACGAATAAAGCATATGATCGCATCTTGGCAGCGCGCGAACAGTTGCGCGTTCTCCCGGATGGCGGAAGGGGGTGCCTTCGAGAAATGCTCTCGAACCCCGAACCGGGGGTGAGGCTTTGGTCGGCGTGCTATCTGCTCCCGACGGATCCGGTGGAAGCTGAAAGTACCCTCGTCTCCCTTGCTCAGGAGAAGGGATTAGTAGGTTTCGACGCAGAGATGACACTCAAAGAATGGCGAGCAGGACGTCTGACGTTCACCTAGCTGCCGCTCAACTAGCCGCCGCTAGCGTCGTCGGATCGACATCGGGTTCGCGTCGTGATCCGCAGTGGAGGGACCGCTTCACCTTATAGACGGCTACCTCGACTACGTGACGCTCGAGAAGACCGGCTTCTCCAATCAGACCGGGCAGCCGACCGTCGGCTTCACCGCCGCGCGCACGATGGCCACCTACACGCGCGACGCAATGGGGCGCGTCACCCATTATTTCGAGCAGGGTGGGTTCGACGGCTCCTACGAGCGTACCAACATCCAGTACGACGCGGCCGGCCGCGAGCTTTCCGAAACCAACATCACGATGCGCCGCGACACGACCGGCGGCACGATGCAGACCTACACCACCTACCTCTCCAACAGCTATTCGAACGGCCTCCTCACCGGCCAGTACCAGGACAATTGGAAGGGCACGTCCGACACCGATGTCGCGGATGTCCGGCTCTCCTACGGCTACCAATGGTGGGACGGGGCGCAGCAGCAGACGATCGGCAACGACAACGACGCGAACGGCACGGTCGACTGGACGACGACCTATTCCTACGATCCGTCGGGCCGCGCCGGCTCGGTCTACATCGCCGACGGCAAGCCGCGCGGGGTGAGCCTCGCGACCGACCAGAACGGCATGATCATCGACCGCACCGAAGCGGCGCAGGGCGGCAGCCCGCGTACCCTCCGCTACGTGTTCGGCGGCGTGCAGATGGGCGAGGTCGGCAACAACGGCACCGACAATATGAGCTTCGCCGCCAGCGTCGCCGACCGGCTCGTCATCCAGCCGACGCCGACCGCGGCGGGTCCGTTCCACAACGGCGCGACGAGCGGCACGCAGTTCGCCGACTTCGACCAGAGCTACGACGCCATCAACGGCCTCAGCGACGCCGGCACCGGCTCGACCTACGTCGCCGCCGCCGGCGACACGCTTCAGTCGATAGCGGCGATGGTCTGGGGGGACGCCTCGCTCTGGTACCTCATCGCCGACGCGAACGGCATGTCGGGCGCCGAGCAGATCCAGGCCGGCCGCAGCCTCACCATCCCCGACGTCGTGGCCAACGTCCACAACAACGCGACGACGTTCCGCCCGTACGACCCGACGAGGGCGATCGGCGACGTCAGCCCGGGCACTCCCAAGCCGGTCAAGAACCACCATGGCTGCGGGATCATGGGCGCTGTGCTGCTCGTCGCCGTGGCGGTTGCGGTGGCGGTCGTCACCAGCGGTGCGGCGGTGGCCCTGTTCGGGCCGGCGGGGACCTCGCTTGGAACGGGAATCGCGACCGTGCTCGGCACGTCCGGCGGCCTGGCTGTGGGCGGAGCCGCGGCGGTCGCGGCCGGCGGGATCTCCACGGGAGCCTTCATCGCCGCGGGAGCGATCGGCGGCGCGGTGGGCAGCGCGGTAAGCCAGGGCCTCGGAGTCGCAACCGGGCTCCAGGACAAGTTCGACTGGAAGGCCGTCGCCCTCGCGGCGATCGCTGGAGGAGTCGGCGCCGGGCTAGGCCCGAACGGCGCATTCGGCAAGCTCGGTGCCTTCGGCAAGATCGGCAGCCCCGTGCTCGCGGCGGGCCTGCGCGGCGCGACCGCCAGCGCAATCACGCAGGGTATCGGCCTTGCCGCGGGCCTCCAGCGCAATTTCGACTGGGTCGGAGTCGCCGCCGCCGGCATCGGTGCCGGCGCGGCCTCGGCGGTGGGCGGCATCAAGGGCCTCAACTCCTTGGGGAGGTTCGGCGACCATCTCGCCACCAACATGGCCGGCGGGATAGCGAATGCGGCCGCAAGAAGCGTTTTGAACGGGACCGACTTCGGCGACAACTTGCTCGCCGCGCTACCGGACGTGCTCGGCGAGACTCTTGGCAATATGATCGCGTCCGGCGTGAGTGGGGCGATCTCGCTGGGAAGCGCGTCGGCGCTCGTACACGAACATCCTTCGACTCCGGAGCCAGACTTCCAAGTCGATCCGGCTGCCCTCACCGCAGGCTCGGCGAACGTCGAGTCCCTGCTCCAGCCACTTCCAGATCTATCGGAATCGAGCACCGGAGTAAGCCTCGATACGGGTGTTCACGCAATGGACACGCTGCCTAATGGTGCGTCCGTCGGAATGCGAAGAAACGCGGATGGCACTTGGGACACGAGCACTTTCGCGTTTTTTATCGGAGGTAAACGCCAGGCTCCGACGATGATAAATCAAGATTTCGCCTTCGACGGGATCTCGGAGCAGGTTTATCATCCCACAGTAGTCGGAGGCGACGCCTCGGGCCGCTCAATGGACGTGCGCAGCGGCCCTCCACAAGTGCGCTATGACGCGGATGGACACGCCTTCGTTTACGTTTTTGGCGATGCTGATTTCAGGACTCTCGTGCCCGTGAAGGTTCGGGTGCTGTCGGCACTCGAAGTAGCTCTGAGAGGTGGCGCGTCAGAAGCCGCGAACTACGTGCCGATGCTCGGAACCTCAAAGGCATTGGGGGAACTCATCAGCGGTCGCGATGCGTACACCGGTCGTCCCGTAAGCAGGGTGGAAAGCGGTGTTGGCGCTATAGCGTCATTGATACCTTTCCTCCGCGGAGGCGGCCGCCTCGCGGCCAAGGTAGCCACCACTCGAGCTGAGCGTATCGCTATCCGCGCGGAGCTGAACGCGTTGCGCCGATTGACCGAGCTTGAAGCATCCACGGGAGGACATTTCCTCGCAAAGCACGGAGCTGAAACCACACTTGCTCAGCAGCTCCTTAGGGCGACGACTGGCTTGGCGCCCGACGGAACCAAGGGTGTGCTGTCGGACGCCTCTCGGTTCCTGACCAACACGGGTCAGATGAACGCGATATCGCGGGCAAATACCATTTTCCGACAGACCGGCCGCGCGAGCTTTACGTTTGACATGGGCGAGGTCGTGGGTGAAGGATATTTGCGGGGGGGAGGTCAGGTAATAAGCTCGTCTCGCGTCACAGCGGTGTTTAGAAACGGGAAGCTCGTCACGATATTTCCAAAGCTCAGGAGGTGACGAATGGATTCATCCTTAGAACAAGATCTCATGGAGATCCTTGCACCATGGATGGGCACTGCTGACGAAAATGAAACGGCGGCTCACTACCGAGCCCTTGACGTGAATGACGATGGGGTGCTGACGGCGCTAATTAGAAGCGAGATAGTTCCGCACGCTCATTCACTCGACTCAAAAATGCAGGAGGCGGGCTTGAGAGCTCTCAGGGCGGCCTGCTCTGCGCCCGACCAAGATCTCGAAGATTTTTGGTACTCCTCGCTTATTGCGTTTGATCTTACGCCTGTACCGTCACACATATTTGAACTCGTAATGGAGCAGCTTCAGGCCGCATAGTTGATGGCAGCGGTACAGCGGGGTGAGCCTCTCTACCGACCTAGAATGGCATGGGTGGGGGAGACGGAAGCAGATTCTCTGAACTCCCGCCCGCTCAGGATCTCCCCGTCGGCGGGTTGAGCTCGGCAATGCGGTGGACGAAGGCAGCCCGGCTGAGAGCCGCCGGATCCGGTATCGGCTTACCGCAAAAAGAAGGTTATCTCCGTTTCGTCCCGCCGGAAAACTGGAGACCAGAGCGCGCGCTGCCGCGCGGGCCCGCTGGCGGATATTTGGATCGCCACGGCAATGAATGGCTGCCTGACTTGCAAAAAGGGGAGTGGGACGTTCAGCTCGGGAGAGTGGGACAGCGCCAACTGGGCCACTTGTCGAAGAATGGGCGGTACTTGAATGTCACGCCCGATGGTAGGATAAGTCACTGATGCGTGACCCATTTGCCTATCACGAGCTTGTACGAGTGGGACCCGGCGCCTCCAGGCGAGATTTAAGGGGGTGCATCGGGTACATTGCAGGGAAAGCTTATGAAGATGGAGGACCTGTCGAAGGATATGGGGTCTACGTGTTCGATACGGAAAGTGTCGTGTTTTTCGATGAGGCTGAGTTAGAAGGCACCGCCAATCTTATTGACCCGGCCACCCTTGCGCTGGGATCGCGGGTAAAGGTACGGACCGTCGATGGGCGTGCCGTCGTAGTCTCTGCTGATGAGAAAAATTAGTCGCACTCGATTTCTGGGGTAGCGCGTCAGAACCGACAATATGAGCTTCGCGGCAAGTGTCGCCGACCGGCTCGTCATCCAGCCGACGCCGACCGCGGCGGGTCCGTTCCACAACGGCGCGACGAGCGGCACGCAGTTCGCCGATTTCGACCAGAGCTACGACGCGATCGCGCGGCACGAACCTGCCATTCCTTCCGCCGCTCCAGTTGCCACGTTACTGGGTGCCCCTGGGATCCCGCGGCTCCGTATCGGAGGCAGTCCATACTGGGAGGCGTACCGCGATTACGGTGATCTGGACTCCTTCGGAACCTGGCTAACAGAGAATAAGTATGTCGGGGGCGATCAACTCAATAGGCTTTACGCCCGCGATCTGATTGCTGGTACAGACACGTCACACCTGGAAGGATTTGTTCTCCCCGTCCTGGAGCGGTTCGCACCGACGAATGCCGACACCGCTCAAGTCCGAGATGCGGTTCGGGCTCACATCGACGGACTGAACTCCCTGGCCGATCGCGCGGCATGGGACGTAACGAGTGCTGGTTTGAACGCGGACGCTCCGACAGCCGCTTACCGGATGTTCGTGGACCGGGAGTGGACATGGTCAAACGGCATAACGGTCGGGACCTCAGCGATTCCGATTGTCGGTAGAGGTGCCGGCAAGATTCTGGGCCGCATTATCAGCAGGGAAGCAGCGCCCGGCGCACGTGTTTTCCGGGGTGGAGCCTATGGCCGCTTACCGGGAGGCCCAGGGATAGAGCGGCATCATCTGCCGGCGGACAGCGTTTCCCCATTCACCCGCTATTCGGGCCCTGCTATTGAAATGGAGAGGGCGGACCACCTCCTTACCTCTAGTCATGGTAGCCAAGGCTTGGAGGGGGCGCTTTACAGAAGCGAAATCAAGGACCTGATCGACGGTGGGCAGATGCGCAACGCAATGGCAAGGGAAATTGTGGATGTGCGTAGAGCCGCGGTCCTAGGCGGCGGTAGCGCTACAAAATATAACGGGGCAATACGCGAAATGCTTGGGTATAGTTATAAAAAGGGCTGGCTAGGAAAGTGACTCCCATCGAATCATACGATAGAGTCGGCACTGTTCCGTTTGGGGCGCCGATAGGGGAGGTCATCGCTGCGTTCGGGGAACCTGAGATCCACACCAAGGACCGCAGCGGCAACGACGTTTTGCGCTACCCCGACAGATCGGTAACTATCGCCGACGATGGGGTGGTCGAGTTTTCGTTTTTGCCGGAATCCGATATCAGCATCGAAGGTGTTTTTCCTTTTTCTGAATCGGACGCCTTCTGGCGACTCTGTAGCATGGACGGCAATGCTCAGGAGTTCCTCGGTTTTATAGTTTTGCTGAACCTCGGAATTACACTGACTGGATTTCACGATAGGAACGAAAGTCAAAAGGCAATCACCGCATTTGCCCGCGGGCGGTGGGATCGTTTGGCGGGGAAAATGAGGCCTTTTAACAAAGGTAACTGAAACTTCCCGGGCTGGAGCTCTCGCCCACGTCGCAGACCTGGCCCGACTCCGTCTACATAGCGCCTCCGACCGTCGGAAACCCCCTCGCCAGCTACACGCGCGACGCAATGGGGCGCGTCACCCATTATTTCGAGCAGGGCGGCTTCGACGGCTCCTACGAGCGTACCAACATCCAGTACGACGCGGCCGGCCGCGAGCTTTCCGAAACCAACATCACGATGCGCCGCGACACGACCGGCGGCACGATGCAGACCTACACCACCTACCTCACCAACAGCTACACAAGCGGCCTCCTCACCGGCCAGTACCAGGACAATTGGAAGGGCGCTTCCGACACCGACGTCGCGGACTCCCGCCTCACCTACGGCTACCAATGGTGGGACGGGGCGCAGCAGCAGACGATCGGCAACGACAACGACGACAACGGGACCGTCGACTGGACGACGACCTATTCCTACGATCCGTCAGGCCGCGCCGGCTCGGTCTACATCGCCGACGGCAAGCCGCGCGAACTGTCCGAGGGCACTTTGTACCGGCCCGACGGCTGGTCGCAAGCGCAAGCGATCGGGAATCGGGTAGACCAGATCGCGCGCGGAGCCATGCGGGGTTGGTACTCGACGCATCGCATAAACCCTGGAGACGACGTGAATGTCTTCGTGAACCAGCGATTGCAAACTGAGCCCGAAGGCAGCTATCGTATCCCCGATGTTCGGGTGGGGGGTGTAGTCTTCGATGCGTCGATCAGCCCGAAACAGAGCTACACGCCACAGGTGCGCGGGTTCTACTCGACGCCAGCAGTGAGGACCGTAATCATCGTCAGGCCCTCGGCGATGGGCGGCGCCTATGCGTTACCAAACACAAATAGGGCTGGACATTGATGGGACTTAAGCGCGAATATTATATTCCAACGACTTTGGGCGAGCTGAGCGACAAGTTTGCTGAAATGGCTTCCAAAGCGCCCGAATATGAAGGCCTGTATCAACCGCTGTACGAGCCCCACGACGGGCCTGCCGGTGAGTTCAATGCAACTCGTGCGGGTCTCTCTAACGTCCGTACTAAGCTTGGGGACCGCGCTTTTCAGTATCTGTCTGCTCGGGTTGAGGAGAATTGGCGCCGACTCCAGTCCGGTGACAAGAGAGAACTTCGTCAGCTAAAACTGAGTTTTGGCGAGATGGCGTACTTCCTACAGATCCGAAAATATACGGCAGAGAACATAATGGACGACCTCGTGGAGCACACAGAGGTGCGAACCTTGGATTGATTGGGCCGCGCCTGCTCGGTCTGCATCGCCCTGCGTGCAGATGGGCGAGGTCGGCAACAACGGCAACGACAATATGAGCTTCGCGGCGACCGTCGCCGACCGCCTCGCGATCCAGCCGACGGCGACCGCGGCAGGTCCGTTCCACAACGGCGCGACGAGCGGCACGCAGTTCGCCGACCTGGACAACGAAGCGATGGCGCTCAGCGTCTGGTGGGAAAAATGGCGCGCCCGGAAGGATTCGAACCTCCGGCCCTCAGATTCGTAGTCTGATGCTCTATCCAGCTGAGCTACGGGCGCGCGGAAGTCGGGGACATAGGGGCAAGATTCGGCAGGCGCAACCCCGTTCCGGGGCGATCATGCCGGCGCCGCGCCCGCAGGCCGGGCCGGCGTCGCCAGCCGGTCCTTGGCTTGGAACCTGCGTGCGCGCAGCTTCCGGGGCGAAGGCGACTCGCCTGGGTCTCCGATCGCGCCCCAGCCCTGCTGCGACGGCGGCAAAGCGTAGGCTCCCTCCCCCGCGCGTCCTACCGCGAAGGGAACCATCGGCCGGCGAGCGGCGGCGATCGCCGTTGCGGCGGCGGGCCGGCCCCGATAGGGCGGAGGACGTGATCCGGCGCCGCCGCCTTTCGCCGCTCCTCGCCTGCGCGCTCGCGCTCGCCGCAGGGGGCTGTGCCTCGAACGAGGGCGATTTCCCCTCGCTCGCCCAGCGGCCGGCCGAGCGCGAATTCGCCGCCGAGCAGATGGCGCCGCCGAAGGTGCGCCCGCCGCTCCCCGCCGATGCGTCGGTCGGCGCCCGTGCCGACAGCTTCGTCGCGGCGGCCCGGGATGCGGAAGGCACTTTCGCGCGCGCCTACGAGACCGCTGCCGCGGCCGTGGCGAAGGCGGGGCCGACCGGCTCCGACAGCTGGGTCGTGGCGCAGGAGGCGGTCTCCCGCGCCATCGCCGCACAGGCGCCGCTGACGAGGATCGCGGGCGAATTCGACGATTATGCCGGCGCCCGCGCCCGGCAGACCCCCCTCGCCCCGGGCGACATCGCCCGCCTCCAGGCGGCGACGTCGGAGGTCGAGCAGATGGCCGCGACGCAGGCGGCGCGTATCCGCCGGCTCGAGGCGAGTCTCACCCGCTGACGAAGGAGTGGGCCGCCATAGCCACGCGGCGTGCTGGACGGCCGAGGCTTCGCAGGGCGGCTCTGCTCGCCTTCATCCTGCTGTTCGTGCTGGGCGCGTTGCTGGTGCCGGACCGGGTTTACGAGGGATGGCGGGATCCGGTCCCGTTCTGACCCGGTCGCGGGCTCAGCCGAGGGCGGCGCGGTGGGCCCTGGCGAGCTCGACATAGTGGAAGACGCCGGCGAGGTTCGCGTCGCGCTCGGCGGGCGTCAGGTCGCGGACGTATTTGGCCGGCCGCCCGGCCCAGAGCTGCCCCGAGGGGATGCGCTTGCCCGGGGTGAGCAACGCGCCGGCGGCGAGCATGCCGAAGCTCTCGATCTCGCAGCCGTCCATGACGATGGCGCCCAGGCCGACGAAGGCGCGGTCGTGGAGGATGCAGCCGTGGACCATCGCGAGGTGGCCGATCAGCACCTCCTCGCCGATGATCGTCGGGTGCCCCGCCTCGGCGCCGGCGTGGGGCGAATCGACGTGGAGGACGCTGCCGTCCTGGATGTTGGTGCGCGCGCCGATGCGGATGCGGTTGACGTCGCCGCGCAGCACGCAATTGTACCAGATGCTCGCTTCGGCGCCGATCTCGACGTCGCCGATGAGCACCGCGCCGGGGGCGACGAAGGCGTCGGGAGCGATGCGCGGCGCCTTGCCGCCGAAGGGGATCAAAGTCGCGCCTGCCATGCCTGTGCCTCGATCTCGTGGACGATGGTGGGGTTGAGCTCGGGCCCGAAACGCGGATCCTCATAATCGAGGTCGGGGCGGCGCCGCATGCCGAGACACAGCATGAGTCCCTGGCTTGCGCGGTTGCCGGGCACGGTGATTGCGACGACGCGCGGCGCAGTGAGGCGCGCGAAGGCGAAGTCGAGGCAGGCGCTCGCCGACTCCTTCGCATAGCCCTTCCCCCAGGCGTCCTCCCGCAACCGCCACCCGATTTCGTGTACGCCCTCGAGGCTGCCGCAACCGGGCGCGTCGAGGAGCTTGAGGCCGCAAAAGCCGAGCAGCGCGGCGTCGGCCTTGCGCTCCAGCGCCCAGAAAGTGAAGCCGCGCGTTTCCTGCCAGACCATCACCCGCTCGCGCCAGCGCGCCTTCAATGCCTCCGGGTCCTGGACTCCGCCGAGCCAACGCATGACCGCGGGCGTGTTGGTATGGCGGACGAACGGTTCGAGATCTTCTTCGCGCCAATCGCGCACGAGAAGGCGGTCCGTTTCGATCATCGCGGTATCCAGCTGCGCCAGCTCTCCAGGACCGGAAGGATGCTGGCATGGTCGTCGGTCCAGCCTTCGAAGCCGGGACGCGGGCGCAGCGTCTCCCATTTGGCGCGGTCGGGGCCGCTTGCATCCTCGAGGCGGCGAAGCGCCGCCGGATCGGCCGCCATAGCCACCCAGATCGAGACGCTGAGATTGTGGGCGAAGCCTTCGATGCTCGGCTCGTAATTGAGTCCCGCGGCCGCCCAACGGTCCCTCTGCGCGGCGGCCGCCAGCACCGGCGCGAGGTTGAGATAGCGGTTCGAGATGTGGACGAGCAGCAGGCCGTTCGGTGCGAGGACGCGGCGATAGACGGCGAGCGCCTCGCGGGTGAGGAGGTGCATCGGCACGGCGTCGGACGAGAAGGCGTCTAGGGCGAGGATGTCGAGGCTGTGTGTCGGCAGGCGTGACAAGCTGATCCGCGCGTCGCCGAGGACGATCTTCGCTTGCGGAGCGCAATCCTTGAGGAAGGTGAAGCGGGTCTGGGCGATCCGCACCATGGCCGGGTCGATCTCGAAAACCCGCCAGTCCTGCCCCGGCAGCGCATAGCAGGTGAGCGTTCCCGACCCGAGGCCGACGACGCCGATGCGCGCGTGGGGGCCATAGAGGACCGGCGCAGCCGCCATCGCCTCCCCGACGCCGGAGCCGCGGGCATAATAAGAGGTGGGGTTGAGCGCCTCTCCGGGCAGCAGGCTCTGCACCCCGTGCAGCGTCGTGCCGTGGGTGAGGATGCGCGCGGGCGGCAGCCGGCGGGTGGTGACGGTGTAGATGCCGAAATAGGAGCGGGTGCGCACGCCCTCCCCCGATTGGTGGAGCTTCTGCCAGCCGCCATAGCTCAGCATCAGCGCCAGGAAGGCGAGCGCGAAGGGGATGCGCCTGCCCACGAACAGCAACGCCACCAGCGCGATGGCGACGCTGAAGATGGCCGCCCAATTCTTGTCGATCCAACCGAGCGCCCGCATGTCGCCGGCGTAGGAGAGGAGGAAGGCGGCGGCGAGGAGCACCCAGGCGAGCCCCCTTGGGATCGCGGCCGTCCAGCCGAACAGCGGCCGCTGCGCGAGAAGCAGCGCAGCCGCCAGCATCAGGATCGGGTGTTCGTAGGCCCAATCGTAGATGAGGGGCGCGACAATGGCGCAGAAGATGCCGCCGACCATCCCACCCGCCGACATCGCGAGGTAGAAGCCGGTGAGGCGATCGGGGGCGGGGCGGAGGCGGTAGAGGCAGGTGTGCAGGGCAATGGCCACGACCAGCAGGACGACGAGCCCCACGGTCGCGTTGAACAAGGGCTGCGCGGCGCCTTCGCTGAATGCGAACCCGCCGCCGATGAGGAGCACGATCGGCGCGACGCCTGTCACCCCGTCCGCCAGCCGCCGCCGGTCGGCGAAGGCAATGACGAAGCTCAGAAGGTAAAGTCCGAGGGGAACGACCCACAGCATCGGCACCGCGACGATGTCGGTGGTGAGGTGCGTGGTCGTCGAGAGCATCAGGCCCGACGGGACGGCGGCAAGGCCCATCCACAGCAGCACGCGCCGGAGCGGCGGCGCGGCCGAGACAGTCTGCGGCTTCTCCTCGACCACGTCCGCCGGGATGGTCAGCGCGCAGAGGCCGACGAGCAGGACCAGCAAAGCGTAGCCGCCCGTCCAAAGCAGGCTCTGCTGGCGCAGCGTCAGCAGCGGCTCGACGAGCAGAGGGTAGGAGAGGAGCCCGGCGAAGCTCCCCAGGTTCGACGCGGCATACAGGGCCCAGGGCTCGCCCCGCGCCGTCTCCAGCGCGTACCAGCGCTGCATCAGCGGCGCCTGGGCGGAGACGATGAAGAAGAGCGGCCCGATCGAGGCGAACAGGAACCAGGGGGCCCACACCGCGGGCGAGGCGCCCGCCGGAAGCGTCTCGTCGAGCAGCCCGATGGGGAGCCAGATCGCGGCCAGGGCGAAGAGGCCGAGGTGGATTCCGGCCTGCAGCCGCGGCCGCACCCGGTTCACCAGATGGGCATAGGCGTAGCCGGCGAGCAGCAGCGCCTGGAAGACGACCATCGCGCTGTTCCACACCGCCGGCGCGCCGCCGAGCCGCGGCAGGGCCATGCGCGCGACCATCGGCTGGACGAGAAACAGGAGGAACGAGCCGGTGACGATCGTCGCGACGAACAGCGGCTTGGCCAGCCGCTCGGAGACGAACGGGGCCACGGCGGCGGCGCTGCGCATCAGGGCCGCTCTCCGACCAAAGCCGCCGCATTGCGCTCCAGCGCATCGAGCGTGTCGTCGATATGCGCGAGGTGGGTGCGGAAGGAGAGCACCGCGCAGCGCAGGTACGAGGCGCCGCCGATACGCGTACCGCTGAGGAACACCCTCCCCTCCTCCTGGACGCGGCGCAGCAGCGCGTCGTTGAAGGAGTCCGGGTGGCCGCGCGGCGGAAGGTAGCGGAAGGCGACCACCGAAAGGTCCGGTGCCGGGCCCGCATCCCAGCCGGGCATGTGCGAGAGCCGGTGGTGGAAATAGCGGGCGAGGCCGATCTTCTCCGACTGGGCGGCGCGGAAGGCGGCGACGCCGGCGAGCTGGAGAGGCAGCCAGAGCCTGAGGCCGCGAAAATGCCGGGTGAGCTCGACCGACATGTCGGCGGGCTCCGGGCCTACGGAGCTCGGGCCGAGCGGTTCGAGATAGGCGGCCGAGGCGCTGAACGCATCCTTCAGCCGCTGCCCGTCGCGCACGAGCGCGGCGCCGGTGCCGTACGGGAGGAACATCGTCTTGTGCGGGTCGAGGGCGAGGCTGTCGGCGCGCTCGATCCCGGCGAGCCTCTCCCGGCCCTCGGGGCAAAGCATGAAAAGGCCCCCATAAGCCCCGTCGACGTGGAGCCAGGCGCCGTGGCGCGCGCAGAGGTCGGCAATCTGCGGAAGCGGGTCGACCGACCCGGTATCCACCGTCCCGGCCGAGGCGATGACGAGCCACGGCCGCACACCCGCCGCCACATCCTGTGCAAGCGCCTCCGCCAGCGCGTCCGCGCGCATGCGGTGACGGTCGTCGGTGGCGATGCGGCGGTGCGGCGCGCCGCTCCGGCCGGCGATGTGGAGCGCCTTGTCCACGCAATGGTGGACGAACGGGGTCGTGTAGACGGCGCCGCCGCCTTCCGCGTCGCGCGCGTCGCGGGCGGCGACGATCGCGGTGAGGTTGGCGAGACTGCCGCCCGAGGTAAGGGTGCCCGCTGCAGTGGCGGGGTAGCCGACGACCTTGCCCAGCCAGGCGACGAGCGCATTCTCCATCCGCACCGCGCCCGGTGCGGCGGACGCGAAACCGGCATATTTGTTGGCCGCGGCGGCAAGGAAGTCGCCGACGGCCGAATGAACGAGGCCGCCGCCCGGTATGTAGCCCATGAAGCGCGGCGAGGCGGTGGTGATGCCCGGCGCATCGACGCAGGCGGCAAGAAAGGCGAGCGCCTCGTCCGCCGGCCGGCCTTGCTCCGGAAATTCGGGATCGAGGCGGATGGCGAAGGCTTCGTCGCGGCTTCGGTAGGACGGCCCCTCACCAAGAGCGGTCCAGAAAGCCTCGGCATGGCCCCACGCCTTCTCCAGCAGCGCGGCCCGCGCGTCGGGGCCGGGCTCGAGCGGCGCCGCGGCGGCGGCGAGTGCCTCCAGCGCCGCGCGCGCCTCCATCAGCGGGCGAGCAATCGGGCCGCGAGCGGCGCGTGGTAGGTGAGCACGCCCGAGCAGCCGGCGCGGCGGAAGGCGGTGAGCGTTTCGATGACCAGCGCGTCGCGCTCGCCCGCGCCCGCCGCAGCCGAGGCCTCGATCATCGCATATTCGCCCGATACTTGATACGCGAAAACAGGGACTTCGAACCGCTCCTTCACGCGCCGTACGATATCGAGATAGGGCAGGCCCGGCTTCACCATCACCGTATCGGCGCCTTCCGCCAGGTCCATGGCGACCTCGCGCAGCGCCTCCTCGGCGTTCGCGTAATCCATCTGATAGCTCTTCTTGTCGCCCTTCAGGAGGCCGCGCGAGCCCACCGCGTCGCGGAACGGGCCGTAGAAGGCGGAGGCGTATTTCGCGGCATAGGCCATGATCTGGACGTTGTGGTGGCCGCGCTGCTCGAGCGCCTGGCGGATCGCGCCGACGCGCCCGTCCATCATGTCGGAGGGAGCGACGATGTCGGCGCCCGCTTCGGCCTGGACGAGGGCCTGCTCGACCAAGACCGCGGCGGTGACGTCGTTCAGCACATAGCCCTTGTCGTCGACGATGCCGTCATGGCCGTGCTCGGTATAGGGATCGAGCGCCACGTCGGTGAGGATGCCGACCTCGGGCACCGCGTCCTTCACCGCCCGCACGGCGCGGCAGATGAGGTTGTCGGGGTTCAGCGCTTCGGCCGCGTCGGCGGTGCGGAGCGCGCGCGGCGTATTCGGGAACAAGGCGACGCACGGTATGCCGAGGTCGCGCGCCTCCCGCGCCCGCGCGACGATCCCGTCGATCGACCAGCGCGACACGCCGGGCAGGCTGGCGATCGGCTCCTCGATCCCCTCCCCTTCCGCGATGAACAGCGGCCAGATGAGGTTCGCCGGCGTCAGTACCGTCTCCGCCACCATCGCGCGGCTCCACGCGAAGGCGCGGGTGCGGCGAAGGCGGGCGGCGGGGAAGGAAGCGGACATGCGCTTCGCTCTAGCGCGCGCTTTCGGCGGCGCAAAGCCGCCCTCGCTTGTTTCGTTGCCGCATCGGTGGCATCCTCGCCGCACAGGGAAACGGGCGCCGCGCCGCGTGCCGACGAGCGACCGTGGTCCCGAACAGGGGGAGACATGCCATGAAAGTGCGCAACGCCGCGCTGGTCCTCGCCGCCAGCTTCGCCTTCGCCACCGCCGCGCAGGCGTTGCCCAACCCGATCCTCTACATGACGGGCTCGGAATATTATTCGGCGGGCGGCAAGAACTGGATCCGCCACCGCTACGACGTGATGAACAAGGCGTCCTATCCGGACGCGATGTTCGCGCAGGCGCCGAACCTGCCCCCCTGCGGCCTCAACACCAAGAGCGCGCGGACCTGGGTCGACATCTTCGATTCGACCGGCAAGCGCCTCTACGGCTTCTGCGCGCTCGGCAAGGCGTCTGACCTCGGCAGCATCTGGTTCTCGACCGAGGACGGCGTCGTCCCGCCGAGCTATATCTATATCGAGATCCACGACCGGCAGACCAACACCACGTACAAGTCGAACCTGGCGGACACGACGCTTTAGGGCGCGAAGCGGGGACACTCGCATGCGAGTGTCCCCTCCCCCAGCACTTAGCCCGCCGGGTTCAGTCGGCCGCCGGGCTCCGCGTCGGCGAGCGCTTCCTCGATGCATTCGTCCTCGCCGACCGGTTGCGGCGCGGCGGGCGCGCCGGCGCCGATCTGCATTCGGCTCTTCCGCCATCCTCCATGGAGGTAGAAGGCGATGGCGAGCGCCATGTTCGAGAAGGAGCTCACCGGAAAGCTGATCCACAGCGCGTCCGCCTTGAGCCAGGAATAGGCGCCGAGCGCGAATCCGAGCCGCACCGGCACCAGGCCGATGAAGAGGATGATGAGCGGACCGATTACCGAGCCGTTGGCACGCACCGTCCCGAACAGGACCAGGGTCACGCCGAACATCAGGAAGCTCCAGGTCGCGAGGATCTGGATGTGGCGCGCGATCGGCAGCGCATTGCTGTGGCTGCCGAGGAACAGGGCGAGGGCGGGCCGGTCCGCGATGGCGAGCAGGACGACGAGCCCCGCGGTGATGGCGAGCGCGAAGCCGATGCCGGAGCGGGTGACGGCGCTCACCCGGTCCCATTTGCCGGCGCCGATATTCTGCGCGGCCATCGCGCTCACCGCGGCACCCAGCGCCATGGCCGGCATCTGCAGGTAGGTCCACAGCTGCATCGCCACCCCGAACGCGGCTGTGGTGGCGACGCCCTCGCGGTTGACCAGCCCCACCAGCGCCAGCGCCGAGGCGGAGATGACGATCATCTGCAGGCCCATCGGCAGGCCCTTGACGAGGATCGTCTTCAGGATCGTCCAGTCCGGCTTCAGATAGGCGAACTCCCGCCCGCGCAGGCGCAGCGGCAGGTCGCGCGCGTACATGTAGACGAGCAGCGCCGTGAGGCTCACATAGTTGGCGATCACGGTCGCGGTGGCGGAGCCGGCGATGCCCATGGCCGGGATCGGGCCGAGGCCGCGGATGAAGACCGGGTTCAGGCCGCTGTCGAGGATGACGGCGAGGATCATGAACCAGAGCGGCGTCATGGCGTCGCCCGCGCCGCGCATCGCCATCATCAGCATGATGAGGACGAGCGACGAGGGAATGGCGATGAAGATCACGCGCAGATAGGCGAGCGCGAGCGGGGCCGCGCCGGCCGGGGTGGCGAGCAGCTTCAGGAGGTTGGGCGCGAAGATCCAGCCGAGGACGCCGATCGCCACGGCGACAAGGATGAAGCCGCCCATTGCGGTGCCGATCACCCGCCGCGCCTGGTCGACGTCGCGGCGGCCGAAGGCCTGGCCGATGAGGATGGTGGACGCCATGCCGAAGCCGAAGACGAAGGCCATCAGCAGGAACATGACGATGTTGGCGTTGGAGGTCGCCGCGAGCGCGTCCTCGCCGAGGAAGCGCCCGACCCAGACGGCGTTGATCGAGCCGTTCAGCGACTGCAGGATCGACGAGCCCAATGTCGGCAGCGCGAAGGCGAGCAGGGTCGGCGCGATCCGCCCCTCGGTGAGGTCGCGGCCGCCGTGCGGGCCCCGGGGCGGTCCGCCGGGGCGAGGTGCTGCGGGTGATGCGGAATCGTCGGCCATGTTCCCCCCTACCGTCATTCCGGCGAAAGCCGGAATCCACCTTCTTTCTGACGTGCGGCAGGAAGGGAAGGCGGATCCCGGATCAAGTCCGGGATGACGACCTAGCCCAGTCGCTGCAAGGCCGCGCGATACCGCTCCGCGTCGCTCGCTTTCTCCGCGTGATCGGCGCGTGCCTTCTCGACTGCTTCCGGCTTCGCCCGCTCGACGAAGCTGGGATTGGCAAGTCGCCCGGCGAGCGAGTCCCGCTCCTTCTCCGCCGCCTGCGCCGCCTTCTCCAGCCGCGCCTTCTCGGCGGCGATGTCGATCACGCCTTCGAGGGGGAGGAAGTAGGTCGCCTCATCGATCACGACTTGCGCCGCGCCGCCCGTCGCGGGCTCGAAGCTCAGGGCCTCCACGCGCGCCAGCCGCCGCAGCGCCGCTTCATGGCGTGCGAGGCGCTCCCGAGTCCGCTCCTCCGCATCGCGGACGTGGAGCGGGAGACGGGCGCCGGGAGGGACGCCGAGCTCGGTGCGGGCGGCGCGAAGACCGCTCACCAGGCGGATCAGCCAGTCGATCTCCGGGCCTGCCTCCGGATCGAGCGCCCTTGCGTCGGGCATCGGCCACTTCGCCACGATCAGCGGGTATGGCCGCGGGTTGGCGTTCCACAGCTCCTCGGTGATGAACGGCATGAACGGATGGAGCATGACGAGGATCTGGTCGAGCACCCAGGCGGCGACGGCCTTCGTCTCGTCGTCGATCTGCCCTTTGATCAGCTCCAGATACCAGTCGCAGAAGCCGTCCCAGACGAAATGGTAGAGTGCGTTGGCGCTCTCGTCGTAGCGGAGCTCGGCGAGGCTCAGGTCGAGCGCCTGAACGGTGCGGACCGTCTCGCCGACGATCCAGCGGTTGACCGGCAGCGCGGCGGCCGGCGGCTCCAGCGAGGCGGAGGCGCCGATGCCGTTGGCCTGGCAGAAGCGGGCGGCGTTCCACAGCTTGGTCGCGAAGTTGCGATAGCCCTCGACCCTTTTCTCATCGAGCTTGATGTCGCGGCCCTGGCTTTCCATCGCGGCGAGGGTGAAGCGCAGGGCGTCGGCGCCGTATCTGTCGATGAGGCCGAGGGGATCGACCGTGTTCCCCTTGGACTTCGACATCTTCTGACCCTTGGAATCGCGCACCAGGCCATGGAGATAGAGCGTCTTCCAGGGCTTCTCGCCTATGAAGTGCAGCCCCTGCATCGCCATGCGCGCATCCCAGAAGAAGATGATGTCGAAGCCGGAGATGAGGACGTCGTTGGGGTAATGGCGGCGGAGCGCCTCGGTCTGCTCGGGCCATCCCAATGTGCCGAACGGCCAGAGCGCGGAGGAGAACCAGGTGTCGAGGACGTCCTGGTCGCGCCGGAGCGGGCGGTTGCCCGCCTCGCGCCGGGCCTCCGCTTCGGTCTCGGCGACGAAGACGTTGCCCTCGGCGTCGTACCAAGCGGGAATCTGGTGGCCCCACCAGAGCTGGCGCGAGACGCACCAGGGCTGGATGTTCTCGAGCCAGTTGAACCAGGTCTTCTTCCAGGTCTCGGGGACGACGCGGATGTCGCCCGATCGCACCGCGTCGATCGCCGGCTTCGCCAGCGTCGCGGCGTCGACATACCATTGGTCGGTAAGCCAGGGCTCGATCACCGCGCCCGAGCGGTCGCCGTGGGGAACCTGGATCGCGCGGTCCTCGACCCGCTCGAGGAATCCTTCGGCCTCGAGCCGCTCGACGACCCGCTTCCTGGCTTCGAACCGATCGAGGCCGAGCAGCTCCTCGGGGATGAGGCCGTCGCGCGTCTGCACGACCCGCGCCTTCGCGTCGAACATGTTGAGCATCTCGCCGGCGCGGAAGCCCGCCCGCCTGCCGACCTCGAAGTCGTTGAAATCGTGCCCGGGGGTGATCTTGACCGCGCCCGAGCCGAGCTCCGGATCGGCATGCTCGTCGGCGATCACCGGGATGAGTCGGCCGGTGATCGGGTGCCTGAGCCGCTTGCCGACCGCGTCGCGGTAGCGGGCGTCGGTCGGGTGCACCGCCACCGCCATGTCGGCCAGCATCGTCTCGGGCCGGGTGGTCGCGACGTGGATGAAGCCGGAGCCGTCCTCGAACGGGTAGCGCAGGTGCCAGAACTTGCCGGGCACCTCCTTGGTCTCGACCTCGAGGTCCGAGATGGCGCTCTGGAACTCCGGGTCCCAGTTGACGAGCCTCTTGTCCCGGTAGAGCAGACCCTCGCGGTAGAGTTGGACGAAGACCTTGAGGACGGCGCGGCTGAAGCCCTCGTCCATCGTGAAGCGCTCGTTCGACCAGTCGCACGAGGCGCCGAGCCGGCGGAGCTGGCGGGTGATCGCGCCGCCCGACTGCGCCTTCCATTCCCAGACATGCTCCACGAAGGCGTCGCGGCTCATGTCGGCGCGCTTGACGCCTTGCTTGGCGAGGTTGCGCTCGACCACCATCTGGGTGGCGATGCCGGCATGGTCGGTGCCGACCACCCACAAGGCGTCCTTGCCCTGGAGGCGGGCGTGGCGGACGAGCACGTCCTGCAGCGTCACGTCGAGGGCGTGGCCGATGTGGAGCGAGCCGGTGACGTTGGGCGGCGGGATGACGATCGTGAAGGGCTCGCGGTCGCCGCGTTCGGGGCGGAACAGGCCTTCGTCCTCCCAGCGACGGTACCAGCGGGATTCGATTTCGGCCGGGTCGAAGGTCTTGGGAAGCTCGCTCATGCCGGGCCGCTTAGACGAACCGGCGCGGGCGGAGCAATGCGTGTCGCCGTCCTGCGCGCGCGGCAGCGCGCTACAGGCTCTTGCCGGTGATGCGCGCGATCTCGCGGGCGACCAGCTGCTCGATGATCTCGGGGAGGTTGGCGTCGAGCCATTCCTTGAGCATCGGCCTCAGCATGTCGCGGACGACCGCTTCCAGGGGACCGTCGCCGACCGGCACCGTTTCGCTCCGCTCCTTCACCGCCGAAAGGGCCGCGAGCGCCTTCTGGCTGGCGGCGGCGGCATCCTCGGAGACCAGGCCGTCCCCCTCGGTGACCGGATCGGAGAGCTCGAGCACGTCGTCCTCCGCGGCCCGACGCGCCTCGATCGGGCGCGAGCCGCGCGCCGGGCGCGCGGGCTGGACGCGGCTGTCCTCGGCGATGACGCGCTTGATGGAGGCGAGTATCTCCTCCATCGACGGCTCCTGGCGAATATCCCCCATGGCGAGAGACTTATCGCTTATTGGCGCGGCGGTGTCACGGGGGTGTTTGGCGGCCCGTAGGTCCGCGTCGCGACCGCCTTGGGCGCCGGATCGTCCGACCAGTCGCTGTTCCGCCGCACCGCGCGCTGATAGTGCGGCAGCGGATCGTAGAGCGGGCCGCCGTCGAGGTTCAGATCCTTGGCTTCCGCCTCGCCCATCGCGTTCAGCAGGTTGAAGCCGGCGACATAGGCGTCGCGCCGCGCCGTCACCAGGGCCACCTGGCTGTTGAGCAGCTCCTGCTCCGCATTCAGCACGTCGAGGACGTTGCGGGTGCCGACCGTCTGCTCGGCGCGCACGCCCTCGAGCGCGAGGGTGTTCGCCGCCACGGCGACCTCGTTCGACTGGATCGCCTGCTGCGCCGCCTGCCAGGTGGCGAAGGCGGCGCGGGTGTTGGCGACGATCAGCCGCTCCGTCTCCACCCCGCGCTCGAGCAGCTGGCTCTGGATCGCCTGCGCCTGACGCACTTCGGCGCCGATCAGGCCGCCCTGATAGATGGGAATGCGCGCCTGGACGCCGACGCCGGTCGACATCGTGTTCTCGGGCGCCAGGGGCGAGCCGAACTGGCGCGCGGCCGTGCCGAGATAATTGGTCTCCCGTCCCGAGCCGATCGCCGACACGGTCGGCAGGCGGCCGGAGCGCGCGACGGCGACGTCGCGTCCGGCGGCGCGGATCTGCGCCGCGATCGAGGCGATGTCCGGATTGTTGGCGACGGCGATCTCCACCGCCTCGTCGGCGGTCCGCGGCAGCGTCGGCAGCGCCGGCGGCGGCGCGAGGTCGCCCGGGACGGCGCCGATGACGCGCCGGTAGGTTTCCTCGCTCGACAGCAGCCGGCCCTCGGCGGTCGAAAGCGTCGAGCGCGCCAGCGCGAGGCGCGCTTCGGACTGGGCGACGTCCGTCCGGGTGAGGTCGCCTACCTCGAACCGGTCGCGGGTCGCCTGGAGGTTGGTCTCGAGCACCTTCACCTGGTTGCGGTTCAGGTCGACGATCGAGCGGTCGCGGATGACGTCCATGTAGGCGCCGACCGCGGAGGTGAACACGTCGCCCTCGGTGGCGCGCAGGTTGGCCCGGCCAGCGGCGACGCGCTCGTTGGCGGCGCCGATCTGGTTGCGCACCCGTCCGCCGTTGAACAAGGGGTAGCTGACGTCGATGCCCGCCGAGAAGTTGCGGCCGTTGCCGCCGCCGGTGCGGGTGAGGTCCTGGTTGACGCCGGCGGTGCCGGAGACCTGGGGCCGCGCCCCGGCCCGCGCCACGCCGACGGCCTCGTCGAGCGAGCGCAGCTGCGCGCGCTGCGCCATGATCGTCGGATTGGTGCGGTACGTCTCCGACAGCGCGTCGCGCAGCGTCTGGGCGTCCGCGGCCCCTCCCGCGATCAATGCCGCGGCCCCCGCCGCCGCCAGTAACCCACCCCGCATCAACTCTACTCCGATATTAGAAGGTGAACGTCTTCGGCTTCCTGAATTGCGGCAGGACCGCCGCCGCCGCGTCGGCGAAGGCGGCGACTCCGAACCCCTGCCCCGCCTTGCGGCCGAGCGCGAGGCGCGTGACCCCGTTCTCGACGATCCCGGTCGCGATCTTGCCCCCGTCCTTCAGCTGGTCGATAAGCGCCTGCGGCACGAATTCGACGGCGCCGTCGATGAGAATGAGATCGTAAGGTGCGCCGGGGGCATGCCCCGCCGTCAACGGCCCTTCGACGAACGTCACGTCCGTATCGGCCAGCGCCGCGCGGGCGGTCGCGGCGAGCCCGGGATCCTCCTCGACGGCGACGACGGACGAGACCAGCCTGGCGACGACCGCGGCCGCGTAGCCGGTCGCCGCGCCGACGACGAGCGCCTTGCCGGCATGCTCAGGCGCCGCCTCGGTCAGCAGGCGGCCGAGCGCCATCGGGCTGTTGAGGTCGCGCTCCGGGGTCAGCGGCACCAGCGCATCGGCATAGGCCATCGCCACCCGCTCGCGCGGGACGAAGCGCTCGCGCGCGACCTCGCCCATCGCCGCGAGCACGGCCGGGTCGTTGGTCCCGGTGGTGCGCAGCTGGCTGGTGATCATCGCGCGCCGCATCTGCTCGAAATTATGCTCGGTCATCGCCTCTCAATCGCACAACTGTCTTACTAATGCAATACACCTCGTTCGGCGTCTGGCGCTTGTATCGGCACCGCTCCGGGAGGCCAAGCGGATAACGCCGCCGAACCCCCGCCGACAGCTCAGCAAAGTGCGTGCCAGCGCTCGCCCTTGCGAGCCGTCGCGCCGCATCGCCGAACCCTGTCCGGAAACGGACAGCGGCGTCCGGAACCGGACGGCGCGCCGGTCGCGCCGTTCAGCCCGCGTCCGTAACAAAAGCTTTCCTTCTGAAAAGCTGAAGACTAGTAGCCGACACGACTCGTGTCGAGGAGGAACGCGTGGAACAAGATACTCGCCTGCTCGAATTAACTGCCGATATCGTCGCGGCGCACGTCGCGAATAACAATGTCGCCGTCGGCGATCTTGCCGGCCTGGTCCAGCGGGTCCACGCGGCACTCGCCGGTCTTGGACAGACGGAAGATCAGCCGGAGCCGGAAGCGAAGCCAGCCGTTTCGGTCCGCTCCTCGGTAAAGCCCGATCATATCGTGTGTCTCGTATGCGGCAGCCGGCAGAAAACCCTGCGCCGTCATATCGGCGTCGCGCACGGGCTGACGCCGCAGGACTATCGCGCCCGGTACAACTTGCCTGCGACTTATCCGATGGTGGCCCCCGACTACACGACCCGGCGGCGCGAGATCGCCCACGCGCTCGGCCTCGGCCGCAGCCGCAAGGGCGGCCGCAAGGCCGCCGCGCCGACGCCGCCGGCCGGCGGCGAGGGCGACGCCCCGAAGCCGCGCCGCGGCCGCCGCAAGGCCTGAGCGGGCGCGGCGGAGCCCCTGGCCTCTTCCCCGGTGCGCGGATTGACTTTCCCTCCCGGGCCACGCATTTGCGCGGCGCTGGCCCGATGGCGGAGTGGTTACGCAGAGGACTGCAAATCCTTGCACGCCGGTTCGATTCCGGCTCGGGCCTCCAGCTCCCCCGGCACAACCCGCCAAAACGGCTTTATCGCTTTAGCGCTTTTCGCGTTGCTTTGGCCGCCTTCCCCTCAGTAAAAGGCGGCCGGACGCAATTTCCCCAGCGTTGGTCAACAGGGAGACCCAGGATGTCATTCGAAAAGAGCCTCGTACGGATCGGCGCGCTCGCCACCGTCGGCACCTTCGCCATCATCGCCAGCCAGGGCGCGCACGCCCAGGGCGCGGTCTGCGGCACCTACGCGGCCGGCACCATCGGCCAGCCGGCGCAGGGCACGCCGACCGGAACGAACGCGACGGCCTGCGGCAACCTCGCCACCGCGACCGCCACCTCGTCGACCGCCGTCGGCGACCGCGCCTTCGCGAGCGGCAACTTCTCGACCGCGATCGGCGATTTCGCGGCCGCCACCGCGCTCCAGTCCACCGCGGTCGGTGACGCCGCCAGCGCGCTCGGCATCAACTCGACCGGCGTCGGCTCCAACGCCAATGCGACCCTCGACAATGCGACGGCCATCGGCGCCGGATCGCAGGCGACGAACCTTTCCGCGACGGCCGTCGGCAGCGGCGGCACCGGCTCGCGCGCCAACGTCGCCGCGGCGGGCTTCAGCACCGCGGTCGGCACCGGCAACCAGATCGACGCCACCGCCACCGGCGCGGCCGCCGTCGGTGACTTCAACACGGTCGGCGCGGGCGGTCAGTTCGGCGCCGCCTTCGGCAACTTCAACACCGTCACCGGCGCGAACGGAACCGCGATCGGCACCGGCAACATCGTCAGCGGCCTGAGGGGAACCGGCATCGGCGATGCGGCGCTTGCCTCGGGCGCCGATTCGATCGGCGTCGGCACGCTCTCCACGGCGACGGGCGCCCAGGGCACGGCCGTCGGCAACCGCACCTCCGCCACCGGCACCTCCTCGTCCGCCTTCGGCGACCGCGCCGTCGCCTCGGGCAACTTCTCGACCGCGATCGGCGATTTCGCGGCGGCGACCGCGCTCCAGTCCACCGCGGTCGGCGATTCGTCTAGCGCGCTCGCGACCAACTCCACCGCGCTCGGGCGCAACGCCAACGTGATTGCCGCCGGCACCAACGGCACCGCCGTCGGCAATGCCGCGAACGTCACGGCCGCCAACGGCACCGCCGTCGGCAACACGACGACCGCGAGCGGCACGTCCGCCTCGGCCTATGGCGACCGCGCCGTGGCGTCGGGCAATTTCGCCACCGCGCTCGGCGATTTCGCCGCCGCGACCGGCACCCAGGCGACCGCCGTGGGCGACGCGGCCAGCGCGCTCTCCACCAACGCGAGCGCGTTCGGCAGCAATGCCAACGTCCTCGCCGCGGCCACCAACGGCACGGCGCTCGGCGCGCAGGCGTCGGTCGGCGGCGTCAACGGCACGGCCGTTGGCTGGCGCACGACGGCGTCCGGCCAGTCCTCGACCGCGCTCGGCGACCGCGCCGTTGCCTCGGGCAACTTCTCGACCGCGCTCGGCGACTTCGCCGCAGCGACGGGCGTCCAGTCCGTCGCGGTCGGCGACTCCGCCAGCGCGCTGGCGCTGAATGCGACGGCGATCGGCCGCAACGCCAATGTCGGCGCGGCCGGCACCAACGCCACGGCGATCGGCAGCGGCTCCACCGCCAACTTCGCCAACTCGACGGCGATCGGCACCGGCGCGACCACCACGGCGGCGAACCAGGTGACGATCGGCGGCGCCGGCTCCAGCGTCCGCTTCGGCGGCTACAACACGGCCGGCGTGCTGGTGAACGATGCCAACGGCAACATCACCACCAACACGACGCTGCTCGGCCAGGTGGCGACGAACACGACCAACATCACGACCCTTCAGGGCCAGGTCGGCACCCTGAACACCAACGTCGCGACGCTCCAGGGCCAGGTCGGCACGCTGAACACCAACGTCAACACGCTGTTCAGCCTCTCCGACATCAACCGGCGCGACATCCGCAAGGCCAATGAGGGCGTCGCCATGGCGCTCGCCATGGACACGCCGTTCCTGCCGTCGGACGCGAACTTCGCGGTGTCGGGCGGCGTCGGCTACTTCCGCGACCGGCTGTCCGGCTCGGCGTCCTTCGCCGCGCGGGTCGGACCGATGACGTCGTTCACCGGCGGCGTCGGCGTCGGCTTCGACAGCGGCTCGGTCGGCGCCCGCGCCGGCTTCCAGCACGCGTGGTAAGAAGCGGACCCAAGTTCGGCGGGCCGGGGCGCGTTGCCCCGGCCCGCCTGCTTATGGGCTTGTGCTCGGGCCTCCTCGCCGCGACGCCGGCGGCGGCTCAGCCTGCGCCGGCCGCCGCTCCCGCCGCGCAGGCGCCCGGCGTCCCGGACCAGGTCGTGCTCCACAAGCTCGTCTGGTCCACGATGGCGGCGCTCGATCATGCCAACCAGACCGGCAATTATTCGGTCCTGCGCGATCTCGGCGCCCCCTCCTTCCAGGCAGGCAATTCGGCGGCGACGCTCGGGGGCGTCTTCACGGCGATTCGCAACCAGAATATCGATCTCGGCTACACGCTGGTGACGACGCCGGTCTTCCAGTTTCCGCCGGCGCTGGTGCAGGGCGGCCTGCTCCGGATCCGCGGGCTGTTTCCGCTGCGGCCGACAGCGATCGGCTTCGACCTTCTGTTCCAGAATGTCGGCGGCCAGTGGCGGCTCTTCGGGATCGCCGTGGTTCCCCTTGTGGCACAAACGCAACAACCCGCTCCCGTGAAGCGTTAGCGGCGCGGAACGCGATGATAGACTTGAAACTTTTCGCGCATGCGGTACAGCATGCCTACAGCAGGGAGAGCTATGATGAAGGATAAGGTAATGGAGAAGGCCGTGAAGAGCTCGTGGGAGCGCCCCGAGTTTCGGCGCCTCCGCGCTGGCGCTGCCGAGAGCACGCACAACGCCAACTCCGATGGCGGCGGCGGCAACCAGGGCTCGTAACGCACCAGTCTTTCGATTGAGAAGGCCCTCCGCCGCGAGGCGGGGGGCTTTTCCATGACTGCGATCGCAGGCCTCTGGACGTTCGGCGCCGGCGCCGGTTCGGACGGCGCCAGAAGCTGCCGTTCCATGCTCGAGGCGCAACGGAATTACGGTCCCGACGCCTCCGCCACCGCCCAGGTCGGCGACCTCTCGCTCGGGCGCAACCTCTTCCGCCTCGTTCCCGAAGACGCCTATGACCTCCAGCCGCTCGTCGCCGGCGACGGCCGCTTCGCCCTGGTGGCGGACGTTCGCCTCGATAATCGCGACGAATTGGCGGAGGCGCTCGGCCTGACGACCGCGACGGCGGCAACGCTGGCGGACGCTGAGATCCTCCACCGGGCGCTGCAGCGTTGGGACGCCGCCGCCCTCCCCCGCCTCCTCGGCGACTTCGCCTTCGCCTGGTTCGACAGCACGCGGCAACGGCTGCTCCTCGCCCGCGACCCGCTCGGCCAGCGGCCGCTGTTCTGGCACCGCGGCGGCGACCGCTTCGCCTTCGCTTCGATGCCGGCCGGGTTGTACGCGCTCGAGGACGTGCCGCGGGAACCGGACGCGCTGAGCCTCGCCCGCTATCTCGGCAGCCTGCCGCTGGACGGCGCCTCCTCCTTCTACCGCGGCATCCAGCGCGTCGAGCCGGGCCATGTCGTCGAGGTCTCGGCGGAAGGTGTCCGCAGCGAGCGGTGGTGGTCCCCCGCCGCCCCAACGCTCCGCCTCCCTCGCTTCGAGGACTATGTCGAGGCCTTCCGGCACGAGCTCGACCAGGCGGTGGCGCGACGGCTTCGCGGCGTGGACGGCGTCGTCGCCGCGCACCTGAGCGGCGGCTGGGACAGCAGCAGCGTCACCGCCACCGCCGCGCGCCTCGCGCCAGGGACGCGCGTCGTCGCGCTCACGGCCGCGCCGCGCCGCCCGCAGGACGCCCCCGCCAACCGTTTCGCCGACGAAAGCGCGCTCGCCGCCGCGACCGCCTCGCTCTACCCGAACGTCGAGCATGTCGTCGTGCCCCACCCGGACCGCTCGCCGCTCCCGGATCTCGACCGCAACCTGGCCGCCTTCGACCGGCCGAGCTTCAATCCCTGCAACCATGTCTGGCTGTCGGCGCTGCGCGCGCGCGCGCGCGATGCCGGCGCGCGCGTGCTGCTGACCGGCGAGATCGGCAACTGGACGATCAGCGCCTCGCCCAACACCCTGCTCGCCGACTACCTGCGCGAGGGGCGCTGGCTCGCCTGGCTGCGCGAAGCGCGGGCGATGCACCGAAGCGGCCGCGCGCGCCTGCGCGGCGTGCTCGCGAGCTCCTTCGGGCCGTGGGTGCCGGACCGCCTCTGGCGGCTGGCGCAGCCTTTCTCCTCGGCCCCCGACCCGGCGCAGGTCACCGCCCTCCATCCGGCCTTCCGCGCCACGCTTGCCGAGGAGCAGAAGGCGCTCGGCGTCGGCGCCGCGCGCCGGCCCGGCGACTATTTCGCCTACGCCCGCCAGGCCTTCCTCACCGAAATGGACTTCGGCCAGTATCGCAAGGGCATCCTCGGCGGCTGGGGAATCGACAAGCGCGACGCGACCGCCGACCGGCGGCTGATCGAATTCTGCCTGTCGCTGCCGCTCGACATGCTGCTGAGCAACGGCGAGCGCCGGCCGCTCGCCCGCGCCGCCCTCGCCGACCGGCTGCCCGCCGAGGTGCTGGACGCGAAGGGCAAGGGCTACCAGGCCGCCGACTGGCACGAGGCGCTGACCCGCGACCGGCCGGCGATCGCGGCCCTCGCCGCACGGATCGAAGCGGACGAGACGGCTTCCTCGGTGGTCGACGCCGCATGGCTGCGCCGCGCCCTCGACGAATGGCCGGACGGCGGCTGGAGCGACCGGGCCGTCATCGTCCGGTACCGGATCGCTTTGCTCATGGGCCTCGCCGCCGGCCACTTCGCGCTGTCCGCCCGCGACGGCGCCGGATAAGGCCGCTGCCATGACCTCGCCCGCTCTTGCCCAGACCTACGCCATCTTCGGCCTGACCGTCCGCTCCGCCATCCCCCTCCCCCTCCCGGCCGTACCCGCCGAGGCCGCCGCCGACGTGACCATCGCCTACGGAGCGGTGGAGGAGCGGGAAGGCGCGCCGCTCGGCTATTCGCAGGCCGAGGGGGCGACGTTGCTCAGGGTGGAGAAGGTCGGCCGCTTCCTCATCCGCGACGGCGCGGAGATCCTCGTCGACCCCGAGCCGCAGGCGACCGAGCGGAACGTCCGCCTTTTCCTGCTCGGCTCGGCCTTCGGCGCCCTCCTCCACCAGCGCGGCCTGATGCCGCTCCACGCCAACGCCGTGGTCGAGGACGGCCGCGCCTTCGCTTTTTGCGGCCATTCCGGCGCGGGCAAGTCGACCATGGCGGCCTGGTTCCACGACCGCGGTTATCCGATCCTCGCCGACGACGTCTGCGTCCTCGGCTTCGACGCCGATGGGAGAGCGATCGCCGTGCCCGGCGTGCCGCGCCTGCGGCTCTGGCGCGAGGCGCTGGAGGAGTTCGGCCGGACCGCCGAGGATTATCAGCGCTCATTCGAGAATCTCGACAAATATGACGTCCCGATCGACGGCGCCGCCGAGGCCGCGGATCCGGTGCCGCTCGCCGCGATCTACCTGCTCGCCCGGGCGGACGACGGCGCGGCGGAGGGGCGCATCGAGCGTCTGACGGGCGTCGCCGCCGTCGACGCGCTGGTCTCCAACACCTATCGCGGCCTCTATCTCGAGACGATCGGCGGGACCGGTCCGCATCTTGCGACCTGCGTCCGCCTCGCGCGGTCGGTGCCGGTGTTCCGCGCGACCCGCGCCTGGGGGTTCGACCGGTTCGACGCGGAGGCGGAGCGCCTCCAGGCGCATGCCCGCAGCCTGGTTCAGGGCGCCCGGTAGACGACGCCGCTTTTCATCACCAGCCGCACCGACCGCACCGCCGAGACGTCCCGCGTCGGATCGCCCTCGACCGCGACGAGGTCGGCGAGGAGGCCCGGCCGCACCGCGCCGAGCCGGTCCGCGAGGCCGAAGATGCGGGCATTGCCGGAGGTGGCGGCGATGAGCACGTCGGGTGCGCGCATTCCGTAGGCCTGCATCAGCTCCATCTCGCGGGCATTGTCGCCGTGGGCGAACACGCCGACGTCGCCGCCCATGCAGATCGTGACGCCCGCGGCGAGCGCCGCGGCGAAGCTCTCCCGCTTCTCGCGGATTCCCGCCGGCTCCGGCGCGCGGCCGTTCCAGCCCCGGTAGCGCGAGATGGCATCGCCGGCCGCGACGGTGGGGCAGAGCGCGACGCCGCGCTCCTTCATCAGCCGGAAGATTTCGGGGGTGCCGGCATCGCCATGCTCGATCGTGTCGACGCCGGCGAGGATCGCCCGGCGCATCCCTTCGGGCGTCCCGGCGTGCACCGCCACCTTGCGGCCGGCGCTGTGCGCCGCCTCGACCGCCAGCTTCATCTCGTCGAGGGTGAAGGTCGGCCGGCTCGGTTCCCCTGGCCGCCAGCGATAGTCGCCGTAGAGCTTCACCCAGTCGGCACCCGCACCGATCTGCCGCCGCACCGCGGTCAGCAGCCCCGGCCCGTCGGCTTCCTCGGCGCCGCGGGCGGCGAAGTCGGGCTCGGCGGTCTTGGGCCCGTAGGCGCCGGTCGCGACGATGGCGCGCGTGACGACGAGCATGCGCGGGCCCGGCACGATGCCCTGCTCGATCGCCTGCTTCAGGCCGACGTCGGCATAACCCGCCCCTTCGGTGCCGAGATCGCGGGTGGTGGTGAAGCCGGCCATCAGCGTCGCGCGCGCGTGGTTGACGGCGCGGGCGGTGCGCAGCGCCAGCGGCTCCTTCAGCACCTGATCGTCCCAAGGGGTCTCGTTATACGGGTGCAGGAAGAGGTGCGAATGGCCCTCGATCATGCCCGGCATCAACGTCGCGCCAGGCAGCTCGATGACCCGCGCCCCCGCGGGCGCCGCGACGTTCGGGCCGGCGGCCTCGATCCGGTCGCCGCGGACCAGCACCTTCCACCCCTCGTGCGGCCGCGGGTCGATGCCGTCGAACACCCGCGCCGGCTTGAGAAGGATCACGCTTTCCTGCGCCTGGACGCTCCACGGCAGGAGCAGGAGCAGCAGGGCGAACAGCAGGCGCATGCGAGTCTCCGACGAAGCGACCGGGCGCCACCATAAGCGGCGGCCCCCGCTGCGCAACGGTCAGGCGCGGGCGCGGCGTTCCATGATGGTGCGCAGCCGGTTCTTCGCGCGCTGGCAGCGCAGCATGACGGCATTGGCCGAGATGCCGAGGATCGCCGCCATCTCGCCATAGCTGAAGCCCTCGAAGCAGAGGACGATCGCTTCGCGCTGCGGAACGGGAAGGAGCTGGATCGACGCGTCGAGACGGCGCTTCTGATCGTTGCGCAACGCCACCTCGTCCGGCGGCGGGGCGGCGCAGGGGAGGTCGATCGGCAGCTGCACCTGACGCGGCTCCCGCGCCCGCCGCGCGACATGGGACAGGCAGCGTTTCTGCGCGACGGCGGTGGCGAAAGTCTTCAGCGACGCCGAGCCGCGATAGCCGTCGAGCGCGACCCACAGCGCCAGCAGGATATCCTGCACCAGCTCGCGCCGCAGCACCGGATCCGATTCGCAGGTGAAGGCGATGCGCGTGATCACGCGCCGGCAGGAGGCGCTCGCCTCCGCGAACAGTTGCTCTTTGGCCGCGTTCGTGCCCATCTGCCCCCAGCCGCCCCCTGCAAGCGACCCGATCCACCGCGCCAACCTGCCCCAGCCGCCGGGCAAAAGCAATTCACCCACCGAAAAAGCAGCTTAGGAAATCCATGGAAAGGACGGAGCAGAATAGTGGAACGATGGATGTGCGCAGCACCCATCGTTTCGACGTCGCGGCGCTCGCAAGGTGGATGGAGCAGAACGTCGCCGGTTTCTCGGGGCCGCTGCAGGTCGAGCAGTTTCGTGGCGGCCAGTCCAACCCGACCTACAAGCTCATCGCCGGCGGCCGCGCCTATGTCCTGAGACGAAAGCCGCCCGGCAAGCTGCTCCCGGGCGCACACGCGGTCGACCGCGAATATCGGGTCCTCGCGGCGCTCGGCGCGCAAGGATTTCCGGTTCCGCTCGTCCATGGCCTGTGCCTCGACGAGGCGGTGATCGGCACGGCTTTCTACGTGATGGACATGGTCGACGGCCGCATCTTCTGGGAGGCGGACCTGCCGCAAGTTCCGCGGGAAGAGCGCGGCGCTTGTTTCGACGCCATGAACGCGACGATCGCCGCGCTGCACCGCATCGATCCCGAGGCGGCGGGGCTCGGCGATTATGGGAAGCCGGGCAATTATTTCGAGCGGCAGATCGGACGCTGGTCGAAGCAATATCTCGGCGACGTCGAGGCCGGCCGGGTTCCGGCCATGGACCGGCTCGTCGAATGGCTGCCCGCCAACATCCCCGCCGCGGCGGGCGAGGAGAGCCGCGTCATCCACGGCGACTTCCGGTGCGACAACATGATCTTCCACCCGGCGGAGCCGCGCGTGCTCGCGGTGCTCGACTGGGAGCTGTCGACGCTCGGCCACCCCCTCGCCGATTTCACCTACCATCTGATGATGTACCGGATGCCGGCCGGCGCGACGACCGGCCTCGCAGGCCTCGACCTCCCCGCGCTCGGTATCCCGTCGGAGGCCGAGTATGTCGCCGCTTACTGCCGGCGGACCGGCCGCGAGGGGATAGCGGACGTGGATTTCTACATGGCCTTCAACATGTTCCGCCTCGCCGCCATCGTCCACGGCATCAAGGGCAGGCTGGCGCGCGGCACCGCAAGCTCGGCGCACGCGGACCGCATGGCCGCGAGCCTCGAGCCGCTGGCGGAGCTCGCATGGGCGCAGGCGGTGAAGGCGGGGGGGTGATTTCCCCGCCGTAACGGAGTTGACTCTCTCCGCTTTGGAGGTTCTGTTGCCGCTCCGTGGGGCAGTATCGAACCGTGGAGCCCGCGCCGCCGCGCGCAGGACGCCGCCATGGCTGAGGCGCGGCGAATCGTCTCGATCGTCGGCACGCGGCCCGAGGCGATCAAGATGGCGCCGCTCGCCGAGGCGCTCGCCATGCGGCGCGGCCTCGACCACCGCATCCTCCTCACCGGCCAGCATAGCGGCCTCGCGGCCCTGCTGGACCCGGTCGACGCGGAGCTGGCGCACGACGGCACGGCTCGGACGCCGGCGCGGCTGCGGGAGCGCCTGCACGGCCTGCTGACCCCGCATCTCGAGCGCCTAGCGCCGCAGCTCGTCCTCGTCCACGGCGACACGAGCAGCGCGCTGGCGGGCGCCCTCGCCGCGCGCGACCGCGGCATCCCGATCGGCCATGTCGAGGCGGGCCTCCGATCCTTCGACCTCCGCCAGCCCTGGCCGGAGGAGGGAAACCGCATCGTCATCGACGTGCTCTCAGCCCTGCTGTTCGCGCCCACCGAACAGGCGGCGCGCAATCTGCGGGCCGACGGGCGGGTGCGGGGAAAAGTGCACGTCACCGGCAATACCGGCATCGACGCCGTGCTGCGCGAGGCGGCGCGCATCCCTGCGGCGAAACGGGGGCGCGGCGGCGGCAGGCCTCTGGTCGTGGTCACCTGCCACCGCAAGGAGAATCAGGGGCGGGAGGCGGCGGCGGTATGCCGGGCGGTGCGTATGATGGCGCGCAGCCTCGACGTCGAGATTGCCTTCGTGCTCCATTGCAACCCGCTCGTCCGCGCGCCGGTCGAGGCGCAGCTCGCCGGCGAGCGGCGCGTGCGGCTGCTGGAGCCGCTGGCCTATCCGCAGATGGTGCGGCTGGTCGACCGCGCGACCCTGCTCCTCACCGACAGCGGGGGGTTGCAGGAGGAAGGGCCGGCACTCGGCAAGCCGGTGCTCGTGCTCCGCAACGTCACCGAGCGGCCCGAGGCGCTGGGGAGCGCGCACCTCACGCTCGTCGGGACCGACCCCACCGCGATCTTCACCGCGGCCGCCGCCTTGCTCGCCGATCCCGAGCGGCTGGCGCGGCTTGCCGCGCCGAGCTTCCCGTTCGGCGACGGCCGGGCGGCGCCCCGCATCGCGGCTGCGATCGACTGCTGGTTCGACGCGTGCGCGCGGCGCCCCTTCATGCTGCGGCCCGCCGCAGCCGCTCCAGCAGCCGTTCGCGCGCCGCCAGCACATCCGATTGCCGCTCGATGAGCAGGTCGCGGGCAAGGAAGTGGCCGGTGATCCTGACGCCGTCCATCACCTCCGGCCAGCTCGCCGCCCCGCCCGCCAGCAGGAAGGGCGGCAGCTTCAGCAGCCGGTCCGCATAGGCCCCTGCCCCGCCGCGGCTCACCGCCCGGCCGCTCTTCGGGCTGACGAAGGCGAGGTCGTCGCGCGCGCCGGTGGCGGCGCATTCGGAAAGATCGAGGCCGTAGCCGAGCTCGGAGAGGAGGAGCAGCTCGTAGCGCACCAGCGCCGCCGCCCAGCCGCGCGCCGCCGGCGCCGCCTCGATCGCCGCCAGCAGGCCGTGCAGCGCCGAATAGAGCCGCGGATAGGGCTGGCCCTCGGGCAGCGCCGCGGCGGTGAGCGCCGTCGCCCAGTCGATCGCCGCCGCCGCCAGCGCCTCCTGGAGCAGGGCGCCACGGCTCTCGATCAGCTCGACCGAGAGCTGGGCGAGCTGCTCCTCGGTGCGGGCGCGATATTCCGCCTGGACGAGGTTGCCGGGCAGCAGCACGGGCCGCAGCCGCCGCGACCGGCCGCCGCGCACGAAGCCCGGCTGCACGCCCTCGTCCGGCGTGAAGGCGCGCACGATCGCGCCGTGCTCCCCATGCGCCCGCACCGCGCAGACAATCGCTTCGGTGAGGAGCCGCACCCTGACCTCCTCAACCGGACGGGTGGAAATAATCGTAGATGCCGCGTGCCATCGCCTTCGAGATGCCCGGCGCCTTCTCCAGGTCCTCGAGGGCGGCGCCGCGGACCGCCTTGGCGGTGCCGAAGTGCATCAGCAGCGCGCGCTTCCTCGACGGCCCGATGCCGGGGACGTCGTCGAGCGGCGAGCTGGTCATGCTCTTGGCGCGCTTCTGGCGGTGGGCGCCGATGGCGAAGCGGTGCGCCTCGTCGCGCAGGCGCTGGAGGTAGAAGAGCACGGCCGAGTTGGTCGGCAGGGTGATCTCGCGCCCGCCCGGCAGGTGCATCACCTCCCGCCCGGCATTGCGATCCGGCCCCTTGGAGATGCCGACCACCGGCACGTCGTGGATGCCGGCGCATTCCAGCGTCTCCAGCACCGCGTTCAATTGCCCCTTGCCGCCGTCGATCAGCAGCAGGTCCGGCCACTCGCCGCGGCTGCGGTCCGGATCCTCCTGCTCGAGCCTGGCGAAGCGCCGGCCAAGCACCTCGCGCATCATCGCGAAGTCGTCCCCCGGCACGGTCTCCGGCCGCTTGATGTTGAACTTCCTGTAGGCGTTCTTGCGGAAGCCCTCCGGCCCCGCGACGATCATCGCGCCGACCGCATTGGTGCCCATGACGTGGCTGTTGTCGTAGACCTCGATCCGCTCCGGCGGCTCGGCAAGCTCGAACAGCTCGGTCAGCGCGCGCATCGTTTTCGCCTGCGTGCTCGTCTCGGCGAGGTGGCGGTCGAGCTCCTCCTCGGCGTTGCGCTGAGCCTGGCGGATCATCTTCACATGGTCGCCGCGCCTTGGGACCCTGAGCGTCACCTTCCGGTCCGCCTGCTCGGACAGCGCCGCCGCGAGGAGCTCCGCCTCCGGCAGGTCGCGGTCGAGGAGCACCGTCTTGGGCGGCGGCACCTCCTCGTAGAATTGCATAAGGAAGCTGGCCAGCACCTCCTCCTCCGGCACCTCGGCCGTGTGGGCCGGGAAGAAGCTCCGGTGCCCCCAATTGTTGCCGCCGCGGATGAAGAAGGCCTGGACGCACATCGTGCCCGCCTTGCAGGCGAGGGCGAAGATGTCGGCGTCGCCCAGCCCCTCGGCGGCGATGGTCTGGGTGCCCTGGATGAAGGTCAGGGCACGCAGGCGGTCGCGCAGGATCGCCGCCAGCTCGAAGTCCATCGCCTCGGCCGCCGCCTGCATCTGCCCGGCCAGCTTCTGCTGCACCTGGGTCGACTTGCCGGCCAGGAAGGCCTTGGCGTCCTCGACCAGCTCGGCATAGCCGGCCGGGTCGATCCGCCCGACGCACGGCGCCGAGCAGCGGCGGATCTGGTAGAGCAGGCACGGCCGCTTGCGGGTCGCGAGGAAGGTGTCCGTGCAGCTCCGCAGCAGGAACAGCTTCTGGAGGGCGTTCAGCGTGCGGGTGACCGAGCCGGCGCTGGCGAAGGGGCCGTAATATTGGCCCTTGTAGCGCCGCGCGCCGCGGTGCTTGCGGACCTGCGGGAAGGGATGGTCCTCGCGCAGCAGGATGAACGGGAAGCTTTTGTCGTCCCGCAGCAGCACGTTGTAGGGCGGCCGGTAGCGCTTGATGAGCTGCGCCTCGAGCAGCAGAGCCTCCGCCTCGGTGTTGGTGGTGACGATCTGCATCGAGCGGGTCTGTGCGACCATGCGCTGCAGCCGCTTCGAGAGGCGCGCGACCTGGCTGTAGTTGGTGACCCGGTTCCTCAGCGCCCGCGCCTTGCCGACGTAGAGCACGTCGCCCTTCGCATCGAGCATCCGGTAGACGCCCGGCCGCACCGGCAGCGTCTTCACCGTCTTGCGGATCGCCGCCACGCCGGTGTCGAGGTCCGGCTGGTCCGACCCGCGCACCGTATAGGCGGACTTCTCCTCGCTGAAGCGGTCGGTAGGGGGCGCGCCGTCGGTCACGCCGCCGATTTAGGAGCCGCGAGGCGATTAGGCCACTGCCCGCGACAGTCCGGGCAAGGCGAAGGGCGCGCCTCCCCTGAGAAGGCGCGCCCTTGCCGTGTCGCTGCCCGGGGGCAGATCCGCTTAGCGGCAGCGAATGTCGCTGTTCTGCTCGACCGAGCGGCCGAGGAGGGCGCCGAGGGCGCCGCCGATCAGCGTGCCGGCGACCCGGTTGTGGCCGCCGTCGACGACGTTGCCGAGCAGGCCGCCGGCGACGCCGCCGACGATGAGGCCGGTCGTGCCGTCGCTGCGCTTGCAATAATAACGGCCGTCCGAACCGCGATAGACCTCGTCGGCGTCGGTGAGGCGGCGCTCGCTATATTGCGGGCCGTCGCGATAATAGCGGCGCGCGTCATATTCGGTGACGAAGCGCGACGTGTCGCCCTGCGCATAGCCCTGGTTGCCATAGCCCTGGTTGCCGTAGCCGCTGCCATAGGCGCCCTCGCCGTTGTGGCGGGCCCAGCGGAGGCTGCGGCTGAGCGCGTCGAGGCGGCTGCGCAGCATCGCCGAATTGTTCTCCGACATGTAGGAGCCGCGGCGCATGCGCATCGCGTCGCGGCGGATCTGCCGCAGCTGCATCTCGGCGCGACGCGCCTCCTGCGGGCTCAGCGAGCCGTCGCGCATGCCGGCCTGGATGCGCTGCTCGATCCAGTTGATGCGCTGCCACGCATCGTCCGGGGCGCCGCGCCAGAAATCGTTGCCATAGCCCTGGCCGGCATAAGCCTGGGCCGAGCCGTAGGTCTGGCCCGAACCGTAAGGCTGGGCCGTGGCGGGAACCGCCGCGAGCATCGACACGGTCAAAGCCGCGCCCGTCAGAAATCGGATCATGAGTTTCTCCAAAACAGATGCGCGCCGGCAGGGACGCCGAGGTTCGGCGACCGCTGCTTCGCAGTCGGGGAACGCGCATGGGACCGGCACAAAGCCCGGGTCCCGACAAAGATATATCGTTCGGCGGGCGTTATGGTTCCATTGCCGCGGCGGACACGCGGGGGGATGCGGTGCGTCCGCCGGGTCTTTCCGGGGCAGGACGGCGGAAGTTGAATGTCATTTCAAGTTCCCTGGCCCTCCGGAGGGATGACTTGAAACCCGGTTCAACTCGGGTCGCCGTGCGGCCGCCAGCCAGCCCTTTATTCACGCGGAGGGCGCGGAGGGCCTGGAGGACAGGCCGGCCGCAGTGGGGTTGGCGGCGCGCTGCCGCTGGAAGGATCGCCCTCACCTGTGCCAGAAGCGTGCGGAGCCGCCACGGCGGCGGCAATGCGGCGGAGGATCGGCGAGCGTGAGAGCCCTTGTGCGGAAGCATGCCGTGACGGGAAGGGCCGGGGAACGGATCGTCCTCGTGCCGCTCCTGCTGGCGATTCTCGCTCTGGTCGTCGCCGGCGAGACCGGCCGCCTCGGCGCCGGCTTCTCCCGCTATGTCGGCTTCTGCGGCGTCGGCCTCGGCATGGTCTCGGGCCGGTTGCTCACGACCTTCCTGCCGCCGCGGGAGCCGGAGGCCCGGCCGAAAGGCGCGATCGGCGAGTGGACCCAAGTGGCGATCCTGCTCCTCGCAGTCCTGGCGGCGTTGCTCCTCGTGCGCGCCTTCGACGCGGCGCTCCACTGAGCCGCGTCGCGGACGGCGGCGCGACCCGGCCAAGCGCTGGCGATCGAGGGAGGGGGGAAAGGGTAGCCGAAACGCCCGCGGGCCTCAGGCCGGAATGGCGCCGTCGGCCTGCGCGGTTTGATCGCGCCTGCGCCGGTCAGAGCCCTGAGGGCCCGGAGGATGGCGCGTCATCGAGGGTACGAACCGCGAGGCGGAGGGCGCGGAGGCGGGTCGCGCCGCGCGGCGGCGCCCGCAGCGCGGCCTCCCGCCAGGCGCGGTCCGGCCGGTGGGTGCCGTGCGGGTGGGACGGCAGCGGCTGCAGCGCGGCGAGAAGAAAGGCAGCGGCGATCATTGATTATTCCCTCGATTCATCGGCTTAGAAGGCCCAACGCAAGGCGGATCGGTTCGTTGCGTGGAGGGCGGTTTCGCCGGCGATCAGGCGCGAGGCGGTGTCAGGTACGTACCTGTCACCACACGTAGTTTGGGGACAGTTACGTAACTGTCCCCATCCCTAGACCTCCGCTTCCAGCACCGTCGGGAGCGGGGTTTCGCGTTCGCCGCGGCGTTTGCGGCGGCGGAAGCGGCTTTGATAGGCGCGGCGCTGGCGCGTCACCTCGTAGAGGACGATGCCGGAGCTGGTGCCGAGGTTGAGGCTCTCGATCATGCCGAACATCGGCACGCTGACGCACGCTTCGCTGCGTTCGACGGCGCGGTCGCTGATGCCGACCGCCTCGCTGCCGAACCACACCGCCAGCTTGGTGTAGGCGGTGAAATCCCCTTCGTGGAGGTAGAGGCAGGCCTTGCCCTTGACGTGCGGCGAGGTGACGATCGAGCGGAAGCCCTTCGCCTCGAGATGGTCGAAGCATTCGTCGGTGCTGTCGAAGCGGCGGACGAAGGTCCATTTCACCGCCGAGACCGAGGTCTTGGAGACGCTCTTGCGCTCCCGCAGATCCTGCCAGTCGTCGGGAAGGCTGCGGCGCGGGTCGACCACGTAGACCTTCTCGACGCCGAGCGCGTTGGCGTTGCGGATGACGGTGCCGATATTCTTGATGTCGGTCGGGTTCTCGATCACCGCGATCAAATTCTTGCAGCGGAACGGCTTGATCGCGTCAGCGCGCTTGCGGACGGTCGGCTTGGAGGCGGCTTTCTCTTCCATGAAGCGGCCTTAGCATGGCGGCGACGGCTTTCCAGCGGCGGCGGACGGAAGGGGGCGGGACGGGCCGCCCTAGTCGCTCGTCGTCTCCTCCGGGTCGGGCTCCTCGCCCGGCTTGTAGCGGGGCCTGGGTTGGGGGAGGAGGAAGAAGGCGACGCAGAGCAGAGCGAGCGCCACGCCCGCGCGCGGCACCGCCACCGCCAGCGGCACGGCGGCGAGCTGCACGAGAGTCGCGACGCCGTAGCGACGAGTCATCTGCCTGAGGAAATCGGGGGCGAGGCGGGCGTCCATCACCCGGCGGCGGCCGCCCATGCCGTAGAACCATTTCGCCATCCAGGTGCAGGCGGTCAGCGCGAGGCCGGCGACGAGGGCGACCGCGCCGCTCGGCTCGAAGCGGGTGCCGAGATGGAAGCACCAGGCGCGCACCGGATAAGGCACGACGACGATCGCCAGCAGGAAGAGGAGATTGAGCGCGCCGAACCAATGGTCGCTACGGGCGTAGATCCGGCCCGAATAATGGTGCTGCAGCCAATAGGCGCCGATGACGATGTAGCAGAGAAGGAGGGCGAGATGCTCGCGCCATTGCTCGGCCATGGCGCGGGCGAGGCTGGCATAGCCGTGCGGGCCTTCCGGCGCACCCGGCACCTTGATCTCGACGATGAGCAGGGTGAGCGCGATCGCGAAGACGGCGTCGCTGAAGCCTTCGAAGCGGCTGAGGCCGCGCTCGGCGCCATGGGTCTCCGCGTGGGTGCTTTGAGCCATGGGCCCCGAACGCCTGGAGCTGCGCGCGGTTGCGGGGCGGATCAGGCCGCCGTGCCCTCCTCCTCCTCCTCCTCCCCCTCCTCCCGGTGCCAGGTGAGCGACAGGTCTTCGTGCCAGGGGCCGCCATGCTCGGACATCCGGCCGGTCTGGCGGAGGGTGCGGCCGTCCCGGTCGAGAAGGAGGGTCATGCGCTGGGAGAGGCCGGCGGCATCGTCGCGGGACCAGTGCATGGCGCCGCCCTCGAAAGCGACGCGATAATGGCGCGAGACGGTGCGGCGGTCGAAATAGAGCATGAGGATGCCGCCCTCGTCGTCGCTGCCGAAGAGGGCGACGGCCGGCGGGATCTCGCTCTGGCGCATGTCGGTGCGCATCAGGACGAAGGCGCCGCCCTCGTGCCAGGCGAAGGAGGCGCGGCCGTCGAGCGCCCGGCCCGGGAGCAGGGGGTGGCGGCCCTCGGTGCGCCAGCGGCCGATCAACGGCGCGAACGGGGCGAGATTCGGGTTGGGCTTCAAGGCTTCGGCGCCGATCTGCTGCACGAGGGGCCTCCTGCTGGTGGGCTGCCGGGATAGGCGCCGCCCGGCGCTGCAGGCAAGGTCCGCTGCGTCGGCGCTGGGCCTTCGGTTCCGGAGCGACTTGCGCTGTGACAGGCGCAGTTCGTTGCGCTATCGTCGCACCGTGGTGAACGGATCGACGCGCTGGCGCCCCCTCGCGATGCTCGCCTTGTGCGCGCTGTTGATGCGCGCCTGGGTGCCGGCGGGATGGATGCCCGCGGGCGCGGCGGAGGGGACGCTGCTCGCGCCCTGCCCCGCCGCCGGACCCGTCGCCGCCGTCGCCGAGCACGGCCACATGCACCACGGCCATCCCGGGCCCGCCTCGCACCACGGCGACGAGCACCCGCCCTGCGCCTTTGCCGGGCTGGCGCTGAGCCTGCTCGATCCGCCGCCGGCCGCGCTGCCGCCGGCGCCGGCGCAGGGCGACGAGGCGGTTGGTCTCCTCGCCGCGCGCGTCTCCCCCGGCCGCGGGCTCGCCGCGCCGCCGCCGCCCGCCACCGGCCCGCCCACCGCCTGAGCATCGACGCCGCTTCCCCGACGGGGAGGCGCCCTTACGCCCGCGCCGTCTGCGTGCGGGCGCCTGCTCATGCGTGGAGATACGAATTGCTTTTCCTGCCCGCCGCGGACGCGGCGGCGGCGGCCGAGGCGCCGCCGCCGCCCGCCGCTCCGCCGATCGTCGTCACCGGACAGCGTCCGCCTCCCCCCGGCCCCGCCACCGTCGAAAGCCTCGACGCGCGGCGGATCGACGAAACGACCGCCGTCGCCACCACCGAGGACGTGCTGCGCTACCTCCCCAGCCTGCTCGCCCGGCGGCGGCATATCGGCGACACGCAGGCGCCGCTCGCGACGCGCACCTCCGGCGTCGGGGCGAGCGCGCGCAGCCTGGTCTATGCCGACGGCGTGCTGCTCTCGGCGCTGATCGGCAACAACAACAACAACGCCTCGCCGCGCTGGAACATGGTCTCGCCCGAGGAAGTGGCGCGGGTGGAGGTGCTCTACGGGCCGTTCGCGGCCGCCTATCCGGGCAATTCGATCGGCGCGGTGGTCAACCTGACGACGCGGATGGCGGAGCGGTTCGAGGCGACGGTGCGCGCCGGCGTGTCGGTGCAGCGCTTCGGCCAGTACGGGACCCAGGGGACGTACCCGGCCTATCACGAGTCCTTCTCGATCGGCGGGAAGAGCGGGCGGCTGGCGTGGATGGTGAGCGGCAACCGGCTCGACGCGCGCGGCCAGCCGCTCGCCTATGCGACGGCGGCGCGGCCGGCGGCGGCGGGCGGCGGAGGGCTGCCGGCGACCGGGGCGTTTGCGGACGTCAACCGCGCCGGCGCGCCGATCTACGTGCTCGGCGCGGCGGGGCTGGAGGCGCAGGCGCAGGAGACGCTGCGGCTGAAGCTCGCCTACGAGATCGCGCCGGGGCTGCGCCTCACCTACCGCGGCGGGCTGTTCGTCAACGATACGGAGGCGCGGGCGGAGAGCTATCTCACTGGCCCAGGGGGTCCGGTCTATGCGGGCAGCGTCTCGATCGACGGCCGGGCGGTGGCGATCCCGGCAAGCGCCTTTTCGGCCAACGTCTACACGCTCGCCGAGCGGCACTGGATGCACGCGCTGGGCCTCGAGGCAGGCGAAGGGCGGCTGCAATGGCGGCTGGTCGGCTCGCTCTACGATTATGCGAAGGACGTGCAGCGCCTCCCTTCGGGCGCGCTGCCGGCGGCGGCGGCGGGCGGGGCGGGCTCCATCCTCAGGATGGACGGGACCGGCTGGCGAACGCTGGATGCGAGCGCCGCATGGCGGGCGGGCGAGGGAAGCGCGCATGCGGCGAGCTTCGGCGCCCATTGGGACCGGTTCCGGCTGGAGAGCCGCCGGTTCGCGACGAGCGACTGGCGCGCGGGCGGCGACGACGCGCTGACCCAGGCGGCGCGGGGCGAGACCGAGACGGCGGCCCTGTGGGCGGAGGAAAGCTGGACGCCGGCGCGGGGGCTCCAGCTGACGCTCGGCGGGCGCTACGAATGGTGGCGGGCGCGGCGCGGGTTCAACTTCTCGCTGGCGCCGGCACTCGGCGTCGCCCATCCGGAGCGGGCGCAGCAGGCCTTCTCCCCCAAGGCGTCGCTGCGCTGGGCGCCGGCGCCGGACTGGAGCGTGACGCTGTCGGCGGGGCAGGCCTACCGCTTCCCGACCGTCAGCGAGCTCTACCAGGCGATCGCCACCGGGCCGACCATCACCGTGCCGGACCCGAATCTGCGGGCGGAGCGGGCGCGCTCGGAGGAGCTTGCCCTCGTCTACGAGCCGGGCGCCGCGCGGCTGCGCCTCTCGCTGTTCGACGAGCGGATCCGCGACGCGCTCATCTCCCAGAGCGCGCCGCTGGTGCCGGGATCGACGGCGCTGTTCAGCTTCGTGCAGAACATCCGCGCGGTGCACACATACGGGGTGGAAGCGGCGGTGGACTGGCCGGACTTCCTCGTACACGGGCTCGAGCTGCAGGGCAGCCTCACCCTCGCCCACCCGCGGATCGTCGCCGACCCCGCCTTTCCGGCGGCGGTGGGGAAGGCGGTGCCGCAAGTGCCTGCGCGGCGCGCCACGGTGGCGGTGACTTACCGTCCCGACGCCCGCAACGCGGTGACGCTCGCCGGCCGCTATGCCGGCCGCTCGTTCGCGACGGTCGACAATTCCGATCCGGTGAGCTTCACCTACCAGGGGTTCGGGCGCTATCTGGTGATCGACGCGCGGGCGACCTTGCGCGTCGGCAGCCATATGGAGCTGGGCATGAGCGTCGAGAACCTCACCGACGACCGCTATTTCCTCTTCCACCCCTTCCCGGGCCGGTCGCTCGGCGTGGACGCGACGTTCCGGTGGTAAGCGGGACGCCTTCGCGCACCGCCTCGTGCAGCTGCGGCCAGCTGCGCGTCACCTGCCGCGGCGAGCCGCCGCGCGTCTCGATCTGCCACTGCCTTGAATGCCAGAAGCGGACCGGCAGCGTGTTTGCGGCGCAGGCGCGCTTCCCGCGCGAGGCGGTGACGGTCGAGGGCCGCTCGGCGCAATGGACGCGCACCGGCGACAGCGGCGACTCCGCGACCTTTCACTTCTGCCCGGTCTGTGCGTCGATCGTCTGGTGGGACCCGGCGGGCGCCGAGTGGGTGATGGTCGCCGTCGGCGCCTTCGCGGACCCGAGCTTCCCGCCGCCCGGCGTGGCGGTCTACGAGGAGCGGCAGCATCCGTGGACGGCGGCGATCGGCGCGATGCCGCTCGAACGCTGGCGCTAGAGTGACGGCCCCCGGGGATTTCCGCCGCATCGCGCTGGCGCTGGAGGGCGCGGCGGAAGGGCACCACATGGGCCATGCCGACTTCCGCGTGAAGGGGAAGGTGTTCGCGACGCTCGGCCATCCCGATGCCGGGTGGGGCATGGTGCAGCTGATGCCCGAGCAGCAGGAGGATTTCATCGCCCTCGCGCCGGACGCCTTCCGGCCCGCCAACGGGGCGTGGGGCCGACAGGGGAGCACCCTGGTGCGGCTCGACGCGGTGGACCCGGACGTGCTGGAGAACGCGATTCGCGCGGCCTGGCGCCGGCGGGCCGGGTGAGACGGATGCGGCGGCGAGACCTCCTCTCGGGCGGAGCTGCGGCGGCGGTGGGGCTGTCGGCGGCGCGGGCGCTGCCGGTGCCGCCGCGCCAGGTCGCGCGCGGCCTCGGCGCGGAGGAGCGACGCTTCCTCGGCGATTTCGACGGCTGGCTCTCCGCGGCGCTGCGGCGCTTGCCGACCGTGCCCGGCCTGTCGGTGGCCGTGGCGCGGGGGCGCGGGCTCATCTTCGCGGCCGGCTACGGCCTCGCCGACCGGGAGCGACGCGTCACCGCGGACCCCCATATCGGCTTTTACATCGCCTCGTCGACCAAGAGCTTCGTCGCCCTCGCCTTCGCGCGGCTGGCGGTGGAAGGGCGGATCGACCTCGGCGCGTCGATGGCCGCGCTTGCCCCGGACGTCGCCTTCGCGCCGCAAGTGCGGGCGCGGGAGGTGACGCTCAGGCACCTGCTCAGCCACAGCCACGGGCTGGTCAGCGAGGGAATGGAATTCCGGCTGGCTTATTCGGGGGAGCATGACCCCGCGACGCTGTGGCGGCTGCTCGGGCGGCTGAAGCCGAACCCGAAGGCGGCGCTTGGGACGTTCGATTATTCGAACCTCGGCTACAATGTCGCCGCTTTGCTGATCGAGCGGAAGCTCGGCCGCTCCTGGCAGGCGCTGCTCGAGGAGACGGTGCTGCGCCCGCTCGGCCTTCGCGAAACGCTTGCCCGGGGAGTCGGCCGCAGCCCGGTGGCGCTCGCCGCGCCTTATGCGGGGACGGAGCGGCTTTACCTCGCCAAGACCGACGCCAACATGCAGTCCGCCGGCGGCATGTATGCGAGTGCGGCGGATATGGCCGGGTGGCTGGCGCTCCACCTGGCGGCCGAGCGGGGCGGCCGGCGCATGGGGTATCCGCCCGCGCCGGTGCGGACGACGCATGCGCCGGCGGCAGCGGTGGGGCAGACGTTCGGCCCCTTCGCGCGCGCTGCCTACGGCCTCGGCTGGTATTCCGGCCCCTATCGCGGCGCGACGCTGTACCACAGCTTCGGCAGCTATACCGGCGCCCGGGCTCACACCTCGTTCCTTCCGGCGCGCGACCTCGGCGTGGCGATCCTCGCCAACGACCAGGATGCCGGGTTCCAGCTCGTCGATATCGCCGCGGCCTACGCCTATGACTGGTTTCTGATCGGACCCGAGGCGGCGGCGCGCGCGGCGGAGGAGATGCTCGCCAGGCTCGAGTCGGCCGAGCAGCGGCTGCTGGCGGGCCGGGCGGCCGACCGGGCGCGGCGCGCGGCGCGGGCCTGGCGCCTCAGCCTCCCCCGCGCCGCCTATCGCGGCCGCTATTGCAATGCGGACTGGGGCACGATCGAGATCGGCGTCGCCGGAGACGCGCTCACGGCGCGGATGGGGCTGCTCCACGCGGTCGCGGAGCCGTTCACCGCGGAGGACAGCGCGCGGGTCGAGCTGATCCCGCTCGAGGGCGAGGTGCTGCAATTCGTGGTGAAGGACGGTGCCGTCGAGGCCGTGCGGGCGAAGGGCGCCGTGTTCGCGAGGTGCTGAAGTGCCTCCCCAAGCGGATCGCTTGGGGAGGGGGACCAGCGAAGCTGGTGGAGGGGTGACCTCGCGCTGATATCAGCGTTCCAGGAGCGGGACGGCGAAGGCCGAAGCCGTTACCCCTCCACCACCCTTCGGGTGGTCCCCCTCCCCATCTTACGATGGGGAGGCAGACGTTACACCAGTCCCGCGATTGTCTTGTCGACCATCGTCTTGTCCGCGTCGGCGCCGTGCTTTTCGGCGATGAGGCGGGCGGCGGCGGCGGCGGCGGCGGTGGCGGCGCGGGAGCGGACCTCGTCGAGGGCCTGGCGCTCGGCGGCGGCGATCTTGTCCTCGGCCATGCGGGTGCGGCGCTCGATCAGCGCCTGGGTGTCCGCCTGCGCCTGCGCGACGATCGCCTCCGCCTCGTGGCGGGCGCGCTCGATCATCGTCGCGCGCTCGGCGTCGGCCGCGGCCGCCTTGGCCTCATATTCGGCCTTGAGCGCCTCGGCGTCCTTGCGGAGCTGCTCGGCCTCGTCGAGCTCGGCGCGGATGCCGGCGATCTTCCTGTCGAGCGCCCGGCCGATCAGCGCCGGCACGCGCTTCCACAGCATGACCGCGAACACCGCGAGCATCGCCAGCGCGATCCATTGCGGCGCACCCATGAAGCCGAAATTGACGGGCTCGGGATGATGCTCCGGCGCGCCGACATGCTCGACCGTCTGTCCCTCATCAGCCATGGATCACCGCCTTCACCGCGCGCGCGGCCTCGTCTTCGCCGACCTGGAGCCCCGCCAGCCGCGCCGCCATCTCGCGCGCCGCCTCGGCGGCGACCGTCTCGATGTCGCCGAGCGCCGCTTCCGACGAGGCGCGGATGCGCGCTTCGGCGGCTTCCGTCTTCTCGCCGATCGCGGCGTTGGCGGAGCGCACCTGCTCCTCGTTCGCCCGCGCCGCCGCGGCCTTGGCCTCGTTGGCGAGGCGCAGCGCCTCGGCCCGGCTCTCGTCGAGCCGCGCGCGATAGCCCGCCTCCACCGTGTCGGCGGCGGCCCGCGCCGCCTGGGCGGCGGCGAGGTCGTCAGCGATGCGGCGGGAGCGGCCCTCGATCGTCGATTCGATCTTCGGCAGCATCATGATGCCGATGCCGACATAGATGACGGCGAGCACCAGGAGCAGCCAGAAGAACTGCGAATAGGCGACCTGCGCGAGCTGGTTGATCTGGGGCATGGGCTTTGGGGACAGTTACGTAACTGTCCCCTCTCCTCTTAGCGGGCGTAGAGGATGATCATCGCCACGGCGAAGGCGATGAGGCCGAGCAGCTCGGCGGCGGCGAAGCCGATGAACAGGCGGCCCTGCTGGCTGTCGGCGGCGGCCGGGTTGCGGATCGCGCTCTCGAGGAACGAGCCGAACACGTTGCCGACGCCGATCGCGGCGGCGCCGACGCCGACCGCGGCGAGACCGGCGCCGATCACCTGGGCAGATGCGAGGTCCATGATATTCTCCTTTGAAAAGTCGTTGCTTAGTGAAGGTTGACCGCGTCGTTGATGTAGAGCGACGTGAGCAAGGCGAAAACGTAGGCCTGGATCGCGCAGACGAGCACTTCCAGCGCCATCACGCCGGCGATGAAGACGAAGGACAGGATCGAGATGGCGGGGCCCATCACGCCGCCGGCGGCGAAGCCCTGGACGACGAAGCTGCCGAACACCTCGACGAGGATGTGGCCGGCGATCATCGCAACGAACAGCCGGAGCGCGAGGCTGAACGGGCGGACCATGAACGACAGAAGCTCGATCAGGAAGATGAGCGGGAGCAGGCCGAGCGGCGTGCCGTGCGGGATGAAGAGCTTGAAGAACTTGAAGCCGTGGCGCCAGAAGCCGGTGATCAGCACGATCGAGAAGCTGATGATCGCCATCACGCCGGTGACGGTGAACTGGCTCGTCACCGTGAAGGGCTGCGCGCCGACCAAAGCGAAGGGCATCAGGCCGAGCAGGTTGGCGAACAGGATGAACATAAAGATGGTGAAGACCCACGGGACGTATTTGCGCCCCTCCGGCCCGACGCTGGTCGCCAGCATCGAGGTGACGAAGCCGGTCATCCCCTCGACCATCAGCTGCCAGCGGCCCGGCACCAGCTGGCGCCGCATGCCGCCGAGCATGAACAGCCAGACGAGCGCGAGGACGATGAACATCCATAGAGCGCTGTTGGTGAAGACGAACGGAGTCCCGTCCAGATGCCCGGCGAGCGGGCTGATCTGGAACTGGTGCATCGGATCGATCTTGGTCTCGGCCGCCACGTAATTGTCCCTCATGAGGCCCCTATTGGGGCTTCTGATTCGAAATCTTCCACACTTCCCACATGGCGACGCCGAACCCGACGAACAGCATCGCCACCCAGATCCCGTGCGTCCCCGCCAGGCGATCGGCCACATAGCCGACCAGCGCGCTTCCGAGCGGGTAGCTCACCAGCACGGAGAGGATCCGCATCCCCTGCACCTGGCCGCTCTGCGGCTTCGGCGCCGCGGCGCCGGTCCGCTTCGCCTCCGCCTCCCGCGCATGGCGGAGCCGCTCGTCGAGCGAGCCCAAACGCGCGTCGCGGGGAAGCCCGGGGACCTCGTCGAACTCGTCTTCCGCCATGCCTGCTCTCTTCCATGTGCGGCCGCGCGTCGCGTCTGCAAGCGCCGGTCGCCTTAAGGTCGTGGGACATGCCGGCGAACGAACCCGCCAAGGCGCCGCCCCTTTAGGAAGGGGGTGGAGGCAAGTCAACAAGGGGGGTGCAGGGGACACGTACCGACCCCGCCCGCATGTGCGGATTTAGCAGAAGCCTGCGGGTCGGTACGTGTCCCCGGTCAGGCGAGGAGAGTCGTGAAGAACACGACGCCGCCGAGCCAGGTGGTGACGAACAACCGCAAATCCCCTCCGCCCGTCACCCGCGCCGCGGGGGCCGCGCCGATCGCGGAAACGCGGGCGCGGCCGGGGCTGCGGGGGGTGCGGGCGACGAGGGGCGAGAGCCGGTTCACCCGCGCCGGTTAACGCGGCCTCAACCCTCTTCTCAAGCCCCCGAAGGCGCGCCGAATCCGGCTGTGCCGCAGCGGCACATGATCCAGGTTAATGAGAATGTCCGAAGTGTAACGAAACCCGATCGGGCCGGTCGCGTTACCGTATTAGAGCCGTAACGAATGGCCAAGGGGAGCTGAATGCCAGACGGGCGCATGGGGCGTAAACGGGTGCCCGTCATTGCCGCTGCCATCCTCGTGCCGCTCGGCGCCGCCTTCCTCTTCGTCACCCGCGACCACGCCCAGCCGGCCCCCAGCTTCGAGGCGCCGCATCCCAACGGCGCCGTCCCCGCCGCCGCCGCCTCGCCGGCCGAGGACGGGCAGTGGACGATGCCGTCGAAGAATCCGGCCGCCACCCGCTATTCCGGACTCGACGAAATCCGCCGCGAGAATGCCGGGCAGCTGAAGCTCGCCTTCACCTTCGACACGCTCAATCGCAAGGGCCAGGAAGCGGCGCCGATCGTCGTCGGCTCGACGATGTACCTGACGACGCCCTATCCGAACCAGATCTGGGCGCTGGACCTCGCCAATGGCGGCAAGGCCAAATGGGTGTTCCGGCCGCACCCGGAGAAGGCGAGCCAGGGAGTCGCCTGCTGCGACGTCGTCAACCGCGGCGCGATGTACGCCAACGGCCGGCTCTATTTCACCACGCTCGACGGCAACGTCTTCGCCATCGACGCCAAGGACGGCCACCAGGTGTGGCGCACCAAGCTCGCCGACATCTCGCACGGCGAGACGATCACCATGTCGCCGCTCGTCGTCGAGGGGAAGGTGCTGGTCGGCGACGCCGGCGGCGAGATGGGGGTGCGCGGCTGGCTGACCGCGCTCGACGAAGGCTCCGGCAAGATCGCCTGGAAGGCCTTCTCCACCGGGCCCGACAAGGACGTCCTGATCGGCCCGAACTTCAAGCCCTGGTACGCCAGCGACCGCGGCCAGGACCTCGGCGTCAAGACCTGGCCGGCGGAAGCCTGGAAGATCGGCGGCGGCACGACCTGGGGCTGGGTCGCCTACGATCCGGCGCTGAAGTCGATCTTCTACGGCACCGGCAATCCGGGCCCCTGGAACCCGCAGCAGCGGCCCGGCGACAACAAGTGGACGACCGGCATCTTCGCCCGCGACGTCGCGACCGGCGAGGCCAAATGGTATTACCAGTCGAGCCCGCACGATCTGTTCGACCACGACGACATCAACGAGAGCATCCTCCTCGACATGCCGGTCGGCGGGAAGGTGCGCCCGGTGCTCGTTCATCCCGGCCGCAACGGCTACATGTACGTGATCGACCGGCAGACGGGCCAAGTCTATTCGGCCGACCCCTACGGCTACATCAACGCGATGAGCGGCGTCGACCTGAAGACCGGCCGGCTGCAGATGGTCGCGGACAAGGAGCCCAAGGAAGGGCGGGTGATCCGCAACATCTGCCCGACTGCCTCGGGCGCCAAGGACTGGAACCCGTCCGCCTTCTCGCCTCGCACCGGCCTCCTCTACGTCCCGCACGAGAACCTCTGCATGGACGAGGGGGTGATGCAGGCCAATTACATCGCCGGCACGCCCTATGTCGGCTCCGACGTCAAGATGTATGCCGGCCCCGGCGGGTATCGCGGCGTGTTCACCGCCTGGGACCCGGTGCGGCGCAAGCCCGCCTGGGAAGTGCACGAGGACCTGCCGCTCTGGTCCGGCGCGCTGGCGACGGCGGGCGACCTCGTCTTCTACGGGACGATGGACGGGTGGTTCAAAGCCTATGACGCGGTGAAGGGCCGGCTGGTCTGGCGGGTCCATCTCGACAGCGGCATCATCAGCCAGCCGGTCACCTATCGCGGGCCCGACGGGCACCAATATGTCGCGGTGCTGACCGGGGTCGGCGGCTGGGCGGGGGCGATCGTCTCGGCCGGCCTCGACAAGCGCGACGGCTCGGCGGCGCTCGGCTTCGTCAATGCGATGAAGGACCTGCCCGAGCGGACCCAGCCCGGAGGGAGGCTCTATGTCTTCACCCTCCCGCGTTGAGGCACCCCAACTCCCCTCCCTGCAAGGGAAGGGCCGGGGGTGGGTCGCGAGCGAAGCGAGCCCTGGTCCGCGTCTCGGCCGGCTACGCCGGAACTCACCCCTCACCCCTCCCTTCCAGGGAGGGGGATCGAAAGTGGCTCTTGCCCTCCTCCTCCTCCCCCCCCTCCTCCTCGCCGCGTGCGACCGGGAGCAGCGGGACATGGCGGGCCAGCCCAAGGCGGAGACGGCGGCGTTCGTCGCGAAGGGCGATCCGCGCGCGGCGGAATATGAGAACAACGCCTTCCACATCGCGCAGGGGCAGAGGCTGTTCGCCTGGATGAACTGCTCGGGCTGCCACAGCCATGGCGGCGGCGGGATGGGGCCGCCGCTGATGGACGGCAAGTGGCGCTACGGCGGCAAGATGGAGGATATCGTCGCCTCCATCCTCTACGGCCGGCCGAACGGCATGCCGGACTGGCGGAACAAGATCACCGAGCAGCAGGCCTGGGAGCTCGCCGCCTATGTCCGCTCCCTCTCCGGCCAGTCGCGCAAGGACGCGGTCGGCGCGCGCACCGAGGAGATGGCGGTGACTCCGCCGCAGAGCCTCGAGAGCACCGAGCGCAACCTGGTCGCCGAAAAGCCGCAATCCCCGCCGGGAGAGCCGCAATGAGGCGCCCTCTCCTCGCCCTCCCCCTCCTCGCGCTGCTCGCCGGCTGCGGCGGCATCCAGACGATCGGCGGGCGCGAGGGGCGCGACGCGGCGCTGATCAACGACCTGTTCACGCTCTTCTGCATCGTCACCGGCACCTTCTTCGCGGCGATCATGGCCTTCCTGTTCGCCGCTTACTGGCGCCGCCGGGGCTGGCGGGCCGACCGGATGCCGGAGGAGGACGTGGCGTTGGAGGCGCCGAGCCGGGAGCGGTCGCTGAAGGTCGGGCTGTTCCTGTGGACCGGCGCGGTGATCGGCGGACTGACGGGCCTCGCAATCGCCAGCTTCTTCACCGACCGTGGCCTCGCCCACCCGAACGGCGACAACAAGCCGGTGGTTTCCATCGAGCTCACCGGCAACCAATGGTGGTGGGACGCGAAATACCATTTCCACGACCCGTCGAAGGACTTCCGCACCGCCAACGAGCTCCACATCCCGCTGGGCGCCGCGACCTACATCCTCCTCAAGGCCAACGACGTCATCCACAGCTTCTGGGTGCCGAACCTCGCCGGCAAGCAGGACCTCATCCCCGGGCACACGAACGACATCGTGCTCGTCCCCACCAAGGTCGGCCATTATCGCGGCCAGTGCGCCGAATATTGCGGCCTCCAGCACGCCCATATGGCGCTCGACATCGTCGTCGACACGCCGGCCGACTATCAGCGCTGGGTCGCGCGGCAGCAGCAGACGGCGCAGGCGCCGGCCGACGCGCAGGCCAAGGCCGGCTACGTCTACTTCATGAACAAGCAGTGCAGCGCCTGCCACACGGTCGCCGGCACGCCGGCCGGCGGGCAGGTGGCGCCGGACCTCACCCATATCGCCAGCCGCGCCACGATCGCGGCGGGGACCTTGCCCAACACGCCGGGCTCTCTCCACGCCTGGGTGGCGGACCCGCAGGGCGTCAAGCCGGGGAACAACATGCCCTATATCGGTCTCAACGCCGACGAGCTCCACGCCGTGGTCGCCTATCTGGAGACGCTGAAGTGAGGGGCCGTGTGTCGAGCATCGAACGGCCTCCCCTGCCTCCCCATCGCCCGATGGGGAGGGGGACCACCGAAGGTGGTGGAGGGCTGACCGGCACCGGCCCCCGCCGTTTCCTGCGAGAACTGCCGAGTCCGACCCAGCTACCCCTCCACCAGCTTCGCTGGTCCCCCTCCCCACCGCTGCGCGGTAGGGAGGCAGGGGGCCGCCGCCTGCTCGATAGGGAACTCCGCGCATGAGCGTGATGTCCGGCAAGGACCTGCCGCGCGACGGCGAGGGGCTGCAGGGGGCGGCGCTGCACGGCCGGCTCGAGCGGACCTGGGGCGACGCGCCCGGCTTGTGGGGGTGGCTGACCACGACCGACCATAAGAAGATCGGCCGGCGCTACATGGTCACCGCGTTCGTGTTCATGGCTCTCGCCGGCGTGCTGGCGCTGGCGATGCGGGTCCAGCTTTCGGGCCCGGAAAAGGCGCTGATGACGCCGGACCGCTACAACCAGCTCTTCACCATGCACGGCACGACGATGATGTTCCTGTTCGCCGTGCCGGTGATGGAGGCGATGGCGATCTACCTCGTCCCGCTGATGATCGGGACGCGCAACATCAGCTTCCCGCGCCTCAACGCGTTCAGCTACTGGATGTACCTGGCCGGCGGCACCCTGTTGTGGATCGCCTTCCTGCTCAACATCGGCCCGGACGCGGGCTGGTTCTCCTACACACCGCTCTCTGGGCCGCAATTCTCGCCGGGCAAGCGGGTCGACATCTGGGCGCAGATGATCACCTTCACCGAGGTGGCGGCGCTCGCCGTCGCGGTGGAGATCGTGGCGACCATCTTGAAGCAGCGGGCGCCGGGGATGACGCTGTCGCGCATGCCTTTGTTCGTCTGGACCATGCTGGTCGTCGCCCTGATGGTGATCTTCTCGATGCCGGCGGTGGCGCTCTGCTCGGGCCTGCTCATCTCCGACCGGCTGATCGGGACCCATTTCTACAACGCCTACGAGCATGGCGACCCGCTTTTGTGGCAGCACCTCTTCTGGTTCTTCGGCCATCCGGAGGTCTACATCATCTTCCTGCCCGGCGCGGGCTTCGTCAGCCACATCGTCGAGACGTTCACCCGCCGCCCGGTCTTCGCCTACCCGGCGATGGTGCTGTCGCTGGTGACGGTCGGGCTGCTCGCCTTCGGCGTCTGGGTCCACCACATGTTCGCGACCGGCCTGCCGCGGACCGGCTACGCCTTCTACACGGCGGCAACGATGGCGGTGTCGATCCCGGCGGGCATCCAGATCTTCTGCTGGATCGCAACCATCTGGGACGGGCGGCCGCAATTCAAGGTGCCGTTCCTCTACGTCTTCGCCTTCATCGTCACCTTCGTCATCGGCGGCCTCTCCGGCGTGATGCAGGCCTCGGTGCCGATCGACCTCCAGGTCCACGACACTTATTTCGTCGTCGCCCATTTCCACTACGTGCTGGTCGGCGGCGCGGTGTTCCCGCTCCTGGGAGCGATCGCCTACTGGTTCCCCAAGGTCACCGGACGGATGATGGGCGAAGGGCTCGGCAAGGTCGCCTTCTGGATGGTGTTCCTCGGCTTCCAGCTCGCCTTCTTCCCGATGCACCTCTTGGGCATGTGGGGCATGCCGCGGCGCGTCTACACCTACCCGACCGGCATGGGCTGGGACGAGATGAACCTGCTGGCGACGATGGGCTCCTTCGTCCTCGCCGCCGGCTTCCTGCTCTACATCGTCAACGCAGCGAACTCGGCGCGGCGGGGCGAGACCGCCGGGCCCAATCCCTGGGACGCGGCCGGGCTCGAATGGGCGACCGCCTCTCCGCCGGCGCAGTATAATTTCGCGCACATCCCGGTCGTCTCCAGCCGCACGCCGCTGTGGGACAATCGCAACCACCTGCCGGTGATGACGGGCCTCAGGGCCGACGACCGCGAGCTTTTGCTGACCACGGTGATGGATGCCGTGCCCGACGTGCGCGAGCCCTCGGCGCTGCCGAGCATCTGGCCGCTCTGGGCGGCGCTTTCGACGACCTGCATGTTCATCGCGTCGATCTTTACGCCCTGGGCGGTGGTGATCGGCACCTTCCCCATCGCGGCGGCGCTCATCGCCTGGTTCTGGCCGAAGAGCCCGCTCAGCCCCGAGCCGGTGATCGAATGAGCGCGCTCCCGCCCAAATTCGAAGGCGACCTCGCCGAGCTGCCGACCCACGCCTTCGGCCACCGCAGCCTCACCTGGTGGGGGGTGGTCGCCTTCTTCCTCATCGAGGGAACCGCCTTCGCCCTCGCCATCGGCGCCTATTTCTTCCTGCAGGGGCTCGAGGACAGCTGGCCGCCCCAACCCTGGAAGCCCGCCGACCTCCTCGCCGGCACCCTGTTCACGATCGCGATCCTCCTGAGCGAGATCCCCAACACCATCGTCAAACGCGCCGCCGAGAGGCACGACCTCGCGACCGTGCGCCGCTGGATGCTGGTGCTGATCCCCTTCTTCGTCCTGCTGCTCGTCTTCCGCGCCTTCGAGTTCAATTCGCTCAACGTTAAGTGGAACGACAATGCCTACGGCTCGATCCTCTGGGCCCTGCTCTTCCTGCATCTGACCCACATCCTCACCGACATCGCCGACAGCCTGGTGCTGACCGGCCTCGTCTGGACGCGGCACGGCGGCGAGAACCGGCGGATCGTCGACGTCGCCGAGAACGCCATGTACTGGCGCTTCGTCTGGCTGACCTGGATCCCCATCTACCTGCTCATCTACTGGGTGCCGAGGTGGGTGCGATGACCCCGCGCGAGGACCGCCGCCGTATCGCCCTTTCCTGGACGGCCCTGTTCGTCGGCACGGCGGCGTGGTTCGGCTCGCAGCAATATGGCTCGAACCTCGCCTTCGCCGGCTGTCCCTCCTACTCGCCGCTCGCGGCCTTGCTGATCGGCCTGCTCGCCCTGGCGCTGGCGACGCTCGGCGGCTTCCTCTCCTGGCGGGTCTGGCGAGGCGGCGAGATCGAGGAGAGCCGGCCGTTCATCGCCCTCATCGGCATCCTCACCTCCGCGCTGCTGGCCGTGGCGATCATCCTCCAGACCGCGGCGGGGCTCATCATCCCGCGCTGCTTCGCATGAGAAGGGCCCTCACCCTCCTCGCGCTCGCGGCGCCCGCCCCGGCCTTCGCGCACGGCGCGGAAAGTGGGGGTTGGCACCCCGAAATCGGCATTTGGGGACCACTTTTGCTGTTCGCGGGCGTCTATGTTGCTGGCTTCGTCCGGCTTTCCCGGCGTTCCGCGCACGGCCGCCCCGCCCTCCGGCGCGGCGCGACCCTGTTCGGCGCCGGCTGGCTGATCCTTGCCGCCGCGACCGGCTCGCCCCTCCATGAGGCGGGAGAGCACAGCTTCCTCATGCACATGATCGAGCACGAGCTGATCATGCTCCCCGCCGCCCTCCTCCTCGTCCTGGCGAGGCCCGGCCCGGTCCTCCTCTGGGCCTTCCCGACTTCCGTGCGCGGCACTTTCGCCAACATCGCCCGCGGCGGCCGCACCTTGTGGGACTGGCTCGCCGCCCCCGTCGCCGCGACGGCCATCCAGGGCGCCGTCATGTGGCTGTGGCACATGCCGCCCCTCTTCGACCGCGCACTCGACAATGAGGGCTGGCACATCGCCCAGCACCTCTCCTTCCTGCTTTCCGCCCTCCTCTTCTGGTGGGCGGTCGCGCACGGCCGCCGCACGGGCCAGGGCCTCGCCGCCTTCTGCCTGTTCCTGACGTCGCTGATCGGCGGCGCGCTGGGCGCTTTGATGGCCTTCTCGACCAGCCCCTGGTACGCGCCCTATGCGGCGCTCGGCATGACCCCCACCGGCCTCTCGCCGGCCGAGGACCAGCAGCTCGCCGGGCTCGTCATGTGGGTTCCGGGCGGCGCCTTCCACGCGGCGGCCGCGCTCTATTTCCTCTACCGGTGGCTCAAGGCCAGCGAGGTGTCCCATGCGCTCGCCGCGGAATAAGCCGCTCGTCCTCGGCGCCCTCGTCGTCGGCGGCCTCGCCGCGCTGGCGCTCGGCTTCTATGCCGACGAGCGCTACGAGATCGGCGAGATCGAGGCCAAGGCGCAGGCGATGACGCTGGGCAGCGTCAGCCGCGGCGAGCAGGCGTTCGGCAAGTACGGCTGCGGCGGCTGCCACACCGTCCACCACATCCCGGCCGCCTCAGGCACGGTCGGGCCGCCGCTCGACGGGGTGGCGGCGCGCGGGATCATCGGCGGACGGCTCTCCAACACCCCCGACCATATGCGCCAGTGGATCGAGGACCCGCAGGGCGTCTCGCCCGGCACCGCGATGCCGAACCTCGGCGTCACCAAGCAGGACTCGCGCGACATCGCCGCCTTCCTCTACACGAGGGTATGAGCGGGCGATTCACGTGCAGGCGCTGAGCGCGGCGGAGCTCGACCGCGCCCTCGACCGCGCCGTGCGCGACCCCGCTCTCGTGAGCGCGGCGCAGGCGCTGCTCGCCAACGACTTGCCCGCCGCGGAACGGATCCTGCGGCCCCACCTCCACGCCGACCCGTTCGACGTCGCGGCGATCCGCATGCTCGCCGAGGTCGCCGGGCGGATCGGCCGCTATGGCGACGCCGAAAAGCTCCTGCGCCGCGCGCTCGAGCTGGCGCCGGACTTCACCGCCGCCCGCGCCAACCTCGCCACCGCGCTCTACCGGCAGAATCAGCCGGCAGAGGCCCTGGAGGCACTCGCCACCCTGCTGGACCAGGAGCCGGACAATGCCGGCGGCCAGAATCTCAAGGCGGCGGCGCTCAGCCGCGTCGGCGCCTATGAGGAGGCGATCGCCCTCTACGCCGAGGTCCTCGCCAGGCATCCCGACCAGCCGAAGGTGTGGATGAGCTATGGCCATGTGCTCAAGACCGTCGGCCGTACCGACGACGGCATCGCCGCCTATCGCCGCGCGCTCGTCCTCGCGCCGACGCTGGGGGAGGTGTGGTGGAGCCTCGCCAATCTGAAGACGGTGAAGCTCGGCGCGGAGGACGTCCGCGCGATGACGGCGGCGCTCGCGGCGGTCGGGCTGTCCGAGCAGGACGGCCTCCACCTCCACTTCGCGCTGGGCAAGGCCCTCGAGGACGCGGGCGACGCGGAGGCCTCTTTCGGCCATTATGCGCAAGGCAACCGCATCCGCCATGCGCAGGTCGGCTACGATCCGGACGAGACCAGCCGCCACGTCGCGCGGGCGCAGGCGCTGTTCACGGCGGACTTCTTCGCCGCCCGCGCCGGCCAGGGATGCCCAGCGCCGGACCCGATCTTCGTCCTCGGCATGCCCCGCGCGGGCTCGACCCTGGTCGAGCAGATCCTCGCCAGCCACCCCCTCGTCGAGGGCACGATGGAGTTGCCCGACATCCCGCTCCTCGCCCGTCGCGCCGGCGGCAGGAAGGAGGCGGAGTGGGCGGAGCGGATCGCCCGCCTCCCGCCCGAAGAGCTGCGCGCCCTGGGCGAGGACTATCTCGAGCGCACGCGGGTGCAGCGGCGCGAGGGGCGGCCCTTCTTCATCGACAAGATGCCGAACAATTGGGTGCATGCCGGGCTCATCCACCTGATCCTGCCCAACGCCAGGATCGTCGATGCGCGGCGGCACCCGCTCGATTGCTGCTTCTCCAACTTCAAGCAGCATTATGCCCGCGGCCAGGGCTTCAGCTACTCGCTGACCGACATGGGGCGCTATTATGCCGACTACGTCCGGCTGATGGCGCATGTCGACGGGGTGCTTCCGGGGCGGGTGCATCGCGTCGTCCACGAGCGGCTGCTCGACGATCCGGAGGGCGAGGTGCGCGCCCTGCTCGCCTATCTCGGGCTCGACTTCGACCCCGCCTGCCTCGCCTTCCACGAGAACCGCCGCGCGGTGCGCACCGCGAGCTCCGAGCAGGTCCGCCGTCCGCTCAACCGCGAGGGACAGGGGCAGTGGCGACCCTATGAGCGCTGGCTCGATCCCTTGAAGCAGGCGCTCGGCTCCGTGCTCGGCGCCTATCCCGACGCGCCGTGACGCCGTGGCAGCGGCGCAACACACGTCGCGCAGCGGCCACAACGCACCCGAAATGAATTGACCCGCCCCCCAAAGCGAAGCACCGTTTTCGGCGGGGACGCTTCACCAGGGGGACGAACATGCATCCTGCCACCGGATTGCGCGCCGCGGCGCTGGCGCTGCTCGGCTCGACCATTCTCGCCGGCCCGGCCTTCGCGCAGGGAAACCCGCCGCCTCCGCCCCCCACCGCGCCCCCGGGCACCGGGCCCGCCAGCGGCGCCGCCGACACGTCCGACAGGGGCCAGGCGGCGAACCAGGGCGACGAGATCATCATCACCGCGACCAAGCGCGAGGAGAATCTCCAGAACGTCCCGGTCAGCATCCAGGCGCTGAGCACGCGGCGGCTGGAGGAAGCCAACGTCTCCAACTTCAACGATTACACCAAGCTGACGCCCAGCGTTTCCTTCCAGACCGGCACCCCGGGCAGCGCCAACGTCTACATCCGCGGCGTCGCCTCGGGCGGCGACGGCAACCATTCGGGCTCGCTGCCTTCGGTCGGCGTCTATCTGGACGAGCAGCCGGTGACGACGATCGGCGGCACCGTCGACGTCCACATCTACGACGTCGCCCGCATCGAGGTGCTGCGCGGGCCGCAGGGCACGCTCTACGGCGCCTCGTCGGAAGCCGGCACGATCCGCATCATCACCAACAAGCCGGACAAGTCGGCCTTCTACGGCGGCGCCAATGCCGAGGTGAACCACGTCGATCATGGCGGCTTCGGCGGCAAGCTCGAAGGCTTCATCAACGCCCCGCTCGGCGGCAGCGCGGCGCTGCGCGTCGTCGGCTGGTATCAGCGCGACGCCGGCTATATCGACAACGTCGCCGGCACCCGCGCCTTCTTCCCCAAGCCCGGCGGCATCGTCGTCAACAACGCGCCGCTCGTGAAGAAGAATTTCAACGACGTCGAATTCGCCGGCGGCCGCGCCGCCCTCGGGATCGACCTCGCCGACCATTGGACGGCGACGGCCACGATCATGGGCCAGGACCAGCGCAATCACGGCACCTTCGGCTACGAGCCGAGCGTCGGCGACCTCAAGGTGCAGCATTTCTATCCGGATTTCAGCCACGACCGCTTCTACCAGGCCGCGCTGACCATCCAGGGCCGGATCAGCAACTGGGACCTGACCTATTCCGGCGCCTATTTCGAACGGAAGATCAACTCCTCGAGCGACTATACCGATTACGCCGAAGCCTATGACCAGCTCTATTCGAGCTTCGGCGGCATCGCCGGCTATCTGTACATCACCGACAGTGCCGGGCGCACGATCGACCCCTCGCAGCATATCATCGGCCGCGACCATTTCACCAAGGCCAGCCACGAACTGCGCATCGCCTCGCCCGCCGACGGGCGGCTGCGCTTCGTCGGCGGCCTGTTCTACCAGCGCCAGACGCACCTCATCCATCAGGATTACCAGGTGACGGGCCTGGCGCCCGCCATGTCCGTGAACGGCTTTCCGGGCACCCTGTGGCTGACCCAGCAGAACCGCGTCGACAAGGATTATGCGGCGTTCGGCGAGGCGAGCTTCGACATCCTGTCGAACCTCACCCTCACCGGCGGCCTGCGCGCCTACAAATATGACAACTCGCTGATCGGCTTTTTCGGCTTCGGCCGCAATCCGGGGTCGGGATTCACGGCGGGCCCGTTCAACGCGGTTGGAAGCTCGAAGACGGGCGTCATCCAGTGCTTCACCACCACCGGCCAGAGGCTGACCGCCAACAAGAGCGGCACGTTGCTCGCGCCGGTCGTACCCGGCTCCCCCTGCACCAACCTCGGCGTGTTCAGCAACGGCACGGTGCAGCCGCAACGGGCGAAGGACGACGGCTTCACCCACAGGCTCAACCTCACCTGGAAGGTGACGCCCGAGCATCTCCTCTACGCCACGTGGTCGAAGGGCTTCCGTCCCGGCGGCATCAACCGCCGCGGCGATCTCGGCGCCTACAAGGCCGACACGCTCACCAATTACGAAGTCGGCTTCAAGACGAGCTGGGACAATCGCCGGCTGACGATCAACGGCGCGCTGTTCCGGCAGGATTGGAACCGCTTCCAATATTCCTTCCTGGGGCCGAACAGCTTCACCGAGATCCACAATGCGCCAAGCGCGCGGATCAAGGGTGCGGAGCTCGACATCAACTGGCGGCCGGTCCAGGGCCTGAGCTTCCTCGGCAGCGCCGCCTATACCGACGCCAAGCTGCTCAAGAACGTCTGCACGATCGACGACCCGACCTTCACATGCACCGGCGCCGGCAACTCGATATCCGCGCCCGCGGGGACGCGCCTTCCGGTCACGCCCAAGTTCAAGGCGAGCGGCACGGCGCGCTACGAATTCCCGATCGACACCGGCGCGAAGGCGCATGTGCAATCGGTCCTCGTGTACCAGAGTTCGTCGACCGCCGATCTGCGGACCGGCCCCGCTGCCCTGCTCGGGCGGCTGAAATCCTACACGATGGCCGACTTCGCCTTCGGCATCGACTGGGCGCGCTTCACGGCCGAGCTCTTCGCGGAGAACGCCTTCGACACCCGTGCCCAGATCACGCGTTTCGACCAATGCGGCCAGTGCTTCAACCGCATCTACGTCGTGCCTTATCGCCCGCGGACGATCGGCCTGAGGCTCGGCACGAAGTTCTAGCTGCACAGGAGAAAAAGGGGCACGCACTTTTCGGGAAAAAGTGCGCGTCCCCTTTCTCAGAAGTCGACCACCTCCACCCCCGATGGGCCGAAGCGCAGCCGCGCGGTCAGCAGTGCGCGGAATTCGTTATAGCCGCCCTTCCCCGGGAAATAGGCGTGGAAGAAGAGCTGCGGCGCGCCGTCCAGCCCCGGCGCGACCGAAGCATGGCCGGGGGCCCACCAGCGGTCGGTCGACTTGAGCAGCGGCTCGGCCTGCTTCGTGTAGGGCCCGAGCGGATGGTCGGCGACGGCGACGCCGATCCCATAGGCGGGCGTGGCGAAGTCGTTGCCCGCGTAGAACAGCCAATAGCGTCCCGCCTGGCGGGTCACCCATGGGCCTTCGATGAGATGCCCCTCCCAGTCGAGATCGTTGGCGAGCACCTCGACCGGCTCGCCGACGAAGCTCTCGCCGTCTGGCGCGAGGCGGCAGGCGTGGATCGGCGTGCGCATGGCGGCGAGGATGTCCGCGGCGTGGCCGCTCTCCTCGAGCACGCGCCGCACCTCGGTCCAATTGTCGAGCGCCGCCTCGATCAGCGGCTGCATCAGGAAGAAGCGCTCCATCGGCCGGCGCCCGTTCGCCCAGGGCTGGACGGCGGCGGCGAAGGCGGCGGTGCGGCGGTCGGCCTCGGCGTCGAAGAGGCGGCCGACCAGCTCCGGCCGTTCCCGCAGCAGGCCCGCGAGCGGTCGCGGCCAGATGCCGTTCGAATCGCGCTTCCAGAAGAGGTAGGGCGCGCCGTCGGCGTCGAGCAGGAAATGGGCGTCGATCACCCCGCCGCTTTGCAGCGGCCGCGCCGGATCCTCGGCGAGGCCGGTCGTGTTGACTCCGCCCCCTGCGAGCAGCGGCCGGCCGATGTCCCGCCACGGCCCGAACGGGCCGTTCGCCTTGGCGAGGCCGATGGCGAGCGCGTTCGACTTCTGCCGGGCCGTGTAGCAGAGCCAGTATTCGTCGCCGACCCGGGCCATTTCCGGCGCCCAGAAGTCGCCGACATGACGGCCGGTCGCCGTCCAGGCGGGGGCCTGCCCCTCCGGAAAGACGAAGTCGCGATGCTCCCAGTGGAGGAGGTCGTCGCTGTGGAGGATCGGCAGCGCGTCGTCCGCGTCGTTCGACGTCGCCACCAGGACGTAACCCTCGTCGGTCTTGAGGACGGCGGGGTCGCCATAGCCGGCATGGGTCCTGTCGGAGAGGTTCTCGACGATGAGCGGCCGCCAGTCCGGGTGCGGCGCGTCGGAGGGTGGTGGACCTTCGTAGACATGCGGGCTGCGCGTGCCGAAATCGCGGGCGAGGTCGCGGTAGAAAGCGAGATAGTCGCCATGCTCGCCCGAGGGGAGGACATAGGTACGGCGCTCGCCCGTGTCGGTGCGGGTGACGGCGAGGCGGCTCCCCTCCCCTTCGGGCGCGGCGTCGACTTCGAAATGCGGCAGGCTCTCCATCGCGCGCCCCGATAGCGTCAAGCGGCCGGAAAGAAAGACTATAGCAGCGAAAAGACGTTCGTGTATCACTCGCCGCGACGGGAGGGACCGTGGCGAGCCTCGAGCTGATCGACATCCGCAAGGCCTTCGGCGCGACGCCGGTGCTGGACGGCGTCTCCCTCACCATGGAGGCGAAGGAGTTCATCGCCTTCCTCGGCCCCTCGGGCTCCGGCAAGTCGACTTTGCTGCGCATCATCGCCGGCCTCGAGACGGCGGACAGCGGCGAGGTGCGGCTGGAGGGCGAGCGGATCGACACCCTTCCGCCGGGCCGCCGCGGCGTCGCCATGGTGTTCCAGCATTACGCCCTCTACCCGCACATGACGGTGCGTGAGAACATGGCGTTCGGCCTCCGCAACGCGAAGGTGCCGGGAGACGAGATCGCCCGCCGCGTCGCGCAAGCGGCGGCGGTGCTCGAGATCGAGGCGCAACTCGACAAGAAGCCGGCGCAGATGTCGGGCGGCCAGCGCCAGCGCGTCGCGATCGGCCGCGCGATCGTCAAGCAGCCCAAGCTGTTCCTGCTCGACGAGCCTTTGTCCAACCTCGACGCCGCGCTCAGGATGCGCACGCGCGTCGAGCTCGCCCAACTGCGCCAGCGGGTCGACGCGGCGGTGATCATGGTGACCCACGACCAGGCCGAGGCGATGACGCTCGCCGACCGCATGGTGGTGATGAACGAGCGGCGCATCCAGCAGGTCGGCGCCCCGATGGAAGTCTATCGGCGGCCGGCCAACGCCTTCGTCGCGCGCTTCGTCGGATCGCCGGCGATGACCTTGCTCCCCGCGACGCTCGCCGACGGCGGCGACGGCCACGCAAGGGTGCGGCTCGGCGACGGCACCGAGGTGGCGACGCGCGTGGCGCGCACCGGCCTGCCGGAGGGCGCGCTGGAGCTCGGCCTCAGGCCGGAGCATGTGCGGGTCGCCGCGGAGGGCACCGCCGCCACGGTCGAGCTGGTCGAGCGGCTCGGCGAGCGCACCCTCGTCTACGCCCGACTCGCCGACGGACAGGCGATCACCGCCGAGGACGAAGGCGACAGCCGCGCCCGCATCGGCGACAAGATCCGGCTCCGCATCGACGGGGCGGCGGCCCATCTGTTCGGCCCCGACGGCGCCGGTCATCATGCGGAGGAGCCGCGCGCGTGAGCGGCCGGCGCGACCGTCTCGCCGGCTTCGCCTTCGTCGGCCCCTTCCTCGCGCTCTACGCCTTCCTGCTCATCTACCCGCTCTTCATGGGCATCGGCCTGAGCTTCCACCGCGCCGACCTGTTCGGCGCGCGCCGCTTCGTCGGCCTCGAAAATTACGCCCGCGCCTTCGCGGATCCGATCGCCTGGCAGGCGCTGTGGAACACGTTCAAGCTGACCGTGCTCATCGTGCTGCCGCTGACCGCGATCACCCTTGCCCTTGCCCTCGCCCTCAACCGCGCGACCAAGGGCGCGGCGATCTTCCGCGGCATCTTCTTCGCCTCCTCGATCCTGTCGGTGACCATCGTCACCCTGATCTGGCGATTCATCCTGACGCCCGACGCCGGCCTCGTCGCCAAGATCGTCACCGCGCTCGGCGGGACGCCGCCGGCCTTTCTCAGCGACCCGAACCTCACCATCCCCGCGCTCGCCATCACCACCATCTGGTGGTCGGTCGGGTTCCCGATGATGCTGTTCCTCGCCGGCCTGCAGCAGATCCCCGCCGACATGTACGAAGCTGCCGCGCTCGACAATGCCGGGCCCTGGACGAGGCTGCTGCGGATCACCCTCCCTTCGCTCCGCCGCACGCTGATCCTCGTCGTTATGCTGCAGACGGCGGCGCAGCTGCAGCTGTTCGGCCAGGCACAATTGCTCACCGCCGGCGGCCCCAGCGGCGCGTCGCGGCCGGTCGTGCTGCTGATCTTCGAGGTGGCGTTCGGCCGCTGGGAGCTCGGCTACGCCGCTGCGCTCGCCGAATTGCTCTTCCTCCTCGTCCTCTCGGTCACACTGATTCAATACTGGGCGGTCGGCCGCGCCGCGAAGGACGAACGATGAACCCGCGCGCGCGCCTCTCCCCGCTCGCGCTCGCCGGCGTGACGCTTGGCGCGGCGATCATGCTCGCGCCCTTGCTGTGGACGATCCTGCTCTCGCTCAAGGCGAATTCGGAGCTGATGCGCGACACCGCCTCCGCCTTTTCCGGCCCCTATACGCTGGAGAATTACCGGGCGATCCTGGTCGGCTCTTCGGTCACCCATTGGCTCTTGAACAGCCTCATCGTCTCGCTTGGCACGACCGCGGGCGTCCTCGTCCTCTGCTCGCTCGCCGGCTACGGCTTCGCGCGGCTCGATTTCCCGTTCCGCCGCAGCCTGTTCGTCTTCGTCCTCGTCGGGCTCGCCATACCCGAGCAGGCGGTCATCCTGCCGAGGCACCAGCTCTTCGCCTGGCTCCACCTCCACAATTCCTATCCGGGCCTCATCCTGCCGGGGCTCGTCGCGCCGTTCGGCGTCTTCTTCATGACCCAATATTTCCGCGCCCTCCCGGTCGAGCTGGACGAGGCGGCGATGCTCGACGGCGCCAGCCGCTTCACCTTGTTCTGGAAGGTGCTCCTGCCCCTCACCAGGCCGGCCCAGGCGACGCTCGGCGTCTTCACCTTCCTGGGCTCCTGGAACGATTATTGGTGGCCGCTCATCTCGGCGACCCGCAGCGCCCGCTTCACCCTCACCGTCGGCCTCGCCTCGGCGCAGATGAACTATGCCCAGACCTCCGGCCTCGGCTTCCTGATGGCGCAGGCGGTGTTCGCCTCGCTGCCGATCCTCATCGTCTACATCATCTTCCAGAAGCAGATCGTCGCCGCGATGGCCGGCGCGGCGGTGCGGTGAGACGCCTCAGGCCCCTCGCCGCCGCCCTCGCCCTCGCCGCGCTTGCCGCCGGCTGCGGGACGGGGCCGAAGAAGACGCAGATCACCATCCAGCGCTTCTTCGGCGAATGCGGCGCCGTCTACGGCCACAGCATCGACGTCGGCGCGGCCGAGGGCGAGTGCGGCATCGTCACCACCCTCATCAACCGCTTCCAGTCTGAAAATCCGGACATCAAGGTGGACGTCAACGTCGTCGCCTGGCCCGGCTATCCCCAGCTCACCGCCCAGATCGCCGCCGGCGACCCGCCCGACCTGGTGACGATGCACCAGTCGGTCATCTCGGACTATCAGGGCCGCGACCTGCTCGAGCCGATGGACGGCGTCCTGCGCGAGGCCGGGATCGGGCCCGAGGCGATCACGCCGGCGGGCCTCAGGGGCGTCACCAAGGCCGGCCACCTCTACGGGATGGCCTGGGACACGATCGGCGGCCTTTTCCACGTCAACACCAGGCTGTTCGCCGAGGCGGGCCTGATCCGGGACGGCAAGCCCGTGCTGCCGACTTCGGCGGACGAGCTGCTCGCCCAGGCGCGCCAGTTCAAGGCGCGCACCGGCAAGCCGTATCTCGTCCAGTCGGAGGTCAGCGACGCCGCCAGCTTCGTGCGCAATTTCTACGGCTACGTCATCGCGCAGGACGGCCGGCTGTTCCCGGACCGGCGCCACGCCCGCTTCGCCACGCCCGAAGGGGCGCGCGTCGTCCAGTTCTTCCGCACGATCGAGCAGGAGAAGCTCACCACCTTGAACCAGGACACGCCGGCGGCGATCGCCAGTTTCATGAACGGCGAAGGCGGCATCTATCCGACGGGCACCTGGATGATCGGCGCCTTCGACCAGGAGGCGAAGACGCCGGGGCGGCCGCTCTCCGGCGCCTATCAGGTCTACCCCTATCCGCACCTTTGGGGGCATGACGCCGCCTTCGTCGACGGCCATGCCTGGGTGATGCCGAAGCGCAGCCGCTCGCCGGAAGAGCGCGCGGCGGTCGTGCGCTTCCTCAGGTTCATGGCCGCGCACAATTTCGACTGGACGCGCACCGGCCATCTCCCCGCCTTCCGCGCCGTCTATTCGAACCCCGCCTTCGGCGCCCTGCCCCACCGCCGCGACATCGCGCCCATGGCGGCCATCGGCGTCCAGCTGCCCGGATACGTCCAGCGCCAGTCGGCTATCCAGGGGCTGCTCGGCGAGGAGCTCACCTCCGCCGTCACCGGCGCCAAGCCGATCGACCGTGCGCTAAGAGACGGCGAGCGGCGAGTCGACGAGCTCCTCGACCAGATCCCGTAGCGCGCGCCCGCGAACATGGTTAGCGATCGCAGTTAACCAGCTCTTTACCATCGCCGCTTACCAAGGACGCCACTCGGAACTGGGGGGTTGCCGAACATGCTGACCATTGCCGCTTTGCTTGCCGCGAGCCAGGTGCCCTATGCCGATCCGGCGGAGCTGCGCTGGCGGCGCTTCGTCCATGCCGCCGTCGCCACCGAGACGCCGTTCAGCACCCGCATGCGCGAGCTGCGCCGATCGGTGCGGCTGCTCCCGGACGGCCGCCTCCCGCGCCTCCCGCGCGCCATCCCGGGGCCGGCGGGGCTCTAAGCCCGGCGAGGGCACGGGAACGTCACGGCTTCGTGGCGGACGAGACATGCTCCGTTCATAATCCGGCCCCAATGAGCCTCCTGAGACCACGGGAGGACGCATGGACCGCAAGACGAAGGCCGCCGGCCGCTTCCTGCTGCTGCTGGGCCTCTTGGCGCCCGCCGCCCCCGCCTGGGCCGATCCGGGCTGCACCGGCCGGCCGAGCGACACCCGCCTCTACGTGCGCGTCGAAAACGTCCGCTCGAGCTCCGGGCTGATGGCGGTCACGCTCTACGGCAACAATGCGAGCAAGTTCCTGGCGAAGCGTGGCTCGCTCTACGTCGGCCGGTCGCCGGCGCACCAAGGCGTGACCGAAACCTGCATCTTCGTGCCCCAGCCCGGCATCTATGCCGTCGCCGTGTACCACGACGTCGACGGCAACCGGAAGCTGAACCGCAACATGATCGGCTTCCCGACAGAGCCTGTGGGATTTTCCAACAACCCCAACACCTTCCTCGGTATCCCCTCGTTCAACGCGGTCCGCTTCGCCGTGCGCCAGAGCGGGCAGCGCATCACGGTGCGGTTGCGCAACCGCTGACCGGCCGCGCCGCGCTGGAGCCGCGGCGCCGGAGCGGCTAGACGCGCCGCCACCCGCAACCCTGTTCGAGCGTTCAGCCCCCGTGCCGCGTTATTATTTCAACGTCTGCTGCGACGGATCGGAGACCACCGACGTGGTCGGGGAGGTGTGCGCCAACGACATCGAGGCCCTCGCCCATGCGCTCCGCACCGCCCACGGTTGGCTGCAGCGCTCCGCCTTCACCCACCATTCCGTCCACGAGGCCTGGGTGGAGGTGGAGGACGAGCACCACCGCGAAGTAATGAAGCTGCCGCTGATGGCGGCGGCCTATTGAGAGGCTAGCGGCGCCACAGGACCGGACAAGGCCCTCTGAGGACTTGTGGAGGATCGCGCGCAGCCTTAGCCCCGACAGGCGAAATCAAACAGGCCGCCCTGTCCCCCGGACAGGGCTAAGCAGTCCGGCGGACTGCTTACCTGTTTGATGGTGGAGCCGAGGGGGATCGAACCCCTGACCTCTGCAATGCCATTGCAGCGCTCTCCCAGCTGAGCTACGGCCCCGAACCTTTCAGCCGGCCCCTGGGAAGGGCCTTGGCGCCGCCGCATAAAAGACGCGGCGTCCCGACGCAAGCGGCCTTAGACTTCCTCGTCCTCGTCGCCGCCGGCCGCGAGGCCGATATCGTCGTCGCCGCCGAGATCCACCTCGTCGTCCGGATTTTCCTCCGCATCCTCGTCGATGACGAGATCCTCGGCGGCGAGATCGACGTCCTCCTTCTCGGGGACGTCGGCTTCCTTCTTGGGCGCGTCGAACGGCAGCGGCTGCTTGGACTTCAGGACGGGCTCCGGATCCCAGGCGATCCCGCAATTGATGCAGGTCACGGGGTCTTCCTTGCCGAGGTCGTAGAAGCGGGTGCCGCACTTGGGGCAGGTCCGCTTCGAGCCCCATTCAGCCTTCACCATGGGTGAACGTCTCCAGTAACGAGAAAAACGATGAAATAGCGAGAGGTGCGGCTCCCGGAGAGCCCGTCGGCGCGCGCCTTGCCACATGGGTAGGCCGCTGTCAAAAGCCAAGCCCATGAGCCACAGCGAGGCCCGGCCGGGCGCCTTCGGAGCCTCCCCGCCGCTGCGCGGCACGGCGCGCGTCCCCGGCGACAAGTCCATTTCCCACCGCGCGCTGATGCTGGCGGCGATGGCGCGCGGGCGCAGCCGCATCGCGGGATTGTCCGAGGGCGAGGACGTCCGGGCCACCGCCGCCGCGCTCCGGGCGATGGGGGTCGCGATTGCGCGCGACGGTGCGGGATGGACCGTGGACGGCGTCGGCACCGGCTGCCTGCTCCAGCCCGAAGCCGCGCTCGACATGGGCAATAGCGGGACCTCGACGCGGCTCCTCATGGGCCTCGTCGCCAGCCATCCGATCGCCGCGACCTTCGTCGGGGACGCTTCGCTGTCGCGCCGCCCGATGGCGCGGGTGATCGGGCCGCTGCGGCGGATCGGGGCGGACATCACCGCGAGCCCCGGCGGGCGGCTGCCGCTGACGGTTGGCGGCCTCTGCCCCGCGGTGCCGCTGCTGCACCGGATGGAGGTGGCGTCGGCGCAGGTGAAATCGGCCATCCTTCTCGCCGCCCTCAACACGCCGGGCGTCACGCGCATCATCGAGGCGGTGGCGACGCGCGACCATAGCGAGCGGATGCTCAAGGCGTTCGGGGCCGACATCCGGGTCGAAGACGAGGAGATCGCCCTCACCGGGGAGGCGGAGCTGAGGCCACAGCAGGTCGACGTCCCAGCCGACCCTTCCGCCGCCGCCTTCCCGCTGGTCGCGGCGCTCCTCGTCCCCGGCTCCGAAGTCCGAGTAGAAGGCGTCGGCATGAATCCGGGCCGGACGGGCCTGTTTCGCGTTCTGACCGAGATGGACGCCGATCTTCGCATCGAGAACCAGCGTGAGCAGGGCGGCGAGCCGGTCGCCGACATCGTCGCCCGGCACTCCACGCTGCGCGGGGTGGACGTGCCGCCGGAGATCGCGCCTGCAATGATCGACGAGTTCCCGATCCTGTTCGTCGCCGCCGCCTTCGCCGAGGGAACCACCCGCACTGCCGGCCTTGCCGAGCTACGGGTCAAGGAGTCCGACCGGCTCGCGGTCATGGCCGAGGGCCTGCGGGCGATCGGCGCGCGGGTGGAGGAGAGCGCCGACGGGCTTGCGATCCAAGGTTCCGGCGGCGCGGCGCTGGCGGGCGGCGGGCGGATCGACCCGCGCCTCGACCACCGCATCGCGATGAGCTTCGCCGTGGCTGGCCTCGCAAGCGCGGCGCCGGTAACGGTCGCCGACATGACCCCCGCCGACACCAGCTTCCCCGGCTTCGAGGCCATGATGCGGAGCCTCGCCGCATGATCGTCGCCGTTGACGGCCCCGCGGCGAGCGGCAAGGGGACGATCGCCCGCGCCCTCGCGCGGCATTTCGGCCTGCCGCACATGGACACGGGCCTCCTCTACCGCGCCGTCGCCCTGAACCTTCTCCAGTGGCACGGCGACCCCGAGAGCGAGTTCGCGGCCGCCCGCGCCTGCGACTTCGCGCAGATCGACTTCGAGGATCCGGAGCTCAAGACCGAGGCCGTGGGCGGGATCGCGTCGCGCATATCCGCCTATCCGATGGTCCGCGCCGCCCTTGTCGAGCGCCAACGCGCCTTCGCCCGGCAGGAGGGCGGCGCCGTTCTCGACGGCCGCGACATCGGCACCGTCATCGCCCCCGAAGCCGACGTGAAGCTGTTCGTCACCGCCGCCCCGGACGTGCGCGCCCGTCGCCGGTTCGACGAGCTGACGCGGATGGGCCGCCATGCCCATTATGAAGACGTGCTCGCCGACATCCGCGCCCGCGACGAACGCGACAGCCACCGCGCCGCAGCGCCTCTGGTCCAGGCTGCGGACGCGATCCTCCTCGATACGAGCGAGATGGACGCCGAAGCGGCCGTCGCGGCGGCCATCGCCGCAGTGGAGGCGCACAGGGTGCAGGGCCAGGCGCGCTAAAAGGGTTTGGAGAGCCTCGGCCGCGTCTCGTCGATCGCCTGTCGCATCTTCACCCACCAGGGCATGGCGCGCGGCAGCGCGGTGCGGACGAACATCACGCCATATTCGCCGTGCTCGTAATCCACCCAGGCATAGGTGCCGAACGCACCGACGCTGGAGACGACGAGGCAGCGGCGGGCGGCGTCCGCCTTTTCGCACCACATGCCGGTCGCCATCCCGGCGAAACGCTCCGCCTGCCGAGGAATGGCGACGATCCGTGCGCCCTTGCTCCTGAGCTGCGTCATGTCGCGCACCGTCGCCGCGGCGAGCACGCGCACCCCGCCGATCGTGCCGTAGCCGGCGATCATCTTCGCGAAGGTTTCAAGATCGGCGGGCGTGGAGAGCAGGCCTCCGCCGGTCACCGGCGCCGAGCGGGAATCGAGGCCGTAGCGCGTGTGCGCGAGCTTCAGCGGCTTGGCGATGCGCGCGTCGAAGATGGCGCGGAAGTCGCGCCCGTCGGCAATCTCGGCGGCGCGGGCGCCGACCTGCATCGCCGTGCCCGAATAGAGGAGCACCGTGCCGGGCGTGCCGGTGAGCGGCTCGGCGAGCGCGCCGGCCGCCGAGGCGGCGAGATCGGGATAGCGGCGCTCGGCGAAGGGGCCGAGCTGCGGAAGGCCGGAAAGGTGGGAAAGCGTCTGCCGGACGGTCATGCCGGACTTGTCGGCCGGGACGGCCGGAAGGTAGCGGGGCACCGGATCGTCGAGGCGGAGCTTGCCCGCATCGGCGACGGCCGCCACGGTCGCCGCCGTGAACCATTTGCTCGCCGAGGCGATCGGCTCGACCGACTCCGGGCCGTAGCGGCCGGTGTAGACGCGCGCGACGTCGGCATAGCCACCCGCTCCGTCGCCTCGGCCGACGATGACGGCCACGCCCGCGACGCCGAGCGCGCTCGTCATTTGCGCGGCGAGCGCCGCGATGCGCGGCTGCGCGTCGGCGGCCATCGGTGCGACCGACGACGCGGGCGCCGCAGCCGCGCCCCCCAGGCCCCATGCCGCGGCGGCGCCGAGGGCCGCGCGCATAATCAACGGCAGCGCAGGTCCTGCTGCTGGGCGACGGCCGAGCCGACCAGCGCGCCGAGCGCGCCCCCGATCAGCGTTCCCGCAGTGCGGTGGCGGCCGCCGTCGATGATGTTGCCGAGCAGCGCGCCCCCGGCGCCGCCGATCACCAGGCCGACGGTGCCGTCGCCGCGCTTGCAATAATAGCGGCCGTCCGAGCCGCGATAGACTTCGTCGCGCGCCTCGAGCCGGCGCTCCGCCGCGCGCGGATCCTCGCGATAATAGCGGGCGGCGTCGTAGCTCGTGTCGTAGTTCGGCCCGGGCGGCGGAGGCGGCGGCGCCTCGTAGCCGCGGTCGTACGGCCGGTCGTAGCCCCCGCGCGCGTCGCGCTCGCGGGCCCGCATGTATCGGTCGCGCTCGCGCTGGTAGAGGTCCGTTTCCTGCTGGTAGCGCGCCTGCGCCGCGTCCCAGCGCCGCTGCTCCTCATAGCTTTGCCCCATCGCCGGGGTCGCCGCCACGGGGGCCAGCGCCAGCACCAAAGCGAATGCCGTCCGCATCATCCACACTCCTCGAAACGCCTACAGGGAGCGGCAGGATAGCATGCGCCCCGCATATGCGAAGAGCCTACCAGGGCGTGTCGTTCTTCGGCAGCCCGGCGCAGCCGGCGTTGCAGCCGGGATCGCCGTTGTGCTGCTTCATGGCGAGCCCCACCGTCTCCTGCATTTTCTGGTCTTCCCATTGCTGGGCGGTGTGGCACTCGCGCACCGCCTGCAGCCGCGAGCCGGTGACGTCGCGGCTGACGCAGATCATCTTGTTCGGATTGTAGCCGGGCTTGCCGTAGCCGGTCTGGACGCCGCTGTGGGTCGAACGGATCGTGCTCGGCGCGAGCAGGGCGACGGCGATCACGAATTTGGCGAGCATGGCCGCTCCTTTTCGCTGGCACCGCCTCGATACCATGCAGTGGCGAGGATCGGCAAATCGTCAGGCGAGCCGGACGGCGCGGGCGAAGCCGCCGAGCGCCTCGCGATCGGGGCGGGTGAGGCCGACGCGGAGCGCCGCCCAGCTCGCCGCCGCCCACAGGACCAGCAGCGATCCGAACCGCACCGGCCCGCCGAGCAGGCGCGTCGCGGCCCACATCGCTGCGAGGCCGGCGAGCGCGGCGGCGAGGCCCTGGAAGAGCTTGTGGTCGAACGGCGTCAGGTCGTCCGAGATGCGCAGCTCGACGGTCGCGGCATAAGCGATGGCGAGGGTGGCGAGGCCGACCGCGATCGCCATGCCCTCGGCGCCCATCGCCGGCACCAGCAGCAGGCTGAACAAGCCCCAGACCGCCGCACCGATCAGGCTGTTGAGGAGCGGCAGCAGGCGGTGGCCGGTCATCTCGACGATCGGCGTCGCCGGCCCGACGATCGCCTCCGCGGCGCGGGCGGCGACAAGGATGACGAGCAGGGGCAAGGCCGCCATCGCCTCCGGCCGGTAGAGCGAGAGAATGTCGCGCCCGGCGAAGGCGAGCAGGCCGGCGAGGGGCACGACCAGCGCGGTCGAGACGCGGCTGGCGAAATGGTAGAGCGGCGCGATCTCCGCCCGCCGCGCGCGCGCCTGGTGGGCGGCGAGCGGCGCCATCACGTACTGGAAGGCCTGGCGGACGGAGAGCGGCAGCGTCGCGATCTTGCGCGCGATCTCGAACAAACCGGCGGCGACGGCACCCCTGCCCCCCGGGATGAGGAGGTTGATGACCACCGCCGGCGCATCGACCAGCAGCCGCCGCGAGACGTTGGCGGGGAGCAAGGCGAGGCCGGTGACGAGCAGCAGCCGGAAGTGCGCCCCGCGCAACGGCGCCCGGAGCAGCAGCCGCGGCCGGTAGAAACGGGCGAGCAGCGGCACGCACAAGGCGGCGGTGAGGCTCAGCGAGGCGAGATGGGCGAGGACGAGGCCGAGATGCCCCACCCCGAGCGCGAAGAATCCGCAGGCGAAGAGGATGCGCGCGCTCTGCTCCCAGAACAGGCGCAGGCGTATCTCCGGCCCGAATGCGCGGCGGGCGCGCGCCGCCGAGGTCGACACCTCGACGAACGTCCATAGCGGCAGCGCCCAGGCGAACAGCCGGATCGCCTGGACGAGCCAGAGCCGGTCCTCCGGCGCGGCGGAGACGAAACCCGCCGCCCAGGGCGCCGCCAGGCTCACCGCGAGCGCGATCAGGGCCGCCGGGAGGACGGTGGCGAGCAGGGCCGCCTTCACCGCCGCGTGCGCCGTCTCCTCGTCCTCCTGCGGCACGATCCGCTGCAGGGCGCTGGTGAGCGACAGGTCGACGATGTTCTCGGCGAGATTGATGGCGCCCCACAGCACCACGTAGAGGCCGTAGGCGGGCAGGCCGTAGAGCCAGATGAAGAGCGGCTGCGCCACCGCCTCGATGAGCGAGCTGGCGCGCGAGAGGGCGACGAGCGCGGCGCCGCGCGCCACCTCGCCGCGGGTGACGCTCTCCTCGCTCACTCCTCCGTCCGGATGAGCACGGTCTCGCCGATGAGGAGGAAGAGAAGGAAGGGCGCCCAGGCGGCGACGAGCGGCGGGTAGGCGCCGAAATTGCCCATCGCGAGCGAAAAATTGTCGGCGACGAAGAAGGCAAAGCCGAGCGCCATGCCGGTCACGGCGCGCAGCAGCAGCTGCCCCGAGCGGGCGAGCCCGAACGCCGCGATGCCGCCGAGGAGCGGCATCAGGATCACGGAAAGGGGCTTCGACAGTTTGTGCCAGAGACCGGATTCGAGGTCGGCGGTCGGCCGGCCCGACGCCTTGAGCTGCTCGATCGAATGCTTGAGGGTGGGGAAGGTCTGCTGATCGGCCTTCACCTTGGCGAGGGTGAACTGGATGGGCTCCAGGCCGTCGCCCCAGTGCATGGTCGCGGCGCGGCTGGTCTGGCCGCTGGCGACGTCGAAGCGGGAGACCTTGGACGCCACCCAGCCATTGCCCTCCCGCACCGCCCGGTCGGCGTTGATGATCGCCTGCAGCGTCTGGCCGGTCCGGTCAAAGACGGTGAGGTTGAACAATTCGGTGCGCGGGCCGGCGGCGCGGACCTGGCGGGCGAGGACGAGATCCTCGTTGTAGCGCACCCAGACGTTCGGCCTGAGCCCGGTGTCGCGCGGCACCGGCCCGTAATCATTGTCCTGCCAGTCGGCGAGCGTCATGCTGGCGCGGGTGACGATCCGCTCGTTGAACGTGTAGCTGACGGCGGCGAGGGCGAGGCTGGCGAGCACCAGCGGGGCCAGGATCTGGTGCGCCGACAGACCGGCGGCCTTCATGCTCACCACTTCGCTGTTCTGGTTGAGCGTGGCGAGCGTGATGAGCGTGCCGAGCAGCGCCCCGAACGGGAAGACGAAGGCGACGATCTGGGGGAGGCGCAGCGAGACGTAGCGCCACAGCTCCGCGTCGCCATTGTTGGCATGGGCGAGGACCTTGCTCGATTCGCTGAGCAGATCGAGCGTCTGGAGGATGACGACGAGCGCGCCGACCACCGCCAGGGTGCGCAGCAGGAACAGCTTCGCCATGTACCAGGCGAGTCCCTTCGAAGGGAAGAAGCGCAGGTTGATCATGGGGCGGCGGTCGCCGGGACGGGAGGAGCGCCGCGGCCGCGGCGGCGACCGAGGCGGAGCAGGGCGCCGATGCCCTTGGCGATCTTCGAGGCCCATCGATCCAGCGCGCCGATCGGCTGCCCGCCCGGCTTGTAGGCGAGCGTCCAGTACATCCACACGATGATCGCGCCGAAGATGATGAAGGGTATCCACAGCGAGAAGAGCGGATCGAGCCGACCGATCTCGCCCATCCTGAGGCCGTACTGGTTCACCTTGTGGTAGACGACCACCATCACGATCGCGAGGAAGATGCCGAGCCCCGACGTGCTCCGCTTGGGCGGGACCGCCAGCGCGACCGCCAGCAGCGGCATCAAGAGCATCATCAGGATCTCCGCCGAGCGGAAGTAGAAATTGGCCTGGGCGGCACGGCGCTGGAGCGGCGCCACCTTGTCCGCGATGCCCAGCTTGAGGAGCTCGGACAAGGTCAGCTCGTCCACCCCGCCCGTCGTGCCGCGGTGGCGGAAGGCCTCGACCTTGGGGAGGTTCACCGGCAGGTCCTGGATCTGGAAGGCGAGGACCCGCGGCGCGCGGTAGCCGGGCTGGTTGTGCACCAGGCGTCCGTTGGACAGCCGGAGCAGGATCGTGTTCGGATCGTCGGTAGCGAGGAAGGTGCCGTGGTCGGCCGTCACCGCGATCGTCTTGCCGTCGGCATTCTCGACGTCGACGAACACCCCGTTCAAAAGCTTGCCCTCCTTCTCGCTCGAATCGACCCGCATGGTCATATGCTTGCCGAGGCTGGTGAATTCGCCGACCTTGATCGAGGCGCCGAGCGCGCCGGACTTCAGGTCGAAGCGCAGATGCTCGTAGCCATAGCGCGAGGTCGGCTGGAGGAAGCCGACGACGCCGAGGTTCAGCAGCAGCAGCGCGACGGCATAGAAATAGGGCACCTTGAGAAGACGCGTATAGCCGAGGCCCACCGCCCGCATCGCGTCGAGCTCCGAGGAGATCGCCAGCTTGCGGAAGGCGAGCAGCACGCCGAGCAGGAGGCCGATCGGAATGCCGAGGCCGAGATATTCGGGAAGCAGGTTCGCCAGCATCTGCCAGACGACCTTCACCGGCCCGCCCTCGCTGACGACGAAATCGAACAGCTTGAGCATCCGGTCGAGCACCAGCAGCATCGCCGCGAGCGTCAGCGTGCCGACGAGCGGGACGATGATCAGCCGCGCAATATAGCGGTCGATGTCGGAGAGGAGGCGCATCGCTGCGCACCAAAGTGGCATCTTCCGCCGCATTTCAAGAGCAATCGCGCGCCGGCCGGGCCGCGCGAGGCGCGCGAGCGGCGGTGACAGGCAGGACGCGACCCGCTACGAACCCCGCCATGACCGCCCTTCCCCCCGGCCTTTCCATCCGCCCCGTCGAGGACGCCTCCGACCGCAAGGCCTTCGTCGACCTCGCTTTTCGGCTCAACGCGAACGACCCGAACTGGGTGCCGCCGCTCAAGACGGAGGTGCACGGGCTCCTCGATCCGCGGACCAACCCCTGGTTCGAGCATGCCGAGGCGCGGCTCTTCCTCGCAGAGCGCGACGGCAAGCCGGTCGGCCGCATCTCCGCCCAGGTCGACGCGCTCGTCCAGGAGCATATGGGCGCCGGCACCGGCCAGTGGGGCATGCTCGAGGCCGAGGACGAGGAGATCGCCCAGGCGCTCATCCACCGCGCCGAATCCTGGCTGCGCGGCCGCGACATGACCCGGTCGATGGGCCCGTTCAGCCTGTCGATCTGGGACGAGCCCGGCCTGCTGGTCGAGGGCCACGACCATCCGCCGACGGTCATGATGGGCCATAACAGCCCCGCCTACGAGGCCTGGGTGGTCAATGCCGGCTACGAGAAGGCGAAGGACCTCTACACCTACGCGCTCGACGTCACCCAGGACTTCCCCCCGCTCGTCGAGCGCATCGTCGCCTCCGGCGAGCGCAACCCGCGCATCCGCATCCGCAAGGTCAACAAGAAGAAGTTCGACGAGGAGGCCGCGCTGCTGCTCGGCATCCTCAACGACGCCTGGTCGGACAATTGGGGCTTCATCCCCCTCACCCCGGCCGAGATCGCCTATGCCGGCAAGAAGCTGAAGCCGATCGTGTTCGAAGACCTCATCCGCGTCGCCGAATATGACGGCGAGCCGGTCGCCTTCATGCTGACCCTGCCCGATCTCAACATCCTCACCCGCGACCTCAACGGCAAGCTGTTCCCGACCGGCTTCGCGAAATTGCTGTGGCGCCTCCACAAGGCGCGCTTCGTCGGCGCGCGGGTCCCCCTGATGGGTGTCCTGAAGCGGCTGCACGGCACCCGCCTCGCCAGCCAGCTCGCCTTCATGATGATCGAATATATCCGCCGCGCCGGCGTCTCGCGCTACGGCATGAAGCGCGGCGAGATCGGCTGGATCCTGGAAGACAACCAGCCGATGCGCTCGATCGCCGATGCGATCGAAAGCAAGATCAACAAGGTCTATCGAATCTACGAAAAGGCGCTCTAGGGCCCGACGGCGCCCGGCGGCCCTAGCGCTCGGCGCGCGCCTCGCCGCTGCGACGCGAGGCGCGGCGGGAGAGGAAGTGCTCCACGAGCACGCTTCCAACCATCGCGAGCGCCACGGCGCCCAGAAATTCTGCCAACACGCTTACACTCCCCGCGCGCCGCCCCAACCCCGATTCGGCGCGCGAGGCGGCCTTTGCAACAGGATGCCGCGCAGGAAAACCCCTCATCGTCGGCGAGAGGCGATTTGCCCGGGGCGGCGAGGCTGCTATCGCCGCGCCCTCGGCCGTTCCAGGAGCCTTCATGCGCCGCACCCCTTTGCTCGCCGCCGCCGCCTCAGTCCTCCTCTCGTCGGCCGCCACGGCGGCGCCGGCGACGCTCAGGCAATTTGGCGATCTCGCCCTCGCGCCCGCCGGCGATCGGCTCGCGGCGATCGAGAGCGACGCGGCGCCCGACGCCGCCACCCGCCCACACGCGCGCATCGTCCTGCGCTCCGCCGCGACCGGCGCGGTGCTCGAGACGATCGACCCGTGCGCCGCCTGCACCTATTCCGGCCTGGTCTTCGCGCCGGACGGCGGCCTCGCCTTCCTGGCGCGCCAGAAGGGAACGACACGGCTGATGCTCGCCGGCCGCGCCGCGCCTCTCGCTACCGTCGACGGCATAGCCCAGGCGCCCCGCTTCTCGCCGGACGGCCGGCAGATCGCCCTCCTCGTCACCATCGGCGCCCGCAAGGAAGCCGGCGCGACCCAGGCCGGCGTCCGCCAGGTCGGTGAGATCGGCGAGGAGAATGACGAGCAGCGCATCGCCACGGTCCCGGCCGCGGGCGGCGCGCTTCGCCCCGTCTCGCCGCCCGACCGCTATGTTTACGAATATGACTGGACGCCCGACGGCGCCGGCTTCGTCGCCACGTCCGCCCTCGGCAACGGCGACAACAATTGGTGGGTGGCCGAGCTCGACCGGATCGACGCCGCGACCGGCGCCGTCCACCGCATCGCCGCGCCGAAGATGCAGATGAACCAGCCGCGCGTGTCGCCGGACGGGCGGACGGTCGCCTTCATCGGCGGGCTGATGAGCGACTTCGGCTCGATCGGCGGCGACGTCTACACCGTGCCGATCGGCGGCGGCGAACCGAGGGACCTGACGCCGGACTATCGCGGCAGCTTCACCTCCCTCCTCTGGGGACGCGCCGGCCTGGCTGCCACGGCCTTGATCTCGGACCGCATTGCCCTCGTTCCGTTCGATCCGGCGCGCGGGCCGGGGGCGCCGGTCTGGTCGGCGCCGCTCTCGCTCGCCGCCGGCGACGCGAAGTTCGCCCGCTCCGCCGACGGCCGCATCGTCGCCTTTTCCGGCCAGGATTACGAGCACGCGCCGGCCATCTTCGCCGGTCCGGCCTCGGCGCCGCACGCCATCACCCGCGACAATGAGGGATGGACGCCGCTCGTCGCCGCCCGCAGCCTCAGCTGGAAGAGCGGGCCCTACACCGTGCAGGGCTGGCTCCTCGCCCCGCGCACGGCGCCCGCCGGCGGCAAGGCGCCGATGGTCACGGTCGTCCACGGCGGACCTTCCGCCGCGAACGTGCCGAACTTTGTCTGGCAAGGCTCCAACGCCGACCTCGCCCGCGCCGGCTATTACCTCTTCCTCCCCAATCCGCGCGGCAGCTACGGCCAGGGCGAGGCGTTCACCCGCGCCAACATGCGCGATTTCGGCGGCGGGGATTTGAAGGACATCCTCGCCGGCATCGACGCGGCCGAGCGCGCCGCGCCGATCGACGATGCGCGGCTCGGGCTGATGGGCGGCAGCTACGGCGGCTTCATGGCGATGTGGGCGAACACCCAGACCAACCGCTTCAAGGCGATCGTCGCCGGCGCCGGCCTCTCCAACTGGATCAGCTATTACGGCACCAACGGCATCGACCAATGGATGATCCCGTTCTTCGGCAAGTCGGCCTATGAGGATCCCGACGCCTATTGGGCGGTCTCGGCGATCCGCACGATCAGGAACGCCCGCACCCCGACCTTCATCTATGTCGGAGAGCGCGACATCGAGGTGCCGCCGACCCAGTCGGTCGAATATTGGCATGCGCTCAGGGAAATGAATGTGCCGACCAGCCTCGTCATCTATCCTGGCGAAGGCCACGGCATACGCGGGCCGGAAAATTCGATCGACGTGCGCAAGCGCACCGTCGCCTGGTTCGACCGCTGGCTGGGCCGCCCGGTGCGCTAGAAACGCAAAAGCCGCCGGATGTCCGGCGGCTCGCGTTGGATCCTACCTGGGAGCGACAGCTCAGATGAGCACGGTCGCCGCGATGAGGATCTGGGCGGCGACGGCGATGAGGCCGACGGCCGCAGTCTCTGCGATACGCATGATGGTTTTCCTTGATATACAAAGCGGCAGCCGTTCCGCCGCCGCAACGGGGCTTCTAGAGGAGACACCGCTATTCTCAACTGCAAAGGTAGAGATAGCGAATGCAGAAACTGCATCTGAAGGGCGGCCGATGAAGCAACGCACCGACCAATTGCTCGTGGATCGCGGCCTCGCCGAGAGCCGTGCCAAGGCGCAGGCGCTGATCCTTGCCGGGCTGGTCTTCTCGGGCGAGCGCAAGATCGAGAAGGCAGGCCAGGCGCTTCCCGGGGAGGCGCCACTCGAGGTGCGGGGGAAGGAACATCCCTGGGTCTCGCGCGGCGGGATCAAGCTCGCGCATGCGCTCGACCGGTTCGGCTGGGAGGTGACGGGGGCGACGGCGCTCGACGTGGGAAGCTCGACCGGCGGGTTCACGGACGTGCTGCTGCAGCGCGGCGCGGCGAAGGTCTATGCGATCGACGTCGGCACCAACCAGCTCGCCTGGAAGCTGAGGCAGGATCCGCGAGTCGTCGTGCACGAGCAGACCAACGCCCGCTACCTGACGGCGCAGATCGTGCCGGAGCCGGTGGACATCCTCGTCTGCGACGCGAGCTTCATCGCGCTCGCCAAGGTGCTCGACACGGCGGTGGACCTGGTGCGGCCCGGCGGCCGGATGATCGCTCTCGTCAAGCCGCAGTTCGAGGCGGAGCGCGGCGAGATCGGCAAGGGCGGCGTCGTGCGCGACCCCGCCGTCCACGCCCGCGTCTGCGCCGCCGCTTCCGCCTGGATCGAAGGGCGCGGCTGGAGCGTGGAAGCGATCGCCGAGAGCCCGATCACCGGCCCTGAGGGCAATCGCGAGTTCCTGCTGGCCGCGCGCAAGCCTTGATCCGCCTCCCCGCCCCGGCTAGCCCGCGGGCGTAATGACCGCCCTCGCCTCCCGCGGGCAGCTCAGGATGTCCTTCCTGCGCTACGCCCTCGTCACCGTCCCGGCGGTGCTGCTGCTCGGGACGCTGTCCGGCCTCGCGTCGAACTCCGGCTACGGCAACGGCTGGTTCGACGCCTTGCGCAAGCCCGCCTTCATGCCGCCGGGCTGGGCCTTTCCGGTCGCCTGGACCTTCCTCTACATCTGCCTCGGCCTCGCGCTGGCGATGATCCTCCACGCCCGCGGCGCGCGGGGGCGTGGCCTCGCCCTCGCGCTCTTCCTCCTCCAGCTCGCGCTCAACTATGCCTGGTCGCCGGTCTTCTTCGGCCTCCATCTCATCTGGCCGGCGTTCGCGATCATCGCGGCGATGATCGTGCTGAGCCTCGCGGCGGCCTTCGCCTTCCTGCGCATCCGCCGACCCGCGGCGCTGCTCATGCTTCCTTATCTCGGCTGGCTGTGCTTCGCCGCGGCGCTCAACTTCGAGATCGGCCGGCTGAACCCGGACGGCGGGCGGGTTGCGCCGGCGCCTTCGAGTGCCGATATCCCGCTCTAGAGCTTTCAGGAGATGCGAGCCATGCAGTCCGAGAACCGGCTGTTCGACGATTTCGTCAAGGTGATGAACGGCGCCGCCGGCACGCTCGCCGGCATGGGCCGCGAGGCGGAGAGCGCCTTTCGCGAGCGGATGCGCGAGTGGATGGGCGGCATCGACATGGTCGGCCGCGAGGAGTTCGAGGCGGTGAAGGCGATCGCCGTCGCCGCGCGCGAGGAGAATCAGGCGCTCAAGGCGCGGCTCGACGCGCTCGAGGCCGCCGCCGCCGCGAAGAAGGCGAAGAAATCCACAGCTTCCGACGCGCCGGACGCTTAATCCACAACATAGTGCGAACATTTGACCCGCCTCCCCTTGCGCTCGCAAAGGGGGGCGGGCAGATTCGCTTCACTTCGCGGGGGCAGGACGAGATTTGATGGACGTCGACGAATACGAGATGGAGCGGGAGACGTCGGCTCCCATCGACATGCTCGAACATTATTTCGCCGCCCACGGCTGGACGTCCGAGCGCTCGGGCGACGAGGAGATCGTCGCCTCCTTCCAGGGCAGCTGGGCCCAGTACGAGCTGCGGGCGATCTGGCGGGACGACGACAACGTCCTCCAGTTCCTCGCGCTTCCGGACATCCGCGTCCCCGCCGACAAGCGCGCCGCGGTCTACGAGACGATCGGGCTCATCAACGAGCAGCTCTGGCTCGGCCATTTCGAATTGTGGGCGAACAGCGGCCTCGTCCTCTTCCGCCACGCTGCCCTGCTCGAGGCGGAGGAGCGCGGCACGTTGACCCTCGCCCACGCCGAGACGCTGGTCGAAGCGGCGATCGAGGAATGCGAGCGCTTCTACCCGGTGTTCCAGTTCGTCCTGTGGGCCGGCAAGACCCCGCAGGAAGCCATCGCCGCCGCCCTGATCGAGACGCAGGGCGAGGCGTAGACCGTCATCCCGGCGGAAGCCGGGATCTCCCTGGGGGCTCGCGCCGACGCTGGAGCCGCGCCCCTCGTCCCGGTAAGCGGCTCATTCCATTGAGACCCCGGCTTCCGCCGGGGTGACGGAGCGAGACCCATGACCATACCCCTTCCCGGCCCGTTCTGGTTGATCGGCTGCGGCAACATGGCCGGGGCGATGCTGGCGCGGTGGATCGAATCCGGCATCGAGCCGAGCGAGATCACGGTGGTGCGTCCGAGCGGCGTGGCGCCGGCGCAAGGCGTGCGGACGCTCACGGCGCTGCCCGAGGACGAGGTGCCCGCGATGGTGCTGCTCGGCGTCAAGCCGCAGAAGCTCGACGCGGTTGCTCCGGCGCTGGCGCCGGTGCTCGATACCCACACCATCCTCGTCTCGATCCTCGCCGGCGTCGAGCTGGCGAGCCTGCGCGCCCGCTTCGCCGCGCCCGCGGCGATCGTGCGGGCGATGCCGAACACGCCGGTGCGGCTCGGAAAGGGCGTGGTCGAGCTGACCGCCGAGGGCGCCGGGGCCGAAGCGCGCGCCGCCGTCGAGGCGCTGATGGCGCCGCTCGGCCATGCCGAATGGTTCGAGGACGAGGCGCTGTTCGCGCTCGCCGGCCACCTGTCGGGCGCGGGCCCCGCCTTCCTGTTCCGCTTCATCGACGCGCTCGCCGCGGCCGGGACGTCGCTCGGCCTGCCGGAGGACCAGGCGGCGCGGCTCGCGAAGGCGATGGTGGAGGGCGCGGGCGCGCTCGCCGCCGCGGCGCAGGAGACGCCGGGCGAGCTCGCCCGCCGCGTCGCCAGCCCGGGCGGGACGACCGAGGCGGGGCTCAGGATACTCGACGAGGAGGAGGCGCTGCGCCGGCTGGTCGAGCGCACGCTCGACGCCTCGCGGCGGCGCGGGATCGAGATGGCCGCCGCCGCGCGGAGCGGCGGCTAGGCGTTCGTCAGACCGGAGCCGCGGCGGCCTTGGCGGCGGCGGCGTTGGCGCGGTGGGTATCGGTACGGCGCGCGCGGGCGGCCATCGCTTCCCAGGCCTCGGCGGCGCGGATGCAGCGCTCGCGGACATTGGCGAGCGAAGCCTTGTCGGCGTCGGCGCGCGCCTCGGTGGCGCGGGCCTGGTAGAAATCGTGCTGGACGGACATGCTGGCTCCTTCGGCTAATCCCTACCCCATGGCTCCCCGGCTCCCCTCCGTGACGGCGGGAGCCGGGGTCCGCCCGCGCGGCGAGCCCGAAGGCCCGGCGCGGGCGGGAGCGGGTCAGGCCGCCTGCAGGTTGACCGCGCTGGTCTTGCCGCGGCGGTCGGTCTCGAGCTCGTAGGAGACGCGCTGGTCGCGATCGAGCGTGCGCATGCCGGCCTGCTCGACGGCGCTGATATGGACGAACGCGTCGGGCCCGCCGCCCTCGGGCGCGATGAAGCCGTAGCCCTTGTCGGCGTTGAAGAATTTCACGGTGCCGGTGATCATAGCCTTAGTCCTTCTGTGGCGGCCCGACCATCGGCCCGCCGGTGCTGCGAGAGGCGATCAGAAGGAATGAGGAGCCGCAAAGCGCCAAAGACCGTTGATTTGCGACTGGTAGCCCCACCGATGTAGGCCTTTAGGCCGGGAATAGCAAATCGACCTCGCCATTATGGACCGGTCCGCGCGCGCGCGGCGGCGTGGCGGAGGGCGGCCTGGGCCGCGGCGAGGCGAGCGATCGGGACGCGGTAAGGCGAGGCGCTGACATAATCGAGGCCCACCGCCTCGCAAAAGGCGATCGAGGCGGGATCGCCGCCATGCTCGCCGCAAATGCCGAGCTTGAGGCCGGGCCGCCCCGCCCGCCCCCGCTCGGCGGCGAGCGCGATCAGCTCCCCCACCCCTTCCTCGTCGATCGAGACGAACGGGTCCCTCGCGAAGATGCCCTTTTCGACGTAGGTGGTGAGGAAGCGGCCGGCGTCGTCGCGGCTGACGCCGAGCGTGGTCTGCGTAAGGTCGTTGGTGCCGAAGCTGAAGAATTGCGCTTCCTCGGCGATGTCGCCGGCGCGCAGCGCCGCGCGCGGCAGCTCGATCATCGTGCCGACGAGATAATCGAGGGTGCGGCCCCGCTCCTGGAAGACGGCCGCCGCCGTGCGGTCTACCAGCGCCTTGATGATGGCGAGCTCCGCCCGGGTCGAGACGAGCGGGACCATCACCTCCGGCACCGGCGCCGCGCCGCTCGCCTCGGCGACGGCGACGGCCGCCTCGAAGATGGCCCGGGCCTGCATCTCGTAGATTTCGGGATAGGTGATGCCGAGGCGGCAGCCGCGATGGCCGAGCATCGGGTTGAACTCGTGCAGCTCGCTCACCCTGCGCTTGAGCAGCTCGACGCTCGTTCCCGCGCCCGCCGCCACGTCGGCGAACTCCTCCTCGCTGTGCGGCAGGAATTCGTGGAGCGGCGGGTCGAGCAGGCGGATCGTCACCGGCAGCGGCGCCATGATCCGGAAGATCTCCTCGAAATCCGCGCGCTGCGCCGGGAGCAGCTTCAAGAGCGCCACGCGCCGCCCCGCCTCGTCCCCCGCGAGGATCATCTCGCGGACGTTGGTGATCCGCTCGGCGTCGAAGAACATGTGTTCCGTACGGCAGAGGCCGATCCCCTCGGCGCCGAACTCGCGGGCGGTCCGGCAGTCGAGCGGCGTCTCGGCGTTGGTGCGCACCTTGAGGCGCCGCCGAGCGTCGGCCCAGGCCATCAGCGTCCCGAAATCGCCGACCAGCTCGGGCTGCACCGTGGCGACGGCGCCGAGCATCACCTCGCCGGTCGTGCCGTCGATGGTGATCGTCTCGCCTTCCTTCACCTCGATGCCCCCGGCGCGCATCGACCGGGCGCGATAGTCGATCGAGACGGTGCCGGCGCCCGAAACGCAGGGCCGGCCCATGCCGCGGGCGACGACGGCGGCGTGGCTGGTCATGCCGCCGCGGGCGGTGAGGATGCCCTGCGCGGCGTGCATGCCGTGAATGTCCTCCGGGCTGGTCTCGACGCGCACGAGGATGACCTTCTCGCCGAGCCCGGCGCGCTTCTCGGCCGTGTCGGCGTCGAACACCGCCGCGCCCGAGGCGGCGCCCGGCGATGCGGGGAGGCCCTTGGCGACGACGTTGCGCTCCGCCTTCGGGTCGAGCATCGGGTGGAGCAACTGGTCGAGCGCCTGCGGATCGACGCGCAGCACCGCCTCATCCTCGCTGATCAGCCCCTCCTCGGCCATGTCGACGGCGATGCGCAAAGCCGCCTTGGCGGTGCGCTTGCCGCTGCGCGTCTGGAGCATGAAGAGCTTGCCGCGCTCGACGGTGAACTCGATGTCCTGCATGTCGCGATAGTGGCGCTCGAGGAGGTCGAAGACGCGCGCCAGCTCGGCGAACACGCCCGGCATCGATTCCTCCATCGACGCCGCCTTCGCCCCCGCCGCCTCGCGCGCACTCCGCGTCAGATATTGGGGCGTGCGGATGCCGGCGACGACGTCCTCGCCCTGGGCGTTGATCAGATACTCGCCATAATAAGCCCGCTCGCCGGTCGAGGGGTTGCGGGTGAAGGCGACGCCGGTCGCCGACGTCTCGCCCATGTTGCCGAACACCATCGCCTGGACGTTGACGGCGGTGCCCCAGTCGTGCGGAATCGCATTGAGGCGGCGATAGACCTTGGCCCGGTCCGACTGCCAGGAGCCGAACACCGCGCCGACCGCGCCCCACAATTGCTCGTGCACGTCCTGCGGGAACGGCCGGCCCCAAAGCTCCTCGACCAGGTCCTTGTACTCGCCGGTGAGGCGGCGCCAGTCCTCCGCCTCCAGTTCCGTATCGAGCTGGACGCCCTTGTCCTCCTTGGCGATCTCCAGCGCCTCCTCGAAACGGCCGTGATCGAGGCCGAGCACGACGTCCGAATACATCTGGATGAAGCGGCGGTAGCTGTCCCAGGCGAAGCGCGGATCGCCGGAGACGGCGGCGAGGCCCTCGACGGTGGCATCGTTGAGCCCGAGGTTGAGCACCGTGTCCATCATGCCCGGCATCGACACGCGCGCACCCGAGCGGACCGAGACGAGCAAGGGATCGGCCGCATCGCCGAACCTCTTGCCGGTGAGGCCTTCGATATGCGCCAGCCCATGCGCCACCTCGTCGCGCAGGCTGTCCGGAAACGCCTCCCCTTCCGCATAGTAGCGCGCGCACATCTCGGTGGAGATGGTGAAGCCCGGCGGCACGGGGAGCCCGATCGACGCCATCTCGGCAAGGTTCGCACCCTTGCCGCCGAGGAGGTTCTTGTCCCCCGCCTTCCCGTCCGAAATCCCGCCGCCGAAGCGATAGACGTACTGGCTCATGCGACGGCTCCGTCATGCTGAACTCGTTTCAGCATCCAGTCCTCCACCGGCAGGGCGGTCGACCAGCTGGACCCTGAACCGAGTTCAGGGTGACGGCGGCTGCAATGCGAAAGCTGACCAAAGTTCGGCCTCGCAAGGAGAGAAAAAACCCCCGCCCCTTCAGCCCTCGATGCGCGAGAAATCGGCGACGAGGTGCACCGCGTCGCGCATCCGCGCGAGGAGGCCGAGGCGGGCTTCGCGCTTGGCGGGATCCGGGTCATTGACGGTCACCTTGTCGAAAAATGCGTCCACGGGTGCGCGCAGGCTCGCGAGCGCCGCCATCGCGCCCTCGAAATCCTCCGCCTCGACCGCCGCGCGGGCTCGGGGCTCAGCCGAATCGAGCGCAGCGATCAGCTTTTGTTCCTCATCCTCGGGGGTGTAGGAAAGTGAATTCTGCGCGGGAGTGGAGGATTGGCTCGCGGACCTAGGCGCATCGACGTCGTGCCGGACTTGATCCGGCATCCACCTTTCCTCCCCTGCGTCCGGGGAAGAGAAGGTGGACCCCGGATCACGTCCGGGGTGACGGTCCGGACCGTTCGCACCTGCCGCGGCCAAGGCCCACCCCTCTTTCTTGAGGATGTTCGCGGCCCTCTTGTAGCCGGCGAGGAGGTCCGCCCCCTCCGCCGTCTCGACGAACGCCTGCAGCGCCCGCACCCGGGCGAGCAGCCGGACGAGATCGTCTTCGCCGCCGAGCGCGAACACGGCGTCGATCAGGTCGTGGCGAACCCCCGCCTCGCGCTGCTGGACCTTGAGGCGATCGGCGAAGAAGTCCAAAAGGTCGGATTGCGACTGACATAACCTCCGATGAAGCGGTTCGGAGGCGTAGGCTACGCGCCCTTCGAGTTCCTCCCAGCTCGGCGTTTGAGCGATGTGTTCGGCGTCCAAGACGAGAAGTGGTCCGATCAGCTCATTGATCACTGGCCGGCGAGGCCGCGGTTGTCGTGCGTCTGGTCGCCGCTGAAGAACCAGGAACATCCACCACCAAAAAAGACTCTGGAGCTCGAGCCGCAAGCCAGCTTGCTCCAACAGGGCGATTGCTCCAAGCGCCGCACGCCGAAGCGCGAAGGGGTCCTTCGATCCAGTAGGCCTCTCACGAACAACGAAAAAGCCGATGAGCGTATCCAGCTTATCCGCCAGGCTCACCGCCACCGTGACCGGGACGGTCGGCACCTCGTCGCCCTGCCCCACCGGCTTATAATGGTCGCGGATGGCGTCGGCGACGGCCGGGTCTTCGCCCTGGGCGCGGGCGAGGTGGCCGCCGATGAGGCCCTGGAGCTCCGGGAACTCGCCGACCATCTGGGTGACGAGGTCGGCCTTGGCGAGGCGAGCGGCGCGTTCGGCGAGGGCGGCGAGTTCTTGATCCTCCCCGGGACGGGGAGGGGGACCGTCCGGCGCAGCCGGATGGTGGAGGGGGGGCTGTGCCAGGTTCGGAACCCCCTCCACCGGCTTCGCCGGTCCCCCTCCCCGTCCCGGGGAGGATCTTACGATCCCCTCCTCGACCAGCCAGCGGGCCAGCTTCGCCACGCGCTCCACCTTGTCGGCGACGGTGCCGAGCTTTTCGTGGAAGACGATCTGGCCGAGCTTTTCCGCCTGCTTTTCGAGCGGGACCTTGAGGTCTTGCTCCCAGAAGAATTTGGCGTCGGCGAGGCGGGCCGAGAGGACGCGCTGATTGCCCGCGACGATCGCCGCGCCGCCGTCGGCGGCGTCGATGTTGGCGGTGCAGACGAAGTTGGGGGCGAGGCGGCCGTCGCCGTCCGTCAGCGCGAAATATTTCTGGTTGGTGCGCATGGTGAGCTGGATCACCTCGGGCGGCACGTCCAGATAGGCAGGGTCGAACGCGCCGAGCAAAGGCACCGGCCATTCGGTGAGGCCGGCATTCTCGGACACCAGCGCCTCGTCCTCGACGAGGGCGAGGCCCGCCTCGGCGGCGCGGGCGGCGGCACCCTCGCGGACGATCCGCCGGCGCTCCTCCTGATCGACGATGACGTGGCAGGCCTGCAGCTTCTCGACATAGTCGTTGGCGCTGCCGATGGTGATGGGGCCCGCATGGTGGAAGCGGTGGCCGACGGTGGCCGCGCCCGAGCGAATGCCGGCAATCTCCAAGTCGACGATCTCCTCGCCGAGGAGGGCGACGATGCCCTGGAGCGGGCGCACCCAGCGCAGGCTCTCGGTCGAGGTGGAGGCCTCGCCCCACCGCATCGACTTGGGCCAGGGGAAGGCGCGGACGATCGCCGGGACGGCCTCGGCGAGGACCGAGGCGGTCGGACGGCCCGGCTTCTCGACGATGGCGAAGAGCACGCCGTCCCGCTCCTCGAGCTGCTCGCGGGTGAGGCCGGTCTTGCGGAGGAATCCGTCGAGCGCCTGCGGCGGCGCCGAGGCCCGCGGTCCCTTCGTTTCCTCGCGGACCGCCGCGGTCTCCGCCGGCAGGCCGCGGGCGATGAGGGCGAGGCGGCGCGGCGTGGCGTAGGTCTCGACGCCTTGCGCCTTCAGCCCCGCCTTCCCGAGCTCCGCCTCGAACAGCCGCGCGAGATCGGCGCGCGCCTTGTCCTGCATCCGCGCGGGGATTTCCTCGGAGAGAAGCTCGAGCAGGAAATCAGCCATGAAGATCCTCCCCGGGACGGGGAGGGGGACCGTTCGGCGCAGCCGAACGGTGGAGGGGGTTCGCCGCCGCGCAGGCGACGATCGATTCGGCAACGGCGTCGGGATCGCGCAGCACTTCGGTGGCGGCGATGCGGAGAAGGCGGTAGCCACGTTCGACGAGGAACGCGTCACGCTTCTCGTCACGCTTTGGGCGCTCACCCAGATCGTGCGCGATGCCGTCCAGCTCGATCACGAGCTTCACAGCGCTGCAGTAGAAGTCGGCGACGTAGGGATCGATCGGGTGCTGCTTGCGGAAAGCGACCCCCCCCGGGCTGCCGCGAAGGCGCTGCCAGAGGAGTGCTTCGGGAAGGCTCATCGCGCGACGGAGCTTGCGTGCGGCGTAGACCACTGGGCGCCGCAGGGTCTCCCGACCCCCTCCACCACGCCGCTTCGCGGCGCGGTCCCCCTCCCCGTCCCGGGGAGGATCTTCTTGAGGGCTCACCATCCGTTCTTTTCCATCCAGCTTTGGCAGGCGCCTTTCGCCAGGTCGCGGACGCGGCCGATATAGGCCTGGCGCTCGGCGACGGAGATGACGCCGCGGGCCTGGAGGGTGTTGAAGATGTGGCTCGCCTTGATCGCCTGGTCGTAGGCGGGGAGCGGGAGGGCGGCGGCGATGCAGCGGGCATTCTCCTCGGCGGCGTCCCGGAACCAGCGGAAGAGGGTCTCGGTGTCGGCCTGCTCGAAGTTCCAGGCGCTGAACTCGCGCTCGTTTTCCAGGAAGACGTCGCCGTAGCTGACTCCCGCGTCGTTGAAGGCGAGGTCGTAGACGTTGTCGACGCCCTGTATGTACATGGCGAGGCGCTCGAGGCCGTAGGTCAGCTCGCCCGCCACCGGCTTGCAATCGTAGCCGCCGACCTGCTGGAAATAGGTGAATTGCGTCACTTCCATGCCGTCGCACCACACTTCCCAGCCGAGCCCCCAGGCGCCGAGCGTCGGGCTTTCCCAATCGTCCTCGACGAAGCGGATGTCGTGCAGGGTGAAGTCGATGCCGATCGCGGCGAGGCTGCCGAGGTAGAGCGCCTGGAGGTCGGCGGGGCTCGGCTTCAGGATCACCTGATATTGGTAATAATGGCCGAGCCGGTTCGGGTTCTCGCCGTAGCGGCCGTCGGTCGGGCGGCGGCAGGGCTGGACGTAGGCGGCCTTCCAAGGCTGGGGGCCGAGGCTGCGCAGCGCCGTCGCGGGGTGGAATGTGCCCGCGCCCATCTCCATGTCGTAGGGCTGGAGGATGACGCAGCCCTGGCGGCTCCAATAATCGTGGAGCGTCAGGATCAGGCCCTGGAAGCTGAGCGGCGGCGTCGGATCGGGCATCGGCGGGAGCGCGGCTTTCGCGGGTGCAACAAAGGGTCGCTTGCGCTTTGGCCCATGGGGCTACAGGAGGCAAGACCGGTGAGGAGAGCAGGATGCTGGTGAGGAAGTGGTTCGGGCGCATTGCGGGCGCCGTGGCGGCGATCGGGCTGGCCGGAGCGGCGCCGCCGCCCGCGCCGGTCGCCCAGGTCGCGGCGCCCCAGCGGGCGCATCCGGGGCTGTGGAAGGTCCAGGACAAGGACACGACGGTCTACCTGTTCGGGACGATCCATGCGCTGCCCGACGACGTCGCCTGGCGCACGCCGGCCTTCGACAAGGCCTTCGCCTCGGCCGACCAGCTGATGATCGAGGTCGGCAATATCGACGACCAGCAGGCGGTCGCAGGCGCGCTGATGAAGGCGGGGATGGCCGAGGGGCTGCCGCCGGTCGTCGAGCGGGTGCCGGAGGCGAACCGCGCCGCGCTCAAGGCGGCGATCGACGAGAGCGGCTATCCGCCCGCCATGTTCGACCGGATGAAGAGCTGGATGGCCGGGCTCGTCCTCCTCACCGTCGAGCTCAAGCGGATCGGGCTCAGCGCCGACAAGGGCGCGGAGCGGCGGCTGGTCGCCGACTGGAAGGCGCGCGGCAAGGCGGTGGAGGGGTTCGAGACGGCCGAGCAGCAATTCGGCTTCCTCGACAGCCTCTCGCCCGACGCCCAGACCAAGTTCCTGATTGCCGCCGCCGACAAGCCGGGCGAGGCGAAGGCGCAGTTCGCGGCGATGCTCAAGGCGTGGGAAACGGGCGACGTCGCCGGCATCGCCCGCACCTTCGACGACGAGACGATGATGTCGGCCGAATTGCGCGACACTTTGATGAAGCGCCGCAACGCGCGCTGGGCCGAATGGCTGGCGGCGCGGATGCAAAAGCCGGGGACGGTGTTCGTCGCGGTCGGCGCGGGCCATCTCGCCGGGGCGGATTCGGTGCTGGCGATGCTGGCCGCGAAGGGGCTGAAGCCGGTGCGGGTGCAATAGACGATGCGGCCGCTCGACGACCAGCAGAGCGCCGCCCGCGCCTGGTTCGAAAGCCTGCGCGACCGCATCTGCGCCGAATTCGAGGCGATCGAGCGCGAGGCGGGCTCCGACGCCACCTTCGCCTACACGCCCTGGCAGCGCGAGGATGCGGAAGGCGAGGAGGGCGGCGGCGGCGTGCGCGGCCTCATGAAGGGCGCGGTGTTCGAGAAGGTCGGCGTCAACGTCTCGACCGTCGGCGGTCGCTTCTCGCCGGAATTCGCCAAGACCATCCACGGCGCCGGCGAGGATCCGAGCTTCTTCGCCACCGGCATCAGCCTCGTCGCCCACATGGCCAATCCGCACGTGCCGGCGGTGCACATGAACACCCGCTTCCTCTGCACGGCGAAGCGCTGGTTCGGCGGCGGCGCGGACTTGAACCCGCCCATTCCCTATGAGGAGGACACGGCGGACTTCCACGCGCGGCTGCGCGCCGCCTGCGCCGCCCACGACCAGACCTTCTACGAGAAGTTCAGGAAGTGGGCGGACGATTATTTCTGGATCCCGCACCGCGGCGTCCACCGCGGCGTCGGCGGCATCTTCTACGATCATCTGGAAGGGCCGTTCGAGGCGAGCTTCGCCTTCACCCGCGACGTCGGCGAGGCGTTCCTCGACGTCTTCCCGCGCCTCGTGCGGCGGCGGATGGGGACGCCCTTCACCGATGCCGACAAGGCGCGCCAGCTCGAATGGCGCGGCCGCTATGCCGAGTTCAACCTCATCTACGACCGCGGCACCTTGTTCGGGCTCAAGACCGGCGGCAATGTCGACGCGATCCTGATGAGCCTGCCGCCGGTGGCGACCTGGAGCTGAGCTTCCGCTCAGACCGGGTGGAGGATCTCGCCGCGCGGGACGTCGCGGCCGCTCTGGCAGCGGTCGATCTCCGCCCGCGCCGCCGCCACCGCCGCCGGCGCGCCGCCCGCGGCGAGCGCGGTATTGCGGCGGACGTGGGCCAGGCGCGCCGCCTCGAGCGTCCGGCCTACCGTCGCCGGATCGAGCCCGAGCGCGGCGCCTTGCTCCTCCGCCGCGTCGCGCAGCTCGCGTATGCCCTGCGCCGCATTGTACGAGGCGAGCCGCGCCCGGCCGCCGGGCAGAAAACCGGCGGCGGCGAGAGGCGGATAACAGGCCGAGGCGTAGGCATAATGCCCGGCGTGGAATTTGTGCGACCACCAGCCGGTATAGCTCATCAGCAGGGCGGCCGCGGCGACGGTGCCGGCCAGCAAGCCGGGCTCGCCGGCGCGCAGGCGGGTGACGAGCGGGATGGGCTGCCGGTCCGGCGTCGTCTTCGCCCCGAGCACGAGGTGGCAGAGCTTCAGCACCGCGTAGAGGGCGAAGGTCCATCCCGCGACCGGCAGCATGGCGGAGACCTCAGGGCGCGGCCGCCGCCGCGGGCGGCGCTGCGAGAAGCCGCTTCAGCTCCTCCGCACGCTCCCCCGTGGCGGTCGCGGCGAGCTTCTCCAGCGCCATGCGCCGCGCCGCGTCGAGCGCTCGGGCCGGCTCGACGGCGACGTCCGGACGCACGCCCGTCCCTTCCCAATTCGTCTTCGAAATCGGGTTCACCGCCGCGCCGGTGGGGACGAAGATGGCGAAATGCGCATCGATCGGCATAAACCCGCCGGGGTTGGCGCCGCCCCACGTGACGGCGCCCACGACCGTGCCGCGCTTCATCTGCTGGAGATCGTAGGCGAATTCCTCCGCGCCCGAGGCGGTGCGGTCGCTGGTGAGGACGTAGACGGGCTTGTCGGTGCTCCAGCGCCCGCCGGGCACGTAGGGCAACGACCAGATCTGCTCGTCGGCGGCGCTGCCGCGCTGGTGAAAGCGGTTGATCTCGGTGTGCGGCGGCACGAGGTAGCTGAGCGCCATCGCCACCATCGCCGGATCGCCGCCGCCATTGTCACGAAGGTCGAAGATCAGCGCGTCGGAATATTGCAGGAAGGCCATCGCCGCGGCGAAGGTCGCCCCGGCATTTTGCGGCCGCGCGAACATGTCCATCTTCAGGTAGCCGATATTGCCGGCGAGCACCTCCGCGCGGGGGATCGCATAGTTGATGCGGCGCATCATCGCCTGCTGCCGGGCGACCATCGCCGCATCGGGCTCGCCGCCGGCCGGCGGGAGTGGCGGCAGCGGCTGGGAGGACCAGGCGAGGTGGAGATGCTTGTCGTGCGCCTCGGCCGCGATCACGGCGTTGACCGCGTCGGCAAAGGCCTTTGGGTCGGCGGCGGCGTCGAAGCCGTGGCTCGCGAGCTTGCGGCGCAGGGCAGCGGCAATGGCGGGCACCCGCTCTGGAAAGACGTAGTTCGCGTCGATCCTGGCGATCGCGGCTTCGACGACAGCCTTGCGCGCGGCGGCGTCGAGCGGCGCGGCGGCCGGGCTTTCCCCCGCCGCCGCCGGCCGCGACTGCGGCTGCGGCTGCGGCTGGGCATAGGCGCCGCCGGCCACCGCGGCCACGAGCGCCGCCGCGAGCGCCGGACCTGTCACTCTCCCGCCCATCCTTTTTCTCCACGCTCTTCCGAATGTGGATAAGGCTACGTCCGCCGAGGCAATGTCAAGTTATATTGTTACGTCCGAGTGACGGGGTGCGCCGGGCTTGCGACTGCGCTACAGACGCGGCCGAGGAGGAGCCTTTCATGCGCAAGATCGTCGGCGCCGCCTTCGTTTCGCTGGACGGGGTCATCCAGGCCCCCGGCGCCCCCAGCGAGGATCCGACCGGCGGCTTCGTGCACGGCGGCTGGGTCCAACCCTTTTTCGACGAGGGCGTGGGGCGCCGCGTCGGGCGGCTGTTCGGCGGCGATTTCGACCTGCTGCTCGGCCGGCGCACCTACGACATCTTCGCCGCCTACTGGCCGTTCGCGAGCGACGAGCAGGCGGCGATCCGCGACCCGTTCGACCGCGCCGCCAAATATGTGCTGACCTCGGGCGACCAGCCCCTCCCCTGGCAGGGCAGCCATCGCGTCGCCGACATGGCGGCCTTGGCCGAAGTCAAAAGCGGCGAGGGTTCGGACCTCGTCATCCAGGGCTCGTCGACCCTCTATCCGCAGCTTCTCGCCGCCGGCCTGCTCGACGAGCTGGTGCTGATGGTCTTCCCGGTCCTGCTCGGCGCCGGCAAGCGCCTGTTCGGCGACGGCACCCCGCCGGCGACTTTGCGGATGGTCGAGCAGGAAGTCACCGCCGCCGGCACGATCATCGCGAGCTACGCGCCGGCGGGCCCGGTCCGCACCGGCAGTTTCGACCAGCCCGAGCCGAGCGCAGCCGAGGTGGAGCGGCAGAGGAAGATGGCGGAAGGGCGCTGGTAGGCGCGGCTTACCAGGGCGTGTCGCGCCCGCCGTGGATCTCCGGATGGCAGACGCTCGGCCCCTGGCCGTTGCAGCCGGGATCGCCGTTGTGCTGCTTCATCGCGAGGCCGACCGTCTCCTGCATCTTCTGATCTTCCCATTGCTGGGCCGTGTGGCACTCGCGCACCGCCTGCAGGCGGGAGCCGACGACGTCGCGGCTGACGCAGATCATCTTGTTGGGATTGTAGCCGGGCTTGCCGTAGCCGGTCTGGACGCCGGAATGGGGCGTGTGGATCGTCGTCACCGGGGCGAGCAGGGCGAACAGGATTCCGAGCATGCGGGCCTCCTTCGGCAAGACGAATGGCAGTCTTCCACCGTTCGGAGGCTGGAGCAATGGGGTTCGCGCCGCCCCGTCATGCCTTGGGCCCCGTCGAAGCCGGAAGCGCGTTCCCCGCAGCCGCGCCGGCCTTCCCGGCTCCACCGCTCCCGCCACCCTGATCGGGCTCGTAGCCCGGCTCGATGAAGCCCAGCGCCAGCATCCTCTTCTCGAGCGCAACGATCGCCTCGTCGAACGTCCAGGCGCGCGCCGGCGACGGGCGCTTCGCCATCATGCCGGGCTCCGTCCGCCCCTGCCGGTCCCATCGGGTCAGCAGCTTCATCACCCGCTCGAACTCGCCGGCGGTGTCGGCATCGGGCGCCGCGTGCCCGGCGTCGGCGGCTTCCAGCCGCTCGCGCAGCCGGCTCTGCGCGGCGAGCCTCTGGCGCAGCGCCTCGGCCTCCAGCCGGACATAGCCTTGCGCGAGCGCGTCGCGGAACTCGTCGGCGAACGGCGGATCGGAGGCCATGTGGTTGTAGACCGTCCGCTCGCTCACCCCGGCTTCAGCCGCCGCGGCGCAGGCGTCGCAGCTCCACGCGAAATGGGCGAGGAACACGCCGCGCCGCCGCTCGTCGAAGCGCACGTGCCGCATCTTGCGCCGCTGGAAGGCCCGGCGATTATTGCAGGCGATGCGCGTCTCGCCGCGGCCATGGACTTCGGCCTGCCCGCCACCCGCCGCGCCCGCGCCGCCCTCCCTGGCCTCATCGGCCTCGCCTTGCACCGTCGCCCGCGCCTCCCGCGCCTCCCGCGCCTCCCGCCGCTCCGCCTCGGCCGAGGCGGCATGCGCCGCTCGCCACCCCGCGTCGAACACCGCGTCGCGCCGCCTGGCGTTCCGGAACGCCTGCACGGTCACCCCATGCGCCCGCGCCAGGTCCGCCACCCGCGCCCCGTCCATGAGCCCAAGCACCACCGCCGCCTTCGCCTCGGGGTCGAGCCGCCGGCGGGGGGCCGGCTCCTCCGAATCGCCCGCCTCGTCCACGCAGCTTGTAGAACACATATGGAACAAAAAGTCAAGCCTGCCGGCAGCCGAGAGCCGCTCGATTCGGCCCTTGCCACGCCTCGCCAAAGCTCCGAAGCAGCCCCTCCGGTTACCGAAAGGGTCGTCGATGGATCGCCTGCTTCTCGGCCTCGCTCTCGCCGCGGCGTCGCTCGCCCGTGGCGCGCCGGATCCGCCCTCGCCGCTGCTGACGACGCCGGAGGCCAAGGACGAGCTGACCTACGCAGTCCCGCAGACGGCGCGCGTCACCCATGTCGACCTGGATCTGACGGCGGACTTCGCGGCGCACGTCATGCGCGGCTCGGCGGCGCTCGACATCCTCGCCGCGCCGGGCGCGCGCGAGATCGTGCTCGACGACGACAGGCTCGTCATTTCCAGCATCACCGACGCCGCCGGGAGACCGTTGAAATGGTCGGTCGGACCGTCTGCCGAGGACAAGGGTGCGCCGCTCACCGTCGAGATCGGCCACGCGCGCCGGATCGTCATCTCCTACCGGTCCGATCCGAAGGCGAGCGCACTCGGCTGGCTGCCGCCGGCGCTCACCGCCGGCAAGGCGAAGCCCTATCTGTTCAGCCAGGGCGAGGCGATCAACAGTCGCAGCTGGATCCCGACCCAGGACAGCCCCGGCATCCGCCAGAGCTGGAGCGCGCGGATCACCGTTCCCGCCGACCTCGTCGCGGTAATGAGCGGCGAGCGGCTGACGCCCGCCGGCGAGCCGGCCGCCAGGGGCTGGCACAGCTACCGCTTCCGCATGGACCGCAACGTCCCGCCCTATCTGATCGCGCTCGCGGTCGGTGACATCCGTTTCCAGCCGATCGACCGCCGCACCGGCGTCTACACCGAGCCCTCGACGCTCGCGCGCGACGCCGCCGAGCTGTCGGACACCGGGCGGATGGTGAGCGCCGCCGAGGCGCTCTACGGCCGCTATCGCTGGGGCCGCTACGACGTCCTCGTGCTGCCGCCCTCCTTCCCGTTCGGCGGCATGGAAAACCCGACCCTGACCTTTGCGACGCCGACCATCGTCACCGGCGACAAGTCCAACGTCGACGTCATCGCCCACGAGCTGGCGCACAGCTGGTCGGGCAACCTCGTCACCAACGCCACCTGGTCCGACAGCTGGCTCAACGAAGGCTTCACCACCTATTTCGAGAACCGGATCGACGAGGCGCTGTACGGCAAGGAGCGCGCCGCGACGCTCGCCGACCTCTCGTGGGACGATCTCCAGCGCGATTTGAAGGCCGCGCCCGACCCCGATTCCACCCGGCTGCACGGCAAGCCCGGCGGGACGTTCGGGGAGCTCGACTACACCAAGGGCTCCACCTTCCTGAGGACGATCGAATATACGGTCGGCCGGGCGCGGTGGGACGCCTATCTCAGATCCTATTTCGACCGCCACGCCTTCCAGCCGCAGACCACCGCCGGCTTCCTCGTCGACCTGCGCGCCAACCTGGTCCGGGGCGATGCGGCGCTCGAGGCGAAGCTGGAACTCGACCGCTGGGCCTATGCGCCCGGCCTTCCGGACAATGCCGTCCACGTCCGCTCGGCGACGCTGGCGAAGATCGACGCGACGCTGGCGCGGGTGAATGCCGGCGCTCCCATCGCCTCGGTCGACACCGCCACATGGTCGACTCAGGAATGGCTGCGCTTCCTGAACGGCCTGCCGCGCACGCAGAGCGCCGCGCGGCTCGCCGAGCTCGACCGCGATCTGCACCTGTCCGCCTCGCCCAACGCCTATATCCGCTCGGCCTGGCTCGTGCTGGCGATCGGCAACCGCTACGCGCCGGCGGTCCCGTCCATCGCCGAATTCCTGCCGAGCGTCGGCCGCGGCCTGCTCATCTTCCCGGTCTATCGCGCACTCGAGGCGCAAGACGACTGGGGCATGGCGATCGCCCGCCGCGATTATGCGATCGCGCGGGGCGCCTACCACCCGACGGTGGTTGCGACGCTCGACCGGCTGCTGGAATGGAAGGGCGGCTTGGCGAAGTAGGGAGCGACGATCAGTCGGCCGGCGGCAGCAGGCCCCTGACCTCTACCCCCTCCCGCCTCCCGGTTCCCGCGTCGCGCCGAACCTGCTAGCCCGCCGCGATGCTCCTCGCGCTCGCGCTGACGATCATCGCCTTCGCCGCGGGCTTCCACGCGCACTGGGCGCTGGGCGGGCGGCTCGGCTATTCCGTGTCGCTGCCGCAGCGGCCGGACGGGACTCCGGTCCTCGCCCACCGCCTCTCCTGGTGGCGGCCGGCGGCGGGCGCGGTGGCGCTCGCCCTCCTCGGCCTCGCCATCCTCCTCCTCGCGGCGGCAGGGCATCTGACGCTCCCCCTCCCGCCACGGCTGATCCGCGCGGCGCTGATGTGCACCGGCGCGGCCTTCATCGCGCGCGCGCTCGTCCCGAACCCGTGGGTCGGCCTGTTCAAGTTCCTGCGTTCGACGCGGTGGGCGCGCTACGACACGCGCCTCTACAGCCCGCTCTTCCTGCTGCTCGGGCTGCTCCTGCTCCGCCAGGGCTGGAGCGGGTGACGTGCTGACCCCCATCCCCGCCGGCCATCTCGGCGCCGTCGTCACCTACCTCGAGATGGATTCGAGGCCGCCGCTGCGCCCGACGCCGCCTTCCCCGCTCCGCCTCGTGCGCTGGGCCTCGCCCGAGCCCACCAAGTACCGCCTGCTCTTCGAGCGCGTCGGCGGCCCGTGGCTCTGGTATTCGCGCCTCACCTTCGACGACGCGCGCCTGCGCGCCGAGATGGGCGAGGTCCACGCCGTCGTCGACGCGGGCGGCATCGAGGTCGGCCTGGTCGAGCTCGCCTTCCCGGAGCCCGGCGCGTGCCTGATCAAGTTCCTCGGCCTGGTGCCCGAACTCGCCGGAAAGGGCCACGGGCGCTGGCTCTTCGCGATGACGCTGGCCCTCGCCTGGCGGCCCGGGGTGCGGCGGGTGCGGGTCAACACCTGCTCGCTCGACCACCCCGGCGCGCTCAAGGCTTACGTCAGGGCCGGTTTCCGCGCCGTCGGCCGCGCCTTCGAGACTTTCCCGGACCCGCGCCTCCTCGGCCTGCTTCCGCGCGACGCGGCGCCGCAGATCCCGTTAATCGAAGACGGCGCCTAGCGCCGCGCCGCTCTCGCCGCCGGCGAGGCGCCGGTAGAGCGCGGCGTAGAGGGCAAGCATGACCACCGCGCCCGCCGCGCCCGCGACTGCCGCGGCGGCGGCGGCGAGGAAGCCGCCCAGGCCCTTGCCGGCGAGGAAGACGAAGACGACTCCCAGCACCATGCCGGCGATGGCGGTGACGATGGCGATCGCGATCATCACCAGCAGGAGGAGGCCGAGCACCGCCCAGCCGCGCCCCGCGGTGAGCGCCCAGGCGCGGCCAAGCGCGTCGAACGGGCTGCGCCGGCGCTCGGCGACGACGACCGCCGGAAAGGGCGCGAGGCGGCCGAGCAAGTAGAGGCCCGGCACGACGAGCAGCGCGAGGCCGGCGAAGATGGCGATGTTGGCGAGGAAGAAGGTCGCGAAATAGAAGGGCAGCAGCAGGAATCCGGTGCCGATCGCGCCGGCGACGCTGGTGCCGCGCGGGCCCAGCACCAGCTCGAGGATGGCGACGCTGCCGACAAGCTCGGCGATGCGGGCGGCGAGCAGCAGCGGCCAGTAAGCGGCGACATAGGCCTGGAAGGCGGCGAAGACATGGACGAAGTCGGCCGGCGCCCCCTGGCTGGACGGCGGCGCCGCATATTGCCGCACGACGAGCGCCGGGAGGAACAGGAACGCGCCGGCCAGCGCCGCGATGAGCGACGCGTTCGCCCGCAGCATCGCCGCCGCATCGTCCCAGACTGCGCTGTAGGAAAGCCTCATCGCACCCGTTCCTCCGGGCGCCTCGGCCCCACGCCCGCTCTTAACACGCGCCCGCCGCCCCGCAAGCGGCGCGGCAGGGGCTGCGGCGCTACCCCGCCGGCATGGCGCCGTGGCCGGTATCGCCGAACCTTCGTCACCTGGCCGGCGGCGTCGTACACGTTGCGAGTGATGCGATCTGGACCCTGGCTGCCGGCGGTGCCCGGAGTGCAGGCGGAGGTCGGCAGCGAGGTGTAGACCGCCGGGTTCATCCGGACCGCGGTGCATTCCAGGCGGCCCGAGCTGTCGTAGCTGTACTGGGTCAGGCTGTAGGAGGTCCCGCCGGAGGAGAGTGTCTCCGTGAGCTTGCGGTCCATCGCGTCGTAGGTGGTGCTCGCCGTCTGGAACACGGTGAACCCGCTCCAGCTCGACGGCGCCACAGCTTCCGACTGCCAAGCGGAGAGCTCGCCCTTCTCGACGCTCGTCGGCCGTCCCGCCGCGTCGTAGGTCGTGCGGGTCGCGGCATAGTGGAGCGACCCTGTGCCATCGGGATCGGGCGCGATCGTGCCGACCGTGCGTCCCATGGGGTCGAGGCGCACCGCCGAGGTGAAGTCGGAGGCCGAGGACTGCGCGAGCGCCGCCGCCGGGGCGAGGAGGGCGGCGAGCGCCCCCGCGATGCGAAGGAGGCGGCTCACGGGCACACCGTCAGGCCGGCGCGGGGCTTGGTCTCGCTTATTCGTCGGGCGAGATTGTCGTAGCCGTAGCAGGTTCGAAGCGTCTGGCCGTCGGCGGTCACCGCGATGCCGTGCACCAGGAGGTTATCCGCGGTTCCGTCGGCGCCGTAGAGATAGGTGGTGACCCGCTGCGGCGCGGCGCTGTCGCACGCCGGCGTGCTCGAACCGGCCGCAGTCTGGCACTCGGTCATGGTCGACCGCACCCAGACCGGCGTCGAGGCCGCCACCAGCGCCGAGGCGCTGTTCAAGACGTAGGCGTATTTCTGGGCGTAGGTGTAGAGCTTCAATGGCCGCGCCGCGCCGCTGGTGGGTGCCGGCGCCATCGCCGAGAGCAGGCCGCCGTGGCTGCTGTCGTAGGTGAAGTCCGTCACCGCGCCGCGCGCATCGGTCATCGAGGTCGGCTTGTTGCAGGTCTTGGCGTTCGTGCAGGTCGAGGGATAGGAGGCGCTCACCACGATGTTCGATCTTGCGAGGGTCCCTTCGACGGCTTTGGAGAGCCTCGCACTTCGCCTGAAGGCGCGCGCGGCTTGCGCCGCCGGTCGGGTTCGGGGAAGAGGCCGGCGTGGACATGCCCGCACCCGCTTTTCCGCCCGCCGCGATCGAATGGCGGGTGACGCCGGGGCTCAGCCCCTATGAAGAGACGCTCGCCGAGATGGAGGCGCGGGCGGCGGCGATCCGCGCGGGCGAGGCGGCGGAGCTGGTCTGGCTGCTCGAGCATCCGCCTTTGTTCACCGCCGGGACCAGCGCAGATCCGGCCGAGCTGTTCAACCCGATGGGCTTTCCGGTGTTCGCGGCCGGGCGGGGCGGGCGCTACACCTACCATGGGCCGGGGCAGCGGGTGGTCTACGTGCTGCTCGATCTCGAGCGGCGCGGGCGCGACGTGCGGCAGTTCGTCCATGCGCTCGAGGCATGGGTCATCGCGACGCTGGCTCGACTGGGGGTGGAGGCGTTCGCGGTGCCGGAGCGGATCGGCATCTGGACGCGCGGGCCGAATGGCGAGGCGAAGGTCGGCGCGATCGGCGTCAGGGTGCGGCGGTGGGTGACGTTTCACGGCTTTGCGGTGAACCTCGACCCGGAACTTTCCCACTTTTCAGGCATAGTGCCCTGCGGTATTGCCGATTACCCGGTGACCAGCCTCGACGAGATGGGAGTGTCTTGCGGACAGGAGCGTTTCGACCTGGCACTGGCAGCGGGCTTGTGCGATTTCCTCGCCGCTCTCGAGGCAGGGGCGCGGGAGGCTTGAGGGCCCGACCCGTTTTCGATTAGTATGCGCAACCGATTTGGGCGAAAAGAGGGGCCACCCCACCAAATCCTCAATCTAGGGAGTTTCTAAATGCGTGACCTCTTCAAGACCGTCATGACCGGTTCGATCGTCGCCGGCGCGGCCCTCCTCGTCGCGGCTTGCGGCGGCAGCAGCGACACCACGACGAACAACACGACCAACTATGCGACGGACGACGCGCTGATGGGCAACGACATCGCCGCTCCCGACGCCGCGATGAACGGGGCCGCCGGCGCGAACCTCGGCGCGCCCGCCGCGACGACGAACACGTCGACCACCACGACGACGACGACCAACACCACCGGCACCGGCAACACCACGACCGGCGCCGGCACCGGCAACACCACCGGCATGTAAGGCCGGGCGGAAACGCCATTCGGGAAGGCCGTCCGGGCGACCGGGCGGCCTTTTCCTTTGGGGGATCGAGACCGATTTCCTTGCGGCCCCGGCTGTCGGCGCTCCCCTGCCTCGTCCTTGCGGCGCCCTTCGCGTTTTTCCGTGCCTGCCCCGCCGCAGGCTTTTCTCCGGGACGCTGGGCGCTTAAGCGGATGGCGGGCCGTGCGCCCGCCGCGACGAAAGCCGCTCCTGCCACTGGGCGGGCGAACCGCCTGCGGCTAGGCTCAGCGCGCGACGGGGTCGAGTGAGGGACAAGTGATGCGTACAGGGATGCTTTGGGCGGGAGCCGCCGCCGCCTCGGTTTTCGCGTTGGCGCCCGCCCCGGCGGCGGCGCAGCTCTTCTTCTACAACCCCGAGATCAAGAGCGGCCCGATCGATCCGTCCGACCCGCTCGTCGGCGAGCCTCTGCCCGGCGCCACCGCGGCGGAGCAGCGCGCGAACCTTCTGTGGAACCTGCGCGCGGCGCTGAACGTCGCGGCCCTCCAATGCCAGCCCGACAGCCACGGCCCGGAGAAGAAGCCGAGCTTCATGCGCGCGGCCGACAATTATAACGGTTTCATCGCCCACCATGCCGGCGAGCTCGCCTCCGCCTACCAGGCGCTGGGCAAATATTTCCTGCGCACCAACGGACCGAAGGGCGCGGCGCTGTTCGACCAATATTCGACCCGCACCTACAACGGCTTCTCGACCACCAGCGTCTACGGCTTCTGCCAGATCGCCACGGCGGACCTGAAAAGCGGGCTGAGGGTACCCAAGGGCCAGCTGGTGCCGTTCGCCGCAGCCCATATGCGCGAGCTGCGCAACAGCCTTGCGCCGTCGGCCGACCGGCCGCTCGTCTACAATCCCTACCTCGTGCAGGTCGCCGCCCTGCCGAACCTCACCGACGCCTGCTGGAACGGGAGCGACGAACTGCTCGTCCAGTGCGGAGGCACGGGCACGGCGAGCTCCGACAAGCGCAAGAAGCGCCGCGGCTAGGGCAAGCCCAGCAGCTTGTGCGTCTGGAGGCTGAGCCTCCAGCGCGGATGGTCCATGACATAGGCGATCGCCGCCCGGGTTGCCGCTTCGTGGTCCGCGCCGTCCATCGGCTGGATCAGGAAGTGACGGAAGTCCCAGCCAAGCAGCGCCTCCGGATCGATTCCATCCTGCGGCCAGACCAGCTTGAGCTCGTCGCCGCTGCGCTGGACGATCTTTGTCCCGGCTTTCGGGCTGATGCAGATCCAGTCCAGACCTGCGGCGGCGGGCAGTGTGCCGTTGCTTTCCATCGCGACCTCGAACCCACGCGCGTGGAGCGCGTCGAGGAGCGGCGCGTCGAGTTGGAGCATCGGCTCCCCGCCGGTCACGACGACGAGGCGGCGCTCCGCTCCGCCCCACAGGCCCGCGGCGCAGTCCGCCAGCGCTTCGGCCTCGTAGCGGCCGCCATTCTCCCCGTCGGTGCCGACGAAATCGGTGTCGCAGAAGCGGCACTGGGCGGCGGCGCGGTCCGCCTCGCGGCCAGACCACAGGTTGCAGCCTGCGAAGCGCAGGAAGACGGCGCGGCGCCCCGCCTGCATCCCCTCCCCCTGGAGCGTCAGGAACAGCTCCTTGACGGCGTAGCTCATAGTGCGTCGGCGTAGCGCGTCGGATCGGGCAGGCGGGCTTCCTCGAACCCCCTGGCGCGCAGCCGGCACGCATCGCAGCGTCCGCAATGGAGGCCGCCGGGAGCGGGATCGTAGCAGGACCAGCTGAGGCCGGCGTCGAGGCCGAGCCGCGCCGCCTCGCCGGCGATGTCGGCCTTGGTCATGTGCTGAAGCGGGGCGCGGATGCGAAAGGCGGGGCCGCCGTCGGCGGCCTTGGTGGCGAGCGCCGCGAGGCCTTCGAAGGCGGCGATGAATTCGGGACGGCAATCGGGATAGCCTGAATAATCCAGCGCGTTGACGCCGATGAACAGGTCGCGCGCCCCGGCCGCCTCCGCCCAGCCGAGGGCGAGCGAGAGCAGGATGGTGTTGCGCGCCGGGACATAGGTGACGGGAATCGACTCGCCGACCCCCTCCTTGGGGACGGGGATATCCGCGGTGAGGGCCGACCCGCCGAAGGCGCGCAGATCGAGCGGCAGAACGACGTGGCGGGCGGCTCCCACCGCCGAGGCGACGCGCGCCGCCGCCTCGAGCTCGATGCGGTGGCGCTGGCCGTAGTCGACGGTGAGGGCAAGGACGGCGAAGCCCTCCTCGCGCGCCAGCGCCGCGGCGACCATCGAATCGAGCCCGCCCGAGAGGAGCGCCACGGCGTAAGGAGGCGTGCTGGACATGGCGCGGCAGCTAGAGACGCGGTGCGGGGACCGCAAGCCCGCCCAAAAGAACGGGCCGCCCGGTGAGGAGCGGCCCAGTTGCGGCCGTGAGGCCTGCTAGGGAGGAAAGCGTGCCTGCAGAAGCGGACACCGTGTCGGTATAGCGAAGGCAGGGTAAACAGGCCCTTAATGCGGCCGGCCGGCGCGCCTCCTCAGCAATCGGAGAGCTTTCGCGCCGTCGCACGGTAGGAAAAGGGCCGTCCGTCGACGAATCCCTGCGTCTCGATCGTCGCCGCCCGGGAGGTTTCGACGCGCACGCTGGTGCGGCCGAAGCCGCGCGCGGGGCAGACATATTCGACCGTCGCCCCCCGCTCGTCCGCCTGGACGAGTTCCTGGCGGCAGCCCGCCGCGCCGTGCTCGATCTGGAAGAGGAGCTTCCTGTCCCCAAGGCACAGCGACCGCTCGAGCGATGCCTGGCTGGCGCTGCGGATCACCCAGTGCCCCTGTTCGAGCTTCAGGAGCGCGTCGGCGGCGCGGCTGCCGGCGAGCGCCAGAGCGGGCGCGGCCGCCGCCGCGGCGAGCGCGAGCGCCGCCGTTCCTTTCCCCCACCGCCACATGCGCCCTCCTATAGCGCACCGAATGTGACGGAATCGAGCGGCGTCGCGGCGGCGGACCTGCCGAACGCCGGCTCAGTCGCCGAAGTCGCTGAGGGAAATAGGGAAAACCCGCGAGCAGAATTCGCAATCGACGCTGATGAAGCCGTCCTCGTCGACCATTCCGGCACGCTCGTCCGCGGCGAACCGGCCGATCACGCCCTTGATATAGTCGAAGTTGCAGCGGCAGCCCTTGGCGAGCGGGACCGTCTGCAGCACCCGCACTTCCTCCTCGTGGAAGAGCCGCCACAGCGCCGCCTCGAGCGGCAGGTCCGCATCGGTGAGCTCGTTGCCGCGGATCGTCTCGGCGAGGATGCGGACATGCTCCCAGTCGGGATGGTCGAGCCGCGTGTGGATGCGGTCGCGCCCCTCCTCCCCTTCCGGGAGGTGCTGGACGAGGATGCCGCCGGCGACGCGCCCGGTGTCGTCGACGGCGAGGCGGACGACGCTCGGCAGCTGCTCGGACTGCGAGAAATAGCTCTGCGCGGCCTCGGCGAGCGATGCGCCCTCGAGCGGCACGATGCCCTGGTAGCGCTCCTGCGACAGCGGGTGGTCGAAGGTGATGGCGAGATAGCCCTTGCCGAACAAAGCGTGGAGATCGCGGTGCGTCGGCAAGGCGGCGAGCCGCGCCGAATCGAACCGGACGTAGCCGCGCAGCGCCCCCGCCTTGTAGTCGCAGACGAAGAGATCGACGATTCCCTGCTCGGTCTGCGCCTGGAGAGTGAGCTGGCCCTCCTCCTCCTTGAGCAGCGAGCCGAGCAGTGCGGAGAGGACGAGCGCTTCCGAGAGGGTTCGCGCGATCGGCGCGGGATAATCGTGGGCCGAGAGGATGTGATCGAGCAGCGGCCCGAGCCGCACGATGCGGCCGCGCGCGTTGCGGGCGGGGATGGTGAAGCCGAGCGCCTCGTCGAGATTGGCCGTCGCCTCGGCCTCGAAATATTGGGAAGAAGACATGGCGGCGATGTGGCAACGCGGCGCGGCGGTTCAAGCTCCGCCGTGCTCAGGCCGCCTGCGGCACCTCGTAGCGGCGCGCCGCTTCGCTCAGCCGCTCGACGAATTCGGTGATATGCGCCTCCTCGACGATCAGCGGGGGGAGGACGCGCATGACGTTGTCGCCGGCGGCGACGGTCAGCAGGCCATGGTCGCGCAAATAGGTGACGAAGGCGCGACTGTCGGCCTTCATCCTCACGCCGAGCATCAGGCCGAGGCCGCGGACGCTTTCGAAGAGATGGTCGTGATTGGGGATCATCTGCTCGAGCGCGCCGCGCAGGCGCTCGCCCATCCGGTTGACATGGTCGAGGAAGCCGGGCTCGAGGATCACGTCGAACACCGCCTGGCCGGCGGCCATGGCGAGCGGGTTGCCGCCGTAGGTCGAGCCGTGGGTGCCGACGACCATGCCCGCGGCCGCCTTTTCGGTGGCAAGGCACGCGCCCATCGGGAAGCCGCCGCCAATGCCTTTGGCGGAGGCGAGGATGTCCGGCTCGATCCCGTAATGCTCATAGGCGTAAAGCTTGCCGGTGCGGGCGACGCCGCACTGGACCTCGTCGAACACCAGCATGAGGTCGTGCTCGTCGGCGAGGCGGCGCAGGCCCTGGAGGAATTCGGCGCCGGCCGGGCGGATGCCGCCCTCCCCTTGCACCGGCTCGACGAGGAACCCGGCGGTGTGCGCGTCGATCGCCGCTTCGGCGGCGGCGAGATCGTCGAAGGCCACGACGACGAAGCCGGGAAGAAGCGGCGCGAAGCCGTCGCGCAGCTTCGGCTGGTCGGTTGCGCTGATCGTCGCCATCGTGCGGCCGTGGAAGGCGTTGCCGAAGGTGATGAGGACGTTCTTCTCCGGGTGCCCGTGATGGTGGTGGTAGCGCCGCGCCGTCTTGATCGCGCACTCCACCGCCTCGGCCCCGGAATTGGTGAAGAAGACGGTGTCGGCGAACGTGTTCTCGACCAGCCGCTTCGCGAAGGCCTCCCCCTGCGGCGAGCCGTAGAGGTTGGAGACGTGCATCAGCGTCGCCGCCTGGTCCTGGATCGCTTTGGTCAGGTGCGGGTGGCCGTGGCCGAGCAGGTTGACCGCGATGCCACTGGCGAAATCGAGATATTGGGTGCCGTCTTCGCCGTAGAGATAAACGCCCTCGCCTCGCACCGGCCGCACCGGCGAGCGCGGATAGACGGGCATGAGCGGCGTGATGGCCATTGCGACGGCTCCTCGACGATGGGAAAGCGGCGCTGCCGCCGCTTTGGCCAGCCTCTAGAGACCGCGCGTCCGGCGCGTCAACACCGCGCCCTCAGCCGTGGGCGAGGTAGCGGTCCAGCTCCGCCTGGATTGAATCCAGCCGCTGACGCAGGCGCACCCGCTCGCGATAGCTGCGCGGCGTGTGATATTGGAGCTGCTGCTCCATCCGCGCGAGGGGCAGCGACAGCCGCTCCGCCTGGTCGCGGGCGATCAGGCCCTTCTGGAACGCCGCGGACACTGCGGCGCGCAACTGGACGGTGCGCTCCCCGATGCCGCTGCTGATCGCGTCCTGCCCATAGGCCGGCGGCGGCGTGCTCATCGGCGGCAGCGGCGCCGGCAGACGCTGGGCGGCGGCGGGCGCGGCGATCAGGAGCATGAGGGCGAACGGCGGGCGGATCTTACGCATCGCTAACCTCCTCGGGCAGGAGGGAAAGCTACGCCTCCGCAAGGGGCCTGTAAATCAGCTCTTCAGCTTCCAGCCGCGCCTTAGCAGCGCGTAGCAGACGATGCCGAGAACGATGTCGATCGCGAGCAGCAGGGCCGCGCCGAAGCCGACGGCGGAATCGGCGACGCCGAGGAAGCCGTAGCGGAAGCCCGAGATGACGTAGAAGAAGGGATTGGCCTGGCTCACCGCCTGGAAGGCCGGGGCGAGATTGTGGATCGAGTAGAAGGTGCCGGAGAGCAGCGACAGAGGCGCGACGACGAAGTTGGTGACGGCGGCGGCATGGTCGAACTTCTCCGCCCATATGGACGTCAGCAGGCCGAAAAAGGCGAGCATCGCCGCGCCGAGCACGCCGAACCAGGCGATCGCCCACAACGCGTGCGGCGTCACGTGGACGCCGGGCCAGAGCAGCATCGCCAGCCAGACCGCGAAGCCGACCAGGATCGCGCGCGTCACCGCGGCGCCGACGAGCGCGGCGATCAGCTCCCCGGTGGAGAGCGGCGGCATCAGATAATCGACGATATTCCCCTGGATCTTGCCGACGAGCAGCGAGAAGCTCGCATTGGCGAAGGCGTTCTGCAGCATCGCCATGACGATGAGCCCGGGCGCGATGAAATCGGCGAAAGGGATAGGGGCCGGGCCGATGTCGACGGTGCGGCCGGCGCGGCCCAACGCGACGGTGAAGATGACCAGGAAGAGGAGCGTCGTGATGGCCGGCGCCCACACCGTCTGCAGCTGCACCTTGAAGAAACGCCTCACCTCCTTCACATAGAGGGTCCTGAGGCCGTACCAGTTGACGTTCCGGATCGTCGGGACGCCGGGATCGGCCCGGACCCAGCTTGAAGGCTGCTCGTTCATGGGACCGTCGCTAGAGACGTTCGCCGGGAGCGGCAAGCCGCGAAGGAAAGACGTGCATGTCCTGGACTGACGAGAGGATCGACCGGCTGAAGAGCCTCTGGCTGCAGGGCATGACCGCCAGCCAGATCGCCGAGGAATTGGGCGGCGTGTCGCGCAACGCGGTGATCGGCAAGGCCCACCGGCTCGGCCTCCAGTCGCGGCCTTCGCCGGTGAAGCCGGTCGAGGAAGGCGCCGAGGCCGGCTCGGAAGCCGAGGCCGCGCCCTGGGAGACGCCGGCCGCGCCGTCGGAGGCGGAGCGCGCCCCCTCCGCGCAGGCTGATCCGGAGCCTGCTCCTTCCGCCGCCGCGCCTCCTCAGGCGACGCCGTCGCAGCCCGCCCCGCCGCCGCAGCCGCAGGTCCGCTCGATCGGTCCCGGCGGTTTCGTCCGCCAGGCGCCGGGCGAGCAGCAGGCGCCGATCCCGCCCGCGCCGCCGCGCCGGCTGGTCCCGGCCAAGCCGAGCCCCGAGATCGCCGACAAGACCAGCCTCCTCGATCTCAACGAGAAGATCTGCAAATGGCCGATCGGCCATCCCGGGGAGCCCGACTTCCACTTCTGCGGCGCTGCGGCGAACCCGGGCTTTCCCTATTGCGTCGAGCATTGCGGGGTCGCCTACCAGGCGCAGATTCCGCGGCGCGACCGGCGCCCGCCCCCGCCCCTGCCCTTCGGCGGCCCGCGCATCAGGTAAAGTCCGGTCCGTTCCCGAGCATTCACGACCGACAAGCTTCCGCTCGGCCCAATAATCGACTACACTACTTCCTTCTCGTCGCGCGGGGGCACGATGATGACCGAGGAAGCGATTTCCTGCGAGCAGCGGCAGCCGAGACCACCCGGTTGGCTGGAAACGCATTTCGAGGCCCTTCTTTTCGGCTCACGATGGATCGCTGCGCCGATTTATTTGGGTCTCGTGTTCGGCCTCGTGATGCTGCTGGTGATTTTCTTCAGGGACCTGTGGGAGAGCGTGATGCATCTCCCCGAACTTACCCGCGACGTCGTGATCTCTCGCATCCTCGACTCGATCGACATAGCATTATTGGCTAACCTCCTGCTGATCGTCGTCCTCGCCGGCTACGAACACTTTGTTTCGAAAATCGACACGGCTGCGGACGAGGACCGGCCGGGCTGGATGGGAACGGTCGACTTCTCGGGTATCAAGCTCAAGCTGTTTGCCTCGATCATCGGCCTGACCGGAATCGAGATATTGAAGACGTTTATGAAGGCGCGGCCCGGCCTCGATGCCCCTGTGCCGCTCGACCGAGAGCGCATCGCGTGGATGCTGATCATCCATGTGACCTTTCTATTCACTGCTTTGCTATCGGCATTGGCTGACTGGCTGACCAGCAAGACCGAGGCCGAAACCTCCGTGGCCGACCGGCTCAAAGCCGAAGCCTGCATGGCCGCCGAGCGCGCGAGAGGAGACGCGGCAGCGGTCTCCGCCACCAAAGCAGGTTGACAGACTGGACCGGTAATTCTCGACCCGGTTCGGCGAACCCTGGCCTCCTGGTCACTGAGTTCCGCCCCGCCCGGCGGCCCACCAGCGCCCGCCGTCGCCCGGCTCGCCCTTCCAGGTCTGCGCATCCGCTGAGCCGCGGCGGAAGGATTCCGGCTCCGTATTGATCTGAGTTAACGGCTTTTAACGGAACGCGAAACTCGCGCCGCCGTTATTGCGGAAACAGAACAACTGCCGAGCCATAGCCTTTCGACCATGTCTCACGAAGAAGCCGATTATTATCAACAGCGCGCCGAAACCGAAGTCGCGCTGGCCCAGCAGGCGTCGCACCAGGCGGTGGTGCGGGTTCATTACGAGCTTGCTTCCGCTTATCTTGACCGCATCCACGGCGACACGCCGCGGTCGAGCGGCGGCCTGTTCGAAGGCTGAGCGGCGGCCGCGGCCGGAGCCATACCGTGTTTGCACGGTATTCCCTCGTCGCCCGAAGCCCGGCACAAGGGCCGCAGCCAAGATGGCAGCCGGCGGTTTCTCTGGTCCCGCCGGCCGGCGGCGGCCCCCACCCCCCCACGAGCGGGCCGCCGCCACCCTCCTTCCGGTCCTGCCGTCGCGGCGGCCTTGGCATGACGAGTCTTCGCCGCCTATAGATTCGCCATGTCAGACCTGTTCGCGTCCACCGCCGGCCCCTCCTCCGACTATGATGCGGCCGCCATCGAAGTGCTCGAGGGACTGGAGCCGGTACGGCGCCGGCCCGGAATGTATATCGGCGGCATCGACGAGCGGGCGCTCCACCACCTCGCCGCCGAAGTGCTCGACAATGCGATGGACGAGGCCGTGGCGGGCTTCGCGACCCGCATCGAGGTCACCCTCGACCGGGGCAACCGCCTCACCATCGTCGACAACGGCCGCGGCATGCCGATCGACGAGCACCCCAAATATCCGGGCAAGCATGCCCTCGAGGTTATCCTCACCAAGCTCCATTCCGGCGGCAAATTCTCGAACAAGGCCTATGCGACGTCGGGCGGCCTGCACGGCGTCGGCGTCAGCGTCGTCAACGCGCTGTCGGTCGAGACGGTGGTTGAGGTGGCGCGCAATCGCGAGCTCTACCGCCAGACCTTCTCGCGCGGCGAGCCGACCTCGCCGCTCCAGATGCTCGGGCCGACGCCGAACCGCCGGGGCACCAGCGTCGCCTTCGTCCCCGATGCGGAGATCTTCGGGGAGGAAGCCAAGTTCAAGCCGGCGCGCCTGTACCGGCTCGCCCGTTCCAAGGCTTATCTGTTCGCCGGCGTCGAGATACGCTGGAAATGCGATTCCGCGCTGATCTCCGACCAGACGCCCGCGGAGGCGACCTTCCAGTTTCCCGGGGGCCTTTCCGACCACCTCAAGGAGCAGATCGCCGACCGCGCCTGCGCCACGACGGACTTCTTCAAAGGGCGCCAGGACTTTCCGGACGGCCAGGGGATGGTCGAATGGGCGGTCGCCTGGCCTTTGTGGAGCGAGGGCGGCTCCTCTTATTATTGCAACACCATCCCCACGCCCGACGGCGGCACCCACGAGCAGGGGATGCGCGCGGCGCTGACCCGCGGCCTTCGCGCCTTCGGCGAGCTGGTCGGCCAGAAGAAGGCGAAGGACCTCCAGGCCGAAGACGCGGTGGGCGGCGCCGAGATCATGCTCTCCGTTTTCATCCGCGACCCGCAGTTCCAGAGCCAGACCAAGGACCGGCTCACCAGCCCCGACGCGGCGCGGCTGGTCGAGGTCGCCGTGCGCGACCATTTCGACCATTATCTCGCCGACAATATGGAGCGGGGCCGCTCGCTGCTCGCCTTCGTGCTCGACCGGATGGACGAGCGGCTGAAGCGCAAGGCCGAGCGCGAAGTGAAGCGCAAGACCGCGACCTCCCCGCGCAAGCTGCGCCTCCCCGGCAAGCTCACCGACTGCTCGAACGACGATCCCGCCGGCACGGAGCTGTTCATCGTCGAGGGCGACAGCGCCGGCGGCTCGGCCAAGCAGGCGCGCGACCGCAAGACGCAGGCGATCCTGCCGATCCGCGGCAAGATATTGAACGTCGCGTCGGCCTCGGCGGACAAGATCCGCGCCAACCAGGAGATCGCCGACCTCACCCTGGCGCTCGGCTGCGGGATACGCGACCGCTGCGACCCGGCGCAGCTGCGCTACGACCGCATCGTCATCATGACCGACGCCGACGTCGACGGAGCCCACATCGCCACCCTCTTGATGACCTTCTTCTTCCAGGAGATGCCGAAGATCGTGGAGCAGGGGATGGTCTATCTGGCCCAGCCACCGCTCTACCGCCTGTCGGCCGGCGGCACCGTCGCCTATGCCCGCGACGACGTCCATCGCGGCGAGCTCGAGGCGACGGTCTTCAAGGGCAAGAAGGTCGAGATCAGCCGCTTCAAGGGGCTCGGCGAGATGAACCCGCAGCAGCTGCGCGAGACGACGATGGATCCGAAGACGCGCTCCCTGATCCGGGTAACCTTGCCCGAGGAATATCAGCAGCAGCACAAGGTGCGCGACCTGGTCGACCGGCTGATGGGACGCAATCCGGAGCACCGCTTCGCCTTTATCCAGGGCCACGCCGCCGACGTGGACGAGGAGGAGATCGACGCTTAAGCTCGCCCCGGCGCGAAAAGGGGAGCGCGATGCGCGGCTGGTGGCTGGGACTGCTGTTGCTGATCGGCGTCGCCGCGCCCGCGGCCGCCGCCGATCCGCCACCCGGGCTCAGCCAGCGCGCGGAGCAGGTCGCCGGCGTCCTGCGCGGCGAGCCGGTGCCGGACGATCTGTTCGCCCCCGCCTTCCTCGCCGCGGTGTCGGCGGCGCAGGTGAAGGAGATCGCCGCGCAGCTTCGTCAGGCCTATGGCGCTCCCGGTCGGATCGTCTCGATCACGCCGGGTCCGCCGGGGAGCGGCACCGTCAGCGTCGACTTCGAGAAGGCGACGGTCCGCCTCGACATCGCCGTCGAGCCCATGGCGGCGCATCGCGTCACCTACCTTCTGGTCAGCGCGGTCGAGGCCAAGGGGGAGACGCTGGAGACGCTCGCGCCGGCATTCCGCGCGCTGCCAGGCGTTGCCGGCGCCGCCGCCGTGCTCCTCGACGACGCGCCGCCGCGGCTCGCGATGGGGGAGCGGGCAGAGGAGACGTTCGCCGTCGGCTCCGTTTTCAAGCTGTTTGTGCTGGCCGAGCTGGTCCGCGAAGTCAGGGCGGGAGAGCGGCGCTGGAATGACGTGGTTCCGCTGACGGCGCGTTCGCTGCCTTCAGGCATCCTTCAAAGCTGGCCGCACGGCGCCCCGCTCACCGTTCACACCCTGGCCGCCTTGATGATCTCGCGCAGCGACAACAGCGCGGCCGACACACTCCTGGCACTGGTCGGCCGCGAAAAGGTCGAGCGGCTGCTGCCGACGCTCGGCGTCCGCGCCGCGGCGCGCGACCACCCTTTCCTCTCCACCCGCGAGGCGTTCCTGCTCAAGGCCGGAGACCCGGCGATGCTCGCGCACTGGACGGGTGCGGACGAGGCCGGGCGGCGGCGGCTCCTTGCCGGCATCGCCGCGGCCGAGGTGTCGAGCCTCGACGTGGGCCGCTTCGCCGACAAGCCGCTGGCGATCCGCGAGGTCGAATGGTTCGCCTCCCCGGCCGACCTCGTGCGCACGCTCGACTGGATTCGCCGCAGCGGCGACCGGACCGCGCTCGATATCCTCGGGATCGAACCCGGGCTGCCGCAAGCGGCGCGCGATTTCGTCTATGTCGGCTACAAGGGCGGCTCCGAGCCGGGCGTGCTCGCCATGGCCTTCCTCGCGCAGCGCGGCGACGGGAGCTGGATTGCGGTGGCCGGCGCCTGGAACGATCCCGCCGCGCCGCTCGACCAGGCGCGTTTCACATCGCTCATGGGGCGGCTGCTTACGCTGATGCGGTGACGCTCAGCGCCCGCTCTGCTCGCGCGATTTCTGGAGCGCCTTCATCTCCTCCTCCGCCTGCGCCCGCGCCGCCCGCATCTTGTCGAGCTCCGCCTTCTCCAGCTCGCAAAAAGCCTTCTGCTGCTCGGCGAGAGACTTGGGCGTGTCGAGGCAGCGGCCGAGGGCGACGCTGCGCGGAAGCAGGTCGAAGGGCTCCAGGCTGGAATCCTTGCGCTCGATCGCCGGCCCCATCGCGGTGAGAAAGGCGAGCCACGCGCGGCGCAGGCGCGCCTCGCCGACGGTCTTGTCGGTCGGCGGCCCCTCCGGCACCTTCACGTCGAGCGACTTGAGCGGAATGCCTTCGAGCCGCGCCTTCGCCTCGTCGAACCGGCCGAGCTCGCGCAGGGCGTTGACGGCGCGCGCCTCCATGCCGATCCAACGAAGGTCGTTGGGGCGCCGCTCCACCTTGGCGGAGGCTTCGGCGAATTCGGCAAGATAGCGGGCGCGCAGCTCCGGCCTGTCGTCCGCCTCCCAGCCCGCCTGGAGCAGAGCGAGGAGCTGGAGTTGGACCGGCACGTCCATCCTCTTCATCAGCCAGTAGGCGCGATAATATTGGGTGTCGGCCTTGCGCAGCGCCTGGTAGTCGTCCGAGCCGACGAGGGGCGTCAGCTTCTCGACCTCGGCGGGGGTATAATCCTTGTAGAGGACGAGCCCGTTCGACGGGCATTCCGGGAGCGGGTTAGGCGAGGGCGCGCCGTAGAACTTGCCGTCCGGCCGCTCGCCGAGCGGGGCGGCGCCGACCGGGACGACATAATCGAAGCTCTCGCCGCCGATCGGACAGGTCATTTTCTGCCGGGCAGTGCCTTCCGCGAAGGACGGCGCCGGCGCGACCACGGCCGCGGCGACGCTCAGGGAGAGAAGGATTTTACGCGTACGCATGACGGACTCCTTCAGGTGGCGACGGCAGGCGCGATGAGCGGGAAGCGCGGAATCTCGGCGGCGAAGCTGTTCCCCTGCTCGCCGACCATGATGTAGCGCCCCTCCATGAAGCCGGTCGGCGTCGGCAGCGGGCAGCCGGAGACGTAATCGAAGGCGCCGCCGGCCTCGATCACCGGCTGCTCGCCGACCACCCCCTCGCCCTTCACCTCGCTGCGGCCGCCCCGGCCGTCGCCGATCGTCCATTCCCGCGCCATCAGCTGGACCGCGCCGGGGCCCTCATTCTCGATGCGCACATGATAGGCCCAGAACCAGCGGCCGCGGCCGGGCTCGGACTGCTCGGGCAGGAAGCTCACGGCGACGCGCACCGTCACGCCGGCGGTGGTCGCGCTGTGGGGGAAAAGGCTCTTCACCCGCTTTCCCTCGCCTCCTTGCCCCGCCCGGTCAACCGGCCTTCTCGACGTGCAGCATGCCCGCGGGACAGGGCCGGATGAGGTCGGTGGCCGGAACGTCGTGGCTGAGCCAGTCCGCCCAGCGGTGCTTCGGGACGATGGCGATCTGGCGGTTGTGGTAGGGCGCGACGTCCGGCCCCGGCGGCGTCGTCAGCATGGTGAACGCCTCCCCCACCTCCTCGCTCGCCCGCCACAGGCCGGCGATGCAGAACCACGGCTCCCCCGCGACGGTGAACAGCCATTTGTCCTTGCGCTTGTCGGCACGCGGCGCCGCGGGCGTCGTGAATTCGTAGAAGCCGTCGGCAACAATCAGGCAGCGCCCGGAGCGGAACTCGCGCCCTTCGCCGCGGAAATTGTAGACGGGCTTTCCACCCTGCCCCGGCCAGGACCATCGACGCTGGACGAGTTCCGCCGCGTCGCCGTTCCACCTCAGGATCGGCGCCCGGTCCGTGATGCGGATGTCATCGCGCGGCTCGAGGTTCGGCAGGCCTTCGGGAAAGCGCAAGGGAATGCGCAGGTCGTTGAACTCCTGTCCGATCGTGCCGAGCTCGACGCGGCTCCTGTAATCGTTGCACATGCGCGACAGCCGCTATCCCGCGCGGCGGGTGAACGCCAGCTTGACAGCCGCGCCCCCTCCCCCATATGCGCCACAGCTTCGCGCTTTAGGCCCCTTCGTCTAGCGGTCCAGGACGTCGCCCTCTCACGGCGAAAACACGGGTTCGAGTCCCGTAGGGGTCACCAACGCTTTGAAAAGCTAAGCCTTTTCAAATTATTGGCCGAAATCAGTAGCTTCCATGCCGCCAGCTGGTACAAAGGGCTGGTACAAAATGGGGTTGCGATTGCCGGGGCCGATCACCCATCCGGAGTCGAAGAATCTCTGGTTCCGCATGGCGGTGCCCGAGCGGCTACGCGCGAAGATCGGAAAGCGCGAGATCAAGTTCTCGCTCGAGACGGACGACCCGGCCGAGGCCAAGATTCGACAGGCGCAGGAGCAGGCCCGATGGCGGGCTCGGTTCCGAGACTTTGATCGCCAGATCGAGAGGGAGGCGGTCGCCCGTGCGCCGCAGATGGTCGACGGCTTCCTGGAAGCCATGGCCCGCCGCAACGGCGTGATGGCGAACGTCATCTTCGGCCTGCAGACCGTGATCACGATGCGGCTGTTCATCGCCTGGGGCCGGGACGAGTTCACCGAACGCCGCGCTGATCGCGCCTTCGCTTTCATGCCCCGCCGAAAGACCTGGCGCGGCGCCGACTTCTCCGACGTCGCCGACATCATTCCGGCCGAGGAACGGGACCGGCTGTTGGCGCGGATCGATCTGCTGCACCGGCATGAGGATACGCAGGGGCAAGGCTTTGTCGAAGCCATCAGCTATCTGCTCCGCGCCCGAGCATGGGATCTGGTCCGCATCGAAGTCTCGATGATCGAGGACCACGCAGGGATCGAAATCCCCCTTGGGTCAGCGCTCTTCGCCGCGGTGGCGGAGCACCTCCTGCGCCGTCTGACCGAGGCGCGTACCGAAAGCGCGGACCTCCTGCAGCGCGTCCAGCCTCTCGTGGACGAGGTGCCAGCCGAGCCGTTCGAGCTCGAGACTGCTTCGCCCAGGAAGGAGATCGCTCCGGCACGCAAGGGTGCAAAGCCACTCTCGGCGGGGCTCGCTCACTGGATCGACCTCCGCCGGCCGCGGCCGCAAAGCGAGGTCGAAGCCAGGCGCGCCGTCAATCGCTTCATCGAGCTGAACGGTGACGTACCCGTGGAGGAGATCACGCGAGATCAGATCCTCGAATTCCGGGACTTCATCAGCCGGATGCCGAGGAACCTCAACCTCGAGAAGCTCAAGCGTGAAGGGACGCCCCTGAGGAAAGCGGTCGAAGCAGCTCAGCTGGCCAAACCGGATGCCGAGGCGCTCTCGCCTGGAGCGGTCAAGAAGGACGTCGGCGTCTTTGCCGCCATTCTCGGACTGCTGAGGAACGAGGGCTGGATCGCCGACAATGTGGCCGCCGGCATCGCTGTCGCCGGCTACTCGAAGACCCGCAAAGGACAGCGGACGCCTCGCCTTCCCCTTCGCCCCTCCATGATGCAGACTCTGTTCGCCTCGCCCCTCTTCACCGGTTGCGAGGGACCGGGAGATGCCCAGCGGACCCGACCCGGCGACAAGGTCTACCAGGACGAGCTCTACTGGAGCTTCCTTTTCGGCGCGACGGCTGGGCCGCGGCTGGAGGAGGTCGGGCAGATACGGCTCGACGATATCGAGGTGACGGAGCGCAAGGGAAAGCCGCCGATCGTCGCGATCTACGTCACCGGCACCGGCGAGGGAGAGAACATCAAGAACGACGAATCTGCGCGGGTTATCGTCGTCCACCCTCGGCTCCTCGAGCTCGGCTTCCTCGATTACGTCCGCCGCCGCCGCGAAGCCGGGGCGACCCGCTTGTTCGACCTTCAGCAGTCGGCGACGGGCAAGTGGACGAAGGAGCTGAGCCGACGCGTCAACCGCTATGTGGATCGCGTGGTGACGGACGACCCGCGCTACGTCTTCCACTCGCTCCGCCACGAGTTCAAGGACCGCGCGGAGATGACGATCTCAACCCGCGTCCACGACCGCATCACCGGCCACTCCCCCGCCACCGCCGGCGGCCGCTACGGCGTCGGCGCCTCGATCGACCTCATCGCCCGCGAAATCCGCAAGCTCGACCTGTCCTTCATTGACTGGCCGCGCTTAAAAGCCGCGGCAGCTCACGCGACGCCCCTACCGCCGCGCCGCCGCCGCCGGCGGGCCACGCGGGAGAGGTAGACCTAAGCGTCATTCCTGCCGCGGCTCACCGGGGGTGGGCAATGATCGAGCCGTCGGTTCCAGCATTCAGTTCGGGGCGAATTCGATGCTTGTAATGGTGGCGGTCGCCTTGCCCTCCTGCCACTCCGAAGGGACCTTCTTCGCCGTAAGAAACTTGTCCGGCTCGTTCTGCCAGATGTAGTTCGGGCGCAGCGGCTTATTGTCGTCCGCGGAGTACCCACCCTGCACGACTAGAACCGGATTATACTCCTCCTCGGCAATGGGCTTGCCTTCGGCGTCCTGGAAGACGACCCTGACCTTCACGCGGTTGAGCGTTCGATTACCGTTGTTCTTGATCTTGAAATTCACCCCCGGAATCCTGCCGTCCAGGATGCTCTCATAGTAGCGAGCCTTCAGGTCGTAGAGACGCAGGTTGTCGCGGATGTAGGCGGCTTCCTCCGCGGAAGGCTTCGCGGTCGTGCTCCCGGCATCGCTGGTGCCCGGTGCCCCAGCGAGGGGTGCGGAGACATTGCCGGTTTCGGCAGTGGCCGACGACCGTGCGGGGGACCCTCCAATCCAGTCCCACGCGACGGCGAGGACGAGAAGGACGAGTGAGACGCCTGCGATGGTCTTTCCCGTCCGGTCCCCAAGGCTCGACAAAGAGGTCTCGGCCGCTGTTCGCGCCGTCACGGCCGCATAGATCAAGAGACCGGCGCCGAGCGCCAGCACGATCCACCCCCATTGGAGCTGCACGCTGCTCATCGCCGTCTGCGCCATGCCTGCGAACGGGTTGCCCTCGAGTGACTTCGCCATGTCGCCGCGCATCTGTGAGAGGTGGTATTGCAGCCTCAGGAAGTGGTAGAGCAGGACGAGCGCCGCCGCCGCTCCCGGCCAGAGCACGTCGCTTCCCCGGTCCTTGAGGGTGAGCCCCCCGGCTATGGCCGCCAAGGCGAGTAGAACGAGGGCTACTACGTTCGTGCCGTTGTTGAAGAGGTTGACGGTGCCGAGGAACGGCAGCGTGACGATCGGCGTGAACAGCCCCACCACGAGCGCGGCGGCACCGCCGAAAGCGAAACTCTTGTTGGTCAACTCAGCCCCCGTTTCGAGCGCGGATCCCCTCGCGCCTCAGAGACTCAGCTTAGCGAGCGGCAAGGCTTCGGCAAGCACTGGAATTACGCTCCCGCGGGGCTCCAGAGACTCGTCAAGGTGCCGGGATCAGTGGACTGACCAGCGCTCGGAGGTGACGAACTCGCCATCGACGGGATTCCCGTTCTTGTCCCGCGCCGGAGTGAAACGGGCCCGGCTCGTGAGGAGGCGACACGTCGTCGAATCGAGCACATCGTGCCCGCTGGACGAGAGCACGTCGCACTGCTGCACGCGGCCGCTGGAGCTGACTTTCAGGCGAACCTTCACAGTCCCGGCAAGGCCCTCCCGAAGAGCTGAGGGTGGATAGTCATCTGACGTGATCAGCGCCGCCAGGTCGGCATAAGGCTTGGGCGGACTGGCCTCCGCATGGGCCGAAGGGGGCGGAGCATCCGCGAATGGGTCCTTCGGGATGTGTGCCCAGCGGGCCTTCTCGCGAGCTGCGGCGTCGGCCCTGACCTTCACCGATTGGACGCATCTACGCAGCATGGCGACCGCCGCACCCGTACCGGTGAGGGAGAGTTGGTCCACCAGCGTCTTGCCGCGATAGATATGGAGGGACTTGCCGGCCGCGAAATGCTCGAGAAACCCGCTCGACATAGGCGCCATGATCGCCGGCTTCGCAGAGATGGTGGTTCCCATCGATTTTCCGCCGGAATAAGCGACGCCATCTAGGTGAAATGAGAGATCGTACTCTTGGTCGGTTTTTATCGACCAGTCGGAGTTCGCCACGAAGACCACGGTGCCACCAGTGATCAGCAACAGCACCGAGAGCTCTGTCTCACCGGCTCCCTCGTAAGTCAGATGGACGCCGCAGCCGTCATCCACCTCGATAACATCCCATCCCCCGGCGCTCGGCCACTCGCGTGCCCGGGCCATCGCAGGCGTCAGCGAAAGCATGATCGCCAGGACACCCGCACCCGTTCTGCTCGCCATCAGCCGCACGACCCCCGTTTGAATGTAATCTAGCCGCCAGTGCGTTGCGAGAGTCTTGCGATTCTGCTGCCGATTTTGAATTTGGGGCGCGGGAGTAAACCGAACCGTCCCCGTGGTCTGTGAAGAACTTCGCCGAGCAGGCGCACCCGCCTGAAGGGAGCGCCATAGCCGAATTCCCGACGCGTCGGCGATGACGATGCCGCCGTGGATCGGCCGGGAGCACGAGGATCACTCCGCCTGACGAGACAGCATGTTGTCGCGACGGCGCGCCTGGTGGCCAGCTAGCGGATCAGACCGACGCCCACCGTGTCCGACTCTACACGAATGGCTTCGGCGTTTTGACGACATTGGAGCACGAGCGTCTCGTCCATGGCTTTGGCCACAGCCGCTAGGCGGGCAACGAAGCGTCGGCCGAGTTGACCCTCGGTGCCGGAGAACTGCAGCTGGATATGATCGCACCAAGCGAGAATTCGCGCATCCGCTTCAAAATACGCCTCTGCACCGTGACGCGTTATCTCGAGGCTCGCCGATACGGTGCGGCGGGGCCCACGGGCGATCCGGATCAGGCCCAGTCCATTCAATTCGTTGGCGATGCGCTGCACGGCTTGGCGCGAGTGGCCGAGCACCTGCGCGATAGCGAGGATCGTCTTGTCTTCGCCTCCGGCCACCCACTTGAGCACCTGCCACCGCGCATGACTGAGACCGAGGTCCTCCAGCATAGCGTCGACACCGTCTGAGATGCTTCGGCTGAGATCCGCGACGTCATCGAACAGCGATTCCATCCGCTCGCGCGGGCCTACCTGGAGGTCTCCCTCCGCGTCTGCGCGTGGCAACATGTTGCCGCCGGGATTGTGCGAGGAAGAATGCATCGGCGAGCTCCATCGTCGTGGTGAGCGGCGGGACCGGGAGGGTCACCCGATTTCAGCCCGTCAAGAACGTTGTGAAGGCGTATTCTTGGACTGGAATTGGCCCTGCGCGAGGACGGAGCGATACTGCTCCTCGATGAGGTCCCTCACCACTGCAAGCGCGGTCATCACATCCTCCTCCAGTCGGTGCTTGGTCAGCAAGGCCGTCTGCCCCTCGTCGAAATTGGGAAACGTCACCACCTCATCGCGGATCGCCATTGCCCCCGGTTCCACTGTTGCATCCCGGATATGGCAGATAAGCTGAGCGACCTCGTTGCATCTCACGATCTCGCGGAGCCTCGCATCCGCCTCTTCCGCGAACAGAGGAGACGACAGCATGGCTACCCAATCCGGCGATGCGTCATTCACATGAAGGCGCCCGGTCGCCGGGTCCTCGATGATCGTAAAGCCTTGTGTGTCGATGTGCCGCATCATTTCCTCGAACGCCGTGCGATCGCGCCGCGCCACCGCTTCTCGTGATTGACGCTGATCCCAGGAAGCATTCAATTCGCGCAGCTTCTCGGAGAGATCGGCACCGAACGAGCGGAAGAATGCCTCTTCCTGAGGGGCAAGGACTCCCGCCGCAACAACCGGTCGACCGTCCGCAAGAAGGACCGGCCGCCGGTCAGCTTGCTCGAGCTTGCGGAGGATACGTGTTCTCAAGATGCTCCACGTCTCCCGCATCCGCTGCTGTCTTTCCGCGACGGCCGCGTTGCGGCTGGAGGTGAGGGCCTCACACTCTGCCCGTCGTGCGTGGAGCCGCTCGCGCGCTCCCTTCCGCGCCGCGGCGGCCTCTCGTTGCCGCGCCTCCTCCGTCAGGCCTGCAAGTCTCGCTCGGGCGGCGAAAGGCTGCGCCTCAGTCACAGCCAGCCGGTCGCGCTTGGCAATCACACGGCCAAGTGCGTCAGCTCGGCCTACCCGCACGTCCACGCTGCTGCGCGCTCGCTCCATGCTCGTTTCAGCCGAGCTGCGGCGCTTCAAAAGGACTAGCCTCACCTTGCCCTTCGCGCCTGCCACTGCTTCCGGCGCAGTCGCGACGCGTGGCCCAGCGGCAGTGCGCAACTTGTTCAGCACCTCCGCCGTAGCGCCCCCCGCGCTGAGCAGGCGGCGCCTTTCCGCTGCGAGGTCGCAGCCAAGCAGCGTCTGCTGCCGCCGCCGAAGCGACTCGACTTTCTGCCGGGTCCCCTCTGCCTCGGACATAGCCAAGGCCTTCCGCCGAAGAACCCCCAGGAGAGCGTCGCGGTCGTCGGTGGAGGACCTCGCCTTTATCGCGCGACACCGCTCAACGACCTTCGACTGGCGATCGCCAAGCTTGGGAACTTCCGTCCCGCGCATTTGCTGCAGTCGCTCGGGGGTGCGCCTGCGCATCTCATCCATTCGCGTCGCGGTCCTCGTGAACAGGTCGATCGCCCCGGCGACGGCGACGGCGCAGCGAGCGAGCAACTCCTCTTCGGCCTCCAGCGCAGCTAGCCTGCGGAGGGCTGCGGTCTGCCCCTGCCCGCGTTTCGCTTCACCCCGCCCCAGCCCCCGCTCCGATCGCGGAACTGCAGTGTAGCGCTTGGGCAGGCCGGCAGCCGCGAGAGAGCGATTGAGACAGGCGACGGCGTCCAACCGTCGCTCTTTGATGCCAGCGGGCGTGTTGATCGTGGAGTCCTGATCAAGACCAATCCGCCATTCGTACGAGCCGAGCCGCTCGACCTGGCGACGCGCATATATGATGTGCGCGTGAAAGTTCCTCTGGTCGCCGGCCGCACTGGGTTTGTGAGGCGCGGCCACATAAGGCAGCCCCCGCTCCTCGAAAAAGATGCAGATGTCGGCAAGCGCTTCCCGTCGCTGCTCCGGCGTGAGTTCGGCCGGGAACGCGATGATCTCGCTGATGTAGACGTTGGCGTTCGCCCGTTCCTCGCGCGCGATATCTTCGAGCAGGTCCATCAAGGCTGCGACCTCGGCAGGTTCCGTCCCGACGTTGCTGAGCCAGCCGCGCTCCGGCGTCTCGAGGCCGTCCTCGGCGATGATGTAGAGGACCGCACGCTTCGCTTCGCCGCCCCGCCACCGCTTCCCTGAGCGCGGCTTCAGGCCACGCGCCGTGAACTCGAAATAGAGGGAGTAGAAGCCGTCTGCGCCGCGGCTGTCGGATCTTCCGACTTCCCCTGGCAGGAACCCGGAGCCGTCGTTTCGAAGCCGCCGCATCAGTGCGGCGACGCGCGGTTTTCGCTCGGGCGGCACCCGGACCAGCTTCCGGATGCGCAGCAGCTCCTCGAGTTCGCGTTCACGCCGCCGTTTGGCGCGCCGGCTGTCTTTCTCGTGAGCCGCCTCGGCCCTCCTGTCGCGGCGCCGCCGGCCGGCGCGCGCTTTGGCGCTACGCAGCGCTTCGAGATCGACGCGTAGATCAGCGACGGTTGAGCCGAGGAGTGCCTTTTCCAACCTCACATGTGCCTCTTCACTTCGGGTGGGAGGCGGGGGGCGAGGCGGTTTTCGGGCTCACCCGAGCCGGAAAACACTTTGTCGCGCACCCCCCTCCCCTCCCTTCGCCTTCTATCTGCCCTGGAATGGGCGGGGTGGGGAGGCAGTGCCCTCGACCTTAGGGGGATAGGTTGGCTGGGTGGCCAAGGCTGGTCCGGTTAGAAGGAGCCATGACATCTTTCGCCGAAACAAGGTCAGAGGAGATCAGCGGGGCGCTCGCCCAACTGGCGGCGCTGGGCGTCCGGATCGGCGACAAGCAGGCGGCGATGCGCGAGCCTCTCAACGAACTCCGACGTCAGGCGAGGGCGAGGCACAAGCGTCGCGGGTCAGGCGCCGACCAAGCCCGCTACCGGCTCGGCTCTGCCTTTCTGGCGCTCGGCTGCCTTGGGGAGCAGGACGTGGAGTTGGTCGGGCTCTTCTGGCACGCCGACGTTGCCCTAGTGTGGCTTGCCCGCGCGCGAGCCGAGCTCGGCACCGCGACGCTTCCGCAGCTGATCGGATTCGTCATGGCGGAGCCGGCTCGGCGGGAATGGTTTAAGGCTTGGGGAATGTGGGTCCTCTGGGACCGCCGGCGCGCCCTTTACGAAGCCTCCGTCCAATCCTTCCTCGACAGCGGCAAGGCGGACGACCCCGAAGCCTCGTGGCGGGCCAAGCATCCGACCGACGATCAGATCGAACTCATCCACAGCCTGTGCGATCTCGACGGGGAGACTCCTCCCACCGAGCTCACCCGTGGAGAGGCATTTGAGTGGATCAGAGTTCGCGCCGGAAATCCGCGATACCGTTCTGGCCCACCGCTACCGGAGGATTGGCTATGACGTTTGAGGCACTCGGAGCAGAGATCGACGCACTCTGGGATCGGCTTCAGGGCAAGTTCGCTCAGATCGACGAGAAGATTCGGGTGTGCGACGAGGAGCAGTCCGAGGGCCGCACCGGCCTTGACGCCGTGACAGCTGCGAAGAAGCTAGCGGCTGAGGCGGATAGCATTCGCGAGACGCTACTTACAAAGATAGACCAAGCGATACAGATGTGTGCCCCGTGACCAAGGAGCGTTATTCCCACAGAGCGAAGCTGACCCGCAAGCGCCACAAGAAGGCGAACCGGAACCGGGGTGCTACCTTCGAACTCGCGGTGGCCCAACTCACCGGGAATGAAACGGTGGACGAGATCGTCGCCAATCTCCACCAAGACGGTCATTACGGAGGCCTCGGGGAAAGCGATCAGCCGAACCTGCTGTTCACAGCTGACGGCACCTTGGGTCCGGTACCCCTTGGCATTCTCTCCCACAAGGAAGAGCCTTTGCCACCGCATCTGCTTCCCCGGGGTCAGTCTGAGCTGCTCGCCTTCTGCAAGCGGCTGATCTGCGTGCCTCCGGACGAGCATCTGGTGGCCCTCATCGGGTCGGGCTGGCCCGGCGGGCGGGCCGTCGATCTCAAGATCCATGCCGCTGATTTATGGCACGTCCGAAACAGCGACTTTGAACTCTACCGATATCTCGTGTGCGGACAGCATTACAGCGCCCGTAGGCGGGCCCTCGGCGGCGGCTGCCCGCACGACTGGTCCCAGGAGAGGTTTGACGACGTCCTCGCGAGGATGGCGCTCCTTTGGTGCGCCCACGATGTCCAACTGACCTTCGTTCGGGGCGCTCGGTTGGAGCTTAATCCGTTCGGGACCGTGGCCGCACCGTCGTTGCCGACAGGTAGGCGCGCCTTCCTCGACTCGAACCACCGCGTGATCTCGCCGGCGACGGTGGTCGAGGCGGCTCGCACGAATTACGTACTGGCGAAGAGAGTTCTTGCCATGCGGGACCAGCGTGACAAGGAGCAACGAAAGTTCCTTGAGGCCGAAAGAAAAAAGACCCGTCGCTTTCAACGACTCTGCGGCGAAGCCAAACGCGTCTATGCTGGCGGAGCCAATCCGGCCCTGCCGCTCATCGTGAGGCAGAAGGTGGATGAGGCGCAGACGAGCATGGCCGCCAAGGAGCAGGACAATCCTTTTTGGCAGCATCTCGCAAACCATATCAATGCTCCGCCCCTGCCCAGGACGTTCGCACAACTCTGCCTTACGGGTCTCACCGTCCTGACCTCGAACGCCGGCTCGATTCTTCGCTACTGCCAAGCGGAGAGGGAGATCGGGGAACTGATAGCCCAGACCGACGACGGCGTCGGCGGGTGCCGCCCGCTCGGCGATTTCATGAACGGCTTCTCGCGAGATGCGCTCGGCCCGGGCGGAATGAAGCGTGCCCGCAATCTGCTTCGCGGCTACCGCGCCCGCTACCCGGATAAGGACTTCGGCTCCGTCTCGAAGATTTCGTCGGAGCCGTCCTACCCTGGCGAGACGCAGCAGCTTCCGGGCATCGGACAAACCGCTCTCGACGCGGCCGCCGAGTTCCTGGAGCGATGCGGGGCCAGGCGGCCGGGCGACCAGGAAGGTCCGATCGACAGCGAACGGCGCACTTTCTACCTGCTGGACGTAATCCCAGATGCCCGGCTTTGCCGGTGAGGCGCTAGCGTGCGAAGCGCCTCCAGGTTTCGTACAGGACCTGTTGGCCCGCGTCCGAGGTCAACTCGTCGTCACAGGCGCCGAAGCCGGCCAGACCCAGCTTCCGGGGGATGATGATCCCGTGGATGTGGTGTCGGGCGTACTCCAATCCAGCTTCGTGGGGGCAGTGTTGAACGACAAGTACGGGGAAGCCCGTCGCCGCCAGCGTTCGCAGCCAGGCTCGCGCTTTCTCATAGGCGACATGAAGTCGATCGTTCTCACCGAACGATAGCTTGACGGTCGTGAGGAGCCCCTGCCTCCACGGCAGAGCTGTCTTCTCGTAAAGGTCGAGAAGCCGCCGCGGGTCCATGAGCTCGTCGCCAGCGTTGGCCGGCAGGAGCGCCTCCCATCGATGAGCCGTGGGGCGCCAGTCGGCTCCCTCGGGAGGCGCATTCACGGGGTGGAGCTTGGCTTTGACGAATGCCGCAGCGCTGTTGCGGGCGCCGGCATACTCGACCCGAAGAACGCCGAACGTGAATCCGGGGAGCACCCCCTGCGGGTTGATAAACATGATTGGGTTCCACGAGCGGTTCGCCGACCGAGCGGTTTGAGCGCGGCTGCGGGGCTTTTTGGCGACCGCCATGTCATAGGCCTCCCCAGATGCGACGCTGATAGAAGTCGGCAGCGCGTCGGATGCCGGCTTCCGTCTCCTCGGAGTTGAGCGTCTGAGGGTCCCCGCAATTTCGGAGACCTTCGCTCTCGATGACCATGTGCGGGTCCCCGTGGCGAGCAGGAACCAACCACAGCCGCCTCGCGTCATGTCCGATGCAGGGAAGGCAACAAGACCTCGCTTCCACGTCCCAATGATGCCGGGCCAGGAGGTCGAAAGTGACGATGTGGCGCGCTCCCGGCCAGGTGCTGAGGCGCACGATGAGCGCGTCCTGCTGTGCCGTGCGAACGAGATCTTCCGCCTCCTCGATCAGCAGCGGCCGGTCTGCGCATGTGGGGATGAGGAGGAGGCGCGCGGTTGGATCGTAAAGGCAGGTCGGGGGGAGACCACCCGACCCGATGGAGCAATCCTCGAGCCGTCCGCCATACAGCTGGACGGTCAGCGCCGCGGCTTTGACGGCACGCCGACTTGCGGCGGCAATCGCCGGGACATGCGAAGTGATAATGAGCATTGAGAATTCCCTGAAATTCGGAGGTTTGCTGGCGGCTTCAGTCGCGCCAGACGCTCTCGGCCAGGATCTGCTCGGCCCTCGAGACGAAGGAGTGGCGAGCGTCCTCATTCGGCCATGGCTCCGACAGCGTCGGAATGAAGCCGTCCCTGGTGATCCGGAGGTGGACGTCGCCGGAATGCCGACCGGCAAGCCACCAGCGGCGGCCATCGGGCGTGGCGAGCGACATCTCGTCCAGAACGGCGAGATTGGCGTCGAACAGCGCCACGGTCACCAACGCTTCGACCAGGTCCGGTGCTGGATCCCGGAACCGGACCAGGATGAACCCGATCTGCCGGCGGCGGGCGAAGGCGAGGATCGCCTTCATGTGCGCTGGAGCGGGGTCGCGGGTGACGGCGATGTCCATGCCCAGTCGCGGGAGATGCTTTACGTCGGGAAGCGGAGTCGTGAGCCCCGCCACATCCTGAGGTGCACCGCCGCGAAGGAGGTCGGCGACGAACTGAAGGACACGCTGCGCGCGACGGCGCTGGTCAAGCGAGACGAGATTGGTCGGTTTGGTCATTGGAAAGCCTTCGGCGTTTGAGTGGCTGCCGCAGGCTCCTTTTTCATCTTCGGCCCTGCAGCGCAGAGCCGCCCTTCCGCCTTCTCTCCTCCTGTCGGCCTCAGCCGCCGCCTTCAGGCGCTTCGGTTTCGGTCGGTCGCCACCACGCCGCCCACCTCAGCATTTCCACAGCCATCGAGACATGGGCTGCCTCCTGCCAGAGGTGGAGCACATCCAGACGGCGCATCAGCCGCTCCGCCTCCTGCAGCGTCGCGGTGAGCTCGGCCCGCGTCGGCGGCGAGGGGACGCCTGCTGCCATTTCAATCGTGGATTACCGGTTCGAAAGGTCGAGCAGTGTTCGGGGCGCGGGAAGCTGCGGACAATGCGATCCGCGTCGAGAGTGGCCAGGCCCGCTCCCGCTGGCAGCCCATCCGCCCGCTTGACGAGCGTACCCTTAGCATCCCCACTCGCACCGGATGCTGGTCTGGCCCCCCTTGCTCTTGACCATGAGCGCGCCGCCGCACGCACTGCCGTCGTGGATACGGTAGTATCCGCCAGGCGGTACACTCACTCCCAGTCGCTGGAGTAGCGCCCGAGCCTGTGCTGACGACGCCCTCAGCCTCACCTCCCGCCAGGATGAGCTGTCAGTCTCGGGAGGGCGATCGTAGCCGACCGCGAACGACTGCACGGGCAGGCCATGCCACTGGATCGCACCGACAGGTGCCGCAACGGTCGTGCCCGCCTCGTGTGATCCGCCGAGTGGGTCGGGGCGCGAAGTACGTTCGCCTTGGATGGTCAGGCGAAGCGCACCTACCTCGCGCGAGGCTCGAAGCAACGTGTTGTAGTGAAGCTTTTCGAGAACGCGGAAGACGCGCTCTCCTCCCGGCTGGAAGGAGCACTGCCTCGCATCCTTGAAGCCGTGCGTGGCCGTAACGTCGGCTGCTCGAAGGTTCCCACCACCCCCTGTTGTGGCAGCCGCGGCTGCCGCCCCGAGCACCAGACCCAGCCACATCGGGTCCATCGTCCAGCGCGACATCAGAAACTTGGCCGGGCGTCTCTCGGCGCCCGCCTCTCGACCTCAGCCGCGAAGGCCGCTTTGTGCATCGCGGAGGCCTCAGTGCCTTCGGCAAGATACAGCGAGTGAAATGAGTCGTCGCTCTCGGCGAAAAGGTAAGTCATCAACTTGTTGCTCCAGGGGACGCAACTTTCGATCGGCTCCCCGTCAGAGCAGTACAGCATTACGTTCCCGAAGCCGCGATTGGAGGGCCGCCCGTATTTGTCCAATACGCCCTGATAGAAGACACGCTTCGTCATCTGGTGCGCGGGGATCTGAAACTTGACCGATGAAGCCACGGCACCCGACGGGCCCGCGTAATACCAGATTTCCAGATGCTCTCCTCGCAGGCCGCTCGCCATGGTGAACAAAGGCACCTTTGAGATCGCGGGGCGAGTCGCCGGGCGCCGTGTGGCTACCTCATCCGAGATCCTCCGCTCCCACGACTCCTGGTCCGGGTCGGAGGCCCGCAGCGTGAAACCCGCCCGAACCAGCGCTGCTCTCACCTGTTCCGATGTCATACCGAGCTTCACGCCCGCTATGTCCATGTCGGCGACGGCGGTCGGCACTACCTTCGACGCGGCAGGCGCGGGTAAGGCCAGCGGCGCTCCCGATACGGCAAGCAGACCCGCAACAAGCATCCGGTTCATCGGCACCCTCCCTCATGGGGCGAGCGGCCCAGCCGGCGGCATCGTCCCGTGTTGCGAGACGATGCCGGCCCCTGGAACCGGGTGTTAGAAACCTGCTATCAGACAGGCGCGAACGCCTTTACCCCGGGGGGCTGGACATGCGCGTCCGCCACCCGGTCGACCAAAGGTCGATGACCGGCTCTGATAGCGAGGTTTCTACGCCTCGACCCGCCGCAGGGCGGCAGGCAGAGCAATGGTCACATGGAGCGGCGGACGATTCAAGTACCCCCGGGGCAGAAACTTGCGAAAAGCATCAAATTTGTTCATGGGGATTGTCGCTGGCGAAGAATCATAGCTTCCCGCCAGTCAGGGATCGCTCGCTGGGCCGCCGAAGGCGCCGGGGGCTTCCGGAACCTCCTAAGCGTGGAGAGCCGCCAATTAGATTAGTGACCCGGGAATCCGCCTCGTGTAGCAATGTCGAAACTGGACGCGGGCCGACGTAATTTGACGATTTACCTTGATAATCTCGCGGCGACGCCGATCGACCCGCGCGTTGCGGAGCGGCATGCTGTGGCGATGACCGAGCTTCGCGCCAATGCGAATTCCGCTGAGCACAGCGGCGGTGCAAAGGCGCAGGCGAGCGTCGATGGCGCCGCACGATCGATCGCCGAGGCGATGCGCGCCGAGAGCGATAATGTCACTTTCACCCCCGGCGCCGCGGCGGCGCTGTGGCTCGCAATTGAGGACGCGGTCGCGCGAGCTCGAGGCCGCATCGCTCACGTGGCCGCGACCGCGGTGGAGCATCCATCCCTCTTGGCTGCGCTGCGGCGGGCGGAGAGCGCAGACCGGATCCGCCTGACGCTCCTGCCAGTCGACACGTCCGCGGCTCCGCGCATGGAAGCGATTGAGGAGGCGTTGGCCGGTGGCGCGGACCTCCTGTGCACAATGGCGGTGAACAACGAGGTAGGGACGGTGACCGATTTAGTCGCGGTCATCACGCTGGCTGAGAAGTACGGCGCACGGACGCTAATCGACGCGAGCCAGGCGGTCGGGCGCATCGATCTGCCTCGGCTCGGCGACCTAACCGTGATCAGCGGTGCCAAGATGTATGGCCCCCGCCGAACCGGAGCGCTGGTCGGCGAGCTCTCGAGCACGGCAACCGCACTGGCCCATGAGGTGTTCGGCAGCCCCGACGCGCCTGCCGCCACCGCCCTGGCGGTGGCACTGGAACTGCGCCAAACAGAGCGCGTTCACGACGAGGGCAGGATCGCGGCGATGCGGGACGCCCTAGAGGCGCGGCTCGTCGATGCCATCCCCGGCCTGCGTGTCAACGGCGCGTCCACAGCCCGAATTGCGGGCAGCCTTCACGTGGCGACGCCGCACGTGCCGGGCGAGGCCGCGGTAGCCAGGCTGTGGGGCAGGGTCGACCTTTCGACCGGCGCTGCGTGCCAGTCCGGCGTGCCGGGTCCTTCCCACGTCCTCTCCGCAATGGGCTTGGAGGACTGGGTGCGGGACGGCGCGGTGCGCATCGGCATCGGCAAGTTCAACACTGAGGACGAGATCGACGCGGCCGGGACGATGATCGCAGCGGCGCTTGGCGCCAAACCGACGAGGCTGCGCGCGTGACCGCTGTCGCCATCCGGCCACGGTTCAGCGGCCACGAGACGTTCGCCTGCCGCTTCGCGTGGGTGCCCAAGGCCGTGAAGCTTATTGCCCGCGACCCGGCCGCCCTGTTCGACGACGAGCGGTCCATGCTCGAGCTCGGGCTCGGCAAGAACATGGTCCGGGCGCTGCGCTTCTGGCTCGAGTCATTCGAAGTCGCGTCGGCCAAGTCCGGTCCGTGGGAGCTGCTCCCTTTCGGCCAAGCCGTATTCGGCGAGAACGGCGCCGACCCATACATTGAGCGCGTCGAGACGCAGTGGCTGCTGCACTGGCAGCTCAGCACCGCCGTGCAGAACCCGCTCTTCGCGTGGCGGCACATCCTCTATCGCCGCATGCGGCCCGACTTTACCCGGTCGGAGCTGCTTGCGGAGATGCGCGCCGAGGGCGAGCGGCTCGGCTTCGACCACTCGGACGTAACCCTTCTGCAGCACGCCGATGCCTTCCTGCACAGCTATCTCGGCTCCCTTAGCACCTCATCTCCGGAAGACGCGCTTGACGGCCCGCTGGTCGATTTAGGAATTTTGCGCCGGCTTGGCAGACGCCGCGGTGGGTCCGACCGGATCGAGCCCGTCTTCGCCCTCGGCCGCGTCCCGCTCGCTGAGATCGGCGGGCCGGTGGTCGACTATACGATCGCGAGCTACTGGCAGAGGCGCCGCGCGGGCGAGGCGATGGTTACCTTCCGCGACCTGGCGCACGGGGAGGGGTCCCCGGGCGCCACGCTGCGCCTAGAAGCCGAGGACCTGCGTGACCATCTCGAGCGCCCTACCTCGCTATGGTCCTACCGCCCGTCAGGAGACGCCGGCAGCGTGACCGCCGTCATCCCGCCGGACCCGGAACGCCTGCTCAGGGAGGTGTACGCATGAGCCGCCCATGCGCGATCGCCGACCTCTTGGGCTCGCCCGCAATGTTCTACCGCTCGGTCGCTCTGGAACGTGACGCGCCCGACCCGGCAGCCGGACGCTCGTTCGTGCTTACGCCGTGGCTCGAGCGCGGCGCCGCCGAGGTCCTCTCGGGGATGCGCCCTGATTCCACTCGCCGCGCCTGGCGCATCATCGGCGACTTCGGCGTCGGGAAGTCGGCTCTCGCACTTGCTCTCGTCCAAGCGCTGGATCCGCGCGTCAGCGACACTGGGATGCCCATGCGGGCGCTCGCCGATAGGCTCGGCGCCGAGACGCGGATGTTCCCGCTGCTTGTCACGGGGTCGCGCAACGGCCTCGCGGCCGCCTTGGCCGCCGCGATTGAGGCGGTGGCCGCGGACGGCACGAGTGTCGACAAGTCGTCGGCCAGGGCAATCCGCGCACTCGACGATCCCTTCACTAGAGTCACCGCGCTCCGCGACGCGCTGCGCGCTACTGGGCGCTTCGACGGCCTCCTCCTTGTAATCGACGAGATGGGCAAGTTCCTGGAAGCCGCCGGCGAGGAGGCAGGCTTCGACGTCTTCCGATTACAGGGGCTCGCTGAGGCCGCCGCGCGCTCGGGCGAGGCGGCGCTCGGGGTGGTGCTCATCCTCCACAAGGGCTTTCAGTCCTACGCGGAGGACTGGCGGACCGCCCGCCGTAGCGAGTGGGAGAAGGTCGCCGAACGGTTTGAGGAGATGGTTTTCGACCACCCGCTCTCGCACACGGCGGCGCTGCTCGCCGCCGCGCTCGACGTCGATTCTGACGCCATCCCGCCGAAGGTACGTACGGCCCACGACCGAACAATGGAGGACGTCCGGGCACTTGGCTGGCTCGGTCCGCGCAACGCGATCGGGGCCGCCGGCTGCTGGCCGCTCCACCCCTCTGCGATTCCGGTAATGGCGCGCTTTTTCGCCAGCTTCGGTCAGAACGAGCGCTCGCTCTTCGGCTTCGCCGCCAGCGAGGAGCCGAACGGTGTCCGCGCGTTCGCCGCCGCGACACAGGTCGACGGCGGTCTCTACGGAATCCCCCAGTTCTTCGACTACGTGGCGTCATCCTTCGGCCATCGCCTCACTTCGCGCGCTGGCGCAGGCGAATGGGACCGCATCCGAGCGGTGCTTGAGAGGGCTGTCGATGCAGATCCCACCGAGACCGCCGTTCTCAAGACGATCGGGATCTTGAACCTGCTTGACGCACCGGACCTGTCGCCCACCGCCGACAGCGTCCGGGCCGCGCTCGCCCCATCGTTGACCGCCGCCGACGTCGACCAGGCGATCAAGCGGATGACCGCCGGCGGGCTGGTCTTCCGGCGGCCAGGCAGGGCCGAGCTCCGGCTCTGGACCAGCCGGCGAGTCGACCTGTCAGCGATCTGGGCTGAGGCCGAGCGCGAGATCGAAGCCCGGAGCGTGCTCCGCGAGCTGCCCAGACACTTGGCCGCGCTATCGGTGCGGCCGCACGTCCTTGCGCGCAGGCACTCGGTGACGCGGGGCACCACCCGCCGGTTCGCGATCAAGTGCACGCACGCGGCGGGCCTCGCTGGCAGCGGCCAGCACCCCGATGCCGACGGCGCGGTCATCGCGGTGCTCTGCGCCGGCAGCGAGGACACCGTGATGGCGCGTGCCTGGTGTCAGGAGGTGTCGGGCAACGACGAGACGGCGATCGCCATCGTAGTCCCGCCCATCCCGGAGCTGGGTCCGCTGATGGTCGACCTACTGCGCCATCGCTGGATCGTGGCCAACGCCGTCGAACTCCGCGAAGATGCCTATGCAATGGCGGAGATAGAGCGCACCATCGCTGATCTCGAGTCGCATCTGGTGGCCACGCTCGAGAGCGGGATCGGTCTCCGCGGCCACGCTCCGACGCTAGAGGTGGAGGTCTACCTAGACGGACGGACTGTCGATCTCGCGGCGCCGATCCACACGCTGGTCTCCACGCTCTGCGACGAGGCCTACCGTGACTCGCCGCGCATTGAGAACGAGCTGGTCAACCGCCACGCCCTGACCAGCGCGGGCGCCGGCGCCAGGCAGCGCCTGATCGAGCTGATGTTCGACAAGGCGCACGATCCGGAGCTCGGCTTCAGGCCAGGCAAGAACCCGCCCGAGCGCGCACTCTTCCTCTCCCTCCTGCGCCGGGGACGGGTCCACCGGCAGGAGGACGGCGGCTGGTCGATCTCGCCGCCGCCGCCCGGCGACGACCCGCTCAACCTCCTGCCGGCGCTCGACGCGATCCGGGGCCGGCTCGAGAAGGACGGCGACCGCGTCGCTCTACCGGAACTCTACGCCCTGGTCGAGGGAAGGCCCTGGGGTGTCCGGCGTGGCCTCTCGCCGCTGCTGCTTGCCACCATACTAGTCGCCGCGGGGCACCGGGTCGCGCTGTTCGAGCGCGGCACATACTGCACCAAGCTGGATGGCGCGGCATTCATGCGCATCCTGAAAGCTCCGGAGAATTTCGCCCTGCAGTGGGTCTCGCTCGAGGGCGTGCGCGCGGACGTCTTCAACCGCCTCACCGTCCTGCTCGACCGGGTGCCTGAGGAATCCGGCCTGCGGCTGGTGGTCGACCCTCTAATCCGCTTCGGGGTCGACCTGCCATTCCACGTGCAGCACTCGTCGGCGCTCGATCCGCAGGCGAAGGCCGTGCGTCGCGCATTGTCGCAAGCGCGCAGCCCAATCGACCTGATCTTTACGGACCTTCCCGCCGCATGTGGCGTCGAACCGTTCGGGCCCCACGCCCAGCCGGATTCCGAACGGGCGGCAGAATTCGTCAGCCGGCTGAGTGACGCGGTCGAGCAACTCCGCGGCTGCTATCCGAAGCTGCTGGAGGATATGCGGTCGGAGACCCTGTCAATCCTCGGAGCGGCAGATCGCGCCGCGCTTGCCGAACGCGCCTCCGCGCTCGGCTTTCGGATCACGGGGCAATCGCTCAGGACGTTCGCGCTGAGGCTCGCCGACATGGCCCAGGGCGAGGACCAATGGACTGAGGCGCTCGGAGGCGCAGTGCTGGGGAAGCCACCAGTCCGATGGCTCGACCATGACGTCGACGCTTGGCGCTCGCAACTGGCCGAGCTCGCCGCCCACTTCCTCCGCGTTGAGGCTGCAGCGTTCGGCGAGACAGAGACGATGCGCAACGCGGTGCGCGTGTCGCTCACGCGTGTCGATGGCGAGGAGAGGGCCGTAATCGTGGACATCGGCCAGCTCGACGAGGTCCAGGCGGAGGCCATCGGGGCCATTCAGCGGCTGGCCGAGGGCGCGAACCTCAGCCTGGACACCGTTGCGGCGCTGCTGGCACTCGAGGGGATGCGCGGCGGGGCCGCCAAGGCGGCCGACACGCGGCCCCGAAAGGAGCGCGCGTGACGCGTCACATCCTCAGCCTGTCGGGCGGCAAGGACAGCGCCGCGCTCGCAGTCTACCTGCGCGATCGCGTCCCCGAGATGGAGTACATCTTCCACGACACCGGCAAGGAGCTGCCCGAGACCTACGACTACATGGCTCGGCTGGAGAGTATCTTAGGACGGCCCGTGACCCGCACGACGCCCGAGGACACCTTCGAGCACTGGCTGGCGGTCTACGGCGACATGTTGCCATCGAACCACCGGCGGTGGTGCACGAAGATGCTGAAGCTGAAGCCGTTCGAGAACTACATCGGCGACGATCCCTGCATCAACTATGTGGGACTGCGCGCTGACGAGAGGCGCACGGGCTACATCAGCACCAAGCCCAACATCACGGCAGTCTACCCTTTCCAGGAGGACGGGCTGGTGAGGGCCGACATCATCCGCATCCTTGAGGACAGCGGCCTGGGCCTGCCGCCCTACATGGAGTGGGGCCGGTCGAGGTCCGGCTGCTACTTTTGCTTCTACCAGCAGAAGATCGAGTGGGTCCGCCTCAAGCGCAGGCACCCGGACCTGTTCGAGCGCGCCAAGGAATACGAGGAGCGTAGCGCCCTGGTCAGCGAAGGTTTCACCTGGTGCAGCCGCGAGTCCCTCAAGGAGCTTGAGCAACCCGAGAGAATGGAGCAGATCGAGAAGAACTGGGAGGCGGCCGCTGCGCGCAAGTCTGCTAAGCGTGCTAACCTGCCGCTATCCGCAGTCCTCGCCGGCGCCGACTTCGAGGAGGAGGAGGCCGAGGGCTGCCTGATCTGCCAGCTCTAGGTCTGACCGCGCAGTGCCGTCGTTTGCGAGCCGCCCTCAATCACGACGTCCAAGACCTGTCAGCACCCGGGTCGGGCGCACATGACAGATTCTCGAATTCCGGCGCCCACCTTGTCTTCGTCCAGCCGCGCTTTGACAGCATCGACCCACGCGCCCGGTACCTCGAGTGTGCCACGCTGTAAGCCTCACACACCTCGTCCGAAGCCTCGCAATAGGTGGAGCCCGGGATCGTAGCGGACAGTTTGGGGCATGGCCCCTCCAGCCCCTAAACTTCCCGCGGTCGAGGCTTCGCCTTAGCTACGGGGCGCCGGTCGCTTTGCCGCGGCGACGCCAGATGCGGCTGCCTCGGGCGGCGTGCCGGCCTCCAACGCGGCAGCGCGCTGTGCCGGTTTGCCGGCCAGCGACGCCACGTCTTCCGCCACGTCACCGTCGCCGTCCCGGGGCGGCTCGCCGATCACGAGCACGACCGCCGGAGGCCCGGGGTGTACCCATCCGGTGCCATGCGCGACATAGATGCACCCCCCGACTTTGTCGCACTTGCCCTCCGCGGGCAGCAGCTTGTCGCCAAACAAACGGATCCATGTGTCCGACCCGGCGAGCTGGGCCGTCAGTCCTTCGACCTTGGACGCGAGCGGCTTGCGGGCCTTTTGCTCCTCCGCCGTCCCTTCCGGCATGGCCGCCAGCTGCTCCTTGAGATGCTCCAGGTGCTCGCCGCAGGCGAGCTTCAGCTTGGAGATGAGCGCCGGCGTGAGCATGATCGTGCTCTTCTTCTTGAAGTGCGAGACCACCAGTTCGGACGCCAGGAGTGCGATATCTGAGACGCCATTGACGGAGTGGTAGCGGATCTTGCCCCGCACGTGCTTGGCGATCGGTGGCATGACCGGTGGGCCGACGCGCGTCAGGTGGCTGCCGAGCTCGTGCTGCAGCTTGATCGAGTAGATCGGCCGCAGCCGGTCGCGGTTCGCCAAGTCGAAGCCTTCGTCCTCCAGGAATTTCGCCAGCCCGCCGAGAGGGACCGTTCGGAATGAGTTGAACCGCCAGTCGATGCGATACACTTCGGAACCCTGCAGCATGCCCTCGGTCGACGTGTCGGTCGTCTTCTCGGCGGGCGTCGTAACCGCGTTGGGATCGCCGAAAAGCAGGATGACACTCAAGTCGCGGTCCGGCGGGCGCTCATGCGTCGAGAACGCCAAGTCGCAGTCGGGGCTGAGGACGACCACCGATCTGGTGCGGTCGGCGGTCAGGAAGACGTCGCCGAGCTGAACGAACGGCACGTCCGCGATCGGCGATCCCTCGCCGGCCCGGGGATGGCCGCCGAGCTTCCCGAGGTTCCGGGCAAATAGGGCATTGTGATACAGCGATGCCACGGCGATCGAGGGCTCGGCGGGGCTTAGCGGCCCTCCCGGAAACTCCATGGCGTCGATCACCGCCTGCTGCTCACGCAGATGGGTCTCGAACGCGAGGGCCGTGAGGTGCGATGAGAGCAGCCAAGATAGGTAGTCGCCCAAGGGATGGCCGTCCGCATGCAGCGCTATGCGCTGGATGTAGGCGAAGTCGCCGATGTCTAGGTCGTCGATGGTCTCCGACAGCGCTTGGGCGGCGGCCTTCGCGTTGTCCTTCACCGCCTGGATGTAGCTTCCCAGCGCCGCGGAATGCTGCATGCCGCGGGCGAGCATGTCCAGGTGCGCCTTGACCTTCCAGTCCTCGTCCAGATCCATCTTCGACACGAACGCGAATGACGCCGCGTCGATGTGCGCGTTGCGCCTGAAGTCCGTGCGCATGGCACGCACGCCCTCTTTGGTCGACATCAGCACGATCTGCTGCCGACGTGACGCGTCACGCTGGTCATGGACGTGACCCGCGATCTGCTCGGCGCGCTCGCCGTTCTCGACCTTGTCGTCGAGGTAATAGTCGATGAAGACGATGTCGAAATGGTCGATGCCGGTGAGGTCGTCGTCGGGGCCGAACTCGGCGACGGAGCATCCTCCCGTCTCGCGGATCGATTCCGCGATCTGGCGCATCGACCGGCGTCGGCCGATCAGCTCCTGCGTGCGGGCCGAGACGTCGCCCATCTTGGCGAACGCCAGGCCGTGCTCCGCCTGCGGGCTGGTCAGTGCGTCGATCGCCGCGTCAGGCGCGGCCGCGACCTGATCGGCATCCATCCCCCGACCGAGAAGGTCCTCGAGAACGTCGGCGTCGGACAGGAAGGCGATGACGGCCTCCCTCTCGTCCTCGGGAACGCGCTCGAGCGTCAGCGGTCGCAGATCGTCGTCGATCATCGCGATCGCGGTGAAGTCCGGATTCCCCTGCTCCGGCGCTCCGGCCTCTGTGGCCGCCACAGAATTATTCATCGTTTCCGAGTTCCAGGATTACGGAGTGGATGTAGCCGTCGTCGTCGGCATCGCCTAAGGTCAGGCTGGCGCCGTGGTAGGCCGCGATCTCGCGTGCGATGTAGAGGCCCAGCCCACGCCCCTGCTTCTGCTTCTTGGTCGTGAAGAACGGCTCGAATACGATCTCGCGTCGGTCCTCAGGGATTCCCGGCCCATCGTCGGTGACAGTCACGCGCCCCGCATCCGGCTCAATCAGGACTCGAATGCTGCCGATCGGCCCGTCCTCCTCCGGTTCGACTACGCTGCGCTCGTACTTGTCCTTCTGCTTGATCCAATAGACCGAGTTCGAGAGCAGGTTTTCGATGATCTGGACGAACATGCCCTTTACTGCGCGGATCTTGCGGTGCGAACCGCGGGGTGAGACGCGTGTCTCGAACTCGATGCCCGCCCGCGAGTTCTGCGCCGCGAAGCCCTCGACGATTTCCGTGACCCAGTCGCCGAGGTCGAACTCTTCCTTCGTCTGCCGCGCATTCGTCGATAGCGGGTCCAGCACCTTGAGGCGCTTCTGAAGCGTGCGCAGCTGCGCGTCGAGCACCCTGAGCTGGGTGCCGGTCATCTTAGGGTCAGACGATTTGCGCGCGCTGGCGATCGTCTTTAGGCCGCCAGCCGTCGCGCGGTAGAGCTCGTGGGCTAGGATCTCGATCAGCAGGCCCACGCTCGCTAGGTGCATTACGCGCCCGCGCTCCTGCTCCGCCGCACGCGATGCGGTCTCGACGTCTGATGCCGCCTCACGGAGCGCCGTGACCGCATCCCTGACCTGCTTGGAGAGGCGGCGCCCCTCGGGCGAGAGCTTCAGCAACGCCATGAGCGCCGGCATGATCTCCTCAAGGCGTGCGTCCTCCGCCCGGAACCGGTCGAGAGCGTCGGTTGCCTCGACGCGGCCGGCCCGATTTATCTCGTCATCGACCTGCACCACAAAGCCGCGGAAATACTCCATTGTAGCGGCAAGCAGGCTGACGAACGCCTCCTTTTCGGGTGTGTCCTTAAGTCCCTCGCGGTTTGACTGATCCACCAGATATTTATTGTCATTCTTGGTAATGAGCGCGCGACCTACGATCTGGCCACGGTTGAGCTTGAACCCGCTTGTCGAGAAGGCGTCGCGGTCCAGGTCCAGCCAGTCGTCCTTAGGTCCGCCATAGGGATTGACGCGGTAGCCGTCGCGATAGAGCGACACCCCACCGGCCCAGCTGGCCAGCAGCCTACGTACCGCAGCCAGATCGCCAATCCCCTCGATGCGCTTTAGCACCCGACGATTGAACCAATAGACCTCCAGCTTGAAGCTTCCCATCCGCTTTAGCGTCTCGGCGGACACATCTCCGGCCAGCGTGGCGACCTCCACGCCCTTGAACTCGAACGGCCGTCTGCGCTTGCGCAACCGGTAGTCCATCATACCGGATAGCACTGGCCTACCCCACTTGTCCCACTCGAGCGTGGCATTGAAGACCCCGTGGGCGTGATCCAGGATGAAGCTCGAGAAAGGAGGAATCTCGACGCTGATGGCATTGAACGTGAGCTTCAGGGGCAGCTTGCGACGGCTGAACGGATCGACGAGCTTCGAGAAGTGCTCGCGGGCAAGCGCATCAAGCTTGTCGTATGTCCATGCGGAGGTCAGCGAAGTGACCCTGATCAGCGTCCCGTGACGGTCGCTATCCTTTTTCGCCCCTACCTCGGGATCCACGTTGATCGAGGAGATGTCCTCGTCCGCGGCGTCGGCGAAGTCGTTCCAGTTGATGTTGAGCACGTTCCAGTGCGAGTCGGCGGGCGTGCCCGTGATCACCTCCAGGCTGTCGCCAAGCCGCATCGCGGACAAACGCCCCAGCCCCTTCTCGCCCAAGATGACGTGCTCGTCTTCCCCGTCGAGGGACGGCCGCGCGGCCTGTAGGTCACGCTCGCGCGCCCGCTCGCCCGTGCCGATGGTGAGGTACACCCTCTCTAGCGTTTCCTCGCTCATGCCCGTGCCGTCGTCGTCGACGTCGATCCGGTTAGCCCCACGCAGAGCGGCGACGAACTCGCGCTTGGTGTCCGCGCCACGAAGGGCCGCGATCAGTTCGTTCGACTCGGGCGCCTCCTCGTCGACCGCAGCGATCGCGCTATCGCGCAGGTGCCGCCAATTGCGCGGCGTGGACGACGGTTTCGCGATACCGCGCTCGTTGGGCTCGCGGCGCTCGCCGAGCTCGCGGAGCAGCTCGTCGTAGGTCTCGAAGGGCATGCGCACGAGAACATCGACGCGGACCTCCGGTGATCTCGCGTCCAGCGAGTTCTTGACCAATTCGTAGAACGCAATCCCGTCCGAACTGATCAAGTCCGAGCCCAGATGGAGGATCGTGCGCGCGGTTACGCGGAACTTCATCCGGCCACGCTCCGTGGCAGGCTAACCGGGGTTGGACGCAGGCCCGCTGGCTTAAATACTGTGCCGTCGCCGCGCACCGCGTCCCCCTTATCCATCAACATGATGCATGCATCGCCCGCCCTGGTCCATACCCAATGGAGAGACGCCGTCCATGTCGGCGAAAATAAGCCGCGACAGTCCGCGACACGTCGGGGCCGAGTCTACCGATGAATCGGCCACGAGTTGGGATTGTCGGCATGGGAGACGCGCGTCAGTCATTCCACTCGCTGCGGCGCGCAGGCAAGCGCGCATCCGCGGTGCGCCAAGCCTGACCGCCTCGGCTGCCTCTGATCACCGGAGTGCCATCCCGCTTGTGTGCCACGACGGTATCGACGGCGACGTTGCGAAAGCGTTCGGTCTCATCCCAGTCCCAGTCGAAGCTGACCGTCTCGCCCTTGTAGACGAACTTGCCGGCATGGGCCGCCAGGAAGGAGTAGCTCTCCCCGCCGATCCTGAGAACGTGCTGGTGCCATGCACCAGTGTTGCCGCCTCTGCTCGGGGGCCGGTACTTGTCCTTCAGGTAGATCCTGTAATGCTCGACCTCCGCATTCTCCACTTTCAACTTCCATCCCCTCAGTTCGTGATGTCCTTGGATGTCAGTACACCGGGAGTCGAGCAAGGGCTCCGAGCGAGGTCGTCGGCATCCATCGCGCCGGATCAGCACACGCAGCAGCAGCACGCACGCCAGCAGGACCAACGGGACTTGCCGAGGCAGGGCGCGCCTGCGGATCCCGGTCCGCCGCGCACGTGATCGGTCCCGGCTTCAAGACCTTCGCGCCTCGCGCGAATTCGCGGGAGACCCCTCTATGACTGACGGCTCTGGCGGCTTCGCTGCCGTGCGGCTTGCCGCCACAACGTGCCGGTGTGCGATAACCCGGTTCAAGGGAGCGAGGACAATTCCCTCTCGCGGCGCTACCAGCGGCTGCGTTATACGAGCGCTTAAGTTGCGTCCGCTCCTGATGGAGCACGGCCGGGGTGGTGAAGTGAACAGGGCAAGCTCAGACAACCATATCCACCCAGACACGATCTCCGCGCGAGTCAGACGGACAGTCCCGGTCCACGTATCTGAGGTATTCGAGTTCGTTGCGGACGCGACCCATGACCCCCTTTGGATCAAACCCATCGTTCATTCGCGGCGACTAGACACCGGTCCAGTGGGGGTTGGAAGCAGATTCGAACAACGGGCGGCAGCGTGGGGCAGGCGCGCTCATTTCGTTTGGGAGATCACCCACTACGAGCTTGACCGCCGCATGGCCGTCAAAAGCGTCTCCGGCACCTACAGCTTCATAGGGGGCTATGAGTTCATTGAGCAGGCGGGCGGCACCGTCGTCACGAAGTTTGGTCACGTCCGGCGAGCAGGCTTGCTGCTGACTGTGCCAAGGTTTGTGGCGAGTGAACTGATGAGGAAGCAGTTTGAGGGCTGGCTCGACTCTTTAGCCAGCCGCAGATGGTCGAATGCGGCCGCTTAACTGACGGTCGTGCATGTGACTTACCATCGGGATGCCGCGACGGCTCGGGGAGGCTCAACGACGGGACCATTCGCAATCGCACAAGTGGCCTTCCCGAGAATCGAGTCATCAGTGGGAGCGTGCAGGTGTCTCGAATAGCGTATAAGTAGAGTACAAGAGACGACGTCGTGGACTGCTTCACGCTCTGGATCGGCAGCAAAAACAAGAGCTCGCGAGATGGTCACTGTTCGAGGCAAACTGGACCACTTTGTATCTTCGGAATTCCCCGCGGCGGCCAGCTCAGGGCATCCGGATCTTCGTGGGGTACCGCCCCGGGGTGAGCAGGGCGATGGCATGGCAGCGGTTTACCACGACGTCCGAGCAAAGGACGACGCGATGGAGCGACTTCGCGCGCGAGCCTTCGTGATAGATGGCCACGAGCCGCAATTTTCCGGTGCACAAGGATGGATTGAGGAATGCAGCCGACAAGTTATGCTGCCGATCAACTTCTGCGGCAGCATCTTGATCATGCGCATTTGCCGTCGGATCGTGCCGGTCGTCGAACAAACGGATCAGTGGGTCATCGCCGTCCAAGAGGCGGCAGCAGCCTACGACCTCGCATTCCTGGCGCTGGCGCATGCCGACGACGAAGCCGACCTTACTCTCTCCCGCGGTGGTGAGCCCACGAGGTTCGTGACTCATCCCAACACCCGGGCGGTCGATGGTGTTAATCTGCTGCTGTCAGGTATCACAGCAATGCATGACCGGCTTGAACGCTGGCCCAACGCCGCCGACAAGGACAGCGGCGCCGAACGCCACCCCCTGAGCATGGAAGTTATGGAAGCGCTTCTGCGCGCGCTCAGAGAGGCCTCGTTCCCCATCGTGTTGGACCGCACGGGACTGGGGCACTGCTTGAAGAGCGAATCTACGCCCTCGGGCTTACACCCTATCATCGTCGACGACCTGTCGCTCAGTCGGGTGCAGGCCTATGTGCGCCACCGAGCACACACCTACTTCATGCGGGCCGCCGAGCTCGCCGCGCTTTTGGCGGGCTACCGAGGTTTTGCTCCCCCGTTGGAGGAGGCGCTCGACGATCTCTTCCGCCACTGGGGTGTTCTCGGAGCGGCGACAGACGACCTCGACGACCTTGTCAGCGACTTTGCTGCTGGCATCCATTCGCTCTGTGCGGTGCTCGCGCATCTCTGCGTGGCCGAAGACGCGACGCTCCGGCCAACGTTTCGGCGCAACCTGCCGAGCCAGATTATCCGCGAGCAGCGCGATCGACTTGGCTCGGTTTTCGGTGCGGGACCCGACAACCTCGATCCGGAGGCCGTGCTCTCGCTCCTCGAGGACATCGAGCTTCGCAGAGCACTCATAGAACACTTGGCCAAGCAAGGCGAGTCGCTCGCTAGAGCAGTCTACAAACTCGTGAGGCATTTCGCTTTCGATCCGCAGCTAATGGTGGACTTGGTATCCGTCGTGGCGCGTGACCCGGAGTTCGGTATACCGCAACAATACAGGAAGCTTTTTGAGTTAGATTACAACGAGATGCTGATGGAGATACTCGTCCCTCAAGCAGGCCAGTTTATCGCCAGCTACATAGTCAAGCATTTCTGGCCGACAACGCCAGAGTGATCCCGTTGCATTATCCATATCTTGTAGCAAACACATTCGGGCTTCTGCCGCTTTGCTTCATCTTGCACATCGCGGAGGCGCAGCGCCGCGCGGCCGTCATCTGCGGCTGCATCCTCGCGATCTACAGCCCACCCGTCGCATATCTCTATGACGGAGCGTATTGGGCACCTGAGCGGCTCTTCCCTGGGCGGTGGGGAATAGAGGACGCGATCTTCTGCTTCCATGCGGGCGCGGTGAGCTGGGTGTGCGCAATTTGGCCTTGGCGACGCACCGTCCAAATCCGGACAACACTTAGCGCCGGACGTCTGGTGGCGCTCTCGATAGCCGCTGCTGCCCTCCTCATTTGCCTTCTAGCGAGCGGCTTCACCGTTCTTCAGGCCTTTCTCTCGGTGCAGACGGCATCGACTGCCATTCTGCTCGTGCTGAACCGGAGCTACGCGCGACTCGTCCCCGCCGGTGTCATCGGCTTCATGCTCTACTATTTTTCATTGCTCCAGTTGTGGATCCTCACGATGCCCGGCTTCATGGCGATGTGGAGCGGGCGAGATCTCGGAGGGGGAAAGCTGCTGGGAGTACCGGTGGAGGAATATCTTTGGGTCTTAAGCTTCTGCACCGCCTTCCCGATCACGATGGCGTACTGCATGGGCCTCGAATTTGTTCCGCCCAAAGCAAGTGGCGCAACAGCTCGGTGACGGCTTCGGTTCGCAACCCGGCCTGCTGGAGTCCGCAGAGCGGCCGCGGCAAGATGATCAATCAAGACAGCGATGCGGCAGACGATAAACTACCACAGCAACTTGAGCGTGCCCGCGATAGCGACGAAGCACAGGAACCATAAGACAACAGGGCCCGCTGCTCCTTCCAATTCGAATCCCAAGGCCTTGATCCTTATCGGTGTCTCCGCCTGCCGGAACAGGACCACGATTACGAACGCCCCGAACGCGGCTGCTGGCAAACCGACCAGCGCTTGGAAGTGCTCGTGCAAAAGCAAGTGACGGAACGCCGCGAAGTCGGAAAGGAAGGCTGCGAGCCACAGCGCCAGCGCCAGCGCGATCAGCGCCGTCGTGACGGCGATGAACGTCCACAGCGCGATGAACCGTATGCGTCCGTTCCCGTTTGGCTCGCTCATAGATCCCTCGGTCAAAGCTCACGTCGGCTTCAAGTCGAAGCTTACGGCAGGGGCTATCTCCGTCTGCTCAACGGCCGCTCGCCGAGGAGACTTCGCAGGACGAGCGCCCTCATCGACTTTACCACAACAGCTTCATTCCCGCACAGATCGCAAGAAAGCAGAGGACCCATAGCACTATCGGCCCTGCCGCTCCTTCCACATTGAGCCCTAGGGCCTGGATCCTTATTGGCGCCTCTCCTTGGCGAAAGAGCGTTACTAAGATGAACGCCGCCGCAGCCGCGCCGGGGAGTCCGAAAACAGCTATGAAGTGATCAATGACAAGATTCTGCAGGGGGAGGCCAGAAGTTGCAAAAAGATAAGTGTAAAGCGTTATACCGCCCACGATACTGCACAAGACTAGTATGATACAGACCCACAGCGCAACAGAGTTGCGCCTTCCGTCTTCGTGATCTTCGGCCATTATTCCCCCTCCCCCAGTACCTCAAGAGCCGCCGAAGCGATCCTGCCTATACTTGCTCAAGGCCATCGCTGCGAAATAGGTAGGCGTGAGCTCGAAGTTCCCATACCAGAGCCCGGGAACGCCGGCCGCAAAGAAATCTCTGTTCGTCCAGCCGCCATCGGGATTCTGATCGCGCAAGAGCCAGGTTACGGCGCGCTCCGCGGCCGGGTGCCGGGATGCCCCCGCATGTATCATCGCAGATAGCGCGCAGGCGGTGTGGAAAGGCGTGGAAGGGGCGCCGACGAATTGCCCGGCTCGTGCCGAGTCCGCCGATTCGCCGTAACCCCCATCAGCATTGGCGATCGAGATCAGCCACGTCAGCGCAAGGTCTTTGTCCGTGGCGTGTGCCCGTTCGCAGACGGCCTCAAATGCCTCCAAAACGTGGGAGGTGCCGTAGATGTAATGCGTGAACCACCTACCGAACCAGATACCGTTTCTGCTGTTCCGCTGGAGCCATCGAATGCCGCGCCGTTTCGCCTCCGCGAGACGGGGCAGGAGGTGGTCCAAGCCCCCGAAGTCGCCTCTAGCAATGCGTGCGAAAAGCGACACGACTCGCGCTGTGATTTCGGAAGCATCGAGATCGCGCGCGAACCAAGGACCGCCGCCGGGTAGCCGCATCCAACCGCGATCATTCCGGTCCCAGCTCGCCCAGCCCCCGCTTGAGCTTTGCATCGCGAGTAGCCACTCGACACCTCTGCGCACGACCTCCGAGGACCTCGGGTCGCGCAAGTTCAGCAGGGCGTTCAGAGCCATTACCGTATCGTCCGCGTCGGGATACCATTTGCCGACGCGCTGAAATCCCCAAGCCCCGACGTCTGAAGCTCCTCGGGCCCGGTGGCTCCAGTCGCCCTTATGGGTGATCTGGCTCGAATGAACATATTCCCGTGCGCGGTCGATCTGCGGATCGTGAACGGACAGGCCGAGCCGCGGGAGCAGATCTAGGAACAGTATGGTGTCCCAGTTGGTGGAGTCGGTGAACTGTTGCCACCGCATGTTGCCGTCGCAGCGCTGCCAGTTGCGCAACGCCTCGAGACCCGCGCGAACTTGCCGTTCGTGACGCACCGGATCGAGTCGGTGTAATGTTATCACCGCGACCGAGGTCATATGCACGGATGAAAAGAAGGACCCGTCCTCCTCTTGATGCTCGAGCAGCCAAGCGAGCGCGGCGTCCGAGTGCCTCTCAGGCGAGATCGCCCGATCGAACTGTCTCAATGCCCCGCAGAGCCAGGAGAATAAGCCAGGAGCTGGTCTCCCGCACTCGGTGATCCAGCGTTCTTTCCACTCCTCAAATCGGCGGTCGTGCCGCCGGGCGGAGCGGGCGTGACCAATCCGGGACGATGCCGCTGTTCGGCCACCATGACACTGGAGGAGAGTTGCCGTCACGACAGCAATCCGAAGGAAGCTGAAATCGTAAAGGTTTGGATGAAGCCAATCGGGGACGCTCACGATGCGAGGAGACACGTAAGGAATCGAAGCGAAGGGCACGTCTCCCTTAATCGCCAGTAAGCCTCTCCAGAACGAGTCCGGCTTCGGAGCCCGCTGACCGCAGAGCCATCTCTGCGCTCTCATCCCCGCTTCCTGGCCCGAGGTCGTGGCAGCGTCTTCCAGTGCCAGTACGCACACCAGGGTTACATCGAGGTCCGACGGCCCATCTGGGCTGTCCTGCCACGCGCCGCACGGCAGTTGCCTGGATGAGAGATAACGCTCCATGGCGTCTGTTTCGTCCGTAGCCTCATAGCCAAGTGCGTTGATCGTGAACAGATAGAATGCTGTGGCTCGAGGATCCGTTTCAACGGAACCGCTCCAGCTCCCGTCGGGCCCTTGGCTAGAAAGGACGTAGTCTCTTGCCAGAAGTAGCGATTGGTCCAATGATGCCAGGTCCATTCCCGCAGCCTCCAGCGCGGCACCATTTCTCACGGCATTTCATCTGATGGCAAGTTTCCGGCACGGAATGAGCACGTCGCGTGGCGTGCCTTGAGCCCGCGCGAAAAGGATTCTTAGCTTTGGAAGCAGGTACGAATCCTACCGGGCACGCAGCTTTCCGCCACTTTTCCGTTACCTACATTTACCTCAGTTAACGCATAGGTGACAGGCAAAGCCGGTCTCCGGCTGCCTCGGCCGAAGCGGCCTCCATTTCTCGTAAGCGGGCCCCTCTCTCCTCTAGGCCCGGGGGTGTCGGAGCACCGCCGGTCGGCGGCGTCGGCCGCTGAGGCACCGGAGCGCCTTGACGGGTGTCCCGCTCTGAATGATCACAATCGCCGGCTTTGGGGGCGAGCCGTCGCATCATCGTGGGAACAGGGGATATGGCCACACTTACTCTTGAAGCGCTTCCTCTCCAGAGCCGCTCCCGCACGCGCTCGGCTGAGTATGTTCGCTCGATCTTCGAGCGGGAGATGGGGGTCACCCTCCATAATGCGCAGGTCGGCTCGCCTCGCGACGAGGCCATGCGTGAGCTTACGAAGACGACGACGAACCTTTACGCGAAGCGAGTCCTGCGCGAGTTGATCCAGAACGCCTTCGACGGGGCAGCCGGCGCGGAAGAGGCTCGGATACTCGTTCGGCTCGACCGTCGTGTCGGCGCATACGGCACGCTCTACGTGGCGAACAGCGGTGCGGGCTTCACGCCAGCTAATGTCGACGCGATCTCGAACCCGGCACTGAGCAACAAGCGCCCAGGCAACTTCATAGGGCACAAGGGACTCGGTTTTCGGAGCGTCGAGTTACTGTCGGACGACACACAGATCTTCTCGGTCGCCGCCGACGACCGCAGTGGCGCTGCCGCTTTCGATGGCTTCTGCTTCAAGTTCGCCGCCCCAGAGGACGAGCGTTCCTGGCTCGAAGAGTCGGGTGAGACTGCCTACGCCGACATGGTCATAGGGCGAACTCACCGCCTGCAGTTGCCGATCCCGATTGCGCAAGACCCGCCCGACGTTGAGGCCTTCGCCCGGCTCGGCTTGCCACGCTCGTCCGTCTGCCGCTGCGCGACGCCCTCGCCGCCGAGCGCGCGCTCGAGGAAATGCGCCTGCTCATTGACGAGAAGGCGCCGATTACTCTCTTCCTCGACCGGTTATCATCCCTGACGCTCGAGACGGTGGACGAGACCGGCGCCGTCGATTCAAAGCAGCTGTCCCGAAGCGGCCGCAACCGACGCACCGTGGAACGTGCAAAAGGCCTCACTCTCGAAGAAGTCACGGTCGACAAGCGGCGCTTCCTTTTGGCCTCGACGCGGGTGGACGAGGCGGCTTTCCGAGCGAGCGTGGACCGCGCCGTCGAGCAGCGGCATCCTGTCGAGAAATGGCGCGACTGGGTGGGAGCGCCGCTCGTGTCGATCGCCCTGCCCCTCTCCAGCGACGCGAAGCCGGGAGCTTTTTACGCCTTCCTGCCCATGGACACGCTGGCGCCGTTCAACGGCTGCCTCGACGCCCCCTTCTTTCCGGAACCGAACCGGCGCGACGTCGACCTTTCCAATCCCCTGAACGCGTTCCTCCTCGATTCCGTCGCCGAGCTGTGCCTCGAGCTGGCCGAGCAGATTGCCGACGAGGAAGACACATCGATGCAAATGGCGTCGGCCGCGGTCGATGCAATTTCTTGGGCCGGCGACCCCGATCGCCTCATCGCGGCGCGTGAACGGTCGGGGCTGGACATCGGCGCGCTGCGTCTTCCCACGGTTCGCCGCACATCGCAGGAGTCCCGCTGGGCCCGTCTCGATGTCATCTTCGACTGGGATGATTCCGAGCACGCTGCGATCGATGGCGTGTGGCTCGTTCGCGCGTGTGATGTCCCGATGTTGCGGCGCGGGCTCGGTCCGAAGCGCCTTCAGGCGCTGCACGACTTCGTGGCGAGCACTGAATTCACATTCGAGCCGCTTCTCTCGAACTGGTCCGAGTGGGGCCCTGCTCTCGCCGCCGACCTCAACCGCCGCAAGAAAGTGCCCCGTCAGCGCTGGGAGGATTTCTACGCCGACCTCGCGGCGATACCGGACGTGCTCCCTCATCTTCGAGGGAAGAAGATATTCCGGACGGCGGAGGGCTCCCTTACCGATGCGAACAGCCCTGAAAGGCTGACCCAGCGGGAGCTTTTCATCAGCCCTGAACCGGAAAAAGTGCGCGGCCGGCGGCAGCGCCTCGCGGGAACAGCGCTCTTTCCACCTGCCAGCGTCGCCAAGCGGATGGAATTTGCAGACCCTTCGCTTAACTGGAGCCCAGCGGTTGCCAAGGCGATGTTCGTCGCCGGCCTTGCGACGGAGTACAGTCTCTCCAAGGTCGTGGCGGGTATCGGCCGCCTGCTCGGCAACCGGCCCAAGAAGACTGTTTCCCTCGCCGCGCTTCGGTGGACGTTCGCTGCCTGGCTTGACCACAAGTCGCCCGAGCTGGAAGCCGCCCTAAAATTTTCGAGCCTGCAGGTGCCTGTTGCCGGAGGGGGCTGGAAGCCAGCCAACCAGGTGCGCTTCGGCGCCGGCTGGCGGGAGACGCAAGGCGACCTCCTCGCTGACTTCTGCGAGGCTGCGGGCGATGTCACTCGCAATGTGAGGACGGTCAGGGAGGCATTGCTCCCGCCGTGGGAGTCCTGGCCCTTGCGGGATCGTGGAACGGCGGCGGAGTGGCTGTCTTTCCTCAAGCTGGTCGGCGTCCGGGACGGGCTCGCCACCGTCGTCTTCAAGTCCCAGACTCACGGAATCTGGACGTGGCGAGGACTGCAGAACCCCGTGGCGGAGCCCCTGCCCCTCGAGAAGCTAGTGGGCCCTCAATGGCGTCAAGCGCTTCAGCAGCGCGGGTACGGGTTCGGCTACCAGAGCGGCAGCTACTCGACCGACGACACCTTGTTCGCGCTGCCGCTGCAGGCCGAGCATGGCTTGCTCTCCTCGCGCGCCAAGATGGCCTACGCGAAGCTGGTCATGCGGACCGTAGGTGACATTCAGGAGCGCTTCCTGACTACGATCCTTCGACGAACCAGTGGGAATCAGGACCATGTCCGGTGGCCGAGCCCGCTGCTGGCGTTCCTGCGCGAATCTGCCTGGATCCCGATCGCAGATGGCGACGCACTCGGGTGGGCTCGCCCACGCGACTGCTGGTTTGCGCCTCGGTCCGACTGGGTTCCGAGGTTCGTGCCCAAAACCGACCGGGCCGTGCGAGACGTGCTCGACGCATCGGCTGCCGCCCGCGAGATGTTCCTCAAGCACCTCGGCATCAGGTCGTGGTCCGGCAAGGAGAGTGCCCTACAGCGGCTTGCCCTACTCGGCGAGACGCTTGAGGGAGAGCTTGCTGATGCGGAGCATGACAGCCTCCGCAAAGCCTATCGCGAAGCCTGGCAGGATTGGAGCACAGCGGAGCCCCGTCTGCCGCTTCCGGCAAAACTCGTCCTTGCCGTGCAGACTTCGGGGCGGCTGACTGCCCTCAGAGTCGAGAAGGGCACACCCCACCCGGCTGTCTTCATCGGCGAAGGCGCGGATCCCACGCTGGAAAATCTGCTGTCGTCGCTCGGCCACCACCTGCTTGCGGTACCCGAAGGCATTGGAACGCCTGCCGCGGAAGGTCTCTCCTCCGCGCTTGGCGGAGAGTTCCTGCTTGGCGTCGCGGCACGGCCCGCCATCCTGGTCGACGGAGAAGCGCTGGATGTGTCAAAGGGGACGGAGCGGCTCTCCGGATCCGGCCGCGACTGGCTGGCGGAAGTCGCGGTGCTCGCGCTCGAGTTCAACGTCGGCTTCAGCAATCGCAACACAGAACGGACGCGGCAACTGCTGTTCGACGCGCTGAAGAGGCTGCGCATCGTCTTCGCCCGTCGGGTGCAGGTGGAAATCGGAGGTAAGCTCGGCGAGCTTCCCACCGAGCTTGACGGGGTGTTGCCGGTGCCGGACGAGGAGCATCCCGCAGTCATCGTGGAGAGCGGCGCGGAGGTCCTCGACTGGCCTACTCTTGCTCGCATCTCCCGCGGAATCGCGATTGCCGTCGACCGGCCCTGGCTCCACACCGACATGCGGATGGCCTTTCTCGCCTTGGCGAATGCTCAGACCCCGTCCACCGCGACGCTTGATCGGCCGGACGACGAGGCGATCGCGAGGGCGTTCGGGCAGCCCGTGGGGCGGGTGCGCGAAGTGTTCCGTTCCCTTCGCGCGTCCAGCAGGCGCCTCTTCGAGTTTCTCCTTCCAGTGGTCCAAGTTCGCTTGGGAAGAGCTGCTGCCGAGGATCTCATCGGACGCGAACATCTTCTGACCGACGACGGCGACGTCGTAGCAGCGCTCACAGCACACGGCTTGGGCGCCGCAGAGGCTCGTTCCCTGCTCGAAGCCTGCCTCGAAGCCGACTCCTTGAACGATCTTCGCCGGGATCTTGGAATCAACCTGGGAGCGCTCAACACCGCACTCGAGGCTCTGGGACCGCCTTGGGCGCCGCTACACTTCGAAGCGGAGCTTCGGCGGAGCTTCACGGCTCGGGTTCTGGAACGTCGCCCCGCGCTCGAGCAATTGGTGCGCGATGCGTTCCTTGACGCTTATGACGCAGGAGAGCCGCTCACGACTTATCTGTCCGACCGAGGTCTCGATTGGCTATCCTTCGACCCGGCTTGGGTCGAGGACCGCGCCGAGCTCGATAATGCGACGATCGACGCGCATCTCGACGCGACGGCGGCCGCCCGCCTTACCACCTCGCAGAATGCAGGAACCCTGTCGGGACTCGAAGCAACCCGGCAGCACAATCGCGCCTTGATCGTCGAGACGGCCGAGACGCTCAGAAAGCTGGTCCTTGCGTGGGCGGCAAAGGATCCCGCGAACCGAAGCGCTTCTACCGTCTGGCGCGGCAAGGCCGAACAGATCGCCCGGGAGACGTTGGGTACTGGAGTGCTCGACTTCAGACGGCTCGACCGGGGCGATCTCGCAGGCGTGCTCGCCCGCGCCGGCCTGTGGCCGGCGACGATGCCGCGGTCCCTCGAGCTGAATGATCTCGGCCTCAGTCCCGAGGATCTCGAGCATCAGCACCGTGCCGAAAAGGAGGCGCAGGAGGCCGAACTGAGGCGACGCAGGTCCGTGACCATTGGAGGCATGGAGATCGACGGAGGCGCGGAAGGCGCGTTCCAGGCCATGGCCGCGGCACTGGACGAAGCACTTTCCAGCACCGCCTTCCGCTCGCGCTCGGGGCCTGCGGATCTTCGCGAGTTCCCCGCCGACGAGCCTCCGGCGAAGCGTAAGCGGGGCGGCAAGGGGGGCGGGAAGGACCCCGAATATATGTCCGACGAGAAACGGACGCTGATCGGCTTCGCGGGGGAATATGCATCCTACCGGTACCTGGCAAAGCGCATCCGTAACTTTTCGGATGAGCATTGGATGTCGTCGATCGGGCGCCTATTCCTAGCCCTCCCGGCGATGCAGGACGACGACGGGTACGACTTTCGGGTCTCGCGCACCCGCGGCGACCTCCTCTTCGAAGTGAAAGCGCACGAAGGTGACCCGGGTTATGTGGAGCTTGAGCGGTCGCAGGTCGCCGCCGCCGTGGCGTTCGCCGACGAGCGGAAGGGCAGTTGGAGCATCCTCTACGTCGCCTACGCCACCGATCCTTCCCGCATCACCGTGCACGAACTTCCCAACCCGTTCAGCAGGAACGGCTTGAATCGCTTCCGGCCCAGCACACGGCAGGGCGTGCGGCTCCTGGTCGACCGCCAATAAGCCAAGAGGCGTTCGCCCCGCACGGAACCGAGTTCCTGCGCCTGCGATTGCGCTCAACGCCCTAGCTCGTGATGCGCGACAGCACCTCGCCCGCGTGATCGGCCGGGCCGAACAAGCGCGTCTGGCAGGATGATCTTGGCGAAGCAGCCGTGCGCCTTGTAACAGGGCAGAAGCGGGCCATCGAACCGGGCGAGCTCGAGCCGCTGGGTCGATTGACGAGTGAAAGCTTCAGCGTGAGCGGCTCCGGCCCCCGGAACGGCAGGGCCTTGCCGGTTCGCACCGCCGTCTCCGCAAGCTCACTGGCCGGGAGATGAAGCGAGATTTCGAGCTAGAGCTTGGCGAGCTCGCTCAAGTGGACCGACGCCTTTTCGGGCCGAGAATTTCGGCGATGCCCCCTTGATCCGGCTGGTACAAAACGATAGTACAAACAGACGGAAACGCTGGATTCAACAGAACGGCTAAACCACTGATCTACAAGCTATAAACGCGAAAAGTGGCTCCTCCCGCAGGGGTCACAAGCAAAATCAATGGCTTAACTGCTCCGGCGCGAAACCGCCAAATAACCGTCAAATATCCACCGGTGGACACGGCTGAGCGCGCGTGGACGCTTTGCAGCCGCCGGCGTGCTGCCGATGTGTCGTCGATCAGCGAATCGAGCGCGCCAGGGGGCGCCCGCGGCTGCATCCAGGGCGGCGACCATCGTTATCGAGGCGCTCGTCAGACCCCCCGGACCACGCCCCGAATGATCCAGCGCGGAGGCGACGGATAATACTGGATTATGGCTTTGAGCCGTACAGCCGCGGTGACGCTCATTTCCTTGAGCCGTATCCCGTTGGCACTGGCTTTCGTGGCGACCCTCGCCCCCCGACCCGGTAATGTCCTTTTCTGCG